>Ga0206116_1000001_pt1 | contig 1896069 bp, 1793 predicted proteins | sample 3A1Ametagenome_FD_178000 | JGI IMG/M metagenome (GOLD analysis project Ga0206116, IMG submission 178000) | Enriched microbial communities from leaf-cutter ant dump, University of Wisconsin, Madison, United States - 3A1A | ecosystem: Environmental > Terrestrial > Nest > Insects nest > Nest... | reverse complement strand
GTTCCCGTGAGAAAGTAGGTCAGCGTCAGGCTACCCCTAAAAACCCCCTCGCCTAACAAGGCGCAGGGGGTTTTTGCTTTGCAGTGCCCAAATCAACTGAACTGCTCAGATGCCCGGCCTCATAGCGCGTCGGGAAAATATCGGCACGGCTCAGCCCAGTTCCAAGCCCACGCCGTTGGCAGGCCCCCGGGATTAGACCGTATCGCCGGATTCGTCACGTGCAACTGATATGGCCCGTGATTCTCGGTGGCAGCAGGCTTTCCCGGACAGGAAAAAGCACGTCACCGGCCGCAGACGTCGGGCCATGTTTGACCGCAAGGACTCTCTTAGAGTTGTCATCGGTCCACGCGCCAAACCGCGACAAGCCTGAAGTACTCATGCGGGTTCTTCGGCTTATATGGAGCTCGCTAGCTATAGTCAGCCGTTCCTTCCTGACAAGATCACACGCAAGCCATGACTGCAACCACGTTGCGAGTGGGTTTCCGCGACGTGTCCGATCACGCTAGCGCCGATCGGGAGGTTGATCCCTCCGCATTGTCGGCAACTAGATTGCTGGGTATTTCGAGCCGTCAACGGTTCTCCTGTCCGAGTTCGCCACTGCGGCCGCACTTATCTATCACTTTGCCACTTTGCTCGAGGTGGCTCTGCGGGCGAGCAAACGCCGGTCTGCGTCTACGCGTGCCCGTTTTCGGCCATCATGGTTTTGCTTCGTGGATTGGTTTTCCACTTTGGCTGGAGAGCCTGGGCTGTCTTTGCTTCGAAACACATGTAGTAAGTCTCGAGGGAACCAAAAGCTGTGAGCGCCCTATCTCCATGAATACTCTTGCCGTGGTTGCGAGGGCGGCCAAGCGCGGCAATTGGCGCACGTGGCTCTTCCGCGAGCCGAGAGCAAATTCGCGTTTAATCTCCCCAGAGCGGTGGCAGCGTGGGGAGCCGGTGGCCGGGGGAGAAGTCGCCCTCAGCTTGCCACTGCGCGAAGTGACAGGCTTACACGTGCTTCGGTGCCGCCGTGCGACTCAAGCCCCGACGCCGGGGTTTTCAGGTTTTTGCGGCTGTTAATGCGCTGCGCTGCAGAACTGTCTCAGCCAATCTCACCCAGTAACTCGCGCCGACCGGTAGTAGCGCGTCGTTGAAGTCGTAGCGGGGATTGTGAAGGGTGCAGCCGCCTTCACCCGGACCGTTGCCGATCCATACGTAGCATGATGGGCGCTGTTCGGCGAAATAGGCGAAGTCTTCCCCACCCATGCTGGGGCGCAGATCGGTGCGAACCTTGTCGTCGCCGACGAGTTGGCGAGCGACGCGGACGCATAGATCAGCTTCTGTCCCGGCATTGACGGTTGCTGGATATCCGCGTTGGTAGCGGAATTCGCTTCGGAGGCCGTGGGCAAGCCCGATGCCTTCGGACACCGCAGCCATCTGCGATTCCAGTTGTTGGCGCATCGCTTCGGAGAGTGTGCGTACGGTGCCGCGGAGGATCGCGCGATCGGGCATCGCGTTATAGGCTTCGCCGGCGTGGAACTGGGTGATCGACAGCACTGCGGGTTCGAGTGGGTCGCGAGCACGGGTAATCAGTGTTTGCAGGGCCTGTACAAGTGCCGCGCCTGTGGTAATCGGATCCAGGCCCTGGTGAGGCATCGCGGCATGAGCGCCGCGACCATGAATCTCGATGTCCCATTGATCGGTGCTCGCCATCACGGGCCCGCTATGCACGGCGAATTGGCCGGCAGGAAGGCCCGGCCAATTGTGCATGCCGTAGAACGCGGAGCAGGGGAAGCGGTCGAGCAGGCCGTCGGCGAGCATCGCTGCGCCACCGCCGTGGCCTTCTTCGGCCGGCTGGAAGATAAGGACGACGGTGCCGTCGAAGTTGCGCGTGGCGGCCAGATATTCGGCGGCTCCGAGCAGCATCGTGGTGTGACCGTCATGACCGCAGGCGTGCATGCATCCTGCGGTGCCAGAACGATGCGGGAACTCGTTGCGCTCGGTGATTGGCAGGGCGTCCATATCTGCGCGCAGGCCGATCATCCTTGACGAGCTACCCGCCGTGATCACGCCGACCACGCCCGTTTTGCCGATGCCGCGGTGCGTCTCGATACCCAGACTCTCCAGATGCTGGGCGACGAGTTCGGCGGTCCGATGCTCCGCGAACGCGAGCTCGGGGTGAGCGTGGATGTCACGGCGGATGCGGGTCAGGGCGTCCTGGCGTGCGGCGATGGCGTCGATCACTTGCATGGCGACTCTCTACGAATAGGACTACCGGAAAGAACTGCGCGGCCCGGGCCGCGCGAATGCCTGGAAGTCTAGCGCGGGCATATGAAGGCGCGTCGTTTCGACCGCCGTGCCCCAAGCAAGTGCCGGTATAATCTCGGGTTTTTCGCGGCCGGCTTCTTCGCTGGCCCGCCCAATCGCAGCAGCTCCAGGGTTGTCCATCACCATGTCCGAGATTCTCAAGCTGCGGGGTGCGTCCGCACTGTCCGCTTCCCGCCTTGAACGCCTGAGCCAGAGCCTGAAGTCTGTTGTCTCCGGTTTGCGCGGCCTCGCCGCAGAGCACTGGTATTTCGTCGAGATCAATGCGCCGCTGACGGCGGCCGAGTCTGAAAAGCTGGCGAACCTGCTGGGCGCATACCCGGAAGGTGACGCGCCGAGTGGCAGCCTGCTGCTGGTGACGCCTCGTGTCGGCACGATCTCGCCCTGGTCGTCCAAGGCCACGGACATCGCGCATAACTGCGGCTTCGCGAAGATCGTCCGGATCGAACGCGGTACGGCCTACACCCTGGATCTGCGCAGCGTGCTCAACGAGGCGACGAAGGCTTCCGTGCTGCCGATCCTGCACGACCGGATGACGGAGTCCGTGCTGGACAACGTCGATGCGGCTCATGGGCTCTTCGCGCATTTCGCGCCGCAGCCGCTGAGCTCGGTGGACATTCTCGGTGGTGGCCGTGGGGCGCTGGTTTCGGCCAACACGATGCTGGGCCTCGCCCTGTCCGACGACGAGATTGACTACCTGGTGGAGAACTTCGCCAAGGTCGGTCGCAACCCGACCGACGTCGAGCTGATGATGTTCGCGCAGGCGAACTCGGAGCATTGCCGCCACAAGATCTTCAACGCGAACTGGGTGATCGATGGTCACGCGGAAGACAAGAGCCTCTTCGGCATGATCCGCGACACGCACAAGGCGCAGCCGGAAAACACCGTGGTCGCCTACTCCGACAACGCGGCGGTTTTCGAAGGTGGCGAAGTGGCGCGCCTGTACGCGGAGAAGGACGGTCGTTGGTCCTTCCGCCCCGAGCTGACCCACATCCTCGCCAAGGTCGAGACGCACAACCACCCCACGGCGATCTCGCCTTTTGCGGGCGCGGCGACCGGCGCGGGCGGCGAGATCCGTGACGAAGGCGCCACCGGCCGCGGCTCCAAGCCCAAGGCGGGCCTCTCCGGTTTCTCGGTCTCGAACCTGCGCATCCCGGGCTACGAGCAGCCCTGGGAAGTTAACTACGGCAAGCCGGAGCGCATCGCCTCCGCGCTGCAGATCATGATTGACGGTCCGCTCGGCGCGGCCGCGTTCAACAACGAGTTCGGCCGTCCCAACCTGACCGGCTACTTCCGCACCTACGAGCAGGAAGTCGAAGGCGAGGTCCGCGGCTATCACAAGCCGATCATGATCGCCGGCGGCGTCGGCTCGATCCAGGCGGAACAGTCCTTCAAGGCGGACTTCACGCCCGGCACGCTGTTGATCCAGCTCGGCGGTCCCGGCATGCTGATTGGCCTGGGCGGCGGCGCGGCCTCGTCCATGACGACCGGCACCAACACCGCGGACCTGGACTTCGCCTCGGTGCAGCGTGGCAACCCCGAAATCCAGCGTCGCGCCCAAGAGGTGATCGACGCCTGCTGGCAGCAGGGCGACAACAACCCGATCCTCGCGATCCACGACGTCGGTGCGGGCGGCCTGTCGAACGCGATGCCGGAGCTGGCCGATCACGCCAAGCTGGGTGCGCACTTCGAGCTGCGCGAAATCCAGATCGAAGAGCCCGGCATGAGCCCGCGCGAGATCTGGAGCAACGAGGCGCAGGAGCGCTATGTGCTCGCGATCTCGCCCGATCGCCTGGAAGAGTTCCGCGCCATTTGCGAACGCGAGCGTTGTCCCTTCGCCGTGGTGGGCGTCGCGACCGCCGAGCCGCGCCTGCAGGTGACGGACCGCCACTTCAACAATCACGCGGTCGACATGGACATGCAAGTCCTGCTCGGCAAGCCGCCGCGCATGACCCGCGATGTCGCCGCCCGCGGCATCTTCCTGCCGCCCTTCGACACCAGCGAGGTCAAGCTGGACGAGGCCTGCTGGCGTGTGCTGCGCATGCCGGCTGTGGCGAGCAAGAACTTCCTCATCACGATCGGCGATCGCTCGGTGGGCGGCATGACCGCGCGTGACCAGATGGTCGGCCCCTGGCAAGTGCCGGTGGCGGACGTTGCCGTCACCACGGCGAGCTTCCACGGCTACACCGGCGAAGCCATGGCCATGGGCGAGCGCACGCCGCTTGCCTGCGTGTCGCCCGAAGCCTCCGGTCGCATGGCCGTGGGCGAATCGGTGACCAACCTGCTCGCCGCTGATGTGTCGGACATGAAGCAGATCAAGCTCTCCGCCAACTGGATGGCCGCCTGTGGTCACCGCGGCGAGGACGCGCGGCTCTTCGCCACGGTAAAGGCAGTGTCCGAGTTCTGCCAGGGCGCGCAGATCGCGATCCCGGTGGGCAAGGATTCCCTGTCCATGAAGACGGTGTGGGAAGACGAGGGCGCCGAGAAGAAGGTCGTCGCCCCGCTGTCGCTGATTGTCACGGCCTTCGCGCCGGTGGCCGACGTGCGCCGCACGCTCACTCCGGAACTCAAGCAGATCCCGGGCGTGGAAACTGAACTCGTGCTGATCGACCTGGGCCGTGGCAAGCATCGCCTGGGCGGCTCGGTCTTCGCGCAGGCCTACCTGTCCGCGGGCGAGCATGCTCCGGACATCGACGCGGAAACGCTCAAGCAGTTCGTCGCTGCGATGAGCGCGCTGCGCGCCGAGGACCGCGTGCTGGCCTATCACGACCGCGGCGACGGCGGCCTTTTCGCCACCGTGGCGGAAATGGCCTTCGCCGGCCACACCGGTGTTTCGCTGGAACTCGACTCGGTCGCCGACGACGGTTTCCTGTCGGACGTCGATGGCATCGAAAAGAAGCCCGGCGTGCTCGCCGGTCGCTTCAACGACCGCGTGCTCGCCGCGCTCTTCGCCGAAGAGCTGGGTGCGGTGATCCAGATCCGCCACGACCAGCGCGACGCGGTGCTGGCAGTCCTCGCCGCGCACGGCCTGGGCGGCTGCAGCCACTTCGTCGGCCGTCCCAACGAACGCGACGAGCTGCGTGTCTGGCGCAACGCCAAGGTCCTGTTCCAGGCGCCGCGTGCGGCCCTGCATCAGGCCTGGAGCGAAGTGAGCTACCAGATCGCCAGGATCCGCGACGACGCCGCCAGTGCGCAGGAAGAGTTCGATGCGATCGCCGCGCCGAACCCCGGCCTCTCGGTTTCGCTCACCTATGACGCGTCCGCGGATATCGCCGCGCCGATGATCAACACCGGTGCGCGTCCGAAGGTCGCGATCCTGCGTGAGCAGGGCGTGAATTCGCAGGCCGAGATGGCTTCCGCCTTCGAGCGTGCCGGCTTCGATCCCTACGACGTGCACATGTCGGATCTCTTCGCCGGCCGTCACGACCTGTCGCAATTCAAGGGGCTGGCTGCCTGCGGTGGCTTCTCGTACGGCGACGTGCTCGGTGCGGGGCAGGGCTGGGCCAAGTCCATCCTCTTCAACGAACGCCTGCGCGCGCAGTTCGAAGCCTTCTTCTCGCGCACCGACACCTTCGCCCTGGGCGTCTGCAATGGTTGTCAGATGATGGCCCAGCTCGCGCCGATCATTCCCGGCGCCGAATGCTGGCCGACCTTTCAGCGCAACCGCAGCGAGCAGTTCGAGGCCCGCTTCGTCATGGTGGAAGTGCAGGAGAGCCCGTCGATCCTGTTCCAGGGCATGGCCGGTAGCCGCATGCCGATCGTGGTCTCGCACGGCGAAGGGCGCGCGGTCTTCCAGGGCGTGGACGATCACCAGAACGCGCTGATCGCCGTGCGCTATGTCGACAACGGCGGCGCGGTCGCGAAGACCTACCCGGCCAATCCCAACGGTTCGCCGGACGGCATCACCGGCCTCACCACGCCGGATGGCCGATTCACGATCCTGATGCCGCACCCGGAGCGTAGCCGCCGTGCCGTGCAGATGAGCTGGGCGCCGCAAGGCCTAGGCGAGGATTCGCCCTGGATGCGCATGTTCCGCAACGCGCGGGTGTGGCTGGGCTAAGGCCGCAAACCGAAAAACAGGCAAAGGGCGCGCGAGCGCCCTTTTGCTTTGAGTCCGGTGCGCGACGGATTTTGCGGCGCAGTAGGGCGCAGCAGTCGAACTACGCAGGACGTCTTCAACCAACGGATCTGAGAACGGACACCATGTCGCAAGAACAGTCCCAATCCTATTCGCCGCCAAGCTGGGAGCCGCTGCTGGTGGTGGCGCTCGCCTTCGGCTGGGCGATCTTCGGGTCGATGCGCGCGGTCGAGCTTGGCTTCCCGAACGGCCCCGCGATCTCCGACTCCTGGCTCCTGCACATCACCCTGACCGAGGTGTTGGCAGGCGTGGCGACCTTCGCGCTGCTGCACTTCCGTGGCTATCTGGTGTTGCGCATGCTGCCGGTGCCGAACCTGCGCGACTCGGTCTGGGGACTATTCCTTTTCCTGCTCGCGACGGGGCTTTCGATGCTCGTGGCCGGCGGCTTCAGCCGCGACCAGATCGCTCAGCAACCCATCGTCGCCATGGTCGCGAGCGCGCATGTGAGCATGCCCATCCTTGTGGTGACGGCCATGCTCAACGGCGTGTTCGAGGAAACCTTCCTGCTTGCCTACCTGCAGCGCGCAGTGCACGCGCACGGTGCTTCACTCGCGATTGGCGTGAGCCTGCTGGTCCGTGTGCTCTATCACCTCTACCAGGGGCCGCTCGGCGTGATGGAGGTGCTCACGTTCGGCGCAGTGCTGTCCCTGTTCTATTGGCGCTCGGGACGTCTCTGGCCTGCGGTGTTCGCGCACATGCTGGCGGACGTGGTGTCGCTCTGCGCATGAAGCAGCCCTAGCGCAGGCTCAGGGTCTGGCGCTTCCACGCCGGATCCTGCCAGCGGTAGAAGGCGCTCAGGGATTCCGGTTTGTCTGCGCGTCGCACGACGTTGAGCGTGGCGATGTCCAGCAGTTCGAAGCTGCGTTGCCAGCGGCCGCCGACGCGCGCTTCGCGTACCGCGAGCATCTGCTTGCCCCCGGGCACCCAACCCGCGAATTCCGCGTAGCCGATGTCCGGATCGCTGGCCGCGGGCGGCAGCACGTCGCGATGCCAGCCATCGGCTTCCTGGTGGAAGACCCAGAGTTCGCGCCAGGTGTCGAGCGACTGGACGGCGAGCGTCAGCGCCTTGCCATCCGGGCGCACGGTGACCGAGGCATTCCACACCGTTCCGTAGGTGCATTGGCGCAGCAGCGGCGCGGCGCCCGACTTGCGGCCATCGATCAGCGAGACGCAGGTTTCGCCCGGCTGTCCCGGTTCGGTCAGGATGCCGAGCCCCTTGGCCGGCGCGGGGGGATTCTCCGCGGCCCAGCGTGAGGCGTTCGCGCGCACGGCGGCATTCGTGTAGTTGAAGGCATCCTCGTCGGCGAAATCCGCGCTGCGCACGCTGGCGAGTTCCTGTAGCGCGCGCTGACCTGCCGCACGCGGGTCGTGTTGGCGACGCGTTTCCTGATAAGCGAGGCTGGCCCAGACGCCGGCGCGGCGCATGCGCACCCGGTTGGCGAGCAGCGGTGACAGCTTGCCCGCGTCCACCCGATCCAGGATCTCGGCACGCCAATCGTCCAGGGCCTTGCGCGCCTGCGGCGTGAGATCGGGCGAGACGCATTCGTGGCGGGTGAGCGAGAGCGCGGCACGCGCACGTTGCTCTTCCGTGGCCTCCGGCATCGCCAGCACTTGGCGGAAGGCCTGGCCGTCGTAGCACAGGCGCATCCGGCCCTCGCGCTCGAACTGCTGCACGCCGATGCCGTAGCTGGTCGCGACTTCGAGATGCGCGGCCAGCACCGGATCGTTGGGCTTGCCCGCGGCATAGGACGCCTGGCGGGTCAGGCGTTCGGCCATCGAGCCCAGGGCATCCAGGCTTTCGGCGGTGATCTCGCGCGTCGGCGCGGCCTTCAGGTAGGCCGCGGTGTAGGCGACGCCCAGTGACTCCGCACCCGGTGTGTCCTTGAGAAATCGCACCACCGAGAGCAACTCCGGCGCCGCGGTCGCGTCCAGGTTCGTGGTGCGTACATCGCTTGCGCGGATGTAGCCGGCGCGTTCGCGTCGATGGTCGTACACCTGCAGGTAGTCCAGGCGCTCGCCGCGGATTTCCAGCGCGTCGCCTTGCCAGAGCACGGCCTGCTGCTGGGCGCCGTCGCGCGGCGCGGCGCGCAGGGCGGCCTGGTCCCGGGTGACGATCGCCAGCGTGGCGAGGGCGGCTGCGAGCGTGATCATTGCGCGTCTCCTTCCACGGCTTCGCCATCCTGGGCGGGAGCGGTGGTTTCTGCGCGGGTCTTCTGGGCGCCGCCGAGCAGGGTCGAGCCGATGAAGCCACCATCCGCAGGCGGCGGGGCGATGATGACCTGCACCTTGTCCGAGAGCTTGTCGGCCAGGGTCTTCTGGATCAGCAGCGGATGCTTGGTGATGAGCGCACCGTCACGCGCCATCTGCTCGCTCGCCGTCTTGCCGATACGTTCCAGGCGATAGACCTCGGCGTCGGCGAGCTTCTGGCGCGAGTCCGCCTCGCCGGCCGCCTCAATGCGGCGCGCCTGGGCGGCGCCCTCGGCTACGCGGATGCGCGAGACCTTGTCGGCCTCCGCCTCCAACTGGCGCTGCTCGACCTGGCGCTGCTTGAAGGGGAGCACATGCTTCATGGCTTCCTCCTGCGCACGGGCGGCGATCACCTGCTCGTTGGCGGCGGCTTCCGCGGCCTTCTCGCGGCGCACCTTCTCGGCTTCGGCCTCCAGCGCGGTTTCCTTCACGCGCTTGTCTTTGAGCTCCAGCGTGTAGCGCATCTTCTCGGATTCCAGTTCCTCGGCGAGCAGGCGCTCCATGCCGGCGCGGTACTCGGCGGGCAGGTCCACCTTTCCGATCTGCACGTTGCGCAGGATCACGCCATCGGCGGCGAGTCGCATCTTGAGTTCGGCTTCGAGGGACTTCTGGATCTCCGCGCGCTTGCTGGAGAAGATCTCGCGCACCGTGTAGCGCGAGAAGGTGCGATACATGACGCCTTGCACTGCGGGTGCGATCACCTGGCCGGCGATGTCCGCGGGCAGGTCGCGCGCCATCGCCGAGAGGCGCGACGGGTCGAGGGCGTAGCGCACCGAGAGATCGACGCCCAGCGAGAGCCCCTCGACCGACTGGAAGGGCGCGCTGCCATTGGCGCGGCTGCTCTCGGCGGGGTGGTAGATCTGGTCGCGCAGATCGTAGCGACGCAGCGAATGCACGCCGGGGAGCACGATCACGCTGCCTTCGCGGAACTGGGTCGAACTGCCGTTCAGCGCATTACGGCGTACGCCGACTTCACCCGCGCCCACCACTTGCATCGGCGGATGCTGGATGACCGCGACCGTCGCGAGACCCGCCAGACCCAGGAACAGCCAGCGCTTGCCCGGTCGCCGCTGCAACGTGACTTCATCCTGCAGATGCGGGGTGGCCGCAGTGCGGCGGGTGCGCCGTCCGATGCGAGCCCGCAGACGCAGCAGGGCAATGCGTACGGCAACCATCAGACTTTTCAGACGCGACACGATTCAGGCTCCTCTTTCTTTCGTTGTTCGGAAGGGCGGCGCTTTCCGTTCGCCGCTGGAGCCATCGTCCTGCACCTGCCCGGGAGCCTTCAAAGCCGCGCCGGGGCGGGTTTCGTCGCGCGGCGGATGTACCGCTCCGCAGCCGGAAGGCCTGCGCCCGACCCCGGAAGGAAAACTCACAACCGGCCGCTCGCGGGGTCCGCATAATGCGCGGGTCTTTCCTGCGGCAAGGGTGGAGTGCGGTGGCAACAGTGAAGGTGGCGGTAATCGAGGACGACCTGCCGACGAGTAAGCAGCTCCGTGGCTGGATCGAGGCGGCGCGGCCGGGCATCGAAGTGCACCAGTGGTTCTCGCGTGACGAGGCGGAGGCCGCGCTGGCGCGCGAGCGCTATGCGCTTGTCGTGCTCGACATCGAGCTGGGGCGCGAGCGCCATGCGGGCGTGGCGCTGATCAACGCGATCAACAAGCAGCGCCAGGGCACGCCGGTACTGGTCGTGTCGGCGATGCCGGCGACGATCTACCGCAGCATCATGAAGGCGCTTGACGCCTGGGATTACCTGCAGAAGACCACCTTCGAGGAAGCCGACTTCGTCGACACCTTTCTCGAGATCCTGCGCGCCGGGCGCGACAAGGCGGACGCAGACAAGGCGCCAGTCGCCGATCCGGGCGAGGAACTCTCGCTCGACCCGCTGCGCCAGAGCACGCCGATCTGGCGCAAGCAGCGGGTGAACCTGCCGCTCACCGCGCAACGCATCCTCGCCACGCTCTATGCGCGCCGCGGCGAGGTCGTGTCCTATGACGAGCTCTGCCAGGTGGTGAAGAGCGGCCGCAACCGCGACAACATCCGCAAACATGTGAGCACGATCCGCGACGCCTTCCGCGAGATCGATCCGGACTTCGACTGCATCGAGAACGTGCCGATGCGCGGCTTCCGCTGGGTCGACCTGCCGGCCGGGCGTAGCCGCACGTGAGCGGACTTCTTCGGCGATTCTTCGGTTGGCTCGCGCCTTATCGCCTGCGCATGCTCTTCTGGGGCGCCTTCCTGGCGCTCGCGCTGGGCACCGTGGCGATGGCGCTCTACGTGCTGCGCGAGGAGAAACAGCTCAGCTACGACAACTACCGACGCGGCTTCGAGCGCACCGTGGGCCAGATCGCCGCGCGACTGCGGCATCCGACCGGCCAGCTCGCGCTGATCAATCCGCCCGGCGCGCCGATCTCCGCAGCGGGGCCGGGCGAGGCGCATCTGCATCCGCTGATGCTGCCGTTTTCCGCGATCGACTTCGATGATCCGAACAAGGTGCAGCAGGCGATCGAGATGTCCGGTTGCCAGGTGCGCTACAAGGACGGCAGCTCGCTCTGCGTGGCGATCGGCAGCAATCCCTGGGCGGGCGGCTTCATCTACCTGGCGGGGAGTTTCGACAGCGCAGACCTGGTGGCGCATCCGCGTACAGAACTCACGGTGGACGGCGCGCATCGGGCGCGGGTGAGCGTGTCGCTGCGCGGCGAGCATTACGCCTGGATCGCGCCCTTCGAGACGACGGGGGCCGATAACCCGCGTGGCGGCCTGCGCGGCCGGCTCACCGGCTATGCCGATACCGGGGAAGCCGAGGTCGCGCACAAGGCGCTGCGCGAATTCCGCGGCTGGATCTGGCAGAGCCCGCTGTGCACCGAGGTTCCGCGCCAGCCGGAAGACTGCGTGAAGCGTTCACTGTTCTCGATCCGACTGCCGATCCCGGTGTTGGCCGAAGCCCTGTTCGAAAAGCGCAAACCGGACTGGCCGCCGGCGGATCTCAGCCAGATCGCGGTGCGGGTGGAAATGCTGCCGCCAGGCGATGGCCCCGCGCTGCTGGATAGCGAACGCGGCGACGCGACGCCGCCGTTCTCCCTGCAGGACCTGGCGCCCTTGCTGCTGCCGGGCGAGACGCTCAGCGTGCGGAAAGAGGGCGAGGCGGGCGCGCCGGTGGTGACAATCCGCGGCGTGAACGAGACCGAGGTGGCCGCACCCTGGCTCACAAGTGTGGTGAGGCGCCTGGTGGTGGAAGGCAACACCGCACCGATCGTGGCGCAGGAAGTGGTGGCCACGCCGATGGGCAACTACGCGCTCACGCTCACCGGCGACGCGCGCAGCGTGAACAAGACGCTGGCGAGCGTGGCGACGCGGGTGTCCTGGTTCGTCGGCGCGATGTTGCTGGCGATCACGCTCGCATGGCTGGTGATCGAGGCGGGCATCATCCGGCGCATCGCGATCCTCACCAAGCGCGCGACGCGCGTCTCGCGCACGATGAAGAGCACCCAGGATCTCGCCCGGTTCGATATTGCGGATCAGAAGGGCAGCGATGAACTCGGGATCCTCGCGCGCTGTCTTGCTGAGCTGTTGCAGCGGGTGCAGGAGGACGTGGCGCGGGAGAAGATCCGCGCGGAGCAGGAGAAGGACATGTGGCATGCCGTCGGCCACGAGATCATGTCGCCGCTGCAGTCGCTCAAGGCGCTGCATCCGGAGGAGGGCGACGCCAGCCATCGCTATATCCAGCGCATGCAGCAGGCGATCCGGGTGCTCTATGGTACGGCCTCGCCCAGCGAGGCCTTCGAGCTGACGACCCTGCAGGTGGAGACGCTGGACATCGCGGCCTTCCTTCAGGACGTCGCTCGCAACGCGCCCTGCGAGGGCATTACGGACGTCGTCTTCGAGGGCGCGGTCGCGCCGCTGATGGTGAAGGCCGAGGCCTATGCGCTGGAGGACGTGGTGACGCACATCCTGCGCAACGCGGACCGCTATCGCACGCCGGGCTCGGCGATACGGTTGCGCCTGCAGGCGACCCCGACCAGCGCGGTCGTGGAGATTTTCAACCAGGGCTGTCGAATTCCGGATGCGCTGATCGACAAAGTCTTTGAGTACGGCGTGTCCGATCCAGAAGCAGAGGGCACGCATGGCAACCGTGGCCAAGGCCTTTTCGTCGCCAAGACCTATATGGCGAAGATGGGCGGAACCGTGGCCGTTTTCAATCGTGACGATGGCGTAGCGTTCGAGCTGAGCCTGATCAGAGCTTGAATCGGAGCTTGAAGCTGGATCCGAGCGCGATACGCCGAGCCTGGAGGAAAGAAGACCATGAACACCGAACAAGTGATCTCGCATGACGACGACCTGAGCCGTTTCGCTGCCGAAGGCGCCATGCCTTTGCCGAAGACCGCCGACCAGGGCTATGTGGAGCATGACGGCGCGCAGATCTGGTACGAGCGCTACGGCGAAGGCCCGCCGGTGATCCTGCTCCATGGCGGCATGGGCAACACCGGCAACTGGGGCGGGCAGGTGCAGGCGCTGACTGCGGCGGGCTACAGCGCGATCCTGATCGACAGCCGCGGCCATGGACGCAGCACCCGGGACGACCGACCGTATTCGTATGTGCTGATGGCGACCGACGTGATGGCGGTGATGGACCACCTGGGCCTGCCGCATGCGGCCTTCGTCGGCTGGAGTGACGGCGCCTGTATCTCCCTGGTGCTAGCGGACCAGGCGCCTGAGCGTGCTCAGGGCGTGTTCTTCTTCGCCTGCAACATGGACCCGAGCGGTGTGCGGGACGACATCTCCTTCACCTCCATCCTCGATCACTGCATCGGGCGACACAAGCAGGACTACCGCGAGCGCTCCACGACGCCGGATGGTTTCGACGCCATGTTCGAGGCCGTTCAGCTGATGCAGCGCACCCAGCCCGACTACCGCGCCGAGGACCTCGCACGCATCCGCGTGCCGGTGACGGTGGCGCAGAGCCCGCAGGACGAGTTCATCCGGCTCTCGCATTCGCAGTACTTGGCGCAGGCGATTCCCGGCGCGCGCTTCGTTCAGTTGGAAGGCGTCACGCATTTCGCCCCGGTGCAGCGGCCCGAGGTCTTCAACCGCGCGATCCTGGACTTCCTCTCCGGTCTGCCCGGGCGGGGCTAGGCTGTCCGGGCTCGCCCGAGGCCTGGTTCCTCGGGCGCCGCCTCTCCGGGATTGGCGTGCGGAGACCATCCACACGCTCGCCTTCGCAACGGGGTAGCGCGCCTCACGCTGAAAGCGTTCACGCCAACTCGCCGCAGCGGCAACATCTGCATCATTGAGGCGGAGAGGCCAGGGGAGGCGGGGGATGTGGAAATCGTTGCGGCGAACGGTCCGGAGATTGCTCGTATCCAGCAGCCTGATCGCGGCCATGCCCTCGCTGGCTGCTCCACCCCGCGTGGTGGAGATCCCCACACGCCCCGGCGTGACTCAGCGCTTCCTGCTCTTGCCTACGGAGGACGCGAAAGCCGCAGTGGTGCTCTTCGCCGGCGGGCACGGCGGTTTGCAGCTCTCGCCGGAAGGCGGATTCAAGTGGGGCGCGGGCAACTTCCTGGTGCGCTCGCGCGAGCGCTTCGCGGCCCAAGGCCTGCTGGTCGCGGTCGTCGATGCACCGTCGGATCGCCAGAGCCCGCCCTTCCTGCAGGGCTTTCGCCAGACGCCGGAGCACTTGGCCGACGTGAGCGCTGTCATCGCCTGGCTGCGCGCGAACACTGGCTTACCCGTGTGGCTGATTGGCACCAGTCGCGGCACGCAGTCCGTGGCCTACGTCGGGACGATGCTCGCGGGACGAGACGCGCCCGACGGCCTGGTGCTCACCTCGAGCATCTTGCTTGACGACAAGAGTCCGCCGGTGCCGGCGATGCCGCTGGGGAAGATCGGCGTGCCTGTGCTGCTGGTCCATCACGAACTGGACGCTTGCCCGCATTGTCCGTTCGGGGAAGTCCCGGCGCTCATGGCCAAACTGGACAAGGCGCCGCGCAAGGCCTTGCTCAGCTTCCGTGGCGGCGTGAGCAAGGGTGATGTGTGCGAAGCCATGGCCTACCACGGCTACAACGGCATCGAGGCGGACGTGGTCAGCCAGATCGGCGCATGGATCCTCGCTTCGGAGAAACCTTGAGATCCATGCGCCGCGCCCGGAGGCTTCAGCGCGCCCTGAACTCCAGCAGGGCCATCGACTGGGCTGGCAGCTTGAGCGTGCGTGCCGGCTTGAGCTTCTTCGGATCCTGGTCGGTCTCGACCATCTCACCGGTGAAGTACTGGGCCGTGCGCAGGCGCCAGCTACGCGGCAGGTCGAGCGCAATGCTGCGCGGCTGGTGCGCGGTGTTCGACACCAGCACCCGCAGCGTCTTGCCCTGGCGCACGCCGTGGCTCCATACCTCGGGTGCATCGCTCTTCACCGCCACGAAGTCACCGCGCATCTGTTCGAGCATGCGGTAGGCGTAGAAGGTGGGCCGCGGTGTGCCGGAGATGTCGAGCAGGCCGTGGAAGCCGACACCCTGGTAGGCGAAGTAGTGCGCGACCTCGACGCCGGATTGTGCGAGACGGATGGCCGTCTCGACCGCCCAGAACGCCGCGGGCATGTCGTTGAGGAAGATCGGCCTGTCGGTCTTCCAGGAGAGCCCGTATTCGGTGACGCCCATCCCGATCTTGCGCTGGTAGCCGAGCGGGTTGCGCACCGGGTCGGCGAGCACTTCCTTGTAGTGCTGCGTCAGTGCATCGACGTCCGCGACGCTCGCCAGCGCTTCGGCTTCCGGCTTGTCGCCGGCGGTGGGGTAGATGTGCCAGGTGAGCACGTCGACCACGTCGCCGCAGCCGCGCAGGAAGGTCTCGGTGAAGCGGGTCGCATCCGGCACCGCGCCGGAGACCGCGGGGCCGGTGATGCGCAGCGTCGGGTCGACCGCGCGGATCGCCGCCGCCTGTGCGCGGAACACTTCGCAGTAGCGCTCGGCGGTCCAGCTCGCGTCGCCGCGCGTGGTGGCGAAGAGATCCGGCTCGTTGCCCACTTCCCAGTACTTGACCGGCAGGCCGCGTTCCTTGGCCATGCGAACCGCGTCGGCCGCATCCTCCGGCTGGTTGCGCGCGGGCGCTTCGCTCGGTTTGGCCTGGAAGACCCGCGTCTGCATCATCAGCGAAGGCGTCGGTTTCACGCCCAGCAGCTGGAGGTTGGCGACCAGGGTGTCGAGCTGGAAGGGCGTCACGTCGGTGTCGTCGCCCACGTTGCCGCCGGGAAAGCGCAGCGTGGCGGGCGGCACCGCGGTGCCCATCTGGTCGCCGTACTCCGACATCTGCATCCAGTTGCCGAAGTTGAAGCCGCCCAGTACCTCCGGCGTGGCCGGGCCGAGCCGTTCTTCAGGCGCAATACCGAGCTTGACGGTCTGCGCCTGGGCCCCGGCGCAACCCAATGCGGCCGCCAGGGCGGCCGCCATCAGGAAGCGCGAGGTCATTTCGCGGCCTGCTGGTACACACGCACGTAGTCGACTTCCATCCGAACCGGGTAGACCTTGTCGTCAACGCCCTTCATGCCGCCCCAGTCGCCGCCGACGGCGATGTTGAGCAACAGGTACTGCGGCTTGTCGAAAGGCCAGTTCGGGCGTTCGCCGGAGTGGTCGTTGGAGAACTGGAAGAAGTTCTTGTCATCCACGCCGATGGTGATGCGATCGGCCGTCCAGGTGAGCTGGTAGCGGTGGAAGTTCTGGCACAGGTCGGCGACCTGCGTCTGTGCCGTCTTGTGGGTCTTCATGACGTGGTAGTAGGACTTGGTGTGCACCGAGCCATGCACCACGCCCTCGTCGAAACCGACGTGTTCCATGATGTCGATCTCGCCGTCGTCCGGCCATTGGGTCTTGGGCGGCGCGGAAAGCGTCCAGATCGCGGGCCAGGTGCCGACGCCGCAGGGCAGCTTGGCGCGCACTTCCATGAAGCCGTAGGTCCACTGCGCCTTGCCGCGGGTGACCAGGCGGGCCGAGGTGTAGTGCTGGCCGCCCCAGTCGGAATACTGCGCACGATCCAGGTCTTCCTTGTGCGCCTCGATGATCAGGTTGCCCTTCTCGACGCGCGAGTTCTTCTCGCGCGAGGCGGCGTAGTACTGCTTCTCGTTGTTGTACCAGCCGGCGGCATTGCGATCGGTGTCGTAGGCCCACTTGGCGGGGTCGGGGAGACCGTCCTTGTCGAACTCGTCCGACCACACCAGCGCGTAGCCGGGCGGCAAGCCGCCGGCCTCGTTGATGGCCGGCGCGCCGGGGCCGCTGGAGGTGGTTCCGTTGCCACCGGTGCTGGCGCAGGCGCCGACGAGCAGCGGCAGGGTCAGGAGCGTGAGCGCGGACTTCATGGATGGGTCTCCTCGTGATTTCGTTATCTTGTGTGAAGGCTGTCGCAGCCTTGAATCGATGCTAGCAAGCGGTCTGCGCGCCCGACCTTGCTCGGCTTGGCCCGCGACTGACCGTTCTTGCGATTTCCGTTTGTCCGTCTGGCTGCGCAGTCCTGCCGGTGTACGCGATCATTGCCGCATGAGCACGCCGCACGACCGCAACGAACCGACCGATCCGCACGCGCGCCGGATGAACCGCGTGCTCGATTACATCGACCAGCATCTGGCCGACGACCTCAAGCTCGAGACGCTGGCCGAGATCGCGGCCTACTCGCCCTACCACTTCCATCGTCTCTTCCTTGCCTGGACCAGCGAAACGCCCAACGATCTGGTGCGTCGTCGCCGGCTCGAGGCCGCCGGGAGCCGCCTGCGGCACTCCAGCAGCGCGGCGGTTGCAGACGTCGCCGCCGCAGTGGGCTTCGCTTCGGTCGAGGCTTTCGCGCGGGCTTTCAAGCAACAGTTCGGGATGACGCCCACCGGCTGGCGCAAGGGCGGCTACATGGAATGGGAGATGCGTCAGCGCGAATCCGTTCCCGAGTTCGAGGCGGCGCCCGTCGTACGACTTGAACGCCTGCCTGAGCTGGAGGTGCTCTACTGGCGCCACACCGGCCCTTATGGCGCCTCCGTGGTCGAGACATGGGAACGCTTCGTGCCCTGGATCAAGGCGATGGGACTGGGCGAGCAGCCACTCATCGGCATGGGGCTGGACGACCCGAGCATCGCACCCGCGTCGCGCTGCCGCTATGACGCCTGCGTGGTCCTGCCGCCGAACTGGAACAGCCCGGCGACGCGCGTCTCGCGGCGCAAGATCCGTGGCGGCTGGTTCGCCTGCGTGGACTTCCAGGGCTCGCGCACGGATTTCGGCCCGGAGTGGATGCGCATCCTGCGTCGCTGGTTGCCGGGCAGCGGCTTCACGCTCGCCGACTGTCCCTTCATCGAGTACTACCCCGCAGGCGTGAGTCCGACGCCGCCTGCACCTGCGCCCGGCGAACAGCCTGTCATCCGCGTCGAGCTGCGCGTGCCCGTCGAAGCCTGAGGGCTCGGGCGCGTTTCCGTCGCGCCTTCCGTACCTTTCCCGGATCGGCCTGGCTGATTGAGCGTGTGCGCATGAGCTTGGCCGCGGGCCGAGCTCACACTGAGCGGGTGGGATGCGATCGCTGTTCCCATGTCTGCTCGACGACTGTCTCCGCTTGCCCGGCCCGCGCTCCCGCGGCCGCCGGTTTTCGATGGCCGGCGCGACCCCCATTCCTCGTTCAAGTTCGTTCGCTCGCACAACCAATTGTGCGCCGACAGTAAACCCACGCGTGTACGAGGCGGCGTCGCAAAGCCGCGCCAATGCTTACTCTCAGGGCGGCTGGATCGCCGACGGCCGGCACATTTCAGCATGATGTCCGGGTACCCAAAACGCAATATCTGCTAGCTCATCCACAAGGAAAAGCAGGCGGCACAGACGGCCGACGCACACATTGACAGGAGGGACGTTCTGCATCGCGCAGGACCCCGCTGAGCACATAAAACAACGATGTACGAGGAGACCTGTCATGCGTTCCAACAAGATGCGCCTTGCTTGCGGCCTGGGAGCCAGCTTCCTGGTTTTGGGCCTGTTGTCCGCCTGTGGCGGCGGTGGTGACGATCCGGCGCCTACGCCGACGCCCGCACCTTCGCCCAGCCCCACGCCGACCCCCACGCCTACGCCGACTCCCACCCCGACGCCCACGCCGTCGCTGGCTTTCGGCACCATCGCGGCCGGCAACCAGACCAGTGAAGGCGGCGAGGTCAGCAGCTATGCCTTCGCCGAACATGCGTCGGACCAGACAGTGGGCCCCCTGACTTCGATCGCGGGCAGTGCGACAACCAACGCCTCCCTGGCCAGCGCCAACGCCTACGCGGGCGTTGCAATCCGCGTCGCGGCGGGTGGCAACCTGCCGACCTCCGGCGATCCGGCGGCGCGCACCGTGGTCAACACCAATGGCTACACCAAGCTCTCGATCGAGCTTGCGTCGAGTACCGACACCCATCTGACGCTCAAGCTGCAGCCGCGCAGCCTGCCCACCGATGGTTGCGTGCCGACTGCCGATGTCACCGTCACGAGCACGCTCGCCGCCCAGGAGCTCACCCTCGACGCCACCACCTTCGCCGTGCCGAGCTACTGCGGTTCGGGCGTTGCGCTGAGCGCGATGCGCGACAGCCTGCTCGCGGTCGATGTGAGCAACGCCAACAGCACCGCGGGCAACCACGCGGTGACCGTGGGCGCCATCAAGCTGCTGCCCTAAAAGCCGGACCAGCGACACCCGGGGGGCGCGGCCTCGCCGCGCCCCGTCCTCGGAGGGCGCAGATGAATCGGATAGACGCAGGCATGCGCGGCATGCCTTCGCGTGCATCGCTGTTGGGTGCCTGCATCGCGCAAGGCGAGCTGATGCAGTGCATGCCGGGCGAGCGGACAGCCGCTTCCCATGGCGATGCCTTTGAACTCCTGTGGCTGCAGGACGGCGAGCTGGACGTTGCCTTCGGCGATCGGCGCGTACACCTCGAGGCCGGTGCGGTGCTCCTGGTACCGCCGGGCTGGATGCAGCATTGGCGCTGCGCGCGACCGACGCGTCTGTTCCATACGCAGATTGCGCTGGAGGCTCCGTCGCTTGCGGCTGTGCTACGACGTGAAAGCCTGCGTGCGATCCGCGCACCGGGCGTGCGTCATGCGGTCGCCGCGCTTGCCGGTACGCTCGGCGAAGCGCCGCGCGATGCTGCGCAGGAACTGCGTCTGCTGCGTGCCTTGCTGGCCTTCGTCGCCAGCCTGGACGACGCGGACGATGCCTGCGAGGAAATCGGGGAAGAGGGCGGTGCGGACGACGGCAGCGCAAGCCATGCCGGGCCGATGCTTCACGCCGCGCGGGACGACATTGCCGAGCGACTCGCTGCTGCGATGAGCGAACGCGTGGCGCGCGGCGAAGCGGTCGTGCTCGCGACGCTAGCGGCGGCCGAGGGCGTGTGCCCCGGCTACGCGAACCGGCTCTTCCACCAACGCTTCGGCATGGCGCCGCGCGAATACCTCGCGCGCTGTCGCGAGGAGCGTGCCTGTGCCCTGCTGACAGGAACAGCGTTGAGTCTCGAAGCGATCGCCGAACGCCTGGGCTTCGGCGAGGCCTCGCATTTCACCCGCCAGTTCAAGCGCTGGACCGGAGTGGCGCCCAGCGCGTTCCGCGCCGGGCACACACCGCGTGGCGCTCAGCGCGAGAAGCGCACCGTCTTCACGGAAAAGTCGATCGCGCTCTGATCGGCGCCGGCCGCGGGCATGGTGGGATCGATGATCTCCACCGCACGCAGCCCTTTGAGCGTCGTCGCGAAATCGAGCGGCAGGTCCTTGCACCAGGCCAGCGCAGGGAAGAGCGTCGAGACCAGCGAGATGTTGTGCTCGCTGATGTCCGTACTCGGTCGTACCTCGACGTATGGATAGCAACCCCGGAACTTCGCGCTGTCGTCCGGCCCGATCAGGCGCACCTGGAGGACGTGGTTCGGCTCGGCAGACGCCAGCTCCAGATGCAGTACGGAGAATGCTGAGACGTCTTCGCCCCCATCCTGCGAAGAATTCATGCTGAGCGTGATCCCTGCATAACGGCTGCCGTGCCGGCTGTAGGTGTTGCCGATCAGGCGGACGCCTCCCTTGTCGAACTCGAGGCGCTCGAAGCTCACGTCGCGTTTGTCCTCCGCGTACCAACCCTGTCCCGCCTTCACGCCGCCGGGCATCTCCATGTTGCCGCTGCCAAAGTCCGCCCACACGCGTTGCTTGGGTTGGCTGACCGGCGTTGTGGCGGCCGCAGGTGCGGCAGTTTCCGTGGGTTTGTCACAGGCCGTGAGCCACAGGCTCGAGCCGATACTGAGCATGAGACCGGCTGCGATGGCCGGCATTTTCGATGATCGCGTCATGGCGCGTTCTCCCTGGATGCAAATGAAAAAAGGTGGTGCGCACGAGGCGCACCACCCGAGGAGTGCGAAGCCGGCTCTCCGGCATCGCTTGCGCCCAATCAGTAGTCGACGAACTGGATCCAGTCATACACCGCGTAGTCCGCGCTGTAGTCGTAGGTCTTCGGGAAGTAGTTCACCGAATCGCTGTTCGCGTTGTTCCCGTGCCAGTGATTGGCCATGATCTTCGCGGGCTTGCTCGGCCAGCGCGACGTCGGGATGCAGTCGCAGCCGGTTGCGTCGCTACGCACCACGGTGCGCAGGTAGCGTTTGACGCCGGCAGAGTCGAGCACGTACCAGGCGACCTGATCCGCGGTCCAGTCGAAACCGACCTGGATCGGTGCGTCGAACACGTTGATACCGTAGGACGAGAGGCTGATGTCCTTCTGGTACATGTAGAGCGTGGACGACGAGTTCGCCTGGTAGATGATGTTGGTGTGCATCACGTTGCCGAAGGACGGCAGGAACTCGATGTCGATCTCGGTCCAGGGATTGCCGGCGGTCTCGCTCCAGGAGTCGTAGGTGAAGAGGCTGCTGACAGTCCCCTGCGACCAGCCCGCCTTCATGCGCGTCTGCAGCGTGCCGTACTGGTACTTGGTCTTGGTGCGCAGCTCGGAGCAGGCGCCGTTCCACACACGCATGTTCAGCGTGCCGCCGGTGCCGGCCTGGATCACGTCCGGGTAGAACGTGCAGCCGAACATCCCGCCGTTCGCGCCAGAGCGCGCTTCCCAGATCGTGGTGTTGTACCAGTTGTTGTCGAAGCCATCCCAGAAGCTTGCAGCCTGCGCCGTGCCACAAATGCCCGCCGCAGCCAGGAGGAGCAGCGCGCGCCGTGCCAGTCGATGTGCCTTCATCAATCTCTCCTTGGTCCCTTGTCGCGGGACCTCTTCAATGGTGTGGAAAGCCGCCGTGCATCTGCGGCCGGATGCGATCACACCTGAGCGGGGAGGGCTTGACCATGCACATTTCGTAACTCGACTTGAGTGTTTCGAATGTGGGGGGCAGGGAAGGGTCTGGTCTTTCTGAGGTCGAAGGCGAAAATGACTACGTCATTTTTCGTCGGGTGGCGTGCGGGCGGCTTGCTGATGGCGTTACTTGAGTTGCAGTCGCCATGCGCGCGTTTCTTTCAAACGTGCTTCGGCCGGGTCCCGCTCCGGCAAGGCGGGACCCGGCCGAAGCACGATGGCAATCTCGGCAACGCGAAGAGCGCGGGCACGACTACTAGGTTCAGTTCGACATGCTCCTTGCGAGCTACGCGTGCGGAGAGATCCCGATAGCGTATCCGTTCTGCCGGCCTGGACTGGCCGCGGCGGGTGGCTTCAGCGCGCCAAGCGCTCCAACGCCTCCACCTGATCCAGCACCGACTGCGGCACAGGCACATCGCCGCGCAGCATCTGCTGGATGACGGCCACATTTGTCGCCACGTCGCAGCCTTCGCCCGCGTCGCGACCCGGGTCGTTCTCGCCCTGAGGGTAGAGCTCATGCGCCTCGCCCTCCATGTAGCCCATGAGGCGGGGGCGGCGGCGCGGATGCGCGTAGGCCTCGCCTTCGGTGGCACGCATAAGGAGTGCGTGGGCGCCGTCGGAGACGAGGTGTTCGAGCATGCGTTCCATGTACTCGGGGTGGGTCACTGCGATGACGCGCACGCTGCGACCCTGGCAGGGATCGAGAAGCTTGGCCATGGTGTGGCCGCTGTTGCGCACGCCAAGGCGCGGACGCAGGGAGAGCAACTGGGCGAGGCCGGGGAGCAGGGTTTCCAGGCGCAGGCAGGCGAGGCGGCGTTCAGCAAGCGCGGCGTTGGCACCGGCGATGTCGGCGGCGGGATGGATGTCGAGCGCGGCGAGCAGTTCGAAGGGGCTGACACGGCTGTCGAAGTCGTGGCGGCCGTGGATCAGGACCGGGACGCCGCGTTGCGCGAGCAGCAACGCGACCAGGGGCATGAGGTTGGCCTGCTTGCGCGCGCCGTTGTAGGTGGGGAGCAACACGCAGCGCGGGCCAGGGGGGACGTCAAGTTGCAAGGTGCGGTCGTCCATGGCCCGCTTGAAGCCGGCGACCTCGATGACGTCTTCGCCCTTGACCCGCATCGACAACAGGATGGCGCCCAGTTCCATGTCGGGCACGTGGCCGTCGAGGATCTGGCCGAAGAGCCATTCGGACTGCTCCTGCGTCAATGGGCGCGCGCCCTTGGCGCCCCGGCCGATTTCCTTGATGATCGATGCGAAAGGGTGCATGGCGGGTGTTGCGTGTAAAGAGGGTCGTCTATTGTCGGCCAGCGCGCGGGGATCGCCAAAACGCGACGACATGCGACCCGGCGAAAAACGGATCACAGGAGCAGCGGGCAGCATGGAAATCGGCTTTATCGGACTGGGCATCATGGGGCGCCCGATGGCGCTCAATCTTCTCAAGCACGGGCACGCGGTCAGCGTGTGGGCGCGTCGGCCGGCGTCGATGGAGCCGCTGGTGGCGGCCGGCGCCACGGCGGCTGCGAGCGCGGCCGAGCTGGCGCAGCGCTGCCAACTGGTGATCAGCATGGTGGGCGATGCGCCCGACGTGGAGCAGGTGGCACTGGGCGCCCAGGGCGTGGCCGAGGGCGCGGCTGCGGCGGATCGCCATGATCTGGTCTATGCGGACATGAGCACCATCGCCCCGACGGCTGCACGTGAAGTGGCTGCCCGGCTGGTGGAGCACGGGGTGACGATGCTCGATGCGCCGGTGTCGGGCGGCGAGGTGGGCGCGATTGCGGGCAACCTGACGATCATGGCCGGCGGCGCACAGAGCGCCTTCGATCTCGCCAGGCCGGCCTTCGAATGCATGGGCAAGACCGTGACGCGCATCGGCGAAAGTGGCGCGGGCCAGGTGGCAAAGGCCTGCAACCAGATCCTCACCGGCGCGGGTATCGCGATCGTGGCGGAGGCGCTGCTTTTCGCCCGCGCGGCCGGCGTGGACCCGGAGCGGGTGCGCGAGGCGCTGCTCGGCGGTTTTGCTTACAGCCGCATCCTTGAAAACCACGGGGAACGGATGCTCGCCCGCAATTTCAAACCGGGCTTCAAGACCTGGATGCATCAGAAGGATCTACGCATCGTGCTCGAAGAAGCCAACCGCATGGCGCTCGCGCTGCCCGCCAGCGCCTCTACCTCGCAACTGCTCAATGCCGCGGTCGGCTCGGGCATGGGTGAGGATGACAGCATCAGCCTCCTGCGCCTGCTCGAACAGATGGCTGGACGCATATGAAAGTCGGCCGCCTGAAGGGATTCGCGCTGCTGCTCGCGCTGGCGACGCTGCTGTCGGCCTGCGCGATGATGGCGCTCGGTCTGGAGAAGCCGGAAGTCAAGGTCGTCGGCATCGAACTGCTGGACGGCAATCTCTTCGACCAGCGCTTCCGCATCAAGCTGCGGGTCACCAATCCGAACGACAAGGACATCGCGATCAAGGGCTTGCGCTTCAAGCTCGCGCTGGGTGGCCAGGACTTTGCCGACGGCCTGACTGGCGAGCCGGTGGTGTTGCCCCGCATGGGCGAGGTTGTCGTCGGGGTCGACGGGCATGCCTCGCTGGCGGGAGTCTTGCGCCATCTGCCGCGGATGCTGGAGGGCGGCAAGCTGGACTACCGCCTCAACGGCGAGGTGATCACCCAGGACTACGGGAGCCTTCCCTTCGATCGCAAGGGCGAACTCTCGGCCGATTCGCTGGGCAAGCGCTTTTTGCCACCGCCTCCGCCGGCAGGAGGGGAGGCGTGATCGTGTAGGAACCGTCCGTCGGACACCGCTCAAGACGGCTCGTGCCTGGGCCGACAAGGGACTCAGCGGCGTGAAGTCATTGCGCTGCACAAAAACAAACCCCCTTGGAGTTGTGCAATGAGTCTGCGTGTCCGGATGTTCCTGTTGGTGTTCGTAAGCCTGCTCGGCTTGGTCGTGGCGGAGGGCATGGCGATACGCCGGGCTGCGGTCAGCATGCGGACCGACCGCATGGAGCAGCTCCACGCACAAGTGCAGACCATGGTCGGTATTGCGGCGCAATATCAGGCCCAGGAGGCTGCCGGCAAGCTCTCGCGCGAAGCGGCGCAGGAAGCCGCCAAAACCGCGATGCGCGCGGCCCGCTACGGTGCCGACAAGTCCGACTACATCCACGTCTGGAGCGCCGACGGCAAGAACGTCGTGCATGGCGCGAATCCTTCGCTCGAAGGCAAGCCGGCGCCGGACGCGATCACCGACCTGGTGAGCCGCATGAACAAGGCAGCCCAGACCAGCGGTGAAGCGGGCGGCTTCGTTGATTCCGAATACCCGCGCCCGGGCACCACCGAACCCGTGCCGAAGCTGCAGCATGTGATGCTCTTCGAACCCTGGGGCTGGACCATCGGCACCGGCGTGTACATCGATGACATCGACGCCAAGCTACGCGCGCAGACCCTGCACAGTGTCCTGTCCTGCCTGGTGCTGATCGTGGTGATCGGGGCCGTCGCCTTCGTGATTGTGCGTAGCGTGCTGCGCCAGCTCGGCGGTGATCCGGCCGAAGCGATGCAGGCGATGGAGCATGTGGCCGCGGGCCGTCTCGACATCCCGGTGCGCGCCAGCCATCCGGGCAGCCTGATGGGCACCCTGGCGCGGACGGTCGAATCCCTGCGCAGCATGCTCGCCGAAATGAACCGCGAGGCCGACCAGCTCGTGCGCTCGGCTGCCGACATCCAGGCCGCAGCGCAGAAGGTGTCGGAGGCCGCGGGCGAGCAGTCCGATGCTACTTCCGGCATGGCCGCCTCGATCGAAGAGCTCGCCGTGTCGGCCAGCCATGTGGCGCAGAGCGCCGCGGATACCGAAGCGATCTCTTCCGAGGCGGTGCGCCTGTCGCGCGCCAGCGTGGAAGACCTCGAACTGGTGGATCGCTCGATCTCCGAGCTGGCGGGCACCGCCAACGGCGCGGCCGAGCAGGTGCGCCACCTGGAGAAAACCGCCTCCGAGATCGCCGGCATTTCCTCGGTGATCAAGGAGATCGCCGATCAGACCAACCTGCTGGCGCTCAACGCGGCGATCGAAGCTGCCCGCGCGGGCGAGGTCGGTCGCGGTTTTGCAGTCGTGGCGGACGAAGTGCGCAAGCTGGCCGAGCGCACAGGCCAGGCGACTTCCAGCATCGACCAGATGATTGGCGACGTGCAGTCGCGCACCGGCACCACGGTCAACGCGATCCAGGGCCTGGTGCCGCAGGTGGAGGCCGCGACCGCGCGTACCCGCGATGCTGCGCAGGCGATGCGCACGCTGGAAGAGGGCGCTGCCTCGGCACTGCGTCACGTGGGCGAGATGGCGCACTCGGCGCAGGAGCAGAACCAGGCCAGCACGCATATCGCGCAGCGGGTGGAGCAGATCGCGCACATGGTGGAAGAAACCCATGCGGCGACCAATGTCGCAGCGGAAACGGCGAATTCTGTCGACGCCGTCGCACGTGGCCTGCACCAGCTGGTGAGCCGCTTCCGCATCGCCTGACGCGGCTGCAGCGGAAACACCAAGGGCGCGGCCGAGGCCGCGCCCTTGTTCGTTCTGGCGCCGCGCCGTGCTGGCCTAGAGTTCGCGCAGGCGGTGATTGATCTGCGGGAGCTGGTGCAGGAGTTCCTCCGCAGGCAGCGGCCGCGCAATCAGGTAACCCTGGGCCAGTTCGCAACCCAGCTCGCTCAGCAGGGCCCAGTCTTCCGCGGTCTCCACGCCTTCGGCGACGGTGGAGAGTCCGAGCCGGCCCGCCATGTCGATGGCTGAGGCGAGCATGGTCCGCAGGTGCGGGCGTGCATGGGCGCCGGTAACGAAGCTGCGGTCCACCTTGAGCTCGGTGAAGGGCAGCCGCGAGAGCTGCTGCATCGAGGAAAAGCCGGTGCCGTAGTCGTCGATCGAAAGGCCGCAGCCGCGCAGGCGCAGGCGCAGCAGGCAGCCAGTGGCTGCGGCGTCGTCGCCCATCATGGCGCTCTCGGTCACCTCGAAGACGAACTGCCGCGCGTCGAGGCCGGACGCAGCGACACGGCGGATCAGGCCCTCGGTCAGTGCTGCGTCGGCGAGCGAGGCCGGCGAGAGGTTGATTGCCACCGGCAGGTGCACACCGCGGCTGTTCCACAGACGCATCGCCGCAATGCTCTGGTCGAGGATCGCGAGCGTGAGTTCGGCCATCAGGCCGTGCGCCTCGGCCACCGGGATGAAGCGTGCCGGCGCGATCGGGCTGCCGGCAGGTTCGATCCAGCGCGCCAGCGCTTCGGTACTGCGCACCATTGCGCGCTTGATCGAGGCCTTGGGCTGGAAGAAGGGCTGGATGCGCTTCTGATCCAGGGCTTCGCGCAGGGCTTCGACCGGCACGGTCTCTTGCTGGGCGTCGGGCTTGCCTGCGACACGCTGTTCGATCCGGCGCAGCGCGCGTTCGAGGTCCGAGAGCGCGACCGGCTTGCTCAGGGCGCCGAGCAGCGGCAAGCCGAGGCCGGAGATCATGGCTTCGACCGAGCTGATCATCACCGCTTCGCGCGAACTCGCCACGATCACGGGCAGGCGGACTTCGCGTTCGGCGAGGCGCTGGATCAACTCGATGCCGTCCATGCCCGGCATCTCCAGGTCGACGATCAGCGCCGCTGGTGGCGGCGTCAGCGTCTCGAGCAGTTCGAGCGCGCCCGTGCCGTCACAGGCCTCGGCGACGCGGCTGACGCCAAGCGTGTTGAGTGCGGCGACCAGATAGCTCCGCTGGACTTCGCTGTCATCGACGACCAGCAATCCATAGGTGCGCAGAAGATCCGGAATCAGCTCGGCGGGCATTGCGTTACGCGAAAACTCCGTTTCCGTACGCGGCTATCGCGCCGGGGATGCGGTCGAGCCCGATGCTGTCGTCCACTCCGCCATGGCGCACCGCCTCCTTGGGCATTCCATATACGACGCAGCTGGCCTCGTCCTGCGCCAGGGTGCGCGCGCCCGCGTCGTGCATCTCTTTCATGCCTCGTGCCCCATCGTCACCCATGCCGGTCATGATGATGCCCAGCGCGTTCGGGCCCGCCGACTTGGCGACGGAACGGAAGAGCACGTCGACCGACGGTCGGTGGCGCGAAACCAGGGGCCCTTCCACCACGTCCACCAGGTACTGCGCGCCGCTGCGCTTGACCAGCATGTGCTTGCCGCCGGGCGCAATCAAGGCGCGTCCGGGCAGAAGGCGGTCACCGTTCGCAGCCTCCTTCACTTCGATCTTGCACAGGCCATTCAGGCGCTCGGCGAAGCTGCGGGTGAAGTGTTCCGGCATGTGCTGGACGATGGCCAGACCCGGTGCCGTGCGGGGCAGGGCAGGCAGCACGTATTCGAGCGCCTGGGTGCCGCCGGTGGAAATGCCGATCGCGACAATGCGTTCGGTGGTGCGCGCCATCGCGCCGCCGCTGGGGGCGGCGAGGATTGCGTCGGCGGAAAGCTTGGGCGCGGTGAGCTTGAGGTTGATGCGGCGCGGATTGGCCGCGGCGGCGGCGCGGATCGCGCTGACCAGCTCTTCGGTCTGGTCGCGCAGGAAGCTGCCGACGCCCATGGTGGGTTTGGTGATGATGGTCACCGCACCGGCTTCCAGCGCCTCCATCGTGATCTGCGCGCCCTTCTCGGTGAGCGAGGAGCAGATGACGGTGGGCGTGGGATGTTGCTGCATGATCTGGCGCAGGAAGGTGATCCCGTCCATGCGTGGCATTTCCACGTCCAGCAGCAGCACGTCGGGCCATTGGCGCTGCATCTGCGCGAGCCCGAAGATCGGGTCGGAAGCGGTTGCGATCACCTGGATGTCCGGAGCGCTCTTGAGCACCTCCTGCATCACCTGGCGAACGACCGCCGAGTCGTCGATGATCATCACCTTGATCATTACGCTCCTCCTGATGCGAGTGCGGGCTCTGCGCCCACGGGTTGCGGACGGTGGCTGACCCACACGTCGCCGGTCGAGACGACGAAGCGGATCACCCGGTGGCCGGTGCCTTCGACATGCTCGCCGACCAGGCGCACGCCCGAGCCCTTGAGCAGGGCGCGCAGGTCTTCGACATTCGCCGCGCCCACGGCGGTTCCGCCGCTCGCGAAGACGCGTGCGCCGCCGAACATCTTGCATTCGCATTCGGTGATCGGGACGCGCATCTCGCGCAGGGATTCGAGCATCAGCAGCCAGGAGTCCTCGGCGTAGCGTGCGTCGCGGCCGTGGCGCCGGCGCGGGCTGCGCATCGGCAACTGCACATGACTCATGACGCCGATGCGTCGCTGCGGATGCCACAGCGTGATGGCCACGCAGGAGCCGAGCACGGTCCGCAGCTCATCGTCGCTGCTACCGACCCCGATCTCTCCGGCGTGGACATGCTTGATGCTCATGGCGCGATACGTCTGTAGACGGCCTTGCCAGCGATCTGCAACGGCAGGTCGAGTCCCTGCAGAGACTCAGAATGTCCGACGAACAACCAGCCGCCAGGTTCCAGGCGGGAGAGCACGCGCTGCAAGATACGGCGCTTTTGCGTGTTGTCGAAATAGATCAGCACGTTGCGTAGGAAGACTGCGTCGAAGCGACCGCGCTCGCGCGGTTCCTCCAGCAGGTTGTGGGTAAAGAACTGGACGCGCCGTCGCAGGGCCGGGTCGATCAGCAGTGAACCGGCATAGGCGCCAGTGCCCCGCAGGCAATAGCGTTTGAGGTACTGCGGCGGCATCTGGTCGAGCCGCTGCATGCGATAGAGGCCGCGGCGCGAGTGAGCCACGGCTTCTTCCGAAATGTCGCTGCCCATCAGGGTCCACGTGCGGTTACCGAGGCTTTCGTCCAGCGTCATCGCGAGGCTGTAGGTCTCCTCGCCGGTGGAGCAGGCGGCCGACCAGATGCGCGGCGCGGGCAGGCTGGGCAGGACCTTCTCGGTCAGCAGGCGGAAATGTGCGGGCTCGCGGAAAAAATAGGTTTCGTGCGTGGTGAGCAGGTGGATCGCCTGGCGACGCTCGTCGTCGTCCTGGCCTTCGAGCAGGAGATCGCAGTAGGCCGCGAAGTCCTTGAGGCCAAGGTGGTTCACCCGCTTGCGCAGGCGGCCAGCCACCAGAGCATGCTTGTTGGTGCCCAGGTGGATGCCGCTCGCTTCCTGGAAGAAGCTCTGCAGGCGGCTGAAGGATTGCGCATCGAGGACGATGTCGCCCAGCGGCAGGCTCATCAAGGATTTCCTGCGCCACCCGCTGCGCTGATCAGCTGCTCCAGTTCCTCGGCGGAGAGGACGCGTTCGAGGTCCAGCGCGACCACGAACTGGTTGTGCAATCGCAGCATGCCGGAGACGAAATCAGCGCGCACGCCGGAGCCGAAGTTCGGGCGTTGTTCCACCTGTCCGGCTTCGAGCTCGACGACTTCATTGACCGCATCCACGATCACGCCGACCGGCAGGAGGCCTTCTTCGGTCGAGATCTCGACGATCACCACGCAGGTGCGGCGCGAGACCTGGGTCGGGCCGCGGCCAAAGCGCACCGACAGGTCGATGACCGGGACCACCGCGCCGCGCAGATTGATCACACCGGCCAGGAAGCCGGGCGTCAGCGGGATGGTGGTGAGGCCGGGGAATTCGATGATCTCGCGGATCGCCTGGATGGAAATCGCGAACACTTCTTCGCCGAGGCGGAAGGTCAGGTATTGCAGCATCTGGGTATTGGCGGCCGCCAGCGCGCCGGCGCCGCTGGCTACGAGTTGGGTGGAGGGGCTGCTCATCGCTGGGTGCTCCCGTCAGAAGCGGACCGTGTCCGCTTCGTCGTCATGGCGGTTGTGTCGGGCCCCGCGGCCGCGCCGCGCGCCGTAGGGCGCTTCGTTGCCGGTCTTGAAGAACTGGACCATTTCCTGGAGCTGGATCGCCTGCGAGGACATTTCCTCCGCGGTGGAGGAGAGCTCTTCGGAGGCCGAGGCGTTGGCCTGGGTGGTTTGGGTCAGTTGGCTGATGGCCGCGTTGATCTGTTCCAGCCCGCCGGTCTGTTCGCGCGAGGCGGCGGAAATCTCCTGGACCAGGTCGGCGGTGCGCGAGATCGAAGGCACCATGTCGCCCAGCAGGTTGCCAGCCCGCTCGGCCATGCTCACGCTGTTGCCGGCGAGTCCGCTGATCTCCTGCGCGGCGACCTGGCTGCGCTCGGCAAGCTTGCGCACTTCGGCCGCGACCACCGCGAAGCCCTTGCCGTGGTCGCCAGCGCGGGCGGCTTCGATCGCGGCGTTGAGCGCGAGCAGGTTGGTCTGGTAGGCGATGTCGTCGATGATCCCGATCTTCTGGGCGATCTGCTTCATGGCCTGCACGGTCTCGCCGACCGCCTCGCCGCCTTCGCGGGCCTCATGCGCCGACTTGGAGGCGATGCCGTCGGTGACCTTGGCGTTCTCGGCGTTCTGGGAGACCGTGGCCGCGATCTCTTCCATCGAGGCGGAGGTCTCTTCCACGCTCGCTGCTTGTTCGGAGGCGTTCTGCGAGAGCACCTGCGAGGACGCCGAAACCTGTTCGGAAGCGGACGCCAGCGAGTCGGCGGATGAGCGCACGTCGCCGATCACACGGGTGAGTTGCTTGACCATCTGCGACATCGCGGCCAGCAGGCTGCTGGTGTCGTTGGCCTTCAGTTGCACGTCGACGGTGAGGTCGCCCTCGGCCACGCGACGCACGATCTTGGCGGCGTAGTCAGGCTCGCCGCCGATCTGGCGGGTGACGATGCGCGTGACAAACGCGCCGAGCGCGACCGCGAGCAGGAAGCCGACCACGATTAACGTGATCATGGTCCAGCGGATACGGTTCGAGATCCGCTCGCCTTCCTCATGCGCAGCCTGCGCGACCTTGTCGTTGATCTCGATGATCCCGCTGAACAGCTTGCGCATCTGGTCGTAGTGCGGCCGGATATCGTTGCGCAGCATGTGGATCGCTTCATCGTTCTTGCCGGCGATCGCTAGCTTCATCTCTTCTTGCGCGAGCGGCTCGTACTTGGCCCAGACCGAGTTGAACTCGACCAGCAAGGCGCGCTCGTCGTCCCCCAGGCCCGAGGTGTTCAGGTCGTAGGTGATCGCGTCGGTGATCGTCTTCGCCGAGGCCGCGTTCTTGTCGGGGACACCTTCCTTCGCCTTCTGGTCAGGGTCGAGCACGACGTGGTAGAGCCGGCGGTAGTGATCGATCAACTCCGATTCGCCGTTCCCGATGATCTTGATCGGCATGAGGCGCTCGGCGTACATCTGGTCGAGCAAGCTGCTCATGTAGCTGATGCGGTTGATCGCGATGACCCCCACGATCACCGCGATCAGTGCGACCGCGATGAAGGTCAGCGTCAGCTTGCTGGCGAGCTTGAGTCGATAGAACCATTGCATGGCATGTCTCCTTGCCGTGCGAGCCGTGGCCGCCTAGAAGCGTTCGAAGGCGGATTCGTCGATCGAGGAGGGCAGGCTGTCGCGGGCCGACGCACGTGCAGCCATGTTGCGTGAAGCCTTGCCCTTCTTGCCGCTGCGCGGCGTTTCATGTCCGGTCTTGAAGAACTGGACCATTTCCTGAAGCTGGACAGCCTGGGAAGACATCTCTTCGGCGGTGGAGGAAAGCTCCTCCGAAGCCGAAGCGTTGGCCTGGGTGGTTTGGGTCAGTTGGCTGATGGCCGCGTTGATCTGTTCGAGGCCGCTGGTCTGCTCGCGCGAGGCGGCGGAAATCTCCTGCACCAGGTCGGCAGTGCGCGAGATCGAAGGCACCATGTCGCCCAGCAGGCTGCCGGCTCGCTCGGCCATGCTCACGCTGTTGCCGGCGAGTCCGCTGATCTCCTGCGCGGCGACCTGGCTGCGCTCGGCAAGCTTGCGCACTTCGGCCGCGACCACTGCGAAGCCCTTGCCGTGGTCGCCGGCCCGTGCTGCTTCGATTGCGGCGTTGAGCGCGAGCAGGTTGGTCTGGTAGGCGATGTCGTCGATGATCCCGATCTTCTGGGCGATCTGCTTCATGGCCTGCACGGTCTCGCCGACCGCCTCGCCGCCTTCGCGGGCGTCATGCGCCGACTTGGAGGCGATGCCGTCGGTGACCTTGGCGTTCTCGGCGTTCTGCGCCACGGTGGCGGCGATCTCTTCCATCGAGGCGGAAGTCTCTTCGACGCTCGCTGCCTGTTCGGAGGCGTTCTGCGAGAGCACCTGCGAGGACGCCGAAACCTGTTCGGAAGCGGATGCGAGCGAGTCGGCGGATGAGCGCACGTCGCCGATCACACGGGTGAGTTGCTTGACCATCTGCGACATCGCGGCCAGCAGGCTGCTGGTGTCGTTGGCCTTCAGTTGCACGTCGACGGTCAGGTCGCCTTCGGCCACGCGGCGCACGATGTCGGCAGCGTAGTCGGGCTCGCCGCCGATCTGGCGCACCACGACGCGGGTCACGAAGATGCCGAGCAGGATGGCGAGGATCGCGGCGGCGATCACCACCGAGATCATCACGCGAGTGGCCGTGGCCTGTTGCTCGGCCGCGGATTCCGCCGAGGTTTTTGCTTGGGAGGAGAGCTCGTCGATGATCGCGCTGAAAACCTTTTCGAGATCGTTCGCCGCCTTGCGGGTTTCGTTGTTGCTGTACGCCGAGGCCTCTTCGAACTTGCCGGCCAAGGCCAGATCACGCACATGCTCGTTGGCGGCGAGGTAGCCCGGCATCTGCGCTCGCAGATCCTTGACCAGCGAGTGTTCCTTGTCGGAGAGGTCGGTCTTCTCGTAGGCCGCGATGTTCTCCTCGACCTTGTCCCAGTGGCCCTTCGCGCGGTCCGCGGTCTCCTGGATCGTCTTGGGATCCTTCATGGAGGGCAGGCGGACGAAGGCGCGGGCGTGGGCGCTCTGTCGCAACGATGCCTCGGAGATGTACTCCATTGAGATCACGTTGTTGCGGTACATGTCGTCGGTCAGGGCGCCGACCGCCGTGATGCGGGTGAGCCCGTAGGCGCCGACGATGATGGTGAGCACCGTGCAGCAGAGGAAGGCAACGATCAGCTTTTGGCCGAGTTTGAGATTGCGGAACCAGTTCATGTGTAGGCGCTCCAGTCGGGAGACGGTCGTGCGGAGTTCAGGGGCGACGCTCGCTGAGTAGCGGGGTCGGTTCGGCGTTTTCCGAGGCGTTGGAGGAAAGCGCGATGAGATTGGGGATGTCGAGGATCAGCGCGACCGAGCCGTCGCCCAGGATGGTGGATCCGCCGATCCCGCGGACGCCGGCAAAGAGCCGGCCAAGGGGTTTGATCACCGCCTGGATTTCGCCCAGCAGACGATCGACTACGAGGCCGGCGCGATGCTGGCCGTACTCGACCACCACCAGGCTTTCGCGGGTTTCGCCCGCATCGGCAAGATCGAAGGCTTCGCGCAAGCGCACGAAGGGCAGGGGTTCGCCGCGCAGGCTGACCAGTTTCTGGCCGCCGGGCGCAGGTGCCATGTCGGCGCACTCGACTACCATGTCCAGTGGAATCACGAAGATCGAATCGCCCACCGCAACCTGGAAGCCGTCGATGATCGCGAGCGTGAGCGGCAGGCGCAGGCGGAACGTGGTGCCCTTGCCGCGCTGGGAGGCGATATCGATCTCGCCGCGCAACTGCTCCACGCTGCGCTTGACCACGTCCATGCCGACACCGCGGCCGGAGAGGTTGGTGATCTGTTCTGCGGTGGAGAAGCCGGGCGCGAAGATCAGCTGGTGGATTTCATGCTCGGTGAGTTCGGCCTCGGGGCTGATGAGACCGCGCTCGATCGCCTTGGCATGGATGCGCTTGCTGTCGAGTCCGCGCCCGTCGTCGGAAACCTCGATCACGATGCAGCCGGACTCATGGTAGGCGTTCAGCGCGAGCCGGCCCTGGTCGGGCTTTTCGGCCATGCGGCGTTCATCCACTGGTTCGATGCCGTGGTCCATCGCATTGCGCACGATGTGCAGCAGCGGATCGCCCAGCTTCTCGACCATGGACTTGTCGAGCTCGGTCTCGGCACCGGTGATGGACAGCTCGATGCGCTTGCCCAGTTCCTGCGAGACGTCGCGCACCACGCGGGGGAAGCGCTGGAAGACTTCGCCGATCTGGATCATGCGCAGGTTCAGCGCACGGTCGCGGATCTGTTCGACCAGGCCTGCGACTTCGCCCATTTGCTCGACCAGGGTGCCCTGGCGGGTGCGCTCGGCGAGCAGGCGCGCGCCGGCGGAGGCGATGACGAGTTCGCCGACGAGGTTGATCAGCTGGTCCAGCTTGCCGGCCTCGACCTTGACGATGCGTTGCTCGACACCGCGCTTTTCCTCGGCCTGCTTCTGCTTGGAAAGCGCGGCGCTGACGACGGTCGGCTCGACCATGTGCTCGTTGACCAGCAGCTCGCCCAGGCGCGGGGCGGTACCGGCCCGGGCGAGCGAATCGCCCTGCAGGCGCAGCACCTCGTCGAGTTCGGCCTGGGTCAGCGTGCCGCCGCCGATCAGGATCTCGCCCAGGCGATGGCGCGATTCGGGCATCGCCTCGATCAGCGCGATGTACTCGGTGATCTTGGCGCGCGGAGGCAGGATGCGGATGCGGCTGTCTTCGCGGACGAATTCGAAGACGTTGTCCAGCGTCTGCTTGTCGGTGTCGGCGAGCAGGTCGATCTCGAAGCCGAGGTAGCAGCTCTCCGGATCGAAGTTGGCGGCCTCGGGTAGATCGTCAGTGATCGTATACAGATGCAGGATCTCGCCGAGACCTTGCAGGTAGTGGATGAAGGACAGCGGGTCCATGCCGTTGCGCAACACGTCGGTGCCAAAGCGCAGGGACAGGTGCCAGTGCTCGTTGCCGGCAGTGGGGCCGCTCGGGTCGCGCTCGACACGCGACTCGTGGGAATCCGGCACCACCGAGGTCTCGCCCGAGGTCGCACCCAGCACGCCGCGGAGCAACTCCAGGAGCTGCTTTCGGCCGGCAGGGTCGGGGTCGATGCTCTCCTCGCCGGCGTCGACCGCGTTGATCAGCTGGCCGAGATAATCGCCGCAGCGCAAAAGGCCGGAGACGAGCGTGCCGTCCAGCCCCAGCGTGCCGCTGCGTACGCGCTCGAGCACGCTCTCCATCACATGCGTGAAGCTGACGATAAGGTCCAGGCCGAAAAGCCCGGCCGATCCCTTGATCGTGTGGGCGGCGCGGAAGGCTGCATTGACCCGTTCGGCATCGATGCCCTCGGCCTCGATCTCCAGCAGCGCGCGCTCCATTTCCGCGAGCAGTTCGCGCGCCTCCTGGACCAGGGCGCCCCGGGCAGCGGAGAAATCCATGCTGGCCTCCTCAGTCCGCGATGATGGACACCGGCTCGCCGAGCACGCTGTCCAGGTTCAGGCGTTCAAGCACATGGCGCACGGCAGCGCTGTGCGCGACCCAGCTCAGCGGCTGCTGGCGCGCGGCTGCGCCGCGCTGGGCGACCAGCATCACCTGCACGCCGGAGGAATCGAGTTCGGTGACACCGGACAGGTCCACCGTCAGCGCGGGATGCGCGCCCAGGTTCTCGCTCAATAGCGCGTGAAACTCGGCGGCCTCGAAGATCGTCAGCTCGCCGGAGACTTTCAGGACTCCCGATTCGGGATGTTCGCTATTGAGCATGGGTGCCTCCCTCAGGGCGCCACCAGCTTCGCCACCGCGTCGAGCAGGGCGGGCGGCTGGAAGGGCTTCACCACCCAGGCACGCACACCGGCGGCCTTGCCTTCGAGAACCTTGTTCTTGTCGGCCTCGGTGGTGAGCATGATGATCGGGGTGAAGCGATAGGCCGGAAGGAGCTTCGCCGCCTTGACGAAGCTGATGCCGTCCATGTTCGGCATGTTCACGTCGGAGATGACGAGGTTGATCTTGCGACCGTCCAGCTTGGTGAGGGCGTCCTTGCCGTCCACCGCCTCCAGGACTTCGTAGCCGGCGCCGCGAAGCGCAAGGGCCACGGTCTGGCGCAGGCTGTAGGAGTCGTCGACGATGAGGATGGTCTTGCTGCTCATGAGCGTGTGTCTCAGAAGAAGATGATCTCGTTGGTAGCGGCCGCGGCGGCTGGCGCCGGGCCCTTGCGATCGTTGTGCACCTCGCGCTGTTCGAGCGTGGTGTAGCGCTGGGCCAGTTCATCCAGCCACAGCTTGCGATCGGGCACGCTGGCGTGCGCGGGGTCTGCCTGCAGCGTCTGTGCGAGCTGGGCGAGCTTGTCCATGTCGCCCATGACGTGGTCGAGGATCTGGTGCACCCGATCCTGGAACTGCAGCCCGACCATGACGCCGTGGATGTCCTGCTGGATGGCGCTGCGCTCGGCTTGCAGATCGGCCAGCGAGGACTGCATCGCGTGCGCGGTGCCATTGAATTCGCCCACGATGGTTTCGGCCTGGGCCTTGGCGTTTTGCAGCACGGACTGTTCGCGACCGGCGAACTCCTCGGACATGGCAAGCGCGCCATTGATCGCGTCGGACACGGTCGCCACGGTCTCGCTGATGCGTTTGCCGGTTTCGCCGGACTGGGTGGAAAGCTTGCGGACCTCGTCCGCCACCACCGCGAAGCCGCGCCCGCTTTCTCCCGCGCGGGCAGCCTCGATCGCCGCGTTGAGCGCGAGCAGGTTGGTCTGCTTGGCGATGTTGGCGACTTCGTCGGCCATGCGCTGCAGGTTGCCCGCATGCGCCGCGACGCTGGCAACGCCTTCGACCAGGCGTGTGCGGAAACCCTGGCTTTCGTCCAGGTCTGCGAGGATGCCCTGGAGCCCGGTCTCTGCGGTGTTGAGGGTATGCAGGATCTGCGAGCCGCTCTCGTCCCGGCTGGACTGTGCGCCGCTGGCGAGTCGCTGGGCGAGCGAGCTGAAGCGCTCCACCAGGCCGTCGATCGCTTCCTTCACCTGGCCTTGCGCGAGCACCACATGCCGGTGCCAGAGCGGCACCACGTCGGCGACGAGCGGATCAAGCCGCGCGGTTTCATGCGCGGCCTCGACGGGTTCTTTTTGCGCGACGACTTCCGTGTTGCGGGGCCGGGCGAGCCAGATGAGTGCGACGGCCAGCAGCGCGGCCCAGAGCGCGCCCATCCAGAGCGTGCGTGCGAGCAAGCTGGCGACGACCAGATTGATGACGGCCAGCGCCGTGAACGAAAGCCAATGTCTGCGCTGCGACGAAACCATAGGGCATCCCTTGCTTATTCCTGCCGCATGTCGCGGTTCGTTCTCGCGTTTTCGGCCTCGTGCCACGAAACTTTAGGCGTTTGCGGCAGGTCGCCGTTTGTCTGCATGCCTTGCCAACGCCTGGCGCACGGGGCTCGGCTCGTTCTTCCGCGCCATGAAGTGCTGTGCCGCCCCGGTTGTTGAGCCTGTTCAGGCAGCCATACGCGTTGCTGCATTTCACACAGCGAGGCTGCATGCGGCCTTCAAAGCACTAGACTGCGGCTTCGATCTTGAGGAGATGAGAGTGGATAGCGCCTTCGACCCCGTCAGCCGCCTGCCCGAAGTGGGCACGACAATCTTCACGGTCATGTCGCGGCTGGCACAGGAGCATGGCGCGATCAATCTCTCTCAGGGTTTTCCCGACTTCGCGCCTGACGCGGCGCTCGCGCAAGGCGTTGCTGTCGCGATCCGCGAGGGCTTCAATCAGTACGCGCCAATGGCAGGCCTACCCGCCCTGCGCGAGGCAATCACCGCGAAGATCGCCGGGCTCTACGGCGCCCGCTTCGATCCGGACGCCGAGATCACTGTGACTGCCGGGGCCACGCAGGCGCTCTTCACGGCGATCGCCGCGCTGGTCTCGGCAGGTGACGAAGTGATCGTCTTCGAGCCCGCCTACGACGCCTACGTGCCGGCGATCCGGCTGCAAGGCGCGGTGCCGCGCTTCGTGCCTCTGCGTGCACCGGAATACCGGCCCGACTGGGATGCCTTCCGTGCTGCGCTCTCGTCGCGTACGCGCATGGTCATCATCAATACTCCGCACAACCCGACTGGCTCGATCTGGCCCGTCGAGGACATGGACATGCTCGCTGCGCTGCTGGACGGGACTCCGATCACAGTCCTTGCGGACGAGGTGTATGAACACATGGTCTTCGATGGCCTGCGGCACGAAAGCGTTGCCCGGCATCCGGGGCTTGTGGCGCGCGCGATCGGCGTCTCCAGCTTCGGCAAGACCTATCACGTGACCGGCTGGAAGATCGGCTATGCCTTCGGGCCCGCAGCCTTGATGGCGGAGTTTCGCAAGGTCCACCAGTTCAATGTCTTCGCGGTGAATGCTCCCGCGCAGGCCGCCTTCGCCCGGGTTGCCGGCGACCCGGCGAGCTGGGCGGACCTGGCGGACTTCTACCAGGCCAAACGGGATCGGCTGCGTGGCGCGCTGGCAGCGAGTCGCTTCCGTCTTCTGCCTTGCGCAGGCACCTACTTCCAGTTGCTCGACTATTCGGCGATCGACGATAGGCCCGATACGGAGTTCGCGCGCTGGCTCACGACCGACGCGGGCGTGGCCGCCATTCCCGTGTCGGTGTTTTCGCGTGAGGCTCCGAACGCCCGGATCGTGCGCCTGTGTTTCGCGAAGCAGGATGCGACCCTGGACGCCGCGGCCGAGCGCCTCTGCCGACTGTAGGGCGGACGGCGGGTGCTAAACTCGCCGAGGTCGTCCAATACAACTTCTCCGCATGGCCAAGGTTCTGCTTTTCATCGCTGTACTGCTGGGCATCTGGTGGATGCGCCGCGTGATGTCCGACCACGGTGGCCGCACGCAATCCGATGAAGCGGAACAGCCGCCCAAGGCGCTCGGCGAAACAGTGCGTCCCTGCGCCCAGTGCGGAGTGCACGTGCCCGAGAGCGAAGGCGTGATCGACAGCTCCGGCTTCTATTGCAGCGAAGCCCACCGGCGCATGGGACCGCGCGAGTGAACCTTGCGCTGACGCGCGGGCTGGATTGGCAGCCGGCCGAATCCCGCCGGGAATCCCTGCGTTACTACAGCCTCTACCGCCTGATTGCGGCCGCCGGTCTTGCGCTGATTGGACGTCTGTTCCTCGGCGATTCGGAACGCAGTGGGGTGTGGCTTGCCATCGTCGGCGTCTACTTTGCGGCCGCGGTGGCGCTGCTCTATTTCCAGCGTTCCACTCACCTGTCCTTTCACCGGGTCCTGAGCATCCATATCGGCGTCGATCTGGTGGCGCTGGCCGCGCTGATGTATGTCTCGGGCGGCTACCGTGGTGGACTGCCCTACATGATCATGGTGGTGGTCGCGGCGGGAGGCTTGCTCGGCGAAGGCCGACTGGTCTTCTTCTACGCTTCCGTCGCGGCGGTCCTGGTGTTACTCGTCCAGTCCTTGCTGATCCTCGGCGGCGCCGACGATCCCTCCGGCAGCATCGCTGCCGCGGGCCTGGTCAGCATGGGTTTCTTCGCGGTCGCGACCGTGGCGCGTCTGCTCGGGCATCGCGCCCTGGTCAACGAGGCGGTCGCCTTCCAGCGCGGCAGTGCCTTGGGCCAGCAGATCCGGCTCAATGAACGGATCATCTCTGACCTGGACGACGGCGTACTGGTGCTCGACGCCGAGATGAACCTCCTGCAGCTCAATCCTCGGATCCAGGTCTGGCTGGGTCAGGGCGCGGTACCCGGGCGGGCGCTGGCCAGTCTGAGCGAGCCGCTCGCGACGGCGATCCGCGAAGGCCGGAGCGAGGCCGTGCTGGCCGGCGACGGGCTGCGCCTGCGACTGCGAGCCTTGAGTCCCGATGAAAGTGGCGTGCGCCTTGTCTATCTGGAAGACATCGGCCGCATCGAACGCGACGCGCAGCAGATCAAGCTGGCGGCGCTCGGACGGCTCACGGGCTCGATCGCCCACGAGATCCGCAATCCGCTGGCTGCGATCTCGCATGCGAGCGAACTCCTCGCCGAAGAGAAGCGCGCTGAAATGCAGGCGCGCCTGACCCGCATCATCCAGGACAACACCCGACGCATCGACCGCATGGTGCGCGACGTGCTGGAGCTCGGCCGGCGTGATCGCGCCACGCCGGAGTACATCCAGCTGGACGCGTTCATTGCCACCTTCATCGACGACAGCGTCGCCTATGAGGGACTCATCGCCGAACTGGTGGACTACACCGGTATGGCGGGGGCGCAGATCCGCTTCGACCGGGTGCATCTGTACCAGGTGATGTGGAACCTTGTCGGCAACGCGCGCCGGCATTGCTCCGGCAAGCCGGGCTCGATCAAGATCCGTGTGGCGGTGCCGGAAGCCAGCCGCCTGGTGATCCTGGTCGGCGACGACGGTCCTGGCGTGCCGAAGCAAGTGCGCTCGCGGCTCTTCGAACCTTTCTTCACCACCGATTCCAAAGGCACCGGGCTGGGCCTGTATATCGCGCGCGAGCTGGCCGAGGCCAACGACGCGCGGTTGGACCTCCTGGACGCTGATACCGGTGCCTGCTTCTGCCTGAGCGCGGAAGGACTTGCATGAGTGCAAATGATCGACGCACACGCTTCGATTCGACGGTGCTGATCGTCGATGACGAGGACGACATCCGGGAACTCCTGGAGCTGACCTGCCTGCGCATGGGGCTGGGCGCTGAGACCGCCGCAAACCTGGAAGAGGCGCGTCGCAAGCTCGCCGGTCCGCAGAGTTTCAAGCTTTGCCTGACCGACATGCGTCTGCCGGATGGCGAGGGGATCGAGCTGGTGCGGGAGGTCGCGGCCGAACATCCGGAGATGCCGATCGCCGTGATCACCGCGCACGGCAGCATGGAGAACGCGGTCCAGGCGCTCAAGGCAGGCGCTTTCGACTATCTCTCCAAGCCAGTTTCGCTGGAGCAGTTGCGTGCCTTGGTGAAGTCGGTGCTCGAACTGCCGGCGCGTACGCAGGACAGCCGGCCGGTCGCAGGCAGCTCGCTGACCGGCGATTCGCCCGCCATGCAGCAGGCGCGCGGCATGATCGAACGACTCGCGCGCAGTCTGGCACCGGTGTACATCAGCGGTGAGTCCGGTAGTGGCAAGGAGCGCGCGGCGCGACTGATCCACGATATGGGCCCGCGTGGCGGCAAGCCTTTCGTGGCGGTGAACTGCGGCGCGATTCCAGAGAACCTCGTCGAGTCCGAGTTCTTCGGTTATCGCAAGGGCGCTTTCACCGGTGCCGAAGCGGACCGCGACGGCTTCTTCCAGGCGGCCAACGGCGGCACCCTGTTCCTCGACGAGGTTGGCGATCTGCCCTTGCCGATGCAGGTCAAGCTGCTGCGCGCGATCCAGGAGAAGCGGGTGCGCCGGGTCGGTGACACCTCCGAGCAGGCGGTGGACCTGCGCCTGATCAGTGCCACGCACAGAAATCTGAAGGAGCTGGTGGAGCAGGGCCGTTTCCGCCAGGACTTGTTCTATCGGCTGAACGTGATCGAGCTGCGGATGCCAGCGTTGCGCGAGCGCCGCGAGGATATTCCGGCGCTGGTCGAGACCTTGCTCGCGCGCCTGGCCGGCGAGGGCGGTGTAGCACCGCGCCTTTCTTCGAGTGCTGTGAAGGCGCTCATGGCCTATGCCTTCCCTGGCAACGTGCGCGAACTCGAGAACATTCTCGAGCGCGCGCTGGCGTTGCATCAGGGCGAGTCCATTGAGCCGGACGACCTGCACCTGGAACCGACCGAGGACGAGCGAGGCGAGGGCGGCGTGCCCGGCGGCGGTGTTGCTCTGGAGCGCGAGTCGCTGCAGGACTACCTCGACCGGGTCGAGCGCATGGCGATCCTCGATGCGCTCGAAAAGACCGGAGGCAATCGCACGGCCGCGTCGCGCCTGCTCGGCGTCACCTTCCGGTCGCTGCGCTACCGGATGGAACGTCTGGGCATGAAGGACTGAGGTGGGCGATCTGCTGCTGCATGGGTTGCCGCTCGCGCTGAAGCCGCAATCAGGTCCGATGGTCGCGCCGCCTGCCATCGGCGGGGACGGCTGGTTGGAAGGCGTCGAGCGGATCGAGTCGCCCAACCAGGACGAGCGCCCGGCTCAGACGGCGGTCGAGCTGGTCGTGGTGCATGCGATCAGCTTGCCGCCAGAGGAGTTCGGCGGCTCCGGCGTCTTCGAGCTCTTCACCAACAGCCTGGATCCCGCGGCGCATCCCTATTACGCGGAGATCGCCGGACTGCGCGTGTCTGCGCATTTCCTGGTCCGACGCGATGGTCGGGTGATCCAGTTCGTCCCGACCACCCGCCGCGCCTGGCATGCCGGCGTTTCGCGCTGGATGGAGCGCGAGCGCTGCAACGATTTCTCGGTCGGGATCGAGCTCGAGGGCAGCGACAACCAGCCCTTCGAGCTCCCCCAGTACGCCGCACTCGCCGAGCTGCTCCGCGCTATTGCAGCGCGTCATCCGGTACGCGAAGTGACGGGCCACAGCGACATCGCGCCGGGCCGCAAGACCGACCCCGGTCCCTACTTCGATTGGGCCCGGCTCGGCCTCCTGCTTGCCTGAGCGCCTTGTGACCCGTCGCGGCCCCGGCCCGGAAGGGTTCGGGGCTTTTTTCATTGTGGCCTTGCCGCACTGCACGACAGATTCGGGGTTGCCTAACCCCCGTCTGTCTCACTACAATTAGTCTCAATTCGCGGTTCGGCTACTACCTATAGTAGGTGAGAGGCAAAACACGGAGCAGGCCGGACGTCTCGGCCAAGCTTGCCCGGACCGCCGCAACGACCCCAAGGAGAGACCCGCATGCAGCTTGCCGCCGAGACCCACTCGTCTCCCGTTCCCGCCATTCAACCCGCGGAGGCCGCGCTCGAAGCGCAACGTTACGAAGCCTTCCGCATCATCCGCCGCAACGGGGCCGTGGTGCCCTTCGAGCCGTCCAAGATCGCGGTGGCGATGACCAAGGCCTTCCTGGCCGTCGAGGGTTCGCATGGCGCCGTCTCGGCCCGCGTTCGTGAAGTGGTGGCTCGTCTGACCGAGCTGGTCAGCCAGGCGCTGGTGCGTCGCCAACCCAACGGCGGCACCTTCCACATCGAAGACATCCAGGACCAGGTTGAACTCGCGCTGATGCGTTCGGGCGAGCACGACGTGGCGCGCGCCTACGTGCTGTACCGCGAGAAGCGTGCGGCAGAGCGCGCGACCAAGGTCGCCGACGCACACGCCGAGCCGGCCCTGCATGTGGTGACCGCGCGCGGCGAGCGTCGTCCGCTGGACCGCGCGAGCCTGCAGGCCCTGGTGGAGTCCGCCTGTGTTGGCCTGGGCGAGCATGTGAGTGCCGAGACGATCCTGGGCGGTGCGCTCAAGAACCTGTACGACGGCGTGCCCCTGGCCGAAGTGCACAAGGCGCTGATCCTGTCCGCCCGTACGCTGGTGGAAAAGGACCCTGACTACAACTTCGTCACCGCCCGCCTTCAGCTGCACCTGATCCGCGAAGAAGTCCTGGGTGACGAAACCACCCACGAGGCCATGGCCGAGCGCTACGCCGAGTACTTCCCGCGCTATATCAAGCTGGGCATCGAAGCCGACCTGCTGAACCCGGCGCTCGCCCAGTTCGATATCGCCCGCATGGCTGCTGCAATCGATCACTCGCGCGATTTCAAGTTCGGCTACCTCGGCCTGCAGACCCTGTATGACCGCTACTTCCTGCATATCGAAGAGCGTCGCATCGAGCTGCCCCAGGTCTTCTTCATGCGCGTGGCCATGGGCCTCGCCCTGGGCGAGATCGACCGCGAGACCCGCGCGATCGAGTTCTACAACGTGCTGTCCAGCTTTGACTTCATGAGCTCGACGCCGACCCTGTTCAACGCCGGCACGCTGCACTCGCAGCTCTCGTCCTGCTACCTCACGACGGTGGACGACAGCCTTGATGACATCTACCAGGCCATCAAGGAAAACGCGATGCTGCAGAAGTTCGCGGGCGGCCTGGGTAACGACTGGACGCCGATCCGCTCGCTGGGCGCGCGCATCAAGGGCACCAACGGCAAGAGCCAGGGCGTGATCCCCTTCCTCAAGGTGGTGAACGACACCGCCGTGGCGGTGAACCAGGGTGGCAAGCGCAAGGGCGCCGTCTGTGCCTACCTGGAGTCTTGGCACCTCGACATCGAGGAGTTCCTGGAGCTGCGCAAGAACACCGGCGACGACCGCCGCCGCACGCACGACATGAACACCGCGAACTGGATTCCGGACCTGTTCATGAAGCGCGTGATGGAAGGGGCCGACTGGACCTTGTTCTCGCCCTCCGACGTGCCCGACCTGCACGACAAGTTCGGCCGCGAGTTCGAAACGGCCTACGTCGAGCACGAGCGTCGTGCCGATCGCGGCGACATCAAGCTGTTCCGCCGCCTCCCGGCCCAGCAGCTGTGGCGCAAGATGCTCACGATGCTGTTCGAAACCGGCCATCCGTGGATCACCTTCAAGGATCCGTGCAACGTCCGTTCGCCGCAGCAACACGTGGGCGTGGTCCACAGCTCGAACCTCTGCACCGAGATCACGCTGAATACCTCGGACTCCGAGATCGCGGTCTGCAACCTGGGTTCGGTGAACCTGCTGGCGCACCTCAAGGACGACGGCAAGGGTGGCAAGGCGCTTGATCACGACAAGCTGCGCCGCACCATCCGCACCGGCATGCGCATGCTCGACAACGTGGTGGACATCAATTACTACGCCGTCGGCAAGGCCCGTAACTCCAACATGAAGCACCGCCCGGTGGGCATGGGCATCATGGGGTTCCAGGACAGCCTGCACGCGCTGCGCCTGCCCTACGCCTCGATGGAGGCCGTGGAGTTCGCCGATCGTTCGATGGAGGCTGTCTGCTACTACGCCTACTGGGCCTCGACGGACCTGGCCGAAGAGCGTGGTCGCTACTCCTCCTACCGCGGTTCGCTGTGGGACCGCGGCATCCTCCCGCTCGACTCCCTCAAGCTCCTGGAGCAGGAGCGCGGCGGCTTTGTCGAGGTCGACACCTCCTCCACGATGGATTGGGAGGCCCTGCGTAGCCGCATCGGCCAGGTCGGCATGCGCAATTCGAACTGCGTCGCGATCGCTCCGACCGCGACCATTTCGAACATCGTGGGCGTCGATGCCTCGATCGAACCGACCTTCCAGAACCTGTATGTGAAGTCGAACCTCTCGGGCGAGTTCACCGTGGTGAACGAAAGCCTGGTGCGTGACCTCAAGTCGCTCGGACTGTGGGACGAAGTCATGGTCGCCGATCTCAAGTACTTCGACGGTTCGCTGGCCCGCATCGACCGCGTGCCGGAAGAGCTGCGCCGCCTTTACGCGACTGCCTTCGAGTTCGAACCGCGCTGGCTGGTCGAGTGCGCCGCGCGCCGCTCCAAGTGGATTGACCAGGCGCAGAGCCTGAACATCTACATGGCCGGTGCCTCGGGCAAGAAGCTGGATGAGACCTACAAGCTCGCATGGCTGCGCGGCCTCAAGACCACCTACTACCTGCGCGCGATGGGTGCGACGCACGCCGAGAAGTCGACCGGTCGCGGCGGCGAACTCAACGCCGTGCCTGTGAGCGGTGGCGTGGCGGCTGCCTCTTCGGCCGGCGCAGGTGACGGTGCAGCGGAAGCCGCGAAGTTCTGCTCGATCGACAACCCCGAGTGCGAAGCCTGTCAGTGATCGCCGACGGACACGGTCTCGACTGACGAGAAAATCGTGGTCGAGGCTGTGTGAACTTCACAACACGACTCCCCGGAGAGCCGCATTCCTAAAGGCTCTCCGGCTGTCGTCCGGAGAGTGAGCATTCATGCGGCTTCGCGCTGATCGAGCCAAAATGATGTCGGCATAACTCCCCGGAGACCCGCGCCAGACAAGGCGCTGACGAAAACAAAACTCGCAGATTTTTGTTGCGTCGGATTAGAATTTGATCTAAAGGATAATGGCATGCTGAACTTTGACGACGAACCGCGCCTGGCAACTCGCACGCAACCCATCGGGGTTGAGAAGGGCGTTTCGCTGTCTGCAGCCGGAAGCGCTGCTCTCGCTTCGGATGCGGAGAGCAATCGGCGCATCAACGTTGCTGACAAGCGCGTCATCAACGGTGGTACTGACGTCAATCAGCTGGTCCCGTTCAAGTACAAGTGGGCGTGGGAAAAGTACCTCGCCACCTGTGCGAATCACTGGATGCCGCAGGAAGTGAACATGGCGCGCGACATCGCGCTGTGGAAGGACCCGAATGGCCTCACCGAAGACGAGCGCCGCATCGTCAGGCGCAACCTCGGCTTCTTCGTTACTGCCGACTCGCTGGCCGCCAACAACATCGTGCTGGGCACCTACCGCCACATCACGGCGCCCGAATGCCGCCAGTTCCTCCTGCGTCAGGCATTCGAAGAGGCGATCCACACCCACGCCTACCAGTACATCGTGGAGTCGCTGGGGCTGGACGAAGGCGAGACCTTCAACGCCTATCACGAGGTCGAGTCGATCCGCGCCAAGGATGAGTTCCTCATCCCCTTCATCGACGTCCTCACCGATCCGAACTTCAAGACCGGCACTCCCGAAGCTGACCAGCAACTGCTGCGTTCGCTGATCGTCTTCGCCTGCATCATGGAAGGCATGTTCTTCTATGTAGGCTTCGTCCAGATCCTGGCGCTCGGTCGCCAGAACAAGATGACGGGTGCTGCCGAGCAGTACCAGTACATCCTTCGGGACGAGTCGATGCACTGCAACTTCGGCATCGACCTGATCAACACCATCAAGCTTGAGAACCCGCATCTGTGGACGCCCGAGTTCCGTGAGGAACTGCGTGGCCTCTTCCAGAAGGGTGTCGAGCTCGAATATCGCTATGCCGAAGACACCATGCCGCGCGGCGTGCTGGGTCTGAACGCATCGATGTTCAAGGAGTACCTGCGTTTCATCGCCAATCGTCGTTGCCAGCAGATCGGCCTCGACCCGCTCTTCCCCGGCGCGGAGAACCCGTTCCCCTGGATGAGCGAGATGATCGACCTGAAGAAGGAACGTAACTTCTTCGAGACGCGGGTGATCGAATACCAGACGGGTGGAACCCTCAGTTGGGATTAAGTATTCCGACCCCTTTCTATTTTTCGCGGACGCACCGCGCGCCCTTCCTTTCCGGGGGAGAGGGCGCTCGGTGCGTTTTTTCGTGCACAGCTTTTTTGTAAACCGCGCGATAGCGCGGCAGCGGCGCGCCACACCGCGTGGCGACGTGCGCTTTTTGAGTGACCCACCACGCGAAGATGGAGGATGTAATGGCAACTGCAAAACCGGCCGATAAGGCCAAGAAACCCGCCGCGAAGAAAGCGCCGGCAGCGAAGCCTGCTGCCGCCAAGAAGGCTGCCGCCAAGCCGGCAGCGAAGCCTGCTGCCGCCAAGAAGACGGCTGCAGCCAAGCCCGCTGCCAAGAAGGTCGCCGCCAAGCCCGCAGTGAAGAAGGCCGCTGCCAAGCCGGCCGCCAAGCCCGCGGCGAAGAAGGCCGTCGCCGCCAAGCCGGCAGCGAAGAAGCCGGTCGCCAAGAAGGCTGTCGCCACCAAGGCCGCTGCAAAGCCGGCTGCGAAGAAGGTCGCCGCCAAGCCCGCAGTGAAGAAGGCCGCTGCAAAGCCGGCGGCCAAGACCGCCGCCAAGAAGATCAAGCTGCCGCTGATCAACTCCAAGGCCGCTGCAAAGCCGGCCGCGAAGAAGGCAGCTGCCAAGCCGGCCGCCAAGCCTGCAGCGAAGAAGGTTGCCGCCAAGCCGGCCGCCAAGCCCGCAGCGAAGAAGGTTGCTGCCAAGCCGGCCGCCAAGCCCGCCGCGAAGAAGGTTGCCGCCAAGCCGGCCGCCAAGCCCGCAGCGAAAAAGGTCGCCGCCAAGCCGGCCGCCAAGAAGGCTGTTGTCGCCAAGCCGGCCGCTAAGGCTACTGCTGCGAAGTCGGCAGCTAAGCCGGCCGCCAAGGCTGCAGCGAAGCCCGCCGCCAAGCCGGCGGCCAAGAAGCCGGCTGCCGCCAAGCCTGCTGCTGCGAAGAAGGCCGCCGCGCCTGCTGCAGCAAAAAAAGCTCCGAAGGCTGAAAAGGCGGCCAAGCCTTCGGTAACCAAAGCCGCAGCCAAGCCGGTCGTCGCCGCTCCCGCGGCCGCTCCGGCGGTGAAGAAGACGGCAGCCAAGAAACCGGCTGCAAAGAAGCCCGCCAAGGTGGAACCGGCGAAGGTTGAAACTCCTGCCGCAGCCGCTCCGGCCAAGGTGGAAGAGAAGAAGCCTGAGCCGGCTGCTGCGCCGGAAGCGGCGCCCGCGGAAGCCAAGCCTTCCACGGCTGCAACGCCCGGCCTGAAGTCGGCGCTCAACCCGGCGGCGGCCTGGCCGTTCCCGGGCGGTTCGCGTCCCTCCTGATAGGCTGAGAGTCGTACCAGAGGCGCGTGCTTTGCACGCGCCTTTTTATTTGCGCGGGCTGCAGCGGCCTTTTGCGCGTGAGACGCCCAAGGTGCCAGCGTCTATTCAAATGGCATTCATCTCCTGTGGCGTGATATCCGTCACAATTGACAAATCCCAATATAATCAATAGAGTGCGAACCGTCTGGTTGTGATCGCCCTCGCGGTTACAGCAGTTTTTCAGCGCAACGAAGACCGAGCCAGCGGTCATTCGTGACCTCGTAGCTTCGCGCTTTGAGCGGCTCATCGTCTGGTTGCGGCGGTGAGCACCGATCGACTTTTGACCACCCTGCGCGGCAGTGCTCGCGCCCGAATACAGCGTCGGTTTTTAAAGCAGGCGGATTGATCCGATCTGCGCCTTCGCCTGTGTCCGGACCACGCGTTCATGCGTTCGCAGGGCGTGACAGGAGGAAAGATGTTCAACGCAACTCGCGTGGCAGCAGCTGCTCGCCATGCAGGCTCTTTTGTCTTGCACTTCGCCCACGGCGCCTTGGTTGTTGCAGGGCTTCTCGTGACCGTTTTCATCGCAGTGCGTGTCGGCACCCAAGGCGGCGCCGGCCTGAGCTTCCCGGGGTTTTTTGGTTCAGCCCAAGCGGCGACCGAGCCGGGCCTGACTGCAGCTGATCTGGAGACGCCGACGCAAGTTGCCGCCGCAGACGCAGCAAACGCCGATCGCCTCTCCGGCGAAATGACGCGCGTTACCGACTACCTCGCGCGTCGCTACAAAGTTTCGCGTGGTGCCCTTGAGCCGGTGGTGCTCGCCGCACAACGCGTGGGCGAGTCGGTCAAGCTGGATCCCTTGCTGATCATCGCGGTGATGGGGATCGAGTCGAGCTTCAATCCCTTTGCCGAGAGCAACTTTGGCGCGCAGGGCCTGATGCAGGTCGTGCCCCGTTTCCACCAGGACAAGATCGATCCCGAAGCGGGTACGCATCCTCTGCTGGATCCGGCCGAGAACGTCCGCGTCGGCGCCACGGTGCTGCGCGAGTACATCCGCCGCAACGGTTCGCTGGTTGCCGGGCTGCAGCAGTACGGCGGCGCACTGGACGACCCGAATGCGAGCTACGCCAATCGCGTGATGGCCGAACGCCAACGACTGGTTGCCGCGGCGCGCGCCGCAGGTGCGCGTCTCGCATCGGCGAATTGAAGCCACCCGCGGAGTCCATCCGCGGAGTCGCCAGCGCCTGGCTGCGCAATGCAAGAAGAAACGCCGACCTAAGGGTCGGCGTTTTCATTTGTGTCTCCCCGACATTCGCGATGAGTGTGGGCGAGCGCTCAGGCCCCGTCGATCGCCGACCGGATCCGTTCGCAGGCGATAGCGATCCGGTCCGCATCGGTCGTGTAGGCAAAGCGCAGCCAGTGCTGCGGATCTGCGCCGCCGAAGTCGATGCCTGGCGTGCAGGCCACGCCGGCGTCGTCGAGCAAGCGATGTGCGAACGTCTGGCTGTCCGAGGTGAACGCCGCGACGCGCGCATAGGCGTAGAAGGCGCCTTGCGGCGCTGCAGGCACATCGAAGCCGAGTGAGCGCAGTCCTGCGCTCAGGACATTGCGGCGTTCGGCAAACGCCTCTCTGCGCGCCTCCAGGATGCCACGCGTCTCCGGAGTGAAGGCCGCCAGTGCGGCGATCTGGGCGGGTGTGGAAGCACTGATGAAGTAGTGCTGCGCCAGCTTCTCGATTGCCCGCGCGTAGTCGCGCGGCGCGACCACCCATCCGAGCCGCCAGCCCGTCATCCCGAAATACTTCGAGAAGCTGTTGATGACGAACACGTCGTCGCCCAGCTGCAGCGCGGTACGCGGCGGCTCGTCGTAGACCAGGCCTTGATAGATCTCGTCGACCACCAGGGCACCGCCGCGCGAGCGTGCAACGTCGAGCAAGGCCACCATGATTTCGCGAGAGATCAGCGTGCCCGTCGGGTTGGCGGGGCTCGCGACGATCAAGCCGCGGGTGCGGGCTTGCCATGCGTTCGCGGCAGCCTGCGCGTCGGGTTCGAAGTTGTTCTGGGGGCTGACGGGCAGGGCGCGCGGAATGCCTTCGAAGGCGCGGACGAAATTCGGATTGCAGGGGTAGCCAGGGTCCGGCAGCAGCCATTCGTCGCCGGCTTCGGTGAGCGCAGCCAGCGTCAATAGCAGAGCGCCAGATGCGCCGGCCGTGACGATGATGCGCTCAGGGTCGACCGTGACGCCGAGATCCTCGGCGTAGTGCGCGGCGATGGCTTCGCGCAACTGCGGCAGACCCGCGGCCGGCGTGTAGCCGACGCGGCCCAGCGCGAGAAAGTGCTGCGCGGCCCGGATGATCGGCTCGGGTGTCGGGAAGTCCGGCTCGCCGACTTCCATATGGATCACGTCGCGCCCTTGCGCCTCGAGCGCCTGCGCGCGGGCGAGCAGCTCCATCACATGGAAGGGTGCGATCGTGCTCGCGCGCCCGGCGATCGGGCCTGCCGGGAGGCCTGCGATGTACTCGCTCATGTTTCGCTCCTGAGAGCCGGCATTGTCCCAGACCGGAACGAAAAAGGACCGGGTCATCGACCCGGTCCAAAGCGCGTCAATGAGACAGGATCGCGCGGGAGGGCTTGCTCTATCGACCCCAGGCCTTCGCCAGTCGCTCCCATTCGAGGGCGAGCGTGGCGGGAAGGCGTTCGCCAATCTGCGCGAACCAGGCGGCATGCGCATCGAGTTCGCGCAGCCAGGCGTCGCGGTCGAGCTCGGTGAGCGCGGCGAAGGTCTCGCGCGACAGTGTCAATCCGTCCTTCCGGATGTCGTCCCAGGTCGGCGCCCAGCCGAGGATGGATTCGCGTCCTTTGGCGCGGCCGCGAGCGCGATCGACGATCCAGGCCAGCGCGCGCATGTTGTCGCCGTAGCCGGGCCAGATGAAACGGTCCTGCTCGTCGCGACGGAACCAGTTGACGCAGAAGATCGGCGGCACGTGCGGCAGGCGATCGCCGATATCGAGCCAATGCTGGAAGTAGTCGCCCATGTGGTAGCCGCAGAAGGGCAGCATCGCGAAGGGATCGCGACGCACGACGCCGACCTTTCCCACTGCGGCCGCGGTGGTCTCCGAGCCGAGCGTGGCGCCGAGGTAGACGCCGGTGCGCCAGTCGCGCGCCTGGCTGACCAAGGGCATGCAGTCCGCACGGCGACCACCGAAGATGAAGGCTGAGAGCGGCACGCCCACCGGGTCTTCCCAGGCCGGGTCGATGCTAGGGCATTGCGAAGCGGGCGCCGTGAAGCGCGCGTTCGGATGCGCAGCCTTGCGTCCGCAGCCGGGCCTCCAGTCCTCGCCTGTCCAGTCGCGCAGATGTGCGGGCGGGGCGTCAGTCATGCCTTCCCACCACACGTCGCCTTCATCGGTCAGTGCGGTGTTGGTGAAGATGATGTTGGCGCCAAGGGTTGCCATCGCGTTCGGGTTGGTCGCGTAACCGGTGCCCGGCGCGACGCCGAAGAAGCCGGCCTCGGGATTGATGGCGCGCAGCTGGCCGTGCGCATCGGGTTTGATCCAGGCGATGTCGTCGCCGACCGTGCTGACCTTCCAGCCAGCGAAGGCGGGAGGTGGCACCAGCATCGCGAGGTTGGTCTTGCCGCAGGCAGACGGGAAGGCCGCGGCGACATAGGTCTTCTCGCCCGCGGGATCTTCGACGCCGAGGATCAACATGTGCTCGGCGAGCCATCCTTCTTCGCGCGCCATGGTTGATGCGATCCGCAGCGCGAAGCACTTCTTGCCGAGCAGGGCGTTGCCGCCGTAGCCCGAGCCGAAGGACCACACTTCGCGCGTCTCGGGGAAATGGCAGATGTACTTGGTCGGGTTGCAGGGCCAGGCGACATCCGCTGCGTTGTCCAGCAGCGGAGCGCCCACGGTATGCAGACAGCGGACGAAGCCGCCGCTCTCTCCCAGAGCTTCCAGCGCGGCGCGGCCCATGCGCGTCATGATCCGCATGTTCAGCACCACGTAGGGCGAATCCGTGAGTTCGACGCCGAGCTGCGAGATCGGGCTGCCGATCGGACCCATCGAGAATGCGACGACGTACAAGGTGCGCCCGCGCATGCTGCCGGCGAAGAGGCCTTTCAGCCGCAGCTTCATCTCCGCGGGCGCGTCCCAGTTGTTCGTCGGGCCTGCGTCCTCGCGTTGCGCGCTGCAGATGAAGGTGCGGTCCTCGACCCGCGCGACGTCCGACGGATCAGAACGTGCGAGAAAGGAGTTGGGGCGCAGTGCAGGGTTGAGGCGAATGAGCTGGCCTGCGGCCACCATCTGGTTGCTCAGGCGTTGCGCCTCTTCCTCGGAGCCGTCGCACCAGACGATGGAAGCGGGCTGGGCAAGGGCGGCAAACTCCGCAACCCATTGCTTCAGGGCCCCGTGGCGGACGTGGGAAGGTGCGGCATGCAATGCCGCATCGGGCAGGCGGGTGGTCATCGATCTTTCTCCAGGGTACGCGTGCGTGCGCACAACAAGGCAATGCGCCTAAGCACATGCCAGCCGTGCCCCGCGTCGTGGGAGGAAAAAGACGACGTTGCGGAGCGTCCGATGAAATCTTGTTGTTCTTCGCTTCTCGGACGGTGTTCGCAGTGAACGCTCTTAGTCTATGACGCGATGACGCTCTGCACAATCAGGATTTGCGAGCATGCATTGCGGCGTGGAATGATCGAGCGAGACAAGAAAAGGAGAGCCGCATGGACGAAAGCCTGCGCAGCGCCGCGCTGGACTATCACCGCCAACCCACGCCGGGAAAGATCGCGATCACGCCGACCAAGGCGCTCACCAACCAGCGCGATCTGTCGCTGGCGTATTCACCGGGCGTGGCGGCCGCCTGCACCGCGATCGTGGCCGATCCGCAGGAAGCGAGTTCGCTGACGGCACGTGCGAACCTGATCGCGGTGGTGACCAACGGTACCGCGGTTCTCGGTCTCGGCAACATCGGTCCGCTCGCGGCCAAGCCAGTGATGGAAGGCAAGGCGGTGCTCTTCAAGAAGTTCGCCGGCATCGATGTCTTCGATCTTGAGCTCGCACAGCCGGATCCGGACAAACTGATCGAGCTCATCGCGGCGCTGGAGCCGACCTTCGGCGGTATCAACCTTGAAGACATCAAGGCGCCCGAGTGCTTCTACATCGAGCGCGAGCTGCGCAGCCGGATGAAGATCCCGGTCTTCCATGACGACCAGCACGGCACCGCGATCGTGGTGGGTGCGGCGCTGATCAACGGTCTGCATCAGCAGGGCAAGGCGCTCGCCGACATCAAGCTCGTGACCTCGGGCGCGGGCGCAGCGGCGCTGGCCTGTCTCGACTTGCTCGTGATGCTCGGGGTGCCGGTGGAGAACATCTGGGTCACCGACATCCACGGTGTGGTCTATGAAGGCCGCGTGGAGGAGATGGAACCGATCAAGGCGCGCTACGCCAAGCGCACGGACGCGCGAAAGCTGGAAGAAGTGATCGATGGCGCGGACGTCTTTCTGGGCCTTTCCGCCGGCGGTGTGTTGAAGCCGCAGATGGTCGAGAAGATGGCTGCGCGTCCGCTGATCCTGGCGCTGGCAAATCCGACGCCAGAAATCCTGCCGGAAGAAGTCCATCAGGTGCGCCGCGACGCACTCGTCGCCACCGGTCGTTCCGACTATCCGAATCAGGTCAATAACGTCCTGTGCTTCCCCTTCATCTTTCGCGGTGCGCTCGACGTGGGGGCAACCACGATTACCGACGAGATGAAACTCGCCGCGGTCCGCGCGATCGCGGATCTTGCGCGTGCCGAGCAGTCGGATGTGGTGGCAGCGGCCTACGGCGAGCGGATTTCCGGTTTCGGGCCGGAGTACATCATTCCCAAACCGTTCGATCCGCGCCTGATCGTGAAGATCGCGCCCGCGGTCGCTGAGGCCGCGATGCGCTCCGGCGTGGCGACCCGGCCAATCGAGGACTTCGACCAGTACCGGCAGAGCCTCAACAACTTCGTGTGGCAGTCCGGCCTGATCATGAAACCGGTCTTTGCTGCGGCGAAGAAGGCGCAGCGCCGCATCATCTTCGCCGAAGGCGAGGCCGAACGCGTGCTGCGCGCAGTGCAGACGGTGGCTGACGAGGGTCTCGCCTGGCCCTTGCTGATCGGGCGGCCGCGCGTGATCAGCCGCTACATCGAGCGCTTTGGCCTGCGGATCAAGCCTGGCATCGACTTCGAACTGGTGAACCAGGACGATGACCCGCGCTACCGCGAGCTGTGGACTGACTACCACCGGATCATGGAGCGTCGCGGCGTCTCGGCTGAAGATGCCAAGCGTGAGGTACGGCGTCGCGCGACCCTGATCGGCGCACTGATGCTCAAGCACGGCTACGGCGATGGCCTGATCTGCGGCACCACCGGCCTGCATCGGACGCACCTGGCCTTCATCCGCGACGTGCTCGGGCGCCAGGCCGGCGTGCGTGATTTCTATGCGATGAACCTGCTCGCGCTGCCCGGCCGCACGATCTTCCTCTGCGACACCTACGTGAACTACGACCCCACGGTGGAGCAGATCGTCGAGATGACGCGGCTTGCCGCGGAAGAGGTCAAGCGCTTCGGCATCGTGCCGCGCGTGGCACTGTTGTCGCATTCCTCCTTTGGTTCCGAGGAGACGCCGACCGCGCACAAGATGCGCACCGCGCTTGCCCGGCTGCACGCTGAATACCCCGATCTGGAGGTCGAGGGCGAGATGCACGGCGACGCGGCGCTCGATGCCTCGGTTCGCCTCGGGATCTTCCCCAACGCGCGGATGCGCGAGAACGCCAACCTGCTGATCTTCCCGACGCTGGACTCGGCCAATATCGCGTTCAACCTGCTCAAGACTTCGGCGGGCGACGGCATGACCATCGGACCGATCCTGCTTGGCTCGGCCAAGCCGGTCCATATCCTGACCCCCACCGCCACCGTGCGCCGGATCGTCAACATGACTGCGCTGACGGCTGTGGAAGCGGAGCAGGGCAAGACGTAATCGAAATCCGTTCGTCGCGCGTTGACCGCCGGGACTCAAGCTTTGACGCGGCCTGCCGCTGAAAAGAGCCGATGGACATGCACGCGACAACCCCTCCGACCGAACGCGCCGCGCTGGTACTGACTGGCGGCGGCGCGCGCGCGGCCTATCAGGTCGGCGTGCTGCGGGCCGTGAGCGAACTCTGGGGCAGGCGCGCGGGCAACCCGTTTCCGATCGTTTGCGGCACCTCGGCCGGCGCGATCAACACGACGGCACTGGCGGTTCACGCCCAGAACTTCAATCAGGCGGTGCGCCGTCTGGGCTGGATCTGGCGGCATTTCCACGTCCGCCATGTCTACAAGTCGGATGCCTTTTCGGTTGCGCGTTCGGCCCTGACTTGGGGCTCGACCCTGCTGATGGGCTGGCTCTTCAAACGCAGCCCGCGCTCGCTGCTGGACAATGCGCCGCTGCGCAAGCTGCTGCTGGCGCATCTGGACTTCGACGGTATCGAACGCGCCATCCAGAGCGGCGCGCTCTACGCTGCCAGCGTGACCTGCTCGGGCTACGGCTCTGGCGAAAGCCTGACGTTCTTCCAGGGGAATGCCGAGATTTCGCCCTGGCGCCGTGCATCCCGCGTCGGCGTGGCGACCAGCCTGGACGTCGAGCATCTGATGGCTTCCAGCGCGATTCCCTTCGTCTTCCCCGCAGTGCGGATCAACCGGGAGTTCTTTGGCGACGGTTCCATGCGGCAACATGCGCCGGTGAGCCCGGCAGTGCATCTTGGCGCGAGCCGGATCCTGGTGGTGGGGGCGGGCCGCCTGCAGGAAGAGTCGCGACGGGTGAATGTCGACCGTTATCCGCCGCTGGCACAAATTGCCGGCCACGCCATGTCCAGCATCTTCCTGGATGGACTCGCGATCGATCTGGAGCGGCTGGAGCGCATCAATTCCACCCTCAGCAAGTTCAGCGAGGCCCAGCGGGCGGCCGCGGGCGTCATGCTCAAGCCGATCGAAACCCTGGTGATCGCGCCCTCCGAGCGCCTGGATTTCATCGCTGCGCGCCATTTCCGGGCCTTGCCTTGGCCGATGCGGGTGATCCTGCGCGGTATCGGCGCCGGCGGCCGCGCAGGCTCCACCGTGCTTTCCTATTTGCTCTTCGAAAAGCCCTACACCCGTGCGCTGATTGAACTTGGCTACCGGGACGCCATGGCCAAACGCGAGGAGCTGGTACATTTCCTGCGGCTGGATGAGAGCCCGCCGCGGGCAGTCGTGGCGACGCAAGCTGAGAAGTCGGCTGAACTCGCGTCGCTATCCTCTTAATCTCATTGAAGAATTGCTAATATTGCAATATTCTGGATTCAGGGTAAGTCCTGCATCCACGCACCCAGAAGGCAGTAAAGAAGCATGAGAACATCCCTACGTGGCCTGATGGCCGCCGGCACCGCCCTCCTGATCACGTTTGTGGCGCTGCCGGCTGATGCCGCGACGACGCACAAGAACACGCGTGAAGCGCAGGCCCGTACGGCTACGGCCAAGAAGACCAGCACCGCGCGCAAAGCCACGCCGCGCAAGCCGGTCCGCACGGCGACCCTGGTGCGCACCACCGATCGCAAGGTCGTCCGCGTCACCCACGTCGCACGAAGCGCGCCGCGTGAATTCGACGCCGACGGCAATCCGCTGCTCCGCTCCAACGCCTTCATGGTGCAGGACCTGACCAGCGGCCGCATCCTGCTCGAGCACAACGCCGAAATGGCCGTGCCGATCGCCTCGATCACCAAGCTGATGACCGTCATGGTGGTGCTGGATGCGCACCTGCCGCTGTCCGAAGAGCTCACGATCAGCGACGAGGACACCGACAAGCTCAAGAACACCAGTTCGCGCCTGATCGTCGGCACTACCTTCCCGCGCGAAATGATGATCCACCTCGCGCTGATGTCGTCCGAGAACCGCGCCGCCGCCTCCCTGGGTCGCAACTACCCGGGTGGTATCGAAGCCTTTGTGGCGGCCATGAACCGCAAGGCGGAATCGCTTGGCCTGACCGAAACCCGCTTCCACGATTCGACCGGCCTGAACCCGCACAACCTCTCGAGTGCCCGCGATCTGGCCAAGATGGTGACCGCCGCCTCCAAGTACCCGCTGATCCGCGAGTTCTCGACCGACGACGAAGAAGTCGTCCAGATCGGTGGTCGCCTGCAGACCTTCCGCAACACCAACGCGCTGGTGAAGGCGGAGGACTGGGAAATCGGCGTCTCCAAGACCGGCTTCATCAACGAAGCGGGCCGTTGCCTGGTAATGCAGGCCTGGTTGGCGAACAAACCGATGGTCATCGTGCTGCTCGACTCGGTCGGCAAGTTCACTCGCGTCGCGGATGCGCAGCGGATCAAGCGCTGGATGGAGACCGCGGTGGCCCAGAAACAACTGGCGATGAAGGCCAGCTGAGAGAAGGCAAAGCCCCCAAAACGAAAAAGAGCACGCCCAGGGCGTGCTCTTTTCTTTTCTGCGGCGGCCGCGGTCAGTCGCGCAGCTTGTGATAGCCGAGCGCGGCGGAAATCTCGTCGGCCGTCTCACGCACCAGCGGCGCCCAATCCGGATTGAAGCGCTCGGAGGGCGTGGAAAGCGAAAGTCCCGCGACCAGGGTGCCGCTGTCGTCGCGGATGCCCGCAGCGATGCAGCGCACGCCGGTTTCGACCTCTTCCAGGTCATAGGCGATGCCGTGGCGGCGAACGCGGTCCAGATCCTTGTCCAGCGCGGCGATTGTCGTATGCGAGGCGGGCGTGGTGCCCGGCAGCCCGGTCCGGCGCGCGTATTCGTGCACCTTGGGCGTGGGTTGCGAGGCGAGGAAGAGCTTGCCGGTTGCCGTCGTGTGCAAGGGCGCCCGGCCGCCGACGATATGGACGATGCGCACCGCAGAGCGGCCGCTGGAGGTGCGTTCCACATAGACGATGTGGTCACCGTCGCGCACGCCCAGATTCACGCTTTCCCCGGTGGTCTGGTGCAGGCGCTGCATCAGATCGACTGCGACATCGCGCACCGAGATCCGGGATTTCACGAGGTTGCCCAGCTGCAGCAGGCGGATTCCCAGGCGGTAGACGCCTGCATCGACCCGTTCCACGAAGCCGCGTGCGGTCATCGCTGCAAGAATGCGGTGCGCGGTCGATGGGTGCAGCCCGGTCTCCTGCGCGAGTTGCTTCAGCGGGATCGGGTCGGCATGGTGGGCGAGGGTGTCGAGCAGATTCATCATCCGTTCGATGACCTGGATCGACGAGGTTTTCGGCTCGGTGTCAGACAAGATGTCAGGCGGGTCTAGGAGGGTGGCAGAATCCTACCGTAGGGCCCGAATTTCGCCTAATGAAATCCCGCCGGGCGGCTGAGGCCACGCGACGCCTGCAACAGGAGAGGACAGACGATGGAAAAAGCCTTGCCGAGGGTCGTGATTCTGGAAGGCGATTCGATCCGGGCGAGGCTTCCGCGACCGAGCGTGCCACATGACTGGGTGGTCTGGCCGACCACTGCGCCGGCCGAGGTTGGGCTACGCCTGGTGGGCGCCGAAGCCGTCATGGTTAACAAGGTCCGGCTCGACCGTGCGGTACTCGATGCGCTGCCGACGCTGAGAATGATCTCCGTCAGCGCCACGGGTACCGACAACATCGATCTCGCGACCTGCCGCGAACGCGGCATCGTGGTCAGCAACGTGCGCGACTATGCCGCGGACACTGTCCCGGAACACGTCATGATGCTGATGCTGGCCTTGTCGCGGAATCTCGTCGGCTATGTGGAGGACGTGCGACGCGGGGAATGGTCCCGGGCGGCCTCTTTCTGCCTGAGTCACAGGCGGGTCCGCGACCTGAGCGGCGGTACGCTGGTCGTCATCGGCAAGGGCGCTCTGGGCGAAGGGCTGGCGCGGCGGGCCGAGGCCTTCGGCATGCGCGTCGTGTTCGCCGAGCACCGCGGCCGCAGTGATTGCCGCACGGGCTATCTCCCTTTCGACAAAGCCTTGGGTGTCGCCGATGTCGTGTCCTTGCATTGCCCGCTGACGGCCGATACCCGAGGCTTGATCGGCCCTCGCGAACTCGCCTTGATGAAGTCCTCCGCGCTGCTGATCAACACGGCGCGTGGCGCCCTGGTCGATGAGCCTGCGCTGGCTGCCGCGCTGCGCCAAGGGCGCTTGGCTGGCGCGGCCACCGATGTGCTGACGCAAGAACCGCCGCGCGATCCCAATCCGCTATTGGCCGAAGACGTGCCCAACCTGATCGTGACGCCGCATATGGCCTGGGCTTCCGAAGGCGCGATGCAGTACCTGGCCGACGCTGCCGTCGCGAATATCGACGCCTACCTGCGCGGTACGCCGCAGAATCGGGTGGCCTGAAAGTTCGGGAGCCTGGAAAGGCTCCTGATCGGGCTGGGTCGGGCTCCTGTAGCGCCTTGTGGGGCCGAAGCTCAGAGCCTTGATGGGCTGCAGATGTCCTCGAGCGACAACCAGCCCTCCAGATCAGCCGGCCCACGCGCCATCAAGACAAAGTCCGCTTCCAGATCGCTCCAGCAATCGTTCAGGGGCAAGTCGATTTCGATCGTGGCCACGATTGGCAGACTCGCCGTGTAGGCGTAACGCCTTACGAGAGCGATGGGTGCCGGATTGCCGCCACGCGCCGAACGCCAGCCCGTGACGCGGAATTCGGAAACGCCGGGATAGAGGTCCTGTGCGCGGTAAGCCTCGACGTCGCGTCGTATCGCTTCCGCGCCCTCGCCTCGGGCCATGGCATAGCCCAGATTCTCGAACGCGCGAACGTAATCGCCAGCGGCGAGCACATCCAGCCATGAGCGCACGATGCTGAGGAGTTCCTCGTCCGAGGCTGTCAGGGGGACGCACGCCATGTGATCTCCAGTCCTGCCTGAAGGTGCCGGGCGCGGGCAGACCCGAAGAGCTCGTCCGTCGATTCTGCCTATTCCTGGCTGCGCACGCGGGCCCGGCTGCTCGATCCGGCCTCGTCGCGTTCCACCCGGTCGCGACCGTTTTCCCGGGCACGCAACTGCGCCATGTCGGCGCGGGTGACGAGATGCTCGAAGGAGAGCTCGTTGGCAGCACGCTCGGCGACGCCGATGCTGACGGTGTAGCCGGTGGCGCAGGAGCTGCCTGAGAGTTTCGCGACGCTTTCGCGCACGCGTTCGGCCACATGCTCGGCACCGTCCAGCGGGGTATCGGGCAGGATCATGCAGAACTCGGCGCTGCCGTAGCGGGCGCTGATTTCGTGGCGATGCGCGCTTTCGCTCATGCGGGTGGCAAGGTCGCGCAGCACGCTGTCGCCGGCTTCGTGGCCGAATTCGTCATTGATCCGCTTGAGCCGGTCGACGTGGACGATCATCACGCTGCAGGCTCGTTGGCGCCGGAGCGAGCGTGCGAGTTCGCGCTGGCCGAGCTGGACCAGGGCTCGGCGGTTGTAGAGGCCCGAGGTCGGATCAAGCGTAGCGAAGCGCTGGGCTTCGCCATCGTCCCGCTCTCGATGCGCGAGCAAGAGGCACAGGCTCGCGCCCACATAGCAGAGATACAAGGCGCTCCAGGCCGCCAGCCCCAGGCTGGGGAGCGGCTTCAGACCGACGTTCAGCGCGATGCCGAGGAGGCTGCCGGCGACGCCGAGGCCGAAGCAGGCAGCGAAGAGCCGACGCAGGCGCAAGGGCACGCCAGGCAGGTTGATTGCGCAGGCCGCGCTTGCCGCCAGGATCGCCGCGGACACCAGCGCCGAGAGGATCAGCCGCGAGCCGGAGTCTTCGATCTGCTGGCTCTGCATCACTGCGAGCACGACCGGCGGAATCATCGCGAGCCGACCCAGCGTGCGCTGCCCGAACTGCATCAGCGATTCGAGCATCAGCATCAGGCCAGCCGCGAACACGAGGTTCCTGAGCGCGATCCCCCAAGGGTTGAGCGTGGCAGCCTGGACTGACATGCCGATCGGATTGATGTGGAGCAGGAGCATGTTCGCCGACAGCAGCAGCAAGGCCAGCGTCCATTGAGCCAGGCCGAGGCGACCATGCCACTTGCGGCCAACTTCCACTGCATAGCCGATGGCCAGTGCGAGGAGGCCGAGTGCGGCAGGCAGGAAGAGTTCGTGGTTGCTCATGCCCGGGGCTCCGGATCGCCTTCCACGCGGTCGCCCCCAGCGTCCTGGGCGCGGTGCAGCGCGGCTTCCGCCCGGGCGAGCAGCGGCGCGGGGTCGGCATCGGTGATGACCCGTGAAGCGATGCCGATCGAGAGCCTCCCTTGCAGTTTGTCGGGCCCGCGGCCGGCCTGCTTGGCGACTTCGCGCAGGCGATGTGCCAGTTGTTCCGCGCCGGAGAAACCGGTGTCGGGCAGCACCACGCAGAATTCCTCGCCGCTGTAGCGACCGCACAGATCCTGCGCGCGCACCGCGTTGCCGATGAGTTCGGCGATTTGAGCGAGCAGGCGGTCTCCCGCGAGGTGGCCATGGCGTTCGACCACCGCGCGGAAGTTGTCGGGCGTGAGCATCATGATCGAGAGCGCGGACTCGCTACGCACGCTGCGCAGGAACTCGCGCTCGCCGAGTTCGAGGATGCTGCGGCGATTGAAGAGTTCGGTGAGTGCGTCCAGCGCCGCCAGTCGTTGTGCCCGGATGCGGGCGCGGCTCGCATGGGCAAAGGCGAAACCCAGGCAGGCGAGCAATAGGGATACATGCGCAAGCATCAGGCCAAGCCCGGCGAGCCGCGGCCAGCGGCTGCCCGTCTCGGCGTGATGGGCCACGGCCGTGGCGAGGATCGCCAGCGTGCCGATCACGAAACCGGCTGCCAGCAGGCGCCCGATGCGCGGCGCGACGTCGCGGCCAAGGGTGCGCGTGGTCAGCGCGCAATCCGCAGCCTGCACTGCGAGCAGCACACCGGCGACCAGGCCGGCCCAGCCGGTGAGTTGCGGGATCAGGGCTACCGCGGTGACGAGAGGCGGCAAGGCAAGCCAGACGCGCGGGCAGCGCGTGCCGACAAAGCGGGCCAGCGAGTCGCGCATGCCGACCAGCGCCGCCGAGCAGAGCAAGGCGCTTGCCGGATCGATGACGAGATCAGGCAGCCAGGCGTCGAAAAGCTGTATCACGGCCGCCGCGCTGAGCAGGGCCAGCGCGATCGCCCAGGTGCTCTGGCCTTCGCGCATGCGGCCGGCGAGGGCGATGAAGAGCGCCAGCGCGAAGGCGCCGGATTCGATCGCACCGAGGAACAGCGTTGCCTGGCTCATCGTCGGGTTGCGCTGCAGGGGCTCATGGGAGTGTCAGACGAGGCCGCGGGCCGCGAGTTCGTCCTTGAGATAAGCGTAATACACCGGGGCCGCAACCAAGCCGGGAATCCCGAACGCCGCCTCCATTACCAGCATCGCGATCAGCAGTTCCCAGGCTCTGGCGTTGATATGGCCGCCGACGATCCGCGCGTTCAGGAAGTACTCCAGCTTGTGGATCACGATCAGGAAGCCCAGCGCAGCGATAGCGATCGGCATCGATACGGAGAGCGCGACGAAGGTGATGGCGGTGTTGGAGATCAGGTTGCCGATCACTGGCAACAAGCCCGCGAAGAAAGTGATCGCGATCAGCGTCTTGGTCAGCGGCAGTTTGACCCCGGCCAGCGGCAGCACCACAACCAGGAACAGCGCGGTGAAGAAGGTGTTGATCGAGGAGATCCAGATCTGCGCAAAGACCACGCGGCGGAAGGACTCTGCGAAGCGATGCACCCGCTCTTCCAGCGCGTGGGAGAGGCGCCCGGCCACGACGCCGGGATCGGTCTCGTAGAGCGCGAGCATCGCGCCGACGATCATTCCGATGAGAATCTTGACCGCGCCCCGGCCGAAGGCTGCACCTGCGCCCTGGACTTCATGCGCATGCTCCCGCAGCCACTTGTTGGCTGCTTCCGCCAATGCGTCCGAATTGGCGGGCAGGTATTGCAGCAGCCAGGGCGGCAGCACCGTGCGCACGTCGTCGAGCAGGGCGGCGAGCTTCACATACAGGCCGGCGAGGCTGCCGACTTCGCGCCGCAGGACATGGATCAGGGCGACGCCGGCTGCGCTCAGGAAGGCGATGACGATGACCGAAAGCAGGCCGACTGCGGCCAGCTTGGCATAGCGATTCGAGATGGCCCTCGCGAGCAAGGGGCTGAGTGCCCCGACCAGCTGGAAGACAAGAAGGCCCGCAAACAGGGGGGCCAGGAGGCGCAGGGGCAGGATGGCAACGAGGGCGCAGGCCGCAAGCAGCCAGGAGGCGATTTCCACACCGTTCGCCGGCCGGGAGCTTTGAAACATGGATGCAGGGGAGGGTGGTGACAGCAGACTATCGCCGAAGGCAGCGCCGTCGGCAAGCGAGCGGCCTGCCCCAGCCCACCGCGCGCGCCCGCGCCGGGCGGGCGTGCGATAATCGCGGCTGATCGCGCCGGCCGGTTTGTCCTGGGCCGGCGTCCTGCCATTCCGGCGGCATCGTCCGCCGCGTCCCCCCGCGGAGAATTCCATGAGCGAACCCACCACTACGCCGTCTGGCCTCGTCATCGAAGAACTGGTCTTCGGCACTGGCGCCGAAGCCAAGGCTGGCCGTACCGCCGTCGTGCATTACACCGGCTGGCTGACCGATGGCACCAAGTTCGATTCGAGCAAGGACCGCAACGACCCCTTCTCCTTCCCGCTCGGCCGTGGCTACGTGATCGCTGGCTGGGATGAAGGCGTGCAAGGCATGAAGGTCGGCGGTTCGCGCAAGCTGACGATCTCGCCGCAGTTGGGCTACGGCGAACGTGGCGCTGGCGGCGTGATTCCGCCCAACGCCACCCTGGTCTTTGAAGTCGAGTTGCTGGATCTCGCGTGAACAAGCCTGCAGCACCCAAGAAGCCTTCGGGCTCGATGACCGGGCTGCGCACCGGCCCGCGCGCACGCGCAGCGCTGGAGCGCGCCTACCGCGCCCGCGCGCAGCAGCCCGCCGACGCGCCGCGTGAAGGGGCGTCCCCCCGAGGTCCGCGCAGCGAAGGCGGCGATCGTGGGGATGCACCCGCGCGTCCCCGTCGCAGCGGCGATCGCGGCTTCGAAGACAGACGTCCGCAGGAGCGTCGCCCGTCGGGCGAGGGTTTCCGCGGCCGATCCGAGCGTGACGACGGCGCCCGCGGCAATGACCGCGACGCTGGCCGCGGTCGTCCGCGCGGCGAGTTCCGCGGGCCGCGCAGCGAGGAGGGCGAGAGCCGCTTCCCGCGTGAGCGCAGCCGCTTCGAAGGTGGCGACCGCCCGCGCCGGGATGCCGGCGATGAACGTCGCATCGGCAGTGGTCCGCGCCCGCGTCCCACCGGCGATCGGCCGCGGCGTGAGGGTGACGACTATCCGCGTCGACCGCGGGAAGAAGGTGGCAACCGCGAGGGCCGCTTCGGCGGCGCGCGCGAAGAGCGGCCGCGCGGGGAGGGCTTTGAGCGCCCGCGGCGTGAAGGTGGCGAGTACCCGCGTCGGCCGCGTGAAGAGCGCGAAGGCCGTGAGGGGCGCGAAGGTCGTTTCGGTGGCGGTGCGCGTGAAGAGCGCCCGCGCGGCCAGGGCTTTGATCGGCCGCCGCGGGAACGCCGAGAACCGCGTTCGGAGGACGATGGCCGTCATGGCGGCCGCGAAGGTGCGCCCCGCGCACCGCGTCGCGATTACGACAAGCCAGTGTCGCGCGAGCGCAGCAGCTGGTCTCGCGATCGCGACGCCATGCCTGAACGTGAGAACCGCGGACGCGTCGAGCGCCCGCGCCAGGATGAAGAGCGCAAGCGCCCCGTCGAGGGCGTGCGCGGCGCATACGAACGACGCCTGAAGCCAGCTGGTGCCGAAGGCCGTCCCCAGCGCGCATGGCGCGACGACTCCGAACACGAGCCGCGCAAACCTCGTGCGTCCTTCGAGCGTGAGCCGGCGCCTGCGCCGCGTCGCGAACCCAGGGCTGCGACGGAAAGCGTGCAGGTCTCGACGCAGGAAGGCGTGCGGGTTTCCAAGCTCATGACCGAACGCGGTCTCTGCTCGCGTCGCGAGGCGGACGAGTACATCGAGCGCGGTTGGGTCTTCGCGGACGGCGAACGGGTCAAGGAGCTGGGCACGCGGGTTTCGCCCAACGCCGAGATCACGCTCTCGCCCAAGGCTGCGAAGGCGCAGTTCGAGCGCGTCACGATCCTCATGCACAAGCCGGTCGGCGTCGTCTCCGGCCAGGCCGAAGACGACTACGAGCCGGCGATCAGCCTGATCAACGAGCAAAGCCAGTACCGGCCCGACGGCGGCCAGCGCTTCAAGCCGCAGCACCTGAAGAACCTTGCACCGGCTGGGCGTCTGGACATCGATTCGACCGGCCTGCTGGTCCTCACCCAGGACGGCCGCATCGCCAAGCTCCTGGTCGGTGATCACTCCAAGGTGGAGAAGGAGTACCTGGTGCGGGTCGAAGGACGCCTCATCGAGAACGGCCTGGAACTGCTCAACCATGGCCTGGAGCTGGACGACAAGCCGCTGCGTCCCGCCAAGGTCTCCTGGCAGAACGAGGACCAGCTGCGCTTCGTGCTGCGCGAGGGCCGCAAGCGCCAGGTACGTCGCATGTGCGAGCTGGTCGGCCTGCGCGTCGTGGGGCTGAAGCGCGTGCGCATCGGCCGCGTGATGCTCGGCGACCTGCCGCTGGGGCAATGGCGCTACCTTGGCGAGGACGAGAGCTTCGACTGAGAGCGGGCTCGAGTCGGGCTCGATGCAGGATGAAAAACGGCGACCCGAGGGTCGCCGTTTTCCTTGGCGAGGTCGCCGTCAGCTGCGCTTTCCGCCGAAGCGGCGCCATATCCAGCCGCCCGGGCTATCGCGCCCGGTGAGCAGGTAGTTGAGCGTGTTGGCGTTGCGCAGCGTGAGTTCCTGCAACTTGCGCGAGCGTTGGTTGCCGGCGAACAGGATCTCGTCGCCGGCATGCAACTTCATCGCACCCTGGGGCAGGAGGTGGAACTGGCTGCCGCGCTCCATCATCAACGGCACCAGCGCGAGCTGGTCCGAGGCGAAGCTCGAATCGCGCAAAAGGATGTCGAGCCGGATGTCGGCGCCCGCCATCAGCTCGCGGTAGAGCGCTTCGGCCTGGCTGATGTTCAGGCGCACGCTCCAGACCACCGGCACGCGACCGCCGTTGCAGGACTCGAGCGCCGCGACCACCGGTGCCGCCCAGGCGTCGTCTTGCTTCTTGGCGCGTTCGAGGAATTCCGAGAGTAGCGGCGTGGTGAGGATGGTGAGGCAGCGCTGTGCGACCAGGCGGCTGGGCACCAGGGTCATGTCCGCATGGAAGGCCTTGAAGAGTGCCGAGTTGCCCGAATGGTTCTGGCGCATCACGACATAGAGATCGCGGTTGAGGTCGCGCGCGGTCATCGCGATCGACAGGTTGTTCACATCGTTGTTGGTACCGCAGACGATGCCGACGGCTTCGCGCACCCCGGCCTCGATCAGCGGTGCGGCTTCGGTGCCGGTGCCTACGATCAGGCGTCGACCCGGTGCGGCATCGGGCTGCGGCGCGATCAGCGTGACGGGCAGCTGCTTCTCGTCCAGCGCTTCCACGACGGCATGGCCGAAGCGGCCGTAGCCGCACACGATCCAGGTGCCGGCAGGCGGACGCCGTGCCGCGGGCATCGGTGCGTCGGCAATGCCGGTGAGCCATTGCGCCATGCGGTGGATGACTGGCGCATGCAGGGCCAGCGCGAGCTGTTCTGCGAAGCTCTCGTAGGCGCTGACGATGAAATCCGTGCCGAAGGAGGCCATGTTGTCCGCAACGGCCTGAGTCTGCACGCGCGCGAGGACCGGGATGTCGGGCCGCAACAGTCGCACCGCGATCGCGACCGCGAGATTCACGTCCTCGTTGTCGGTGAGCGCGAGCACGCCGCGGCACTTGGGATGCCTCAGGCCGGCCGCCAGGAGGATCTCTGGCTGGCTGGCATCGGCGGCCAACGCGGGGACGTCGGCATGCAATTCAAGCAGATCGATTTCCTGGATCCGCGGCTCGGAGGTGTCGAGCGCGACGCTGCGCACACCCATCCGGTCCAGCGCAAGGTGCACGATGCCGCCGGTCTCGCCCGCACCACAGACGATGTAGAAGCTCTCGCCCATGCGCCGCACGCGGCGCGTGAAGGCGATGTGGGTGAAGGCCTGCTGGAAACCGCGGTCCTGCACCAGGGCCAGCAGCGTGATGATCGAATAGCTCCAGCCGACCACCGCGAGATAGATGCAGACGGTGACCCACAGGCGCTGCGCGTCGGAGAAGGCCTGTGGGATTTCGCCGAAGCCGATGGTCGTCGCGGTGTAGCTGACGAAGTAGAAGGCGTGGAAGAAGGACAGCGGCGGCGTTGGCTGGCCCTGTGCGTCGACGCCTGGTACCAGGGTCAGGCCCAGCACCGTTACCGCGTAGATGCCGATCAGCAGCAGCAGCGGCGCGCGCATGCGCCGCAGGATGATGAAGACGACGCTGTCCATCGCCGCGCCCCGGCGCCGTGGATCAGCGACGCATCATCACGGTTTCGGCGATCAGGATGACCACCGAAACCACGTTGGCGAGCATTGCACCGGCCGCCAGCGACACGATGCTCGCCATGGCGGTGGGCGAGAGCGCAGGGCCGATGACGTGGCTGGCGTAGGCCCAATAGACGGCCGCGCCGATGAGCTGGAGGTCTGCGACCAGGCTGGTCGCGAGATGGATCGCACCGATCTGGGTGCGGTCCCCGAACTTGAGGACGGTGGCAATCAGGTTGACCACGATCGCGAGGAAGAGCTCGTAGATCTCGTGGTGCGCGGTGTTGTCGATGTCGCCGATGAAGAAGCCGAAGTTCAGCGAAGCCGCGAGCACGATGAAGAATCCGAAGACCACCTTCTCAAGGTTCATGCTTGCTCCTCAAGTCGCGTTGTCGTGCAGGTAACGACGGATGATGCTCATGGAAGGATTGTCAGGTAGCAGGTGGCCATTCACGTAGACCACGGGGAATGCCATCTCCTGGCCGTCGAGGCCAGCGCTGCGCGCGTGGGCGATCCATTCGTCGTAGGCAGCGTTGTCGCCCTCGACGTTCCGTTCGACGAAAGAAATGCCTGCCTCGCGCAATTGCCGCGCCTTGGCGGTGCAGCTACTGTCGTCCTTGACGGTGTAGAGGATGACCTCGTCCCGACCGCTGGTCTGGACGTGCGGGCCGGAAAGCCCCAGCTCGCCACGCTTGAATTCCTGCATCAGCAAGGGCGCGCGTAGGGAGAAGTCGCGTCCGACGGTGAACATCCCGGCGATCACGGTGATGAAGGCGATCACCGGCAGCGCCGCGCTGCGCGAGCGCGGCTGGTGCCCAAAGCGGTTGTTGTCGTCGCTACCGCGCATGATGATCAGCAACAGGAACAACACGAGGTTCACATACGGAACCAGGGCCAGCAGCGCGTACCAGCCGCTGCGGTCGATGTCGTGCATGCGCAGCGCGGTGCCGCGCAGGCTGAAGAACACCGCGCCGATGTTGCCGATGATCATCGGCCAGGTGCTCAGCAGGCGGAACGACAGGGCGAGCGACACCAGCGACAGCGTGAGGCAGAAGAAGTTGAGTGCCAGGAAGCCGACGCGATTGATCCGGTGCTTGAAGTCGAAGGCGAAGAGCAGGGCATCGAAAGCGCCGACAGGTATCGGCTCGCCGTAATACTTGGCCGCGCTCGCGGCGGCGCCTGCGCCGCCAGCGGCTTCGGTGGGCGGATTGCGCGCGTCCACCTTTGCTTGCACCCGCGCGGCCAGCATGCGCGGGATGTCGGTACCGCAGGCGCGGCAAAGGGTGCGCTTGGGCTGGACCTCGCCGCAGTTCGGGCAGGTCACATGCTCGACACCGGCCGGCGCGCTCGCGGGTGCGCTGGGCGCGGGCTCCGTCTCCGGGCCTGCACCCATGGGCAGCGGCGGATGCGCCGGCTGCAGGCTGAGCGTCTGTGTCGCCGCCACGGGCGCGACCTCCTGTTCGGAGCGCACGATCAGCCCGATCTCCTCCAGGCGCGAGAGATAGCGCGGCAACTCGCTGGCAGAGAGGCCCTTGCGCAGGCTGACCGGCTTGCCGCTGAACAGGGCTTCGATCTTCTCCGGCGAGTCGATCCGGAAAAGCTCGGCGAGCTTGCGGCGTACTTCTCCTGCGTCGTGGCCGGGGAGAATCTGGCCGTTGAACAGGATGCGATACGTGAATTCCATGGTGCGTTCTTGTTGTCGGGTTGGGTGCGGCGCGGCGTATCTTAAGCGAGGGGCATTGCAGCTGCGAGGGTCCAGATCAAAGCCTTGTGGCCCAGTGCGCAGCCACGCTGGAGCGGAGGCCGGCTGCCGATTTGGCTATGCTTCGTCTCGCGCCGGAGAAGACGGGAAGAAGGACGGGGACAGGGGCAAAAGAGCAGTCCCGCCGCAGGTGCACCGGGCGCATCCGTATGCGCCCGCACAGGAGGAGACGCGTGGTGAATAGCATCCTCGTCGTGGACGACGAAGCCGAGATGCGCGAAATGCTGGTGGATCTGCTGCGCGACGGCGGCTTCGAAGCGACCGCCGTGGAGGGCGGGGCCGCGATGACGCAGGCGCTGGACCAGGGCCGGCACGCCCTGGTGATCATCGACCTGCGCCTCAAGGGCGAGGACGGCCTTACGCTCGCGCGCAACCTGCGGGCGCGCTCCAGCGTCCCGATCATGATCCTCACCGGCAAGGCCGACGACACCGACCGCATCCTGGGCCTGGAGCTCGCCGCGGATGACTACGTGATGAAGCCCTTCAACCCGCGTGAACTGCTTGCGCGGGTGCGGGCGCTGCTACGCCGCTCGGTCCTGGCTGCAGGCGGTGACGCCGGCAATCGCGAGCGCTGTGCCTTCGGCGACTGGGTGCTGGATCTGGACGCGCGCCGACTCTTCAACGCCCAGGGCGAAGCCTGCGCACTGACACCGGGCGAATACCAGCTGCTGGAAGTGTTCGTGCGCCATCCCAACCGGGTGTTGAGCCGCGAACAGCTGCTGGATTTCACCCGCAGCGAGGACAGCGAGGTCTTCGATCGCACGGTCGACGTGCTGGTGGTGCGGTTGCGGCGCAAGATCGAACCCAACCCGCGGCAGCCGCGCTACATCCGTACCGAGCGCGGCGTCGGCTACGCGTTCTCCGCCACCGTGACGCGGGTGGCCTGAGATGGTACGGGAAAGGCGGCGGCCGCGGATCCTGCTTCCCGACTGGCTGCCGCAGAGCGTGCGGGCGCGATTGCTGCTGGCCTTCTCGGTGCTCTTCCTCGCGGCGATGGTGCTGGCCTTCGTCGGCTGGCGCGGCATCCAGGGCGCACGCCAGGCGCTCACCGATTTCCAGACGCGCACGCTCTCCGACATCGCGATCTCGCTCGAACTCGCACAGCGCACCGCGGCGGTGACCGCGCTGGCGCCGTACGTGACCGAGGCCAACCGTCCCTTCCAGTTGCAGACCGAATCGCAAGTCCTGCGCAGCCGCATGCGCGAGACCGAGCAACTGACCCAGCGCCTCTCGCCTTCCGGCCGCGAACGCCTCGGACTGGATCCCACACTGGTCGCGCTCAACCGCGCGGTGGAGGAGCTGATCGAGGTGACGCGCCGCGATCTCTTCCTGCGCGAAGACCTGCGCGAACGCCTCTATGCGCTTGAACGTGCGCGTGCCACCAGCACGCAGAGCGCGGCCAGCGATGCGCTGTTCCGCGACATCTCGCTTGCCACCAGCGTAGACGACGCGGAGCTGCTCGGCACGCTGCGCCAGCATGTCGCCACGCAGGCGGCCGACTATGCGCGCCTGCATGCCGGCGATGCGCTGGCGGGCCTCTTCCAGCGCAACAGCGAAGGCACCGACAACGTCTTCGCGCTGCGCGAACAGCAGTTCGCCTTGCGCGAGCGACGCGCCTTCCTGCTCGCCTTCACCCGGGCCGAATCGGCGCGACTCGCCGATCGCGTCGATGCTTATGTGGAGAGCACCCGTCGCCTGATCGACCAGCAGTCGCAGAAGCTCGACCGTGCGGTGCGTTCGGGCATCCTCGGCATTGCGCTCATCACGCTGCTCTGCGTGATCGTCGCGGCCTTCGCCACGCGGCTGGTGCTGCGCCTGATGGGCGCGCTGCGCGATATCACCGGGATGATGAGCCGGCTGGCCGAAGGCGACACCGAGCCGCGCACCATCCGCTACACCTCGGAGCGCGACGAACTCGGTGCGCTCTCGCGTGCCTTCCAGGTCTTCCGCGACAACGCGCTCGCGATGCGCAAGCTGGCCGCCGATCTTTCCAGCCAGCGCAGCCTGCTGACCACGGTCTTCGAGAGCATCCGCGACGGCCTCTCCGTGTTCGATCCACGCGGCCGCCTGGTCACCGCGAATTCGCGCTACCACGAACTCCTGGGCCTGCCGGAATCCGCCGTGCAACCCGGCGTCACCCTGGAAGCGCTGCAGTCGCAGATCCCCGCGCCGCTGTTCAGCGAGAGCGGCGGCGCACTGGCGGCGCGGCTCAACCGCGAGCGCCAGTACGGCTCCAGCACCTTCGAGCTGGAATTCCACGACGGCCGGGTAGTGGAGGTGCGCAGCAACCTGATGCCCGACGGCGGCTTCGTCACGCTCTACAGTGACCTCACCGAACGGCGCCTGGTCGAGGCGCAACTGCGCCAGTCGCAGAAGATGGAAGTGCTCGGCCAGCTTACCGGCGGCGTCGCGCATGACTTCAACAACCTGCTTGCCGCGCTCACCGGCAACCTCTACCTCGCACAACAGGACGCCGCGCTGGACGAGACGACGCGCCGCTTCATCGACCGCGCGCACCGCGTCGCGGAGCGGGGTGCGGCGCTCACCGAACGCCTGCTCGCCTTCGCAAGCCGCCAGCAGCTCATCCCGAGTGCGGTACAGGTCGATCGCATCCTGGCCGACCTCGCGGACCTCATCACCTACAGCATCGGGCCGGGCATCCAGCTCGACCTGAATCTGCAGGCCGACGATGCCGCGATCTGGGTGGACCGTGCGCAACTGGAGAACGCACTGCTCAACCTGGCCTTGAACGCTCGTGACGCGATGGCGCAAGGCGGGCGGTTGACCCTGAGCAGTTCGGTGGCCGCGGGGCAGGTGCACATCGTCGTGCGCGATACCGGCGGCGGTATCCCGTCGCCCCTGCGCGGCAAGATCTTCGAGCCCTTTTTTACCACCAAGGCCGGTTCGGGGCACGGGCTTGGCCTCTCCATCGTCTATGGCTTCGTGCGCCAATCCGGCGGCGACCTGCAGCTCGAAAGCCATGTGGGCGAGGGCACGGCCTTCTGCCTCGTCTTTCCCTTGCTGGCGGATGTGCCGCCGCGCGAACCCGAGACGCCGGAAGTCGTGCCCGCGCCGGCCAGCTTCGACGTGCTGCTGGTGGAAGACGATGAAGCCGTGCGCGCCGCGATCGCCGGGCTGCTGGCGGCAGAGGGCCACACGGTGCGCGCAGTGGCGTCCGCGGAAGCCGCCCTGGACGCCGTCGTCGAAGCCGAGCCCGACCTGGTGCTGAGCGATGTGGACCTGGGCAGCGGCCGCAACGGTCTCGCGCTGATGCAAGGCCTGGCCGAAGCGCATCCTGCATTGCCGGTGATCCTGATGTCGGGCCTGCCTTTCGAGATCCTGACCGGACGGCTCGGCCTGCCTGAGGACGCAGTGGTGCTGCGCAAACCTTTCACGCCGCAGGCGCTGCGCGAGGCAATCCAGAAGAGCTGCCTGCTCGCATGAGCGCCGTCTCAGGTCCTGCGTGCCGTGGCGGCGCTGCGTTCGCCGCACATCCAAAGCGACCTCGTCCAGGCATGCCGACCATGCTCCGGGACCCCCGGGGCGCGGCGGAACACAGATCCTGCGGATGCGCAGGGCAAACGGGGGCGTCGTAGCCCGCTGCGCCTACGCGGGTGCGAGCCTCGTTGACGGGTTTCGCCCACTGCGGCGACGGGCGATATGCAACACGGGTTGTCGCCCGGCCGCGTAGTCTACGGCCGCCGTGCGGCTGCGAAGCCCGCAGCCGATCCTCCAGTTTTTCTCCGCGCGTGCCGGCAGGCGCGCGCGTCTCGCGCAGTCCCATCCGTTTCGCTTACCCCAAGGAGCCTCACGCATGTGGTCGCATGAAGAAAGCATCGAAATCGCAGCCAGTCCCGCCCGTATCTGGAGCCTGCTGTCGGACGTGCCTGGCTGGAAACGCTGGAATGCCGGCATTGAGGAAATCCACATCCACGGCCCCTTCGCCGTCGGGACTCGTTTCACGATGCAGCCACCCGGCCAGGACGCCTTCGAAAGTACGCTGCTGGACGTACGCCCCGGCGAGGTCTTCACCGACGAAACGGTGATCGAAGGCAATCGCATCCTGGTCCACCACCGCATCCACCCGCTCGCGGAGGCTCGCTGCCGGGTGAGCTATGCAACCGAGATCGAAGGCCCGAACGCCGCCGAGTTCGGCCCTCCCGTGACAGGTGACTTCCCCGATGTGCTGGCCGCACTCAAGCGGCTGGCTGAGGCGGGCGACTGAGGCCGGGCTTCCGCAGGATGGCCAGAGCTCGACGCTTCGCGAGGTCGTCAGTTGGCCCCTGCGACGCGGACATCGGTTTCGCCCGACGAGCCCGGCCAGGAACATCACCCGGCGGGCAGCAGGAAACCGCCGTGCACATCAGCAGGTCGCCAGTTGGGGGGCATGAACTTTGCCGCCGGCGATCCGTCCTACGACCCGCCCCTCGCAGTCCTTCGGGGCGAAAACTTGCCGCACTCCGCATCTACCCCTTCGGAGGTTGCTCATGACACATCGTCTTTGCATGTTGTTGGCATGTCTCTCGCTGTCCGCAGTCGCCCTTCCCAGCACCGCCGCGAGCCGTATCAGCTTTGCTGGCTTCGATCCCGATACCGCGTCCTCGTTCTCCGGCTGGATCGATGTGGATTTCGCGGATGCGGGTAACCCCCTGCCGATCAAAGCGCCCTTCTTTTCGGGGGCCTCTGTCGGGGGATGGGCGAGTTGTGAAACCGTAGTCGACGGCTACTGTTCGGGTGTGACGCCGCTGCTGAGCGCCTTCAGCATTTCGAATGACCAGGGTCTGAGCTTGTCCCGACAGAGCGTCTTGATCGGTCCGCGCGACATCCAGGCTTCGCACGCCTCTGTGGCATCCGGGCCCGCTGATTCGGATGGCTACACGGAGCACTACGGCATCAATTTCGACCTGTCGTTTTCCGAGACGGCGAATGGCCGCTGGACAGAGCGCTATTTGGGAATCGGACTGGTCCTCGCCGGCGACGACGGCTTCATCCAGACCTGGGACCCGCGCGTGCTGCCGACCGGGGGCTTTTCTGTGGCGTCGGTATCCGCGCGCCTGGACTACTCCGACTGTCCGGCATCACAGCCCGGTTGCGATCCGATCTCGCATCAAGGCATCGCAGGTGACCTGAGCTCATTCGCTGTCTCCGCCGTCCCGGAGCCACCTGCTTCCGCACTGCTTGTCGGTGGTGGATTGCTCCTGGCCGGCGTCCTGCGTCGTCGGCGTTCGATTCCGGCTGCCTAGCGGGCGCGAGGGCAGCAAGGGCGGCGCGGGGCCCGGACTCGCGCCGCGATGCTGCTGGCGAAGGGAGAGGTCGCGACTTCGACCGCCTTGGATCGCTCGTCCTCAACCGCGCTGCCTTCAGTACAGCGGCGTGCCGTCAATTCCCGACGCAATCAGGCGCTGCCGCTGTGCGCGAACGTCGCCGGCTCCAACGCGAGCGCAGTGGGCCCCGGGGCAAGGGCCGTTGGCTTCGGGCTGCACATGCCATTGGCGCGATGCTTGCCGGTGTAGCTCAGGCTCAGGCCCTCGGGCGTCTTCGCGATCGATATGGTGATGCCGCCCGCGCGGGCCTCGTAGTAGTTCTCGTTGAACGCCTTCACGGTGGCGGTCTTGCCGTTCACCCGCACCGGGCCGCCGGCCTTCGCCTGGACGTCGATGTCCTTGCCGCAGGTGTAGGAGAAGTCGGGGAGGGCCGCGGCGCGCACGGCGCCGGTGGTGAGAAAGAGCAGGAGGGCGAGGCCCAGGTTCTTCATGGCAGCATTCCTCGGGGAGGTTGGGGGAGCGCTGATGCTAAGCCGCGCCACCGGTGCCCTTCTGCGCCGCGCGCAGCCTGCTTGTGGGTCATCAACCAGCCTTCACTCGGGCGGGCGTGGCTCGTCAGGCCATGTCCTTCGGCCCGAAGGTCAAGTCGTCGCGACGGGATGCGCCACAGAACGTGTGGAGGCAGTGCAGGACGCGCTCGTCGCCGCATGGCGCTTGGCCACAGCGCCATGTTTCATTTGTTGCAATCCTCCCCCTCGCAGCGAAATACCCGGTTCACCCGCTCCGCGTCTCATCCGCCTCGCCAAACAGAGGCGTCTGCAGCAGCCCCCCGTTGCCGCAGGCCGATTCGATAGAGACCAAAGGAGACGTTCGTGAAGACCCTCGCTACCGCCCTCGCAGCATCCCTGTTCGCCCTGTCCGCCGCCCCCGTGCTGGCGGCTGAGAAACCGCTCAAGTCCATCGGCGTGTCGGTGGGTGACCTCGCCAATCCCTTCTTCGTCGCGATCGGCAAGGGCGCCGAGGATGCGGCGAAGAAGATCAATCCGAATGCCAAGGTGACGACGCTCTCGACCAAGTACGACCTCAACACCCAGGTCGGGCAGATCGAGAACTTCATCGCCAACAAGGTGGACCTGATCCTGGTGAACGCTGTGGATCCCAAGGGCATCGCGCCGGTGCTCAAGAAGGCGCATGACGCCGGGATCGTGGTGGTGGCGGTGGACGTCGGCGCCGAAGGCGCGGACTACACCGTGATGTCCGACAATGTGGCCGCAGGCGCGAACGCCTGCGAGTACATCGCCAAGAAGCTCAATGGCAAGGGCAGGGTGGTGATCGTCAATGGCCCGCCGGTCACCGCCGTGGTCGACCGCGTGACTGGCTGCAAGAAGGTCTTCGCCAAGAGCCCTGGCATCAAGGTGCTCTCGGACAACCAGGACGCCAAGGGCAGCCGCGACGGCGGCATGGCGGTGATGCAGGACTTGCTGACCGCCAACCCCAAGATCGATGCGGTGTTCGCGATCAACGACCCGACCGCCATCGGCGCCGAACTCGCGATCAAGCAGGCCAAGCGCACCGGCATCTTCATCACCGCCGTGGATGGCGCGCCCGATGCCGAGGTGGCGCTCAAGGATGCCGGCAGCCTCTTCGAAGGCAGCTCCGCGCAGAACCCGTACGCGATGGCGAGCGAAGGCGTGAAGGTCGGCTTCGAGCTCATGAACGGCAAGAAGCCCGCCCAGAACGTGAAGCTCCTGCCGGTGCCGCTGATCACCAAGCAGAACGTCAAGGACTACGCCGGCTGGGTGAAGAACTGAGGCGGCCGGGGCGACTCCACGGCGCGGGCTGATCCCGCGCCTGCCGCGCACCTGACGCAGCTAGGTCGGGGTGCGCGGCGGAAACGCCCGCGCCTTCCCGGATTCCGTCCGGACCCCGGGCGCGGCCTGCGCGGTCGCGCCCCTCCTGAATCCCCGGAGGACGAATGAACAGCACCGTACTGACGATGCGCGGCATCAGCAAACGCTTCGGCGGCACGCATGCGCTGCGCAACGTGAACCTCACCGTGCGCAGTGGCGAGATCCATGCGCTGATGGGCGAAAACGGCGCCGGCAAGAGCACGCTGATGAAGGTGCTCTCGGGTGTCTACCAGCCCGACACCGGCAGCATCGAAGTGGGCGGCCAACCGGTCGCGATCCACAAGCCGGCCGATGCGCGCGCGGCGGGCATCAACCTGATCTACCAGGAGCTCTCGGTCGCGAGCAATCTCTCGGTCGCGGAGAACATCTTCATGGGTAGCGAGCCGCGCAACCGCTGGGGCATGGCCGACACCGCGGAGATGAACCGGCGCGCCAACGCCGTGCTACAGAGCCTGGATGCGCCGTTCGCCGCGACGACCCGCGCGCACACGCTCTCGATCGCGCAGCAGCAACAGGTGGAGATCGCCCGCGCGCTGATCCATCGCGGCCGCATCCTGATCATGGACGAGCCCACGGCGGCGCTCTCCGACCGCGAGACCGAGGCGCTCTTTCGCATCGTGCGCAAGCTGCGCGACGACGGCATCGCGGTGATCTACATCAGCCATCGCATGGCCGAGGTCAATGAACTGGCCGACGCGGTGACGGTGCTGCGCGACGGCAGCTACGTCGGCGAGCTGGCGCGCGACGAACACACCCACGCGCCCTTCGATCCGCAGCGCCTGGTGCAGATGATGGTGGGCCGTGACCTGGGTGACTTCTACCAGCATCGCAGTGGGCGCAGCGCGGGCCGGGTGGTGCTGGAGGTGGATGGGCTTTGCGGTGGCAAGGTGCTGCCGAGCAGCTTCTCGTTGCGTGCAGGCGAAGTGCTGGGCCTGGCGGGGCTGGTCGGCGCCGGCCGCACCGAGCTTGCGCGGCTGGTCTTCGGCGCCGATCGCAAGGCTGGCGGCAGCGTGCGTATCGACGGCACGCTGGCACGCATCGGCGAGCCGCTGGACGCGATCCGCCTGGGCATCGGCTATGTGCCGGAAGACCGCAAGGGGCAGGGGCTCTTCCTGCAACTCTCCGCGCTCGCCAACACCGCGATGAACACCGTCGGCCGCCACGCCCGCTTCGGCGTGATCGACCACAAGGCGCTGCGCACGCTCACCGAGCGCGCGATCGCGCGGCTGTCGATCAAGGTGCCGGGGCCGGAGGGCATCGTCGGCGGCCTCTCGGGCGGCAACCAGCAGAAGGTGCTGCTCGCCCGCTGGCTGGAGATCGGCCCGCGCATCCTGATCCTCGACGAACCCACCCGCGGGGTGGACATCGGGGCCAAGACGGAGATCTACCGGATCATCAACGAGCTCGCCTGCCAGGGCGTCGCGGTGATCGTGATCTCCAGCGAACTGCCCGAGGTGATCGCCACCTGCGACCGCGTGCTGGTGATGCGCGAAGGCCACATCGCAGGTGAGTGCAGCGGCGCCGCGATCACCCAGGAAAACATCATGACGCTGGCCACGCGCGACGAACGCGCAGCCGCCTGAGCGAGGAGCAAACCCATGAACCAGATCGACTCCCTTTCCGTCGCGGGCTCCGGCCTCGCGGCCACGCCCGGCGCGAGTCTCGCGCAGGCGCTCACCCCCGCGCCGACACCGAAGCGCCGCCAAGGCTCGCTGGCCCGCGTGCTGTTCGAGCGCCTGGGCATGCTGCCGGTGCTCCTCTTGATGATCGTGCTCTTCTACGCGCTCACGCTGTACTTCAGCGAGGACGGCACCTCGAACTTCCTCACCACCGACAACACGATGAACGTGCTGCGCCAGGTTGCGATCAACCTGGTACTGGCGGCGGGCATGACCTTCGTCATCCTCACCGCGGGCATCGATCTGTCAGTGGGCTCGGTGCTCGCGGTCTCCGCGGTGCTGGGCATGCTGGTCTCGCTGCCGGGCGCAGCACCCGCGATGGCGCTGCCGACCTTCCTCGCGGCGGGACTGGCGGCGGGCCTGCTCAACGGGGCGATGGTCGCGTACTTCAACCTCAATCCCTTCGTGGTCACCCTGGGCACGATGACGGCCTTGCGCGGCGCGGCCTATCTCTTCGCAGACGGCACCACGGTGCTTAACAGCAACATCGGCTTCGCCTGGCTGGGCAACGGGGACTTCCTGCGCGTGCCCTGGCTGATCTGGGTGGCGGCCGCGGTGGTGCTCGTGTCCTGGTTCATCCTGCGCAAGACCATCTTCGGCCTGCATGTGTACGCGGTGGGCGGCAACCCGCAGGCTGCGCGGCTCACCGGTATCAAGGTGCCGCTGGTGCTGCTCTCGGTGTATGCGCTCAACGGGCTCTTCTGCGGCGTGGCGGGTGCGATGTCGGCGAGCCGGCTCTTCGGCGCCAACGGCAACTGGGGCTCGGGCTACGAGCTCGACGCGATCGCCGCCGTCGTGCTGGGTGGCACCAGCCTCGCGGGCGGCGTGGGCTCGATCTGGGGCACGGTGGTCGGGGCCTTGATCATCGGCGTGATGAACAATGGGCTTACCATCCTCGGCCTGTCCTCCTTCTGGCAGTACGTCGCCAAGGGCGCGGTGATCGTGCTGGCGGTGCTGCTGGACAGGTGGCGCCAGAAGCAGGGCTTCAACTGAGACGGGGCGGCGCCTCGCCGGTGAGTACCCGCGCCCTTGCAGCGGAACGGTACCCGGCCGGAACCGGGCTCCTGCGGACCGGCGCCCGGAGCCCGCTCGCATCAGCCAGAACGCATCGGCGGCCAGGTCGACCGGGCCATGTGCGGGACGCGGAAGCGTCCCGCTTCGCACAGGGCGGCCAAGGTCGCATGGAAAGGAAACGCATGAAGTCCGGATGGCGACGCATCGGCCGCACGCTGCTCGGTGCTTGTCTCGCTCCCGTGGCCTTCGCCGCGGTGACGGCGCATGCCGGCGAACTGCGGCGGGTGGGCGTGACGCTCTCCGACCTCGGCAATCCCTTCTTCGTCGAGATCGCGCGCAGCGTGGAAGCGACGGCGCGCCGGCTCGGCGGCCGCTCGGTCAGCGTGTCGGTGATGTCCAGCGCCTATGACCTCGAACGGCAGATCGCGCAGATCGATGGCTTCATCGCGCAGAAGGTGGACCTGATCATCCTCAACGCGGCGGACCCGGTGGCGATCGAACCGGCCGTGCGTCGCGCGCGAGCCGCGGGCATCAAGGTCATCGCGGTCGACGTCGCCGCGCGGGGCGCCGACCTCACCGTGACGACCGACAACCGCCAGGCTGGCCACCTCGCCTGCACGGCGATGGCGCGGCACCTGGGCGGCAAGGGCAACGTGGTGATCGTCAACGGCGTGAGCGTGTCGGCGGTGGTCGATCGCGTCGCGGGGTGTCGCGAGGCGCTCAAGGCTTTTCCGCAGGTCACCTTGCTCTCCTGGGACCGCAATAGCGGCGGCAGCCGCATCGGTGGCGTGGCGCGCATGGCCGATCTGCTGGCCGCCTATCCGCGCATCGACGGCGTGTTCGCGATCAACGATCCGGTGGCCGAAGGCGCCGACCAGGCCACGCGCATGGCTGCACGCGGCGGCATCGTGATCTACGGCGTCGATGGTTCGCCCGGCGTAATCGAGCGCCTGCGCGATCCCGAGTCGCGCCTGCAGGGCACCGCGGCGCAAGAGCCCGCGCTGATGGCGCAGATCGCGGTGGAGGAGGGCGTGCGCATGCTGCAGGGCCGGCCCGCTGCAAGGCCGATGATCCTGCTGCCCGCCTCGCTGGTGACGCGCGACAACGTGGCCCAGTACAAGGGTTGGTCGTCCAACTGAGCGCGTCCCGCGTCGGTTGTCGCCACAGCGGTTTTCATCGAGATCATTCCGTCGAACCCGTCCTGCTGAAGCCGCTCCGTCCCTGACATCGGCGCCGCGGTTTGCCCGGCGTTAAATCCCGCACGGCATACGCACTCGCCTTCCGGATCCCTGTGCTACACCGAGAGCACACACGAGAATCCGGGAGAGTGAGACATGAAGATCCTGTGCATCCACGGCGTCAGCAACGAGGAAAAAGACAACGCCTTCCGCCCGCAGTGGGAGACCGCGATCCGCGGCGCGCTGACACAGGCCGGCGGACGTGAGGATCCGCAGTTCAGCTACCTGGAATACGACGCGCTGTTCGGCCGCGCCAAGGCCGATTTCTCCGACTACGCGGAAGCCGGCCTGCGGCTTCTGGCGGGCAGTGCGACCTCCCTGCTCGGCAACGCCTTCGGCGGCCTGTTCGGCACGCGCGGCTTCGGCGACATCAACGCTGTGGTGCGCTGGACCGCCGGCATGGTGGCGCAGTGGGTGGCGGACGAGGCGCTGCGCGCACAGCTGCGCAAGGCGCTCACGGAGCGCATCGCAGCCGACGAACCCGACGTCGTCTGCGCGCACAGCCTCGGCTCCCTGATCGCCTACGACACCTTTGCGCTGGCGCCCGACCTGGTGGCGGGCCGCGCGCTCATCACCTTCGGCTCGCAAATCGCCAACCCGGCGGTGCGCGGCGACGTGTTCGGCGGGCGCATCGTGCCGATCAAGGGCATCGGCCACTGGTACCACCTCTTCAACCCGAACGACCACGTCTTCACCGCGCGCATCCGGCTCGACGATCCCGGCTTCAGCCAGGTGATCACCGCTTTCGACCGGCCCAACGATGTGCTCAATCACGATGCTGGTTTCTACCTCGGCCACGCTGCCGCGGTGAGCGACGCCTGGCGCCTGATCGTAGCACCGGCTTCGCGCAGCCGTACGCTGGGCGACAAGGTCTTCGAAGCCGCGGTGCGCAGCGGCCCCACGCCCAGGAGCAGCCGCGCGGCGGCCAAGCCGGCGCCCAACCGCAAGGCGCTGCTGATCGGCATCAACCAGTATCCGGACCCCGCCGCGCGGTTGGAGGGCTGCGTGAACGACGTCTTCCGTATGAGCGCGACTCTGCAGGAGTCGGGCTTCTCGCCGGATGACATCCGCGTCGTGCTCGATTCGCGCGCGACCGCGGCCGGCATCGTCGATCGGCTGCACTGGCTGCTGGAGGACACGCGGCCGGGCGACGAGCGCTTCCTGTTCTACTCGGGCCACGGTGCGCAGATTCCCTCCCTCAACCCGCGCGGCGAGAGCGACAACCTCGACGAGTGCCTGTGTCCCTACGACTTCGACTGGACGCCCGAACACTCCGTCACCGACAAGCGCTTCCGCGAGCTCTACACCCAGCTGCCCTACGACGCGCGCTTCGTCGCGATGTTCGACTGCTGCCATTCCGGCGGCCTCACCCGCGAAGGCGGTCGCCCGCGCGGCCTCACGCCGCCGGACGATATCCGCCATCGCGCCCTGCGCTGGGATGCCGAAACCCAGATGTGGGTCCCGCGCGACTGGGTTTCCAAGCAGCGTGAAGCCACCCGCAGCGCCGCCGAGAAGAACACCGTCCCCAACGCCCGCGGCCTCTCGCGCCTGGGCTACGCCACCGCCCTGCGCGGCAAGGACGACCGCAGCTACAACGCCACCCGCGCCGCCTACGGGCACAAAGGCCCCTACCTGCCGGTGCTGCTCTACGCCTGCCGCGAATCGCAGCTCGCCGCCGAATACCGCCACGGCGTCACCTCATACGGCGCCTTCACCTACTGCCTCACCGAAATGCTCGGCACCGAACGCCGCCGCGGCCGCAACATGAGCTTCTCCGCGCTCATGAACGGCGTGATCGCGCGGGTGAAGGACCTGGGCTACGTGCAGACGCCGCAGTGCATCGGACCGAAGGCGCTGCTGGCGGCGCCGATCCCGTGGAGTGCGGCGACCGCGAAGGGCGCGAGTCGCCGGCGCTGACGGGCCGCGTGCGTTTGGGCTACTGGGTTTCCGTCTTGCAGGGCACATTGAAGTCCACGTGATAGTGCTCGTCGTGGCGCACCCAGGGTTTGGCCTGCATGAACTTCAGGTTCTTCCGCAGGTAGACGCCGCGCGGCGTGGCGAAGAGTTTCGGCAGGAAGGGCTTGTCGAAGATGACGAGCGCGATGCCGTTGCCGCGCGCCTTGGCCGCGACGTCCAACTGGTAGAGATGCTCCGCGATGGCGGGGAAATCGATCGTGTAGTTTCGATAGTGCGCATTCGCATCGAACTCGATCGCGTAGCCGAACTTGTCGAGTGCGCCGGTTGGCAGCGGAACCGATTGGTCCTTGCCGTTGCGGACAGGGACGAAGAAGTCGACCGACAGGCCGTTCTGGTGGCTGCGGTGAGGCCGCAGGCGGCCTCCCGAAGGCCAGCCCGTCTCGCCGTAGACATAGGTCACCGAAGGCGTCGCTGCGTCGAGTGCGGTGTACGCCGCCACGACGATCTCCCTGACGCGCGTATGCACGTGGGTGCGCCCGAGGCTTGAGCCAAGCCTGCTGTAGCTTCTGAAGTTCGGGCCGCTCTCGGGGAGTGCCACGCCCCCTTCGATGTGTCCACGACTCACCGTGCCGAAGCACTGGCTTTCGGCGCCGGAGGCTTGGCCGTGAAGGGCGAGTAGCAGGCCGCTTGCAAAACAGGCTTGGGCTAGTGAGGCAGGGCGCATGGGGTGAAGGTATCTAGTCCTCGAACAAGGACAGCGAATACGGCTCGCGCCGTTCGCCGGCCATGAGCGCGAGCTCCGACACCGGCACCAGGTTGCCGATCCGCACCCCCAGCAGCCGCAGCCGCTTCTCCAGCGGCACCCGCTTCAGGCATTCGCCCGCTGCCTTGCGGATCACTTTGGCGTCCTGGGTGGGCGCGGCCAGGCTGTGGTCACGGGTGACGGTGCGGAAGTCGTCGTAGCGCAGCTTGATGCCGATGCTGCGGCCGGCGTAGCCCTTGCGCTGGAGGTCGCCGGCGACGCGCTCGCAGAGGTCGGTGAAGATCCGCGAGAGGGTTTCGCGGTCGTGCCTGGCGTGCAGATCGCGTTCGAAGGTGGTTTCGCGGCTGATGCTCTTGGGCTCGCTTTCGGTCACGACTTCGCGTTCGTCGCGACCATGTGAGGCTTCGTGCAGCCAGGCGCCGTAGCTTTTGCCGAAATGGCCGATCAGCCACTGCGCGTCGGCGGCGGCGAGTTCGCCGATGCTGCGGATGCCCAGGCCTTCGAGTTTCTCGTTGGCCTTGGGGCCGATGCCGTTGATCTTCCTCGCGGGCAGCGGCCAGATGCGTTGCGCGATGTCGGCTTCGGAGATCACGGTCAGCCCGTTCGGTTTCTCCAGGTCGGAGCAGATCTTGGCGAGCAGCTTGTTCGGGGCCACGCCGATCGAGCAGGAAAGCCCGGTGGCGGCCCGCACGGCGTCCTTGAGCTCTTGGGCGAGCGTCCGTGTCTCGGTGGGAATGTCGGTGAGGTCGAGGTAGATCTCGTCGATACCGCGGTCTTCGAGCTTGGGGGCGATCTCGCGTACCGCCGCCTTGAAGAGGCGCGAATAGTGGCGGTAGGCCTCGAAGTCCGCCGGCAGCAACCAGGCGTCGGGGGCGAGCTGTGCCGCCTTCATCAGGCCGATGCCCGAATGCACGCCGAGCGCGCGTGCCTCGTAGGTGGCGGTGGTCGCGACGCCGCGGCCGACATAGCCGGAGAGCTTTTCCAGCGGCTTTTCGCCGGCCACCGCGCGGCGTCCGCCCACGACCACCGGCTGGCCGCGCAACTCAGGGCGGCTCAGCAGTTCGACGGACGCGTAGAAGGCATCCATATCGAGGTGGGCGATACGGCGGGGCGAGGTCACTGCGGGCGGTGAGGTGCGGAAGAGGGCGCCATTGTCTCAGGAGACGGGCGCATTCCCTGAGCGTGTGACAACTGGTGATGCACGTGGCCGATACGTCGGGTTGCGGATTCTGTGCCGTCCGCCGTCCGCCGTCCGCCGCCCGACATCCAGGCCCAGGTTCGAGGTTCGAGGTCGGTGTCGAGGTTGAGGTTGAGGTTGAGGTTGAGGTTGAGGTTGAGGTCGAGGTTGAGGTCGAGGTTGAGGTCGAGGTCGAGGTCGAGGTCGAGGTCGAGGTCGAGGTCGCGGTCGAGGTCGAGGCCCCAGGCACGAGACCGAGCGCCCTGTGCCAAACCTCCGTAGTCCCGACGGTCATCGGAGACCCGGCCCCGCATGCCGCCCCCGATCGCCAGACTTCGCTCCGGCCCCAACAAAGAAAAACGCCCCCGAAACCCAACAAGGGCAATCGGAGGCGTTTGTCGTTGCGATAGCGTCGCCATCCAGGCCGACGCTGCGAAACGCGCTGTCGCTTACTTCGCGGGGTGTTCGCTGCCGCCGAGCAGGGCGTCGCGGGTGGCGCCGCGCACCTTGGGGCCGATCCAGACCTTCATCAGCACCGGGTAGAAAGCGTCACCCATGATCGGCTGGCCGGTAAGTTCGCCATTGACGCGGATCTCGGTGGTCTGGTTGGTCGGCACATAGTCCAGGGTCACGACGTCACCCTTGGCGAGCTTGCTGCGCGAGGAAAAGGCGCCACCGAGGGCGGCGAACTGCAGCACGTTGTTCTCGATCTCGTCGCGGCTGGCGTTCTGCTTGATGCGATCGAGCAGCACCGTGGCCAGATCCTTGGCCGAGATTTCGCGCAGTGCGACCACGCGCACGCGCTTCGCGCCCTTCTGCGCCATGGCGGTTTCCATGGTGGCCTGGCGCTGGGTCATGTACAGGCCGACCGCGGTGGCCTTGGCCGACAGCATGGTCGAGACCGAGGCGCCGTTGCGCAGCAGCTTCGTGTTGGCGACGGTCTCGGTGTCTTCGAAGGCGACGCCTTCGACATCGAGGGCGGCATGCGCCAGCGAGCTCGCGATGAATGCGCTTGCAATGACGATGGCGCGCAGCAGCTTCGTAATCTTCATATCGTGTGTCATGTCCTGTTGGGGGGCTTGCAGCCGCTTTCATGCTTGGGGAGAATCGCGGCCTTTTCCGTACCGGTGCGTATGTAGGACATACCTTACGGTACGGGTCGAGAGCGCGGCATTGTCAGGATCCCGGTGGGGTCACGCAAGTTAAACAAGGAAAATTGGAATGGCTGTTCAGTACAAGAAACGCATCGTCCTGGCGCTGATCGGCGCGGGCCTTGCCTCCGGCGCAGCCCAGGCGACCGAGCGCGGTCAGTTGCGCGCCCTTCTCGGCCTCCCCGGCCAGGATCTGACCTCGCCGGCGCTGCCCGGCTTCTACGTTCAGGCGAACTACCAGCACTACAGCGCCGATGATTTCAAGGACAACAACGGCGACACGCCGGTCCAGTCGGCCAACTTTCCGCCCTTGGGTACCGTGAGCGCACAGCAGGACAGCAAGGTCAGCGCCGACGTGCTGGCGCTGCGCGCGAGCTGGGTCTCCGAGAGCCAGCTGTGGGACGGCCGCCTGGGTCTGTCGGCCACGCTGCCGCTGGTCAAGACGCACCTTGAGACGAAGCTCACCCGCCTGACCCCGCTGCCCGCACCGTACGCGCAGATCGCCGACAGCACGCTCGCCAAGCTCGCTGCCGCCAACTCCGGTGACGAGTCTGGCGTGGGCGACATGGAGATCGCGCCCTTCATCGACTGGCAGACCGATAGCTACCGCGTGATCTTCGCTCCGGCCTTTGTTGCGCCGACTGGCGACTACGATGCCAACCGCGCGGTCAATCCGGGCGCTGGCAACTTCTGGACGATCCGTCCGGCCCTGACCCTGGCCTACGTGACCGAGAACGGCTGGGAGTTCGGCGCCCGCACCACGTACTCGTTCAACACCGAGAACAAGGACACCGACTACAAGAGCGGCCAGTACCTGCACTCCGACGGCGCGGTGATGTACCAGATCCGTGACGGCCTGCGCCTGGGCGCCGCCGGCTACCTGATCTACCAGACCACCAAGGACAGCGGCACCGGTGCCCCGGCGGACGGCTACAAGGCCCGCGTCTTCGCGCTGGGCCCGTCGATCGGCTGGCAAAGCGAGGATTCGCGCCTGGGTCTGGAATTCAAGGTGCTGCAGGAGTTCGGCGTGCGCAACCGCCCGGAAGGCACCCTGGGCTGGCTGCGTGTGATCTACCGCATCAACTGAGCCATCGCCTGTGCCCGCCCTGCCGGGCAAAAGGGGAAAGAAAAGGGATGCCATGGCATCCCTTTTTTCTGCCCGTTGCGGCCGTGTCGCAGCGCTCTTCCGGACCTGACGCACATCGTGGGTGCGACGCGGGCTGACATCGCGCGGGCGCCGACTAGGCTGGCAGTGAAGGCCCGCGTGCCATCGAGGCTCTGCGCTCCTTCCAGTGGTCGGACGCGAATTGCGACGGAAGCGGAGGTAGGCCATGGCCCTGATTGCCTGTCCGGAGTGCCATGAACGTGTCTCGGACCGGGCGCTTGCCTGTCCTCGTTGCGGCTATCCCCTGGCGCAGCAGCCGGACCGTCCCGATCCCGACGCGCCTCGACCCCGCCTGGGGCCGATCAAGTATCTCTATGCCGGCTCGTTGCTGATCGGGATAGCGATCACGGCGTACGTGTACGTGCTGCACTTCGACGAATTCTCGGAGACCGTGCTCGTCCAGATCACGCCGCTCTGGTTCTTCTTCCTCGTCGTCGGCTACTACGGCCTGGTGGCTGAACGGATGCTGACGGTTGATCGGAAGTCCACGGGAGAGGAGGTGGCAGACAACCTTTTCCAGATCGCCGCCGATACAACGGGGCCGTTCGGGAAGGTCTTCCTGTCGGTGATCTACCTGCCCTTCTACTTCATCAAGAGCCGCCGCTCCTGGGTGGTCGCCGTCGTGGGGGCCGCGATGTGGGCGATCGCCCTCTGGTTCTTCTTCGCAGTGGTCTTCCCCACGCTTTGAACCGGGCGTGGCCTCCCTGGCGGACGCTGTTCGCCGTTGTCTTCTGCCGACCGCGGGCCCGCCCATTGTGCGGGTTGGGCCGGATGGTGATCCCGGGTTCGCCACTCCGATCCGCACGGGCGTTCGTGTCCGCAGCCTGGCGTGCAATGTGTGCGGGCATGGCGCACAGGCGGGCTCCCGCGCCGGGCGCAAACAGCGTTCCGCCGACTAAGCTGAAGCGTCGTCCGCAGCGCTTTTTTCCGTTCCGTATCGAGGAGCAGGCATGGCTGAAGAAAAGCAGCAAAGCTGGTTCCAGACCCTGCCTGGCGTGATTACCGCCATCACGGGTTTGATCGTCGCAGTGGGCGGGCTTATCGCCGCGCTCAACCAAGCGGGCTTCTTCAGCAAGAAGGCCGATGCCACGTCCGGCACGCCCGTGGCAGTCGTGCATGACGTCGAAGGCGCGAACGCCGCCATCGAGAAGCACCCGACGGCCGCGATCAAGCCGAGCGTCGCGGGCGCCGACAAGCCGCAGGGCGAAACGGCTGGCACCCTGGCTGCGGTCTCGAACGACGTGGAGCACGCCGCCGCCAACGCCATGGAGCCGAAGCAGATCGTGCAGGCGCTGGAGAAGCTCAATGTGGGCGCCAGCGTGAGCCCGGAGCAACTGCTCGACTGGCTGGATGACGATGACCGGACCTACCGTCGCGTGGCCACGGTGACGCTGGATCTGCTCGATGGCCGGCGGTTGCCGGGCAAGGCACCGGATATCGACGTGATCAAGTACTACTACCTCTCCTTCACCCAGCGCGATGGCGATGGCTTGATCCCGCTGGGCGAACGCCTGGACCGCAACGCGATGCGCCGCGCGATCGTCGCGGCCTTCAATGACAAGAACGGTGGGCAGGTGAAGCAGTTCGAAAGACTGGTCGCTGTGCACTAGCCGGTGACGGCGTCCTTGCCGAATCCCGAGACGGGGAGGGCACAAAGGCTTGCTAGGATGCCCGCTTTGCACAAGGCATCCGGGCTCATGGAAAACCTGCTGACCTCGCCGCAGACTTGGTGGTGGCTGCTGAGCGTCGTGTTGATCGTCGTCGGTGTCGCGGGGACGATTCTTCCGGCCCTGCCCGGTACTTTTCTCGTGCTGGCCGGCGTTTATCTCGGCGCCTGGATCGACGATTTCCAGCGCGTCGGCGCCTGGCCGCTGGTGATCATCACGGTGCTGGCGATCCTGGCCTGGGCGAGCGATTTCCTCTCCACGGTGCTGGGCGCGAAGAAGGCCGGCGCGAGCGGCCTGGCAATGCTCGGGGCGACGATCGGCACCGTGCTCGGCATCTTCACCGGACTGGTGGGCCTGATCTTCATGCCCTTGCTGGGTGCCATCGTCGGTGAGCTGATCGCACGTCGCGACGCCATGCATGCGGGCAGGGTGGGACTTGCGACCTGGATCGGGCTGATCGTAGGCACCTTGGTGAAACTGGTGCTCACGTTCATGATGATCGGCGTCTTCGTGTTCGCGCTCATCGTCTGATGAAGTTCCGTCGCCTCCCACCGCTTGCCGTCCTGCACAGCTTCGAGCTGGCTGCGAGCCTGCTGTCCTTCAAGGAGGCGGCGGAGCGCCTGCATGTGACGCCTTCGGCGATCAGCCACCAGATGCGGGCGCTCGAACAGTTCGTCGGGCAGCCATTGTTCCGCCGACTCAACCGTTGCCTGGAGCTGACCGAAGCCGGGGCCACCTATCTCGACGAAGTGCGCGGTGCGCTCGAGGCCTTGCGCGATGCGACCGATGCATTGCGCTACGGCGCGGGTGCGAGGCCGCTCACACTGTCCGTGGGGAGCTTCTTCGGGCCCGAATTCCTGGTGCCGCGGCTGGCGCAGTTCGAGGCGGAAAATCCGGACATCCACCTGCGCGTCTTCACCGAACAGGTGGAGCGCGACCCGCGCCGCGGTGAGGTCGATCTGGCGCTGCGCCTGGTCTATCGCAAGGAGCGGCCGCGCGGTCTTCACATGACCCTGCTCACGCCGGTGCAGGCCCTGCCCGTGGGCGGGCGGCAGTATGCGGGTGCGGGCGTCGAGGCACTGGCCAGCGCGCCCTTGCTGCAGACCAGCGGCCTGCAGAACGCGTGGCCGAACTGGTTCCGTTGGGCAGGGCTCGATCGCGAGTCGCCGCGGCACGGCCCGCAGTTCGACAGCTACTCCGCGCTGATGGCGGCGTGCGAGAGCGGGGCCGGCATCGCCTTCGGCCTCCTGCCGGTGATCGGGTCGCGCCTGGCGGACGGCCGTCTCACTGCGCTGTGGCATGAGGCGACCCCGAGCAGCTTCAGCTACGCCCTGCTCAGCCGACCGGAAGACGCGCGGCGTGAGGAGGTGCAGAGGGTGGAATCCTGGCTCCACGCCCTGGTGGCCGAGCTGCACACCAGCGTACCGGCTCGCTTCGCCACGGCCCTGCGCGTCGCCGCATGAGCTGAATTCACGCGAAGCGCGCTCCGAACTCGTTTGTGCGCGCCCGCGCCGGTTGCAAGACTTCAGGTATCCCCCACTGGAGCCTGCCATGCAGCCCGAAGACCTCCGTTTCGAAGCGGGTGACGGACACCCGATCCACGCCACGCTTTACCGCCCGCTGCACGATCGCGGACTCGCAGTGCTTGTCGCCGGCGCCATCGGCGCCCGCCGCAGCTACTACCGGCATTTTTCCGAGGCGCTCGCGCGGCGTGGCGCAACGGTCCTGAGCTTCGACTATCGCGGCATCGGCGGCAGCATCGACCCCTTGCTGCCCGCGCGCTCCTTGCAGCTCGCCGACTGGGGCCGGCTGGATCTGGCCGCCGCGCTGGAATGGATGCGCATCCGGCTCGATTTCGATGGCCTTGGCTTCGTCGGCCATTCGGTAGGCGGGCAGATGCTGGGTCTGGCCGAGAACAACCGGCTGCTGGATGCCGGCGTCACCGTGGCTTCGCAGCTCGGCCATTGGGGCTACTGGCCGCGCGCGAGCACGCGGATGAAGCTGCGGGTCGCTTCGCGACTGGTCATGCCAGTGGTCAACCGGGTCGCAGGCGGAATTCCTGGTCCGCTGCTCGGCGGTGTGCGCCTACCTGCCGGTATCGCCCGCGACTGGGCGCAGTGGTGCGGCAGCCGCGCGTATTTCCTGGACGGACGCGGCCAGCCGCTGCTGACCCACTTCGAGTCCTTGCAGGGGCCGATACGTCTCTACGCGCTGAGCGATGACCATTTCTACGCGCCGCCCTCGGCGGTGCAGGCGCTTCAGGCGCGCATCGGCGAAACGCGTGCCGAACTCGTGGTGCGCAGCCCGCAGGATTGGGGCAAGACCCACATCGGCCACTTTGGCTTCTTCCGTCGCGGCATGGAACAGGCATGGCGGGAAGTAACCGACTGGCTCGCGCAGCAGATCGGGATTCCGCTCGACCCCTTGGGCGGCGAGGCTCGCGAGCGCCGGGAGCCAACCCCGAACGCGAGCGTGCGGACATTCGCGCGCGCATAGCGACGGATCTTCTGCGGCGGCGCGGTGGGCAGGAGGTCATGTGCGTTCCGCGTCGGACGTGCGTCCGCCGCGCGTGCTCCTGCGCCGATATGGGGCGCGGTGGCCGTGATCACGAACAGAGCTTCCCCGTTTCCGGAGAGCCTTGATCGTGGAAAGACAGCCTGCCGTCACCAAACGTAGAACATCTCGATCCAAGACAGCGGAACCGGCAGGCTCGCCACCACGAAAAACCCGAAGACGCATCCCGAACGTGCCCAGTACAGATCGGCGAAATGGCGTCGGAGCCAGCGCCACGCGGTCCACATGCAGGCGATCTGCCCGCCCGCAAGGAAGAGCCCGCGCACCGTCGGCAGCCAGGCGAGCGTCAATCCTTCGGCCTTGAGCTGTGAAATGGAGAGCGAGGACAGGCCGAGGAAGAGGCTGACGCCGGCCAGCGGGATCAGGCAGCAGGCGATCGCGCGGAAGTTGGCGAGCGGCTGGCCCGGCAGCGTGCGTGCAGCAAGTTTCAGCCACAGCCAGGTCCATCCGCCGACGAGCACGGTCGCGACACCGATGTAGCCAAGGATCAGCCCGCCGTCGAGCCAGGTGAAGACGTCGTTCGCCGCGGGGTAGTGGGTCAGCAGCCACCATGGCGCGTTGTCCTGCAGCAGCCAGAAGCTGTCGTGCTCGATCAGCCATTCCGCGAGCAACTGCTTGACCGTGATGAGCCAGGGGCTCGCGCTCCACTGGAAGGCGCCGATCGCTAGCCCGATCATGCCGAAGATCAGCAGACGGATTTCCCAGGCGGACGGCGCCTCTTCGCGCGTGGCCACGATCTCGTCGCCAAAGGCGCGCGGCACCATCGCCACCGCATCGCGATGGCCGCTGCAACGGCCGCACATATGGCAGGCGGAGGTGCCGGTCATGCGGCGGATGTCGACCAGCGGTGCGCAATCGACCGGCCGTACCGCGCGCACCGAATCCCAGGCCTTGCGGTCGACGCGGAACTGCCAGAACGAATACCGCGAGAGCAGGCCGAATACGCCGTTGACCGGGCACAGGTGCCTACACCATATGCGGCGGTTGCGGCCCCACAGCAGCGCCGCGACGACGGCCGCGACCGTCGAGCCGCCGAGGATCAGCAGCACCGGCTTCGGATACTCGTAGACGCTGACGAGCTGGCCCCACACCGTGGTGCTGAGGAAGGCGACGAACTTCCAGCCTTCCCACTTCACCCAGCGCGGGATCGGTTTGTTCGCCGAGTAGTGCGACACCGCTTCGGACAGCGCGCCTTCGGGACACAGCACGCCGCACCAGACGCGGCCGGCGAACAGCGTCGTGAGAATCACGCCCGGCCACCACACGCCCCAGAACAGGAACTGCGCGAAGAGCGTCAGGTTGTTGAGCATCGACGCGTCGTTGGACGGCGGCGGCAGGAAGGCCGGAACGCTGACGGTAATCGCGTAGAAGGCGATCACGCACCACTGGACCGCGGAAATCCAGCGGCGGTGGCGCGCCATGCCGTCACCCAGTGCCTGCACGCCCGCGAAGAGCCGTTGCGTTGCGCGGCCTGTGACGGCGGCAAGCTTCATCGTGCGCTCCGCGCGCGCCGTAGCGTGACGAGGGCGAGCAGCCAGTACGCGGCCCAGATGATCACCAGCATCAAGGACGGTTGCGCACGATAGCCCGCGAGCTGCGCGACAAGGCCTCCCGCACGGCCCGCATCGTCGAGCAGGCCGCTGGAGTTCCACAAGGGCTCGACCAGCGGCGGCAGGCTGCCGTTGCCGATCAGGCGTTCGACGCCCGCGACGAGCAGGGCGCTTGCGAAGATGAGCAGCAGCACGCTCGATATCCGCAACAGCCGCGCGGTATTCGCCAGCCGCAGGCCCCGTGCGGCCAGCCACGCCGTACCCGCCGCGAGCGCGACGCCGAGGCTGGCGGCGGTCCATAGCGAATGCGCGCCGGCTTCGAAGCTTGCGCCATAGAGGAACACGACCGTTTCTGCACCTTCGCGTGCGACCGTCAGGGCGGCGATCGCCGCCACCGAGAACCAGTTGCCCGAATCCGCGGCCGAAGACAGCTCGGCCTCCAGTTGGCGTTTCATCGTGCGCGCATGCCGCGCCATCCAGAACACCATCTGGGTGACCAGCGCTGCGGCGACGAAGAGCACGCCGGTCTGGAAGTACTCCAGTGCGTCGCCCGCGAGGGCGCTTTGCGCTGCGAGCATGCCCCAGCCGAGCGCGACGGCGAGCAGCATGCCGGCCGCCACGCCCAGCCACAAAGCAACGCGGCCGCGCTTGCCCGCTTCATTGCGCGCGAGCCACGCATGCAGGATGCCGACGATCAGCATCGCTTCCAGGCTCTCGCGCCAGACCACCAGTACGACATTGAGCATCGCGGACTCCTATTTGGCGACGATGCGGCCCTGCGCCGTATCCGGATGGAATTCGCCGAAGAAGCGATAGCTGCCCGGCTTGAGCGGCTGGAAGATGAGGAAGCTCGACGCGCCCGGCGCCAGCACCTTCTCCTTGCGCAGCTCGGTGCTTTCGAACTCCTCCGCGCCCGGCCCCTCGTTCTTGATCAGGAGGCGAAAGCGCGTGTTCGCCGGCACCTCCAGCGTCGCCGGCTCGAAGTGCCCGGCGCGGATCAGGATCGAGAAGGTCGGCATGTCGTCCGCCTGCGCCACAGGCCCGAAGGCCTGCGTGGCGAGTACGAGCAGCATCGTCAGGACTCTGCGCATGTCGGCTCCGCTCAGAAGGCAAGCGCCGCGCGCAGGCCGTAGACCGCGGCGGTGCCCGCATCGGGGTTCGCGCCCATGCGCCGCACGATCTGCACATCCGGCGAGAGGCTGAACTGGCCATTGACGTGGTAGCGGTAGTAGAGCTCGACCAACTGCTCCGCACCTGAGGGCGAGAAGGCCTGGTCGGCATTGCCATCGCCGTCGACATCGATGCTGCCGCCCTGCGCGCGGTAGGCCTTGCTCGAACGTAGCCAGGCCCAGCCCAGGCCCAGCGCATCGTCGCCGCGCGACCACCACGAGCCGTTGAGTTCGCCGCCCAGCGTGAGCGCACGGTCGAACTTCAGTTCGCCCCGGACGAGCTGGCCGTAGCGGCCGAACACGAACAGTTCATCCGACACGCGTTGATCGACCGACACGCCCCAGCCGGTGTGATGCGCGCTGCTGTCGTCGAGCTGTACGCCTTGCCCGGTGTGCCAGACGTAGGCGCGATAGCTGCCGCGCAGGCCGTCGAACAGGTTGGTGCTCAGCTCGGCCTGCACCATGGTCAGCGGCGCGGTGAAGACGCGGCTGTAGTTCGCGCCGTCGCCGGTGCCGAACACGCCGGCGGTGAGCTTCCAGTTGTCGGGTTTGGCGCGGCTGTTCAGGTAGGAGGCGACGAAGCCGGGCTGGAAGCCGTTGGCGTCGACGCCGACCTCGCCGCCGGCATCCAGCAGCGGGTTGTGCACGAACACCGAGTTGAGGAACTGGCGGCTTTCGTCGCCCGCGACGGCGTTCTGGTCGAAGAAGCCGAAGATGTCCATCTTGCCGAAGGTCAGCTCCAGCGTTTCGCGCGAGTACGGACGGAAGCCGCCGTAGGGCAGCGCGATCGCGGCCTGGTACCAGGCTTCGCCCAGGATTACGACGGAGTCGTCGTCCGGCGCGCCGCTGGCACGGAAGGCGGTCGCGTTCGGTGCGCTGGCGAAGCTGCCCAAGCGCGCGAAGGCGGCGTTGAGGCCTTGTCCTTGGCCCATGCGAAAGTGGGCGAAGACCTTGTGCTCGATGTCGCCCGTCGCTTCGAGCGGTACTTCGACGGTGACGTCGCCGCGGTAGTTGAGCTGGCTTTCCGCGTCGGCGGTGCCGGGCGGTAGATGCGAGGCCGATTGCGCGACCGTCACCAGGCTCGCGCCGATCTTGAGCCCGTCGAGCGCATCGACCTTCCTGGCGGCCTTCTTCATCTGCAGCGTCTCGGTCTCGACCGCCTTGAGGCGCGCCGTGAGGTCCGGTTCGTTCTCGCTGATGTTGTCGCTGTCGAGCCCCTTGGCGATGCTGCGCTGCTGCGCTTCGAGCTCCTGCACGCGCTTGTCGAGTTCTGCCTCGCGCGCCGGGGGCTTCTGCTGGCTCTCCAGTTCGGCGTTGCGTTGCTCAAGCCGCTCGACGCGGGCGTTGAGCTTCTCGATCAGGCGCAGCAGATCCTGTTGCGACGGCGGCGCGGCCTGCAGTGGCGCCGCTGCGAGCGCGGCGATCGCGCAGGCCAGCGTCTTCATGCGGAATGCGGCCATGATCAATAGCCGCCCTTCTTGCCGGTGCCGACGTAGGTGAATTCGTATTCGACCTCGAAGGGCTTGAACCACGGGCGCACGCCGGTCAGGCGGTCAGTGTGGCGGCCGAAATGGGCATGCGGATTGGCCGAGGGCGGCAGGATCGTGTACTTGACCTTGTACTTGCCCGGGCCGAAGAGCTTGATGTTGTCGCCGTAGTGCGCGCCGTCATTGGCCACCATCGGCATGAAGTCGCCGCCGACTTTCTGGTCGCTGCCGATCTTGCTGACTTCGTACTTGATGACCAGGTAGGGAATCCAGGCGCCTTCCTCGAAACCGTTCGGATTGTTGGCGAGCGCGTGGATGTCCGCTTCGATATGGACGTCCGATTCTTCGGCCTTGAGCATCATGCCGTCGGGCTCCATAACGACCGGCTGCAGGTACACCGCGGCGATCTCCATCCCGTTGCGCTGCTGCGGCGTACCGATCGGGTACTCGAGCGCCTGGGCGGCGCTGGTGACGAGGGTTAGCGCGCCGATGGCGACGGCATGGCGAAGCGAAATAGGCATGAGTTTCTCCCTGGAACCTCTGGCGGTTCCTGATCTGGTTTTGTGATGTGAGTGGGGTGGGTGGCGCTGCCGACGAAGTCAGGCCGGCGGGTCGTGGGCGGCACGGCGCGGCACGCGGGGTGCGAGCGCGCTTGCCGAGCAAGGGCAGGGTGCAGTCCGGAGGCGGGATGGCATGGCGTGTGTCCTGAGCCGCAGAGGCTGTCGTCGCCTGCGATTCAGGTGACGAAGGCGAAGCCTAGGCCGTCGGTCCGGGTTCGCTCTTGAGGGAAATCAATGCAAATGAAAACGATTCGCATTTGTTGATGACGAGGCGGAAACGGGGGGCGTGCGGGACGCGCATGGCCGATAGCCGTGAGGACGTGGAGCGGCCCGGCAATCTGGCGCGGCGAGCGGCCGGTGCTTGACGCCCCGAATCCTTGCGCAGGAGACGATGGGCCGCGAGACGCGACCCGGGTCCTCGCGTTTCTGCTGCAGCACGGCGGGCGCCGGCCAGCAGCGCCGAGGTTCGGGCGGCCGGTCACCCGCAATCGGCCTGGGACGACGGAGACCGCCTCGTGGAGCGCGGTGGAGTGTCGTATCCGGGGCGCCCGCGGGAGCAGCGATCCGTGTCGTGGAGAAGGCCGCCGGGCTGGGCCTTGAGTGACCCGGCAGACCGTTCTGCGGCTACACCGCTTTCGCAAGCTCCGCGGCGAAGGCTTCCGGCTGGCCAAGGAAGGCGTTCAGTTCGATCCGGCGCCAGCTGCCGTCCTGCTCCAGCGCGAAGGTCGGAAAGCCGCGGCCACCGACAGCCTGCATCAGATCGCGGCTCTCGCGCATGTGGGTCTGTAGGGTCTCATCGTCGATGGTGTGCAGCGCGGCTTCGAAGCCGGCCGCGTCGAGCCCGAGTTCGACGGCGAGTGCACGAAGCGTGGCGGCTTCGCTGATGCGTCGGCCCTCGACATAGTGGGCCGTCTGGGCCCGATGGAAATAGTCCAGCGCGCGACCCGCCAGCGCATCGGCGGCCAATACGGCGCGGATCGGCGGTTCGGAATCGAAGATTGCCTGTTCGTCGCGCAGCAGGCCTTCGAAATAGGCCTCGCCAAAGGGTTGTCCTGACGCCATCGCGATCCGCTGGTCGTGCGGCATCACGTAGTCACGCAAGGCCGGGCCGGCATTGCGTCGACGCTCGCCGGTGAAGAGTCCGCCCCCGTGCAGGGCGATCGAAAGGCCCTCGAGCTTTGCTGCCGCCTTGGTCAGCGGGGCGGCGGCATAACACCACCCGCAGAGCGGATCGTGGACGTAGTGAAGCGTGGCGGACATGCGGAACTCCGGTTTGTGCCGCGCCGCTCACGGCGCGGCTGGACGTCCGCCAGTCTAGCCCGCCGCGCTGTCGCTCAGGTCCGGGGCGCGAGGATGGTGAGTTCTGAAGGCGCTTCGCCGGTCTCGCGGCGCAGGCGGCGCACCTGGTAGCCGGCCGCCACCAGCAGGACCAGGAGCATGAAGCCGGTCGCGACCTTGAGCTCCGGCGCGTCGGCGTTCGGCAGCAGGGGATCGCCCTGCGGCAGCCGTGTGCTCGTTTCGGTGATGCCGGGGATCATGTGGAAGAAGAAGGTGACGCTGTAGCTCACGACTTCCACGCTGCGCGACCAGGCACCGAAGAGGCGCGTCCGGGCGGCGATGGCGGCGATCGCCAGTACGATGAGTGTGAGCACCCCGAGCGCATGGGGCTTGCCGAAGCCGCCATGCTGGAAGATGCCGAAGCCGGTCAGGCAGGTGAGCACGGTGGTCCAGATATAGAGCTGCCCGAGGCGGTTGCCGGTTTCGATGCGGCCGTTGCGCGAGAACGCGACGATGGCGGCTCCCACGGCCACCAGACTGATGACCGTATGAACCACGCCCAGCGATGTCAGACCCAGCATGATCGTCTCCTTGCGTGCCCGCGTGCGGGCTAGGCGGGCATGGGGGCGTGCCCGGGCGCCGGAACGGAAAAGCGCGAGCAGCTGCCGTCCTGCCGATGACCCGGATGGCGACCCCGCCGCGCCTTTCGGTATAGGAGCTTCGGCGACGCAGGACAATGCCTTCTCGCAGGGTGACGTGATCCTGCGAGGGTTTGGCCTCAGGTCAACGCGATGTGCGCGTCGGACAGGTTGAGCGCGCGGGCGCGCAACTCCGCCGCGTATCCGGCAAAGCCGATCTCGCGCGGATGGCCGGGCAGCAGGTCCAGGAAGTTGTCGCCCGCACCGTCTTGCGCAGCGCTGAGCCACAGCCCCTTGATCGGCTTGTCCGCCGCGAGGCGCAGCGTGCCAGGCCGTCCGCCCCGGCTGACCGTGAGCTGCGCCGTCGGCAGTTCGTAGAAGCGGAAGGGCTCCGGCCAGGCCGTGTCCTCGGCGATCAGCGTGCCGGCCACGTCAAGGACGCTGATCCGGGCGACGAAAGGCTGCAATGCCGCAGGCAGGGGGAAGGAGAACTCGGTCGTGCCATTGGTACGGGCCTCGATGCGCTGCTCGGCGGTGTGGCGGACCTCGCCCTCGAAGCTCTGAAGTTCGAGCGCCAGGCGCAGGGAGGGCGAGGCCTCCTCCTGGTTCATGAGCCAACCCTGGATCTCGCCGTCGCGCAGTCGCAAGGCGACGGCCAGCGGTGCGAGTGCGCGGCGGATGCTGAACCAGGCCGGCTTGCGGCAACCGGCCGAATCGATGATCGCCCAGCTCGTCACCGGCCAGCAGTCGTTGAGCTGCCAGACCAGCGCGCCGCCGACCGCGCGTGCGCCCGATTGCTGCCAGCGACGGCGGAAGTCCTGGTAGGCATAGCGCATCGCTTCGGCCTGCACGAACTGCGTGGCATAGACTGAGTCGGCCAGCTTCGGCCCGACGCGCAGCGTGTCGGCGAGGTAGACCGCGAGGCGTCGATGCCCGTCCGGGAAATCGCCGGCGGCCGCCTTGTTGTGCCAGGTCACCGTACGCGAGGCCGGGTGACGTTCAGCCTCGGGGATCACGGATTCGAGCAGGGGCAGGGAAGGGTGGGCCTGCATGCCGAACTCGGAGACGAAGCGTGCCTGCACCTTGTGATAGTCCTGGTAGGGCAGCATCGCGCCGTGCCAGACCTCCCAGCTGTGGCGGTCGCCGACGCTGGGGTCTGAGGACACGAGCGTGCCCGTGGCGCTGGGGCTGTAGGGGCTGCCGGGCCAGTAGGCGCGATCGGGGTCGAGCGCCGCGCAGACATCCGGCAGGAGCTGTTCGTAGATCACACGCGCGTCGAAGCGCGCCATGTCCTTGCCTGGCCCGTGCTGACCGATGGACTCCGCGATTGCGTAGTCCTCGTTGTTGCCGCACCAGATCGCAAGGCTCGCGCGATGGCGCAGGCGGCGCACGGCGGCTTCGGCCTCGGCGCGCACGCTGGCGAGGAAGGCCGGATGCGCGGGATACATGCCGCAGGCGAAGAGGAAGTCCTGCCACACGAGCACGCCGAGCTCGTCGCAGGCGTCGTAGAAGGCCTCGTCTTCATAGATGCCGCCCGCCCAGACGCGCAGCATGAGCTGGTTGCCTTCAACCGCCTGGCGCACGCGTGCGCGATAGCGCTCCGGCGTGATCCGGTTGAGCAGGTTGTCGTCGGGGATCCAGTTCGAACCGCCGATGAAGATCGCCTTGCCATTGACCTCGAAATGGAAGGAACGGCCGCTTTCGCCGGCTACGGTTTCCTGCACCAGGCGGATGCTGCGCAGGCCCAGGCGTTGGGCGCGGCTGGCGAGTTCGCGCTCGCCGGAAAGTACGCGGGCTTCCAGACGGTAGAGCGGCTGAGCGCCATGTCCGGCGGGCCACCAACGCTGCGCGTCCTTCACTTCCAGGCTGCATCCGCGACCGGCTTGGGTCCGTTGCCGGACGAGCTCGACGCCTTGTGGATCGATGAGTCGATATTCGACTTCGCAGTGCCGCGCGTCGCCTGTCAGTTCTGCGTTCACATCGATGTACGCGTCGGCGTCCTGGAAGCGGACGCGGCTGCTCAGCGTTTCGATGCGGACCGCGTAGCGCTCAAGCGAGATGGGCTTCCACGGACCTGCAGTGAGCAGCACGGGACCCCAATCCCAGCCGTAGTGGTACTGCGCCTTGCGCACGTAGAGGCGGCTCGCGTCGCCGTTCCACAGATGCCGCTTGCCGAAGATCGCCTCGCGTTCGCGACCGCGACGCAGAGCCGAATCGAAACGGATCTCGAGCTGGTTGTTGCCCTCGCGCAGCAGGTGGGCGACCGGCACGCGCGCGGGCACGAACATGTTGTCGCTCTCCAGGATGGACTCGCCGTTGAGCGAAACCGTCGCAAAGGTGTCGAGTCCGTCGAAGACGAGATCGACATACGGGCAGTCCTGGGATGCCAGGGTATCGGCACCCAGCGGGAACTCGAGTCGATAGATCCAGTCGGTGTGGGCCACCCACTGAACCTTTTGCTCGTTCAGGCCGTAGTTGGGATCGGGAATCCGGCCCGTCGCGATCAGGTCCTGATAGACGGTGCCAGGCACCGTCGCAGACATCCATCCGGCGGCGGTCCTGGCGCCGCCGTCTAGAGTGGAAGGTGAGCCGAGCGCGCGGAATTGCCAGGCACTGTGCAGCGGTACCACGGTGTGCGGATGCATGGGAAATGTCTTCTTGGAAGCGGCGGGATTTGTCAGGCAAGAAACCCCGCACGAATGCGATCGCCGCGGACTGTAGCAAATCTGTCCATCGACCACTGGCGCATGCCCGAAAGTCTGCTAAAAATATGTCGTTGGCATGTCCATGTCGGGGGCGGAGCCCGACGCTTCCTTGATCAGAAAAAGGAGCAACGATGAGTCAGGATTTCTACGCGGCCGCGAGCCGTGGCGAGTGTGCCGAGATTCACCGCATGCTGGCGCGCGATGGTTCGCTGGTGTACGGACGCGACGAACAGGGCGCCACTGCATTGCATCGCGCAGCGAGCGAAGGAAGTGTGAAGGCGGTTGTCCTCCTGCTGGACGCCGGCTCGGATCCGAATACGCAGGATCGTGAAGGACTTGGGGCGCTGCATCTGTGTCCCGCTACGGGTGTCGCACGGGCCCTGATTGCGGGTGGGGCCAAGCTCGAACTGCGCTCGCGTTGCGGGCAGACGCCGCTGGTGACGCAGGCCTCGGCCAATGGTCGCGAGAGCGTGATCGAAACCCTGCTCAAGGCGGGCGCCGATGTTGGGGCGCGTGACGCCTATGGCAATACGGCGCTGACCTTCGCGCTGGGGCACGAGAAGCGCGCGCTTGCTGCGCTCCTGCGGCGATATGGCGCGATGGACAGCTGGGCAGGTCCGCAGGCAGCCGCGGCGGCCAGGAGGGTCCGCTGGCCCGATTCGGTTTGACGTTGCTCAGCCGCGCGTGCGCCGAGAGGCCGGCCGGGGGCAGAAAGTCTTAGAATGGCGGGCTTTCCCCCTTGCCGGACGTGCGTCCGGTCATCCGAATCGAGGAGTTCCCATGCGCAAGACCTATGTGATCGGCAACTGGAAGATGAATGGCTCGCTGGCCGCCAACAAGGCGTTGCTGGCCGGTCTGAAGGCTGGCGTCCCGGCGGCAAAGGCCGACGTGGCGATCGCAGTGTGCCCGCCCTTCGTCTATCTGCCTTCCGTGGTCGACGCGGTGGCCGGTTCGCCGATCGGCGTGGGTTCGCAGGACGTGTCCGAACACGAGAAGGGCGCCTACACCGGTGAAGTGCCGGTCGCGATGCTCAAGGAAGTGGGCGTGACCTACGCGATCATCGGCCACTCCGAGCGCCGCTCGCTCTTCGGCGAGACCGACGAGTGGGTTGCCAAGAAGACCGTTGCTGCGCTGGCGGGCGGCCTGGTGCCGGTGGTCTGCATTGGCGAACTCGAAGCCGAGCGCGAAGGCGGCTTCACCGAGAAGGTCCTCGCCGCCCAGCTCGACGCAGTGCTGGCCGCGATCCCGAACCCGGTGCCGGGCAGCATCGTGATCGCCTACGAACCGGTGTGGGCTATCGGCACCGGCAAGACCGCGACGCCGGAAATGGCGCAGGAAACCCATGCCTTCATCCGCAACTACCTGAAGAAGGGCGGCGACGCCTTCGCGCAGCAGACCGCCATTCTCTACGGCGGCAGCGTCAAGGCCAGCAACGCGGCAGGCCTGTTCGCGATGGCGGACATCGACGGCGGCCTGGTGGGTGGCGCTTCGCTGATCGTGGAAGAGTTTGTCGGCATCTACAACGCCGCCGCTGAACAGTTCGGCAAGCGCTGATCCGTCTTCCGGATCACGCAGAAAAGGGCGCCGAGGCGCCCTTTTTCTTTGCCCGCGCTGCGGCGGGAGCCGCCTTGGGGCGGCGGACGGACTAGTCGCTGGTGGCGAGCCGCTCGGCGTTCGAGAGCATGCGGTTGAGCAGGCTCTTGAGGGTCGTCACCTCGTCCGAGGAGAAGCCTTCGAAGTGCGCGTTGAGCACGCGGGCCGCGTGGGCCGGCAGTTGCTTGTGCACCTGCTGTCCGGTCTCGGTGAGATGCAGGTAGGCGGCGCGGCGGTCGTGCTCGCTGCGGGCACGCCGGATCAGCCCTTTCTCTTCGAGGCGGTCGAGCATCCGGGTCATCGACCCGGTGTCGTAGAGCACGCGGCGACAAAGCGCCGCGGCCGTGCAGCCGGGGGTTTCCGCAATCTGCACCAGAACGGCCCACTGGGCGCTGGTGATGTCCAGGGGCGCGAGTTCGCGATCCATGACGGCCATCATGCGCGCCCGCAGGCTATTGATCAGGAATCCGAAACTGTCCTGCACGCGATAGTTCTCCGCAGTGAACAAGGGCTCGCTTTCGTGCTCGTTGGGCATGGTCGGGCCTTTCTCCGCCGTCAGCGGTTTCGTCTGGCTTTCTCGTACAGCGGCATGACTTCCGGCAGCCGCCGCTCAATCTCCTTGATCCGATCGGTACCGGCAGGGTGCGTGGAGAGCCACGCGGGCGGGTTGCCTCCGCCTGCCGATTCCATCTTCTTCCAAAGCGACACGCCGGCTCGAGGGTCATAGCCCGCGCGTGCAGCAAGATCCAGGCCGACAACATCCGCGTCACTCTCGTCGGTGCGCGAGAATTTCAGGGTCAGCAGGTTGCCGCCGACCTGGGCGCCAAGATTGACAAGGTCGCCATATTTGCCGCCGCCGAAGATCTGGCCGATCAGGCCCACACCGATGCTGGTGGCCTGACTCTTCGCTATTCTCGCCCGGGCATGCTCGCGCAGCGCGTGCGCTATCTCATGGCCCATGACAATGGCAATCTCATCGTCGGTGAGTTTCAGTGTGTCGATAAGTCCAGTGTAGAAGGCGATCTTGCCTCCGGGCATGCAGAAGGCGTTCACCTGCTTTGAGGCAATCAGGTTGATCTCCCACTTCCAGTTGGCCGCCGCCGCGTTGAAGCGGTTCGAGAAGGGGATGATCCGCTGCGAAATACCGCGCAGGCGTTTGAGCTGTGCACTGCCTTCCGGCGCCAGCGCGTTCTTGGCGCGGGCTTCGGCGAGAAGCTGGGCGTACTGTTGGGCGGCGGCCTGTTCCAGCTCCTCGGCCGGCACCAGCTCCTTGAGGCGGGAGCCTTCGTCGACGCGCACGCCATCCTGGGCGTAAGCGCTACCGAGGCTCAGGGCCGCAATCAGCAAACAGCGGACGAAGTTCGGGTATACGGGTCTCAAGGCACGTCTCGGACTTCGTTGGAGGGGACGATCGCCTTAGTGGCGGGTCTTCGTCTTCACCAGCGGCTTGGCCGGCTTGGCCGCCGGATGCGTCGGGGCATGGGCGGGCTTGTGCAGCGAAGCAGCATGAACCGACGCAGCCCGAGTCTTGACCACAGGATCGGTATTTTGGTTCTGTGCCTTTGCTGTGTCCGCCGGCGCAGCGGCCGGGAAGGACAGCGAAGCGAACTCACCCGCGCCCTGTGAGGAGGGAACGAGCAGGGTATAGCCAGGTGCCAGACGGCCGCGCGGCGGCAAGCTGTTCACCTGGCGCAGGCGCGCGACGGGGATGCCGAAGCGCGCCGCAACTTCCTCAACGCGCTCATTGCGCGCCACGGTGTAGGTCCGCCAGGAGAGCAGCGGACGGTCGGCCTTTTCGAGGTTGCTCTGGAAGATCTCGATCTTCTCGGTCGGCAGCACCAGGGTGCGGTCTTCCCGACCCGGGATCACCGGTCGATTGAAGGCAGGGTTGAGTTCGAGGAAGTCCTTGACCGGCATTTCGGCCAGGTTGGCCGCGGTGGCGAGGTCAATGCTCTTCGCGACTTCCACGGTGCCGAAATAGGCTTCGTTCGGCAGTTCGGGCAGCTTGATACCGAAGAGCTGCGGGTTGGCGATGATGTTCTTCAGCGCCTGCAGCTTGGGCACGTAGTTGCGGGTCTCGGCCGGCATCGTGAGATTGGCGAAATCCGTGGGCAGGCCTTTCGCGCGGTTCTTGTTAACCGCGCGCATCACCGCGTTCTCGCCCCAGTTGTACGACGCCAGCGCCAAGTGCCAGTCGCCATGCATCTCGTAGAGGGCCTGCAGGTAGTTCAAGGCCGCGTCGGTAGAGGCGATCACATCGCGACGCTCATCCACCCACCAGTTCTGCGCCAGGTTGAAGTCCTTTCCGGTGGACGGGATGAACTGCCACAGACCGGAGGCTTTAGCCGAGGAGTACGCGAGCGGGTTGAACGCGCTCTCCACCAACGGCAGCAGGGCAAGTTCGGTCGGCATGCCACGCTTTTCCAGCTCGCCGACGATGTAGTACAGATACTTGCTGCCACGCTCCAGCACCGTCTTGAGCGCCGCAGGGCGGGCCAGATACCAGGCTTGGCGTTCGGTCACCAGGCTCATGTCCAGGTCCTGCATCGCGAAGCCCTGGCGCATGCGCTGCCAGAGGTCGTCCGGTGCAGCGGTGAGGTCCAGAGTGGCGACGGCAGTGCTCTCGCGGCGCGACAGGTCGAGCGAGGAAATGCTCGCGACACCGGCGGCGGTGGCCGGCGCGATCGGGCTGCCGACGGCGAGCGCACCCTCGTCAGCCCGCAGGGACTGGACTGGAAGCAGGCCCGCCGCAATGACAGACCATACAAACGCGTAGCGGGCTGTAGGACGCATGGACAAAAATACCCAGGAAAATTGTGCGGGATTGTATTCGCCCTACGGCTGGTGGGTCAAAAACCGTGACCTGCGCCGCAAATCGGCGAGAATCGGTCTTGAAGCAGGCACAATGCGTGCAACAGACCAGTTCGGGAGGGGCGGGAAAACCCGCACGTTGGCTTGAAGGCATTGCTGATCGAGGATTCGCTGACCAGCGCGACGCTCATCGCCGAGCAGTTGCGCGCCATCGGGATCGAGACGCTCCTGGCGCGCGAGGGCGAAGAGGCCATCACCATCTTCCGTGAACAACGCCCGGACCTCGTTCTGCTCGACGTGATCCTGCCGGGCATGGACGGTTTCGAGGTCGCCAAGCGCCTGCGCCAGCTCGAGCAGCATGGCGACTGGACGCCGATGATCTTCCTCACCGCGCGTACCCAGGACGAAGACCTGCGGCGCGGCATCGAGGCCGGCGCGGACGATTACCTCTTCAAACCGGTCTCCAGCATCGTGCTTGCCGCCAAGGTGCGCGCGATGCAGCGGATCGCGCAGATGCGCTACTCGCTGGTGGTGCTGACGCGTCGCCTGGACGAAGCCAATCGCGAACTGCAACGTTTGTCGGCGATCGACGGCCTGACCGGCATTTCCAACCGCCGGATGTTCGATGAAACCCTGCTGCGCGAATGGCGACGGGCGCAACGGCGCAATTCGCCGGTGGGCGTGATCGTTGGCGACGTTGATTACTTCAAGCGCTACAACGACCACTTCGGCCACCAGGGCGGTGACGATTGTTTGCGTCGCGTGGCGGCCTGCCTGCGCGACACCGTGAAGCGGCCCTCGGACATGGTCGCGCGCTACGGCGGCGAGGAGTTTGCGGTGATCCTGCCCGATACCGACGAGGCGGGCGTGCAGCAGGTGGCGGAAAGCATGCGCGCCGCGATCGAGGCGCTGCATATGGCGCACGCGCCGGCAGTGGGGCAACCCTGGGTGAGCATGAGTTTCGGCGCCGCTTCCCAGACGCCCGGCCGGGGACATACCACGGCCGAGCTCCTGGTTTCCGCGGCCGACCAAGCCCTCTACCAGGCGAAAGCCGAAGGCCGCAATCGCGTGGCCCTCGCGGCCTGACCGGACCCGCCGGGGCGGACCAGACTAGACCGGCCCAGACCGGGGTGGGATCGACCCCGGGGGCGGAGCGGCGGCTTGCAAGCCTGTGGCCGCTCTTCAAGTCCTCAGAAGTGGTTCTTCCATTCCCGCAAGGCGGTGAAGACGGCCAGCTCATCGTCGAGTGGCTTGCCGGCTTCCTTCTCCGCGCTTTCGCGAACCTGTTTCACGCCGCCGCGCAGGAAGGGGTTGGTAGCGCGCTCGGTCGCGATGTCGCTCGGGACCGTGGGCTGGCCAGCTGCCCGCTGGGCCTCGCAGGTGGTCTGGCGCGCCGCCAAGGCGGTATTGTCCGGCTCGACCGCGCGGGCGAAGCGCAGGTTCGACAGCGTGTATTCGTGGGCGCAGTAGGCAAGGGTGTCCGGCGGCAGGGCGGCGAGGCGCCCCAGCGACGCGTGCATCTGCGCCGGCGTGCCCTCGAAGAGGCGGCCACAGCCGGCCGCGAACAAGGTGTCGCCGCAGAACACCAGGCCAGGCCCCACGAAGGCGATATGGGAGCGGGTATGGCCGGGGATCTCGATGACCTCCAGCGACAAGTCGAAGCCCGGAACGGCCACGACATCGCCTTCGCCCACGCGCTGGGTGGCCTGCGAGATGCGTTCGTCGCGCGGGGCAAGAATCCGCGGCGCATGACGTGCGGCCAGTTCGGCCACGCCGCCGATGTGATCGTTGTGGTGATGGGTCAGCAAGATGGCGGTGAGTGTGAGGCCGCGCTCGGCGAGGAACTGTTCCACCGGTGTGGCGTCGCCGGGATCCACGATGGCGCAGTGCGCGCCCTCGACCAGCGCCCAGATATAGTTGTCCGAGAAAGCGGAAAGCGGAACAATCTGCATCCCGGCCATTCTCGGCGTTCAAGTTCCGATGTCAATTCCCGGATTTGCCGAGTGGCTGGAGAGCCCCTTGGGGCAGTACCTGATTGCCTGGGAGCAGTCCCATATCGACGGTGTTGTGGCCGACATCTTCGGTTTCCACGCGCTGCAGGTCGGGCTCCCGCAGGTGGACTACCTGCGCGAAAATCGTATCGGTAGCCGATTCCGCTGCTGCAGGGCGGAGCCCGGCGGTTTTCTCGCGGACGCGCATGCGCTTCCGATTGCCTCCCAGAGCATCGATCTGGTGGTGCTGCCGCATGTGCTGGAGTTTTCGCCTCATCCCCACCAGGTGCTGCGCGAAGTCGAGCGCGTGCTGGTGCCGGAGGGGCAAATCGTCCTGGCGGGCTTCAACCCGCTGAGCCTGTGGGGCCTGCGCCGCCATTTTGCCGGCACGGACGGGGTGATGCCTTGGCAGGGGCAGTTCCTGGCTACCCGCCGCTTGCGCGACTGGCTCCAGCTCCTGGGTTTCGACGTCCTTGGCAGCCAATGTGGGGCCTATGTCCCTCCGGTCACGCAGGCGCGCTGGATCGAGCGCTGGCGTTTCATGGATGATGCGGGCAGTCGCTGGTGGCCTTTTGCCGGCGGCGCCTATGTAATACAGGCGGTAAAGCGGGTCCAGGGCATGCGCCTGATCGCCCCGGCCTGGCGCGATCATCGTGCCAAGGCCAAGAAACTCGCACCGGTGGCGCAGCGCGAAGCTGCAGCTACCGAGCACAACAAACGAACGCAGTGACAGTGACAGAGCAGAACATCGATATCTTTACGGACGGCGCTTGCAGTGGCAATCCCGGTCCAGGCGGCTGGGGCGCGATCCTGCGCAGTGGCAGCCACGAGAAGGAACTCTTCGGCGGCGAAGCCGGGACCACCAACAACCGGATGGAACTGATGGCCGTGATCCAGGCCCTGGCTGCGCTCAAGCGGCCGGTGTCGGCCCGGGTGCACACCGATTCGCAGTACGTGCAGAAGGGCATCTCGGAGTGGATCCACGGCTGGAAGCGACGCGGATGGAAAACCGCGGACAACAAGCCGGTCAAGAACGAAGACCTGTGGCGTGAGCTCGACCGCCTGACGGCCGGCCATCGCATTGAATGGGTGTGGGTGCGCGGCCACAACGGCCATGCCGAGAATGAACGTGCCGACGCGCTCGCGCGTCGCGGCGTCGAGCAGGTCAGGAAGGGAAGTCATTGATGCGCCAGGTTGTACTGGACACGGAAACCACCGGCCTGGAATGGCGCAACGGGGATCGCGTGATCGAAATCGGCTGCGTGGAGCTGCTCAACCGCAAGCTCACCGGCCGCCACTATCACGTCTATATCAACCCTGAACGCCTGGTCGATCCGGGCGCGATGGCGGTGCACGGCATCACGGACGAATTCCTGGCCGACAAGGCGCGCTTTCGCGACATCGTCGAGGAGTTCGAGGCCTTCGTGGATGGCGCAGAGCTGATCATCCACAACGCTCAGTTCGACGTCGGCTTCCTCAACATGGAACTGGGCCTGCTGGGGCGCCCGAAGCTCGACGTGCTTTGCGGCGGCGTGATCGACACGCTGCGCATGGCCAAGGAGCAGAACCCCGGCAAGAAGGCCTCACTCAACGCGCTGTGCGAACGCTACGAGATCGACAACGGCCACCGCACGCTGCACGGCGCCTTGCTGGACTCGGAGCTGCTGGCCGAGGTCTATCTGGCGATGACCCGCGGCCAGGAAAGCCTGATCATCGAGCTCGACGAAGAGCCTGCGGCGCTTGCCCAGAATATCGAAGGCGCGGTGCGCCGCGAGCGTCCGGCGATCCGCGTGCTGTGCGCCAGCGAAGAGGAGCTGGTCGGACACGAGCGCGTGCTGGGCGAGATCGTCAAGGCGACCAAGGGAAAGTGCCTGTGGATTCCACCCGAAGCGAGTGCTGCATGAAGTCTGCCGTTCCGGTTTCGAACCCTGCTCGCCGCGAGCTACTCGGCGCCTTGCTGGCGATCGGCCTGACGGCGATGCCGATGCTTGCGTCCGCCGCCGACGCCCCGACGCCCAAGGCCGGCCGCACCGTGTTGTCGATCCTGCGTGAAGACGGACAGGGCACGCCGATCCGCTTCGACCTGGCGGCGCTGCAGAAGCTCGAACGCCGGACCATCGTGAGCGCGCTGCCGCCCTCGATGAAGGTGCAGGGGCAGCATGAATGGGTGGGCGTGCCGATACGTGCCGTGCTCACTGCCGCAGGCATCAAGGGCGCCACGACGATCCGCGTATCCGCGCTCAACGCCTATTCGGCCGCGATTCCCGCCGAAGACCTGAATCGCTACGACCCGATCCTCGCCTATCTGCGCGACGGCAAGCCGATGAGCATCCGCGAAAAGGGACCGCTGTTCGTCATCTATCCCTTCGATCAGTACTCGGAGCTGCAGCAGATGGAGTATGTGAATCGTGCCGTCTGGCAGGCCAACGAAATCTTCGTCCGCTGAGGCAGCGCCGCGTCGGCCGCGCCGGCGCCAGTGGTTGCTGATCGGCCTCTTCGGAGCCTTGGGCGCGATGACGCTCGCGACCAGCATCGCCCTGCTGCTGGTGGTGCGACAGGCGGAACTGCTCGCGCATCCGCAGCCTTTCGGCGATCTCTGGCATCTCTACAACATCAGCACCGAGCTCGATCGCCTCGAGCGCAGCGCGGTGGCCGTGATGGAGGAGAAGGCCACGGGCGAGGACCTGGACGAGCGCCTCGAAATCGCGATGAGTCTGCTCGCCCCGGGCGATTCCGCGCCGCACACCGAACCTGCCGTGGCCCGCACGCTGCCAGGCGTGCGCGACGATCTGGACCACATCAGCCATACGGTGGACACCTGGTCTGGCCGAACCCTGCCGGATGCCGCCGCGACGCGCGTGCTGGCGGCCGAGATCGCGGTCGGTGTGCCCAAGCTGCGCGACCGCCTGGAGCAGAGCTTCATCTCGGTGCACACGGAAATCTCCAACCAGCTCGATCGCGACCGCACGCGCCTGCACGCGCGCTTCGTGATGCTGAGCTGGCTGCTCGGCAGCCTGCTGATCGGTGTCGGCATCCTCGGTCTGCGACTCTTCACCGAGAACCGCCGCGCGCATCGGCTTTCCAGCGATCTGCTGGAATTCAACCGCACGCTCGAATCGCGGATCGAGGAACGCACCCGCGAGATCCGCGACGGCCGCGAGCTGCTGCGCCTGATCCTCGAATCCAGCCCGAGCGACGTGGTCCTGGTCGAGGTCGCCAGCCAGCGTGTGCGTTTCATTACCGATCGCTTCGCGCAGAGCCTCGGGCTTGCGCCCGAGCGTGGCGTGTTCGCCCTGCGCAACATCTTCGTCGACCCGCTGCGCGGCGAGCTCTTCGCGGCCGAACTGGACGCGCGTGGCGGCCTGGATGGCTGGGAAGATCGCATCGCCCCCGCTTCGCCGTACTGGAGCGCGCTCTATGCCCGCAAGCTGGAAGTCGCGGGCGAGGCGATGCTGCTGCTGTGGAGCTACGACGTTTCGGCGCGCAAGGCGCTGGAAGCGGAGCTGCAGAAGCTCGCGACGGTGGATTCGCTCTCGGGCCTGCTCAACCGCCGCGCCTTCCTTGAGCGCGGCAGTGCTTTGGTCGAGCACTGCGTGCGCCTGGGGCATCCCTGCAGCGTGCTGATGATCGATATCGACCACTTCAAGCGGATCAACGACACGCATGGACACCAGGCCGGCGATGACGCAATCCGCGCGCTCGCCGATGTGCTGACCTCCGAGCTCCGGCATATCGACGTGGTCGGTCGCCTGGGGGGCGAGGAGTTCGCAGCGGTCCTGCCGGAGACGCCGGCGCTCGAGGCTGAAGAAATCGCTGAGCGTCTGTGCCGCGCGGTGGCGCTCCAACGTACCTCCCTGACCGACGAGATCGTCATCGGCTTCACGGTGTCAATCGGCGTCGGCACGCTGGCCGAACAGACGCACGGCGCGCTGGAGTCGCTCCTGCTACGCGCCGACCGCGCGCTCTATCGCGCCAAGGCTCAGGGCCGCAACCGCATTGCGCTCACCACCGAGGACGAAAGCCTGCTCTCCTGGCGCAACATGGGGTGAGCGCGCCTGGCCGGCCTGCGGCTAGATGCGCAGCAGGCCGCCAGCGTGGTGGCCGGATTGCTCCAGGCGCGTGAGCGTCTCGCGTAGGTCGAGGCCGGTCTCGGTCTTGAGCCGGTTGGCGCGTTCCCGCAATTCCGCGAAAGACGCTTCGGGCATCTCGCCCTGCGAGGCGAAGGCCACGACGTTGCCGCTGTCGCAGGAGGGGAATGCGAGCGCCTGGCTGTCGAAGGCAGACACGATCCGCTCGAAGCTCGCCTTGAAACCGCGGCGTTGGCCGAAGAGGTTCACCGCGAGCAGCCCCTGCGGTCGCAGCGCCGCGCGACAGGCGAGATAGAAGGGCTCGGTATCGAGTGCGCCTGCCCGTGCGCGATGGTCGAAACCATCGACCAGGATCGCGTCCCAGTACGCCGTCTTGCGCGCGACGTAATCTGCGCCGTCGCCGATCACCACACGCAGGCGGGCATCTTCCCCCGGCAGGCGGAAGTGCATCTGCGCCACGCCCAGCACGCGCGGGTCGATCTCGACAACCGTGAGCTTCGCCTGCGGCACATGGTGGTAGAAGAACTTGGTCAGCGAGCCCGCCCCCAGTCCGATCAGCAGCACGCGTTGCGGCCACGGCGGCTCGCGCAGGAGCAGGCCGGCGGCCATCTCTCGCGTGTAGGCGAGCTCCAGCGCGTTGGGGCGCCGTACCCGCATCGCGCCCTGCACCCATTCCGAACCGAAGTGGAGATAACGAACGCCGGCTTCTTCGCTGACTTCAATCGGATTGGGCGGCATCGGTATCGGGCTTGAGCGGCTTGCTGCGCACGCGGAAAAGATTGGGGCGGCTGGTGTCGACCAGGATCTCTACCCAGCCGATGATCGGCGAGCCGTAGACCTCAACGTCGCGGAAGCGCTGCAGCGGCTGGCCGTTCGCGTCGAGCAGGGGCCGGTCGGTACGCATCACATGCGTGTCACCGTGGACGTAGAGCACCTGACCGGGAAAGTCCTCGACCTGCGCCCGCAGCGTCTGCAGGAATTCCGCATAACCGCGCGCCGGATGATCGGCGACGAAGGCGGGAAAGTCCGGGTTCGCATGCGCGAGGATCACCACGCCGAGCAGGCCTTCCTTCTTTGCCTCCGCAAAGGCGGTCTCCATCCATTCGCGGACTGCCGCCATGCGTAGCAGATGTTCGTCACCCGCCTGCGCGCCCTTGCCCCAGTTGTTGTCGCTGCCGGGCAAGTTGAGCGTGATGAACTTGACCGGGCCATGTTCCCAGCTCTGATGCTCGCGAAAACGCGAGAAGGTCTCGTCGGTCTCGCTCTGGCGCCGCAGCGGGAAAGGCTCCGGTCCGAGGCTGCTGGTGCCGCCATGGAAGAGCTTGCGCACATAGCCCAGGCGCTCCATCGGATCGTGCGCACCGGCAAGCTGGCGGGTGCAGCTTAGCCAGTCTCCCTCGCCGGGGACGTAGACCAGCGGCAGCGGGCCGGACTGAAAAGCGCCGAGCCGGTCGACATAGACATCGTCGGAGCACGGATCGTTGGGGTCTTTCAGATCGCCGATGTGGACGGCGAAGCTCGCCTTCTCGTCCTTCATCTGCTGCAACAGGTCGGGCAGCTCGGCGCGCTCTTCCTCGTCGTAGGGCTGGTCGCCGAAGACTGCGAAGCTGTAGGGCTCTTCCGCCCGCAGCGCGGCGCTGACGCAGAGCGCTGCGCCCAGCGCCAGGCCGCCGAGGAGGGCGCGAGCGGACCGCTTCATTGCAACAGGCTGCGCAGCGCGTAGAGCTGCTCCAGCGCTTCGCGCGGCGTCAGCGCATCCGGATCGACGCCCGCGAGCGCCTCAAGCACTGGATGCGGCGCGGCCTCTTCGACTTCGGGCGGCAGCGCCGCGAAGAGATCGGCTTGCGGACCGCCGGAGGCCTCGCGATTCTCCAGCGCGCGCAGGCGGCGTCGTGCCTCGCGCACCACCGGCGCAGGAATGCCGGCGAGCGCCGCGACCTCGATACCGTAGCTCTGGCTCGCCGGGCCTTCCTCCACCGCGTGCAGGAAGACAATGCGGTGTCCGTGCTCCACCGCGCCCAGATGCACGTTCGCGCATTCCGGATGTTCGACCGACAGGCGGGTCAGTTCGAAGTAGTGGGTGGAGAAGAGCGCGAGCGAGGTGTTCTTGTCGAGCAGATGGCGCGCGATCGCGAAGGCCAGCGCCATGCCATCGAAGGTGGAGGTGCCACGGCCGATCTCGTCCATCAGCACCAGGCTCTGCGCGGTGGCGCTGTTGAGGATGGCGGCGGCCTCGGTCATCTCGACCATGAAGGTCGAGCGGCCGGAGGCCAGGTCGTCGGAGGCGCCGATGCGGGTGAAGATGCCGTCGATCGGCCCCAGCTCCGCGCTCTGCGCCGGCACGAAGGCGCCGCAATGCGCGAGCAGCACGATCAGCGCGACCTGACGCATGTAGGTCGACTTACCGCCCATGTTGGGGCCGGTGACCAGCAACATGCGGCGGGTACTGGCGAGTTCGCAGTCATTGGCGATGAAGCTGTCGACCTGGCGCTCCACCACCGGGTGACGTCCGCCCTTGATGCAGAGACCGCTTTCTGCGCGGAACACCGGGCGGCAGTAATCGTGGCGTGCCGCGATCCGCGCGAAGGCGGTGAGGCCGTCCGCCAGCGCCAGGGCACGCGCGATGCGTTGGAGGGCCAGGATCTCGGTCGCGAGCGATTCGATGATCTCGTCGTAGAGACCTTTCTCGCGGGCCAGTGCGCGTTCCTGTGCGGAGAGCGCCTTGTCCTCGAAGGCCTTCAACTCCGGCGTGATGTAGCGCTCGGCATTCTTGAGCGTCTGGCGACGGCGATAGTCGTCCGGCACCTTGGCCGTGTTCGCGTGCGTGACCTCGATGTAGAAGCCATGCACCTTGTTGTATTCGACCTTGAGCGTGCTGATGCCGGTGCGCTCGCGCTCGCGCGCCTCGAGCTCGAGCAGGAAGGCGCCGCAATTCGACTGGATGTTGCGCAGCTCGTCGAGATCCGCGTCGTAACCCGCGGCGATCACGCCACCGTCGCGCACATTGGCGGCGGGCTCCTGCGCGATCGCGCGCAGCAGCAGTTCGGCGGCGCTCTGCGGCGGGGTCAATGCTTCGGCGAGCCGCGGCAGCAGGCCGGCGTCGTCGGCGGGCAGGGACTGTTGCACCAGCGGCAGGCGCGCGAGCGTGTCGCGCAGGGCCGCGAGGTCGCGCGGGCGGGCGCTGCGCAGTGAAATCCGCGCGGTGATCCGCTCCACGTCGGCGATGCCGCGCAGGGCCTTCGCCAGTTGTTCTGCATGGATGCCGGTGCCGTCCCCCAGCAAGGCGGCCACGCCGGCATGGCGTTCGGCGGCGGAGCGACGGTCGGACAGCGGGTGATGCAGCGCATGGCGCAGCCAGCGCGAGCCCATGCTGGTCTCGCACAGATCGAAGAGCGAGAAGAGGGTGGGCGAGGGCTCGCCGCGCAGCGTTTCGGTGAGCTCCAGGTTGCGCCGGGTGGCCGCGTCCATGCGCAGGTATTCGCCTTCGCGCTCGACCTTGAGTCCGCTCACATGCGCGAGGCTCTGCCGCTGGGTGGCGCGGGCATAGTCGAAGAGCGCGGCGGCAGCGGCCAGCGCGAGATCCAGATGCTCGGCATCGAAGCCGGCGAGGTCACGCGTGCCGAAGTGTTCGGGCAACAGCTTGCGCGCGGTGTTCGCGTCGAATTGCCATTCGGCGAGACGTCGCACTGCGGCCACACGCTGTTCCACCACGTCCAGCGCGAGCCCGTCCGGCACCAGCGCTTCCGCGGGGCGCAGGCGTTCGAGCTGCGCAGACAGCTGCGAGGGTTCGCACTCCATGACACGGAAATCGCCATTGGCGAGCGTGAGCCACGCCAGGCCGACACGGCCGCGCAGCTGGGTCACCGCGAGCAGCGGTGCATCGACCTTGTCGTCGAGCAGCGCGGAATCGGTGAGCGTGCCGGGTGTGACGATGCGCGAGACCGCGCGCTCCACCGGCCCCTTGCTGGCTGCCGGATCGCCGATCTGCTCGCAGATCACCACCGATTCGCCCAGCCTCACCAGCCGCGCGAGGTACTGCTCCACCGCATGGAACGGCACGCCCGCCATCGAGATCGGCTTGCCCGCCGACTGCCCGCGCGTGGTCAGCGTGATGTCCAGGAGGCGCGCAGCGCGCTCCGCATCGTCGAAGAACAGCTCGTAGAAGTCCCCCATCCGATAGAAGAGCAGCGTGTCCGGATGTTGTGCTTTCAGGCCAAGGTACTGCTGCATCATCGGTGTATGCCCTGAGATGCTTGCTGCGCTTGGGTTTGCGGACTGCTCTTGAGGCATGCAATTAGACATGTCTAAAACTCGGCATCGAATTATGCCGATTTGGGACGCTTCCCGCCGAGTGTCGGGGAGGCGGCGACGTCCGGCTTCTTGATGCGGATGTAGCGCTCGGTCATCTGCCTGCTGGCGTGTCCACCTAGCAGCTGGGCGTTTAGCCCTTGGTGCTCGGCGTCGGTCAGCGACTTCGCGCGCAGGTCGTGCAGGTGAGCATCCGCGACGCCGGCGAGTTCGCAGGCCTTCTCCCAGGAGTCACGGACGGTCCTGTAGTCGCGCTTCTTTCCCCCTCGCGCCGGCAGCAGATAGATGGACCGGACGTTCCCTTGCGCCATCCGCTTGCCATCCTCGATCAACTGCGCGAGCTCAGAGGTCATCTGCACCAGGATTCGCTTGCCGTTCTTCTGTGTCTTCTGAGGCGCAAAAAGGATGCCTTCGTCGGAGATATCGGAGAGCTTGACGCCCAGGACGTCGCCGATGCGCTGGCCAGTTAAGTAGCAAGCATCCATAACCAGTTGCAGCCATGAGGGTGCCTGGTCGCGAATCGCTGCGTACTCGCTGTCCGTGATGTAGCGATCGCGCTTCTTCTCCTTGAAGGGCGGGATGCTGACGACCGGATTGCTGGAGGCCTCCCCGTGCCGAACAGCCAAGTCCATCATGAGCTTCAGAACGCTGCGGCAGCGGTTCGCCATGTTCGGGTTGTCGCGCATGTGGTCCATCCACTGGGCTACATCAGTCGGCAGGATTTGCCCGGGTGAGAACTCGCGGAAGGCGGCGCGGATCTTGTTGGCGGCAACCTTGTATTGCGCGACCGTGTTGTCGGCCAGGCCTTCGAGTTGCGATAGCCAGCGATCGATGAGTGGGTCCATCCCCCCAGACTCGCCGGCCGGATAGCGGCGTGCGTACTCCAGCATCGACTGTGGCAGGTTGTCGCCCAGCCTGAGCCACTTCCCTTTGCGGACAAGCCAATACGCCCCGTGCTTGTGGTACATGCATGGGGGTAGATGGCGATCGTGTTTGCGCGGTCGGATCATGGTTCAAGCAAGGTGCAGGCGAGGGCGGTCTTTCTTCGGCTGCGCCGTCGCCCCTTGGCGAGACTCAACCAGCGAGCGCAGCACCTTTGGCCAGCCGCTGGCAGCGATCTCAAACGGGTAGTTGTGACTGGCGAGCCAGCGCTTGATGGCGCCCGGTCTTCGCAGGTCGGTGAGCTCCTGCAGCTCTTCACGCGTCAGCCACATCCCTGTCCTTTCATCGCGCGCAAGCTTTGCGACAGCCTGCGCTTGAACGCCGGGTCGACATCCTGGGCGTCGATTACCTCGGCGCACTTCTCGATCGCCGCATCGGCGACGGCGCGGGCGAAGGCGGTGAGCTGGTCGTGACCACTAAATGTGATCTCGCCGCGAAAACGCTGGTCCTCGTCACAGCCGTTGGCGCGAGCAGCTTCCAGGATCTGCTCGTCCGTCAGGATGGGGGTCATCGCTTGATTTCCTTCGGCACGTCGTATCGCGCCATGTAGTAGAACCGACCGAGCGCGCCGCTCCCTGCACGCAGCCCGGGCCAGTGCGAGAAGCGAAACCAGCGCTGGCGACTCCATCGGGCGTGTCCAGCAAAGACCGGCCGCCCTTCCTCGCGCGAGAGCTTGCGACTGTGAATGCGGGGGTGCCAGCGGCCCTTCATTGGTCGGCCTCGTCCGGAATGGCGCGAATGATCTCAGCAGCGTGTTTGCCACCTACGACCATGCGCCTCGTTATGTGCTGCGCGCACCGCTCCCGCTCCTCCCGCCGCGCCTGTGCGAGCTGGTCGGCGGTGAAGAGGGTGTCGCCGACTGCGACCTTGGCGCCATCCTGCCATTCGATGACGGGGCCGCGGTCTCCTCCGCGCTTGAAGCGGACGACCTTCGCCACCGGCTTCATCTTCTCAGTCATGGCCGGGCTCCTGTTCGAGTCGGCGCCATGCGCACTTCAGTCACCGCAAAAGCCCCTTTGCTCTTCTCGTCGTAGGTCCAAAGCAGGCACGAGAAGTCGCTGTATCGCTCGGCAGGAACCCAGCGGGCCCAACGATGCTTGACGTCGATCGCCGAGTCGTCAGCGCCTTCTCCGGAATGCGCCCTAATCGCCGCCTTCGCTTCATCAAGCGTGACGTGCCCGCGCACGTATTCGACCTCGCTGTCATCCTCCCAGTAGATGTGGATGAACTCGCCGTGTTTTTCCTTCATCACGCACCGCCTTTCGCGCGGGCGGCGATGATGTCCTCGACAAGACCGTAAAGCTCACTGAGCCCATCAATCCATTTCCTGACTTCCAGCCCTAGCTTATTGCGGATGCAGGGCTCCGAAAGCTCGTACCCAACAAGGAATGGGTGCAGAAGCCCGAGCTTCTTCACGGCATCCGCCAGCACGTCGGCGGCGGGGCGGGCGTAGAGCGCAATCGCGCCCTCGTCGGTCTCCGCGCAGTCCGTCCAGCCGAATGGTTCGGCTCGAAAATATCCGAACGGCTCCGCGCTCGGCTGCTGGGCGCGGGCTTGCCAACCCTGCCAAGCGCAACGCGTTTCGAGAAATATGTAAGCCCCGTCTTCAAACTTGTCAGTGGCGAAGTCTCCGGGCTCCGCCCAAGCCTCAAACGCTGTGCGCTCTTGTTCATTCGTGGTCATTGCTTGAACTCCTTCCTGTCGAACGGTATAGGCCCTGCTTTATCAAGCATCGCAACGTCACCGCAGGCATTCAGTTGTGAGGCGAAGTTGCTTTCCGTTTCGGCTTTGCGTTCAGGCGTCGCCATTGCGCACTTGAAGCACACAGCCGCACCTTTCGGGCCATACGGGCGAAGATCGCCTGTAACGCCGCAGTAATGGCAGGTCTTCACGGCTTCGCTTCCCCTTCGTTCTTCAAGCGCTTTGCGTTCTTGCGGGCACGCTTCGCTTCTGCTGCAGCTTGGCGCTCCGGGTCAGGTTGTTTCGGCTCACGTTGCGCCGGGGGCTCCCACGGCCCCTGTATTTCAACCGCGGCCCCAATAGCCATAGCTGCTGCCACCAGTAGGCGGGCTTTACCGATCAGCATCGCGGCTCCTTTGCGCGCTCGGCTAGCATGGCGTCGGCATGCATGTAACGCGCGGTGATGCGCCAGCCGTCAGGCAGTATCCCGAACCCGGTATCCCGCAGCACCTTCGCACGAAGAATCTCCGCCTGACCGCGCAAGTCATCTTCGCTTGCATGCACCGCGAAGTAGTCGCGCAACTCATCGCGCCTCGCGTGTTCGCGCTTCATGCGTTGCTCGAAGTCGATCATGCGGCCTCCCCTTCCTGCGGCTTGGCGCTACCGCTCTGCCCCGGCTCATTGCTCCCAGTGCAGTCGTTGCGGTGGTTGCGGGCGTGTGGGCAGCGCTTGTGCCCGCACTTCGGGCAGACGACGAAACGCATGTCGTCCATCGTGATCGGCCGGCAGGTGGTGCAGTGGCACTGCGGCTCGGCCTTGGGGTGCGCGGCGAGTAACGAGCGCGCGTTATTCCAATCGGCAGAAATCGTCTCGTGGTCGCGCGGCTTGTTTGAACACAGCCGTGCCCACACCTCGCGCGGCTTCGGTCGCGTGATGACGAAGCAGATCGAGCGGCCGGGCTGGTAGGTGTCCCCGTGCAGCTCGTCGTACAGCTTGCGGAGATTGCGTTCTAGATCTTGCTCGAAAGCCAGCGCGCTGGCGCTATTGCGCTTTGTGCGCCGGCAATCGAAGTAGGCCTGCGCCAGTTCGGCGAAGGTGAAGTCAGCATGGTGATGCGCGTTTCCGTCTGCGGACGGCACGGGCGCGGAGCTGGTTGTTCTTGTGGCTGTTGTTCTGGTTGCCGTTGTTGAAGTTCTGATACCAGGCCCAGCCGTGCCGATCGTGCTTTTCACGTCGCCCGGCCGAGTATTCAGCGGGGTAACTGCGCCGGACGCGGCGGCGCGATAGCCCCCGGTATCCGTGTTGCGCATGTCGGTGGCCACAGGGGCCAGCGGCACGACCAGATTGAAAGATCGCTCAGTCATGGCGGCCTTGACCTCCATGAAGCGGGCGAATTGCGGCGCGTCGCCACCCGTTGGCCTGCTTCCCGATACTGGTCGTGAGTTCGACGCTCTTCGCGTAGGCGACCTTCGAGATCAGTCGCTTGTCCATCGCGAGGCGAAGCATCAACTCGATCACCTGGAGGCGTTCGAGCAGTTCCAGCAGATGCGGTCCCTTGTCGGTCGAGACATTGGCGCGGAACACGAGGATGGTGATCTCGATGCACTCGCCAGAAATCTTGTCGCCGATCGAACGCTTGAAGTCGCGCTGCATGTTCTTGACGAAGTCGGTAACTGCGTCGAGAAGGTCGTAGGCGACCTTGTAGATCGGGAGCTGGTTATGGGTAGCCATGCTGACTAAATGACTGAATTACTCAAGGATCAATCTGCGGACGGCACGGGCGCGGAGCTGGTGGCGCTTGCGGCCGTGGCCCTGGAAGCCGGTGCTGAAGCTCTGACACCAGGCCCAGCCGTCGTCCCTATACGATTCGGAGGACCAGTACCAACTCGGCTTGAAGTCTTCTCCCCGGTTCGCGAAGAGGAGGGACTGCTCACGACGGGTGGGCAGCTCGCCACCGGCCTTCAGCGACCAATCCTTGGCCTGCTGCCACGTCACTTCTGCCGCTTCCCCAGGCAGCAGGATGAGGTGGTGGTCAGGCGCCCCGTCCTTGCCGAGGACGAGGCCGGCGTATTCCTCGCCGGGTTTGAGGTTCGCGGCGATCCACTGAGCTTTGCTCACAGCTGTGCTCCCTGATGAATGGATGAAGGACTAAATGGGCAATCTGCGGACGGCACGGGCGCGGAGCTGGCCGAGCTTGTGGCCGTCGTACTGGTAGCCGTCGTAGAAGTACTGACACCAGGCCCAGCCGTCGTCCCTATACGATTCGGAGGACCAGTACCAACTCGGCTTGAAGTCTTCTCCCCGGTTCGCGAAGAGGAGGGACTGCTCACGACGGGTGGGCAGCTCGCCACCGGCCTTCAGCGACCAATCCTTGGCCTGCTGCCACGTCACTTCTGCCGCTTCCCCAGGCAGCAGGATGAGGTGGTGGTCAGGCGCCCCGTCCTTGCCGAGGACGAGGCCGGCGTATTCCTCGCCGGGTTTGAGGTTCGCGGCGATCCACTGAGCTTTGCTCACAGCTGTGCTCCCTGATGAATGGATGAAGGACTAAATGGGCAATCTGCGGACGGCACGGGCGCGGAGCTGGATGTCCTTGTGGCTGGTGAGCTGGCTGCCGCTGCCGAAGTACTGAGACCAGGCCCAGCCGCTGTCGTCGGGGTCTTCCGGATCGACGAAGTCCTCGTTGGTCCAGTACCACTCCGAGTTGAATTCATCCTTCGCATGCGCGAACAGCATTGCGGCCTCGAGCTTGGTGGGCAGGTCGCCGCCGATGCTCTTTGCCCATTCGATTTGCTTGGCGTGCGGCGCGCGATCGTTGTCGCCCGGCAGCAGAACGACGTGATAGACCTCGCCGCTCTTGTTGCCGATTGCTCCGATGTAGGTTTCGCCCTCAGACAGCGGCGGGATTTGCAGTTGGTTCATGGCTTCCTCGTTGTGATGACGGCTTGTGGTGGATTGCGGTGCTTACTGGGTAAGCAGGTCGTACTTGTGCTCGCCACTTGGGGCCCAGAAGTGCCCGTTCGCATCCCAATCGCACAGCGCTTCGCTGCCGTCCGGATGAGTGACGATGCCGGCGATGCAGTGGCCGTCTTCGCCCTGGAAGTCGAATCCCAGGGTTCGGACTCGGAGCTCTGCATCGCGGCACCGCACGCGCGCTCCTGCCTTTGCTGCTTGAAGGTCGAAGGACATGTCTGCCTCGTGTGTTCGGGTGCCGGCCGCGCAGCCCATCAACGCACTCGGTCGCTCCAGGGCGGGAGCAGGAAGTGCGCGGCCGGCGAAAGGGTTAGGCGTCGAGTTCGGCCCGGCGCTTGTTGTAGAGCGCGGTCAGTTCATCGACTTCCGCCTGATCGGCGAGCTCGCTGATGAGGTCGGCCGCAACTGCAAGGACGTCAGCGTCCTGGGCGTTTTCGAGTTGGCGGCGGATCTTCTGGCCGAGGGTTTCTTCGGCGTCTGCGGCGCCTTCTAGCTTGCGCAGCTCGGCGTCTTGCTGTTCGGTCTGGTCGTCCGGGTCGGTGACGATGACGAAGTCACCATCGAGCGTTGCCCGGCGGCCCTCGGACACGGCGTCATCCACCTGCAGGGCGTTCTGCAGTTCGATTGACATGGGCAGGTAGTTAGCCATGCGGCGGATGAGCGTCTTGCGCACCATCTGCTCGAAGTCCGTAACCCAGGGTCCGTTGTTGCTGGCCTTCGATCTCGCACGGATTTTGTTCACCTCGCCAATCGTCATCCATTCGAGGTGGTGTCCGCCGTCGCGGAAGCGTGCGACGCCATACACGAGCCTGGGTTTGCCGCGGTCGCCATCCAGATTCGGAACGTGTTTTAGTTCGGTCTCGAGACCCAAAGCAAGCGAGAACTCGTCCTGTTCATAGACGATGTTCGTTTCGATGCTGGTGACTTCGCCGGAGCGGCGCGCAAGCCCGATCAGGCCCTTGTAGCCCGGGATGAACTGGGCTTCATAGCTGTTCGTCTTGTTGTTGCGATAGGGGACCAGATAGGCCTGGCCGAGTACGCCGATCTCAAGGCCAAGTTGCGACGCTTGGATGATTGCCCCGAATACACTGACGGGCGTGCATTTTTGGAGGGTCGGGTTCTTGGCGAACTCGGTGCACGCCAGGCGGATCATCCGATCCGGGCTGATGTGTTTTGGCAGCGCTGCGGCAAGTTGCGACTTTTGCTTTTCAAGGAAGCCGCGGAAGGCTGTGACGGGGTTCTGTTGGTTGCCGGTCGCGGTGGCGCGTAGGGCTTGGGTGGCACTCATGGTGGGCTCCGTTGTTACTTGAGGCGGAAGACGCGGGACTCGGTGACCTTGCAGAACTGCGCGTGCAGATCTGGGTGCGCTTCCTTGAATGCGGTTTGGTCGAGGCGCTTGGACGACTGCGTCTTCCAGCTGGCGGACGGGACCCCGTTCATCGTCAGCAGCGCTGCATCAGCCATGAACAACTTGATCCGCTCTTCGCGCTGTGCGATCGATGCTTCGAGGCGGGCTGCGTCATCCTTGAGCGCGCGCAGGGCTATCAGGTCGATCTGGATCTCTTCACTGGCTTCAACCTTGGAACCGGCATCCTTGCTTCCGTAGAGGCGCAGGACGTCACCTACAGACGAAGGCTCCGGCGGCTCCAGGCTTTGCACGCACTGCCAGAACGCCACCTCACGCTCTCGAATCGCGGCGATCGTTTCTTCGTCGCGTTCGATCCGATAGGTTCGGAAATCGTCACCGCCGATCAGGACGCCGAAGATGCAGACAGCTCGGCCCGTGACCATCAGGCCGTGCATAGCCTGGGCGGCGTAGTGCACCGGGATCTCGTCGCTCTGCTGCTCGCCCCACTCGGCAGCCTTGAAAGGCGAGACGGTCTTGATCTCGATGTTCTCCCCCGACTCGGCTTCGGCATCGATCTCGGCCGCGATGAAGGCGTGCTCAGCATCGAGATAGCGCTCTCCGCGCCGCACGATCTGCAAGCCGGTTTCCTCGGCCAGCAGGTCGATCACATAGGGCTCCATGCGTTTTCCGCGGGACAGCACCCTAAGACGTGCCGGGTCGGTGATCTCCTGGCGCGGCTGGATCTTGTCGAGATAGACGTCTAGCTGTGTGCGCCAAGGCGAAATGCCAAGGATGGCCGCCACATCCGAGCCGCCTAGGTACTTCTGACGATCGAGTTCGCCCACGCGTTGCGGTGCGTTCATGTTTTCCTCACTTGTTCGCCGTCACCGCGACCGCCGGCTGGGGCATGTCGGTGGTGACGCGCAGGTAAATCGAGAAGGCGACCCAGCACACGAGCGCTGTGCAGCAGAACCAGGCGAGGCCGCGGTCCCATTTGGCGGAGCGGCGCTTGTCCGCATCGGTGAGCGTCCAGCCCGCAGGCATCTGGCGGATGAACTCGTGGCGCTGCTCGGCGCGGGAGAACGGGGCGAAGGGGCGGTGGGCGACAGTCACGTGTCGCGCTTTCGTTGCCGCAGCTTCCGAATAGAGGCGCGGCCAATGCGGTCCGAAGTCGTGGTCCATGTCCAACTCCCGATGAATGGATGAAGGACTAAATGGGCAATCTGCGGACGGCACGGGCGCGGAGCTGGACGTCCTTGGGGTCGCGGTACTGGTAGCCGCGGTAGAAGTACTGATACCAGGCCCAGCCGTCATGCCAGGCAGCCGTCTCGCGCGTCCAGTACCAGTCCTCTACGAATTCGCTCTTCAGCGTCGCGAAGAGCAGCGCACCTTCGACGCGATCAGGAAGTTCGCCGCCGACACTCGCAGCCCAATCCATCGCGGCTTGCCAGCTGAGGTCTTTCGCGGCGTCCGGGAGCAGGATCACGTGATGGTGCTTGGCGCCATCGGCGCTCACGATCGTGCCGACGTAGCGTTCGCCATCTGCGAGCACGGGCATCGTCAGAGCGACAGGGAAGGTCGCCGGCACTGCGCCGTGATCGCCGGCCTGTTCATTGGTCTTGGTCATTGCTTGAGTCTCCTTGGTGGCTGTTTGGTGGGCGCTCATCACAGAAATCCCGCAACACGCAGCTGCAGAACACGCGAGTCCGTCAGCGGCCGGCGCACGTACTCACCGCCCTCGATGAACTCCGCGTCGCTGTCGCGCGCCTCGATCAGGTCGCGCGCACCTTCCACCAGCAGCGAGCGCAGCTCAGCACCGCTGCCGTGCTTCATGAGCAGCACCAGTGCCGCTTGGCACTCGCGCTCCCGGGTCGTTGCGACGTGGTCAGCGATCCGGCCAAGGGCCTCTCCGTCGCTCAACATCGCGGTGATTCGTGCGTCCTGGTCCATTCCCGTGTCCCTCGTCGTTGTCCTGTGGCGGTGACGCTCTTTCCGCCTGCCCAACAGAGCTCCGGTTGCGCCAGAGTGGGCCGTATAGCTGCAGATGGATTAGCCGGAGCCGTCGCCGGAGCCGTCGCCGTCGCCGTAGCCGTAGCCGGAGCCGTCGCCGTCGCCGTAGCCGGAGCCGGAGCCGGAGCCGTAGCCGGAGCCGTCGCCGGAGCCGGAGCCGGAGCCGGTTACTGCTTCCATACCGGTACCGACGCGATCGATTCGCGCGCGGCCTCGCTGATCGGAATGATTTCGATGACGCCCTTGAGCATCACTTCGGGCACGGCCTCAGGGAACTTGCATTCCCGCGGCTTCGTGGTGCCACTGCTAGCCAGTTGAGAGAGGCTTGCGGCGCCGTCCCAGTACCAAATGCGGCGAGCGTCGGTGACGACTGCGGTATCACCTTCGATCTCAGTCAGCGTCCCGGCGAACACGCCAGCGCTGAGGGTGCGGACCATGCAGTAGCGGCCCGTGAAGTTCGTGTTCATGCGTTCTCCTGGTTGTGCGGTGAATGACTGCTGCGATCCCTTCCCCCTTCGCGGCTTCCTCGCGCTTTGCTGCGCCGTGTGCTGCTACGCCTGCCGCTTCAGGGTCTTCCCCGGCTATGCGGGGCTGCGGCTTCGTGGGGTGATGCGATGGGGTGAAGTATCACAAATGTGTTTGTGGATGTCAAACACAATCGTGATGTTCGAGGGCAAAAGAAAACCCGCCGAAGCGGGTTGGTGTGTTCGCAGCGAAGAGGGGCTTAAACGCCGTTCTTCTCCCAGTCGGTCTCTTTGGTTGGCACCCCGGGTGTTGGGATTGGCTTAGGCCTGCAGTGGTTGCCCTCCCATTTCGACGACACCACAAGTCCCTTCTGCAGCTCGAAGGTGGTGTCGCAGAACCGTTCGAATGGCTTGTTTGCAGTCACCGGGATGTCTTCTCGGAACCGCAAGAATGAGGACGCTCCCACCGTGTAGCGCTGGGTCGGAATCCCCCAGCCGCGAATCAGCGTCGCCTCATCCTTGCCCCGCCAATCGTCCAGATTCGCGATGTAGGCGGGGGTGTGCCGGCATGCCGCAAGCAGCAAGGCTGCCAAAACTATCCAGCGCATCAGATTCTCTCGCTTTGCTTATAGACCGCGCGCCCCAGGATCTTCACGTCCTCGGTGCACCGTTTATCGGGGTAGCGGCGCTTGTCCGCGTTGTCTGAAGTCAGCCACCATTCGCCGCCATCGCGACGCATCCTCTTGATGACGGCTTCGCCTTCATAGTTGGCGGCAAACACCTCGCCGTCCGCGGGTGCGGCATCGGCTAGGTTAATAACCACCACGTCCCCATCGAACAGGCTCGTCTCCATGCTCTGGCCGGCCACGCGCAAGGCGATCAGGCGCTCTGGCTCGTAGCCATGCAACGCAAACCAATCTGCCCGGAAGAAGATCGGCCGGCTCTCGCCTTCCTGGTACTCGATTCCATATCCGTGCGCGCCAGCGGAGAGCTTTAGCTCAGCCCGCCTGACCGGCAAATAGTCCGAGGGGGCGGGCGCAAAGGCCTGTACACCCTCGGGACCATTTTCAGGGCCGATCCCATCAGAAAGCCAAAGGGGAGACTTGCCCAGGACCGCCGCCATCCGCGCCAGGTAGCTGGAAGATTTTCTGGTGCCCGACTCAAGATTCCCGATGACCGACTGACCGCACCCGGCGGCCTTGGCTAGGTCGGTTTGAGTCAATCCCTTTTCCTCACGGGCCTTGCGCAGGCGTTCCGATAGCGTCGGCATATCGCAATTGTGATATCTAACGCCATCACTATGGTGTTTGACATCGCTAAACACGATTGTGATAATGGGGTTATGGACATCCGAAAGAACGTCTCCGACCTCATCGAGGCCGGTGTCACGCAAGGCGAGATCGCCGACGCTGCCGGGTGCGCTCAATCGACCATCTCCATGCTGTACAGGGGTGAGCGGGGCGCACGGCCTTCTGCCGAACTCGTCGCTGGCATCAAGCGAGCTATGCGTAAGCATCGCAAGCGCATCAAGGCCGCCTCCGAAGCCGCCGCAGCATGAATTCCCCCATGTATCCGATCGCGCCGGCCCATAAGGGCATGCCGCAGATGCCGCAGAAGACCGCGAGCACTCCGGTTAGCGCCGCCCAGGCCGACGTATCCCCGAACACCCAGCGCCCGAGCCACCACACGCCGAACGCGGAGGCAAGCGCAAGTGCGCCGATGGCCGTTGTCATCGCCAAGAAAGCCAGTACCTGCAGCAAACCCATTGTGTCTCCCTGTCCCTTGGTGGGGCTCCCTGTGGCCGGCCCTCGGGCTGGCCGCTTTTTTCGTTTCCGTCATGGCTGCCATTTTCAGGCCGGCCACTGATAACCCCCGATTCCGACTGATAGGGATTCGTCTCAATGCGTATCAGTGATTCTCAGCCGCCCCAGCCGCAGCAGCTGGTTCTCGCCTACGACCCGACACTGCGAGAGCGCTTCGGCAGCCTCAAGGAGAGCGTAGCCGCAGGCATCTACAAGCGCGGCCTGAAGCGCATGGCGGGCGATCTCGATGAAGCGCCCGGGAACCTCTCGGTGCAGATCTCCGGCGAGGGCCAGCGCAAGTTCGATCTGGATCAGCTGGAGCGCTACATCCAGGTCACCGGCGACCACACGCCCATCTTCTACCTGATCGCCCGCTACCTGCCGGACGGCGAACGCGCCGACCGCGAAGACGCAATGGAGCAGGTGACGAACCTTCTGCAGGCGCTGCCGCAGCTACTCGTGACGGCGGGTCTGGACAACACCAAGCGCAAGGGGAGCCGGTAATGAGCAAGGTCACGATCACTCTGGTTGACAACGAAGAAGAGGGCAGCGTTGAGGTGTCGCTCGACTTCGGCGACGAGGGTGCGCAGGAAGGAAGCACTGCCCATCTCATGGGAGTGAAGGCGCTCCGATTCCTCAACGACATGTCGGATGAGGAGGACGAATGATGCGTGGACGTACCGGACTGTTGCTCGCGGCAGCGCTCGCCCTGGCAACGAATCCTCTGATGCCTGCCATGGAAGCGCCTGCGGCAGTCGTGCGCAGCATCAGCAAGCGCCAGAAGCGCGGCGGCCTGCGCGCCATCGTTGCCATCGGAGGCTACCTGAAGAGGCCCCGCCAAACGCATAAGCAGGCGCGCCGCCAGGCGCTGAAGGCGCGCGCGAAGCGGAGGGCCGCATGACCACCGCCCTCTACATCGTCCTGGCCTTCGCACCTGCCGTGGTCATCGTGCTTCTGGGCGTCGCTGTTCTGTGGCGGCGCCACGTCGAAGACGAGCGGCAAGCCCGCATCGCCGACGTCATTGCGCGCGGGAGGGAGTGACCCGGTGTTCAAGGTTCCCGAGCAATACCGCGTGAAGCATCCGTTTGGCTCTGGCGACGCAACCAATGGCGCCTTCCTGATTCCGGCCGGAGCCAAGCGGAATCTAGGTCTTGCTGTCATTGCGAGCGATGGCGAGGGCTGGGAGCACGTGAGCGTTTCGACCGCGATGCGCTGCCCGACCTGGGAAGAGATGTGCTTCGTCAAGAATCTGTTCTGGGACGAAGAGGACATGGTTATGCAGTACCACCCGCCCAAGTCGCTCTACGTGAATGTGCATCCGTACTGCCTTCACATGTGGCGTCCAACGAACGGAGCGGTGGTGCCAGTGCCGCCGGAATGGATGGTTGGGTAGGGATGAACTATTACGAGCGCCACCTGGGCGACTACGCGCGAGACACGGCGCACTTGTCGATGCTCGAGCACGGCGCCTACAGCCTGCTGCTGGATCGCTACTACGCGACTGAGCAGGGCATACCCGCTGACCAGGCGCACCGACTTGCGCGAGCTCGCACACGCGAGGAAAAGCAGGCGGTCGATGCCGTGCTCGAAGAGTTCTTCACTCTGCAAGACGGCGCATGGACCAACGCGAGGGCCGAGGAAGAAATCGCCAAGTACATCGCCAAGCAGCCCGAGGCAGACAAGCGACGCGAGAACGACAAAGAGCGCCAACGTCGTGCGCGCGAACGCCGGAAAGCCATGTTCGCGGAGCTGGACGTCCTCGGTGTGCGCATGCCATGGAACGCTACGACGGACGAGTTACAAGCTGAACTTGACCGCGCTACATCACAAAGCAGTCACGCGCCCGTCACGCCACCTGTCACGCGTGACAACACGGCTACCAGACACCAGGCACCAGACACCAGTAAACCCTTCGATAACCCTAGCGGCAGCGATACGGTTGTCAGTGCCCCTCCGCTGGAGTCGCCGCCGCCTGCCGCGCGGGATGCGATCAGCATCAGGGCGACCGAAATGGCGGTCCTGCTGCGCCACCGGGGCGCGGCCCTGCAGGCAAGCGACCCCATCGTCCGGAGGTGGGCCGAGTCCGGCGTCACCGACGCACAGGCCCTCTCCGCCCTGGAGACGGCGCAGGAGCGTCGCGCCACGGCTGGCAGCGCCCAGCAGATCACTGCCGCCTACCTGAACCCGATGGTGCAGGACCAGCGCGCACCGCCTGGCACCGCGTCCGGCAAGCCCAGGGGCAGCAGGACCACCACCGTGCATGACCAACGCCGAGCCGCGGGTATCGCGATCTTCGGCAACCTCGACCAGCAGCAGGAGCGAAACGATGAGCGTGTCATCGACGCAAGCACCACCCCGGCCGCAAGAGCGGCGCTTGAGCGATAGCGCCGTCCGGCGCCTGTTCGCCGAGTTGCAGGGCCTCTACGGCTCCCGCTGGATCGACATGTGGAAGCTGGGCCAGGTCCGCGAGAGCGACGGCGCAGACCTTGGGTTGCTCAACGCCCAGGACGTGTGGGCCAAGGCTCTGGGCGGTTTCGCAGACCACCTCGACATCCTCCGCCAAGCGCTGCAGGCCTGCCATTCGCGTCCGTTCCCGCCGACGCTGCCCGAGTTCCTGGAGTCCTGCCGCAGCTTCTGCCACGGGCCGCTAGTGCCGAAGGAGCGCCACCTAACGGTGGTGCGCAATACGCAAGAGCCGGACCCTGCCGAGACCGCGGCGCGCGCCCAAGAGGCTCTGGAGAGGGCGCGCTCTGTGACGGTCAAGGGGCCCAGCTACGACTACAAGGGTTGGGCGAAGAAGATCGTCGCGAACCCGAAGAACTACCCAGCGATGAGCTTGAAGCTCGCCCGTGAAGCGCTGGGAGCCGCGGATGAGGCGCTGGCATGAATCTCAAATGCGCCGGTTGCGGCAAGGCGCACCAAGAGGTGCGCCTCCTGGTAGCGCTGACTGACACGCTCCATATCTGCAATGAATGCGTCGACCTTTGCTTGGAAATCTGTGCCGATAAGACCTACGGGGGAGACGGCTTTGTGAGGATTGCAACCAAGGAGTTGGAGTCGCTACGAAAGCAGGTTCACCAAGCGGAAATGACCAAGATTTGGATTTCCAGCGTCCGCGACGCTATGGATAGGGCTGATGCAGTTGGAGGAGCGGCATGAGCAGAGACGTGCTTTGGATGACCGTCAATCGCCTCTCAATCGAGGTCAAGGTTTCGGACTGCTGGACGCTAAACGACAAGCCAGTCCGGCTCATGTGCGTGCCGTTCGAGTTCGAAGCCCCGGAAGGCATGAAATTCAGGTTTGCGCGCCGGATCATCGTGTTGTGGTTTGCCATCTGGATCGTGCTCGAAGAGAAGGCCTCGGCATGACCCATGGACACGACAAGCGAGCAGTGGCGGGCGATCTGCGAGGCGCGGACGGTAGCCCGATGGACCGAGGAACAGCGCAAGGCCTACTACGAGGACATGATGCGCAAGCGGGGCAGGGAAGCTGCGAACGCACTGATCGCGGATGTGAATCGGGAGAGGCGCGCGAATGAGCTACCTCATCGGGATTGACCCCGGCGCATCTGGGGCCGTGGTCGTGATGGACGCGAAACACTTCAACCTCATCGAGTGGGCCTTGATGCCCACGCTCAAGGTCGGCAAAGCAACGCGCGTCAATGCGCCCGCTCTCGCAGCGATGCTGCGAGACTTTGATGCCGGGCATGCCTACCTCGAACAGGTCGGCGCGATGCCGGGGCAGGGCACCGCCAGCATGTTCAGCTTCGGACACTCCGCAGGCGTTGCAGCCGGTGTGCTGGGGGCCATGGAGATCACGACGACGCTGGTGGCGCCGCAGACATGGAAGAGGCGCGCCGGGCTCGTCGGCACCGAGAAGGACGCGGTGCGAGCACGCGCTATCCAGCTTTGGCCATCGTGGCGCGCGCTCGACAAGAAGGGGGCCGGACAGGCGTTTGCCGATGCGGCGCTGATCGCAAGGTTTGGTGCAGCGGAATGACGTCTCATGGCTAAGTGCATCTTTTGCGGCGGCAGAGCCGAGTTGCTGTGCGATAGCAGGCTTGGATGGGAGCGCATGCGTGGGCAGATGGCGAAGGACGCGCCGAATCTGCTGGCCCTCTCATCCGATTGCATCCCCTCCCGGTATCGGGTCGTGCACACGTGCGACGCGCCGCTGTGCCGCGCATGCGCCGTGAGCGACGGCACGATGCATTTTCGACTGCGCCATGGTCCGTCCTTCTCGGAGAGCGTCGACTACTGCCCTGGACACAGTTTTGGCACGCTCAGAAAAGAGATCACCGGGCTGGAAGCCGAGGCTATGCGGGCAGCTTGGCGCCGAAGTGCGAGAACAAAGCGATGAACCCGTCCAAGCCCCAGCGCCAGGAGCGCACACACAACCGCGACCCGCGCGCACGCGCGTTTCCCGACGGCGAGGCATGACCGAAGTAGCGCACCTCAATCCCGGCGAGCGTGTGGATTGGTTCCGCATGTTCGCCGACCTCAAACGGAACGGCTGGTCCGTGTGGAACATCGCCGAGCAGACCGGCTTGCCTCGCGAGCGACTACGCGGGTGGCAAAACAATGGGCACGAGCCGAAGCACACGGACGGCGAAGCGTTCATCGCGTTCTACTGCGAGGCGATGGGCCGCCACCGCGCAGACCTGCCAGTCATGCGCCTGGAACTCTCTGCCGCGAAGGCCAGATAAACGGGTGGGAATCCACCCATGAGGCCGCCAGACACTTCCCGGGTCTTTCAGACCCAATGACCGGAGTGTTCGCTATGGCTAAGACGCAACCTCGCATCCCGGGCGAGGATCCCGCTGATACCCAGCATGACGATGCTGACATCGCCCTGGCTGCGGCCGAGCCGGTGGAAACGCCCAAGCCCAAACGCTCAGGCAAGGCCGAGCCAGTGGCGCATGCCGGAAAGCTCCCCTCGCAGCACGACATCGACGCGACGAAGCTCGACCGTGCGGTGCTGACGGATGACGGCTGGCTCGTGCCGGACAAGCCGCTGCCGAAGAACGACACGCTTCGCTGAGGCCACCATGTGCAACTCGAAGAGCTTGTACGATCCGGCCGGCATTTATGGCGGTGGCGGCGACCAACTGCACGCAAAGCTTGGCCTGGGCGTGAAGCCCGAGACGCCTGACGTGGTGACGCGCGATCCGGTGGCTGAGGAAGCTGCGGCCAAGACCTCAGCGACGCAGGTGGCCAACGCAGCGATCGTTGAGCAGAAGCGCCGACGCAAGGGCGCAAGCCTGCTGTCGTCTGGTAGTGAGCGCGGCGCGTCCGACTACGGGTCGTCGCTGCTCACGCAGGGCAAGACGCTGCTCGGGGGCTAAATGGCCGACAACAAAGGCGCAGCGATCATCAAGCGCGCCGATGCACTTCGAACGATTCGCCTGCCGCAGGAGCAGCCTTGGCGCGATGTGTTCGACTACTCGTTCCCGTCGCGCGTCGATGGGTTCGATGGCGAAGTGCGGGACGCGACGAACACGCAGGACCAGCTTGCGCGGCTCACCGACTCCACGCTCGCCGAGTCCGCGCAGATCCTGACGTCGAACATCCAGGCTGGCATGACGCCGGCCAACGCCGTTTGGACTGGCTTCCAGACTCCGCAGCAGTCGCAGGAGGAAAGCCTGTGGTTTGATGCCTGCGCGACGACAATCTGGCAGCACATCCACGCGAGCAACTTCGACGCCGAGGATTACGAAGCGACGCTTGAGATGGTGCTGGCCGGCTGGGGTGTGCTCTTCATTGACGAAGACCGCGACGCCGGCGGCTACGTGTTTCAGTGGTGGCCCATCAGCGGCTGTTATATCGCCCAGTCCAAGCCTGGCGGCAAGGTCGACACGATCTATCGGCCCTACAAGCTCACGGCTGAGCAAGCGGTGAATCAGTTTAGCCTCCGCGGCGACCAGCTCAGCGACGCGGTGCGTGAATGCGCAATGAAGAAGCCGGACGAGCTGATCGAGTTCGTTCAGGCGATCTATCCGCGCAAGGGCGGTGTGCAGGGTGCGGCCATGGCTCGCAATCTGCCGTTCGCCTCCTGCCATGTGGAGCGCAAAACGGCGAAGCTCGTGCGTGAGAGCGGCTTCCACGAGCAGCCCTTCACCTGTTTTCGCTGGAGCGTGCTTCCCAATCTGCCCTACGGCATGGGCCCGGCCTCGGTCGCACTGCCCGACGCCAAGATGCTCAACGGCGTAAAGCGTCTTGAGTATCAGAATCTCGATATGGCTGTGGCCGGCATGTGGATTGCCGAAGACGACGGGGTGCTCAACCCGCGCAACGTGAAGGTGGGAGCGCGCAAGATCATCGTCGCCAACTCGGTGGACAGCATGAAGGCGCTGCAACCGGCGACAAACTTCCAGATCGCGTTCATGAGCGAGGAGAAGCTACAGGCGCAGATCAAGCGCGTGATGATGGCCGACCATCTGACGCCGCGCGAGGGCCCCGTGGAAACGGCCGCCGCCGTGTATGAGCGCATCAGCCTCCTGCGCCAACTGCTCGGCCCGCTCTACGGCCGCCTGCAGTCGGAAAAGCTCAAGACGCTGGTAGAGCGCTGCTTTGGCATTGCGATGCGCGCGGGTGTTCTGCCGCCCATGCCCGAATCTCTGCAAGGCAAGCAGGCCACGGTTTCCTACCGGTCGCCCTTCGCCCGTGCGCAGAAGATGGAAGAGGTTGCGGCGATCGAGCGCGCATGGATGTCCGCGGGCCAGATTGCGGTAGCCAAGCAAGACCCTGGCGCCATGGACAACCTGGACGCAGACGCATCGGTCATCGAGATCACTAAGGCCGTGGGCGCAGAGAAGATCCTGCGCGACCCGAAGGTCGTTGCCCTCATCCGCAAGCAGCGCGAAGACGCGCAGCAGGCCGCGAAGCAGCAGGAAATGGCTCAGCCCATCGTGCAGGAAGCCGGCAAGGCTCTCGCGCAGAACATGGTGAATGCGTGAGCCAGAACGACGAAGCGCGTGCGCGCGCACTCATGTACCGCGACATCTTCGAAACAGATCGTCGCGGCGCTGCCATCTTTGAAGACCTGTACCGCCGCTTTGCCGCGCACGCCAAGGTGCATACCGAGGGCGGCATCGATGCGGTGCTCAAGACCTACCAGGCCTCGGCGCATCGAGAGGTGATCGAGTACATCGTGCGGCAGATCAACCGCGCCAACGAGGTCGGCGACGACCAAGACCAGGAGTGACCCGTGTTCCTTCGCAATCGCCATCCCTATCTCGAACAAGCCGCTGACGTGCCCGCAGGCGCTGGCGGCGGCGGTTCTGGCGCGTCCGCTGGTGCTGATCCGGCGGCAGGCGGATCGCTGCTTTCCCAGGGCGGCACGCCGGCCGAAGTCCCGCTCAACGAGTTTGTGCCGGAGAAGTTCCGCGCGATGCGCGACGACAACGGCACGCAGGTATTCGACGCCGAGGCCACGCTGCGCAAGGTGACGCAGAGCTATGTGGAACTCGAGAAGCACAAAGGGGCAATCCCTGAGGTGCCGAAGTCAGCAGAGGAGTACGCGCCCAAGATCGAGGTGGAAGGCTTCGATATGGATGCGTTCAAGGCCGACCCGATGACGGCAAGTTTCCTCAAGGGCGCGCACGCTAAGGGAATGACCAATGACCAGGTGAGCTACGTCCTGCAGAGCTATTTTCAGTCGGCACCCGAGCTTGTGCAGGCGGCGAAAAACTTCGACCGCGGCTCCTGCGAAAAGTCGCTGCGCGAGACCTGGGCAGATGAGGCTGCCTTCAAGCAGAACCTGTCTGGCGCTTGGAAATCGTTCCAGACCTACGCCGAGAAGGCGGGCGTTACGGTGGAGGAGGCCGAGGCGTCGGGCATCGCCAACAACCCGATCTTCCTGCGCCTGATGGCATCCATCGCGCCCGAGCTGCAGGAAGATCCGGGCGTGCATCCGGGCGACGCTAGCCCGACTGGCGAGAGCGATATCAACGCGCTGCTGGTATCGGAGGCTTACATGAATCCCAAGCACCCGGAACACCAGAACGTGAGCCAGAAGGTGCAGCGCTACTACCAGTCGAAGTTCAAGGGCGCCGCGCTCTAGAGCGTGTGCCAATCGGGTGGGAATCCACCCATTCCAAATCCGCAACATCACGGGCAGTGAGGCCCGTGGTGGCACGCGGAGAACCTCCTGAATTGCCCGTCAGTGCAGCGCTGTAGCCGGCGCGCACCACGACAGCAGGCCCGGCAGACGGCTGGACAACCTGAAGGCGACCTCGACAATTTCAGGAGCCATTCATGTCTTCCACTATCCCCGAGGCATTCGTCCGGCAGTTCGACGATACCTATCGCATGCTTGCGCAGCAGAAGGAAAGCCGCTTCCAAAGCGCTGTTCTGGACCGCGGCATGATCACCGGTGAGTCCTTCACCGCCAACAACCTGGGCACCGTCGATGAACTCGACGAGGACAACGTCCGCCACGGCGACACCATCTGGTCCGAGATCGACCACGAAACGCGCGTCGCGGTCATGCGTGATTACAACAAGGCGTTCCCCGTCGATCGCGCCGACGAGCCCAAGCTGCTCGCCAACCCGAGCGGTTCGTACATGGAACGTCTGGTGCAGGCGAAGAACCTGCGCATCGACAACCTGATCTATGCCGCGCTGCGTGGCGCGTCCTTGAAGAAGGACAGCACCACCGTAGCGCTACCGGCAGGGCAGAAGATCGCCCACGGCAGCGCCGGCATGACCAAGGCCAAGATCATTCAGGCGAAAAAGCTCTTCCGCAAGAACGAGGCCGATAGCTTCAACGGTGAAGAGCTCTACATGGCCTACAACGCCGACGTGCTCGAAGACATCCTCGCGGACACCACACTGACCAGCGCGGACTTTCTGGCCGTGAAGATGCTCCAGGACGGCGACGTATCCGGCCGCTGGATGGGCTTCAACTGGCTGCCCTACGAACGGCTCTTCAACGATGGTACTGCCACCTACGCCGTGGCCTGGGCCAAGTCCGGCGTGCATTTCGGTACCGGCTTCATGGAAGGCGACGTCGGCCGCCGCAAGGACAAGAAGAACACCCTGCAGGTGATGATGTCCGGCTCGTGGGCTGCAGTGCGCACCGACGAGAAAAAGGTCGTCGAGATCGCCTTCCAGTAACCCGCCACAGACTTCAAGGAGAACGACATGGCAGAAGTGAATGGACGCCTCCCGACCGAGTTGGCTGCGGGTCGGAAGGTTCTTCCCGACACACTCGCGGGTTCGGCAACCGCAGTTTGCGAAATGCCCCTGACGCACTCAGGTGCGCAGATCGCCGACACGATCGGGTTTGGCGTCGTGCTGAAGAAAGGTACGCGCCTGCTCGGGCTGCCGGTTCTCAGCAACGGTGCCGGCACCGCGTCGAGCACGATCGCCGTGGGCCTGCGCAACGCGGTCACCAAGGTTGTGGTGGATGCAACTGCGATCCTCCCGCAAACCGCAATCAACGCTGCCCAGACGATCCAGGTCGCGACTGGCAACAAGATCAAGGACGGGCAGCGTTATGTGCTCGACCAGGACTGCGAGCTCTACGCCACCGTGGCCGGTGCAGCCGTGCCGGCTAACCAGGCGATCCGTGTCGAAGTGCCGTACATGCAGGCCTGACCCACTGGGCCTGTGAATGGAAGCGGGGGCCAAGTGCCCCCGTTTTTGTAGGGAGCGCACCGCATGGCGGTCAATGCTGTATCGATCTGCTCGAATGCCCTGCTGCAGTTGGGCGACAACCCGATCAACTCGCTGACGGACAGCAATGATCGCGCACGCCTGTGTGCAAACCTGTACCCACAGATCCGTGACCGCATGCTCCGCGCTCACCCCTGGAACTGCGCGATCAAGCGCGTGGTCCTCGCGCCGGATGCAACCGCGCCAGCCTTCGACTGGCAGGCTCAGTTTCTTCTGCCGAGCGATTGGCTCAAGACGCTCCAGGTTGGCGACAAGTACCAGCCGCTGAGCTACGTGTCAGAGGGCCGCTACATCCTTGCCAACGCGGACTCACTGCCGCTGCGCTATGTGTTTCGCAACGATGTTGAGGGCACATGGGATTCGCTGCTGCAGGACGCGATGACGCTCGCGATGTGCGTGGCGCTGGCCTATCCGATTACCGAGTCGACCACGCTGCGCGAGAGCTTCTTCCAGCAGCTGCAAGCAGCGCTGAAGGAAGCGCGGGCCGTTGATGGGCAGGACGATCCGCCTGATACCTTCGGCGACTTCCCTTTGCTGAGCAGCCGGTTCTGAGGGGCGCACGATGCCGCGCGTCCATCTGAACCAAACCAACTTCACGGCGGGGGAGATCTCGCCGGAGATGTACGGTCGCACCGACATCGAGCGCTACCCCAACGGGGCAAAGCGCCTGACGAACTGCTCGGTGCGGATTCAGGGCGGCGCTGTGGGTCGCGAGGGCTCGATCTACGTGAAGGGCGCGAAGTTCGACGCCACACGCAAGTGTCGTGTGCTGCCCTTCGTCTTCAGCCGGCAGCAGGCCTACATCATCGAGTTCGGGCACCAGTACGTCCGATTCTACAGCGAGCATGTGCAGCTCGGTGCGCCCTACGAGATCAGCACGCCCTACACGGAATCGACGGTCTTCGAGATCGACTACGCGCAGCGTGGCGACACGATGTTCATCTTTCACAAGGACATCCCGACCCACCGCCTACGTCGATTTGGCAACACGAATTGGGATGTCGCCCCCGCGCCATGGGTCTATCAGCCCACAACGGAACTAGGCTTCAAGCCCACTGCAAACCTGACGCTTTCGTCAGCCAGCGTGGGTACTGGGCGGACGGTCACCGCATCCGCAGGCGTCTTCATGGCCTCCGATGTGGGGCGCGACATCGTGTCGCAGGCAGGGCTTGCGACCATCACCGCCTTTACGAGCGCGACTGTCGTGACGGCCGAGATTGTTGTCGCGTTCTCCAGCACGTCGGTGGCGATCAACTCCTGGACGCTTGAGGGTTCCCCGCAGACCACGCTCACTCCGTCGGCGGCTACGCCAGTGGGCGCCGCTATTACGCTGACGCTTGGGGCGAATGGTTGGCGCGACCCGGACGACATTGGCAAGCTCATCGTGATCAATGGCGGGCTGGTGGAACTCTTGAGCGTCACTAGCGCGACTGTTGCCAATGGGAAGATCCTGCGCGAGCTATCCAGCGCTGCCGCAGCGCCAGCCCTGGCCTGGACGCTGGAGTCCAGCATGTGGGGAGGAGACAACCTTTACCCGGCCACGGGCACCTTCTACCAGCAGCGCTTGATCATGGCGAACAGCCCCGGATTCCCGCGGCATGTCTTCGCATCCTCGACTGGCAATGTCCTGGACTTCCTCCTTGGTACGGACGACTCCGACGCCTTCGCGACTCCTGTGGCCGACGCGGACGAGATTCGCTACGTGGCATCGGTGCGCGTGCTGTCCTCGATGGCCTACAACGGCGAGTTCGTCATGCAGGGTGGTGTCGAAAAGCCTATCGCGCCGACGAACGTGCAGATCACCAACCAGAGCAACTACGGCGTGGACAAGGTGCGCCCCGTGCGCGTGGGAAACGAGCTCTATTTCACCCAGCGCGCCGGTCGAAAGGTCCGGGCTTTCACTTACCAATTCACCGAGGACAGCTTTGACGCGCCGGATATTACAAAGCTGGCCAACCACATCACCGAGGGTGGCGTGGCTGAAATGACCTACCAGCAGGAACCATACTCGCGGCTCATGTGCGTGCGCGAAGACGGCGTGATCGCACAGGCCACACTGGATCGCACCGAGGGCGTGATCGCCTGGACGCCTTGGGAGACGGACGGCGTCTATGAATCGCTCGCGACCATTCCGGTGGGCGACGCTGACGAGACCTGGGCAGTGGTGCTGCGGACGATTAACGGTGTTCCCCACCGCTTCATCGAGTACTTCAGCGAGAGTGTTCGCACGGATAGCGCAGTCCTGCAGACCAGTGGTTCGCCCAAGAAGACGTGGACCGGTCTTGATCACCTGAACGGCGCCACAGTGGCCGTGCTCGCCGACGATGTCGTGATGCCGGACATGGTCGTCTCTGGCGGTCAGATCACTCTGCCGCGCAATGCCTCGGCGATTCAGGTGGGGTTGCACTACGAGCCTTACATCGAGTTGCTGCCAATCGAGTTTCCCACCGGGCAAGGTACGGCGCAGGGCGCGCAGGGCAAGTGCGGCGAGATCCGCGTGCGCCTGCATGAGTCGCTTGGCTGTGTGATTGAGGATCCGGACGAAGGCAAATCGGAGGTGATCCCGTTCAGGCGCTTGGGCGACGCTGTGCTTGATCAACCGATACCGCCGTTCTCGGGGGACAAGACCACGACGCAGATGGGCTGGAAGAAGAACAGCGGAAACCTGGTGATTCGCCAGCCGCAGCCGCTGCCGTTCCATGTGCTGTCCGTGGTCCGTCGCGTGACGGTGAATGACTGAGGCCGCCATGACGATGCGAACCGCAACCCTCGCTGACATCCCGGCCATTGTCCGCATGGCCGCTGCGATGCACGCCGAGAGCCGATATGCGCGCCTGACCTTCGACCCTGCACGGATGTCGCATCTGACGGCCGCACTGATCCACAACGAGGATGGCTTCGTGCGCGTAGTGGAGAAGGAAGGCGAGGCAATCGGAACGATGCTCGCCCAGATCATGCGCGAGCCCTGGTTCGCGATCGAGCCCGTGGCCTACGAGTACGGCGTCTATGTGATGCCGGAGCACCGGGGCGGCACTGGAGCGGCGCGAATGATCAAGGCGTTCGGTGCGTGGGCAGTCGAGCGGGGTGCACGGATCGTGGATCTGGGTATCTCGACAGAGATTACCGAAGAGCGCACCGGCGCCTTCTACGAGCGGCTTGGCTTTCGCCGTGCTGGCTCGCTGTATTCGATGGAGGTCTGAGCGATGGCATGGGTAGCGCTGATCGGCGCAGGTCTCGCAGCGGCGTCTCAGGTTCAGCAGGGGCGCAACGACAAGGCATGGGCCAAGTACCAGGCAGAGCAAACACAAGCCGATGCGAACGCGGAAGCCGGCGCCGCGCAGGTGCATGCCTCGAACATCATCAGCATGGCAGACCGGCAGCGCAAAGCAGCGCGTGCGGCGATGGCAGCCTCGGGTGTCGACGTGAATGGGATTGGAACGCCCACGATCGTGGATAGCCAGATCGCGGGCGACGCTGAGCATGACGCGTTCCTCACGTTGCTCGGTGGGGAGGATGCGAGGAAGCGTGGCCAGCAACAGGCAATCGGCTTGAACATCAAAGGTAACAACGCGCAGAAGGCGGGCTACCTGGGCGCAGCAACGACCATGCTGAGCGCCGCAGGCAGCATGTACTCCGGCGGCAAGGTTGGCTGGCAGGGGGGGCGATGAGACTGCCCATGGGGAACTTCGGCAACCTGGAGCCCGTGTCGGGGGGCTCGCATGTTGTCGCCAATCCGGGGAATGAAGGTCTTCAGGCCGTGGAGGCCTTGGGGAAGACCGCCTCAGCGATCGGCAGCAACATCGTTCGCATGCGCGATGCAGAGGCCGAACGCGAGCGGCTGCAAAAGGAGCAGGAAGCAAGGCAGGCGCAGGAGCGCGCGGACCGAGCTGCGACTATCACCGCGCAGATCCGCTCTCAGAATGGCCTCTCCGATCTGCAGGACACGCTGTCCGCTGGCTTGGCCGATGGATCGATCACGCCAGACGTTGCGCGTGACCGCTGGAAGACACAGAGCCAGGAGGTGGTCGACACGCACCTAGGCGGCGCGCCGGAGCAGTACCGCGGCATCCTCAAAGCAGAGTCAGAGGGCTGGGTAGGAAAAGGCTCAAACATTCTGGAGGACCGCATCCGCGTGCGGGCCCAGCAGGATGTAGGCGCCAACCTGTCGGCGATCGGCGAGGAGCTGCAACGCACGGCACGCGACGACATCACCGGAGCGACAAAACGTTTCGAGGAAGTGATGGACGTCATGGGTCCGCAAGCGGGGCTGAAGCCCGAGCAGATCCAGACGAGCAAGCAGAAGTTTCGCGAGCAGACCCGCTACACCCAGGCCTACGACCTCATGGGCAAGGCTGGCGACAACATTGGTGCGTTGCGAGCGGTATCGACTCGGCTGGGGAGTGACGAATTCGCCGATGTGGACCCGCAGCGTCGTGTGGCGCTTGAGACCGGCATCCAGTCCAAAATCGCCACACTGGAGAACCGGGCGGCCATCCGGCAAGAGTCAGCCATGCGCCAGGCGGAAGCCACCTTCACATCCTTCTCGACATTCATGGACTCGGGTCGCATGCCGACCGAGGCCTACACGCAGCAGGTGATTTCGCGCGTGAAGGGCACGCCCTACGAAGCGGCGGTCATGGAGTCCATCAAGCAGGCACCGCACAACGCTGCGTTCGCGAGCCAGCCCGTTGGGCAGCAGGTGGTAGCCCTGCAGTCGATGGTGTCGGAGATGAACCAGAGCGGCAGCTCGCCGCAGATGGAGGCCGCCTACAGGAAGCGCGAGCAGATCGTGCGCGGCACGATGGCCGACATCGAAAAGGATGCGATCAGCGCGGCGCTGGATCGCAACGTTATTGCTGCGGTGCAGCCCCTGAACTTCGCCGATGTCACGACCCTGCCGGCGCAACTGGCCGCACGCGGCGATACGGTGGCCAAGGTCAGCACGTGGGCCGGCAAGACGGTCTCTCCGCTCACGGCCGAGGAAGCCAACGCACTAGGACGCGCGATCGACCCGCTGCCGCCGACGCAGAAAGCCCGCGCACTGGAAGCCTTCGCGCGTGCCGTGCCGCAATCGCAGATGCTGGCGATCTCCAAGCAACTGGGCGACAAGAACGGAGACCTTGCGATCGCGGCTGCACTTTCGGTGCGCGACACCACGGAAGGCCGCAACGTCGGAGAGCTCTTCCTCAAAGGCAAGGAAGCCATCGCCCAGGGTCGCGTAAAGCTCGACACCAACAAGGAAACGGGCGTCAAGGCGCAGATCTTCGAGCGTCTGCAGGGCGTCTATTCCTCGCCAGCCGCCACCCAGGCGGCTGCTGATGCGGCCTATGCGGTGTATGCCCAACGCAAGACCGAGGGATCGGACAAGGTTGATACGGCGATCAGCCTGGTTACGGGCGGCATCAAGGACCACAACGGCGGGAAGATCGCCAAGCCCTACGGCTGGAGCGACGACAAGTTCGATGACTGGCTGAAGACCACGACGCCGGCCACGCTAGGTGCGGAGCGCTTTGTGGTCAACGGCAAGGAAACGAGTGCGGCTGAGCTGTCCGCGGCGCTGCCGGGGGCACGTCTTCGCGCCTACGGGGATGGGCAGTACCTCGTGGAGAGTGGATCAGACGTGGTGCGTCTGCCCACCGGTGCGCCCTTCATCCTCAAGGTCAAGTGATGTTCGACGAGATCTACTCAGACTCGCAGCAGGCCGTTCTAAACGACATCACCCGGCGCGGTTTACCGGCGCCACCGCCGCCGCCCAAGCCGGGCGTGTTTGCGGGGTTTGGTCGTTCCGTGGGCGGGTCGGTCATGCAGGGCGGTGCGTTAGCTGCGCGCGGCGTGGGCATGGCGCTGTCCGTCGTGCCCACAGCAATAGATGCGGTGGTGGGCAGCGACAACATGTCGAGTTCCACTCTGACCGACGACTACTTCAGCGCCCTGGATCAGCTCACCAAGCCGGCGGTCGATTACTGGAAGCCGAACCCGGATGGCGTGGGCACGGCGTCGCAGATTGCCGGCGGACTCGCGCGGATCGTGTTGCCGCTCGCGGCAGGTGGCGGAAACCCCACGCTGGTAGTCGCCGGCGAGCAGGTGGGCGCCTATGACGAGCTGGTGGCCCAGGGTGTTGATCCTTCGACGGCGAACAAGGCCGCCACCGTGCGCGGAGCAACTACAGCGATCGGCATGATGATGCCGGCTGCGCTCGTGTCTGGCCGAGTCGCTGCGGCAACAGCGGGCGCTGTGGCAAATCCGCTGGTCGGGATCGGCGATCGTGCGGCTACGCAGTTCATTCTCGAGAATGCCAACTACGACAAGATTGCCGCGCAGTACCAGCCGCTGGACGCCACCTCTATCGCGATCGATGCGCTGGTCGGCGGAGTGGCGGGTGCGGCCGCAGGCAAGCCGCGCGTGCCGGTGTCCCCCGAACAGCACGCTGCGGCGATGGCCCTTAACGAGGCGCACGTAGCCGACGAAGCCACTCTGGTGACCGCTCCAGACCCGAACGCTAAAACGCTGGCCACAGACTTGCAGGTGGAGGCCGCACGTGCCGTGGAGGCGGGGCAACCCGTCGCAGTCGCTGAACGCGCGCCGGTGAATCCGGCTCTGGTTGAGACGAAGCGCACCGAAGCGGAATCCCGCCTCCGCGAGATGGGCATCGCTACTGACAGGGAGGCACGCTCTTGGCGCCCGACGCAAATCGGCCTGCCTGACGGGATGATCGAGCGGACCTCCGATCGGCTGCTGGAGAAGATGGGCAGCGCGATCGACGAGAAGATCAAGAACAGCGTCGCCACCGACGAAGACATCGCCACGCTTAGCGCCATTCGAGCCGAGCAGGCAAGGCGCTCCCAAGGCCCTGCCGCTGCGCCGGAAGCATCACCGACTGCGGTAGGCACGAAGGAAGTCCAAGCGGAGGAACCAGACCCGGTGCGGGCGCTGGTCGAAGCCAATCCGGAGCGTCGTATCCGTCTGGAGGATGGTACTGAAGTGAGCGCGGGCGAGCTTTACAAGCAGGCCGAGACCGAAGCGGCGCAAGCCGAAACCGACAGCCGTGGCTACCAGGCCGCGGTGACCTGCTTCATTCAACACGGGGACATCTGATGCGCAGCGAATGCATCGAGGCGGTGGGCAAGGCGCTGGGCCGCTCTATCACCCAGGATGAGGCGCAGGGCATCGAGGACCGCCTGCGCGAGAACATGCGCGAGCTGGCCCGCAAAGATCCGGCAGCGTGGCGCACGCTCTCTACGGCAGATCGTCTGATGCAGGGCGCAGAAGCCGCTTCGAAGCAGCTGCTCGCCGAAGCTTCGAAGAAGAAGCAGCGTGTCGCGCTCCAGATCATGGCGCATGACCGCGTTACCGGCCGCTACGAAGCGCTCACCGCCAAGGGGCGCACGCCGTTTGCCGCCGTGGGGCGCATGCTGCAGAACGTGGATGCGTACTCAAAGGGCGTGGCGAAGGAGTACTTTTCATCCTTGGTCGACACGCTCCATGCGGTGGATACCAAGTGGCTTGGGATGGTGGAGGACGCCGGCTCTGTGCAGCGCTTCGTGCGCGAGGTGATGGGGCAGGCAACGGGCGACGCCAGAGCGGCAAAGGCGGCAAAGGCTTGGCTCGATACCATCGAAGAGATGCGTCAGCGCTTCAACCGCGCGGGTGGCGACATCGGCAAGCTCGACTACGGGTACCTTCCGCAGCCACACGACCAGGCGCGCGTAGCCGTCGCCGGCAAAGAGAAGTGGGTGGCCGACACGCTGCCACTGCTGGACCGCAAGCGCTACCTGAACGAAGACGGCACGACCTTCAGCGATGAGCAGATGCGCGAGATGTTGGGCCGCGCCTGGGAGACGATTGCCACCGGCGGGCTGAACAAGATGGAGCCCGGCAAGGCTGTAGGTACCGGCTCGCGGGCGAACCGTGGCAGCGACCATCGGGCGATTCACTTCAAGGACCCGGAAGCTTACTTCGCCTACATGAACGAGTACGCGCGTGGCGGCGTGTTCAACGCTATGCAGGCGCACGTAGGCAGGCTCGCCAAAGATATTGCCCTGGTCGAAGAGCTCGGCCCGAACCCGGAAGCGATGTTCCGCTATGTGCAGGACACCGCGAAGAAGACGGGCGATAGCGATCTCATTGGCCCGTACCTCGTGCGCAGCGGCGACATGTGGGCAGCGCTCTCCGGCAAGACGGGAATGCCGGCTAACGTGAAGCTGGCCGACTTCGCCCAGGGCATGCGCAACGTGCAGGTGTTCGCCAAGCTCGGCGGAGCCATGCTATCAAGCGTGACGGACATCCCTACCTACTTTGCTGCGACAGGCTTCAACAGGCTGCCATGGCTCACGTCGGCCACGAACCTGGTTCGCTCCTTCGGCAAGGATGCGAAGGAGTTTTCCAACCGCGGCGGACTGATTGCTGACTCGATCGTTTCGGACATGAACCGCTGGGCCGAGGGAAACATCGGCGCGGGCTGGACCAGCAAGATCGCCAACGCCACGATGAAGGCCTCTCTGCTTGAGGCTTGGACCGATGCCACCCGCCGCGCGTTTGGCATCTCGATGATGGGCGGCATGGCGCGCATGGTGAAGAGCGATTGGAAGGATTTGCATCCGCGCGACCTGCGAGCGCTGACCGCCAAGGGCGTGACTGAGCAGGACTTCCGGATATGGCAGTTGGCAGAACCCGAAGACTGGCGCGGCACTGCGATGCTGACGGCCTCGTCCATTCGGGCTATCGCTGAACCCAAACTGGAAGCGGCTGGCTTTAGTGCTACGGACATCTACCGCGCGACGTCTCGCATGCTTGGCTTCATCGCGGATGAATCCGAATACGCCTCTCTCGCTCAGGATCTGCAGACGCGCGCGGCCGTACAGCGCGGTACCCAACGTGGCACGATCGAGGGCGAGCTGCTGCGCTCGGTGATGCTGTTCAAGGGATTCCCGATGGCCATGATTTCGCGGCACTGGGAGCGCGTCGCTGACACCTGGCGGGACGGCGACAAGGCGCTCGCCCTGGGTTACGCCGCGGGCCTATCCACGGCACTGACGATCTTCGGTGCCATCGCAATCCAGTTCAAGGACATGGCGGCGGGTAAGGACCCGCGCGATATGACTGGTCAGCAGGGCGAACACCCCACGCAGGCCGCCAAGTTCTGGACAGCCGCGCTGATGCAGGGTGGCGGCCTCGGGATCATGGGGGACATCCTCTACACCAGCATGGGCGGTAACGACCGCAGTGGCCGGCCCAACTGGGCTAACCTGGCCGGACCCGTGTTCGGGGATGTGGCGGATGCGATCGACCTGACTGCCGGGAATATGGGCGAGGCCATGCGCGACGAGGACACGCACTTTGGCGCCGAAGCCCTGAAGTTCACCAAGGGCCACATGCCTTTCGTGAATCTCTGGTACGCCAAGACGCCACTGGATCGCGCATTCTTCAATGATCTGCAGGAAATGCTGTCACCAGGATACAACGCCCGTATGCGGGGGCTGACCAAGCGCGATTGGGGGCAGGAGTACTGGCTGGCGCCCGGACAGGACTTGGGTGATGCGCGCGCGCCGAATCTCGGCGCAGCAATGGGGAAAAAGCAATGAGGCAGGAGCAACTGGTGCGCTTGCAGGAGCTGGAAGAGAAGCTCGCCGATGTGGTGCTGATGGAGTGCGATCCGGACCTTTGGCCGGGCTCTGGCGTGCGTCCAAGCGAGCTCACGCAGCAAGAGCGCGGGGACCGGTACTGGTGCAAGAAGAACGCGGCGGCCACGTTCGCGCTACTGCAGCGCACGGCCTCTCTCCTGACCGACGCCTCGCGGCCGAAGGGCGGCGAACACGGGGACGACGAGGACCTGGACCGAGAAGTCGCCAAGGCGGAGAAGGAGGCGGCACAGATCCTGAAGAAATTCACGAGCACCGCGCGTGGCCAATCGTGAGATCAGCTTCGCAGCGTTCTATATTCTGTGGGGGCAGCACCGGAACTGGGTAGTGCCGCCGGTGCACCTGCGGGCGTGCCACTGGATGGAACACCGCGGAGACCTAGCCGTACTGCGAGCGCATCGCGGGTTCTCCAAGAGCACGATCCTTGCCGCGTACAACGCATGGCGCTACCTGCGCCAGCCAGCCTATCGCATCCTGCACCAATCGGAATCCGATCCGACCGCCTACAAGACGAGTCGCGACACGCAGAACGTACTGCGCAACCACCCGCTCACCAAGGGCATGTTCCGCGAAGGCGGCGTGCAGGAATGGTGGGTAAATGGCGCCGAAGACTCTCGCAATGCGAGCATGTACGCGCGGGGGATTCTCTCCAACGTCACAAGCGCGCGTGCGGAGGAGTGCCAGAACGATGACGTGGAAGTGCCGCGCAACATCCAGACACCCGAGATGCGCGAGAAGCTGCGCTACCGCCTGGGCGAGCAGACGCACATCCTCGTACCTGGAGGGCGTCAGCTCTTTATTGGCACGCCCCACACGCACGACAGCCTCTATGACGAGATGGAAAAGCTAGGCGCTGACTGCCTGACGATCCCGATGTTCGAGCGCGAGTGCCGCATCGATGACGCCACACAGGATGCCTACCCGCTGCCATTCGTGCCGGAGTTCGTGTTCGCCGGCATTGGCAAGTCGGCGCGCGTTCTGGTGGCCGGCCGCGACTACCGCATGCGCGGCCAGACGCTAGTCTTCTCCACGCCGCCAGGAGGGTTGATCGACTGCTATGCGGGCGTTGCCTGGCCCGAGCGCTTCGATGGCAAGGAGCTGGAGAAGCGCCGCAAGCGCACCCGCACGATCAACGAATGGGACTCGCAGTACCAGCTGCACAGCAAGCCGATCCACGACGTGCGGCTCGACCCGAACCGCATGGTCCCGTACAGCGTAGAGCCCACGTTCCGCACTATCAACAAGGCCTTGACCATGTGGCTGGGGAAGGCCCGGGTCGTGAGTGCGCGCGCTTACTGGGACTGCGCAACTGGGCGCATCGGCGGTGACGACTCGGTGCTATCGATCGTCCTGGACGATGACCGCGGCAACCACTACTGGCACCGTGCCGTTGCACTCACGGGCGACTATGCCGAGTTCGACGATACGCGGAACACGAAGATCACCGGAGGCCAGGTGCTGCAGGCTGCCGAAATCGTCAGAGGTCTGCGTATCCCGCGCGTCACGGTAGAGACTAACGGCGTGGGGACGTTCGTGCCCAAGCTGCTGCTGCGCGCCTTGAAGCAAGAGGGTGTGCGGTGCGGCGTCGCAGAGTCGCCGGCGCGCGGCAACAAGAACGAACGGATCCTCGGCGGCTTGGAGGGGCCGCTTCTTTCGGGCGTGCTCTGGGCACATACGAGCGTAGTCGACGGCCCGGCCGGCACGCAGATGAAAGAGTGGAACCCGAAAATCAGCGACCAGCCGGACGACTACCTCGATAGTGGTGCCGGCGCACTACTCGATGCGCCCGTGCGCATTGGGCAAACGGGTGGGAAACCACCCTCCGACCGAGACGAGGATTGGCGCCCAACAGCGGGCGTTTTTGAGGTTGCTCTGGAGGCCTGACGTCCGCGCACAGCGAGGCGTCTATGCCTGTCACCGAACAGACACCCATCAACACGTCGACCACCAACGGTGTGACGACGGTCTTCCCTTACGGCTTCAAGATCGCGCAGACCTCGGATCTCCAGGTGCTGCTCGATAACGTAGCGGTGACGACTGGCTTCACCGTGAGCGGTGTGGGGAATGACAGCGGCGGCGACGTGACATTCGCAGTCCCGCCCGGTGCCGGCAAGCAGCTGGTGCGCAAGCGCAACATGAAGTACGCGCGAAGCACCGACTATCAAGAGAACGGCGATCTCTTGTCGCAGACGCTGGACGATGACCAGGACGCCCCGGTCATGATGATCCAGCAGATTGCCGAAGCCCTGAGCAGGGCGTTCCTGTTGCCGCCTGGATCTAGCGCGCCCGTCTTCCCGCCTCTGCTTGATCCGCTCAAATACTGGCGCAACCGCGCAGACGGCCTCGGCGTGGAGTTCGTCGACCTTTCGAGCGGTGACAGTTCGATCGCATTGGCTGCGGCCTTGGCGGACCCGTCCGATACCAAGGGCGCGACGCTGGTGGCATTCGGTCCGGACACAGTAGCGGCGTCACTGGCAGCTTCGTGCCGAATGTTCGCCACCGTTGCCGCGTTGCGCACAAACGGGAATGCACGCATCACGGCGGCCGGAACCTTCGGGTATTCCGCTGCCAATGATGGCGGCGGCGCACCTTACTACAAGGACGCTGCGGACAACACGACGGCGGACGACGGATTCCTGTGCATCGTTGATGCCGGCGGCCGGCGCTGGAAGCTGAACCGCAAGATCGATGAGATCGATCCTCGGCATGCTGGCGTGACGCTGGACAATGTCGACAGTTCGACGGCGTGGGCGAAGGTGTTGGCTTTCGCGGCCACGCTGACCTCAGGCGGCGCTGGAGTGACGATCAAGCAGCCTGTTGGAGTCATGAAGGTTGCGAACTTCACCATCCCGGCGCGCGTGAAAATTCGCGGTGCCGGAAGCCGATCGAGCATCATTAACGTCACCGGGACCGGTGATCTAGTGACGATCTCCGGCGTAACGAACGCTGGCATCTCCGGAGTTCGCATCGGAATGCCGAGCAGCGCAACCGCGGTAGCCCTGCGCGTCACCACGACGACCGGAAACTCGGTGCGTTGGATCGACGTCGATGACATCGAAATCGCCGGCGCTAACGTGTCCGGACAGGTCGGCCTGGCTTTGATCGCCGCGGGATCGGACATCCTGTCCGATAGCGCTTTCAACCGCATCAAGACCTTCCAAGTTGATCAGCCGATTCAAATCAGCGGCGCAGAAGGCAACGACATTCAGGACTTCGAAATCAACGATTTCGCCGTGTCTGTCGCGCGGGCAGCGATCAGCAGCGTCGGACATGCGAACAGACTGTCTGGTCGTGTGGCAGCGTCTGCCGCCACCGCTGGGTCAACGGGTTACACCGAAGGTGGCACCAACAACATCGTCGATATCTCTGTCGACATCGGCGCCGGTGGCAACACTGCGCTCAACATCTCAGTAAATGACGCGGGCAACGTCATCCGCGTGACCCGCCCTGAGTTCCTGACGCCGATCGGCGCATATGCTCGCGGCAACACCATCACCGACAGCCAATTCACCGTAGCAAAGCGCACATTGACGAAGGGCGCGTCTCCGTCGCCCGCAAATTTCGCCTTGTCTGCAGGCTGGGGAACCGGCGCATCGGTCACCGTCAATGGTGGAACTGATCAGCGCGTCGACTTCACGGTGACCGCGGGGAGCGCCAGCTTCGCCGCAAATCCGACCGTGAGCTTCACGTTCGCAGATGGTGCATTCCCGTTCGCACCGATGCCCCAAGTGACGCGCAACGGGGGCAATCAGCTATCTGTCAACGGCGTGCTGGCGAGCTCGACGACGAGCAGTTCGGGTTTCACATGGGTCGGAACGCCTGCTGTCGGCGAGACGTACCGGTTCGTTCTGGATAACCGCTGATGCAGACGGTCTTTGATCTGCAGGCGGCCTTCCAGATCGCCATGGCGCTAGTGGCGGGCCTAGGCGGCTGGTTCATCAAGGCGCTGTTCGGACGCATCGACAAGCTCGAGCAAGCTGACGCCGCGATCGCGCAGTCGGTGGGAGAGCTTCGCGTGGACCTGCCGACCAACTACGTGGGGAAGGGCGACTTCCGCAAGATGGGCGACGACATCTTTGCGACGCTCCGGCGCATTGAAGACAAGCTCGATAGCAAGGCGGACAAATAATGTTCTCGGCCATACTGTCTTTCCTCGGGGGCTCTGCCTTCCGAATGATCTGGGGCGAGATCTCGCACTGGCTGACTGCTCGCCAGGAGCACGCGCAGGAAATCGAGCGCATGCGGCTGCAAGGCGAGTTGGATGCGGCCGCCCATGCACGCAACCTGGAAGCGATCAAGGTCCAGGCTGATCTCGGCGTGAAGACGATCCAGGTGCAGGCCGAAGCCGACATGGGCCGAATCGACGCCGAGGGCTTCTACGCCGCAGCGCGCGAGGCGATGAAGCCGACCGGGGTCTGGTTAGTGGATCTCTGGAATGGAATTGTCCGTCCGCTATGCGCCACGATCGCCATTGCTCTGTGGGTGCTGGCGCTCAAGCGTGCCGGCTGGACGATGGGCGCCTGGGACATGGAGCTTGTCAGTGGCGTGCTGGGGTTCTTCTTCGCTGACCGCTCGCTCGGTCGACGCGGGAAATGAACACTGATCTTGCCGAGCAGATCGCCTGTGCGCTGGCGCGCCGGTTCGAGGGTTGCTACCTGACGCCGTACCTGTGCCCGGCCGGCTATCCGACGGTTGGTTTCGGTGCGCGCTATTACCTCGACGGCAGGGAAGTGCAACTCACCGACCCACCGATCACCCGTCATGTGGCGGAGGTCATGCTGCGCGACTCGGTGCGCCGAGTGCATCTGCCCGCGGTGCTGCGGCTGTGCCCCGGCATCGACTCGCCCGAGCGCTTAGCGGCCATCATCGACTTCGCATTCAATCTGGGAGCAGGGCAACTGCGTGCCTCCACGTTGCGCAAACGGATCAACGCCGGGGCCTGGGATCTCGTGCCGACAGAGCTGCGCAAGTGGGTGAGGGGAGGGGGCCGCGTGCTGCGCGGCCTCGTCCTGCGGCGCGAGGCTGAGGCTGCCTTAGTCTAGGCCTGCATCAGGAGTGCTCAGGGTGGGCAGCGCGGGACTAACGCCTACTAGTCCTCAGGTGAATTAGTAGGACTTGCCGGTCTTTCCCGGCTGCCAGTGGCACGCTAATTTTCTCCGCCCGTCACCACATTTCGAGCCTGTGGGGGCCGTGGGTGGCCGGTGCTGATCTCCGGCACAGGGTTGTAGCAAGCCCCGCAAAGCGCGCACTACTGTAGTTGCGGCGCATCAGCCTGCGCATTCACCCACACGGCTGGCGGCTTGTCCGGATGGCTGCACCATCGTGGGGTTCAGTGGCCCTGTTCCCCGGCCTCAAGCTATAAGCCCAAGCCGCCAGTCGTGTGGAGACCCCTTACGGGGGTCAGTCGGCGATAGAGGCCCGCATCGCACAGGAGCTTTGATTATGCGCCGTCTTTCTTTTCGTGAACAGGGGTGTCGTTCTGCCGCATGGCGGCGCGACTGTACAAAACCTCAGTGTCTCGCCGAGGTCGCGTAGGGTGCAATGGCCCACCCCGAAAACTGTCTAAAACTCGCCAGCGCACCCCAAAGAAAACAGCGACTTAGGGTCGCGTGCCGAGGCAGATCCAATTAGACAAAACGCCCCGTCTTTGGGTATTCCGCCAAAGGCTTAGCCTCCCTTTCAAACCTGATGCTGCATCATCGGGGTGTGCGCAGCGAGTTCGGCGGGGGACAGGGCGGCAGGGGCTGGGGCGCGGGCGTTCAAGATGGCAACCGGTCGTTGTCGCAGGGGACTGTGGGCTGGGACGAGGGCGGATTTTCGCATACGCCCGACGCTTCCCCCGATGCGGATTCAGGAAACGGCGCTCGCGAAAGCGCGAGGACCCCGCGCTGACAATCCGCAACTCCGGTTAGCCGGGTTTCGCCAGAAGCGCAAGAAAACTACCGAAACGCGGCGCTTCCGGAGATGAGAATCCATCGCCGCAATGACGACGGCCGTGCGCACCACGCCTCGTCGATGGGCAAACCAAAAGTAGACCGTACGGGGCCACCTGGAGCGGCGGCTTTGCTTGCGATGCAGGCCTGCCACGCTGAGCCAGACGAGATGTCCCAGCCCGGTTCATCCATTTCCGCACCTGGAGTTCGTTTCGCGATGTCTGATCAAAAGGGCAGTAGATCCGCACTGAGCCAAGTCCTGGCCTCACGGCTTTTTCTCGGCTCAACGATTGCCATGTTCCTGTCAGGGCTCGGCGCGTCGGCCGCCGCTCCCCAGATCGTCTTGTTCCTGGTGAAGGAACTTGGCGCTTCCTTGCCCTTGGCCGGGCTCTACTACCTGACCAGTCTGGCAGCCCCGGTTGCGGGTTATCTGGTGGGGCGCTATTCCGACCGCACCGGCAATCGTCTGGGCCTCTTCCGCATGTGTGCCGTCGCGGGCTTCGTAGGTTGGGCGGGACTGGCGCTCTCTACCTCGGTGTGGATGCCGTTCTTCCTGGGTGTCGCGCTGCTGGCCGTTTCGGGCGCCGCCGCATCGCAGATATTCGCTGCAGTCCACGACGAACTGAGCCGCAAGCCCGATGACGCCAACGAGAGCGTGGTGGCCATCATCCGGATGGCGCTGACTGGCGGCTGGATCGTCGGGCCCGTCGTGGGGGCCTGGTTGGCCGCGGCCTATGGCTTGCGTCCCATGCTGTGGATGACCGCGATCTGCATGCTGCTGCAAATCGCACCGCTCGGAACCCTGAACCCGATCGCCGAGATCAAGCCACGGACGGCGGACGAGCCCGGGCATCATCATTCGAGCCTGCGCTCGATGCTCCCGCTGCTCATGTTCACCGGGCTGTTCGTCCTCGTCTATGCGGGCGAGCCGGTGAAGTACGGTTTCCTGCTGATCTACACGGACGAGCACCTGCATCTGAGCCCGGCCGTGCGCGGCGCGGTGATCGGCATCCAGCCCTTCATCGAACTGCTCATCATGCCTTTCAGCATCGGGCTAGGTCGCAAGCTCGGCAACATCTGGCTGATGTCCATCGCAGCCTCCCTCGGCGTCCTCGCCAACCTGTGCTTCGCACTCTGGCCGTCCGCCGCGGGTATGTTCGCGGGCCAGATCCTCATGGGCGGCGTCTGGGGCGTATTCATGGTCCTCGGCATCATCGTCGCCCAGCGTCTGCTTCCCAACGCGGTCGCCACCGCGTCGGCCATCTTCATGAGTTCGACGGCCCTTGCGTCCGCACTGGGCGGCATCGCCGGCGGTCTGGGCGTCGCGGCGCTGGGCTTGCCCAGTGTCTTTCTGCTTCCGGCGCTGTTTGCGGGTATCGCGGTTGTCGGTTTGGCGCTGATGGCTCGATCGGAGCGATTCAAGACGCCGTGATGGCGATATGCGGTGAGTGCCCGTAGCGAAACAAAAGGCCGCCTTCGGGCGGCCTTTTGCTTTGGCGCGGTGATACACGGCGGCTATGTCGTCGGGTCCATTTCCGCCGGCTACAACACCGCTTGGCAAGCGCTCCGCGTTGTAGTCCGCGAGCGTGGCCCGCGCCGCGCCGAGCACGCTTTTGCAGGTCAAGCGTTCGCGATCGACGACGGCAACCCGTCCCGCGATCTTCCCTCGCTGCGCGGCCTGCACGGTCGCCCAGGGCAGCTTTTCTCGGCGAGCAGGCTAGGCGTGGGATGTCAAAGCAACGCCGCGCGAGGAACCTAGAAACGAACGGCCAGGTACACGCCCGAAACGACCAGGCTCAGCACAGTGACCAGCACACCCACGCGGGCATGGGCCTTCCAGTCAATCGCGATTCCCCGCCGAGCGGCCGCATCGACAACGATGATATTGGCGATGCTCCCCACAATCAGCAGGTTGCCCGACAGCGTGCTGATCAGGGCAAGGAGCAGGCCGCTCATCTCGTGGTGCGCAACCGGCAGTAGCAGCATCACGGCCGGCACATTGGACACGACGTTGGAGAGCAGGAACGTGGTCGCGAACAGCGGTGCGGGCTGGTCCAGATGCACTCCAAGGGATGACAGGTAGTTGATGGCATCCACGGTCACGCCGGTGCGCTGAAGCGCGTGATTGACCACGAAGAGGCTCATGAACAGGACCAGCAGCTCCCAGTCGACAAGCCCCAGCATCTTGCGGGAATGGAACTGACGGCTCATCAGCAGAATGCCGGCTCCGATGAGCGCCATGTGCTCCGTGGGCCACGGTGCCACCAGGAACGCGATCAGCAGCACGACGGCAATAACCAGGCCCTTTGCGGTTTGCCATGCGTTGAACGGCGCTTCTTCACGTTGCAGTTCGGGAGCGGCCGCACCAAGTGCCGAGCCGCTTTCTTCCTGCCACCGCCCGCCGGTCTTCCACACGATGACCCCCCAGGTAATGAGGAGTCCCAGCACCACGGGGATGGCTGCATCGAGGAAATACCCGGCGAACGGCAGGCGCAAGGTTTGGCCGATCAGGATGTTCTGCGGATTGCCAATCAGTGTCGCGGCGGACCCGATGTTGGCTGCACAGGCAAGCGCCAGCAGAAAAGGCACTGGTGCGAGCTTGCGTTGCTTGCAGGCGTCGATCAGCACGGGGGCGACGGCCAGACACACGATGTCGTTGCTGAACACGGCTGACAGCGCGGCGATCACCGCGATCAGTACCGCGAGCAACCCCGGAGGACTCAGCGACAACGTGCCCAGCTTCAGGGTGATCCAGTCATAGAAGCCACCGAGGCGCATCTGCGCCGATATGACCATGAAGGAGAAGAGCAGGATCACAGTTGGTAGGTGAATGGCGGCAACTGCCTCTTCCAGGCTCAACGCGTTGATGCTGATGAGGGCAATGGCGCCGAGGAGTGCGACACCGGTCCGGTCCAGTTGTAGAAAGGGCAGCCCGCCAAGGACCATGCCGAGGTAGACGGTGAGAAAGATGATGAGAATGGTCGTGGTCATATTGGTATCGCGGTCGGCTGCGGGCCGCGCCGGATGCGCCCCTGGAAGCAGGTCTGTCCTCGCAGGAGAGGCGACCGCGTCGAACCTGGTCTATGGGGGGCAAGGGCCGAGGGAGTGTTCCTGAGACGTAACCCGGACGTCAGCGCCTCTGTCGGCACCCGGTGCTTATACCGAACGCCGGACAGGACTAGCAACCGCGATGTGGCGGCAACCGCCAAGGGCGGTACCGAACCCGCGGAGCGCGATGGAAGGCTTGGCGCCCAGTCGCGCGCCGCACTACACTCGCCCCCGGGCCACCACCTGTGGCCCACGTCGCTCGGACGGTTCCGGGCGCTTACGTGAAGGAACACTCCTATGTCCGCATCCGTGGGCAAGCGCCGCTTCGCGCGCATCGATCGTCTCCCGCCTTACGTTTTCAACATCACTGCCGAGCTCAAACTCGCCGCGCGCAGACGGGGCGAGGACGTCATCGACATGAGCATGGGCAATCCGGATGGGGCCACGCCGGCGCATATCGTGGCCAAGCTCGCCGAGGTGGCTCAGCGTCCGGACACGCACGGCTACTCGGCCTCGCGCGGGATTCCGCGGCTGCGCCGGGCGATTTCTCGCTGGTACCAGCAGCGCTACGGCGTCGAGATCGATCCGGAGAGCGAGGCGATCGTCACCATCGGCTCCAAGGAAGGGCTCGCGCACCTGATGCTCGCGACGCTTGATCGTGGCGACACGGTGCTGGTGCCGGATCCAAGCTACCCGATCCACATCTACGGCGCGGTGATTGCCGGCGCGGATATCCGCTCCGTGCCGCTCACGCCGGACACCGACTTCTTCGCCGAACTGGAGAAGGCGATCCGTGGCAGTTATCCCAAGCCCAAAATGATGGTGCTGGGTTTCCCCTCCAACCCGACCGCCCAATGCGTGGAGCTGGATTTCTTCGAGCGCGTAGTGGCGCTGGCGAAGAAGCACGAGATCCTGGTGGTGCATGACCTCGCCTACGCCGACATCGTGTTCGATGGCTGGAAGGCGCCGTCCATCATGCAGGTGCCGGGCGCCAAGGAGATCGCGGTCGAGTTCTTCACGCTCTCCAAGAGCTACAACATGGCGGGCTGGCGGATCGGCTTCATGGTTGGCAATCCGGATCTGGTCGCCGCGCTCGCGCGGATCAAGAGCTACCACGACTACGGCACCTTCACGCCGCTGCAGGTGGCGGCGATCGCTGCGCTGGAGGGCGACCAGCAGTGTGTGGCCGACATCGCGGCGCAGTACCAGCGGCGTCGCGATGTGCTGGTGAAAGGCCTCATCGAGGCCGGTTGGCCCGTCGAAACGCCGAAGGCGTCGATGTATGTCTGGGCGAAGATCCCTGAGCACTACCGTGCGCTGGGTTCGCTTGAATTCGCCAAACAACTGCTCGCCCGCGCGAAGGTGTCGGTTTCGCCCGGCATCGGCTTCGGCGATCACGGTGACGACCATGTGCGCTTCGCGCTGATCGAAAACGAATCGCGGATCCGCCAGGCCGTGCGCGGCATCAAGGCGATGTTCAAGGCGGATGGCGCAGGCGAGAAGTAATGCAGACCAGGCGGGCCCGCCTATCGCGTGCCTGCCTGGCCGATCGGCGTCTCGCTTGGCTTTGCGGCCTCTGCAATCGCTGCCCGGCCAAGCTGACCTTGCTTGCTTTCATCTCCACAAAGGCTGAACGCCCGCGCCTCTGGCGGACTCTCACGCGCGTGTGCGCCGTTCGACGCGCGCGAAAATCGCCAGGAGATTCGCATGTCCAGCCAAGCTGTTCCGGGCTTCAAGCCCGCTATTGAGCTCGCTCGCGCGGCGCCTCGCCGTTTCCCCGGAGAGAGCGAGGCCTATCGCAAGGCGCGCATCGATCTGCTCGCCGAGGAGATCGAGCTGCGCCGACACATCGAACGGGTTGCTGCGATGCGTCGCGCGCTTCCACCGGGCGGCGAAGTGCCAGAGGACTACGTGTTTCAAGGCCCCGAAGGTCCGATCCGCTTCTCGGAGATCTTCGGCGACAAGGACACCCTGGTGGTCTACAACTGGATGTTCGGCGCGCATCGCGAACGTCCGTGTCCGATGTGCACCTCACTGTTGAGCGCGCTGGACGGCGAGATGCCGGACATCCTGCAGCAGGTGTCCTTCGCGGTTTTTGCCACCTCGCCGATCGAGCGCCTGACGGCCTTCGCGCGCGAGCGCGGCTGGCGCTACCTGCGCATCTATTCTTCCGGCGGCAACCGCTACAACGCGGACTACGACGGCGAGCCCCCGGGCCAGGACGAACCGGCGCTCAATGTCTTCACGCGCAAGGAAGGCGTCATCCGCCACTTCTGGGGCGACGAGATGGAGACTACGTCGGACCCCGGCCAGGACCCGCGCGGTGCGCCCGACCTGATGCCGCTGTGGAACGTCCTCGACATGACGCAGCGGGGCAGGGACCCGAAGTGGTATCCCAGCCTGGACTATCCGCGGCGCTGAGTGCCTGCCCAAGGGAGCGCGTACGCGCGCTTCCTGTCGCGACTAGGCGCGGTTGCCGCGCTTGACCTCGTACATGCGGATGTCCGCGACTTCGACGATCTGCTCCGCTTCTTCGCCGTCTTCCGGGACGATCGCGCCGCCCACGCTGGCGCGCAGGCGGAAGGACTGCCCTTCGAAGAGGAAGGGTTCGACCAGTTCGCTGTGGAGGCGATTGACCGTGGCGAAGAGGCCGTCGCGCGAATCGATGGGTGTGAGGATCAGGCCAAACTCGTCCCCGCCCAGTCTCGCGACCGTGTCCGACTTGCGCGAGACATTCTTGAGCCGGCGCGAAAACTCCACGATCACCGCGTCGCCGACTCGGTGGCCGTAGTTGTCGTTGGTCTGCTTGAGGCCGTCCATGTCCACCACGAGCACGCCGCTGAGCCGCTTGTCGCGCGTGCTGCGCGAGAGGACCGAGCGCAGCCTGTCCATGAACAGGGACCGATTCGCCAGGTCGGTCATGGCGTCGTGCGTCGCCTTGTGGAAAAGCGCCTCGGTGTCGTATTTCGCGGCGTAGAACATTGCCGCGCCGACCACGCCTGAGAGCAGCTGCAGTACGTCCGCCTCGGTCGCGGAGAACTTGCCTGTTTGAGCGGAAACCGCCTTCAGCACACCCACCGTCGCGCCGCCGTGGCGTAGCGGCATCACGATCATCGAACGTATGCCGACCCTGCGGCAGGCTTCGCGATTGACCCGCGGGTCCGTCTCGGTGTCTTCGCAGCAGAGGGTTTCGCCGGTGTCCACGGCGAGGCCGGAAAGGCTGCTCACGCGCTGCAGTCGCAGGCCCAGTGAGCCCTGCGCGATGCCGGCCGCGGCGCGATAGACCATGTCTTCGCCCTCGGCCAGTTCGATGACCGCGCCATCCGCGCCGACGAGCCCGAGTGTTTCTTCGGCGACCAGATTCATGACGCCGCCTAGATCAGCACCAAGACGACAGACTTCCGTCTGGATGCGGATCACCTCCATCAACTTGTTTTTCGGCGCCAGCACTTCGACTCCCGGACTTCCTGTTGGCTACGATTCTGAGGGAAGCTTGCTGCGGTTTGTTGCACTCGGCAAGCACTTCCAGCACGGTTTTTCGCCTGGATCGGACGGAGCGTTCAGGTGACTGACAACTTCATGGCGGAAGGGCGTAAGCATGAGCGTCGAACTCGATCACATACTGATTCCCGCCCGCGACAAACTTGCTGCTGCGCGCCTGATCGCCGGGCTGTTCGACGTGCCTTGGTCGGAGCGGGGAGTCGGCCCCTTCGCGCCGGTATTTCTCAACGGCGGGCTGACCCTGGACTTCGACCAATGGGAGGCGCCGCTGCCGCAGATCCACTACTGCTTCCGTGTTGATTCCACGACCTTCGATACCGTGCTCGGGCGCATCCGTGCCGCGGGAATCGGCTACCGCAGTTCAGTTCGCGGCCCGGTCGACCACCGGATCGATACCGCCCACGGCGGCAAGATCGTCTACTGGAATGAGCCGGATGGCCACATCTGGGAAATGCTGACGCTCAGCTACGCGCGCCGGCCGCAGGGAGATTGAGTCTGGCGGATGGCCGCGATGACCGTCGGTCCGCGACAGACGTGGCGCCAAAGGCTGCAGCGATGCGACGTCAGCGCCGGGGGCCGCGCCGGGATTGGCGCTGAGAGGATTTCCGGGCCGCGACCGAGGGCTCGCCTCTGATGCCCGTGTAGGAATCCGTCTGGCTTACACGGGCGACGAGCCTGCGTACTATCCGGGCTGTGTCGGATGCATTCAGATCCGACCGGGGGTAGGGAAGAGAAGGAAAGGCCGCTGGGGGGCGGCCACCGAGAAGCCTTGCAGCCGTTACGAAGTGCTTCTCAAGCATAGAGACACCGAGTCCGTTGCAGCACAGTTGTTCCATGGGGGCGCCTGAGAGGGCGCCCTTTTTGTTTTGGCGTCCGCCGTTGATGGGGTCAGACGGCCGTGGACTGAAAAGGACTCTCGTCGCCGGTACGGGAACTGCCGGAGGCCGCGACATGCCGCATCCTTTCGGGTGCTCCACGACGTCCGTGCCGACTCAGGCCGAGGCGGATGGCCGACTCCGGACTCCACCCGCAGATGAATCCACATACCGCGACAGCCCGGTTGAAGCACCGCCGCGGCAACCCCGCCTCAGCAGGCCGACTTCCACTCCCGCAGTTCCTCTTCCACCACCGGATGGCCGGTAGCTTTCGCGAGTTCGATCAGCTCGCCCACGTTTTCGTCCGTCACATGCTCGTGACCAAGCCCGCGTGCGAGCAGACGCATGATCTCCTCGTTGCTCGGGCGGGCGGCTTGCTGGGTCTGGCTGCTCATGAGGCGTCCTCCATGTGTGCTCGGATGTAGATGGTCGGATTCCTGTGTCGCACAGGTGTTCCTTCGCGGCAGTGCCGACAGCGGGTAGGTGGATTCGCACGCCAGGCAGGTTGGTGCTGCGCGCACTCGCCCTGCGTCGCGCTGACACCACGGTTTCGTGACCCGTTGCCGGCGCGGCCTTGCGGCCTCGGCGCCGCGCATGCGCCAATCGCGCACCGCGGTGGCAGTGGCCGTCCGCATTCATGGAGAACAATCGATGCTGCAGGTGTCGGACTATCGCGCCCATCCCGAATATGGCCCCCAGATCGCGGACCGCGTGTGGAATGCATGGTGGAAAGGCGCGGGCCTGCATCTGGCTGATGTCGTGCACCACCTGACCGAGATGGCCGACGCGAATGCCTTGCCGGTGGCCTTTGTCGCGCACGACGGAGAGAGCTATGCCGGCTCTGCCTTCCTGATCCATAGCGATCTGGAAGAGCGGCCCACGCTCTGTCCCTGGGTGGCGGCCGTCTGGGTCGAAGAAACGCGCCGCAGTGAAGGCGTCGGTACGGCGCTCATCGAGGCTGCGGCGGCGGCCGCTGCCCAGATCGGGTACCCCGTCGTCTACACCTGCTGTGACCGCAGCCTGGAGCGCTTCTATCTCGCCTCGGACTGGACGCTCGTGGAACGTGAAGTCGGGCCGCATGGGCTGAGTGTGCTGAGCCTGGACACAGGTGCAATCGCCAGGACCTGAGGCCTGGGAGGCGCGTTACCACGCACCCACGCCCGGCCCGAATTCAGGCCGGCAGGCGCGCCTTGGCTTCCGCGAGCGCGCAGGCCTGCTCACCAATCAAGGCGAGACGGCGTTGCAGCAGGCGCAGCGCATCCGTCTCGGGCGGCAGGTTGGCGCCCACGCGCGAAGCTGGAGCCGGCGCGATCAAGCCGGCGAGCGCCGCATCGATCTGCGTCGTGACCGTCTCGCGCGTCGCGGCGATCTCCTCGTCGGCGGGTGCCTGCAGGGTTTCGCCCTGGCGCAGTAGCAGGAAGCGCAGGGAGGCGAGCTGTGCCGCCAGCGCGTAGTTGTGCGCGAGCAGTGATTCGAAGGGTTCGAGCGGATGACGCCGCGACTCCGGCTCGTCGGCCATGCGGCCGAGTGCGGCGGAGAGATCGCCCTGCGCATCGAGCATGCGTTTGCGCGCCAGCCGGTAGGCGGCCGTGGGCGGCGCTTTCTGCAGCGCGATGTTGGCGAACTCCCGCACCGCCTCCAGCGCGTTGCGGGTGAGCCGCGGCAGGCTCTCGCTCTCCCAATTGGCGAGGATGAAGCTGCAGGCCCAGGCGATCAGCGCGCCGATCACCGTGTCCGCGATCCGCTCGGAGATCACGAAGCGCAGGCCGGGCGCGAGCAGATGAAGCTGCAGCAGGCCGGCCACGCTGGCCGCCGTAGCCGCGTAGCGATAGTCGATGGTGACGAAGGCGTGTGCGATGGCCATGGCCATCACCAGGATCGGCAGGATCAAAAGCGGCTCGTCGATCACCCGCACCAGGACGCCCACGATCACGCAGCCGATCGCCGTGCCGATGATCCGTTCGGTCCGCCGTTGCCGCGTCTGGCTGTAGCTCGAACGCATGACCACGGCCACGGTCAGCAGCACCCAGTGTCCGTGCGAGGCGTAAGGCAGCCACAGCACCAGCAGGTAGGCCAGCGTCAGGGCCAGCATGCTGCGCAGCGCGAAGCGCAGGATCGGCGAAGCGGGATTGCGCAGATGCGCGAACAGCGCACCCGGCCGGTAGCGGACACGCGTCACCCAGCGCCGCAGTTCGCTGTCGGTGGGCAGGGGGCGTGTCTCTGCGCCTGGCGCGAGCGCAGCGGCCAGCGCATCGAGTTCCGCCAGCAGGTGGGCGGTCTTGCCGTGCAGGCCTCGCAGCACCACGGCAGCGCGGGAATGTTCCGGCGAGACGATGTCTTCTACGGTGGCGGCGAGGATGCCACGTTCGACCGGTTCCAGCAGCGCCACCAGCGATGTGCCCTGCGGGAGATCGTCGCCGCGCATGATCGCGGTCGCGACTTCGTCCATGCGCACCGCGCCGCGGGTGATGCCGTCTGCCAGTTCGCCGAGCAGGCCGCTCGCGCCGTAGCGTTGGTGCAGCAGCTCCTGGTCCGTGTGCAGCGCGAGCGCGTATTCGTAGGCGTCGTGCATCGCGAGCAGCACGCCTGCGAAGTGCTGGGCCAGGCGCTTGTCTACCTTGCGGAACACGAACTCGTTGGCGCTCTGCAGGCGCTCCGCAAGGCCGGCCTGTTGTTTGATGAGTGTCTTCAGGTGGGCTTCCTGGCCCGCATGCTCGCGCAGCAGCATCGCCTTGTCGCGCAGGAAGTCGGCGAAGCCATGCAGCGCATCGGCAAGCACCTGCGCCTTGGTGCGGTTGCGCAGAAGACGACCGAGTACCAGCGCGTAGAGCAGGTAGAGGCATCCGCCGCCCCCGAAATGCAGCAGACGCGAGACGGGCCCGTGCGAATCGACCGGCAGGGCCATCCCGAACACCAGTGAGAACACGAGCGAGAAGCCCAGCGGAATGCCCGGGCGGCCGAATGCAGTCATCATCGGCGCGACGAAACCGACCGCCATGACCAGGGCTGCCATACCCCAGGGATGGCCGTTTCCGAACGCCGCCAGCGTCGTGATGATGCAGGTGCCGATCAGGGCCGGCAGCAGCTGAGGGAGCTTGCCGCCTGGCGGGCAGGGCAGGTCGTTGGCGGAGAGGGTGAGCGCCCCGGCGCTCATCGCCATCGCGAGCCCCGGGCCCTGCACGAAGTAGCCCACCATGGCGACGGCGAAGACGCCGAGCGCGCAGCCGATGCCGTTGTAGAGCTTGTGCCCGAAGAGGATGCGCTGGAGATTCATTGGCCCGGATTGTCCCTCATCCGAGCGCGCATGCCTCCTGCAGGATGTCGCGAGGCGAGGGGCAGCTGCTCCGCGCAACCGCCGGCCGTGCCCGGCCGACCCGCCGGCAGTCCCGTCTCTGCGCGACAAGGCGAGGCCTGTCGCTCGCTGCGCCGTCGGGACTCCCGATCGCTGGGGTGGAGCGTGCAGGCCTGCGTCGGGGACTCATCCGCCGATGGCGCCGACGCAGTCGACGACCACGAAGCTCACGCGCCGGTCGAGCTGGTCGCTGGCGTCGTCGCGACCATTGCCGACCAGGTTCTGGCGCGAGCCTACGCCCGTTGCGAGCACGCGTTTGCGCAGCGCGGGCGCAGCGGTTTCGAGCTTCGTCTTGATGAGTTCGGCACGGCTGAGCGAGAGTTTTTCGTTGAGTGGCTCGGAGCCGCTGCGGCTGGTATGGCCCACGACTTCCATGCACGACTTTCGCTCGGCCGCGCGGGTTCCTATCTCACGTATCCATTCGGGATATGCGGCGCCCGCCTTGGGATCGAAAGCTGTACCTCCGGGTTTGAAGAGGAACTTGACGGCCATGCGCTTGCGGTCGAGTCCGAAATCCACGATGCGCTGGAAGACAAGCCGCGCAGCCGCTTTCTGACCGAGTTTCACGTTGGCGAGATATACGCCGTTGAGGATGCGGATCTCGTCGCCGGCTGCAGCGCGCATGGCCGTGCTGTAGTGATCCAGGGCCTCGCGGTAACGCCCCGCGTTGTAGGCATTGATCGCCTGCTGCACGCTGACCGCGGAAATGACGCGCGCGAGGTAGGTCGCATTCATGGGGTCGCCGGGCTTGCTCCCCTGGCAGGTCTGGATGTAGCCCTCGGTCACCGCGTCCAGGGCCCAGGCCGGGCTGTCGCGGAAATAGGCCAGTGGAGTGAGGTCGACGCCTTCGGGTTGGGCGCGGGCCGTGCCCTTGGATACGAGCACGCGTCGGTCGAGGTCGGCCAGCGCGAGGCATATGCGGTAGGCCTCGCGCACACCTTCGGCCTTGCCGGCGTTGTTCACGCCGGTGAAGGTGCCCACCAGGATGAGGGGGTTCTTCCGCAGGTTCTCCACGGTGAAGGCACGGACCTCGAAGCGCGGATAGCGCTCATTCACCAGTCGCGTGATACGTGCCTCCATGCCGCGTGTGGCAAGGGTTTGCTCGCCAGTCAGCCCGTCCACCAATGGGTCGATGAGCACAATGCGGCGCTCGGCCTGTGCAAGCGGCACGCCGTTGAACAAGGTGTCGGTGGCGTGGGCCACGGCCTCCTCGAAAGGCTGTGGCTGGACCGGCGGCGGTGGAGCAGACGCGTCGGGAACCGACTGGGCTGCCGTATCGGTGCCGGCGCCGTTTGTCGTTGGCGTGGTGCAGCCTGCGAGTGCGAACAAGGTGAAGGCCAGAGCCAGCGCTGCGGCGAGACGCCCATTCATCATGGTCTTGGGTCCGATTTGTGCCGGGTTCTACCGTGTTAGCACCGCACGCGTGCCGAGGCGATGTTCCACGCAGATCGCTGCGTGTTTTTGTCACGGCGGGGAGCCTCGAGGACTGGCCGGCGCTCCGGTACGGCAGTTGGGTGGGCCGGATTGTCGTCAGCCGCGCGAGCATGCCTCCTGCAGGACGTGCTGCATGCGGGCGTCGAAAGCGACCAGGCGGACCTCGCGCAGGTCCGGATCCTCTTCCAGTGCCGTGCGGCACTCCGCGACCGCGATGTGCGCGGCCGCGTCTGGCGGGTAGCCGTAGATGCCGCAGCTGATTGCCGGGAAGGCGACCGTCTCCAGCCCGTGGGAGCGGGCGAGGGCGAAGCTCGCGCGGTAGCAGCCGGCGAGCAGCTCCGGCTCGCCGCGACTGCCACCATGCCAGACCGGCCCCACCGTGTGGATCACATGCCGTGCGGGCAGTCTGAACCCCGGCGTGATCCGCGCCTCGCCGGTGGGGCAGCCGCCGAGCTTGGCGCAGCAGGCCAGCAGCTCTGGGCCCGCCGCGCGATGGATGGCGCCATCAACGCCGCCACCACCGAGCAGGCTCTCGTTGGCGGCATTGACGATCGCGTCGAAGGGCAGGGTGGTGATGTTGCCCTGCCAGACCTGCAGGCGTTCGGCGCGGCGGCCGGTCATAGGATCTCCGTCAGCTCTTCGCGGCGCTCGAGCTCATGCTCGAACTCCGCCATCTCGGGCGCCAGCGCGTCGCGCACCGAGACCATGCCGACCGCCTTGCCGGCGCGCATCACCGGCACATGGCGAAAGCCGTTCTCGTGCATCAGGTGCAGGGCGTGGCTGAAGGGCTGGCTCTCGTCCACCGTGAACGGGTCGGCCGTCATCACCTGCGCGAGCGTGGTGTGCTCCGGCGCGAGACCTTCGGCCAGCACCCTGTTGAGCGCATCGCGCTCGGTAAAGATGCCGTGAAGCCGGCCGTCCTCCACGACCAGCACCGCACCGACGGATTCGCGTTTCATGAGCCGCGCGGCGTCAAGCACGCTGGTGTCGGACAAGGTGGTGACGAGCTTGTGGCTGGCGATCACTTCGGAAATCGGGCGGTGGCGCATGGTCTTTCCTCCTGTGCGTGTTCCTTCATGCAAGGCCTTGGCACGCGCGAAGTCAAATCCGTTCGCGAAATGACATGCGTGTTTCAGGTCTGGCGCAGCGCCGGCTCGATCAGGCTCTCCAGCCATTCGCGCACCGCGTCTTCGCTGGGCAGGCGAAAGCGCGCATGCGAGGGGCCGGGGCCGACCTTCACCGAGATGCCGTCCATGGCATTGACGGCCGTGAAGCCGTCCTCGTCCGTGACGTCGTCGCCAAGGAACACCGGGGTGCGGCCGGCGTAGGGCGGCAACTCCATGAAGCGGCGGATCGCCACCCCCTTGTCGGCCGCGACAGGGCGGATCTCCACCATGCCGCGGGCGTGCAGCATGCGCAGGCCGCTGTCGGGCGTGCAGACCGATTCCGCGACCGCGGCCGCGGCCTCGCGCAGCTCCGGATGGCGGTGAAAATGCAGCACCAGGGACAGGCCCTTGCGCTCGAACATCGTGCCCGGCGTGGCGGCACTCCAGACCTCGCAGACCTTGTGGGCGGCATCCAGGCCGGGCGGGACCGGAATGCTCTGCAGTTCATGGCCGACCAGGTGGCGCCATTCGCCGCCGTGCTCGCCCGAGGAGGCCAGCGTCAGGGGTTCGAAAAGGCCGTCGATGGCCGCAACGGTGCGCCCGCTGACCACGGCAAGCGCGCCATCGGCCGCGTCGCGCAGAGCGAGGAGCAAAGCCCGCAGGCCATCGTCGACCACCGGGACGATCTCGTCCGGGTTGCCGAAATGGACGAGCGTGCCATCGAAGTCGAGAAAGAAGGCGCAATGCGCCGCGCTGATGCGAGGAGGTTGCTGAGTGGGCATTGAGTGATTTCGAAACGGAGGGTAGTAACAGCTTAGGCGAGCGGACACCGCTTGCGTGCGCCGGCGGGTTGTCCGCAGGCAGTGCTCAGGCAACGGCTAGGCCCGGCGGTTCCGGTGGATTCGCGGTCAGTGGATGTGCATCGAGCCGCAGCTCCTCCGGGCAGGAGAGCTGCAGCGTTTCAGCGAGGAAGTCGGCAAAGCTGCGGACTACGGCGGCGAGGTGACGGCGCGTCGGATAGACCGCGTGCAGGGTGAGGAGCGGAGCCTGCCAGTCGTCCAGCACCGTCTGCAGTCGGCCCTGGCTTAGCAGTGGCTGGACGATGAAATCCGGCGCGCTCGTGAAGCCCACGCCCTGGGCGGCGAGTTCGGCCAGCAGCATGCCGTTGTTGGAGTGGGCGGCGCTCTGGATCTTCACTTCCTGCACCTGGCCTTCACGTTCGAAGCGCCAGACATTGTTGTCCGAGGCGTAGGCGTAGCTCAGGCAGGGCAGGCCTGCGAGATCGGACGGCGTCTTGGGAGCGCCGACGGCGGCGATCAGCGAAGGCGCTGCGCACACGCGCATCCGCACCCGGCTCAGCGGACGCGCGACCACATTCTGGGCGCCGAGTGCGCCGACACGGATCGCGAGGTCCAGGCCCGCATCCACCAGATCGGTGACGCTGTCCGATAGCGCGACCTCGAAACGTACCTGCGGATAGCGCTTCATGAAGGCCGCGATCGCGGGCGCGAGGTGGCTCAGCCCGAAGCTGATTGGGGCGGTGACGCGCAGGGTGCCGCGCGGCGAAGCGCTGCGGGTGCTGGCGAGTTCTTCGGCCTCGGCGAGGTCGGACAACAACTGTTGGCAGCGCTCGTGGAAGAGGCGGCCGCTTTCGGTGAGCGAGAGTTTGCGGGTGGTCCGCTGTAGCAGCCGGGTCGCGAGATGACTTTCGAGCTGGGCCACATGGCGCGACACGGCACTCGTGGACATCCCGAGCTGCGCAGCGGCCCCGGCAAAGCTGCCGTGTTCGACGACGCGGGTGAAGACCCGCATGGCTTCGAAGCGATCCATGGGCTTGGTCCAAAGTGATTGTCCCGAATTGTGCAATAAAGTTTTGCTGAGTGTCCTATTTATCCCGATGCACGCTGTCCGGAGAATTCACTCCATCGCGGCGCTGGAGCCGCCCATACCAGAGGGATGCCCGACATGAAGAACCCGAATGCCGCCAGCGGTGCCGATGCCGCCGCCTTGATCCTGCGACTCACACTGGGCCTGATGTTCATTGCCCACGCCTTGCTCAAGCTGCTCGTCTTCACGCTGCCGGGCACGGCGGCCTTCTTCGTCAGCCAGGGCCTGCCCGGCGTGTTGGCGTATCCGGTTTTCGCGGCCGAACTGGCTGGCGGCGCCGCGCTGATCCTCGGCTGGCAGGTGCGCCTGGTGTCGCTACTGCTCCTGCCGGTGCTGCTCGGCGCCGCCTGGGTGCATGCCGGCAACGGCTGGGTGTTCAACGCCCCCAACGGCGGCTGGGAATACCCGGTGTTCCTGGCGGTGGCGGCTGTCGTGCAAAGCCTGCTCGGCCCTGGTGCCTGGGCACTCTCGGGCCGCCGCGGGGTGTCCCATCCAGATGCGTCCCACACGCACCCGGTGGCCGCTCACGCTTGAACCCGTGACACGGACCGCAGCGATGGCTTCGGTCCCGCGATGCTCTCTACCCCGAAAGCACAAAGCTCTTTCTCGCCAAACGGTTTTCTCCCCAAGCCCGATTCACCATGAAGGACCACAAGATGAAACTCTTCTTCACGCCCGGCACCTGCTCGCTTGCCCCGCACATCGTCCTGCGCGAAGCCGGCCTCGATGCCGAACTGCTCAGGGTGAACCTCAAGACGCGGCAACTCGCCGACGGCAGCGACTACCTCGCGATCAACCCCAAGGGCTATGTGCCCGCCATCGCGCTGGACGACGGCAGCGTGCTGACCGAGGGCCCGGCGATCATGCAGTACCTGGGCGACCGCAAGCCCGAGTCCGGCGTCGTGCCGGCGGCCGGCACCCTGGCACGCTATCGTCTGCAGGAGTGGCTGGGCTTCATCAACTCCGAGCTGCACAAGAGCTTCAGTGCGCTCTTCCATCCGGAACTGCCGGAGGCTTCCCATGAAGCGGCGCGTGCGAACATCGCGCGGCGTCTGGCCGTGATCGAGCCGGTGCTGGCGCGCCAGCCCTGGTTGCTGGGCGAACGCTTCAGCGCGGCCGATGCCTACCTCTTCGTGGTGGTGAGCTGGAGCCAATGGACGCGCGTATCGCTGTCGGATTGGCCTGCCGTGCAGGCTTTCATCGCCCGCGTGGCAGAACGTCCTGCCGTGAAAGCGGCGCTGGAAGCGGAAGCCGCGCTCAAGTGATGCGCCCGTAATGCAATGAAGGGCGGCGTGCCGGTGGCGCGTCGCTCGCAGCAAGGAAAGAAACACCATGAGCACCGAAATCGTCTCGCGCGAGCAGATCACGAACGGCAAGGCCGGGTCGGCGACGAGCCTGCCAGTCCTGTTCTTCTCGCACGGCTCGCCCATGCATGCGGTCCAGGATTCCGAAGCGGCCCGGCTCTGGGCCGAGTTGGGCCAGCGTCTGCCGAAGCCGCGCGCGATCCTGATTGTCTCCGCGCACTGGGAGACGGCCGAGCCCACGCTTACCGGCAGCGCACGACCCGCGACGATCCACGACTTCGGCGGCTTCCCTGAAGCGCTGTACCAGATCCGCTACCCGGCGCCCGGCGAGCCAGCGCTCGCACAGGCGCTGGCCGCCCGGCTCGCCGCGCAGGGCTTCGACGCCCGCGTCGATCCGCAACGCGGTTACGACCACGGTGCCTGGGTGCCGCTGCGTCACATGTATCCGGACGCGGCGATCCCGGTGATCCAGCTCTCGGTGCAAGCGCATCGCGACGCCACGCATCATCTTGCGGTGGGCCGCGCGTTGGCAGGGCTGGCGCAAGAGGGTGTGCTCGTGATCGGCTCCGGGCACATGACGCACAACCTGCGCGACTGGTTCTATGCCCAGGGCGCGAATGCGCCGCTGCCCTATGCGCAGGCCTTCCGCGACTGGGTCGACCAGCATCTGCTGGCGCAGGACGCCGGCACGCTGGCGGGCTGGCGCGAGGCCGCGCCGGAAGCGCGGCGTGCCCATCCCACCCCCGAGCACTTCCTGCCGCTATTCGTGGCGCTGGGCGCCGCGGGCGAATCCTTTCGCACGACGCGCATCCTCGAAGGCTGGGAGGGCGCCGCGCTGGCGATGGACAGCTATCGCTTCGACGCGGCCGAGGCCGTCTGAAAAGCGGCGAGGTCGCGCTCGACGATTACCGGCGTCGCCTCGCGCGCTATCCCCAGAAGCTGGGGAACAGGCTGTGGATGAATTCTGTATTCGGGCGCCAGGCGGTTGATCCGTAAGGGTTTTACGGGCCTGCCCAAGGATGAGGCAACGCGCCGGGCGCGGCGCGCTTGAAGGCGCGGGGAACGTCGCCATCTGCCCAGCTTCAAACAGAGCGTGCCGGATAGACCGGCCTTACCGTCGGAGCCTCGCATGATCGTCGCCTGTCCACACTGCAGTGCCCTCAACCGCATTCCGGAGGAACGTGTTGCCGACGCGCCCAACTGCGGGCAGTGCCACAAGGCCTTGCTCGATGGCAGCGTGGCCGAGCTGAACACGGGAAACTTCGGCCGCTATGCCGAACGCAGCGAGATGCCCTTGCTGATCGACTTCTGGGCCGCATGGTGTGGCCCCTGCCGTTCGATGGCGCCGCAGTTCGAAGCAGCGGCCTCGACGCTGGCGGGGCGCACGCAACTCGCCAAGCTCGACACCGAGGCGGAGCAGCAACTGGCGGCGCGCTTCAATGTCCGCAGCATTCCCACTCTGGTGTTGATGCAGGGCGGGAAGGAACAGGCCCGCATTGCCGGAGCTCGGCCGGCGAACGAAATCGTGCGCTGGGTCGAAGGCGCGCTCGGCTGAGACGCCTTCAGACCAAACGCGGACTCAGGCGAGCGTTTCCGCGCCGGCCTGCGCGCATTGGTGATCGATGCCGGCCGCCGCACCGCTGCAGGCGATCGCGCCGACCAGCACGCCGTTCTTGCGCAGGGGATAGGCACCTTCGGACGGCAGCATCGGCGTGCGGGTTGCCGCCGTGGCGGTGTGCCAGAAATACGGGTCGTCGGCCTTCCAGGTCTCCACTGTGCGGGTCGGCACGCCGAAGGCCGCAGCAGCGACCGCCTTGGCCTGCGCCCATTCGATGGTGAGGAAGGGCGAGCCATCGCCGCGCTTTGCGAGCACCAGGCGTCCGCCCGCGTCGACCACTGCATACGAGAGGCTCACGCCGAGTTCCTGGGCCTTGGCCTGGGCGGCGGCACAGGCACGTTCGGCTTCGGCGAGGGTGAGGACGGTCATGGTTCTAACTCCCTTGTTGTGAATGGCTGCGTGCATTCTCCGCCGCGGACGCAGGATTCGCCTGCAGCGGATTGCGAAACCGTGATTGGTGACAAATCTGACGCCCGCCTTGTTGCCGCATTGTCGCGCCTGAGGGCGCCACGTAGAGTCGCGGTGCGCCTGCCCGGGCGTGCCCCGGTGGGCTCATCGCCGGGCTTCTCTTCACGAGGAAGTCATGCGTCCGTCCACGCCAAAACGCTACTGGCATTTGCCGCTCAACGTCCTTGCGACGGCGGCCTCGACGATTGTCCTGCTGGTGGTCGTGGCCCTGCTGGGCTACGAGGCGTATCGCGGCGCGCAGAAAGCCCTGCTCTCGGTGACCGAGGAAACCGTGGGGCATATCAACCGGACGCTGGACGAGAAGCTCGGCCGCATCCTCGAACCTGCTGACAACCAGCTCCGCCTGCTGGCCCATGCCGGGCTTTCCGACGCGACCAGCCTGGACGCGCAGATCCGCATCCTGCCGACGGCGCGCGAGGTGCTGGAAGGCAACGCGTTGGTCGATGCCTTCTACGTGGGCTTCCCGCGCGGCGAATTCGTGCTCTTTCGCCCGCTGCGCGATCCGGTGGTCGCCAAGGCGGTCGATGCGCCGGAAGGCGCGCAGATCCTCATGCAGTCGCTCGCACGCACGGGGCAGGGCAAGCTCCGCGGCCAGTACCGCTTCTATGACATGCAGCTGCGCCTCGTCGATGCGCGCAACATGCCTGACTACCAGTTCGACCCGCGCACCCGGCCCTGGTACCAACGGGCGCATGAGCAGGAGGGCACGGTCATCGTCGAGCCCTACGTCTTCTTCACCACGCGCGCGGTCGGTACCACGCTGGCACGCCGCACCGAAGACGGTGCCGCGGTGCTGGGGCTGGACGCGACCCTGCAGTCGCTCGCGACCGAGCTGGACCGCCTGCGGGTCACGCCCGGAACCGAACTGGCGATCGTCGACACGCAGCGCCGCGTGGTGGCCTACCACGACGCATCGCGTGTCGCAGTGCAGACCGGCGACAAGCGCGTGCGCCTCGCGCAGATCGGCGAGCTCGGTGTGCCAGTACTGCAACGCGCCCTGGAAAGCGCCGACGCGAGCGGCCGCGCCACTGCGGCGAAAGTGGATGGCCGCGACTGGCGCCTGGTTGCGCGTTCACTGGAGAGCCGTCGGCATGGTGGCTTGACGGTGCTGATGGCCATTCCGGACGACGAGCTTTTCGCCAGCGCGCGCGACATCGTGCGGCGTCAGGTGCGGCTGGCGCTGATCCTGATCGTGGCGGCAGTGCCATTGGCGTGGCTGATCAGCACGCTGCTCACGCGGCCGCTGCATCGACTCGCGCAGGAAACATCGGCGATCGAGTCCTTCGACTTCACGCCACGGCCGATCAGCCGTTCGCGCATCACCGAAGTCGATCGCCTTGCGCTCGCGACGCAGCGGATGAAAGGCACGATCTCCAACTTCGTCTCGACCAGCCTCGCGCTGGGCTCGGAGACGCAGCTCGGTCGCCTGCTCGACACCGTGCTCGCCAACGCGCGTCAGGCCGCCGATGCGCGCGCCGGCGCGATCTACCTGGTACGCGACACGCAGGTGCTGGAGCGGGTGCATGACCTGAGCGGCCATGCGGACGAAACGATCTTCCCGCCGCACCTCTTCACCGGGGAACAGGCGGCGCATCCCGCGGTGCGCGCGGCGCTGGAGCGCAGCGTGATCTCCGACGGTGGCGACCGGATTGCCGCACCCTTGCTCACGCGCGATGGCGCGCTGGTGGGCGTGCTCGACCTGGTGCTGGCTGCGCCCTTGCGCGACCGTGACGACGCGCGTCGCGGCTTCATCGAGGCGCTGGCGGCGACGGGTGCCGTGGCGATCGAGACACGCAACCTGATCGACCAGCAGAAGGCGCTGCTCGAATCCTTCATCCAGCTCATCGCGGCGGCGATCGATGCAAAGTCGCCCTATACGGGCGGCCATTGCCAGCGCGTGCCGGAACTCGCCAAGATGTTGGCGCGCGCGGCGGACGAGGCGCAGGCCGGGCCCTTCGCCGACTTCCATCTCTCGCTGGACGACTGGGAGGCCTTGCATATCGGTGCCTGGTTGCACGACTGCGGCAAGGTCACCACGCCCGAGCACATTGTCGACAAATCCACCAAGCTCGAGTGCATCTACGACCGCATCCACGAAGTGCGGATGCGCTTCGAGGTGCTCAAACGCGACGCGCGCGTGCGCGCCCTGGAGGCGCAGCTCGCCGGCACGCCCGCCGCCGAAACGCAGGCCGCGCTACAGGCGGAATGGAAGACGCTCGACGAGGAGTTCGCCTTCGTCGCGTCCTGCAACCTGGGCGGCGAGGCGATGGACGAGGCGCGCGTCGCGCGCCTGCGCCAGATCGCGCAGCGCCAGTGGCTGCGTACGCTCGATGACGGCTTGGGGATTTCCTGGGAAGCGGCGCGGCGCCGTCAGGGGCACGAGGTGCGCACGTTGCCGGCAGTCGAACAGTTGCTGGCGGACAAGCCGGAGCACATCGAGCCGCGCCCGCCAGAAGAGATGTTGCCACCCGACAATCCCTGGGGTTTCAAGATGGACGTACCCAAGGACAAGGCGAACCGTGGCGAGCTCTACAACCTCGCGATCGGTCGCGGCACGCTGACCACCGAAGACCGCTACATCATCAACGAGCACATCGTGCAGACGATCAAGATGCTCGACCGCCTGCCGTTCCCGCGTCACCTCGCCAACGTGCCGGAGATCGCCGGCGGCCATCACGAGCGTATGGACGGCAAGGGTTACCCGAAGCGCCTCAAGCGCGAGGACATGAGCGTGCTGGCGCGGGTGATGGCGATTGCCGACGTATTCGAGGCGCTCACCGCGGCGGATCGCCCTTACAAGCGGCCGAACACCTTGTCGCAGGCCGTGGCGATCATGTCCCGCATGGTTCGCGACCAGCATCTGGATGGCGAACTCTTCGAACTCTTCCTGCGCAGCCATGTTTTCGCGCGCTATGGCGAACAGTTCCTGTCACAGGCGCAGCGCGACGATGTGGACATCGACGCTGCGATTCGCAACGCGGGAATGGCCTAGGTTTTTTCCCCATAGAGTGGGGAAGAGGCTGTGGATATCGCGTGGGCGTACGCGCCAAGTGTCTGACGCAAAGGCGATTTCCTGCGCTGCCCGAAATTTGTGCAGACCCACGGCGTAATGGGCTGCGGCGGAAGTGCCCGACTGCTTTGCGGACAGCTTCTTCTGGACCGCCATGCTGAAGACGGCGTCACTTCGAAAGCCGTCGGAATCAGCGTTCATTCGTCCCCAATCTTTGGGGAAGAGCTTGTGGACAAGTGCCGGAAAGATCGTCCAAGTCTTTGAGCCAAAGGCGATTTCTGGCGCCGCTCAATAATGTGGCGATCCCTCGGAAAAAAGGAGCCCGGCCGGGCAGGAGCCGCGACCGGGCAAGGAGCCACAGGGAGTTCTTTTCAGGGAGCGATGCGCCGCAGGGGCGGATCGGGCTCCGTCGTGCTGCATGGCAGCGCGATCTGTTCCGTTTCCTTCTTGTGATGGACGTAGTGCGTGCGATCAGCGGGCGCGGATTTCGCCGTCATCCACGCGCACCGCGTCGCCGGCCTGCCACGTCGGTTGTTGCGAGTAGGAAACCGTGCGGGTCGAGCCGTCGTTCATCCGGACATCGACTTCCCAGCTGGTGTTGCTGCGCACGCGCTTCTCGACCTGGTGACCGGCGAGGCCGCCCAGCACTGCGCCGCCAATACGTGCGGCACGCTTGCCGTTGCCTTCGCCCACCTGGTTGCCGAGCACGCCGCCGATCACCGCGCCACCGACGGCGCCCAGGCCGGTGCCTTCGCCTTCGTGCTGGATCGCACGCACGTTGCTGATCGTGCCGCAGTCCGTGCAGACCGCTGCGACCGGCGCCGGACGGTAATCGTCGTTGCGTGCGTCGTCACGCGCGACGGGGTGCGGCTTGCTTTTATGCACCGGACGCTCGATCGGTGCGGTCTTGCTCGGCGTCGTCGTGGGCGTGGTGGTGGTTGTGGCCGCAGGGGCAGTCGCGACCAGGGACGTGGAGGGGGTTTCGCCCGGCAGTGCCTGCGGTGCGCTGGCCGAAGCGAGCGGCTCCGCGTTGCGCGCGCCGGTGCCGGGAATCCAGCCGAAGATCGCGCCGACGGCAGCGAGGCTGGCAACGATTACCGCGATCGCGGCGACCCAGAGCACCGGATGCAGGTTGCGCTGCGCAATCGAACCCGGGGCGTGGACGGGATGGGTGTTCATAGAAGGCTCCGTGTTTTGTGTGCTTCGATGCCGTCAGGATAGATCGCATCCCTGCGGCGAAAACCCGGGCCTAACGGCTTGTTACAGGTGCGAAAGATGACGCATGCGAATCGATCCGGGCGCGCAGCGCGAGTGCTGGCGCGCCTTTGCGCATTTCAGGCGGGATCGCGTTGTTACGATTTTCCTGGTCGGCAAGGTCGTGTCCTACATGCAAATGCGCTGTGAACTGGCCTTGCGAGGGCGCACGCAAGCAGCCCGCGCGATGACTCTCGCGCGGTCTCTTGATTACATGCGGGTGATTTCGAAGCGGCCTAGATTTCCGGCACCGCGGCGACGCTGCGCACGCGGCGGAAGAGGAAGCGGGCGGGGTCGATACGCTCGGTGAGCGAGTAGGGCAGCGGCGCCGGTGAACCGGCGATGCTGCTCGCCAACTGTTCGCCGAGGATCGAGCACCACACGAGGCCGCGTGCGCCGAAACCGGTGATGACATGCAGGCCGGGCGCCCGCGGGATGGTGACCGGGTCGTAGCCCTTGCCCGAGACAACGGAAGGCACTGCCCCGACCATGGGCACGCGATCGGGCGAGACCGGGCGTTGGCCGACGCGGCCGCCGAGCTGCTGCGTCGGATAGTCGGTCGCGTAGCCCGGCAGCATGCGGTTGAGCTTGTCCAGGTTTTCGAGGTGATCGCCCAGGCGCAGGTGATTCGATTCGTCGTCGGCGAAGAAGGTCGCGCCGGCCGGCACAAAGCCGTCGACCGCGGGCGTCACATAGCCTTGTCCACACACCACGCTCTTGAGCGGCGGCACCGTTTGCGCAGGGAGGTGGCTTACCTGGCCGCGGGCACCACGCACAGGCAACCAGTCGGCGAGCGAGAGACGGCGCGCATCGACTGCATTGGCGAGGATCACGACAGGCGCTTCGGCGATCACTTCGCCGGCTTCGCTCATCGCACGCCATTGGTTGGCGACACGCTGCAAGCGCGCCACGCGTTGGCCGAAGCTGCCAGTGATCAGGCCCGGATAGCGCGCGATGTTCGCCATGCACAGGCTGGGAGGATTGATCCATCCGCCCATGGGGAAATGCCAGCCGCCGAAGGCGACAGCATGCCCCGCGATGCGGCTGGCTTCAGCGACATCCACGTAGCGCACGAAGTCCTGCGGCGCGCGGATGCTCTCGACGATCGCGCGCTGCTTGGCTTCCTGGTCCGCGTCGCGGGCGATATGCAGTACGCCGCAGCCGGCCCAGCGCACACGCAGCTCCGCCGCCTGCAGCGAGCGCAGGTGGCGCAGGCCGTAGAGGAAGCCGGCCCGGGTGAGCTGGAAGATGCGTCCGTCATCGGCCGAGGGCAGCGGGCGGAAGGCGCCGGCGATGTTGCCGGAAGCGCCCTGAGCCGGTTGTGGTGCGGAGTCGATCAACTGCACCTGCCAGTCGCGCGCGGCCAGGCGCTCCGCTACCGAACTGCCGGCGAGGCCCGCACCGATCACGATGGCGCGCCGGTCGCCAGCTTGCTTGCGACGCGTTGCGGTGGTGACTGCGCGGCCGGAGAGCATCTCCCGCTTGCCGCCGAAGCCGGGCACCTTGTCGGTGAGGAAGCCCGCCTCGGCAAGGCAGGTGCGCACCCAGCCCGAAACCGACCAGGTCGCGATGCGGGTGTTGCTGTGTGCGAGCTTCGCGACCGCCGCGAACACCGCGGGCGACCACATGTCCGGGTTCTTGCCCGGAGCAAAACCGTCGAGATAGATCGCGTCCACCTGGGCGCGGATCTCGGGAATCATCTCCAGCGCGTCGCCGAAGAGCAGGGTCAGCGTGACGCGGCCTTCGTCGAAATGCAGGGTGTGGAAACCGGGCATCGGCAGCGGCCACTGTGCGCACAGCCGACGCGAGAGGTCGGGCGAAATGCCGGAACGCGCGTGCACCTGTTCCAGGTCGTGCGCGCCGAAAGGATGTTTCTCGACCGAGATGAAGTGCAGGCGCCGGCTGCGCTGCGGATCGGCACGCCAGGCTTCCCAAGTCGCCAGGAAGTTGTGTCCGAGCCCGAAGCCGGTCTCGAGGATCACGAACTCGTCCATGCCCTGCCAGCCTTCAGGCAGGCCGCAACCCGTCATGAAGACGTGGCGTGCCTGGCCCGCCGCGCCCGCGGTGGGGTGATAGACGTCGCCATAGGTCACCGAGAAGGGTGTGCCTTCGTCGTCGTAGTCGAGCGTGGCGGAATCTATCGGGCGGTAGCTGCTGGTCTCAGGCATGTCTTGGCCGCGTCAGAAAGCGCGCGGGTCGTATCCGTTATGAAAATCGTTCCCGCGGAACCGTGGCACGCAAACGCCGACGGAGTAACGGGCTTCGGGATTCTAGCCGGCCATCGCTAAGCGGATACACGTCCGTACGGACGTGCGGACAGACGGCCGTCCTCAGCAGCCGGTCGGATGATCCGCAGGGCAGGAATGCGACAGGGCTCCGGGGTTTGAGGCCGGCAGGAGGGGGATGGTTCAGCAGCGGACCTGACCGTTGGGGCGGAGCGGCAAGGGGATTCGCCCGCGCCGGCTGCCGCGCGGCGGCACTCATCGCCCTTTGCGGATGGTCTTTGGGCGACCAGACGGAAAGCCGTGACTGCTATCCCGGCCGGTATGTCCGACGAGGCCGGCTCTTAGCCAAGGAGTTCGACGTCCGGCAGCTTGGCCAGCACCTGGTCGTAGCTTCCGTAGCGTTCCAGCACGTCCACCACGGCTTGCAAGGGCTCGGCCCAGATCTCCGGCAGATCGCGCTCTTGCGGCTCCCGGATCGGGAAGGCGAGGGCCTCCTGCGGCGGTGTGAAGCGGGCGTTGACGCCAGGCTTGTTGCCGCGGGCATCAAGCCGGTACCAGCCAAAGACACGCAGGTGCACCGCGTTCAGGCCGTGCAGGCAGTAAGGCGCACCGGCGTCGCCCACCGAGAGCCGCTGGTAGCAGAGCCCCGTGGGAATGCCGTTGGCCCTGAGCAGGGCCGCGAGCAGATGGCTCTTCGCGTAGCAATAGCCGGTTCGGTAGTGCAGCACGTCCGAGGCTTTGCAGGTCACCGGATTGAGCTTGAAGTCGGCGCTGTGGCGCACTTCGTCGCGGACGAATTCAAAGCAGCGCCGGACCAGATCGAGTTCCGAGGATGCCGAGGCCGCCAGGGCTTGGGCGAGGGACTGGATGTCTTCGTGTTCGAAGTCGATGTATTTGCTGGGGGCGAGGAAGCGCTGCATGCGGTGCGTGCGGACAGTGGCGGATTGGAAGCTGCATTGGGCGCTGCGTGGAGGGTGCGTCGAAGACGCGTCCTCATGGGAACGTGCTCAGTGTCGGGTGACCACGATCGGCTCCCCCTGGGTGATGATCAGGGTGTGTTCGTACTGCGCGGACAGGTTGCCAGGCACGCCAACCAGGGTCCAGCCGTCGGAGGTCTCCGCGACCCTGCGGCTCTTCGTCGAAAGGAAGGGCTCGATGGTGATCACCATGCCTTCCTTGAGGACGCGTTTGTCCGCCGGATCGAAGTAGCCGGGGATGTGTTCCGGCTCTTCATGCAGCGCCCGGCCGACGCCGTGGCTGCCGAGGTTTTCGATGATCCGGAAGCCGTAGGTCTTCGCCGTCCGCTGGATGGCCGCACCGATACCGCTGATGGGCTGGCCCGCGCGTGCCTGCTTCATCGCTTGCTCCAGCGCGGTGCGGGTGGCATGGCAGAGACGGGTCTTCAGCGGGTTGCTCGGCGGCACGACGCGCGTCCCGCCGGTATCGGCGAAATAGCCGCCCAGCTCTGCGGAGACGTCGACGTTCAGCACATCGCCCGGTCGGATCACGCGATCGCCGGGGATTCCGTGCGCCGCCTCTTCGTTGATGCTGATGCAGGTCGCGCCGGGAAAGTCATAGGTGAGCTGCGGCGCCGATCGCGCACCGTGCTTCTCCAGCAGCCTCGCGCCAAGCGCATCCAGTTCGCGGGTGGTCATGCCCGGCTCGGCGGTATCGAGCATTTCATGCAGCACCTGCGAAACGATCCGGCCAATGCGCTTGAGCGCGACGACATCGTCTTCGGTTTCGATGGTCATGTTGTTTCCTTCTGAGCCCACCAACTAGTCGTGTGAACGTTTGCGTTGCACGAAGTAGGACTTCTTGCCCTCGTGCTCTGACATACCAAGATCGTAGCGCTCCAGCGATATGCGGCCGGCGAGCCATGACGGTGCCCTTGCCAACCAGGTATCGACTTGCGGTTCGTAGGGGAAGGGCGTGCCGTTTGGATTCGGCGTATGAACGTAGATCGCGTCGCTGCCCGGCTCTTGCTCATGAATGCATGCGAAGACCTGGCACCGCTCGCGTACGGAGCGTGTCTCCTGCTCGAAGCGATGCAGCGTCTTGAACAAAGCCCAAAGCGCGAGATTGCGATGCTGCCGGGTGAGATCGCCGTCGCCTTCCCAATCAAGGTGACGGTGCCACAGATCGAACCAGGAACTGAAATCCGGTGACTTCTTCGACATTTCCTGGATCAGGACGTCTCTGAACGCCCAGGCAGAGAGTCTTGAGCGCGGCGTTCTGGGTGTCCGCATTCAGTTTCCCGAGCCTTGCACGACTGTGCCCTGGTGGTAGATCACCTGCCACGACGCGCCCGTGCGGCGCCAGACGGACAGGCGGCGGGTGACGCGGCCCGGCTGGATCAGGGTGTAGGTGAGCAGATAGTTGTCCGGGCCCGCCTCGGCAAGATGCCAGTCTGCGGTGCCCCAGCTTGCAGCGTCGGGCGCCTCCTTGCGCTCGGAGAGAACCTTCAGGGCGAAGTCCCGGCTGTAGCGATTGCCCGAAGCGCCGATCTCCCAGAATTGCGGCGCCACGTACTGCTCGAACTTCTCGGGCGTCGCGTCGAAATGGGCTGAGTGGAAGATGGGCTCGAGTGCCTGCAGTTCCTGAAGAATCGGCTGCAGGGCTTCTGGGGTGTGCAGTTCAGGCTTCATCCGGGTTTCTCGAAGTGATCGTCGGGCGTTCGGTGTCGTGAGGCTGCAGGGAGGTGCTCCGAAAGGAAGCGCGCCGGGCCTTGCCTCAACGGAGTCGCAGGTGCTTGCTCAGGCGCGGGCTTTCGCAAAGATCGCCTTCTCGCCATGGTGCCCATGGCTGGCGAGGTGAGGCCAGCGTGTCCGGTAGCTGGCGACCTTGCTGGAGAACAGTTCACGGTACGGCGTCGCGGGATTCGGCGAAAGCGTGCCGGCGTAAATGCCGGATAGCCCGAAGGGGGCGCAGCATTCTCCGGGACGAACTCCGACGCAGGTCTCGCGAACAAGGAAGCGCCCGATGCCTTCTTTGGCACTCGCCAGCGGCGAATAGGGGCGACCGAAGTACGCCGGATACCAGAGGTGGACACGCGCCTGGTTCGCCACTTCGACCGTGATACCGAGATCGCCGAGTACTTCATCCGCTCGCGCTTGGGCGTGTTGCTCGGCCGTCTCGCTCAGGTCCGTCGCATCGAAGTAGAAGAGGTCGTAGTCCTTGATGTCGCGGTCGGGCGATCGGCCCGACTGCAGATTCCAGACCGTCTGGAACAGGCAGCCCGCGACCAGCCAGGCGTCCGGAAGGGCGAGTGCCTGCCAGCGCGCGAGGATCGCGCGGTTGGCGGGGTTGAGCGAGATGTCGTGCAGGAACGCGTCTTCCATGGGGCATTGATCGGGCCGACACGCAGTGGCGCCGGCCCGAGCGAATCGTTGAGCCCTGGAAGCTACCAAAAAGAAGTGGGGCGGCGCAGCGGGTGGGAGCGGTCCGATGAAAACAACTACTCGCTGGTGATCAGCCCGGACGGCTCAGTCGCGATCGCGGTCGCGACCGGCGACGACGCGACCGGCCGCACCGATGTCCAGCCGGCGACGAAGTCCTCAAAGGGTCCAAGCACGGCAGAGGCAGTTAGCTCCAATCAATTGCAGCTTGATTTCGGATTTCCGCCGATCGAGTTGCAGACCACACGCTCCACTGTGTCCGAGGAGCCGCGGATGACTTGGATGCTCTTGGTTCACCGCGCGGTAGGAGAGGTGCGCGCCGAGCTCTCCTTGCCGGATGCGATGGGTGTGGATGGCCGCGTAGATAGCTGGCGTGAGCGGATTATCTTGGGAGCAATTCCGACCGATCCGCACGCGCTGGAGATCACGCCACCCACGCCGCCGGACCAGCCGGACGTCGATGTCGACGTCAAGCGCAAAGCATGACCGCCGGCAATCTATTCAACCCGTCCCGTTTGACTCTGGCTCGCAAGCGGCGCGGGCTGACAATGACGAAGCTGGCCGCTTTGGTAGGCGTTGAACCCCGCTCGATCTCGGCATATGAGAAAGGTGAATTCGGTCTCGAGGACGGTCGGCTGGCCAAGCTGGCGTCCGTTCTTGGCTTCCCAGAGTCGTTCTTCTTCGGGGACGATTTGGACGAGCCAACACCCGACGTTGCCAGCTTCCGAGCCCTCTCGAAAATGACTGCAGCGCAGCGCGATACCGCGCTTGGCGCCGGCGCTATTGCGCTCATGCTGAACAACTGGATCGAGGCGCGATTCGAGCTGCCTGCGCCGGACTTGCCTGACCTCAGTCGCGAAGGTGGTCCGGAAGCTGCGGCGATGGCGCTACGTCACCAGTGGGCGCTAGGAGAACTGCCAGTCAAGAACATGATCCATCTGATCGAGTCGAAAGGGGTCCGCGTTTTTTCGCTGTCGGTGGATGCCGCGGAAGTCGATGCGTTCTCGATGTGGCGGCAGAGCACACCTTTCGTATTTCTGAACACTAAGAAGTCCGCTGAGCACAGCCGTTTCGACGCGGCACATGAGTTGGGGCACTTGGTTCTTCACCGCCATGGTTCGCCGCAGGGGCGCGAGGCGGAACGGGAGGCAAACGCTTTCGCGTCGGCCTTCCTGATGCCCCGCGCAAGCGTGTTGGCCTATGCGCCTCGCATGGCGACCCTGGATCACCTGGTGAAACTCAAGAAGTACTGGAGTGTGTCGGTCGCGGCACTGACATACCGCCTGCACACCGTAGGCGTGTTGAGCGACTGGCACTATCAGTCGCTCTATATCGAACTGTCGTCGCGGGGCTATCGCAAGAGCGAGCCTGACGAGGGTCAGCGGGAGTCGTCGCAAATCCTGCAGAAGGTCTTCTCTGCACTGAGGGACGAGAGCATCTCCAAAGGTGAAATCGCCAACGAACTGTGCGTCCCGGTCGGAGAGTTGGATCAACTGGTTTTCGGCCTCGCGCTGACCGCGCTGAGCGGCAGGGGAAGCGGCAAATCCCCGGCAGGTAAGCCGCCTCAACTGCACGTTATTAGTTCTCGAGAGAACGTTCGCAGTTAGCTCCTTGCCACTAGGACCGTCGGGTGTGAGCCCGACGACTGGCGATCTCCGATGAGGGTTCGATTTCGCCGTGATCGGTCCGGGTCAGTAACGCGATAGCACGCTCATAGGAGAGGCAATGCCAGTCACCGCGTATTCGATCGCCGCAGCTCGAGAGCTAGACTTGGTGCAGTGGTTAACGCTGAACGGGTATTCGACACAGGAAGACCCACTGTTGGCACGCATTCCTCCCGCGCTGCGAGAGAGAGCCGCAGCAGACATCGAATGCAGCGGGTGCCGCGCGCGTGGAGCAACGCTAGTCCGAGTTTCGCGATCGAACGGCACAGGGCGCGCAGTAGGTCAGGGGCATTTCCGTTTCACGACCGCGCAAGGAGCCAATCCCCACGCCCCTCTATGTGAGTTCTATGACGAAGGCGCGCAGCAGGGGGCTGAGTACTTGGCCGACTTCGCCAGTGATCGGTCTGCACTGACTCGAACCGTCCGGGATCTCGTGTGCCGCGGCATCCGGGCCAATCTCTACAGCCAGTCAGATATGCGGCAGATGCGCTTGTGGTTCCTGCAGGAGAGAACCGCGCATGCCTTCACGCTCGACGTCACGGAGGAAGTGCTTCAGTGGTGCGTCGACATGTGGGCCACCAGAGTTTGGTCGCCGGATCAGATTCCGTTCCGGCCGGAACATGGACAAATACCCGCCTTCGATTGGGAGGGCGCTGCAAGCAGAGAGTGGGCGCGCAGAAACGAGCGGCTGTTCAAGGCAGTCCAGCATCGTGTTCACTTCACGAAGGCCAATATTGCGCGCCCTCTGCTGTTGATCGCCAAGCATGCAGGGCAGGCTGTCTTGGACCCGACGGCGCTACGCGACAAGTACGCGGCCGTTGTGGAACTCGCGGGTTTCGCCGTTCGCTATGTTTTTGGTATCGCCAACATGAGGATACCCAGCGCGCTTAACGGACACGTATCCGATTGGGGGGCGAAAGGCCACGCGCTCCTCGCCCTGAGCGCGTTGCTGCTGTTCAAGAGCGACTGGGATATTGGCCCCGCGAGCGCCATGTTCTCAACGCTAACTAGACTGCCGCACGCGGCAGAAGGACTTGAGGGGAACCTCATTGGCCTCAACCCCTTTCATGACTACCCTGCATGGCAGGTGATCAACGCCGCGCGGCAAATTGCCGCTTTGCGCACCGATAGTCGTCCGGTGGGGGCCCAGATCGAGTCCCTAAGAGCCGAGATGCAGGCGTCCCACCATTCATGGGCTACCGGAATTCCCGATCTCAGTGCGCTCCGCGGCGGCGCCTAGGAGAGATGGCCTAGGTTCGGTGTCGCGTAAAGTCCGAGCCGCTCGAGGCCACTGACCTTAATCGCCGATAGGTGAGCAGTGCGGCGGCCGCGGATTGTTCGCTCTGCCTCGTCCGCCGCCACGATTCCGCTCGCAACCAACTGCTGCTTGAACACGCGTGCCGTCTTGATCGGTAGCGCGTCGAACTTCGCCCTCAGGTGAGGTGCCGTCGAGAGATGGTCCATGACATGGCTCGGCCGCAGAAACAGCGCGGTCTCAGGCCGTCCGTTCTCCGACACAGTGTCCCAGCAAAAGGGGTGATCGAACCGGTTCGCCTCGATCTCCGAGAGCAGGATCTCCATGATCCACACCCATGGCAGACGCGCGCCGTCGGTGTCGGCGATGTGGTCGTTCATCTCGGCTATGACGTCGGACGCGAAGTCGCCCGCAGCCTGGTCGACGTCCGCGAACTCGCACAGTAGATCCCAGGCGGTGAGCACCGCGGCGTAGTTCTCCATCATCCGGCTGGCTGTGGTGTCGGAATGCGCGGCGCGCGAGTTCGATCGACAGAACGCCAGGCGCGCGCGCTGCAGCTCCAGCACGCGGGGCGCGCCCTTCGCCTGCAGGAATCCGAGCCACTGCCACATCGGGAACTGCGGCAGATCGTGCGGGATCAGCGGTCCTTGCTTGGCGGCCGTGATCGAGCTGCGGCAGATCTTCGACTGCAGCGACGCCACATCCACTTCCTCACCAGCGAGCAGCACGGGCGCGCACATGAGGTAAGGCGTGAGGCTCGCGCCTACACGCGTGAACTCGAAGCGATACGTCGATTGCAGCAGGCCGTCGATGTCGGAGAGGACCATCTTCGGCAGCTTGGAGAACTCGTCCCAGCCCACGGGGTGCGAGGTGTAGGAGACCGACGCGCGCCGGCGGTGGTCGGTCTTGAGCATTTGCCCCGAGAGCACCTGGAAGGCGAGGGCGGCTTGCATCGACTCGAGCAGCTTGGACTTGCCCGAGCCTTTCTCCGCCTGCATCTGGAAATGCGGATAGAAGCCCAGGATCGCTTTCAGGTGCGCACCGAGCGCCCACACGAAGGGAATCGCCGCGGCGTTCTTCTTGAACGTCGCCTGGAAGGCTTCTATGCAGGCGCGCGCAGCCTGCGCCGTGCCGCGGGGAAAGACCATGTTGTGATACAGGCACTGCTTGGCGGGCTCGAGGAAGTAGCAGTCGCTGCCCTCGAGCGCGGCCGGCTTGCCGTCGCGCCAGGCGAGACCAACGAAGTTCACCACGTCGCGCGCGCCAATGTCCGCCGCGCGCTCGAGCACGGTGATCATGCGCATGAAGGGCTGCGGCTTGAACACGGCGCCAAAGCGGGAGCGCCACCATTCCAGGTTGAAGAGCATGTGGTCATCAACCACCTGGCGTTGCAGCGTGGCGCCATGCCGCGGCGTTTGTGCGCTGATGCCGAACACCGTTTCGGACTGCGTGTCGGGCGTGCCGTTGATGGTGGCCAGGTGCCCTTGCACGCGCAGGCGTGAGAGGCCTGCGATGCGAAAGGAGCAGAGGTCGGAGAGCGTGTCCTTCGGCTTTCCGTCGTCGCCTTCTCTGCGCTCATCCACGAACTGGGTGAAGTCTTCGAGCACCCGGTACCGCCAATACACCTTGAAGTCGATGTCGCGCAGGAACACCCGCCGCGTACCGTGCAGGCGCTCACCGCCGCCCGGCATGCCGGGAATCAACCAGGTCTCCAGCGTCCGCAGCCGGCGCAGCAGCTCGTCGGGGCCGTGCGTCTTGAGCACGTCGTTGATGTCCTCGCCTTCCTCCCAGTCCTGCATGTCGACCAAGAGGTTGGCAATGTCGCAGGCGGTCAGCCGCTCAGACAGGCGCCACGCGGCCGCGAGACCCGGGCGCAGGTTCGTGCGCTCATTCACCGCGTCCGTATGGTCCAGGGCCACGATGACGCGCTTGCCCTTGAGCAGGGTGACGTCGAGCTTGTCGGCGTTACTCGTGCCACGCAGCGCCAAGGCGGCATGGCTCTGCGGAATGCGGCAGCTCTCGATCGACAGCGCGTTGATGGGGCTCTCCACCACATAGACGGTCTGCGCGCGCCGCAGCCGGCTCGCATCGCTCGTCCAGGGGTGCGCTTCCTTCTCGCCCTGGCACTGCGTCTTCACCGAACCGTTGAGCGCTGGATCCGCGTAGCGCAGATCCACCGCAACGATGCGTTCGGTCTCCAGCGCGCGCACCAGGAAGGCGGCCGCCGCGCCGCCGTGCCCGGGTTCGCCAGCGGGTACCTTCTCGCTGGTCCAGGTGTTCCACCCGAGCGAGCGGTTCTTGATCGCGCGGCGAATCACGGCCTCGTCGATACCGCGGCCGCCCAGATAGTCGACCACCGGTTCCGCCGACGCGAGGCAGCGATCGGCGATGTACTCGACCACGCTCTTGCTGCGCTCCTTGGGCGCTTCGGCCTGCGGCCGCGGCTGCCGGATGTCGAACCATTCGCCAAGAAGCCGGGCGGCTTCCAGCGGCGTGGCGAGATCCGGCCGGCAGTACAGCACCAGGTCGATGCAGCTGCCGCCTTCCTCGCTCGACCAGTCCTTCCACCCGCGGCCGTTGGGCAGCACCGACAGGGAAGGGCTGCTGTCCGGGTGGTGCGGGCTGCGGTAGTTGCCCTTGCTACCTTTGCGCTCAAGCCCCAGGCGTTCGGCCAGCGCGTGAAGGTCGATCTGCTCTTTGAGACGCTCGAACCACTCGGCGATCGCCGAGCCTGCGTAGGTCGCCGTGCTCATCGCTGAGCCCCCGAGGGCTCGTAGATCGCATGCGCCTGTTGCAGCGTGCGCAGCCACACGCGCGCACAGTCGTTGAAGTCGTCCGAGACGCATTCGCGCAGCGCACGCTCGAGCTTCGGGTGTTGGTGCAGCAGGCTGCACACGTCGCCGAGCATCGGCATCAGCACGTCCAGGAAGCCGCGGATGTACTCGCGGTCGGCCATGTAGCGCAGGCGCGAGTCGAAGAGCTCCTGCGCCTCCTGGATGCCCACGAACACGTCGAGCATGTGAATGCCGTGTTGCCGGCCTGCCATGTAGGCCGACTCGTGATAGCGGGCTGCCGTCATCACCGGCTTGAGGCCCACTTTGCGGCGCTCGCGCTCCGTCCAGAGTTCGCGCCGCGGACGGGGAAGAGTCCTGTAGTTCATCGTCATTCCTTCGGCACAGGCACGTAGGCGGCCGCAGCAGCCTCGAGCGTGTTGATCAGGGTCTGGAGTAGCGAGGCGGCCCGCGGGCCGTGGTGCGTGCCGGCGCGTTGGCGCGCAATCTGCGCGGCAACGAGTGCATGCCGGTGGCCACGGCGGGTGATCGCTTTGTGCTTGGTCGTCTTCGTCTTGATCATGACGACACCCCGCTGCCCAGCTCGGCCGAGGCCTGCCCGCCGCCGAGCATGATCTGCAGCCGCATCGCCGTCTCGCGCGCTCGCACGATCTGGTCGAGCCAGGCCTCTGCGTCCTCGTCGCAAGCGTCCACGCTGATCTGAAAGCTCAGTTCGTCGAGCTGCGACAGCAGGGTCTTGACCAGCACAGAACGCGCATCGGGCTCCGACCCGGAAGCGGCTACTTGTCCGCCGGCGTAGCTGCCGGCGAGATGGGTGGTGAGCTCTCCTGCGAGATCCGCGCACACGACGACGGCGCCGACGTACTCACCCGCAACGGTGCGGCTGAGGCAATCGGTCAGCACTTCCAGCGCGTGTGCGCCGTTGGCCGACAGCGGCGCGGGCGGGTTGGTGACGATGCGAAGGAGCGGTGCCACGTCACGTGTGCTGGCGGACTCAGTCTTCTTGCTCTGCTTCATGGCCTTACTCCCCGGTGAAATCCAACAGATCGTTCAGGTGCGATTCCGCGACGTCGATTTGCCGCACGAAGGGCTGCAGGAGATGGAAGAAGCGGCCTGCGTTGACGTGGCGCGTGTCGGCGTGCCCGAGCAGCTCCATGGCGCTCAGCAAGCCTTCTGTGGCTTCGCCGATGTCGTCGCGCACGGCGCGCAAGGTGGCGAGCGTTTCGCGGGTGAGTTGTCGCAGTTGTGCGGTCACGCTGCACAGGTGCTGCGCGGAATCACGGGCGCAGCGGTTCCGGACTTCGACATCGAGCGCGGAGAGATTGGCGAGCAGCGTGCGTAGCGCTTCGTGCTCGGGCGACGACGTTCTCTGCAGCGGCTCGCGCGGCGTGAAGATCGCGTGGTGGCTCATGAGCGCACCTCCCGGAGATCCACGGGAAAGAGCGCAGCGGCGATGAAACCGGGTGCGGCCCGATGCGCCCGAGCGCATCGATTGCGACGGGTGACGACGTTATCTGTGGTGCGGGAAGGGGACTGCTGCGTGCGCGTTGAGGACGCGCGTGAGCGGGCGTTAGGCATGAAGGCCTCCAGTGTGTGTTGAGGCCTGCCGATCCGTCGCCAAACGGGGGGCGGCAGGCACGTGGCGGGGTTGGCGAACCGGCACACTGGAACCGGCAGGCCCGAAGGCCTCCCCACCACGGCCCACCATAACGAAGGCGAAACTGTGGTGAACGGACGTAAAAAAAGCCGCGGCGCGGCTATGTCGTCCGCCAGTAATGATCGGGTCGCCAAACCCGTTCGCGGTTGGTGCCGCGACATGTCGATTCTTGATGCGTCGTCGACCTGTGTCAAGCGCTGCGATGTAGGAGGCGGGATAGCCTCGGGTGAGTGTGCTCATACGTGTTCGCTCTGTGACGCGTGCGTGCGATGTGAGCAGCCACCGAGATGGCTGCGGCGTGTTGTCTGGGAGGGATGTCTTGCAGTCGGAACAACCGGAATGGGAGCCGGGCGATCGATGCCCGAAGTGCGGTGAGTTCATGCAGCTCACCGATTTGACCCTGGAGCGGATGAGCTGGAAGTGCCGGGGGACCGGTTGCGACTTTGAGGTCGCACTCGATTCCGACGCTGAGAACTTCATGGCCCCGATTCCATGCCCGCAATGCGGCGGGGGGATGAAGATTCGGTCGAGTAGGGCGTACAGCGAGAAGACCGTGAGGACCTACTGGGTGTGCAGGACGAAGGGCTGCAAAGGGAAAGCCCGGTCGATGCTCAGCATGTTCGACAAGGTGGTGTACCCGGGCTTCAAGGCGTCGGACGCCTACGTCGAAGAGGCGTGCAAGACGTGGGACTACGAACGCGACTTTCCCGCGACGAGACAGGCCTTCATGGACGCCGAGACGCTGCTCAGCAAGCGGCTTCAGGAGCAGCGCGCCGAGCTGCGCGAGACGATCCGCGACATACGACGCAATCGAGAGATCTACGATCGAATGCTCGCCTACATGTTCTCGCGACAGCGGACCTAGTGCGGCCAAAGAATGCCTATGGCATAGCCGACGCCGGCAGGCGAGGTATGGGGAGTCGGGGGAAGCGTCCGCCCGACTCCGAAGGTGGCGGGGAATCATGGGCGTCGGGCTGCTTCGTGTCCGGAGCACTTGGCATCGATGAGCCTTGCGACCTCCGGATCTGGGGTCGCGCTCGGCGAGATGCCTTGCACGGCTTCGAGCATGGCCTTGAAGGTGTAGCCGCAGCGCAAGTCCTGGCACTGGCAGAACACTTCGCGCAGCAGCTCAGAGAGCTGGCGGCTGTTGCGGATGAGCGCGACGCCATGGCAATGCGGGCACATCACGCCCATGCGCATGGCGCCCGGCAGCGGTTCGGCCTCTCGCATGCGCATGTGCGTTCGGACGCTGGTCTTGGTCTTCGGGTGTGCACTGCCGACGAAGCCGGCCGTCTGCTCGTCGCAGGCAGCCGCGAGGCCCGCACCGTCCAGGCCGACTTGACGCAGCCACGCGCGCACGACTTCCGCCGCTGCCGGATCCAGCGCGGCCGGCGTGACGATGCGCACGTCGCGGCCGGAGTCGAGCAGCGTTCTGGCGCGTGCCACCATTTCCGGAACCGGGGTGCCGACGCCTTTGCCGGCAGCGCTCGGTTTGGCGAGCGTGCCTTCAAGCGCAAAGCCGAACCACTTTGACATCGCGCGCCTCGGCTCAGCAGTCGGTGAGAGCCGCCGGGCCCGGGGTGAACTTTTGGGCGGTGCTGGGCATAGCGCGCGTGAGCTCGAGCTGACCGCTGAAGCTCGAGCCGCATCGCGGGCCCTCGCAGACGAACTTGTAGCTGGCGGCGGTCTGCGAGAACTGCTTTTCGCTGACGACGTGGGCGGCGTGGCCGCAGTGCGGGCATTTGATGGCGTTCATGGTGTTCTCCGTTCTGAACTGGGGAAGGGTGACGACCCGGTGCGCAGAGGCCGCTACGCGGCGAGGCGCGCACGCGCGGCCATGACTTGGCGGGGGCTGAGCGTCTCCCGACCGGCAAAGGCGCTGGCGTTAATCGTGGAGACCAGTTCGTCATCGGCCGGCGGCTCCGTCGCGAGGAGCGGGGATATGAGCGCCTTCACCGCGGCCAAGACTGCGGCATCGGGGGTCTCGAACAGTTGGTGCCGCGGATCGAACTGGTCCTCACGAATCGACTTGCGCTGTAGCTGCATGCCCAAGGCGAGTTTTGATGCGCAGTCCTCGACGGCCTCCGCGATCAGCGCGTCTGCATATCGGCTGATCAGAACGCGCCGTTGCTCTGCGATAGCGCTCAGGTGAGGCTGGAGATCCAGCTCCGCCCGCGCGAGGTTGGCTTCGCATTCCTTGGCGAGGTCCTGGTATTCCTCCGCCACGATCAACGCTGAGCGCTGCTCGGCTGTGAGGTCGTGCAGCTTCTTGCTGGGCCGTCCCAGGGTTTCGCGAATCAGATCTCTCAGCCTGGCGCGAACGCCGGTCGCTTCGTTCTCCGATGCGGCGCCTGCCTTGCGCAGCGTCTCCAGGTTCGTGCGGACCTCGTCGCACTTGCTGCGGGCGGTAGCCAGGCCGGCCATCTTCTCCAGCAGTTCCTCGCGCATAGCCTCGAGCGCCGCGCGTTTTTCGGGATTGGTGAGTAGCAAAGGAAACTCCGGTATCAGTTGTCGCGCTCGGCGATGCGCGCGGCCATCCAGGCACGGACTTCACTGAGAAGCCAAGCAACGCGGCTGCCGCCAAGCGGTACGGGTTTGGGAAAGCGTGGCGGCGTCGCGCGCATCCACTCGTAGAGCGTGGTGCGGCTGACGCCGACCATCGACTGCACTTCGTCGATGCGAACGAAGCGTTCGCCTTCGCCAGAAGCGCTAACCGGCGCGGCCGTCGCGGCGCGCGCCAGTACTTCAGAAAGATCGGGTGGAGCAGAGATCGTCTGCCCGTCCCGCTTGATCAACATGCCTGTGTCTCCTTGTTCGAAAGGACACGGCAAGTATCGGGACGGTGAGCGGGACGGTCACGGACGTGCTGGTGTGGGGAAGGGCCCCACAACAAGTCATGTTGACGCCGAGGCTTTTAGGCCAGAAGAGCCGAAGATCGGGCGCGCGGACGCACTACGCCAACGGCGAAGGGTCGGGGCTGATGTGTGTGGTGTTTGCGGCAGGCGAGCGTCGTTGCCGCTATGGGGCCGGTCAAGCGCGGCCGCAAGGTCCAGCGACGCCGCGGCCTATGGATTCCGGGCTGTTTGACCATCGAAGCCGGCGAGGTGACCGTGCCCACTCGCTGGCCAAACCGAGCGGCGGTTCCCTGCCGACGGGTGTCTGGCGGGCCGTCGATCCACGACATGGATGCCCTGCTCAGCGCAGGGGACGCAGGCAATGCTCGTAGCCGCGTTCGGTCGGCTTATACGAGGCCGAGCTTTCCCAGCGACTCTTGGAAGAATGCCCTCGCGATTTCGCCTGCTGTGAGGTTCTTGTCCCAAGCGTTCGCATCCTTGACTGGGTCATAGCGCTTGCGCCAATACGAAGTCTCGACAGGCATGACTGTGCGCAGACTAATCCGATCCTCCTGGACTTCATCGAGTCGGAAGTAGTAGTTATCCTGCTGCACTGACACAAGCAGTACAACGCGGGACGGCATCTGAGACTGACAGTCATCCGGGCCGGCGATATGAGCGCCGTACCAAAAAACGAATCGAAGCCGAGTTTCGCCTACCCGAAACTCCACGCCCCATAACCAAGCCTTCTTCGCGAACCGGCCGTGTTCAATGCCCTGAAACTTCTCGAATTCAATGTCGCCGTAATCGGTAAAGCGAGTGTGAAGACCTGGAATCTGATCATCCAGTTGTTTGCACACGTCCTGAAACTCGGCCTTCAGGTTAGCAAACGAGCGCTGGACCGCCAGAAATCGTCTATGGTCAGATTGTTTGACTTTTTCCGTTGCGGCCTTGGTTATCGCACTTATCCAGTCTCGCTTCGATTCCTCTTCGCTGATGAGCGATACGTATCGATCGGCCATGCGGAGAGTGTTCTTGGCAACGATCTCGAGCAGGGGTTGTCCATCGCCAGAGTCCGCACGGTCTAGTGCGTCGTAGTACAGCCCCTCTCGATCCTCGCTTCGGAGAGGTGCAGGGACATAGTGCTTCCGCAGCAAAACATAGTCCTGCATCAGCCGTGCTAACCGCCCATTCCCATCACGAAACGGATGGATGCGAGCCGTAGCCCAATGGGCCCATGTTGCAAGTTGAATGGCGTGCAAATGGTCGTACGATGCTGCGAGGTGCGCGCAAACAGCCTCCACCAGCTCGGGAACGTCATTGAAGTCCGGTGGTTGGTGAGTTGCGCCGCTGATCGCAACGTTTTCCGTTCGAAATATCCCCACGCCGACTCGCTCGATGTCCTGAAGAAGAAGGCCCTGCAGCTGCCTCAGCAGAAGAGGGGTGACAGACTCGCCGCGACCAATTGCCTGCTCCGTTTCGGTGATTGCACGTGCCAGATTTCTGACTTCGGTCACGTCCTTTCGGGAGCCAGCTTCAATAAGCCCTGTCGATAGGACGACCAGGGTCTCTCGACGTGACAGGCGATTGCCCTCCGTCACGGCGGATGAGTGAACTCGATCTGCCAGTATTTCGCCCTCCAGCCGAGCTATTAAGTCGGCTGATAGCGGTCTCTTTGCGTCGATCTTGGCGATGATGGCGTCGATCTCTTCGATCACATACAGGGCCGCCCCGGTCGGAGCAAAGAGTTCGGGCCTAAGAATGTCGTCTGGTGTCATGTGTCGCCTCCCAAGGCTGCGCAGTCAGAATATTGTCGCCGTGGCCGGCATTTCAGGGTGGGGTGGTGTCGAATCCGGCGAGGCTGACTGTCCCCTTGAGTCGCAAGGATAGGTCGCTGGCGGCCTGCGTCCAATAGCAAATCGGGGTGAGGACGTCGCAAAGCTGACCAGCAGTTAGGGACCGCGATGCGACGGTCACGACCGGCGAAAGAGGTCAGCTGCGACCGGCAAACGGGGGCAGCGGATACCCGCACCGCAGCAACCCATGGCGCGCACTGGTGACCCCGCCACGCCCGCCCGCTTGATGCATGGGAAACCATGCACGTGCATGCGGGCCGTGAAGGTTTGCCAGCCTTGGGTCTAGGGAGGCGTTAGCACTCCGCCTAACTCATGCATTTCCATGCAGCTAGGTGGGGGTGAAATATCGCGCGCTCGGCCGTCCCGACCGCGAATGCGCCTTACGGCTTCGTATCGCCTTTCGGACACCTAGAGCCGGTCTCGTTCCCCGATGGGTGCGAGCGAGCCAGTCCGAGCGGCGCGGCGCGCTCTGTGTGCGGAGCGTTCCGGGAAAATGCGACCCGCGACCATGTCCGGCAGTGCGCGCTCAGAAGTTGCCGGGTGAGGCGGCTTCCTCTCCCCATCGGTAGAGGTCTGGGCCCAATATGCTCTGCAGGAAGCGGATGGTCGTGTGGTACTTGATAGCAGTCGGACTTGTGAAATCACTCTGCGCCGCGAATGCGGCCGCACTGTCCCTCAGGAACTTGAATCCGAGAATATCATTGGGGAATTCCGGCGCGTTCCAGCGGGAGTAGGGTTTGTCCACCTCGCCACAGAGTGCCGACAAGTACCAACCACGTAGTTTGATGAAGGGATTAAGAAGTAGCACCCCATCTGATCTTCTTGACCAGACCTTTTCGCTGGCAAAGGCGTCGATGATGCCCGGGTCCCGTTCCTCATGCGGCAACCAGGCCGAAGGCAGTATCGTAATGCCGATCCACTTCTCTCGCTGTTCAGCTTTGTACGCTTCGATCAGCGCTTTGCCGAAGTAGACCTGGTGGCGACGAGTCGAATCAAACTCGACTTCGAACTCTCCGAATGAGATCGCTCCACGTGCAGGTATGCCCGCAGCAAGCAATGCTGAGAGAATCATGCCCCCGATGGCATAGACGTCGAGAAACGCCCAGGCTCCGTAGCCGCGCGGTTCTTGGTAGAACAAGAACGTGTCGGAGAAGTATATGGTCTTGAATTGGCCGTTGAGTTGTTCCCAGCGCTCAAACGCCTTCAAAGCGTTGTCGATGACGGCATATATCTCGTGCGCTCCCTTTGTCTCTACAAGCGAGCTAAAACCTAAGATGTCCAGGAACAGCAAGTAGCGCCCTTGACTGACGTCCGTGGTTTTCACGCGAAAGCCCGACGTTGCGCTTCGGCGGCGTGGCGTTGCACCTGCTCACGGATTTCATCGCATGTTGTCTGCATGCTCGCTGCAGCCTCTTGAATGGTCCTGAAGAGCTCCGCGAACTCGCGCGCATCCATCTTGGTGTGCACCCTGAGCGCCATCTCTATTTTCTCTTGAAACTGGCGGATGCTAGATCCCACTATGAGCGTTTTCGGCACCAAGGAGTGAGGCAGGTCGTGAAGCGGTATCGCCGCGACGTAACCGTCCAATCGACGCACCTCTGCGATCGAAACAGGGATGAGTCCTTCCGCGGCCCGGTGAATCGATTCGCGGTCGGGTAGCTGGCTAGCCACGGCCTTCATTGCGTCCACAGAGCTTGCGGCGAGCGCCAAAAGCGTTTTCGCGGCTTCTGCTCGGTGGCTCTCTAGTTCGATCCGCTGGAGATCCAGGTCGTTTCTGTATTGCCGCGAAGTCTGACGGCGGGCGACCGCCGCCGAGCCGAAGATTGCGACGATTGCTCCGATTGCCTGAAACCAGCTTGCCCACTCTGCGCTGCTCAAATTACTCATGAAGCAGAGGTCGTACATTCGGCCACCTATTTCGTGTGGGACGGACCACAGGTCATCACGCTTGACGGTATCAAAGTCGATCCCCGGTCTAATCCCTGTCCCGCTGGAGCATACAAGAGTCTTGCGCAACCTCGAGCGTCCACTTGCCGGTGACGCCGGGCACCGCGAGCACGATTCGTCGCCGCCCCGGCGCGCGAAAAGCGGGACATTGCCGCGCGGCGCCCTTGGGCATCCTGGCGCCGCTGCGAGCGCCATCATCAAGACGCAGGCACATTCCAACTCGCCTAGGGTTCGGCGGGCAGCGTGTGTCCTGCTGTCGTAGCCTCGAGATAGTCCGCCCACCACTGCAGCATCTGCCGGCGCTCTTCCATGTACTGCGCGCGGTTGTAGGCGGCGCGCACCTGGTTGGTCTCGGTGTGTGAGAGCTGCCGCTCTACAGCGTCCGGATTGAAGCCCGCCTCGTTGAGGATGGTCGAAGCGGTGGCCCGGAAGCCGTGCGTTACCACGTTGCCGTTCTCCGTGTTCGCGCCGTTGTAGCCAAGCCGCTCGAGTGCCTTGAGCGGCGTCGACTCGTTCATGTGAAAGCGCGCACCGCGCGTGCTTGGGAACACGTAGGGGCTGGCTTCGCGAAGTGGGCGTAGCGCCGTCAACGCCTCAACGATCTGGCGGGGTAGGGGCACGATGTGGGGCGGTGCCGTGGGCTTGTGCTTGTGCTTGAGCTTGCGGTTCTCAGGCGGGATGGTCCAGAGCGCCTGGTCGAAGTCGATGTGCGACCACTCGGCCCGGACGCTTTCGCCGATACGGGTGAAGCACGTCATAACGAGCGCGAAGAGCACACGCGTATGGACGGTGATCTTGTCTGTCCGGGCGAGGGCTTGCAGGAAGGCCGGCAGCTCCCGCTGCTTCAGGGCGGGCCTCGGTTTCGCGATCGCAGACTTCAACGCCTCGGCGAGATCCACGGCGGGATTGTGTTTGGCACGGCCCGACACGACAGCCAGGCGAAAGATGGCGTCGCAGCGCTCACGAAGGCGTTTCGCGGTGTCGAGCTTTCCGGCTCGCTCCACCTTGCGCAGCACCTCGAGGAGCTCCAGCGGTTCGATCTCGCTGACCGGCCGATGCCCGAGGTCCGGGAACAGATAGGTCTTGAGCGACTGCAGAACGCTCGCCGCGTGGCGCGGCGCCCATTCGTGGGCTTTCACCCGGTGCCACTCCAGGGCGATCGCCTCGAAGCCTGAGGCCGCGGCGCGCCTGGCGGATGCCTTCGCAGCTCGGCGCTGCTCTCCAGGATCGACGCCTTCCGAAAGCTGACGACGTGCCGCGTCGCGTCGGTCGCGAGCGTCCTTGAGCGAGACCTCAGGGAAGACGCCCAGGGCGAGGACCTTCTCTTTGCCGGCCCACCGGTACTTGAGGCGCCAGTACCGGGCGCCGTTGGCCATCACCTGCAGGTAGAGCCCGCCCCCGTCCGAGAGCTTCAGGGGGCTGCCGTCTTCCCGTGGTTTCGCCTTCGAGATGGCGACGAAGGTCAGCGGCATCGGTCGGCTTCCTTCCCGACTTCCTGGAAATATGACATGCGGTATACCCCCAAATATACCCCCAGATTTGGCTTGCTTGGACCGGATTTCGGCGGACGGTCCCGGACAACAAAAAACCCGCATAGCTAGCAACCATGCGGGTTTTGAAGAGTTTTGCCGGACGGTCCCGAACTATCCCGAAACCTGCTCGGGCCGCATCTGCGGGAACAGGATCACGTCGCGGATTGCCGGGCTGTCGGTGAGCAGCATCACCAGGCGGTCGATGCCGATGCCGCAGCCGCCGGCGGGCGGCAGGGCGGATTCGAGGGCGCGGATGTAGTCGGCGTCGTAGTACATCGCTTCTTCGTCACCGGCTTCCTTGGCGCTGGCCTGCGCCTGGAAACGGGCCGCCTGGTCTTCCGGATCGTTGAGTTCGGAAAAGGCGTTGGCGATCTCGCGGCCGACGATGAAGAGCTCGAAGCGCTCGGTGATGCCGGGGTTCTTGTCGGATGCGCGGGCGAGGGGGGAGACCTCGACCGGGTAGTCGATGATGAAGGTCGGGTTCCACAGCTGGCCTTCGGCGGTTTCTTCGAAGAAGGCGAGTTGCAGCGCGCCCAGGCCGATAGCGCCCTTGGGCAGCGCCTTGCGCTTGGCGAGTTCGTCGCGCAGCCAGGCCTCGTCGTTCAGCTGTGCCTCGGTGTATTCCGGGCAGTACTTCATGACGGCCTGGACCACGGTGAGGCGGTCGAAAGGCTTGGAGAGATCGAGGTCGCGGCCTTGGTACTGGAACTGCTCGGTGCCCAGCGCTTCACGCGCGGCGTGGCGCAGCAGGCCTTCGACGAAGTCCATGAGGGTGCGGTAGTCCGCGTAGGCCTCGTAGAACTCGATCATCGTGAACTCGGGGTTGTGACGCGGGGAGAGACCTTCGTTGCGGAAGTTGCGGTTGATCTCGTAGACCTTCTCCAGGCCGCCGACCACGAGGCGCTTGAGATACAGCTCCGGCGCGATGCGCAGGAACATCTGCTGGTCGAGCGCGTTGTGGTGGGTGATGAAGGGCTTGGCCGCGGCGCCGCCCGGGATGGGATGCATCATCGGCGTTTCGACTTCGAGGAAGTCGTGGCTGTCCATGTAGCGGCGGATCGCGGAGATCAGCTTGCTGCGGGCGACGAAAGTCTTCTTCGACTCTTCGCTGGTGATGAGGTCGAGGTGGCGCTGGCGATAGCGCTGTTCCACGTCGGCCATGCCGTGGAACTTGTCGGGCAGGGGGCGCAGGCACTTGGAGAGCAGGCGGATCGAATCGCTCTTGACCGAGAGTTCGCCGGTCTTGGTCTTGAACAGCGTGCCGGTGGTGCCGACGATGTCGCCGATGTCCCAGGTCTTGAAGTCGGCATATACGTCCTCGCCGACCGCGTCACGGGTCACATAGAGCTGGATGCGGCCCGACATGTCCTGGATGGTCACGAAGGTGGCCTTGCCCATGATCCGCTTGAGCATGATGCGGCCGGCAACCTTGACGGAGATTGGCGTTGCGTCGAGCTCTTCGGTCGCTTTTTCGCCGTACAGCGCCGCCAATTTGCCGGCGACGTTCTCGCGGCGGAAATCGTTGGGGTAGGCGGCGCCACTCTCACGCCACTTCGCGAGCTTGGCGCGACGTTCGGCGATGATGTGGTTCTCGTCCTGCGGGAGGCTGTTTTCGGTCGATTCGGACATTGCGAGGGCGGAAATACGGAATGGAGCGCGAGAAGGCGCGCGGAAGGGAACGGGCGGCGTTGCAGCGGGCCGCAAAAGTCCCGGCAAAGTCATGAATTTTCGCACATTCCTTGCCGCGGGCGGCAGCAAACGCGCATGAAAAAGCCGCCCGTGGGCGGCTTGATCCTGATTTGCTGCGGGCTTCAGTCGAACAGCGCGTCGATGTCTGCCTGCAGATCAGTGTTGTCCGTCTGCGTGTGGCCTTCCAGTTCGCCGCGCGCGACCAGCTGTTCGTAGCAGTTCACCTGGTTGCGGCCATGCTCCTTGGAGTAGTACAGGGCCTCATCGGCATGGCCGAGGATCTCGGCGGGCGGCTGCGTCGGGTCGATGCGGGTGAAACCGAGCGAGGCCGTTACCTGGCCGACCTGCGGGAATTCATGCGTCTCCACCATCGTGCGGAAGCGTTCGAAGATACCGATCGTGTCTTCTTCGCTCACGTTGCGTAGCAGCACGACGAATTCTTCGCCGCCGAAGCGGAAGAGCTTGTCGCGGTGGCGGAAGGACTTCTTCATCAGCTCGGCCACGCGCAGCAGCACTTCGTCGCCGAACAGGTGGCCGAAGTTGTCGTTGATGCGCTTGAAACGGTCGATGTCGATGACCGCCAGCCAGGACGACTGGCGCTCGGCCACTTCGTCGCCGCGGCGCTCGTCGCCGTCGCGGCGCAGGCAGCGGCCGGCGCTGGCGATGAAGCGATCGAAGTTCTCGTCGAAGGTCTTGCGGTTGAGCAGCTTGGTCAGCGTGTCCAGCTCGGCGTAGTCGAGCAGGTCGAGCTGGTTCTGGTAGAAGTGGGCGACATGGATCAGGGCGTCGCGCACCCGCGGCTCGGGCTGTTCATTGCTGACCGCGACCAGCAGCGCGTTCGGGTTGCCGGCCTGGCCCATGGCCAGCGACAGGCGGTAGCGGCCGCCGATGAACTCTTCCTGCATGCCTTCGGGCGCATACAGGCTGGCGTCCAGGAACTCGTCGGAGTGGAAATCAACGGGCGGATTGGTCTCGTCTTCGCCGCAGACCCGGCTGGTATCGGGACCGGCTTCGGCCACCAGCACGCCCACAGGGCCGTGCGCCGAGGCGCTGACGGCATAGAGCACCACGGACTGGGCCCCCAGTACGTCGCGGGTGGCGGCGACCAGGCGCAGGGTCATCTGCTCACGGTCGCGGCTGGACGACATGGCGTCGATCTGCCCCAACAAATTGAGCATGCCGCGATCCGGAGCGCGACTGATGTTGGGGAATTCGATGTGGGCCGCCTTGCTCATTGGCTTCTTATGACGCGGTCTTCAGTAATTCGTTGGGGAGATTATCGGCCAAGCCTGACGCGGCTTGAGGATGCCGTAGATCACCGACGCGCGGCCACCCCCGGGCCGCGCGATTTCATGAAAGTTCACGTCTGAGCACGCCGATCGGCGGGGCCCAGTCGTCGCCGCCCTTCTTTTTGCGGGTGACCAAGGTGAGCTGGGCCGGCTGGAAGACGTTGGCATTGTGGGTGACCGGGGTCGTGATCAGGTACTGGGCGCGGGTGGCGCGCAGGAAGGCGCCGACCCGATCGATGTTGGCCACGTCGAGGTGGGCGAAGGGCTCGTCGATGAAGACGAAGCCGCCCGGGCGGGCTTCGTCCATCAGCAGCGCCACCAGCAGGATCAGGGACTTCATGACCTGCTGGCCGCCCGAGGCTTCGCCATCGTTGAGCGTCTGGATGCCCTTCTGGTCGAAGTCGAACTGCACTTCCAGGCCGGCCTGGGCGAGTGCGACGTCCTCGTTTTCCAGCAGCGGCAGGGGGCATTCGACGTGCACGCCGGAGAGCTCGCCCAGCGCGCGCAGGTTCTTGCCGTACTGGCGCACGGTGGCGCGCAGCTTGGCGATGTAGGCGCCGCGGGCTTCGTCCACCAGGCTCTTGGTACGCTCGGCGTAGGCGGCGCGCGAGCCGTAGTCGCGCTCGCGGGTCTCCAGTTCCAGGCGCAGCTTGTCGCGCACGATGAGCACCTGGTCGTCCGTCGCCCAGTCGCCTTCGGCCAGGCGGCGCTTCAGGCGGGAAAGCTCGTTGCGGGCACCGGAAAGGCCGCCGAACTGCTCGGCCAGGCCTTCCAATGCCTCGGATGCGAGCCACTTGCGCGGCATGCCACGGCGCTTGGAGCGCAGGCGCAGCAGGCGGGCGGCCTGTTCCAGGCGCTGGGGCTTGGCGTCGTTGGTCAGCCGCACCAAGGCCTCGCGCGCGCTGCGGTCTTCGCTGCCGCGGCGGTTGGCCTCGATTTCGACGCCGCGCAGGTTTTCTTCCAGGCGGTTGAGTTCGGTGCGGGCCGTTTCGCGGGTGGTTTCGGTCTGTTTGAGCTGGGTCCGGGCTTCCGGCAGCTCGGCAGCGGCGGCTTCGAACTCGGGCGAGCGGGCGAGCAGCAGCTCGGCGGCCTGCAGGCCGAGGAGCTTCTCGCGGCTGGCGCGCAAGCGGCCGTCGGCCTCGTCCTGTTTGTTTTGCGCCGCCTTGAGCTGGCTGTCGAGGCTCGTCACTTCGTCCTGCAGGGCTTGCACCCGCGATTCGCGTGCCAGGGCGCCGAACCAGAATTCATGCGGTACGCCGAGGTGGCGGGCGCCGCGACGTTCGCGGTGGTAGCCGTCGCGGGTGATCCAGTCCTGATCGCGCGCCAGGGTGCGGGCGGCTTCGGCGTTCTCGACGCGCTGGATGCGGTTGAGCAGATCGGCCAGCCAGCGCGGCGGATCGCCGGCGAAGCGGGTGACTTCCAGCAGGCTGCCGCGCGTCGAGCTTGGCGCCGCGCTGCGATCGGCCACCAGGAAGTGGCGGAAGCGTTCGCGCTCGCCCAGCGCCCAGGCGATGTGGCGATCGTCCTCGTCCTCCAGCAGGATCAGCGAGCGGTAGGGCCGCAGGATGGCTTCCACCGCGGGCTGCCAGGCCGGGTCGGTGATCTCGACGATCTCGGCCAGGCTCACGTTGGCGATCTTCTCGTCACGCAGCAGTTCACGGAAACGGCGGACATCGGCTTCCTGCGGCGGGCCGGACTTGTCGCGCGCCTGGCGCAGCTGCTCGGTCACTTCCTCGAAGCGCGCCTTGAGGCTGCGCACCGCGGCGCGGGCAGCGTTGGCCGCCTCGAAGGCGGCGGCGGCTTCTTCTTCGCTCGCCAGCGCTTCGCTGCCGTGCTCGCGGCCGACGCGTTCGCGCAGGGCGTCGCGTTCGTTCAGGAGCTTTTCCAGGTCGCGCACCCGGTCGTGGGCGGCGAGCCAGTGTTGTTCAGTCTCGGCGAGCTGCGCCTGCACGGTCTTGATGCCGGCGCGCGCGAGCTGGCGCTCTTCGTCGAGTTCGGCCAGCCGGTTGCCGGCCGAGGCCAGCGTGGCGTGGCGCTCGCGCGTCTCGATGCGGGCGGCCGCCAGCTTGCCACGGGCCTCGCGGGTTTCGCGTCCGAGCTCGGCGACTTCCAGGCGCGGCACGATCTCGGCTTCCAGCGATTGCACCTCGCGGTTCAGGTCGCGCCATTCGAGGTAACGGTCGGCCTCGAGCCGGCGGGCTTCGGCCTGGGCGCGCAGCTTTTCCAGGTCGAGCGCCAGCGCTTCGAGTTCGTGCAGGGCGGTCTGCTGCTCGTTGCGGGCGAGCTGGTAGTTGTCCAGCACCTCCTTGTCGCCGAACACATCGAAGACCAGGTCGAGCAGCGCCCGCGGCGAGTATTCGCAGAGCTTGTCGGTATCGCCTTGCTCCAGCGCCAGGACCTTGGCGATCGCGGGTGTCAGGCCGGCGTAGGCGAGCCGCGTCTGGTAGTCGCGCAGACCCGCCCACTGGGCGCGTTCGTCGAGCTCCTCGATCGTGAGGACGCCGTCCTCGATCGTGTATTCCCGCGTCCAGTCGCCGCCGGCGCGCTTGATGCGGCAGGCCAGGGTGACGTCGTCCTTGAGGCAGGGGAAGAAGGGCCGCTTGCCGGTGTTGCCCGGACGGTTGGCCACCGTCGCGCGGATCCAGGCCACGCCGGCATTGGCGCGGCGCACATAGCGGCGGAACTCGCGCTTGCCGGAGCAGCGCAGCGCAAAGAGCGTGCGCAGCGCGTCGAGCAGCGTGGTCTTGCCCGAGCCGTTGGGGCCGACGATGGTGATGATCTGGGCGTCCAGCGGCACCGTGAAGCGGCGCCAGAAATCCCAGTGGACCAGTTCGATTTCGCGGATGTGGAACATGCGGGTCAGGCTTTCCCGTTGCCGTCGCGCGCGGCGGCCTTGGTGTCTTGAGCTGGGAGGTCTTCGGTCGAGGCGGCGCTGGCTTGGGCGTCACCGGCCTCCATCCCGGTTTCGTTCGTCGGGGCTGCAGCCGCTTCGAATTCGCCCTCGGCTTCCTCTTCTTCCGCCTCCTCGTCGTAGGAGGGCAGGGCGTGGCCAGCCTGCGCCAGCACATCGGCCAGGGTGCCGTTGACGATGCGGTCGGCCAGCGTGCGGTAGTCGAGCAGCACGTCGAGCAGCGGGCCTTCGTGGATGAAGCCGTTGCGCCGCTCGATGAAACCCAGGCGGGCGAGCTTGCCGAGCGCGAAGTTGCGCATCTTGGTCTTGCCGCCGAGCTGGCCGCCGAAGTCCGCGAGCAGCGAGGCTTCCGAGATCGGCGCGGAGACTTCCTCGCCGTGGATGATCGGCTTGTCCTGGCCGAACATGTCGTTCTGGCCGTCGTCGTCCAGCGCGCGGCGGCCGAGCTGGCGTTCGCGCTTGGGCAGGATGATCAACGCCCAGATCACGATCACCAGCGCGATCTCGTCGCGGGTGAGGCCCATGGTGCTGGCCTGGTAGTCGCGGCCGCCGAAGACGCCGTCGAGCACGTCTTCCTTCAGGCCCACGGCCACATGCGCGGCGAAGGGGTTGTCGAGCAACTGCAGGCCGACCTGCGCGAGACGCGCTTCGAGGTCGGCACGGAAGCTCTCGTCGACCAGGGCGCGCTTTACTTGCGTGTCGGTGCGCGGCAGCCAGCGGTGCGCGAGCAGCCGGGCGGAAAGGGCGGAAACGTCGGAATCCATGGCTCAGAACACCGGCAGGTCGCCCTGCTGGTCCAGGTAATAGAGGGTTGCGACGTTCGCGAGTACGACCAGCCAGAACTTCACCTGGTAGGACGTCTTGCGGTTCTTGTGGCGGAAGTGCTGCTGGGCGAAGAGCCCGCCTGGCCAGCCGCCGAAGAGGTCCAGCAGGAGCAGCGTCGATTCCTTCGTGCGCCAGTGGCCGCGGTCGGCCTTGGATTTGTCGAAGCCGTAGGCGAGGAAGCTGACGATGCTCATGCCGAAAACGAAGGCGGTGAGGACGCGCGAACCGGACCATGCGGCCAGAACGCAGAGGCTGGCAACTGCGCAGATCAGCGCGATACCGGGCTGCGGCGCACTGCGCCGGGCTTCGCGCACGGTCTTCCCGCGACGCTGCACCCGTACCGCGGCTGGCGCCTTCACCGCCGTGGCGCAGGGGCGGCCGCGTTGGTCCTGGCCGCGCACGAAGACCACCTCCGCACCCTGGGTGGGGCGCAGGCCGCGCGGAGAGAAACTGGAAACATGGAAGAACAGGCGCGCGCCACCCTCGGCCGTGATCCAGCCGAAGCCCTTGGCGTCGTTCCACTCGGCGATGCGTCCCTGTTCGCTCATCGTCTCTCCGATCTCAGGCGCCTTCGCGCCGCACGATGCGGCCGGCCGACATCCAGGCGATCTCGTCCTGATTCACTTGCACGAGCTCGGCTTCCAGTTGCAGTTCGTAGGGCATCTGGGTGAAGTCCGCGACCGGGCCTTCGGCCTGCGCCTCGACGCCACCGAGGAGCGAGAGCAGCGAGAGCCGGTAGCTCGCCGGGGCGAAGCCGCCGCCGAGCACCAGGCGTTGCGCTGGCGCCTCTTCCGCGACGTTGGCGAGGCGGTCGGTGAGCTTCCAGAGCAGCGAGAGATCCTCGGTTTCCGGCGCGAGGTTCTGGTCCACATGCTGGGCAGGCGGCAGCGAGGTGTCCGCTTCCATGCGCTGGACTTCGGCCGAGAGCGCACTCTCGGCACGGTCCAGGAGTTCATGCCCGCCCGCGAGGAACTGCGTCTGCGGCGCGGCGCCCAGCGTGCCCTGCGCCAGCGCGAGGATCGCGGAAACCTCCTGGCCACGCAGCCAGGCCATCACGTCCGAGCTCGAAACGCCGGAAGCGCCGAGCGTCACGCGCTGCGACTCGATCTTGTTGAGCGCGCGCTGGAAGGCCGCATCGACGCGCGCGAGCCGGCTCTGCGCGAGGCCGATCGCATGCGCTACGCGGCCGATCTCCGGCGTCACGTCCTCGACCGTGAGCAGCGAGCGCAGCAGCTCGGTGCCTTTCTGCAGCCAGCGTTCGTTGGCGGAGAGCCGGGTACGGGCGTCGAGGATGCGGAACTCCGAGCCCGAAGCCACTGCCTCCTCGAAGGATTCGGACAGCGCGTTGAGCTTGGCCAGCAGATGCTGCAGCACTTCCGGCGTGACCGTGCCGGTGACCTGCATGCCGGCCAACTGGGTGGTGAGGAAGCCGAGTTCGGCGTCCTCGTCCTCGCCGAAGCGCAGCAGTACGGCGACCGCGGCCATCGCGTTCCGGCCGGTGTCGGTGAGCTGGTAGAGGCCGTCCTCGCCATAGACCATCAGCCCGTTCTCGCGCAGGCGCTTGAGCACCGTCTCGAGCTTGACCGTGTCGATGTAGCTGAAGTGGCGGCGCAGTTCGTCCGGACTCCAGCGCGGCGTTTCCGCGCGGTGGCCGATCTCGCGCAGCACATGCAGCCGGATCATCACTTCCTCGTCGCCGCCGCGGAACAGCGTGACGAAGGCCGCGATCATCGGCTGCGCGCGGGCGAGCGACCACAGCGCGGGCACGTCGTCGGGTTCGACGCCGGGCGCGAGGAAGTCGGCGAGCTGGGAGAGGTCGTCGCTCATGGTGGGGTCTGCCGCAGATGCGCAGTTAGCGCGCAGGGCCGGTAAGGCTCCGCGCGCGTCTGCCGCTGTCGCTTATACGCCTTGCTTGAGGCTCGCCTCGATGAAGCCATCGAGGTCGCCGTCGAGCACGGCCTGGGTGTTGCCCACTTCGTAGTTCGTGCGCAGGTCCTTGATGCGGGACTGGTCCAGCACATAGGAGCGGATCTGGTGGCCCCAGCCGATGTCGGACTTGGAGTCTTCCAGCTTCTGCTGTTCGGCCATGCGCTTGCGCATCTCGGCTTCGAAGAGGCGCGCGCGCAGCATCTGCCAGGCCTCGTCGCGGTTGCGGTGCTGCGAACGGTCGTTCTGGCACTGCACGACGATGCCGGTCGGAACGTGCGTCAGGCGCACCGCCGAGTCGGTCTTGTTGATGTGCTGACCGCCCGCGCCCGAGGCGCGGTAGGTGTCGGTGCGCACGTCGGCCGGATTGATCTCGATCTCGACCGTGTCATCGACTTCCGGATACACGAACACCGAGGCGAAGCTCGTGTGACGGCGGGCATTGGAGTCGTACGGGCTCTTGCGCACCAGGCGGTGGATGCCGACTTCGGTGCGCATCGTGCCGTAGGCGTATTCGCCCGTGACCTTGATGGTCGCGCTCTTGATGCCGGCGACTTCGCCTTCCGACTCTTCCAGCAGTTCAACCGTGAAACCCTTGCGCTCGCAGAAGCGCAGGTACATGCGTTCGAGCATGCCCGCCCAGTCCTGCGCCTCGGTCCCGCCGGCACCCGACTGGATTTCGATGAAGCAGGGGCTGGGGTCCATCGGGTTGTTGAACATCCGGCGGAATTCCAGGCCGGAAACGATCTTCTCGATCTCGGCGTTGTCCGCATCGACCGCTTCGAGCGTGTCCCAGTCCGACTCGGCCTGGCCGAGCTCATGCAGGTCGCGGCCGTCGGCGATCTTGGCGGCGACGTCATCCAGCACGAGGACGACGTTCTCCAGGGCCTTCTTTTCCTTGGCGAGCTCTTGCGCGCGCTGTGCGTCGTTCCAGACGCTGGGGTCTTCGAGTTCCTTGCTTACGGCAGCCAGACGGTGAAACTTGGCTTCGTAGTCAAAGATACCCCCGTAGTGATTGCTCGCGACTCTTGAGGTCGTCGAGCTTGTTGGCGATCGCGTTGATCCGTTCGGCGTCCATGGGTGCTCCGGGCAAATTGCGGAAAACCGGAAATTATACAGTGGGCGCAGCGGCCGGCCGGCGGCGCCTCCACGGGCCGCGCCCGATCCCGGATTCCCGGGCCGCCTGGCGACTTCCCGCGTGAAGCCGGCTCTGCCCGGGAGGAGTCAGTGCTGGCCGCTGGTGACGTCGGTCCGCGGCGTAACAAAAAAGTCCCAGGGTCGGCGCAGGAAGCGGCGGCCGACCATGCCGAAGAGCTTGCGGCTGTGGCGGAAGCGCACCTGGCGCGCCTTGAGCGCAGTGAAGAGGGCGAGCGAAAAGCTGACGGTGAGGTTGGTCAGGCCGATCAGCAGCACGCCTACGCCGCAGACGACGATGGTCTGCCAGGGCACCTGGAACTCCAGCGCCATCAGTGCGTAGGCGTAGTTCGCGGCACCGAAGGTGACATGGCGGATATCCAGGGGCAGGCCGAGCAGGAAGCCTAGCGTGCCCATGGAGCCGAGCATGCAGCCGAAGAGGAAGTTGCCGGCGAGCGCGCCGAGGTTCTTTTCCAGGTAGGCCGCCAGGCGGTCACGGCCCTTGGTGCCGAGGATCGCGCCTAGCCAGCGCAACTGCCGCACCCGCTGCGGGATGCGCGAATAGACGCACTTGTTGTCGTAGTAGCCGGAGATCAGGCCGGCGAGATAGAGGCAGACGCCCGCGATCGCAGCATGCGGAAGCGCGAGGCTCTTCCAGGGGTGGACGTCGTGCAGCAGATGGTGAGCCTTCTCTGCGTCGATCTCGGGGACGCCGAAGACCCACGCCCAGGCGGCGCCGATCGCGAAGCAGGTGATCATCGCCGCCACCACGTTGCCCATGATCGCCACGAACTGGGTGCGGATCACGTCGACCACCAGGTTCTCCAGTTTCTGCAGTGGTGGATCGCGCCGGCGCCCCTCGTCGAGGCTGGCCGTGATCGTGGCCGCGGTCATCGCCGGCTGCTTGGTGGCGATCGTGAAGTGGCACAGATGCACGATCACGAAGCCCAGGCCGTAGTTGAGCGAGAAGCCCAGTGCTTCCCAAAGCGGCGGCAGCTTGGCTTTGGCGATGAAGAGCTTGAGCAGCGCCATGAAGGCCACGATGAAGCCAGCGCCCGCTGCCGCATGGAACATGTGGCGCGTCTCGGCGGGCGTGGTTGCCACGTAGTGCTCGCCGGTCTTGCCCGCATGGTCGGTGACGCGCAGCGCGAGCAGATCGGTGACCTGGCGCAGCAGGGCGCGGATGCTGTTCTTCTCCGCCTCGTGCTCCATCAGCTCGCGGAAGAAGCCGATCTTGCGTCGCTGCTGGACTTCGGAATCGTCCGGCCGTGCGAGGTCGTTGAGCTGGTGCATGCGCCGGATGATCTGGCTCGCGCGGAAGCTGTCGTAAGTCAGCGCCACGCTTGCGCCACCTTCATGGGCAAGCGTGCGGATCCGCTTGAGATGGCCTTCGCACTGGCCGAGCAACACGTCGAGGTGACCGTCGTCAGGCCAAGGCAGGGACTCGTCACTGACCGCGGCCATGCCGGCCGCGACGAAGGCGTGGACCTCCGCGGCCTGCGCCACGAAAGGCGATTCGCGCGTCGCCGCCTTGTCGTCGTAGCGGAGGAAGTCCGGTTCGACGCCGATCGCCGCGAGCCGCAGCGAGAGCACGCGCAGCGCGTCGAGCAGCTCGACCGAGGTACGTGCCTTGCCGCGCGAGTCGTCTTCGCGACCGCCCAGGCCGATGACGCGCAGCAGTTCCGCGATCAGCTCCTCTGGCAGGTCCTGGAGCCAGAGGTGATCGCCCGCGACGCGGGTCAGCCCGGCGAAGAGATCGTGCAGGTAGGTGTCGTCGTAGGCGGGCGGGAGGACCTTGCTCACCAGGCGGCGGAAGATCTCGGCCGCGACTGTCTGGTTGGCGAGGATGCCGAGGTCCGCGAAGAGCGAGCTCTGCATCCGCGCGCCGAAGATGCCCTGGATGTAGGTGCGCAAGCCACGCGCGAGATGCGGTCGGGTGTTGAGCAGCCCGATCATCGCGCGCAGTCGCTGGGCGGCGGAGCCCGCAGGTTCGAGGCGTCGCGGCCTGATGGCGCGTACCAGTTCGAGCAGGGGCAGGGTGGAGCGTTCGTCCGGATCGGCGGCAATACCTTCCAGGATGGGCGCGAGTGCTTGCATCGGGTGCTCGTCTCGAAGGGAGTCCCAAGCATATACGCAGCACGCCGCCTGTCGCCGTGGGCGGCCTTGCGCGGATGTCACGGAGTCCACGCCGGCAGGCTCGTCAAACCCTGTTTCGTGCCTTTCGTCTGCACTTTGACCGGCGCCAAGACGTTCGGTCCGAGTTCTGGTACAGTCGCGCCCCTTCGCGGCGTACGGCGCCGCTTTTTCCATGATGAGTCGGAGAGTTGTAGTACATGGATGAGGCCGATATCGCCCAGCAGGAAGTTGAGCTGAACCTGCAGTTGTCCTTGCAGCGCAAGGAGCCCTCGCTAGCCGCCACCGGCATCTGCCATTTCTGTTCGGAACAGGTCACTGAAGGCCAGAAGTTCTGCGACAGCGATTGCGAAGAAGACTGGCGCCGCCTTCAGTGGCAGCGCTCGCAGCGCGTCCGCGGCTAAGCGGTTACAATATGGCTCGCGCCGCGGCGGTTCCGATCGCCCGGCGCCTTCGCAGCAAATCCCCGAAAAGGAATCCCATGGCCCGCATCACTGTCGATGATTGCCTGAAGACCATCCCGAATCGCTTCGAGCTGACCCTGGCCGCCGCCCTGCGCGCACGCCAGCTGGCCCGTGGCCATTCGCCGCTGATCGACAACACCAAGAACAAGTTCGCGGTCACCGCGCTGCGCGAAATCGCAGCCGGCCAGGTCGACCGCGGCATCCTCTCGAAGCTCGAGAGCTGATCCGCTGGATCTGAAAGCAAAAGCCAGGTGGCGCATGCCACCTGGCTTTTTGTCGTTGACGGCCCGTCGCTGAGCGGGCCGTTTTCCTTCCGACCTGGACCGTCCTAGCCCTGGGCCATCAGCCCGCGCAACACGAAGGGCAGGATGCCGCCGTGGCGGTAGTAGTCGACTTCGATCGGCGTATCGATCCGGCACAGCACGCCGACATCCTGCGTACTGCCGTCCGCGCGCTGGACGCGTAGCGTGAGTTCCTGCTGCGGCTTGAGCTGCTCGTTCACGCCCAGTACCGAGTAGGCTTCTTCGCCCTTCAGGCCTAGGGTCTGTGCATCTTCGCCCTCCTTGAACTGCAGCGGCAGCACGCCCATGCCGACCAGATTCGAGCGGTGGATGCGTTCGAAGCTCTTCGCCACCACCACCTTGATGCCGAGCAGCAGGGTGCCCTTGGCCGCCCAGTCCCGGCTCGACCCGGTGCCGTATTCCTCGCCCGCGATCACCACGGTGGGCGTGCCACGCCGTTGATATTCGGTGGCCGCCGCATACACGGTGGTCTGCTTGCCATCGAGCAGGGTATAGCCGCCTTCCACGCGCGTGCCGTCGGGACGCGGCGGCAGCATGAGGTTCTTGATCCGCACGTTGGCGAAGGTGCCGCGGATCATCACTTCATGGTTGCCGCGGCGGCTGCCGTAGCTGTTGAAGTCCTGCTTCTGCACGCCGTGGCCGATGAGGTACTCGCCAGCAGGCGAGGTCTCGCGGAAGGAACCGGCAGGGCTGATGTGGTCGGTGGTCACGGAGTCGCCCAGGATCAGCAGGGCGCGCGCGTCCTTGATCTCGCCGATGCGACCCGGCTGCATCGCAAAGCCCTCGAAGAAGGGCGGCTGCGCGATGTAGGTCGAGTCGGGCCAGTCATACACCTGCCCCTCCGGCGCGGGGATCGCGTTCCACAGATCGTGGTCGCGGGTGAAGTCGCTGTAGCGCTCGCGGAAGACTTCCGGATTGAGCGCGAAGTGCATCAGCGCGTTGATCTCTTCCGAGCTCGGCCAGATGTCGCGCAGGAACACCGGCTGGCAGTCTGCGCCCTGGCCCAGCGGCTCGGTCTCCAGGTCGATGTTCACCCGCCCGGCGAGCGCGAAGGCCACCACCAGCGGCGGGCTGGCGAGATAGTTGGCGCGCAGGTTCGGATGGATGCGCGCCTCGAAGTTGCGGTTGCCCGAGAGCACCGCGGCGCAGATCAGGTCACGCGCGACGATGGTCTCGTTGTACTCCGGCCGCAGATCGCCCGCGTTGCCGATGCAGGTGGTGCAGCCGTAAGCGGCGATGTTGAAGCCGAGCACGTCGAGATAGTGTTGCAGGCCGGTCTGTTGCAGGTAGTCCGCCACCACGCGCGAGCCTGGGCCGAAGCTCGTCTTGATGCGGGCGTGGACCGCCAGCCCTTTCTCCACCGCCTTCTTCGCGAGCAGACCTGCTGCGATCAGCACGCCGGGGTTGGAGGTGTTGGTGCAACTGGTGATGGCGGCGATCAGCACGTCGCCGTGGCCGAGATCGTGGCCCGAATGCTCGGTGCTCGCGACGGTGGGGCGGTTGTCCACCATCTCGTCGACGTTGCGCGCCTCACCCGCGGGCAAGGGGGCCTCGTCCGGCGTCGGTTCGGTGCGGTGGATCGGATAGCGGACTGTGAGGCCATCGGCGGCCTTGCCGAAGCCATTGGCTTCCACCGGTGCGGAGAAGAGCTGCTCGAAGCTGCGACGCATGTCCGGTAGCGCGATTCGGTCCTGCGGGCGCTTGGGCCCCGCCAGGCTGGGGGTGACGGTGGCGAGGTCCAGGCTCAGCGTACGTGTGTAGGCGATCTCGCCGGCGCGCGGCATCCCGAAGAGGTTCTGCGCCCTGAAGTAGGCTTCGAAGGCCTCGATTTCCTCCTCGCGACGGCCGGTGCCGCGCATGTATTCCACCGTCTTCTCGTCCACCGGGAAGAAGCCCATGGTGGCGCCGTACTCTGGCGCCATGTTGCCGATCGTCGCCCGATCCACCACGCCGACGCTGGCGGCGCCTTCGCCGAAGAACTCGACGAACTTGCCCACGACTTTCTCGCGTCGGAGCATCTGGGTGACGGTGAGTACCAGGTCGGTGGCGGTGATGCCTTCGCGCAGGCGCCCGGTCAGCTCCACGCCGATCACGTCCGGGGTGAGGAAGTACACCGGCTGGCCGAGCATGCCTGCCTCCGCCTCGATGCCGCCCACGCCCCAGCCCACCACGCCCACGCCATTGATCATCGTGGTGTGGCTGTCGGTACCGACCAGGGTGTCGGGGAAGGCCATGCCGTCGCGCACCTGTACGCCGCGGAACAGGTACTCGAGATTCACCTGGTGCACGATGCCGATGCCCGGTGGCACTACCTTGAAAGTGTCGAAGGCTTGCATGCCCCATTTCATGAACTGGTAGCGCTCGCGGTTGCGCTGGAACTCCAGCTCCATGTTCAGGCGCAGCGCGCTGGGCGTGCCGTAGTGATCGATCATCACGGAGTGGTCGACCACCAGGTCCACTGGCACCAGCGGTTCGATCAGCTTGGGGTTCCTGCCCATCGTCGCGGCCACGTTGCGCATGGCCGCGAGGTCCGCCAGCAGTGGAACCCCGGTGAAGTCCTGCAGCACCACGCGGGCGACGATGAAGGGGATCTCCTCGCTGCGCGCGGCGGTGGGTCCCCAGTTCGCGAGTTCGCGTACATGTGCCTCCGTGACCTTCTTGCCGTCGCAGTTGCGCAGCACCGATTCGAGCACCAGGCGGATCGATACCGGCAGCTTGCCGATCGGGCCGACACCCGCGGCCTCCAGTGCCGGCAGGCTGTGGTAACGGAGACTACGGCCGCCGCCGAGCGGGAGCGTCCGTTCGGTCTTGAACACATCGTTGGGCATGACAAATCCTCTGGCTGACAGGTGTGGCTGGAGAGATCGCGGAACAGGGCGCCGCAGCGCCTGCGCTCCATGCGGATGCGACGGGGTCAGACCTTAGGACGCGTCATGCGCAAAAACGATCCCGCCTCAGATGCGCGAGGACACCAGCATGGACGCGCGCGATGTCGGCGAGATGGCAGGGACGCCCTTGTGGCGGGCTGCGACGGGCTGCCGGCGGACAGACCCGGGACGGAAACGGCAAAAAGCCCGCGGCACGCTTGCGGCGTGGCGCGGGCTTTTTTGCCTGCGATGGCGTGTTCGCGCTTACGGCACGGTTACGTCGCCGCTTACAGCACGACCAGGCTCTGGCGGCCGAACCACTCGGCGCCGGGCGCGAGTTCCACCGGATCGCCGATTGCACCGGACTCGATGCAGATCATGTGGCGGAAGCCGTTGGAGGGCATGTCGCCCAGGGCCGCAGTCAGATGCTCCCAGGGGTTCCACACCACCACGTCGGGCAGGTGCTCTCCCGAGATGCCGAGCGCGCGATGCGGCTCGCGCAGCAGCACGGGGCGGACGGCGTCGAAATAGATGCGGTCGGTCTCGTCCTCGATCACGACTTCGGTGCCGGTCTCCAGATGCTCCGTGCCCTTGGTGGCATCCAGGTACTTGAGGCCGCGCAGGCCCTCGACGCGGGTTTCCTCGACCTCGCGGGTCGAGAGGTAGCTGTGCAGGGCGCAGGTGAAGCGCATCGGCGCGTCGCCCGGGTTGCGAACGCCGAATTCCACGTCCAGGCGCTGGCCGGTGATCAGCACGGTCAGCTCGGCCTCGAAGGCATGCGGCCAGATCTGACGGGTGAGGTCGTCGTCGTCGAGACGGAAGGTGGCGGTTGCGAAATCATCGCCGGTGCGGGCTTCGACTTCTTCCCACAGGCGGTTACGGGCGAAGCCGTGCTTGGGCAACGGGCCACGGGTCCCGAACTGCGGGAAGCAGATCGGGATGCCGCCGCGGATCGCCGAGCCGGTATCGAAGCGGGCCTTCTCCGAAAGGTAGATGCGTTCCTGCCCATCGGGCGGGATCCAGCTTACGACTTGTGCGCCATAGGCGAGGATCACGGCCGTTGCGCCACTGGGTGCCGTGAGGCGGATGGCGGGCTGGCCGTTGAAGTGGAAGTGTTCGACTGCCTTGCTCATTTCTTGTCGGTCCTGCTGGGGGGAAGTGGCAATTGTCCGACCTCGTGGTGCCGGAAACAACTTTCGAAATGGTCATTGACCATCCCTGTGGCCTGCATGAAGGCGTAACAGGTGGTGGTGCCGACGAAGCGGAAGCCTGCGCGCTTGAGCTCGCGCGAGAGCCGGTCCGATTCCGGGGTGCTGACGGCGACGCTGCCGCGCTCCTTGTGGCGGTTGGTGATGACGCGGCCTTCGACCGCGATGTCCCAGAGCCAGGCCACCGGGTCGGTGCGATCACGCAGGTCGAGCCAGGCCTTGGCGTTGCCGATGGCGGACTCGATCTTCGCGCGGTTGCGCACGATGCCGGCGTCCAGCATCAGCCGTTCGACATCCTCGGCGGTGAAGCGTGCCACCTTGTCAGGGTCGAAGCCGGCGAAGGCCTTCCGGTAGGCCTCGCGCTTGCGCAGGATCGTGATCCAGGAAAGCCCGGCCTGCGCGCCTTCGAGCACGATGCCTTCGAAGAGCGTATGCGCGTCGAAGCAGGGCACGCCCCATTCTGTGTCGTGGTAGTGGATGTAGAGCGGATCGTTGTCCGCCCAGGCGCAGCGCTTACTCAAGCTGGTCGACCACGTCGAGCACGCGCATTTGCGGCATGCCGTTGACCTTGCCCACGAGCGAGAAGATCGCTGTGTTGACGTAGGACGCGCTGCGATGGCGCTTCAGCGAGGCTTCGTCGGCCCAGGTCTCTATCGTGTTGATCCGCATCGGATTGCCGCGGTCGCGATAGATGTCGAAGCGCAGACAGCCTTCTTCCTGGCGGGTGAGTTCGGCGATGTGGCGAAGGGTATCGATCACGCTGGCCTGGTGCTTGGGCACCATCTCGGCGAGCGTGATCACGTGGACGGGTTTGCTCATGAACGGGATATCTGAAGCGGACTGCGGGGGCTATAGCCGAGGATGTCCAGCGTCCCGAGTTTAATCGAAGGATCTTCGGGATCGATCGAGAGCGAGAAGCCGATCTTCTGTGCGAACCGGATCATGCGGTCGTTGTTCGCCAGGAACAGCCCCTTCATCTCCCGCAGTCCGCGCAGCTGGGCGGTCTGGATCAGGATGTCCATCAGTTGCCCGGCCAGGCCCGTGCCACGGAAATCGTCGCCCACGACGATCGCGAATTCGCAGGACCGGCCGTCCGCGTTGACCGCGTAGCGGCAGACCCCGACCTCCTCCTCATGCCCCTCGTGCTGCATCGTCGCCAGCAGTGCCAGCTCGCGGTCGTAGTCAATCTGGGTGAGTTTGGCGAGAAGCTGGGGCGGCAGTTCCCGCAGGGCGCTCATGAAGCGGTAGTAGCGGGTTTCGGGCGATAGCCGCCGCACGAACTCCTGCTCCAGCTCGGCGTCCTCCGGCATGATCGGGCGCACGAGCACCCGGCGCCCGTCGCGCATCTCGATGCGCTGGATCAGGTGCGCAGGGTAGGGATGGATCGCCATGTGGGCGTAGGGCGCGGCTTTGGCCGGCACATGGCCAACGGTCATGTGCACGTCGACCGCGGCCACGCCCTTCGCATCGGCGAAGAGCGGCTGGATGTCCAGGCTGCGCACCCAGGGCAGCTCGCATACGAGTTCGGAGATGCGCAGCAGCGCCTGCTCTAGCGCATCGCGATCGATCGCGGGCAGGCTGCGCCAGCGCCCGAGCCGCGGGGCAATGCGGTGGGAATCGATCAGGTCCGCCGCCAGGAAGCGGTTGAGTGGCGGCAGGCTCACCGTGCGTCCGGTGATGCCTTCCGTGTCGGTGCCGAACTCGCCGAAGGTGATGACCGGCCCGAATACCGCGTCGCGCATCACGCCGACCACGAGGCTGCGCGCCTGGGTGATGTCCAGGCGCGGCTCGACCGTGAGCCCGAGCGCAGCGCCGACCGGGTCGCGCTCTCGCAGGTTTTTCCAGAGTTCTTCGTAGGCCAGGTGCGCGCCCACGGCGGAGGTCGGGTCGCGACGCAGGTCCGGCTCGCCCGCGGTGGTCTGGATCGCGTTCGGGCGCAGGATCACCGGGAAGCCTAGCTCGTAGCCGAAGCTCACCGCCTCGTCGGCGCTGCGGGCGACGCGGGTGGCGCGCACCGGGATATGGAAGGCCGCCAGCACCTGCCGCGCTTCGGCCCGGGTAAGCGTGCTGCGGCCGGCGTCCAGGGCTTCCTCGATCACCGCGCGGGCGCGGGCCACGTCCGGCACCTGCAGGCTGGACAGCGGTGCCGGCGTTTGGGTGAGGATGCGACGGTTCTCGTAGTAGGCGGAGATATGCGAGAAGAGATCGATCGCCGGTTCCGGCGTGCGAAAGCTCGGGATGCCGTGCGCCTCGAAGAGCGACCGGGCATCGGCGACCAGGGTCTCGCCCATCCAGCAGGCGAGGATGGGTTTCTCTGCGGTCTTGTTGAGCGCGACCAGGCGTTCGGCGACCTCGATCGGGCGGGTCATCGCCTGTGGCGTGAGGATGGTCAGCAGGCCGTCGACGCCCGGGTCTTCCAGCACTGTGCGCACCGTCGCTTCGTAGCGTTCGGGATCCGCGTCGCCGACCAGGTCCACCGGGTTCGCATGCGACCAGGCGCGTGGCAGCAGGCGGTTGAGCTGGGCTACCGTCGTCGGGGCCAGTTCCGCCAGGGGAATGCCCAGGTCGCCCGCGCGGTCGGCCGCCATGACACCGGGGCCGCCGCCGTTGGTGATGATCGCGAGCCGCTTGCCGCGCGGATGGAAGCGGGTGAAGAGCGCCTTGGTCGCGGCGAACATCTGCGTGAGGTACTTCAGGCGTACCACGCCAGCACGCCGCAGCGCGGCATCGAAGACAGCGTCATCGCCGACCATGGCGCCGGTGTGCGAGAGGGCTGCGCGCATGCCCTGGGGATGGCGGCCGACCTTGATGACCATGACCGGCTTGGCTCGCGCGGCGGTCCGCAGTGCGCTCATGAAGCGGCGCGCATCGCGCACGCCTTCGATGTAGAGCAGGATGTGCTCGCTGCGGTTGTCCCAGATCATGTAGTCCAGGACCTCGCCGAAATCCAGATCGCAGGAACCCCCGAGCGAAACGACGTTCGAAAACCCGACACCGGACGCTTGTGCCCAGTCGAGGATCGCGGCGCACAGGGCGCCGGACTGCGAAATGAAGCCGATGTTGCCGGGTACCGGCGCGGCATGGGCAAAGGTCGCATTGACGCCGGCCACGGGCCGGGCGATGCCCATGCTGTTGGGGCCGAGTATGCGCAACTTGTGTTCGCGGGCGATCTGCACCACCCGCCGTTCGCGCGCAGCGCCTTCTGCGCCGCCTTCGGCAAAGCCGGCGGAAAGGATGACGGCGGTGCGCACCCGGGCCTTGCCGCAGGCGGCGATGATGTCGGGAACGGTGCGGGCCGGGGTGGCGATGATCGCGAGATCGACCCGCTCGGGTACGTCGGCGATGGAACGGAAGCAACGTACGCCCTGCACCTGGCGGTACTTGGGATTGACCGCGCGCAGTACGCCCTTGAAGCCGGCTGCCAGCATGTTCTGCATCAGCACCTGGCCAAGGGCTCCCTCGCGGGGAGTGGCGCCGATGATGGCGACTACGCCAGGCGAAAACAGCGGAGCGAGGTAGTGTTGTTCGTCCATGGATGCGTCGCGCTCGCAATCGGGCAGCATGCATCGTAGAGCAGGCGGTGGGCCCGGTGTTGCGCTGTGTCAGGCGCGATACGGTCCCGACGGCGTCCTTGCATCGGAGAGGGGAGCGATCATGCAAAGCACCAGCAGTCCGACTTCAGCCCAAATCATCCATGCCGGATTCGACCGGCGCGACCAGCCCTCGCTCTGGGTTACGCGACATGCGGAGATGATCCGGCCCGACGGCCGGGTACTCGATCTCGCCTGCGGACGCGGACGCCATGTCCGCTGGCTGGCGCGTCGCGGCTTCGAGGTCATGGCGGTAGATGCCGACACCCAGGCCATCGCCGATCTCGCCGGCCTGCGCAACGTGAATGCCCTGTGCGCGGACCTTGAGATCGGCAACTGGCCCTACCCGGGCGAGCGCTTCGATGCGGTCATCGTCACCAACTACCTGCACCGCCCGTTGATGCGGCATATCGCGCATGCGCTGGATGCCGGCGGCCTCGTCATCTACGAGACCTTCATGCAGGGCAACGAGCGCTTCGGTCGTCCGCGCAGCCCCGAATTCCTGCTTGCGCCCGGCGAGTTGCTGGAATGGTCGGTGGCGGAAGGACTGGATCTCGTCGCCTTCGAGGAAGGCGAGACCAGCATCCCGCGTCCGGCCGTCGTCCAGCGCCTGTGCGCGCGTCGACCTGCACGGCACTGAGTGGGTGCCGTGCCCGCCGGCTGAGGGCTTCATGGTCCGCGGCCCGTCCGGTCCAGCCTCGGGGAGAGCGCGGCCGGGCGGCCTGCGTGGCGCCTCGAAGCGGGGTCGCGCCCGGCGTTGCGTCCGCGACAATTGACGCGATCCGGTGCCGGCAACTCGCTTATGCTGAAGCCGGACCGCGGGCTGGATTCCCGCACAACAGGAGCGCCGATCGTGAAACTCTGGATTTCCAATGTGTCAGCGGATACCTCCGACGAGGACGTGCATGCACTGGTGCAGAAGTATTGCGGCACGCCCGGCGGCGAGATCGTGCGCGAGGCCGGCGACGGCAGCCGGCCGGTCGCGATCGTCGACATGAGCGCCTGCTCGGCCGATCAGCTCTACGAATTCCAGAAGCGGCTCGACCGCATGTTCTGGCGCGGCGCCACCCTTAGCGTCCAGGCAATGACTAACGTTTGATCAGCGGCTTCAGCACGCGCCAGACGTTTTCCACGATCTGCGGTTGCGCTTCGGCCACGGGGTGCATGCCGTCGGCCTGGAAAAGTTCACGCTTTTGCGCGAAACCGTCCAGCAGAAAGGGCACCAGGCTGGCGCCCTCCGCCTGCGCCACCTGCCCGAAGCTCGCCTGGAACTTCTCGGTGTAGGAAGGGCCGTAGTTCGGCGGCAGGCGCATGCCGACCACCATTACCTTCGCGCCACTCTCGCGGGCAGTGCGGACCATGGCGCTGAGGTTGTCGGTCATCAGCTTGATCGGCAGGCCGCGCAGGCCGTCGTTGGCACCGAGTTCGATCACCACCACCTTCGGCTTGTGTTGGGCGAGCGCGGCGGGCAGACGGGTCTTGCCGCCCGCGCTGGTTTCCCCGCTGACGCTGGCATTGACCACCTGCTGTTTGTAGCCTTCCTTGGCCAGCTTCTCCTGCAGCAGCGAGGGCCAGGACTGATCTGCGCGCAGGCCGAAACCCGCGGAAAGGCTGTCGCCGAAGACCAGGATTTCCGCCGCATGGCACACTCCCGACCACAACAGGCAAAGCACAACGATGGACCGCAGCATGGATCTGAATTCCTCTCCGGTATTGGAGACGCAAGGGCTGGAAAAACGTGTGGAAGGCGGCGAAGGGCCGCTCACGATTCTGCAGCAGATCAGTTTCGCGGTGGGTCGTGGCGAGACCGTCGCGATCGTCGGCGCCTCCGGCTCGGGCAAGAGCACGCTGCTCGGCCTGCTTGCGGGGCTCGACAATCCCAGCGCGGGGACTGTCCGCCTGCGTGGCACCGATATCTTCGCTCTCGATGAGGACGCCCGCGCGCGTCTGCGCGGCGAAAGCCTGGGCTTCGTCTTCCAGTCCTTCCAGCTGTTGCCGGCGCTGACCGCGCTGGAAAACGTGATGATGCCGCTGGAACTCGCGAACCGTACCGACGCCGCGGTGCAGGCGCGTCGCTGGCTCGAACGGGTCGGCCTGGCTGCGCGCGTGACGCACTACCCCAAGCATCTTTCCGGCGGCGAGCAGCAACGCGTTGCGCTCGCCCGTGCCTTCGCGATGCAGCCCGCCGTGCTGCTCGCGGACGAGCCGACCGGCAACCTCGACGCAGCGACCGGCCGCCAGATCGCGGACCTGATGTTCGAGCTCAATCGCGAGGCAGGCACGACGCTCGTGCTGGTCACGCACGACGAGAAGCTCGCGGCGCGCTGCAGCCGCGTCCTGCACCTGGTGGCGGGACGCCTGGCCGAGGATTCGCTGCAACGGGCTTGAGCAATGGGGCCTGGGCAATGGGGCTTGAGCAATGGGGCCTGAGCAATAGGGCTTAGCAATAGGGCTTAGGCATGGGCCTGAGCAATCGACCGCTCGGGACGCCGCGGCCGGGCTCCCCGATCGCCCTCACTTCGCCGGCGGAGAGGCGATCAGCTGGCCTTCGCGCAGGGCGTCGATCACCAGCTTCGAAAGCTCCCTGGTGATCGTGACCGTGTCGCGAGGGTCCGTGGTTTCGGAGAGCGCCGACCACAGCACCTTGCCCTCCTTGGCGGGCCACAGGTTGGTTTCCACCGTGATCACGTCGTAGCTGTAAATGCGGCCGGGCTCGGCATACACGCCCATGCCCATCGCCCCGTAGTAGCCCCAGAAGCTGCTGTAGCCGAAGGCGGGGCCGTAGGTGACGTAGCCGGGCGAGTAGTCGGTCTTGCGCTCGGTGCGCAGCGTGCGGGTAACCAGGATGCCGTCGGCCTGAATCGCGCTCACCGCCTTCTGCAATTCTTCGCGCGACCGATCGGGCTTGTCCGGCAGCAGGCTGTAGCCCGGCACCGCGTCGATGCCCGCGGCCTTGAGCGCCTTGGCGAACTCGTCTTCGAAGACGCGGCGTGACGCGACCTGATCGCTGACGCCGATGACCACGATCTTCTTGAGTGGCGGCCCCTGGTAGCTGCTGTCGCGCCAGGCGCTGGTGAAGCGCGTACTGGCGCAAGCGCCGAGCGTCAACGCGAGGCAGGCGATCAGCAGGCTGCGGATCGACAGGGCGTTCAACATCTTCATCGGGAGTTCCTTCGTGGCTGCGCTGGCCGCGGATAATGCCGCATGCTCGAAATCCTGTATCGCGATGACTGGCTCATCGCCATCCACAAACCTGCCGGGTTGCTCGTGCACCGCTCCGAACTGGACCGTCGCGAGACGCGCTTCGCGGTGCAGCTCTTGCGCGACCAGATCGGCCGCCGCGTGCAGCCGGTGCATCGGCTCGACCGCGGCACTTCCGGGGTGCTGCTTTTTGCCTTCGACGCCGACATCGCGGCGGCGCTCGGACGGCAGTTCGAATCGCAGGCAGTCGACAAACGCTACCTCGCCATCGTGCGCGGCTGGCCGGCGGAATCGGGCGTGATCGATCATCCCTTGCGCATCGTCCGCGATCCGTATGAACGTGCCGCGGAGGACGAAGTTCCGGCGCAGGCCGCGCTGACGCGCTTTCGCAGGCTGGCGACCGTGGAGTTGCCGATCGCGGTGGACCGCTATCCGGAAAGCCGCTACGCCTTGCTTGCGCTGGAGCCTGAGACGGGACGGCGTCACCAGTTGCGCCGCCATCTCAAGCATCTCTCGCATCCGATCATTGGCGATGCGACCTACGGCAAGGGCGTGCACAACCGCATGTTCGAGGAGCACTTCGGTAGCGAGCGCCTGTTGCTGGCCAACCTGGGCCTGCGCTTCACCCATCCGGTGAGCGACCTGTCGACGACGGTGACGGCGGCGCCCTCCGAAGATTTCCGACGTGTGATCCACGCACTCGGCTGGGCCGATGTGGATTACTCGGCGCGCTTTGCCTGAGTCCGCCAGCAGGGCGGTGCGCTTGCGCGCACAATCCGTTTCCTGAACCCGGCGCCAGCGCGGGCCGCAACCGGATGTCATGGAGGCTTTGATGAAACAGCTCGTCGCTCTCGCTGCGCTTGCCGCCCTCTCGGTCGCACAGGCCGCCGACCTTCCCCAGCGCAAGCCCGGCCTGTGGGAGATGCAGGTCACCAACACCGCGCAACCGGGCAAATCGCCGGTGATCAAGCAGTGCATCGACGCACGCTCCGATGTTGAGCTGCAACGCCGCAGCCTGCAGCCCGCCGCCGGCAAGGTGGAATGCAGCAAGCAAGAACTCAAGCGCACCTCGGATGGCTGGATCAGCGATTCGACCTGCAAGCTGACGCAGACCACCGCCACCACGCATGCCGAGATGAAGGGCGACCTGAATTCCGCCTACACCGTGGATTCGAAAACCAGCTTCGACCCGCCGCTCAATGGCATGAAGCAGGCCGAACACAAGGTCGCGGTGCGCTGGGTCGGTCCCTGTCCGGCCGACATGAAACCGGGCGACATGCTGGTCAACGGCCGCATCATCAACGTGCTGGAAATGCAGAACGCCACCGGCGGCGGAAAGATGACCCCGGAGCAGATGAAGCAGCTGATGGAGAAGATGAAACAGCAGCAGGGCGGCGGCTGACATTCCGTTCCCGCCTGGCGCGGCCGCTGGGCAGGCCATCGATTCGAGCCAAGGCGCGCGATCGGGCCGGATCCAGCGCCCCAGCCGGCTTGCGCGTTTTGCGCCCCTGGGCGCCATGCGACAAACCCCTCGCATACCCGTGCGGCCCTCACCCTGCCGGGCCTCTCGCGCGGCGCCCCTTGCCGGGCCAAGTCGACAGCGGCCGGAGCGCTACAGCCGCTGTCGACTTGGCCCCGGTCGGGGACCGAGGGGCCTCGCGCAGTCGCATTGCCTGGCCAGGGGCAACGAAGGCCATCGAGGCGAGCGGGGCCGGCATTCGCCGCGCGGCGATTGCCGGCCTCCGCACCTCGGGGGACGGCCCGGATCGTCTGCTGCCGGCCTGATGACGGCCCCGCAAGATCCCGCGCGTCATTGAGTCTTCGCAGCCACATAGCCGCGCGTCTTCATGCACTCCTTGATCAGATCGGCTTGCCGTACTCCGGTAACTACGCCATCCCCCACCGCCTGGCCGAGGATCTCGCTGCCGTGCTTGTGCAGACCGTAGCTGCTGCCGTAGCTCGCGGTGGCCACCTTGGCCTGGTATTCGCATTCGTTCTTTGCCTGCGCCGCCGGGCCGAGACTCTCGTCCGAGGGCACGTAGGTCGTGGTCGAACATCCCGCCAGCGCGAGACTGCCAGCCGCGAGGATGCCCAGAATCAGATGTGACTTCTTCATGACGTACTCCTGTGTGTTGGAAGGTTTCCGCGCCCAGTGCCGCGGCGAGGGCAGTGTGCGACGGGGTGTGTCGATAACGAAGCCGATTTCATTTATTTAATCGAACCCAAGATTTGCTTAAGATTGGCCGCACCGATCGGCAAGGAGCTCCGGCATGCGTTTCGACCCCCGACAAACGGCCGCGCTGCATGCCGTGCTCGAGACCGGCAGCTTCGAAGCGGCTGCGCGGCAGTTGCACATCACCTCGTCGGCAGTCTCCCAACGCGTGCGGGCGCTGGAGCTTGCGATGGGGGGCACGCTGGTCTCGCGCACGCGCCCCTGTCACGGCACACCGCTCGGCCAGCGCCTGATGCAGCACTTGCGGCGCAGTGCCTTGCTGGATGACGACTTCGCCGCGGAGATCCACGGCCAGGCGGATGCACCGCTGCGTCTCGTGCTCGCAGTCAATGGCGACACGCTGGCTACCTGGTTCTTGCCCGCGCTCTCGCCGGTCCTCACGGCCGAGCATGTGCTGCTGGACACCCATGTGGATGATCAGGACCACACGCATGCGCTGATGCTCTCTGGCGAAGCGGTGGGTTGCGTGACGACGCGGCCTGAGGCCATGCGCGGTAGCGTGGCCCTGCAGCTGGGTGTCATGCGCTACCGGTTGATGGCGTCGAACGCGTTCGCGCGCCAGCACTTCCCTCGCGGGTTGTCGCGCGAGGCCGCGCGTACGGCGCCGGTGGTGGCGGCCAGCCGCAAGGATCAATTGCATGCGCGCGCGTTGGAGCAGCGCCTTGGTCTGGCAGCGGATGCGTATCCCTGTCACTACATCGGCCCGCCGGTACCGCGCTTCGAGGCCATCCGCCAGTCGCTCGGCCACGGCATGCTGCCCGAGCTGTGGCTCGGCGCGCAGCCTGCGGCCGTGCAAGCCGGACTCGTAGACCTGATGCCGCTACACCCGACCGATGTGGAACTCTATTGGCACGGATGGAAGGTCCAATCTCCGCGGCTGGAGCGTCTCACGCAGCGCATCGTGGAGGCCGCTCAGGCGGTGCTGCGCCCGCAATCCGCCGGGCGCAAGCGAAGCCGCGCCAGCAAGGCATGAGTACGGGTCGTGCCAAGCGGGCCGGCGCACGCGTCGACAAAACGCAAGCGGACGCCAGACGTCGCAGGTGGATCGGGGTGCGCAAGCGCCCGGCGGATCCGCAGCGGTGGCGCTGCGGGTGCCTTCGACTGTGCGACGGCACATCCTCCCGATGAGCCGTCGGGCGACTGTTACCGCTAGCCGGTGAGCGTGAGCATCACCGGCGTGGTGAGCGAGGCCAGCGCGGTGGAGAGCAAGAGGCTGTTGCCGACTGCACCTTCCAGGGTGCGGAAGTGGCGCGACATCAGATAGACGTTGGCGCCCACGGCGATGGAAGCCAGCAGCACGACCGCTTGCGTCTCCATCTTCGGCAGGCCGAGCAAGCGTGCGAGCAGCCACACCACCAGCGGCTGGACCACCAGCTTGATCGCGGAGATGCTGGCGCTGATCCGCCACTCGTGGCGCAGGCCGTACTCCGACAGGCCCATTCCCAGCGCGATCAGCGCGAGCGGCGCGCCAGCCGAACCGATCAGTTCCAGCGGCCGGTCGATCACATGCGGCAGCGCGATACCGGTCAGGCCGACGGCGGTGCCACTGAGGATCGCGACGATGATGGGATTGGTCAGCACGCTCTTCACCGTGCGCGCGATGCCCGCCACCGAGAAATGACCGTGCTGGGCCCATTGGACCGAGATCGTCACCAGCGTCCAGAGGAAGAGCGAGTTGAACACCAGCACCAGGGCCACGGAGGGCAGTGCCGCCTCGCCGAGCGTAAGCTTGGCGAGCGGCAGGCCGAGCAGGGCGTTGTTCGAGAAGATGCCGCCCAGCGCAAAGATCGACTGCGCTGTGCCGTCGAGCCTGAAGACCTTCCAGGCCACCAGGCGGCCGAACACGAAGACCAGCAGGCAACTGCCGAAGAAGGCGATCAGCAACCGCGCGTCGACCGGCGGCAGCTTCGAGAGATCGCTCATCAGACGAAAGAGCAGGGCCGGCAGCGCGACGACGAAGACGAAGCGGTTGAGCGCCTCGGCGAAGGAATGAGGCCAGCCGGTGAAGCGCATCAGGGCGTAGCCGGCGAAGACCAGTACGAACAAGGGCGCAGCGAGGATCAGGTGGTGGAACAGCGTCGACATGGGCAGGGCCTGGAGGCGGGCGGGCGCGACCCGTTCAGTCGCTGGGCCGGATGGTGCACCTTAAAGGCAGTCCGGCCTCTCCTGGCCCGCTCTGCGCGGCGCGAGCCGGCCGCTGTTGCAGCGAGACCGAAAAAGCGCTGCGACCGCGAAGGCCGCAGCGGCCCCGCAGTCGGCTCGCGTCAACCCTTGTACTTCACGCTGCAACCGTAGGGGCGCGTCACCGGTTTGCTCACGGCCTGACCGGCGACGACGGCCTTCAGGGCATTGCGGGCATAGGGTTCGGCCTTGGGAATGTCCTCGACCCGGGTCGAAGCAATGCTGTCGATGCCGCCCATGTAGGCGAGCTTGCCGTCGGGGGCGACCACGTACATATGCGGCGTGGTCTGCGCGCCGTAGCTGCGACCGACGCGACCTTCCGGGTCCAGCAGCACATGGGCCGGCGCGGCCTTGGCCTTGCTGACCATCGCGTCGGCGCCGCTGCCATCGACATAGCCCTGTTCGCCCGGCGCCGAGCTCACCACCGTCAGCCACACCGCGCCCATGTCGGCGGCATCGTGTTGCAGCTTCTGCATTTCGCCGCTGCCGTACCACTTGCGTACATAAGGGCAGCCTTCGTTGGTCCATTCGAGGACCACCGGCTTTCCGGCGAAGTCGGAGAGCTTCACGGTCTTGCCCTTGCTGTCGAGCACGCTGAAGTCCGGGGCGGGCTGGCCAACGGCAGGCGCTGCGCCGGCCAGCGCAGGCAGCAGCGCGAGGCTTGCGCAGAGAAGGGAGTAGCGAACGCGTGTGCTGAAGGCGGGCGTGTCGAGCATGGCGGACTCCTACGGTGCGGGGAGCGAGAGGTGATCGAGCACCACCTTCTCGGTAAGGATCTGCGGCAGGACCACGGGCGCGGCCCTGCCGGCAGGGAAGAAGACATAGAGCGGCACGCCTTCGCGCTGGTAGCTGCGCAGGAAGCGCGTGATCGAAGGGTCGGCGCGGGTCCAGTCGCCCTTGAGATAGGTGATGCCGGCACGGCTGAAAGCATCGGCGACGGCGGGCGCGCTCAGCGCCACCTTCTCGTTCACCAGGCAGGTGACGCACCAGGCGGCGGTCATGTTCACGAACACCGGCTTGCCCTCGGCGCGCAGCGCATCCAGGCGCGTGTCGGACCAAGGCTCGAAGCCTGCGTCCTGGCGCGCCTGCGGGGCGAGCGTCGCGCTATCCGCCTGCAGACCGGCGACGCGTAACAGCACCAACACCAGGCCGATCAGCGCGAGCGCGGTGACGCCTTTCCAGGCGATGCCGGGGTGGCGGCCGTGCCAGTGCCAGGCCCATGCGGCAATGGCCAGCGCGAGCATGCCGAGCGCGGCGAGCAGCACCCCCGAGTCGCCTGCCTGGGTGCTCGCCACCCAGAGTAACCAGACCGCGGCGCCGTACATCGGGAAGGCCATCGCCTGGCGGAAGACGATCATCCAGGGACCAGGGCACGGCAACCTGCGCGCGAGCCCCGGGAAGAGCGCGAGGCTCGCGTAGGGCGCGGCAAGACCCAGGCCCATTGCCAGGAAGATCGTCAGCGCCTGTGTGGCGGTGCCTGAGAGCGCGGCGGCGATGGCCGCGCCCATGAAGGGCGCCGTGCAGGGGGTGGCGACCACGACCGCGAGGAGCCCTGTGAAGAAACTGCCCGCAAGCCCGCCGCGTGCCGCCAGCGATTGCCCGATGCCCGCAGTCCGGCCGCCGATCTCGACGACACCCGAGAGCAGCAGGCCGATTGCGAACATCAGCCAGGCCATGCCGATGACGAAAGCGGGCGACTGGAACTGAAAGCCCCAGCCCGCCGCCATCCCGGCACCTCGCAGGCCGAGGAAGACCAGGGCCAGCGCGAGAAACGCGCAGAGCACGCCCGCGGTGTAGGCGAGCGCATCGTGGCGGACCTCCTGGCGTTCCGCGCCGCCGGCGCGCGCGACTTGCAGCGCTTTGATCGCCAGCACCGGGAAGACGCAGGGCATGGCGTTGAGGATCAGGCCGCCGAGGAAGGCCAGCGCCAGCCAGTGCAGGAGAGACGCGGTGCCGCTCCCGGCTGGGGTCGCGTTGGCGATCGGCTTGCCCACTGCAGCCGCGCCGGGCGCTGCATCGACCAGATAGGACCGTTCCCTGCCATCCGCGGCCAGGGTGACCAGCACGCCCTTGAGCTGCGCCTTGGGATCGAAGACCTGGCCCGGCTTCAGGCCCAGGGTGAAGCCGGACTCCGCAGGCTGGAAGCGCTGCGGCGCACTGTGCTCGACGGCGCCCCATTCAGCGGGAAAAAACCAGGCGTCCCGCAACGGGACGTCCGTCTTGTCCGCGACGGAAAGCGTGCCGTCCGCAGCAATGCGCGCGCTGAAGGGGGCGGCGACCGGCCGGCGCGCGTCGGTGCCCGTGAACAGTGCGGCCTGCGGCGATGGCGTGGATACGCCGGTCTGCAGCGGCAGCCGGAAGTGTCCCTTCTCGGGGATGCACACGTCTGCGCAGACCAGCCAGTCCGCATCGGCTTCCACTGCGTTTGTGCCTGCGGGCAGGGTGAGCGCCGCGGGCAGCGTCACCTCGTGCTCGAACACATAGTTCATCACCGGGCCCTGCTGGTAGCGGATCGGCGTCGGCCATTCGATCTCTCCGGCCTGGGCGCCGGCAGGCAGCTTCCAGTCGATCTGTGGCGGCTGGCCGGCGTCGCCCGGGTTGCGCCAATACACATGCCAGCCGGCCGCGAGCACGAAGCGCAGTCCGAGCCGTGTCGGCTTGCCGGGTTCGAAATGATCGCTCTCGGAGACCAAGGTCACGGTCGCGCGCGGGCTGCTGACCGGCGCGCTTTCCAGTGCCTGTGCGGACGACGCGGCGAGGAGGCCGACGAGGACGCCGACGAGGACAGCGAAACTGTCGATGACGGCGAAAGCCTGTGACGGGAAGGTGCGCACTCTCATGAACGGCAAGGGGCTCCGGCAAGTGGCGCGAAGGGGCTGCGCCAAAGGTCTTTGGCCGCCCGGGACGCCCCGGAGTTCATTTCACGCGTGGTGCCGGCTCAACCGCCTCCGCCGCCGCCCGCGACGATGCCACCTTCGGTGAGCGCGGCCGGATCGAGCAGGCGCTCCAGCTCCGCGCGCGGCAGGCCGCTCATTTCCTCGGCCACCTCGATGATCGGGCGGTTCTCCTTGTAGGCCCGCTTGGCGATCTCGGCCGCCCTGGCGTAGCCGATGATCGGGTTGAGCGCGGTCACCAGGATCGGGTTGCGCGCCAGCGCCTCCTGCACCCGCGCCTCGTTGACCGTGAAGCCGGCGATCGCCTTGTCCGCCAGGAGCCGGATCGCCGGCGCGAGCAGCGCGATGCTCTCCAGCAGGTTGCGCGCGATCACCGGCAGCATCACGTTCAGCTCGAAGTTGCCGGAGGCACCCGCCATGGCGATGCAGGCGTCGTTGCCGACCACTTGCGTGGCAACCATGGCCACCGCCTCTGGAATCACCGGATTCACTTTGCCCGGCATGATCGAGCTGCCGGGCTGCAGGGCGGGCAGGGCGATCTCGCCCAGGCCGGCGAGCGGGCCGGAGTTCATCCAGCGCAGGTCGTTGGCGATCTTGGTGAGCGCGATCGCGAGCGTGCGCAACTGGCCGGAGGTGGCCACCGCCGTGTCCTGCGCGCCCATCAGCGCGAAGCGGTTGGCGCCGCTGCGAAAGGCGATGCCGGTGACCAGCGTGAGTTCCTCGCACAACGCATGTGCGAAACGCGGGTCGGTGTTGATGCCGGTGCCGACCGCTGTGCCGCCCTGGGCGATGATTTCCAGCATGCCCAGCTCGAAGCGCAGGTTCTGGTCGCAGGTGGCGACCTGCACGTTCCAGCCGTTGAGCACCTGGCTCAGGCGCACCGGCATCGCGTCCATCAGATGCGTGCGGCCGGTTTTCACCACGTGATGCACCTGCGCCGTCTTGTCGTTGGTGACCACGATGAAGTGCGCGACCGCGGGCAACAGCTCGTTCTGGATCGCGCAGGCCGCCGCAACGTGGATCGCGCTCGGGATGGTGTCGTTGCTGCTCTGCCCGAAGTTCACCGCGTCGTTGGCGCTCACCGCGCGCCCGAGTCGGTGCGAGGCGAGGGTGGCGATCACCTCGTTGGCGTTCATGTTCGAACTGGTGCCCGAGCCGGTCTGGAATACATCGATCGGGAAGTGCAGCATGAAGTCGCTGGCGAGCAGCGCCTCGCAGGCCGTCGCGATCGCCTCGGCCTCGTCGGCCGCGACCAGACCCAGCCGCCCATTGGCCCGCGCCGCGGCGAGCTTGATCTGGATGAGCGCCCGCACGAAGCTGCGCGGCATCGGCTGGCCGCTGATCGGGAAATTCTCCACCGCGCGCTGCGTCTGCGCGCCCCACAGCGCATCGGCGGGCACGGCGAGTTCGCCCATGCTGTCGCGTTCAAGGCGGGTAGCGGGTGTGGCGCTGGCGTTCATGCGGGTCTCCGTGTGCGGGCCGAGGGGTCTCTGCGCTAAGAGTGCCCCGGCCGCACACGGTTCATTCGTCGGCGGAGGCGGGCGGCCGATGCGCGAGCCAGTAGTCGTAAAGGGCCGCGACACCGCCATCGCACAGGAGCGGCAGCGCGGCGCGCACATGCGCCATCGGCCAGTCCCACCAGGCGATTTCCAGCAGGCGCGCGATGTCCGCTTCCTCGAAGCGGGTGCGCAATGCCTTTGCCGGGTTGCCGCCGACGATGGTGTAGGGCGGCACGTCGCGCGTTACCACCGCACGGCTGGCGATCACTGCACCATGCCCGATCGTCACGCCGGGCATGATCAGCGCTTCCGTACCGATCCACACATCGCTGCCGATCACGGTGTCCCCGGCCTTGCGAAAAGCGTCGCGCGCCTCCGCGAAGCCAGCCTCCCGCGGCGCGTAGAAAAAGGGATAGGTCGACAGCCAGTCGTGCCGATGGCCCTGGTTACCGCCCATGACGAAGACCGCACCGGACGCCACCGAGCAGAAGCTGCCAATGATCAGCTTGTCCGCATCCGGCGTGTCGCGCAGGTAGCGCACGCAGTCGTCGAAACCGTGCGCGTGATATTCGCCGGAGTAGTAGGTGCAACGACCCGCGATCACGTTGCGGCTGTGGGTGAGGTCGCGGATCAGGCCGATCCGGCGGGCGACGGGTGCGTTGTCCTGCATGGTGCGAACTCCAGGGACTTTGAATCAGAGTGCAAGAGTGACAAAGGTTGCGGTTCAAAACATGCACCGGCCCGGGTAGCCTGCTTGGCCGAGCCAATCAAATCCGAATCGACGTCGGGCGGCTCGGCTGCCATCGCTGCCCAGGGGGAGGCAGGCATCTATGGCTCCAACATGGGATGAGTGTGGCCCTCTACCGCTCTAAGCCTCGCGTGTCTTCAGCATGCGCTGAAGCAGTTCCTCCAGACGATTCCGCTCAGACACGCTGAGCTGTCTGGTTAGCGGTGCCAACGCCTGTTGGCCCTGGACACGTAGCCGCTTGACGAGCTTTGCACCATCGCCGGTCAGGAAAACATCCGTCGCTCTTCGGTCTTCTTCGTTCGGCGCGCGCGCGACCAAACCCCTCTGTTCTGCTCGGGCGATCAGCCCCGACATCGTCTGTTTTTCCAGACCGAGATAGTCGGCGAGCTCAGTCATTCTCGGCCGTCGATCCCACAGGATCCCCAGGACGCGTATCAGCGTCAGGGACAAGTCGTTCTCGGCGCCAATCTTGTTGAGTACGGCCATCGTGACGAAGGCCGCCGTCACAAGGGCATCGGCCAGGCCTTCATCGGGGTCGGAGGGCTGCTTCACGGATCTTTGCTCGTTCATCGTCGCGGTATCTTGACATGGTTCGTACTGCGCACCATTATTGGTTCGTAGTGCGAACTGTTGTGAACCTCTACTGGAGAAGGAGATTCCCTTGAAAGCTGCCGTTGTCACCTCGTTCGAAAAGCCACCGCGCTATAGTGACTTTGCCGATCCGACTCCCGCCGGGCCCGGGGAAATGCTCGTTGAAGTGCTCGCCGCCGGCCTGCATCACGTTACTCGCGGACGGGCGTCAGGCGTGCATTACTCCAGCGCCGGAGCGCTGCCTCTTGTCGCCGGTGTCGATGGCGTGGGCCGCGACACCGACGGGAAATTGCGCTACTTCGCGCAGGGACCCGGCCAGCCGGGCACCATGGCGGACCGGACGGTGATCGAGCTGGATCACAGCATCGAACTGCCGGCCGATTGCGATCCGGCTTCCGTCGCCGGCGCGATGAATCCCGCCATGGCGTCCTGGCTTGCGCTGCGTTCTCGTGTGCCGTTTCGCAGGGGGCAGAAGATTCTGATCCTCGGCGCCACCGGAAACTCGGGAAGCATGGCGGTGCAGATTGCGCGGCACCTCGGTGCGGCACAGGTCATCGCGGCAGGACGCGACGAGAACAAGCTCGCAAAGTTGCCCGCGCTCGGCGCCACGGACGTGGCCACGTTGGCGGATGCTCGCCTGGGTGCGCTGGCAGGTGGAGTGGATGTCGTGCTCGACTTCCTTTGGGGCGAAACCGCTGTGGGCGTCATGGAGTCCGTCCTGAAACAGCGGTCCGATCGCGGCTTGCCGCTCATCTGGATACATCTTGGTTCGATGGCAGGTGAAAGCGCCGCCCTCCCGGGCGCCTTCCTGCGCTCCACGAATCTGCAGGTCCTTGGTAGCGGACACGGCTCGGTCTCGGGGCGCGAAATCCTCATGGAGCTGCCCGCGCTGGCAAAAGAGATTGCGCGCGGCACGTTCAGTATCGACGTGAAGGCCACGCCGCTTCGCGATGTGGAGCAGGCATGGTTCCGGGCGCCTCATGCCGGCGAGCGCATCGTATTTACGCCCTGATTTCGGCGGCCTGCTGGATTGCCGACCTCAGCCGCCGTGATCCCTTAGCCGGCGAATGTCGGCCGCGCTCCCGCCCTATTTCGCGTCGCCCATCTGCAGGCCGATTGAGAGCCCAGCTACCGCCGCGCAGCGTTTGGCCTGACAAGGCCGCCGAAGAACGACGGATTCGGATGCGCCCAGGCTGCGGGGAGGCACGTCGCAACCCCGCGAACCTGGTCGCGGGCGGAGCGACCGCGGCCCTAGAAAGGCGTACTTGCCTCGCCCTTGAGGGCGAGGAATTCGTCGATCAGGCGATCGAGTACCAGCTCTTCGTCTCCGGCATCGAGGCCCAGCAGTTGCGCGACCACGCGGACTTTGTCGGCGCGTACGCGGGGGCGCTGTGTGACCACATGGGTGACCGGGGCGAGCGCGGAGGGTGAGGGCTCGACACTCGCTTCCGCACTCGGCGCCGCCTCGCTCTCCGGTGGAGGCTGCGTACCCTTCTTGTTGCGCTTTACGCCCTCGGCGACGAGTACCGAATCCAGCACGCGCCGAGGCAGCTTCTCGCCGGCTTCCAGCTGCGAGACCAGTGCATCGAGCTTGGCTTCGTTCTTCTGGGCGAGCTTGTCGAGCTGGACGGCGGTGGCGCAACTCGTGATCTGGCCCGCGTCGAGCAGGGCCTCGACCTTGGGCGAGAGATTCGCCGGCGCCGTCTTCTGCTCCAGCCAGGTCGCAGGTTGACCGAAATGCTCGGCCGCTTCCTCAGGCGAGCCGAAACCGCGGGCGATGCGCTTGAGCGCGTGCGCCATCTCGCGCGGGGTCAGGGCTTGGCGTACTCCCTGCCCGAGATTCTCGAAAACCTGCACCTCGAGCGCTTCACCCGGCTCACAGCTGCGTACCAGCACCGGAATTTCGCTGGCACCCGCCAACTGCGCCGCGCGCACCCGTCGTGCGCCTACGATCAGTCGATGGTAGCCCTCGGCATCCGCCGGCTGCACGAGCACCGGCTGGATCAATCCGAAACTCGCGATCGAGTCGGCCAGACGCTTGAGCGCCACTTCGTCGAACTGCCGGCGCGGATGCTCCGGATCCGCCACGATGCGGTTGAGTTCGACCATCCTGAATTCGATTGCGCCCTTCGTGAAACTCATTTTCTGCCCGTCTGAAGCCATTGCCGTTTCCCGTGCGGAAACGGCCAAAGGGGCGGGATGTTCCGGTTTTTCGGCGACGAGGGCAAATCGGCGCGCGAGGTCTTCGAGTGGAAGAGCCTCGCGGGCACGGGCGTGCGGCGCGGGCGAGCCGATCCGCCCATGCCGGGGCTTCAGGGGCGAGCGCTCGTCGGGCGCAGCGCCCTGCGTGGGTGGCTAGCGGGTCTGCGCCGCCGCCTGGATCGCCGTCAGTGCGATCGTGAAGACGATGTCGTCGACCAGTGCGCCACGCGAGAGGTCATTCACCGGCTTGCGCAGCCCCTGCAGCATCGGGCCGACCGACACCACGTTGGCGCTGCGCTGCACCGCCTTGTAGGTCGTGTTGCCGGTGTTCAGGTCCGGGAAGACGAAGACGGTTGCGTGGCCTGCCACCGTGCTGCCGGGCGCCTTCTGTGCGCCGACCTCGACGACGCTGGCCGCGTCGTACTGCAGCGGGCCGTCCAGCACCAGGTCAGGGAAGTGGCTGTGCGCAAGCTCGGCGGCCTGGCGCACTTTCTCCACGTCGTCGCCCGCGCCGGAGCTACCGGTCGAGTAAGAGATCATCGCGACCTTCGGATCGACACCAAACGCACGCGCGGAATCCGCGCTCTGCTTGGCGATCTCGGCGAGCTGCTCGGCGGTAGGGTCCGGGTTGATCGCGCAGTCGGCGTACACCAGCACCTGGTCGGGCATCAGCATGAAGAAGCAGGAGGACACGATGGACGAGCCCGGCGCGGTCTTGATGAGCTGCAGCGCCGGACGCACCGTGTTGGCCGTGGTGTGGATGGCGCCGGACACGAGCCCGTCGACATGGTCCACCGCCAGCATCATCGTGCCCAGCACCACCGTGTCTTCGAGCTGGCGTGCGGCCTGGATCTCGGTGAGACCCTTGCTCTTGCGCAGCTCCACCATCGGCGCGATGTACTCGGGGCTGGTCAGGTCCGGGTCCAGGATTTCCAGCTCGGGCGGCAGCGTCACACCCTGTGCAGCCGCCACGGCTTCGATCTTCGCGCGCTTGCCGAGCAGCACGCAGCGCGCGATGCCTTTCTGCTGGCAGATGACCGCGGCCTTCACCGTGCGCGGTTCCTCGCCCTCGGGAAGCACGATGCGCTTGTTCGCGGCGCGTGCCTTCTGGATCAGTTGGTAGCGGAAGGCGGGCGGCGAGAGCTTGGTGGACTGGGGCACCGCGATGCCCGCGGTCATGGCCGTCTGATCGAGCGCTTCGGCAACATGTTCGAGCACCAGATTCATACGCTCCGCGTCGTCCAGTGGCACGGCCGAGGACAGCCGGCTGACCTGCGTGGCCGTGCCGTAGGAGTCGCTCTTCGTGCGCAGGATAGGCAGCTCGCCGTTGAGTGCGAGTGCGCCGAGCTTGAGGATGTTGCCCGTGATCCAGCTGTCGTGCGTGAGCAGCAGGCCGGCGAGCTTCACGCCGCTCGATTCGGCAAGCGCCACCGCGAGCATCACGTCGTCACGGTCACCCGCGCAGATGATCAGGGCGCCGGGAATCAGGCGCGGGATCACTTCCGCAACGGCCCTTGCGGCCGACACGGTGTCGCGCACGCGGCGCGTAGCGAGCTCGCCTTCGACCACGATCTCGGCGTTCATGTGGCGCGCAATGTCCAGCGCGCGTGGCGCCAGCAACTCCGGATCGTGCGGCACGAAGCCCCACACCGGGGTGCTGCCGAGCTCGACCGCGGCATGGGCACGGTCGAAGTCCGCTGCCACCTTGTTGAACACGACGCCGGCAACGCGCAGGCCGTTGTTGGCAATCTGCGCCATCGTCCTGCGCGCCTGCACCGCACCGCGCGCCTCTTCGCCGCTCGCTACCAAGACCACGGACGCCTGCATGCTGCGCGCGATGTCGATACTCAGCCGCGCGATGAAGGGCCGCGCCGGATCGGCCTGCATGCCTTCGATGATCAGCACGTCCGCGTTGCCGGCTGCACCGAGCGAAAGGCTCACGATCTCTTCGAGCAACTCGTCGGTCTCGCCCGCGGTGATGCGGTTCTCGACATACTCCATCGACAGCGGCTCGGGCGCGTCGAGCTGGCAGATGCTGCGCAGGAAGTGCGTGGAGGGATTCGGTGTGACCGGTGCGATCGGCTTGATGAAGCTGACGTTGAGCCCGAGCTGCTGGAACCCGCGCACCATGCCGAGCGCAACCGAGGTGAGGCCGACCGACTGGCGACAGGGAGCAATGAAGAAGATCTGCATGTTTATGTTCTTCCCGACAAAGGGGATCCGCGGGGGATGCGGTTTCAAGAAGACCGCCATCGGGCGGCCTCAGAGATCGGCCTATTTAACTCCACTCCGGTTTCGCACACTTTGAGGTGGGTCGTGTGCGCGTCAGTTCGTTCTCGATCGCGCTTGCTTTCTGGCGGGAGGGTCGGGCAGCTCTTCGGATCGCAGGCGGCGAGCATCGCGAAGCGCCACCACAGACCTGGAGCCAGGGGCTCGGTCGGCCTTGGGGTTCGTCCAGTCCGGCATAACCGGCACGACCGGCACGACCGGCACGCCAAGCCGGGGCCGGCCTGATCGGGATTGAGCCCGGACGGAACTCCCCCGGACTCGTAGATTGTGTGGCGTTGCCGCACCACCGATCAAGCCATGCCCGGCCTGGCTCCCAGGGCGGGCCGCACCGGCATTCATCCGCTCAAGCATCGCCAAGGCGACGCCTGATGGGGCCCGGTGAACGCGCCCGCGCTTTGAAGGTCCGCATGCGCAAAAGGGCACGAGGCGAAATCCGTCCCGCTTGAAAGCGCCTATCGTTGAGTGTGGACTTTCCGCATCGCCGACTGTTCTGGTCGCTCCAGGGTCGGTTGGGACCATCCGCACAGGAGCCGCCTCGTGAGCCTCTTCTCCGTCGTCGCTGATTTCCTGAAGCCCTCTCCGCCGCCTGATCCTGTCGTACGCGAGGCACTCGAGCGCGTCGGCGAACTGGTCGATCCGATGCTCAAGGCAGCGGTCTCCGATTTCGACCGCACTCTCAGCGCTCCAATCACGCATGCAATGAGCTACTGCGATGACCTGGTCGGCGCCTTGCCCGGGCCGGTCGATGTCAATCGCAATAGTTTCGCCACCGATCCCTTGGTGCACGCCTTGTTCGCCACCGCCGACGACATTCCCTTGATGCTGGGACGCAGCCAGGCCGTGCGTGATTTTCTTGCCGAGCCCGAAAGCCGGGGGCAGGAGCACTTCTTCGCGCTCTTTGCCGCCCGCCGCGTGCAGCGCCAGCAGCTCGCGATGGCGGAGGAGGGCGGCGTCATCCGCACGGATGTGCCGCAAACCGTGCTCTATTTTTCCGCGCAGACGTTGATCGAACCGAGCTGCCTGGTCGACGAAACGCGGCAACGATTGCGCCGCAAGGCGCTGGAAAGCCTGCTGCTCACCTTCCAGGCCCATGTCGAGGACCTGCGCGACGAGCGCGACAAGCTGCGTACCAACCTCAGCGTCGAGCGCTCGCAGCGCAAGGCGCTGCAGGGCAGTTCAGGTGACGACGATGCCTATACGCGACGCCTGGAACGACTCGATCGTACGCTGCGGGACAAGGCCGAATCCCTGATGCCAGAGCAACTCGTCGCCGCGCTCGCCGACCATCTGCGGGCGCCGGAGCAGGCGCTCTTCCTGACACCCGTGAGCATCGTCATCGACCGCATGGGTATCGTCCAGGAGCGGCCGAGCGACGCGGCGGACGATGAGCGCGACGCCTTCAGGCTGAACTTCCCCGAGCTGACCACGCGCGACCGCCGCCAGCATCTGGCGGCGCTGGCGCGAATCAGGCGGGACGAAGCGATAGAGGCCGTGGCGATGGTGCGCGATCAGCAACGCCGCTTCCTGGTGGTCTGATCGCGAGTCAGCCTGGACGATCGAAGAACTGCGCCTCGATGCCGCCGAGCTGGCTACGCGCGGCGCTCGCCCGCCGGGCGCAGGCGGGCGGGCCGGGGCGACACCCATGGGAAGACCCTCTCTTCGCCAACGCGAGAGCCTGGACCTCCTTGCGCGTTGCCCGACCCCTCGACGCATTCGCGTGTCCTCGGAAGACGCCCCTAGGAAATCGGACAGAACCCCGCTCGCTCGACACCCTTTACTTGCCTGCTCCAAGACCTGTCGTCACCTTGATCTGACACGGCATCGTCGGTGACGCGTTCTGGGAAACTCCTCGCAGCCCGCATCCGCGGGCTTTTCATTTGCGACTGCTCCAAGAGGTTTTCCCCCATGGCCGCCCACGCCAAGACTGATACCACCGCCAACCCCGCTCCCCTCGGCCTGCTCGGGTTCGGCATGACCACCGTGCTGCTCAATCTGCACAACGCCGGCTTCTACGAACTGAACGCCATGATCCTCGCGATGGGGATCTTCTACGGCGGCATCGCCCAGGCGATCGCGGGCGTCCTGGAGTGGAAAAAGGGCAATACCTTCGGCACCGTGGCCTTCGCTTCCTACGGCTTTTTCTGGCTGGCGCTGGTCGGTCTCATCGTCTTTCCCGCGGCCGGCTTGATGCCGGCAACTTCGGAAGGCGGCATGGTCGCGTTTCTCACGATGTGGGCCGTATTCACCTTCATCCTGTTCTGCGCCACGCTGCGAATGAACCGCGCGACGCAGTTCATCTTCGCGTCGCTGACCGTGCTCTTCGCGCTGCTGGCGATTGGCGATGCAACGGGGTCGGCGGCGATCAAGACGCTCGCCGGCTGGGAAGGCGTTGTCTGCGGCGCTTCGGCCATCTACGCCGCGGCTGCGCAGATCCTCAACGAAGTCTACGGGCGGGCGGTGCTGCCGCTTGGCGAACGCGTCCTGGCGCGGGCGCAGCCCCTGCGCCAGGCGGCCTAGCACCACGACCGGCAGCGTGGCGTTCTGGCTCCGCACGGCCGCGATTCTGGCGTACAGCCGGGCGGGTCCGGAAGCGCCCGCCCGAGCCCGGCTCAGGGCATCGGATACCGCACGCAGAGCTCGCGCACTTCACCGGCGATGCGGGCGATCGTTTTGTCGTCGAGGCCGCTGTCGACCACCTGTGCGATCCAGTTGCCGATCTGTTTGAACTCCGCCTCGCCGAAGCCGCGCGCGCTCATCGCGGGCGAGCCGAGGCGCAGGCCGGACGGGTCGCGCGGCGGGCGGGTGTCCCAGGGGACGGCGTTGTAGTTGGCCACCAGGCCGGCGCGGTCGAGCGCCTGCGCGAGCGGCTTGCCGCCGATGTCCTTGTTGCGCAGGTCGACCAGGAGCAGGTGGTTGTCCGTGCCGCCGGTGACCAGTTCGAAGCCGTGGTCGAGCAGGCTGTCGGCCAGCGCGGCGGCGTTGCGCACGCAGGCTTGTGCATAGCGCGCGAAATCCGTCGTGGTGGCTTCCTTCATGCAGACGGCAATAGCCGCGGTGATCGCGTTGTGCGGGCCGCCCTGCAGGCCGGGGAATACGGCCTTGTCGATACGCGAAGCATGCACTTCGCGGCACAGGATCATCGCGCCGCGGGGTCCGCGCAGAGACTTGTGCGTGGTGGTGGTGACCACGTCGGCGAAGGGAACGGGAGAGGGATGTACGCCGCCGGCGACCAGTCCGGCGAAGTGCGCCATGTCGACCATCAGGATCGCGCCCACTTCGTCAGCGATGCTGCGGAAGGCGGCGAAGTCCTGCAGGCGCGGATAGGCAGTGTGCCCGGCGATGATGAGCTTCGGACGAAGCTCGCGCGCCTGGGCGCGGATCGCGTCGTAGTCGAGCCGCCCGGTTTCGCGCGAGAGGCCATAGTGCTGCACGTTCCAGTGCTTGCCGGTGAGCGAGACCTTGGCGCCGTGGGTGAGGTGGCCGCCATGCGCGAGATCGAGCGCGAGCACTGTGTCGCCGGGCTGCAGGAAGGCGAGATAGACCGCGAGATTGGCGGGCGAGCCCGAGTGCGGCTGCACGTTGGCGTGCTCGGCACCGAAGAGCGACTTCGCGCGCGCGATGGCGAGCCGTTCCACCTTGTCGATGTTCTGCTGGCCTTCGTAGTAGCGCGCGCCGGGGTAGCCCTCGGAATACTTGTTCGCGAGCAGGCTGGCGCCGGCTTCGCGCACCGCGCGCGAGGCGTAGTTTTCGGAGGCGATCAGGCGAACGGTTTCGCGCTGGCGGACGGCTTCGTCATGGATGAAGCCAGAAAGCTCGGGGTCGAATTCGGCGAGCGTGGGCGCAGTGGATGCGTCGGCGGACGAGCGCTGGGATGCGGAAGGCAGGGAAAAGGGGGAATGCATGGCGACCTCCTGGTTCGGTGGTGCCGAACATGGCGCGGTCGCGCGAGCGAACCTTGCCAGACCGGCAGGGATTCGCCCAGACGCGCGGCTTGGCCGGTCGGAAGACCGGGTCCGCACTCCCTCGGGGTGGTGCTCCCCTGGATCGCGTCAGTCATGCGGACGGATCTAGCTTAGCGGCGGGTTGTGGCCCGCCGCAAGCCGGAGATGTTGCGCGCGCCGCAGCACGCGCGAAAGGCCGTCAAAAGCCTGGCGGGCTTAGCGGATCGCTTCGCCTTGCGCGTTGATGACCGCGAGCTCGACGAAGTGCGAACCGCTGCGCGAGCTGCCGTCGAAATTCAGCGCATAGCCGCCCAGGTCGAAGCCCTTGAGCGATTGCAGCGCCTGCGTGAGCTTGGCCGAATCGGCGCCCGCGCCAGCGCGACGCAGGCCTTCGATCAGCACCTGGGCCGCGATATAGCCTTCGAGGAAGGAGACCGAGGGATTCACGTCCTCGACCTCGGCGCCGGCAGCGCGCAGATCGCTGATGAAGCGACGCACGACAGGCACGCCTTCATTGCGCGGGCTGGGCGCGCTCTGCGCTACCACCGCACCACGCGCAGCGACCAGCCCGGCGGCCGCGACGAAGGGGCGCGTGTCGGTGCTGGACAGCGCGAACAGGGGGGCGCCGCCGTTAGCCTGGTAGTAGGCACCAGCGAAAGCCGCCGAGCCTGCGGTTGCCGTCGCGAGCAGCACGGCCTGGTGGGGCACCTTGGTGATGGCCGGCACGGCCTTGCGAACATCCGGCGGCAGGCGCACGTCGGCGGTCGACGGCACGAAGGAGCCGGTAGCGACTACTTCGACGCCCGCCGCAGCGGCCATCTTCTGCACAGCGGCCACGGTTTCCTTGCCGAAAGCGTCTTCCTGATAGACCACGGCCAGGCGCTTGAGGCCGGAGCCCGCGCAGTGGCGCAGGATCGCGGCGATCTCGTCGGCGTAGGTGGCGCGGGTCAGGAAGAGGCCGGCGGCGCCGGACTGCGCGGCGGAAAGCGAGCCGGTCTTGGGGCCGACCATGGGAATCCCGGCGTCCAGGAAGACGCGCTTCTGGATCAGCGCATCCATGGACGCGGTACCGCCGCCCGCCACGAAGGCGATCGGCTTGTACTTCTTGACCTGTTCCTGAGCCTTTGTGATGGTGGTGTCGGGCGAGTCGACATTGTCTTCATCGACCAGCTTGATCTTGCGACCGGCGACCCCGCCCTTGGCGTTGACCGTGTTGAAAGCCAGCTGCACGCCGGCAAGCATCTCGTTACCCGTTGCGGCGTTCTGGCCGGTCTTCGGTACGAGGCTGGTGACCACCCATTCCTGTGCGAGGGCCATGGGACTGGCCAGGCATGCGACGAGGCATGCTGCTGCGATCTTGATGCGCATGTGTCGGTTCTCCTAATCCGCGCTTTTTTTAAACTTGTGTTCAGCCCGGTCCCGACGACGGGGCCGTCATCGACGGCCCCGGGTACGACGGTGAAGCGGTGTTGCTCAGCGAATCGCTTCGCCGGTGCTGCTGATAACTGCGAGCTCGACGAAATTCGAGCCGCTGCGTGAGCTTGAATCGAAACTGATGGCGTAGCCGCCGAGGTCGAAATTGCGCAGGCCTTGCAGGGCCTGGGTCAGCTTCGCCGCATCGGCGGCGGGGCCGGCGCGGCGCAGACCTTCGATCAGGACCTGGGCTGCGATATAGCCTTCCACGAAACTGGGCGAAGGATTGACGTCCTCGATCTCCGCGCCGCCTGCGCGCAGGTCTGCGATCAGCTTGCGGATGATGGGCTTGGATTCGTTGCGGACCGAGGGCACCACCTGGGCGATGACCAGTCCGCGCGAAGGGGCGATGCCGGCGCGCTGCACGACCAGCGGCGCCTCCGAGCTGGACAGCGCGAAGCGCACGCCAAAAGCGCCGCGTGCGGGGTTGTAGACCTGGACGAAGTCCGCGGTGGCCGGCGTCGTTGCGGCGAAGATCACCGCCTGGTGCGGCACGGCAAGGACGGCCTTTACCGCCTTGTCCGTCTGCACCGGCTGGATGACACTCTCGGCCGCCGGCTCGTAACTCGCGGTGACGACGATCTCCACGCCAGCGGGGCCCGCGAGTTTCTGCGCGGCCGCAAGCACGTCCTTGCCGAAGGAGTCGTTCTGGTAGATGAAGGCGATCTTCTTCATTCCCGAGACCGAGCAGTGCTTCAGGATGGCCGCGAGCTCATCCGCATAGGTGGCACGGGTGAGGAAGATTTCGCTCTGGCCCGATTGGGCCGCGGCGAGCGCACCGGTCTTGGCGCCCACCAGCGGGATGCCGGCCTGGGCAAAGACCTTTTCGCGCACCAGCGCTTCAGAACCGACAGAATCACCCGTGGCGAGGAAGGCGATCGGATGTTCCTTGGCGATCAGCTCGCGCGCCTTGCTCACCGACAGCGCGCTTTGGTCGGCGTTGTCTTCGGCAACGAAACGCAGCTTGCGGCCGGAGACCCCGCCCTTGTTGTTGATCGTGTTGAAGGCCAGTTGGGCGCCGGCTCGCAAGTCGTTCCCCGAGGCCGCGAGCGGACCGGTGGTAGGGGAAACGTTACCGATGACCCAGTCTGCTCCGCTTGCAGGACCCATGGCGACGCAGCTCGCCACAAGACCCAACATCACCAATGACTTTTTCATTTCTGGCTTCTTCGCTCTTTTTGTAAACGTTGTAAAACCGGAAAGACCCCGATGAACAGGGCTTGTGGAGCGCTTTCGCCCCTGCGCGCGGACGGTTCAACTGCCCGCGCTACAAAGGCCATCCGTGAAAGCGATCTCATCACCGATGTGAATTGTTGCATAAGCGACAGACGACAAGTCTTACGCTATACGCATGCGTAGGTCTAGCGCTACCCGGGAAACGTCAAATGAAGTTAGTTTTCCGGTCCTACGAAATCGATGGAGGAAGGCTGCGTGGGCAAGAGAGGCGTGATGCGCACCGGCGTTGGCGGCTGGGTGTTCGAGGAATGGCGGGCTAATTTCTACCCCGAAGATCTGCCGAAGACGCGGGAATTGGAATATTCGAGCCGCAAGCTGAAGGCGATCGAAATCAACGCGACCTTCTACGGCCCGCAGAAGCCCGCCACCTTCGCCAAATGGCGGGATCAGACGCCGGATGACTTCTGTTTCTCGGTCAAGGCGCCGCGGTTTGCGACGCAGCGCTCGCGTCTGGGCGAAGGGTTGGAGTTCGCGCGCGGCTTCGTTTCGGGCGGCTTGGCGGAGTTGGGCGACAAGCTCGGGCCGGTGCTCTGGCAGTTCTCGCCGAACAAGCGCTTCGACGCCGACGAGATGGCCGGCTTCCTCGACGGTTTGCCCGGGTCGGTGGATGGACGTGTGCTCCGGCATGCGCTGGATGCCCGCCATGAGAGCTTCATGTGCGAGGCCTTCGTCGCGCTTGCGCGGCAGCGCAACATGGCCGTGGTCTTCGCCGACACGGACGAATACCCGAGCTACGCGGACCTCACTTCGAACTTCGTTTACGCGCGGCTGATGCGTTCAGAGGCCGATGAGCCGCAAGGTTATCCGCAAGCTCAGCTAGGGCAGTGGGCAGAGCGGGCGCGCGAATGGGCCGCCGGCGGCGCCCCGGCCGATCTGCCCTACGTGGGTGAGCCGGGTGCCGCGCAGAAGACCGCGCGCGACGTCTTTCTCTTCGTGATCAGCGGCGCCAAAGAGCGGGCGCCTTTCGCAGCGATGGCGTTGCAGGAACGTCTTGGTTGAGGCGCGCATGAGACTCTGGGTAGATGCCGATGCCTGTCCCGGCCTGGTTCGCGACGTGATCGTGCGTGCGGCTGAGCGCTGCGCGATCGAGGCCATCTTCGTCGCCAACCGCATGACGCGACTGCCGCCATCGGCCTATGTGCGTGCGGTGCAGGTGGAGCAGGGCTTCGACGTGGCAGACACGCATATCGCGGAGAGCTGCGCACCGGGCGATCTGGTGATCACCGCCGACATCCCGCTCGCGGCCCGGGTGGTCGAGGCCGGCGCGACCGCGCTCAATCCGCGCGGGGCGCTCTACACCCACGCCAACATCCGCGAGCTGCTCTCCGAGCGCGACTTCATGGAAAGCCTGCGTTCCGCGGGCCTGGCAAGCGGCGGCCCCGCGGCACTGAGCAAGAGCGACGTGCAGGCTTTCGCGGGACAGCTCGATCGCTTCCTGGCGCGCCGCTGAACGCCTGCCTCGCTACCAGAGAATCTCCGGGCGAGGGCGGCAATATCTCTCCGATCCATGACATGGGCTTTTGTAATGCTGCGGCAATCCGCATAGCATCCTGCGAGCCCCGATCACGGGGCCATGTCCAGAACATCGAACGACAAGACTAGGGAGAACAAGGATGAACAAACCGGCACACCGGCCGACTGGCGCCTTCGTCGGCGCTTCCTGGGGCGCGCTCTTCATCGGCGTCGGCGCCTATCTCGTGGGCCTGTGGAACGCGCAGATGCAGCTCAACGAAAAGGGCTACTACTTCACCGTGCTGATGTACGGCCTCTTCGCTGCCGTGTCCCTGCAGAAGTGCGTGCGCGACCGGCTCGAAGGTATTCCGGTCACCGGCATGTACATCGGCATCGCCTGGCTCTCGCTTGGCCTGTCGATCGGCTTGCTCGGCGTCGGCCTGTGGAACGCCACGCTGCAGCCGAGCGAAAAGGGCTTCTACGGCATGGCGTTCCTGCTCAGCCTCTTCGCGACCGTGGCGGTGCAGAAGAACGTGCGCGACCTCGCCGCCTTCAATGGCGAGCTGGTACAGCAGGACTGAGACGCGTCCCCTCGCGGGGATCGCAGCAAAGAAAAAGGCCGGCGTAAAGCCGGCCTTTTTTGCGTCCGTGATCAGCGCGGGCGAGGCTTCGCGCGCGGCGGTCGGGCGCCCGCCGGGCCCTTTGCTCCGGCGCGCGTAGCGCTTGGTGCGGCGCGTCCACTGCCCTGCGGACGCCGGCCGGCGCCGATGGCGTGCACGAAGTCCGAACCCGGCTTGGCACCGCCACCCGCCGCGGGGCGGCGCAGACGGGCTGCCGTCTCACGCGGCACCAGGTGATGCGGACCATTGCCGATCAGATCGCCGCGGCCGCTCTCGCGCAGGTATTCGCGGATCACATCCCAGTTGTCCGGGTCGTGGTAGCGCAGCAGGGCCTTGTGCAGCTTGCGCTGCTTGCCCGAGCGCGGCGTTTCCACGTCCTCCGAATCCGCGGCGACCTTGCGCAGCGGGTTCTTGCGCGTGTGGTACATCGCGGTCGCCATCGCGAGCGGCGTCGGCGTGAAGGTCTGGACCTGGTCGGGGCGGAAATCGTTGCGCTTGAGCCAGAGCGCGAGGTTGAGCATGTCCTCGTCGGTCGTGCCCGGATGCGCGGCGATGAAGTAGGGCACCAGGTGCTGCTTCTTGCCGGCTTCCTTGGAGTACTTGTCGAAGAGCTTCTTGAAGCGGTCGTAGGCGCCGATGCCCGGCTTCATCATCTTCGAGAGCACGTTCTCTTCCGTGTGCTCCGGGGCGATCTTGAGCAGCCCGCTCACATGGTGGGTGACCAGCTCCTTCACGTATTCCGGCGAGCGCACGGCGAGGTCGTAGCGCAACCCCGAACCGATGGTGATCTTCTTGATGCCGGGAATCGCGCGCGCCTTGCGGTAGAGCTGGATCAGCGCCGAATGGTCGGTGTTCAGGTTCTCGCAGATGCCGGGATAGACACATGAAAGCCGGCGGCAGGAGGACTCGATCTTCGGGTCCTTGCAGGCCATGCGATACATGTTGGCCGTGGGGCCGCCGATGTCGCTGATATGGCCGCGGAAGTCGGGCATCTTGTCGCGGATCTCCTCGATCTCGCGCAGGATCGAGCCTTCGGAACGGCTCTGGATGATGCGGCCCTCGTGCTCGGTGATCGAGCAGAAGGTACAGCCGCCGAAGCAGCCCCGCATGATGTTCACCGAGAAGCGGATCATGTCCCAGGCGGGAATCCGCGCGTCGCCGTAGCTGGGGTGCGGGGCGCGCGCGTAGGCATGGTCGAAGACCCAGTCCATCTCCTCGGTAGACAGCGGGATCGGCGGCGGGTTGAGCCACACGTCGCGATCGGCATGCGCCTGCACCATCGCGCGGGCGTTGCCCGGGTTCGACTCAAGGTGGAACACGCGCGAGTTGTGCGCGTAGAGCACCTTGTCGTTCTGCACCTGTTCGTAGCCCTGCAGCCGCACCACGGTCTTGGCGCGCTGCGCCCGGCGTGCGGCCACGCGTTCGGCCGGCGGCACGATGCGCACCGGCATCGAACCGTCGCTGTTGGGTGCGGTGGCTGTCTGCTGCGGCTCCATCGCGTAGGGGTCGCCATGCGGATCGATGCGGCCCGGGCGGTCGAGATTGAGCGAGTCGATCTCGCTCCATTCCTCGTCCGGCCGCCAGCCGCGCTTGACCATGAAGGCGGTGCCGCGCAGGTCGCGGATGGCTTCGATCGGTTCGCCGGCATCCAGGCGGTGCGCAAGGTCCACGATGGCGCGCTCGGCGTTGCCGAAGATCAGCATGTCCGCCTTGGAGTCGGGTAGCACCGAGCGGCGGACCTTCTCGCTCCAGTAGTCGTAGTGGGCGATGCGGCGCAGGCTGGCCTCGATCGAGCCGATCACGACGTTCGCGTCGGGGTAGGCCTCGCGCGCCCGCTGCGCATAGACCGTCACCGCGCGGTCCGGCCGCTTGGCGGCCTCGGCGCCGGCCGTATAGGCGTCGTCCGAGCGCGGCTTACGATCCGCCGTGTAGCGGTTGATCATCGAATCCATGTTGCCGGCCGTGATGCCGAAGTACAGGCGCGGCTTGCCCAGCGCCCGGAAGGGCTCGGCCGAGTGCCAGTCCGGCTGGCTGATGATGCCCACGCGAAAACCCTGGCCCTCCAGCACGCGACCGACCAGGGCCATGCCGAAGCTCGGATGGTCGATGTAGGCGTCGCCCGTCACCAGGATGATGTCGCAGGCGTCCCAGCCCAGCGCGTCCATCTCCTTGCGGGACATGGGCAGGAAGGGGGCTGGTGCGCGTCGCGGCAGGCGGCGGGCCAGTTCGGGAAGGGGCGGCGGGGTGTTCTGCATGAGGGGCGATATTGTAAGCCACCGGCTGCATTCGGTCGGGCGCTGATCCGACTCACGGCGCTCGGCCGCCGACCGTCAAGACTGGCGCGGCTCCGGACATCTCCTATGCTTTGTTCATCGCCGCCAGCGGCACCCGTCCTGGGTTTGCCGCGCGATGCAGTGCAGAAGCTCGCAGCTCCCTCAATCGTTCAGACAGGAGAGGTTGCATGAGAAAGAATCTGCCCGTCACCGATCATGAATTGCGCCTTGAACCGGGCAAGCCGATCGTCACCAAGACGGACCTGAAAGGTCGCATCACCTACGCCAACGAATCCTTCGTCAACATCAGCGGCTTTACCCGCGAAGAGCTTCTCGGCCAGGCCCACAACGTCGTCCGCCATCCCGACATGCCCGAGGAGGCTTTCTCCGACCTCTGGCGTACGCTCAAGGCGGGCTTGCCCTGGCGCGGCCTGGTGAAGAACCGGGCCAAGAACGGCGACTTCTACTGGGTCGATGCCTACGCCACACCGATCACCGAGCTGGGTAAGCCGGTCGGCTATATCTCGGTGCGCAGCATGCCGACCCGCGAGGCCATCGCGGCTGGCGAAAGCCTGTATGCCCGGGTGCGCGACAAGAGTACGAAGTTCCCACCCACGCGCTTGCCTTCAGGCAAGGGCTGGATCGCGACCCGTCTGGCCTTGCCGTGCGTGATCGGCCTGACGGCCGTGCTCGCGGCCGCGGCACTCAGCGGCCCGGGCGCCTGGGTCGCCGCGGCCGTCGCGGCGCTCGCGATGCTGGCGCCGCCAGCTTTCGTGGTCTTCGATGTTCTGCGCCAACTGGAGCGCGTTCGGGCAGGGCTGCTGGCGATCGACGAAGGTCGCATGAGTGAGTCGGTGTCCTTGGCCGCGGGGCCGCTGGCGCCGGCGCTGATCATGCTCGAAACCCTGCGCATCCATCTGCGTGCGATGTTCTGCGATGTGCTGATCAGCGCCGACCAGGTGGAGACCGACGCCCGCCAGCTCGACGGCGACATGCAAAGGATGGTCGCCACCACTGCCGAGCAGGCGCAGCAGGTGATGGGCGCTGCGGCCGCGGTCGAGGAGACCTCCACCGCGGTCAACGAGATCTCCGCCAACACCGATGCAAGCCTGGAGGCGGTGGGCCGCACGCAGGAGCTGGCGGCCGCCGGGCGCAACGTGATCGACCTGGGTATCGAGACCAACCGGCGCCTGGTCTCGACCGTGGAACTCTCCCAGCAGCAGTTGAGCGAGGTGGGCAAGGCGGTGGACGAGATTTCCACCGTTACCCAGCTCATCAACGATGTGGCGGACCAGACCAACCTGCTGGCGCTCAATGCCGCGATCGAGGCGGCCCGTGCCGGCGAGGCTGGCCGCGGTTTCGCTGTGGTGGCGGATGAGGTGCGCAAGCTGGCGGAGCGCACCACGGCGAGCACCCAGACCATCGCGCGTACTGTGGAGAACATCCGCAGCCAGACCGAGACCGCGATCTTCTCGATGAGCCGGGTCGTCGACGACGTACGCCAGGCCACCGGCGAGATCGAGCACACCTCGGAGAACCTGAGCCAGATCGAATCCTCCAGCCTGCACTCGCAGTCGCTCGCGCGCGGGATCAAGGACATGCTCAAACAGCAGTCCGAGGCTTCGCACGATATCGCCAGCTCGATGGAGAACATCTCCGGTTCGGTCGATGCCAGCAACCATTCGATCGAGCAGATCGGCCAGGCGAGCGAACGTCTGCGGGAGACCGCCGCGGAGCTGCGCAGGCTCACCGAGCACATGCGTTCGGCCTTGGCCTGAGAGGATGGAGCCGCGTCGGCTTTAGCTTGCCCATCCGTCATCTGCCCGGCGTAGGATTCGCTCGCCGATCGGGGTGTCGGCACCCGACTCCGAGGATGACGATGGGACGCAGTTCGATGTCCGTGGCCGCCTGCGGCCTGCTTGCGATGAGCCTGGCCGGTGCGACGGGTCTCGCGCATGCCTGGGGACCCGATGGACACCAGGCAGTCGGCGTGCTCGCCGGGCGCCTGATCGCCGGCACGCATGCCGCGCGCGAGGTGGATTCGCTGTTGGGCGGCATGTCCTTGGCCCAGGCCGCGGTCTGGGCCGACTGCGCCAAGGGCGTGGATCCCGCGCACGGCTACCGCTACGCCGGCATCGGCCGCTACCCGGAATGTGCGCCCTTCGAGACCGAGTCCGGCATCGCGGAGATGGTCGACTTTGTGCGCCGCAACGACGACAACTGCGCGCGCAAGGCGGGGGAGGAGAGTTGCCACAAGCAGTATCACTACGCCGACGTCGCGATCCAGCGGCGCAGCTACGTCTCCGGCGGCGTGGGGCGGCGCGACGATGACGTGGTGGCGGCCGCCACGGCGATGATCCGCGTCCTGCAAGGGCGGGCGGCGCCGGCGCCTTTCGTCATCCGTGACAAGCGCGAGGCCTTGCTACTTCTAGCGCACTACGTCGGCGATCTGCACCAACCCCTGCATGTCGGGGCGATCTATCTGGATGCGGCCGGGCTTCCGACCGATCCCGACGCTGGCGACTTCGATCCGGAATCCGCGACGCGCGGCGGAAACCAAATCTTGCTGCCGAACGGGCAGGGCAATCTTCATCACCTGTGGGACGACGTGGCCGAGGACGATTCGCCAGGGCACGTCGACGCTGCCTGGCTGAAGCAGGCGCGGCGCGTGTCGCGCAGTCGCGGCGCTCTGGCGGGCTGGCCCGTGCTCTGGGCCGACGCTTCGCTCGGCGTGGCACGTTCGGCGTTTGCGGGTGTGAGCTTCGCCGAGAAGCAAGGAGCGACCTGGCGCGCAGGCTTGCCGCCGGACTACGAGACTCGTCTGCACAAGGTCCAGCACCGGCAACTCACCCTTGCTGGCGCCCGGTTGGCGCGGATACTCACCGCGATCTGGCCTTAGGCGGGCGCAAGGGCCCGGGTCTTCGCGCCCGCATTGCGCAGTTCGGTCGGCGATTCCGTCGTTTCATCGCAGCACGCCCTGCACGCGCACCCCGCAGCCCTAAGCTGTGAATACCCCGAGAGAAAGCAACGACAGGAGCCGTCCATGAACCCCCTTGCCCTCGATGCCCTGCTGGCTTCCGCGCATCACCTTGCGATCTTCGGCCTCTTTGCCACGCTGGTGGTGGAGATGGTCCTGCTCCGTTCTCCCCTGCTGGCGGGCGCAGGCGCGGCCGGCATTGCACATGTGCGTCGCCTTGCCCGTGTCGATTCCTTCTATGGCTTGTCTGCAATGGCGGTGCTGGTCTTCGGCCTGTCCAGGGTCTTCTGGGGCGCGAAGGGTTCGGCCTACTACCTGCACAACGGGCTCTTCCATCTGAAGATCACGCTCTTCGTCGCGATCGGCCTGATGTCCATCCTGCCCACCGTGCGCTTCCTGCAATGGCGCAAGCGGCAGGCGGCCGATCCGGGCTTCGTGCCGCCGGCGGATTCGGTGAGCAAGCTGCGTCGCCTGGTGCATTTCGAACTCGTCGCCTTCGCGTTGATACCGGTCGTGGCGGCATACCTCGCGCGCGGCTACGGCGCCTGACAAGCCCGGGTCGATGCGCCGGAGGTCGGCACTCATTCGGCTGCCTGCCGGGTAGAAAACGGCTATTCGGCGCGCTAACAATTGAGGGACAGCCGCGCTCTGCCTAGTATCGCGGCCGAAGCGGCCGCCGAAGGCAGCGGCCGTCGCGTCCCACATTTTCGGAATCGACCATGGATTACCCACGCCCGCAGTTGCGCCGTCCGGCTTGGCAGAGCCTGGATGGCCCCTGGCAGTTTGCCTTCGACGACGCAGGACAACATTTGCATCCGGACCTCGTCGTATTCGACCGCGAGATCCGCGTGCCCTATGCGCCCGAGGCGCCCGCCAGCGGCATCGGCGACGTGGGCTATCACAAGCAGGTCTGGTACCGGCGCGACGTGACGCTCAGCCCCGAGATGCTGCCGCAAGCCGGCGACCGGCTGCTGCTGCACTTTGGCGCGGTCGACTACCGCGCTCGTGTCTGGATCAACGGTGCCTTCATCGGCGAGCATGAGGGCGGCCATGTGCCGTTCTCCTTCGAGGTGGATGCACACGCGGCCGAAGGCCATTTGCGGATCGAGGTGCTGGCGGAAGACGATCCGCATGACATGGCCAAGCCGCGCGGCAAGCAGGACTGGCGCCCGACCGAACATGTGATCTGGTATCCGCGCACCACCGGCATCTGGCAGAGCGTGTGGCTGGAACGCGTGCCGGCGGTGCATCTGCGCAAGCTCCACTGGACGCCGGACGTGATCACGCACAGCGTGCGCGTCGAACTGGATCTGTCCGACGCGGCCGTGGGCGGCGAGGTGGAAGTGCGGCTTTCCGCGCTGGGCCAGGTGCTCGCGCAGGAGCGTTTCCGCACCAATGCGCGTCGCCTGGATCGCCGCGTCGAGATCATGGCGAGCACGTCGTCCGACGACCGCGATCTGCTGCTCTGGAGTCCTGAGCATCCCCAGCTCATCGACGCACAGATCACCGTGCGCGACGCCAGCGGCAAGGTCTGCGACGTGGTCGAGAGCTATACCGCGCTGCGCTCGGTGGCGACCGAGAACGGCCGCTTCCTGCTCAACGATCGCCCCTACTACCTGCGCATGGTGCTCGACCAGGGCTACTGGCGCGAGAGCCTGATGAGCGCGACCAGCGCGGAGCTTCGCGCCGACGTGGAGCTGATCAAGCGCCTGGGTTTCAACGGCGCACGCAAGCACCAGAAGGCTGAGGATCCGCGCTGGCTCTACTGGTGCGACGTGCTGGGCCTGTGCGTGTGGGGCGAGATGCCCTCGGCCTATGCCTTCGGCCCGCAGATGATGCAGCGGACCTCGGACGAATGGCGCGCGATCGTCGAGCGCGATCGTTCGCATCCCTGCGTCGTGGCCTGGGTGCCGATCAACGAATCCTGGGGCGTGAGCTATCTCTCGCATGATCGCGCGCAGGCCGACTACACCCGTGCCCTTTACCACCAGACCCGCGCGCAGGATCCTTCTCGCCCCGCGGTCGGCAACGACGGCTGGGAGATGAACTGCGGCGACCTGGTCAACGTGCATGACTACCACGCCGACCCGGCTGTCATCGAAGCGCGCTACGGCACGCCGGAGGCCGTGGCCAACACCCTGAAGAAGGAGCATCCGGGCTCGCGCCGGCTGATGATCGAAGGTTTCGAGGCCGGGGACCGTCCGGTCATGCTGACCGAGTTCGGCGGCATCGCCTGCGTACTCGACGGGCAGGGCTGGGGCTATTCGGTCGCGACCGATGGCGAGCAGCTGCTGGCGCGCTACGAGGCGCTGCTCGCTGCGGCCAATCGCTGCGCGCCGCTGGCCGGCTTCTGCTACACACAGCTCACCGACACCTTCCTCGAGAAGAACGGACTGCTTTCCGAGACCCGCGAGCCCAAGGCCGACATCCTGCGTTTCGCAAAGGCGAACGTCGGCCTCGAGGCTGCGCATCGCGATTGGGACAAGAATCCGCTCGGCTACTCGCGTCTCTGGCTGGAGAAGCTTGCCCGACGGTCCTGAGGCGCCCACCGGCGCGCCTTCCTTGGCAGGAGGGGCGCCGGATCATGCATCATCGCGGGATGGCAACTCCTGGCCGTCCCGTTTTTCTTTCTCCCTGCGATTGCCTGTCCAAATCCAGTCTGCAGGCCTCGCCCCGCACAAGGCATGCGGGTGGCGATGGACTGCACGGTATCCGGCTCTCGCGGATGCTCCGGGGCTTCGCGCGACGCCCACAGATCGAGGTCGATAACCGTCGTCGCGCGGAGCGCGCCCAGCAGCGTGCAGGCTTCCGAGGAGCGCCATGCCTCGCTGGGCGCGTTGCGTCGCCATCCAGTGCGACATCCAGGGCGGGCCGCCGGCGCATCAGCGGGCTGATCGCGAACGCGCGTTCCGGGATCTCCGGGACGTTCCTGCTGGTCTGCACTCCGCGGCGTCGCGCTTCGCGAACGCCTTCCAGACATGCTCCTACCGAATCCGCGCAAAGGCTCGCTGCCGTGCGCCCACCGGGAAATCTCCGATGAAACAGAAGCAGCCGCTGGCAACCGACTCCATCCGCTACGAAATCCATGCCGCCGATCCGGCTGCGCATCTTTTCGAGATCAGCCTCGAACTCGACCTCCCGCATGCGGGCATGCGCTTCGTGCTGCCGGCCTGGATCCCGGGCAGCTACATGATCCGGGAGTTCGCCCGCAACATCGTCTGGATTACGGCCGAGTGCGATGGCACGCCGGTGTCGCTGGAGAAGGCCGACAAGCACACCTGGGTGCTGGGCAAAGTGGCGGCGGGCACGAAGCGCCTGCGGCTGCGCTACGCGGTCTATTCCTGGGACCTCTCGGTACGCTGCGCGCACCTCGACGAGAGCCACGGTTTCTTCAACGGCACGCAAGTCTTCTTGCGCGTGGAGGGGCAGGAGAGTCTGCCGCATCGCGTGCGCATCCATAAGCCGACGCACGCAGGGGCGGCCCACTGGACTGTCGCGACCTCGCTGCGCGAAATGGCGGGGAAGGGCGGCGCGAAGCGTCGTGGCTTCGGCTGGTACGAGGCGGCTGACTACGATGAGCTGATCGATCATCCCGTGGAGATGGGCGCGCTCACCTGGCTGCATTTCGATGTGCGCGGCGTGCGCCACGAGATGGCGATCAATGGCCGCCACGACTGCGATACCGAGCGTCTTGCGCGCGACCTGCAGAAAGCCTGCGAGGCGCATTGCGCGCTCTTCGGCGATCGCAAGCCGCCCTTCGATCGCTATGTGTTTCTCACCACGGTCGTGGGCGAGGGCTACGGCGGCCTGGAGCATCGTGCCTCGACGGCGCTGCTCGCCTCGCGGGATGACCTGCCTTTCGTGGGCATGAAGGACGCCACCGAGGCGTATCGCGGTTTCCTGGGCCTGTGCAGCCATGAGTACTTCCATGCCTGGAATGTCAAACGCATCAAGCCGGCGCGCTTCGTGCCCTACGACTTGCAGCAGGAGAACTACACGCGGTTGCTATGGGTGTTCGAGGGCTTCACTTCCTACTACGACGACCTCGCGCTCGTGCGTGCCGGCCTGATCGACGCGACTACCTATCTCGGAATGCTCGCGCGCACGGTGGGCGCGGTGCAGCGCGGAGCGGGACGCCTGCTGCAGTCGGTGGCGGAATCGTCCTTCGACGCCTGGGTCAAGTACTACCGGCAGGATGAGAACGCCCCGAACGCGATCGTCAGCTACTACGCCAAGGGCTCGCTGGTCGCGCTGGCGCTGGACCTCGCGATCCGGGAGAAGAGCGCGGGCAAGCGTTCGCTCGACGACGTGATGCGCCTGATGTGGGCGCGCTACAAGGCTGGCCAGGCGATCGCCGAGGACGCGATCACGGCGCTCTTCCTGGAGGCGACCGGCGTCGATGTGAGCCGGCTGATCCGCAGCGGCGCGGAAGGGCGTGAGGATCTCCCGCTGGACCGCCTGCTGCGCCCGTTCGGCGTCAAGCTTGCCATGAAGGCTGAAAGCGCCTTGCCGGTGATCGGCGCAAAGGCCGGCGCCGAAGGCGAATCGCTCAAGCTGACCCAGGTGTTCAAGGACGGGCCCGCACACGCGGCAGGCCTCTCCGCCGGAGATCTGGTCATCGCGATCGATGGCCTGCGGGTAAAGGCGGGCGGGCTCGACAAAGTGCTCGCCCGTCGTGCCGTCGGGCAGCGCGTTCGCGTGACCGGCTTCCGTCGTGACGAGCTCTTCGAGGTCGAGCTGGAACTGGCTGCGGCGCCGGCAACGCAGGCGAGCCTCGAAATCGATCCGCGCGCGAGCAAGAAGGCGGACGCCCTGCGTGCGGCCTGGTTCAAGCCGGCTGCGGTGAGGGGCTGAAACCGAAGCGGGTCGGGACTTCTGCCGCGTAAATCGGATGGAGCAGGAGTGGGGCCCCGGCCAGTTGCAAGCGGCCCGGGTCTTCGCCCGCGGGCAATTCGATGAAATCGGCCAAGGAGCCTAGGTCGTGATCGTGCACCACGCCGACGCCCTGGGAGCCCGAAAGCAGCAAGGCGCCGTCGTCATCGACCCAGCCCGCGTCGACCGCGAAAGCCTGGCCCGTGTGCGTGACAAAGCCCGACGGCGTAGTCCGAAGGATCCAGGGCGTATAGGCGAGGGAGACGAAGACCTTCTGTGGGCCGTTCTGGGTGAACCAGTTGCCCGTGTCGTCGCAGGCGTAGTTGCGCGAGATGAAGTCGGCGAGGCCAGCATGTACCACCGGTTCGCCCTGCATCCGCCAGCGGCCGCGCCGATCGAGCGAAAGCCAGCCATAGCAGGCAGGTACGTTCGGCCAGCGGGCGAGGGCGCGAAGGACAGCCTCATCCATGCGCCCGCTCCGGCGCCCTTACCAGATCTTGTACCAGGGCCGCGACGGCGGCGCGGCGTCGGCGAGGTAGGGACTCTTCGGGTAGTTCAGTTCCAGCACGCGACGCGAGTCAGCGGAGAGATCCTTCATGCCGAGCTGATCGTAGCTGTAGATCAGGATGGCCAGAGACTCTTCCACCGCGGGTGCGGTCGGAAAATTCTTGATGACGTTCTGCGCCCGGTTGGCGGCTGCCAGGTAGGCCCCGCGAGACTGGTAGTAGCGCGCGACGTGCATCTCGTGCGCGGCCAGCGAATTGATCAGGTAGGCCATGCGGTCACGCGCGTCTTCCGCGTACTTGCTGTTCGGGAAGCGGGTGACGAGTTCCTTGAAGGATTCGAAGGAGGTGACCTGCGCTTGCGGGTCGCGCTCGGTCATGTCCTGCTTGGCGATGAGGCCAGCGATGCCCTGCAATTCGGTGAAGTAGATGACGCCCTTCATGTAGTAGGCGTAATCCACGTTCGGGTGATTGGGGTGGACCTTGATGAAGCGCTCGATCGCCGCCCCAGCCTGAGCTTGTTCGCCCATCTTGTAGTAGCAGTAGGCGATTTCGAGCTGCGCCTGCTGGGCGTAGCGACCGTAGGGATATTTGGCCTCGAGCTTCTCGTACATCTTGGCCGCACGGTCCCAGTTGCCGTCGCTCATCAGCTCCTTGGCATCGGCGTAGATCGCGTCCGCGCTGCGGTTGTCCACGACCGCGTCCGGGTCACCCTTGCTGAACCATTCCTTCATCGTGGAGCAGCCCGGGAGCGCGGCCAGCACCACCAAGCTTACCGCTACACTACGCGCCCGCAGATTCAGCATCGGTTCAATCACTCGTGACAGGACAAAACCGCGATTATAGCGGAAGCCCCCCGGCCGACCCGGCCTTGCAGCTGGCCGTGCCTTACGAGGAGGCGGGTTCCCGACTGGATCAGGTCCTGGCGCGGATGCTGCCCGAGCATTCGCGCAATCGGCTGCAGGGCTGGATACGCGCGGGCCGGGTGGAGATCGACGGCGTCGCCGCCGACGATCCCAAGCGCAAACTCCGTGGTGGCGAGCGGCTGAAACTCATTCCCGAAGCCGCGCCGGAAGAGACCGCGGCAATTGCGGAGGACATCCCGCTTACAGTGCTGCATCACGACGAGGACATCCTGGTGCTCGATAAGCCGGCCGGGCTGGTGGTGCATCCAGGCTCCGGCAACTGGAGCGGCACCCTCATGAACGCGCTGCTGCACTACGCGCCTGCTGCCCGCACCTTGCCGCGGGCGGGCATCGTGCATCGCCTGGACAAGGACACCAGCGGCCTGCTCGTCGTGGCCTGCAACGAGACGGCGCAGACCGATCTGGTGCGCCAGCTGCAGGCGCGTACGGTCAAGCGCCAGTACCTGGCGCTGGCGCGTGGCGTGGTGAAGGGCGACCAGCTCGTCGACCAGCCGATCGGCCGGCACCCGACCCAGCGCACCCGCATGGCGGTGGTGTCGGGGGCGCGCGAGGCCCGCACCCAGGTGCGTGTGCGCGAGCGCTTTGCGCGTTGCACCCTGGTCGAATGCAGCCTGGAAACAGGGCGCACGCATCAGATTCGGGTCCATATGGCGCATCTTGGCCATCCGCTGGTGGGGGACTCGACCTACGGCGGCCAGCGCGGCGAACCTGCCTTCGGCCGCCAGGCCTTGCATGCATGGCGCCTTGGGCTCATCCATCCGCGCACACGCGAGGCTCTGAGCTGGGAGTCGCCACTGCCGGCGGACTTCGCCGACCTGCTCGCTTCGCTGCGCAAGGACCACGCATGAGCCTGCCGACGATACAGCCGGACTGGCCCGCGCCCGCCCGGGTGAGGGCCTTCTTCACCACGCGAGCGGGCGGCGTAAGCCAGACACCCTTTGCTTCGCTGAACCTCGGCGATCACGTCGGCGACCACCTGGGCGACGTGCAGCAGAACCGCGCGCGGGTCGAAGCCATGCTCCCCGCGAAGCCGCGCTGGCTCCAGCAGGTGCATGGGACCACCGTCGTACCGGCGGGCGCCGCGCCCGCTTGCGAGGCGGATGCCTCCGTAGCGCGCGCGCCCGGCGCGGTGTGCGTGATCATGGTGGCGGACTGCCTGCCTGTGCTCTTCTGCGATCGCGCGGGGACGGTCGTGGGTGCGGCGCATGCGGGCTGGCGGGGGCTCGCATCGGGCGTGCTGGAAGCCTGCATTGCGCAGATGGGTGTCGGGGCGTCCGAATTGCTGGCCTGGCTAGGTCCGGCGATTGGTCCATCGGCCTTCGAGGTAGGGCCTGAGGTGAGGGAGACCTTCGTGGCGGACCAGCCCGAGGCGGCGAACGCTTTCCGGCCGGGGCTGGGCGATCGCTGGATGGCGGACATCCATGCGCTTGCTCGGCTGCGCCTTGTTCGCGCGGGCCTTGACGCGCGGGCGATCCATGGCGGATCGCTGTGCACGGTCAGCGATCCGGAACGCTTCTTTTCCTACCGCCGCGACGGCCAGACGGGCCGCATGGGCGCGTTCATCTGGCTCGAAGATGCCTCAGTCAGTGCTATCGGGTGAAGACTGCGACAGATCCGCGTCCCCCAGGTCGGCATCAGGGGCATGGCTTGCTGCCTCCTCCGCGCGGCGCCTGCGCCGACGGATCGGCGAGCCGAACAGCCAGAGGAAAAGCAACAGGGGCAGGCAGAAGCCGAGAAAGGTGAAGATGCCGCCGATTACGCTGTGGGCGCCCAAGGCGGCCATGACGGCGACGAAAAGCCAGCCAATGGCGACGATATACATACGAAGAACGCTGCCCGAGCTGTCCCGGAGCTGTAACTTGACCGGGGATTTTGTGCGGTGCAAAAATGGATCGAACCCGCCTAGCTTATCGGGATTGCCCGGTGCGGGGAAAAGTCTGGCTGCGGTGACCACCGCAGAGGCCCATCTGTGGAGGAACCCATGGCGGTAGACACCCATCAGGACGGCGACGCGCACACTGCGGGCTTCGATCCCGCATCGTGGCTCAAGGCCGGCCAGGGGCTGATGCAGGGGATGTTCGATTTCCTCGGGCAGCAACAGCAGTTGCTTCAGCAGGTCGGCATCCAGTTGCCGCCGTTGGAGCAAGCCAGTGCCGATACCGAAACGCTGGTCCGCCTGCAGCAGGCGTTTGCCGAGGAGCATGCGCGACTCTGGACCTCCCTGATCCAGCGCCGCCCGGGTGATGCGGCATCCGCCGAGAGTCCGGCCGCCCGCGACCGCCGCTTTGCCGGCGAAGCCTGGGGCGAGAGCCCGATCTATGACTATCTGCGCCAGGCCTACCTGATCAACGCGCGCTTCCTCAGCCAGCTCGCCGAAGCCTTGCCGATCGGCGACCGCCATGCCCGCAATCGCCTGCTCTTCCTGACCCGCCAGTATGTCGATGCGATGAGCCCGGCCAACTACGCGGCGACCAATCCGGAGTTCATCCGCGAAGCCATCGCGACGCAGGGCGAGAGCATTACCCGTGGCCTGGTGAACCTGATCGGCGACATCGAGAAGGGCCGCATCTCGATGACCGACGAGAGCGCCTTCGAAGTCGGCCGCAATCTCGCCACGACGCCGGGTGCGGTGATCTTCGAGAACGAGCTCTTCCAGCTGATCCAGTATTCGCCGACCACGCCCAAGGTGCATGCGAAGCCTTTGCTGATAGTGCCGCCCTGCATCAACAAGTACTACATCCTCGATCTGCAGCCGGAGAATTCCTTCGCCGGCTACGCCGTGTCGCAAGGCATCACGACCTTCCTGGTTTCCTGGCGCAACCCGGGCGTGGAGCAGGGGCAGCTGGGCTGGGATGACTACATCGGGGAAGGCGTGCTGCGCGCGATCGAAGTGGTGCAGGACGTCGGCGGCGACGCGCGGCCCAATGTGCTCGGCTTCTGCGTCGGCGGCACGCTCACCGCCAGCGCGCTCGCGGTAGCCGCAGCGCGTGGCGAACTTCCGGTGGAGAGCCTGACGCTACTCACCACGCTCCTCGACTTCGAAGAGCCGGGCGACCTCGGCTGCTTTGTCGACGAAGCGAGCGTCGCCGCACGCGAGGCCACGGTAGGCAAGGGCGGGCTGATGGCGGGCCGAGAGCTCTCCGGCGTGTTCTCCAGCCTGCGCCCGAACGACCTGGTGTGGAATTACGTGGTCGACAACTATCTCAAGGGCAAGTCGCCGACCGCCTTCGACCTGCTCTACTGGAACGCTGACAGCACCAACCTGCCGGGCCCATTCGCGGCTTGGTACCTGCGTCGCCTCTATCTGGAAAATTCGCTGCGCGTGCCGGGCAAGCTCGCGATGTGCGGCGTACCGGTGGACCTCGGCAAGGTGGATTGCCCGACGTACTTCCTCGCTTCGCGCGAAGACCATATCGTGCCCTGGCGTTCGGCCTATCTCGGACGTCGCTTGCTGGGCGGGGAGACCGAATTCGTGCTGGCGGCAAGCGGCCATATCGCAGGCGTGGTGAACCCCGCCGCGAAGAAGCGCCGCAGCCACTGGATTTCGGAGAGCGAATCCGCGCAGGCGGAAGAATGGTTCGACGCCGCGATCGAGCATGCCGGCAGCTGGTGGCCGCACTGGATGGGCTGGTTGCAGGCACGCAGCGGCGAGCTGGTTGCGCCGCCGAAAACGGCAGGAAACCGGCACTACAAGGCCATTGAAGCCGCGCCGGGGCGTTACGTGAAACAGGCGGCCTGAAGCCGCGCCAACGACGGAGCCCGTGCGAGTTCCGTCGCAAGAAACATGCATCGCACTTACGCCTTCGCGCCCGTATCGGTCCTCGTATGACCGATACGAATGGGGGCACAACAAAAGGAGAGAAGAGTCATGGTTCGTGTGGCATTGATCACCGGCGGCATGGGCGGCCTGGGTGAAGCGATCTGCATCAAGATGGCCGCGCTTGGCTACAAGGTTGTCACTACCCATTCGCCGGGCAACGAGCGTGTGAACGACTGGCTGCATTCGATGAACAACATGGGCTACGGCTTCAAGGCCTATCCCTGTGACGTGAGCGATTTCGATTCCTGTCACGAGTGCGTGGCGACCGTGACCCGCGAAGTGGGCCCGATCGATGTGCTGGTGAACAACGCCGGCATCACGCGCGACATGACCTTCAAGAAGATGACCAAGGCCGACTGGGACGCGGTGATCCGCACCAACCTCGACTCGGTCTTCAACATGACCAAGCAGGTCATGGATGGCATGACCGAACGCAAGTGGGGCCGCGTGATCAACGTGTCCTCGGTCAACGGCCAGAAGGGTGCCTTCGGCCAGACTAACTACTCGGCCGCAAAGGCCGGCATGCACGGCTTCACCAAGGCGCTGGCGCTGGAAGTCGCCAAGCACGGTGTCACGGTGAACACGATCAGCCCGGGCTACATCGGAACCAAGATGGTGACCGCCATCCCGCAGGAGATCCTCGACTCGAAGATCCTGCCGCAGATCCCGGTGGGCCGTCTGGGCAAGCCCGAGGAGATCGCGGGCCTGGTGAGCTATCTCGCCTCGGACGAAGCGGCGTTCCTGACAGGCGCGAACATCTCGATCAACGGCGGTCAGCACATGTCCTGACCCGCAAAGCTTCACAGGTGTGCGGACGCGCTGGGCCTCTAGTACGCGCCCGCACATCGCGGATTTCAAACAGAGGCAAAGGAAGCATCATGTCCCGGAAAGTGGCCCTTGTTACTGGTGGAATGGGCGGTTTGGGCACCGCCATCTGTAAGTCGCTGCACAACAGTGGGTTCAAGGTCGTCGCCAATTGCCTGCCCGGTCTGCCGGGCAAGGATGAATGGCTCGACAAGATGCGCGCCGACGGCGTAGACGTGCAGGAGGCCGAGGCCGACGTGACCGACTACGAACAGTGCGCAGCCATGGTCAAGCGCATCGAGAGCGAGATCGGCCCGGTCGAGGTGCTGGTGAATAACGCCGGTATCACCCGCGACGCCATGTTCCGCAAGATGGACAAGGGGCAGTGGGACGCTGTCCTCTCCACCAATCTCGACAGCGTCTTCAACGTCACGCACCAGGTGCTGCCCGGCATGGCCGAGCGCGGTTGGGGGCGCGTGATCAATATTTCGTCGGTCAACGGCGTCAAGGGTCAGTTCGGCCAGGCGAACTACTCGGCCGCCAAGGCGGGCATCCTGGGCTTCACGAAAGCGATTGCCCAGGAAGTGGCGAAGAAGGGCGTGACGGTCAACGCGATCGCGCCGGGTTACGTCGGCACCGACATGGTCATGGCGATCAAGCAGGAGGTGCGCGACCAGATCGTCGCGACGATTCCGGCGGGGCGCCTCGGCAAGCCCGAGGAGATCGGCGACCTGTGCGCCTTCCTCGCGTCGGAGTCGGCGGGCTACATCACCGGCTCGACCATCAACATCAACGGCGGCCTGCACATGGGCTGACGCCAGACCCCGACAAAGAGAAAGCCCCGCGACCGCGGGGCTTTTTCGTATGTAGGCGGTTCTTGTGCACTGCTATACACTTAGGCGCCATAACGAGACCGATTTCACGGCAGGGGAGGATAGAGGACGTCATGGCGCAGCAACCCCGACTCATCAAGAAGTATCCCAATCGAAGGTTGTACGACACGCGAACGAGCTCTTACATCACGCTTGCGGACGTGAAGGAGCTGGTACTCGGACAAGAGGAATTCCAGGTCGTCGACGCGAAAACGAACGAAGACCTGACGCGCAGCATCCTGCTCCAGATCATCCTGGAGGAAGAGTCGGGCGGCGCGCCGATGTTCACTGTCGACCTGCTCTCGCAAATGATCCGTTTCTACGGCAATGCGATGCAGGGGATGATGGGCAAGTACCTCGAGAACAACATCAAGGCTTTCACCGACCTGCAGGTCAAGCTGCAGGAGCATGCGCGTTCGATCTACGGGGACAACAACCCGATGAGCCGCGACCTCTGGACACAGTTCCTCAACTTCCAGGGGCCCGCATTGCACAGCATGATGGGTGCATACATCGACCAGAGCAAAAAGATGTTCAGCCAGATGCAGGAGCAGGTCGAAAGCCAGACCCGCAACCTGTTCTCCGGCTTCCAGTTTCCGAATTTCGGGGTGCCGCCGAACGGCGACAACACCGACCCGGAGAAGAACCGCAAGTAAGCGATCGCGCTTGAGCTGTCGCGGTCGCGACAGCAGGCGTGATACAGGAGGCCCCGGTGAAGGAATTCACCGGGGCCTCCTGTTTTTCGGCTCGGCCAGACATGTCGACATATGACATGGGCATGGTATTTGCCTCTGCTCTCCGGATCGGACTAACGGAGGCCATGCCGATGAGCGCCCGCTCGCATAACTTTCGCAGTCTCGAAGGACTTCGCGGCTACATGGCCTGGACGGTGGTGGTGGGGCATGTTCTCGGCCTCACCGGGTACATCCACTGGCTGCCGGATTTCCTGACATGGAACTTCATCAACGCGGGTTCCGCGGTCAACGTGTTCATCATCGTGAGCGGCTTCGTGATCACGCACCTGCTGATGTCGCGCGACGAGCCCTACGGACCCTACATCACGCGCCGCGCGTTCCGGATCTTCCCGATCTATCTCGTCTGCCTGGTCATTGGCGGGCTGACCCTGGTGCTCAACGAATTCGTGCGGGCCTCCCCCTGGCTTGCCGGGCATGAGAACGCGGCCGCGGTGACGGCCGAGATCGAGTCGCACATGGGCTTGCACTGGCTGCTGCACCTCGGTCTGGTGCATGGCATGGTGCCGGACTCGGTGCTGCCGCGTGCCTCCGACGCGATTCTGGGGCCGGCCTGGAGCCTCAGTCTCGAATGGCAGTTCTATCTCGTGGCGCCGCTGCTTGTCGGGCTGATGCGACGGAACCTCGCCTGGCAGCTCGGGGTGGCTGCATCCCTGATCGCGGGCTTCCTCCTGTTCCGCACCGACCTCTTGGGCGAATGGCGCCGTACCTCGATGCTGCTGCTGGCGATCCCCTTGTTCCTGATCGGCATTTTCAGCCGCCTCTATTTCGATCGCCTGCGCCAGGCTCCACTTTGGCTGGTGCCGACGATCGGCGTCGTGGCGGCAGTGATCTTCCGGCACTCGATCCGCTATGAATGCGTTGTCTGGGCGATCTTCCTGAGCGCATCGATCCTGGAGGTCCGACCGGTCGATCCTGGCCGCGAACGCTGGGTGCGCATGCTGCATGCCTTGACCGCCAACCGCTGGGTTACCTGGCTTGGGCAGGTCTCCTATTCGACCTACCTGGTGCATCTGCCTTTCCTGTCGCTGCTGGTTTTCGGTAGCTACGAAGCTTTTGGCTGGCGCAGTCAGAAAAGCATGCTCGGCGTGATGGGCGTTGGCTGCGTGCTCCTGATTCCGCTGAGCCGTGCGCTCTTCCTGGGGATAGAGAAGCCGTTCAACCAGCTCGGCGGGCGGATTGCGCGGCGCCGGCCGGTCACCGTGCCGCAGGCATCCTGAGCGCAGGAGGGCTTCCGTCGAACGGACTCGGCTTGGGGCGCAAACCGTTGTAAAATAGAAGGATTTTCCTCAAGCATTTGAGCCCGTTTCATGAGCAAGAATCCAACCGTGGGCATGGTGTCGCTGGGCTGCCCGAAAGCCACCAGTGACTCCGAGAACATCCTCACGCGCCTGCGGGCCGAGGGTTACGACATTTCCGGCAGCTACGATGACGCGGATGTCGTGATCGTGAACACCTGTGGCTTCATCGACGCCGCGGTGGAAGAGTCGCTGGACGCCATTGGCGAGGCGCTCAAGGAGAACGGCCGCGTGATCGTCACCGGCTGCCTAGGTGCGAAGAAAGATGCGGCCGGACAGGGCATTGTCGAACTTGCGCACCCGAAAGTGCTGGCTGTGACGGGCCCGCATGCGACCGAAGCGGTGATGGATGTGGTGCATCAACACCTGCCGAAGCCGCACGATCCTTTCACGGATCTCGTGCCGCCGCAGGGGATCCGCCTGACCCCCGGCCACTTCGCCTACCTGAAGATTTCCGAAGGCTGCAACCACCGTTGCACCTTCTGCATCATTCCCTCGATGCGCGGCGACCTCGTCTCGCGCCCGATCGGCGACGTGATGCGCGAGGCCGAAGCGCTGGCGGAAGCCGGCGTGAAGGAAATCCTGGTTGTTTCCCAGGACACCTCGGCCTACGGCGTGGACGTCAAGTACCGCACCGGTTTCTGGGGCGGCAAGCCGCTCCGGACCAAGATGTACGACCTGTGCAACGCGCTGGGCGACCTGGGTATCTGGGTGCGCCTGCACTACGTCTATCCGTATCCGCATGTGGACGACATCATCCCGCTGATGGCCGAGGGCAAGATCCTTCCCTACCTCGACATTCCGTTCCAGCATGCCTCGCAACGCGTGCTCAAGGCGATGAAGCGTCCGGCGAGCGCCGAGAACACGCTCGAGCGCATCAAGCGCTGGCGCGAGATCTGCCCGGACCTGACGATCCGCAGCACCTTCATCGCGGGCTTCCCGGGCGAGACCGAAGAGGACTTCCAGGAGCTGCTCGACTGGCTCTCCGAGGCGCAGCTCGACCGCGTCGGCTGCTTCTCCTACTCGCCGGTAGAGGGCGCGACCGCGAATGAACTTCCCGGCGCCGTGCCGGCCGAAGTTCGCGAAGAGCGTCGCATGCGCCTGATGGAGCACCAGGAAGACATCTCCACGCAACGCCTGGAGCGCTGGCTCGATCGCGAGATCACCGTGCTGGTCGACGATGTCGACGAAGAGGGCGCGCTGGCCCGAAGCGAAGGCGATGCGCCCGAGATCGACGGTCTGGTGATCATCCCTGACGGCCACGAGCTGCAGCCGGGCGAATTCGCCCGCGTGCGCGTGACCGACGTGGATGTGCACGACCTTTACGCACAGCCGATCTGAGTTCGCGGACCCGAGTCCGCCGCCCGCAAGATCCCAGCGACGCTCTCCGGAGCGTCGCATCGTTTGGAAGGCACCATGACCGAGATCCTTTCCCGCCTGGCCGACATCGTCGGCACGCCCAACTTGCTCACTGCCAAGCAGGATGTCGAGCCTTATCTGCGCGATCAGCGCGGGCGCTACGAAGGTCGCGCGCTGGCCGTCGTGCGCCCGGGCAATACCGAGGAACTCTCCGCGGTGATGCAAGCCTGCTACGCGGGCGGCGTGCCGATGGTGCCGCAGGGCGGAAATACCGGACTCTGCGGTGGCGCGACGCCTGACGGCAGCGGTGCAGCCGTGGTAATTGCGACCGGCAGGATGCGCCAGGTGCGCGCGATCGATACGGCCAACGACACGATCACCGTCGAGGCGGGCTGCACGCTGGTCGAGGTCCAGGCCGCCGCGGAGAAGGCGGGGCGACTCTTCCCCTTGTCGCTGGCTTCCGAAGGTTCCTGTCAGATCGGCGGCAATCTCTCCACCAACGCCGGCGGCGTGCATGTGCTGCGCTATGGCAACACGCGCGAACTGGTGCTGGGCTTGGAGGTGGTGTTGCCGGATGGCCGCGTCTGGAATGGACTGCGCGGCCTGCGCAAGGACAACACCGGCTATGACCTCAAACATCTCTTCGTCGGCGGCGAGGGCACGCTGGGCATCATTTCAGCGGCCGTCCTCAAACTCTTCCCGCTGCCTGCCACGCGCGCGGTCGCCTGGGCTGCCGCGCCGAGCGCGGAGGCCGCGGTGCAATTGCTCGGGCGGGTGAAGGGCGGAGGAGGAGAGCGCCTCGTCGCTTTCGAGCTGATTAGCCGCGCAACGCTGGATGTTGTCCTGGAACATATTCCTGGCGCGCAGGACCCATTGCCGCAGGCTTCACCCTGGGTCGTGCTCTTTGAGCTTGCCGACAGCGATCCCGAGGCCGACCTCAACGGCCTCATCGAGAAAATCCTGGAGCCCGCGCTCGAAGCGGAGGAAGTGCTCGACGCCGCGATCGCGCATTCCGAGGCCCAGATCGAAGCGCTCTGGGCCCTGCGCGAGAACGCGTCGGAGGCGCAGAAGCGCCAGGGTGTGAGCATCAAGCACGACATCTCGGTGCCGGTCAGCCGCATCCCGGAATTCCTGGCGCGCGCCGACGCCGGACTGCAGCAGGCTTTCCCTGGTATCCGTATCGTCGCCTTCGGCCATGTCGGCGATGGCAACCTGCACTACAACTGCTCAATGGCGGATGCGGCTGCGAACAAGGATCTGGTCGCGCATACCGAGGCAGTCAATCGCGTGGTGCACGACATCGTCGCTTCGCTGGATGGATCGATCTCGGCCGAGCACGGTCTCGGTCAGCTCAAGCGCGAGGAGATCACACGCTACAAGGCGCCGCTGGAACTCGAACTGATGCGCAGCATCAAGCAAGTTTTCGATCCCAAGGGACTGATGAATCCGGGCAAGGTGCTGTGACCCGCGCGACAAGTGCTGACGCGCCTTCGGAGCGATGTGGAGAATAGGCTCTCGCAGGAATTCTGCGAAAAATCCCGGAATCGTTCTTGACGAAGTGGCATTCGTATTCTAATATCGCAGTCTCTTTCGAGGCGGGGGTATAGCTCAGCTGGGAGAGCGCTTGCATGGCATGCAAGAGGTCATCGGTTCGATCCCGTTTACCTCCACCAAGCGTCTCGGAAGAGAAAAAGTTGTTCCAGGGTCCCCATCGTCTAGAGGCCTAGGACACCGCCCTTTCACGGCGATAACCGGGGTTCGAATCCCCGTGGGGACGCCAAGTTTTCTTGGCAAGGGCAGCGCGAAGCGCTGCCCTTGTTTGTCAGAGGCCTAGCCGGCGCTGGCAAATGCGGTAAGTGCGGCAGCAAGAGCAGTTCAAGCGCGGAGTGGTAGTTCAGTTGGTTAGAATACCGGCCTGTCACGCCGGGGGTCGCGGGTTCGAGTCCCGTCCACTCCGCCAACGTTTTGCTTGAAGGGCTGATCAACGGTCAGCCCTTTTTGTTGGAAGAGTTGTTTGCTTCTCTCGAACAGCATCTGGGGGTATAGCTCAGCTGGGAGAGCGCTTGCATGGCATGCAAGAGGTCATCGGTTCGATCCCGTTTACCTCCACCAAGCTTGTGAGAAGCACATGGTCTAGGGTCCCCATCGTCTAGAGGCCTAGGACACCGCCCTTTCACGGCGATAACCGGGGTTCGAATCCCCGTGGGGACGCCAGGTTTTCCTGGCTGGATCTGCGCAAGCGGATCCGCATGGTAGTACTGGAGTGGTAGTTCAGTTGGTTAGAATACCGGCCTGTCACGCCGGGGGTCGCGGGTTCGAGTCCCGTCCACTCCGCCAACGAATACGAAAAGGCCGATCCCCGGGGATCGGCCTTTTTCATGCGTGCATGGGATCGACATCTAGTGCTCAACTTTGTAGTCGGGCTGCCGTTGATCTCCTCCAACAAGAAGAACAAGCACGCAAGGGCCTAATGAGGCAGGCCCGCAGTCGGCGACCCGGTTCGCGCAATGCGACAGGGAGGTTGGCGCCTGCACGATGCAGAGATTCACACCGTGGTCTTCCACTCAGTTGTTTTCCGTCCCGCAGTTTTTCGGCCGGCAGTTTTCCGCCCCGTAGTTTTCCGCCCTGTAGTTTTCCGTATTCGCAGTATGTGTTCGGCCGCCGGCCATCTGGTGGCAGCCTGCTCCTTGATGTGCGTGGGTTGTGGCGGCGGAGGTTCGTCTACCGACGGCCCCGCGCCGGCGAGCGTCGTGGAGCCGCATGCACCCGCTGTTTCCGGCGACGGTGATCCCGCGACGCCGGCCCCGCCCAATGCGGCCCCACTGACCATCGCCTGCGAGGGCGCCGGTTGCGGTGCCGAAGCGGGCCGCTATGGTGGTGCCGGCGTGGGCGTGTGGACGCTCGCCAACGGGCAGGACTCCGTGCGTGAGGCGCTCATCTCGCTCGACGGCGTCGCAGGCAAGCGTGTCACGTTGCTCCTCAGCGACCAGCCTGCTCTTCCTCCGGTCGTGGAAGAGAAGAGCGCGTCTCCCGATCCGGTGGCCATGCCTTTGCCTGCGGGCACTCTCGCATTGGGATCCGTGCGCGACTGGCGCGCGCGTGACGACAGTTTCCACCGCACGAGCCTTGTCCGCGAACGCATCGCCGCCGACGGTCGTCCCCTGCGCGTCTGGATCGAGGAGGGCGAAGTCGACGACACGCACGTCACCGAGGCGATGCTCGCCGCCTTCGCAACGCGTCTCGCCGGCACGCCTGATGCGCTCTACGAGTCTGTCACCGCGTTGGGCGGCATCCCATGGGGACCGCACGGGCGTGGGAATCTCATCGATCCGCAGGCGCCGCTGGATGTCGTCCTGATCCGCTTCCCGGCGGGCGACAGTTCCGTCGGTTACTTCCTCTCCCGCGATCTCCTGCGCCAGAGCGCCAACGCCGCGTCCAACGAAGCCTTGTCGCTCTACGTCGATACGCGCGCGCTTTACGCGGGCAGTTCGCAAGGCTTGCTGCGTACGCTCAGCACGACCGCGCACGAACTCACCCACGCGATCAACTACTACCGCCGCGGCGTGCGCATGTTCCAGGCGCCGGCGACCGGCTACGCCTATGCCGACTGGCTGGAGGAGATGAGCGCCCTGATGATGGAAGACCTCGTCGGGCTGCGGATCACCGGCAACTACAACGCAGCGCGCGATCTGCGGGTGCCACGCTGGTTCGGCAGCAGTGCGCTGAGCTGCCCGCTCACGGATTTCCAGGCCGATCCGCAACGCAGCTGCTTCAGCTACGACGCCCTCGGGAGCTTCGGCGCCTGGTTGCTGCGCGCGTACGGAGCGGGTTTCTACCGGGCACTGCTGCGTGACGGCAGCAGCGTGGATTCACGCGTCCTGCTCGACCACAGCATCCGTGTCGCGGGCGGCCCTGGACTCGATGAGGCTTTGCGTCGATGGGGGACATCAGGCTTTCTGGCGTCCGGCTCTCCTTCGGGCGGCTACGGTTTCCCGACCCGGAATGAGGACGGATATGCGCTGCCCGCGATCACGGGGAAGGGACTTTTCGAAAGCCCGGCGCGACTCGATACCGCGCTACCTGTTCTGGGCCAGCGCGCGGCCGCGCGCACGCCCCAGACCGCGCGTTACAGCGAGACCTTTCAACTGCCCGCGCACAGCGTGCTCACCGTGATCGTGCGCGAGAGCGGACAGTGAGCAAAAAGGCGCCCCGGGGAGGAGAAACCCAGGGGCGCCGAAGAAGCCTGCAAGACAGGCTCCGCCCATCCGAGCCGCGCGGGGAGGCAGGAATGAACCGCTAGGTCTGCGAACGGGCAAAGCCATCTTCCTGCGACCGATGCCGCACCTCCATGAGACGAATCTCAAAGTGGTGCGGCCATTCATCGGGCATCGACGAGCGGCCGCTTTGCGATTCGTCTCATGGGACCGCGGGGACCGCGTTCCTAACCTGTGTGCATGGAATTCGAATCTGCCACAGGAGGCAATCATGAAACGTCTGTATCGCTGGCTCACGTATCTGCAAGACAAGCGCACGGTCGGCCAGGTGCGCACGCGCAGGCAATTGCGCAGTTCAAGGTTGCTGAGTCTTCTGGCGGCAACAGCGTGGGCGCCATTCGGCTTTGCGGCCGAAGCACCCGAGTCGGACATGTGGGAAGTCGACGGGATCAGCGGCGTACGAGCGCAGGCCATCGGCAAGAAGGCCAAGGCGAATGGCGACGACGCGACTGCATATGGCGCCGAGGCCCTGGCGGACGATGAAGGCGCGACAGCGCTTGGTGCGAAGGCCAAGGCCTTTGGCGTAGACAGCGTGGCGCTTGGTCACCTGGCCAGTGCCTCCCAGGAGGGCAACGTCGCCCTCGGCGCGAGTGCGACTGCCAGCGGCGAGCGCACGGTTGCGGTCGGCGCGGCGAGCAGCGCCGATGGCGATAGCGGCACGGCTTTGGGCAATAGTGCTTCCGCGGACGGAGACTTCTCCACGGCCGTGGGCTACGGCTCCTGGGCTCGGGAATACCAGGCGACCGCGCTTGGTCACACGGCCTGGGCCATGGGTGAGGCGTCGACCGCCGTCGGTCAGGGCGCCAAGGTCTTCGGCGACAACGCCACCGCAGTGGGGCAGGCCGCGTTCGCCATGAGCGACGACAGCACGGCACTCGGGCGCGGTGCCTCGGCTGAAGCGGATAACAGCATCGCGCTCGGTGCGTACAGCACGGCCAACCGTGCGAACACGGTATCGGTAGGTGGCGTCAGCACCATGACCGGCGAGGTGCAGACGCGCCAGATTACCAACGTCGCCGCCGGGACCCAGGCGACCGACGCGGTCAACCTGAGCCAACTCGACAGCGCCGTTGCGGCCATCGATACGAGCAATCCGTTCGTGAGCATCTACGGTGTGCACACGACGGCGCCGGAAAACGGTGCGCAGGCGAATTCCGTGGGCAGCCTCGCGATCGGCGTTGGCGCCTCGGCCTATCTGCAAGCCGGTTCCGCATACCAGGACGAACTGTGGAACCAAGGCAATACCGCGATCGGCAGCAGGTCCAAGGCGACGCGTACCGGTACCGCCGTTGGTTTTGGTGCGCAGGCGATCGGCATCGGGGACGGCAGCGTGGCAGTCGGCAACGGCGCCCTGGCTTCGGGGCCTTCCTCGCTGGCCATCGGTGCTCATGCCCAGGCGCGTACGCGATCCGGTGGGCTGAGCGGCGCCACCGGCGCCACGGCCGTCGGGATCAGCGCGACCGCGATCGACAATGGCGCCGCGTTCGGCTGGCAGAGCTATGCCGATGGTGCCCTCGCGATCGGCAACAGGGTTCGGGCCTACAACAGCTCGGCGGTGATCGACGGGTATATGAGCCCGGACGCTTGGGGCGTCGTGGCCGTGGGGCCGCTGGCCACCGTTACGGCCAACCACGCCGTGGCAGTCGGTCGGCAGTCGGGCGTCCATGGGGCGCAGGGCACCTCGCTGGGTTCGTTTGCCTCGGTAGGCGCGGGTGCGACCAACGGCACCGCCCTGGGCAGCAATAGCCGCGTCGAGGACGGTCAAACGAACGGCACCGCGGTCGGGATGCAGGCCAGGGTGAGCAGCCAGAACTCGGTGGCGCTCGGCGCGAAGTCAATCGCCTATCGTGACAATGCGGTATCGATCGGCAACGAGCGTGGCGACGAGATCTGGACCGACGTCGTCGGCGATGGCGACCCGGACAGCTATCGCGTGACCGGTTACGACGCGAGCACGATCATCAACAGGCAGCTCGTCAATCTCGCCGCCGGGACGCAAGACACGGACGCGGTGAACGTCAGTCAGCTGCGGCAATCGGTCGAGGCCTTCGGCGGCGGCGCGGACGTCCTGGCGGATGGCAGCGTGAGAAGACCCGACTACGCCCTGAGCACCGGGCGATTCAACAATGTCGGCGACGCACTGAGTTCTCTGGACCAACACACCACGATCGTCGAATCAGTTGCCTACGACGCCAAGTGGCGCACGGATCAGCTCGATCAGCTGGCGGTGAAATACGACGACTGGAGCCGCGGCAGCGCGACCCTGAATCCGTACGGCGGCAGCCCGACGCGCTTGAAGAATGTGGCGGCGGGTGTCGACGCGACCGATGCGGTGAACCTGAGCCAGCTCACGACAGCGGTGGGTTCGAGCGATGCGGCGCATTACGTGAAGTTCAACAACGGCCTGCGTGACGGCAGTGACGACGCCGTGGTCGAAGCCGAGCATGCGACGGCCGTCGGTGTTTCCGCGAAGGCGAGCGGGATCGAGGCCACAGCGCTGGGCAATGGCGCCTCCGCCAAGTGGGACAAGTCGACGGCCATCGGTGCGCATTCCGACGCCTACGGCACGGATGCCACCGCGGTGGGGCACAGCGCTTCGGCGCGCGGCAACTCCTCGACCGCGCTGGGCGCAGGTTCGAGTGCCACGGCCTACTACTCGACGGCGATTGGTGGCGGTTCGAGCAGCGCCGAGGGCGCAGCGGCGATCGGCCACACCGCGAAGGCCTCGGGCTTCAACAGCGTGGCGGTCGGCCGGGACGCGGAGGCCCTGGACGAGGACGGCATCGCGATCGGCACGAGCAGCAAGGTCGGTACTTCGGGTTCGATGGCGCTGGGTGCGCGCGCTGCGGCCGACAACGGCGGCAGCGCCTTCGGGCAGGACGCCTCTGCAACCTGGGCGGACTCGACCGCGGTTGGTGGTGGTGCCAAGGTCAATCACGCGAACAGCGTGGCCTTGGGTGCAGGTTCCACCACGCGTGTTGGCGCGCTGAACGGCTATGTCGATGGCACCGGTCTGCTGGGCGGCCAGTCCTCGGTGGGTTCGGTGAGCGTGGGCTCGGCAGCGGGCAATCGCCAGATCACCAACGTGGCGGCCGGCCGTGACGACCACGATGCGGTGAACGTCGAGCAGCTTAAGGTGGTGCAGTCGAAGCTCGCAGTGGTCGACGATGTCGCTACCAACTCGGTGCAGTACGACGACGCCTCCAAGGCCGGTGTCACCCTGCAAGGCGCGGACGGCACGCGGCTCTCCAATGTCGCGCAGGGTGAAGTCAGCGCCACCAGCCGCGACGCGATCAACGGCAGCCAGCTCTTCGAGGTGAAAAGCGAACTGGGCGGCGAGATCACGAACGTCGACCAGCGCGTGACGGTGGTCGAGGGTGACGTCAATCAGTTGAACCAGAAGCTCATCAACCTCAATGGCGCGCTGGATGACGCGGTCTTGTACGACGACGCGAGCCACGCCAGCGTGAGCTTCAACCGCAACGGCGACGCCGTGGCACTGAAGAACGTTGCCGACGGCGTGGAGGACACCGACGCGGTGAACCTGCGCCAGCTCAACACCGTGCAGGACCAGATGAACGTGATCAACCAGAACCTGGGCAACCTCGGCAACGTGGTGTTCTACGACGGCAACGGGCACGACCGCGTGACGCTCTCCGGCAGCAGCGGCACGGTGATCGACAACCTCGCGGATGGACGCATCGCGGCCGACAGCAAGGAAGCGATCAATGGCAGTCAGATCCATGCGTTGAACGAGCAGATCAACAACCGTTTCGGCGACGTGGAGAACCGCGTGACCAATATCGAGAACAACGGTGGCGGTTCCGGTGGGCAGCCCCTGGTGGTCGGCAGCGGCCTGATGAAGGCCGACGGCGACGAAGCCGTCGAAGCGGCGCAGGTGCGGGCAGGCAGCAAGGGTGTCGCGCTCGGTGCCAACGCCAGCGTCCAGGCCGACAACAGCGTGGCGCTCGGGGCGGGCAGCATCGCCGATCGCGACAACACGATCTCGGTGGGCAACGCAGGCAGCGAACGCGTGATCACCAACGTGGCCGATGGCGTGATGCCCACCGACGCAGCGAACGTGCGCCAGCTCGAAGGCATGTTCTCCGAGGCCAGGCTCTACAGCGACCACCAGTACGACGCGGTGAACAGCCGGATCGACGGTGCCTACAACGCGATCTCTGAGGTCGACAACGAAGCCCGCCGCGGTATCGCGGCCGCATCGGCCCTGGTGAATGTGACGCCTTATGTTCCGGGCGCAACGGTGGTGAACGCTGGCGTGGCCCACTACCGCGGCATGAATGCGGTAGGCGTGGGGGTCTCGCGCTGGAACCGGGGCGGCACGGTGAACCTCAATGCAGGGGTATCGAGTGCAGGCGGCGACAGCACGGTGGTCCGGGCCGGGGTAGGTTTCATCATCGGCAAGTGAGCATGCGGCGGGCTCCGGCCCGCCGCGACCGCCAGACAAGGGCCCGATGCACACGCATCGGGCTTTTTTTGTTGCAGGGACGACGAGAGTCGCTGTCGTCCGCCGCGCGCTCGTACTACCGTTACGAGGGCCGCCGCGTGCGGCGGGCAGGGCGCAGGGCTTGTTTGATCGTCTCCAGGGAGGCTCATGAGCAGGCAGACGGCTGCGACGACGCGCGACACCGATCCGGCGGACCATCTTGCGCGCCGGCTGCTGCGCGTCTGCATCGGCTTGGCCGCCGCCTTGCTGTGCGGACTCTTCCTGCTGTTCGTCATGCTGCTCGCGGAGCGCAGCGCGGATGTTCGGCGGACGCGCGGGCTCCTGCATCTTTCCACCGTGGCCGAACGCAAGACGGCGATGGAGCGCTTCATCCTGGAGTCGGACCGGCTGCGCCAGATGCCGGAACTGACGACGCTGGAGCCCTTGCGCGGGGATTGGCTGGGCGGCCCGCCCGCACGTGACGGCTGGTTCGTGCTGCCGCCGCAGGCCTACCGGACTTCCGTCTCCTTGCGCGAGATGTCCGGCGCCGCTGGTACGCCGCTACGTAGACAGGCTCTGCGTCTCGCAGCCGTTCACGCCATCGCCTGGCCTGACCCCGCGAACGGCCTGCGCAGCATCCTGATCGATACTGCGGGCCAGCCGCTGGTCCAGGCGCCTGCAGGATCAAGCCCGACCTTGCGGCCCGCCCTGCGCAACAGCAGCGCGGCCTGCGACTGGCAGGGCGTGCCCGCGCCGGTGGGCAGCGAGGCGCTCGTAGCCTGTGTGCGCGCGATTCCCCTTGAACAGGAAAATCTCGTCGCCGGCATTGCGCTGGTCGCTCCCGCGGCTTGGCTGATTGGCCCGGACGCGCCGGGCATGGCGCTGGCCCAGAACCGGGCCGACCATGCGCGTCTCTTTGGCCGGGGACCGCAGGGGCTCCCGCAAGAGGGCCGCAGCTGGGCGATCGAGGAAGACGCGCTGTGGCTGCGCTTCAAGCGCCCTGGCGGAAGCTGGGAAGCCTGGTACGGTTTTCCGCTGCGGGACATCTGGCGGGAGAACGCGCTGGCGCTGGTGCTCGGCGGGCTGGTCTTCATCAGTGGCCTGGCCGTACTGGCGCTTCTGGCGCGCAGGATGCGGGCGCATGTCATCGCGCCGATGGCGCGGGCGCGCGCCAGTCTCGCGGAAAGCGAGTCCTTCCATCGTGCGGTGCTGGCAGCCGCGCCCACCGGTTTGGCCTCGATCCGGATCTCGGATGCCGCGCTGCTTGAATCCAACGTACTCGCCCAGCAGCTACTGGCCGATGCGCAGACCCGGCGGAGCATCGTCGCCCATGTGAGCGGCGGATTCGCCGACCCGCATGCGGATTTCCTGGTGCAGGCGGAGGGCGGTGCGGGTGGCGAGGGCATGAGCCTGCGCGTTGCGTGCGTTCCAGCCTGGCGAAACGGCGAGGCTTTGCTCTTCTGCGCGGTGAATGACGTGAGTGCCGAGACCCGCAACGCCGCCGAGCTCGCGCGCGCCAGGCAGCAGGCGGACGCCGCCAACACCGCAAAGTCGCGCTTTCTCGCCGCGATGAGCCATGAGATCCGCACGCCGCTCTACGGCATGCTCGGCACGCTCGAACTCCTCGCGCTCGACACGCTGACGCAGCGCCAGCGCGAGCAGGTCGACGCCGTGCAGCAGTCGGGCGCTGAACTGCTGCATCTGCTCAACGATCTGCTGGACTTCGCCAAGATCGAATCCGGCGAGCTGAACATCCAGGACGAGCGCTTCGATCCGCTGGAACTGGCCGAAGGCATCGTGCGTACCCATGCGGCGCTGGCCGCAGCGAAAGGCCTCGCCCTGCATTGCTGCCTGCCGCCGGACCTGCCGATGCTGCGCGGCGACCCGGGCAAGCTGCGGCGCATCCTGGGCAATCTCCTTTCGAATGCGATCAAGTACACCCCCAGTGGCCGCGTCCTCGTGTCGGCGAGCGCCCAGGCCGAAAGCGGAGGATGGCGGCTCACGCTTGGCGTGGAAGACTCTGGCGTAGGTATCGCCGCGGAAGACCAGCAGCGGCTGTTCGCGCCCTTCGTGCAGGGCGCCGCGCCGGAACAGGGGCAGGGCACCGGGCTCGGCCTCGCGATCTGTCGTCGCCTCGCTACGCTGCTGGGCGGGCGCATCTCCCTGGCGAGCGAGCCGGGGAAGGGAAGCAGCTTCCGCTTCGAGGCGCTGATGCAGGACGCCGGGGAGCGCAGCCCGACCGTGCTGCCACTCATGCCGCCGGTGCATGTGCGGGTGGCGGATCCGGATTGGGCAGCCTCTCTGCGTGCGTTGCTGCGCCAGCACCAGATCCTGCTGGCGGCCGCGCTCGAAGAGGGCGCCGTGCTCCTCTGCGACCGGCCGGCGCTAGGGCAGGAGTCACCCTGGGTCTGGCTGCGCCCGGATGGCCCGCTGCAGGCGATGCGCGAGAACCAGGCCTGGGTCGTGACGCCGTATGCGCAGGCCAGCATCCTCGATGCCCTGATGCATGCCGCGGGCGTCCTGGCGGCGGCGGACCCTGCTCGCGGCGAGACCAGATTGCCGCGTCTCGGGCTGCGGGTGTTGCTGGCCGAGGACCATCCGATCAGCCGCCTGTTGTTGCGCGACCAGCTCGAAGCGCTGGGGTGTTCCGTGGCGCTGGCCGAGGACGGAGGTCAGGCGCAGGCACGCTGGAAAGAGTCCGACTTCGACCTGCTGCTCACCGATGTAAACATGCCGGTCGCCGATGGTTATGCTGTCGCACGCCATCTGCGCGACGGCGGCAGCCGCGCGCCCATCGTCGGCGTGACGGCCAGCGTGGCTGATGCCGCGAAGTGTCGGGACGCCGGCATGAATGCCAGCCTCACCAAGCCCGTGCGCCTCGATGCGCTGGCCGCCTGCCTCGCACCCTTCCGCAAGGCCGGCGGCGAGATGCGTCAGCAGCCGACACCACGAGCCGAGAGCGATCCGGACCAGGTTGGCCGGATGCTGCGCACGGATGCCCGGGGAATTGCCGAGGCGATCTCCGCCGAAGGCTGGAGCGATGCGCGACGGCAGGTGCATCGGAGCAAGGGCGCGCTCGCGGCCATCGGCGCCCTGCAGGCCGTCGCCGCCTGCGAACTTCTGGAGCGCGCGCTCGAGACCGAGGACGCCGCACGGGTCAAGGAGGCCCATGTCGGCCTGGTGGCAGCGCTGGCGCCACTGATGGAGGAAGCATCATGACCCGTATCGTGATCGCGGATGACCATCCGCTGGTGCTGATCGGCCTGCACAAGGCCCTGGACGGCGTGCTCGGGATGCAGCTGTGCGCCGAGGCGCAGGACTCCACCGGCCTCGTGGCTGCGCTGGAAAGCGGTGGCGCCGACGTCGTGATCACCGACTTCCACATGCCGGGCGGGCGCTACGGCGACGGCGGCAGCTTGGTCGGGCTGCTGCAGCGCCGTTATCCGGCGTTGCGGATCATCGTGATCACCATGCTCAGCAATCCGCTGCTGCTGGAGCAGATCATCGTCTCTGGCGTGCAGGGCCTGCTGCTCAAGAGCGCGCCGGCGGAAGAAATCCGTCGCGCGGTACAGGCCGTGGCAGATGGCGGCCAGTATGTGGGCGAGGCCGTGCGCACCATCCTCGCCCAGCTGCGCAGCGAGCGCCCCAGGGCGGGCGATGCCCCGGCCAGCCTGCAGAGTCTTTCGCCGCGCGAGATGGAGGTGCTGCGGCTCTTCGTCGGCGGGCTCAGCGTCTCCGAGATCGCGGCCACGCTTCATCGCAGCATCAAGACCGTGAGCCACCAGAAGGTCGCGGCCCTGCACAAGCTGGGCATCAGCAACGATAGGGAGCTCTACGAATACGCCCTGCGTGAAGGGCTGCTATGAAGCTGGCTGCCGGACCTGCGCAGGGGCCTGTGATGGGGCCTGTGCCGCGGACTGAGAAGCCTGTGATCCAGCCGCAGCGGCCGAACGCTGGTTGAGCACGCCGCGCAGTAGCTGGATGTGTTCGCGCAGGATGTAGAGCTCGTTGGCGTAGGCCAGTGGCACCTTGCGCTTGAGCGCCAGGCGTTCGATCTCGTCCAGTCGTTTGAGCAGCGCATCCATGCGCTCCTTGTCCGGCGCACGACGGGCTTCTTCCTCCAGGAACTTGAGCTCGCCGTACCAGCGATAGATGCGCGAACGGATCTGCCAGCGCAGCAGCGCCGGGATGATGCGCGAGGCCGGAATCAGCAGGGCCAGCAGCGGGATGATGGTCCAGATCAGCCTGTCCACCAGCACCGCCGCCCAGAAAGGCAGGATCCGCTGCAGCAGCGGCGGGCCGGAGCGATAGAAGCGCGCCGCTTCTTCGCTCTGCGGCAGGCTGTGGTCTCGCGCCGCGGGGAACTCGTTGCTCTTCTCGAAAAGCCCCGGCGGCCGATGGACTTCCTGCGCGGCCTGCATCAGCAGGCTCACCAGGGCCGGATGCAGGCTGCTGCGCGCCACCAGGTTGGCCGTGGGGGCGACGAGCTCGATATCCTCGGCGGGGAGGTCGGTCACCAGGTCGATCGCGCCTTGCGGCAGTATCAGCTTGTTCAGGTGCGCGAAGCGCCGCGCATAGGCCTCCGCTTGCTCGAAGGAGAGCAGGGAAACACTGTTGTCGTGGAGCAGGGTCTGCACGATAGGCGCCTCGGCACCATTCACCGTGATCATCGCGTCGACCGCGCCGCTACGCAGGGCCTTGATCGCCTCGTCGCCGCCGATCGCCACCAGGTTCGGATCGCTCACCTCGAAGCCGCTGGCGGTCAGCAGTTCGAGCGTGAGTAGCTGGGCACCGGCACCGGAAAGCCCCACCGCGATCTTGCGACCACGCAGGTCGGACAGCCGGGTCGCCTGCACGTCCTTGCGCAGGAACACCCACACCGGCTCGTAGTACATCGCGCCCAGGGTCACGATGTCGGTGGCCTCGGGTTCGTTGGCGATGCCGCCCTGGATGAAGGCGAGGTCCGCATCGCCATCCACACCCTTGAGCCGGCGCAGGTTCTCCACCGAGCCGGAGGAGGGCTTGAGGATGACCTTGATGCCATGGCGCGCAAGGATCTCCCGATAGCGCTCGGCATAGAGCGCATAGGCCCCGCCGGGCGAGCCGGTGCTCATGGTGAGGCTGCGCGGCGGCAGCGGTGCCAGAAAGTGCAGCGCCAGCAGGAGCAGCAGCACCACACCCACAAAGCCCGCCGCGAGGACGAGCCACAGGCGGCGCCGGTCGCGCCACTCTTCGCTAAGGAGATCGCTCTTGCTCATGCGGCAAGCCTAGACGCGAAGCCGAGCGCCTGTCCATGGCAGCGGGCGCTGCGGCCCGGTGGACGCGATAATTGCGCCCATGATCCGACTTCTGCTTGCCCCGATGGAGGGCCTGCTCGACGACGCCATGCGCGACGTGCTCACCCGCGTTGCCGGCGGCGACGCCTACGACCACGCCGTGGCCGAGTTCGCACGCGTCACCAGCACCATCCTGCCGCACCGTTTCTACACCCGCATCAGCCCCGAACTGCTGCACCGCGGCCGCACGGCAGCCGGAACGCCGGTGCGCGTGCAATTGCTCGGCAGCGACCCGGAGTGCATCGCGGAGAACGCCGCGCATCTCGTGCGGCTCGCGCCCCCCGGCATCGACCTGAACTTTGGCTGCCCGGCCCCGACCGTCAATCGCCACCGCGGGGGCGCCGTCCTGCTCGACGAGCCGGAGCTGCTGCATCGCATCGCCCTGGCCGTGCGCGCGGCCGTGCCGATGAGCATTCCCTTTACCGCCAAGATGCGTCTGGGCGTGAATGACCGCGGCCGTGCGGTCGAGTGCGCACAGGCGCTTGCGGCGGGTGGGGTCGAAGAGCTGGTGGTGCATGCTCGCAGCAAGGTGGACGCCTACCGTCCGCCCGCCTATTGGGACGAGATCGCCAAGGTCGCCGCGGCGGTTGCGATCCCGGTGGTCGCCAACGGCGAGGTCTGGACCGTCGCCGACTGGCAGCGCTGCCGCGCGGAAAGCGGACAGCGCGACGTGATGCTAGGGCGCGGCGCAGTGGCCGATCCGCTGCTCGCATGCCGGATCCGCCGCGTTGCCGAAGGCGGCGAGGCGGGCGCCCCGGAAGACGACTGGCCGCAACTCTTGCCGGCGATCGCGCATTTCTGGGAACGCGTGGGCGCGAAACTCGAAGCCCGGCATGTGCCGGGCCGCCTCAAGCAGTGGCTCAAGCTGCTCGAGCGCAACTATCCGCAGGCCGCGCGCCTGGCGCTGGAGGTGCGCCCCTTACGGGAGACGCAGGAGATCGAACCGATCCTGCGGCGCCATGGCGTACCCCTGATCGCAGAGGCAGCCTGATGTACGCGAATTCCCGCACCGTCGAAAGCGCCCAGGCCGGGCCGCATGAAAAGCTCGCCGAACTCGTTGCTCGGCATATCGGCGAAGCCTTCCGCAAGCCGATCGCCGCACACACTGCGGCCGCCTACGAAGCCACCCTGCGCGAATGGGACGGCCGCGCGCCGCTGCTGCTCGACGCCGGCTGCGGCGTGGGCTGGAGCACGCTGGCGCTGGCGCGTGCCTGGCCCGACCACTTCGTGCTCGGCGTCGACCAGTCCGAGGATCGCATCGGCCGCGGCAAGCCGGAAGACGCGCCGGACAACCTGCGCTTCGTGCGCGCGGACCTGGTGGACTTCTGGCGCCTGCTGCGGCGTGATGGCCTGAAGCTGGACCGCCACTACCTGCTGTATCCCAATCCCTGGCCCAAGATCGGCCAGCTCGCGCGCCGCTGGCAGGGCCACGCGGTGCTGCCCGAAATGCTGGCGCTGGGCGGGCTGCTGGAGCTGCGCAGCAACTGGAAGATCTACGTCGAGGAGTTCGCGCTCGCGGTGACGCAGGTGACCGGCATCGCCGGCGAGTTCGCCGAATACGAGACGGAGGACCCGCTCACGCCCTTCGAGCGCAAGTACCGGGACTCGGGCCAGGCCCTGTGGCGCTACACGGTCGATCTGCGCGACGCTTCACCCGGCCAGCCGAACGAAGCGGCCGTCTGGGAGCACGCCTGATGGATGTCTGCACCTCCTGTGGCGCCTGCTGCGCGAGCTTTCGCGTGAGCTTCCACCGTTCCGAGCGCGAGGACGAGGGCGGCCTGATCCCGGAATCGCTCGCCGACGACGAGACCGCCAGTACCTGCCGCATGCGCGGCACCGACCGTTCGCCGCCGCGCTGCGTGGCCCTGGTCGGCAAGATCGGCGAGTCGGTCCGCTGCGGCATCTACGAGTTCCGCCCCAGCCCCTGCCGCGAGTTCGCTCCGCACGGCGTATTCGGCATCGGCAACGTGGCCTGCAACCAGGCCCGCGCGCGTCACGGCCTGCCGCCGCTGGTGGGGCCGGAGCTGGGTTGAGAACGTCTGGGACGGAGTCGCGGGGCCAGGCTTACAAGGCCAGCCCGCGAGCACGATCGAGCGGTGTGCGCCGCTGCGTTGATCAGTTGGCCGCCGGCTCGCCCGGGCTGCCGCCGCGACGGTACTTCAGCGGCGTGGTGCCGACTTCGCGGTGGAAGCGGCTGGTGAAGTAGTTGCTGTCGTTGAAGCCGCAGGCAAAGGCGATCTCGGTGACGGGGAGTTCCGTCTCCGCCAGCAGGCGCATTGCGTGGCACATGCGGATGCGTGTGAGGTACTGGTTGGGTGACATGCCGGTGACATCGCTGATCTTGCGGCTGAGCGTGCGCAGGGGGATGTCGAAGCGAGCGGCGAGCTGGTCCCAGTCGATCTCTTCGTCGAAGTGCCCATTCAGGTGGCGCAGCAGGCTGGTGAGGCGTGCGTCGCGCTCGGCCTGCGAGCTCTTCTCCTGCGGCTGGCCGCGCCAGAGCTCGATCATCAGCTGGCCGAGCATCAGCTCGATCATCTGGTCGGAGTATTCGACCTTGTTGTCCGATTCTTCCGCGATCCGGTTCAGCAGGCCTTCGACGCGCTTGAGCGTGGTGCCGCCGACCACGAAGCTGTCGGCGTTCATGTCGGTGCGGCCGGCAAGCAGGTTGGCCACGGTCTCGTGGCTCACATGCTTGAAGCGGTTGGGCAGGATCAGCACGTTGGTGAGATAGAGGTCGTCGAGCTGGTCCATGAAGTGCGTCTGGTTCGCGCGCACGTAGAAGACCGAGCCGCGGCAGATCGGTGCCGGCTTGCCGTTGACGTAGTTCATGCCGCTGCCCGAGCGCGCGATCACCAGTTCGTCGAACTCGTGGACGTGCTCGGGAAAAGACAGCTGCGGGGAGCGCGGCAACACCGAGCACACCATGTCGGGGTTCGGGAAATACTCGTCGCGCGTCAGGGTTTCCATCGCAAGCTTTCCATCACTCTCCTCCGTGGGGCCGGTCCCGCTCTCGCGGTTGCGGCGGGGCCCGCCGGTCTGCGCCAGCTGGGTGTCCCTTTCCTGCTTCAGGATAGCTCAGTCATCCGCCGCGGGCCGCGCCGATTGTGGTGCGGCGCAGCGCATGCCGGCTACTCCAGGTGGAACATGCAGGGCAGGGGCGTGGCCACCGGTTCGTTGTCCGGATGGACCTCCATCAGGTCGGCCATGTAGTCCCACCATTCGCGCATCACCTCATGCTGCGATAGCTGCGCCATGCGGTGGTCCTTGCTGCGCCACAGCACCCCGAAGAGCGTGAGGCTCGCCTCGTCGAGGTAGATGCTGTAGTCGCGCACGCCGCTGACCCGCAGCAGGTCCACCAGCTTGGGCCAGATCGTGTCGTGGCGGCGCCGGTATTCCTCCGCGCAGCCGCTCTTGAGCCGCATCTTGAATGCGTACTTTTCCATCAGGCAGGAGCTCCCTTCAGGCGCTGGCGCCCGCGGCGCCGGCTCCACCGCTTGTGCCGCTTCTGCCGGTATGGCGCGCAGGACGACGACCGAGGCGGTGGATGAGGATGGGGATGACCATCGCGACGATCATCAGGCCGCCCAGGATCATCGACATCACGATGCCGGGCACGTTGAGCATCTGCAGGCCGAAACTGAACATGCCGAGCACGAAGATCGCGAGCACCACGCCGAGGATGGAGCCACGCCCGCCGTAGATGCTCACGCCGCCCAGGATCACCATGGTGATCGCGTCCAGCTCCCAACCCATCGCGATGTTCGGCCGCGTGCTGCCGATGCGCCCGGTGAGCAGCACCGCGGCCAGGCCCGCCATGACGCCGGTGAGGATGAAGAGCCGCATGCGGTAGCGATCCACCGCGATGCCGGAGAAGCGCGAGGCGACCGGATTGGCACCGACCGCGAAGATGCGCCGGCCGATCACCGTCCTGTGCAGCAGCACGCCGAAGGCGATCGCGGCCAGGATGAAGATCAGGAACTCCAGCGGAATCTGCAGCACGGGCATCCCGATCAGGTCGCCCAGGTAGCCGTTGCCCAAGAAGGAGAAGGCCTGCGGATAGCCGGTGATCGCGCCGTCACCCAGGATCACCAGGGCGATGCCGCGATAGAGCGAGAGCGTTCCGATGGTGATGACGATCGAGGGCAGGGCGAAGTGCGTGACCAGGAAGCCGTTGAGCGCGCCGCAGAGCGCACCGCTCGCCAGCCCCACCAGCACGATGGTGGGCGTGTCCGCGCCGGCGTTCTTGGCCAGGCCCATGAGCACCGAGCTGAGCGCAATGGTGGCGGCGACCGAGACGTCGATCTCGCCGGCGATGATCAGGAGCGCCATTGGCAGCGCAATGAGCGCCTTCTCGCTGTAGTTGAAGGTGCTGTCGCTCAGGTTGAAGGGATCGAGGAAGCCTTCGGTGGTGCTGCCGAATCCGCCGACCACGACGACGAGCAGCAGCACCAGCACGATCTCCCAGGTGCGCGTGGCTTTCATGGACGGACTCCCTGTGCGGATGTGCTGCCGCGTTCGCGCAGCGGCAGGATCTGCTTGCCCAGCCGACGTTCGGAACGCGCATTGGCGACGACGGCGACCAGGATCACCGTCCCGGAGATCGCCTGTTGCCAGAAGGGCGAGATATGGATCACCGGCAGCGCACCATTGACCACGCCAGCGAAAAGCACGCCGAGCAGCCCGCCGGCCACCGTGCCCAAGCCGCCCGCGGTGCTGATGCCGCCGATCACGCAAGCGGCGATCACCGTGAGTTCGTAGCCCGAGGCCAACTCCGTGAAGGCGATCGAGTAGCGCCCGACCCAGAGCAAGCCGGCGAGGCCCGCGAGCGCGCCGGACATCGCATAGACCTGCAGTAGCCGGCGCTTGATCGGGATGCCGATGTAGGCGGCGGCCGAGAGATTGCCGCCCAGCGCGTACATCTCGCGTCCGGCGCGCCGGTAGCGGAAGAACCAGACGCAGATCGCCAGCGTCGCGATCGCGAACCACACCAGGCCGGGCAGGCCGAGGAACTGCACGCGCGGCAGGCCTTTGATCGCGACATGGATGTCCTGCTCGTTCATCCATGCGCCCTTGCTCAGCACGAAGATCGCACCGCGATACGCCGACATGGTGCCCAGCGTGACCACGATGGGCGGGAGATCGAAGCCGGTGATGAGCACGCCATTGATAAGGCCGAGGAAGGCGCCGAAGGCGAGCGCGATCAGCACCAGCTCGGTGGCGCCCATACCTGGATGCGCCTTGCCGAGCACCGCGCAGAACATGCCGGTGAGCGCGAGGTTCGAGGCCACCGAAAGATCGATGCCGCGGGTGAGTAGCACCACCATCTGGCCCATGACCAGGATCGCGAGGATCGCCGAGTCGTTGATCACGTCGAGCAGGTTGCCCACGGTGAGGAAGACTGGCGCCCGCAGGCCCACGACCAGGGAGATCGCGACCACGATGGCGGCGAGTGCGACCTCGCGGTTGCGCAGGGAAAGCGAATTCATGCGGAAGTCCTTGGTCGATTTCATGCGGCGGCCTCCCGCGGGCCATTGCGCGTAGGCGTGCCGGTGGCGAGCGTCACCACGCTGGGCGCTACCTCGGGCGCTGCAGCGTGCAGCCCCGAGGCGGCGGCGACGATGTCCTCCGCCGAGGCCCCGTCGCGCGCGAACTCGGCCACCTGCCGGCCGCGATGCATCACGATCACCCGGTGGGCGAGATTCATGATCTCCGGCAGCTCGGAGGAAACCAGGATCACCGAGAGCCCGTCGGCCACCATGTCGGCGATGAGTTGGTACACCGCCTGCTTCGCGCCGACGTCGATGCCCTTGGTGGGCTCGTCGAGGATCACGATGCGCGGTGCGATGCCCAGCCACTTGGCGATCACCACCTTCTGCTGGTTGCCGCCGGAGAGGCCGCTCAAGGTCTGCTCGGTGCCGTCGGTCTTGATCTTGAGTTTCCCGATGGCCTCCTGCGTCATCCGGCGTTCGGCACGCGGGCGCAGCCAGGGGCCGGCCAGACGGCGGCCGAGGGCGGCCAACGTGAGGTTCTCGCGCACCGAGAAATCCAGGATCGCGCCCTGGCGTTGACGCTCCTCGGGCACGTAGGCGATGCCCGCGTTGATCGCGTCTTCCGGGCCGTGGATGTGCACAGTGCGGCCTTCCAGCTTCACCGAGCCATGCACATGCGACTTGAGGCCGAAGAGCGCGAGCATCGCTTCCGAGCGGCCCGCGCCGACGAGGCCGTAGAAGCCCAGCACCTCGCCGCGGCGCAGGGTGAAATGGATGTCTTCGAATTCGGTGGGGTGACTGAGCCCGGCCACCTTGAGTAGCTCGACGTCCGAGGCTGCAGGGATGGGCGGATACACATGCTCCAGGTCGCGCCCGACCATGAGCTTCACCAGCGCTTGTTCGTCGGTTTCGGCGATCAGGCCCTGGCCAACCGAGGCGCCGTCGCGCAGCACCAGGTAGCGGTCGGCGAGCGAGAAGATCTCGTCGAATTTGTGGGTAATGAAAATGATGCCTTTGCCCTGCGCCTTGAGGCGGCGGACGATGCTGTAGAAGTCGTGGATCTCCTGGTGCGAGAGCGCGGCGGTCGGCTCGTCGAGGATCACCACGCTCGCGTCCTGCGACAGCGCGCGGGCGATCTCCACCAGATGACGTTCGGCGGGGCCGAGGTTCTTCACCAGGGTGCGCGGGCTGAAGTGCGCGCCGATGTCGTCGAGGATGCGCTGGGCATCCGCGAACAGGCGGCCCCAATCGATGCAGCCGCGGCGCATCGGCTGGCGCCCCATGTAGATGTTCTCCGCGACGGTGAGCTCGTCGAACATCGCGGTTTCCTGATGCACGGCCGCGATGCCGGCACGGCCCGCGGCGTGTGCGCCGTGGAAGCTCACTGCGCTGCCACGCACCTGGATGCTGCCGGCGTCGGGCTGGTAGATGCCGGTGAGGATCTTCACCAGCGTCGATTTTCCGGCGCCGTTCTCGCCCACCAGGGCCAGCACTTCGCCAGCGTCCAGCGAGAGGCTGACACCCTTCAGGGCGCGGATGCCGCCGAAGGTCTTGCGGATGTCCTGCAGGGTAAGCAGATGGCCAGAAAATTCTGTAGCCAGCATGCGGTTTGCTCCTGGTACTCAAGGTGGGGTGCCGAGCGGCGCCCCTTGCCGGGTATTGGCGCTGCGGCCAGCCCTTGCGCGGCTTCGCCGATTTCGCGCCTGGGCCGTTCGTGCGTAGCGCGCCGGAGGTCAGCGCGCTACGCCTTCACGGCTTGCTCCCGGGGTCAGAAGAACTTCGCGAATTTCTCGACGTTGCTTGCATCGTAGGTGAAGGGTTCGGCCATGGGTGCCTCGCCGTTGGCATCCGGCTTCACGCTGCCGACGCGGCCGAGCGAAACGCTGGCGCCGGCCTTGCCTTTCACGAAGTCATGCGCGGCGTAGGTGATCGAGTAACCGAGGTCGATCGGATTCCAGATCGCGAAGGACTTCACCACGCCGTTCTTCACATGGCCCGCCATTTCCGAAGGCAGGCCCAGGCCCGTGACGTACACCTTGCCAACGAGGTTGGCGTCCTGCACAGCCTTGGAAGCGGCAGCGATGCCCACCGTGGTCGGGGCGATGATCGCCTTCAGGTTGGGGTAGCTCTTGAAGAGGCCTTGCGCCTCGCGATAGCTCTTGTCGGTCTGGTCGTCGCCATAGACGATGGTCACCAGCTTCAGGCCCTTGTACTCGGGCTTGGCCAGCACCTTCTTCACTTCCTCGATCCACTGGTTCTGGTTGGTCGCTTGCGCGGTGGCCGAGAGGATCGCGATCTCGCCGGTGTTGCCGACGGCGTCGGTCGTCATCTTCACCAGCTTCTCGCCGATCAGCGCGTTGGAGGAGGGCGCGAGATGGAAGGCGCGACCATCCTTGCTGATCGCCGAGTCGAACGAGAGCACCTTGATGCCGCGCGCCATGGCCTTCTTGGTGGCGGGCACCAGTGCATCCGGGTCGTTGGCGGAGACGACGATCGCGCTCACCTTCTGCGCGATCAGCGAGTTGATCAGCTCGATCTGGCCTTCGGCGGTGGGCTTGGCCGGGCCGGTGAAGATGACGTCCACATCACCGAGCTCCTTGGCGGCTTCGTCCGCGCCTTGATGGGCGGCGTCGAAGAACCCATTGCCCAGGGTCTTCACGACCATGGCGATCTTCATCTTGTCCGCAGCCAGGGCCGGGAAGGCGAGTCCGGCAGCCAGCACGGCCGCAATCAGTGTCTTGGCGAACTTCATGTTTGTCTCCTCTGTTTGGTATGGGATGCACTACTGCCTTGCGTCCTGCTGTTGCGAGGCAAGGGCGGTCGCGCCGGGGTCCGTGCCCGTGTGGCTGCGCCTTGCTGTCCTGCGTCCGGACCGAACTCGACCCGGGTTACTGCTACCGGGTCGACAAGACCTCGGCTTCGTATCGCTTCACCGCGTCCAGCCATGCGATGCCCACGCCCACGCCGGCGCGGCCGCAGTACTCGTCCCACACGGCGGCCCAGGGCATGCTCTTCTGTTCTTCCATCAGCGCCAGGCGCGCGGTGTAGTCGAGCTTCGCCTCGGCCTCGCGCAGCGCCCTGGTCGGATCGAGCAGGGCGCGCAGCAGCGCTTTCTTCATGTTGCGGGTGCCGATAACCCATGCGGCAATCCGGTTGATCGAGGCGTCGAAGAAGTCGAGCCCGATGTGCACCCGGTCGAGCAGGCCGTTGCGTACGATCTCGTTGGCGATCGCTTGGGTCTCGTCGTCGAGCAGCACCACGTGGTCGCTGTCCCAGCGCACCGAGCGCGTCACATGGAGCAGGATGTCCTGCACGAAGGGCATCAGCGCGGTGATCTTGTCCGAGACGATCTCGGTCGGATGGAAGTGGCCGGCATCCAGGCAGAGCGCGGTTTTGCGCGACACCGCGTAGGCGATGTAGAAGTCGTTGGAGCCCACGGTGTAGCTCTCCGCGCCGATGCCGAAAAGCTTGCCCTCGACCGCGACCTTGTGATGCTTGCCGGGCACGTCCGCACCGACGATGCGGTCGAGCGCATCGAGCAGGCGCTGGCGCGGCGCGTTGCGATCGGCGGGCATGTCCTTCATGCCGTCGGGCACCCACACGTTCATGATTGCCGGCGTGCCCAGGGCTTCACCGAAAGCGTCGGAGATGCGGCGGCTGGCGATGCAGTGGTCGATCCAGAAATTGCGGATTGCCGGGTCCGGATGCGCGAGCGTCATGCCATCCACATAGTTGGGGTGAGAGAAGCAGCTCGGGTTGAAGTCCAGGCCGATCTGCCGTTCCTGCGCCCATTCGATCCAGCGCGAGAAGTGCCGCGGTTCGATGCGGTCGCGCGCAACTTGCTCCTGCGTATCCAGGTAGATCGCGTGCAGGTTGAAGCGCTTGGCACCGGGGATCAGCGACATCGCCATCTCGGCGTCGCGGCGCAGTTGCTCCGGCGTGCGGGCCTTGCCCGGATAGTTGCCGGTGGTCTGGATGCCGCCGCTCAGCGCGCGATCGGGAAATTCGAAGCCGGCGACGTCGTCGCCCTGCCAGCAGTGCATGGAGACGGGGACAGCATCCAGCGTCGCCAGTACGCGTTCGGTATCGATGCCGTCGTCGGCGTAGCGGGTACGGGCCTCGCCATAGGCTTGGGTGCTTCGACTGCTCATGACACGACTCCTTCGGGTGTTCGGTGGGACGCAGCGGGGGAGGGGCTGCCAAGGTCGCGGAAACGGCGCCACTGGGCCTCGGTGGCCTGGCGGGTTTCCGCGCGTGGATTCAGGTTCTGTCCGGCAAAGTTGTGACGCACCAGGGTGCGGAGCGCCGCGAGGTCGGCGAGATGGCCGAGGGCGCGCAACTGGCAGCCGATGTTGCCGAGCGCCGAAGCCTCGACCGGACCGGCGAGCACCGGCAGGCCGCAGAAGTCGGCACAGAGCTGGTTGAGGAAGGTGTTCTGGCTGCCACCGCCGACGATGTGGATGCGGTGGAAGGCGCGGCCGGTGACGGCCTGCAGTTCTTCTAGCGTCTGGCGATAGAGGCAGGCGAGGCTCTCGAACACGCAGCGCGCGAACTCGCCGGCGCTCTGGGGCAACCGCTGTCCGGTCTCGACGCAGAAGGCCCGGATCGCATCGACCATCGAGGGCGGATTGAGAAAGCGCGCATCGTTCGGATCGATGAGGCTGCCCGAGGGCGCGTGCGTCGCCTGCGCCACCAGTTCTGCATGATCGAGATGCGGGAAGGCGTCGCGCAGCCGCTGGATCAGCCACAGGCCCATGATGTTCTTGAGCACCCGGTAGCGGCCGTCGGTGCCGCCTTCGTTGGTGAAGTTGGCGGCCAGCGCATGCGCGTCGTTGAAGGGTGTGCCGCTCTCGATACCCATCAGCGACCAGGTGCCCGAGCTGATGTAGAGCGAATCCTTGTAGGGAGGGCGATCCTCCAACGGCACCGCGACCACGGCGGAGGCGGTGTCATGCGTGGCCGGCGCGATCACCTGGAGCCGGTGTCCTTCGCGGGAGATCCATTCGCCCAGCGCAGTGCCGGGCGCGCATAGCGGCTGCAGGCCAGTCGCGGGCAGGTCCAGCTGCAACAGCAGGTCCGTATCCCAGTTTCCGGTTTCGAGGTTCAGTAGCTGGCTGGTGCTCGCGTTCGTGTACTCGCAACTCTTCGCGCCGCAGAGCCGGTAGTGCAGGTAGTCCGGAACGAACATCAAGGTCCGCGCGCGGGCCAGCAGTTCGGGGTCCGAGCCTTGCAGGGCGGCGAGCTGGTAGAGCGTGTTGAACTGCAGGAACTGGATGCCGGTACGGCGGTAGATCTCGGCGCGCGGCACGCGGGCGAAGACCTGCTCCATCACGCCGTCGGTGCGGTGGTCACGGTAGGCGATTGCGTCACCGAGCGGGCGATCCTCTGCATCGAGCAGTACGAAGTCGACGCCCCAGGTGTCGATGCCGACCGATGCCGGACGCGCGCCGCCGGCCAGTGCCTTCTCCAGGCCGAAGCCGATCTCGCAGACCAGGCGCTCCAGGTCCCAACAGTCGTGGCCGTTGCGCTGGACGAAGCCGTTCTCGAAGCGATGGACTTCCTGCAGAGCAAGGCTGCCGGCCTCGTCCCCGGCGCCGCCGCAATAGCGGGCCAGCACCACACGGCCGCTTGAGGCTCCCAGATCGACGGCCACCACTTCCACGCCCATGAACGAAAGTCCAAGAATTGCTGATGGATCTATCGTAGAAATCTATGGGTGGGCGCACCTTGCGAAATCGGCCAATTGCATGTGAGGAGTGGCCGAAAGTTGATGCCGGAGTGAAAAGAATGGCGGAGTCGCTGTTTGCGGTGCTCCGCGATCGCCCCGTTCGCGTTGGATCGCCCAGTCAGGGCGTCGTCTTCATCCAGTCGAACATGGTGAGGACGTGGTCGGCATAGGTTTCCGCGCGTTCGCCCCTGCCGTTGTAGCGCCGGACCGTCTCGCGCAGGTCTCCGTTCGCCGCTTGGGACTTTGCGTTCAGCTCTTTCATCACGCGGTCCAGGCAGGACGCGAAGCTGCGCCACTGTTTCTTCAGGAAGAAGTCGGGATCGACGTCGATGTGCTGCAGGTCGTACTGGAATATCCCGTAGCCCTTGTAGACCCACTGCTGCGGGCCCATGTCGCGCATGGCGCGTGTCTGGTTGGCTTCCGCGATGAAGTCGGCGGTGATGGCGTCACCGTACTTGGTGCGGAACGCCGCGGTGTTGGGCGGAAACGCGAGACGGCTGGTCTGCGGGAAGTCACCGCTGGCGTCGAAGACGCAGCGCGCGATGATCTTGTCCTTGTCGTATTTGCCGATCCAGCGCAACCACTCCGGGCCGGTTTCCTTGGCCGCAATCGCGCAGAGCAGCAGCGGATCGAAGGCGGTCCCCTGTACCGCCTGCTTGATGTCGTTGCCGAAGTTCTGCATCAACCAGTCGCGGCATTTGATCGCCTCTGTGCGTCCCAGGGGAGGCCTGGAGGCGTTGGCGCGTATAAGCGGTACGGAACTCGGCCGCTGCGGCGGCACGGCAGGATTCACCTGGGCACCGGCTGCGGGACTGGTGCCGTCCTTGCGCTGCAGGGCCGCGTTGAACAAGGCCTCGCGCGTCAGGCGCCCGACCACGCCGTCCACGCCCAGGCTGGGCGTTTCGCGCTGGAAGCTCTCCACCGCCAGGCGGGTCGCGTTGCCGAAGATGCCGTCCACCGTGCCGCAGGGCGGCTGCGTGTTGATGATGGTCAGGGCCTGCTGCACGGCGCGCACATCGTCTCCGCGCATGAGCGGAAAGGTGAAGCGCAGATCACGTGGATCGCTCATCGTGCGGACCTCATGAACAGGTGGTCGGAAGTCCCGGTGCGCCCGGTGCGGCGGCGTTGGCCGTTTCCTGCAGGCGCTTCGCGGTCTCGCCAGATGCGGCCGGCGGGCCGGCGATGCCGCGGCGTGCGCGGGCTGCCGCATCGCGCGCAGCGGCACAGCGTTCCGGTGCCAGCAGTTCGCTGCGCTGGGCGATAGACAGCATCGCGCTGCTGGCAGTCAGGGCGCGGCCGGGTGAAGGCGGGAGCGCATCGAGGCCGGCCACCGCCTTGCGCACCATCGCGACGGCTTCGTCCGGTCGGTGGAAGGGCGCGGCGCAGGTGAGTGCCAGCGCCTGGTTCTCGGCCAGGTTGGCGGCGTCCTCGCTACCGGCCGGGGCTGCGCCTGCGGCCAGTCCATAGGCGCCGATCGCGTGTTCCATATTGGCGCGCGCCGTCTGCGTCGGCATCGGGCAGCGCGCGCCGGGCTGCGCCTCGCGCATGGCCAGCGTGAGATAAGCGCGGCCGCGGATGGCGTGGATCTGCGGGCAAGCCTCGGCGCCGAAGGGGCGCGCCAGGCAGTCCGAGTTGGGTTCTTCCTTGGCGATGTCCTCGAACTTCTCTTGCGACTGGAGCGATTTGAGACGATCCAGCTGGGCGGTCGCGCCTGGCAGGGGAACGCTCGCGCAGGCGACGAGCAGGAAGAGTGAGCCGAGCAGGATGGAGATGCGCAGGATCGATGTCATTGCCGAAGCTCCGCGATGGCCTGGGCCAGGTCGATGTTCTCGCGCCGAGCGGTGTCGACCAGCGAGACCAGGAGGTCGAATGCGGCAGCCTGGTCCACCGGCGTCCCCGGTTTCGAGGAGGTGCCGGACACCTTGTCGAGCAGCGCGTTCGCGTCGGCGGCGCTGACCGCGTCGAGGGCTGGCTGCGAGGCGGCGAGCGCCGGTGCCGCCGGTGTGCCGAAGCTCGTGCGGACCTTGTTCAAGGTGTCGTCGGTGATGTCGCCCGCGCCGTAGAGCGAGAGCAGGGACTGTTGCAGGGCGGTCACCGTGGAGCCCAGCGCATCCTCTGAAACCACCCCCGCCGCGATCTGGCCGGTGGCGCCGTAAGACTCACCGAGCAGGCCGGCGGGATCATCGGCCACCAGCACATTCGCCAGCACCGCATCCACCTCGGGTGCGGGCCGCCCGGTGAAAAGCCCGGAGACGCTGGGCGTGCGGTCGAGCACTGCGCGGGCCAGCTGCGGCGTGAGCGTGCCGGCTTCGACCAGGCCTTGTGCCAACGGTGCCGCCAGCACCCGCGCACGCCAACGCTTGAACTGGTCGGAGCCGAGCTTCACGCCGATACCCAGCAGCATCGCGATGCCACCCAGCGGGCCCAGCGCGGGCACCACGTTCGCTACCAGCGGCCCGGCCTTGCCGAGCAGCACGCTCAGTGGCGAGGAGCCGCCTGTCAGGTTCTCGACGATGGTCTTGAGGTCGTCGAGCTTCTCCGGCGTGGCTTCCTTGCCGGTCAGGCCGCGCAGGGCGCCCACCGTGCTCTCGGCCTTGGCGACGATCGAGTCGAGATCCTTGGGCAGCGCGTCCGTCAGCTCCTTGGGCAGCACGCCGGTGGTCTTGAGGATGGAAAGCACGCTCTTCGCGAGCACCAGTTGCCGCTGCGCCTTGCCGAGTACGGAATCGAAGCCCAGCGCGTCCTGCATCTGCGCGGATTCCTGTTGCGCGGTCTCGGCCTGCTTTGTCGCGGCGTCGGCCGTGTCGCGCGCCTGCGCGGCCTCCTGTCGCGCCTGTTCCGCGACCTTGGCCTGCTCGATCGCCGATTGCTGGGCGGTCGTGATCTTGTCCATCGCGGCGGGCGGGATGCCCGTGGTCCGCGTGCCGAAATAGAAGCCGAAGACGCCGGTGATGATGCCGTTGATGTAACCCGCGATCGCCGAATCGCCGCCCACTTCCGAACTGAAGAGCAACAAAGGCAGCCCGACCACTGCTACCACCAGGGCGAGTACCGCGCGGACCGTGCCCTCGGGCAATCCCATCGGCAGATCCTTGAGTTGCGCGATCTTGTCGGCGTTCTCGCCCGCGGCGCCGAGCAGGCGGAAGAAGCGCGACGACAACCACCAGAGGAAGGCGACGACCCCGATGCCGACGGCGAAGATGGCCAGCGCCACCAGCAGCTGCAGCCAGCTCACCTCCTGGCCCTTGGGTAGCGTAAGCGTGGGCAGGTCGAGCCACTTGAAGAGCTGGATGACGAGGAAGATCGAGGCGCCCACCGCAAGGATCTGCGCAGGCAACTTGAGGACGTCCGGCCAGACTGACTCTTTGAAGCCCCGTTCGCTCATGGTCACCTCAGGCGTGCGCTGGAAGGGCTGCGGCTATCGCCCCGGGCGCGCCGCCCGCGACGCTGACCGGGGTGCGCCGATGCCATCGATTCCCCGGGACCGGATCCGCAACGGAGTGAGGAGCGAAGCCCTGAAGGTGGTCGTCCCGCATTGCCGTGCATCCGCTTGCAGGCTTCAAGGCCGTTCGAGGCCCGAGGGGCGCGCGCTTGCTCCGGCGAAGCTCTCCTTGGGCCGGCGGGTGACGATGCGCTTTCGGGCGCTGGCTTGTGCGTAATGGAACGAGCGGCTCGCCGTTCGCCCTCAGCAACATCGAGGCCGCTTCTCCGGGCGACGCGGAACCCGCAACCGCAATGCGTTTTGCGAGGGTGACGACAGACCGCAGGGGACGCATCGGATCTCCTTGTTCCCGTGGCGCGTCCGATGACGGAACGCCGATGACAAGCCCATCCACTACGCTCGTGTGCCGAGTCTGCTGTGTATGTGTGCAACTGCTCCTAGGAACACTATAGAGAGCGGAAAACGAACCGCAAGGCGCGTTGCCGGCCTGGTCGGTGCGCTATGTCACGCTCGTGCAGGCGTGCCGGATCGGCCGCGGGAGCGGCTTTGGCAGATGTATGCGTTGCGGCCTCGGTGTGCGATCGATGCGCAGGGACCGGCACGAACATGCCATGTGGCTCGGGGCGCGGCGCCCCTAGGCCCGTGGGCAGACCACGCAGAGCCGAAGCGCCCGCCCGGATCGCGCCTGGGAGCCATGCGGCCGAAGGCCGCTCGAGCTCACTGCAGCCGTATCGCGCTGTCGAAATGCCAGGTGCGGCGGATCTCCACCACGTCGTACTGGCGGGCGAGGATCGGCGGGAAGGCAGGGTAGGGCGCGTGGCTCATCACGATGCGACGGATCGCCTCGTCGATCCGCGGTACGCCGCTGGAGACCACGAAGGTCACTGACTCCACGCTGCCGTCGCTGCGCATCGCGACGGTCAGCATCGGATCGACATGGGCCTGCTTGGCCAGGTCCCGGATCGCCTCTTCCGGCGTGTTGAGCTGGATCCGTCGTGCCCAGGCTTCCGCGTACTGGACGAGCTCGACGTTCGGATCGCTGCGGCCCCAGAGTCGGGCGCGGCGCGCGGTGCTCAGCGAGAGTGGCAGGTTGGGTTTGGGGCTCTGGGGATTGGCCGCGGCTTCGCGTTGCGCGGCTTCCTCGTCGAGCTGGCGGCCAATCGCGCGTAGCCGCGCTTCACGTTTTGCCTCCTCGTCCTGGGCGGCCTGCACGCGCGCGGCTTGCTGCCGCTCGGCTTCCAGGCGAGTGCTTTCTGCACGGGCGGCCTCCTGCCGGCCTGCTTCCTGGCGCTGTGCTTCAGCTGCCGCCGCGGCAACGCGTGCCGCTTCCTTGCGTTCCGCTTCTTGCCGGGCGGTATCGGCACGGGCCGCGTCGACGCGTGCCGCCTCGCGGCGGGCTTGCTCCTGCTTCTGGGCTTCCAGCTTTGCCGCGGCCTGACGTGCAGCTTCCTGGCGTTCGGCCTCCAGCCTCGCTGCTTCAACGCGCGCGGCTTCCTGGCGCTGTGCTTCCAGCTTGGCCGCCGCAGCCAGGGCGGCGACACGCGCCGCTTCCTGCTGCTCTGCGTCGGCCCGAGCAGCCTCCACCCGCGCGGCCTCGACACGCGCCGCCTCGACTCGCGCAGCTTCGCGACGGGCATCTTCCTGGCGTTGCGTCTCGATCTTCGCGGCGGCCGCCAGACGCTCGGCTTCCTGGCGAGCCGCTTCGGCGCGCGCCGCTTCCTGACGGGCTTGTTCAAGGCGCTGGGCTTCGAGCTTCGCCGCGGCCAATCGTGCAGCTTCTGCGCGTTCGGCCTCCTGGCGTGCGGCTTCGATGCGGATCGCCTCGCGACGCGCGTCTTCCTGTCTTTGCGTTTCCAGCTTGGCGGCGGCGAGCCGGGCAGCTTCCTGGCGCTCGGCTTCCTGCCGCGCCGCGTCGAGGCGCGCGGCCTCGCGGCGGGCCTGCTCCTGGCGTTCGGCCTCCAGCTTGGCGGCGGCGAGTCGCGCGGCGTCCTCGCGCTCGGCCGCCAGGCGGGCAGCGCCAATCCGAGCCGCTTCCAGGCGTTCCTGTTCCAGGCGCAAGGTTTCCTGCTTGACCGCGGCCGATTGCTCTGCCTGGATGCGCTCGGCTTCGCGCCGTGCGGTTTCGCGACGCGCCTCTTCGAGCTTCTGCGCTTCGAGCGTGGCGGCGGCAAGTCGCGCGGCCTCCTGGCGCTCGGCTTCCAGCCGGCGGGCTTCGAGCTGGGCTGCGGCGAGCCGGTCCGGTTCTTCCTGCGTGGCGGCCTCTCCTGTGGCGGCCGATTGTGGTGTCTGGGGCTGTACCGGGTTTGGCGCAATGACGTCGGTGTTCGCTGGCGCGGACTCGGCGGCATCGGGTGCGCTCAACACGGTGCCCGTGCTGGGGCGGGGCGAAGGCGACGGTACGCTGAAGGTGCTCGCGTCATGGTGGTCCATGGCGATCACCTCCGTCCTGGACCGCGAGATCGGCGCCGGTGCGGGGCTGGCCTCGAAGGGCGCCGTCCCGTGTTCAGGCGTGGAGCGGTTCGGTGCCCCGGCCGTCGGTGAGGTCCTGGCCTTCTCGCCCTGCTCGATGCTCACCACGGCACGGCCGTGCGTGCGACCCGACCATTCGGACCGCGCCTGCGCCTGCTCGGCGCCCAGCGGTTCACCGTTGGGAGACTGGGGCATTTCCGCAGCCGACACGGCAGCCGGCTCGGTGCGCACCTTGGGCGGTCGGAGCCTCGCGTGCAGTTCCGGCGCCTCGATGCGGTGTTGTTCCCAAGGGAAGGTGAAGCCGGGCAGGAGGCCGAAGCCACCGTAGCCGAAAGTCAGGCTCAGCACGAAGGTGTGGATCAGCAGCGAGACCAGGCCGGAGATCGCCAGTCGGTCGCGCTCGGCGCTCGCCCGCGAAGGCCGGATGGATCGGCCAACAGGCGAAGCGGGACCGGGCCGCGATGCCGGAGGCTGGGCTGGCGTCGGTTTTGGCGCGGACGAACTCAAGCTCGCTCCGAACCGGGCGCAGGGTTACGGTGGACCGTTGCCGGCATGGCGGTCGGGGAGGGAGCCGCGGTCGTGCTCAGGGACGCCCGGATGCCGACGCCCGGTCGGTACGGAAGCAAAGCGCGCGCAAACCGGATCCGGTCCATTCTGTTTCTCGACGCCTGTACGGGTCGCCCTTATCGTTGTGGGCCGTGCTGTGAATCGGGGGTCAGGGGCTTGATCGGCAGGCCCGATGATAGTTCGGGCCGCCCGTCATACCAGCCTCTGTTGCCAATCCGCCTCAGTTCGGCGCCGTCTGGTTCACGGAATCGGTTCAAAAATGCTGCGCCGGGCCATCTTTTACGGTCCGAAAGCGCCTTCGAACGGCGTGGTGGGCGGTTTGTCCCTCTGCGGCGGCGCGGCCAGGCCGGGCTGGGACCCGGCTAGTCGGCCAGCGCCATCGGCAAACCGAACCAGGGCAGCACGCTGTTCTCGAAGCGGACCAGGGCCGCGATGCCGTCGCCGCTCAGCTGCAGCGCGAAGAAACCGATGCCGGGGCGCGGGCCGCTGGGCGTGCGCAGATACACGCCGAAGGCCGGCTGGCCGTTGGCGCGGGTGGGCACCAGCTGGAAGCGCCGGCCTGAATCGAGGATGAGGCCGCAGAAAGACCGGGCGAGCGTCTTGCCCACGTATTCCAGCAGCATCGGCGGCATGGCGATGAATACCTCATCGGTAAGCAGCGCCACCAGGGCATCCAGGTCGGCGGACTCGTAGGCGCGCACGAACGCCGCCACGATCGCGTCCTCTTGTGCGGAGCCGGATGCAGGCGGCGGCCGATCCGGGTGCTGTTCCCGCGGCTGCAGGCCGGCGCGGGCCCGCTTGAGTGCGCTGTTGATCGAATCGACGGTGGTGTCCAGCATCCCGGCCACTTCGCTTGCCTCGAATCCCAGCACATCGCGCAGGATCAGCACCGCGATCTGCCGGGGTGGCAGGCGTTGCAATGCGGTCACGAAAGCCAGCGCGATCGATTCCGCCTGCTCGTAGCGAGCCTCCGGCCCCGGCGTCATGCCCAGCAGGAGTTCGCTTCCCTCGTCGGGAAAGGGTTCGATCCACGCCACCTCACCAAGGCGCGTTGGCGCTGGCGGTACCAGCCCCGGGATGTCCCATTCCTTGGGCGGACGCCGGCTCGCGGTGCGCAGCGTATTGAGACAGCGATTGGTCGCGATCCGGTAGAGCCAGGTTCGCAGCGAGGCGCGCTCCTCGAATCCGTCCAGTCCCTGCCAGGCCGCCAGCAGGGTGTCCTGCAGCGCCTCTTCGGAGTCCTGCAGGCAGCCCAGCATCCGGTAGCAGTGCGCCCGGAGCTCGCGCCGATGCGGTTCCGTGAGCGCGCTGAAAGCCTTGTCGTCGCCCGCCCGTGCCCTGGACATCAGCTCGGCGGCCGGCGCACTCGCGACTGTCCCGCCCGCCTTCAATGGCCCATCGCTCTTCATGCCTGGTCTCGTGCTGTTCCGGCTGCGTATCGGTGCGGCCATTTCATAGCGAACCGCGTTTGCGCGCAATCGCAGGACCGACCGCCCAGTTTCCGGTTGGCGCGGTGTCTAGATCGTGGACGACGCCAGCGCTCCTGTCCGGAGCGCGGCTTACCCGTCATTACTCTCGAATCGAAAGGACTTCGCGATGCTGAAGAACAAGGTTGCAGTGATCTATGGGGCGGGCGGCGCGATCGGCGGCGCGGTCGCACAGGCCTTCGCCCGTGAAGGCGCACGCCTCTTTCTCACCGGCCGGCGCCTGGCTCCGCTGGAGGCGGCTGCCCGGGAAATCGGGCGCATGGACTGCCCGGTCGAAGTGGCGGAGGTGGATGCCCTCGACGCGGGTGCGGTGGAGCAGCACATGCGCTCGGTCATCGAGAAGGCGGGCCGGGTCGATATCTCCTTCAATGCCGTCGGTCTCAACGAACCGCGGACCCTGGGAGTCGCGCTTGCGGAGCTGGATGCAGACCGCTTCTCCGAGCCGATCGCCTTCTACGCGCGCACCTTGTTTGCTACGTCACGCGCAGCCGCAAAACCCATGGTCGCCCAGAAGTCCGGCGTGATCATGACGGTGAGCGCACTGCCGGCCCGCACCGGCACGCTTCACAACGGCGGTTACGGCGCCGCCATGGCCGCGAAGGAAGCGCTGATCCGCGATCTCTCCTGCGAACTCGCGCGAAACGGCATCCGCGCCCTTGCTCTGTGCCCGCACGGCCTTCCCGAAACCGAAACGATGAAGCAGCTGTACGAACTGAAGATGAAGCCGGCCGGCATGAACTGGGAGCAATTCACCGGCTTCCTCGCCAGCACGACGCACTCGCGCCGGACCATGCTGCTGGAAGAGGTGGCGAACATGGCGGCCTTCCTGGCGTCCGATGGCGCCAGTTCCATCACCGGGACGACGGTGAACATGACGCTGGGGGCGCTGCACGACTAGCGTGCGGGAGCGCTCGCCAGAGTGGGTTTAAAAACGGCAAGCCGTCTCAGGACCGACTTGCGGCGAGCGCGCCTTCTGCATGGTCTGCTGAGGCGCACCGCTGCGTCCGGCTTATCGCCCGTCTCTCTCTTTCATCAAGTCATGCAGGCTGCGCTTGGCCGGCACCAGTGGCGTGCGGTGCTGTGTCCAGCCCAGTTGCGAGCGCGGGGTGAGGGTGCGCAGGCGCGTGGCCGCCCAGCGGAATACGCGATAGACCGAGGGGTGCGAGAAGGCGCCGCGCCAGAAGCGCCAGACGAGTTTCTCGCCGCGGCTGAAGGCGGCGCCCTGGCCGCGCAAGGGGTGTTCGACTTCCTGCTCGGGGCTGCGGTTGGCTTCGTTGCGCAGGCGGATCAGCAGTTGCGGGATCGGGATGCGCACGGGGCAGACCTCGCCGCAGGCGCCGCAGAGGCTGGAGGCGGTGACCATCTCGTGGGTCTCTTCCAGGCCGAGCAGGTGCGGCGAAATGATCTTGCCGATCGGCCCCGGATAGACCGTGCCGTAGGCGTGACCGCCGATGCGTTCATACACCGGGCAGTGGTTCATGCAGGCGCCGCAACGGATACACTGCAGGGTCTCGCGTAGCTCCTTGTCCGCATAGGCCTGGCTGCGGCCGTTGTCGAGCAGCACCAGGTGCAGTTCCTCCGGACCGTCCTTCTCGCCGGCACGGCGTGGGCCGGTGATGAGGTTGAAGTAGGTGGTGATCGCCTGACCGGTCGCAGAGCGCGTCAGCAGGCTGGAGAGCGGCACCACGTCTTCGAGCCGCGCGACGACTTTCTCGATGCCCATGATCGCCACGTGCACTGGCGGCACGCTGGTCGAGAGCCGACCGTTGCCTTCGTTCTCGACGAGCCAGAGCGTGCCGGTTTCGGCGATCGCGAAGTTCACGCCCGAAAGCCCGATGTCCGCATCGGCGAACTGCTGGCGCAGCACGCGTCGGCCCGCCTGGATCAGCGCGTCGACATCCTCTGTGTAGGGCATGCCGTCGATGCGCTCGTGGAAGAGCTCCGCGATGTCGGCCTTGGTCTTGTGGATCGCCGGCATGACGATGTGCGAGGGCTTCTCGCCTGCGATCTGGACGATGTACTCGCCCATGTCGGACTCGACGCAGGTGATGCCGCGCGCTTCGAGATAGTGGTTGAGCTCCATCTCTTCGCTGGCCATCGACTTGCCCTTGATCACGCTGCGCGCCTCGCGCCGGCGGGCGATGGACAGCACGATCTCGTTGGCTTGCTCCGCGGTTTCGGCCCAGTGCACCTGGGCGCCGAGCGCGAGCAGCCTCTCTTCGAGTTCGACCAGCAGGTCGGGCAGGCGCGAGAGCGCATGCTGGCGGATGTGCTGCCCGAGCGTGCGCAGCGCGTCCAGTTCGACCGGGTCGGGAAACTGCGCGCTGCGCTTCTGCTGCAGAAAGGCCATTGCACCCGCGAGGCTCTTGCGCAGCTTGGGATCCGCGACGGCAGCCTGGGTGCGTGCCTTGAACGGCTCGGCCTGGGTACCGGGGTGCGAGTCGGCGCTGTGCGCGTCTCGCTGTTCCTTCGACACGAAAGCGATGGTCTGCTCACGCATGGTGCGCGACTCCTCGCGGGGCATCCGTGTGTGCAAGCAGCACGACCAGCTCGCGCGGACCGTGCGCGCCGAAAGCCAGCGTCTGCTGGATGTCCGAAGTCTTGCTCGGACCCGACACCATCACCAGGTTGCTCGGCATGTCGCGGTGCCAGGCCTGGGCGCGCATTGCGCCGAGCAGGTTGGGAAAGAGCCGGTCGGCGCGCAGCAGGATGATGTGCACCGGGGGCACCAGGGAGAGCGTGCGCGGCTCCGCCGGACCGGTGCGCATCACCAGCGCGCCCGGATGCACCAGGCCGCAGTCTGCTTCGGTGAAGCCGGCATCGATCTCGCGGAAGAGCGTGTTCTTCCAGTCGGCCATCGCTTGCTCGTACAGGTGGAGCGGCAACCCAGGGGGCAGGGCGGCGCGCAGTGTGTTGGTACTCGGCGCCGCTGGATCCACCAGCAGATTGCGTAGCCCCTTCGTGCTCAACACCTGGGCGAGCGCCGTGGACCAGTCCGCGACGGAGGTCTCGATCACCTCTGCACGCAAGGCGCGCAGGCGTTCGACGAAGCGCTGCGCCGCGGCGGCCGGATCAGTGTCGTGCTCGCCCAGGTGCACCGAGCCAGGGTCGGGTCGCGGTGCTGGGGCGGAGGGAGCATGCGCCCGCAACTTGCCGAGGATGCGTTCGCGCGCGCTCATGCCTGCATTCATGCCGGAATTCGTTCCCGCACTCATGCTTTCTCGCCTCCCACGTGCCGCCACAGGAAGCTCGCCAGGTGCTCGGTGGGCAGTTCGCGCTGCGCATGCTCGGCGGCGTGGCGGATGTTGAGCATGCAGCCGCAATCCGCGGTCACCATGCGTTCGCAACCGGTGGCGATCAGGCGGTCCACCTTGTCACTCACCATCGCGCCGGAGATCGCCGGGTGCTTGAGCGAGAAGGTGCCGCCGAAGCCGCAGCATTCCGATTCGCGCGCATGCTCCACGACCTCGACGCCGGGCAGCTGTGCGAGGAGCGCGAGCGCATGCTCGCGCGTGCCCATCTCGCGGCGCGCGGAGCAGGAGGTGTGCAGGGTGATGCGTTCGCCATGGCCGGCGCGATCCTTCAGATGCACGCGCACCACATGCAGCAGGAACTCGGCGAGCTCGAACACGCGCCCGGCCAGCGCGGTGGCCTGCGCGGCGAGCGCCGGATCGTTCTCGAAAAGCCGTGGCCAGTGGTGGCGCAACATGCCGGCGCAGGAGCCGGAAGGTACGACCAGCGGCCAGGGTTCGCTGAAGAGCGCGAGCTGCGCGGCGGCGACGCGTGCAGCTTCTTCCGGGTTGCCGCTGGTATAGGCGGGCTGGCCGCAACAACTCTGGCCCTGCGGGAAGTGCACCCGGATACCTTCGCGCTCCAGCAGGCGCACGGCATCGAGCCCCGCCTCGGGCACGAAGAGGTCGATCAGGCAGGTGCCGAAGAGATAGACGTCCGACGGTTTCGCTGGATAGGTTCGGGTACCGCTCACGCATCGCTCCTCGTTGGACATCACAACCGGCTGGGGCGGGCCGGGCTTGCTTGCTGACCGCAGCATCGTGCGCGAGGGCCGCTCGGGTGACCTTGAATCCGCGGCCATTATTCCTTCGCGTCAGAGCGCCTTGGCCGTCTCGTCCTGTGCCGCGGGGTCGCAGAGCGACAGCGTGGCTGCGGCTTGCAGCAACAGCTCGCGCGTTGAATCGAGGTCCGGTCCCGCGTGTCGGTCGATGCGACGGATGAAGGGGCAGGTGAGCACGGCCAGGGCGCGTTCCGGCTCACCCAGGATCGGCACGGAAATGTCTGTGACGCCGTAGGCCTGTTCGCTGGCGCCTTGCCAGTAGCCGGCCTCCATGACGCGGGCGAGGATCCGGTCCAGGTCCGGTCCGTAGATCGGAACCTCTCCCTCTAGCACCTCGTGCGCGGCGAGCATTTCCGCGCGCCGCTGTTCGCGCTGGAAGGCGAGCAGCACATGGCCGGAGCCCGTGTCCACCAGGCTCACGCGCACGCCTACGCGGATCGTGAGTCCCCATTTCCCGGGCCCATTGGTCTGCGCCACGATCGTGACATTGCCACCGTCATAGATGCCCAGATGGCAGGACTGTTCCGATGCCTTGGCGAACGCCTCCATCACCGGCACTGCCCGCGCCAGGAGCCGCTCGATCGGCGGGTGTTGATGCCCGAGCACGAAGAGCTTGAGGCTCAGCGCGTAGCGGTCTCCCTCCTGCGAGCGCGTCACGTAATTGCGCGCCACCAGGCGCTCCAGCATCCGATAGATCTCGCTCTGGCTGCGGCCCATCGCCTTGACGATCTCGGCGCGCGTCATGCCATGCGGCTGATGGGCGAGCAGCTCCAGGATGTCCAGGCCCTTGTCCAGGGCTGGCGCGCGATAGCGAACGTCATCGGTCATGAATCGAGTTTTTCCGGATGGCTATTGGCGGAACTTACCCGATGCGACGACTCGCCCGGGAATCCGTGGGTACGGGTAAACACCTACTAGCGAACCCGGTATGCGGTGTCCATACTGGTTCGCCAATGAACACATTATTCACTAAAGAACATTGATTCGGGTCAATCATGCGACTGAAAGGCAAGACCGTCCTCATCACCGCGGCTGGCCAGGGCATCGGCCACGGCAGCGCGCTCGCCTGTGCCCGCGAAGGTGGGAAGGTGATCGCGACGGATATCGACGCGAAGCTGCTGGCCGGCTTGGCCGAGCGCGCGCCCGAGATAGAGACCCGTGTGCTTGACGTGCGAGATGGGGCCGCGATCACCGCCCTCGCTGCCGCGCTGCCGGCCCTCGATGGCCTCTTCAACTGTGCGGGCTATGTGCACAACGGCAGCGTGCTGGCCTGCGACGAAGCCGCCTGGGACTTCAGCTTCGACCTCAATGTGAAGAGCATCTACCGCATGACGCGCGCCTTCCTCCCCGGCATGCTGGAGAAGATGCGCCGCGACGGAACGAGCGCTGCCATCCTCAACATGGCGTCGATGGCTTCTTCCATCAAAGGCTTTCCCAACCGCTTCGCCTACGGCGCAACCAAGGCCGCGGTCATCGGCATGACCAAGGCCATCGCCGCCGACTATGTGAAGCTGGGGCTACGCTGCAACGCGCTGTGTCCGGGCACGGTGGATACGCCTTCGCTGCGCCAGCGCATCGCGGCATCGCCCGACCCGGTGCAGGCGGAGAAAGACTTCATCGCGCGGCAACCCATGGGGCGGCTGGCGGAGGTGGAGGACATCACGCCGCAAGTGGTCTACCTGCTCAGCGACGAATCACGTTTCGTCAGCGGGCAGGCGGTTCTGGTGGATGGCGGCGTCACCATCTGAGCGCGCTGGGGCCGAGACCGGAAGCCATGAACCGTATCGACGCTCACCAACACTTCTGGCGCCGTTCGCGCGGCGACTACACATGGCTCAATGAAAGCGGCGGCGCGCTCGCCCCGCTGCAGCGCGACTTCATGCCCGAAGACCTCGCGCCCGCGCTGGAGGCGAGCGGCATCAACCGGACCGTGCTGGTTCAGGCCGCCGATACCGTGGCCGAAACGGAGTTCCTTCTCGGCCTGGCAGACAGGCATGCCTTCATCGGCGGCGTGGTCGGCTGGGTCGACCTCAGCCGCAGCGACGCGGCCGACACCCTGGAGCGCCTGGCCGCCGACCCCAGGTTCAAGGGCGTTCGCCCGATGCTGCAGGACCTGCCCATGGCCGACTGGATCTCCCGTGCGCCGCATCCGGATGCCGTGCGGGCACTGATCCGCCTGGGCCTGCGCTTCGACGCGCTGGTGAAAGCCGAACACTTGCCGGCGCTGCTGCGCTTCATGCAAGCCTGGCCGGAGCTGCCGGTGGTGGTCGACCACTGCGCCAAGCCGCCTATCGGCCGTGCCGACGCTGCGGAGCGCCAGGATGCGTGGCGCCGGAACATGCGCGAGATCGCCGCGCTGCCACAGGCGCATTGCAAGTTCTCCGGCCTCGTCACCGAGACGCCCGCCAACCTGCGTTCGACAGGTGCCGCGGCCATCGGCGCCCTGCGCCCCGTGTGGGACGAGGTGCTCGAGCGTTTTGGCCCGGATCGCTTGATGTGGGGTTCCGACTGGCCTGTCGTCACCCTGGCCTTCAGCCACGCGCAGTGGCTCGCGGTCAGCGAAAGTCTTGTCAGTGAGCTGACACCCGCGGAGCAGGCGTCCCTGTGGCGCGGCACGGCGCAGAAGTTCTACGACATCCCGCTGATGGAGAGCGTCTGATGGAAGCTGGCGTGTCCCCGATCGTGTCGATCCGCAACCTCTCCAAGTCCTTCGCCGGCGTGCGCGCCTTGAACAAGGTGCAGCTGGAGGTCTTCCCCGGCGAAGTGCATGCGCTCATGGGCGAGAACGGCGCGGGCAAGTCCACCCTGATGAAGATCCTCGCCGGCATCTATGTGCGGGACGAAGGCGAGATCCTGATCGAGGGCCGTCCCGTGGAGATCACGGGGCCGCGCCAGGCTCAGGCGCTGGGCATCGGCATCGTCCATCAGGAACTCAACCTGATGAATCACCTCACCGTGGCGCAGAACATCTTCATCGGCCGCGAGCCGCGCCGCGTGGGTGGCTTCTTCATCGACGAGGACGCGCTCAACGCGCAGGCCGCTGCCATCTTTACCCATATGGGTCTCGCGCTCGATCCGCGCACGCCGGTGGGCGAGCTCACCGTGGCACGGCAGCAGATGGTGGAGATCGCCAAGGCGCTGTCCTTCCGCTCCAGGCTGCTGATCATGGACGAGCCCACCGCCGCGCTGAACAGCCGCGAGGTGGCGGACCTCTTCCGCATCATCCGGCAGCTCAAGGGCGAGGGCGTCGGCATCGTCTACATCTCGCACAAGATGGACGAGCTGCAGGAGATCGCCGATCGCGTCACCGTGATGCGCGACGGCCAGTACATCGCCAGCGGCCCGATGGCCTCGACCAGCACCGACGAGATCATCCGCATGATGGTCGGCCGCGAGCTCGAACATTTCGAGAAGACCCCGCGCGACGCCGCGCCCGGCGAGATCGTGCTGGAGGTCAAGGGCCTGAGCCGCGGCACCGCGATCCGCGACGTGAGCTTCGAGCTGCGCCGCGGCGAAATCCTCGGCTTCGCCGGGCTGATGGGGGCAGGGCGCACCGAAGTCGCGCGTGCCATCTTCGGCGCCGACCCCATCGACGCGGGTGAGATCCGGGTGCGCGGCAGGCACGCGCGCATCCGCTCGCCGCAGCATGCGGTGCGCCTGGGCATCGGCTACCTCTCGGAAGACCGCAAGCAGTTCGGCCTCGCCACTGGCCTGGACGTCCAGACCAATGTGACGCTCACCTCCATGCGCAGCTTCCGCCGGCTGCTCGCGTTTCTCGACCAGCCTGCCATCCGCGAGACCGCGCAGGTCTATGTGCAGCAGCTCGGCATCAAGACGCCCTCGGTCGCGCAACCGGTGCGGCTGCTCTCCGGCGGCAACCAGCAGAAGGTCGTGATCGCGAAGTGGCTGCTGCGCGACTGCGACATCCTCTTCTTCGACGAGCCCACCCGCGGCATCGACGTCGGCGCCAAGGCCGAGATCTACAAGCTGCTCAACGCGCTCGCGGCCCAGGGCAAGGCCATCGTCGTGATCTCGTCGGAGTTGCCCGAAATCCTGCGGCTCTCGCATCGCATCGTGGTGATGTGCGAGGGCCGGCTGACCGGCGAGCTCAGCGCTCATGAGGCCTCGCAGGACGCCATCATGCAGCTCGCCACATCCCGCAAGTCCACCCGCACGCACTGAACTCCATGGAAACCACGCACCCCATGAACGCTGTGAACAAGACAACAATCGGCGCGGGCACCGCATCCACGCCAGAGGCGCGGCACTTCCGGGCGGGCACGCGGCAGAAGCTGCTGGCCTTCTCCAGCCTGGTCGCGCTCATGGTGTTCTTCAGCATCGCGTCCGACAGCTTCCTGCAGACCGACAACATCGTCAGCATCCTGCAGGCCACGGCGGTAAACGGCGTGCTGGCGATTGCCTGCACCTTCGTGATCATCACCTCGGGCATCGACCTCTCGGTCGGCACGCTCATGACCTTCTGCGCGGTGATGGCCGGTGTGGTCCTCACCAACCTCGGGATGCCCCTGCCGCTGGGCGTGGTCGCCGCGATCTTCTTCGGCGCGCTCAGCGGCTTCATCTCCGGCCACCTGATCGCCAAGCTGAAGATCCCGCCCTTCATCGCCACGCTGGGGATGATGATGTTGCTCAAGGGCCTGGCGCTGGTGATTTCCGGCACCAAGCCGATCTACTTCAACGACACGCCCGGCTTCTCCGCCATCTCGCAGGACTCACTCATCGGCGACCTGATTCCTGCACTGCCGATTCCCAACGCGGTGCTGATCCTCTTCATCGTGGCGGTGCTCTCCAGCATCGTGCTGAACAAGACCATCCTGGGCCGCTACACCTTTGCGCTGGGCAGCAACGAAGAGGCCGCGCGCCTCTCGGGCGTCAATGTCGATTTCTGGAAGATCGCCGTCTACACCGTGAGCGGCGGCATCTGCGGCATCGCGGGTCTGCTCATCGCCTCGCGGCTGAACTCCGCACAACCCGCCCTGGGCCAGGGCTACGAACTGGATGCGATTGCCGCCGTCGTGATCGGCGGCACCTCGCTCTCCGGCGGCGTCGGGACGATCCTGGGCACGATCATCGGCGCTTTCATCATGAGTGTGCTCACCAATGGCCTGCGCATCATGTCCGTGGCGCAGGAATGGCAGACCGTGGTGACCGGGGCAATCATCATCCTCGCCGTCTACACCGACATCCTTCGTCGCCGCAGCAAATAGAGCGACTCGCAGCGTCCTACCCGCCCCAAAACCTACAAGAGGAGACAACGATGTTCACCCGACGTGTATTTGGTTCGGCCCTTTTTGGTTTCGCCTTTTTCGGCGCTGCACTCGCCACCAGCGGCGCGGCGTCTGCCCAGGAGACCTACATCCCGCTCGTATCCAAGGGCTTCCAGCACCAGTTCTGGCAGGCCGTGAAGAGCGGCGCCGAGAAGGCGGGCAAGGACCTGAACGTGAAGATCACCTTCGAGGGCCCCGAGACCGAGGCGATGGTCGACAAGCAGATCGACATGCTCTCCGCCGCACTCGCGAAGAAACCCTCCGCGATCGGCTTCGCCGCGCTCGACAGCAAGGCCGCGATTCCGCTGCTGAAAAAGGCGCAGGCCGCCAAGATCCCCGTGGTGGCCTTCGACTCCGGCGTGGATAGCGACATCCCCGTGACCACCGCCACCACCGACAACCGTGCTGCCGCCGCCATGGCTGCGGACCGTCTCGCCGAGCTGATCGGCAAGAGCGGCGAGGTCGCCGTGGTCGCGCACGACCAGACCAGCCGCACCGGCGTGGATCGGCGCGACGGCTTCGTGGACCGCATCAAGTCCGCCTATCCCGGCATCAAGATCGTGAGCATCCAGTACGGCGGCGGCGATCACCTCAAGTCCACCGAGGTCGCCAAGTCCATCCTCCAGGCCAACCCCAACCTAAAGGGCATCTTCGGCACCAATGAAGGCTCGGCGATCGGCGTGGTCAATGGTGTGAAGGAGATGAAGAAGAAGGTCGTGATCGTCGGCTTCGACTCCGGCAAGCAGCAGAAGGACGCGATCCGCAGCGGACTCATGGCCGGCGCCATCACGCAGAACCCGGTGGGCATTGGCTACAAGACGGTGGAAGCGGCCGTGAAGGCGCTCAAGGGTGAGTCCCTGCCCAAGATCATCGATACCGGCTTCTACTGGTACGACAAGACCAACATCGACGATCCGAAGATCGCCGCCGTCTTGTACGACTGAGCGTCCGGCGCGACTGAGCCGCATGGACGCGCGTCACCGACACGCTCAACCGACCAACGCGTAGAAAAAGGAAGCACGGTGAAACTGCTGCGCTACGGCCCCAGGGGCCTGGAAAAACCGGGACTGCTCGACAAGGAAGGGCGCGTGCGCGACCTGTCGGCCGTCGTCCCCGACATCTCGGGCGATGTGCTCACCCGGGCTGGCCTCGCACGACTCCGGGAGATCGATGTGAAGGGTCTTCCGCTCGTGCCGGGCGTCGCGCAGCAGGATCTCCGCCTCGGGCCCTGCGTGGGGCGCGTGGGCAAGTTCATCTGCATCGGCCTGAACTACGCTGACCACGCCGCCGAATCGAACATGGCCTTGCCACTCGAACCCGTGGTGTTCAACAAATGGACCAGCGCCATCGTCGGCCCCAACGACGATGTCGAGATCCCGCGCGGCTCCACGCGCACCGACTGGGAGATCGAACTCGGCGTGGTGGTCGGGGAGGGCGGCCGCTACATCGCCGAGGCCGACGCCATGCGCCACGTCGCCGGCTACTGCGTGGTGAACGATGTCTCCGAGCGCGAGGTGCAGTTGGAGCGCGGCGGCGGCCAGTGGGACAAGGGCAAGGGCTGCGACACCTTCGGCCCGCTCGGCCCCTGGCTCGTGACTGCGGACGAAATCCCCGACCCGCAGAACCTCGACCTCTGGCTGGAAGTGGACGGCCGGCGATTCCAGAACGGCAACACGCGCACCATGATCTTCGGCGTCGCGCAGCTGGTCAGCCACCTCAGCCAGTTCATGAGCCTGCAGCCGGGTGACGTCATCTCTACCGGCACGCCGCCAGGCGTGGGACTCGGGCAGAAGCCGCCTCTCTATCTCGTGGCCGGGCAGACCATGCGCCTGGGCATCCGCGGCCTTGGCGAGCAGCAGCAACGCACCGTCCAGGCCTGACGCAGTCCTCGCCCAGGTTCCCTATGACGACAATCCGCTCGATGCGCGTCCTCGACGTGCGATTCCCTACCTCTGCGCATCTGGACGGCTCCGATGCGATGAACCCGGACCCGGACTATTCCGCCGCCTACGTGGTGCTGGAGACGGACCGCCCCGGCCTCGAAGGCCACGGCCTTACCTTCACCATCGGCCGCGGCAATGAGGTCTGCTGTGCCGCCATCCGCGCGATGGAGCACATGGTGGCGGGCCTGGACCTGGACTGGATCGCGGCGGACATGGGCCGCTTCTGGCGCCACGTCACCTCCGACAGCCAGCTGCGCTGGATCGGCCCCGACAAGGGTGCCATCCACCTCGCCACTGGCGCGGTGGTCAACGCGGTGTGGGACCTCTGGGCCAAGGCCGAAGGCAAGCCGGTCTGGCAACTGGTCGCGGAGATGGCGCCGGAAGAACTCGTGCGCCTCATCGACTTCCGCTACATCACCGACTGCATCACGCCCGAGGAAGCGCTGGCCCTCCTGCGGGAGCGCGCCGTCGGCAAGCCCGAGCGCCTGGCAGACCTGCGCGCCAACGGCTACCCCTGCTACACCACCTCCGCCGGCTGGCTCGGCTACGACGACGCCAAGCTGCGCCGCCTCGCGCAGGAAGCGGTGGACGCCGGCTTCACGCACATCAAGCTCAAGGTGGGTCGCGACCTGCAGGACGACATCCGCCGCGTGCGCATCGCGCGCGAAGTGCTGGGCCCCGAGCGCAACCTGATGATCGACGCCAACCAGGTGTGGGAGGTGAATGAAGCCATCGCCTGGCTCAAGGAACTCGCCTTCGCGAAGCCCTGGTTCATCGAAGAGCCCACCAGCCCGGACGACATCGAAGGCCACCGCCGCATCCGCGAAGCCATGCGCGGATCGATGCAGGTCGCGACCGGCGAGATGTGCCAGAACCGCATCATCTTCAAGCAACTGATCATGCGCGGCGCCATCGACGTCGTGCAGATCGATGCCTGCCGCCTCGGTGGCCTCAACGAAGTGCTGGCCGTCATGCTCATGGCCGCCAAGTACGGCCTCAAGGTCTGCCCGCACGCGGGCGGCGTGGGCCTCTGCGAATACGTGCAACACCTTTCGATGGTCGACTACCTGTGCATCGCCGGCACCAAGGAGGGCCGCGTCATCGAGTACGTCGATCACCTGCACGAACACTTCGTCGATCCCTGCGAAATCCGCGGCGCCGCCTACCTGCCGCCGACCCGCCCTGGCTACTCGATCGAGATGAAGCCAGAATCGCTCGCCATGTACACCTTCCGCGGCTGACACAGAGCGCGCTGAACCCCACGTCCAGGAAGACGGCAGCATGGATCTGCATCTGAAAGACAAGGTCGTCATCGTCACCGGCGGCGCCGCAGGCATCGGCGGCGCCATCAGCGAAGGGCTCGCCCGCGAAGGCGCCGTGCCCGTCATCCTCGACCGCGGCGAACTGCAACCGGAGCTGCGCGCGCTGCTTGCCGAACACTCACCGCGCTTCCGCTACTTCCGGCTTGAGCTCGCCGACGAACAAGCCTGCAAGGAAGCCGTCGCCCTCACGCAACGCGAACTCGGCGGCATCGACGCCCTGGTGAACAACGCCGGCGTCAACGACGGCGTGGGCCTGGAAGCCGGCACCACCGCCTTCCGCCAGTCGCTGGAGAACAACCTCATCCACTGCTACCTGATGACCCACCTCTGCGTGGAATCCATCAAGGAACGCCGCGGCGCAATCGTCAACATCTCATCCAAGACCGCGGTCACAGGGCAGGGCGGCACCAGCGGCTACGTCGCCGCCAAAGCCGCCCAACTAGGCCTCACTCGCGAATGGGCCGCCGCGCTCGCGCCCTTCGGGGTACGGGTGAACGCCGTGCTGCCTGCAGAAGTCATGACACCGCTGTACAAGCGCTGGCTGCAAGCGCATGAGGATCCCGAAGCGACGCTTCAGCGCATCGCCGAACGAATCCCCCTCGGCCATCGCCTCACGACCGAACGCGAGATTGCGGATCTGGCGTTGTTCCTGCTCTCGGATCGGTCCTCGCATACGACCGGGCAGTGGCTGCATCCGGATGGAGGGTATGCGCATCTGGATCGGGCGTTGGTCTGAGCGGCGCATGGGCGAGGGTTGCTCTGGGACGGAGGATGCGCGGATTTCTCGTTGCTCGATGCGGCGCATCTTTGGCTCTGTGGGCGTTGCCCACGTTGTTCAACAATCGATTTGATTCTCGGAGCAACCAACTGCCCGTCTGTTCAGATGCCGCCATTCACTGTCGGACGCCCGCGCGAGCTTGCCACCTTCCTTGCCAGCCTCCGCCTCCGTGTCCGTTCGCACAGGATTCGTTGAGGTCGGGTTGGCTGATCCTTGCGCAAGAGCTATCAATTTATGACGTGCGGTGCTGAGGCCGGTCCTGTCGCACGCGCTTAGCGGGGCGACTTGTGAAGAGAGCTCTCTCGATGCGAAGCGCCAGCCTGACTTCTTCTATTCGCAGGTCAGATTGAGGAGGCAATATGAACGGCGTTAGGGAGTTCGGCCCAGATGATTGGCAAAAGCCTGAACCGGGGTGGCAACAAGGCAAGGTTGTGGCGGGAACTTGGTCCGAAGGCGGAATGGTGAAGTTCTCGGCGAGTGGGACTGCCACCAAGGATGGTGGTGCAATCGTTCAGTTGGAGATTGGCCTGCGCGCCCCACAAGAAGGCGACTACACGATAGTCGCACGCTCCAGGTTGACGGGCGCGGGGGATGAGCTTTCAGCGAAGGTGGAAGCTATTGTGACTCTGCCCGTAGTGGCGTACGCGTTCGTCATCCGATGGGTGTCAGACTACCCAATGCAGACCAATTCGCTGACCGCCCAACCACCACAAATCGTTGCCAATGAGAGCCTTATCAACGTCTACGCATTTAGCAATGGAGGGCCTGTCTGGACGATCGTGGCGCCTTCCGTCGCCGCCAAGTGCGATGTCACCGGTCATGCCGCGGGCTCGCTGTCTAATGGCTGGATGGAGCTCGTATTGTCGACACCCGCGGGTGACAAGTCCTCGCGATATCCATTGCACGGCCTTGCTGGTGGCTACGCAACCGTGGATGGTGTTGCATCCGGCATAGTTGCCAACCCGAGCAGTCCATTATTCGGCGGCCCGCAGTTTCGCGCGTCTCTCAAGGAGAATTCGGCCGCCTTTAGCGAACTTCAGCTCCAAATCAAGGGCGCGCCATAGCGCTGGAGCGTTCCGTGGACGACGCTATCACTCACCCGCGAGCCGCACAGACGGCGCATCCAGCGTCCTCGGGAGTTTGAGATTCGCAGGAGGCTCTTCCCATCGTTGTAGCGTCTCCGTGCCCGTTCCGATTGATGCCGACGAATAGCGGAGTAATCGCGATCACGCGTCGATCTGCGCTGGGGGCTCGAAGATGTCCTTGGCTCGCGCATCATAGACGGTTTGCGTGAGCTCTGACTTGAGAATATCTTCGTTCAACAGCTTGAAGAGGAACTTCACGGCGGCTTTTGACGTAAGCCGTATTTTCCCGTCAGTCACTTTTAAGCCATAGCCCGGGTGGTCGCCCACAAAATCGATAATCGCCTGCGAATCCATCGAGAACGCCGGGCTGTGCTTGGCTCGCAGAACGTTCTGTTTCGGGAGGTCAAGATTCGCGAGATGGCCCTTAACGTCCTCCACGATGTTCATCGCCACGATCAATTCGACGATCCCGGCCATGGCTTTCCGCGCGACCTTTTCGAACGAGAATTCTTTCTCAAAGCGCTTCAAGCTGGCGACGTAGAACTCGTCGTCAATGAGCATGACGTCAAATCCAGGAAGGACCTTCAGAACGTCCTCAGCAAGAATCTCGAAGTGATTCGTGCGCCAGCTCAATAGAATCTGCTCTCGCCGCACAATGGAAACTGGGAATACTTGTTTGAAGAATGTAACCGACTTCGCTGCCGAAGACACTTTGACGACGAGGGCCTTGACGTCGGAGATCGTTCGGTTGTCGAAAGTGAACATCTCAGGCTCTACCCCTTCGTGTAGAGACTCGATGGCAGAGAACTCTGCGGGCTTCTCCTCCATGTCGTATGCGTAGAGGGCGTTATCGCGGGCGTCCAGATGCGACAACTGAAAGGTCTCCAGGTCCGCGTTTGCAAAGTACGCCACGAGGCCATCGACAAACTGCTGACATAAGCTGGCCGCAGCATCCTGAGTGACGTCGGCGCGTAGATATTCCCGTGTGGCGTTTTTTCCTAGGCCTAAGTAGACCTTGACGTTCAGCCCGTCCCCGAGGATTTCGTCAAGGCTGTTCCGCAGTTCTTCGACTGTCTTCACGGGTAACCCTTATCGCTCTTGTGGCGAAGTAAATGTTTCGATCTAGCTTGAGGACGTTTACTGGATCGTCCTTCTCCAAGGTGGCGTCGGAGATTAAGATCGCCGGCCCATCTTTGAAGGTGACGTTGAAGATTCGGAACCCGAGTAGCGCGAGCGTTGGGTTTGCGTAGAAGAGATTCGTCCGAACATACAATGCCCCTAGAAGGAACAGCGTAATACCCAGGTTGATCATCTGTCGAGTCGTGTCCAGTCCAAAGCCAACGAGTGGTACGACGTACGTTGCCAGGAAGACCAGATGCTCCGAGTTTTTATCTTCTATGGACTGAATTATCAGCGGACCTTCCTGTGCTCCGCGAATCATGTGCCGGAACTTCAAGTAGCAGCAGAGAGACACTAGCAGAAGAACGACGCAGAGCGCTGGTAGGACGTTTTCCTTGAGGATCTCAAGAATCTCCCGCTTGTTGGCGAATGTACAGGCGAGACAAATGTTGATCGAAATCTTGTTGACAAAAATCAGAACGAATAGTAGCCACAGGGAGAGCAGATACATTCCTACCTTTGTGGGGTGGTGCATACGGTTGGTGTGAATCTTCATAAGTCCTCCATGTGCCAACATTTATAAGCGGCACCTCTCGGAGAGGGCTAACACTGTTTCGCGCGTGGCGCGGAAATGTAGCGTTCTGCAGACGGGGGTTCAATCCCTTTAGGGCGGGTCGTGGGCATGCAATATTCCGAGGACGCGCTTTCAACATGGCGGGTGAGAGGCTCATGACGTGATCCGCCGCAGTTCGGATGAGAACTTTCCCTTCCTGCTCTAGTGCACGCGCCTAACCGGTAGTGAGGCCAGTGGTCGCCTGCCGAACTTTGTTGAGTTCTTCTGCTGCCCAACTGCCCTATTTGCACTGATCGTTGATGTGATGGCACTGATTCCATTCTGGAAAGTGAGAGGCCTGCCCGGGGATATCGCGCCGATCGCGACCGCTACGGTCTTTACTATGGTTGGCGAGGAAAAAACGCCGTGAATCGACGTGTTGACACGCCAATGGTGCAGCTCGACGGAGCGAGTGCCCTCGACGAGGCGCAGCGGCGCTATGCGAATCCATCACACCCCTGTATGCGACCTGGGCCGTAGGGCCAAGTCTTGCCATTTGCCTTCCGGGATCGAACGGCGGGTAGTTCGGAGCGACCTTGCAGCGCATCGCCGAGCGCCCCCTCAGCCATCGCCCGACGACCGAACAGGAGATTGCGGATGCGGTTCTGTTTTCATCGTAGGAGTGATCGCAGATCCAATGAAACGCTCCGTCTTCGGTTGAGGCGGGGCCGCTTGACCGGCGGCGGCCAGGGCCCGCGACGCAGCAACTTATAATTGCCGCCCGTAACCCCTGACTTGTGAGTGATATGAGGTTGAACCTGAAGGTCCCGTTCGCGGAAAAAGATGAGGCCAAGAAGCTTGGCGCGCGTTGGGATGCTGGCCGGAAAATCTGGTACGTCGAGGGCAAGGAAGACCTGGCGCCATTCGCGCGATGGTCGCCGACGCCTCACGACGCTTCCGCTTCCGCTTCTGCCGCCGCTGCGCCGACGCGTCGAGGCAGCGCCGGCGCAGAGGTGAGCTCGTCCGGCAAGGTCCACGTTGGCGCGCGCTATGTGGAGCATCCGCGGGTCTGTGATTGCCCGCCGTGGGAGGTGTGCGACAAGTGCCAGGCCATGGCTCTGACCAACTAGGTCGGGGCGGCGAATCATGGAAGTTGTTGCGGTAATCGACTTTGAGACGACGGGCTTGTCGCCGGCAATGGGCGACCGGGCAACCGAAGTCGCGGCGGTGATTCTGGAAGATGGCAAGGTCGTCGACCGCTACCAGAGCCTTATGAACGCTGGCGTGCGGATTCCGCCTTTCATCGAATCCCTGACCGGTATCTCCAACGAGATGGTCCGGCAGGCTCCGCCCGCGGCGCAGGTGATGCGGGAGGTGTCGGACTTTGTCGGCGGCTACCCGCTGGTGGCCCACAACGCCTCGTTCGACTGCAAGTTCTGGGATGCGGAGTTGGGCCGGATCGAGCGTAGCCGGCAGCAGGCGTTCGTGTGCTCGCTACTGCTTTCGCGCCGGATCTTCCCGCAGGCGCCGAGCCACAAGCTGGGCGCCTTGGTCGAGTACGCGAACCTGCCGCGGGCAGGCCGATATCACCGCGCCCTGGCAGATGCCGAAATGGCGGCGAGCCTTTTGCTGCACCTGGTGGGCGAACTGCGCGAGGAGCACCAGGTGAGCAAGGTCTCCGTGGACCTTCTGCGCAAGATCCAGAAGGCGCCCAAGAGCCAGTTGAAGACCTGCCTCGCCCGCGAACAGAGTCTTTGACGTGTGACACGGCGCCGATACGCCGCCGCTTTGGCGAAGGCTTGTGGATCGGCGCGGTCGGCGCGTTGGATTGGCCGGTCTGCCAGCCTGCCGTGGCCCGCGGCGCCGCTTCCTCAGCCCAGCTTGTCGTTGCGCGCGTTCTCGCGCTGGATGAACAGGTAGAACGACTCCACCTTCTCGCGTGCCCAGGGCGTGCGGCGCAGGAACTTCAGGCTGGAGGTAATGCTGGGGTCGTGGGTGAAGCAGCGGATATCGATCTCGCGTCCGAGCCTCTCCCAGCCGCATTGCTCGACGAGCTCGGTGAGCATGCGTTCGAGCGTGATGCCATGAAGCGGATTGCGGGCTTGCGTGTTCAGGATGGCCTCGGTTTCGTAAAGGGCAGCCGGACCTTACCTGATCCGAGGCTCGGACGCCGGAGTCTTCTGCGCACGGGGGCGATCGGGCAGGGCGCGACGACTGAAGGGTGTGCTGCTGTGAGCTTGGACCAATTCTCCGAGCCGGTCGGCCAAGCGAGCCGCAGGCAGCCGTAGCCGCTACCCGCACTGTGAATGCGTCATTGCCCGCATGCGACGTGTGGCCTCGTTTTCCGCGCGCCATTCCCGGCGCCATTCCCCGCGATTTCTCATCTCTCGCCGGCGAGGGAACAATCCTGCTGCCCGACTTTCAGAGCTTGGGCGCCCGCTGAGGGGCGCGGATGCTTGCTTTCCAGGGCGGCGCATTTACGCAGCTCTCCAGCATCGACGGGCGCGCTGCCTGACGGCGCGCAACACCGGGCAATCTGTGCGACGCGCTTTCACACCACTCACCCATGACATCCGAAACGCCGAATGAGCCACACGGCGCCGTCCAGCTCACTCAAGAGGGCCAGCGCTTGGCGGTTGCCGACACCGGTACGGGATGGCGCCAGTGGGGCCCCTATCTGAGCGAACGCCAATGGGGGACGGTGCGCGAGGACTACAGCGCCGATGGCGATGCCTGGGAGTACTTTCCGCACGACCACGCGCGGAGCCGGGCCTATCGCTGGGGCGAGGATGGCATTGGCGGCTTTGCCGACGACAAGCTCAACCTGTGCCTCTCCGTTGCCTTGTGGAATGGGCAGGACCCCTTCCTGAAGGAGCGCCTGTTCGGTCTGACGAACGGGGAGGGCAACCACGGCGAGGACGTGAAGGAGCAGTACTACTACCTCGATGGCACGCCGACGCATTCCTACATGCGCATGCTGTACAAATACCCGCAGGCCGCTTTCCCCTATGCGCGCCTTCTTGAGGAAAACGCCCGGCGCGGTTTGCAGGACCGGGAGTTCGAACTGCTCGATACCGGGATCTTCGATGGCGGCGACTACTTCGATGTCTTCATCGAATACGCCAAGGGAGCGCCGGACGAAATCCTGCTCCAGATCACTGTTCACAACCGGTCTGCACAGCCGGCTTCCCTGCACCTGATTCCGCAGCTGTGGTCGCACAACACCTGGTCGTGGAAGCCAGGCCAGCAGCGCCCGAGCTTGCACGCGGTGGGCGCGTCCGACGTCGATGTGCGCCATCCTTCGCTGCCGCCCATGCGATGGTCTTGCGAAGGGAACCCGGCGCTTCTCTTCTGCGAGAACGACACCAACGTCAGGCGTCTGGACGGCGTGAGCAGCGAGGGCTTTTTCAAGGACGGCATCAACGACTGCATCGTCAATGGCGATTCGGCCGCAGTGAATCCGGCGCAGCGCGGCACCAAGGTAGGTGCCCACTACCAGCTCGAACTCGCAGGAAACGGCGAGGCGACGGTGCGGCTACGCCTCTGCGCCCAGGGTGCGTCCGCGAGCCTGGCCGATTTCGATACAGCGATGGGCTTGCGTCGCAAGGAAGCCGACGAGTTCTACGAGGCGCTTCAGCATGGCATGACGGACGAGGACTGCCGGCGCGTTCATCGCCAGGCCCTCGCCGGCATGCTCTGGTCGAAACAGTTCTACTGCTTCGACGTTCGCGAATGGCTCAACGGTGATCCGCTGCAGCCGCCCCCTCCGGACTCTCGCAAGAGCGGACGCGACGCCGACTGGGGGCACCTTGTTTGCGGCGACATCCTGTCGATGCCGGACAAGTGGGAGTACCCGTGGTTTGCCTCCTGGGATCTTGCTTTCCACTGTGTGACCTTCGCCTTGATCGACCCCGCGTTCGCCAAGGCCCAACTGGTGACGCTTACGCAGACGCGGTACATGCACCCGAACGGGCAGCTCCCCGCCTACGAATGGGCTTTCGGCGACGCCAACCCGCCGGTGCACGCCTGGGCTGCGCTGCAGATCTACCAGATCGACCGCGAGCGTTCCGGCGTGGGAGACACGGTGTTCCTGGAGCGCGTGTTCCACAAGCTGATGCTGAACTTCACCTGGTGGGTGAATCGCAAGGATGCGAATGGCCGGAACATCTTCCAGGGCGGTTTCCTGGGGCTCGACAACATAGGGCTGTTCGACCGCAGTTCGGTTCTGCAGGACGAAGCCTGTATCGACCAGTCCGACGGCACAGCCTGGGTGGGCATGTATGCGCTGAGCATGATGCGGATGGCGCTGGAGCTTGCCATCGAGTGGCATGTGTATGAGGACCTCGCCACCAAGTTCTTCGAGCATTTCCTGTACATCGCAGAGGCCGTTCACGGCAAGGGCGGCGCAACGAGTACCGGGCTCTGGGACGACGAGGACGGTTTCTACTACGACGTGCTGCAAACACCGGGAAAGAGTGGCACCGCGCTACGCGTGCGGTCGATGGTGGGGCTCATCCCGCTGTTGGCGGTAGAGGTCCTGCACGACGAGTTCATCGTTGCCTTGCCTCAGTTCACTTCGCGACTCGGTTGGTTCCTGACCGAGCGCAACGATCTGGCCTGCCTGGTATCGCACTTCACCGACCAGAACAAGCAGGAGTACCGGCTGCTGTCGCTGATGCGGCGTGATCGCTTGAATCGCGTGCTGCGTCGCATGCTCGACGAGACGGAGTTTTTGTCGGATTTCGGGCTGCGCGCGGTATCGAAGTATCACGAGGCGCATCCGGCCGTGTTCAAGCCGGACGGTGCCGATGAGCTTGTGGTGCGCTACACGCCGGGTGAGAGCGACACGCGACTCTTCGGAGGAAACTCGAACTGGCGCGGCCCGGTCTGGATGCCCTTGAACTATCTGATCATCGAGTCGCTGTACAAGTACCACAAGTTCTATGGTGACGATTTTTCGGTGGAGTACCCGACCGGTTCCGGCAAGAAATTGCATCTGGACGAGATCGCCGAAGAGCTGGCCAATCGTCTGAAGAGAATCTTCGTGCGTGGTGCCGACGGCAGGCGCGTCTTCTTCGGCGACAGTCCTTTGCAGGACGACCCGCACTTCCGCGACTACATACTTTTCTACGAGTACTTCCACGGCGATACGGGGCGTGGCGTTGGCGCGTCCCACCAGACGGGCTGGACTGGCCTGATCGCGCTGATGCTGCACCCACGGCACGAGAACGACCCAGCACATGTAGCCCCCGCGACCGTCACCACGACGCAGCAGACCGCGGCACCAGGAGCATCTCCATGAGCGAAACGGAATCCAGCCAGCCTGCCGCGCGTGACCCCGGGGCCGAAGGCTCGAAGGTCCCCGCCGCACCGGAAAGCCAGGGGCCGCGTTCCGCACCAGCCCGCGTGCTCGCGGGCCAACCCGCGCTGGTGACCGGCGCTAACTCCGGGATCGGCAAAGCCGTGGCGCTTGGATTGGCGCGGGCCGGCGCAGACGTGGTCGTGAACTACGTGACGGATCCGGCCGCGGCGGAGGAAGTGGCCCATGAGATAGAGCGCTACGGCCAACGTGCGATCACGCTGCAAGCGGATGTCAGCGACGAAGACCAGGTGCAGCAGATGTTCGCCCGCGCAATCGGACATTTCGGCACGCTGCATGTGATGGTGAGCAACGCGGGCCTGCAGCGGGACGCGCCGTTCGACCAGATGACGCTGGCGCAATGGAACACGGTCATCCAGGTCAACCTGACCGGCCAGTTCCTGTGCACTCGCGAAGCCACGCGCGAATTCAAGCGCCGCGGCGTGACCCCAGCCGTTTCGGCCGCGGCGGGAAAGATCATCTGCATGAGCTCCGTACATCAGGAAATCCCCTGGGCTGGCCATGCCAACTACGCGGCCTCCAAGGGCGGCGTGATGCTGCTCATGAGGAGCATTGCTCAGGAACTGGCTCCCCACCGCATTCGTGTGAACAGTATTGCGCCCGGCGCCATTCGCACGCCTATCAACACCGGCGCCTGGAGTACGCCCGAGGCGTACGCGGATCTCATGAGACTCGTGCCTTACAAGCGGATCGGGGAGCCGGACGACATCGCGCGCGCTGCGGTGTGGCTGGCTTCGGACGACGCCGACTACGTGACCGGCGCATCGCTTTTTGTGGACGGAGGCATGACCCTGTATCCGGGATTCGCGACCGGAGGCTGAGGGCGTCGCCTGTGGCTTTCGCTGCCCGCCGCCGGTGAGGGCTCATATCAGGACGCGTGGCCCTGACGGGCGCCAGAGGCGCCGCTTCGCGTCCGATGGCGTGGCTCGGGCTTCGAGCACGAGGCCGCCATCGGGTGGATGCGTGTTTTAGGCGTTCGCCGGCAGGCACCCGGCGTGGCGGGTGGATTGAGCGGTGAGTTGAGCGGCGAAGAGGGCCGCGAAGTGGGCGGCGAAGTGGGCGGCGAAGCGGGCGGCGAAGCGGGCGGCGAAGCGCGATGTGAATCCATCACACGCTGCATGCGACTTGCGGCGGCGAGCCCCTTGGCGCCGATTCCTAAAGTGCTCTCCAGGCAGTACGCGGCCTCACCCGACTCAAGGAGCGCACCATGAAAACCATGTCCGCCATCTCGCACCACGAATTCGCCATCCCCAGCCTGCCGCCGAGCACGAAGGAGCTGTTCGCTCGGGTAGGAAAGGCGGTCTGGAAGGCGATCTCCAGCACGGGCCCGAAGCCCTGCATGGCGGCGGGCGAGATGGAGCGCTACCTGTCTGAATCGACGGACTCCGAGGACTACGCCCGCCGTATCCGCGCCTGGGACGAGCATGTCGTTCGTCAGCGCTCGCTGGCGTCCTTTCTCTGATGCCTGCGGGGCCTGGCTTGGAGCCGCACTTCCCGCACCGGGGGTAATGGCTCCGGACTGACGTTCCTCGGCGGCTATCGCAGCGTCCGCCCACGAATCCCTGGGCAGACGGGAAGTCCGCGCCGGGACCCAGCGCGATCCGAAGTCGGGCCCTCGGGCTTTGAAGGGCGCAGTGCGCCGCAGTTGAGAGCGAGCGCTTGAGGCCTCGCCTGAAGCGGATGTTCCGTGAGGCGACCAGCACCTCTCCGCAGGCACGGAAGTGTTCGGATCGAGCGCGCCTCGCCCGAACCGCCGCTTGATCGACGCCGGGATATCACGCGACGAGGCCTTCGCGGGAGCGGGGCCGACAGTCTGCGTCGGACAGGTGGGAGAGGGCGGTTCGAAGCGCGCTCTGCCGCGAGGCGGAGGTCGCGTTTCCGCAATCCGGCGTCTAGGCTTCTTTGGGCGCAACGCCCCCTTTTTCTTCCAGTTCTGCCCGCACCAGGTTCGCCCGGAGTCACACACCCATCGGAGGTTTCATCGTCATGACGAAAGTTCTCGCAATTGCCGCCACCCTGTTACTGGGGGCTTCGTACTCGCTGGAGGCTGCAGCCGACACGGTCTCGTTCAATTTCAACGGACCCGGACTCAGTGGCAATGTGGTGGTGACGTATGGAGCTGCGACCGATGCGACGTACTCAGGCGCCTATGAGGTGACCGGAATCGGCGGTTCGTTCTCCGATTCCAACAACGGCCTCAACCTGGTGAATGTGCCGATCCTGGGCCTGGTGCCGATCACCCACGCCACGCCGGAGCCGACCAACCTCCTGGCACCGAACGACTTCAGCCGCTTCTTCGTCGCGAACGGCACGGACCACGGCTCGTTCTCTTACGACAACCTGTTCTGGCCCGGCGGCTCGGTGCAGACCGCCTCGGACTTCCCTTTCCACGGCGGCTTCCTGGACATCTACGGTCTCTTGTTCGATATCGGCAACGGGATGGTGGTGAACGTATGGAGCAACGGCAACTTCGGCGGCGCCGGCCCTGGCCCGGTGAACTACGGCGTCGGCGTGGCGACGTCCGAAACGGCGCTCGACTACGTCTTCATGGGCGTGGATGCAGCGCTTCCCGAGCCGTCGTCGTACGCGCTGGTGCTGGCCGCGTTGGGCGTGCTGGGCGTCTCGCGGCGTCGCAGGCAGTTCTGAACCCGGGCTGATTGCCGGAGCCCCCGCTATACGGCGGGGGGCATCATCCTCTTCGGGCTGCTTACTTCTTCAGGAGCTCGTCGATGACGGGATCCATCTTCGACTTGGTTCCCGCCCACTTGGTCAGGGACAGCCCGCCCTTGCCCCTGAGGTGGTATTCGGCGTACGCGACCTGCCTGCCGGCTTTTTCGATGCGCAATTCGGCATGGCTCAGGTAAGTCGCCATGTCCCAGGAGCGCAGCGCGGTGTAGGTCAGTATGTACTCGCACTGCGAGGGCATCGGCCCGGAATGGACTTCGGTCGCGATCGAGTGCCGGTCGAAGCCGTCACGCAGGACAGTCACGAAGTCATCGACCTGGACCTTCGGATTCTCTTGGATGCAGACCATCTTCATAGGAAGAGATGGATCGACAGGCCGAACGGTGATCGCAGTGCATCCGGTCAAGACGATGGCGGCAGAGGCGACGAGGCCTGCGGCGTTCTTCTTCATGGCTGTTCCCCAGTAGCGTTCTTGGCACGAGGGAATCGGTGGTCCCGTCGTCATCCTGGAGAGTACGGACAGGGCACAAGGGCTACTCGCCTTCGGACGCCATTCGGTTGTCTCCAGGCGCCAGCTCGCGAAGCGCGCATGCGTCAATCACGTGAGGGGCAGGGCCGTATGGCGCCGCCGGCCGTCGCCCGCTTGCTGCGCGAGTCCCGACTGTGTCCCCCGCAGGGGACTGAATAACCGCCGCGCTGCGGACTCTTGCGTGATGCAGAACACCTTGGGGTCCTGCTGTCTCTGTGACAATGCCGAGCGCATATCGCGCGTCGCGAAAGGACCTCGTCAGTGCCAAACAGACCTGGCTTCAACAGCATGTGGACCCAGTTCGCCACGATCTACGGCGATGGACGACTTGCCAGTGTGGGCAAGAAGATCGGCGGAAAGGTGGAGTACAACATCGAGCTCGGTCTCAAGGAGCCTACTCAGGGCTTCGAGAATGGCTGTGCGATCCGGATGAGCTACGCGCTCAATCGCGCAGACCTGCCGATCAGTCGTGGCACATGGAAGACCGTGTCGGGTGCTGATGGCCGCTGGTACATCTACAAGGTGCGCGACATGATCGCGTATCTTCGGCACCGCTTCGGCAAGCCGGACAAGACCGTCCGGAACCCCACTCCCGCCGACTTCAAAGGCCTCAAGGGTGTCCTCGTGTTCGATGTGAACTTCAACAACGCCACCGGTCACGCTACGCTCTGGGACGGAGCAAGCTGCTCCGATCACTGCTACTTCCCGGTTGCGCTGGAGGCCTCGTTGTGGAAGCTCGCCTGATCGTGTACTCGCTGTGCCTGGCGTGTGGCGTCGCGACGGCGGCGCCGTCGCAGAAATACTCGTCGGACCAGTATTTGCGCAACTACGCGCTGGCCGTCTGCCTGGCGGCGGGTTACGAGGCCACCGAGATCAAGCAGGATGCGTCAGCGTCGGCGCGAGGCTATTTCGAATTCGGCGGCTACTCGATCGAGGCCCACAACGAGACTGTCCAACTCGCAAAGACGTTCCTCAAGCGCGAGTATCTGAGCGAATCCGGTCAACCGCTCACGCTGATGAAGTGCATCGACTTCTCGCACAGCAAGGAACTCGCGACGCTCATGCGTCGCCATCTGCACGACAAGTGATCAATGGCTGATGCCATGCGGTCCAGTGCTGTCTACCGCAGGGCTCCGCCTGCGCTTGGCACTCCGCGTGCACCTCATTCCGGTACGCCCCGCTCGGTGCTGTGAAAAGCGCACCGGCGACTTGTCAGTCGCCGGTGCTGGTTTGCGCGGAAGCGCTCAGCGCGTGAACGCCGCGAGGTTCCCGGCATCGACGTTGAGGATGTTCCCCGTCGATTTGGCAGACAGTTCCGTCGCGAAGAAATGCACGCCTTCGGCCACATCCTCCGGCAGCACGTTGCGACCCAGCATGGAGCGCGAGCGGTAGAAGGCTTCGAGGTCTTCTTCCTGGATCTTGTTGGAGGCCGCGCGTTCCTTGCGCCAGTCGCCGGACCAGATCTTCGACCCGCGGATCACCGCATCCGGATTCACCACGTTGGCGCGGATGCCGAGCGGCGCGCCTTCGAGCGCAAAGCTGCGTGAGAGCTGGATCTCCGCGGCCTTGGCGGCGCAGTAGGCCATCGCCTGGTTGCTGGCGACGAGCCCGTTCTTGCTGGCGACGAAGACCATGCTGCCGCCCAGCCCCTGGGCCTTGAGCAGGCGGAAGGCTTCGCGGCCGACGAGGAAGTAGCCGGTGGCGAGGATGGACTGGTTGCGGTTCCAGAGCGCGAGCGTGGTCTCTTCGATCGGCGCAGCGGAGGCGATGCCGGCGTTGGAGACGACGATGTCGAGCCCGCCGAACTCCAGCGTGAGGCGACGATAGGCTGCGATGACCGAGTCCTCTTCGGTGACGTTGCAGACCGCGCCGCGCACCACGTCCTTGCCGAACTGCTTCTGCAGATCGCGGGTGACGCCTTCCAGCGATTCGGCGTCGATATCGAGCAGGGCGACGCAGGCGCCGTCTGCGAGCAGGCGGCGCGCGATCGCCTGGCCGATGCCACCGGCGCCGCCGGTGATCGCGGCCACCTTGCCGACCAGGGCCTTGGGCTTGGGCATGCGCTGCAGCTTGGCTTCTTCGAGCAGCCAGTATTCGATGTCGAAGGCCTCCTGTTCGGGCAGGCCGACGTATTCATCCAGCGTGCTCGCTTCACGCATCACGTTGATCGCGTTCACATAGAACTCGCCGGCGATGCGTGCGGTGGCCTTGTCCTTGGCCAGCGTGACCATGCCGATGCGCGGCAGCAGCACGACCACCGGATTCGCGTCGCGGATGGCGGGGCTGTTCGCGCGCTTGCAGCGCTCGTAGTAGGCGGCGTAGTCGGCGCGGTAGGCGTCGAGTCGGGCCGAGAGCTCCAGAGCGAGCGCCGCGCCTTCCAGCGCATAGACGGATTCGGGCAGCACCATCGGGCGGATCTTGGTGCGCAGGAAGTGGTCGGGGCAGGAGGTGCCGAGCGCGGCCAGCGCGTCGAGTTGCTGGCTGTTCACGAACTCCAGCACGGTGTCGGTCCGCGTGAGGTGGGCGAGCTTGTGGCCATCGCGCGAGGCCTGGCCGCGCAGCGCGGGCAGCAGGCGGAAGAGGATGGCGTCGGCGTCGTCCGCAGCGAGCGTGGTGCTGGCGGCGCCGCCGAAGGGCGTGACGCCGCGCGCCGTGCGCTGGGCGTCCAGCCATTCCTGCGCCTGGCGGATCACGGCGACGGTGTTCTCGTAGCAGCCCTTGGCGTCATCACCCCAGGTGAAGAGGCCGTGGCCGGCGAGCACCAAGCCGCGCTGCTTGGGGTGGCGCGCCTGGTGTTCGGCAAGCTGCATCGCGAGTTCGAAGCCGGGCCTGCGCCAGGGCAGCCAGCCGATGGTGCCGCCGAACACCGCCTCGGTGATCTCGCGGCTGTGCGCCATCGCCGCGATGCCGATGACCGCGTCCGGATGCATGTGATCGACATGCTTGTACGGCAGGAAGGCGTGCAGCGGCGTGTCGATGCTGGCGGCGCGCGGGTTGAGGTTGAAGGTGCAGTGCGGCAGGTAGCCGACCATTTCGTCTTCCGCCTCGGGGCCGCGGTAGAGCTTTTTCAGCGCGTGCAGCTTGTCGAGGTAGAGCGTGGAGAAGCCGTCGAGCTTCATGGAGCCGAGATCGCCACCGGAGCCCTTCACCCACAGCACGTCCACCGAATCGCCGCTGAGTGGATCGCGTTGCGCGATCTTGGCGGAGGTGTTGCCGCCGCCGTAGTTGGTGATGCGCAGGTCAGAGCCGAGCAGGTTGGAGCGGTAGAGCAACTGTTGGGCTTCGTCCAGGGTGCGGGCGTGTACGTCGTCCCACTGCGGGAAGGGCGCGATCTGGCTCATGTCTGTCCTCGTTTTGGTAGTGGGCTTGCGACGGCCGCTGGGCGCGGGCCCCGGCCGTTCGATGCCGCGCGGCAAGGCGTGGCGATGAGCGCACTCTAGGGGAGAGACGGCATAAGGAAAACTAACTAATATTTATCCAATGGATAAGCGTTGGTTTTGAATGGGGCCGTGTCGCCATGCTCAAGAACGTCACCACCCGCCAGCTGCGCGTCTTCGAAGTAGCGGCCGCCAGCCTCAGCTTCTCGCGCGCCGCGGAGCAGCTCTTCCTCACGCAGCCGGCGGTCTCGATGCAGATCAAGCTGCTGGAAGAAGACGTCGGCACGTCGCTCTTCCTGCGCGAGGGTAAGCGGCTCACGCTCACCGAGGCGGGGCGCGAACTGCTGCGTCACGCCCGCATCATCCTCGGCCAGATCCGCGAGGCGGGCGAAGCGCTCACCACGCTGGGCGGCAGTCTGCGCGGCCAACTCCACCTGGGCGTGGTGTCTCCGGCGCACTACTTCGCGCCGGCGCTGCTGGCGGGTTTCCGCGAGCGCTATCCGGACGTGACCTTCAAGCTCTCGGAGGCTTCGCGCGAGACTATCCTCGCGATGCTCAACGACTACGAGATCGAACTGGCGATCGCGGGCTATCCGCCCAGCGAAGCGGAGATCGAGGCCGAGCAGTTCGCCACGCATCCTCATTGCATCGTCGCGGCGCCGGACCATCCGCTCGCGGGTCGGCGCAAGATCCGGTGGGAATCCCTGCGCGACGAGCCTTTCATCTACCGCGAGCTGGGTTCGGCGACGCGCCAGTTCCTGGAACACCTGCTGCAGTCGCAAGCCATGCAGGTGCGCGCGACGATGGAGTTCTCCGGCAACGAATCGGTGAAGCAGGCGGTGATGTGCGGGCTGGGCATCAGCTTCCTCTCCGCGCACTGCTTCCAGGTGGAGCTGGCGGCGGGCCGTCTCGTCGTGCTCGACGTGGAAGGCATGCCCAAGACACTCGACTGGCATTTGCTGCATCGACGCGAGCGCACGCTCGCCGGCATCAACGCGGCTTTCCGCGAGTTCGTGCTGAGCGAGGGGCGGGAACTGGTGCGCTGCGTGGTGTAAGGACGCGGGCTGCGCCTTCATGCGAAGGGGCGACGGCGACCACGGTGATACGACTGGCGCCGCGACAAAGGCCGCGACGAGGGCTGCGACGAGGACCGCGACGAGAACCGCGACGAGGACCGCGACGAGGACTGCGACGAGGACTGCGACGAGGACTGCGACTAAGGCCGCCCGGGTCCGGCGCAGACGCCTGTCCGGACGCGGGCGTCTCGGATGCAGGGCGAATGCTGCAGCGCGGAAGTGCTTCCGATCCGTTGTGCCGTCCGCACACCGTGCGTACCCGCACTTGGTTGCGCCAAGACGCAGCGCTACCCTAGCCGGGATGGCCGGACCCTGGGGTCCGGCGCGCTCGCCTGTCAGCGCGAAGGCTCAACGGATCTGATCGTGACGTCCATTTTCTCCAAACTGGAAAGACTGGGCCTCGTCCAGAAGCTGGCCCTGGGCTTTGGCAGCATCTTGTTGATCATGCTGGCCCTCGGGCTGCATCACATTCGCCAGCAGTCACGCCTGAACGACGCAGTGGTTGCGGTCTATCGGGACGAACTGCTCGGCATATCCGAATCCAAGGATGCCCTGATCCATTTCTCACAGCGCGGCCGTGCGCTCCGGCAGGCGATCCTCGCGCGCGACTGGGAAGGCCGTGTCTATGCGCTGGGTCTGGTGGCCGAGGCGCAGGTCAAGCTGGACCGCGCCTTGCACGATCTCGGGCCGCGCATTCGCAAGGAGGAGAACAGGCGCAATCTCGCCGAGTTCGAGCGTGCCTACGGCGTGTACCGCGGCTCGGTGGACCAGGCAGTCGAAGCTTTGAAGCAGGGCGATGTGGACGTTGCCTACGAGATCGTGTCGCGGCCTGAGTTCCAGGCCTACGGTCTGCAGGCCAACAACGCCTTGAACCGCATCGCGGAGGTCAAGGAGGCGAGTGCCGGCGAGCAGGTGCTGGCCATCCAGCAGATGGCTCGCACCGATGCCTGGCTGACTTACGGCGGGCTTGCGGCGGGTTTGGCCCTGGGCGTCCTTTTCAGTTTTCTGGTCGGCCGCTCCGTCCGCTTGCCCAGCCAGCGGCTGCGCCACGCCGTCGAGACCCTGGCGGCAGGAAGCCTGGAGGCCAGGGTTCCGCATACGGACTACCCGAACGAGATCGGAATCCTCGCCCGCGCGATCGAGGTGCTGCGCCTCGAAGCCCAGAAGACGCGGGCGCTGGAGGATGAAATCAAGCGCACCAACTTCCTCACCGACATCGCGCTGGAACTGACGAACAGCGGCTACTGGGTCGTCGACTACACCGATCCGGACCACTGCATCCTGTCCAGGCGCGCGGCCATCATCGTGGGCGAACCGCCCGAGGTGGGCGCTCGCTATCACCTCCAGCGCGACTGGTTCGAGCGCATGCGCGAAGCGGATGCGGAGGTTGCCGCTCGCACGGTCGAGCGCTACCAGGGTGCGATAGAAGGGCGCTACGACAGGTACGAATCGGTCTTCGCGTACAAGCGGCCGGTGGACGGGCGCGTGGTCTGGGTGCACGCCTTTGGCAAGGTGGTGCGTGACCCGGAGACGCAGAAGATTCGCTACATGTACGGCGCCTGCCAGGACATCAGCGCCCAGCGGGCCGCCGAGGACGAATTGCGGATCGCGAAGGAAGAGGCGCTGGCCGCCACGCGTGCGAAGAGCGACTTCCTCGCCAACATGAGCCACGAGATCCGCACGCCGATGAACGCGATCATCGGCATGTCGCACCTGGCGCTGCAGACCGAGCTGGACAAGCGTCAGCGCAACTACATCGAGAAGGTGCAGCGCGCGGGTGAAAACCTGCTGGGCATCATCAACGACATCCTGGATTTCTCGAAGATCGAGGCCGGGAAGATGACGATGGAGATGGTGGATTTCAGCCTCGAGGATGTCATGGACAACCTCGCCAACCTGATCGGACTCAAGGCCGAGGACAAGGGGCTGGAGCTGCTCTTCCACATCGCGCCGGACGTGCCGACGGACCTGGTGGGCGACCCGCTGCGCATCGGCCAAGTCCTCACCAACCTGGGCAACAACGCGGTCAAGTTCACCGAGTCGGGCGAGATCGTGGTGTACATCGAGCGCGTCTCCGGAGATGACGCGCAGGTCGAACTGCGCTTCGATGTCCGGGACTCCGGCATCGGCATGAGCCCGGAGGCCTGCAGCAAGCTCTTCCAGTCCTTCAGCCAGGCTGATGCCTCCACGACACGCAAGTACGGCGGCACCGGCCTGGGCCTCGCCATCTCCCGCAACCTGGTGGAGATGATGGGCGGGCGCATGTGGGTGGACAGCGAAGTCGGCAAGGGCTCGATCTTCCACTTCCAGGCGAGCTTCGCCGTCCAGCAGTCGCCCCGGCCGCGCCGCATGTTCAGGGCCGATGAACTGACGGGGCTGCGCGTCCTGGTCGTGGACGACAACGCATCCGCGCGCGAAATCCTCTCCACGATGGCGCGCACCTTTGGCCTCGAGGTGGATGTCGCGGCCGACGGCCGCGAGGCGATCGACATGGTTGCCGATTCGGAACGCCGCGCCTTGCCCTACGAACTCGTGCTGATGGACTGGAAGATGCCGGGGCTCAATGGCGTCCAGGTCGTGCAGAAGATGAGCGACGGGCGCTTGAAGCGGCCGCCGGCGGTGATCATGGTGACCGCCTATGGCCGCGAAGACGTGCTGAATTCCGCCGCGGGCGGCGGCGTCGAGGTCTCGTCGATCCTGACCAAGCCGGTCACGCCTTCGACCTTGCTGGAAGCGATCGGGCAGGTGCTGGGGAAGGGCACGCTCGTCGAGACCCGGGCGAGCGAGAAGGGCCAGCAGCAGGACGACGCGATGGCGAGCCTGCGCGGCGCGCGCGTGCTGCTGGTGGAAGACAACGACATGAACCAGGAACTCGCGACCGCCTTGCTCAGCAATGCGGGTATCGAGGTCGTGGTTGCGGGCAACGGCCAGGAGGCGCTGGACATCCTGGCACGCGACGCGCACTTCGACGGCGTCCTGATGGACTGCCAGATGCCGGTGATGGATGGCTACGAAGCCACCCGCGCCCTGCGGCGCGACCCGGCCTTCGCGCGCATGCCGATCGTGGCGATGACCGCCAACGCGATGGCGGGGGACAGGCAGAAGGTGCTGGACGCGGGGATGCAGGACCACATCGCCAAACCGCTCAACGTCGGCACCATGTTCACCACGCTGGCTCACTGGATCAAACCGGGGCAGGGTGGCGCCGCGCCCAGCAGCGCGCTTGGCGCGGTAGCCGCGCCGGCGGTTAGCGCTGCACCGCTGCCCGGATTCCCTGGCATCGACATGCGCGCCGGGCTCGCGACATCGATGCACGACGAGAAGCTCTACCGTCGCCTGCTACTGCGCTTCCGCGACGGCCAGAAGGACTTCGTCGCGGCTTTCGATGCAGCCCGCCACGGCGAGGACGCCTCGGCGGCTGCGCGGGTCGCACATACGCTCAAGGGCACGGCAGGGAACATCGGTGCGAAGACGGTCCAGGCGGCCGCGGCCCAACTGGAACATGCCTGCCTGCATGGTGCGGCCGAGACGGAGATCGCCGCGTTGGTGGAGAAAGTGCGCGACGCCCTGGCACCGGTCGTGGCCGGCCTCGCAGCGCTGGAGCAAGCGCCTGCTGCGACGATGACGCCGGAGTCAGTCCCGGTCGACGCCGCGCAGCTGCATGCTCAGAGCGAGCAGTTGCGCTCGCTTCTCCAGGACAGCGACATGGAGGCGTCCGAACTCTGGGAGGCGCATGCCGTGCTGTTCAAGGCCGCCTATCCCGCGCACTGGCGCCAGATCGAGGCGGGGATGGCCGAGTTTGACTTCGATTCGGCGCTCGCCGCGCTGGATGAAGCACAGCAAGCGGTACCGGGTTGAACGGCACGACGGATCCACACAAGGAGACCAGGAATGTACGCGAGCGACACGCCCCTGGAGCTGAATCCGATTTCCAGGAAGACCATCCTGCTGGTGGATGACACGCACGACAACCTTGTCCTCATGAGCGACCTGCTCAAGGGCCTGTACAAGGTGAAGGTGGCCAACAACGGCGAGAAGGCGCTGAGGATCGCGCAGTCGGAAAGCCCGCCGGATCTCATCCTGCTCGACATCATGATGCCGGACATGGACGGCTACGAAGTCTGCCGCCTGCTCAAGCTCGAAGCCGCGACTCGGGACATCCCAGTGATCTTCCTCACTGCCTTGAGCGAGGTCTCCGACGAGAGCAAGGGGCTCGAACTGGGCGCGGTCGATTACCTGACCAAGCCGGTCAGTCCGCCCATCGTGCTTGCCCGCGTGAGGAACCACCTGCTGCTGAAGGCCAGCGCCGATTTCCTGCGTGACAAGAGCGTCTTCCTCGAACAGGAGGTCGAACGCCGCACGCAGGAGATCACCGCCATCCAGGACGTGACCATCCTCGCCATGGCGTCGCTCGCTGAGACGCGCGACTCCGACACCGGCAATCACATCCGTCGCACGCAGTTCTATGTGAAGGCGCTGGCCGAGAAGCTGAAGACACACCCGCGCTTTGCTGCCGCGCTGACGGACAGCTACATCAGCGTGCTGTTCAAGTCCGCGCCGCTGCATGACATCGGCAAGGTGGGAATCCCCGACCGCATCCTGCTCAAGCCCGGGCGTTTCGAGCCGCATGAGTTCGAGATCATGAAGACGCACACCACGCTCGGCCGCGCCGCCATCGAACATGCGGAACGCGCGCTGGGAACGCCGGTGTCCTTCCTCGCGACGGCCAAGGAGATTGCCAACTCGCACCAGGAGAAGTGGGATGGTTCCGGCTATCCCGAAGGCCTCGCCGGCGATGCGATTCCGCTCTCGGCCCGCCTGATGGCGGTGGCAGATGTCTATGACGCCTTGATCAGCCGCCGGGTCTACAAGGAGGGCATGCCGCACGAAAAGGCGATGGGAATCATGATCGAAGGCAAGGGCCGCCATTTCGACCCCGACATGATCGACGCGCTGGTGGCGGTGCAGGAAGAATTCCGCGGGATCGCCCAGCGCTTCCGCGATACGGACGAGGACATGGCCGCGAAGAAGGCGCAGATGGATCGTCTCGGAGGGCATCCATGATCCCCCACAGCTTTGTCGCACCGTCGGCGCATGCGCGTTCCCTCGCCCGCCGGATCGAGGAGGCGACATTCCTGGTCGTCGACGACTTCCGGGCGATGCGCAAGATCGTGTCGAACCAGCTGCACCAGCTCGGCGCCGGTCGCGTGCTCGAAGCCGCCAACGGTGCCGAGGCCAAGGCCATCCTCGCGCAGGAGCCGGTCTCGCTCGTCATTTCGGACTGGAACATGGCGGTGATGTCGGGACTGGATCTGCTCGTCGCGATGCGCGCCGATCCTGCGCATGCGGCCCTGCCGTTCATCATGATCACCGCGGAAGCGGAGCGAGGCCGTATCCAGGAAGTGATCGATGCAGGCGTGTCGGAACTGCTGGTCAAACCCTACACGGCGCAGCGCTTCGCCGAGAAGCTGGAACGGGCCTTGATGCGCAAGGCTGGGCATCCAGATGCCCAAGCTGCTGGCAGGCGCAGCGGGGAGCGCGCCGCACCGCCGTCTGCCGCGGAGGCCACGCCGCCGCGCGCAGTCGCAGGCAGGCAGGTCGCGATCGACGAAGCGGATGGCGCGGACGAGCTGAACGAGCTGGGCATTGCCGCCCAGGGGGCCACCCGTTCGGGCCCGGACTCGGTCGAGCGGCCCACCATCCTCGTGGTCGACGACACGCCGGACAACCTCCGTTTGCTCGCTCATCTCTTCAAGGAGGAGTTCCGGATCCGGATCGCCCATCACGGCGAGAAAGCACTGCGGATCTGCCAGAGTGACACGCCGCCGGACCTGATCCTGCTGGACGTGATGATGCCGGGTATCGACGGCTTCGAGGTCGCTCAGCAACTGCGCGAGCATCCGTCCTCGCAGCACATCCCGATCATCTTCGTGACCGCCCTGAACGACGAAGAGTCGCAGCGCCGAGGCATGGCGCTCGGCGCGGTAGATTTCGTCGCGAAGCCGATCAACCCGAGCCTCCTGCAGGTGCGGGTGCGCAACTTCATGCGCTATGTGAGCCTGCACCGCCAGCTGCAGTCCGACTACGACACGATGCTGGAAGCCGCGCGGCTGAAGGACGATGTCGACCAGATCATGCGACACGACCTGAAAGGCCCGCTGGCGGCGGTGGTCGGCCTGGCGCGCGACCTGATCGATGGCGGCAAGTCGCCCACCGAACAGCATGAGCAACTGCGGATGATCGAAGACGCCGCCCTGCAGACGCTGGACACGATCAATCTCTCCGCGGAGATCTACAAGATCGAGACCGGCCGCTTCGAGCTGGAGCCCCGCATCGTGCCGCTCGCTTCCATCATGCGCAGCCTCGTCGGCGCGACCCGCGAGGTATTCGCCGTGAAGCATCTCGACATTGCGCTTCACAGCCCGGGCGGGGTGAACGTGCGCGGGGAGCCGGCCTTCTGCTACTCGTTGTTCCAGAACCTACTCAAGAACGCCTGCGAGGCCGCGCCGGATGGCAGCCGTGTCAGCGTCACGCTCAGCGCCGGCGAGGCGGTGAAGGTGGTCATCGAGAACGGCGGCGTCGTTCCCGCCGGGATCCGCGAGCACTTCTTCGACAAGTTCGCCACGGCGGGCAAGAAGGGCGGCACCGGCCTCGGCACCTACTCGGCGAAGCTGCTCACCGAGGCGCAGGGCGGCGCCATCTCCATGGAGACGAGCGACGAGCAGGACCTCACGCGATTGACCGTGACCCTGCCGCGCGTGCCCTCCGCCTAGGGCCGTTCCCCGCGCGGCGTTCAGGCGTCACGTCTCAGGCGTCACGTCTCAGGCGCCACGTCCCGAGCGTGGCAGGTCTCATGGGTGCCGCAATCGACGTTCCGCAAGTCGGAACGCGACATCGATCAGCAGCGCCAGGGCCGCCGCCGGAATCGCGCCGGCCAGCAGCATCTGGTGGTCATTGACCGCGAGGCCGATCGTGATCCGTTCGCCCAACCCACCGGCGCCGATGAAGGCCGCGATGGTCGCGGTGCCAACGCCGATCACCGCGGCGCTGCGGATGCCTGCGAGGATGACGGCGCCCGCCAGGGGTAGTTCGATGTAGTGGAGGATCTGGGCGCGGCCGAGGCCGAGCGCCTGCCCTGCTGTCTTGAGCCCGGCGGGCACCTCGCGCAGGCCTGCCACGGTGTTGGCGACGATAGGCAGCAGGGCATAGAGGAAGAGTGCGACCAGCGCCGGCAGCGTGCCTATCCGCCCGAACACCGGGATCAGCACGGCGAGCAGGGCGAGCGAAGGGATGGTCTGCAGCACGCCGACGACGGCGAGGAGGACACCGCCCGCAGCGGATTCCGCAGCGAGGATGCCGAGCGGGATGCCGACGGCGCAGGCGGCGAGCACCGAGAGGAACACCAGCATCAGGTGCTGCAGCGTGAGGCGTGCGAGGTCGGGGCCGAACATCTTGCCCAGCCAGCTCGCCGGGGCTGCCCCCGAGGCCTTCGCCGAAGCCGCCTTCGCCTTGCCGCTGCCAGCGAGGAATTGCCGCGCGACTTCGCTGAAGCTGCGATTCTCCAGTTCTGCCTGGGCGTTGAGGTGGATCATCGTGTCGCCATCGATCTTCCCGGCGAGCTGCTGCAGCGCGGCCCAGGCCTGCGGCGCGCGCTGGGCAGCGTCGAGGCGATAGAGGATCACCGCCTCGTAGCGCGGGAAGTAGCCGCGATCGTCTTCCAGCACCTTCAGGCGGTAGCGGGCGATCTTCGCGTCGGTGGAGTAGATGTCGATGGCATCGACCTGGCCGTTGGCCACGGCTTCGTAGGCGATGCCGTGGTCCAGCCCGGTCGGCGTCTGGTGCAGGCCGTAGCGCTCGGCGAGTCCGGGCCAGCCGTCGGCACGGCCGAGGAATTCATGCGAGATGCCGAAACGCGCCTCGGAGCGGGAGGCCAGGTCGCCCACGCGCTTGAGCTGCCAGTCGCGCGCCTTCTGTTCCGAGACGGCGATCGCATAGGTGTTGTTGAAGCCCAGCGGCGCGGCTACCCCCAGGCCCATCGGTGCGAGTTCGCGGTTGAGGGCTTCGAGACTCGCGCCGGCCTTCTCGTGGCGGAGGATTTCCAGTTCCAGCGTGCCGGTGTATTCCGGGTAGAGGTCGATGCTGCCCTGGCGTAGAGCACTGAACACCACGGTGGTGTTGCCCAGGCCCTGCACATGCTGCGCGGGGCCAAAGCGCGCCGCGGTCTGGGTGAGGATTTCGCCCAGCACATAGGACTCGGTAAATCGCTTGGAGCCGACGCGCAAGCCAGGTTCGGCGGCGCCTGCCCGGCCGCCGCCTGCGAGCGAGAGCGCGATCGCGCAGCAGGCGAGGGCGCTTGCCGCCACGGCGCGCCAGCGCGGCCGTGACGGAAGAGAGACTCCGATCTCCGGCACCGCGTCAGCGCGGCGCATCCAGCCAATGCAGGCTGAAGAGATTGTCCGGATCGCACCACACCTGGCCGGGCCGGAAGCCGGCCGCGGTGGCCAGCGCCCGGAAGCCCTCGACGCTGAACTTGTGGGAGTTCTCGGTATGCAGCGAGTCGCCTTCTTGCAGGGGAAAACGATAGCCGCCAATTGTCAGCACCTGCGGACGCATGTTGACCAGGTGCATCTCGATGCGCTGGAGCAGCGGGTTGTAGAAGGCGTAATGAGCGAAAGCCTCCGCGTCCAGCTCCGCGTCCAGCTCGCGTTGCGCGCGCTCCAGCAGGTTGCGGTTGAAGGCTGCGGTGACGCCTGCGGCATCGTTGTATGCCGCGTGCAGCACGGCCGGATCCTTGACCAGATCCACGCCGATCAGCATGCCGCCGCCGCGCAGCAGTACCGCGGCCTGGCGCAGGAAGCGCTGGGCTTCATCGGGCGTGAAGTTGCCGATGCTCGAACCGGGGAAGAAGCCGACGCGCCGGCCATCGACCGGCAGGTTCGGGAGCGCGATCGGCCGTGTGAAGTCGCCCACCACCGGATGGATCGCGATGCTCGGGTAGTCCTTCTTCAGCTCGGCACTCGCGGCCAGCAGGTGCTCGCCGGAAATGTCGATCGGCAGGAAGCGGCGCGCGGTCGGCAGCGCGTCGAGCAGTAGCCGGATCTTGACCACCGAGCCGGCGCCGAACTCGATGATGTCGGCATGTTCGCCCACACATTCGGCGATCTCATCCGCATGCTGGCGCAGCAGGCCGATCTCGGTGCGGGTCGGGTAGTACTCGGGCAGTGCGCAGATCTGGTCGAACAGTGCGGAGCCCTTGGCGTCGTAGAAGAACTTCGGAGAGATCGTGCGTGGCCGGCTGGAAAAGGCTTCCAGCAGGGCATTGCCGAAGTCACCGAGGTCGTGTTCGCGCGTGGCGAGTCGGGCGAGGACGGCGGCGTTCATTCGTCGCGCGCCAGGCGGATGCCGGAGAACTGCCAGCGCGCAGCCGGCGGGAAGAAGTTGCGATAGCTCGCGCGGATATGTCCGGGCGGCGTGGCGCAGCTGCCGCCGCGCAAGACGAGTTGTCCGACCATGAATTTTCCGTTGTATTCGCCCGCCGCGCCCGAGAAGGGCCGGAAGCCGGGGTAGGGGTCATAGGAAGAGCGGGTCCATTCCCAGACATCGCCGAACATCTGGCAGAGCTGGTCCTGGCCGGCTTCATTGGCGCCCGCAGGCGTCGGATGCAGCGCGTCGTCGAGCAGGTGGCCGCGCGTTGCCTGCCTTGAGGCGGCGGCTTCCCATTCGAATTCGGTCGGCAGCCGCGCGCCTGCCCAGGCGGCGTAGGCGGCGGCTTCGTAGAAACTCACATGGCAGACCGGCTCGTCGCCGATCACCGGGCGCTGGCCGCGCAGGGTGAAGACCTGCCAGCGGCCAGCCTCGTCCTGTTCCCAGTACAGCGGCGCCTGCCAGCCCTGCGCCTTGACCATCGCCCAGCCGTCGGAGAGCCAGAACTCGGGGCGGCGGTAGCCGTCGTCCTCGATGAAGGCGAGGTATTCGGCGCAGCTCACCAGACGGTTCGCCAGCGCGTAGGGATGCAGCAGCACACGATGCCGCGGCGCTTCGTTGTCGAAGGCGAAGGCCTCGCCTGCGTGGCCGACCTCGGCCTCGCCGTGGCGGCAGGCAATCCAGCGCAAGGGCGCGGGTTCGCCTGCGGCCAGCGGCACCGGCGGCCGATAGGCGGGCCGGATGATGTTGCGCGAGAAGAGATGCTTGATGTCGGTGAGCAGCAGCTCCTGATGCTGCTCCTCGTGATTCAGCCCGAGCTCCAGCAGGGTGGCGATCTCTTGCGTGGCACGCGGGCTGTCGAGCAACGCGAGCATCGCGGCATCCACATGGGCGCGATAGGCATGCACCGATTCGAGGGAGGGCCGAGTGAGCAGGCCGCGCTCCGGGCGGGCATGGCGCGGGCCGAGCGCCTCGTAATAGGAGTTGAAGAGATAGTGGAAGGCCGGGTCGAAGACCTGGTAGCCAGGCAGGTGTTCGCGCAGGATCACCGTTTCGAAGAACCAGGTGGTGTGAGCCAGATGCCATTTGGTCGGACTGGCGTCGGGCATCGACTGGACGCACTGGTCCTCTGGCGAGAGCGGGGCAGCGAGCGCCATGCTGCGGGCCCGCACTGTTTCGAACTGCTGGATATGGGGCCGCTCCTGCGCAACGCTGGCGCGGACGGCTTCGCGAATCGGCACTGCTTGCTCCTTTCCGGGTTGAGGCCGGGCGAACGGCTGGACTGGAACGGCAGAACTGCAGGGTGAGATCCGACGGGCTACTGCGGATCGAGCACTTCGAATCGAATACCGCGGATCGAACGCCGGGTAGGCATTCGCGAGGAAGGGGGCGCGGGTGGCGCCAGGCAAGGTCGGACCCGAAAGCAGAAGTCGGGTTCCGGGCTTTGCAGAGCAGAAACCCAGTGTCTGCCCGAAGGCGCCGCTTGTCCAGCCTCGGCCGGCAAAGCCTGCGGCGCCATCATTGCGGAAGCGTTACGAAGGTCTCAGGCGGGGCGCTCCTCATGCAGGCAGAGGATGTTGCCCTCGGTGTCCTTGAACCAGGCCGCGCGCTCGGCGCCGAGCTCACAGATGTGATCGACCGTGAGCAGGCCGGGCAGCGTGTAGTCCTCGAACACGACGCCGCGCGCTTGCAGCTCCGCCACGCAGCGATGGATGTCATGGACTTCGAAACTCACGGCGGTGTGTTCAGCGCGCGTCCCGCCGTCTTTGGGGAAGAGGGCCAGCGTGGTGGCGCCACAGTGGTAGCTGTATTTGCCGTCAGCCCGGGCCTCTCCGGCAGCCAGTCCCAGGCTGTGTTCGTAGAAGTCGCGGGCGCGGCCGAGATCGATGACCGGCAGCATCACGGTCACCGGGGCGGAGGAAAGTTGCATGACGGGCCTCCCTGGTAAGTCTGCCTGCTTCTAGTCAAGACCAGCCCGCGGGTCCGCTCAAGCCGCCGTTACCTAATCCAGGCCAAAAAGGCTCGGCGGTTTCACGCCCAGGTCGCGAAGGATGGTGCGGGCAGCTTCCAGGCCCGAGCGAACCGCGCCTTCGAGCGTGGCGGGATAGTCCGAGGCCACGTAGTCGCCCGCCAGGAACAGGTTCTTGACCGGCGTGCGCGAGATCGGCCGGAACACGCCCGGTTCGCAGGCGAAGGTGGCGCGCTTCTCGGTGATCACCTTGGACCAGACCGGTGCAGGGATGCGCACGTGCTGGGCCGCAAAGAGCTTTTCCAGCTCGGCATGCGCCTGCAGCGCCGTGTCTTCACGGCTCAGTCCCTTGCCGGCTGCGCTCACCACGCCGGCCAGCAAGCCGCTGGGGCCGCCGAGCTGGCCGCGGTCGAAGATCCACTGCAGCAGGCCTTCGCTCTGCGCAACCATCGGTTGGGGCAGGGCGAGCGGCGGATCGTAGGCGAGGTAGACCGTGGTGATCGCCTCGTACGGGATCTCGGCGAGCTGGGCGCGCAGGCGCTCGAGTTCGCCAAAGTCCTGGGTGAGATTGGGCACTTGCCAGGGGCCGGTGGCGATAACCGTGTGGGAGTAGCGGCGGTCCCAGGGATCGCCTTCCAGCACGAAACCGTGCTCATCCCGGCTGATGCGACGGATGCTGGTCGCGGTATGCACCGTCTGCCCCTGGCGCGAGAGATAGAGCGTTGCCGGCACCGGGAACAGCTCGGTGAGATCCACCTTGGGGATCAGCATTTCGGACGCGCTGGCCGATGCCGCCACGCTGTCGCGCAGCACATTGGCAAAGACCTGGGCCGAGGCCCGCGCCGCCGGCGTGTTCAACGCGGCGAGGCAGAGTGGCTCCCACACCAGGGTACGCAGTCGTGTCGTCTGTTGGGTGCGGCGCAGGAGCTCGCTCACCGAGCAGTCCCCGTTGAGTACGAAGCGGCAGGCCTTGAGTTCGCGCAGCAGACGGATCGCGGCGAAACGGTCGGCCCAGGTGAGGCCCTTGGCGCGCAAGAGACCCACCGCCAGGTGCAGGGGTGCCGGCAGGCGGGCGGCTTCCAGGTGCAGCTCGCCCGGTACATGCAGGAAGAACGGGCGGCTATAGAGCCGCTTGGGGCTGACCTTGAGCAGGCGCATCAGCCGCAAGGTCTCGGTGTAGGCGCCGATCAGCAGATGCTGGCCGTTGTCGATCCGCCAGCCATCCTTCTCCACCACACGGGCGCGACCGCCCAGGACCTGGGCGCTCTCGAAGACCGCGACGGATTGTTCCGCACGGGCCAGTTCGACGGCGCAGGCGAGCCCGGCCCAGCCGCCGCCGATGACTGCGATCTGCGGACTCATGAGGCGGTGGTGGAAGGCGTCAGGATGTCGGCCGCGTGGAAATGGAAACTGCGGCTGCGGCGGTCCTCGAAATAGAAGCGCAGGGTCATTGCGACCGAGCGGAAGGCCAGTTCGTCCCAGGGGATCTCCTCCTCGCGGAAGAGCCGCACCTCCAGCGACTCCTCACCGGGGGCGAAGTCCAGGTCGAGCAGGCGGGCGCGGTAGAGCATGTGGACCTGGCTGATATGCGCGACGTTGATCAGCGAGTACAGGTCGCCGACCTCGATCCGGGCACAAGCCTCCTCGGCCGTCTCGCGTGCGGCGGCCTCGGCAGTGGTCTCGTTGTTCTCCATGAAGCCGGCGGGCAGAGTCCATTTGCCATGCCGCGGCTCGATCGCCCGGCGGCACAGGAGGATCTGGTCCTCCCATTCCGGGATCGCCCCCACCACCATCTTGGGATTGCTGTAGTGGATGGTGCCGCAGGCCTCGCACACATGGCGGGGCAGGTGGTCTCCGGCAGGGATGCGCAGCGCGACTTTCGCGCCACAGACGGAACAGAAGTTCATCGTGGGCTGGGGGACGGAACGGCCCGCCGGAGGCGGCGGGACCCGGGTCAGGGCGGGATTCTAACTTGTCCTCAAGTTCACGGTCCGGTGGCCGTAAAGCCGCGTATCCGATGCCGTTCTGAATCGCCGTCTTGCTGCGCGCCGTGGCCGCTGCGAGACCGCGAAGGTGCACATGCCTCCTCCGCTGGACTTCACCCGCTTCGAGCAACTCAAGACCACCGGCGACCTTCCCTCGCCGAAGGGGGTCGCGCTCGCCATCATGCGGGCGACCCAGGCAGACGACGTCTCCATGGCCGAACTCGGCCACATCATCCGTTCCGACCCCGCCTTTTCCGGCCGCCTGATCAAGGCCGCCAACGGTCTGCAGGGCTATGGCCGGCGCCCTGTTGCCGCGGTGCAGGACGCGCTGCTGATCCTGGGCCTGCCGGCCGTCCGCAATCTCGCCCTCGGTTTCTCGCTGCTAGGCCACTATCGCGGCGGATCCTGCGAATCCTTCGACTACGACCATTTCTGGTCAGGCTCGGTGCTGGCCGCGGTGGCGATGCAGAAGCTCGCCCAGCGCACCCGCGCCGCGCCCGCGGACGAAGCCTATTGCATCGGCCTGCTCGCCCGGGTGGGTGAGCTCGCGCTTGCTACGCTTTTCCCGCGGGAATACGACGCGCTGCTCGCTTCCCCCATCGCGGGCGATCCGCAAGGCCTGGTCCACGCCGAGCAGGAAGCCTTCGCGATGACGCATCGCGAACTGAGCGGCGCCATGCTGGCCGACTGGGGGGTGCCGCGTATCTTCGTTGATGCGGTGATCAACCATGAATCTGCCGAGGCGCCGGCGGGCGACCTGAACCGCGAACAGATCCTTGTCGCCGCGCTCGGTCTTGCGCGTGCGATCGCTGAGGCCTGCCTGGAGCCCAAGGAAAGCCGCGCCACGCGCCTGCCGCTCCTGCAGGAGAAAGCGCGCGTGCTGCGCATCGAGCCGCAGGACCTCTACGCGCTCTGCGACGAAGCAGCGCGCGATTGGCTTGAATGGGGCGCGATGCTCCAACTGCCGACCACCAGCCTCGAATCCTTCTCCACGCTCAAGCTGCCCGAGCCGGCGCCTGTCGTGGCTGCCGCCACCGCCGCGGCGGTACCCGCCCACGCGGCGTCGCGCCCGTCGGCGTCCGTCAAGGAGGCGCGCCTGCGCATCCTGGTGGCCGATGCCGACGCCGATATCCGCCGCGCGGTGCGCGCCGTGCTGGAGGAAGCCGGCCATGAGGTGCAGGAAGCCGAGCGCGTGCAGGACGCGGTGGAGATGGCGGTGTTGGTCCAACCGCACATGATGATCGTGGACTGGGGCTCGGCCGAGGGCAGTGGACTCAAGACCGTGCAGCACCTGCGCCAGACGCGGACCGGACGCAGCATCTACGTGCTGCTGCTCACCGGCCACGAGAACGAGCAGCGCCTGGTTGAAGCCTTCGAATGTGGCGTCGACGATTTCATGACCAAGCCGGTCAACCCGCGGGTACTACTGGCCCGACTGCGTGCCGGCCTTAGGGTTGTGAAGCTGCATGAAGAGATCGAACGCGACCGCGAAGAGATCCGCCATGTGGCGGCCGAGCTCGCGGTGTCCAACCGTCGGCTGCAGGAAGTCGCACTCTCCGATCCGCTCACCGGCTTTCCGAACCGTCGTTACCTGAGCGAGCGGCTGCTCGCCGAATGGGCGGCCGCTGTCCGCAATGACCGTCCGCTCGCCGCGCTGGCGGTGGACCTGGATGAGTTCAAGCTGATCAACGACACCTACGGCCACGACGTCGGCGACGCCGTGCTCAAGAGCGCGGCGCTCTCGCTCAAGAATGGCCTGCGCTCGCACGACGTGATCGCACGCACCGGTGGGGACGAGTTCGTGGTGATTTGCCCTGACACCACTCTGGCCGGCGCGGAACAGGTAGCCAACCGCCTGCGCACGCTGGTGGAGCAAAGCACGGTGACCTCCGGCCGCCTCCAGTTGCGGGTGACCGTGAGTGTCGGTGTGGCAGCCCGGGAACCCGGGATGTCCGATCCTGAACTGTTGTTAAAGCGCGCCGACCAGGCGCTTTATGCCTCGAAGGAAGCCGGTCGCAATCGCGTTTCCAGCATCCAGGAGCGGCGGGTCAACGAGGTGGGAAGCGCCGTAAGGCATTGATTTCACGTCTTCGCGCCGCCTCGTCGAACCCATGTAGGAAAAACTCCTACGTGGGGCGTGGCTTTTTGCCTGAGGCTTTTTTCCGACAGAGACCGACTCAAGTTCCAAAACTGGCAGCGTTACTGTTCGCCTCACTGAAATCCCGCAATCAAAGCGGGACATGGAGGCCCCAATCATGCGCGCTACTGCCCAGCTTTCGGAAGAAGTTCGCGATCTGAACCTGTCGTATCTCATGCTCGCCCAGCGTCTGCTGGCCGAAGATCGCCAGGCCGCGATGTTCCGGCTCGGCGTCGGTGAGGATGCGGCGGACGTACTGGCTTCCCTATCGCCGGCGCAAGTCCTGCGCATGGCTTCGAGTGGCATGCTGCTCTGCCAGATGCGCTTCAGTGACGACATGCTGCTCGGCCTGCTCTCCAGCCATGAGCGCGAACCCGGCATCGCCAGCATCCATGCCGCGATTGTCGCTGCCGGCCGCCCGGTCGAGAACCTCGCCTGAGGCGCCGATCATGACCGCCCGCAGCGTAGTGAAGGACGCCATCGATACCCAACGCGCGATCGAGATGATCCGCATGGGTGCGCGCATGCAGATGCTCGAGGCCGAGACCGGCCTGTCGCGCGAGCGCCTGCTCAAGCTCTACAAGGAAGTGCGTGGCGAGTCGCCGCCCAAGGGCATGCTGCCGTTTTCGACCGACTGGTTCATGAGCTGGCAGCAGAACATCCATGCCTCGCTTTTCCTCGGTTTCCAGGATTTCCTCCGCGCGCATGGCGAGCAGGAAGGGCTGGAAGTGGTGCTGGCAGCCTATCGCCTGTATCTGCAGCACTGCGAGGAGCACCAGCTCGAATGCGTGCTCAGCCTCACCCGCGCCTGGACGCTCAACCGCTTCTTCGACGCGAAGATGCTGGACCGCGCGACCTGTACCTGCTGCGGTGGGCGTTATGTGTCCCACGCCTTTGAGCCGACCCAGAACTACGTGTGCGGCCTGTGCAACATGCCGTCGCGTGCCGGAAAGGGCCGCCGCGCAACGGACGAGCGGGCGGTTGCCTGAGAGGCTCTCCTGGGCCAAACTCTGCTGCCCTCGATCGAGGCTGCAAGCGCCAGAGCGCCGGACCTGTTCCGGCGCTTTGCTTTTGGCGAAGCCGTTCCGCGGCGCCCGGCGGGTGCTCAAGTTTGTCTTGGCGGCGCCGATACTCCGGATGCCAGCGGGCGGTCTCGCGCTACCCGCGTAATCACTGAATTCCAATACGGTCCGACAGCCTCGTACCCGCCTCGCCCCCGGAGGAAAGCACCAAGATGTTCCTGATCATCGGTTACGTGATCATTCTCGCTGCCGCGCTTGGCACCTATGCCATCCACGGCAGCCTCGGCGCGCTGTGGGTACCGGCCGAGTACATCGCCATCCTGGGCCTCATGATCGGCGGCTTCGTAGCCAGCAACGGCATCAAGTCGATCAAGGGCGTCATCGGTGCGCTGCCCAGCGTGTTCAAGGGCGGCGGCTACGACAAGGCGGCCTATGTCGACCTGCTGGCGATGCTCTACGAGATCCTGGCCAAGGTCCGCAAGGAAGGCCTGATGTCGATCGAAAGCGACATCGAGAATCCGGAAGGCAGCCCGATCTTCTCTAAGTATCCGAAGCTGCAGGCCGACCATCACGCGATGGAGTTCCTCACCGACTATCTGCGCATGATGGTGGGCGGCAACCTGAACGCCTTCGAGATCGAAAACCTGATGGACATGGAAATCGAAACCCATCATCAGGAAGCGCATGGCCCGGTGCACGCCGTGAGCAAGATGGCCGACGGCGTTCCCGCCTTCGGTATCGTGGTGGCGGTGATGGGCGTGGTGAACGTGATGGGTTCCGTGGGCGAGCCGCCTGCGGTGCTTGGCAAGATGATCGGTGGCGCGCTGGTCGGTACCTTCCTCGGTATCCTGATCTCCTACGGTTTCGTGGCGCCGATCGCCAGCCAGCTCGAACAGAAGGTGGACGAGGGCGGCAAGATCTACCAGTGCATGAAGGCCGTGCTGCTGGCCAGCATGAACGGCTACGCGCCGCAGGTGGCCGTGGAATTCGGCCGCAAGGTGCTGTTCTCCACCGACCGCCCCGGTTTCAAGGAACTGGAAGAAGAGATCAAGTCGCGCAAGAAGTAAGCGCGCGCCCGTCTCCATCGATGCCATCGCTTTGATCTAGCCATTCATGGCCGAATCTACCCAACAGCCAATCGTCGTCAAGAAGATCAAGAAGGGCGGCGCCGGCGGCCACGGCGGCGCCTGGAAGATCGCCTATGCGGACTTCGTGACCGCGATGATGGCCTTCTTCCTCTTGATGTGGCTGCTCGGCTCGACCACCGAGAGCGACCTCAAAGGTATCTCCGATTTCTTCAATTCCCCGCTCAAGATCGCGATGCAGGGCGGTCGTGGCTCTGGCGACGCGACCTCGCTGGTGCAGGGCGGCGGCGAGGATCTGACCCGCTCGGTGGGGCAGGTGGCCAACGCCGATTACGAAGACAGCAAGCATCGCCTGCCGCATGCCAAGGTCATGCCGCCTGATGTGGAGCGGGCCGAACGCCAGCGCTTCCAGGAAGTGAAGCAGCGGCTGGAGGCGATGATCGAAGCGAGCCCGATGCTGCGCCAGTTCAAGAAGCAGCTCTTGCTCGACATCACCAGCGAGGGGCTGCGCATCCAGATCGTCGATGAGCAGAACCGGCCGATGTTCGATTCCGGAGCCTCGACGCTCAAGCCCTATACCCGTGACATCCTCCATGCGATCGCGCAGACGCTCAATGGCCTGGAAAACCGTGTCAGCATCTCCGGGCATACCGACGCCACGCAGTACGCGGGCGGCAACCGCGGCATGAGCAACTGGGAGCTTTCCGCCGACCGCGCCAACGCCTGCCGTCGCGAACTCACCGTGGGCGGGCTGGACGACGAGAAGGTCGCCCGCGTGGTGGGCCTCGCATCCACGGTGCCGCTCGATCCGCAGGACGAATTCAGTCCGACCAACCGGCGGATCAGCATCGTGGTCATGAACCGCAAGACCGAAGAGGCGCTGTCGCGCTCGCGCAATACGATCGACGTCACCAGCGGTCGCGAGGCACCCAGCGCAGCTCAACTGCAGGAAGCAGGCAACGGCCAGGTGAAACCGGCCGCACCCTGAGGGCATCCGTCATGGCCGATCTACCGCGCAAACCTTTCGTTCCTCCGCCCGCGCCGAGCGCGAGGCCGACGACGCCTTCCGCCCCCGCGACACCGGACCGCGGCGCCAACGCAAGGGCTGCGGTCTATGACAGCTTGCGTCGCATCGAAGGCGGCGAGCGCGAATTCCTGTTCACGCCGCAGGACTTCGAGCGGGTGCGCGCACTGATCTACAAGCACGCCGGCATCTCGCTCGCACCGAGCAAGCAGGACATGGTCTACAGCCGCCTTGCGCGTCGCCTGCGCGCCTGCGGCGACAAGCGCTTCTCGGACTATCTGGACAAGCTGGAGAAGGACCGCAACGGCAGTGAGTGGGAGCAGTTCGTCAATGCGCTCACCACCAACCTGACTTCCTTTTTCCGTGAGTCGCATCACTTCGACGTGCTGGCGGATTTCCTGCGCAAATCGCAACGCAAGCCGATCAAGATCTGGTGCTGCGCGGCCTCGACCGGCGAGGAGCCGTACTCGATCGCCATCACCGCCTGCGAAGCCTTCGCCTCGCTCACGCCGCCGGTGCAGATCGTGGCGAGCGACCTGGATACCAACGTGCTCGCGCAGGGCGAACGCGGTATCTACGGCATGGACCGGGTCGACCGTCTGGAGAAAGGGCGGCTCGAACGCTACTTCCTCAAGGGCACGGGCGAGCTGGCGGGTAAGGCCAAGGTGCGGCCGGAGCTGCAGCGCCTGCTGAGCTTCCGGCGGGTGAACCTGCTGGAGCCCGGCTGGCCGATCCAGGGACCCTTCGATGTGATCTTCTGTCGCAACGTCATGATCTACTTCGACAAGCCGACGCAGCATCGCATCCTCGAACGTTTCGTCCCGCTGCTGCAGCCGGATGGCCTGCTGTTCGCCGGCCATTCGGAGAACTTCATGCATGCGGCCGATCTCTTCCGTTCGCTCGGGCGCACGGTCTACCAGCGCGCCGACAAGCGCGCGTAAGCGCGCATACCGATCATGATCAAGGTCCTGGTCGTCGACGACTCCGCGGTGATGCGCAACCTGCTCGCCGAGCTGATCAACGAGCCGCATGCGATCCGCGTCGTCGGCTCTGCGGCCAATGCGGCAGAGGCCGAACGGATGATCGACCGCTTGCGTCCGGACGTCCTGACGCTGGATGTCGAGATGCCCGGCACCGACGGCCTGCAGTTGCTCGAACGCGTCATGCAGACGCGGCCGTTGCCGGTGGTCATGATTTCCGGTCTGACCGAGCGCGGCTCCGATATCACCTTCCGTGCGCTGGAACTGGGCGCGGTCGACTTCGTCGCCAAGCCGCGCCGCGATCCGATCAATGGCCTGCGCCCCTATGCCGACGAGATCCGCGAAAAGATCCGCACCGCGCATGCGGCACGCCTGATTTCACCGGAGCGCTTCGCGGCCGGCGGCACGTCCGCGACGCATGCGCCTTCATCGCCCGTGGCACTCGAGGCTTCGGTCCTGCGCGAAAACCTGGTACTGATAGGTGCTTCTACCGGCGGCACCGAGGCGATCAAGGATGTACTTACCACGCTGCCTGCGGAGATGCCCGGCATCGTGATGGTCCAACACATGCCGGAGATGTTCACCGGTTCCTTCGCGCGACGGCTCGACTCACTCTGCAATGTGCGAGTCAAGGAAGCGGAGCAGGGCGAGCGGATCCTTCCCGGTCACGCCTATCTGGCGCCGGGGCATTCGCACCTGGCGGTGCGTCGCGGTGCCGGCGGTTATGTCTGTGAGCTACAGCGTAGTGAGCCGGTGAACCGGCATCGGCCTTCGGTGGACGTGCTCTTCCATTCCGGCGCGCAGGTCGTGGGCCCGCGCGGCGTCGGCGTCATCCTCACCGGCATGGGCAAGGACGGCGCGCAAGGCATGCTGGCCATGCACCGCAGCGGCACCTGGACCATCGGTCAGGACAAGGAGTCCTGCGTGGTATACGGCATGCCGCGGGAAGCGGCCGAGATCGGGGCGGTGGACGAGGTCGCGCCGCTCGGGCAGATTGGACAACGGATTCTTGCCCGCCTGCGCCAGCCTGCGCGGCGGATCCTCTAAGATAAAAAGGCCGCCCGACCCCAGGTGGCCCTGCGCGGAGAACGTCATGGAAACAAACGTGAGTTTCGTGGACGGCAAGGGCGTGATGAAGCTTGCCGGTCGCTTCGATTTCAATTCCCATCGGGAATATCGCGACGCGCTCAACAACCTGATTGCACTCGACGACGCCGAATCCTTCATCGTCGACCTCGGCGGCGTGAGCTACCTCGACAGCTCGGCGCTGGGCATGCTGCTCCTGCTGCGCGACAAGGCCCGCCAGGCCGGCAAGGAAGTCAGCCTGGCCGGCGTGCAGGGCAGCGTGCGCGAAGTGCTGGAGATCGCCAACTTCGGCAAGATGTTCAGCATCGGTTGATCGCACGCGACCGGCCACGCAGGAAGGAGCCGCTGGTGCGGCTCTTTTCGCTTCGGTACGGCCGAGACTCGCGCCGGCGCCAGGAATTCCTGTTCGCTCACCGGAGGGCCGCATCCTGATGGATCTGCAATGGGCAAAGGACTTCGCCGGGGAGTGGGTGGCGGCATGGAATGCCCACGATCTCGAACGCGTTCTTTCCCACTACCACGACGACTTCGAAATGAGCTCGCCGCTGATCGTCGAGCGTATGGGCGAGCCCAGCGGCAAGCTGCGCGGCAAGGCCGCCATCCGGCCCTATTGGGCCGCTGGCTTGGCCGCGACGCCGCCCTTGCGTTTCGAACTGCTGGGCGTGTTCGCTGGTGTCGGCGGCCTGACGCTGCACTACCGGAGTGTCGGCCGTCGCCATGTGACTGAAGTGCTGACGGTCAACGAATCCGGCGAGATCATCCGCGGCGCGGCCTACTATGGCGATCCCTGCTGAGCCGGGCAGGGCGCCGGGCCGTTCCCTTTGCGGCATCCTTTCTCTACCCGAGCTTCATTGACCTGACATGCCCCGATACGTCGCCCTGCTGCGTGGTGTGAGCCCGATGAACGCCAAGATGCCGGAGCTCAAGCGCTGTTTCGAGTCAGCCGGCTTCACCGAAGTGCGCACCGTGCTGTCGAGCGGCAACGTGGTGTTCGATGCGCGCGCCGCAAAGCCCGAGGTGCTTGCGCGCCGCGCAGAGAAAGCGATGGAGGAAGGCGTCGGCCGCAGCTTCTCCACCATCGTGCGGCCGGTCGCAGAACTTCAGGCCCTGATCGATTCCAGTCCCTTCGACGCCTTCGATCTTCCAACCGCCGCAAAGCGCGTCGTCACCTTCCTGCGCAAGGCGCCGGAGAGCGAACCCGCGTTCCCCATCGAGCGCGAGGGTGCCGCGATTCTCGGGAGAGTCGGGCTCGAAGTCTTCAGCGCCTACGTGGTCAGCGAGAAGGGGCCGGTGTTCATGGCGGTGCTGGAGCGCACCTTCGGCAAGGACATCACCACGCGCACGCTCGACACGGTGATCAAGTGCGCGCGTGCCTGAGCGCATCGGCGCTGCGCGTCTGCTCCGCCTCGATAGTCGCCTCGCGCGCCGTCGCAGGCAGCTTGGCCGGGAGTGAGGTGCCCGGGCCTAACTCAGGCGCCCGGTGAAGATGTCGTCCTCGCGGTCGCCGTCCGGATTCATGAGGCTTGCGAGTGCGGCGACCAGTTGGTGACGAAGCTGGGCAGGATCGACCACGATGGTGCCGTGACCGCTGGTGTCGCGATAGCTGATGCAGACGATGTCGTCCGCCGCTACCACGTTGCCGCCGATGCTGGGCAGTTGAACGCTGCCGCGCGGATTGCGCGCCAGGGCGAGCGCGTTCTCCATGTCTTCGCGGCTCATGCTCAGGACATAGGTGATGCCGTCCTCGTCGTCTTCCAGGGCGACGAAGCTACGATCGAGTGCCTCCGGTAGAAAACCGTCGCGTCTCGCAGATCGCTTGTCATACATTTTCCGCCCCGCTTTCCAGCATCGCCTTGCTTTCATTATTCGAGCAAAGCGCGAAAGCGTTTGTTAAAAGGTGGGGCGGAAAAGGTGGAGCCGGTTCCAGTCTGAGCGGGCATCCTGGGCCGATGCGGATGCGATCGGCATCGCCCCGGCAATTGCTTCGCGCGGGCCCGAAAGACTCAGTTGAGCACGCCTGGATTGAGGGGGGCGACGTCCGGATCGTCCCAGCGATTGAGTGCCTCGGAGAGGCGGCTGTGGAGCTGCATCGGATCGACGATCAGCGTGCCATGGCCAGTGTCGTGGCGATACGAGATGCAGACGATGTCGCCGACGGCGATCGCGTTGCCGCCGATGCTCGGCAGGGACACGCTGCCGCGAGTTGCGCGCGCGAGTTGTCGCGCGTTGCGCATGTCAGCCTGGCTCATCGCCAGCACGTAGGTGACGCCGTCCTCCTCGTCCTCAAGCATGACCACGCCTTCGCGCAACGCACCTTGTAGCGCGTCGCTGCGTCCTGCAAACCAATCTCGGAACATCTTCTCCTGGCGCCTGTTTCCTGCTCGTGTTTCATTCTCGCGTGCCGTGCGTCCGTGAAGTGATAAGACAAGTAAAGGCATGCAAAGAAGCCCGCGTGACACAGGGGTTTCAATGGGTAGGTTGCGCGTGATCAGACGCGCGAAGGAAAGGGCAGGACGCGCGCGGCGGGGACCGCGCCCGGATGCGTGAGGCGCAGCGCGGCGACGAGGCGGCTCCTGAGGAGGGCGGAATCCACGACCAGCGAACCAGTGCCCGCAGGACCCTGGAAGCGGATGCAGGCAAAGTCGCCCGCCATGACCACGTTGCCGCAGATGCTGGGCAGACGCGCGCTGCCACGAGGTCTGCGGCTGAGCGCCAACGCGTGCTGCATGTCCTCCCGGCTGAGCTTCAGGATGTAGGTGATGCCGTCCTCTTCGTCGTCGAGCGCGATGAAGTCCGTATCCAGCGCGCCGACCAGCCTGCCTGCGTGGCGCGAGAAAAGCCTGCGCAAGGTACCCATGTCCGATGCCTTCCCTCCCGAAGCCGATTATTCGGGCAAAGGCCAGGCCGGGTTTGTCGAAAACTGCGCCTGTAGGCGACGCGGCTGATCGCGCGGAAGTGGCGGCTGAACAGTACTCAGTCTTCGGGAAGGATGGGACGCAGCGCATTGCCGCGGATCAGGCGGATCGGCAGGGCGTCGATGTCGAGGTCTTCCAGGCAGCGGACGTTGATCGCCCAGCCGTCAAAAGGCAACACGCCTCTTGCGCGTTCTTCCGGCGTGGGATCGCTGGGGCGTCGGAACGGTAGCACCCCGCAGCGCCGACAGAAGAACTCCCGCGCCGTGTGCGAGCCCCAGCGATATTCGGAAAGCGCTTCCCAGGGTGTGAGCAGGCGCAGGGCTTCCTTGGAAACGCGGAAGTTGAGCGTGCCGCGGCGCCGGCAGATCGAGCAGTCGCAGCTACGGACGTGGTCGATCTCGGCCTCGACCTCGAAGCGGACGGTGCCGCAATGGCAGGAACCGCGGTGCAGGGTCATGGCGTACCCGTTTGGCGCAATCGGCCAGCCCGCCTCAGCGTCCCTGGAAGCTCAAGAGCGTCAGTGCCCGGCCGTAGGCGCGGCTGCGTTCTTCGGCGCTGCCGGCAAAGCGGGCGAGCATGCTCAGGATCTCTTCGAGCTCATGACGCTGGTGTGCGTCCAGCACCACCAGGTGGTTCAGCTCGCGCGCCAGTTGGTCGTTGGCGCGCTGGTCGTCGCGGATGAGCGCGCGCACCAGGCGCACATCGTCGTTGCCATACGGGTTGTTGCAGATTTCGTGTGCGGCGCTGTTCGCAGCGGACTGCTCGTCGTCCGCCTGGACTTCCAGCCTGTAGGCGATCTCGTAGGTCTTCACGTCCTGTCCTTGTTCTTATCAGAAGCGCAGAAGGCGTATCCCCCGAATGGATGATCCGCCTGGATGTGAAGTACACCGAATTGTTTAATCTGGCACAACTGGTAGATGTGACAGCGAGACCTCACGACCGATTATTGGCTGCTTATTTGTCTGGGCAGCGTCCAGCCGTCCGCGGAGGTGTAGATCGGCGTTCCACCGATGCGGCGGGTGCATTCGTCCATCAGGTAGCCGGCTTGGCAGACCATGGACTGGAGGGTCTGGCCGATCACGGCCGGATCCTTGGCGCCGCCGTGCGCCAGGGTGCTGCTGAGTTTCTTGGCCGCGAGCATCAACTGGGCGGAGTCGGCCAGGAGTGCGGCCAGCTCGCGCGCGAGCTCCAGGTCAATCGGGGGTTTGTTCATTGGGGGCATCCTCGTTGGGGGAGGCGATCATGACAGGCGAGTGTTGCAGCTTGCTGCGCCGCGGGTCTCAGCCAAGGTGGGGGCGCAGGAGCGCGAGCAGTAACCCGACCGCGCCCGAACCCAGCACCACCGGGATCACCCCGACTTTGAATCGGAATAGCGCAAGCGCTGCGGCCAGGCCAATCAGTGCTGAAACGACATCGAAGCTTCCGGCCAGACCTTGCGGCCACAAGACGTGGTAAGCGAAGAAGACCGCCAGATTCACGATCACCCCGACGACTGCGGCGGTGATGCCCGTCAGGGCGGCGGTGAAGCGCAGGTTGCCGTGGGTGGACTCGATGAAAGGGCCGCCCAGCAGGATGAAGCAGAACGAGGGCAGGAAGGTGAAGAAGGTCACCACGCAGGCCGCCGCAGCGCCGCCCAGGAACAAGGCGTCGGCGCCGAAGACCTGTTTGGTCCAGCCGCCCACGAAGCCGACGAAGGACACGACCATGATCAGCGGCCCGGGGGTCGTCTCGCCCAGCGCCAGGCCATCGATCATCTGCGTGCCCGAAAGCCAGCCGTAGTGATCAACCGCCCCTTGATAGACATAGGGCAGGACCGCGTACGCGCCGCCGAAAGTCAGCAGCGCGGCCTTGGTAAAGAACCATCCCATTTGCGTCAACACGCCCTGCCAGCCGAGTAGCGCTGTGAGTGCGCCGATCGCCAGGCCCCATAGCCCCAGGCAGACGATAAGCACCTTGCGGAAACGCGCCCAGGAAAAGAGTGCGTGGCCGGGCGTGGGCGTGTCGTCGTCGATCAGCGCTGCTTGATGTGCCCCGGCTTTCTTGGCGTGACCGCCCCCGACGGCGAACTTTTCCGGCGCGAGTCGTCCGCCCGCGTAGCCGATCAGGCCGGCGGCCAAGACGATGAGCGGGAAGGGCGCCTTGAGCGCAAAGATCGCCACGAAAGCCGCCGCGGCAATGCACCACAGGCTGGCGTTCTTCAACGCGCGTGACCCGATCCGGTACGCAGCGTGAATTACCAGCGCCGTGACGGCAGGCTTGATTCCATGGAACAGGCCTGCGACGACCGGCAGATTGCCGAAAGCCATATAGATCCAGGAGAGCCCGATCAGGATCAGCAGCGAGGGAAGGACAAACAGCCCCCCCGCCACGATCCCGCCCCAGGTCCGGTGCATCAGCCACCCGATGTAAGTCGCCAACTGTTGCGCCTCGGGTCCCGGCAGGACCATGCAGTAGTTCAATGCGTGCAGGAAGCGCCGCTCCGAGATCCAGCGCCGACGCTCGACCAGCTCCTCATGCATGATCGCGATCTGTCCGGCCGGCCCGCCGAAGCTGATGAAGCCAAGCTTCAGCCAATAGGCGAAAGCCTCAGCGCGGGTCACGGGCTGCGGTGCGGTATCCGGCAAGGAGAGAGTGTCTGCGGTCATGCGGCGTGCGGGCGGCGAACGTATGTAGGTTGTCGAAGGCGAAGGCCTGCGAGGTCATCCGCAAGCTCATCGCTCGGAAGCAGTCCGGCAGGTAGCGCGACGCTCCGACGAGCGCGCGGAATCGTAGCGCAGCGAAGTTGCCACACGCCGATGTGGATGCGACGGTGTGGCGCGTGGGCCAACCGGGAGGGGGCTGCGTCACGCGATGGCGGCAGAGGTGGCTCGCCCGCCAATGATCCGGGAGGCTTGGCTCGTGGTTCGCGCGAAAGGTCCGATCTCGACAGATCAGTTGCCTGCGCCAGGCCGAGCTGGACGGGATGGTTCCGGGTACCGCATACATCGCTGTCGCGAACGCCCTGAAACCCCGAAAAATCAGGGGCCTGGCGTTCTCCGTGCGGATGTCGGCACAAGGATTTCGCGCCAAGGCCTACGAAAGTTATTGACAGCTTTTTCCATGTCGTCTAATATCTCGTTTCTCTGACGCGGGGTGGAGCAGTCTGGCAGCTCGTCGGGCTCATAACCCGAAGGTCACAGGTTCAAATCCTGTCCCCGCAACCAACGCCATTTGACAAGCGCCGGCCAGTCCGGCGCTTGTCATTTGTGCCGTCAGGGTTCCATCCTCCGGAACCAGACGCACTTCCCCGAGCAGCTCGCGCAAGGCATCTCGCGCGGCCGCCACGTCCTCGACTGCTTCCAGTCGGGCGACCATATCCCGGAAAATCTCTCTTGCGCGCGGCAGCATCTGCGACGGCTCAAAGGCCTCGATCGCAGCGAGGGCGGCCTGCGCGTCGTCGCGCTTTCCCTCTGCCTCCAGCAGTGCCTGCTTTGTCGACGCCGTGAAGATGCCCGCTTTGATGGCGTTCATGATGTTGTCGACATCGCGTTGCGCCGCCTGCAGCTTGCGTCTTGCATCTTGCGGGTCGGGGCGCGCTTGGCGCAGCAGCGCGCGCACTTCCTGTTCGAACCGGCGGTAGGCCTCGTCGGTCAGCATCGACGCCTTCACGTGCTCGAGCAGCACCCGCTCGATGGTTGTGCGACGGACCTTGAGTCCGTTGCTGCACACGGCCGGGCCGCGGTCTTTGTGGATCGAGCAGGCGTAGCGGTGGCGGTCGGCGATGGTGTAGGCGCCGCCGCACACGCCGCAGGTAAGCAGCCCCGACAGAATGTAGCGAGACTTTCCGCCGCCAGACGGGCGGCCCTTTGCGCGCTTGGTGATCGTCTCAGCCTTCGCCGTCTTGGCGCGCGCCTGGCATGCCTCCCACGTTTCGTCATCGACGATGCGCAGTGCCGGGTCTTCGGTGATCACCCATTCAGATTTGGGGCGCAGCGTCCGCAAGCGGCGGCCCGTCAGCGGGTCCTTCACCCAAGCCGTTTTGTTCCAGATAAGGCGCCCCACGTAGATCGCGTTACCCAGCATGCCGGTGCCCTGGGCGGCTGGATAGATGGCGCTGTGCGCCCACGTGCTGCCGCGCGGGCTTGGCACGCGGTCGCGGTTGAGCTCGTCGGCGATCTGCCGCGGCGAGATCCCCGCGGCATAACGCTTGAAGATCCGTCGGACGACGCAGGCCTCCTCCTCGACCACTTCGCGCCGGAAGCCGTCGGGCGTCGCGACGGACCGGTATCCGTACGGCAGGCCCCCTGCGGAGAACCCGGCGAGCGCCTGGCCCTTCAGGCCCCGGTGCGTCTTCTTCGCAAGGTCGTCCAAGTACAGCTCACTCATCAGGCCGCGCAGCCCGGTCTCGACCTTGTAGCCGTCGCGCGCTGTGTCCACGCCATCCGAAACCCCGATCACCCGCACGCCTGCGAACCGCAATGAGCGGATCGCCTGCGCCGATTCGATCGAGTCGCGCGAAAGCCGCGACAGGTCATCGACGAGCAGCACGTCGAACGCGCCGACGTCGGCCGCCGCCAGCATGGCGATATATCCCGGCCGGTCCGACCGCGCTCCGGACATGGCCTGGTCCTGGTACAGGGCCGGCGTGGGCCAGCCTTGGCGGTCGCAGTAGTGCTCGACGTTCCGGAGCTGGTCGCGGATCGAGGTCTCTTTCTGGTTGTCCGAAGAGAAGCGGCAGTAAGCGGCGGTGCGCATGGGCGGGATTCTAGGCAGGCGTTGCGGCCTGTTGAATGACGGGATTTGTACGCTCAGGCGCGGATTGGCTCTGCGCCTGGCGTTGCTGCTGCAAATGAGCTTGCACCGCCTGGCGCGCCAGGAGCTGGATGAGGGTGTTGTGGGCGGGGGTCATGCACCACCACCTTCCTGGGCGAGCATTGCTTTGAGCACCGCCTGAGCCTCGATCTGTGCGTCGCGGGCAACGTCCATTTGATGGGCGACGATCTGGATCTGACGGCGCTTGCGAGCGATCAGGCCTTCGAGCGCTTCGACCTTTGTGCGGCGGACGGCGCGAGAGCCGGACTGAAGCGCGAACTTCAGCTTCTTGCGCGTGAGGTGCGGCCAAGTGATACAGCGCAGCCATGCGCCGCACGGAGTTAACTTGACCGCCTCGTACTCGACGAACCCGATCGTGACGCCGCAATAGGTCTCGCTGCCATCGTCGATGTAGCGCTCCTCGGCGCGCCACCACTTGTCGCCAATGGCCGGCGCTGGAGTGTTTCGGAGCGCGGTCATGCGGCACCACCTTCTTTCGTGCGTGCGTAAAGCACCACGACGTCCGGATCGTTGCGACATTCATCAGAGACCTGCGACCAGTGCGGACGGCTGCCTGTCGCGGCGTCATTACAGAAATATCCGACAGCCCTGAACCCCGCGCTCGGCTGCTGGGCGCGGCGGTTCCAGTATTCTGGCTCGGCGCACGCTGAACAGTTCGTGCATTCGATATAGCGCCAGTTGCTTCCGTCCGCGCTCTTACCGATGGATTCGCCGACATCGGCGCTCCCGCAGAACGCGCACGGCAGCAGCTCTTGTTCGTTCGTAGTCATTGCTGCTCCTCGGCGATGGCGGCGCGCTTGCTGAACCGGCGGGGGAAAAAGTCGCAGTAAGTGTCGGTCTGCGCTTGGGCGTAAAAGGCGACGCAGTGCCTCACATGGGTGCAGTCGCCACAGGACTTTCCGTCCGGCAGCGCCATGCAGGTTTTGTCGTTGCAGGCCGCGTCTGCGCAGCATCCGTGCGTGTGTTTGCTCACGGCTTCGACTCCTCTCTGCCCGTCAGCGCTGGCCACAGCGCGAGTGGCGTGTCATAGCCAAGCATCAGCGGATGCCTGGGGTCTCCAGATGCGGTTAGGCCAAAGTGCATCACCGGCTTGCCGCTGCTGCGCAGGAGGTGGAGCAGCGCACTCAGTCTCGTGCGCATCGGCTTGATCACCTTGTTGGACTGCCCCCAGCACGGGACCAGAACGTCGGCGTCGGCGATGATCTGCTGAAGGTTGCGCAGGTTGTCGGGCCCGACTGCATCCTTGGCGTGGCGGAGGGCGTCGACGTCGGTAGCCCTGAAGGCGAATGCGTTTCCGACGATGAATCGGTGCCCGCCGTTGCGGACGGTGAAGCCCCTCCACTTGCGCACTGTTGCGTCGTCGATCGTGGCGTCGGCAGTGCTCGGATTGATGCCAAAGTACGCGAAGACTTTGCTGCCGCTGAACGGCATGCCGCAGTCGCGTTCAAGTCGGTAGCGATACTGGCCGCACTCGCTAATGATCGCGCTCATGCCACCATCCTTTCTTCGTGAGCAAAGTTCGCCCGCGCGAGCGCTTCAGCCTCGGGCGGAGAGACGCTGTTGCCGCACATGCGCACTTGCGCGGTCGCGGACAACTTGATGCGGGGGACAGACAGCGGGTCCGCGACCTGGACGCCATTGACGAACAGCAGCGAGGGGTCGGGGATCTCGTCGATCACGTATTCGGGCGGGAAGCCCTGGGCGCGATACAGCTCGGGCGCCTTGAGCATCCGCAGGGTGATGTCGACCAGCACGTACTCGCCGACCAGCACCAGGTCCGCGGGCTCGGGGAAGTGCTCCGGCAGGAAGCGGTGTAGGAGTGACGCGCACTGGCGCGCCTTATCGAGCAGCTCGGGCGCGATGCAACCGGCCGAGACCTGGACCGTTTGCACGAGCCCCATACGGCCTTTGGTTGGCAGTGTGTGCATGGGCTCGGCCACGTCTTGCCACTGGCCGCCGCTGCTGTAGTACTTCACCAGGTAGGCCGAGACGAGACGCTGCTGGCTGCCGCTTGCGGTGATGGTCGAGGCCGGCTCCGCGACCGAACGACCGTCGCCGTCGTAGAAGCCGCCATTCGCCTGCTCAAGGAACGCGGTCACCAAGGCGCGCTTGACGCCACCCGCAACGACAGTGCCCATGGGTTCGTTGCAGCCGTGAGTGCGCGCCTCCTGACCCGGCCGCTCTCCGTACCCGACGGTGACCATGTGCGCCGCGACCAGTGCTTGTTCGCCACGGTTGGCGGCCGTGATGGTCGGAATCGGTTGATCGCACGGATGCCCGCTGCGCTCGCCGTGGTGAGTCAGGTGCGTGAGGTGCGCGGCCATGAGCGCGTGGTGGGTGCCGCCCGCGGAGACTGTCGATAGCGGGTGGTCCACGGCGTGGCCGACCAGATGCGAGCCTGATGTGCCACGGAGTGGCGCGAGCGCGGGAGCAACGAGCGAGAAGTGCCCACCCTTCACCTGGGCGCAGATCGTCCGCAGCGGCTCGTCCGCCGACATCGTTCGTTGGTTGCTGGCGTTGGCGTGCTCGGTGAGGAACGGAGCCAGGCTGGCCGCAGCCACCGCGAGCGGTGCGCAGCCGCCCGGGCGCTTGACGAAGCTATTGGCGGTGACCGTCGGCATCGGAGCGTCGATGGCGCTGCCCGCACTGTCCGCGCGGTACTTGGCAACGAACGGCGCCGCCTTCTCGACGATGAATGGCTCCGGGTTGGTCAGGACGTGGCGCCACAGCCCCTTCGCCACACGGCGCAAGGTGTTGTCCGCGAGTGGCTTCTGACGTCCGAACACGCTTTGCGCCGGCAGACTGAAGTCGATGCACTCGGCGGCGGTTCGCCAGGGTTTTGCGCGTCCGATACGTACATCCTTGGAGTCTGGCGCACCGTGCGTCGGCGCCGGCCAGACGATCGGCAAACCATCGCGGCGAGCGATCAGGAACAGGCGCTTGCGGATTGTCGGTGCGCCCGCGTTGCAAGCACGGCGCTCCTTCCACTCGACCGCATAGCCATGCTGGCGGAGCTGCCGCACGAAGCTCTCGAAGGTGCGGCCCTTTCGCTTCGGGTCCGGCCTGGCCGTCCCGTCCTCGTCGATCACGAGCGGCCCCCATGTGGTGAACTCCTCGACGTTTTCCAGCATGAGCACACGGGGGCGCGTGAGTGCGACCCAGCGCATTCCCACCCACGCCAGGCCGCGGATGTGTTTCGATACCGGCGTCCCGCCCTTTGCCTTGCTGAAGTGCTTGCAGTCGGGAGAAAGCCATACGAGGCCCACGGGCCAGTTGCCCGTGACGGCGACTGGATCCACGTCCCACACGCTTTGCAGCATGTGCTGCGTGCGGGGGTGGTTCATTGCGTGCATCGCGAGCGCTTCGGGGTCGTGATTGATTGCGATATCGACCGGTCGGCCGAGTGCGGCTTCAAGTCCGGTGCTTGCCCCGCCGCCTCCGGCGAAGTTGTCGATCACGAGCTCGTGAAACAAATCGAGCCGCCTGGCGCCGTAGTCGTGTCCGATCATGCTCAGCCGCCTATTCCTGGGGGAAATCGTCGGGAACGAAGCCCGGGGGGAAGGCCTTGGCCCGCAGGGCTGCACGCTCAGCGGCTGCGCGCTCGATCTCCTGCAGCATTGCCTCGGCGGCGCCGAAGACATCGCTTGTGCAGCGGATGCGAGGGCCGGCGTAGTGCCAGCGCGGGCTGTCGGAGTCGTCCGCGTGCGGCGGCTCGGGCCACTCGGTGAAGTGATCTACGACCATGAGCTGCAGCCACTCGAAAGCGGAGTGGTCCTCCCACTCTTTGTCCCAATAGCCACCCCAGAACCCGACGGCGGGCGTGCCCTTCAGCACTTGGATGTAGCCGCGGCGCATCCACTCGCGACGCGCCTCTCGGCTGCGACAGAATCCGTCCGCGCGGTCGCGGTGCTTGTGGTCGAAGCGGCGCGGATTGAAAGTCCAGGACGGCGGGTCTTGCCGGTCCGTCAGGAATAGTCGGTCTTCGCTGATGTGGCCGAGCGCGGCCAGCCGCTTGAGGTATGGCACCGCCCGCTTGCAGTGCTTCTTGAGGATTCGTTTGTTCATCCTCAGCTCCGCAGCCGGTGGGTGGAAACCGTCCAGCCTGGCCGGCGATCGATCAGCAGGCGGCCGGTGCGGGTGCGCACTGAGATGTCGTCGTCGGGCGTCTCGATCGATAGCGTGACGTCGCAACCGAAGTGGCGCTCGAGCACGGCGCGCAGCTCGTGCTCATACGCGAGGAAGGCGCGGCGGTCTTGCGGCAGCAGGAGGCGCACGTAGCCGGGCGTGACCTCGATCGGCTCGCAGGCCAGGGCAAGCACTCGCGGGCGGCCGATCATGTGCATGTCGTCGATCAGCTCGGGCCAGTCGTTACAGTGGGCGGCGCTCATGCCTCGCGCCCTCCGTCGGCTGTCAGATGAATGAAGCGACCAAGGAATCGGGCCGCGGCTTCATCGGGATTGAGGACGCCAACGAGTAGGCTTTCCGCCGGCGCAATGCCCTCCAGGATGGCCCAAGGTGTGGGGTCGTCCGGAATGAGCTTCATGCGCTCCGTCGCCAATACGCGGAGGTCCGCGTGCTTCACCTCGGGTGACATCTTCGACGGCAAGCCAAACCGGGTGCGGATCGCCCAATTGACGCCCTGCTCGATCGCGCGGTAGTCGCCAAGCAGCATCTTCAACGGCTGCACGCAGTCGCCGATGTAGGCTTCGGCGGCGTCGTGCAGCAGGCCTTCGAGCTTGAACTCAATGGGGAGCAGATCGCAAACCGCGATGCTGTGCTCGGCCACGCTGTGGAAGCGCGCGCAGTGCCCGTTGAAGCGGCACAGCTTGCCGAGTGCGTGGGCGATGTCTTGGATGCAGACCACATCCGGGTCTATATCGCGGAAATCGAAGTGCTTGCCCGTGTAGGTGAGGATCCAGCTCATGCCGTCACCTCGCCGAGCCAGCGCTTCAGAGTCTCAACCGCCGGCGTTCGGCGCGGGTAGCCTGCGTCCGCCACGTACATCAACGCCGGCATGTCCAGCAGGTTGCCGTCCACATCGGTGATGAAGTCGGGTCCGCTCGCCTGGTGGCGACCGGAGCCTTGGCAGGCGCCGCACGTCACGATGTCGTGTTCGTGCACCACGTCGCCCTCGCCGGAGCAGCGCCGGCATTGCGCCGAGCCCTGTGTGCTCCAGAACACCAGGCCACCCGAAAGCCTGTAGGCCTCCGCGGTGCGATGGGGCATGGTCTCCATCGTCTCGGGCTTGATGTTGCTGTTGATGTGCTTCAACTCCGCCTTGACCAGCGGGGCCTTGTTGCCAGCCATGGCGGCGGCGAGCGTTTCATTCGGGGTCATGGTGGGCCTCAGTTACGGAGCGCGCCGACCAGCGCAACGAAGTCGCTGTGCTGGGCCGATTCAATGCGCGCGAAGCAGACCGGTTCGGGCTGCGACCAGAGAACGTCGTCACCCGACAGGGCGTCGAGCACGACAAGAAGCTGCGGCGGGCGGAATTCGGTGTTCAGCGTGACGGTGCAATCGCACTCGAGTACGTCGCGACTCTCGGCGGCCTCGTCGGCGCTGGAGAACTCGATTTGCCCCGGGCGAAACTGGATCAGCAGCGTGGGCTGCTTCTGGCCGGCGGTAGCGACGGCGGCGCCACGGATGGCGCGGATCAGCGGTTCGCGCGGGATGGTGGCGATCGGCCGTTTCTCGCGCCCGTTGAAGATGCGGTCCGTGTCCGGATAGGTGGCGTCGATCACGCGCGAGACGATGCGCACGTTCCCGCTCTTGAGCTCAACGGTGTGCGTGCCTGGCCGGATCTGCCATTGCCCGTCGTCCAGGGCGGCAACGGTGTGCGACGGCAGGATCAGGTCGATGTCCGCATCCACGCCTTGCGTGTCGGAGCGCAGCATCAGCACCGCATTCGAAGCTTCCACGCGCAACGCGTTATCGCGGGCAAAGACGTGCACGCCGGTCATGAAGGGCCGCGAGTGGTCTTTGCTCACCGCCGGGGCCACGCGGCGCAGCGCATGGGCGGCCACGTCCACCGCAACGCCCGCAGGCTCAAAGGCCTGAAACGGATAATTGCTGACCGGGCGAATCGGCAGCATGTGGCGAGAGCCGCCCGCACGCAGGGACAAACGGCCGTCCTTGATGTCGGTGCGCAGCTCCGCGTCGGGCGGCATGACGGCCAGCGCGCTGGTGAGGCGCTGCGCCGGCACGCATCCGCTGATGTCCAGCTCCACCGGCAGGCTCAGCTCGATGATGTTGTCGCCACCCGTGACGCGGCCTTCGGAGAAGCAGAGGTCCGTGAGGACAGGCAGCGGCGAATGCTTGGCCGCGGCATTGGCGGCGGGCTTGATGGCCGCGAGCAGTTCTTTTGGGGTCACAGGACGAAGCCTTCGGTGATGAGCTTGTAGAAGGCCTCCACGGCGAGCCAGCAGAGGAACGCGGCGCCGATCAGGCCGTAGAGGGTTTCGAGGCGCGGCGTCATCGCGAGGCGTCCAGGTGCAGGGCGCCTGCAATCGCGGCGTCGGCCTCGCACTCGACCAGGTGGGCGCGCGCCTTGAGCGCGACGGTGCGGTAGTGCTTGAGGTCCGCTTTCTGTTGCGCCTTGGTGGTGTCGATAGCCCTCTCGGCGCGGACGAGTGCGGCCTTGGCGCGGGCGATGCGCAGGCGGTGGTAGATGCGGCGGATCATGCGGACTCCCCCACCTGCAGGGCGTGCATGCGGACCTCGCGGAAGCGAATGCAGAGGTGCAGGCGGGTCTCCGGATCTCCCGAGTGGTAGTACGCCAGGCGGCCCTGCCGCGCGAGCGGGGCTTCGTTCCATCCGAGGGCGCGCAACGCATCTTTGACGGACGCTGCATACAGCGACGACACGCCAACCGTGATCACGAGGCTGCCGGGGTCGCGGTAGGCGTAGCCGGCGCTGGCGTTGGCGCACTCGAAGGGGTGCGCAGGCCACTGGTCCCAATGGGCGCGCAGCTCTTCGATGGGCAGGCCGAGCTGGCGCAGTTCTTCCTGCAGTTGTTCGGCGGTGTGCAGCTGGCCGGCGTGCTTGCGCAGTTGCTCAAGGCGGTGCGCGTGCATCTGCATTTCGGCCTGTAATGCGTCGGCGAGGAGCTTCATTGGTTGGACTCCTGGGGCGTCGTGGGGCGGTGAACGAAGACCACGTCCTGGCCGTCGGCGCGGTTCTCGCCGCAGCAGCGGCCCGCTACGTGCAGGCAGCGGCCGGCGAAGAAGGCGCAGCCGTCGCAGGAGAGCTCGACCTTGACGGGCCGTGCTTCGTAGCCGGCGGGGGCGTCGGCGGGGTTGAGGGGCGTCGTCATCGCTTGATGCACTGCGCCATGCGCTCCCAGCCAAAAGCGCGTGCCAGCTCAGCCGCACCGTCGGGGTGGTTTCCACCCTCTATCCAACCGATGAGCATTGCGCAGAAGTCGCGCGGATCTGCGGTGCTGGCATCGCCTCTGCGCGAGAGCTCTGCGACCCGGATGATTTCCTTGACCGACAGCGTTCGGCGCACGCGCGGCTTGCTGGATGTGGTCACGCTGCAGTCTCCGCAGTGACGAGGGCGGCGAGGTGTGCCCGCGCTTCTTCCGGCGTAGCGAGTTCAAACAGTGGGTGATGCGCGCCGTCGGGCGTAATGACCTCAAAGCGGTGCACCTGGAACAGGCCGCCCAGCGTCCAGTTGCAGGGCTTGCCGTCCCGCTCGGCACGCGGGGATCCGGCGCCCTGGAATCGCCCGATGCAGGAGAAGCCGGCGTACTTCCAGACATCCTCGAAGGTCGCGCCGGCACCGGCGGCAATGAGCTCGCGGGCGCACTGCAGGCAGCCGCACGTCGGGCACTTGAAGACGATCAGGTCGTTGCTGGGCGCTTGGGCTTGGCACGCCAGGTGGAACTCTTCAAGGGTCAAGGCCTTGATGGCTTCGGCGCTCAAAGCACACCTCCGCGCATCTGCCGCACGCGGCGGGCGCATTCGCGCTTGCCTTGGTGGGGCTTGTACTTGCTGCGACCGTTAGAGATCCGCGGCTGCGGCGCAAGCTGGTCGGCGACGGTGGCGATGCCTTGGCCGGCCAATGCGGCCAGGGCCAGGAGCCACGACTTGAGGGGCGTTTTCGGGGAGAGCATGACGGCCTCCGGGTGCGTTGAAGGTGTGCGATCCCTTCCCCGTCCGACTTCGTGGCGGTACGTCTCCGGCTTGGGTCTTGCCCTGACTGCTGGCCTGCCGGTCCGCGGGGTGAGTCAAATTTAGAACACTAAACCTTCAAGAGTCAAGCGCTCTAAACTTCCGTGCTGAACGGATGCGTGACCGGCGTCATGCGCGGAAGTGGCTGGTGTGGGTAGGCTTCGGTGGCTGTCGGCACTCCGCCCCGTGGCAACTTTTCGGGGCAGCGAGGCGCCGCAATCTGGCTAGGGTGGGCCGTGAAAACGATGGCCCGGAGACGGAAAGGACCCGCATGAAACCCGCCGTGGCGCGATGGCTTTCGGCTGCCGTCGTAGGGATAGTCCTGTCCTGTGGCGTGCGCGCCGAATGGACCATGACGGAGACGCGAGACTCGATGACCGATGCGGTCACCCAGTCGCCATGCATCACCAACGCCGAGGGGTACGGCTTCTGTCTGCTGAAGCGCGGCGACTCTGAGCTATGGGCGCTCGTCAGCGTGCCGGCCGCCGCTCGCCGCGCAGCCCTTTTGACGAAGTTCCTGCAGTACCGGACGGACAAGCGGGGCGCTCATCTGGTGTTACGCCCGGATAAGGGCGCCGGATATGTGGCGTTCCGCGTCGCAAGCACCCCGATAAACCTCCCGGTCGAAGTGGCCGAGATTCTGGCTGCCAAAGAGATACGCGTCAGGCTGACGAGCAGTATTGGCGAGACGGTTGAGCCCGTGTTTCAGACAACCCCCGCTCCGACGCTGGTCGGCCGCTGGCTTGGGGTGAACGCGACGGAAGATGAGATCGCCCGGCGCCTACGGCAGGCGGATACTGAAGCGGCGACCCGAGAAGCTGATCGCGACTTTGAGCGGTCCGCATCGGGAAGGTGCAGCGCCAACGCGGTGCGAGAGGACTTCTCGACGTGCATGGAGCGGTTCCGGTCGTGCCTGGAGAATGCGCCGGCCGACCGCGCGACATGCTTACCCCCGGACCCCAGCGCGGTTTAGCGCGCGAGCTGGGCGATTGGGTCTGCCACACCGTTTAACGAAGGAGTGTCGCGGCGACTGAGATAATCAGGGCCCGGCCGCACGTGGCGGCGCCCAGAGGTTCCAGATTTGCTTCGATCACTTCCGATTGGGATGCACGCCGTGCACGCGCGGCAGACGGCGGACGCGCTCCGCGAACTCGCCGAGCAGGCGGATAGGGGCGAGCTGATCGGGATTGCGTACGCAGCCTTCGCGCAGGATAAGTCGGTGGTTCCTGGCATGGCGGGCTACGCGAACAGCAAGCGGCGGGACGCATGTTTCGGGGCGAAAACGCTCCTCGACATGCTCCATGCGAACACGGTTTAGCAGTTCAGGGACGCACGCGCCGGCGTGCGTCACCCGGGTGAGTTAGAGCGGCACCGAGTCGGCCGCCCACTTCCTGACGCCCTCCCCAAGCACGCTTACGCGTGCTTTTTTTTCGCGTCTTTGCTGCTGCTCGGCTTTCGAACTTGTACATGCCCGTCTCCGATCACCACCTCGCCCTCGGGCAGGTTGGCTTGGTGACTGACAACTTCGTCGAAAGATACCCCTATGCCTTCGCAGACGGCCCGCATCGCGCGGATCGCTGCGGCAAATTTCACGGCAGTGGGCTGTGCGTGGTAGTCGGTTACCGCTTTCTCTTCTACGGCCATGGCGTGGGTCGGCGCCTGGCGGACTGCGTACTTGCCGTCCGGATTTATCGCGGGGAAGTTGGGGTCGCCAGTTCCCAGGAGCGTCCATTCCGCCGAGATTCCGGTCGTTGCCTGCAGTCGGAACGCGTAGCGCGGGTCGATCGAAGCGATGCGGCCGGACAGCCACTGGTTCACGACGCTTTTAGACGCGCCTGTGAGATCGACCATGCGCGCCTGCGTGGCGCCCAAGTGGTCCATTACCGCCCTGATTCGATCTGATGCCAGCTCATACATATTTAGGATGCTAAACATTGGCCGGTTTAGATGGCTTTACTTGGTCAGGTTTAGAGTTCTATACTCGGCGGCATGAATGCATCCGAGATCATCGACGGGCTGGGCGGGACGAGCGTTGTGGCCGCGCTTTGCGAGGTCACGGACGGCGCTGTTTCGCAGTGGCGGACAAATGGAATACCCAAGGCGCAGCGCCGGTATCTGCGCGCCGTGCGTCCCGCCTTCTTCTCTTCACTGGACGCCGCCGCCGGTTCCTTCGGGAAAAAGGGCGTCGTGGATCGTGTCCCGAATCGCGCCGAGGTTCGTGCTCGCGCCCGCGATGGGGAGGTGCCCGCTGCTCAGCATGGCGTCGATCTCGCGCATGAGGTCGTGGGCGACCGCCGGGCTATGCCGGGCGAGTGCGCCCACCAGCATGTAGACGGTCATCTCCAGGGCAAGGGTGCTGGCGGCGACGAAGTCGAGGGGGCGGCTCATGGATAAGTCCTCAGTGGGTTGCGTTGCCTCCAGATTGGCCGCGCGCAGCTCGGTGCACAACGTTTGTTTTGGCGAGGTCAACCGTGGACGCACTTGACCTGGCTGTGCATCAGACCGCGCACGACTTCGGCCTGCCGGAGCTTGCCCGCCGCATGGGCAAGGGCGAGCAGGTGCTGCGCAACAAAGTGAATCCGCATTCGGAGTCGCACGTGCTGACGCTGCGCGAGGCGATTGCGATGGTGCTGATCACGGGCGACCTGCGCATTGCGGTGGAGGTTGCGAAGGAATGCGGCGGCGGGTTCGCGGTGGCCGAGGCGATGCCGCGAGACGTCGGGGTGGTGATGGCCTTTCTGGCATCGCAGCGTGAGCACGGCGACGTGGCGCGGGCGGTGGAGGAGGCCCTATCCGATGGGCAGATCAGCCCCCGCGAGCAGGTCGACATCCAGCAGCAGATTTCGGAGGCCCGCAAAGGCCTCGACGTGCTGGATGCCGCTGTGGGCAAGGCTGCAAAAACGGGAGCGAGGGTTACGTCATGAGCCTGCTGGAGTGGTGCGCGTTGTTCGTCTTCGCCTGTTTCGTGCTGGGGCTTGTCTGGCGCGACGCCTTCGACCGCGGCCGGCTGGACATGCTGCGGGAGATTCGAACGGCCGCAGAGCGCTTCGGCTTGGAGATGCCGCCGCATGGGGGGTGGTTGCCGCCAAGCCGCATGCCGAACTGCCCGCCGCCCGCCGACGCGCGGCTACCCGCGCCGCCATACCCGCCGCCTTGTCACGCCCGCTGCCCGAGGTGCGCACCGTGAGCGCCGCCGAACTCGCGCTGCGCGTCGTCGTCTGCGTCGTCCTCCTGGGGCTGCTGGCCTTTGGCGTGGTGCTGGTTGTGACCGGCTGGCAGCTCGCCGTGGAGGCGCTCCGCTATCACCGCCATTACGGCCCCGCCATGAACGCGTTTGAGGCCGGCGTGCGTGCCGGCGCGATGCGCGTCGAGGCGCCGCCTTCCTCCACATGGCGCCCGCTGAGCCAGGCCGGCGCACCCCGTGCACATCCTCCCGCCGCCTCTGGTGGTGGTTATCCCGACCGCCGCGAGGGTAGGGCGGTCGGGACTTCTTTTGGCGAGGGTGCGCCCTGGTGATCGAGCGATATGAGCTGCTGCGCGGCGACTGTCTGACCCTGTTGAAGGCGATGGCGGATTCCTCGGTCGACGCGATTGTCACCGACCCGCCTTACGGGCTGCGCTTCATGGGCAAGGCGTGGGACTACGACGTCCCTCGCGTCGAGGTGTGGGTCGAGTGCCTGCGGGTGCTCAAGCCGGGCGGCCACCTGCTGGCCTTCGCTGGCACGCGCACTCAGCACCGCATGGCTGTGCGAATCGAGGACGCGGGTTTCGAGATCCGCGACATGATCGCGTGGGTCTATGGGTCCGGCTTCCCGAAGAGCAAGAACCTGGACGGGGATTGGCAGGGCTGGGGTACGGCGCTAAAGCCGGCGCTTGAACCGATCACGATGGCGCGCAAGCCGCTCGTTGGCTCAGTCGCCAGCAACGTCGAGCAGTTCGGGACCGGTGCCATCAACATCGGTGGTTGCCGCGTGCCTTCCGGAGCAGACCACGAGGCCAAGTGCGTGAGCGTGGTGGGGCTCGCTTCGAGCCGTACGAGCAATGCCTATGGTGAATGGTCCGGAACGCGCGAGAACAGCTACAACCCGTCTGGCCGCTTTCCGGCAAACCTCATTCATGACGGCAGCGACGAGGTGCTTGCGCGCTTCCCTGATAGCGACGGTGCCGGCGGCTCGGTGCCGCAGACTCGCGTTACCGGTTATGGCGGCGGCATTGGCACCGGCTGCTCCGACTACCTGGGCGGCGACCGAACGCCTTTTGACTCGGGTTCGGGCAGCGCGGCGCGTTTCTTCTACTGCGCCAAGGCCGGGCGACACGACAGGAACGAGGGCTGCGAAGCGCTCCCTCATAGGCCTGGCGGCATGGTCTCCAACACCTCCGGCCGGCATATCACGCGCCGCGATGAGGGCTACGCACCGCCTCCGCAGGGCAACCACCACCCCACGGTGAAGCCCACGGACCTGATGCGCTATCTGGTCCGCCTGGTGACGCCGCGCGGGGGCGTTGTGCTCGACCCGTACACGGGATCCGGCTCAACGGGCAAGGCCTGCATGCTGGAAGGCTTCCGCTTTGTCGGCATCGAGCGCGACGAAGACGAGCACGGGCAGCCGCTGGGCTATCTGGACATCGCCCGAGCGCGCATAGAGCACGCAGCGCGGTTTGCGGCCGAGGCATCGCGCCAGTTGGACCTGCTGCGCGAGGTATGAGCGTGATTCGTTGGCGGCATTCGGGCGAATCGTCACTTCTCTGCGCGTGGTCGCGATCGGTGCCACGCTGTGGGGTGCGCCCGTGAAGGCGGCGATTGTCCTCTCCGACATGGAGCTTGATGCCATGGACGGGCTCAGTCACCTCGCCTGCACGATGTACGTGCGCATGCGGCGCTGGATGGACTTTGGCAGCGGCATGGTGGGGCAGTCGCGCCGGATCTCGCGCGAGATGCTGCGCACGTACCTGGAGGTCAGCACGGCCCGCGGCGCGGGTGCGCAGGTGGAGAAGCCGACGCTCGCGCAGGTGCGCACGGCGCTGGATGCCCTGGTGCGTGCTGGTCTGCTAGAGCGTCGCGGCGACGGTGAGGTGCTTGTTTTTTTGATGCCTCTGGCGATCACAGGAGAGGTGCGCGAGTTTCATACACCACCGAGTGACAACCGGGTTTTATCCACAGAACCCCACCGGCCCAAACCCGCGCCGCATCAGGGTTTGGAGGGTGAACCCAACCGGGTTTTTCCCGGTGGTCATCGGTCGATGACCACCCACATCGGAGATCCGAGTAAAGCGTCTACTTCTCAACCCTCGGTCCCGTCTACAGCTCCGACTACGCACGCGAGGGGCGAGAGGGAAATTCGGTCTGCAGGGGGGCTACGTGCCGTCGGCAACGTGGTCGCCTTCGTGACGCCCGGTGCGGCCCCGGAGCTGGATTCGGTCGTCGCAGCGCAGCTCAGCGAACTGCTCGGGAAGCAGTTCCACCCGATGCAGCGGGAGGTGCGGGAGATCGCGGAGCGTGGGCCGACCGAGGACGAGTTGAGCGCAGCGGTGGCGCGGTGCAAGGCGCTGCGCCAGGCAGAGAACTCGACGCAGCCGATCGGCCTCCGCTTCGTCCGCGCAACGCTGGTGGGCATCCAGCTCGCCGGCAGGGTGACGCCGCCGCCCGGGTGGCGCAAGGACAGCGCGGCCGCGACGAGCTACGCAAGGGCGCTGGGCATGCCCCATCCCGAGGGCAAGGTCGGCGAGTCGTTCGCGTCGCTGCTCAAGCGGATCGATGCGTTCGTGGAACAGCAGCGACAGCAGGAGGACGCGGCATGCGACGAGTAGTTGCCCCGGCGCCGATGCCGCCGATTCCCGCGAAGGGCGAGGCGGAAGTCGAGCGCGAGCGCAAGGCGTGGCGCGATGAGGCGCGGTCGGATGCGCGCACCTGGTTGGCGGAACGCGGGCTGCATCGGCGTGCGGGTGAGTCGCGCGGCGAGCACGTGGCGCGGCTTGCAGCGTTCGCCCGTGAGCAGGCAGCGCAGAAGGAGGGTTCGCAGGAGTGGGCGCGCCGCCTGTTGCGTCGGCATACGGCGGGCGAGCTGGTGCCCGGTGCGGCGCTGGAGCTGGTGAAGCAGGTGCTGCGCTTGAGCGAGTTGCCGGAGCGCGGTAGCACACGCCTGCACGGTGGCCGATCGCCTGCGAAACCGGGCGGGTTTGACGTGGTGGAGTTCTGACCGATGGGCGTGAGCGTGACTGTGCCGAAGCACATGACGGCCTCAGTGCGGCAGCTTCGGGAAGACCTCGACTTCGTGCTCGGCCACTGGTTCGCGTCCGGCGAGGTGACGGAAGCCGAGGCGGAGAAGTACAGGCAAGACGTAGTGGAGTTGGTGCGAGACCAGTGCGCAGAGGTCCGCGCCCTGGGCTTGGATTGGGAAGAGACCGTGCGGTACTGGTGCGAGCTCTACGCCGACACCGCCGCCAAGATCAGGGGAAAGCAGGCATGACGACGACGGCGATGCGGGTACGGGTGGCGAGCGCTCCCTCGGTCAGCAGGGAGGACGTGGAGCGTGCGCGAATGGATCGCATGCGTGCCCGCCTGGATGAGTGGGCACGCTGGTGTGAGCGATACCACCAAGGGCTTGGATACCCGTCGCGCTCAGCGGTGTGCGCAACGGGTGGCGTGAGCCAGTCCTTCGACGACATGTGCGATGCGGCCGATGCGTCGCAGTGCCAGACGGTCGATGTGTGCGTGCATGACCTTGAGCCGATCGAGCGTGCTGCAGTCATGCGTTGCTACGGCCTGGCCTCGGTGTTCCGCTTCCCGCGTGAGAACTATGCGGACGTGCTTGACCGTGCCCACACGAATCTACGGACAAGTTTTTCGCGCAGGGGTGTTGACATCGGGTAGTGAGTCCACCGATTATCTGCCCCGTCGGGAGAGGTGCGTCCTCTCCCAGGAGAAGCCCGGCCACTGAGCCGGGCTTTTTGTTTTCCGGTTCCCTTCCGGGCGCCTTCGAAAGGAGGTGATCCGCACATGCCGTACTCAGCCCCCAAGCCCTGCCGTCACTCGATGTGCAAGTCCGTGGTGCGCGATGGGTCCGGCTACTGCCCCGAGCATCTTGCAGCCCGTCGCGCCCTCGACGATTCCCGCCGAGGCTCAAGCGCTGAGCGTGGCTACAACGCCCGGTGGCGCAAGGCGCGCGAGACGTATCTGCGCCGCAATCCGCTGTGTGTCCATTGCCAGGAGCTTGGCCGGCTCACTGCTGCGACGGTGGTCGACCACCGCGTGCCGCACCGTGGTGACTCGGCCCTGTTCTGGGATACGGACAACTGGCAGGCGCTGTGCAAGCCGTGTCACGACAAGTGGAAGCAGGCCCAGGAGTCGGCCGATCGCAGGGCAGGGGGCGGGTCAAAAGTCTGACGCCACACCCTGCAAGACCGGACGGGTAATCGCATTTTTATGGGGAGTTTTTGGGAGAGGGGGGAGGGGTAACAAGGAAGCCCTCCTAGGCAAGCGATCGAGCAGCTCGATAGCGTTTCCGCTCTCCGGAACGACAGGAGAGCGCTGTGAACGATTCTGGCGACAACGTAGTGGATATCGAAACCGGGGGCTCCGGTTTTGGGTTCAAGACAATTGCCGGCTACGAGATCCCGGAGCCGCCACCCGGCGCTCGGCTGGAGCGACAGGCTCGCCGGATCTACGACTACCTGTGCGTCGTTCTGGCTCGTGACGGCCGCAAGGTTGGAACGGCTGGCGTGCATCTACTGATGCTGACGCACACGCTGCACGCTTGGTCGGAGGACATGAAGCTGTGCCTTGAGGGGAGGTACGGAACGACCAGCAACGGTAACAAGGTTGAGCTGCCCCACAGCTACAACGAGCGGAAGGCCCGCGAACAGATCATGAAGGACTTGCCCGAAGCATGCTTGACGGTGATGTCCACGATCGAGGCGCGCCTCAAGGAAAGCAAAATCGGCGAAGGGGATCAGGACGACCTGTTCGCCGACCTGGCGGGGCACGTCGGAAGCCGACCAAGCGCACGCTCCGCCTAATCCCGCCAGAGGATCAGTGGCAGGAATGGGACCGCGAATACGGCGTCCCCGTCCTCCGGAATGAGATCACGGTCGGCCGCCTGGTCTGGTTGGCGGTTGTTCGGCACTACCGCGACCTGCAGGACGCCGAGGCGCGCGGCTACTACTTCTCGCCAGATCACGGCTGGCACGTGATTGACTTCATCGAACGGTTCTTTGAGCACATCAAGGGCCCGCTGGCGAAGACGCCGATCCTGCTGGACCCTTGGCAAAAGTTCTGGACCGCCGTGCTGTTCGGATGGCGTCGCTCGAGCGACGGGCTCCGGCGCTTCACGCGCGCCTACGAAGAGGTCGCGCGGAAGAACGGCAAGAGCACGTGGAAGGGTCCGCAGGGTGCGTACCTGTGGATGATGGACGGCGAGCACGGCGCCGAGGTGTACGCCGTTGCCACCACGCGCGAACAGGCGATGACGGTGTTTCGCCCCGCGTTCGACAACGTGAAGCGTTGGCGTCGGCAGTCACCGAGGATTGCGAAGGGCATCCGGGTTTTCGATGGCCTCAACCAGGAGCGCCTTGAAGCCGGCGGCGGCATCTTCAAACCGCTGGCATCGAACGCCGAGTCGCAAGACGGCTTCAACCCTTCGGCGGTGCTGTTCGACGAGCTGCATGCGCAGAAGTCGCGCGACCAGTGGGACGTGCTGGAGTCGGGCTTCGGTGCTCGATCGCAGGCCCTGCTGTCGGCGATCACGACCGCGGGGTTCATCCTCGACGGCATCTGCGTCGAGATCCGGTCCTACCTGATCAGCGTCCTCGAGGGGCGCCGGGAGGACGACAGCTTCTTCGGCTACATCTACACGCTGGACGAAGGGGACGACCCCTTCGACGAACGCAACTGGTCCAAGGCGAATCCTGGGCTCGGGCGTTCGAAGACGTTGCAGTACATGCGGGACCAGGCGAGGAAGGCGAAGGCGCTGCCCAGCGCGCTAACCAACTTCCTCACCAAGGATCTCAACCGGTGGGTGAACTCGGCCGAAGGCTGGTTCGATATCTCGGTGTGGGACAAGGGCGCCCGCAAGTTTGACCCGCGCGCCCTCAAGGGCCGGCGCTGCTATGGCGGTCTGGACCTCGCGAGCATCCGCGACCTGACGGCCTTCGTGCTGGCGTTTCCGCCTGACGAGCCGGACGACGATTGGGTGGTGCTGGTGAAGGTGTATTGCCCGCGGTCGAAAGTGGAGCTGCAGCAGGATCCAGTCGCGGACTATCCCGCCTGGGAGCGCGCCGGCTTCCTCACCGTTACCGAAGGCGACGTTGCTGACTACGCGCCTGTCAAGGCCGACATCATCGCGGCGTGTGCGGATTACGAAATGGTCGAGCTGGGCTTCGACCGCTGGAACGTCCTGCAGCTCGCGACCGAGTTGCAGGAGGCCGATGTGCCCATCGTCGAGGTGCCGCAGAACACGGGCGGCATGTACCCCGGCAGCAAGAAGCTAGAAGAGCTGGTTTACGGCAAGCGCCTAGTGCATGGCGGCCATCCGATTCTGCGGTGGGCAGCCGGCAACGTCGCGTTGCTCTACGACACGAACGGCAACTTCCGCCCGGATAAAAAGAAGTCCAACGAGCAAGGCCGCATCGACCCGATCGTCGCGCTGGTAATGGCGCTGTCGCGGGCGGTGCTCCACGAAGAACACTACGCAGAGGCTCACGCATGACCGCACTGACCGCACGCGAACGGCTCGCCGTGCAGCTCTCGCACGACCGCGAGGCGCATGCCAAGGTCCGCGCCGAGGGTCAGACCTATCGTTCGTCAGAGGGCGTGCGCGGGTCTGAGCTCTATAGCTGGTTTGCCGATGGGATCAGCGGTGCGGGCGTCGCCGTCAATGAGCGCACGGCCATGTGCGTGTCTGCCGTGTGGGCGGCCGTGAAGCTGCTCGCCGAGACGGTCTCAGTCCTCCCGCTGCACATCTATCGTCGGACCGACAAAGGCCGTGAGCGCGTCGAGTCCTCGGACCTGTGGTGGCTCTTCAACGAATCGCCCTGGGCGAGCTGGACGGCGGCAAGCGCATGGCAGTTCGTCATGGCGTGCCGCTGCCTGCGTGGCGACGGCTACATGCGGATTCATCGCGCGTCGCCGCTGTCGCCCAAGATCGTCGGTCTGGAGCCGCTGCACACGCTGTGGGTCGATCCGCGCAAGAACGGCAACCGTATCGCGTACGTCATCTCGCGGCCCGATGCCGAGGTCGAAGTCGTCGATCAGGACGACATGCTGCACTTCCCGAGCCTTGGATTCGACGGTCTGCGCTCGATCTCGCCGCTGTCGCATGGTCTCCGACTGACCGCCGGCATCGCGCTCGCGGCGGATGAGTTCGCCGCGGACTTCTTCAAGAGCAAGGCGCGGTCTGATCTAGTCCTGTCGAGCGACGCAAAGATGCAACCGGCTCAGCGCGACGATTTCCTCAAAGACTGGGATGAGCGCTATTCCGGCGCCCGCAACGCCAAGCGCCCGGTCCTGCTGACCGGCGGCAACTGGTCGGTCGAGCGGATCGGTATCAGCGCCGAAGACATGCAGCTACTCACGACTCGGCAATACCAGGTCGAAGACATCGCCCGCTTCTACGGCGTGCCGCCGCACATGATCGGCAAGACGGACGCTTCGACCAGCTGGGGCTCCGGCATCGAGAACATGGGTCGCGGCTTCGTCATCTACACGCTGTCGGGCCACACCACCCTCATTCAGCAAGAGACGACCCGCAAGTGCTGGCCGCGCAGTCTGCGCACGTACGCCGAACACAACGTCGACGCGCTGCTCGAAGGCGACAGCGCGGCGCAGTCCGAGTATTTCGCGAAGGCCTTGGGCGGCCCTGGGGCGCAAGGCTGGATGACGGTCAACGAAGTCCGCAAGACCAAGAATCTGCCGCCCATTCCTGGCGGCGACGAACTCATTCGCGCAGGAGTAAGCACCAATGACACCAACCCTGGCACGCCTGCTGGCGAGTAATCGCGGTCGCGGCCTGTTCAAGGCCGAAGCTTCGGGCGACGAGGCGACCGTTTGGCTCTACGACTACATCACCAGCGACGACTACTACGGTGGCGTCTCGGCGATCAACTTCGCCAAGGAACTGGCCAGCATCAAGGCGGCGACGATCCATCTGCGCATCAACTCGCCGGGTGGCGACGTGTTCGCCGGCAGGGCTATGGAGCAAGCCATCCGGGAGCACAAGAGCCGCGTCGTGACGCACGTCGACGGTTATGCCGCCAGCGCAGCGAGCTATGTGGCCCTTGCTGCCGATGAGGTGCTCATTGCACCCGGCGCGATGTTCATGATCCACAAGGCCTGGACGCTTGCCATGGGCAATTCGGACGACCTGAAGCAGACCGCCTCGCTGCTCGACCAGATCGACGAGGCGCTCGTGAAGAGCTACGCCGACGCCACGGGCCAAGACCCCGAGCAGCTTGCGAAGTGGATGACCGAGGAGACTTGGTTCACCGCCGAGCAGTCCGTCGAGTACGGCTTCGCCGATGCCATCGCTTCGGGCAGCGACAAGGCCAGCGCGCGCGCCAAGGCCTGGGATCTCTCGGCCTACCGCAACGCGCCTGCCGCGCGCACCGAGCTGCCCGAGCCCGAAGACGACCCCACACCGCGACCCGACTTCGCCGCCATGCAGCGGCGCCTTCAGGTTGCCAGCCTGATCTAGCGCGCTCCCGCGCGTGAGACCAAAGCCCGCCACTCGGCGGGCTTTTTCATTTCTACCGTTTGGAGAAACGACATGAGCATCCAAGAGCTGCGGGAGCGTCACGCCGCCCTCGCCAAGGAAACCCGCAAGCTGGTCGAGGACAAGAACGCCGCGTGGACCGCCGAATCGCAGGCGACCTTCGACAAGAACATGGCCGAGATCGAGGCGCTGGTCGGCCAGATCGAGCGCGAGGAAAAGACGCTGGCGCTGATCGCTGACGACGCCAACGCCGCCGCCCTGGTCAACGCGATCGGCAGGAACGCCAAGAAGGTCGACAGCACTGTTCGCGCGATTTTCGACAAGTTCCTGCGTTCGGACGATCGCCAACTTACCGCCCAAGACTGGGAAGCGATCCGCAACACGATGAGCACGACCACCGGCTCCGAGGGCGGCTTCACCGTGCCCACGGAGATCGCCACGTCGGTGATCGAAGCGATCAAGAGCCTGGGCGGCATGCGCGCCGTCGCAACCGTCATCCAGACCGACGGCGGCAACGACATCAACTACCCGACCTCCGATGGCACCGCCGAAGAGGGCGAGATCATCGGGCAGAACGGTTCCGCAAACGACCAGGATGTCACCTTCGGCACGCTCGCCCTCGCCACCTACAAGTACAGCTCGAAGGTCATCACGGTTCCGTACGAGCTGTTGCAGGATTCCGCGGTGGATCTGGTGCCGCTGATCGATGGCCGGCTCAATGCCCGCCTGGCTCGCATCACGAACAAGCACTTCACCGTCGGAACTGGCACCGGTCAACCCCGCGGCATCGCCGTTGCGGCGGGCGTCGGCAAGATCGGTGCCACCGGCCAGACCGTCACCTTCACGGTCGACGACCTCATCGACCTCGAGCACTCGGTCGACTACGCCTACCGCGAAGGCGGCAAGTGCCGCTGGATGGTGCACGACAGCACCTTCAAGGCCGCCAAGAAGATGAAGGACAGCACCGGCCGTCCCATCTTCGCCCCGGGCTACGACGGTCTCGGTGGCGCTATGCCCGACACCATCCTCGGCTACCCGGTCACCATCAACAACCATATGCCGGTCATGGCGGCAGACGCCAAGTCGATCCTCTTCGGCGACTTCACCACCTACGTCATTCGCGACGTCTCCGGCAGCGTGCTCATCCAGCGCTTCGACGATTCGCCCTACGCCAAGAAGGGCCAGCGCGGCTTCCACATGTGGATGCGCTCCGGCGGCAACCACATGGACGTGGGCGGCGCCGTCAAGGCCTACAAGAACAGCTCGACCTAATACCTCCTCGTGCGTCCCCAAGGTCCGCCTCGCGCGGACCTCCGGGCGGCCAGTCCTGGCGCCCGGCCTTCCGTGTGCGCGCTCCTTGAGCGCGCAGATCGAAGGCCACCTACCGGAGAACTCCCATGGCAAAGAAGACCACGGCCGCGGCACCCGCCGCCGCCGAAGCCCCGGCGGCTGTCACGCCGGCCGCGACCGACGCTGCGCAGCCTGGTGCTCCGGCCGCGGCTGACGCCTCCGCGGGCGCCGAGGCCCCTGTCGCGCAGGAGGTTTCGTCCGCGCCGGCGGACCAGGAGCCCGCCGTGACCGACACGGTTGTCGACGCTGTCGATCTCAGCGGTGCCGCGGTGACGATCACTGCGCTCGATGATGTGGGAGACCAAGGCGATGCGGCTGTTGGCGAGCTGGTGATTGCAACGTCGGATGCCGCGAACCTCGCTTCGCGCACGGAGCTCGCCGATCACGCCGAGGTGCTGATCCTCGTCGATCACTTCATCGCCTCCAGGCCGGTGCGTTGCGGCTCCGTGGTGAAGCTCGCCGCTGTCGACATCGATTCCCTCGTCCTGGGCGGCATTGCCGACCCGTCCGAAGCCGCCGTCGCCGCTGCGCTCGCGCAGCCCGGCGCCTTCGTGCTCGACCTCACCGGAGCCTAAGCCATGACCGTTCGCCTGCTTGCGCCGTTCGATAAGTACCCGGCCAATACCATCGTCACCCTCGACGCCGGCACCGAGGCCGGGCTTGTCGCCGCCAAGCAGGCGACGGCCACGCTCACGGGTGGCGACGCCTGGGTCGAGCCCTCCCTCAAGATCGGCATGTCGCGTCCGAGCCAGACCTTTGGCCGCATCGATATGGCCGGTCCGCGCTCGATCGAGTTCAGCGCAAGCGGCGTTTCGTACGGCAACACGGCCGGCGGCATGTTCGTGTCGGACGGTGTCAACGTGCCCACCATCATCGGCGCCACCGAGTCGAGCAGCAGCCTGGGCTACGACAACAGCCAGGCCTCGCTGCTCAATGAATTGATGGTCTGGCACGACGGCGTCGGCTTGCGCTACGCATGGACGCAGCCCGCGGTGAATCCGCCGGCCACCAGCGACACCACCGCGCCGAGCACGCCCACAGGCCTTGCCGTCAGCGGCACGGCCACGACGACCGTCTCGCTCACCTGGAACGCCGCCACGGACAACGTCGCCGTCACCGGCTACCAGATCCTGCGCAACGGCACCGCCGTCGGCACCACCGCGGGGACCAGCTTCACCGATACCGGCCTCACCGCGAATACCGCCTACACCTACACCGTGCGGGCGTACGACGCGGCCGGCAACTACTCCGCCGCCACGGCTGGTGTCACCGGCACGACGCAAGCCTCGTCCGACACGACGGCGCCTTCCACGCCCACCGGCCTGACGCAAGGCTCCGTGTCCGCGAACAGTGCCGCCTTCTCCTGGACGGCGTCGACCGACAACGTGGCTGTCACCGGCTACCGAGTGTTTCGCGACGGCACGCAGATCGGCACGCCCTCGGGCACCAGCTACACCGACACCACCGTCGCGGCCAGCACCACCTACAGCTACACCGTGCGCGCGGTCGATGCGGCGGGCAACCTGTCCGCGGCGTCCTCGGCGCTGTCTGTCACCACGCCGGCCGCTCCGAGCTTCCAGGCCTTGCGCTTCACCGGCGGCAATGCCCTGGTCGAGACCGCCGACACGCCGAGCGCGGGCCAATACACCTACACCTTCACGGGCGGCACGCCGCCCAGCACCTACGGCACCACCGGCATGGGTGTGTCCTCGCTGTCGCTACCGGCGAACACCGACGGCGAGATTCAATGCACCGTCGATGCGACCGTCATTGCCACGGGCATGCCGGCCTTCGGCGTCAAGTCGGGAGCCACGGCGGCCAAGTTCGATACCTTCGTGGCCGGCATCCTGGTCAACACTGTGACGCCGGAATACGGCACGACTGCGGGCGCCACCGTGTCGAACCGCGGCATCTCCCCGGCGGTGGGGGACATCCTGGTGATCAATCGAACCGCCGGGGTCGTCAAGGCGCAGTACATCCGCGGCGGCACGCGCACCGATATCGCGACCCTCGCAACCGGGAGTACGGGAGCCCTCTACGCCGGCTTCGATGCCAGCTCCTCGGCGCGTAAGCTCGTCAATCCTGTCGCCTCCAGCGCCTGGGCCTGATCATGCGTCGCCTCCTCGGAGTGCCCCGCTACAAGATCACGGGCGCCAATCTCAAAATCATCTGGGACGGCAACTCGATCGGCTACGGCACTGGCAGCAGCAACCCGGCAACGAAGGCCCCTTCCGCAAGGCTGGGGCTTTACGCGCCGCTGCAAGGGCTGTCGGTGCCCGTGTCCAACATCGCAGTCGCGGGGCAGTCGCTCATCACGCTTGGCACCGCGCCGAGCACGATGGTCGGCCGCATCTCCGGCAACCTGGCGCCCGCCCTCGCGGCGGGCCGGCTCAACGTGGTGGTGTGTCACGAGATGGTGAACGAGCTCGTCATGAACTCGAACAACGTCACGACCACCATCAACGGTTGGAAGACCTACGCCACCAACGTGCGCGCCGCGGCCGCTGCCGCGGGTAAGCAGGTGCAGCTCATGCTCCTGACGACCGAAGCCGGCAGGGCAGGCACGCAAACCGACGCGCAGATCATCGCCCGCAACGCCGCGCGCAAGCAGTGCAACGAGATCATCCGTCGCGACTTCCGCACCATGGGCTTTGATTACGTGGTCGACGTGGCCCGCATGTACCCGTTCTCGCGGATCGAGGACGCCGACGACTACAGCGCCTCGGCGTTCGCTGCCTGGAATGCGCAGCTCAGCCTCTGGACCAAGAGCGACGCCAGCGCGATCGACTACCTCCACTACGGGGACGTCGGCAGCGACTACAAGGCCCAGCTCGTCGCGCCCGCGTTCCGCCGCCTGAGAAAGCCGCACGCATGACCACTATCCGCACGCAGGCGCCCGACCCGGTGCTGTCGCTTGAGGAGGTGAAGGCGCACCTGCGCCTCGATCCGGACGACACGTCGGAAGACGAATGGATCGCAGCGGCCATCCTCACCGCGCAGGCGCAGTGCCAGCATCAAACCGGCATCGCCATCGGGCCCCAAAGCTGGCGGCTCGACCTCGACGGCTTCCCGCCTGCGCCCGTCGCGCTGCTGCCCGGCCCGGTGGCGGAGATCACCGCCGTGCAGTACTTGGGCACCGATGGCGCGTCGATGGCGCTTGACCTCGCCACCTGCGAAGTCACGAGCGCGGGCGACTTCCAGCTCGCCTACGGTCAGACCTGGCCCGCTGTGCGCCCCTGGCCGGGTGCGGTGCGGATCACGTTCGCGACCGGTGACGACGAAGTGCCGGTTGTCGCCCGCTCGTGGATGCTACTGGCGATCGGCACTCTGTACGCGAACCGCGAGGCCACCGTACAAGGGACGGTCGGCGAGCTGCCGCGCGACTTCCGCGACGGCCTGCTCGACTCGATCAAGGACTACAGGAACCTGTAATGCCGAGCGCCGGAAAGCTACGTGAGCGCGTCCGTATCGACGCGCCCATCGTCACGCGTGACAGCTTCGGCGGCGAGAAGGTCACCGGTTGGACTGAAGGCCCGACCGTGTGGGCCGACGTTGAGCCCCTGCGCGCCCGCGAGTTCTTCGCCGCTCAGGCCGCGCAGAGCACCTGCGACCACAAGGTGACGATCCGCTTTCGTGCGGGCGTCACGGCCAAGCATCGCCTGGTGTGGCGCGGGCAGGCCCTCGACATCGTGGGCGAGCCGATCGACGTCAAGGCGCAACGCGTCTGGCTTGAACTGCTGTGCGTCAAAGGGATTCGCGATGGCCGTTGAATTCGTACGCGTCGACGGGCTGCGGGAACTGCAGGCGAAGCTCGATCGCATCCCCGCCGCTGTAGCGCGCCGGGTGCTCAAGGGCGCCACGCTCGCCGGAGCGCGTGAGATCGCCAGGCCCGCGCGTCGCTACGCGGCCGGTCTTACGAGGACGCCGATCGCGCAGCGCCCCGCCGACCGCAAAACGCCGGGCACCATGGCCGCGTCAGTCATCGTCCGGGCCGATCGTCGCCTTGGAAGCGCGGACTCGCCGGCCGCCATGGTGTGGATCGCCAAGGGTAAGAAGTACCAAAGCAGGACAAACAAGCGGGGCAAGCTCACCCGCAACCGAGATGCCTACTATTGGGCCTGGGTCGAGATGGGGCACCGCTTCGTGCCGCGCCGAGGCAAGGCCCGTACTTCACTCACCAAGCGCCGCGCGAATGCGCGTGGCCGTGTGCAGGCTTACCCCACGCTTGGTCGCGCTGCAGAGGATGGCAAGTTCGCCGCGCTGCGTGCCTTCCGTGACTACACCGCTGCACGTATCGACAAGGTTATGAAGGGTGCATAGTGGAAATCGGAACGCTGCTTTCTCCGGCGCTGCGTGCGCTCGTGGCCGACCGGGCCTACCCCGAACAGGCGCCGTCCGAGTCGGACTATCCGTACATCGTCTTCCGCCAGGGGGATCTGCAGCCGCTGTCCACGCTCTCCGGCGACGGCCCGACCGACGTGCTCGAGACCTACAGCATCGACGTGTGGCACGACTCGCGCCAGGAGGCCAACGCCGTCGGCTTGCAGGTGCGTGCAGCCTTGCTGGCAATGAACGCGTCGGGCGAGATGATCAACGCCTTTCAGGGCCTGGCATGGGACTTTGACCCCGAGACCGGTCTGCACGCCTGCACGCAGCAGTTCCTCATCCCGAACGAAATCTAGCCGCACCGTCCCGCATTACCACACCTGAGAGGCCCGCCCCGTGCGGGCCTTTCGCATTTCAGGAGCACGCAATGTCTCAAAAGGTTCTGGGTATCAACACCCGTACGGAGATCGCCACCGGCTACGGGCCGGCCAAGACCATTGCCACCATCAGCCACGCCGTGGAAGGTGTGGTCGGCGCCACTGCCCACGGCTTCGCTGACGGCGATATCGTCGTGCTGGCCGTGCCCTCTGGCATGGTGGAGCTGGACGGCCAAGCCGCCCGGATCAAGGGCGTGGATACCGACCACTTCACCCTCGAAGGCGTGGATACGCAGACCCTCAGCGATCACGCAGGGGGTACTGCCACGGTCCAAAAGGTCACCACCTGGCAGACCCTCTCCGACGCATCGCAAATCTCCGCACCGTCCGCCCAGGCGAACCGCATCAACACCACCACGCTCCTGGACGTGCAGCAGCAAGAGCAGTTCGGGTTGCCGGGTGCGGTGCAAGGTTCCATCACCGCCTTCTTCAATCCGCTGAGCCCCGCCACGGCTGAGCTGCGCAAGGCCACCGAGTCGAACCAGGCCCGCGTGCTGCGCGTTACTTTCCAGAACGGCGTCAAGTGGATCCAGAACGCCTACTGGTCCGGCGGCGACGGCTTCGACCTGCAGCAGGGTGCCGCGGCCACGCAGCAGATCGGCTTTACCTCGATCAAGCGCGGCGTCTTCTACGCGGCCTAAACCATGGACCTGATCAAACAAGCACTGGCCGCCCGGGAATACCCCGTCCAGATCGGTGAAGTCACCTTCACCCTTCGGCGTATGACAACGCTGGACTGGTTGCGCCGCAGCAGCGCGAACCTCGATGCCGCGATCGAGACGGCCGTCGGCTGGAAGGGCGTGACGGAAGCGGCCTTCCTGCCCAGCGGAGGCTCTGACGCGGTGCCGTTTTCCGGGGCGGCAATGGTCCTCTATGTGGGCGACCGTCCGGAGCTCTGGAAGCCCTTGGAGGAAGCCTTCGTCAAAGCGCACGAGACGCACGCGGAACGCCTCGGGGCGCTCAGAAAAAACTCACCGCGCACCTCGGATGGCAGCGAGAGCTAGCCGCTCTGCGCGAGGTCGCGCCGGGCATCGAAGGGGCGCCCGGCCCGGACCTCATGCCCGAGGTGCGCGTCGCCATTCGCTGTTGGAACCAGATGGGCGGGCGAATCGACTGGACCGCCTTGCCCATCCTCTCGTCCATGCATGGCGTGGACGACCCTGAGTGGCTCGTCGAAGCCCTGACCATTCTTCAATCGGAGCTCTGATTCATGTCTGACGCCGTTGGTCTGCTGAAGGTCACGATGGTGGCCGACAACGCCACATTCAAGGCGGGCCTCGACAAGTCCGAGAAGGATGCAGAAGGCTTCGCGAGTCGCATCACCGGCAAGCTTGCTGGCGCCCTGGCGGCGGCCTTCGCGGGCGTGGCCTCGGTCGACTTCCTCGTCTCGCAAACCCGCCAGGGCATCGACTTCCTCGACACCCTTGACGACATCGCCGAGAAGACGGGCATCGCAGCGGGCAAGCTCTCAGAGCTCAAGTACGCCAGCGAAGTGGCGGGCACGCCCTTCGACGCCCTGCAGGACGGGCTCAAGAAGCTCGCCAAGAACATGGCTGATTCGCCTGAGCTGTTCGACAAGCTTGGCGTCAAGCTCAAGGACGCCAACGGGCAATTCCGCGGAACCGACGACGTACTCGTCGACTTGGCCGAGCGGTTCTCGAAATTTGAGGATGGCCCGATCAAGGCCGCGGACGCTATGGCCATCTTCGGTAAGCAAGGAGACGCCTTGCTGCCGTTCCTGAACAAGGGTCGCCAGGGTGTCCAGGACCTGCGTGAGGAAGCAAAGCGGTTTGGCGTCACCGTGACCGACGAAGCCGCCAAGGCAGCGGGCGACTTCAATGACACCCTCAAGCGCCTCGAGCTGGCTTCCGACGGACTCAAGGTCAGCCTCGGCACGAAGCTGCTGCCCACCCTGACGGACATTGCCGAGCGCCTGAACAGCGCCGGCCAGGCTGGACTCGACTTCGGGGAGCGCATCACGGCAGGTTTTCACAACCTGCAGTTCTGGAACAGCTCGTCCGATCAGATCGTCAAGATCACCAAGGGCATCGCCGAGATGCAGGCACGCCTCAATGCGCCGGAAGCGCAGGGGGATAGCCGTCGCGCGACGTGGCTGCGCGACAAGCTGCAGTCTGAGATCGCAAGCCAGCAGCGAATGCTCGACTTCTACAGCCGCGAAGTGAATCGCAAGATGAAGGACAGCGAGCCGGCGTCCGTGAAGGGCTACGGCCTGGAGGGCGACCCTTCGCAGCCCAAGGAGAAACCGCCCGTCCTTACGCCGGATCCTAAGTCGACAAAGGACCAGCTCACAGACTACGAGCGGCTCATCGGCAAGATCAACGAGCGCATCGCTGTCGTGAATGCGGAAAGCTCCGCGACCGACCAACTCACCGAATCCGACAAGCTGGCGCTGCAGATCATGCAGCAGCTCGCCGACGGCCAGGTGAAGTTGTCCGATGCGGAAAAGCAGCGCCTGACCACGCGCCTCGACGGGTTGATCGTCGCGGATCGGCAGCTCGCCAAAGACAAGGAAATGCAGAAGAGCGCCGAAGAGATGGAGAAGGCGATCATCTCGTTCCAGCAAAAGGATGCCGCGGCCCAGCAGGAGCGCCTTCAAGCCTTCGTCGACGCCACGCCGACCGCGCAGCTTGAGAAGACCCGCAAGGACATGCAGTTCCTGGCCGATGCATTCCAGCGGGGGCAGCTCTCGGTCGAGATGTACACCGAAGCCGTACAGGCGCGGCTTGGCACGTTGCCGGACACGATCACCAAGACGACGGACTCTTTCCGTCAGTTCGCAGAGCAGGGCGTCGAGCTGGTGACGCGCTCGCTGTCCGACCTGATCGTCAGCGGCGGTGACATCAAGGACTTGGGCAATACCTTCGTCGAGCAACTGCAGCGCATGGCGCTGGAGGCGGCTGTCATCACTCCGACGATCGAGTACCTCAAGGATCTGATCGCCGGCAAGAGCGGCAGCGCGAACAACTATGGCGGCATCATCAGTGCGATCGGCTCCATCTTCAGTGCGGTGGCCTCGGCCAACGGCAACGCCTTTGGCGCCTCGGGCGTGCATGCGTTCGCAAACGGTGGAGCCTTCACCAACTCGATCGTATCGAGCCCCACGCTCTTTGCCTTCGCCAAGGGCGGCAAGCTGGGGCTCATGGGGGAGGCGGGCGACGAAGCGGTCATGCCACTGACTCGCGGCGCCAATGGCCGCCTGGGTGTCGATGCCTCTGGCATGGGTGGCAGCAACGTGGAGGTCAACCTTATCGAGTCGCCCGGCCGTGGCGGCGAGGTCGATGAGCGCCAGGAAGGCAACCGCAAGATCATCGATGTCTTTGTCGAGCGCGTGCGCGCTGACGTAATCCGCGACGTGAGCCGCGGCGGCGATATCTCGCAAGCGCTCCAAGACACCTACGGACTCAGCCGGCAGGGGAGGGGAGTCTAATGCCGCTCCCCATCTGGCCCGGCATCCTGCCCGCACCTCTGAGCGAGGGCTACCAGGTGCAGCCGCAAAGTGCGATCGCACGCACCGACATGGAAACCGGCGCTGCCCGTACGCGGCGTCTCACCACCTCGCCGATCGATCAGCACACGGTCTCGATTCACCTGCGCGATCTTTGGTCCGTCGAGATCTTCCGCGCATTCTGGAAGCACAAGCTGCAGGAGGGCGCGGCCTGGTTCCAGATTCGTCTGCCCTATGGCACCGGGTTTCCCTACGTCGAGGCGCGCTTCATCGAGCCCTACCAGCTCAGCAAGCAAGACAAGTTCTACCGCCTGCAGGGGCGCCTCGAAGTGCGCAACCCGCCCTGCATGTCCGAAGCCGAGCTCGACGCCGCTCTGTCCTGAGATCCCCGAATGCCTGACTTCACCCTCGACGATGCGCTCGCCGAGGCGTACGCCTCTGCGCCCGCGGATGTCGTCACGCTCGACACGCTCGAAATCCATCACCCCGCGTTCCGCGACGACGACGGCTTGCCGACCGCCATCCGCGTCGTCAACAACACCGAGAACATCGACGCCACGCTCGAAGACGACGCCCCGCTCAACGGCGGGCAGGTGGTCACGTTCCTGGCTTGTGGCTTCCGGCTGCAGCGGCCGGATGTCGAGGTGCAGGCCAGCCCCGAGCTGCGCTTCGAAATCGACAACGTGGATAGCCGCATCTCGCAGTACGTGAGGATTGCGGCCGAGAGTACCGACGTGGCCTTCGTGATCTATCGGCCCTACGTGTCGAAAGACCTGTCGCGGCCAAGCATGAACCCGCCGCTGCGACTGGAGCTGGCCGAGGTCAATGCGTCGGGCTGGGCGGTGTCCGCGGTCTGTCGCTTCGCCGAGCTGGCGAATCGTTCATTCCCGAGCAAGGTCTACACGCCGCAGCGCTTTCCGGGGCTCGTTGCATGAGTTGGGCGCTGCGCTATCTGTTGGAACCGATCGCCTGGACCGCGGGCGGCGACGACGCCCTTGCGTGCGACTGCTGGGGCTTCGTGCGCCGCGTGCAGCGCGAGACCTTCGGGCGCGATCTGCCGCGCTTGGTGGTGGCGGAGGGCCCGGCGTTTGTCGCGCGCGCCCTGGCCGGCTTCGCAGGCCGTGCTGACTGGCGCAAGCGACTGGCCGGCGAGGCCGCGGCCGATGGCGACATCGTGCTGCTCGATAGCGGCGCCGGTGACGACCACGTAGGCGTCTGGTGCGCGGCCGATCGCGGCGGCGTTCTCCACTGCAGTGCCACCACGGGCGGCGTGCTCTTCACGCCGGCCCCCCTGCTTGAACTCCACGGCTACCCCCGCCACAGGATCTGGACGTATGACCCTGCCCGTTGATCTTCCCGCCGCGCTCCGCGAAGAGCTGCGCGCGCACAGCAACGCCGTGCAGCAGTCCGGCGCGCCGCATGGCGTGCTCGTGATCAGCCGCAACCCGGTCGCGCCCTGGGAAGACCGCCAGACCGTGACGCCCGACATGCCTTGCGGTCTGGTGGATCTCGCGCGTGCAGCCGGGGCGGATATCGACGGCGGCCCCTGGATCCTCAACGTCAACGGCCGCTGGATTCCCCGCGCCGAGTGGCAGGGCGTCATGATCGAGGGTGGCACGGCCGCCGTCCTGCAGCGCCTGCCCGAGGGTGGGCGCAACGGCTCGCGCGTACTGCAGATCATCATCGGCATCGTGCTCGTGATCGTCGGCATCTTCTCGTCGATCTATGGCGGCTGGCCGATGATCTTCCAGGGCGTGTCGATGATCGTGGGCGGCATCCTCTCGCGCACGCCCAAGGCGCCCACGCCGGACCAGCTCTCCAGCGCTGCACAACCCAGCCCCACCTACAACCTGCAGGCGCAGGGCAACTACGCGCGCCTCGGCCAGGCCATCCCCGTGCAGTACGGCCGGTGCCGCTTCTACCCGGACTTCGCCTCGCAGCCCTACGCCGAGTACGCCGGGAATGAGCAGTACCTGTACCAGCTCTTTTGCCTGGGGCATGGCGACTTCGATATCGAGCAGCTGTACATCGAAGATCAGCCGATCAACGGCGAAGTGCAGGACGACGGGTTCTATCACTCCGACGAGCCCTTCCTCGATACGGTCTATCAGATCGTCGCGCCCGGCCAGAAGGTCACACTGTTCCCGACGCGCGTCCTCACGTCCGAAGCCGTCGCCGGGCAAACGCTGGAAGGCACGTCCGCATGGTTTCAGCTCACCGACGCGGACCTCGATCGCATCGCCGTCGACCTGGTGGCGCCGCGGGGACTCTACGTCGCCCGGGACGACGGCGGCCTCGATGCCGTCACCATCCTTGTTCGGGTCGAGGTGCAGAAGCTTGAGCAGTCCGGCGCGGCCTGGGTGCCCGGCACCAATCCGGTTCTGGAAAAGACGACCTACAGCGTAGCCGCGGCCGACGCCACGCCGCAGCGCCGCAGCATCGACTTCCCGGTCGACGTGGGCCGCTGGCAAGTGCGCATCGTCCGGATCTACCCGCCCACCACCGATGTCCGCACCGCGGACGAACTCGCGTGGGCAGGCCTGCGCGGCTACGTGCCGGGCGATCAGGACTACGGCAACGTCACCATGCTGGCGATGAAGCTGCGCGCGTCGGACCAGATCAGCAGCCAGGCCTCGCGCCGCATCAACCTGATCGCGACGCGCAAAGTCCCGACCTATGACGGCTCGGCCTGGACCACGCCGCAGCCCTCGCGCTCGATCGCCTGGGCGCTGGTCGACATGCTCAGCGATGGCGAGTACGGCCGCGGCCTCGCTGACGACGTGCTGCCGATCGCCGAAGTGCTGGCACTCGAATCGGCTGTCTGGCAAAGCGGCAACCCCGACGGCCAGGCCTTCGACTACCGCTTCGACCGCGCGGTTACCGCGTGGGAGGCGGCCACGCTGATCGCCCGCGCCGGCCGCTGCACTGTCTTCCAGCAGGGCGGACGCATCCGCGTCGTGCGCGACGAACAGCGCAGCCTGCCGACGCGGTTCTTCATGCCGCGGAACATCTCCCGCGGTTCGCTGAGTCTGGCGTATCTCATGCCGCGCACCGAGCAGGCAGACAGCGTCGACGTTACGTACTGGGACGAAATCACGTGGCGCCCGGAGACCGTGCGCTGCACGCCCCCCGGCATCACCGGCACAAACCCTGTGGGCGTGGATCTCGCGGGAGTCCAGCGCCGGCAGCATGCCGTCGAGGAAGGCCATTTCATCGCGCGCTCGAACCGGTACCGGAGAATCACCGGCTCGTTCCGCACCGAGATGGAAGGCTTCCTCCTGAGTCCGGGCGACCCGATCGCCATCACCCATCCCATGCCCGCTTGGGGTGGCGGCTCGGGTGATCTGCTGGCCTTCACCGGTACCGGCAAGGATGCCGGCGACGTGCTCACCCTGGATGAGCCTGTCGAGTTCGGCGTCGGCTTTCACTACGTTGGACTCAGCACCGCCAAGGGCGGATTCTCCGGGCCGTGGCGCGTCTCGGTAACGCCCGACCCGCGCCAAGTGGTGCTGGCCGAAGACATCGACGACGACGCCTATGCGCCTTACGTAGGCGGCAACCGTGAGCGCACGCGCTGGGCCTTCGGCGAGGGCGAAGACTTCTTCGCCAAAGCGATCGTGGTCCCGCCGATCCGCCCGCAGGGCAAGGAAGTCCTGGTCAATTTCGTGCTGGACGACCCGCGCGCCTACGACGAAACCGGCGCCGTCGCGCCCGATCGAGACCAGCCCTACAACCTGCCGCAGGCCACCGCACCCGTCGTGCGTGGCGTGGCCGTGCAGTTCTGGGGCGATCTCTCCGCGCCGTCTCTTGCAGTGTCCTGGGAGCCGGCGCCCACCGCCAAGTTCTACATCGTCGATCTGTCGCACGACGGCCAGACCTGGACGCGTGCGGCGGAAGTCACGTCGACCAGCGTGCGGGTTGCGGTGTGGTCCGGCGTGGTGTGGCTTCGCGTGGCGGCCATCGGCTCGCTGCGCGGCCCCTTCGTTACCTGGTCGGGCGATGTCTCGCTCATGCCCACCATTCCCGCGGACCCCACCGGCCTCGCGCTCGAGCACAGCGTGCCGGCGCACCCACTGGAATGGGACGGCCGCGACGCCATCTTCGTCGTCGATCCGATCGCGCGTGCGCAGGTCTATCGCTGGGAAGTGTGGGCCGGTATGCCGCTCGCGTTGAAGGGCGAATACACCACCAACGAACCGCGCCTGACGTACTCGCTCGAGCGCAACCGCGCCGACGGTGGGCCACGGCGCCAGGTGCAGATCCGCGTCTATGGCGTGAATGGCTCGGGCTGGTCTGAACACCCGGCCGCGATCACCGTCAGCAACCCGCAACTGCCGCCGCCGAGCTTGGTGGGCTACGACGCTGGCGAAGCGCTCACAGTGGTCGCCACTGGCGCCGACGCCACCGACTACGCGGGCACGCGCTTTGTCATGTCGCAAGACCCGGACTTCGATCCGGCGACGGCGGTGCCCGTGGCCGATGGGCCTGGTGTGCTGTATGCCAGTGGCAAGCTTGCGGCAGGCAACTGGTACATCTACGCCGCGCAGTACGACACCTTCGGCGACGATGGCCTGTCCTGGTCGGGCAAGATCACGGTGCACGTTTCCGCTGTGGCGGCGGGTATCCCCAAGGTTGCCGACGCCTCAACGATCACGGCCGCGCCGGGCAGCGATCCGCCTGGGGGCGACGCCTACTGGGCGGTGTGGTCGCTCGCTCATGAGTCGCTCTGGAGCTGGGACAAGCCGGCGGGCCACTACATCGACAACTCCGACCTGGGGAACGCCTACTACAACCTGATCACCGCCACGCGGGCGGCGTTCGGCTTCCTGTCCGCGATCTCCGGCAACCTCGGCAACGTCACCATCGGTGGCGCCGGCTGGTTGCGCACCGAGGGTGCGACATCCTTTCTAGGCGGCGGAACGGGCATCTTCCTGGGCGCGGATTCCGGCCAGTACAAAGCCCGCTTCGGCGGCCCCAAGGGCTCGGGTGTGCCGGGTGCTGGCTGGGACGGCAGCGCCTTCGAAATCTGGGCGGCCGACGGCTCCACGATCCTCAAGAGCGGCACCGCGCTTTCGATCAGTCCGCTGATCGATAACAGCGCCCTCGTTCCGAGCATCAGCGCGGCGGCGCAGTCCGCCGTGTGGGCGAACGTCACCGGAACCGGCAGACCGCAGGATGGCGCCACGGTGGGTGCCACCATCGGCGCCAATCTGTTCGGCCAGATGAACGCCAGCAACATTTCCACGTACATCGCGAACGCTGCCATCTCCAACGCGCTCATTGGCTCCTTGGGCGTCGACAAGCTTCTCGCCGGCTACCTGGCCGTCGGTCAGTGGATCGGTTCCGCAAACGGGCAGTGGTTTATCCGCGCTGACGGCGGAGCATCCTTCACTAACGTCCTTGTCCGGGGCGACGTGCAGGCGACGTCGCTGAATGCTGCGACGGGCACCTTCTCCGGCGTGCTGACAGCCGACGCGGTCAACGCCATCAGCACGATCAACATCCGGGGCGAAGCCGTCACCGTCATGCGCTCGGCTCGCCAGTCCGGCTCCGTGGACGCAACGCTTGGCACGTGGATCACGCTGGCTGCGGCCGGCATCAATGTGGGCGCCAACGGCCGCATCGCCATGATGTGTGACGCGATGGTGACGCGCTATGCAGACAGCGGCGGCGACGGTGGCTTTTCAAGCCTGCAGTCCGATGTCGAGTACCGAGTGTTGCGGCAGGACGGCACTACCTACGCAGGCCTGTCCGTCTCGGACGAAGGCCCGCTCAACGCCTACATCACCTACTACCTGCAGTGCCGGCGCGTGAATGGCGACCCGGCAATTCACACCATCGTGAGCAACGGGATCATCGTGCTCCTGGGGGCGATGCGATGATCGGAATCTACGACCTGGCCACCGGGCGCGTGCTGCGCCTGGTCGATTGCCCCGAGCACGAATACGACGCCGCCTGCGCCGAGGGTGAGGGCTGGAAGCCGCTAGGCACCACGGCCGCCGGCTACTTCGACGGCGACGACTTCGTGCCGATCGGTGACCCGCCGACCTTGCGACACGCCTATGACTGGACCGCGCGCAAGTGGGTGGCGCCACTCACCGAGCTGGCGGCGGATGTCTCCGCGAAGATCGATCGCGAGTTCAAGCGCCGCGATCTCCTGCCCGTCACCGTTGCCGGCGTTCCCTTCGATGCCGATGCGGCCGCACGCGAGAACATTTCCGGCACCGCTGCCCGCATCGAACGTGGCGACGCGCTGCCGGCCGGCTGGGTAGGCTGGCGCGATGCGGACAACGCCATGCATTGGGCAGACGCCATGCCGGCCGCGGTGCTCGCAAACCTCAATGCGGTGAGCCGCGCGATCGAAGATCGCAAGCAAGCGCTGCTCGTGGCCCGCTGGACCAAGAAAGCGCAGATCGCCGCCATCGCAGACGAGGCGGAGCTGCTTGCCTTCGACATCGGCACCGACTGGCCGGCGTGAAGCTCAATTGCCTGATCGTTGCTGCGGGGCTCTGGCTCCGCGCGAGAGGTCGGGCTTGGTTCTGCGTTCGCCGTTCCGTTTCCCTCGCCGGTCTCGTTCCGCATTGCGGCTACATCGAGGACCAGGGCCGGCACCTCACCCTCATTGAATACATACCCCGCAAACGCAAGGGCTCCGGCCCTGGCGCTGACACCGCATTGTTGTTTCACGGGCGCTTTCGCGTCCGCCGTTTCGTGGAGGTCTCGCGCGTCGAGGCCGACACCCTCCAGGAGGCAGTCCGTGGGGACACGTGAGTTGCTATTGCCACTTTACGCCCTGGGGTGCCTCTGCGCAGCCCTTTTCGTTTTGCCGCCCACCCACGCGCTAGGCGCTTTGCTGATCGGGGGCGTGGTCGCGGTTCTGCACATCGCCCGGTAAACAACATGGACCAGCCAATGCTTGAGCCCGCAAAGAACGAGGTCGCAGTCGCAGTCGCCAAAATGGCGCCACCCACTATCGTTACGGCTAGCGCCGGGATCTTCGACCTCACTCTTAACGAGTGGGTGTCGCTCGCGACGCTGCTCTACATCTGCCTTCAGGCGTTCTTTCTCCTGCGCGATCGTCTTTCGAAGCGGCCCCGTCGGCGCAGAGGCGACCGCGCATGAGCGCCAGCAAAACAATCGTCAAGTACGGCGGGACGCTGGTGCTCGCCAGCGCTGGCCTGTTCTCGTTCCTGGGCAAGTGGGAGGACGGTAGGGCCAAGCCGGCCGCTGACACCGTCGTCTATGCCGACAAGCTCGCGCACGGACTCCCCACCACCTGCCTCGGCCTGACGAACAAGACCAGCCCTTACCCCGTGATCGTCGGCGAAGTGTGGTCCGCCGCGAAGTGCGAGGAAGTAGGGCGCCTGGTGCTGGAGAAAACGCAGCTCCGCCTCGCGGACTGCATCAAGACGCGCGTATCGCAAAACACATTCGACGCGCTGTCCTCGCACGCCCACAACCTCGGCGCCGGCAGCACCTGCGCGAGCCGCGCGCTCGCGCTCATCAACGCCGGCCAGCTTCGCGAAGGATGCCGCGCCCTGGCGCAAGCGCCCGACGGCATGCCGGTATGGAGCTACGTGCCCACCGGCAAGCGGCAACCCGATGGCAAGGTCGAAATGAAGTTCGTGGCGGGCCTGTACGCCCGCCGTGTGGATGAATGGCACCTGTGCGAAAGGGTGGGCCCCGCATGATTCCGATTCCCCCCGCCTTTTACGGCGCCGTCGCAAAGCTTCTCGGCGCCTTCGTGCTCGTCGGAGCCGTTGGCGCGGCCGTGCTTGCCTACGGCCACCGCTGCCGCGAGGAAGGCGTCGCGGCCGAGCGCGGCAAGTGGGCGCTGGCTGAGGCCAAGCGCACGGCCGCGCTATCGCGCGCCGAAGCTGAGCGCGCCCGCGACAACCTGATCAAGGTCCAAACCCAGCAGGCAATCTCACAGGAGGTCGATCGTGCCCACCAAGCAAACGTCACTGCTCTGCGCGCTCTGTACGGCCCTGGCCGCGTGCGCAACGTCGCAGCCGGTACAAATCGCGCCCCGGGACTGCGCGCCCCTGCCACAAGCCCCGGCGAGTTTGATGGTGGATCCGCCGACTATCGACTTGGTGCCGGAAGCCCTGCGACCGAAAGCCAAGAGTGCCGCGCGCTCCGGTCAGACGCAGCGGTGACGACGGCGCAGCTCCTCAACTTACGGTCTTGGGTGGTGCGGCAGGGATTGGGTCGGATTTCCGAATGAAGAATCGCGCCGCCGGGCCTTCTGCCTCAAGCTTGAAGTGATCCCGGAGAACGGCGACGACATCGCGGTATCTGCGACGGTAAATTGCAGCGATCTGAGGATTGCCGCCTGAATCTTCGAAGCAGGATAGGCACTCCCCCAGTTGGTCGAGCTCTTCGGTGAGGACGTAGCTCGGGGTATCAAGGGCGTCGCGGGCGTCCGCCTCGAAGAATCCCTGTAGAAAGGCGCGCTCGTCCTTGTCGGTAACGCGCTCGTACACTGTGTATACGCCTAGGATGCTCGCGACCGTTGGCGGGCGCCCGATTGCGTCGGGCATCTCGACGGTCGGCTGCTCGAGATTCAGGAGGGCGTCGATGCTGGTAGACGTCGATGCCGCCATCCGCTGCAGCTCCTCAAGATGTGACTGCGACTGAATCAGCCGGAGCTGATCGGCCTGTAGTTTGATGGTGAAGGCGACACCGCAGAGCGTCAGGAACGAAAAGGCTCCGCTGGCGTAGCTGCCAAACGCCGCCCAGTCGTCCCGGTTCTCGCTCAACGCTCCATGGAACTGCAGGAAATAGAGGCCAAAGACCAGGGCTGCGCCGCCGATCAGGAGCGCGATGGCGCTGCGCAGGCCGTGCGCCTCACCACTGCCGGTCTTCAATTTGCTCTCTCTCACTCGGCTGTGACGTACTGCCGGCGGGCTTGAGCCGCGCGATCAGTGCGCGCCACGCGACCCATATTGATACGAGGAAACCAAGTAGGCAGAAGCCCCAGATGTAAATCTCGGTGTCGGACGCTGGCATACGGCTGTTGTTGTAGGCGTTGTCCGACAGGATACCGGTCCGGTAAGACAACTTCTGGGAATTGTTCACGCGCCATCCGTTGCGCGCGCTCAAGAGCGGCGGACAGGTTCTCAGGAGTGAAGATTGAGTCGCGCTACCACTGGCGGTCAGCGATCCTTTCTGCCGCGCTCGGGCCGGAATCATTCGCCGGCGGCAGCGCCCTGGAGAGATGGCGAACTGCCCATGCGACAACGCAGAGCAGGCCTAGGCCGCAAAGGCCTATGGTGGTAGTAGCGATCATCGCAGCCCCTTAAACTCGATCAGGCGTGGCAAATAGCGTTCAACTCCTGTCCCCGCAACCACGATTCAATGCGAAGCGCCGGCTAGTCCGGCGCTTCGCATTTGTGCGTCAGCGTTTCGGCACGCGCCGGACACAAGCGCGCGGCAGATGGCGTTCAAATCCCAGTCCCGCAACCAAATGCGAAAAAGGCCCGATGCGAAAGCACCGGGCCTTTTTCATTCAGTCGTGTGGGGATGCACGGGAGTTGGCACGGAGCCTGACCGAAGCGGGATGAGCCGGGATGAGCCGGGACACCGCGAGACCCGCGCCAGCATTGAAGGTGCGCGAGCCTACGACCAGCAGGCGAGAGCGGGCCGAGTGGCGCGCGTCTCGAACGAAAATCGGAGCGTTAGCGGGCAAGTTGGCACTGAACCCTCCGGCGGGCGCCGCCGGTCCTCCTCCGGATTCGTCGGCCGCTGTTTGACGCGAACGCGGCTGATAGCAGTGTTCGTTCGCGGCCACGCTGCCGAGCGCGACCACCGAGTGGGCGGCGCCGATGGCCACGCCGGCAATACTGACAAAGCCATCCGACCGGCGACGAGGTGTACCGCTGCGGCGCTCCTGCGCCGTCAAACCAGGGAAGACTCGAAAAGGCATCGCACGCTTCAGGCCGCAAATGCGGCACAAAAAGGCACTAGTTTGGGGCGCGACGCAAGTCCGCACAACTGTTAAAACTGTCAGATTTGACTAGGCCGCGGATTGGCGTGAGCTCCTCCAAGCGGCAACCAGGAAGTCGGCCATCATGCGTGCGGTGGCAGTCCTTCGGCGCTCGAAGAATTTGTCGTAAAGCATGCCGACCAGCGCCCCCTCTTGCTCAGCGCTCATGTTGTCCAGGTCCAGATCATCCAGGAACATGTTGACGGCGGCAGAGGCCACTGCCATCAGGGCAAGGTCTTTCCCGTTGGTCAAATAGTCCGGCTCCGACGATGTGCTGCGCGCTTCTGGCGCGCGTGCTTCAGCAGCGCCCGCGGGCGACTCAGACGCCTCGACCTCTTCGCGCCCAGCTAGCCACTTCGGGCCCCTTCCATAGACCAACCACTCCGCGCTGAGGCCCGTCCGCTCTTCGATGAGCAGCCGCGTCTTGCGCTGTGGCGCATACGTTCCGTTCAACAACGAGACCACGACGTGGCGCGGGATCTGGTTGCGGGCCGCCCAAGCGTACGGCCGCCCGCCGGTCGCCTCCTTGAAGCGGTCCAGCATCGCATCACGGTTTTCTAGCGGCTCACTCACTTCATTTTTCCTTCGGTGCGAATAGGGAAGTCAACTTCCAAATTCCGCATCTATCTTCGTTATTTCCAAACGATTGATGTGTAAGTAAAAGCCCAAGAAACACATCAATCAGGGCGCCACCTAATTCGGAAGTGTTGACTTCCGCATCACACTTCAGCATCATTTAGCCCATGGACGAACGGAGTAATTCACCCATGGGCGAACGAAAACCGGCAAAAAAACCAGCCCTTACGGACTGGCACCGCGCCGACATCGTGGCGGGCCTACGCAAGGCCGGCTGGAGCGTGCGGCAACTCGCCAAACACCACGGCTATGCGTCCCACGGAACGCTGACGGTCGCTTTGTCGCGTCCATTTCCGAAGGCGCAACGCTTGATCGCCGAGGCCATTGGCGTCTCTCCGGAGTTGATCTGGCCGTCTCGCTATCCCAATGACTCACGCATAGCGCTGGCCGATGGTAGCTCAGGTTCGAAACTTTTGACGCGTCAAAGTTCGGAAGTTTCGCCAAACAAGAGTCAAGTCTGTGGTGGTTCATCGCGGCCTTCTGGGTCCGAAGTTCTGAAATCCAGTGTGGAACAGGCCGGGGCCTGAAGGCCAGCACGGCGTTTGGAAGGTCGGAAATGAGGAGCGATCCAATGCGAACGAAGAAGTGGAAACCGGTGCGACCGGCCCATTCCATCGGGCACGCGACAGAGCTGAACTTGGCGCACGCCTTGAGGCATCACAACCGCGGCATCAAGGCAGTCGCCGGTTTGATGGGTACGAAACAGGACACTTTGTACAAGTGGCTGGGCGAAGACCGCATGCCGATCTGTTCGGTCGCGCCCTTCGAGCACGCCTGTGGCGGCGCGCATTACCTGACGGACTTCCTCTCCGCACAAGCCGGCCGCCTAGTTGTCGCGATGCCGACCGGTCGGGTGTCCCCGCTGAACCTCGCCGAGCTTCAGGTATTCCAGGGCGAAGTGCTGGCGTTGCTGATGCGCTGCTATGAGCGAAAGGCCGACCCGCGCGAGACCGCGGACGCGCTCGCGACCTTGCTGGGCGAGATCGCGTTTCAACGCGAGAGCGTGCTGCGGATGCAAGCCCCTGAGCTGGATCTGTTCGCGTCCACGTAATGAACCCGCTAACCCCCGCGCGTTTGTCTGGGCTTACGGCCCAGATGGTTACCACGCAGATTCAAGGAGAAGAAGCAGTGAGCAACGAACAAGAGCTTTTCGCTTGGTTGAAGAGTCGGCCCCTGGCCGTCGAAGTGCTGCACCGGGCCGTTGTGGGCTGGAACAACGGCGATCTCACGATTCGTCTCGCAGCCGACTGCCGGATCAAGGCGCGACCCGAAGCAACACCTTCTGGGTCGATCGGTGAACGCCAAGCAGAACTGGCCGCACAGGTCGTGGCTGACCTCGCCCGCGAGGGCAAAACCAGCCACGACATCAAGAACGCCGTTACGGCGATGCTCGAAGGCTTCTCAACGATCAGCCAGTCGCCTTCAAGTTCTTCACGTTGATTTTCACCAGTTCGTCGTACAGCGAATTCAAATGCTCACCAGCTCGCCTTCCATGCTCAGACGTCATCGCACTTTGATGGAAGAGGTTCGGCTGATTCCTGATGATCTCCTGCAGGAGTCCGTAGGCGTGACTATGGGCGGTGGACTCGATCTCTTGTTCAGTCATGAGGGCTCCTTCGTAAAAGTAGATGGTGTGCAGATTGGATGCCTGCACAGCCATTCTACGGCGAGGGGCGCTCTCACCCTTCTGAGAGGTGGGTGTTGACGCTCAAGACCCATTACTCCTGCACAGAACTCGCAGCGCTCAAGCTTCCGAACTATCCGACGTCAGCGCGCGCTTGGCAGGACCTAGTCGAGCGCGAACAGATCGCCTTCACGGAGCACCGCAGCCGCGGTCGCGGCGGGATCCGACGTGAATACCTTCCAACGCCCGCCATGGCCAAGCTCATCGAGCGCGCAGAAGGCATCCGGGCCCGCGGCGATGTTGCCGCCCGGAAGATCGCCGCCATGGAAGCTTTCAACCGCGACGAAGCCGCCGCAGAAGCTTCCCGCCAAGCCAAGGGCGAAGCCGCTCTGGCCGATCTGGTGGCGAAGCTCACGCCCAACCAGCAAGCGCGCTTTGACGCGCGGTGGGCGATCGTCCAGGGCTGGGAAGTCTGGTTCGTCCAGGCGCAACCGATGGGCAAGAAGGCCGGTCTCGCAATCTTCGCCGATGCCTATAACGCGGACGAGCTGCGCTTGGCCCAGATCACGGCTGCCGTGCGTGAAGCCTTCCCGACCGTCTCTGCGCGCAGCGTCGAGCGCTTCGTGACCGACTACACCCGCGATGGGCTCGCGGGCCTGATCGATAAGCAAGACGGCCGGCTGCTCAAGGACGTGAATGTCTTCACCAAGCAGCCGGAGCTCTACTCCGCCGCGCTGGCGGTGATCACGGCCAAACCGCACATCAAGACGACTGACCTGGTCGAGCTCCTGAAGGGTGCGTCGATCGACGCCGAGACCGGCGAAGTCTTGTTTGAGGCGCCCAGCTATTGGGCCGCGGACCGCTTCGTGAAGGCTTGGAAGGCCAAGCACCCGGAGCTCTTCCTGGCGCTGACCAACCCGGACGAGTGGAAGAACAAGGCCATGTCCGCGGTCGGCAATGCCTCGGAGGATGTCGAGCGTCTGAACCAGCGCTGGGAGATGGACGCCACGCCGGCCGACTGGATGCTGACCGATCCGGAGAGCGGCGAGCGTCGGCGCTACGCGTGCTCGGTCGTGATCGACGTCTATTCGCGCCGGATGATCGTGGTCCTCGCCCGCACGCCTAAGGCGCAGACGCACATGTTCTGCCTGCGCCTGGCGCTGCTCGCCTGGGGCGTGCCCGAAGAGATCGTCACCGACAACGGCAAAGACTACGTGGCGCGCGAGTTCGTCCAGGTGCTCAACGCGCTGGACATCAAGCACCGCACTACGGCCCCGTTCTCGCCCTGGCAGAAGCCGCACGTCGAACGCGGCATCGGCGTGATGCTGCACTCCATCCTGGAGCTGCTGCCCAACTTCATAGGCCATTCGGTTGCCGAGCGCAGCGCGATCGAAGCCCGCCGCGCCTTCTCGGAACGCTTGTTCAAGAAGGACTCGGTGGTCGAGCTCGACATGACCCCGAACGAGCTGCAGGCCACGATCAATGACTGGCTCGTCGGCACCTACGAGCAGCGCGCGCACGGCGAGACGAACACCGCGCCCTTTGCACGCACCGCCGCCTGGCGGGGCAAGGTCCGCCGCATCCAGAACGAACGCGCGCTGGACATCTTGCTATTGCCGGCTGCCGGCGGCGGCACCCGCACCCTGCAGAAGAAGGGCATCCACTTGGACGGCGCCTGGTACGCCGCGCCGGCACTCTTCGCGCACGTGGAAGTGGGCACCGAAGTGACCCTGCGCGAGACCGAGGACTTCGGCGAAGTGATCGTCTATCAGGACGGACAGTTCGTCTGCGTGGCGGTGTGTCCAGAGCGCAAGGGCGTGTCGCGCAAGGAGCTCGCCGCGCACTGCCGCAGCGCCCAAGCCAAGCGCGTCAAAGATGCCAAACGCACGATGCGCGCCGCGTCAAAAATCGATCCGGATGCAGAGCTCAGCCGCCTGCTGCGCAACAAGGCGCAGGCCGCAGGAAAGCTCACGCCGCTGCCCGCGCGGACGGAGGCTCACAGCTCGCAAGGTCTGGAGCAAGCCGCGATCGCCGGACGCCGCCTTGCGGGCGAGTTGGCACCCGCGCCGGTTCCCGCCGATTTGCAGGCCGCGATGGCGCGCCGCCAGGCAGACGCAATCGTCATCCCGGCGGATCCAGAACCCAAGGTCGTGCAGATCCCGGAGACGCCCGAGCTGCGCTTTCGCAAGTGGCTGGAGCTCAACGCTCGTGTTGAGCGTGGCGACGTGATCGACGAACCGAAGCTGCAGAAGTGGTGGGGCATGTACCAGCAAGCCCCCGAGTTCAAGACCCAGATGCGCCGCCACGAGGCGCAAAACAAAACGGGCGCATCGGCTGCCACCGCTGCGCCCGTCCAACTCCAGAAAGGTGCCTGAAGTATGAAGACCCACGCCAATCCACGCAACCTGCCGCCGGGCCTCGCCTCGATTGCGGCGCTGGACCTGGTCTCGGTGACCATGGAAAAGCTCAACGACCGTCACGCCGGCCTGCCTGGCCTGGGCGTGCTCTACGGTCCGGCAGGCTGGGGTAAGAGCATGTCTGCCGGCGCGATGCAGATGCTCTATCGCGCCTACTACATCCAGATCCGCAGCGCCTGGACGCGCAAGAGCCTGCTGGAAAAGATCCTGGTCGAGATGGGCGTGGCCATCCCCAAGGGCAAGGCCACAATTCCTCATCTGCTGGATCTCGTGTGCGCGCAGCTCTCGGGCTCGATGCGCCCACTCGTCCTGGACGAGTTCGACTACTGCACCCGCTCGGACGGCCTGATCGAGATCGTGCGCGACATCTACGAGGGCTCGCGCTGCCCGATCCTGCTCGTGGGCGAAGAGCTGCTGCCGCAGAAGCTCGCAAGCTGGGAGCGCTTCCACAGCCGCGTGCTCGCCTGGGCACCGGCGCAGCCCGTGACTGTGGGCGACGCCGCCAAGCTCGCGCCGCTCTACTGCGCAGGCGTCTCTGTCGCAGAGGACTTGCTCGCGCACCTGGTCGAGATCTCCGAAGGCTCAGTGCGCCGCGTGTGCGTGAATCTCTCGCTCATCCGCAATGAGTCCCTCACGGTCGGCGAGGACATGATGACGCTCGCCAAGTGGAACGGCCGCGAGCTCTACACGGGCGAAGCCCCGGTGCGAGGCGTCTGATGCCGCGCAAGCCCGCACACCTCGAAATGATCGGCGGCAAGAACGGCCGTCAGCGCGCGTGGGAAGCGATCCGCGGGCGCAAGGGTGCCGCCTGGACGCGCCAGGAGATTGCAAGCTTGGCCAAGATGGAACTGTGCTCGCTGGAGTCCTACCTGCAGGGCTTGGGTCGAGCCGGCATCGTGACCGAGACGCACGTCGAGAAGACGCACGCGCTGCATCGCGGCTGCTGCAAGGGCGCGCGCTGGTACGTACTCGCCCAGGACCGCGGCGTCGAGGCGCCGCGTGTCACCCGAGACGGCCGCGAAATCACAGCCGGTGGCGCGAGCGAGAACATGTGGATGGCGATCCGCAACTTCCTGCCCGTGTTTGACGCTCGCGAGGTCGCAGCGTACGCCGGCACGCCCGATATGCCGGTGCCCGAAGCAACGGCGAAGAGCTTCGTCCAGATGCTCGCGGAGGCGGGCTACCTGGAAGCGGTGACGCCTCCGAACCGCGGCCGCTATCGCGGGGCGCTCACGCGCTACCGCTTGCTACCGCACATGAACACGGGGCCGCGCCCGCCCATGGTCCAGCGCACCAAGACGGTCTACGACCCGAACCTGGGGAAAGTCGTCTGGCAGGAGCCCGCCGATTTTGACGGGGAGCTTGACCATGCGTGAGCCGCTGCCCCAAGTCGAAATCGAGCGGGCGCGCGACATGGCAGCGCGTGCCACCAAGGATGCCGGCGAAGGCGGCTTTGCCGCCGTGGCCGAGCGCTGCGGCCTCAAGCGCTCGGCAGTCTCCATGTTCGTGCGCCGCAAGTACCCCGCCGGAGAAAGCGGCGTGGCGCGTGACGTGCTGGCCGCGCTGGACGGCTTCACCTGTCCGTACCTGAACGCGCACATCACGCAGGACGCCTGTCGCGCCGTTGCGCTCGCCGAACCACCCACCCACAACCCGCTCAAGCTCGCGCACTGGCAGGCCTGCCGTCAGTGCCCCGGCAAACCGAAGGAGGCCTGACCGTGCAGACCCTTCCCCGTGTCCTTTCCATCGTTACCACGCAGCGCTTGGGCCTGCAGAACCGTGCGATCTGCGAACTGCGCGCCCTGGGCTGCAAGGTGCTGCGGGTCTCGCTCGACGCGTCCCTGACGCTCGACGTCGCGCCCGGTTGCTTCAAGGCGATTCGCCCCCACGCGCACGGCGTTCTCACCCGACAGCTTGACGCGCAACACGAGCAAGTCTCGGTCGGCTTCGCGGGCTGTACCGTGCGCTGGATTGAGGAGATGCGCTGATGGGCCGCCCTCGCACAGTCGGTGCCGAGCACCTCTACGGCCTGCACTCGCCCCGCGGTCGCATGCTGCTCGCCCTTCGCGCGCAGCACATGGGATCTGACCAATTGGCCGAGCGCTGCGGCGGCGGCTACTTCGCGGTCCTGCAGACCCTCATGAAGGCCGGCTTCGCGCGCGAACGCCAGGACGGCCGCTTCGAGCTGACTCCCGCGGGCGTCGCCCGCTGTCCGTCCCGCCGCAGCGTGCTCGCCGCGCGCGATGCCGTCGCCCATTCCGCCCGCTTCGCTCCGGAGAGCGACGCCGAACCTATCTCATCACAAGGACTCGCGTAATGAACGCACCCGCTAACGCAGTGCCCCCTGGCTATTGGCGAGACGCCGAAGGCCGCCTGATCCCTGAGTCGATGGTCAAGCCGGTCGATCGGGCTCGCCACGAGCTCGTCGAGGAGCTCGTCACTGAGGCCAAGGCTGTCTCCGGGGTGCTCTCGAAGTACAAGGCCCGCGCCTTCAACGACATCGCCGCCTTCGTCGACATGAGCGTCGAGCAGTACGGCGTGAAGCTCGGTGGCCAGAAGGGCAACGTCACCCTCATGAGCTTTGACGGCCGCTACAAGGTCGTGCGCCAGATCGCCGAACACCTGGTCTTCGACGAGCGCCTGCAGGCCGCCAAGGCCCTCATCGACGAGTGCATCCAGGACTGGACCGAGGGCGCCCGCGACGAGATCCGCGCGCTGATCAATGACGCCTTCCAGGTGAACAAGGAAGGAAAGATCAATACCGGCCGCGTGCTGGGCCTCAAGCGCCTGAACATCCAGGACGAGAAGTGGAACCGGGCGATGACCGCGATCGCCGACAGCGTCCAGGTCGCGGGCAGCAAGCCTTACGTGCGTGTCTATGAACGCGTGGGCGAGACCGATCGCTATGAAGCGATCGCCCTGGATCTGGCGGGAGCCTGACATGACCACGAACCTCAATGGCCTGGGCCCTGCGGACGTGCCTGTCACGGTCGAAGCTCTGCAACAGGAGAACGCGGCACTGCTCGAGGTACTCCGCGCCCTGTCTCGGGACCTGGCTCGCATCGTCGTTTCGCACATGGAGGGCAAGGCCGAGCAGACCGCCCAGATCATCCAGTCGATCGTGGATCGCAACGTGTTCGTAGTCGACGATCGCCGGACGGAACTGCACTGATGACGCGCGGAACTCTCGGAACCATCGTCGTGCGCCGCACGCAAACCGCGACGGTCATTCGCGCCACTGGACTCGCCGCCGAGCAGATTTTTGACGCGGTTGTCTCGCACACGGCGGGCCGCCTAACGCGCGTTTCTCCGCTCGTGCCGTATTCGCTCCCCACGCGCTCAGGCCGCCAGAGCTTCCAGGCCTTCCTGGCCGAGGTCGAGCACCTGCTCGTGCTCGAACACCACTTCACCGAAGCGCAGGCGGCCGCTGCGATCGTTCGCGACGCCGAGTGGCTTGCCGAAATCTACGACGAGAACGGCCAACCCACGGCCGTGGCGCGCGATGTCGCCACATACCGCGGCCGCCCGGAGACCTGAGCGATGACAGATGAAGAGCGCCGCGTCGAGCTGGCGGCCGCGATCACCACCGTGAGCCGCCTCATGCCCGAGGGCATGGAAGTGCGCATCTATCGCAAGGGCCCGCGCCTGTGTGACAGCGAAGTGGAAACGACCTGGCCGAACGGCGAGGTAACCAACAACCGTGCAACCGAGGCAATGCACTGAGCCTGCTGGTTCGATGGTCCGTGTCAGAGCGGGCCATCCGACAAGCTGGTTTGACGGAGCGAGAAGCAATGGCACTCACCAAAGAGCAATGGACCGATATCGAAGATCGCCTTTCCGGCTTCTTCGGCGCCGTCATCTTGATGTGCGACGGCCATAAGGTTTCGGCCTATGTGCAGCGGCGCAAGGGTCGCATCGGCATCGCTGTCTATGTCGATGGCTACATGCGCACGGAGTGGTGCAAGGGCCAGGCAGAGGAAGCGTGTCTCTTCCTGCGGCCCAAGAAGGTGTTTCTCCATTCGGCGTCCGTCCGCGCTGAGTACGCAAAAAAGGCAAAGTCGCGGGCCCTTAGCAAGGAGCTGCAGGCGTTCTTCGCCGAGAACGCCACTCAGCATTTCGTGTTTTGGGAGCCCTGGTGGCCGAACGCGAAGGACTTCTGCCGCAATCTACGCAAGACATGCACCGATGTGACACTGCCTCCGGGGGCAATGTCGTGAGCCAGCACCTCTATCGCCGCGTCCTGCAGCACTTTGGCGACGCTGCGCAGATCCAGCAAACGATGGCCGAGTGCGGCGAGCTGATCACCGCGCTGAGCCACTATTTCGCCAGCGGTCGCGGCACCGCTGCAGATGTCGCGACCGAGATCGCCGACGTAGAAATCATGTGTGCGCAGATGCGCATGATCGTCGGCTCAGAGCTCGTCGATCTGGAAAAGGTCGAGAAGCTCGCGCAACTACAAGCGCTGCTCGCCGACGAAGAGCAGCGGGCCATCTGATCATGTCTGCGGCCCAGCTCGCATCCCGTCGCAAGGCCATCTTCGCCGCCTGTCGCCAGCTCGACCTTGACGACGACACGCGCCGCGAGATGTTGCGCAAAGTCGTCGGCGTCACTTCCACGAAGGATCTGGATCTGAGGGGCTGTGCGCAGGTGCTGGAGCATTTGCGCAAGGTCGGTGCGACCCGCACGCCCAAGGCCAAGAGTGTCGGCCAGCATCCCGGCAAGCCGCAGAAGGGGCGACCGGGGGCGGACGAGCTCGTCTGCAAGATCGAGGCGCAACTGACCGACATGAAGCTCTCGTGGGCCTACGCGAAGGCGATCCTCAAGCGCGTCTCTCAGAAAGACGGGCACGCGTCAGTCGAGGTATTCGAGTTCGCAACCCCGACGATGCTGCGAGACGTCGTCGCGTCACTGGCCTACGAGCAGAAGAAGCGCGCCCTGCTCGCCCACGTGGAAGCGCTTCTCGTGGCCCGCGGGCTCACGTTGGATGACGCGTACCGCGTGCTGCCGGGACTGCCAGCCAACTGGCAGCGAAATATCCGCGCGCTCCAGGCGTTGCAGGTACGCCTGGCACCGCTGCAGGCGCCGATCTGAGCAAAGGAGCGTTCTCGATGACCGATCGCATTCCCGACGCCTACCCGGAACTGCTCGCCGACCTGGTGGCGCAGCTGAGCCGCCAGATCGAGAAGACGGGGCTCGCGCCTGAGCGCGCCGGGGCCATCGCCTTTTCGGTAGCCGAGCACGCGCGCGAGCATTGGAGTGGCTTTCCTATCTACGTTCCGGAGGAAGGCCACGCCTCAGCCGGACGTGCCAACGCGGATCTCTTCGGGGCAGAGGCGGCAGGAGCCGATCCGACTTTCTCGGAGTCCGGCGGGCTCTATGCCGAGTTGCTCGCGGATCTCGCCCGAGAACTGATCCGCCATCTCATGCACGAAGGGCTGGACGAGGTCGCCGCGCGGGCCCACGGTCCGAACCTCTCGCAGTATGTCCGTCGCCATTGGGGCGGCCAGAGCATCTACATCCCGCGCGGCGTGACCTACGAATCCGACGAGCGCGGTCGCCGCATGTTCGAGAAGTTCCGCGGCAACAACCACGTCCAGCTTGCGCGCGAGTTCAACGTGTCAGTGATCTGGGTCTACAAGACCATCGCCAAGGAACGCGCGAGATTGCAAGGCAAGATCCAAGGGCGCCTGTTTTAGCTTTCACTCATCCATGATTACGAAAAGGCCCGCCAGGCGGGCTTTTTTTACTTTCTAGTTGCTTTCATCAACACGGGAAGCTATGATTAATTTACCGGAAAGTAAAATCGCTTTCCGAGATTGCGGGTTAGCTCTGCTTGGGTGTGAAGCCAAACGACCCCGCCGCGAAGATGGAGGATGTTATGGCAATGACGGATTTGGGAAAGGAACTGAGGAAGCTTCGGATTGATTTGGGCATCACGTTGATGGAAATGGCGACCACCTTGGGAATCTCCTCCGCCTACCTGTCGAGCATCGAGACTGGCAAGAAGCCAGCGCCCGAGGGCTTTGTTCGCCAACTGGCCAGTTGCTACGAGTCAGTGATGCGACGTAAGGAGGTGTTCGAAGTCTTGGCGAATCAAGCCAGGCAAGAGGTAGTACTTCGACTAGGAGAGGCCTCGACGGAGGATTACCAGTTGGCGACAGCATTGGCACGTAGATTCTCTTCGATGACACCGGAACAGCGTGAAGCTCTGCAACGTCTTTTGAACACGGAGAGCGAATGACAAACTCATACTCTGCTCGTCGAGACGGGATGGTAGTGCCCCCACGGTCGAACGCATCTATCGAGGCCCTTGCGAACGTTGTTCGAGACTCCTTCGGCCTGACTGATCGTAAGTACTTCCCCATCGTGCCGCTGTACGAGTGGCTCGATACGCTGGTCCCGGGCGCGTACTTCGAGGTCTTGGAGCCCGAAGACATGGGTGTGGATCACGGCCGCACCCTTCCCGATAGGGGCGTAATTAGCTTGAGAAAAGACGTCTACGACGGGGCAAGCGAAGGTAGGCCCCGAGATCGCTTCACGTTGGGACATGAGCTCGGTCACCTGCTCATGCATCGCCAGATCACGCTTAAGCGCGTTGATCCGGCGGCGCCACCGAAGGTCTACTGCAATTCCGAGTGGCAGGCAGATAAGTTCGCGTCCTTCCTGCTGTTGCCGAAACACCTGATGGCGGCATACAGCACGTGCGAGGAGATCGCGAGAGACTTCGGCGTGAGCGCGGAGGCAGCCTATGCAAGACGCGAAGACATGATGAAATGAAAAGAGCCACAAGATGATTCTTGCGGCTCCCCTCATCCCAATGCGCACCGAGATGGACGACGCGGCGCGCGCTAGGTGGTTTGAGACAGACACGAGGCGGCAACCTCGCGTATCCCGTACGACGGAAACGGAGTCTATCTCTCATCAACCTTCAAGGGCAATCCTTCGTCCGGAAAGGAGGTGTGAGATGGATGCAGAAGACTCAGACTAGCTTTGACTTCGGCTCGGACTTCGGTTCGCGCCAGCCCGGTCCGGGTGAGACGGTTATCTATCGTCCCTACATCACCCTGAAGAACGGCACCAAGCTGTGGGCGCGCCAGTTCGGCAAGAAGGCGTTCCGTCTGGTGGTTCCGGCCGCTCAGGCCTAACGAAGAGAGGCACCCCTGCGGGTGCCTCTCTTCTTAAACCCGTTTAGCGGATGCAGGCATGACCTCCGATGAAGATGACGCATCTTCATCGGAGGCTCTATGCGTCACCTGATCCGCTTCATCTGCGCCCGCATGTCGCCCTGGCTGTTCGTCAGCCTGGCGTTGCTCGTTGCGATCGCAGTTACCGCGCCGCGTCTGCTGCCGGTCTCTCTCTACAAGCTGTCACTGATCACCTGTGCGGCCTGGGTCGCTTACTGGATCGATCGCGGGCTGTTCCCGTACGCGCGGCCCGACGCCTTCATGGCTGTCGTCTGCTCGCCGGGCGCGGGCATAACGGTCAAGTCCGTGCCCAAGGAACTGCCGCAGGCCCTCGGTTTCGCGGCCGCGCAGTTGCGTCGTGCCGTCATCATCGCGGCCGCGATGATCGGCGTCGCGCTCGGGGCCTGAGATGGCCCGCCATATCAGTCGCGGCGAACTCGTGGCCCGGCTGCTCATCGTCGTCGCAGTAGCGATCTGCGCCGCCTGGTCGAAGCATGGTCAGGCGCAGGAAATCCCACGGGAGGCCGCGCGCTACCGCCAGGAGCTGACCCGCAATGCGCGTCTCGTCTGGGGCATTGATGCACCCGTGGCAACCTTCGCCGCGCAGATCCACCAAGAAAGCCGCTGGCGACCGGACGCCACAAGCCCTGTCGGCGCCCAGGGGCTCGCGCAATTCATGCCAAGCACGGCCGAGTGGATTAGTGCAGCCTATCCGGATCTGAACACCCCAGGCGATGAGCTGCCCCCGGCCGGGAGACAACCGGCCGGGGTGGGCAGTGCCTACAACAGCGCCTGGGCCTTGCGGGCGCTCGTCACCTACGACCTGCACCTGTGGGAGCGCACATCCAGCGCCTCGCCCTGTGAGCACATGGCCAAGGTGCTCTCGGGCTACAACGGTGGCATAGGGTGGGTGAGGCGTGATGAACGCCTGGCGCAAGCGCAGGGCGCCAACCCGGCCGTGTGGTTCAACCAGGTCGAGCGCTTCAACGCCGGCCGCAGCACGGCTGCCTTTCGCGAGAACCGCGGCTATCCGCGCCGCATCCTCCTGACCCTGGAGCCGCTTTACGTCGCAGCTGGCTACGGACCGGGGGTCTGCGCGTGATGCTCAAGGCCTTCGCCCCCCTCTCGCTGCAAACCGGCTGGCTTCTCTTCGGCGGGCTCCTGGCGCTGCTGGCCTCGGCCGGGGGTGGCGCGGTAGCTGGTTACCACTACCGCGGAATATCGGCCGATCTCGCGCTGCAAGGCATGCAAACCGAGTCCACGCGGCAGTTCGCCCAAGCCCAGGCGCAAGCCGCTGCCAGTTATCGCAATGAAGCCCAGCGCGCCCACGTCGCCGAGCTCTCTCTCATCGGCGAGCGCGACCGTTTTGACGCAGACCGCCGCACTCTTCAATCGAGGATCTCCAGTGTTACGACCCGCTATATCCCTGCGCCGGGTGCTGGTGCTCGGCCTTTGCCTGAGTGCGTGTTCACTCGCGGCTGGCTGCGCGACTACAACGCCGCCCTTGGCCTGTCCGAAGGAGGAACGCCCGCCACTGCCAGCGACACTGGGCAAGACAGCTCAGAGGCCGCCAGCGCTGACGCCTGGCTACTTCCAGCGGACGGGGTCACCCAGGCCGACATCCTCGCCCACGTCGCCGACTACGGCGCATGGTGCCGCGGCACCGCCGCCCAAGTAGAGCAGCTCGCGCCACTCGCCCAGGGGGCGCCGTGACCGACATCTTCGATCGTGCGCAAGCGCTGGAGCTGCGGAATTGGGAGGAGCGTCAACGCGCCGCCATCCTGCCTGCGCCCCGCAACGAATCGGCCGAACAGTGCGAACTGTGCGGCGAACCGATCCCCGGCCCGCGGCGCGCAGCCGTGCCGGGCGTGCAAACGTGCCTGGCGTGCCAGGCGCGTGCCGAAAGACTTCACCGATGAATATTCAGATGGATCTCTGGACGTTGATCAGCTTCCTCGTGGGGCTGCTCCTCGCCTTCATCACGGCCGTGTTTGCCGGCGGCAAGTTGCTGCTCTCGCAAGTCGAGCGGCGCCTTGACGAGCGCTTCAAAGCGCAGGACGCCAAGTTCGCCGCACTGGAGCAGGCAGGCAAGGACGAGGCCGGCCAATGGCGCCGCGTCGAGCGCGACCTGCTGCGCCTACAGGCGGACCTTCCGCTGCACTACGTGCGCCGCGAGGACTACATCCGCAACCAGACCGTGATCGAGGCCAAGCTCGATGCGGTCGCTCTGAAGATCGAAAACCTTCAACTCAAAGGACTGCAATCGTGACGATCGACCAGGCCAAGGTGCGCCGCGAATCGCTGCGCTGGTATCTGCTGCTGGCCCTCTACAACGCCCGACCGGAAGAGGTTTGCGAAGACGTCATCCAGATGACGATGCGGTCGATCTATCCGGACGTAACACCTATCGAGGTCCGCCGCGAGCTCGACTATCTCGCGGACCGCGTGCTGGTGAAACTGCGCAAGGAACCGTCTGGCCGCTGGTGGGGTGACCTGACCCGGTACGGCGTGGACATCGCGGAATACACCATCGACTGCGAGCCGGGCATTGCCCGTCCGGCCAAATACTGGAACGGCTGACATGGGCCGCAAGACCTGCGTCGATGGGCTGCCTCAGGAAGTCCGGGCTTGGCTCGACAGCTCTCTCGTGCAAGGCAACTTCACCGGCTATCAAGCCCTGGAGGAAGTCCTGCGCGAGAAGGGCTATGCGATTTCCAAGTCAGCAATCCATCGCTACGGCCAGAAAGTGGAGCGTCGTTTTGCCGCCATCAAGGCCAGCACCGAAGCCGCGCGCCTGCTCACCGAAGGCGCCGCGGACGACCAGGACGCGCGCTCCGAAGCAGTGATCGCACTCGTGCAAACCGAGCTCTTCGAATCGATCATCAATCTGCAAGAAGCCGGAGACGAAGACCTGGATCCAGCCGATCGCATCGGGCTGCTGTCGTCTGCCGCCAAGAACATCGCGACCCTGGCACGGGCCAGCGTGAACCAGAAGCGGTTCCGCCTGGAGGAGCAGGCACGCATCGAGCGCGAGGCCCGCGACAAGCTGATCGCCGAACAGGAGGAGAAACTCCAGGAGCTGCGCGGCGCTGACGGCATGAGCGAGCAGATGGAGGCCCGCATCCGCCGCATCCTGCTTGGGAAAGACTGATGGCCCAGCAGGAAGTCGCCCTCAAGCCGGTGGGTCAGCCACGAAAGATCGACCTGGCCGAAGAGATGGAGCTGGCGGGCGTCGTCGTGCCACAGGAGGTAGCCGACGCCATCCCGGCCAATGAGCCCGTCTTCCTGGGTTATCAGCAGCGCTGGTTTGAGGACGAATCCCAGATCATGTTCGGCGAGAAGTCGCGCCGCACGGGTCTGACCTGGGCCGAGGCCGGCCGCAACGTGGTGAAGGCCGCCAGGCCGCGGCGCCGCCGCGGCTGCAACACCTTCTATGTCGGCAGCAAGAAGGAGATGGCCCTGGAGTACATCGCCGCCTGTGCGCTGTTTGCCAAGGCCTTCAACGAGCTCGCCCAGGCCGACGTCTATGAGCAGCCGTTCTGGGATGAGGGCAAGAAGGAAGAAATCCTCACCTACATGATCCGGTTCCCCAAGTCCGGATTCAAGATTCAGGCGCTCTCCAGCCGGCCGTCCAATCTGCGCGGCCTGCAGGGCGACGTGGTGATCGACGAAGCCGCCTTCCATGAAAGCCTGGAGGAGCTGCTCAAGGCCGCGCTCGCGCTCACCATGTGGGGCAACAAGGTGCGGCTGATCAGCACGCACAACGGCGTCGAGAATCTCTTCAACGAGTACATCCTGGAGGCGCGCGCCGGGAAGAAGAACTACAGCATTCACCGCATCACCCTGGATGACGCCATCGCGGACGGGCTCTACAAGCGCATCTGCTACGTCACCGGTCAGGTCTGGTCGCCGGAGGCTGAGAAGAAGTGGCGCGATGATCTGTACAAGAACGCGCCGAACCAGGAAAGCGCCGAGGAGGAGTACGGCTGCATTCCGAAGAACAGCGGCGGTGCCTGGCTATCGCGTGCGCTGATCGAGTCGCGCATGTCGGCGGACACCCCGGTGCTCCGATGGGCCTGCCCACAGGGCTACGAGCTGCTCGCCGACCACATTCGCAAGGCCGACTGCCAGGACTGGCTGGACGAACATCTGGCCCCGCTGCTGGCAAAGCTTCCGGCCGACGCCGTCTCCTTCAACGGCGAGGACTTCGGCCGCACGGGCGATTTGACGGTGCACGTGCCCTTGATCCAGACGCAGGACCTGGTGCGCCGGGTGCCGTTCCTCCTGGAGCTGCGCAACGTGCCGTTCCGCCAACAAGAGCAGATCTGCTTCTACCTGCTCGATCGACTGCCGAACTTCATGGGCGGCGCGTTTGACGCACGCGGCAACGGTCAGTCCCTGGCCGAGTTCGCCATGCAGCGCTATGGCGCCTCGCGCATCCAGCAAATCATGCTCACCGAATCCTGGTATCGGGAGCACATGCCGCCCGTCAAGGCCGCGCTGGAGGACGGCACCCTCGACGGCCTGCCGAAGAACGCGGATGTGCTGGCAGATCTGCGTACGGTGCAAATCATCAAGGGCGTGCCGCGCATCCCCGACAGCCGCACAACTGGCGACGACAAGGGCAAGCGCCACGGCGATGCCGCGGTGGCCGTGGCGCTCGCCTATTACGCGAGCCGCGAACTCAACGACGGTCCCATTCGCGTCAAATCCCGTGGCCGCCGCCAGGCGCGCCACATCACTGCTGGATACGTATGAAGAAAAATGGCCTGTGGGTCAGCCCCACCGAGTTCGTAAGCTTCGCCACGCCGCGCGACACGCTCACGAGCCAGATCGCCACGCGCGCGCGCTCGATCGACTTTACCGCCCTGGGCATGTACCTGCCCAACCCCGACCCGGTGCTCAAGGCGCTCGGGCAGGATGTGCGCGTCTATCGGGAGCTGCGCTCGGACGCGCACGTGGGCGGCTGCATCCGCCGACGCAAGGCAGCTGTGAAGGCGCTCGAATGGGGCGTGGATCGCGACCAGGCACGCAGCCGGGCGTCAAAGAACCTGGAGACCATCCTGCACGACCTGCCACTGGATCGGCTTATCGGCGAGATCCTGGACGCCGTGCTGTATGGCTACCAGCCGCTGGAAGTCATCTGGGGCAAGGTGGGTGGCTACCTGGTGCCGATAGACATCGTGGGCAAGCCGCCCGAGTGGTTCTGCTTTGACGCCGAGAACCGGCTGCGCATGCGCACGCGGGAGAACCCGGCCGAGGGCGAGTTGCTGCCCGAGCGCAAGTTCCTGCTGGCCCGCCAGGAACCGACCTACCAGAACCCCTACGGCTTTCCCGATCTCTCGATGTGCTTCTGGCCGACCACCTTCAAGAAAGGCGGCCTGAAGTTCTGGGTCACCTTCGCCGAGAAGTTTGGCTCGCCCTGGGTGGTCGGCAAGCATCCGCGCTCGTCGAGCGACGGCGAGGCCGATCAACTGCTCGACGCGCTCGAAGAGATGGTCCAGGACGCCGTGGCGGTCATCCCGAACGATGCGAGCGTGGAGATCATGGAGGCGGCCGGCAAGGCGTCGAGCGCCGAGATCTACCGCGAGCTCCTGATGTTCTGCCGCTCCGAAGTGTCGATCGCGCTCCTGGGACAGAACCAAACGACCGAGGCCAGCAGCACGCACGCCTCGGCCAAGGCGGGGATCGAGGTCACCCGCGAGATCCGCGACGGCGACAAGACCATCGTCGAGGAGACGCTGAACACGCTCGCCCGGTGGATCTGTGATCTGAACTTCTCGGCAAGCGCGCATCCCCAGGTCTCGCTCTGGGAGCAGGAAGAGGTCGACAAGGTCCTGGCCGAGCGCGACGAGAAGCTCGCGGCCGCCATGGGCGATAGCGCACGCCTGACGCCCCAATACTTCCGGCGCGCCTACAGTCTGCAGGAGGGTGACGTGGTGGAAGTGGAGCCGGCCGCATCGGGTGCAAAGCCGCCGCTCGCAGCACTCCAGGACGAACCGGACTTTGCCGAAGGCGACACCTTTCCCGACCAGGTCGCCCTGGACGATGCGGTCACGGGCCTCGCCGCGGATGCGCTGGACGCGCAGGCCGGCGAGATGCTGCGCCCGCTCCTGGATACCCTGGTGTCCGCCCGCGACGAGAAGGAGGCCTTCGCGTGTCTCGCGCGCGCCTATCCGCAGATGAAGGCTTCCCTCCTGGAGGAGCGTTTGGCGCAGCTCATGTTCGCGGCTGAAGTCACTGGCCGTCTGGCGGCCGCGGCCGAGCTCGAAGCATGAACATCGGCAACACGCTGACCGACCAGGACTTCGCAGCGCTTTTCAAGCGGCCGCCGCGCGAGGCCATGGCCTACCTCAAGAGGAAGGGCATTGCCGTGAGCTGGGACTGGCACGAGATGCTCGACGCCATCCACCAGCGGGTCTTCACGGTCGCAGGCCTGCTCAAAGTCGACGCGCTGGAGACGGTGCGTCAAAGCCTGGTCGATGCGCTCGAACAGGGATTGCCCTATCGCGAGTGGGTCAAGCGGCTCGGACCCGAGCTCGAAAAGCGCGGCCTGCTCGGGCGTCACGCGCTGCTCAATCCGGAGACGGGCGAGGTCAAGACGCTCGCGCCGTGGCGCCTGCGCACGATCTACCAGACCAATATGCAGGCCGCACACATGGCCGGTCGCTGGGCCGAGATGAAGGAAGCGGCCGACTCGCATCCGTACTGGCAATACGTGGCCGTGATGGACAGCCGCACGCGGCCCGCGCATGCCCGCCTCAATGGCTTGGTGTTCCGCCACGACGATCCGTTCTGGGATAGCTTCTATCCGCCGCTGGGCTACAACTGCCGCTGCCGGGTCATCGCGATCTCGCAAGCGCGCCTCGAACGCAGGAGCCTGGCTGTCTCTTCTTCGCAAGGGCGGCTGTCTTCCGGCGAGGTCGAGATCACGGGCGGCCTTTTCCCGCGAACCGCGACCGTTGCCCGCTTCACGGTGGGCCCGCGCCAGGTCGTGAGCACCGATCCCGGCTTCAACGCTTCGCCCGCTGTCGTAGGCGATGTGCTGGCCAAGCAACTGAGCGAGCGGCGCGCCGCCTTTGAAGCGGCCGCCAAGGATCGCAGCCAATGAACATCCAGCTGGACGACCGCGTCGCGCAAGCGGAACTGCGCCGCCTGGAGCGCGCAGGCGCGGATCTCGCGCCCGTGATGCGAGCGATCGCCCTGGAGCTGGTGGCCGAGACCGAGGACAACTTCGCAGAGGAAGGCCGTCCGCGTTGGGCGCCGCTCTCCAATCCGCCTGCGCGCCGAGCGGACGGCAAGATCCTGCAGGACAGCGGACAGCTCGCGAGCTCGATCACCAGCGACCACGGCGCAGACTTCGCCATGGTCGGCAGTAACAAGGTCTATGCGGCAATCCAGCAGCTCGGCGGTGAAGCGGGCCGCGGGGCAGTGCTGCCGGCGCGCCCGTACCTGCCTGTGACTGCCGAGGGCGAGCTGCAGCCCGAGGCTGAAGAGGCAGTCCTCGATATCGCCATGGCGCACCTGCGCAAAGCGGCCGGCGTCTGAAGAGTCCGAAAACGCGCAGGAGCCCGCAGGCGCGTTTTTCTGCCTGCCGGACGATCCAACGCACCGCCGCGAATCCACAAAACTCGCTCACGAGGTTTTGACGCGGTTTGACGCGCGGTCCTGAAGGACCTTTCGCGCGCACTTTCGACTGAGCCCTGAAATCCGGCCGATTGCGCGGTCATAAACTCGTTTAGTAGTGGGCCCGCTGTCGCCTCTCGAAGATGGGGCCATGACCAAGCCACTACACATCTTCAAGTCCGGCCGGCGTACCGCGATGAGTGGCGTCACGCTGGAATTCTCCGACGCCGACCTGGCCGCCACGGCTGCCGCCTATGACCCGGCGAAGTACGAAGCGCCGATCGTCATCGGTCACCCCAAGCTCAACGCGCCCGCATTCGGCTGGGTGAAGTCGCTCGCTGCAGCAGGCGACGATCTGGAAGCTGAACCGCACCAGGTCGATGCCGAGTTCGCAGAGGCGGTAAAGGCTGGTCGCTACAAGAAGATCAGCGCCGCCTTCTTCCATCCGGAATCCCCAAGCAACCCCGTACCAGGCGTCTATTACCTGCGCCACGTCGGCTTCCTGGGCGCGACCGCCCCGGCCGTGAAGGGCTTGCGCGCCGTCGAATTCGGCGACTCCCATGAGGGTGTCGTCGAGTTCGCCGACTGGGGCGAGCTGCAGAACGCCTCGATGTGGCGCCGCATGCGCGACTTCCTCATCGCGCAGTTCGGCCTGGAAAAGGCCGACCAGGTCATCCCCGATTACGCGATCGGCTCCCTGGAGGACGCCGCGCGCACCGAGCCGGACGCGCCACCGTCGCCGGCTTTTTCCGATCCCACCCACCCGGAGGACTCTTTGACACCCGAGCAGAAGGCCGCGCTGGAGGCCGAGAACGCCCAGCTCAAGCAACAACTCGCGGCCGCCAACGCCGCCAACGCCACCGCCGCGGCCCAAAAGCGCCACACCGATCACCTGGCCTACGCCGAGCAGCTGATTACTGACGGCCTCTTGGCCCCCAAACACCGCGACACGGTCGTCGCCGCCATGGACTTCGCCAACGGCGACACGCCGATCGAGTTCGGCGAGGGCGACGCGAAGCAGCCGCTGGGCGAAGCGATCAAGGCTTTCCTGGCGGATCTGCCGCCGGTCGTGGAGTTCGGCGAGCGCGCCATCAAGAGCCGCGCCACCACCAAGGACGGCGAGCAGGACATCGAGTTTGCCGCGCCCGACGGCTTCGGCGTCGATCCGCAGCGCCTTGCCCTGCACCGGCGTGTCGTCGCCTACCAATCGCTGCACAGCGTGAGCTACGCGCAAGCGCTCGCGGCCGTCCAGTAACAACGCCTCCGGCTAGCGCTGGCGGTCACTCAATAACGGAGGTCTGCTTTGCAGAACGGTATTTCCCTTCTCACGCTCACCGTGCTCGCGACGGGGGCCCTTACCGCTAACCGCTTCGTCGGGCATGGCGGCGCCACGGCCGCGGCGGCCGGCAACGCCCTGGGCGTCTCGCGGACCGCCGCTGCCATCGGCGAGCGCGCCCCGGTCGATGTCATCGGCACCACCGTGGTCGAAACCGGCGGCGCCCTGGCGGCAGGCGCGCTCATCGAGGTGGACGCCTCGGGCCGGGCGGTGACCAAGTCCGCCGGCGTTGCGGTCGCGCGCCTCGCGCCGGGCGAGACCGCCTCGGCAGCCGGGCAGTTCGTCGAAGTCATCCTGCTGCCGAACTGATCGCCAGTCCGGGACAACCATTCCACAGGAGTAACCCATGCCTCAAATGACTCCGGGCGGCGCGCGTGTCGTCGACCCGATCCTCAGCAGCGTTGCCCAGGGCTACCGCAACGCGGAGATGGTCTGCCAAGTGCTGTTTCCGGAAGTGCCGGTCGAGCAGCGCGGCGGCAAGATCATCCAGTTCAGCCGCGAGGACTTCCGCCTTTACGCCACGGCCCGCACGCCTGGCACGAACACCAAGCGCGTGCAGTTCGGCTACATGGGCAATCCCTACGCCCTGGAATCGCACTCGCTCGAAGGCCTGGTGCCGTTTGAGCTGATGCAGGAAGCCAACGTGGTGCCGAACATCAATCTGGCACAGACCGCGGTCATCAAGACCCAGAACATCATCCAGCTGCGTAACGAGAAAGCCGGTGCCGACCTCGCCACGAATGGCGCGAACTACGGCGCCAACAACAAGCTGGCCCTCTCGGGCACGTCGAAGTGGTCCGATTACTCCGGCGTATCGGACCCGATCAAAGACATCGAGGCGGCCAAAGAGGCCATCCGCTCGAAGATCGGCCGCCGGGCCAACACGGTCCTGCTGGGACCGCTGGCGTTCGCCGCGGCCAAACAGCATCCGAAGATCGTCGAGCGCATCAAATACACGAGCCGCGAGATCGCCACGGCCGAATTGCTTGCCGCGCTGTGGGGCGTGCAGCGCGTCGTCGTGGGCGATGCCGTGTACGAGGACGCGACCGGCAACCTCGCCGATGTGTGGGGCAACAACGCGGTCGTCGCCTATACGGAGCTCGGCACCCTGACCGATGGCGGCCTGCCTTCCTACGGCTACACCTACCGCCTGCGTGGCTACCCCACCGTCGAGGTGCCCTACATGGACCGCGGTGCGAAGAGCTGGATCTACCCCGTCACGGACGAGCTTTCCCCCGTCTTGGCCGGCGCCTCGGCGGGCTTCCTGATCCAGAACGTGGGCTGACCGCCCGCGGCAGTTCCTTTCTCAACGGGCCGCCCAGGCGGCCCCCACGGAGACACCCATGAAATACCGTGTTCTGACACCGCTTCGCCACGACGGCGAAGACAAGGCGGAAGGCGACGAGATCGAACTCACCGCCAAGGCCGCAGAGCCGCTCGTCGTCACTGGAGCGATCGAGCGCGCCGAGAAGACGACCAAGAAGCCGGCGGACGCCTAAGTCATGCGCTACTGCACCCTCGCCGATCTGCAGTTGGCGATTCCGAAGCGCACGCTGATTGATCTGTCCAACGATGCGGCGGACGCTGGCTTCAGTCAGGCGATGCCCACCGAGATCAATGAGGCCGTCGTCGAGGAGGCAGTGCGCCAAGCCGAGGAGCTCGTGGACGCCCACATGCGCGGGCGCTACACGCTGCCGCTCAATCCGGTCCCGTCCGTCGTCAAGGACATGACAGTCAATCTTGCCCGGCACTGGCTGTACGCACGCCGACCCGAGGGTGCGGAACTGCCCGACGCGGTCACGCGGACCTACAAGGGCGCGCTGGATCTGCTCGCTTCGATCCGCGACGGCAAGCTCACGGTCGGCACGCCGACCGGCGAGGACGCGCCGGAGCCGGGCGAGATGAAGGTTCGTGCGCGGCCGCGGCGGTTCAGTAACTCGCTTCTGGATCGCTACTGATGGGCCTCACCAGCGAGATCCTCGCCGCCGTGCTGGCCCGTCTCACGGCGCTGTTGCCCGGTCTGGCCGTCGATTTTTTCCCCGAGCGACCGACCGACTACCGGCTCAACCACCCTGTCGGAGCGCTGCTGCTGAGCTACCTCGGCGGGCGTTTTGGCACGCCCGAGGACGTGGGCTTCGTGCTCCAGGAGCGCACCGTAAAGCTCTCCGTCACCGTGGTGATGCGGCAACTCAATGGCCGCAACGGCGCCATCGACGCATGCGACGCCGTGCGCCTCGCCCTGGTGGGGTTCGAACCCCCGCACTGTCGGCGAAAGCTCTACGTCTTGGACGAAAAGTACTTAGGCGAGGTGTCCGGCCTTTGGCAGTACGCGATCGACCTGGCGACCGTGGCCGTCCAGGTCGAGGACGCCGACATCGGCACCGAGCCCCTCCTGACCCATGTCACCAACGAGGAGACGTAATGAAGTACCGCTACAGCGGCCCCACCAGCGGCGTGACGCTCAAGGACGGGGACGCGCTCATCGAATGCATGCTTTTTGACGGCGGAGAAGTTGAGCTGCCCGAAGCGCATGAATACACCCGCACTCTCGTCGCCCGCGGTCATTTGACGCCGCTGGCCGAGTCCGTCAAATCCAAGAGCAAGGGAGCGCAGCAATGAGCGCCAACTACCTGCACGGCGTGGAGACCAGCGAAGTCGAGCGTGGCCCGCGCCCGGTCTCGACCGTCAAATCGGCCGTGATCGCCTTGATCGGCACAGCGCCGATGGGTGACACCAACGTGGCCACGCTCGTGCTGTCCGAGAAACAGGCCGCGGCCTTCGGCGCCACGCAGCCGGGTTTCACCATTCCTCAAGCGCTGGACGCGATCTACGACCAGGGCGCGGGAACTGTGATCGTGGTCAACGTCCTGGACCCGGCCACGCATGTGACCGCGGTCGTGTCTGAGAACTTCGCCCTGGATGGCGACACGGCCCAGCTCGCGCACCGCGCCATCAAGCCCGGCACTCTGGTGGTCAAGAACGCCAGCGGCACCACGACCTACGTGGAGAATGTGGATTTCACCGCGGACTACCAGAACGCCAGGATCACGCGTAAGGCAGGCGGCACCGTCACGGCCAGTCAGGCGCTTACCGCGGCCTACACCTACCTGGACCCGACCAAGGTGACGCCGGCGGACATCATCGGCACGGTTAATGCTGCCGGCGTGCGAACCGGCCTGAAGGCGCTGCGCGACACCTACAACACGATGGGCTTCTTCGCGAAGCAGATCATCGCGCCGGGCTTCTGCACACAGAACTCGGTGGCCGTGGAGATGATCGCCATGGGCGAAGCGCTGGACGCCTTGGCGCTCATCGACGCCCCTGTCGGAACGACCTTCGCCCAAGCGATCGCCGGTCGCGGCCCGTCCGGCGCAATCAACTTCAACACCAGCTCGGAACACGCGGTGCTGTGCTATCCGCACCTGAAGGTCTACGACACCGCGACCAATGCCGAGCGGCTGGAGCCGTACTCCCAGCGCCTGGCCGGCGTGATTGCCGCACGCGATATCGAGAAGGGCTTCTGGTGGAGCCCGTCCAACACCGAGATCCTGGGCATCACGGGCGTGGAGCGCGCCCTGTCGGCCATGATCGACGACCCCAACAGCGAAGTGAACGCGCTCAACGAAGCGGGCATCGTCACGGTGTTCAACTCATTTGGCACGGGCCTGCGAGTGTGGGGCAACCGCTCGGCCGCGTTCCCGACTGTCACGCACATGAAGAACTTCATCAACGTGCGCCGCACTGGGGACGTGATCAACGAGTCGATCCGCTACTTCTCGCTGCAGTACATCGACCAGCCCATCAGCCAGGCCCTGATCGACTCGCTGGTGGATTCGTGCAACGCCTATGGCCGCAAGCTCATCGGTGACGGCGCCTTGCTGGGCTTTTCGGCTTGGTTCGATCCGGCGAGGAACGAGCAGACGGATCTCGCCGCCGGTCACCTGCTCATCAACTACAAGTACACGCCGCCGCCGCCCCTGGAGCGGCTCACCTTCGAGACCGAGATCACCTCGGAATACCTCGTGACCCTGAAGGGAGCCTAAGCGACCATGTCCAAGATTCAAGTCAATCGCGTGACCAACGCCAACGTCTATGCAGACGGCACGTCGCTTATGGGGCGTGCCGAGGAGATCAAGCTGCCCGACATCAGCGCAATCATGGCCGAGCACAAGTCGTTGGGCATGGTGGGCAAGATGGATCTGCCCTCGGGCTTCGACAAGCTCGAAGGCGAGATCAAGTGGAACTCGGTGTATGCCGACGTCGCGATCAAGGTGGCCAACCCCTTCCGGGCCGTGGCACTGCAATGCCGTTCCAGCATCGAGACCTACGCGTCGCAGGGCCGCATCAAACAGGTGCCCTTGGTCACGTACCTGACGGTCTTCTTCAAGAAGAACCCGCTGGGCAACTTCAAGCCGCACGAGAATGTTGAGAACACATCGAGCTTCTCCTGTACGTATATTCGCCAGGTGATCGACGGCGAGGAAATACTGGAGCTCGACTACATGTCCAATATCTTCCGCGTGGGCGGCGAGGACATGCTGGCCGACTACCGGAACAACATCGGCGGCTGATCTGAGTCCCGCCCTTGATCCACCGCAAGGCCCGTCAAAGTGACGGGCCTTGCGCTTTTGACGCGCCCTTAAGAGATTCCCGCGCCAGCCGTTCACCTGCCGTCCCGCCATATTGCAGCGGGCTTTAGGGAGAACAATGAAGGCTTTGACGATGCTGGCTGTGGCCAGCTTGACCGCAATCTCGACCGTGGCCACCGCCGCGGACGTCAAGAGCGTGGATTTCCAGGCGCTGCAGGTCGTAGGCACCTCGAAGGGTGTCCCGCTTGCGCTTTCCCTCCCCAGTGCGACCGATGAGACCGTGCTGGAGTGGGCGCAGAAGAGCGGCAAAGTGACCGAGCTGGACAAGGCCACCATCCAGCTCGATGGCGGCAAAGGCGCATATTCGACGATGCAGCCGGTCGCTATCGAATCGCCGGACCCGAGTTTGACCATCAACGGCACCGCGGGCCAGGTCGGGACGGACGTCACCGTCCAGGCCAGCGCCTTCAGCGATGACCGCGTGCTGATGCGCGCTTCGGTCCAGCTCGCGCGCTACACCGGCAAGCAGCGTGTGATGTACACGACCAAGAACGGCCAGAAAGTGATGTCGAAGGACACCACGCTGCGCAGCTACGGTCCGGCCCAATTCATCGTTACGACTGATAAGCCCTTTGTGACAAGCATGTGCGACGACAACAGCTGCACGCTGTTCGTGCTCACGCCACACATCTAGCAAGAGCCGCCCGCCTCAGGGCGGGCCTTAGCCAGGCCTCGACGCGTTACCAAACGCCGATCACGTCCGGGCTCTTGAGCTCAATCGTATGGATCTGATTCCGCTCATCCCGCACGTGGTAGGCCGAGGCCATGCGCTTCGGTGGCCGCCTATACCAGTCGATGCAGACGTTGGCCAAGTCGGTTTCGAGCTGCGAAAAGTTCGTGGTCAGATCAAGCGTCCTTTCCTTGTTTGGGAACAGGGCAAAGTCTCCCTCGCGCCGCAGCTCGTCAACGTGCGGGGCCTGGGCTGACAAGGCACGTTGAAACATCTTTCTCGGCACCACGTGCCGATGGCCGCCATGCGCCAGACTCTCTTGGAAGATGGGCGCCATGAAGTCAATGGCGTAACCCTCGCACTGCACCCAGCAATGGAAGTCCCCCGACAAGCCGCCATCCGCTTGCTCTTCGGAGCCGTACCTCAGTGCAAGCGACTCGCTCGCATCGAGCAAGAAGACCGCTGTGCCGGCCACAGGCGTAGCGTTGCGTTTGTAATGCCGCTCAAGCAACAAGGCTCCGGCCAGCGCGAAGAACTTGCAGGCGACATGGACGTGCGCTCGGCCTTCCAGGGTCGAGTAGATCGTCCGGAAGATCCTGCAGTAGTCTGGAAACGGCAATATCAGTTTTGGCGGGGCCATAGCGAGTCCGGATTCAGGGAGTGACGACAACGATAGCCCGCATGGGCGTCACTCGTCGTCGAGGTAGGACCCAGCTCGCCACCACAGGCGCGCCAGACACCCCCCAGCGAAGGCCGCGCAAGCGGTTGCAACGATCGCGAGCACAAACACCAGCCCAATGTGATCGTCGCTTCGGATCAGACCTGCGCGGCCGATCCAGTTCGTGACCGGGATCGCCAGCAGGGCCACCAGACCCGCGACAAGAGCAGCCCCCATCAGGGTGGCGCACAGCTCGCCAGCAAGGCCGCGCCTTGCCATGTGGTCACCCCACCAGGCGCAGAGCAATAGGGGCAAGGCGCGGACGGCGTAATCGGCCATGGAGCCCGGTGCGAGCCAGGTCAAGCCGGTGCGCTCGGCGCCGACCGAGAACAGGAACCACGCGAACACGCTGAGCGGAACGCCGGCCACCAGAACGGCCAAGGTGACGGCGAGAACACGCACTAGCGGACGGGCCAGAACCATATCGATTGGGCTTTCTTGTAGTCGCTCCAAACGCCATCCCATGAGATGCCCGTCTGGATACGCAACCAGGACGAGAGCGTAGTGAGCCGCGAACCGTTCCAGAGATCGATGTGGTCTCCTTGGCGGCCAGGCCCCCAGTAATTCTGGAAGAAGACGATCCCGTTTGTCTTCTTCATCTTGTCGAAGGCCTCGGCGCCTTTGAACTTCTGCACCTTGCCAAAGCCCGCAACGGGCTTGGCGAGCCAATCGGCCACCTCTTGCGCGCGGATCGCGTAGTTGGGGCCTGGCTTCTCCCAGGACATCGTGCCGTGAAAGCTGCGCGTGTCCACCCCCGAGCGCGTCAAAGCCGCCCATAGATTGGCGGCGCATTGATCCGGGTAGCGCGCGACCGGCAGCAGCGGGTCTTCACCCTTCACGTGGGGATGGTTGCTCCAAAGAACGAGGAAGGGGACCACCGCGCGGCTCCTGGGGAAATGACTATCCGAATAGCATAGCGCGGAGCGCGCGCCGGACCGCGTAACTAAAGCCGTTTAACGGACGTGTTTCACGCCCGACGGGAGACTGGGAACTCCTAAACCCGCATCGTCTCCGGAGATATCGCATGAGCACCGCCGCCCGCCGTACCGCCTCGACCAAGGCTGCCAACAAGGCGCCTGCGCCCGAGAACAAGATCGACCTGGATCATCCCTTCACAACGGCGGCCGGGCAGCGCATCGAGTCGGTAACTGCCCGCATGCTTACGGTCAAGGACATGCGCGAGACCAGTAGCGAGGTGGGCGAAGACCAGGTCGCCTTTGAACTGGCCATGACGGCTCGCATGCTGGGTATGGTCCCGGAAGATCTGGACGGCATGAGCACGCGCGACTTCATGGCAGTCAAGCGCCGATTTCTCTACGAGATGGGACAAGGCTGACCTTTGGCAGGGGATGGTCCTGCTCGTGAAGGTCTGGCGGTTTCAGCCGTCCGAGATCGAGGCCATGACCCTCGACGGCTTCGAGGGCTGGATCAGCGAGGCGCTGACCGAGCTGCGCGCCAGGCAACGGCAAGGCGGCTGACGGCACGACCCAGTGCCGCGGCCGCAGCGCCGACGAGCGCCACGAGCGAGATGACCGGCGCGAGGAGCGCCGAGGCGAACACGATCAGCGGACTGATCAGCAGCGTCGCGAACGCGCGTTCGGCCCATGTGCCTTCCATGGCAGACCAGCTCCAGAAGAGGAGCACCGCTACCACCAGGTAGTACAGCTTCGCGGCGAAGGTCTCGATGGGCGTGCGCATGCGCGCAATGTAGCAAGGGGAAAAGCGAGTGTCCAAGGAAGTCGTCCTGGGGTTTGTGATCGGCGCGGGGCTGGCCGCGTCCTATTCGACCGTGTTCGGCTCTGCCAAGAACACGATGACGCAGCTCGGGCGCATCACGCGCGACCTGGACAAGCAGCAGCAGACGCTCGGCACCCGCATCCGGAACAGCATCGGCACCGAGGGCGTGGCCGCCGTCGCGTCGTTGCAGCGGCGATACGAGCTCCTCGGTCGCACCATGGACCGGCTGCGCGAGAAGGAGAAGGCGCTTGGCGCAACGCTAGCCGCGCGCAAGGCACTGCGCGATGAGCGCAGCGATCTGCGCAGCCAGGGCATGGAGACGATCGGCACGGCCGTGGCGCTCGGCGCGCCCTTGGGCAAGGCCGTGCGCGTCGCCGCGAACTACCAGGACCAGATCGCCGACATCGCCATCACGGGCAACATGAGCAAGGGCGCCGAGCTGCGCCTGGGCGCTGACATCCGGCTTATCGCCCAGCGCACCAATCAGTTGCAGGACGACCTGGCGGGCGGCGTGGGCATCCTGGTGGCCAACGGCATGGACCCTGGCCAGGCGAAACGCTATGCGGGCCTGCTGGGCAGATCGGCCACGGCTACCCGCGCGTCGATGGACGATCTGTCGCAGTTGCTCTTCAGCCTGCAGAACCAGCTCGGGATCTCGGGCGAAGCGCAGATGGGCCAAGCGCTCGACGCCCTGGCACATGCAGGCAAGCAGGGACAATTCGAGCTGCGGAACATGGCGCGCTTCTTTCCCGAGCTCGGCTCCCAGATGGCGAGCTTCGGTGCGACGGGCCTGGGCGCGGTCAAAGAGCTCGGCATGGCCATGCAGGTCGCGCGCAAGTACGCCGGCACCAACGAAGAAGCCGCGCGCAACGCCGCCAACTGGTTCAGCCACTTGAGCTCGGGCCACACGGTCAAGATGTTCGGTGACGTGGGTATCGACTACAAGGGCGAGGTCATGCGCCGCGTCCAGTCCGGGCAGTCCGCGATGCTCGCGTCCCTGGACACGGTCGACGCCTACATCAACAAGCTGACCGCCGGCCAGGTGATCGAGGTGAAGGGGCGCAACGGCAAGGTGAAGGACCGCATCGACTTTCGCCAGGCGCTTGCCGACGCACAAAAGCGCGGCAACGAACAGGAAGTCATGGCGCTGGTGTCGCGCTTCGGGCTCTCCAAGGTGCTGCAGGACATGCAGACGGTGAACTTCTACCTGGCCATGCGCCAGGGTCGCGGCATGTTTGAGCAGGGCATGAAGAGCTTTGAGGCGCCCGAAGCCAAGGGCGTGATCGACCGCGACTTCGATCGACGCATGCAGGGCGCGAACGAGCGCTGGAAGCAGTTCAAGATCGGCGCGATGGACGTGGGCATCACCCTGGGCAATGCCCTGTTGCCAGCCTTGATTGACGTGCTGGGCACGATTAAGCCCTATGTCGAGCGTTTCGGCGCCTGGGCCGAGAAGAACCCCGGCCTGATCCGTAGTGTCGTGAGCCTGGGTGCCGGCCTTCTTGCCGGCAAGCTCGCCTTCATTGGCCTGGCGTACGGCGCGAACCTGGTGCTCTCGCCCATCCTTTCGGTGCGCGCTGCCTGGCTGAATCTTTCGTCCAAGTTGGAAGCGCTCAACGCGATGCGCATCGCGGGTCGCTTCGCGCCCTTGGCCAACACGCTGCAGCGGGTCGGCTCCTGGGCCTCGCGGCTGGGCGGGTGGGCACTGCGCCTGGGTGGTGTGCTCGGCGGTCCGCTCATGACGGGCATACGCCTGGCCGGCACGGCCGTGCTCTGGCTGGGACGCGCGCTCATGGCCAACCCGATCGGCATCATCGTGACCGCGATCGGCGTGGCGGCCTACTTGGTGTGGAAACACTGGGACACGATCAAGGCCGCCGCCATCGGTGCCTGGAATTGGGCCAAGGGCTTCTCCAAGTGGTTCTGGGAGGCCGGCGCCAACCTGGTCGATGGGCTCATCAAGGGCGTGACTTCGCGCATCAGCGCCGCGAAGGACCGCATCGTCGGGCTCGGCAAATCCGTGCGCGCCTGGTTTGCTGACACGCTGGGGATCAAATCGCCCTCGCGCGTCTTCATGGGCATGGGCGCGAACATCGCCGAGGGTGCGGCGATCGGCGTCAGCTCGAAGACACCCATGGTCAAGAAAGCCGTCGCCGGCATGGCTGCGCTTTCGCTCGCGGGCCCCGCGGCCGCGGGCGGTGTCCATCCGGGCGGCGCGGGTGTGGTGATCCACTTCTCGCCGCAGATCAGCGTGCAAGGTGGCGCACCCGACGCCGTGCAGAGCGCTGTCGGCAAGGCGCTGCAGGTTTCACTCCATGAGCTGGAGCAACTGGTGCAACGCGTGATCGACCAGAAAGCGCGGAGGGCCTTCTGATGTACGCGGTCCTCGGAAACATCGGCTTCCAGCTCTTGCAGTTCAACGGGCTGGAAAGCCAGCACGCCGCCGATTGGGCTGAGCATGCGCGCATCGAAGGCAAGCCCCGGCTGCAATGGATGGGCGTACGCCTGGTAGAGCACCGCATATCGCTAGTGCTGCATGCGCGCTACTGCGTGCCCGATACCGAGGCCGCGCGACTGCGCACGGCGCTCGCAGATGGCAAGGCGCTCGCCTTCGTGCTCGGCAATGGCACGCACCTGGGCTACTTCGTCATCACCGAGCTAGGCGTCACCACACAGCACACCGATGGGACCGGCACGCTGATCGCGGCCGAGCTCACGCTGACCTTGCGCGAACACGTCGGCGATTCGGGCGACCCATCGACGTCCGCCCCCGCGGTTCAACCAGAACGACTCCCGGCTTCGGCCCGCAATGCGACGGCACCTCAGGCCAAGGCGACCCTGCCCGTACCTGGCACCGAAGTACGTGAGACGATTCGCAAGACAGTGGCCCTTGCTTCGCAGGCTCGCTCCGGCGTGGTTGTCGTCGCCGATGGGCTGCGAATCGCGCGGGGCCTCAAATCCAATCCGGCAGCCGCATTGAGCCGCATCCCGGATCTGGCCGCCAACGCGGGCCAGCTCGCAAGCGGCCTTTCCGGCTTCGCACCGGCGCTTGCACCTGTCGCCGAGACGCTCAAAGAGGCTGATCCGATTCTCTCCGCGAGCACGCGGGCACTGGCAGCCGCCAACGCGATGCATACCAGCCTCTCATCAGGTGTGACGCCCGGCAATGTGGCGGACCACCTGGACGAGGCGGCTTCGCGCCTGGACAGCGTCAGCGGAGAGCTGACAAGTGTCGCGCCGGCTCTTGCACGCCTGGCCGCCCAGGTTGCAACGAGGAGATCCTGATGTACCTCACGCATCGAACTACTGAAGGCGAGCGCTGGGACCAAATCGCCTACCGCTACTACGGCAATCCGTTCGCCTACGCGGACATCATCACAGCGAACCCGGAGTTTGCAATTACCTCGACGCTACCCAGTGGTGCGCTGCTGCTCATTCCCGTGATTGAGCGCGCCTCGACTCTCCCGACCGACGATCTCCCGCCATGGAAACGGTAAGCAGTTCCACGCGCATCGCGCGCGCACCCCGCTTCGAGATCACGATGGCGGGACACAACGTGACGGCAGCCCTGACGCCCTATCTGCTGTCGGCCACCTACACCGATTACGTCGAAGGTCAGTCGGATACGTTGGAGATTGCCGTCGAGGACACCGATGGGCGCTTTCGTACCACCTGGTACCCGACCCAAGGCGATGCGTTGCAACTCAAGCTCGGCTACCAAGACACGACGCTACTCGATTGCGGCGGCTTCGAGATCGACGAGATCGAGCTGGAAGGGCCGCCGGATACCGTGAGCATTCGGGCCGTTTCCGCAGGTGTCCTGCGCCCGCAGCGCACCCACATGGGCCGAGCATACGAGAGCACGACGCTCGCCACGATTGCACGTCAAGTGGCGGTCCGCCTGAAGCTCAGCCTAGTGGGAACAATCGAGGCCATTCCGATTCGTCGCGTCACGCAGATCAATGAGAGCGACCTCACATTCCTCCATCGACTCGCAGGGGAATATGGCTACGCCTTCTCCGTTAAAGGCACACGCCTGGTGTTTGCCAAGCGTGCGGAGTTGCGCGCAGCCAAGGTCGTGCTCACGCTGAGCCGCAGCGATCTCGCCCGCTATCGCCTGCGCGACAAGATCATGGGTGTCGTGCATGAAGCGCAGGCGAGCTATCACGACCCGAAGACCAAGCGACTGCGCCACTACAAGCTGCGCGACACGAGTCGGGCCGCTGCGAGCGCTGACAAGGTGAAGGTGGTCACACGCGCCGAGTCCGACGAGCAGGCTCGCGCGCAGGCCAGCTCCGCCCTGGCCGAAGCCAACATCGAGGCGACCGCACTCACGCTGACCGTGGAAGGTGACCCGCGCCTCATGGCAGGCGTGAACTTCACGCTTACCGACATGGGGAAGCTCTCAGGCACATACCACGTCGTTATGAGCCGGCACACGATCGGTCGCAGCGACGGCTACACCACCGAGATCGAGGCCAAGCGTGTGGGGGCATCCAATGCGTGAGATCACGGGCAGTGCGCGCTTCAAGGTTGGTGTTGTCGCGGCGTGCGACGAGGAGGGCCCGCGCGTGCGGGTCCGCTTCCCCGATCTGGACAACCTTACGAGCCACTGGCTGCCCGTGGGCGTGGCGAAGTCGCTCAAGGACCGCTACTACCATCTTCCCGACGTAGGCGAACAGGTGGCGTGCCTCATGGACGCACGCTTCGAGGAAGGCGTAGTCATCTGCGCAATTTACTCGGACGCGGACAAGCCGCCTGTTGCGAACGGCGACAAGACACACGTGCGCTTCGGCGACGGCACAACGCTGGAATACGACCGGGCGAGCCACACGCTCGCCATTGACGCGAAGGGTCCGATCACCATCGTAGCGGCGGCCGCGGTGACCGTTACGGCACCGAGCGCCACGGTGAAGGCCGACAGCATCACGCTCGATGCGGCGCAAACGACCTGTACTGGCGAGCTGGCGGTAGGGGGGCTGCTGACCTACTCGGCGGGCCTTAGCGGCTCAGGCGGCGGCAGCGCCTCTGCGCGAATCACTGGGGACGTCCAGGTGCAAGGTAACCTCAACGCAACTGGGCACATCACGGGAGCCTGAGCCGATCGCTAAACCCGTTTAAGCGACGGGTGCCGCGCGGGTCAGGATGATCGAAGCATGACGCGCCTTGCCGACATCACCGCCGTTCATTGGCAGCCTGCTCTGGGCGCCCTCGACACAATCGTCGAGGGCGCCGACGACATCGCCCAGGCGATCGCGATCATCCTGCGCACGCCCAAAGGCGCCGACCCGCACCGCCCGGAGTTTGGCTCGAATCTGCATCTGTATCTCGACTGGCCGATCGATCAGGCGCGTCCGCATGTCGTGCGTGAAGTGTTTGACGCTATCTCGCGCTGGGAGCCGCGCGCCGAGCTGGTCGAGGCGAGGCTTGCTGCCGACGTGTCACAGCTCACAGTGCGCGTTGTCTTCAAGGTTGGCAATGATGTGTTCCAAGCCGGAGTGGCGCTGTGAGCCTTGCCCGCCCCGTGTTCGTCTCTTGCGACCCGCAGGCCATTACCTCGGAGATGGTCGCAGACTACGAGGGCCGCGTAGGGCGCACGCTCTATCCGGCTCAGGTTGAGCGCCTGCTGATTGACTTCTTTGCCTATCGGGAAACCCTGGTGCGGCTTGCGATCCAGCAGGCGGCAGAGCAGAACCTGGTGGCCTTCGCTCGCGCTCCGATGCTCGACTATCTGGGGGAACTGGTAGGGGTGACGCGCATCCCGGCTCAGCCGGCCGCGACCGTCCTGCGCTTTTCCACCGAGGCCGGCCCTGTCTCACCGCTGCTGATCCCAGCCGGTACCCGCGTTGAGAGCCGAGACGGCGCGATCGCGTTTGCGACTGATACGGACGCGATCGTGGCCGCGGGCGCGACCTCGATCGACATTCCCGCGACCTGCACGACTGCGGGCGTCGCCGGCAACGGCTGGGCGGCGGGTCAAATCGCAACGTTGATCGACGACGTCGGCGCCGGCACGCTGACGGTCGCGAATACTTCTGTCACCGCCGATGGTGACGAGGCCGAGAAGGATGATCGCCTGCGCGACAGCATCCGGCTCGCCCCCGAGAGCTTCTCCACGGCCGGCAGCCGGGCAGCGTATCGCTTTCACGCGATGCGTGCGAGCACGCAGATCAGCGACGTAGCGGTCCTCACGCCCAAGGCCGGCGACGTGGCGATCTATCCGCTCACGACCTCGGGCTTGCCATCCGAAACGCTGCTGGCACTTGTTGCCGCGATGTGCAGCGCCGAGAAGGTGCGACCTCTGACAGACACTGTGTTTGTGTTGTCGCCCATCGAGCGCCCGTTCACAGTGCGGGCGAACGTCAAGATCTACGCGGACCGGGATCCGGCTACCGTACTCGCCGCTTGCCAAGCGTCGATCGCCGCTTGGGCCACGGACCGCGCAGCCGGCCTCGGTCGTGACGTGGTCCCATCCCAAGCTAATGCGGCGCTGTCTGTGGCCGGCATCTACGAAGTCGAGCTGATCGAGCCGAGCGCTCCGATCGTAGTTGCCGAGAACGAGTGGGCGCACTGCACGAGCATCACCGTTGCGCTGGCGGGACTCTCCAATGGCTGACCATCCGCTACCGCCGCCCCTCGCTGCAGATCCGCGTTCGGCCGCGCTCGCGGCGCTCGCGGACCGGCTTGATGCGCTCGACCTGTCGGTCCTGCTGACTGACCTCATTGATGTGGTCACGGCAGAAGCGTTGCCCTTGCTCGCTGAGCAGTTCCACGTGCTGGGCGACGAAGGCTGGGCCTTGGCTGTAACGGAAGAACAGCGCCGCTCGCTGATCAAGAACGCCATCGCGCTGCATCGCTACAAGGGCACGCCCTGGGCGATCCACCAGGCGCTGATTTCCCTTGGACTCGAAAACCCAGATCTGGGATGGCCGGCTGAAGTCGTCGAGGGCCTGCATCGTCTGACCTACAGCGGCACGCGAACTTACAACGGGTGGTTTGTGCACGGCGATCCGGCCAAGTGGGCGCACTACCGCGTGGTGTTATCGCGTCCGCTGACCGCAGAGCAGGCGGATCGAGCACGAGCACTCCTAGCCGCGGTGGCGCCAGCTCGGTGCGTGCTGGATGCACTCGACTACTCGGCCGCCTCCTGGCTCTACGACGCAACTCGCCGCTACGACGGCACCATTAACTACGGAGTGGCATAAGCCATGTCGAATCTAGCCGAGACTGCTGCGTGGGAAGCCGGCATCTATTGCATCGAGACGACCGATCCCGTCGAAGGGGGCGCGGACGGGATCTCGAATCGGCAGGCCAAGCAGTTGGCCAGCCGCACGACCTATCTCAAGGCGCAGGTTGAGAGCGCGCAAGGTGCTATCGGCACCCACGCGGCTGCAAGCGACCCGCATCCGCAGTACGCGCCGAAGGATAGTCCGACCTTCACCGGCAACCCCAAGGCACCCACGCCCGCCACCAACGACAACAGCACGTCGCTGGCCACCACCGCCCACGTCAAGGCGCGGATCGACGCGCTGGTCAATGGCGCCGGCCCCGCGTTCGACACGCTGCAGGAACTCGCAGCCGCCCTGGGCAACGACGCCAACTTCGCTGCCACGGTTGCAGCCGCCCTGGCGCTCAAAGCGCCACTCGCCTCGCCTGCGCTCACCGGCAACCCCACGGCGCCGACGCCGGCTCAGTTCGACAACGACACCTCACTTGCAACCTCGGAGTTCGTGCAGCGCGCGCTCGGCAACTTCCGCGGCACCGTGGTGCTAAACGCCGCGACCGCGCTGACCGCCGCCGACGCCGGCAAGGTCATCTCGGTGAATATCGGCGGCTTCGCGATCACGCTGCCTGCGGGTGCGACCCTCACGCCCGGAGCCTGTTTCCTCATCCTGGCCACCGCGGCATGCACCGTCCAACGTGCTGGCACCGACGCCATCTACACGGGCGCCGGCAGCAGCACGGTGACCACCGTATCGCTGGGCATCGGCGATTCGGTGTTCCTCGTGTGGAACGGCGGATCCTGGGTGCTGCAGGGCGGCTCGGCACAGCTACCGTTCGCCGGCGTCTTCCGTGCGTTGCTTGCACCCAACGGCAACCAGCAGTTCCCGCCGGGCTCGTATCTTCAATGGGGCTCGGTCTCCAACCCGGCAGCGGGCCAATCCGTCACGTTCCCTTCCGCCTTCATCGGCGTCGCGCGGGTCGTGGTCGGCACTAACGCGAACATCGGGGACTCGGTCAATTACAAGACAGCCGGCGTCACGCTTGCGGGTTTCACGATCGACAAAACAGGCAGTTCCGCCGGCTCGCCCAGCATGTTCTGGATTGCGGCCGGCTACTGAGGGGCAAGACCATGTACTACGCGAAATCAACGGGCGGTTTCTACCAGGATGACCGCCACGCGGGGTTCATCCCCGCCGATGCGGTAGCCATCCCCGAAGGCCTGCGCGACGAGCTTCTTGCGGGAGAGTCGACCGGCCTGCGCATCGTCGCGGACGAGCACGGCTATCCCGTCCTGGCCGCGCCGCCTCCGCCCACCCTCGACGAGGTCCGTGCCGCACTCACGCTCGACGTGCAGCAGCATCTGGACGCGACCGCCCAGCGCTTCGGCTACGACGACATTCGCTCCGCTGTCACCTACGCCGAAGAACCCGCGGTGCCGAAGTTCCAGGCTGAAGGCCGCGCCCTGCGTGCTTGGCGCTCTCGTGTCTGGGCCCGGGCGTACGAGCTGATGGACGAAGTCCTGCAAGGTGATCAGCCGGTGCCCTCCGCACCTGAGCTGCTGCTGATGCTGCCGACCTTCGATATGGCGGCCGCAGCATGAAGACCCGGTATTTCCCGCTGCGCCAGGTGCTCAAGCCCCGCGGCTGGAGGCTGATTCCCTGGGCGCTTTTCGGCAACGAGGACGATCCGCATCCGCCGGCCGACTACATGCCCACCAGCTCGCCCTGTTGGCGCCGTGTCTGCTGGTGGGGTCGCAACCCTTTCCACAACCTGTGTTTCTACGTGGCGGGGTGCTGCGATCGGGACAGCACGTCCGTGGGGCTGGACCCAGGCGTGGTCTTTCGCGAGAGCGGTGCAAATTGGTGCTGGACGTTCGCAGGCCCGCTGCCGCGGCCCTTCTTTAGCTATCGTGGCCGCAAGTTGCGCGGCTATCTCGGCTGGCGGCCCGGCGGCGCCTTGGGCATCAAACTCCAGCGCGAGCGCGCCGACCGGTCCTTTCCCCTGATGCCCTGACGGCCCCTGATTCGATGCAGCACACCTTGTTGTCCCTCTCGGTAGGCGATTGCCTGCCTTTCCTTGAGGCCCTCGACTCCGAGAGTTTTGACGCGCTAGTCACAGACCCACCGTACTCAAGTGGCGGTTTGCACCTCTCGGCAAAGCAGGGCTCCGCGCGGAGAAAGTACCAGCAGTCTGGCGTCCAGAAGACCTACCCCGAGTTTCTGGGTGACCATCGCGATCAGCGCTCGCACCTGCGCTGGATGGTGTTGTGGTTGTCCGAAGCCTTCCGCGTCCTCAAGCCAGGCGCACCGGTCTGCCTCTTTTCCGACTGGCGTCAAATGCCGCTGACCACTGACGCCCTGCAAGGTGTGGGATTCACTTGGCGGGGTGTCGCGGTATGGGACAAGACCGAGGGCATCCGCCCGCAACTAGGGCGGTTCCGCGCCCAGGCGGAGTTCATCGTATGGGGCAGCAAAGGCGACATGCCGGCGCCCGAAGGTGCGCGTGTTCTGCCTGGCGTGTTTCGGCACTCCAACAAACACTCAGAGAAGCTACACGTAACCGGTAAGCCCATCAGTCTCATGCGCGATGTGGTCCGGATCTGCCGCCCGGGCGGTCGCATCGTGGAGCCCTTCGCCGGGTCGGGGTCGACGCTGGTGGCGGCCGAGCTGGAGGGCTACGAATGGGCGGCGAATGAGGGCGTGCCGACCATCGCCGAGATCGCTAGCCGCCGGCTCCAAGAGGCGCGGCACGCTTCCAACACGGGCTGCCAAGGCGGATAATTATCCCTTTGGCATTTTGTCGGAGGCCCTATGGAAACACTGTCCTTTTGGTTTTCCGCCGTGATGAGCGGCTTGGTTCTGGCAGTAGGTGTCGCGGTGCTTTGCTTTCTGACGAGCTTCTTCGTGTATCAGATGGATTGGCCGGAATGGACCACCTGGGCGATACCGGGCGTCGTGGTGCTGATCGTCGTTGTTTGGCCCCACGGCTACTACGTTGCCAAGGAACTGATCTGGGGCTGGGACTACCGCTCACTGATCATCGGGCAGGAGCGTATTTCGCTCGCCGATCGGGCTATGTTGGTGGGCGTGCGCGTGTTTGCGGGCGCGCTTGGCTTCGTCGCCGGGCACATCAGCCGGGAGCGGTTTTTCGGGGTGAGGTAACCGGTCAGTTTGGACGCTTCAGGGCCGCGCCAACTCTCGCGCAAATCGGCGCCAAAGTTGGCGCGCGGTTACAAGTCGTCCGTGCAGCGAGCCGTTTGGATTTTTCGTCAGCCGTGAGCTTTGCGCGCTGTCTTGCCATAGAGGCAGGGCAGTGCGAGCCGCTTTCGCAGGATCGCTTCCCACTGCGCCGGCGCAGATGCAGATCTGCGTGTTCGTCGTCCCGATCATGACAATCTGAGGAGTGGCCTCTCCTCGCCGGAGGCCGGGAATAGCGGCCTTCGCTTGTTGTCACCGGCACTGGATTCGGTCTTGAACCAAGTCATGACACGCCGGCAGACGTGGGCACGACACCCAGGTTGCTCTTAATTGAAAGCAGGTAGCGACCGAAAGCCGCGATAGACCAGGCGCGCTGCCGTTCAAACCGGTTTGTCGCCGTCGCCCCCGGCCCAGCGATCTGCGTCGAGCACGGCGCTCAGTCCGGCCTCGATGTCTTCTTCCGTCATCTGCTTTGCCTGGACGAGTTCGGCTGTACGCCAGCCGCGTGTCCAACGGCGTCCGTCTTCGGAATGACGCTCAAACGGATTCGCGGTGACGGCCGATCCGGCCACGTAAGCACGGAAGCCCTGCTCGAATGCCTGCACGGGTGTCGCCTCCCTAAAGCCATCAATGCTAGGGAGCCGTCGGAAAACGACCACATCAAATGATGTAGCGCCGATATTCGGGATGTAGGGGCGATATTCGATTTGGGCCCACGCGTCGAGGCGCCTCGAGCGCTCCGCTCAATGCGAGGTGTTCGTCTCGTTGCCGGGTGCCGGTTCATCTGACGGGCCGCGCATGCGGAAGCGCACCGCATACGGACAGGCTTGCCCGGGCGATGCTGGAAAAAAGAAAGGGCTGCCGTGGGTAGCCCTTTCTTTTTGAACGGATGGCGGCGCGAGCCGAAAGAAGTGCGCCGTGAGCCTTTCAAGATCGGACGCTGCGCCGTGTCACGCGAACCGACTGAAATCGGCTGGCCGTTTTTCCAGGAAAGCCGCAAACGCTTCCTTCGCTTCTTCGGAGCGCAGCAGCCCTCGAAACACCTCCGCCTCAGCCTTGATCGCAGCCTCGGCTTCCGCCTGGCTGGTGCGACGGAGCAGGGCGCGGGTGGCGCGGAGCGCCGCCGGGGGTTTCGAGGCGAGTTGTTGGGCCCACTTCAGCGCTTGCGGGAGAACGTCGGCGGTCGGCAGCAGGCGGTTCACCAAACCGGCGGCGTAGGCGTCGGTCGCGGCGATCGGGTCGCCCAGCATCAGCCATTCAGCGGCACGGGCGTCGCCGATGCGACGAGCAAGGAGGTAGCTGGAGCCACCTTCGGCACAGAGGCCGAGATTCACGAAGGGCAGGGCGAAGCGTGCGTCTTCGGCTGCAGCCACCAGATCGCAGTGGAGCAGCAAGGTGGTGCCAATGCCGACCGCGGGGCCGCAGACGGCGGCGACCATGGGCTTATGGAAGCACGGGAGGCGGGCGAGCAACTGGAGGACGGGCGCGTCATCGGTCTGCGGCGGATTGCGCAGGAAGTCCGCGATGTCGTTGCCGGCGGTAAACGCACTCTCGGAGCCAGCGAATACCACCACGCGCACCGACGTGTCCGTTGCGGCCTCGTCCAGCGCTTGGCACAGGCCTTCGTACATTTCATGGGTGAGCGCGTTGCGCTTGTCCGCACGATTGAAGCGCAGGATGCGCACGGCGCCTTGGTTCTCGATCTGGATCAACGGGGTCATGGTGGGCTCCGGAGCGGCAGTGGCGGCAGTATATCCATACCGATGCGTATGGGGACGGCCGCGCGTGAATTACGTTTCGGTGGCTTCCCGCGCAACGCAGGCGCTACGCCGAGTGGCGCGGAGAAGGCGCCTGTGCGATCTTTCGGCGCTTTCCCCGACCTGCGTCCCGATCCTCGACCCGGGCGCTTCCGCAATGAAAGTATTCGGATTCGCCGGCTACTCCGGCGCTGGCAAGACCACCCTGATCGAGCGGCTGATTCCGCTCTTTCGGGCCCGTGGGCTGCGCGTTTCGCTGATCAAGCACACCCATCACGGTTTCGACCTGGACCGTCCGGGCAAGGATTCCTATCGTTTCCGCGATGCCGGGGCGAGTGAGGTGCTGCTCGCTGGCGGGCAGCGCTGGGCCTTGATGCATGAGCTCGGCGACGAGCCGGAACCTACCTTGCAGGATCAGCTCGCGCGTCTGGCACCGGTCGATCTGGTACTGGTCGAAGGCTTCAGGAACACCGACATCCCGAAGATCGAAGTGCATCGCCCGGCCGCCGGCCATCCGCTGCTGCATGAGTTCTTCCCAAACCTGCTCGCGATCGCCTCCGACGTGGTCGTTGCGCACAGTCCGCTGCCGCATCTGGATCTGAACGATCCGCAGGCGATCGCGGACTTCATTCTTGTTCAGACTGGATTGGCATGAACGCTCCCCTGATGAGTTTCGAAGCCGCCCTGGAGGCCTTGCTCGGGGCTGCCGGCACGGTGAGCGAGACCGAGTCGATCGCGACCGAAGACGCCTTGGGTCGTGTGCTCGCGCGGCCGCTGCGCGCCAGCCTCAACGTGCCGCCTGCGGACAACTCCGCGATGGATGGCTACGCCGTGCGCACGGCCGACATCCCGGACGCGGGCACGACGTTGCCCGTGTCGCAAAGAATCATCGCCGGCGCCACCGGAGAGGCGCTCGCCCCCGGAACGGCCGCGCGCATCTTTACCGGCGCGCTAATTCCTGCGGGTTGCGATGCGGTGGTGATGCAGGAGAACACGCAGCTCGAAGGCGAGCGCGTACGCATCAACGAACTGCCGGCCCCGGGCCAGAACATCCGCCGTGCGGGTGAAGACATTGCTGCGGGCAGCGACGTGATCGTCGCAGGCAGCGCGCTCGGCCCTGCCGCTCTCGGACTCGCCGCGTCGCTGGGTGAGGCGCGCCTTGAGGTGCGTCGTCGCCTGCGGGTGGCGATATTCTTCACGGGCAACGAACTGGTGATGCCAGGAGCGGCGCTCGGGCCTGGCCAGATCTACAACTCCAACCGGTTCGTCCTGCGTGCGCTGCTGGCGCAACTGGGCTGCGAATTCACCGACCTGGGCATCGTGCGCGATTCGCTGGATGAGACGCGCCAGGCGCTGCGTCGCGCCGCCGACGGCCACGATCTGGTGCTCACCTGCGGCGGCGTCTCGGTCGGCGAAGAAGATCATGTGAAGGCGGCGGTAGAGGCTGAAGGCGCGCTCTCCTTGTGGAAGATCGCGATCAAGCCGGGCAAGCCGTTGGCATTCGGGCGACTCGGCGACGCGGACTTCATCGGGCTGCCGGGCAATCCGGTGTCGGCCTTCGTCACATTCCTCACCCTGGTGTGCCCGTACATCCTCAAGCGTCAAGGGCGCGGGGACATTGCATGGCAGGCGACGGAGCATGTCGCGGCTTTTGACTGGCCGCGGCCGGACAGCCGCCGCGAATTCCTGCGGGCGCGCCTGAATGCGGAGGGGCGTGTGGAGACGCATCCGCGCCAGGGCTCTGGCGTGCTGAGCGCCTGTGCCTGGGCTGACGGTTTCGTCGACCTCGCGCCGCGCCAGCAAGTGAAAGCGGGCGACACGGTGCGTTACCTCGCCTTCAGCGACCTGGGAGGGCTGCTGTGAGCGTGCAGGTGCTCTTTTTCGCCGGGCTGCGTGAAGCGCTGGGCTCGGGCGAGAAGATCACGCTGGAGCCGGGCGATACGGTTGGCGGCCTGCGCCAGCGGCTGGCTGCACGCGGTGGCGCCTGGTCTGCGCTGGAGGCCGGACGCAACGTACGTGCGGCGGTGAACCAGGAGATGGTGCGGCCAGACCATGTGCTGGTGGAAGGCGACGAACTGGCCTTCTTCCCACCGGTTACCGGAGGCTGAGATGAGCGTGCGCGTGCAGGAAGGCGACTTCGATCCGGGTGCGGAGCTGGAGCGCCTGGGGAACGCATCGTCACCCGATATTTGTGTTGGTGGCGTCGCGAGTTTTGTCGGCTACGTGCGTGGCGGCGAGGTCAGTGCGATGACCCTCGAGCACTATCCGGCGATGACGGAGAAAGCGCTGGCGCGGATCGAGACGGAGGCCCGGGCCCGCTGGCAGCTGGCTGATGTCAGCGTGATCCATCGCGTCGGGCGGCTGCTGCCCGGTGAGCGCATCGTCTTCGTCGGCGTGGCCGGGCGCCACAGGCGCGAAGCCTTCGCGGCCTGCGAGTTCATCATGGATTACCTCAAGACGCAGGCGCCGTTCTGGAAGAAGGAAGAGACCGGAGAGGGCGAGCGTTGGGTCGAGGCGCGCGACAGCGACGACGCGGCAGCCGCGCGGTGGGGGCGCTAGCGCGCAGATCGCCTTCTGGGCCGCATTGCGGCGCAGGTCGCGGGCAGTTTGTAAAACCTCTATGCCTGGGCTCCAGGCAGGGATGGGGCGTCGTATCCTCGCCGGGTCCCGTCCAAGAAAGTCTCGCCCGTGGAGATGCTTCAAGCCCTTGAGCCCTTGATGCACGCACCGACCGCCGAATCGGTCGGGCTACAGCATGCCCTTGGTGGCTGGGCCGACATCGCGGAACGCATCTGGCGCACGCGCCTGGCCTGGCCGAAAGCCTCGCGGCGGCTCGCGATGGAACTGCGCCAACGCACGCTCTTGCGCGGGGACGCAATCGATACCGCCCGGGCTGACCTGTTGCTCCTGGAGATCGATCAGGTCGAACGTCGCGACCAGGTACGCAACAACAGTTTCGCCGGCGAGCTCGCGCGCGTATTCGCTGCCGTGGGCGACAGGCGCTGGCTCGGACTGGCCCGGCTCTACGACGGCCGTAACCGCCTCAATGCAGGGGAGTCCCTGACCGCGCATCGGGTGCTGCAGTCCTGGCTGGAGAGCGACGGGCTCGAAGCCGACCCGCGCGACCACGCGTTGGCGCTGGCCACCGAAGGTCGTTGCCTGATCAACGTCGGCCGCGGCGAGGAGGGCTTCCACGCCTGCTACGACGCGCTGGACCGACTGCGGGTGTTGCCGCCGTCACCCGAGCTAGCGGTGGTCGTGATGACCTTGGGCGTGCTGCATCTGCGCTTCGCCAACTTCGCCACCGCCGACGTCCTCTTCGACGAAGCCTGGGAGGCCGCCCGCGCGATGGACGCGCGCGATCTCTTCGGTCTTATTGCGGCAAACCGCGGCACCTGCGCGCTGCTCTGCGGCCAGCCGGAGCGCGCGTTCAATTTTGTCGACGGTGTGCTCTCGGACGATGCGCCGGAATCGGACCACGCTTTCGTGGGCCTGATCCGCGCCTATGCGCTGCGCCAGCTCGAGCGCCTGCCCGAGGCGCGCGCGACGCTGGACGCCGCGCTCAAGCTCGTGGCTTCGCACCCCGCAGGGCAACTGGCGGCGATCGGCCGCTGCGGGCAGCTGGGATTGCTGCGCGCCGAAGGCCGGCTCGACGAAGCCCTCTCCGAACTGATGGAAGCCGAGGCACGTCTGCCCGCCTTCACTACCCATCTGTATGAACTGGAGATCTGCGAGGAGGCGACCCAGCTCCACGCCTTGCGCGGCGATTGGGCGCAGGCGCTGCACTACGAGCGGCGCCGCCATGAACGCTTCCTGGAAGTGCAATCGCGTGCGGTGCATGCGGAGTACTTTGCCTTGCAGGCACGATACGCGCTCTTCCGGGCCCAGATCGAGCGCGACCAGGAACGCGTGCGCTTCGAGGACTCGGAACGCACCCGGCTCGAACTCGAAGCGCTCAACGCGCAGCTCGAACGCCGCATGGCGCAGATCGAGGCGCTGCAGGCCGAGCTGCGCGAGCAGGTGATTCGCGATCCGCTCACCGGTCTTCACAACGGTCGCTTCCTGTCCGAGATCCTTCCGCATGAGGTTGCCCGGGCCGCGCGCGAACGCAGTCCCTTGTCCTGCGTGCAGCTGAGCCTGGACGACGCCCCGCGGCTGCGCGAAGGCTGGGGCGAAGAAGCGGGTGACCAGAGCCTGCGCGAATGTGCCCGCCTGCTCGAAGAGTGCTTCGCGCAAAGTACCCGCGGCGATGCGCGCGCGCCGGGCAGCGGCTTGTGCTGTCGCGACGGGGAGGAGAGCTTCTGCGTGCTGCTCCCCGGCGAGGATGCGCTGGCCGCGCGCGACCGTGCCGAGCAGGCGCTGGAAGCCTTCCGCGCCCTGCATATCCACCTGGACGACGGTCGCGGCTTTTCCGGCCTCAGCTTCTCGGCGGGTGTAGCGCAACTGCCAGTGGCCAGCGATTCCGCCGACTGCCTGCGCGCCGCGGCCGAAGCCGCACGCACGCAGGCCACTCAGGCCGGCGGCAACCGGGTCGTGCTGGCCGCCTGAGCTTTCCGCGCGGCTCAAGCGAGCGCTTGAGTCCGCGCCTGGCCCCGCAAGCGCCGCGGGCGGGGCCCCGGCAAGTTTCAGGACCGCGGGCCGGGTGGTGTGAAGAGATCCATCGTCCGCTTCGCGAACTCCTCCATGCCTTCTCGCACATCGCGCGAGAGCTTCTCCATCGCCGCGACGGCTTCCTTGGGCTGCACCGGCAAGCCGAGCGACTTGAGCACCTCGCTCTGGAACTGCTGGTTGATGGCGGCGAGTTCTTGCGCCATCGCGAGGTTGCGCTGCACGTTCTGCTGAACGTAGCTGCTCTGCAGCCTGAGCACTTCGCCGGGCTCTTTGGCTTCGCCCAGGTCCTGCAGCTGCTTGATGCCCTGTTCGAAGAAACTGCGCTGCGCGGAGATCTGGTGCTCCAAGAGGCGTTGCGAGTGCTCGAAAGACAGCTGAGCCAGCTTCAGGGCGGAGTCCAGGCCCTTTTCGCTGTAGTCGTTGAAGTCCGGCGAGATCTTCTTGGCCATGGGCGCGCGCTCCGATCGGGGTTTTGTCCTACTTCACCATAGCTTGAAATCGCCCAAGGGGTCCCTATTTTGCAAAGCAGTAAAGGGAGGATCCCGTCATGCGTTTCGACAAGCTCACCACCAAATTCCAGGCCGCCATCGCTGATGCCCAGAGCATCGCGGTGGGCAACGACAACCCCGCGATCGAGCCGCAACACCTGCTGCTGGCGCTGCTGAACCAGGACGACGGCAGCGCCGTCTCGCTGTTGCAGAAGGCTGGCACCAATGTGCCGCCGCTCAAGCGCCAGCTCGAACTGGCCGTCGAGCGCCTGGCCAAGATGGAAGGCCACACCGGCGAAGTACAGGTTGGCCGCGACCTGGGCAACCTGCTGAATCTCTGTGACAAGGAAGCCCAGAAGCGCGGCGACCAGTACATCGCGAGCGAGATGTTTCTGCTGGCGCTCGCCGACGACAAGGGCGAGACCGGTCGCCTGGCGCGCGAGTACGGGCTGCAGCGCAAGGCGCTGGAAGCCGCGATCGAAGCCGTGCGGGGCGGCGCCTCGGTCGGCTCCGCCGACGCGGAGGCGCAGCGCGAATCGCTCAAGAAGTACTGCCTCGACCTCACCGAGCGCGCGCGCTCGGGCAAGCTCGACCCGGTGATCGGCCGCGACGACGAGATCCGTCGCGCGATCCAGATCCTGCAGCGCCGTACCAAGAACAACCCGGTGCTGATTGGCGAACCGGGCGTAGGCAAGACTGCGATCGTCGAAGGTCTCGCGCAACGGATCATCAATGACGAGGTGCCCGAAAGCCTCAAGGGCAAGCGGGTGCTCTCGCTCGACATGGCAGCGCTGCTCGCCGGTGCCAAGTACCGCGGCGAGTTCGAGGAGCGGCTGAAGTCCGTGCTCAACGACATCGCGAAGGAAGAAGGACGGATCATCGTCTTCATCGACGAGATCCACACCATGGTCGGCGCCGGCAAGGCGGAAGGTGCCATCGATGCCGGCAACATGCTCAAGCCCGCGCTCGCGCGCGGCGAGCTGCACTGCATCGGCGCGACCACGCTGGACGAATACCGCAAGTACATCGAGAAGGACGCCGCGCTGGAACGCCGCTTCCAGAAGGTGCTGGTGGACGAGCCGAGCGTGGAGTCCACCATCGCGATCCTGCGTGGACTGCAGGAGAAGTACGAGCTGCACCACGGCGTCGATATCACCGACCCGGCCATCGTGGCCGCGGCGGAGTTGTCGCATCGCTACATCACCGACCGTTTCCTGCCCGACAAGGCGATCGACCTGATCGATGAAGCCGCCGCGCGGATCCGCATGGAAATCGACTCCAAGCCGGAGGCAATGGACAGGCTCGACCGCCGGCTCATCCAGCTCAAGATCGAGCGCGAGGCGGTGAAGAAGGAGAAGGACGAGGCCTCGATCAAGCGCCTTGGCCTGATCGAAGAAGAGATCGTGCGCCTGGAGAAGGAGTACGCCGACTTCGACGAAATCTGGAAGGCCGAGAAGGCGCAGGTCGCCGGCAGCCAGCATATCAAGGAAGCGATCGAGAAAGTCCGCGTCCAGATGGAGGACGCGCGCCGCAAGGGCGACTGGCAGAAGATGTCGGAGCTCCAATATGGCGAGCTGCCCAAGCTCGAAGCCCAGCTCAAGGCCGCGGAAGATCAGGGCGAGGGCGCCGTGAAGGTGGGCAACAAGCTCTTGCGCACCCAGGTCGGCGCCGAGGAAATCGCCGAGGTCGTGTCACGGGCGACCGGCATTCCGGTCGCCAAGATGATGCAGGGCGAGCGCCAGAAGCTGCTGGCGATGGAGACCAAGCTGCATGAGCGCGTGATCGGCCAGGACGAAGCGGTGCAGCGCGTCTCGGATGCGATCCGCCGCTCGCGCGCCGGGCTTTCGGAAGAGAACCGTCCGTATGGCTCCTTCCTGTTCCTGGGCCCGACGGGCGTGGGCAAGACCGAGCTGTGCAAGGCGCTGGCCGGCTTCCTCTTCGATTCGGAAGAGCACCTCGTCCGCATCGACATGAGCGAGTTCATGGAGAAGCACTCGGTCGCGCGGCTCATCGGCGCACCTCCGGGCTACGTGGGCTACGAAGAGGGCGGTTACCTCACCGAGCAGGTACGTCGCAAGCCGTACTCGGTGATCCTCTTCGACGAAGTCGAGAAGGCGCATCCGGATGTGTTCAACGTCCTGCTCCAGGTGCTCGACGACGGCCGGATGACGGACGGGCAGGGCCGCACGGTGGACTTCAAGAACACCGTGATCGTCATGACCTCCAACCTCGGCAGCCAGATGATCCAGGCGATGGCGGGGCAGGCTTACGAGGCGGTGAAGGAAGCGGTGATGCAGGAAGTGAAGACCTTCTTCCGTCCGGAGTTCATCAACCGGATCGACGAGGTGGTGGTCTTCCACGCGCTGGCGGATGTGCACATCCAGTCGATCGCCAAGATCCAGCTGGCTTATCTGGAAAAGCGGTTGCAGCGTCTGGAGATCGGCTTCAAGGTCAGCGACGCGGCGGTGGCCGAAGTGGCGAAGGCGGGTTTCGACCCGGTCTTCGGTGCCCGTCCGCTCAAGCGTGCGATCCAGGAAGAGATCGAGAATCCGCTTGCCAAGGAGATCCTGGAAGGCCGTTTCGGCGCCAAGGACACCGTGGTGGTGGACGCAACCGCGGGGCAGATCTCCTTCCACAAGCCGAGTTGAGTGCGGGCGAGCCAGATGTGACGAAGAAAGGCCGGGGCGACCCGGCCTTTCTGTTGTCTGTGCTTGGGCTCTCGACTTGTATTTCGTGCAATAACGAAATATGATTCGACGCATGGCGAAACATATTTCGGCGGAAGGCGAAGCGTCAGCCGCCGCAACCGATATCGACGAGATCATGAAGGCGCTGGCGAGTCCTGCGCGCCGGGAGATCCTCGCTTGGCTCAAGGAGCCCGAGCAGCACTTTGCCGAGCAGGCACACCCCTTCGACATGGGGGTATGCGCGGGCAAGATCTTCGAACGCGCCGGACTCTCGCACTCGACCGTCTCGGCCCACCTCGCGGCCCTGCAGCGCGCTGGCCTCGTCAATGCACGCAAGATCGGTCAGTGGATCTTCTACTCGCGTAACGAGGCCGTGATCGCGGCCTTCCTGCGGCAGATGCAGCAGGACCTCTGATCCAGCGCCTCATCCGTCCGCCAGACCCGCACCCCGTTTTTCTCCCCAGGAAGCAGCAAGGAGTACCCGATGAGCAATCTGTTCGATCCCATCCAGGTCGGCGACCTGACCTGGCCCAACCGCATCGTCATGGCACCGCTCACGCGCTGCCGCGCCAGCGAAGGGCGCGTGCCCAATCCGCTGATGGCGGAGTACTACGCGCAGCGCGCCAGCGCCGGCCTGATCCTCAGCGAAGCCACCTCGGTGACGCCCATGGGCGTGGGCTACCCTGACACGCCGGGCATCTGGTCCGACGAGCAGGTCGAAGGCTGGAAGATCATCACCAAGGCTGTGCACGCCGCCGGCGGGCGCATCTTCCTGCAGCTATGGCACGTGGGCCGCATCTCCGATCCGGACCATCTCAACGGCGAACTGCCGGTCGCGCCCAGCGCCATCGCGCCCAAGGGCCATGTGAGCCTGCTGCGCCCGATGCGCGACTACGTGACGCCGCGCGCGCTGGAAACGAGCGAGATCCCCGCCATCGTCGAGGCGTATCGCAAAGGTGCCGAGAACGCCAAGCGTGCAGGCTTCGATGGCGTGGAACTGCACGGCGCCAACGGCTACCTGCTCGATCAGTTCCTGCAGGACAGCACCAATCAGCGCACGGACCAATACGGCGGCAGCGTCGAGAACCGCGCCCGCCTGCTGCTCGAAGTGACCGATGCCGCGATCGGCGTATGGGGCGCCGGCCGCGTGGGCGTGCATATCGCTCCGCGTTGCGACTCGCACACCATGGGCGACAGCGATCCGCTGGCCACCTTCGGCTACGTGGCGCGCGAGCTAGGCCGCCGCAAGATTGCCTTCCTGTTCGCGCGTGAGTCGCAGGACCAGCCGCGCATCGGCCCGGCGCTGAAGGATGCCTTCGGCGGCGTCTATATCGCCAACCAGGGCCTGAGCCGCGATCGTGCGGAGATGCTACTGGCGAACGGCGAAGCGGACGCGGTTTCCTTCGGCAAGGACTTCATCGCCAACCCCGACTTGCCGCTGCGCCTGCTCAAGCGCGCACCGCTCAACCCGCAACGTGCCGAGAGCTTCTACGGCTACGGCCTGAGCGACCACACGGTTGGCTACACGGACTACCCGCGACTCTGATTGGTCGTCTCGTGTCGCTGAAATGAAAAAGGCCGGGTAACCGGCCTTTTTCTTGTCGGATCGGATGGTTCGACTGGCGTCGAGGTGCGCGCGTTGGGGCGTCGCAGTGCGGATTTCCCAAAGAGCCCCGCGTGCGTATGTCGGACGCGCTTGAATCTGCGAGGCCACAGACGCTGCGCGTCTGCGTCCCGTTGTTGCCGGCAGCGCGACCGCTCCGAGTCCGGGCGGGCTTTTTTTGCGGTGCCGCAGACCGCTGCCCGATGTGGCACCCCAACGCAGACCCTAAAGGCCTCGATGCTGCATTGGGGCGATGAGGCGCCTCAGGCCGTCAGCGCGACGTAGACGTACTGCACGTCATCGTTCTCGTCGATGGCGGCGAGAAAGGATTCGACTTCTTCCAGCGCTTCAGCGCTAAGACTGGCCGCGCTGACTGGGTTCTTGGCTTTGTAGCCGAGCCTCGCCGACAGGACATTGAAGCCTTGGCCCGGCAGGGCCTTGCTGACCAGGTCGAGATCGGTGGGGGCGGTGAGAAACAGCGTTGCGCCGTCCTCACCGGGCTCGAGATCCTGGGCCCCGGCTTCGATGGCCGCTTCTTCCGGGTCGGCGCCGGGCGTGACGGGGGCCGCTTCGATCATGCCCAGATGGTCGAAGTCCCAGGCCACGGAGCCGGAGGTGCCCAACTGGCCCTTGCGGAACAGCACCCGCATTTCGGGCGCGGTGCGCTTCACGTTGTCGGTGAGGCATTCGACCATCACGGCGACCTGGTGCGGCGCGAAGCCTTCATAGATGACGTGCTCGAAATGCACGGGTTCGTCCGAGAGTCCGGCTCCCTTCTTGATGGCGCGCTCCAGCGTGTCCTTGGGCATGGAGGCCTTGCGGGCCTGCTCCACCACCAGTCGCAGGCGCGGGTTCATGGCCGGATCGGGCCCGCCGCGCGCCGCGATCATGATTTCCTTCGCCAGCTTGCCGAACACCCGCCCCTTGGCGTTTGCGGCGATGTCTTTATGTTTGGCTTTCCATTGCGCGCCCATGACGCATGCTCCCTGGTTATTGCGCCTGATTCCGCCCGTGCGGAGGAATCAGGCCTTGAGACCGGCATTCTAGGTGAGTCAGCCCGGGAGAGCCGGCGCACATCTCGGCGCCGCGGCAAGCGGGACGGTCTCGCCCTGCGCAGCGAGCCATCGTTCGAGCCTCCGGGGGCTGCGTGGGTGTGTGACGTGATCCGTGCTGCAGGTGCGCGGATGAACGCGTGAGTCGACGAGCTCGTCAGCCAAGTCGTGTGGCAAGTCGATGTTGGCCGTCGCTTCCCGAGCCGACGGGAGCCGGCGGCGGCTGGCTCGGCCGCTTAAGCGGGGAAACCCAGCAAAGGCAGCAGCGCGTCCAGGCGGTTGAAGTCCAGCGCGTAGCTGGCCTGCACGCGCACCACGGGCTTGGCCTGGTAGGCGCAGCTCACGCCGGCGGCAGCGAAGAGTTCGAGGTCGTTGGCGCCGTCGCCCATCGCGATGGTCTGGTCCTCGCGTAGGTTGAGGCGGTCGCGCAGGGTTTCGAGGACGCGGCGCTTGGCGGCAGCGTCCACAATTTCGCCGACCACATTGCCGGTGAGCTTGCCGTCGACGACTTCGAGGATATTGGCGAACGCGTGGTCGAAGCCCAGGCGTTCCTTCAGGCGTTGGGTGAAGTAGGTGAAGCCGCCAGAGACCAGCACGGTCGTGAGGCCTGCGGCTTTCAGGTGTTGCAGCAGGACTTCCGCACCGGGGTTGAGTCGCAGGCGCTCTTCGTAAACCCGCTCCATCGCGCTGGCGTCCAGTCCCTTGAGATGCGCGACGCGGCGCAGCAGGGATTCGCGGAAGTCGATCTCGCCGCGCATCGCGGCTTCCGTGACGGCTGACACCTCGGCCTTCACGCCGGCCATGTCGGCGATCTCGTCGATGCACTCGATCGAGATCAGCGTCGAATCCATGTCGGTCACGAAGAGACCGAAGTCCTGCAGGCGGCGCGCGTCGGGCACCCAGCCGAAATCCAGCTGTGCCGCCTCGCACAGCTCGCCGAGCTGTGGGTGCGGCGATCCACCCAGCAGCCGGAAGGCCGAGGGGTGGATCTGCTGGATCTGGGTACTGCCGGTGAGCTTTGCGGCGAACTTGAGCGCGACCGTATCGACGTCCGCGCCCTGCAGGACCAGGTGCTGGGTCACGCGCGTCCTCGCTGCGCGATCACGGGCGCGAGCACTTCGTGCGCGCGCATCAGCATCTCTTCGGTGGTGTCCCAGCTCACGCAGGCGTCGGTGACCGAGCAGCCGTACTTCATCTGGCTCTTGTCCGCGAGGATCGCCTGGTTGCCGGCCTCGATGAAGCTCTCGATCATCACGCCGACGATGGACTTGTTGCCTTCGCGCACCTGATGGATCACGTCGCGCATGACGAGCGGCTGGTATTCCGGCTTTTTCCAGGAATTGGCGTGCGAGCAGTCGATGACGATGTTCTGCGGCATCTTGGCCTTGGCCAGCGCCTGTTCGGCCAGCGAGACCGAGACGGTGTCGTAGTTCGGACGACCGGCGCCGCCGCGCAGGACCACGTGGCCATAGCGGTTGCCGCGGGTGCGGATGATCGCCGCCTCGCCCTGTTCGTTGATGCCGAGGAAACTGTGCGGGCTGGCGGCGGACAAGATGCCGTTGATCGCGGCGTCCAGCGAACCGTCGGTACCGTTCTTGAAGCCGACCGGGGTCGACAGGCCGGAGGCCATTTCGCGGTGGGTCTGCGATTCGGAGGTGCGGGCGCCGATGGCGGTCCAGCTCACCAGGTCGCCGTAGTACTGCGGCGAGATCGGGTCGAGCGCCTCGGTGGCAGCCGGCATGCCGGTCTCGGCCACGTCACGCAGGAAGCGGCGGCCGCGTTCCATGCCTTCTTCGACATGGAAGGAGTCGTCCATGCGCGGGTCGTTGATGAAGCCCTTCCAGCCGGTGGTGGTGCGCGGCTTCTCGAAATACACCCGCATCACGACGTAGAGGCTGTCCGACACGGCGGCGGCCAGCTTCTTGAGGCGCTGCGCGTAGTCGATGCCGGCTTCCGGATCGTGGATCGAGCAGGGGCCGACGACCACGAAGAGGCGCGGGTCCTGGCGATCGAGGATGCGGTTGAGCGTCTGGCGGCCCTTGAGCACCGTTTCGGCAGCTTTTTCAGTCAGCGGCACACGGCTCTTGATCTCGTCGGGCGAGGGCATGTGGTCGAAACCGACCACATTGAGGTTTTCGGTCTGGGCGATCATCGTAAGACTCCTGGCGGAAGACGGATTCTACGCGATTGACGCAGGCGGCCGAAGCCCCGCGGACGGCCTCGGGAGCCAATGATCGCGATAGTCATGGGCTCTCGGATGCGATGCGGGGGCGGCTCGCGCGACAATGTGCGGATGCCCGTATTGAAGACCCTCCGCGTGCAGAAATCCTGTCGCGCATTGTTTGGCCGCTTCGGCCTCACGTTGTTGCTGGCCGCACCCGCGGTCGTCGCGCGCGCCCAAGCCATCGATTGCGCCAGCACTCCGATGCCGGCCGAGCGCCATATCTGCGCGCATCCTGAACTGCTGGACACGCTCCGGGACATCGAACAGCGACAGGCCGACGTGTTGGCTACGGCGGACGCGGCCGAGCGCATCGCCCTGGAACAGGCGCATGAGCGCTGGCGCGCTGGGCGCAACCGCTGCGGACAGACGCCACAATCGATGGACGACTGCGTGCGGGGCCATCTGCAGGGGCGCTTGGCGACGCTCCCGGCGCCAGCAAGCGGGCAGTCAGTGCCCTGAAGCAGCGCGCGTCAGCGCAGGCCCAGGATAATCTGCGAGGGCGGCACGCTGGCCCAGGCCTCGACGCCGGGCGCGAAGTCGCGCAAATGGCTCGCCGGCCCCCGTAGGGCCGCATGGAGCGCGCGGCCACTCGGCGTGAGCAGGTCGATTTCGGCCGCGCCCCGTGAGCGTGCGACCTGCGTGACGCGGGCACGCAGACCCGCCGCAGCGTGGCCAGGTGCCGAGGTCGATAGCGCGACCGCGCCGGCCTTGAAGAGCGCGACCACCTCGCGTTGCGGCCGCAGGTCCAGCGCCTGCGTGCTGGCGTGGGTGACCGCGGCGCAGAGCCGTTCCCCGTCGCCCAGCGCAACCTCGATCTCGTCCCCGAGCGCGCCGCGGCGCACGGCGCTCACGAAGCCCTCAAGTTGGTTGCGCGCGCTGGTCTGGCGCAGCGGCATCGAAGGCACCGCCTCTCCCAGCAGCTGACGACTGAGGCTTTCGAGCATGCGTTGATGCTCGGCCTCGGCGCGGGCGAATGTCTCCAGCAACGTAAGCGCTTGTGGCGTGAGGCGCGCGCCGCCACCCCCCTTGCCGCCGACACTCGACGCAACCAGGGCTTCGCCTGCCACGCGGTTCATGGCCTCGATTGTGTCCCATGCGTGCTTGTAGCTCATGCCCAGCGCGCGCGCCGCGGCCGAAATCGAGCCGGTTTCGGCCAGGGCGCGCAGGAGCGCGATCCGTTCGCGGCCTGCGAGTGCTTCGCCGTCGCGGGCGAGCCAGATGCGGCCATCCAGTTGCAGTGTCATCGGTGGGCGGTTGAAGAAGACGGTCGAAGAAGGCGGTCGAAGAGGGCGGTCGAAGAGGGCGGTCGAAGAGGGCGGTCGAAGAGGGCGGTCGAAGAGGGCGGTCGAAGAGGGCGGTCGAAGAGGGCGGGGCGCCAAGGGCCGGGCGTAGCGGGCGTCTCGACGCGCATGGAGCTTATTGTCCCTGCGTTTGCTGCGGTGGCCGACGTTTCGCTATATTCCGTAATATATAGCGCTTTGCCTCCGACCGCGCGATGGCGTGGCGACATGCGGCGCTGCGGTTCCCAGCCCCTCTCTTTCCTGCGAGATCCCCCATGAAGCTCCCTCGTCTGTCCGGCCTTCTCATTGCTCTCTGCTGTCTGGTTTCCGCTGCGCACGCGGAGGAGTTCAAGCTCGCGGTCGCCGCCAATTTCGCGGTTCCGGCGGAACGCCTCGCGGCGGCCTTCAAGCAGGAAACCGGACACCAGGCGGTGATCTCCACCGGGGCGACCGGCAAGTTCTATACGCAGATCGTCAATGGCGCGCCCTTCGACATCCTGTTGTCCGCGGATGCGCAGACGCCTGCGAAGCTGGAGGAGAGCGGCCAGGGCGTGAAGGGCAGCCGCTTCACCTACGCGGTCGGCAAGCTGGTGCTTTGGAGCGCAAAGCCGGGCCTGGTGGACGACAAGGGCGAAGTGCTGCGCAAGGGCGACTTCCAGCATCTCGCGATCGCTAACCCTGCGACGGCTCCTTACGGCGCTGCGGCGGTGGAAACGCTGAAGGCCATGGGCCTCTACGACAGCGTGCTGGCCAAGATCGTGCAGGGCGAGAACATCGCGCAGGCACACCAGTTCGTCGCCACTGGCAACGCCGAACTCGGTTTCGTGGCGCTGTCGCAAGTGTTCAAGGACGGCGCCCCGGTCGGCGGTTCGCTCTGGCGGGTAAGCGACAAGCTCTATGGCGAGATCCGTCAGGATGCAGTCCTCTTGGAGCCGGGCAAGGACAACGCGGCGGCCAAGGCCTTCCTTGCCTACCTGAAGAGCGACAAGGCGACGACGCTGATCAAGAGCTTCGGCTACGAACGCTGAGCGCAGGGCATGTCGAGGGAGCGCGTGGGCGAGACGCGTTTGAGCCTCGCATTCGGCGCCGCGCGCGAGTGCGGCGGCTTGGCTAAGATCGCGGGCTTATGAATCCCGCTTATCAGTCGGTCTTCCTCACGCTCAAGCTCGCCGGCGTTGTCACGGCGTGCCTGCTTCTCGTGGGCACGCCGCTCGCGTGGTGGCTGGCCCGCACGCGCTCGCGCCTCAAGCCGGTAGTCGGCGCGATGGTCGCCTTGCCGCTGGTGCTGCCGCCAACGGTGCTTGGCTTCTACTTGCTGCTATTGCTCGGGCCCAACGGTTGGGGTGGGCAGTTCACCCAGTGGCTGGGCCTCGGGCGATTGCCCTTCACGTTCCCCGGTCTTGTCGTCGCCTCGGTGCTCTGCTCGATGCCCTTCGTGGTGCAGCCGATCCAGAACGCCTTCGAGGCCATCGGCACCCGTCCGCTCGAAGTGGCCGCGACCTTGCGTGCCGGACCGTGGGACCGCTTCTTTTCGGTGTCCTTGCCGCTGGCAGCACCCGGTTTCATGAGCGCCGTGGTACTCGGTTTCGCGCACACCATGGGCGAGTTCGGACTGGTGCTGATGGTGGGCGGCAACATCCCCGGCGTCACTCGCGTACTCTCGGTCGATATCTACGATCAGGTGGAAACACTCAACTACACGCGGGCCCATTGGCTCTCGGCCGGCATGGTGCTCTTCTCTTTCGTGGTGCTGTTCCTGCTGCATCGATTCAAGGCCAGACCGGTGGTGAATCCGTGAGCGGCCTGCAAGTCCGTTGTCGCCTTGCGCACCCCGGCTTTGAACTGGATGTCGACCTGAATCTGCCCGCGCGCGGCGTGATCGGCATCTTCGGCCGTTCCGGCAGCGGCAAAACCAGCCTGCTGCGCGTGGTCGCGGGCCTGGCAGGCGCGCAGCAGGCCCGCGTTGTGGTCGAAGGAGAATGCTGGCAAGACAATGCGCGTGGCATCTGCCTCGCTACACATCGTCGCCCGCTTGGTTTCGTGTTCCAGGAGGCGAGCCTTCTGCCGCATCTGAACGTACGCGGCAATCTGGAATACGGATACAAGCGGGTGCCGGCGGCAGAGCGCGGTGTCCCGTGGGATCAGGCGGTTGAACTGCTCGGGCTTGGGCATCTGCTTACGCGCGCGGTGCAGGGGCTCTCCGGCGGGGAGCGGCAGCGCGTGGCGATTGCACGTGCATTGCTCACCAGCCCTCGGATGCTCCTGATGGACGAGCCGCTGGGCGCGCTGGACACGCAGAGCCGCGCCGAGATCCTGCCGTACCTTGAGCGGGTGCATGGCGTGCTTTCTATCCCGCTGCTCTACGTGAGCCATGCGATGGATGAGATCGCGCGGCTGGCCGATCACCTTGTGCTGATGGAGCGCGGACGCGTGCTGGCGAGCGGCCCGCTGGATGCGTTGTTGGCACGCCTGGACCTGCCGCTGGCGCGCGAGCATGACGCGGGCGTGGTGGTGAGCGGGCGCATCGGCGCGGTGGATGAGCGCTACGGACTGTCCCGCATCGATTTCGAGGGCGGCGCGCTCTGGGTGGGCGGCAAGCACGCTTTGGGTAGCGAGGCACGCGCCCGGGTTCTGGCGCGCGACGTGAGCGTGGCGCTCGAGCCGCCGCATCGCACGAGCATCCTCAACGTACTGGAAGCGCGGATCGTGGAACGACGTGACGAAGATGCGGAGCGGACCAGTCTGCGGCTCGCACTCGGTGCGGAGCCGCATGGTTCGGCGCTGCTCGCACGTCTGACGCGCAGATCGGCGGATGCGCTGGCGTTGCGAGTCGGGATATCTGTCTGGGCGCAGGTGAAGAGCGTCGCCCTTGTGGCCTGAGCATCACTTCGTGCCGCGGAGGCGATAGCCTTTGTGGCGCCTCTGCGCGGATCCGGAATCCAAAGCAAAAAGGGCGATCCCGAAAGATCGCCCTTTTTTGCGCAAACGCCGCAGGGCGCGGCGCAGCGGCCTCTTAGTTCACCTTGGCCTTGGCGCTCAGCTCCTGCACATGCTTCTGCAGGGCTTGTTGCTGCAGCTGCTGTTGCAGTTGCGGCTTGACCTGTTCGAAGGCGGGCGGGGCCACGTCGCGGGAGTCTTCCAGCAGGATGACGTGGTAGCCGAAATCGCTCTTCACCGGCTCGGTGGTGTACTTACCCTTGTCGAGCTTGGTCATCGCGTCGGAGAAGGGCTTCACATAGGCTTCCGGCGTGTTCCAGCCGAGATCGCCGCCGTTTTCCTTCGAGCCCGGATCCTTGGAATCCTTGGCCAGGTCGGCGAACTTGGCGCCACCCTTGAGCTTGGTGATGATCGCCTTGGCGTCTTCTTCCTTGTCGACCAGGATGTGGCGAGCCTTGTATTCCTTCTTGCCCGCAGCCTTGGCCACGACTTCGGTCTGGTAGGCCTTCTTCAGGTCCGCATCGGTGATCGGGTGGGCCTTGACGAAGTCATCCACGTAGGCGCCGATCAGGGCGCTCTGCTGCATCATTTCCACGCGGGTCTGGAAGGCCTTGCTCTTGTCGAGGCCCTTCTTCTTCGCTTCCTGGGCGATGATTTCGCGGCGGATGAGCTCTTCCTTGATCATGTTGCGCACGTCCGGGCTGTCCGGAGCGCCACGCGCCTTCTGTTCCTGGAAGAACACGTCGAAACGCTCTTGCGGGATGGCCTTGCCATTCACCGTGGCGAGCGTGCCCGACTTGGCCGCGGCAGCCGGCTTGGCATCGGCAGCCGGCTTGGCGTCGGCCTTGTCCTGCGCTTGCGCGCCGAGCGACAGCGCGCCAACGATGAGGCCGATCAGCAGTCGGCTTTGAGTCTGTTTCATGAAGGTCCTCTGGTTGATGATTGGAGGCCGGGGCCTCGGCTTGTCTCAGCGATCCACTTCGTCGGCGCTGCGAGCCTCGATGGCAAGCGCGTGGATTCTGTGTGGAATCAGGTCTGCGAGTTTGTCATAAACCGCGCGGTGACGCGCGATCCTGCTCATGCCGCTGAAGGCGGGAGCAACAATCTGCAGGGTGTAGTGGCCGCCGCCGCCGGCTGCGCCGGGGTGGCCGACATGCTTCGCGCTGTCGTCGAGCAGCGTGAGCTGCGTCGGCGCCAGCGAAGCAAGGCGTTCGCGGATTTCCGCTTCCAGCGGGGCGCTCACGGCAGGACGCGCTTGAAGGGGCGGACTTCGGTGCGGGCGAACACGCCCTCGGCAACATAGGGGTCCGCGGCGAGCCAGGTTTCGGCTTCTGCCTGCGAAGCGAATTCGGCGACCACCAGGCTGCCCGAGAAGCCGGCGGGACCCGGGTCGGGGCTGTCGATGGCGGGCAGCGGGCCGGCGAGCACCAGGCGGCCAGCATCTGCCAGCGCCTGCAGTCGCTCCAGATGCGCCGGGCGTGCCTTCGCGCGTTTGGCCAGCGTGTCCTGGGCTTCGTGGCCGAGCAGCATGTACAGCATCACTTCTTTTCCTCTTCGCCCATGTAGCGCGACAGCATGAGGCTCTGGGCGAACACGAACAGGATCATCAGGCCGATGCCGCCAAAGAGCTTGAAGTTGACCCAGGCGGATTCGGAAAAGTTGTAGGCGACAAACAGGTTGATGGCGCCCATCGCAAGGAAGAAGCCCATCCACGAGAAGTTCAGTCGTGACCATACGGCTTCAGGCAGCTCGATCTGCGAGCCGAGCATCGAGCGGATCGCGTTGCGCTTGAATGCGAAGGTCGCAACCAGCATCCCCGCGCTCATCCCCCAATACAGGATGGTGGGTTTCCACTTGATGAAAGTCGGGTTGTGCAGCGCGATGGTGAGGCCACCGAACACGACGACGACCACGAGGGTGAACCACATCATCGCGTCCACCTTGCGGCGCACGATCCAGGTGCCGGCGATCTGGGCAATCGTCGCGACGATTGCGACCAGCGTGGCGGTGTAGATGTCGGTGACCCGGTAGGCGACGAAAAACAGCAGGACCGGGAAGAGATCGAAAAGTATCTTCATGTTGGGCTCGGATTATACCGATCGGACCGCTGCTCTCCGGTCGGCAGCGCCAATACCGCAAGCAGGCCGCCGCCGGGGCGCGGCAGGAGTTCGAGATGGCCGCCATGCAGGCGCGCCACGCGGTTCACGATGGCCAGACCGAGCCCAGAGCCGCGCGCATCGGTGCGTGCCGCTTCGAGCCGGGTGAAGGGCCGCTTGAGACGTTCGACATGTTCGACCGGGATGCCCGGACCCCGGTCCATGACCATCAGGCGCATCTCGTGGCCGACGCGTTCCAGCGCCAGCTCGACATTCTGTTCCGTACCCGCGTAGCGCAGCGCGTTATCCACGAGGTTGGTGAGCGCGCGTCGCAGCGCCTTCGGGCGCACGGCCATTTCCTGCGCCTGGCCGGGGAGCGTGGCGGCCACGGGCAGTCCGCGGCGCTGGTAGCTCGACTCGATTTCGGCAAGCAGGGTGGTGGCGTCGACCGGAACCGGAGCCTCTTCGGCGCTGCCGCGGGCGAAATCCAGGAACTGGGCGATGATCCGGTCCATCTCCTCGATGTCAGCAGACATCGCGTCGACTTCCTCGGGCGGCGCGCCGCTCATCTCTATGCCCAGGCGCAACCGTGCGAGCGGCGTGCGCAGGTCGTGCGAGATACCCGCCAGGATCAGCGCGCGATCGGATTCGAGCTGGGCAAGATCGACCGACATCTGGTTGAAGGCACGCGAGACCTCTGCAAGCTCCTCGGGGCCTTCCTCGGGTAGCGGACTGGGTAGTTCTCCGCGGCCCACCTCGCGCGCGGCGCGCGTCACCCTTGAGAGCGGCTGCGTCGTGTGGCGCACGATCAGGTAGGCGCCGCCAAGCGCGAGCAGCAGAGCCGCGATCGTCCAGCCCAGCCATTCGAGGGTGCGCACCCGCTCGAAACGGTCACTGGGCAGCATCACCCAGAAGAGGTCTTCCGCATCGTCGGGATCGATCTGGAAACGAACCCAGAGGCCCGGCACGCCTTCGCGTGCCGCGGCCAGCCGCGTGCGCGGGCCGAGCTGCTGGGAGACCTGTTCCTGCATGATCTGGAAGAACTGGGTCGACGGCAGCGGTGTGATGCGGTCGCGCACGTCGGCGGGGTAGATGCGCAGGCCTTCCTGTTCGGAAAGGTCACGTAACAGTGCCACGCGCAGGAGCGGGTCGGCGTTGATCAGCGCGGCGCGGGTGAGGTTCACGACGCTCACCAGCATCTGGCCGGTCTGGCGCGCACGCGGAGTGCGTTCGAACAGGTCGAAGACCAGCAGCCAGGTCGTGATCGAGGCCAGGAGCAGCAAGCCGATGAGCAGGAAGCTGCGCCACAGCAGGCTGCGGGGGATCAGACGCATGTAAGGGCGGCCTGGATAGCGCTCAGCTACCGCGCTGGCCGTCCGGCACGAACACGTAGCCGAAGCCCCAGACCGTCTGGATGTAGCGCGGCCGCGAGGGTTCTTCTTCCACCAGCTTGCGGATACGCGACACCTGCACGTCGATCGAACGATCGAAGGCGTCATACTCGCGGCCGCGGGCAAGCTCCATCAGCTTGTCGCGCGAGAGTGGCTGGCGCGGATGCTGGAGCAGCACCTTGAGCAGCGCGAATTCGCCAGTTGTCAGCGCCTGTTCCTGGCCCTCGCGGGTCAAGGTACGGGTCGCAAGATTCACGGTCACTTGGCCGAAGGCCACGGTTTCTTCTTCTTCGGTCGGCGCACCTGGCGGGGTGCGCGGACGGCGACGCAGCACCGCATGGATGCGAGCCACCAGCTCGCGCGGGTTGAAGGGCTTGGGAAGATAGTCGTCCGCGCCCATCTCAAGACCGACGATCCGATCCACCTCATCGCCCTTGGCGGTGAGCATGATGATCGGCAGGTCGCCGTTGCTGCTACGCAGGCGACGACAGATTGAAAGGCCGTCCTCACCGGGCAGCATGAGGTCGAGCACCAGCAGGTCGGCATGCTCGCGCGTCAGGGCGCGATCCATGGCGGTGGCGTCGGCGACAGTCTTCACCCCGAAGCCCTGGTCTTCGAGATAGCGCTCGAGCAGGTTACGCAGGCGTGCATCGTCATCGACGATGAGGATCCGGTGGCGTTCTTTGGTTTCCATGACCTGAATCGTAGCGACTTGCCGTGGCAGCGACCAGCGTTGCGCCGGTAAGTCTTCGTTGCAGGGTGTCGGTGTCGTAACAAGCAGTTACAAGGTGGTCGAAGACCCAAACGTATGATTAACCGCTGCTGCGCAAACTGGCAGCCAGCAAGGATCTGGAAGGAGGTCGCACTGACCTCCGGGAAAAGGCGGAAGCATATGGGCAAGACTACGAGAGGCGGATTGCGCGCGGCCATGACGGCCGTGCTGCTCGCGCTCGGCCTGCCCGTACACGCGGATCGGCCGGGCGGACGTGAGCAGGTCTTCGAGGGCGAACGCGGACGTCATATGGACCGCATGCGCGAAGAGCGCCTTGAAGAGCAGCGTATGCGCCGCGAACGCGAGGATCAGATGCGCGATCGCCAGCGCGAAGGCCTGGCGCCCGCAGGCCAGATGGACCGCAGCTGGCGTGAGATGAGCCCTGACGAGCGCCGCCGCGCGCGGCAGGAACTCAACGACGCGGCGCGTCGCATCTACGGCGACAACTGAGCGGATTGCGCCGCGCGGCGTGAATCAAGAGCCGGCCTCAGGGCCGGCTTTTTCTTTGTCTGCGGCCTTGGCCCGGCTTCCTGGCCACCTTCTGTGGCCCGAATAGCGATGCGCGTTCCGGGCGCGATTGTGCTCGCACGCGTGCCGCCGGCTGTCCGACAGATCGTGCGTACCGGGGCCTTGTTGCACATCAAGCTTTCAAGCGCCTTCGGATGAATCGGCTGTACTTCCTTGATTCGACGGACTTCAATCCAGATACGCCATGCTGGCGCAAGAAGATGCAGTCCCGAGACCCGGAGGCGCCATGAGCCCGCAATCGCCGCACGACATCCGCAACCTCGCATTGGTGGGGGCGGTTGGTACGGGGAAGACGACGCTCTTGGAAGCACTGATGCTGGCGGCTGGCGAACTGAGCAGCGCCGGTTCGATAGAAGGCGGCGACACGCTCTCTGACTTCGATCCGCATGAGAAGCAGCTCGGGCATTCGCTCTACGCCAGCCTGGCGCATCTCGAATGGGCCCATCGCTGGATCAACCTGATCGATGCCCCCGGTACGGCGGATTTCCTGGGCCGAGCCCTGCCCGCACTGGCCGCGGTGGAGACGGCCGCCGTCTGTGTGGACGCGGCCGCGGGCGTACAGATGGCGACGCAACGGCTCATGGCGCATGCCCAAGGACTTTGCCGACTGGTCATCGTCACGCGGATCGACGCCTCGGGCAGCAGGCCTGCGGAAACCCTTGCGGCCCTGCAGCAGGCCTTCGGCAAAGTCTGCTTGCCGATCAATCTGCCGTCCTCCGACGGAAGTCGAGTCGTCGACTGCTTCTTTTCGCCCGAGTACCAAGCGAGGACTGCCTTCTGTTCGGTGCTGGAGGCACACGACGCCCTGATCGATCAGGTGGTCGAACTCGACGAGGCGCTGATGGAGATCTATCTCGATCAGGGGCAGTCGCTCAACCCGGAGCAATTGCACGCCCCTTTTGAGCAGGCCTTGCGCGAGGGACACCTGATCCCGGTGTGCTTTACCTCAGCGCGTACTGGCGCAGGGCTGCACGAGTTGCTGGAGATCATCGCGCAATTGATGCCGGACCCTACCGAGGGTAATCCGCCAGCTTTCCTCAAGGGCGAGGGCGAAGAGGCCCGGCCGGTGGCAGTGAGCGCAGATCCGCAGGGGCATGTGCTGGCGCATGTGTTCCAGGTCGCCAACGATCCCTATCGCGGCAAGCTCGCGATCTTCCGGCTGCACCAGGGGCGTCTGCAGGCGGGCGCTTCGCTCTTCATCGGCGACCAGCGCAAGCCCTTCAAGGCTGCACATCTTCTGCGCCTACAGGGGCGCCAGCAGGTGGAGATTCCCGGCTGCGTGGCAGGCGACATCTGTGCCCTCGCGCGCGCCGAGGACATCCACCGCGACGCGGTCTTGCACGACTCCCGCGACGAGGACGGCTACCACCTGCGGCCCACCGATTTCCCCAGCCCGATCGCCGGCATGGCGCTCATGCCGCACAAGGCGGGCGACGAGCAGAAGCTCGCGGAGGCGCTGCACCAGTTGCGCGACGAGGATGCGTGCCTCGCCGTGGAGTTCGATGCCCAGGCTCGCCGCACGGTGCTGCGCGGGCTGGGTGACCTGCACCTGCGAACGGCCATCGAGCAGTTGCAGCGGCGCTGGAACATCGGCCTGGATACCGCGCTGCCCACGGTTCCCTATCGCGAGACCATCGCTGGCGGCGCCGAGGCGCGCTACCGCCATAAGAAGCAGAGCGGCGGTGCTGGCCAGTTCGGCGAAGTGGCCTTGCGGGTCGAACCGCTCGCGCGCGGTGCGGGCTTCGAGTTTCAGGACGCGGTGAAGGGGGGCGCGATCCCGGGGCAGTTCATGGGGGCGGTGGAGAAGGGCGTGCGCCAGGCCTTGGCGGAGGGCGCGCTGGCTGGATTCCCGGTGCACGACCTGCGGGTCGTGGTGATGGACGGTAAGCACCACAGCGTGGATTCGAACGAAATCTCTTTCGTGTCAGCCGCCCGGCAAGCGGTGCTGCAGGCGCTCGCGGAGGCGCGGCCGCTGCTGCTCGAACCCTTGGTGAGCGTGGTGATTCGCGCGGCGGAAGGACACTTCGGGACGCTCTCCGGGGAATTCTCGAGCCGGCGCGGCCGTGTGGTGTCCACCGATTCGCCGCGCGCGGGCTGGATCGAGCTGTCTGCGCAAGTGCCGCTGGCGGAGATGGAGGGCTTCGAGATGCGGATCAAGTCCCTGCTCGCGGGCGATAGCGACTTCACCATCGCACCGGATCACTACGAGCCAGCGCCATCCGAAGTCCAGCAGCGGCTTGCCCGAGAATGGAGCGCGAGAGCCCGCGCGGGCTAGCTGCGGGCACGCGCGAATGCGGCTCAGGCTGCGATCGCGCGACCGTGAATCCTGTCTTCAAGTCGTCACGAATCCAGCCGTTAGCCCGGGCAAGTTCTGGCCCTGACGGAGGACAAAGATGGGACGCGACGGTGTGAAGGATCCGGTCTGGTGGCTCTTCGCCGCCTGGGTGGGCGTTTCCTTGGCAGCCCTGGCCTGGCTGGAATGGAAGAGTCTGGTCGAAGGCGTGCTCTGCCTGGGCGGAGGTGCCGCATGAGCGCGCGTGGACAGGACCGCTCCGAAGCCTTGATGCGTTATGGCGAGCGCGCTGACCGGGTCTTCGACTGGGTACTGGGCATCCACCTGATCCTCTGCCTCGTCGTCGGCTTCGCCCGCGACAATTGGGGCGTGGCGCTGCTCGTCGGCCTGCCGGCTTTCCTGGTGCCCTTCGCGATTTCCCGGATGCGTCCGGGTTCGCTGGTTTCGCGGCTGGCCATCGCCTGCGCCACGATGATCTTCTCCGCGCTGCTCATTCATCAGACCCAGGGCATGCTGGAGACGCACTTTGGCATCTTCGTGCTGCTCGCCTTCCTGCTGCTCTATTGCGACTGGCGTCCGTTGGTGATGGCCGCCGCCTTCATCGCGGTCCATCACTTGCTCTTTGCCTGGCTGCAGGCGAATGGGGCAGGTGTCTGGGCCTATCCGGTGGCGGTGAAGCCGTGGATCGTGGTCATCCATGCGGCCTATGTCGTGGCCGAGACCTTCCTGCTCTGCATGATGTCCGGGATGCTGCGGCAACGGATCGAGGACGGGATCGAGATATCCGGTTTCGCAGTGGCTGCCTCCGAGGGCCGGCTGGATTTCCCCTTTGATGCGCAGCGTGTTGCGGCCCGTCCGGTGATGCAGGCGGCCAGCACGATGCAGGAACGGTTGCGTGACACCGTAGGCGGCGTGAAGACGGGCTCCGAGCGCCTGGCTGCACTTTCGGCGCGACTCTCTGACAGCGTGGGCGAGATCGCCGACGCGGCGTCGACCCAGAGCGAATCCGCGCATGCAATGGCCGCCGCGGTGACGCAAATGTCCGAGGCGGTGCGCCAGATAGAGGAGCACGCCCAGGCGGCGCGTGATCTCGCGGAGCATTCGGTCGAATCCGCCAACCAGGGCAGCGCGGTGGTGCGGGCTGCGGTCAACGAGATGTCGGGCATCGCGCAGGTGATCGAGCGCGCCTCGGGAGAGGTGCAGGAACTGGGCGAGAAGTCCGAACGCGCGGCGCAGGTGGTGGGCATCATCAAGGAGATCGCCGACCAGACGAACCTGCTCGCCCTCAACGCCGCGATCGAGGCGGCGCGGGCAGGCGAGAGCGGTCGCGGTTTCGCGGTGGTGGCCGACGAAGTGCGCAAGCTGTCCGAACGCACGACCCAGTCGACCAACGAGATCGACGCAATGATGAGCGCGATGCGCAGCGCCAAGGAGGCCGTGCTGCAGATCATCGATACCGCGGTGGCGCGCGTGCAGGCCGGTGTCGACCACGCAGGCGCCGCCGGCACGAGCATTGACCGGATCACGGAGCAGGCCGGGCGTGTCGGCGCGGTGGTGCAGTCGATCTCCGCGGCCCTGACCGAGCAGTCCGCTGCCACCGAGGAAATTGCGCGCCATGTGGAGCACATCTCCCTCAAGGCAGAGACCTCGGCGGCAGCGACCCGTGCGATTGCCGAGGAAAGCCAGGACGTGAAGGCGGTTTCCGAAGACCTGCACCGGGTGATGGCGCAGTTCAAGACCTGATGCCGCACAGGTAGGAGCGTAGCGGCGGCGGTGTAAGCTGCGCGCTCCCGTCTTTTTCCCGGCCCCGATCTCCATGGCGAGAGTGGTTCCCCAAGGCTGGCAGGCCTTGCGCAACAGCAAACCGAGCGCCCAGTTGGCGCGCGAACTCGACACCCTGGAATTGCTGGCGAGCCGGCTTCCGGATCAGGTGACGATCTACCACGGGGTGCATTGGAATCGCGTCGAAGGCGCGCAATCCCTGTTCGGCGAAATCGACTTCGCGCTGGTGGGCGCGGGCGGCCGCGTGCTGCTGGTCGAGCAGCAAACCGGCTTCCTTAACGAGATGCCCGGCGCCTCGGGTCCGCGTGCGGCGCAGGCCATCCGGCATCGGCTCGGCCAGGCCGCCGCTTCGGTCCGCACCGGCCTGGCGGCGCTCACGCAAGGCGTCGCGGTCGAAGTACTGCTCTTCCTGCCGGACTACACGGTGCGCGATGCCGGCAGCGTGGGGCTGGATCCGGCGCGGATCGTCGATGCACGTTCGCGCGACGCACTCGTGGAGCGGGTCGAATCGCTGCTCGCTGGCCAGGTCCCCGTCGATGCGCCGGCTGTCCATCGCTACTTCGCCGACGCCCTGATGCTGGAACCGGACGTCGGCTCCACCGCGCAGCAGGCGAGCGACCTCTACGTGCGGCTTTCGGGCGGCCTCACCGAATGGGCGCGGCGGATCGAGATGTCGCCGCACCGGCTGCGGGTGATCGGTACCGCCGGCTCGGGCAAGACGCAGCTCGCGCTGGCGATCTATCGCGAGGCGCTGGCGGCAGGTCGCAAGCCGCTCTACCTCTGCTTCAACCGTCCCTTGGCGGACCACTTCGCGACGCTCGTGCCGCCGGGCGGTGAGGTCGCGACCTACCGCCAGTACTGCAACCGCGCGATTCGCAGCCATGGCATCAACGTCGACTTCTCGGCGCCGGATGCCTTCGACCGGGTCGAAGCGGCTTTTGCCGCGATGGCGGTCGATTCCGAATGGCGCTGCGATGAACTCATCATCGACGAGGGCCAGGATTTTTCCGCCGCCTGGCGTGATGCCGCGCTGCGCCTGCTCAAGCCCGAAGGCCGTGGCTGGTGGCTGGAGGACCCGTCGCAGAACCTGTACGACCGCGAGCCCGTCGCGCTGCCGGGCTGGGTCACGCTGCGTTCGACCACGAACTACCGCAGTCCGCAGGGCATCGTGGATTTCCTCAATACCCTGCGGCCAGATGCAGCCATCGACGCCGGCAGTCCTGTGGCGGGTACGGCGGTCGACGTCCAGCGCTACACCGATCGCGAGGATCTGCTGGAGCGCACCCGCCGCGCCGTGACTGCGGCGATCGGGCAGGGTTTCTCGCGCGACCAGATCGTGGTGCTCAGCTTCCACGGGCGCGAGCGCTCAGCCTTCAACGGGGTCCAGCAACTCGGGCCGATCCCGCTGCGGCGCTTCACTGGCTACGATGCCCTGGGCATTCCACTGTTCTCGCAGGGGGACGTGCTTTTCGAGACGGTCTATCGTTTCAAGGGCCAGAGCGCGCCTTGCGTGATCTTCACCGAAGTCGACTTCGAAGCCTTCGACGAAGTCGCGTGGCGCAAGCTCTTCGTGGGCGCTACACGGGCGAGTCTGCGACTTTCGGTGCTGCTTTCGGCAACTGCTGCGCAAGCCTGTGGTCTGGAAACGGAGACAGCCGCGCGTCCGGGTGCTGCCCACTAAAGTCAGCTTGGGCGCCAGCCGTTATAGCGGCACCCGCAAAGCCGCGCCCGGCGCCGGCCTCCGCCATTGGTTTTCTGGCGTTTGTTTTTCGTTGCTGACTTTCCGCCGACTTCTCTCCCTGGGGCATTCATGAAAGAACTCCTCCTCGTCCTGCTCTGCGGCCTGGTTGTCGCTGCGCTCAGCGCTCTGGCGGCCCTGTCGGGCAAGGTGTGGCTGGTTGCCGTCGCTGCGGGCGTCGCGACGGTGTTCGTCGCGGGAGCTTTGGTCACGCTGAGGCGGCGCTCCGTCGGCAAGCTGGCGGGCTTGGTGCAGCAGATCAACCGGGACGGGGATCTGGGCCGCAAGGTTGCAGTGTCCGATCCCTCTCTGGCAGACGTGGGCTCGGCAGTGGGCGAACTGGTGGACGTGGTGCAGGGCATGGTGGCGAAGACGATCACGGATGCCGGCCAGATCGAGTCTGCTGCCAAGCGCCTGGGAGAGCACGCAAGCGAAGTCCTGGACCGTTCGCGTCAGCAACGGGATGCGGCGGCGCAGATGGGCGCGGCCATCGAAGAGATGACCGGGACGATCTACGACGTGGCCGAGCATGCCTCGCAGACCACGAACATCGCGCAGGAAGCGCGCGAGCTCTCGGTGCGCGGCAAGGGCGTGGTCGCCGAGGTCTCGCGGGAGATCGAGGAGACTGCCCAGCAAGTGGAGGCCTCGGCCACGGTGGTGGCCTCCCTGGGCGAGCGTTCGCAGGCGATCGGTGGAATCGTGCGGGTGATCCACGAAATCGCCGATCAAACCAACCTCCTGGCGCTGAACGCCGCCATTGAGGCTGCCCGTGCCGGCGAGCAAGGCCGCGGCTTCGCCGTGGTTGCCGACGAGGTGCGCAAGCTGGCCGAGCGCACCGCCTCCGCAACAGGCGAGATCGGCAAGGTCATCAGCGACATCCAGGAAGAGACGAGCCGGGCGATCGGCGCGATCGAGGCCGGCTCCAGCAAAGCGCGGGACGGCGCCGCGCGGGCCCGGGAGGCCGCTGATGCGCTGGACGCGATCGAATCCGGCGCCCGTTCCACGCTGGAGAAGGTCGAGGCGATCGTGCTGGCGATTCAGGGGCAGAGCCGAGACGCAGAATCCTTGCATGGCTCCGCGCGACGGATCATGGATATCGCCGACCAGAACGTGCAGGGCACGCAAAGCACGCTGCAGGACTCGACCCGGTTGGGGAATCTGGCGACCAACCTCGCCGAGATCAGCCGGGTCTTCAAGCTGGGCGAGCCTGGCCAACGCGCCATGGCTGTGCACACCCGCATACCGGCCGTGGCGCGGCAGGCTGCACACGATATCGGCGCCGCTCTGGACGCTGCAGTGGAGAGCGGCCGGATTTCGGAAGGCGACCTCTTCGACGAGAACTACAAGCCGATCCCCGATACCAAGCCGCAGAAGTTCCATACCCGCTTCGACGGCCTGACCGACGAAGTCTTCCCGGCGATCCAGGAACCCCTGCTGGGGCAGTATCCGGAGCTGATCTACGCTGGCGCGGTGGATCGCAAAGGCTATTTCCCCACCCACAACAAGCGTTTCAGCCAGCCGCTGACCGGCGATTACGCCAAGGACGTGGCCGCCAACCGCACCAAGCGCATCTTCGACGACCCCGTGGGCAAGCGCTGCGGCGCGCACGAGCTGGAATTCCTGGTGCAGACCTACCGCCGGGATACGGGGGAGGTGATGCATGACATCTCCGCACCCATCTACGTGCGGGGGCGCCACTGGGGCGGATTTCGAATCGGTTACAGGGCTTAACGTTGCTGGCTCAAGTTGGGAGTTACCCTGCCGTAAGTGTTATCGACGCCTGCGCAGGGAGCGCGGCAAAGAAAAAAGGCCGAGTTGGAGAGAGGCATGTCCGAACTGCTCAAGAGTGTTGACGCAAGAACCCGGCTGGCCGGTACGAACAAACTGGAGATCCTGCTCTTTTCCTTGGGCGAGGACACGCGTACCGGACGACGCGAGACTTTCGGCATCAACGTCTTCAAGGTGCGCGAGGTAATGCGTACCCCGGCGATCACGGCCGCCCCCGACATGCAGGACGCGGTGGAAGGGATGGTCTCGCTGCGTGGCCAGCTGGTGCCGGTGGTGGATCTGGCCAAGTACGCGAGCGTGAATCGCGAAGGCCGTCGCGACATCATGATCGTGACCGAATACAACGGGCACACCCAGGGCTTCCTGGTGGAGTCGGTGGACAACATCCTGCGCCTGGACTGGTCGCAGATGCGCGTGCCGCCCGAAATGACCAGCAACCGCCTGGGCGGTCTGGTGACCGCGGTGACTGAGCTGGACGACGGTCGCCTCATCATGATGCTCGACGTCGAGAAGGTGCTCTCCGAGACCACCAAGTACGACGACGACTACATGTTCAAGGACATCCCCAAGGTCCGCCGCGAAGACGCGACCGTGTTCTACGCGGATGACTCCTCGGTGGCGCGCAAGCAGATCGAGCGCACCCTCAACCTGATGGGTGTGCGTTCAGTCGGTGCCGTCAATGGCCGCGCTGCCTGGGATGAACTGCAGCGCATCGCGCAGCACGCCGAAATCACCGGCCGCAAGGTCCGCGAGGCCGTGACCGTAATCCTCACCGACATCGAAATGCCGGAGATGGATGGCTACATCCTCACGCGCCGGATCAAGACCGATCCGCGCTTCGAAGGTATTCCGGTCCTGATGCATTCCTCGCTGTCCGGCATGTCCAACCAGGCCCTCGGCAAGTCGGTCGGTGTGGACAACTATGTTTCCAAGTTCGAGCCGCACCGCCTGGCGGAAGCGCTGCTGGGATTCATCGACGGCGCCGCGGCCGAAGCCGGAAACTGATCGGTCGATTGCCCGGAACTGCCACTGATTACATGCAACACGCGCTTCAATGAGGGAACGGCCAATGGAGCTCACCCAGGAAAACAACCTCCTCGAAAGCGTCGACGCGCGCACCAAGCTTGCGGGCTCGAACCGCATGGAGATCCTGCTGTTCTCGCTCGGCACGAGCGAGACTTTCGGCATCAACGTCTTCAAGGTGCGTGAAGTATCGAAGGCGCCTTTCATCACCAAGTCGCCCAACATGCCCGCTGGCGTGGAGGGGCTCATCTCCCTGCGTGGCAACGTGATTCCGGTGCTCTCGCTTGGCCGCATCCTGGGCCTGCAAAAGCCGGATGCGCCGCTCGGGGCCTCGATGATGGTGACCGAGTACAGCAAGCACACGCTGGGCTTCCTCGTGGAAGACGTGGATCGCATCATCCGCGTCGAATGGTCCAAGGTGCGCCAGCCCGACAGCCTGAGTTCGGGCGCTGGCAACTACATCACCGCGATCACCGAGCTGCCGGACGGCCGCCTGGTCTCCATCCTGGACGTGGAAACGATCCTGGCGAACACCTTCGGCGAAGCGCCGATCGGCCAGATCGTCCCGCTGGGCAAGCAGGAAGAAGCGAACATCTTCTTCGTCGATGATTCGGCGGTCGCCCGCCGCAAAATCAGCGAAGTGCTGGAAAAGCTCGGCGTCCGCCACAAGCACGCCATGAACGGCCAGGAAGCCTGGACGCGCCTCGAAGGCATGGCCACACATGCGCAGATGCAGAAACGCAGCCTTGCCGACGAGCTGGACCTCATCCTGGTCGACGCCGAAATGCCTGAAATGGACGGCTATGTGCTGACGCGCCACATCAAATCGGATGCCCGTTTCGACGGTATCCCCGTCGTCATGCACTCCTCGCTCTCTTCCGAGGCCAACCGTGCCATGGGCCGCTCGGTCGGCGTAGATGCCTACGTCGCCAAGTTCGATGCCGAAGTCCTTGCCGATACGCTCCGTCCGTATCTGCTCAAGCAACACAGGGAATAACCCCCGGAGAATCAAAATATGTCCGATCCCAAAATGAAGTTCCTTGTTGTCGATGACTTTTCGACCATGCGCCGCATCGTGCGCAACCTGCTCAAGGAACTGGGCTACACGAACGTCGACGAGGCCGAAGACGGCGCCGTCGCACTGCAAAAGCTGCAGGGCGGTGGTTTCGATTTCGTGGTGACTGACTGGAACATGCCCAACATGACCGGCATCGAGCTGCTGCAGGCGATCCGCGCCAACGCACAGTTCAAAGACCTGCCGGTCCTGATGATCACGGCGGAAGCCAAGAAGGAAAACATCATCCTTGCCGCCCAGGCGGGCGCCAGCGGCTACATCGTCAAGCCGTTCACGGCCGCGACGCTTTCCGAGAAGCTCGGAAAGATCTTCGAAAAACTCGGCAAGTGATCGCGGTGCGTCCGCACTCGCTCCACACCAGATAGATACGGGAGCCTGAGAATGGCAAAACGTCCCACGAACGACGCCTCCGGTGACAACGACGAACTGCAGGCCCTGTTCGACAGCATCACCAGCGAATCCACCAAGCCTGCGAAGCCCGCCGCAGCGGCCGATTCGGCAAGCGGCGACAGCGACGACCTGCAAGCGCTCTTCGACTCCGTGGCCGCAGGCCAGGGCGAAGCCTCGAACGTGATCGAGGGCCAGGCGCGCGAGGTGTCCGCAGACGCGCCGCAGACGGCCGAAGAGAAGCGTGACTCGGTGTTCCACCAGATCGGTCAGATGACCCGTCTGCTGCACGACACCCTGCGCGAACTCGGCTACGACCGCGTGCTGGAAGAGACTGCGCGACAGATTCCGGATGCGCGTCAACGCCTGAACTACATCGCGAACATGACCGAGCAGGCTGCCAGCCGCGTGCTCAACGCGACCGATGTGGCCAAGCCGATCCAGGAGCAGCTGCAGACGGACGCCGAAGCGCTGAACGAACGCTGGAACAAGCTCTACGCCAAGGAACTGTCGGTCGATGAGTTCAAGGCGCTGGCGGGTGAGACGCACGCCTTCATCGGCAAGGCCGCGAATGACGCCAAGGTGGTCGACGCCCAGTTGCTCGAGATCATGATGGCCCAGGACTTCCAGGACCTGACTGGTCAGGTGATCAAGAAGATCGTCGAGATGGCGGCCAGCCTGGAAGATGGCCTGCTCAACGTCCTGATCGAAGTCATGCCGGACGACAAGCGCAGCACCGCCACAGAAGGCCTGCTCAATGGGCCGGTGGTCAGCGCCCAGGGCCGCGAGGACGTGGTTGCGAATCAGGAGCAGGTGGACGATCTGCTCGAAAGCCTTGGATTCTGAGTACGGACCGAATCAACCGTGCCTGGTGGTACCCCGATTGAAACTGTTTTGCCGATGCGGAGCGCGTCATGAGTGATTTTGGCGGCATGGAAGACCTGCTGCAGGACTTCCTGATCGAGGCCGGAGACCTGCTGTCCGGCGTCGACAACAAGCTCGTGGATCTCGAGCGTACGCCCGGAGACACTGGCCTGCTCAACGAGATCTTCCGTGGCTTCCACACGATCAAGGGTGGAGCAGGCTTCCTCAATGCGACGGAGCTGGTGACCTTGTGTCACCTCACGGAAAACCTCTTCGACAAGCTGCGTAACGCCGAGCTTCGGGTCACGCCCGAGATGATGGACGTGATCATGGCCGCGACCGGTTCGGTGCGCGACATGTTCGGGTACCTCGAGCGTGGCGTGCAGCCGCCCCCGGCTGACAGTGGACTGATCGATGACCTGAAGCTCGCGATCGCCGGGCAACTGGTTGCGGGCAAACCCAAGGCCGCGCCGGCACCTGCGCCCGTCAAGGAAACCGCGCTGGTTCCGGTGGCCCGTCCCGCCGTAGGCGAAGATGGCCTGGACTGGGGCGCGCTCTACGCCGCCGTGACCGGGACCGCAGCGCCTGCGACGGTCCACGACGATCTGCTGGGCAAGAATCCGGAAGAGATCATTACCGCCGCCATCGGCCGCCGCGCTTCGGACAAGCCGGGCTACGGCGGTCCGGTGGGGCGCCGCGAGGGCGAACGCCAGCGCGACAACTCGATTCGCGTGGATACCGCCCGCCTGGACCAGGTGCTGAACCTGTCCGGCGAAATCGGCCTGACCAAGAACCGCCTGAACGCGCTGCGTTCGGACATCCTTGCGGGCCGCGCGGATTCCGAGACCCTGCATGCGCTCGACGTGGCCGTGAGCCAGCTCGACCTGTTGGTGTCCGACCTGCAGAACGCGGTCATGAAGACCCGCATGCAGCCGATCGGCCGCCTGTTCCAGAAGTATCCGCGTATCGCCCGCGATCTCGCGCGCAGCTTGGGCAAGGACGTTGAGCTGCAACTGCTGGGTGAAGAAACCGAAATCGACAAGACCATGATCGAGGATCTCTCGGATCCGATCATCCACCTGATCCGCAACGCGGTGGACCACGGTGTCGAACCGATCGGCGATCGCCTTTCGGCGGGCAAGCCCGAGAAGTCCATCGTGCGTCTCGAGGCACGCCAGGAAGGCGATCACATCGTCATCATGGTGGCCGACGACGGTCGCGGCATGAACCCCGAACGCTTGCGTGCCAAGGCGTTGGAGAAAGGCCTCATCTCCGACGAGGAGGCCAACGTCATGGACGAACGCCAGAGCTACAACCTGGTGTTCCTGCCGGGCTTTTCCACGGCGGCGCAGGTCTCCGACGTGTCTGGCCGCGGCGTGGGCATGGACGTGGTGAAGACCAACATCCAGAAGCTCAACGGCACCATCGACATCCGCTCCGCGCAAGGCAAGGGCACGACCTTCGTGATCTCGCTCCCGCTGACGCTGGCGATCCTGCCGGTGCTGGTGGTGCGCCTCGCCGATCAGCCCTTCGCCGTGCCGCTCTCCATGGTCCGCGAGATCCTGCCGATCGAAGAGGAGCATGTGCAGGAAGTCGGCGGTCGCGCGACGATGGTGGTCCGCGGCGAAGTGCTGCCGATCTACACGCTCTCCGGCCTGCTGGGCTGGCCGCAGGACTACACGCCGGAATATGGCGTGCTCATGCAGACGGCCGAACGCAACTACGTGCTGGCGATTGATTCCTTCGCCGGTCGCGAAGACGCCGTCATCAAGTCGCTGGATGCCTTCCGTCCCAAGGGCGTGGCAGGTGTCACGACCTTGGCCAACGGCCAGATCGTCTTGATCCTCGACATGAAGGAGCTGCTGGCGACCTCCCTGGAACAGGGCGGCACCACGCGTGAAGAGCTGCTGCGCAAGCGGCTCGCCGTTGCTGCCTGAGGGCCGGGCGGTTTCGCGCCGCCCGACACGGCAGCAAACAAAAAGGCCGCTCGATGAGCGGCCTTTTTGTTTATTTGTCCGTTTTCGTGCCGCCGTGATGTTCTGGCGGATTTCCCGTTCCCCGGCTTTTCCTCGCCTGTCAGCGGACGGGTGTTTCGCTCGTCGACATGGCCGTCGGGCCGTTGTCGCCTTCCAGCAGGCGGCGTGCGCCCTTGAAGCGCGCGCGCCAGTAGTCGCTGTCCATGCTTTCGACGCGGACCTTGCCGCCGGCAGAAGGCGAGTGCAGGAACTGGTTGTCGCCCAGATAGATGCCGACGTGCGAAAAGGTCTGGCGCATGGTCTTGAAGAAGACGAGATCGCCGGGCTTGAGTTCGGAGCGCTTGACCTGCTCGCCGTGCTGGGCGAGCTCCTTGGCGGTGCGGGGCAGATCCAGACCGAGCGCGTCAGAGAAGACGCGACGGACGAGCCCGCTGCAATCGAAACCGCTTTCCGGCGAGGTACCACCGAAGCGATAGCGGATGCCCAGGAACTGCAGGCCGGTGCTCAGCAGGGTCTGCACGCCACCTTGTTCCGCCACAGGCGCGGTCGCCGGCAGGGATGCTTCCGGAGAAGAAACCGTTTCGGTGGGCGCGGCCTGTACGGAACTACTTAGGCACACGAGCAGGAAGAGCAGCCGCTGAGCGGTCTTAAAACGCATCGGCGGACTTTAACGGCGGATCCCTGCCAAGTAAACCCTTGATTTGTATCGCTGAGCGGGGCATGCGTACCGCTCATCGGTCACCGACGGGCGTCAATCCGTGCATGTAGGAAGCCGGCCTACAATCGCGCCCACCCCAGATTCCGGGGCGTCGAAGGGACGCACGAAACCCATGCTGGTTGCAGGATTGCTGATCTTCCTGGGGCTTGTCAGCCTGTTTGTCTGGCTCTATCTGCGTAGTCGCGACTCGTTCTCGCGCATGCGCGACGAGAGTGCCGCCCGCGAAGCCCAATTCTTCGCCGCAAGCGCCGCTGCGGCGGCGGGCAAGGAAGAGCAGGGAGGCGAAGCCAGTGTGCCGCTGCCGGAGCTGAGCCTGCGCGAGAGTTCGGTACTCGACCGCCAGGAGCGACTGGTTTATCTGCTGCTGAAGGTGGCGCTGCCGGAATGCGAGATCCTTGCCCGGGTCGACGCGCTGCGTCTGCTGCCATTGACGGAAGGGCTTTCGCCCTTCGTCATCGACTTCATGGTCTGCAGCAAGGACTTTCGACCGCTGGCCGCGATCGACCTGGATCGTTCGGAACGCCCGGAAGTCGCCGGCCGTGCGCGCCGCGTGCAGTTGCTCCGACGTGCCGGACTGCGTTTCCTGGTCTGGCGTTTTGATGAACTGCCGGCCCGCGGCGACGTGCGCCAGGTGGTGCTCGGTCAGGCCTGATCTGCCGCCTTGCGTTCTTCGCGATAGCTGCGGTCCAGGCGGTTCATCAGCACGGTGTGCACGCCGACGATCGCGAGGAAGACGAGCAGCGCGCCCTGCGCTGCGAAGTAGAAGCCCAGCGGAAAGCCCATGAAGCGCCATTGATTGAGCGTGCCGGGCAGGAAGCTCGTCACCACGGTGACGAGCAGCCACAACACCAGAAGCGTCAGCGTCACGACCAGCGTGCGTCGCCAGTGGCGACGCACGACAGGATCCTGAGGGCTTTCCGCCGACGCGTTCAAAGCACTTCGCCCGCCCAGTCGGCGAGGCGGGAACGTTCGCCGCGCTGCAAGGTGATGTGGCCGTTGTGCTTCCATCCCTTGAAGCGATCGACCACGTAGGTCAGCCCCGAACTGCCTTCGGTGAGGTAGGGCGTGTCGATCTGCGCGATGTTGCCCAGGCAGACCACCTTGGTGCCGGGACCGGCACGGGTGATCAGGGTCTTCATCTGCTTGGGCGTCAGGTTCTGCGCTTCGTCGATGATCAGGAACTTGTTGATGAAGGTCCGGCCGCGCATGAAGTTGAGCGACTTGACTTTGATACGGGTGCGGATGAGATCGCGTGTCGCCGCGCGGCCCCAGTCGCCGCCGTAGTGGCCGCCTTCCTCTGCGTTGCCGTTGAGCACATCGAGGTTGTCTTCCAGTGCGCCCATCCACGGCGCCATCTTTTCCTCTTCGGTCCCCGGCAGGAAACCGATGTCCTCGCCGACCGGCACGGTCACGCGCGTCATGATGATCTCGCTGTAGCGCTTGGTCTCCAGAACCTGAGTGAGGCCCGCGGCCAGCGTGAGCAGGGTCTTGCCGGTGCCGGCCTGACCGAGCAGGGTGATGAAGTCGATCTCCGGATTCATCAGCAGGTTGAGCGCGAAGTTCTGCTCGCGGTTACGCGAGGTGATGCCCCAGACGTTGTTTTTCTGGTGGCTGAAATCGATCAGCGTCTCCAGCGTCGTCACCGGGCCGTTGCGGTCCTTCACCCAGGCGTAGAGAGGCTTTTCGCCCTCCTGGAACACGAACTCGTTGATCTGAAGTTCCGCCGCCAGTGGGCCACGGACGCGGTAGTAGGTGCGCCCGTTCTCCTTCCACGACTCCATGCCCTTGCCGTGGGTGTCCCAGAAGTCCGTCGGCAACTCGCGCAGGCCGGCGTAGAGCATGTCGGTGTCTTCGAGGACCTTGTCATTGAAGTAGTCCTGCGCCTCCAGGTTCATCGCACGCGCCTTGATGCGCATGTTGATGTCCTTGGAAACCAGGATCACCGGCCGTTCCGGATGCAGCTTCTGCAGGTGATAGACGACCGCCAGGATCAGGTTGTCCGCCTTGCCGGTGGGCAGGTTGACCGGCAGCTCCGAGGGAATCGCCTCGGTCTGCAGGAACAGCCGTCCGCTCGCCAGTTCCTTCGACGGCCCCGCCAGCGGGATGCCCGCTTCGATGGCTTCGGGCGCGGTGGACACGATCTCGTCCATGGTCCGGCTCGCCTGGCGCACGTTGCGCGAGACTTCCGACATGCCTTTCTTGTGGGCGTCGAGTTCTTCCAGGGTCTGGATCGGCACGAAGACATCGTGCTCCTCGAAGCGGTATAGGCAAGTCGGGTCGTGCATCAGCACGTTGGTGTCGAGCACGAAGAGCTTGATCTGCGTGTCGGCGGAGTCGGTGGCTTTCGGTTGGCGTTTGGCGTTCATGGCGAGCTCGCTAGCAAAGGCGTTTGGGCGGATTCGGTAACCGGAAGCTCAGAGTGTGGAGAGCGTGTCGAGGACCTCCTGGGCATGGCCGGGAACCTTCACACCACGCCATTCGTGGCGAAGGACTCCCTTCTTGTCGATGAGGAAAGTGCTGCGTTCGATTCCGCGCACCTGTCTGCCGTACATGTTTTTCATCTTCATGACGCCATAGGCTTCGCAGGCCTGCTCATCCGGGTCGGACAGCAGGTCGAAAGGGAAGCCGAACTTGGTCTTGAAGTTCTCGTGGGTGCGAACGCTGTCGCGCGAGACGCCGAGGACGACACAACCCTGGGCCGCGAACTGCTCATGGAGATCGCGGAACTGCTCACCTTCCTTGGTGCAGCCGGGCGTGTTGTCTTTGGGATAGAAGTAGAGGACGACGGAGTGGCCAGCGAGGCCAGCGAGGGAGAGGGTCTTGTTGCCGGTGGCAGGAAGGGAAAAGGCCGGTGCGCTCTGGCCGATCATTGCGGTCTCCGTGATGCGAGCGACCTCAGAGTAGCCGAGCGTCGCCCGCGCCGCAATCGGGCGCCTGTAGGCAAATTCCGATAAGCCTTATCGGGCGTCGATGATCAGCGCCGCGGCCACGTTGCGGCCTTCGCTGGCGAGGATGTTGTAGGTACGGCAGGCCGCAGCCGTATCCATGATCTCGAAGCCGCGTCCGCTCTCGATCAGCGGACGGAGCAGGGCGGGCGAGGGGAAGCGTTGGCGCGACCCGGTTCCGATCACGGTGACTGTGGCGCCGACCTCGGCAACTTTGCGGAAATCCGCTTCGGTCAAGGCGGAAAAGCCGAGCTCGGCCCAGGGCTCTACCAATGCCTTCGGGGTCAGGATCAGGCCGCGGCCCTTGTTCTCACCGTTGATGGCGACGAAGCCGGCACCCTGGGCGGTAATGACGTACATGCCCTCGGGGCGGTCGAGATCCAGATTCATGGAGACGTGCGCGATTTGCGGCTAAGGGGCTGGCGGGCTACGATTATAACCTTTTGATTTTCGGCGCCCCGCCCGGTTTCCAGGCGTTTGGCGAGGCCGGAAATCCCCTCAAGGAGAGCGTCATGAGCACGGGTAAGGTAGCGCAGGTTCTGTCGGGTGATTTCGGGGCGGGCGAGTCCGCCGCGATTGCCCGCGCCGCGCGTCCCGTGAGCAAGTCTGCCAAGCTCGCCAACGTCTGCTACGACATCCGCGGCCCGGTTCTGGCTCGCGCCAAGCAGATGGAAGAGGAAGGCAACAAGATCATCAAGCTCAACATCGGCAACCTCGCCGTGTTCGGGCTCGAGCCGCCGGAAGAAATCGTCCGCGACATGATCCGCAACCTGCCCGATGCGGCCGGTTACACGGATTCCAAGGGTCTCTTCGCGCCGCGCAAGTCGATCATGCATTACACGCAGGAGAAGCAGATCTCCGGCGTGACGATCGAAGACATCTACCTGGGTAACGGCGCGTCCGAACTCATCGTGATGGCGATGAACGCGCTGCTCAACAACGGCGACGAAGTGCTGATCCCGGCGCCCGACTATCCGCTCTACACCGCGGCGGTGTCCTTGTCGGGCGGCGAGCCGGTGCACTACATCTGCGACGAGGCGTCCGACTGGATGCCGGACATCGCGGACATCCGTCGCAAGGTCACGCCGAACACCAAGGCGATCGTCGTCATCAACCCGAACAACCCGACCGGCGCGCTGTATCCGCGCGAGGTGCTGGAACAGATCGTCCAGGTCGCGCGCGAGCATCAGCTCATCGTGTTCGCAGACGAGATCTACGACAAGACGCTGTTCGACGACGCGGAACACGTCTCGATCGCCTCGCTGGCGGACGACGTGCTGTTCCTGACCTTCAACGGTCTCTCCAAGAACTACCGCTCCTGCGGCTATCGCGCCGGCTGGATGGTTGTCTCGGGCGACAAGCGCCACGCACGTGACTACATCGAAGGCCTGAACATGCTGGCCTCGATGCGCCTGTGTTCGAACACGCCGGGCCAACTCGCGATCCAGACCGCGCTGGGCGGCTACCAGAGCATCAAGGATCTGGTCGCGCCGGGCGGGCGCCTCGCGCGCCAGCGCGATCTCGCGTGGGAACTGCTGTCTGCGATTCCCGGCGTGAGCTGCGCCAAGCCCAAGGCTGCGCTGTACCTGTTCCCGCGCCTGGATCCGAAGATCTATCCGATCAAGGACGACCAGGAGTTCATCCTCCAGCTGCTGGAGGCCGAGCGCGTGCTGCTGGTGCAGGGCACCGGTTTCAACTGGCCGAACCCCGACCACTTCCGGGTCGTTTTCTTGCCGCACGAGGACGATCTGCGCGAAGCCATCGGGCGCATTGCGCGCTTCCTCGAGGGCTATCGAAAGCGTCCGACGGCCTGACGCCGGTAACAGGAGAGGCCGCGATGCTGACGCTCAAGGACATCACCGACGCGCAAGGGCGCGTGGTCGAGCCCGCATGGTTGGCGCGCGCCGAGGCCACGCATCGCGAGTTGCGCCAGGCGCTGCCGGCAGACTACGCGGCGCGCATGGCCGAAGTGTTCGCCAACGGCGCGCGCATGAGTGTCGCAATCGGGGACGAAGCTGTCCTCGGCGTGGCGGTCTGGCGGATCATCGAAAACACCTACGAAGGTCGTCGCCTTTATGTAGATGACCTTGTGACCACCGCCAGCGCGCGTTCCGGCGGCGTGGGCAAGGCGCTCATGGCGCATCTGCAGGAAACCGCGCGCGGTCTGGGCTGCAACGTGATCGCCCTGGATTCGGGCACGCAGCGCACCGATGCGCATCGTTTTTACTTCCGGGAAGGCTTCGTCATCCCGTCCTTCAACTTCAGAAAAGCACTTTCATGAAACCGATCAATGTTGGCCTGCTGGGCATCGGCACCGTCGGCGGTGGCACCTTCACCGTCCTTTCGCGCAACCAGGAAGAGATTACCCGTCGCGCCGGTCGTCCGATTCGCATTAGCCTGGTGGCCGACAAGAACGTCGAGCGTGCGCGCGAACTCGTGGGCGATCGCGCCCGCGTGGTCGATGACGCCTTCGCGGTCGTGAGCGACCCGGAAGTCGACATCGTCGTCGAGCTGATCGGCGGCTACGGCATCGCGAAGGAGCTGGTGCTCAAGGCGATCGAGAACGGCAAGCACGTGGTCACCGCCAACAAGGCGCTGCTGGCCCTGCACGGCAACGAGATCTTCGCCGCGGCGCAGAAGCGCGGCGTGATGGTGGCCTTCGAAGCGGCGGTCGCCGGCGGCATCCCGATCATCAAGGCGCTGCGCGAAGGCCTCACCGCCAACCGCATCGAGTGGCTCGCCGGCATCATCAACGGCACCACCAACTACATCCTCACCGAGATGCGCGACAAGGGCCTGTCCTTCGAGACGGCGCTTGCCGACGCGCAGGCGCTGGGTTACGCGGAAGCCGATCCGACCTTTGACGTGGAAGGCGTGGACGCCGCGCACAAGCTCACCATCATGAGTGCGATCGCTTTCGGCATCCCGATGCAGTTCTCGGCCGCGCATGTGGAAGGCATCTCCAAGCTCACGCGCGAAGACATCACCTACGCCGAAGAGCTGGGCTACCGCATCAAGCTGCTCGGTATCACCCGTCGCACCGCCCGCGGCGTCGAGCTGCGCGTGCATCCGACGCTGATCCCCGAGCGCCGCCTCATCGCCAGCGTCGATGGCGTGATGAACGCCGTGCTGGTCAAGGGCGACGCCGTCGGTCACACGCTGTACTACGGTCGTGGCGCAGGCGCCGAACCGACCGCGAGCGCCGTGGTGGCGGACCTGGTGGACGTGACCCGCATGCACACCTCCGATCCGGAGCATCGCGTGCCGCATCTGGCGTTCAAATCCGACCAGATGGTGGATCTGCCGATCCTCCCGATCAGCGAAGTCGAGACCGCGTTCTACCTGCGCATGCAGGTCGTGGACCGCGCCGGCGTGCTGGCGGACATCACCCGCATCCTGGCCGACAACAGCATCTCGATCGACGCCATGATCCAGAAGGAGCCGCCCGAAGGCGTGAGCCGCACCAGCATCATCCTGCTCACCCACAAGGTCATGGAGCGCAACGTGCTCGCCGCGATCGAGCGTATCGAGCAGCTCGCAACCGTTGAAGGCGAAGTCACCAAGATCCGCCTCGAAGAACTCGGCAACTGAGCGCGAAGGGACAGCACATGGCAATGAAGTACGTTTCCACGCGCGGCAGGAGCGAGCCCAAGCACTTCCTCGACATCCTGCTTGGCGGGCTGATGGAGGACGGTGGTCTCGCGATGCCCGAGTCCTACCCGAAGTTCTCCTTCGAAGAGCTCGAAGCGCTGCGCGAACTGAACTACCGCGACCTCGCCTTCGCGGTGCTCTCGCGTTTCGCCGACGACATCCCGGTGGCGGACCTCAAGGCGCTGATCGATCGCACCTACACCGCGCAGGTGTATTGCAACGGGCGCGACCCGTCGGTGGCCGAGGCGATCACGCCGGTCACGCGGCTCGAGAACGACCTCTACCTGCTCGAACTGTCCAATGGCCCGACGCTGGCCTTCAAGGACATGGCGATGCAGCTCCTGGGCAATCTCTTCGAGTACGCCCTGGCGCGCGAACATGCGTCGCTGAACATCCTGGGCGCAACTTCGGGCGATACCGGCTCGGCGGCCGAGTATGCGATGCGCGGCAAGCGCGGCGTCAAGGTCTTCATGCTCTCGCCCTGGGGCAAGATGAGCCCCTTCCAGCGTGCGCAGATGTACTCGCTGCCCGACGCGAACATCTTCAACATTGCCGTGCGCGGCATGTTCGACGACGCGCAGGACATCGTGAAGGCGGTGTCGAACGACCTGGAGTTCAAGCGTCGCTACGCGATCGGCACGGTGAACTCGATCAACTGGGCGCGCGTCTCGGCGCAGGTGGTTTACTACTTCAAGGCCTACTTCGCGGTCACCCAGCGCTCCGACCAGAAGGTGTCCTTCGCCGTGCCCTCGGGCAACTTCGGCAACGTCTGCGCCGGCCACATCGCGCGCATGATGGGCCTGCCGATCGCCAAGCTGGTGGTGGCGACCAACGAGAACGACGTGCTCGACGAGTTCTTCCGCACCGGCGTCTATCGCCCGCGCAAGACCGCCGAAACGCATGCGACCTCGAGCCCCTCGATGGACATCTCCAAGGCATCGAACTTCGAGCGCTTCGTGTTCGACCTGATCGGGCGTGATGCCAAGGCCCTGGCCGAACTCTGGGCCAAGGTCGACAAGGGCGAGGCCTTCGATCTTTCCGGCACGCACTTCTTCAACCAGATCGGTGACTACGGCTTCGAGTCGGGCCGCAGCTCGCACGAGGATCGCCTGCGCACCATCCGAGAGGCCTTCGAGCGTTTCGGCGTCACGATCGACACGCACACGGCGGACGGCCTCAAGGTCGGCCTGGAGCGTCGCGAACCGGGCGTGCCGATGATCGTCCTGGAAACTGCACTGCCGGCGAAGTTCGAGGACACGATCGTCGAGGCGCTCGGCCACAAGCCGCCGCGTCCGGCCGGCCTCGAAGGCATCGAGCAGTTGCCGCAGCGCGTCGAGGTGATGGATGTCGACGTGGAAGCCGTGAAGGCCTTCGTCCGCAAGAACGCGGAATAAGCACGACCGGGGAGAGCGCCGCGAACCGCGGCCTTCCTTGCACAAAGCAGAACGGGCCCCGAGGGGCCCGTTCTGCTTTGTGGTGCGCGCGCGTACTTACAGGTACAGCACCGCGGGCAAGACGGTCAGCGCGAGCACGTACACCAGCCATTGCACGCGAAAGCGCGACAACACGCCCGCGAAGTGCATGACAAGTACGGCAATCGCGATGCAGTAATAAGCAAGGAAGGAGAGTGACATGGGATGACGAAGCGCACGTCGTCTCCGGCGCTTGGGGGAACCGGACTGATCGCGCGGGGTAGTGAATATGCTGGATATATAGCTCGCGCCATCCGGAAGGGACAAGCGCGAGTTTGATAACGATTGTGGCATTGACCGCTTTGCACGCTTGCGCGGTCCGCAGACGCCGATCAATGGTTGTCGTCAGACAAATAACGTTGCGCGAAAACTACATCGGCGCCTATTTATCGTAGAGCGATATTTCTGTCTGTCTACTCTTCGACATGCCGCAGCGAGAGGTCGACCGCACGCACGTCTTTTGTCAGACGACCGATGGAGATGCGATCGACACCCAGCTCGGCGTAGTCGCGCACGCGCTCCAGATCCACGCCGCCGCTGGCTTCCAGTTCCGCACGGCCGGCTGTGATGCGCACCGCCTCGGCCATGTCCTCATTGCTCATGTTGTCCAGCAGGATCATCTTCGCGCCGGCGTCGAGCGCCTCGCGCAGCTCTGCAAGGTCCTCGACCTCCACCTCGATGAACACATTGGACGGTGCCAGCGCCTGAGCCGCGGCGACCGCCTGCGCGATACCGCCGGCGGCGATGATGTGGTTTTCCTTGATCAGGACGCCGTCATAGAGTCCGACGCGATGGTTCGTGCCGCCGCCGACTGCGACCGCGTACTTTTGCGCCAGGCGCAGGCCGGGCAGCGTCTTGCGCGTATCGACGATCCTGGCGCGGGTGCCGCGCACAGCGTCGACGAAACTGCGGGTCAGGGTGGCGGTGCCGGACAGGAGCTGCAGGAAGTTCAGCGCGGTGCGTTCGGCAGTGAGCAGGGCGCGCGCGTTGGCAGCGATATCGCAGATCGGCTGATTGGGCTCGATGCGGTCACCGTCGTGTGCATGCCAGACGATGCTCGATTCCGGCGAAAGTGCCTGAAAGGTCGATTGGAACCAGGGCACGCCGCACAGCACGGCGGACTCGCGGCTGATCACCCGGCCATGCGCTTGCGTGTCGGCGGGGATGAGGCGTGCCGTGAGGTCGCCGGTGCCGATGTCTTCGGCCAGGGCGGCCGCCACGTTGCGCTGGATTTCAGCGCGCAGTTGCTCATTGAGTTCCATCACGGGGTCGGGGTGCGCGAGAGGAGAGGGGCCGAACTATACCGCCAAGCCATGTCAGGTCGACAGCGAAGGCGTCATGAAGCAAGCCGGGTTTGGCTGCGCCGGGTGTCGAGCGCGATGAGTACGCCTGATGCGGCCACGACCAGCATGCCCAAGGCGGCGCTGGGGCTTGGCCTGTCGTTGAAGACGAGCCAGCCGAGCAGACCGGCCCAGATCAGCTGGGTGTACATCAGCGGGGACAGCAGCGAGGCCGGAGCCTCTCGGAAGGCACGCGTCAGCAGGTAGTGGCCGCCACCGCCGAGCACACCCAGCGCCAGCATCAGGACGTATTCGCGTGCAGAGGCTGACAGGGCAAAGGCATCGGCCGGCAGGCCGAAGGACAGGCAGAACACGCCGGTCAGCGCGGTGTAGTAGAGCAGGGTGGAGGGATTTTCCGCCGCGAGGTGGCGCGTCATCAGCTGGTAGGCCGCGTAGACCACCGAGGCGGCCAGCGCGGCGGCGACGCCCCAGGGATCCAGCCCGCCGCCGGGACGGGTGATCAGCAGGACGCCGCCAAAGCCAATCAGCACGGCAAGCCAGCGCAGGGCGCCGATCTTCTCGCGCAGAAGCGGCCGCGACGCGAGCACGACCAGCAGGGGGGACGCGAACATGATGCTGGTTGCCTCTGCCAGCGGCATGCGCTGGAAGGCCGTCATCATCAGTACCGTCACGGAGACCAGGCACAGACCGCGGAGGATCTGCGCGACCGGCCGCGCGGTACGCAAGAGGCCGCGGCCGCGCTGTGGCAGCAACAGGACGCTCATGAGGCTGAAATGCACCGTGTAGCGGATCCACGCCAGTAGCGCGATCGACCAACGGGCCGACAGGTACTTGGCACTCGCATCCAGGCAGGCGAACAGGACGACGGCACAGAGAAACAACAGCACGCCATGGAGGGCGCGGGGAGAGTGGCTGCTCATTCGGGGGAGGCGGAACGGTCGGCAGAGAGCGCCGGGGCGATAATCGCGACACGGGCTTCGCAGCCTTCACAGCCACAGGAGATGCCGTGTCCAAGCAGCGACTCTACCCCAGCACGCAGATCCGTTCCCTTGAAAAGCGGTTTGCCGAGGTCGATCCGCCCCTGATGGAGCGCGCCGGACGCGCTGCGGCCAATGCCGCGGCGGCCTTGCTGGAGGGTGCGGTGGGCGCGGTTCTGGTACTGGCCGGCCCGGGCAACAACGGTGGCGATGGCTTCGTGCTGGCGCGCTGTCTGCGGGCGGCGGGTCGCGAGGTGAGCCTGGTCTGCGTGGCCGATCCGGCACGCCTGCCTCGGGATGCGGCGGCGGCGTACGAAGCCTGGCGCCGTGCTGGCGGAGAGACCCTCACGACGATCCCCGACAGGGAATGGTCGCTGGTGGTGGACGCGATCTTCGGCATCGGCGTGTCGCGCCCTGCGGAAGGTGTGTACGCGGACTGGATCGACTGGTGCCGGCGCCAGCCGGCGCCGGTACTCGCTCTCGATGTGCCCAGTGGGCTCGACGCCGACACCGGACGGGTCTTCGGTGTCGCCATCCGGGCCCGCCAGACCGTCACCTTCATCGGCCGCAAGCCCGGGCTTTTCACGCTGGACGGGCCGGACCATGCGGGGGAAGTGCTGCTGGCAGATCTGGACCTGCGTGCAGCCGACGAGGATGACAAGGGCTGCGAGGATGACAAGGACGACGAGGACCGCCGCGGGAGCGGAGAGCTGCTGTCCGTGGCGACGCTGACGCCATGTCTGAGGGCGCGTCCCCAGAACAGCCACAAAGGGAGCTGGGGGGAGGTCGGCATTCTCGGTGGCAGCCCGGGCATGCTCGGTGCGGCCTTCCTCGCCGCGCGGGCGGCGCTGATGCTGGGGGCCGGCAAGGTCTTCGCCGGCTGCCTGGATCCGCAGGCGCCGGGCCTTGATCTGTTGCATCCGGAAATCATGTTCCGCCCCGCGCATGAGCTCGGTGGGCTCGCGAGCGTGCTGGCGATCGGCCCTGGACTGGGCCGCAGCGAGGAAGCCCGTTCAGCGCTGGGAACGGCCTTGGCCTTCGACGCGCCGCTGATCTGCGATGCGGATGCGCTGAACTTGATCGCCCAGGATGCCGCGCTGGCCTCCCGGGTGGCCGCGCGCGCCGCACCGACCGTGCTGACGCCGCATCCCGCAGAGGCCGCGAGATTGCTCGGCTGCGAGACCGCGGAAGTCCAGGCGGACCGCATCCGTGCCTGTCGTGAACTGGCGAGCCGCTTCAAGGCGCACGTGGTACTCAAGGGGGCCGGTAGCGTGATCGCCGACCCTGACGGCGCATGGGCGATCAACCCGAGTGGCAACGCCGGTCTGGCAAGCGCCGGCTCGGGCGATGTTCTGACCGGTATGGTGGCAAGCCTGATTGCGCAAGGCTGGCCGACGGGGCTTGCCTTGCGGGGGGGCGTCCATCTGCATGGCGCGGCGGCCGACGCGCGGGTGGCCGAGGGCATCGGGCCGATGGGCCTGACTGCCGGCGAGCTGGCGCCCGCGGCGCGGCGCCTGATCAACGCGTGGGTGGCTGAATCGGACTGACAGGCTATGCCGTCGCGATGATCCAGCCTTCGAGCGGGTCGATTGCTTCGGGCAGCCCGAAGCCTCGATCGCGTCGCAGCCAAGCCCAGGCGGCTTGCATCGCGGCCAGCGTGGCGTCGAGCAGATCGCCGCTGCCGTCGTCGATGAGCTGGGCGATCATGGCTGTCGGCGCGTCGAGTGCAATTCCGACCGGGTTGTCCCCGCGCTGCAGGCGCTCGACGATCTCGACGCGCGCGGCGCGCCGCTCGGGCGTCTGCTTGCGACGTTCGTCGCTCTTGTAGGACTGCCGGGTCAGCGCTCGGGCGAGGTGGCCCGGATAGGCCTCCAGGGCAGTCCGCGCCGCATCGCCCGCCTGGAGACCGGGAATATGTACACCCGCCGCAAGCAGGCGTGGCGCTCCGGTAAGGAACATCAGGCCCACCGGCGGATTCACCAGCTTCATCGGACTGTGCGAGCGGGCCGCGTGATCGGTCGCCCGATGCGGATAGCGGGCGCCGGCGGGGCGCGCGATGCGATCCGCGTCCAGCGCTGCCCGAAAGGCCGCGCGCTCCATCGCGGCGCAGTGCCTCACTATCGACGCCCAGTCCGTCGGCCAGCCGAGCGCTTCGATACCGGAGCGCGGGAGTCCGAAGGGGAAATCGAAACCCGCGACCCAGGGGCCGGGCCGACGCAGGAAGGCGTCGAAGGCCGCGAAGTCCGGAAGTGTTTCGAGCGTATCCAGGGAAAAGCACGTGCCCCGCAGCCGGCCGCTGGCGACCGTGATCGGCTTGCGCGGGGAGGGCGCCGAGGTGAAATCGACGCCGTGGATCTGCGCTTCGTCGCTGAGGACCAACACCTCGCCGTCGTGGATCGACATGCGGCGGACGACGGCCCGACTCCTCAGGGACTGCCCAGCACCGGTACCGCGAAGCCGATCCGCCTCAGCCCTTCGGCCAGCAACTGCGCCATGCGCTTGCCTTCCTTGGTGCGGCGGAAAGCCACATGCAGGCTGCGCGATTCGATCAGGCGCGGATTCATCACGAGCTGACCGCGCATCGAGGAGAGCCGCGGATCGTTGCTCATCAGGCTCGCGAACTGCAGCGAGTCGATGATCGCCAGGTCGACCTTGCCGGCCGCGAGCTTGGCGAGGTTGCTGGTCTCGTCGGGGGCGAGCTCGATCCGCTGCACGCCTTGCGCGATGCGGCGCCCGATGCCGCCGCCGACCACGTCGTCCTGCACCATGCCCAGGATGTAGGGTTTCAGTTGATCGGGCGTAGCCCAGAAGATCGGGTTGTCGCTGCGTTGGGCGAAACCGAGCGGACTGGCGCCGACTGGGTCCGAGAGGATCCAGCGCTTGTCCAGTTCTTCGGAGAAGTACTCCGGGTAGTAGCCCAGATGACTGCCGTTGGCCGCTCCGGCCAGGGCCACGGCGTGGCGGCCGGTATGGAATTCGATTTCCAGCGTCAGCCCGACCGCGGCAAAGGCGCGGCGCAGGACATCGCTGGTGGAACCTTGTTGCGACAATTCCTGGCCCGCGTACGGGGGCATGTAGAAGGACGTGAGCCGGACGACCTTATCTTTTTCCTGGGCCGTCGCCGCCGGGCTCAGTACGAGACTGAGCGCCGCCAGCAGGCCTGCGAGCGCGCGATGCATCGAGCGGGTGTCTCCTCGTGCAATTCATGTAGCCGGCGTCTTTTGCGCCGGTCGGTCCGCGATTGTGGCCGAAAGCGGCGCGCGGGAAAACTGCGGCGGATGCCCGAAGGCGGATCGTCCCCTGCGTCGGGGCGGCCGGGCAGGTAAACTGCGGCTCTTTCGGCCTGCCTCACTCAAGCTCCACGCATGCGAATTCTCGGACTGGAAACCTCGGGCCAGGATGCCTCGGTCGCGCTCTACCTGGACGGTGAGGTGCACGAGGCCTGGGTGCGCGGCAGTGCCGGCGCGCCAGCGTCCGATCAGTTGCTGGCGACCGTCGCCTCCTTGTTGGAGGCACACGGCGTCGCGCGTACCTCCCTGGATGCGATCGCCTTTTCGGCCGGCCCGGGCGCCTTCACCGGCGTGCGGGTCGCCTGTTCGGTCGCACAGGGGCTGGCCGTAGCGCTCGACAAGCCGGTCGTCTCGATCGGCACGCTGGAAGTGCTCGCGGCCGACGCGGGAGCGGGCGAGATCGTCGTCGCGCAGGATGCGCGCATGGGTGAGCTCTACCTCGGGTTCTACCGCGTCGAGGCGGACGCGCTGCCGCTACAGATCGGCGAACTTCTCTGCGTGGCGCCGCAAGCAGTGGCTGCGTGCGACTTCGTTCGTTGGCGCGGTATCGGCAGCGGCTTTGCCGTGGCGGGCGAGGCCTTGCCGCTTGCGCTGGGCGGGGAAGCCGTTGCGATCGATGCCCAAGCGAAGCCGCGTGCGGTCGCCGTGGCTCGCCTGGGGGCTCTGCGCTTTGCGACGGGTGGCGCCATCGACCCGGCGGACGTGGTGCCGGTCTATGTCCGCAACAAAGTCGCCAAGACAACCGCTGAACGCCTCGCCGAAGGACTGAAAGCATGAGCGGGGGCACGACAGCTCCCGTCGGCAGTCTGCGTTTTCGTCCTTTGATGCGTGACGACATTGCCTGGGCGGCCGATACCGAGGCCGCCTTGCAGGCTTTCCCCTGGACCGGGAAGAGCTTCGGCGAATCGCTGGATGCCGGCCACAGTGGCTGGGTCGCCTGCGTCGACGAGCAGCCGGTCGCCTACCTGATCCTGATGGTGGTTCTGGACGAAGCACATCTGCTCAACATTGGCGTGAGTCGCAGCCTGCATCGTCAGGGTATCGGTCGCGCGTTGCTGCGCGAGGCCTACGTCCTGGCCTACCAGGGGGGCGCCAAGCACATGTTCCTGGAGGTCCGGGTGAGTAACCAGCCGGCTGCAGCCTTCTATGAGGCCGAAGGCTTCGCACGGGTTGGGCGACGGCGCGACTACTACCCCGCGGCGCAGGGCCGGGAGGATGCGATCGTGATGCGGCGGGCCCTGCCATGAACAAGGAAGTCTTCAAGCAACTCGGGCTGGGGCCGCGCTGGGTCTTGCGCGACGCGCCAGCGGCGGGTGAGGTCGAGGCGCTTCCTAGCCCGGTCGAGTCTGTAGCCACGCCCTTGGATGTTGCCCCGGCCAGCATCGTCGCGGGCGGCGTGTCTCCCACACAGACTGCGCCTAAGGAAACCGCGCCCAGGCGGCAGCCCATCGGCCGTCCCTTCGCTTCGCCTGCCGCGGCACCTGCGCCGGCCATTCCGGTCGCGCGCGCCCCCGCTGTGAATTCGGATGTCGCCGGCCTCGACTGGGATGCGCTGGAAGAACGCGTCAAGGCCTGCAGTCTTTGCAGGCTGTGCGAGCGCCGCAAGCAGGCGGTGTTCGGCGTTGGTGACAAGGAGGCGGACTGGCTGCTGGTGGGCGAGGGCCCGGGTGCCGAGGAGGACGAGCGTGGCGAGCCTTTCGTCGGGCAGGCCGGCAAGCTGCTCGACGCGATGCTGGCGTCGCTCGACCTGGAGCGCGGTCGCGGTGTGTACATCGCCAACTCGGTGAAGTGCCGGCCGCCCAACAACCGCACGCCGGAAGCGGAGGAGGTCGCGGCCTGCTTCCCCTATCTGGAACGCCAGATCGCGCTGATCAAGCCCAAGCTGATCATCGCCCTCGGGCGTCCCGCTGCGATGGCGCTCCTCGGACAGGAAGTGCGCATCGGCGCCGCGCGCGGCCAGCGCTTCGACTACCAGGGCATTCCGGTGATCGTCACCTATCACCCGGCCTACCTGCTGCGTAACCTGAACGACAAGGCCAAGAGCTGGGAAGACCTGCTCTTCGCGCGTCGCATCGCCCAGGCCGCGACTGCCTGAAAGACCCCTCGGCGCCCGATTTCTCTGTACGGGTAGCAATAATCTGCAGGGCAGGTACGCGAATCTGTCATTGCGGGTTCAAGCACCTGTCATGACGATTGCGGACATTGGCGGACTCCCTAACCCCGGAGCCCTTCCCATGTTCCGATTCACGCAGTGGCCGCTACGCACGGCCGCCTTCTCGCTGGCTGCGCTGGCCACGCTGTCCGCCTGCGGCAGCGACAACGATACCCCGACCACCGACACCGCCAGCACCTTGCCGACCACGCCCACGCTGGCCGGCCGCGCGGTGCTGCCCGCCGCGACCTTTGCCGACGGTCCGGTCTCTGGCCAGTACATCGGTGCGAGCCCGCAGAACGGCCAGACCGTGCCCTTCGCCAAACAGCCGGTGCAGGGTTTCTCGGCGGTGCTGCGCAAAGCGACGGCAGCTTCTCGGTGATGGCGGACAACGGTTACGGTTCGATCGAGAACTCGGCCGACTTCAACCTGCGGGTCTACACGATCCAGCCGGACTTCAAGACCACCAAGGGCGGCAACGGCGCGATCGAGGTGAAGAGCCACATCGAGCTGTCTGACCCCGACCACAAGGTGCCCTTCGCGATCGTCAATGAATACACGACGCAACGCGTGCTCACCGGTGCCGACTTCGACATCGAATCCATGCAGCGCGCCCCGGACGGCTCGCTCTGGTTTGGCGACGAGTTCGGTCCCTTCCTGCTGCACGCGGATGCGAGCGGCAAGCTGCTCGAAGCGCCGATCCCGCTGCCGGACTTCGACAACCCCGGCAAGCAGGTCCGCGCGCCGCAGAACCCCTTCAACGAGGAAGTCTCTGCCTTGCGCATCATGAATGCCGCTCGCGCGCATGCGCAGGCCCACGGCAACACCCGCACGCCGGTCTTCTCGCCGCACTACGTGATGCTCAAGTACGACACCAATGGCGTGAAGTCCTCGCAGGACTCGCACTACGCCCGCGGCAGCAACCCGCAGCCGGGCCTGACGCAGGCCGCGAGCGACGTGCTCGATCTTGGCCTGCTCAGGCGTGCCGGTTTCCCGGTGGTGAGCTGGACGGTGGACACCAAGGCCGAGATGACGACACTCCTCAAGGCGGGCGTGTCCGGCATCATCAGCGACCGTCCGGACCTGCTGCTCCAGGCGGTATCCGAATACGACGCCAACGGCGATGGCAAGGCGGGCGACTACCTGACGGCCGACGGCCTCATCGACCCGGCCAAGTTCGACGCCCAGGGGCACCGCGGCGGCCGCGACCTGCGGCCGGAGAACACGCTGCCGGCTTTCGAGGTGGCGCTGGACAACCTGATGACCACGATCGAGACGGATTCGGGCGTGAGCTCGGACGGCAAGCTCCTGCTCAAGCACGACCCGTATATCGAGTCCGCCAAGTGTCGCCGTACCGACGGCACGCTCTACGCCTTTGCGGACGAGAAGCTGATCCGCGATCTCACGCAGGCGCAGATCCAGTCCCAGTTCATCTGCGACAAGCTGATCCGCGGCGCCTCGCAGCTCAACGACCCGGCGCTCTCGCCGGTGTCGGCGCAACTTGCCACTGCGCGGGGCTATGTCAGCCCCTATGTGCTGCCCACGGTGCAGGATCTCTTCGATCTGGTCTCGGCCTACATCACCTACTACAGCACCGGCGCGGGCAGCTCGCATCCGCAGGCGGCGCTGCGGGTGAAGAACGCCCAGACCGTGCGCTTCAACATCGAGACCAAGATCAACCCGCGCTCGGATGCGGATGCCCACGGCAAAGCCTACAAGGACCGCACGGTCGGCTTCGAGCAGATGGCCGATACGCTGGCCGGTGCAATCGTCGCCGCCCACATGGAAGCCCGCGCCGACATCCAGAGCTTCGATTTCCGCACGCTGTTCCGGGTGCAGGAGAAGTTCCCGGCGATCCGCACGGTCTATCTCTTCGGCGACTTCCCGATCTACCCGACGGCCGACACCGACGACGGTACCAACATGCAGGACGAGGGCGGCAAGAACACGCCGTGGATGAACGGCCTCTACTGGCCGTATCGCAGCACGGTGATGAGCAATTCCTTCCGCGCGCAGACCTCCGGCGGCTTCGAGGGCATGGCGATCAGCCCGGACGGCACCAAGCTCTATCCCTTGTTGGAGAAGGCGCTCACCGGCATGGACGGCAAGACGCTGCTGATCCATGAGTTCGACATCGCCAGCCGCAGCTACACCGGCCGTCGTTTCCAATACAAGCTGGAGACTGCGGGCGTGTCGATCGGCGACTTCATCCTCTATAACGCCACGCAGGGTATCGTCATCGAGCGTGACAACGAGACCGGCAAGGCCGCAAAGCACAAGAAGCTCTACCAGATCACCCTGGGTGATGCGGGGGCTCCGGTGACCAAGCGCCAGCTGGTGGACCTGATGGCGATCGCCGATCCTTCGACGATCGCGGCGGCGGAAACCGGCAGCATCGGGGTGGGCGGCGGGCAATTCGCCATGCCCTTCGCGACGATCGAGGACGTGGTGGTGATGGACGACCACACGCTGGGTGTCATCAACGACAACAACTTCCCCTTCAGCATCGGCCGCCATGCGGACTCGGCGAAGCCGGACGACAACGAGTTCATCCTCCTCACGCTGCCGGAGAAGCTGAAGCTGCAGCAAGCGGCGTAGTGCAGAACGAAACGCCCCGGTTTTGCCGGGGCGTTTTCCTTGGAACTGTTGGCAATTGATGGCGCGCCGGGTGCCGTTTTTCAATCGAACTTCAGTCGATAAGTCAGCATCGGCCAGCCATGCTTGAGTCGCACCGACATCTGTGTGCGGCCGGCGCCATAAAGCCTGACGCGCACCCGTCCCTGTTCGATGGCGAGAGCAGAGTTGGGCGAAGGCTGCCAGTCCATGCCGGTGCGCAGGTAGGTGTCGTCGAAATCTGCCTCGCCGTTGGGCGAGGCCGTTACCTGGATCGGGGAGCCGGCGCGCACGAGCGTCGGATGACTGACACCGCCCGCCCCGGAAAGAAGCGTTGCGCCGTTGGCATCCACGCTGTTTGCTGGCGCGAGGTTCCGGCGGCTGCGCAGGCTGGCGAACGTCTCGCCCAGGCTCTCGAGCGATTCGCCATAGCCTTGCTTCGCGATGATCAGGCTGTGCAGGCCGAGCGCGTAGAGTTGCCCGAGCGGCCATGGAGTGAATTCGCGCACCATGGCTTCCAGTCGCACCAGCTCCTCGGAAGTTGGCGCGCTGGCCCAGCAGTCGTGGGCGCACAGGGACAGGGCAAGACCCATCGTTGCGCCGCCAACGACGCACGAGGTTTTCTTGCGAGCCGGGCCATGCGGTCCGGCGAAGCCAGGGCATGAGTGCATTGCGAGACTCCGGTGAGGCAAGGGCCTGCAGCTCGACAATGGCGGGAGCCTTACTAGGCATAGCACATCGCTGTCCGGCTTTCTCTGTCCGGCGCCGTGGGCCGCGCCCGGGATCGCTGGATGTGCCAGGGGCAGGGCATCCGCTCGACCGATTTTGATGTCCGAAAACGGCGAGCATCGAGCCGCGGGCAGGCTGATAATCGACCCATGGTTCCCGACGACGTCTCCTGCTACGCGGCTTTGGTCGCGCGCGATTCCCGCTTCGACGGACGCTTCTTCGTGGGCGTCAGCTCCACCGGGATCTATTGCCGCCCTGTCTGCCGCGTGCGCACGCCGAAGGCCGAGAACTGCCACTTCTATGCGAGCGCGGCGGCGGCGGAAGAGGAGGGCTACCGGCCTTGCCTGCGTTGCCGACCCGAGCTCGCACCCGGCCTGGCGACCATCGACACTGCCTCGCGGCTGGCCTGGGTGGCCGCACAGCGGATGGAGGCGGGCGGCGAAGCGGGGCTTGCTGCGCTGGCCACGCAACTGGGCGTGAGCGATCGCCACCTGCGCCGCATCTTCCAGGCAGAGTTCGGGGTGGCGCCTGTCGCCTGGTTGCAGACGCAACGACTGCTGCTCGCCAAACGCCTGCTCACGGATTCGCGCTTGCCCTTGGCCGACGTTGCCTTTGCGGCCGGCTTCGGCAGCCTGCGGCGCTTCAACGCGCTGTTCAAAACGCGCTACGGTCTTGCGCCCAGCAGGCTGCGCGAAGGCGCCAAACCCGCGGATGAAACGCTACCGCGCTTCGAGCTGGCGTACCGGCCGCCGCTGGACTGGCCGCGCATGCTGGCTTTCCTCGCCGGGCGCCGTATCGCTGGCGTGGAAGAGGTGGCGGAGGGAAGCTACCGACGTACCGTCAGCATCGATACGCCGGAAGGCGTGGTCTGCGGCTGGATCGCCGTCACCGAGGCCGCTAACCGTGCTGCGCTTGCGGTCGAGGTCGCGCCAGAGTTGCTGAAGGTCTTGCCGACGGTGTTGGCGGGAGTGCGGCGACTCTTCGACCTGGCCTGTGACCCGCAACCGGTGCTCACCGTGCTCGGGCCGCTGGCGGCAGATGCGCCCGGCCTGCGTGTGCCGGGCTGCTTCGATGGATTCGAGATGGCGGTGCGGGCGATCCTTGGCCAGCAGGTGACGGTGAAGGCGGCGCACACCATCGCCGGGAGGCTGGTTGCCGCGCTCGGCGTACCGCTGACAACTCCCTTTGCGGCGCTCACGCATCGGTTTCCGGATGCCGGGATTGTCGCCACGGCGGACGAAGCGCTGCTCGGCAGCCTGGGCATCGTGCGCCAGCGCAGCGCGGCGATCATCGCGCTGGCCCGCGCCGTGGTGGAGGGGCGGGTGGACCTCGCGCCGACCGCCGACGTGGAGGCCAGCGTCGCGAGCCTGCGCGCGATTCCCGGCATCGGCCCCTGGACCGCGCAGTACATCGCGATGCGCGCCCTGGCCTGGCCTGATGCCTGGCCGAGCGGCGACGTCGCGCTGATCAAATCCCTCGGCGCCGCCAACGCACGCGAAGCCGACCGCATGGCCGAAGCCTGGCGGCCCTGGCGCGCCTACGCCACCCTGCATTGCTGGCGCCGCCTTTCCGAACCCGCACCAGAGTCCGCAGCATGAACCCGCGTTACCTCAAGACCGACACGCCCCTTGGCACCATGTGGTTGGCCGCGCGTGGCGATAGCCTCATCGGCGCATGGTTTGAAGGCCAGAAGTACTTCCCGGCGATCGAACGGCCGATCTGGTCAGATGCGGAGGACCCGGTGCTGGGACGCGCGGCGGCGCAACTCAAGGAGTACTTCGCGGGCGAGCGGCGCGACTTCGATCTGCCCTTCGCTCCGGAAGGCAGTGGGCACCAGCGGGCTGTTTGGGCGGCCATCGCGCGCGTGCCCTACGGCGAGACCCTGAGCTACGGCACGGTGGCGCAATCGCTGGGTCGGCCTACCGCCGCGCGGGCCGTGGGTGCGGCGACCGGCCGCAATCCGATTTCGGTGTTCATTCCCTGCCATCGCCTGGTGGCGGGCTCTGGCGCCCTGACGGGCTATGCCGGCGGCCTTCCGCGCAAAGTTGCCCTGCTGCGCCTGGAGGGGCGCCCGGTCGATTGAACGCTGGGGAGACTTGACCTTCCAATTGTGGGAAGCTTCAGACTGCTTCCCATGAGAACGGGAAGGAGCACGTCATGACCCTCGCCACATCCGAAGCGCCCCGCAGCCGCGAAGTAACCCTTGCGGTGGAGGGCATGAGCTGCGCCTCCTGCGTCAATCGCCTGGAGAAGGTGCTGCGCGCCGTGCCGGGCGTGCAGAGCGCGTCGGTCAATCTCGCCACCGAGTCCGCGCGCCTGGCGCTGGACGAGACGGCCGGCGTTTCCGCCGCCGCGGAGGCGGTGCGCAAGGCGGGCTTCGGCGTCGCGGAAGACGAGATCACGCTCGCAGTGGAAGGCATGACCTGCGCGTCTTGCGTCGCTCGTGTCGAAAAAGCGCTAGGCAAGGTGCCCGGCGTGAGCGAGGCGACGGTCAACCTGGCGACCGAAACGGCCCGCGTGCGTGGCTTGCGCGGCGCCTTGGGCGCGGAACTCCTGGTCGAGGCGGTGGAACGCGCTGGCTACAAGGCGCATCTGCCGCGCGAAGCGACGCAATCCGAGGTCGATGCCAAGAGCAAGGTCTCTTTGGGCGAGGGTGCAACGCTGCTCATCGGCGCCGCACTCGCGCTGCCTCTGGTGCTGCCCATGGCCGGCGCGCTTGTCGGGCGCGACTGGATGCTGCCGATCTGGCTGCAATGGCTGCTCGCGACGCCGGTGCAGTTCATCCTCGGCGCGCGCTTCTACCGCGCCGGCTGGAAGGCGCTGCGTGCCGGTTCCGGCAACATGGATCTGCTGGTGGCACTGGGCACCAGTGCGGCGTACGGGCTGTCGCTCTGGCTCTGGTGGCGCCATGGCGAACATGCACACGCCTATTTCGAGGCCGCCGCGGCGGTGATTGTGCTGGTGCGCCTGGGCAAGTGGCTGGAGGCGCGAGCCAAACGCCAGACCACAGCGGCGATCCGCGCCCTGCAGGCCTTGCGGCCCGATCGGGCGCGCGTGCTTGGTGCGACCGGCGAACGGGAGGTCGCGCTGGCCGAGCTGCGCATCGGTGACCGGGTGGCGATCCGGGCCGGCGAGCGTGTACCGGTCGACGGCGAGATCGAGGAGGGCGCTTCCAGCGTGGACGAATCGCTGCTGACCGGCGAGAGCCGCGCAATTCCCAAGCAGGTCGGTGACAAGGTCATCGGCGGCGCTATCAACGGCGAGGGGCGGCTGGTGGTGCGGGTGACGGCGCTGGGTGCGGAGACTGTGCTCGCCCGCATCATCCGCATGGTCGAGGACGCGCAGGCAGCGAAGGCGCCGATCCAGCGCCTGGTCGACAAGGTGGCCGCGGTCTTCGTGCCAGTGGTGGTGGTGATTGCGCTGCTGACGCTGGTGGCGTGGGGCGTATCGGTCGGTGACTGGGAGCGGGCGCTGGTCAATGCAGTCGCGGTGCTCGTGATCGCTTGTCCCTGCGCGTTGGGTTTGGCGACGCCCGCGGCGATCATGGCCGGCACGGGCGCTGGCGCCCGCCACGGCATTCTGATCAAGGATGCGGAAGCACTGGAGCTCGCGCATTCCGTGCGCCGCGTCGTCTTCGACAAGACCGGCACGCTGACCCGCGGCACGCCGGAAGTGGTCGCGCAGGGCGCCCGCACGGGTTTCGCGGAGCCCGAGGTGCTGGGGCTGGCCGCGGCCTTGCAAGGTGCGGCCAGCCATCCCCTGGCCAGGGCGCTGCAAGCGAAAGTGCCTGCCGACGGCTTGCCCGCTGCGAGCCATCTGCAGAACCTGGGAGGGCGCGGCGTGCGTGGCGAGATCGATGGCCGCCAACTGGTGTTCGGTAGCCGGCGCCTGATGGAGGAGTCCGGACTGGATGTGGGCGGCACGGACGGCAGCGCGGCAGCGGAACGCGGCCACACCGTCTCCTGGCTCGCCGAAACCGCGCCCCAGGCGCGCGTGCTGGGCTGGGTCGCGTTCGGTGATCCGGTGAAGGACGAAGCGAAGGCCGCGGTGGCGGCGCTGCATGCCTTGCAGATCGACACGGCCGTGGTCAGCGGCGACAGCCGGGCCGCGGTGGATAACGTGGCGAAGGCGCTGGGCATCGACGAGGTGCGCGCTGAAGTCCTGCCCGAAGCGAAGGTCGAGGCCGTGCGCGATCTGCAGCAGGATCAAGGCCGCGTGGCAATGGTGGGCGACGGCGTGAACGACGCGCCTGCGCTGGCCGCGGCGGATGTCGGCATCGCGATGGGCGGTGGCACCGATGTGGCCATGCAGGCAGCAGGCATCACGCTGATGCGCGGCGACCTGCGCCTGGTGCCGGCGGCAATCGCATTGTCCCGGCGCACCGTGAGAAAGATCCGCCAGAACCTCTTCTGGGCCTTTATCTACAACGTAGTCGGCATCCCGCTCGCGGCGCTAGGCATGCTCTCGCCGGTGGTGGCGGGCGCGGCGATGGCCTTGTCGTCGGTCTCGGTGCTGGCCAACGCATTGCTGCTGACGCGCTGGCGACCGACGCAGGAGTGAGCGACATGATGAACATCGGTGAAGCGGCGCGCGCCAGCGGCGTGTCGAGCAAGATGATCCGCCACTACGAGCAGATCGGCCTGCTGCCGCAGGCCGTGCGTCGCGACAACGGCTACCGCCTGTATGGCGATACCGAGGTGCAGAGCTTGCGATTCATCCGCCATGCGCGAAACCTGGGCTTCGGGCTGGAGACCGTGCGCGAACTGCTGTCCCTCTGGCAGGACGAATCGCGTGAGAGCCGCGACGTGCGCCGACTGGCGACTGAGCACCTGCACGCGCTCCAACGCAAGGCGGAGGAGTTGCGGGTGGTGATGGCGGCGCTGCAGAACCTGGTGTCCTGCTGCCATGGCGATGCGCGGCCGGATTGCCCGATCCTGGAAGAGCTGGCCGGCGGGCTGGGTGAGGCTTCGAAGGTTGATCCAGCCTGACTTCGCACGTCGCCCCCCCAACCGGGTCTCGCGCGCGCAAACCCCTGTTTCGCTGCCCGACTTTGCGCAAAGCAACATCGAAAAGGCTTGAAAGCGCTTGCAAGCCCGAATACATTACGCCGGACTGTTCCGGCGCCCTTTTGGCATTCTCGTTTTCTACCCCGCGTCGAGCCTCGTCTTCGGGGCGAATTCGGGTCGGAAGGGCGGTGAATCAGTTCTTTGTGCGATCTGACTGCGGATCTCCTCCGCAGCCTTTGGCGGGCCGGCTTCTTGCCGGCCCGTTTTTTCATAGCAGCGGGCTCAGTAGCCGTGCGGCGTTCTCGGCGACGCGCACGCCGCGGCCGCGGGTGAGCCAGAGATTGCGGTCGAGCTCATACGAACTCGCCAGATAGCTCTCCTGCAGGGCGCAGAGTTCTCGGGTGAAGCCCGGCTCGTAGATGATCAGCGTGAGCTCGAAGTTCAGTCGGAAGCTGCGTACGTCGAGATTGGTGGTGCCGAAGAGCGAGAGCTCGCGATCTACCGTCACGCTCTTCGTGTGGAGCAGGCCGCCTTCGAACTGCATGATCCGCACGCCGGCATCGAGCAGGCGGTCGAAGAAGGAGCGGCTCGCATAGCGCACCAGGATCGAGTCGACCCGAGCCGGCAAGATCACCGTCACCCGTACGCCGCGCAGCGCGGCGGCTTCCAGGGCCATCGACAGCGGCTCGTCCGGCACGAAGTAGGGCGTCGTGAGCACGATCTCCTCATGCGCCGCGTAGAGCGCGGCGAGCAAGAGACGATGCGCGCCTTCACCCTCGAAGCCGGGCCCGGAAGGCAGGACCTGGACTTCGCCGCCTTCGGCCCAGGCCGGGCTGCCGGCTTCGGCGAGGCCAGGGGCCGCCATGTCCAGCGCCTGCCCCGTTTCCACGCACCAGTCCCACAGGAAGACGCCGGCCAGTACCTCGACGGCAGGGCCTTCCAGTCGGCACATGGCGTCGATCCATTGGCCGACGCCAGCGCCTTGCTTGAAGAATTCCGGATCCACCAGGTTCATGCTGCCGGTCCAGCCGATGCGTCCGTCGATGACGACGTTCTTGCGATGCAGGCGCAGGTCGAAGCGCACGAACGCCGCCCGCAACAGGCTCACGGGCAGGGCGGGGACGACGGCCACGCCAGCCTCCTGCAACTGGCGCGGCAGACGGCTGCGGAAAAAGACCTGGCTGCCAGCGGAATCAAGCAGCACGCGGCAGGCGACACCGCGTCGTGCGGCACGGCAGAGCGCATCGACCACTTCATCTGCAATGCCGCCCGGGTGCCAGATATAGAACTCCATCAACACGGTGTGCCGCGCGGCTTCGATGTCCGCGATCAACGCGCGCAGGATCGCGTCGGTGTCGGCCTTGAGCTCCAGCCGGTTGCCGCCCAGTGCCGGCAGGCCTATGGAGCCCTGTGCGGTGCGACGGATCGCGGCCCAGGTCTGGTCGGGACTGTGCAGGCTGGCGTCGGGCAGACGCCTTACCCAGGCCTGCAGGATCGGCATGAGCTCGGCCGCATGGCGGCCGCGTCGGCGGCCGAGCGGGCGTTCGCCGATCAGCAGGTAGAGGCCGGCGCCGAAGTAGGGCACCAGGATCGCGAGGAACATCCAGGCCAGCGAGGTGCCGGGCGGGTGGCGCTGTCCCAGGACGCGCAGCACCAGTACTACCACGATCAGGAAGTGGGTGCCGGCAGCGAGCGGTCCGAGTAGATGATCGAAGTTCATTAAGGGACGCGGTGTGGCGTCGGATGATCGCGCGGCGCGTCGCGCGGAAGCCGTCAAAGTCTCAATGGTATGCTGCGCGCCACTTTACGGAACAGGAACTGATCGTGACGAAGCGCGCTTGCGGAATGCTGTGCGTCGCGGTGGCGGCCCTCGCTACTGCGTCTGCCCATGCGGAATCCAACTACACGGTGTCGGTGACCCCCCTCTATATCGGCGATGCCGGCCTCGAAAACGGCGGCAAGGCGCGTCTGCAGAGCATGAACGGGAACATCTCCGGCAGCTGGAACCTGAACCAGGCTTCGAACATCGGCGTGCAGGTCGCCTATGCGCACGACGATTGGGAGTTCACCGATCGCACGGCACTGTGGAAGAACGTGACCCGCTATGGCGTCTCCGTGCCTTTCATGATGGCGCTCTCGCCGGAGTGGCGCCTGTCGGTGACGCCGAACATCGGCGTGGCGGCCGAGACGGGCGCGGGCTCGTCGGACGCCATCCTCGGCGGCGTGAGCGCAGGTGCCTTCAAGGTCTTCGGCGAGAACAAGGTGATCGGTGCAGGCCTGGCGGTGTTCAGCAGCATTGATCAGGTGCGAGCCTTCCCCTACGTGATCGTGAACTGGAAGTTCGACGACCACTGGCGCCTGGCGAACCCGCTGGCGGTAGGCCCCACCGGCCCTGCCGGTGTCGAGCTCTCCTATGATTCGGGCAAGTCCTGGGACGTGGGCGTGGGCGGCGCTTATCGTTCGGCGCGTTTCCGCCTGAACGAGAACAACGTGGGCGCGCCCAAGGGCGTCGGCCAGTACAGCACGCTGCCGGTGTTCCTGCGCGCCGGCTACGATGCCAAGCTTTGGCGCCTGGACGGCTACCTCGGCATGAGCGTGCTCGGCTCCATGAAGACCGAAAACGCGAACGGCGACGACGTGTTCAAGGAAGACCTGGACCCGGCGCTGATGGCGGGCGTGACGCTGTCGATCAACTTCTGATCCAGATGATCTGACCGGAATCGCCGACGGCGACGCCGGCCATAAAGAACAAGGGCGCCTGAGGGCGCCCTTGTTCTTTATGGCATCGCTTGCGTGCCTTCAGTCCATCAGCTCATAGAGCGGCAGGGTGAGGAACTCCACAAAATCCTCACGACAGGACATGTCGACGAAAACCTCGGCCGCGCGCTCATAGGTGCCCGCGGCGGCGGGCCCGACGAGAGCGACGATCCTGGCGAGCTCCTGCGGCGCCCATTCGCGCACAAGTTCGGCGGTGAGTTTGCGGCCGTCGTCGAGCACGCCCTTGGGCGAACGGATCCACTGCCAGATCTGCGAGCGCGAGATCTCCGCGGTGGCCGCGTCTTCCATCAGATTGTGGATCGGCACGCAGCCGTTGCCGGCGAGCCAGGAGCCGAGGTAGTGGATGCCCACATTGATGTTGTTGCGCACGCCGGCCTCGGTGATTGGCGTTTCCGGGCGGAAGTCGAGCAAGTCCTGTGCGCCCACCGACACGTCATCGCGCTGCTTGTCGATCTGGTTCGGGCGTTCGCCCAACACCGAGATGAACTCGGCCATCGCGGTGCTGACCAGCCCAGGATGCGCGACCCAGCCGCCGTCGTAGCCATCGGTGGCGTCGCGCCGCTTGTCGGCGACGATGCCTTTCATGGCGATCTCGTTTTTCTCCGGATCGTTCTTGATCGGAATGAGCGCACTCATGCCCCCGATCGCCGGCGCGCCGCGCTTGTGGCAGGTCTTGAGCAGCAGCAGGGCGTAGGCCCGCATGAAGGGCACGTTCATGGTGATCTGCCCGCGCTCCGCGAGACAGAAGTTGCGATCACGGCTGAACTTCTTGATGCACGAGAAGATGTAGTCCCAGCGCCCCGCGTTGAGCCCGGCGGAATGCTCGCGCAATTCGTAGAGAATCTCTTCCATCTCGAAGGCGGCGAGGATCGTCTCGATCAGCACTGTCGCCTTGATGGTGCCGCGGGGAATACCAAGCGCGTCCTGTGCGGCGCAGAAGATGTCGTTCCACAGTCGCGCTTCCAGATGGCTTTCCATCTTCGGCAGGTAGAAGTACGGCCCCGCGCCGCGCTCCAGCAGCGCCTGCGCGTTGTGGAAGAGATAGAGCGCGAAGTCGAAGATCCCGCCGGAGACGCGCTGCCCGTCGACCGTCACGTGCTTCTCGTCCAGATGCCAGCCGCGCGGCCGGACAAGCAGGGTGGCGGTGCGTTCGTTGAGGCGGTAAGGCTTGCCTTGCACCTCGAAGTCGATCTGGCGGCGGATGGCGTCGAAGAGGTTCATCTGGCCGTCGATCTGGTTGGCCCAGGACGGCGCGTTCGAATCCTCGAAGTCGCTCATGTAGGAGTCGGCGCCAGAATTGAGCGCGTTGATGACCATCTTGCGATCCACTGGTCCGGTGATTTCTACACGGCGACAGAGCAGGGCAGGCGGCAGCGGCGAGATGCGCCAGTCGCCGCCGCGGATCTCGGCCGTCGCCGGCAGGAAGTCGGGCCGTTCGCCTGCGTCGAGTCGGCGTGCGCGTTCTGCGCGCACCTTGAGCAGAGCCTGGCGACGCGGCTCGAACTGCCGGTGCAGGCGGGCGACAAAGGCCAACGCCTCCGGCGTCAGAATCGTCTTGATCGCGGCGTCCGACGCCTGCGTCGTCGCGGCCAGAATGTGCATGCCAGCGGGCAAATCGGTTTTCATTGCTTCACTCCAGGGCTTCGATTCGAAGATCAACTGAACGAAGTGTAGAAAGGCTTGCCGACGAAAAGAAGACACGCCAAGATCAATCCACTTTTGCATGGATCGCAAAGATGGATCGCTTCAAGACCCTCCAGGCCTTCGTTCTTGCTGCCAACAAGGGCAGCCTGTCCGCCGCGGCCTTGGCCGAAGGCGTCAGCCCCGCCGTGATGAGCCGCCGCCTCGACGCCCTGGAAGCCCGCCTGGGTGTGAAGCTCATGGTCCGAACCACACGGCGCTTGGTGCTGACTTCGGAAGGAGAAGCCTTCCTTGAGCAGTGTTCGCGAATCTTCGACGAGCTGGATGCAGCGGAAGCGGCGGTCAGCTTGGGCGGATTGCAGCCGAGCGGTGATCTAAAAATCAGCGCGCCTGCGGGATTCGGGCGGCGCCATGTGGCACCGATTCTCGGCGAGTTCCTCGAGGCGCATCCCCTCGTAGATGCCAGCCTCGATCTGACAGACAGGACCGTGGATCTGGTGGAGGAGGGCATAGACTGCGCCATCCGCATCGGCGAGCCACCCGATTCCAGCCTCATCTCCATCCGGCTCGGAAGCATGCGGCGCGCCGTGGTTGGCAGTCCCGAGTACTTCGCCCGAAACGGGCGTCCGCTGCATCCCAGCGAACTCGCCCAACACAATTGCCTGACGCTGCGGCAGCAGCGTGGGTGGCTATTCTCGGATCCCGCAAAACCGGGGGAGGTCCGCCTGCTGAAAGTCGGGGGGCGTTTGGTCTGCAACGACGGCGCGGTTCTGCGCGAACAGAGCTTGCGCGGTGCAGGTTTGTGCTGGAGATCCGAATGGGAGGTTGGCGAGGATGTCCGCGCCGGCCGACTCCAGACCGTTCTCGACGAGTTCTCCGCGCCTCCAATGGGCATCTACGCGTTGATGCCTCAGCGCCGCCTGGCGCCTTTACGACTGCGACTCTGGATCGACTTTGTCCGTGGTCGATTCGGCTCAACCGACTATTGGAGTCGGGCCGGTGTCGCGGGCTTTAGGAATCCGGTATCGCCGGAGACGATTGAGGGGCTGTGAAGGGGACCGGTTCGGCAGAAAACTCCAATACCCAGCGCGACTTGACTGGATGGCCTTCGAGTTCTCCTGGCTGTATCGGCAGGGCGCGGATCATAGCTTCGATCCGGCTCGCGATATCACGCATTTCGGGTTCTGCGTCGACGTCGATCCGATCAATCAAGCCCTGCTCGGAAAGATAAATCGTGAAAGTGACTTTCCCGTGAACCAGCGCCGCACCAGCCGCAGGAAGGAAGTCCGCAACTTGTTGCGCGAACTGTGGACGCACGTTCAAGGTTTCGGCAGGCAGGTAGCCCGCAAGACCGATCTCCAGGAGTCCGCGAGGATCGAGGGCGGAGGGTTTGGAGGGTGCGGCCGGATGTGGGCTGTGAGCGATAGCCTTGCCCGACTCCCGCACGGGCATCGTTTGGGAAACGGTGCCCTGTTGGGAGATCGGTTCCGGTGCGTGGCTGTGTCGTAGTGCCAAAGAAATAGCCCGCCTAGCTGCGGGCTCCGGGCTGACGTCGGGCTGAGAATGCCCGGCAAAAGTCAGTAGGCTGTAATGCAACACCAAGGAGATACCGACAGCACTCAATATCTCCTGATGTCTTCTCAGGTAATCAACGCTCACCAGCAGTCACTTGACGTTGCACCCTTTGCTCCTGCTTGGTTGAGCGTCAGCGTGCCGCAGCGGTCCGTTGCCATGGGGCCAGTCGGAACAGCCTGCAAGCGGAAAGTGGACGCTGTCTCCGTGCCGGAATAGCTGATCGTGTAGTTCTTGGTGGCCGTTGTTTCCCGTGGGGACCGCTGAACTGGCAGCGCAGGAGGATTAGTCGACGTGGGAACAAGGTAGCTGTTGTTCTCGGTGTAATACCGCTCCAGATATTGGGCCATTTCACTCAAATCGGCCTTCGCCTGGGCCCGCTTGCCGGAGCGAACATGCTCTTGGTAGCTGGGCATCGCAATGGCCGCAAGGATGCCGATGATCGTGACCACGACCATCAATTCGATAAGCGAGAATCCGCGGGTTTTTTTCATGCTGCGAGCTTTCCTTAGCGGGGAATCAACTCACGCCAGCTGATCCGCGACCCCCCTGCACCGCGTAGATCAAGAGGCGTGGATTGCGGCTTCTGGTCCGTGCTATGCGTGAGGTCGGTGGGGTTCGATACCGCTGCCCCGCGAGTACTCTCGCCGCCGGGCAGGATTACCCGCGTTCCGCCAGGGGCGAGGCCTGTCGAAACGCCGGCAAGAGGCGTGTCTGCGGTGGTGAATTGATTGTCGCCGTTGGTATCGAATACTGCCCACGACAGCAGGCCACCATTCGCATAATCCACAGCCATCAAGTATCCGCTCCCACCGAACTCGCAGGGGGAGGAGCTCGGGATGAGTGTGTTGTAGAACAGGACGCCGCTAATGATGAAGGGCGCTCCGGTTACGCGCTCGCCAGTGGTCGGCAGATCTTCCACCCAGCCCTTCTTGGCACCCCAGTCTATAGTCAGATCCGTTACCGTCCGCCCGGCGGATACATTCGAAATCGTCTGGACGAGCAGGTCCGAGCGCGGTACTTGCGCCCCACGGTCCCAAATGCCGTACATCGACTGTACTTGAGTACTCGATATGTCAGCGATCTCCAGATATTTGCCCGTGCCGAAATAGACGAGCGGGGTATCTACGTTCAAGGGGTGCCGAGTGACCTCTGGCGGAGTGGTAATCGGTTGCTTGCCAGCCGCGGGGCAGGTCGCTGCAGTGGTGGTGCATGCCGCGCCTAGGAGGGACGCGCTCCAGAGATTGGGGTTGCTCGACGATACGTCGAAACGCCACATATTGCCTTTCAGATCGCCCGCATACAGGGTTTCCGGCACTCCGTCCGCGTTGGCGTCAAAGCCCGTTACGCCCGCCAATCCGTTGGAGCCTGTGCTGTCAACGACGATCTTCTTGAAGTTTCCGGTCCAGGTTGAGCCGCTGCGTTCGATGAACAGGATGAACAGTGCTGCCTTCTGGTTGGTGCTGTTATAGCCGTTGCCGACGATAGCGGCCCACTTGTTGTTGGCCAACTTGGTAATCAGCGGTTGGGCAAACACATAGCCCATGTCGCCGTCCGTGTCGTCCGTACCTTTGAACTCCCAAAGCACGAGGCTGGAAGCATTGCTCTCACTGAACGCGGAAGGATCGGTGATGTCCAGACCGTACAGCCCCTTGCCTCCCTGCCGCATGCCGCCGACGAGCACGCTTTTCCAGCCGGTACCGTATTGCACATCGGCGGCCTGAGGGCTGCCATCGACGAAGAATTTATGTGATGTCTTGTAGGCTTGGCTGCTGAGTCCGCCGAGATTCGTGTAGACCTCGGAGGGTACAAAGGCCAATTGCTCGACACCAGTGTTCGCATTGAAGGCGTGCAACATCCCGTCGTTTCCACCCACATAGACCATGGGGGTGCGCGTGGTTCGAGCGCCCCGCCAGCCGTAGTACGAGGGATTTAGATAGGCCGGCAAGTACAGATATTGGGACGAATACTGGCCGCTCGGCACGCCGACGTAGAGCGGATTCGAGTCAACAATGTCACCCAGTTTGCTGGTAAGTCGCTGACGGAACTGCGCCGACCCGGTTCCTTCGTTGCCAGCGTCGCCGCGCAGGTAATTCAGTCGATTCTGTCCGACAGAAGCGGTGTCGGAACCTTGAATTGCAGACTGTTGGGTGGTGCTCAGACTAGCCCACCGGAAAGGCACACCAGTGCGCGTATCGCCGTTTACCGTGATGATGCGGCGCGAGTCTGCAGCGGGAAGCTGTGCAGCAGCGCTCCAGGTCATGGTGCCAATACTGCCATCCGTTCCGATCGGGAATGCGCGGAGATCGCCCTCCCAAGACTTCGGGTTGAAGACCGCTTGGTAGATCTTTGACCCAGACTGCAAGGAAGACGAGTTCGTTGCCACCGCCGAGGCTGCGGAAGCGTTGACGATTGCTTCGAAAGCGGCACTGAGGGATTGCTCGAGCGCCCCTGGATTGGTGACGTAGAAGAAATTGTCGGGCTGGCCGTCGGAGCCGGCGCTGCCATCGACACGCTTGGAGTCCCATTCGCTCTGCATATTGGGCAGCGCATTCCCATCCGAGTCCTTGAACCCGCCCCATTTTGCGGCGTAGTACAAGGGGTCTTTCAACGAGGTGCCTGTGGCGCCCGTGGCTTGAAAGACTGAGGAGCGAGCCGTCCGCGCCGATTGGTCCGCGCACGAGTTGCAGCCACCGCTGGTGTTGATTTTCGTGGCTACGTCGGAGCCAGTGACTGTGATGTTCTGGCTGTCGGTGTATGTGAAGTTGTAAATGCCGGAATAGAAATGGGGGCCGTCCTTGCTTGTTCCGGAGATCACGAAACCAAAACCTTGGGGGCTGCCGGTCGATGCGGCGATCACTTGCGTCGTGACAGTGATTTGATTCCCGCTGATCGTATAGCTGAGGAGACCAATGACGTCCTGGTCGTAGTCGCCGCCTTGGTTGGAGTCTTCCCAGTTAATGTAGTACTTGCCGCTGGTGGCAGTCTTGTCGACCTGCTTGAAGTCCACGATCGTCCCGGTGCCAAAACGTCCTGTTGCGACATCCGACCTGTCCAGTCTATAGGCCGGCTGAATGACGACCGGGTTATTGCCGACGGTGACCTCGATGCGTGGCACATTGGTAGCCAACGCGACTCCATAGGTGGTGACCTTGTAGGAAGTCTGGTCTTGGTCCCCGATGGCAGGCGTGCTTCGGATTCTATGTGTGTGCGCGTAATATGCCGCGCCTGCAATGCCATAGCCACCCTCCAGAGAAGGGGCTTCTGGGCAGATTCCGTTTACAGACGCGAGTGCACCAACACTCTTGAGCGTGCACAGGCCGTCATATGTTGCGCCGCTGCGACCAACATATGCAGTGGTGATGCCCTCTCCCGTGCCAACGGCGTTGGTGTAAGTGGAAAGAGTGTCGAAAGTAAAGGCCGCGTCGATCTGGTCGGTATCGTAGGAGGAGACGCTGGCATTGATCGCGAGAATATTGAGAGGGGAGCAATAATTCTGGCTTGTCACTGGATCGTGACGCGCAGATCCGGTGACGGGAGCCGACAGGCCGACCGCTGAATCCTTCGAGCCGGAGTGTGTGTAAGCAAAAGCGCTGACTTCAGACAGCCCTGCGAGATAGCGCAGCGACTCGACATACATTTCGCTCATCGGGTTGCCCCAAGACGAGCAGTTGCCCTCGGTTGCAGGGTAGCCTTGCGCGTTGCTGCCCCCGGACGACACGATACCAATTTGCTGATAGTTGCAGGAGTCCGAGTTTACATAGCTGCGGTCAGAATAGCTCCAGCCGTAAATCTTCAAGGCATTGAGGGTCTTGAGAATGCCATTGGCTCCGGTAAAAACACCTGTGCTTGGATTGACTTCGTCTTGAGTGGCGTCAGTCCCATTGGAGAGGGCAACTTCGGCGTTTTTGCGAAGAACGCCACCGGAAATGTTCTTTGCGTAGCTTCCCGTGACCAGTCCGAAATAGATCGACGGTTTTCCGCCGTTTGTACTGGCTTCGCCATATTTCTGAAGCAGGCCGACCGGCTTGTAATTCCCGTTTGGGTACAGCTTGCACGATTCGGTGCCAAGCAGGCTTGAAACGCAGACTTGCACGCGTGCCGTGAAGTTAGGCCCTGCGCCATTGTCAGTCAGGCCCACCGTAGTACTGGGATTCTCAGCGGAGGCGGGAATTCCGGACAGGACGCCCGCACCGGTGCCATATCGGTTGCCGTTAGAACGAACGCCGCCAAAGCTGGATTGCGAGTTGTTATATTCGCTATACCACGAGCACTGGCTTTTTTCGTTTGCGGCCCACAGAGCATAGTTACCGCGGGCGGCCCGAATCAGCGGGGGCTGGGTTGTCGTTTGAGATTGGTTCGCAGTATCGAATGTGGTGTTACAGAACGTGATGCCCGTGCGAGTCAGATTGGTGACGGTGTAAGTGGCGGCGACCAGCGTGGTACTGACGCCGAAGTCCAAAGTGAACTTGGATGTATTGCACGTGCCGGCGGCGTCCACGGAGTTGCAGGTGGAGACGACGGCATAATAGGTACGCCCGCCCCCTACCAGTGATACTTGGTCGCCCACTTTTGCAAAGCCTGTTGAGAGCGTGTATTCCTTGGACGTGGTCGTATCGTTTGAAGAGAGAACCAGCGACGCTGTGGAGGCCGTAACTTCGCTGAAAGGCGTAAGCTCACTAATGGCCGGCATGTCTGCGCTGCCGTCGCTTTTGTAATACTTGGCCCAGGAGTGGGCGTCCGTCGGCAGGTGGGCGCGTTCAAGTACTGTCGTGCCGTTGACGTCGGTCGAGCGCAGGCCTCCATACAGGACCTTGCGCATGATGTCCGCGCGGGACATCGATATCCAATTAAGGAAGTTCCCGCTCCATTGGCCGCTGCATTTCTTCGTGCTGGTAACGGAGGCGGGGCTGAATCGGCCGTTGCTGTTGTCGTACGTATAGCATTTCGTGTAGTCGAAATAGCCATAGTAGTTAATGGAGTGCTTGTATGTCGTCTCCCAGGTGCCGTCGCTGTCGAGGTCCGAAAAGTCGTTGTAGGCCTTATAGAACAGCTGATGGTCACGCGACACGTTGAGCATCACGATCGGCGGTGCGCCACTGGCGGTGAATAGCGGGACGTCCGGCAGATTGAGCGCCTGTACAGGCTGCGAGAGTGCCAAGGCGGCAGCCGCGCAGAGCCAGACGCGCGCGAAAGAGATGGATTGGCTGAAACGTTTCATGGAGTTCGCCTCGGTCAATGACGTCATTGCGGACGATAGGAGCTTTGGAGCAATACCTGCGTATCGCTGTTCATGCCGGTGGCGTGGACGGTCGATCGGAATACCGGGGCAATCCCTCCGGATCCGCATCCCGCGCATTTCGCGACACCGCCGAACTCCACGAAATAGCGTGGCGCCTGCGCGAGAGTCGTAGATAGGCCATTCGCCGCGGTGCGCTGCACCGCCACGGTCTTGAGCGGACTGGGGGGTGAGGTCCAGTTGTACGAGAAGGGGTCGGGTGCTGAGCCGGTGGCACACAGCCCGTTCGTGCAATCTGAAACATACTCGAAGACGCTGTGATCCTTGGCTGCAAGTTCGGCACGCCGCAAGGTAATCTCTGCAGCTTGTAGAGACACGGCCCGATCGCGGCTAAACGCACCCATGCGTTCCTGCAATGTCGCCCCTTGCATGCCTGCGATGCCAATCATGAGTAGTACGAGCAGGAAAATCAGAACCACGACAAGAGAAAAGCCTGCTTGTCCTCTTGCAGTGTTCCTCGGAGTGATTGTCATCGGTTGCATTCCGGCACTCACTGGCGATTGCGAAGAGAGATTGTGAAGAACACCGGCATGCGAAGAATCCGGTCGGTCGGCGTGATCTGGGCGCCGTTGCAGCCCCAATACGTTTGGGGGGCGGTGGTGACAGTGGTGTCTGTGCTGCGAGTGATCACGCAAACGCGAATGGCACGGACCTGGCTCCAGTCTGTAACCTTTTCTGCGGAGACATACTTGCCTGTGCCGCTCGTATCTATCTGGCCGTACAGAAGCTGAAAATCGTCCACTGCTTCGGCGATCTCTTCATCCTGTTGAGCAGTCCCTCTCAAAGTGCGGCGGATGAGTGTTCGCCGACCGCTGGCATCTCTCAGGAAGAAATAGCTCGTCACGAGATCGAAAACCTCGGCCGCCTGATCGTATGCCCTCGGGAAAGAGTCTGTAGTGTTTGAACCAGTCTGATGTTGCAGGGTCAGCGTTCCGCTTGAGGAAGATGCACCGGTAACTGTGAATACGGCTCCGCTACTGCAGTCCGAAATTACGGCGGTATCGCCCAAGGTGAAAGCGCCGGTTGGGGCGGTCAGTGCAACGGTGTCGTTGGCAGTGGCCATGGCGGCATTCAGGCGCCAGCCATCATTGGAGCTGTACTGAACCTTGAGTACGTCAGTTCCGGCGAGGCGGCCAGTAATGCCGGCATCGGTCGGTTGCGAATTCTCGTATCCGAGCAAGGGCCCCGAATAAGTCGTGCTACTCGTCGCCGCTGTTACCTGGTTGACGGGCGCGATTTCGCGGTTGCAGCCAACGAAGCCTGCCATGCGTGCATCGCGGCCCATAGAGAAGGTGGCGTAGCGGAAACTCTCCTGGATGCGCGAACGATTGTCCGCGACACGGGAGGTACCACTGCTTGCCAGAAAAACTGCGACGACGACGCCCGAAATGAGTAAGCCCACTGTGAGGGCAACCATCACCTCAACAAGCGTGAAGCCGCGTGTCTTTGCGGAGGAGGCGAGGATCGGTTTCATGGTTGGAACGCCATCGTGAAGCGTTGCGAGGTGGCGCTACTGTCGCTTGCGCGGCCGTCCTTTACTGACCAGAAGATCTTGATCACGACGATCCCCGAACCCGAGCATTGCGCGTCAGTTATCGTTCCCCGGTCGAAGAGCGTTGCGTCATCGAGACAAACTACGCCGGTTCCCTGCGGGAGCTCTCTGCCGAGTCGCGTCCGCCAAGCGCCCGCATCGTCAGCGGCCAACTCTGCCGCGGTACATGAGGTGGGAGAAGCGTTGGATGAGCTTTGCGAGCACGTGCCTACGGCGGTCGAACTACTCACGGTGCCTAACGCAGCGACATACCGGTTGGGGCTGACACCGTCGCCGTAAGCAACCGTGTTTGTCCGCATTCGTTCGGCAATGTCCTGCGCCTCGACCGCTGCAAGGGAGTGGAAAGCCGACTCGTTATTTCTGCCTAACGTGCGCGAGAGCAGGCCGGCAAGCCCAAGCAAGGCAAATGAGAGGAGAAGCAGGGCCACCATGTTTTCGATCATGGTGATCCCTCGCTGCAGACGACGGATTAGGGAACGGTTCATGGCAGGTGGCTCAGGAACAGTTGGAGCTGGTGGGTTCTGTCCGCAGACTGCCGCTCATGCCGATCACGAGCTCAGTCCCGGTAACGCCGGGTTTGCAGAAACGGATGCGGCCGCTTGCCGTCAGTTCGCCTGTTGGTCTGGCGTCGACGTTTTGCACGCTGGAAAGAGTGCCTTCGGAGGTTGGCGTCGCGGTAACGACTTTTTCTGGCGGACGGACGCGCAGGATTGTTTCCCCGCCATCCAGACTTCCGCTGCTGTTGGTGTCGACATAGACAAGCCAGCCGTTGCTCCAGTCCGTGCTGCCCGCGCAGGCAGAGGCAGTGCCGGATCGCACATCCGCAGGGCAGACACCAATGCTGCCGCCACGCCGGGTTGCCTCGATGCGCGCGTAAGAAATATCAGCGCGCAGATTCGCTGCCGCCGTGGTCAAACGGCGCCCGGCGATTAGGGATGTGAAGCTCGGTACTGCAAATGCAACGCCGATCGCGAATATCGTGATGGCCACCAGCAATTCGATAAGTGTGAAACCCCGAAGGCGAGCGGGTTGCGCGGTAGGCACGGTGGACGGGCTCCAGACTGGGTTGGAGCGATGGTCTCGTCCGGCCCGGTGATGGGCTAGCGCAAAGCGACAAACGGGAACGCACCTTTGATGGGCGGCAGGAGGTGCCGCGGCGGGCGTGACTTAAGTCGCGTGGATGCGACTCTGGCGGGGGACGTGGCGGGCGAGGAAGTCCATCTGGTCGGCCAGAATGTTCCGGTTGCAGAGGATCAGGTACTCCGCCTTGTTTGGAACGTAGGGCGCATAGAGCAACTCCATGCGCGCCTGCTCGGGTGTGCGGCCCGCTTTGCGTTGGTTGCAGGCGCGACAGGCGGTGACGACGTTCATCCAGACGTCGCGGCCACCCTGGACTACGGGCACGACGTGGTCACGGGTCAGGCGTTGGCCGGAGAACGGATGGCCGCAGTAGCCGCAGGTGTGGCGATCTCGCTGGAAGAGCTCGCGGTTCGAAAGCGGAGGTGTTTGCAGCAGCGCCTGTGCGGCGAGCGCCTTGCCGCGGATGGCGATGATGCTGTTCGTGATGATCTCGGAACGCTCGCCGGAGCGATGCTGGACGCCGCCGCGGAAGGAGAACTCATTGTCGCCGGCATTCCAGGCCACCTGGTCACGCGCGTGGTAGATGACGGCGTGCTGCCAGCTGATCCATCGGAACGGCTGCCCATTGACGTCCAGCGTCAGGATCAGCGGACGTCGCGACGCGTTGGCGTGCGTGCCATGTTCAACGAGGATCACCCCGGCCTCCCTCTATGATCGACGCGGTTGCCTCAAGCATACGCCGAGCCAGTGTGAATTCAATGTTTCCACGCGAAGGAATTGCGCCGTTCAGGGGATCGCTGTTGTTTCGTGCGCTGCTGTTTTCGATGCTGCTCCACGCGGCTTTCCTGTTTTCCCAGTCAGTTCCGGGTTCATTCCGTTTGACGGGCGAGAGGCGAATACCTGCGAAGATCGCTCCGCGGCAGCAGACTGTGTCGCAACCCGAAGCCGTGCCATCTGCTCCTCCAGGCGCGACGACCGCCGCCCGTGTCCTGGCGGCTTCGCAGTCCCGGAGCCGGTTGGCCCGGCCGGAGCCAGCGACCAAGTCCGCGGAAACAGTGTCGGCGCCTCAGGCGAGCGCCCCCTTCGAGGATGTGGTGCCGCTCACGCCCGAGCAGGGGCGTGCAATGCGGGCGTTCAGAATCGCCATGGCCGAGCGAGTTGCTGTGGCGCTACCAGCGGCGCTTCCGGCCTTCGAGGCGACCGTGAGCGTTCGCTACGCTTCAAACGGGACTGTGCTGGGTATTGATTTCGACGCAGGAGATCGTGGCGCCCGCGAGTGGCTGAAGGCCGCGTTCGCCGCGGCCGCCAACGTCTTGCCCTTGCCGCAAGAGCTCAATGGGCGCGCGATCGTCCTGGAGTTTCCTGTGTCTTGGCAACCCGACGAGGCGTCCGGCAACTAGCCGTTGCTGAACGTCGTGGCCCGCAGCCCGCCCGCCAAGTCGAAAGGTGGGCGCCAGCCGAGTTGTTCCCTGATCCGGCGACTGTCGATGGCCAGCGAGCCGGTCAATCGCGACGCTTCAGCGCCGCGTCCCGCCAGATGCAGGGCGCCGCTCAGAAACCACTGCGGTAACGGAATGAGCCGGGATGGAAGACCGGAAGCCTCTGCCACGGCCCGCAGAAGTTCGGGGGTGGAGACCGGCGAACCGTCATCGACCAAAAAGGTGTTATTGAGCGCTGCAGGATGCGTGGCCGCTTGGAGCAACGCGTCACAGAGGTTGCCCACATAGACGAGGCTGCGTTCGTTCCGGATGCCACCCAGCGGCAGCCACCAGCCCCGCTGCACCCAGCGCATCATGGCCGCGAAGTTCGCGCCGACGCCAGGGCCATAGATGAGTGGCGGGCGTAATACGCAATACGGCACGCCGCTCGCCGCGATAGCTTCTTCCGCGGCCCTTTTGCTGTGGGCATAGGCGTCCTGCGGCGCCGGCTCACAGGCGTCGTTAAACGGAGCGCCCGGTCGAGTCGACTCGCCGCACACTTTCACGGTTGAGGCGAAAATCAGCCGTTTCACGCCTGCTCCTGCCGCGGCGATGGCCAGACCGCGCGTCGCATCGACGTTTGCTCGGAGGAAGGCCGTTTCAGGGTCTGCCTCGGTTTCGTGCAGGACGTGGACACGGGCCGCAAGGTGGAAGACGCAGTCGACACCCGCCACCGCAGACGCCCAGAAGGTGTCAGGCCCGAGATCGCCCACGATAACGGCCTCGTCCCAAGCACCCTCATGCGGCGAGCGCAGTGCCGCGCGAACTCGCCAACCTGCTCGCTGGAGCGCGTCGGTGAGATGGCGCCCGACGAATCCGTTGGCGCCGGTGACTAGCGCGAGCGGACGTTCAGCCACGGATCACAGTCTTGAGTGCGAGCCAGAGCTTGCGGGTGGGTGTCAGCGAAACGCGGTGTGTGAGCACGCGGGCACCGTCTTTACGGATTTCGGAGAGCGTTTCGCGATAGATCGCGGCCATGATCAGCCCAGCCTTCTGCGGGCGTCGGTCTTCCTTGGGCAGGAGGGCGAGCGCCGTGTCGTACTGGGCTTCCGCCCGTTCGATCTGGAATTGCATCAGCGCCGCGAAGGCCTCCGAGTGCTCGCGCTCCGTAATGGCGCGGGCCGGCACATTGAAGCGCTGCAACTCTTCGACAGGCAGGTAGATGCGTCCGCGCATGGCGTCTTCGCCCACGTCGCGGATGATGTTCGTGAGCTGGAATGCGAGGCCCAACGCATGGGCGTACTCCAGCGTGCGCGGATTCGTAAACCCGAAAATCCTGGCCGCAAGCAGTCCGACGACACCGGCGACGCGGTGGCAATAGAGTTCCAGACCCTTGTAGTCAAGGTAGCGGGACTGGGTCAGGTCCATTTGCATGCCGTCGATGATCTCAGCCATGTGCGCGTGCGAGAGATCGAAATCGCGCACGACCGGAACCAGGGCCTGGCCGACCGGGTGCTCGGGCTTGCCGCCATATACGGCTTGCAACTCGCCGCGCCACCAATCGAGTTTGGTCTGGGCGAGCGAGAGATCGTGACATTCGTCCACGACGTCATCGACCTCGCGACAGAAAGCGTAAAGCGCGGTGATCGCGCGACGCCGCTCGGGCGACAGGAACAGGAAGCTGTAATAGAAGGACGAGCCGCTGGCCGCGGCGCGTTCCTGGCAATAGTCGTCAGGATTCATCGTTTCATGTTTAGCGCACGCCAGGTCAGGCGCAGCCAGTCCATTTTCCTAAGCTTGGGGCGTTGGCGGAATACATCGTGGCCCGCCGCCTCGATTGCGTCGAGGATCGTCAGGCCACCTTGCACCACCAACCGGAGTTCAAGGCCGAACCGCCCCCGCATCCTCAATGCCAGCGGCGCGCCTGCCTGCATGAGCCGGCGGGCGCGATCAACCTGGAATTGCATCAGAGCTCGCCACGCGTCGTCCACTTTGGCCTCGGCAATCTGGCCTTCGGTGACGCTGTGGTATCGCAGGTCTTCCTGCGGAAGATAGACGCGACCCTTTGCCCAGTCGATCGCAACGTCCTGCCAGAAATTGATGAGCTGCAGGCTCGTGCAGATCGCGTCGGACTGGCGAAGACTCTCCGCGTCCCCGGTTTCAAACAGGTGAAGCATCAGGCGCCCGACGGGATTCGCCGACCGGGTGCAGTAGTCGGCAAGTTCGGCGAAGTCCTCGTAGCGCGTCTTGCTGACGTCCTGCGAAAAGGCGTTGAGGAGATCGCGCATCGGTGCCGTTGGCAGCCCGTGCTCCCGGATCGCGGCCTGCAGGCGGGCGAATATCGGATGCGATATCGCCGTACCTGCGTCGATGGCATCCAGAAAGCTGCGGTAGCGGTCCAGCTCGGCCAGGCGCGCCTCGGCAGGCTCGTCCCCCTCATCTGCGATGTCGTCGGCGCTGCGCGCGAAAGCGTAGAGCGCTTCAACCGCAGGGCGTTGCCGGGCCGGGACGAGGAGGGAGGCGACGGGAAAGTTTTCGTAGTGGTCGACCGGCATGGGCGCCGGAGTATAGCCGCACACGCGGTAGAGCCGTCGTCACCCGTCCCGGAATGCCGTATCTGGACAATCCTGTCGTAGTGCGGAGGTCTCAAGTTGCGACGGAAACGGTCGAAGTTGACCTGTGTTGATTGCCCGTTCTCCAAGCCCGCTCCATGTGCGCACATCTGCATTGGCGCTCTGCGAACAGAGGTAACGGAGCTTTGTCATGCTTGAGGTCGGACACGCGTTGCAGCAAAGTTGCAGTGCAGTCCGGAGTCGGCTGAAGCTGGTGGAGTGGTGCTGTCAAACAATTCCGTTTGGATGTTCTTTTCTTGATCCGTGTTGAAGGTGGTTCGACGCGCTAAGCAAGGCCAGCTCTAATTTTCCTTGAACCGAAACGCGCTGAGATGTTCAAACTCATTCGCCGGTGAATTTCGTCGGCAGGAGAGGCGGAGAATGGAACAAATGGCAGATGGTCGCGAAAAATGGGCTGAGTTGGTTCGGCAGTGGAACCACACCCGGGAGGTGGCGTTTGATCTGCGCAGTCAGGTCACACATCAAGTCACCCAACACCTCCTGAGTGGGGGTAAAGCGCCTTCGCCACGTGTCCTCGAGCGAGTTCAACTGCTTGAGGCGGAAGAGTCCCTGCTGAGACGTGAGATGGACAATCTTGCGAAAGCGATATACCTGTAGCCGAAGGCGATTGAAGAACGGGGCTCTGCGGAGCCCCGTTTTTGTTTTCCGGACACGTCTTCAGGCGGCCTGTACGTTAAGGCCGCGCCAGCACACGCTGAATACGGTCTCGTTCGCACACAGGAACAATGCGTTGTCCCCGTCTGAAGCTGCATTGAGGACCATCTGCACTCGCGCGATAGCGGTGTGGGCGTGCTCGACGGCGACCTTGTGCAGCGCTCCGTCAAGGCCCTCCTCGGTTGCCAGCCGCCCAAGCAGGTCGAGACACGCATTTCCGGGGGCCTGAACGCGATCGGTTTCGTAGTCACCGATCACGACGGCGACGCCGATGCGCTTGCCGTTGGCCCGAATCAGCGCAACCGGCAAGGGGTCCGGGTTTCGGGCGAGTACACCGCTGATATCCATGTCGTCCTCCTCTCCTGGAGCGTTGTGAGGTGGACGTCGGCCCGCAGAGCCGTAGGTTTGTCGGCCGTCGTTCAAAGCGACGGCTCGAAGGCTTGTGTTCAGTTCAGCAATCGGCTCGACGAAGCGTCGTCGGCCAATAGCAGTTCGGGCGTGTGAAGCGCGTGGAGGAGGGCGTCCGTCGGGTATTCGAAGGCCAGGTCCATTCCACTGATCCGCACGACCATCACGGCTGCTCCCGGCGTGCTTCCGATGGCAAAGCCCAGGCCTTCCGCTGGCAAGGGCACGATCTCGGTCGGTAATCGCGGGTCGGCCGTGCCGGAGGCCCGGCGTGCTTCGGCAGCTTCCGCCGCCAGCCCTATCAGGTAGCGCAGCAGATCGGGCAGGACACTCTTTTCGATCCGCAGCGAAAGCGATTCGCCGCTGACGGTGTGGACCTCAAGGGCTAGAAAAGAACCGTCGCGGGCGACGGCTCCATTGATGTCCGCAATAAGGCTGGGCGTCTTCATCGGACTCTCCCGCAAAAGCAGCGATGCGACGCAGGATCGCACGCCGACCGAGACGTTGGCAGACCATAGGCAGCGCATTCGCGCGTAGCTCTTATCTGACAATAGACGTCGCGATTTTGTCGGGAAGCGGGGGCGGAGCGTGAACGAAAAAAACGGCACGATTTACGTGCCGTTTTTCGCTTGCCGAGCGTGTGCCCGACCGTGGTGCGCGAGAAGGGACTCGAACCCTTACACCTTGCGGCGCTGGAACCTAAATCCAGTGCGTCTACCAATTCCGCCACCCGCGCAGTGGGCGCCGATTGTACCTCGGCGCGCAGGCTTTGCCTTAGGCCAGATCGCCGCGATGCGGCTGAATCACTTGCATGAGTTGCGCGAAGACCTTCGGGTTGCCGGCGACGATGTTGCCGGTCTCGAAGTAGTTAGCGTCGCCTGCGAAGTCGGTCACCAGGCCGCCGGCCTCCTGGATCATCAGTGCACCGGCAGCGAAGTCCCAAGGTGCGAGTCCGAGTTCGAAAAAGGCGTCGTAGCGGCCACAGGCGACATAGGAGAGGTCCAGCGCCGCGGAGCCCGGGCGGCGCATGCCGGCGCTCTTCTCTGTGAGCTCGCGGAAGATCGCAAGGTACATGTCGGCGTGCGTGAAGACGCGGTACGGGAAGCCCGTGCCGATCAGTGCTTCACCCAGGCGCGTGCGCTTGGAAACGCGGATGCGACGATCGTTGAGGAAGGCGCCGCGGCCGCGGCTGGCAGTGAAGAGTTCGTTGCGGTTCGGGTCGAAGACCACGGCCTGCTGGGTCACGCCAGCGATTTGGTAGGCGATCGAGACCGAGTACTGCGGGAAGCCGTGGATGAAGTTGGTCGTGCCGTCGAGCGGATCGATCACCCACTGGTGCTCGCTGTCCGTCTCAGAGGCGCCAGACTCCTCTGCTAGAATCGCGTGATCGGGATAGGCCTCGCGAATCACTTCGATGATGGCTTCTTCCGCCGCACGATCAACTTCGGTGACGAAATCGTTGGGCTGCTTGGCGCGTACCGTAAGCAGATCCAGGTCGAGTGAGGCGCGGTTGATGATGCTACCGGCCCGGCGCGCGGCCTTGACGGCAATATTGAGCGTCGGATGCATGGAGTCTCGTGCGTTTGAAAGGGGCGCGAGCGCGCCGCCTAATCCTTAAAGAGCGGATTCTCCGCCGGTGCAACCTGTGGTTGCGGCGGTGAACCGAAAACCCTGCATTGTACGCCATGTCCGAACCCTCGGCGCTTGCGCAAGTGCGAGTCGTGCTGGCGCGCCCCAGCCATCCCGGAAACATCGGAGCCGCGGCGCGTGCGATGAAGGTGATGGGGCTGTCACGCCTCTACCTCGTCGAACCAAAGGCCTTTCCCCATCCTGAAGCCGAAAGCCGCGCATCCGGCGCGGTCGATGTGCTGGAGAACGCCATTGTCTGCAGCGACCTCGCCGAGGCGCTTTCCGGAACCGTGATGGCTGCGGCGTTGACCTCGCGTCGCCGCGAACTCTGTGCTCCCCCGCGTTGGCTGCCGGAGGCCGCCGAAGAGCTGTTGGCCTACAGCCAACAGGGTGAGGTGGCGGTCGTCTTCGGCAACGAGACTTTCGGCCTCTCCAACGAAGAAGTGGCGCTGTGCCAGCGTGCGGTCACCATTCCTGCGAACCCGGAGTACGCGTCGCTCAATCTCGGCGCGGCGGTTCAGGTGATTGCCTGGGAGCTGCGTCGGCAATGTCTGTTGCCGAGCCTGGAGCCCTTGCCCCAGGCAATCGGTGATGCGGCAACGCATGACGACATCGAACGACTCTTGGCGCATTTTGAGCGCGCCATGATCGACTCGCGGTTCCTTGACCCCGAAAACCCGCGTCGCCTCATGCCACGGCTGCGCCGACTGTTCGGTCGTTCCGGCCTGGAGAAGGAAGAGGTCGCAATCCTGCGTGGCGCCTTGGCAAGCTTCGAGCGCAAAGACTGAAAAGTTGACGGATTTACTCGGGATTTTTAGCATTCCTGCCTTGGACGGCGTTTGATTCTTGCGGCGCCATCGTTTCGCGGCCCAGCCGCAGCTCTGGAAGGTTCCCCATGTTTGCGCGCCTGCGTGAAGACATCAGCAGCGTTCTCGAACGCGATCCCGCCGCTCGGTCCCGGTGGGAGGTGCTGACCTGTTATCCCGGCGTGCATGCGCTCCTGTTCCATCGCCTGGCGCATCGCTTCTGGCACGGCGGCTTCCGTTGGCTTGCGCGTTTCACCTCGCATCTGGCGCGCTTTTTTACCGGCATCGAAATCCATCCGGGGGCGACGATCGGCCGCCGGGTCTTCATTGATCACGGCATGGGCGTCGTGATCGGCGAAACCGCGGAGATCGGGGACGACTGCACGATCTACCAGGCCGTGACGCTGGGCGGAACCTCGCTCTATCGTGGCACCAAGCGCCATCCGACGCTCGAGGCGGGGGTCGTTGTCGGCGCGGGCGCCAAGGTGCTGGGTGGGTTCACGGTGGGGGCGGGCGCGCGGATCGGTTCGAACGCCGTGGTGGTGAAGCCCGTGCCTGCGGGCGCGACGGCGGTCGGCAATCCGGCGCGGATCATCGAGCCGGGGCGCGACGCTGCGCGGGAGGAGAAGGCGCGCGAGATGGGCTTCTCAGCGTACGGCGTCACCCGCGACACGGACGATCCGGTCGCGCGTGCGCTGCATGGGGTGCTCGACCATGCGGTTGAAACGGACCGCCGTCTCGAATGCCTGATCGACCGCCTCAAGGCCGCGGGCATCAACGTCAACGGTGAGGTCGAGGCCTCCGATCGATTCGACCCGAACGCCCTGTCCAAGATGGTCGACTGAGCGTTTTCGGTGCCTTGCTGCGGCGCCGAAAACTTGACCGTTTTTATCGGGAATTGTATTCTTGACCAAAACGATCAGGTATTGCCCCCGGAGCACGTCATGCGACTCACCACGAAGGGAAGATTTGCGGTCACCGCGATGATCGATCTCGCGCTGCGCGAGGGCGATGGTCCGGTGACTCTGGCTGGCATCAGCGAACGCCAGAAGATCTCTCTTTCCTACCTTGAGCAGTTGTTCGGCAAGCTGCGCCGCCACGGTCTCGTGGCCAGCGTGCGCGGGCCGGGCGGCGGCTATTGCCTTGCTCAGCCGCTCAAGGAAATCTCCGTGGCGGACATCATCTCCGCCGTGGACGAACCGCTCGACGCGACGCAGTGCGGCGGCAAAGAGAACTGCCAGGACGATCACCGCTGCATGACGCACGATCTCTGGACCAACCTGAACAAGCGCATGCACGAGTATCTGGACTCGGTCAGCTTGAACTGCCTGGTCGAGCAGCAGCGCGCTCGTCCTTCCATCGTGCAGGTGCTCCATGACGAGCGCCTGCGTCGCGGTCCTCGGGCCGTCGAGGCCAAGGTTGAAATAGCGCCTTCTACTACGGGCGCCGGCCTGCCAGTCTGAGTCTGAGCGCGCCGCGATGTTCGCCCCCGTCTATCTCGATCACAACGCCACGACGCCGCTCGATCCGCGCGTGCGTGAGGCGATGCTGCCGTATCTCGATGCGCGCTTCGGCAACGCATCGAGCCGGCACGAGTACGGGCGGCAGGCGAGGGCCGCCATCGATCTCGCGCGCCAGCAGGTGGCTGCTGCCGTCGGCGCGCATCCGACCGAAGTGGTGTTCACCAGCGGCGGGTCCGAAGCCAACAATCTTTTCCTGAAGGGCCTGGCAGCAAACTCCAAGCCCGGGCTCTTGCTGATTGGCGCGACCGAACACCCCTGCGTGCGCGAACCGGCGCGACAACTCGGGCGCCAGGGCTGGACGGTCGAAACGCTGACGGTGGATGCACACGGCAGGCTCGACGAAGAAGCGTTCGAGACCGCGCTGCAGAAGCGGCCGCGTGCTGTGTCGCTGATCTGGGCGAACAACGAGACCGGCGTGATCAACCCGATCCAGGCGCTTTCTGCCCGCGTACGGGCCGCCGGCGCGTATCTGCATTCGGACGCGGCGCAGGCTCTTGGTAAACTGGCGGTCGATTTTCGTGCCAGTGGCGTGCACGCCCTGACGGTGTCGGGGCACAAGCTCGGCGGCCCGATCGGCGCTGGCGCGCTGATTTTGGACAAGCGGGTCGAACTCGCGCCGCTGATTGCCGGTGGTGGCCAGGAGCGCGGGCTGCGTTCCGGCACCGAGAACGTCGCGGCGATCGTGGGTTTTGGCCAAGCAGCCGAACTCGCGGCGGAAACTCAGGCGGCTTCGGCCGCCCAATTGCGCGATTTGCGCGAGCTGCTTGAGTTCCGGCTGCAAGCGCAGGGCGCACGGGTTTTCGGCAACGGTGCCGAACGCCTGCCCAATACGAGTTTTTTCGCTTTCGAACATATTGATGGCGAGACCTTGGTTGGCCGTCTGGATCGCGCCGGATTCGCGGTGGCGAGCGGTTCGGCCTGCTCCAGCGCAGATCCGCGGCCGTCGGCCACGCTGCTCGCGATGGGCGTGGAGCCCGAATTCGCGCGTGGCGCCTTGCGGGTGAGCCTGGGTCGTACGAACACGCAGGAAGAAGTCGAACGTTTCGTCCAGGTGTTGGGCGAAACCGTCATGGAATTGAAGCGATTGGCCGCCTTGGCGGCCTGATCCGGCATTGCCCCCGAACACAAACGAACACGCAAAAGCAGAACGCCCCTGGAGCAAGTGATGAAGTTTCCGATCTACCTCGACTACTCCGCGACCACCCCCGTCGATCCGCGCGTGGCCGCGAAGATGATTCCTTATCTCACCGAGCACTTCGGCAACCCGGCTAGCCGCTCCCATGCCTTCGGTTGGGAAACCGAGAGCGCAGTCGAGGAAGCGCGCGAGCAGGTCGCCGCGCTGGTGAATGCCGATCCGAAGGAGATCATCTGGACCTCGGGTGCGACGGAGTCCAACAACTTGGCGATCAAGGGTGCCGCCCAGTTCTATAAGGGCAAGGGCAAGCACCTCATCACGCCGAAGACCGAACACAAGGCGGTGCTCGACACGATGCGCGAGCTCGAACGCCAAGGCTTCGAGGTCACCTACATCGACGTGCAGGAAAACGGCCTGATCGACCTGGAAGCCTTCAAGGCGGCGCTGCGCCCGGACACGATCCTCGCCTCCGTGATGTTCGTGAACAACGAGATCGGCGTGATCCAGCCGATCGCCGAGCTGGGAGAGATCTGCCGCGAGCGCGGCATCATTTTCCACGTCGATGCAGCGCAAGCGACCGGCAAGGTGGAAATCGATCTCGAGAAGCTCAAAGTCGACCTGATGTCCTTCTCCGCCCACAAGACCTACGGTCCCAAGGGCATCGGCGCGCTGTACGTGCGTCGCAAGCCGCGCGTGCGCCTTGAGGCGCAGATGCATGGCGGTGGCCATGAGCGCGGCCTGCGTTCGGGCACGCTGGCGACGCACCAGATCGCCGGCATGGGCGAAGCCTTCCGCATTGCGCGCGAAGACATGGCCAAGGACAACGCGCACATCCGCGCGCTGCGCGATCGCCTGCTCAAGGGCCTGGCCGATCTGCCGGAGACCTTCGTCAACGGCGACCTCGAACAGCGTGTGCCGCACAACCTCAACATCAGCTTCGCCTATGTCGAAGGCGAGTCGCTGATCATGGCCGTCAAGGACATTGCCGTTTCCTCCGGGTCTGCGTGTACCTCGGCCTCCCTGGAGCCTTCCTACGTGCTGCGCGCCCTGGGCCGCAACGACGAACTCGCGCACAGCTCCATCCGTTTCACCATCGGCCGCTTCACCACGCAGGAGGAAGTCGATTTCACCATCGACCTGCTGCACAAGAAGATCGGCAAGCTGCGCGAGCTCTCGCCGCTATGGGAAATGGTCCAGGACGGCGTGGACTTGAATACGGTCCAGTGGGCCGCACACTGAATTTAAGGAGAAACGATCATGGCCTATAGCGAAAAGGTGCTGGATCACTACGAAAACCCGCGCAACGTTGGTTCCTTCAAGAAGGAAGAGGCGGGCATCGGAACCGGCATGGTAGGCGCACCGGCCTGCGGCGACGTGATGAAGCTGCAGATCAAGGTGAACCCGGAAACCGGCGTCATCGAAGACGCCAAGTTCAAGACCTATGGCTGCGGCTCCGCGATCGCGTCGAGCTCGCTGGTCACCGAATGGGTCAAGGGCAAGACCCTGGATCAGGCGCTGGAAGTGAAGAACACCCAGATCGCCGAAGAGCTGGCACTGCCGCCGGTGAAGATCCACTGCTCGATCCTCGCGGAAGACGCGATCAAGGCTGCCGTGGCGGACTACCGCCAGAAGAACGCCGAGACCGCAGAGTAAAGCTGGAGAAACACGCATGGCCGTCACATTGACCGAACGCGCCGCCAAGCATGTCAGCGGCTTCCTGAGCCGCCGCGGCAAGGGCGTCGGTGTCCGTCTCGGGGTTCGCACCTCGGGCTGCTCCGGCATGGCCTACAAGCTCGAGTACGCCGACGCGCCCGAAGCCGAAGACCTGGTCTTCGAGAGCTTCGGCGTTCAGGTGCTGGTCGATCCGAAGAGCCTGCCCTACCTGGATGGCACGGAGCTGGACTTCGTGCGCGAAGGGCTCAACGAGGGGTTCAAGTTCAACAACCCCAATGTGAAGGACGCGTGCGGCTGCGGAGAGAGCTTCAACGTGTGAAGCACTGCGGCTGGCGCCCACACGCGCCGGCCGGGCCGTTGGAAGACCAGAGTCGCCGGGTACGTCGAATGTGCGCTCCCGGCGACTGGCTTTTTGTCGAACCATGAATCTTCACCCCGCCTTCGGCGACTTCTACTCGCTGTTCAACCTGCCGCGTGCGTTCGCGCTTGAGCCCGCGCGCCTGGAATCTGCTTACCTGGACGTGCAGGGGCGGGTGCATCCCGATCGCTTCGCCCATCTTTCCGAGAACGAGCGTCGTGTCTCGATGCAGTGGGCTGCGCACGCCAACGAGGCCTACCAGACGCTGCGTCGCCCGCTGTCACGCGCGCGCTATCTGCTGGAACTCGGCGGCGTGGATCCGGAGATCGAATCCAACACCGCGATGCCCACTGAATTCCTCATGCGCCAGATGATGTTGCGCGAAGCGGTCGAGGAAGCCACCGATGATGAGGACGCCGACGCGCTCGATGCGCTGATCCGCGAGCTCAAGGTGGAAGCGCGCGGCCTGGAGGCGGCGCTCGGGCAGGACTTCGATCAGAATCACGATCTTCCCGCCGCCGCCGGCCGCGTGCGGCAACTGATGTTCCTCGACCGCCTGCAGCAAGAGATCCGCGGCGCCCTGGAACGCCTGGACAACTGATGGCACTCCTACAGATTTCCGAACCTGGCGAATCCACCGCGCCGCACCAGCACCGGCGCGCAGTTGGTATCGACCTGGGCACCACGCACTCATTGGTGGCGACTATTCGCCACAGCCTGCCCGAATGCCTGCCCGGCGAGACCTGCGGCATCCTCCTGCCCTCCATCGTGCGTTACCGCGCGGATGGCGGTGTGGACGTCGGCGCAGTCGCCGCGACGCAGCAGGCAACGGACCCGCTCAACACGATCGTGTCGGTCAAGCGCTTCATGGGGCGCGGACTCAAGGACGTCGAAGCTGCAGCCCGCCGGCAGTACGACTTCGTCGACGCTGAGGGCATGGTCAAGCTGCGTACCGTCGCTGGCGTGAAGAGCCCGGTCGAAGTGTCGGCCGAGATTTTGCGCGTGCTGCGCGAACGTGCCGAAGGGAGCCTCGGTGGCGACCTCGTCGGCGCGGTCATCACCGTGCCGGCGTATTTCGATGACGCCCAGCGCCAGGCCACCAAGGACGCAGCGCGTCTGGCCGGCCTCAACGTGCTGCGTCTGCTCAACGAACCGACCGCCGCGGCGATCGCCTATGGTCTCGATAACGGCTCCGAGGGTGTCTACGCGGTCTATGACCTTGGCGGCGGTACTTTCGATTTCTCGGTGCTCAAGCTCTCGCGCGGCGTGTTCGAAGTGCTGGCCACCAGCGGCGACGCCGCCCTCGGCGGTGACGACTTCGACGAGACGCTCTCGCAGTGGCTGCGCAGCGAAGCCGGTCTCGGCGAGCTGGGCCCGGAAGACGGCCGTGCGCTGCTGGTTGAGTCGCGCCGCGTCAAGGAAGCGCTCACCCGCAACGAGGCCGCGCAAGCACAGATCAGCCTCTCCGGCGGTGTGAAGATCGACATGCAGGTGACGCGCGAGCAGTTCGAATCGCTCACTGCCGCGCTGGTGAGCAAGACGCTTTCGCCGGTGCGCAAGGCGCTGCGCGATGCAGGCCTGGGCGTGGAAGAAGTGCAGGGTGTGGTGCTGGTCGGCGGTGCGACCCGCATGCCGCAGATCCGCGCGGCCGTTGCGCGCTACTTCCAGCGCGAACCCCTGACCGACATCGACCCCGACAAGGTGGTCGCGATCGGTGCGGCGATCCAGGCCAACGTGCTGGCGGGCAACCGCACCGCCGATGATGACTGGCTGCTGCTCGACGTGATCCCGCTTTCGTTGGGGCTCGAAACCATGGGCGGACTGGTCGAGAAGATCATCCCGCGCAACTCGACCATCCCGGTGGCCAAGGCGCAGGACTTCACGACTTTCAAGGACGGCCAGAGCGCGATGGCGGTGCACGTGGTGCAAGGCGAGCGCGAGCTGGTGCGCGACTGCCGTTCGCTTGCGCGCTTCGAGCTGCGCGGCATTCCGCCTATGACCGCGGGTGCTGCGCGCATCCGCGTCACCTTCCAGGTGGATGCGGATGGTCTGCTCTCCGTCTCGGCGCGCGAACAGACCTCTGGCGTGGAGGCTTCGGTGACGGTGAAGCCTTCGTATGGTCTTTCCGACGACGAAGTGGCGGAGATGCTGCGCGCCGGCTTCGAGAACGCGGATGCGGACATGCAGGCACGCGCCCTGCGCGAACAGCAGGTCGAGGCGCAGCGCATGATCGAGGCAGTGCAGCAGGCCCTGGCGGCCGATGGCGCGCTGCTGGACGACGCGGAGCGTGCCGAGGTTGAGGCGCTGATCGCGGCGCTCGTGGCCGCCGCGCAAGGTAACGACTCCCGTGCGGTGAAGGTGGCGATCGATGCCGTCAATCGCGGCACCGAGACCTTTGCGTCCCGTCGCATGGACAAGACGATCCGCTCGGCGCTGGCCGGGCAAAAGCTTGACGATATCGAGGTGTGATTTGACCCAAATGATTGTGCTGCCCCATGCCGAGCTCTGCCCGGATGGCGCGGTGATCGAAGCGGAGCAGGGCGTGTCCATCTGCGACAACCTGCTCGCCAACGGCATCGAGATCGAACACGCCTGCGAGAAATCCTGCGCCTGCACGACGTGCCACGTGGTCGTGCGCGAAGGCTTCAACAGCCTGGAAGCCGCCGAGGAGCTGGAAGAGGACCTGCTGGACAAGGCTTGGGGCCTGGAGCCCAATTCGCGTCTGTCGTGCCAGGCGCTTGTGGAGGAAACGCCGCTGGTGGTGGAGATTCCGCGCTACACGATCAACATGGTGAGCGAGGGCAAGCGATGAAATGGACCGATGTGCAGGACATCGCGATCGAACTCGCGGAAGCCCATCCGCAGGTCGACCCGACCAAGGTGAACTTCATGGACCTGATGAGCTGGGTCATGGCGCTGCCCGACTTCGACGACGATCCCAAGCGTTGCGGCGAGCGTATTCTTGAGGCGATCCAGGGTGCCTGGATCGAGGAAGTCGAGTAAGCAGATTCGTCGAGTCGTCCTCGGATCGCGGCTTGATCGCGGTCGGCGAGGGCGATCAAGAGGAGGCGGGGATGAGTGCACCGATCTATGAATTCGACCTGCCAGCGCTTACCGGCGGCCGGCTCTCTCTGTCGCACTACGCCGGCAAGGTGTTGTTGATCGTCAATACCGCGAGCGAATGCGGTTTCACACCGCAGTACGCCGGGCTTGAAGCCTTGCATCGCAAGTACGCGGCGCGCGGGCTCGTCGTGTTGGGCTGTCCCTGCAACCAGTTCGGCGGCCAGGAACCCGGCGAAGGTGCGGAGATCGGTGCTTTCTGCGAGAAGAACTACGGCGTGAGCTTTCCGCTGTCGGGCAAGCTCGAAGTGAATGGCGAGGGCGCGAATCCGCTCTTCAAGTACCTGACGCGCGAAGCACCCGGCGTGCTGGGTACCACGGCGATCAAATGGAACTTCACCAAGTTCCTGATCGGTCGCGACGGCAAGGTGGTGGACCGCTTTGCGCCGACCACCAAGCCTGAAGAACTCGAAGCGCCGATCGAGAAGCTGCTGGGCTGAGGCTCGGCGATGCGAGGGCGGCTTCGTGCGAGCCGCCTCGATTCAGGCTTAGGCCGCGACGGGCGGATCGGCCGGCTCGTTGAGCGACAGCCAATACATGCCCAGTTGCCCCACCGTGTGGATGAAGCGCTCGAAATCCACCGGCTTGCGGATATAGCTATTGGCTCCGAAGCGGTAGGCATCCTGGATGTCTTGCTGCTCACGCGAAGTGGTGAGCACCACCACCGGCAGCAAGGCCGTGCGCACATCTGCGCGGATGCGGCGCAACACTTCCAGACCATCGATACGCGGCAGCTTGAGATCGAGCAGGATCACGGCCGGCATCTGCGTGAGATCACGCGACAAGTAGCGGCCGGTGCCGAACAGGTATTCGATTGCCTCCACGCCGTCGCGCGCCACTACGACCGGGTTGGCAATGCGGTTTTTGGCAAAGGCGCGTAGCGTAAGCGCTTCGTCGTCCGGGTTGTCTTCGACGAGCAAAATCGGGCGATCGGAACTCATACTGATTCCTGGCCATGTGGTGACGGGAGCGTCCCACTTCCGGTGCGGCCGTGAATCGGTTAACGGCCAGGTTCCGCCAATCTGAACCAACCTCCCGATTCACGATGCCGGATGCCTCGTCCGCTCGCTATTTGTTCTTCTTTCCGTTGCAAAGACCACGCCAGGGCGCGGTCTCGTGCATGCGGAAGAGTGTAGGGATATTTGTCAAATCGGTCGACACATTCCGTGCTCGACGACGGGGCTCAGAACTTCTCCGGGATCGCCTCGCGCTGGATCAGGAAGACAGCGTCGTCATGACCGGCGGTCGTGAGCCAGGTGAGCGGCAGATCCGGCCAGGCGGCTTCCACGAGGTCGCGATTGTGCCCGACCTCGACCGACAGCCAGCCGCCCGGATTCAGGTGCTGGCGCGCGCCGGAAAAGATGCGACGCACGATGTCGAGGCCGTCGGCGCCCGCCGCCAGGGCCATCTCGGGCTCATGACGGTATTCGTCTGGCAGCTCGTCCATGGCTTCTTCGGTGACATAGGGCGGGTTGCTCAGGATGAAGTCGTAGTGGCGTCCGCTCAGGTTCGAGAAGACGTCGGAGTGCACCAGTTCGATGCGCTCATCGAGGCCGTAGTCCGAGACGTTGAGCCCAGCGAGTTCGAGCGCATCGGTGGAGAGGTCGACCGCATCCACCGTGGCGTTGGGAAAGGCGTGGGCCATCAGGATTGCCAGACATCCGCTGCCGGTGCATAGGTCCAGCGCGCTGTGCACGGCAAAGGGATCTGCGACCCAAGGCGAGAACTGCGTATCGAGCAGCTCCGCAAAGAAGCTGCGCGGGACGATGACGCGCTCGTCGACGCGGAAGCGGTAGGCGCCCAGCCAGGCCTCACCGGTCAGGTAGGCGGCCGGCTTGCGCGTTTCGGCGCGCGCGTCGATCACGGCCAGCACTTCGGCGCGCTCGTCCGAGGGGATGCAGGCGTCGAAGAAGGGCTCCAGCTTGTCGAGCGGCAGGTGCAGGGTGTGCAGCACCAGATAAACCGCTTCGTCAAAGGCGTTGCTGCTACCGTGGCCGAAAAAGAGGCCTTCCCGGTTGAAGCGAGAGGTCGCGTAGCGGACCAGATCACGCACCGTTACCAGTTCGTCGCGCGGATCGTGCGAGTGATCGTGATCGTGGTCTGCATGGCTGTGATCTTCCTCGTCGTGATCGTGGCCGCAGTGGGCGTCGTGCACATGGTGTTCGTGGCTCATCGTGGCGCTCCGGATCAGGCAAGCAGGCGTTCGAGCACGCCCCGGTAAATGGCGGAAAGAGGATCGATCGCATCCACTGCAACGCGCTCATTGACCTTGTGGATGCTGGCGTTCACCGGCCCGAATTCGACCACCTCGGGGCAGATCGTCGCGATGAAGCGACCGTCAGAGGTGCCGCCGGTCGTCGAGAGCTCCGGCTTGCCGCCGGTGGTTTCGCCGATGGCGCCTTCCAGCGCCGCGACCAGTTTGCCGCGCGGCGTGATGAAGGGATTGCCGGAGAGCTGCCAGTCGATCTGGTAGCGCAGGCCATGACGGTCCAGCGTTTCATGGATGCGTTGCTTGAGAACGTCCGCCGGGCTCGCTGGCGAAAAGCGGAAGTTGAAACGCATCTCCAGCTTGCCCGGGATCACGTTGGTGGCGCCGGTGCCCGAGTGCAGATTCGACACTTGCCAGGTGGTGGGCGGAAAGTACTCGTCGCCGGCGTCCCATTCCACTGTGGCGAGTTCGGCGAGCGCCGGGGCCAGCAGATGGATCGGATTTTTGGCCAGGTGCGGATAGGCCACATGGCCCTGCACGCCTTCCAGGATCAGATGTCCGTTGAGCGAGCCGCGACGGCCGTTCTTGATCATGTCGCCGAGCGTGTCGACGGAGGTCGGCTCGCCGACGATGCAGAAATCCAGGGTTTCACCGCGCTCGCGGAAGGTATCGACCACCAGCTTGGTGCCATGCGTGGCAATGCCTTCCTCATCGGAGGTCAGCAGCAGGGCTATCGAACCGGGGTGATCCGGATGCTCCGCGACGAAGTCTTCGATGGCGGTGACGAAGGCCGCGAGCGAGGTCTTCATGTCCGCAGCGCCACGGCCATACAGGTAGCCGTCGCGCTCCATCGGCACGAAGGGGTCGCTTTCCCACTCGGGCAGCGGTCCGGTCGGCACCACGTCGGTATGGCCGGCGAAGCAGACCAGCGGCCGCGCGGCGCCGCGGCGTGCCCAGAGGTTGGCGACGCCGTTTGCATCGATGCGCTCCAGCGTGAAGCCCAGGGGCGTCAGGCGCTCGGCGATCAGTTCGAGGCAGCCCTCGTCATGCGGGGTGACGGAGGGGCGGCGGATCAGCGCTTCAGTAAGCGCGCGAGTGGGGCTTTGGGACACGATGTGCTGGACGGTGGCCTGGGGGTCGGTGCGCCCTGAAATTCAAAGCCCCCGGTCCTTTGCAGGAGCAGGGGCTGGGGCGGCGGAGCCGAGAAGGGTCAGGCCGGCTCGTCTTCCATGTTGAGGGTGAAGGACTTGAAGGAGGCGCCGTCCGGCTCGGTCTTCTCGAAGTCGATGACCGGCGGCGGTGCGGCCGCGTCGGGCGCCGACTTGCCCAGTTGCTGGTTATTGATCAGCCAGGACAGGTTGGTCGGCGAGTCGGCGTTGGCCAGTGCCTCTTCCAGGGTAATGACGCCTTCGTCGTACAGGCGATAGAGATCCTGCTCGAAGGTCTGCGAGCCCGGAGCGAGCGACTGCTCCATGGCCTGCTTGATCTCGCCGAATTCACCGCGTTCGATCAGGTCGGCCACGTGGCGGGTGTTCATCAGTACTTCGGCAGCCGGGGCGCGACGGCCGTCGGGGCGTTTGACGAGGCGCTGGGAAATCACGGAGCGCAGGGCCACGGACAGGTCGAGATAGAGCAGCGGCCGGTTCTCGAGCGGGAAGAAGTTCGAGACCCGGTTCAGCGCGTGATAGGCGTTGTTCGCGTGCAGCGTTGCGACGCAAAGGTGGCCCGTCTGCGCGTAGGCGATCGCGGCCTGCATGGTGTCGCGGTCACGGATTTCGCCGATCAGGATGCAATCCGGCGCCTGACGCATGGCGTTCTTGAGCGCGATGTGCCAGTCGTGCGTGTCGAAACCGATCTCACGCTGGTTCACTACGGATTTCTTGTGGCGGAACAGGTATTCGATCGGATCTTCGAGCGTGAGGATGTGGCCAGGCTTGGTGCGGTTGCGATGGTCCAACATCGCTGCGATGGTGGTCGACTTGCCGGAGCCGGTCGCGCCAACCACCAGGATGAGGCCGCGTTTTTCCAGGATCACGTCCTGCAACACCTCGGGCATGCCGAGCGAATCCAGGGCGGGAATCTCGCCTTGGATGAAACGCACGACGATGCCGACCGACCCGCGTTGCCAGAACATGTTCACCCGGAAGTTGCCCAGGTCACGGCGACCGAAGGAGAGGTTCATCTCCTTTTCCGCCTGGAAGCGTTCGATCTGCTCCGGCGTCATCATCTCGTAGGCCATGCGCTGGATCACCGCAGGGTCCATCACCTGCTGGTTCACCGGCATGACGGTGCCGTGGATCTTGATGTGGATCGGCGCACCTGCGGACACGAAGATGTCCGAGGCCTGCTTTTCCGCCATCAACTGGAACAGCTTGTCGAGAATCATGCGCCGGGCTCCGGGCGTGTGCGATCGGGTGGAGTATGCCTAGGGGAAAACGCGGCGACTACTTCAGGCGCGCAAAAGATCGTTGATGCTGGTCTTGGCGCGGGTCTTGGCGTCGACCTTCTTCACGATCACAGCGCAGTACAGGCTGTACTTGCCGTCGGAGGAGGGCAGGTTGCCCGAGACCACGACGGAGCCGGCCGGAATGCGGCCGTAGCTGACGGTGCCGGCTTCGCGGTCGTAGATCTTGGTGCTCTGGCCGATGTACACGCCCATCGAGATCACCGAGTTCTCTTCGACGATGACGCCTTCCACGATTTCGGAACGGGCGCCGATGAAGCAGTTGTCTTCGATGATGGTCGGGTTGGCCTGCATCGGTTCCAGCACGCCGCCGATGCCCACGCCGCCCGAGAGGTGCACGTTCTTGCCGATCTGTGCGCAGGAGCCGACGGTCACCCAGGTGTCGACCATCGTGCCTTCGTCGACGTAGGCGCCGATGTTCAGGTAGGAGGGCAGCAGCACTGCGTTGCGGGCAACGTAGCTGCCGCGACGGGCGACCGCGCCCGGTGTCGCGCGGAAGCCAGCGGCGCGGAAGTCGGCCTCGGTCCAGCGTGCGAACTTGGTCGGCACCTTGTCGAAGTACTTGCTGACGCCGTCGTCGCTCATCACGTTGTCGTTGGCGCGGAAGGACAGCAGCACGGCCTTCTTGATCCACTGGTGGGTGGTCCAGGTGCCATCGATCTTCTCTGCGACGCGCAGCTTGCCGCCGTCCAGGTCGGCGATCACCACTTCGATTGCGTCGCGCAGTTCGGCGGGGACATTGGCGGGGTTGATGTCAGCGCGGTTTTCCCAGGCGCTTTCGATGACCGATTGCAGGGTGCTCATGGATTTTTCTCTCGGCAGGAAATGAAGAAGGAAGGGAATAGGGACGGGCGAAGAACGGAAACGCGGGCTCGATCCGGCAAGCGTGCCGGTCAGCGGCCGTAGCGTTTGCGAGCGAAGTCGGCGATGCGCTGCGCGGCTTCCAGGCATTCATCGGCGCCCGCGACCAGGGCGATGCGCACGAAGCCTGCGCCTGGATTGCCGCGAGCGGTTTCGCGCGACAGGAACTGGCCCGGCAGCACCGTCACATGGGTTTCGGCGAACAGGGCGCGAGCGAACTCGCGATCGTCCTCCGGCGTGCGGGCCCAGAAGTAGAAGCCCGCGTCGGGCATCTGCACATCGAGGACCGGCGACAGGATCGGATGCAGCTGGTCGAACTTCTGGCGATACAGCGCGCGGTTGTCGCGCACATGGGTTTCGTCGCGCCAGGCGGCGATGCTCGCCATCTGCACAGTCTGGCTCATCGCGCAGCCGTGGTAGGTGCGATAGAGCAAGAAACGCTGCAATACCTGGGCGTCGCCCGCCACGAAACCCGAGCGCAGGCCAGGCACATTCGAGCGCTTGGAGAGGCTGGAGAACACCACCAGATGCTTGTAGTCGTGGCGGCCGAGTGCCTGCGCGGCTTCCAGCGCGCCCAGCGGCGGCTTGGCTTCGTCGAAATAGATCTCGGAATAGCATTCGTCGGCGGCGATCACGAAGCCGTGGCGATCCGCAAGTTCGAAGAGCTGGCGCCATTCGTCAAGGCTCAGCACGCGGCCCGTCGGGTTGCCGGGCGAGCAGACGAAGAGCAGTTGCACCGTCGCCCATTCGGCGTCGGATAGCGTGTCCAGGCTGAGGCCGAACCCGTTCTCGGGTGTCTGGTCCAGGAAGGCGGGCTGGGCGCCAGCCAGCAGGGCGGCGCCCTCGTAGATCTGGTAGAACGGATTGGGGCAGGCCACGCGGGCGTTCGGGCGACTGCCGTCGACCACCGCCTGGGCAAAGGCGAAGAGCGCCTCACGCGAGCCATTGACCGGTAGCACCTGCCTAGCGGCGTCCAGTTGCTTGAGGCCGTAGCGCGCGATTAGCCAGTCGGAAATGGTCTGGCGCAGGGCGTCGACGCCGGCAGTTGTTGGGTAGAGCGAGAGACCGTCCAGGTTGGCGACCACGGCTTCGCGGATGAAGGCCGGCGTCGGATGCTGGGGCTCGCCGATGGACAGGCGGATCGGCTTGAGCGCAGCCGGGGGCGTCACGCCGGCAAAGAGTTGGCGCAGGCGTTCGAAGGGATAGGGCTGCAGCAGGTCGAGTCGGGGATTCACGAAAACTCCGGTCCGGATGCGCCGCAGCAGATCGCGGCGAGGGCCGATATGGCGATGCTATTATACGGCCCCGTTCCGACTGCCGCGCCCGCCAGGGCTCGGCGACATCGTTTTCCGAGCCGCCGCACGTGCGTCTGTCGAAACTCAAACTCGCTGGATTCAAATCCTTTGTCGATCCCACCACCGTCCTGACCCCGGGTCAGCTGGTGGGCGTTGTAGGCCCCAACGGCTGCGGCAAGTCCAACATTATCGACGCGGTGCGCTGGGTGCTCGGCGAATCGCGCGCCGGCGCGCTGCGCGGCGAGTCGATGACCGATGTCATCTTCAATGGCTCGACCACCCGCAAGCCGGTGAGCCGCGCCAGCGTCGAACTCCTGTTTGACAACGCCCAGGGGCGCGCCGCGGGCCAGTGGTCCCAATACGCCGAAATCTCGGTCAAGCGCGTGCTCGACCGTTCGGGCGAATCTTCCTACTGGATCAATAACCTGCACGTCCGCCGCAAGGACGTGATCGATCTTTTCCTGGGAACCGGTCTCGGTCCGCGCGCCTACGCGATCATCGAGCAGGGGATGATCTCGCGGATCATCGAGGCCAAGCCCGAAGAGGTGCGCGCCTTCCTCGAGGAGGCCGCAGGCGTCACCAAGTACAAGGAACGCCGCCGCGAGACCGAAGGGCGGCTCTCCGACGCCCGCGACAACCTGGCGCGGATCGAGGACATCCGCAACGAACTGGGTGGCCAGATCGAGCGGCTTTCCGGACAGGCCGAGGTCGCGCGCAAATACAAGTCCTTCAACGAATCCCTGCGTGAGCAACAGATCCTGCTCTGGCTGCTGCGCCGCAATGAAGCACGTGAGGACGGTGCCCGCGTCGCCGCGTCGATCGCCGAAGCCGCCGCGCAGATCGAAGCCGAGAACGCCCGCCTGACCGAGGCCGAAGCACAGGCCGAAGCTGCACGCGAAGCGCACTACAAAGCCTCCGACGCACTGCATACGGCGCAGGCCGACCTCTACGCCGCGAGCGCCGAGGTCAACCGCTACGAGGGCGAGCTCACCCGTCTCAAGGAGCGCCGCCAGACCTTGGCGCAGCGCGAAGCGCAACTGGCCGCCGAAGGCGAACGCTGGGCGACCCAGCGCGATGCCGCGCGCGTTGACAGTGAACGCTGGACCACGCTCCTGGACGCCGCCGGACTGCGGCACGAACAGGCTCAGGCCCGCCACGAAGAGCTGGGCGGTCGCCTGCCCGCGGCGGAGGACGCGCTCAACGGCGCGCAAGGTGTGGTGCGTTCCCTGCGCCACGAGCTACACACTGCCGAACAGCAACTGCGCGTCGAAGACACCCGCAAGGCCAGCGCGCTGCGTTCCCTGGAAACCCTGGCGCAGCGCCGCTTGCGGCTGGATTCCGAACGCCACGCCCTGCAGGCGCCGGACCTCGAAGCGCTGGCGCGGGCGGAGGCCGCGAGCGAGTTGGCGCAGGAACGCCTGGCGACCATGCAGGCGGAGCTCGACGAGGCTGCCGCCACGCTGCCCTCGCAGCTCGCCGCCCAGCGTCAGGCGCAGGAGAGCGAACGCGCCGCCCAGCGCGAGAACACCGAAGTGCGGGCCCGCCTGGAGGCCCTCCAACGCATCCAGCAAAAGGCCGCTGCGCCGGGCGCCTTGTCCGACTGGTTGCAGCGCCATGGTTTCCATGCCTTGCCGCCGCTCTGGCAAGTGCTGCGCGTGCAGACTGGCTGGGAGTCCGCCGCGGAACGCCTGCTGCGCGAGCGCTTCAGCGCGCTGCGACTGACGAATGCAGAAGCGGCCTCGCCCGCCTGTTCGGGCGACGTGCCGGGGAGCCTGGCCTTCGCTTGGCCTGCGCCGGGCGCGGAAAGCGAGATCGTCTCCGGGCCCGGGCAGTCCTTTGCCGAACTGGTGCGTTGCGAGGACGCCGGCTGGGCGCCGATGCTCAAGACCTGGCTTGCCGCGGTGCGCGCTGTCGAGGACGTGCGCGAATGGCTGACGCAGGCTTCGGGCCTCGCGCCCGGCCTGCTGCTGGTAGACCGCACAGGTCGCATCCTTTCGCGTTTCGGCCTGGAACTGGTGCGGCCGGATGCCGCCTCCCACGGCGTGCTGGAACGCCAGCGCGAGATCGATGAACTCGCTTTGCGCGCGGACACTCTGGATGCGCGCGCCGAAGCCGCCCACGAGGCCCTGCAGGCGGCCGAGCAGGCCGCACACCACGCCCAGGAACGCATCGCGCATCTGCGGCGCGAGCTCCAGACCCTGCAGCAGACCGCCCACCGCGAGCAGCTCGCCGTGGTGCAGATGGGCCAGGCGCGTCAGCGCTTCGACGAACGCGCGGGTCAGATCGGCCGCGACCTCGCCGAAATCGACGAACAGATGCAGACCGAGCGCGGGCATCTGGAGCAGGCCGTTGCCGAACACGCACGCCAGGACGAACTGGCCGAAGTGCTGCGCGAACGCCTGGAGGATGCTGAGCGCGTCGGCCAGGAGCAGGAAAGCGCGTTGCGCAATCTGCGCAGTCAGGAGCAGCAGCTGCTGCGCGAGGTCCAGGAGGCGGCGTTCTCCGAGCGCGAATGCCGCGGCAAGCTTGACGATCTGGCACGCACCCAGGCGCAAGCCGACGAGCACATCGAACGCAGCGAACGCGAGCGCGATGCCACCGAAGCCGAGCGCGCCACGCTCGAAGAAGGCCCGATCGAGGAAGCGCTGCAGCAAGCCCTGATCTCGCGCGAGACCCGCGAAACTGCGCTGGGCGAGCGCCGTACCGCGCTCGACGCGGCCGCCCAGCACCTGCGCGAACTCGACGAGGCCCGTCTGCGCGCGGAACTGGCGCTACGCCCGCTTAACGAACGCCTCGCCGATCTGCGCCTCAAGCAACAGGCGTCGGAACTCGGCACCCAGCAGTACGACGAGCGGCTGGCGGAAATCGAGTTCGTCGAAGCCGACTTCACCGCGCGTCTGGCCGCCGGCCCGAAGGACGCCACGCTCACCCGCGAGATCAATCGCCTCACGCGCGAGATTTCCGAGTTGGGTGCGGTGAACCTCGCTGCGGTGGAAGAACTGCTGGCTGCCGAAGAGCGTAAGGGCTACCTGGATGCCCAGACGGCCGACCTGACCGAAGCCATCGGTACGCTGGAAGACGCGATCCAGCGGATCGACCGCGAGACGCGCGACCAGCTTCAGGAAACCTACAATACGGTCAATCGCCATTTCGGCGAGCTGTTCCCGCAGCTCTTCGGCGGGGGCGAAGCGCAGCTCATGCTGACCGGCGACGAGATCCTCGACGCCGGCGTGCAGATCATTGCACGCCCTCCCGGTAAGAAGAACAGTACGATTCACCTGCTTTCAGGCGGGGAGAAGGCGCTCACGGCGATCGCGCTCGTGTTTTCCTTCTTCCAGCTCAACCCGGCGCCGTTCTGCATCCTGGACGAAGTGGACGCGCCCCTGGACGACGCGAATACCGTACGTTTCTGCAACATGGTCCGGCGCATGGCCGAGATCACCCAGTTCATCTTCATCAGCCACAGCAAGATCACGATGGAACTGGCCAAGCAGTTGGTAGGTGTCACCATGCAGGAGCAAGGCGCCTCCCGCGTGGTCGAAGTCGATATCGAAGAAGCGCTGCGGCTGGTCGAACCGGCCGCGGCTTGAGGAGTGACATGCCAGACAACGAACTGCTGTACGGTCTGATCGGCCTGGGCACCGCTGCTGTGGTGCTGGTACTGGGCTACAACGCACTGCAGGAACGCAAGCATCGCCGCGCCGCCGAACGCGCCTTCCGCTCGGAACACCGCGACGTGCTGCTCGAGGGCGACGCAACGCCCGAAACCGAACAGGCCCCGCCGCCGGCGGCCGAACGCCGCGAACCGGCCGCGAGCCGTGTTCCGCCGGCCGCACCCATCGGCCGTGCCGCCGAGCCCGAGCTGCCCGCCGAGGCGCAGGCGGTGGACTGCGTGATCCGGATCGAAGCGCCCGCTGGACTCATTGGCGGCCAGATTGTCACTGCTGCAGGCGGCCCCCTGGCCCAGCTCAATCGCCCGATCCGCTGGTACGGCTTCGGCGAGGACAGCTTCCGCTGGCAGGCGCTGGAGCCGCAGGATCCCGCCAGCTATACCCGCGTCGCCGTGGCGATGCAGGTGGCCGACCGCCGCGGTCCGATCAGCGCGCATGAACTCGAGATCTTCGTCAGCGCCATCCAGCGCGTGTGCGACCAGTTCATGGCCGTGCCCCGCATCGCCGAGCGCGACGAGATCCTGGCCCTGGCACAGAACGTCGACCAGTTCTGTGCGGCGGTGGATATCCAGATCGCACTTTCCGTGGTGGCCAACGAGCAGGCTTTCCCCGGCACCAAGCTGCGCGGGCTGGCCCAAGCGGCAGGCCTCGTGCTTGAACGCGATGGTTGCTTCCATGCGCGTGACGAACAGGGCGAAACGCTCTTCGTGCTCGCCAACCGCGATCCCGCGCTGTTCTCCAACGATGCCCTGCGTGAGATGGTGTCCACCGGCGTCACCCTGTCGCTCGATGTGCCGCGCGTGGCCGCCGGCGGGCAGGTCTTCGACCGCATGGTCACCTTCGCTCGGCAGCTTTCGAACGCCCTGCATGGCACGGTGGTCGATGACAATCGTCGTCCGCTCTCCGATGCATCCATCGGCCTGATCCGCAACCAGGTGACGCAGTTCCAGGAGCAGATGCAGCGCCAGGGCATTCCCGCTGGTAGCGAGCTCGCCCAGCGGCTCTTCGTCTGATGCAGACGTCGCAGGAAGCGCCATCCGGGGCGGCAGAACGCGCCCGCGCGCTGCGCGCCGAGATCAGTCGCCACAACTACGCCTACTACGTGCTCGATGCGCCGGTGCTGCCGGACGCCGAGTTCGACAAGCTCTTCCAGGAGCTGCAGGCCCTGGAGCTGCAGTACCCGGAGCTGCGCACGCCGGATTCGCCGACCCAGCGCGTGGGCGGCATGGCGACTGCGCAGTTCGCCGCAGTCCGGCACAAGATGCCGATGCTCTCCATCCGTACTGAAACTGACACCGAGGCGAGCGGGGCAGAGAACTTCGACGCGCGCGTGCGCCGCGAACTCGGCTGGAAGGAAGGCGACACGCAGGTTGCCTATCTCGCCGAACTCAAGTTCGATGGCCTCGCGGTCAATCTCCGCTACGAAGACGGCGTGCTGGTCAACGCCGCCACCCGAGGCGATGGTGAAACCGGCGAGGACGTGACGCAGAACGCACGTACTGTCCGCAGTATTCCGTTGCGCCTTCACAGCGACAATCCGCCCAAGGTGCTGGAAGTTCGCGGCGAGGTCTACATGCGTCGCGCCGATTTCGATCGTATGAACGAGCGCCAGCTCGCTGCCGGCCTCAAGCTTTATATCAACCCGCGTAACGCGGCAGCGGGTGCCTTGCGCCAGCTCGATCCCGCAGTGACGGCGAAGCGTCCCTTGTCCTTCTTCGCCTACGGCCTTGGCGAGACCGAGGGCTGGGGCGCCCCGCAGAGCCAGGGCGAGATGCTCGACCGCCTGGAGTCGCTGGGTTTCCCGGTCGACAAACATCGCGAGCGGGCGGAGGGGGCGATAGGCCTTGTGGCGTTCCACCGCCGCATCGGCGCCTTGCGCGACGAGCTGCCCTTCGACATCGACGGCGTGGTCTACAAGGTCGATTCGGTCGCGTTGCAGAAGCAACTCGGCTTCGTCAGCCGCGAACCGCGCTGGGCGGTGGCGCATAAGTATCCCGCGCAGGAACAGCTCACCACGGTGCAGAACATCGAGGTGCAGGTCGGTCGCACGGGCAAGCTCACGCCGGTGGCCAAGCTGACTCCGGTTTTCGTCGGCGGCGTGACCGTCACCAACGCGACCCTGCACAACGAATACGAAGTGCACCGCAAGGACGTGCAGGTCGGTGACACGGTGATCGTGCGCCGCGCCGGTGACGTGATCCCGGAGATCGTTGGCATAGTGGCCGAGCGTCGGCCCGCGGATGCGCGCGCGTTCGTCATGCCGACCGAATGCCCGGTTTGCGGCTCGGCGGTAGTGCGGGAGGAGGGCGAGGCCGATCATCGCTGTTCCGGCGGACTCTACTGCCCGGCACAGCGCAAGCAGGCCTTGCTGCACTTCGCCTCGCGCCGGGCGATGGACGTCGAAGGCCTGGGCGACAAGGTGGTGGAGCAACTGGTGGACCAGAGCATCGTACGCACGCCTGCGGACCTCTATCGCCTGGGCGTCGCCGCGCTGGCCGCACTGGACCGCATGGCGGAGAAGTCGGCGACCAATCTTGTGGCAGCGATCGAGAAGAGCCGCGAGACCACGCTTGGCCGCTTCATCTTCGCGCTGGGCATCCGCAACGTCGGCGAGACAACGGCCAAGGATCTGGCCCGTCACTTCGGGGCGATAGATCCGCTGATGGCGGCGGACGAGGCGATGCTGCAGACCGTGCCCGATGTCGGCCCGGTAGTCGCCGCCAGCATCGCCGCCTTCTTCGCGGAACCGCATAACCGCGAGGTCATCGAACAGTTGCGCGCGGCAGGCGTGCATTGGCCCGAGCATGAGATCGTGCGCGAGCCGGTGGGCGTGTTCGCTGGCAAGACGCTAGTGCTCACCGGCACGCTGCCCAGCCTGTCGCGCGATGACGCCACGGCGCTGATCGAGGCAGCGGGCGGCAAGGTTTCGGGCTCGGTCTCCAAGAAGACCAGCTACGTCGTCGCCGGCAGCGAAGCCGGCAGCAAGCTCGACAAGGCGCAACAGCTCGGCGTCACCATTCTCGACGAAGCCGGCCTCAAGGCACTGCTCGCGGCCGGCTAGCGCGCATCCAGCAATCCGGAGAATCACGACTCATGAAGAAAATCCGCAAGGCCGTCTTCCCCGTCGCGGGTCTGGGCAGCCGTTTCCTCCCGGCGACCAAGGTCAGTCCGAAGGAGATGCTCCCCATCGTCGACAAGCCGATCATCCAGTACGCCGTGGAAGAGGCCGCCGACGCTGGCATCACCGACATGGTCTTCGTTACCGGCCGCACGAAGCGTTCGATCGCCGACCACTTCGACAAGGCCTATGAGCTCGAGAACGAGCTCAAGACCCGCGGCAAGGAAGACATGCTCAAGATCGTGCAGGACACGGTGCCCAAGGGCGTGAACTGCATCTTCATCCGCCAGTCGGAAGCGCTGGGCCTCGGCCACGCGGTGCTCTGCGCGGAGCCGGTGATCGGTGACGAGCCGTTCGCAGTGCTGCTCGCCGACGACCTGATCGATCCGAACGGTTTCGGCTCGGTCGTGGCGCAGATGAGCAATGTCTACAACTACAACCGCTGCTCCGTGCTCGGCGTGATGGACGTGCCGCGCGAGGAAACCAAGCAGTACGGCATCGTCAGTACCGAGCGCGATGAAGGCGATACCCAGCGCTGCACCGGCATCGTCGAAAAGCCGAGTCCCGACAAGGCGCCCAGTACGCTTGCCGTGGTCGGCCGCTACATCCTGACGCCGCACATCTTCGAGCACCTGCGTGCGCTCAAGCCGGGCACGCACGACGAGCTGCAGCTCACGGACGCAATCGCTTCGCTGATGCGGGACGAGGCCGTGCTGGCCTATCGCTTCAAGGGCACGCGCTACGATTGCGGCAATAAGTTGGGCTACCTCAAGGCGATGGTGGAGCTGGGCGTGAAGCACGCCGAAGTCGGCGCCGAGTTCTCAAGCTGGCTGGCGCAGCGTCAGCAATAAACGCACTCCGCTGTCGGTAAATGACGAAGGCCGCTTTTGCGGCCTTCGTCATTTGTGCCAATCCGACGAGCGGCGACGCCTGCAAGCTCGTGGCGCATGGAGAAAACGGTTACGGTGCTGATGCTGAGGGGGTATGACATTTAGGATTCTTGGCGTTTGAAACGACCGTTCGTCGGGTGGGGCGTCTTGCGCTTCGGTATGAGCTGCACTGCGTCAAGAGTGCGCCGGCCGCGCGGCAGTAGGAGAGAGATCGATTCCGCGAGGCGCGGACACGGAATATGACGAAGGCGAGAAATACGATTTAACCTTTTCCCGAGCGCGCCGTTGATGTGCCACAGTCGATCCTGTGTGCATATCCGAAAAGCATATCGCACAGACTCCAACAAACGAGGATGACGCGAGATGCTGAGGCTTGGACTCGGGAAGTACCGCACCATCGTAGTTTTGATCACGCTGTTCCTGGTCTTCGACGTCGGCGTGCTCGGCATGACCTTCGTGATCTCCAAGGGACTGCTGGCCGACGCGGTGTCGATCAACCTGGCGGGTACGCACAGCTCGCTCGCGCAGAAGCTCGCCAAGACGGCGCTGTTGATCGAACAGGACGCCACCCAGGGCACGATCGACAGTAGCGGTCGCTCCAGCCTTTCCGAACTGAAAGACCTGTTCGAAACGGCGGACCGTTTCAACGACATCATCCGCACCTTCGATACGGCCGGCCAGTCGATGCAGGGCGATGTGCCCGTCGAGCTCACCCCGAACGAAGACCCGCAGGCTGCCTCGCTCTTCTCGCTGGTCAAGGACCTGTGGGCGCCAATCAACGCCGAAGTCCAGGCGCTGCGCGACAACAGTGGCAAGCGCCCGGACGTGGGCCCGCTGCTGCAGACACTGATCCCCAACAACCTGAACCTGCTTGCCGCCTCGCAGATGCTGACGGCGCGCCTGGAAGCGCTGTCCGCCGCGAAGGCGTCCAAGCTGCGCTGGGTGCAGGTGGCCGGTATCACGCTCGCACTGATCAACTTCGGCTTCATTCTCTACAACTTCCTCGGCCAGCTCCGAAAGAGCGACCGCGCGGTGGAAATCGCGCAGAAGGAAACCGGCGACATCCTGCGCACCACGCAGGAGGGCCTCTTCCTGCTGGACGGGGACTTCCGCATCGGCTCGCAGACCTCGCAGGCGCTCTCGCGCATCCTCGGCGTCGACGTCGCGCCGGGCCAGAGCTTCCTTGATCTGTTGCGCCCCCTGGTGACGCCCAAGACCTTCGACACCACGCGTGAATACATCGAACTCCTGATGCGCCACGACGTGAAGGAAAAGCTCGTTGCCAGCCTCAACCCGCTGGACTGCATCGAGATCAGCACCATGCGCCACAACGGCGCGGTCGAGTCGCGCTACCTGCAGGTGCGGTTCAATCGCGTGCTGCAGGGCGACCAGGTCACGCACCTGCTTGTGACCGCCAACGACATCACCCGCCGCGTGCGCCTTGAGCGCGAGCTGAAGGAGAGCGAGCGCAAGGTGCAGGACCAGATGGGCATGATGATGCGCATCCTGCAGGCCGACGGCACGATGCTCAGCGAGTTCCTGCGCAACGCCAACGAGGGGCTCAACCAGATCAACGAGGACCTGCGCACCAGCAGCCCGACGCATGGCGTCTCCAGCCCGCGCATCGCCGCGATGATGCGCACCGCGCACCGCCTCAAGGGCGACGCGACCGCGCTGAACCTGGAAGCCATCGCCCAGTCGCTGCACGCTTTTGAAACGGTGCTGGGCGACCTGCACGGCCAGAGCCGCCGCACCGCCGAGGACCTGCTGCCGGTCGCGGTGCGGGTGAAGGGCCTCTACGCGGAAGTCAATGCGATCCAGGACGTGATTGCCCGCCTCGGACAGGTTCAGGGCGTGGTGAGTGTCGACGCTGCGCGTCCCGCGCCGGATCCCGATCGCGCCACACTGCCCTTCGTGCGCCAGTGGACTGCCTTCGCCAACCAGGTGGCCCAGCGCATGGGCAAGCAGGTCGAGCTCAACTACAAGGGCCTGGATCTGGATCGCTTGCAGCCTTCGCTGCGCGAGACGATCAACAGCATCGTCAATCAGTTCATCCGCAACGCGGTGGTGCACGGCATCGAAGCGCCGGCCGACCGCAAGCAGCGCGGCAAGACCGAGGCCGGTCGTCTGGCGATCTATGTGTCCGACCAGGAAGACGGCAGCCTCGAGCTGAGCTTCCGCGACGATGGCGCCGGCGTCGATCCCGAACAGATCCGCGAGGCGGCCGTGCGCACTGGCCGCCTGACACCGGAAGCGGCGCAGAGCATCGACCAGCGCCGCCTCATCCTGATGATTTTCGAGTCCGGCCTGTCCACCCGCGGCGGGGTCGACGGCGACGCGGGACGCGGCATCGGTCTGGATGCCGTGCGGGAGATGATCACCCGTCTTGGCGGTCGCGTACGTATTGGCACCACGCGAGGCGAGTACTGCCATTTCCGCGTGCATCTGCCGATCAAGGCGGAGCCGGCCAGTGCTGAAGCCATGCAGGATCAACGGGAGGTTGCGTGATGGGCGTGAAGCTCATGATCGTGGATGACTCCAACATCATCCGCAGCCGCATCAGCCGCACGCTGAGCGAGGAAAAACTCGAGGTGGTTGCCACCGCGAGCAATGGCCAGGACGCCCTGCAGCAGTTCTCGGCCAAGAAGCCGGACGTCGTCACGATGGACCTGACGATGCCGAAGATGGACGGCCTCGAGTGCATTCGCGCGCTGCGCCGACTCAAACCTGACGTGCGCATCCTGGTGGTGTCCGCGCTGGCCGACAAGGCGACTGCGATCCAGGCGCTGAAGGAAGGCGCGCAGGGCTTCCTGTGCAAGCCGTTTTCCGAATCCGATCTGACCGAAGCGATGCAGGAATTGCTGGAGGGCTATAGCCATGGATGAGCAACAGGTCCGCGTATTCATGGACATTGTCGGCAACTACTTCGACATGCAGACCGGCAAACCGCCCGAGATCGGCAGTCCCTATCTCGGGGAGGCGAGCGCGCTGCCGATCTACGACTTCACCGGCGTGATCGGCATTTCGGGCGAACGCCAGGGCTGCGTCCTGGTGACCGCCAAGCGCGATCTGCTGCGCAATCTGTTGTTGCAAGTGGGCGAGCTGGATGTGTCCGAGAACAACCTTGCAGACCTCGTGGGAGAGGTGGCCAATACCATTTCAGGCAATGCGCGCCGCCATTTCGGACCGGATTTCATGATCTCGGTCCCGGTGGTGGTGGAGGGGACGGCCAAGGCCATCCAGGTTCCGCGCAGCGTCAAGGCCTACATCATCCCGATGCGCTGGCACAAGCAGGAAGCCGCGCTCGTGGTCAGCCTGCAGTAAGGCCCGGCGCGAAAGGAGACCTGCGATGAACACAAGAACCCGTAGCGTGATGGCAATGGCGGGCATTGCGCTGGCCGTGTGCGCGGGCGCGCCGGCCTGGGCCGAAACGACGCTGATCAACGCGTCGGCCAACGTGAACCAGGACATGTTCAAGGACTACAACGCGCTCTTCGTGAAGTACTGGAAATCGAAGACCGGCGAGACCGTGAACGTGAAGATGAACCACGCGCAATCGACCAACCAGGTCGCGCGCGTGCGCAACGGCGAGGAGGCCGACGTGGTCTCGCTCGCGGTGCCGCTCGATATCGACAAGATCGCCGAGGCGGACATCCTGCCGCGCAACTGGCGCACCCGGTTGGGCAACAACTCGGTGCCGTTCAGTTCGACGGTGGTGTTCCTGGTTCGCCGCGGCAATCCGCGGCAGATCAAGGACTGGCCTGATCTCGCGCGCTGGGGTGTGAACGTGGTGATGTCCAACCCGAAGAGCTCCGGTATCGCGCGCTGGGGTCATCTGGCCGCCTATGGTTTCGCACTGCGTCAGCCCGGCGGCAACGAAACCGAGGCACGGCAGTTCGTGCGTCGCATCTACGCCAACACCCGTGTCCTGGAATACACCGCCAAGGGCGCGACGGCCACTTTCTCCAAGAACAAGATCGGCGACGTCGCCGTGTCCTGGGAGAGTGAGGCGCTGCAGGCCGTGGCTGCCGCACCGAACGAGTACGAAATCGTGGTGCCGAGCATGTCGGTGGTGGCCGAACCGCCGGTGGCACTGCTCGACGAGATGGTCGACAAGCGTGGCACCCGCAAGCTCGCACAGGCCTACCTCGACTACATGTACTCGCCCGAGGCGCAGGAGCTCTTCGTCAAGTACTACTACCGCCCGGCGGATGCCAACACGCTGGCCAAGTACGCGCAGACCTTCAAGCCTTTGAAGGAATTCCGGGTGGACCAGGTCTTCGGTGACTGGGCCAAGACCTACACCACGCATTTCTCCGACGGTGGCGTCGTCGATCAGGTCTATGACCAGTATCGCAACGCGTCGTGATGCTGAAGGCATAAGCGCGACGAACGCTCGAACCTGTATCGGACTGGAGAGCAGCGAATGAAGAAGAACCTGGGATGCTGGATTGCCGGCGCGGCCTTGCTGCTTGCGGCACCGATCCATGCGGCCGAAGTCACGGGCGCTGGCGCGTCGTCGCCGGGGCCGGTCTATCTGCGGTGGGCTGCGGCCTATAAGAAGGCGACCGGCAACACGATCAATTACCAGTCCATCGGTTCGGGCGGTGGCGTAAAGGAAGTCGGCGCGAAGAGTGTGGACTTCGGCGCGTCCGATATTCCGCTATCGGAAGCCGAGCTGAACCGCCGCGGCTTGGTGCAGTTCCCGGTGCTGGTCGGCGCCGCCGTGCCCTTCGTGAATCTGCCCGGCGTCAAGGCGGGCGAGCTCAAGCTCACCGGTGCCTTGCTCGCGGACATCTACCAGGGTCGCATCACGCGCTGGGACGACCCGCGGATCGAGGAGGTCAATGGTGGCCTCAGCCTGCCGGCGATGTCCATCATCGTCGTGCGACGCGGCGATGGCGCGGGCGTGTCCTTCCTCTTCACGCATTACCTCGCGCAGGTCAGCGCCGCCTGGAAGGAAAACGTAGGCGAGGGCGTGTCCGTGCCCTGGCCTGCGGGCCTCGGTGGCAAGGGTGACGAAGGCGTGATGGCCTTCGTGAAACGCCTACCGGGGGCGATCGGCTACGTCGAGTACGGCTATGCCCAGCGCAACCAGCTCGCGCATGTGCAGATGCAAGACCGTAGCGGCAAGTTCGTCGATCCGACCGAAGCCTCACTGCGCGCGGCCGCGGAAGGTGCGGCCTGGGACAAGACCGCCTATGGCGAAGTGCTGACCAACCAGAATGCCGCCGGCGCATGGCCGATAGCGGGAGCCAGTTTCATCCTTCTGCAGCAGGTACAGGACAAGCCCGCGCAGGCGAACGCCGTGCTGCAGTTCTTCGACTGGTCTTTCACCGAAGGCGGAAAGATCGCCACCGAGGCCGGCTACGTGCCGCTCTCGACCAACACTGCCTCCAAGGTGAGCGTCGCCTGGCAGCGCATCAAGGACGGCAGCGGAAAGACGGTCGACCTACCCCACTGATTCCCACTGACACCCGGAGGCGCGCATGCTGAATCTCGATCACGACGGTGGCATCGGATGGTCCGAACTGCGGGCGCACACCAGTGCGATCAAATCGCCGATTCCCGGCGCCGCTACGGAAGGCGCGCTCTCGCATCTGCGGGTGCTCGATCTCTCGCGTGTCCTGGCCGGGCCTTGGGCGACGCAGATGCTGGGCGATCTCGGCGCCGAGATCATCAAGATCGAACGGCCGGGCGTGGGCGACGATACCCGCGCCTACGGCCCGCCCTGGATCAAGGACGAGGAGGGCGCGGACACCGAACTGTCCGCCTACTACTGCTGCGCCAACCGGAACAAGCGTTCGATCACGGTCGACATGACCAAGCCGGAAGGCCAGGCGCTGATCCGCGAGCTCGCGCTGCAATGCGACGTGGTGGTCGAGAATTTCAAACTGGGCGGATTGGCCCAGTACGGCCTGGACTACGGCACGCTGAGTCTGCTTAATCCGCGCCTCATCTACTGCTCGATCACCGGCTTCGGCCAGGACGGGCCGTACGCAGACCGTGCCGGCTATGACTTCCTGATCCAGGGCATGGGCGGCCTCATGAGCATCACCGGCGAGCCAGGTGGTTCGCCGACCAAGGTCGGCGTGGCGCTCACCGACGTGATGACCGGCCTCTACGCGAGCAACGCGATCCTTGCCGCACTCGCTTGGCGCGAACGCAGCGGCAAGGGCCAGCATATCGATCTCGCGATGCTGGATGTGCAGGTCGCCGTGCTCGCGAACCAGGCGACCAACTATCTGAGCAGCGGCAAGGCGCCGCAACGCATCGGCAACGCGCACCCGAACATCGTTCCCTACGACGCCTGTCCGACGGCGGATGGGCACGTCATCCTCGCCGTGGGCAACGATGCGCAGTTCCGCCGCTTCTGTGCCGAGGCGGGTACGGACTGGGCGGACAAGCCCGACTACGCCACCAACGCCGAACGCGTGAAGCGACGAGCCGAGCTGATGCCCAAGATCCACGAACTGATGCGCACCCGCACCACGCGCGAATGGGTGCGCACGCTGGAGGCCGCGGCCGTGCCTTGCGGACCGATCAACGATATCGCACAGGTCTTCGAGGATCCGCAGGTGCGTCATCGCGGGCTGCGCGTGACGCTGGAGCAGGAGGGCGCCGGCACGCTCAACCTGGTGCGGAGCCCGATCCGGCTCTCCGCGACGCCAGTGAGCTATCGCAACGCCCCACCCAAGCTCGGCGCGGACACCGGCGCCATGCTCGCGACGCTGCTGGGCAAGGATGAGGACGAAGTGGCGCGACTGCGCGCACTGGGCGTCATCTAGCGATCGGCGTGGCGTCTTCCCGCTATTGAGGCGGGCGCCGAACGCAGAAACGAAAAGGGCCGCATTGCTGCGGCCCTTTTTTGTTTGCTTGGCGACGCTGTGGCGATCAGCCTTCGCTGTCGCGCAGGGCCTTGCGACGCTCGTGTTCCTTCAGGTGACGCTTGCGCAGGCGGATCGACTTCGGCGTGATCTCGACCAGCTCGTCGTCGGCGATGAACTCGATCGCGGATTCCAACGTGAGCTGGATCGGCGGCGTAAGGCGAACGGCTTCGTCGGTGCCGGAGGCGCGCACGTTGGTGAGCTGCTTGCCCTTGATCGGGTTCACGACCAAGTCGTTGTCGCGCGAGTGGATGCCGATGATCATGCCTTCGTACAGCGGGTCGTTGTGGCTGACGAACATGCGGCCGCGATCCTGGAGCTTCCACAGCGCGTAGGCCACGGCTTCGCCGTCGTCCTGCGAGATCAGCACGCCGTTGCGACGTTCGGCCATGGTGCCGGCCATCGGGCTGTAGTCATCGAACACGTGGCTGGCGAGGCCGGTGCCGCGCGTCAGGGTCAGGAATTCGCCCTGGAAGCCGATCAGGCCACGCGCCGGGATGCGGTATTCAAGGCGGGTACGACCCTTGCCGTCCGGCTGCATGTCCTGCAGTTCGCCGCGGCGACGGCCCAGTTCTTCCATCACGCCGCCCTGGTGCTCTTCTTCCACGTCCACCGTCAGCATTTCGTACGGCTCGCACTTCACGCCGTCGATGTCCTTGAAGACGACGCGGGGACGACCCACGGCGAGTTCGTAGCCTTCACGGCGCATGTTCTCGAGCAGGATGGTCAAGTGCAGTTCGCCACGGCCCGAGACTTCGAAAACGTCGGAGTCATTGGTGTAGTTCACGCGCAGCGCCACGTTCTTGAGCAGTTCCTTTTCGAGGCGCTCACGGATCTGGCGGCTGGTCACGAACTTGCCTTCACGGCCGGCGAGCGGCGAGGTGTTCACCATGAAGTTCATGGTCAGGGTCGGTTCGTCGACCGCGATCGGCTTCATGCCTTCGAGCGCGTCCGGATCACAGACAGTGACGCCGATGTTGACCTGGTCCATGCCGGCCACCAGCACGATGTCGCCGGCTTCGGCGCCTTCGGCGGGGCTGCGCTCCAGGCCCTTGAAAGTCAGCACCTGGCTGATCTTGGCCTTGCCGCGGTTCTCATCGCCGTACATGACGACGACTTCCTGGTTCGGGCGGATGCGACCGCGCTTGATACGGCCGATACCGAGCTGGCCCATGTAAGGCGAGTAGTCGAGCGAGCAGATCTGCAGCTGCAGCGGGCCTTCGGCATTCACGTCCGGTTGGGGCACGTGCTTGAGGATCGCTTCGAACAGCGGCTTCATGTCGGTGCCCGGCTTGTCCGCTTCGAGCATGGCAAAGCCGTTGAGGGCCGAAGCGAAGACGACCGGGAAGTCGAGTTGCTCTTCGGTGGCGCCGAGTTTGTCGAACAGATCGAAGGTGTGGTTGATAACCCAGTCAGGACGCGCGCCCGGACGGTCGATCTTATTGACCACGACGATGGGCTTCAGGCCGAGGGCCAGCGCCTTGCGGGTCACGAAGCGCGTTTGCGGCATCGGGCCTTCGACCGCATCGACCAGCAGCAGCACGCTGTCGACCATCGAGAGCACGCGCTCGACTTCGCCGCCGAAGTCCGCGTGGCCCGGGGTGTCGACGATGTTGATGTGGGTTTCGCCGTACTGGATCGCGCAGTTCTTGGCGAGAATCGTGATGCCGCGTTCCTTTTCCAGGTCGTTGCTGTCCATCACACGCTCGGCCACCTGCTGGTGTGCTGCGAAAGTGCCGGATTGGCGCAGGAGCTGGTCGACCAGCGTGGTCTTGCCGTGGTCAACGTGGGCGATGATGGCGATATTGCGGATGGCGCGGCTCATGAAGGGGGAAACCCAAGTCTTTGAAAAGGCGCGGATTCTAGCACGCGCTTGCGCGCCGCAGCATGGTCATGCGGACGCGGGTGCTAACATCGTGCAAACCCGCATAAAACAAGGATCTCAACCTCATGCTCGCAATCATCGGCGGCAGCGGTCTGACCCAGCTTTCGAACCTGGACGTGCAGCGTCGCGAAGTCGTGCGCACACCCTATGGCGAGCCCTCTGGCGTCCTACTGTTCGGGCGCGTCTGCAATCTGGACGTGGTGTTTCTCGCACGCCACGGTTACGGCCATACGATCCCGCCGCACATGGTGAATTACCGCGCCAACATCTGGGCGCTGCACCAGGCGGGCGTGACCGGCATCCTGTCGGTCGCCTCGGTGGGCGGCATTCGTAGCGACATGGCGCCTGGCACCCTGGTCGTTCCGCACCAGATCATCGATTACACCTGGGGCCGCAGGAGCACCTTCCACGACATGACCGACCGGCCGGTCGTGCATATCGACTTCACCCATCCCTACGACCCGATTCTGCGCCGCCGCCTGATCGCTGCCGCGACCGAGGCCGGCGAGAGCGTTATCGACGGCGCGGTTTACGCGGCTACGCAAGGACCCAGGCTTGAAACAGCCGCCGAAGTGAATCGCTTGGAGCGGGATGGTGCCGACGTGGTCGGCATGACCGGCATGCCGGAAGCCGCCCTGGCGCGCGAGCTGGCGATCCCTTATGCCGCGATCTCAGTGGTCGCCAACTGGGGCGCGGGGCGGGCGGATAGTTCGGAGGGCATCGGCTTCGGCACCATCGAAGGCACGCTGCAAGGCGCCATGGGTCGTGTGCGCAAGGTGCTGGAGAAGGTCTGCGCATGATTCGCGAAGTCCTGAAGATGGGCGATCCGCGGCTGCTGCGGGTCGCCAAGCCGGTGCAGCGCTTCGGTACCCCGGAGCTCGATGCGCTGGTGGCGGACATGCTCGACACCATGCATGCGCTGAACGGTGCGGGGATCGCCGCGCCGCAGATTGGTGTCGACCTGCGCGTCGTCATCTTCGAGGTCAAGAACAATCCGCGCTATCCGGATGTCGAGACCATCCCGCTGACGGTGCTCTGCAACCCGCAGATCACCTTCCTCGGTGAAGAAAAGGAAGAAGGCTGGGAGGGCTGCCTTTCCGTGCCAGGCCTGCGGGGCGTTGTGCCGCGCTTCGTGCGCCTGCGCTACCAGGGCTTCGCGCCGGACGGCACGCCGATCGATCGCGAAGCCGACGGCTTCCATGCGCGGGTGGTGCAGCATGAGTGCGACCACCTCGACGGCGTGCTGTATCCGATGCGCGTCGAGGACTTCACCCGCTTCGGCTACACCTCCGTGCTCTTCCCGGAGCTCGATCCGAACTCGGACGACTGAGCGGACTGCTGGCGGGCGGACTACTGGCAAAACGGTCGCAGCGACGACCCGCCGAAGCGAGCGCCGCCACGCCGGATTGTCACGCTAGACACGCAGCCGTTCGAGCAGCGCGCTTTCGAGCTTGACCAGCGCACTGGTTGCGCCGAGCTCGGGGCTGCTGATCAGGAAGGTATCTTCCGCCCGCTCGCCCAGGGTCGCGATCTTGGCAGTGTGCAGGTTGATGTTGTGCTCGGTTAGCGTGCTCGCGATCGTGTAGAGCAGGCCCGGGCGGTCCGCCGCGATCACCGAGAGGATGTAGTGCTGGCCGCGCTCGTCCGGGCGGATGCCGACTTCGGGAGCGATCGGGAAGTGCTTGACCTGGCGCGAGAGCCGGCCGTTGCCGGGCTTGTCCAGCGGGCCGTCGCGCAAGAGACGCTCGGTCAGCTCATGCTCCACCAGTGCCACGATGTCGCGATAGTTCTCGTCGCCGCTCGGATCGAGCAGTACGAAGCTGTCGAGCGCGTAACCGTGCCGCGTGGTGTGGATCTTCGCATCCATGATGGACAGGCCGTGGCGACTGAAGAATGCACACAGGCGCAGGAAGAGATCGCGGGTGTCGTGCGCATACACCATCACCTGCAGGCCGCGTTCCACCTGGCTCGGACGCGCCTTGACCACCGGCGTCTCGCTGCTGGTCCGGTGGTAGAGCATGCGGGTGTGCCAGACGATCTCGTCGATGTCATGGCGCATGAAATACACGGTGTCGAGCTCGTGCCAGAGCTTCTCTTCCACGCCGTCGACCAGGCCGAAGTAGCGCAGACGCGTGCGGGCTTCTTCGAGGCGTTCCGCGAGTCCCTTGGCCTGCTCGGGCGTGTCGCCATGCAGCAGCCGGCGCGTCGCGAGGAAGAGATCCTCCAGCAGCTTCGCCTTCCAGCCGTTCCAGACCTTGGGGCTGGTGCCGCGGATGTCCGCATGGGTGAGCAGATAGAGCGCGACCAGGCGGCGCTCCGTGCCAACCAGGCGCGCGAAACCGCTGATCACCTCGGGGTCGGAGAGGTCGCTCTTCTGTGCAACCTGGGACATGGTCAGGTGATGCTCAACCAGCCATTCGACGAGATCGGTGTCCTCGGCGCCGAGGCCGTGCGTCTCGCCGAATTCGCGCGCATCGGCCATGCCTAGCTGGCTGTGGTCGCCGCCGCGACCCTTGGCGATGTCGTGGAATAGGGCGGCCACATAGAGCAGCCAGTGGCGCTCGAAGCCGCTCATCAGGCGCGCGCAGAGCGGATACTCGTGCGCGTGCTCGTCCATGCTCATGCGGCGCAGATTGCGCATCACTTGGAGGATGTGCTGATCGACCGTGTAGACGTGGAAGAGGTCATGCTGCATCTGGCCGACGATGCGACCGAAGGCCGGCAGGTAGTGCCCCAGGATGTCGTACTGGTTCATCCGCCGGAATTCGTGGGTGATCCCGCTGTCTTGTTGGAACAGCGCAAGGAAGCTGGCGCGATTGGCCGGGTCTTTGCGGAAACGCTCGTCGATGCGGTCGCGCGCCGCCCACAGGGCACGTAGCGTGCGCGCGCTCATGCCCTTCAGGTCGGGGTGCTGCTCCATCAGCAGGAAGGCTTCGAGCAGGGCAGAAGGCTCGCGCTCGAAGAGCTTGTCGTCCGCGATGTCCAGCAGCGACTGGCGCTTGTTGAAGCGGGCGTTGATCTGCTGCGTGGTGTCCACGTCCTGCGGCAGGATGTGGGTTTCCAGGTTCTGCAGCAGCAGGGTGTTGAGTTGGGTGACTTTCTTGGCTGCGAGGAAGTACTGCTGCATCAGTACTTCCGAGGCGCGCCGGGCGCCGGTCGCAACGATGCCCAGCGCGCGTGCCAGGGCTTCCTGGTGGTCAAAGAGCAGCCGGTCTTCGCGGCGCTTGATGAGGTAGTGGAGCGCGATGCGTACGGTACGCAGCAGTCGCTCCGCGGCCTTCAGCTCGATGCACTCTTCGGTGGTGATGAAACCGCGCTCCGAGAGTTCGTCCCAGCCCGCCCCAAAGCCCGCTGCGAGCGAAATCCAGACGATGGTCTGCAGGTCACGCAGGCCCCCGGGGCTTTCCTTGCAGTTGGGCTCGAGCGCGAAGGGCGTGTCGTTGAAGCGGTTGTAGCGCTGTTCCTGCTCGGCCCGTTTCGCGACGAAGAAGCCCTGCAGGTTGAAGTCTCTGCGCGTGGCGCGAAGCAAGTCTGCGAACAGCGTGGCGTTGCCGGTGAGCAGGCGGGACTCGAGCAGGTTGGTCTGCACGGTGACGTCGGCCTCGGATTCCTCGACGCACTGGGCGACGGTCCGCACGCTGTGCCCCACCTCGAGACCCATATCCCAGAAGCTGCCGACCAGATTCTCGAGTCGGGTGGCGAGCTCGGCGTCCGGATCGGCAGAAAGCAGGATCAGAACGTCCACATCGGAGCAAGGGAAAAGCTCGCCGCGACCGTAGCCGCCGACGGCGATCAGCGCGGCGTCAGCCGGCAGGCCAGCGGCCTTCCAGACTTCACGCAGGGCTTGGTCCACCAACGCCGCATGCTTGCGCAGCAGTGCTTCGGGGTCAGGGTCGGACTCGTAGGCCGCCCGCAGCGCGGCCCGCTCATCCTGGATGCGCCGACGCAGCAGTTCGGCGGTCCGGCGCAGACCGTCGAGCTCCGTCGCGGCCGACATCAGGCTGCGAAGCGGTCGGCGACCAGGGCCGGGATTGCGGGCGAGCCGGCCGAGACCGTCAGCGGCTCGACGCCTGTCTCGGTAACCAGGCAGGTGTGTTCCCACTGGGCGGACAGGCTGCGGTCCTTGGTGACGATGGTCCAGCCGTCGGGAAGTTCGGAGATGTGGCGCTTGCCGGCGTTGATCATCGGTTCGATCGTGAAGATCATGCCGGCCTTGAGTTCGACGCCAGTGCCCGGGCGGCCGTAGTGAACCACCTGCGGCTCTTCATGGAAGCCGCGGCCGATGCCGTGTCCGCAGAACTCCTGCACGACCGAGAAGCCCGCCGCTTCGGCGTGGCGCTGGATCGCGTGGCCGATGTCCCCCAGGCGTGCGCCCGGGCGCACCTGGGCGATGCCCAGCCACATGCATTCGTAGGTGATCGCGCACAGGCGGCGCGCCAGGATGGAGCCCGCGGCCTCGCCGCCGACGATGAACATCCGGCTGGTGTCGCCATGGAAGCCATCCTTGATCACGGTGATGTCCAGATTCACGATGTCGCCGCGCTTGAGCACCTTGTTGCCAGGAATGCCGTGGCATACCACGTGGTTGACCGAGGTGCAGATCGACTTGGGGTAGGGCGTGTAGCCGGGCGGCGCATAGTTGAGCGGCGCAGGCGTGCAGCCTTGTACCTGCGTCATGTATTCGTGGCAGATCCGATCAAGCTCCTCGGTTGTCACGCCGGGCTGCACAAAAGGCGTGACATGGTCCAGCACCTCGGAGGCGAGGCGGCCGGCGATCCGCATGGCGGCGATTTCTTCGGGGGTCTTGATCGAGATGCTCATCGTGGAATCCTGCGCAAACCGCAAGGTTAACGCCTGCGCCGGGTCCTCGGCAAACCGGATTGGCGTAGCCACTTGAGTGGCTGGCCTGTCTCTTGCTAAACTAGCGGGCTGACTGCTTCCGAAATTGACGCCATTGGGGTGCCGATGCGGGAGCGGTACTTCACACGCCCCTGATATAGGGTCCCGCGGAAGCGGGCAGGGCTGGCGTTTCTCACGCTGGTTCGCAGGGGCGGAGGCTAACCCTTAGTTCGGAGAACTCAGATGTCCGTCACTATGCGCCAAATGCTGGAAGCCGGCGTGCACTTCGGTCACCAGACCCGTTTCTGGAACCCCAAGATGGCCCCGTTCATTTTCGGCCATCGCAACAAGATTCACATCATCAACCTCGAAAAGACCATGGCCAAGTACCAAGAGGCCATGGCGTTCGTGCGCAAGCTCGCCGCCAACCGCGGCACCATCCTGTTCGTGGGCACCAAGCGCCAAGCGCGCGAGATCCTCGCTGAGGAAGCGGCACGCGCCGGCATGCCTTTCGTCGATGAGCGCTGGCTCGGCGGCATGCTGACCAACTTCAAGACGGTCAAGCAGTCGATCAAGCGCCTGAAGGACATGGAGCAGATGTTCGAAGACGGCTCCGTCGAGAAGCTGTCGAAGAAAGAAGCCCTGATGTCCTCCCGCGAGCTGGAAAAGCTGCAGAAGTCCATCGGTGGCATCAAGGAAATGGGCGGCCTGCCCGACGCGCTGTTCGTGATCGACGTGGGCTACCACAAGATCGCGATCACCGAAGCCAAGAAGCTCGGCATCCCGGTCGTGGCTGTGGTCGATACCAACCACTCGCCCGAAGGCGTGGACTACGTCATCCCCGGTAACGATGACTCCTCGCGCGCCATCCGCCTGTACGCCCGTGGCGTGGCCGACGCTGTGCTGGAAGGCAAGAGCAACGTGATCGCCGAGATCGTTGCTGCTGGCCAGGACGAATTCGTCGAAGTCGAAGAAGGCACCGAAGAGCAGGCCTAAGGTCTGATGCGGGGCTGCGACTGTCGCGGTCCCGACCTTCCCCTTCCCAAATCTGAATCGAATTAGCAGGAGTTAGCATGGCGGAAATTACCGCAGGCATGGTCAAGGAACTGCGCGAGAAGACCGACGCGCCGATGATGGAATGCAAGAAGGCGCTGACCGAAGCGGGTGGCGACCTCGACAAGGCTGAAGAGATCCTGCGTGTGAAGCTGGGCAACAAGGCCTCCAAGGCTGCTGCCCGCGTGGCTGCCGAAGGCGTGGTTGCTATCCACGTGGCCGCCGACGGCAAGCTCGGCGCGATCCTGGAAATCAACAGCGAGACGGACTTCGTCGCCAAGAACGATGACTTCCTGAAGCTGGCCGCCGACAGCGCCCGCCTGGCTGCCGAAAACAACCCGGCTGACGTGGCTGCGCTGTCCGCGCTGCCGCTGGACGGCAAGACCGTTGAAGAAGTGCGCTCGGCGCTGGTCGGCAAGATCGGCGAGAACATGAGCCTGCGTCGCTTCCAGCGCGTCCAAGCCCAAGGCAAGCTGGCTCAGTACATCCACGGCGGCGCCAAGATCGGCGTGCTGGTTGATCTCGTCGGTGGCGACGATCAACTGGGCCGCGACATCGCGATGCACATCGCGGCGTCGAAGCCCAAGGCGCTTGACGCCTCCGGCGTCTCGGCCGAACTGCTCGACACCGAGCGTCGTATCGCGATCGAAAAGGCCCGTGAAAGCGGCAAGCCCGAAGCGATGCTGGAAAAGATCGCCGAAGGTACCGTGCAGAAGTACCTGAAGGACGTGACCCTGATGGGTCAGGTCTTCGTGAAGGCCGAGGACGGCAAGCAGACCATCGAACAGCTGCTCAAGTCCAAGGGCGCCTCGGTTGCCGGCTTCACCCTGTACGTGGTGGGCGAAGGCATCGAGAAGAAGGTTACCGACTTCGCTGCTGAAGTCGCCGCTCAGGCAGCCGCCGCCGCTGCACGCTGAGTGTTTCAGTAGTACTGGCACGGCGACCTCCCGGTCGTCGTGCCGCGCAGCATCACACCGCAGTAAGGTCGTCGCAGTAAGCTCTTCCCCACGCTCGATGCTTTCGGGCGCCCGCCACCCGCCGGACTAAAGGATCTGCCCCGATATGACCGCTCCCGCCTATCGTCGCATTCTGCTCAAACTCTCCGGTGAGGCCCTGATGGGCAATGATGCCTTCGGCATCAACCAGGAGGTCGTCTCGCGCATCGTGGCCGAAGTGGCCGATGTGGTGAAGCTGGGTGTGGAGGTCGGCGTAGTCATTGGAGGGGGCAATATCTTTCGCGGCATGGCCGGTGCTTCTTCCGGCATGGATCGCGCGACCGCTGACTACATGGGCATGCTGGCGACCGTCATGAACGCGATGGCCCTCGCCGACGCGATGAACAAGACGGGCCTGGTTGCCCGCGTACAGTCCGGCCTCTCGATGGAAGCCGTGGTCGAGCCTTACATCCGCGGCAAGGCGATCCGCTACCTCGAAGACGGCAAGGTCGTCATCTTCGCAGCCGGCACTGGCAACCCGTTCTTCACCACCGATACCGCCGCGGCGCTGCGTGGTGCCGAGATCGGTGCGGAGATCGTGCTCAAGGCCACCAAGGTGGATGGCATCTATACCGCCGACCCCAAGAAGGATCCCTCTGCGACGCGCTATTCGCGCATCAGCTTCGACGAGGCGATCAGCAAGAACCTGCAGGTCATGGACGCAACTGCCTTTGCACTCTGCCGTGACCAGAAACTCCCGATCAAGGTGTTCAGCATCTTCGCGCCCGGTGCGCTCAAGCGCGTGGTGAGCGGCGAAGACGAAGGCACCCTGGTGCATATCTGAGCTAGAGGATCGACCATGATCGCCGACCTGAAGAAGACCACCGAACAGAAGATGCTGAAGTCGATCGAGGCCCTCAAGGCCGACCTCGGCAAGGTGCGCACCGGTCGTGCGCACACGGGCCTGCTCGATCACGTGCAGGTCGAGTACTACGGCTCGATGGTGCCGATCGCTCAGGTGGCCAACGTGACGCTCATCGATGCGCGGACCATCGGCGTGCAGCCCTGGGAAAAGCCGATGATCGCCAAGGTGGAGAAGGCGATCCGCGATTCCGACCTGGGTCTGAACCCGGCCACGCAAGGCGACATGGTGCGCGTGCCGATGCCCGCGCTCACCGAAGAGCGTCGCAAGGACCTGATCAAGGTCGTGCGGCAGGAGGCGGAGAACGCGCGCGTCGCGATCCGCAATCTGCGCCGCGATGCCAATACGCAGCTCAAGGATGCGGTCAAGGACAAGACCATTTCCGAGGACGACGATCGTCGTTCGCAGGAAGATGTGCAAAAACTGACCGACCGCTACGTCGCAGAAGTAGATAAGCTCCTCGCTGAAAAGGAAAAGGAGCTGCTGCAGGTCTGACCCGGCGCGGCCCTGGTCAAGACATGGTGCTCAAGAAACTCCTCAGCTCCACTCGCGGCATTCCCGTAACGGGCGAAATGCCGGCGCATGTGGCGATCATCATGGACGGCAACGGCCGCTGGGCGCGCAAGCGCCTGATGCCGCGCGTTGCCGGCCATAAGCGCGGTCTCGAGACGGTGCGCGAAATCGTGCGCTGTTGCATCGAGCGCGGTATCCGCCATCTCACCCTCTTCGCGTTCAGTTCCGAGAACTGGCGTCGTCCCGAGGACGAGGTCAGCTTTCTCATGAACCTCTTCCTGCGTGCCCTGGAAGACGAGATCGCGCGCCTCCACAAGAATCGCATCCGTTTCCGGGTGATCGGCGACCTGTCGCGTTTTGATCCGCGGATTCGCCAGTTGATCGCCGATGCCGAAAAACTCACCGCCGGCAACGAGCAGATGACGCTGAGCATCGCGGCGAACTACGGCGGTCGCTGGGACATCCTCAACGCGATGGATGCCATGCTTGCCGCCAACCCCGAAAAACGCAGCGGCTTCACGGAAGAGGAGCTGGCACCGCACCTCGCCCTGGCCGATGCGCCTGAGCCCGACCTCTTCATCCGCACCGGCGGGGAGGAGCGCATCAGCAACTTCCTTCTCTGGCAACTTGCCTACACCGAGTTTTACTTTACCGAGACGCTCTGGCCCGAGTTTGACGCGTCGGCGTTCGAGGTGGCCCTGACGTCCTACAGTCAGCGGGAGCGTCGCTTCGGACGCACCAGCGAGCAGTTGCAACCTGCCGCCCAGGAGGTCCGATAAGCATGCTCCGCCAACGCGTGATCACGGCAGTCGTTCTTTTGATCGTCCTTGCGTTGGCTTTGTTCGTGCTGCCGCAGTGGCCGTGGTGGATCTTCTGCGGATGTGTGTTGCTGGCGGCCGGTTGGGAGTGGGGCGGTCTGGGCGGTTGGGCGCCAGCGCAGCGCTGGGCCTATGGTGGTGTCCTGGCGCTCCTGGGTATAGGCGTGTTGTCGCTGCAGGATGCGCGCTTGGATATCGCAGCCTTCGCCCTGTCGCTCTTGTTCTGGGTGTTTCTGGTTCCGTTCTGGTTGCGCAGCAAGTGGTCCTTGAAGGCCTTTGCGCCCGTGGCGCTTGTCGGCCTGATCGTGTTGCTGCCGGCCGCTTTGGCGCTCGCGCGACTGCGTGACGTCAGCCCGTGGCTGCTGCTCGCGATCGCCGCGATCGTGTGGGTCGCTGACATCTGCGCGTATTTCGGTGGTCGCGCGTTTGGCAAGCGCAAGCTCGCTCCGAGCATTTCCCCGGGCAAGAGCTGGGAGGGCGTGTGGAGCGGTCTCGCAGGCGTGCTCTTGTATGGGTGTCTCGCGTTGATCTTCGGTCTCCCGGGCATCGCTGGACATCTGGGCTGGGCGGCCTGTGTCGTCTTGCTTGTTGTGTTTACGGCGCTGAGTGTCGAGGGCGATCTGTTCGAATCGATGCTCAAGCGCAAGGCTGGAATCAAGGACAGCAGCAACCTGTTGCCCGGTCATGGCGGCGTCCTCGATCGCATCGACAGTCTGACCTCGACCTTGCCGCTCGCAGCCCTGATTGCCGCGCTCTGGAGTTGAAGTGGTGCAAAAGCTGACCCTGCTCGGTGCGACCGGATCGATCGGCGCGAGCACGCTCGACGTCATCGAACGGCATCCCGATCGCTTCAGTCTTTGGGCTGTGAGTGCGCATCGGCAGCTGGAACGTCTTGCCGAGATCATCGTGCGCTATCGCCCGGCCGTCGCCGTGGTGGCTGACTCCGCTGGCGCGGACAGGCTTGCCACCTTGCTCGCAGGCGTTGCGCACGATTGCAGTATCCGCCACGGCGCAACTGCGCTATCCGAGATCGCTTCCTCGCCTGAGGTCGACACCGTGATGGCGGCGATTGTCGGCGCAGCCGGCCTGGCTCCGACGCTCGCGGCCGCGCAAGCGGGAAAGCGTGTGTTGCTGGCCAACAAGGAGTCGCTGGTGATGTCCGGGGACATCCTGCTGGAGGCGGTGCGCGCCTCGGGCGCGACCTTGTTGCCGATAGACAGCGAACACAACGCTGTCTTCCAGTCCTTGCCGGATGGCTTCCGTCATGGGCTGGCGGGCGCTGGCGTGCGTCGCATCCTGCTGACGGCCTCTGGCGGTCCTTTCCGTGCCTCCCCGATCGAAAGCCTGGGGGCTGTGACACCCGAGCAGGCGGTCGCACACCCCAATTGGGTGATGGGCCGCAAGATCTCGGTGGACTCGGCGACCATGATGAACAAAGGGCTTGAGGTCATCGAGGCGCATTGGCTCTTCGGCGTCGGTGCCGATTGCATCGACGTGGTTGTACACCCCCAGAGCGTCATCCATTCAATGGTGGAGTACGCCGATGGTTCCGTGATTGCGCAACTCGGCAACCCCGATATGCGCACCCCTATCGCGCACGCGCTGGCTTATCCGGAGCGGATCGAGTCCGGCGTTGCGTCACTGAACTTCATGCAGTTGGCCGGCCTCTGTTTCGAGGCGCCGGACATGAGTCGCTTTCCCTGTCTGCGTCTCGCCTATGAGGCCCTGAGAGCCGGTGGCACCGCGTCGGCCGTCCTCAACGCGGCGAATGAAGAAGCCGTCGCGGCTTTTCTCGATCGGCGTCTCGGCTTTACCGGGATCGCGGCGGTGGTGGAGGAGTGTCTCGGTGCGCTCGAATGCGGCGCGGCCGATTGCCTTGAAAGCGTGATCGCCGCTGACAGTCTTGCCCGCGAGCGTGCGAGCGCGCTGATCGCTTCGAGGATCCGCTGATGTTCGGTTTCCTCTGGTACGTTGGCGCCTTCGTGATCGCCATCGGCGTGCTGGTGACGATCCATGAATTGGGACACTTTCTCGTCGCGCGGGCCTGCGGCGTGAAGGTGCTGCGGTTCTCTTTGGGCTTCGGCAAACCGATCTGGTGCTGGCAGCGCGCCCCGGACCATACCGAGTGGGTGCTCTCGGCGATCCCCCTGGGCGGCTACGTCAAGATGCTGGACGAGCGGGAAGGGCCCGTCGCCGCGCATGAGCTACCGCTCGCGTTCAATCGCAAGCCGGTGGGCCAGCGCATCGCCGTTGTTCTCGCGGGTCCCTTGGCGAACTTCGTCCTTGCGGTTTTCATCTACTGGGCTGTCTTCGTCAATGGCGTGAGCGAGCCTAGGGCCGTACTGGCGCAACCCGCAGTGGGTACCGTAGCGGCGGCTGCGGGATTCATTGAAGGTGATCTCGTTCTTGAAGTCGACGGCGAGCCGATCGGTAGCTGGAACGACTTCCGCTGGGAGGTGCTCAAGCGCGCTGTCGATGGGCGGGAGATCCCGGTGCGCGTGCGCACGCGCGAAGGCGCCGAGCGAGCCAGGGCGTTCAATCCTGGCGCCTTGAAGTTCGACGACGAGCGTGTCGATCCCCTGCAGCGTATCGGCCTCGTCTTCTACCGCCCCCCCTTCCCGGCGGTGCTGGGTCAGGTTCGTCCCGGTAGTCCTGCCGAGCATGCCGGCCTCAAGCCGGGTGATCGTGTTCTTGCGATCGACGGAAAGGCAGTGGCTTCCTGGGAGGAGATGGTCTCCCGCGTGACACCTGCCGCGGGCCAGAGCCTCAAGCTCCAGTACCGGCGCGGACAAAGCCTGATGGAAACGCAGGTGCAGCCCACGGCGGAGAAGGAGGGCACGCAAACCGTCGGGCGCATCGGTGTCGGTGCGGGTGAGGACGCGGCCTGGCAATCCGAAGTGTTCGTCCAGATTCGACGGGGTCCGCTTGATGCGTTGGTGGCTGCCGCGCAGCGGACATACGAAACCGCGGCGTTCTCGCTGCGGATGATGGGTCGCATGGTCACTGGTGATGTGTCGATTCGTAACATCTCCGGACCGGTCACGATTGCGGACTACGCCGGGCAGTCAGCCCGCATGGGCTTGCAGTCGTATGTGAGCTTCGTCGCCCTGATCTCGATCAGCATCGGGGTCCTGAATCTGCTCCCCATCCCGCTGCTGGACGGTGGACACATCATGTATTATCTGGCCGAGATTGCGCTGCGGCGCCCTGTTTCTCAACGGGTCCAAGAACTTGGCCAACAACTGGGTTTCGCGGTTCTCGCGATGCTCATGGCGTTCGCCTTCATCAACGACATAACCCGCCTGTTGTCCTAGCCATCCCCATGCGACAGAAGCACCTTGCAGGGCTGATTTTTGCCCTTTTTTCGGCAACGAGCGCACACGCCTTTACGCCCTTCGTGGTCAAGGACATCCGCGTCGAAGGTCTCCAGAGAACGGAAGCGGGCACGGTCTTCAACTACCTGCCCGTGAAGGTCGGTGACACCTTCACCGACGACGGCGCCGCCGCGGCGATCAAGGCGCTTTACGCCACTGGCTTCTTCAAGGACGTCCGCCTGGAAGTCGATGGCAACGTGCTGGTGGTGGTGATCGATGAGCAGCCGGCAATCGGTGTGATCGAGTTCGAAGGCAACAAGGACTTCGATACCGAAACGCTTCGCAAGGGGCTTCGCGATGCTGGCATCGTCGAGTCTCGCGTGCTGGATCGTGCCTTGCTCGATCGTGCAGAGCAGGAAATCAAGCGGCAATACCTGAACAAGAGCTTTTACGCTGCCACCGTTCAGACTGTGATCACCCCGCTTGAGCGCAACCGCGTCGGGGTGAAGTTCCGTATCTATGAAGGCGAGGCCGCCGCGATTCAGCAAGTCTCGATCGCAGGCAACAAGGTGTTCAGCGAGAAAGAGTTGAAGAACCAGATCATCGCGCGCCCGCGTCACTGGTTCCCGCCGGTCAACTGGTTCTCCTCCGATCACGAGTATTCGAAGCAGAAGCTCCAGGGCGACCTCGAGAGCATCCGCAGCTATTACCTGAACCGGGGTTATCTCGATTTCGCTGTCGAGAACTCGCAAGTCTCGATTACGCCGGACAAGAAGGACATCTACATCGCGATCGGCCTTGCTGAAGGTGAGCAGTACCGCGTCGCGAACGTGAAGGTGGCGGGGGATCTCATCATCAGCGACGAGGAAATCAAGTCGCTCGTCCTCATCAAGCCGGGTGAAATCTTCTCGCGCGAAAAACTGACCGAGACAACCCGCGCCATTTCCGATCGACTCGGCAACGAAGGCTATGCATTCGCAAACGTGAATGCGGCTCCGGAGCTGAACAAGGAAAAGCGCGAAGTCTCGTTCACCATCTATGTTGATCCGGGCCGTCGCGTCTATGTTCGTCGGATCAATATCGTTGGCAATACACGCACTCGCGACGAGGTCGTGCGCCGAGAGCTTCGCCAGTTTGAGAACGCCTGGTACGACGGCGCGCGAATCAAGCGTTCGAAGGCGCGAGTGGACCGGCTGGGCTATTTCGAGGATTCGAACTTCGAAACAACGCCGGTGCCCGGTACCGCCGATCAGGTTGATCTCACGCTGAGTGTGAAGGAGCGGCCGACCGGGAGCTTTACGTTTGGCGTCGGCTACTCGAGCTCGGACGGCGTGATCCTGCAGGCGTCGCTGTCGCAGAACAACGTATTCGGCAGTGGCAATGCACTGTCCCTGAACGTCAATACGGGGCGCTCGCAGCGGACGGCGGTGATCGGCTACACCAACCCGTTCTTCACGCCCGAGGGCGTAAGCCTGGGTTACGACCTGTACTACAAAACCTACAACCCGTCCGAGACGACGAGTGTGTCGCATTACAAGACGCAATCGAGTGGCCTCGGCGTCCGTTTGGGTTACCCCATTGCGGAGGATGATCGCATCAACGTCGGTCTGTCCTTCGACAGCACCCGCACGACCGTGTACGACGACAGCCCGTCGAGTTACAAGGCTTTCGTTTCTGAATTCGGCGACCGCACGAATACCGTTCTGGGCACGCTGTCCTGGGACTATGACTCGCGCGACAGCTACATGGCGCCGGTCAAGGGCGTTTATCAGCGTATCGGCGGCGAAGTCGCCCTGCCTGTCGCGGAGCAGCGCTTCTGGCGCGCGAACTATCTCTTCCAGTGGTACATCCCGGTTGTCTTCAAGGACGACACCCTGTTGCTGCAGACCAATCTTGGTTATGCGAAGGGTTATGGCGGGCGCCCGGTGCCGTTCTACAAGAACTACTACGCCGGCGGTATCGGATCGCTGCGCGGCTTCAAGGACAATTCGCTGGGCGAGCGCGACGAATATGGCAACGCGCTGGGCGGTACGCAGCTGATCAGCTACGGGCTTGAGTACTTCGTTCCCGTCCCGGTTGCCAAGCCGGACAAGACCTTCCGGATGAGTGTCTTCGTAGATGCGGCTAACGTGTGGCAAGCCGATGAGCCGATTGCTGTCGGAGACATCCGGTATAGTACCGGGTTCGCCGTAGCGTGGCTGTCGCCGGTCGGTCCGCTGAAATTCAGCGTGGGTTATCCGATCAAGAAGCTCGAAGGCGACAGGACCGAAAAATTCCAGTTCCAACTGGGCAACATCTACTGATCGCATCGGAGGTTGTCGTGACCAAGACTCGCCTTTTGCTCGTGTTGGCGCTCGGGCTGTTCGCAGCCGCGTCTGCGCACGCCCAGAGCAAGATCGGGTTCGTCAGTTCTGAGCGCGTGCTGCGCGAAGCGGCTCCGGCGGTGAAGGCTCAGAAGAAGCTCGAGAAGGAATTCGAGAAGCGCGACCAGGATCTCCAGCGCATGGCTAAGCAACTGCAAACCATGCAGGACAGCCTGGAGAAAAACAGCGTGACGATGGCCGATGCCGATCGCAAGACCAAGGAACGTGAGTTCAGCGAACTCAATCGCGACTTCCAGCGTAGCCAGCGCGAGTTCCGCGAGGATCTCAACCAGCGTCGCAACGAAGAGTTGGCCGGCGTCCTTGAGCGTGCTAACAAGGCCATTCGCGAGATCGCCGAGACCGAGAAGTACGACGCGATCCTGCAGGACGCGATCTATATCAATCCGCGCGTTGATCTGACCGAACGGGTCATCAAGGCGCTGGCAGACAAGTAAGGCCGTCGTGCCCACGCTCGGCGAGATTGTTGCCCGCCTTGGCGGGCAACTGGTGGGCGACGCGGACGTCGTCATCACTCAGATCGGCAGCCTCGATGCCGCCGAGCCCGGCGAGATCGCGTTTCTTTCCAACGCGAAATACCTGAGCGCGCTGGCAGCGACCCGCGCAAGCGCGGTGATCCTGCCGCCGCAGGCCGAGCAGGCGAGCGCCTTGCCGCGCATCCTGGCCGACAACCCGTATCTCTACTACGCGCGGCTTGGGCAATGGCTTAATCCGCCTCAGCATCGACCCGCGGGCGTGCATGCGTCCGCCGTGGTTGAGTCGGTGCTTCCGGCTTCGGTCAGCGTCGGGCCGCTGAGTTACGTCGGCCCCGATTGCGAGATCGGCGAGGATGTGGTGATCGGACCCGGTTGCGTCGTGGAGCGTGGCGTTCGGCTCGGAGCCGGGACCGTGCTGACCAACCGGGTGAGCATCTACAACGATTGTCAGCTGGGAGCGCGTTGCATCGTGCACGCGGGCGCCGTGATCGGAGCTGACGGTTTTGGCTACGCGCGCGAGCGCAATGGAGCGTGGGTCAAGATCCCCCAGATCGGTCGCGTCGTGATCGCCGATGATGTCGAGATCGGCGCCAACACGACGGTGGATCGCGGGGCGCTGGACGACACGGTAATTGCCGAGGGTGTCAAACTCGACAATCAGGTGCAGATCGCCCACAACGTACACATCGGCGCGCATTCGGCGATGGCTGGCTGCGTAGGCGTAGCCGGCAGCGCGCGTATCGGCGAGCGGGTAATGATAGGTGGGCAGGCTGGCATTAGCGGCCATCTGACGGTCGCTGACGACACGGTGGTGTCGGCCCGTACGCTGGTCAGCAAGTCCGTGACAAAGCCGGGAGTGCTGACCTCGGCGATGCCGGCGATGCCGCACGATGAATGGATGAAGAGCGCGGCGCACTTCCGGCGTCTGGATACGATGGCGAGTCGCCTGCGTGAACTTGAAAAGCGTATTGCTGAAATGGAGAAGGCAGTTTGAACATCATGGAAATCGGCGAGGTGATGCAACACCTGCCGCATCGCTATCCGTTCCTGTTGATCGATCGCGTGTTGGAGCTCGTGCCCGGTGAGCGCGTGCGTGCCATCAAGAACGTGACGATCAACGAGCCCTTCTTCCCCGGCCATTTCCCGCATCATCCGGTGATGCCCGGTGTCCTGGTGATCGAGGCGATGGCGCAGGCTGCCGCAGTGTTGAGCTACAAGACCAGCGACGTGAAGCCCGATGAGAAGACGGTGGCCTACTTCGCCGGAATCGACAACGTGCGCTTCAAGCGACCCGTGGTGCCGGGAGACCAGCTCGTGTTCGACATCAACCTGGTGAAGCACAAGGCTGATCTCTGGAAGTACGAAGGCAAGGCGACTGTCGATGGCAATGTCGTCGCCCAGGCCGACCTGATGTGCTTCTTTAAGAGGCTTGCATGATTCATCCCAGCGCGATCGTTCATCCGGGCGCTCAGATCGATGAGGGGGTCGAAATCGGCCCCTTCTCGATTATTGGCGAACATGTTCGTATCGCTGCCGGCACGGTCGTCGGTCCGCATGTGGTGATCAAGGGCCACACGACGATCGGCCGGGATAACCGGATCTTCCAGTTCTCGTCCCTGGGCGAAGTCCCGCAGGACAAGAAGTACGCCGGTGAACCGACGCGCCTGGAGATCGGCGACCGCAACACGATCCGCGAGTACTGCAACTTCAGCATCGGTACAGCCCAGGACGCGGGCGTCACCCGCCTCGGCGACGACAACTGGATCATGGCCTCGGTGCACATCGGGCACGATTGCCAAGTCGGTAGCCAGACCATCATGGCGAACAACGTGACCCTTGCGGGTCATGTCACCGTGGGTGACTGGGCGATCCTTGGTGGCATGAGTGCGGTCCACCAGTTCTGCCGCATCGGCGCCCACACGATGTGTGGCGGTGGCAGCATCCTGCTGCAGGACCTGCCCACCTATGTGACGTGTTCGGGCAATCCAGCCGAACCGCGCGCGATCAACTCGGAAGGCCTGCGTCGTCGCGGCTTTTCGGCCGAAGCAATTGCTGCGATCAAGCGTGCCTACAAGGCGATCTACCGCAACGGACTCTCGCTCGAAGATGCACGTGTGGAGCTGGCCCGTCTGGCGGCCGACGCGGCCGACGTACAGCCGCTGCTGGATTTCATCTCCACATCCGGCCGCGGCATCATCCGCTGAGTCCGGAGGATGGTGACGCGAATTGCCTTGGTTGCCGGAGAGGCCTCGGGCGACCTGCTCGGGGCTTCTCTGATTGCGGCCTTGCGCGAACGCCTGCCGGACGCCCATTTCGTTGGCATCGGCGGCCCCAAGATGCAACGCGAAGGCTTCGAAGCGTGGTTTCCCGCCGAACGCCTTGCGGTCATGGGCTTTGTCGACGTGCTGCGACGTCTGCCCGAATTGCTGCGCATCCGTCGAGAGTTGATCCGCCGCGTCCTTGCGGAGGATGTCGACCTCTTCATCGGCATCGATGCGCCGGATTTCAATCTTGGTGTCGAGAAACGCCTGAAGCGGCGCGGTCTTAAGACGATCCACTATGTCAGTCCCTCCATATGGGCCTGGCGGGGAAACCGGGCGAAGAAAATCAAGGCCTCGGCCTCTCATGTGCTGTGCCTCTTCCCTTGCGAACCGGCGCTCTACGCGAAGCACGACATGCCGGCCACGTTCATCGGCCATCCGCTAGCCGACGAATTCCCGCTCAAACCAGACGTCGCCGCGGCGCGCGAGCGACTGGCGATTCCCGAGGATGCCCGCGTCGTCGTGTTGATGCCGGGCAGCCGCAAGGGTGAAGTGAGCCGACTGGCAGAGGATTTCATTGGCGCCGCGACCCTGATGGCGCAGCGCGCCCCAGACTTGCGTTTCCTCGTGCCCCTTGTGACGCGCGAGACCTACGAACTTTTTCGCGATGCTCTGATGTCCGCGCAGCTGCCGACGGATTTCCCCTTGCGGATCATGTTTGGCCACAGCCACGATGCGATGGTGGCGGCGGATGCAGTGTTGCTTGCCAGCGGCACCGCGGCGCTGGAATCCGCCTTGCTCAAGCGGCCGACCGTCGTGGCGTATCGCGTCGGAAAATGGACCTACCGCCTGCTGAAGCGACTGATGTACCTGCCTTACGTGAGCCTGCCGAATATCCTGTGTCGCGACTTCGTGATTCCCGAGTTGCTGCAGGACCAATGCACACCCGAGAAGCTGGCCGATGCGGTGTGCGGTTGGCTGTCCGATGCTGAGGCCCGTAAGACTTTGCGTGAGCGCTTCGAGGCGCTGCATGAAGAACTCAAGCGCGACTCCGCCAGGCGCGCGGCCCAGGTGGTCCTTGAGCAACTGAGCAGGGCGGCGTAGTGGCTACCACGCGGACGACCTCGAAGCGAGCAGCGGCGAAGCGCGCCGACGATTCGAGCGGTGAAGCCTTGGTGCGACCGATCGGATTCCTCGCCGGCGTGGATGAGGCGGGCAGGGGGCCGCTGTGCGGCTCCGTTGTTGCGGCTGCGGTCATTCTGGATCCGACACGACCAATCGTCGGGCTCGATGACTCGAAGAAGCTGACCGCCGCAAAGCGCGAATCGCTCGCCGCGCAAATCCGTGAAACGGCAATCGCCTGGGCGGTGGCCGAAGCCACGCACGAGGAAATCGACAGCCTGAACATCCTGCACGCAACCTTGCTCGCGATGCGCCGCGCAGTGACGGCGCTGCAGCAGGTGCCGCATGTGGTCTGGGTGGACGGCAACAGGGCGCCCGACTTTGGGCTGCCGGCGCGCGCCGTGGTGGGCGGCGACGCGCTCGTGCCCGAGATCTCCGCGGCGTCCATCCTTGCGAAGACCGTACGCGATGCGCAGATGCGCGCGCTGGACGAGCACTATCCGCATCTCGGCCTGGCTTCTCACAAGGGCTACGCGACGGCCGCGCATCTGGCGGCGCTCAAGATCCATGGCGTGCCGGCTTTCTACCGGCGTAGCTTCGAGCCCGTGCGTTCGATGCTGGCCCAGGACGAGCTGCCGTTCTGATAGCCATGCAGGAGATCAGCTCCCGCGACAACCCGCGCTTCAAGCACCTTCGCCATCTGGCGGAATCTGCGCGGGAGAGAAGAGCGAGCGCCCAGACCTTGCTCGACGGCGCCCATCTGGTCACGGCGGCGCTCGATGCAGGGCTGAGTCTTCGCGAGCTTTGGTTCTCGCATTCGCGTCAGGCGCAGCCCGAGCATCTTGAGATCGCCCGCCGCGCGTCTTCGTCCCAGTGCTTCGTCTTGGCCGACGCCTTGTTCAAGCAGCTCAGTCCGGTCGAGACCCCGAGCGGCGTGCTTGCCCTTGTCGACGTTCCGCATGCGACAGGTAAGCCAGATCCGCACGGCGACTGGTTGTTGCTGGATGGCGTGCAGGATGCGGGCAACGTCGGGACGCTGCTACGCACGGCCGCGGCGGCGGGGGTCACGGAAGTACTGCTGAGCAGTCATTGTGCGCAGGTCTGGAGTCCGAAAGTCCTGCGCGCTGCGATGGGCGCGCACTTCCATTTGCGCCTGCACGAACACTGCGAGCTGCTCGACGCGCTTTCTGGCTATTCGGGTCAGGTCGCCGTCACGCGCCTGGATGGCGCTCAGAGCCTCTATGAGCTGGATCTCCGACCCCCCGTCGCCTGGATCTTCGGTGCCGAAGGGCAGGGTGTTTCGGGGCCGCTGCGTGAGCGAGCCGATCTTGGCGTGCTGGTGCCGATGGCCGCGGGCGTGGAGTCGCTCAACGTAGCGGCGTGCGCCGCGATCTGCCTTTTCGAGCAGCGGCGCCAACGGCTGACGAACTGAGTCGCTCGCTCAGCTCTTCGCGCGCATCAGGCGCTGCTTCTCGCGGTCCCAGTCCTTCTGCTTTTCGGCTTCGCGCTTGTCGTAGAGCTTCTTGCCCTTGCCCAGGCCGAGCGCCATCTTCACGCGCCCTTTTGTGTAGTGGAGGTCCAGCGGGATCAAGGTGTAGCCGGCGCGTTCGACCTTGCCGATCAGCTTTGCGATTTCTTCCGCATGCAGCAGCAGCTTGCGCGTGCGTACCGGATCGGGCTTCACGTGGGTGGAGGCAGAGAGGAGCGGGCTGATGTGCATTCCGATGACGAACATCTCCTCGCCGCGCAGTACGACGTAGGCCTCCTTGATCTGGGTCCGCCCGGCGCGGATCGCCTTGACCTCCCAGCCTTCGAGGACGAGACCCGCCTCGAAGCGCTCCTCGATGAAGTAGTCGTGCGTGGCCTTACGATTGTCGATGATGCTCATGGAGATGGTGAAAAACAGACCGGGCTGAGCGGAGCGAAGCCGCTAGAATGCTGGATTCTAGCAAGGGACGAGTTGAGTCGGCCGATGGCGGAAGTACGCAAGACAGTGCTGATCGAGTTCACCCCCGAACAGATGTTCGACCTGGTGGACGGCGTCGAGGAATATCCCCGTTTCTTGCCCTGGTGCGGCGGCGCCGAGGTCATCGAGCGCACGGACACGCACACCGCGGCGCGGCTGCACATCAACTATCACGGCCTCAAATCTCACTTCGCGACCCGCAACGCGAAGCAACGCCCTGGGCACATGCATATTGTGCTGGTGGAGGGGCCTTTCAATCAGCTCGAGGGCGACTGGAACTTCATCGCGTTGGGCGAGCACGCCTGCAAGATCGAATTCCGGCTGTACTACGAATTCTCCAACAAGCTGATCGAGAGGGCGGTCGGGCCCGTGTTCCATCACATCGCGAGTACCTTCGTCGACGCCTTCGTCAAGCGCGCCGAACAGGTCTATCCGAAGGCCGGCGCATGAGCGCGCGTATTGCCGTCGAGATCGTCCTGGCACATCCGCAAGCGACCGAGTCGTGGCGCGTTGAAGTGCCTGCCGATACACAGCTGCTGGATGCCGTGAAGGCCTCGGGCTTTGTGGCTGCCCATCCCGAGATTGATCTCGAACAGGCCGTACTCGGTATCTACGGCAAGCAGGCGAAGCCGGATGCCATGTTGCGAGACCAGGACCGGATCGAGATCTATCGTCCGCTCAAGGCCGATCCGAAGGAAGTGCGTCGCAAGCGCGCCGCGGACGGCAAGGCGATGCGCAAGGGCGCAGGCGCAAAGCCTGGCCAGGATCGCTAAGTCTTTGCTTCTGCGCTGGCGCGATTGCAGGAAGGGCAATGGTGGTCGGGTGCCGCTGAAAGGACTCGTATCAGCGTAGGAGTGACCCAGTTTTTGCGCGATCGCTGCGAAGGGGCGGCCGCCCCTTCAGCTGCGTTCAGCCTTTGCAGTCCTTGCTCAGCTGGCTGCGCATCTGGGCCATTTCGGCGGCGCGTTCTTCGTCGGTGTAGATCACACGTTCGCCGTCGACCATGCGTGAGAGGCGACCGCCGGTCTCGAACTGCGCCATGCGGTTGCGGATGCTGTCGCAGTATTGCTTCTGTGCGGCCTGCTGTTGCGCTTGGGCATCCTGTTTCTTGGCTTCTTCGGTGCGCTTCGCCTGGCGTTCGTTGAGGCTGCGCATCTGTTCGTTGAGCGCTTTGGGTGATGTGCCTGCGCCCTCCAGTGGTTGCTGGACCGACTGTTCCTTGAGGCCAGTCGCTACGCCCGCAGGTGGCGGCGTGTCCGAGTAGTGGGTGCGGCCATCCTTGTCCTTCCAGGTGTAGACCTCGGCCGCAAGACTCGCGGTTGCCGCCAGGGTAAGCACCAAGCCAAGGGTCACACGCCTCATTACCAATCTCCAAGAAACCATTGATTTGCCGGCCATTCGGGCATCCCGGTATAATACGTATTTGCCCGAAAGGATGACAGCCATGCGACTCGTCAGGAAAGCTCTGACGTTCGACGACGTCCTTCTCGTCCCCGCGCATTCGACGCTTCTCCCCCGCGAAGTCAGCCTCTCCACGAAACTGACCCGCGCCATCAGCCTGAACATCCCGCTCGTTTCTGCCGCCATGGACACCGTGACCGAGGCTCGTCTCGCGATCGCGCTGGCCCAGGAAGGTGGCATCGGTATCGTGCACAAGAACGTGCCGGCCAAGCAGCAAGCGCTGGAAGTCGCCAAGGTTAAGCGTTTCGAATCCGGCGTCCTGAAGGATCCGATCACCATCCCGCCGTCGATGAGCGTGCGCGAAGTGCTGTCGCTGACTCGCCAGCACCGGATCTCCGGTCTGCCGGTGGTCGAAGGCAAGGTGGTCGTCGGTATCGTTACCAACCGCGACTTGCGTTTCGAGACCAAGCTGGATCAGCCGGTCTCTGCGATCATGACGCCGCGCGAGCGCCTTATCTCCGTCAAGGAAGGCGCGTCGCTGGACGAGGCCAAGGCGTTGATGCATCGGCACCGCCTCGAGCGCGTGCTGGTGCTGAACAACGACGGCGAGCTGTGCGGGCTGGTGACGGTCAAGGACATGATGAAGTCCACCGAACACCCGTTCGCCGCCAAGGACGAACATGGTCGCCTGCGCGTTGGCGCGGCGATTGGCGTGGGCGAGGGCACGGAAGAGCGCGCCGAAGCGCTGGTCGAAGCGGGCGTGGACGTGGTGGTGGTGGATACCGCCCACGGCCATTCGCAATTCGTGATCGATCGTGTCCGCTGGGTCAAGAAGACTTTCCCGCATGTGCAGGTCATCGGCGGCAATATCGCCACCGGCGACGCGGCCCGTGCGCTGGTCGACGCCGGTGCGGATTCGGTCAAGGTCGGTATCGGCCCGGGCTCGATCTGCACCACGCGTATCGTGGCCGGCGTGGGCGTGCCGCAGATCACTGCAGTCGACAATGTCGCCCAGGCATTGGCTGGCACGGGTGTGCCGCTGATCGCGGACGGCGGCATCCGTTACTCGGGTGACATCTCCAAGGCGATCGCAGCAGGCGCTTCCTGCGTAATGCTCGGTGGTCTTTTCGCCGGAACGGAAGAAGCTCCCGGCGAAACGGTGCTGTTCCAGGGCCGTTCGTACAAGAGCTACCGCGGCATGGGTTCCCTGGGCGCGATGCAGCAGGGCTCCAGCGATCGCTACTTCCAGGAAGACAACAGCGGCAACAACGAGAAGCTCGTGCCGGAAGGCATCGAGGGTCGCGTTCCCTACAAGGGTCCGGTCACCGCGGTGATCCACCAACTGATGGGCGGTCTGCGTTCCTCCATGGGCTATCTGGGGTGCCGCTCGATTGCCGAAATGCACGAGAAGGCCGAGTTCGTGGAGATCACCTCCGCGGGTATCCGCGAGTCGCACGTCCATGATGTGCAGATCACCAAGGAAGCACCCAACTACCACGTGGATTGATTCCACGCGGGCTTGAGCTACCTGCCTCACGACGGCCGGCATCCGCCGGCCGTCTCCGTTCACCCGGCGCGCCGCGCCAAGAAGATCGCTTCGTCATCCTGACCGCCATGCACGACAAAATCCTGATCCTCGATTTCGGTTCCCAAGTCACTCAGCTGATCGCGCGTCGCGTGCGCGAGGCCAAGGTGTACAGCGAGATCCATCCCTGCGACGTGAGCGACGACTTCATCCGCGCCGCCGCGGCGGACGGGTCGCTCAAGGGCATCATCCTCTCGGGTAGCCACATGTCGGCCTATGAGGAAGCGACTGATCGCGCGCCGCAGGCGGTGTTCGAGGTCGGCGTGCCGGTGCTCGGCATCTGCTACGGCATGCAGACCATGGCCCAGCAACTCGGCGGTCGCGTCGAGGCCGGCAAGGTGCGCGAATTCGGCTACGCCGAGGTCCGCGCGCACGGTCACACCAAGTTGCTCGACGGCATCGAGGATTTCCGCACGGTGGAAGGCCACGGCATCCTCAAGGTCTGGATGAGTCACGGCGACAAGGTGGCCGAGCTGCCGCCGGGCTTCAAGCTGATGGCCTCCACGCCGTCCTGCCCGATCGCCGGCATGGCCGACGAAGCGCGTCGCTTCTACGCGGTCCAGTTCCACCCGGAAGTCACCCACACCCTGCAAGGCGCCGAACTCCTCCAGCGTTTCGTGCGCGAGATCTGCGGCGCGCGTGCCGACTGGATCATGGGCGACTACATCGAAGAGGCTGTCGCCAAGATCCGCGAACAGGTCGGCTCGGAGGAAGTGATCCTGGGCCTTTCCGGTGGCGTTGATTCGTCCGTGGCCGCCGCGCTGCTGCATCGCGCGATCGGCGACAAGCTCACCTGCGTCTTCGTCGATCACGGCTTGTTGCGCCTGAACGAAGGTCAGATGGTCATGGACATGTTTGCCCGCAACATGGGCGTGAAGGTGGTGCATGTCGACGCCACCGCGCAGTTCATGGGCAAGCTCGCGGGTGAGAGCGACCCGGAAGCCAAGCGCAAGATCATCGGTCGCGAGTTCGTCGAGGTCTTCCAGGCTGAAGCCGGGAAGCTCACCAATGCCAAGTGGCTGGCTCAGGGCACGATCTATCCGGACGTGATCGAGTCCGGCGGCGCGAAGTCCAAGAAGGCCACCACGATCAAGAGCCATCACAACGTTGGTGGCCTGCCGGACACGCTGCACCTCAAGCTGCTCGAACCGCTGCGCGAACTGTTCAAGGACGAAGTGCGCGCCCTGGGCGTTGCCCTCGGTCTGCCGCACAACATGGTCTATCGTCACCCGTTCCCGGGTCCGGGCCTCGGTGTGCGCATCCTCGGCGAAGTGAAGAAGGACTACGCCGACCTGCTGCGTCGCGCCGACGCGATCTTCATCGAAGAGCTGCACAAGACGGTCGACGAGAACTCCGGCAAGACCTGGTATGAACTCACCAGTCAGGCCTTCGCGGTGTTCCTGCCCGTGAAGAGCGTGGGTGTGATGGGCGACGGCCGCACCTACGATTACGTCGTTGCGTTGCGTGCGGTGCAGACGCAGGACTTCATGACCGCGCACTGGGCGCATCTGCCCTACGATCTGCTCGGCCGCGTGTCGAACCGGATCATCAATGAAGTGCGCGGCATCAATCGCGTGGTCTACGACGTTTCCGGCAAGCCGCCGGCGACGATCGAGTGGGAGTAAGCGGAGCGTACTAGCCATGCGCAAGACGGGTTCTTCTTCGCAGCAACTGTCGCTGGACGGTTTCGAAGCGCCGAAGCCGACGGATAACCTGTTCTTCGCCTTGCTTCCGGATGCGGCCGCTGCCCAACGGCTCGTTGTGCTTGGCGAGGCGCTGCGCAAGTCACGCCGGCTCTCGGGCAAGCTGCAGTCGGACCGTTTGCATGTGTCCCTGATCGGCTTCAAGCCGATATACAGCTGGAGCCCGGAGAAGGCCCGCTTGGCCGAAAGAATGGGTGACGCGGCCCGCTTCCCGTCCTTCGAGGTCCGTTTCGACCGTGCCCTGAGCTTCAACGGCCGTTCCAGCGGCGGCGGCCGTCCGACGCCCTATGTGCTGCGCGCGGCGGAAGGCAACCCCGGGGTCGTCGGTCTGTCTTACGTCCTGGCGGGAGGGGCTGCGCAGGGCCCCGTGACCCCTCACCTCACGCTGCTCTACGACGAGCGGATCGTGGCGGAGCACGAGATCGAGCCGGTCGCCTGGCGGGCACGCGAATTCGCGCTCGTGCGCAATCGGCTTGGCACCGGACTGCCTTACGAGATTCTCAAGCGCTGGCCGCTGATCGGCGCCTGAGCCGTCGCCCAAAAGGACCGGAGTGCAAGCATGGCCGTCAGCCGTCTGATCGCGCAATTTCTCCCGGGGGCGGTTTTGCGCTTCGCCGAACGGCTGCGCTTTCCGCATCTCTTTCTGGGCACGCTCGCGCTATTCCTGCTCGACCTCGTGGTCCCGGATTTCATTCCCTTTCTCGATGAGATTCTGCTCGGGCTTGCAACGTTGCTGGTAGCTGCTTTCCGAAAGCGGAAGACGGACCGCAAGGAACCTCGCTCGTGAGTGAGCCCAGCGAATTCAGCGCGCAGGACGAGAGCTTCATGCGGCAGGCACTGGACCTCGCGCGCGAGGCCGGGGCGGCGGGGGAGGTGCCGGTGGGCGCCTTGGTCGTGGTCGAAGGACGCGTGGTGGGGCGTGGTTTCAATCAGCCAATCCTCGCCAGCGATCCGACGGCGCACGCGGAAGTCATGGCGCTGCGCGCGGCGGGACAGACCTTGTCCAATTACCGCATGCCGGGCGCGACCCTGTATGTGACGCTGGAACCGTGCACGATGTGCTCCGGTGCGATCTTCCATGCGCGGATCGGGCGTGTCGTGTTCGGTGCGCGGGACCCGAAGACGGGCGTGGCGGGTAGCGTGCTTGACCTCTACGAGGTCGGACAGTTGAACCATCACGCGCAGGTCGTCGGCGGCCTGCTCGCGAGCGAATGCGGTGGCCTGCTGTCGAGCTTCTTTGCCGCACGGCGCGCCCGCACATTGCTCGCATGAATCGTATCGAGATCAACCTGGCATGTCAGACCTTGTCCCTGTTCGGGGGCGATGGTGCCTTGGTCGAGCGCTTTTCCGTATCGACTGCCACGCTCGGCGCGGGCGAGCGGGAGAACAGCTACCGCACGCCGCGAGGGCAGCACCGCATCCACGCCTGCATCGGCGAAGGGGCCGAACCCGGCGCGGTGTTCGTTGCGCGCCAGGCGACGGGGGAAGTCTGGACGCCGGAACTGGCCGCGGCGCACCCGGCGCGGGACTGGATCCTGACCCGCATCCTCTGGCTCGAAGGGGAGGAGCCCGGCCGCAATCAAGGGCCCGGCGTCGACTCGCGTCAGCGCTACATCTACATCCACGGCACGCCGGACGATCAACCCATGGGTTTGCCGGCTTCGCATGGTTGCGTGCGTATGCGCAACGCCGATGTGTCGAGGCTCTTCCCGCAGGTGCAGCCCGGCACCATGGTGGACATCGTCACCGGCGTGCCCGAGGCGCTGTTGCTCGAGTCTGGCGTCTGGGATGCGATGCGGGATCGGGCCTATCCGATCCGCGAAACCGTGTTCGTCGTTGAGCAGGGCGTGCCGCTGGAGATGGAGCACGACGAATGGGATGCAGTGTCGCAGCACCTGCTGGCTTCGGTCGCCGGTCGGCCCGTCGGAACGGCGCGCCTGTTGCCCGATGGACATGTAGGTCGGCTCGCGGTGCTGGCGGGGGCGCGTGGCCTGGGCATCGGAGAAGCGCTGATGCAGAAGGTGCACGAACTCGCCCGTGAGCGCGGCAGGCGCGAACTGGTGCTGCATGCGCAGACGCAGGCCGAAGGTTTCTATCGTGCGCTCGGCTACGAGCCCGAGGGCGAAGTCTTCATGGAAGCCGGCATCCCGCACCTCACGATGCGGCGGCAGTTCGGCTGAACGAGCGCCCTAGCCCGCCCGGGCAAGCGGCCAGGTCTCACTGACTTCGGCGGTGATCCGCGCTCGGGCATCGAAGCTGCGTTCGCGCAGGAGTCCGCTCCCGGCGTTGAGCAGCAGCACGCTGGATGCACGCGTGCCATAGCTCGGGCTGCGAATGAACGCCGACGAGAGCAGCCGCTCCCATTCCAGACCGACACCGGTGTCCGGTAGATCGGCGTCGATCGCGGGGTGTGTGTCGGCGAGCAGGTCTAGCATCGGCATCAGCGGTGACGACGACAGATCCCGCATCGCCTGCAATTGACGTAGGGGTGAGGCGCCTGCGGGGGGTGGGCGTGACCCTCGGGGCTTCTGCATACGAGGGTGTGCATGAGAGTGTCGTCAGAGTCACGCAGGCTCGACGTTGCTCGTCGAATCTGAAGCTGCATTCTCGGCGGTCTTGGACTGCGCAGCGTACGCGCACACGACTGTCCAGCGCTCCTTGTCAAAATACGTGCCAGCGACGGAGATGTCATTGACGAATGCCGCGTCCTGGTCGCGGGTGTCCCCCACAATCCGTGCGGGCACGCCTGCCGCTACGCCGAAGTCAGGGACATTCTCGCGGACGACTGCTCCGGCGGCGATGACGCAACCTCTGCCGATTTGGACGCCAGGCAGGATCGTGGCGCCGGTTCCGAGATAGGAATAGTCTCCGATGGATACCGATTCGAGAACCATCCCTGGGCGCTGCTTAGCGGGGATCCTGATGTAGTTGTTGCCCAGAAGCCGAATAGAAACGTGGCTCCCATGCGTCACGATGCTTGAATGAAACGAAATCTGGACTCCTTCTCCGATTCGAACCCCTCCGCTGGCGTCAATGACCACGTAATGGCCGATCCAGGCGTGATCGCCAATGTGAAACTTCTCCGCCGACGTGATGCTGGCGCTGGAGCTAACGCGTGTATTTTTTCTGAATTTTCGATCACCTCGGCAGTAGTAGCCATAGACCATGAACGGTTGCTTAAAGGTGGCTACCGCCTGCATGGCGGCAGAAATGATATAGCCGAGCGGTGACAGATAAATTGCTCGCAGCATAGAGCCTCGCGAATTCGTGGGGATTTTGGCGTGCGTCATTCTCGGTAGCGGAAGTAGCGCAACGATTGGATGCTCGGTGGATTTTCCGCGAAATATCTCATTCTCGATCGTTGCTCGGTGGTGTTGGGGACGCGTTCGCAGTTATTTTCGGTAGGGGGATTTGGTGTTTATCCATGGGGTTTTCTGTATCGGGGGCGCACGCATGGATAGAGCTTCCGGCATAGGGCAGTTTGGAACCTATTGAGAATGAAGCGACTCTTGTATGGTACGCGCGTGGAGCGACCACTCGAAAAGCCGCCGATCGCCGCGCGCAGAGCCAGCGGATGCGTATCTGCAGCGCGAGGCTGTCGTTTTCGGCATCTTTGGCGCGAGGCTTGGGACGCAATCTGTGATTGCGCCAAATTGGGTCATTTGCATGGTGGTAGGGTGCCGAGGGTCGGTTGGCATCTTCTCTCCAGGCGACCAATCGGAACTCCGCGCCTCTTGCTCGATGGTCATGTAGATCGGCCCGCAGTGGCGCGTGGTCTCGGTGCCGGAGAGGCGCCGATGCACGAAATGCATGGGCTCACCTGGGCGTGCGGCGCGAGCGGCTTTGTGTCTGCATGTGCAGACGTGAGGTGAATGGGATACCTCGGTTGCCCGGGTGGCCTAATCCGCCCGGGCAAGCGGCCAGGTCGCACTGACTTCGGCGGTGATCCGCGCTCGGGCATCGAAGCTGCGTTCGCGCAGGAGTCCGCTCCCGGCGTTGAGCAGCAGCACGCTGGATGCACGCGTGCCGTAGCTCGGGCTGCGAATGAACGCCGACGAGAGCAGCCGCTCCCATTCCAGACCGACACCGGTGTCCGGTAGATCGGCGTCGATCGCGGGGCGTGTGTCGGCGAGCAGGCCCAGCATCGGCTGGCTGTCGGGAAGGGCGTCCAGCGCGCTCGCCAGTGCGTCGCGCCCGCGCTCGAGCTTCGGCCAGGGCGTGTCCAGGTGCGCGTTGGAAAGGCCGTGGATGCCAGGCGTGATCGCCTCGATGCGCCGGTGCAGGCTGCCCAGCACCCAGGCTTCGGACAGCGTGCCGCACAGCAGGTTGAAGCCGTTGTAGCGGTGTGCCTCGGCCGCGAGTTCAGCGAGATAGCGCTGCGGCTCAAGGCCACCTTGCAGATATTCGAGCACCAGACGTCCGCGGCTCGGCGCGTCCGGCAGGTTGCGTCGTGGGTCCCGGTAGTTGGTGAGTGCAGCGAAGCGCCCGTCGCGGGTTGCGCCCATCCAGGTGCCGCCGCCGACCTCATCGCGTCCGGCAAGCACCTGTCCGCCCGGCCACCAATGCACCGGGCTTGCGGCGCGCGCATGGAATTCATCGCGATTTGCGGCCAGTACGAGCGGCCACCGCGGATGCGTTTTCCAGGCGAAGAGAATCAGGCACATGCGAACCTCGCCGGCATGTCAGGGCGCGAAGCGTTCGACGTGACGCGGGGTCTGTGGATCAACGAAAGCGGCGAGCGGAGATGTGCGCCATGCGTTGCCTAGCGCGTCGAGCGCGGCGTCGGCGTCGATGACTTCTTCCAGAACCTCCATCCAGGTGCCCGGATCATCGGCGCGGCGGAGCAACAGGAAGCGCCCGCAGTGGGGCGGGAGAAGTGGCGCGAGTACCTTGCGGGCGGCGGCGATCGATGCCGCGTTCGCCGCTTCGGCCCGCACCCGATAGTAAATGTATAGCGAAACCGGCGCCGCGGCGCCGGCCTTGTGTGGGCTCAAGTGACGGTATAGGGGAGGGGGCCGAAGCTCAGGCGCTCACCGTCGACGCTGCCGAGGTGCACGTCGTCCCCCTCGCGGCTGGAGGTCTGTACGACCACCAATAGCTCACTGCCCGACTCGGGGGCGGGTGCGGCCAGCAGCACTTTGCCCGCGGACTGGTCACCGAAGTCCGGGCTGTAGAGGTCCGTGCCGGGGGCTGGTGCCGTGCCTTCGACATGGGCGCGGTACATGCGCTTCTTGAGCTTGCCGAGGTATTGGGTGCGCGCCACGATTTCCTGGCCGGGATAGCAGCCTTTCTTGAAGTTCACGCCGCCGATGAGTTCGAAGTTGAGCATCTGGGCGACGAACTCGTCCTGCGTCGCGGCGGTGATGAGCGGCACACCTTGCTGGATGTCCAGCCAAGTCCATGCCGCGGTACCTGCGGGCTTGGCGCCCGCGGCTTCTAGCTTGCGCCAGAGTTCGGGGCAGGCGGCCGGCGTAGTCGCGAGCATTACTCGCGCGCCGTCCAGGCGGATCACGCGGATCTGCTCACCGCTCACGTTCATGGTCTCGGGCGGCAGCTTGAGGCCGAGGTGGTCGAGCAGATGGGCGACGTTGGGGCCGGCGAGGCCGATCACGGCCAGATCGGACGACGCATCGGAGAGCGCCGCCTTGGAGCGCAATACGTACATCGACAACTTGCGCTGGATCGTCGCCGCGATGTCGGCGGACATCTGCAGGATGAAGTCAGCGCCTTCGCGCCAGATCACCGCGCTCGCGAGCATACGGCCCTTGGGCGTGTTGAAGCTGCTGCGCTGCGCGTGATGCGTCTGCAGCGTCTTCACGTCGCTTGAGAACAGGTTGTGGAGGAAGGACGCGGCGTCCTCGCCTCGCGTGCGGATGAGCCCTAGATGCGTGAGCGGCACCATCACCGTCTCGCGTGCGGCACTGGCTACTTCGGCGCGTTCATCGCCGAAGCTCAGCGCACCGGGCGTCGCTTCCGAGAAACGGGCGCCGACTTGATCGAGATGGAGCAGCCAGGGTGATTGCATCGCGTTTCCTGCAAGGGTGAAGCCGTAAAAGCTTGGGCTATTATACGAGCCCCAATCAGGGCGCCCGCGAGGGCGCCTTACCGTTTTCGTCTGCACCGTAGTGCAAACGTTCCCGCAATGCGCAGGCTAATTTCCAGATTACTTCTCGTTCTGATCATCGCCGCGCTGCTGATCGGAATCGTTATCGCGTGGATGCTGCACGCACCGGTGAACATGGTGCGCTCTCCGCTCGAAGTCGAGGTGCCCGCAGGCAGCAGCATGCGACAGGCGGCACGACAAGTGGCGGCTGCCGGCATCGAGGTGTCGCCCTTGCTGCTCGAAGTACTTGCCCGTGCAAGCGGTCAGGCGCATCGCGTCAAGGCGGGCAGCTACGAGTTCGTTTCGGGTGCCAACACGCTGGAGATACTCGACAAGTTGGTGCGCGGCGACGCAACGCAAGGGGAGTTCGCGCTGATCGAAGGCTGGACCTTCCAGCGCATGCGCGCCGAGATCGCCAAGCTGCCCGGGCTCAAGCAGGAAGCGCCGACGCTCAGCGACGCAGAGCTGCTGGCGCGCATCGGCGCCAAGGACACCTACCCGGAAGGCCTGTTCTTTCCGGATACCTATTTCTATGCGACTGGCGGCAGCGACCTGGCCCTTTATCGAAGGGCCTATCAGGCGATGCAGCGCCGTCTGGTCGATGCCTGGGCCAGCCGCGATGCGAGCGTGCCGCTGACAACGCCGTACGAGGCGTTGATCCTGGCCTCGCTGGTGGAGAAGGAAACCGGTATCGAGGCTGATCGTCCCAACGTGGCATCGGTGTTCTACAACCGCCTTTCGGTGAACATGCCCTTGCAGACCGACCCCTCTGTGATCTACGGCATGGGCGAGCGTTTCGACGGCAACCTGCGCCGCGCGGACCTGACGACGGACACTGCCTACAACACCTACACCCGTCGCGGACTCCCACCCACGCCAATCGCGATGCCCGGCCCCGCGGCCCTGCGCGCGGCGCTGAACCCGCCACGGACCAACTACCTCTACTTCGTCGCGCGCGGGGACGGCTCCAGCGAGTTCTCGCGCAACCTGGAAGAGCACAATCGCGCCGTGGCGCGCTATCAGAAACGAGGACGCAAGGGATGAGGCGAGCAGGGTTCATCACCTTTGAAGGCATCGACGGTGCGGGGAAAAGCACTCAGATCGCGCATGCCGTGAGCTTTCTCGAGCAGCGCGGCGGCCAGGTGCTGCAGACGCGCGAGCCCGGCGGCACGCCTCTTGGTGAGAAGCTGCGCGCGCTGGTACTGCACGAGCCGATGCATCTGGAGACAGAGGCGCTGCTGATGTTTGCGGCGCGTCGCGAACATCTCGCGGAGCGTATCGAGCCAGCCCTGCTGGCTGGGCGATGGGTGGTGTGCGACCGCTTCACCGATGCGACCTACGCCTACCAGGTCGGCGGCCGCGGTCTCGCCGCGGAGAAGCTGGTCACACTGGAACAATGGGTGCATCCGGAACGTCAGCCGGACCTGACCTTCCTCTTCGATCTCGACCCGGCGATCGCCGCAGCCCGCATGGCCGCGAGCCGCGCGGAAGGCGATCGCTTTGAGCGCGAGCAGGCGGTCTTCTTCGAACGCGTGCGCGCGGCCTACCTGGAGCGGGCGCGGCAATGTGTGTCACGCTTCCATGTGATCGACGCGACCGCGACGCAGGAAGCGATCTCGAGCGAGATCAGCGACGTGCTGACGGCGCGCTTCTTCTCATGATCCTGCCCTGGCACGAAGCGCTCTGGCAGCGACTGCGATCCACCGCTGGGCGTGCGCACCACGCCTTGCTGTTCGCGGGCCCATCCGGCGGCGGGAAGCGCCTGTTCGCCGAAGCCGTCGCGGCTGCGCGGCTGTGCGACCAGCCAGATGCAGGCGGCAAGGCCTGTGGCCGCTGCGAATCCTGCACCTGGCTCGCAGCGGGAACGCATCCGGATTTCTTCCGCGTCGTGCCCGAAGCCGACGAGGCGAGCGAAGAGGCCGACGTGGAGAAGGATTCGGCGAAGTCGCGCCAGATCCGTGTCGACCAGATCCGCAAGTTGCAGGACGCCCTGGAGAAGAAGGGGCACCGCAGTGATCGGCGCGCCGTGATCGTCGATCCGGCCGAAGCGATGAACGTGATCACCGCCAACGGCTTGCTCAAGCTTCTGGAGGAACCGCCAGCGGGCGTACTGTTCCTGCTGGTGAGCAATGCGATCGATCGTCTCTTGCCCACGCTCTTGAGTCGATGCCAGCGTTGGGATTTCGCAGCGCCGAGTACGGCCGACGCGCTCGCATGGCTCAAGTCCGAAAAGGTGGCGCAGCCCGACGTGTGGCTCTCGTTCGCGGGCGGGATGCCGCTCGCGGCGCGGGATGCCGCGCAGGGTCCGCTCGCTGCGCTGCGCACGCGCTTCGTGCGCGACATGGCGAGCCTGTCGAGCAAGGATCCGCTCAGTCTTGCCGCGGAATGGGACCAATGGCTGCGCAGCAAGGACGCACAAGCCGCCGGACTGGACATGCCGTTGCTGGCCGACTGGATGCTGCGTTGGCAGGCCGACCTCGCCGCTTGCATGCAGGCCGGCACGCCGCGCTTCTTTCCCGACGCGCGGGCCGAGTTGGAAGGCCTGCGTGGCCGGGTGAGCGCCCAGGCCGCCCTCGCTTGTTACAATGACGGCCTCAAGTTAAAACAAGTGGCGGCGCACCCGCTCAATGCACGGCTGCTGCTGGAAGACAGCCTGCTGCGCTACAGTCGCCACATCGCGCCCACGCGCGCCCCAGGGAGGTAAGCCATGTCGACGTCGCCTGCTGCCGGCATCGCGCGCCCGGCGGTTCTTTCGCTGAGCATCAACTCCAAGTCGGCCCTGTTCGCGGCCTTCATGCCCTTCATCAAGAACGGCGGCCTCTTCATTCCGACCAACAAGGGCTACAACCTCGGCGACGAAGTCTTCATGTTGCTGCAGCTGATGGACGACCCGGCGAAGTTGCCGGTCAAAGGCCGCGTGGTATGGGTGACACCACCCAATGCGCAAGCCGGTCGCACCCAAGGCGTGGGCGTGCAATTCACCGACGACGAGGCGGGCCAGCAGGTGCGCGTGAAGATCGAACAGATCCTCGGCGCGCACATCGGGTCCAATCGTCCGACCCACACGATCTAGTTTCTGCGGCGTCCGCGCTCGCGGGCGCCTTCCGGATTGCTTCCCATGTTTGTCGATTCCCACTGCCACATCGATTTCGGCGAGCTGGCCGAGCAAGGTGATGCCTTGTTCGAGCGCATGGCCGAGGCCCAGGTTTCGCACGCGCTGTGTGCGGCAGTGAGCCTTGAGCGCTTCGCTGGCGTGCGTGCGCTGGCGGAGTCGCGCGCCAACGTTTTCTGCTCGGTGGGCGTGCATCCGGAACATACCGAAGGCGAAGACCCGAAGGCCGAGCGCCTGGTTGGGCTGGCTGCGCACGAGAAGGTCGTGGCGATCGGCGAGACCGGCCTGGATTACTACTGGCACAAGGACCAGCCCGAATGGCAGCGGGAGCGCTTCCGCCAGCACATCCGGGCTTCGCGCGAAACCGGCAAGCCGTTGATCGTGCATACCCGTGATGCCGCGGCTGACACGGTGCGCCTGCTGCGCGAAGAGGGCGCGGACGCCTCGGGCGGGGTGATGCACTGCTTCACCGAGACCTGGGAAGTGGCCGAGGCCGCGATGGCGCTGGGCTTCTACATTTCCTTCTCGGGCATCGTCACTTTCAAGAACGCCGCCCAGATCAAGGATGTGGCCACGCGCATGCCGCTTGAACGCATGCTGATCGAGACGGATTCACCCTATCTCGCGCCGGTGCCTTACCGCGGCAAACTCAATCAGCCGGCCTACGTGCCGCACGTGGCGCAGGAAGTCGCGCGTCTGCGGGGCACGACGGTCGAGGAGATCGCGGCGGCCACGACGGACAATTTCTTCCGCCTGTTCCGGCACGCGACGCAGCATTGATGAGTGACCGGCGGGGGTGTCGCGCCCTGCCGGCTTTTCGTGTGCTTGGTGTGTTAAAGCGTCCGCGCCAGCGGCGCGGGCTTGAGATGAGCGCTGCCGCCTCAGCGGCCGGTGCCACCCAGCAGGACAGCCACGGGGCGACCCGCGCGACGGCCTGGAGTGCGCGGTGCCGACGCCTTGTCTTCGCCACTCACGGCGCCTGAAGGAGCCGCGCCAGCAGCCTTGTCCGCGTCCGCTGCGTAGGGGCGGCTGAAATCGAAGCCGTCCGGCGCGATGTTCGCGAGCTTGTCATTGCGCTGGTTGCGCAGGATGCGGCGGGTGGTGTCGGGCGTGGCTTCGCCATCGAAGCCGGCCACGACTTCCTGCGGAATCTTGAGCTTGATGAGCTTTTCGATCGAGGCCAGACGCAGATGCTCGTCCGGCGAGACCAGCGAGATTGCGTTGCCTTGCTTGCCCGCGCGACCGGTGCGGCCGATCCGGTGCACATAGTCTTCCGCGTTGGGCGGGAGCTCGAAGTTCACCACGTAGGGCAGGTCGTCGATGTCGAGACCGCGCGCGGCGACGTCGGTGGCGACCAGGATGCGGATCTTGCCGCTCTTGAAGCCTTCCAGCGCCTCGGTGCGTTGCTGCTGGTTCTTGTCGCCATGGATCGCGTCGGCCGAAAGACCTTCCTTCTGCAACTGGCGCGCAAGGCGGCTGCAGCCGAATTTGGTGCTGACGAAGACCAGGACCTGCGGCGCTTCGTCCTGGCGCAACAGCCAGGTGAGCAGCTCGCGCTTTACCGACGAGGGCACCGGGTGCACACGGTGCTTGATCGTCTCCGAAACCTGGTTGCGGCGCGCGACTTCGATCAGTTGCGGGCTCTTGAGCATCGTGTCCGCCAGCTTCTTGATCTCGTCCGAGAACGTGGCCGAGAAGAGCAGGCTCTGACGCTGCGCCGGCAGCAGGCTCAGGATGCGGCGGATGTCCGGGATGAAGCCCATGTCGAGCATCCGGTCCGCTTCGTCCAGCACGATGAACTCGACTTGATTGAGCGCGATCGAGCGTTGTTCCACATGGTCGAGCAGGCGGCCGGGCGTGGCCACCACGATCTCGACGCCGCGGCGCAGCTCGTCGAGCTGCGGCTTGATGTCGACGCCGCCGTAGATGCAGGCCGAACGCAGCGGCACGTACTTGCCGTAGGTCTGCACCGATTCATGCACCTGCATCGCCAGTTCGCGCGTCGGCGCGAGGATCAGCGCACGCACCGGGTGGCGCGCCGGCGAAGTCGACGTGGAGGCCCAGCGGGAAAGCTTGTGCAGCAGGGGCAGGGTGAAGCCTGCCGTCTTGCCGGTGCCGGTTTGCGCACCGCCCATGACATCGCGGCCCTCGAGGATGACGGGGATCGCTTGTTTCTGGATCGGGGTTGGCTCGGTGTAACCCGCCTCCTGGACGGAACGGAGGATTTCGGGATTCAGGCCAAGTTCGGCAAAAGACATCAGGGCTTCCGGTGACAGGCGCAACGAATTGGAGGTGCGCCAAAAGGCAAAACCGCGATTATAGGCGTCTAGGCCCCTGAAAAATGAAGCTTTTTCGGCTTCTGGGCGCTGAGTGCACTTGTTTTTGGGGGATTCCCGGCGGGGTCAGAGCCCTATAACGCGGCTCAGGCGGCAAGGTGCACACGCACCAAGCCACGGAGCGCATTGGCCATGTAGAGCGCTTCTGCCGTTTCGAGATCGTGCCGGGTGAGGACGGTTTCCTCGACCCGGCCGTCGGCCATCAGCTGCTCCCGCATGACGCCGGGCAACAGGCCGCAGCGCACCGGTGGCGTGAAGAGACGCCCGCTACGCTCGATGAACACATTGCTGCGCGCGCCTTCGCAGAGTTCGCCGGCACGATTGAAGAAGAGCGCGTCGAAATGGCCGCGGGCGATCGCCGCGCGCAGCGCGGTGTCGTAGCGTGCGCGCCGGCTGGTCTTGTGCTGCAGCAGCATGTCGGCTTCGTCCAGGATCTCGGAGGACAGCACGACGCTGCAGCGTTCCGGCAGGGCATCCAGCGGCGCGTGCTGCAGGCGCAGGCGGCCGTCCGCTTCCAGATCCAGCCGCACCCGCATAGGCACCTGCGGTGCGAGCGAATGCGCAAGATCGAACAGGGTGTGGCGGGCGGCTTCCACGTCGCAAGCGAACCCGAGTGCCGCCGCAGAGCGGCTGAGGCGGGCGAGATGGCGCGGCAGCAGCGGGTAGGGCGTGTCGCCGGGCTCCAGCCGCAGGGTTTCGAAGAGGCTGAAACCGGCGTCCAGGCCGCTGAGGAAGCGCGCCTTGGTCAGGCATTCCTGGTATTCGGCATCGACCTGCGAATCCGCGACGATGCCGCTGCCGACCCCGAGCGTGGCCCGGCCGGACGCATCGACTTCGAGGGTGCGGATCGGGACGTTGAAGGAGAAGTCGCCATCAGGCGCGATCCAGCCGATAGCGCCGCAGTAGGTGCCGCGCGGCCGTGCTTCCTGCTCGCGGATGATCTGCATCGCGCGGATCTTCGGCGCGCCGGTGACCGAACCGCAGGGAAAGAGCGCGCGGAAAATCGTGTGCAGGTCTGCCTGCACCGGCTCAGCCACGACGGTCGAGGTCATCTGGTGCAGGGTTGGGTAGTCCTCGATCTCGAACAGGCGATCGACCCGTACGCCGCCTGCCGGCGCGAGCCGCCCGAGGTCGTTGCGCAGTAGGTCGACGATCATCAGGTTCTCCGCCCGATCCTTGTCGGAGGCGGCAAGGCGCTGCGCTTCGCCCGCCGGCGCCGTGCCCTTCATCGGGCGCACGGTCAGGCGATTGCCCTGCCGCGCGACGAAAAGTTCGGGCGAACGTGACAGGAGCCAACCTTCCTCATGGCACAGATAGGCGCCGTGGCGGACCGGCTGCCGTTCGCGCAGTCGCGCGTAGAGTGCCAGCGGATGGCCCCAGGCCTGCGCCCTGAGCGGGAAGGTGAGATTCACTTGGTAGCAGTCGCCCGCCGCGATGAGCTGTTGGATCCGGCGCATGTGCTGCGCGTGCCCCGTGGCGCCGAGCCCACCCGTTAACGGGGTAACGCCGGCGGTAGTCGCCTGTTCGTTCATCTGCGCCAGTGCGTCTTGCAGCAGCGCTTCACATTGCCGGGCATCGAGGGATGCGGCCTTGTCGAAGATCCATGCGCGTGCGAGCGGCTGCCCGGTCTGCGGCAGCAGCGGCAACAAGGCGGGATCCAGCGCATAACCCAGTTCATAGCTTGCCGCGAGTGCGATCCAGGCACCTCCACCCCGTGCGTCTTCGAGGGCGCTGAAGAAACCCGCGACCTCGTCCGCATGCCAAAGATGCAAGGTCCCCCTGTGTCCGTGGAGCAGGCGACCGCCCGCTCGATCGAGGTTGTCGTCAAAGAGCGCACAAGGGCCGTCGGCGAGCAGGCTGTAGCCGGGAGCAGGGGACAGGACTGGAGTGGTCGGGGACATGCGGGGTTTGCGCGGACGGCGCGCTCGCCGCGCCGGGGCTGGAAGTGTGCCAGAAAGCCCGCCGCGGGCCGCCTGCCGTATAGTCGCGAACAAAGGTCCCAACAAAAACCTCGGGAAACGCGCATGGAGCAGGCACTCACCCGGCGTTTCGATCTTGCCGTCATCGGGGGCGGCATCAACGGTGCGGGCATCGCGCGCGATGCCGCGGGCCGCGGGCTTTCCGTGATCCTCTTCGAACAGGACGATCTCGCGAGCCACACGTCCAGCGCCAGCAGCAAACTCATCCACGGCGGGCTGCGCTATCTGGAGTACTACGAGTTCGGCCTGGTGCGCAAAGCGCTGGCGGAACGTGAGGTGCTCCTGCGGATGGCGCCGCATATCGTGCGCCCGCTACGCTTCGTGGTGCCGCATGACCCCGCGATTCGTCCTGCGTGGCAGGTGCGCGCGGGCCTCTTCCTCTATGACCATCTCGCGCGTCGTCAGACGCTGCCGGGGAGCGAGGCGCTCAAGCTGAACCAGCACGCGGTCGGCGCGCCCCTGCGAGCGGAATGGCGCCGCGCTTTCGCCTACTCGGATTGCTGGGTGGACGATGCCCGACTGGTCGTCCTGAATGCAGTGGACGCGGCGGCACGCGGCGCGAACATCCGCACCCGCACCCGGGTGATCGGCGCGAGCCGGGGCGCTGACGCCTGGACCATCGAAGCGGAAGAGCGGGGCGGCACGCGCTACACGGTTAGCGCACGCGCGGTGGTCAACGCGGCCGGCCCCTGGGTGGGCGAGCTGATGGCCGGGGCGCTGCATCAGACGCAGCATCGGAAACTGCGCCTGGTAAAGGGCAGCCATATCGTGGTGCCGCGCCGCTTCACCCACGACGCAGCCTACCTCCTGCAGAACCCGGACCGTCGCATCGTGTTCGCCTTGCCCTACGAGGACGCCTACACGCTGATCGGCACCACGGACCTGGAGTTCGACGGCGATCCCGCGCGAGTGGCGATCTCGCCCGAGGAAACCGAATACCTCTGCTCCGTCGCCAACCGTTTCTTCCGCGATCCGGTTGAGCCGGCCGATGTGCTGGCGAGTTTTTCCGGCGTGCGTCCCCTGCTTGACGATGCAGAGGGATCGGCCAGTGCGGTGACGCGCGACTATGCGTTGGCGCTGGACACGCAGGCCGCGCCGCTGGTGTCGATCTACGGCGGCAAGATCACCACCTATCGCCGCCTGGCGGAAGACGTGCTGCGTGGCCTGATGCCCTTGCTGGCGCGCGAAGGTGGAGCCTGGACTGCGGGCTCCACCTTGCCGGGCGGCGACATGGGGCGGCCACTGGAGCGCTTCGAGCAGGACCTGCAACTGGCCTATCCCTGGCTGCCGGCGCGGATCGCGCGGCGCCTGGTGCATAGCTACGGCAGCCGCAGCGCCTGCGTGCTGGCCAACGCCGGCAGCCTCGCCCAGCTGGGCGACGAGGTCTTCCCCGACCTCTACGAAGCCGAACTCGAATACCTCGCGGACCAGGAGTTCGCACGGGATGTCGAGGACGTACTCTGGCGGCGCACCCATCTCGGGCTGCATCATCGCCACGCGGATAGCGAGCCGCTCGAACGGTGGCTCGCCGAACGATTCAAGACCGATGCCTGAAGGAGGCGGCTGTGGCCTTTCTGCTGGCCCTGGACCAGGGCACCACGAGTTCGCGCGCGATCGTCTTCGACCATGAAGGGCGGGTTCGTGCGATGTCGCAGCGCGAGTTTCCGCAGCGCTATCCGCAGCCGGGCTGGGTGGAACACGATCCGGAGGAAATCTGGCAGTCGCAGCTCTCCACCGCGCGAGAGGCGTTGTCGCGCGCGGGACTCGGCGCCGGCGACATCGCGGCCCTGGGCATCACAAATCAACGCGAAACCACCCTGGTCTGGGACCGCGCAAGCGGACGACCGGTCTGCCCGGCGATCGTCTGGCAGGACCGCCGTACCGCGAACACCTGCCAGTGGCTGCGCGAGTCGGGACATGAAGCCCTGTTCCGGGCCCGCACCGGGCTCGTGCTCGATCCGTATTTCTCCGGCACCAAGCTTGCCTGGATCCTTGACGCCATTCCCGGCGCGCGCGAACGGGCGGAGCGCGGCGAACTGGCTTTCGGCACGGTCGATAGCTGGCTGCTCTGGCGCCTGAGCGGCGGCGAACACCTCACCGACGTCACCAATGCGTCGCGCACCTTGCTGTTCGATATCCATCGCCGCGACTGGGACGACACGATCCTGGAGATTTTGCGCATCCCGCGCTCGTTGCTGCCGACCGTGCGCGAATCCTCGGCCGACTACGGCAGCACGCTGGCCGAGCATTTCGGCAAACCGATCCGCATCGGCGGTGTGGCCGGCGACCAGCAGGCCGCCCTGTTCGGCCAGGCCTGTACCGAGCCCGGAATGGTGAAGAACACCTATGGCACCGGCTGTTTCATGCTGATGCACACAGGGAAGCAACCGCGCGCCTCGGCCGCGGGGCTCTTGAGCACCATCGCCGCGTCCTCGCGCGGACGGGCCTACGCGCAGGAGGGCAGCGTCTTCGTGGCGGGGGCGGCGGTGCAGTGGCTGCGCGATGAGCTACGCATCATCCAGAGTGCACTGGAGATCGAGTCGCTGGCGGCTTCGGTGCCGGACAGCGGCGGCCTGGTCTTCGTGCCGGCGTTTGCCGGTCTGGGTTCGCCGTACTGGGACGCCAGTGCCCGTGGCGGCCTCCTTGGCATGACCCGTGGCAGCACCCGCGCGCATATCGCTCGCGCCGCGCTGGACGCGATCGCCTACCAGTCGGCCGAATTACTTGGCGCGATGGAGCAGGACGCGGGGATGCGGCTCACCGGGATGCGTGTCGACGGCGGCGCGAGCGTGAACAACCTGCTGATGCAGATCCAGGCCGATTTGCTCGGTGTGCCGGTGATCCGGCCGGAAGTTGCCGAAACCACCGCCCTGGGCGCGGCCTACCTGGCTGGCCTCAATGTGGGGGTCTGGAAAGACGAGTCGGAACTCGCCAGCCAATGGCGCGCCGAACGCGTGTTCGAACCCGCGATCACCCGCGACGAGGCGGAAGCCCGGATGACGCGTTGGCGCGAGGCGGTCGGCCGCATCCGTGACTGGGCGCGTTGAACGGCCGACGGGCGAGGGCGCCGAAGACGACGCAGAAGAGGGCAGCGGACCAGGTCTTGGTATCCGTCAAAGAAATAGCAGGAACACGCCGGTTGTAATTAGTGCGACTGGCGTACTATATCGCCAGCTCGAATCTGGACAGGCTGCACCCGATGGCCCCGGATCCGGTCACATCGCACATTGCCAAACGGAGACAACAAGACCATGAGTCATCCTTACAAGGATCCGTCGCGTCCCATCGCGGAGCGCGTCGCCGACTTGCTGGGGCGCATGACGCTCGAAGAGAAGATCGCCCAGATGCACGCCTTCTGGCTGGTGCTGCGCGAAAACGGCCAGCACGAAGTGCGTGGCGACGACTTCATCGGCCGCAGCGATGCGGATCAGCTGCAGAGCCTGCTCAAGCGCGGCCTCGGCCAGATCACCCGCCCGCTCGGTACGCACAGCGTGGATGCGCTCGAAGGCGTGCGCGCGCTCAACGCGCTGCAGAAATTCCTGGTCGAGGAAACCCGCCTGGGCATCCCGGCCATGTCGCATGAAGAGTGCCTGGTCGGCCTGATGGCGCGTGGCGCCACGCTCTTCCCCTCGGCGCTGAACTACGGCGCCACCTGGAATCCGGAACTGATCGAAGCGGCCGCGCGCGCCATCGGCGACGAGTCGCGCAGCATCGGCGCGCACCAGGGCCTCGCGCCCGTGCTGGACGTGTCGCGCGACGTGCGCTGGGGCCGTACCGAAGAGACCTTCGGCGAAGACCCGTACCTGATCGGCGTGATGGCCACCCGCTACGTGCGCGGCCTGCAGGGCGAGAAGCGCGACCTGCTCGCCACGCTCAAGCACTACGTCGGCCACTCCTTCTCGGAAGGCGCGCGCAACCATGCGCCGGTGCACCTGGGTTTCCGCGAACTGAACGACACCTTCCTGCTGCCCTTCGAAATGGCGGTGAAGCAGGCGGACGCTGGTTCGGTGATGCCGGCCTACCACGACATCGACAACGAACCGGCGCATGCGTCGCACCACCTGCTGACCAAGGTGCTGCGCGAGGAATGGGGTTTCGACGGCCTCGTGGTGGCCGACTACGTGGGCGTGAGCCTGCTCTACCAGCACCACGGTGTGGCTGCGGACCGTGCCGAAGCCGCTGCGTTGTCCTTCAACGCGGGCCTCGATGTCGAACTGCCGGGCGACGATTGCGCCCGCCAGCTCAAGACCGCGCTGGAGCGTGGCCTGATCACCGAGTCGAAGATCGACGAGATCGTCGGCCGCGTACTCACCGAGAAATTCCGCGTAGGCCTCTTCGAGAAGCCCTATGTCGACGAGAAGGGCATCCGCTTCCAGGCACCCGGGACGCTGAAGGTCGCGCACGACGTCGCGCGCCAGTCGATCGTGCTGCTGGAGAACAACGGCGCGCTGCCGCTTGCGCCCGAAGCCGGCAAGAAGATCGCCGTCATCGGCCCGACCGCCGATGATGCGATGGCGCTCCTGGGCGGCTACAGCTTCCCGGTGCACCTGATCCTCTCCAATGCCAAGGAAGGTGTGGGCAACGTGACCACGCCGCTGGCCGCGCTGCGCACGACCTACGGGGCAGACAAGATCAGCTACGCCAAGGGCTGCTCGATCCTCGACAAGCGTGAAGCCGGTGCGCCGGTCTTCCCGGGCGACGTGGACATGAGCACCAACCTTACCAACAGCTCGCCGGTCTCGCAGGACAAGAGCCAGATCGCCGAAGCGGTGAAGACCGCGGAAGCGGCGGACGTGGCGATCGTCTTCGTCGGCGACCTCGCCGGCCTCTTCCAGACCGGCACCGTGGGCGAAGGCTCAGACACCGACACCCTCCGGCTGCCCGGCGCGCAGCAGGATCTGCTCGAAGCCGTGGTTGCGACCGGCGTGCCGACGATCGTCGTGATCAACGGCGGCCGCCCGTACAACCTGGGTGGTCTCGAACCCGACCTCGCCGGTCTGCTGATGAGCTTTGCGCCTGGCCAGGAAGGCGGCAAGGCGGTTGCGGAAGTGATCGCCGGCCAGGTGGCGCCTTCGGGCCGCCTCGTCGTGTCGGTGCCCAAGAGCGTCGGCGCGGTGCCGTACTACTACAACCACAAGCTCAAGAGCGCCGGTACGCCGATCGCCTTCCACTTCGGCAGCGCCTATCCCTTCGGTCACGGCCTGACCTACACCGAGTTCGCGTACAGCGATCTCGCGCTGGCGGCCGACTCGGTTGCGAGCGAAGGCGGCGAGGTCAGCGTGAGCTTCACCCTCACCAACACCGGCAAGCGCGATGGCTGCGAAGTGGTGCAGCTCTATGTGCGCGATATGCTGGCCACGGTGGTGCGTCCGGTGAAGGAGCTCAAGGGCTTCGCCCGCGTCGAGCTGAAGGCGGGCGAATCCGCTCGCGTGAGCATCAAGGTCCCGACCGACATGCTCAACCTCACCGACATGAGCAACCTGCGTGTCGTCGAACCGGGCGAGTTCGAAGTCCAGGTCGGCGCATCGAGCGCGGACATCAAGCTGCGCAGCAAGTTTGTCGTGACGGGCGAGAAGCGCGCCCTGACCGGCAAGTGGCGCATGGAGAGCCGCGCGGAGATCAAGCGCGGCTAACCGGCGCGCCTGCACTCGCATTGCTGGAATGGAAAAAGGCCGGGAGCGATCCCGGCCTTTTTCGTTTGGTGACGCGCTGCGGTCGATCAGTAAGTGTGTTCCGCCGCCGGGAAGCTGCCCTCGCGCACCGCGGTGACGTAGCCCTTCACGGCCGCTTCGATGCTCTCGGCGCCTTGCATGAAGTTGCGGACGAAGCGTGCCGGCTTGCCGGGATAGATGCCCAGCATGTCGTGGAGTACCAGCACCTGGCCGTCGGTATCGACGCCGGCGCCGATGCCGATCGTGGCCATGCTGGTGAGCTTCGCCGTCATCTCCGCGGCGACGGCGGAGGGCACCATTTCCAGCACCACCATCGCGGCGCCCGCGGCTTCCAGCGCCAGGGCATCGTCGATCAGCGTTCTGGCGCCGGCTTCGGTCTTGCCCTGCACGCGATAACCGCCGAGTTGATGCACCGACTGCGGCGTGAGGCCGATGTGCGCGCACACCGGCACGCCGCGCTGGACGAGGAATTCGACCGTCTCGGCCATGACCCGGCCACCTTCGAGCTTGACCATGTGCGCACCGGCCGCGAGCAGCGCTGCAGCGTTGCGCATCGCCTGCGAGGGGCTTTCCTGGTAGCTGCCGAAAGGCATGTCGGTCACCAGGAAGGGGCGCTTGGTGCCGCGCGCCACGCATTCGGTGTGATAGACCATCTGCTCCAGGGTGACCGGAAGCGTGCTGGTCTGGCCTTGCAGCACGTTGCCGAGCGAGTCGCCCACCAGCAGCACATCCACGCCGCTGCGGTCCAGCAGCGAAGCGAAGCTCGCGTCGTAGCAGGTGAGCATGGCGATCTTGCGCTTCTCGGCGCGCATCTTCGCCAGCTCGTGAAGGGTGATGGGCCGTTCCTGGCTGATATAGGACATCTGGACTCTCCGTGACGCGATGTGCCGGGCGCAGCCCGGCACCGACTACTGGGCGTAGCCGAAGAACTCGCGATAGCTGCGCATGCCCTTGAGCCGCTCGATGAGCAGCTCGAAGTCGTCGTCATGGTCCACGGGGTTGAGCACCGCGGCATTGACGATGAACAGGGGCGCGTTGTCGTACTGGTGGAAGAAGCGGGCGTAGCGCTCGGACACGTCGGCGAGATACGCCTCGGTAATGTTGCGCTCCGCGCTCATGCGGCGCTTCTTGACGCGCTCCATCAGGATCTCGGGTTGCGCCTGCAGGTAGATCACCAGGTCAGGTTTCGGTGCAGCGGGTGAGAGCGTGGTGAAGACGCGCTGGTAGAGGTGCTCCTCGTCCTCGCCGAGCGTGAGGCCGGCAAAGAGCGGGTCCTTGTCGATGAGGAAGTCGGACACCACGCGGCGCTCCGCGGGATGCTCCGCGAAGCGCTTGAGCAGGTCATGGCGCTGGTAGAGGAAGGAAAGCTGGGTTGGCAGCGCCCAGCGGTCCATGTTGTCGTAGAAGCGTTCGAGGAAAGGGTTGAGCTCGGGTTGTTCGAGCATCAGGTCCGCTTCCATGTGCGCCGCGAGCCGCTGCGCGAAGCTGGTCTTGCCGGCCCCTATCGGGCCTTCCACGACGACGTATCTCGCCTTGTCGAGCATGCGTCTTAAGCCCTGAAGATGAAGTACACCGCGCCAAGCATACACAGGCCCGCCCAAAGGTAGTCAAGCTTGAGTGGCCGCTTGAGGCGGCACACCAGGAAGGGGATGAAGGCTGACGCGAGAATCACTTCCCGCGCGATCCCGGGTTGTTCCTCGGCGAGGGCGTCCGCGCCGATGCGGTCGGCCGGCGCCTGCAGCGGGGATCTGAGGGCGCAGTACCCCAGTTGATGATCACGAGGTCAGGGAGTCGTCAGTTTCTGGATGTTCTGGTCCGCGCAGGCGGCCAGCAGTGAGGCGATCGGACCGTGACCGGGAATCGAGAGTTCGGGGGCAAGTTCGGCCAGCGGCGCCAGTACGAACGCACGCAAATGCATGCGCGGATGCGGAAGCGTCAGGCGGGCGGATTCACGCCTTTCGTCGCCGTAGAGCAGCAGGTCGAGATCCAGTGTGCGCGGCGCGTTGCGGAAGGAACGCAGGCGGCCGCAGCGGGTTTCGACGTCCTGCAGGGCGTCGAGAAGCGTATCGGCGGCGAGCGAGGTATCGAGATGGGCGACCGCGTTGTAGTAGTCCGGCTGCCCCGGCGCGTCGACCGGCGCGGTGCGGTAGAGCGAGGATCGGGCGATCAGGCGTGAGTGAGGCAAGGCAGCCAGCGCGTCGAAGGCTTCGGCGAGCATGGCAGGCGGATCGCCAAGGTTGGCGCCCAGCGCGATCCAGGCGGTAACGGTCGTCATCGTGAGAGCCTCGTGCGCGCGCTGGCGCCGAACCTGGAAGTCCGGCGCCCGGCAAAACGGGGAAGGATCACTCGCTCGCGGGAGCGTCCGCACCGCCGCCGCTGGGCTTGCGCCGACGGCGACGACGCTTCTTGGCGGCCGGGTCGCTTTCGGAAACCAGCATCTCGCCGCGCGCATCCGGCTCCGCGTCGGCGAACTGGTCCCACCATTCGGCGACTTCCATCGGCAGCTCGCCGCTCTGCGCGCGCAGGCGCAGGAAGTCGTAGCCAGCACGGAAGCGCGGTTGCTCGATCAGGCGGAAAGGCGCCTTGCCCGAGCGACGATCGAAGCGCGGCTGCAGCCCCCAGATCTCCTTGATGTCCGCGGATATCTTGCGGGTGATCGCGAGCTTTTCGGCCTGCTGGTCGAGCACCGCCGACATCGCATCGAAGAGCGCGACCTGGTTCGGTTCGCCGCGCGCCTTGCGGGCTTCCCAGTCGGCCAGGACCTCATGCCAGAGCAGGGTGGCGAAGAGGAAGCCGGGGGAAATCGGCTTGCCGGCTCGCACACGCTCGTCGGTGTTTTCCAGCGCGAGCCAGACGAAGCGCTCGCCCATCGGTTGTTCGAGGATCACGTCGAGCAGCGGCAGCAGGCCATGGTGCAGGCCTTGTTCGCGCAGCTGCTTGAGGCACTCGACCGCATGGCCGCTGGTGAGCAGCTTGAGCATCTCGTCGAAGAGACGCGCCGGCGGCACGTTCTCGAGGAGTTGCGCGAGTTCGCGGATCGGGCCGCGCGCCACCGGGTCGATGATGAGACCCAGCTTGGCCGCGAGGCGCACGGCGCGGAGCATGCGCACGGGGTCTTCGCGGTAGCGTACGTTCGGGTCGCCGATCATGCGCAGCGTCTTCTGCTGCAGGTCGCCAACGCCGTGGTGGTAGTCGACCACCGTTTCCGCGTTCGGGTCGTAGTAGAGCGCGTTCACCGTGAAGTCGCGGCGGGTGGCGTCTTCCTGCTGGGAGCCCCAGACGTTGTCGGCGAGGATGCGGCCGTGTTCGTCGGTCTGCGCGTCTTCGTTCTGCGAGGCGCGGAAGGTGGAGACCTCGATCGTCTCGGGACCGCTCATCACGTGCACGATGCGGAAGCGCCGACCGATGATGCGGGAGCGGCGGAAAAGCTCGCGCACCTGTTCCGGCGTGGCGTCGGTCGCGACGTCGAAATCCTTGGGCTTGATGCCGGCGATCAGGTCGCGCACGGCGCCGCCGACGACGAAGGCCTTGAAACCAGCGTCCTGCAGGACGTGACAGACGCGGCGGGCAGCGGGAGAAATGCTCTCGCGCTGAATCCCGTGCTGGGCCTGCGGAATCACCGCGGGTTCGACGGGGCGGGTGGGTTCGCGACGGAATACGCGGCGCAGAAGTTTGCGGATCATGCCTGGGCGGCTCGCATGCGGGACATCGGAAAAATCGCGGGAAACGCTGATTATACGATTCGTCACGGGGATCAGCCGTGCAGGCTGATGATCGGCCAGCCGGCCCGCTCGGCGTGCTCGCGCAGCACCGTGTCGGGATCGACCGCGATCGGGTCGGTCACCTTGGCCAGCAGGGGCAGGTCGTTGCGCGAATCGCTGTAGAAATAGCTGTGCTCGAAACTCTCCCAGCACAAGGCAAGGCTTTCCAGCCAGGCTTCGACCCGCAGGATCTTGCCTTGCTGGAAGGCGGGCGTGCCGCGCGGCGCGCCGGTGAATTCGCCCTCGGCCTGGGCGGGTACGGTGGCGATCAGGTGCGGGATGCGGAACTGCCGCACGATCGGCGCGGTGATGAAGGCGTTGGTCGCGGTCACGACCGCGCAGAGGTCCCCGGCGGCGAGGTGACGATCGACCAGTTCCTGGGCCGCGGTCTGCCACATCGGCGTCACGCGTTCTTCCATGAAGCGCAGGTGCAGGGTGTCGAGTTCGCGGCGCGGCAGGCGCGCCAGCGGAGCCAGGGCGAACTCCAGGTAATTGTCGATATCTAGCGTGCCAGCCTTGTAGTGGCCGTAGAACTCGCGGTTACGGGCTTCGTATTCGTCGCCATCGACCATGCCGCGGTCGACCATGAAACGGCCCCATTCATAGTCGCTGTCGCCGTTGAGCAGGGTGTGGTCGAGATCGAAGAGCGCGAGATTCATCGGGTCTGTAATTCCGTTTCGGGCGGCGCAGTCTGCGTTTGCAGCACTTCGCGCAGCAAGGGGAGGGTAGGGAGGCGGTGCAGGGCCAGCGAGCGCTCGTCCAGCGCATCGACGGCTGCGAGGAGCGATGGCAGGTCGCGTTGGCCGTGGCGCAGCAGGTATTGCACGAGATCCGGATCCAGCATCAAGCCGCGCGACAGGCCGTACATCACCAGCACATCCTCCTTTTGCTGGTCGTCGAGCGCCTTGAGCTCGAACACCAGGCATTGGCCGATGCGGGTACGCACGTCTTCCCGCACCTGAAGTTCGGCCGGCGGCCGGGCGCCGGCGAGCAGCAGCGCAGTGCCTTGCGGCTGGGCGCGGATGAAGGCGCGGAAGAGCGCGGCCTGGCCGGCATCGTCCAGTGTTTCCACGTCGTCGACGCACAACAGGCCGTCGCTCGGAAGCGGAAAATCGCCATCGGCCTGCAGGCCGGTCGCGCGGACGCTTTCACGTCCGACGTGGCGCGACTCGGCGGCCGTGGCTGCCAGCAGGTGACTGCGACCGCTGCCGCTCTCGCCCCAGAGATAGATTGCCTGGGGCTGGCCCAGCGCAGCCTGCACCCGCAGCGCATCGAGCAGCTGTGCATTGTCGCCGACGACGAAGTTGTCGAGCCGGGACTGGGCTTCAGGGCGCAGGGAAAGCGTCAGTTGTCGCACGCGGGAGTGAGGCGAGAGGTCGGGCGGACGTCGGAGCCGGCCAAAGGGCTTGGCCCCGGTTCGGCATCCCGAAAGCGAGCGGAACAGGCTTCCGCATAGCGCTTTCGTTTATAATTTCAAGACTTTGGCGTCGGGCCGGAATCCAATACTGTAGCGGTCCCGTGGCGTCTGCTCAACCTGCACCCACGATTTGCCGACGTCTTCCACACTTCCGTTTCCCCTGAGGATTTGCCTTGAGCTCGCTCACCTATCGTGACGCTGGTGTCGATATCGACGCTGGCGACGCCCTCGTCGATCGCATCAAGCCCTTCGCCAAACGCACCATGCGGCCTGAAGTGCTCGGTGGCATCGGCGGTTTCGGCGCCCTGTTCGAGATCTCCAAGAAGTACAAGGAACCGGTGCTGGTCTCGGGCACCGATGGCGTCGGCACCAAGCTCAAGCTCGCTTTCCATCTGAACAAGCACGACACCGTCGGCCAGGACCTGGTCGCGATGAGCGTGAACGACATCCTGGTGCAGGGTGCCGAGCCGCTGTTCTTCCTCGATTACTTCGCCTGCGGTCGCCTCGATGTGGACACCGCGGCCACTGTGATCAAGGGCATCGCCGAAGGCTGTGAGCTTTCCGGCTGCGCGCTGATCGGCGGCGAGACGGCCGAGATGCCCTCGATGTACCCGGACGGCGAATACGATCTCGCCGGCTTCGCAGTCGGCGCGGTGGAAAAGAGCGAGATCATCACCGGGCGCGAGATCGTGCCGGGCGACGTGGTGCTGGGGCTGGCTTCCAGCGGCGCGCACTCCAACGGTTACTCGCTGATCCGCAAGATCATCGAGCGCGCGAATCCGGACATGGATGCCGATTTCCATGGCCGCTCCTTCCGCGATGTGGTGATGGCACCGACCCGCATCTACGTGAAATCCCTGCTCAACCTACTGCGCAGCAAGCCGGGCGTGGTGAAGGGCATGGCCCACATTACCGGCGGCGGCCTCACCGAGAACGTGCCGCGCGTGCTGCCCGAGAATGTGGTCGCCGAGATCGACAGCAAGAGCTGGACGCTGCCGCCGCTGTTCCAGTGGCTGCAGAAGGAAGGCAATGTCGAGTCCGCCGAGATGCACCGCGTCTTCAACTGCGGCATCGGCATGGTCGTGATCGTCTCGGCCGAAGAGGCCAGGGCCGCCAGCGACCTGCTGCTGCAGGCGGGCGAGACGGTGTTCGAGATCGGTCGCATCGTCGCGCGGTCCGGCGACGAGCATCAGACGCGCGTCATCTGAGCCCGGAGCGGCGATGTTCGAAGGCCTTCAGCACTACTGGACGCCGGAACTCCTCGCCGCCAATCTCAACATCTTCCTCCACGCGCTGGCCGCCGCCCTCATCGGCGCGGCGGTCGGCTACGAACGTTCGTTCCATGGCCGGGCGGCAGGCATGCGCACCTATGCGCTTGTCTGCCTCGCTTCCACCTCGCTGACGGTCGTCAGTGCCTTTCCGCATCACTGGTTCGGTGACACCGTCGTCGCGCCTAACGGCGACCCCACACGGGTCATCCAGGGCCTGATGACGGGCATCGGTTTTCTCGGCGCCGGCATGATCATGCGCGACGGGCTGACCATCCGCGGGCTATCGACAGCGGCATCCGTCTGGGTCACCGCGGCGGTCGGGGTGCTACTCGGCCTCGGCTTTCATGCGGCCGCCGTCGGCGCCGCGATCCTGACCGTGCTGCTCATGAGCGCCATGCGCTGGGTCGAACGCAAGCTGCCTCAATCCTCCCTCATCCATTGCTCGGTTCGATACCGGCGCGACGCAGCGCCGCCCGAATCCGAACTCCAGGCTCAGGCCGGACGTTTCGGGTTCGATGTAATCGATACGAGCTACCGTCTCGCGGAAGAGGGCGAGTACTACGAATATCGCCTCACCCTGCGCTCCTTCGGAAAGGGCAGGGACGGCGACTTCGCGCACGCTTTGGCTGCAGACGCCCGCGTGTGTGAATTCAAGGTATCCCCGCAGCGCGACTGATCGCATCGAGGTGCTTGCGGTCCGTTGCTGCAGGGTGAAATATCTGGCGCGAAGCTGGACGCCGGAATAGAGTAGTTCTGACTTGTCGGACAAATAAGAGAATGGATAAAAATACTCCCCCTCAGTCGGCAAGCGGACGTGCCGACGCCATATGCAAGGTCCTTGAGCAAGGCATCCGCGACGGAGAATGGTCCGCGCGCCTGCCTACTGAACAACAACTGGTAGAGCGCTTCGGCGTCAGCCGGCCCGTGGTGCGGGAGGCGCTCGCACGCCTGAAGGGCGACGGCCTGATCGTCAGTCGCCAGGGCTCGGGCGCCTTCGTCGTGCCCGAGGCCGCTACGCGCAATTTCCGTCTCGTCGATGAGCCTGTCTCGGCCGATGTGCTGGAACTGCGCCTCATCATCGAGACCGGTGCTGCGGAGCTCGCGGCACTGCGGCGCAGCGAGTCGGACCTCGCTGCGATGCGCGCCGCGCTGGAAGAAATGGAAGACGCGCTGGCGCGCGGCGAGGACGGCTCATCGGGCGACGATGCCTTTCACCGCGCGATCGCCGCTGCCGCGAGCAATACGCAGCTCGAACGCCTGATCGCGCTGATGTCGAACGCGATCTCGGCCTCGCGCAAGCCGACCTGGTCGGAGGAAGGTCACGACCACGGGCGCGCTGCGGTTGCGCAAGTGGAGCACCGTGCCTTGCTCGACGCGATCATCGCCGGCGACGCGGGCGCGGCGCGTACGGCTGCGCGCAAACACCTGCTGGCCGCGGCCGAGCGTTTCGGCTGCAGCATTGCCTCGGTGGGAGACGAATGAGGTGCCCCAAAGCGTGTTGGTGCCCGGAGGCGACGACGGACTGATCGTCGCGCTGCGCGCCATCCTCCCCGAGGAGTCGGTGTTGGTGGAGGCCGAAGCACTCAGGCCGTATGAGTGCGACGGCCTGTCCACCTTCCGCCAGGTGCCGCGAGTCGTCGTCCTGCCGGAAACCGAGGCGCAGGTCTCGGCGATCCTCGCGTGCTGTCACGCGCGCGGGGTGCCCGTGGTCGCGCGCGGCGCCGGGACCAGCCTTTCCGGCGGTGCGATGCCTCATGCGCAGGGCGTGCTTCTCGCCATGGCGAAGTTCCGCCAGATCGTGCGGATCGACCCGCTCGCGCGAATCGCCGTGGTTCAGCCCGGCGTGCGCAACAAGGCGATCTCCGAGGCGGCGAATCCCTATGGGCTGTACTACGCGCCGGACCCGAGTTCGCAGATCGCTTGCACGATTGGTGGCAACGTCGCCGAGAATGCCGGCGGGGTGCATTGCCTCAAGTACGGGCTCACGGTGCACAACGTGTTGCGTGTGCGCGGCGTGACGATCACCGGCGAGGTCATCGAGTTCGGCAGCCATGCGCTGGATTCGCCAGGTTTCGATGGACTCGCGCTGATGAACGGTTCGGAAGGCATGCTCGCCGTCATCACCGAGGTAAGCGTGCGTCTCTTGCCGCTGCCCCAGACGGCGCGCTGTGTGCTCGCGGCCTTCGACGATGTGGTGCGGGCGGGCGAGGCGGTGGCCGCGATCATCGCGACCGGCATCATCCCGGCCGGCCTCGAGATGATGGACCAGGCCGCCACGCAGGCGGTCGAAGCCTTCGTAAAGGCGGGCTATCCGCTGGAAGCCGCGGCCATCCTGCTGGTCGAATCGGACGGCACGGCCGAGGAAGTCGAGGAGGAAATCGCGCGCGTGACCCAGGTGCTGCAATCGCAGGGTGCAACCGAGATACGCGTGTCGCGCGACGAGGCCGAGCGGCTGCGCTTCTGGGCCGGCCGCAAGGCCGCGTTCCCGGCCGCGGGCCGTATCTCGCCCGACTACTACTGCATGGACGGCACCATCCCGCGCAAGCGCCTGGGCGACATGCTGCGTGCCATCGCGGCGATGGAGCAGCGCTACCGGCTGCGCTGTATCAACGTCTTCCATGCGGGTGATGGCAACCTGCATCCGCTGATCCTCTTCGATGCTGCATCGGAGGACGAACAGCATCGGGCCGAGGCCTTTGGCGCAGAGATCCTGGAACACTCCGTGGCCCTGGGCGGCGCGATTACGGGCGAACATGGCGTTGGCGTGGAAAAGCTCGGCCAGATGTGCGTGCAGTTTGGCGAAGCGGAGCTGGCAATGTTCCATCGCGTAAAGGCGGCGTTCGATCCGGCCGGCTTGCTCAATCCGGGTAAGGCGGTGCCGACGCTGCAGCGCTGCGCGGAATATGGGCGCCTGCATGTGCATCACGGCCAGTTGCCGCATCCCGAACTGGAGCGCTTCTGATGCAGGCCGTGCTGGCAGGTTTCAAGGAGCGGGTCCGCTCCGCCGCGTCGCAAGGCATGCCGCTGGAAGTGCGCGGAGGCGGCAGCAAACGCTTCCTCGGCCGGACAACGCAGGGCGAACTGCTGGATACCCGCGACTACATAGGTGTCGTCAGCTACGAGCCGACGGAGCTTGTCCTGACCGCGCGCGCCGGTACCCCGCTCTCCGAGATTCAGGCCTTGCTGGCGCGCAAGCGCCAGATGCTGGCCTTCGAGCCGCCGGCCTTCGGTCTTGCGACCCTCGGCGGCACGGTCGCAGCAGGGCTCTCAGGCCCGCGACGCCCGCAAGCCGGCGCATTGCGCGACCACCTCCTGGGCGTGAAGCTGATGGACGGTCGTGGCGACGTACTGCGCTTCGGCGGCGAGGTCATGAAGAACGTGGCCGGCTACGACGTCTCGCGGCTGATGGCAGGCGCGATGGGTACGCTGGGACTCTTGCTCGAAGTTTCGATCAAAGTGCTGCCCATGGCTGCCGAGCAACGCACCCTGCGTTTCGCGATGAGTCAGTCCGAAGCACTCGTGGCGCTCAATCGCTGGGCCGGACAGGCGCTGCCGATCACCGGCAGTTGCTGGAGCGGCAACGTGCTGCATCTGCGGCTGGAAGGCGCACGCGCTGCAGTGCAGGCCGCAAGCCAGCGCCTGGGCGGCGAGGAAATGGGCGAGGCGGTCGCGATCAGCTTCTGGCGCGATGTGGTGGAGCAGCACCACGGCTTCTTCGCGGGGGTGCGTCGCCTGTGGCGGATATCCGTGCCTTCCACCGCGGCGCCGCTACTTGCCGACCAGCCCAGTCTCATCGAATGGGGCGGTGCCTTGCGCTGGTTGCGCGATCCGCCAGCGGAAGTCGACATGTTCGCCGAGGCAGCGCGTCTCGGTGGCAGTGCGAGGCTCTTCCGTCGCACGCCTGAGGACGAAGACTTCGATCCGCCGCTGGCCGCGCCGGTGGCGCAGATCCAGGAGCGCCTCAAGCGCGCCTTCGACCCCGCGGGTATCTTCAATCGCGGCCGCCTGTGCGCGGCCTGGTAGCACTCGGCGACATACCGACACCACATGCAGACGCAACTCGCCGATTTCATCCGCGACACGCCGGAAGGCCGTGAAGCCGAGCAGATCCTCAACAAATGCGTGCACTGCGGGTTCTGCACTGCGACCTGCCCGACCTATCAGTTGCGTGGCGACGAGCTGGATGGCCCGCGCGGGCGCATCTACCTCATCAAGTCCATGCTGGAAGGCGGTGAGGTCTCGGCGCGCACGCGCCTGCATCTGGACCGTTGCCTGACCTGCCGCTCCTGCGAGACGACCTGCCCTTCCGGAGTCGAGTATGGCCACCTGGCGGACATTGGCCGGGCGGTACTGGAAGAGCGTGCGCCTGCGCGCCCCGTTGCCGAACGCGCGAGACGCTGGTTGCTGAAGCAGGGCGCTTCGCGACCCGCGCTCTTCAGCAAGGCCTACCGGCTAGGCCGCAGTCTTCGCGCCTACCTGCCGCCTGCGCTGGCCGCGAAGATCGGCCCGGAGCCCCATGAGGGTGCGTGGCCGGCTGCCCGGCATGCGCGACGCTGGCTGGTCCTCGGCGGGTGCGTGCAGTCGAGCATGGCACCGCAGATCAACGCCGCTGCGGCACGCGTGCTGGACCGGATCGGCATTTCCCTGATCGAGGTGCCGCACGACGGCTGCTGCGGCGCGCTGCGCTATCACCTGGACGACCAGGCAGGTGGGCGGCGCGATGCCGCGGCATTGATCGGGCGCTGGTGGCCTGCGCTGGCGTCGGGCGAGATCGAGGGTGTGCTGGTCACCGCTTCGGGCTGCGGCAGTTTCATGCGCGACTATCCGCACCTGTTTGCCCATTCGGATAACGAGTTGCGGCTGCGTGGCGAAAAGGTGGCGGCGCTGATGCAGGATGTGTCCGAGCTGGTGGCCGCGGAGTCGGCCGCCATCGCGCGCCTGCTGGCCCCAAATGCAGACCCGTTGCCGCTGGCTTTCCATTCCCCCTGCACCTTGCAGCACGGCCTCCAGATCCGGGGCGTGGTCGAAGGGCTGCTGGCGCAGGCGGGCTATCTCCTGACGCCTGTGGCGGACTCGCATCTGTGCTGCGGATCGGCCGGCGCCTATTCGATGCTGCAACCGGAAATAGCCGGGCAGCTGCGGGACCGCAAGCTGGCAGCGCTGCAGCAGGGTGAGCCTGCCGGCATCGCCACGGCCAATATCGGTTGCCTCAGCCATCTTGGTGCAGCGAGCCAGGTGCCGGTGCGGCACTGGATCGAATGGCTGGACGAGCGCCTCTCGTCCCCTTCGACCTGAACTCCGCCCTTCCGGCCCGAGCCCCTGCCGCGACCTCTGTCACGCGATTAACCATGATTTACCTCGCAGGCCTCAATTTTCGCCGGGCGGCGACGTAAGCCTCGGGATGCGCCCGAATCAGACTGTTGCACCGGGGGTACCCGGCCCCGGACTGCTCATCAACGCGGACGACTCTCCTGAGTCGCTATTGGAGCGGGGTATCAAGCTGCCTCCGCAGCCGCAGGTTCTGCAGCAGATGTTGATGCTTGCCGAATCTGGCTCGGCCACCGCTCGCCAGACCGCCGCCGTAGTAGCCACCGACCCCGGACTCACTGCCGCGTTGTACCGCGTGGCACGTTCTCCGCTGTACGCCCGCCGCGTCGCGCCGCAGACGATCGAGCAGGTGGTGGTCCTGCTCGGTGTGAGCGCCACGCTGACCTATGCCCAGGCGGAGTGCCTGCAGTCCGTGTCGATGGGTGATCCGCGGGTGCTGGAGCGTTTCTGGTCGCGTTCGCGCTCGATTGCACAGCTCTCCGAGCTGATTGCCGGCAATCTTCCCGGCAGGATTCCCTTCTCGGCCTCGGAGGCGTATCTGACGGGCATGTTCCACGACTGCGGCGTGCCGGTGCTGATGCAGCGTTTCCCGGACTATTGTCGTAGCGTGGGCCTGCAGGGGCAGATGCAACGTTGGGTCGAAGTGGCTGACGAAGATCGTCACTTTTCCTGCGACCATGCCGTATTGGGGCTGCTGCTGGCGCGTCACTGGCGCCTGCCGGACCGCGTCGCGCTGGCGATTCGCCATCACCACGAAGTCGCGCCGGTCGCCGATCTCCCGATTCTCATGCTGGTGCGAACCTTGCAGCTGGCAATGACTCTGTATGCCGAGGATATGGGCCTGCATGAAAAGGGCATGCCGACGAACGGTCAGGTCGCGGAGGAATTGCAGATGAGCGAAGACGAGTTGGCGGAACTCCTCGACTCCGTACGTGAGCAATTCCTGGAGCATCTTGCTTAGCAAGGGCCGCCGGTCGAACGGGATAGCCAAGAGGGAAAGTCGGACGCTAAAATCGAGAAAACCAACAGAAACGCAAAAATGCCGCTGACCGTTGATTCCGTCGTCGCAATGCATCAGGGAGACCGCAAGGAGCAGCAGGACCGCGTCGGTCTGTTCCCGCATCCCAGCCGCCCGGGTATGCTCCTGGCCGTGCTTGCAGACGGCATGGGTGGCCACAGTGGTGGCGCGATGGCGGCCGAGCAGGTGGTGATCAAAGCCAAGCAGAACTTCGAGGCCTATTCGCCCGGTTCGGAAAGCCCGGAAGAACTGCTGCGCGCCATCATCGAAGAGGCGCATGTCGTCATCAAGCTCACGCGCTTCACCAGCGAACAGGATCCGCACAGCACCGCCTGCGTGCTGCTGATGCAGCCCGGCAAGGTGCATTGGGCGCACTGCGGCGATTCGCGCATCTACCATTTCCGCGACGGCCAGGTCGCCAATCGCAGCAACGATCACTCGTTGGTCGCCGAACTGGTGCGGACCGGCCAACTGTCCGAAGCCGATGCGGAGACCTATCCGCACAAGAACCTGTTGCTCTCCTGCCTCGGCGCCGAGCGCGAGCCGCGTATCGAGATCGGCTCATGTACCGGCATGCGAGCAGGGGATTCCTTCCTGCTCTGCTCGGATGGCCTCTGGGGCCACTTCGCGGATGACGAGATTGCCGAGGCGCTCAGCATGAACGTCGCGCGCCAGGCTGCTCGCGGCCTCATCGATCAGGCGCGCGTGCGTGCGCAGGGCACGGGCGACAACATCTCCATGGCGATCGTCCGCCTGGTGGAAGCGCCAGCGCAGTAGCAGCCAAGCGCGCCGTACCAGCTCGGTGCGGCAAGACCCCGGAGTTGCTCCAGGGCCTAGCTGACGCCGTGCTGGTAGCGCTCGGCCTGCGAACGCAGCGCCCGATAGCGGGCGCTCAGCGCGGCGCGTTCGAGCGCTGCATCCTCTTCGTCCAGCGCGCCGGTCGCGCGCAGCAGCGCATGGTCGCGTTCGATCGCCGACAGGAGCCAGTCGCAGCGGCGCAGCGTCGTCGCCGTGCAGGTCTTGCCGTGCAGGTCGTCATCCAGGTCCAGGCGATGCGAACGCCATGCCTCGCGCAGGTACAGCGAATCGATCTCCCCACGCAGGCCTTGCTGCCATTCGCGGGTGATACCGCGCAACCAGTCGAGCACATGCTGCTTCGCGCCCCGTCCCTGAAGGTTCGCAATCAGGTGGCCGTAGCTGACCAGCGCCACTTCCTTGACCAGGCGGAACGCGGAGAGCGCGGCCTCGACACCTTCCTGTGTTTCGACGCGCAGCAGCCAGGCAAACAGGTTGCGGGTCTCGATGCGTTCAGCCAGGTGGAACTGCGGCACGTTGTTGCCGTTGCCGGCGGTATTCATCTGGCGTAGCGGATCGAAGCGGTACATGTAGCCAAAGTCGAAGAGCCAGAGATGGCGCCCGTCGTCGAGCACGTTGCCCGAACAGTAGTCCCATTCGAAGAAACCGTTCTCCATCAGCACGCGGCCGGCCTCGAAGATCTGCTCCAGCCGCCGCGCATCCCAGTCCGAAACCTGCTCGCCCTCGATCCAGGGCGAGATCACCAGCCCCTTGCGCAGCGACGCAAAGCGCGGGCGCACGATGCCGGGAAACTCCACGCCGGTCGCACGCAGCGCATCGATCTCGGCATGCCGTCGCAACTCGTTGAGGAACGAGGTGGCTCCGTCCGGGTTCTGCACCTTGCACTCGGGGCGCGCTCGCTTGACCGCGAAGCACTGGCCGCCGACCCGCAACTTGAAGACCCAGGCCGTGAGGCCGCCGTGCAGGACCTTCTCCACGCCCAGCGTGCCGGGATGGATGTCGACCAGCACTTCCAGCGGCAGCGGGCAGCAGCTCGGATCACCGAAGACGAACTCGCCTCCGCGTTCGAGGAAGGCGAGCGATTCGGTCTGGCGAACGGTGTTCAGGTCGGACATGGGCGTGCGCGTCGAGCATCGAAAAAGATGCGCAAGCCTATGCCTGGGTGATCCGGCCTACTGTGCGGCGATTGCTGTCGGGCAGCGGACGATCGCTGATCCGCCGCACACCGGAGGCGACTTGGCCGCCTCTTCGTACGCCGTCAGTCCGTCTTGGACATGCGTCGCAGGATGAGATAGAGGAGGCCCATGCCACCTGCCGCGATCAGCATGGTGATCATCGCGAGCGTGAAGCCGTCGGCCCGACCGAGCCAGGGCATGGAGTGGAAGTTCATCCCGAAGATGCCGGAGATCAGTGTGGCCGGCATGAAGAGTACCGAGAGCACGGTGAGCTTTCGCACCTCGGCGTTCAGCCGCTGGCTCTCCAGCGACAGATGCAGGTCGAGCAGATCGCCTGCGGAGTCGCGCATGTTGTCGAGGCCTTCCACCACTTGCACGATGTGGTCATACACGTCGCGCAGGTACACGTTGGTGGTCGGCTTCACCAGGCGTTCTTCGGAGCGCTGCAGCGCGGTCAGCAGATCGCGCACCGGCCACACCGTGCGGCGCAGGTCGCGCACATCGTGCTTGAGCCGGTTGATGTCGGCGATCACGGGCAATGGGCGCGGCGTCTCGAGTTCGTCCTCGACGTGGTCGCAGCGGTTGGCAATGAGTTCGAGCACGGTGAAGTAACGGTCGACCACCGCGTCGAGCAGCGAGTAGGCGAGATAGTCCGGACCGCTGTTGCGCAGCGTGCCCGCACCTTTGCGCAGGCGTTCGCGCAGCGGCTCGAAGAGGCCGCTCGGGCGCTCCTGGAACGACAGCAGGAAGTGTTCGCCCAGCACCAGGCTCACCTGATCGCTCACCAGTTCGTTGCTCTGTTCGTCGCGCCGCCAGGCGCGCAAGACCATGAACAGGTAGTTGCCGTAGTCGTCGAGCTTCGGGCGCTGATGGGCATTGAGGATGTCTTCCAGCGTCAGCGGATGCAGGCCGAAGCGCTTGCCGATCTCGGCCATCACCTCGGGCTGCTGGAGGCCGTACACGTTGAGCCAGAGTACGTTGCGCTGGGGCCGGAACTGACGCGACTCCTCGATGGTGTCGAAGCGCTTCTCGTTGAAGCCCTCGCTGTCGAATTCGAAGAGCGTGATCGAGGGCTGCTCGGTCTTGATCTCGCCGACGTGGATCAGCGCGCCGGGGGGCTGGCCGATCTTGATGGCGTAGTTGGGGCGGCGTTGCTTGCGGACTCGCGTGCGGCTCTTGCTGGGCATGAGGGCTCCGGGGCTTGATCCAGCGCAGGGCAATGTGACCTGCGGGTCAATCGGTATTCAATTCTTCGAGGACGGCAATTATGATGGCCCGCCAGCGACCCGTGCGGCGGGTGATCCCCGAGGCCGTGGCGGGTTCCGCTCTACAACAATGCGGATGTTCCGAGGAGGGCACATGGCACTGACCATCGGTGTTGCCGCCGAACAGCAGGTGGGAGAGCGCCGTGTGGCGCTGGTTCCCGACGTGGCGAAGAAATTCCGCGCCCTCGGCGCCGAGATCCTGATACAGCAGGGTGCCGGCCAGGGCGCTTCCCTCGGCGATGCAGACTTCGTCGATGTGCGCTGGACCGAGTCGCCCGAGACCGTCTTTGCCGAGTCCGACATCGTGCTCAGCGTGCAGGCGCCATCGAGTGCCTTGCTCGGTCGGCTCAAGCCGGGTGCGGTGCTTGTCGGGGGGCTGTCACCCTATCAGGATGCGGCGCGGGTGCGGCAGCTTGGCGAGCAGAAGGTCAGCGCCTTCGCGATGGAACTCCTGCCGCGCATCTCGCGTGCGCAGAGCATGGACATCCTGTCCTCGCAGGCGGCCTGCGCCGGTTACCAGTGCGTGCTGATTGCAGCGAGCCACTGTCCCAAGTTCTTCCCGATGCTTACCTACGCCGCCGGCACGATCCGCCCGGCCAAGGTGCTGGTCATCGGTGCCGGCGTTGCCGGCCTGCAGGCGATTGCGACTGCGCGTCGTCTTGGCGCGATGGTCGAGGCCTACGACGTGCGGCCCGAGACGCGCGAGCAGATCGAATCGCTCGGCGCCAAGTTCGTCGACACCGGTGTCTCCGCTGCCGGCCAGGGCGGTTACGCGCGTGAGCTGACCGAAGCCGAGAAGCAGCAGCAGGCCGAACGGCTCGGTCGCGCGGTCGCGCAGTGCGACGTGCTGATCACCACGGCGGCCATCCCCGGGCGCCGCGCACCGCAGATCATCGGCGCCGACATGGTCGCGCGGATGAAGCTCGGGGCGGTGGTGGTGGATATGGCCGCGGAGTCCGGCGGCAACGTCGCCGGTACCGTGGCCGGCGAAACGGTGCAGCAGGGACCGGCGACGATAGTCGGTCCCGCGAACCTGCCGAGCCGCATGGCGGCGCACTCGTCGGAGATGTTCTCGCGCAACCTCTTCAACTTCGTCTCGCCGATGATCAAGGACGGTGCGCTCGCGATCGACTGGAGCGACGAAGTCATCGCCGGCACCTGTCTCACGCACGAGACCGAGGTTCGCCACGCTGGCGTCAAGCAAGCATTGGGTCTTTGAGGAGTCCGCCATGGAAGGCATATCCGCGCTCTACATATTCATGCTGGCGGCATTCACGGGTTACGAGGTGATTGCACGTGTGCCGGTGATCCTGCACACGCCGCTGATGTCCGGCTCCAACTTCGTGCACGGCGTCGTGCTGGTCGGTGCGATGGTGGCACTGGGCAGTGCAGATCCCGGCGAGCCTTTGCAGCTCGCGATCGGCTTCGTCGCCGTGCTGCTCGGCGCGGCCAACGCGGCAGGGGGTTACGTGGTGACCGAACGCATGCTGGCAATGTTCAAGACCGGTGGGAAAGGCGGTGCCAAATGACCCGCCTCTGGTTGATCCAGGCCTGCTACTTCATCGTCGCAGTGCTCTTCATCCTCGGCCTCAAGGCCATGGCGTCGCCGGTCTCCGCGCGCCGCGGCATCGTCTGGGCAGGCCTGGGCATGTTGCTCGCGACGGTGGTCACCTTCTTCACGCCGGAGATGCGCAACATCCTGCTCATCATCGTGGCGCTCGCCATCGGCGGCGGCGCGGCCTGGTGGTCCGGCAAGGTGGTGAAGATGACCGACATGCCGCAGATGGTCGCCATCTACAACGGTATGGGCGGCGGTGCGGCGGCGGCGATCGCGGCGCTGGAGTTTTCGCGTGGCGAGATCCACGGGCCCGTCGTCACCACGCTCGCCACCCTGGGTGCGCTCATCGGCGCAGTGTCCTTCGCGGGTTCCTGCGTCGCCTGGGCGAAGCTGCAGGGCGTGATGCAGAAGGCCTTCCGCCTGCCGGCGCAAAACGCGGTGAACGTGGTGCTCGGGCTGGTGACCCTGGGTTTCGGCGTCGCGATCATCACCAGCGCGCAGATTGCACCGGGCGCGATCATCGCGTTCTTCCTCCTCGCCCTGGTGCTCGGCGCGGTGATCACGCTGCCGATCGGCGGCGCGGACATGCCGGTGGTGATCTCGCTCTTCAACGCCTTTACCGGTCTTGCGGTGGGCTTCGAGGGCTATGTGCTCGGCAACCCGGCGCTGATCATCGCGGGCATCGTGGTGGGCGCAGCGGGTACCTTGCTCACCCAGCTGATGGCCAAGGCGATGAACCGGCCGATCACCAACATCCTGTTCCAGCCGATCAGCGGCGCGGCGCAGGCGGGCGGTGCGATCGAGGGGACGATGAAGGAAGTCTCCGGCCTCGATGCGGCCTCGATGATGCGCTATGCGCAGAAGGTCATCATCGTGCCGGGCTACGGCATGGCGGTAGCCGGCGCGCAACACAAGGTCTGGGAGATGACCCAGCTGCTCGAAGAGGCGGGCGTGGAAGTGAAGTTCGCGATCCACCCGGTCGCGGGCCGTATGCCGGGCCATATGAACGTGCTGCTGGCCGAGGCCGGCGTGCCCTATGACAAGATCTTCGATCTCGAGGAAATCAACGCCGAATTTCCGCTCGCGGATGTGGCGCTGGTGATCGGCGCGAACGACGTAGTGAACCCGGTAGCGCGCACCGACAAGTCGAGTCCGATCTACGGCATGCCCATCCTGGATGCCGATCGCGCGCAGAACGTCATCGTGGTCAAGCGCGGCAAGGGCGCGGGTTACTCGGGCATCGAGAACGCGCTTTTCTTCGAGGACAACTGCCGCATGCTCTATGGCAGCGCGCAGCAGGCCGTGGCCGACATCATCACCCATGTGAAGGAAATGGCCGGCTGACGCATCCCTGTTGGTCACTCTGGCCGGCTGCGAAAGCTGCAACGAGGAGGAACCGCCACGTCGAAGAGACGTGGCGGTTTTTCTTTGTGCGATGGGGCGTGCGATGGGTGATCGCTGGCTGCGCGCGGGCGTGGCTGTTGGCATCCGCTGCCGCAGAGGTGCGGGCGGCTTCAAGCTGTGGGCTGCCCCGCGCGACGCGGTGGATGTCGAGAACGGTTCTCGCTTGTGGCCCGCCGGTGAAGTGAGCATGTTGCATGTCGCGCGAAAACCCGCAGCCCGCCGCGATTTAAGCTCGATTCATTGGCATTTGTGATCTAGAAAGCAGTGAAGTTGGTGCCGCGTAACACGCCTCCAGACTCCAATCGACGCGTGCCGTAGCCCGCTGCAGTTGTCGAAGATCTGGCCGCCGCCTGGCGGTGGGGGAGCGGAGTCATGGATAAGCGCGCTGGGATGCGCCGGTGGCTGGCTTGGATCGTGGCAGGTGCGACGGCCTCTGTGCTCGTGGCGTGCGGCGGTGGTGACCAGGGCCCTCCCGGCCCGCCGGGGCCGCCAGGAGGCGCCGTCACCGTTCCGCCCAACTCTTCGACGCCGACGGACGCCACGATGGCGGCCTGGGCGAATCTCGCGCCCCAGGTCACCGTCACCTCGGTGAAGATCGCCAGCGCACCGGTCGTGAGCTTCAAGGTCACCGACAGCAGCGGCAATCCGGTCACCGGGCTCGGCAATACCTCCAAGAGCAGCACGGCAACGGTTGCCGGGCTCACCAACCTTTCCTTCGCGCTGGCCAAGCTTGTGCCCGCAGCCAATGGCGATCCCGCCAGGTGGGTGAGCTACATCGTCACCACCGTGCCGACGACCAGTGCGGCCGCCGCGCCCAGCCGACCCAGCACCGACAACACCGGCACGCTGGTCGACAACAAGGACGGCAGCTACACCTATACCTTCTACCGCGACATTACCCAGGTGAAGGACGCAGTGGCGGCGATGGTCGTCACCGCTCCGAACAACACCGCCGATCTGGGTGACCTCAGCTACATCCCCGGCATGGTCCACCGGCTGACGATCCAGCTCTCGGGCGATGCGCCGGGCACGGGCTCGAACACGCCCACGGGCGCAAGCTCGGCTTACGCCAGCGTACCGATGAAGGCTCCGGTGGACGCGATCTACGACTTCGTGCCGGCCACCGGTGCGCAGGTGAGCAGTTCTGGTCGCGACATCGTTGCGACCTCCAAGTGCAACGAATGCCACCGCGAGCTCGGCGGCATCCCCGGCGATAGCGAAGCCAGTTCCGGGGCCGGCTTCCACGGCGGCAATCGCAACGACACGCAGTACTGCGTGGTATGCCATACCGATCAGCGCAAGTACGGACGCACCGAAGCGACCTACAACAGTTCCACGCTCACCTTCTCGGGCAACACCTACCGGGTCGATGACCGCGCCGTCGGCAATTTCCCGAACTACATCCACAAGATCCACAACGGCCCGATCCTCGCGAAGAAGAGCTACAACTACGCGGGCGTGCTGCCGAACGAGACCCACTATCCGCAGGACATCCGCAACTGCACCAAGTGTCACGACGCTTCCTCCACGTCGACCGCTCCGACGCAGTACGGCGACAACTGGAAGAACCTGCCCAACCGCTTGGCCTGTGGCGCCTGCCATGATGGGATCAACTTCGCGACGGGGCAGGGGGTCACGCTGGCTGATGCACTCAAGGGGCTGATGTCTACGCCCAACGCGCACCCGGCTGGCCCGCAGAGCGACGACTCGCAATGCGCGCTATGCCACAAGCCCAGTGCCATTGACCTGGTGCACCTGCCGGTGACCGCGCCGAATCCGGACAACATCCTCATCGGCGGCAGCAGCTCGAACACGAACTCCGCGTGGCTCGCCTCGAACGTGAACCGCCTGCCCGCCGGCGCGATCAAGGTGAGCTATGACGTGAAGAGTGTGTCGGTCAGCGGTGGGCGGCCGAGCATCGTTTTCCGCATGCTGCAGAACGGCGCGCGCACCGACCTGAACGTGTTCAATGCGTTGCAGCCGGCGGAAACTCAGGAAATCTGGCCCAACTTCTTCGGTTCGCCCAGCGCGTACTTCGTGTTCGCGGTGCCGCAGGATGGCATCACCGCCCCGGCGGACTTCAATGCGTCGGTGTCCGGATACATCCGCAATATCTGGAATGGCAAGGCAACGGGTACTGGCGCCGGCACACTCACCGGACCGGACGCGGATGGCTATTACACCGTGACGCTGACCGGGGTCACGGTGCCGGCGACGGCGACGATGCTCACTGGCGGCATCGGCTATTCGTACAGCCTGTCGAGTACGCAGCCGCTCACGCAGGGCAATCTCGCGGCCTATCCGACGGCGCCTGCGACCGTTCCGCAAACCAATCAGCCTAATCTCTCGGGTGGGTTGATCGTGATTGCGCCGAACGCGCAGAAGGTGGCGACCAACTTCACCGGACGCCGCGCAATCGTGGAAGACAAGCGCTGCAATGCCTGCCATCAGGAATTGGGCATCTTCACGACCGAGAGCTTCCACGGAGGCCAGCGCAACGATGGCACGACCTGCTCGTGGTGCCACACGCCCAACCGGACGAGCAGCGGCTGGTCGGCAGATTCCACCAGCTTCATCCACGCGATCCACGCCAGCGCCAAGCGCACCGTGGCTTTCAATTGGCATGCGGAAGCGGACTTCAGCGACATTCACTATCCGGGCGTACTGAAGGAATGCGAGACCTGCCACTTGCCAGGCACCTACGATTTCAGCGCGAGCGCTTCGAGCAGCGCGCTGCCGAATCGTCAGTACAGGACGGTGGCCACGGGCACGGTCAGCGCCTCGGCGTCGACTTCTCCTTGGATCACCTCTTCCGGGCCGTATGGGAGCGGGTTCAGCTTCAGTTCGGGTAGCGGCACCTACACCGACGCCGCGGCTGCCACGCTGACCACCTCGCCGATCGCCACCGCTTGCTTTGCCTGCCACGACTCGCAACTGGCCGTGAACCACATGGAGGCCAACGGCGGTTCGATCTACAAGGCGCGCAGCGTTTCGCTGACGAAGGCCGAGACCTGCATGGTGTGCCACGCCTCCGGGCGCGTGGCCGATATCAAGGTGATGCACGCGAAGTAAGGGTGGCGCCCCGGGGCTCGCAGAAGGGACCCCGAGGCAACGACTGGGGCGGGGCGATCAGCACTTGCGCAGGGCGCCGGGGCGCAGCGCTTTGTGCTCCTGGAGCGGGAAGAACAAGCATGAGAAGGGAGAACATGCCGCACGACTGCCGACGCACACACTCCCTGCGCACAGGCATCCTGGTGCTGGCGCTTGCGTCAACGGCGGGGGCTGCACTTGCCACTCATCCGCCGCTGGTCGCGGATACCGCAGGTGCCTCGTCCGCCAAGACAAGCAAGCCCGTTTCTCCGCTCGACCTGAACACCGCGACCAAGGCGCAGTTGAAGAAACTGCCCTGGATCGGCGACGCCGAGGCGGATCGCATCATTGCTGCGCGCCCCTACCTGAGCAAGGCGGACATCGTGGCGAACGCCGGCATCCCGGTCGGCGTGTACCAGGTCATCAAGGCGCAGATCGCGGTGTATCCGAAGACCATGCCGCACCCGAAGAGCTAAGCGCAAGGCGTCGCAATCGACCACGGGCAGACATTGATGAACTTCGCCAAGACAGTGTTCTTAACCGCGCTGGCACTCGCGAACCTCGGATGCCTGGGAAGGGCGTTTGCGCAGGACAAGGAGCCCGCACCCGCCGCAGCCGCATCGCCACCGGTCGCGGCTGCGCATCCGGGGACCAAATACAGCGAGAAGGGCGCGGACACCTGCCTCGAATGCCACGACCCTGATAGCGACACGCCCACTTTCACCACCGCGGGCATCTTCAAGGGTAAGCACGCACGTCGCGGCGACAAGCATGGTCCCTTCGGCCCGAACGGTTTGCAGTGCGAGGCCTGCCACGGCCCGGGCGACCTGCATGCGACGCAGAAGTCGAAGAAGGCCGCAACCATCGTCAGCCACAAGTCGAATTCCTGGATGCCTGCGTCGCAGCGCAACGAGATGTGTCTCTCCTGCCACCAGAACAGCACACGCAACGCCTGGCACGGCGACGCGCATGACCGCAGTCAGGTCGCTTGTACCGATTGCCACAAGCTGCACACCGATCGCGACCCGATGATGACGAAGTCGCTCCAGGCGGAAACCTGCTTCACCTGCCACAAGGAACAGCGCGTCCAGTTCCAGAAACCGTCCACGCATCCGGTCCGCTTCGGGCTCATGGCCTGCTCGGACTGCCACAACGCGCACGGCTCCGGCACGCAACAGGCAATGCTCAAGAAGCCCACCTTGAACCAGACCTGCTTCAGCTGCCATGCGGAGAAACGCGGCCCGCTGTTGTGGGAGCACGCACCGGTGGTCGAGAACTGCGAGCTGTGCCACACCGCGCACGGCTCCACGCGACCGGCGCTGCTCGTGAAGAGTACGCAGTTGCTCTGCCAATCCTGTCACTCGGTGGCCGGCCATCCGGCTGTGCCACGCACCAGCGGTGCCTTGCCCGGCGGTGGAGGTGGCGGGGCGATCTATGTGGTCAACGGCAACTGCACCAACTGCCACTCGCAGGTGCATGGATCCAACCATCCGGCGGGCGCAAAGCTGCTTCGCTGAACGCAGATTTCATTCGGGCATACGTCGATGCGGAAACGCGCTTCGAGAACGGACGCAAGCATGAGACCTTCCTGTCCTTCGTCTTTGCTCTGGACCCTGGGCGTACTCGTTATCACGGCGAGCGGCGCCGCGCGGGCGGGTGATCCTTCCGAATGGACCTGCGAGTCCTGCCCATTCGAGAAGGCGGAGACCACGGGCAGCGTGGACGTCGGGCTGGGTGGCGTATCCGACGATTCGCAGAAGTTCGGGGACTACACCGGCTTGCAGAAAGAGGGTGTCTATACGGCGCTTGGCGGCGACGCGCGCTATCGCAGCGACAACGGCTACTACGCGGACGCCACCGCCACGAACCTGGGCCTCGACACGCGCAGCATCTCGGCGGCCGGCGGCAAGGAGGGCAGCTACGAGGCCCGCTTCGGCTACTCGGAGATCCCGCGGCATTTCGCGGATGGTGCGCGGACGCCGTTCCTGGGGCCGGGCAATACGACGCAAGGCCTGCCGGCAGGTTTGCCGGTGAGTTCTACCGCGAACATTCCGGCCGATGCCTTCGAGCCAGTGGACATCGGCTACAAGCGCTCGCGCATCGATCTGGGCGGCACGCTCTATACGGGTGATGCCTGGACGCACAAGCTGTCCGTGCGACGCGACATTCGTGACGGCACGCGGCTCACTTCGGGTTCCTTCTATTCCAGCGCGGAGCAACTTGTCGCGCCGGTGGACCAGACCACGGACCAGGTCGAGATTTCTTCGACGTACAGGGCCGAAAAGTGGGACATGACTTTCGGCTACTACGGCTCGATCTTCCACAACGAAGATGCGTCGCTTACCTGGGCCAATCCCTTCACGCCGGTGGTGACGGGCGCTACGGCCGGGCAGCTCGCGCTGCCGCCGGACAACCAGTTCCACCAGTTGCTCGCCAACGGGAGCTATCGCCCGCAGTCCAATCTGCGCATCAGCGCGGACGTTGCGGTCGGGCGCATGACGCAAGACGACAGCTACCTGGCGCCCACGCTCAACTCCTCGCTGGCGGTGCCTGCGCTCCCTGCGTCCTCGCTGGACGGCAAGGTCGACACCTTCAACGGCAGCCTGCGTCTGGCCTACACGCCACTGGAGGCCTTGCGCATCAACGCGAGCTACGCGCACAACGATCACGACAACCGCACCGAGAGCCTCGCCTATCCGTCGGTGGCGACGGACATGTTCGTCAGCCCCACGTCGCGCAGCAACCAGCCTTACTCCTTCAAGCAGGACCTCTACAAACTCAACGCCGACTATCGCGGTCCTTCATGGCTCAAGAGCAGCGGCGGCTTCGATGCGGATGACCGTAGCTACACCCGGCAAGCGGTAGGCGAAACGCGGGAGTACACCGCCTGGTTCCGCGCGGGTGTGAAGGCGAACGAGTACCTGTCCTTCTCGGCCAGGCTCGCACATGCCAGTCGCGACAACGATGGCTACAGCGTGCCGAGCTGGGTCTCGCCGACCGAGAACCCCTTCATGCGCAACTACAACCTGGCGGATCGCAAACGCGACACCGGTTCCGTGATGGTGGAAGTATCGATGCCGGAAGGCTGGACCGTCGGGGCGCACCTGGATATGTCCAATGACAGCTATTCGGACTCCGCGGTCGGCCTCACCAACGGGCGCTCCCGTTCGGTCGGTGCCGACGTGAGCGGCGCGATAGCGGAGAACACGCGTGTGCGGCTCTTTCTGGAGACAGAGGGTGTGCACTCGAATCAGGCTGGCAGTTCGACGGCGAGCGTCGCGGACTGGACCGCGGAGACCGAAGACTGGGTCATGCTCACCGGCATCGGCGTCACCCATCTCGCGCTGGACGGCAAGCTGGAGCTGCGGGCGGACTACACCTATACCAACAGTGAAAACAACGTCACCGTGACCCAGGGTGCCTTTGACTCTGACTTTCCGCAGGCGAAGGCCACCGTGCAGACCTTCAAGCTGCATGCGTCCTACCAGCTGCAAAAGAATCTCTGGCTCAACGGGGACTACTGGTACGAGGCCTATCGTTCGAGCGACTGGCGTTACGACGGCGTGACGCCGACGACCGTACCCAACTTCCTCAGCGTCGGAGAGGAGACGCCGAACTACTCGATCAACGTTGTCGCGGTGTCGATACGCTATCGCTTCTGAGCGCAGGAGCGTCCATCGAGCAGAAGGCCGGTTCGCCCGGCCTTCTGTCTTTCGCAGGTGCGCCGTACATCGTGGGCGCACCAAAGAAAAACGCGGGCCTTGGCCCGCGCGTCCTGGATAGTCAGGCCCTGCGGTTGCTCACTTGAGCGACAGGATCCAGTCGATCAGGTTCTTCTGTTCGCCCGCGTCCTTGGTCTTGATGATCTTGTGATCTTCCTCGGTGCCGTCTTCCATCTTCACCTTCTCGCCGGAGGTGATGTGGTGCAGGAGCTTGGCTTCCGCATCCGGCTTGCCCGCCCACTTCTTGGCGATGTCCTTGAAGGAAGAGGCTTCCTTCTTCTTGTCCAGCGCGTGGCACTTCATGCAGCCTTCCTTTTTCGCCAGTGCCTGCGCCGCATCGGCGTCCACGGCGTGGGCGACCGGCGATAGCGCAAGGGAGCCGGCCAGAGCCAGCAAGCCGGTGATCGCTTTCACTTTCATTCTCACTCTCCTGGAGTAGTTGCGGGCATAGCACCGGTTCAGTGTTCGTGCCAACCGGTAATCATGGTTCTGAAGGTTGTGGTGATCTTGGCGCCGAAAGTACAAAGATAGATGTGGGCCATGAGGAAGGCCACCACGATCGTGGCCGATATGTAGTGCACCACCGCCACCGGCAGCAGGCCATCCATGCCGAAGACCTCGTTCGGGGCGAACTGCGGAAACATGAAGATCAGCCCCGAGACGATGATCGTCGGCAGGACGAGATAGATCATGAACCAGTAGGTCACGGCCTGGAGCGCGTTGAAGTTCTCCTCGCGGGTGACCGGATAGGGCTCCGGTTCGCCCTTGAATACGCCCCACAGGTAGAAGCGGGTCTGCTTGACACAGCGCTCGAAGACGCCGGGGGACCGGGGCACGAACTGCCACCAGTTGCCGGTTACCGCGTTGGCGATCACGAAGAAGGCATAGAGCGCCACGAGCAGGAGACCTGCGACGTTGTGGATGCGCATCGCGAGCGAGAACTCGATATGCGGGATCACCGTGGTCGAGAAATGCAGGCTGCCGCCGGTCAGGATCAGCGTGATGATCAGCAGGGCATTGGTCCAGTGCCAGCAACGCACCCACAGGGGCAGGATATAGACGCGGTGTGCGCCTTCTTCTGTGCGGCGGTCGCCGTGTCGCCGGTCGGTCTTACGACGTTCCTCTTCACTCATTCTTCTTCCTCCGTCGCAGGTACGAGGCCACTACGCGGCCGATGGCGTGCAGCAATACGCCGAAGAAGGTCAGCCCGGCGAGGCCCACCATCGCGCGGTCGACCGTGGGGTTGCGCGTCGCGCCAATCACGTAGTTCTCGGTCAGGATCACGCTGTTCACGAAGCCCAGTTTCTGCTGCTCGTCTTCCTGCAGGTGCCGGTACAGACGCACCTTGAGCATGGTGTTGGCAGAGTGACAGGCCACGCATTTGCGTTCGGCATGGGTCTTGTCGAGGATCTGGTGCGAGATCGGCTCATTGGGCCCCACTATGGGCGTGTGGCACTCCACGCAGCGCACGGCCTGCCAGTGCTTGCGCGCATTGGGCAGCCACTTGTGGATGTCGTCGATCAGCGGCCGGTCCTTCTTCTCCGGCGCGAACTGCGCGAAGCGTTCGTCCGAGTCGTGGCAACCCAGGCACACGCGGTTGTCCTGCTGCACGATCTTGTGCGGATCGCCAAGCTTGGACGCGAGGCGCATCACATGCGGGTTGTGGCAGGTGGTGCAACTGAACTTGTCAGCCAGGTGCTTGGCGTGCACCGACTTGTCGAACTGGGCTTGCGCCAGGTCCGCCTTCTTCTGGTGGCAGTCGGGGCAGCTGCTGGTGGAATCCTTGGCGTCTTCCGCATGCGGGAAGTCGTCATAGCCTTCGTTGTGGCACTTGGTGCAGGCGAGACGCCCGTGGTCAGAGGCGAGGAAGGCCTCCTTGCTGCGGATGAGGCCGCGCAGCTTCTTCAGGTCCATGCCCTCGACCGGCGGGTGTTCGACGCCGGCTTCGCTATGGCAGGCGAAACATTCCTCGTTGGCCTTCGCCGCCTTGGCGATCGCTTCGGGACTCGGCCCTTTGGGCGCGTCCGATTGCGCATATGCCACAGACGTTCCGAAGCTCGCAAGACATGCGGCCGCGGTGACCTTGATCAGCCAGCTCTTCCAAGACATGGGAGGGCTCCCCACAGTTCGAAGGCCCGAGCGTCACGCCACCTTGCTCGTAGTAAGTACGATAGCACCTGGAATATTCGTCGATGCTTAATATTCCGCATTCGGGAGGCGAGGTTCCGGGATGTCCGGGGAGGCGGCCGCGGCGCGATCGGCAGCCCGGCCTTCGTCGCCCGCGCTGCGCGTTCTGAGGTTTGGGTCGAGGAGGAGCGTCTGGACCGACGACGTTTCTCGGTGCGCAGCGCGGGGCCTCACCAATGCGTGGCGCTCCGTGCGCATGTCGTCGCGGAGGTGATCAGAAGCTGGCAAGCAGCGGCCGGGGCGGGCCGAGTCGGCTGGCCTCCTGCGACGGAGCGAGGCCGATGCGCTCGGGAGACGCAATCCCCATGGGCCACATGCCACTTGTTCTCCCTGCTGCGGGCCGGGAGCGATATGCGGGACGGGTGAAAAAGTTCACTGCCAACGACTGAGGCACTGCGATCCATGCGACGAGCGTGGGCGATAGTGCGACGTTTCCGCCCAAGGAGGTCAGGCCATGCAGCGCTCACAGAGCATCAGCAGTTGGGCCCCTTTCAGGATCGTTCTGCAGGACGTCGGCGGAAGCGTCATGACCGAAGGCGCTTCCCTTTTCACGCGTGGACTCAGCAATTGCCTTGGCATCGCGATGACAAATGGGGCTGGCACGACAGGTTTGATTCATGTCTCGCCCGGTCACGATCAGCAAGCATCATGGATACGAGCCTTGATCGAAGCCGTCCAGCCGACTCATTGCGTCATGACGGGGGCATCGGGTGGCCGCGATGCAAAAGGCCTGAACGCCTTGCATCAGGTGTTTGACGACTCCAGCTTTACGATCATCGACGAGACTCGTCTTGGCTGGATACCCGACCCGCTGGGCGCTTGCACGGTCCAAAGGGGAGTTCAGGCGGGCCCGACTGGCGTGCTGGCGATCAACGGCAGGCTGAATCAGTACTTCATCGGCGTCGACGAAGTGATCCCCGAGGCGGATCAGTTGCGCTCGGTCGCAGCCAAGCGGAGAGGGCGCGGTGGTCGCCGCGGCAATTGCATCATCTTCTGAACCGGGCGCGCGGGCCGACCTCAGCGGACGCGAGGAACTCTGGCCGGCGCCATCAGTCGCTCGAAGTTCCGGTACCCGATCTTCTCTGCGGTCTCGCGATCCAGCATGTTGAGCAGGCGGCGGATGGCGACGTAGGCGTTCTCGTAGCCCACGCCGTAGCCGGAATCGGAGCCGACCAGGAAGCGGTCCGGATATGCGCGGATCAGCGGCAGGTAGTCTTCCAGCGTGAAGTCGCTGTCGGGGTTGAACGCCGTGAATCCCGCAAAGAAGTCGATGTAGACATTGCGGGTTTCGCGTAGCACCGGTTCCAGCAGGTCCGGCGAGGCGTAGGCGTTGCCGTGGCCGAAGATGAAGGTCGTGCGGGGGAAAGACCGGGCCACCTTTTCCAGCCCGCCGGTAGGCGGGTCGATATGCAGCAGCACCGGGCGCTTGTACTGTGCGCAGAGGGCGTAGAGCTGCGGCAGCAGGCCGTCGGTGAGGCTTTCACCCTTCCAGGGCACATGGGCCAGCGCCGGGGAATAACGCGACATGCCGGCGATTTCGCCGACGCCCAGCGCCCCGGCGGCGAACTGCTGGCGCACGTACTTGAGGCCGGCCTTGCTGCGGATGTCCACGCCGGCGATGAAGGGCACGATACGGTCCGGATGCTCGCGCGCCGCCTGCAGCGAGATCTCGTCGGTGTCCTGGGCGGCGGGCTCGGAGACCTTGCCGAAGAGCACGACCTTGCGCACCTTGAAGCGGTCCCACAGCGCCATGGAGGACAGGTAGCGCGCGCCTTCCGCGTCATGGTTGTGCACATCCGCGATCGGGATGTCGGCGTTGGGGCCGGACTCCCAGTCGGTGGCGGGCGTGCTGTCCGCTGCAATTGCGTAGGTGGCTGCCGTGAGCAACGCAAGGCAGGCGAGGCCAATGCGGATACCGCGCTCCAGCATTTCCTGATTCTCCGCGTTAGTGCGCGCAATTGCGCCGGCGGACTATACGGGTGGAACGCACGCGGCGGGCAGGGCGCCCGCCGCTATCCATCGCTTGCATACCTCGAGGCTGAATGCGCAATGTGGACGTTTCGGAGGCATCCGCTCAGAGCGCTTCTTCTTCCTTGTCCGAACGTCCGCCGTTGGAGAAACGCTCCAGATCCGCAATGCTGGTGTCCGGCGCGATGAGCTGCACCAGATCACGGGCGAAGCCGCGCAGGTAGCCGCCACGACGCACGCCGATGCGGGTCACGTTGGTGGTGAAGAGATGGCCCGCCGGCAGGCGCACGAGGCCGCGATCGCGCACCGGATCGAAGGCCATCGAGGCCGTGATGCCAATGCCGAAGCCTGCTTCCACATAGGCCTTGATCACGTCCGCATCGATCGCGGTGAGCACCACGTCGATCTCCAGCCCGGCCGCGGCGAAGGCCTCGTCGATCTTGGAGCGGCCGGTGAAACCGCGCTCGTAGGTGACGATCGGATACTCGGCGATCGCGTCCAGCGTCAGCGTGGCCACGTTGGCGAGCGGGTGGTCTTCCGGCACCACCACGCAGTGTTCCCAGCTGTAGGCTGGCAGCGTCACCACGTCCGGATGGCGGTCGAGCGCTTCGGTGGACATGCCGATGTCGACCTCGCCACGCGCGACCATCTCCGCGATCTGCTGCGGGCTGGCTTGGTGCAGGGCGAGATGCACCTTCGGGTAGCGTTCCTTGAAGCTGCGTACCACTGCCGGCAGTGCGTAGCGCGCCTGGGTGTGGGTGGTGGCGATCGACAGTTGGCCGTGGTCCTGCTTGGAGAACTGCTCGGCGATCTGCTTGAGGTTGCGGATATCGGTGAGCACGCGCTCGATCACCGGCACCAGTTGGCGGCCGGGGTCGGTGAGGCCGGTGAGCCGCTTGCCGCGGCGCTCGAAGATCTCCACGCCCAGTTCGTCTTCCAGCTCCTTGATCTGCTTTGAGACGCCGGGCTGCGAGATGTACAGCGTGTTGGCCACCTCGGTGAGGTTGAAGTTCTTGCGGACGGCCTCGCGCACGAAGCGCAGTTGGGTCAGGTTCATGTTCTCTGTCCGTTCATTGGGCTGCTGCGACCGGGTTCAGGGCCAGCGGCTGCTCGATGGGGGTTTCGTCGCTGCGGGTTTCACCCTTCACGCGCCACTCGATCAGCGTCTTCGCCACCAGGGTGACGAGACCCAGCATGGCAAGGATGGACGCGGCGGCGAAGGCGGCGACGAAGTTGTATTCGTTGTACAGGATTTCGACATGCAGCGGCAGCGTGTTGGTGAGACCGCGGATGTGGCCGGAGACCACGCTCACCGCACCGAACTCGCCCATCGCGCGGGCATTGCAGAGGATCACGCCGTAGAGCAGGCCCCAGCGGATGTTGGGCAGGGTCACATGCCAGAAGGTCTGCCAGCCGCCAGCGCCGAGCATGATCGCCGCTTCTTCCTCCTCGGTGCCCTGCGCCTGCATCAGCGGAATGAGCTCGCGGGCGACGAAGGGGAAAGTGACGAAGGTGGTGGCGAGCACCAGCCCCGGCACGGCGAAGAGCAACTTGATGTCATGCGCTGCCAGCCAGGGGCCGAGCCAGCCCTGCGCGCCGAAGAGCAACACATAGATCAGGCCCGAGATCACCGGCGATACAGAGAAGGGCAGGTCGATCAGCGTGATCAGGAAACTCTTGCCACGGAAGTCGAAGCGCGCGATGGCCCAGGAAGCGGTGAGGCCGAACACCACGTTCGCCGGCACCGAGATCGCGGCAACGATGAGCGTGAGTTTGATGGCCGCCAGCGCGTCCGGATCGGTGAGCGAGGTGAGGTAGGTATCGAAGCCTTTCTTCAGCGCTTCGTGGAAGACCGAGACCAGCGGCACGATCAGGAGTGCGGAGAGGACCAGCAGGGCGGCCGCGATCAGCAGCGCGCGCACCCATGCGGGTTCCTCGGTGGCGACCTGGAGGTGGGGGCGCGATGCGCTGGGAGGATGTGGGAGGGCCATGGCGTCCTCCTTATTCGCGCACGGCCGACTGGCCGTGACGATGACCGGCCCACCACTGGAGGCCATTGATGGCGAAGAGCAGCGCGAAGGAGATCAGCAGCATCACCACCGCGACCGCGGTCGCGCCGGCGTAGTCGTACTGTTCCAGCTTGGTGATGATGATCAGCGGCGCGATCTCGCTCACCAGCGGGATGTTGCCGGCGATGAAGATCACCGAGCCGTACTCGCCCACAGCGCGCGCAAAAGCCAGCGCGAAACCGGTCAGCAGGGCGGGCAGCACATGCGGTGCGATGACGCGCCATATCGTCTGCCAGCGCGAGGCGCCGAGCGTTGCCGCGGCTTCCTCGACCTCGCGTTCGAAGTCCTCCAGTACCGGTTGCAGCGTGCGCACGACGAAGGGCAGGCCGATGAAGCTCATCGCCAGCACCACGCCAAGCGGGGTGTAGGACACCTTGATGCCGAAGGGCTCGAGCAGGCTGCCGATCCAGCCCTTGTTGGAGTACAGCGTCGACAACGCGATACCGGCCACCGCCGTGGGCAAGGCGAAGGGCAGGTCCACGATCGCGTCGAGCAGGCGACGGCCCGGGAAGCGGTAGCGCGACAGCACCCAGGCGATCAGCGCGCCAGCGAAGAGATTGATGAAAGCCGCCAACAGCGAGGCGCCGAAGGAAAGCCGCAGCGAAGCCAGTACGCGCTGCGCGGTGACGGCATCAATGAACTGTTGCCAGCTCAGCGTGGCGGTCTTGAGGAAGGTCCCGGCGAGCGGGATCAGCACGACCAGGCTCAGGTAGAGCACGCTGAAACCCAGTGTCAGCCCGAAGCCGGGCAGCACGCTGTAGCGTTTCTTGAGCAGGGTTCCGGTCAGGAAGCGGGACACGTCCAGGTCCTTTGTTCTTGTGATCCGAGCGGCGTCGGAACGAAACGGGAATAGTTTGCTGGATGAGGCGATCGAACGGACGGAAAACGGGCGCCCGCGCCAGGCTTGTGGCGGCTCGGGCGCCCGTTCTTGCCGCAGCGGCGGCTTACTTCTTCAGGTAAATCTGGTCGAACACCCCGCCGTCGGCGAAGTGGGTGGCCTGGGCCTTGGTCCAGCCGCCGAAGACTTCATCGATGGTCACCAGCTTCACGTTGCCGAACTGCTTGGCGTACTTGGCGGCAATGGTCTTGTCGATCGGGCGGTAGTAGTTCTGCGCTGCGATCTCCTGCCCTTCCGGCGAGTAGAGGTATTGCAGGTAGGCCTCGGCGACCTTGCGGGTGCCATGCTTGTCGACCACCTTGTCGACCACCGCCACCGGCGGCTCGGCCAGGATGGAGAGCGAGGGCGTGACGATGTCGAACTTGTCCGGACCGAGCTCCTTGATCGCGAGATAGGCCTCGTTCTCCCAGGCGATCAGCACGTCGCCCTGGCCGCGCTCGACGAAGGTGGTCGTCGCGCCGCGTGCGCCGGAGTCGAGCACCAGCACGTTCTTGTAGATCTGGCCCACGAAGTCGCGCGCCTTGGCGTCGTTGCCGCCTTGCTGCTTGAGCGCATAGGCCCAGGCCGCGAGGTAGTTCCAGCGGGCGCCGCCGGAGGTCTTGGGGTTGGGGGTGATCACGCCGACGCCGGGCTTGGTCAGGTCGTTCCAGTCCTTGATGCCTTTCGGGTTGCCCTTGCGGACCAGGAACACGATGGTCGAGGTATAGGGCGAGCTGTTATGCGGCAGGCGCGCTTGCCAGTCCTTGGCCAACAGGCCTTTCTCCGCGATGGCGTCGATGTCGTAGGCCAGGGCCAGGGTGACGACGTCGGCTTCCAGGCCGTCGATCACGGTGCGGGCCTGCTTGCCCGAACCGCCGTGGGAGGCGCGCACGGTCAGCGCTTCGGGGTTCTTGGTCTTCCAGTATTTGGTGAAGGCCGCATTGAAGTCCTGGTAAAGCTCGCGGGTCGGGTCGTAGGACACGTTGAGCAGTTCGGCGGCGGAGGCGATGCCGGGCAGGATCAGGGCAGCGCTGGCAAGGAGGGCGAGGGTGGTCTGACGGAACCGCATGTTCTTTTGCTCCCACAAGGAATGAAGACTGTGGGTGAAACTGTACAAACGGTTATATAACCCGCAAACGAATATGTTCTTCGACCGATATAGCGTTTGGTTTGATCGGTAGCGGGCGGCGCAGGCCTAAGGCTGGCCGAACCCGTGCGGCTAGAGTCTGTTACGGCCCCAGGGGCCGGAAAGAAAAAGGGCCGCGGAGAGCGGCCCTAAGGCGTAACGCTAGGCTTTGGCGCCCCGGGAAGAGGCCAGCAGCTCGTCGATCCGCTGGTCCTTTTCCTCCCAGAGGTCGTGGACCCAGGCCTGCACGGTGGCGCGGAACTGGGCGTCACGCTCGTAATCACCGATCAGCATCTCCGGCGGAATCCGCCGTTCGCGCACTTCCATGCGCACGCGCTGGACGCGGCCCGAGAGCAGCATCCAGAAGCTGGGGACGCCGTCCGGGTAGACGATGGTCACGTCGAGCATTGAGTCAAACTGGTCGCCCATTGTCGCCAGCGCGGTCGCGAGGCCGCCGGTGCGGGGCTTGAGTAGATGGCGGTAGGGAGAACGCTGCTGCTTGTGCTTGGCCGCCGAGAAGCGCGTGCCTTCAAGGAAGTTGGTCAGCGAGGTCGGGATCAGCCGGAACTTCTCGCAAGCGCGGCGGGTGGCCGCGATGTCGTTCTTGGCGGACCTCCCGCCCTTGCGTCGCATGAAGGGGAAATCCAGCGCCCACCAGGCTAGCCCGATGATCGGCACGTAGATCAGCTCTTGTTTGAGGAAGAACTTGAGCAGGGGCACGCGGCGGTTGAGCGCGCGTTGCAGCACCAGGATGTCCACCCAGCTCTGGTGGTTGCAGCTCACCAGGTACCAGCCCTTGCGGCGCAGGCCTTCCAGTCCGCTGATCTGCCAATCGAGTCGCTGGCCCGCCGAGATCCAGGCGCCGTTGATCGAGATCCAGAGCTCCGCCTGGGCGTTGAGGATACGGTCTACGACCCGTCGCACTGGCGCAAAGGGCAGGACCAGCTTTACCAAGGCCACCGGAATCATGCTGCCGAACACCAGCACGAGGTTCAGGAACAGTACGCAAGCGGCCACGCAGCCACGCACACCTCGGAAGGCGCGGGAAATCAGGCTCATTGGAACAGGCAGAAAAGGACGGGCCCCGATTCTATGCGTTCGCGGCACCAATCCGGGCGACCGGCCCGGGGAATTTGATCCAGGGCAATCAGCCCGCAGGCAGCAAAAGCTGGAAGGTCGACCCGCTGCCGAGCACGCTTTCGACCCGCACCGTGCCGCGCATCAGCTCGGCCAGGCGCAGCGTAAGCGCGAGTCCCAGGCCCGTGCCCTCAGCGCGGTCGCGCGCGCTGTCGAGCCGGCTGAAGGGCTGGAAGAGGCGCGGCAGGTCTTCGTCGGCGATGCCGATGCCGCTATCCGAGATCGCCACGCTGATCGCCGGTCCGTGCGCCAGGTTGCCGGGCGCGACCCGCACATGGATCTCGCCGCCCGGGCGGTTGTATTTGGCGGCGTTGGAAATGAGGTTGATCAGGATCTGGCGCAGGCGCAGGGGGTCCGCCATCACCAGCGCGGCGCTGGGGGCGATATCGCTGTCCAGGGTTACGCCGTAGCGCGAGAGCGTGGGTTGGGCGATCGCCACCGCCTGGCGGAGGATCTCGTTGACCTCCAGCTCCTGGATGTGCAGCTCGATCCGGCCGGCCTCGATACGCGCGAGGTCGAGTACCTCGTTGATCAGCGAGAGGAGGTGATCGCCCGCCTGACGGATCGTGCGCAGGCTGTCCTCCTGCTCCGGATGCCGGTCGAACTCGAGCAGCTGCGTGAATCCCAGGATCGCGTTGAGTGGCGTCTTGAGTTCATGGCTCATGGACGACAGGAACTGGCTTTTGGCGCGATTGGCCGTCTCGGCGACTTCCTTGGCCGAGATGAGCGCTTGCTGGTAGCGCGCCCGATCGGTCACGTCCAGGAAGCAGAACAGCACCCCGATCGCATGGCCGCGCAGCAGCTGCGGCCGGGCGGCGCAGTCCAGGCTACGGCCGTCGTCCAGCGCGAAGCTGAAATCGCGATGGCGCGCCGGGTCCTCCAGCACGGCGGCAAGCGCCGCGTCCCAGTTGGCGGGCAGGCGGAAGCGGGTGCGCATCGTGTCGAGCGCTTCGTGCCCGTTGGGCGAGATTGCGAGCCCGCTGGAGATCTCGAACATCTCGGCGAAGCGGCGATTGAAGTTGCGCACCGCGCCCTGTAGATCCAGCACCAGGATCCCGTCGGCCATCGATTCCAGTGTGGCGGCGAGCAGTGAGGCGGTGCGGGCTGCCAGATCCTCGCTCGCGCGTTCATGCGTGATGTCGCGGGCGGTGATGAGGAAGAAGGTCTCGCCGGCCTGCTGGCGGCGGCGCACGGAGCGCTCCACCGGCCGGATCTGGCCGCGCACGTCGCGATAGCGTGCTTCGACGGAGATCAGGTCGTTGGCGGTGCCGGCGCTCACTTCCTCCCAGAAGAAGTGGTCTTGCAGGCCGGTCTCGATCTCGGTGATACGCATGCCGACGAGTTGCGCCGGGGCGCACCCGAGAAGGCGGCCGGCCTCGGCGTTGGCGTAGCAGATCTCCAGCGACTGGGGCACCACGGCAAGCACTGTCTGGCCGCACCCATCCAGGAGCAGGCTCAGCGCGTCCACCTGCGCGAAGAGCTCGCGGCTCACGCAGGCGTCCCTTGTTCCGCCGGCGTGTCGGAGGCGCCGTGCGCGTCGAAGTAGTAGCTCAGCTTGCGCCGCGGGGCCAGGCGCTCGAAGACGGCCTTGGGCAGTTGCGCCGGGCGGATCGTGCGCGTGATCGCCAGGTCGGGTTCGGCTTCGAGGTGCACCAGCACCAGGTCGTCCGGATGCTGCGAGTCGCAGGCCTGCACGACCGGGCGCAGCGGGCGGCTGGAGTTCACCGCGGTGACGATGCCGAAGCGCTCGTTCGCCAGCACCACGATCGTGCCCGGCGGGTAGACCCCGAGGCAGCGGATGAAGACCGAGAGCGCGCCTGGCTCGAAGCGGGCGCGCTGCTGGGAATACATCATCGACAGCGCTTCATGCGGTGTCAGCGCGCGCATCGGGTTCGTCGGGTTGCAGAGGTTGTCGTAGTTGTTGGCGAGCGCGACGATCTTGGCGAGCAGGCTGATCTGCTCCCCGCGCAGCGCATGCGGAAAACCGCTGCCATCCACCGCCTCGTGGTGCTGGGCGATCACCGCCAGCGCCTCGGGCGAGAGGCCCAGGCGCTTGCCCATCGCCACGCCGAAGCCGACATGCTCCTGCAGCATCTGCAGCTCGACCCGGCTCAGCGCTTCCTGCTTGAGGCGCACCCGGTCGGGCACGTCGGCCTTGCCGATGTCGTGCAGCAGCGCACCTACGCCCAGCTCAACGCAGTTGCCGCGCGGCGTATTGAGCTCGCGCGCCAGCATGAGCGAGAGCACGGTGGTGTTCATTGCGTGCAGGTAGCTTTCCTCACCCGCGATGCGCTCAGGCATCAGATGGACGGTGACATCCTTGTCCGTCAGCAGCGAATCCACCATGCCGGACACCAGTTCATGCGTGCGGGTGCGGGTTTCGTCCGGCAGGGACAGCAGGTTGCGGTGGATGGCCTTGAAGGTTTTCGTCGCCTGGGCGAAGGCCTGCTCCGTCTCGCTGACCACGCGCGATTGCTCGTGATGGCGACGCACCTGGTCGCGCTTCTCCTGCACGCGCGGGTCCGGCTCGCCATCCGAGACGGGGGCGGCTTCCGGGGCGGCCGCGGCGGTCTCGCAAGCATGCGCGGCTTCGGGGTCGAGCGGCGCATGCGTACTGCGGCCGGGCTCGTAGCGCACCCGCGCGAGGCCGAGGGCGCAGATCTTCGCGATCTGTTCCTCGCTCTTGATGAGGAAACTCGAGAACGTGAAAGGGTGATCCATCCACGACAGGTCGAGATGGACGTAGACGCCGACGCATAGCTGGTCGGGGCGGATGTAGTGGGCTTCCTGACCGTCAGGGGGCATGGCGGAACCGGAGCATTGAGTCACCGGCAGGTAACGGCGCCGGCCGCGGCAACTTTAGCCCGCAGAAGGTGGAAGTCGAGCGGCACCCCGGCCGGGATGCCGCCATTCATGCGGGTCTCAGATCTTCGCGTGGGCGATGACGATCTGATAGACACCGCCGAAAATCGTACGTTTGTACCAGGTGAAACGCTCGGCGGTGCGGGGCGCGTAGCTCTGGATCTCGTTTTTCCAGAGGGCGTGGGCGAAGGGTTCGAGCTTTGCGTTGACCAGGCGCAGCAGCCAGCCGATCGGCTGCCAGAATGCGGGTCGGTGGTAGTCGACGAAGACCGCCTTGCCGCCGGGCGCCACATTCGCCAGCACGCGCTCCACCACCGCGCGCTTCTTGGCTTCCGGGATCTCGTGCAGCAGGAAGAAGCTGCAGCACAGGTCGTAGGGTTCGTCCGCCTTGTACTGGCCCGCGTCCGCGATGGTTGTGCGGGCCCAGGGGCGGCCCGCCAGCTTGCGGCGGCCGTGCTCGGCCTGGATCGGCGTCACATCCGTGAGATCGAAATGCCCTTCGGGCCCCACCTTGTCGGCTGCGCGGGTGACGAGGTCGCCGTATACGTGTGCGACCTGCCAGACACGGGCGCCGGGCTCGATCTCCTTGAGGTAGGCGCGCATCAGCCGCTGGTCGTTGCCGAACAGCAGGGTGCGCACGACCAGGTTGCGGTCCAGGAGACGCACGTTGCGCGGTGCGACGTAGGCCCAGTTGTAGACCTCCGTCATGTACGCGGGCAGGACTTCGCGATCGCCCGGAGGGCGTCCGGCCGCCTTTGCGGCCGCTCGGTAGGTGGTTTCGCTCATGGCGCACGCTCTTTTTTGCTTTGAGGGGAGAACCCACCATAGCCCGCGGCAGCTGGGGCCGCTTTGCGATCGAGCAAATGCGGAAGAGGCAGCAGGAAGGGTGGCAGGGAAAGCGGGCAGAGAGCGCAGGCCGAGACGCGCGCCGAGAACGCAGGCCGAGAACGCAGGCCGAGCGCGGGCGGACGCCGATCGCAGGACCGGCGCCACCGTTCAGGCTGCGAGCGCCTTGAGCACGTCGCGGATCCGCGCCACGCGGTCCTTGAGCGTTTCGCTGTAGGTGGTGACGGTGAGCTTGTCCTGGCCTGCCAGCTTGTAGTGCTTGTTCTTCTGGATGAGCTGGATGATGCGGATCGGCTCGATCGGCGGATTCGGCACGAACTGCAGGTTGATCCGCGATTCCGATGCGTCGATCTTGATGATGCCCAGCGGCTTGGCCGCGATGCGCAGGCGGTGGATCTCGACCAGTGCCTGGGTCTGCGGCGGCATTTCGCCGAAGCGGTCGATCAGCTCTTCCTGGATCGCCTGCAGGTCTTCGGCGCTCTCGCAGTTGGCCATGCGCTTGTAGAGCGTGAGGCGTTCGCCGATGTCGCTGCAATAGTCCGAAGGCAGCAGGGCCGGCGTGTGCAGGTTGATCTCGGAGGTCACGTCCAGCGGCTGGGACATGTCCGGCTCCTTGCCGGCCTGCAGGTCCTTGACCGCGCGCTTGAGCATCTCGGTGTAGAGCGAGAAGCCGATCTGCTGGATCTCGCCGCTCTGGTTCTCACCCAGCACCTCGCCGGCGCCGCGGATCTCCAGGTCGTGCATCGCAAGGTAGAAGCCCGAGCCCAGGTCTTCCATCATCGAGATCGCCTCCAGCCGCTTTTGCGCCTGCGCCGTGGGCTTGGCGTGCGCGTCGGTGAGCAGATAGGCGTAGGCCTGGTGGTGCGAGCGACCCACGCGGCCGCGCAGCTGGTGCAGCTGCGCCAGGCCGAAACGGTCCGCGCGGTTGATGATGATGGTGTTCGCGGTCGGGATGTTGATCCCGGTCTCGATGATGGTCGTGCAGAGCAGCAGGTTCGCACGCTGCGTGGTGAAGTCGCGCATCACGCGTTCCAGCTCGCGTTCCGGCAACTGGCCGTGGCCGACCACGATGCGGGCTTCCGGCAGCAGCTCGGCGAGGCTCTCGCGCACGTTCTCGATCGTGTCGACCTCGTTGTGCAGGAAGTACACCTGGCCGCCGCGCTTGAACTCGCGCAGCACTGCTTCGCGGACGATGCCCTTGGAGTGCTTCTGCACGAAGGTCTTGATCGCCAGCCGTTTCTGCGGTGCCGTGGCGATCACGGAGAACTCGCGCAGGCCTTCCAGCGCCAGGCCCAACGTCCGCGGGATAGGCGTAGCGGTGAGCGTGAGGATGTCGACCTCGGAGCGCAGGCTCTTGAGCGCTTCCTTCTGGCGCACGCCGAAGCGGTGTTCCTCGTCGATGATCACCAGGCCCAGACGCTTGAACTCCACGTCCTTCTGCAGCAGGCGGTGGGTGCCGATCAGGATGTCGACCTTGCCCTCTGCCACGAGCTTGAGCGCATCGGCCTGCTCCTTGGCGGAGCGGAAACGCGAGAGTTCGGCGATCTTGATCGGCCAGTCGGCAAAACGATCGACGAAGGTCTGGTAGTGCTGTTCGGTCAGCAGCGTGGTGGGCGAGAGCACCGCCACCTGCTTGCCGTCGGCCACCGCGATGAAGGCGGCGCGCAGGGCGACCTCGGTCTTGCCGAAGCCCACGTCGCCGCAGACCAGGCGGTCCATCGGCTTGCCGGAGCGCATGTCGGTGACGACAGCCTCGATGGCGGCGAGCTGGTCCGGGGTTTCTTCGAAGCCGAAGCCCTCGGCAAAGGCTTCCAGGTCATGCTGCTTGAAGTCGAAACGGTGACCTTCGCGCGCCGCCCGCTGGGCGTAGAGCGAGAGCAGTTCGGCCGCGGTGTCGCGGACCTGCTGGGCGGCCTTGCGCTTGGCCTTTTCCCAGTCGCCGCGACCGAGCTTGTGCAGGTCGACGTTCTCCGGGTCCGCCCCGGCGTAGCGGCTCACCACATGTAGCTGCGACACCGGCACATAGAGCTTGTCGCCGCCGTTGTACTCCAGGTGCAGGAACTCGGTCTCGCCCTCGCCCAGGTCCAGGTGGATGAGCCCCATGTAGCAGCCGATACCGTGCGAGACGTGCACCACCGGGTCGCCGACCTTCAGCTCGGAGAGGTCGCGCAGCCAGCCCTCCATGGTCGCGGCCTTGCGGTTGTCGCGACGCGAGCGGGTGCGTGCCTGGGTGGCGTAGAGCTCGGTCTCGGTGACGATCGCGATGTCGGCTTCGGGCGCGATGAAGCCGCCGTTGAGCGGCCCTGCGCTGAGCGCGAGCTTCGCGTCGGAGGCGAGGAAGCCGGCCAGGTCCGTGCTGGCCGTGGTCTGGAGACCGTACTCCTTGAAGTACTCCGCAATCGTCTGCTGGCGTCCGGCCGACTCGGCCATCACCAAAATGCGGCCGGGGAAGCGCGCGGTAAAGTCCTTGAAGCGGTGCAGCGGATCGTTGGCGCGACGCTCGACGGAGAGTTCCGGCAAGGCCTGGGTCGCAAGCGATTCGCTGCGCTGGCCCAGCCCGATGCGGCCGCGTTCGCTCGCGGTGCCGAAGAACTGGTCGGCCGAGTAGAACAGCTGCGCCGGCGGCAGGAGCGGACGACTGCTGTCGCCACCCATGAGCTTGAAGCGGCTCTGGGTCTCGCGCCAGAAGTCCTCGATCGCCTTGTTCACATCGCCATGCAGGACGACGGCACTCGCCTTGGGCAGGAAGTCGAAGATGCTCGCCGTCTCCTCGAAGAAGAGCGGCAGGTAGTACTCGATGCCGGGCGGCGCGAAGCCGTTCGAGACGTCCTTGTAGATCGTGCTCTTGGACGGATCGCCCTCGAAGGTCTCGCGGAAGCGGACGCGGAAACCGGCGCGCGCCTTTTCGTCGAGCGGGAACTCACGCGCTGGCAGCAGGCGGATCTCTTTGACCGGGAAAACGGTGCGCTGGGTGTCCGGGTCGAAGGTGCGGATTGTGTCCACATCCTCGTCGAAAAGCTCGATCCGGTAGGGCAGGGCCGCGCCCATCGGGTAGAGGTCGATGAGGCCGCCGCGGACCGAGAACTCGCCCGGCCGCACCACCTGTGTCACATGTTCATACCCCGCCAGCACCACCTGCGCACGCAGCGCCTCGACGTCCAGCTTGTCGCCCTGCTTCAGGAAGAAGGTGTGGCCCGCCAGGTAGGCGGGCGGACAGAGGCGGTAAAGCGCCGTGGAGGCCGGTACCAGGGTGATGTTCGCTTCGCCACGCGAGATTGCGTAGAGCGTGGCCAGGCGTTCGGAGACCAAGTCCTGGTGAGGCGAGAAGCTGTCGTAGGGCAGGGTTTCCCAGTCGGGCAGCAGGTGCACCTTGAGGTCCGGCGCGAACCAGCGGACTTCCTGGGCCAGGCGCTGGGCGTCCAGGGGATTCGCGGTCACCACCAGGAGCGGGCCTTGCGCGGCGAGGCCGGCGAGTGCCAGCGCGTCGGCCGAACCATGGACGCCGGGGAGATCGACGCGTTTTCCGGGCGCGGGACGGGGAACCTGTGCCAGAGAAGGCAGGAAAAGGGCTTGCGGAGAGGCCATGGGGGAATGCCGCGCGACAGCGCTCAGGTAAGGCGGGCGGGGCGCGGGATTATACGTTCTCGGCGGGCTTGGGACCCACAGTCATCTTGCGATTCTGAAAACGCTTTCTGCATGACATTCAGTTTGCATTCTTTTGCAGCCGACCCCCGGCCCGCACGGTGCCGCGCTTTGCCGGGAATGGTGCCCAGGCCGCAGAGCCTCTCGTCTCCTACAGCGTCTCAAGTATCCCGCGGCAGGGCCGTTACGCTCGCTGTCAGAGGGGCGATACAGCCCCGACGCGGAGCGTGATTTCCCGCATGGGATGCGGATGAGAACGGGAAAGAGGAACACATGAAACTTCTGAGCAAGCTGTCCAGCATACGTAATCGATTGATCTTCCTGGCGGTGGTCGCGCTCGCCGGGATGGTGATTTCCAGCGTCGTCGGTTGGCTGGGCGTGATGTCGGTATCGGGCGCGCTCAAGGACGTGACCGAGAACCACCTGCCGGCCATCCGGGAAGTGGAGGGCGTGCGTGGCCTGATATCGCGCATCCGCCTGCAGAACATCGAGTCAGTCTCGTGGAGCCAGGAGTACGACGCCGCCGATCGCTTCGAGGCGATGGAAAAGATCAAGAAGACGCAGGCCAAGGACCTGGCCGAGAGCCTCAAGGCCTACGCCCAGCTGCCCAAGTCCGCCGAGGAAGAGAAGGCCTGGAAGCAGTTCCAGGCGGCCAAGACCGATTGGGACAAGATCGAAGTCAAGATCAATGATGTGGTGCACAACCTGTACTCGGCCGACGAGGCCGGGCTGCCCGCCCAGGTGATCAGCCTGAAGGCCTATGTGACCAAGGACCAGGTCAAGCCGCAGGCCGCTGTCGAAAAGGCGCTGGATGAGCTGGTGAACGTCCGCGCCAAGGCGACGGAGCAGGCCCAGAAGTCCTCGAACATCAAGGTCACCGCTGCGCAGGGCCTGGCCCTGGGCACGCTGTTGATCGTGGGTGGCGCGCTGATCGCGCTGTCCTTCTTCCTGGTCCGTTCGATTGTGAAGCCGCTCAAGCTGATGCGCGAGACCATCGTCTCCGTGTCGCGCAGCAAGGATTTCACCGTGCGCGCCCAGGTTGGCTCGCAGGATGAAACCGGGCAGACGATCCAGGCTTTCAACGAGCTGGTGGCCGAACTGCAGACCTCGATCCGTGACGTGCTGGATTCCGCCAACCGCATCGGCGAGGCCGCGGAGGGCGCTTCACAAGCCGCCGAACGCGTCGCGCAATCGACCGAATCGCAGAGCGAAGCCGCCACCCAGATGGCTGCAGCCGTCGAGCAGATGACCGTCTCGATCAACCATGTGACCGACAACTCCCGCGATGCGCTGGGCCGCGCGCGTGACGCCGGCTCGAACGCCTCGACCGGCGCCGAGATCATCGGCCAGGGCACGCAGGGCATGACCACGATCGCCGAGACGGTGCGCCACGCCAGCGAGATGATCGATGCGCTGGGCCGCCAGTCCAACGAGATCAGCGGCATCATGCAGGTGATCAAGGACGTGGCCGACCAGACCAACCTCCTGGCGCTCAACGCTGCGATCGAAGCCGCGCGCGCAGGGGAGTCGGGCCGCGGATTTGCGGTGGTGGCCGACGAAGTGCGCAAGCTGGCCGAGCGCACGGCCAAGTCCACCGACCAGACCAACAGCACCGTCAGCTCCATGCAGGTCAGCACCAAGGCCGCGGTCGAGCGCATGCAGAAGGTCGTGGGCCAGGTCGCCGAGGGGACGGATCTCTCTACCCAGGCTTCCGAGCGCATCCAAGGCATACGTGATTCGGCCCGTCGCGTGGCCGATTCGGTGCAGGAAATCACCGCAGCCTTGTCTGAGCAGAGTGCCTCGGCCCAGGAGATCGCCCGTCAGGTCGAACGCGTTGCGCGCATGACCGACGAGAACTCCGCGGCGGCCTCTGAAACAGCGCAAGTGGCGCGCTCCCTCGACGGGCTCGCGCACGACCTGCGCAGTGCGGTGCAGCAATTCAAGGTCTGATTTGGCCATCATATGTCTCCGGTTACGCCGGAGACATAAAAGCGTGACGGATTTGGCAGTTCCTCCCAGTTAGCCCCTGTTCTCCAGCGGCCGGTGGTCAAGACCACCGGCCGCTTTGCCGTTGTGGGCTTACCTGCCTTGCAAGAATCCCTGAGGGACGTGCTGCGAGCGTGGTGCTCGGACGCAGCGAGGCAAACGGGGGTGGCCATGAATTGGTTCGATGCACTCAGCTTGCGCGGCAAGCTGCTGGTGAACTTCCTCTTTTGTGCCGGCGTTCCGATCCTGGCGATCGTGTTCTGCGTCTTCCAGATCCGGCTTGTACGCGAAGCCGGCGACGACATCACGAACAACTGGCTGCCATCGATCGAGTCGGCGGCCCGCATCAGCCAGGAGCGCCTGCGCCACCGCGTTCGCAGCCTGGAGTTCATGCTCCCGGGCACTGCCGAGGAAAAGACCAAGATCGCCGGATCGCTCGGCAAGCTTGAGTCCGACGTCCAGAAGGCCCTGGATACCCATAAGGGCCTGGTGAGCACGCCCGAAGAGGGCAAGGTACTGGCTGCCGCCCAGGCCGCTTTCGCGGACTACGCGAAGTCGGTCGATGAAGCCGTGAAGCTTGCCGAAGGCGGCTCCGAAGATCAGGCCCAGGAGCTCCGCAAGGACCGCTGGGTCAAGGCGGCAAACCAGCTTCGCGACCAGGTCGATGCCCTGCGCAAGATGAACGAGCAAGGCGCCGATGAGTCTGGCCGTGCCGCCGGTGCAGCGATGGCACTCGCGACCCGCGGCAGCCTCATCGCCCTGGCCATCGGTGTCGTCGTCGCGGTGGGTTTCTCCTTCTGGTTCGCGCGACGCCTGCAGCAACGCCTGTCCGCGGCAGTCGCTGCGGCCCAACGGATCGCCCAGGGTGACCTCACCGGCTCGCTACCGCCCGCCGGACGCGACGAGATCGGGCAGCTCGTCGGTGCCATGACCGCCATGCAGGAAGCCCTGCGCTCGGCTATCGGCGAAACCCGCACCCAGGCCGACGCAGTTACCGGCTCCGCGCAGGTGCTGCTGGGCAACGTGCAGGTGATGGAAGGCAACGCGCAGGCGCAGAGCGCCGTCGCCTCCGCGATTGCGGCCAACGTCGAACAGCTGACGGTGTCGATCAATCACGTCACGGACAACACCCGCGATGCCAGCCGCTACGCAGCCGAATCCGACCAGCGCGCCCGTAGCGGACGTGAAACGGTCGAACTGGCGGTGACCGAGATCGGCCATGTTCAGCGGGTGGTGCAACAGGCGGCGGAGCATATCGATGCGCTGGAGCAGCAATCCGGGCGCATCTCCGAGATCGTGGTGGTGATCAAGGACATCGCGGAGCAGACGAACCTGCTCGCGCTCAATGCCGCGATCGAAGCCGCCCGTGCGGGCGAACAGGGACGCGGCTTTGCCGTGGTAGCCGACGAGGTGCGCAAGCTGTCCGAACGTACCGCGCAATCGACCGGGGAAATCACGCGGATGATCGGCACGATCCAGACCTCGACTCGTGAGGCGGTGTCGGGCATCCAGGCCGGGGTGCAGAGCGTGGAGCGCGGCGTGACGCTGACCGGCGAGGCCGGTACCGCGATTGCGGAGTTGCAGGAGATGGCACGGCGCGTCGCGAGCCTTGTCGGCGAGATCGCGGCGGCGCTGCAGGAGCAGTCGGCGGCCTCTACGGACGTGGCCCAGCGGGTGGAGCAGATCGCCCAGCATGCGGAGGAGACCAATGCCTCGACCGCACAGACCGGCGATGCGGCGCGTTCGCTGGAAGAGATTTCCGTCCGGATGCTGGCGGCGGTGAATCGCTTCAGGCTTTAGCAGGTTGGGGGGCGCGGCCCGGGCGGCGGCGCTTCGGCCGCGGTTCGGGCCGCTTTTGATGCAAGGCGTCTTCGTGCCGCGACCTGCGGCGGCCAGTTCCCGGCGAATCCAGCGGGCTAGGCGACCGCCAGCAGGCTCCCGCCCGGCCCGGCGTTGCTCTCCGCAATGCGGCTTACCAGTTCGTAGAGGCTGGCGGCGCTGCTGCTTCTCGTGCTTCCGTCCTTGGGCTCCGTCTGGGGATTGGCGGCGGTCCCGGCTTCGGTCGAGCTGGCCTGTTTGTCGTCCGTTCGGCTCGCATCCGTGTCGCCGCGTGCGATCTCCAGTTCCGCTTCGGCGGCCATCGCACGCGCCTGCGCCGCGACGCGGTAGTCCTGAGCGGATGGGTCGGCTGGCGCCAATGCCGCGCGCTCGATCTGCCGCGCGCGGGTGGCCGTTTCCTCGGGCATACGGCCGGGCGAGAGATCGATCGAGACCTCGCCACCGGTGGCGTAGAGCTGGCCGTCCGAGCCACGTGTGTAGGTATAGCTCGCACCGCCATTCGCCAGCCCGCCGGCCGAACCCAGATGGGCGGCTTCATGGGCGCGTACCGCGCGATCGCGATTCTTGAGTTCTTGCAGTTCGGCGGCTGCCGAGGGGGCTTGCTGGGCACTGGCGCCGCTGGTGCCGCCGGCATTGCTGCGCGCCGTGCTGCGTTGCGAGCTGGCCTCGAACGATGAGCTACTGCCAAGCGCGGCGAGCGAAGACACCATGAGAGCGACTGAAGACCCCGCCCGGAAGGGCCGGTCCAAACGACTGATTATTCAGGTTTAGTCGCTGCGCTCGCGCTTCGCGAGGGGCTGATAGCCCGCAGGGCGGCCGCGCGGGCGGCTTCAGCGGGCGTCGTCGGCTTGCGCTTCGGGCGCGGGCAAGGGCGGGCGCCAGCGTTCGAACCATTCCAGCGCCGCGCGAGAAGCCTGGTCCAGGGTGCCGGGCTCAACGAAGAGTTCGCTGGCAGTGCTGATCTCGATCTGGCTGCGCTCGCCGCCCAGCAGCGTCATCGCATTGGCTGAGGGCGTGCGGGTGTCGTCGCGCGAACCGCCGGTTATCACCAGCAGCGGCACATGGTTCTGGCGCAGGGGTTCCGCGCCAGCGAGATCGGGTCGGCCGCCACGCGACACCAGGGCGAAGGGCGCTGGCGTCGAGCGGGCTGCGGCCTTGAGGATGGCGGCAGCCGCGGTGTTGGTGCCGTGCAGGCAGATCGGCAGGTGTGCGAGATGCGGCTGGTGACTCACCCAGTCGAGCACGGCCAGCAGCCGATCGGTCAGCTTGGGCACGTTGTAGCGCGCGTCGGGGTCGCGTTTTTCCTCGTAGCCGGTGAGGCCATTCACCAGCAGGGTGGCGTAGTCGGCGTCCTGGAGCACGCGGGCGGATACGAACTCGCGGGATTCGGTGCTGGCGATCGGGCTGGCGGAAAAGAAGACAGCCAGCGCTGGCGCGTCGGGCACATGGGACAGCACTGCATTGAGCCAGGCACGGTCGGCCTGGATGGAGAGTTCTGCGTGACGGTGCTGGTAGCGGCTCATGAAGTGTTGTTCTGCTGGGGCTGCGGCCGGTTTTCTTGTTCATCGGGCCCGCCAGGCCTGGAGGTCTGGCGCGTACCCATGGCAATCGGGATTCTCCGCGGTCCGAAGGGTTTTGCGAAGACCCCGAAGCGCCCGGCGATGGCCGCACCGCAATCCGGGCAGTGCCCACCCTCGGCAATGCGGTAGTCGAGGATCGCATACCAGTCGCGCACGATCAGTGCGCTGCCGCAGCCCGGGCAGAAAGTCGTGCCGCCGGTGCGGTCGTGGATGTTGCCCGTATAGACGTAGCGCAGGCCGGCGGCCAGGGCGATCTCGCGGGCGCGATGCAGGGTGCTGGCCGGCGTGCCCTCGCGGTCGCGCAGCTTGTAGTCGGGGTGGAAGGCGGAAAAATGCAGGGGCACGTCTGGCCCGAGCTCGCGCATCACCCACTTGCTCAGCGCTTCCAGCTCCTCGCTGGAATCGTTGGCGTCGGGAATCAGCAGGGTAGTGATCTCGAACCAGACCTGGGTCTCGTGGCGCAGATAGACCAGGGTGTCGAGGACCGGCGCCAGCTCCGAGCCGGTGTAGTGGCGGTAGAAGGATTCGGTGAAGCCCTTGAGGTCCACGTTGGCCGCGTCCATCGCCGCATAAAAGTCTTTGCGCGCCTCGGGGGAGATGTAGCCCGCGGTCACGGCGACCGGATGGATGCCTGCTTCACGACAGGCGTAGGCGGTGTCGATCGCGTATTCGGCGAAGATCACGGGGTCGTTGTAGGTGAAGGCGACGCTGCGGGCGCCGTTTTCCTTGGCGGCTCTTGCGATGTCATCCGGCATGGCCGACTGCATCAGCGTATCCATGTCGCGCGACTTGGAGACGTCCCAGTTCTGGCAGAACTTGCAGGCGAGGTTGCAGCCGGCGGTGCCGAAGGACAGCACGCTCGTGCCCGGGTGGAAGTGATTCAGCGGCTTCTTCTCGATCGGGTCCAGGCAGAAGCCTGAACTGCGGCCATAGGTGGTGAGCACCATCTGGTCGCCGGAGCGGGAGCGCACGAAGCAGGCACCGCGCTGGCCTTCATGCAGCCTGCATTCGCGCGGGCACAGATCGCACTGGATCCTGTCGTCCGGAAGGCGATGCCACCACCGGCCGGGGTGATTCACGCGCGACCGCCTTCGGTGAATTCCTGCACCGCATAGCGCCCGACCACCGCATTGCTCGGCCAGTGGCCGTGCAGGCCGGCCTTGGTCTTGAGGGCCGAGAGGAACTCCGTGGCCTCGGGTAGCGAGAGCCAGACCTGCGGCAGGAAGGTTGCCCGGCGGGCGCCGGACTCCAGCACCACGCCTTCGCGCGTTGCAATCAGTTCCAGCGCTTCCGCCTCGGAGGCAACGGCTTGTCGCGCGATTGGGCCGAGCAGCGAAACCGATACGGCTATGTCAGGCCATTCCGCCGTCTCCAGCGGCGGGAAGCGCGGATCGGAAAAGGCGGCGGCGAGTGCGTTGTGACGCAGGTCATCCGCGAGACTGCGATGGGCTTCGAGCGTGCCGATGCAGCCACGCAGCTGCCCGGACCGTTTCAAGGTGACGAAGCAGGCGCCCGGCGCATCGAGGGCGTCGAAGTGCCGGCCGCAACCGGACTCAGGCAAACCCAGGCGAGCCGCGATGACGGCGCGGGCTTGCGCGACCAGGCAGTCCCCCAGATCAGACGGCATGCCCCTGTACCTCGCTGAAGCTGAAGGCGCCATAGCCGACCACCCGTTGCTTGTCGCCCGCGGTATCGCCCGAGTTGCAAAGCGCCAGGAGTTCGCCACTCAAGGGGTGGCGGCGGGCGGCCGCGAACAGGCCGTTGAGCGGTCCGGCGCCGCAAGCCTGAGTATGCGAAAGGCTGCCGTGGAGGTTCTCGATGCAATGCGCGGTTTCGGCGTCCATGGCGCGTGCTTCATGCCAGCGGTGATAGTGCGAAAGATCGGTCGAGACCACGATCAGCGTTTCCGGGCCGCCCCAGAGCCGATCGAGCACGTCCGCGACCAGCGCGTCCGAAGCGTCGCCGATGACCAAAGGCAAGAGCAGGAAGTCGCCCAGCGTTTCCTGCAGGAAAGGCAGTTGGACTTCCAGGCTGTGTTCGGCCGCATGCGCTGCGTCGAGCTGGCGGACGCCGGGCATGTCGCGCACCAGTGCCGCGGCCTTGTTGTCGATGGCGACGCTGCCCAAGGGGGTGGCGAAGGCCTGCGAGGCGGGCAGGGCGATGCCGCGGAACGCCAGCCGGTGGGCCGGGCCAAGCAGGACTACGCGACTGATCCCGCCCGCCCAGGGCGCGAGCCGCGCATAGGCTTGCGCCGCCACCCGACCGGAATACACGTAGCCGGCATGCGGGACGACCAACACCTTCGGGCATGCGTCCGCCGGCTCGTCGGCCGGGCAGGCCGCCAACAGGCCGCGGACCGTGCGTGCCAGGACCTCGGGTTCGCCGGGATAGAACAATCCCGCCACCGCGGGTTCGCGGATGGAATCGGTGTCAGCCATGGTCGCGTACCCCCTCGTGTCCCGCTCTTGCTGCCTGAATTCTTGCCCCTCTGGTGCAGTATAGGCAGGGGCCTGCACCGGCTTCGGCGGCTGACAGCCCGGTGGGCTGTAGGACGGGGACGGTAGAATCCGGCGATGACCGACACCGTCTCCTTCCACGCCCTGGTCCCCGCTGCGGGCACCGGCAGCCGCATGGGCGGCGAGATTCCGAAGCAATACCTGCCGTTGCTCGGGCGCCCCGTCATCGCTCACACCCTGGACGCCTTGCTGGCCGTGCCGCGGCTCGCCTCGGTCTGCGTCGTGCTGAGCATCGAGGACGGCTGGTGGGAGCGCTTCGACTGGCCGCAGGACGCGCGCTTGAAGGTGCTGCGCACCGGTGGCGCGACCCGTGCCGCGTCGGTGGCGCAAGGGCTCGCCGTGCTCGCGAAGGAGGCTTCGGCCGAGGATTGGGTGCTGGTCCACGACGCCGCACGCGCCTGCCTGGCAGCGACCCAGGTGGAGACCATGCTCGACCTGCTGCGCGACGACCCGGTCGGTGGCCTGCTGGCGATGCCCGTGGCCGACACGCTCAAGCGCGGCGACCCGGACGGCCGGGTCGCTGACACCATTTCGCGCGCGGGATTGTGGCAGGCGCAGACGCCCCAGATGTTCCGCATCGGCCCGCTCGCCGAGGCGCTGCGCGCCAATCCGGATGTCACCGACGAAGCCGGTGCGATCGAGGCTGCCGGTCTGGCGCCGCGACTGGTCGAGAGCGGCGGCGCCAACTTCAAGATCACCTATCCGCAGGATCTGGCGCTGGCCGCCAGCATCCTCGCCTCACGCAAGGAATCCCGGGAATGAACCTGTCTTTTCGCGTCGGCCAAGGTTTCGACGTCCATGCCCTTGTGGAGGGCCGCAAGCTGATCATGGGTGGCGTGGATATTCCGTACGAGCGCGGCCTGCTCGGCCATTCGGACGCCGACGTGCTGCTGCATGCAATCACGGACGCGATCCTCGGTGGCGCCGGTCTGGGTGATATCGGCCGTCACTTTCCGGACACGGATCCGCGTTACGCCGGCGCCGACAGCCGCGTGCTCCTGCGTGCTGCGATGGACAGCGTTCGCGCCGCGGGCTGGCAAGTGGCCAACGTCGATGCGACGATCATCGCCCAGGCGCCCAAGATCCTGCCGCACGCGCCGGCCATGGTGCGCAACATTGCCGAGGATCTGCGGATTCCGGAGTCGGCGGTCAATATTAAGGGCAAGACCACCGAGAAGCTGGGCTTCACGGGCCGGGGCGAAGGCATCGCCGCGCATGCAATCGCTTTGCTGATTACCCGCAGCGACGGTGATGGGAACAGCTAGGCGGAGGATCTTCTTCGCCCTGTGGCCCGATGCGGAAGCGATCGAAGGGCTCCGGCTCCAGGCAGGCCAGCTGCACGCAATCTCCGGCGGTCGCCTGATGCGGCCGGAGACGCTGCATCTGACGCTCTGCTTTCTGGGCGATGTGGAAGCCGCGCGCGTTGCGGATGCGATCGCAGCAGTCGAGCGAGCCGGTCCGCTCCCCGCCTTCCGGTTTGATCTCGATCAGACCGATCGCTTCGAGCGCGCGCACGTTCTTTGGGCCGGCGCGAGCCGCTGGCCGCCGGCCTTGGGTGCGCTCGCCGAAGCGCTTGCCGGCGCGATGCAGAAGGCCGGCTTCCCCATTGAGGCGCGGCCCTTCATCCCACATGTGACCCTGGTGCGCGATCCGGTTGAACCTGTGCCTGAGGGACTGTGGTCGCCCGTGCCCTGGGAGGCGCGGGAGTTCGTGCTGGTGGAATCGGTCCGCCGTCCGGCGGCTGCGCACTACGAGGTTCTGGCGCGCTGGCCACTGCGCCCCAGCTAGTTGCCCGGTGATCGGTCGGCAAGCGTTCGGTGAGAACTCCGAGGAAGGCGCGACGCCTTCCGGGCGCCGCGCGGCAGCAAAGTCAGGGCAGAAGCTCAGGCTTGGAAGCTCAGAGGAAGAAGCGCAGAGGAAGAAGCGCAGGGGAAGAAGCTCAGGGGCAGAGGCAATCACCCAAGTGATCGCACAGCTCGGAGCTCGAGCGCCGTGTGTAGTCCTTTTCGAGCCGACCCGATACGGCGCGGGCCGTGGGCGGGTCGAGTTCCGCGTTGATCAAGCCCATGAAGGTCGGCGGCGCGACCAGCACCGCACGTGAGAAGCGGTTGCCCGCGCGCGCCTGCCTCAGCTCGCCGGCAATGCGGTGGGCGAAGCCCTTGGCGTGATTGCGCCTTAACTCTCCCGGGCCGTGCCATCCGCTTTTGTCCATCGCCCCGGCGGGCCCGCCATAGTCGATCTCCTGCAGGTTCGTCGTTTCCCATTCCTTGACGAGCTGGAGCCCTTTGTTCGGACCCAGGTTTTCATAGACGGTGGCGGAACGGGCATTGGCGACGACAACCCAAGTGATCGACATGGTCAGACTCCTCCATTGAAAACACGTGGCCAAAACCGACCACGATCTTTAACCGTAGACGGCTTCGGGCGGTTTCTGAAGGCTCAATCGCAAGCGCAAATTTGCGCGCTGCGGCAAGAACTGAAATGGTGCATTCTTAGGACAAACGGACATTTTCCGTCTGTGACCAGGCAGCAAAATGAGTCAAGCCCCTGCAACGGGCGCGCGATAACGTTCGAGCCCTCGCGTCATAGAGCCCGGATTCCCGAGCCACCGCGAGCGGCGGATATGCCCGCCGCGGGTCGCAGGCGTCGAATTTGCTTAACGCCTTCGTGCCATTGGTGCGTAGCGCGTACGACGCGTTAAAAGGAGCGTGCAATGTCTTTCAGAATTCTCGGCCGGGCCGTCGACGGCTCCGTCCTCATGAACAAGATTGAAGCCGAAGGCGCTGCGATGGGACCTTTCGCAGCCTCGGTTCAACGGCATCTGATGAACGACGTGGGCGTAAGCCCCACGATGGCTCGCGCGGGCGAGTGGATGCGTGCCACGGCGATGGCCGGCCGCGACCAGCTCGGCGAGCGCTGGGTCAAGACCCAACAGGAAGACGCCGCGAACCACTCGCGTCGCGCCTACTACCTTTCCGCCGAGTTCCTGATCGGGCGCGCAATGAGCAACGCGCTCGCGGCCCTGAACCTCGACAAGGATTTCGCCCAGGAAATGTCGGCCGTCGGCGCCAGTGCGCCGGACGTGCTCGAAAGCGAGCCGGATGCCGCCCTGGGCAACGGCGGCCTGGGCCGCCTTGCAGCCTGTTTCCTGGATTCGCTGGCGACGCTGGGCGTGCCCTCCATGGGCTACGGCATCCGCTACGAATTCGGCATGTTCTCGCAACGCATCGCCGATGGCCGCCAGGTCGAAGTGCCGGATAACTGGCTCGCGCAGGGCAACCCCTGGGAATTCCCGCGCCGCGACGTCGCCTATCCGATTCCCTACGGCGGCTGGGTGGACTACGTCGAAGGCCGCCCGGTGTGGTCGCCGCACGAGCGCATCCTGGCCCGCGCCTACGACATGGTGATCCCGGGTCACAACACCGAGCGCGTCTGTACGCTGCGCCTGTGGCGCGCCTCCGCGCTCGACGAACTGGACCTGGCCGCCCACACCCGCGGCGACTACTCGCGCGCTTCGGAAGCCCGCAGCCGTGCCGAGAACATCTCCTGGGTGCTCTACCCGGACGACTCGACCGTGCAGGGCCGCGAACTGCGCCTGCGCCAGGAGTTCTTCTTCGTCTCTGCGTCCCTGCAGGACATCATCGCCCGCCATCTGCGCGAGTACGGCACGCTGGAAAACCTGCACGAAAAGGCGGCGATCCAGCTCAACGACACCCACCCGGCGCTGGCCGTGCCGGAGCTGATGCGTCTGCTCATGGACGAGCACGACTTCACCTGGGAGCAAGCCTGGTACCAGACCGAGCGCATCATCTCCTACACCAACCACACCCTGATGCCCGAAGCACTGGAGACTTGGCCGGTCGGCATCATGCAGTACCTGCTGCCGCGTCACCTGGACATCGTCTACGAGGTCAACCGTCGCTTTCTCGACCGCGTCGCCAAGCTGTTCCCGAACGAGCCGGAACTGCTGCGTCGCGTGTCGCTGATCAACGAAGAGGGCGAGCGCCGTGTGCGCATGGCTTATCTGTCGATCGTGGCCTCGACCAAGGTCAACGGTGTCGCCAAGCTGCACTCCGACCTGATGGTGCAGACCATCTTCTCAGACTTCGCCCGCATCTATCCGGACCGTTTCACCAACGTCACCAACGGCGTGACCCCGCGCCGCTGGCTGGCCCAGTGCAACACGGGCCTTGCCTCGCTGATCGATGCAAGCATCCCGGGCAACTGGCGCTGCGATCTGGATCAGCTCAAGCGCCTGGACGAGTTCGCCGCCGACGCGGGCTTCCGCCAGAAGCTCGCGGACATCAAGTTCGCGAACAAGCAGCATCTGGCCGCCTATGTAGAGCGCGAGTTGGGCATCACCATCGATCCCAACGCCCTGTTCGATATCCAGGTCAAGCGGATCCACGAGTACAAGCGTCAGCTGCTCAATGTGCTGCACATCGTCCAGCGCTACCGCGAGATGATCGCCAACCCGAATGCCGACTGGCAGCCGCGGGTCCACGTGTTCGCCGGCAAGGCGGCCTCGGCCTATCGCATGGCCAAGCTGATCATTCACCTGATCCACGACGTGGCCCGCGCCGTAAACAACGACGCCCGCCTCAAGGGGCGCCTGAAGGTCGTCTTCCTGCCGGACTACCGCGTCTCGGTGGGTGAGCGCATCTTCCCGGCCGCAGACGTCTCCGAGCAGATCTCCACGGCTGGCACTGAAGCATCCGGCACCGGCAACATGAAGTTCGCCCTGAACGGCGCGCTGACGGTGGGTACCTGGGACGGCGCGAACATCGAAATCGCGCAGAGCGTCGGGCTCGACAACATCTTCGTCTTCGGCCTGCGTACCGAAGAGGTCGAGAAGCTCGCACGTCAGGGCTACAATCCGTCGGCTTGGTACGAAGGCAATGCGGACCTGAAGGCTGTCATCGACATGATCGGCAGCGCCTACTTCTCGCCCGAACAGCCCGACCGCTACCGGCCGCTGGTCGAAGCGTTGCTGCACCACGACCAGTATTTCCTGCTTGCGGATTTTGCGGCCTACGTAGAAACCCATCGCGCAGTAGACCTCGCCTATCGCGATCGTGACGCCTGGCTTACCAAGGTGGTTCACAACATCGCAGGCATGGGGAACTTCTCTTCCGACCGAACGATCCGCGAGTATTGCCAACGTATCTGGAAGGTACCCGCTCGCTGATATGCTCAATGCCGACGACCTAGCGGCACTCCTTGAAGCCCGTCACACCGATCCGTTCGGTGTGCTCGGGCTTCATGACGATTCGCAGGGACGCCCCAACGTCTCGACATTCCAACCCGGTGCGCGCGAAGTGCGCGTCGTCGATGCCGCGACCGGGAAGGTGCTCGCGCCGCTCCCGGCCGTTCACGCCGCCGGTTTCTTCGAGGGCCCGATTGGCGCTGCCGGCGAACGGCCGCGCTACCGGCTTTCGGTCACCTGGTCCGACGGCCAGGTGGGAGAGGTCGAGGACAGCTTCCGTTTTCCGCCCATCCTGGGCGAGACGGATGCATGGCTGCTCGCGGAAGGCTCGCATCTGCGGCCCTACGAGATCCTGGGCGCTCATCCGCGCCGGATCGACGAGGTCGATGGGGTGGCATTCACCGTATGGGCACCCAACGCTGAGCGCGTATCGGTCATCGGCGACTTCAATCTCTGGGACGGCCGCCGCCATCCCATGCGCCTGCGCCGCGAATGCGGCGTGTGGGAAACCTTCATCGCCGGCATCGGTGTCGGCGCCGCCTACAAGTTCGAGATCCGCGCACGCGACGGCAGCGTGCTGCAGAAGGCCGACCCGATGGGGTTCGCCGCCGAGCTGCGCCCGCGCACCGCGAGCGTGGTGGCGGGCCTGCCTCCGATCCGCGAGGTGCCGGCCGGCCGTGCCGCCTCCAACGCACTGGATGCGCCGATCAGCGTCTACGAGCTGCATCCCGGCTCCTGGCGGCGCAAGCCCGAGGAAGGCAATCGCTTCCTGACCTGGCGCGAGATGGCCGACGAGCTGGTGCCCTACGTCAAGGATCTGGGCTTCACGCATATCGAGCTGATGCCGGTCTCGGAGCATCCCTTCGATGGCTCCTGGGGTTACCAGCCGGTCGGTCTCTATGCGCCGACGGCGCGCTTCGGTACGCCGGAGGACTTCGGCGTCTTCGTCGATGCGGTGCACGCCGCGGGGCTCGGCCTTTTCGTTGATTGGGTGCCGGGGCATTTCCCCTCCGACCCGCACGGCCTCGCCAACTTCGATGGCACGCCGCTCTACGAGCACAGCGATCCGCGCGAGGGCTACCACCCGGACTGGAACACGCTGATCTACAACTTCGGCCGCAACGAGGTGCGCAACTTCCTCGTCGGCAACGCGCTGTACTGGATCGAGCGTTTCGGCGTGGACGGCCTGCGGGTGGATGCCGTTGCTTCGCTGCTCTATCGCGATTATTCGCGCCGCGCGGGCGAGTGGATTCCGAACATCTACGGCGGCCGCGAGAACCTGGAAGCCATCGGCTTCCTGCGCCGCATGAACGAAGTGGTGGGCGAGCACGGCAAGGGCGCGATCACGCTAGCGGAAGAGTCCACCGCCTGGCCCGCCGTGTCGCGACCGCCTTACATGGGTGGCCTGGGCTTCCACTTCAAGTGGAACATGGGCTGGATGCACGACACGCTCAAGTACATCGAGCATGAGCCCATCCATCGCCGCTTCCATCACAACGAACTGACCTTCGGCCTGGTCTATGCCTTCGACGAGAACTTCGTGCTGCCGCTGTCGCACGACGAAGTGGTGCATGGCAAGGGCTCGCTGATCGCCAAGATGCCGGGCGACGGCTGGCAGAAGTTCGCCAACCTGCGGGTCTACTACGGCTTCATGTGGACCCACCCGGGCAAGAAGCTCCTCTTCATGGGTGGAGAGTTCGCCCAGGGGCGCGAGTGGAACCACGATCAGAGCCTCGACTGGCATCTGCTCGACCATGAGTGGCACCGTGGCGTGCAAGCGCTGGTGCGCGATCTCAACGCGGTCTACAAGCGCCTGCCGGCGCTCCACGAGCGCGATTGCGAAGGGCAGGGCTTCGGCTGGCTGGACCTGAACAACTCGGACTGGTCCGTTGTCGCCTACGCCCGGTATGGGCGCGACGAGAACGCGGTGGCGCTCGCGGTCTGCAACTTCACGCCGGAAGTGCGCGAGGTCTATCGCATGGGCGTGCCGCGTGCCGGCCGCTATCACGAAGTGCTCAATTCCGACGCCGCGATCTACGGCGGATCGAACGTGGGCAATGCGGGCAAGACGATCGAGGCGCAGGCGGTCCCCTGGAACGGCTACAGCCATTCGGTCGAGATCACGCTGCCGCCCTTGGCGACGCTCATCTTCGAGTACGAGGCCTGATGCTCCTGCCGAACGAACTGCGGACAGGACGCGCATGGCCTCTCGGGGCGAGCGTGGATGGCAAGGGCGTGAACTTCGCGCTCTTTTCCGCGCATGCGACCAAGGTCGAGCTGTGTCTCTTCAACCATGACGGCACGACCGAGGTCAAACGTCTGCAGCTGCCGGCGCGCACCGGGGACGTCTGGCATGGCTTCCTCGAAGGCGTCGAGGCGGGGCTCGTCTACGGCTATCGGGTGCATGGTCCGTATCAGCCGGAGCGCGGGCATCGCTTCAATCCGCACAAGCTGCTGCTGGACCCTTACGCCCGGGAGATCGTCGGCGAGTTCCGCTGGCGCGACGAACACTACGGCCACGAGATCGGCCATCCGGACGGTGCGGCTTCGTACTCCGAGACCGACAACGCGCGGCATGCGCTGAAGGGCAGGGTGGTGCTGGACCTGCCGGCCGCGGCGGACATGCGTCCGCGCGTCGCGCCCGAGCAGACGGTGATTTACGAAGCGCATGTGAAGGGCCTGACGATGCTGCATCCGTCGGTGCCCGATGAGCTTCGCGGCACCTACCTGGGTGTCAGCCATCCGGCGATGATCGAGCACTACCAGCGGCTTGGCATCACCACGATCGAGCTGCTGCCGGTGCAGTTTGGCGTGCCGGAACATTTCATCACCTCGCGCGAGCTCACCAACTACTGGAACTACAACCCGCTTGGCTACTTCGCGGTGGAACCGCGCTACTGGTCGCGCACGACGAGTTCACCGGTCGCCGAGTTCCGCCAGATGATGGATGCCCTGCATGACGCGGGCCTCGAAGTGCTCATTGACGTGGTCTACAACCACACGGCCGAAGCTGGCTCGAACGGCCCCACGCTGAGCTACCGCGGCATCGACCATGCGAGCTACTACCGCCTGCAGCCGAACGATCCCTCGCATTGCGAGAATCTGACCGGCTGCGGCAACACGCTCAACGTCGCGCATCCGCGCGTGACGCAGATGGTGCTGGACTCGCTGCGTTACTGGGTCACCAATTTCGGTGTCGACGGCTTCCGCTTCGACCTCGCGACGTCGATCGGCCGGCGTGCGCATGGCTTCGACACGGACGCGGCGTTTTTCGTGGCCTTCGAGCAGTGTCCGGTGCTCTCGACCGTGAAGCGCATCGCCGAACCCTGGGACCTGGGTTACGACGGCTACCGGCTCGGCCAGTTTCCCAGCGCCTGGATGGAGTGGAACGACAAGTACCGCGACACCGCGCGTGCGTACTGGCTGCACCGTTCGCGCAACCGCGGCGAATTCGCGCGCCGCATTACCGCATCCAGCGATGTCTTCCAGGGCTCGCATCGTGCGCCGCTCTGCAGCGTCAACTACCTGACCTCGCACGACGGCTTCACCTTGCAGGATCTCGTCTCCTACAACGATCGCCATAACCACGCCAATCGCGAAGACAACCGTGACGGCCATGGTCACAATCTGAGCTTCAACTGCGGCGAAGAAGGCGAGACCGAGAATCCTGCCGTGCTGGTGCTGCGCAAGCGGCTCAAGCGCGCGATGCTCGCGACGCTGTTGCTCTCACGCGGCACGCCGATGCTGCTCGCCGGCGACGAGATGGGGCGCACCCAGCAGGGCAACAACAACGCCTATTGCCAGGACAACGAGATCTCCTGGACCGACTGGAGCGAGCGCGATCCCGAGCTCGAGGAATTCGTCGCCGCGCTGATCCGCCTGCGCGGCGTGCATGGCGCCATGCCCAACAGCATGTGGGCACGCCGCACCGATCTCGGCGGCCCGCTCTACGACCTGGTCTGGTACGACCCGGCGGGCACGATCATGACCTCCGACCAATGGAACGACGCGCACGACCTGGCCCTCTGTGCGCTGTTCACGCCTGCGCGCGGCGTCAAGGGACCTCGCCTGGCGCTGCTGTTCAACCCGCAGGCGCAGAGCGTGGAGTTCCGCCTGCCGCTGCACGGCGCCTGGCAGCGCATCTACGACACGGACCTCGAGCGCCCCTTCACCCCTTCCACCATCAAGGACCGCTACCGCCTCCCCTACAGCGCGGTGGCAGCCCTCGTACTTCCATTGCCTGAAACCACGGTCGCCGGCGCCTACTGAGCGCCTCCCCTATAACAAGGACATTTCATGGTTTTCGATCGACGCACCAGCGGCATCCTGCTGCATCCCACTTCTTTGCCCGGCCCGAACGGGAGTGGTGACCTTGGTGCTGCCGCCTATCACTTCGTGGACTGGCTGGTCTCCGCCGGCCAGTCGCTGTGGCAGGTTCTGCCGCTGATGCCCATCGGTCCGGCGAATTCGCCGTACATGAGCAAGTCGGCTTTCGCCGGCAATCCGCTGCTGATCGATCTCGATGACCTGGTCCGTCGTGGCTGGCTGGCCCCGATCGCCGACAAGGAGCGTGTGGGCTTCGACGCGCACCGGGTGAACTTCGGCGCCGTCGTGCCGTTCCGCATCGGCAAGCTGCGGCAGGCCGCCGAAGGCTTCACCGCGAACGCCAGCGCGGACGACCACAAGACCTTCGCCTCGTATTGCGAAGCGGAAGCCAGCTGGCTCGACGACTATGCGCTTTTCATGGCACTGGACGAGCAGTTCGAAGGCCGTATCTGGACCGAATGGGATGCACCGCTCGCCAAGCGCCAGAAGACCGCGATCAACAAGGCGCGCAAGCAGCTCGCCGACCAGATCGTGTTCTGGCAGTTCGTGCAGTGGAATTTCGACCGTCAGTGGCGCTCGCTCAAGCAGTACGCGAACGAGCGCGGCGTGCAGCTGATCGGTGACCTGCCGATCTTCGTCGCGCACCACAGCGCGGACTGCTGGGCGCGTCCGGACATGTATCACCTCGACAGCCACTTCCAGCCGACCGTGGTCGCGGGCGTGCCGCCGGACTTCTTCTCCGCCACGGGCCAGCGCTGGGGCAATCCGCTGTACAACTGGAAGGCGATGGACGAAGACGGTTATGCCTGGTGGATCGAACGGGTGAAGCGCCAGCTGAGCCTTGCCGACATCATCCGCATCGACCACTTCCGCGGCTTCGCCGGCTACTGGGAGATCCCCGCGACCGAGCCGACCGCGATCGTCGGCCGCTGGGTCACCGGTCCGGGCAAGGCCCTGTTCGCGGCAATCGAGAAGGCGCTGGGCGTGCTGCCGATCATCGCGGAAGACCTGGGCGTGATCACTCCGGACGTGGTGGACCTGCGCGACAGCTTTGGCCTGCCGGGCATGCGCATCCTGGAGTTCGCCTTCGCTTCGGACAGCAACGACAAGTTCCTGCCGCACAACTACGTGCCGCGCACCATCGTCTACACCGGCACGCATGACAACGACACCGTCATCGGCTGGTGGGCGACCTGCACCGAGCGCGAACGTGCATTCGTGCGTCATTACTTCGCCACCGACGGCCACGACATCCACTGGACCTTCATCCGCGCCGCGGCGATGTCGGTTGCAGCGATGTCGATCTACCAGTTCCAGGACGTCCTGGGCCTCGACGGCTACCACCGCATGAACCGCCCGGGTTCGGTGGGCTGGTGGGAATGGCGCTTCAGCTGGGACTACGTCGGTTCCGAACCGGCGCGTCGCCTCTCTGAGTTGTGCGCGCTCTCCGGCCGTGCCGGACAGGATCGCATGCCGCATCTGCCGGAATGGCCTGCGGACGTGGTTCGCCCGTGATGACGTGAGCCGCATCGTTGCGGCTGGATCGACCAAGAAAACGCCCGCACAAGCGGGCGTTTTCGTTTGCGGCGTCATTCGCGCTCGTGGTCCGCTTACGCCTGCTATCCGGCCGCGCTTGCCCTCAATTGCCAACAAGCCCCAGTAGCACCCGAAGTCTGTAGTCCAGCACTTCCGTGCATGGCTGGCTGCCAGGCCGTACTCCTACCATCCGCCCCCGATTGCGTCGCGTGACGCGATCGGCGATGGCGAATGCGCATTGCTTTTCCGCGCTCCTGCCGCGCCCTCACACCAAGGAAGCAGGAGACCGAGAACAATGAAGCACTCGACGACGAAGAGCGCGACAAGCGCGATGAGCGTGCTCGCCCTATGCCTGGCACTGGGGGCATGCGGTGGCACCAAGGACGGCGGCGCCGACACCACTGCGAAGCAGGAACCGGCGACACCCGCGCCGATGGCCGCCTCGGTGGTCGGCCTGTCGGGCGATCTGTCCGCCCATGACCCGAGCCTCATCAAGGCCGGAAACAGCTACTGCGTTTTCTCTACGGGCAACGAGAACGTCAGCAACCCGGAAGGCGTGCGCATCCTGCGCTCCAGCGGCGGCCTGAATGGCAACTGGAGCTTCCAGGGGAACATCCCCGCGCCGCAGTGGGCGAAGAGCAACTACGGCATCCGCAACATCTGGGCACCGGACGTGAACTTCAACGCGGCGGACGGCAAGTGGTACATGTACTACGCCGCCTCGCAGTTCGGCACCAAGAACTCCGCGATCGGCGTGGCCACGAGTACCGACCCGTGCTCGCCTAGCAGCTGGACCGATCTGGGCCCGATCCTGAGCTCGGGTGCGAACACCGACTTCAACGCGATCGATCCCGCCTTCTTCGATGACGGCGCCAACGGTCGCTGGATGGCCTGGGGCTCCTTCTTCGGCGGACTCAAGCTGCAGAAGATGAACGGGATGACGGGCTTTACGGGGCCGATCACGACCATCGCCTCGCGCCCCACTGTCAGCGGCAATCCGAACGAGGCGCCCACCATTTTCAAGCGCGGTGCCTACTACTACCTGCTGGTCTCCTGGGACGGCTGCTGCAACGGGGTGAACAGCACCTACAAGGTCGCGATGGGCCGCGCGACGAGCATCACGGGTCCCTACCTCGACAAGAATGGCGTGCGTATGGACCAGGGCGGCGGCACGATCCTGCTCAATCGTCGTGCGAACAAGATCGGGCAGGGCGGTCAGGACATCTACATCGAGGGAAGCAACTACTACATGGTCCATCACTACTACGACGGCAACGACAGTGGCCGCTGGAAGATGGACGTGAAGTTGCTCGAATGGAACACCAACTGGCCCTACACCAGCGAGGCGACCGCGGGCTACGCCATCGCCCCGAACGCTTCGTACCGCCTGGTGAATCAGTCGAGCAACCTGTGCCTCGACATCGAGAACGGTGTGGCCAGCCCGGATTCGCAGATCCGCCAATGGCAATGCAACGGTCTTGCAGCGCAGAACTTCCGGCTCGAACCGATGAGTGACGGCTTCTACCGGCTGCGCAGCATGATCGGCAACCAGGACCTGTGCCTGGACATCGCCAACGGCAGCGCGACGCCGGGTACGGATGTGCGGCTGTGGAGCTGCAACAGCCTCTTCGCGCAGAACTGGCATCTGGAAGACATGGGCAACGGCTTCCATCGGCTGATCGGCGAACAGTCCTTGCTCGCGCTCGACAACGTCAATGGCAATACCAACTGGGGTAACGAGATCCGCACCTGGTCCATCAATGGCTATGCGCCGCAGAACTGGCGGCTGGAGCGGATGAACTGAGCCGCCGACGGCTCGCCTGGACGCACTCGCGCTCCGGGCGAGCCGGTGCCGATGGCGTTCAGGCTCTGGCGCGCAGGGCAGGGTCTTGCCGATAGAAGCGCCGCAGTTGCTCGTAGACCGCCGGGTACTCGTCTATAAGCAGTTCCGGATCGACGAAAAAGACCTCCGAGAGCACTGCGAAGAACTCGGCCGGCGCCTCGCCGGCATACGGATCGATGTCGGTCTCCTCACCGGCATCCAGGCGGTCGCAGAAGTCTTCATAGGCCTCGCCGAACGCGGCGTCCCATTCTTCAATCGACATATCGCCATGCAGGGGCGGGCAGCCATCGGCCTCGCCCGAGAGCATGTCGAGCTTGTGCGCGAACTCGTGAATGACGACGTTCGCGCCTTCATAGTCGTCCCTGTCCTCGAACCAGGAGATCAGCACCGGGCCGCCTTCCATCGCCGCGCCCAGCGCTGGTTCGCCATACTCGTGAACGACGCCGATGTCGTCCGTCTCGCTGCGCGGGATCACGAAGTCGCCGGGATAGACCACGATGCCGATCCATCCCGCGTAGGCGTCCAAGCCCAACTCCAGGACCGGAAGGCAGGCCTGCAGCGCGATCGAGAGCCGCATCGCGGTACTGACCTCCAGGCCGTGCGCGCCGGCGAATTCCTTGCGCTGCAGGAAGGTCAGCGCCATGACGCGTAGCCGTTCGCGTGCAGCCGGGTCGAGTCGGTCGAGGAAGTCCAGGCCAGCCTCCGCCGGTGTCCAGTCGACCTCCGGGATCGGCGTGGTTTCGGGTTCGGAGGAGAGCCAACGCTTGAGCCAGTTCATCGGAACAGTCTAGCGCGGCGCGTGGGATAATCCGCCCCATGGTCCAAGTCACACACGCACTCGATTCCGCGGCCGAAGCCATGCCCACGGTGGCGCAACTCGCCGAGGGTCTGGGCGAGGATGCGCACCCGGTCATCCAGGCGGCGCTCGATTTCGCGGTGCCGCTCTACGGCGATCGCCTGCTCGGCACCGGCGAGCCGGTCACCCGCCACGCGATGGGCATGGCCTTGATCGCCGTCTCGCTGCGGCTCGACCTGGAGACGCGCCTCGCCGCGATCCTCTTTGACGTGGCCGACTGTCTCGATGAGGACGAAGCCTTCGAACAGGTGGAGCAGCGCTTCGGGCGTCAGGCCCAGCGCCTCGTGGTGGGCCTGCATCGCCTGCACAGCCTGCGCATGGTCACGCGCAAGGCGGCCGAGTCCGAGATCCCCGAGGTGCGCGCGCAGACCGAAGTGCTGCGCAAGATGGTGTTGGCGATGGTGGAGGATCTGCGGGTCGTCATGCTGCGCCTTGCGAGCCGCGTGCAGACCCTGCGCTTCCTCACCGAGAACGAAGGCAACGAACGCGACGCGATCGCGCGCGAGAGCATGGACCTCTACGCGCCGCTCGCGAACCGGCTCGGCATCTGGCAACTGAAGTGGGAGCTGGAGGATTTGTCCTTCCGCTTCCTGGAGCCGCAGACCTACAAGCGCATCGCCAAGATGCTGGACGAGCGCCGTGTCGAGCGCGAGGCCTTCATCACGGAGGCGGTCGAACGCCTGCGTTCCGACCTGGCGGCGGCGGGTGTCGAGGCCGAGGTCTATGGCCGGCCCAAGCACATCTACAGCATCTACAACAAGATGCGCGCCAAGAGCCTGGACTTCTCCCAGGTCTATGACGTGCGCGCGCTGCGGGTGCTGGTGAAGGACATGCGCGACTGCTACACCGCGCTGGGTATCGTGCACAGCCTCTGGCAGCCGATCCCGGGCGAGTACGACGACTACATCTCCAAGCCCAAGGGCAACAACTACCAGAGTCTTCACACCGCCGTACGTGCCGCCGATGGTCGCGCACTGGAGGTGCAGATCCGCACGCACAAGATGCACCGCCATGCCGAACTCGGCGTGGCTGCGCACTGGCGCTACAAGGAAGGTGCGGACACGGCCGGCGGCAAGTACGACGAGAAGATCGCGCTGCTGCGCCAGCTCCTCTCGTGGCGCGACGAAATCACCGATTCCGCACAGTGGGAGTCGCACTTCAAGCGTGCCTCGCTGGACGACACCATTTATGTGATGACGCCGCTCGGTCGGGTGATCGATCTCCCGCAAGGCGCGACGCCGATCGACTTCGCCTACCGGGTGCACAGCGACCTCGGTCACCGTTGCCGCGGCGCCAAGGTGAACGGGCAGATGGTGTCGCTCAACACGGCGCTGGAGAACGGCCAGGTTGTCGAGATCATCGCGGCGAAGCAGGGCGGTCCCTCGCGCGATTGGCTCAATCCGCAGCTCGGCTACCTCACCACCTCCAATGCGCGCGCCAAGGTCCGCCGCTGGTTCCTGCTGCAGGAAGAAGCGGAGACGCTCGCGCAAGGCCGCGCCATCGTGCTGCGCGAACTGCAGCGCGAGAACCAGGCGCATTCGAGCATCGACGAGCTCGCGAACCGGCTGGGTTATCGCAACACGGATTCCTTCCTCATCGCCACCGGACGCGGCGATGTCGGCACGCGCCAGATCCAGGTGGCACTGCACGGCAGCGACATCGTCGAGCCGGTGCCCGACCTCGTCGTGGGCCGCAGTCGCGCCAACCGCAAGGACGACAAGATACTGATCGTCGGCGTCGGTCGACTGCTGACGACGCTCGCCAAGTGCTGCAAGCCGGCGCCGCCGGATCCGATCCGCGGCTTCGTCACGCGCGGCAAGGGCGTCTCTATCCACCGCGCCGACTGTCGCGACTTCCAGCACGTCGCGCTACGTCATCCTGAACGCGTGGTGGCGGCGGAGTGGGGTGAGGCGCAACAGGCCGAGGAGGCGCGTTCGGATGTCTATCCGATCGATATCGCCGTCGAAGCCGGCGACCGCCAGGGCCTGCTGCGCGACATCTCGGAAATCCTCTCGCGCGAAAAGCTCAATGTCATCGCGGTCAACACGATGTCCAAGAGTGGTCGCGCCTTCATGAAGTTCACCGTTGAAGTCCGCAACGCCTCCCAGGTGCAGCGCGCGGTGAATCTGATCGGCGAACTCTCCGGTGTGGAGAAGGCGCGGCGCGCCTGAGGGGCTAAAGCTCCCCGGCCCCGTTGCATGACTGTGACGGACCGCCGCGCCGCCGTCGCTTCCTGCATGCGAGCATCCGTTTAATGCAATTTGCATGAAACGGATGCTCCGTTAAAAGAGGCCGCGGCAAGGAATGTGAGGAGCCATCCAGAGCTCTCCGCATTTCGAGAATGCTGCATCGGTATCGCGCGAGAGCCGAGTGGGCAACGCGATCGTACGCGCTCTCATGAACGGACTCCCCTTCGGTATCGGCGGCTGGCCGCCGTCGCCTGTCCGCTTCACAAAGAGAGTTCAATCGATGAAAGCCCTTCGCATCATCCGTTATGTCTTCACCCTTGTCGGCCTGGTCCTGTTGATCGGTGCGGCGGTCAGCTGGAACTCGACCCGGCAGTTCATCGCGCAAGCCGTGGAGGTGCAAGGGACGGTGATTGCGCTGGAGGAATCCCGCTCCAGCGACTCCTACGTCTATCACCCCGTGGTCGCCTTCGTGGACCGGCAAGGTACGGCACGCGAGTTCCGCTCCTCCGTCGGTAGCAATCCGCCCAGCTACGCGGAGGGGGAGGGCGTGGAAGTCCTCTATCTGCCTTCGGACCCGCAAACCGCACGTATTCACGGTACGAGCTCGCTGTGGTTGGGCAGTATCGTGCTGGGCGGCCTGGGGGCGGTGTTCTTCCTGATCGGTGCCATCTGCTTCTACGTCGTGCACGCCAACGCCCGCAAGCGCGCAAGCCTGATGAAGCATGGGCGTCGCGTCGAAGCTCAGGTCCAGGATGTGATCGTCAACGAGAGCCTCAGCGCCAACGGTCGCAGCCCTTTCCAGATCGTCACCCAATGGCTGGATCCCGAGACCGGCCTGTTGCACATCTTCAAGAGCGAGAACATCTGGTTCGACCCGAGCACCTACATCGAGACGGAGAAGATCGGTGTGTTCGTTGACCGTGCCAATCCGAAGCGTTACGTCGTCGATACGTCCTTCTTGCCGAAGCTGGCTTGAGCTTGACCCGGCTTGCAGGTTCCCCTGGCGGGACGGCCGCATTGATGTCTTTGAGGGCTCGGTGCGGTTAGGGGCAAGCCGAGCCCAAACAGATCGCCAGCTGCGTTCAGCGCTACGGTGGCTTCGGCGCGCGAGCGCCTAACGCGCCAGCGCGCCCGCCAGGCTCTCGAGTTCCGCCGTCGCGCGTGCGATCAGCGCGAGTTGCCGGATGACGCGTCGTTCCGCGGGCGGGGCGTCGGACGGAATGGCTTCCAGCGCGGGCAGCCCGTCCGATCCGCCCGCTGAGGGCGTGGGCGTCGTACGACGCGAGAGTGCATCGGCGAGGGCGCTAATGCGGTGTTCGATGTCCCGGCGGGCTGCCTCGACCATTGGCCCGCGCGTCCAGGCCTGAACCTGCTCCCGATGTGCGCCGAGCGCCGATACATAGCCCAGCAGTGCCTGACTCGCGCAGAGGAAGCGGAAGGCGAGCTCGGACGAGATCTGGTGGCGGTCCGGTTCGGCCAGCATCGCGGAGATGGTGCTTGAGAGCTCGGCGTCCGCGTTGTGCGCGTCGCGTCGCGCGATGCGGTAGGGCAGGTCATCGTGCTTGCCGTTGCGGTACTGGTCGAGGATGCGGGCGAGATAGAAGTCGCTGCGCAGCAGGGCCTGCGCCATCACCTGGTGCAGGCGTTGCCCCTGCCAGTCGGGCAGCACGAAGGCGACGGCCGCGCCGGCGATTGCCGCCCCCAGCACGGTGTCGACCAGTCGCGGCAGGATCAGCGCATAGCCGCTGCCGGTCTGGTTGAAGCACACGAGGACCAGCACGGTGATGCACGCCGTCGCGATCAGGTAGCGGTCGTTGCGCAACGCGAAGAAGGCAACGCCGGTCGCGATCGCCAGCGCGAGCTGCGCCCAGGCCTGCGGGAAGGCGCTGATGAAGAGCCAGGCGACCACGAGGCCGAGCACCGTGCCGCCAATGCGCTGGCCCATGCGACGCCAGGTCGCGTGGTAACTCGGTTGGCACACGAAGAGCGTGGTCATCAAAACCCAGTAACCCTGCTCCAGCGAAAAGAGGTGCAGCAGTCCGTAGCCCACCGCGAGTGCGAGCGAGAGGCGGATCGCGTAGCGGAAGCGGCTGGAGCGGAGCGTGAGCTCGGCGCGAATGCGGCCCGCCATCTCACGGAGCGTATGCGGATTGGCGTCGCGCAAGCTGCTGTCGGCTTCGACTTCCAGGGCGTCCGGATTGTCCGCGCCGGCAAGTTGGCGTTCGATGGTGGTGATATTGCGGATCAGGTCGGTGAGCGCGTCGAGCAGATCCTTCCAGGCAGGCTCCGGATGCGCCTGGACATAGGCCTGCGCCGCGGCGACCTCGTCCAGCGCCTGCAGCTCGCGCTCGCCGTATTCGAAGGCCTGCCGGCGCTGGATGGCGGCAGCGAGCCGGGTGCAAGCACGCGCCTGCAGATGCATCAGGCGACTGATCCGGAACAGTACGTCGCTGCGCGCGAAGGCGCTGGTGAGCGCCTGGTAGGGATGGTGCGAAGAACTCGCCCGCTCGTGGATGTCCTGTGCGAGGAAATACCACTTCAGGTAGCGCGACTGTGTTTGTGACTGGCGACGTTCCTGCACCCACACGATCAGGATCTGGCGGGCGCGGTTGAGCTCCTTCACCACCTTGGCGTTCTGGTCCGCCAGCGCGAGACGCAGCGCCTTCTCGTCGCGCTCGGCGACCGGCGTCAGCAGTTCCGCCTTGAGCGCCAGGTATTCGGCGAGCGCGTCAAACACATGGGCCAGTACCTGCCGCGCGGCGCGCGTGGAGAAGATCGCCGCGGCGACCAGGCTCAAGAGCCCGTACCAGGCGGCCCCGCCAAGAAGCAAGGCAGGCCGCAGCCAGAGTGCGTCGCCGGCAAGCGTGTTGCCCGCGCCCAGCATCGTGTAGACAGCGAGGATCACAGAGGCTGTGGCGATGGTCGCGTAACGCTCGCCTGCGGCACCCAACATCACGAAGAGGAAAGTCGAGCCAGTGAGCCCGATGACGAAGAGCCAGGGATAGGGGAAGAGCAGCTCAACCGAAAAGGCTGCTATCGCGAAGCAGGCCAGCATCATCAGCAGCGCCTTGATCCGACCAGGCACGCGGTCCTCGGTCTCGGCCAGCGCGCTGGCGATGACGCCGAGGATGATCCCGATCATCCAGTGCTCGCGATCCATCCAGACGCAGAGGCCGACGATGCCGCTGAGCGCGATCGCCACTTTGGCGCCATCGATGGCCTTGTCGTGGATCCAGAGTCGACCGGAGGCGGTGAGCGAAGAGAGCATGCGGGCAGCGGAGTGTGACGGGCCACTGCGATTATCGCCGCACTGGCGCTGGGGCCTGTTGCTTTGGCGCAGGGGTGGGGTGGAGACGGGGCGGAGGTGAGGGCGGAGGTGAGGGCGGAGGCGAGGACGGAGGCGAGGACGGAGGCGAGGACGGAGGCGAGGGCGCGCCGGGGTGTTGCATTCTGCCTTGTACGCGTCAGCGACCGGCGCCTAGCCTTTCCCCATCGTCTTGCCCGGGAGACGGACATGGAACGGCTGATGACATTCCTCCTCGCGGTACCTGCACCGCTATGGGGGCTGACAGGCGCGATTGTGGGCGCAGGCGCCGCGCTGATCGCCGCGACGATCGCCAACCGGGGCAGCACCGAGCGCCTGCGACTGCAGCTCGCGCATGACGTGACGGAGCGTACTCAGCAACGACAGGCGGACCTGCGCAAGGAGGTCTATCTCGATGTTGCCGCGCACCTGATGAAAGCCAATGCCTTGCTCGGCTCGCTCGCCTTGATCGATGTCGCGAAGCGGCCGCCGCTGGATGAACTCAATGGCGTGCTGGTGAGTGCGATGCGCGTGCAGATGGTGAGCTCGGCGACCACCGCTTCGGCGGCCGGAACGCTACTGACCTGCTTCGAAGCGACGGTGCGTTCGCTGCTGGAGAGCGCTGCGCCCGCGCAAAAGAAGCGGGTGGAGGCCGAGATCGCGCGAGAGCATTTCAGGGGCTGCGATGTCGAGACGCGACGCATCCTTTCGGAGATCGCGCTCATCGACGAGAGCGGCGCGGAGAACGAGCCCATGCGCCTCGCCAAGCACCGCTCCTATGGTGCCGCGCGTGACCGCCAGAGCCTGGCGGAGGCGCAACTCGTTGCACGCGAGACCGAGCTGCTGGCTCTGCAACAGCAATACGCACGGGAGTACCTGCCGCATTTCGAGGCTTTCGGAAAAGCCATGAGCGGGCTGATCAGCGCGATGCGCGCCGAGCTCGGTATGCCCCTGGGCATGAGCAGCCCCGCTGCGGAGAACGCGCGCTGGAAACAGGCGGGCAGCGAGCTCGGCGAATTCGTGGAAACGGTGGGCCGTCGCTGAGGCTGGCACCGCGTATCGGCCTCACCAAAGTAAAAGCCCCCGCCAGGGCGGGGGCTTTTACTGGAGGCCGGTCAGCTTCAGACGGTCACGCCGTCGGCCACTTCCTTGTACTCCGAGATCTGGTCGAAGTTCATGTAGCGATAGACCTTGCCGGCATCGGCGTTGATGACGCCCATGTCTGCGTGGTACTCCGCCACGGTCGGGATGCGACCGAGCTTCGAGCAGATGGCTGCAAGTTCCGCCGAGCCGAGGAACACGTTGGTGTTCTTGCCCAGGCGGTTCGGGAAGTTGCGGGTGGACGTCGACATGACAGTCGCGCCTTCACGCACCTGCGCCTGGTTGCCCATGCACAGCGAACAACCCGGCATCTCGGTACGCGCGCCCGCAGTACCGAAGACGCCGTAGTGGCCTTCCTTGGTCAGCTCGGAAGCGTCCATCTTGGTCGGCGGCGCCACCCACAGTTTCACCGGGATGTCGCGCTTGCCTTCGAGCAGCTTGGAGGCTGCACGGAAGTGACCGATGTTGGTCATGCAGGAGCCGATGAACACTTCGTCGATCGGGGTGTTGACCACGTCCGACAGGAACTTGGCGTCGTCCGGATCGTTCGGGCAGCAGACGATCGGTTCCTTGATGTCGGCCAGGTCGATCTCGATGACGTGCGCGTATTCGGCGCTCGCATCCGGAGCCAGCAGCTCGCCGTTGGCAATCCAGTCTTCCATCTTCTGGATGCGGCGCTCAAGCGTGCGCTTGTCGGCGTAGCCGTCGGCGATCATGTTCTTGAGCAGCACGATGTTCGAGCGCATGTACTCGACGATCGGCTCCTTGTTCAGGCGGATCGTGCAACCGGCGGCCGAACGCTCGGCGGAAGCGTCGGAGAGTTCGAAGGCTTGCTCGACCTTGAGGTCGGGCAGGCCTTCGATTTCAAGGATGCGACCGGAGAACTCGTTGATCTTGCCCGCCTTGGCTACCGTCAGCAGGCCTTGCTTGATGGCGTACAGCGGGATCGCGTGCACCAGGTCGCGCAGGGTGATGCCGGGCTGCATCTCGCCCTTGAAGCGCACCAGCACCGATTCCGGCATGTCCAGCGGCATCACGCCGGTGGCGGCGGCGAAGGCGACCAGACCGGAGCCGGCCGGGAAGCTGATGCCAACCGGGAAGCGGGTGTGCGAGTCACCGCCGGTGCCGACGGTGTCGGGCAGCAGCATGCGGTTGAGCCAGGAGTGGATCACGCCGTCACCCGGACGCAGGGCGATGCCGCCGCGGTTGCTGATGAACTTGGGCAGCTCGCGGTGCGTCTTGACGTCGACCGGCTTCGGATAGGCGGCGGTGTGGCAGAAGGACTGCATCACCAGGTCAGCGGAGAAGCCGAGGCAGGCGAGATCCTTGAGTTCGTCGCGGGTCATCGGGCCGGTGGTGTCCTGGGAGCCGACCGAGGTCATCTTCGGTTCGCAGTAGGTGCCGGGGCGCACGCCCTGGCCCTCGGGCAGGCCAACGGCGCGGCCGACCATCTTCTGGGCCAGCGTGAAACCCTTGCCCGAATCGGCGGGGTCTTGCGGCAGGCGGAACAGCTTGGAGGCGGGCAGGCCGAGGAATTCACGCGCCTTGGCGGTGAGGCTGCGGCCGATGATCAGGTTGATCCGGCCACCAGCGCGTACTTCGTCGAGCAGCACCAAAGTTTTGAGCTGCGATTCGGCGATGACGGCGCCGTTCTTGGTCGCGGTGATCTTGCCGCTGGCGTGGTCAACCTTCAGCTCGATCTCGTCGCCCAGGTCCATCTTGGAGACGTCGATCTCGACCGGCAGTGCGCCTGCATCTTCCTGGGTGTTGAAGAAGATGGGGGCGATCTTGCCGCCCAGGCACACGCCGCCGAACTTCTTGTTCGGGACGAAGGGGATGTCTTCGCCGGTCCACCACAGCACAGAGTTCGTCGCGGACTTGCGCGAGGAGCCAGTGCCGACCACGTCACCCACGTAGGCGACGGGGTTGCCCTTGGCGGCGAGGTCCTGAATCAGCTTGATCGGGCCGCGCTTGCCGTCTTCTTCCGGCTTGAACGGCGCATCAGCACGCGTGTTCTTGAGCATCGCGAGACCATGCAGCGGGATGTCCGGACGGCTCCAGGCGTCGGGCGCCGGGGAGAGGTCGTCGGTGTTGGTTTCGCCCGGCACCTTGAAGACCGTCAGCTTCATGCTGGCGGGGACTTCGGGGCGCGAGGTGAACCACTCGGCGTCGGCCCAGCTCTGCACCACTTCCTTGGCCTGGGAGTTGCCGGCCTTGGCCTTCTCGGCCACGTCGTGGAAGTAGTCGAACATCAGCAGCGTCTTCTTCAGACCGGCTGCCGCGATCGAGGCGAGTGCGGCGTCGTCGAGCAGGTCGATCAGCGGCTTCACGTTGTAGCCGCCCACCATCGTGCCCAGCAGTTCGGTGGCCTTGGCCTTGTCGATCAGCGGGGAAGCCACGTCGCCGTGCGCGACTGCGGCGAGGAAGGAGGCCTTCACCTTGGCGGCATCGTCCACACCCGGCGGAACGCGGTGGGTGATCAGTTCGACCAGGAATTCGCCTTCGCCGGCGGGCGGGTTCTTGATCAGTTCGATCAGGTCGGCGGTTTGCTTCGCATCCAGCGCCAGGGGCGGAATGCCCAGCGCGGCGCGCTCGGCGACGTGTTGGCGATACGCTTCAAGCACGGTCAGGTCCTCCAAGGACGGGCATTTCTTGCCCGAGGGAAAATTCAGGTGAGAAGCAGGGCTCTGGCGCGAAGCAAGAGCTCTGCCACGGAAAACGAAGGTGGAACGCGGGAGGCCGGCACTCACGGCGTCGGCCCCGGGGCCGCGAAGAAGCGACGACTGGCTTCCTCGGGAATGTCCATGCCGGTGCTGCGTGCGCGCAGCAGCAGGTTCCAGTAGTGGCGGAAGGAGCCGCGGTCATGCAGGCGTGCGCCGACGCGGATCGGCCCCCAGTCGGCTCGTTGCGCCTGCACGAGGATGGCGCATGCGGCTTCGACTTCGCCCGCGGCCGGGCGCATGCCCTCGAGGATCGGCTCGATCTGCGCGGGATGGATGCTCCACATACGCAGGTAGCCGAGGCTCTGGCGCGCACGACGTGCGTCTTCGCGCGGGACTGATACACTGTCGAGCACGGTCGTCACGTTGTGCGTGGGCACCAAGCCGTAGGCGTGGGCTGCAGCGGCGACTTCGCATTTGGCACGCACCACCAGCGGATGCTCGAACTGTCCGGGGGACTCGATCGCCGAGGCGGGAATCGCACCCTGGTGCTCGGAGACGAAATCCATCAGGCCAAAGTCCAGCGACTGCACGCCCGGGAGGGCGGCGATCTGCCACACATCGCGCAGGGCGCCATGCGTTTCGATCAGCGCGTGCAGTGGAATCGGCTGGCGGATGTCGTGGATGGCTTCCTCGGCGCGCAGCGCCTGCAGCACTTCGGCTACGTCGTTGACATTGCGCGGCTTGGGAAGCGTCAGGTAGGCGAGCCGCTTGCCTGCACCCGCGAGGATGATGCGCAGGTCCTCACGCCAGTGCGGATGCGTGACGTCGTGGATGCGCGCGCCGACACGGCCGAAACGGTTGTCGTCCCCGGCGAGCATGCCCGCGACGAGCTCCGCATGTTCACGCTCGCGGCCGGCCACGGCGCCATCCTCGCAGTCGAGGGTAATGTCGAAGACGGGGCCGAGGTCCTGCTGCAGCGCGAGCGACTTGCGCATCAGCTTTTCGCTGCCGCAGTAGTGGTCCACCGCGGGAATCACCGGCAGCGCGTGGCTGCCGGCAAACAGCACGGCGTTCGGATGGAGGAGGGCGGAGTGGGTGCTCATGGGCGCTTGCTCACGGAACGCTCTCGCTTTCCTCCCTTGCCGATCAGCCCAGCAGGTCCTGGACGCCAGCGCGCTCTTCTTCGAGTTCCTTGAGCGTGAGGTTCATCTTCTCGCGCGAGAACTCGTCGATCTCCAGGCCTTCCACCAACTTGTATTCACCATTGTTGGTGATGACGGGGAAGCCGTAGATCATGCCGGCGGGGATGCCGTAGGAGCCGTCGGACTCGATGCCCATGGTGACCCACTCGCCATTGGAACCGAGGAACCAGTCGCGCATGTGGTCGATGGCGGCATTGGCGGCCGAGGCGGCGGAAGACAGGCCGCGCGCCTCAATGATCGCGGCGCCACGCTTGCCGACGGTGGGCAACAGCGTGTCGCGGTTCCAGGCTTCGTCGTTGATCAGGTTCTTGACCTTGTCGCCATTGGAGGTGACGAAGCGGTAGTCGGCGTACATGGTCGGCGAGTGGTTGCCCCAGACGACCAGGCTCTTGAGCGAGGCGACCGTGCGGCCGGCCTTGTTGGCGAGCTGCGAGAGCGCACGGTTGTGGTCCAGGCGCAGCATCGCGGTGAAGTTCTTCGAGGGCACGCGGCCGAACTTCTTCGCGCTTTCCTTGGCGATATAGGCGTTGGTGTTGCAGGGGTTGCCCACCACCAGCACGCGGCAGCTCGGGTCGGCGTACTGGCCGATGGCGGCGCCCTGCACGGTGAAGATCTTGGCGTTTTCGGCGAGCAGGTCCTTGCGTTCCATGCCCGGACCACGCGGACGGGCGCCAACCAGCAGGGCAGCCTGGGCGTCCTTGAACGCGACGGCGGGATCATCGGTGGCGATCATGCCGGCGAGCAGCGGGAAGGCACAGTCTTCCAGCTCCATCATCACGCCCTTGAGCGCCTTTTGCGCTTGCGGCAGGTCCAGCAGTTGCAGGATGACCGGCTGATCCTTGCCCAGCATTTCGCCGCTGGCGATACGGAAGAGCAGGGCGTAACCGATCTGGCCGGCAGCGCCGGTGACGGTGACACGAATGGGAGCTTTGGCCATTTCTGAGTCCTTTATCTATCCTGATCTAGAGCTGCCTGTTGGGAAGAGCAGCGCGGGGTAGGCGCGTCGGGCGGATCCGCCGATGCATGTCCGGGCGGTAGAGTAGGCCAATCGCCCGCGCCTGTCAAAAGATGTCTAATGTCTTATATAAGACAGATGACGCATTATAGACACCCTGCTTTTTCTGTGCTGAAATGCATGGATGGCATTCGAATCGCCGACTTTCAGTCCGCTTTACCGTCAGATCAAGAGCCTGATGTTGCAGGCACTTGAGTCGGGTGAGTGGCGTCCTGGCCAGATGATTCCCAGCGAGCAGGAGCTCGCTGTGCGTTTCCAGGTGAGCCAGGGCACCGTCCGTAAGGCGATCGACGAAATGGCGGCCGACAACCTCCTGTTACGTCGCCAAGGCAAGGGTACCTTCGTTGCCTCGCATGCCGACCCGCGCGCACTGTTCCGTTTCCTGCGCCTGACCCCGATCAATGGCGAAATCGTGCCGCTCCAGAGCGATCCCCTCGATTGCTGGCGTGCCAAAGCCGGACAGGAAGCTTCGCGGAACCTTGCGATCGAACCGGGCTCTCCGATCATCATCGTACGTCGCGTGCTCAAGCATGAGACCAAGCCGATCCTGGTCGACGAAATCTATCTGCCCGGCGACACCTTCCAGGGCTTGAACATCGAGATGCTCAAGGATTGGCGCGGCTCGATCTACGGTCTCTTCGAGAGCCGCTTCGCCGTGCGCATGCTGAGTGCCCGCGAAAAAATCCGCGCCGTTGCGGCAGACCGTAACGTGGCCGAAACCCTTGGTGTGGCAGAAGGTTCGCCGCTGCTGTCGGTGGAGCGCGTGGCCTTCACCTACGGCGACAAGCCGGTGGAGTGGCGGCGCGGCCTCTATTCGACCGCCGAGCATTACTACCTGAACGAATTGAGCTGAAGAATCGGGCGGCGCGTTCGGGCGTCGCCAGAAGAAAGGTACGACCCCCATGAGCGACGCAATAGCCAAGAAGCCCAGGCCCAAGCATCTGAACCTGATGGTGATCCGCCAGCCGCTGCCGGCGATCGTCTCGATTCTTCACCGTGTGAGCGGGGCAGGGCTCTTCCTGCTGTTGCCCGTGCTGCTGTGGCTCTTCTCCGCCAGCCTCAACGATCCCTATCGCGCTGCGCAGGTTTTCGCCAATCCGCTGGTTAAGCTGGTGCTCTTCGGCCTGCTGTGGGCCTTCCTGCACCACTTCTGCGCGGGTATCCGCTTCCTGCTGCTGGATGTGCACAAGGGCCTCGAGTTGCCCAAGGCACGTGCGAGCGCCTGGGCAGTGCTGGCCGTGAGCCTGCTGCTGACCGTGATCATCGGCGCCAAGCTCTTCCTGGGCTGAGCCACGACAAGAACACGAGGACTCCAAGAGATGAATAACCGAATCGTCGTCGGCGCGCACTACGGCCTGCGCGACTGGCTCGCCCAGCGCGTCACCGCCTGTGTCATGGCGCTCTACACCGTGCTGCTCTTCGTCGAAGTGCTGCTGATGCCCGAATACACGGCGCTGGCCTGGCGCTCGCTGTTCTCCGGCGGCTTCATGAAGTTCGCCACCTTCCTCTTCTGGCTCGCGCTCTTCTATCACGCATGGATTGGCGTGCGCGACATCTTCATGGATTACATCAAGCCGGTCGGCGTGCGTCTCGCACTGCACTGCGTGGTGGTTTTCGTCCTCATCGGTTATGCGGGCTGGGCGGCCCAGATTATTTGGAGGCTCTAAGTGAAAGTCGCCAAGCGTACTTTTGACGCAGTGATCGTCGGTGCTGGCGGCGCCGGCATGCGTGCCGCGATCCAGCTGGCGGAAGCCGGTCTGAAGACGGCAGTGCTGTCCAAGGTGTTCCCGACGCGTTCGCACACCGTGGCCGCGCAGGGCGGCGTGTCCGCCTCGCTGGGCAATTCGGAGCCCGATCACTGGCACTGGCACATGTACGACACCGTGAAGGGGTCGGACTGGCTGGGCGACCAGGACGCCATCGAATTCATGTGTCGCCAGGCTCCGCAGGTGGTGGTTGAGCTCGAACACTACGGCATGCCTTTCGATCGTCTCGACAACGGCAAGATCTATCAGCGCCCGTTCGGCGGGCATATGTCGAACTTCGGCGACAAGCCGGTGCGCCGGGCCTGTGCGGCCGCTGACCGTACCGGTCACGCAATGCTGCACGCGCTCTACCAGCGCAACGTGCGCGCCAACACCCAGTTCTTCGTCGAGTGGATGGCACTGGATCTGCTGCGCGCACCGGACGGCCGCGTGCTGGGCGTGATCGCGCTTGAGATGGAGACCTCGGAGATCGTCGTCTTCCAGGCCAAGGCCACGCTCTTCGCCACGGGTGGTGCCGGTCGCATCTACGCCTCTTCGACCAACGCCTTCATCAACACCGGCGACGGCCTGGGCATGGCGGCGCGCGCGGGCATTCCGCTGGAAGACATGGAGTTCTGGCAGTTCCACCCCACCGGCGTGGCGGGCGCGGGCGTGCTGATCACCGAAGGCGTGCGTGGTGAAGGCGGCATCCTGCGCAACAACGCGGGCGAGCGCTTCATGGAACGCTATGCGCCGAACGCCAAGGATCTCGCCTCGCGGGACGTCGTCTCCCGTGCGATGGTCACGGAAATCAATGAAGGTCGCGGCTGCGGCCCGAACAAGGACCATGTGCTGCTGGACATCACGCACCTGGACCCGAAGACCATCATGACCCGCCTGCCGGGCATCCGCGAGATCTCGATCCAGTTCGCGAGCGTCGACCCGATCAAGGAGCCGATCCCGGTCGTGCCGACCTGCCACTACCAGATGGGCGGCATCCCCACCAACTACCGCGGAGAAGTGGTGGTGGACGGTGCAGCGGTGCCGGGCTTCTACGCCGCCGGTGAAGTGGCCTGTGCTTCGGTGCACGGCGCCAACCGCCTGGGCACCAACTCGCTGCTGGACCTGCTGGTCTTCGGCAAGAGCTCCGGCGAATCGATGGTCGACTTCGTGCGCAAGGAAGGCGACGCGCTGCCCGAGATTCCGGAATCGGAGATCGATCGTGCGCTCGCGCGCGTCAATCGCCTCGACACGCAGACCGGTGGCGCGAACGTGCATGGGACCCGCGCCGCAATGCAGCGCGTGATGCAGAACCACTGCGGCGTGTTCCGCTTCAAGGACATGCTGTCCCAGGGCGTCGACAAGATCCTGGAAGTCGAACGCGACGTGCTGCGCCTGGAGATCAAGGACAAGTCCAAGGTCTGGAATACCGCGCGCGTCGAGGCCCTGGAGGTCGAGAACCTGATCGAAGTGGCCAAGGCCACCATGATCTCGGCCAACGCCCGTACCGAATCGCGCGGCGCCCATGTGCGCGACGACGCACCGGATACCGAGGCCACGCCGAACGGCCGCGACGACACCAACTGGCTCAAGCACACCCTGTGGCACCGCGAAGGCAACCGGCTCGACTACAAGCCGGTCAACCTCAAGCCGCTCTCGGTCGACACGATCGCGCTCAAGAAGCGCGCGTACTGATCGCCATTGGAGGACATGCAAATGGCAAGCCGTAACGTCCGTTTCCAGATCTACCGCTACGATCCGGACAAGGACGCAGCTCCGTACATGCAGGACGTCACGATCGAGCTCGACGACTCTGATCGCAAGCTGCTCGACGCCCTGGTCAAGATCAAGGCCAAGGACGACTCGCTCTCGCTGCGTCGCTCCTGCCGCGAAGGCGTCTGCGGTTCGGACGCGATGAACATCAATGGCAAGAACGGTCTGGCCTGCCTGACCGACATCGATTCGCTCAAGCAGCCGATCGCCCTGCGTCCGCTGCCTGGCCTGCCGGTCATCCGCGACCTGATCGTGGACATGACCCAGTTCTTCAAGCAGTACCACTCGATCACGCCCTACGTGATCAACAACGATCCGCCGCCCGAGCGCGAGCGCCTGCAGTCGCCCGAGGAGCGCGAAGAGCTCAACGGCCTCTATGAGTGCATCCTGTGCGCCAGCTGCTCGACCTCGTGCCCCTCGTTCTGGTGGAACCCGGACAAGTTCGTCGGCCCGGCCGGCCTGCTGGCCGCCTACCGCTTCATCGCCGACACGCGCGACCAGGCGACGAGCGAGCGTCTGGACAACCTCGAAGATCCGTACCGCCTGTTCCGCTGCCATACGATCATGAACTGCGTGGACGTGTGTCCCAAGCATCTGAACCCGACGGCGGCGATCGGCAAGATCAAGGACATGATGGTCCGCAGGGCGGTGTGAGCTTGAGCGAAGATCAGGCCCAAGTCTTGCGGGAGCAGGTGAAGTGGCGCAGCCGGCGCGGTCTGCTGGAGCTCGACATCTTCTTCACCCGCTACAAGGCAAAGCACCTGGAGCAGCTGTCGGTCGAAGAGCTGGAGCGTCTGCAGGCGCTGCTGAAGACCGACGACATCGAATTGTGGAATTGGGTCAGCGGACGGGAGACATGTCCGGTGACCGAGTGGCAAGGATTGATTGCCGAGATTCGCGCCGCCTGAAGCGCGACCGGTATCCGGAATCTGGCAGTACTCAACGGTAGAAGGGATGAACACATGACAACGCAACGCAACGCAACGCTGAACATCGATGAGGCCAGCGTCGAATTCCCGGTGATGTCTGGCGTGCTCGGGCCGGACGTTGTCGACATCCGTACGCTCTATGGCAAGACGGGCAAGTTCACCTTCGATCCGGGTTTCCTTTCCACCGCGAGCTGCAAGTCCGCGATCACCTACATCGATGGCGACAAGGGCGAGCTGCTCTACCGCGGCTACCCGATCGAGCAACTCGCCGAGAAGTGCGACTTCCTCGAAACCGCTTACCTGCTGCGCGAGGGCGAACTGCCCACCGTCAAGCAGAAGGACGAGTTCGTCAGCTCTATCCAGCGCCACACCATGGTGCATGAGCAGCTGACCCGCTTCTACCAGGGCTTCCGCCGCGACGCGCACCCGATGGCCGTGTGCGTGGGCGTGGTCGGTGCGCTCTCCGCCTTCTACCACGACGCCCAGGACTTCTCGGACCACCAGCACCGCACGGTGTCCTTCCACCGCATCGTCGCGAAGATGCCGACGATCGTTGCCATGGCGTACAAGTACTCCACTGGCGAGCCCTTCATGTACCCGCGCAACGACCTGGGCTACACCGAGAACTTCATGCACATGATGTTCGGTACGCCCTGCGAGAAGTACGTGCCGAACCCGGTGCTCGCCAAGGCGCTCGACCGCATCCTGATCCTGCACGCCGACCACGAGCAGAACGCATCGACCTCGACGGTCCGCCTGGCCGGGTCTTCCGGCGCGAACCCCTTCGCCTGTATCTCGGCCGGTATCGCCTGTCTGTGGGGCCCGGCGCACGGTGGTGCGAACGAGGCCTGTCTGCGCATGCTGGAAGAGATCGGCGACGTGTCGCGCGTGGGCGAGTACATCAAGCGCGCGAAGGACAAGAGCGACTCCTTCAAGCTGATGGGCTTCGGTCACCGCGTCTACAAGAATTACGATCCGCGCGCCAAGCTGATGCGCGAGACCTGCCACGAAGTACTGCACGAACTCGGCCTGCACGACAGCAAGCTCTTCAAGCTCGCGATGGAGCTGGAGAAGATCGCGCTGGAAGATCCGTACTTCGTCGAGAAGAAGCTCTACCCCAACGTCGACTTCTACTCCGGCATCGTGCAAAGCGCGCTGGGCATCCCGACCTCGCTCTTCACCTGCATCTTTGCGCTCGCGCGCACCGTGGGCTGGATGAGCCAGTGGGAAGAAATGCTGACCGACCCCGACTACAAGATCGGTCGCCCGCGCCAGCTGTACATCGGCTCCGGCCGCCGCGACGTGACCTCGATCGGCCTGCGCAAGTAAGCGCCGACGAGACAGCAAAACACGGACGGCCCGCCCGGCAACGGCGCCGCAGGGCCCTCCGAGCAGACAAGTCCGCCCGCGCCCCCGCACGGGCGGTTTCCAGCCAGATGCAATGGGTCGAGCGCCCGTCGCTCCCCCTCTACCCGCAAGGCAGGTGACTCCCATGATGAAGCAGTTCATGACGAACTCGTATCTGTTCGGGTCCAACGCGCCGTTCATCGAGGAACTCTACGAGTCCTACCTCCAGAACCCGGCCAGCGTTCCCGACCAGTGGCGAGGCTATTTCGACGCGTTGCAGAACGTGCCCGGTGCGGCCGCACGCGACGTGGCCCACGCACCCGTGATCGCCTCCTTCGCCGAAATGGCGAAGCAGGGCCGCATGACGAGTTCGTCCTCCGGTGTGGCCGACAAGCGCCAGATCGGTGTGCTGCAGATGATCAACGCCTACCGCTTCCTCGGTAACCGCTGGGCGCAGATCGATCCGCTCAAGCGCCAGGAGCGTCCGCAGATCGCCGAACTGGAGCCGTCCTTCTACGGCTTCACCGAGGCCGACCTGTCGCAGGCCTTCAACACCGGTTCGTTCCACTTCGGTGAAGAGAAGGCGACCCTGCGCGAGATCCTCGAAGCGCTGCGCGAAACCTATTGCGGTTCGCTCGCGGTCGAGTACATGTACCTCTCCGACATCTCGCAGAAGCGCTGGATCCAGGCGCGCCTGGAACCGAACCGCTCGCGTCCGGGTTTCAACGGCGAGCAGAAGAAGCGCATCCTCGAACGCCTGACCGCGGCCGAGACGCTGGAAAAGTATCTTCACACCCGCTACGTGGGTCAGAAGCGCTTCTCGCTCGAAGGCGGCGAATCGGCGATCGTGGCGATGGATGCCATCGTCAATCAGGCCGGCGGCAAGGGCGTACAGGAAATCATCATCGGCATGGCCCACCGCGGCCGCCTCAATGTGCTGGTGAACACCCTGGGCAAGCCGCCCGCGATGCTGTTCTCGGAATTCGAAGGCAAGCATGCGGCCGACCTCACCGCGGGTGACGTCAAGTACCACATGGGTTTTTCCAGCGACGTAAGCACCCCGGGAGGTCCGGTGCACCTGTCGCTCGCCTTCAATCCCTCACACCTGGAAATCGTGAATCCGGTGGTGCAGGGTTCGGTGTACGCGCGCCAGGAGCGCCGCACCGATGCAGAACGCAGCAACGTCATGTCCGTGCTGATCCACGGCGATGCCGCGGTGGCGGGGCAGGGCGTGAACCAGGAAATGCTGAACTTCTCGCAGACGCGCGGCTTCGGCACCAACGGCACGATCCACCTGGTCGTCAACAACCAGATCGGCTTCACCACCTCCGATCCGCGTGACCTGCGTTCTTCCATCTACTGTACCGACGTCTTCAAGATGGTCGAGGCGCCGATCTTCCATGTGAACGGTGACGATCCGGAAGCCGTGGCGCTGGTGTGCCAGCTCGCCGTCGATTTCCGCGCCGAGTTCAAGAAGGACGTCGTCATCGACCTGATCTGCTTCCGCAAGCTCGGCCACAACGAGCAGGACGAGCCGATGGTCACCCAGCCGCTGATGTACAAGAAGATCGCGGCCCACCCCGGTACCCGCAAGCTGTACGGCGACCGCCTGGTGGCGCAGGGTGTGTGCAAGGGCGACGAACCCGAAGAGATCATCAAGGATTACCGCGCTGCGCTGGATCGTGGCGAGCTGCTGTACAACCCGGTGCTCTCCGGCTACACCCGCAAGTTCGCGCAGGACTGGAGCCCGTACCTCAGCAAGGAATACACCGACGAGTGCGATACCTCGGTCCCCGCGGCCGAGCTCAAGCGCCTGTCGCAACGCCTGACCGACGTGCCTTCCAGCATCACCCTGCATTCGCGCGTGGCGAATATCATCGACGCACGCCGCGCCATGGGCGAAGGCAAGCAGCCGCTGGACTGGGGCATGGGTGAAAATCTCGCCTACGCCTCGCTGGTGGCGCAGGGCTTCGGTATCCGCCTCTCCGGACAGGACTGCGGTCGCGGTACCTTCTTCCACCGTCACGCTGTACTGCACGACCAGAACCGCGAGCGCTGGGATGCCGGCAACTACGTCCCGCTGGAACACATCCAGGAAGGCCAGGCGCCGTTCCAGGTGATCGACTCGGTGCTGTCCGAAGCGGCAGTGCTTGGTTTCGAGTACGGCTACGCGACCGCCGAGCCGAACCAGCTCGTGATCTGGGAAGCGCAGTTCGGTGACTTCGGCAACGGTGCGCAGGTCGTGATCGACCAGTTCATCTGCTCGGGCGAAGCCAAGTGGGGCCGTCTCTCGGGCATCACCATGCTGTTGCCGCACGGCTACGAAGGCCAGGGACCGGAGCACTCTTCCGCCCGCCTGGAGCGCTACATGCAGCTCTGCGGCGAGAACAACTGGCAGGTCTGCGTGCCGACCACGCCGGCCCAGATCTTCCACCTGCTGCGTCGCCAGATGGTGCGCAAGCTGCGCAAGCCGCTCGTGGTGCTCACGCCCAAGTCGCTGCTGCGTCACAAGGATGCGGTGTCGGATCTGTCGGAACTCTCCGATGGCCGCTTCCGTCCGGTGATCGGCGAGACCGATGCGCTGGATGCGAAGAAGGTGACGCGCATCGTGCTGTGCTCCGGCAAGATCTACTACGAGCTGCTGGCCGAGCGTCGCGCGAAGAGCCACGACAATGTCGCCATCATCCGTATCGAGCAGCTCTATCCCTTCCCGAACGAAGCCTTCGCGGAAGAGATCGGCAAGTATCCCAACGCCACCGAGATCGTCTGGTGCCAGGAAGAGCCCCGCAACCAGGGCGCCTGGTACTGGTTCGTGTCGCGCCAGCACCTGCAACGTTCGCTGGGCAAGAAGCACCACCTGCATCTGATCAGCCGTCCTGCCTCTGCATCCCCCGCCGTGGGCTACTACGCCAAGCACCAGGCGCAGCAGAAGGAAGTCGTCGAAGGCGCGTTCGGCGAGCTCAACCAGGAAGTCGCGCCGAGCCGCTAAGGCCGCGCCGGAAGAACGAAGAGGAATAGTCCATGCTCATCGAAGTGAAAGTCCCCCAACTCTCCGAGTCTGTGTCCGAAGCGACCCTGGTCAGTTGGCACAAGAAAGAAGGCGAGGCGGTTGCCCGCGACGAGAACCTGATCGACATCGAGACCGACAAGGTCGTGCTCGAGACGCCGGCGCCTGCCGCCGGCGTGCTGGTCAAGATCATCAAAGGCAACGGCAGCTCGGTCACCAGCGGTGACCTGATCGCCCAGATCGACACCGAAGCCAAGGCCGGCGCATCCGCACCCGCCGCCGAAGCCGCCGCACCGGCGCCGGCACCTGCAGCGGCCGCCGCCGCACCGGCGGGCACCGGCCCGGCCGCCCGCAAGATCCTTGCCGAGAAGGGTGTCGATCCCGCCTCGGTGCAGGGCACCGGCCCTGGCGGTCGCGTGACCAAGGGCGACGCACTCGGCGTCACCACGCACACCGTCGCTACTGCGCCTGCCCAGGCTGCGTCGCTGCCTTCCGTGGGCCTGTCGTCCGCCTCCGCGCTGCCGCAGCCGCCGGCACCGGTCTCGCTGGAGAACGTGCTGGCCGATCGCCCCGAGCAACGCGTGCCGATGAGCCGCCTGCGTGCCCGTGTTGCAGAACGCCTGCTGCAGTCGCAAGCCACCAACGCGATCCTGACGACCTTCAACGAGGTCAACATGGCGCCGGTGATGGAGCTGCGCAAGAAGTACCAGGACAAGTTCGAGAAGGAACACGGCGTGAAGCTCGGCTTCATGTCCTTCTTCGTCAAGGCTGCGCTGGCCGCACTGAAGAAGTACCCGGTGCTCAACGCTTCGGTGGACGGCAACGACATCGTCTATCACGGCTACTTCGACATCGGCATCGCGGTGGGTTCGCCGCGCGGCCTGGTGGTGCCGATCCTGCGCAACGCCGACCAGATGTCGATCGCCGACATCGAGAAGAAGATCGCCGAGTACGGCGCCAAGGCCAAGGACGGCAAGCTCTCGATCGAAGAGCTCACCGGCGGCACCTTCTCGATCTCCAACGGCGGCGTGTTCGGCTCGATGCTCTCGACCCCGATCATCAACCCGCCGCAGTCCGCGATCCTCGGCATCCACGCCACCAAGGACCGCGCGGTGGTCGAGAACGGCCAGATCGTGATCCGCCCGATCAACTACCTCGCCATGTCTTACGACCACCGCATCATCGACGGTCGCGAGGCGGTGCTCGGCCTGGTGGCGATGAAGGAAGCGCTGGAAGATCCGGCGCGCCTGCTGCTGGGCGTCTGAGGCAGCGATGGGGCTCGCGGATGAACTCGACACCCTGGCCCGCCTGCGGGCCGAGGGTGCGCTGTCGGAAGAGGAGTTCATCGCGGCCAAGACGCGTCTGCTCACCGACGCACCCACCGAGACCATGGACTACGTGAGACCGACCTCGCAGCACCCGAGCCGGGTGAACCTGCTGCGGCGGTCCACGCGGGACCGCTGGCTCGGTGGCGTCTGTGGCGGGATCGCCGAGTTCTCGGGCATCGAGTCCTGGGTCTGGCGCCTGCTGTGGACGGTGACTGTGTTCTTTGCCGGCGTAGGCCTGCTTGCCTACGTCTTGTGCTGGATTTTCGTTCCGGAAGAAGAGACCGGGACCTGAACGAACTGGAGCATCGAATGGCTCAGGAATTTGACGTACTGGTGGTCGGCGGCGGGCCGGCCGGTTATGTGGCAGCGATCCGCGCGGCCCAGCTCGGCCTCAAGTCGGCCTGCTGCGAGTCCGCCCCTTACGCGGACCCGAAGGGCGAACCGCGCCTGGGCGGCACCTGCCTGAACGTCGGCTGCGTGCCCTCCAAGGCGCTGCTGCATTCCTCGGAGCTGTTCGACACCGCGAACCACTCTTTCATCATGCACGGCATCAAGGCCGAAGGCGTGGCGATCGACGTGCCGACGATGATCCGCCGCAAGGACAACATCGTCACCCAACTGGTCACCGGCATCAAAGGCCTGTTCAAGAAGTACAAGGTCAGCTTCCTGCCGGGCCACGGCAGCTTCGTGGCGGAGGTGAACGGCGCCTGGAAGATGAAGGTCGGCGACGAGGAAGTGATCGCCAAGCACGTGATTGTCGCCACCGGCTCCAAGGCGCGTCACCTGCCGGGCATCCCGGTCGACAACAAGCTCATCGTCGATAACGAAGGTGCGCTGCAGATCGACGCCGTGCCCAAGCGCCTGGGCGTGATCGGCGCCGGCGTGATCGGCCTGGAAATGGGCAGCGTGTGGAAGCGCCTGGGTTCGGAAGTGACCGTGCTCGAAGCCGTGCCCGATTTCCTCGGCGCCGCCGATACCGCGGTCGCCAAGGAAGCCTGGAAGGTCTTCACCAACAAGCAGGGCCTCAAGATCCACCTGGGCGTGCAGATCAAATCGGTCAGCACCTCGGCCGACGGCGTGGTGGTCAAGTATGAGAGCGACGCAGGCGAACAGGAGCTCGCCTGCGACAAGCTGGTGGTGGCGGTGGGCCGCGTGCCCAACACGGACGGCCTCAACGCCGCCGCGGTAGGCCTGCAGATCGACGAGCGCGGTCGCATCGTGGTCGACGACCACTGCTCGGCCAACCTGCGCAATGTGTGGGCGGTGGGCGACGTGGTGCGTGGCCCGATGCTCGCGCACAAGGGCATGGAAGAGGGCGTGATGGTTGCGGAGATCATCGCGGGCCAGAAGGGCCACGTGAATTACGACGTGATCCCCTGGGTCATCTACACCCATCCGGAAATCGCCTGGGTCGGCAAGACCGAGCAGGAACTCAAGGCGGCCGGCATCCCCTTCAAGGACGGCAAGGTGCCGTTCCTCGCCAACGGCCGCGCGCTGGGGCAGGGCGACACGACCGGCTTCGTGAAGGTGATCGCGCACGCCGAGACGGACCAGATCCTCGGCGTGCACATCATCGGTACCAACGCTTCCGAGCTGATCGCCGAGGCGGTGGTGGCGATGGAGTTCGCAGCCTCTGCGGAAGATGTGGCCCGCAGCTGCCACGCGCACCCGACGCTTTCCGAACTGATGCACGAAGCCGCCCTCGCGGTGGACAAGCGCTCGCTGCACTTCTGAGCGCGGAGCAGCACGGCAACACATGAGGAAGACCGGGCGCTGAGGCGCCCGTCTTTCTTGGCGCAGCGGAGTCACCACGTTTCATGTCGCACAGCATTCTCAACGTCCCCGAATACGGGGTCCTGGAAGCCTACGAACGCGAGCTCAAGGCGCGCGGCTACAAGGCGGATGCTGCCCAGCGCCGCGCGGTCGATCGCTTGCAGCGCCTCTACACGGAGTTGCTCGCCTTCAAGGCGGTGCGTCGCACGCGCCTGCGCAAGATGCTGTTCAGCCCGGTGCTGCCCCGCAGCGTCTATCTCTGGGGCGGGGTGGGGCGCGGCAAGAGTTTCCTGATGGATGCCTTCTTCGACGCCTTGCCCTACCGGCGCAAGCGTCGGGTGCACTTCCACGGCTTCATGCGCGAAGTGCATGAAGCGCTGCGCCGCTTCAAGGATGAAGAGGATCCGCTGCTGCGGGTCGCCGACCAGATCGCGCGTGCCACGCGGCTGATGTGCTTTGACGAATTCCATGTCTCGGACATCGCCGACGCGATGATCCTGGGGCGTCTGATGACTGCGCTCTTCGAACGTGGCGTGGTCTTCGTCATGACCTCCAACTACCCGCCGGATGGCCTTTATCCGAACGGCCTGCAGCGCCAGAACTTCCTGCCGACCATCGATCTGCTCAAGCGCCGCTTCGACGTCGTCGAGGTCGACCACGGCACCGACTACCGCCTGCGCACGCTGGAGCGCCTGGATATCTACATCGTCCCGGCCGGCGAGGCGGCGAACGAGAAGCTCGCCGCCGAATTCCGCCAGGTAGCGGGCGGCATGGGTAGCGCGGCCGACGTCAGCGTGCAGGGCCGCAAGCTGCGCACCCGCCGGCTGCTCGGCAAGAGCATCTGGTTCGATTTCGAGACGCTTTGCGGCGGACCGCGCTCGCAGAACGACTACCTCGAACTCGCCCAGCGCTTCGAGTACCTGATCCTCTCCGACGTGCCCAGGATGAACCGCGACAAGGGCAACGAGGCGCGGCGCTTCACCTGGCTGGTGGATGTGCTCTACGACTGCCGCGTGAAGCTGATCATCAGTGCCGAAGCGGCGGCGGATCAGCTCTATCTCGACGGTCCGAACGCGCAGGAATTCCCGCGCACCGTCTCGCGCCTGGTCGAGATGCGTTCGCGGGATTACCTGGCCGAGAAGCATCGCCCGCTGGAAACCGTTAACGAGGCCAGCTGAGCCGTTCTCGGTGCGCGGGGAGCTTGCCCGCCACGCGCACCGGACAATGCCGGAAGCACGCGCCCGGCCCCGAAGCCGGGCCTCCGTGCGGGCCGGCCGCCGGGTGTCCGGCGACGGCCGGAGAGGGGGCGCCGCCATGCTAGGATGCCGCGCTTGATTTCGCCGTATCCATGACTGATCTCGCCTCCTACTTCGCCGACGACGGCGCGCTCGCGCGGCATATTCCCGGCTATCGACCCCGACCCCAGCAGCTCGAAATGGCGCAGGCGATCGCGGCCGCGATCAAGGGCAACCGCGTCCTGGTGGCCGAGGCGGGGACCGGCACCGGCAAGACCTTCGCCTATCTGGTTCCGGCGCTGGCCTCGGGCGGCAAGGTCATCATTTCCACCGGCACCAAGACGCTGCAGGACCAGCTCTTCCATCGCGACCTGCCGGCGGTGCGCAATGCACTCAAGCTACCGGTCAGCGTGGCGCTGCTCAAGGGGCGGTCCAACTACGTCTGTCCCTACCACCTGATGCGGGCGCAGGCTGAAGGCGCGAGCTTCCGCGGCCCGGAAGACGGCGTGCATATCCGCGCCATCGCACGCTGGGCCAAGCACACCCACACCGGCGACAAGGCCGAATGCAGCGAGGTGCCCGAGGACGCCACCGCCTGGTACGCGGCCACCTCCACACGCGACAACTGCCTCGGGCAGGAATGCCCCGAGGTGAAGAACTGCTTCGTGCTGGCAGCGCGCCGTGCCGCGCAGGAAGCCGAAGTCGTGGTTGTCAATCACCACCTCTTCTTCGCCGACGTGATGCTGCGCGACGAAGGCCTGGCCGAGTTGCTGCCGGCCTGCAACACGGTGGTTTTCGACGAGGCGCACCAGTTGCCCGAAACCGCCAGCCTCTTCTTCGGCGAGAGCGTCTCCACCGGCCAGTTGCTGGACCTCGCGCGCGACACGCGCAACGAAGCCCTGACCGCGGCCCGTGATTTTGCGCCGCTGCAGGATGCGGTGCGCACGCTGGAGAAGTCCGTGCGCGATCTGCGCCTGGCCTTTCCCGGCGAGAACCAGCGCCTCGCGCATGCGCAGCTCGAAGCCCTGCCGGGCCTGCCGGCTGCGATCGGGCGCCTGCATGACGAACTCGAAGTCTTCGTCTCGCTCCTCGAATCGCAGGCCGAGCGCTCCGAGGGGCTGGAGCGTTGCTGGCAGCGCGCGACCGAGCTGTCCGAGCGCCTGGATCGTTGGCAGATGCCGCCGGGTCCGGACATCGTCCGTTGGGCCGAGATCTTCAGCCAGTCCGCCGCCCTCAATGCCACGCCGCTGCAGGTGGCGGGTGTGTTCCGCAAGCAGATGGAAGGGCAGGTGCGCTCCTGGATCTTTACCTCGGCCACGCTCGCGGTCGGTCGCGATTTCGCGCACTACGCGAGCGAGCTTGGGCTGGACCAGCTCGATCCGCCTATCGAGTCGGCCGTCTGGGGCAGCCCTTTCGACTACGCGACCCAGGCCTTGCTCTATGCGCCAGCAGGCATGCCTGACCCGAACAGCTTCGGTTTCCCGGACGCAGTGGTGGACGCAGCGCTGCCGGCGATCCGCGCTGCGCAGGGCAGGGCCTTCGTGTTGTGCACTTCGCTGCGCGCGATGCAACGCATCCATGAGCAGTTGCAGACGCGCTTCGAGCGCGAGGGCCTGGACTTCCCGCTGCTGATCCAGGGCCAGGGTTCGCGCACGGAACTGCTGGAGCGCTTTCGCAAGCTTGGCAACGCCGTGCTGGTTGCCAGCCAGAGCTTCTGGGAGGGCGTGGACGTGCCGGGCGACGCGCTCTCGCTGGTGGTGATCGACAAGCTGCCTTTCGCCCCGCCGGACGATCCGGTGCTCGCGGCGCGCATTGAATGGATGCGCAAGGAAGGCCGCAATCCCTTCATGGACTACCAGCTGCCGCGCACGGTCATCAACATGAAGCAGGGCGCGGGCAGGTTGATCCGCACCGAACGCGACCGCGGCGTGCTGATGATCTGCGACCCGCGGATGATCGATAAGCCCTATGGCCGCCGCGTCTGGCAGAGCCTGCCGGCGATGCGCCGCACCCGCAATGTGGAAGAGGTGGTCGAGTTCCTTGAGCAGCTGCCTGCACCCGCGGGTCCGATGGGGCTGCTCGACAAGGTCTGAGTCTGGCGCACGAGCCCAGCGCCCTGAGCCGGGCCAGGCTCAGTCGACGATGCCGGTCGCGTCGATATGGATGTCGAAGGGTTCGAGGTCTGGTGGAAACGCCTGGATCGCTGCCGGCATCCGCCCTTCCAGCCGGCCGGCGGCCTTGAGCGCGATGAGATCGAACTGCGCGGGTGCTGCCGCCAACACCGCCCGCACCACTTCCGCCGAGACCGTGACCCTCACGGGCCGGGAAAGCCGCGCTGGCCGGTCCGTCGCGGTCGAAGGCCACACAGTCTGCACGCCGTTCGTGCCCAGGACGATCCGCAACTCCGTGTGCTCAGGCACTACCTGCAAGAAGTAGGGACTCAGCGCGCCTGCCACATCCTTCATTTCCACTGCTCTCCACCTGCCCGAAGCCAGTCGACTCATAGCAAGAGCCATTCCTCGGCTTTAGGTTCCCGGCAGCCTCGCAAGGGAGCGTGAAGCGCGTTCGCGATGCTCAGGCATCGGCTCCCAATTGCGTGCCGGTGCCGATCACCGCACGCACCTCGCGACCATCGGCGAAGGCCTGCCAGGCGTCCAGGCCACCCGTGAGCGAACGCACCCGCCGGAAACCAAGATCCTTGAGGATGCGGGCCGCACGCGCCGCGGAGGCCTCGTTGGGGCAGTTGCAGTAGAAGACGATCTCCCGCTCGGGCGAGACTTCCGCCAGGAGCTGGCGGACTTCATCGATTTCCGCCTCCAGCGCCCCGGGGATCCGCCGCGGATCGCTCTGGCGCGTCACGCTGGAGCGCACATCCACGATGACCGGATCCTTGCCGGTCTCGAGCAATTCGTGCAGTTCTTCCACACCGATCCGGTTGCTACGGACGAAGCGCAGGAGGCGCTGTCGTTCGATCCAGCGATAGCCCACGTAGAGCGCGAGCAGGCCCAGCAACACCAGGATCGCTACGCCGCCGATCTCGGACAGCGCATTGATCAGTGCCTCGACCTGGCGATTGAAGAGCATGCCGGCGCCGATCGCGCTGCCCGCCCACAAGGTGGTGCCGAGCGAATCGAAAAAGATGAAGCGCGCGGCGGAAAAACCCATCGCGCCCGCCAGCGGCGCCGCCACGGCCGACAGCCCGGGCACGAAGCGCGCCACCAGCAGGGACGCCAGACCCCAACGCACGAACACGTTCTCGGTGCGGCGCACGCAGGCATCGGGCGAAAGGCTGATGCGGCACATCAGGCCCAGGATCCGCGTCCCGTGCCGCTTGCCCGCGAGGTACCAGGTGAAGTTCGCGATGCCGGAGCCAAGCACCGCGAGGATCAGCACGGTCGAGCCGGAGAGCGCGCCCTGCGCCGCCAGCGCACCGGCGACCAGCAAGGTCGGCACGGCAGGCAGTGGCACGCCGAACTGCTCGGCCAGCACGTTGAGGAAGACCAGCAGCGGACCGTGTTGGTCGAAGAGTCGGAGGAGTTCCTGCATGGAGCTTGAGCCGAAAAAGAGATTCAGTCGCAGGGAAGGAGCGCACGCGTCTCCTCAGATTGTGGGACGCCTATGCTGTCGATGAAGCATATGCAGAGCCGACCCTGGCGTTGAGCGGGAGTCATGCTGAGCGCTGGCGTGGATGGCATGCCTCGACCTTATCAGACCGGTGGGCGCCAACCGGGTATCGCGTGCGAGCTGCGGGCCGGAGAGCGCATCGGGGCCATCAGAGTACAAGACGGAGACCACGTCCTGCGCCAGAGTGATGGTGAGCCGCGAGTCCTCGTCATGAACGCTCCAGGAATGCCCCGTGGCCGTGCTCTCTTCCTCCGTCGGCAGCGTGTCCAGGAACACCGCGCGCAGGTGTCCGGCGACCTCCTCGGGCGATAGGGCGCGCTCGCGCGTGGAGGTCAAGATCAGAGCTGCGGCCTTCAAGGCGCCGTCCTTCCAGGCCAGCGCTACCACATCAACATGCTCATCTGCGACCTTCAGCGAAGGGGTGAGCAAGAAGCACACTTCGCCGTGCGGACCCTTCCGGGCGCATATCTCCTTCGACGGGGTAATCCCCAGACGTTCGATCGTCTTCAACCGCGAGAGCCCGAAGGTCAAGCCGGCAAGGCCGTCAGGGAGCACCCTTGCCATCGCGACAGTCGGAAGCGTCGCGGCACACAACAAGACACTCATCCGCATCAGTCGCATGACATCGTGCTCCGGGGGAAAGAGGCAAGCTTACTCAGGCTGCCGCTGGATCTGATCTGCTCGCCCCGAGCCGCCCTCGCGCGGGCGCTTCCCGCTGGCCACGACAAAGCTGTCGCGGCGAGGCGAGGCTACTGGCTGGAGGGCGTAGGGCCTGCGCGATTTTCAGGTGCGTCGAAGATCGGCGTGCTCGGATCATCGCTGTAGGCGATGGCGGCATCTTTGCCGTCCCACAGGAATCCGAGTTGCGAATCCTTGTCGCGCGCCACGAAGACATGGTCGCCCGGGTGGCCTTTCTCCTCATGCAAGACAAGCTCGGGGAAGCCTGCGCGCAGGCCTTCGGATACTTCCTCGGGTGACTCGCCGCGACCCCGCACGTCCACCGCGGCGAACAGGACGAGTACCAGCCGCTCGCCTCGCCAGCCCAGAACGACCGCATCCACGGTTTCGCGACCGATCTTCAGCCCGGGTGTGAAAGCACTGCACATCGTCGTCTGAGGCGAAGTCGAGCCGATTGGCGAGCACTTCACATTCTTCGGGTCGAGATGCAGTCGCTCGAAGGCCTCTGTGCGCGATAGCCCCAGCGAAAGACCGGCGAGGCCTTGCGGCAGCAGTTCCGCGGAGCCCGAAAGGGGCACGGACAGCAAGGCAAGAGAGACCAGACAATTCCGCAGTCGCATCAAGCAAGTCCTTCGTCATGGGGCCCGCGGAGCTTACGCCTCGCGGAGCGTGTCGGGCCCGGTTTCGCGGCGGAGCAGCTCGTCGGCCACTTATTTGTCATGACGCATTTTCTGACACGCGCCGGCGTTGCTGCGCGAGGGGTGCGGCACGGGCAGGTTCCCTGGCAGGACGAAGCTCAGCGCTTCACCTCGCCAGGCTTGATGGCAAGAGCCTTCGGTATCAGGAGCCGCGTTCGCTGCTGGTGTCTGGGTGCGGCATCGGCATCCCCCAGGATTCTGTTGACCGGATCGAGAAGGATCGTGGCCTGTCGTGCACGGGATGGTCCGTGGCGCAATGAGGACAGCGATGCTTCCGGAGCGCCGGCAAGAATCGCTTCCTGGCTGAACGGCTGCCCGGATCCAGGGGCCCGCTCGGTCCGGACGAACCGGCACCCGCAGGTGTTCCGAACCTTCCGACTCCTGAGTGTGACTCATCATGACGACTGATCCTGCCAACGGCGCCGAGACCCCGGCGCCATCGAGCCGACGTCCTGGCGGCATCCCCGCCTGGCTGACCCGCCTGCTGGACCGCGGCCAGCGCCACCTCAGCCTGAAATCCCAACGTGCGCTGCTGCTCTTGTTCCTGGCCTTCCAGGCGCTTTTCTTTGGCGCCTACCTGGCTCTTGTGCGGGTTCGGATAGAAGACGACGCCGTCCGCATCCTTCGTGGCACGGCCTTGCTGGAGGCGCATCAGTTCGAAACCAGCATGGACGCAATGCGCTACCAGGTGCGGGTGATCGGCAACGCCTTGCTCCTCAATCGCACCGTTGCTGTCGACGACGCGGAGCCCTTCCTCGCGCAGGAACTGAAAAAGGACTGGCTGGATGCGGTCATCATCGTCGACGCGCAAGGCGATTTCGTCGCGAGGAACAGTTCGTTCCCTCTGGAGAAGGCACTGAGTCCGGCTGTGCTTGCGCGGGCGAGCTTCCGGGACCGACCCCTGTTCAAGGACCTGCGCCGCGACGAGACGACCGAGCGCCTCTTCGTCTGGTACGGCAGCGGTAGCGATCCGAACCGGACGGGCTTCGTCATGTATCGCGCGATTCGCGATCCCAGCGGACACTACCTGGGCGCCGCCATCGGCTACTTTGACTCGACCTCGTTCGCGAGGGCCTTCGAGCTCATGGAGAAGCGGGGCTTCGACCTCGGCGCGGGCAGCGTCATGGCCGTGCTGGACCGCGATACCGGCCTGCAACTCGCGCGGATAGGCGCCGGGACCGAGTCGACGCCCAGGAAAGCGCATGTGGAGCCGGGGCTGATGGATTACTCCAACGATGCGGCGCAGACGCACCGCTATGTGTCGCCGGTCGACGGCGTGCGCCGCTTGGGGGTGTTCCTCAATCTGAATGAGCGCAAATGGGTGCTGGCGGTGGGCTTGGCCGAAGGCAATCTGCTGCGTGGCTGGTACGCGCAGACCGCCATCACGGCGCTGGCATTCCTGGTCATCGGCAGTCTCCAGTGGCTGCTCCTGCACTATGCCCACGCAAACTTCCTGCAGCGCGAGCGGCTGGCGTGCGAGGCACGCAGGGACCCCCTGACCGGCCTCGCCAACCGCCGCGCCTTCGACGAATCGATGCTCAGCGTCTGCAGTCTCGCCCGTCGCCATCAACAGTCCCTGTGCGTGCTGTCTTTCGATCTGGACTTCTTCAAGAGGATCAACGACAGCTACGGCCATGACGGCGGAGACGCGGTCCTCAGGCATGTCGCTGCCTCGCTCCAGGGCTTGCTGCGCGCAAGCGACATCGCAGCCCGCTTTGGCGGTGAGGAGTTCGTGGTGGCGTTGCCGCAAACGCAGGTCAACATCGCGCTGGAAGTGGCCGAGCGGATCCGCTCGAGCTTCGCTGCGCAGGAGGTCGTGTTCAACGGCCAGGCGATCCGCTTCACCGCGAGCTTCGGTCTTGCGCAGGTCACGCAGGACGAGCTGGAGGTGAGCGAGGGCATTCACGCTGCCCTGGCCCGCGCTGACAAGGCCTTGTACGTCTCCAAGCAGGAAGGGCGCAACTGCGTCACCGTCGCCTGCTAGGCGAATACAGGACACCCCTTCCGGCGTGCCTCGGGCGAGCCGGTCGCCCGGTCGCGACGCCCTCCCGGCGAACCGTCGTTACTCGTCCTTGCCCAGTGCCGGATTGGCGAGAATGTGGCCCATGCGATCGCGCTTGGTGCGCAGGTAGCGCGCGTTGTGGGCGTGCACGGCGGGCAGGTGCGGTTCGCGTTTCTCGACCTTGATGCCGGCCGCCTCCAGCGCCTGAACCTTGAGCGGGTTGTTGCTCATCAGGCGCACGGCGTGAACGCCCAGGCGCTTGAGGATCGCGATGCCGGGGCTGTAGTCCCGGTCGTCGATGGGCAGGCCGAGTTCGAGATTGGCGTCGACCGTGTCGAGCCCGCGGTCCTGCAAGGCGTAGGCGCGGATCTTGTGGGCGAGGCCGATGCCGCGGCCTTCGTGGCCGCGCAGGTAGACCAGGACGCCGCGGCCTTCCTCCTCGATGCGCTGCAGCGCCATGTCCAGCTGCTCGCCGCAGTCGCAGCGTTGCGAGCCGAGTGCGTCGCCGGTGAGGCATTCCGAATGCAGGCGCGCCAGCGGCGCGTCGCCGCCCAGGTCGCCCTTGATGAGTGCGAGATGCTCGATGCCCTTGCGATCCTTGAACGCATAGGCCACGAAGTCACCGTGACGCGTCGGAAGCACCGATTTGGCGATGCATTCCACGCATGCCTTGAGTTCCTGCTCTTGCTTGTCGTCCATACCTGCCTGGCCCTTGAGGCCGCCGGTGAGGGCCGGCGGATCCATCGCTCCCGCGCGGGGCGGGGGATGTGACTTTACCGGAGACCGCGGCAGCCTGCTCTCATACGGCTTCGCCTTCAAAGCGATCACTTCCTTGCTTGCCGCGCCGTGCGACAGCACTGTGTGCGGCGCCCGCCCGGTTCTCACCCGGATGCGAAGCCGTATCGGGCAGCTCGGCCGGGCCTCTCAGTCGGGCTTGAACGCCCGTTCCGGCAAGGGGATGAACTCGGTTTCGCCCTTCACCTGACCCATGACCTGGGCCTGCCAGTCCTGCGCCGCCTGCTGGATGCGCGCCTTGCGGCTGGAGACGAAGTTCCACCAGATGAAGCGCGGCGCATCCAGCGGATCGCCACCGATCACGACCAGCCTGCGCGCTGTGTCGGCCTCCAGTGTCACGGTCTTGCCGGGTTCGAGCACGGCGAGCGTGTGGTCGGCGACCATATCGCCATCGATCCTCACTGCGCCGTCGACCGGGTAGACGCCCATCTCGGCTGCGAGCGCGGGCAGTTCGAAGTGCTCGCCAGGGTTGAGACGGATATCCAGGTAGAGCGTGTTGGCATGCGCGGCGACCGGTGAGCGCTTGCCGAAGGCTTCGCCGATCAGCACCCGCACCTGCGCGCCGGGGCAGTGGAACTCCGGGATCGCCTCGGCGGGCGTGTGGGTGAAGGAGGGCGCGTCTTCCTCATGCGCCTGCGGCAGCGCCGCCCACAGTTGCAGGCCGTGGTTGGTGTAGCGCTGGTGGGAGAGGTCCGCGGGGCGACGCTCGGAATGCACGATGCCGCGCCCGGCGCGCATCCAGTTGATCGCGCCGGGCTCGATTCGTTGTTCATTGCCGGCGCTGTCGCGATGCATGATCGCGCCGGAGAAAAGATAGGTCACCGTGGCGAGTCCGATATGCGGATGCGGGCGCACATCGTGGTTGTCCTCGGGCACGACCTCCACAGGACCGAAGTGGTCGAAGAAGAGGAAGGGTCCGACCGCCTGGCGCGCCATGGCGGGCAACAGGCGGCGCACGATGAAGCCTCCGCCCAGATCCTTGTCGTGCGCCTTGAGCTTGAGGGCGACGCTCATGCCAGGCGCTCCGCGCGGGTGCTGATCTCGGTGGTGACCTGGGTCATCAGCTTGTGCACCGGGCATTTGGCAGCGACGGACTCCAGCTCCTGCACCTGCGCGTCGGTGAGCGTGCCGCCGAGTCGCAGTACCGCATCCAGGCGGTAGGTGCCGCTGCGCTCCTGGCTGTTGTCGTGCTCGATGAGCGTCTCGATGTGTTCGAGCGGAATCTGCTTGCGGCGTGCGTACCAGAGGACAGTCAGCGTCTTGCAGGCGGCCAGCGCAGCATCGTAGAGGTCGTGCGGATCAGGGCCGGCGTCGGCTCCGCCCTGGTCGGCACCGAGGTCCACCAGCAACTCATGGCCGCGGATCTGCAGGGTTTGCGCGTAGGGGCTGGACGATCGGGCAGGGTCGGCATTCCGGAGTCGGATACTCATGGGGCGCGTGCTCCTCGTTGGGAACGGAAGCCCGCACCCTAGCATCGCCCTCGCTCTGTGGACACGCCTGGTGGTGAAGGTGTTGCGCTTCGGACGTCGGTGCGATTGGCAGCGGGACGATCCGCACCCCTGGTTCTCGCCCGCGGTATCCGGGTTCGGTTGCGGCCTCAGGCGCCACGCCCAGCTTTCGCCACCCCGGGCCGCCCCAAAGGCCGCTACTTCACTCGCCGCCCTTGCTGGCCTGCTTCCAGGCGCGCAGGGCGTCCAGGGCCTTGGTGATGTGATGCGCCGGGTTGAGGTTGCTATAGCTCATCAGGATCTTGCCGCTGGGCGTGATCACGTAAGTCGTGCGCGAGGCGTAGTCGGAGCGTGTCTGCAACACGGCGTCGTACTTCTTCGCTACATCGAGACCGACGTCCGCGGCGACCGGAAAACGCCCCTGGCAGGAATGTACCGAGAAGCGCTTGAGCGTATCGAGATCGTCGCCCGAGACGCCGATCACCGTGGCGCCGAGCTCCGCGAACTCGTCGATGGCCTCCGAGAACGCATGCGCTTCGACCGAGCAGCCCGCGGAGAAGGCCGCCGGATAGAAGTAGAGCACCACCGGCCCCTTGGCCAGCGCCGCGCTCAGCGAATACTGGAAGACCTTGCCCGCCTGTGCGGCCGGCAGCTCGAAGCCGGGCGCCGGACTATCTACCGGCAGGGCGGCAATGGCACCATGGGAGAGGCTCAGCCCACACAGGATGGAAAGCAGGATGCGACGCATTCGGTATGTCCTTGGAACGGCGATCGTGCGGTCATTGTGCCGCAGCCCTCGGTCCTGTGTTGTTGCCGCGCAGCGCGCGCTGGTCTGCGCGGGGCTTATGCTCGCCACCGCCTGCGGCGGCCTGCCCACGAAGCCCGTGCCCGGCAGCGATGGGGCTCCGCTGTCTGTGAAAGACCCTGCGGACACCGCCTTGGTTCGCATTGCCCGAGCGTCGCTGGAGGACCCGCAAGGCTCGGGCTTCCGGCTCTTCCCACTCGGGGTGTATTCGCTCGATGCGCGGGTGGAACTGATCCGACGCGCGCAGCGCAGCCTCGACCTCCAGTACTACTACCTGGCCGACGACAGTTCCGGGCGCCTGATCCTGGACCTGCTGGTGCAGGCTGCGGCGCGCGGCGTGAAGGTGCGCCTGCTGATCGACGACCTGCACACCGCCGAGGTCGACGAGACCCTGCATGCGCTGGCGGGCCTGCCCAACTTCGCGGTGCGGCTCTTCAACCCTTTCTGCTGTGGCCGCGGCAGCCTCACGACACGCGTGGCCGGCTCGCTCTTCGACCTCTCGCGCATCAACCACCGGATGCACAACAAGCTCCTGGTGGCCGATGGCGTGATGGCGATCCTGGGCGGGCGCAACCTCGCCGACGAGTACTTCACCCGTAATCCACTGCAGAACTTCGTGGACATGGATGTGTTGGTTGCGGGGGCGGCGGTCCCGCAGCTTTCCGCGAGCTTCGAGCGCTACTGGGACAGCGATCCGGTCTATGACATCGTGACCTTGTACGGCGGCGATACGGACGCCTCGGCGCGCGCCGCCGTGCAGGAGCGCCTGCGCGCGGCGGACGGCGACGGCATGCTGAAGAACCTGCCGCCCTTCGACGTGCTCGGCTACGAGCCGATCGGCCACGAACTCGATGCGGGCCGCATCGCCTTCACGCCCGGGCAGGCGCGGGCGCACGCCGATCCGCCGGAGAAGGTGCTGCCGCATGACATGGAATGGATAGACGCCAATAGCGTGCTCGGGCGGGTGCGTCTCCTGGTGGCGGAGGCCAAGCAAGAGGTTGTGTTGACCTCGCCTTATCTGGTGCCGCGCGAGCGTGGCATCGAGCTTCTGCACAAGCTGCACGAGCGGCAGGTCAAAGTGGTCATCCTCACCAATTCGCTCGCCGCCAACGACTCCGGCATCGTGCACACCGGTTACGCGCGCTACCGGGCGGAGATGCTGCGCCAGGGTGTGGATCTCTATGAGCTGAGCCCCGGGCACACCGTGGGCAGCAAGCAGATCAACCCGGACAGCAAGCCGTCCTCGCTCGGCAGCCTGCATGCCAAGCTCGCGGTCATCGACCGCAGCATCGTGCTGATCGGCTCGGCCAATCTCGACCCGCGTTCCTCGGACAAGAACACCGAGCTGGGCATGGCGATCGACAGCCCTGCACTTGCCCGCGAGACCCTGCATGTGATCAATGTGAGCCGCTTGCAGAGCGCGTACCGCGTGCGCTTTGCGCCCGATGGCAAGAACCTGGAGTGGTTGAGCTTCAGCGAAGGCGAGGAGAAGGTCTTCATCGAGGAGCCGGAGTCCACCTTCTGGAGCCGGATCGGCGTGTGGATCTTCGCGCCGCTGATTCCTGAGGAATTGCTCTAGGGGCTTGCCTTCAGGCCCCGGCTCCGGTTCCGGAAATGCCAACGGGCTGCCTCGTCGTGCGACGAGACAGCCCGTCCGTGGGCTTTCGGACCTGTCTGCTACCGCAACCGCCTGCGCCCCGACTCAGCGTGCGCTGAGTCCGCCCTTGTCGCGCGCGAGCCGACGCAGCACGGAGATCATCAGGTCGATTTCCTCGCAGGTGTTGTAGAAGGCCAGCGAGGGCCGCACTGTGGTCTCGACCCCGAAGCGACGCAGGATCGGCTGGGCGCAATGGTGGCCGGTGCGCACGGCGATCCCTTCGCGGTTGAGTGCCTTGCCGACTTCCTCCGTCGTGTAGCCCTTCAGCACGAAGGACGCCACGCTGGCCTTGTCGGCAGCGGTGCCGATAAGACGCACGCCGCTGATGCTCTTGAGACCACCCGTTGCGTACTCGAGTAGCTGGTGCTCGTAGCGACCGATGTTCTCGATGCCGATGCGCTCCACGTAGTCCAGCGCCGCGCCGAGGCCAACGGCATCCGCGATGTTGCCGGTGCCCGCCTCGAAGCGGTTGGGCGGCGCCTGATACACGGTGCGCTCGAAAGTCACGTCCGCGATCATGTTGCCGCCCCCTTGCCAGGGAGGCATCTGCTCCAGCACGGCGCGCTTGCCGTACACCGCGCCGATGCCGGTGGGGCCGAAGATCTTGTGGCCGGAGAAGACGAAGAAGTCCGCGTCGATCTCCTGCACGTTGACCCGCATGTGCGACACCGACTGCGCGCCGTCGACCAGCGCCTTCGCGCCCACGGCATGCGCCATCGCCACGATTTCCTTCACCGGCACCACGGTACCCAGTGCGTTGGAGACCTGCGTCACCGAGACGATCTTCACCTTGTCGGTGATGAGCTTGCGCGCCTCGTCGAGCAGCACCTGACCGCTGTCATCGACGGGGATCACGCGCAGTTTCGCGCCCTTGGCCGCAGCCAGCTGTTGCCAGGGCACGATATTGGCGTGGTGTTCGAGGTGCGACACGACGATCTCGTCGCCTTCGCCCACGTTCTGCGCGCCCCAGGTCTTGGCGACCAGGTTGATCGCTTCCGTGGTGCCGCGCACGAACACGATCTCCTCCGGCGAGCTCGCGCCGATGAAGCGCGCCACCTTGTTGCGGGCCGCCTCGTAGGCATCCGTCGCCCGTGCCGCCAGTTCATGCGCGGCGCGATGGATGTTGGAGTTCTCGTGCGCGTAGAAGTAGGCGAGGCGATCGATCACCGCCTGCGGCTTCTGCGTGGTGGCGGCGTTGTCGAACCACACCAGCGGCTTGCCATTCACCCGCTCCTGCAGGATCGGAAAATCGCGACGCACCGCATTCACGTCGAAGGGCGGATGCCCACTGGCCTGCGCCAACGGCGCGCGGCCGTTCTCGTTGCGCGTAAGGTCGGTGAAGTAGAACCACTGTTGCGAGCGCGGGGCTTCCGGCTGCTCCGCGGCAGGTGCCGACGCGGCCTGGGAGCCGCCGAGCAGCGTGCGCAGATCGTCTTCGCCAGGCAGGCCGAAGCTGCGCGCCGTGATGCGATCTTCGCCAGGTAGTTCTATCGGCGCGGCACTCGGTGCGGCGCTCGTCTCGCCCAGGAAGTAGTAGGGCGAGGAGGGCGGCTGGGCCGGTGCGGATACCGGCGCTGGCGGGCGTTCGACACCCGGCAGCGCGGCGGCGTAGGCCTCCGGTACGTCTCGCGCAACACCGCCGCGGGGCGTGGCCGACTGCGCCGCCGTATCCGGCACGCCGGTGCTCGCCGTGGCGGCCGGCGCGATATGCGGTGCGCGGCTGCCCAGCGCAAGCTCGGGTTCGGGTGCCTGCGGCGGACTGACCGGTGTCGCGGGCGCCGCGAGATGGCTCAGGCCCGAGGGCAGGTTGCCCCTGCGCGGGCTGCCCGGCAGGGCGGCGAAGAACTCGCCGGCCAGCCGCGCGAGATCCGCCGCATCGGGCAGGCCCGGCGGCGGAGTCGGTCCCTGCGCGCCGGTCAGCCCCTGCGGATCACTTGTAGGTGTCGGGGTAGTCATGGAACTTGCCGATCTCCACGTCTTCGAGGATTGCCAGCGCGTCCGGCGTCTGCACGGCCAGCGAGCAATAGAGCGAGATGAGGTAGGACGCGATCGCGTTGCGGTTGATGCCCATGAAGCGCACCGACAGTCCCGGGCTCTGTTCGCCGGCGAGGCCGGGCTGGTAGAGGCCGACCACGCCCTGGCGCTTGTCGCCCACGCGCAGCAGCAGGATCTTGGTCTTGCCGTCGGCCACTGGCACCTTGTCCGAAGGAATCAGCGGGATGCCGCGCCAGGTCAGAAACTGCGAGCCGAAGAGCGAGACGGTGGGCGGCGGCACGCCGCGGCGGGTGCATTCGCGGCCGAAGGCGGCAATCGCCAGCGGGTGGGTCAGGAAGAAGGCCGGCTCCTTCCACACCTTGGTCAGAAGCTCATCCAGGTCGTCCGGCGTCGGTGCGCCGGTGAGCGGGAAGATGCGCTGCTCTTCGGCCACGTTGGCGATCAGGCCGTAGTCCGGGTTGTTGATCAGCTCGGATTCCTGGCGCTCCTTGATCGTCTCGATCGTCAGGCGCAGCTGCTCCTTGATCTGGTCATGCGGGCTGCTGTAGAGGTCCGACACGCGGGTGTGCACATCGAGGATGGTGGTGACCGCGTTGAGGAAGTACTCGCGCGGCTGCTCCTCGTAATCCACGAAGGTCTGGGGCAGCTCGGACTCGTCGCGCTGGGTGCATGCGACCTGCACGTTCAGCGGGTTCTTCACCTGGTTGAGGCGATAGATGCCGGCCTCGACCGGCAGCCACTGCAGCAGGTGCGTGAGCCAGCGCGGCGTGATGATCGAAAGCTGCGGCGCGGTCTTTGTGGCATTCGCCAACTGGCGCGCCGCGTTATCGCCCAGTGCGAGCTGGGCATCTTGTGTGTCGGCCATGAGGCACTCCCTTAATAATGAAACGGCAGATCGATATGAGCGGGTGTTAGAAGCTTGCGAGACGGGTGCCGACAGCTCAACCGGCTATAGCCATCAGCGGGGGACCTCAGGCTTCGTGGCGGCCCTGGCCGCGGGTGGCTTCCTCGCAATTGGCGATCAGGGCGGAGAGCCGCAGGCCCAGGGCGCTGGCGATCTTCGAGGCACTGACCAGCGAGGGGATGACCCGCCCACGCTCGATTTCGCCCAGGTAGGTGCGGTTCAGGTCCGCGTGCTCGGCCAGCCGCTCCTGAGACCAGCCGCGCGCACTTCTGAGGGTGCGCACTACGCGTCCGAAGCGCACCTCGTCGATCGGCAGGTCAACCAATCGCATGGCTGTTCTCCGTGGCGGTGGGCGCGGCGGGTTCGGCGCTGCTCGCGATCGACTCCTGGCGGGTGCTGGCCTGGCTGACCTTGCTGCCCGGCGGCACGCTGCGGGTGAGCCAGACGTTGCCGCCGATCGAAGAGCCTGCGCCGATCGTGATGCGGCCGAGGATGGTGGCGCCGGCATAGATCACCACGTCGTCCTCCACCACGGGGTGACGCGGTTCGCCCTTGAGCAGGCTGCCCGATTCGTCCTTCTCGAAGCGCTTGGCGCCCAGCGTCACCGCCTGGTAGATCCGCACGCGCTCGCCGATGACGGCGGTCTCGCCGATCACGACACCGGTGCCGTGGTCGATGAAGAGGCCAGCGCCGATGTGCGCGCCAGGATGGATGTCGATCCCCGTCTCGGAATGCGCTAGCTCCGCGATGATCCGCGCCACCAGCGGCACGCCCAGCCGGTAGAGTTGGTGGGCGACACGGTGGCGGATCAGCGCATGCACGCCGGGATAGCAGAGCAGGACTTCGTCGACGCTGCGCGCCGCGGGGTCGCCGCGGAAGGCCGCTTCGACGTCGGCGTCGAGCAGGCGACGCACCTCCGGCAAGGTGTGGGCGAAAGCCTGGACGATGCCGATGGATTTCAGCTCGATCTCCGCGGCGGAAGCCTGCTCATGGCGCGCGGCGTACACGAGCTCCAGGCGCACCTGGCGCAGCAGCGCGTTGAAGGCCGTGTCCAGCGTGTGGCCGATGTAGTAGTCCTCGCTCTCCTGGCGCAGGTCGGGTGGGCCGAGGCGCATCGGGAAGAGCGCGCCGCAGAGTTGCGCTACGACTTCGCGCAGGGTTTCGCCGGAGGGAAGTTCGCGGCCACCGCCGTCGCGGCTGCGGTGTTGTCGGGTACGCCAGTGCTGACGTGCGGCGTGGAGTTCGGAAACGATGCGTCCAAGATCCCAGTTCGTCTGGGCGTGCTGCAGATGGCCGGCGCTGTTTTCGTCTGCGCTCATGTGTGGCTCCGATGCGTCGTCTGCAAGCCGGTGCCCCGTGCGATCGGGGGTGGGCATCCGGCCTTGCGTTGCGAGCCGGGACACGGGGTCCCGGTGCTGGAAAGGCGGGTCCTGTCGTCAGTGCTCTCAGTCCTGGAGCCAGGGCAGGCCGTGATGCCGCCAGCCATCCTGGTGGCCGCGCTGCCCCTGGGCGTCGAGCTCGCCCTCGAAGCCTTCGAGCACGTTGAAGACCTGCGTGAAACCAGCCTTGGTGGCGGCTTCGGCCGCCGAAGCAGAGCGCTTGCCGCTGCGGCACAGGAGCAGCACAGCCTGGTCCTTGGAGACCTTGGCTTCGAGTTCGCGGACGAAGCGCGGATTGCGCTGCATCGCCGTGCCGGTCGCCCAGGCGACGTGCAGGCTCTCGGGCACATGGCCCACGAACTTGCGCTCCTCGGCGGTACGCACGTCGACGAGAACGGCGCCGCCGCTTGCTACCAGCGCCCATGCTTCTCGCGGGGGAATGCTGCCGGCGAAGGGCAGGGACTCGGTTTGCGCCCGGGCGCGAGCGGCGTACAGGATGTCCCGGGCCGCGGGGTTCTGGGCGTCGAATGGCTGTGTATCGAGCAGTTCGCGATGCTCAGGCGCGGGCGCTGCGGTACGCGCTTCTTGATGGCTAAAGGCAGCGAGAGCGGACATGGTCCATCCATCCTTTCTCAAGGTGGGTTGCGGGATCTGCCGCGCGGAACGCATGGGTCGGCGACGGCAGGGACAAGCCTAGAGAGAGGGGTGCGGGCCGGGAACGATTGTTTTCTTCGCTTCTTATGCCCAGGCGCGCGCTGTGTTTATGCGGCGTCCGCACGCGTATGGGTGCGTGCCGGATCTCGCGAGGTTCAGGCCCGCCTGCCACGGCAATCACCCGATCCTTGCGCATGCGCAAGCGCTCGCGGATGCTTCGTCGGCGACAATGTGGCTATCGGTGGCAGGGCCTATGCGGCGTCCGTGTGGCGTCTGCGGGCCGGCACGGAAAGGGAGATATCAGGAATGCGGGGAATGAGACTTCGTGCTTTCGGCCTGTCCGCTGTCGCGGCGCTGGGGCTTGCGCTCGTCGCATGCGGCAAGCAAGGCGACGCGGGTGCGGGTGCATCATCGAATGCGGCCGCCGCTACCAAGATCGTCGTCGGCTTGGACGACAACTTCCCGCCCATGGGTTTCCGCGACGAGCAGAACAAGCTCACCGGCTTTGATATCGAGATGGCGCGCGAGGCGGCCAAGCGGCTCGGCCTGGACGTGGAGTTCAAGCCGATCGACTGGAATGCCAAGGAGGCCGAGCTCAACGGCAAGCGCGTCGATGTGCTGTGGAACGGCCTGACGATCACCGAGCAACGCAAGCAGAACATCGCCTTCACCAAGCCCTACCTCGAGAACCGCCAGATCATCGTGGTCGCCGGTGGCTCGCCGATCAAGGCGAAAGCCGACCTCGCCGGCAAGGTCGTCGGCGTGCAGGAAGGCAGCACCGCGGTCGAGGCCGTTGAGCGCGACGCGGCCACGGCGAAGACGTTCAAGGAACTCAAGAAGTTTGGCGACAATGTCACTGCGCTGCTGGACCTGAAGACGGGTCGCCTGGATGCGCTGGTGGTCGATGAGGTCGTGGGCCGCTACTACACCTCGCGGAAACCGGGTGAGTACGCGGTGCTCGAAGACAACTTCGGCACCGAGGAATACGGCGTTGGCGTGCGCAAGGACGACGCGGCGCTCCTGACGAAGATCCAGGGTGCGATGGACCAGATGAAGCAGGACGGCACTGCTGCGCGTATCTCCACCCAGTGGTTCGGCAAGGACATCGTCAAGTGAGTGCCAGGTGAGCGCCACGTGGGTGCCATATGGGTGCCAAAGCAAGCGCGTCACCGGCGACCTTCCGGTACGCATGTAGTGGGGCAGGACGGCCGATCTACCGGATTCTTCGATGGACTATCTGCTAACGATCCTCGGCCCGCTGCTCGAAGGCGCGGGCGTCACGCTCAAGGTGTTCTTCATCACCCTGGCCTTGTCCGTGCCGCTCGGCCTGGTGCTCGCCTTGCTGCGCCTGTCGCGCAGCCGCTTCGTCGGCGGCCTGGTCAATGGCTACATCTGGCTGATGCGGGGCACACCGCTGATGCTGCAGATGCTCTTCATCTACTTTGCGCTGCCCTTCGTGCCGGTCATCGGCGTGCGCCTGCCGGACTTCCCGGCCGCGATCGTCGCCTTCACGCTCAACTACGCGGCCTACTTCGCGGAGATCTTCCGCGGCGGCATCCAGTCGATCAACCGGGGCCAGTACGAAGCCGCCAAGGTGCTCGGGCTTTCGTATGGGCAGACCATGCGGCGCGTCGTGCTGCCCCAGGTGGCGAAGCGCGTGCTCGCGCCGGTGAGCAACGAGACGATCACGCTGGTGAAGGACACCTCGCTGATCTACGTGCTTGCCATGAACGACCTGCTGCGCGCGGCGCGTGGCATCGTGCAGCGGGACTTCACCACCATGCCCTTCGCCGTGGCGGCGGCCTTCTATCTCGCGATGACCCTCGTGCTGACGATCGGCTTCCAGCGCCTGGAAAGAAAGTATGCGGTCTATGACGAGTGAGCCGATGATCCGCGCGCAGGACATCCACAAGCACTTCGGCGCGCTGGAAGTGCTCAAGGGCGTTTCGCTGGAAGTCGACAAGGGCGATGTGATCGCGATCATCGGCCCCTCGGGTTCGGGCAAGAGCACGCTGCTGCGCTGCCTCAACCATCTGGAGACGATCCATCACGGGCGTATCGAGATCGAGGGAGAGACGCTGGTAAGCACCGATGCCGAGGGCGTCTGCCGCTATGCGCCGGACGCCCAGGTGCGGGCGATCTGCCGCAAGATGGGCATGGTCTTCCAGCAGTTCAACCTGTTCCCCCACCTGACGGTGCTGCAGAACCTGATCGAAGCACCGATGACGGTGAAAGGCCTCGCACGGGATGCGATCGTGCCGCAGGCCGAGGACTTGCTGCGCAAGGTCGGGCTCTTCGAGAAGCGCGAGAGCTATCCGTCGCGCCTCTCCGGCGGGCAGAAGCAGCGCGTGGCGATTGCCCGCGCGCTCGCGATGGCACCCGACATCATGCTCTTCGACGAACCGACCTCGGCGCTCGACCCCGAACTCACCGGCGAGGTGCTGCGCACGATGCGACAACTCGCCGATGAGCACATGACGATGCTGGTGGTGACGCACGAGATGAGCTTCGCGCGCGACGTCTCTACCCGGACGCTCTTCATGGATGGCGGCGAGATCGTCGAAGCGCGGCCGGCGGCCGAGATGTTCTCGAACCCCAGCCATCCGCGCACCAGAGCCTTCCTCGATCACATGCTGTAGCGCACTGGTGGCGGCATCGGCCGCTTTGGTGCGAGCGACGTTTTCCGACCTTGAAGGGATGAGGATGTCCGCTACGTTTGCCGTCAGGGCGCTTGGCCCTGGAGACGTCCCGCTCATGCACGGCCTGCTGGATATGTTCGGCGAGGTCTTCGAGGATCCGCACACCTTCGGCTCGGCGCGACCGGATGCGGCCTACCTCGGCCGGCTGTTGTCGAATCCGCATTTCATCGCGCTGGCAGCGCTCGAAGACGCGCAGGTGATAGGTGGGCTGGTGGCCTATGTGTTGCCCAAGTTCGAGCAGGCGCGCAGCGAGTGCTACATCTACGACCTTGCCGTGAGCGCCGCGCGTCGACGCCGCGGCGTCGCGACCGCGTTGATCCATGCCTTGCGGCCCATCGCCGCCGCACAAGGGGCCTATGTGATCTTCGTGCAGGCCGACTATGGCGACGATCCCGCGATCGCGCTCTACACCAAGCTGGGCGCGCGTGAGGATGTGATGCACTTCGACATACCGGTGGTGCTGCGGGAGCCTTGAGGAAGCGCGCCTGCAGCGTCCGTAGCCACCCGGGAGAAAGAAAACGGCCCCGTCGTGACGACGGGGCCGAAGGGACACCTGGGATGGAGGAGGTGAGGGCGCGGGTGAAGCCGAGCGCCCGTGGGTGTCGAAGGAAACCGGCAGGACTACTTGTTTGGCTGTGGCGTGAGGCGCAGGTAGGGGCGCACGGCCTTGAAGCCCTTGGGGAATTTCTGCTTGATCACCTCGGGGTCGGTGATCGAGGGCACGATCACGACGTCCTCGCCGTCCTTCCAGTTCGCGGGGGTCGCGACGCTGTGGCTGTCGGTGAGTTGCAGGGAGTCGACCACGCGCAGGATCTCGTCGAAGTTACGACCCGTGCTCGCGGGGTAGGTGATGATCAGGCGCACCTTCTTGTTCGGATCGATCACGAAGAGCGAACGCACGGTTGCGGTCGTGCTCGCGTTCGGATGGATCAGGTCATAGAGCTCGGAGACGCGGCGATCCGCGTCCGCGATGATCGGGAAGTTGACCGTGGTGTTCTGCGTCTCGTTGATGTCGCCGATCCAGCGTTCATGGGATTCGACCGGGTCCACCGACAGCGCGATGACCTTCACGTTGCGCTTGGCGAACTCCTCGCGCAGCTTCGCGGTCCAGCCGAGTTCCGTGGTGCAGACCGGGGTGAAGTCGGCGGGGTGCGAGAACAGGATGCCCCAGCTCTTGCCGAGCCAGTCATGGAAATGGACGGTCCCCTGGCTGGAGGCCTGGGTGAAATCCGGGGCGATGTCGCCGAGTCGAAGCGATGCCATTGCGTGTCTCCGTATGCGGGGTGTCGTTACCGTTTCAGGCGGCGATGGCGAAGGGCAGCTCGCCCGCAATCGCGGGGCGCTTGCGCCAGGGTTCGCCGGCCAGCCGTTCGGCGCGTGCTTCCACGCGCAGGGCGAGTTCGTTGAGGATCGGCAATCCGTCCGGCCAGGGGCCGTAGCCCGAGTCGGCGTTGATGTGGCCGGCCAACCCCAGGTCGAAAAGCTTGGCGCCCCAGCGTGCCGCGTAGATCGCCGCCCACTCGTAGCGCAGCCAGGGATCGTTGCGGCTAGCGACCAGCGTGGTGGGCACCGGAATGCCGCCTTGCGGCACGCGGTATTCGAGGCCGAACTTCACCGGATCGGCAGGGGCAACGAGGAAGAGGCCCGACACGGCCTCGGGATTGCGCGCAGCGACCACGCTCGCGGCCAGCGTGCCGAAGCTGTGGGCTACAAGGATGGCGGGCGTCTGGAGCGGCGCGAGGGTGCGCTCGATTGCGGCGATCCAGGCATCCAGGTCCGGCGTGTTCCATTCGCGCTGGGTGACGCGCTTCCAGCTCGGGAAACGTTCATGCCAGGCGCTCTGCCAATGGACCGGGCCGCTGTCGAAGAGTCCGGGCACGAGCACGAAGCGCTGGCGTGAATCGGCGAGGTCGCCGGCGGCGATCTGGCTGTTGCGCAGGCCTTGCTCGGTGGTCTTCATGGGGCGCTCCGCGGCGGGAAATGACTGGGATGAAGCGCATTGTCGTGGGGCGGCGCCGCAAACCAAACGAATCGTTTGTTATTCGTTTATGCGATTTACGCTAGTTGGACGGCGGCTGTAATTCCTGTGGGGAATTTGCGGGTGTGCGCGAACGATGCCGCGTCCAGAAAATGGAAACGCCACCGGTCCCGTCCGGTGGCGTTCCAAGGCATGCGCGGGACACACCCGGAGCGTCGCGCGCAAATGGCTGTCCTCAGATGTGCACCTCCTCTCCCTGGGGCGCGATCGGATGACGTCCCCCGACGCGGTTCCGACCGCCGCGCTTCGCTTCATAAAGATGTCCGTCGGCGCGCGCGATCAACGCGCCGAAGTCTTCTTCGCCAGTGCGTGCCGCCACACCGAACGAAGCCGTAACCTTGATCTGCTCCGGCCATTCGGCCGACTCCAGGGACTGGCGCAGTTTCTCGGCGAGTCCGCAGCCCTGGTCCAGGCTGGCGCCCGGGCAGACGATCAGGAATTCCTCGCCACCCCAGCGCACCAGGCAGTCGGTCGAGCGCAGGCGGTCGCGCAGGATCGCGCTGAACTGCTTGAGTACTTCGTCGCCCACGCCATGGCCGAAGGCGTCGTTGATCTTCTTGAAGTGGTCGATATCGGCGAACACCACGGACAGCGTGTTGCGCTGTCCGCCTGCGTTGCGCCAGCGATCGACCAGGAAGTCACGCAGGCCTTCGCGGTTGAGCGCGCCGGTCAGCGGATCGGTCAGCGCCTTGTCGGCGAGTTCGCGGGTCTCGATCTGCAACGCCTCGTTGAGCGCCTGCAGCTGCGAAAGATTGCTGCGTGCTTCGAGGTAACGCCTGCGATAGCGATGGACTTCCAGGCCGAGCGAAGCGATTCCCAGGACGAACCAGCACGCGAGCAGGATGCGGGAGAGCTGTTCCTGTTTGAAGGGACGGCCTACCAGTTCGATGCCTTGCAGGTCGACCGTGTGCGTGCCGTCAGGAATGTTCTCGGGCGTGGAGAATTCGAGCATCACCACGTTGTCCAGCCGCGGACCGGTTTTCTCCAGCGGCACCTTGTGCTCGCTCAACCACCAGGAGGCGACGCGGACGACCGAGAGCGGAACGTCGACTGCGCCGTGTTCGGGCACGTCGAACCAGACTTCGTTCACTTTGAGCGTGCTGTCGTCGACGCCGGTGGAGAGGCCTTCTTCGTAGTCGCGCAGGAAGACGCGCATGCGCGGTACGCCGGTACCCTGGTACCGCGCCTTCAGGCGAAGGGTGTCATAGGCGGTGAGATCCATGCCCTCGTCGAGATCGCCGAGCCGGATCGTGGCCGTGCAATACGGGTACTGGTAGCCGTGTGAGATAGAGCAGCCGAGCCGGACGCCGGATTCAATCGGCGTGAGTTCGGCAACGCTGTTACCACCGGAGGTGCGGTCGCCGCTCGCGGAGAAACTGTACTGACCGGGTGTCAGCGTGACGACGCGCGGCGGCCCGAAGGTCTGCCAGCCGACCAGGACGGCGGTAGCGACGATCAGCGTGGCGAGTAGGAAGCGTAGGTAGTTTGATGTGCCCATGACGGTGTGCCATTCGCGCAAACCGCACCCGTCGCCGGCCGGTATGTCACGGGCCCGCCGCACGGGATCGGAGTGCTTCTGCGGTATTGGCAACCAGTCTAGGGCAGGTGCTCGGACGTGCCTGCGCCGCGGGCGCCAGACTCTGTTCCCTGAGCGCCAAGTCTTACGTCGGGCTGGCGTGGACGCCTACACGGGTGAATGGCCGCCCTGCGCTCGGGTTGTGCTCGCGTCGGCTTGCAGCCCCGCAAGGTAAGGCCAGGGATAGATGCCACGTTCGTGGCCGTCGTCGAAGCAAAGCTGGAGTGCGTAGTGCCCGACGGGGCGCGCGTCGCTCAGGCGCACGTCGCTGCCGACCGATGCGCTGCGACCGGCGAGGCAATCGGCGCAGCGGCAGGCGCTGCGCAGCGTCTGGGCCGACAGGACCAGCTCCCGCTCCGGCCAGGCAAGGTGCAGCGCGGCGGGTGTGAGGCGCACGCTCTCCGGCATCACGATGCCTGCTCCAGCGCGAGCGAGGCGATCTGGGTGAGCGCGAGGCGCACGGACTTGCGCACTTCCGGGTCACCGTCCTGCTCGGCGACCAACAGCGCCGGGACGGCGTCCTTGCTGCCGATCTCGCCCAGCGCGAGCGCGGCCTCCTTGCGCAGGTTTGCGATCGGGCGGGTGAGGAGTGCGGCCAGCGCATGTACCGCGTCGTCCTGCGGCGCCCTCGCGAGACTGCGACCCAGCGCGCGCGCGGCGCGCAGCGCCACCTGCCAGTACGCGTCGCCCAGGCTCGCAACCAGGGCCGGCGCCGCGTCGGTGAAGCGCAACTTGCCCAGCGTGGCCGCGGCCTCCTCACGCACTTGCCAGGCCTCGTCGCGCAGTGCCTGGAGCAGGGCAGGCAGCACGCTGCGGCTGTCCGCATAGCCGAGCGCACCGGTCGCTGCGCGACGGACTTCCGCGTCGTCGTCGGTACTGGCCAGGTGCGCCAGGGCATCGAGGGCTTCGACGCGACGCAACCAACCGAGCACGCCTACGGCTTCGCGGCGCACGACGGCGTCTAGGTCACGAAGTCGTTGCAGGGCGGGCGTGAAGGCGTCAGGCAGGCGCAGCTCGCGCAAGGCGCGCAGGGCCGAGGCACGCACGAAGGCGTCCGCATGTTCGACCAGGGGGAGCAGGGGACGTCCGGCTGCAGGGGCCTTGAGCGCAGTGAGGCTTTGCGCGGCGGCGGCGCGAACCTGTGCATCGGGGTCGGCAAGGCGGTCTGCGAGAGCTTCGACGGCGCTGGGTGCTTCCCAGGTCGCGAGGCGTTCGGCAGCCTCCAGGCGCACCTGTGCGTCGGCGTCGCGGGTGGCGGCGACGAGCACCGGCAGATGGTCGGGATCTTCCTCGTCCGCGAGCTCGGCCAGCGCGATGCGGCGCACGCCGGCATCGGTGTCCTGCAGGCGTGCGGCGAGCGCCGCCGGCAGGAGTCCGGTCAGGTCGGCGTAGAGATGTTGGTGAGTGGTCAAGGGCATTTTCCGTTCGGATTCTGGCGTCGGGTTCAGACCGCGAATTGCGGCAACGGGCGATCGCGATCGCCCAGGGGACTGAGGCGCGGCAACGGTGCTTCCAGCGTGGTCGGCCGCAGCAGTGCAAGGCAGTGACGTTTGAGGCGGGAGAATTCCGGCTCCGTCACGAGCTCGGTGCGGCGCGGGCGCGGGAAGTCCACCCACAGTTCTTCGAGGATGCGGCCGGGCCGTGCACTCATCACCACGATGCGGTCGGCGAGGAAGAGCGCCTCGTCGATGTCGTGGGTGACGAAGACCACTGTGGTGCGGATGCGGGCCCAGAGCTCGAGCAGCAGCTCCTGCATCATGAGTCGCGTCATCGCGTCGAGCGCACCGAAGGGCTCGTCCATCAGGAGCACGCGCGGATGGTTGATCAGGACCCGGGCGATCTCCACACGTTGCTGCATACCGCCGGAGAGTTCGGCCGGGTAGCGTTGCTCGAAGCCGTCCAGTCCGATCGCGCGTAGCAGTTCATGCGCGCGCTGCAGGCGCTCATCACGCGAGACCCCTTGCATCTTCAAGCCGAAGGCGACGTTCTCGATCACCTTCTTCCAGGGGAAGAGCGTGTGCTGCTGGAATACCAGGCCACGCTCGGGCGAAGGTCCGGCGATCGCCTCGCCGTCAAGCCGGATCGTGCCGCTGCTGGGCGACAGATGGCCGGCGAGGGCGCCGAGCAGGGTGGACTTGCCGCAGCCCGAAGGGCCGAGCAGGCACACGAACTCGCCGGGCAGGATGGTGAGCGAGACGTCCTGCACGGCCTCGAAGGCATTCGGTCCCTTGCCGAGGCGGATGCCGACGTGCTCAAGCGCGATGTGTCCCTGCAGGGCTTGTTGGGTTTCGACGTGCATCACTTGCTCTCCTTGCGCACGCGCTGCCAGGGCATCGCCACGCGCGCCACGGCGCGGATGAGCGCGCTGCTGCCCATGCCGAAAATGCCGATGACCAGCATGCCGACCACGATGGCGGCGTAGTTCTGCACGGTGTAGGACTCCCAGGTGTAGTAGCCGATGCCGAACTGGCCCGAGATCATCTCGGCGGTGACCAGGCAGAACCAGGCCGTGCCCATGCCGATCGCAAGCCCCGTGACGATGCTGGGCGCTGCCGCCGGCAGGATGATCTCGGCGAAGAGCGCCCGCCGCGTGCTGCCCAGGCTGCGCGCCGAGGCGATCAGCCGCGCATCCACATGCTCCACGCCGTGGATGGTGTTGAGCAGGATGGGGAACAGCGCTCCGATGAAGGTGATGAAGATCATCGAGCCCTCGGAGGAGGGAAACATCAGCACTGCGAGCGGGATCCAGGCGACGGCCGGGATCGGCCGCAGCACTTCCAGCGGCGAGAGCAGCAGGTCCTCGGCGATGCGTGAGCGACCGATCGCGAGCCCCAGCCCGATGCCGACGAGTGCCGCGACCCCGAAGCCGGCGAAGACGCGCAGCAGGCTGCTCGTCACATGCTGAAGGAGCTTGGGCGATTGCAGCAGGGACCAGAGCGACTGCGCCACATCGGTGGGTGCCGGCACATTGGCGTAGGTGAAAAGGTGCAGGTTCAGATGGGTGCGGGAAGCCCATTGCCAGAAGGCAATGGACAGCACCACCGCAACGACCTGCCGCGCGAGGCGCGCGCCGCGGCCGTTTGGGGCGGCGGCGTGGACCGGCGGTGCGGGATGGGCGATCTCGGACATGGCGTGTGGCGTCGTTTGAGCTCAGGCGTGGTCGAAATGGGTTCGAGCGAGGGGCCGAACAGGGGGTCGAACGAAAGGCGAAGGAAGCGGCCCGGATCCGCGCGCGGCGGACCCGGACGGACGTCGCCTACTGGCTGCTGGCGACGGCGAGCTTGCTGTCGCCCTTGGCCGCGGCGTAGTCGAGCAGGCGGGCGCCGTTGGCCTTTGCGGCGGCCTCGGCACTCTCCTTGAGCAGGTACGCGTTCACCTCGCCGTTCTTGCTGGCCACGTACCAGGCATCGTCGCCGAAGAGGCGGACACCGGTCTCGTAGTCGCGGGCGTAGATCGCGCGGACCTTCTTGCCGGCCGCCTCGATCTTGCGCAGGTCGGTGAAGGCTGATTCGGGCGAGGCGTAGTGGCGCACCAGCGGTTCGCCTTCGACCCAGATATCGCTCACGCGCTTTACGTCATTGATCGGCTTGCCGGTGGTCGCGTCCTTGGCGCGCAGCGCGAGCTTGTCGTAGTTCTTGAGCTGCTTCTCGTAGTCGAGGCCCGCTTGCTTGAAGGCTTCGCGGATGTAGCGGTCGTCGACGAAGGTGTCGACTTCCAGGTTGTTCTCGATCCGCTTGAGGTTGCGCAGGGTCTCGATCGAGGTCTTGAGCGCCTGGCGGTACTCGGGCTTCCACGTGAGGTCGCGCGTCTGCAGGCCGAGCGGGCCGTGGAAGAGATAGTTCACTTCGGCCTCGATGCCGGTGACCTTGGCGATCAGCTCGCTGTACTTCTCCGGCTCGGCGGCGAAGAGGCGATCGGCTTCGATCGCCGCACGCAGGAAGGCGACCACGATCTCGGGGTACTTCTTCGCGTATTCGGCATTGACCAGCGAGCCATGAAAGGTCGGCGTGGCGGCCTGCGAGCCGTCATAGATCTTGCGGGCGATGCCGCGGTAGGGGAAGAGTTCGGCGAAGGGCACGAAGTCCGCATGCGCTTCGATCTTGCCCGCCTGCAGCGCGGGGCCGGCGACTTCCGGCGCCTGGGTGATGATGTTCACATCCTTCTCCGGGTCCCAACCCTGGGCCTTGATCGCGCGCAGCAACATGCCGTGCGAAGTAGAGGCGAAGGGCACCGAGATCGTCTTGCCCTTGAGCTGGCTGACCGAGGTGATGGGGGAATTCTTCGGCACCACGATGCCGTTGCCGCTGCCGGTGGTGCTGCCCGAGAGCACAGTGATGAAGAGGCTCTTCTTGCCGGCCTTCTCGAAGGCCGCGCCGTTGAAGGAACCGGGGAAGTCGGCCATCGAGCCGAGGTCCAGCTTGTCGGCGATCATCTCGTTGGTGAGTGGCGCGCCGGAGGTGAAGTTCTTCCACTGGATGTCGTACTCGACGCCCTTGTACTTGCCGTCATGCGGCAGGTACTTCTCCAGAAGTTTCAGCTCGCGGATCAGCAGGCCGCCGGTCGCGCAATTGATCGTGGTGTCCTGCGTGCCGATGGCAACGCGGATGGTTTCGGCATGTGCTGCGCCCAGCAGCGTGAGGCTACCCAGCAGGGCGATGGGTACGAGTCTCAGGTTCATGTTTTGGCTCTCTCTTCTGTTCGGGTTTGTCTTTTGGGTATTCACCGTCGCAGGGCCTGCGGGAGATTTCGTCGCGAGCGCGCCGAGGTCGAAGGCAGAAGCGCAGTCGTGCTGGAGCACGACGAGCATCGCAGTTTCTAGATCGGCGGGCGCAGCAGGAATCTCCCCAGGCTCAGCGCAGCAGATAGGGGATGTCGACATGGACTGCGCCGGTGGGGCAGTCCTTCTCGCAGGGCATGCAGTACCAGCACTCGTCGAACTTCATGTAGGCCTTGCCCTTGGAAAGGTCGATCGCGAGAACGTCGAGCGGGCAGACGTCCACGCAGACCGTGCAGCCCTTTTCGGCAATGCACTTCTCCTCGTCGATCGAGACGGGGAGGCTGGAAGGCTGGAAAGCGATGGGGATCACGGCGGGTTTGCTCATGGTCGGGTTCTCGTGGATAGCGCTCACGCCGGCACCGCTTCGTGCGGCGCAACGCGCAGATGGGCATAGGCGTTGGCCTGCTGGGTGTCGACCGGGATCACGTAAGGCTCCAGCGCGCGCTTGAAGCAATGCATCGCGCCCTGTTCGTTCTTGGCGAGCTGGACGTGCACCTTCCAGTTGGCGTCGTCACGTTGCGGGTGATCGACGCGCGCGTGGTAGAGGCCCCAGCGGCTTTCGGTGCGAAAGAGCGAGGCGCGTGCGGCCATCTCGGCGCAGTCGCGGATCGCGTGGATTTCCATCGCGCGCATCAGCTGGTGCGGGCCGGGTGCGTGCAGGAATTCGAGGTCGTGATGGATCTCCTCGAAGCGCTGCAGGCCGATCTCCATCTTGCGGGTGACCTTGGGCGGCTGCAGGTAGTCATTCACCATGCGGCGCAGCTTGTATTCCACCTGCGCCGGCGGCAGGCCGTTGTCACGCAGCAAGGGCGCGAGTACGCGACGGCGTTCGGTTTCGATCTGGCCGGCGTCGGGCGCGGCGTGCGCGTGCTCCGTGCAATAACGCGCGGCGTCCTCGCCCGCGAGGCGGCCATAGACGAAGGCGCCCAGCATGTAGTTGTGCGGCACGCAGGCGAGGTCACCCGCGGCATAGAGGCCGGGCACTGTCGTGCGCGCATGCTCGTCCACCCACACGCCGGAAGCCGAATGCCCGCTGCAGAGGCCGATCTCGGAGATGTGCATCTCCACCATCTGTTCCCGGTAGTCGGTGCCGCGGCCTTCGTGGAAGCGGCCGCGGCTGGGGCGTTCGTTGGTGTGGAGGATGGTCTCGATGGTGGAGATCGTCTCTTCCGCGAGATGGTCGAGCTTGAGGAAGACCGGACCGTTGCCACCTTCGAGTTCCTGGTAGAACTCCCACATCATCTGGCCGCTCCAGTAGTCGCACTCGATGAAGCGCTCGCCCTTGTTGTTGGCGGTGTAGCCGCCGAAGGGGCCTGTGACGTAGGCGCAGGCCGGGCCGTTGTAGTCCTTGATCAGCGGATTGATCTGGAAGCACTCGATGCCCGAGAGCTCCGCTCCCGCGTGGTAGGCCATGCTGTAGCCGTCGCCCGCGTTGGTGGGGTTCTCGTAGGTGCCGAAGAGGTAGCCGGAGGCGGGCAAGCCCAGGCGCCCGGCCGCGCCGGTGGCGAGCACCACGGCCTTGGCGCGGATGACGTGGAACTCGGCCGTGCGGCAATCGAAGGCCATGGCGCCAGCGATGCGTCCGTCGGTCACCAACAGTCGTGTCGCCACCAGGCGGTTGGTGATCTCGACGCGCGCCTTCTTCAACTGGCGATAGAGCACCTTCTTGATGTCGTGCCCCTCGGGCATCGGCAGCACGTAGGTGCCCATGTGGTGCACCTTGCGCATCGCATAGTCGCCGGTCTCGTCCTTCTCGAACTTCACGCCCCAGCGGTCCAGCTCCTCGATCATCGCGTAGCTGTTCTGCGCATAGGCGAGCACGGTCTTCTGATTGACGATGCCGTCGTTGGCCGCGGTGATCTCGCGCACGTATTGCTCGGGTGTGGCGAAGCCGGGCACCACGGCGTTGTTGAGGCCGTCCATGCCCATCGATATCGCGCCGCTGCGCTTGACGTTGGCCTTCTCCAGCAAGAGAACGCGCAGCTCGGGGTTCGCGTGCTTGGCCTTCACGGCGGCCATCGGTCCGGCGGTACCGCCGCCGATGACGAGGACGTCGACTTCGTGTTCGATGATGTCTGTCATGGTGTTCGTCTGTGTGGGTTCGGGTCGCCGCGGTTAGCCGTGGCGATGGATGCGCATGCGGTACTGGAAGCTGTCCGTGCGGCAGTAGAGGTATTCGAAGTCCAGCGGGTGGCCGTCGCGGCTGTGCGTGAGCCGCTCGATGCGCAGCACGGGTGCGCCGGGAGCGAGCCCCAGCTCGTGGGCGAGGGCGGCTTCGGCGAGTACGGCATCGAGCGCGAGATCGGCGTGGCCGAGCTGCAGGCCATAGTCGTTCTCCAGGATCAGGAAGATGTCGCGCGAGGCGAGGTCTTCGAGCGCGAGTCGACGGCCGATGCGTTCGGGTACATAGGTCACGTCCAGCGATACGGGCTGGCGATCCACCTGCCGCACGCGACGGATGCGCGTCACCGGCTGGCCGGGCGCGAGGCGAAGGCGTTCGGCGACAGAGGCGTCGGCGGGCTGGTGAACGAGATCCAGGACCCGGTTGGAGGCTTCATGGCCCAGCTGAGCCATCGCCTCGCCAAAACCCTGCAAGCGACCCAGCGCCTGGAAGGGTTTCGGCTTCGAGACGTAAGCGCCCTTGCCGGGCACCTTGAAGATCAAAGCCTCCTTCTCCAACTCGCCCAGCGCCTGCCGCACGGTGATGCGGCTCACGCCGTATTGCTGCATCAGCGTGCTCTCGGACGGCACCCGGTCGAAGGGCTGGTAGGCCCCGCTGACGATCAGCGCCCGCAACTCCTCACGGATGCGGGCGTAAAGCGTCGGTTGGGGTGGCACCGCGAGCAGCGGGACAGAGGACATGGCGGCAATGACGGGTTATGACAGGCCATGTCAGTGCAGCTCGCATGCCAGGAGCAACAGCGTGTGCGCGGCGCCAGTAAGGGACTGATCCGAAAAGGGTTCGGCTGGGGTGGGAAGAACTCAGTGGGGTTGGCCGCGGAGGTGGTCTGCTGAAAACACAGCAGCTTCGGTGTCGAAGCTGTTGATATTTGAGCAGTCGATCGCGACCGTGATGAAAAGGGTTTGTGCCCGCGCCGGTCTGTGTCTTCGTGAAATCGATCACACGACATGTATGACAAGAGAGGGCTTCTCCAGACGCCTCGCTAGACTCGCTGCGTCCCGCCGGGACAGCCGCGCGAGCGGCCAAGTACCTTTCCCCGCAAGGGTTCTTAGACACATGACAAAAATACTCCGCACCCTTCTGGTTGCAGGCGGCCTGTGCGTCTGGAGCGGTTCGCTCTGGGCGAGCCTGATGGCCAGTACTTCGATCGACGCGATCCGAGTCCGCGTCGTCGATACAAATCCGGACGATGGTATCGATGCTTCGATCAACTGGATGAACCTGGGTAGTTGGGCAAATGCCTGCCTCGATATGCCGGGGGATGGCAATTGTGCTGGCTCAGTGCTTGGCGATACGGACTTCAATCCGTCGAGCTTCGATGGCCCGGCCGGGGCTTCCTTTGCCTACAGCGGGATAACCGGCCTTTCCTACGTAGATGACCGTGGCCAGTTCGCTCAAATCTCGGGTCTCCCACTGAGCGGGCAGCGGTCTGTGAATGCGGCCCGAATCGGTATCTTCCAGCTTGTTGGTGATGGACGTGTCGAGTTCGAAATGGACTACACGCTGACCGTGTCCGCCGAAGCCGAGGACTGGCTTAACGAATCGCTGGCCTACGCCGGAATCATGGTCTTCCCGTGGGACGGAACGCCGATGCTCGAGCAGAACAAATGGCTCGTCCGCCCGTTTGAAGGAAGCGAGACGATCAGCGGGACGATCGTCAATTCGCTCACTCACTCAGACGGTGAGTACGGACAGGTTCTGTTCCAGGCCCACACGCACTTGAAGTCGTATGCGCCCGACGTGACCGACGTTCCGGAGCCCGGTTCGCTGGCGCTCTCGGCAGCCGCGCTCTGTGCGCTCGGCCGTTTCGGCCGCCGTCGCATGCGCAAGTAAGCGGCGCTCGACGCGTTATCGCCGTGAAACGCCGCCCTCGGGCGGCGTTTCCTTTTGGTGCCGGATGTATGGCGCAGTGCCGCCTTCGACACAGGAGGCTCACGATGCTGTGGTTATGTCGGTTGCGCCAAGCCAAGGCATAGCGTGGGTGTGGGCCGATAAATGGCAATGGCATGGATGACGTGGACTGAGCCACGACGCATCGCGATTCCGGCTGTACGGGGAAATCCGATGTCATGTATTTCTCAGGGTCCGCTTGGCTCAGACCTCGTCTGCATTCTCATGATCACGAATACCTACTACCAGCCCTCCGGCCGAATCTCCTGGAAGACGCCGTTCCGACCGTTACTGACTGGCTTGCCATGGGTCATCCTTCTTGCCGGAATCTACGCCTGCGTCATTCGCTACAACCCCTTTGTCTACGTCTCGTTCATCGCGACCATCGCACTTGGCGTTGCGACGGGTGTTGTCGCCGTATTGAATGCACAGTCTGCGCTGTCGCGCTCGCGCGCGTTCGACACGATCCTGGCTGCTGTCTTTGGCTTCGCCGCGGTCTGGACGCAGTGGGTCGTGTGGCTCTGGCTGAACGTCGGCGACGGGATGCAGGAGGTCTGGCGCGTAGCACTGTCGCCCACCCACTGGATCGACTACCTGAGCTGGTTCTCCCAGCACTGGCATGTGTCGCTTTCCCGCAGGGGGCACGGCGCTGAGCTCTCGCCAGGCAACTTGCAGGCGCTCTGGTGGGTTGAGGCAGTGGCCATCATTGGCCTTAGTGCCCTGGCAGCGCGATTTGGCGGCGATGCCTCCGTGTTCAATGAGCGTAGCCGGAGATGGGCCGAGAAGTGCCTGCAGGCAGAGCTGGCTGCGGATGACTCTGGTGCGCCTGCGTGGCGCGACCGTATCGAGCGGGACGGCGCAGCGGCGCTGTTGGGCCTGCGACGCGCCGACGTGCAAGGCGCGCCCTCCGTCGAGCGCTGGCAGACGCTGGATGTATCTTGCCTGGCCGACGAGGGCGACGCGGATTTCTGCCTGATTGCAGTTGATCTGCTCACTCACACACGCAAGAGCGACGGGAAGCTCAGCACGCACCGCGAGGCGGTTATCCGCCCCCGCTTCGTAAGCGCAGCCGATTTTGCTCGCGTGCGCGAGCATCTGGCTAACCATGCGCCCGCAGCCGATGCGCAAGCTTCCGCAGAGCACGATCCACCCGAGCTCTCTGCGGCGATTGACCACTTGCAGGCAGGGCGGCTCGATGAGGCGATCGCCTTGGCCGAGCCCTACACGCAAGCGAGCGAAGCCAAGCTGCGGGCCGACGCGTTTCGCGTTTGTGCACTGGCATGTAGTGGCCAGAAGCGGTGGAGCGAAGCCCATGCGCATTTCGCCGCGCTGTTCGAGGTCGAGAGCAGCGCCCACAATGCGTTGCAGCTTGCTACGACCGCCGTGATGGCGGGCAACGTCGCGATCGGACAGGAGTGGTTCGACAAGGCTTGGACACTCAATCTGACAAGCGGCGAGATTCCTCCGCCCACGATGCAGACGAGCTACGCGACCGCGCTCGAGAGCGCTGGCCGTCCGGAGCTCGCCTTGCCGTGCGCCGATTGGCTGCGCGCGGCGTACGAGTCGCTATCCATCACCGACTCGACCTTTCTGCATCTGCGCCACATGCCCTTCTTCAACGCGTTCCTCGAGAAGAGCCTGCCAATCGTGAAGGCGAGTCTGCCTGCGCACGAGATTCCGGCTTGGTACAGATCGATGCGCGCCCATCTTGATGAGGCCGGCCAGTCGGCAATCGACACTCACATCGAGCGGCTTGCGGCCTGACGCGCGTGCGGCACAGCTTTCCCGACGGGACGGGGGAGCAGCAAGGGTCCGGATCAGACTGGTAGTCGAACGGGGTGACTTGAGCAACACAGTGCTCCTCCGATCCAGGCAACGGTATGCTTGATCGATGGATTCCCTGATCAACGCTGCCGCTCGCGCCCTGGCGACGGGCGATGTGCTCGGCGCGCTGACGCATGTCGCCCTCCGCGAGGACCCGCCAGCGCTGGCACTGCGGGGCATCGCCATGGCGCAGCTCGGTGAGCACGCCCGGGCGCGTGAGTTGCTGCGGCGCGCGGCACGGGACTTCGGCACGCATGAGTCGCTGGCGCGTGCGCGCTGCGTGGTCGCGGAAGCGGAGGTGGCGCTGGCGATGCGCGAGCTGGGCGGCACGCCGAAGGCGCTGACAGCGGCTGCGGCGACGCTTGACGAGCACGGCGATTCCGGCAACGCGCTGTGGGCGCGGCTGATACTGGTGCGGCGGACCTTGTTGCTGGGGCGACTCGATGAGGCGGCGTCGCTGTTGGCGGAGATCGATGCGGGCGGCGTGCCGCCCGTTCTGGCGGCGGTCGCGTCGCTCGCCGGCGCCGAGCTGGCCCTGCGCACACTGGACACGGCGGGGGCTCGTGCTGCGCTGGATCAGGCCAGCGCGGCCGCGGGGCGTGCCCGCGTGGGGGCCTTGATCGCCGAAGTGAGAGAGGCCTTCGCCGCGCTCGAACGGCCCGCAGCGCGGCGTTTGCATGACGGGCACGAGCAACCGCTGCGGCTTGACGAGGTCGAGTCCCTTCTCGAATCAGGCGCGCTGGTCATCGATGGCTGTCGTCACGGCGCGAAGGCGGGCGCCGACTGGGTGCCCTTGGCACGGCGGCCGGTGCTGTTCAATCTTCTGCGCGCGCTGGGTGAGGCCTGGCCCGGCGACCTGGAGCGCCGACGGCTGATCGCGCATGCCTTTCGCACGCGCGATCCGGACGATAGTCATCGTGTGCGCCTGCGGGTGGAGATGGGCCGTTTGCGTGCGCTCCTGGCGCCGATGGCCGACGTGGTGGCGACCGCCGAGGGCTTCGCGCTCAGACCCCGTGGGGGACGCAGCGTGGTGGTACTTGCGCCGCCCATAGACGGGGCCGAAGCGTCCTTGCTGGCGCTGTTGTCCGATGGGGCGGCATGGTCCACCTCCGCGCTCGCGATAGCACTGGGTGAAAGCCAGCGAACGGTACAGAGGGCACTGGCCGAGCTGGAGCAGGGCGGGCGGGCGCGTTCGCTTGGTCGCGGTCGCAGTCAGCGCTGGTTGTCGCCGCCACTGACGGGATTCACGACGATCCTGATGCTCACGGCGGCCGTGTAGATCACTCCTGCGGTCGGTGGGTTCGCCCCGTCCTGCAGCGTCTCTCCGCCTGACCTGCGACTTGGTGCGCGGCCACGCGTCGAGGAATCGTGCAGGGGAAAAGCGAGTGCGCCGTGTCTTCCGCAGTGCACTCGCTTGATGCCCTTCGACGCGGACCCGCTAGGGCGTTGCCGATGCCTGGACGTCGGCCTTCGGCACGGTCTGACCGGGCGTGTCGGTGGGGGCTTCGCCAGGCGGGATGTGCGGCAGCTTGTGGGCGATGCCTTTGTGGCAATCGATGCAGGTCTTGGATTTATCCGCGAGGTACTTCGAGTGCATGCTCTGCGCGCGCACGCTCTGGCGCGTGAAGTCCATCGAGTCGTAGTCGTGGCAGTTGCGGCATTCGAGCGAGTCGTTGGCCTTTAGCCGCGCCCATTCGTGGCGGGCGAGTTCGATCCGGCGCTCCCGGAACTCCTCCTGCGTGTCCACCGTCCGGAAGACCTTGGCCCAGACTTCCTTGGAGGCCTGCATCTTGCGCGCGATCTTGTCCGTCCAGTCGTGCGGCACATGGCAGTTCGAGCACATCGCGCGTACGCCCGAGCGGTTGGTGTAGTGGATCGTTGTCTTGAGCTCAGCGAACACGTTGTCGCGCATCTCGTGACAGCCGGTGCAGAAGGTTTCCGTGTTGGTCAGCTCCATCGCAGTATTGAAGGCACCCCAGAAAAGGATGCCGCAGATGAAGCCGCCGATGGTCAGGAAACCCAGGCTGTAGTGGACGCTCGGGCGACGGATGACCAGCCAATAGCGCTTGAGGAGTTGGATCACGTTGTCGGTCCGTGGCGTTGGGCGGCTATTTCTTGGGCGCTTTGGCGGCTTGCGCCTGGGCGTTGAGCAACACCGTGTCGACGTCCTGGAAGGTGTTGTTGACGATCGGCTTCACCGGGTCCTGCGGTACATGGCATTGCATGCAGAAATAGCGGCGGGTGGATACCTGCGCGAGCGTGTGGCCGTCGCGATCCATGTAGTGGGTAATGCTCACCGGAATTGCCTGCGAAACCTCGATCTTGGCGCGCGCATGGCAGTCGAGGCACTTGTTGAAATTCTTGTCGATCTGGTAGCCGTCGACGCGGTGGGGAATCGTCGGTGGCTGCATGGCGTAATTGCGCGCACGCCGCACGTCGTCGTTGACCGCGTTGCCCAGCAGCGGCGGCCGGGTCGACTCGGTGATCGGCGTCGGACCGCGTGCCAGGTCGACGAAGGCCTTCTGCTGCTGCGCGAAGGCCAGGCCGGCAACGAGACACAGAAGCGCGAGGAGGAGGCGATGGGTCTTCATGGCGAGCCTCATACCTTGGTGATCTTGACGGCGCACTTCTTGAAGTCCGTCTGCAGTGAGATCGGATCCGTGGCGTCCAGTGTCAGCTTGTTGATCAACTGGCTGGCATCGAACCAGGGCACGAACACCAGTCCGCGCGGAGGCTTGTTGCGTCCGCGTGTCTCGACGCGGGTGCGCATGCGTCCTCGTCGCGAGGCGATCTCGATCTCCGAGCCGCGACGTACGCCAAGGGCCTTGGCATCGTCGGGATGCATGTAGCACAACGCGTTGGGCACCGCCTTGTGCAGTTCAGGCACGCGCTGCGTCATCGAGCCGGAATGCCAGTGCTCCAGCACGCGACCGGTCGACAACCAGAACGGGTACTCCTTGTCCGGCGCCTCCGCCGGCGGCTCGTAGGGCAGGGCGAAGATGACCGCCTTGCCATCCGGATTGCCATAGAACTGGTAGCCCGTGCCGGCCTTGACGTAGGGGTCGGTGCCTTCGCGGTAGCGCCAGCGGGTCTCCTTGCCATTGACCACCGGCCAACGCAGCCCGCGCACCTTGTGGTACTCGTCGAAGGGCGCGAGGTCATGGCCATGACCTCGGCCGAAGCTCGCGTACTCCTCGAAGAGGCCTTTCTGCACGTAGAAGCCGAAGGCCTTGGATTCGGCGTTCTCGTAGTCAGCCGAGACCTCGGTCAGCGGGAACTTGTCGACCTGGCCGTTGCGGAACAGCACGTCGAAGAGCGTCTTGCCCCGCAGCTCCGGTTTCTTCGCGAGCAGTTCCTCTGGCCAGACTTCCTCGGTCTTGAAGCGCTTGGCGAATTCCATCAGCTGCCAGAGGTCGGAGCGCGCGTCGCCGGGTGCATTGACCAGCTGGTGCCAGAAGTGCGTCCGGCGTTCGGCGTTGCCGTACGCGCCTTCCTTCTCCACCCACATCGCGCTGGGCAGGATCAGGTCTGCCGCCACGGCGGTGACGGTGGGATACGCGTCCGAGACCACGATGAAGTTGTCCGGGTTGCGATAGCCGGGGTAGCCCTCCTGCATCAGGTTGGCCGCCGCCTGCATATTGTTGTTCACCATCACCCAGTAGGCGTTGAGCTTGCCGTCCTTGAGCATGCGGTTCTGCAGGACCGCGTGGAAGCCGGGCTTGTCGGGGATGGTGCCCTCGGGTACTTGCCAGATTTTCTCCGTCTTGGCGCGATGCTCCGGATTCGTGACCACCATGTCCGCGGGCAGGCGGTGCGAGAAAGTGCCGACCTCGCGCGCGGTGCCGCAGGCCGAGGGCTGGCCGGTGAGCGAGAAGGGGCTGTTGCCGGGCGTGGCGATCTTCCCGGTCAGCAGATGGATGTTGTAGACCAGGTTGTTGGCCCACACGCCCCGCGTGTGCTGGTTGAAGCCCATGGTCCAGAAGGACACCACCTTGACCTTGGGGTCGGCGTAAAGCTCGGCGAGCGCCTTGAGCCGGTTCTGCGGCACGCCCGTGAGCTTGGAGGTGTATTCGAGGTCGTAGGTGGAGACGAACTTGGCGTAGTCGTCGTAGCTGATCGGTTTCGCGCCGTTCGGGTCACCGGCGTTCTTCGCCTTCTTCTGCAGCGGATGTTCGGGCCGCAGGCCATAGCCGATGTCCGGATTGCCGAGCTTGAAGTTCGTGTGCTTGCTGACGAAATCCTTGTTCACCCGCCCGGTCGAGATGATGTAGTGGGCGATGTAGTTGAGGATCGCGAGGTCTGTCTGCGGGGTGAAGGTGAGTTCGATGTCGGCGAGCTCATAGGAGCGATGCTCGAAGGTGGAGAGCACCGCGACCTTGACGTTCTTGCCGCTCAGCCGCCGGTCAGTCACGCGGGTCCACAACACCGGGTGCATCTCGGCCATGTTCGAGCCCCAGAGCACGAAGGCGTCGGCCGCCTCGATGTCGTCATAGCAACCCATCGGCTCATCCATGCCGAAGGTGCGCATGAAGCCCGCCACCGCGGAAGCCATGCAGTGGCGCGCGTTCGGATCGATGTTGTTGGTGCGGAAGCCTGCCTTCATCAGCTTGGAGGCCGCGTAGCCCTCCCAGACCGTCCACTGGCCCGAGCCGAACATGCCGACGCTGCTCGGTCCCTTGGCCTTGAGCGCCTTCTTGAATTGCTCGGCCATCACGTCGAAGGCCTTGTCCCAGCTCACCGGCTGGAACTCGCCGTCCTTGGCGTACTGCCCGTCCTTCATCCGGAGCAGGGGCGTCGTCAGGCGATCCTCGCCGTACATGATCTTGGAGAGGAAGTAGCCCTTCACGCAGTTCAGGCCGCGGTTCACCTCGGCCTCGGGGTCACCCTGGGTCGCGACCACGCGATTGTCGATCACGCCAACCTGCACCCCGCACCCGGTGCCGCAGAAGCGGCAGGGCGCCTTCGACCACACCAGCTTGGTCGGGTCCGCGGCGGCGTTCTGCGCGAATACCGGAATCGGAATGCCGGCTACGGTCCCTGCGGCCGCGGCGGCGGTCTGGCGGACGAAATCACGTCGTGTGAGGGTCATTTTCGAGTTCCCCGTTCATGGATTCCAGCGTGTCGGCGTGCTGGTAGACCAGCGCGGCGTTGAGGACGCCTTTTTCGCGCTGGATCTGGGAGACCTGGTCGATCATCCGGGCTGAGCTTTCCGTCTCCAGCGTGACGACAAGCTTGCCGCTCGCGTCGCTGGCGTGGACCTGTGCGCCCGGCAAGGTCGCGATGAAATCGGCGACGGACGGCGCGCGATCCGGGGTCGCGAAGACCACCAGGCCGGTGATGTGAAGTTCTTCAGTCATGGGTGGATACCCGGGGGCCGGGCTGGCCGGCTAATGCACCGGGGGGCCGGGTGGCCCCGCGAACATCTGGTAGATCCACACCGCGAAGCCGTACACGACAATGATCGTGCCGGTGATCGCTGGCGCCATCACGACGGTCAGGAAGAGGAAGCTTCGCAACTCCTCTTGCCTGGTCGAAGGCGGACCTGACTCCTTCATGGCCTGATTCCCCTGTTCGCCTGTTGGTCGAATTCCGGAAAAGCACACTCTGTCGGGGGTGGGGGAAGCGCGTCGCGCTATGCCCTGGACGATCGTATGCCGTCCTGAGGCGGGCCAGAGAATGACGCCGCGCCTGCTTGTCCGTCAAGCCGAATCCGGGCGGGCGTCGCTCTGGTGTTGCAGGCGTGCTTCAGCGCTGCTGCGGATTCCCGCGATATTTCCGGCTCGCGCACCAATCACGACGATCTTGTTACTCACCGACGCCTCGTGATCCGGCTAGATTGCAGTCATCGGGCGCGATGAACGCCGCCCCGCAAGGAGAGATGCATGACCGTCAGAAAAACCAAAGCCGCCACAGCGCCCGCCACTGCAGTCACGCATGCCGCCGAGATCGTGCGCGAGTACGGACCCTTCGAGGGGAGTCCGTCGATCGCGGGCGTGACGCACGATGGCGAACGCGTCTGGGCTGCCGTCGGGGACCGCATGCTGGCGATCGATCCGGCCAGCGGCGAAACGGTGAGGACCTTGCCGCATCCAGGTTCCGCCGGCACCGCCTTCGACGGCAAGCATCTCTACCAGATTGACCAGGCACGCATCGACAAGATCGATCCGGCGACTGGCAAGGTGTTGGCCTCGATTCCGGCGCCGGGACAGGGCAAGGATTCCGGGCTCGCCTGGGCGGAGGGCAGCCTCTGGGTCGGCCAGCACCGCGCGCGCCAGATCCTGCAGATCGATCCGGAGACGGGCGCGGTGCTGCGCACCATCGAATCCAATCGCTTCGTCACCGGCGTGAGCTGGGTGGATGGCGAGTTGTGGCATGGCACCTGGGAGAACGATGAGAGCGAGATCCGCCACATCGATCCCGATAGTGGCGCCGTGCTGGAGCGGCTACAGATGCCGCAAGGCGTGTTCGTCAGCGGCCTGGAGTCGGACGGCGCCGACCTCTTCTACTGCGGCGGTGGCGGCAGCGGGAAGATCCGCGCCGTGCGACGACCTGACGGCAGTTAGTCGCCCGGGCGCGCCAGCTCCCTGAGCGCCGCCGCCCGAGATTTCCTGAATCCCTATCTGCGAACGTCCGTCGGTCTTGCGACCGAAGGTGGCTTCGCTCGTCCCGAAGGCGCCGGATTGCGCGCCGCGATTCACCCAATCGGCTCTCGAGCCAAGGAGCACATCATGAGCACAGCCGTTTCCGAAACGCCGATCTCCAGGCATCCCGTCGTCTCCCTGGATAACTGGGTCGAGGCGCGCAAAGTCCTGCTTGCCCGCGAGAAGGAACTCACCCGCCTGCATGACGAGATCGCCCGCGAGCGCCGCGCACTGCCTTGGGTGCGCATCGACAAGAACTACGTTTTCGACACCCTGAAAGGACGTCGTACCCTGGCCGATCTTTTCGATGGCCGCAGCCAGCTGGTGGTGCAGCACTTCATGCTCGCACCGGGCTGGGAGTCGGGCTGCAAGAGCTGCTCCTTCATGGCCGACCATATCGCCGGGGCCCTGCCGCATGTGGAGCAACGTGACGTGACCCTGGTCGTCGTCTCGCGTGCGCCGCTGGAGCAGATCGAGCGTTTCCGCCTGCGCATGGGCTGGGACTTCAACTGGGTCTCGTCCTTCGGCAGCGACTTCAACTACGACTTCGGCGTGAGCTTTACGCCGCAGCAGCAGAGCTCGGCGGGGCAATACAACTACAAGACGGTGAACGCGCCCCACGAGGAGCTGCCCGGCATCAGCGCCTTCTACAGGAACGGGGACGGCGAGGTGTTCCGCACCTATTCGACCTATGGCCGTGGCGTGGAACTGATGATGGGCGCCTACGACTTCCTCGATATCGCGCCCAAGGGCCGCGACGAGGAGCTGCTCAGCTACACCATGGAGTGGGTGCGCCACCACGATCTCTACGAGCAGAAACCGACGCAGAAGGCCGCGCGCGGCGGCTGCATGTGCGCCGAAGCCTGATGGGACTTCGCGTTCAAAGCGATGGCTTCGTCGGTCGCCCCACTGTGCCACGGCACTGCCTGCGGCGCCTGGCTCGTTCTCGTTTCGAATGTGAAGCCACCGATAGAGACCTGGAGCAGCGCTCATGTTCACGCTGACAAGCCTCTGGCCCTGGCTGGCCGTCGCGGGGGCCGGAGCCCTTCATGGGCTCAACCCCGCAACCGGATGGGCGCTGGTCGCCGCGCTGGGCGCGCAGGCTCCGAGCCGTGCTTCGGTCCTGCGCGCGCTCCTGCCGGTAGCGCTGGGACACCTCGCTTCCGTGGCCCTGGTAGCGGGCGCGGTGATGCTGCAGCTCTCGCTCGATCGGCTCGGTATCCAGTTGCTCGTGGGGGCGGGGATCGCGGTCTTGCTGGTGTGTCATCTCTCGCGTTGCAGGGCCGGCCACGACGCCACGCCGACCGGACATCTGGGGCTCGCGCTCTGGTCCTTCCTGATGGCGACGGGGCACGGTGCCGGCTTGATGCTGGTGCCCGCGCTGATGCCGCTCTGCACCGGTGATGTCCCTGCACCGTCGGTGTCGGCCACCGCAACGCTCGCGCTGCTGGCCCTGGCGGTCCACATGGCGGCGATGCTGATGGTCACGGGCATCATGGCCACGGTAGGGCGCGGCGCGCTCGGGGCGACCGTGCCCCTCCTGCGACGGCTTCGGCGTTCCGCTGCGCAGTCCTAGACCGCGAGCGAAAGTTCAGCGCGGTCGGCGGTCCCGTTGGGGCCGCTCGCGCGCCCGACCCAGTTGCCCTGGACCAGACGCACGCCCGACGCCTGCGCGAGTTCGAACTGTGCCTGCGTCTCCAGCCGCTGCAGGATGACGCGCGCACCTTGCTGCTCCGCGTGCTGTACCACCCATGCGGCGGATTGCGCATCGCGGATGCGTCGTGCATCGAGCTTGATGTAGTCCGGCCGTACGCGGGCCAGCAGCGGTTCGATCTGCTCGGCCTGGGTCAGCGTGACCGACACCCGGAAGCCGTTGAGGCGGTAGTTGGCGAGCACGAAACCGAGCAGCGCGAGATCGTCGGTGCTCGTCTCCGGCGTCTCGATCACCACCTTGCGGGGCGAGATATCGAGCACGTCCAGCACGCGGCGGAAGGCGCGTCCGTGATCCACGGTGACTGCGGCGAGCAGCCTCCCATGCACGTTCACGAAGAGCGGCTCCTCTGCGTGCGGTCCGGCGAAATGGTTGAGTGCATGCACGGCGCGGCAGAGCCGGTCGAGCGCGACCAGGTCTTCGTCGTTCGCGGCGAGGGCGAAAAGGCTCCAGGGGGAGAGCCCGGTCTCCGCCTGCTGGTAGGAGCGCACGAAGGCTTCGCGTGCGATGCGGTCCTGCGTCTCCAGGTCGATGATCGGCTGGAACACGCTGGCGAGCTGACAACGCATGAAGCGCCCCACGACTTCCTGCGACGGCGCGAGCCATAGACGCGTTTCGGAATCGACATCTTGCGACAGGCGGGTGAGATAGGCCTGCACAAGTTCGGAGCGGGGGAGTGGGGCGTTCATGCGTGCGTTCCTTCAGTAGGCAGGTGCCGGCTCAGAGCTTGGCGACGGAGACTTCGGTCGCCTTCACCAGGGCGACGACTTCCGAGCCCGGTGCGAGGCCGAGGTCGTCGACCGAGCGGGTGGTGATCACCGAGGTGACGATGCCGGCCGGCGTGTCGATGTCGACTTCGGAGACGACCGGGCCACGGATGATCTCTTTGACCTTGCCGCGGAACTGGTTGCGAACGTTGATGGCGGTAACGGACATGAATGGACTCCTGTTGGGGTAAGTGAATCGTTCTGGGGGTTGAGGATTGTCTTGTTGGTCAGGCGTGCTACACCGCCCAGCGCACCTGGTGCACCGTGCGTTCGAGCGAGATGTCGCCGAGCTCCGCGTCCGGCGCGTCGGCTGGGTGTTGCAGCACGCGCTTGAGCACGGCGTCTTCGAGCGAGGCGAAGGCGGCCGAGCCGCGCTCGCGCGGGCGGGGCAGGTCGATGCGCCGATCCAGCGTGATCGTGCCGTCCTCGATCAGCACCACGCGGTCGGCCAGCGCGATCGCCTCGGACACGTCGTGCGTCACCAGGATCGCGGTGATGCCGCGCTTGCGCCAAAGGTTCTCGATCAGCGTCTGCATCTCGATGCGGGTGAGCGCGTCGAGCGCCCCCAGCGGTTCGTCGAGGAGGAGCAGCCGCGGTTCGTGTACCAAGGCGCGGGCCAGTGCGACGCGTTGTCGCTGGCCACCGGAGAGGCGAGCCGGCCAGTCGCGCGGACGGTCTGGCAGGCCGACCTGCTCCAGCAGTGCGCGGGCACGCGTGAGACCGCCATCCGCCAGGCCGAGCGCGATGTTCTTCTCCACGCTCTTCCAGGGCAGCAGGCGCGCGTCCTGGAACATCATCCGTGCGTCCGGATGCTGGCCCTCGACGCGTTCGCCATCGAAGCGGATCTCGCCCGCGCTCGGGGTTTCGAGGCCCGCGATCTGGCGCAGCAGCGTGCTCTTGCCGCAACCGCTGCGACCTACGATCGCGAGGAATTCGCCGGCACGGATCTCCAGGTCCAGGCTCTTCAACACTGTGCGCTCGCCGTACTGCTTGCTGAGCCCGCGGATCGAGAGGGCGATGCCGTGCGGCGCGTCGGCCTGCTTTCCGGCGACGGCGACCTGCTTCAATTCGGTGACGTTGTTCTGCATGGTCGTCTCCTCGGCCTATTGATAGCCCGGATGCCAGCGCAGGCTCACGCGTTCCAGGCCGCGCGCGGCGAGGTCGGCGAGCTTGCCCAGCGCGGCGTAGAGCAGGATGCCGACGAGCACCACATCGGTCTGCAGGAACTCGCGCGCATTCATCGTCATGTAGCCGATGCCGGTCGAGGCGGAGATGGTCTCGGCCACGATCAGGATCACCCACATGAAGCCGAGCGCGAAACGCACGCCGACCAGGATGTTCGGCAGCGCGCCGGGCAGGATCACGTGGCGATATAGCCCCCAGCGCGAAAGGCCGTAGCTCCTGCCCATCTCCACCAGCGCCGGATCCACCGCGCGGATCCCGTGGTAGGTATTCAGGTAGACCGGGAAGAAAACGCCCAGCGCCACGAGGAAGAGCTTGGCGCTCTCCTCGATCCCGAACCACAGGATCACCAGCGGGATCAGCGCCAGCGGCGGGATGTTGCGCAGCATCTGCAGCGTGCTGTCGAGCAGCAGCTCGGCCTTGCGCCAGGAGCCGGTGGCCAGCCCCAGCAGGAGGCCGGCGCCGCCACCGATCGCAAAACCGGTGAGCGCACGCACCGCGCTGACCCGCAGGTGGGTGAACAACTCGCCCGAGGCCACCAGTCCCGCCGTCGCCGTGGCGACATGCCAGGGCGAGGGCAGGATGCGGCTGGAGAGCCAGCCCAGCGAGGAGCTGAGCTGCCAGAGCACCAGCAGCGCAAGCGGCACGATCCAGGGCGTGATGCGCTCGGACAGGCTTGCAGACAGCCCCGCCAACGCCGATCCGGTCCGGATGTCGGTGGCCATGATCAGCTCGCGGCCGCGGTCTTCGCGGCGTCGGGGACGTAGTGGTTGCCCACCACTTCGCCGAAGGGCCCGGTCAGCGTGCGACCCGGCAGCTTGGCCTGCAGATTGCGCGGCAGCAGCGGGAAGACCAGCTCGGCGAAGCGGTAAGCCTCTTCCAGGTGCGGGTAGCCGGAGAAGATGAAGGACTCCAGGCCCAGGTCCGCGTATTCCTGGATGCGTGCAGCCACCGTCTTCGGATCGCCCACCAGTGCGGTGCCGGCGCCGCCGCGGACCAGGCCCACGCCGGCCCACAGGTTAGGGCTGATCTCAAGGTCGGCGCGGCTGCGGCCCTTGCCCTGGCCGTGCAACGCGGCCATGCGGCGTTGCCCCTCGGAGTCCATGCGGGCGAAGGCAGCCTGGGCGCGGGCCACAGTGGCGTCATCCACGCGGCTGATCAGGTCTTCCGCGGCGCGCCAGGCGGCGTCCTCGGTCTCACGCACGATCACATGCAGGCGGATCCCGAACTTCACCTCGCGGCCCTGGGCGGCTGCCTTGGCGCGGACTTCTGCCACCTTCTTGGCGACTTCGGCCGGCGGCTCGCCCCAGGTCAGGTAGGTGTCGACATGCTCTGCGGCGAGGTCGTGCGCCGCCCCGGAGGAACCGCCGAAATAGATCGGCGGATAGGGCTGCTGCAGCGGCGGGTAGAGGAGCTTGGCGCCTTTGACCGCGAGATGCTTGCCCTCGAAATCGTAGGTGTCGCCCTCGTGGCTGCGCGTCAGGATCTCGCGCCACACGCGGATGAACTCTTCCGAGGCTTCGTAGCGCTGCTCGTGGTCGAGGAAAATGCCATCGCCTTCGAGCTCGCCGCGGTCGCCGCCGGTTACCAGGTTGACCAGCAGGCGGCCGCCGGAGAGCCGGTCGAAGGTCGCTGCCATCCGCGCGGCCAGTGCCGGCTCGGTGAGGCCGGGGCGCAGCGCGATGAGAAAGCGCAGTTTGCGGGTGACCGGAATCAGGCTGGAGGCGGCGACCCACGGGTCTTCGCAAGAGCGCCCCGTCGGGATCAGCACGCCGTCATAGCCCAGCGTGTCGGCGGCGACGGCCACCTGCTTGAGGTAGTCGTGATTGACCTCGCGCGCGCCTTCGGAGGTGCCGAGGTAGCGGCTGTCGCCGTGGGTAGGAATGAACCAGAGTACTTGCATGGTTGTGGCCCTCAAGTCGACTGGTGCGGGATTATTTGGAACTGGCGAGGCCAGAGCCTTTGACCGTGGCATCACGCACCACGAGCTTCTTGGGGATCAGCTTCAGGTCGCTGAAGGTGTCGGCAATCTTCTGTTGCGCGTCCAGCACTTCAGGGGTGACCGGCTTGGCGCCGTACGAGAAACGCTTCACCGCGATCAGTGTGGTCTTCTGGTCCAGCCCGATCAGCGGGGAAAGGATGGCTGCAGCCTCTTCAGGCTTGTCCTTCGCCCAGTCGCCCACCTTGTTGAGTTCTTCGGTGATGAGCTTGATCACGTCCGGGCGACGTTCTGCATACGGGCGGGCTGCGAGGTAGAACTGGTGGTTGCTGACCACACCAACGCCGTCGGCGAGGATGCGGGCATCGAGCTGCGTCTGTGCGGCGGCCAGGAACGGATCCCAGATCACCCAGGCGTCGACCGCCTTCTTCTCGAATGCGGCGCGGGCGTCGGCCGGCGGCAGGTAGACCACGTTCACATCCTTGTAGTCGACGCCGGCCTTTTCCAGCAGCTTCACCAGCAGGAAGTGCACATTCGAGCCCTTGTTGAGCGCGACGCGCTTGCCCTTGAGGTCCTTCACCGACTTGATCGTCGAATCCTTGGGCACGATGACCGCCTCGCCAGCGGGCGCCGGCGGCTCGTTGCCGATGTACACCAGGTCCGCACCTGCGGCCTGCGCGAAGATCGGTGGCGCTTCGCCCACGGTGCCGTAGTCCAGGCTGCCCACGTTGAGGCCTTCCAGGAGTTGCGGGCCGGCCGGGAATTCGATCCATTTGACGTTGATGCCCTGCGCGGCGAGGCGCTTGTCGAGCGCGCCGGTGGCCTTGAGCAGGGTCAGCGTGCCGTACTTCTGGTAGCCGATGCGCAGGACTTCCGGATCCGCAGCGCGGGCTCCGAAGGAGACGCCGGCGATAACGGGGACGACGGCGGCGGCGAGCAGTGCGATCGCGCTGCGGCGGGTGAAGCGGATGCGGGACATGGAAGGACTCCTGGTGTGGCGTTTCGAAGGGGTTCTGTTCGTCGGGCAGCGGCGCGCAGATGTGCGCAGCCACTGCCACCCGCAGGCGGACTGGGCGAGCCGGAAACCGGTCGGGGTCAGGAGGAGGTCGGCGCGATGTGTCCGACCTGCGGGCTCAGGCTGCTGTGCTGGGGGTCAGCACGTGCAGCACATCACGCACTGGCAAGGCATCCCCAGGGCGGGGCTGCGGCGGATCAGGCAAGGACGGACCGGGCGCGGGCGGCGCGATACCGTCGTGTTGTGCTCGGTCATGATCGTTCTCTCTGTGTCGGTGTGCATGTCCGCCATCCGATGTGGCGGTGCTGCGCAGTCTAGGGAGCGGCCTTATGCCGGGGAACGATTCATTTCTTGGATCGATATGCCTGCGCGCCGAGGCGGGTGAGGCAGCGCGCCCCAGGGGCGGGCCTGTGAGAGACGCTCAAGCGGTGCCGGACCCGGCTGCCGGCCTGTCCTGCACTGGTGGCTCGGGTGCTGCTTCCATCCGCACGCCGCGCGCGAGTCGGCGAAAGCGCGGCAGGAAAGCCTGCAGCGTCTGCAGGTTGAAACGCTTGGCATGTGCATCGAGCGCTTGCCGGATGGTGGTGCGTAGTTCGGCGCGCTCGATGCGCGCGATGTTGTCCGCAAGCTCGTCGCTGCCTATGCCATCTGGTAGCACGCGTTCGAGCGCGCCGAGCGCGACCAGCTCGGGCGAATTGTCCGGTTCTCCGCCGCCGGTCTCCTCTGGCGCGCGGCCGAGCAGGCGGGCAAAGCTCAGGTAGAGCGCATCGCGCAAGGTGGGCGTGCGTTGCGTGGCGCGCTGCATCATCGCCAGATAGCGCACCCAGTTCTGGTAGCGCTTGACCGCACGCGGTGTACGCAGTGCCGCGGCAACCACCGGATTCCAGATCGCGAGTGCCTCGCGGAAGGCAGGCGAGTCCTTGACCACCGGGTCGGGTCGCCGCACCAGTGCGGCTAGCAGCAGGGCGAGCATCAGCGCGGCAAGCGGCAGACCGTAGGGCAGTGCGCCTGTTCCACCACGCGCTGCGGCAGGCGCGAAGTACGCGGGTTTCGCGGCCGCTTCGGCAGACGGCGCGCTGGCGGCGGGGCTGGTGGCCGGCGGCGCTAGGGCCGACGTCGTGACCGCGCCGGGCGCTGGAACAGAAGCGCCCGCCGGATCATGACTCACCGCCGCCGGTAGTTGCGAACCGAGCCAGGCACCCAGGAAGATCGCGCCGAGCCCGATGGCGACAGGCCACAGGCGTGAGAGCCGGCGCACGGCAGCGGGCCACTCGAAGCCCGTCTGCGACGGCGCTTCGTCTTGCAATTGGCGGCTCGCACCTGGATCGAGTTGCGGCATCGGCATCTCGATGTTGATCAGCTTTTCGAGGTATTGCCGCGCGTATTCGCGGCGCACGCGACGCGCGATGGCGTCCTTGTCTTCTTCTCCGCCGTTTCGCACGGCCTCGTTGTCGACCATCTCCTGGGCGATCTTCTCGAAGGCGAGGCCGACGCAGGCCTCGACGCGCTCGCGCGCCATGCCGAGCACAACGAACACGCGGCCCGAGGAGACGAGGAAGTTCACCGCTTCCATGACTTCGAGCACCGCCTCCGGACGGCAGCGGTCGAGATCGTCGATCAGCACGAGCATCGTGCGCGGTTCGAGCGCGGCCGTAACCTCACTGAATTCCGCGGCGAAGCGCTGACGGAAGCTCGCCTGCACGCCCAGATCGCGGATCGAGGCCTGTCTGGACACCGAGGCGGCCAGGGCGCCGGGGTCAACGCCGAAGGCGCGCAGCCGCAACAGTGCCGTTGCGAGCGGCGCAAGCGCCCCGACGGCTAGCCCCGCTGCACGCAGTTTCGCAAGGAGGTCGTTCTCGGTCGGCGCGCTCTTGTCGTCACCCAGCAATGCGCGCCAGAGGTCGTTCGCAAGGGCGAACCAGTTGTCGAGCGCGCTGCCGGGATGCGCCAGCGCCCAGCCGAAAAGCCCGATCGAGAAAGCAACGGCGAGCGACAGTGGCCAATACCGGTGTCCGCGCATCCAGAGCAAGCGTAGGCGGTACTCCACGCCTTCGAGGCTGAAGAGCCCCGGGATCGCCTCGTCGCGGATGGCCGAGAGCAGGGCTGCGAGCAGCGCCTCCTCTTTCTGGTGATGCCAGGCGTTGAACCACACGCTACGCACGCCGAAGCGGCGCAGGTCTTCCCGCAGCAGGCCCATCAGCGAGCTCTTGCCGCTGCCCCAGTCGCCAGTGATTGCGATCGTCAGCGGCGCTTCGGTGCGTTCGTTTCGCAGAAAGGCCGACAGCCCCCACGCGCGGGGCGCGAAATCGAGTCGGTCTTCGCGCGCCGCGGCAAGCGGTTTGTCGGAGGCAAAGGCGTCCGCGATGGTTTCGCTGATCTGAGTCGCGGGTGGCGGGGGTGGCCGCAGGGCCGCACCACCGAGCGCGAGAAAGCCGGCGAACCAGGCGAGCCACACCCAGGGCGCCGGATAGCGCGCATAGCCTGCGCTTTCCGGCGCCCACGTACGGCCGCCATCGCGGCTGACGTAGGGCTGCTCGCTGAAACCGCGGGCGCGCCCGGTGCCGTCAGCAGCGAAGCGGATGTCGTGCAACGCGCCGGCAGGCGGCAGGGTCAGCCACTGGAGTCGGGAGGGTCCTGGGAGGTCCGCCGATTGGAAACGAGCGATGGAGGCCGGCGCAACGATCAGGAACCACTCGTCCGGCCGGGCGACGAGGGCGCGTAGCGCGCCGCCGTTGGAAGCCTGCGGGTCGATTCGTAGCGTGTAGTCCGGACCCGCGCGCTCAAGCGCGAGGCCGTGCAGCAGTGCGTGGGATTCGTCGTAGAGGACGACCGATGTTGTGTTCCAGCTCTGCCCGCCGTTTGCGCTGCGGTGGAACTGCCCGTCGGCTGTCATGCAGAGCAGGGTCCCGGTGTCCGGGTCGATCAAGGCTCGCTGCACCTCATGGTCAAAATCCGCGCGCTCTTTCCACTGGGTTGTGTCGCGAGCGCGATACAGGACTTTGCCGCGGCGGCCTACGAGCCAGGCTTCGCCGGAAGCGCTGACGCCGACAGCAATCCACGTGTCGCCGAAAGGACCGGCAAGGGCAGCCAGGTTCGGGATTCCCCAGTCGGGCCCAGCGACGGACCAGTGCGCGCCAGCGTCAGTCGTCGCTAGGATCTTCGTGCCGACCGCCCAACCGGTGCGCTTGTCCGGCAGGAAAAACACGGCCTCAAGCCTTGGTCGAATGGGCGCGGTCGCCCCGGTAGACGCCCCGAATGCGGGTCGGCTTGCTCCTGCCGCGGGCGTGCTAGCGGCCGGAGATGCGTCATGGGGTTGCGAAGCGTTTGCCGCTGGTGAGCCGTTGATGGTTTCGGGGCGTTTTTGAGGCGGCGCGTTTGATTTGACCGGCGCCTTGCTCTCCGCCTTCGGTGCTGGCCGCTGCGCGGCTGACGGGCCGGGGGCCGGGTTAGCTGCCTTGCCTCCGCCAAGCTCGGGCAGGCCCCCTGAGGGCGCCTGGATCAGATCCCTTTCGTAGTTGGATTGTCGCTTTGCCGGCGCCGTGGGTTGCGCACCGGCGGGGCTTTGCGCAAAGGCCGCAGGCAATGGGTTCCACCATGAGGCTTTCGCCGGTGTGGCCCTCGGCGCCGCCGGCTGCGCTTCCGCTGCGCCTTCGACCTTGCTCTCCAGGCTCTGGCGAACCCAGCTCGCGCCGCCGTCGGCGGAATGCAGGATCAGCCCATCGTCGCCGACCGCCCAGATCGCACGGCCGGTCGCATCGACATGCAACCCGTTGAGCTGGCCGCCGACCAGCGGCAGGCGCAAGGCCGGGCGGCGCTCAAGCGGGTAGCGCCACCAGTCCAGGCTCAGGAAGCCCGGCGGTGCGAGGGGATCTGGCCAAGGCGCCTGCGAGAAGCCGAAGAGGCTGACGGCCACCAGCCAGAGCGGGGCGATGGCGAGGACGAGCACACGTCCCGGCGGGATTCTCCCCGTGTTTCCTTGTCTCGCCGATGCAGCCTGCATGCCGTTGTCCTTGCGCTGCGTTACTCCTCAAAGTAGACCCGGGCGCACGGACGGTCAAAGCCGGCCCCGGTGGGCGGCTTCGCAAGCAGGGTGCCAACGCTGGCGTGCCTGTTCCGGTTGCTCAGGGCGCGCTATCCGAACCCCCATTCGCGGTGCTGTTGGCCCTATCTGAGCTGGCAGCCTGCGTTAGGCCGCGGCAGGACGCGCCCAAGCCCGCGTGGGCGTCGTGCAAGCTGCACTGGCGCCCGCGCCGCTCGCTCCGCTCTCGTTCGACGAGGCGACCAATAAAGCTGCAGACGCATTGTTCTCCGGAGCGAGTTTGCCGCTGGAGAATGCCGTTCGCCCGGGCGCAGTCCATGTCTCGAATCGCTGTGCTGATCGGGGCGCTACGTTTGCCGTGACGATGCGTGAGCGCATGTCACCCGCGCCAGTTCAGGAGGCGGAGACGCTTCGCTGGAGCGCTCGGGCACAGCGCATGAGCGCCGCAACGCCGTCGTCGATCCGTTCTGTGGGGATCAATCCCAAGCCGAAGACCAGTCCGTTGGGCGTGGGACCCTGCATGCAGAAGCCGGCGATGGAGGCGACACGGATGCCCGCGTCGGCCGCCGCATCCGCCAGGCTCCGGGCATCCACGTCGTCGCGCAGCAATGCGGTGGCGTGCAGGCCGCCACCGTAGGGCACCGCATGCAGCAGGCCGGTCGCATGCCGGGCCAAGGCGTGCATCAGCACTTGCCGTCGCTCCGCGTAGCGCTTGCGCATGCGGCGGATATGCCGCGCCAGATGTCCTTGGGCAATGAAGGTAGCGAGCGTGTCCTGCGTGGTGGCGGCACCATGCCAGTCGGCCTGTTGCTTCGCCGCGGTCAGGGCCGGCAAGGCCCAGGCCGGCGCGATCACATAGCCGATGCGCAGTGAGGGAAAGAGGCTCTTGGAGAAGGTCCCCACGTAGAACACCGACTGGGCGCGGTCGAGGGTCTGCAGAGCATCCAGAGGCCGTCCGCTGCCGAGGAATTCGCTGTCGTAATCATCTTCGACGATCAGTGTGCCGTGGTGCTCGGCAAAGGCGAGCAATGCACCGCGACGGCGGGCCGAGAGCGCCGGCCCCATCGGGAACTGGTGCGAAGGCGTGACGCAGACGATCTGCGCGTCGGCCGGGATGTCCTCGACGACCATGCCCTCCATGTCGACGGCAATCGGCGCGATCCTCGCCCCGGCTGCCGCGAACGCGCGACGCATCGGTGGATAGCCAGGCTCTTCCATCGCGACGATGGTCTTGCCGGCTTGCACGAAGAGCCGGGCGATCAGGTCGAAGGCCTGCTGCGCGCCGGAGGTGACAAGGACCTCCGAGGCGGAGCAGCCCACCGCCCGCAGGAAGGACGCGTGTGCCGCGATGGCCTCGCGCAAGCTTGGTCGGCCTTCCGGATCCAGATAGGTAGCGGGCATGCGCGACTGCTCACGCAAGGCGCGGGCGGTGAGGCGTCGCCACAGCGTGGAAGGAAACTCGGACCGGTCCGGCACGCCCACGGCGAAATCGAAACGAAAGTCCTGGGCCGGCGAGAAGCGGATGACTGTCGGCGGCTCCCGCCAGGCCGGAGCCAGCTTTTCGCGCGGATCAGATGCCGGCCGGAGGTCTTTGCGCGTCGCATCGCGTACCGGTGCGACGAAGGTGCCGCCGCCATTGCGGGCGAGGACGTAGCCCTCCGCGAGCAGGCGCTCGTAGACCGCGACGACGCAGTTGCGCGACACACCACAAGCCTGGGCGAGCGCGCGCGAGCCGGGCAAGCGCAGGCCGTCACCCAGGCGGCCCTCGGCGATCGCGGCCTGCAACTGCCGATGCAGCGCTTGCTGCCGCGTGCGTGAGCCCGACGGAGGCAATTCCAGAGCGATCGGCAGGACCGGACCCATAGAAGTCGTCAAAAGTGGATCTATTGCGGAGCCGGTTCCGATCCTAGTGTGAGCCCATGCCCGGCACAAGCCACCGCCTCCCGGCGGGGTCGTCGGGCAATTCGCCAACTTGTTCGAAGGAGCCGCTCATGCATGCCGCCATCTCCGCGCTCGACCCGCTTCCCCGGCGCGAGCTTCCTGTGCTCGACACGCACATCCGCTTCGTGGATGCAGGGGAGGGGACGCCGATCGTTTTCCTCCATGGCAATCCCACGTCTTCCTATCTCTGGCGCAATGTCATCCCGCATGTCGCCGACCTGGGCCGCTGCCTGGCACCCGACCTGGTGGGCTTCGGCGGCTCCGGCGCCGCGCCCGACGGAGGTCACCGCTTCGCCGACCACCAGCGCTACCTGGACGCCTGGTTCGATGTGCTCGAACTTGAGGATGTCGTGCTGGTCCTGCACGACTGGGGATCGGCGCTGGGATTCAGCTGGGCGCGCCGCAATCCCGGGCGGTGCCGCGCGCTGGCCTACATGGAGGCATTGGTGCAGCCGCGGTTGTGGGAAGACTTCCCGGAAGCGCGTGCGCAGATCTTCCGCGCGCTGCGCGGGGAAGACGGAGAACGCCTGGCGCGCGAGGAGAACTTCTTCGTCGAGACGGTGCTGCCCAAGAGCGTTCTCAGGCCATTGCAGGCCGTCGAAATGAAGACCTATCGTCGTCCCTTCGTCGACATGGATGCCCGCCTGCGGACGCTGGACCTGGCGCGCGAACTGCCGATCGAAGGTGCGCCAGCCGACGTGGCAGCTGAAGTGGAGGCATACGGCCAGTGGCTTGCAGGAAGCCCTCTGCCCAAGCTCTTCATTGCCGCGGAGCCGGGCGCCTTGCTGACCGGCCGTGCGAAGGCCTTCTGCCGCACCTGGCCCAACCAGACGGAAGTCACCGTCCCCGGTATCCACTACCTGCAAGAAGACTCGCCTCACGGGATAGGTGGGGCCTTGCGTGCCTTCTACCTGGCGCAGGGCTTGCGGGAAATGCCTGTATCGCGACCTGGGTGAGCAGTGTTCCTACGGGACGACGGGATGTCAGCCGGATCGGCTTTCGTCCCGCTCCGCGCGCTCGAGGAGGAGGCGTCGCGACAAGGACGGAGACCGCGCGATCACGGCCCGCGCCGCTGCATCCGTACAGAGGGAGTATCGGGTGCCTGTGCCCTGCAAGGCGGCGCCGAAACTGGCGAGCGATTGCGGGCCGACCGCATGGTTCGGACATGGATGACCACGCAGTCCGGCTGGTGGAATCCGGTCAAAGCCGCAATGTCGGATTCCGCCTACAGCAATCCGGCCGCGGCCTCGCTACGCTAGGCCGGATAAAAAGCACCCGGCATCTGCATGACTCCCCCTGAGATGGACAAGCAAGACCACGCCGCGTACACGGCAAACCTGCTGCGCCTGCTGGTCGAACAGACCCGCGACTACGGCCTCTTCGTCCTGGATCCGACTGGCCACATCGTGACCTGGAATGCCGGAGCGCAGCGGATCAAGGGCTATTTTCCCGACGAGATCATCGGCCAGCACTTCTCGCGCTTCTACCTGCCTGCGGCGGTGGAGTCTGGCTGGCCGGACTACGAGTTGCGCGTCGCCACCCGCGAGGGCCGCTTCGAGGACGAAGGCTGGCGCGTGCGCAAGGATGGCTCCCGCTTCTGGGCCAGCGTCACGATCACCGCCTTGCGCGACGACGACGGCAACCTGCTCGGCTTTTCCAAGATCACCCGCGACCTGAGCGATCGCAAGCAGCATGAGGAGGCGCTTCGCCAGAGCGAAGAGCGCTTCCGTCTGCTGGTCGACGGCGTGGTCGACTACGCGATCTACATGCTCGATACCGAGGGCATGGTCGATAGCTGGAATATCGGTGCCGAGCGGATCAAGGGCTATCGCCGCGACGAGGTGCTGGGCACGCACTTCTCGCGCTTCTACACGCCCGAGGACATCGAGAAGGGCAAACCCTGGAACGAGCTGGCCACGGCACGCAAGGAGGGGCGGGCAGAGGATGAGGGCTGGCGGGTGCGCAAGGACGGTACCCGCTTCTGGGCGCGCGTGGTGGTGAGCGCGATGCGCGACCAGGAAGGACACCTGCGGGGCTACGCCAAGGTGACCCAGGATCTCTCCGACCGCCGCCACATCCAGGATCTGGAGCAGGCCGCGCGCAACGTCGAGGAGTTCATCGCGACACTTGCGCACGAGTTGCGCAATCCCCTCGCGCCGATCCGCGCTGCCGTGCAGACGGTGATGCGCATGCCGGCGGAGGAGCCGGCCGTGCGCGCGCTCCACGATGTCATCGATCGCCAGAGCGCGCACCTGACGCGGATCGTGGAGGACATGATCGACATCTCCCGGATCAATCGCGGCGCAATCGATATCGCGCGCGACCCGGTGGAAGTCCAGGAAATCCTGCGTCGCTCGGTGGAGGCGACGGGGCCGCAGGTCGAAGCCGCGCACCACAATCTGAACGTGAGCTGCGAGGGAGACATCTGCGTCGAAGGCGACAGTTCGCGCCTGACCCAACTGGTGACCAACCTGCTGACCAACGCCGTGCGCTACACGCCGGATGGCGGCGAGATCGGGCTCGACGCGCGCATCGATGGACGGGAAGTCGTGATCGCGGTCTGTGACAACGGGCGTGGTATCGAGCCCGATTACATCGAGCGCATCTTCGACATGTTCGTGCAGGGCCGGCCGGCGCTGGAGCGCGTCGGCGCGGGCATGGGTATCGGCTTGGCGCTGTCGCGCCGGATCGCGATACTGCATGGCGGCAGCCTGGTTGCGCGCAGCGAAGGCGCAGGCAAAGGCGCCTGCTTCGAGCTGCGCCTGCCGGTGATCGCTGGCAGCCGGAGGCCTGCGCCGCAGCCAGGCTCGGAGTCGCAGGCGGCCGAAGGTTCGCATCGCGTGCTGGTAGTCGATGACAACGTCGACGCGGCCGAGAGCATCGCCATGCTGTTGCAGGAGTTGGGCAACGAGGCCCATGTGGTGCATGACGGCCCCGCGGCCCTGGTCGCGTGCGAGCGCCTGAAACCGGATGTGGTGCTGCTCGACATCGGCATGCCGGACATGGATGGCTACGAGGTGGCGCGTCGCCTGCGCGCTTCGTATCCGGGCTTGCGCATCGTTGCCCTGACCGGCTGGGGCCAGGCCGGCGACCGGGCGCGGACGCAGGCGGCGGGCTTCGACCTGCACCTGGTCAAACCGGTGGAACTGGAGCCCCTCATCGCCGCTGTCCGCGGCGGACGCTGAGGTCAGGCCGACTCGCGCGAGGGAGGCCGGCGCGACGGCGCAGTCCGATCGCGCAGCTAGCGTAGGGGCCACAGCGAAAGAGGGCGCCGTCGCAAGCCCTGGGCGTGCGGAACGCGCGGATCCGTTGCAGCGAGGCCATGGCGCACGCTTTCGCCTTGGCGCCTGGCCTGCCCTTGCAGGACAATCCGTCCCCTCGACGACCGAATCCGGTCGCGTTCCGCAGTCCCGGCGTCCCCTTCGGAGAATCTGATGAGAAAGACCCTTGTCCTGTTGCCCGTGCTGCTGGGTGCCTGCGTGAGCCTCAACCCACCCACGCAGACGCAGACGACGCCCACGGCCGGCGCATACAAGTACGTGGTGATTCCGGACACGGGCATCGTCAGCTCGGCGCTCACCGCCAAGCAACCGGGCGGGCTCCAGGAGGTGGAACCGGGCGTGTTCATCGCCGAGGTGCTCGCCAAGCATGGCATCAAGGAAGTCACCCAGCTCGATCCGTCCAAGGCCAACGAGACCCTGATGGTGAAGTACGCGCGACTCGGCTCGCGCAGCATGGCCGACGGCTGGCGCGGCTATGCGCAGGAGGTCGGCATCGATCTTCTCGATGCGAAGACCACGCGTCCGGTGTATTCCTGCAAGGCTGAGGGCTGGGGCCAGACTGCCATCGACGACATCCGCGTGGCGGTGACCCGCTGCCTCGAAGGTCTCAAGTAAGGAGGCCTCAAGCAAGGCCGATCTCCGCGGGGCGCCTCGTCGTGGAGTCCGACCGGGTGCCTGCGCGATGGGATTGCGGAGGCAGTTGTCTGCCCATCATCTAGCATCGTCCAATGCCTTCCGCTCCTCGCATTCCTTCCGGCTCTTCCTCTGAGCCACGCTCCGGTTCCCGCACCGCCGCTGGCTCTGACTCCGACGCCTCGGTCCTGATCGCGGTCCTCGCCGCGGCCATCTCGCTCACCGTGGTCCATGGCCTCGGTCGCTTTGCCTACACGCCGCTCTTGCCCTTGCTGGTGGCGGACGGCTTCTTCGGCCTGCCCGAAGCCGCTTCGGTCGCCACCTGGAACTACATCGGCTACCTGCTTGGCGCGATGCTGGCGGTGCGTCTGCACGAGCCCGCTCAGGTGCGGCGCGCCTTGCCCGTCGCGCTGGCCGTGAATGCACTCAGCACCCTTGGTCAAGCGCTGAGTCCGGATCCCGAGGTCTTCACCGGTCTTCGATTGATCAATGGCATCGCCAATGGCGTGGTCTTCGTGCAGGCGCCCGCCCTGGTGCTGGAGTGGCTGGCCGCACGCGGACTGGCGCGGCTATCGGGGCTTATCTACCTGGGGGTGGGCAGTGGCTTGCTGCTGTCGAGTGCGCTTGCCGCCGGTACCGCTGGCCTGGTGCATGGCGCGCAACGCTGGTGGCCGATGGCGCTCTTCGCGTTGCCGCTGGCCGCGTGGAGTGCCTGGCGCTTGCTGGCTTTGAAGATGCCGGACGCCGCTGCGCATGCCGCGCCCTCATCGCAAAGCCATGCCCGCCTGCTCGACCGCGCCAGCTTGCCGCTCTTCCTCGCCTATGCGGGCGCGGGCCTCGGCTACATTCTCCCGACCACCTTCCTGCCTGTGGTGGCGCATGAGCAGTTACCGGATGGCCACTGGCTGCGCAGCGGCGCGTGGATCGTGCTCGCTGTCGGCTCGCTGGTCGCGGCCTGGCTGTGGAACCGTCTCGGCACACGCATGGGGGATCGCAACGCCTTGCTCGCCAACTACCTGGTGCAGGCGCTCGGCGTGGCGGCCCCCTTGCTGTGGCCCGGCGTGGGCGGCGTGCTGGCGTGTGCGGTGCTGGTCGGCTCGACCTATCTCGGAACCGTGCTGCTCACCCAGCGCCATGCCCGCACGCTGCAACCGCACCAGAGCGCGCGACTGTCTGCAGCCTTGATCGCGCTCTACGGCGCCGCGCAGCTCACCGGCCCCTGGCTCGCCAAGCTCTGGCTCGCTCGCGGCGGCAGCATGAGCGACACCTACTGGCTGGGCGTCGGTGCCTTGCTCTGGGGCGTGGCCTGGACGCTCGCCACGCCAGCCCGGCGTCACCGATGAATCGTCACTGATGACTCGTCACTGAAAGCGGACTGCGATGAATCTCTCGACAATCGAACTCAAGACCTTCGTGCCGGCCAAGGACTTCGAGCGTTCCAAAGCCTTCTACCAGGCGATCGGATTCATCATGGACTGGTCGGGGGAGGACCTCGCGTACTTCCGGCTGGGGCCCTCGCGCTTCCTGCTCCAGCGCTTCTTCGTCGAGCCGCATGCGCACAACTTCATGATGCATCTGCTGGTCGAGAATGCCGACGACTGGCATCGGCATCTGGTCGCGCAGAAGATCGCCGAGCGTTTCGAAGTTGCGCTTGCCGCGCCCCAGGACCAGCCGTGGGGCATGCGCGACTTCACGCTCTTCGATCCCTGCGGTGTGCTCTGGCGCATCGGCCACGACATCGCACTCGACGAGCCCCCGCCCTTTGTCGAATGAGGCAGGGCGGGGCCCGAGTCAAACTGCCCAGGCGCCGGCCGCAGCGGCTTCGCGCGCATAGTTGCCGAAGTCGCGCGGCGGCCGACCCAGCGCCTCCTGCACGCCGTTGCGCACCTGCGTGTTGCGACCGTCCAGCACGGTGCGGAAGAGGTAGTCCAGCAGCCATACGTAGTCAGCCGGCACGCCGTCCTGTTCGAGACCGCGCAGGAAGTCCGCGTGGCTGAGTTGCACGTAGCGCATTTCGCGGCCGCTGGCCGCGGCGATCTCAGCGACCGCTTGCGCGAAGGTGAGTGCGCGAGGTCCGGTGAGTTCGTAGATGCGGCCGACATGGCGAGCATCGGTCAGCGCGGCAAAGGCGGCGTCGGCGATGTCGTCCGCGTCCACAAAGGGCTCCGGTACTGCACCCGCCGGCAGCACCAGCTCGCCGGCCGCCAGCGCCGGCTGCATGTAGCCTTCGCTGAAGTTCTGCGCGAACCAGCTCGCACGCAGGATCGTCCATTCGAAACCGGCGTCCTGGACCACCGCTTCGGCCTGCTGGGCCTCTTCCTCGCCGCGCCCAGAGAGCAGCACGACGCGCCGCAGGCCCGTGCTGCGTGCGAGTGCGAGCAGCGCCCTGACCTGGGCGACAGCACCGGGGATGGCGATGTCCGGGGCGTAGCAGAGGTAGAGCTGGGTGGCGCCCTCCAGCACAGCGCGCCAGGTGTCGCTGTCCTCCCAGGAAAAGGGCGTGGCCGCGTTGCGCGAACCTTCTCGCACCGGGTATCCCGCTTCGCGCAGGCGGTGGACGAGGCGGCGACCGGTCTTGCCGGTGGCGCCCAGGACAAGGGTGGTGCCGTGATCGTTCGAGGGGGTATTCATGACGGGCTCCTTGCTCGGTCTGCGGAGGATTCCGCGATGGCGCCAGTCTCTGCGGCGGGCCCACTGCACTCAATGACTGTCCATTCGCAAGTCATGACCGATCGTCCGGAGTGCCGGCGGTGGACCTTCGAGGGCCGGGCGCGCGACACTGCGCGGATGGAAATCGGTCCTGCCTTCCTGCCCTTCGACCCGCTCGGCGATGCGCTGCAGTTCCTGCGCATGCGCAGCGTTTTCTATTGCTACTCCGAGATGAGTGCGCCCTGGGCGATCGAGATGCCGGAGATGGTCGATGCGCTGATGTTCCATTTCGTTGCCCGGGGGAGCTGCGCACTGCAGGTGGGCGCAGGGCCGGCGCGGCGGCTGGGCGAAGGCGAACTCGTTCTCGTGCCGCAGGGCCGTCAGCATCTGATGTTCGACGAAGCCGCGGCACCCGCCGTACCGCTCTTCGATCTGGAACGAGAACTGGTCGGCGATCGCTACGAACGCTTGAGCTACGGCGGTGGTGGCGCGCGTACCGTGGTGATCTGCGGCGCAGTGCACTTCGACGACATCGCCGCGCAGGGTGTTTTGAGCCTGCTTCCCGCGGCGATCTTCATCGACGCTTCGAACTCGCGTCATGCCGGATGGGTACGCGACACGCTGCGCCTGATGGCCCAGGAACTGGCCGAGCAACGACCGGGGAGCGAAGCCGTGGCGACGCGGCTAGCGGACATCCTGGTGATCCAGGCGATCCGTGACTGGATGGCCACCGATCCGGAAGCGCAGAGCGGTTGGCTTGCCGCCTTGAGCGACAGGCAGATCGGGCGGGTGATTGCCGGCATGCATCGCGATCCGGCGCAGGCGTGGACGCTTGAGTCGCTTGCCGGTCTGGCGGCGATGTCGCGCACCGCCTTCGCCGAGCGCTTCAACCAGCTGGTGGGATTGCCGCCGATGCGCTACCTGGCGCAGTGGCGGATGCAGACCGCTGCGCGCCTGCTGCGGCAAGGCGACGATCCGCTTGCACGGATCGCGACACGCGTCGGCTACGAATCGGAGGCCGCGTTCAGTCGTGCCTTCAAGCGCGAGTTCGGGCGAGCTCCCGGCGCACTGCGTCGCGGCGCGCCGACAGCACAGGTCTGATCAGAGCTTGCGGCAAGTCAGCGGCGTGCCGTTCGCGCCCCAGCGGATCGCAGCTTCGCCCTGGTGTTCCCATAGATTGGCGTTCGGTCCTTCGTAGCGGGCACCGCTGGCAGCTTCACGTGCGCTCATGAAGACCGTGTCCTTGCCGTGCGTGAGCAGCGCAGAAGCCGGTTCGGTCGGATAGAAGGCCACGTGGAAGATCTTGTTCCCGGGGCAGTTGTAGCGCGCAGCACCGCTCGGAATCACCAGCTGGTAGCGCGCCTGCAGTTCAGCGATCCGCAGTTCGTAGCCATTCTGCAGGCAGGCCCTCTGGTCTGCTGCTTTCGAGCAATCCTGCTGACCCTTGATCCAGCCGCGCTCCTCCGCTGTCAGCGTCTTGCTGTTGTTGCCGGAGAGCTGCAGGGCATGGGCATACACATCCGCCAGCTTCAGGTCGAGCGCAGTCAAGCCTTCGTCGCCACAGACCGTGGCGTCGGTGCTGCCTTCCTTGGCCTTGCTGCAGTCGATGGAAGCGGCTTGGGAACCGGTGGCTGCGAGCAGCAGGCCGAGCAGGGCGATCAGGGCAAATGGCGACGGCAGGTGACGCACGGGAGGATTCCTCGACGGACTGGGTGGCGCAGCATACCTCCGCCAGCGTTCGGCATGCGTTGTGCTGTGGTTCCGGCGTCAGCGTGGGTGCGTAGGGCCTGAAAGTGCCCTTCGAGACAAGGCGTACGCGCGTCCGACCTCGCAGTGCTTCGTCACCTGCGGCGCGGTGTTGTATCGGCGCCGCTTCTTCCGCAAAGGGTCGATGTCCGTTCCGGAGACGGCCCTAAGATCCTTGCCTTGCCTTGCCTTGCCTTGCCCGCGCCGGAGAACGAACTTGAGCCAATCCAGCTTCGCCGCCGCCGTTACGCCGACGGCCACCACCACGATCCACACCGATGCGGAAGGACTCCTGACATCGGACATCTTGATCCCGAGCGACGATGCGTTGCTGCCCGCCTATGAGGCGAAGCCCGCACGCGGTAGCGGCTTCCCGATCGTCCTCGTGATCCAGGAGATCTTCGGCGTGCACGAGCACATCCGCGACGTCGTGCGTCGCTTCGCCAAACTGGGCTACCACGCCATCGCGCCGGAGCTCTACTTCCGCCAGGGCGACCCGCGCAATGCGCCGGACATCGATACCCTGCGGCGGGAGATCGTGAACAAGGTGCCGGACCCGCAGGTGCTTGCAGACCTGTCCGCGACGCTTGACTGGGTAATCGCCCAGGGTAGCGACGGCGCGCGCGCAGGTGTGACCGGCTTCTGCTGGGGAGGGCGCATTACCTGGCTGTTCGCCGCGAGCGAGCCGCGCCTGAAGGCTGCCGTCGCCTGGTACGGCAAGCTGGAAGGCGATGCCTATCCCACCCATCCGCGGCATCCGATCGATGTTGCGGGCGATTTGCAGGTGCCGGTGCTGGGCCTGTATGGCGAAGCCGACGCGGGCATCCCCATGGAATCCCTCGCGCGCTTCCGCGCCGCCTTGCCCAAGGACGGCAGCGCGGAGGTGGTGAGCTACCCGGACGCTCCGCACGCCTTCTTCGCGGACTACCGTCCGAGCTACCGCGAAGCTGCCGCACTGGACGGATGGCAGCGCCTGCTTGCGTGGTTTGTTGCGCACGGCGTGGTGCCTGGAGCGCGCTGAGCGCTTCGGTCGCGTGCGGCACGCGGGGCAGGACAGGGCACAGGACAGAGCACAGGACAGGGAATGCGTCGGAAACGCCGCCTCAGCCCCGGTCATGCGCGGTGCCGCCCGCCGCATAGCGGGCTGGCGTGGTTCCGAAATGGCGGCGAAAGAGCGCGATATAGGCGCTCACGGTCCCGTAGCCCAGGTCCAGCGCCACATGCGTGACGGATCGCCCGGCGGCGAGGAGTTCCAGGCCGCGTAGCAGCCGCGCCCGCTGTCGCCATTCGGTGAAGGGCAGGCCGGTCTCGAGCACGAAACGCCTGCTCAGCGTACGAGGCGCGAGGCCGAACTGCCGTGCCCATTCGGCCATCCCCAGCGGACTGGCGAGGTCCGCCAGCAAGGCAGCGACCAGGCGCTTGAGCCGGCCGTCGGCCGGCGTGACAAGGGTCAGCGACTCGACCGGCGCACCTGCGATCTCGTCGAGGATCACCGCGGCCAGCCGCGACTCGCGATCGGTCAGCTGTGCGTCAGACCATTCGAGGCTGCGCCCCAGGGCCTCCCGCAGCAGGCCATTCATCCGCAGCACCCGTGGCTCGGCCGGCAGGCCGGCGCACGCGGCCTCGGCGACATAGAGGCTCCAGCCCTCGAAGGCGCCGTGCGTCTGTGCGCCATGCAGGGCGTGCGGCGGAATCCAGACGGCGTTGGTGGCGGGCACTACCCACCGTCCCAGGGCAGTGCCGATCGTGATCAGGCCGCCGAGCGTGGCGATGAGCTGACCGCGCGCATGTCGATGCGCTGGGGTCAGTCGCGGACCCGAATCCATGCGAGCAGCGGCAATCAGCACCGCCCCGTCGGGGTCAGAGAGCTGTCGGGCCGAAAGCGTGCGAGGTGACGAGCGTCCTGATTGCAATTCGGGTCGGAGGATGAAAAGTGGCGCAGATGGCGTATCGAATGGCCCGGTTACGTTAGCAAGGCCGCTCCGTGCTGCCTAGAGTGCGGGCTTTCATCGAGCAGGCGAGGGACAAACATGGATTCCGAACAGGCACGCGTGCGGCTGACGCGCATCTTCTCCGATCTCACCGATCCCGCCGTGCCGGCCGCTGAGGTGGTGGCGCATTTCTGTCCGGACTACCGCCAATCGGTGGATGGACGCCTGCTGGATCGTGAGGGCTTCGCGCGGCATGTGGCAGCGCTCAAGGCGGATCTGTCGCAGGGCGTAGTGCATTTCGAACGCGTGGTCGCCGCGGGGCACCAGGCTGCCAGCGTCCATCATGCGGAGGTGTGGCGCCGCGACGGCCGGCGGGCCTGCCTCAAGGTCGTCGCCTTCTTCGAATTCGAGCACGCAGGGCCGGACGCCCGTGTGCGACGGGTGGAGGAACTGACGCATCTGCTCGAAGGAGACGCCTCGGACCGCGACCTGGGATCGCGCACGGAGTAAGGCGCGCGATCGCGCCGCGCAAACGCATGTGTTTCGAAGCCGAAAAGTCTGTGTCGAGGCTGACACAAACTGACTAAGCCAGGGACAAGGGCAGGCGCTTCAATGCGCCACCCCGAGCGACAACGCTCCCCGACAGAGGAACACCAGAATGCGCACAGGCATCGCATCGGCAGCGGAGGCTGCTAGCCCGGAGGACGAGCGTTCACACGGCCAGCGTCCACACGGCCAGACCCTCGCTATGGACCTGCAACTGCTGGGCGAACAGCGCATGCGTCGGCGGACGCTGGGCTGGCTGCTTGGCGCGGGCACCCTGGGCATGCTGGGCTGTGGCGGCACGAGCTCGGAAGACAACAATGTCTCCAGCGTCGCGAGCGGTGGCAGCGGCGGATCGAGTAGTGGATCGACGGGAGGAACCAGCGCAAGCTGCGTCGCCATCCCGCAGGAGACCGCGGGTCCCTATCCGGCGGACGGCTCCAACCTCTCGCGCGGCACGATCGCCAATGCGCTCAGCCTCTCGGGCATCGTGCGCAGCGACATCCGCAGCAGCTTCGCAGGCGCGACCGGCGTGGCCCAGGGCGTGCCGCTGACCGTGACGCTGCAGATCGTGGACAGCAACGACAGTTGTGCCGACCTGGCCGGCTACGCGGTGTACCTCTGGCACTGCGATCGCGACGGCAACTACTCCATGTACTCGGCCAACGTCACGCAGGAGAACTACCTGCGCGGCGTGCAGGTGAGCGATGCCTCCGGGCAGGTGAGCTTCACCACCATCTTTCCCGGCTGCTACTCAGGCCGGATGCCGCACATCCATTTCGAGGTGTTCCGCAGCGCTGCCGCAGCCACGGCGGGTGCCAACGCGCTCAGGACTTCGCAGCTCGCGTTCCCCACCGACGTCTGCAGCACGGTCTACAACACTGCGAGCGGCTACGGCGCCAGCGTGAGCAATCTGGCGGCGATCAGCTTTGCCACCGACAACGTGTTCAGCGACGGCGTCTCCACCCAGCTCGCCACCGTCAGCGGCAGCGTGAGCGGGGGCTACGCGGCGGTCCTCACCGTCGGCGTCCCGGCCTGACCACCATGAGCTTCCAGCCGCCTGGTGTAAGGTTCGGGAGCACACCGAATCTGGTGTGGCCCCTGAGGGAGGAGTCGATGATCCGCTGCCTGGTGGTGGACGACGACAGCGAGATCCGTTCATCCGTGCGCGACTTTTTGCAGCGCTTCGGCATGAGCGTGCAGACAGCCGCGGATGGCGGCGAAATGCGCAGGCAGATGCAGGGCACGACCTTCGACGTCGTGATCCTGGACCTGATGCTGCCCGACGAGAATGGCCTGGAGCTTTGCAAGTGGGTGCAGGACAGCTCGAACACGCCGGTCATCATGCTGACCGCGCATGGCGATCCGATGAGTCGCGTGATCGGGCTTGAGGTCGGCGCCGACGACTACCTGGGCAAGCCGTTCGAGCCGCGCGAGCTGGTGGCACGTATCCATGCGATCCGGCGCCGGGTGGCGCGCGGCGAAGAAGCCCGCGATGCCCTGCAGCGCGGTGCGAGCTTCCATGGCTGGCGTTTCGACCGGATGCTGCGCCAACTGGTCTCGCCCGAGCAGGTCGTGATCGCGCTGTCGAACGCGGAATACCGCCTGCTCTGCGCCTTCGTCGATCGGCCGGGCCGCGTGCTCACCCGCGACCAGCTGATCGATCTCACCCGCGCGCCGGGTGTGGACGTCAATGACCGCAGCATCGATCTCACTGTCTCCCGCCTGCGCCAGAAGCTGGGCGATTCGCCCAAGGAACTGGGCATGATCCGCACCGTGCGGGGCGAGGGCTACGTCTTCGACGCCGAGGTCGAACCGTGATCCGATGGTTGCGTGGCGTCTTTGCCGACACGCTATCCAAGCGGCTCTTCCTGCTGATGTGGGCCACGCTGGTGGTGAGCCACATCCTGGCCGTCACCGCTATCCGCTGGATGCACGGCGAATCGGAGATGCCCGAGGTGCCGCCCAGCATGCGGCATATGCCGGTCCTGCCGACCTTGCCGCCGACTCCGGGACTCGATCCCATGCCCGGCCCGGGCGATCGTGCCTTGCCGCCTGGAGAGGGGCGCGGGCCGGAGGATTTCGAAGGTGGACCGCAACCCGAGATGCGCGAATTCCGGCGGCCGATGCATGCCGAGTTCGGCACGCGGGAGCTGCTGCTCGACTACGGTGTGCGGCTCATCGTCATGGCGATTGCGGCCTGGTTCGCGTCGCGCTGGCTGGCGGCGCCGGTGCGTCGCCTGGTCGAGGCTTCGCAGCAGCTGGGGCCGGCGATCGACCGCGAAGGCGACCTGCCGGTCCTGGATGAAACCGGCGGCACGCGGGAGGTGCGCGAGGCGGCGCGGGTCTTCAACACCATGGCGCGCCAGTTGCGCACGCAGTTCGCCGAACGCGGCCTGATGATCGCGGCGATTTCGCACGATCTGCGCACGCCGCTCACCCGGCTGCGGATGCGGCTCGAATCGATAGAGGGACACGCTCCCTTGCTCGAGCGCTCGGCTGCGGACATCCGCGAGATGGACGGGCTGATCGACACGGTGCTCGCGGTGTTCCGACGCGAGCGTGCCGGCATGGCCGAGCCGCCGCGGGACACCGACATCGCGGCGCTCCTGCAATCGACGGTGGATGATCTCGTCGAACAGCATCAGGAAGTGAGCTTCAGCGGTACGCCCGCGATCGCCAGGATCCAGGCGAACGTGCTGCGCCGCGTGGTCGCGAACCTGATCAGCAATGCCTTGCGCTACGGTGGCCGGGCGCTGGTCAGCGTGCATCGCGAGGGCGACGAGGTCTGCATCGCGGTGGAGGACGAAGGGCCGGGTATTGCCGAGGACCAGCTGGAGACAGTCTTCCTGCCCTTCTACCGGATCGAAGGTTCGCGCAACCGCGGCACCGGCGGTACCGGGCTGGGCCTCTACATCGCACGCGACCTGGTGCAGCGCCAGGGCGGCAGCCTCAGGCTGATCAACCGACCGGGCGGCGGCTTGCGTGCCGAGGTCCGCCTGCCCGCGGCGCGCTGAACCGGAGGGCAGAAGCGGCGTCTATGCTTGCCTGAGCGATCGGCGCGAAGGAGCTGAGCATGGCAAGCGTCTACAAGACTTTCCAGATCGCGGTGCCGGCAACGTTTGCATGGACCGCGATCGCAGACCTCGGTGCCTTGCATGAACGCCTGGTGCGGGGATTCGTGACCGAAACCGTCCTGGAGGGGCACACTCGTAGCGTGCGCTTCGCCAACGGCATGATGGTCCAGGAGCGGATCCTCTCGGTGGATGCGCCGCGTCAGCGCCTGGCCTATTCCGCGAGCGGCGGCCGTACCACGCATCACAACGCCTCGGTGCAGGTCACGGAGACCGGGCCGCATTCCTGCGAGGTGACGTGGATCACTGATCTCCTGCCCGACGAGGTCGGTCCGGCAGTGGAGAAAATGGTCGAGGCCGGCGCGGAAGCCATGATCCGCACGCTGGAGACGGACTACCTTAGCGAATCGGGTGTGTAGCGCCGCGCAGTGGTATTTCGGGCGGCCGGTGGAGCGGCCCTTGGGGCGGCGTTTGGCGCGCCGCGCCGCCGGGCGACATCCAGCACTGCAGGTGCGCCCGCAGCCCCGTGGTTGGCGCCCTAGAAGCTGACCGCGATGCCGAGCGATGCGCCTGAGACGTTGTCACCCACCACATAGCGCAGGACGAAACGTGTGCGGGTGATGATGATCGGGTAGGCGCTGGAGTCGAACTCGATGCCTGCGCCGAAAGAGCTGAGCCGCTCAAAGCCGAGCGCCCCGCGCTGATCTCCGAAGAACTCGGAATGCGCGAACTCCAGCACATAGCGGAAAGGGCGCTGGAAGATGGTGAGCCCGGTCGGCGCGCGGTAGCGCGACCACAGGTTGAGCGTCTGCGAGTCCGCCGAGCCCTTGACCAGGTCGGCGGTGCCGCCATAGCTCTCGAGGTGGATCGCCGTCAGGCGCAGCTCCACGTCGACTTCGTAGTCGGGGCGATAGTGCTCGTAATCGAGCATCGCCGATGCGCCATAGCCGACGGCGTCGAGGCGGCCACCATCGAGGAACTGGAGATCGCGATCGTGCCGGTTGCCGAACACATTCGCGGCGATGGCCGCGTCGCTGCTCACCCGGCCCAGCGCGAAGTTGGCGATCGGCCGGAATTTCAGTTCGGGCGCGATCGGGAAATCCCAGCCAACGCCGAGGCTGCCTGCCAGGCAGTTCCACTTGGTGGGGATCGCGTCGGTTTCGGTGCCGTCGCTGGCGACGAAGGTCGGATCGTAACGGCTGGCGGCAATCCCGCCCTCGAGGTAGAGCGGGCTGCTCTGGCTGATCGTGAAGCCGCCGGCGAACTGCGTCATCGACAGATTCGGATTGCCGGTCGAGGCATTGGTGATCGACAGCGAACTGGTCGTCAGGTCGGGCACCACCGAATAGCTCATCAGTGCCAGCACACCGTCTGCATGCTTGCGCACGTCATCGCCATTGATGCGCAAGACCCGCTGTTGTGCTCCAGCAAAAGCGGGCAGGAGGCCCAGGGCAAGCAGCACCAGTCTGGAGGCAACCCGCCCATGTCGGCGGGTGCAGTTCTGTCGCGGCATCAGTGGCCTCTTCGGGTCATTGGAGAGCGGGATCGTCGGCCGGGCCGCGAGTCGCGTCGGTATTCGGGCCGGAGTATGTCAGCCGTGCGCGGCTACGGCTAGCCGGTTCGGCCGCGTTGGCCCCTTTTGCTGCGTCGTCCGCGACACAGTGTGCGCGCGGCGTTTGACGATGCGGTGACCTCTCGGCCCGTGCCGGTCCCGCGTCGCTCCTGTAGCCGCCCACAGGCATGCGTGGCCTCGTCACCCTTGCGGGCCGTCGGCTGCGAACGAGCCCGGCGTCCCGGCGCTGTGGCGCGCTCGCTGCGATCCGCGATCAATAAACGTCCCGCAGGTAGCGTTTCTGCCGGCTCATTTCTCCCACATAGGCCTCGGCCGCCTCCGCACTTTTCCCGCCATGCGTCTGCACGAGCAGCCTGAGCGCGGCATCGACATCCTTGGCCATGCGGCTCGCGTCGCCGCAGACATAGAAGTGCGCGCCTTCTTCGAGCCAGCGCCAGAGCTCGGCGCCGTGTTCGTGCATGCGATGCTGGACATAGATCTTCTCCGTCTGATCGCGCGAGAAGGCGGTGGTCAGGCGCAGGCTACCCTTGGCCGCTGCGGTCTCCAGTTCGTCGCGGTAGTAGAAGTCGGTGGCGGCCGACTGCTCGCCGAAGAAGAGCCAGTTCCCGCCGCGCGCGCCCGCGGCCTGGCGCTCCTGCAGGAAGCCGCGGAAGGGCGCGACGCCAGTGCCCGGGCCGACCATGATGATCGGCGTATCGCCATCGACCGGGACGCGGAAATGCGCGGAACGCTGGAGGAAGATCGGGATCTGCGCAGTCTCCGCGCGGTCGGCGAGGAAGGTGGAAGACACGCCGCCGCGCGCCTTGCCCTCGCACTGGTAGCGCACCGCCGAGACGGTGAGATGCACTTCGTCCGGATGGCGGCGCGGACTGGAGGCAATCGAGTACAGCCGCGGCTGCATCCGTTTGAGCATGCTCAGCCATTCCGCGGCGGTGGCCTGGATGGGACAGGCCTGGAGCAAGTCGACTATCTGGCGCCCCCATAGCCATTCCTTGAGCTGCGCCTGGGCCTCCGGCGCAAGCAGACGGGCCAGCGTTTCGTTGCCCGAGCGCTCCTGCACGAAGCGCAGCACTTCCGGCGTGATGCGCGCGATCTCGTAGTGGTGGAGCAGGGCGTCGGCGATCGAGAGTTCGCCCTTGTCCTTGACCGATACGGCCGCCGCGGGCGAGAGCTTGAGCGCGCTCAGCATATCGCCGACCAGCGCCGGGCAGTTGCTCGGCCATACGCCGAGCGCATCACCGGCCTCGTACGCAATGCCGGAGCCCTCCAGGGCGAAGGCGAACTGGCGCGTGTCCTTCTGCGACTCGGCGGCATTCAGACGCCGGTTGAGCAGCAGCTGGCTGGCGAAGGGCTTGTTGCGCGACCAGACCGGCAGGGCCTCGGCTTCCGGGGCCGCTGGCGCGTTGGTAGCCGAGGCCAGGCTCAGCGCCGGCTCGGGTGTTAGCGCGACGGGCGCACTGACACTTGTCGGCACGGTCGTGGCGAGGCGTGCGAGCACGCTGTCCAGCCAGGCGCCGGCCGTGTCCTGGTAGTCCGGTTCGCAGTCGGCGCGGGCACACAGGCGTTGCGCGCCCAGCGCTTCCAGGCGCGCATCGAGCTTGCGTCCGAAACCGCAGAACTGGTCGTAGTTCGAGTCGCCGAAGGCCAGCACTGCGAACTCCAGGCCCGCGAGCGTCGGGGCGCCTTCAAGCTGCAAGGCGCTCCAGAATCCGGATGCGTTGTCCGGCGGATCGCCATCGCCGAAAGTGCTGGTCAGCACCAGCACGCGCTGCCTGCTGGCGAGTTCGGCGGGCTTCACGCTGTCCAGGCTATCGACACTCACGGTGAAGCCAGCCCCGCGCAAGCGTTCCGCGCAACGGCCGGCAAAGTCTTCTGCGTTGCCGGTCTGCGAGGCCCAGAGCACGCTCAGCGCGCCTTGCGCGGCCGAGGCCGTGACTTCTTCGACGAGCGGATCGGCGATTGCCGGCATGGCGCCTGCCGCGGCGCGGGCGAAGAGACCGGCAAGGAGGCCATCGACCAGCACGCGCTTGGAGGGGGCAAGCGGCGCGCTGGCCGGCAGCGTGGGTACGCCGCCGGCACGGCGGCCTTCCTCGCTGCCGAGGCCCCAGAGGAAGCCCTGCAGGTAGAGCTGCTCTTGCGCTTCGAGGGTGAGCGCAGGCGGCGCGTTGAGGCCCAGCAGGCGGGCGAAGGCATCGATCTGCATCGTGTCGAGTTCCTGTTCCGGGAAGGACGATGCGCCGACGGCGGCGCAGGCGGGGACTTCGGCGTCCTCGCTTGTCGGTGTAGGGGGAGAGGGCGGCAGTTCTTCCGCTACCCGCGCGAGCGCGACGGCAGCGAACTTGCATTCGGGCTGGAGCGAGATGGGATCGACCGCGTCGTTGGTGACCGCGTTGACCGCGAGGTCTTCGCCGAAGACATCGTTCCAGTGAAAAGGGGCGAAGCAGTTGCCTGGGCGAACGCGGTCGGTGACGACGGCGGGCAGGATGGCCTTGCCGCGCGGCGAGGTGATCGCGACGCGATCCTTGTCGCGCACGCCCAGAGCCACGGCGTCCTCGGGGTGGATCTCTACGAAGGGGCCGGGGTTGAGCTTGTTGAGCGTGGCGATCCTCCCGGTCTTGGTCATCGTGTGCCACTGGTGCTGAAGGCGGCCGGTGTTGAGCACGAAGGGGAAGTCGGCGGCTGGCATCTCGGCCGCCGCCATGTGCGGCCTCGGGAAGAACGCCGCCTTGCCGCTCGCCGTGGCGAACGAGAGCCGAGGCAGCTTGCCGTCGTCCGCGACGCGCAGCTTCTGACTCACACCGTCATTCAGATAGCGGATTGGGTGGCGGTCCGCCGCGTCCTCGGGCGGGCAGGGCCATTGCAGCGGCGTCTCGCGCAGGCGGGCGTGGCTCGCGCCGCGCAGGTCGTAGCCGGTCTTCGGATTCGAGGCGCGACGGATTTCGTCGAAGACCTCACCCGCGTCGGCGTAGTGGAAAGCTTCGGCAAAGCCCATCTCGCAGGCGACGCGCGCGACGATCTGCCAGTCGGGCAGGGCCTCGCCGGGCGGTTCTGCAGCCTTGCGCATGAGCGTGAGGTTGCGCTCGGAGTTGATCATTACCCCTTCGGCCTCGGCCCACAGCGCGCCGGGCAACAGCACGTCGGCATAGCGGTTGGTCTCGGTGTCGAGAAAGGCGTCCTGGGTGATGACCAGCTCGGCAGCCTGCAAGGCCTCGACTACGGTGGTGCGGTTGGGCACCGTCGCGACCGGGTTGGTGCAGATGACCCAGCAGGCCTTGATCCGGCCCGCACGCATCTGCTCGAACATGTCCACCGTGCCGCCGCCCAGCTCGGTCCGCAGCGTGCCGGGGGCGACACCCCACAGTGACTCGATGAAGGCGCGGTCTTCCGCCACCAGCACGGAGCGCTGGCCGGGCAGGCCGGGGCCCATGTAGCCCATCTCGCGTCCGCCCATGGCATTGGGTTGCCCGGTCAGCGAGAAAGGGCCGCTGCCGGGACGGCAGATGGCACCCGTCGCGAGGTGCAGATTGCAGATCGCATTGGTGTTCCAGGTGCCGTGGGTGCTCTGGTTGAGGCCCATGGTCCAGCAGCTCATCCATTCGCCGGCCTCGCCGATCAGCCGCGCGGCTTCGCGGATATCGGCTTCCGGAATTCCGGTGGTCTGCGACACGGCTTCCGGCGTGTAGTCGGCGAGGAAGGCTGGCATGGCTTCCCAGCCTTCGGTGTATTGCGCGATGAAGTCGGCATCGATGTGGCCGTTGGCGACCAGCAGATACAAGAGGCCGTTTAGAAGCGCGAGATCGGTACCCGGTTTGATCTGAAGGAAGAGGCTTGCCTTGTCCGCGGTGCCGGTGCGGCGCGGGTCGGCCACGATCAGTTTCGCGCCGGCCTTGACCCTGTCCATCATCCGCAGGAAGAGGATCGGATGGCAGTCCGCCATGTTGGCGCCGATCACGAAGAACAGATCGGCGCGGTCGAAGTCCTGGTAGGAGCCGGGCGGGCCGTCCGAACCTAGCGAAAGCTTGTAGCCGCTGCCCGCGCTGGCCATGCACAAGCGCGAGTTCGACTCGATGTTGTTGGTACCGACGAAGCCCTTGGCCAGCTTGTTGACCAGGTACTGCGCTTCGATCGACATCTGGCCAGAGACGTAGAAGGAAAGGGCGTCCGGCCCGTGCTCATCAAGAATGCCGCGCAGGCGACGCGCGGTTTCGCGGATCGCCGCCTCCATCGCGAGCGGCTTCGGCTCTTCGCCGCGCGAGCGCCGCAGGTAGGCGCTTTCCAGTCGACCCGAGCCGGTCAGCGCCTGGGCGCAGGTATTGCCTTTGGTGCACAGGCGGCCGAAGTTGGTGGGGTGCTGCTTGTCCCCCGATACCTTGATGACACGCCGGCCATCGGTCTCCATGACGATGCCGCAGCCCACGCCGCAATACGGGCAGACGCTGCGCACGCTATGCGAAGACATGGGAAGCAACTCTGGGGCGGCAAACGAACATGGCTGCTTTGCGCAGGCGACCGCCGCAACAACGCGGCGTCCGGCCTGCGTTGGCGATGAGAACGGGGACTGTTTAGCAAGGAGCGGACCACGCACTGCAGCACGCCGCGGCGTGGGCTTGCGGAGGTTTGCGGCTGCACTTCTGCACCGATGCGGGGATTCCCGCGCCGCGATGCGCCGCTGCGGTGCACCGCAGACTGGCTTCAGCCAAGCCGGCCGCAGGAGTCAAAGGAGGGGCGATCAGCGACAACCTGCAGGGTTCCGCTAGACCGCGAGGCCGCGCCAGACCAGAAACAGTTGCTCTCGTCTGAAGTGCTCACTGACGGTGATCGACCCCAAGCGGACTTGCGTCGCCGTGATCTCAATGCCGCAAAGCAGACGCGCAACGCCTGAGTTAAGCCGCGCCGCGAAGCGGCGTCGGCTTGGACGAATTGTTGGCCCTACTACCAGAACTTCCAGCGAGGCTTAGCGCTGGGCGGGTCTGGCGGCTGATGCCACTCGCCGGACCATAGTTCGTATGCGGGAAGGGTCCGAACCCGCGCCAGAACAAGCTCTTCTCCGAAGCCGTCTACCGTTTTGGCTGGGACCGAAACGCCGACCAGATCAGGCGACACGGAAAACACCTCACAACTGTTCGCCAGATCTCCGAGCGAATGGGTGACGGCTTCCACGCTTGGCGCTCGAAGCAGAAATTGCATTCCCATTAGCGGCGGAACTCCACTGCGACGCCTGCGAGTTGGTCTCGGATACGTTCGAGCACCTGCTCGGCGACCACTTGACCTCGTATGTCGTACACGACGCGGCAGTTCTGTAGCGAGGCCGGAACATTGCTACGCCCAAAGGCTATACGTGCCTTGTTGTACGCGATGCTGTTCGCAACCTGCTCCGGCGAACCCAAGGCGTGATTCGCGACGAGAACAAATTCACCTCTTTCCGCGCTCGAAAACTCCGGTGTGAACATTCGTGCTCCGAAATGTGACTGTGGGGCCTAATAGTTTCAGGGCGACACGACGTGCCGTGTAAGACGGTAGCTGTCGCCCTAATATTGGCATGCGCGGGCGCGCCTCGCCGCGGCAGCGTGCCAGAGCAGTCCTTGGTGGTCATCCGCTTCTGGCCGGAAGTAGACCATCGTGGAGTGCATTTCCTGCCGCCCGGGCCGATGGACTTTGTTGTCTCGGAGCAACCGGTTCTAGCCGGCTTCCGTTGGTCGCGTGGACTTTGAGGTGACGTGAACCCGGCGTGGATTCGGCTGGCCGCAGCCGCGGGTTGCCGTTGGCTGGTTGGAGCTCGACCCGTGCTGAGTCAGCGGCGTGCGGGCGAGGGGTCCTCGGTTTCGATATCCGAGTCCCATTCGAAGAAGCCGGTCGCACCCACGAGGGCGGAGGCGGCTTCCTGGAGGCGCTGCATGGCGGTCTGGCCGCCGTCGGCGGCGAGCAGGGCGCTCAGCCGTTCGGCGTCGCCCGGAGCGATCCGCCGCAGCTCGGCGATCCGCTCCTTGGGCCGGGGCAGGAACCGACCAAGGCGGTAGAAAGCGTGTTCCACCAGGGCTTCGGTCGCGCGATGCAAGGCGAGCTGGGTGTCGGGCAGATGCGCCGCGTGGGAATGCGGCAGCAGGTCCAGCGCGTCCTCGACCAGGGTGGCGGTGCGATAGCGGTGGGCCTGAAGACGATTGGCCGATAAGGCCAGACCCTGCGCGAGGTGTTCGCGCGCCATGGCGATCAAACCCGAGAGCATGTCTTCGTGGTCGAGCAGCAAGACGCCGGTCGTCAGCATATGCGCCATTACCGGCCGGCCGTCTTCGACCTCTGCACTGATGGTGTGGCGCAGCCAGGCGGGCGAGTTGAGGAAGATCTCGAAGGGCTGGCCGCCGAACCGGCGTTGTACGCGTTGCCGCCCGCTGCGCGCCTGCAGGACCACGATGTCGAAGTCGCTGTTCGCATCCGGGTTGCCGCGCACGATGGAGCCGGTGACCAGGATGCCCAGCGGCATGTGTTCAGCTTCCAGCCAGCGGAGGGCGGCGCCCAGCGCATCGATCTGGGCAGCCTGGAGGTGGGGAAGGAGTTCGACGAGTTCCGGCACGGGCGTCTTGTGGGCGAGCGTGGCCTGCCATTGTGGCGCAGCTTGCGTTTCGCTGTCGCGGCTTGGGCCGTAAAAAAGCCGCCCTCGTGGGGGCGGCTGTTTGATCTGGCGCAGCAGGCGCGCTCAGGGCGCCGGGTTCGGATAGCGCCGGTGGATCGCGTCGATGCCCGTGAGTACTTCCTCCGGCAGGGTGATCGTGGCGCTGGCGATGTTCTGCTTGAGCTGCGCCAGTGTGGTCGCGCCGATGATGTTGCTGGTGAGGAAGTCGCGGGTATTCACGAAGCCCAGGGCCAGATCCACCGGATCGATCCCGTGCTTGCGCGCGAGCTTTACATACTCATAGGTCGCGGCTTCGGCGTTTTCGTTGGTGTAGCGCTGGAAGCGCTCGAACAGCGTCACCCGTGCGCCGGCCGGCCGGGCGCCAGCGAGGTACTTGCCTGAGAGCACGCCGAAGGCGAGCGGCGAGTAGGCCAGCAGGCCTACGTCCTCGCGCAACGCAATTTCAGAGAGCCCGATCTCGAAGCTGCGATTGAGCAGGTTGTAGGGGTTCTGGATGCTCGCGACGCGCGGCAGGCCCAGGGTTTCGGCGAAATGTACGAAGCGCGAGAGGCCCCAGGGCGTTTCGTTGGAGACGCCGATGGCGCGGACCTTGCCGGCTTTGATGAAGTCTTCGAGCACGCGCAGCGTCTCGTCGATCGGCGTGGTCACCTCGTCCTTCACATGCAGGTAGCCGAGCTGGCCGAAGGTGTTGGTGCTGCGGTCCGGCCAGTGCAACTGGTAGAGGTCGACATAGTCGGTACGCAGACGCTTGAGACTGTCGTGCAGCGCGGCTTCCAGGTTCTTGCGATCGAAGAAGCAGTCGCCGCCGCGGATATGGCGCGGGTTGTGCGGCTTGCGCGCCGGGCCGGCGGCCTTGGTGGCGAGCACGACGCGGTCGCGGCGGCCACCCTTGGACACCCAGGTGCCGATGTACTGCTCGGTGCGGCCCTGGGTTTCTGGACGCGGCGGGACCGGATACATCTCGGCGGCGTCGATGAGGTTGATGCCGGATTCGAGCGCGAGATCGAGTTGCGAGTGCGCGTCGGCCTCGGTGTTCTGCTCGCCCCAGGTCATGGTGCCCAGGGCGATGAGGCTGACGTTGATCCCGGTGCGTCCGAGCGGGCGGGTCTGCATGTGGAAAAGCTCCTATTCCTTGTAGGCGACAGCAAAGATCAGATGACGCTGGAGGCGGATGCCATCGGCCGTGCGCAGCGACTCCAGTTGAGTGTAGAGCGCGTCGACCACCGCGTCCCTCTGTGTGGCATCGAGATCACCCAGAAAGTTGCCGAAGGCGCTTGCCGCGCTGAAACTCGCGACCTCCTCGGGCGAGGCGAAGGTGTCGGTGAAGCTGCGCAAGCGCAGTTCGCTGCGGGCGAAGCCGGCTCCCGTGAGCAGGCGTTGGAATTCTTCCGCGCCGACGCGATGCGGCGTGCCGATCGCTCCCACGCGGAAGGGTCCGAAGCGACCCGAGGCGCGCAGCGATTCCAGGATCTGGTTGATCTGGTGCGGCGCGTCCGTGGTCGCGCTGCTGATGCCCAGCCGACCACCCCTGCGCAGGACACGGAAGGCTTCGGCCAGGGGCAGCTGCTTGTCCGGCAACCAGTGGAAGACGCTGTTGAGCACGACGGCGTCGAAGCGCCCATCCGGAAACTCGGACAGGTTCTCCGCCTGCCCGGTGCGGAACACCAGATGCGGCAGGCCGCGTCGGGCCGCGATGTCGATGCGCAGCGGCAGCGGATCGATGCCCACTACCGAACCCGCGGCGCCGACGATCTGGGCGGCGAATTCGGTCAGCCGGCCGGTGCCGCAACCGACATCCAGCACATGCTGGCCGCGGGCAAGGCCGATGTCCTGCAGCAACAGCTTGCCGTGCTCGAACTGGCGCAGGCCGGCGACGTCGTAGTGCTCGGCGAGCGCGGGCGAATCCTGGGTCAGGGTCACCATGTCGGGTCTCCGTTCAGAGAAGTTGATAGCGCTTGAGATAGGTGCGCAGCACGTTGCGCGTGATGCCCAGACGCTTGGCGGTCTGCACCTGGTTGAAGCCGGTGCTCTCGCTGGCTGTGTGGAGCAGGTCGTGCAACACCTTGTCGAAGAGCCGTGGCTCGTTGCGTTCGAGCAGCGCCTTGAAAACCACGCCCAGCTCGGTCGACGGCACGGCGGTGGCCGCAGCCGGCGCACCGGGGCGACCGGGAAGGCGCAAGTCCTGCGGCAGGATCACGCCCTTGCTGCAAACGATCAGCGCGTAGTGGACGACGTTCTCCAGCTCGCGGATGTTGCCCGGCCATTCGTAGGCGGCCAGTGCCTGGGCGGCTTCCGGCGAGATCTGCACGGCCTCGAGCCCGAGCTTCCTGCGGTAGCGCTCGACGAAGTGCTCGGCCAGCGGCAGCACCTCGTTGCGCCGTTCGCGTAGCGGCGGCAGGTCGAGCGAGGCGACGTTGAGCCGGTAGTAGAGGTCGGCACGGAAATGCCCGGCCGCCACGGCACGCGCGAGATCCACGTTGGTGGCGGCCACCAGCCGCACGTCCACCGGCACCGCCTTGCGTGAGCCCAGCCGCACGACCTGGCGTTCCTGCAGCACGCGCAGCAGCTTCACCTGCATCGAGAGCGGCAGGTCGCCGATTTCGTCGAGGAACAGGGTGCCTCCATGCGCGGCCTCGAACCAACCGGGGCGTGCCTGCGCGGCACCGGTGTAGGCGCCGGCCTCGTGGCCGAAGAGCTCGGCCTCGACCAGGTTCTCGCTGAAGGCGCCGCAATTGACCGCGACGAAGGGGCCTTCGCGACGGCTCTTGTCGTGCAGGTGCCGGGCGACGAGTTCCTTGCCGGTGCCGGTCTCGCCAATCACCAGTACGGTGGCTTCGGTGGGTGCCACACGCTCGATCTCTTCGAGCAGGTGGCGCGAGGCGGGGTCGGTGAAGACCATCGCCTTGGCCCGGATCGAGAGAACATGCGCATCCGGATCCGGGAAGGTGAGCAGGGGACGGGCATTGCTCGTGGCATTGCGGCCGACGGCAGGCCGCGGCGCGGTGTCTTCGAACACGCGCAAGGGCTGGGCGAGATCCATGGCGAACTCCCTTGAGAGTAGGGCTGCTAGGGCGGCGACTGGCGGAGAAAACTGAGGGGGAGTGCCGCCGCCGGCGTTGGGTTTCAGCGGGATTCCTGTGCGAGCTTGAGCGGCTTGCCGGGCGTCCACACCGCGTCGGCGACGCGGAAGGGCTGGGCCGGGATCAGGCCGAGCTTCTGGAAGCTCTCGGCGACCTTCTGCTGTTCCGCGATCGCGCCGGTGGTCAGCGGCGAGGGCGGCGAGACCGGGCGACGCGAGACGAAGCGATACACCACGCCGAGTTCGAGGCCGCTGAACTCCGCGATGAGCTGCGCAGCGCGCTTGCGATCCGCCTGCACCCAGGCATCCGCGCCGCGCAGTTCCTCGATCAGCGTCGCGACCGTGGCCGGGTACTGGGTGACGAAAGGCCGCGAGGCAAGATAGAAAGAGTTGTTCGAGGAGAGCCCGCTGCCCGCCGTGAGTACCCGCGGCTTCACCGCGTATTCGGCGGCGGCGTAGTAGGGATCCCAGATCGCCCAGGCGTCGACCGAGCCACGCTCGAAGGCGGCGCGCGCTTCGGCCGGCGTGAGCCAGGCGGGCGTGATGTCGCTCCACTTGAGGCCGGCCTTGTCGAGCGCCCGCACCAGGAGGAAGTGCGAACTCGATCCCTTCTGCAGGGCGATGCGCTTGCCCTTGAGATCGGCGAGCGTGCGGATCGGTGAATCACCGGGGACCAGGATCGCCGAGCTCTCCGGCTTGGGCGGCTCGACCGCCACATAGACCGGATCCTTGCCGGCCGCCTGCGCGAACACCGGCGGGGTGTCGCCGGTCATGCCGAAGTCGAGGCTGCCGACGGCGAGCGCTTCGAGTAGCTGCGGGCCGGCGGGGAACTCGATCCAGCTGATCTTCGCGTCCTTGAAGCGCTGTTCGAGGATCTGGCGCTGCTTGAGCACGACCAGGTTTACCGAACTCTTCTGGAAGCCGATGCGGATCTGCGAGGGTGCGCCGTCATCGGCGAGCACGGGACGCGCGAAGACGAGCGTGGCGGCGAGCACCGACACCAAGAAAGCGAACTGGCCTGTGCGCAATGAGGACAGGCGGAGCGAGGACAGGCGGAACGAGGACATCTTCAGACTCCTGCAAAGCGGATGCCGCGGGCGAACTCGCGCCCGATGCCGAAGAAAGGAAGCTGACGCGTACCGGCGAGAGGCCGGGAGCGTCGCGTGGGCTGTGCCGGCTCAGGCCGGACAGCGGCTGCGCATGGAGGGACGGAGAAAGTCGCTTCCGGCCTCGTAGGCGGCCGGGCGACAACGATCACTGTGCGGCGTCGTGCGAAGAAAGCCGCTGAGATGCGCAGCAGCGTGCAGGCCGGCATGCGCGTCGGATCGCGAGTCGCCGTGCGGGGTCTCGTTCCCCGCAGCCGCTGCGGAGAACGAGGCGCTGTGCGGCTCAGGCGAGGCGCGGCGTTCGCGCGCTGCGGCGGCCGGCAGATGCGAGCGGCCGCGCCAGGGCAATGCGGAGACGATGGATTCGATCAGGCTCATTGGGGCAGGGGCTCTCGTGGCTGTCCTGGCTTCGAGGCAAGGACGATGCGGTCGAGTGTATGCAGCCGGCGTGCCCGCGCGAACGACTGCTTTGTTCCATGCTTATTTCGCGACGCGGCAGAAGAATGCGCGTGGGTCCGCGGCGGACTTGCACCAAAGGGCAAGCGGCTTTGCACCTTCGTACGATGGCAGGCGCAAACGTGGGTGCTACAAACCGCTCGACGCCTTGTGACCACAGGGTGCCTGTCCGCCACCGGAAGGATCGTCATGTCAGCTCGCCAACGAGTCCGCCTGCTCGCCGCCCTGGCTGCGTTTGCCCCGACGCTTGGCTTCGCCGCGCCCTCGAACGAGGACATGAACGCTTCCAACAATCCGCTCTCGCCCATGCTGGGCGCAAATCTGCAGAACCAGTACGTCGGCAGCTACTACGGCCTGGAGGACAAGGACAGCAACGCGGTGCTGTTCCGCGGCATCCTGCCGCACAAGCTTTTCGGCGCGCCGCAGATCCTGCGGGCGACCCTGCCGGTGGCCACGACACCGGACCTGCCGCCCGACGGGCGCACCACCGGCGTGGGCGACCTCAACCTCTTCGACATCTTCATCACCAAGATCGGCGGCGTGGAGCTGGGCGTCGGTCCGCAGCTCACGCTCCCGACGGCCAGTGAAGATGCGACCGGCACGGGCAAATGGCAGGCGGGCATCGCCACCATGGCGATCGCGCCCAACCCCTGGGGGCTGATCGGCGGGCTCGTGACCTGGCAACACTCCTTTGCCGGGGATGACGATCGCCGTACCCAGAACAACCTGCAGGCCCAACCCTTCTTCATCTACAACCTGCCCGAAGGCTGGTACGTGCGCAGCACGGCGACCTGGACCTTCGACCTCGACCTGGAAACGTACTACGTGCCCTTGGGCGCGGGCGTGGGCAAGGTCTGGAAAGTCGGCAAGGACACGGTGAACCTCTTCGCCGAGCCGCAGTGGACCGTGATGCATCACGGCGACGGCGTACCGCGCTTCCAGGTCTTCATGGGCGTGAATCTCCAGTTTCCGCTCTAGATGTACTCCCGACGCAAACCCATTCCGAAGTTCGGCGCGCCGACCCCCGGTGCGCGCTGCCCCGGAGTGCTCATGGCGGCAAGGACCATGACGCGCTCCGGGGCAGGGCTGTTCTCCTGGACGCAGCACGCACCCGGACCTTGCCCGCAGCGGATCGCACACCACAACGACAGGATGATGAGGAGCCCGTCATGACCAGCCCGATCGAAAAGGCAACGCCGTACGACCAGTTCAATATCGACATCCCCGAGGATCACTTTCCTCGCGAGGGAATCTCTGCCGCGGCGGCCAAGGCGCTGGTCAACAGCGAGGCCTGGACCGATGCCAATCCGATGCTGAATCTCTCGTCCTTCGTCACGACCTTCATGGAGCCGGAAGCGATAGACGTCGCGAAGCACAACATCCTCAAGAACTACATCGATCACGACATGTATCCGCAGCTCTTCGCGATGGAGGGGCGGATGGTGCGCTGGCTGCATCAGCTGTGGAACGGTCCGAAGGATGTGGAGCCCTACGGCACCGCGACCGTGGGCTCCTCGGAGGCCTGCATGCTGGCGGGGCTCGCGCACAAGTGGAACTGGCGCAAGGCGCGCGAGCAGGCAGGCAAGGATGCAAGCCGGCCCAACATGGTCACCGGCGGCAACGTGCAGATCGTGTGGAAGAAATTCCTGCGTTACTTCGACGTCGAGCCGCGCATCGTCCCGCTCAAGCCGGGCAACTATCGGCTCACCGCGGAACATCTGGACAAGTATGTCGACGAGAACACCATCGCGGTGGTGGCGATCGCCGGCCAGACCTTCACCGGCGAGGACGATGACATCCAGGAAATCCATGACTGGCTGGACGCCTACGAGAAGAAGACCGGGATCTCGATCCCGATGCATATCGACGGGGCCTCGGGCGGCTTCGTGAATCCCTTCCTGTATCCCGACTACAAGTGGGACTTCCGCTTGCCGCGCGTGCTGTCGATCAACGCCTCGGGCCACAAGTTCGGCCTGGTGCCGCCGGGCATCGGCTGGGTGGTGTTCCGCGAGCGCAAGATCTTCAACGAGGACCTGGTGTTCTATGTGAACTACCTGGGCGGCGAGATGCCGACCGCGACGCTGAACTTCAGCCGCAATGCCTTCCAGATCGCGCTGCAGTACTACCAGTTCCTGCGCCTGGGTTTCGACGGCTACCGGCGCGTCATGCAGCACACCGTGGACAATGCCCAGCACATCCGCGACGTGCTGCTCAAGAGCGGTTACTTCACGATCATGAACGAGACGCAGCGCATCCCGGTGGTCGCGCTGACGCTGGACAAGAAGTACACCAACTTCAACGAGTTCGATGTCTCGGGCAAGGTGCGCGAGCGCGGCTGGGTACTCTCCGCCTACCAGATGCCGCCTGATGCGCAGACGGTAAACAGCCTGCGCATCGTCGTGCGACCGCACATGAACCACAACGTGTGCAACATCCTGGCCCAGGACATCATCAAGTGCTGCGAATACCTGGAACAGCACGGCGGCAACTCCACGCCACCCGAGCTTCACGACACCCACAAGACTGCAGTCAGCAAGTGCTGAGCATGCGCGCGGAGCCCATGCGCTCCGCGCCCTGCGCCGTCCCGTCAGCCTGGAGGCATCCATGCACGCGTTCATGCAGTTCCTGGGGGCGAACCCCTACATCCTGCTGTTCCTCACGATCGGGCTGGCCGTGTGGGTCGGCAAGTTCTCGATCAAGGGCTACGGCCTGGGTTCGGTCGCCGCGGCGATCATCGTGGGCTGCGCCGTGGCCACGGTGGGCGCGGCCTACGGCGAGAAATTCCATCTCGACGACTTCGCCAAGTCGCTGCTGTACTACCTCTTCATGTACGGCGTCGGCCTGCGGGTGGGGCCGTCCTTCATCAACGCGCTGTCGAAAGAGTCGATCAACTACGCGATCCTCGCCGTGATCGCGCCGGTGCTGGGCCTGGTGATCGTGGTCATCGGCGCCAAGATGGCGGACCTGCCCATGGGTGCGGCGGGCGGCATCATCGCCGGTTCGCAGACGATGTCGGCCGCGATCGGCTCGGCCGAACAGGCGGTCACCGCCGGCGTGGTGCCGGTGCCCGCAGGTTCGAGCAAGGAGGCGATCGACGCGATGATCGCGCTCTCATATGGCATCACCTACATCTGGGGTACGGTCGGGATCATCCTGATGTGCAAGTACCTGCCGCGGATCTGGGGCGTGGACGCGAAGAAGGCCGCGAAGGAGTTCGAGGCCTCGCATGGCGTGCCCAATGTCGATGACGTCGGCCTCTCCGGCTTCAGGCCCTTCGGCCTGCGCGCCTACCGGCTCGAGAATCCGCAGGTGGCGGGGCTCTCCATCGCGCAGCTGCGCAGCCGCTATCCGCAGTACCGCGTCGGCAACGTCGAGCGCGGCAAGGACCTGCTCGGTTCTCACGCCGATCTGGTCTTGCGCCAGGGCGATGTCATCGCGTTGGGCGGCAAGCTGGAGGACCTGACAGCCAACATGGGCCTGATCGGCCCCGAAGTGGCGGATGCGCGGGTGCTCAACCTGCCGCTGGACCAGGCGGAGATCCTGGTCACGCACAAGGACGCGATCGGCAAGGCGCTCAAGGATTTTCGTGGCAGCGAAGTCGCGGGGCAGATTCAGCTCACGCGCATCGAGCGTGGCGGCGTGCCAGTCCCGATTGGGCTGGAGACCAAGCTGCAGCGTCGCGACGTGCTCTTCGTCGCGGGCCTCAAGGAAGCGGTGGAAAAGGCTGGCAACCGCTTCGGCATCATCGCCCGGCACAACACGGCTACCGACCTGCTCACGCTCTCGGTGGGCATGATCATCGGCTTCCTGATCGGGCTGATCGAGTTTCCGGCCTTCGGTTCGTCAGTGGGCCTGGGCAATGCGGGTGGCCTCCTGCTCTCGGGCATCCTGGTGTCGTCGATCTCCTCGCGCCTGCGCTTCTTCGGCGATACGCCAAACGCCGCCCGGAACATCCTCGAAGACCTCGGGCTGATCGGCTTCGTGGCGATCGTCGGGATCAATGCCGGCGCCTCGCTCCTGAGCCAGCTCACCGGTGCGCTGGCGATCAAGATCTTCGTGGTCGGCTTCCTCGCTTCGTCGATCCCGCCTGTTATCGTCTGGGCGATCGGCTACCACATCATGAAGATCAACCCCGCGGTACTGATGGGGGCGACCGCAGGCGCGCGCAGCCACTCCGGACCGGCACGCGAGGCCGCGAAGGAGGTCGAGTCCTCGGTGCCCTGGCTGGGCTTCCCGGTGGGCTACGCGGTCTCCGGCGTGCTGCTCACCGTGTTCGGCTACTTCGCCATGGCGCTCGCCAAGTAGGCCGACATGGACACGCTGCAGAGTCTGGTAAAGCTGCATCCCGAGCTGGCGATCTTTGCCACGATGGTGCTCGGCCACGCAATCGGCCGCCTGGAGTTCCGTGGCTTCGGCTTCGGTTCGGTGGTGGGTACGCTGATCGCCGGCATGGGCATCGGCGTGCTCACCCGGCCCGAGATTCCGGACTTGCTCAAGTGGGCCTTCTTCGATCTCTTCCTCTTCGCCGTCGGCTATGCGGCCGGCCCGCAGTTCTTCGCCAGCCTCAAGCGCGAGACCCTGCCGCAGATGCTGCTCGCGGTGGTGGTGTCATGCGGCGGGCTCGCCGCAGCGCTGTGCATGGTCGCGGTGTTCCGCTTCGATCCTGGCCTCTCGGCGGGTCTGGTGTCGGGCTCGCTCACCCAGTCGGCCGCGCTGGGTAGCGCGCTCAACACCTTGCAGACGATGCCGCTGCCCGATGCCACGCGCGCGGTGCTGACCGCGCATGCTCCGTTGGCGGACGCAATCTGCTACGTGTTCGGTGAGGTCGGCCTGATCCTTTTTCTCACCGTTGTCGCGCCGCGCCTGTTGAAGATCGATCTTGCCGTGGTGGCGAGCGAAACCGAAGCGAAGCTGCGCAGCAGCGGTGTGCCCGAGGCGGACACCTTTCTCGCCTATACGCCGCTGACCTACCGCGCCTATCGCATCGACAACCCGCGCTTTGCTGGCCTGAGCGTGGAGGCTTTCGAGCAGGAATTCGCGAACGGCCGGTTGATCGTGGAGTCCTTCCGCCGTGCGGGACGCATCCATCGCAAGCCCGAGTTGGACGAAAAGCTGGAGCAGGGCGACGTGGTCGCGCTGATCTCGCGTCGTCCCGCCATCGTCGCCGCTGCGGCCGTGGTCGGTGTGGAGGTGGACGACGCGGAATTGCTTTCGGTACCGCTGCAGGAAGCCTCGATCATCCTGACGCGCGGCGAAATGGCCGGGCTCACCCTGGCGGAACTCTCCAACCGGCAGGCGCGCGGCATCTATCTGCTCTCCATCACGCGCGGCCAGCAACCGCTGCCGCGCGAGCCTGGTACACGGGTGCAACGCGGCGACGTGTTCCGGCTCACCGGCTCGCCCGAAGCCATCGCCCGGGCCGCCGAACGCCTGGGCTACATCGAGCCGGACCCTGCGCGCACCGACCTCGTCTACCTCGCCGGCGGCATCGTCGTCGGCACCCTTGTCGGGCTGCTCCAGCTGCACGTCGCGGGCGTGCCGCTGGGCCTGGGCGGCAGCGGCGGGGTGCTGGTAGTCGGGCTGGTCGCTGGCTGGATCCACAGCCGCTATCCGGTCTTCGGCCGGATCCCGGAATCGGCGCAGCGGCTGCTGTCGGACGTGGGCCTGATCGTCTTCATTTCCTCCATCGGCCTCGCGGCCGGACCGCATGCGCTGGAGGCGATCGACCAGGGCGGCATCGAGCTCTTCGTGAGATTGATCGGGGCCGGGGTGGTGGTCACGATGACCGGACCGATCCTCGGACTGCTCTTCGGCCGCTGGGTACTCAAGATGCCGCCGGTGTCGCTGCTGCCTGGCATCGCCGGCTCGCAGACCACGGTGGCGACGCTCAATGCGCTCAAGGAGCGCAGCGGCAGCGACGTGTATTCACTGGGTTTCACCGTGCCGTTCGCAGTGAGCAACGTCCTGCTCACGATGTGGGGGCCGGTGATCGTGGCCTTTGCGTTCAGCTTGCAGCGTTGAGAGATGGGGGAGGCGCCGGTGGCCAGACGCAAGATCGGAATCACCGCACTGGCGCTCGTGCTGGCAGCGGCGGCGGATGGCGTCTGCGCGCAGGTCAGCGAGCCGCGATCGCCCTGGGAAGCGCCGCCCGCGGAACTGCAGCGCCTACCCGATCTGCTGGCCTACGCCGGTCGCGTGGTGCCACCGGTGGACTCGGCCCGCGCGATCGAGGGCGACAGCGCGCAGCCGGCGCCGCAGAAATGGGACCGCGCCTTGCCCTTCTTCGCCCAGCGCGTGATCGATCGCGGATACCAGTTGCCCAATCCCTACGACGTCGGCTTGTCGCTCTACGCGAGCCGGCAGGACATGATCATCGAGAACCTGCAGGTCGCCTTCAACGGCGGGCCGAGGCGCGATGTGAGCTTCCTCGGCTTCGATGCGGATGATCTCCACACCCAGAGCGCGCAGTTCCAGTTCGGTGCCTGGCTCTTCCCCTTCCTGAACGTGTTCGGCATCGTCGGCAAGGTCAAGGGCGGCGGCGACATCGGCATCACGATTCCCGGCAAGGACCTGATGGAGTTCGTGGGCGTGCCGGGCTGCGGCCTGCCGAATGCCCTGCAGCCGGACCTGTGCAAGCGGACGATCAGCGGCACCGCACATGCGAGCTACGACGGCAGCAGTGTCGGCGGCGGCTTCAGCCTGGCGGGCGCCCACGGCGACCTGTTCTTTTCGCTGCCGGTGAGCTACGTCGTCAACTACCTGTCGATCTCCGACACTCCGACGCGGGCTTGGAACGTGGCGCCACGGGTTGGCTGGAACTGGCATCCGAAGAACGCCGGCATGATCACCAGCTACGTGGGCATGACCTGGTTGAAATCGAGCAACCAGATCACCGGAACTTTCCACTTCGACACGGCGAACACCGTGATCGGCAAGGACACCGAGCTGGCGTACGACATGCACGAAAGACAGAAGAAGGCGTGGAACTACATGGTCGGCGCGCACTGGATGATCTCGCGTTCCTGGAGCCTGCTGGGCGAGGTCGGTTTTGGCGAAACGCGGCAGGACATCCTGGTCACCGGTTTCTATCGTTTCTGAGGGAGTGCCGATGTCGCGTCTCTGCTTGAGGTTCATGCCTCGCTCCTCGACTGCTCGGCATGTCATGACTGCGGCAGTCCTGTTGCTGGCCGCGTGCGGCAGTGCGCCCCCTTCGCCGCCTGAAGCGATCCGCCAGGAGATCACCGAACTGCGCGCAGCCATCGGCCAGACGTTGGGCGATCCGGTGCGCGAGCGCGAGGCGGTGGCCGCAGCCGACCGTCTGCGTGACGCGGCGCTTGCCTTTAATGCGCGCGTCACCCGGTTTCGTACGGAGCTCCGCGCGATGAATGCGCGGCCGGACACGCAGGAGGCCGCGCTGCGCGATCTGTTCAGCCGTTTCGACGCGGACCGCAACCGTCTGCGCTCGGACATCCTCGACGCGCATTTCGCGCTGGTGCAGGCGAGCACGGCCGAAGATTGGGTCTATCTTTCCAAGGCCGAGCACAAGGTGCTCCAGGCCGCCTTGCGGACGGAGTAGGAATGAGACACCGACACAGGCAAGGCGGACAGACACTGATCGTCATCGCGCTCGGCATCCTGTTGCTCGGCGGTGCGGGCCATGCCGCCCATGCGCTGATGTCGGGCGGGGCGCTGGCGAACGTGCGCAAGGGCGTGGGCCAATGGGTGACCGATCCGGATCGACAGGCGCCCCTGATGGCGGAGCTGGACGCCTGGGAGAGCGAGCAAAAGGAACTGGAGCGCCGGTTCCGTCAACTGGAGTCGCGGCTTGCCCAGACCATGGAGCGGCACGACGCGACGAAGGCTGATTTCGAGCAGGTGTTCGATGACGCCGATCGGCTCGACGCGGAACTGCGTGACCGCTTTCTCGAACGGCGTACAAGCCTGCGCGCACAATTGACGGAAAGCGAATGGGTTGCGGTCTTTGCGACGAAGCACTGACTGCACGGGAACAAACGGCGCCTCGGGGTCGGCATCCCGAGGTAGCCGCTCCGGCGCTGCTCGATGAGCGACGGCGCCGATCCGTAGTGCCGCCAGAGAAAAGCCGAAGAGGAGATGCAGCATGAAAGCCACAGTTCTCGCACTCGTCGCCGTCCTGAGCCTCAGCCTGAGCGCCTGCGGCGGTTCGCAGTACATCATGAGCACCACGAACGGCAACCTGCTGATCTCGCAGGGCAAGCCCAAGCTCGATGAATCGACTGGCATGTACACGTACAAGGATGCAGACGGAAAGACGGCCACTGCCAACAAGGCCGACATCGTCCAGATCCTGGAACGCTGAGCCCCACTTGCATCCTGAAAAGCCCACTTCACCCGTTCGGGTGAAGTGGGCTTTTTCTATTCCCGGGACGTCATGAGGGTCTTGTGTAAGTCCGTTGTTCGACAACCACAGCGCAGTCTTTTTTCTGATCTGGACTGCTCAAATCTGTACGCATGCGTTTACATTTCCAAGCTGTCGCGTAACACTTTTTTGCATTCACTTTGCTGTACGCCGCTGCGGTTGTGGAGGTGTTGATGCGAGACACTTCGCCTGTCCAGGTGATCGAGGAGCATGCGATGAACACGCTGGCAAGCTGGCCAAGCCTGGGCCTGTTTGCCTTGAGCGTCGGCATGTTCCTGCTCGCCGTGCTGCTCTGGTGGCGCCGCCGGCAGGCCGAGACGTTGGTGGCGAAGGTGCGTGCCGAACTCGCACACGCGAGCCGCCTCATTACCGTGGGCGAACTCACCGGCTCGATCGCTCACGAAATCAACCAGCCGCTGGGCGCCATCCTCAGCAATGTCGAAGCGGCGGAAATCCTCCTGAGTCGCCCCGTCCCGGCAGTGGGCGAAGTGCGCCAGATCCTGGCCGATATCCGCAACGACGACCTGCGCGCCAGCAAGGTGGTGAAGCAGATCCGCGCGCTGCTCGCCAAAGCCGAACTCGAACTCTCCCCGCTGCTGCTCAACGACGTGGTCAAGGACGCCATGGTCCTGGGGCAGGGCTTTCTCCGTCGCGAACAGATCCGCGCCACGCAGGTTCTCGAACAGGACCTGCCGCCGGTGCTGGGAGATGTGACCCAGCTGCAGCAGGTGCTGCTCAATCTCCTGCTCAACGCGGCGGAGGCGATGCGGACAACCCCCAGCGCCCTGCGCAGCATCGAGCTGCGGACCGAGTGGCGTGATGGCGAGATTCTCTGCGCGGTGCTCGATAGCGGTCCCGGTTTCAGTGGTGCCGCCTTGTCACAGGCCTTCGACTCTTTCTTCACCACCAAGCCCGACGGTGTTGGGTTGGGGCTGTCGATCGTGCGCGGCATCGTGCAGCGTCATGGCGGCCGGGTCCGGATCGGCAACCGGATCGAGGGCGGGGGATGCGTCTATATCTATCTGCCCGCGTTGCGTGAGTGACGCGCAGCGACTGACAGAGACACAACACTGGCATAGCGCCACACAACGCCTACGCGGCGAAACGGGGGAACGGCAAATGGACGGGACAACGGCGGTGGTCAGCGTGGTCGAAGACGACGCTTCCTTGCGGCAAGCCCTGAGTCGCGTGCTCCGGGCGGGTGGTTTTGCGGTGCGGGCCTACGGTTCGGTTGGCGAGGTCCTGCTCGACCCGCCGACTGGTCAGGGCAACGGTTGCATGCTGCTGGACCTGGAATTGCCGGATGCCAGCGGCTTCGAACTCCAACAGGCGTTGACTCGCTGGGAGAACCCGCCGCCGGTCATCATCCTCAGCGGAACTGCCGACGTCGCCGCGAGCGTGCGCGCAATGAAGGGTGGCGCGGTGGATTTCCTCTGCAAGCCCGTGGCCAACGCCGATCTTTTCCGCGCCGTGGGGCAAGCGATCGAGCTCCATGCACACACGCAGGCACTGCGGGCGCGCCGGCAACGTTTCCTGGCCTGCTACGCCGCGCTCACCGAGCGTGAGCGCGGCGTGCTCGGACTCGTCGTGAGCGGGCTCACCAATCGCGAGATTGGTGAGCAACTCGGCATGGCGGAGCGCACGGTTAAGCTGCACCGCGCCCATATCATGGGAAAGACGGGTGCCACCTCCTTGCCCGATCTGGTGCGCCTGAGCGATCTGCTGCGCGACGCGGCCTGAGTACTTCGCAGGAGTGGCCGCGCGAACGTCCTTCGCTCCGACTCCTTCGCGCCGGATGCGTAGCCATGGGTCGCGCTAGCGCTTGCCGGAGGAAGAAGCCGATGAACCCCCAGGAAAGCCCAACACTCATGCCCGCAGGCAGTCGGGAAGCAGGGCCCGCTGGCGGCCCGTAGCGCATCCTGACCGGGACCTGGCCGCTGCCTTCCTGTTGCGGGTGCCGGATGCAAGTGCTGCCGCGGCCCCGGATCAGCGTCTCGACCGCGAGCCTTGCACGACGCGCAGGACTGCCGGGCACCGACCGCCGGCTTGGGGAGGTCAAGGCTGGCACCGAAGATCTCGACAGACCGGGTGCGAGGCATGCCATGATCGCCTGCCTGTTCGACGACGCGCTCTGACAGACGGCTGGCGGAGGATTCCCGCGCCGCGTTCCACCGCACATCCTGCACACCAGACTTCGCCCAAACCTTCTCCATCACGCCTATGCAATTGAAGTCCAGAGTCATTCCGTCCGGCAATGCGACAGCGGTCGAGATCCCCAAAGCCGCACTGGATGCGCTGGGTGGCGGAGCACGGCCCGCGATCACGATCTCGATCAACGGACATAGTTGGCGGACGCGTGTGGCCTTGATGCGAGGCCTGGCGCTCGTGGGCATCAGCGCCAGAAACAGGGCAGAGGCTGGCATCGCCGAGGGTGAGGAAGTCGAGTTCAGCATCGCTCTCGACGACCAGCCGCGGGAGGTCGAGGAGCCGGAAGACGTCCGCCTGGCGCTCGATGCCCATCCCTCGGCGCGCGCTGCGTTCAACGCCTTGCCCTTCGGCCTGCGCCAGAAACATCTGCGTCATGTCGAAGAAGCCAAGTCCGCGGACACGCGGGATCGACGTCTGGCAAAGCTCGTCGCCGAACTCGCGCAACGGGGCGACTAGACGCTCCCAAGCCGGAGGACAGTTCTGCGGCCTCGCCGTCCGGGCGCCGGGGCAACATGTCGCTTGCAGACCGACGTGCGCTTGGCGGATGGCCGTCGGGAGCGGTCGGCGATACACGCAAGGAACGCGAGGGTCGGCCCCTGCGAAGTGCCGAAGCTGGCCTCCAGCGGGCCATGCACGATCGACCGAGCATCCAGGAAAACCGCGGGCAGGTTTCGACGACAATATCCGCCGCCGACGGCGCGTCACGCTGCGCGCAGCAGGACCTGTTCATTTCACTTGCACCTGACGCTACGTCAGCTTCTATGGTTAGCCCTGACGACTGGAATGCAATGCGACTGAAAATCGGTGAGCTCGGCAAGAGGGCGGGCCTAAGCGTCCGGGCCTTGCACCACTACGACTCGATCGGGCTGTTGTCTCCGTCGCAACGCACCGAAGGTGGCGCAAGGCTGTATGGACAGGACGACCTGGTCAGACTGCATCGCATCGAGGCGATGAAGCGGTTCGGGTATGCGCTCCAGGACATCAAGGCCAGCCTCGATGATCCACTGGGCGGCATCCCGCTACAGCTTCTGCAGCGCCAGATCGCGGAGCTCGATGCGCAGGCACTGCGCGCACAGCGCCTCAGTCGTCATCTGCAACACATCGTTGACATGGCCGGTGCCGGCGACGCGATCGCGACGACCGACTGGCTGAACGCTCTGGAGCTGATGAACATGTACCAAAAGCACCTTGACGACGACGAACTTGATGCGCTGCTGGCCACCGGGCCGGACACGGTGTCGCCGACGGATCCGGCGTGGACCGGTCTCATCGACGAAGTCCGCACCGCCGTGCAGCAGGCGCTGCCCACCGACAGCGACGCCGCCCGGGAACTGGCGTGGCGCTGGATCAGGCTTGTAACCAGCATGACCCGCAACGATCCGGCGCTTGCGACCAAGTTGGTGATGATGCAGCTCGGCGAACCCCGTGCGCGGCAGATCGTCGGCATTACCGGGGAAATGCTGGCCTGGATAGACGGAGCGTTCATCCATGCACGCTCTGCGCTGCTCGCCAAGTACCTCAGCCCGGCACAGGCTGACGAGGTGCGACGTCGGCAGTTTCTCACCGCAAAGAGCCAGGCATGGCCGGCGCTGGTAGTCGAACTGAGGGCCCAGCTGGAAGCGGGCGTCGCCCCGGATGCCGCGCCCGTGCAGGAGATAGTCAGGCGTTGGCAGCAACTGTTCCGCGACAGCTTTTGCGGAGACGACGCGCTCCTCGAAGCGCGTGTGCGCGATGCCATGATGCGCGAACCGGACCTGCAGGTGGGCGTCGGCCTCGACGACGCGCTGTTGGCCTATCTGCACAAGGCACATATCGTCGGCCACGACATGACGGCGGCCAATGCCGGACCCAAGCCGAGCGCGCTCATGGTGGCGACGCAGCGTGCGGCACATCAGCTGATCGATCGGCCATTGGTGCTTGACGATCCCGTTGCACTGACGATCCTGGGCGCGTCCGAAGCACAGGCGCTGCGCGCGAACATCGAGCGCTTCCGCCACCCGATGTCCGTGGGCATGCGCAGCTCGGTGGTCGTGCGCAGCCGGCTTGCCGATGACGTGTGGGCCGACGCAGCCGGACGCGGCGTTGCACAGTGCGTCATCCTCGGTGCGGGACTCGATACCACGGCGTACCGCAATACCGATGCGCCGGCCCGTATCTTCGAGGTCGATCTGCCGGCGACGCAAAACTGGAAACAAAACCGGCTGCGCGAGGCAGGCATCGCCTTGCCACCGTCGCTGCGTTTCGTGCCGGTGGACTTCGAGCGGGTGGATCTTGCGCAAGGCCTGGCGGATGCGGGATTCGACGCAAGCGCACCGGCCGTTTTCATCTGGCTTGGCGTGACGATGTATCTCGACAAGGCCGCGGTCATCGAGACCTTGCGCTTCATCGCAGGCTGCGCCAAAGGCAGCGCGGTCCTGTTCGAATACGCGATGCCGCTCGCGAGTCTGCCCCCGATGATGCGTATCGCGATGGAGCAGCTGACCGCTCAGTTCGCCGAGCGTGGCGAGCCATGGAAGACCTTCTTTGAACCGACCGTCATCGCCGAAACGCTGGTCGCGCTGGGCTTCAGCGTTAGCAACACGTGGATGCCGGAGGACCTGAACCAGCGCTACTTCGCGAACCGTACCGATGGACTGCATATCGGCGCGACGCCCTCGCGCCTGACCCTGGCAACTGTCTGACACAGACTGCGCGGTCTGTTTCGGGCAAACCGGATTGGATTGCACGGCGACACCGCGCAGCGGCGGGCACCTCCCTCCGGGAGCACGGGCGGGCCATTTCGAGGTGGAAGACCGGGACCGTCTTCCGCCGCTCTCGCTTGCCGCACAGCCCGATTCCTGCCGGCAGCCGGACTTGGGCCGTGGTGGTCGTACCGCAGCGACTCGCATCGACAAAAAGAGGCCGCCCGGAGGCGGCCAGTCCCAGCATGAATGCACCGTGGTGCGTGTTTCGTCGCTGGGCAGGAGGAGACGGAAAGCAGCCCGCCGGGGCTGCGAGCGGCGTCCGTTGGTGGTCGCCGCTCGTCTCTTGCGGATCAGGGTTCGGCGATCGTGAACCAGAAGTCGAACTTGTCGAAGAGTCCGAGCATCTGCTTGAACGCCGCGCGGTCGCCGTCGAAAGTCACCTTGCCGCTGTCTGCCAGGTTGCCGAGCTTGAGCTTGCCCAGCGCGATGTCATCCAGCGTGGCGCGGTCGAGGGTGATGTTGGCGTTCGCGTTCTCCAGCACCTTGTCCTTGCCGTAGTTCATGACGCCGTTGCGTACGGTCAGCGCGTACTTCTCCTTGGTGTCGGGGAAGCTCACGTTGAAGGCGTAGTTCGCAGCGCCGGCCTTCGGCCCGTTGAGGTGGATGGCGAGGAAGTCGAGGAACATCTCTGTCGTCATGCCGCGGATGATGTCGGGCGAGGAGGTGTTGGGCGTCGCCGCCTTCTTCACTCCACCGCGCAGTTCCTGCGCGCCGGTGAGGTAGAAGTTGCGGGCAGGACCGGACTCGGCCTGGTAACCGAGCTGTTCGAGCGCGTCGGCCTCCACGTCGCGCGCGGTCTTGTTGCCAGGCTGGGCGAATACGACCTTGTTGGCCAGCGTCGCCGCCCAGCGATAGTCGCCCTTGGCGTGCGCTGCACGCGCGGCCTTGATCATCTTGTCCGCACCGACGAGCTCGACGTACTTCTTCGCTTCCTCTTGCGGCGGCAGCGGGTTGAAGTTCGCCGGATTGCCGTCCCACCAGCCGAGGTAGAGCTGGTAGGTGGCGCGCACGTTGTGCTTCAGGTCGCCGTAGTAACCGCGGTTGTAGAACTCCTTGGCGAGCGAATCGGGCAGGGCGAACTGCTCGGCGATCTCATGCATGGTCAGGCCCTGGTTGGCCATGCGCAGCACCTGGTCGTTGATGTACTTGTAGAGGTCACGCTGCTTTTCCAGATGTCCCACGACGCGTTCGTTGCCCCATTGCGGCCAGTGGTGGCTGCCGAATGACACCACGGCGTCCTTGCCCCACAGGTCGATCGTCTCGCTGAGGTATTTCGACCACTTCTGTGCGCTGCGCACCTTGGCACCACGCAGGGTCAGGATGTTGTGCAAGGTGTGGTTGGCATCCTCGGCAAGGTCGATCGCCTTGAACTGCGGGAAGTAGAAGAGCATCTCGGCCGGTGCCTCGGTGCTCGGCGCCATCTGGAATTCGATATCGACGCCGTCCAGGGTGAGCTTGTCACCGGTCTTCTTGATGATGGTGCTCGGCTCGAAGAGCGTGATCGAACCGGCGGCAGTGGTGATACCCAGGCCGCCACCCACATTGCCGCGCGGGTTCTTCGGCAGCAGGTTGCCGTACATATACGACGCGCGCCGGCTCATCACGTTGCCGGCGAACACGTTCTCGCTGATGGCTTCTTCCATGAAGCCGTCCGGGGCGACGACCTGGACCTTGCCGGCGCGAACGTCCTCTTCCTTGACGAGTGCCCGCACGCCGGCGAAGTGGTCGACATGGCTGTGGGTGAAGATGACGGCGCTGATCGGCAGGTTCTCGACCTTGTCGCTGATGAGGTCGTAGGCAGCCTTGGCGGTCTCCGCCGAGGTCAGCACGTCGACCACGATCCAGCCCGTCTTGCCACGCACGAAGGTGATGTTGGCGAGGTCGATGCTGCGCACCTGGTAGATCCCGTCGACCACCTTGAAGAGGCCGCGGGTCTGCAGCAACTGCGATTGGCGCCAGAGGCTGGGGTTGACCGTCGTCGGGGCGGCAGTGTCGCCCTTCAGGAAGTCGTACTGCCCGAGGTCGATTACCGTGTTGCCGGCCTCATCCTTGACCACCGGGTTGGGCAGATCAGCAATGAAGCCGCGGCTCACATCCTCGAAGTCCTGTTTGTTGGAGAAGGGCAGGTAGCTCTTGAGCTTGTCGTTGGCCGCGCGGGTGGCTGCCGTCGCGTCCTTGGGGGCCGGAGCCTGGGCCTGCGAGGCAAGCGACATCAGCGCCATGCCTCCGATGGCCAGCGCGCGGGACGTGCAGCGGATCAGTTTCATGAGACCTCCGGACAAATAAGGGGGCGAGTCCGCGAGGACTTCGTACCACGTTGTAGCACCAGGCTTCGATGCCGCCATCGCCCCAAAGGGCAAGAATGCTTGCCCTTTGGGGCAAGCGTCTGCGAGTCGAACTCCTGCGATCCGGACACCTTGCACCTTGGTGCAATCAGCTTTGCACCTTAGGACGATGCGCGCCCCGCGGCGGGCCGGCACTCTTTCCCCATCGCGTCAGGAATGTGGAGGGCCGGCGTGGTTCCCAGGATCGTGATCCTCGAAGACGACGCCAGCCTGCGGCTGGCCCTGCTGCGCGTGTGCGAGGCCTCCGGCCTGCACGCGCAGACCTTTGAGTGCGCGGAACACCTGCTGCCGTCCGCGGACCTCCACAGGGGCGACTGCTACGTCCTCGACCTTCATCTGCCCGGCGCCTCCGGGCTGGAGGTCGCGCGGGCGCTGCGGGGCCACCGACCCGATGTGCCGATCCTGCTGATCAGCGCCTATGACGATGCTCTCAGCCGGCAAGGCTGTGGCGAGGTCGGCGCCGATGCCTGGATGAGCAAGCCTTTCTCCGGCGCGGAGTTCATCAAGTGGGTGAGGGGCGCCTTGCATCTGCCGCCGGCGGAAGCCGAGGCGCAACACGCGTGAGCATCGCCACGAGGAGACGAGCATGAGCTGTGATCGCCGATCCACCGCCCTCTTCACCCGCTGCCTGTTGCTGGCGGGCGGCCTGCTCGCCGCGACGCTGGCCCAGGCGCAGGAGGCCTTGCCCTCATGGAACGAGGGGCCGGCCAAGGCCGCCATCCTCAAATTCGTCGAGGAGGTGACGACCGAGGGTTCGTCTTCCTTCGTGGCGCCGGCCGAGCGCATCGCGACCTTCGACAACGACGGCACGCTGTGGGCCGAGCAGCCGATGTACTTCCAGCTGGCCTTCGTGCTGGACCGGATCCGTGCGACCGCCAAGGACCATCCTGAGTGGAAGGGAAAGCAGCCCTTCGACGCGGCGATCAAGGGAGACGCCAAGGTGCTGGCAGCCACCGGCGAGAAAGGTATCGCCGCGCTTCTGGCCGCCACGCACGCCGGCATGACCACCGACGATTTCGCCCGTACGGTCAGCGACTGGTTCGCCACCGCGCGTCATCCCAAGACCAAGCAGCCCTACACCAGCATGGTCTATCAGCCGATGCTGGAGCTGCTTGGCTACTTGCGCAGCAAGGGCTTCAAGACATTCATCGTCTCGGGCGGCGGCGTGGAGTTCATGCGCGTGTTCGCCGAACAGGTCTACGGCATTCCGCCCGAGCAGGTGGTGGGCAGTTCGGGCGTGCTCAAGTGGGAGATGCGCGGCAACGCGCCGGTGCTGGTCAAACAGCCCAAGGTCGAGTTCGTCGATGACGGCCCGGGCAAGCCTGCAGGCATCCAGCGTTTCATCGGTCGCCGTCCCATCTTCGCCTTCGGCAATTCAGACGGCGACCAGCAGATGTTGGAGTGGACCGCCGGCGGCAATGGTCCGCGATTCATGGGCCTGGTCCATCACACCGACGCGAAGCGCGAATGGGCCTATGACCGCAGCTCCCGTATCGGAAAGCTGGACAAGGCGCTCGACGAAGCGCTCGCGCGCAAATGGACGGTGGTCGACATGAGCACCGACTGGAACCGCGTCTTCCCCTTTGACCAATGAACAGGGTCCCGCGGCGGGCGTGGTGGCTGGAGCAGCAGTGAAGCGCCGCGGTGGCGGCATGAACGACCAACAGGAGAGCAAGATGCCAGAGATGACCTCATGGCGAAGGTTGCTGACCGCCTCGGCCTTGGCCGCGGCGGCCTGCTTCGCCGCAGCACCGCCTGCTTTCGCGCAGGCCAAGAAACCGAACATCCTCGTGATCTTCGGGGACGACGTCGGGCAGTCGAACATCAGCGCCTACACCCACGGCCTGGTGGGCTACAAGACGCCTAACATCGACCGTATCGCCAAGGAAGGGATGATGTTCACGGACTACTACGCCGAGAACAGCTGCACGGCGGGGCGGTCGACCTTCATTACCGGCCAGAGCCCACTGCGCACGGGGCTGTCCAAGGTGGGCATTCCCGGCGCGCCGGTCGGCCTGCAGAAGGGCGACATCACGATCGCCCAGGCACTCAAGCCCTTGGGCTACGCGACGGGGCAGTTTGGCAAGAACCACCTGGGCGACCGGGACGAATATCTGCCGACGAACCATGGCTTCGACGAGTTCTTTGGCAACCTCTACCACCTGAACGCGGAAGAGGAGCCCGAGCGTCCCTACTGGCCCAAGAACAACCCTGAATTCCTGAAGGTCTATGCGCCGCGCGGTGTGCTTCACGCCTCCGCCGACGGCAAGATCGAGGACACCGGGCCACTCAACCGCAAGCGCATGGAGACGATCGACGACGAGACCACGTCGGCCGCGATCGAGTTCATGAAGAAGCAGCAGGCCGCGGGCAAGCCGTTCTTCACCTGGATGAACTTCACCCGCATGCACATCTTCACGCATGTGCGGCCTGAGTTCCGCGGCAAGAGCGGGATGCCGGGCAATGAGTACGCCGATGGCATGTGGGAGATGGATCAGAACGTCGGGAAGTTGCTCAAGGCGCTCGACGACATGAAGATCACTGATGACACGATCGTCGTGTTCACGACCGACAACGGCCCGAACGCCTTCACATGGCCAGACGCCGCGACGACGCCATTCCGTAGCGAGAAGGACACCAACTGGGAAGGTGCCTTCCGCGTTCCGGCAATGGTGCGTTGGCCGGGAAAGATCAAGCCTGACCAAGTCTCGAACGAGATTTTCTCCGGCATGGACTGGTTCCCGACCTTGGTGGCCGCGGCGGGTGACACGGGCGTGAAGGATCGTCTGCTCAAAGGTTGGGCACCTACGGGCAGCAAGACGACATTCAAGAATCACCTCGACGGCTACAACCAGCTGGCGTACCTGACGGGGCAGAAGCCCAAGGGGGAGCGCAACGAGTTCTACTACTTCAACGACGACGGGGACCTGGTCGCCATGCGCGAAGGGGACTGGAAGTACGTCTTCGAAGTGCAGCGCCAGCCGGGGCAGATGGATGTATGGGCGAACCCCTTCACGAAGCTGCGGCTGCCCAAGATGTTCAATCTGCGCATGGACCCCTATGAGCATGCGGACATATCGGGCAGCGGCTACGACCAGTGGCGCGTCGAGAATGCCTACGTGATTGCGGAGGCGCAGATCAAGGCGGCCGCCTTCCTGCAGACCTTCGTCAGTTATCCGCCAAGCCAGCGTCCGGCCAGCTTCAGCATCGAGCAGATCCGCTCGCAAGTGGACAAGAAGATCGACGAGTCCTTCAAGAAACGCGGGCTGGAGTGAGAGCCTCGTGAAGTGATCCGACGCGATTGAGTGCGGCTCCGGTTCGGGGCCGCACTCACGCGACACGACAGACCGGATGAGAGAGGGAGGCGGCCCTTGGGCGCTTCTTCGCAGGTGGTTGAAGATCGCACGCTCGTCGCGGCTGCGGGCAGAGTGCCCGCGGGGCGACGAGGCCCCCGTGCAGGCTCCATGGCCGCTGCCGACATGGCGGAGGAGGGTGCTGCTCGCCGGGGCGTGCATACGGTTGTGGCCGCGGCGCTCCTGTTCGCCTCGGGTATTTCCGCGCTGCTGTTCCAGGTGCTGTGGATCAAGCAGCTCACACTGGTGGTCGGCGTCGACGTCTATGCGGTAAGCCTGACCTTGAGCGGTTTCTTCGCCGGCCTCGCGCTCGGCGCCGCCTACCTCGGCCGTCGGGCCGACGGGCATGCGCGTCCCTTGCGCTTCTATGCAGCGATCGAAGTCGGCGTGGCCGTCTCAGGCCTGGGCCTGACGCTGCTGCTTCCTGTGTTTGGCGCGCCCTTTGCGCGTATCGAGAATGCAGTCGGGCCGCTGGCCTGGAGTCTGCCGTTCCTGGCGATTGCGCTGCCGGCCTTCCTCATGGGCGGGACCGTGCCCGTGCTGGTGCGGGCCTGCGGTGGCGCTGACGGCGTCGCGCGTGCTGGTGGCCGGCTCTACGCGGCCAACACGGCGGGGGCCATCGTCGGCACCTTGTGCGCGAGCTTCCTGCTGATTCCCGCCCTGGGCGTGCACGGCACGGCCTGCGTCGCGGCAGGGCTCAATCTCCTGGCTGCGCTCATCGCCTACGCGCTGCGCGCGCGGGAAGAGACCAGGGTCGCGGCAGCGCAATCATCGACGGCGCCGGTGCTGCAGGCGGGTGCCCGCATGGCGCTGGTCCTCTATGCGATCGCCGGTGGTCTGGCCCTCGGCTACGAGGTCGTCTGGTCGCAGGTACTGGTGCAGTTCATGAGCACGCGCGCCTACGCCTTCTCGGTGATGCTGGCGGTGTTCCTCGTCGGGCTCGCGGGCGGCAGCGCGCTGTATGCGCGTCGTGCCGATCGTGCTCGCGAAATGTGGGGCGTGTTCGGCACGCTCATCGCGCTGGCGGGCCTGCTGGCCCTGCTTGGCGTGGCCTGGCTGGGCGACTGGCTGGCGGTGTTCCAGACCGCGGCGGAACTTGAAGTGCGGGGCGTCACCGGCAGCGCGCTGGCCGGGATGTCCGCGCGTTTCTTCCTCGCTGCGCTGGTGGTGGTCTTCCTGCCTGCGCTTGCACTGGGCGCGGCCTTTCCCGCTGCGGTGCGCCTGTGCGTGCAGACCGGCGCCCTTGGACGCGGCATGGGCCAGGTGCTGGCCTGGAACACGCTCGGCGGTATCGCCGGCTCGCTGGTGACGGGCCTGGTCCTGCTGCCCTTGCTCGGACTGGTGCGCAGCCTGGCGCTGCTCGCGGGCGCCGCGGTGGTGCTCGGTCTCGTCGCGGTTTTCCGGCAGGCCGCGGGGCCTGTGGCAAGGATCGCGATCGTCGCGATGGCGCTGTTGGTGGCGACGCTCGCGGTCCTCACGCCGCGCGATCACCTCGCGCAATTGCTGGCAGAGGCGCGCGGTGGCGAACTCGTCTTCTACGAGGAAAGCCGTGGCGGCACGGTGGCGGTGCTGAGCCAGAACAAGGGTGCCAACGCGCTGCGCCGGCTCTACATCCAGGGCGTCTCCAACTCGGGCGATGCGATGACTTCGCAGCGCTACATGCGGCTCCAGGCGCTGCTGCCGCTGATCATCCATCCCGGCGAGCCGCGTTCGGCGATGGTCATCGGCCTGGGCACCGGCATCACCGCCGGTGCCTTGCTCGCCTACCCCTCGCTGGAGAGGCGCGTGGTGGCGGAACTGCTGCCGGCGGTGAAAGCCGCGGCGGCGGGCTTCCACGGCAACTACCAGGTGACGCGCGATCCGCGGGTGGACATCCGCCTACGCGATGGCCGCCGCGCGCTGCTCGCCAGCGACGAGCACTACGACCTGATCACCCTGGAGCCGCCGCCACCTTCGGCAAACGGTGTGGTGAACCTCTACTCGCGAGATTTCTACCGGCTCGCTGCCTCGCGCCTCAATCCGCAGGGCATCGTCGCACAGTGGCTGCCGCTGCCGACCCAGAACGACGAGGACTCGCGCGCCCTGGTGAAGAGTTTCATCGAGGTCTTTCCGCATGCATCGCTGTGGACCACCGAGCTGCACGAGACCCTGCTCATCGGCTCGCTCAGCCCGATCACGCTGGACGCCGAACGCATCGCGCGACGCTTCGGCCAGGACGAAGTGCATGCTGCACTGAGCGAGGTGGGCATCGACACGCCGGCCGCGCTGCTCGCGAACTGGATCACCGATCGGGATGGGCTTGCGCGCTATGCCGGCGACGTGGCGCCAGTGACCGACGACGATCCGCGGATCGAGTACGCGGCCTGGCTGCGCGACGGCGAGTTCGCACGCGTGCTGCCGAAGGTCTTCGCGCTGCAAAGCCCGCTGCCCCTGGTGCACGGCACGCCCGCACTCGATGCGGAGATCGCCCAGCGCCGCGACCTGTTGTTGAGCTTCTACGAGGCGGGCCTCTACGCCTACCAGGGCGACCGCGACATGGCACGCCGGGCGCTGCAGTACGTGATGGCGCGCGAGCCGGAGAACGCCTATTTCCGCTGGATGGTGGGCGAATGAACCGCTGTCCGGACCACGCAGGGAGAGCGACAGATGAGCGCGCGTGAAGCGATCGCAGGATTGCAGAAGAGCGTCGAACAACAGATCCGGGGGCAGGGTGAGCTGGTGCGCCAGATCCTGGTCGGGCTGCTCGCCAACGGACACCTCCTGCTGGAGAGCCTGCCCGGCCTGGCGAAGACGCGCACGGTGAAGGCCTTTGCCGCGCAGCTGGATGCGCAGATGCGGCGCGTGCAGTTCACGCCCGATCTGCTGCCTGCGGATATCACCGGCTCCGACGTGCTGTTCCAGGAGAACGGGCAGAACGTGTTCCGTTTCCAGGCGGGGCCGATCTTCGGCAACCTGATCCTTGCCGACGAGATCAACCGTGCGCCGGCCAAGGTGCAATCCGCCTTGCTGGAAGCGATGGAGGAACGGCAAGTCTCGGTGGGCGGCAACACGCACGCTATGCCCGAGCTCTTCCTGGTGCTGGCGACGCAGAACCCGATCGAGCAGGAGGGCACTTATCCGCTGCCCGAGGCGCAGATGGACCGCTTCCTGATGAAGGTGCTGATCAGCTATCCGGACGCCGAGAGCGAACGCGAGGTACTCAAGCTGGTGCGCGGCGAGGAACTGGGCGCGCGCGCGCAGGCCGATGCTGGCACCCGCATCTCGCAGGATGTGGTCTTCGCGGCGCGCGCCGAGGTGCATGCGGTGCATGTGGCCGACGCCATCGACCGCTATGTGGTCGACCTGGTGAACGCGACCCGCGCGCCCAAGAAGTACGACGACACGCTGGCGAGCTGGATCCAGGTCGGCAGTTCGCCGCGCGGGGCCATCGGGCTCGACAGGGCGGCGCGGGCCAGCGCCTGGCTGGCCGGGCGCGACCATGTGACGCCGGAGGATGTGCGTGCGGTGGCGCATCCGGTGCTGCGGCACCGGCTGATCCTCAGCTACGACGCGAATGCCGACGGCGTGTCGGCCGACGCGGTGGTGGACCGGCTGATCGAGCGGGTCGCGATCCCCGCCTAGGACAGACCCCGTGGCCACCAGCGCTCCCGCCGCCGGATCCGTGCCCATCGAGGCGATCGGCACCGTCCACGTCGACCTGCCGCACCTGATGCGCCTGGAACATCGTGCGCGCGGCCTGAGCTTCCTGCCGACCCAGCCGCGCGGCAGCGTGCTGGCCGGCCGCCACGGCTCGCGTATGCGGGGCAGGGGGCTGAACTTCGAGGAGATCCGGGCCTACGTGCCGGGCGACGACACTCGCAACATCGACTGGAAGGTGAGCCTGCGCACCGGCACGCCGCAGGTGCGCGCCTATACGGAGGAACGCGACCGGCCCGCGCTCTTCGTGGTGGACCAGCGGCTCAACATGTTCTTCGGCAGCCGCCGCGCGATGAAGTCGGTCGTGGCGGCGGAGCTGGCGGCGCTCGGCGCCTGGATGGCTTTCCGCGCCGGCGACCGGGCGGGCGCCGTGGTCTTCGACGACACGCGCGTGGAGCGGATCAAGCCGCACCGCAGTCGCGCGCGGGTCGAGCGGCTCTGCCATGCGATCGCCGACAGCAACCTGCGCCTCTCTGCCGAGAGCACGACCGCGTCCGCGCCAGAGCAGCTCGACAAGGCGCTGGAGGATGCACTGCAACTGGCGCCGCACGACCATCTCGTGTGCGTGATCAGTGACTTCCATGGTGCCAGCGAGCGCAGCCGTCGCCTGCTGCGTGCGCTCGCTGCGCACAACGATGTGGTGGCCGCGCTGATCTACGATCCGGCGGCCCTGCAGCTCCAGCAGGCGCTGCGCATCGTGGTGAGCGGCGGTGAGCTGCAAGTCGAACTGGATCTTGCCAAGGGCTCGGTGCGCGAGCCCTTGATGCGCCACTTCTCCGGCAGGCTGGACCGCGTGGGCGACCTGCTGCGCCATAGCGGCGTGCCCTGTCTCGCACTCGATACCGAGGCGCCCACGCTCGACCAACTGCGCCGCTTCCTCGGCGTGCATGCGGCGAACCGGCGGAACCGCCATGGCTGAGGCAGCCGTTTCCGGATCCGCCGTGGCCGAACCGGTCGCCGCCCAGTCGGCTGCGGTCCTGGCGCAGCTTGCCGAGGCACCGCTGCCCGTCGCCGTGCCCTACACGCCGCAGACCTGGGGTTGGTATGTGCTTGCCGTGCTGCTGCTCTGCGCATTGCTGGCCGCGGTACGCGCGCTGGTGCATCGCTATCGGACGCGCGCCTATCGCCGTGCCGCGCTCGCGGAGCTCGGGGCCATCGAGTCGCGCGAAGGTGGTGTCGCACAGCGCATGGACGCCGCCTTCGCCTTGCTCAAGCGGGTGGCCCTGGCTGCGCGGCCACGCGAACAGGTGGCCGCGCTCGGTGGCCGCGATTGGCTGGCCTATCTCGCCGACCAGGACAGGCACTCCGGATTCTCGGAATCCCAGGCTGACGTTTTGCTGCGCCTGCTGTACGCCGACGCGCGGCTCTCCGATGCACAGGCCGACCCGGCGCAATGGCTGCCGCGCATCCGTCACTGGATCAAGCATCACGCACAGGCGCCGCGGGATTTCCGGGTCCGCCGCGGTGACGCCGCGGGCCTCGCATTCCGGATTCCCTCATCCACCCGCCCCATGCAGGGAGAACGATCATGAGCAGAAAACGCAACCCGGGACAGCCGGACACCGTGGTGACCTTGCCGATGCCCGCCGTGGCGCAGTCCGGCGCAATCGCGTGGAAGGCGCTGGGGGCCGCAGCCCTCGTGGGCGTGGTTGCGGTGCTCGCGGGCTTCGCCGCGCAACGGTACTTCTCCCATGCGCCCGCCGCCACGAAGGTAGTGATCGGCGATGGCATCAATGGTCCGCGCAGCATGGCCTGGATTCCCGGCGGCGAATTCCTGATGGGCAGCGACAGCAAGATGGCGCAGCCCAACGAGAAGCCTGCGCATCGGGTGAAGGTGCATGCCTTCTGGATGGACACGCACCATGTCACCAATGCCGAGTTCCGCCGCTTCGTGGATGCGACGGGCTACGTGACCACCGCGGAGCGCAAGCCCGACTGGGAGACGATGCGGGTGCAGCTGCCGCCCGGTACGCCCAAGCCGGACGACGCGCTGCTCGTACCCGGCGCGCTGGTTTTCGTCGGCACCGACAAGACCGTTTCCTACGATGACTACACCCGCTGGTGGCGCTGGTCGCCCGGCGCGAGCTGGAAGCATCCGCAGGGACCTGAGAGCAACATCGAGGGCAAGGATGACCATCCGGTCGTGCAGATCTCGTACGAAGATGCCGCGGCCTACGCCAAGTGGATCGGCAAGCGGCTGCCGACCGAGGCCGAATGGGAATTCGCCGCGCGCGGCGGCCTGGAGCAGGCGACCTACGCCTGGGGCGAGGAATTCGCGCCCGAGGGCAAGCAGATGGCCAACGTCTGGCAGGGCCAGCAGAACCGGCGCTTCCCGGTAGTGAGCGCCAAGGCAGGTGGCGCCGCGGGCACCAGCCCGGTTGGCACCTTCCCGCCGAACGGCTATGGCCTGGTCGACATGACCGGCAACGCCTGGCAATGGGTGGCCGACTGGTACCGCGCCGACCAGTTCCAGCGCGTGGCCGCCAGCGGCCAGGAGCTGGAAGACCCGAGCGGACCAACGGACAGCTTCGACACCTCCGAGCCCGGTGTGCCGATCGACGCACCCAAGCGCGTTACCCGGGGCGGCTCCTTCCTCTGCAACGAGGAGTTCTGCCTGAGCTACCGGCCCAGTGCGCGTCGCGGGACGGACCCTTACACCAGCATGTCGCACATCGGCTTCCGGCTGGTGATGGACGAGGACCAGTGGCGCAGCCACAAGCACGTGGTGGCGATGCGCTGAGAGCGAGCCGGGAGCCGGCTCCTTCTACGGGTCACAAAACCTCCGACGATCCACCCCGCGAACCGCACACGCGATGCTCGTCTTCCATTCGCACTGGGCGCTGCTGCTCCTGCCCTTGCCACTGCTCGTCTGGCTGCTGCTCCCGCCGTTCCGCGAGGTGAACAAGGCGGTGCGCGTGCCTTTCTTCGAGGAGACGGCCGAGGTGACCGGCATCAAGCCAATGCCAGGCGCGGTGGTGCGCAAACCGAACTGGGTGCAGCGCTTGATGACGCCGCTGTGCTGGCTGCTGCTGGTCGCGGCGATGGCGCGGCCGCAATGGGTGGAGCCGCCGGTGGAGAAGGTCGAGGCGGCGCGCGACCTGATGCTCGCGATCGACCTGTCGCAGTCGATGGAGGCGCGCGACTTTACCAACGCCAAGGGGCAGCGCGTCGATCGCCTCACCGCCGTAAAGGAGGTGGTCGCAGAGTTCATCGACCGGCGCAAGACCGACCGCATCGGGCTCATCGTCTTCGGCGAGGCCGCTTTCCCGCAGGCTCCGCCGACCCTGGATCACGAGAGTCTCAAGCTGCTGCTCGACGAGGTGCGCATCGGCATGGCCGGACCGCGTACGGCGATCGGCGATGCGATTGGCCTGGGCATCAAGATGACCGAGACCTCCAAGGCGCCGGAGAAGGTGCTGGTGCTGCTCACCGACGGCAACGACACCGCGAGCCGCCTGCCGCCGGACAAGGCGGCAGACATCGCGCATGAGCACCACCTGACCATCCATACCATCGGCATCGGCAATCCGGCCGCAACCGGTGAGGATAAGGTCGATCTCGCCGCCCTGCAGGACTTCGCCACCCGCACCGGCGGCCGCTTCTTCCGCGCCGAGAACCGCGAAAGCCTGGAGGAGATCTACGCCACCATCGACCGGATCACGCCCGACAAGGCCAAGCGCCTGAGCTACTCGCCGCATATCGAGTTGTTCTGGATTCCGCTCGGTGCGGCGGCATTGATCTTCCTCGGCTACCACATCCTGGCAGTCACGGCGCTCTACCTGCGGCGCCTCTTCCGCCTGCGTGCGAGGCCGGCCTGATGGAGGCGCTCGCACCTTTCCACTTCCTGCGCCCGGCCTGGCTGCTGCTGGTGGCGGGCGCCTTGCTGCTCCTGCTGCTGTGGCGCCTGAACTCCGACCCGCGGGCGCAATGGCGGCGTTTCATCGCGCCGCATCTGCTCGACGCACTGATCATCGGCGAGAAGCGTCGTTTCCGGTTGCGGCCGATCCACGCGATCTGCGTGTTGCTGATCGTCGGCGGTATCGCCGCGGCCGGGCCGGCCTGGGAGGAGGAGCCGCCGCCGTTCTCGCAGGACAAGGCGCCGCTGGTGGTGGCGATCGATCTCTCGGGCTCGATGAACGCGAGCGACATCGCGCCCACGCGCATCGAGCGGGTGAAGCAGAAGGTGCATGACCTGATGGCCGAGCGCAAAGGCTCGCGCACCGGCCTGGTGGTGTACGCCGGCACCGCCCACCTGGTCTTGCCGCCGGCGGAAGACCCCGCGCTGATGGATATCTTTCTGGAGGCGCTCTCGACCGGGTTGATGCCGCGCGCAGGCCGCAACGTCACCGCCGCGCTGGCCGAGGCGGATCGGCTGCTTGCCAAGGAAACCGCGGCCGGCACGGTGGTGTTCTTCACCGACGGATTCGATGCCGCGCAGGAGGCCGGCTTCGCCAGCGCGGTGAAGGCCAAGCCCGACCGACAGGTGATGCTGGTCGGGGTGGGCACGAAGGAGGGCGGGCCGGTACTGGGTGCGAATGGCCGACCGGCGCTGGACAAGGCGGGCCGTCCGATCATCGGTAGCTTCGATGCGGACGCGCTGGAGCATGCGGCGAAGGCGGCCGACGTACTGATCGCCAGCAGCACGCTGGACGATGAGGACATCAAGTGGGTGCAGCGGCGTGCGCAGAAGCACCTGCAGGCGGTCGAGGCCGAGCGCGCGCAGCTGCGCTGGAAGGAGCCGGGTTACTGGCTGTGCTTCCCGATCGCACTGATCGCGGCGCTGAGCTTCCGCCGCGGCTGGGTACTGCGCTGGTTGCCGATCCTCCTGATCGCGGTCGGTGCCGGCCTGCCGCGGCATGCTGAGGCCGCAGGCTTCAACTGGCTGGATGCCTTCCTCACGCCCGACCAGCAGGGCCGGATGCACTTCGAGCGGCAGGAGTATGGAGAGGCAGCACGCCATTTCCGGGACGCGCGCTGGAAAGCCTGGTCCTTCTACCGCGCGCACGACTATGCCCAGGCGCTGACCCTGTTCGCCCGCGGCGACACGCCGGAGGACTTCCTGATGATGGGCAACTGCTACGCGCACCTGGGCGAGTATCCCCAGGCTTTGAGCGCGTACGACAACGCCCTGCGCGAACGGCCGCACTACGCAGAGGCAAAAGCCAATCGCGAGCGGGTGGCGGCGCTGATCCCGAAACCCAGGAAGGAAGACGAGCAGAGCGAGGAAGGACCCAACCTCAAGCCCGACCAGGTGAAGTTCGACAACAAGACCGGCGGTGGAAAACTCACCAAGGTGGCGGGCAAGAGGCTCTCCGCGGATGTCTGGATGCGCAACCTGCAGACCACGCCGGCGGAGTTCCTGCGGCAGAAGTTTGCGATCCAGGCGGCCGAGGGCACTCGCGTTTCGGCCGAAAGCGCCAAGGGTGCGAAGGAGGGGGCGGCGAAATGATCCGCGCCACGCCTCGCGGGCCGATCCGCTGGCTCGCGCCGCTCCTCCTGCTCCTGCATGCGCTGCTCTGCACTGCGCAGGATGCGTCGCCCAAGGTGATGCTGCGCGCCACGCTTCAAAGCAAACAGCCGGTGGTGCCCGGCCAGCAGGTGAAGCTGGAGATCGAGGCGCTGACCACCACCTGGTTCCTCCATGCGCCGGAGTTCCCCACGCTCGACATCCCGGGTGCGACGGCTGCGCTCGACGATGGCGGTACGAGCAATCTCAACGCCGAGATCGGTGGCGTGAAATGGTTCGGCGTGAGCCGCAGCTACCTGATCACGCCCAACGAGGGTGGCGATGTCCACATCCCGGCCATCGAGGTGACGATGTACCCCGGACAGGCCAAGGGCGCAATGAAGGCGAGCACGAAGCCGATGGTGCTCAAGGTCAAGGAGGTCGAGCGCCCGCCCGGCACCGAGAACGCGTTGGCAAGCACGCAACTGAGCCTGAGCCAGACGCTCTCACCCACGACGACCTCGCTCAAGGTGGGTGACGCGGTGACGCGCACGATCACGATCAACGCCGCGGGCGTCCACGCGATGTACCTGCCGCCGACGGAGTTCAAGCCGCAAGACGGTCTCGCGGTCTATCCGAAGTCGCCGCGCACGGTGGAGCACGACGACCAGAAGGCCGGCTTCCTCGGGAGTACCCGCACCGACAGCGCGACCTATGTGATGCGCAAGACGGGCGACTTCACCCTGCCCGAGGTGAGCGTGAGCTGGTGGGATATCAAGGGCGGCGCGATGCGTACGAGCACGGTGCCGGCCGTCCATCTGAGCGTTGCGGCGGCGCCGGGCAATGCTGCGCCCTTCGCAATTCCGGTGGAGAACGAGATTGAGCAGGTGCGACGCAAGTCGAGCCTGCCGGGGCTGTTGCACACCGGCGTCCTCGTCGTCGCGGGGCTGGTGCTCGGATGGGTCACGATCGCAGTGCTTCTGAAGCTTGGTCGATGGCTTCGCCGCCGCTGGCGTGAGGCGCGCGCCCGCCGAGCCGCATCGGAAGCCGCCGCCTTCGCGAGTTTCGGCCAGGCCTGTCGCAAGGGTGATGCGCAGGCGAGCTATGCCGCACTGCTGCGATGGATCGCACGCCTGCGTGAGGAGACTGGCGTGGTTGATGCGCGTGCGCTCTGTGCCCGGGACGCAGATGGAGAAGGGCTGCGCGAGCTGGAAGCGCTGGAGGCCTGTCTGTTCGGCGGCGCGGCGACCAGGCCCTCGCTGAACCGTCTCCACAAGACGATGGGCGAGGCACGCGAGCAGGAGCTGCGTGCGCATCGCAGCGCTACGGCCGCGCTGCTGCCGCCGCTCAACCCGGTCTGAAACCCCGCTCGAGCGCTCAAGGGCGGAGTGGCGGGCTTTGCACTTTGGTGCAAGCCGGTTTGCACCTTCGTACGATGCGCGGCGCCGCTCTGGCAGGCACGATCCGAAGCAGTCTCATGGCCCGACGGGAATGAGCCGCGTACGCGACCCGGCACGCCCGGAGGCTATGCAGATCGCAAGCGTTGCGCACCGCGATACGAGGGTCGGTGCGCGCGGGCAGGTGCCCGCGAGGGCGGGGGAGATGCGTCGCGTTCCGGCAGTCGGCAGCAGGAACCGACTCCCGGAAACCCTTGGGAGAAGTGTTGCGCCTTTGGAGAGCCAGATGGATGCACGCATACCGCAAGGTGCATGTCGCGGGCGCAAGATGGCGCCCCGCAGGCCTGCGACCGGATTGCGCAAGACCACGCTAGCCTTGTTGATAGGAGGTCTCGTCCTGGGCCAGGGCGCTCTCTCGCCCGCCGCGCTGGCAGCGACTGATGCGAGCGCGCAAGGGACCTCGCAGCCCGCGCCTGGCCAGGACTCGCCCTGGCCGCTGACGATCAAGTCGGGGGTGACCACGCTCTCGCTCTACCAGCCGCAACTGGATAGCTGGGACGGCTTCACGCTGAAGGCGAGGATGGCAGTGCAGGCGGCCACGGGAACCGATTCGCCGCACACCAGTTTCGGCATCCTCAACGTGGAAGCGCGCACCCTGACCGACAAGGGCAAGCGCCTGGTGAGCATCGATCACCTGAAGATCGACAAGAGCGAGTTTCCTTCCGCCGAGCCCAAGGATGCCAAGGCCTGGGTTGATGCGATCACCAGGGACTTCGCCGGCAAGACGCGTACCGTAGCGCTCGATCGGCTGGAGGCGCAGCTACAGGTGGGCGACACGGCGAAACCCGCGGAGCGCCATCCCTTGCAAAACCAGCCGCCGCAGATCCTGTTCTCGGCGGTGCCGGCCATCCTGATCAGCATTGACCGGGAGCCGGTGCTCAAGCCCGAGCCCGGCACGAGCCTGCAGCGGATCATCAACACGCGACCGCTGGTGCTGCGCGATGGCAAGGGGCAGTACTTCCTGAGGATCTTCGACGGGTGGATGAGTGCGCCGGCGCTCGATGCCCCGTGGGCTGTCGTCACCAAGGCCGATCCGCAACTGGACAAGGCCTACAAGCGGACCCTGGATGCACACCTGATCGATCCGCTCTCTGGCCAGAGCACGACCGACAAGCCCGCGCCCTCGCTGAAACAGATCGTGCCGGCCATCCATGTGGCGACCCAGCCCACCGAGCTGATCGTTACGGACGGTGCGCCGAAATGGACGCCGATCGAAGGCACGCAGTTGCTCTTCGTCGAGAACACCACCGCCCATGTGTTCAAGGAAATCCAGGAGAACAAGACCTACGTGCTGATCACCGGACGCTGGTTCCGCGCGTCCAGCGAAACAGGCCCGTGGGAGTACGTGGCCGCCAACCAGTTGCCGCCGGATTTCGCGCGGATTCCCGACGCCAGCCCCAAGGAGAATGTGAAGGCCTCCGTGGCCGGCACGCCGCAGGCGCGTGAAGCAGCGATCGCGGCTTCGGTGCCGCAGACAGCGGCGGTGAAGATCTCGGGTACGAAGATGGAGGCGCCCAAGTTCGACGGCAGCCCCAGCTTCCGCCCGATCGAAGGCACGCCCCTGCAGTACGCGGCGAATACCTCCACGCCGGTGATCGAGGTCGACGCCAAGAGCTTCTATGCACTGCAGAACGGCGTGTGGTTCGTGGCCACTTCGGTCAGCGGGCCGTGGAAGGTGGCGGTCAGCGTGCCGGCGGTGATCTACGGTATTCCGCCGTCCTCGTCGCTGTACTTCGTGACCTACGTGCGCATCTACTCGGTCAGTGGCGACGTGGTGTACGTCGGCTACACGCCGGGCTACCAGGGCACCTACATCGATCCGGTGACCGGCGTGGTCGTGTATGGCACCGGCTATGTGTACGACCCGTGGGTCGGCACCGTCTGGTATGGCACCTCGGTGACTTACGGCTACGGTGCCTCGGTGGCCTACACGCCCTGGACCGGTTGGGCCGTCGGTTTCTGCTTCGGCTGGGCCTGGGGCGCGGCGACGGTGGCGATGGGCTGGGGCTGGGGCCCGTATCCGTATTGGGGCCCCTGGGCCTATCCGGCCTGGGGCGCTGCCTGGGGCCCGCATGGCGGTTATGCCGCCTGGGGGCCGCGCGGCTGGGCGGGCTATACCGGCAACATCTACAGCCAGTGGGGTAATCGCGCGACCGTCTCACGTGCGGCCGGCGGTTATGACGCGTGGACCGGCAACGCCTGGGCGACCCAGGTCGGCAAGTCGTACAACTCGCGCACCGGCATCTCCTCCGCCGGCCAGCGTGGCGCGGTGCAGAACGTCTATACCGGCAACTTCGCCGCGGGCAGCCGTGGCATCGCCACTGGCCCAGGCGGCAACGTCGTGGTCGGCGAACGCGGCGTGGCGGGCAATGCCTACACGGGACAGGGCGCGGCCGGAAATCGCGGGGCTTTCTACAACAAGGAGACTGGCCAGTGGACGACCTTCGGCGGCGCCACCGGGTCGGGTGGCGGACATGTCGCGCATGTCGGTGACGATGTGTATGCGGGCAAGGACGGAAACGTCTATCGCCATACGGACAACGGCTGGGAACAACATTCCTCCGGTGGCGGATGGCAACAGGTGCCGGGCAGCGCCCAGGGCGAAGCCACGCGCCAGGCGGGCGGTGGGTTAGGCGCGACCCAGGGTTCGGGGGGCGAACACACGCTCGGCGGCGCCGAACGCAATGCGGGCGGCGGGGAACGCAACCTCGGAGTCGGGGAACACAACCTGGGCGGGGCCGAGCACAACCTCGGTACCACACAGCATCTGGATGCGGAGCGAGAAGCCCGCAACTTCGGCGAAAACCGCACCGGCAGCTTGCGCGAATCCTCTGTAGGACTGGATCATGGCTTCCGTGGCGGGCGCATGCGGGCCGGCGGGTTCCATGGCTTCCGCCGCTGAGGTTCTCATCTGGATTTCTCTATTCCCGGACGATCTTTTGTCCCGAACGAATAAAAGGAGTGAGTGAATGAAACGCGAACTGATTCTTGCTGCAGGTCTGGCGCTGCTTGCCCCGAGCTTTGCCTACGCCGAGGACGGTGTAGCCGTGGCCGCCGAGAAGGGTCATGGCACCCGCGCCGCCGCAGCCGCGGTCAAGGTGAGTGCAGAAGTGACGGCCGTCGACGCGGCGACCCGCACCGTGACGCTCAAGGGCCCGAAGGGCAATGTCTTCGACGTGGTCGCCGATGAGAAGGTGCGCAACTTCGACCAGATCAAGGTCGGTGACCATCTGCGCGTGACCTACGCGCAGGCTGTCGCGCTCGAGCTGAAGAAGGGTGGCCAGAGTCTGCGCAGCAAGGTCGACAAGACCAACACCGCGCGCGCCGCCGAAGGCGAGAAGCCGGCTGCCGGTGCCGCCCGCGAAGTGACCGTCGTGGCCGACGTGGTCCAGGTCGACAAGAAGAAGCACACGATCACCCTGCGTGGTCCGTCCCAGACCGTGGTGCTGCACGTCGAAGACAAGTCCATCCTGGACAAGGTCAAGGCCGGCGATCAGGTCGAGGCCAACTTCGTGGTCGCCATCGCGCTGGTGATGGAGCCGGCTCCGGAAGCCAAGAAGTAAGCATGACGTTCGACTGCCCCCATCGCGACCGCGACGGGGGCAGTGCGGTACTCGTAGCACCCGCAGCACACCTGTTGCACACGCATCACCCGTCTTCCTCGACCGTACGCAGGAGTGGAAACGATGAGCCTGTTCTTGCACCGCCGTAGCTTGTGTTCGCTGGTCGGATTGACCGTCGCCCTCTGCGCCGGGAATGCGCAGGCCGACGAGGGCGGCGTGAGTTTCTGGCTCCCCGGGCAGTTCGGCAGCCTTGCTGCGGTGCCTGGCGCGCCGGGCTGGAGCGTCGGCGCGGTGTACTACCACACCAGCGCGGACGAAGAGACGGACAAACGGACCCATCGCGGTGGCGACATCGTCGGCGGTGTGGATGCCGACGCAGATCTGCTCTTCGTGGCGCCGACCTACACCTTTGCGACACCGCTGTGGGGCGGCCAGGCTGCCTTGGGCGGCATCGTCGCGTTCGGCAGCATGAAGGTGAAGATCGATGCGTCGTATTCCGGTCCGCACGGTGCCGTGATCAGCGGCGGCGAGAGTGATTCACGTACCGGTGTCTCCGATCTCTACGGTCTGGGCACGGTCAAGTGGAACCACGGGGTGCACAACTCCATGGTCTACACGATGGTGGGCGCGCCGGTCGGCAGCTACGACGCGGACCGGCTTGCCAACATCGGCACCAACCACTGGTCGGTCGATGCAGGGGGCGGCTACACCTACCTGAACCCAGCGGACAAGCTGGAGTTCTCCGCCGTCGCAGGCATGACCTACAACTTCGAGAACCCGGACACACACTACAAGAACGGCATCGATGCGCACCTGGACTGGGGGGCTTCGTACTTCTTCAGTGCAGCCAGCCATGTTGGCCTTGTGGGCTACTTCTACGAACAGCTTTCGGGCGACAGCGGCGATGGCGCCACGCTGGGCGACTACAAGTCGCGTGTGATCGGCGTCGGCCCGCAAGTCGGCCATTTCTTCGCCTTCAACGGTGGCAAGGGCTATGTGAGCTTCAAGGCCTACGGCGAACTGGCTGCCGAGAATCGCCCCGCAGGCTGGAACGTCTGGCTCAGCGTCCTGTTGCCGCTCTCGTCAGCGCACTGAGCTTTACCTCGCAATGACAATTGAAAAGAACCAGAGCAGTGTGATGGAACAGTTTCTCCCACGCCTTCGCAAGACCTGCGCCTTCGGTGCGATGTTGGTGGCATCCGCTTTTGCCCATGCGCAGGATGCGGCCGAACCGACGAAGGAGAAAAGTTGGTCGGACGTCTTCACCGACCCGAAGGACGGCGCGTTCGACGCCTCCGAGTGGCTCCTGGACAAACGCGGCTTCCTGCCGATCCCCATCATCATCACCGAGCCCGCGATCGGATACGGCGGTGGCGTGGGGCTGGCCTTCTTCAGCGAATCCATGCGCGACGCGGCGGAACACGCCAAGGAGACTGGGCACGTCGTGCCGCCGAACATCTATGGGATCGGTGGCGCCATGACGGAGAACGGCACCTTCGGTTACGCGGCCGGCGCGATGATGAGCTTCGACGAGGATCGCTGGCGCTACCGGGGGGGCGTGGCGAAGGTGCACGCCAACCTCGACTTCTATGGCATCGGTACCAACACCGGCAAGGACACGCACGTCTCCTACACCATGGACGGCATCCTGTCCTCGCAACAGGTGCTGCGGCGCTTGGGGCAGAGCAACAACTACCTCGCCCTGCAGTGGATCTATCTCGATCTCGATACGAGTTTCGAGACCAACAGCCGCTTCCCGTTCTTCCCGTCCTCGATCGAGATGGCCAAGCGCAGCTCTGGCCTCGGGTTTTCGTTCGAGCACGATTCGCGCGACAACATCTTCACGCCTTCGCGCGGCTGGACGGGGAGCATGGACGCGCTCTTCTACGATCCGGACTGGGGTAGCGACAACCGGATGCAGAGCTACCGCGCGCACGCCTTTGCGTACTTCCCGATCGACGCGAGCAACGATGCCCCGCGCTGGATCCTCGGCACGCGCATCGATGGCCGTGCGGCGCGCGGCGACGTGCCCTTCTACCAGAACCCCTTCATCGATATGCGCGGCATCCCGGCCGGGCGCTACCAGGACGAGAATGTCGGCGTGGCGGAGCTGGAGTTGCGCTGGAACGTGACCGAGCGCTGGGCGGCGATCGGCTTCGTCGGCGCTGGCAAGGTGTGGGGCACGCGCCAGGACTTCGGCGAGAGCAGCACCGAAGTCAGCCGCGGCCTGGGCTTCCGCTATCTGCTGGCACGCCGCCTCGGGCTTTACGTAGGCATCGACGTGGCCAAGGGCCCCGAGGACGACGCCTTCTACATCCAGATCGGCAACGCCTGGCGATAGCCCGGCCCAGCAGGGGAGGGAATGATGATGGACAGGTCCGAGCTCGTGCGGCATTCCCTCCGATCCACGCGTGCCCTGTGGCTTGTGGTGGTCCTGCTGATTGGCGCGCCGCTCCCGGGCAATGCCCAAGAAGTGGATCGCGCGCAGGTCGCTGCGCAGGTCGAAACGGCCAAGGCGCGCCTGCAGCTTTCCGCCGATCAGGAGAAGGCGCTGCGCGAACTCCTTCATGAGCAGGCCGACACGCTCAAGGGCATCCGCGACGCGGACGGTTCGCGACGCGAGAAGATGCAGAAGGCGAAGGCCGCGCAGGCGGATTTCCGCGGACGGCTGGAGAAGATCCTCGATCCGAAACAGCTGGCCGAATGGGACAAGATGCGCGACGAACTCAAGGAGAAGGCGCGCGAGCGTCGCCGCTGATCGCAGGCTGCAGGAAGGAGGTTCCAGATGGATCGTTCCTTGTCGTGCCGGCTGCACGCCGGAGGCATTCCGCTCCTGGCGCTCGCCGCGCTCCTGCTGGCTCCGCAAGTGCGTGCGCAGGCGAGCCTCGATTTCCTGCCCAACCTGGTCGGCCTGGGCGTCGGCGTCACGCCACGCTATGCGGGCGCGTCCGAAACGGAGGTCGGAGCGGTGCCGGGTATCCGCTACCAGTTCGCTGGCACGAATCGCTTTTTCGAGATGTACGGCCCGATTGCAGACATGAATCTGCTGGACTCGCCGAACTGGCAGTTCGGTCCGGCGCTGGGCATCCGGCTCGGTCGCCAGGATGTCCAGGATGCAGTCGTGAGCCGCATGGCGGAGATCGACACCACCATGGAGGCCGGCCTCACGGGCTCGTGGTTCCATGTGAACACCGAAGGCGTGCCTTGGACCGCGCGCGTGGGCGTGATCGCGGTGACGGATCTTGGCGACCAGTATCACGGCCTCAACGCCACCCTGTTCGGCAACTTCTGGTTCCCGCTGAGCCCGCGCCTCTTCGCCGGCGTCGGGGGTGGCGTTTCATGGGCGAGCGAGAGCTACAACCGCCGTTACTTCGGCGTATCGTCTGCGGACGCGCAAGCGAGCGGGCTGCCGCTCTACCAACCGGACGCCGGGCTGCGCCAGTGGTACGCGTGGCCGGCACTGGTGTATCAGCTCACCCCGAGCTGGTATCTCGGCGCGGCGGTCTTCTACCAACGCATGGCCGGCAAGGCCGGCGACAGCCCGATCGTGACCGAGCGTGGCGATGCCAACCAGTGGACCTGGGGCCTCGGCGCCGGCTACGCCTGGCGCTGAATGCCTTGCGTTGAGTACAGAAGGGGCAGTCAGCCCGCGCTGATCCCGCATGGCCGAACAACCTGATGAAGCGAGGCATTGTGACGACCACCCGTGGCCGCAAGGCACCGAGCACGAAGTCCGCCGAGGCGACAACTCATACACCGGAACCGGCGCATGCATATCGCTCCAAGAGCGAGCGCGCGGAACTCGGACGCAGCGCACGCGGTGCGGTGCCACGCAGGAGCCACGGCGAGTGGAAGCCCGCCCGCAACCGGGCCGACCCGATCGAACTGCTGCAAGCCTCCAGCAAGGGGCGTCTGCCGGAGCTCGTGCCGATCCGCTACGGGCGCATGCTGCGCAGCCCCTTCACCTTCCTGCGGGGCTCGGCCGTGGTGATGGCGCATGACATCGCAAACTCACCGGTCTCCGGCTTCGAGGTCCAGGCGTGCGGCGATTGCCATCTGCTCAACTTCGGTCTCTTCGCGACGCCGGAGCGTAATCTGGTCTTCGATCTCAACGACTTCGACGAGACCCTGCCCGGGCCCTGGGAGTGGGATCTGAAACGGCTTTGCGCGAGCGTCATGGTGGCGGGGCGCGACTGCGGTCTCAGCGACGCGCGGGCACGGGACGCCGTGCGGGAAGCCGCGCGCGGCTACCGCGAGCATATGCACGAATGCGCGGACATGACGCCGATGGATGTCTGGTATCAGCGCCTGGACATGCAGACGATCATCGACGATGCGCCCGATGCCAAATCGCGGCAGTTCCGCGAACAGCTCGCGAAGCAGGCGCGGCGGCGGATCATCGATCACCTCTTCCCCAAGCTCGCGACTGAGAGCGGTGGCCAGATCCGCCTGGTCGACCAGCCGCCTTTGCTTTTCCATCCGGACGCACCCGACATGCTGGACCGGGTGAATGCCGCGATGGCGGACTACCGCGCCTCGCTCTCGGACGAACGACGCGTGCTGCTCGATCGCTATCACGCCGTTGACTACGCCTTGAAGGTGGTCGGCATCGGCAGCGTGGGCACGCGTTGCTACGTGGTGCTCATGGTCTCCGAGGACAACCATCCGCTTATCCTGCAGGTGAAGGAGGCGGGCCGATCGGTGCTCGAACCGCACCTGCGCAAGAGTGCGTACGACAACCAGGGACAGCGCGTCGTGATGGGGCAGCGATTGATGCAGTCGTCGAGCGACATCTTCCTGGGGTGGGTACGCGGCGGAGACGGCAGGGACTTCTACGTTCGCCAGTTGCGCGACATGAAGATGTCACTCCCGGTGGAGGGTTTCGACGCCGCCCAGCTTGCGCGCTATGCGCGCGGTTGCGGCTGGAGCCTCGCGCGTGCCCATGCCAAGACGGGCGACGCCGCCACGCTAGGCGGCTACCTCGGCAAGAGCGACGCCATGGACCAAGCGCTCGCTCGCTTCGCAGTGAGCTACGCCGACCAGACCGAGCGCGATCACGAAGCGCTGGTGAAGGCCGCGCGCGAGGGCAGGGTGGAAGTTCTCGCGGAAGGCTGATGAGGCGAGGAGGGGCGCATATGCGTCCTCGCGCGTTGCCCCCATGGATATGCGACGTGGAGCAAATCCGTTCTGATATTCCTGCGGAATGGCTCTGTGTCGTTCAGCGCTATTTGCCAATCGATTGGTTTCGCATTCCGGCGCAAATCGTTCGATGAAAGAACGCTATCGTCGCAATTTGTCGGACAAGGTGTTTGCGGTGCATTGCACAAAAATGACAGCGCGCCAGCCGAATCCCCGGCGACCGGTGCATCGGTTCATTCCTCTGCCGCAGGATGTCGGAATCTTCCTACAGCCTGCAGATCGTCCCGGAGCCCCGGGACAGCATCCCAGACGGCCGACCCGTCTCCCTCCTGGTAAGTGGTAGATCCTTACTACACCGGCCTTGCAGAGCGATTTGGCGTCTCGGCCGGAGGGCTGCCAGAGCCCGGTGTGCGTAGGACAATCGCGCCCCCCTCTTGCAATGCAGAGGGCATCTGCTAGCATGACGTCAGAGATGTGGAACCGGTTCCAATCTGCCGTGTGCGGGATGGAACCGGGTACAGGTAAATGCTGCTTCCTTTGATGCGAAGCAGCAGCCGACGATAAAGAAGTAGTTCGATGTCCGAATCCGCATCCTCGGACACGGTGTTTGCGACGAAAGATGTGGAACCGGTTCCAAGCGGGATGCAAATTGGAAACGGTGCAGCGTGATGGGGCATGAAGTCCCCATGCCTCATCACGCCAAAGACAAGAAATTTCATGTCCGATGCCACATCGTCGGAGATGGATTGCCGTCCCATCAAATACCGAGCGAGACCGTTAGTCATGATTCGTAGCGCTTCGACCTTACGTGCTGCCGAACCAGCCCTGTCACCGGGCCTTCGTCCCAACCCCTCCGCATCCGAGCTCGCCCTGGGCGACGCTCCGCGAACGCGCGCTCCTCGCTATTTGACCGCTCCCTGTCCCCCGGGGCGCCCCAGTAGCTGATCCCCAAGCCTGAAGAAGCCTGACCGGCTGCGCTTGCGCAGGTCGCTGGTCAAGTCTGGTCAGTCGCTATGCCCACAGCATAACGACGTGCCGATTCGCGTCCCATGTGTGCATGCGGGGAGTAGCCACGCGCGCCCGGCGGGACCGCGAGACGGGTTGAAAACCGGGATTTGCTCTCCGGAGCGTCAAACGATCTCGTTATTGCGAAGGACAATTCCATGGTAGGAACAACACGAAAGGCGTGGAGCCGCGTATGCGCGTTGCTGATGGCAACCTGTGTCGCCGGTCTCGCGTTGCCTGGGCCAGCGAGTGCAGTCGCCTTGCCCCAGTCAAACCGCGTCAAGATCAATATGGGGGAAACGCCGTGGAAATACGCGCGCGATTCCGACCCGACTGGCGCGCAGAACATCAATTTCGACGATAGCAGCTGGAAGTCCGTCGGCGTCCCGAATTCGGCCAATGAGAACGAAATGTTCATCAATACCGAGTCCGGCGGCGGCGAAGGCTTCATGGGCGCGCGCTCCAACTGGTATCGCAAGCACTTCACCCTCGATCCCAAATACAACGGCCGCAAGGTCCTGGTGGAATTCGAGGGCGCGCACACCGGCGTGCAGGTCTACATCAACGGGACTTTCATTGCCGGCAACAGCGCGATCAATCCGCAAGCAACGCACGTTGTCGGTTTCGTGCCTTTTCTCGTCGACCTCACGCCATATGTGAAATTCGACGGCACGGACAACGTGATGGCGGTGAAGGTGGCGAAGGATGATGCCTTCTTCCGTAATCCCGGCTTTTCTCAGGCATTCCGTTTCGGGCAGTCGGACGCGGGGCTTTTCCGCCCCGTCTATATGTACATTACCGACAAGGTCCATATTCCGCAGAACGTGTATTCGGTGCGGAAGACCTGGGGTACGTACGTCTCGACGGTGGAGGCGAACGAGCAGTCGGCGACCATCCGGGTGCAGACCAATGTGCTGAACGAGGGCACGGCGGCTCAGACGGTGACGCTGAACACGCAGATCGTCGATGCCAGCGGCAATGTGGTGTCGAGCGCGAAGCAGACCAAGTCGGTCACGCCGTCCGCGGCGCCCAACCTCGCGCCGATCCTGTTCGACCAGACGCTCAAGGTCACCAACCCGACGCTGTGGTATCCGAACGCCAGCATCTACGGCAAGCCGTACATGTACAAGGTGCTCCACAGCGTGAGCGTGAACGGGCAAGTGGTCGATGCGCAGGAGTCGCCGCTGGGTATCCGTACCATCGTGTGGGACCAGAACTTCCCGTACATCAACGGGCACGCGCACTACCTGTGGGGCGGTTCGGGTCGCTACGACTATCCGGCGCTCGGCATGGCCGTGCCGGAGGAGCAACAGTGGCGTGACCTGAAGCTGCTGGCCGAAGCCGGCGGCAGCCTCTATCGCCCCGGCCATTCGTCCTCCAGCCCCGAGTTCGTGGCTGCGGCCGATGCGCTGGGCGTCATGATCGTGCAGCCCTCGGGCGACGGCGAGAACGGCTTCGCGGATGCCTGTACGGATCCTGCGACCGAGCCCTGCATCCGCCAGACGCTCAAGAGCGAGCTGCATCGCGACATGATCGTGCGCGATCGCAACAACCCCTCCATCCTCGCCTGGGAAGCCGATAACGGCGTGACGGACACCACTTTCGCGAAAAGCCTCAAGGCGCTTTCCAAGGTGTGGGATCCGATCAACACCCGTGCTCAGGCCGACCGCACACCCAACTCCGAGAACGGCGACATCCTGAGCTGTACGGTCGAGGGCTGCGAGGTGCTGGTGAAGGAGATGTTCCCCAACAACCCCGCATGGGGTGCGGAGTACTGGGGCGACGGTTCCTTCCGTGAGGCCTACGACTACGAGATCCGCTTCATCGCTCCCTTCCTGGACGACTGGCGCAAGGGCGTGGCGAAGAAGGCTTTCGGCATGGTGCAGTGGTACTTCGCCGATACGCCGGGTGAGAGCGGCACCTACGTGGACGGCACCACCGGCCCGAACGTGCGTTCGCTCGGTGCCTCCATGGTGGACGGCAACCGCCTGCCCAAAATGCTCTACTACGCCTACCAGGCCGCGTGGACGCCTTACCAGGTCAAGCCCGTCGTGCGGCTCGCGCATCACTGGAACCGCGCCGGCAACATCCGCGTGAACGCCTTCAGCAACTGCCCGCAAGTGCGGCTGCTGATCAATGGCGTGCAGCAAGGCATGGACCAGGCGCCCAATCCCTGGAACTCCGACAGCAGCGCAGACCGTACGCAGACCACGACCAAGCTGCCCTTCCAGGCGCACTGGGACGTGAGCTGGGCATCGGGCAAACTCACCGCGCAGTGTCTGGACGCCAATGGCCAGGTTGCCGCGACGGATGAGAAGGTCACCGCCGGCGATGCCACCCGCATCGTGCTGGAAGTGACACCGGGCCTGGTGAAGCCGAATGGCGACCAGTTCGCCGTGACGGCCAACGGTTCCGACGTTGCCTTCGTCACCGCCAAGGTGGTGGACTCGGCTGGCAACGTGGTGCCGACCGCTGCCAACAACATCACCTTCGCGGTGAGCGGCCCCGGTACCTACCGTGGCGGCTTCGACCACAAGGTGACGCAGGGCAAGCCGCTGGGCTACCACGCACCGCTCGATCCGGAGCTGGCTGCTGAAGGCGGCCTGACCCGCATCGCGATCCGCTCGCAATTCACCACGGGCACCGTCACGATCACCGCGACCTCTCCGGGCCTGACCACGGGCACCACCAGCTACACCGTGAAGGCTGTTGCCGCCCAGAAGCCGGGTGAGGCGACCGCGCCGCAGATCGTCGGCCAGCCGGACAACCAGGACGTGACGCAGGGTCAGTCGGCCGTGTTCTCCGTCACGGCCTCGGGTGCCGCGCCGCTGACGTTCCAGTGGTACAAGAACGGCGCGCTGATCTCGGGTGCCACCAGCTACTCCTACACCACGCCGGCCACCGCTACGGTGGGCGAGAAGTCCAACTTCAGCGTGGTAGTGAGCAACAGCTACGGTTCCGCCACCTCGGCCAACGGCCTGATGACGGTGTTCGCTCCGGCGGCTCCGGTCATCTCCGCCCAGCCTGCCGCGGTGCGTGTGACCGCCGGCCAGACCGCGCACTTCCAGGTGACCGCCAGCGGTTCGCCGGTGCTCAGCTACCAGTGGCTCAAGAACGGTGTCGCCATCGACGGTGCCAACAGCGCCGCCTATGACACGCCGGCGAGCACCGTGGCCGACAACGGCGCGACTTTCGCCGTGCGCGTGACCAACCCGGTTTCGACCGTAACCTCGGCCAACGCGGTGCTGACGGTGGACAAGGCGATCGCCCCGGCGATCACCACTCAACCGGCCAGCCAGGCAGTGAAGATCGGACAGGGCGCGACGCTCTCGGTCGTCGCCACCGGTTCGGCGCCGATGCACTACCAGTGGTCGCATGACGGCAACGCAGTCGGTAGCGATTCCGCCGACTTCAGCATCGTCGCCGTCCAGGCGAGCGATCTGGGCAGCTACACGGTGACGGTGAGCAATGCTTCCGGCACGGTGACCAGCGCAGCGGCCGTACTGACCCAAGCCCCGCCCGGCGTGAATCTCGCCAAGGGCAAGGCGACCGAAGCCAGCAGCAACCAGGACGTCAACGGCCTGCCGCCCTCGGCGATCGTCGATACCGATACGACCACCCGCTGGGCCTCCACCGCGACCGACCCGTCGTGGATCCTGATCGACTTCGGCGTGCCGACGGCCTTCAACCGCGTGATCCTGCGCTGGGAAGCGGCCTACGGTTCTGCTTACGAGATCCAGGTCTCCAACGACAAGACCAACTGGACCAAGGTGTATGCGCAGACCGCGGGCACCGGCGGTGTCGAGGACTTCTCGTTCCCGACCACCACGGCGCGCTACGTCCGCATGTATGGCACCAAGCGCGGTACGGCCTACGGCTACTCGCTGTTCGAGTTCGAGGTCTACAACGTGCCCATGTGCGGCGGTGCGGCCGAGCGCTTCACCATCGTCGATGCCGACAACGTGACCGACAACGCGACCAAGCTGTCCTGGAAGCGCAAGGTCTACACCCTGACCGATCAGGGCGCGCAATTCACCCAACCGCTGGCTGACCAGTATTGCCAGAGCATCGGCATGCGTCTGCCTACCAAGGATGAAGCGCTGGCGATTTCCGGCGACAACTTCGCTGCCTGTGCCTTCCCCTCGGCCTGGAACACCTGGAGTTCGAACTACCTCGAGACCGACCATCAGTACGCCTACTGGGTGTCCTGGCAAGGCAAGGCGAACCTCGGCGTGGCCGCCAACTTCCCGGGTTGGGCGCTGTGCGTGAAGGGCACGACTGCAGGTCCGGTGATCGGCACGCAGCCGACGAGCCAGAGCGTCGCAGTGGGTCAGTCCGCGCACTTCACGGTGAGCGCGACCGGTACCGGCACGCTGAGCTACGAGTGGTTCAAGAACGGCACTTCGGTGTCGGTGTCCTCAAGTGCCAGCTACGACACGCCGGCCACGACGACGGCGGACAACGGTGCGAGCTACTACGTGGTGGTGACTGACAGCAAGGGCGTGAAGGCCACGAGCCAGACCGTCACCCTGACTGTCACGGGCGGTAATTCGGGCAGCAACCTCGCGCTGGGCAAGCCGGTGACGGTGAGCTCGACCGAGAACGCCGGAACGCCGGCAAGCAGCGCCACCGATGGTGATGGCGGCACCCGCTGGGCCTCGGCCTTCGTCGATCCCTCGTGGATCTACGTGAATCTCGGTGCGCAGAAGTCCATCAACAAGGTCGTCCTGAAGTGGGAAGCCGCCTACGGCAAGGCCTATGAGATCCAGGTCTCCAACGACGCCACCAACTGGACCAAGGTGTACGGCCAGGCCAATGGCGCCGGGGGTACGGAGACGATCACCTTCAACGCAGTCACGGCGCAGTACGTGCGGATGTACGGCACGGCCCGCGCAACCGGTTGGGGTTACTCGCTGTTCGAGTTCGAGGTCTACGGCAGCGGCGGTACCGGTCCGGCCATTACTACCCAGCCCACCAGCCAGACGGTGAGCGCGGGCAGCGTGGCGCACTTCTCGGTCGTCGCCAGCGGCACTGGTCTCACCTACCAGTGGTTCAAGAACGGTGCGGCCATCTCCGGCGCTACCGCGGCGAACTACGACACGCCGGCAGTCACCGCGGCGGACAACGGCGCGAGCTACTACGTGGTGGTCAGCAGTGGTGGCAACAGCACCACCAGCCAGACCGTGACGCTGACCGTACCGAGCAACACCAACCTGGCGCTCAACCGCCCGGTGACGGTGAGCAGCGTGGAGAACCCGACCTTCGGCGACGGTCCCTTCGCGACGGACGGCAACACGCAGACGCGCTGGTCCTCGACGGCCGTGGATCCCTCGTGGATCCAGGTCGACCTCGGTGCCACCAAGTCGGTGAGCCGCGTGGTGCTGCGCTGGGAAGCCGCCTACGGCAAGGCCTACCAGATCCAGGTCTCCAACACGGGCAATGCCAACGACTGGACCACGGTTTACACGCAGAACGCCGGTGCCGGCGGCGTGGAAGACCTGAAGTTCACCGCGGCGAACGCGCGCTATGTGCGGATGTACGGCACGGCACGCGGCACGCAGTACGGCTACTCGCTGTGGGAGTTCGAGGTCTACTGATCCAGTCTGGATCGCGCAATGCCGGCTACTAGCCGGATGTCATGAAAGCGCCAGCCCCGCGGATTCTTCCGTGGGGCCGGCACGCAAAGCCTCAAGGAGGTAGTTTCGTGAGCAGAATCCTGCACCTGATGCGAACCACGATGCTGGGCCTGGTGGCCAGCAGCCTGGTCCTGCAGAGCACACCTGTGTTCGCTGCAGATCCCAATCTCGCGCTCAACAAACCGGTGAGCGTAACCAGTACCGAAAACGGCGGCACCCTGGCGTCCTACGCCACGGACGGCAGTGCCGCGACCCGTTGGGCCTCGGCCTATTCCGACGCCTCGTCCATCACGGTGGATCTGGGCGCGGTCACCACGATCAATCGCGTGGTGCTGAATTGGGAAGTGGCTTACGGCAAGAGCTACGAAATCCAGGTCTCGGTCGATGGCGCCACCTGGAACACCGTGTATGCGCAGAACGCCGGCGTCGGCGGTATCGAAAGCCTGAGTTTCAACGCCGCGCAGGCGCGCTACGTGCGCATGTTTGGGAAGACCCGCGGTACGCAATACGGCTACTCGCTGTGGGAATTCGAAGTCTATGGTCCGGCCCAGAACAACGGTGCCAACCTCGCGCTGGGCAAGACCGTCATCTCCAGCGGTGACGAAGGTGGCGGCACCACCGCCGCGATGGCCGTCGATGGCAACGGCGGTACCCGTTGGTCTTCCAATTTCGCGGACAACGCCTGGCTGCGTGTGGACCTGGGTGCCAGCAAGCCGGTCAATCGTGTGGTGCTGAACTGGGAAGCTGCCTACGGCAAGGCTTACCAGATTCAGGTCTCCAACGATGGCAACGCCTGGAGCACGGTCTACAACCAGGCGGTAGGCAAGGGCGGCAAGGAAGATCTTTCCTTCGCCAGCGCCAACGCCCGCTACGTGCGCATGCAGGGCCAGACGCGCGGCACCGGCTACGGCTACTCGCTGTGGGAATTCGAGGTCTACGGCAACGGTGCTGCAACGGCTCCGTCGATCACGACCCAGCCCGCTGCGCAGACCGTCGTCGCCGGCAGTAGCGCGCACTTCTCGGTGATCGCCGACGGTTCCGCGCCGCTCGCCTATCAATGGCAGAAGAACGGTGTCGCGATCTCTGGCGCCACCGGCTCGGCCTATGACACGCCGGCAACCACCGCGGCAGATAACGGTGCGAGCTACCGCGTGGTGGTGAGCAACGCAGGAGGTAGCGTGACCTCCGCTGCCGCCGTACTGACCGTGGGCGCCAGCCTGCCTTACACGGTGTACCCGGGCTTCATCGGTGTGGATCTGAAGAACAACACCAACGGCACCTGGCGCGACGACCAGATCTACATCGCCGTGATCGGCCGCAACCCGACCAGCGGCCAGTTCTCCTGGCTCAAGCCGGACGGCACGCTGACCCAGGCCAATTCCGCGGACAACGATGGTGCAGGCCACCTCAGCAAGGGCGGCCAGAACTACGCGAACTACTTCTTCACCCTCGCGCAGGCCAAGCTCCTTAAGCTGCCCAAGATGGACTCGGGCCGTATCTTCGTGTCCATGGGCTCGCCCATGTACATCAAGATCCTCACCGATATCAACGGCAATGTGGGCTTCGCCGGGCCCAACCCGCAGAACACGTCGGACCCCAACATCGACGTCTACTACGACTGGTACGAGTTCACCTACAACAACGTCGGTCTCTGGATCAACACGACGCAGGTGGACCAGTTCGGCTTCCCGCTGCTGCTCGACGTGTGGGGCTCGAAGGCGAGCTTCTACATGCAGACCGGCATCAAGGAATCTCGCGCTTCCATCTACCAGAAGTACCAGTCCGAACTGCCCGCGGCCTTCAATGCCGTGCCGCAATCGCAGTACCGGATCATGGCGCCGTCGAAGATCAGCTTCGGCGTGAACCAGGTCAACGGCCACTACTTCGACAGCTACGTGAATGACGTCTGGAGCTACTACAGCACCAACACGCTGACGGTCGACATGTGGGGCGGTGCGCGTCGCTTCGTGGGTCGCGTGCAAGGCCAGCAGTTCGTCTTCACCGAAGTCGACAAGGGCAATGGTGCCTACGTCGGTGGCACGTACTACATCCAGGGCAAGCCGACCACCCAGGACATCCTGGAAGGTGCGGGCGTGCTCGCGATGGGCAACAGCGTCGAGAGCGCGCTGGGCGCGCAACTCTGCGCGGCCTTCAACCGCCATGTCATGAACGACGTGACCAAGTGGTCCACGCCCTCGGCCTTCTACCAGGCCGCACCGGCGAACTACTACGCCAAGTTCTGGCATGACCACAGCGTCGGCGGCATCGCCTATGGCTTTGCCTACGACGACGTGTCCGACCAGAGCTCCACCATCATGGCCACGCAACCCGAGCACATGGTGTTCGGCCTTGGTTGGTAAGCGGTAGGCAGGACTCCGTCACTCGTCGCAGGTGACGGAGCGGGGGAGGGGACGGGCGTCACGCCCCCTCCCGCCAGCGGTATCGACGCACGGATATGTCGCGATATCCGGAAGGCTTCGCGTAGCAAATGGTTTGCAACGCTTCACACAGAAAGTGCGCTTCTTGCGGGAGGCGTACACCTAGAACGGGCTGTCATGAAGTTCACATCGCTTTGCGCCTTGCTGTGCCTGACACTGCTCGCCGCCTGTGCAGGCGAGCGTGCGTTCCAGAATGCGCGTGGCCTCTACGAGGCCGAGCAATACGAAAGCGCGCTCGAGCAGTACCGCGCCGCCTTGCGCGCCGAGCCGAACAATTCCGAATACCGCATCGCCTATCTCAACGCACGTGACCAGGTGCTGAGAAAGTGGCTGGATGCGGCCGATGTCGCGCTGGCTGCCGGCCGCGCCAACGACGCCGGAAGTCTCTACCGCCGTGCGCTGCAGCTCGACCCCGACAACTCGCGCGGTCGTGTCGGCATGCAGAAGATCGAGCGCGATGCCCGCCATGCCCAGTTGCTGGCCGAGGCGCAAGGCGCGATCAGTCGCGGCGACATGGAAGGCGCGCTGACGCGCATCCGCACCGTGCTGGGCGAGAACCCCTCGCAGACCCTGGCGCAGGAACTCCGCACCAGCATCGAAGGCAAGCGCACGCAGCAGAAGGAGGCGAGCTCGAAGCTCGCGCAGGCTTTCCGCAAACCGATCTCGATCGAGTTTCGCGACGTGCCCTTGCGCCAGATATTCGAAGTGCTTTCGCGCGATTCCGGGCTGAACTTCGTGCTCGACAAGGAGGTGCGCGGCGAACAGAAGGCCACGCTCTTCCTGCGCGACACCACCATCGCCAACGCGCTCTCGCTTGCGCTGATGACCAACCAGCTCGAACAGCGTGTGCTGGATGGCAGCTCGGTGCTGATCTATCCGGCCACCGCGCAAAAGCAGCGCGAATACCAGGTGCTTTCCGTGCGCAGTTTCGTGCTCGCCAACGGCGATGCCAAGACGGTGGCCAACACCCTGCGCAATATCCTCAAGCTGCGGGACATCGCGGTCGACGAGAAACAGAACCTGATCATCGTCCGCGACACCGCGGAAGCGATCCGCATGGCGGAGAAGCTCATCCTGCTGCACGACCAGCCGCCGCCCGAGGTCATGCTGGAAGTCGAGGTTCTGGAAGTGCAGCGCAGCAGCCTGCTCAACCTCGGCATCCAGTATCCGACGCAGCTCTCGCTCTCGCCGCTGACGATCGCGACAACTGGCGCGAACGGCGTGGTGACGAACTCCACCGTGACGCTGGAGCAGCTGCTCAACCTCAACAAGAGCACGATCGCCGCGACCATCGACCCGCTGGTGATCCGCGCCAACCACAACGTGACCGACGTGCGGGTGCTCGCCAATCCGCGCATCCGCGTGCTGAGCCGCGAGAAGGCCAAGGTCGTGGTGGGCAAGCGCGAACCGGCGGTGACCACCACTTCGACCTCCACCGGCTTCGTCTCCAACTCGGTGCAGTACATCGACGTCGGCCTCAAGCTCGGCGTGGAGCCCACCGTGTTTCCGGATGGCGAGGTCACGATCAAGCTGGACTTGGAGGTGAGCTCCATCCTCAACAGCATCCAGCTCAAGGATGGCTCGGTCGCCTACGAGATCGGCACCCGCAATGCCGACACGATCCTGCGACTGCACGACGGCGAGAACCAGGTGCTCGCCGGCCTCATCAACGATATCCAGAACAACAGCAGCAGCCGGGTACCCGGCCTGGGCGACGTTCCGCTCGTAGGCAACCTGTTCGCCTACAACAACCAGGGCGGCGAAAAGTCGGAAATCCTGCTCTCGATCACGCCGCGGATCGTGCGTCCGCTGGACCGGCTGGGCTTGTCGCAGTCCGAGTTCGAGGTCGGCACCGAGAGCAATTCGCGCGGCGACTCCGGTGGCGGTGGTGGCATGACGCCGCTGCCGTCCGCGAATGGTGGAGGGAGCAACAGCATCGGCGCGCCTTCGCAACCGCGTCCGCTGCCCGTGCCTTCGGTGCCGCCTCCGGGCGATGCGCCGCCGCCGCGCAGCGAACTCGACGCAATTCCGGATGCTGCGGCGCCGATGCTTGCGCTCGCCGGTGCCGCAGCGGTGCGCAGTTCCGCGCAAGCGAACTACGCCTTCGAGCTGCCCGACGCGGCCCAGGTTTTCAGACGCCCCTGATTCAACTGTCGCCCCGCGAGCGGCGTGGCCGTCTCGTGCGCGCATGTCCCTTCGATGAGGTAGCAACCGATGATCCAGCCTGAGCCCCTACGCCAGCCCTCCACCTCGCGTCGCGATCGCGGCTTCACCCTGCTTGAACTGCTGGTGGTGGTGGCGATCATCGGCCTGCTCGCGGCCTTTGTCGGGCCGCGCGTCTTCGGCAACGTGGGCAAGTCGGAGGTGACGACTGCCAAAGCGCAGATCGAAGCCTTCTCGCGCGCGCTGGAATCCTATCGACTCGACACCGGGCACTTTCCGGACGCCTCGCAGGGTTTGCAGGCGCTCGTGGCACGGCCGCAGAACGAGCCCAAATGGAATGGCCCCTACCTGCTCAAGGAGGTGCCGAACGACCCCTGGGGCCGTCCGTACCAATACGTCGTACCCGGCAGCAAAAGTGACTTCGACCTGCTCTCGCTCGGCCGCGACGGTGCGCCCGGCGGCACTGGCGAAGACGCCGACCTGAGTAACTGAAGACGCAAGCGGAGCAGCCGGAGATGTTGTTCGAGGTTAGGGCGCTACGCGGCAACGCTTTCGAGCAGTTGCGGGTCGAGGCCGGCTCGTTGGAGGAGGCTGGGCGCATCGTGCGTTCGCGCCAGCTCGCGCCGGTTGAGATCCGGGCGGCACGGCAACAGGCGCTGCGTCTTCGCAAGCCTTTCGATCTGATGCTCTTCACGCAGGAGCTGGTCGAGTTGCTTGACGCCGGGCTTGCGGTAGTCGAGGCGGTGGATGCGCTGGCCGCGCGCGAGGACAAGGATCAGGCGATCAATCGTCGCCTGCTCTCGGCGATGCGCGAAGGCCATGCCTTTTCGGCCGCGCTCGCACAGATGCCCGAGCATTTTCCCGATCTCTACGTCGGCCTGATCCGCGCTTCCGAGAAGACCAGTGACCTGCAGGGCGCGCTCGCGCGTTACCTCGAATACCAGGGCCGCTTCGACGCGCTGCGCAGCCGGATCACCAGCGCGATGATCTACCCGTGCATCCTGCTGGTCGCTGGCGGTGCGGTAACGCTCTTCCTGCTCGGCTTCGTGGTGCCCAAGTTCTCCTCGGTCTATCGGGGCACAGGTCGGAACCTGCCCTTGCTCTCGCAATGGTTGATGAACTGGGGCGAGTTCGCTGCGCAGCATCGCAACGGCGTGTTCGCGATGACTGCGCTGGTCGTTGGCGGGCTCGCGGTGTGGATCGTGCGCGCCCTGCGCAGCGGCCGCATCGAACAGCTTCTCGGTGGCGTGCCGGCCCTGCGCGAACGCATCGAGATCTTCCGCATCTCGCGCCTCTACCTCACGGTGGGGACGCTGCTCAACGGCGGCATGCCGATCATGCAGGTGCTGGATCTCGCCGAGGGCGTGGTGCCCGCGTCGATGAAGCCCCGTCTGCAGGGCGTGCGCGCCGAACTCAAGCAGGGTGGTGCGCTCAGCGCAGCGCTGGAGCACCAGAAGCTCACGACGCCGGTGGCGGCGCGCCTGTTGCGGGTAGGCGAGGGCACCGGGCGCATGGCCGACCTTCTGGTACGCGCCGCGCGCTATCACGACAACGAACTCGCACGCTGGCTGGAGCGCTTCGTAAAGCTCTTCGAGCCGCTGCTGATGATGGCGATCGGCCTGATCATCGGGACCATCGTGGTGCTGCTCTACATGCCGGTCTTCGATCTCGCTGGAGGCCTCCAATGAACGCACCGATGCCCGCACATTTCGCACCGGAGACCCTGAGCCGTGCGCGCGCCGACGCGCGACGCCTGGATCGCGATCCGATCGTCGTCCTGCAGGAAACGCTCGGGCTGGACGCACGCGAGACGATGTCGCGCCTCGCACGCACGCTCGGCTATCCCTTCCTGGATACAGAGGCGCTGCTCGCGGCCCGACCCGATTTCAGTGTCATTTCTGTCTCGCGCGCACTCCAGCGCGGCTGCATCGTGCTGCAGGCGGACGAGGGACGCTACGCGGCGATCAGCAATCCCTTCGATCTGGACCTGCTCAACTGGCTGGAGTCGCGACTCGATACGCAAACACGGATTGCGCTCGCGAGTGAAGGCGACATCCGTGCGGTGCTGAGCCACGCGGAGCAATCGGTGCGCGCGGTGGAGACGGCCTCTGGCCTCAGTGAGGCGGGCGAAGCGACGGAGCAGGGCGGCGAGCAGCTTTCGCTGGTGGCGATCGCCGAGGACAGCAGCCCGATCGTGCGCCTGGTGAACTCCACGCTCTACGACGCACTCAAGAGCGGCGCGAGCGACATCCACTTCGAGACTACCGGTTCCGGCATGGAGGTGAAGTACCGTGTCGACGGCGTGCTCGACGTCGCCACTGTCGTGCCGGGCAGCGAAGCGGCTGACCAGGCGATCTCGCGCATCAAGGTGCTGGCCGAGCTCGATATCTCCGAGCGGCGCGTGCCGCAGGATGGGCGCTTCCGCGTCTCGCTGGGCGGCCGCACCACCGACCTGCGGGTGTCCATCATGCCGAGCATCCATGGCGAGGACGCGGTGCTGCGGGTGCTGGATAAACGCCAACTGGTACCTGCCGGCGGCAAGCTGACACTCGATGTGTTGGGCTTTAGCCCCGCGGTGTTGACCGTGGTCCGCCGGCTCGCGGCCGAGCCCTACGGCATGCTGCTGGTCACCGGCCCGACCGGCAGTGGCAAGACCACCACGCTCTACGCGGCGATCTCCGAGACCTTCACCGGCAAGGACAAGATCATCACGATCGAAGACCCGGTGGAGTACGAGCTGCGTGGCGTGCTGCAGATCCCGGTGAACGAGAAGAAGGGGCTCTCCTTCGCCCGCGGCCTGCGTTCCATCCTGCGCCACGACCCGGACAAGATCATGGTGGGTGAGATCCGCGATTCGGAGACCGCCGAGATCGCTGTGCAGTCGGCGCTCACCGGCCATCTCGTGCTCTCCACCGTGCACGCCAACAGCGTGTTCGACGTCTTCGGCCGCTTCACCCACATGGGCGTGGACCCGCATGCACTGGCTTCGGCGCTCAATGGTGTGTGGGCGCAGCGCCTGATGCGTACGCTGTGCCCGCACTGTCGTGTCAATGCCGGACCGGTGGACCCGGCGACGGCCGACGCCCTGCGTCTCTCCGCAACCCAGCTGCGTCATGCGCATCTGGCGGTCGGGCGCGGTTGCGGCGACTGTCGCGGCACCGGCTTCCGTGGCCGCAAGGCGATCGCCGAGGTGCTGGTGATGACGGACGCACTGCGCGAGTTGATTACCAGCAAGGCCTCGATCATCCGCATCAAGGAGATGGCCCGCGCCAACGGAACGCGCTTGCTGCGCGAAGCGGCGCTCGATCTCGCGCTCTCCGGCGAGACCACGCTGGAGGAAGTCCAGCGCGTCACCCTGCACGGTGCGGAATGAGGGCCGCACGCTGCGTGCTGCGCCTGCTGCCCGACAGGGCCCTGTTCGTGCGCGAGGAGCGCGCGTCCTGGGGCAGCCCCCATCAGGAGGTGTCGCGCCAGGTCGCGACGATTGCGACGCTCGCCGATCTCGGCGGGGTATTGCCCGACCTCCTGGCCGAGCAAGCGCGTGGCGTGCGCGAGATCGACGTGATCGTCGGCGACGGTTTCTGTCGCTTCCTGTGTATCGATCGCCCCTCAGGCACCCGCGCCTTGCGCGACCTCGACGCGCTTGCCCGCATGCGTTTCCAGGAGAGTTTCGGCGACGCGATCGACGACTGGCGTTTGCTGGCGGACCGTAGTCCCTTCTCCGCGCGCGACCTCGTCGTCGCCATGCCGCAAACCCTGATCGACGTGCTCGAAGCCGGACTGAAGTCTGAGGGCAAGCGCACCAGCCGGATCGCGCCTTTCTGGGTGCGCTGCGCGAACGCGAGCGGGATCGACGCGCAGGGGAGGCGCTGGGTCGTCGCGAGCGAACCCGGCACCCATACGCTGGCCTTGTTCGATGGACATGCCTGCATCGGTATCCGCCGCGTCCGTCGCGCTGACGAAGACGCGCTGGATGTACTGCTCGCGCGCGAACAGTCGCTGTACGCCGAGGCCGATGGCTCAGGCGCAGAACCCGCCGTGAGCGCCTGGGGAATGAAGTTGCCCCGCATTCCTGGCTGGAGGCTGGTCGGTGGTGAAGCGCCGCGGGGCGTTCCCAGCCTCGATGGAAGCGCCGCCTCTCCCTTGGGAGCGATGCAATGAAGCTGCGCATCAACTTCGCCACCCGGCAGCGACTCTCGCCCTGGCTATGTCTCGCCACAGTCGTTGCAACAGGCTGGGCGGGATGGGTGTGGATCCAGTACTCGGCGGTCAGCGCGGAATTGACGCGTACCCAATCCGAAATCGTGAAAGTGGCCGACGCGCGCGCACGGCGAACGCGGGCGATGAATCCGGAGCCGGTGCGCATCGCGCCCGAGCGTGCACATGCAATCAACGCTGCGATCGGGCAACTCAACGTGCCCTGGCTTGAGCTGACCGAAGCGCTGGAGGCGCAGCGGACCGAGGGCATCACCTTGCTTGCCATGCAGCCGGATGCCGCCCATTCGAGTCTGTTGATCGTGGCAGAGGCGGACCGCGCGGATACGCTGGCCGACTACGCCCAGCGTCTCGCCACGCATCCGCCTTTCCGCAGCTATGTACCCGTGAAGCAGAACCAGGTCACGGCGCTGGGGCGCCCCCGGCTGCAACTGAGCTTCGAACTGGGATGGGCGTCATGAAGCAGCATCCGTGGCTGACGACGCAGTTGCTGATCGCACGTCATGGGCTGGCGTGGCCGATCGTTCTGCTCATCGCATTGCTGCTTGCCTGGGCGCAGTTCGCCTGGCTGCCCTCGCGCTTTGAGCGCCTGCGCGAAGAAGCCGGACGCCTGGCGGACTTGCGACGCAGCGCGAGCCATGTGTCGCCCGCTCACCCGAACAAGGAGCCGCCCGAACGCCTGCGCGCTTTCGAGGCGGCCCTGCTGCCGCGCGAGGAACTGAAGCGCTTCCTGGTCGATGCCTGGGACGGCGCCTCGGTGCACGCGGTCCGAGTCACGCGCACCGAGTACCGCATCGAGCGCGAGTCGCGCGGTGGCTTCAATCGCCTGCTGATTACCGTGCCGGCGGCGGGGCGGTATCCCGATATCCGCGCTTATGCGATGGACCTGCTGATCCGCTATCCCGGCCTTGCCCTGGACAAGCTGCAAATCAAGCGAGAGCTCTCGGCGAGTGCGGAAGTCGAGGCGGAGCTGGATCTGGTCCTGCTCATGCGGGTGGAGGGCTGAACATGGACAAGCGCCGTTTTTCGCTCTTCGGCGCGCTGGCGATCAGCGCGGCAATGGTCAGCTACGACCAGTTCGCCCAGGCGCCGGAGGCGGCGGTGGCCGCCGCAGCGCCCAAGGCGCGCCCGGCCGGGGATACCTATCGTCGCCCGGCGGGCGGACGAGGCAGCCGCGACGTCGAGGAACAAGTGGAGATCGCCGAGCTGCGCGTGCGCGTGGCCACGGCGGCCTCGGATGCCGACGCCTTCGCTTCCATCGTGCCCAAGCCCGAACCGCCGCCGCCTCCGCCGCCACCGCCACCCCCTCCGCCGCCGACGGCGCCGCCGCTGCCTTTCACCTACGTGGGCCGCAAACTGGAGGGCGGGCAGTGGACGCTGTATCTCGCGCGCAAGGATCAGACCTATGTGGTGCGTCAGAACGATGTCATCGACGACCAGTACCAGGCGGTGTCGATCAAGTCCGATGCGGTGGAGTTTCTCTACCTGCCGCTGCACGAGAAGCAGACCCTGAACCTGGCGACGGCCTTCCAGTGATGCGCGGCTTCACCCTGATCGAGCTCATCGTGACCCTGGCGATCCTCGCGGTGCTGGCGATGCTGGCTGCACCGCTGGCCGAGATGAGCACCCAGCGCGCCCGCGAACTGGAGCTGCGCACCGCGCTGCGCGAGATCCGCAACGCTATCGATGCCTACAAGAAAGCGGGCGACGAGGGCCGCATTGCGCGCGCGCTGGACAGCACCGGTTATCCGAAGCGGCTGGAAGTACTGGTCGAGGGGGTCGAAGACAAGCGCGATCCCAAGAAGAGCAAGGTCTACTTCCTGCGCCGGATTCCCCGCGACCCCTTCGACGACGACCCCGAGCGGCCGGCCGCCGAAACCTGGGCCAAGCGCAGCTACGCCAGCGAGCCCGAGGATCCGCGTGAAGGCGCCGACGTCTACGACGTCTTCACCCGCAGCGAGGCCATCGGCCTCAATGGCATTGCGTATCGGGAGTGGTGATGCCTGGCCTCAAGCACCTTCACCGCGGATTCACCTTGATCGAGCTGCTCGTCGTGCTGGCCATCGTGGCCGTGCTGCTGACACTGAGCCTGCCGCGCTATTTCCAGCATGCCCAGGTGGCACGCGAACGGGTGCTGGTCGAGAACCTGCATGTCACCCGCGACGCGATCGACAAGTTTTACGCGGACCGGAACCGTTATCCCGATTCGCTCGACGAGCTGATCGACAAACGCTACCTCAAGGCCCGTCCGATCGACCCCATCCTCGAACGTAACGATGCCTGGTTGATCGACGAGCCGCCGCAGGGCAAGAAGGGCAGGGTCTTCGATCTGCACAGCACCGCGCCAGGCACTGCGGTCGACGGTCAGCCCTTCTCGGGGCTCTAGGCATGCGGCGGAGGGAGGGCGGCTTTACCTTTCTCGGCATCCTGCTGTTCGTGGTGCTGCTTGGCATCGCCAGCATGGCGACGCTGGGTGCGGCCGACGCGATTGCGCAACGGGCTGCGGAGGACGAGCTGCTGCAGATCGGCGAGGAGTTCAACCAGGCCTTCCTGAGCTACTTCAATCGCTCGCCGGCGGGTGTGCGCCACTTCCCCCTGGAGCTGGAAGAGCTGGTCCGCGATCCGCGCTTTCCCGGCGAGGTGCGGCATCTGCGCAAGATCTATCCGGACCCCTTGAGCGGACGGAACGAGTGGGGCCTGGTGAAGTCACCGCAAGGCGAGATCATCGGCGTCTTTAGTCTCGCCGAGGGCAAGCCTATCCGCCAGATCGACCTGCTCGCGGATCCGGCGATGCTGCCGCCGCAGTCGGCGCCCGCTGCGCCACCGCTGAAGCGCTACTCCGAATGGGTGTTCGGCTACTACACCGCCCTGCGCCAGGCGACGCCAATACCGGCCCAGAGCGCGGCTCCGGGAGCGTCCCCCTGAGTCGCGGCGGGCGACCACAGGTTTCACAGCGCCGGTTCGTGGCGACTGCGGAACTCGCGTGGCGTCATGCCGCGCAGCTCCCGGAACTGCCGGTTGAAATGGGACAGGCTGGCGAAACCCAACTCGCTCGCGATCACACCGACGGGCTTGCCCGTCTCGATCAGCTGCTGGCACGCGCGGCCGATGCGCAGGCGCGCGACATAGGCGGTGACCGTCATCTGCATATGGCGGCGAAAGAAGCGGTGGAAGGCACCCACCGTCATCGCCGCGCGCTCGGCCAATGGCGCGATTTCCACCGGTTGGGCGAAGTTGCCGTGCAGCAGGTCGAGCACGCGTGCGAGCCGCTCGCCCTGGACTGCGGCGAGACGGGGCGGCTCCGCCTGTTGCAGCGCGAGGCAGCGCGGTGTTGGATCCTCGGTGAGCCGCACCAGGATCTCCAGCAAGGTGGGAAGCCGTCGCGCGGGATTCGCGGAAAGCAGCCCTTCGATGAGCGGCCTCAGTCCGGCCGCATGCTCCCGAGAGAACTCGACCCCTTGTGTAGCGCTCAGCGTCAGCCGCCTCAGCGGCTGCAACTCCGGAAAGTCCGCGACGAGCCCATCGATCCAGGCTTGTGAGAACCACATGACGATGCTGCGGGTCGGCCGTGCCATGTCGATCGCCGGCGCTGACCAGGTGTGGGGCAGATTGGGTCCGATCAACACCAGGTCGCCGTCATCGAAGTCCGAGATGTCGTCACCGACAAAACGCTGACCACGGCCGTTGAGCGTGAGCGTTAGCTCGTACTCCGGGTGGTAGTGCCACTCGAAGGGGATCGAAGGCAAGTCGCGCGAATGGAGGATCCAGGAGGCGTCCGCCTGTTGCTTCACATGTTCGTACTGTGGCCGCATGGTGCCGGACTGCCGATGCAAAAGGGTGAGTCTAGGGCTAGTTCGGGTGATTGGGGGCGCGTTCCCTCGTAAGACTCGGCGCAAGAATCCCTCGGCCAGCCCCGTGCTTCGAACCCCATATGCCCGCGCTCCAGTCCCTTCGCCATGCGACCGCTGCCCCGCCCAATAACGCCGAGCGCTGCGCGCGGTCGCATTGGCAGATCGACGTCGTGAGCGCCGACGAGGCGGTGCGTGACTCCCTGGTCTGGCGGCTCGGCGGGCAGGGCTTCAACTGTCGGGCCCTTGCCGATCTTGGCGTACGTTGCCAGGCGGAGGAGGGTAGCGAGTGCTGTGTGCTGCTCGATCCTGGTATCGAGCCGGCCTGGCTCGCGCGGCAGGTGACTGCGCTTGCCGATGCAGAGGAAGCGCCGCGCCTGGTGCTTGTGCTTGAACCGGCACTCGACGAGCTGCTGCAGCTCCTCGGCAGTTGTCGGGTACCGCTGCATGGCCTGGTTCTCCCGTTCTGCTTCGATCGTTTCGAAGCGACGCTCCGGTCGGCGGCGAATGGGAGTGCCGCGAATGCCTCCGCTTTGCAGAGCGCCACGCGGGCCTCGATCCCGTTTTTCGTTTGACGGGATTTGCGAAGGTTGCCCGTGGGCAAGCGCTCGGGGCGCGTCGGAAGACGGAGGTCGCTAAGCCAGCAAAGGCCGCAAGCTGAGCTTCGGCAATGGTGCTCGCTCTCACCTCGCGGCTCTTGCTCGACGCCTCCGCGGTCACAAGCGCCTGTCCTGCGTTCGCTCCATCGAAGGGGTGTGCTGTGTGGTCCAGTCCTCCCGCGACAGCACGATGGGCTTCATTCATCCTCGCAGGCAGCAAGCAATAGCCGAACGAATCGTTGGAGGGTTCTTCCCGACGGCAACTGCGCGAAGCAGGTATTTGCTTGCCGCAAATTCGAACAAGCATAAATGTCAGCAGTGCGGATAATGAAACTCAGCCGGCAAGTTGTCGCTGGCTACTCCTCAGAGCGTCATTCGTCGGCGTGCCGATTTGAATGGCCACTTATACCGCATCGATTCGTCTCGCTCTGCGATGGTCGAATCGATGCGTCCTTTTTCGACCCCGGCGCTGTCTTTTTTTTAACCCCAAAGAATGGAACCGGTTCCGTTCGCGTTCGGTTGAACAGCCCGGAAAAGCATGGGAACGCCAGTTTCCCGGGACTACTCCTGCGTTGCCAATAGCCCGAACCCGGCTACCCGGAGCGCGCGCAGCGTATCAAAGAACGAGACGATTCAATCCGAAAAGGCGGGCGTCTTCTCGCCGAAGACGCCCGCCTGGAATCGTGACCGATTACTTCTGACGAGCCTTGACCGCCTCTTCCTTGGAGGTGTACAGCTTCGGATCGCCCTGGTTCACCCAGACTTGCTTGATCTTGTTGCCGTCGAAGGATTGGTCCTTGCCGCCCTGTTCCTTCGAGTCGCCCTTATGGATCAGGTACCAGACGGTGCCGGACTTGCCGAACTCGGAGAGCTTCACCTTCCAGAAGACGCCGCCTTCTTCGGTCTGCCCGGCCGGCTTCATCGGAGCAAGCCATTCGACGCCGTCGATAGGGGTGTCCTGACCGCCGGGGATGCGGGCCCAGGCGTGCAGACCCCAGCCCTTGTAATTGCCATCGGGGCGGAAGTAGTTGATCGAGACCTGGCCTTCGCCCGGATCGCTATTCGTATCGGCAGCCATGCCGGGAGCCGCGATTGCGGTCAATGCGACGAACAGGGTGGCTTGCAGGAAACTGCGCTTGTTCATGCTTCTCTCCTCTCACCGTTTGTTGCGGTGCGAAACTCTCTTGTGGCGACTTCATGAACGCGTCGCCCGATTACTGGATTCAGATTGCACAAAGCCTTCCGGCGTGAACCGGAAGGCCTTGCATTACAGAAGATCAGTTCCGGAGAACCTTTCCTCTTCTTACCACCAGGCTTCGAACTGCACGCCGTAGGTGCCGCCGCTGGTTGCGGTGGCAAAGCCGGAGTCGCTCACGTTCACGCCGCAGTCACGACCGGTACAGGTCACGTTGCTGCCCTTGAGTGCGTCGTTCCACTTTGCGTACGTGTAGTAAGCGCGGATGGCCGGACGTGCCCAGTAGCTCTTGCCGGCGGAGATTTGCGCGGCGATCGTGGCCTTGGTCAGGTTTTGCTTCTCGCCGTTGTTTTCCGGGTCAACACTGATGTAACCCAGTTCGCCGCCGATCGAGTACAGGTCGTTGAAGTGGTACCAGGGACGCACACCGATCGTGAATTCCTTGCGGGTGGTGCCGTTGTACCAGGACGGGCCCTTCTCGCTCTGGAAGCCGATGACAGCGGAGCCGTTGACGGCGCCGAAGTCGAACACCAGGTGATCCATCATCTGGAAGCCGGTGTAGTTGTAGGTGTCGTCGGTCCAGGTCTTCACACCGTGGGACAGGGTCGACGCATCCTTGGCGTAGGTCATGTGCACGCGGTTGAAGCCGCCGAGCACGCTCAGGGTGTGTTGGGCGGTCAGCGCGTAGCCGTCCTTGCCCTTGACGTCGTTGCGGTTGTTCTTGCCGGCGTAGTTGAACATCACGTCCACCGTGCCGAAGCTGTCGCCGATGGCGATACCTTCGAGGCGCAAATCGTGATTGGTGATGGACTTGGCGCCGTCGCTGCCGACGTCAGGATGGTAGGAGCCGATATCGGTCGTGGACCAATCGGTGTCCGTCTGACGCATATAGGCGTACGAGAACTTGGCGAAACCGCCGACATCGATGCTCTCGATACCAGCGCCCGGGCCCGTCACTTCGTTGTAGAAGTAGTCGAGCATGTGGATGTCCTGACGCTTGTAGTAGCGCTTACCGGCCCACAGACTGGAATTGGCAAGAGGGCCCGAACCGATATTGGTGGCTTCGGCCCAGACTTGACGCCAGGCGGGGGTGCTTTGCTCCCAGTCGGTCAGCTGTTGGGTACCGGCGGCGACCATGGTGTGAAGCTTGAATGCGGAGCCAGCCTTTTCAGCCAGGTTCGCGTCGAAGGCCAGTTCCATATAGGTATCGCATTCGTTGCCGAGGCGATAGGAACCCATGGAGCCGACGTTCTTGAAGCACACCATCGAGCCGCCCTTGTCGGACGCGCCCACGCCGCTACGGGCATAGCCGTGGAAATCGACGGCGGCTGCGCCAGCAGTGGCGGACAGCGTTGCGGCCGCGACAGCTGCGGCGATTGCGCTAAATCTGAACTTCATGTCACCTCTTCCTTGTGGTTATCAATGGCGGTATTCCGCCCTAAATCACCACGCACACCGCCTGTGGCGCGCCCTCTATTGATGAATCCCGGGACGCGTCCTCCTCCTTCAAACCCGATGCAACATCCGAGTTATTCCGGCATTCCCCCGCGGGTTTGTGCGATGCAATGCGATAAGAGGTCGATAGAATTCCGAGACAAAACAATCCCTCGTCTGCGGATCCCTGAATCCGAAGAGCGCCATATAGAGAGATAGTCAGTCTGTTGTTCTATTTATTAAGGCAGAAGCCTTCGTTGTCTCCATCCAATTGCATCGAGTTGGCCCGATGAATAGACGCAAGCTTGTCGTCGCCTCGACGCAATGACTTGATGGAATTTGCGTGTATGTGTCAATAAAGCGACAGTCGAAATCAGACACGTTGTTTAACCTTCGTAAAAATACGAAAAGGAAAGATATTCGTATTGATGACGAATTAGAGGTGGCGCATAAATGAAAAGCCCGGATCAATTGCAGCGAAATTGATCCGGGCTTTATTTACTTGCGGCGATTCGATCGGAGTCCGAGCCCTTCGAGAGCCGCTCCAGCAATTCAGGAGTGCGGCAAAGGCAATCCTGAGTAATGCGGTGCTTACAGGTCCTTGAAGATCTCCGCGCGCTTCTGCTGGAACTCCGCATCCGTGATCAGGCCTTCGTCACGCATGCGCTTGAGCGAGCGCAGACGCGACTCCTGTTTGCGGTAGAACTGGTCGGCGGTTGCGTCGACGGCGGGCGCGGTTGCGGGTGCGGCCGCCGGCACAACGGCAGCGGGCGCGACGACAGCGGCGGCGGGGGTGACACCAGCCTGGCCGGTCGCCTGGAGGGAGGCCGTGGCCGCTGCCGGCGTCACGACCGCGACGGCAATCCAGTCGGCGCGAACGAGCTTTGCTTCGCCTTGAGTGACGCCGAGGATCTGGACGTCCTTGGCCACTTTCTTGCGCGAGCCGTACTCGAACTTCGGTGGCTTGCGGGTGCCGTGGTTGGCATCGCCGAGATAGTCCGCGTGGGCCTGACCGAGCAGGATGTTCAGGCGGCCGTCGGCGTAGAAGACGCGGCCGGCATTCGCGACCGAAGGGGCGATGAGGCCGGACCACTTGTGTTCGCCGGTTGTGACGAAGACCAACTCCTGGTTCGCGCTGGCACGTGCCAGGCCGACGGAGATGGCTGGGGCGAAGCGCCGTACCTCGTCCTCGGAGAACAGGTTGTTTACTTCCTTGAAGGTCTGGATCTGGATGTTGCGCATCGCAGCTGCGACCTGATCCGGCGTGAGCTGCACGGGATGTCCATTGGTGGCGCCGTCCTGGCTGCTCTCCATGCGGATCATGTCCCAGTCGCCCCAACGCATTGGGTTCGAGGTGTTCTTGGACCACTCCGCCAGGCGGGCGCTTTCCTCGGGGCCGAAGATCGTGTTGTCAAAGATGCCCGCGTGGGCATTCGCGCAGGCGAGCGACGCCGATAGCGCCAGTGCAGCCGACAGGCGTCGGAGAGTAAACAGCGGGTACATCCGGAACTCCTCCTCGTGGTCTCGCTTCGGCGGAGCGCCGAAGACCATCGTCGCCGGTTCGGGCGTTGGATCACGCAGCCGGGTTTGATCGATGGCCGCACGATGATGCCGATGGGGGAGCTCTCGTACTTGATGCGCGTTGCTGCTGACGCGCCTGAGTCGGGGCTCGGAGCGAACCCCTTTGCGGTCTGCCAGCCGCGGACGCGCTTGCGCCAAGTTCGGGGCGCTGGATTTCTCAGGCAGCTCGCGGAGGCCCGCGACGACGTTCGGCAGACGGGCGTTCGGGGCGGCGAAACCGACAGAAACGATCAAGTCGTTCGAGGCATGCATCGCTACGCTGCGCGCACATCGATAACATCACGGAATCATCCATGCGGTCCGCCCACACCTTGTACCTCGCGCTCGTCCTCGGTCTTCTTTCCGCTTGCGGTGGCGGCTCTTCCGAGAGCGCGGCTTCATCTGACTCCACGCCGAGCCCCACGACACCCAGCCCGACTACGCCCGTTGCAGACATCAGCACCGTGGTGGCCATGGATCCGGGCACGACTCTGTCTGCCGACTGGCGCGAGGGGCCGTTCGCCGAGATCTACGTGCGCGGCTATCGCGACAGCAACGGCGATGGCATCGGCGACTTCAAGGGTTTGACGCAGAGCCTGGACTATCTCAAGGCCTTGGGCGTCACCGGCATCTGGCTGATGCCGGTGACTGCCAGCCAGGACCGCGACCACGGCTACGCGGTGCAGGACTATCGCGCGCTCGAGACCGACTACGGTTCGATGGACGATTTCGACACCCTGGTGCGCGAAGCCCACGCACGCGGGATCGGCGTGATCATGGATTACGTGCTCAACCACAGCGCCGCGCAGAACCCGATGTTCGTGAACGCGAAGAGCGCGACCGACGCGCAGTTCCGCAACTGGTACATCTGGTCTTCGAGCAAGCCCACCGGCTGGAATATCTACGGCAACAACCCCTGGTACTCCGCGGGCGGCGCCTATTACTTCGCCGGCTTCTGGGACCAGATGCCGGACTTCAACCTGCGCAACGCGGACGTTATTGCCTATCACCAGAGCAGCATGCGCTTCTGGCTTAACCGCGGCGTGGATGGCTTCCGCTTCGATGCGGTGGGCAACCTGGTCGAGAACGGCCCCTCCGCATGGGAAGGGCAACCCGAGAACTACACCATCATGAGCAACGTGAAGACGCTGCTCGACGGCTACGCCAAGCGCTACATGGTCTGTGAGGCGCCGATCGACCCGCAGGGCTTCAGCACCGCTTGCGGCAGCGCCTTTGCCTTCGGCCACAACTACGACATCGTCAATGCCGCCAAGGGCAGTACCTCAGCGGTGCAATCGGTGGCGGACTACTTCAAGACCGCACCGACGGGCATGGCGACCATGGTCTCGAACCACGACACCTTCGCCGGCCAGCGCCTCTATGACCAGGTCTCGGGCAATCTCGCGCAGTACAAGCTCGCGGCAGCCACCTATCTGCTGCAGCCCGGCGTTCCCTTCATCTACTACGGCGAAGAAATCGGCATGGCGGGTGCCAGCAGCCTTTCAGGCGACTGGAAGCTGCGCACGCCGATGAGCTGGACGGCCAGCACCACGAATGCAGGCTTCACGACCGGCACGCCGTTCCGCGCGGTTTCCGGCAATGTGGCGCAGTTCAATGTCGCTGCCGAGCAGAGCGACGCTCAATCGCTGCTGGCCTACTACACGAAGTTGATCGCCCTGCGTCGCGGCGAGCCGGCCCTGGCCCGGGGCAGCTACGAGAACGTCGCGGTGAGCGGGACGGTGATGAGCTTTGCCCGCCGCCTCAACGGCCAGGCCGTACGTGTCGTGATCAACTACGGCACGCAGGCCTCCAGCGTCGGCCTGAGCAACCTGGCTGCCAACGGCAGCCTGAGTTCGCTCTTCCCGAGCACCGGCACGACGCTGCAGGCGGACGCGGGTGGTGTGGTGCAGGTCGCGGCACCGGCGCAGTCGGTCCAGGTGTTCCGCGAGTAAGGGCTGCACAAGCCAGGCGGGCCGTTCCTCAGCGGGCCGGTCCGTCTGTCGGGCGACACAGGAAGACAAGAACTCCCGACATCGCAGCCATCGTCTTGCGGGCATGCTTGGTCCGACCGGCTCCATTCCCGGGGCCGTCGCAGGCAGCGAACGAAAGATGATCGAAGTTATCCGGCAGGACGCGTTCTTTGTGCTGGGCTTGCCCATCCAGGCGAGCTGGGACGCGCTGCCCAGACACGCCGCAGCAGCTTGGGAACAGGTGCTGGCGGTAGAGGAATTCCTGGCGCCGGCGGCACGCGGCACCTACGTCCGCATCACCGTGGGCGTGGAGCAGGGGGTCTATCACGAGTTTGTGGGCGTGCGCGTGGATGGCGATATCGCCGTTCCGGCGGGCCTGCAGCGTTTCGCGATGCCGGCCCAGCGTTACGTGCGCAAGCGTCACTACGGCCGGATGGTCGACGTGCTCGACGGCTTCATCGATCTCTATCGCTTCGCCAAGAACCATGCGCTCGGCGCGCAGGATTTGCGGATCGACATGGGCTATCTGGCCGGACCCGACGGCGGTTTCCATGAACTGCTGGTGGCGATCGAGCCGCAGCTTGCACCGGTGCTTCAAGGGCCGACTGTCGAACCTTCTTCCGAGATCGGCTGATCCGTCGCAGCCGCGGCCTGCCGAGGCGCGGGCGGCAAGCGCGGCAGAGTCTTCTAGGGGGCAACCAAGAAAATGGTGGCCCTGAAGCCGGCAAGAGCGCGGTGCTGGCTCCCGCCGCGGAGCCAGGCTCCGTAGCTCAGTTGCGTACCATGGGCTGCCCGACGTCTGCGCACGCCGCGCGCATCTGGCGATCAGCGGCTTCCGTAGCCCCACACTCGGACATGTAGTGTTCGAGTTCGTCTTCCCGCATTTCCATCCTGGGCCCCGTGCTCAGCACAGCCTCCTTCATCCGCAGTGCCCATCGCCTGAGACCTGCCCGCACGGCTACAAGGGCGCGGTGGTGATCGACTTCCTGGTGCGTGAAGATGGAAAGGCTGCCCATGATGTCCTCCTTGGACAATCTATCGGGACGCGGGGCCGGATTCTTTAGAACGCGCCCCCGGTGTCTGCCAGGTTGGCTTCCCAGAATTGTTCGTGCGGCTCGCGCTGGCGGATCCAGTCCGGCAGGGCGTGGCTCAGGGTCGAGAGCACGCGCGCGGCGCGGCGACGGATGCGGGGTTCGGGCACCAGTGCCGAGACGCCGCGCTCCACGCGAACCAGCGTTTCGTCGGCCGGATGCGGACGCACGGTGAAGCCGCAGCGCAGCATCAGGGCGAGCATGCGGGCGTTGCTCTTGAGCACTTCGCCGTAGAGCCAGCGGGCGCCGACGTTGCGGGCGGCATTGCAGAGTGCTCCGATCAGCTGCATTCCGAGACCGATGCCTTGCCAGTCGTCGGAGACGGCCACCGCAAACTCGGCGGTGTCCCCATCTTCGTCGAGCACGTAGCAGGCGTCGGCGATGACCTGTTCCTCGCCGTTCTGCATCATGGTTACGACAAAGCCCATCTGATGTACGTAATCCACGCAGGTGATCTGCTCGGCGAAACGGTCGGACAGGCCATTCACGTTGCCGTGGAACCGGTTGCGGCGGGAGGTGGAGGAGAGGTTGGCGACAAAGGCGCGTTCCAGCGGCGCATCCTGCGGCAGGACCGGACGCAGCGTCGCACGGCAACCCCGACGCAGCGGCACCGAATGGATCAGGTGGGTCGGGTAGGCGTGGATGTTGTAGGTCCGGCTTTCCATTTTTCTCTCCTGTTTGCGCCACCGGGGGATGGCTGCTGGCATGGAGAGAACTCTAGAGATCTGCCGGACGGGCCTCGTCGCCGCAAGTCGCTTGGGCTCTGTGATTTATTCACATCGGCCCGGAGCCTTGCGGCACGGGGCTTGGCGAAGTTTCGGGTCGTCGAGGGCGCGGGCCGAAGCGGGCAGGCGGGCGAAAACGGCGGCTGAGCCTTGCCGCGGGCGGCTTACCAGCCGGACGGCAGCTTCTTCAGAATCACGATCCGCTTGTCCTCGATCGCGACGTAGCCGCCCTGTACGAGCTGGGTGAAGATCCGGCTGATCATCTCGCGCGAGCTGCCCACATGATCGGCGATCTCGCGCTGGGTGAGGCGGTCCGCCACCACGCGCCGACCGCCTTCGTCCTGCGCCTTCTCGTTGAGCAGGCGGACCACGCGGCTATACACATCGTCGAGTGCAAGACTCTTCACACTGTCGGTCGCCCGACGCACCAAGCCGATCAGCTTGTGCACCAGGTGCAGGGCGAAGTCCGGATGGCTGGCAAGGAAGTCGCGCACCCGGGGGCCGGGCACCACTACGCAGGTGCAGGGCTCCAGCGTCATCACCGAAGCCGAGCGCGGGCCGCCATCCAGTGACATCTCGCCGAAGTACTCACCAGGCCCGAGCGTGTTGTAGATGACCTCGCGTCCCTGGCTCGATGCGCCGAAGACCTTCACCCGCCCGGACAACAGGATGAAGATCGCGTCGCTCTCGTCGTCCTCGTTGATCAGGACGGAGTTGGCCGCAAAGCTGCGCACGCCGCCGTGGCTGGCCATGGTCTGCAGGATCTCGTCCTGGAGGACGGTCTGGGTAGGGGCTGTCTTCATGAAGCGTGGTCAGCAAAATCGGGGGCGACAGCCAAAGATAGCGTGAAGCGAGGGCGACGTGGGGGACTGTGCGAAATTGTCCCCTGCAACGGTCGCGTCGCGGCTACAGTCGCGCAACTCGGTTGCCGGCCACGCAGCTCCACTCGGTTGCCGAACTTGGCTGCCGAACCTGGTTGCCGAACTCAGTTGCCGAACCTGGTTACTGAACTCCGTCGTTGAATTCCGTTGCCAACCCCAGCTTTGGATCCGTTGCCAAATTCCGTCGCGTAGCTTGGTCGCACGACTCAGCTGCGTGCTTCTTCCCCCGCAGGAGCCCGACCGTGATCGTCTATTCGTTGCCCGGAAGCAAGTCGTACCAGGACGCGTTGTACCCGAATCCCGAACTGATCAAGCCCGAGGTGCGCGAGAAGCACGGCCTCAAGACCAGCGCGGATGTGATCGCCTACTTCACCGCGAAGTCGCTGGAGCTCGATGGCATCGCCATCGAGCCGGGATCGCTCAGCGTGGTCGCCGAAGCGGACGGTTATCGCGTGAGCTTCCGACCCTTGCCGGGCAGCAATGCGGAACAGTTCGCCGGCATGCACCGGATGATGACCAATGCACATCACTTCGGCCTCGCGCTCAAGGGCGCAGAAGCCTGCAAGGAAACGCCGCTCTGGAATCCGATGGCGGGCTTTCCGGTGAACAGCAGCGACGGTCCTTCCGAGTGGCTGCCCTGTCTGCCGGTAGGCATGGGCATCGTCAATCACCGTGCCGTCACGCTACTGCACTATCCGCCGATCGTGGCCTACCGGACGGCCGACTACCTCAACAACCAGACCCTGCGCCGCTGGTCGCGCCTGCTCGGTTGCGTCGGTATCCCTGATGCCGATCTCGGTCGCTACAAGACGATCCTCGACGTCAATCCGATCGCGGCACCCGGCTCGGGCGAGAGCGAGTATCCGAACGACTACTTCCCTATCGGCCTCACCTCGCAGTTCTACGACAACGAGAGGCACGGCCTGACCTATGTGCAGTCCATGCTGCGCCTGATGCTCGATCCGCCCACCAACGACGGCAATCCGCTCACGCTTCCGCTACTCGTCGGCGGTTCGCCGCTTTACGATCCGCAGGCGCCGGGCTGGTTCCGGGTCCGCTACAAGGATCATCTGCCCAAGGACCAGAACGGCTCGCCCACGGTCGACGTGCTGCAGACGGGATTCATCGACATCGTCCCGCACAAGCGCACGCCTTACATGATCGTGAACCACATGATCGCAGCGGGCGTCACCGGCAAGTGCACCAACGATCCTTCGCAAATCCCCAACATCCAGAAGTACGAGGCGCAGGACCTGGTGGCCGCGACCTTCCTCAAGCTCTACGAGGAGGCGCGGGAAAGCGGCAAACCCTTCGACCCCGCCGAAGCCAAGCGCCAGGCCTGCCTGCGCTGGTTCGGGGCGGACAACGGAGATGGCGCGCCCAACCCGCCGGACCAGGACGACAAGCTGACGATCTGTGCGCTGGCTCAGGTGGATCTGTGCTTCGACGACGTGAAGATCCAGCCGATGTATACCCTGGCGCAGGCTCGCGAGCGTTGCCGCGAAAAGGGAGGCGCAAGCTTCTCGCCCTGCTTCGGCTGCAAGCCGCTCAGCGTGGCCTGACTACTTGTGCTCCAGCGCCTCGAAGCCCGCCCACTCCGGTGGCGGCGGGCTTCGCAGATAGCGCTCGCAACGCTCCAGGAAGATCCGCGACACCTGGTCTTCCGGGGCCGCGCGGGAGAGTTCCTCGAAGCGGGACCGCGCACCGGAAAAGTCGCGAGCGAAGTAGGCGTCCTGCGCGGCATGGAGCGCGTCGCGGCTGGCCAGTCGCGTCTGCCGACGTTCGCTCGTTTCCGCCGCGAGCACTTCGTAAAGATCGACTGCGCGCGTCTTGCCCTTGACCGCCACCCGGTCCACCCGGCGTAGTTGTAGCGGCTCTGGCGCAGTGAGCGCGCGCAGCGTTTCGCCGCTGAGCAGGCAACGCGCCTGGTAGTGCTTGGTGAGCTGCTCAATCCGCGACGCAAGATTGACCGTATCGCCGATCACCGAACACTGGATGCGCGCGGTGCCGCCCACCGTGCCCAGCACCACCGGGCCCGTGTTGATACCGATGCCCATGTTGAGCTGCGGCTGGCCAAGCGCCCGCGACTCCGTGTTGAAGGCATCCAGCGCCTGCCACATCGCGATGGCGCCGTGCACCGCGCCATCGGCCGAGGCATCGAAGAGCGCCTTGATCTCGTCCCCGGCGAAGGAGTCGATGAAGCCACCCGCGCCGGTGATCGCAGGCTCCATCGCGACGAAGTAGCGGTTCAGCAATGCGATCACGGCACGCGGATCGAGCTGTTCGGCCAGGGGCGTGAAGCCGCGCAGGTCCGCGAACATCACGCTCATGAAGGGCTTGGCGACATGCTCGCCCAGCTCGACGCGCGCGATGTCACGATGGGCGAGGCTGTCTAGGAACTGGCTGGGCACGAAACGCTGCTGGGCATCGATCAGACGTTGCTGCGCCTTGACCAGTTGCGCGTTCTCGATCGAGATCGAGACCTGCGCTGCGAGCAGGCGGATCACCTCGATGCGCTCATCGGTGAACGCGCCCGCGGCCAGCCGGTTCTCCATGAACAGCACGCCCTCGAACTTGCCCTGGCGTTGCAGCGGAATACATAGCAGCGACTGCGGGCGGTTGGACAGCAGATAAGCGTCGCGCGCAAAGGCGCCGCCGCGCGGAAACTCGTTGAGGACGATCGCCTCGTTGGACTGCAGTACCTGATAGACGAGGGAGATCGGCAACTGCGCTGCCATGCCGGCTTCGTCCAGGCGCTGGCCCGGCTGCACGGCTGCTCCATCCGCTGCGCCGATCTCGCACAGACCTTCGATCGCCAGCCGGTCGCCGTCACGGATAACGAAGCAGCCGCGTTGGCCACCGGCGTTCTCCAGCATGATCCGCATGGTGGTGGTCCACAACTGCTCCAGCACCAGTTCGCCAGAGATCGCGCGCGAGGCCTTCATCACCGAGGCCATGTCCAGCGAGTCGGCGTCGACCGGCGTTGCCGCGCTGGCCCGCAGGTCGGTGCGCACCGCGCGCTTCCCGGGTGTTCGCAGCAACTGCGGGAACTCGTCTTCCAGGAGTTCGAGCTTGCGCCGCGCGCCCCAACGCTCGTAGAGATGTCGGGCCGCGCGCAGGTAGCCGATGCCTGCTTTGCGGCGCCCGGCGGCAAAGAGATGGCGCGCTGCGAGCTCGTTGGCGAGCGCCTCGTCACGCAGGAATTCGTTGGTGCGGGCAGTTTCCATCGAGGCTTCGTAGCGATGCAAGGCAGCGTCGATGCGGCCGTCCAGGCGTGCGAGCTCAGCCTCCATCAGGAGCTGCAGATGCGCGAAATTCTCCGGGCAGTGGCGGGCCCAGCGACGCATCCTGCGCAAGTCGGCAAGCAGGCGTTCGCGGGTGACGACTTGCTCCGTGGCGTCCAGATGCGGCAGGCAAGCCGTGAGCGTCAGGAACGCGGCGATGTAGTAACGGACGAGCTGCGGCAGGGACATCGAGGAGGCCAGCAGGCCGTCCTGTATCCGTACATGCTCGAGCGCGAGCAGTGGGTCGCCGTGGAAGTAGCAGAGCTCGGTCTTGTAGATGTGGTAGTTGGCGACGCCGGTCATGAATCGGCGTTCGTGCATGCCGGCGACGCAGGCTTCTTCGTCGAAGCTCTCGTCGTCGAGCGAGAAGGGGTCGGTGGTACGACCGAGCAGGCAGCGCTGCATCTGGAGGAAGAGCGTCCCGGAATCCAGCGAGTCGCGGTACGCGCAGTCGCGCACGATCGCCAGATGCGCGGCGTGCTCCTGCTCGGCGGTTTCCAGGTCCAGGCTGGGATCCCAGATCACGCAATCCTGCGCGCTGTAGGCGAGGTAGAGCAGATCGCCGGACTGGTAGCCGGACTCGATGCCGCGCCGGAACCAGGGGGTCATGCTGCTCCAGTGCCGGGTCCAGTGATGCACGAACATCGTGTAGACGTAGATCACCCGCGACTTGAGCGTGATGTCGTCGAGACGATCGTTCATCGCTACCGCAAGCTGCCCGAAGGCGAAGCCGGTCGCGGGGTCTTCCAGCACCCCGCACAGCAGCATGCCGTAGGCTGCGTAGGTGAAAGCGGTCTCCGGGCTCTTGCCATAGCGGAGCGAGATGTTCACCGCCTTGAGCACCAGGAAAGGAAAGAGCTGGCCACTGCCGGACAGGAAGGCAGCAGGGAAGATCTCCATCAGCAGGCGGATCGCGATCTTCTGGCGCGCATCGCTGATGTCTGGCGCGTCAATCAGCTCCGCGATCCGGCGCCCGGCCAGATTGCGACGCACCGCCGCGCGCTCGCGGCGGATGGCCTCGGCATCGGGCTGTTCGCTGATCCGGATGCCAAGCAGACCGAGCCCCATGATTGCGGCACGGATGGAGGCTTCCATCTTCCCGGTGGTCGAGTACTGCCGGGTGCGCATCGAGAGGATTTCCGCCCGCTCGATATCACTGCGCGCATGCACGAGCAGGTTCTCGATGCCGGTCTCGGCCTCCTCGTAGCGTGCGGTGAGGTAGGCGCATTGCTGGCGTTCAGTCGCCAGCGCCATCGCGAGTTCGTATTCGCGCTCCCAGGCATCGTCGGGCAGCAAGGTCTCGCCGATGCAGAGGTAGTTGAGCGCGGATTCGTAGGCCGAGGCGCGTTGGGCGCGCTGGCCGGCGGCGAGATTGAGGCGCGCAAGTTCGAGCCGCTCCGCGGCGTCGGTGATCAGGCGACGCCCCTGGTTGAGGTGGCCGACGATGTCGATCAGCCGCGCTTCGCGAACCGCCTGATCCGCATGCCTTTGCATCAGGCGGCCGACGGAGAGGTGCACCGCCTGGCGACGTTCCTCGTCGATCAACTCGTAGGCGGCTTGCTGCACCCGGTCGTGCTGGAAGCGATACGCCGGATTCACATGTTCGCCCGCGCCGGCCGCGCCCGCGAGGGTGTAGTCCTCGTGCAGCGGGACGACCATCTGCTGGCGCAGTGCGGGCAGCAGCGCTTCGGCCGTCGCATCCATCGTCGATTCGCGGATCAGCGCGAGCGTGCGCAGGTCGAAGCTCGCGCCGATACAGGCGGCCAGGCGCAGTGCGTGTTGCGTGTCCGACGGCAGTCGCCGCAGGTTCGCGACGACGAACTCGACCACGTTGTCGGTAAGACCGCTGCGCCGAACGGCCTCCATGTCCCAGCGCCAACGCCCGAGCTCCGGCGCAAAGCTGATTGCCTTGTTGGCGGAGAGGGTGCGCAACATCTCCGTCAGGAAGAAGGGGTTGCCCTGCGCCTTCGCATGGAGCAGGGCCGAGAGTTCCGCGCTATCGCCGGGCGACACATGCAGCGTATCGGCCACCAGCTGCGTCACCGCACCTTCGTCCAGCGGGCGCAGGGTGAGCTCCTGCACCGGCCGCGCCTGCGCGATTTCGTTGAGTGCGAGCCGCAGTGCGTGGCCCGCTTCAACCTCGTTGCTGCGATACGCACCGATCAGAAGGAAGTGCTTGAGGTCGCGCGCGCTGGCGAGCCGGCGGATCAGATTCAGCGTGGCGGCGTCGCTGAACTGCAGGTCGTCGAGGAAGATCGCCAGCGGCCCTTCGCTCGTTACCGTGCGCAGGAAGTTGAGAAACGCGAGCTGGAAGCGGTTCTGGGCTTCGGTGCGCGGCAGTTCCGGAACGCGTGCCTGCGGTCCGGTGAGCTGTTCCAGTTCCGGTACGAACTCGATCAGCACCTGCATGTTGGGGGCGACCGCGGCAAGAAGCCGGTCGCGCCAACAGCCCGGGCGCTCCGCCTCGTCCGCGCGCAGTTGCTGCACCAGTCCACGGAAGGCGCTGGCAAGCGCCGAGTAGGGCGTGCTGCGCTGGAACTGGTCGAACTTGCCCTGGACCAGATAGCCGTGCCGGCCTACCAGCGGCTTGGCGAGTTCGTTGACCAGGGCCGACTTGCCGACGCCGGAGTAGCCCGAAACCATGCACAGCTCGTTGCCGCCGGTTGCGACACGCTCGAACAGCGAGAGCAGGGCGGCGAGCTCCGGCTCGCGGCCGTACAGCTGTTGCGGTGTCTGGAAGCGGCGCGAGACATCCTGGGCGCCCAGCTCGAAGGGTGCAATCGCGCCGCGATCCAGCAGGTCGCGCTCACAACGACGCAAATCTGCGACGAGGCCGAAGCTGCTTTGGTAGCGCTCGTCAGCGTTCTTCGCCATGAGCTTGGCGACGATTGCGGCAAGCGCCTCGGGCAGATCGCGGGCGACCTCGTTTGCAAGCGGAGGACGACGTCCGATGTGGCAGTGCACCCATTCGAGGATCGAGTCCGCCTGGAAGGGCAGGCTGCCGGTGAGCAATTCGAAGAAGGTGACACCGAGCGAATAGAAGTCCGAGCGGTAGTCCACATCCCGGTTCATGCGCCCGGTCTGCTCGGGCGAAAGATAGGGCAGGGCGCCCGCGAGGCGGCGGCCGCTGGCGAAGTCGGCGCGTTCGCGGCTCAGTTCCGAAGCGATCTGGAAGTCGGTGAGCCGGATCGCGTCGCCAGCATCGATCAGGATGCTGTGCGGCTCGATGTTCTTGTGCACCACATCCAGCTCGTGCACCCGGCCCAGCGTTTCCGCAAGCGCGATTGCGATGCGGAAGAAACGCACGAGCGGCAGGCGTCGCCCTGGCTGCGCCGCCAGCTCATCGGCAAGCGAACGCCCGAAAGGCTCCAGCGCGAGCGCAAGATTGCCGTTGCCCCAACTCTCCAGGCCCAACACGCGGATGACCTGGGCCACCGGCTGCAGGCGATGCGCGATCTGGTGCTCGCGCCGCAAGGCAGCGGCGGCTTCGCGGGGCGGAAACTCCGCATCCAGTGTCTTGAGGACGACAGGCAGGCCGTCGGAAAGACGCACGGCTCGCCAGATGGAGCGCAGGCGCGACTGATGGATACGCGCTTCCAGCGCGTATCCGGGAATCGAAAGGGCGGCAAGTGCCACGGGCGGCCCCGGATCGTGCGCTGGGTTCAGGCCTGGAATACCTGCCGGTAGCGGTCCGAATAGGCCACGTGTGCGGTGTCGCGCAGGGGGCTGCCATGGCCACACAGGGCGTGGCGGAAGGGCAGTTCAAGCAGGCGGGCGAAGTCGTGCCCCTGAGGTTCGTTCGCCATCATCCAGACCGGGCCGAAATTGCCGCCCTGGAAGAAGCCCATACCCTGCATGGTCTCGCGCGACTGGTCGGAGAAGAAGGCGTCGGGCTCGACCCAGTTCTGCAGTGCATCGCAGGCGACCAGGATGCCGCCATCGCGATCGAGATGGAGAATGCACTCAGGCAGTTTGCTGCTCGCGAAACCGAAGACGCTGCTGCCGGGGATCGGGCTTTCGCCACCGGGGGTGAGCGCTTTGTCGGCCACCGCGCCATGCTTCTCCGGTGCGCCGGGAGGTGCCCAATAGGTGGCGCCGTAACGGCTCTGGTAGAAGCCGTCGTCGTGGCCGTGGAGCGCGCCCAGGCGCACCACATGGCGCACTTTGCCCAACGCCTCCAGCTGTGCCAGACCAGCGTCGTCCAGGCGCACCGAATTGATGAGCGTGAGGGCATCGCCGTCACGCACCACGGTCATGTTGCGCGAGAAGTGCCAGTGCGCATTCAGCAGTTCGGTCTGCATCGTGCCGGTGACGAAGAAGACGTCCGGAAAGATCTCTTCGATCGCGCCATGTGGCTGCGCAGGGGGAAACTGGTCCATCGTATTACCTCGGTTCTGTCGGGGGCAGGAGACCTGATGCGTTGGGAGAGCCGCCGCCGGTGGGCCTTGCGTACGTTGCGCGGGGCTTCAAGGCGGGGTTCGGGCGCAAAGGATGCGTGCGGGCGCGGGCGCGCGCAAGCCTTATCGTCTCCGCGACCACACTGCTTGTAGATCTGTTGCAGCTTCGATCCTGGCCCGCTCTCACGTTCAATCGTACGAATAGCGGCCGACGTGGCGGTACTCGTGGGTGTACTCGTGCAGGTATTCGTCGAGGTACTGGCGTTGTGCCGCCGAGTAGCGGCGCAGGCGAACGTCGTCCTGCGTCTCGCTCCCGTCCGAGCCATCCATGCGCTTGAGGTGGAAGAGCGTCATGTCGCGTCCACCGAAAAAACCCTTGAGGAACTCGTGTTGGGCACGCGCGGCGCTCATGTCGAATACCTGGCCGTCGAGCGCGGTGTAGAGCGGTTGCAAGGCAAGCGCGGCAGCGTCGAAGTGAGGCTGCTCTCCGTCGGGCGCAAGGAATGCCGGGACGGCCTGGCGCACATGCAAGGCTTGCTGCCGCAGCGCCCCCACATAGTCGCTGTCGAGTCCGGCACGGCTCGCGCCCTGGAGCAGGATGTTCATGTAGCGCCGCGTTGGAAGGCAGCGGTCGTCGATGAAGGAGGGCATGCCCACATAAGTGAGCGCCCGCAATTCGCCCTCATCGGTCTGCACGGCGATCTCGATCCGGTCGTAGCCGTGCCCGTACGCCTCGGTGTCGTCCAGCGGCGCGAGCGCAGTGTCTTCGCACAGATGCAGGACCCCGAGCACCCGATCGCCCGCGACGCCCGGTTCGATGTTGCCCACACCGCCTTCGTGCCGGAAGAAGTGGCGCACATTGAAACGCAGACGCCAGCCCGGCAGGCAGGCGCGGATCGAACGCTGCGGCGAGACGCCTTTGGCCCGCAGGGAGACGAGATCCATGTTGGAGCCATAGCCGAAATACCAGAACACGCCCGCAGTCCTTCTTCCCAGTTTGGTGCGGCACCGGATGTGCCGAGCGGCGCCGAGGTTAGCACGTGCACTATTGCGCGTCGGCAAGTGGAAATGCTGCGCTGGACGCATCGCGCTGGTCGACTGCCTGTGGCGATGCGGCGCGATTGGTCATAGTCTGCGCGACTGTCGATGCGGCCCCCGTCGCATCCGGGCGAGAGGAGGACAGCGATGCAGACGAACAGCCACGACTATGTGCTTTCCAGGAAAGACAATGCCCCCCAGTACACGCTGTGGCGCTTCGATCCTCACGGAAGCCAGCTATTCGTGCCCGTGCCCCTGTCGCCCGACGCGAAGTTCGACCCGCGACACCAGGTCGTTCCGGTCGGCGGTCGCTATCTCCTCGAGTGGGGGCCGGTAGGCTTCGAGGCCTACCAGGCGAGCTTTCCTTACCGCCTCTTCGAGTTCGATCCCGAGAGTCCCGATCCGCTGGCTGGTGCCGCCGTGCAAAAGGGGCTCTGGCCCAAGTCGAAGTTCTGGTACTCGCGGCCGGACTTCGGCAATCCGGACGGCGCCTCCAAGAGCTTCGAATCCGGCAAGGTGCTGATGCTGATCCCGATGGGTAGCTTCGTCCTGAACCTGATCCCGATGGAAGGGCGGGGCACCTTCCAGCTATGGAATTTCGATCCGAACCCGGGTGCGGTCTGCCAGAGCGATCCGCTGCCGGTGCCCTACACCCCGCAGGGCGCGTTCGACAGCATCGCCAGCGGGCATGAACTCATTCCCTTCGACAACTATGTCCTAGATCGCGTCCCGGAGACCGGCGAGTACCACGTCTGGAGCTTCGATCCGCAGAACGAATTCCCGCTTGCCCGGCCGGCGATCCAGCGTGGTCGCTGGGCCGACATCGACCAGAACCATCGCTTCACCGCGGTCGGCGAGTTCCTGCTCGACTGGGTGCCGGCAGATCGAAGCTACCGGCTCTGGCGTTTCGATCCCGCCCACAACAACCCTCTGCTCGGCCCGCTGCGCCAGGGCACGCTGCCCGAAGGCTTCGACGCGCATACCACGCTCACCGGCATCCAGTCGCTGCGCAAGTTGCCCAAGGACCAGGCCCCGACGCCGGGCACCATCGATTTCATGCGCGACAAGATCAAGCATGTGGTCTATCTCATGCTCGAGAACCGCTCCTTCGACCACGTCTGCGGCTGGCTCTACGAGAACGGGCAGGACGGCGTGCATTTCGTCGGGCGCGAAGGTCCCTTCGATGGCGCCAGCACGAGCATGTACAACATCGCGCCCGACAAGGAGAAAGGTGACCGCAAGGTCTATCTGCAGAAGTACAAGGACGGGAAGCTGAGCGACGACTGGTCGCTCGATTTCCTCACCGTGGATCCGTATCACGACCACTCTGACGTGATGCGCCAGTACTACTTCCGCCAGCCTGACGGCTACGCGGAACACGCCAAGCCCGAGATGGGCGGCTTCGTGTGGAACAACGCCTCCGACGACGTGATGTGGACCTACGGCCCGGAACAGCTCCCGGTGCTCAATGGGCTTGCGAAGCACTACGCGGTCTCGGATGCCTGGTTCTGCTCCATGCCCGGCGCCACGGATTCGAACCGCGCCTTCGCTTTCTCCGGTTCGGCCCTTGGGCAGCTCAACAACTTCCAGAATGGCACCCAGTACATCGACTGGCCGGATGCCTGGCACAGGCAGTCCGTTTGGAAGGTCCTGTGGGCCAACGGTTTCACCGACTGGAAGATCTACAACTCGATCGAGTGGATGGGTTTCGTCCACACCTACCACCTCTACCTGCAGGGGCAGATCCCCTCGGTCGATGCAGATCCCTCGGCCTATATCGCCAACATCGAACAGTTCAAGAAGGACGCGCGCGCGGGCCAGCTGCCCAGCTTCAGCTTCCTGGAGCCGGTATGGATCGGTTCCGCCGGTACCACCTCCTACCATCCCGGGCCCGATGTGATTCCCGGCGAGGTGGCGCTCAACGAGCTCTTCAACGCGATGAAGGCCGGTCCCGCCTGGAACGAGACGCTCTTCGTCATCACCTTCGACGAGCACGGCGGGATCTTCGATCACGTCCCCCCGCCGCGCGCGGCCAATCCCTGGCCCAACGACGTGGTGGACGGCTACCGCTTCGACATGATGGGCGTGCGGGTGCCGACCATCCTCGTTTCGCCCTGGATCAAGGAGCAGACCGTGTTTCGCGCTGGCGGCGACACGCCCTACGACTCGACCTCCATCCTCGCCACCCTGCTGCGCTGGTACGGCATCCCGAAAGAGGGCTGGGCCATGGGCGACCGCGTCAATCGCGCGCCGACCTTCGAGGGCGTGTTCCTGCGCGATACGCCACGGGAGGACATGCCCGAGTTCACGCCGCCCTACGACAGCGACTTCCCGCGCAAGGGGCCGCCGCGCGAAGACATCCCGCTCAACGACCTGCACCGCCTGATGGCGCCGCGAGTGGTCTGGTCCCTGGTGCGCGGCAAGCTCTCCCGCACCGAGGCCGAGAAGCTCTCCGCCGACATCCTCGGCCGCGCCTCGACGCTCAAATCGCTGCACGCGATGCTGGACGACCTGGCTCGCAGGTACTCGTAATTCGGCGACAGGGGGTGTCGGGAGCCGACATCCCCCGTGCGAAACAAAGATATCTGCGAGGCCGAAATGGATGAAGTCGCGGCGCGAATCAGTTCTCTAATGCTCGAGGTTGGGCAGGGTTCGATGCGCCTATGGGGGGCGGTTCCCCAAGGTGGAATTAGCGGCTATAACGGCGCCGTTGCCTGAATCATGGGGGCCGAGCTCCTAGAGGGCGCGAACCCGTATGCTGCGAAAGTACATTGGGATACGCTTCATTCTTCAACTTGTCGGCGCGTGAGCGCCTGCGCGCCATATTGGAGCGCCAATCGGAAAGCAGGGGGCGACGTGAAATACGATTACAGCACGTACGGAGCGTTTAAATCAGCCACATCCCTTCGTCCTGGAGCGAATATCATCCGAGCGGCAAGAAGACTAGGACTAAGGAACCGGTACCTGCGTTTCTTGTCGCACGTTCGGCGCGACAAGAAGGTCGTCGAAGTTGGGTGCGGCGACGGGAGTTTTCTGCGAACGATGATGGAGGCCGGGTTCAGCGACGTCATAGGCGTTGAACCGTCGGAGTCATACTCTGCTGTCGTCGATAGAGCGTTGATCGTTACCGGGTTCGCAGAAGAGTACTTGACGCGATGCCAGAGTGATTCGCTGGCGGCGATCGTCGCGCTTGATGTGTTCGAACATGTCGAACGGACGAAATTGAGGGAGCTGATCATCCTCTGCCACTCTCGGCTCATCAGCGGTGGATCCATTGTTTTCAGAATACCGAACATGGCCTCCCCGCTAGCGCTCCTGAATTTCTACGGTGACCTCTCGCATGTGTGTCCCATGAACCAGAATTCCGTTTCCCAGATTCTGTTCGGAACGGGCTTCAAGAACGTCTCTTTTCATCCCGAACCGTTCTGTTATCCGCGCTCCATCGCCAGCGCTGTCGGCATATTGCTTTGGCCGTTTACCAAGGCTGTGATGGCTTCTGCGCTGGCTGCGTTTGGTGTGCGAAAGACGATCCTTACTCCGAATCTCGTTTGCGTCGTTGTGAAAGACTGATCGTGCATTGGCAGTTGCCCGGATGCTTGCGAGTGGGAGACGTGATCTAGTTCTGCGGACTCCTAGTAGCGTCCTCGTTCCAAATGTTCAGCGAGGCGCCTTGCATCTAGCTTGAGTGCGTCCGAGGCGGTAGGCGGAGTTGGCATCCCGCTTGCGTGGCGGCGGTACCGAAACGGGGAGACGCCATGAGATCGCCGATACAGTCGTATCTGGAAGCGCTGCATGCCGAACTGAAAACGCTGTCGGCGGGCAAGGCGGCCGACTACATCCCCGAGCTTGGCAAGGCAGACCCCGAACGCTTCGGCATCGCGCTCGTCACCGTGGATGGCGTGGCCTACACCGCGGGGGACGCGGACTGCCGCTTCACCATCCAGTCGATCTCCAAGGCTTTCGTTTATGCGGCCGCGCTCGCGGACCGGGGGAGGGCGCATGTGGCGCGCCGGATCGGCGTCGAGCCCAGCGGCGATGCCTTCAACTCGATCAGCCTGCACCCGAAAACGGGCGCGCCGCTCAATCCGATGATCAATGCTGGTGCAATCGCTGCGACCAGCCTGGTCGCAGGGCGCGACGCCGATGAGCAATGGCAGCGAATCATCGATGCGCTGGGCAGTTTCGCGGGGCGTCCGCTCGACGTCGACGAATCGGTGTATCGCTCGGAGAGCGAGACCGGTTTCCGCAACCGCGCGATCGCGTGGATGCTGCGCAACTTCGACATCACCGAAGGCGAGCCAATGGCCTCGCTGGAGAACTACTTCCGCCAGTGTTCGGTACTGGTCGATTGCCGCGATCTCGCCTACATGGCGGCGACGCTCGCCAACGGTGGTGTTCATCCGCTTACGCGGCGTCGTGCCTTGCCGGCCGAGGACGTGGAGCGGGTGCTCAGCGTGATGGCCACCTGCGGCATGTATGACTACGCCGGGAGCTGGCTCTACGAGGTGGGCATGCCCGCCAAGAGTGGCGTGGGCGGCGGCATCATTGCCGTGTTGCCCGGGCGCTTTGGTATCGGCGTGTTCTCTCCGCCGCTCGACGAGAAAGGCAACAGCGTGCGCGGCATCGAAGTCTGCAAGCGGCTTTCGCGCGACTTCGAACTCCATGTGTTCGGCAAGACACGCAATCCCGCGCTGGCGGTGGGCCGTAGCTACACGGGGGCGGACGCGCCTTCGCGGCGGATTCTGTCGGCGCGATTGCGCGAATGCCTCGCCCGCAATGCGGCGCGTATCAAGTACCTCAGCCTGCAGGGCTTCCTGGAGGTGGACGGCGTCGAGTACGCGATAAGGCGCATGGCGGAGCTGGCCAGGGATGCCGACAGTTTCGTGCTCGACATGCATCAGGTCGAAGGGCTTTCGGAGAGCGCGGCACGCCTGCTCGACCAGGCGCGGCTGAACCTGCACGGCGAGGGCATCGCCGTCGTCCTCACCCGTGTGCACAAGCGCCGCGCCATCGTCGAACCGATGAGTCGCGTACTCGCGCAAGGCGACCACGGCTTCCTGAGCTTCGAGGACAACGACCTCGCCGCCGAGTGGTGCGAGAACCGGCTGTGCCAGCAGGCCGATGACGCCCAGGAAGGCGTCGCGAGGCTTGAGGACTGCCCGCTGCTCGCAGGCTTGCCGCCCGCGCTGGGGGAACGACTGAGCCTTGTCGCACGGCGCGAGCGCTTCGCGTCGGGCAGCCGCATTTTCGGCTCGGGCGATGAGAGCGACGGTCGTATCTTCGTCGTCGCATCCGGACACGCGAGCATTCTCGTGCCGCGTGAAGGCGGCGGTCACCAGCGTATCGGTTCGCTCGGGCCGGGCATGAACTTCGGCGAACTTACGCTGCTGGGGCAAGGCACCCGCAGTGCCTCGGTCTATGCGGACACCGAGTTGCTCTGCGACGTCCTGGATACCGAGCGCATCAACGCGCTCGCGGCCGAGTTCCCGCAGCTGAAGGTCACCTTGCTGGAGAACATCTCGGCCGACCTCGCCGACAAGCTGCGACGTGCGACGGGCTGGATTGCAGCATTGGCCTGACTCGCGGGCCAAGCTCGGGAGCACCGGTCGACACTCCGCAAGCACTGCCTGCGGAGCTGGGCGCGGCACAGCCTGCCGGGATGTCCCACGCCCGCAGGCTTGGCGGCGAACGGATGCCGGAGTCTCCCGCCACAAAGAAAGCTGCCCATGCCGGCGAGCGCCTATCGGCGCGCCTGTGCGCGCCGGGGTCATGGTGGCGTCATGCGATCGGGACGGATCGCACACACCTCCGCTGATTCCTCAACGTGCGCGTTGAATCCTCGCCGGCGTCTACCAGAATGACTAGGCGGAGCTGGGCGCCATTGCGATGGCCGACTACTTGTCAGGCATATCCCGGAGGATGAGATGGAGCGCGTTTCCTTTGCAGGAAGTTCTCCCGCCTTCCAGAGAACCTTGAGCCTCATCACGAAGCTCGCGCGGGTCAACGTGCCGCTCCTGATCGAGGGCGAGACCGGCACCGGCAAGGAGCTCGCGGCGCGGGCGATCCACTACCAGGGCGACCGCCGCGACGGGCCGTTCGTGCCGATCAACTGCGGCGCTTTTCCGGACACCCTGGTCGAGAGCGAGTTGTTCGGCCATGTGCGCGGCAGCTTCACCGATGCGCGCAATGATCGCGTAGGGCTGGTCGAGACCGCACGCGGCGGCACGCTCTTCCTGGACGAAGTCGATGCGCTGAGCCCCAAGGCGCAGGTCACCTTGCTGCGTTTCCTGCAGGATGCCCACTACCGGCCTGTCGGCGGGCGGGTGGAGCACAAGGCGGATGTGCGCGTGATCGCCGCCAGCAACGCGGCGCTCGACACGCTGGCCGAGTCGGGGCAGTTCCGCATCGATCTGCTGTTCCGCCTGCGTGTGATGAGCCTGCGGCTGCCGCCCCTGCGGGAACGCGAAGGCGATGCACTGCTGCTGGCGCGCCTGTTCTTCACCCGCTGTCGCGACGACCATCCCTGCGCTGCGCGCGAGCTCGACGCGGACAGTTGCGACTGGTTCGGCCGCTATCACTGGCCGGGCAATGTGCGGGAACTGGAAACGCTGATCTATCGCGAGGCGCTGATTACAGACCAGGCCGTATTGCGACTCGCCGAGCCCGCGGTGCTCGCCCGCGAACGGCGCCACCGGCCGGATCGACGCATGCCGGACTTCGATGGCGTGGAGCTGGCGAAAGCCAAGGCGCGGATGGTGCAGGAGTTCGAGCGCAGCTACCTGCATCGGCTCATGAGCAAGGCGGAGGGCAACGTGACTCGCGCGGCGCTGCTGGCGGGCAAGGAGCGCCGGGCCTTGGGCAAGTTGCTCAAGAAATACGGGATGAGTGCTGGCGATCTGGGCGATTCCGCCTGAACGAGACCGATGGCAATGACTCAGGCTGACGCAGGCAAGGCCGCGCTCGCCTGCCTCGCACGATCGCGCGCGGCATTCCGCTCGGCGGGGGGCGCATCATGCCGGTAGCCGATGGCTTGCCACCAACGCGCCCACGCCTCGTAGCCCGGCGGCTCCCATTCGTGGCCATCGAAGCCGAACTGGCGTTTGGTGATCTGCATGAGGACGAACTCCGCACTCAACCTGCGGCGTGGGTTCTCCGAGACCAGACAGTCGATTACGCCCGGCAGGGCGCTGCGCCCCATCGAGACGAGCGCCCATCCGGCCGGGGTGGAGTAAGCGTGCGTGGGTTCGGGCGCGTCGGAAATCGTGCGCAGGCAGGCTTCCAGCGCATGAGCGCTGCCGCCTTGCGCGAGCGCGACGGCCGCCTGGGCGCGGAGGGTCTCGTCCGGGGCATCGACCTCGGCGAGCAGTTGGGTCTCGCGCGCTGCGCCCAAGGTCTCTTGCGTTCCGCTTTCCTGCGTCACCCTGCCTCTCCCATCTGCCGCCTCGTCTTGAATGCCTGCTCGGGACTACCTAGATTGAGCCTATGACACGCTCCGCCCTTCAACATAGCTCATCGCGCAGCCGCCCAAGATCGGCCCCGCGCGCACGTGCGGCGTCCGCCACGCCCGTCGGCATGCCGCGCTTCCTGAACTATCGGGTTCCGCCCAAGGCATTGGCCGGACCCGAGACGCAGGAAGCGGAGCGCGGTGCGCGCAGCTTTGCCGGCGGCGGTCCTGTGACGGCGCCGGGCCCGAGCACGCCTTCGACGACGCCCGAGGCGCGTCTTGCACGGGCCAGCGTCACGTCGGCCAGTCGGGCGCTGGATGCCGGTTCAGCGCTCGGCAGCGCGTTGCGGGATCGCTACCGCGGCAGCCTGGGCGACGCGACCGACGCAGTCCGGCTGCACACGGACGGCAAGGCCGCAGCGCTTGCCGACGCTGTGGGTGCAAATGCGTACACGCTCGGCCACGACATCTACTTCGGGCGCGGCAAATACCAGCCCGGAACGGACACCGGCGATGCACTGATTGCGCACGAGATAGCCCACGTCGTGCAGCACGGCAGCAATGCCGACGAGCTGCATACCGATCTCGCGATGAGCCTGCCCGTCACGCAGGGCGTGTTCGGTATCGACATGGCCGATCGGGTGGCCCCAGCGGCGCCGGGCATGGAAGGCCACATCAATTTCGACCCGGATCCTTCCGGGCAGTACTCCGCCGAAATCGGCCTGATCCAGGCCGTGCGCATCGAGGCGGCGGGCAACACCAGTGGCGTGGGTTCGCCGCTGAAGTTCGGCGGCCCGGGCGAGGCCAATCGCGACATCCTGGCGACCACCGGCAGCCAGGGCGAAGAGGCCGGCTGGCATGTGGACACGACCTATTCGGACCCCGCCAAGACCGAAGGCTCGCAGACCTCGCCGAGCTACCCGCAGAGCGTGGGGTTTTCTCCCGGCAACAACGAGCACGGCTTCTTGCGTTCTCCCACCGATCTCAAGCAGGCGATGCTCTACGACTATCCGAACTCGCCACGCCCGCAGATCAAATACGACTTCGAGACTGTCGCGAAGGGCATGGATAACCAGAACGTCTATGGCGGTCTGCACTGGGGCTTCGAGCTCAAGGCTGGCGTGCCGGGCAGCGAGTACGCCTATGCCGTCGATGCCACCTCCAGCGAGTTCGACATCTCGCTCGACCGCTTCCGCGCCTTCTTTACCCATGAACCCGTGGTGGTCTACTTCGACACCGACATCGATGTGCCTGCCGCGGGTGAGGACGCAAAGCTCGACGAGGCCATGAGCTGGCTCAGCGCTTTCGGCGACGCTCATGTCGAGATCGAAGGCTTCGCCGATGAACGCGGCCCGACAGCGCTCAATGCCGGTCTTTCCCAGCGACGCGCCGATTCCGTGGCGGCGGGCCTGATGAGCCGGGGACTCGATCCATCGCGTATCGATCGCAGCCGGGGCAGCGGGGAGACGACGGGCTTTGCGGCGGGCAAGGAGGCTGGGCAGCTCAAAGCCAACCGACGCGCCCAGATCCGCTTCATCCGCAACGCCAGCACGCCGCCAGGGCCGTAGGCGTGGTCTCACTTCAATGCCGCCATGCGGCCCTGCACCCCAGGCCAGAGGCTAAGGATCCGCCTTCGCCGCGGGCAGTTTGACGCCCATCACTCCCGCGAACCGCTCCAGCCGTGCCAGCCGCGCCTGCAGGTCCGCCAGCTCGGCCTCCGTCGCTTTGACCAGCGCCTCCAGTCGATCGTATTCCCGTGCGTTCTCGCCCAGCGGGTCGTTGTCGATTACGCGCTTTGCCCAGCTATCACGGGTGTCGCGCACGAAGGCCAGGTAGCTCTTCATCCGGGGTACGCGAGCGCGCATCTCCGGCGTGCGGTACTTGACCCAGGCGACGACCTGGGCCCGCACCTGGCCCTGGATGTCGATGAGATCCGTGTCATAGGTGTCCGCCTTGGCGTAGCCGGAACGCTTGAGCGCGTGGGCGAATTCGTCGAAGGAGCCTTTCTCCTTCGTGAGCGCACTCCAGGCCGGGGTCCAGCGTTTCTGCATCTGCTCGAGGTGATGCGTCGAAGCGCGCTCCGGTGAGTCGTAACCGAACGTCGGGCTCGTCTTCATCTCGCTCTTGCCCTTCTCGGACGCCTCGTTCTGCGGCAGCTCGTACAGATACACGCCTTCGCTTTCCTGCCCTGGCACGACGCCGGTGATCTTCTGGTTCTGGTCGCGGGTCACCGCACCCTGCTCGTTGAAGAGCCGGTTGCGATGGCCGGAGGGCGGCCCTACCACGCCGGGCGACTGCTCGCCGTAGGCCTGGATGATCAGCCACAAGGCGCGCTGCAGGCCGACCTTGTCATTGCCTTCGGCGGCTTCGAGCACGGCGGGGACAACCTCGTCGAAGTAGTCGGTCCATAAGGGAGGCGCCGCGGCCTTGGCCTGGGCTGCGGTGGGCGGGGCTGCCTGCGCGGGCTGGGCCGCGTCGGGTTGCCGCTGGATGGTCTGGGTGGCGGCGGCGACATTGCGTGGCGGAGTCGGGCGCAGGCTGTGTTCGGCCCGCGCATCAGCCTCGCGCTCATGTGCATCCTGCGGCTCGCTCACTTGCAATCCGGGCGTCAGCGCCCGACCGGCGACGTGGCCACGTGCCTGCTGCTGGGTATGCACCAGCTCATGGGTCAGCAGTCGCCGGCCCGCTTCGCTCTCGGGCGCGTAGCGACCACTGCGGAAGAAGATGTCCGTCCCCACGGTGAAGGCATGCGCGCGCAGCTCGCGCGCGAGCGCATTGGCCGTTGCGCCCACGTGGATGCGCACCGCGCCCAAGTCGGCCCCCAGCCTCTCGCCCAGCTCGGTGCCCAAGGCCGCAGGCAGGGCCGAGCCGCGGCCTTGTTCGGCACGGATGCGGCCCGGGATCCCGGAGGAGGGCGATGCGCACGGCGACAACGTGGAACTCGCTTCCGCCTTGCGGCTGATGGGGGACTCGGCCTTGGGCGGATCACCAATCGCCTTGAACGAGGCAGGACCGAAGCCCCAAGACTTGGGCAACAGGCGGCCGACGTCCAGATGCGCACCCACGGTCACGCTGTTGGCGCCGAAGTTGAATTCCACGCCATAGCCCTCGATCAAGGGAATCGGAATGACCTTGCCGTTGAGGAGCGACAGCGCCTCCTGCCGCGGGCCCGGCAAGGCCAGCACAGGTGCGAGGAAGGAGCCACCTACAACCACCGATGCGCTTACGAGACCCACGCGGTCTCCGGTACCCGCGTTACGCCAGTAGCGGCTCAACTGCCCCAGCGCCTGTTCGCGGGTGTTGTCCAGCAGGCGATGCACCTGGGGCAGGGCAGTCACCGCGCCAAGCAGGTCTCCCGCACCCGCGGGGCGGGTGCTCGCCTGGCCCGGTGCGGTGGCGTTCGAGCCCGGGCCTTGCGCCGCGTCGGCGGTGGGCGTCGTTGCCGTCGTTGAGGCGTTGGGAGTCCCCGTGCCGCCGCCTGCCGGCGCCGCAGGCAGGGCGGTGCCTGTTGGCGCTAGCGGACCTGCGCCGACAGCGCTCGATTGGAGCAAGGGCTGCAGGCGGAGCGGATCGAGCAGCGCGCCGAGCTGCGCCTGCGCCGCGTCGGGTTGGAGGTCGGGATCGAGCTGGTACTTCAAGCCCAGGGTCGGGCGAAAGCGGGCGGTGGGATCGGACGGCTGCAACAGGGAAGGCGGGCTGAGCTGCAGGCTGGATGAACCAGCCTCATCCTCACGCTGGATGCTGAGCGGTGCACTGGGTGACGACAGGCCTTGCAGGTAGCGCGGCGTGCCTTTGGCCGAGTGATCGCGACGGCCGCCAAAGCGCACCTGCTCCGCGTGCGCGGATCGGGAGGCGGCGGTCTTTTTCCTGCTCCAGACGGGCATGCTCGGTTCCCTGGAGGTGGTGAAGCTTGGGGCTCAGGAAGCCCGCTGAGTTGTCGTCGTCGGATCGCTGATGTCGCGGGATCGGCCTCCGACCGGGCGCATTTTCGGGCTGTTCACTCAAGCACGCGGGGATAGATGCGCGCTTCCTGATCGTTGTAGATCGCGGACAGTTCTCCGCCCGAGAACTGCACGAGATAGTTGCGCGGCAGCGCGAGTACGGACAGCCATTCGGGCTTGAGTGTCAGAAGCCTGCCTGCGCGAGTGCGTACCGCTTTGGCCGTTTCGACCGCTTTGTCCGCTTTGTCCGATTGGTCGCGACCGATATACCAACCGCTGTCGGTCGTGGAATCCGGTTCGCTGCGGTGCAGATAGACGCTGTCTGCGTCCAGTGCATCGGGCGCCAGCCAGAGTGTTTGATGTCCGCAAGTCGCTTCAGGCGCAACCCGAAGCGCACGCATCAATAGGGCTTGCGCGTCGAGAACTCCCAGCGTGGCGTCGACCGTTGGTCGCCAGTTCATGGGCTCGCTGTCGAAATCGGGTTCGCACACGAGCCACTGCTCGCCCGCCGCCTCAATTTGCAGGACAGCCCAACCGAAATCGATTCGTGTGCCGGGCGCGAGCGGTGGCCCCTCTTTGTGGCGACTCGCGAGCGTCTCGAGCATGGAGCGCGCGGCAAAATCGTGCGCTTCGGCGCAACGCGCAACCAGCATCTGTGATCCGAGTTGAATGCTCTGGGTCATGGCGCTGCCTTCTTGAGTCTGCGTGCGATTTCGGCCTGCAGGTCCGCGCGCGCTTTGGCTTCGAGTTCGAGCAAGGCTTGCCTTTCTGCCGCGGGCAGTTTGGGTGCCTTCGCGGCACCGCCACCGAACCACTCGGCGAAGCTGCGCGCGCCCTTCGAGGAGTTGCGGCTGGCTTCCAGGAAGCGCAGGTTCTGCGGCATGTCGAGGATAGCCTGCTGGTCAACACGGGAGAGTCGGCCGAAGCCATCCATGCCGAATATCTGGTCGACCGGCACGACGTGATCGACGCGCAGATCGGAGAGCGGAAGGGGTTGCCCCGTGACGTAGTCGACGTAGGTGCCGTTGGGCCCTTTGGCCTCGGGTGGCAAGGCATCCAGGAAGGCGCGCTCGCGCTCCGCACCACCAGGACCGTTGAATGGCGTTCCCTTGCGCAAGGTGTCGCGCGCTTCGGCTGTCAGTCCCTTGGAAGCTTCGATCTGCTCGGCCAGCGCTTTGCGTTGGCGGGCCAGATCCTCCTCCATGCGAAGGGTCTCGGGAGTGTGCACTTGCTTGTTTTTCTTGAGTGCATTGGCGAGATCCGCTTCCGCCGTGGCGATATTCTTTTCCATCGCCTTGAGCTTTTCCGCTGTCTCCGCCGCCGCCTGCGCTTCCTTCTGCGCGGCGAGCTTCGCAGCTTCCATCTCTTCGGCCTTGCGCAAGGCGAGCTGTTGCTCCTCGATCAGATCCTTGGCCGCCTGCGCGTCGTCTCGTGCGCGCTTGGCTTCTGCCTCCAGTTGTTGCGCGCGCTTCTGCGCGGCGAGCGCCTCGTCCGTCTTGCCGGCGTTCGCCGACCTGGTCGCCTTTCCGCGCTCGACCGAGAGACGTTTCTTCGCCGCCTCGGCGCGCTTTTCAGCTTCCGCGAGCTCGTCATCGAGCAGCTTCTTGTCCTCGGGGCCCAAGGGTTGATGGGCCATCGCCTTCTCGCGCGCCTCTGCCGCTGCCTTGGCCTGCGCGTCGGCCTGCTTCTGCAAGGCGAGCGCATGGTCATCCACTTTCTGCAACTCCTTGGCGCGCAACTCAGGCGTATTGACGCAGATCTTCGTCGGCGAATAGCGGCAGAACTGGCATTCCCCGGTGGGTAGCGTTTCCTCCCGCCATTCGTGCTTGCCCGCCTTCGACTTGCGATGCGGCGCGGTGCCTTCCAAGCCTTCCGGGCGCTCGCGGAATCGGTCGGTTTCGTTGCGGGTTTGCTGGGGCGTGAGCTTGTCGTTTTCGAGCTTGCCGCTTTCTGCCGCGCTGGCCTCCCGCTTCGCCGGCGTTTCCTTGCCGACCTGTTCCACATCGCGGGTCTCCGCAGACTTGGGCTGTTCGGCGGAGCCCCCTTCCGTCGGTCTTGCGTCGGCAGAGGGCTCGCTGGGCTTGGCCTCCGCAGTCTTCGGCGCCGGTTCGGCCTGGGCGGGAAGCTCGCTCTTGCCCGCTTGTCCCTCGAGTTTCTGAGCCGTCTTCTGTTCCGCCTCGCCCAGCGCTTCCTTGCCGAGCTTCGACTCCGCCAGCTTCGTCCCTTCCTTGCCCAGCGTGCTCGCGGCCTTGGCCTCGACCTTCGCGGCCTTGCCGCCGAACTTGCCGAGGATCTGTTCGCCGAACGCGAGCAGGCGTGAGCCGATATTGCCCAGGGCTTTGGAGACAGCTTTGAACGCGCCGGCTGCGGCGTCCTTGATCGCGCCGCCGAGTTTCTTGATGCCGTCGAGGAGGTATTTGCCGAGCGTCTTGAGTAGCTTGAAGGCTTCGCCCAGCGCTTCCATCGGCCAGTTGATGAACTTGGCGATGCCTTTGAGCACGGGGCCCGCGCCGGCCCAGGTGCCAGCGGTAATGGCGTCGAGCAGGGCCTGGAAGGCAATCGTCCCCGTGAGCCAGCCGACCTTGTCGCCCAGCTCGCCTTCGGCGCCGCCGCCCTTGAAGAAACCCATCAGGTGGTTGGCGAGCCAGCTCGCGCCCTCGGCGATCTTGGCCTTGCCGGTTTCCCAGGCCTCGGAGAGCTTCACGACAAGGTCGTCAAAGCTCATCTTGCCGGCGCTGAAGTAGTCCTGCACCGCGTCCCAGAAACCGCCCTTGACCACCGCGACATCGGGTGCGAGTTCGGCTCCCACGGCACCGGCCTGCTCCTTGAGCGAGGCGAGATCGGCCTCGGGCAGGTCCACATGCTCGGCAACCGCATCCGCCTCCTGTTCGGCGGGTTCGGCCGCGGCCTTCTCGGCATCCGCCTTGTCGCCCGCGGCCTTTTGCGCGGCGAGCTTTTCCATCAGGCGGCGGGTCGCTTCCGGCATGTTCGCGCCGTGTTGGGCGAGCTCCGCAGCCGGGTCGGCGACGTAGGGCTTCTCTTCTTCCTTTTTGCCTTCCTCCATCTGCGCGGCGGGCGCTGGCTTTGGCGAGGCGGCCTGCATCGACGCGGCACCGGGCGAATAGTCTCCAGGAGCCAGCACGCGCACGGCAGCGGGGGCGAGCGCAGCGCCTGGCGCCGCCTTGGAGATCACTCCGCGCGAGCTTCCGGCGCCGGACCCGGAGGGCGCCGCAGCCGAAGCGGGCGCCTGGCTGATCGCGGAGATGGTGCCGCGCGAGCTGGCTGCAGCGGCGGCGGGCGGTGTTGCCGAGGCGGAGGGGGAGCGCGCCGTGATCGCGGCGCCACCTGCCTTGCGCAGTTCGCCGCTCGAACCCACGCTGCTGATGGCTTGCGAGGGTTTGGCACCTTCGGCCGCGGCCGCGGGCTTGGGCGCATCTACCCGGTGGGCGACGCCTTCCTCCTTGGGCGCTTCCTTCTTCTCGTCACTGAAACCGGCAAGGCTCAGCAGGTATTGCGTGGCGCTGTCCAGGCCTTCGAGCACCGTCCAGATCGCCTTGAAGGGATCGGTGATGCCTTCCCACACCCCGGTGGCGAAGCCTTTGACGAAGCCGATCAGGAAGTCCGGGCTCGCGCCGCTGATGACCTTGGCGATCTTGTCGGAGATGAGTTCCTTGGTCTCGTCGTCGGCCGCGCGCAAGGTGCCCATGAAGGCCATGACGCCGGGCTTGAGAAGCGGCCACAGCACGCCGAAGGTCGGCACCTCGGGGATCGCGTCGAGCGCGGTGATCGCGATGTCGAGGATGAAGTTGATGATCGGCACCTTCACGCAGCTGGGCAGCTTGCGCCAGGCCCAGCCGGCGAAGATCACCGGGATCATCGGCGGAGCCGCGATCGCGAGGATCAGGCTGCCCAGCACCTCCTTGTAGGGTGCGATGAAGTCGCTGATCTTGGTCGCGGCGGCCTCGATGCCGGCGAGCGCGTCCTTGGCGCCTTTCTTGACGTCGGCGACGATGGTCTTGAGGGTTTTCTTCGCATCGTCGAAGAGGCTGTGGGCGAAGCCGATCAGCGGCAAACCGGTGATCGCGGTGACCACGCTGAGGACTGAATCGGCGAACGAGGAGAACTTCTCTTCCAGCCAGTTGAGGCCGCTAGACAGGACACCCTTGAAGCCGTCCGTCCCCTTGGACAGATCGGTGAGCATGCCGCGGATGTCTTCAGGGGCCTCGCGGATCTTTGCGGGGTCCATGCCGTTGGTCCAGACCCATTGCACCACCTTCACCAGCTTGGGCCCGTACTTCACGATGGCGTGCACCTGGCCCATGGGCGTGAGCAGCGCCACCACGCTCGCCACCTTCTTGAGCGGCTCGATTACCGGCGCCATCTTGGCCTTGATGGCCTCCCAGATCTCGCTGCCGACTTTCTTGATGTGGGCCCACACGCCGTCTTCGTCGCTGCCGTCGAACCCCAGGGCGCTGACCAACTGATCCCACAGTTTTCCAACGGCCTTCTTGGCGCTGGATATCCAGCCTGAAACCACGGACGCGATCTTCTTGAGCGCCGACCAGGCGCCGGAGACCTGCTTGGCAATCGCGTCGAAGATCGGCGCGGCGACAAACTTGAGTGCCTTCCCGGCAAAGTCCGTCACGGTCTTGAGCACACCGGTGATGGTCTTGACCACCGGGTTGTCGATCAGCTTGGTGACGAACTGCGTGAGCTTGTCCATCAGCCCGGCGAAGGCGGCACAGGCCTTGGCGTCACCCTTGAGCAGGCTCTTGGCGAAAGTCGCGGCCTCGCCCAGCCAGCCCGACACCGCGTCGATGATGTCGCCCACGCTGAAGCCACCCAGGGCATCGGGCAGGTGTGCGTCCAGCGCCTCGTTGATCTTGCGCTTGGCGAAGTTGATCGGGCCTTCGTCGATGATGTCCGCCACCTGCGGCGCCGCCTTGCGCACAAGCTTCATCAACTGATTGCCGGCGAACTTGCCTGCCTCTTCCACGCCGGTGGAGATCGCGCCGCCTACGTCGCTCGCGACCTTCGTGCCGCCCTCCACCAGGTCGCCCACGAATTCCAGCGCAGCGTTCCCCTTGCGCTGGACGCCGATGCCCGCCCGGCCTTGCACCGCGATGGGGGCGCAGGCTCTGTTGCTCGCGCTGACGGGCGCTGCGGCGGAGGCTGCATTGGCGGCGGCCGGACCTCCCTGCACGGCTTGGCCGAAGCGCTCCGCGATGCCCTTGGCTGCGGTATCTACCACCGCGCCCGCCACAGCACGCGGCGCCTCGGACGGTGCGTCGGAGGGTGTCGGCGGGGCTCCTGCGTCACCCGCGCCTGTGCCGCCAATGCCCGTACCCCCTGCGTCCTCAGCGCCTGCGTCCGACCCATCGCTTGCGTCATCCGCGGCGTCGCTGCCAGAGTCGTCCGAGTCGCCAGTGGCCTGTTCGGATTCCTGGTCGAGGGCTTCGGCGAGCGACTCCTCTGGCGCAAGCGCCTCCGCCTGATTCGCCGCAGCCGGGCTGCCGCCAGTCTGTTGCAATACGTGCGTGACCTCATGCGCCATGAGGCCGAGATCGTCCGGGCGCTCGCCCGCGGCTAGCCAGATGTCCTCGCCCCGCGCAAACGCGCGCGCACCGAGCAATTGCGCCAGGACCTGAGCGCCCGGCCCGGTGTGCACACGAACCGATCCGAGCCGGGTGCCCAGGCTCTGCTCCAGGCGGTCGCGCACTGCGGGGACCAGGCCGGAAACCGCATCCTGGCCTTGCAGGTCCGCGGGCTCCGGTTCCGCGGAAAGGCGCTGGATCGGTCCGCCGGCTTGCGGGGCGTCGGGCAGGCGATCGAGCAGCTTGCCTGCGCATTCGGCGCACAGGCGCTGGAAGCGTGGCGCGCCGGATGCGGCACGTATCGGCTCTACCGTCTCGCGCCGCTGCACCGCCTCGGCGACGGCGTCCGCTTCGCGCTCCAGCGCGTCGCCGGGAGGGCCGACCTCGATCTTGCCCTGGGCGCCGGCGAGGAAGCGCGGCAGGCCCGCCTCGTGAGACGGCTCTTCCGCGCAGCAATCCCCACCCTTGCCGGAGCCGGGCTTGGCCTTCTCTGGCGCCAGGGCGAGGCTTGCGTGCGCGGGCTGGCTCATGGCGACATGGGACCGAGCAGGCCGTGCGGCGTCTGCTTGCCAAGCTTGCGGCACTCGGCCGCAACACCGGCGGCGAGATCCTCGTAGGTGATGGCACGTCCGCCTGCGCGTGCTGCGACAGCGGCGGAGAACACGGCGTTGCGGATATGCCCGCCCGCAAGATCGCAAGCGGCGGCCAGCCGGTTGAGTTCGGCCGCCTGCAGGTTGTGGTGCGGGCCCAGATGGGCTTGCCACAGGGCGCGCCGTTCCTCGGGCGCGGGCAGGGGGAATTCGATGATGGCGTCCAGGCGCCGTGTGAAAGCCGAGTCGAAGCGCGCGCGGCTGTTACTGGTGAGGATGGTGATCGCCTCGAAGGACTCGATGCGCTGGAGCAAATAGTTGGTCTGCGCGTTGGCGTAGCGGTCGTTCGCATCCTTGACCTCGGTGCGCTTGCCGAAGAGCGCGTCGGCCTCGTCGAACATCAGGATGACTTCGGCATGCTCGGCGCGGGCGAAGAGCTGGGCGAGATTCTTCTCGGTCTCGCCGATGTACTTGCTGCTCACGCTCGCCAGGTCCACCCGGTAGAGCGGCAACCCGAGCCGTGTCGCGAGCCAGCCGACGGCCAGGGTCTTGCCGGTGCCCGAGGGGCCGTGCAGGAGTGCGCGCACACCTGGCTTGTGGCGTGCCCGGGCGGCGGGCCCCAGGGATTCGGCGAGGCCGTCGCGGGCGATGCAGCGCTGCACCAGGGCTTCGAGTTCGGCGAGGAGGGCCGCCGGCAGGACCAGGGCCTCGTCCGCAATGGGCTCGGGTAGCAATTCGGCGAGGGTTCCGAGTTCGGCCGCCGCGCCGCTGCGCGCCGCCCGCGCGATGCGCGGCATGTCGATACCTTCGGCGCCGTCGAGCATGGCCTGGAAGTGCCCGGCCTGCGCGAGGTCGTGTATCCGGCCGCTGGCGTGGCGACAGTCGCGTCCGAGTTGCCCGGCGAGTGCCTCGTCCCCGAGCGCCTCGCGCCAGAGGGCGATGCGCTCCTCGACCGTCGGCGTGCGGATCCGCCAGTTGGTGACGGGCGCGCCGTCATGTACGAAGCCACCCTCGGGTCCGCTTGCCGCCAGCAGCGGCCCGCGATAGCCGGGCAGCTCCGGCAGGATGCGTTGTTCACCCGGCGCGAGCTCGACGCAACAGACCGGAATGCGATCGGTCAGCCAGAGCCAGGGGCCGAGGCCAACCGGCAGCTCACCGCTGAGGAACACCGGCTCCTTGCCCAGCGCAGCAGCCAAGGTGTGGGCGACGGCGCGCGCCTCGCGCGGGTGACCGCAGCGGATCGCCAGTGCACGGGCGCTGCCCTGCAGGGCGCTGGCATAGCGTGCGGCCTGCTCGGCGATCGAAGCCGGCAAGGGCGGCGCGCCCTTGAGCCCGACCTGCAAGCCGGGCCATTGCGTGCGCTCGCCGCCTAGCGCGAGGGCGATCGGCGGCGGCACGCGCAGCACGGTTTCCGGCAGTGGCCTTTCGCCATCGCACTGCAGGGCGCCGGACTCGCGCGCCTGTCCGCACAGCAGGGCGGCGAGATGCGAGGCAGGGCTGCCGCCATCGAGCATGCCCGCCAGCGTGGCGACCAGCCCGGGCGTGGGGCGCGAGGCACCGGTCGGCGTCTGCAGCCAGGCCACCGCGCGTCCCGCCATGGGTTCGGTTTCGACCGCGACGCACAGCGCGAGCGCGAGCGTCTCGGCGCAACCCAGGCCCAGTTGCGCGGCGAGCGCGTGCAGCGCGGTGTCGGCGACGGGCGGGCCGCGCAGCCAGGCTTGCCATGCTGCGCCCAGCCCTGCTTCCGGCACACAGGCCTGCACCTGCCAGCCGCGCAACCACTGGGCTTCGCTGCTTTGCTCCGACTCCCCCGGTGCGAGCATCGCGAAGGCGAGCCCGGCAAGCGGCAGGGTGGTGGCGGGCATGCCGGGCGCGTTCACCAGCGCTCCCCGCGACGCAGATAGTGGAAGGCGATCACCCGACCGAAGCAAGGCAGCCAGCCGGGGTCCAGGTCCAGTCCGCCGCGGCGCAGACGCAGGTCCACCTGTTCGAGGTCGAAGAAGAGGTCCACATGGGTGGGCGTTGCAAGCAGGCTGCCTGGGCGGCAAGCCAGTTCCGCGATGCCCATGCCGACGCTGCGGCGCAGCCAGCGCCGCGCCGCTGTGAGCCAGGCCTGCGCGACCAGATCGGGTAGTTCGGCCGCCCGCGGGCCACGTGGACGCACCGGCGAGCATGCTCGCGCGGTCGCAATCGCGGCATCCAGTACCGGGGGCGCCTCGCCTCGCCATGCGCCCAGCAGCAGTCGCCCCGAAGCGTCGTGGAGCGTTCCGCTGCGCGCAGTGCTGGCGTGCAGGAGCGGACCGTTTCCTGTACCGAGACCGCGCTGCCACAGCGCCGGCGCGACGAAATGCGTGGGCACCCGTCCCGGGCGTGCGGGCAGGTCGAGCAGCGACCAGACCGGATCGTCGTCGGCCATTCCAAGGCGTCGGGCAGCGAGTGCGAGGCCTCTTCGCAAGAGGTCGAAAGGCATCCACTCCGGCTGCGCTTCCAGCCAGTTTGCATAGCCGACGCGGATGAAGGCGCCGATGAGGAACAGGAGGCCCCCGGCAGCGCTTTCCCGGGCGCCCGTGTCGACAGGCGCTGGATACGGACGAACGTCCGGTGCAGATGGCGAAGACGCCCGGCGGGCGCGCCCCGTCCGGCTTCCGATACCTGGAGCGAGCGGCGCAGCCGGCGGGATCGCGGACTCCGTCTCCTGTTCGCGTGGCGTGGTGGGCGGAGCCTTCGTCTGCGTCGCCATGGCCGGCAAGGCCGAGGTCCGCGGCGAAGCGGACTTTGCGCGCACGGAGGGTGAGGGTGCGATCGCGGAGGGCAAGGGAGCGGCCGCCTGCGGACGGTCCGCCCGCAGCCCGGCCTGATGCTGCCCTGCGAGCCCGAGCAGGGCGGCGACCAGGCGGATGCGGCTATCGGCATCACTCGCGCCAGATGCGGATGCCGCGATACCGGGGAAGGGCGCAGGCGACGCACCCACCGCCTCGGGCGGCAGATATGCCCTCCGATCCACGCCCTGTTCGAGTGCGCGCTCCGACAGCCCCGCCGCGCGCAAGAGCACAGGCACGTCAGCGTTGCGCAGACTCGTGAGCAGGGGGGCGGCATGGCCGGCTGCAACCACGGCCGCTGTCCATGCCGGCAAGGCGGACCGTGCCTCCGCGCGGCTGCCGAGCGAGAGGACGATATCCCGCAAGGCCTGCGGTATGGCGGACCCGGGCAGCCACGCCGGCACCGCGAGTGGCCAGTACCAGGCATCCGTCGGTCGCCCCTCTGCGATCCGCAGGGCGAGTTGCAGGTGCGCATCCAGCGCGTCGCGGAACCACACGGCGTGTGCATCGCGTGCGCCCGCCTCGCCACCATGCAGGCAACCGCCGCGCAGGCTTTCGATCCGCCGCTCCAGCAACAGGGCCAGGGCCTGCGACGACGCGGCCTCGATCCGGCCCAGCGCGAGGCGCCGGACGAAGATCCAGCGTGCGCCGGCGTCGGGGAGGCTCGCCGTGCGCAGCGCGTCCTCGAAGAGCGTCGTCGCCCGCAGCACGCCGGCCTCGTCGGCGGCGCGCAAGCGCAGGCGGCGGACGATGCGTTCGTCGAGGCCCATGGCGCGTCACCCACTCATGACAGGAGACGCAACGGCGTCGTCACGAAGCTCGTCTCCATCGCGGGCGAGAACTGCACGCGCACGCTCTCGTCGAGCTCCACCGAACTGGCCGCCGTCGTCAGCACGCGTGCCGAGGCTTCGCCGCTGCCCAGGTCCTCCACCACCGCGCGCGCGACGATCTGGTTGGCGCGATAGACGACGGCATGCATGCCGATGCGCAGCCGCGAAGGGTCCAGCGCCACGAGCGGAATCCGCAGGCCGGGGCGCGCGGTGACCGGGCGCGGCAGGCGCCCGGCGATGATGCGGTCCACCGGCGCGTGGCTGGCGATCAGGAGGCACATGCGGACCACGTCGTTCACCAGTGCCTGGGCCCGCTCCTCGCTGCTCGATGCCTGGCTGAAGAGCCAATCCGCGAAGGCCTGCATCTGGCGCCGATCCACCGAATCCAGCGAAGCCCACTGCGGCAGGCTGGCGAGATTGCGCAGGTTGGGTGCGGTGTCGAACTCCGAGAGCTGGGTTGCCCAGGTCAGTCGCACCGCTGGCGGAACGCCCGAGAACTCGGCATGCAGGCAGGTGCAGATGCTGGCGAAGCGCTCGTAGAAATCCGCGGCCCGGCGGCTCACCTGCGCGTTGCCGTGTTCGCCCGAAATAAGGTCGCCCAGCGAGACCACCCGCACGCTCTGCTGGAAGGCGCCTTGCCAGGTGAGCGAGGACAGGCGGTTCAGGTCCAGGGAAAGCGCCGCATTGCGCGCGAGACTCACAGTCTGCGTGTGGCGTGCGGTGATGTTGGCGATGGCTCCGGCGACGCCCCGCGCGCTGGTGTTGAGCACCGGCGCAGTGAGCGCCGAGATCTGGGTCCGCACCTGGGCGGTCTGCACCGCCCTGACGAGGAAGTCCACTCGGTTGAGGCCGTCGAACCACTGCGCGCCCTGGCCGAACCAGGCAGCTGGCGCCTCGCGCAGTACGGCAAGCATGGCGGCGAGCTCGTCGGGCACGTCCGGATGCTCGCGCAGGCAGGCGGGCACCGGGGCTTCGGTGAGCGCGGGGTCGAGCACGTGCACCGGCGGCGCGATCAGGTTGTCGCCATCGCGCGGGCGCATGTAGGCGATGAAGCGGACCTCGCTCGCCAGCACGGCGGCACGGCGGGCGTTGATGGCCGCCAGGCGTGCCTCTTCCTCATCGATCAGCGCTCGCGTGACGGCCACGTCGTGCCGCGTCTCGGCCAGTTTCTCCGACCACGCGGCTTCGCTCGCCCGCGCGCTGGAGATGTCCGCCTGGATGCTGGCCAGCGCAGTCTTGCAGGCAATGATGGCGTCGCGGAACTGCTTCACCCGGCCTTCCACCTGCCGAAGGAGGGCGACCGAGGTATCCGCCGTGTCAGTCGCGTCGGAGAAGTGCAGGCCCTCATCCGGATCGGTGGTGCGCGGGATGGGGCGCAAGAGGAGTTCGAGCAAGCTGGCCCGACGCGTGCCGTCGAGGAAATCGGCGAGCGGACGCCGCCGGTTGGTCTTCATGTCGGCGGTTTCGAGGAAGGGGTCGTCCTTGGCGCCGAAGACGACGAGGCCACTGAAGAGGCCGGAGATCTCCCGCGGCGAAACGCCCGCAGCATCCTCGTCGCGTAGCGCGTCGGCGAGCAAGAGCAGGCGGTGCAGTGCGTCCTGACGCGAACTGCTCGCGTAGTCGCGCGCCTCCTGGGCCGGGGCCTGCCCCAGGCGCTCGGCGATCGACAGCGTGCGCAAGGTGACGTTGCCCACCAGCGGGCTCGCGTTGGTGATGTCGATCGGCGTGTAGGTGGTCTTGATCGCCGAGATGCCGGTGTCGAGTTGGAGATTGGCCTGCTGCACGCCCGTCAGCTGAAGTTGCTGCACCTCGCGCACGCCCGTGTCGAGCTTCAGGCCGCTATCGATGACGCTGGCCTTGCTCAGCCCGCCGAGCGAGATCGTGTCGGTGTTGATGCTCAGCGCTCGCGTGGTGGTCTTGAGCTCGCGCGTGTTGGTGCTGGGGGTCTTGGTCGCTTTGAGCTTGTCGAAGAAGGTCGAGATCTGTTCCTGCGAGGCCACCGCCGTCTCGGCCTGGGCGATGCTTGCCAGGACGGGCGAGACCGCCAGCTTGGTCGCCGCGGTGGTGTTGAGCACGAGTTGGCGCACGCGGTACACATCGGTCTGCACTTTGACGAAGCCGTAGTCGATCACGTCGTCCGCGCGGTCGGCGCGCGAGGCGAGGTAGTCGATGAAGCCCTGCAAACCGCGTTGCATGAGCTCACCGCGCTCGTGACTGGAGAGCACGGTCAGCCGGCTATCGGCAATGAGATCGCGGATCACGCCGCTGACGCCCACCGGGGGCGTCGCTGCCGTGCTGGGCGGCGCAATGACCAGGCCGAAGGCCGGTTCGAAAGGCGCCCACAGCGCGTTGGGCGTGAGGAAGTCCCAGGCGTAGTCGCCTTGGGCAACGGCTCCCGTCGGCAGCGCGGTGGCGAACCACGGCTGCTCGCTTGCGCCGACCAGTCGGCCGGTGCTCGCGAAGGCTGCGCGGCCGTCATAGAGCGTGAAAGCCATGCCGGTGATCGCTTGCCCTTCGAGCCCGGCCTGCGCGGCGGGAACAGCGAGACGCAGCCAGCGACCCGTCTCGGGCAGATCGTCAACGCGGCTGCGCGAAACCGTGCCGTCCGTGCCCCATGACAGGGTGTTGTCACCCCAGTAGACACGATGCTCCCAGCTGTCCGAGAACCATTGCAGCGCGAGCGTGCGTGGCGGATTGTCGGGGTCGAGGTAGACCCAGACATAGAGCGATTCCCCAGCCGCAGGCGTCAGCGTCGCGGTAGCGCGATCGAAGAGATGCTGGTGCAGTCCGGCGATCAGGGCGGCGCGATGTCCGCCGGTGCCAGGCGGCGGCCCCCAGGGCGCAAAGCTCTCCACCTCCAGCGCATCCGCGTCGCTCGAAATGTCGGGCACTGCCGGAGGCGTGGCATCCACCAGCTGCCGCAGGGCGGCGCCGACGACGCGTAGTCCCTGGCGGGCGCCCAGGGCGCGACTGCGGGCGAGCAGGAAACCGTTGAGCGTCTGCGCGAACAGCGGGTCGATGTCTTCCGGGATCAGCAGGCGCGGCTCCCAGGAGGCCTGGCTTACCGGCACGAGGATGCGCACCCGCTCGCCGAGCGAGAAATCCAGCGGCGCGAGCGAGGCCGTCTCGCGGATCGCGAGGTCCAGCTGCTCGACCGGGACTGGCACCGCGTCCAGGTCGAATCCGGGCGGGAAGAAACCGCTGCTGCTGCTCCCGAGGTCGAAGCAGGAGGTCGGCAGGAGTCCGCAGGGCGGCAGACGGCCGAATTCGGCCGCGAGTGTCGCAACCGGTGGCGCCGGATCGCCCAGGTCGGCGATCTGCCCGGCGAGCTGCTCGATCTGCGCCTGCCACAGCGGTGCAAGCCGCGGGCGTGGGTCGAGCGACAGGCTGCCCGCAGCGCCGCTGCGCAACTGCAGGCGACTGACCTGCGCACGGCCACCGACACGCGCGACGGCAGCCTTGTCGCAGAACAGCGGGACGAAGGCTTCGTCCACCCCGAAGAGCGCGATCGGCACGCCGAACTCCTCCCAGGGCAGGGGCGCGTCCGGTTCGAGGACGCGCTCAGCATCGAAGATCGAATGGGCCAGCGCATTGCGGAAACGCGGGCCCGCGGGCGGCAGCTCGCGCCACTCCTCGGGCCAGGCATACCAGAGCAGGCAACTCGCATCGGCGATGCGCCAGTCCTCGTAGCTGACATTGCCCTCGGCACATCCGCAGCGATCGCAAGGGTCTTCCGGATCGATCTCCGCGACATCCACGCTCACCGGCTGCAGCAGGAGCACCCCGACCGGCGGCAGGCCTGCCGGGTTGCTTTCCAGCAGTTGGCCCAGGCTGGGGCCGATCGCCTTCTCGGCGAGCGTGCCGTTGCCGCCACCTGGGGCGCCGCCGCCAGCGATTACCGACTTCGACGTTACGACGGGTATGCCGTACAGATCGGCTTCGATCGCGCCGGCCAGCCAGACGTCCTCGCCGTCGACCGCGAGCCCGCGGCCCGCGCCGACATGCAAACGCACGATCGCCCGCGCGTCGGGCGTTTCCGGCGGCGGCGGGCCAGCGACGAAGCCGACCTCCAGGCCTTCCACTACGCCCGGCGTGAAGGCCTGCGCCCGCAACACCACATGTCCGCTGGCCCAGCGACTGCGCGCATCCAGCGTCGGCGCGGTGAGGGCACGACCGGGGAAGAGGTTGGGCCGGCGCAGCCAGGTGAGGGCGGCCTCGTTGGCATCGGCCGGCGAGAGCTGCAGCACCTGTTCGCCGGACAGCGGCGCGGAGATGATCTTGATGCTCACGATGCGCTCCTCCGATCGGGGCCGTGCGAAGACGCGCGGCCCACGGCACTTACTTCCTGGTGCTCCGCGGCTTGGCCGGGGTCTTGGCAGGCTTGGCGGTCTTGCTCGAAGGCTTGCCCGCAGCGGCCTTGCCCACGGCGTCGCTCTTCGCTGCAGCCTTGGGTGCAGCCGCAGGCGCGGCCTTCGGTGTGGCCTCAGGGGGCGTCTTCGGTGCCGCCTTTGGCGCGATCGAGCGCTGCTTGCCCGTGGTCTCGATGCTGCGCGGGCCGCCCACCGGCAGCGAGACGCTGCTGCGGCCCTGCAGTCCGCTGAGCCGCACACCGGTGAGCGAACTCGCGAGATCCGGCAACTCGGCGGCAGGCGCGGCCGACACCGAGCTGTCGAGCTTCTTCCAGTCGGCGTTGTCGGCGATCGCGGTCAGCGCAGCCGGCGTGCTCGCGACATTGGTGCTCGCGTCGATGCGGCTGAGTCCGCCGCCGACCTTCTCGTTGGTCACGGTGGCGGCGGCCTTGATGGCGGCGGCCTGGTCGAGGGTATCGGTGCGCGTGAGTTCGCCCAGCGCGACTGCCGTGAGCGTGGGCGAGGCCTCGAAGCGCGGCGAGGCGAGCAGGTTGGCGATCTCGATCTTCGCCGACGGGGTGGCGCGATCGAGCACCGCGGTGAGCTTGTCGCTCAGGCCGATCCGCGTGAGGCGCTCGACGACGGTGTCGACATTCGTCTCCGGCGCGGCGAGACGCAGCGCGGCGCCGGAGAGATCCTCGCGGTAGGCGATGTTGCGGCGGCGCACGAACCACAGGTTCCCCTGCTGCGCGAGGCTCTGCCATTGCGCGTCCGACGGACTGGTGGGATCGAGCGGTGGCACCACGGCACGCGGCAGGCGCAGGCGCTGCAGGATCTCCAGCGGCTTGCGCGCGGCGACTAGATTCGGCGCGGCGGGACGTACTGCGCGACGCAGGGTGGTCAGCCGCGTGATCACGTCGCGCCACTGGCTGCGCGGCACCGGGGCCAGTAGGAGGACCGAGCTCGAGTCCAGCGTCTCCGCGTCCGCGGTGAGGTCGAAGCCGGGCAGGGAGAGTGACTCCTCCACCAGGGCGGGCAGTTCGTCCTCCGGGATCGGCGCGAACTCCACGTCGATCTGCGCCGGAAAGTAGGCCTGGGTGAAGTCCGCGGGATTGACGACGCCCGCGGGCAAGGGCCCCGCCGGCGGCAGGGCCGGGAACCAGGAGGCCGCGGTGAAGCTGCGAGTACCCACCAGATCGGCCACATAGGCCACATGCGCCTGGTGCTGCAGCAAGTGCGCGAGGCGCAGCGCATGGGGTGCGAACCCGAGGCCGGGCAGATCGCTGTGGTCCGCCCCGAGTTCGCGACGCACCATCGGCGCATCGACCCAGGCGATGGAGTTGTTGGCCAGCGCGATCATCGCGATCGGCAGCAGGTTGGCGGAAAGTCCGCGCTCGGCGCCTTCGAGGAAGATGGCTCGCGCAGCCTGCCCGCGGCGCGCGTCGAGCGAGTCGGAAGCGCCGTCGTCCGGCCAGGGCACGAGCACGATGGCGGTGGCTTCGATCACGTCGCCGTCTTCCACCGTGCGTTGCCCGGTGATGGAGGTCGGGTAGGCGCCGATCGGGTTGGCGGTGAACTCCACCGGCCGCAAGGCGAGCACGAAGAGCCCGTTGCGGCTGCGCGCCGCCGGTTGCGGCAGGCGCCCGAGACCGAAGCGGGCGCTCAGCTGCTCGGCGCGCGGAATGTCGGCCAAGTTCAGCGTGATCGTGGCGGGGAGCAGGACGAGTTCTCCCGAGGGCGTGATGCCGTGGCCGGCGCTCACGAGCACGGTCTGGTGACCCGCCCCTTCGCTCACTACCAGACCTTCGGCAACGCCGCTGCCAGCGGCCTGGCCGAGGTCCGCCTCGCGGGTGAGGAAGTACTGCTGCTCGCGGACCAGATCGCGCGCGGCGAGAAAGCGTCCGTCGAACCAGCGCGGGCGTTGGCGTCGGCCATCCTCCACCAGCGCGCCGGCCGTCCGCAGCGCGGGCAGGTCCTGCGGCTTCAGATGGATCCGGTTGCTTCCCTTGGTCAGATTCATGGCGAACTCCTGTTCGGGTCTCGCGAGCGGGCGCTCAGGCGCCCAGCCAGCGCATCAACAGCGCAACCGAGGGCACGCAACGGCGTGACCAGTTGTCGACCAGCACGCCTGCACCATCGCGCTGCGGCGGAGCGTCGTTGGTGGCGGGGATCAGCACGCGGGCGAGGAACACGGCGGTGGGATCGGCATCGCGTGGCGTTTCGGCGGCGGGGGCGAGCTCGCCCTCGTCGCCGCTGCGGCCCGAGTTGTCCCAGGCGCCCAGCACCGCGTCCTGCAGGGCGGCGCGACGGGCCACGGGATCGGCGATGGCAGCGAGGTCCGGGCCCGCATCGGGCAGGCCGGCGAAGTCGTCATCGAGCGAGGCACGCGCGATCAGTTGCAGCTCGTAGGCGTCGCGCAGGCGGGAGGTCGCGACGGCGTCCAGCGCATCGAAAGGGCCGCTGGCGAAACTCGGCGTGAGTCCCTGCTCGCAGGCCACGAAGCGCAGGAACACGTCCGCCACGACGGCGCGCGTCGGCACCGCGGGGATGCCGTTGCTGCCGGCCTCCGCCTGGATGCGCGCGGAAAGGAAGCGCTGCAGGTTCTCGTAGCGTCCGGTCTGCAGATCGCTGCCGTTGTTGCGGGCACGTGCCGCGTCGAACCAGCGCTGCAGCCGCAGGCATGCCGGGCGCGGGACCTCCACCAGCCGGCCGAGGCGATCGATGGCGACACCGGGCGCGACGCGGATTTCCTCCGGCGTGTCGGTGGCCGCATCCGCGGCCTGGTAGCTCACGGCGAGACCGGCCAGGGTGCCGCCGCCGGACATGAAGGCGATGGCTTGCGCGAGCCGTCCGCGGTGATAGGTCTGTTCATCGCTGAAGTCCTGCGCGTCGAGCAGCATGCCGGTGGCGTAGAAGGGCCGTGCCGGCTGCGGCAACGCGTAGAGCGGATCGGCGGAGGCTTGTCGGCTCAGGGCACTCATGGGCTCTCACTCCGGTTTGCGCGGCGGCTTGCTGCGCGGTTTGGCGGAACGCTTGCGACCGGACGCTGTGGCTTCCACGGCGGCGCGCGGGCGGATGGGAACAGGGGCCGCCGCCGGTTCAGGCGCGCGGATCACCGGCCCCGGGGTCGGTATCGGCACCGGTATCGGGACGGGCACCGGCGTCGGGCGCGGGATGGGCACCGGCGTGGGCAAGGGCGTTGGAATCGGGACCGGGGTCGGCCGGGGTACCGGCGTCGGCAAGGGCACCGGAATCGGGACCGGCGTCGGGAAGGGCAGGGGCACTGGAATCGGAGTCGGCCCGGGCACCGGCACAGGTACCGGAACGGGCGTGGGCGTAGGCACGACCACGCGATTCACGCTGACGATCACAGTCACCGGACTGCTCTGGTTGCCGGCGGCGTCGGCCACCACAAGGCTGAAGACGTGGCGACCCACGGCCAGGCCTGCGTCGACCACGATGGTCGGCGTTGTGGTGGTGATCGGCTGCCCGACGGCAAAGCGCGCCATGACGGCTCAGCGCAGGTCCGTGGGCCCGAGGTAGGTCCAGGTGTAGCGCACCACACGACCGCCACCCGTGTCGAAGGAGCGCTGGCCGTCGAGGTTGAAGCTGCTGCCGAAGGCGACCACGGCCGGCGCGCCGAGCACGGCGGTCGGCGCACTCTGGTCGGCGACGATCACCACCACCTCGTCGGGCGCGGAGGCGTTGCCGGCGTCGTCCACCACGACGAGGCGGAAGCGGTGCCGTCCGATCGCGAGGGGACGATCCGCGGTGAGGGTCACCTCGATCGTGGGCGTGTCGGTGGCGATGTCGGTATTGATGGCGAATTCGGCCATGATGCGGTCCTCCTTTGAGGGACTCAGATTTGCGGCAAGAGCCGCCAGATGAAGCTCGCGAGGCTGTGCCCGTCGGCCGCACGCGAACGGGTGGCGTCGAGGTTGAAGGAGTTGGCGAAGGCCGCGACGAAGTCATCGCCCGCGTCCGCCACCGGAGGTGGCACGGGCTGTGGCGGCGCGGGCGCCGCGGCACCGCCGAGGCGTGGATCTAGGGCCACTGGCCCGAGCACGAAGTCCTGGCCCAAGCTGCTCACGTTTGCACGTGCGGGCCGGGGTAGCTGCGGCGGTCCTAGGTAGCTGTCCACCCCGACGAGGCTGGCCACGCCGACCATGAAGGGCCAGGTGGCAGTGAGTACCTCGGTGGCGACATGCGCGGGGCTTTCGAGCTCCACCACGCGGCGCAGCAGACCCAGGTCCTGCGGGGTGACGCTCTGGTGCACCAGCACGGTGGCGCGGTTGGCCAGTTCATCGAGGAAGGCCAGCACGTCCGCGTTCTCGGCGGCCGTAGCGACCTCGGCGCGAAAGAGCGCGAGCAGCTCGACGCTGGCCTGTTCGCCCAGCGCGAGGGTGTCGCCGACCACCGAGTTGCCGCTCACCACCAGTCCCGGCAGGAGCGGGTCGTTCTCGTCGTTGAGGTCGACGCCCAGCAGCGTGGCGAGGATGCGCCGCAGGCGGAAGTTCTCCAGCACGATGATCTCGCCGCCGCGCACGCCGCCGCCGCTGGCGATGTCCAGCGCGATCTGCAGGCCGAGCTTGGTGCCGTGCAGGCGGGCGAGCCAGGGCGCGGCGGTGAGCCAGGCCCGGCGACGCGACTCGGGCAGCGCCGGATCGAAGGCCACCCCGGTCCAGCCCGCAAGCCAGTCGAGGGAAGCCTCGGGCACCGCGAGCGGATCGCTCAGGAGGTGGGCCGCCGCGATACGGTCTTCCAGCGGCGTGAGTACGCCCTCGAAGTTGTCGAGCATGCGTTCGAGGAAATCGGCCGGGCTTGCCTGCGGGCGGTAGACCGCGATGCTGCCGGCCTCGCCGCGCAGTCGCCAGGCGCGTGCGCCCTGCGGATCGCGCAGCAGCCAGGACCGGCCGCTGTCCTGCACCGTCACACTGGCGAGTTCGCCGACAGGCAGTCCGGCGCCGCGCAGCTCGGCAACGAGCGCCGGTGCGAGCACGCCGCCCGCGTCCAGCGCGCCGATCGCTTCCGCGCCCAGGCTGGCCACGCGCTCGCCGGGACTCTCGGCCGGAGCGCCGAACACACTCTCGCGATAGAGCCGCGGCAGGTACTGGTCGCGGTAGGAGAAGCGGCTGGCGTAGGCGCGCAGCGCAGCGATCTGCGGACCGGTGCGACCGTCGCCATGCAGGCTGACGCGCACCCACAGGTAGCGGCCGACCAGACTGCGGACCTGCTTGCGCGCGTCCTGGATCAGCACCGAGAGCAGGCCCGCTCGGCCCGGTTCATAGGTCCAGGGGCCGAGGCCGGGATGGCCGGGCAGCTCCGAGGGCGCGTGCTCCCACGCCGCCTGGGGTGTCTGCGGTTCGCGCTCCACGTCCGGATCGCCGAAGTGGTGGGGCAGCCACTGCCCGGACGCCGCCGGGTTCGGCGGCTGCAGCTCCGCGGTGGCGGCGAGCCAGACGACGAATCCCGTCCGGGCAGGCACTTGCGCTTCGGCGTAGAGGCGATGCCACACGGTCTGCAGCGAACCGCTGTCGATCAACTGCAGGTCGGTCCCGGCGAAGTTGCGGGCTTCGCCCTGGCGGACCAGATTCGAGATCGAGAGCCGGTAGAGCGGCTCCGCGCCACGCACGCCTTCGGCGAGGTTGACCGGATAGGCGGGCGGGCCGGAGACGCGATGGGCGAAGGGCGCTTCCAGGGCATCGCTCGCAAGCGGGTAAACCTCGCCGCTGGTGGGCACGCTGCGGGCGTCATCCGCGCTCGACAGGTCGTAGGCCGGTGCGTCGCGGCGGCCGGGAATGCGCACGGCAATGTGTCCGGCACCCAGCCAGTCGAAGCCAAAGGCGTAGCGGGCGCCGACGAGCTGCAAGGCAGGCTGGAGGCGTTGCGCACGGGTGTCGTAGCTGCGCAACTGTGCCGCGCCGTCACCCAGCCAGGAGAGGAACGCAAGCCCGGTGTCCGGCTGAAAGGCCAGGGCCAGGGGGCGCTCACCGGCAGGCCAGGCCGGATCGGCGAGGATGCGTAGCGCTGGCTCGTGGCAATTCTCCGGGTCAGGCCGGAACACCGTGCCGGCGTAGTCGACATACGGCCCCAGCGGCAGGGGAGAACCGCTGAGGCGGGCGATGCGTCCGCTTGCGCGCTCCAGTGCCCAGGCGCCGCCCTCGGGATCGGCCGCGAGCCGCCAGGGGACGAAACCCGCGGCGCTGACCACCACGTCGTCCCAGCGGCCGCGCAGGTCGTGCATGTGGATCGCTGCGGGCAGGGCGCAGTAGAGGACGCCGTCGAAGCCGACGATGAGGTCCGAGGGCGTTTCACCCAGCGGCAAAAGGATCGCCTCGCCCGGCAGCGCACTGCGTACCACGACTGCGTTGGCGCTCGCATCCCAGCGGGCCACGCAGCCGGTGGCATCCAGCGCACGCGGGATACGGTCCAGCGCGGCGTTGGCGGTGGCGAAGGCGGCGGCCGGGTCGGCCGGCGGCGGCAGCACCCGCTCGCTCGCCAGGCGCAGGACCTTGCACTCGGCGTCCCAGCTCACATGGCTGCGACTGCGCCAGTGCCGGTCGTCGGCGAGCAGCCAGAAGCGCAGGCCGTTGGCATCCATCTCAGCAGAGCTCCGGCACGACCGGCACCGCGACTGCGTTGGCGTCGGCGAAGGGATTGGGCAGTGCGTGCAGGTCGTCCGGCGCGTCGCCATCCACCACGACCACCGAGAGCAGTTCGGGCAGTTGCCAGGCGGCCAGCGCGAGCGTCTGGGTGCCGTCCGGGGTATTGCGGGAGAGGCCGCGCCAGTCGGGCCCGTCCTCAAGCTGTGCGCGCTCGAAGAGGTTCAGGCCGCGCACTTCGCGCACGCCGGCCACGCGCGAGATCTCGACTTCCAGTTCGCGCTCGCGCACGCCGCGGCCCAGCCGCCAGCCCGTTGCATCGCCCAGCGGCAGTGGCCAGAGCAACTGGCGCAGGGCGCGGCGTACTTCGAAGAGCACGCTGTCGCGGGCGAAGCCGTCGCGCAGCGAGATGCCGACCGCCAGGCCCAGCGGCACGTATTCGCAGCCGATCACATAGAGCTCGGTCGCCAGGGGCACGCGCGCCGAGAGCCAGGCGTGAACCTTCTCGATGAAGGGCCGGTCGGGCCGCGGATTGGGCGTGCCGCTCGCCGCCGGATCGAAGTCTTGCGAGGGCAAGGCCATCACGCTGACGACGCCAGGCACGTCGAAACGGCGATCGCGCGGCTTGAAGCGCGGCATCACCTCGACGCGTGCGACCTGCGCACCCGGCGTGTCGAGTGCGAGCTGGCGATAGTCCCCTGACGTGACCGCGCGGTCACGGTGGCGCAGCAGGGCCGGGATGCGGCGCTCGGCCAGGGCGAGCGTTTCGGCGTCGATGCCACCGTCGGTGGCGAGCGGCTGGGAGAGCTTGAGCGGCGGCGCCGCGCGCCCGTCCACCCGGGTGGCGGTGATCGCAGTGAGACTGCTTGCCGGCAGGTTGCCCGCCGTGCCACCGCCGAAGCGGCCAGACGCGAGCCGTATGCGCATCTGCGCCTCGGGCACGCGACCGCGCACTCCGTCGCCAAAGCGCAAAGTCCCGGCCTCGGCGTCCAGCTCGTAGGCCGCGGCGCCACGCGCCACCTGCGGGTCGGCGCTGATCGCGGCGAGGTCTTCGACCCGATACCAGGGGCGGTAGCCCAGGCCGGGTTCCTCGACCTGGATCTGCAGGCCCTCTGCGTCGCAGGAGCTCTGCGGCAGCGCGAACTGCTGGTCGGCTGCGCCGCTGGACACCCCGAGCACGCGAGCGCCCAGGCTGACCCGCTGGTCGATCTGCACGGCGTTGATGCCAGCCCAGGTCAGGGCCAGGCGCTCAGCAGGCTTGGCGGGTTGCGGACGCAGGCGCAGCCAGGCAATGACGCGGGCCGCCTTCTCCAGATCATCGAGGCGCGGCGGCGTGTCGCCCACGCCCGCGGCAGGGTTCTCGCCGACATCGTTCTTCGGCGCCCAGATCAGGGACTCATCGGGCAGGCCGAGTCGCAGCACGCCGGGGCGGGTGAGTCCGGCGGTGCTGTCGCTGCCGGCCTGCGGCGTCAGCGTGAGATAGCCGGTGCCGCCGTCGCTCCGACGGGTCGTGATCTCCCACAAGGCGGGGAAGGGCACACGCGGATTCGCGGCGTCGATGAAATCGTCGAAGTCCTCCGGCAGCGTCAGCGCGGGCACGACGCCCATCGAGAGCAGGGCCGGCAGGCCGCTGTTGCCGCCGCCCAGCGCGAGCTTGACGGCGTCATTGCGCGCTTCCTGCTGCAGCGGATCAGGCGCCTTGGGCGCGAGCAGCGCGAACCACAGGGCGCGGTCGATGGAAGCCGCAAGCACGTCCACCCCGCCGGGCTCCGCACGGCCACCATCGAAGACCGGCGTGGTCTCGTAGCCGCGGGCGCTGGAGAGCTTGTGCACCGACTTGAGGCCTTCGATCACCTCGGCCATGCGGCTCGTCTCGGCGTCGTCCAGCGCACGCTTGTAGTACGCCTCCGCGGTGATGGGCAACACCGTGGTTTCGGCGAGTGTCTCGAAAGGCACGGGACCGGCAATGCGCGCGCCCGGCGCGAGGCTGGCGACCGAGAGCTCGTCCTCCCGCGCGAAACCCAGTGCGACGATGCCGGTGGCGGGCTGGGCGGGGCGGAGCGGCTGGCCGAGCAGGCGCAAGAAGACCAAGCGCTGGCGTTCCGGGATCAGGTTCGCACGGTAGAGCAGCGAATCCGTGAGCCAGGCGAAGAGCTCGATCAGGGTACGGCCGGGATCGCCCTGGCGCGGGTTGGTCCACTCGGGCGTATGCGCCGGAATGCGCGCGACCATCTCTTCGACGAGGTCGTCGAAGCGGCGATCATCCAGGCTGGGCGGCAGGATAGGCATGGAAGAGCCCCTCCCTCAGCTTTCGAGTTGCACCGTGAGGCCCATCTGGGCGGGAACGCCAGTGCGCGCGAGCCGGTAGGCGATCTCCACGCGCACATGGCCGGGCTGGCCGGCGACCTCCCAGACCTCGACGCGATCGAGCAGGATGCGGCGCTCCCAGCGGGTGAGCGACTGCTGCACGAGATCGCGGATCAGGCTGCGGGTCACCAGGGTGTTCGGTTCGTGCAGCAGCGCATCGAGCCCGCCGCCGAAGTCCGGACGCATGAGTTGTTCGCCCGGCCGCGTCGAGAGGATCACGCGGATCAACTGACGCACGCTGTCTTCCAGCGCCGGGTAGGTCAGCGCGCCGTTCTCGTCGGGCAGGGCGAAGAGCGGCCAGCCGATCAGGGGGCGGATGGCATCCATCTCAGCAGCCCTCGGCCAATGTCGTGCGCATGCTCACGCGTAGGCTCATGCGTAGGCTCACTTCGGCCCTCCAATCTTCGGGAAGGGGATGCAGATCTTGAGGAAGAGCATCCAGCGGAAGAAGAGGTCGAACAGCGAGAGGAAGATGTTCAGGCAGATGAAGGCGCAGAGCGTGATGATCGGAAGGCTGAAGCTGCAGATCCAGCCCAGCGACACACCGTTGCCATCGTCATTGCCGCCTTTGCATTTCTTGTTGAAGGTGCCTTCCATCATGTCCTTGGGGCTGCCGCTCAACATGCATTGCAGGCTGGGCGGGAGCACGAAGGAAACGTTGGGCTTGAGCGACTTGAGCAGATCGCGGTCGGTGAGGTCCGGCATCGGGATCTGCGTCGGTGTGCCGGCGCCCTCGTACCAGGGCGCGATCACGAAAGGCTCGCTGTACTCCTCGCTCCAGATGGTCTTGGGCGGGCAAATTCCCTCGGCCTTGAGGCGGATGAAAGCGCGCAACCGGTAGCGCGCACCGGGTTCATCGAAGCGTCCGGGGCGGCCCTTCACCGCGGCAAAGCGCGCCTGCATCGCCTGCGACATGGCGGCTGCGAGCTGGCCGGCGGCCGCGCTGCTCAACTGCGGCCAGCTCTCCGGCATTTCCAGCGCCACGGCGTCGGGATCGCGTTCGAGCAGCACGCGATTGGCGGCCAGCAGGAAGCTGCCTGCCGTGGTCTGACGCGGCACGGTCTCGTCGGGCAAGAGCTTGTAGTAGATCGGGATCGTCTCGAGCTGTGCGAACAAGGCCTGGCCTTGCGCGCTTTCGCCGAAGGCATCGAACTCGGTCGCCACCTGGCGCAGGAGCAGGATGAACTTGTGCAGCGGCGCGGTATCGCCGTAGGTGTTGCGGTCGCTTGTGATGCGATTGAAGAGCCCGGCATCCAGAACCGCGTCAGCACCGCCCACCTTGCCACTGGGTGGATTGGCACCCGGCTGTTCGATTGCCTCGAACCAGTTACCGTCGAAGCTCTCGCCCGCATAGGGAAAGTTGTAGGCGAGCCCGCGCAGGGGCTGCATCAGGTGCTGGGTGAAGGCGTCGCTGCCCGCGCCGAAGCCTTCGAAGAGCGCGGCCGTGTCCGGCGGTGCGCTTGCCAGCTCGCTGCTGGAGGTGGGGACGACGCCGTAGTAGAGCGTGCGGCCGGCCTCGCTGCAGACATCCGGCGGGGCCACGAACATCGGGATCACATGCTCGTTGAGCAGCGCGGGATCGGTGTTCGCCACGAGCTGCGCCAGTGCGCGGTCGATCTGGAGGCTGCCCGTGGCCTTGCGCGCCAGGCGTGCGGCGGGTTGCGGGTCGGCCCGTTCGTCGCCCAGGCGATCCACCGGCACCCAGCCGCGCAGTTGGCCGCTCGCCCGCATCCAGCCTTCGAGGTAGCTGCGGCCCTGCGCATCGGTGCGCTCGCGCCGCAGGACCATGCCGGCGGCTTCGACCTTCTGCGGGTCCAGGCGCGGCCGCCCGGGCGTCTCGCACCAGGCTTCGACCAGGGCGAGATGGAACTGGCGCTGGATCGGCTGGAAGAGCTTGAGCACCTGCTGCGTGTTGCGCGCGGCCGCGCGACTGGCGGCGAGACCCGTGCGGCCTTCGACGCTGCGCAGGGACTCCATGACGGCATCGACGAAGTCTTCGTCCTCGCGCTGCAAGATCACCGGGGCGCTGCCTGTGGCGACATCGCGCGGGGTAGCAAGGCAGGTGTCGTGATGGCCCATGTTCGCCGCCTACCAGATGTTGCCCGCGCCGGGCGTGTAGCTGGTGGAGATCACCGAAGTGGAGATCAGCGTCTCGCACCTCACGATGCCCGAGAACTTCGCCATCGCGGTGTCTACATTCACCATGCCGGCGGAGACGTCCACCTTGGCGGCCTTCACGCTCACCGTGGCCGCGGCGGTGACGGTGATGCCGGCGGAATCGCACTTGATGCTGTTGCCGTTGGAGTCTTCGACGGTGATCGTGCCCGGCCCATCCTTGAGGGTGATCTTCTGCCCGCCCGGGGTCTCGACGATGAAGGTCTCCTGGCCTTGCTGGTCGTCCATGGTCAGCTTCACGCCGTTCTTCGAACGGATGACCTTGAGCCGGTTCTGCCCGCCCGAGATGTTCGTGGGCGAGGTGCTCTTGCCGTTCCACAGCCCGCCGATCACCAGCGGATAGGAAGGGTCGCCGTTCTGGAAGACCACCAGTACTTCGTCATCCACATCGGGCAGCAGGAAGGCGCCACGGTCCTTGCCGGCGAAGGGGCAGACCACGCGTGCCCACAGCGGCGCGTCCTGGTTGGCGACATCGTCGAAGCCGACGAGACGCACCTGGACGCGGTTGCGCTGATCCGGGTCGTCCAGCGAAACGACCTGTCCGAGATAGCCCGCGTTGAGCCAGGCCGACGGTCGAGCGAGGAATCCGGCGCGGTCCATTCAGGCACCTCCCAGGTAGGCGCATTCGCCGACGAAATCCGTGCGGTAGCCCAGGCGCTGGTCATAGAGATGCGTGGCGCCGACCACGTAGTAGGTGTTGTCGTACTGCACGCCGAGGCCGCTGAGGCTGACATGGCAACCGACGCGCAACTTGGCGTTGCCTTCGGCCGTGCCCTGCACCCGCAGGAAGCGCCGCGCGCGCTGGTCGAAGGCCGCCTGCGCAAGCGCCGTGGCTTCGGCGTCGCTCGCGACTGCGAAATGGCCGATGTTCTCCGGGCGATCGCCGAAAGCGTCCTTGAGCAGGCTCGCGCCGGTCTTGCCGCTACCGGGGCCGATGTGGGCGCCCGAACTGATCTCCGCCTTCACGGCGCTGCCGTCGGCCGCGTTCCAGCCGCGCACGCTCACGGCGGTGGCCTGTTCGGAGAGATCTGCGCAGACCCGTGCCCGTGCGAGCTGGCTGAAGAGCGTGAGTTCGATGGCGCCGCGCTGTACGTCGCCGCGCGGCGAGACCTGCAGTTCCGTGCCGCTGATCTGCAGGTCTGCATCGAAGCGCGAGAGCAGGCGACGCAGGAAGGCGAGGTCGCTCTCGTTGTACTGCACCCAGGTGGCCTTCGGGCTGCTGAGCCCGGCGATCACCGGCGTGAGCCCGAGTTCGCCTGCCATCGCCCGCACGATGTCGGCCGGCGACTGTTCGGTGTAGACCTTGCTGCGACGCGCGAGCCGCGCTTGCTGGAGCGCGTCCTCGGCCAGCACCGAGAGCTCGGGCGGCACGCCGGTCTTGTAGTCGGCTTCCAGCGCGGTGATCTTGCCGCGGAAGATCTCGCGCGGCTCGGACTCGTCACCCGCATAGACCTCGATCTGCGCGCCGAGCTTCATCTTGGAGCCGGCATCGAAAGCGATCTCGGCGCCGCCGTTCACGGTGCTCGCCCAGTTGGACAGGCGCAGTTCGAGCCGGCTCATGCCGCCCTCGGACTCTTCCATCTTCATCGCGAGCAGGAGTTCCGAGGCGCGCACATCCGGCTGTCCGCCCAGACGCAAGGTCGGGCGGGCGCGGTAGATGGCGGCCTGGCTGACGGAGGTTTCGCTCATCGCGGCTTCCTCGTTGCACGTCGTCCGGCGTCAGTCGGCGACCGCGCGTTGCTCGCGCTCGCGCATGAGCACGAGTTCGCGGCGCAGCAACTCGGCGGGGTCGAAGTCCTGCGGCGGCGCCGAGCCGGCCGGCTGGGCCGATTCGCTACCACGCTCGGGAGCGATCTCGCCGCTGATTTCTTCGAACACGATGGGCATGGCGCGTCTCCTAGTTGAAGCTGATTCGCGAGGTGAGATCGGCGCTCGCGCCGACATCCGCCGAGAGGCTCGCGCCCGCACTCGCCTGGGCCCGGCCCCCCGCTGCAAACTGCGCAGAGCCGTCGGTCGCCACGCTCGCGGAGGGAGCGAAGAGGGCGCGTCCGCTGGGCGGGCTCACCGAGGCGCCGACACCGCCTCGCAAGAGGGCGAAGGCACCCGCGCTGGCACTGACGCCGGCGCTGGCCGAAGCCCCGGCGCTCGCGCTCGCGGAAAGGCCGATGCCAGCTCCTGCGCCTGCGCTGACGCTCGCACCGATGCCCGCGCCGGCGCCTAGGCCCACGCCGGCGCCCGCGCTCAATCCGATTCCGGCGCCGGCACCCGCACTGAGGCCGACACCTGCACCGGCACCGATGCCTATTCCTGCGCCAATGCCCGCACCCGCGCCGATTCCGATACCGGCCCCGGCGCTCGCACCCACCGAGAAGGCCGCGGCGGCCTGCAGGTTCACGTCCGCGCTCACTGCGAGTGTCGCGCTGGCATCGAAGCGCAGGGAGGCCGAACCGTTGAGAGCGGCAATCGCCCGCGCAGCACGTGGATCGCCCAGCGCATTGGCCAGCCCGGATGCACCGCCTGGCCCGCTGGACTGTCCGCCACCCGGCTGCGGATGCAGGGTCGGTTCATTCGGTGAAAGCCCGCCATCCACATTGGCCGGATCGTTGTGGGCGCTCTCGAAGACCACGTCCTGGCTGCCCAGGGTGATGTCCACCGTCGAGCGCAGTGGCACGCCGCCGGCGGCGAAGAATTCGATGGTCTCCTTGTACTGCTCGACGATGCCGCTGAAGCGATAGACGCCCCAGCCGAACTCCACCAGCGGCGGCGCCTTGTTCTTCTCGTCGCCGAAGGGCTGCAGGAGCTTGACCATCTTGTCGGTGTAGATGCGGATGTCCTCGCCACTGTGCGTCGTGTCGAAGACCAGCTGCATCGAGAGCTTGGCGGTGGTCTGGCTGACGTGCTGCTTCTTTTTGGCGCCCTGGCCTTCCTCCTTCACCGTGTTCTGCACGGTGTACTGGAGCGAATCCGGATTGAAGTGCACCGGTACCTCCACGCGCTGGGAGGCCGGCCCGCTCATGGTCTTGAAGCGGGCGGTTTCCAGTCTTTCGGGCGGAGGGGTGGCGGGCATGGCGATTTCCTTGGTCGGCCGGCGTCAGGCGATCAGGCTCAATCCTTCGTGCACCAGATGCAGCTCTTCGATGCCGACCTCCGCGCCGCGCGCGTTCAGGTCGGCCGCCTTGAACTTCACCGGCATCGCGCGTGCAAGCTTCCAGGTGAGCGCCGGCGCACCGGCGTTGTTGCGCATCTCGATCTCGACCGAGAGCCGGTAGGCGTAGGCGCCACCGGTGAGCAACTGAAACCAGTTCCACAGGTCGCGCGTGCTGGTCATCCCGCGCTTGAGCACCACCGTCGCGAAGGTGACTCGCCCCATGCGCTGCGCCGGCCCGTAGTTGCTGCCGCCGACCTTGATGACTTTGGGTTCCACCGTCGCCTCAAGTCCGGTGCACTCCGAGAAGGCGCCGCTGCACAACGGCACCTCGTCGGAACCGCCTGGGCGCGGCACCAGCGCGTCGGGACGAAAACGCACGTGGAAGTTGAAGACGTGCAGCGGCGTGAGCTGGTTTTCCTTGAGGTCGTCGGGGTTCGGCATGGCCTTCTCCTGTTCCTCCTAGGCGACTTCGCGGACCTGGGCACCGGCGCCGGCGCCCACGCTCATGTCGAGCACGACAGTGATGCGGGTGATGGCCGCGGCCGGCAGCACGCTGACGTAGGCAATCAGGCGGCCGTTGTCGAGATCGTCCTGGCTCATGGTGCTGCGGTCGCAGCGCACGCTGTAGGCCTCGTCCGCGTTGGCGCCGGCGAAGGCACCTTCGCGCCAGAAGGCGGCGAGCATGTCCTCGAAGCTGCGTCGCAAGGTGGCCCAGAGCGCCGGGCCGTTGGGCTCGAAGCAATGCGCCTCGCCGAAGCGGCGGGCGCTGCGCCGGATCGCCAGCATCAGGCGGCGCGCTCCACCGAAACGCTGGGAGATATCCATGTTGGTGACGACATCCGAGACCACCGTCCGGCCCTCGGGCTCCGGCGCGATCACGCACAGGCGTTCGGCCAGCGCCTCGGTGGGGTTGTCCGGCCCCAGGCCTGCGGCAGGCAGCGGCGTGAGTCCGACCACGTCGTCGAGCACCACGCCACCGACCGAACGGAAGGTGCCGCGCAGCAGGGCGTTGCGCGCGAGCAAGCCGGCGAACAGGCCGTCGGCAGGTTCCAGGGACTCCGGCAGGTCATCCGAGCGCGTGGTGCGCAGCCAGGGCCACACGATCTGCGCGAAGTGCGCGCCCAGCGTGCCGGTGCCGTCACCCGGCGCCGTGGCGGACTCCAACACGCCCACGCCGTGCAGGAAATCGAGCAGGCGCGTTTCGGCATGGGTGCGAGTGGCAGCGTCCTCATGCAGCGTGCCCGGCAGTGCCAGCGGCAGGGCGCCGACAAAGAGCATGTCGAGCGACCAGCGCGTGAGGAAGCTGCAGACCTCCAGCGTCGCGTCGCGCCAGGCGATGAAGCCGGCCTCGTCGCTGCGCGGTGCCTGAACGCCCCGCAGGCCATCGTCACCCGACAGTGCGGGTTCGTCCGCGCTGCATTCGACGAAGACCTCCGGCGGCGGCGCGGGAGTGAAGGCCGTAGGGGGCGGCAGCGGATCGGCCGCACACACGTCGGGCAAGTCGGGCAGGCAGACGTGGCACACCTCACCCAGTGCATAGAGGTGGTCCGTGCCGCGCCAGAGCCAGGGGTCGCCCGGATCGAAGGGCAGGGCTTCCTGCGAGGGCAGAGCGGGCCGCGCGATCGCAGGGATCAGGGCATGCAGGCGCGCCGCACGGTTCGCCGCACGTCCGCCCGAGGCCTCCAGCGCGGGAAAAGGATCACCGGCGCGGATCACGATGGCGCGTCGCCCGCCGGTCGCGAAGTAGCTGCGCACTGCGGCGCCCAGCAGGCTTGCGCAGCGCGCGCTGCCGCCTTCGCTCACCGGGCGTTGCTCCCAGGCGAAAAGCCGCGCGAAGGCGTCCCAGGAATCCAGCGCTATCGGCAACTGCAGGAGCGATTCGAGCATCTGCGGGCTGCGCGCCCAAGGCCCGTTCACCCAGCCACCGGCGCGTAGCGCCTCTCGCTGCTCGTCGGCCAGCAGCGCGCCAGGCCGCCGAGCAACGAAGCCGATGAAACAGGCGATGTCGGTGCGGTCGGGCGACACCGCGCGTTGCGGTGGGGCCGTCTCGAAGCGCAGGCCGCTGAGCATGGGCGGGCTCGCCTGTCGTGGCTCAGGTCAGGATCTCGAGGGTTTCGGCGGAGAAGACGATCTCTTCCATCGCCACGTCTCCACCGCCCTTGCCGGCCAGGGTGGGGCCGGTGTACTTCATCGGGATCACGCCCCGCAGCAACCAGGACTGCACCGGTTGCTGGGCTTCGTCGCGCAGCGTGATCTTCATGGTCTTCTGCGCGGCCTCCGGTCCGCCGGTGCGGGCGAGCTTGATCCACTCGAAGAGCTTTTTGGAGTTGATGATGCCGCGCTTGCCGGTGACGTCCGAGGCGGTGTGGATGCCCGGGATCTTGCGGGTGTGGTTCTCCTTCTCGTTGCCGTTGCGGTATTCGGCGATCTTGATCTCGCTGCCGATCCCGGAGATGTCCGAGAAGCCGCCGAGCAGCCCCTCATCGTTATCGAATTCGACGATGTAGTTAAACGCACCGTAGGGAGTGTTCCTGGCCATGGTTTGCTCCTATCGCATCGTCACTTTGCATCGGCCGTCTTCTGGCCGATGCGGAAGATCACGAACTCGGCCGGCTTGATGATCGCCACGCCGATCAGGCAGATGAGCCGCCCGTTATCGAGATCGTTCTGCGTCATCGTGCTGCGGTCGCAGCGCACGAAGAAGGCCTGCTCCACCGTGTCGCCGAGCAGGGCGCCGCCACGCCACTCGTTGTAGAGAAAGTCCGAGATCGTCTGAGTGATGTTGGTCCACAGGCGTGGCCCGTTCGGCTCGAAGACCGCCCATTGGGTACCGCGATCGATCGAGGCTTCGAGGTAGTTGAAGTAGCGCCGGTCGGAGACGTATTTCCACTCCGGGTCGGAGGAAATCAGGCGGGCGCCCCACACGCGATAACCGCGACCGCTGAGCAGGCGCAGGCAGTTCACGCCGATCGGGTTCAGCACCTCCTGCTGGCCGAAATTCACATCGATCTCGAAGCGCAGCGCGCTGCGCACCACCTCGTTGGCCGGCGCCTTGTAGACGCCGCGCTGTACATCGTTGCGGGCATAGATGCCGCAGACGTAGCTCGAGGGCGGTAGCGCAATCTCGCGCGGGATGTCGTCACGACCGGCGCGGGCATTCGGATTGGACACCACGACCCAGGGGTAGTAGAGCGCCGCGCGGGTGGAGTCCATCTGTCCGCGCAGGGCGCGCACCTGGCTGGGCAACTGTTCGGGCGGTGTGTCGAGCACCGAGATCCGGTAGGCGCGGCGCGCTTCGGCATGCGAGATAAGCGCACTCGCGATCGCCTGTGCGTCGGTATAGGCGGACGAGCCGGGCGCCGCGACGATGGAGACGTCTTCGAGCGCGGCGATCTCGCCGAGAGCGAGTGCGTACTCGGTGGCCGTCGGTGCGGCGCCGTCCGCACCGTTGATGAGGACGAAGCGGTTCTGCAATTGCCCCAGCGCATTGGCCGTCGCGCCGGTGAAGAGTGCGGTGTGCAAACCCAGCGCACTGACGCTGCCGCCGATGCTGATGGCGAAGGCGTTCTGCAGGTAGTCCGCCCGCCGGCTCGGCGTCTGCGCAAGGATGTGGCCCACCCAGCGCGGGTTGTCCGCGCCGAAGCCCAGGTCGTCCCAGCTCATGTCTTCGCCGTCGGCGTCGGTCGCCACCAGCTGCAGGCTGACGAAACGCGGCGTGGCAGCGGCAAGGGTGGCGACATCCTCGGCGGCATCGCTGGGCGTCGCCGCCGGATGCCAGGTTGTGCCGACTTTCACATGGAGCGCGGTCGCTGCGTCGGCGCCGGTGCGCAGCAGGGTGCCAGGCTGGGCCGTCGCCATGGTGGCCGTGGCCGCCGGCGTCACGACTTCGCGCACGACCACGCTGCCGTTGCCGACGGCGCCGGGGAAGCGGGCCACGAAACTCACGGCCTGGTCGGCCGGCGTTGCGGCCGCCGTCACCGCGACGCTTGCAGCAACCGCCGAGGCGCTGACCGCGCGTGACACATAGAGGCGCGAGCCGCCTTCGTTGAAGTAGGCGAGCACGCCATGCGCGAGGAAGTTCGTATCGGGCGAAGTGTCCGTCAGCGCAAGATCTGCGTAGCCGCCGTAGATGCGCAGGAAGTCGCCGAAGCTGGTGAGCAGTTCGGGGGTTTCCTGGTCTTCTTCGTCGACCCGGTAGGGGCCTTTGCGGGTCGGTCCGACGAAGGCGGTGGTGCTGGTTCCAACGCCTTCGATCGACTTGGCGCGGAAACTCGTTTCCTCGACGTACACGCCTGGTGCGAGATATTCAGGCATGGCTCAGCTCCTTTCGGCGCGGTTGGGCAGGACGCGCAGTCCCGCGGGGCAAAGTCGTGTCCACGCCGACAGGGCACGTGGATGGAAGGTCGGAACGCAGCCGGCGTGCTTCATGGCAGCGTCACGACAACGGAAAGGGATTGGGTCCGGCGCGCAGCAATGCTCAGCGCCTGGTTGGTGGTCGGCAGGTCCGGCGTGGCTTCCAGTCGATCCGGGTCGACCAGCGGGATGCGCGGGGGTCGGCCTCCTCGTGCCACCAGATCGGGAGCCGTGCGCGTGCCCTGCGCGGGATCGAAGATCACCTGCAGGCTCACGTCGATCTGCGTGATCACCACCGCGTTCTCATCCTCGGAGAAGGTGGTCACCGGGACGCCGGCGACGGGCACGAGCGCTTCGCCGCGCCAGTCGCTGAGGCCGCGCGCAAGGACCTGGTTGTTGCGCAGGACGCGTACCAGCGCGCCGCCGAGCAGGTCGTCGTTGTCCGCGGCGACGGAGAGGCGCAGTACTGCCCAGTTGGTCGCGAGGGCGGCCGAAGGCGAGGGCAGCATGGACACCGGAACCGGCTGGAAGAGCGACGACGCGTTCGTCGCCTGGGCGGGATCCGGCTCGCGGGGTAGGGCAAGGGTAGCGAGCCGCGGCAGGTAGGCTCCCGAAGGGTCGCTGAGACTGAGCGTCAGTGTCACGCTACCGGCGTCCGGCGTAGCCGGCGGCGCCGAGAAACTCGCCTCGTGCGCCGCCAGTCCGGGCACTGCGGGCACAGCCACCAGCACATAGAGGCCGCTGAGATTACGCAGGATGCGCGCGCCTTCCGCGCTGACCACGAACGGCAGTGCGAGCGGTGTGCCTGTGACGGCATCCACCGGCCGCACCGCACCGAGCACGCGCGACTCGATGCGTTCAAGCTCGCGAAAGGCGGTGCTCATGCCCGGCCCCTGACGCCCTGCATCGCACGATCGGGAGCCCTGTGCCGCGGCATCACGATTCCTCGTGCCCGTAGGCGAAGCGCCGCGCCACGACCGGCAGGCTGCTGCCACCCAGATCGTCCGGATCGAGCCGGACCAGGCGCGCTACGTACGAGACCGAGAGCCGGTAGGCCGGGTCCAGCGCATCCCATATGCGCATCACGTCCTCGGTACTGAGCTCGGCCGGAATCACCTGGATCACCTCGTCGCTGTCCCACCCGGCCTCCGGCGAAAGCGAGGACGCATCGAGCACTGGAAACTGGTGCAACTGGCGCATCGCCCAGGCGATGGTGAGTTGCTCGTCCAGCGGGTTGGATGCCCAGGCGGTGAGCAGATAGTGGAGATCCAGCCCGAGCGGCGCCGGCGCGTCGTTGGGCGCATTTGGTCGCCGCGGCGGACGACTGTGCTCGTTGACCGTGAGTCGATACAGGTAGAGCGAGAGATGCGTGCTCTCGTCGATATCGCCCGCGAGCTGTCCCGACGAGATCAACTCGAAGCCGCAGCCAGGCATCGGCCGCCCGTCCAGCGTCGACGGATAGGTGTTCCGGAGGAAGGTCATGATCGAACTCCCGACCGAATGCACCGCAAAGACGTTTGCCATCGGATGCGACTCTCAATTGATTGCCTTCCCCGGCGGGTGTGCGGCGCGATAGATCGTGCGCCCACCTGTCAGCAGTCTCTTCTCGACCACGCCTTCTTCCACCAGCAGCTCAAGCGCCTCGTGCACGTCGGCCACCGAGGCGGGCGTCACGCTTGCAGGCAGCCACCAGTCCGCGATGCCCTGCTCGATGTCCGCGGCCTCGGGATGCTCTGCGAGGTAGCGGCTGATTGCGTCGGCGAGCTGCCGGCGCACATCGATTGGATCGCGCATTCGGCTCCCCCTTCGCACCGGACCACTTGAGCGAGAGGCGTGCCTGAATGCGTCCGATCTGGCGCGCGCTTGATCTGGCGGGGAAATGCCTTGATGGGCCCGGTGGTGGGCCGCAGGCAACCGGGTCGGAGCAGACCCGGCGCGAGGGCCTGCCCGGAGGTCAAAACGCCGCGCAGCAACTCGCCTGGATCAATGCCGGCTGCTGCGATGGCGGGTCGGGTAGTCGAAGACGTGGGTGGGTCGGTCGGGACCCACGGGGTCAACTTGCGCTGGAGCGCGCTGCAAACCGCTCAGGGAGCGCGCATAGCCGGAACCGATGGGTTCCACGCCCATACGCCTGCGTTTGTTTCAAAAAAAGACATGCTCCCGCAGGCCCCGTGGCTTGGGGCTTGTGGCGCACGGGGTGCGAAAGCCCGCAGGGCGGGCGGCTCTCCCGAGGTCGACAGCACAAGTTTGTTGCGCGAACATGTCGGACATCAAATACAAAAAAGATCGCACCCCACAACCTCATGCGTACCAAGGGATCGAGGCGCTCGCGCGCCTCACGAGAACCTTCGCAGCTTGAAGTCATGCATCGACAGTTCTTCGGGGACTTCGGTCCGGAGAAGGCTGCCGACAGTCTTCCTTTTGTCGAGAACCACGACGTCGCGGTAGAGATCCTCGACCAGCCGCTTACCGCGCGCGCGCGCCAGGTTTCCACGCCGGGACAGCGTCCCGCGGTCCAGTATGAGTTCAGCACCAACGCCGGCGCTGATCGCGTGGTGCTGCTGCATACCTACCTGCATCCGGACGGACTGGTCAGCCTCGACTCGACCGGCATGGCGGCCATTGGCCGCGCCGGTGCGGCGCAGATGCGCCACGAACTCGCCTGCGTCCTGCAGCGCGCCTACCAGCGCTCCATCGTTCGCCTATCCGACGACTGACCCACGCGCAGCTGGCACGCTGCCGGCGATGCGCGCCTGGCGCGGGCCGGCAAGCGTGATGTCCTGCGGATCGCCGACCCAGATTGCGATGGCCGACTGATTGTCGGTGGACGCGTGAGCCTCGCGCTGCGCCGCCTGGCGGACATGCGCACAGGTCACAGTCATCCAGTCTTCCACGCTGCCCGAGACTTGAAGCTGGGCCTCCAGCGTCGCGTCGTCCAGCCGCTGCCAGAAGCCGTCCGTACAGAGCAGGAATGCATCGCCGTCCTTGAGCTTCGTGCTCGCGGGCTCGCTGGCATAGTCGGTCTGGCCGAGTGCGTGAACCAGCAGGCTGCGACTGAGGCCAGCGCTTGCCATTCCTGCGGCTTCAAGCTGCGCGACCAGGGTATGGTCACGCGTCCGGCGCTGCAGCACGCCATGGCGGAAGTGGTAGAGCCGGCTGTCTCCGGCGTGGTCCCAGTAAGCCGTCGCGGAAGCGCGATCGAGGAACAGCCCGACCCAGGTCGTCGCCATGGCCGCGCACTCGGGTGTCGCGCCCTGCGCCAGGCGGATACGCGCCTGGATCGCCTCCACGCTGCGCGCAGGCAGCTCGGCCAATTCGTCACGCTTGCTCGCTTCGAACAGCCGCAGCGTTTCGCGCGCGGCAATGCCCGCAGCCGTGCCACCGCCGGCGTTCGCGCCCACTCCGTCGCAGACCACGAAACAGGCATCCGCTTCCCGGATGCGCATCGCGACGACGTCATCGTTATGCAGCCGACCACCGCGGTCGGTATGCGTCACCGCCTGCACCTTGATCATGTGGGCGTTTGTTGCCGGTGCCGGTGGAAGCGCGCGATCTCGGCGTCGTAGGCTGCGAGGAAGGTCTGCCCGAAGACCTCGTGGAAGTCGTCCTCGACGGCCGCAAGCGTTGCAGCGTGCAGCGCACAATAGTGTTGCCAGGCACGCGCCTGACGCGAGCGTGGGCGCAGGCGGTCCAGCCAGCCCGGCGGCATCAGCTCGCGCTCCACTCGCGACGGACTGAAAGAGCGCAGCAGCTGGTTGAGCGCGGCACGCATGCCCGCGAGCATGCCGATCTGGTGGGCCTGCAGGTCGGCGAAGCTGTCGTCGAGTGCGCGCAGCGGCGCCATGAAACCGGGAAAGGGCGGCCCCAGCATCTGGCGCACGACCGTCGTCGCGTCGGGCAGAAGCTTCAGCGGATTGTTCTCGCGCTCCAGCACCTGGGTAACGTCGGCCTTCACCTCGCGCTTGACGATGGTGCGGCTCGCCAGCAAGGCCATCGTCCCTCCGATCAGGCCATTGAGCAGCTCCCCGGCAAGGCGGAATTGCTGCGGATCGGGCGACGCCTGGTCTGCGGGCCATCCCAGGCCATCGAGGAATGCCCGCGCGCAGTCCTCGGGAGGCGCGGAGGAGGTCTCCGGGACGACGGGGCGATGCTCGTGCGCGGGCGGCTCTGCGGCAGGGGCCGGTACCGTCGTGGCGACCCGTGCTTCAGGCGTCGAAGCGGCGACCTCGCTCGCGTCCGCATGCGATGCAGGTGGGCGCCGGACACCGGGTGTCGGTGTCGGCACGCTCACGAAGTGGGCACGTATCGCCGCCGAGTGATCCGCCTGCGGCGCGAAATCCGAGACGTGCGCGAACATGCTCAGCGCGCTGTCCGGGCCGTCGGCGAGGATGCTCGCGGTGGAAGCGAAGAGCGGGCCGGGTTCGTCGGGCAGGTCCGCGAACAGATTGAGCGGATCTGCATCCAGCCCCGCCAGGGACTCAAGCGTCGTGGATGGGCCGATCACGGAAGGCGATGCCTTGCCCGCCTGCATCGGTGCCTGCATCTGGGGCGCGGAATGGAACACTGACGGTGGCGGGGCGGGTTTGAACTCCGCGACCAGACTGTCCCAGAACGCGTCGTTGGCGAGCAGTTGCGGCGGCGGTGACGACAGACCGCCCGGCAGCGTCGCCTCTTCATGGATCGAAGTGCCGACCGGCAGCGGCGGAAGCTCGCGCTCGAAGAAATGCTGCGGCCGGGCTGCCGCAGGCTGCGTCACGGCGGGCGCCATCGATGGCTGCGCCAAAGGCTCCTGCCGCGGCGCCGCGACAGGCGCGAACCGGTCAAGCATCGCGCGTTCCACCAGTGGCGCGGCCTGGTTTGCAGGGCAGGGCGCCCGGATCACCGTTTCGGGCGAGTCGCTCTCTGCTCGCAGCACATAGAAACCCACATGAACGATGTCGCCGGACCTGAGCGGGCGATCCTCGTCCTTGCCCAGGGCTTCGCCATTGATCGACATCGCGCACACGCTGCTGTGATTGCGCAGCGAGGCGCCCGCGGCATCGATCCGCAACGAGGCCTGCAGCCGTGAGATCTGTCGGCTCGGATCGGGAAGGACCAGGTGATTGTCGTTGCCGCGACCGATCGTGGCGCCAGGGGCGGTGAAGAGCGCCGACGGCGATGCAATGTCACTCCCCGCATCGCTGGACTGCATATCCGTACGCACGCCGTCGCATTCGATCACGCGTAGCAACAACCTGCCCGCAACGAGACCGCGTGCCTGTTCTCCGGTGACGATCGAGTTCATGCGGCCGGCCGCTTGCGTGCGAGTTCGTACATGCGTCCCCAGGTCGGATGTGATTTCTCCGCGGGACTCAGCTGGAAGCCCGGATCGATGTCCAGTGCTTTCGAAAACTCGAGATAGCACTGCGAGGCCCTGCCCGTCACGCCATACACAAAGGCGAGCAGCTTGTGCGCTTGCACCTGCACACGCGGGCTCGCCAGCGGGATCTCCTGGCTGCCGTGGAGCGTGTTGATCACACCTTCGAAGTTGCCTTCGTCATACATCTTCCTGGCCTTGGAGAGTGTGTCGCCCGCGATCTGTTCAGTGCTACGAACCGGGGTTTCGCCGGGCCTCGGAGCGTTGCTGGTGCTCTGGCATGCAGTGAGGAACAGCGCGCACGAAAGCGCCACACAACGCAGGATCGAAACGGAAGTTCTGGCGGTTGAGAGAGGGCTTGGCATCGGTCTCTTGACGGGCGGTAACGCGGGGATTTTCCGAACGAGCTGCGACAGTTTAATGACGTAGGTATGGCTGCCGTAGCCGTCCTACAAATGGTCGCGCCATCAGAAACTTTTATGAGTCGGTCATCGCCTAGGCACGACAGGCTTGCGCGCCATCGCGTTCATGACAGAGAGGTTTTTAGTCCACGAACTGTCATCGTTCTCTGTCTAGAATCCGCCCGAAATTCGATAAATCGGTTTCCGATATACCTCGGAAGCCGGACAAAGATCAGCACAACGGCATATCGCCACGAGCCCCCGCTTCGTGGTGTCCGACAGGGGTGACGGTGGTCCGGTTCGAATGGCGAGGAGCGTGTTTCCCGGTACTGATGGCGCTGGGTCCGATGGTGAGCGGCTGTGCTTCGCTCAATCGGCCGACGGCGATCCCGTACCGCGTTGAAGTCACCGCCGACAAGGCGGTCAACCCGGACACCCGCAAGCGGCCTTCACCCATCGTGGTGAAGTTCTACGAGTTGCGGGGGGACGGGGCTTTTACCAGCGCCGACTTCTTTTCCCTCCAAGGCAAGCCCGAGGCCGCCCTGGGGCAGGACTTCATCGCGGTCGAACAGCTGACGCTGCAACCGGGGGAGACACGCAATCTCGATCGTCCCGGCGGGCTCGACATCCGTGTGCTGGGCATCGTCGCGGAGTACCGCGCGCTCGAATCCAACCGCTGGCGGCAGACGGTTCCGATGCCGCAACCCAAGCAACTCAACCCGATCAAGTTCTGGCAGTTCTCGCCCAGCCGTCAGGTGCTGCGCGTCGCCGTGCGCAACGGCGGGATCGACCTCATTCCCTCGGACGACTGACCCATGAACGCCCCCTTGCCCGATCCGCTTTCGATCTCAGCCCTGCGTCAGCGCGTGACATGGAGCGAAGGCATGTTCCTGCGGCCACATCACTTCCAGCAGCAGGAGCGTTACTTCGAAGAGTACGTGCAGGCGCGGTGCCTGCCGCTGCGCGGCTTTCACTGGGGCTGGCACCGCCTCGTGCTGGATCGCGCAGCGCTCGCGACCGGACGCATTGCCCTCCAGGAAGGCAGCGGCATCCTGCCGGACGGCACGCCGTTCTCGTTCGCCCTGCGCGAGGCGCCGGAGCCCTTCATGGTGCCTGCCGACCTGCATGACGAGACGATCTGCCTGGTGCTGCCCGAATGGCGCGCAGGTCCAGCCTTCTCGGACGCGGATCCGCAGAGCACGCAATGGTCGCGCTTCGCCGTGCGCGATATCGAGATCGAGGATGCGAACGTCGAGGCATTCGGCCCCGCGCTCCTGCAGGTCGCGCACCTGGACCTGCGCCTGATGCGCGCGAGCGAGGTGCGCGGGGGCGCCGTGGCGATCGGCATGGTGCAGGTGCGCGAACGCCGCAATGACGGGCATGTGGTGCTCGACGATGGCTACCTCCCGCCCTTGCTCTCGGGCACGCATCACCCGCAGTTGCGCGCCTATCTCGAGGAGTTGCACGGCCTGCTGCAACAGCGCGGCGAGGTGATGGGCGAACGCCTTTCGCAAGGTGGTCGAGGGGGTGTCGCCGAGGTCGCGGACTTCCTGATGCTCGAGCTCATCAATCGTTACACGGCGGTGACCTGGTGCGCGCTTCAGGGCGCTTGCCTGCATCCCGAGCAACTGTTTGCCGACTGGCTCAAGCTCGCCTGCGACCTCGCCACGCATACGAGCGAGACGCGCCGGCCGCGCATCCTGCCACCTTACCGGCACGACGCGCTGCGCGAGAGCTTCGAGCCCCTGATGGTGGAGCTGCGTCGTTCGCTCTCGACCGTGCTCGAACAGCACGCGATCGCGATCGCGCTGCAGGAGCGCGGCAACGGTGTTTCGGTGGCGCAGATCCCTTCCCTGGACCTCCTGCAGCAGGCCGCCTTCGTACTCGCCGTGAAGGCCGACATGCCGGCGGACACGCTGCGCGCGCACTTCCCGGCACAGCTGAAGATGGGTGCGGTCGAGCGTATCCGCGACCTGGTACTGCTGCAGCTTCCGGGTATCGGTATCCGCCAGCTCTCCGTCGCACCGCGCCAGTTGCCGTACCACGCGGGCTACACCTACTACGAGCTGGAAACCGGCAGCGAATTCTGGAAGCAGCTGGAGAAATCCGGCGGACTCGCGCTGCACGTCGCGGGTGAGTTTCCCGGGCTGGACCTGGAATTCTGGGCGATCCGCCAATGAGCTCCGGCATCGCTTCCAACTTCGATCCGATGCGCCCGCTGGCGAATACGCCACGAGGTTTCGTGCCGCCCAATCCGGGTGGCGGTGCTGCGCATGAGGAACCGCTCGGCCCCCGCGCCGATGCCGGCGGCGCGGCTTCACCGCGCGCCCTGAGCGGCAGCAATGCACTCGTGGCGGCCGCCAACCCCTTGCTCAACCTGGTGCCGCAGATCAAGGCGACCGCACACCATCCGGACCCGGCGCGGCTGCGCGAGCTACTGCTGGAGGAGATCCGGCTGTTCGAACAGCGGGCGCGCGAGGCTGGCATCGCGAGCGAGACCATCATCGGCGCACGCTACTGCCTTTGCACGACCCTGGACGAGGCCGCGAACCTCACGCCCTGGGGCGGCGCAGGCGTGTGGTCGGCGCAGAGCCTGCTGGTCACCTTCCATAACGAGACCTGGGGCGGAGAGAAGTTCTTCCAGCTGCTCGCACGCCTCTCGCATCACCCGCAACAACACATCGACCTGCTCGAACTGCAGTACTTCTGTCTCGCCCTCGGTTTCGAGGGACGCTATCGCGTGCTCGACCAGGGGCGTTCGCAGCTCGATGTCCTCAAGCAACGGCTCCTGCAGCTCATCCGCAACACCCGCGGCGAACACGCGCGCGCACTCTCGCCGCACTGGGCCGACGCGCCGATCGCAGCGACGGCCAGCAAGGTGCAGATACCCCTTTGGGCGGTCGCGGCGGTCGCGGCGGTACTCTGTCTCGCACTCTTCGGCGGATTGAAGTTCGCACTCGCCGGGCGCTCCGATGCGCTCTTCGCAAGCATCGATCAATTGCGTCTGCCACGGGTCCTGAGCGTCGCAGCGCCAGTGAATCCGGCTGCAAATCCGGCGCCGAAGCCGCGCCTCGCGCAGTTCCTGGAACCGGAGATCCGCGAAGGCCTGGTCACCGTGCGCGACGAGGCGGATCGCAGCGTCGTCATCCTGCGTGGCGACGGTCTCTTCGATTCCGGCTCCGCGGCATTCGTCGAACGCCACAAACCCGTCCTGCTGCGGGTGGCCGAAGCGCTCGAGTCCCAGGAAGGGCCGGTGACCGTGGCGGGCTATACCGACGATGTACCCACCCGCGGTTTGCGCTTCGCCTCCAACTGGGAGCTCTCGCAAGCCCGCGCCGAGGCGGTCAAGGCGCTGCTGCTCGGCCGGCTCTCGCATGCGGAGCGCGCGCGGGCCGAGGGGCGCGGCGCCGCCGATCCGCTTGTACCCAACGACAGTGCGGCCAATCGCGCGCGCAATCGCCGGGTCGAGATCACGCTGATGTTGCCACCCAAGGGCAGCGCGACCGAGGAGCCGCGCTCATGAGCCGCGTGATGTCCGTGGTGGGGCGCATGTTCGGCTGGCTGCTCGGCCGCCAGTTCTGGATCTTCCTTGGTCTGCTCGGCCTCGCCTGCCTGATCTGGATGGTCGGACCCTTGGTCGCTGTCGGTCCATACCGGCCGCTCGAATCGACCTCCGCACGTGCCTGGAGCATCGCCGCGCTCTTCGCCTTCTGGTTGCTGCGTGTCCTGTTCCGTGCCTGGCGTGCTGCTCGCCTGAACAGCCAGTTGCTGAACCAGATCCGCACGCCGGCAAGCGCGACGCAGGCCGCCAAGGCCGAGGTGGATCCGCAGATGGCCGTCCTGCGCGAACGCTTCGACCAGGCCATGGAACGCCTGCGCACCGCGCGCTTCGCGGAGCAGGGCGGGGCCAAGGGCTGGTTCGCGCGTTTCTCGCGCCAGTACCTCTACCAGCTGCCCTGGTATGTGTTCATCGGCGCGCCGGGATCGGGCAAGACCACAGCGCTGGTGAACTCTGGACTGGAGTTCCCGCTTGCCGACCAGTTCGGCAAGGCCGCCGTCCGCGGCGTCGGCGGCACCCGCCACTGCGATTGGTGGTTCACCAACGAAGCGGTGCTGATCGACACGGCTGGCCGCTACACGATGCAGGAGAGCAACCGCGAGCAGGATCAGCGCGAGTGGCGCAACTTCGTCGACCTGCTCAAGCGCTTCCGACCGAAGCAAGCCCTCAACGGCGCGATCCTCACGATCAGCGTTTCCGATCTTCTGGGCGCGAGCGATGCCGAGCGCGCCGAGCATGCGCTGACCCTGCGCAAGCGGCTGCAGGAGATGCGCGACGAGCTGGGCATCGCACTCCCGGTGTACGTGCTCGTGACCAAGGTGGACCTGCTCGCCGGTTTCTCCGAGTACTTCGCCCAGCTCGACCGCGAGGAACGCGCGCAGGTATGGGGCTTCACCTTCCCGCATGCCGCGCCGCCCAAGACTGCGCAGGCGCTGAACGAGGCTTTCGCAGGCGAATACGGCCAACTGGTCGAACGCTTGTACGCCGGCCTGCCCGAGCGCCTGATCAGCGAGCACGATCCGCGCGCCCGCGAGCTCAGCTACCTGCTGCCCCAAGAGTTTGCCGGGCTGCAGGAGCTGCTCGCGCAGTTCATCGCCCAGGTCTTCGTCGAGTCCCGTTTCGAGATCGGCGCGCTGCTGCGTGGCGTCTACTTCACCAGCGGAACGCAGGAAGGCACGGTGTTCGAGCGGGTGATGGGTGGCATCAAGCGCTCGCTGAAGATCGAGGGCACCGCCTATCCGCCCCAGGCGGGCGAGCCTGGCCGCAGCTTCTTCCTGCGTGACCTGATGCAATCGTTGATTTTCAGGGAGGCAGGGCTCGCGGGCGCCAACGAAGGCTGGCAGCGTCGCCAGACCTGGACGCAGCGGGCGGGCTTCGCTGCGCTCGCGGTGGTGGCCGCGCTCTTCGCCATCGGCAGCTTGGTGAGCTACCGCAACAACGCGCGCTATCTGGACGAGATCGCCGCCAGGCTGCCCGGCGTGCAGGCGCAGATCGCGGCAGTGAAGCTCGGCGACCGCGCGGCGATCCAGGCCCTGTTACCGGCGCTCGACTGGCTGCGCCGCCTGCCGGAGAGCCATGCCTTCGCCAAAGGCGATGTGCCGTTTTCCTACGGTTTCGGCCTGTTCCAGGGGCGCAAGCTCGAAGCGGCCGCCGAGGGCGCCTACGAACGCGCGCTGGAGGACGCCTTGCTCCCGCTGCTCGCGCGGCGGATGGAGGATGCCCTCCGTGCCCCGCCGGAGGGCGAGGATCCGGAATACACCTACAACGCGCTCAAGGCCTACCTGATGCTCTACGACGCGTCGCACTACGACGCGGAGTTCCTGCAGGTGTGGCTCGCACTCGACATCCAGCACCAGAGCGGCAACGAGCTGACGCGTGCCCAGCGCGAGGCGCTCGACCAGGATCTGGCGCGGCTCTTCGGCGCGCACGTGGTCGGCTCGCCCTATGCGAAGAACGAGCCGCTGGTCGCGCAGGTGAGGGAGGGCCTGCTGCGGCACACGCTGGCCGAGCGCAGCTATCTCGCGATCAAGCGCACGCAGCTTGCGCGCGCAACGCGGCCCGAATTCAACGTCGCCGCCGCAGTCGGCCCGCAGGCGACCCTGGTGTTCCGCCGCGCCAGTGGCGCGAGCCTCAACCACGGCGTGCCGGGGCTCTACAGCTACCGCGGCTACTGGGAGGATGTCGCGCCCCGGGTGGAACAGGACGTTGCGCGCCGCAGCCGCGAGGAGACCTGGGTGCTGGGCCTGCCCGCGCCGGATATCGGCTCGCAGGAGGCGCTGCTCAAGTGGTCGCACGAGGTGCGCCGTCTTTACCTGAGCGACTACATCGCCGCCTGGGATGCATTCCTCTCCGACCTGCGCCTGCGCTCGGGCGCCGATCTCGCGGAGAACATCCAGATCACCCGCGCGCTCTCGGCCAAGGATTCGCCCCTCGTGCGCCTGATGAGCGCGGCCTCGGCGCAAACGAGCCTGCTGCGCGAGGGCAAGGACGACGAGCGCAACCTGATCGAGCAGGCGCGCGAGAAGATGAACGAGACGCGCGCTTCGCTCGAATCGCTCTTCGGCGGCGCCACCGCCGCACCGATGGAGGACACGCACGACGAGCAGATGGTGGACAGCCACTTCGCCGGCCTGCGCGATTTCACGCAGAGCCCGGAGCAGGGGACCGAGGCGCCGATCGCTGGCGTACGCGACACGCTCAACGAGCTCTACACGCAGCTCACCGCTACCGACGCCGCGCTGCGCAGCGGCAATCCGCCACCGCCCGACGCGACGCTGAACAAGGTCCGCGCAGACGCCGGGCGCATGCCCAGTCCTTTCCGCGACATGCTCACCGATCTCGCCAGCACCACCGACACCACGGTCAATCGCGTGATGCGCAGCCAGGTCGGCGCCAACGCCGCGGCCAGCATCGGCGACTTCTGTCGCGAAGCCACCGCCGGCCGCTACCCGGTCGTCCGCAATTCCAGTCGTGACATGACCCAGGGCGACTTCGCCCAGCTCTTCGCACCTGGCGGCCTGATGGACGACTTCTTCCAGAAGCAGCTCGCCCAGCAGGTGGACACCTCGGTGAAGCCCTGGCGCTTCAAGGGCGAGGACAAGGCGCGGGCAGCCTATCTGGCGGATTTCGAGAAAGCCGCGGTGGTGCGCGACGTCTTCTTCAACGGCGGCGCGCGCACGCCCAGCATCCGGGTCGAGCTCAAGCCGGTGCAGATGGATGCCGGCATCGCGCAAGCCACGCTGGATGTGGATGGCCAGGTGCTGCGTTACGCGCACGGCCCGCAGGTGCCGACGCAGATCCAGTGGCCGGGCAGTCGCGGCAGCAACCAGGTGCGGCTGCAGGTGAGCGGGGTGAACGGCACCATCAACGGCTTCGTCACCGAAGGTCCCTGGGCCCTTCTCCGGCTCTTCGACCGCGCGAGCCTGGCACCGGGCAGCGTGCCCGAACAGATGCTGGCGAGCTTCGACGTCGGTGGCAGCAAGGTGGTGTTCCAGGTCACCGCGAACAGCGTGCGCAGCCCGTTCCGCCTGGGGCAACTGGAGAGCTTCTCGTGTCCGGGACGCTCATGATGCATCGCGTTCCGCTGCCCGATACGCAGACCGAGCTGGGTTGGTACGGCAAGATTCCCGGTGCCGGGGACTTCGTCGAACGCCGCCTTGGCCATGCGCTCTGTGCCGCCTGGGAGCGCTGGATGAGCAACGGCCTCAGCGCGCTCCAGCAACAGGCGCCGCGCATCGTCGAGACGCACTACACGGTCGCCCCGGTGTGGAACTTCCTGCTGCCGGCGGGACTGGGCCTCGACTGCGTGCAACTGGGCGCGCTCGCGCCGAGCTGCGACAGGGTAGGGCGCTACTACCCGGTCGCCGCGGCGCTGGTCCTGCCGCGCGCCGAGTTCGAGAGTGCGCTACTCGACGGGGCCGGCCCGTTCTACCGGCGCACCGGCGAAGCCCTGCTCGCCGCGATCCGCCACGGACATTCTCCTGAACGGCTGGATGCCACGCTCGCGACGATTCCCACCCGCTGGCCTCTGCCGCGGGCCGGCGCCAGCGACATCCTCGCGGTCCTCGCGCCGGCTGGCGCCGCCGAGCACTGCACGGCCTGGCCGGACCTCTCCCTCTACTTCGACAGCGACGGCGTCACCGGCTTCTGGTGGACCCACCAGGGCGACGGCTCGCCGCTGCAGACCCATGTCCACACGGGTGAGCTGAACAACGCGCTCTTCGCGCGCCTGTTCGGGCCCCAGCACGGGGCCGCACGATGAGCACGCAGATCCTTCTCGATCCCGCGACGACGCAATCGAACGCCGGACGACCGCTGCCGCTCGGCCATCGCATGAGCGAGCTGGAGATCACCGGAGTGCTGGGCATCGGCGGTTTCGGCATCGTCTATCGCGCCTTCGACCATGCCCTGCAGCGTGTGGTCGCCATCAAGGAATACATGCCCGGCATGCTCGCCGTGCGCGACGCCACGCTCACCGTCGCGCTACGCAGCGAGCGCTGTGCTGCCACCTTCCAGGCCGGGCGCAGCGGCTTCATCAACGAGGCGCGCCTGCTCGCGCAGTTCGACCATCCGGGCCTGATCAAGGTGCTGCGCTACTGGGAGGCGCATGGCACCGCCTACATGCTCACGCCGTTCTACGAAGGCCAGACGCTCAAGCAGCGGCTCGCGGGCGGTCGTGCCCTGGGCGAAGCGGAGATCCTGCGCCTGGTGGCCGCATTGCTCGGCGCGCTCGAAACCCTGCACCGGGCTCAGTGCTACCACCGCGACATCGCACTGGACAACATCCTGGTCCAGCCGGACGGCCGACCGGTGCTTCTCGACTTCGGTGCCGCGCGCAAGTTGATTGGCGACCTCGCCGACGATGCGACCGTGATGCTCAAACCGGGCTACGCGCCGATCGAGCAATACACCGATGATCCCGCCTTCCGCCAGGGGCCCTGGACCGATCTGTATGCGCTCGGCGCGGTCATGCATGTGATGGTCTGCGGCGAACTGCCGCACGCGGCGGTGGTACGCAGCATCCAGGACAGCTACATCCCGCTCGAACGCCGGGCGCTGGGCTACAGCCCGCGCCTGCTGCATGCGGTGGACCAGGCGCTGCAACTGCGGATCGAAGACAGGCCGCAGTCGGTAGCGGCCTTCGCCGCGCTGCTAGGCCTGCATGCCAGCGCGCCGGCGCAGTACGAGGCGAGCACGAGCCCCGTCGCGCCCTCGACTCCGGCCGTGACGCCGCAGCCCACACCCGTGCCGGTCGAAGCGACGCCGGTCACGATCATCGTCGAGCCGCAAGCGCTCGCCGGGCGGGACGAGGAGGTCGCTGCGCACCAGGACGACACCGCGCCGCAACCCTTCCTGATCGACAGCCTGGTTCCCGCGCGCGACGCGGCCAACGACGCACTACCTGCGCCGCTGGCAGAGGCCGCAGGCATCGCGGGCGATGCGCTTGCGATCAAACCCGGCGATCCGGCCAGCGGGAGCAAGCTCGCCGATGCCGACGCCGACGCCAACGACACGCCGCCAGAAGCATCGCGCCGCTTCCCGCGCTGGTCCCTGGTCTTCGCGCTGGGCATCGCCGCGCTCGTGGGCGGCGGATTCGCGATGGGCTGGCTCAAGCCCGGCGTGTCGAACGACATCGCGCTCGCATCCCGGAAGAGCGCCGGGCAGGCTCCTGCGCCCCTGGCCCAGGCGGTCGTGACGCCGCAGCCAGCCGCACCCGAGCCCGCGCAGGTCGTCGTCGCCATGCCGGCGCCGTCCCCGGAAGCGAGCGCACCCATGGTGCCGCCGGTGCAGGAGAGCGCTCCTGTTGCCGTCGCGGCGGCGGAGCCCCCGGCCGCGCAATCGCGGGTACCCGCGGGAGATGCGGTAGCGACGCCCGCCGGCGAGCTGAGCGAATCCGAGCATTGGACGACCGCGCTCGCGGCGGACAGCGCCGCGGCCTATCGCGAATACCTCGAACGCTTCCCGGAGAGCAGCCATGTGGAGGAAGCCCGCACCCTGCTCGCGGACGCAAGCAAGCGCGAGAAGCTCGCCGCCACGCCGGTCCTGGTGCCGGTGCGCATCCAGCCCTGGGGCGAAGTCTTCGTCGCGGGCAAGCGTCGCGGCATAAGCCCGCCGCTCAAGTCCGTGAGCCTCTTGCCCGGCCGCTACGAGATCGAGATCCGCAACGGCAGCCTGCCGCCTTACCGCACCCGCATCGTCGTCGCGCCGGGCAAGGGCGGCGCGCAGATCGCACACCGATTCGAATGAACGCCATGAACGCCCCCGAAGAAAACGCAGCCCGCCTCGCGCAGTTCGAAGCATTGCTCGCGCCGGTGAGCGAAGCCGCTCCCTGCGGCGAGGACCTGGAGTACTCCGCGGAATTCCTCCAGCTCACCCAGGCCGCGCAGTCGCGCCCGGAGGCGCAGTACGGCTCGACCGTGATCCCTGCCGAGGGCCCCGACTGGCGGCGCGTCGAGCAACAGGCGAGCGCCTTGCTCGCCCGTGGCAAGGACCTGCGGGTCGTGGCGCTGCTGGTCCGCGCCTGGACCGAGCGAGGCGGCGTGGAAGGCTATCGCGACGGCGTGCTCCTGGTTGCCGATTTCCTCGACCGCTACTGGGATGCGGTCTACCCGCGCCTGAGGGAGGAAGGCTTCGACGAGGCCGATCCGTATCCGCGCCTCAACGCCCTGGCGCCGCTCTTCGCCCCCCAGGGCTGCCTTGGCGGGCTGCGCATGCAGCCACTGCTCGGCGCGGGCGGTTTGAGTCTGCGCGAGGTGGAAGGACTGCTTGAAGGTGCGCAACTCGATCTGCCCGCCTATCCGGGAGGACGCGATCGCCTCCTCGGCGAGCTCAACCAGGCCTGGCAGGCTGGCCATCCGGCGTTGCGGGCGATGCGCACCGCGAGCGAGGCCTTCGCACGCATCGATGCACGTTTCCGCGATGCCTTCGGCGCCGAGAGCCAACCGGACAACGAGCGCATCGCTACGCTCTTCCGTCGCATCGCGCAGGCGGTCGGCGCCGATCGCGCTGAGGCGGTAACGCAGAGCGAGGCGCCTGCGGCAGCCAGCGCCGATCCGGACGGGCAGACCTCGATGGCGGCTCGCCCCGCGGTTCCCGCGGCGGATGTCTGGCGCGGCCTGGAAATCCAGCAGCGCGAAGACCTCGGCCTGCTGATCGAGAAGCTCTGTCGCTATCTCGACAGCCATGAGCCCAGTCATCCGGCGCCCATCCTCCTGCGTCGCGCGCAGCGCCTGCTGCAGATGAACTTCTACGACATCGTGCGCGACCTTGCCCCGGAGGGCGTCGCAGCGATCGACCGGTTGAACGGTCCGCAGTCATGACGATCATTGCCTGCCCAGTACGGGCGACGACAGCTTTCATTGCAGTGTTTTGACACGCCAGGAGCCCAGACATGGACACCCAGAAATCCGCGGCCAGTGGCCAGAAATTCATCGCGCGCAATCGCGCACCGCGCGTGCAGATCGAATACGACGTCGAGGTCTACGGCGCCGAGCGCAAGGTCGAGCTGCCGTTCGTCATGGGCGTCCTGGCCGACCTCGCCGGCAAACGCACCGAGCCGCTGCCCGCGCTGGCCGAGCGCCGCTTCATGGAAGTCGACGTCGACAACTTCGACGAGCGCATGAAGTCGGTGCAGCCGCGTGTCGCCTTCCATGTCGAGAACACGCTGACCGGCGAAGGCTTCCTGCCGGTCGAGGTCGAATTCACCTCGCTCGATGACTTCTCGCCGGGCCAGGTGGCCCGCAGGGTCGATTCGCTGAGTGCACTGCTCGATGCGCGGACCGAGCTCGCGAATCTTCTTTCCTACATGGACGGAAAGACCGGTGCCGAAGAAATGATCAGCGAAGTGCTGAAGAACCCCGCCTTGCTCAAGGCCCTGGCGCTGCAGCCGGCACCGAAGCAGATCGATGCCGAGGCCATGCAGCCGCAGCGCCCGGACGGCGAAGCCTGATACGAGGACGAACGCGATGAACGCCACCGAACCCCTGATCGTTGAAACCCCGCTGGACGCAGAGGCAGCCAGCGGAGAACTCGATGCGCTCCTGCAGAAGCGCTTCCGGCCCAAGACCGACGAGGCGCGCAGCGCCGTCGAGAACGCGGTCCGCACCCTGGCCCAGCAGGCGCTGGAGAGCAGTGGAACCATCCCGGCGGACGCCTACAGCGCCGTCCAGCAGATCATCGCGGAGATCGACCGCAAGCTCTCGGAGCAGGTGAACCGCATCCTCCACCACCCGGAGTTCCAGCAGCTGGAGGGCGCTTGGCGCGGCCTGCATTACCTGGTCAATAACACCGAGACCGACGAGCTGCTGAAGATCCGCGTGATGCCAATCTCCAAGCAGGAGCTGACCCGTACGCTCAAGCGCCACAAGGGCATCGGCTGGGACCAGAGCCCGCTCTTCAAGAAGGTCTATGAAGAGGAGTACGGCCAGTTCGGCGGCGAGCCCTTCGGCTGCCTGATCGGCGACTACGAGTTCGACCACAGTCCGGCCGACGTGGACACGCTGGGCGAGATGGCCCGCATCGCCGCTGCCGCGCATTGCCCCTTCATCGCGGCGGCAGACCCCGCGGTGATGCAGATGGAATCCTGGCAGGAGCTCGCCAATCCGCGCGACCTCTCCAAGATCTTCCAGAACACCGAGTACGCGGCCTGGCGCAGCCTGCGCGAGTCGGAAGACGCGCGCTACCTGGGCCTCACGGTGCCGCGCTTCCTTGCACGCCTGCCTTACGGTTCGCGCACCAACCCGGTCAACGAGTTCGCCTTCGAGGAAGACACCGACGGCGCGAGCCACGAGCGCTACACCTGGGCCAACTCCGCCTACGCGATGGGCGTGAACATCAACCGTTCCTTCAAGCTCTACGGCTGGTGTTCGTCGATCCGCGGCGTGGAGTCGGGCGGCCTGGTCGAGAACCTGCCTTGCCACACCTTCCCCTCGGACGATGGTGGCCAGGACATGAAGTGCCCGACCGAGATCGCGATCAGCGACCGCCGCGAAGCCGAGCTTTCCAAGAACGGCCTGATCCCGCTGATCCATCGCAAGAACTCGGACGTCGCCGCCTTCCTCGGCGCGCAGTCGCTGCAGAAGCCGGCCGAATACTCCGATGCGGACGCGACCGCCAACGCGCGGCTCTCCGCCCGCTTGCCGTACCTCTTCGCCTGCTGCCGCTTCGCGCATTACCTGAAGTGCATCGTGCGCGACAAGGTCGGCTCCTTCCGCGAACGCGACGACATGGCGCGCTGGCTCAACAACTGGGTCATGCACTACGTCGATGGCGACCCCACCAACTCCTCGCAGGAGACCAAGGCGCGCAAGCCGCTCGCAGCCGCGGAGGTCCAGGTCGAGGAGATCGAGGACAACCCCGGCTACTACGCGGCCAAGTTCTTCCTGCGGCCGCACTACCAGCTCGAAGGGCTGACGGTGTCCCTGCGAATGGTTTCGAAACTACCGTCGTTGAAAAAGGCGGACGGCTGAACACCGTCTCCGTTCCCCCTCTGATCCCCGCAACAAGGAGCACTCTCGATGGCCGCATCAATGTTCATGAAGGTGGATGGCACCACCGGTGAATCGCAAGACGACAAGCACAAGGGCTGGGTCGATATCCAGTCGTTCTCCTGGGGCGCCAGCCAGCCCGGCTCCATGGCCGCTGGCGGCGGCGGCTCGACCGGCAAGGCGAGCTTCAATGATCTCTACGTGACCGCGTTCATGGACAAGGCCACGCCGGCGATCATCAAGCACTGCGCCACCGGCAAGCACCTGCCCAAGGTCGAAGTCACCGCCTGCAAGTCCGGCGGCGACCAGATGGAATTCGCCAAGATCACGCTGGAAGAAGTGTTGGTGACCTCCGCCCAGGTGAAGGGCGCCGACCCGGCCGATCCGGACGAGCGTCTGCTGATGAGCTACGGCTTCCAGGCTGCGCGCGTGCGCAAGCAGTACTGGGAACAGACCGACAACGGCGGCAAGGGCGCCGAAGTCAGCGTCGCCTGGAACATCAAGGAAAACCGCGAGATGTAAGCGCGGCGACCTGTCGGATGGCTCCGGTCATCCGACAGGTATTCCGCGCCCGTCCGCTCATGCAAGTCGTGCGCGTCCAATGCTCCTGAAGGATTCCCGCCCCCATGGCTGAAGCCACGGTTCGTCGTCGCAACACCTCCCAAGGCGCGCGGGACGAATTCCTGCCTGCGGTGCTCGATCGCTTGTCCGCGTCCGGCCGCACGGAGTCGTCCGGCAATGCGCAGGACATCCATGCGTTGAGGGTGGCGGTGCTGCGCGACCTCGGATGGCTGCTCAACACGACCAGCCTGGATGCCACGACAGATCTTTCCGCCTACGAGCATGTGAGGTGCTCCGTCCTCAACTTCGGCGTACCGCCGCTCGCAGGCAAACGCATCTCCGAACTCAATAGCCAGGACCTTGCATTCCGGCTGCGCGAGGCGATCCAGCGCTTCGAGCCGCGCCTCATCCCCGACTCGCTCGATGTGCGCTGCCTCACCGACATCGCCGCGCTGGAGCACCGCAACGTCCTCGCCTTCGAGATCCAGGCACAGCTCTGGGCCACGCCCTATCCGGTGGCCTTCCGCGCGCGCTCGGACCTCGACCTCGAAACCGGCCACGTCCTTCTTCACGATCTGGTGGAAGGCTGATGGACACCCGCCTGCTCGAATACTACAACCGCGAACTGGCCTATCTGCGCGAGCTGGGCGCCGAGTTCGCCACGCGCTATCCCAAGGCCGCCGGCCGCCTCGGCATGCAGGGCATCGAGGTGGCGGATCCCTATGTGGAGCGCCTGCTCGAAGGCTTCAGCTTCCTCACGGCCCGGGTGCAGCTCAAGATGGACGCGGAGTTCCCGCGCTTCACCCAACGGCTGCTGTCGATGGTCTATCCGGCTTACCTGGCGCCACGACCCGCGACGGGCATCGTGCAGCTCCAGGCGAGCACCAACGAAGGCAGTCTCGCCGGCGGCTTCACGCTGCCCGCCGGCACCGCATTGCGTGCTCGCCTCGCACGCGGCGAGCAGACCGCTTGCGAATTCCGCACCGCCCATGCACTGACGCTGTGGCCGCTTTCCATCGAACAGGCTCGCATCGGTGCCGTGCCGCACGATCTCCCCGCAGCAGGTCCGCTCCGGCGCGCACGGGCCGTGTTGCGCATCGGCGTGCAGATCGGGGCAGGGCAGCGATGCGAGACCCTGCAGCTCGACCAGCTGATGCTGCACCTGGCAGCGCCGGAGGCACGCGCGCTGCGCCTGCTGGAGCTCGTCATGGGGCAGGGCCTAGCAGTCGTCTGTCGGGACGCGAGCGGTCGCTGCAGCCCACCGCTGCCAGCAGGCGCCTTGCGTCACGAAGGCTTCGCGGCCGAACAGGCCTTGCTCCCGCACGATGGTCGCAGCTTCCAGGGCTACCGCCTGCTGCAGGAGTACTTCGCGCTACCGGCGCGCTTCCTGTTCTTCAGCGTGAATGGCCTGAAGCAGGCCTTGCGCAGCCTGCAGGGCGACCGATTCGAAGTAATGATCCTGTTGGGCGAGGATGATCCTGCGCTCGAACGCAGCGTGGTCGCCGGCGACTTCGCGCTGAACTGTTCGCCGGTCATCAACCTCTTTCCCAGGCGCACCGACCGAGTGCTGCTCACGCAGCGCCGACACGAATACCAGGTCGTGGTCGACCGCACCAGGCCGCTCGACTACGAGGTGCATTCGATCGCGCGGGTGGTGGGACACGGCGCGGGGGATCTCTCCGAGCGCGAGTTTCGCCCCTTCTACGCGAGCAACGGCAGTGACGTGGCCGAGCACGGCGCCTACTACGCCTTGCGCCGCGAGCCGCGCCTTCTCTCCGAACGTGCGCAACACAGCGGGCATCGCAGCGGCTACGTGGGAAGCGAAGTCTTCATCTCGCTCGTCGATCGGGATGAGGCGCCCTACGACCCGGGGCTGCGCCACCTGAGCATCGACGCGCTGTGCACCAACCGCGATCTGTCCCTGCTGCTGCCCCTGGAAGGCGAACAGCACTTCTCGCTCGCGGTCTCGGCACCCGTCTCGTCCGTACGCCTGCTGCGCGCGCCGACCCGGCCGCAGGCGCCCATGGGCGACGACGCGCAGGCCTGGCGCCTGATCAGCCATCTCGGCCTCAACTTCCAGGGCCTGAGCGAACTTGACGGCGAGCGCGCAGCCGCAGTGCTGAGGCAGCTCCTGGGCCTTTACCTCGACCAGCATGAAGGCGGCCTGCAGCGCCAGGTGGAAGGCGTGCGCAGACTGGAATTCGCGCCGGCCTTCCGCCGTTTGCCGATGGCCGGCCCTGCGGTGTTCGGGCGTGGCGTGCAGATCCGCCTCACCGTCGACGAACATGCCTCCGCGGGCGACAGTCCCTATCTGTTCGGTGCCGTGCTGGAACAGTTCTTCGCACGCCATGTGGCGATCAACAGTTTCGCCGAACTTTCGCTGCACAGCCTGCAACGTGGAGAGCGCGCGAAGTGGGCCTCGCGCCTCGGAGCGCGACCGCTGCTATGAGCGACGCGACGACCACCTGGCAGGACGATCCCCTGTGGCGCGCGCTGTGCGAGGCGCCGCACGAATTCGACCTGTTCCAGGTCCTGCGCTGGCTGGACGCGCGTGCCGGGGCGCCCGACGCACTCGGGCGTGCGCCGCGTCCGCAGGATGAACCGGTGCGCCTCCGGCAGCAGGCGTCCATGGCCTTCGCGCCGGCAACGCTCGCGCAAGTCCACACGCCGGAGGACGGCAAGCCGGAGCTGTCGATCTACAGCTTCGGCCTGTTCGGGCCCAACGGCCCCTTGCCGTTGCACCTCACCGAGTACGCACGCGAACGCGAGCGCTTCGCCGACGACCCGGCCTTCACTGCCTTTGCCGATCTCTTCCACCACCGGCTCATTCTGCTTTTCTATCGCGCCTGGGCGGATGCGCAGCCGACGGTAAGCCTGGACCGCACCGGCGAACGCCCGCGCTTCGACGACTTTCTCGCCTGCCTGCTTTCGCGCGGCTTGCCCGCGCACCAGGAGCGCGACGAGCTCGGCGAGCATGCCCGCTACTACCAGGCGGGCTACCTGGTGCGGCAGTCGCGCAATCCGGAGGGGCTGCAGCAGATCCTGCAGCGCTATTTCCACGTGCCGGTGCGGATCGAGGAGAACGTGCCGCGTTGGGTGGAATTCGCGCCGGAGGATTGCTTCGGTCTCGGTCTGGGCGCTCGCCCGCTCGGGCAGGACAGCACTCTGGGCATCGCCACCCGCGACGCGCAATCCCACTTCCGCATCGTGCTTGGGCCGCTGACGCAGGCCGAGTACCGTCGTTTCCTTCCCGATGGCGATCACGTGCCCGCGCTGTGCCGCTGGGTGCGGGACTACGCCGGCATGGAATTGAGCTGGGACGTTCAACTCCTGCTCGCCCACGACGCAGTACCGCATGGCGCCCTGAGCACGGCGCAACCGCTGGGACTGGGCCAGCGGCTGGGGCAAAGGCGTGCCCCAGCGTCCGCTGGCGAACTCGTACTCGACTACATGGCGCGGCGGCGGACCAAGCCGCCGCGCGGCAGCAGCAGCACCAGGAACAGCGACACCGCCGCCGCAATGCCGCCGACATCTTCCGGAAGCATCATCGCAACACGCCCCGATGCCGGGCCCGCAGGGCAGGCCATATCGGGCACGACACTGGAGCCCGCTTCATGAACCGTATCGTCACGGCCCACACGCCCCTTGGAGAAGCGCTGCGCTTTCGCGCCATGCAGGGCACCGAAGCCCTGTCCCAGCTCTTCGAGTTCGACGTCGAGCTGCTCTCCGACAGTTGTGCGCTCGACCTGAAAGCACTGCTCGGCAAGTCGCTGAGCCTGGAGATGGAAGTCGCCAACGCAGGCAAGCGCTTCCTGGACGGCATCGTGGCGCGTTGCGTGCTGCTCGGCCGCGAGGGCGGCACCGATCGCCAGTACCTCTATCGCGCTACGGTCCGGCCCTGGCTCTGGCTGCTCACCCGCAGCCAGGACTGCAAGATCTTCCAGAACCAGAGCGTGCCGCAGATCCTGCAGACCGTGATGGGCGAGTATGGCTTTCCGATCGAGCAGCGCCTCACCGGCAGCTATCGCCAGTGGGGCTACTGCGTGCAATACCAGGAGACCGACTTTGCGTTCGTGAGCCGGCTGATGGAGCACGAAGGCATCTACTACTTCTTCAAGCACGAGCAGGGACAGCACACCCTTGTGCTGTGCGACGACATCGGAACCCACGAGGCCTTTCCGGGCTACGACAGCGTGCCTTTCTTCGCGTCCGAGCGCGTGGGGAGCGACCCGGAGGAATGCGTCGACATCTACCAGGTGGCCGAGGAGATCGCGCCCGGCACCTACGTCACCGACGACTACAACTTCACCAAGCCGCGCGCGAGCCTGCAGAACCAGCGCAGCAATCCGGCCTCGCACGACCATGCGAACTACGAGATCTACGACTGGCTCGGCGGCTACAGCGACCCCGGCGAGGCCGACCACTACAGCCGCATCCGCATCGAGGAACTGCAGGCCGAGCGCGAACGCGATGAGGGCCATGCCAGCGCGCGCGGCCTCGCGCCCGGCTACCGTTTCAGTCTGCGCAACTGTCCGCGCCAGGAAGCCAACCGCGAATACCTCGTCGTCTCGGTCACCTATCGCCTGCGCGAGGCCGGCTATGCCAGCAACACCGACACAGCCCACTACGACTTCGACTTCGTCACCCAGCCGACAAGCCTGCCTTTCCGGCCGCGTCGGCTGACCCCGCGGCCACACACCAACGGTCCGCAGACCGCAGTCGTCGTGGGGCCCGGCGGAGAGGATGTCTGGACCGACCAGTACGGCCGGGTGAAGGTGCAGTTCCGCTGGGACCGCTACGGCCAGATGAACGAGAACAGCTCCTGCTGGGTGCGCGTCGCCTCCAACTGGGCCGGTTCCGGCTACGGCGGAATGCATGTGCCGCGCATCGGCCAGGAAGTGGTGGTGGACTTCATCGCGGGCGAGCCCGACCGGCCGATCATCGTCGGCTGCACCTACAACGCCGACCAGATGCCGCCCTTCATGAGCCCGACGCAAAGCGGCTTCATCAGCCGCTCGATGAAGGGCACGCCGGGCAATGCCAACGCGCTGCGTTTCGAAGACGAACCGGGCGCGGAGGAGCTGTGGCTGCATGCGGAGCGCAACCAGCGGACCACGGTCGAGAACGAAGTGCTGGTCGACGTCGGCGCGGGCTACACGAAGAACATCGGCACCAGCTACACGAAGACCGTCGCGCAGGACAACGTGTACGAGGTCGGCAACCTGAACAAGGTCGAGTCGCTCACGGCCTTCCACCGCGCCAAGCAGACCTTCACCCTGCATGGGAACACCGGTGTCGAGGCACGCTCGAACCAGGGCCCGATGCAGTTCTTCTCGCTCAACAACTTCGACGCCCAGTCGCAGACCGGGCACATGAACTTCCTCTCCCAGAGCCACTTCATGGCCGCGACGAACAGCGGCGGTTTCTCGATCAAGAGCATGGTGCCTTCAAGCCCCGCATCGCCCGGCGATGTGGACGTGCATGCCGCGCAGAACGTCCATATCCAGGCAGACGCCGGGCATGTCGCAGTCAAGGCGGGCACTTCGGTCGGAATTGCCGGTGACAGCACTGGTGTCGGCATTACCGCAGGTGGAGGCGATCCGCTCGACCCCGGCTCGGGCATCGTGAAGATCACGGGCACGACGGCCTTGCAAGTGGAGGTAGGCAGCACGACAGCCCACTTCAATGCCGACGGCACGGTCAACATCACCGCATCCAATCTGATCAAGCTCGACGCGCCGAAGGTGAAGGCGAAGTCGGGAACACTTGACTGGACGCAGACCCCGCTGAAGCTCGAACTCACCGGGGGCAAGATCGAGATCATGGGATTCAAGGCTTCTGCGACCGGCTACGTGCAGAACTTCAATGGCGGGACGAACAACTACTTCATCACCAAGACCGATACGTTCCTCATGAAGAAGGACATCGGCGCACTCAAGTCGGATGATGCAATCCTCAAGGATGACAACAACATTTTCAGGAAGGCCGCGAAGGTACTCGATTTCAAGTCCAGCGTCCTGCACCTCATCTTCTGAGGGGATAGCCCAATGAACGGAATGTGGATCGCCACCTTGTCGATCGGAATCGGCATGGGCATCGTGGCCCCGATGCTCCTCATGGCGCGCGGCCTACGCAGCCAGAAACGGATCGCCACCGCGCTCGCCGGCGGGCGACAGCTCGCTTGCCGCGTCGCCAGCGTCGAAAGGACCTCCCGGACCATCAACAACGATCCGGTATGTCGCCTTCAACTGCATTCGATGCAGGAGCCCGGGCGTAGCTGGGTCGTGACCCAGACCATCCCGCTTGAGGCGCTCTCGCGCGTCCAGCCCGATTCGATCGTGGCGCTTCGAGTCGACGCGACGGAGACAATCGCAGTCATCGATTTCGACCAGCGCCCGCTCGACGCGGGCGTCGTCCCGCAGCCCGATGCGCATTGACGCCGAGGGACGACCTATCGGCACGCTCGCGCGATCATGAAAATCCTCAAACCCCTGCGCCTGGGCGTGCTGCCGCGCCCTTTCAGCTGGCAAGGGCAGAGCCAGCTCGGCATCGGGCTGTACGCCTTGATCGACCTGCATGACGAACAGCGCCTGCATTCCGAACAGAGCCTCTGGGCCCTGCTCACCGCGGAAGCGGGGGAGGGCGTCGTGCTCGACCTCGGCCTGCCCAAGCCCTTCGCAGAGTTCCTGGTCACCGGCAATGCCTACACGCATCACCAGGCAGAGAAGACGCGCTGTGCGGTTCGGGCGCAGGTCGGCTCGGTTTCCAAGTCGCTGACCGTTTTCGGTGACCGTTACTGGATCGCGGGCGCGGCGACGGCGCCTCAAACCTTCGAATCGATGCCCCTGGATTGGTCGCGCGCCTACGGCGGTGGCGCATACGCCGCCAACCCACTCGGTCGCGGCTTCGCGGAAGAGGAAATCGCGACCCCGCACGGCGCGCAGCGGGTGCGCCGCATGCCCAACGTGGAGGCGGCCGACAGACTTGTACGCACGCCCGTGCAGGCACCCGGGGCGCCGGCTGGTTTCGGGCCGGTCGACTTCGCATGGCCGCAGCGCCAGGCCCTGCTTGGCGAGTACGGCAGCGACTATCTCGAAACGCACTTCCCCGGCTTCTCGCCTTCGCTCGATTGGCGTGCCTTCAATGCAGCCCCGCCAGACCAGTTGCTGCCGCCGGACGAAATGCTCGCAGGCGCTGCCTTCAGACTCTGGAACATGCATCCCGAGCAAGCAGTGGTGGAGGGACGTCTCCCCGCATGGATAGGCCGCTGCCTGGTGACACGACAGACCGCACAAGGGCCGCATACCGACGACCTCTTGCTGCCCTTGAGCACCGCCTGGTTCTTCCCGCACCGACGCCAGGCCATCCTGATCTATCACGGCAGCCTCCCGATCGCCGAAGACGACGCGCATGACGTGTTGCACCTGATGCCCGCGCTGGAGCATCCGGACCGTCCGCGCCCGGTGTCCGAACTCGCTGCAACGATGGCGAGACGCCTCGATCGGGAGTCCGGCCCCAACCACGCCCTGAAGGATCGTGAGCTCCTGCCGGAAGACCTTGCACTAGGGCCCGCGATCGAAGGCGAAGAGACGATGTTCGAGCGGGAGATCGGACCGCGCGAGCGCAACCTGCGTCGCCGCCTGGATGACGAGCGTGCGGAGGTGGAGGCCATGGTGCGCGCGGAGGGAATGGACCCGGCCGAGGTCTTGCCCGCACGCCCCGACGAGAGCGCCCTCGTCCTGCCCAGGAACCTGGAAGAGCTCTCCGGGTTCCTCGTCGCACAGGACGCGAAGATCGCCGAATCGCGCGAACTCGCCCGCACGGAATGGAAGAAGCACATGGCGACGATCGCGGAGGAGGGCGGCGAATCGCCGCTTGCGCCTGATGAGATCTCCGCGCTTGAGGCCCTTGTCGCTGCGGAGAGTCCGCAGGACTTGCGGCAGGTCTCCGTACGCGCCAGCTCCAGTCGGTCTTTTGCCGAAGTGGCGGACACGCTCTCCCATGCGGAGGCAATGGCCGGCGAGGAAGAGGCCTCGGCCTCGGACTTCTCGACACAGGGCGCCCGCCTGCGCGAACAGCTGCAGCGTGCACGCCTCAACAACGCACTGAACTTCGGCCCCGCCGAACCTTTGGCCGGCCTTCGCGCCCTGCAGGTCCGCCGACAGGTGGAAGAGCTGCTGGCAGGCAGCCGCGACTTCACCGACCTCGATCTGAGTGGCGCGGATCTCTCGGGCCTGGACCTGTCGGGCGCCTGCTTTCATCGCGCCGCACTCGAGGGTGCGGATCTGCGCCGCAGCTCGCTGGATGGCGCCGATCTGCGCGAAGCCGTGCTGGCGAGGGCGCAGCTACAGGGTTGCTCGCTGGCCTCGGCGCAATGCGAGAAGACGTCCTTTGCCGGCGCACTGGCCGAACACGCGGATTTCTCCGGCGCGCAGCTGGTCGATTGCGACTGGCAACAAGTGCGACTGCGGAACTGCCGTTTCATCGGCGCGCGCTTCGAGAAGTCCATGCTCACGAACCTCTCCCCAAGCGGCAGCGATTTCAGCGACTGCCAGTTCGAGGGTGTCAGCTTCTACCAATGTGAGCTGCAGGACTGCCGCTTCGACCGCGCGCGCCTGCGCAAGACCGGCTTCCTCGAAGGTGCGCTGCGCGCATGCAGTTTCGAGGAAGCAGACCTGGAGGACTGCGCCTTCGTCACGATGGAGGCGAGCGGCCTGCGTTGTGCAGGCGTCCGGATGAAGACCTGCGCCGCAGCCATGGGCACGCGGCTCGACCTGGCCGACTTCAGCAGCGCGCATCTCCTGCAGACCAACCTGCGCCAGACCGACCTGCGCCAGAGCCGCTTCGAAGGCGCGCATCTGGAAGAGACCGATCTGTCCGAGGCTGACCTGCGCGGCGCCAACCTGCGACATGCCAATGCACGCGGCGCAATGTTCATGCGGACCAACTTCTACGCCGCCGACCTGCGCTGTGCCAATCTGATCCAGGCGATCCTGCAGGGCGCCGACCTGCGCACCTGTGATCTGCGGGAGACGAACCTCTTTCAGGCAGACCTGGGGCGGGTGCGCGGCGACACGAACACGCGCCTCGACGGCGCCTACTCGGAGCGCGTCAAGGTGTGGCCGCGCCACAAGGAGAGCGTGCTGTGATGCGCGACAAGCTTCCGCCGCTTGCGACGGAGAACGTGGCGGAACGCGTCCAGCGCGGCATCGAGATCAGCGAGGCGGACTGCCGCGGCTGGCTGCTGGATGGACAGGATCTCTCCGGCGGCACTTTCGAGCGGGTGGACTTCAGCGAGGCGAGCCTCGTCGGCGCGCGCCTGGACGAATGCCAGTTTCTGGAATGCCGCTTCAGTAGCGCGAACCTGCGCGAGGCGCTCATCGCGAAAGCCAGCTTCCTGCGCTGCGAATTGCGCGGGACGCGGATGTCTGGCGGCAGCTTGCAGGGCACCAGCTTCCTGGAATGCGACCTCGCCGGAGCGGACTTCGGCGCGGGCGTGCTTGGGGACTGCAATTTCGTACGCAGCGCACTGGAAGACTGCGGTTTCGCGCGCGTCCAGGCCACGTCGCTCAGCTTCTGCCAGAACACGGGGAGGCAGCTGGATTTCGCCGGCGCGGTCCTCACGAAATCCGTGTTCATGGAGCAGGACCTGCGCGAGAGCCATTGGGAGGGCGCGGACTTCACGCATGTGATCTTCGGTCGCTGCGATCTGAGCGGTCGCTCCTTCGCGGGCCTGCACATGCCCGGCAGCCAGTTCGTCGAATGCACGCTGGACCAGTGCGACTTCTCGCGCGCGGACCTGCGTCGCAGCATGTTCAAGGGCGCTTCGCTGCGCCAGGCGCGCTTTGCCGGAGTGCAGGGCCAGTACGCGCTGTTTGCCGAAGCCGACCTGAGCGATGCCGACTTCGCGTTGGCCTTCCTGGAACAGACGATCTGGGTGCGCTCCTGCGTAACCGGCGCTGACTTCTCCAGCGCACTGCTCGGTCAGGCCATCTTCCAGCACGCGCGCTGCGATCGCGCCGATTTCAATGGCGCCGAGCTGAGCTACGCCGACTTTTCCTACGCCGCGCTCGGGCTTGCCGATTTCCGCGACGCGCGCTTCCTGCGCACCAAGCTGCATCGCGCCGACACGGCCGACAGCCGCTGGAACGTCCGCACCGGCGTACTCGAGCGCGATCCCGAACTCTTCGATGCCGAGGCCTGGTCGCTCCAGCGCCTTGCCTCCTTCACCGCCTGAGAGGAAAGACCATGATCGAGACCTTGCAACGTCGCGCCGATACCGCAGCAACGAGCGGGCAGTACGCCGCGACGGTCATCGCGGACCTGGGCGGCGGCGAATTCCTGGTCGAAGCGGGTGGCCTGCCTGTCCGTTGCCGACAGGCCGCGAGCTGCCTGCTGGCTCCGGAACTCAACGACCTGGTCCTGCTGGTCCGCCTCGACGGCGCGCGCCACTACGTCCTGAGCGTGCTTGAACGCCATGCGCCCGAGCGGATCGCCCGTATCGAACTCGGAGACAAGGCGCGCCTGAGCGCTGGCGAGCTTGCCTGCAAGGCCGAGCAGTTCGCGCTCACCAGCAGCCGCGCGCAGTTGCGGATCGATGAACTCAGCTACGTGGGCAAGGAGTGGCAGGGCGTGGTCGGTGCGGTGCGCCACACCGGACGCTGGCTGCACTGCGTGGTCGATCGCCTCATCCAGGTCGCGCGCCTGAGCAGCCGTCAGGTGCAGGAAAAGGACGAGGTCCGCGCGGGGCAGATCGAGTACGTCGCAGAAGATTGCGCGCGGCTGGACGCGCGCGTGTCGATGCTGACCGCGCGCAAGCTCATCAAGGTCGACGCCGAACAGGTGCACGTCGGCTGAGCCGGCACGCTCGCAGCCAGGAGATCACCGATGTTCATGAACACGCAGATGATGGGACTGGATCTGGCTTTCCCGGATGTATGCCTGACTCCGGCACCGCCTTCGCCGGTACCGGTGCCGATTCCCTATCCGAACATGTCGCTGGGCCCGACGACGATCCCGACGGCCTTCAACATCCTGGTCGGCGGCACGCCGGCGCACAACATGATGTCCTTCGCGCCCCTGAGTTTCGGCGACAACCCCGGCCTCGCGCTCGGCGTGGCCAGCGGTTCGGTAATGGGGCCACGTCGTCACATCACCGGCGCCTTCACGGTGCTGCTCAAGGGCGCACCCGCGACACGCATGACCAGCATCGGGCTGCAGAACTCCACCAACACCGTCGGCGCGCGCATCGTGCCGAGTCAGTTCAAGGTGCTAGTGCTCGCCCCCTGATCCAGAGTCATACTGCGCATTCATCTGCGTAGCCACTTCTCGCGGTTATCGATCAATGAGCGACTTCGCCCTATGTGCCGAGTGCGGTGAGAGCCACCCGCTGGCAGACGTCGAGCTTTCGTTCAGGCGAGCCCAGCCTCTTGCGGAGCTTTCAGAGCAAGAACGGGTTCCGGAAAGATGCAAGGAGAGCCACGACCTGAGCGCGCTTTGGGGGGAGCGCGATAGCGACCACCGGTACTTCGTCAGAGGCGTCATGCCCTTTGCCGTTCGCGGGCGGAACACCGACTACTCGCTAGGGGTGTGGGTCGAAGTAGACAAGAAATGGTTCGATCGCGTCCTGGAGCTCTGGGACGACGAAAACCAGTCCGAAGAGCCTCCTTTCCCGGGGTTACTCGCCAACATCATTCCGCGCCATGAGCCTACGCTTGGCTTGCAGGTTGAAGTCCGACTTACCGGCCCTAGGACACGCCCGCAGTTCTTCCTGCGGGAATCGGTGCACTTGCTCTATCTGGAGCAAGTGCACGGCATATCCTCACATCAAGCCGCCCAATACACGGCCCTCGTCAGCTAGCCGTTGCCGCCGGCCGCCCCGTGCGGAGAACTTCGCCGGTCTTCCGATGCGCGCACGTCGCGATGCCACTTTCGGCGCCCAGCTCAGGCCATGATGTTCACGCCGCCGTCGATGTAGAGCGTCTCGCCTGAGAGGCGGCGGGCATACGGCGTGGCGAGATAGGCGCAGGTGTAGCCCACGTCCATCACGTCCACCAACTCGCCCAGCGGGGCGCGCTGCGCGGCCTCGTTGAGCAGCACGTCGAAGTCCTTCAGACCGGAAGCCGCCCGCGTCTTGAGCGGGCCGGGCGAGATCGCGTGCACGCGGATGCCCTGCGGGCCGAGCTCATAGGCCAGGTAGCGGCAGCAGGCTTCCAGCGCGGCTTTCACAGGACCCATGAGGTTGTAGTTGGGCACAACCTTGTTGGCGCCGTAGTAGCTCATCGCGAGCATCGTGCCGCCTTTCTTCATCAGTGGCGCGGCCAGGCGCGCCAGGCGCACGAAGGAGTGGCAGGAGATGTCCATTGCCTGCGAGAAGCCGTTGGCAGACGAATTGATAAGGCCGCCCTGCAGGTCTTCCTTAGGCGCCCAGGCCACGGAATGCACCAGCACGTCGAGCTCGCCCCACTTGTCGGCGATCGTGTCGAACACCGCCTTCATCTCGTCCTCGCTGCTGACGTCCATCGGCAGGTAGAGGGCGGCGCCCAGCGTCTGCGCGAGCCCCTCGGTGTGGGGACGCGTCTTCTCGTTCGCGTAGGTGATCGCCAGTTCGGCCCCGAGCTGCTGGAAGGCGCTGGCGCAGCCGTAGGCGATGGAGCTGTCGTTCGCGATGCCGACGACGAGCGCCTTGCTACCGGCCAGGATGGGGCGGGGGTTGTCCAGGCTCATGCTGTGACTCCTTGTTCGGTTCGGGTCAGCCGGCGCACATGCCGGGCGATCATCAGTTCTTCGTTGGTGGGTATCACCCATGCGGCCACGCGGCTCGCGGGCGTGCTGATCCTCGGATCGCCCCGGAGATTGGCGCCAACGTCGAGTTCCAGGCCAAGCCAGCGGGCGTCGCGGCAGACGTGCTCACGGATCGGTGCCGCGTGCTCGCCGATGCCACCGGTGAAGACCAGCGCATCCAGCCCGCCCAGCGCGGCGGCGAGCGAGCCGATCTCGCGGCCAATCCGATAAACGAAGAGATCCACCGCGAGCCGTGCGGCAGGTGCATCGCTTGCGAGCAGCTCGCGCATGTCGCTGGAGATGCCGGAGACGCCGAGCAGGCCCGACTCCTTGTAGAGCATCGTCTCGATGCCGCGCGCGTCGAGCTTGAGCTCGTCGAGCAGATACAGCACCACGCCGGGGTCCAGACTGCCGCTGCGCGTACCCATGGGCAGGCCGTCGACCGCCGTGAAGCCGGTCGTCCCCGCGACACTGCGGCCGTTAGCAATCGCGCAGAGGCTCGCGCCATTGCCCAGGTGGGCGACGATCACGCGCCCGCCTGCGGCCTTCGCGTCGAAGTCAGGCAGGGCGCTGGCGATGTACTCGTAGGAGAGGCCGTGAAAGCCGTAGCGCCGCACACCACGCTGCGTGATCGCCTCCGGCAGGGCGAAGCGCTGGGCGAGATCGGGCTGGCTCCGGTGGAAGCTCGTATCGAAGCAGGCGACTTGCGGCAGACCGGGGGCGCGGGTCATGACCGCGCGGATCGGTGCGAGGTTATGCGGCTGATGCAGCGGCGCCAGGGGCACGAGCTGCGCGAGCGCGTCGAGCATGGCCTCGTCGACCAGCGCCGGCTCTGCATGATGCAGGCCACCGTGCACGACGCGATGGCCCACTGCGCCGAGGCGATAGCGGTCGCGCATCGCACCGAGAAAGCCGACCAACTCGGCGATGGCGCCATCGTGATCCAGGCGCATGCCGGCAGGCCATTGCTTGGCCACCAGCGTTTCGCCCTGTTCGTCGCGCGCGGTCATGCGTGGCGCGGTGGCCAGCGCTTCGATCTGCCCGCGCAGCCGGCATGCCAGCGTCTCCGCCTGGGCGACGAAAAGCGAGAACTTGATGCTGGATGAGCCCGCGTTCAGGACGAGGATGGCGTCTTCCATCACTTGACCGCCTGCACCGTCTGTTCGCGGCGCGCCTTCGCGACCAGGGCTGCCACTGCGCAGGACGCCAGCCGCGTACTGACCGAATCTGCACGACTGGTCAGGATTACCGGCACGCGAGCGCCGAGGACGATCCCCGCCGCATCGGCACCTGCAAGAAAGCTCAGGCTCTTGGCCAGCATGTTGCCCGCCTCCAGGTCCGGCGCGACCAGTACGTTGGCGCGACCGGCCACCGGCGAGGCGATCTTCTTGATCTGCGCGGCCTCCGGGTTGATGGCGTTGTCGAGCGCCAACGGGCCGTCGAGCAGGGCGCCGGTGATCTGCCCGCGGTCGGCCATCTTGCACAGCGCGGCGGCTTCGATGGTGGAGGGGACGTTGGGATTGACCGTCTCCATCGCGGAGAGGATCGCCACCCGCACTTCCTCGGGGCCATCGACCTGCAGGGCATGGGCGAGGTCGATCGCGTTCTGGATGATGTCGACCTTGTCGGCGAGACCGGGCGCGATATTGATCGCGGCATCGGTGATGATCAGCGCGGTGTCGTGGCGCGGCACGTCCATCACGAAGCAATGACTGATGCGTCGGCCGGTGCGCAGACCGGCCTCGCGGCGCACGACCTCGGCCATGATCTCGTCGGTATGCAGGCTGCCCTTCATCAAGGCTTCGGCACGGCCCTCTCGCACCAGGGCGACTGCGCGTTCGGCGGAAGCCTGGCTGTATGGGGCATCCTCGATCGGGATGTCGCGCAGGTCGATGTCGTACTCGTCGGACACTTCGCGGATGCGTGATTCGGGGCCGACCAGGATCGGCGCGATCAGGCCGAGTCGGGCTGCATCCACGGCGCCGCGCAAGGAGCTCTCGTCGCAGGGATGCGCAACCGCCACCGGCGTAGGCGGCAGGCTGCGGCAATACGCGATCAGGCGTTCGTACTTCTCGTGAGGTTGGCGGTCCATTCGAGCCTCCCGGATCAGGCAGTTGCTTCGGATTTGCCGGCACTGCGCCGGCGCGGATTGGCGCGGCGGGCGGGCGTGGTGGCGGAGGCGTCGAGCACGCTGCGGATGCGCGCAAGCATGTCGCGCTGTTCGGCGGTCGGGCCTTCGGCCACCACGCGCGGGTCGGCGATCAGGTCGTCGATCAGTCCGAGCAGGCGTGCGCGTGCATCCGCTTCCTCAAGCAGGGAGGGCAGGGCGGCGAGGGCCTGCTCCGGCGCATTGCGCACGATGATCTCCTGCTCGCCACGCAGGCGACGCCAGGCATCCGGGGGGAGTTGCGGCAGGCGTTCGGCGTAGTCGTCCGCGATCTCCTTGCGTAGTGCGAGTCGCGACAGCGGCAGTTCGCCCGGTCGTGCGAGCAGGGCCGCGACGCGTGCGAAGGCCTCGTCGAAACCGCCTTCGCTGATGGCTGCGAGCGCCTCCTGGATGAAGCTCTCGGCCGAGGGCGCGAGTTCCGACGGCTCCGCATTCTCCTGGCGGGAGGAAGGCGCCAGCGCACCGAAGAGCTGGCCGTAGACCTGGAAGAAGAGCGCTTCGCTGCCGGCGTCGCGCAGGGCGCGGTAGTAGTCGAGCGACGCACTCACCAGTTCGGCGGCGTAGCGCTCGGCGTGGCGCGGAAGGCTGTCCGGTGCGAGCGGCTTGCGCAACGCCTTGGCAGTGGCTGCAGCCGGGGCCAGCCAGGCGAGCCAGGGATTGCGATCGGAGAATATCCAGCGCTGCGCGCGCAGCGGATGCAGCTCGCGCAGCGCCTCGGCAAGCGTTTCGTTCGCCAGGGCCTGCACCAGGGGCTGCGCAAACAGCTCGTAGGCACGCTGGTTGAATTCCGACACGCGCGCGACCGCCTCGAAAGGTTTCTCGTCCCGGCGATCGAATCGGTTCAGCCGCGCGACGATGTCCTCCAGACGGTGCTCATGGAACTCCACCTGGTATTCGACATTGCCCGCGACGCCGCGTCGCTCCTCGATCTGCATGCCGTACAGGCCGGGCGGGAGCAACTCGATGGATTCGAGCACCTCGACGATCTGCGCGTGTTCCTTCTTGGCGACCTTGCCTGAGACGAAGATGCCGAGGTGGCCCACGTCACGATGCAGGAGACCGACGATCACCTGGCCGCGCGCCTTGATCTCCTCGGTGCTGCCATAGATGTCCGCCACCCAGTTGAAGGCCTGCTGCGGCGGCGTGATGTTGTCGCCCATGGAGGCGAAGAGCACGATCGGCGAACGGATTTCGCGCAGGTCGAAGGCGCGGCCCGCGGCATTGCGCGTGCCGCCCTTCCAGAGCGAATTGCCGACGAAGAGATTGCGGGTGATCCACTCGATCTCTTCGCGGTTCATGAGGTAGAAACCGCCCCACCAGCGCTCGAACTCCAGGAAGCGCGGCGGCTCGGTGTCCGCGTTGGCGAACACGTGGTAGTACTTGTCCCAGAAGGTGTTCGCGGGATGGAGGCTCTCGAAGTTCTGGACGAGGTGCGCGCCGTCGAACACGCCATCGCCCAGGTCCGCCGCGAACGACGCCATCCAGCTGCCACCGAGCAGGCCGCCGCTGTAGCGCATCGGATTGTCGCCTTCGCCCTCCTGCCAGGCGCCGCCCCAGTAGGACATCGGTGCCCCATTGATGACGATCGGGCCGGTGTCGTCCGGCCCCGAAGCGGCAAGCATCATCGCCGCCCAGCCGCCCTGGCAGTTGCCGATCACCGCCGGCTTGGGGCTGTCCGGATGCAGTTCGCGCACGCGACGGATGAAGACCTGTTCGGCCGCGCATACGTCGAGCAGCGTCTGGCCCGGCTCCGGCTCACGGAAGAAAATGACGAAGTAGACCGTGTGGCCGCCACGCAGCGCCACGCCCACCTGCGAATCGTCCTTGAAGCCGCCGATGCCCGGGCCGTGCCCGGCGCGCGGATCGAGGATCACGTAGGGACGGCGCTGCGGATCGACCTCGACGCCAAGCGGCGGCGTGATCCGCACCAGGGCGTAGTTCACCGGCCGGTCAAGCTCGCGGCCATCGAGGATGGTCTCGTAGTCGAAATGCAGGACAGGCGGCTGCCCTTGCGCGACGTGTTCGAGGTAGTTGTTGCCACGCTGGCGCAGCGTGTCCCAGAAGAGCAGCCCGCGCTGGCCCGCGTCGGTCGCGTAGGCCATCCAGTCGCGCCAGATCTGCCAGGGCTTCGAAAGCCCATCGACTTGCGCGGCGGCATATTCCTCGCCCGCCTTGCGCACCCGTTCGCGAAACGCGTCCTGCGCAATCTGAAGCCGTTTGCCGTGAAGCCGCGTCGTCTTGGAGACCAGCTCTGTCGATTCGCGAAGGCGGGAGAAACTGTCCATGCGGGCTCTCCTGGTTGCCGGCCGGTCGCGGGAGGCGGGGCCGCGCATGCAGCGCCCATGCGGCCGACCGAGGGGTCGGCATGCACGGTAGGCGCGCCGGGTTACAGGGAGGTTTCGCGTAGGACAGCCGCTGCGGGCTGAGACGGAAAAGCAACAGGGAACGGCGACAGGCCTCCGATCGCGGAGGCGACAGTGGGTGCTGCCGCAGCGAAGCGACGCCGATGCGGCCGGTTCGGAGCAGGGTGGGGCGCATCACCTGCCTTGTGCGCAGCCACCCGATGTCATTCGGTCGACGCCGCTCGCGATATCGCCGTGCGTCCGCACCGACTCCGGGGCGGACGCACCTGCAACTGCACGTCGCGCGCTCAGGCTTGGGCGGCGATGAGTCTCAGCTCAAGCAGGTTGGCTTGCAGCTCCTCCACCGAACGCCAGGGAAGGATGGGCGAGTTGCCGCGCTCGTCCGGCGGATTGGACGGCAGCTCTTCCGACCAGCCGCCGCAGCCGACGAGCGGGAGCAAGGGGCGGCGGTGCAGCCAGGCCAGATTGACTTCGGACTTGGTGCCTGCACGGCCGCCGATGACGATGCAGGCGTCGCCCGCCAACGCCATCAGCAGATTACGGGCGTCGCCCATGCCGCAAGGCACGACGACCGTGGCGGGCCAATCCGCAGGTGGCATCTCGTCGGGCGGGACGATGCTCAGGACGAGGCCGTTGGCCTGCATGGCACGTTCGGCCGCAACACGGGTCGCGGGGCTGCCGCAACCGCTGACGACGGTGACGCCAAGCGAGGCGAGCAGCTCGCCGGCCTGGCCGGCGAGTTCGTATGCGCGCGAACCGGGCTCGGCGCTGCCGAGGACGCAGACCTGGGGTTTGCGATGTGGAGTGCTCATGGGACGGGATTCCTTGGATGAAGGTGAGCGCCAGGCGCGACATCAGCCGGCGAACTCGAAGCCGAAAGATATAGCGGCTCCGCCATCTGCACCGCAAGGCCCGGCATCACAGCGCGACGCACCAAGGACTGGCTGGTGAGCCAGGCGCCTCTTGTCGCGCGTGGCTCGGGAGCAGTTCCTCACAGGGTCCGACAAGCAGGGCGACCGGCAACACGACTGCAACGTCGCTGGCGCAAACATCGCCCCGCTTCAACCTGCGCGGCCACTCACGCGCCGGGCCGCGCCTCGCCAATCAAGCCTGCTTCGTCGCGACTGAAAGGAGTCATGAGATGCCTCTTCAGCATGGATACGCCGTACTCAAGGGCCACGCCATCCGCGGTGTGCCCGCACCCGTGGGTTCCGACCACTACTCGGTGCATGTGGCGGACGATACGAAGGACTACCGCATAGCGATCAACGTGCGGTCCAACGCCAAGAATTTCGGCAAGGACCTCTGGTTCTACCTCGACGAGGATTTCCATCATCCCGTCATCGATGCGCTCAAGGCCCTGCCCACCGGACGCAAGATCTTCGAGCCGGGCACGCCGCCCGGAATGCGCCGCGAAGCGGGCATCGCGCTGGACTTCATCCGCATGAATCTCTTCGATCGCACGCGGATGAAGATCTATCCGGGCCATCTCGAAGGCGCCCACAACGATCTGAACGAGGCGATCGACGACCTGGTGACCCGCTCGGCCGGCGACGAAGAGAACCTGATCTACGCCTTCGGCGAACCCTGGGTCAACGAGCAGAAGAAGGACAAGGTCTTCGGCTTCATGCCGGGCAACGGCGTCCACGACATCCACATGAACCAGGGCGACCTCACCGGCGATCACGCGCACGAGGATGGCGTCTACCAGGACGGCGGGCTGATCTTCTTCTTCGCCAAGGAGAACCGGTACGTTGCCTATTTCACCAAGTTCCAGTCGCAGACCTGGCACACGAACGACGAGACAGGGCACGCGATCAGCGGCTCGGGCGATGACATGGGCGGCGGCGGAACGGAAGTCGGAGGCCAGGCGGGGCAGGGGACCAACGGCGGCGGCAACCCGATCGGTAGCGGCCAGGATCCCGACTATGAAGTGCTGATCCTCGCGGCGCTGGTGAACCCGGTCAGACCGGCACCGGAAACCGAGACGGTGACGCTGCTCAACACCCAGTCGGAGCCGGTCGACCTGAATGGCTGGACGCTCGTGGACAAGCAGAGGAAGCGGATGTCCCTCACCGGCGTCCTGCCTGCCGGCGACACCCTGCGCATCAAGGTCGCGGCCCCCATGCAACTGTCGAATTCAGGCGGGATCATCAGCCTCCTCAACCCGAAGGGCGTCAAGGTGCACGGCGTCAGCTACACCTCCGAGCAAGCACGCAAGGAAGGCGTGACCATCGTCTTCAAGCGCTGACGGAGGCTTGTCCGGAAGGCGCGACCAGATCGGGTCTTCCGGACTCCGCCCATGTGTCGGGTGGACCCTCACCCTGACGCAAAGCTGGACTGCCGTGTGGATCGCGGTGCAGCTGCATGCAGCGTTCGAAGGACGGCCGTGGGCACCCGCCGCCGTCCGGTCCGGACTGAGGTCGGGCCGCGTGCAGGGGCACATCAGCAACTTTCTCGAAGTCATGCGAGTCGCCTCGCGTCTCGGGCGCCGATTGGCTCAAGCCCTGCGCGAACTATCCCTCGGCCCGGTGCCTTCCCCGTAGTCGTGCGACGCGCCCTCCAACGCCGGCGGACCCCACCGTGCTCATTTCGCACTCGCGGACCAGGCCCCCCGCATTGAGGCATGACGTCGCCTGCCCAGCCGACTCATCTCGCATGCCTCCGGTGGCATCCGCGGAGCAGTGCGGAAGACCTGGTCTCGGCCTGGACCAACTGCCGGTCTCGCTTTGAGATTCGTCTCATGGTTCGGCACCGCTGCCGAATTTAGCCTTCCTCTCAACCTGAGAAAGAAATCCCAGGCAAGCACATGGACGATTGATGGTCCCGCGACCCGCAGCTTGAGCCGCCCGAATGTCGAGTCCATGCCACAGGAATGGCGTTGGTCGAACAACGGGTGCGCCCTCGGTTCCCCGCCATTCGCATAGCGCAGAGGAACTGTCATGAACACGATCTATCGACTGGTCTGGAACGCCGCCCGCGGCATGTGGGTGGCGGCCAGCGAGATGGCCCCCACGCGCGGCAAGAATGCCCGCGGCCGGTTGCATGTGCGGCAGCGCAAGCGGCGCTTCACGCCGTCGGCCATCGCCGCCGTACTCGCGCTGCCCGGCGCCGCATTCGCGAACAACGCGGTCTTCTTCAACGAGTATGCCGACGGCGGCTGCGTCACCATCCGCGACCCGCAGGCCGACATCTACTACATGGCCAGCAACGCGAATTGCGTCTCGGACGACAAGGCAAGCCAGACCGACCGTGCTCTCTTCTACGGTCTGGACCCGGGCACAACCGGCAGCTCCACCGCACACTCGACTTCGCTCACGCTGGGGCGCGAGCTGTATGTGAACGGCGGCCGTATCGTTCTCAACAACCAGGTCACCGGCACCAAGTCACTCGCCATCGGCAACGAGGCGACCTTCGCCAACAATCGCGACGCCATCGCAATCGGCAATGGCGCTGTCACCTCGCACAATGACTCCATCGCGCTGGGCAGCCAGTCCGTGACCGGACGCGGGGCGCTCGCGAACTATGTCGACGCGACCGGCATGCTCGGCGGCCAGAACTCGTTCGGCGAACTCAGCGTGGGCACGGCCGGCAAGGCACGCCAGGTCACCAACGTGGCCGCGGGCACGCAGGGCACGGATGCGGTGAACGTCGATCAGCTGATGGCAGTCGCCGCGGCCACCGCGGGCGATTCCCTGCAATGGGACCCCGCAGCCAACGCGTACAGCGCGAACCATCACGGTGCGGGTCCGAGCAAGATCGTGAACGTTGCAGCCGGCAACCTGGCCGCGGCGAGCACCGACGCGGTGAATGGCTCGCAGCTCTACACCACCAACCAGCAGGTCGAGCAGAACACGACTTCCATCAACCGGTTCCAGACGGACCTCAACACGCTCGCCGACACGCCCATCCTGTTCGCGGGCAACAGCGGCAGCGTGAGCCGCAAGCTTGGCGATACCTTCAACATCGTCGGTGGCGCCACGACGCCCGGCACCTATTCGGGTGGCAACCTCCAGACTGTCATCGGCGCCGATGGCCAGCTTCAGCTGCAGATGGCCGAAGCGCCCAAGTTCGGGTCGGTCGTCGTCAATGACCGCGGTTCGGGCAGGATCTCCGGCGTGGCGGCGGGTACCGACGACCAGGACGCGGTCAACGTCGGGCAATTGCGCGAACTCACGAACGCCGCGGTCGCCAACGTCGTCACCTACGACGACGACTCGCACGACAGCGTCACGCTCGGTGGCGATACCTACGACAGCACCACCGGTACCGGTGGCACCCGCATCCGCAACCTCGCGCGCGGCGTCGATGACGGGGACGCGGTCAACATGTCGCAGCTCAACGAGACCGATGCACGCATCGACGACGTCTATCAGCACGGCACCAGGTACTTCCATGCCAACTCGACCGGCACGGACTCCGTGGCCTCCGGCCTCGACGCCGTGGCGATCGGCATGGGCGCCGTGGCGAGCCATGACGGCAGCGTCGCTCTGGGCGCAGGCTCCCTGGCCGACGGCAGCAATCTGGGCCACCAGGCCTACCTGCTCGGCGGCTCGGCCAGCGGTGAAGTCAATATCGGCAGCCGTCGCCTGAGCGGTCTGGAAGCCGGTGCGGACGATACCGACGCGGTGAACGTCGCCCAGCTCAAGGCTGCGGCGAACGCCGCCGTCGCGAACGCGGTGACCTACGACAACGACGCGCACGACAGCGTGACCCTGGGCGGCACCACCTACGACAGTGCCACCGGCACCGGCGGCACCCGCATCCGCAACCTGGCGCGCGGCGAGGACGATGGCGACGCGGTGAACATGTCCCAACTCAACGAGACCAACACCAGCATCGCCAACCTGAACAGCACCATCAACAATATCTACGGCGGCGGCATCAAGTACTTCCATACCAACTCCACGGGTGCCGACTCGCAGGCGACAGGCAATGACGCGGTGGCCATCGGCATGGGTGCGGTCGCCGTCGCGGACAACAGCGTCGCCCTCGGCGCGGGCTCGCAGGCGAACCGTGGCGCGAATGTCGGCTACTACGACGGCACCAATACGCTGTGGGACCAAGTGTCGGTCGGCGAAGTGTCCGTCGGTGCCGCGGGCGCGGAGCGCCAGATCACCAACGTGGCTGCCGGCAGCGCAGGCACCGACGCGGTAAACGTGAACCAGCTCAATGCCGCACTCCAGAGCTATCGCGGTAACTCGGACGTGGTGGGCGGTCCGGCCATGTTCGTGACCAGTGATGACTATGCCCTGGCGCCGCAAGCGCAAGGTGCGCAGTCAGCAGCGGGTGGCGCGAACGCCGTGGCCTCCGGCAACCAGAGCACGGCGTTGGGTGACAACGCGACGGCGAGCGGTAACAACTCGGTCGCACTGGGCTACGGCTCGAATGACGGTGGGCGCGACAACGTGGTGTCGGTGGGATCCGCCGGCGCGGAGAGAAAGATCATCAACGTGGCTCCGGCCGAACTGAGCGCCACCTCCACGGAGGCGGTCAATGGTTCGCAGCTGCATGCGACGAACCAGCGTGTCGACCAGCTCGGCGCAGTGCTCACGGACGTGCGCAACGATGTGAATCAGCTCGACCGCACGCTCAGCGGCGGTGTTGCCGCGGCCATGGCGAGTGCCGGACTGCCGCAGGCCTATCGACCGGGGGCCAGCATGATGGCCGTGGCGATGGGTACCTGGAACGGCCAGCAGGCACTGGCGCTGGGCGGCTCGCGCATCACCGACAACGGTCGCTACATCCTCAAGGGCTCGGCCAACGCGACCACCAGCGGACGCTACGGCGGCACCGTGGGCGTCGGCTTCCAGTGGTAAGGCCCGACAGGTAAGGCCCAACACATCGTTCTCATCGACATCGACAGGTGGCGCGTCATCCGGATGGCGGCGCGCCACCACCCAATCTTCAGGATGCTCATCATGAACTCGCATCACCTCTCCGCGGCCGGCCTTGCCCTGGGCGCCGCCTTCCTCCTCAGTGCCTGCGCCGGCCTGAGCCCGGTCTCTCCGCAGGGCACGACCGACAAACCGGTATTCCCCGAGCCCAGCAGCGCAAGCTTCAAGGAGGGCTCGTGGCCGAACACCGACAATCTCCGGCAGGTACAGGCCGGCATGAACAAGAACCAGCTCTACAACCTGATCGACCGGCCGCATTTCGGCGAGGGCTTCGGCACCCACGAATGGGACTACCTGTTCCATTTCCGTACCGCCCAGGGCGAGCGGGTCTGCCAGTACAAGATCCTCTTCGACGACGCGCAGAAGGCCCGCAGCTTCTTCTGGAAACCGCAGGACTGCGCGAGCGTGCTCGACACGCCGGCGCCGCAGGTCCAGGTCCTGCGCGTCCCGGTGGCAGCGCAGGCGAGCCCCGCGGTCGCGGTCAGGCAGTTCTCGCTCAGCGGCGACCTTGCATTCGATTTCGGCAAGGACACCGTGACGAATGCTGGCAAGACCAAGGTCGCCCGGATCGCCGACGCGCTCAAGGACGCGCCGTACACCGAAGTCCGTGTCGACGGCTACACGGACCGCATCGGCACCGATCTCGCCAACCTGGATCTCTCGACACGGAGAGCCAAGGCCGTACGTGACCAGCTGGTCGCCGGAGGCGTCGCGCCCGACAAGGTCGTCTGGGCGGGACGCGGCGCGATCCAGCCGCTGTCGTCCTGCGGCGCGCTGCAAGGCGAGGCATTGCGCGCCTGCCTGGCGCCCGACCGGCGCGTGGAGGTGAGCGCACGCTGACACTGCAGCCCCTGGAAGCGAGAGCGAGCGCCGGGTGCCGGTCGCTCTCGCGGCATGGTCGCTCCGACAAGCCCGCCGCCATGCACGACTGCGTCATTTCGACCACGCGCAGCTGGCACCCGCTCATAGGTGGACCACGCTCGCCCACACGCAGGTGACGCTCGCGCATCCGGCCCCGACGACTGCGGCCTTGAACGCATCGAGGCGGCCGATATTTCGACCGCCTCGATGCCTGTCCACCGTCGGGGCCACACGGACCTCTTGAAGCTTGATGTCTTGCGGCTTCGGACCCTCACGCATCGCCGATGCCCGCACATGCCAAAAGCATTCTCGTCGTTCGCTCCGGCCTCTTAAGCCGGTTCTCGGCCCAGAAACCTGTCTTCCTGCCTTCGCATGTAGCAAGCCGCGAGAGGCTGCAGAACACGCTTGCTGATTGGCGGCCGTTTACTTATCGGGCCATAAGCTCGCGCGTATAAAGCGCCCAGCCGCATCGCACTGTTGCAACAAAACAGGGCGGCGACACAAAACGAGCTGAGCCAAGCGCGTCCCGCGTCTCCGGCTTCGCCTCCACCACACCAAGGAGACAGGAAAATGATGTCGCAGCTAGGCAAGTCTTGCCGGCTGCTACTGGCGCTGTTTGCGATGCTAGTAGCATGTTTGCCATCCTCCGCAAGGGCCGCCGACTTCACGGTCGGCGCCGATCTCGCAGGAAGCACAGTCACTCTCTGGTTCAAATCCGCAGTCGGTTCCACCTGGGTCGATGCCCACTACTCGGTGGAAGGCGGCCCGCAGCAGAACGTCCGGATGGCGTACAACAGCGCCAATGCGCGCTTCGAGACCACCTTCAACGGCAGCGCCGGACAGGTGGTGCGCCATACCTTCACGTACGACAAATCTGGTCTCGCCTACGACTCCCCGAGCGGATCGACCACGGTTGCAGGTGGAGGCGGCACGGTGGCCGCACCCAGTTTCTCGATACCCGGCGGAACGTATGCCAGCGGCCAGACGGTCGCGATCAGCACCAGCACGTCCGGTGCGACGATCCGCTACACCACCGATGGCTCGACGCCCAACGCATCCTCCCCGGTGTATGGCGGCGCCGTCACCGTTTCGAACAGCCTCACGCTCAAGGCCTACGCGAGCCTGAGCGGCATGTCCGATTCGGCGATCACCTCGGCGACCTACACGATCAACGGCAGTGGCGCCTTCACCTACGCGCAGGGCGTTGCGGCTTCCTCGGGCGTGGCGACCATCTGGTTCACGCCGTCGACGTCGATCGCCTACGTGGACGTGCACTTCTCGATCGCGAACGGACCGCAGCAGAACCTTCGCATGACCAGGAACGCAGCGACTTCGCGCTATGAGCTGAGCACCAACGCTGCTCAAGGCGAAACGGTGAATTACTCCTTCACCTACAACGTCACCGGCGCAGCCCAGTACGACACCTCCTGGTTCAGCTACACGATAGGCGGTTCGACAAAGGCGGCCACGCCGGTGCTCTCGCCCGCACCGGGCACGTATGCGACGGCACAAAGCGTCACGATCGCGTCGGCAACCAGCGGCGCGGCCATCCGCTACACGCTTGACGGGTCGACGCCGACCACGGCTTCCACGCTCTACACCGGGCCGATCAGCGTCAACGCCTCCAAGACGATCAAGGCCATCGCCATCGCCGCCGGCTACGGCACTTCGGACGTCGGAGGTGGCAGCTACGTGATCTCGCAAGCCACTGCAGTGGCGCCGAGTTTCAACCCGCCGGCCGGAACCTATTCCTCGACCCAATCGGTCACGCTCACGAGCAGCACGCCGGGGGCGCAGATCCGATACACCATCGACGGAAGCACGCCCACCAGCGCGTCGCCGCTTTACTCGAGCGCGATCAGCGTGAGCGCTTCGCAGACCATCCGGGCCCTGACCATCGCCGCGGGCTACGCGAACTCGTCAGTGGCGAGTGCCTCCTACACGATCGAGCCTACGGGCTCGGGCTTCGTGCAGGGCGCTTTCGAGCTGGGCTCGACAGCCACCATCTGGATCAAACCCACCGTCGTGGGCGCCTACGCGATCCTTCACTACGCCATCAACGGCGGGAGCGAGGTCAGCCCGCAGATGAGCCTGAACAGCAGTCTCGGCCGCTTCGAGTTCGTGCTGACCCCGGTCCGCGCCAACGACCAGATCAAGTACTACATCACCTACGCGAGCGGGACGGGCCAGCTCGACACGCCGCGCTACACCTACACGGTGGGCGCAGCGTCCCCCGTCGCCAAACCGACGATCAGCCCGGCCGGCGGCACCTATGCCAGCAGCCAGAGCGTCCAGCTCTACACGACGGAATCGAACTCGGTCATCCGCTACACCACGGACGGCTCGGCTCCGAATACCGCCTCGCCCCAGTACGTCGGTCCGATCACCGTCAGCACGGCCAAGACGATCAATGCCATCACGGTGAAGAGCGATGGCAGCCAGTCCGGCATCGCGAGCGCGACCTATGTGATCGGCACGGGCGATACCAGCGTCGCCAAGCCGAGCATCTCGCATGCGAGCGGCGACTACGGCAACCCGATCGCGGTGAACTTCCTCAGCGAGACCAACGGGGCCACGGTCCACTTCACCCTGGACGGTTCGGCACCCTCGAAGGACTCGCCGATCTATGGCGGCCCGGTGTGGATCCGTGGCGCGGCCACTGCGAAGGCTGTCGCCCTCAAGGGCGGCGCCAACTCGGAGACCGCGAGTGCCAGCTATACGGTCGGAACCGGACCGGGAGAAACCTGGGACGGCAAGACCACCTTCAATATGGTCAATGGCACCAAGGGCAAGTGGCCGGACAACAAGGTGTTCTGGGCCATCATCGGCAAGGACTGGAATACGGGCAATTTCGTCCACGTCGACATGAACGGCAACCTCGTTCCGATGTCGCTCGGCGACAATGGCGCGCTGGCGAAGAATGGAATGACTTACACCAATTACTTCTATTCGCTCGCACAGACCAAGTCCATAACGATCCCGCCCATCAACTCCGCGCGAATCCTGATGAGCGTGGGCGAACCCATGTATATCCAGGTCAATACCGATGGAAACGGGAAGGTCGCCTACGCCGGTGCGAATATCGAAAACCCGACGGACCCTAACGTCGATGTGATCTTCGACTTCGGCGAATTCGCGATTCTTCCGCCCGGAAGCAATCCGCAGGGCATCTTCGTGAACACCACCCGGGTCGACCAGTTTGGCTTCCCGGTCCGCCTGAACGTCAAGGGCCTCGATGGCTTCGACATGACGGTGGGGGAAAACCTCTCGGAATCCCGCGAGGAGATTTTCGCCAAGTTCATTACCGAAGTTCCGCAGGAATTCCGTAGCCTGGCGCAGGCGCCCTACGCTCCGTATCGCATCATGGCCCCGGCGCATGCAACCTTCGGCAAAGGCGCCGAGAACGAGCAGTATCTTGATGCCTACATCGACGAGATCTGGTCCAAGTACGCCAACGAAGATCTGGTCATGGACCTCAAGAACGGCTGGCCGGTCTTCACCGGACGCGTGGTGGGCGGTACGTTCCGCTTCACCGACGGGGTGGGCACGTATTACATCAACGGCAAGCCGACGACTGCCATGGCCATGCTCGGAGCCGGTCTGCTCGACGACTCGAAGGGCACGACCGACGTCGGCAAGCAATTGCAGCTCCAAGCCCAGATGTGCGCGGCGCTCAATCGACATGTAGCGGGCCTTCCTTTCGAGAAGTGGTGGCATTCGCCGGATTTCTATCCGGCGGGCAATCCGGCCAACTACTTCACGAAGTTCTGGCATGACCACAGCCTGAATGCCCTGGCCTACGGTTTCGCCTACGACGACGTGGGCGGCTACAGCCCCTCCATTCACACGGAGAAGCCAAGGAGCGTGACCTACACCATTGGCTGGTAATTGATCCTGGCTTCGCATTCCCGGACGGCATATCGCCGGCGAATGCGAAGCCAATTCGCATTGCTGCCAACGGGGGACACGTTCGATGCAAATGACTGAGATTACTTCTGCGGGCTTTCTCCGCACCCGGCGCCATGATCGCCAGTCGAAGTCGGGGCGTTTTCTCGCTCTGGGCGTCGCAGGCGTCCTCTGCGGCGTCTCGATTGGGTTCAGTGCGCAGTACTGGCGGGGAAGCTCCGTGCCCGAGCAACGCATCGAGGCCCAGAGTCCGCCTCCGCCCGATGTCCGGCCACCGTCAGCTCAGACCGTGCCGGCGATTTCCCTTGTGGGAGTCGTAAGGGGCGCCAGCCCCGAGCGCGCGTACGCCTTGCTCTCGGTCAGCGGGCAAGCTCCGCGAGAGGTCCGCATCGGCCAGGAAGTTGTAGCCGGCGTACAACTGGTGGAAGTTCGCGAGACGGATGTCACCTTTGTGGCCCAAGGGCGCTCGATCCGCGTCTCGCTGCCGGCGCCTGTCTCGCGCACGCCGCCGGAGCCCCCCTTGCAGAAGAGGAGCAAGGCTGACTGGAGGGGTGCATCCGATGCCACGGTTCCCGCGCAGCCGGCATCCCCCCAACCCGCGTTGATCGCCCCGGCCTCCGGTTTCGAGCGGTCCAGTAGCAGCGCCACCGACCGGGCTGTCTGGCGCGCCAGCCAAGGCTCCCAGCAATGACGCAAGCGGACCGCCGCAGAAACACCAGGCGCCCGAACACGCTGCTGCGTCCTCCCGACGGTTTGTCATCCCCATCATCAACGGGTCTTCCAGGACACCATGCCCCTCCCGTCCCTCGACATGCCTGAACGCGAGGCGGAGCTGCGCGGACGCCAGTGGATTGCCGCCGGCAATCTGATGCTGGGCGTCGACGTCGCCTGCGGCGGGCGGATCGTCTCGTTTTCGCGGGGCGGCGCCGAAGTGCTGACACCTGCGTCACTCCATCCGCAGAACTATGGATCGACGCTGTGGGACTCCCCTCAGAGCACCTGGAACTGGCCGCCTCGCGCCACGCTCGACAGCCTCCCGTACCGGTCCTGGTCCGAACCCAAGGGCCTGGTCATGGAGAGCGAAGTCGATGCCACGGGAATGCGTTTCACCAAACGCTTCGTCGGCAATGCCCTGAAACGCCGCATCGAAATCGAGTATCGGATAGAGAACTGCGGGCCCGCATCAATACGCGTTGCGCCATGGGAAGTGACCCGCGCACCTGGCGGGCTGAGTTTCTTCCCGATCGAAGCGGGAGGATGCCTTTCTCCGACGGCGCTGCAACCGCTCGTCGAGCTGGACGGCATCTGCTGGTATGCGTATGCGCCGGCGGTACTCGAACGCGGCAGGAAACTGTTCGCGTTGGGTAGGGAAGGCTGGATCGCCCATGTGGCGGCCCGTCAGCGACAACTCTTCGTCAAGACGTTTCCAATTACCGGCCAAGATGCGCTTGCGCCGGAGCAGGGCGCCGTCGAGATCTGGGGGCATGACGATGCGCTCTATATCGAGCTGGAGAACCATGGCGCCTACAGGACACTGGAGCCTGGAGAAAGCCTGAGCTATCCGGTCTGCTGGTCACTGGAGCCGCTCCCTGACGAACTGCGCGTCGGCATTGGGGATTCCCGATTGTTGTCGCTCGCCAGGGAGATCGCCACGCGGTAGAAGCGCGCTGCACTTGATATAGAAATCCATCTGTTCGACCAATAGGCCGACCGTTTCCCGCCACAGCCATTCCAACGGCGAGGGAACGCTGGAATATCTGAAAAACGAATCACCAAGCATCGGTTCCGACGGGCGCCGAGGGACTCCCATTGCGCTCACAAACATGAAAAGCAATTGCTGACGGAAGGGTGATCCGCCTTGTGTAATTGAGCCTGCAGCCTTGACCGACCTTATTACCCCAAAGCTAAACTGACCTCACCAAGAAATTAGTAGTTCAATAACAAAACAAGTTGTCGAGGCTCGGGGAGAAGAGAATGGATGTGTCGATCAAGCGCCGCGCAATTGCGTCGGTCGTTGCTGCGGGCTTGTATTTGTCGCCCACCGCGCATGCAGAAACCACAATAACGGTAGCGGCGTTTCCAGCGCTCGACGCAGCCGTAAAGGCGGCAATTCCGCTGTACAAGAATATCAGGCCCGAGGTCCAGATCAAGCTGGTAAGCCTCGCTTACGCCGACCACCACGTGGCGATGACGACCGCCCTGGCCACTGGCGCAAATCTGCCCGACGTCATGGCAGTCGAGGTGGGCTTCATCGGCAAGTTCGCAGAATCCGGCGGCCTGGAAGACCTAGGCAAAGCGCCCTACAACGCGCTGCAATACCGTGACAAATATGCGCGATTCACCATTGCGCAGGCCACGGGCGCCAGCGGAGCTTTGGCTGCAGTGCCCGCCGATATCGGGCCCGGCACGCTGCTCTACCGCAAAGACCTGATGGACAAGGCGGGCGTCACCGAAGCCGAGATGACGCGCAGTTGGGAGTCTTATATCGAGGCGGGCAAGAAGCTCAAAGCCGCGACGGGCGCGTATCTGATCTCCTCAGCAGCAGATCTCAAGGAAATCTATATCCGTTCCGGCCTCAAGGACGGCGACGGCGTGTATTTCGACAAGGCGGGAAAGAGCCTTGTAGAGAGCCCCCGCTTCGTAAAGGCCTTTGAATTGGCCAAGGCCGCTCGCCTTGCTGGCGTGGATGCCAAGGTCAATCCCTGGACCAACGAATGGTCGGAGGGCTTCAAGCGCGGCCAGCTTGCGACCCAGATGATGGGCGCATGGCTCGCCGGCCACCTCTCCAGTTGGCTCGCCCCTAACACCAAGGGGGCGTGGCGCGCTGCGCAGTTGCCGGGTGGCGCCTATGCATCCTGGGGCGGCTCCTTCTACGCGGTGCCGAGCAAAGCCGCCAACCGGGCCGAGGCCTGGGAGTTCATCAAGTTCATGACGCTGAACAAGCAGATGCAGATCGAGGCGTTCCGCAAGGTCGACGCATTCCCTGCACTGATCGAAGCGATGGGTGACCCGTTCATCAACGAACCCATCGAATTCCTGGGCGACCAGAGAGCACGTCAGCTCTGGAAAACGGCCGCCGAGCATATTCCTGCGATCGACGTCGACAAGTACGACCCGATCGCCCAGGAAATCGTCAATGCCGAACTCGAAAAGGTGCTCGAGGAGGACAAGGCCATTCCGAAGGCTTTGTCCGACGCGAAGGCACTGATCGAGCGCCGCGCACGAAGACGCTGAGCCCGCTCAGGGTGAGTCGGCTCTCACCCTGATCCCCTCGCGGGCTCATACCCAACAAGGCAGTCCCTCCATCCCCTCGCGGCCAAGGGCCGCTCCCGGCTGCGCTCCTGAACGGACGCATCGGGACCCTGCGTTCGTTTTTTCGCTGTTCCTCGTACCACCTCCTGGCCACTCCGGTGGTTTTTCGGCGGCAGCCCCTCTCGGTTTCCGGGGGCTGCCGACCTTTCTGGCGGTAAGCGGGGATGACGGCCGAGAGCGCGCAGGGAGAGCCGGAGGACTGCTGGGGCGGGGCGACGCAGGGCAGGGGAGTGGGAGAGGGCACCGACGGGATCGGCGATGGACAGGTGTTCTGCAAAGCCATGAAAGCGCTTGCTTTCCGGAACAGGGCGGGCGAGCGCGCTTGGCAGATGGATGCCCCTTGCGGGCTTTGACAAAAAGTGAGGAGAGCAAGAATGAAGAGTGTTTCTGCAGGCGATCGCCGCCAGATGGTCCGCGCTGTTGGGCTGGCTGTCGCTGCAATGGTCGCGGCCCCCGCCATGGCCGATATCTCGGTTAGCGGGGATGTACAGGCGCGCGTCGGGACGATGTCCCGTAGCGGCGACTGGAATACCGGTTACGACAACACCAAGACTTCGGTCGATGGTCTGTTCGCCCTGTTCCTGTCCGCCACCAAGGACCTGAAGAACGGCTACAACATCGGCTTCAACTGCAACACCGTCGCCACCACGGTAAGCGGTGCCAACGGTGCATGGATCGGCAGCGCGCTGCCGGTGAGCCACAACTGGGACGCGTACTTCGCCGGCCAGGACAACTACCAGAACAACGGCCACGGCGGCTTCTCGTCGTACGGCGATGTGAACGGCGACAACAAGGGTGTGATGTGTAACGACGAGGTCTACGGCACGTTGATCTCGCCTTACGGCCGCGTCCAGGTCGGTAACATCATGAACCCGATGCGCCTGCTCTACGACCTGACGACGGTTGATCCAGTCTGGGGCGACCAGCGCGGCTACTACGCCATGTCGGATATCCGCGGCAACGCGCTGCGCTACGGCAACAGCTTCGGCCCGGTTGGCGTCGAGCTGCAGTTCCAGACCGAAAGCAACGCCGCGAAGTCGGGCGATACGGCGAGCAACGGCTACGCCTACACCGGCGTGGTGACCTACGACTTCGGCAACGGCAGCCTGCTCGGCGCAGGCCTGCTGTATGCGGACGGCGACTTCGGCGACAAGTACGTCACCGCGAGCGATGGCAAGGTCAATCACATGTCCTACGGCCTGACCGGCAAGACACGCCTGGGCCCGGTCAACCTCGCTGCGACGTATCACAGTGGTTACAACCGTCCGAAGGACTTCGACCAGTACGGCAGCAAGAACTTCACCGAGGAGTCCGACCTGACGGTGAAGGCCACTTACGACATCGGGGCCTGGAGCCTGCAGGGCTATGCCAGCTTCGAAACGTCGAAGTGGAACACGCCGGCAAGCTGGGGCGCGGCATACACGATCCAGGTGGGTGATGACGCGGGCAAGAACTTCAACCGCCTCAAGACCGAACGCGTGAGCCTCGACTTCTGGGCGCTCTACAACCTGGGCATCGGCGCGCAGCCCTTCATCCGCCTCAACACCATCAGCAAGAAGTACACGACGCCGGACGTCAGCTCCTTCGAAGCCTCCATGCGGGCAACGAAGGTTGAAGCCGGCTGGCTGATGCACTTCTAAGCATCGAGGGAAAACCGCACGCGGCACGGCTCAGTGCCGCGTGCGGAACGCCAGGCGATCCGGGAGTACGGCCTGCCGCAATGCGCGGTGGGCCGGACGCCTGAGAGCGGAATTCCCAGCAGAAGAAAGATCCTCCGGACGCAATCCTTCTCAGTGTCATGACAATGCCCATCGAACCGCTGTACGCCGTCGACCCCGCCGATCCCTTGCGCTTTCGTATCGACCACTACCACCGCGCCAAGCCATTCGCGAGTTTCTTCCCCGGCATCGCGGGCGTGATGGGAGTCCCGCTCTGGGCCTTCTACGTCAATCGTGGACAGGCCGTCAGCAGCTTCGGCGTGCAGGACAAGGATGGCGCCATCGTCGAGTTCCAGCCGGCCAACAAGGCTTACCGCCAGACCGCCAGCACGGGTTTCCGGACCTTCGTGCATTGGTCGCGCGAGGGGCGCGAAGGCTTCATCGAAGCCTTCCGCGATTCACTCGACGCACGCAAACAGGAAGCGTCGCGCTTCCTCAGCGCCAGCCCCTGGGACCTCCGTCTGTCGGAGGAGCTTGCCGCCTTGGGGCTGCGGTTCGGGCTGCGCTACTTCACCGTGCCGAACACGCCTATGGCGGCCCTGGCGCGCGAGCTCACGGTGACGAACACCGCGGACTCGCCGGTCACGCTGCAACTCACCGACGGCCTGCCCCAGTTCATGCCCTACGGCCTCAACGATTGGGCGATGAAGAACATGTCTCGCACGATCGAGGCCTGGTACACCGTCGAGAACCTTGCGCGGCGCGCGCCCTATGCGCGACTCAAGGTCACTTTCGCTGACACCGCCGAGGTGCAGCCCATCATCAAAGGCCATGCTTTCTTCGCCCTGCTGGCACAGGGCGGCGAACATCGTCTGCTCGACCCGGTCATCGATCCGGCCGAAGTGTTCGGGCGCGTCACGGATTTCGACTTCCCCGAACACCTGATCGACGGCCGCTACACCTGGCGACCCGATCAGCAGTCCGGCAATCGCACCCCCTGCGCGATGGCACATGGCAGCCTCACACTCGCGCCCGGAGAGTCGGCCACCCTGCATGCGCTCTTCGGCAAGGTCGACAGCATCGCGGAGTGGAACGACTTGCTGCCTGACGTCGCGACGCCCGCCTTCTTCACGCAGAAGGCCACGGAGAACGAGCAGCTTGTCCGGGCCCTGATGGACCGCTGCTTCCTCGAAACCGAGGATTCCCGGCTCAACGCCTACGCCGGCCAGAACTTTCTCGACAACCTGCTGCGCGGTGGTTATCCGCTGAGCCTGCGTGGTGCAGATCGCAAGGAAGTGCTCTACCTGTTCTCGCGCCGACATGGCGATACAGAGCGCGACTACAACCAGTTCCGCCTGGCGCCAACCTACTTCTCGCAAGGCAACGGCGCCTATCGCGATGTGAACCAGAACCGGCGCAACGACGTGTGGTTCAACCCCGACGTTGGCACCGCCAACATCGAGTATTTCATCAACCTGATCCAGCTCGATGGCTACAACCCGCAGGTGGTCAAAGGGCTGCGCTACCGCCTGGACCCTGTCGCCGCAGCAGCGCCGATGTCCCGGCTGGTTCCGAAGTCCCTGCATGCCGATTTGCTTCAGGCGCTGGCGGAGCCCTGGATCCCCGACACGCTGATCCGCTGGGCCGAACCGCATCTGGGGGTCATGCACGGCACCTTGCTCGACCTGGTCTCGGCCCTGATCCTGGCCAGCGAGCGGGTAGAGGATGCCGAACACGGGGAAGGGTTCTGGACGGACCACTGGTTCTACAACCTGGACCTGATCGAGAGCTACGAGGCGCTCTTCCCCGATCGCATGTCGGATCTGCTCGGCTCGGCGCCGCGCTTCACCTATTTCGACAACGCCATCGGCGTGCTGCCACGGGCGCAGAAGTATGTGCTGACCGAGAACGGTCCGCGGCAGTACGAAGCGGTTGGACGCGATGAGGCGAAGGCTGCGCGCATCGCCGCGCGCAAGCTCGACCCGCACAAGGTGCGCAGCCGCTCCGGCGAAATCTATCGCTCGAACCTGCTCTCCAAGCTCGTCCTGCTCGCGACGGTAAAGCTCGCCACCCTCGACCCGGCCGGCATGGGCCTGGAGATGGAGGCCGACAAGCCGAACTGGAACGATTCGATCAATGGCCTGCCCGCACTCTTCGGCGCCTCGATCAACGAGAGCCAGGAGCTCCTGAGGCTGTTCCGGCTGCTGCAACGCTGGGCGGGCGAGTATGGCTTGCAGGACGCGCAGATCCGCCTGCCGCTCGAAGCGCAGTCGCTCTTCGATACCGTCGCGACGCTCGTGACCCAGCGCAGGCGTGGCGAACTCAGCCCGCACGCGTTCTGGTCCCAGGCGACGGATGCCCGGGAGAGTTATCGGACCCGCCTGCTCGAAGACCTGAGTGGGGCGGAGCACCACTGCCCGCTCTCCGCGCTGAGCGGCTGGATGGACGACGCCTGCGCGGTGCTCGAAGCCGGCATCGCGCGCGCATTCGATCCCGAACTCGGCCTCTACACCTCGTACTGGATGTTCGATCTGGTCGAGTACGAGGCACTACCGGCGACGCGCACTTTCCATGGCAGGACCTTCCAGACCTGTCGCGCGCTGCGTTTCGAGGCAAGGCCGGTGTCGCCCTTCATCGAGGGCAGCGTGCACGCGCTGCGCCTGGCACGCTCGCCGGAAGCGGCCGCCCGCATCGCCGCGGGCGTGCGCGAGTCCGAGCTCTACGACGCGCCCCTGGGCATGTACAAGGTGAGTGGCGCTACCGCCCGCATGCCGCTGGAGCTGGGGCGCCTGCAAGCCTTCACGCCCGGCTGGCTCGAGAACGAGTCGGTCTTCCTGCATATGTCGTACAAATATCTGCTCGAACTCCTGCGGGCTGGCCTGTACACGGAGTTCTGGCAGGCGGCGCGCACCGGGCTGGTGGCCTGGCGCGACCCGGCGCAATACGGACGCTCGACCTTCGAGAACGTGTCCTTCATCGTCACCAGCGCCAATCCGGATGCGGCCCTGCACGGCAACGGCTTTTCCGCACGGCTTTCCGGCAGCACCAGCGAGTTCTACAACATGCTGCTGCTCGCGGCGCTCGGCGAGCGCCCCTTCCGCCTGAGCGGGGAAGGGCAGCTCGTGTTCGAGGCGAGGCCAGCCTTGCCCGGCGACCTCTTCACAACCTCGGTCCGCCACATCCGCCGGACCAGCGCGCACTGCATCGTCGCGCCCTCCGGACACGAAGGCGAGCTGGCCCGCGATGCCACCCTGCCGGCCGGTTCGCTCGCCTTCGGGTTGCTGGGCGACACGCTCCTCGTGTTCGAGAACCCTGCACGCGCGAATACCTGGGGGCCGGACGGCGCACAGGTTCTTGCTTACCGACTGCACTACGCGGACGGCTCGCGGCATGTCGTCAATGCGCGCCAGCTTGCGGGCGATCACGCACTGGCGTTGCGCGCCGGCCATATCGACCGCGTCACCGTGGTCCTGGGTCCGGCGTCTGCGGGTAGCGCGACGCTCTGAAGACAACAACGGGCTCCGTACCGGCGCATGGGCATCGGCGGAACCCCAAAAGGAGGCAGGAATGAACAGATCGACTCTTTCACCGCGCAAGTTCGCGTCGGCGTGTTTGCTTGCATTCGCGCTGACCGGCGCGCCCGCCATCGCCGGCCCGCTGGACGGGCTGACCGATCTGTTCAGTGACAGCGAGAGCCGGTTGACCGTGTGGATCGCCAATCCGTCGGAACGCGTGCGCCTGAGCGACTGGGACTACATCGAGCTGCAGGCGCGCGGCACTGCAGAGCAGGGCGCACCGAACCAGCACCCCGTGACGCTGGCGCAATCCGACGTGGCGCGCGCGCTCCAGCGGGTGCAGGTGCGCTCCGGCAAGGACGTGGTGCCGCTCTTCGAGCCGGAGGAGGTATCACGTCTGTCGCGCGCCATCGCTGGCAGCTTCGGCAAGGCGACGGCCGAACAGGACCTCATCTTCGTCACCACCGCGCGCCACAAAGTGCTGGGGGCTTTCGGCCAGAAACTCACCAGCACGGGCCGCGTGTTCTACCTCGACGGCGCGCTCCAGCTGATTGTCGGCGTCCAGCTTTCCGATGCCTTGCTCGGCCTGCGTCCGGGCACGCAACCGACGCGCTCGCTCGATCCGGGGTCGCGCAGCAAGCCGGCCAACAAGGTGGATCTGGTCGAACCGACCCAGCCGGGCATGAAGCGCGTACGCCCCGACTGGGTGGCGCTGCAGATGGAAGCAAGCCCGGGCGCCGCCGTCGTGCCGGCGTTAGCCGCGTCCGCTGCAGCTCCGTCCGCGACACCAGCGCCCGCCACCAAAGCACCGACGGGCCAGCTCGATGCCGATGTCGAGCGCCACTTCAACCAGCAAGAGAGCCGGTTGCTGCTGCTCAAGCGCATGCGTGACCAGGGTCTGATCACGGAGGGCGAGTACGAGGCCAAGCGCGCGGAGGCGCTGAAGAACCTCTGAGGCGGCTCTAACCCGCCAGCCGGGTCATGTCCATGACTGGCCCTGCTATTCCGCCGCCCGATGCTCGTGAAGTGAAAGCGTTTTCATTAACCTTGCTGCAAGCCCTCGCAGACAGAAGAAAGAGGGCATTGAGCGAGGCTTTGCGAAGTGAAGTCCCTTAAGGAGGATGTTGTGATCAAGCAATTCTTCAAGCCGTCTCTCGCCGCTGCCGTTGCAGTAAATGCGCTTTCTGTGGCCCTGCTCGCGGGCTGCGCATCGGCCCCCGGCACGGCACCCACGGCAGCGGCGACACCGGCAACGCCGGGCGAACTCAAGCCGCTTGTGGTCTACGGCAACGAGGGCAACGTCGGACCGAACATCGCTTACCTGGGGACGCCGGCGAACTGGGCCTTCCTGATCCCGAAGAACGGCCTGGGCGCGATGGATGCCGGCACGGTGAAGGCCGAGCCAGCCAAGGTGGGCGACAACAACGGCATCAAGGTCACCTGGACCGGCGGCATCGGTCAGGTCTACTCCCAGTCCAAGATCTCGAACGACCAGGTCGACTACATCGACGCGAACGCCGCGCTCGTCTTCGACACGATCCTGCACAAGGCACCGGAGGACCAGGTGACGATGCGGGTCGACTGCCGTTATCCCTGCATGGGTCTGGTCGACGTCACCGACTACCTGAAAAAGCTGCCGCCGGAGAAGCTCACCACCGTGAAGATCCCGCTCGCATGCTTCGAGAAGGCGGGAACGAAGTTCGCCGTGGTGAACACACCCTGGCTGATCTTCACCACCAAGGCGCTCTCGATGTCCGTTGCGAATGTGCGCTACGTCCCCGGCGCGGCCAAGGATCCCGACGTTGCCATGAAGTGCGGCGCCTGATCCGGCGACCGTGACGGTGAGATAAAGGCAGGCCCGGTGGGAACCGGGCCGCCGCTGCAGCAAGGCAGAACCATGAGTTGCATCAAGCTGGGCGCGACGGCGATTCTCGTGTCGTTCGCCATCGGGGTCGGCGCGGCACCGGTCAAGCTGGGGCTCGGGCAATACGACACCGAGATGGCGCTGAACATCGAGCGGCAGCCTCCCGTGCTGCGCTACGAAGGAGGGCCGGCGCCCACCAACCAGTGGTACTCGAATCTCCTGGTCGAGAAGTGGCCGCATCCGCTGTACGCGCAGCCCGCTTCCTATCGGCCGACTCCCGACGGCTTCCAGGTAGACATGCCACGCGCGGCGCCACTCTTCATCGGCACCCGGGAAGAGAACGACATCGCGGCGCCTCACCGCGCGATGCTCTCGGTCCAGCCGACGGCATTCGTACCGCAGGAGTCGCGCCTGGGACGGCACTCCGACTGGGCAATCGACGTCGTGATGCCGGCAGGCGCCGATCGCATGACGGCGACTATCGCGCACGGCTCGCCGTTCAGCTTCTATGAGCTCAGCCGGGGCGGTGTGCGCCTGACCGCCGGCGAACCCTATCGCGTCTTTTCGCGCAGCGGCGACGGCCGCACGCTGGGTATCGCCGTGGCCGACCGCGCCTATGCCTTGTTTGCGCCCTCAGGCGCGGCATGGCGCGAAGAAGGGGACAAGGCGCTCTCGCTAGACCTTCCGGCAGGCAAGGCCTACTTCAGCATCGCCGTACTGCCGGCTGCAGATGCCGCGCAACTTGCGTTGCTGGAGCCCTACGCCTTCGCCTTCATCACCGACACTCGGGTGAGCTGGCGCTACGACGAGAAACGCAGCGAACTCACCACGCGTTACGAGGCCAAGACGCAGCCGCGGGAGGGGACCGAGAGAGCCACTGTCTTCGCGCTCTATCCGCACCAGTGGCATGAGAATCCGTTGCTGCCCGCGCTGTTGCCGCTGAGTTATCCGTCGATCCGCGGGGAGCTCAAGCTTACGAAAGGGCTGGGCTTCGAAACCCGCCACCGCTACCACGGCTTTGTACCGGCTTGGCCGGGACTTCCGCAGGGCGAGGCGCGCGACCGCCTGAACGGCTTCATGGCTGAAGATCTCGCCCCAGGCGTCGATGTACTGCTAGGCGGACGCGGCACCTACTGGCAGGGCAAGGGATTCAATCGCGCTGTCCAGGTCATGGGAGTTGCCGAAGGGCAGGGCGATCTCGCTACGCGGGACGCCGTACTCGCCGAGATGAAGCGCCGGATGCAGCGCTGGTTTGCGCCGGGCGATGAACTTGGCCGCTACTTCCACTACAGCAAGCGCGTCGGCGCCCTGATCGGGTATCCCGACGAATTCGGGTCGGCCGCCGAACTCAACGACCACCATTTCCACTACGGCTACTGGATCAACGCTGCCGCGCAGGTCGCACTGCGCGACCCGGACTGGGCGCGCGGCGAGCACTGGGGCGGCATGGTGGAGCTCTTGATCGCCGACGTCGCCAACAGCGATCCGGCAGACGCCCGCTTCCCGCGCTTGCGGCACTTCGATCCCTACGAGGGGCACTCCTGGGCTTCCGGCATGGCCCCCTTCTATGATGGCAACAATCAGGAGTCCTCGTCCGAAGCCATCAATGCCTGGGCGGGCATGATCCTGTGGGGCGAAGCCACCGGTAACACACGCCTGCGCGACACCGGCATCTATCTCTACACGACCGAGATCGAGGCACTGAAGCACTACTGGTTCGATCTGCACCACAAGGTGTTTGCACCCGAATTCGGCAAGGTGGATGCCGCCATGGTGTGGGGCGACAAGTATGTGCACACCACGTGGTGGACCGAAGACCCGCGCGAGGTCCACGGCATCAACCTGTTGCCGCTCACAACTGCGTCCCTCTATCTCGGTAGCGATCCCGCATACATCGGACGCAACCTCGACGCCATGGATGCCGAGTTCGCGCGTTTCCTCGCCCGCGACGGCAAGGCGCCCAAGGACATCTGGCAGGACATCCTGCTCGGCTTCAAGGCGCTCGATGATGCCAATGCCGCCATCGCCCAATGGGATCCGGCCGGGGCGGTCGAGGACGGCGAAACGCGCACGCATACCTGGCACTGGATGGCCAGCCTCGCAACCATGGGGCGTCCGGATTTCAGCGTGGGCGCCGACACCGCCCTCTATTCGGTTTTCCTGCGCGAGGACGGCACACGTACCTATCTCGCCTACAACGCAGGCCAGCGTCCGCGCACCGTCCGGTTCAGCGACGGAACCCGCCTGAAGGTGGCGCCGCGCTCACTCGGCCAGCTCCAACGGAAACGCCAATGAAACTCGCCGATCGCACTCGTATCCTCACATCGACTTTCCTGTTCGCCTGCACGCTCTCCGCATGCGGCGGATCCGGCTCCGAGTCGGCTCCTGCCGCCGGAAGCGCCAGCGAGATGCCGGCGGGCGGCGTGCCCGCCGGCTGGCAATTGGTCTGGTCGGACGAGTTCAACGTCGATGGCCTGCCGGACTCAAGCCACTGGAACTACGACACCGATCGCAACCAGGCCGGCTGGTACAACAACGAGTTGCAGTACTACGCGCGCGACCGCGCCGACAACGCGGTAGTCAAGGATGGGCGTCTGCTCATCACCGCGAGGATGGAGGACCTGTCGGCGATGCCCGACTGGGGCGGCCAGCGCTATTCGTCCGCACGGCTGGTGACACGCGGTAAGGTGAGCTGGACCTACGGCTTCTACGAGATCCGGGCCAAGCTTCCTTGCGGGCGCGGCACCTGGCCGGCGATCTGGATGCTGGGCACCGGCGGCGCCTGGCCCGACGACGGCGAGATCGACATCATGGAACAGGTCGGCAGTGCGCCAAGCAATGTGCTCGGCACAATCCACACCGCGCAGCTCAACCACACGAAGGGCACGCAACGCGGCGCAAATACGCAGGTTGTCGGTGCCTGCAACGCCTTCCATAACTACCAGTTGCAGTGGACGAAGGACCGCATTCTCATCGGTGTCGATGGCAGCTACTACTTCAAGTTCGACAACACCGGCGGCGGCTACGGCGCCTGGCCCTTCGACCGGCCTCAGTACCTACTGCTGAACCTCGCGATCGGCGGCAGCCTGGGCGGGAGCGTCGACAACAGCATCTTTCCGGCGCAGATGGAGGTCGACTATGTTCGTATCTATCAACCGGGAATCTGAACAGGGCCACGACGCGTCCCATCATCCGTGGCGCGCGCCGCGAACCGGCGCGGCCTCCGTGTGGAGGACGACGGCCATCGCGCGACGCGCCTCGTCCGTCGCGTGTGCTTGAGGCGGTCGTGCTGGCCCAATACGCATACGGCCGGATGATCGAGCGCGTGTCCGTCGGCGCAGGCTGTGATGGCGGGCAAGCGCCACGATCCGACGACGGCGCCGCGCCCGGGTGTTCGTGCGGCCGGTACCGCCATCTCCGCAGTGATGCTGATCGGCAAGCGGCGCGCGGCCACTCGGCCTCCGCTGCACGCGTCGTCCGAAACGCTTCCAGCGGCACGTTCCTCACCGCGGAGGGCAGGGCCCGTCCGATCCCGCTTCCAATCCCGTTTCCGACGGCGATCGCCCCTTCAGTTTCATCTTTCGCCTGCGTCCTCTTGGCACGGGCGCCATCGAAGAGAACGACGAGAGCGACGCAAGCCGTTTACTCCCGCCCCATGCGACGACCGGCAGAAGAAAGCCAGCTGGAAAGGTTCACACTGTGATTGCACAAAGAGGAGCTGCCAAAAAGCTCCACCAAAAGGAGGGATGCCATGACCACACGGATCCGTGCGGAGGACGCGCTTGAACGGCTTGATTCCGAGCCGCGTGGTGCGGAACGGGGCAGGGAGGTCGACCATGCCCGCGACTGAGGACAAGCGTCATGACAAGGCCGCCGCGTTCGCGCAGCGCATGAACCGGGTCCTCGATTTCATCGACGCGCATCTGGCAGAGACCGAGCCGCTCCGGCTTGAGTCGCTCGCATCTGTCGCCGCGTTTTCGCCGTACCACTTCCACCGCATTTTCCGCGCGTGGACCGGCGAGACGCTGCAGGACTTCGTGCGCCACCGTCGGCTTGAGAAGGCCGGAGGCCAGCTCGTACACAACCCTGCGATTTCCGTGCAATCGGTGGCGATCCAGTGCGGCTTCACCTCCGCCGAAGGATTCTCGCGCGCATTCACACAGCATTTCGGCATGAGCCCGAGCAACTGGCGCAGCGGTGGCTACCGGCAGTGGGATCCGGTCCGGGGCTGCGCGAGCGCCGATCGTGCCTACAGCGGACTCGACGTGCGCATGCGCTGCGAACCGGACCGCACCGTCGCGTACTTCAGGCTGACCGGCGACTATCGGGACACCGCCGACGAAGCCTGGGCGCGCTGCCTGGAATGGCAGGTCGCACAAGGGCTCGTCGGCCAGGCCCGTTTCGGGATGCCGCTGGATGACCCGCTGATCACGCCGCCTTCGCGTTGCCGCTACGACGCCTGCGTCGAGCTACCCGCCGGCTGGTCACCAAAGGGAGAGCGCGTGTCACGCAAGCAGATCGTCGGCGGCATGTATGCCTGCCTGGCGTACGCAGGCCCGCGCTCGGGCATCGGAGCCGCCTGGGTGGAGATGCTCGGCGAATGGCTGCCGCACAGCGGACACGCCCTGAGCGAGGAACCCTTCGTCGAACACTATCGACCAACCGTGCTGCCGACGGCCGATCCGATCACGGTTGAACTGTGCATGCCTTTGGGCGCCCAGTTCCCGACGTCGAGAAGCGACTCAGGGAAAGGCCAGCCCAACTGATCCGACCCAGGGCGGACCTCCGGAAGGCCCAGCGTTCGCAATGCGCGTGCGCTGGGCTTTGGTGGAGCTCTGTGGATACCGAGCGGGGCGTGGCGGCGAATCAGTGTCGGTTGCGCGAGTGTCGTCTGGCCGATCCGAGTGCGCTTCGTATTTTACATAATACAAATTATACGACACTGAAAAGTTATACAGCCCCCTCAAGGGCCGTCGAACGTTTGGGTTCGCCACCCAGAAGGACAAGAGCCGCAATCAAGGCCACGGCCACTTTCAGGCCCGTGGCGGCCTTTTTGGCGACGAGGGAGGCTCTAGACCTCGCCGCCATGAGAAAACCCTGCCAAGCCGTTTTCTCAGCTGCTTTCGAGGCCCATTCCTCTTCAAGGGCGCAGATGGTCTCCCAAGGGTCGAGGCCGGCCAGCTCCGCAAGTTGAGCCGCCTGTAGGCCCTTGGGGCGGTTCTTGTCCGCTTCCCACTCCGACATCCGGCCGCTGCTGGCACCCACCATCCGGGCCAGCTCGGCCGCTTTGCAGTCCTGTCGGGTCTTCGCTTTGTTGATCAGTTCGCTGGCCTTCATCTCTTTTTGCCTTCTGCCTCTTGCGTCGCTCCAATTTTGGAGCTACCGTCCAAACCACTCCAATTTTGGAGTTTCTGTCACTCGTAACCGAAAAGGGTTCCTACCGTGAATACGCCCGCATCCGCGCCCGCACCCCGTACCGTAGCCATCGGCCAAGTTCTTATCCGTGGCCGAATCCTCTCCCGCCGCAGCATCACCACGCAACAGGGCAAGCTTTGGCTGACGCTGGTCGCCATGCCCGCGCCGGACCCCTACTCCCATCCGGCGACCGTGGAGGTGAAGTCTGACAAGGCCCTCGGCCAGTCACAGGATGACGTCGAGGTCCTCTGTCGCCTGGGCGGCTCGCGCCGCACCTTTCAGGTCACCGACAAGGAAACTGGCGAACGCCTGACCGTCGCCACCGCCGACAACAGCCTGACCGCCGTCGAGGGCTGATCGCGTGATCGACTGGCTCACGCTGCGCCGCCCGATCGACGATGGGTATTGCGCCCATCTGAACGAAAAGCTGCTCGGCGCGGCGTGCGTGCTGGTTATGCAGGACCTCAATACCGGTGAGGTCCAGTGGGAAAAAACCACTTTCGATTTCGAGAAGCTGCGCAGCGACACGCCCGGTCTTTTCTGGACCGTGCAGACGATGAAGAGCCAAGCCTATCTTGTGATTGGCGGCTCTCCCGCGTCGCTCGAACACGGCTGCAACGTTTTCGGTTCCTCCGATATTCGGCACTGCGCTGACCTGCTCATTCGGCATGCCTCGCGTGTGCTGTCCTGCTTCCTCCCGACACACGCCGATGACGCGTGGCAGGTCCGTCGCATCGACGTGACGCACAACTACGCCCTCCCCGACCCGGCCGCTGTGAAGGCTGCGCTGCGCGGACTGCTTGCCAGTGATCGCGCGCGTCGCTTCCGTGGGGAGTCAGCCAAGACGGGCGATTCGGTCTATTGGAACCGCGGCTCGGATCTGCGTATGGGCAAGGCCTACCACAAGGGCCCGCAGCTCGCCTTTCGCGTGGAGCGCGAAGAGTCGAACGCCACACCGGAGCAAGTCGAGATGGCCGACCGCCTTCTACGTCTGGAACTTCAACTAGGGCGCCGTTGGTGCGAGCGCCTGACCCAGAAGTGCGCCAAGGGCGGCAACTGGGTTGAACGGGACCGGGATGACCCGGCCCGCCGCGACTGGCGCGAACTCACCGCGCGCGAGTTGGACAGCGAATTTGAAACCTTCTTCGGTGGGTTCTTCAGCGATGTGGAGGTATCCGACATGGACACCGTGAGGGAAAAGCTTGAGCTGGTCTGCCCGACGAAAGGTCGAGCCCTGGCTGCCCACCGGACGTGGGCTGTCATTCGTGCTGCGGGCTACGAAGAGGCACGCAACTCGATGCCGCTGCGGACATTCCAATTGCATACCAAGTATCTGCGCGAAGCGGGCGTGTCTGACATGGACATGACGGCGCGCACGGTGCTGCCTTTCCGCCTTCGTCGCATCAACGTGGCCGAGCCGGTTACGTCGTGGGCCGAACTGCGGCGGGTGGCGTGATGCTGATCGGTTGGCTCTGTTTCGGATACCTCGGCTGGCTCGCCTCGACGGCGTTTTGGCTCCATCAGGAAGGGAAGCTCTGATGCCTGCGGACATCACCTTTTGGGACGTGCTCGAGGTGGCTGTTTGGTGCGGGTTCTGGTCCTTCGCGCTTGCTGTGTTGCTTGCGGCGATGGAAGTCGTTTGGGCCGCGATCACGGAGCGTGACGACTGATGCTCTGCGCCGAACTCCGCCCTGATGGCTCCGTCGCTGTTGCCGCCTCGCAGCCTGTCGATGTCTCGTCCTGTGTTGCTGTTGTCATGTCGCCCGCTGATGCAGGGGTCTTCTTCGTTTTGCCTACACCCGGGGAATTTGCCGGTGCTTGGGGTGTGGGATTTGTGACGCCGCTGACGCTGTTCTTGGTGGCTCACGCTGTAGGCCGGCTCGTTCATTTCTGGGAGTAAGAAACATGTTCAAGGTCACCAATATCCGTGCCGCGCGCAAGCTCGGCGTTGCTGTCGGCGCTGTGGTTCTGGCTTCGCAAGCTCACGCCGAAGGCCTCGACTTCGGTTCCATCACGTCGGGCGTCGATGTCTCGACTGTCGCCACGGCGATCATCGCCATGGGCGCGCTGCAGATCCTGCCGAACGTCGCAAAGTGGGGCGCCAAGAAGCTGGCGAGCTTCTTCGGCTAAGCCGTGACGTGACGGAAAACTGCGGGCGGCTTCGGTCGCCCGTTTTTACTTGTGCGGGGTGAGTGATGGTCTATCTGCTGGCTGGCTTTGCGTTCGGAATGCTGTGCGCGTGGGCCGTGATCTCGGGGCTCGGGCGATGAGAAAACTTCAGCTCGTCTTCAACGGCTTGCTGCTCGCGTTGATGCTGTTCGGAACGTCGTCGGCATGGGCGGATACGGTTCAGCCGGTCGTGACAGCGAGTCCTTGCACAGGCTGGTATAGCTGCGGCTGGGCCGGTGGGCCGCATGCTCGTGACAAATACTGGAAAGGTTTTACGAGCCAGTTGGATGGTGTCGGAACGAAGTTCGGAGCGTTCTATGCCTGTCCGGCCGGCTACAGTTGGGACACGGCGGGTGACTATTGCGTGAGTGATCCGAAGTGCATAGCTCCGAAGGTGCTGCATCCAGTCACAAAGGCCTGCATTGACCCATGCGAGGCCGGCAAGGTGGATAGCGCGGGCTATATCGAGTTGGGGACAAATGCGCAGACGCAGCCTCAGGTCGGCGGCTGTGGGAAGACGGGCTGCTACGTGGTTCTCACGTCGAGTTCTGATCGCTACTACGTTGTGCGAAATGGTCAGAAGGTCTATTTCGCGAAGGGCACCTATACGCAGGCAGGTGGCCCGGACAACATCGCTTTCTGCAAGGCGGGTGACGCCAGTGTGGCGGCCGACAAGACGGCTGCGGATGTGAATGCAGCGCCGACCTGCGGCACGGGCAAAGTGCCCGGAACGGTGAATGGTCAGACCGTCTGCGTTGATCCGGGAACCGGCACGGCGACCAAGCCGACCGACAGCACGCCTCCGACGACATCGACCAGCACCACGACGCGCAGCACTCAGGCGAACGCGGATGGCTCTACGTCTGTCACCGAAACGAAGACCGATGCCGATGGCACGGTGACGACAACTGTCACGGTGATCCGCAACGGCAATGTCGAAAGCAGCACTACCACGACATCAAAGCCGGGTGGCTCCAGCGGCACGCCGGGCACGGGGTCTAGCACGCCTTCGAGCGGGCAGTCAGGCGCGGTCGATACCTGTGCGGCGAACCCGAACAGCGTCATGTGCCAGAACGCAGGCGGGCCTGCGACCAGCGGCGCAGGGCTCTACACAAAGAAAGATTCCAAGCTCTCCGATCGGTGGGACAGCTTTGCCGTTTCTGCGCAGCAGGCGCCGATCATCAATTCGGCGAAAGCCTTCTTCACCCTGGGCGGGATCTCCGGTGCTTGCCCACGCTGGACCTACCACATTGACTACCTCGATACGACGGTCGATATGAACTACTGGTGCATGCCTGAGGTTCAGTCGGCGATGTCGCTGGTAGGCCCGATCCTCATGGTCATTGCCGCGTGGGCGGCGTTCAAGTTTGGGGTGCTGTGATGGGCGATTTCTGGTCGTGGCTGTGGGATGCCTTCAAGGCGATCTTCGCTGCCTTGTGGGACTTGTGCACCGATCTGTTTGTCATGGCGGTTGGGCTCATCTTTGATCTGGTGGTGTGGATCGCCAATCACATTCCGGTGCCGGACTTTCTCTCGCAATACAGCCTGTCGAGTCTGTTCGCGCAGATTCATCCGGGCGTCCTCTATTTCGTTTCGTTCTTCCGGTTGCCGGAGTGCTTGGCGATCATCGGTGCGGGCGTTGCGTTCCGATTGATCCGTAAGCTCCTGACGCTGGGTCAATGGTGATGACATGCTGATATTTCAGGAAGGGTTGCCCGGGTCGGGCAAGAGCTATGAGGCCGTTGTGAAGCGGCTGATTCCGGCGCTGCAGAAGGGCCGTGAGGTGCAGGCCTACATTGAGGGTTTGAACTTCCCGAAGATCGCCGAGTTGGCGGAGATCTCGGACGAGCGCTGCGCGGAGTTGCTGACGCAAGTGACGCGCGAGCAAATGCAGTCGGGCGAGTGGTTGCAGCTGGTGAAGGACAACGCGCTCCTGATCTTCGATGAGGCGCAGAACTTCTGGCCGACCGGCACGAAGCCGCTAAGCAAGGAAATGACGGAGTTCGTGACTGAGCATCGGCATCGCGGCTTCGATGTGATCCTCATGGGTCAGGACATACGCGATGTCCACACGCTCTGGCGTCGGCGCGTTGATCAAAAGATCGTGTTCCAGAAGCTCGACACGCTCGGTGCACCGACGAAGTACAAGTGGTCGGTGTTCAAGGCGACCGTTGATGGTAAGGGCGTGATCAAGTTTCAGCAGGTGCAAAAGGGCGTCAGCAAATACGACACGAAGTACTTCGGCACCTACAAGTCGCACGTCGCCGACGATACGAACACGGAGACTTTCAAGGACAGCCGCGCGAGCTTGCTTAGTTCGAAGATGGTTCGCGTGGGCCTGCCGGTGATGCTCGCGGTGGCCTATCTGGCCTTCAATTACGTCTGGGGGTTCTTCCACAGTGACGGCACGCAATTCCAGAAGGGGGCCAAGTCGCCCCACGTTCAGACATCCGGCACGAAGCCCGCAAGCCCGGCCGTGGTGGCACCTCAGCCCGTGGATGTTGCGGCGGTTAATGCTGCTCGCGCGGCTGCTGCTGCGCCTAAGGTGACGGACTACATCGCGCAGATCAGTGACAAGTGGCGTGTGCGGCTTTCGGGGCTGATCGAGGGTCGTGATCGCACCGTGGTTCTGCTCGAATGGCTGGATGACAGCCTGCATCGTCGTGAGCGTCTGACGGGTGGCGAGCTGATGAAGCTCGGTTGGGTTGTCCAGGTCGAGGCGCCGGGCGTGGTGAAGCTCAGTAAAGGCGAACTCACGGTGCTGGCCACGGCTTGGCCGATCGACACTGACGGTGCGATCAGCGAGCGGCAGCTCGACGAATGGCGTAAGCAGAAAGAGGCGCAGCAGCCGCGTGATGAGGACCGACGTGTGCCAGTGCTGGAGATTCCGGACGAAGGCGGTTACACCGGCCCGAAGCGCGGCGGAGTGGGCAAATCGTGAGCGCGAGGCAAACTGTGATAGCCAACGCGTTGCGCGACGAAGCTGAGGGCTCTAGGGGCGAGGCGCGTAGCGACATGCCCCTAGAGCCTTGGGCTGAGTCGATTGCCGGAGGGCTGCTCTGATGGCCAAGAACGCAGCGGATTGCTTGACGTTGGAACTGCCCGGCTTGCCTGCAGCTCGAGGTCGCCCGCGATCGCCGAACCCGCTGACTGGCGCGCAGCGCACAGCCAGGTGGAGGGCGAAGCAGAAACAAGAGCGGCTCGTCTCGTCTCTGAAATTCCACGAGTTGAGCGATGTCGACCTAGCGCGTTATTCGGTGTGGGACACCGTGAAGCCCGCAGATGCGCGAGCGTGCTGGATTGAACTAGGACGACGGAAGGGGTGGCGAAAGTAGTCGAGCCCCCTGCCCTGCAAGCCCACCCCGAACGGTGGGCTTTTTTATGGGCAGGCCGCCGGCGTGAGCGAGAGCGAAGCCGATCAGCGGACGTGTTCGGCGGGATGCTGCCCCCGAAGCCCGAAGGGTCGCGCCGCTGACCGGCGCGAGGGGTATCCCGACCGCGTGCCAAGCGATGTCACTCGTCACGCGGTGGGGTTGGGGTTAGAACCCTGTCCGGGTCCTATGTAACACCCGGACTACGCGCAACGGGTTGCGCAAAGGGTTCAGAACTTCGCCGAACTCACCACATAATCGGCAATTATACGTATTGCAACCATGCCGGTCCGAGGGCAGTGTTCCATCCAAACACCCCTCGGTCCGTCGGCCCCAACCGCAACGCGCATTCCGCACTTCCTCAGAACGCGTTCCGCAAAAGTGGCCCTCCATCTCGTCACCTAAACGGCAACAACAGTACTTTCCCCAACTCGTTGCTACGCGGGTACTCGGCGGGTTCGGCAACGCCAAGGGTTTGCGGCACGCGCGATGGCTCGTAGCGGAATGTTCCGAAGACCAGATCCCAGAACGGTGTCAGCACGCCGTAGTTCTTAGCTTCGTGCAGATCTGTGCTGTGGTGGTACCGATGCAGCTCGGTGCCCACGAGCAGATAGTTCAGGAAGCCGGCCCGGATATCCACGTTGTAGTGCGACACCAGCCCCTGCAGACCCATCAGTGCATTGAACAGGAAGATCGTCTCCTGCCGGGCGCCCAGGGCAACGAGCGGCAGTTGCACGATGGCAAGCGAGACCAGGAAATTGAACGGATGGCCCACCGGGTGCATCAACAGATAGACCCTGTCCGGCAGATGGTGCGCGACATGCACCTTCCACAGCCAGGCGCCAAGACGGCCCCGACCCTCGTGGCTGAGCCGGTGATACCAGTACTGGACGAATTCGAAGCCCAGCAACACAGCGAGGAACTCGACGACCGCGGGTGCGCCGCTGGCGATACCGGTATTGAACCTGCTGAGGTCGAGGGCCAACCAGCTGATGCCGAGCTTCGCCAGCCCGGCCGCTCCGCCATTGACCGCCATGTACTTCAGATCGCGCTTGAAGCTCGACCAGTTCATGCGCCATTCCTGCTTTGCAGGATGCAGGAACTCGACCGCCATCAAGAGCGCAAAACGGCCAGCGGCCCACACCAGGAATACCGCGGACAGATCCCAGCCTCGCATCAGCGAGCCTGCGTACAGGCCGAGCGTGCCGAGCAGGAGGATGGGATAGAACAGGTACGACACGACGAAAGCCATCTGCGAGCTCCCTTGTACAGAGGTTGGAGTTCATCGCGGCGGCTGGGTAGATAACAGACGCCGCGTCCAATAAGATTCGCTGCGTCCTGCATTGTCGGAAGCCCTCATCCGGGTCGCCAGCGCACCGAGCGGATCGGTGTGCCAATACGGACAGACTCGTTCTCTATGTCCAGGAGTGCCCTTGAAGCCCACCAAACCAGACCGACCGCTGCGAACGGATCGACGCGTGCTGCGGACCCGGGACGCTTTGCGCGATGCCCTGATGGAATTGATGTCCGAGCGAGGGTGGGACGACACGGACGTCCAGACCTTGTGCGAGCGCGCCAACATTGGGCGATCCACCTTCTATCAGCACTTTCCGAACAAGGAGGAACTGCTCAAGCAAAGCCTTGCGGGCTTGCGCGACTGGTTGATGAGTTCGGTGCGCGATGTGTCCATCGACGAGCCGCTGGGCTTCGTGCCCAAGCTGCTGGACCATGTGCACGAACACCAGACTGTCTTCAGGGCACTGGTCGGCAGGCGGTCCGGCCAGTACGTACAAGAGCGCTTCCGCGAGCTGTTGGTGGAATTGGTCCTGGCCGATATCCCCAAGACCGACCGCAGCTGGACGCGGAACGCGCTTGCGCATTACCTCGCCGGCGCTCTCTTCGAGTTGATGATCTGGTGGCTTGCCAGCAACCGGCCGCAGCGGCCCGAGGACATCGCAGCTGCCTTTCGCCGCTGGAGCGCTCCCGCGCTGAACGCGAAGGCCGAGTAGCCCACGCCCCTTCCGCGTACGCGGACCGCTCACCGCGCAGAACATCCGCCAGGGCACGCTGGCTGCTCGCCAGCTGCAGCGTCGGAAGAGCCTCTGTCCTGGCGCCCGCCAGCACTCCCCTGCCCGATCCTGCCCCGCGACCGATCGGGGTCGAGGTCCGGCTACCGCCTTCTGTTCAAAGGCCGTGGAAGGGTTGCCGCCAGCTTGGGCCACCCGATCTGGATCACCTCGATTGCCGCGCGACGCCATCCTTGGCGTGAGCGAGATCGATCGCCCCTGTCCCCGCGAGTGGCGGGCCGCCGTCTTGGGTCCGCCAACCCGATGCGCCCGACTCTGCGGTCGCTTGCCCCTTAGGGCAGTGATTCTTGCCCTTTCGGACATTGTCCCGGCACCGCCCTGACCGCATGCTCGCGCGACCTGTCGTCGCGCGCTACGGTTATCAGGCGGGGGTGGCAACGCGGGACTCCAGCATTCCTTCAGTGATTGTCACCGGGGTCGGCCTTCGTTCCGGCCCGCTGCAGGAACGAGGGCCTGTTTCGCCGGTACCGACGAGTCTTCAGGAGCAACGCGGGCACACAATCCGAAGCCAGGGAACGAGACAACTCTCATTCTTCGCGCGTCCGCGTCAGTCTTGTGAGCGAAATCAAAGCATCGCCCGATGCTTGAAGCTAAACGGCTCCCACCGAGTCAGGTCTTGTCTCTCGCAATGAAAAGGAGTTTGGCCATGAGCAACGAGAAGAACGAAGCGAAGTGTCCGTTCCATCCCGCACCGGGCGCCGGTACCACGAACCGTGACTGGTGGCCCAACCAGTTGCGGCTGGATCTCCTCCATCGGCATTCGTCGAGATCGGACCCGATGGGCGAGGCCTTCGACTACGCGGCGGAATTCAAGACACTCGACTTTGCCGCGCTGAAGAAGGATCTCGCGGCACTGATGACGGATTCGCAGGACTGGTGGCCGGCCGACTTCGGGCACTACGGCCCCCTGTTCGTGCGCATGGCCTGGCATAGCGCCGGCACCTATCGCATCGGCGACGGCCGTGGCGGTGCCGGGCGTGGGCAACAGCGTTTCGCGCCGCTCAACAGCTGGCCGGACAACGTGAGCCTGGACAAGGCGCGGCGTCTGCTCTGGCCGATCAAGCAGAAATACGGTCGCAAGATTTCCTGGGCGGATCTGATGATCCTCACCGGCAACGTGGCACTGGAGACAATGGGCTTCAAGACCTTCGGTTTCGGCGGGGGTCGCGAAGACACCTGGGAGCCGGACCAGGATGTCTACTGGGGCCGCGAGTCGAAATGGCTGGGCGGTGACGTGCGCTATGCCAAGGGCTCACCGGGCGTGGACGAAGACCACGCCGTGCTCGTGAAGGACGACGACAGCAAGCTTCCCCACACCCGCGATCTGGAGAACCCGCTCGCCGCGGTGCAAATGGGCCTGATCTATGTGAACCCGGAAGGTCCGGATGGCAACCCCGATCCGATCGCTGCGGCGAAGGACATCCGCGACACCTTCGGCCGCATGGCGATGGACGACGAGGAAACCGTCGCCCTGATCGCCGGCGGCCACACCTTCGGCAAGACGCACGGAGCCGCGGCCGCCGACAACGTGGGCCCCGAACCGGAAGCCGGCGAGATCGAGGCGCAAGGCCTGGGCTGGCACAACAGGTTCGGCACGGGCAAGGGTGCGGACACGATCACCAGCGGCCTCGAAGTCACCTGGACCACGACGCCCACGTGCTGGAGCAACAACTTCTTCTGGAACCTCTTCGGCTATGAATGGGAACTGAGCAAGAGCCCCGCCGGAGCGCATCAATGGGTGGCGAAAGGCGCGGGCGCGACGATTCCGCATGCGCACGACCCGTCCAAGCGGCTGGTGCCGACCATGCTCACGACGGACCTCTCGCTCCGCTTCGATCCGATCTACGAGAAGATCTCGCGCCGCTTCATGGAGAACCCGGATCAGTTCGCGGACGCCTTCGCGCGTGCCTGGTTCAAGCTCACGCATCGCGACATGGGCCCCAAGCAGCGCTACCTCGGCCCGGAAGTCCCGGCGGAAGACCTGATCTGGCAGGACCCGCTTCCGAAGCTGGACCACCCGCTCGTTGACGAGCAGGACATCGCTGCACTCAGAGGCAAGATCCTCGCTTGCGGCCTGACGGTGGCAGAGCTGGTTTCCACCGCCTGGGCCTCGGCCTCGACCTTCCGCGGCTCGGACAAGCGCGGTGGTGCCAACGGTGCCCATGTCCGCCTGGCGCCGCAGCGGGACTGGGCGGTCAATCAGCCCGAGCAACTCGCCAAGACGCTCAAGACCCTGCAGGGCCTGCAGGAAGACTTCAACGCCGGGCAGTCCGGCGGCAAGAAGATCTCGCTGGCAGACCTGATCGTCCTCGCAGGCGGAATCGGTGTCGAACAGGCAGCCAAGGCCGCTGGACACGCGATCTCTGTGCCCTTCTCGCCCGGCCGCACGGACGCCACGCAGGAACAGACCGATGTGCAGTCCTTCGCGGTGCTCGAACCGGCGGCCGATGGCTTCCGCAACTACCAGCGGTCACGCTTTGCCGTCCCGGCCGAAGTGCTACTGGTGGATCGTGCCCAGCTCCTGACGCTCACCGCGCCGGAGATGACCGTCCTCATCGGCGGTCTGCGCGTGCTCGGCGCCAACGCGGGCGGGTCGAAACATGGCGTCTTCACCAGCCGGCCCGAAGTGCTGACGAACGACTTCTTCACCAACCTGCTCGACATGGGCACGGAGTGGAAGGCGAACTCGGAAGCCAAGGACGTCTTCGAGGGTCGTGATCGCAAGACCGGCGCCTTGAAGTGGACCGGCACCCGCGCCGACCTCGTCTTCGGTTCGAACTCGCAGCTGCGCGCGCTGGCGGAAGTCTATGGCAGCACCGACGGGCAGAAGCAGTTCGTCGATGACTTCGTGAAGGCATGGACCAAGGTCATGAACCTCGATCGTTTCGACCTCGCCTGAGCGCATCTTCGCCGAGCGGGATCGTCGAAGTCCCGCTCAGCGAGCCCGAAGTTGGCAGCGTCCCGCTTCGGGCTCTCCCCTCAGGCGCTGCCCTGCCCTATCGCGTCTGGCTGGTCGCCTGAAGGCGACCCGGCTCCCGATTCCTTGCGCCTGCGTTTTTCGTCGTAGAGCTTGCGATCCGCCTCAAGCAGGCTTTGCTCAGGTCCGACCGGGCTTGCCTCGACCAGCACCAGCCCCAGGCTCGCCGCGAGCCGCCACGCCTTGCTGCCCTCGTCGTTGAATCTTGCGATGCGCGCGCGAATGCGATCTCGCACCCGCGCTTCGGTATCGGGGCCGAAAGACTGCGTGAGGACTACGAACTCGTCGCCACCGAATCGGGCGATCAGGTCGTCGGCGCGGAAGCAGGCGCGCAGCACGCCCGCAAAGGCCTGGATCGCCTCGTCGCCCGCCGCATGCCCCCAGGTATCGTTGATCGCCTTGAGGCCGTCCATGTCGGCGGACACCAACAACAGCACGGTGCTGTCGCCCTGCGCGCCGCTCCACTTCCTCAGGAAGCCCCGACGGTTAAGGAGCCCTGTCAGTTCATCGCGCTCGGCAAGCTGGACAAGCTGTTCCTGGCTCGCGCTCATCCGGACCAGGTCCTTGCGCAGGATTTCGCGGGCGCGGTCGAGTTCGCCAATCACGAAGGTGCCGGTGACGACGTTCGCGATCGCCTCACGTAACTGCTCCACTCGAACGTAGTAGCGCGCCGTGATATCCAGGATCAGGTAGCCATAGTGTTCACCGCGCTGGAAGATCGGCAGCAGGCCGTACATCGCCGCGCCGTCCTCGTCGAAGAGCGGGAAAGGCAGTAGATCAGTCGTCGGGAAGCGGTCGAAATCGGAGGTGGACATCGCGACGCCATTCCGGATTGCGAGCACGAGTTGCGACTCGTCAGGGAGATCGCACTCGTTCCAGTGCCGCACGCTTCCCAAACGCGAGAACAGGACGAGATAGCCGTTCTGCACGCCAAGTGCGATCAGCCCGTCGCGCAAGGTGACCAGCATGCCGCTCAGCGAGAACTCGCTACTGGGCAGCCGCGGCAAGATGTCGGCAAGCAGCCAGGGCGGGAATACCCTGTCGAGCACCCGCGGCGCCATGTGCAGGCCCTTCTGCGCCGCGAGCCAGGCCTGTTCGGCAAGCAGGACCTGGGCAGCGCGCAGGTCCTCCGAAGCGCCCGCCTCATGGGACTCGCGGTAGAGCACTGGCAGAGCGCTAAGCAAGTCGGCCAAGGGCTCCTGGGCGGCGCGTTTACGAACGACCGCGTTGGCGAGCGCCGCATGCAGGGCGCCCTTGCTACCTTCCATCTCCACCCGCAAAGCTGCACGCAGATGCTCCAGATCCTCTTCGGCGCTCGCTGGCTTCTGCCACAGCAAGGCACGAGGCAAGCCAGTGGACAAGCCCGAGCAGCCGCAGGAGTGGCGCACCACGGCGCGCGTGGGCACGAACGTCTCGCCGGGGATGGGAACACCGCTTTGCACATGCGCGACGACTTGCCGCAAGGCAAGCTCGGCCTGGTCGGCCACGTTCTGCTGCACGGAGCTCAAGGGCGGGCCGTCGTACAGAACGGTGGCGAGATCGTCGAAGCCGCATACCGCGACATCCTCGGGCACGCGCACCCCTATTCCGGCGAGCGCTGTGATCGCTCCGATACCCATTTCGTCATTAGCCGCGATGATTGCTTCGGGCACCTTTCCGCTCGCGATCAGGCGTTCGATCGCAGCGCCGGTGATCCGGTGTTCGAACTCCCCATGCAGGATCATCTCTTCGTCGACCTCGACGCCCGCCAGGGCGCAACGCTCCCGGAACACCGCGAGGCGCTCGCGCGAGTCGGCGTTGAACTGATGGCCGGTGACGAAGGCGATCCGGCGAAAGCGGTGGTAATGCAGGAGGTGATCGACCAGCTCGACCATGCCCGACCGGTTGTCGGATTTGATGGCGGGAATCCCGGGGATGGTGTTTCCCACGCTGACGATCGGCGTGTCGCCGAACTGCGCGAAGAACCGCTGCATCTCTTCGGTCGAAGCGCCCCAGACATAGGTGCTGGTGAGGCTGACGATTCCGGCGAGCTTGATCCGCCCACCAATGTGATACGCGATCTGGAGCTCGCGGCGATAGTCGTGCTTCCGGCCCAGCTCGCTACCGGGCAGGCACAACAGTTTCACGTCCAGCTCCCCTGCGGCGCGGTAGAGACCGCGCAGGAGCTCGGACTGATAGACATTGTCGAGTTCGTTGACGAGAACGCCTATTCGCATCGCAGTCGATCACTCCCCGGATTCACGACTTACCCGAGCTATAGCGGATAGCACGCGGGAATGTTAGGAGACTTATGCGCATCGGGGGGCGTTTGGCGCGCCCGGTCCGGCACCCCCCGATTTCGCAGGCCACAGACGACTGCGCGAATGCCGCATCCGGAGCCCGACGCGCAGCGACCTCCTGCAGGCCACGCCTCACAACTGCGCTCGCTTTCGACGCGCACCGCACGCTCCCCTGAGCCCGCGATCAACGGCGCGGCTTGGCCACATTCAAGGCCGCGGCGGCACGGATCAAGGCCTTCAACGCTTTCGCGTCAATCTTGTCACCCTCGTGGAAATCGATCGCGCGACGGGTGTTGCCCTCCAGGCTGGCGTTGAAGAGCCCTGCGGGATCGTCCAGCGCCGCGCCCTTGGCAAACGTCATCTTCACCGCTGCCTTGTAGGTCTCGCCGGTGCAGATGATCCCGTTGCGTTCCCACACTGGCACGCCGCGCCACTTCCATTCCTCGACGACCTCCGGCTCCGCTTCCTTCACCAGCGCGCGCAGCCGGCCCAGCATCTCGCCGCGCCAGTCACCCAGCGCCTCGATCCGCTCGTCGATCAACTCCGAGGGCGTTTTGCCCTCCGCGGGTGCGCTCTTCTTCAGGACCATTCCTGTCTCCATGTCGGGACCGTCCGGCGTCCTCAGGCGCCGGCAGCCAAGGGGTTCCGTTTTCGACCGTACCAGTTCCAGGCGGGTGGATTGCATCCACCGCCGCTCGAGGTTGCGGCCTCGCAACGCCTGGCGACCATTCGTCCGCCCCTGCGGCGGCGATGCGCGGTTTCGTGTCAAATTTCGGTCAGCAGCAAGCCGCGCCCAGTGTCGCGCGCGGCTCCCGGCCTCCGTAGATTACATCCTTGCGCCATGGACCCTATCCTCGATCGCCTGTCCGGTTCCGTCGTCTCTGCCCGCAACCTTGAGGAACTCACACGTCCGCTGCTTGAGCTCGCCGAAGCGATCACGGGCCTGGAGTCGACCTATCTCACGACGATCGACCTCGAGCACGGCGTGCAGAACATCCTGTACTCGCGCAACGTGAGCAGCATGAAGATCCCCGAGGGCCTCTCCGTGCCCTGGAACGACACCCTCTGCAAGCGCGCGCTGGACTGCAATCTGCCCTACACCAATGGCGTCGCCACCGAATGGGGTGACTCCGACGCGGCCAAGGCGCTCGGCATTCAGACCTATCTTTCGGCCCCCGTGCGCCTTGGCGACAACGAGGTCTATGGCACGCTCTGCGGAGCCAGCGGATCCCGTCGCGAAGTGAGTCCGGAAGCACAGCGGACGCTCGCGCTCTTCGCCAAGTTGATCGCCGACCATCTCGAACGCGAACGCCTGGTCGAACAGCTCGTCCACGCCAACGAACAGCTCGCACGCTCGGCCTATATCGACCAGCTGACCGAGCTCCCCAACCGGCGTGGTCTGCTGCACGAGATGGGGCGCCTGCTCGCCCAGGGCGCCCGGGCAAGCACGCATGCGCTGGTTGCGTTCGTAGACCTGGATGGATTCAAGTCGCTCAACGACACCTACGGCCACGAGACCGGTGACCGCTTCCTCAAGGAAGTCGCAGGCCGCTTGCGCACCGCATTGCGCGCGGGCGACCTGGCAGGCCGTATCGGTGGGGACGAGTTCGTGGTCGCAGGCGCAGGGCCGGACAGCACTGGCTCGATCATCGAAGCCACGCGTGCATTTCAGGAGCGCGTCTCCTCGGCCATCATCGGCGAATACGAACTCGGCGTGACTCGTTTGAACTACCCTGGAGCCAGCGTGGGCGTCGTGGCTGCCGGACCCGGCATGCGCGATGCCGCGAAACTCATCCGCGAAGCAGACGCCGCGATGTACGAGGTCAAGCGGGCGCGGAAGGCGATCAAGCACTGAGACGTCGGGACGTCCGCCCGACGCTGGCCTGACACTGTTCGCGCGGCCGTCTCTCAGCTGCGTTCCTGCGCCCAGCCGTGTCGCAACCTATAGCGACGCCATGGGGTTGCCGCCCTTCACCAGCACATAGCGGCCTTCCTTGTAGCGGAAGACCTGCGAGGCCGGTTCCAGCCCCTTCACTCGGGCATGCAGGACGGAGTACGTGCGGGCCGCATCCGAACCCGCGTCGGCCTCTGTATTCGTAGCCTCGTCGCCAGCATCGTTCTCGGTGGGCTCCTGCCAGTCGATCTGCTTGCCCGAGAAACGCATGACCAGGTCACCCGGTCGATTCTTGTCCGCAGTGATGGACCAGGCGGTGTGCGCCTCCGCGCAACTGAAACCGGGGCCGTCGCTCTTAACTGCTTTGTCTGTGCCGATCGGCAGTTCAAGCAGCTCGCTGCACCCTTCGGCGGCTCCCGACGAGTCCATTTCCACGCTCTCGCGACGCAGCAGCTCGCTCATGTGGTCACCGTGGATCTCGTACAAGGACAACCATCCCATGCACTGTCCCTGCCAGCAGCCTCCGGAGCGAAGCGCGACGGCTGACTTCCCGCCGCCCAGCGACACCTTGCGGGCATCGCCCACGTTGCCGTGACTACCATCCCAGGCCACGGAGTCCTGCGAGGCCGAGAGGAACCACTTCCCTTCCCTGCGCGCAAACCAGTAAGCGCCAAGATTGCCCGGAGATCCATGCGCTGCCGTCGAGGCGCCCTCTTCATCCGAGGGCTCGCCAAACACCAGGAGCACGAGGTGGTTCTTGCTCAGGTGCAGAACATCCGTCCCCGCCACTGAAACCGTAGTCGTACCGACGTCGGCGCCCGGATCGGACTCGTGTTCTTCGGGCACCTCAAGAACGTAGGGACCTCCCGGCTTCGGCTGCGTTGCGACCAGTTTCAACAGCGACTTCGCACTGTCGTCGCTCGCGTACGGCTCTTTCGGACCACAGGCTGAGAGCAGGCTCAAGACCATGGCGCCGACAAGCATCCCACCCAAACCCCGTTCGCGCTGCAAATTGCGTCCTCTCGTATCGCGTCGCCGAAACATGCCTTCGGCATTTCCTGAGGTACGAGAGTCTATCCAGCGGCGACGGTTCGGCACGCGCCATATTTCACCGTGTGGGGCTGTTGGACGCAGCGTGATCATCGATCAACGTCTCAACGCGGCAACGCTGCGCGTCGTCAGGAGGTCGGCTGAAGCTCAGCAGTGAGGATGTCGCAGCTTCGCAGCCACCGATTGATCGGGCCTCGTCCTGTGGCATCCTCATGGCTCACGCATCGCCGCCTGCCTGTCCATGAACGAACTGCAAGAACTCCGCGCCCAGATCGACCTCCTCGACGAATCCCTCATCCGCACCCTGGGTCAGCGTTTCGCGATCACGGAGCGTGTGGGTCATCTCAAGCGGGAACAGGCCCTGCCCTCCATCGATCCGGCGCGCGAGACGAAACAGGCCGAGCGGATCGCCGAACTCGCAAAGCAATACGGTGTCGAGGAGAGCGTTGCACAAGAGGTGATGCGCGTCGTGATCGACGCGGTCGTGCGCAATCACGAGGCGATCCGCCAGGCGGGCGAGCAGTAAGTTCGGAACGACCGGAGGACGGTCAGAAGTGTGGCGGCGCGTATGAGCTCGCCGCCACCTCGATCAAACCGCCACCCCGGTTTCGGGCTCTCGTCGCAAAACTGAACCCCGGGTTCGGCCAACGCTCAGCAGGGAACGCAGCGTCGCAGCCGCTGCGCGCCGGGCCGGCTTGCCCGACCTGACGCAAACAAGTAACGACCGCGGGCGCCCGCCTCTCACACCTGGAAGCGCGAAACGGCCTCTCGCATCGTAGCGGAGAGGCGCTCCAGTTCCTTCGACACACGCGCGGTCTCAAGCGCGGCCGCGCTGTTGGCCTCGGTGAGCGAGGCCACGGCTTCAACCTGGCGGGCGATGTTGTGCGCCGTCTCGCTTTGCTCCTGGAGCGAGGCCGCGACGTCGTTGATCGCCCCCGTCACATCCTGGGCGTTGCTGCGGATCAGCTTCATGCTTTCCACCGCGGCCTGCGAGAGCGCCTTGCCGCTGGCGACCTGGCCGGAGGCGTTGCTCATCGAGTTCGTCGCGTCACGGCCGGAGTCGCGCATGGAGCCGACCAGGGTCCCGATATCGCTGGTGGCCTTGGCCGTGCGTTCGGCGAGCTTGCGCACTTCATCGGCAACCACGGCGAAACCACGACCCTGTTCTCCCGCACGCGCAGCCTCGATCGCCGCGTTGAGCGCCAGCAGGTTGGTCTGCTCGGCCACATCGCGGATCACTTCGAGGATGTGCGAGATCTTTCCGGACTCGACGGTGAGCTTGTCGATCGCCTCGCCGGTCTCGCCCACGGTGCCCGAGATCCGGTCCATCTCCGCATTGCTGCGCGAGATGTTCTCGGCGCCGTTCTGCGCAGCCTGGTCGGCGGACTGAGCGCGCCCCAACGCGCCCTGCATGCTGTCGTTGATCTCACTGATCGCGACGGTCATCTCTTCGATCGCAGCGGCCATGTTCGCGGCGGCATCGGACTGCTCGGTCGAGGAGCGTGCCACCTGATCCGAGGTGGCCGACGCCTGGCCGGCGACGCTCGAAATGCCCTGGGTGCAGTCGAGTACATCGCGCAGCGAGGCGCGGACCCGGTCGATCAGCTGGTTGAACGCGCGCGCAGTCTCACCCAGTTCGTCCCTGCCCTCGGCCGGCGCATGGATGGTGAAATCGTTGCGCTCGGAGACCGTGACGATGGCGCGCCGAAGCCGTTCGATCGGACCGGTGATGCTGCGCAGGATCACGATCGCCAGGCCCCACATCACGACCACCGCCACGATCAGCGAGACGGCGATGAAGCCCCTCGCGGTACGCCGCTCACGCTCTTCTGCAGCGAGCGCACTCGCGGTCGCCGCCTGGTTCAGCTGCAGCAGCTTGGCGAGCGGGATGTCGAGCTTCGCCTGTACATGCGACCAGCTGGACAGCGGCATCTTGTACTGCGCGAACAGCTGCACCTGTTTGTCCGGATCATCGTTTTCGCTCATCGTCTGGACGAGCGCATCAAGCTGGTCATTGGTCGCCCGCCAAGGGCCCATCGCCTCCTTGAAGCTCTTCCAGGCCTGCTGCGTCGCGGCGTCCTTGGGCAGCTTCTCGTAGGCGGCCATGGAGGCGTCCAGCCCGGTGGCGAGTCGCTTCTTGCGCGACAGCGTGGCCTGGAAGCGCGACTGGGCATTCGCCTGGCGCTCGCGGGTGAGTGTCTCGTAGGAATACTGGACCAGCAGGGCTGTCGCGTTGCGGATCTCGCCCAGCTCGGTCACCGCCGGCAGGCGCTCGCTGTGCATGCTCTCGAGGGCGCTCGACAGCCGGGCCATGCCGAACCAGCCGCCCACCCCCACCGCAAGAAGTGCCACGGTCGAAATGACCAGGAGCGCCAGAAGGCGGTAACGGACAGCGACTCTGCTCAAGGACTGACGGAACATCAGAAGACCTTTCTGGCGTGGAAGCAAAACGCGGCACGCGTGCCCGCCTCCCCAGGCAGCACGCCCGTACTCCGCCGCTATCGTTGTGGGTGCGATATCGGCCGCGTGTAGGACTTCTTCACCCCCTGCCCGCTTCGTCCATGTCATAAAGCCAGTTAGTCCCTGTGACGTACGCGAGCAGGCCCTCGTCGTAGCTTTTCCGGGCTCACACAACCTGTTTCGAGCCGGGCGGCAGCACTGCGCGAATCCGCGCAAATCGACTGCATGGATCGCAACACCCTGTCGCGAACTCCGCAGGCCCTGAAGCACGCCGGGCAGCGGATACCGACCTCGAAGGCCCGTCTGGCGCGGGCCAGCGGGCAGATTCGTCCCTTGGCATGCTCGCTGCTGAAGCCGTGTTGTCATAACAACTCTGGCGAACAGGTGCCTGCCTACTCACCTCCTGTCGATCGCACTACCGGTTCCGGCCCGCTGTACGCACAGGTCAAGGCACACCTGCGCGACCAGATCGTGGGAGGCGGGCTCGAAGGCCATGCCCGTCTCCCCACCGAACAGGCGCTGACCGCCGCCTACGGCGTCAGCCGCATTACCGTGCGCCAGGCGCTGCGTGATCTGGAGGACGAGGGGCTGATTTTCCGCATTCACGGAAAGGGCTCCTTCGTCTCCCGGCGCAAGGCCACGCAGGACCTGGCCAGACTGCAGGGGCTGGGCGAGGCCATGGCCGCCGCAGGCGTCGCGATCTTCAACGAAGTGAGGAGACTGGAGCTCGTCACAGCGGAACCCGCGGTTGCCGAGGCATTCGCCGTGGCAACCGGGACCCCGGTGGTGCATCTGTCACGCCTGCGCCACGTCGCTGGACGCCCTGTCTCGCTGGAATCCAGTTTCCTGCCCGAAAGCACACTGGCACCGCTGCGACGCGCCGACCTCGCGCGTCGCGACCTGTACGAAGTCCTCGAGAACGATCTCGGCCTTGCGATCGGCCATGCCGAGGTCGCGATCGAGGCGCGTGCTGCCGAGCGCGAAGTCGCCCACGCCCTGCGCGTCGAGAATCGCGCCCCGCTGCTCTGCCTTGAACGTCGGACCTGCGACCGCGAAGGCAATCCCATCGACTTCGACCGCATCCATTTCCGCGGCGACGCCTTCCGCTACCAGCTACGGATCGAGCGTAGTCACGCCCCGAACCAGGAACCCTGATGAACGCTCCTCTACCCGCTTCCGGCGTCCTCGCCGACGCCGACCTGCTCGCAGCGCTGGCACCGCACATCACCGAGGCGCAATGGCTGCCGCTCGCGAAGGCACTGATCCAGGCCGGCCAACCCGACGCCGAGAACCCGCTGGACCCGGACGAACCCCCTGGGCGCGAGGAAGGCATCGCGCGCTTCGTGGCAGGCAAGCTCGACGCGCTTGGCTTCGACGTACAGCTGATCGCCAAGCACGAAGGCCGGCCCAATGTGGTGGCGACCCTGCAAGGCAGCGGCGAGGGCCCCTCACTGATCCTGAACGACCATCTGGACACCTACCCGGCGGGCGATCACGCAAAGTGGACCCGCACCGGCGGCGACCCCTACCGCCCGACACGCGACGGCGATTTCCTCTACGCCCGCGGCACCTCGGACACCCGAGCCAACCTCGCCTGCACCCTGCTCGCCGTCGAAGCCCTGCTGCGCGCCGGCTACATGCCACGCGGCAAGCTGCTCTGCGTCTATACGGTGGACGAGGAGAAGAACGGGCCGGACGGCTCCATCTTCCTCCTCGATGAAAAAGGCCTCACGGCCGACTACGAGATCACCTGCGAGCCCACCGGCTGGACCGATCCGCAGGGCAGCTGGGGCATGGACATCGCGGTGGCGAATGCGGGCCACTATCTGGTCGAGCTCACCCTCCGTGGCGAGCAGATGCATCTCTGGCGGCCGGACCTCGGCATCAACCCGGTCGACAAGCTGCCCCGCATCCTGCAGGCGCTCCAGGCCCAGACCTTCACCCACCGGGCGCCACAGCGCTACGGCGGCACGCCCCCCCGCGTCGCAGTGCTGCGGGTGCGCGCCGGCGAGCCGCGCGAGATGCAATTCACCCCCGGCGAGTGCCGTCTTGTTCTCGGTCTGGTCGGGCTCGTGCCCGGCATGAGCGCCGAGTCGGTACTGGCCGACCTGGAGCGGACCCTGGTCGCGCTGCGCGCGGAAGATCCGCAGCTCGACATCTCCCTGCGTCCCTATCCGGGCGCGCTCTTCGTCAGCGCAACCGTGGAACAAGATCCGGAACAGGAGCCGATCGCCTCGCTGCGGGCGGCCTATCGCAGCGTGCTCGGCGACGAGCCCACGCTGTATCGCAAGAACGCCTTCAACGACACGATCCGCTTCTCCGAACGCGGCATCCCCGCGATCACCTTCGGGCCCGGCGAAGACGGCTGGCCGCCAATCAACGAATACATCCGGATCGAAAAGTCGCTGGCGGCGACGCGCATCCTGGCGCTGAGCATCGCGCGCATCCTCGGCCTGCAGCGCAGGGAAGCGGCGTCATGAGTACCGCCCTGCAGGGAATCGTCGCCCCGCGCGTGGGAGCCGAGCGGGCAATCAGCCTGCTAACGCTCGCTTTGCTGCTCGCCCTCTGGACGCTGCTCGCGGCAAGCGGCCGCTTCAACCCGATATTCATCCCCTCGCCCGCCGCGGTCTGGCAGGCCTTCGTCGATGCGCTGCTGCAGGGCTACCAGGGCGCTTTCCTGCATGAGCACATCCTCGCCAGCCTCAAGCGGGTGCTGGCGGGCTATGGGCTCGCGCTGGCCATCGGCATCCCGCTGGGACTCGTCATGGGGCTCAGCCGGCATGTCCGCGCAGTCTTCGATCCGCTGATCGAGTTCTACCGACCGCTGCCTCCCCTGGGCCTCTACACCCTGCTGGTGATGTGGCTGGGCATCGGGGACAGCTCCAAGATCGCGCTGCTCGCCCTGGCCGGCCTGCCCGCGCTCACGCTCTCCAGCATGCAGGCGGTGCGCGGCATCGACCCGCAACTGCTCAAGGCGGCACGGTCGCTCGGCGCCGGACGCCTGCGACTGTTCTTCACGGTGGTCCTGCCCGCCAGCCTGCCCGGCATCTGCACCGGCATGCGGATCGGGCTGGGCTTCACCTACACCGTGCTGGTCGCGGCCGAGATCGTCGCGGCCAGCGCAGGCATCGGCTGGATGATCTGGGACGCGAGCAAGTTCCTCCTCACCCCGGTCGTGGTCATGGGTCTGGTCGTGATGGGCGCCACCGGCTGGCTGCTCGACGCCGCGGTCCGGCTACTCGAAAGACACCTCACCGCCTGGCGGTTCATCCGATGAGCGCCAGTGCATGGCGCCGCAACCTCACCCACCCAGCCTGTCCCCAACGGAGCATTCCATGAAGTCGCCCTCCTTCCTCGCCACCGCCTTGCTGGCTGTCGGCCTCCTCTCTTCACCTGCGCACGCAGAAGAGCAGCCCGGCGCCGTCACCATCGGTTACCTGAACCTCGTGAACGCGCAGCTGCTCGCCAAGGCGCTCGGCCTGCACGAGAAGGAGTTGGGCGTTCCGGTCCGCTGGGTGAAGTTCGGCTCGGGCGGCGACGTCAACCGAGCCGTCGCCGCGGATCAGATCGACTTCGGCGGCGTGGGCAATCCGCCGGCGAGCATCGGCATCACTCGCGAGCTTCCGTACGAAGGCATCTTGGTGCTGAACATGCTCGGCGCGGTCGAGGGTCTGGTGGGCCGCAAGAGCGCCGGGGTGTCGAGCGTGAAGGACCTCGCCGGCAAGACGGTCGCCGTACCCTTCGGTTCGACCACGCACTACCTGCTGATCGCCGCCTTGCGCGACGCAGGCATCAAGCCCACGGACGTGAAGATGCTCGACATGAGCCCTTCCGACGCGCTCGCCGCCTGGCTGCGCAAAGAGATCGATGCGGCCTATGTGTGGGAGCCCAGCCTTGGCCGCATGCTGGAGAACGATGGGCAGAGCGTGCTGCACAGCGCGGACATGGCCAGACGCGGCTACCCGACCTGGGACGTAGCCGTGGTGATGAAGCGTTTCTCGGCGAAGTACCCGACGCTGACCGCGCGCTTCGTGAAGTCCGAATGCGCAGCGATCGACTACTGGATCGCGAAGCCCGCGGAGAGCGCACAGCTCATCGCCAAGGAGCTGAACCTCTCGGTCGAGGACGCCACGCGGATGATGAAGGGCACAACCATGGTTCCGTGCGGCGACCAGGTGAAGTCCGCCTACCTGGGCAGCAGCGGCACCAAGGGCCAGTTCGCGGACACCCTGGTCGCCACTGCAGGCTTCCTCAAGGAACAGAACCGCCTGCCAGCCACCAAGACGCGCAACGAGTACGCGGCCTTCCTCAACCCTGCCTACCTCGAACGCGTGCTCTCGCAGAAGTAATGCCCTGCGCGTCGAGGCAAAAGCTAAGAACAAAGACATCGTTCGCAAGCGCGATGTCCTTGCCTAGTCTTTTCCCCCGGCGCCGGAGCCCCGATCGCGACGCGGTTTTCTTCGACCTTGATCGACCTTGCTTGGCCTTGACATCCCTGCCTGGAGTCCCACGATGCTCAACATTCCCATAGCGGGTAACCGCCTCGCCCTCTTCCGCGACACCGGTCCTGCCGACGCCCAGGCGCCACGGCGGCGCGACCGCAGCGATGTCCTGCTGTCCGGCGCCGCCACCGGCGGCGAAATCCGCCTTGAACAACTGCGTGTCCGCCTCGGCCAGGGACGTGCGGCCGTGCAGGCGGTGGACGGCGTGGACCTGCATATCGCGCCCGGTGAATTCGTCTCGGTCGTCGGCCCTTCGGGCTGCGGCAAGTCCACCCTGCTCAACATAGTCGCGGGTTTCATCGAGGCCGACGAAGGCTCGGTAACGCTGGACGGTCAGCCGATCCAGGGCCCCGGTCCGGAGCGCGGCGTGGTCTTCCAGCAGTACTCCCTGTTTCCGTGGCTCACGGTGCGCGGCAACGTCGAATACGGGCTGCGTGCCCGCGGTGTCCCGCGGCATGAACGTCGCGAAACGGTCGACGAACTGCTTTCACGCTGCGGCCTGCGCGGTTTTGCCGACCACTATCCGGAACAGCTGTCTGGCGGCATGCGTCAGCGCGTCGGCATTGTGCGGGCACTGGCCAACCAGCCCCGTGTGCTGCTGCTCGACGAACCCTTCGGCGCACTCGACGCGCAGACGCGCGCCGTGATGCAGGAAATCCTGCTCGATATCTGGACACGCTTCGGCACCTCGGTGCTCTTCATCACCCACGACATCGAAGAAGCAGTCTTCCTTTCGGATCGCGTCTACACGATGACGGCACGCCCCGGCCGCATCAAGCAGGAGCTGCGCATCAACCTGCCGCGGCCCCGCAGCTACTCCCAGCTCGAATCGCCGGAGGCGCAGACGCTTGTGCACCGGCTGCGTTCGGCAATCCGCGAGGAGAGCCTCAAATCCATGGGCGCGGAGCTGCCCCTCGACCTCGCTTCCGGCTGATCCCGCCTCCGCCTGACTTTCGTCACGGGACCGCCATCCCCTTCCACACAAAACACAACACCCAATAGAGCCGCCAACATGAAAACGCCCCCTGTCCTGCGTCGTCTCGCCCTCGCCGCGAGCGCCTTCCTCCTGCTGCACGCTGGCACCAGCTTCGCCGCCGAGCGCGTGCGCCTCGCCATCAATCTCGCACCGGTTTCCGCGCTGACCCTGGTCGCGCAGCAAAAGGGCCTCTTCACCAAGAACGGCCTGGACGTCGCCATCGCCAACTTCAGCTCCGGCCGCCAGGCGCTGGAGACCGTTCTGGGTGGCGGTGCCGACGTCGCCACCGCGGCCGAGTCGCCGGTCACCGCGGCCACCTTCGCCAACCAGAAGGTCGCCTTGCTCTCGCGCATCGAGTACTCGCAGCTCAAGACCCTGGTCGCCTTCCCCGGCTACAAGAAGCCTTCCGATCTGAAGGGCAAGAAGCTCGGCTACGCCGCCGGCACCGGCAGTGAGGTCTACACCGCTGAACTGCTCAAGCGCATCGGCCTCACCAAGGCGGACGTCACCCTGGTCGCGCTGCGCCCGCAGGACATGGCCGCGGCGCTCGCCTCCGGCGGCGTCGACGCCTACAGCATCTGGGAGCCGCATATCGCCAACGGCCGCAAGGCGCTGGGCGACAAGGCGCAGCTCATCGACCTGGAGAATGTGTACGCCGAGACGATGAACATCGTCGTGACCGAGGACTACGCGCGCAAGAACCCGAAGGTCTCCGCCGCGCTGCTCAAGTCCCTGATCGAAGCCGAACAGTGGCTCAAGGCCAACCCGAACGACGCGGTCACCCTGGTCGCAAGCGCAGTGGGCATGAAGAAGGAAGAACTGGCCGAGATCTGGGACGACTACGTCTTCGAAGTCGTGCTCGACAAGCGCACCAGCGACACCCTGCGCAACCATGCCCAGTGGCGCATCGACAGCGGCAACGCCGCGGGCGGCGCGACTGCGGTACCCGACTTCGGCAAGGTGATCTTCACCGCACCGCTCAAGGAAATCGCCCCGGACCGCGTCCGCCTCTGAGCCCAGCATCCCGACACACGCACCATGTCGACGAACGCCCGACGCGAGGCCGACGCCCGCGCCAACCGCATTGCCCGCTTCGCTTCCATTCCGCTGTTGCTCGCGCTCTGGCAGCTCGTCTCCGGCCTGCAGATCGTCAATCCGGTGCTCTTCCCTTCGCCCCTGGTGGTCGCACAGTCTTTGTGGGACTACCTCGCGCGGGGTGAGGGCTGGACGGACCTGGGCACCAGCCTCGTACGGGTGCTGATCGGCTACACGGCAGGCGCGCTCGCCGGCATCGGCGTCGGTCTGCTCACCGGCAGCAAGCCCTTCTTCGCGAACCTGCTGACACCGGCGATCCAGATCCTGCGGCCGATTCCGCCGATCGCCTTCGTGCCGATGGTGATCGTGTGGTTCGGTCTCTCCGAATGGGGTAAGTGGTTTCTCGTCGCCTGGGGCGTGTTCTTCGCCGTCTGGCTCGCCACCCACATGGGCGTGCGCCGGGTGAACGAGAACCTCACCCGTGCCGCGCTCAGCCTGGGCGAGAGCCCGGCCGGCATGCTCTGGTCGGTGCAGTTGCCGGCCGCAGCGCCGACCATGCTCGTCGGCCTGCGCACGGCAGTCAGCATCGCCTTCTACACCCTCGTCGCGGCCGAGCTCGCCGGTGCCTTCGCCGGCATCGCCTACCGCCTCGACATCACCCAACAGAACATGCAGATCGGTCACACCATGGCCGGGCTGGTGCTACTGGGCGTGGTCTCCGCCTTCGCGGACTTCGCCTTCGAGCGCACTGCAGCCCGCGTGGTGCACTGGTCGAGCTGAAAGCGGCCATGTCCACCGAAATCGGCAGTCTCGACTTTGCGTCCCTCAAGCGCGCCTACGCGCAGGGACTCAGCCCCGCCCAACTCGTCCGCGAGGTCTATCAGCGCATCGCTACGCGCGGCGAAGACCATGTCTGGCTTCATCTCCTTCCCGAGGAGGTGGTGCTGGAGAAGGCCCGGGCGCTCGAAGCCCGCCGCGCTGCGGGCGAGTCGCTGCCCCTCTACGGCCTCCCCTATGGCGTGAAGGACAACATCGACGTCGCAGGCCTGCCCACCTCGGCCGGCTGCGATGCCTTCGCCTATCTCGCCAAGCGCGACGCGGCCGTGGTCGAGCGCCTGGAGGCGGCCGGAGCGCTACTGCTCGGCAAGCAGAACCTCGATCAGTTCGCGACCGGGCTCGTCGGTATCCGCACTGTCGGCGGCCACTGCCGCAACGCGCTCGACGCGCGCTACATCCCGGGTGGTTCGAGCTCCGGCTCGGCGGTCGCCGTCGCCGCGGGGCTCGCAAGTTTCTCCATCGGTTCGGATACCGGCGGCTCAGGACGCGTACCGGCGGCGCTGAACAACATCGTCGGGCTCAAGCCGGCGCCTGGCCGGGTGAGCAGCCGTGGTTTCGTGTACTGCAACCGCAGCTTCGACGTGCCGCCCGTTTTTGCGCTTACGGTTCCCGATGCCTACACGGTGCTCGAAGTCATCGCCGGCTTTGATGAAGAGGACGCATACAGCGACCCGCGTGCCCCCACGGGCGATCTCTCTATAGGGGGCGAAAGCCCCGCGGCTTTCCGCTTCGCCGTCCCGCGCGACGACCAGCTGGAGTTCTTCGGTGATGCGCAGGCCCGTGCCCAGTTCGAAGCCGCACTCGGACATCTGCGCGCGCTCGGCGGCGAGGCGGTGTCCATCGACTTCTCGCCCTTCCTTGAGGCCGGAAGGCTGGTCTTCAACAGCGCCCTGGTCGCGGAGCGCTGGGTCAGCTACGGCGCGGTGGCGCAAGCGCATGCGGATCGCGTGCATCCCGCAGTGCTGCAGGCACTCCGGGCCGCGGGCGGCTACAGCGCCGCGGACGCACATCGCGCCTACTACCGCCTGCGCGAGCTGCAGCGCGAGACGCGCAGCCTGCTCGCGGACGTCGACGTGCTCGTCACGCCAACGGCCGGGACGATCTACCTGGTCGATGAAGTCGGGGCCGAGCCCATCGCCCGCAACGCCAACATGGGCTACTACACCTACTTCGCCAATCCGCTCGGCCTCTCGACGATCAGCGTGCCGGCCGGCCTGCGACCGGACGGCCTGGCCTTCGGCATATCGATCTCGGCGCCCGATTACACCGAACAGCGTATCGGCTACCTGGCTGCGCGCTTCCATGCCCGCATCGGCGGCACCCTGGGCGCCACCGCCGCCCGACTGGCGGACAGCGGGCGATGAGCACGCATGCGTACGCCTGGCGGGAGTGGGCAAACACCTCAGCGGCCGACATTGCGGACGCCGTGCGCAGTCGCCACGTGAGTGCCGCGGAGGTCGTCGCCCAGGCGCGCGCCGCGGCCAATGCACTGGACCCGCGACTGGGGGCGGTGGTCGAGTTGCTGGACGCCGTCGCAGCACCCACGGACCTTTATCTCCCCGACTCGCGCTTCACCAGCGGCGCGCTGGCCGGCGTGCCGCTCTTCATCAAGGACCTGGGTTCCTCGGTGGCCGGGCTGCGGCGCGAGAACGGATCGGCCCTGCATCGCGACGAGCGCGTCACCCGCACCGATCCGCTGCTCGCCAACTGGTTGAACCAGGGCGTGCAGGTACTCGGCCGCAGCACCACCGCCGAGTTCGGCATGGCCTACGACACCAGCACGGTCTATCGCGGATTGGCCGTCACGCGTAACCCCTGGAACACCGACTACACCGCGGGCGGCTCCTCCGGCGGCGCGGCCGCGCTCGTGGCCGCTGGCGTCGTGCCGATCGCACATGCAACGGACGGCGCAGGTTCGATCCGCATCCCGGCCGCAATGAACGGCATCGTCGGGCTCAAAATCAGCCGCGGTCGCCTGCCGCTTCCCTGGCATGTGAACGAGCTGATCAACACCTCGATGGTCGAGGGCGTCTTCGCACGCACGCTCGAAGACCTGGCCCTTGCGCTCGATGCCGCAAGCACAGAGGCAGCCCCCGCCGGCAAGAACTACGTCGCCACCGACTTTCCCTCCTCGCCCACGCTCGCCGCGCTGAGGACCGAGCCGCCACGACTGCGCATCGGTTTCAGCGTCGACGACTTCGGCAGGCCTGCGCCGCTCGATCCCGCGATCGTCGCCGAGACGCGCGCGGTGGCAGAACGGCTCGCGAACGCCGGCCATCAGGTCGAGGAGATCCGCAGCGAGGATCTACCCGACTTCGGCGCACTCTGGCGCGCCTTCGAGATCTTCTGGGCCGGCATGCGCGCAGCGACTTGGGCGGAGACGCACGGCCCGCTGGATGAAGCCAGGGCGGCGCAGCTCTCGCCGATGGTGCGCGCCTACTGGCAGGCCAGCACCCGTTACGGCAAGGACGAGGTGGTGCACTATCTGGCGAGCAACGTGCGTCACTCACGCCCCTTCGCTCAATTGCTTGAGCGTCATGATGTGCTGCTGCCTGCGACGCCGGCGCTCACACCTCTGGCCAACACCAGCCTCTCGCCCTGCGTGGCGCACGAGTTCGACGCCTTCCTCCAGCGCTTCCTGGACTTCGGCCGCTACACCATCCCCGCCAACGAGACCGGACTGCCGGCCCTCACTCTGCCTGTCGGCCTCGATCATCGCGGCCTGCCGATCGGCATCCAGCTCTACGGCCGCTGGCGCAGCGAGGCAGCGCTCCTGCAGGCCGGCGCTGCGGTACAGGCCGTCATCGGCACGGGGCCGCTGCAAAGCGCGCGGCCGGAGATCCATGTAACGCGGCTTGACCAAGCCACCGCATGAGCGTAGGCCACATCCTGTTCGGCGCGCTCGCGCTGGTCGTCCTGGTGGCGGCCCTGCGTTTTCCCCTGCCGGGATCCAGGCTGGATCGGGACGAGGACTCCAGATCCGGCGACGAGGAATAGTGGAGATTCGGGACCGCCGGATATCGCGCGTAGCCCAAGCCTGTGTGCGTTGTTACATCGCAGCGCCCCGAACCTTGCACCAAGGTGCAAGCGCGTTTGCACCTTCGGACATTGCGCACAGCGGCAAGGGAATCGCATCCTAGGTGCGCCTCCGTTGTCGGGCTTCGACGGGGGCTGTGCGCGGCGAAGGCCTTCGCCGCATCGTCCGCCCGCAGGCAAGCGCCCCTTGTGGACGCCCCCTTGCGTGCGCCCCTCCCCTGCCCGGGAGGACGCTCCCATGAAGCAGACCCGGATCAAGACGCTCTCCGCCGCCATCATCGTGCTCGCCCTGGGCGCCACGCCGCTCTTTGCCGCGGCGCCCAAGTCTCCGGTGCAGACGAGCCTGACCCAACCCGCCGCCGGCATCACCATGCACGACGGCTACGCCAAGGCCGTGGGACGCATGGCCTACCTGTGGGGCTGGCCCATGGTGAACATGATCAACCGCAACGCACGGATTACCCAGGCGCCCCGCCCCGGTCTGCTGGGCGGCATCCTGCCCGCCGCGCCGCGCGGCCAGCTCGGGATGCTGCATGACTACATCACGCCCTCCGAGACCTTCGTGACCTGCCCCAACCAGGACGTGGTCTATGGCCTGGGTTTCTTCTCCCTGGACGAGGAGCCGGTCATCATCCAGGTGCCGGACTTCGGCAAGCGCTTCTGGGTCTACGCCTTGTACGACCAGCGCACCGACCAATTCGGCCAGTTGGGCAAACCCTATGGCACCAAGCCAGGCTTCTACCTGCTGGTCGGGCCCAACTGGAAAGGCAAGAAGCCCGCGGGCGTGCAAGCCGTCGTGCGCAGCTCCACCGCGCTGGCCAATGCCATCCCGCGCATCTTCATGGACGACACGCCGGAAGATCGCGTAGCGATTCAGAAGGTCATCAACCAGGTCGTCGCCTATCCGCTGAAGGATTTCACCGGGAAGATGAAGACCATCGACTGGAAGAACACGCCTGACATCCCCGTGCCGGATGCCGACAGCGCGAGCGGCGGCGAAACGAAATGGGTGATTCCGGAGAAATTCTTCGAACAGTTCCCGCAGGTGCTGAAGATGGTGAAGCCCCTCCCCGGCGAAGAGGCCCTGTATGCGCAGTTCGTCCAGCTGATGAACGCCGCAGCCAAGGATCCAGCGGTGAAGCAGGCCTTGCAGGAAGTTGCCACGGAAACCGAGGAAGAAGTGATCAAGCCCTTCTTCCAGTGGCAGCACAACGGGCGCCCCGCGGGCAACGGCTGGAACCGCTCCACCAACAACGCGCAATGGGGCATCGACTACTTCAACCGCGCCGGGACATCGAAGTCGAACATGTTCGACAACCGGCCCAACGAGACCCAGTACTTCTATACGGACTTCGACGGTTCGGGCCAGCAGCTCGACGGCAGCAACAACTACACCGTCACCTTCGCGGCCGGCCAGGAGCCGCCGGTCAGCGGCTTCTGGTCGCTGACGCTCTACAACAAGCTGCATCTGTTCAGTGCCAACGAGCTCAAGCGCTATTCGCTGGGCACCAAGAACCGGAAGACCCTGCGGCACAACGCGGATGGCTCGCTGACGATCTATGTCGGCCCGGACTCGCCCGGCGCGGACAAGGAAAGCAACTGGCTGCCCTCGCCGAAGGAGCCGATCTCCCTGTACATCCGCGCCTACTGGGGCAAGCAGGGCATCCTGGATGGATCCTGGAAGCCGCCGGTCATCCAGAAGGTGAATTGAATCAGGAGGACCGCCTGCCGCGTGGCAGGCGGTCCGTGCTATCCGGTTGGCCGCTTTGGCATTGCCCTCTGGTCGTGAGGAAAGGAAGCAACGATGTCGTCGACGAAAATACCGAAGCTCGCTTGCCTGGCGACGGGTCTCGCGCTGTGCTTTGCGCCGCCAGCCCATGCGCAGCAGGCCCCGGCCTCGCCCCTGGTCAAGCAGATCAACAACGGGAACTGGCTGGACAAGAAAGAAGCCGAGAGCCTGCGTGACGAGCTGTACTACCAGAACGCCATCCATGTGTACATGACTATGCTGGGCGCACTCAACACCATCGGCATGCGCGATGGCTCGGAGAAGGCGTTTGGCGCCGGCTACAACGTGCTGCCGATCTGGAAGCAGCGCATGGATAGCCGCACCATGGTGCCCACGCCCAACGGCGACGTGATCTATTCGATGAGCTACCTGGACCTGAAGAAGACCGGGCCGCTGGTGGTGAAGGCACCGCCCAACGTCATCGGGATGTTCACCGACTTCTTCCAGCGCACCATCACCGACGTCGGCGCCGTCGGGCCGGACCGCGCGCGCGGCGGCCTCTACCTGCTGCTGCCGCCGGACTACAACGGGCCCGTCCCCGGCGGCTACTTCGCCTTCAAGTCCTCCACCTACAACGTCTTCCTCTTCTTCCGCACCGTGATGGCCAAGGGCCAGGGCAAGCCCGATCCGGCGCCCGCCGTACAGGCAGCGGAAACCACGCGCATCTACCCGCTCTACGCGCTAGAGAAGGACGTCAAGCCGATGGAATTCCCGGACGCGAGCGGCAAGGCCCTGAACATGATGTATCCGGTCGACCAGAGCTTCTGGACCAAGCTCAAGGAGTTCGTCGACTACGAGCCCATCGACGCCATCGCACCCGAACTCAGAGGCGTGCTCGCCGCCGTCGGCATCGTCAAGGGCCAGCCCTTCAAGCCGACGCAACGCCAGCAGGAGCTCCTGCAGAAGGCCGTGACCACCGCACCGAAGATGCTGCTGGCCCTGCGCCAGCTCGGTCGCGACGACAAGCGCAACCTCTACTACACCGACCGCCAGTACGAGACCGCCTGGGCCGGCGCCACCGCCGACTGGATGCAGGAGACCTACCTCGACAGCACCTGGCGCGCCACCTTCTTCCAGTACGTGTATTCGTCCGCGCCGGCGATGGTGATCCACACCACCGGCGCGGGCTCGAAATACCCCTTCACCTTGCGTGACTCGGCCGGCAACTTCCTCAAGGGCGCAGGCACCTACAAGCTGCGCCTGCCGCCCGATATTCCTGCCGCACTCTTCTGGGCGGTGACGGCCTACAACGTGACCGACGGCACGATGCCCGAGACCAAGCAGCTTCTGCCCTCGACCAACGGCTACTACGACATTCCCAAGCAGTCCGATGGCTCGATCGAAATCTGGTTCGGACCCGAGAAGCCTCAGGGCGTGACCGACGCGGCCTTCATCCAGACCATCCCCGGCCGTGACTTCCTCGTCGCCGTTCGTCTCTATGGCACAGAGGACGGCTTCTACGACCAGACCTGGAAACCGGACGACGTGGTCAAGGTAAAGTAGGCCCCACCACCACGACCGGGTGCTCCGTACCGCACTTCGATCCGCGCCAAGGAGAGCAGTCCGGCCAGCGAGGCAGCATCCGGGACCGGGTATTGCCTCGCACTGCTAGCGCAACGGGAATCCCAGCGAGCGCATCGCCTCGCGCAGCCGATCGCGGCCGGACAGCGATTCCGGCCCCGCGAGCCGGCTGACTGCCTGTCGGCTCCACGGCTGCTGCGGAAGCGACTGCGAGAGCTGGAAGCCCTGCAACACTTCGTCGTAGCGGGTGACGGCCTCGCTCTCGTCGGTGGTCGCGTAGGTCTCGCGATGCAGCACCGCGCGCTGCGGCAGGCGCGGCTTGACCGCTGTCGGCCGCGCGGGGTCGGGATGCCCGATCGCGAGCCCAAAGGCCGGGGCGGCGAGCGCGGGCAGCACCAGCTCGGCCGCAACCGCTTCCGGGTGGTTGCGCAAGGCGCCGATATACACCGTACCCAGTCCCAGGGATTCGGCCACGGTGACGACGTTCTGCGCGGCGAGTGCGGCGTCGATGAAGCCCATGAGGGCAGTGTCCAGGTATTCCAGCCCTTCGATCCGTTCGGACTTTGCGGCTGCAAGACGGGAGAGCCGCGAGAGGTCTGAGAGGAAGACGAGCAGCAGAGGCGCCTCGATGATCTGCTTCTGATTGCGTGCGAGCCCGGCGAGCCGCGCCTTGCGCTCGCCCTCCTCGACCGCGACCACGCTCCAGACCTGCAGGTTCGAAGAGGTCGGCGCGGACTGCGCTGCAGCGACCAGCAGTTCCAGCGTGCCATTAGCCAGTGGCTGATCCGTGAAGGCGCGTACCGAGCGGTGCGACAGCACGGTGGTCGCGGTCTCGTTCAGGTCAGGGAAGCGGATGCCGGCATCCGGCTCGCCGTAGCGGGCGCCGATAAGTTGCCGGGCGCGGGCGGCGTCCGCACGGTCGCGTGTGCTCATGGGTGTTCCAGTGAGTGAGAAGAGTCCCTCGCAACGCAAGGCACATGCCGAGGCACAGTCCTCGCATCAGGAGCCCCTGTGTCGCGCAGGCTGCGCGGCACGCAGCAGTCCGGCGCCTTCGTGTTGAGAACCCGACATGTACGACGCTCGCCCGCATGCAGGAGCACGCGATTCCGGGCCGATGCCGCTGGTATGTGGGTTGCTGTAGCAGCCGCACGCCTCCGTGGCGCTCCCGTCATCCACATCGAGCGGAATTCCCATGACACAACGCAAACTGCGGCTCGGCGCCTTCGTCCAGGCGACCGGCCATCACATCGCCGCCTGGCGGCATCCCGGCTCCCAGGCCGACTCCGGTACCAACATCGACCACTACCAGGAGATCGCCGCCACCGCCGAGCGCGGCAAGTTCGACCTGATCTTCCTCGCCGACAGCCCCGGCGGCTGGGAGACGGACGGCCCGGCACGCGGCCGCCTGGGCCGTGTCGCGGTCTTCGAGCCGGTTACCTTGTGGGCCGCGCTGGCGGCGCGCACCGAGCATGTGGGCTTCGTCGCCACCGCCTCCACGACCTACGAAGAGCCCTACACCCTGGCCCGCAAGTTCGCCTCGCTCGACCACATCTCCCGGGGCCGTGCGGCGTGGAACGTGGTGACCACGGGTGCGGAGAACGTGGCGGGCAACTTCGGGCTCGCCAAGCATCCGGACCACTCCGCACGCTACGAGCGCGCCGAGGAGTTCGTCGATGTGGTCAAGGGCCTGTGGGACAGCTACGACGACGACGCCTTCCTGCGCGACAAGGAAAGCGGCGTCTACTACGACCCCGACAAACAGCACACGCTCAACCACGAAGGCACCCACTTCCAGGTGCGCGGGCCGCTCAACATCTCGCGTCCGCCGCAGGGCTATCCGGTGATCGTGCAGGCCGGCGCCTCGGAACCGGGCCGCGAACTTGCGGCGCGCACGGCCGAAGTGATCTTCACCGCCTGGCAGACGCTGGAGGAAGCGCAGGCCTTCTATCGCGACATCAAGAGCCGCCTACCCAAGTACGGCCGCAAACCGGAAGAGCTGCTCGTGATGCCCGGCATCTCGCCGGTGATCGGCCGCACGCAGGAAGAGGCGGAGGCCAAGGCGCGCGAACTGGAAGAACTGATCCACCCCGACGTGGGCATCAACATCCTTTCGCGCTACTTCCCCGGCGTCGACCTGCGCAGCTATGACCTCGACGGTCCGCCGCCGCCCTTCCTGGAAAGCACCAACGGCAACAAGAGCCGCCTCTCACTCATCACCGAACTCGCACAGCGCGAGAAGCTGAGCCTGCGTCAGCTCTACCAGCGCCTCGCGGGCGCGCGGGGTCACCGCGTGGTGGTCGGCACGCCCGAGAAGATCGCCGACGAGATCGAACTGTGGTTCCGCAACGAGGCGGCCGATGGATTCAATGTGATGCCGCCGGTGCTGCCGCAGTCGCTCGACGAGTTCGTGGATCTCGTGATCCCGGAACTGCAGCGTCGCGGACTCTTCCGTACCGAGTACGAAGGCCGCACCCTGCGCGACAACCTGGGCCTCGCACGCCCGGCCAGCCGTTATGCGCTGGAAGCGGGAAAGCGCCAGACGGCGGCTTGAGTTGATCGATTCGCGCTCATCGACTTGAGTGCATTGACCTCAGGGACGCCGCCCCGCGCTGCATGCACAGAGCGGCTCCGACCACCGGCCGCGGGCTCAGCCCGCGGCCTGGTTGGCCTGCATGATGCTCTTGCGGATCTGCTTGTACTGCGCCCAGTCGAAGCCTTGCAGCCACTCGGCCGCAGCCTTCACGCCGTCGAGGAAGAGCTCGCGCATCTCCGCTTCGCTCAGGTTGAAGTTGATCCAGTTCACCTCGCCCGTATCGATGTCCTTCACGAGCTGGCGGAAGTCCGGATTGTTGCTGATGAAGTCGTTGTCACGGCAATGCCGGGCCGCGTCGAAGAGCCCTAGCAGCATCTTCAAGGGTGAGTCGATCGCGGTCTCCAGCATGTCGACCTGGAGCTTCACGCCCAGCGTCGGGCAACGCGGGATGTGCGCCACGTCGTGGAAGGCGTCGATCGGGAAGTTGGACATCACGCCGCCATCCACCAACACGCAGCGCGCGGGGATCCACCCGTTGCGTTGTTCCGGACTGCAGCCACAGTGGTCGGCCCAGCCCTCGGACCGCAACTTGAGCGCGGCTGCATCCAGGCCTTCCGCCCGCTTGCCGGGCGTGGCAACCCAGGGCGTGAAGAAGAAGGGAATGGACATCGAGGCCCGCACGAACTCCGCCGGTGACACGCCATCGACCTCGCCCCAGTACAACGGCGCGTCGCCAGGCATCTTCACCTTGCTCTGCGTCGTGAGGTCGGACGCGATCAGGCAGAGGGCCGAGCGTACCGGACGGGGCGTATCACCGATCTCAGGCTTCGCCAGTCGGCTGGGGCGCACTTCGATGCCGATGGCCTGCGGGTCCATGCGCGCGAGAAGTTGTGCGGTGGTGCTGATGCCCTCGGCCTGCAGCGCGTCGCTCACCCACTGCTGGAACACCTTGCCCGGGCACAGGCCCATCTGCTCGTTGAGTTCGTCGCGGATCGAGAGCACGTCGAACGCGCCGACCGCCACGGCCCGCAGCTTCTTCCAGCCCCAACCCTCCTCGTCCACATTGGCCGCGCCATGGATCAGGAAGTCGACGAAGCGCTTCGCGTCCGCGTCGCCATCCACGAAGCTCGCCATCGGCATCTCCGCCACCAGCTTGAGGAGCTTGGGCGCCTTGGGCTGCTGCGGCGTATCGACGGCCGCGAGCATGAGCGCAACGATGGATCCTGCCGAGGTGCCACCGATGCTGAGAAAACGAATGCCCACCGACTCCAGCGCGTAGAGGTAGCCGACCAGCGCCACCCCGAGCACGCCGCCGCCTTCCATCACGATGTCCACGTACTGGACCGGTGTGCCCTGCGCATCGCGGCCGACCAGGTCACTGACCACGATGTTGTCGCGCTTCGCCTGCAAGCGCGACACGATGGGCGCGGCGTCTGCGATGAATGCCTCGACATCGACTGCCATCTTGCCTCCCTGGGCGCACCCGGACGCTCGGCATGTCGCCGACCGTTTGAATCTAGGTGCTCGTGACGAGGAGTCAAAAGCCGTCGTGGCGGCGGACGAGTCGTGGCGCTAACTGCATCACGAACGGGGCAATGGGCGATGGCGTCGCAGGAAATGGCAAACGGAATGGAGCCCTTCACCCTCAGTCGGGACCGCTGCGGTGCCGCCACCAAAACCACGCTCCCGCAGCGACTGCCAGCCAGAGCAGGACGATGAGCGCTGCACCAAGCCTGCTGCGCGGCCTGCTGCCCTGCTCGCGTATCCACGCTTCGGCCCGAGCGCGGCTCTCCTGCACCACCGGCTCAGGCAGCAGCCTGATCGCCAGCCAGATCAACGCGGGCAACAGCAGCGCGTCGTCGAGATAGCCCAGCACTGGAATGAAATCCGGAATCAGGTCGATCGGGCTGAAGGCATAGGCCACCACGCCGGCGCAGAGCAGCTTGACCGGCGGCGTGCGCGGATCGCGACAGGCGAACCACAGGGTCAGCGCATCGCGCTTGATGCGGCGCGCCCAGGCCTTGATCCGCGCGCCGACGCTCATAGCGCCAGACCTCCGCTCGACGACACAGCCCCGCAGGTGGACCGACACCTCCACAGGTCGAACGGATGCCTGGACAAGAGACAGCCCCGGTCATGGACAGGGGCTGGATTGTGGGCCGCCGGTGCGGCCGGGGCAACGCACCGGCGCAGGTCCGGGGGCGTTGCGACACACAGCGCGTCAGGCGGCCACGACCTCGCGCTCGCGTGCCTCCTCCTGACGCAGACGCGCGACTTCCGGGTTCTTGACGGTGCTGTTCAGCGCGCGCGAACGCCGACCATCGACCGCCACCGGCACCGTGCCATCCACCGTCACCCGGTGCACGACGCGATGGGCGTCCGCGTAGTCGTCGATCGCGTAGTGCTGGGTCGCGCGGTTGTCCCACACGGCCACGTCGCCGGCGCGCCAACGCCAGCGCACCGTGTTCTCCAGGCGGGTGACATGGCTTTGCAGCAGATTGAACAGATGCTGCGAGTCGCTGGTCGGCACGCCCAGGATGCGCTTTACGAAGTGGCCCAACAGCAGGTGGCGCTCCCCGGTTTCCGGATGCACGTGCACTACCGGGTGCTCGGTTTCGTACACCGTGGAGGTGAAGACCTCGTTGTACTTCTTCAGCGCTTCCGGCGAGGCGTTGGGCTTGCGGGCGGCGTAGTCGTACTCGTTGGAATGCAGGGCCCAGAGGTTGTCGGCCAGCGCGCGCAGCTCGGGCGAAAGATCCTCGTAGGCGGCGTTGGTGTTCGCCCACGTGGTGTCGCCACCGGCTTCGGGAATCGTCAGTGCGCGCAGGATGGAAGCCTGCGGATAGGCGTCGACGAAGGTCACGTCGGTGTGCCAGGAATTGGCACGGCCACCGCGCTGCGAATCCAGCTCCAGGACATAGTGGGTGCCGTCCACCTTGTGGGCGGTGGGATGCGCCACCGCCTTGTTGCCGAAGAGCGTGACCAGCTTTTCCTGCGAGGCGTCGTCCAGGTGATGCTGGTCGCGGAAGAACAGGACCTTGTGCTTGAGCCAGGCTTCGCGGATGGCCTTGCGGGTCGACTCGGGCAGATCGTGCGAGAGCTTGACGCCGCGGATCTCGGCACCGATGCGGCCGGCGACGCGGACGACTTCGATTTCTTGCTGGGACATGGAAGGACTCCTCTTGTCAGGGGCGGAACGGAGGGAACAAAGGAAAAGGACTGCGGAGCGCGCAAAGCAGAGCGGCCGCAGTTCATCCTTGCGCGAGCAGGCGCGCCTGCGCATCGAAGCGCGGCCAGAAGGTTTCGAGCTGCAACTGCTTGAGGGCGGTGTCGACGAAGCGTCGGTCTATCCAGGCATCGACATCGAAAGTGCGGCGGATCAGCTTGTACTTGTAGGCATCGGCGACGCCGCGCTTGTCCTGCGCGACGATGAAGTCGTCGAAGAGCGGCGAGAGCCGCTGCGCGAGCGGAATGCCTTCGTATTCGCGGCGATAGGTCGCCTCCGGGACCGAGCCGGCCGAGCCCCAGAGCTTGAAGACCTCATCGCGGTTCTGGTCGAGCGAGGCCCAGTGCGCCGCACGCACGAGCGCCGTCACCACGCGTTGCGTGACCTGCGGATAGGCGGCGGCGAACTTCTGGTTCACCAGTACATGGCCGGAGGACGTCGCGACCGGATCTTTCTTCGAGTCGTAGATGATCTCGGCCTTGCCCTGGTCGCGCAGGCTGATGAGATCCAGGGTGCCGAAGATCACGTCCACGTCGCCCGCGAGGAAGGCCGCCTTGTACGAGGCGGGCTCCATGTTCACCACGCGGATGTCCTTCTCGGACAGGCCCTTGGCGGCAAGGATGCGATTGACTGCGAGCTGGCTCGCCGTGCCCTTGTTGAAGGCCACGCGCTTGCCGCGCAGGTCGGCGATGGAGCGGATGCCGGAGCCCGGCCGTGCCGCCGCATAGACCTCGCTGCGCGAACCAGTGACCAGTACCAGGCGCGTATCCAGCCCCACCGAGCGGCCGATGATCGAAGGCAGGTCGCCCAGGGTGGTGAAGTCCAGCTGGTTGTTCGAGATCGCCTCGTTCACCGCCGGGCCCTGGCCCTTGAAGAAGATCCACTGGACCTGGATGCCGTCCCTCTCCAGCTCGCGTTCGATGTAGCGGTCGCGCTGCGCGACGGACACCCATCCCGTCGAGACGCGCGGCGGATTGCCCACGCCGGCGGTGGAGACACCAAAGCGCACCACCGCTGGTTTGTCGGCGGCCGCCGCGCTCAGGCCAATCGCGGCAAGAAGCACGGCCGCAAGGAAACGGACGCTTCCTGCGTCGATGAGTGCGGGCCGCACGGGCCGGGCCCGCACCTTGTCGACGAGGTCGCGGATGCGTTGAAACATGAATCGGATCTCCGGAGGGCGAGCGGACGCTCGCGAGGACGACGGAGCCGCGACGCGGCCCCGCCCTGCATCAAGCCGCGACGGCCTGCTCGTTAGCCGCGTCCGCGCGTTCGACGAAGCGATTGCCCGGTCGCGCGAGCCCCAGGTTCTCGCGCAGCGTGTGGCCTTCGTAAGCAGTGCGGAACAGGCCGCGGCGCTGCAGCTCCGGCACCAGCAGCTCGACGAAGTCGTCCAGCCCACCGGGCAGCCACGGCGGCATCACGTTGAAGCCGTCCGCCGCTTCGTTCTCGAACCAGGCCTGGAGCTGATCAGCGATGTGCTCCACCGAACCGACGATGGTCCAATGGCCGCGCGCGCCCGCCACCCACAGGTAGAGCTGGCGGATGGTGAAGTTGTGCTTGCGCGCGATGTCGAGCATCAGCGCCTGGCGGCTCTTCATGTTCTCGGTCTCGGGCAACTCCGGCACCGGACCATCCACGTCGTAGCCAGAAAGATCGATGCCGCCCGAGAGGCCGGAGAGCAGCGCGATGCCCACCTCCGGCAGGATCAGCGACTGCAGTCGTTCGTACTTCTCCTGCGCCTCCTCCTCGGTGCGGCCGATCACCGGGAACACGCCCGGCATGATCAGGAGCTGCTCCGGACGCCGCCCGTACTTCGCGAGCCGACCCTTCACATCACGGTAGAAGGCCTGCGCTTCCTCCAGCGTCTGCTGGGCGGTGAAGATCACTTCCGCCGTCTCGGCGGCGAACTCCTTGCCCGTCTCGCTCGACCCCGCCTGCACCACCACCGGATGCCCCTGCGGCGGACGCGGCACGTTCAGCGGGCCGCGCACCGCGAAGTGCTTGCCCGCATGGCGCAGCTCATGCCGCTTGGCCGGATCGAAGAACTGCCCGCTCGCCTTGTCGCGCGTGAAGGCATCGTCCTCCCAGCTATCCCAAAGCCCCTTCACCACATCGACGAACTCGCGCGCGCGGTCGTAACGATCCGCATGCACCGGATGGGAGGTCAAACCGAAGTTGCCCGCCGCCGCCGAAGAGCCCGTCGTCACCACGTTCCAGCCCGCGCGCCCCGCCGAGATGTGATCGAGCGAGGCGAACTTGCGCGCCAGGATGAAGGGATCTTCGTAGGTGGTGGACGCCGTCGCGACGAAGCCGATGCGCTCGGTCACCACCGACAGTGCGGAGAACAAGGTCACCGGCTCGAAGCTCCCGCCGTAAGCCTGCTTCCCGCTCTCCGCGCCCGCGCCGAAGCCTGCCGCGAGCCCGTCGGCCAGGAAGATCGTGTCGAACAGCCCGCGCTCAGCGGTCTGCGCGATGCGCTTGTAGTGCCCGATGTTGATACCGCCATCGGCCTGCGCATCGGGGTGCCGCCATGCGGCGGCGTGATGGCCCGCGCCAGGAAGAAAGGCGCCGAGTCGGATCTTGCGCTTGCTCATTTGTGCGTGTGTCCCTGCTGTCTGTGAAGGGGCCGCTCATCTGCGAGCGGCTGCGTCACAGGTGGGCAGCAAGGCGCATGCCATTGGGCTTGGGGGTTATGTTGATCTCCCGATTGGTTCTGAGGGGCGACCTAAGTCCCTGCCGCTGCGTTAGCGGCGATGCACGTTGGTGCGTCATGACGCGCGTGGGTCGCAGGGAGCGCGGGGACGTATGTCGAGAGATGAGCAGTGTGGTGTCGCGGCTTGCGCAGGGCGTGGGCCGCTGTGAGTGGGTCGCGCACACGACCGGCCCGACTAGCGTCGCTCAGTGATCTGGAGGGGTAGTTCGCGTTCCGTGTTCAAGCACCGAGCCATGGCAGCCCAATGCGCCTTCAGCATCGCGCATCATTCGAGTAGCGCTCTGGCCAGGTCCCACAAGTCCCCGGCGACAAAGAACGGTCAGCTAAAACGACTGACCGGACCCTCATCAAAAGGTGAAAGCGCTGGCAATTGCGAACCCCATCGCGGGCAGGTAGCAGGTGCTGCGTTCGCCCCCAAAGTGGGGATCAGAACTAAGCTCTGCAAGCGCCAAGAAGTACAAGCTGGCTGAAACGAGCTTGATGCCGCTCGCGTAGCTCTTCAGGAGGAGCGCGGCAAGCGCAAAACCTAGAACCACGAACGTTGCGACCAGGGCAAAAGCAACTGCTCTATGCGAGATGTGAGTGACCAGTTGGTCAAGATAGTTGCGTCCGAGAAATGTCGCCTTCCATCGCAGCAGCGAGCTGCAGAGCCACAGAAACATAACCATGAGCAGGAGTGAGCTGAAAGCAATATGCTCCTGCAAAAGCTCGCTTCCCCAGTCTTTCTTGCCGAAGTAGTTGTAGCCCAAGTACTGGACAATTCCGCACAAGAAACCAATGATCGTAAAAAACGGACCATCCTTTCTGAGCTCAGGCAGAACCCTCAAGAACACTGAAATCCTTTCTCCGCGAGAGGCGGGCGTTAATCTCGAAGTATAGGTAACTGGGAACAAACCGCCGTAACGCCCAGCCGCACGGGCAACTTGCGCCTCGTACAGGCAAGCCCCGCAATTTGCCGGGCGACCGCAGCCGCGCAGGACACAACAACCGAAGGGCATTGCGCCTAACGCGATGCAGGAGATCGACCCTGCTCACTGGCAATGTAGCAGGCGCGTGTCACACACGGAGTGAGGAGCTGGCTTGATCAGCCGCGATCTCCGAAATATCCTTCATATCCTGTCTCGCAACCCGACCAACACTATGGCGAAGCACAACGCCCTGCATTTGGAGTATCTAGCCGCTACACCGATCTGCATTCGCCTACAGAATGAAATGGTGAAGCAGGTTGAACATCTTGTAGCAATGGCAGGATTGACTCTCGGCGTCCCGATCGAAAGTCGAGTGAAAACATGGGACTCAATTGCCGAGAAGGTAGAGCGGAAGAGACTGCGGAGGAAGTCGCTGAAAGAACTAACAGACCTGGTGGGAGTTAGGGTTATTTTTCTTTTTCAACGAGACCTTGAACCGTTCCACACTGCGCTCGCGTCGGCATTCGACGTTATCTCATCCGAAGACACAGGCATGCGACTCAGTGACGCGCAGTTCGGATATCAGTCACGACACTACGTTCTCTCTCCCCCCGAATCATGGAAGAGTGTACCGAGCCTCGCCGCTCTGGTTGGCCAAGTTGTTGAGGTACAGGCTAGAACTCTGGCCCAACATATTTGGGCTGCCGCGTCTCATAAACTGCAGTACAAGCACGAAGAGAGCGTTCCCGTTCCTGTTCGCCGGGCGATCCATCGCGTATCCGCTTTGCTTGAAACCGTGGATCTCGAACTTGGTCGAGTCTTGACTGAACGCGATGAGTACGCCCTCGCGCTGTCTCGAAAATCGGATGCGGCAGACCCACTCAATGTTGCTGTGGTCGAGGCTGTATTTGACGAAATATTGCCACCACAAAACAAAGACCCGGGGGCCGAAGACTACGCTGAGATCGTCGAAGATCTTCAGCACTTTGGCGTATTCAACCGCGAGAGCCTTAGGTCTCTGATCCTCGACAATCTTAATGCTGTAATGCACGTGGAGCGTGATGAGGTCGCACGCAGAATTGCGGAAGACGATTACGACTTGCTGCCTCATATTGGCGAAAGTGCCGCCGCACGACTGGAGCGCGGGGTCTTCTTTACGCATGCAGGGCTCGCCCGCGAAGCGTTGTGTGAACGCTTCGGCAATGAGAACGTTCGAAATTGGCTATGGTCGCGTAGCCATACGTGACGCCGTTCTTCAAGCGGATGTCGCTTTGTCGGGCGCTGGACGTCCTTATTGAGGCACGCGACATCGCGCCGGATGTGTATGGAGAACGACCTCTACGCGGCTTCCGACGCGGCGCATGGAATGTGTCCGCGCAACGCTGAAGCATGGTTGGTGCAGCGGTCGATTGGCCGAACCTACTTCTGCAACAAGATGTCGCCAGTGAGGCGCAACTCGACTATCACGACCGGCGTCTGAGACCGGAGGAAGCTTGCGCTTTTACTGAGAGCCCAACCCTGCCCGCATAATCCGCGGCTTCTCTCGTCGCTGCCGTCACCGTGCTTCCCCGCTTGCCCTCTCCGTTCTGGCCCTGGTTCAAATCCGTCGTACGGGCCGCCCTCCTCCGCCTGCGGCATCCTCGCCGGCGCGATCTCCTGATCCTGTTGTTGATCCCACCGGTGCTGCTCCTGCTGTGGGTGCTGGTGCTGATCCCCTTCACACCCAGCATCTCGGACATCCGCAAGGCGCGCGAGGAGGCGCCGACGCTGGTGCTGACGAGTGATGGCAAGACGCTGGCGGAGTTCAAGCGGGGGAATCGGGACTGGGTGCCGCTGGAGGCGATCTCGCCCCAAGCAATCGATGCGCTGATCGCGACAGAGGACCGCCGTTTCTACTCGCACCACGGCATCGACTTCCGCCGCATTGTCGGGGCGACGATTGCGACCCTGAAGGGCGATACGCAGGGCGGGTCGACGATCACGCAGCAGCTCGCGCGCAACCTCTTTCCGGAGGAGATCGGGCGCCGCCAGAACCTGACCCGCAAGATCAAGGAAGCGATCACGGCCTTGAAGATCGAGGCGCTCTATACGAAGCCTCAGATCCTCGAGGCCTACCTGAACACGGTGCCCTTCCTCTACAACGCCTACGGCATTGACATGGCGGCGCACACCTACTTCGACAAACCGGCGCGCGCGCTGGATCTGGTGGAGAGCGCGACGCTGGTGGGCATGCTCAAGGGCACGAGTTACTACAACCCGGTGCGCAATCCGGACCGGGCGCGCGAGCGGCGCAACGTGGTGCTCGCGCAGATGGCGAAGCAGGACAAGCTCTCGGCCGAGCGCTATGCGGCGCTGGCGCGCCGTCCGCTGAAACTGGACTTCGAGCGCCAGTCCGTGGAGCCCGGCCCGGCTGCCCATTTCACGACCCAATTGAAGCAGTGGCTCATCGACTGGGCGGACCGCCACGACTACGACATCTACACGGATGGACTGGTGGTGCGCACGACCATCGACTGGCGACTGCAGACCTTCGCCACGCGCGCGGTCGAGCTGCGCGGGCGCCAGTTGCAGGCGATTGCCGATGGCGCCTGGGGCGGGCGATGGCATGCCGGCGACGGCGTGGTCGACGCACTGGTACGCGAGAGCGCGGATTTCACCGCGGCCACCGAGGCGGGCGAAGCACCTGACGTGGCGCTCAAGCGTCTGCAGCACGATGCGGCCTTCATGCGCCGGCTGCGCGAGGAGAAGACACGCATCGAGGCGGGCTTCCTCGCGATCGATCCGCGTACCGGCGCGATCCGCGCCTGGGTCGGTAGTCGCGACTACGCCAAGGATGCCTACGACCATGTGCATCAGGCGCGCAGGCAGCCCGGCTCCACCTTCAAGCCCTTCGTCTACGGCGCGGCCTTCGAGATGGGGATGAAACCTGAGGACACCTTCCTCGATGCGCCGGTGGAGATTCCTCTTCCCGGCGGTGGCGTGTGGCGACCTGACGACGCCCAGCCGCCGACCGGCGAACCAATGACCCTGAGCACGGCGCTGGCCCTCTCTCGCAACCGCATCACCGCTCAGGTGATGCAGCGGGTCGGCCCGGCCCGCACCGCGCGCCTCGCCCGCCAGATGGGCGTGCGCGAGAGCAAGCTCGACGAAGTGCCCGCGCTGGCCCTGGGCACCAGCCCGGTGACGCTCTACGAAATGGTGGCGGCCTACGGCAGCATCGCCAATGCCGGCCACTACCTCGCGCCGGTGATGGTCATGCGCATCGAGAACCGCAAGGGCGAGGTGCTGGAAGAGTTCCAGCCGTCGACGCCGGAGACCGCCTTGTCGGCGGAAGCCGAAGACACGCTGCTCGACGCGATGCGCGGCGTCATCGAGCGCGGCACCGGCACCGCGATCCGCAGCCGCTTCGGTGTGCGCGGCGACCTGGCCGGCAAGACCGGCACCACGCAGTCGAACACCGATGGCTGGTTCATCCTGATGCATCCGCAACTGGTGGCCGGTGCTTGGGTGGGCTTCAACGATGCGCGCATCACCCTGCGCAGCGATTACTGGGGCCAGGGCGCGCACAGCGCACTGCCGATGGTGGGGGACTTCTTCCATCGCGCGCAGGCCGCGCGGCTGATCGATCCGAAGGCGCGTTTCAGCAAGGCGGTGGATGCGAGTTTCGCCGGTCGCTTGAGGGCCTGGTATGCGTCCGTGTTCGGTGAAGAGGCACCGCCTGAGAATGTGCAGTCGCGACCAGCCGCGCCGCCTCCGGCTGCCGCCAGCGAGGTTCCGGCGGTGGCGGCCTCCGCACCCGCGGCCTCGGCACCTGTCACAGAAACGCCTGGCACGACAACGACGCCCGCGGAGCCCACGCCAGACCTGGAGCCGCTACCGGCGGCGAGTATGCCGGCGGCGGCCAAGCTGCCTCCGTCGCCCGACGCGGCCGCGCAATCACCCGTCACACCGCTGCCGGCTGCGGGTAGCGCGCCCGCCGGCAGCGAGTAGCAGGGAGCCGCGAGGCACTCCGCCCACCGGCCCCTCTTCTGCTGATCCAGCGCTCCGGATCTCGGCGTTCAGGCCCACCTTCTCCGCGTTCGAGGTGCCGGCGCTCACCGGGCAACGAAAGGCTTTGCGGCGGGGCCGCTGAATGCAAGTTCATGCGGGCTGCAGCCGCGCGCGTCGGTGAACTGCCACTGCGTATCCGGCATGGCCTGCTTGCGTTCCTGCAGGCCGCGCTCCACAGCTTGCCGACCTCGGCAGGCTGTCGACCGGCGCCGCTCCCGGCGTTTGTGCGTACGTTTGTGCGTACGTTTGTACTTGCGTTCTTACTTGCGCCCGCTGGCGCGTTCGCCCTCTTCTGAACCACGGCACGCAAGCCCGGCGTCCATCGCCCGCAGCGGTCTTCGGTTATGGACCTCGCGCTGCGCCACCCTCGCGCCCGTCGAGCAACATCCCTGTAATCGTTCCAGCCTCGACCCCGTGCGAGACTGGAGCACGACCGCGCTGTAGCAGCGATGCGTGTTTCCGAGTCACGCGCCTTTCAGACGCTCGAAAGCGGCTTGCATCCCGCCGCTGCAATTGGCCGCCGACGCCCGAGAGGCTCGCCCGGCCGAGGTTGGCGCTGCGCTACGCAGCCAAGCTCACCGGGCACCGCGACAGGAAATACGAACAGCGCGCTTCTCGGCAGTGGAAGAGCAGTCCTACAATCAGGCGGTGGTTCAGGCCGGAAACGCGCTCGCCGTTGCCGGTATTCCAATTGCGGTGTCGGGGAGGCGTACGCATGAACACGGAAGAACTCGAACAACGGTTGAGCCGCAGGTTGCTGGACGTCCTGATCCGGGCGGGGTTGATCCTGGCGCTGGCAGCGCTTTGCTTCCAGGTTTTCTCGCCGTTCCTGACCTTGATGATGTGGGCGCTGATCCTCGCCGTCACCCTCTACCCCTTTCACCTGCGCCTCGCCCGCAAGTTCGGCGGCAAACCGGGGCTGGCCGCAACGCTGATCGTCCTGCTCGGCGTCATATTGATCGTGACACCGACCGCCGTGCTGCTCAGTTCGCTCGGCGATTCCGTGCATCAGCTGATCAACGATGTGCAGAAGAACGAACTGCAGATCCCGCCTCCGCGCGAGAACGTCGCGAGCTGGCCGCTGGTCGGCAAGAAGATCTACGGAGTCTGGTCCAAGGCACATTCCGACCTGCCCGCTTTCATCCAGAGCATGCAGCCGAAGATCGGCAACCTGGCGAAGACGGCGTTGGCCATGGTGGCCGGGATCGGCGGCGGCCTGCTGAAGTTCGTCGCAGCCTTCATCATCGCCGGCATCATCATGGCCTTCGGCGAGGCCGGAGCGCGGGCTTGCCGAGCCATGTTCGAACGGATCGCCGGCGCCGCCCGTGGTGCGGAATTCACCAAGCTGTCGACAGCGACCATCCGCGCGGTCGCTCAGGGCGTGATCGGGGTGGCCTTCATCCAGGCCATCATCGTGGGCCTTTGCCTCCTGGTTGCCGGCGTGCCCTGGGCCGGGGTGCTGGCGATGATCGTGCTGGTCCTCGGCATCGCGCAGGTACCTGCGCTGATCGTGACCTTGCCGGCGATCGCCTATATCTGGATGAGCGGTGGCTACGGCAACGGCGAGGCGGTCCTCTTCACGATCCTGCTCTTCGTCTCGGGGATGGCCGACAACGTATTGAAGCCCCTGATGCTCGGCCGCGGCGTCGATGCGCCCATGCCGGTCATTCTGCTGGGCGCTCTCGGCGGCATGGCGGCGGCCGGCATACTCGGCATGTTCGTCGGTGCGACGCTGCTCGCACTCGGCTATCAGATCTTCATGAGCTGGGTCGCGGCCAATCCGGATCGCCCGGTCACTGAACCGCAGATTGTCACCGAGGCACAACCGCCAGGCATGGGCTGAGCGCGAGGCGACGCGATGCTTTGCGGCTGGCCCTTGCTGGCGCTGACTGGCGTGCTCGCTGGCTGCACGATGCTCGGGCCGGACTTCGAGCGACCACGCCCGGCGTGGCTCGAGCACTGGACGGTAAGCCCATCGCAGGCCATTGAAGGCACGCCCCGAGCGAGCGCGCCTGGCGACGCGCAACGCCAGACCGACAACGCGGTCTGGTGGCGCAGTTTCAACGACCCGGTGCTCGATGCCCTGGTGGCCGAGGCACAGCGGCAGAACCCCGGCGTTCGCGTTGCGGGCCTGCGCATTCTCGAATCGCGCGCGCAGTTGGGCATTGCCGGCAGCGGCCTGTACCCGCAGCTGCAGCAAGTCAACGGCGAGGTCCTGCGGGTTGGCCAGCACCAGTCCAACGGGCCGGATTCGGTCTTCACGACTTATGGCGCGGGCCTGCAGGTCGCCTGGGAACTCGATTTCTGGGGCCGCTTCCGGCGCGGTATCGAAGCCGCCGACGCCGCCTACTGGGCCAGCGTCGCCCAGTACGACGACGTGCAGGTGCTGGTGGCGGCGCAGACGGCCAGTCTGTACGCGACGATCCGCAGCATCGAACTGCGCTTGCGCATCGCGCACGAGAACGCCGCGCTGCAAAAGCGCAGCCTCGAAATCACCGAACACCTGTTCAAAAGCGGCAACGAATCCGAGCTCGACGTGCAGCAGGCTCGGACCCTTTACCTGAGCACGCTGGCGACGATCCCTGATCTCGAAGGCAGCCTCCGTCAAACCCAGAACGCGCTGGCCGTGCTGCTCGCCCGTCCGCCAGGCCCTCTGCCGGAACTGGCCGAAGGACGCGAGAAGATCCCCGTTGCGGAACTCCAGCTGATCGCCGACATGCCCGCCGAACTGCTGCGCCGCCGCCCCGACGTGCGTGCGGCCGAACACCTGCTCGCAGCCCAGTCCGCGCAGATCGGCATCAGCGAGGCGGCGCTCTACCCCTCGCTGACGCTGGTCGGTTCGATCGGCCTGTCCGCCACCTCGTTGAGCGGCGCGCCGCGTACCCTCGACTGGGCGTTGGGGCCGACCCTGGTCTGGAACGTCTTCGACTGGGGGCGACTGAAGAACCAGGTACTGGTCCAGGACGCGCGCTTCCAGCAGTTCCATGAGCAATACCTGGACAGCCTGCTCAAGGCGGCCCGCGAGCTCGACGACGCCGCCATCGACTTTGCCAGGAACCGCGCACAGATCGACATCCTCCTCGGCGCGGTCAAGGCCGCACGGCGTTCGCTCGACATCGCCACGATCCAGTACCGCGAAGGGCTGGTCGACTTCCAGCGCGTGCTCGATTCGCAGCGCACTCTGTTCAGCCAGCAGGAGCGCCTGGTCGCCATCCAGAGCGGCGTTGCGCAGAGCGTGATTGCTGTCTACAAGGCCCTCGGCGGGGGCTGGCAGCCCGCCCGCGAACAGGCGTTGCTCGACCCGGAAACACGGCAGACGATGTCCTCGCGTGCGGCCTGGGGCGGCCTGCTCGATGCGCCGCTGCCGGCCGCGGTTACACCAGGAGAGAAGAATCCATGAGTTCACCGGAAGCCGGAAGCACACCCGGACGAGGCAGCCGTGCCGGCGCGCTGGTCGTGGCCGGGCTGATCGTCGGCAGCCTGGTGATCTACCTGATCGGCGACCGGCTGACGCCCTACACCTCGCAGGCCCGGATCCAGGCCTATGTCGTGCCGGTGGCAGCCGAGGTCAGCGGCAAAGTCACGGCAGTGCAGATCCACAATGACGATGTCGTTACCGCTGGACAGCCGCTCTTCACCATCGACGCCGAGCCATACCGTATTGCGCTCGACCGGGCGAAGGCCGACCTGGTCACGGTGCGGCAGTCGGTCAATGCCTCCGCGGCCGGCATCGAAGCTGCCCGCGCTGCCTGGCAGGCGGCCGAGGCCAATCGCCGCATGGCCGAGCGCGACGCGACGCGCCAGGAGAATCTCTATCAGGAAGACCCTGGCGCGATCTCGGTGCGTCGCCTCGAGATCGCCCAGTCCACCCGCGACGAAGCGCGCAGCAAGGCGAGCCGGGCCGAGGCAGACCTGCGCAAGGCGCAGGAAGCTGCCGGTGAGCCAGGTGACGACAATGCCCAACTGAAATCCGCCCGCGCAGCGCTGGCCAAGGCCGAACTCGACATGGCACAGACACGCGTCCTGGCGCCGGCCGCCGGCACCGTCACCGACTTGCGGACCGAGGTCGGCCACTTCGCCGCACCCGGGGCGCCCGTGATGACGCTGATCTCCCGCCAGGATCTCTGGATCAGCGCCGATCTCACCGAAAACAATCTCGGCCATGTCGACCCGGGCGACGAGGTCGCCATCGTGCTCGACATCCTGCCCGGCGAGGTACTCAAGGGGCGGGTGCGCAGCATCGGCGGCGGCGTCGCCGGCAGCCAGCCCGCGCCACCGGGGACACTGCCGACCGTCCAGAACAGCCGCGACTGGCTGCGCCAGGCGCAGCGCATCCCGGTGATCATCGCCTTCGCGCCCGAGGATCTGCCGCGCCTGGCCCGTGTCCGCGTCGGCGGCCAGGCCGAGGTCCTGGTCTATACCGGCGACCATCCGGTGATGAACCTGCTCGGCGCGCTCTATGTCCGCGTCATGAGCCTGCTGTCCTACCTCTACTGAACGGCCGATCGAGCAACGGACATGGGGCCTGCGATGTCTCCGGCTGACAAGGCGGTATTGCGGCTGGCCTTCGGCCTCGCGCTGGCGACCCTGGTCTCCTACGGACGGGGTTGGCCGGTTCCCTTCGTCCCCTGCGTCATGGCGATTCTGGTTCTCGCCCGGCCCGGGCCGCCTCTGCCGCTCGCCAAGGGGGTAGTCGGCGCCCTGCTCTTCGCTGGGCTGGTGGCCGCCGGCGTGCTGATGGTGCCGCTGCTGGAGCACTACGCGGCGACAGGCGTCCTGCTCACCGCCGTGCTGCTCTTCGGCGTGTTCTTCTTCGGCCTGCGCAGCGCCAGTCCGCTGTCCACCATCCTCGCCATCGCGGCGGCGCTGATTCCCGTCGCCGGAGTTGCCGAGCAGGGGCTGGTCACTGTGCTGGGCGTGATGCTGGCGGCTGGCGTTGCGCTCGGCACGCTGGTCGCCACCCTCGCCCACGCCTTCTTCCCCGATCCACCGGCCGCCACGGCCGCGACCGCGCAGGCCCGGGGCGGACTCGCCCGCGAAGCGGCAGCCTGGATCGCGGCGCGCGCGGTGCTCATCGTCATGCCGGTGTTCGTCCTGGCGCTCACCGATCCGTCCTTCTACCTCGCGGCGATCCTGAAGACGGTGGCGCTCGGCCAGCAGGCCGGGGAGAACGACGCGCGTTCCGCCGGCCGGGAACTGGTCGGATCGACGCTCGCCGGCGCCTTGCTGGCCGCAGTGGTCTGGACGGGGCTGTCCTTGCGCCCGAACCTGTGGATGCTGAGCCTGTGGTTGAGCGCCGCCGCGCTGTGGACCGGGCGACGGCTCTTCGGCCTGCGTCCGAGCCGCTACCGACCGTCCTTCTGGAGCAACGCCCTGGTGACGGCGCTGATCCTGCTCGGCCCGGCGATCGAAGACAGCGCCAGTGGCAAGAGCGTGCTGGAAGGCGCCCTGATGCGCACGCTGCTCTTCGTCGCCATCGCGCTCTATGCCACTGCCATGGTCTGGGGACTGGAACGCTGGCGGCGCAGACGGCAGGCCGTGCTGAGCGCCGGAGAAGTGAGCCTCGAAGAGCTGGGCCCCGGAGAAATAAGGAGCGAATGATGACCTTGACCAATTTCCTGGTCGGCCTGCCCGCCATGCTGCTGTGCATGGTGATCCAGGCGGCACTGGCTTTCTGGTGTGTGCGCTACTACGTGCGGCGGGTCAGCGAGGGTGGCAGGGTCCGCCTGCGCCCCCTGCTCGTCACCCTGGTCGCCATGATGTTCGGCAACCTGCTGCAGATCGCGCTGTGGGGCGGCCTCTTCATCTGGCTCGGCGAGTTCAGTGACCTCGACACGGCGGTCTACCACGCGGCCGTCAATTTCACCTCGCTGGGCTACGGCGACATCGTCATGAGCAAGTCATGGCGACTGCTGGGCCCGCTGGAGGCGGCCAACGGCGTGCTGATGCTCGGCATGAGCGCCGCGGCCCTGATGGCCATCCTGCAGCACATGATCAAGACGCAAGCGGGCGACCGCAGCTGAGCGACACGGCCGCAAGCCGGGCGAGCGCCAGCGGCCCCGGACACCAGCGGCCGCCGCGGGCCACCCCGCGCCCATCACGGGGGCGGCCCTCAGGAAGCCTCGGTGCGCATCCCGGCCGCGGACTAGTCGGCGAGCACTGCTTCCAGTTGCCGCAGTTGCTCCTCGCCTGGCACCCACGTGGCAGCCTTGGCATTCAGGCTGACCTGCTCCGCCGTCGAGGCGCCGGCAATCACACTCGCCACAAAGGGTTTCGACACCAGCCAGCTGAACGCCAGCTCAAGCAAGGTCCGCCCGTGTGCGTTAGCGAACTGCTGCAGCTTCTCCACCTTGGCGAGGTTGCGTTCGTGCAGGTAGCGCTCGGCGAGATTGCCCACCTTGGCGAGACGGCTATCGGAGGGCGCGGGCTCGTTGCGTTTGTACTTGCCGGTGAGAAGACCGTTGGCGAGCGGAAAGAACGGCAGTAGCGAGAGGCCGTAGCGCTCCAGCACCTGGGCGCGCTCGCCCTCGGGGGCGCGATGCAGCAGGCTGTATTCGTCCTGGCTGGTAAGGAAGGGGCTCAGGCCAAGCTGACGGGCAACGTGCTGGGCCTCGACGATCTGCCAGGGCGCGAAGTTGGAAAGCCCGATGTAGCGGACCTTGCCCTGGCGCACGAGATCGCCGAGCGCCGCCACGGTTTCGGCGATCGGGGTGTCGGGGTCCGGCTTGTGGATCTGGTACAGATCGATCCAGTCGGTTTTCAGGCGACGCAGGCTGCCTTCGACCGCGAGGAAGATGCTGCGACGCGAGGCCCCCTGGATGCCGGCAGCCTCGTCGATCACATTGCCGAACTTGGTCGCGAGGATCACCTCCTTGCGACGTTCGCCCAGCACCTCGCCCAGGATCTGCTCGGAGCCGCCCTTGTTGCCGTACACATCGGCGGTATCGAAGAAGTTGATGCCTTCGTCCAGCGCGCGGTGGATCACCTTGCGCGAGGCTTCGAGGTCGAGGCGGCCACCGAAGTTGTTGGTGCCCAGGCCGACCGCCGAGACGAAGAGGCCTGAGTGGCCGAGGCGGCGTTGTGCGATGGCGTTCATGCGTTTGTCCCTTTAGCGTGCGGCGTCGCCGCGGCGGTAGTCGTGGGTGAGTTCGTCGAGGCGCTGCTTGAGCGCGGGATCGAGCGTGAGGCTGGCCGCTGCGATGCTATCGGCGAGCTGTTCCGGACGGCTCGCACCGATCAGCGGCGCGGTGATCACGGGGTTGGCCAGCACCCATGCGAGGGCCAGCGTGGTGAGCGGCAGTCCGGCTTCACGCGCGAGGCTCTGCAGGCGGTCCACAGTGGCGAACGCGGGTTCGTTCCAGTAGCGATCCTGGTAGCGTTCGGCCGCCGAGCCGAGCGTGAAGCGCGTGCCCTCGGTGGGCTTGCCGCGCTGGTGCTTGCCGGTGAGCAGGCCGCCCGCGAGCGGGTTGTACGGGATCACCGCGATCCCCTCCTCCTGTGCGAGCGGCAGCAGTTCGCGCTCGATCTCGCGGAAGAGCAGGCTGTAGCGCGGCTGCACGGAGACGAAGCGGGCAAGCCCCTTCAACTCCTGCTTGCCGAGTGCCCGCGCGAGACGGTACGCGAGGAAGTTGGAGACGCCCACATAGCGCACCTTGCCGCTGCGCACGATGTCGTCGAGCGCCGCGATGGTCTCGTCCAGCGGCGTTTCGGCATCGTCCGAATGCAGTTGATACAGATCGATGTAGTCCGTGCCGAGCCGGCGCAGCGAAGCGTCCACCGCTTCCACCAGATGCTTGCGCGAGGCGCCCTGGTTCCACGCAGCCGGCCCGACCTTGCCCACTGCCTTGGTGGCGAGCACGAAGCGGTGACGGCGACCCTTGAGCCAGGCGCCGACAATCTCTTCGGTGCGGCCCGCGGTCGGGAGTCCGCCGCCCAGCGGATAGACGTCGGCGGTATCGACCAGGTTGATGCCGGCGTCCGCGGCGGTGTCGAGAATGCGGTGCGACACGGCCGCCTCGGTCTGCAGGCCGAAGGTCATCGTGCCCAGGCCGAGGCGCGAGACCTTCAGGCCGGTGTTGCCGAAACGCACGAGGGGAATGCTCATCGAGAGGTCCTCAAGGGAGAAAGGGAATGAAGGGATGGCGACAGGGCTTCAGAGCGCATCTGCCGCGCTGGAGTGCCTCGTGCGCGGGGCGAAGCTCCGGCTGGCACGCAGGCGGCCCTGCGCCAGGAGCACCGCCCGCGCGAAGGGCGGCGCGAGCTCGCCCGGTGCTGCCTGGGTGAAACGCCAATGCAGGCCGCGATGCAGATAGCCCTCGGGCAAGGGTTCGGGCGGCGGCGCCATGAAGAGCTGCCAGCGCTGGTGGAGCGTGTCCCCGTGAGGAGCGCTCGGCGCGCGACGCGGCGAGCGGAAGGGCGTGGCGACCGGATACAGCGCGCCCGCATGGAACAGGCCGACCTGCTCCCACAGCGCGCGGCAGGCTGCATCGGCGGGCGTCTCCGCAGCGTTGCGCACCACCTCCGGAAGTACCAATCCGACGCCGTGGCGCGCATGGCGCGGCGTCGCCACCAACAGACGAGGCCCCGCCATCACCAGGACGCAGACCCGCAGCTCGATCCGTGCCACGCCCACGTGCTCACTCCGCCTGCTGCCAGGCTTTCAGGCCGCCGCGCAGGTTGAATACCTGGCGGTAGCCGAGCGCACGCAGGCTGTCAGCGGCGAGGACGCTGCGATTGCCGCCACCGCAATACAGCACCAGGGGCGCGTCACGGTCCGGCACGGCATCGGCGATCTTCAGCTCGATGCGGCCGCGCGAAAGGTTGATCGCGCCCGCAATCGCGGGTGTCGCCGACAACTCGTCCGCGTCGCGCACGTCCACCAGGAGGGCACCGTCCGCCACGCGCTGGCGCGCCTCTGCGGCGTCGATCTCCGGCACGCGGGTGCGCGCGTCGTCGGCGAGTTTGAGGAATTCGTCCAGATGGGACATGCGGGGCTCCGTTCAGTAGTGGATGACGCCGGGCAGACCACCGCCCACGCCGATCGCATCGCCGTTGATCGCTACCGACAGCGGCGAAGCCAGAAAGGTGACGACCGCGGCGACCTCCTCCGCATCGATGATTCGCCCGATGCTGCTGGTGCGCGTCGCGCGTTCCACGCTCTCCGGCGTCGAACGTTCAGTGCGCGTCGCGCCCGGATGGACAGCGACCACGTTTACGCCACGCGGACCCAGTTCGTCGGCAAGGTTCTTGGTCAGCGCAGCCACGCCGACGTTGCGCAGGGTTGCCACGGGCCGGCCCGTCTTGTGGATGGAGAGGCCGCCGATATTGATGATGCGGCCCCAGCCCTGCTCTACCAGCAGCGGCGCCACCGCGCGCGCGGTGCGCAGGTAGCCCACCACCTTCACGTCCAGGTCGAGCAGTGCGTCCTCGTCGAGGATCTCGCCCACGCGTGTCGCGGGCGAGATCCCGCCGGGCTCCGCTGCAGCGTTGACCAGGATGTCCACGCCGCCGAGCGTGCGAACGGTCTGCGCAACCAGTGCCTCGACCGCCTCCCGATCCGTGGTGTCCGCCACCACCGGCACGATGCGGCGCCCCGTCTCGGCGGCAATCGCGCGCGCAGTCTCTTCCAGCGTTTCGCGCTGGCGTGCGGCGACCACCACGTCCACACCTTCCCGGGCCAGCGCCCGCGCAATCACGCGACCGATCCCGCGACTGCCGCCGGTGACGATGGCCCGTTTGCCCTGCAGTTTGTAGTCCGCCATGTTGTGGCCCTCTGTTAGTCGTGGGAGTGGCGCTGCAAGGAGCATTCCCGCCCCTCGCCGCGTGAAATCGCGCCACGGTGTTGGAAGTGCGTCTCGCGCACTGTTGCTCGTGTCGGAAACGAAGCAGTCCGCCGGGTCAGCGGAAACTCAGCGCCTGTTCTGCAGTGAGCCGCGGCAGCCGGGGCTTGAGGCTTTGTCTGTCGCCGTAGCCCAGGTTCGCGACGAAGAGCGCGCGATAGCGGCCGTCCGGGAAGAAGGCTGCATCCAGCACCTCGGCCTTGAAGCCAGACATCGGTCCGACATCGAGGCCGAGCGACCGCGCTGCGATGAAGAAGTAGGCGGCCTGCAGGGTTGCGTTGCTGATCCCGGCACTCGGGATATGTGCGGGCGCCCCTTCGAAGAAGGCACGCGCGTCATAGGCAGGGAAGAGCTGCGGCAGGTGCTCGTGGAAGCGGGTATCCCAGGCGACGACAAGGTTCACGGGCGCGGCCAGGGTCTTGTCCCGGTTGCCCGAGGACAGCGCGGGCGCGAGCAGCGCCTTGGCCTCCGGCGTGCGGACGAACACGAAGCGCGCGGGCTGGGCGTTGAAGCCCGTGGGTCCGAGCGCGGCAAGTTCGTAGGCGCGGAGCAGGGTCTCATCGCTCACCGGAGCGTCGGTGAACGCGTTGAAGGTGCGCGCCGCGCGGAAGATCTGGTCGAGCGCGGCGGCGGGCAACGCGCCCGGCGCGCCGTGTTCTGCCGACGCGAGCGCGATCTGCTGGCGCGCACTCATGCAGCCGCCTCGGCAGCCTTGCGGTCGCTCGTGCGCGGCAGCTCGTGTCCCGACGCCAGCCATTCCTGCAGCTCGGTGCTGCCATAGACCGCGTCGGCGATGAAGTGGTCGGCACCGGGAATCAGCGTGAAGCGCACCTGGCCGCCGAGTGCGCGCAGACGATCCGCCGCCACCGCTGCATCACTCGCGGGCGCCTTGTCGTCGCGCTCGCCGTGGAAGACCCACACCGGCGTGTCCCTGAGGGCGCTGAGCTGGTGGTCGTCCACTGCCTCGGGCAGGCGGCCCGAAACGATGACCAGCGCGGCGAAGCGATCGCTGTGCTCGACGCCCAGCGCCCAGGTACCCGCGGAGCCGAGACTGAAGCCGGAGAGCAGCACTTCTCTCGCCCCGTGGCGCGCGGCCAGCTCATCGATCAGGCCGAAGAGTTCATGCTTCCACTGCGGCCAGGTGGTCTCCTCCGGGATCTGCAGCGCGAGCCAGTGATAGGACAGGGGCGCGGACTCCGCGACGAAGCGCGGGAAGCCCCATGCGAGCAGCTTCGAGAGATCCTGGCCGCGGTCCTTGGCGCCATGCAGGAAGACCACCAGCGGCGCGCCTTCGCGCGGCGAGGCGGAGAAGAGATACGGCAGCGCGGCGCGCGGGGTACTGAGGACGTGTTGTTCGATGCTCATGATGGAACTCCTTTCGTGGGGCGATGCGACGACGCCCCTGGGTTGCCGTGCGCGATGGCCTGCGCCACCGCGGAGAAGATCGGTCTTGTTTCAGGCGAAGGACACGTCGGGGTCCAGCCAGTCCTGCGGGGTGTCGTCACCCGAGCTCTTGCCCGCCGTCGCTTCAGCCGCTTGCTGGTTTGCGCCGCGCGCCGCACTGCCGGCAGGCACGCGTTCCAGCGGCGGCACGGGTTCGGCGCCGCCGCTCTCGGGCAGGAAGCCGTCCGACTGCTTGCTCCACAGCCGCCAGTAGGCGCCGCGGCGCGCAAGCAGCTGCGAGTGGGAACCGTCCTCGACGATCTGGCCGTTGTCGAAAACCAGGATGCGGTCCAGATGCGCGATGGTGGACAGGCGGTGGGCGACCACGAGCACGGTCTTGCCCTTCATCACTTCGTCCAGGGTTTCCTGGATCGCGCGCTCGGTGATCGAATCGAGGCTGGAGGTGGCCTCGTCCAGGATCAGGATCGGCGCGTCCTTGAGGATCACGCGCGCGATCGCGATGCGTTGGCGCTGCCCGCCGGAAAGCTTCACGCCGCGCTCGCCGACCATGGACTCGTAGCCCTCGCGCATCTGGCCGATGAATGCGTGCGCATGCGCGCGCAGCGCGGCGGCCTCGACCTCGGCGTCGCTCGCCTCCAGGCGGCCGTAGCGGATGTTCTCGCGCAGGCTGCGGTGGAACAGCGTCGGGTCCTGCGGGATGAGGCCAAGCTGGTTGTGCAGCGCGTCCTGGCGCATCTCGCGGATGTCGTTGCCGTCGATGAGGATGCGGCCGCCCTGCAGGTCGTAGAGCCGCAGCAGCAGGCTCACGAAGGTCGACTTGCCCGAGCCGGAAAAACCCACCAGCCCGACGCGCTGGCCGGCAGGAATCGTGAGATCCAGTTTCTCGAACACCCGGCGCGCCGGACCATAGCCGAAGTCGACCTGGTCGAAGCGGATGTCGCCCCGCGCGAGTCGCGGCGCACGCGCGGTCTCCTGGTCCACCAGCTCATGCGGCCGCACGATGGTGTGCACCCCGTTGGCGACGTTGCCGATGTACTCGAAGAACTCCAGGAAGCGACGCGAGAGATTGCGCGCCTCGTTGATGATCAGCAGCGCGAGGCTCACCGCCATCACGAACTCCGCAACGCCGATCTCGCCCCGACCCCACAGGTTCAGCGCGTAGTACAGGACGCCGATCTTGAGTACCGCGGCCGAGCCGAACTGGAACCAGCGCACGCGCTCCGAGTAGCGGTTGGAGTTGAGCACCGCCTTGAGCTCCTCGCGCAGCGTGCGGTCCAGGGTCTCGCGCTCGAAGCCGAGCCGCGCGAAGAGCGTGGCGCTGGTCAGGTTGGTCACCGAGTCCACCACCTGCCCGGTGGTGTGGCTGCGCGCATTCGAAGCACGGAAGGCGTGCGGTTGCGCACGCCGCGCCAGTGCGTAGGAGATGCCGACGAAGAGCACCGCCCAGCCGCCGACGAAGGCCGCGAGCTGCGGATGCGCGCCATGCAGCAGCGTCACCGATACGCTGAACACGATCACGATCGGCCAGAACTCGGTGATCAGCGACCACAGCGTCTGCGTGACGCCCATCGAGGTCTCGCTGATCCGGTGTGCGAGTGCGCCGGCGAAGTTGTCGGAGAAATAGCGGTGCGAGTGGTGCTGCAGGTAGTGGTAGAGCTGGCGCGTCACGTTCTGCCGCTGACGCGGCCCGAGGCGGATCTGGATACCACCGGCGATGCGCCCGAAGAGCACTTCACCCAGGCTGAAGGCCACGAAGAGCGCGAGCGGCGTCTTCAGGCTGTCGATCAGCGCGAGCGACTGCGACTGCGCATGGGTGACCGCCTTGATGATCTGCGACACCGCATAAGGGATCAGGATTCCGCAGGCAGCGTTGAGCGTCTCCATCGCCAGCATCGCGGCATACCAGCCGCGGTAGCGATTGACGAAGTAGCAGATGAAGCGGAAGGGTGTGGCGGGCAAGGCGGGCGTGCCCGGCGCACGCTGGAAGCTGGGGCTAGAGGACATCGGGTCTTCCTGCAATGGAGGTCCGGCGCTTGGACTGGCCGGTGGTTGGGCTGGGTGCGCGGTGGTGTCTCGCTGCCGTGTCTCGCTGTCGTGTCTCGTGCGGTCGTGTATGGCTCGCGCCCCCCTCAGCGCGTCCAGCGCAGGCTGTCGACCGCTACGTCGGCCCGCGCCTGCTGCGCGCGATCGGGCGGCGCGCCATCGCTGCGCACGTACACCAGGCTCACGAATATCTGGTACAGCCTGCCGTCACGCGGATGCGGGCAGATCGCACCGCGATGCCGATAGTCGCGGCGTGCCTCGGTCGACTCGGGGTCGTAGCGATCCGCCTGCGTCGCCGTGTAGGCCACGCAGCGCACGCCATCGATTTCGCGCTGGGAAAGGTCCAGCGTGAGCACGACCTGCTGCGGATTGTTCAGCCGCGCCTGCAAGAGCTTGCGTGCGGTTTCCTCGCTCAAGGCCCCGCTGCGGTCTGCCGCGCCCTCCACCGGCGCAATGCCGAGCGAGACCAGCGAGGGGAAGTGCTGGTCATCGATCTTGATCCGCGTATGCCAGAGCGCGCCTCCCGGCGCCGCACGCGCCGCCTCCCAACCCGCGGGCGCATCGATGGTGAAGGCCGTCGGCGCCGCTGGCGTCTTCGAACGCTGCGACGCGCATGCGGTCAGCATCATCGCCAGCAGGAGCAGAGTGACGCAGGACCTGCGCGGGATTTGCATCAGGAGAGACACCTTTCTGTTCGCTTCACAACAGCCCCGCCCGGCATCCCGCGGGAAGCCGCATAAAAGGGGCGCGGACATCGGCCACAACGACGCCCGCGCCACGAAAGAGGCTGTAGCCCAAGGAGTGCTACGGGGATGAAGTGCGGTGGGCGGGCCAGCGGGAGCGGGTTTCCCCATCGCACGGGATGAGGTGAGCGAATCGCATGCCAGGATGGGAGCATGCGTTTCGCATTACTTGATTCGCTGGGGGTCCGCTTGCCAAGCGTGCATTGGCCGGGTCCTGCCCGGCGGGCGGCTTGCTTTCCTTGCACGGCCAGGGAACGCAAGCAAAGGAAGGCCGCCGCCGCGCTGGGCGCGCTCCCCTGCGCCGCACGGTCTGCCAGGATGGCTGCCGATCCTGGCCGCTGAGTCGCCCTTTTGGCGCTGCGCGCCGACGGAGTTCGGACAGTGCTCGCCAGCGCGCCGAAGCGCGCGACCTGGCAGACCTGCGTTGCTCGGCAATACAGAGGGGAATGAACGGTGTCGCCGCTGGACGTAGACCAGATCAGCGCCAAGGGAGCACCGCCCTGCCTGGCGGCAGAGTGGCCAGGCGCCGACCCTCGGCTTTTGGCCTTCCCTCCTCCGACCGCGCCGAGCAGCGTCGGAAATAGCTGCATTGCGTTCTGCGCGAGCACCTGGGGCTTTCGCCCTAAACTCCTGCACGGGCCAGCATGATGCGACTCAGCAGGGTCCTTCCCGATCCGGATTCCCGCTCTGAGCCGCAGTCCTCAGCGCATGTCGGTGCCGTCATGCAAGCCGCTCAGTCCGGGGTTGTCAGCTCTCCGGATCGAACATGATCTCGCGTACCTCCTGCGCGCAGCGACAGCTTCTGGCAATGCGGGACGCCCATAGCAAGGCGTCTTCCCGCGAGGGCACCTCGATGATCGAGAACCCGCCCACAACCGCCTTTGTCTCCGGCACAGGCCCGGCCGAGACTGTGCCGTCCACCGCCACGATGGCAGCCTGTTGCCGCAGGATCCCACCGCCGAAAATCCAGACCCCGGCAGCCTTGGCGTCCCGCACTACGGCGTGCGCCGCCTCGCCAACCGCCGACCAGTCTTCGTCGGGAATGTGGTCCATCGACCCGTCATCGAACGAAATCAGGTACCGCGTCATCTCCATGCTCCTTTCGAGGTTTGCCGGCCCGCGCTCGTACGTGACCGCACCGAGACGCGCACCGCAGGACCGAGTCGCCCGCCTCTCCAGACCGCTGGCAGTCCAGGGAAGCGAGCATCGCGCCACAGCCCTGTCGGGGCGCTGGCGCAGAGGACGGACGAAGTCCGGCGCTCAGGGACTTGCTGTCATCGGGTGCTGGCCCCCAGTACCGTCGCCCTCCGCGAGCGCCTGGACGCTGGCGTCCGCCATCACATAGCGGGCGTAGCGAAAGTCCCGGATCTCCGCGAGCTTCCCGCCATGCCATTCGAGCAGCACGAAGTAGCGCGGCGCTTCGTCTTCGTGACCGGGCTCGAACACGAGCAGCGCTGCGCGGTCTTCGACCCAGCCGGGGCGAAGCAGCCAGTCCTTCGTGCCTGCGTAGTTGTGCAGGTACTGGCTGACCTGGGCCTTCCCGGACAGCCGCGTCCGGTCGACCAGGTCCAGTCTTACCTCGTCGGCCAGCATGTCGCGCACGGCGTCGAAATCGCGCGCATTAAACCTGTCCGCATAAGCCGCCAGCAGCCGTCGCTCGGTGTCGGACAGTATTGGCGCCGGCGTGTGGTCGGGTTGCGCGGCGGCATCGCGCAGGCGCTTGCGTCCCCTGTGCAAGGCCGCCTTCACTGCCAGCATGCTGCGCCCGGTGATGCCGCATAACTCCTGCAAGGAATAGCCCAGCACGTCCATGAGGATGACGCAGGAGCGCTGCAAGGGCGCGAGCTGCATGAAGCTGCGCAGGGCGACTTCGGCAACCCACCGGCTCTCGCTGCTCGCTTGCGGATCGGGGATCTGTTCCATGTCGTCTTCCATCGTCGTTGCCGCGCGACGCGCCCTCGCCCGCAGCACGTCCATGGCCGCGTTGTGCGCGACGCGAAACAGCCATGCCGACGCATCGTCCAGTGCATCGAAGCCGGGGAACGATTCGACCGCCCGCAGCAGCGTCTCCTGCACCGCGTCTTCTCCATCGATGACCGAACCGGTCATGCGCGCGCAGTAGCGATGCAGGCGCGGCCTCAGGCCCGCCAGCCAGGGCGCGAGCTCGGGACGGGCGTCGCGTCGCGTGTCTTCAGCCATCGGCGAGCATCCGGAAGTTCCCGATCAGGGTGATACGGCCGGCCTCCGGCTGCACCATGCAGCGTTCGCGCACGCCGGCCTGGAAGCGCCTGAACGGCGCCAGCTCCAGCAAGGCATCGCGCGGTGTCGCGGGCTCCGTGCCGACGAGGTGGAAGTGGCTGCCATCGTCCAGCCGCCATGCGAGGTAGCGCAGGCCTTCGATTGGCTGTCCGTGCAGTGCATCGAACACCTCACGGACGAGCCGCTCGTTCTCGTCCTGTTGCTGCGGCCGAACCTGATAGCGGATCAATGTCCTGTCCATCGCGAATCTCCAGTCGCGCCGACATGGCGCCCCATCACCAAGACGGTCGGACCGGCCAAAAGGATGCGCCCGAATCGATTTCGAGCGAAGCGCATCCTTTGTCCGACCCGGGGCGTCATGGTCTTGCCGGTCGGGCGTGGTGCCCTGCCGGCGCATCGACGACGGGAGAACCATGATGTTGCTCAGAGACAAGACGGCGATCGTGTACGGCGCAACCGGCGCTGTAGGCACTGCGATCGCGAAGGCCTTCGCGGCGGCCGGTGCCGCGGTGTATGTGAGCGGGCGCCGGACCGAGGCACTCGACGCGCTGGTTGCGCAGATTCGTGCAGCCGGGGGCCGGGCGCACGCGGCCGAAGTCGACGCCCTGGACGAGAGCTCGGTCCAGCGCCACCTGGCGGCTGTCGTCGCCGAACGCGGCAGGCTAGACATCTCGTTCAACGCGATCGGTATCGCGCAGGACGGCCTGCAGGGCATCCCGCTGACGGAGATCTCGATCGACGCCTTCATGCTGCCCATCGCCACCTACGCACAGGCGCATTTCGTGACCGCACGCAGCGCGGGCCGGGCGATGGCGCAGCGCGGTGGTGGGGTGATCCTCATGCACACGCCGGAACCTGCGCGCGTCGGCATACCCCTGGTAGGCGGCATGGGGCCGGCCTGGGCGGCGCTCGAAGGACTGAGTCGCGCACTATCGGCGGAGCTCGCATCGCAGGGCGTGCGCAGCGTGTGCCTGCGATCCACGGGCCTCCCGGAGACCGCGACGATCGATCTCGTCTTCGACCTGCATGCGCGGCCAATGGGGATGACGCGCGCGCAGTTCCTCGCGATGCTCGAAGGCCTCTCGCATCGCCGGCGTCTCGCCACCCTCGAAGAACTCGCCGCCGCCGCGGTCTTCGCAGCCTCCGACGCTGCGGCTGCCCTGACCGGCACCGCGCTCAACCTCACTGGCGGCCTGGCGCCGGATTGAGCCCGCTGCGCGAAACCGTACTCGACCGGGGCGATCGACAAACCGGCGCTGGCAAAGCTGTCGTCAGCGCCGACGCTGACCACCGACGGGTCTGGCGCGGTGCCAGCCTCGACTGGACGGGCGCGACGCTGTATCTGCGAGCCTGGTTGCCAAGGTGCCATGGATGCGTGGGCGCCGGCTGGAAGGATTCGGCGGTGCATTGTTTGCACGCCTGATCAGACCCGCATCAAAGACCGAGCCCAGCGCCGACGCCACAATCGGTGGATGGACATCGTTTCTTTCGCCGACTCGCCCCTTGTCGCAATGGCAAGTCCGGCCACCAATCCCTTCGGCCCCCGCCGCTATGCCGCCTACAACGACTGGGTGCACCGCCAGTACGGCGGCCGCGTCCAGAAGGTCTCCGTCGCCGCGGGCTTCACCTGCCCTAACCGCGACGGCACGCTAGGCACCGGCGGCTGCACCTTCTGCAACAACGCGGGCTTCACGCCGGCCTACCTCGACAAGCGTGAGTCGATCGCAGACCAGATCGACCGGGGCCTGGGCTTCCTGCGGCAACGCTATCCGACGACCCGTCGCTACATCGCCTACTTCCAGACCTACACCAACACCTATGGCGAGTTCGAGCGTCTGCGCGCGGTCTACGAGGAGGCGCTACGTCATCCGGAGATCGACGGCCTCGCCATCGGCACGCGGCCGGACTGCCTGCCGGACGAAGTGCTCGACTACCTCGCCGAACTCGCCCGCGACAAGATCGTGGAACTCGAACTCGGCGTGGAATCGACCTGCAACGAGGCGCTGCACAGAGTCAATCGCGGGCACGATTTCCAGGCCAGCGTCGACGCGATCGAACGCGCGGCCGCACGCGGCCTCTTCGTCACCGCGCACCTGATGTTCGGCCTGCCCGGCGAATCGCGCGAGCAGATGCTCGCGGGCGCCGCGCGGCTTTCGGCCTTGCCGATCAACGCGTTGAAGTTGCATCAACTGCAGCTCGTGCGCGGAACGGCCCTGGCGCGGGAGTGGCAACTGGACCCGAGCAGGGTCCAGCTCTTCGAGGACCAGAAATATCTGGAACTGCTCGCCGACTTCGTCGAACGCTTGTCGCCACACATTCTTCTCCAGCGCCTGGGCAGCGAGGTGCCGCCGCAACTCAAGCTCGCCCCGCAGTGGGAGATGCGCCTATCTGAGCTTTCACCACGTTTGAGCGCATTGCTGGATCGAAGGGGTTCCTGGCAGGGCTGCCGATATGTCCAGGCGGCATGCGCCGATCCACGCCAGAGGAGTCGTCTTGCGAGTTCGGGCCGCGCGTGGGGCGACCGCTGCGATTGGCCGTCTGAGTCCATCGCAGCCTGCGCAAATGAGTGTCGACCATGATCCACGCCACCAGAACAGCAAGGAATCCGCCTTGGCTGGCTGAGTGCGCATCCGGCACATCACTAGAATCGCCGACGACATGCGGCCCCGACGAGCGGGGCGCCGCAGCCTTCCCGGACAAGCCACAAAGGAGATTCGCAATGCGCGCTGCGCTCCTCGCTGCTGCGTTGATGCTGTGTGCATCTGCTCAGGCCCAAGTCTACAAGTGCAAGGAAGGCGACAAGTTCGTCTTCTCGGACGTGCCCTGCGCCGACGGGACCAAGGTCAGTACCAAGCCTGCCGCGGGCAGCGGCGACGAGATGGAACGCTACAAGGCCAGCATTGACCTGCAGCGCATGAAATCCCAGCTTCGCCAGACCGACGTCGAGCGCAGCAACGCGCGGCGCAGGGCCACGGCGGTCGACGAACGCAAGGTCATGACCGGCATGACTGCCGACGAGGTCACGGCGTCCTGGGGCGCACCATCAAGGATCAATCGCGGCCTCTACGCGGGGAAGGTCCAGGAGCAGTGGATCTACGACCGGAAGAACGGGTACATGCAGTACGTCTATCTGGAGAACGGGATAGTCACTACTGCGCAGTAGGCGATCCATCGCAACCACGGCGGCAAGGCGGCCACTGAAACAAACACCGCCTTGCCAGCGCACGGACCGACCACTGGTTCCCCTGCCTCACCATGCGAACTGCCACGCCCCAAACGCGGCCGGCGTCGGCTCCAACAGCGCCACGTCCTCCCGGACATTGCGTTCGCCCGAGAACTCCGACAGCACGTCTTCCTTGATCGCGGTGAAGGCTGCGCTGGTGCGGTTGCGTGAGCGCGCCAGGGGCACGTCGACGATGCGTTTGATGCGGCCGGGTCGCGGCTCCATCACCACCACGCGGTCGCCGAGATAAACCGCCTCTTCCACGTCGTGCGTCACCAGGATCGCGGTGATGCCTTCCTTTTCCCAGATGCTTTGCAGCTCTTGCTGCAGGTGGGCACGGGTGAGCGCGTCGAGCGCGCCGAAGGGTTCGTCGAGCAGCAGGATCTCGGGGCGGTTTACCAGTGCGCGGGCAATGGCGACGCGCTGGCTCATGCCGCCGGAGAGCTGGTAGGGGTAGGCCTTCTCGAAGTCCTTGAGGCCGACGAGCGCGATGTGTTCGGCGATCGCTTCCTTGCGCCTGGCTTCGGAGAGGTCGGAATTCAGCAAGCCGAGGCCGACGTTCTGCTCCACCGTGAGCCAGGGGAAGAGCCGGTGTTCCTGGAACACGATGCCGCGCTCCAGGCTCGTGCCGCGGATGCGCTGGCCATCCAGCAGCAGCTCGCCGCGGTAGTCTTCCTCGAGGCCGATGATCAGGCGCAGCAGCGTGGATTTGCCGCAACCGCTGGAGCCCACGATGCTGACGAATTCGCCGGGGCGGATGGAGAGCGAGATGTTCTCCAGCACCGGCAGGGCCTTGCCCTTGACCTGGTATTGCTTGTTGAGATCGCGGATCTCGAGAGTGCCTGCATGGGCCATTTTGTGTGCTCCTGTGAAGCTCGGGAAATTGGGAGGAATGGAGCGCTTCAGAATTGCGCCGTCTGCGCGCTGCGCCAACGCAGCAGGCGCGCCTCGACCTTGCTGGCCGTCCAGTTGAGGACGAAGCCGACGATGCCGACGACGACGATGCCGAGCAGCACCTGGTCCATCCAGAAGTGCTCGCGTCCGTCGGTCAGCAGGTTGCCGATGCCCACGCCGGAGGTGAGCAGGTATTCGGCGCCCAGCGTCGCCAGCCATGCGTAGATCAGGGCCAGGTAGATGCCGGTGAAGATCGAAGGCGCGGCCGAGGGCAGCACCACCTTCGCGAAGAGCTGCCAGCGGCTGTAGGCGAAGATGCGCGCCACCTCCACATGCTCGCGTGCCACGCTGCGGATGCCTTCGAAGGTGTTGAGCACCACCGGGAAGAAGGCGGCGAGCGAGAGGAAGGCGATCTTCGCGAGATCGCCCAGGCCGAACCACAGCGAGATCAGCGGTATCCACGCGAACAGCGAGACCTGCTTCACCGTGTGGAAGCTAGGGCCGACCATGCGCTCGGCGAGGCGCGAGACACCGAGCAGCGTCCCCACCGCGAGCCCGAGCAGCGAGCCGAAGGCGAAGCCGAGCAGCATGCGGTAGAGGCTCGCGCCCAAGGCGATGAAGATCTCGCCGCCCTGCGTCATGTGCAGCCCGGTCTCCAGCACCTTGGAGATCGGCACGAAGAACTGCGAGTCGGTCCACTGGAAGCGGTAGGCGGCCCACCAGAGGAAGAGGCCCGCGAGCGGGATCACCCAGCCGCGCAGTTTCGGCGGCACGGTGGCCGGGTGCAGCCAGCGCAGGAGAGAAGTCATTTGGCTCATGAGGTTTCCTTCAGAACCGTTCAGAAAGATTCGCGCCGCCAGCGCAGCAGGCGCGTCTCGACCAGGGCCAGGGCCTTGTCGAGAACGAAACCCACGGCGCCGACCACGACCACTGCGGCCAGTACCACGTCGAGTTGGTACAACTGGCGGCCATAGACGATGAGGAAGCCCAGGCCCTCGCTGGAGGCGAGCAGCTCCACGCCGACCAGCGCGAGCCAGGCATGCGTGAGGCCGTAGCGCACGCCGCTCCAGATCGGCGGGAAGGCCGCCGGCAGTATTACGCGCCGCAGCAGTTGCCAGCGGTTGAAGCCGAACACACGGGCCACCTCGATGTAGCTGTTCGGCACGCCCTGCAGACCCTTGTAGGTGTTGAGCGTGATCGGCACGAAGGCCGCCTTGGAGATCAGGATGATCTTGAGCGCCTCGTCGATGCCCACCAGCATCATCAAGAGCGGCAGCCAGCCGAGCACCGGCACCTGGGCGAAGATCTTGAAGCTCGGATAGAGGTAATCCTTGGCGAGCGGCGAGAGCCCCATCGCGATGCCCAGCAGGCCACCGGCCCCTGCCCCAAGCAGGAAGCCCCACAGCACGCGGGAGAAGCTCACGAGCATGTTGTCGCGCAGCTCGCCGGTCTGCAGCAGTTCGCGGAAGGTCGCGGCCACGGTCAGCGGCGAAGGCAGGATCTGCGGCGGCACCCATTCGTAGGTCGAAGCGAGCTGCCACACCAGCAACACGCAGAGCGGCAGGGGCCAGGCCAGCGACAGGCTGCCCAGCGTTCGCCATGACGGCAGACGCACGCGCTGCAGCCGGGACGCCCAGCCTTCCCTGCCCTGCTCCGCCGCGCGCACCAGCGGCGGCGCTTCCTCGATGCGGGTGATCTGTGCAGTGCTCATGAGTGCGCCCCCTTCAACGCTTTGCCCTCGGCGTCCAGCGCCGGCCAGAACTGCTCCAGCTTGAGCTCGTGCAGGGCGGTGTCGACGAAACGAGGGTCGATCCAGCCGTCCACGTCGAAGCGCTTGCGCGAGAGGCGGAAGGTGTAGGCATCCGCTACGGCCTCGCGATAGCGCCCGGTGATGAAGGCATCGAAGCGCGGGCTGTGGCGCGGCGCGAAGTCGGGGCCGTAGTCCTCCTCCCAGTGCGCGGCCGGGGTGCCCATGCGCGACCAGATGTCCAGCACGGCCTTGTGGTTCGCTGGCTCCGAGATCCACTGCGCGGAGCGCACCAGTTCGGTGACGACACGCTGCGTGGTCTCCGGGTACTGGCGTACGAACTCGTCGGTGACGAGCAAGGCGCTCTGGCGGGTGAAGACGGGCTTGTCGTCGCGGCTCGAATACACGATGCGGGCGAGCCCCTTGTCGCGCAGCTTGAGCAGCTCCAACCCGCCGAAGACGGCATCCAGGTCGCGCGTGGTCAGCGCGGCCTGTGCCGTGGCGGTGTCGAGATTGATCGCGCGGATGTCGCGCTCGGTCAGCCCATTGGCCGCCAGCAGGCGGTTGATCGGCAACTGGCTGTTGGTGCCCTTGAAGATCGAGACCCGTTTGCCGCGCAGGTCTTTCACCGAGCGGATGGGCGAATCCGGCGGCACCGCGAGATAGATGTTGCCGCGCACCGCCACCGGCAGGATCAGGCGCGTCTTCAGGCCCGCGCCATAGCCCACCAGCGAGGGCAGGTCGCCCTGGAAGACGAAGTCGAGCTGGTGGTTGGTGACGGCCTCGTTCACCGCGGGACCGGCGCCCTTGAAGAAGTACCACTCGACCTTGGTGTTCGTCTTCGCGAGGGAGGCCTCGATCCAGCCCTTTTCGCGCGCCACGCCGATGGAACCCACGGAAAACACCGGCGGATTGCCCGGCGCCGGCGAGGCAATGCCGATGCGCACTATTGCGGGCTCTGCCGCCTGCGCGGCGCCCCTCGCGCCGGTCACACCGGCGACCAGCGCGGGCAGCAGCGCGAGCCAGCGGAAGGTCCTTGCTGAAAACAAGCGGTTCATCGTGCCTCTCCCCGCCAACGCAGCGCACGCGCCTCGATGCGCGCCGCCACACGATTGAAGAACGCGCCGATGCCGCCGATCACCAGCATGCCGAAGATCACCAGCGGCACGTTGAAGGCGGAGCGGCCCTTGATCACGGTGTCGCCCACGCCGATGTCGCCGTAGGCCGGCAGCAGGAATTCCGCACCGATGGTGGCGAGCCAGGCATAGATCAGGCCCAGGTGCAGGCCAGCGAGGATCTGCGGCGAAGCCGCGGGCAGGATCAGGCGCGTGAGCAACTGGATGCGGCTGAAGCCGTAGACCCTGGCCACCTCCACCTGCGCGCGGGTGACGGCGCGCACGCCCTCGAAGGCCGCGAGCGTCACCGGATAGAAGGTCGACACTGCGATGAAGACCACGCGCGACACGTTGTTGTAGCCCAGCCAGATCGAGAGCAGCGGAATCCAGGCGAAGAGCGAGATCTGGCGCAGCGTATGGAAGGTCGGGCTAAGCAGGCGTTCGGCCCAGCGCGAGAGCCCGAGCAAGGTGCCGAGCGCGATGCCGGCCAGCGAGCCCAGCGCGAAACCGGCCAGGTCGCGCGCGAGACTCGATCCCACGGCGCCGAAGAAGCGCGTGCCGGTGATCGTCTTCCAGGCGCTGTCGAATACCTGCCAGGGCGAGGGGATCAGTCGCGCGTCTACCCAGTGGAGCAGGCTCGCGAGCGACCACAGGGCGAGGAAGGCGAGCGGCAATACCACGCCGCGCCAGTCGCGACCTTGGGGAGAGGATGTGTGGCTCATGTCCCTGGGCTCCTCAGAACGCGGCGCGGCGCCAACGCGCGAGCGGTGCTTCGAGCAGGCGCAGGCCGAGGTCCAGCGCCAGGCCGACCGCACCGATCACGATCATCGCCACGACGACCAGATCCAGCTGGAGCAACTGGCGGCCCCACACCATCAGGTAGCCGATACCCTCGCTGGAAGCGAGCAGTTCGACGAAGACCAGGGTCAGCCACGCTTGCATCAAACCCTGGCGCAGGCCGTTGAAGACGCTGGGCGCGGCAGCCGGTAGTACCACCCGCAAGAGCGTCTGCGGCAGCGTGAAGCGATAGACCTTGCCCACCTCCAGCAAGGGACGCGGAATGTTGCCGATGCCCTTGTAGGTATTGACGGTGACCGGCACCACCACCGCGAGCGAAATCGCGGCGATCTTCAGGCCCTCGTCGATGCCGAGGAAGATGATCAGGAGCGGAATCCAGCCCACCACCGGGAACTGCGCCACCACCTCGAAGCTGGGCAGCACATAGGCCCGCACCCGGCTGGACAGGCCGATCGCAGCCCCCAGAAGCAGCCCCGCCCCGCCTCCGATGAGGAAGCTCCAAAGCACGCGCGAGAGGCTGATCAGCAGGTTGTCCTGCAGCTCGCCGCTCTGCGTCAGCTCGCCGAGGGACTGCCACACCAGGGAGGGAGGCGGCAGGATCTGTTCGGCGAGCCAGCGCTGCGTCACCGCGTGCTGCCACAGCGCGAAGAGCGCGAGCGGCACCAGGAGACCGAGCGCCGCCCAGGTCAGGCGCTGCGCCAAGGCCGCGGCCCGTGCAGACAGCGCGGGCACTGAAGCCACGCCTGCAGCACTGCCCGGACTGGCGAGATCTTCCGGGGCCGGGGCCCCGAGTTTTCCGACGAGGCTTGTCATCGTCTGGTCCTCATAGTCGTGGTCCTCATTGACCTAATCCTTGGACGCGCCCGCCGAGGAGGCGGACGGCAGTTCATCCACGGCAACGCTGCGCTCGCCCAGCCACAGCCGCACGGCGAAACCAGCGAAGAGCGGCGCGAACAGCAGGAAGGTGCTCTGCAGTCCGAAACGCGAACCGAGCCACCCGCCCAGAACGCTGCCGACCAGCCCGCCGGCGGGTCCCACGAAGGCATTGATGCCGGCCACGCTGCCGCGGCCCAAGTGCGCGCCGACGCGCGCGAAGCGCGAGATGTTCACCGTTTGCAGCATGCCCAGCCCGAGGCCCAGCAAAGCCGCGGCAGGCCACAGCAGGATCGGCGCCTGCGCCAACCCGAGCGAGGCCAGCGCGGCGATCAGGATGAAGAAGCTGGTGAAGTAGAAGCGGCGCTGGCCTGCGCGCTGCAGCCAGCTCCCGAGCACGAAGAGCGAAGCCACGAAGAAGGCGCCCTGCACTGTCACCAGCCCCGCCGCTGCCGCCGGCGTGAAACCGTAGCGCTTGAGCGCGATCACCACGATGAAGAAGCTGTAGTACTGCATCGTGGCCTGCGCGGTGAACTCGATCAGGCTGATCTCGCGCAGCTCCGTCTCGCGCCTGAGAAGGCCGAACTGCGCGATCACGCTGCGCAGCCCCAGCCTGCGGCCCTCGCTCGGCCGGTACTGCCGCATCACGCGCGGCGCAATGCTGGCCGTGAGTACGAAGAGCACGGCGATCAGCGCGTAGGTGCCGGCGAAATGCAGCACCGCGATGATGCTCACCGCCAGCGAGGGGCCGATCAGGAACATGCCCACCGTGTGCGATCCGCGGAACCAGCCCGCCTTCGCCACGCCCAGGCGTTCGATCTGCTGCATGAAGACCGCGTTCATCGAGACGAAGCGGCAAGGCATGCAGGCACTGATCAGCAGGGCCGTGAGCGCGAGGAAGTGCGGATCCGGCAGGAGCGGCGTCAGCAGATACAGCGCGCCGCCTGCCAGCGAGCCGAACACGAACAGCCGCAGCGGCCCCACCTGGTCCACCAGGATGCCCAGGGGCATGCTCATGAGCAGGATGCCCGCGCTCTGCGCGCCGGCGATCAGCGCGAGCAGGCCTGGCCCCGCCGACAGATGCAGCGCGTAGAGCGAGGTGGTGATCTTCGCCACGCCCACCGAGACACCGGCGAGCGTGTTGATGGCGAGGAAGTTCAGCAGGAAGCCGTGGCGCTCACGGAGCGCAGCCAGGTTCGGCATGCTCACTTCTTCTTGATGTTGCCGTCGGCGTCGTACTCGTCCCAGTAGTTCTCCAGCTTCAGGTCGTGCAGGGCCTGGTTGAGGTACTTGGGTTCGATCCAGCCGTCGAGGCTCACCGGGCGGCGGATCAGCTTGAAACGCTGCGCCTCGTCGACCGCCTTCTGCAGGCTCGCCTTGTAGTAGTCGTCGAGCAGCGGGTTGTTACGCTCCTTGAGCGTGTAGCCATCCCAGCTCTTCACGAAGTCGCCGTAAGGCGTGCTGCCTGCGGCGCCCCAGTACTTGAAGACCTGGTCGCGGTTCTTCTCTTCCGAGGCCCACTGCGTGGCCTTGACCAGGGCGGTGACGACCTTCTGCACGGTGTCCGGGTACTTCTTCTCGAACTCCTCGGAGACCCAGAAGGTGCCGATGCTGGTGACCTTGGGATCACGCTTGATCTCGAACAGCACCTTGGCGATGCCGCGCGCCTGCAGGTCGAAAGGCGTGGTGATGTAGCCGTCGATATCCTTGGTCGCGAGCGCCGCCTTGGCGGTATCGGTGTTCATGGAGAGGACCTTGAAGTCCTTCTCCTGGAGCTTGTACTTTTCCAGTATCCGATTGAGCGTCAGTTGGCCAGCCGTGCCCTTGAACACACCGATGCGCTTGCCCTTGAGGTCTTCCAGGGACTGCGCGGTGGAGTCCGCCGGCACCACGAAGTAGGTGTTGCCGAAGCGGCCCAGGGCCGCGACGATCTTGTGCTTGAGGCCGGTGGAACGGCCCACGATCAGCGGCAGGTCGCCGTGATAGGCAAAGTCGATCAGATTGCTGGCGAAGGCCTCGTTGGTGGCCGGGCCTGCCCCGGGGAAGAAGTTCCAGGTGACCTTGATGTTGTCGTCCTTGAGCTCCTTCTCGATGGCGCCCAGCTGGTGGGCGACGGCGAGCGTGGTGCCCGAACCGAGCGGTCGTCCGCCAGTGCCCGCACCCGAGAACGCGATGCGGACTTCGGTGGGCTTGGCTTGTGCGCGGACAACGGTGGCGGTGCCTAGCAGGCTGACTGCACCCAGCGCGAGGGCTGCGGTGCGAAGAAGGGTTCTTCTCATTTGGGGACTCTCTGTTCTGGGAATGGTGGGAAGGCGCGGGCCCGCTCAGAAGCCGAACTGGAACTGGGCCAGGTACTCGGCGTAGCTCTTCTTGGCGGCGTCCTGGAAGTCGTAGTAGCTCGCGTTGAGCTGGAACTTGGTGGTCTCGGCAAAGAAGACGTTGAAGCCGGCCGTGGTGATGGTCGTGCCGTCCTTCTGCTTGCTGCGATCGGGGTCGTAGTCATCCCAGCGCAGGAAGGCCTGGTAGGACTTGGGCCACCAGTCGTCGTACTTGCCCTGCGCGCGGAAGCCACTCACCCACTGCTCGCCCAGGGTGTAGAAGAGCGTTACGTACTGGCCCACGCTCTTGACGTCCGGCCCGATGCGCGTGCCGCTCAGGCTCGCGTCCTTGCCCTGCGAATACTCGTAGGTCACGCCGAAAGGGTTGTGGTTGTAATAGATGTCGAAGCCCAGGCGATCACTCTTGCCCTGGTCGATCACGTTGGTTCCGCTGATCAGGTTCTTCGTGCCCTTGTAGTAGGACGCGCCGATCTTCAGCTCGCGGAAGAGACTGTAGTAGTCGACCGGCAGCGTGAAGGCTGCGCGCGCGATCCAGTCCTTCTGGCCGTTGTCATCCGATTTGTTCGGACCGTTTCCGTTCACCACGCCGATCGCGTATTCGAGCAGTGGCGCGCGGTAGTTGAAGCCGTAGTCGACATACGGGTCGTAGTCGCCGCGCACGATCAGGCCGATCTGGCGGGTACCCACACCCTGCCCGGCGAGAAACTGTGCGGAGTTGATCACTGGCCGCAGTTCTTCACCCACCTGGGCTTCCAGGCCGAAGGGAATCTGTTGCTGGCCCAGCGTGATCGTGAGCTTGGGATCCTCCAGCCCGGTCAAGGTCGGGAAGGGGCTGTAGCGCAGATAGGCGTCGGTGACGTTGAAGTTGCTGTTGCTGCTCACCGGGCTCGTCTTCGCATAGGCGAAGGCCAGTCGGTAGTCGAGGTTCTTTCCTTCCGAGTAGTCGCGGTAGAGGCTGCCGCTGAAATTCAACGTGGCGGAGGGAACGTCGAAGCTGGAATTGCGATTGGCGGCCGGCGTGGTCGTGCCGGAAGTCGTGCCGGCGTCCTGGTAGGAGAAGCGCGCGGCGATCGTGCCGCCGATGGTGGTGCCGCGCGTCGTGAGCGCAGTCTTCGTCTCGCGATTGCGCTGCTGTTCGTACTTGTAGTTCTCGAGGTCCGCGCGGATGCCATCCAGGTCCTGCTGCGTGGCCACGCGCGCCGGATCGGCGCCTGTCTGCACCGCCAGCGCCGCTGCACCGGAGGGTGGCGTGACCTGCTGGGTCTGGCCTGCGCCGCCTCGGGTGTTGGCGTCCTTCAACTGCTGCTGCAAACCTTCCACCGCACGCTGCAAGGCCTGGATCTGCTGTTGTAGTTCTTCAGTGGTGGGCGCGGCATGAGCGGCGCTCGCGAGCGCAAACAGCCCCGCGCCCAGCCAGTACTTGCTGGTCGACATCAAATGAAACTCCCTGGGGATTTGGTGAGGGAAGCGCCGGCCTGCGATGGGCCGGCGCCCGTGAAACGAAGGAGCGGACGCGGCGCTAGGCGGCCGCCTTTCCCGATGCAGCGGCCTTCTGCAGCTTGGTTTCCACCTGCGTGCCCTTGAAGAAGTCCGGGTTGTTGGCGGTGTAGAAGCGGTAGGGGTTGTCGAAGACCAGGGCCTTGAAGTCCTCGGCGCTGATCACGCCCTCCTCCACCAGGTCCCAGGTTTCGGCCAGGGTCTCGGTGAGTTCGGGCACGTCCCAGTGGCCGGTGTCCGAAGACCAGTAGGCGTTGAGCTTCACGCCGAGCGGATTCACCTTGGTGTTGAAGGCGGCAGCCACGGTCCGGTCGTCCGCTTCGTTGCCGAGGTAGAAGTTGTCGACGAAGCGGTCGCGGATGTCCTCGACCTTCTCGATGCCGGCCAGGGCGAAGTCGTCGATCTCCTCGGGCTTCTGCGTCTGCGTGCGGCTCTGGCGGGTGATGCCGAAGGCCAGCTCGGCGATCTCTTCCTTCGAGTATTCCTTGCCGCGGAACAGCTCCTTGCCGTACTCCTGGAAGAGCGCGTTGATCAGATCCTTGTCGAGGAAGGCCGGATCGTAGTTGTGCACCGACTCGCGATTGCGCTTGTCGAAGCGGTCGACCAGGTGCGCATACACGTTCGCCGCCCAGGCCGCGCCGCCTTCGAGCAGGCCCACGCGCAGCTGCGGGAAGCGACGCGTCACGCCGCCGAAGAAGAGCGACTTGGCGAGCGCCTCGTTCGCATCGGCGAAGTGGCCGATGTGGTTGTTCATGTAGTTGCTGATCGAGGCGCGCGCGCTCCAGCCCTGGCTGCCCGAGTGCGTGGTCGGGTTCACGCCGAGCTCGATCACCTTCTTCCAGAACGGGTCGTAGTCGTATTCGCTATCCAGCCCGTAGAAGTCCAGCCAGTGCGCATGGTGGCCGATCTCGGGGTGATGCTTGAACGGGTACTTGTCGGCCGCCGACTTCACCGGCCGGCGGATCGCGCCGGGGATGATGATGCTGTTGAAGCCCAGGGTCTTGACCGCGAATTCCACTTCCTCGATGCCCTCTTCCGGCGTGTGCAGCGGGATGCTGGCCACCGGAGAGAGACGGTCCCGATACTTGGCGTAGACGTCCGCGTGGTAGTGGTTGATCGCACGCGAGAGCGAGCGGCGCAGGTCTTCACGGCCAGAGTTGTGCGGGAAGAGCGCGATGTTCGGATACAGCACCGCGTAATCCGTGCCCTGCTCTTCCAGGCGTTCGTAGAGCAGCGAGGGCAGCGACACGGTCGCGAGGTCGTAGGTGTTCTTGGTGTTGAGGATCCAGAAGGCCGGACGGTGGAAGCGCTTCTCGCGCCGCTCCGCGGGCGACAGGTTGTACCAGGCGGAGGTCGCGTAGTTCAGGCCACGGTCCACATGCTTGCGGAATTCATCGACGATCTTTGCGCCGCCGTACTGCGCGATGTAGTCCTCTAGCAGCGGCGCGAACTCCACGGTGTGCACATCGTTGTCGATCACCGGGTAGTCGAGATTGGCCTTCACCTTCGCGGATCGCGAGTCCCGGCGTTGCAGGCCGGGGATATTTGCAGGCAGACGGGCGGTCATGGATTCGCATCTCCTCTCAGGTTGGCGCACTGGACGGCGCACTCACGGAGAGGCGTTTAGCGAAAGGCGTGCCACTCACTTTTCCCTTATCAATCAATCAACTAGAAATCTCCCTTCAGAACATGCGCTGCACGATCCCGCGCAGCCTTGCTGCAATCCGCACACGCATAAGCTAGTGCCACGACGCGCTTGTTTGCATATGCCGCATGCATCTCCGGCACTCCGACACGAGTGCGCGGCGGCCCTTCTCCCGCCGCCGTCCGGCTTGAAGGTCCGGGGGGAACGCGTGGGCGCCCCCATCGCCAGGTGCGCAACCACAAAGCCAGCCATCGAGCGCCGCGTGTAGGTCGCGCGCCACACCGTGCAATGAATCCTGTTGGTCGGCGGACCGAAGCTCCCTAGACTCCCGCCACGCCGCGGAATCCTGTCTGCGTGGTCGTTCCAACAATCCCAGGGAGCTTTTCCATATGAAAAAGAAACTACTTGCTGCAATCGCCTTGATGCTTGCCTTGCCGGTGTTTGCCGTCGAAGACGCAACGCTGCCCGCCAAGCCCGATACCGAAAAGCTGATGGCGCAGTTCCAGGAAGACCTGCAGGCCAAGCGCGCGGACGTGATGGCCAAGGGCCTGACCCTCACCGCCGAACAGGCAGCCAAGTTCTGGCCCGCCTTTGAGCAGTTCCAGAAGGAACAGGCCGCGATCACCGATGCGCAGCTGCGCGCCTCGCTCAAGTACGGCAAGAACTTCGAGCACATGACCGACGCCGACGCCACCGAGTACGTGAAGGCCTTGCTGGCGCGCGACTCGAACATCAATGCGCTGCGCCAGAAGTGGCTCGGCAAGTTCCAGAAGATCGTGCCGGCCAAGACCGCCGCGCGCGCGATCCAGCTGGAGCGTCGCCTGGGTCTGGTCGGCCAGATCGAGGTCTCCGCGCGCATGCCGCTGATCAATCAGTAAGGCCGTCGTTTCGCCACCTTCATACATCCGGCCCGGCGGCTTTGCCTCCGGGCCAACCAGGCCTTGAACCATGAAAACCAGATACTTCGCCGGGTTGCTCATCGCGCTGCTCGCCGCCGCCGCTCATGCGAGCGATCTCAAGCTCCCCCAGAGCTCAGAGGACTATCACCAGATCTCCAAGGACGTCGAGCAGGACAGCGTGCCCGGCAAGCGCGGCGTGGTGGAGCGCGTCGTGGTGCGCAATGCTTCGGCGCATGCCGAGCACAAATCGGTCAACCAGGAGGCTGCGGAGTCGATCTCCGACCCCAACCTGGTTGCAACGCCTGCTGTACAGGTAGGTGCCGCGCATCCGGCCACCAACCGCGAGTACAAGGTGTCCGTGAAATGGGCGGACGGCAAACACCAGTTCTTCCGCCTGGACGAAGACCCCCACCTGAGGAAGGGCGACCGGGTCGCGCTCGCAGGCGGCAAGCTGGTACACGTGATGCACTGAGCGCGCCCGCACGCATGGCCCGATACGGCCGGCCTGCGCAGTAGGGCAATGAAAAAAGCGGGACCCGCGCACAGGCGAGTCCCGCTTTTTTTGACTTCGTGCGTCATCGTGCGTTGATAACCGCGCGATCACGCGTCGGCGCAGCTCAGTAGCTAAGGCCGAAACCGAAGCGATAGAGCGGATTCGCCGTGTCGTAGGGGACGTCTTCCTTCTGGGCCTCCACTTCGGCCATCGAGGACGGCAGCTCGAAGGGCAGCTTGCCCTCGGGCCTGGCCTTGCCGGTCAGCACGTCGAACAGCGCCTCGTCGCTCGCCCCGAAGTTGGCGAGGATTGCGCTGGCCTTGTCTTTCACGTTGGTGAGGATCGCCGGGCGATCCATGTACACCGTGACGACGGACTTGGGCACGCTGGCCGCAGCCTTGATCGCCTCGTAGTCGGCATTGCCGTCCGCGTAGGCGAGGCTGCCCTCGTGTTGCATCGAACCGAAGATGTAGTTCGGATGCAGCGTCTCGAAAGGCGCACTCACCCGCAGCACGGCCACGTCGGCCTCTTGCGGCGTCGCGACGACGGTGAAGCCACGGGCCTGCGCAACCGCTGCATCCACGCCGTAGAGCCAGACCTTCTGGCCGCCGGCAGCCAGCGGCAGGGTCGCTGCGTTGTTCTGCAGCAGCACCATCGAACGCCGCTGGGCATCGAGCGCCTGCGCCTGGAAGTCCGCATTGCCGACCACACTCGCCGCCTTGGCTGCATCCACGTAAGGACGATCGAACAGACCCTGCTGGAACTTCTGCAGCAGCACGCGATAGGCCGAGTCGGTGAGACGATCTTCCGTGAGCAGGCCTTGCTGCACCGCCTGCACCAGGTACTCGGGCTCGGTGGCACCGCCGAACTGGTCCATCCCCGCCTGCACCGACTTCACATAGCGCTGCAGCTTGGTCGCGGTCTCCATGCCCCAGGGCGTACCGAAGCCGAAGAAGGATGGCGTCTCGCCATTGGGCGTGCCGTTGATGCAGTTGGCGTCGCAGTCGGAGGTGATGCCCCAGTCGGAGAGGATCACACCCTTGAAGGCGTAGCGGCCACGCAGCAGATCGGTCAGCAGCGCCTTGTCGAAACCGGCGCCGACCTGCTCGAAACTGATGCCATCGAGCGAGAGCGGCGCATCGGCGAAGGAATAGGTCGGCATCACCGAGCCCACGTTCGCGGCAAAGGCGCCTTCGAAAGGCTTCACGTGGTAGGCAAAGTTGCCGCCCGGGAAGGTGAGGAAGCGGCCGTAGTAGTTGTGGCCGTCGAAGCCAGTCTTGGAGGCGCCGTAGCCCACCCAGTGCTTCACCACCGCGATCACGCTATTGGCGGTGATGCCGCTGGCGCCGCCCTGGAAGCCTTCGATATAGGCCTGCACCTGCGCCTTGGCGAGATCGGCGTCCTCGCCGAAGGTGCCATTGATGCGCGACCAGCGCGGTTCGGTCGCGAGATCCGCCTGCGGCGAGAGCGCCTGGGTGATGCCGACCGCTAGGTATTCCTGGCGCGCGATATCGCCGAAGCGCTTGGTCAGGGCCGGATCGCCGAGCGCGGCGAAACCCAGGGTCTCGGGCCACTTGGAGAATCCGCTGTTGCCCGCACTCGCCCCCAGCACGTACTGGAAGTGATTGCGCGGGTCCGAACTGATCGAGACCGGGATGCCCAGGCGCGACTGCTCGGCAAGCTTCTGGATGTTGTTGTACTGCTCCGCCATCACCTGCGGGTCCGCGCTCATGCGGGTGATGAAGGTGTTGATGAACTGGCCGGTGATCAGCGTGTTGAGCGCGTCCAGATCGTAGGCCGCGCCGGTACCGGCGCCGGTCGTGTCATTCACCACCGGTGCGGTGCCGTGCATCATGAGGCCCGCCTTTTCCGCCAGCGTGAGGCGGCCGACCAGATCGCGCGCACGGGTCTCGGGCGACAGGCGCCAGTCCTCGTACGGATCGAGCTTGCCGTCCTTGTTCATGTCCTTGAACTTGAGCCCGGACACGCTCAGCAGCGGCAGCGTGGTGTAACCGAAATCGCGTTGGGTCATCGTGCTTCCGTTGTCGCCGTCTCCGCAGGCGGCAAGGCCCAGCAGCAGCGTGCCGCTGGCCAGCGCCAGCGCAGGCGCACGCAGCGCGCGGCGGGGGTTGTCTCTCATCGTTTGCTCCTCGTCTTTTGTCGGGCGGCCTGTATCCGGCCGTCGCCGACTCTAGGCAAACGGGGACGACGCCCTTTGACTCCGGGGAGCGCGTTTTTAACTTTCGGGTGCAACATCGATTCCGCAGCGCAGCAAACGCGCCGACGCCGCGGTAAACACGTTCACAATACCCTCTCGCCAAATCTCTCCGTCTCCAGTGCATCGCACCGGAGTTCTGCCACTCGCCAGAACCAGGAGGGCCCCGATGCCCAGCCGCAACCGAGCGCTCGCGCGCACCGTCTCGAACCGGATCGCCGCCAACGCATTGCGCTTCGCCGAAGTCGCCGGCGTGTCGCCACGCCATTTCGTCGCGCAGACCGGCATCACCGCGGAGGACATCGCCGATCCGGCCGGGCGCATCGACGGCATCCGTCATCGGCGGATGGTGGAGCTCGCCGTGTCGATCGGGCCGCTGCGCAGCCCGGCCGACGCCTGGCGAGGCTCGCTCTTCGACAGCTTTCCCATCCTCGGCAACCTGTGCCTCAATGCGCCCGATCTGCGACGGGCGCTGGAGAGCTTCATGGCATTCCGTGGCCTCGTCGGCGAGTTCGATTTCGTGCTCTGCGAGATCGCCGAACCGTGGGTGCGTGTGCAGTACATCGCCGAGTTCGCCCCGGACAACCACTATCAGGCGCTGTGGAACTTCCTGGTCCTGGCCGGACTGGCCCGCGCCTACGACGTGGGCCGCGCGACCCGCTTCGATGTCGAACTGGTCGGCAAGGCGCCCAGCTTCGCCGACGACATCGACGGCATCTTCGGCGCGCCCGTACGCTACGGCTGCAGCGGCAACCGGATGCGGTTCGCGGCGCCGCACCTGGACGCGCCCTTCGCGCAGTACAACGCCACGCTCGCACCTCTCGGGCTGCAGCACGCCCATCGCGAACTGGCGCGCATCCAGCAGCTCCACCAGTTCTCCGCCGAAGTCGAAGGCCTGATCCTGGAGCTGATCAACGACCCCGTCACCGAGACGCAGGGCGCCGCGCTCCTGCAGGCGCTCTGCGATCGGCTGCACACCTCTCGCTGGTCGCTCAACCGTCGCCTGCAGGCCGATGGCACGCACTTCCGCGAACTGGAACTCAAGGTGAAGCTGGGCGAATCGCGGCGGCTGCTGCATGCCACGCCCCTGAGCGTGGGCGAGATCAGCGAGCGGTTGGGCTTCTCCTCCCAGAGCGCTTTCACGCGCTTCTTCCAGACCCGGCAGGGCGTCGCGCCGCTCGCTTTCCGCCGCCAGCGCGCTCTGATCGCGGACTGAAGCTCGCAGGAAGCCGCGACGCTCCGCGCGTATACGTCTTTCCGCATCAAGGCCATCCCCCTCCTTCCGGCCAATCAATTGTTGGCGCAGATCAAGGGCGCCCCTCCCGCGCGCATGTCCAATCGTTCTGCTGCCCCGGCGGCAACCCGCCCCCAAAAAGAACGCCTGGACTCCCCCGACCATGAAAGCCGCTCCCCATTGCATCGACGTCGAGACGCTCGTGCCGCCCGACGTGTTCATCTATAGCCGCACCGACCTGCAAGGCAACATCGTAGAAGCCAACGAGGCCTTCGCGAAGATCAGCGGCTACCCGCGCGAGGAAATGCTCGGCCAGCCGCACAACTTGGTCCGCCATCCCGACATGCCGCGCGAAGCCTTCGCGGATCTCTGGCTCAACCTGAAAGCCGGTCGTCCCTGGAAGGGCGTGGTCAAGAACCGCCGCGCCGATGGTGGCTACTACTGGGTCGAGGCCAATGTGTCCCCGGTCCGGGAGCAAGGCGTGGTGGTCGGCTACCAGTCGGTACGCGCTGCGCCCTCGCGTGCGCAGATCGACGCAGCCGAAGCGGCCTATCGTCGCCTCAAGGCCGGCGCCAGGGACATCCGGGTGCACGAAGGCCGCGTCGTCCCGCGCCGCGCGCGCTGGCGCGAACATCTTTGCAGTAGTGGTGTGCACATCGGCGTGGTCCACCTGATGAGCGCGCTCGCGGCGATCGGCGCCCTAGTGGCCCTGCAGTTCGGTGGCAGCGTGGAGGCGCGCGTCGCCTCCGTCCTGTGCGCCGTGACGCTGGCGGCCTTGGCCTATCTCCAGTTCATCCTTCTGCCGCGTGCCGCGCGTGCCCTGCATGAAGTGGCCGACACCCTGGAGAAGGTGCTGGGGGACGGGGACATGCAGCGCGCCTGCGCGAGCCCCCGCATGGACGTGGTCGGTCTGGTCGCCAACCGGCTCGACACGCTCCTTGCCGCCATGCGCGCCACCCTCAACATCATTCGCGACAACACCCGCCATGTCGCACACTCGAATGCAGCCGTCGCGGGCGAGATGAGGACCCTGCTCGACTCCTGTCGCGCGCAGACAGACTTCACCACCGAAACCGCTGCCACCGTCGAGGAGATGAGCGTCTCGATCAGCGAGGTCGCCACGCATGCGAAGGCAACGCGTGACGTCGCGGAGGAGACCAGCAACCTGGCGCAGCTCGGCGCCGAGAAATCCGCCAACGCGACCCGCACGATCGCCGCACTTGCCAGCGCCATCTCCAGTTCGGCCGCGAGTGTCGAGCAGCTCGGGCGCCGGACGGTGGACGTGAGTGCGATCGCCAACGTGATCCGCGAGATCGCCGAACAGACCAACCTGCTCGCGCTCAACGCGGCCATCGAGGCCGCCCGCGCAGGCGACAGCGGTCGCGGCTTCTCGGTAGTGGCGGATGAGGTGCGCAAGCTCGCGGAACGCACGGCGCGCGCGACCGCCGAGATCGACGAAACCCTCGGCCTGATGCGCAAGGAGACGGAGACTGCGGTGGAAGGCATGCGCGACAGCGGGCAGCGCGTGGTCGAAGGCGCGGAGCTTTCCCGCGACGCGCACGACGAACTCACGGTGATCGCGCAGAAGATGGCGGTGACCATGCAGATGGTCTCCGAGATCACGTACTCCACTTCGGAGCAGCACGGCGCGATGTCCACCATGGCGCAGGGCATCGAACGCGTAGCCGCGCTGACGGAGGAAAACCTGCGCGCGGTCAGCTCAAGCGGCGAACGGGTGGACGCCTTGGAAGACAGCGTCCAGCGCATGAGCAAGGCGGTGGGGCAGTACCGCGCCTGACTGGCTGGTAGCGGGGTTGGCAGCGGCGCTGACTGCGCGCTGCGTAGCGACACCGGCCGCCGGCGCCGCTCAAGGTCTGGTCGCCGTGTAGAGCGCCGTCTGGAAGTGTCGCGTCACCCGGCCGCCGAACTCTTCGTCGGTGATGCGGCGCAGGCCTCGCATAAGGGCCTCCCGTGCCTCGGGTGTTGCATGCGAGACGGGCGAGAAAGTAGCGGCCAGGGCGAGCACCTGTTCGGTGTCGTGCTCGATCGCCCACTCCATATGTTCGAAAGCCGCGGCCTCGAATCCCGCGGCTCGCAGCTCGGCCATGCGCACGTCGACATCCAGCGCAAAGGTCGGCCGACCGTCTGCGGTCTGCGAAGGACCGCGGGCGAGCGACTCGAACAGCGGCGTGGTGCGCCTCTGGAAGGCGTCATCCTCGACAGGGTCGAAGATGTTCCACCACATCGCCCAATGACCGCCGGGCCGCAGCAGATCGAAGACCTTCCGCAGCGCCCCGGCAGGCTCCAGCCAATGGAACGCCGTGGCGGCGACTCCGAGGTCGAAGCCCCCGGATTCCAGTGCGGCCTCTTCGAAGTTGAGGTTCGATACCCTCAGGCGCGCGGCCAGCGAAGCCGGCAGGTCCTCGATCAACACCGTGCTCATGCGCGGGTCCGGCTCTACCGCGCTGACCTCGCAGCCCAGCTCCAGCAGCATTCGCGTGGCCTTTCCGGTACCGGCGCCGATCTCGAAGGCGCGCCTCCCCGGCCCCGCCTTGCAGCGCGTGGCAAGCACCTCGCTCACCCGCGCGGGATAGTCGGGCCGCACCCTCGCATAACTGCGCGCCGTCTGCCCGAAGAGAATGCGTCCCTGCGTCCGGTCTATCGATGACATCCGCAGCACCTGCTCCCTGCGCTCAATCGCGCGCACACTCACACGTTCTGTCGCCGGCGGCTCCGTGCATTGCTTCGTACGAGACCCCGCCGGGATTCGTGATCCGGAACAAGCGCGCCTGGCTGCAAGGGCGTAGGCTCAGACCTGCATCGGGCTGACCCACGAGGCCGCCCGCGACAGGCAGGGAGCTTGAAATGCCGATTTCCTATGCCCGCAGTTTTGCGGGCGTGCATCGCACGCGCGAGGCGAACCAGCGCACCGGCTACATGCTTGCCTTCGTAGCTGGCGCGATCAACGCGGGTGGCTTTCTCGCCGTCCAGCAATACACCTCGCACATGACCGGTATTGTCTCCTCGATGGCCGACAACATCGCGCTCGGGCGCCTTGACCTCGCACTCGCCGGACTTGGCGGCCTGCTTTCCTTCCTGCTCGGTGCGGCCACCACGGCGGTGATGGTGAACTACGCGCGCCGGCGCGGATTGCACTCGGAATATGCCGCGCCCTTGCTGGTGGAGGCCGCGTTGCTGCTTTGCTTCGGCCTGCTCGGCGCGCGCCTGGCGCACTTCGAAGGGCTCTTCGTACCGGCGACGGTGATGCTGCTGTGTTTCATCATGGGCCTGCAGAACGCGACCATCACCAAGCTTTCACGCGCCGAAATCCGGACCACGCATATCACCGGCGTTGTCACCGACGTGGGCATCGAGCTGGGCAAGGCCTTCTACTGGAACCGGTCCGGTACAGATGCGCCGGTGCAAGCGGACCCCGCGCGACTGCGCCTGCTCCTGCTGCTCGCGTTTTCCTTCTTCTTGGGCGGCCTGGCGGGTGCGCTTGGTTTCAAGCACGCCGGCTACGCGTCCACCGTACCGCTGGCCGTGCTCCTGATCGCGCTCGCGGCGGTCCCGGCGATCGATGACCTGAACGCGCAGTGGCGGCGGCTGCGCCGGGATTCCGGAACACCCTGAATCAAACGCCCGCGCTCAGTCCGACCGGCCTGCGTGCTCGACCATCGAGAAGCTGCTCACCAGCTGCGCGACCTCCTCGCTGCTGGCGACGATCTTGCCGATCGCCTCGCCCGCCCCGTTGGCATGCGCGAGCCCGGTTTCGGCCTCCTGCAGCATCGCGTTGACCGTATCGATGGCGGTACCGGTCTCGGTGTCGATGCTCTCGGTCATCGAGGCCACTTCACTGGTTGATTGCGTGGTGCGTTCGGCGAGCTTGCGCACTTCGTCCGCCACCACGGCGAAGCCACGGCCGCTCTCGCCTGCCCGCGCGGCTTCGATCGCGGCATTGAGGGCGAGCAGGTTGGTCTGGTCCGCGATCGCGCGGATCGTGCCGACGATACCGTTGATCCGGCTGGACTGGTCGCCCAGGCCCTGGATGGTCTTGGCCGCGGCACGTGCGCGGTCGGCGATGATCCGCATCTCGCTCACGGTCTTCTCGATGATCTCTCCACCGGCCCGCGACACGCTCTGCGTCTCACGGGCGAGCGCGCGCGCCTTTTCGACGATCTGCATGTCATCGTGGACCTTGGTCTCGCGGTCGGTCACGTCGGCCGCGAACTTCACGATCTTGTAGATCTGGCCCTCGCTGTTGAACATCGGGTTGTAGGAGGCTTCCAGCCACACGGTGTGGCCGCCCTTCCCCACCCGCGCGAAGAGTCCGCTGATGTGCTGGCCGCTGTTGAGCTTGCGCCAGAACGAAGCATAGGCGGGAGATGCGGCGTACTCGGGCTCGCAGAACATCCGGTGGTGGTGGCCCACGACCTCGTCGGCGGTGTAGCCGACCGCGTTCAGGAAGTTCTCGTTCGCGTTGAGGATGGTCCCGTCCGGACGGAAGGAGATGAGCGCCATGGAGTGGTCGACCGCCTTCATGCGGCTGGCGAACTCCTCGGACTCCTCGGTCGCCGCAGTGACATCCTGCGCGTACTTCACCACCCGCAGCAATGCGCCTGCACTGTCCCGTATCGGGTTGTAGCTCGCCTCCAGCCAGATCGTGCGGCCGTCCTTGGCGCGTCGCTTGAATTTGCCGGTGACAAATTCACCCCGGCGCAGCTTGTCCCAGAAGGCCGCATAGGCGGGAGACTGTGCGTAGTCCTGATCGCACAGTATCTGGTGGTGCTGTCCTGCAAGCTCGGAGAGCGAATAGCCCATGAGCGCGAGGAAGTTCGCGTTGGCCGTGACGATCACGCCTTCGGGCGTGAATTCGATGGAGGCCATGGAGCGATCTATCGCCTGCAGCAGTTGCTCTTGCTCGGCATTGGTCGATTCGAGCTGATGAAGCCGGTCTTTGAGTCTTCGATCAAACATGTCGCGTCGCCCCTTCGATAGTCAGCAAGTGCGCCCGGATAAGCGTGGACGGCTCAAACCCCACAAAGTGCAGAACGTCGGGATAAACGGCTCGGGGCGCACGAGCTTTAGGGCTTTCGCATGCTCGGCCATGCACACCGACACGCTTGTACGCAGGGCATTGGCACCCAAATTGCTAATAACTCCTTGCCAAACAATGGCTCCGGACTGGCGCCTGCCCATAAGGCCGTCGCCACCCGTCCGATCAGGAGAATCAGCATGAACAGGAAGACTGCCTTCTATCCCCTTAGCGGTGCGCTGTCCGTGGCCGGACTGCACTACCTTGCACCGCACACCCTCGTGTTCTACCTCCCGGTGTTCGCATTTGCCTGCGTGGTGAGGCTCACGGGGCTGGCACGCGTGCGGCTCGTCGATCAGGAAGAGAGCGTCCACGAGACTGTGCCTGTGGTGCGGCTGGACGGTGCACGTCCCCGCGTGGCGCTGACCGGCGCCCATCTGCATGCAGCCAACGCCGCGCGCTTCGACCGCCGCCATCGCTGCGCGTAGGCGCGGGATTGCGCGCTACAGCACCAGTACGGCGCGGAAGTCATTGACGTTGGTGTAGCTCGGCCCTGTCACGAGCAGGTCCCCCAAGGCGTCGAAGAAACCCCAGGCGTCGTGTTCGGCCAAGGCCTCTTCGGGCGAACGGGAGATCGCCGCTGCGCGGCTCAGCGTGTCGGGCGAGACAAGCGCCCCTGCGTTGTCCTCGCTACCGTCGATCCCGTCGGTGTCTGCCGCCAGCGCGTGGATACCGGGCGTCGATTTCAGTGCCAGCGCAAGCGCGAGCAGGAACTCGGTGTTGCGGCCGCCCCTGCCCTGTCCGCTCGCCGGCAGGGTCACGCTCGTTTCGCCGCCGGACAGCAACACGCAAGGCGCGCGGGCCGGACCGTTTCCGTTGCGACAGGCACGGGCAATGCCCGCCATCACCCGTGCCACCTGGGATGCTTCGCCCTCGATCGCGTCGCCCAGCAGCACCGGCGTGATGCCGGCGGCCTGCGCGTACTCCGCGGCCGCGTGCAGGCTCAGGGCCGGGCTGGCGACCAGGCGGTATTCGCTGCTGGCGAGCCGCGGATCACCGGGCTTGGGCGTTTCCGACGCGAAATCGGCCAACCATGCCCGCACGCTTTCGGGGATCGGTACGCTGGAACGCTGCAGGATGGCAAGCGCCTGCTCACGGGTGCTCGGATCGGCAACGGTCGGCCCGCTGGCAATGACGGCGGGGTCATCCCCCACCACATCGGAAATCGCCAGAGTGATCACCTTCGCCGGCCATGCCCGCGCCGCCAGGCGTCCGCCCTTGATCGCCGAAAGATGCTTGCGGACGCAATTAATCTCGGCGATATCCGCCCCGCAACGCAAGAGCGCCCGGGTCAGCACCTGTTTCATCGACAGCCCGAGCGCGTCCACCGGGGCTGTCAGGAGCGCCGAACCGCCGCCGGAAAGCAAAGCGATGACGCGATCCTCCGCGCCCAGGCCGTCGACCAGGCCCAGCATGCGGCGGGTGGCCTCGAGCCCCGCTTCGTCCGGCACCGGATGCGCAGCTTCCACGACCTCGATGCGGCGCGTCGGGCGTCCATGGCCGTAACGCGTAATGACGAGTCCGCCCAGGTCCTCGGGCGGGCCCGGCCAGGCAGCTTCCAGCGCGGCGGCCATGCTCGCTCCTGCCTTGCCTGCGCCGACCACGGTCACAGGCCCGGGTTCGATACCGGCCAGCGCATTGCGCATCAGGCATTCAGGCTGCGCGCGGGCGACGGCTACATCGTAGAGCTCGCGCAGGAATCGCGCGGGATCGGGCGTTGTCATGGCTTCGGTCGGGTTCCGGGCGGGCAGCGGAGCTTCGCTCAATGGGGTTCGTCGGCAAGGATGATGTCACCCCCAGGTCCAAACCGCAGCATCGGCGGCCTGGCCGCGCCGGCTGCCGCGTGGAGAGCCAGTATGATGCACGGCCTGCGGGCGCGTGCGCCCACCTCCCCCAAACCGCCGATGCGCTGCACCGCCTCGGCAAGCAATCGGACACTGACTCATGGGCAACCGACTTTCGCGAATCAGCACCCGTACCGGCGACGATGGCACCACCGGACTCGGCGACGGCACGCGCGTGCCGAAGGATCACGCTCGCATCCATGCGCTCGGCGAGGTCGACGAGCTCAACTCCCTGCTCGGCGTCCTGCTCACTGAGACCTTGCCCGAAGACGTGACGGCCCTGCTCGTCGAGGTGCAGCACGATCTCTTCGACATGGGTGGCGAGCTCTGCATCCCGGGCTACACGATGCTGCGCGAAGCGCATGTGCTACGCCTGGACGAGGCGCTGGGCCGCTACAACGCACAGTTGCCGCCGCTCAAGGAGTTCATCCTGCCCGGCGGCTCGCGCGTCGCGGCGCTCACGCATCTCGCGCGTACCGTGGCGCGTCGCGCAGAACGGGCTGTCGTCGCGCTTGCGGCGGATGAGGCGGTGAATGAGCCTGTGCGGCAATACCTGAACCGGCTTTCAGACCTGCTCTTCGTGCTGGGTCGCCACTTGAACCGCGTGGCGGGCGGCAGCGACGTGCTCTGGCGTCACGATCGCGGCGTCACACCGGATAGCGACGAGAGCTGAACGGAAATCCGAGGGAATCGAACAGCGCGTGGATCAAGCCCCGCTAGAGGCGCGCGCGCTGCAGAACTACTTGGTGCCGCGGGCGGGCACCTGGACGAAAGTCTCGCCGGGCTTGACCAGGCCGAGGTCGTAGCGGGCGCGTTCCTCGATGGCCTCGTAGCCGGTCTTCAGGTCCCGCACTTCGGCGGCGAGGCCGGCATTGCGCGCTTCAAGCTTGCTGTTGACGTCGCGTTGAGCCTGGACCTGGGTTTCGGATTCGCGGACCTTGGTCCATCCCCCCTTCCCGAACCACAGCGGATACTGCAAAGCCGCAAGCAGCGAAAGAAGGATCAGGGTGGGCCACCATCTCATGCTGCGATTCCGAAGCGCGGCACGGCCGCGACGAGAGTCAAAACGCCGTGGATTCTAGCGGATTGCATACAAAAAGGGCCGCGAAACCGCGGCCCTCTTGCCCAGCGCGAAACTGATCGGGTCGATCAGCGGTTGCGCAGGTTGTAGAACGCGTCACGGCCCGGGTAGACAGCCACATCGCCCAGATCTTCTTCGATGCGGAGGATCTGGTTGTACTTGGCGATACGGTCGGAACGGGACAGCGAACCGGTCTTGATCTGGCCGGCGTTCAGGCCCACGGCGATGTCGGCGATCGTGGAGTCTTCGGTTTCGCCCGAACGGTGCGAGATCACGGCGGTGTAGCCGGCGCGCTTGGCCATTTCGACGGCAGCGAAGGTCTCAGTCAGGGTACCGATCTGGTTCACCTTGATCAGGATCGAGTTACAGATGCCCTTGTCGATGCCTTCCTTGAGGATCTTGGTGTTGGTGACGAACAGGTCGTCGCCCACCAGCTGGACCTTCTTGCCCAGACGGTCGGTCAGCAGCTTCCAGCCTTCCCAGTCGCCTTCGGCCATGCCGTCCTCGATCGAGATGATCGGGAACTGGTCAACCAGGCTGGCCAGGAAGTCGACGTTCTGAGCCGGGGTCAGCGACAGCTTCTCGCCTTCCATTTCGTACTTGCCGTTCTTGAAGTACTCGGAAGCGGCGCAGTCCAGGCCCAGCACCACGTCGGTACCGGCTTCGTAACCGGCCTTGGTGATGGCTTCCATGATCAGTTCCAGCGCTTCCTTGGCGCCCGAAACGTTCGGGGCGAAGCCGCCTTCGTCACCGACGGAGGTCGGGTAGCCCTTCTTGTCGAGGATCTTCTTGAGGTTGTGGAAGATCTCGGCGCCGCAACGCAGGGCTTCCTTGAAGGTCTTCGCGCCCACCGGCAGGATCATGCATTCCTGGAAGTCGAGGCTGTTGTTGGCGTGCGCGCCACCGTTGATGACGTTCATCATCGGGACCGGCAGGCTCATGCCGCCCGAGCCACCGAAGTAACGGTACAGCGGCAGGCCGGCTTCTTCGGCTGCAGCGCGGGCCACAGCCATCGAAACGGCCAGCATGGCGTTGGCGCCCAGGCGGCTCTTGTTCTCGGTGCCGTCCAGCTCGATCATCGTGCGGTCGATGAAGGCCTGCTCTTCGGCATCCAGGCCGACCAGGGCTTCACAGATTTCGGTGTTCACATTGTCGACGGCCTTCTTGACGCCCTTGCCCAGGTAACGGGCGTTGTCGCCATCGCGCAATTCGATCGCTTCACGCGAACCGGTGGACGCACCGCTGGGGACGGCGGCACGGCCCATCACGCCCGATTCGAGCAGCACGTCCGCTTCCACGGTGGGGTTGCCGCGGGAATCCAGGATCTCGCGTGCGACGACATCGACGATTGCACTCATGTGTGTTCCTTTTTCTCAGCTAAGTTCGGGCCGCCGGCAGCGGCATCTCTTTCGGGCGCTCAAGGGCGGGGGAGATGCCCCGTGGCGCGCCACCAAAACAAAACGTCTTCTATTTTAGGACAGGCTTCATTGCCTGTTCTTGACCACACGCAGAAACGCAGGCCTAGGCCAGATCGCCGAAGATCAGGTCGGAGATCGGCTCCCACATCGCGACCACCTTCAGATGCTCGGGATGCTCGAAGTAATGGAGCATGTCGGCTTCCGAGTCGAAGCCCGAAACCAGAACATAGTCCCAGGCTTGCGGATCGTCGCGGGTAATGTTGAATCCGCAGCGCCAGGAACGGATCAGGGCAATCCGTTCCGGAAGCGCCTGCATCGCGGCATGGGCCGCCAGTGCTGCGTCGCTGTCCGGGGCAACGCCCGGCTTGAAGCGCAGCAGCACCACATGGGTTATCACAGGGACAACTCCGCGAAGCCTTGCGACTTGACCACCTGGTCGAGCGCCTTGAGCGTGGCGAGCAGCTCCTTCATCTTCGGGAGCGGCCAGGCATTGGGGCCATCGGAGAGCGCCTTGGCCGGATCCGGGTGGGTCTCCATGAAGAGGCCCGAGATCCCCGTCGCCACCGCGGCACGGGCCAGCACCGGCACGTGTTCGCGCTGACCGCCGCTCTTGTCGCCCTGCCCGCCCGGCAACTGCACCGAGTGAGTGGCGTCGAAGACGACCGGGCAGTTGGTCTCGCGCATGATCGCCAGCGAGCGCATGTCCGACACGAGGTTGTTGTAGCCGAAGGAGGCGCCGCGCTCGCACACCAGGATGGTGTCGGCGCCGTTGGCGGCTTCCTTGGCCTTGGCGACCACGTTCTTCATGTCGCCCGGCGCCAGGAACTGGCCCTTCTTGATGTTCACCGGCTTGCCGGTCGCGGCCACCGCGTGGATGAAGTCGGTCTGGCGGCACAGGAATGCCGGCGTCTGCAGCACGTCCACATATTGCGCGACAGTCGGCGCTTCTTCGGCGGAGTGCACATCGGTCAGCACCGGCACACCTACCTTCTCGCGGACTTCGGCGAGGATTTCCAGGCCGTTCATCATGCCCAGGCCTCGGAAGCTCTTGCCGGAGCTGCGGTTGGCTTTGTCGTAGGACGACTTGTAGATGAAGGGAATGCCCAGCGCCGTCGTGATTTCCTTGAGCTCGGCCGCGGTGGCGAGCGCCATTTCACGCGACTCGATCACGCAGGGACCGGCGATCAGGAAGAAAGGCTTGTCGAGACCGACGTCAAAACCACAGAGTTTCATGCTGCCCTCGCTCATTCGTCTGCCCGCATCCAGGCAGGCATGACCGGCTTTGCCGGCGCGTTGATCGGACGGACCGTCGCGGTCCGTCCTCGTGGGTGCTCTTCTTACTTGCGTCCGGCGCTGTTGGCGAGCGCAGCCTTCACGAATGCGGTGAAGAGCGGGTGGCCGGTGCGCGGATTGGACGTGAATTCCGGGTGGAACTGGACGCCGACGAACCAGGGGTGCACCTCGGTCGGCAGCTCGACGATCTCGCAAAGCTCCTCGGTCGGCGTACGAGCCGACACCACGAGCCCCGCCTGCTCAAGCTGGCTGACGTAGTTGTTGTTGACCTCGTAGCGGTGGCGGTGACGCTCGTTCACCTCGCCGCCGTAGATCTTCTCGGCGAGCGTGCCGGGCTTGATCGGACAACGCTGAGCGCCCAGGCGCATGGTGCCGCCCAGGTTGGAGTCTTCGTCGCGGCGTTCGACCTTGCCGGAGGCGTCCTTCCACTCGGTGATGAGGCCGATCAGCGGATGCGGCGAGTTCTGGTCGAACTCGGTGGAGTTCGCGCCTTCGAGGCCCGCCACGTCGCGGGCGTATTCGATCACCGCCAGTTGCATCCCGAGGCAGATGCCAAGGTAAGGCACCTTGTGCTCACGGGCGTAGCGGATCGCGGCGATCTTGCCTTCCGTGCCGCGACGGCCGAAGCCGCCAGGCACCAGCACCGCGTCCATGCCGGCGAGCTGGCCGGGGCCTTCCTTCTCGATCTGCTCGGAATCCAGGTAATGGATGTTGACCTTGCTGCGGGTCTGGATGCCGGCGTGGGAAAGCGCTTCTGTGAGCGACTTGTACGACTCGGTCAGGTCCACGTACTTGCCCACGAAGGCCACGTTGACCTGGTGATCCGGGTTCTGCAGCGCTTCGACGATTCGGTCCCACAGCGACAGATCGGCCGCCTTCGCGAGGATCGCGAGCTTGTGGCAGACGATCTCGTCGAGCATCTGGTCGTGCAGCATCGCGGGGATCTTGTAGATGGAATCCGCATCCATCACTTCGATCACCGCCTCGGGCATCACGTTGCAGAACAGCGCGATCTTGCGGCGCTCGTCGACCGGGATCTCGCGGTCGCAGCGGCAGAGCAGCACGTCCGGCTGGATACCGATCTCGCGCAGTTCCTTCACCGAGTGCTGGGTCGGCTTGGTCTTGAGCTCGCCCGCCGTCGCGATGTACGGCAGCAGCGTCAGGTGCAGGAAGCAGGTGTTGTTGCGGCCTTCCTCGATGCCCATCTGGCGGATGGCTTCGAGGAACGGCAGCGACTCGATGTCGCCGACGGTGCCGCCGACTTCGACGATTGCCACATCCGCGCCTTCGGCACCGCGCTTCACGCAGCGCTTGATCTCGTCGGTAATGTGGGGAATGACCTGGACGGTCTTGCCCAGATATTCGCCGCGGCGCTCCTTCTTGATCACCGACTCGTAGATCTGGCCGGTGGTGAAGTTGTTGCGCTTGCCCATCCGCGCGCTGGTAAAGCGCTCGTAGTGGCCGAGGTCGAGGTCCGTTTCAGCACCATCGTCCGTCACGAACACCTCTCCATGCTGGAAAGGACTCATCGTGCCGGGGTCGACGTTGATGTAGGGATCGAGTTTGAGGTGGGTTACCCGGAGGCCGCGGGATTCGAGAATGGCCCCAAGAGAAGCAGCAGCGATGCCCTTGCCTAGCGAGGACACCACGCCGCCCGTGACGAAGACGTACTTGGTCATGACGGAACGGACGCTGGTAAAACGAGATGATAGCGCAAGGGCCCTCCCGCATCCAGCCGGCTCGGTTCCGTGACGCTTCTGACACGCCCGGGAGAACGCTTTCGCAGCCGTCCGGTCGGAGCAAGATCGCCCGCTGTCTGTCACGGAGGCGCAGATGACCCGCCCGTCCGAATCGCAGGAAGAAGCCTTCTGGCACCTCCTGTACCGGTACTTCTGGCCCTTCCAGTACTTCCGCGATGCCGGGCGAGGTTCGCGGATCGAACAGGCGATGAACTACCGGCACAACCGCGCAATGCGCGGCTGTTTGCCCGGTTTCGCGCTCAAATGGATGAGCATCGCCGCGCTGGACATCATGCTCGGCGCCAACATCACGGCAGAAGCCGGTCTGGCGGTGCTGGCGGCGGCCTGCTACACCGCCGCCATCGGTTCGATGCTGCTTGCGCTCCAGCTCGTACTCGCCTGGGCCTGGCTCACACGTTTCCCGGAGCGCTTCTAGCGTTTCAGAACTGGTCGAGCGTCAGCGCCAGCGCGCCCCGCGCCCCATGGACAACGCTCTGCGCGAGGCCCGGCGCCTGGCTCAGCACATGGTCCGCAAAGAAACGGGCCGTCACAATCTTGGCATCCAGGAAGCTTGCATCGCCCTGCCCTGCTGTGCGCTGCTGGCGTGCCGCCAAGGCGCCCCGTGCCAGTTGCCAGCCGCCCGCCGTGATGCCCACGAGCCGCAGGAAAGGCACAGCCCCCACCGACACCCCTTTCACGTCGGCGGCGTAGTTCGCGGTGATGTAGGCCACGCAGGCCTCGACCGCGTCGATCGCCGAATCCAGCGCAGCGGCCAGATCCAGTAGATCCGCGTCGCCGGTGGCAGCGAGTTCGGCCTGTGTCTCGCGCATTTGGGCCACGACAGCCTTAGCGGTCTCGCCGTTCTCACGGGCGATCTTGCGGCCGATGAGGTCATTGGCCTGGATGCCGGTGGTGCCTTCGTAGATCGTGGTGATGCGTGCGTCGCGCAGGAACTGGGCCGCACCGGTTTCCTCGATGAAACCCATACCGCCGTGCACCTGCACGCCCAGCGAAGCCACCTCGATACCTGTCTCGGTGCTCCAGCCCTTCACAACCGGAATCATCAGGTCCACGAAAGCCTGATGCCGCGCACGCTCGGCCGCATCGGGATGACGATGCGCCTTGTCGAGCGAAGCGCCGACCACGTAGGCGAGCGAACGCATCGCCTCGGTGTTCGACTTCATCAGCATGAGCATGCGACGCACATCGGCGTGCGCAATGATCGGCACACGGCCGCCGCCACGCACGCCAGCCTCGGTGCCTTGCACGCGGTCGCGGGCGTATTCCAGGGCCTTCTGGTAGGCGCGCTCCGAGATTGCCAGGCCTTCGAGCCCGACATTGAAGCGGGCCATGTTCATCATGATGAACATGTACTCCAGGCCGCGGTTCGCTTCACCGACGAGATAGCCGGCCGCGCCGCCTTTGTCGCCGAACGCCAGGACGCAGGTCGGGCTCGCATGGATGCCCAGCTTGTGCTCGATCGACACGCAGTGCACATCGTTGCGCGCACCGAGCGAGCCGTCTTCGTTGAGCAGGAACTTCGGCACCACGAAAAGCGAGATGCCCTTCACGCCTTCCGGTGCATCCGGCAGGCGCCCGAGCACCAGATGGATGATGTTCTCGGTGAGGTCGTGCTCGCCGTAGGTGATGAAGATCTTCTGGCCGGTGATCTTGTAGCTGCCGTCGGCCTGCGGCTCGGCGCGAGTGCGCACCGCGGCGAGGTCCGAACCGGCCTGGGGCTCGGTCAGGTTCATCGTGCCGGCCCATTGGCCCGAGACCATGTTCGGCAGGAAGCGCGCCTTGAGCTCGTCGGAACCGCGCAACACGAGGGCCTCAATCGCGCCCTGCGTGAGCATCGGGCAGAGCGAGAACGCCATGTTGGCCGACTTGAACATTTCACCCACGGCGGTCGCCACCAACGTGGGCAAGCCCTGACCACCGTATTCCTGCGGCGAGGTCGTAGCGGTCCAGCCGGATTCGGCGAACGCGTCGTAGGCCTCCTTCCAGCCCTTGGGCGTCGTCACGGCGCCATCGGCCCAGCGCGCGCCTTCGCGGTCGCCGGTCTGGTTAAGCGGTGCCAGCACGCCGGAGGCGAACTTGGCACCTTCTTCGAGAATCGCATCCACCAGGTCGGGCGTTGCGTCCTCGCAGCCCGGCAGGCTTGCCAGCTCATCGACTCCGGCCAGGTTTTCCAGGACGAACCGCATATCGCGGATCGGTGCGGTGTAGCTCATCGTTTTCCCCTCGTTCGATTGCTGCGATCGGCTCGCCCCCCGGCGGCCGAACGGATCGGTGTCACTTGTCCATCAGATAGCTCTGGTCATCGAAGGCGCCGACCCAGCCTGGCCGATACACGACCAGGAGGGTGATGGCCACGCCGCACATCCACGACTCGGCGAAGGCGAGCAGCAGGAAATACGGCAGGTAGTCTTCGAACAAGGCGTTCCAGGAATGGCCCGCCAGACCGAGCATCGCAGTCGCGCCCAACCCGACCAGCAGCACGCTCACGGCGGCTACCAGGCAGGTATTCACGAACACGAAGATGAAGAAGTGATGAGGGAGACGGCGCTGGATCCAGCGGTTCGCGGCATTCGCGAACCATGCCGGCATCAGCGCGAGCAAGGTGAAGTCGACCGGCCAGGCGGCGAGGTCCGAGCCCTTGGCGAGCCCGGCGCCGAGACTGGCGATCGCCAGTGCGACGAGCGCAAAGCCGCGGCCGAACATCAGGACCGCCGCGGTTACTCCGAGGATGTGAAGCCCAAAGCCGGGCGCGAGGCGCGCGCTCATGTGCCAGAAGATCATCAGGCACACGCTGGTCGCCCCGAGCCGGTTGAGCAGCGGCCCCTGAACAAGGGAACGCCAGTCCAGCCGCCGCCAGTCGTACCACAACGCGCCTGCGAGAATCAGGCAGGCAAGCGGCAGGGCACCGTCAGGAAGGGATGCACGACTGAAATCCACGACCCTTCCCTCAGGCGCGCAAGCCTCAGAGCGCGGCGGTCAGCTTCGGGACGATGTCGAACAGATCGCCCACCAGGCCGTAGTCGGCGATCTGGAAGATCGGAGAGTCGGCATCCTTGTTGATGGCGACGATGATCTTCGAGTCCTTCATCCCGGCCAGGTGCTGGATCGCGCCGGAAATGCCGATCGCGAAGTACAGCTCGGGCGCGACCACCTTGCCGGTCTGACCGACCTGATAGTCGTTGGGTGCGTAGCCCGCATCCACTGCGGCACGCGAGGCGCCAAGTGCTGCGCCCAGCTTGTCCGCCAGCGGTTCGAGCAGGCCATGGTAGCTCTCGCTGCTGCCGAACCCCCGACCGCCCGAGACCACGACGCGCGCGGAGCCCAGCTCCGGACGACTGCTCGACGCGATCTCGCGACCAAGCAGCTTGGAGAGGCCGGAGTCAGCCGCCGCACTCAGTGCTTCGACTACGCCCGCGCCACCTTCGGCAGCTGCCGCGTCGAATGCCGCGGTACGCACGGTGACAACCTTCACCGCATCCGGCGTCTGCACGGTGGCCAAGGCGTTGCCCGCATAAATCGGGCGCACGAAGGTGTCGGCGCTTTCCACCGCCACGATGTCCGAGACCTGAGAGGCGTCGAGCAATGCAGCCACTCGCGGCATGAAGTTCTTGCCGAAGGCCGTGGCCGGGGCCAGCACATGGGTATAGCCGGAGATGTTCGCGAGGATCAGGGCCGTGAGGTTCTCGGCCAGCTGGTCCTTGTAGACCGCGGCGTCGGCGACGCGCACCTTGGACACGCCCGCAATCTTGGCCGCCGCTTGGGCAACCGCGTCACAGCCCAGGCCGGCCACCAGGACGTGAACGTCGCCGCCGATCTTGCTTGCAGCCGCAACGGTATTGAAAGTCGATGCCTTGAGCGAGGCGTTGTCGTGTTCGGCAATTACCAGAATCGTCATCGCGTTCGTCCTCACAGCACCTTGGCTTCGTTCTTCAGCTTGGCGAGCAGCTCTTCGACGCTCGCCACCTTGATACCCGCCGTGCGTTCGGTGGGTTCGACGACCTTCAGGGTCTTGAGTCGCGGCGACACATCCACGCCCAGGTCGGACGGCTTGATGGTTTCGAGCGGCTTCTTCTTCGCCTTCATGATGTTGGGCAGCGTCGCGTAGCGCGGCTCGTTCAGGCGGAGGTCGGTGGTGATGATCGCGGGCAGCGGGATCTGGATGGTTTCGGAACCGCCATCGATCTCGCGGGTGACTTCGGCCTTGCCGTCGTTGATCTGCAGCTTGGAGGCGAAGGTCGCCTGCGGCCAGCCAAGCAGCGCAGCCAGCATCTGGCCGACCTGGTTGGCGTCGTCGTCGATCGCCTGCTTGCCCAGGATCACGAGCTGGGGTTGTTCCTTCTCGACCACCGCCTTGAGCAGCTTGGCCACGGCCAGGGGCTGCAGCTCGACATCGGACTCCACCAGGATGGAGCGGTCGATGCCAATCGCCATGGCGGTGCGCAGGGTTTCCTGGCTGGCGGTCACGCCGCAGGACACGGCGACGGCTTCGGTGGCGACGCCTGCTTCACGCAGACGCACGGCTTCTTCGACGGCGATCTCGTCGAAGGGATTCATGGACATCTTCACGTTGGCCAGATCGACACCGGTGTTATCGGCTTTGACCCGCACCTTGACGTTGTAGTCGATCACACGCTTGACGGGGACCAGGACTTTCAAATCCGCACTCCTTCCACTTCCGTTCACGTACGCGCTCGAAATTCGCGCAAAGCCGCCATTATCGCGCGAGCTGACCCCGCTTTATTGACACTCGTTGGGGCGGACTCGAAAATCCCCGTACGTTTCCGTATCCGATTCCATACGGTATCGTATGGTCGACAAGCCTGTCAATCCGGGCCATCCTTGGCAGATTCTTCGCTTTACCGGGCCATTCCCACGCCATAAGCCCGCGCACCCACGCATCAGCCACATGGAAAAGAACAACAGCAAGACCCGCACAGCAAGTCGTCCCACCCTCGATCGCAAAGCCTGGATCCAGACCGCCACCGATGTCCTCGCCGAAGAAGGCGTCACCGGCCTGCGGGTTGAAGTGCTCGCCAAGCACTGTGGCGTCACCAAGGGCAGTTTCTACTGGCACTTCAAGGACCGACAGGAACTGCTGGATGAAGTCCTCGCCCAGTGGAAGGAAGGCCGGATCCGCGACGTCAGCAAGCAGGCCCGGGCCGAGCCCGGCCAGGAGCTGAACCAGCTGGTGAAGGTGATCGACGTCTATTCAGCGTCGCGAAATCGCCGCGGAATCCAGATCGAACTGGCCGTGCGCGACTGGGCACGCCGCGATCCAAAGGCCGCCCGGGTGGTCGAGGAAGTCGACGAATGGCGACTGAAGAACGCGCGCGATCTCTTCGTCGCCTCCGGTATGCCGGAGCCCGAGGCCAAGAGCCGCTCGCTGCTGCTCTACGCCTACTCCTTCGGGCTCTCGCTGATGATCTATGAGCACTTCGACGGCGACGTCGTGGCGCTGCGCGCGAAGATCGCGGACTTCATCGCACGCGGCACCCTACCGGCCTGAGCACCCGAACGATCAGGCGGTGCCTTACCTGAAGCTCAGGACTTCAGGTAAGGCGCGAGACCGGGAATCGCCGCCACAGCGTTACGCCCGGTCACCTCGATGATCTGCTCGACGGGTTCGCCGCGCAGCTCCGCCAGCACCTGCGCGTAACGCGGCAATTCGGCCGGGAGCGATGGCCCTTCGGGGCGCCAGCCTGGCGGGATGTCGGGGCCGTCGGTCTCGAGGACGATGCTCTCCAGCGGCAGCGTCGCTGCGAGCTCCCGGATCCGTCGTGAGCCCGAGTAGGTCATCGCACCACCGAAGCCAAGCTTGAAGCCCAGCTTGATGAAGGCGTCCGCCTGCTGGCGGCTGCCGTTGAAAGCGTGCGCGATGCCGCCCGGCACCTTCAGCCGCCGCAGTTCCTTCAGCACGGCATCCTGCGCACGTCGCACATGCAGCAGCACGGGCAAATCCCGCTCGCGCGCGAGCTTCAACTGCGCCACGTACATCCGCTGTTGGTGTTCGCGGTCAGTGTCCTCGACATAGTGATCAAGGCCGATCTCTCCCACTGCAATCGCCCTGCCCTGCTTCAGGCGCGATTCAACTTCCGCCAGCGCCGCATCGCCCAGGCCACGCACGAAGAGCGGATGAATGCCGTAGGCGAGATGGCAATCCGGGTTGTCGTCCGCCAGGCGCGTGATCGCGTCGAAGTTGGCTGGCAGCACGCCCATCAGCATCATCGCCTTGACGCCCGCCGCGCGCGCCTCAGCGATCACCTGCCCGCGCGTGGCATCAAATTCCGCGGCGTCCAGATGGAGATGCGTGTCGATCAGCATCCGCGCTTCATTCGATCGCCTGCGCCGAGCGCGCCTTCTCGCGCAGCAGGTATTTCTGGATCTTGCCGGTCGAGGTCTTGGGCAGCGGACCGAAAATCACGTGCTTCGGCGCCTTGAAACGCGCCAAGCGTTCGCGGCAGAAATCGATCAGCGCCTGCTCGTCGGCCTTCGCGTCTTCGCGCAGCTCCACGAAGGCGCAGGGCACCTCGCCCCATTTTTCATCCGGTGTCGCCACCACCGCGGCGGCAAGCACCGCCGGATGTCGATAGAGCACGTCTTCCACTTCGATCGAGGAGATGTTCTCGCCACCGGAAATGATGATGTCCTTGGAGCGGTCCTTGATCTTCACGTAGCCGTCCGGCTGCATCACGCCGAGATCTCCGGTGTGATACCAGCCGCCACGGAAAGCGTCCTCGGTGGCGCGCGGATTTTTGAGGTAGCCCTTCATGACCAGGTTGCCGCGGAACATCACCTCACCCATGGTCTCGCCGTCGGCGGGCGTGCGCTGCATGTCAGTCGGCTCAATGACCGTGATGCCTTCCTGCAGGTGATACGGCACGCCCTGCCGCCCATTGAGCCGAACCTGCTCCTCGACCGGCAAGGCGCTCCATTCCAGGTGTTTGGCGCACACCGCAGCCGGGCCGTACGTTTCCGTCAGGCCGTAGACGTGGGTCAGGTCGAAACCGATTCGCGCCATGCCCTCGATCATCGACGCTGGCGGCGGCGCGGCAGCGACCAGTGCGTTCACCTTGTGCCCAATGCCCTTGCGCAGCTCTTCCGGCGCATTCACCAGCATCGCGTGCACAATCGGCGCGCCACAGTAGTGCGTGACGCTGTGTTCGCGGATTGCATCAAAGATCAGGCGCGGCTCCACGCGCCGCAGACAGACGTTGGTTCCGCAGTTAGCGGCCATGCTCCAGGCGAAGCACCAGCCATTGCAGTGGAACATCGGCAGGGTCCAGAGGTAGACCGACTGTGGCGGCATGCCCCAGGAGACGAGATTGGACGTGGCATTCAGGTAGGCGCCACGGTGGTGATAAACGACGCCCTTCGGATTGCCCGTGGTACCGGAGGTGTAGTTGAGCGAGATCGCGTCCCACTCGTCGTCCGGATGCGTAAGCGCTTCGGCGGTATCGCCCTCGGCCAGCAAGGCCTCGTAGTCGAGACTGCTCAGAGCCTCACCCGCACCCTTGTATTCGGAGTCCAGCACATCGACCACCAGCAGGTCGTCGATGCCCGCAAGCGCGATGGCTTCGCGCACGGTGGCGGAGAACTCGCGATCGGTGATCAGCACCCGCGCTTCCCCGTGCTTGAGAATGAAGCCGATGGTCTGCGCGTCCAGCCGGGTGTTGATCGTGTTCAGCACCGCGCCGCACCCCGGCACGCCGAAATGGCATTCGTACATCTCGGGTGTGTTGTTCAGGACCACCGCCACGGTGTCACTCTTGCGAATCCCGCGGCGGCGCAGGGCAGAAGCGAGGCGCTGCGCCCGCGTCAGGGTCTGCGACCAGCTCTGTCGCCGCGCGCCGTGGATCAGAGCGATGCCATCCGGATAGACGTAGGCGGCACGTTCGAGAAAGGACAACGGTGTCAGCGGCACATAGTTCGCCGCCGTCTTTTCCAGGCCCTCTGCATAAGGGCTGCCAGCGCGCTCCATGGTGTCTCCCCGAGCATCGCGCGTCCCCGCGGACTACGGGGCTGACCGCTTGTCAGCGCAGATTATCCACCTGCGGCGCAGGCTTTGGCATCCATCGTGCCGAGCCAGTCGCGCGCAATCTTGGCCAGCTTGTCGGCTTCGGTCCGCACCGTCACGGCACCGCCGGCCGGATCGGCGGTCGGTGTCGCATCGTTGAGGTCGAAGCTGCGCTGTGCCATCAGGTCGCTCGCCGGCCCGCCCTTTAGAAACAGCACGCCTGCCATCCTGACCCGACTACTGCTGTCCGAATCGAAGACCTGGATCAACTCGTCCAGCCGTACCGACAAGGTACAGCGCGAAGGCTGGGCGGCGCCCAGCGCGCGGACGAGCGCGTTCTCGATCAGGTCTCCCGGCGGCGCGATCCAGCGGTTGTCCGCAAACGCCTTGCGCTCGCTCGCACTTTCGCCCTTGCGATACTGCATGACCGACGCGTTGAGCCAGTTCGGCACCACCACCTCCACACGACGCAGCGGCATCACGGGAGCCTGCACCGGGCCAAGCGCGCCGAGGTCGTGCACCATCGGCACCCGCACCTCGGCAGGTTTGGAGATGCAAGCCGCCAGAAGCAGGCCCGCGACGGCAACGGAGAATGTCGAACGCATACCTACCTCAGGGTTTCTGCGGAGTGTAGCCAGCTTCGCCCGGCCCGGGCACCGGCCCCTTGCGGCCGAAAACGATGGACTGCGGATTGCGCTCGAGGCTGTTGATCAGGCCGGAGAGATCGCTGCTCAGCTGTTGCAGCTGCCCCAGGGTTTCGCCCAGCTGCGAGCCGCCCTCGCCTACCACGCGCGTCTGCAAGTCATTGCCCACGGCCTCCCAGCGTGCAGAAAGCTGCTGCACCGCGGCCAGCGTGGAGCGCAACTGCTCCAGCGTCTGCGGCAGCGAGGATGTGCCCTTTTCCAGGTTGGCGAGCGTCGCATCGATGCGCGCGGAATCGAGGCGCGTCGCGATGTGGTCCAGGCGACTCACGAGATCCGGCATCTTCGCCAGCACCGCCTCCAGATGCTGGGAGGACTTGTCGACGCTCTCCAGCATCGAGGCGATCCTGCCGCGGTTCTTGTCATCAACGATCAAGGCAAGCCGGTCGGCGACATCACGAACCCGCTCGGCGGCCGCGGCCACGCTTTCCATCGTCCCGCGCGTGCGCGCTTCCAGCGCGATCTCCGGGAAGGGCTTGCCCGGCTCGGCAAGCGGACGCGGATCACTGCCGTCGTCGTCCAGGTCGATCGAGACGAAACCGGTCAGGCCTTGCGTATTGAGCTTCGCACGCAGCGCCTTCGTCAGCGGGATATCCGCGGCAAGCCGGGTGGAAACGAGGATGCGCCGCGGATTGGCCTGGTCGAACTCGATATCGGTCACGCGCCCGGCACGCAGGCCGCGGAAGCGGACGGCCGCCTGCTCCGCCAGTCCCGACACGCCCTGCTCCGTAACCAGGACGAGATCCACAGTGCGTTCGGAACGCCCGGAAAGCCACCACATCGCGAATGCGACGGCCAGCCCGAGCACTATCGTGAAGAGGCCGACCGAGAAGGCGTAGGCACGGTTTTCCATCAGTCTGTCCGGCGCCCGCGCTGCAAGGCATGCAGGCTGCGTTCGCTGCGAAAGAAACGTTCAATGAAAGGATGCTCGATCTCGACGACCTCATCGAGCGTTCCGCTTGCGAGGATATGGCCCTCGGCCAGCACGGCCACCCGCGTCGCCAGCGCTGCCAGCGTGTCCAGATCGTGCGTGACGAACACGACAGTGAGGTCCAGCGCCCGATGCAGGCTGCGGATCAGATCCACGAAGGAAGCACTGCGATCCGGGTCGAGACCCGCAGTCGGCTCGTCCAGCAGGAGCAGCTCCGGGTCCAGCGACAAGGCCCGCGCAAGCGCCACCCGCTTGATCATGCCACCGGAAAGCTCGGCAGGCATACGCCACGCGGCATCTGCGTCGATTTCCACCATGCCGAGCTTGGTGAAGACCAGATCACGAATTTCGTCTTCCGAGAGCCGGCGGAGTTCCCGCAAGGGGAAGGCCACGTTGTCGAAAACGCTCAGCGCGGAGAACAGCGCGCCATGCTGGAACAGCATGCCGAGCCGCTGCTGGCGGGCCTCTCGCTCGACGCGACCACCCTCCTGCTGCGGCTCGCCGAAGAGCAACACCTTGCCTTCGGTGGGTCGATGCAGGCCGACGATCTGGCGCAGCAAGGTGGTCTTGCCGCTGCCCGATCCGCCCACCAGGGCCATGACCTCGCCGCGCGGAACCGCGAAGTCGATGCCGCGCAGCACCCAGCGTTTGCCGAATCGTGTGCCCAGACCCTCGACAACAACGGGATCGGCCATCAGCGCCCCAGCCCCACGTTGCGGGTGGCGAGCGCGAACACCGCATCGAGCAGGATGACCAGGGTGATCGCGGTGACCACCGACTTGGTCGTGTTCGAGGAGAGGCTCTCGGTGTTCGGCTTGACCTGGATGCCGAAGTGGCAGGCCACCAGGGCGATCGTCACCCCGAAGGCCACGCCCTTGGTCAGGGCAATCCAGAGGTTGGGCAAGGGCACTGCACGCGGCAGGTTGGAAATGAAGAACTCGTAGTCCAGGCCCAGCTCGAAATGCGCCGCGAGCATGCCGCCCACCAGCGCGATCAGGCAGGTCCAGGCGACCAGCAGGGGCATGGCCACGGCAAGCGCGATCACCTTGGGGAGCACCAGGCGCAACTGGCGCGGCACACCCATCGCGGCAAGCGCGTCGATCTCCTCCGTCACCCGCATCGTGCCCAACTGCGCGGTCATCGCCGATCCGGAGCGGCCAGCTACCAGCACCGCAATCAGCACTGGACCGAGCTCGCGGATCACGCCAATGCCCAGCACGTCCACGATGAAGGACTCGGCACCGAAACGTTTGAGCTGCAAGGCGAAGAGATAGGACAGCACCACGCCGATCAGGAAGGCCACCATGGCCGCCACCGGCATCGCCCGCACGCCCGACTTGTAGAGATTGGCAGAAATCTCTAGCCAGGGAATCCGGCCCGGGCTGCGTAACACGTAGTTCAGTTCGATGATCAGCTGGCCGAGCAGGCTGACGAAGGCGAAGACGTGTCGCCCCAGCTCCAGCATCATTTGGCCGATATCCTCGACCCAGCGATGCAGCGACCATCTGGGACGGCGGCCGGGCTCCCGCGTCGCATGCTTGCCCAGGCGGGCGAAGAGGCTCTCGTAGTCTTGCGGAACTTTCGCCCCGGATGGCAAGGCGCGGCCCCAGCGACGCCAGAGGAGCAAGGCACCGTAGGTATCTAGGGCCGTCACCCCGCCCAGATCCCACTGAGCATCCGGTGCCGACGCCGCAACCGCCTTGCGCATCTCGGCCGCGCGACCTTCGAGTCCGCGCAAGGTCCAGGCGCCTGAAAGCTTGACGCCACCTCCCACGCGTTCGAGCCGGGCCGGTTGTACCGCCATGCTTACTTGCGCCCCGCGCGCGCCGGCAGACGCTCAACCTTCAGACGGACGGAGAGGCCAGCCTGTTGCCACTGCCGCTCTTCATCTTCGAGCAACGCGCTGGTCAGCGGGCGTTCCCGCAGGCAATCGGAACTCAGGATCACCTGAGTGCCCTTGCGGCTGTGCTGCAGCTCCACTTGCGGCACGGCGCCGTCATCACGGGCGCGATGCAGGATGACCGCCAGGCGCAGGCAGAGGATCAGGAGCCAGTCGCTCTCCGCGGTCTGCATCGCGCGGATGCGATCAAGCTTGCCGCGATGCGCCAGTGCGAGCAGCGCCAGGCGCGCCTGGTCCATGCGCGAGAAGCCCGGCATGTCGGCGTTGCCGAGGATGTAGGCGCTGTGCTTGTGATAGCTCGCATGCGCGACGGACTGTCCCACTTCATGCAGGCGCGCAGCCCAGCCGAGGAAGCGACGATCGATGTCTTCTTCATCCTCGCCGGCAGGCGGCACGGACATGCGATAGAGCATGTCGGCGGTATGCGCAACGCGCTCGGCCTGTGCGGAGTCGACCTGATGGCGACGTGCGAAGGCCTCGACGGTGCTGTCGCGCTGGTCCGAGTGGCCGTAGCGGCCGAGCAGGTCGAACAGCACGCCCTGGCGCAGCGCACCGTCGGAGAAGCTGATGTGCTCGAGGTCGAAAATCTCGGCAACGGCATTCATGATCGCGAAGCCGCCGGCGAGCACCGGCACGCGATCCGGGCGCACACCTTCGAGCGCCAGCTTGTGCACGTCACCCGCATGGATCAGCTCCGAGCGCAGGCGCTGAAGTCCGGCGCGCGTGATCCCGGACTCGGAGAAGCCGTTGAGTTCGAGGAGTTCGGCAATCGCCTTGGCCGAACCGCTGGAAGCCACAGTGAACTCCCAGCCGACCTGGCGGAAGTTGCGTTCGATGGTGTCGAGCTCTTTCAGGGCTGCCACCTCGGCCTCCCGCATCCGGTGCTTGTCGACGCGCCCGTCAGGGAAATACTGCAGGCTGTAGCTCACGCAGCCCATATAGAGGGATTCGAGGACGATCGGGTCGTAACCGCTGCCGATGATGAATTCGGTGGAACCGCCGCCGATGTCGAAGACCAGTTGGCGATGCCCCGGATCGGGCATGGTGTGGGCAACGCCCAGGTAGATCAGCCGGGCTTCTTCGCGGCCGGAAATCACTTCGATTGGGAAGCCCAGCGCCTGGCGCGCCTGCTGCAGGAAGGCCGCGGCATTCTTCGCCACGCGCAGCGAGTTGGTGCCGACGGCACGCACCTCGTCGGGGCGGAAGCCACGCAGGCGCTCGCCAAACTTGCTCAGGGCCTCGAGCCCGCGCGCCTGCGCTGCGGCATCCAGCATACGATCCGAAGAAAGCCCCGCCGCAAGGCGTACAGGCTCCTTGAGATTGTCCTGCGCGAATATCTGGTCGCCTTCGATTCGCCCGACAATCAGGCGAAAGCTGTTGGATCCAAGATCGACTGCGGCGATTTGCTCGTGCTTCATAGGCGACGGAGAGTGGCAGGCGGGCGGATTCTACACTGCAGGATGACGTGCTCCCACGACACACGTCGCGTTGTCATGCGGCCTTCATGCGGCGTCCGCGCGTGCTCTCCCGCGGGATGCTGTAACGTAATTGCAAGATAGTTGTCACACAATGACCACCCCCTCCCCATGGAGTTTTATCCATGAGCCGCAACTGGCAGCGCCAGCATCCGCCCGAGCACTACATGAACCGCGAGCTTTCCCTGCTGGCTTTCCAGCGACGGGTGCTCGCCCAGGCGGCCGATGAGAGCGTTCCCCTGCTCGAACGCCTGCGCTTTCTCTGCATCGTCTCCAGCAACCTCGACGAGTTCTTCGAGATCCGCGTAGCCGGCGTCGTCGAACAACTGCAGCGCGGCGCTCCGGCCACCGGCCCGGACGGGATGGCTCCTGCCGAACTCTACCGACGGATCAGCCAGGAAGTACATGCGCTGATCGCCGAGCAATACACACTGCTCAACAAGGTCATCCTGCCCGCGATGGCCGAGGAAGGCATCGTCTTCCTGCGTCGCAGTGTCTGGACGCCTGAACAACAGGCCTGGATCCGCGATTACTTCTTCTCGGACGTGATGCCCGTGCTCACGCCGATCGGGCTTGACCCGGCCCACCCTTTTCCCCGCGTGCTCAACAAGAGCCTGAACTTCGCGGTGGAACTGGAAGGCCGGGACGCCTTCGGGCGCGTCTCGAACGCCGCGATCGTGCAAGCACCACGCGTGCTGCCCCGCGTCATCCGTCTGCCCAAGGAACTCACGGGCCTCGACTACGGCTTTGCCTTCCTCTCTTCGATCCTGCACAAGCATGTGGGCGAGTTGTTCGAGGGTATGAACGTGCTCGGCTGCTACCAGTTCCGGGTCACGCGCAACAGCGACCTCTTCGTCGACGAAGAGGAAATGAAGGACCTGCGCGCCTCCTTGCAAGGCGAACTGCAGCAGCGCCAGTTCGGTGACGAGGTGCGCCTCGAGGTGGCCGATAACTGCTCCAGCGCGATGGCGGACTTCCTGCTGCAGCAGTTCGGCCTCACCCGCGACGAGCTCTACCAGGTGCCCGGCATCGTGAACCTGGTGCGCCTGATGCAGGTGCCCGACTGGGTCGAACGGCCGGACCTCAAGTTCCCGCCTTTCCTGCCCTCCGTGCCCAAGGCGCTGGATTCGCGCTACGACCTCTTTGCCGAAATCCGCCGGCACGACGTGCTGCTGCACCATCCGTTCCAGAGCTTCACCCCGGTCATCGACCTGCTGCGCACCGCCGCGGACGATCCCCAGGTCGTGGCGATCCGCATGACGGTGTATCGCACGGGCACGGACTCCGTGCTCATGGAGCACCTGCTGCGCGCCGCGCGCAAGGGCAAGGAAGTCACCGTCGTCGTGGAGTTGATGGCCCGCTTCGATGAGGAAGCAAACATAAGCTGGGCCGCCAAGCTGGAGGAAGCCGGCGCCCATGTGGTCTATGGCGTGGTGGGCTACAAGACCCACGCCAAGATGCTGCTGATCGTGCGTCGCGATGAGGACGGCCTGCGTCGCTACTGCCACCTCGGTACCGGCAACTACCATCCGCGCACCACACGCTTCTACACCGACTTCGGCCTGATGACGGCCAATCAGGACATCGGCAAGGACATGTCCGAGGTGTTCAAGCAACTGACCGGCCTTGGCCACGCGCGCACACTCAAGCACCTCTGGCAAGCGCCCTTCACACTGCAGTCGAACGTGGTGAAGGCGATCCGCTCCGAGGCGCAGATCGCACGCGACGGCGGCGCCGGCCGGATCATCGCCAAGATGAACGCGCTGCTCGAAGCCGAAACCATCGAAGCGCTCTACGAGGCCAGCCAGGCGGGCGTGAGCATCGACCTGATCGTGCGTGGCCCCTGCGCGCTGCGTCCGGGGGTGCCGGGTCTTTCCGAGAACATCCGTGTCCGTTCGATCGTCGGCCGCTTCCTGGAGCACAGCCGCATCCTGTACTTCGGCGGCAACGGCGACGAAAAGATGTACCTGTCCAGCGCGGACTGGATGGACCGCAACTTCTTCCGCCGGATCGAGGTGGCCTTCCCGATTCTCGATCCGAAGCTGCGTCGCCGGATCATGAAGGAAGGCTTGCGTCCCTACATCGGCGACAACAGCCAGGCCTGGGAGCTGGACGGCGACGAGTGCATCTATCGCCGCCGCAATCCGCGCGGCACCCGTCGCGTGGCGCAGGAAATCGTGCTCAAGGAACTAACCGGCGCTTGAGCCGCCAGGCAAGCGGCGCCCGGGCTTCATCAGCCGGGCGCCGCTGCAAAGGCATAGCCATACAGGCCGGCGCCGAAGGCGAACAGGGCGAAGAAACTCCACTGCACCGACGGGCGCAGGCGGAAGAACACCAGTTGCTGGATCGCGCGCAGGGCCCAGAAACCCGCGATTCCGGCCAGTACCGCCCGCCCCTGCGCCGAGCCGAGCAGCGCGTCCGCGTAGCCGAAGGACATGAGCGCGCACACCACGAACACGTAGGTCAGGCAGAGGTTGAAGACCTGCACGACCGCACGGTTCAACGAGCTGACGCGCGCGAGTTCCTCCTTCCAGCGGAAAAGCCGCCAGAAGGAGAGATGGAAGGCGGCGAAGCACAGGTGATAGAAGCCGCCGATCCAGAGCAAGGCCTTGAGCATGGGCATTCCCTCGAAACCAGGCGACGACGATGCCCGCGCCGCAAGCGTGCCGTCAATCGGCGTTTGCCCCGGTGATCACTGTCAGCCTGAAAGGCGATCCGGAATGCGTATCCGGGTCGCCGCCTATAATCGGCGCGATCCGCCCTCGCCTTTCATTGCATGATCCCCTGGCTCACTGGTCGCCGCCCCGAGTTTCCGCCCGTCGCAACGGCGCTCGCCGAGCCCAACGGGCTTTTGGCGGCAGGCGGGCGACTGGAGCCCGAATGGCTGCTCGGTGCCTACGCCCGAGGGATATTCCCCTGGTACTCGCCTGGCGATCCGCTGCTCTGGTGGAGCCCGGACCCCCGCATGGTCCTCGTGCCCGGCGAACTGAAGGTGCGGCGCTCCTTTGCCAAGGTGCTGCGCAATCGCAGCTACGAGATCAGCTGCGACACCGATTTCAATGCCGTCATCGAGGCTTGCGCAGCACCGCGCGGTGCCGAGTCCGGTACCTGGATCGTGCCCGAAATGCAGGCCGCCTACCGGCAGCTCTTCGAACTCGGATGGGCACACAGCGTCGAAGTGCGCATGGACGGCATCCTCATCGGCGGCCTGTACGGCGTGGCGCTGGGGCAGGTCTTCTATGGCGAATCCATGTTCTCGCGCGACCGGGACGGCTCCAAGATCGCTCTTGCCCATCTGGCGCGTGATCTTGAACGACGGAATTTCGCGGTGATAGATTGCCAGATGAAGACCGCTCATCTGGATTCGATGGGCGCAAAGGAGATTCCGCGGCAGGCTTTCGTCGGCCTGGTCGCGGCGAGTACCGCAGATGCGCACCCCGGCCGCTGGGAGGCCGGACGGATGCGCGACATTACCTGGAGGGACGCATGACACTGCTGAAGGATCTGCCGTACGCCTTCCTGCAGTTCTACGCAACGGCCCCCTACGGCTGTTCCTACATCGAAGGCCGCATCGCGCGCTCGCAGGTCGCCACCCCCGGCCACATGATCGACACGCCGCTCTACAGCGAGTTGGTGCGCAACGGTTTTCGCCGCAGCGGCGTCTTCACCTACCGCCCGTATTGCGACACCTGCCAGTCCTGCGTGCCGGTGCGGGTACCGGTGGAGGCCTTTCGCCCCAATCGCAGCCAGCGCCGGGCGGCCATGCAGAACGCGCGCCTGGTTGCCGCCGAGCATCCGCTGATCTTCAACGAAGAACACTACGCGCTCTACCAGCGCTACCAGATGTCCCGCCATGCGGGCGGCGGTATGGACCAGGACAGTCGCGAGCAGTATTCGCACTTCCTGCTGCAGAGCCATATCGATACGCGCATCGTCGAATTCCGGCAGGACGGCGTGCTCAAGATCGTCTCGATCATCGATTGCCTGAGCGACGGACTCTCCAGCGTCTACACCTTTTACGACCCCGACGACGGCGCCGCCAGCTACGGCACCTACGCCATCCTGTGGCAGATCGACATCTGCCGCCGCGCCGGCCTGCCCTACCTCTATCTAGGCTACTGGATCCGCGAGAGCCGCAAGATGAACTACAAGGCCCGCTTCCGTCCCTTGGAAGGCCGCATCGAAGGCCAATGGCGGCAGCTCACCGAGGCCGATGTCGAGGGCATGGACGGGCCACCTGAGTCCACCTGAGTCCGCCCGAAATCACCTGCCGCACGCCCAACCTAACGCCAATGCCGACGTATCCAGAGTCGGCGTTTTTCTTTGCACGCCCCTTCCGGGCCAGAACCGCGCCGGCGAAAACCACCGCATCTTGGGATCTTCCCTCGATAAATCAAGGCCTTGAAGCGAGGGCTGGAAACCCCATTTCGGAAAGCATGGGAACGCACCTGCGCTCCTAACCCGACAAACCGGTCACAGGAGACCATCCATGCTTTACCGCAGCTTCTTCCCCCGCGACGTGTTCAGCCAGCTCGACCGCCTGCAGAGCCAGCTCTCCCAGGCTTTCGAAGGCTCGCCGAGTATCCGTGGCGTCGACGGCGGCTTTCCGGCGATCAATGTCGGCACGACCGAGCGCAGCGTCGAGATCTTCGCCTTCGCGCCCGGCATCGACCCGGCCACTCTCGATGTGCAGATCGACAAGGGCGTCCTCACCCTCAGCGGCGAACGCAAGCTCGAAGAGACGGAGGAGAAGACTACCGTCCATGTCGATGAACGCTTCGCAGGCCAGTTCCGCCGCGTGATCGCGCTCCCGGACGATGCCGACGCGACGGCCGTCACCGCCAAGTACCGCGATGGCGTATTGCAGATCAGTGTGCCGCGCCGTGAAGTGGCCCAGCCGCGCCGCATCACCATTCAGTAAGGAGCCGACATGTCCCGTACCCACACCGCCCGCAGCACCGAGTCCGCGCTCGTACCCTATGTGAATGTGCATGAGGATGCCGCCGGCATCACGCTCCTGGCCGACCTGCCGGGCGTCTCGAAGGAGCACCTGAACATCCAGGTCGAAGCCGATGTGCTGACGATCGAGGGCGCAGTCTCGTTCGCCGCGGCCGAAGGTTTGAAGTCGCTGCATACCGAGCTGCGCGTGCCGCGCTACAAGCGCGCCTTCACCCTGTCGCGCGAACTGGACGCCGAACAGGTCTCCGCCGAATTGCAGAACGGCGTGCTGAAGCTGCGCATTCCCAAGAAGGCGCATGCACAACCGCGCAAGATCTCCGTGACGCTGAACTGAAGCGCGGTGCGGCAAACGAAAGAGGGGCAGCCAGGCGCTGCCCCTCTTTCGTTGAGCGCGTCGGAACAACGCCCGCTACGCGACCTTCGGAACCGCAGCGAGCAAGGTGCGCGTGTAGTCGCATTGTGGCGCGGCGAATACAGCCGAAGCCTCGCCCCGCTCCACGATGCGCCCCTCGCGCATCACCGCCACTTCATGCGCCAGGTACTCGACGACCGCGAGGTTATGGGTGATGAAGAGATAGGCGAGCCCTAGCTCGCGCTGCAGAGTGCGCAGGAGATTGAGGATCTGTGCCTGCACCGACACATCCAGCGCCGAGGTGGGTTCGTCGCAGACGAGCAAGCGCGGATTGACCGCGAGTGCACGCGCGATCGCGATGCGTTGCCGCTGTCCACCGGAGAACTCATGCGGATAGCGCTCAGCCGCCTCCGCGCGCAGGCCGACCTGGTCGAGCAGCTCCAGGGTGCGCTTGTGACGCGCGGCCGCATCGCCGCCGACCCGCAGTGCACGCATGCCTTCGTCCAGGATCTGCGCGACGGTCAGCCGTGGATTGAGCGATGAGAACGGGTCCTGGAAGACCATCTGCACCTGTGCGCGCAGATGGTTCAGATCCGCGCGGCGGCCGGACAGGATTTCGCGGCCTTCGAGTTCGATGCAGCCGGCAGTCGGCCGCACCAGTTGCAGTATGGCTTTCGCCAATGTCGTCTTGCCGCTGCCCGATTCGCCGACCAAGGCCACTGTGCGACCGGCCGGAATGCTCAGGCTCACCGACTCGACCGCTTTCACCACGCCGACCTGACGCTGCAACACGCCACGACGAATGGCGAAGTGCACGGAGAGGTCGCGGACAGCGAGCACGACCGGACTGGCCTGGGGTGTCGCAGCGCTATCGGGCAAGGGCGAAATCGGCGACGCACCCGCCGCATCGGACACGGCGGACACCGACGCACCCTCATCGTACAAGTGGCAGCGCACCCGCTGCCCCACCTGGACTTCATGCCAGGCTGGCGCCTCGTCGTGGCACCGTTGCCAGGCATGCGGACAGCGTTCGGCGAAGCGGCAGCCGACGAAATCCCGCGTGAGCGGCGGAACGCTGCCCGCGAGACTGGCCAAGGGCTTGCCGCGCGCACCCGCCTGCGGCAACGCCTCGAAGAGCTTGCGCGAATAGGGATGCGCCGGTTTGCTGAAGAAGTCCGCATGCGCGGCCTCTTCCACGAGATGGCCGGCGTACATCACGCCCACCCGCTGCGCCATCCTTGCGACCACGCCAAGGTCATGCGTGATCAGCAGCATCGCCATGCCGCGCTCGCGCTGCACGCTCGCCATGAGGTCCAGCACCTGGGCCTGTACGGTCACATCCAGCGCCGTCGTCGGCTCATCGGCGATCAGCAGGCGCGGCTCGCCGGCCAGCGCCATGGCGATCATCACCCGCTGCTTCATCCCGCCGGAGAACTGGAAGGGATACTCGTCGATGCGGCGTTCCGGCTCGGCGATGCCGACCTGCCGCAAGAGCGCGATCGCTTCGCGGCGCAGGGCCTCGCCTTCCAGCCCGCGGTGCAGGCGCAGGACTTCGGATATCTGGCGTCCGACCGTCGCAACCGGATCGAGGCTCGTGCCCGGCTCCTGGAAGATCATCGCCATCTCGCCGCCGCGCACGCGGCGCATCTGCGCCTCGGCGAGCGCCGGCAGCGAACGGCCTTGCAGGACGACATCGCCCGCAACCAGCCGGCCCCCAGGCGGCAGCAGACGCATCAGCGCATAGGCGGTCATCGACTTGCCGCAGCCGGATTCGCCGAGCAGCGCATAGGTCTCGCCGGCGGCGAGCGCGAAGGAGACGCCGGTGAGGGGCTTCACCGCGCCATCCGGCGTATCGATGTGCACGCTCAGATTGCGTGCGTCGAGCAGGTGCTCGCTCATGCCACAACCCTCCTGCGCAGGCGACGACGCACTGCGTGGCGCGACTGCGGATCGAAGGCGTCGCGCACAGCATCCGCCAACAAGTTGGCGGCGAGCACCAGCGTCACCATGAAGACGAAGGCCGCCGCGATGCTCCACCAGACCATCGGTTCGCGCGCCAGCTCGGAGCGGGCGGCGTTGATCATCGTGCCGAAGCTCAAGGTAGAGGGATCCACGCCTACACCGACGAAAGACAGCACCGCCTCTGCCAGCACCAGGTAGGAGAACTCCATCACCGTGTTGATCAGCACCAGGTGAAAGGCGTTGGGCAGGATATGCCGCGCCATGATCCGCAGCGGCGATACGCCGAAACAGCGCGCCGCCTGCACATAGTCCAACTCGCGCAGCTTCAGCGTCTCCGCGCGCACGAGGCGACAGAGCGTGGTCCAGGAGATCGCGCCGATGATGAGGCACAAGGCCACCAGGCGCGCATCGGCGCGCGAGGCCGCGCTATCGAAAATCTCGGGATGCGTCTCGATCGCCACCTGCATCATCAGCACAGCGGCCGCGATCAGCAGCACGTATGGGATCGAGCTGATGACGGTGTAGAGATACTGGATCAGGTCGTCGATCCAGCCACCGAAATAGCCCGCCGTCAGGCCTAATCCGACGCCCAGCGGAAGCACGACCAGCGTCGCCAGTGTTCCGATCAACAGCCCCGTACGGATCGCCTTGAGCACCGAGTAGAAGACGTCGCCGCCCGCGAGATCGGTGCCGAAGACGTGGTAGTCGAAAGACAGCAGCGCGAGTGGCACGAAGACGGCAAGCAGGACCCCGAGCGTCCAGAACAACGCGTTCCAGGCGAGCCGGGTCTCCCCTGCCAGGATGCGGCGCGCCGCGATCGAAAGGCCAACGCGCTCCCGTCGCGCGAGCAGTACCGAGGCCAGGACGAGCAGCGCGCCCCAGGCGCAGGCTGCGCCTGCGATTCCAACGGACGCGGTTCGCATCACGTCGGGCCAACGCTCGCGTTCGGGATCTTTCAGATGCGCGCCGCCGTGCGCCAGGCGTGGATAGGTGCGCACCGGCCGGCCCTCGGCGTCCTTGCCGGCTTTCTTCTCCAGGGCCAGATAGGCGAAAGGGCGCGAATAGGCGGTTTCGCGCTGCTCACGCAGATGAGTGGCGAGCGCATCGAAGGCGGAGAGCACCTCCACCGAGTAGCGCACCTCGCCTTTCGCGCCCTTGTCTTCGAGCGCGGGCCGGTAGTGCAGGCTGTCGAGGACCGCGACGAGCAGCATCGCGCCAAGCAGCGTGGCCGCCGACATCGCCATCGGCGAGACGAAGACCGCATGCCAGGCGCGACGTTGCTGGGGATGCCGCACGGCGACCCAGATCCCGGCCAGCAGGATCAGGAGCAGCAGGCCGAAGAGCATGTCCGACCAGAGAACGGTGATCGAGATGCCGCTCATCGCAACCTCACGCGCGGATCGGCCAGCGAATAGGACAGGTCGGTCAGGATCAGGCCGACGATGTAGAGCACCGCGCCGATGAAGACCATCGCCCGCACGATGGAGAAGTCCTGGGCGCGGATCGCGTCGATGGTGTAGCTCCCCAGGCCGGGGATCGCGAAGAAGGTCTCGGTCACGAGGCTGCCGAGGAAGAGACTGGGAATGACCACGACGGCGCCGGTGAGGATGGGGATGAGTCCGTTCTTCAGCACATGTCCGAACAGCACGCGCAGTTCGGACAGGCCCATGGCTCGCGCGGTGCGCACATAGTCGCGACCGATTTCCTCGATGAAGATGCTGCGATACCAGCGCACGCTGCCACCCAGGCCGGCGACGACGCTGACGATCACCGGCAGCAGCAGGAAGCGCGGCGCCTCGCTGCCGCCGAGATAACCCGAGATCGGCACCCAGTGCCACAGCTTCGCGATGAAAAACTGGCCGGCGATGATGTAGAAAAGACCGGAGATCGACATCGCGATCACGCAAGCCACGACGCCACTCACGTCCAGCCAGGTACCCCGTACGAAGACCATCAGCAGCGCGCCGCTGATTGCCGCGGCAAGCCCGATGATGAACACCGGCACCGCCACTGCGAGCGAGGGCAGGACGCGGCGACCGATCTCCTCGCGGATGTTGCGGCCTTCGTCCGAGACGCCGAAATCGAAGAGGAACATCCGCAGCGACTTACTCACGAAGATGGTGTCGGAGAACTTCGCCCCGCCCTGAGCCTGCGCATTGAAGAAGAGCGGCTTGTCGTAACCGCGGTCTGCCTTCCAGCGGGCCACGGCCTCGGGCGTTACACGTTTGGCGCCCAGCTGCGAACGCGCCATGTCGTCCGGCGTGTTCACCACGAAGAAAAGCGCGAAGAGCAGCAGATTCACCCCGAGCAGGATAGGGATCGCCCAGAGCAGGCGACGGACGAGGTAGGCGAGCATCAGTCCGTGCCCTCCGTCCTGCCCTGCGCGCGTTCATGACGCCGATATTGCCGCCAGCCCACTACGACCGCAGCTCCCAGCAGCAAGACCAGCGCGGCGATCGGCCAAAGCACCGGCGCGTTCCATTGCGCGATCCGGCGTTCGCGCTCGAGCGGGTCGATGCGCTGGTACTTGCGCACCGCGCGCAGCATCCGCGCCGGCTTGCTGTTGTGCATCCAGGCGTTGGAGAGCGAGATCGTGGTGTCATTCATGACATAGATCCACGGTGCATCGCGACGCACCAGCTCGACCATGCGATCGACCAGCGCGAGCCGCTGCGGGTCGTTCAGCTCCATGGTGCGCAGGCGTTCGAAGAGCCCATCGAATTCCGGGTTCGCATAGTTCGAGACGTTCTCGCCTTGATGGGTCGCCTTGGCGTTCTTGCCGTAGAACAGAAAGAGGAAGTTCTCAGGGTCCGGATAGTCCGCAGACCATCCCCAGTACAGGACCTGGTAATTGCCCAGCTGGACCTTTTCCTGGAAACGGTTGAAGTCGGTCGGCCGCGGGACCATCTGCACGCCCAGCGGGCGCAGCTTGCGCTGCAGCCAGTCGAGCTGCTCGCGCCGCATGCCGGCCGCGATATCCATGTAGAGGATCAGCGGCTCGCCCGTCTTCGCGTCGCGCCCGTTCGGATAACCCGCCTCGGCCATCAGCCGCTGCGCGTAGGCAATCGGCTTGCGTCGCGGCGCGTCGTCCGCCCAATCGTAGACATACGGATTGAGACCCGATGCACCCTCTCGGTAACCGGGAATGCCGGGGGGGATCGGCCCTTGCGCGGCCTGCCCTATCCCCGCGGCGAAGACCTGGATGTACTCCTCGATGTCCATCGCGATCGACACCGCCTGGCGCAGCTTGCGGGCGCGCTCCTGGGCCGCCTTGTCCTTGTCCTGGGCGCCCCAGATCGGATCGAGCATGTTGAAGCTGTAGTACCAGACACCAGCGTCGACTTCGCTATCCACCCGCACGCCGCGCTCGCGCATCTTCGGCGCCGCATCCAGGCCGTTCGCGCCCTGCACCAGGATGTTGTCGATCGAGGAAAGCCGGATCTTGTTGGAGGCAAATTCGTCGTAGTAGCCCTGCAGGAACTTGTTCCAGAACGAGATGCCCTCGCGCTCGCGAACCCACTTGATGCCGTCGTTCAAGGGCAGAGGTTTGCCGCAGTCCGCCAGCAATCCCTTGGCGCGGTCTTCCGCCGAGCCTTCGCAGGGATAGGTCTCGCCGCGCCAATTCGGATTCTTGAGGAGCAGGATCTCGCGGTTCTCCTCGTGCTTGACCATCATGTACGGCCCGGTACCGACCGGCCAGGTATCGAGGCTAATGTTGTGTGCGGCGAGTTCGCGCTGGCTGAAGAAGCGATCCACTTCCGGTGGAATCGGCGCGGTAAAGCCCATGGCCAGCCAGTAGATGAGCTGCGGATAGCGACCGCGGATGGTGATACGCAAGGTGTACGGATCGGGCGCTTCCAGCCCCGCCACCGGATACCGGTCCAGGTCGATCCAGCCGTCGGGATCGATGCGCCGGGCCTTGGCATCGGCGCGCAGGCGCTTCGAAAGATCCTCCATGCCATCGATGGCACGGAACACCTCGAAGGCCGGCGAATGCAGCTTGGGACGCGCGAGCCGCTTGATCGCGTAGATGAAGTCGTTGGCGACGAGTTCGCGCGTACCGGTCTGCTTGAGCTCGGCCAGCGAACGGATCTCGGCGAGGCGCGCAGCCGGGTTGTCGATGTAGATGGAGCGCCCCGCCGCATCGCGCGCGAAAGCCGGATGCGGCTGGTAGCGGACGCCGCGGCGGATCGGGATCTCGTACACCGAGAAGCCCTCGGCGGCTCTCGCTTCGTCCGCGTTGCCGTTCGTAGCCTTGCTCGCTTCGCCATCCAGGGGCTGCCGGCGCGCATCCAGGTAATGCACCCGCGGCATCTCCGCCGCGAGTTCGGGCCGCAGCGTGTACGGCCGTTTCAGATACTCGTAGCCGTAAAGGGATTCGTAGATCTGGTAATTGACCCAGCTCTCCGGCTCAGCATAGGACTGAGCGGGATCGAGATGCTTGGGGCGCTCCGACAGGAAGTCGTGCACCAAGGCTCGCCCCTCCTCTCCGCTCGGATAGGGATCGTTCCAGACCGTGTCGCAGGCCGCGACGAGGCTGCAAAGCGCGAGCAGTCCCAGCAATCGCGGCATCGAAACGCCGAGCCCGGATTCACCACGTCCGCGAAATGCAGTTCGCATCGCAGATGCGAATCGCGCAGGAAATCCGATCGGGCTCTGGGGCAGTCCTTTTGGCATCGGTACGGCAGGGGTTGAGCAACAGAAGTTCGAACAACTGTTGGCGTGACTGCAGGCCAACAACGATGCCTTGGACCGCAGTCCGGCCCTCGACGTCAGATACGCAAAACGCGGGCCAAGCTTACCGTGAGTTGCCGCCGCCCCAAACCGTACGCCCCAAAAGAAAACGGCACCCACCTTGCGGGGGTGCCGTCTCATGCGCCTGGAGCTGCAGGGTCAGTGGTGGTGACCGCCGGCGCCGTGCACATGGCCATGGGCCAGTTCTTCGGCCGTCGCGGGGCGGACTTCAGCCACCGTGATGTCGAAAACCAGGGCGGTGCCAGCCAGCGGGTGGTTGCCATCGACCACGACCTTGCCGTCGGCGATGTCGGTGACGCGGAAGAGCATGTCCTCTTCTCCGTCCTCGCCCACACGTTCGAAGGCCATCCCGATCTCGATGTTGTCCGGGAACAGGTCCGCGGGCTCGATCATCACCAGGCTCTCGTCGTACTCGCCGAAGGCGTCGTCCGGCTGCAGCTTGACCACCAGCTTGTCGCCGACCGACTTGCCATGCAGTTCTTCTTCCAGCTTCGGGAAGACGGCGTCGTAGCCGCCGTGCAGATAGACGAGCGGATTGGCGCCGTCGTCCACCAGGTTGCCGTCCGGATCATGGACGGTGTAGTTGAGAGAGACGACCGTGTTCTTGACGATTTCCATTAAGCGTTCCTTGCGATTTGCCTGACCAGTTGAAGCACCTCGGCCGCATGGCCGCGTTGCGCGACATCGTGGATCGCGTGGCGCACGACGCCACTCCTGTCGATCACGAAGGTCGCGCGGCGAATGACGAATCCCGAGCCATTCTCACGCGGTTGCAGCACCCCGTACTTGCGGCACACCTCGCCGTCCATATCGGACAACAGCCGGATCGACAGACCATGCTCGTCGCGGAAAGCCGCGTGAGTCAGGACATCGTCGGGGCTCACGCCCAGCACGATCGCCGTCTCCTCTTCGAAGTCGACATCGTGATCGCTGAAGTCGATGGCCTGCCGGGTGCAGACCGGTGTGCCGTCGCGGGGGTAGAAGCAGAGCACCACGATGTGACGGCCCATGACATGGGCAAGTTCGAAGGTCTCCATGTCCGCGTCAGGCAAGCTGAACAAAGGCGCATGGACACCGACAGCGAGGGGTGCTTCTCCCGGCAACCCGACCGATTCTACCGGAACTCGATTCAGACCGACTTCGCCCGCCATGTGCGCCTCCCCTTCGCCGTCCCCGCGAGGGTCAGCCGTCTCTTAGGATTAGTCGACTGCCCATCCGCTCACAACTGCTTTGTGACACACGGAGCGCCGCAAGTTCTCCGCGGTTGACGCTTTGCAACAGTTCGCGCCCATCGATCTGCAACCGAAATACGGGCGAAACCCGCTGCAGGGCGCATGCACGGCTTGCATGCGCGGCGAAGCTGTACAAAAATCCAGCCCATGACCGAATCGCTCACACCGCGCCAGACGGAGATCCTCGATCTCATCCGCTCGATGATCCTGCATGAGGGCCGCCCGCCCACGCGTGCAGACATCTGCAAGGCTTTTGGCTTCCGCTCCCCGAACGCGGCCGAGGCGCACCTGAAAGCGCTGGAGAAGAAAGGCGCGATCCGGATCGAGGAAGGCCTCGCGCGTGGTATCCGTCTCATCGACGACGGGCTGCCCATCGTGGGTCGCGTGGCGGCGGGCAATCCGATCCTGGCTGCGGAGCACATCGAACGCCGCCTGGCGGTCGACCCCGCGATGTTCGCGCCACATGCGGACTACCTGCTGCGTGTGCGTGGGTTGTCGATGCGGGACGCCGGCATTCTCGAAGGCGACCTCATCGCCGTGCATCGCACTGGCGAGGCCCGCAACGGACAGATCGTGGTGGCACGCCTGGAGGACGAGGTAACGGTGAAGCGGCTCGAACGCAAGGCCGGCCGCGTGCGCCTGCTGGCAGAGAACCCCGACTTCGCACCGATCGAGCCCGGTCCGCAAGGCTTCGAACTGGAAGGTATTGTCGTAGGTCTGATCCGCCAGGGCCAAAACATGTAGGCTTGTTGCAGGCGGCGCTTCCGCCGCCACGAGGTTTCGTCGCGAAGCCTCGATGCCCTGCCTCGCCGGATCCTGATGACGACTGCTGCTCCACTCAACCCCACGACACCTCCCGTCGCCCGTGGCGACGCACTGCTGCGCCACAGCCAGCGCCTCATGCGCTACGGCCTCCTCCTGATCCTTCCGCTTGCAGCATTGGGCATCTTCATCCTGCCCGCCTGGAAGTTCATCGCCTCCCTGTCAGGCATTGCTTTCGCAGCCAGCGCGACGCTTTTCGGTCTCGCGCTGGCGGTACTGCCGATCGCGGTCATCGTACTGGTCGGTGCCGCCCTGTTCATGCGGGTTGAGAGCTTCATCCGGCCGCGCAGCCGCGCGGTCGGCCTGCCCGACCGGCTTTCGCTCGCCGGCGCCCTGCTCCTGAGCCTCGTCCCGGCGCTGTGGCCGTTATCCAAGGCTGCGATGGCGGTGTTCAGCGGAGGGATTACCATTAGGCAGCCGCTGGAACATCACTTCACGGTGTTCAGCGATCCGCTGACCTTCTGGGAGAACGTCGGCTACTGGCTCATCGCCACCGTCGCGCTGGCCGCTCTGGCGGCCTATTACTGGCTCTCGCGCTGGAGAGCCTATCGGAGCACCCGGCAACACTGAAACTGCATCGGACGCGCAGAGTCGAAGTCACGAGAACAGGAGCAGTCGTGCAAGCAGCCCCCATTCCCGAGAACGAAGCCACCCGCATCGCATCGCTACGCGATCTGCTGATCCTCGACACGCCGCCGGAAGAGCGCTTCGATCACATCACGGCCTTCTGCAGTACCGCCTTCCATGTGCCGATCGCGCTGGTCAGCCTGGTGGACGTGAATCGCCAGTGGTTCAAGTCCTGCTATGGGCTCGATGTCGGCGAAACCAGCCGCGACATTTCCTTCTGCGGCCACGCGATCCATTCGGACAAGCCGCTGGTCATCGAGGATGCGACCAAGGATCCACGCTTTGCCGACAACCCGCTGGTAACCGGCGGGCCCGGCATCCGCTTCTATGCCGGGCAACCCCTCACGCTCTCCGACGGCCAACGCGTCGGCACGCTGTGCCTGATAGACCGCCGTCCGCGCCGATTGGACACGGACGACCTCAAGATGTTGTCGGATCTGGGTCGGCTGGTGGTGCGTGAGCTGGAGGACCGCGCACGCATCCTCCATGACGCCTAGGCGACGCGAAGGCGCCGCCGGCTCGCGCAGATCCGCGGCAATCAGGCGCCGCCGATGAAGTCGTTCTTGCCCAGCTCGACGCCGTTGTGGCGCAGGATGCCGTAGGCCGTGGTGTAGTGGAAATAGAAGTTGGGCAACGCCACGTGTTGCAGGTAGTTCGCACCCGGCATCGGCAGGGTCTTGCCGCCGCCGATCGGCACATCGACCACGCGCTCGGCTGCACCTTCGAAAGCCGCACGATCCAGCGAATGCAGGAAGGCCAGCGTCTTGGCGACGCGCGCGCGCAACTCGTCGAAACTGCTTTCGTCGTCCTCGAAGCGCGGATTCTCCGTCTGCGAAAGACGCGCCCCCGCGCCCTTGGCGAAGTCGCTCACCAGTTGCACCTGGCGGATGAAGGCGAACATGTCCGGGAACAGGCGGGCCTGCATCAGCGCGCTCGGATCGATCTTGCGGGCTTCGCAGTGCTGGGCCGCCTTCTTGATGATCGCGTCCAGGTTATGCAGCTGGCGCTGGAAGGTGCCGACGGAGAGTTGATAGAGATCGATGGCCATGCCTTGCTTGCTCCCGGTGGTTTAAGGGTCATTCCTCGGACTGGCTCAGCGCCTGCGGCAGCTCTTCGAGCTGAACCGCTTCGATACGCGCGAAGTGTCCGCTGATCTTGCGGCTGGACGTGTGCACGTCCTGTACGTCCTCGTTCGCCTGACGGATGTGCGTGGCGAGCTTCTGCATGCGCTCGTCAAAGCGCGAGAAATCCTTGGAGAGCTTGCCCAGCGCGTCCTTGATCACATGGATCTGCTTGCGCGTCTCCACGTCCTTGAGCACCGCGCGGGCCGTATTCAGGATCGCCATCAGGGTGGTCGGCGAGACGATCCACACCCGGCGCTCCTGCGCGAACTGCACGACTTCCGCATGGTAGGCGTGGATCTCGGCGAAGACCGCTTCTGCCGGCACGAACATCACCGCGCCATCCGAGGTCTCGCCCGCGACGATGTACTTGCTCGCGATCGCTTCCACATGTTTTTTCACGTCGGCGCGGAAGGCCGATTGCGCGGCCTTGCGCTCGGGCTCGGAGACCTCGGTCTCGAACATCCGGTGGTAGTTCTCGAGCGGGAACTTGGCATCCACCGCCACCATGCCGGTCGGCTCGGGCAGGCGCAGCACGCAGTCGGCGCGCGCGCCGGAGGCCAGCACATGCTGGAAGGCATAGCCATCCGGCGGCAGCGCGTTGCGCACCAGTGCCTCGAGTTGCACTTCGCCGAAGGCACCGCGCGAACGCTTGTCGCCCAGAAGCTGCTGCAGGCTCACCACGTTGGTCGTAAGGCCGTCGATCTTCTTCTGCGCCTCGTCGATCGTCGCCAGGCGCGCCATCACATTGGTGAAGGTCTCGTTGGTCTTCTTGAAGCCTTCGTCCAGGCGTTGATGCACCACCCCCGAGATCGCGTCCAGGCGTTCGCCCAAGGTGCGCGTCAACGCTTCGGTACTGCCGGTGAGTTGCAGCGAAGCCGCACGCAGGCCGTCCTGCAGCAGTTCGCGTTCGGCGCGTGACTGCTCGGCGAGCTGGGTCAGCGTGCCCTCGGTCAGTTGCGCGCGCAGCTGTTCCTGGCGGCTGGCGATGCCGGCGGAGAGCTCGGCGAGCTTCAGGCCCAGTTCCTCGCGCTGGCTGCCGGCGGCCTGCTCGAAGCTACGCTGCAGCCGTTCGAGCATGTCCGCATTGGCGCGCAGGACTTCGAAAACCTGTGCCCGCAGACGCTCGCTGACATCGTGCTGGGCGCTGATCACACGATCAGCGTGGCGCTCGGTCGCGAGCAAGGGTTCCTGCGCAACCGCACGCAATTGCGTGGCCAGCAGGCCTTCCATCCGCTGTATCAGCGACTCCTCTCTGGCCTCCAGGCTCGCCTGGGTCCGGCGCGCCGCAAGAGCGGCCCAGAGCGCGGCCAGCAGGGCCGCGGCGGCAAACAGGAGGGTGATCAAGGACTGCATCGTGATTCCGGGGCTCAAAACGTAAAAGTATATCCATCGACTCAAGCCCTACCGTGGCCAACCCGTAACAAAGGGAAGCCTCCCTGGCATACCGACCCCCGCATGCCCCCATACGTCGTCCGCCTTGCCGGCCTGCCGTTCAATGCAGCTGCGCTGTTGCGCTGGCGCGGCGTCGTATCCGCCATTTTCCTCACTGCCCTGATCCTCTGCGCGGAGTGGACGATACGGCTGGACCGCGAGGGTCTGGACCAGGAGCAGCGGGCGGCGATCACCGCCCGCGTCGCAGACATCCGCGCACGCCTGGAAACCGAGCTCAACAGCACGCTCTTCCTCACCAGCGGCATGGTCGCCTACGCCAGCGAAGTCGGCGGCGAGCTGGACGAAGCCCGCGCGAACGCCCTGCTCTCCGCGATCTACCGCTCCGGACGCAATATCCGCAACATCGCCATCGCGCCCGACAACCGGGTCCGCTGGGTCTATCCGCGTGCCGGCAACGAGCGTGCAATCGGCCTCTACTATCCCGACAGCCCGCGCCAGTGGCCGGCCATCCACGAAGCCATTCAGACGCGGCGGACAGTGGTAGCTGGCCCGGTGCCCCTGGGTCAGGGCGGCATCGGCGTCGTAGCCAGGGCACCGGTCTTCCTTTCCGGTGGCGAATACTGGGGCCTGCTGAGCATGGTGGTCGACTGGGAAGCCCTGGTTCGCAGCTCGCGCCTGGACGAACCGATCGCGGGTCTGCGTTTTGCCATCCGGGGCCGTGATGGCAAGGGTGAAGCGGGCGAAGTCTTCTACGGCGACCCGGGCATCTTCACCCGCGACCCGGTAAAGCTGCGGATCGAACTGCCCGGCGGCCAATGGGTGATCGGCGCCGAGGCCGCGCCCGGAGAGGAAGTGGCGCCGCGCCATCTCAATGCCAAGCGCGCCGGCTACTACCTCCTGGCGCTCGCCATGGCGGCGCTCATGTATGCCGTGCTGCGCGAAGCGCAGACACGACTGCAGCACAACCATGAACTCGCCAAGCTCAACGCGAGCCTCGAGGACCGGGTCACAGCGCGCACCGTCGAACTCACCCAGGCGAACGCGCAGCTCACCGAGGCGCTGGAGACCTTGCGCCGCGCGCAGGACAGCCTGGTCCAGAGCGAGAAACTCGCGGCGCTTGGTGGCATGGTGGCCGGCGTCGCGCACGAGCTGAACACGCCCATCGGCAACAGCCTGCTCGCCTCAAGCAGCCTGCATGACCGCATCCGCGGCCTGCGCCAGCCCCAGCAGCCCCTGCGCCGCTCACAGTGGGAACGCGCACTCGACGAGATGGAAGAGGCCTGCACCATCGTCCAGCGCAGCCTCACCCGCGCCGCCGAACTGGTATCGAGCTTCAAACAGGTGGCGGCCGACCGCAGCAACGACCAGCGTCGCCGCTTCCGCCTCGACACGACCGTGCGTGAACTCGCGCTGACGCTGCGACCCAGCCTGCGCCGGGCGCAGCTGGAGCTCGGGCTCGCGATCGATTCCGACATCGAGATGGACAGCTATCCGGGCCCGCTGGATCAGGTGCTGGTCAACCTGGTCCAGAACGCCATCGTGCATGCCTATCCAACGGGTGGTCCGGGTGTCGTGCAGATCAGTGCGCACCGCGAAGCGGAGCAGGTCGTCATCCTTTGCGCCGACCTGGGTGTGGGCATCAGCGCGGATCACCTGCCGCGCGTCTTCGACCCCTTTTTCACCACCCGGCTCGGGCGCGGCGGAACGGGCTTGGGGCTGAACATCGCGCACAACATCGTCACCGGCGTGCTCGGGGGCCGCATCGAAGTCGACAGCCAACCCGGCCGCGGCACCCGCTTCACCGTGCGCCTGCCACTGCAGGCCCCGGGCGACGCGCCCGGCGCCCGCACCTAGCGACTCGCACTTAACGTTTACGCCAGCGCCCGCAGGCTCTCCAGCGGCGGGCGGCGCAACACCGAACGCGTGCCGCCGGCGCCGGCGATCATCACCCCTAGCATCCCGACCAACGCACCCAGCGCAAAGCGCCACCAGGAGGGCGAAAAGCTGAAGTCGAACACGCCTTGCGCCACCACGGCCGCAATCGCGAGCGCGCCAACCGCGCCCATCGCGCCGGCGAGCAAGCCCAGCGCCGCGAATTCCGCGAGCAGAGCACCACGCAGTTGCGCGTTGCGCGCGCCCAGGGTGCGCAGGACGGCCAGCTCGTGCGCCCGCTCGTCATGGGTTGCCTGCAGGGCGGCGGCCATCACCAGCACGCCGGCCGCCAGCGCGAGGCCGAACACCAGCTGGACCGCACGGATCAAGGTGTCCATCGTGTCCTGCACCTGCTTGAGCAAGGCGCTCACGTCGATCACGCTCAGGTTGGGCAGCTCGCGCGCGATCGCGACTGTCAGCGCCTGCTTCTCCGGCGGGAGATGGAAGCTGGTGATGTAGCTCGCCGGCTGTTGATCCAGCACACCACGCGAGGCGACGACGAAGAAGTTCACCCGCATCGAGTCCCATTCGAGCTTGCGCAGGCTGGTGACGGGTGCTTCCACCTGGGTGCCGGCGACATCGAAGCGCAGGCGGTCACCGAGCTTCACGCCGAGCTGGCGCGCGATGCCCTCCTCCACGGACCAGGACGGCGCGGCGTCATCACCATGCCAACGTCCTGACACGACATGGTTGCCCGCTTGCAGGCGCGTCGCATGGCTCAGGTTGAACTCGCGCTCGGCAAGTCGGCGTGCGCGGTCGTCCTTGAGTCCATCGAGCTTCACCGGCTGGCCATTTATCGCGAGCAGGCGTCCGCGAATCATCGGCAGCATGTCGGGCGCCTCCACACCCGCCTTCTCGAACAGCGCCCGCAGCGGTTCGCGCTGCTCGGGCTGGATATTCACGATGAAGCGATTCGGTGCATCGGGTGGGGCCTTCGCACGCCAGCCCTCCAGCAGGTCGGCCAGACCGACCGACAACAGCAGCATCGCGGTGATGCCCAATGCCAGCGCGACGGCCTGTACCGTGGCGCTGCCCGAGCGACGTCCCAGCGCCGCCAGGCCATAGCGCCAGCCGCCGCCGGATGCGCCAGCCATGCCACGGGTGCGCGCCAGCAACGCGATGCCTGCCCGGGCCAGCACGCCATAGGCCAGCATCGCCCCGGCGAAACCGCCCACCACATAGAGCCCCAGGCGCAGGTCGCCGGCCACCCAGACCATCAGCGCCGCCAGCGCGAGTCCGCCGGCGAGCCAGGCGCTCCAGCCCAGCGGTTGCCATCCCGACCATTCGCGTCGCAGCACGCGCAGCGTCGGCACCCGACCTAGCCTGAGCAACTGCGGCAGCGCAAAGCCGAGCAGCAGGATCAGGCTCGCCAGTCCGCCCTGCAACGCGGGCCACAGGGTCGGCGGCGGAAGCGGCGTATCGATGAGGCCCGCCACCGCCTTCGCGATGGCCAGGTGCAGCACCAGGCCGCACAACGCACCGAGCACCGCGGCCAACAAGCCGAGCAGCAGGAACTCGCCCAGGAAGAGCGTGAGCAGGCGAGCCTGCGTTGCGCCGAAGCAGCGCATTGCAGCGCAGCCGTCGAGATGTCTTTGCACGAAACGCCGCGTCGCCATGCCGACCGCAACGGCCGAAAGCACCACGGCCAGCAGCGCCGCAAGGCTGAGGAAACGGTGGGCGCGGTCGATCATGCCGCGCAGTTCCGGGCGCGCTTGGTTGATCGACTCCAGCGATTCGCCACGTCCCAACCGCGGCTGCACCCAGGCCTCGAAGCCACGCACGGCCTCCGGCTCACCGGCCAGATGCAGGCGATAGGTGATCCGGCTGCCCTCCTGCACCAGGCCGCTTTGCGCCACGTCGTCCATCGACATGACCAGGCGCGGTGCGAAGGCGAAGAAATTGGCTCCGCGATCCGATTCGAAAGTCAGCATCGCGCTCACCACAAGCTGCAACTCGCCAACGCCGACCTTGTCGCCGCGCTTCACTCCCAAGGCGCCGAAGAGCCGTTCATCGAGCCAGACCTCGCCACGCGCGGGGCCGTGTCCGGCCACCCGGTCGGGCTGCGCCGGGCCATCCGCGATCCGCAACTTGCCGCGCAAGGGATATTCGGCCGACACCGCCTTCACGCCTGCGAGCTGGGCCTGGTCTTCCGTGCTCACCATGCTGGTGAAAAGCCAGGTTTTGGCCTCAGCCAGACCCCGCTTGCGCCCTTCCGCCGCGATCTGCGGTGCCCAGGAATGGTCCGCGCTCAGCAGCACGTCGCCCCCCAGGAGCTGGTTGGCATCGCGGGTCACCGCACGCGAAAGGCGATCGGAAAAGAAGGCAACGCTGGTGAGACTGGCGACCGCCAGCAGCAGCGCGAGCAGCAGCAGGGTCAGTTCCCCGGCGCGCAGGTCGCGGCGCAGGGCGTTGAGGGCGAGACGCAGAGCGGACATGGAGTTAGGCGGGAAGGCAGGCGAAATGAGGACCGTGGAAGCTTGCCATGCCCGGCCCGAGGCGGGCATGGCGGACCCCTACATGGACTCCGATGTACCACAGCGGTTCTCGTAGCGCAGGACGCTTACGAAACAGAAACACGCATGGAGGATGAAGGGTGCGCAACACCGGTCGGCGGACGGCAGTGGACGCCTCCCGCTCACGCATGCGACAAGAGGCTCCGACGACACTTCCGACAAGCCGGCGCGCCCTCCGTCGTCGCACGGTGCGCACTCGCCCATCACGCCATGAAGCAGCAACGCGGTGTCACCCTGCTGGAACTCATGGTCGCGGTTGCCATCCTCGGCATCCTCGCGACGATGGCAATCCCGTCTTTCCAGCAGGCCTACCAGCGCAATCGCGAGAACGAGCTGCGCCAGGCGCTGCGTGAAATCCGCACTGCAATCGACGCCTACAAGAAGGCCAGCGACGAAGGGCGCATCACACACGCCACCGAATCCGGCTATCCGCCTTCGCTGGGGGAGCTCGTACGCGGCGTCGAAGACCAGTCGAGCGCGGACCACCGCAAGCTCTACTTCCTGCGGCGGGTGCCGCCAGATCCGTTCAACCCGCAGGCCAAGACGGATCCCGAAGCTGCCTGGGGCAAGCGCGCCTACTCAAGTCCGCCCGATGCGCCGCAGGAAGGCGCCGACGTCTTCGACGTCTATAGCAACACCGATGGCACCGGCCTCAACGGTGTCCCCTACCGCAAATGGTGAACGCCAACATGCGCCCCGCGCACCCTGGCGCCGGCCGCGAAGCAGGCTTTGCGCTGATCTGGGTGATGATGCTCTCGACGGCGCTGGCGCTATCCACTGCCGCATTGCTGGAGGTTGCGGCACAAGGCTGGCGCAAGGCCTCCGAGAACGAACTTCTGGCGATAGGCGCGGAGTTCACCCGTGCCTTCCAGCGCTACGAGGAGGCCACGCCGCCGGGCGCCTCGCCCTATCCGCGTCGCTTGCAGGATCTCGTGCAGGATCCGCGCTTTGCGCAGCCCCGTCGCTACCTGCGCCAGGTGTACGCGGACCCGCTGACCGGCAAAGCGGAATGGGGGCTGCTGCCCTCGCCCGATGGCGGCATCCAGGGCGTCTACAGCCTTGCTCGCGGCAAACCCCTGCAAGCGCAAAGCGTCCCGCCCAATCCAGCGGAGACCTATCGCGACTGGCGTTTCGGCTATCGCCTGCCGCCGGCCGCCGAACCCCAACCGGGCTAGACCGCGGGCGCCTCGCGGCGCAGCGGCATCAGCATGCATACCTCCAGCCCGCCGCCGGGCCGGTTGGCCGCGGTAATGCGGCCGCCATGCGCTTCGACCGCACGGCGGGCGATCGCGAGCCCAAGCCCGTAGCCACTGCTGCCTTCGCCATGCACGAAGGCTTCGAACATGCGCTCCAGGTCGCTTTCCGCCACACCGGGGCCGCGATCGGCGATGCAGATCTTCACCATGCCGTCGGCGTCGCAATGCAGGCTCAGCAGGACATCGGCCCCCGGCGGGCTGTGGCGCAGGGCATTGCGCAGCACGTTATCTACCGCGCGATGCAACAGCTCACCGTGGCCGCGCACGATCAGTTCCTGATCGAGGTCGCCTTCGAGCAGCACGCGCTTGTTCGAGGCCGTCGCCTCGAAACGGGCATCGTCTGCCACGGTCTGCAGCAGCTCGATGAGCGCGAGGTGGTCCTCGGTCGGCAAGGGATTGCCCGACTCCAGGCGCGACAGGGTCAGCAACTCCCCGATCAACGCATCGAGCCGCGTGGATTCGAGCTCGATGCGTTCGAGCGCCTGCGGCGTCCGCTCGGGTTGCTGGCGCGCAAGGCCGATGGCGACCTGCAGGCGTGCGAGCGGCGAGCGCAGTTCGTGGGAGACGTCGTAGAGCAGGCGTCTCTGCGCGCCCATGAGGTCTTCCAGGCGTTGCGCCATGCGGTCGAAATCGGCACCGAGCTGGGCGATCTCGTCGCCGCCCGGCATCTGGCTCGCCACGCGCGTGTTGAGCGCACCGCTCGCCAACGATTCGAAGGCACCGCGCAAGCGACGGATCCGGCCGGAGAGATTGCGCGCCAGCAAGGCGCTGATCGCGAGGCTCGCCAATACCGCGGCCACGGCGAAGATCACCGGCACCGGATCGCCGGGACCGCGACCGTTCCAACGCGCCGATGGCGGCGGCCGACGATCGCCACGCGGCACGAAGACCAGAAGGTCTTCGCCCTCACGGGTGCGCACCCGCTGCACACCGCTACCCTCGATATCCTGGTCGGCCCTGGCCTGCGCCAGTGCGTCCGGAGGAACCGGGCGCTCGAGGATGTCCTCGCCTTCCGGATTGACGATCAGCGGCAGCGGTCGCCGCTCGCGCCAGGCCGGGGCGATCGCGGCGAGCAGGTCGCGGTCGCCATGGCGGATCAACTCGGCGATCCAGGTGACTTCCATGTCGGCACGCGGCCCGCGCATGAGCGGGCCCTGCGGCGTGTGCGCGTCGAAGTACAGGCGCGAGCCGACGCCCACGCCGATCGCAAGCAACGCGAAGCCGATCAGGAAACCGAAGAGAATCCTCCAGAACAGACGTCCCATGGCGACTCCGTTCAGGCGATCAGCTGGTAGCCGATGCCGCGCACCGTCTGGATCGGCGAACGACCATCCGAGAGGTTGCCCAGTTTCTGGCGCAGGTTGCTCACATGCACGTCGATGCTGCGGTCATAACGCTGCATCGGGCGGCCGAGCGCGTGCAGCGAGAGATCCTGCTTGCTCACTACTTGGCCGACGTGGCGCGAGAGCAATTCGAGCAGGCTGAACTCGGTGCTGGTGAGTTCGAGCTGCTGCCCCGCCCAGGACGCGGCGCGCTGGCCAGGCCATACGGAGAGCTTGCCCGCTTCGAGCACATCGGCCGTGCGCTCGGTCGGCATCGCCTCGGTCGGCAGGCCACGACGCAGAATCGCGCGGATACGCGCCACCAGTTCGCGCGGCGTACAGGGCTTGGGCACGTAGTCGTCCGCACCCAGTTCGAGGCCGACCACCCGGTCGATGTCATCGCCGCGGGCGGTCAGCATCAGCACCGGCACACGGCTTTCGTGGCGGATCCGTCGCAGGGCCTCGACGCCATTCATGCGCGGCATCATCACGTCGAGCACGACGATCGCATGGCGACCGCTCAGCGCTTCGCGCACGCCGGACTCACCGTCGTGCACCGACTCCACCTCGAAGCCCTCGGCGGTCAGGTATTCGGATTGCATCGCGCAGAGATCGACGTCGTCATCGACTAGCAGCACTCTGGTCATGATCTGTAGGGCCCGGAGGCCGTCTTGCAATGGTGTGGATGATAAGTCTCGAGATAGGCGCGGACGCCCGTCGACAGAAGCATTTACGGCTCTTTACTCCGCTTTACATCGGCAATACGGCGTCTTACGGGGCAACTGCGCACACTGCGTTCCGTCATCCCGACACACCCCAAGGAAGCTGATCATGAAACAGTTCAACGCCCGACTCTCTCGCGTCTTTGCAATCGCCGCCCTGAGCGCGCTGCCAGCGCTGGCGATGGCTGCCCCCGATGACGGCCCCGGTCCGGGCCCCCGCCCCGATGCGCCGCGCATGGGTGGCTTCGAACGCGGCGGCATGCGTGGCGAGCACATGCGTTTGCCGCGCGATCTGAGCGAAGCCCAGCGCGACAAGATTTTCGCCATCCATCACGCCCAGGAACCCGCCCTGCGCGAAGCCGGCAAGCAAGTGTTCAAGGCACGCAAGGCGCTGCACGACCTGGCCATCGCCGACAATTACGACGCAGCCCGCGCCCGTACGCTGGCCGACGACCTCGGTCGCGCCGAAGCCGAACAAGCCCGCCTGCACGCCGACACGATGGCGCAGATCTGGAAGGTCCTGACGCCGGAGCAACGCCAACAAGCCGCCCAGCGCCCCGAAGGCCGCGGCCCGATGCCGCCCAAGGCCGGCTGACCCACGATTCGAGAGCGTCTCCTTTTCTCTCCCTGCTGCGCCCCGTTGTCGCAAGACGCGGGGCGTCTTTTTGTCCTGATGTTCTGCTTCAATCCCCGGCAACATGACAAAACCGACTTCCATTCCCGATTTCAGGCGGCCGACCCGTCGCACTTTCCTGCAAGGTCTCGGGCTCTTCGCGGCCCTGCCGCTGGTGGCCTGCGCGCCGGCACGCCCGACTCGCGGCGGCCGTCCCGATGCGCCGAGCGAGCGACCGCAGGAGGCCGCCCCCGCAGTCGCCAGCGACCAGACGCGCGGCAGCCTGGAGACCGCCCAGGGCCGGGTCGCCTACCAACTCTGGGCGCCCGTGGGCCTGGCTCAGGCCCCCCTGGTCGTGCATCTGCATGAAGTCGGCGAGGAAACAAGCGCAGGCGAGGCTTGGCGCAACACCTGGCTGCAGGCCGGCTACGCCGTCTTGCAGCTGCAGACGGACGAAGCCTTGCACTGGCAAGGACGCCGCGGACGTCCGGGAGAAGCGGGGCCACCGCCCGGCGGACCAGGCATTGAGGAGGAGCCGACCAAGGCCCCACCTTCCGGCTCGCCCGACAAACGCAAGGGACGCGGCCCGGGCAACAACGAATTCGCCATCGAGCCGTCGGACGCCCAGGCCTTCTTCACGCCGGTCGCGCTCGAACGCCAGGCGGGCGCGCTCCGCGCCGCAATCGAACAGCTTCGCACCAGCACCGACGCCCTTCTCAGCCGCACTCGCGGCCAGCCTTGGGCACTTGGCGGTTTCGGACTCGGCGCCCTGCTCGCGCTGCGTCTGGCGCGCCAGCCGATGACTTCGCCCGCCGCCGCCTTGCTCTTGATCAGCCCCACATTGCCCTTCGCCGCCACAGACCTGTCGCCCGAGACCAGCGGGCTGCGCCTGCCCTGCCTGCTCATCACCGGTGGCGAAGATCACAACCCCTACCTTCCGCAGACCACCGCCGCGTTGCGCGAGGCGCTGTACGCGCGCCTGCCCGGACACGACCGCTATTTGCTGCGACTCGATGGTGGCACTCATGACGCCCTTTCCGGCTCGCCGCTACGCGCCCCTGGCGGTCCCGGCGGCGAAGCTCCGGGCGAACAGGGGGAAGGCGGCATGCGCGGAGGCGGAGGGGGCGGACGTCCGGGCTCCGGGCGCGGCCGTGGCGCCGGCCCGTCGGGTGGCGGGCCGGGCGGAGGGGGCGAGATGGCAGGCGGCATGCCTGGCGGGATACGCAGCTCACCTCGGCAGCAGGCCCAGGAACTGGCTTTCGCCCAGCGCATCGGGCGCGCCTTCCTCAATGCATACGTGCGCGACGACTCGTTGGCGCGCCAATGGCTGAAAGAAGACGCACGCCGCTGGTTGGCCGAGCGCGCCCTGCTCTCACAGGGCTAGGCGCCAAGTCGTCGCACCAAAACAAAAGGCCCGAGGGCGTATGCCTTCGGGCCTTTTGCGTGCTGCGGTGGGAACCGCAGGTCAGTCGAACTTGCGACGCGGACGATCGAAACCGCCCGGACGACCGCCGCGGTCACCCCCAGCGGGACGACGATCGCCGAAACCACCGGAGAAGCCACGACGCTCGCCATCGCGATTGCCGGTGCTAGCACCAGCTTCGCGACGCTCGCCGAACTTGCGTTCGCCAAAGCTGCGCTCACCGACCGAACGCTCGCCGTAGGGCTTGCGATCGCCACGGTCGTCAAAGCTGCGGCGTTCGCCGAAGCCTTGACCTTGCGGACGCTCTCCATCGCGACGGGCCGGGCGGGAATCTCCCTGGCCTTCGTGATTGCGGAAGCCGCCACGATCACCGTAGCTACGACGTTCGCCAAAGCCACCACCTTCGCGGCGCTCGCCGAAGCCGCCGCCTTCGCGACGCTCACCGAAACCGCCCTCGCGACGCTCACCCGGACGACCTTGCGGACGACGGCCGTCAAAGCTGCGCGGGCCCGGACGCGGGCTGCGCTCGCGCGGATCGAACTTCGCTTCCATGCCGGCCACGGTCGCCACGCGAACGCGGTTGCCGATGAAGCGCTCGATACGGCGCAGCAGGCCGATCTCGTCACGATTCACGAAAGACACGGCGACGCCCGTTGCGCCGGCACGGCCGGTGCGGCCGATGCGGTGCACATAGTCTTCCGCGAAACGCGGCAGATCGAAGTTGAAAACGTGGGTGATGCCGGCCACGTCGATGCCGCGTGCAGCCACATCGGTGGCCACCAGCACGCGGGCTTCGCCACGGCGCAGGCGGTTCAGCATACGGGTGCGCTGACGCTGTTCCAGGTCACCGTGCAGGGCAACGGCGGCGTGGCCTTCGGCGTCCAGGGCCTCGGCCAGCTCGTCGGCGTCACGCTTGGTAGCGGTGAAGACCACGGCCTGGCCGGATGCTTCGCCGGAGAGCCAGTGCGACAGCAGGCGGCGCTTGTGGCCGACGTTGTCGACGTAGATGACCTGTTGGTCGATCGCGTCGGTGCGGGCCACTTCGGCCTTCACTTCCAGGCGCTGCGCATCGCGCTGCAGCTGCGAGGACAGACGCAGGACGGTGTGCGACATCGTGGCGGTGAAGCACACAGTCTGGCGTTCGGTCGGCAGGGCTGCGGCGATCGCCATCACGTCGTCGGCGAAGCCCATGTCCAGCATGCGGTCGGCTTCGTCCAGCACCAGGACTTCCAGGCGCGAGAAATCGATACGGCCCGAGTTCATCTGGTCCATCAGGCGACCCGGGGTCGCGACCAGGATTTCATGCGGGGTCGAGAGCGCCTTGTTCTGTGCGAAGTAGGACTCGCCACCGGTGACGCAAACAGTCTTCACGCGCGACAGGCGCTGCGAGAAATCCTTGGCGGCATTGGCGACCTGCTGAGCGAGTTCGCGCGTCGGGGTCAGAACGAGGATGCGGGGACCCACGCCACGCTTGGTGGAGGGCTGGGCAAGGCGAGAAAGCGAGGGAAGCAGGAAAGCGGCCGTCTTGCCGGTACCGGTCGGCGCAGAGGCAATCAGGTCATTGCCCTGCATCAGCAGCGGAATGGCCTGTTGTTGAACGGGGGTGGGTTCGGCGATGCCCAGGGCGGCGACGTTGTTCTCGATGATCTGGCCGAGACCGAAGGCGGAAAAGCCGGAGGACTGCATGTGAATCTCCTGTCGATAAGCGACCGTCTCGGCCAGAAAGCCGAACAAAGGAAACCCGACAATGCAAAAGGCACTGACGTGGGTTGGCAGAAGGACACCGATGCCAACCGTAACGTCGTATATCTGAAACGACAGGGAGCTGGAGATCGATGCGTACCGGGGTTCAGGAAAAAGAACTACCGGTAGCCGAGACGGGGAGGCAGGATTATGCCACAGCTGCAGCAGCCGATTCCAGTTTTTTCTGCAGCGCAAAACGAGGCTTGGCGGCGCCGCCCTTGATCCGGCTTGCGATTCGAGGCGCGGGCTTGCGCAGCGCATCGATACGGCGACGCTCGCACGATGAGCTTCCGAAAGCGTTGCGCCCACCCGTCAATGTCGTCACGCCCCGGGACTCGCGGACGTTGCGCGCCTGCCCCGCGCGCCGGACACTCGCCGCCTACCCCAACCTCCATCGGTCGCTGCCCGGCGATCCCGTCTCTTCATGCAGTCACGACTTTTCGTTTGCGCCGCCCTGCTCGCGCTGGCCGCCTGCGCCACGCCGCAACCGGTGCTCTACCCCAACGCGACCTATCAGACCCGCGGCGAAGCCCAGGCCAAGCGCGATGTGGCGCAATGCCAGCAAATGGCCGAGGACTCCGGCGCGGTCACGGACTTCGAGAAAAAGGCCGCGGGCGATGCCGCCAAGGGCGCGGTCATCGGCGGCGCTTCGGCTGGTGTCGGTGCCGCGATCTGGGATACCAAGAATGCCGGCAAAGCCGCCGGCGCAGGCGCCGCGGCGGGCGCGGTCTTCGGCGGGCTCAACTCCGCACTGGGCAGCCGCAATGACTCGCTCAAGCAGGCTTTCGTGAATCGATGCCTGCACGAGAAGGGTTACGACGTCATCGGCTGGAAGTAAGCAGCAACGACGCAACGACTAGCCCCTGCACCTAGGCAGGCAGGAGGTGCGGACCCGCCGATCAGACCTGCGCGAGATCCGCGCGCAGGCCGCCGGTGCCCGGCCGCATCAAGGTGCGTTCGCCGACCAGCATTTCGCCTCGCGGGGTCAGGTCGAAGCCCAGGCAGACCGCCAAGGCTCGCATCGACAGGTTCGAGCGCTGGCAGCGCAGGCGCAACTCGCGGGCACCGCGCGCACCAAGCATGCGGCACAGGCGCTCCCCCGCGCTGCGGCCGAAGCCGTTGCCCTGCCATTCCGGCAGCACCGAGAAGGAAAGCTCGAAGCAGCCTTCACCGCAGGGAAAAGCCTGAGCGAGGCCGGCAATGGAGCCGTCGGGCGCAAACATGCCGCAGACCACGCGGCCCTCCGCGACGATGCTCTCGGCCAAGGTACGCAATTCGGCATCAGGCACGATGCGGCCGAAGCACCGGTAGCGCACGGCACCGGGCAGCGCGAGCCAATGCGCGAGATAACTCTCGGCATCGTTTGCATTGAGCGCGCGCAATTGCCAGTCCGACATCGCTTTCACTATCCGGTGCGTCCCGCGGATTATCGCCCCGCGGGCCCGGCGCGACCAGTACCGGCGCGTGTGCCGGCCTGATCCTGATCAGTCCCGCTGCAGCTGGTCGAGCCAGTCCTCGAAATTCAGCGCCGTGTAGCGCGCACCGAGCACCAGGGCCGTCGCGGCCTCCAGTTCGGTGAGGATGGCGCTCACGTCGCAGCCAGCGGCCACGCCGGCTGCGATCCCGAGGCGCGAATCCTCGTGCACCAGCGCCTCTTCCGGCGCCACTCCAAGGCGCTGGCATGCCTCGAGGTAGGGATCGGGATGCGGTTTGCCCTGCTTCACATCTTCGGCACCGATGGTGAAGACGAAGGCCTTGTCCAGGCCAAGCTCGGGGAGCTGGAAATCGATGTTGATCTGCGGCGCATTGGTCACCAGCGCCGCCGGAATACCCTTCGCCTTGAGCCAGTCCAGGTAGGCCCAAAGGCCGGCGATGGTGCTCATCTTGCCGCGCGCGAGCTTGTGGAAGCGCAGTTCCTTGTCGTCGTGCAGGCGGTCCGCTTCCTCGCCTTCGACATGGCGGCCGAGCACGGCGCGCACGATGTCGATCGTGCGGCCCGGCACGAGGCGCGGGTCGCCGGCTTCCAGGCCCTTGCCCAGGTGTTCGAGCGCGAACTCGTCCCAGGCGGCGTCGTGGAAGGCGGTCGAATCGGTAATGGTGCCGTCCATGTCGAAGAGGACGGCCTTGTAGGGAAACTTCATGCTTCGGGGGACCTGCCGGGTGCGGGCGAGCCCGCGAAAAAACTCAGGGGCACCCGTGGGCGCCCCTGTCCATTACAGCTTGCTTTCGATCAGCATCAGCGCTGCGGCCAAGGCCTCGGGCAGCTTCTCGGGCTGCGAGCCGCCGGCCTGGGCCATGTCGGGACGGCCACCGCCCTTGCCGCCGACCGCCTGCGCGGCGCAGGCCACGATCTCGCCGGCCTTGAGCTTGCCGGTGAGTTCCTTGGTCACCATCGCAACCAGGGCCACCTTGCCCTCGGTGACCGAGGCGGCGATCACGACGCCCTCGCCCACGCGGTCTCGCAGCTTGTCGGCGACATCGCGCAGGGCCGCCGCGTCGACGTTCTCCAAGCGCACGGCGACGACCTTCACATCCTTGATGAGGCGCATGCCGCCTGCGACCAGTTCGTCGAGCTGCAGCAGCACCATCTGGCTCTTGAGCTTGGCCACTTCCTTCTCGGCCGCCTTGACGTGGTCCTGCAGCTGGCTCACTCGCGCCACGGCCTCGCTGGCGGGCAGCTTGAGCACGGCGGAGAGTTCCGCCAGCAGGGTGTCCTGCTGCTGCACGGCGGCCAGCGCGGCTTCACCGGTGATCGCTTCGATACGGCGGATGCCGGCGGCAACGCCGCCCTGGGCCGAAACCTTGAAGAGGCCGATGTCACCGGTGCGGCCCACGTGGGTACCGCCGCAGAGTTCGCGCGACGTACCGATGTCGAGCACGCGGACGCTGTCACCGTACTTCTCGCCGAAGAGCATCATGGCGCCGGTCTTCTGTGCGTCTTCCAGCGCCATCACGCGGGCGTCGGTCGCGGTGTTCGCGAGCACCTCGCGATTGACAATCGCTTCCACACGGCGGATCTCGTCGTCGGAGAGCGGAGCGTTGTGGGCGAAGTCGAAGCGCGTCTTGTCGGCGTCGACCAGCGAACCCTTCTGCTGCACATGGGCGCCGAGCACTTCGCGCAAGGCCTTGTGCATCAGGTGGGTGGCCGAGTGATTGCGCATGGTCTGGGCGCGGCGCGCGGCATCCACACGCGCAGTGACGCGATCGCCGACCTTGAGCGCGCCGGACTTCAGCTCGCCATGGTGGCCGAACACGTCGGCCTGGATTTTCTGCGTGTCCTCGACGGCGAAGAGCGTGGTGCACACGCCGCCCGCGGTCAGCTCGCCCGCATCGCCAACCTGGCCGCCGGATTCGGCATAGAAGGGCGTGCTGTCGAGCACGATCACGCCGCGTTGGCCGGCGGCGATCTCGTCCACCGAGGCGCCGTCGACATAGATCGCGGTGACGTTCGCGCTTTCGACGTCCAAGGTGTCGTAGCCCTTGAAGGCAGTGGCGACGCCGCTGTATTCGAGCGCGGCGGCCATCTTGAACTTGCCGGCCGCGCGCGCCTGTTCGCGCTGGCGCGCCATCGCGGCGTCGAAGCCGCCGGCGTCGACCGTGACGTCGCGCTCACGGCAGACGTCGGCGGTCAGGTCCAGCGGGAAGCCGTAGGTGTCGTGCAGTTTGAAGGCCGTCTCGCCGTCGAGTTGCTTGCCGCCGTTGCGTGCGAGTTCGCCCAGCGCGGCTTCGAGGATTTCCATGCCGTTGGCAATGGTCTCGAAGAAGCGTTCTTCTTCCTGGCGCAGCACATCGGTCACGCGCTGCTGGTCGCGCACCAGTTCCGGATAGGCCTCCCCCATCTCGGCCACCAGGTCCGCCACCATGCGGTGGAAGAACGCGGCGCGTGCGCCCAGCTTGTAGCCGTGGCGGATCGCGCGGCGGATGATCCGGCGCAGCACGTAGCCGCGACCTTCATTGCCCGGGATTACGCCGTCGGCCACCAGGAAGCTGCAGGCGCGAATATGGTCGGCCAGCACCTTGAGCGAGGGAACCGCGAGGTCCGCGGTCTTCGTTTCGCGTGCCGCCGCCTTGATCAGGTTCTGGAAGAGATCGATCTCGTAGTTGCTGTGCACATGCTGCAGCACCGCCGAGATGCGCTCCAGGCCCATGCCGGTATCCACCGAGGGCTTGGGCAGCGGATGCATCACGCCGGCCTCGTCCCGGTTGAACTGCATGAACACGTTGTTCCAGATCTCGATGTAGCGGTCGCCGTCTTCTTCCGGGCTGCCCGGGGGGCCGCCCCAGATGTCGGCGCCGTGGTCGAAGAAGATCTCGGTGCAGGGGCCGCAGGGGCCGGTGTCACCCATCATCCAGAAGTTGTCGGAGGCGTAGCGCGCGCCTTTGTTGTCACCGATGCGAATCACGCGCTCGGCAGCGACGCCCACTTCCTTGGTCCAGATGTCGTAAGCCTCGTCGTCCTCGGCGTAGACCGTGACCCAGAGCTTGTCGATCGGCAGCTTGTAGACCTCGGTGAGCAGTTCCCAGGCGTACTTGATCGCGTCGCGCTTGAAGTAGTCACCGAAGGAGAAGTTGCCCAGCATCTCGAAGAAGGTGTGGTGCCGGGCGGTGTAGCCCACGTTCTCGAGGTCGTTGTGCTTGCCGCCGGCGCGCACGCACTTCTGCGAGGTGGTCGCGCGGTTGTACGGACGCTTGTCGAAGCCCAGGAAGACGTCCTTGAACTGGTTCATCCCCGCGTTGGTGAACAGCAGGGTGGGGTCTTCATGCGGCACCAGCGAGCTCGACGCGACGATCTGGTGGCCCTTGGAGGCGAAGAAGTCGAGGAACTGGCGGCGAATCTCGGCGCTTTTCATGGTCTGGGGCTTCGGCGACCCGCGTTTAGGCACGCGGGCTGAGAATGAAAACCCACGATTCTAACCGAAGCCCGCCCGCGGCCGAACCCCGCCCGGAAGCGGCTTCAGGCCAGGTGCGCGAGCAGGTCCGGGCGATCCGTGATGACCGAATCCACGCCCCAGTCCAGGAGCTGGCGAGCGCGCTCGGGATCGTTCTCAGTGTAGATGCCCAGACCAAGCCCGGCCGTCTTCACCCGCACAATCGTGGCCGCATCGAGTCTGCGACCGTTGCACACGAGGCCGACACCGCCCACCGCGGCGACGGCCGCCGCGAAGTCTTCGGGCACCGCATCCACCAGCAAGGCACGCGGCAGTTCGGGTGCCACGTTCATCGCGGCTTGCAGTGCCACGGGAGAAAACGAGGACAGCAGGGGCTGCGCCTGCGCGCCCAGCCAGCCCTTGGCCGCGAGTCGCGCTGCAGCCTCGCCGGTCGCCACGTCGAAACCTTCGGCAGGCTTGATCTCGACGTTGGCAACGATGCCGAGCGCCCGGCAACGCACGATCGCGTCGGCGAAGAGCGGAATCCGCTCGCCCGCAAAGCGGGCGGAATGCCAGCGACCGGCGTCGCGCTGCAGGATCTCTGCGTCAGCCGCCTGCGCCACCACTCCGGGCTGGCCGGTGGTGCGCAGCAGATCCTCGTCGTGAATCACGATAGGCGTGCCCTCCCCCGAGAGCATCACGTCGAACTCCACCGCGGCGACGTGATGCGCCAGGGTGAATTCGAGTCCGATCAGCGTGTTCTCGGGCGCGAGCGTGCCGCCGCAGCGATGCGTCACCACACGCGGCAGCGGCCAGGAGGCTTTCACCACGACGCGCTCACTTGCGTGCCTTGCCCTTGGCAGCCGGCGTGCAGATCGCACATGCGCCAGCAGAACGCACCACGGCGTTGTCGAGCGCGAGCTTGGCGGCGCGGCCTTCCTGCCACACCGCGTCCAGTTCGGATTCGATGATGTCGCGCACGGCGGCGCTGTGGCCGATGGTGGAGGCACGCGAGTTGGCGGTAGCCGGCTTGTTGGTCAGCTGACCGATTGCCACGCCGACGTGCTCGAGCTCGGGCCCCAGCGTCTGGCTGGTGGCGGCAAAAGCGCCGGCGCGGTTGATCGGCAGGTAGCCGCTGGTCTTCTGCCAGCCGATCTGCTGAGCCGGCTCCGACCAGAAACGGATGAAGCGCGCGATCAGTTTCTTCTGCGCCGCACTGGTCTTGGCCGACACCCACATCGAGTCGCCGTCGGCCAGCGTGTTCTGCGGCGCGCCCGGCACATCGTCGTAGTGCGGCAAAGCGCCGACGCGCACGCTCATCTGCTTCTCCACGAAGAGCGGCATCGCCGCCTGACCCGCCGCGAGATAACCGCATTCGCCGGCAGCAAAGTGCGAGACCGCCTCGTCGCCGTGGCCGAAGATCTGCAGGTAGCGCGATTTCTGCCAGCTCGCCATGCGCGCGAGGTGACGCACCTCGCCGAGGCCATTGATCGCCAGGGTCATGCCGTCGGCGCTGGCGAAGGGCACGTTGTGCCAGGCAGCCTGGTTTTCGAGCAGGGTTTCAGCCGGACGCGCCACGGTGAAGGGGCAGATCACGCCTGCGTCGGCCAGCTTGCCTAGCGCTTCCTGCAGGCTTGCCCAAGTGCGCGGCAGCGGTGCGGTGTCGAGGCCAGCCTTGCGCAGGACCTTGTCGTTGGCGAACAGGATCGGCGTCTCGAGGGCGATCGGGAGCGCGAGCAGCTTGCCCGTCTTGTCCTGCAGTACCGGCGGGGTCACGCCTGGCACGGCCTTGGTCACTTCCAGCGGGATGCCGGCCGCCTTCATCACCGCATGCAGCGGCACGAAGCTGCTGGGGTTGCGCAGCAGCGCCTCTTCCGAACGATTGCCCAGGATCATCATCTCGCCTTCGCTGCCCTCATCCAGGACGATGCGGCCGCCCTTCTCCTGGGCATTGAAGGCCTCCACCAGAGCGCTCAGCGCGGCGTTGCGTTCGGCGCCCAGTTCGCTGACGAGACGTGCTTCCGCGGGCGCTTCCGCCGCAGCGGCAGGCTTGCGGGGCGCGGCAAAGCCGGGCTGGGCGATCAGGGAACCGGAAAGGGCGAGGCAGAAGCCAGCGAGCAAGCGAAGTTTCATGACGTACAACTATCCTGCGCAGAAAGACGAACTGCCGATTATAGAAGCCCGAGGTTTCACGCCTGTTTTCCGTCAGTCGCGGCCTTCGGGCCGGCGGTCAAGTTCTGCCGACGGGTGACGTAATCTGTGCAGGAACTGGAATACGGAGCACCCCCGATGACCCGAAGACCGCTTGCGCTCGTGCTGCTCCTGCTGCTGGCAGGCTGCGACCTGCTCGGTCTGCCCGATCCCAAGGCCACCGCTGCCGAGGGCAAGGCCACCGGCGCCGCCTGCCGTCAGGCTGGCAGGGCGCTGGAAGACTGCTACCAGCTCAATCCGAATGTGCCCAAAGCCTCGGTATTCGACGGTTGGCGCGAGATGAACGACTACATGACCGAGCAGAAGCTCGACATCGTGCGTCCGACCCTTCCGCCTGTGCTGCCCAAGTCTTTGCGCAAGAAGGCAGCCCCCGCGACGGATGCCGCGGACGCTCCGGCCGACGACAAGGCGACGGACAAGGCTGCAGACAAGGCCGCAACCTCCGCGCCTGCCGCACAAGGCGACGCCCACAAGGGCTGAGCTCCGCCGCGCCCCCGAGGCGACTGCGCTCCGGTAACATCCGCGGCTTTTGCACCGAGCCGTTCCATGGAATTTAGCTGTCGCGCCCTCGCCTATTGCCGCCCGGGTTTCGAGAAAGACCTGGCCGCGGAGATGATCCAGCGCTGTGGCAAGCGCGGCGTGGCCGCGAGCGCCAAACCGGAACCGAACGCCGGTTATGTGCTCTGCGAGATCGATGCGCCGCAGGACGAAGCGCGCCTGTTCCTGCGCTTCCGCGACCTGATCTTCGCCCGCCAACTGGTGTGGGTGCAGGCCTGGCTGGAAGACCTGCCCGAGAAAGACCGGCTCACGCCCATACTGGGCGCGCTTGAGCTGCTACACGGCCGCTTCGCGCGGCTCTGGGCCGAGACGGCTGACACCAACGAAGCGAAGACGCTCTCCTCCTTCCTCAAGCGTTTCATGCCCCACCTGGAGCGCGCGCTTGTCGAACGCAAGCGCCTCGTCGAGCGCGCCGAACTGCCGACGCTGCACCTTTTCTTCCTCGACTCCTCGCGGCTGTGGATCGCCACTTCGGAAGCCAATGAGGCCTCGCAATGGCCGATGGGCATCGCCCGCATGCGCATGCCCCGCGAAGCGCCAAGCCGCTCCACGCTCAAGCTCGCCGAAGCCTTCGACGCGCTGCTGACCGAGGACGAACGCAAGACCACGCTGCGTGCGGGCCTCAAGGCGGTCGACCTCGGCGCCGCACCGGGCGGCTGGACCTGGCAGTTCGTTCATCGCGGCATCCTGGTCACCGCGGTCGACAACGGCCCGATGGCAGACACCGTCAAGGCGACCGGGCTGGTCGAGCATGTGCGTGCCGACGGCTTCGTATGGAAACCCAAGAAGCCGGTCGAGTGGATGGTCTGCGACATGGTCGAGCAGCCGTCGCGCGTGGCCCAGCTCGTGGCCGACTGGGTCGCGGCCGGGCGTTGCCGCCGCAGCATCTTCAATCTCAAGCTGCCGATGAAGAAGCGCCACGAGGAGATCGAGCGCGCCCGCGCACTGATCCACAAGCGCCTGTCGGTGTCCGGCCGGGAGTGGACGCTGCGCTTCAAGCATCTCTACCACGATCGCGAGGAAGTCACCGGCTACCTTGCCGCCAGCAAGTAAGCATGGCCAAACCCGCGGTCCAACCCTGCCCTTGCGGCAGCGGCAAACCCTACGCGGGCTGTTGCGGGCGCTACCATGCCGGCCCGCCCGCACCCGACGCGGAGGCGCTGATGCGTTCGCGCTACAGCGCCTATGCGCTGGGCCTGGAGGAGTATCTGCTGGCGACCTGGCACCCGAGCACGCGTCCGCGCGCGGTGCTGGATGCAGACAATCCGCCTCGCTGGATCCGCCTCAAAGTGGTCTCGCATCACACCGCGGATGACCGCGCCACAGTGCATTTCGTCGCGACTTGCCGTATCCAGGGACGCGCCGAACATATGGAAGAGGTCAGCCGCTTCGTGCGCGAAGGAGGCCGCTGGTTCTACGTGGACGGCGAGGTATCTCAGGCCTGAGCCTGGCCGCGCCCGCCTGCCCTGCGGGATTTCGTCACCCCAAGAAGTGCTCAAGGCGCGACGGTCGCGGCCGTCAATGTTCTCAGGCAGCCACACGCTGCCACACAACATAGACGGAAACGGACACGCGCCAGGACCACAAGTCCGGAGCGCACAAAAAAGGAAAGGCCACGGCAGATGCCGTGGCCTTTTCATTTGCTACTTGCGCGCGGCAAGCGCGGCGATCAGCTCGTGCCGAGCACGCGGTCGATGCGGGCAAGCACGGCCTCGCGCGACATCGCTTCCAGCACCGCATCGATGGAAGGCGTCTGCGGCACGCCCAGCAGGGTCACGCGCAGCGGGATGGCGACCTGCGGCATCTTCACGCCGAGCTCAGTACAGGTGTCCTTGATCGCCTGGTTGAGCGCAGCCTTTTCCCACGCCGCCGCCGCCAGACGCACGCGCAGCTTCGCGAGTGCATCCCGCGATGCGTCGCCCAGATGCTGCGCCGCCAGCTCTTCGCTGATCACCGGCTCGCGGTAGAAGGCCTCGACGGCATCGGCGAGCTGCACCAGCGTGCTGGCGCGGTCACGGTATAGCCCGATTAGCGTTGCCAGCGCGGGGCCTTGAGCCGTATCCACATTGCGCTTGGCGAGCCGGCGCTCGACGTCCTGCGCCAACGCTTCCGGTGTCATCTGCTTGATGTAGTGCGCGTTGAGCCAGTCCAGCTTCTCGAAGTTGAACTGCGCCGCGGACGGCGTGATGTGGTCCAGGTCGAACCACTCCACCAGTTGTTCGCGCGAAAAGATCTCGTCGTCACCGTGGCTCCAGCCAAGGCGCGCGAGATAGTTGATGACCGCGTCCGGCAGGTAGCCGTCGTCGTCGTACTGCATCACGCTCACGGCGCCGTGGCGCTTGGAAAGCTTCTGGCCGTCCGGACCGAGGATCATCGAAAGGTGGGCGTACTCCGGCACCTCGGCACCGAGGGCCCGCAGGATGTTGATCTGGCGCGGCGTGTTGTTCACATGGTCATCGCCACGGATGACGTGGGTAATGCTCATATCCCAGTCGTCCACCACCACGCAGAAGTTGTAGGTCGGCGTGCCGTCGGGACGGGCGATAATAAGGTCGTCCAGCTCGCTGTTCTCGAAGCTGATCTCGCCCTTGACCTGGTCACGCCAGGTGACCCGACCCTCGGTCGGATTGCGGAAGCGGACCACCGGTTTCACGCCTTCGGGCGGCTGCGGCAGCTCCTTGCCACGCTCCGGGCGCCAGCGTCCGTCGTAGCGCGGCTTTTCGCCACGCGCGCGCTGCGCTTCGCGGATCTGGTCCAGCTCTTCCGGCGTCGTGTAGCAGTGGTAAGCCGTGCCATCCGCCAGCATCGCCGCCAGGACCTCCTTGTAACGGTCCATGCGCTTCATCTGGTAGAACGGGCCTTCATCCCATTCGAGGCCGAGCCACTTCATGCTCTCCAGGATGGCGTCCACCGCCTCCTGCGAAGAGCGCGCGACGTCGGTGTCTTCGATGCGCAGGATGAAGTCGCCGCCGAAGCGACGCGCAAAGGCCCACGAGAACAGGGCGGTGCGCGCGCCACCGATGTGCAGGAAACCAGTCGGGCTGGGAGCGAAACGGGTGCGGACGATCTGGGTCATTGGGCTTCCAGGCAAGGTCGGGAATGGTTGGATTCTAGCGGAAGCGGGCCGCCAATCAGAACGCGTCAATTGACGCGCACCGTGCTGCCCGTTATTATCGCGGGCTTCGCATGAGGGGGCGGTTAGCTCAGCGGTAGAGCACTGCCTTCACACGGCAGGGGTCACTGGTTCGATCCCAGTACCGCCCACCACCTTCCTGCGACGCGCTTTGCGGCACTCTCTTCCGGAGGACCCGAAGCAGCCCGGTTTCCGGGCGGTTAGCTCAGCGGTAGAGCACTGCCTTCACACGGCAGGGGTCACTGGTTCGATCCCAGTACCGCCCACCAGCAAGTCCGAAAGACCCGCCTCGCGCGGGTCTTTTCGTTTCTGCCTTCGCTTCCCCGCCCTCACGCGGCCGTTTCGCTTTCCGCCTACTCACGCGACCGTCCCCACTAGAGCACGTCCGGCAGCACCTCGTGCAGATAGGCCACCCAGGTGCGGATCTTCGCGTCCAGGTACTGACGCGAAGGATAGAGCGCATATACGTTCAGGTGCTGCAGATCGCGCTCGGGCAGCACGCGCACCAGGGATCCATCAGCCAGGCCTGCGGCAGCCGAATAGATCGGCAAGGGACCGATTCCCATGCCGGCACGCAGCGCCTCCGCGAGACCATCTCCGACGTTCACTACGAAGGGCGCGGGACCCAGCGTCAGGATGTCGGAGCCGTCAGGCCCGTCGAAAGCCCAGCGCTCCAGCGGCTGCACCGGACTCACCAACCGCAGGCAGTCATGCGCATGCAGATCATCCAGGCTCCGCGGCACGCCGCGCCGCGCGAGATAGTCAGGCGACGCACACAGGATGCTGTAGGTCTGTCCCAGCCGTTGCGACACCAGCCCTGAGTCCTCCAGCGCGCCGGCCACCGTCACCGCCACGTCGTAGCCTTCGTCCAGCAGGTCCGGCACGCGATTGGCCATCGTCAGCTCGACACTGACCTCCGGGTAGCGCTCCCGGTAACCCGCGATCGCGCGAATCACGTAGTGCTGCCCGATGCCCGTCATCGAATGCAGCCGCAATCGGCCCGCAGGACGCGCGTGGGCGTCACCCGCCTCGGCTTCCGCCTCCTCGATGTACGCGAGGATCTGCGCGCACCGCTGCAGGTAGCGTTCGCCGGCTTCGGTCAGCGCGATCCGCCGCGTGGTCCGGTTGAGCAGGCGTGCACGCAGGCGCCCTTCGAGGCGCGCGACTGTGCGCGAGACATTGGCAGTCGTCGTATCCAACTGGCGCGCCGCCGCGGTAAAGCTGCCGCTCTCGGCCACGCTGACGAAAATCCGCATTGCCTCCAGGGTGTCCATCTTGCCTCCTTGCTGACCGCCGGCAGAAGGCCGACGCCGCGCACCAGGGGGTCATTGTTACCGATTCGGCAATAAACAATCGCATCCTGACGGCTTATTCCCACGCACGTGAGTTCCTACAATCGGCGCAACGGTCTGCCTTTCCAGTGTCGCCAGCACAGCACGAGACGACACGCATCGACCGCCCTCCCCCAGGATCGAACTGTGTCAAACCCGCTTTCCAAAGGAACGGCGCTCGCCTGTTTCTTTGTCGTTTTCTCAATAATCACCGGCTGCGCCAGCACGCACGGCATCGCACCGCAAGGAAAAACCCTTCCCGGTGAGGCCCTGGCAACCGATGCCGCGATCCGCGATGCCGACCATGACGCGCAATGGCCCGCAGCCACGTGGTGGCAGCGCTACGCGGACCCGCAGCTCGATCACTGGATCGATCTTGCGCTCGCCGACAACCCTGGCCTTGCGCAGGCACGTGCCCGGGTACGCGCCGCATTGGCGATGGCCGGCGCAGCGGAGGCCGCCGAGGCGCCGCAGCTCAACGGCGAGCTCTCGCTCAACCGCCATCACTGGCCGACCGATTATTTCTATGGGCCCGGCGAACTCGCCGACACGACGACCTGGAACAACAACGCCGTCCTAGGCCTTTCCTACGCACTCGATTTCTGGGGTCGTGAGAAGAACCGTAGCGCCCAGGCCGAAGACCTCGCCCGGATGAGCGCGGCCGAAGCTCAGGCCGCCCGCCTGGAGCTCGAGGGCAACATCGTCAGGGCTTACGTGCAGCTCTCGCTCCAGTACGCCAGCCGCGATGTCGGTGTAGCGATGCTGGCCCAGCAGGAGCACATCCTCGCCCTCGCCCGCCGGCGCGAAGCCGGTGGTCTCGGAACCCACTTCGAGGTAAGCCAGGCCGAGATGCCCCTGCCGGAGACGCGTCGCAAGCTCGCCGCCATCGACGAGGACATCGCCATCACCCGCAACCAGCTCGCCGCGCTGGCCGGCAAAGGTCCAGGCGCGGCAGCGTCCATCGTGCGCCCCAGCCTCAGCCTTGCGCAGACTCCGGGTCTGCCCACGCGTCTGCCGTTGGAGCTCGTGGGCCATCGGCCCGACGTAGTCGCGAGTCGCTGGCGTGTCGCTGCAGAAGCGCGCAGCGTGGATGCCGCGCATGCCGAGTTCTATCCGAACATCGATCTGGTCGCGAGCCTGGGCTACAGCGCAGTGGGTGGCGGCGGGATGCTCGATTTTCTCACCGGGCAGAAGTTCAACTACGGCGCGGGTGCGGCACTGTCGCTGCCCATCCTCGATGGCGGCCGACGTCGCGCCCAACTCGGCCTGCGCTCAGCCAACTACGACGCCGCCGTGGCGCAGTACAACCAGACGCTCGTTGGCGCGCTGAGACAGATTTCCGACGAACTGATCCGAGCGCGCTCCCTGGAGACGCAGGCCCAATTTTCCGCACAGGGCATGGACAGCGCGCGCGAAGCCTATGCACTGGCCGAGCGCGCCTATCGAGGCGGCCTCACCGACTACCTGCACGTCCTCAACGCACAGACGCGGCTCTTCGAATCGCAGCTCACCGAGGCGCGCGTGCATTCAGCCCAGTTGGCGGCGCAGGCGCGACTCACCATCGCGCTCGGCGGCGGTCTTGTCGATGACGAGGACGCTCCCGCGGAGCAGGAACTGAAGCCCGAGACGGTGAGCTTGCGCGGCAGCGCCACGGAACGCTGAGCATGGACGAGACGTCATCGAGCCCCGCCGGCTCAAGCCGACCTGCAGTCCTGCTCAAGGCCTTGCGGGATTGGGCGGGTACCGACGGCAGCGTCTGGGCCTACATCCTCAAAACGCTCTGCGCCGCCTTCCTCACGCTCTGGCTTGCGCTGCGCCTGGAGTTGCCTCAGCCCGGGACAGCCGTGATCACCGTGTTCATCGTGATGCAGCCGCAGAGCGGCCAGGTCTTCGCCAAGGGCTTCTATCGCATCGTCGGCAGCTTGGTGGGGCTGAGCGTGATGCTGGTGCTGATTGCGCTCTTCGCGCAGGAGCGTGTGCTTTTCCTGCTCAGCGCATCGCTGTGGATCGGCCTCTGCACCGCCGGCGCCGCGCGTTACCGCGACTTCCGCGCCTACGCCTGCATGCTGGCCGGCTATACCGCCACGCTGATCGGACTGCCCGCGGCAGTCCATCCCGAGACTGCCTTCATGCAAGCTGCGTGGCGGATCCTGGAGATCGGGCTGGGCATCCTCTGCGCGTCCTCGGTCAGCGCGCTGATCCTCCCGCAGAGCGCGAGCGCGGCATTGCGCGGCGCACTCGATGCGCGCTTCGGACGCTTTGCCGCCTTCGTGCTCGACCATCTCGAAGGCGGGAAGCATGACGGCTTCGGTAAGGAGAAGCTGCACTTCGCCGCGCAGGCCGTCGGGCTCGAAGCCCTGCGCAGCGCCACGCTCTTCGAAGACCCCGGCATGCGCCAGCGTGGCGCCCGCCTCGCGCGACTCAATAACGAGTTCATGAGTCTCACCACGCACTACCACGCTCTGCGACAGTCGCTGGAACGGCTGCGCGCGGATGGCGCAACCGAGGTGCTTGCGCGGCTTGTGCCACAGCTCGATCTGCTGCGCGAAATCCTGCGTCCCTATCGCGACAAGAGCCTGCAGATCGAACAGGCCGCGCAACTCTCGGCTGTGCTTTCTTCGCTGAGCATCGCAGTCGAAAAAGCGGCACAGCAAGCGCGCAGCGACCTGGCGGATGAGGCGGCACTGCTGGATTTCGACACCGCCACCGAACTGCTCGCCAGCCTGTTGTCCGCGCTGCACGCCTACGCCCAGACGCATGCTTCGCTGGACGCACACCGGCACGCGCGCGAGTCCTGGAAGGGCGAGTTCGCGACGCAGTCGAACGGGCTCGCAGCACTCGTCGCGGGCGGGCGCACGGCGCTGATGGTGCTGGTGTTCGGACTCTTCTGGATCGCGACGGCCTGGCCGAGCGGCGCGACCTTCGTGCTCAACGCGGCTGCCGTAGCGGCACTCGTCTCCGCCTCGCCCAACCCGGCGCGCTCGGCAAGCCAGATGGCGGTCGGCACCGCGATCGCTGCCGTACTCGGATTTGCGGTGACCTTCTTCGTGCTGCCGCATGCAGACGGCTTTCCTCTGCTTTGCGTGGCGCTCGCACCGGTGTTCGCGCTTGGCGCCTTTCTATCCGTACGCCCAGCCACCGCGGGCTACGGCGCAGGGATTCTCGTCTTCTTCTGCGTCGGCGCCATTCCCGCCAACCTCACGACCTACGATCCGGCGCGGATGCTGAACGACTATCTGGCGCTGATCCTGTCGCAGTCCGCGGCCGCGGCGGTCACCGCGATCATCCTGCCGCCGCACAGCCCTTGGCTTTGGCGTCGGCTCGCGCGGGATTTGCGGCTACGCGTGGTGCAACTGCTCGATCGGCGTGATGCGCAATCCGCCGTCGCGTTCGAGAGCGGCACGCGCGACATCCTCAGCCAGGCCTGGGGCCTCTCAGCACCACGGCCCGACGTACAGGCGCGCCTGCTCGGCTGGACCTTCGTGGTGCTGGAAATCGGCCATGCGCTCATCGGCCTTCGCGATGCGCTCGCGTCCCTACCCGAAACGCCGGCTCTCTCGGCGGAGGCACCCTGGCGGCAGGCCTTGCGCGGCACTGGCCGCAGCCTGATGCGGCTCTTCCTGCAGCCCGATTCAGCCCGGCGCGAACATGTACTGGCGGGCATCGAGGAAACGCTCGCCCTCCTGGTCCGTACCTCGACGGACGCCCCCTCACCCAATGCCCTCGACGGTGTCCGCCGGATCCGCAGCTACCTGCACTTCATGCGCAGCACCCTGCTCGATCCCCAATCGCCCTTGTATCCGCCAACGCTGCATCCCGAAGGTGTCCGCCATGCTGCCTGAGATCCCCCGCGAGCTCGCCTTCCACGGCGTCTACGTCCCGACCCTGAGCCTGATCTTCGTGATCGCGCTCCTGTTGAGCTGGGGCATCGACACGCTGCTTGGCACGCTCGACGCCTACCGCTTCACCTGGCATCCCGCGCTCTTTCGCGTAAGCCTGTTCGCCAGCCTTTTCTGCGGCATTGCGCTGACCCTCTACCGCTGAGCCGATCGATCATGAAACTCAAAATTGCCCTGCGTTTTATCGTCACCCTGCTGATCTTTGTCCTTGCCGTGAGTCTCGGCCGCGGCCTCTGGGTGAACTACATGGACAAGCCCTGGACTCGCGACGGCCGCGTGCGGGCCGACATCATCAACGTTGCCGCGGATGTCTCCGGGCTTGTGACGCAAGTGCCGGTCCGCGACAACCAGCACGTTCGCAAGGGCGAGCTCCTGCTCGCAATCGACGCCGAGCGCTACCGGATCGCCGTGAAGCAGGCGGAAGCCCTGGTCGCCGCCAAGCGTGCAGCACTCACGATGCGCAAGGCAAACGCCGCGCGGCGCGCAGCAATGGATGAGGAAGTCGTCTCGCGCGAGAGCCTGGACGATGCGAGCAACACGGCCAGCGCAGCGGAAGCGGAATACCAGCAGGCCTTGGCGGGGCTGGATGCAGCGCGGCTGAATCTCGCCCGCACCCAGGTGCGCGCCCCCGCGGACGGCTATGTGACCAACCTGAACGTCCACGCCGGCGATTACGCGCGCGCGGGCGAGGCCAAGCTCGCCGTGGTCGATCAGGATTCGTACTGGGTTTTCGGCTATTTCGAGGAGACCAAGCTGCCGCTGCTGCACGTAGGCGACGCGGCAGAGTTGCAGCTGATGAGCGGCGAGCGACTGAGCGGCCACGTCGAGAGCATCGCGCGCGCCATCTACGACCGGGACAATCCGGATACTCGGCAACTGGTTGCGGACGTGAATCCCACCTTCAACTGGGTGCGGCTCGCGCAACGCGTGCCGGTGCGGATCCACATCGACAAAGTGCCGGAAGACGTTCGACTCTCGGCAGGCCTAACGGCAACCGTCATCGTGAAGCCGGCGGGTCCGGAGGCAATCGGCCGGTCGTAACCCGTCCCGAGCAAGCGGGCTCGCACCGCGTACTGAGGCCCGAAGGCCACTGAGGCTCCAAGCCCACCGGGATTTCAGGCCTGCAGAAACTGCTGACCGGAAGCCGGCGGCGACTCCGGCTTCACGACAGATTTCGGCTTCGGAAACGCCGGGGCCGGAGCCGGATCCGGAAATGCAAAAAGCCCAGTCCGAAGACTGGGCTTTTTGTTTGAAACTGGTGCACCCGGAGCGATTCGAACGCCCGACCCCTTGGTTCGTAGCCAAGTACTCTATCCAGCTGAGCTACGGGTGCGTTGTGCAGAGAAGGAAGATTATAGAAGCACTTCTTTCATCTTGCAAGCCGTTTTCGGAAGTTTCGATCTGGAACATCGATTCGTCGAACGGCAGTCTCTTGGCGGAGAGGGCGGGATTCGAACCCGCGTTAGGTTATTCACCTAAACACGCTTTCCAGGCGTGCGACTTAAACCACTCATCCACCTCTCCGTGGCGAGCCAAAAACTATATCACTGAATCTCCAGCTTTCCAAGCGATGCGAGAAACGCGACGCCCCGCCCGGCAGCCGGACTTTCTCTCAGGTTCCAGCTTCATCCGGGGCGGGATGACGGGTCGATTCGACCAGCTCTCGGACCGCGGCCGGCGGCGGCGGTGTCAGCAAGGTGACTATGACCATGGCGGCGAAACCTGCCAGCACGCCGAAGACGCCGCTGGCGATCGGCTGAATACCGAACCAGGCGTGCTCCATCGTGCCCCCCAGGAACGGATGAGTGCGCACCGCGTAGTAGAGCGTGACCGCGAGGCCGACGATCATTCCTGCCAGCGCGCCCCATTTGTTGGCGCGTACCCAGAAGAAGCCGAGCACGAGCGCCGGGAAGAAGCCGGCCGCCGCGATCGAGAACGCGAAGCCGACGGTCTGGACGATGCTCTCCGGCCGCGTCGACGCTAGCGCTGCCGCGAGGAAGGCCACGAGCAGCAAGGCGGTCTTGGATACGACCAAGCGCCGCGGAATCGAAGCGCCCGGATTGATCATCCGGTAGTAGAGATCGTGCGACAGCGCACTCGAAATTGTGAGCAGCAGACCATCCGCGGTGGACAGCGCTGCGGCAAGACCGCCGGCGGCGATCAACCCTGACACCACGTAGGGCAAGCCCGCGATCTCGGGTAGCGCCAGCACGATGACGTCCGGGTTGAGGCTCAGCTCGGCGAGCTGGAGCACGCCGTCGCCGTTCACATCCTCGACCCGCACCATGCCGACGCGGGCCCAGGAGCCCACCCATTGGGGCAGCTCATGGATGGGCAGGCCTACGACGTGCGTGTAGACCTGCCACTTGGCGAACACGGCGTAGGCCGGCGCAGCCAGGTACAGCAGCAGGATGAAGAACAGGGACCAGAACACCGAGCGGCGCGCCGAGGCCACGCCTGGCGTTGTGTAGTACCGGGTGAGGATGTGCGGCATGCCGGCGGTGCCTAGCATCAGCACCAGGACGAGGGCAAAGAAGTTCAGCCGCGCTTCGCCCGTCTCCTTCGCGCTCGCGCCTTCGAAAGGCTGCGCCTGCGCCCGCAACGGCTGCGCCTGCGTATGCTCCTCGCGGCTCTGGCGTTGCCAGGTACGGGCGGCTTGCTGCGTCGTTGCAGGCAGTTCACGCAACACGCGCTGGGCGTTGGCAATGTCGCGCGCCTGCGCGTTCGGATCGGCCAGGAGCTCGTCGAGCCGCTTGCGCGCGGCCTCGCGCGCAAGCTGGAGCGACGCCGGTAGCGAAGCCACTTGCGCGGCATAGTGATCGCCACGGATCTCGCGCAGTGCCCTCACCTCTTCCTCGCGCGGGTCCGCACGCAGTTGCGTCTCGACGCCACCCAGGCGTTCGAGTACGCGGCCATAGGAGAACTGCGGCAGCCAGTGCTGCGTGATCTGCGAGGAAAGGATTACCAGCGGCACCAGGTAGGCCACGATACGCACGATGTACTGCGTGACCTGCGTCCAGGTGATCGCGCGCATGCCACCGAGGAAGGAACACACCAACACCCCGGCCAGGCCGACGAACACGCCGATCTCGAACTGGATACCGGCGAAGCGGCTGGTCACCAGGCCGACCGCGTAGATCTGCGCCACCACGTAGACGAAGCTCGCGATCACTGCGATGCCGATCGCGATCAGGCGTGGCGCGTTGCCTTCATAGCGCGCGGCGAAGAAGTCCGGGATCGTGAACTGCCCGAAGCGGCGCAGGTAAGGCGCCAGCAGCAGCGACACCAGCACGTAGCCGCCGGTCCAGCCCATGACGAAGGCCAGGCCGTCGAAGCCTGAGAAGTAGAGGATGCCGGCGAGGCCGATGAAGCTCGCCGCGCTCATCCAGTCCGCCGCGGTCGCCATGCCGTTGAAGACGGCCGGCACGCGACGACCCGCAACGTAGTACTCGGTGACGTCCGAGGTGCGCGAATTGACACCGATGGCCGCGTAAACCGCGATCGGCGCGAGCAGGAAGACGTAGCCGATGGCGCGCTGCGAAAGCCCTGCACGCTCGGCGATCGCCATCAGGGCGATGAACCCGAAGAAGGCCAGGACGTAGAGGAAGAAGAGCCGGCCGAGTCTGCGGGTGTACGGATCCATCGTCTTGTTCTGTGGCGCGGTGCGGCGTCCGGGCGGACGCCGGCCGCCATTGGGAACCGTCGGTCCGCGATTGTCAAAGTGGCGTGGCTAGAGTCGGTAGTCCAGCTGCAGGCGTTCCTGCAGGCGCTGCGCCTGGGCAAAGGCATGGCGCAGCACGCGCCGTTGCAGGTGGTTGAGATCGCGATGCGGATCCAGCCGGTTGGGCGAGCCATATCGCTGCTCGCCTTGCTGGTTGCGCAGGCGCAGTAGCTGGATGAAGTGAAAGCCGTCGATCACGGCCGCCATGTCCTCGCCCTCGAAGCTTGGATGCGCGCCCGCTTCGCGCAGGCGCTGGACCGTGTTGGTAGCGCGCAAACCCTGCCCCAGCGCGAAGAGTCGCGCTGCATCCACATAGGGGCGGATGCCGTGCATCTTGAGCTCCAGCGTGCCTGCGTGCTCACCGCCGCGCTCCAGCTGGAAACGCGCGAACCAACCCAAAGGCGGCCGGCATTGCAGCGCATTGGCCGCCATCAGCCGCAGGAAGATCGCCGCGCCCTGCGCGCGCTCGGTGAGCCAGCTGCGCAGTTCGTCGGCAAGCCGCGCCTCGCCGTGCAGGGCACGGAAATCGAAGAAGATGCTCGCCTTGAGCAAGGCCGCCGGTTCGCCCTCGGTAATCCAGGCGGAGAAACGCGACCGCCATTCGCTCGCGGAGAGACACCACTGCGGATTGCCCGCCATGATCTCGCCGCGACACAGCGGGAATCCACACTCGGCCAGCGCCGCGTTCACCGCGGTGGCGAAGGCGAGGAAACGCGGACGCAGCGCCGCCGCTTCTTTCGCGTCGGCCGCCTCGAAGATCAGCCCGTTGTCTTGGTCGGTCGCCAGGGTCTGTTCGAAACGACCTTCCGAGCCGAGCGCCAGCCAGCACCAGGGCACCTCCGGCAGGCTGTGCTGCGCCGCGACGAGCTCGATTGCCTGCAGGCTGACGAGTTCGTTGAGCGAGCTGATCCACTGGATCGCCTGCTCCGCCCCCAGGCCCTGCCCCACCAAACGGTGCGAAAAGTGGCGCACCGCCTGGGCCGCATTCGCCAGCGACGCGATGTCGCGGGCGGAGAGCACCGCATTGACCACATCTTCCGAGGCCAGCCGCTGCGCGCTGTGCAGATCGCCGCGCGACACCACGCCGAGCAGCCGTCCATCAGCTTCGGTGACGCAGACGTAGCGGATGTTGCGGCGGGCCATCAGCAACACCGCCTCGTAGGCGGAGGCCTCCGCGGAGAGCGTGTGGACCCGCGTGGTCATCACTTCTTCCACCGGTCGCCAGAGATCGCCTTCGGCCGCGAGGACGATGCGACCGAGCACATCGCTGAAGGTCAGGATGCCGCGCGGACGCGAAGCCTCGTCGACCACGATCACCGAACCGATGCGCAGCGCGTTCATCTGCTCCAGCGCATCGCGCACCGGCGTGGTCGGCGTGACCGTGAAGGGTTGGCGGCGGATCAGGCCGCGCAAGGGGTCGTGCAGCGAAAAACCGTCTGCCGAAGCGGCCAGCGCGCCGAGCTCAGTAGCGGAGGCGTGCATAGAAGGTTTTCTCGCAGGCGGTGCGTGCGTCGCGCAGCGTGACGATGCCCTTGTTGGCGAGCAGCGGAATCATGCGCAGGAAAAGCTGCGCCGTGAGCAGCGCGTCCGCAAGCGCCTGGTGGCGATCGACCACCGCAATACCGAAACGCTCGGCGATCGCTTCCAGGCGCCGATCCTCCTGCTCCGGATGCAGGACGGCGGAGAGCAGCAGCGTGTCGAGCACCGGCTGGTCAAAGACGATGCCGGTCGCGTCCTCCTTCATCTGCAGGAAGCGCATGTCGAAAGCGGCGTTGTGGCCGACCAGGACCGTGTCGCGCGCGAAGGTGTGGAAGGCCGGCAGCACCTGCGCGATGCGCGGCTGGCCGACGAGCGTCTCGCGTGCGATGCCGTGGATGCGCTGCGAGGCCGGGTCGATGCCGCGATCGGGATCAACCAGCTGCTCGAAGCGTTCACCGCGCAGGAGCTTGCCCTTCACGATGCGCACAGCCCCGAGCTGGATGATCTCGTCGCCTTCCGAGGGACGCAGACCGGTGGTTTCCGTGTCGAAGACCGTGTAGGCGAGCTCGGCGAGGCTGCGCACTTCGGGCGCCTCGTCGCGCGCGCCCCAGGCGAAGAGGTCGAAATCGTAGTACTCGGGGCGGCCTGTCGAGGACGGGTCTGCCACTTCCGATTCGCCGCTCGCCGCAGGCAGGCACAGCATGAAGCGCGACAGCGCACTCGCCCGTTCGCGTTCGTAGAGGAACTCGCCGTCGTGGCGCGAGAGCACTTCGCGGATCGAGCGTGGGCTCGGCTCGCCCCCCAGGCTCATCGGTTCCATCTCCCAGCCCGCGGCGGTCTCGGAGGAAAGCGCGATACCCATCCAGCTCAAGCCCAGCCGCGCACGCGGACCGTCGGACATGAGGGAAAGGCGTACCTCGCGTGCCTCGCAAGCATCGAGTACCCGGCGTGCCAGGGTGGTCAGGACCTGGATCAGCGCGAAGCTCTCCACCTCCAGCCACAAGCCCGACTCCACCGCGTCGATACGCGTGGCAAGTCCGGTGCGGGCCTCGATCCGCCGCTGCGCGGCAAGCAGGAGATCGCGTGCCGAAATGCGTTCGCGCGCGGTGGCACTGAACAGGACGTCGCCGAAGTCGTTGCGTGCCGCGGCGATGCGGCCGGCCATCCGCTCGGCCTCGGCCGCGAGCGTATCCAGCGCGAGACGGCCTTGGACATGGTCAATGGCTTGCAGCGTCCGCGCCTGGCTTTGGAGCACCCGCAAGCTACCAAGCTGCGCATCGGTCAGCAGTTCGAACAGGCGCTCGCGGCGCTGGCTCTGCTCGGCCTCGCGGGTCACGTCGTCACTCAGCAGCAGGTGGGCGTAGATGCGCTCGCCGGCCGGCGCGTCGCCCGGCGAGAGGACCGGGCACACCCGCACGCGCACCAGTCGCCCGGCGGCAGTGCTGGTAACGAAGCTGACCAGTGCGCTCTGGCTGCCACCGGCCAGGCTCGCGAGGATCCGGTCGCGCGCATGCGCGAGCAGCCGACGGTCGAAGACATCCCCGATTGGCCGTCCGAGGCCAACCAGCGAGGCTTCGCCAGAGCCCGAGGCGAAAAGCTGCCGCGCCCGTTCGTTGTAGAGCAGGATGCGGCCTTCCCGATTGCTCGCGATCACCGCCTGCGGAAGCTCGGCCACCAGTGCGGCGAGCTGGTTGCGCTCCTGTTCTGCTCCGGCGCGCGCGGTCGCGAGGCGCGCGGCGTCCTCTTCGCGCGCGTCGCGGGAGGCATCAATCAGGCGCGCGATCGGGCCCACGAGCGGTTCGAGCAGGCCGACGGCCTGCAAGGTCGGCGAGGCGGCGTTCTGCGGCAGCCCGCCACCCAGGTCGGCGGTCTCTCCCAGGGCGCGCGCTTCGCGGTGCAGGCGCCCGAGCGCACGCCAGGCGAGAAACACCGCGAGGCCCAAGCCTGCAGCAAGGAAGAGCACCAGGAGTGGAAGCCGTGTGGAGGCGCTTGCCGCCATGCGTAGGCGTTCGGACGGTTCCATGTCCGCCCACATCGCCGCGAAGCCCAAGGCGCCGCCCACGACGGGCAGCAAGCAGATGCCAAGGAGGAAGGCGCGCGCCTGCAACAGGGACTTCATCCGTCGAAGTCTAAAGGCTGCCGGCGGCCAGGTGATCGGCCGTGCGTCGCCTGCACTCTGCCCTGGCTCAAGCCGAATGAAAAAAAGCGGCAGGAACGTCCCCCAACGCTCCTACCGCCTTCCAATGGGGTCGGCTGGCGCCGACCCGATTTCTACTCCCGCGCACGGGACCGCTATGGATCCGCTTGCGCCGAGATGGCTTTGTGGCCCCGCCTACGTCCCCTCTCTCCTGTGCGTGTGCGGTGGCCCGAGCGCTCAAGCGCTACTTTTGAGTTGTTCGAGTATCGCTGGATTTTCCAGTGTCGACACATCCTGCGTGATTGCTTCGCCTTTGGCTAGTGCACGCAGCAGGCGACGCATGATCTTTCCTGAACGCGTTTTCGGCAAGTTTTCTCCGAAACGGATGTCCTTGGGCTTGGCAATCGGGCCGATTTCGCGCCCCACCCAATCCTGCAGCTCCTTGACCATTTTCTTGGCCGACTCGCCCGTCGGGCGCGGTCCCTTGAGCACGACAAAGGCGCAGATGGCCTCGCCGGTCAGCTCGTCCGGACGCCCCACCACCGCGGCCTCGGCCACCAGCGGATTGGCCACCAGGGCCGACTCGATCTCCATCGTGCCCATGCGGTGGCCAGACACGTTGAGCACGTCGTCGATGCGGCCGGTGATCGTGAAGTAGCCGTTGTCCTTGTCGCGGATCGCGCCGTCGCCGGCGAGGTAGTAGCGGCCCTGGAAGTCCTGCGGGTAGTAGCTCTTCTTGAAGCGCTCCGGATCGCCCCAGATGTTGCGGATCATCGAGGGCCAGGGCTTCTTGACCACGAGGATGCCGCCCTGCCCCCAGGGCACGTCGTTGCCCGTCTCATCGACCACCGCGGCCTGGATGCCGGGGAACGGCAACGTACAGGACCCGGGCACGAGTGTCGTGACGCCGGGCAGCGGCGTGATCATGTGGCCGCCTGTCTCGGTCTGCCAGAAGGTGTCCACGATTGGGCAACGGCCGCCGCCCACATTCTCGTGGTACCACTCCCAGGCGGCCGGGTTGATCGGCTCGCCCACCGAGCCAAGCAAGCGCAGGCTGGTCAGGTCGTAGTTACGCGGATGCGCGGCCGGATTGGCTTCGGAGGCCTTGATCAGCGAACGGATTGCCGTCGGCGCCGTGTAGAAGATCGTCGCCTTGTGCGCGGCGATCATCTTCCAGAAACGGCCCGCGTCCGGGTAGGTCGGCACGCCCTCGAAGACGATCTGCGTGCCGCCGCAGGCGAGCGGCCCATAGGTGATGTAGGTGTGGCCGGTGACCCAGCCGATGTCGGCGGTGCACCAGAAGATGTCGTCCGGCTTGAGGTCGAAAGTCCACTTGGTCGTCAGCACGGCATGCAGCAGGTAGCCGCCGGAGGAATGCTGGACGCCCTTGGGCTTGCCGGTGGAGCCGGAGGTGTAGAGGAGGAAGAGCGGGTGCTCGGCCTCCACCCATTCCGGCTCGCAGGTATCGGACTGGCTGGCGAGGAGATCCGACAGCCACACGTCGCGACCGGCCACCATGTTGCAGGTACCGCCGGTGCGCTTGTAGACCACCACGTTGCGGATGGTCTCGCAGCCGCCCAGGCCCAGCGCCTCGTCGATCACTGCCTTGAGCGGGATCGCCTTGCCGCCGCGGCATTGTTCGTCGGCGGTCAGCACCGCCACGGCGCCAGCATCGACGATACGTTCCTGCACGCTCTTGGCGGAGAAGCCACCAAAGACCACCGAGTGCGTTGCACCGATGCGCGCGCAAGCCTGCATCGCGGCGATGCCCTCGACCGACATCGGCATGTAGATGACGACGCGGTCGCCCTTCTTGATGCCGAGCGACTTCAAGCCGTTGGCGAAACGGCTGACCAGCGCGAGCAGCTCCCGGTAGCTCACCCGGCGCACGCTGCCGTCGTCGGTCTCGAAGATGATCGCGGTCTTGTCGCCCAGCCCCGCCTCGACGTTGCGATCCAGGCAGTTGTACGAGACGTTCAGTCGGCCGTCCTCGAACCACTTGAAGAAGGGTGCCTCCGCGGCGTTGAGCACCTTCTCGAAGGGCTGCTTCCAGGACAGGTGTTCGCGCGCCAGGCGCGCCCAGTAGCCTTCGTAGTCGCGCTCGGCCTCCTGGCAGAGCGCGTCGTACGCGGCCACGCCGGAAATGGTGGCGGCGGCCACCACGGAAGCGGCGGGCGGATAGGTCTTGTGCTCGTGCGACGGCGTCTCGGTGTTGGACATGAGTGTCACCCTCCTCCAGGCATGCGATCGGGCGGATCGCGTGACGATGGCGCGAGTACCACGCCCTTGCCCGCAATCCTTTGTCTGGCGCGCATTACAGCCGGGGAGGCTTACGCTGCTCTTACACCCCCGGCAAAGCGCGGAAGCCGCGCGCCGACAGGGCGGCGCGGCTGCTAAAATTCGCCGCTGCACTGCAACGCAGTGCCTTGGCAGACCCCAATCCTACGAGAAACATGAAAAAAGCATTCACCCACCGCCTGGAAGGCTTCATTTTCTGGAGCCGCTGGCTGCAGGCCCCGCTCTATCTCGGCCTGATCTTTGCGCAGGGCGTCTACGTCTTCAAGTTCCTGCAGGAACTGGTGCATCTGGTCAGCCACGCGGCCAGCCTCACCGAAGTCGAGATCATGCTGATCGTGCTCGGCCTGATCGACGTGGTGATGGTCGCCAACCTGCTGGTGATGGTGGTCGTGGGCGGCTACGAGACCTTCGTCTCGCGCCTGGATCTGGACGGTCATGAGGACCAGCCGGAGTGGCTCTCGCATGTAAACGCGGGCGTGCTCAAGATCAAGCTGGCCACCGCACTGATCGGCATCTCCTCCATCCACCTCCTCAAGGTTTTCATCGACGTCGGCTCTCGCATGAGCGCTGCCGCCAGCGAATTCGAGCTCGCGCAAGTCGAGCGTGCGGCGATCTTCCAGATCGCGATCCACCTGACCTTCGTCGTCTCGGCCCTGTGCATGGCCTATACCGACAAGATCGTGAACAGCAACAAGCACGCGGCGGCTGCCGCGCACTGACCCCTTCGAGAGAGCAGCACATGAGCACCGTGATCAAGCAGGCCGACCTGATCGACAGCGTCGCCGGGGCCCTGCAGTACATCAGCTATTACCACCCGGTCGACTACATCAAGAACCTGGCCCGCGCCTACGAGCTGGAACAGAGCGTCGCGGCCAAGGACGCGATGGCGCAGATCCTGATCAACTCGCGCCTGTGCGCCGAGGGCCATCGCCCGATCTGCCAGGACACCGGCATCGTCACGGTGTTCGTGAAGGTCGGAATGGAAGTGCGCTGGGAGGGCTTCACGGGCAGCCTCGACGACGCGATCAACGAAGGTGTGCGCCGCGCCTACAACGATCCGGACAACAAGCTGCGCGCCTCCATCCTTCTGGACCCGGCCGGCGCACGCAAGAACAGTCGCGACAACACGCCGGCGGTGATCCACTACAGCCTGGTGCCGGGCAACACGGTCGATATCACCGTGGCGGCCAAGGGTGGCGGCTCGGAGAACAAGAGCAAGATGGCCATGCTCAACCCCTCCGATTCCATCGTAGATTGGGTGCTCAAGACCGTGCCGACCATGGGTGCGGGCTGGTGTCCGCCCGGGATGCTGGGCATCGGCATCGGCGGCACAGCGGAGAAGGCCGCGCTCCTCGCCAAGGAGTCGCTGATGGATCCGATCGACATGCAGGAACTCATCGCGCGGGGGCCGCAGAACCGTATCGAGGAACTGCGCGTGGAGCTCTACGAGAAGGTCAACGCGCTGGGCATCGGCGCGCAGGGCCTCGGCGGTCTCACCACCGTGCTCGACGTGAAGATCCTCGACTACCCGACGCACGCCGCGTCGCTCCCGATCGCGATGATCCCGAACTGCGCGGCCACCCGCCATGCGCACTTCGTGCTCGACGGCTCCGGCCCCGTCTATCTCGACCCGCCCTCGCTGGCCGACTGGCCCTCGCTCACCTACGACACCTCCAAGGGCAAGCGGGTCAACCTCGATACCGTTACCCGCGAAGAGGTCGCGTCATGGAAGCCGGGCGACGTGCTGCTGCTCAACGGCAAGATGCTTACCGGCCGCGATGCCGCCCACAAGCGCATGGTCGATATGCTCAACAAGGGCGAAGCGCTACCGGTAGATCTGGCGGGCCGCTTCATCTATTACGTCGGCCCGGTCGATCCGGTACGCGATGAAGTCGTCGGCCCCGCCGGCCCGACCACCGCGACCCGCATGGACAAGTTCACAGAGCAGGTGCTGGCGCAGACGGGACTGCTGGGCATGATCGGCAAGTCCGAGCGCGGCCCGACAGCGATCGAGGCGATCAAGAAGCACCAGTCGGTCTACCTGATGGCCGTGGGCGGCGCCGCCTACCTCGTCTCCAAGGCGATCAAGGCCTCGCGCACCGTGGCTTTCGCCGACCTGGGCATGGAAGCGATCTACGAATTCACCGTGCAGGATATGCCCGTCACGGTGGCGGTGGATTCGGCGGGCACTTCCGTGCACAACACCGGGCCCAAGGAATGGCAGGCGAAGATCGGCAAGATCCCGGTGGCGGTCGCCTGAAGCTCGCAAGCTGCGGAAGGGCCCGGCCCTTCCGCGTCATCGGTCTCACCTTCTCGAAAGGGCTGTATTCATGGAAGCACTGCGCTACATCGCAATCGAATTCCTCGACGGCAAGCGTGAGACCTTCACCTTCCCCCGGCAAACGGCCGACAGCGGCGCACGCAAGCTGCGTTTCGCCGACTTCCTGCAAGGCCAGTTCGTGATCGTGCAGAGCGAAGAGGAACTCCAGCTCTTCCCGGTCAGCGCGATCCGCTCGATCCGCCTTTCCGGCTTCGAGGACACCGATGGCTCGGCCCTGCCGCCTTACGCGATCCGCGGTGCAGAACAGCGCTGAGCGAGCCTGACCGCGAGGACCTCAGTCCTCGCGCAGCTGGCGCATCGCCCACATGCCGCCCAGGCCGGTGAGCGAGAGCACGAAGACCAGCACCACCCAGAAGCCGTGATGGTTCTCGGCGAGCGGCACGCCGCCGACGTTCATCCCCAGCAGGCCTGCGATCAGGTTGATTGGCAGGGCCACCACGGTCACTACCGTCAGTACGAAAAGCGTGCGGTTGCTCTGCTCATTCACATGGGCTGCCAGCTCTTCCTGCAGCACCTTCACCCGTTCCACGAGCGCGGCCGTATCGGCGATCACGGTCGAGAATTCTTCCGCCGCCTCGCGCAGCTCCTGCACGTCCTGCCCGCTGACCCACGCGGGCGGCCGGTTGAGCAGGCGGAACAGGGCTGCAGGCTCCGGCGCCAGCAGGCGCTGCAGCCGCACCAGCACCCGCCGCATGGCGGCCAGCGCCGTGCGATTGCCACGATGACGCGCCAGCAGCTCGTCCTCCGCCTGGTCGGCACGCAAGGTCGCGTCGCGCACGATCTGCACCATCACCTCGGCCTGCTCGCGTAGCAGATGAGCCAGCAGGTCCGAGGGCGAGCGCAGCGTTTCGCCGCCGCGCACGGTGCTGCGCAGCCGGTCGATCGAACGCAGCGGCTTGAGCCGCGCGCTCACCGCCAACCCGGGCTGGACCGCGATCCACAAGGTCGCGACGTTCGACGGATCGAAGGAGAAATCGAAGGCCACGTCATTGACGACGGCCAGCAGGCTGCCGGCCTCCTGCTCCACCCGGGTGGAGCGCATGCCCTCCCGCTGGCTTTCGAAGAAAGCCTCCGGCAGTTCGAGATGGCTGCGCATCCAGCGCTCGGCCGCCACGTTGGCAAGGTTGAAGTGCAGCCAGGTGAAGCCCTCGGCCGCGGGACGGCAATGCTCGGCGGCGGCTTCGGCGTCCAGCGAGACCGGCGCGCTGCCGTCGGCCGGGAAGAAGTAGGCGCAGATCAGGCCAGCGTGGTCCGATCCGTAGGTGGTGGTCTGTTGCAAGGCGAAGCTCCCCGCCGCGGATTGCGGCGCTGGCGGAGAGCTTTACTACGATCGCGTGACAGTCTCGCGACAGAGAGCGTCCAAGGCGCCAACAACGAATCCGGACGTCGTTGCGACGCCTCGGCGGCATGGGGCGCTGCCTCGTGGCAACGCCCAGCTCGCTCAGACGCGCACGCGCTCGCCGCCCATGGCGGCCACGAACTCGGGCAGGAAGCGCACGAGTTCGGCGGTCATCAGGGCGAAGTCCGCCTCGAACTGTTCGTCGCCCTGCGCGGCGGCCTTCTCGGCCTCTTCCTGGACCAGGTCGAGGAACGCGAGACGCTTGATCTCCATGCGCTCGGTGAGCACGAAGGAGATGCGGTCGTCGAAGGTCAGCGCCAGCCGCGTCGGCACCTTGCCAGCGGCCAGGTGTTCGGGGATTTCCTTGCCGTCCAGCGGATGGCGGGCGTAGCGCACTGCGGCCTTCTCGTCAGTGGTCGCGCGCAGCTCGCAATCGCGGTCGATGGTGAAGTTGGGCACTGCTTCGTTGGCGGTCAGCCATTCGGTCATCACCGAGGTCGGCGAGCGTTCGGTGTCGAGCAGGCGCAGCGGCAGGTCGTCGAGCACATCGTGCAGGGCTTCGATCAGCTCGTCGGCCTTGCTCGCGCTGCCGGCGTCCACGATCAACCAGCCGTTCTGCGGGTCGATCCAGGCGAAAGTGGTCCGGCGGCGGGTGAAGGCGCGCGGCAGCAGCTCCTGCGTCACCGCTTCCTTGATCTCCTTCATCTGCTTGCGGCCAGGCTTGTAGCCCTGCTGCGCCTCGATCTCCTCGGCGCGGTCATTCGCCACCTGCTTCACCACGGACGAAGGCAACAGCTTCTGCTCGGTACGCAGCGCGACCAGCCACTGGCCGTGGCTGCCGAAGACGAGCACGTCGCTGCCATTGGGCGAGACCCAGCCGCTGCTCTGCATGTCCTGCGAGCCGCAGCGGACGAAAGGCTTCTTGGCGAGGCGCTCTTCCAGTGCTTCGAGGGTCATAGGCCAGGGAGCGGGAAGGCGGTAGAGCTGGAGGTTCTTGAACCACATGGCGGGGCTGCGGGCGAGGCGAAACCCTAGATTGTACCGGACCCGGACAGGCAGACTGCCGGGTATAGTCCGGCCGCCCTCATCTCCTCGCCGATCCCGTTCCCATGTGGAAAAAGCTGCGCATCGCCGTCCTGCTCTTCATCCTCGCCACGGTCGCGCTCGGTGCCTGGCGCGCCAAGCATGCCGCCACCGACTGGAAGGACACGCTGCATGTCGCGCTCTATCCGATCAACGCCGACGGCAGCGCCGGCGCCGCGAAGACCATCGCGGCCCTGGATGCGGAGAGCTTCAGCGAGATCGATGATTTCTTCGCCGAAGAGGCCGCCCGCTACGGTCTCAAGACGCTGCGCCCGGTCCACGTGACCGTGCAGCCCGCGCTCACCGAAGCGCCGCCTGCGCCACCGTCCGCCCCGTCGATGTTCGGGGCAATCGCCTGGAGCCTCAAGCTGCGCTGGTGGGCCTGGCGCCAGCCGGACGCCCGCCCGATCGCGAACGTGCGCCTCTTCGTCAACTACTACGACCCGGAAGACGGCCGCGTGCCCAACTCCCACGGCCTGCAGGAAGGCCTGATCGGCGTGGTCAATGTCTTCGCCACGCGCGACATGCGCCGTGCCAACGAGGTCGTGATCGCCCATGAGCTCCTGCACACCCTGGGTGCCACCGACAAGTACGATTTCAGCACGCTCGAGCCGCGCTACCCCGAAGGCTTCGCCGAGCCGGACAAGGAGCCGCGCTATCCGCAACGCTTGTGCGAATTGATGGCCGGCCGAATCCCGAAGGAAAACGCCGATCCCGAGCAGCCGCGTGCGCTCGACCAATGCCTGATCGGCGAGCAGACGGCGCGGGAGGTCGGCCTGCGGCACCCCTGAGCTCCCTGCAAACAAGGTTTGCAATCGGCTGCCGGCATCTCCGATAGACTCAGCGCCCGCCTTGGAGGACATGCGTACCCGCCTCCCGCGATAGGGTTGCAGGTATTCATGATCCGACGACTGTGCTGGCTCTTCCTCCTGATCGGCGTGCTTGCCGGGACTGCGTCCGCGGGAAGCCTGCGCATCGATCCCGCGCAGAATCGCTACGACCTGAACGCCGCCTCGGCGGTGCTGGAAGATGCCACGGGCCGCCTTGGCCTCGATGACGTGCGCAGCGGCCCCGCTTCACTGCGCTTCGTTCCCGCCCGGGGCAGCCTCTCCAGCTTCGGCTTCACGGATTCCGCGTACTGGTTCCGCTTCACGCTGGAGAACCCTGACAAGGAAGCGCGACCGCTCCTGCTGGTGCTGCGCACCAACTGGCTCGACCGGATCGATCTCTACGCTGCCGGGGATACCGCCGCCGGCGGCCAGCATTTCGGCGACACCCTGCCCTTCGGCGCACGCCACCATGCCAGCACGCCGCAGTTCCTGATCGACCTGCAACTGCCGCCCGGCAGTCACACCTACTATCTGCGCATCACCAGCGCACAGGCCTTTATGACGCCCATAGAACTATGGGCACCCGCCGCCTTCCACGAGAACGAGCGCGGCTGGTCGGCTTACTACGGGATGTTCTACGGCATCTTGCTGGTGATGGTGCTGTACAACGGCTTCATCTGGGCCGGCACACGGGACCGCAACTACCTCGGGTATTGCCGCTACCTCGTCGCATTCTTCCTGATGAACTTCTCCTACAACGGCTTCGCGTTCCAGTATTTCTGGCCGGACTCGCCGCGCTGGGGCAACCTCGGGCACACGCACTGGATCTTCCTCTTCCAGCTCGCGGCCATCCTGTTCTCGATGACCTTCCTCGAGTCCAGAACACGCCTGCCGCGCATGCATCGCGTGCTGCGCGGATTCCTGTACGTGATGGTGGCGAGCTGGGTGGCCGTCACCCTCTTCGGCGGCACGGTCGCCTACAACGCCACGCCGGTGTATTTCATCTTCGTCTGCACGCCACTGATCCTGATCGCGGGCCTGGCCGCCTGGCGCACCGGCTACGGCGCCGCACGCTTCTTCGTGTTGGCGTCGATGGCGAGCCTGGTCGGCAGCCTCTTCACCGCGCTGACGGTGACCGGCGTATTGCCCTATACCTTCGCCAACTTCCACGCGGCGGAGTTCGGCATCATGGCCGACGTGGTGCTCCTGTCCCTCGCGCTTGCGGACCGGATCAAGATCCTTGGCCAGCAGCGCGAGGCGGCTGAGCAAAGGGTTGTCGAGCAGAAGTTGCGCACCGCGGCCATGCTGGAAACGGCAAACGAGGACCTCGAGCGCACGGTGCAGGAACGCACCGCCGAACTCGCCCGTGCGCGGGACGAGGCCGAGCGCCTGGCGCGCACCGACATGCTGAGCGGCGTCGCCAACCGGCGCTATTTCGAGGAAGTGGCGGCGCAGGAATTCGCGCGGGCACGGCGCTACCGGCAGCCGCTGTCGGTCATCATCTTCGACATCGATCTCTTCAAGCAGATCAACGACAACTACGGCCACGCCGCCGGCGACGCCGTGATCCGCGCGGTCGCTTGCATCGCGGGAGACGCGGTGCGCGAGGTCGACTTCGTCGCCCGCGTCGGTGGCGAGGAGTTCGCGATCCTGCTGCCCGGCGTGCGCAGTGAGCATGCACTGGTGAGCGCCGAACGCCTGCGCGAACGCATCGCCGCCCACGCGCTCGGCTTCGACGACCAGGTGCTGGGCTTCACCGCGAGCTTTGGCGTGAGCGAACTCGCCGAAATCGACGCGAGTTTCGAACACCTCCAGCAACGCGCCGACCACGCCCTTTATGCCGCCAAGCAGGCGGGCCGCGACCGGGTCGCCTCCTTCGCTTCGACGGCACGCCTGCAGGTGAGCTGAACGCGCGACGACGATCGCGGCGCGATGTCACCTGCACGTCACACGGCTGACACAGCCGGCCCCTAGCCTTTCATTCGAAAGCACGACGCGATCGAATGAATGGCAACCCTGAGCGAACGGCAGCGCGAGATCCTCGACTGGCTGCGTGAAGCACCCGAGCTGAGCACCGAGCAATTGGCGCTGCGCTTTGGCGTCAGTACGCAGACGATCCGTCGCGACATCAACGAACTCTCCGAGCAGGGGCTGGCGCGTCGCCAGCACGGCGGCCTCGCGCTGCCCGCGAGCCAGCACAACCAGAGCTTCGCCCAGCGCAGCACCCGCCAGATCGAACGCAAGCGCCAGATCGCCCAGGCGGCTGTGGCGCTGGTGCATGAGGACGCCACACTCTTTCTGGGCTACGGCACGACGGTGGCCGAATTCGCCCGCGCCCTGCCGCCGCAGCGTCCCTTGCGCGTGATTACCAACAACCTGGACGCGGCGCTCGCCTTGGCTGACAAGCCAGCAATCGAGACCTGGCTCGCCTGCGGCCGGCTACGCGGTCACGACCGCGACGTGATGGGCAGCGTGACGCTGGATTTCCTGCGCCGCTTCCAGGCGCATTTCGCGATCTGCGGCGTTGGCGGTCTGGGCGCGGACGGGATGCTGCACGAGTTCCAGCCGGAGGAAGCCGAACTCAGCCGCGTGCTGCTGGAGAACAGCGACTGCCGTCTCCTGCTCGCCGACAGCAGCAAGTACCTGCGCGCCGCGCCTTGCCGCGTGGGCCCGCTCGCCGGCATCGACCACGTCTTCAGCGATGCCGACGCACCCGAAGCGCTGCGCAAGCTCTGCGCAAGCGCCGGTACCCAACTGCACCTGTGCTGAGCACCCGGCGAATGAACTACCTGAAACTGGACCGCATCGAGAAACGCTTCGGCGAGCACGCGGTGCTGCACGGCATCGACCTGGAGATCGCGCGCGGCGAATTCATCGCACTGCTGGGCCCTTCCGGTTGCGGCAAGACCACCTTGCTGCGCCTGATCGCGGGTCTCGACACGCCCTCCGGCGGACGCATCCTCTGCGAGGGTCGCGACATCACGGCACTGGAACCGGCGCAGCGTGCGCTCTCGATGGTGTTCCAGTCGTACGCGCTCTTTCCGCACGTTTCGGTGGGCGACAACATCCTTTTCGGGCTGCGTGCGCGGCGCGTCGACCGTACGGAGCAATCGCGGCGGCTGCAGCAGGCAGTCGACATGCTCGGCCTCGGCGCCCTGCTCGCCCGCAAGCCGGCAGAGCTGTCCGGCGGCCAGCGGCAACGCGTGGCGCTCGCCCGCGCCATCGTCTCGCAGCATCCGCTCTGCCTGATGGATGAGCCGCTCTCCAACCTCGATGCGCAATTGCGTGCCGAGATGCGCGCAGAGCTGCGCAAGCTGCAGCAGATGCTCGGGCTGACGCTGATCTACGTGACCCACGACCAGGTCGAGGCGATGAGCATGGCCGATCGCATCGTGCTGATGCACCAGGGTCATGTCGCCCAGGTCGGCACGCCGGACGAACTCTACGAACAACCCGCCACGACAGTGGTCGCGCGCTTCATCGGCCAGCCGCCGATGAACCTGATCCGCTTTCCGGGCGACGACAACATCTGCGGCATCCGGCCCGAGCACATCGAGATCGGCGAAGGCCATCCCGCGGTGGTGGCGCGCAGCGAATACCACGGTGCCGACACGCTGATCGAACTCACGCTCTTCGAGCAGAGCGTGCTGGTGAAGCATCCCGGCCGCTTGCGTCTTGAAGCGGGCACGCCGCTGTCGCTCCGATGGGCGCCCGAGCGCGTGCGCAGCTTCCCCAACTGAACGCGGCCCCCGCGGCAAGCACCGACCCTCCCTACACCCAACCGCATCAAGGAGCATTCATGTCCTTCAAGATCCGATGCCTCGCCCTCAGCCTGGGCTTGATGGCCTCGCTCTCCGCCAGCGCCGCGGAGCAGACCCGCATCAGCATGTACTACCCGATCGCAGTCGGCGGCCCGCTGACGCAGGTGGTCGACAAGCTGGTGTCGGAGTTCGAACAGGCGAACCCGGACGTCAAGGTCGACGCGATCTACGCGGGCAACTACGACGATGCCCGCACCAAGGCGATGGCCGCGCTCAAGGCCAACACGCCGGTGCAGACCTCGGTGCTGTTCTCGATCGACCTGCATGAGCTCAAGGACCAAGGCCTGATCCGCCCCTTCGACGACTTCGCCAGGACCGCAGAAGACAAGGCCTGGCTGTCGAGCTTCTATCCCGCGCTGATGGAGAACGGCCGCGCCGACGGCAAGACCTGGGGCATTCCGTTCCAGCGCTCGACCATCGTCATGTTCTACAACAAGGATGCTTTCCGCCAGGCGGGCCTCGATCCCGAGAAACCTCCGCGTACCTGGGCCGAGCTGCGCCAGGCGGCGGGCAAGCTCACCGTCCAGGACGGCAGCGCCAATGCGCGCTGGGGCGTGATGATCCCCTCCACCGGCTATGCCTACTGGATGTTCGGCGCGCTGGCCAAGCAGAACGGGCAGACGCTGATGAACGCGGCCGGCACCGAGACACGTTTCAACCAACCCAAGACGGTGGAAGCCCTGCAGTACTGGGCATCCCTCTCCAAGGACGGCGTGAGTCCCAAGGGCCTGATCGAATGGGGCACGCTGCGCCAGAACTTCGTCGAGGGCAAGACGGCGATGATGTGGCACTCCACCGGCAACCTCACGGCGGTGATGAAGGAAGCCAAGTTCGACGTGGGCGTCGCGCAACTTCCCGGCAATGCGGAACCTGGCTCGCCCACCGGCGGCGGCAACTTCTATCTCTTCAAGAGCGGCAGCGAGGCTGAGCAGCAGGCGGCCTATCGCCTGGTGAAGTTCCTCACCGCGCCGGAGCGTTCCGCCGAATGGAGCGTGGCGACCGGCTACGTCGGCGTGAGCCCCGCCAGCTACAACACCAGCGCACTCAAGACCTACGCCGCCAAGGTGCCGCAGGCCCTGGTCGCACGCGACCAGCTGACGGTCGCCACCGCGGAACTCTCGACGCACCAGTCGGCCCGTGTGCGCAAGCTGCTCGAGGATGCCCTGCAATCGGTGATCGCCGGCCAGCAGGAACCCAAGGCTGCGCTGGATGCAGCGCAAGCCCAGGCCGATCGCCTGCTCAAGCCCTACCAACGCTGACGCCCGCCCCGGCCCGGCCACCCTGCGCGGTCGGGCCGCATGCTCAAGCTGCCTTTCGATGTCCACTTCACCGATGTCCGCTGCCCCGGTTTCCGTGCACACCCGGCTGCGCTCCGGCAGCGCGCCCCAGGCGGTCTACGCGTGGCTGATGCTGTTGCCCGCGCTGGTCCTGCTCGCGGCCTTCACCTACTGGCCGATCGCCGCCAGCCTGTGGCAGAGCCTGCACACCAGCGCGCCCGGCCTGCCGCCCAGTTTCAGCGGGCTAGAGCAGTTGCAGGGCCTCTTGCAGGACCCGGTGTTCCGCCAGGCACTGCGCAACAACCTCTGGTACGCGCTGGTCACCGTGCCGGTATCGGTGGTGCTCGCGCTGGCGATGGCGCTCTGGGTGAACCAGCGCTTCGCCGGCCGCGGCCTGCTGCGGCTCGCCTTCTTCACGCCGACCATCCTGCCGATGGTGGCGGCGGCCAACGTGTGGCTCTTCTTCTATGCGCCCGACATCGGCCTGCTCAACCGCCTGCTCGCCCACCTCGGGATCGCCGGCCACAACTGGTTGGGCAGCGCAGAAACCGCACTGCCGGCACTGATGGTGATCACGATCTGGAAGGAGGCTGGCTTTTTCATGGTCTTCTACCTCGCGGCCCTGCAGGCGATCTCGCCCGAACAGATGGATGCTGCGCGGCTGGAGTCGCCCTCCGCCTGGTATCGACTGCGACATGTGGTGCTGCCACTGCTCGCACCGACCACGCTCTTCGTAGTGGTCAATGCGCTGATCAATGCCTTCAAGCTCGTCGATCACCTGTTCGTGCTGACGCGCGGCGGTCCCAACAACGCGAGCACGCTGCTGCTCTACTACCTCTACGAGATCGCGTTCAAGTTCCAGGACTACGGCTATGCCGCGAACCTGACCCTGGTGCTGCTGGTACTGCTCTCCTTGTGTTCTGCGCTGCAGTTCTGGTTCTCGCGTCGCCGGGTGCACTACCGATGAAATCCACTCCCAGGCTTTCGGGAGCCCTGCGATGAATGCGCTGCAGACGCGCGTGCGGCGCTCCATCCTCCTGCCCTTCGCCGGCTGGCTGCTCGGTGTGCTCTGGATCGCACCGCTGCTCCTGCTTTTCTGGGCAGCTTTCCATCCTGGCGGTGATGCACTGAAGCTGAGCCTGTCCACCGCCTGGGGCCTGGGCAATTTCCCGGCGGCCTGGAAGGTCGCGCCTTTCGCGCGCTACCTGCTCAATACCTTCTGCATCGTCACGCTGTTGCTCGCGCTGCAGCTGACGGTCTGCACGCTTGCGGCCTTCGCGCTCGCGCGGCTGCAGTTCCGCGGGCGCGGCCTGATATTCGCGCTGGTGCTGCTGCAGCTCATGGTGATGCCGGAGGTGCTGATCACCGAGAACGACCTTTCCATCGCCCGGCTCGGCCAGGTTGATCGCTACCTCGGCGTCGCACTGCCCTACATCGCAAGCGCCTTCGGCATCTTCCTGTTGCGCCAGACCTTCATGACCGTGCCGCAGGAGCTCGAAGACGCGGCACGTATCGAGGGTCTGGGACGTTTCGCGATCCTGCTCAGGGTCTATGTGCCACTCGCGCGGCCGACCTACCTCGCCTATGCGCTGGTCTCAGTGAGTTATCACTGGAACAATTTCCTGTGGCCGCTCGTCGCCACCAACACCGCGGCGAGCCGACCGGTCACCGTCGGCATGGCGCTCTTCGCGGCACCCGAGACCGGCGTCGACTGGGGCGTGCTCTCTGCCGGTACCCTGCTGACCATCGGCCCCCTGCTCGTCGCCTTCCTGCTCTTCCAGCGGCAGTTCATGCAATCCTTCATGAACGCCGGAATCAAGTAAGCACGCATGCCCTTTCACACGCCACAGCGGCCGGTGCGCCTGGTGCTCACCGATGTCGACGACACGCTCACCTGGGAAGGCCGCCTTCCCCATGAAGCCCTGCGCGCGATGTACCGCCTGCAGGAGGCCGGCATCGACCTGATTCCGGTGACGGGCGCCTGCGCCGGTTGGTGCGACCAAATGGCGCGCACCTGGCCGGTGGCCGCCGTGATCGGTGAGAACGGCGCCTTCGTGATCGAACGCGTCGGCCGACATCTTCGCTACCACGACACTCAGGATGTGGAACTTCGCGCCGCCAACCTGCTGCGCCTCGCGACTGTCGCAGAACAACTGATCCGCGATCACCCTGGCCTCGCGCTCGCCCGCGACAGCGGCTACCGCCGCTACGATCTGGCGCTCGATCATGCGCAGGAAGTCGAACCGGTGGACGCGGCCGTCGTGGCCCGCGCCCTCGCCGCCGCGCACGCCGCCGGTGTGCAGGCGACGGCGAGCTCGATCCATATCAATCTCTGGCTGGGCGAGTTCAGCAAGCGACGGAGCGCGCGCGACTGGCTGCAACGTCGCTATGGCTGGAGCGACACGCAGGCTGCCACGCAAACCGTGTTCGTCGGCGACTCGCTCAACGACGCGCAAATGTTCGAGGCCTACCCGCGCAGCGTCGGCGTCGCCAACATCCGGCCGCACCTGGGCAAGCTGCCGCAGGCCCCGGCGCACATCACCCGCGAACCTGGCGGCCTCGGCTTTGCCGAATGGGTGGACGCCTGCCTCGCTGCAGGCGACTGAACGCGACAGGAGGCTCGCCATGCTCATCGCACAGATCACCGACACGCACACCGCCCGTCCCGGCGTGCTCGCCAGCGGCATCGTGGATACCGCGGCCATGCTGGCCGACTGCGTGGACGCGGTGCAGGCCCTGAGCACGCAACCCGACCTCGTCCTGCTCACCGGCGACCTGGTGGATGCGGGCAGCGCCGAAGAATATGCGCGCCTGCGAAGCCTGCTCGCGCCGCTGCGCCAGCCCCTGATCGCAATCCCCGGCAACCACGATGCGCGCGAGCCTTTCCGCGCGGCCTTCGCCGATCAGCCTTGGATGCCGAACTCGGGCTTCATCCACTTCGCCCGGGAAGTCGCGACACCGTACGGGCCGCTGCGTGTGGTCGGGCTGGACACGCTGGTCCCCGGCGAAGGCCGCGGCGAGCTCTGTGCCGCGCGTCTCGAATGGCTCGCAGGCGCGCTCGCCGCCGAGTCGGGGATGCCAACGCTGATCGCGATGCATCATCCGCCCTTCCTCACCGGACTGCGCGAGATGGACGAGATCGGGCTCACGGGGCGCGATGCCTTTGCGGATATCGTCGCCCGCAATCCGCAAGTGAAGCTTGTGCTCTGCGGCCATCTGCACCGGAACATCCAGACCAGCGTTGGGGGCTGCCGCGCGGCGACCTGCCCGAGCCCGGCGCACCAGATCACGCTCGACTTCAGGCCGGAATCGCCAGCGACGTTCAGCATGGAGCCGCCGGGTTTCATGTTGCACCGCTGGACGGGCGAGACCTTCGTCAGCCATGTCGCGGCTATCGGCGACTATCCGGGTCCCTTCGCCTTCTGAAGCGATATCCATGGAGGCCGCAAAGAACAAAGCCCGGTTTCCCGGGCTTTGTTCTTTGCGCTCATTGCCTTGAGGAGCTCTGTCTCGCGGACGCACCGCGGTCAAGCGTCCAGGCTGCGCCCGGCGTGGCCGCGCCTTACTTCACCGAGTAGCCACGACCTTCAAGGCAAGCGGCCATCGCCTTGTCGAAGGCGGCGTTGCCGGCCTGTTGCTGCTGCGCCGCCGCCTGCTGGTTGTGGCGGTTGGCCTGGCGACGCTGGCTGCGATTAGCAACACCACCCGCCACCGCACCCGCGGCCGCTGCGTCGCCGACGTCGTTGTCGGTGATTGCCGCCACCGTGGCACCCGCGGCGGCGCCGCGTGCGCGCGACCCGTTCGGGCCAGCCGGTGCCGGCGGCGGAGGGGGCGGCGGCTTGGCGGGATCGTAACCGGTCTGGCCTACCGCCCAGGTACCGCATTCGGACTGGTCTTTCTTCTGCTGATCGGCGGTCTGCCCCTTGGCGGGATAGACCGTCAACTGCGCCGAGGCGGCGCTGGCGAGCAAGCTGGCCAGCGCGACGAACGCTAGCTTGGAGACGATCTTCATTGGGTGCTTCCTCTCGAAGAAATGTGCGCGCAACGAGGCCAGTATTTCTGAGCCTCGTTGCGCAGTGATGCGGTGTGCGTTCAGCCTGCGGACCTCACTGCGCCGCAGCACTGCGTACCCACGAGCTGTTCGGATCGAAGCGCTTCATCTTCGCCGCCGCGTCGGCGGTCTTCGCGCCCAGGTCCTTCTCGAAGATCACGCCTTCCTGGTTAACGATGAAGGACTTCACGCCGCTGACACCGTAACGCGTCGGATAGGCCAGCACCGCGAAACCGCCTGCGTTCTTGCCGTCCACCACGTAGTTGCGTGCGCCACCCGTGGCCGCGTCGCTCTGACCATCGAGCATCTTGTAGCGATAGCCGTGGAAGGCCTGACCGCGCGACTGCTTGCCATAGCCCTGCGCCTGGGCCTCCGCGACCAGGGGGCCGAGCGGGCTGGGCGTCTCGCCCTCGGCGGTCGGCCAGAACAGGCCGTCGTGCTTGCCCGAGGTGCTGATGAAACGGCCGGCGTATTCGCGCACGGCGTCGCCATCGCGATCCATCAGGATGAATTCGCGCTGCGCGGCGACGACTTCCTTCATCACTTCGATGGTGGACAGCTCGTTCTCGCCGACGAAGCGATTCAGGACTTCTTCACGCCCCTGTTGCGGGTCGAAGCGCCAACCGCCCGGCACGCGGATGATCGGGAAGGCGAAGGGGTGGCGAACCTTGCCGACGATCAGCACGGCACGGCCGTCTTCGCGCTCGACGACCGCATGGTCTTCGTCGTAGGCGGCAACGAAGCGATCCCAGTGTGCCTTGTCAGTCGGCATATCGCCCGAGAACACCCATTCGGTCGATGCACTGCCCAGCGTACTCAGGATCGCCTTGCGATCACGGGCCTTGAGCGCCTGGACGAGCGTATCGGCCGCTTCTTCGGGATAGGGAAACACGCGCGCCGACGAGGCCGCCAGCGCAGATGGAGCAGACACCGCGAAAGCAAGCGCGAACGCGATGCTGCGGACGGAGATTGGCAGGCTTTTCATCAATGGATTCCTCATGAATGGACGGGGATGCACGCTGACTTCGCCGACATCAGCGACGCCGGCCACCACCGCCACCTCCACCTGCCCGCGCCCCACCACCGCCTGCACTCCGACCCGCGCCGCCACCACGATCCATGCTGGACCGGCTGCTGTTCCCACGGCTGCTGAAGTCGTTCGTCCGCGAACCCGAATTCAGATTGTCGAAGGCCGCGCCACGGTCGCTGGTACCGCGGCTTTCAAAGGAACCCGAACGATTTCCGCCGTCGAAGTTGCCCGCGCTGCGGTCAGAAACACCCGCGCGGTCGGCACCGCCGGCACGGTCCGCACCGCCCGCACTGCGGTCGGAGACGCCCGCGCGATCCCCTGCGCGATCCGAGGTCCCGGCGCGGTCGCCTGCACGATTGCCACTACGGTCGCCCGCACGGTCGCTGGTTCCCGCGCGATTGCCCGCGTTGCCACGATCGAAATCCTGGCCCAGTTCCTGGCGACCCGACTCGGCGCGACCACGGAATTGATCCCGCGCCTGGTTGTTCTGGGCCTGCTTGTTGCCAAAGCGCTGCTGCGCGCCTTCGCTCTGGTAGGGCACGCCGCGTCGACGCTCGGTGTTGTGCTCCCACTTGCCGTTCTTGATGTTGTTGACGTTGTTCTTGTCGAAGTGATTGACCTGGTTGTAGCGGTTGACGTTGATGTTCACGTCGTTGCCGCCCCAGTTGCAGTTGCCCCAGAGCGCACCGCCCACGATGACACCCGCGGTGAAGGAAAAGAAGGCCGCACCGGGCACGTAGCCAGGCGGGTAGTAGTAGTAAGGCGGCGGCGCCGGATACCACCAGGTGCCATAGACCGTGGCCGGGTTGTAGGTCGGGACGTATACGACCTCCGGGTCGCTCTGCTCGATCTTGATCACGGTCGTGCCGCCTTCGTTGGCGGTGCTGACCGTCTGCTCCTTGGTGCTCGACAGCGAGCCGGCCTCCTTGGCCTTGGCACGCAGCTTCTGCACGGTCTGCATCACTTCCTTCTGCTGACCGAGGAAGGCGTCACCGAGCTTCTGCGTCCAGTCGACCTTCTCGCTCATCATGTCGAGCACGGTCGGGAAGGTCGTGAGCGACTTGACGCTGGGATCCCAGGGCTGCTTCACCATCTCGTCTTCCAGCGCCTTGCCTTCCACCTTGGGATTGGCCTTGCGCCAGCGCGCTGCCTCGACGATGTCGAGCGGATAGGTCGAGGCCATCAGGATCTGCGCCAGCAGCGCATCCGGATGCAGGGCGATGGGTGCGAGGATCTCGTCGAGTTCCTGCTGCGAGAAGACCTTGCCGGGTGCGGCGGGCTTGCTGGTGTCGCCCGCGGGCGGTGCCTCGGCGAATGCGTCGCGCACGAGCGGCGTCGGCACGGACAGGGCCGCGCAGAGCGCGACGCTGAGAATGGATCTGGACAGCCTTGGCAGCATGCTTTCTCCTGGGGGTGGACTCGCCGCAGCCGCCTCGTTCGAACACCGGCATGCCATCGGCGATGCTATTTCCTGCGTTCTCATGCTTCGCCGTGCGCCGAAAGCGCATGGCAGCGGACCGGATGCTACGCCGGCTCGAGAGGCGCGGAAAGGGCGTTCGCTGCCACTGCAACACCGGGCCAGGCCGCGCCAGACGCGGAGGACAGCCCGTCACCGGCCGTGGCCATGCCCCTTGGCGGCACGTCGGCCCCTGCCCGTTACATTCCTTACGATCCGCGAGCGGCCGCAACCGCGCCGGCCGCCCAGGAACAGGGCCGGCGCGCGTGGCTCGCTTAGTGGTTACGCCAGCGCTGCACCATCACCTGCTGGATCTTGCCCTTGAAGTAGTAGCGCTTGTCGGTCGCGCCCTGCGGATCCGCGCCAATGACGACCGGGCTGTTGTTCTGGCCGACGCCTCCGGCGATCGAGGCCGAAGCGGTCTTCTCGACGTTGTTCACCCAGAGGCGTACTGCGCCGTTGCCGTCGTAGGCGCCAACGACGAAGTACGAGTCGGTGCCGTTGAACCCGGAGAGCGGTGCGGTCGCATAGGTGTAGGCGCCGTTCACGTACACGCCGAAGCGCAGCACGCTGCCGGCTTGCTCGAGCGCGAAGCCACCGGAATCGCTCTTCGCCACCAGCGACTGCGTGGCCCCCGATGTCAGGTCGTCGAAGTTCACCACCGCGCTCACCAGGAAGCCGCCGCTCGCCTCGTTATCCGCATCCCAGGTGGAGATGGCCTGGGTGCCGTCGAAAACCATGCTCCCACCCACGCGGTCTTCGTCCGAACTCACCGAGAGCACCTCCAGCGCGGGCGTGGCGTTGCTCTGGCCGACCGAGGTGGTGGTAGCACTGGTGCGCTTGTAGCTCAAGGGATAAGCCGTCTGCGCGGCGGTGTTCATGTGGAGCAAGGAGCTCGATTCGGTAATCAGTCCGCGGGCCGAGATCGCGAGCGGGCTGGTGCCACGGTCGTAGTCGGAGGTGATGAAGTCCACATCCTCCCGCAGGGCCGAGAGATAGAGCTCGCCCATGCTGGCCGGCGTGGTGTAGACGCCCACGCCAAGCCCCAGCAGCTTCGCCTGCTCCACCGCGCCGAACAGGCTCGACATCCGGTACTCCAGCTCCACGCCATCGAAGCCGAGGCTCTTGGTGCTGCGTATGTTGTTGCGGATGTCCGATTCGATCAGGGTATGGAAGCGTACGTAGTCGCGGATGCCAGCGAACTCGGACTGCGCCAGCAACGTCTTGGCGCGCACCAGATGCTGGTGACGGCCGTCCATGAAGGCGCGCAGGAAAACCGGACGCCCAGCGCTTGCATAGTTCTGGTCGCGGATCGCGCGCAGGACGCCGAGCATCAAGGTGTCGCTCGCGGCTGCGCTGGAATAGGTTTCCTTGATCTCAAGGAAGAGCATGCGGTTGCTCTGCTGCAGGCTGCCGTTGGCGAGCGCGTCGACCAGGCGACCGTGGGCGTCCTCGCTATCGGCATGCTCGACATAGACCTGTCCGTCTGCATGCAGGGTCAGGTCGAACTCGACCAGATCGAAGTCGCGGGAGAGCGCCATTGCGATCTGAGTCTGCGTCGCAGCGTTGGTCGTGCCGTAGCAGTTGTGGCAGGACAGGGCCACCGTGTTGCCCAGCGGCGAAACCGGCAGGCTGCGGCTCACGCCGCTCCAGTAGCCCGCCAGGGCCGGTGCGCTCGCACCGAGGATGGAAGCCAGCATCGCGGTGGTCGCAGCAGCGCGGCACAGGCGCGTCAGTCGTGATTGCGTCATTCTCGTTATCTCTTGATGGATGGATCGAAACGCTTCCGGATGCCGATAGGCGCGACATCCCCCGGGGCCACTGTCACGGCCCACATGGATTCTTCAAGGGAGGCGTTTCACGGGAATGACGTACGGATGTCGCACGCCGGGTCGCACGCCGGGTCACCCGACGAATCGGGCGACGATGTTGCTCAGGGCAGGTTCAGTTGCCAGGACACGCCGTAGCGATCGTTGAGCCAGGCGAACTTGCGGCTGAAGCCATAGCTCGCCGGCGGCATCAGTACTGCGCCTTGTCCGGAGAGCTGCGCGAAGGCCGCATCGAGTTCGGCTTCGTCCGTGCAATCGACGAAGAGCGAGAACGCTGGCGTGAAGCCGAATGCATGCTGGACCGGTGAATCGATGCACAGCACGCGCTGACCCGCGATGCGGAACTCGGCCAGCTTGATGCTGCCCTCCGGGCCGGACTCGCCTGCCGCATAACGCGTGACGGCGATGACCTCGGAATCGCTGAACAGCGAAACATAGAAGCGCATCGCCGCTTCGGCCTGGCCTTCGAACATCACGAAGGGCGTGATGCGTCGGGTCATGGGCATGCTCCTGGCCCGCGCGCCGCCGGGCCGGCGGGTTTGCGCATCGGCCGGATGATGCGCCCCGCTCGTCGCTCTTGTGCGCAGCCAGCCCGCGCCGATCAGCGCAGTTCGGTACTGCCGCCGCTCTTGCGCGGCCGGGTCGAGGTCTTGCTGGTGGGCGGTGCTGTCTTCGCCTTCTTCTCGACCGTGGCACTGGAGATCTTGTTGCGGGTCGCACGTTGGATGAGATCTCCGCAGGCCTGGTCCTCCGCGCCGCCGAGCTCGACCAGTGGCAGCAAGGCCAGCGGCGGTGTCACGAAACCGAGCGCCACCGCCGCGGCGGTACGCAGGCTCAGCTGCGTCATTTCCGGTCGTACAGCCGGCTTCTTGAACGTGCCTTTGATGAGGATAGGTCCTCGCAGCGAGACGAGACTGATGTCCTTGGGATTCACGTCCAGGCGCAGGTCCAGCGTCTCCGGCCCGAAATCCAGGCTACCGCTGCCAAGCACCACCTGTTTCTGCGTGTCGATGACGAAATTCTGCACCTTGGTGTCGCCTTCGGTCGCCTTGAACTCCGCCACCATGCAACGCACCGGCACCGGCTTGTCGCCCGCGAGGAAGATTGGCACCAGGTTGGCGACGTCGAGGTTCGCCAGACGCAGCAGCAACTTGCTGATCTCACCGCCACTCATGATGAAGGCGGCGTCGCCGTCCGCCGTAGCCAGCATGCGTGCGACCGAGTTGCCGTCCATTACCAGCGCGGCGCGCCCACCGACCAGGCCGGCATTGACCCGCTTGTTCTCGCCCAGCGCCGGCATCAGCCGGGTGAGCTGCAACTTCTCGGCCGAGACGTCGGCCTGCGTATGGATCGGCACCTTGGCGGTGTCCATGTGGATACGCGCGCGCACCGTCCCGTCGGCCATGCCCACCACCATCGGGTCGAGGCTCAGGCGTCCGTTGTCGAGCATGAGATGCACGTCCATCCGGTCCAGCGGCAGGTCCTTGTCGATGATCTTCTCGCCACGGAAATGCACGTCGGCGTTGGCGACGCGCAGTTTCTCCAGGTTGAACTCGTTCTGCGGCAGCACTTTGTCGCCCTTGGGCGTGACCGGCTTGCCCTCTTCGTTGCGCGCGCCGATGAAGCCGGAGAGATCCTTCATGTCCAGCCGCTGGGAGGTGAGGTCCGCCTTGATGAAGCGCGGCTCGCGCCCGAGGTCGACAGCCCAGTTGCCGGCAAGGTCACTGTCACCCACCTTGCCCTTGAAGCGGCTGAAGCGCCATTCCTGGGCCTCGTGCTCAAGCAGGCCGGCAAGTTGGTAGGCCGGCGTGGGTGGCAGCGGCAGGCGCAGGATAGGGAAGAGTTCGGCCAGGCTCTTGCCGGCCAGGGTGAAGTTGATCGCCATGCCGCGCAGGCTGCGCACGTCCGTCACGGTGCCGTCCGCAGTAAAGCGCGTGTCGCCGATGCGGCCCTTGAACTTGAGCGGATAAGGCGTGTTCGCATCGCGCAGGCCAAGCACCGCGCCGCCGCTGCTGGCGACCTCGAAGGGCAGGTCGCGGTAGCTGCCGGTTCCTTGCGCAGTGATGCTCCCTTCGCTGTCGTTCGCCCCTTGCGTCGCCGCTACCTTGGCGCGCAGCGAGGTCTTCTCCTTGGGTATTTCCACCCGCAGGTCACCATCGCGGATGTCGATGCGGCCGATCTTCACCATATCGGTGGCCGAGCCCTTGTCGGAATCCTTGGCGTTCTTCTTGAAGAGCCAGTTGCCCTGACCTTGGTCGTTCTGCTCGATCAGCAGTTCGGGCCGGGTGACGGACACGTAAGGCAGTTCGACCTGCCGCTTGAAGAGCGGCCACAGACGCACCTGGAACTCCAGGCGCTGGACCCGCGCCATGTCACGTTCCTTGCTCCAGTCCGCGTTGCCGAGCACCAGGCCTTCGGCCGAGATCACCGGCGCACGCGAGAGCTTCACATGCAGGTCGCCGTTGATGGCGAAGCTGCGCCCGGTCGCGGCGCTCACCTGGCGCGCGATGTAGGGCCGCAGCATGTTCCAGTCGAATAGGTAGATCGCAATCGCGATGAGGCCGACAACAATGCCCAGGCCCAGGAGTGTGTTGCGCCTTCTTCTCGTCATGACTGCTCCAGCTGGCTGACGCTTCGACTCTAGGAGCGGCGGGCGCATCCGGGGAGCGGCCCAGACCGAAACGACCGTAGGACGTTTCTTTCGCCCCCGGGCGAGCGCCGGCGCGGTGCATGCGCCGGGCCCGCGGCACCAGCCCGCACCGGGAAGGTGCCTGCCTGTCGCAAAGAGGGCATTCGGCCGCGTCGTGCCACTGGTGCGTAACTTGCTCAGGGCAGCATCGAACCTTTCCGCCCGGAGCCCGTGCAATGTCGATCCACGTTGCCCTGCACCATCTGACGACCTACCGCTACGACCGCCCCATCAACCTCGGCCCCCAGGTGGTTCGCCTGCGCCCCGCCCCGCACAGCCGCACCCGCATCCTCAGCTACTCGCTGCGGGTGTTGCCTTCTACACACTTCATCAACTGGCAGCAGGATCCGCAGTCGAACTACTTGGCGCGCCTGGTCTTCCCGGACAAGACGACCGAACTCACCGTCGAGGTGGATCTAGTCGCCGAGATGTCGGTGCTCAACCCCTTCGACTTCTTCCTCGAGCCCTACGCCGAGAAATTCCCCTTCGACTACGAGGCAGCCCTCAAGGTCGAGCTCGCGCCCTATCTCAAGCCGCTGCAAGGCGGCGCGCTGTTCGAGAAGTACCTGGCGGCCGTGCCGCGCACCGCGACGCCGACCGTGGATTACCTGGTCGCGCTCAACCAGCGCCTGCAGCAGGACGTCGGCTACCTGATCCGGATGGAACCCGGTGTGCAAACGCCGGAAGAAACCCTGGAAAAAGCCTCCGGCTCCTGCCGCGACTCGGCCTGGCTGCTGGTCCAGCTGCTGCGCCACCTCGGCCTCGCGGCGCGTTTCGTTTCCGGCTACCTGATCCAGCTGGTCGCGGACCAGAAGTCGCTCGACGGCCCCTCCGGCACCGAGGTCGACTTCACCGATCTGCACGCCTGGTGCGAGGTCTATCTGCCCGGCGCAGGCTGGGTCGGGCTGGACCCGACCTCCGGCCTCTTCGCCGGCGAAGGGCACATCCCGCTCGCCTGCTCGCCCGAGCCCTCCTCCGCTGCGCCGATCAGCGGCGTGCTCGACGAGTGCGAGGTCAGCTTCGAACACCATATGTCGGTGCAGCGCATCTGGGAGGCACCGCGCGTCACCAAGCCCTACACCGACGAGCAGTGGACGCGGATCGAGGCACTCGGCCATGAGGTCGATCGTCGCCTGGACGCGATGGACGTGCGCCTCACCATGGGCGGCGAGCCGACCTTCGTCTCGATCGATGACCCCGATGGCGCCGAGTGGAACACCGCGGCGATGGGCCCGAACAAGAAGCGCCTGGCGGCGGACCTCTATCACCGCCTGCGCGAGAAGTACGCCGCCCAGGGCCTGGTGCATTTCGGTCAGGGCAAGTGGTATCCGGGCGAACAACTGCCTCGCTGGTCGCTCAACTGCTTCTGGCGCAAGGACGGCGAGCCGATCTGGCGCGACCCCAACCTGATCGCCGACGAGTCGAAGCCGGGCAGCGCCGACGACATCCTCGCCGGTCGCTTCCTGCGTGGCGTGGCCGAGCGACTTGGCTTGACCCATGAATACGTCTTCCCGGCCTTCGAGGACGCCTTCTACTACATGTGGCGCGAACGGCGGCTGCCGAGCAACGTCGATCCCTTCGACTCGCGCATCGACGATCCACTGGAACGCGAACGGCTCACGCGGGTGTTCTCGCAAGGGCTGAAGAAGGTCGTGGGCTATGCGCTGCCGGTCGCCCGCAGCGCAGCGGGCCGCTGGCACACCGGCCCCTGGTTCCTGCGCACCGAGCGCTGCTATCTCATTCCGGGCGATTCCGCGCTGGGCTACCGCCTGCCGCTGGATTCGCAGCCCTGGACCTCGCCGACCGACTATCCCTGGATCCATGCGCCGGACCCCACCATCACCCGCCCGCCCCTGCCCGCCCATGCGGAGCTGCGGATGCAACTGGCCGGCTCGCCCTATGCACGCAACGCCAAGGAATTCGAACCCGAGCTGACTTCGGGCAGCTTTGCGGCGCGCTTCAGCGGCCCGGCCGGCAACGGGACGGCCAATGCCGCACCACGCATGCCCGGCAGCAAGGAAAGCGCGAACTGGATCACCCGCTCCGCCATGTGTGCCGAGCCGCGCAATGGCGTGCTCTACGTCTTCATGCCGCCGACCTCGCGGCTGGAGGATTACCTCGAACTCGTCGCCGCCGTCGAAGCCACCGCCGAAAGCCTGCGCGCGCCGGTGCTGCTGGAAGGCTACGAGCCGCCCAAGGACGCCCGCCTGCAGCAGTTCCGCGTCACGCCCGACCCGGGCGTGATCGAGGTGAACATCCATCCCGCCGCGAGTTGGGACGACCTGGTCGAACGCACGACGCATCTCTATGACAACGCCCGCGAATGCCGACTCACCACCGAGAAGTTCATGGTCGACGGACGCCACACGGGTACTGGCGGCGGCAATCACTTCGTGCTCGGCGGCGAGACAGTGCTCGATTCGCCCTTCCTGCGTCGGCCCGACCTGCTCAAGAGCCTGATCGCGTACTGGCACAACCATCCGTCGTTGTCCTATCTCTTCTCCGGCCTTTTCATCGGCCCGACCTCGCAGGCGCCGCGCATCGACGAGGCACGCAATGACTCGGTCTATGAAATCGAGATCGCCTTCCGCGAGATCGAACGCCTGCGCCAGGAAGGAGATTGTCCCCCGTGGATGGCGGACCGCCTGCTGCGCAACCTGCTGATCGACGTCAGCGGCAACACGCACCGATCCGAGTTCTGCATCGACAAGCTCTATTCGCCCGACGGCCCCACCGGTCGCCTCGGCCTGCTGGAGCTGCGTGCTTTCGAGATGCCGCCGCATGCGCGCATGAGCCTCACCCAGCAACTGCTCCTGCGCAGCCTCGTCGCCCGTTTCTGGGAGCAGCCCTATTCGCCCGAACGCCTGGTGCGCTGGGGCACCGAGCTGCATGACCGCTTCCTGCTGCCGCACTTCGTCGAGCAGGATTTCGCGGACGTGGCCGAAGAAATGCAGGGCGCCGGCTACCCGATCCAGCCGGAATGGTTCGCGCCGCATTTCGAGTTCCGCTTCCCGAAGATGGGCGACTACGCGGTCAAGGGCATGGACCTGGAACTGCGTAGCGCGCTGGAGCCCTGGCATGTGATGGGCGAAGAAGGTTCGGCCGGCAGCACGGTGCGCTACGTGGATTCCTCCGTGGAGCGCCTGCAGGTCAGGCTCGCGGGCATGAGCTCGGACCGTTACGTGCTCACCTGCAACGGCCGCCCCGTGCCGCTGCAGCCCACCGGCACCGTCGGGGAGTTCGTCGCGGGCGTGCGCTACCGCGCCTGGCAACCCGCCTCGGCCCTGCATCCCTCGATCGGCGTGGACGCACCGCTGGTGTTCGACCTGGTCGATACCTGGATGAACAAGAGCCTGGGCGGCTGCCAGTACCACGTCGCGCACCCCGGCGGGCGCAACTACGAGAGCTTCCCGGTCAACGCCTTCGAGGCGGAAAGCCGTCGGCTCGCGCGCTTCTTCCGCATCGGCCACACACCCGGCAGGACCGCGCCGGGCGTCGAACGGCCCTTGGCGGAATTCCCGTTCACGCTAGACTTGCGCCGCGCGTGAAGCGGCAGCCGGAGCCGCTGGAGCGGGCCTCGCATGAGGTCCGCTCGGCCTTGTCGATAGTCGCTCGCTCCGGCTGAGCACTTGCGTCAGACGCTGCATGTTCTCGGGACTCTTCTCCGACTACCGCCCGCCAGAAGGGCTTTTCGACGAGGCTTTCGCCGCTGCGCGCGAGCCGCGTCCGCACTGGCAGGCGCTGATCGCACAACTGCGCGCCGGCGGCCGCGACGCCTTGCGCGCCCAGGCCGAATCCCTCGCCCGCGCAGTGCAGCTCGACGGCGTCACCTACAACGTCTATGCCGACCCCAAGGGGGCGGATCGTCCCTGGTCGCTGGATCCCCTGCCCTTCGTGATCGCGCCGGATGAATGGCAGACGATCGCCGCCGGTGTGGCCCAACGGGCGCAGCTGCTCGACAGCCTGCTTGCCGATGTCTACGGCCCCCGCCATCTGCTCACCGAAGGCCTGCTGCCGCCCGCGCTGATCTTCGGCCACCCCGGCTACCTGTGGCCGTGCCAGGGCATCAAGCCGCCGGGCGGACGCTGGCTGCACCTCTATGCGGTCGACCTCGCCCGCTCGGCCGACGGTCGCTGGTGGGTCATCCACGATCGCACCCAGGGGCCTTCCGGCGCCGGCTACGCGATGCAGAACCGAGTGCTGGTCACCCGCGGCCTGTTGCCGCTTTTCCGCAGCCAACGGATCGAGCATCTCGCGGAGTTCTTCCGGGTGCTGCGCGAGACCCTGATGTCCACCGTTCCCACCCGCGGCGAGGCGCCGATGGTGGTGCTGATGACGCCGGGTCCGCTCAACGAGACCTACTTCGAACACTCCCTGCTTGCGCGACACCTGGGCTTCCCGCTCGCAGAGGGCCAGGACCTGACGGTCCGCGACGACCGCGTATTCCTCAAGACCCTGCAAGGGCTCAAGCCGGTGCACGGCATCCTGCGCCGGCTCGACGACGACTACTGCGACCCGGCCGAGCTGCGCGCCGACTCCGCGCTCGGCGTGCCCGGCCTGCTCGCCGCCGCGCGCGCCGGCAATGTGCTGATCGCCAACGCGCTGGGCACCGGCCTGCTCGAAACCACCGGCCTGCAGGGCTTCCTGCCGCCGATCTGCGAGCGCCTGCTGGGCGAGCGGCTCCAACTGCCCTCGGTCGCGACCTGGTGGTGCGGCGAAGGCCCCGCGCTCGAACATGTGATCGACCATCTCGACGAGCTGGTCATCAAGCCGGCTTTCCCGAGCATGCGCATGGCGCTGCGTTTCGGCCATCAACTCAATACCGGCGAGCGACTCAAGCTGATCTCGCGCCTGCGCGCCACGCCGCATGCCTTCCAGGCACAGGAGTGGATCCGGCTCTCCACCGCGCCGACCCTGCTTCCGGATGGGCGTATCGCGCCGCGCGCGGTCGGCATCCGCGTCTTCGCACTGGCCACGCCCGAGGGCTACCGCGTGATGCCCGGCGGCCTGGCGCGGGTGGCGGCGGAAGCCGACGACGACGTCGTGACCATGCAGCACGGCGGCGCGAGCAAGGACATCTGGGTGCCGAGCAAGGGACGCGTATCCACCGAGACGCTGATCCCACCGCCGATCGCCGCCCACGATCTGGTCCGCAGCGCCGCGGTGGTGCCCTCGCGCATCGCAGAGAATCTCTTCTGGCTCGGCCGTTATTCGGAGCGCTGCGAAACCCAGGCGCGGCTTCTGCGCGCAGCGGTGACGCGCCTGACCGAATCGGGCGAAGGCGGCCAGTTGGCGCTGGATTCGCTCGCAGGCGTTTGCCGTTTCCTCGGCGTGCTGCCCACGCCCGAGGAAGGCGAAGAAGACGAGCCGCTCACCGACGCCGACTGGCTCGCCGCGGTCTTCGACCCCGAAAGCCCGAGCAGCCTACTCTCCAACGCGCGGCGTCTGCAGCGCGCCGGCAGCCAGGTGCGCGAAAGGCTTTCAGGTGACAACTGGCATGCGCTCAACCGGCTGCTCGCCACGGTGGACAGGCGCGCCCGCGGCATCCAGGACGCGATCGAATCGCTGGACCGTTGCATGATGCTCTGCCTCTCGCTGGCCGGCTTCGCGATGGACGATATGACGCGCGACGACAGTTGGCGTTTCCTGCTCCTTGGGCGTCGCATTGAACGGCTCTCCGGCCTGAGCGCCTTGATCGGACGCTTCCTCGCCGATCCCGCTCCGCTGCGCCATGCCGGTCTCGAATGGCTGCTCGAGGCCACCGACAGCATCGTGACCTACCGCGCACGCTATCGGCGCCGCCCCGAGCTCCTGCCTGTGCTGGACCTGATCGTCTTCGATGACGACAACCCGCACGCCCTGGCCTTCCAGCTCGACGTGCTGACCCGCTATCTCGGCCGCCTCGGGCGCGACTACGGCACGCACTTCGCCCACGGACCGGGCGAACTGCTGGACCGCCTGCGCCGTTTCGATCCGACACGCTTCCATAATCTCGGCCTGCTCGGCAGCGCGCCCGGCGGCGATCCGGTAGAGGCGCTGGAGGCCCTGAGCGGCGAAGCCGCGCAGCTCGCCTACGCGCTCTCCGACGAACTCGGCCTCACCTTCTTCAGCCATGCCGAGCGGGCGCTGCAGACCGCGGAGGCCGCATGAGCGGCGAGCGCTACTTCGTCTCGCATCTCACCGAGTACGACTACGGCGGCCCGGTTGCCCTGGCGCGCCACAGCCTGCACCTGACGCCGCGCGCGCTTCCCTGGCAGCAGGTGGAATCGCATGAGATCCGCATCTCCCCCCAGGGCGTGCAACGGCGCAGGAGCGAGGATGCCTTCGGCAATCCGGTCGAGCATCTGACGATCACGCAGGCGCACGATCGCCTCAGCGTGCTGGCCGAATCCTGGCTCTGCGTGGACGCGCGCCCACCCGTGAGCGAGCGCGACAGCCCGGCCTGGGAATCGGTGCGCGAGGCGTTGGTCTTTCGCGCCGGACGTCCGCCGCATCCGGCCGAACTGGAGGCGACCCAGTTCCTTTTCGAATCGCGCCATGTACGGCTCAAGCGCGAACTCGCGCACTGGGCCGCCGCCTGCTTCGATCCGGGACAGCCGCTGCTCGCCGGCGTGCGTGCGCTGAGCGAACGCATCCACGACGAGTTCGAGTTCGACAACGAAGCCACCCATGTCGCGACCCCGGTGCGCGAGGTGCTGGAGCATGGCCGCGGCGTCTGTCAGGACTTCGCCCACCTGATGCTCTCCGGCTTGCGTTCGCTCGGCCTCGCCGCGCGCTACGTGAGCGGTTACCTGCTCACCACGCCGCCTCCGGGCAAACCGAGGCTCCTAGGCGCGGATGCCAGCCACGCCTGGGTCGCCGTCTGGTGTCCGCTGCACGGCTGGGTGGAGTACGACCCCACCAACGGCGTGTCCGCTGCGGAAGGCCATATCACCCTGGGTTGGGGCCGGGACTTCGCGGACGTGACCCCGCTACGCGGCGTGCTGCACGGCGGCGGCGGCCACGAGCCCGAGATCGAAGTCAGCGTGATCCCCGAAGCCGAGTACGAATCGCTGATGCGTGCGGCAGCAGAGAAGGACGCAGACGACGCGGACGAGGAAGCCGCCACTCCGGCGACGGCGAGCACCGTCGCCGCGCCGAAGTAGGGCTCTCCTTCTCAGCCCTGCAGCAAGCCGTCGAGCATCTCGCAGCACTGATCGATCTCCGCCAGGCTGATCGTCAGCGCAGGCATGAAGCGCAGGCAATGCGGCCGCGGCGCGTTGATCAGAAGGCCGGTTTCGGCGCGGTCACGTGCGCGCATCACCAGTTCCGGACCGTTGCGCTCGCCCAGTTCCAGCGCCAGTAACAAACCGGCGCCGCGGACTTCGCCCAGACCATGGCGACGGGACAAAGCTGCCAGCGCCTGACCAAGATACGCGCCCTTGGTCGCGACTTCGTCGAGAAAACCCGGGCGGCCGATCTCCGTCATGACCGCGATGCCGGCGGACACGCACAAGGGATTGCCGTTGAAGGTGCCACCCTGCTCGCCGGGCGCGAAGCAGCTTGCCGACTCGCTCGCGATCAGAGCCGCGAGCGGCAATCCGCCGCCCAGCCCCTTGCCCAGGGTCATGATGTCTGCGGTGATTCCTGCCGCCAGATGGGCAAAGAGTTGCCCGGTGCGGCCGACGCCGGTCTGCACCTCGTCGCAGATCAGGAGCAGGCCTTCACGATCGCACAGGGCCCGAAGTCCTTGCAGGAACTCGGGCGTCGCGGGCCAGACACCCGACTCGCCCTGTACTGGCTCGAGCATGATCGCCACGGTCTCAGCATCGACCAGCGCCTCGACCGATGCCAGATCGTTAAGCCGCGCCTTGGGGAAACCCGGCACCTGCGGTGCAAACATCGTGTCCCAGCCGGCCTTGCCGCTGGCCGACATTGTGGCGAGCGTACGGCCGTGGAAACTGTCGGCAAAGGTGATGATCTTCCAGGCGCCGTCGCGATGCAGCCGCCCCCATTTGCGCGCGAGCTTGATCGCGCCTTCATTGGCCTCGGCGCCGCTGTTGGCGAAGAACACATGCGCCAACCCACTCGATTCCGCGAGCAGATGCGCGAGCGTCATCGCCGGCCGGTTGTAGAAAGCGGGGCTCGGGTTCATCAAGGTCTGCGCCTGGGCGGTGATCGCAGCGACCAATGCCGGATGCCCATGCCCAAGACTATTCACCGCCCAGCCCTGCACCATGTCCAGGTAGCGTCGGCCCTGCTCGTCCCAAAGCCAGGAGCCTTCGCCGCGCGCCATGACAATGTGTTCGGGGCGGACGGCGATCGGCATCAGTGCCTGGTGGGAAACGGCAGCTTGGTTCATGGGTCGTGCTCCTCTTGGGGTCGCAGAAATGAAAAAGGCCGCGGGGTATCCGCGGCCTTTCGGGAAAGAAGTCTGGAGTCCGGTGGCGCCGGCTAATCAGCCAATCGCCCGTTTCCGGCATGCCATACCCTCGCCCGCGAACGTGCCGCGGCGCCGCGCAAAGCGCGACGGCTGGATCGACGTCGGGAAGAGAAGGCCTGGCTCAGGGAATGCATGGTGCGATCGTGCAGGCAGATGTTGCATCGCGTCAAGCGTGGCGACAGTCCGCGCGGGATCGCCGTGGTCGGCGACCAACAACGACTTGCGGATCGGGCTACCCAGGCGCGGCTATTTCTTGGCGCTCATCAGCTCGCGGCGGAAGGACGGCAGATCGAAGTCGGCCTGGTCCACCGTCGCGGCGATTTCCAGCAGCAGGCTTTCGACGTCCGAGGTCTTCGAAGCTGCCTTCTTGACCAGCACGCGGGCGATCGGCCCCATCTTTCCCGCAAGCAGCAACGCAGCGCGGTCGACGATCTCCGGCGTAAGCGGCTGCGCCATCAACGAACCGCCGAGGCTCGCATGGGTCCGTGGCTGGGACTGTCCGGTACCGGCGCCACCGGTCCCGCCCTGCGTTGCCGGCCCTTTTGCGGCACCGCCGACCACCAGCGTCTTGCCCGCGCCGATGTTGGTCTTGCCGCCAATCGTGGCGTGCGCGGACAGGAAGGCCGTGCGATCACTCGGATTTTCGAGATGGTTGGCGAGGAGATCGCGCAGGCTTTCGAGATCCACCGCCTGCCCTGCCGCGCGGCGGACCAGCAGCTTGGCCATCGGCCCCACATGGCGGGCAAGATTGGCTTCGAAGATCGAGAGCGTCTGCTGGTCGAACTGCGTCTGGGTCTGGGTTTGCGTCGGAGTCGGCGCCGCGCTCGTGGGCCCCGTCTGGGTCGGGATTTCTGCCTGGCCCGGCGCACTCTGGCGCGCCAGAGCCGCCATGGCGCGGGCGATTTCTTCCTGGCCCAGGATCACCGTGCTGTCCGTGATCGCGGCGTTCACCGGGCCGCGGCTCGCCTCGACCAGGGCCTGCTTGAAGTCACGCGCGTTGCGGTAGCGCAGGTCGCGATCGCGCGCGAGCGCCTTCGCCACCACCGTCTCGAAGTGGCGCCAGCGGGCTCCTTGCTCATGACTGGACAGGGTCGGCGCGTCCTGCGTCACCGTCATGTACATCACCGATTCGAGCGTCCCGGAGAAGGGCGGCGAACCGGTCAGCAACTGGTAGAATAAGGCGCCGGCGGCGTAGAGGTCGATGCGGTGGTCGATGTTCTCGCCCGAGAACTGCTCCGGTGCCATGAAGCCCGGCGTCCCCAGCATCGAGCCATCGAGGGTGAGGCCATTCGCCTCTATCCGCGCGATGCCGAAGTCGGTCACCTTGACCTGGCCATTGCGCGTGACCATGAGGTTCGCCGGCTTGATGTCGCGGTGCCAGACGCCGTTCTGGTGCGCGTATTCCAGTGCGTCCAGCAACTGGAACATCACGCTGACGACATCCTCCTCCGGGAAGTCGACCTTGCGGCTCAGGTATTCGCGCAGCGTGTTGCCGGCGACGAACTCCATCGCGATATAGGCGTAGGCATCGTCCTCGCCATACTCGTAGACCGCGGCGATGCCTGGATGCGCAAGACGGCCCGCGGCCTTCGCCTCGTTCTTGAAGCGCGCCACCGCCATGGGACCGGTGCCGGCGCCCTCGATCAACTGGCGGCGGATCGTCTTGATCGCCAGCGGGCGCTGGATCACCGGGTCGAAAGCCTCGAACACGATCCCCATCGCGCCCTCGCCGAGGACGCGCTGGATCGGGTACTTGCCAATACGTTCGGGTGCGACAGCGCTCATGCTCGTTCAGGATACGACGTTACGTCTGCTCAGCTCTCGAGCATCTTCATGGCCTGCACGAGGCTCTTGCGCATGCGACCGAAAGACTCGGCCAGCGTGCCGATCTCGTCGCGGCTGCGGGTGACGAATTCAGGCGCATCGAGCTCACCAAGGCTCACGCGGTCGGACAGCGCCGAGAGGCGGCTGACCGGGCGGATAACCAGGAACCACATCAAGAGGTTCAAGGCGATACCGATCGCAAGGAACACGCCCACGATCATCGTCATGAAGACCTTGAAGGCCTTCTCCGCGCGCTGGAAGGGCACGTCCATCGGGACCGACACCACCTGGGCACCGATTACTTCGTTGAGCGTCCAGCCAAAGCCATTCGACGGGCCGTACTTCGCCACCATCGGCTGCGGCGCAGCGGCCGCGGTTGTATGACAGGCAAGACAGGCTGGATTGGTGATGCGGATCGGACGCGCCACATACAGCGCACGACCGGTCGGCGTATCGCGCTGACCGACGAACTCCTTGAGGTCTTCGCGATTGCGGAATTGCGTGACGAGATCCGCCTCCCATTCCACCGCGCGGTCACGCGGATTGGTCGGGTTCAGCGTCGCTTCCTTGTAGTTGTATTCCGGATGGGTCTTGCGCAGTTCGTTCAGCACTTCGGTGGCGGAGTACGCCGGCACTGACTGCGGCAGGAAGGTCTCTTCCATCTGGTCGCGCAGCAGCGGCGCGATCTGCGTACTCGTATACGTACGTACCGCGATCGCCTTCTCCATCAGGAAGCGTGCGGTCTCCAGCACTTCATCCTCAGCGCCGCTCTGCAGCAGGCTGCGCGTGATCGATGCCGCGGCACCAAGGCCGATCAGGAAGACGATCAGGAATACCAGGTTGAACTTGAGCAGCAGCTTCACAGCGAGGCCTCCTTGGCACCAAATCGTCAAAACTGAAAATCACGCGAGGTGCGGACCATATCAGACCGCATGTCACTGTCAATGGAACTTCGCACTCGCTACGGCACAAGCAGAACGCCCGCCTACACCAAGACTGCTCCGACAGGCGTCACGGACGCGTCTGTTTTGACCGTAGTCATCATCCTACGAAATGTGCACAATCCGGTCGCCGAAGTATCGAAACCACAAAAAACCTCCTTGGAGACGAACCCAGTGGATCTGGAAGTCTGGCTTGCACCGGTTTCTGAAGACGCACCTTGCGGCCCCAACCTGGAATACGACCCTGAGTTCCAGCAGCTCGAGGAGGCCGCCAAGGAAAAGCCAGACCAGGAATTCGGCAGCGATGGCGGCGGCACCTACCAGCGCATCGAAGGTGAATCGGCCGACTGGGGCACCGTCCGCAAGCTCGCCGAGAGCCTGATTACCCGCACCAAGGATCTGCGCGTCGCGGTGTACCTCCTGCAGGGCCTGCTCGCCACCGAAGGTTTCAAGGGCATGGACGCAGGCATCCGCCTCATCCACGGCCTGCTCGAGCGCTACTGGGACAACGTCCATCCCGAGCTCGACGCCGACGACAACAACGACCCCACGATGCGCGTGAATGCGCTGAGCCCGCTAGCCTCCACCGATGCTGTGGTAGCCACGTTGCGCAACGCCTGGGTCGTGCGTTCGCGCCAGCATGGCGTGCTCACCGTGCGCGATATCGAGGTGACGCTGGGCCGCATGTCGGCACGCGAAGGCGGCCCTCAATTCTCCGAACTCCAGCTCGCCGCGATGCTGGGCGAAGCCATCAAGGAAACCCCCGATCTCACCCAGATGGCGCGCAGCGCCCTGGACACCACAAAGGCTGTCAGCACCCTGCTGATGGACCGCGTGGGCGCCGCGGCGTCCTTGGACCTGAAGCCGCTGGTGACGACACTCTATGGGGTGCAGCAGCAGGTGCAGGCCGCGGCGCCGAGCGATGCATCGGGCGACCAAGCGGCCGAAGCAGCAGTTGATGGCGGCACTGATTCCGGCGGCGCGACTTCTGCGACGGTTGTCATCGCCAGGCCCGGAGAGATTCGCTCTCGCGAGGATGTTGTCACAACGCTGGACAAGATCTGCGAGTACCTTTCGCGCACCGAACCGACCAGCCCTGTTCCCATCCTGCTGCGCCGCGCGCAACGGATGATGGGCATGAGCTTCCTCGAACTGATCAACGACATGGCGCCGGATGGACTTCCCCAGGCCGAGCGCGTCGTCGGTCAGCGTCTGGATCAGTAACAAGCGCAGTAATCGGAGCAGTTGCATCGATCGGGCCGGGCTTCGAGCGCTCGCTGACCCGACCCCACCCCAACGGAGGCAAACCAAATGGCAGGCAGCAGCCAGAAATTCATCGCGCGCAATCGCGCACCGCGAGTCCAGATCGAGTACGACGTCGAACTCTACGGCGCCGAGAAAAAGGTCCAGCTTCCCTTCGTGATGGGCGTGCTGGCTGATCTGTCCGGCAAGCCCGCCGAACCGCTCGCGCCTGTCGCCGACCGCAAGTTCCTTGAGATCGACGTCGACAACTTCGACACGCGCATGAAGTCGATGAAGCCGCGCGTCGCGTTCCAGGTACCGAACACGCTCACCGGCGAAGGCAATCTGAACGTCGAGCTGACCTTCGAGAGCATGGATGACTTCTCGCCCGCCGCGATCGCGCGCAAGGTGGACTCGCTCAACAAGCTGCTCGAAGCCCGTCAGCAGCTCTCGAACCTGATCACCTACATGGACGGCAAGAGTGGCGCCGAAGAGCTCATCTCCAAGGTTCTGCAGGACCCCGCCCTGCTCCAGACCCTAGCCTCGACGCCCAAGCCCGAAGACGGCGCCGGCGCCTGACACAGTGCGTGTGACCTGACACAGAACAGGTCGCAGAGAAAACTCAAGAGGAGGCCAAAGCCATGGCAGACCCGCAACTCGAATCCGGCGCACAAGGTGTCGCCGCCGAAGCGAACGAATTCGCTTCGCTGCTTCAGAAAGAATTCAAGCCCAAGACCGACGAAGCCAAGGAAGCTGTCGGCCGTGCCGTGCGCACGCTCGCCGAGCAGGCCCTGTCGCAGACCCAGCTGATCGGCAATGACGTCGTCAAGTCGATTGAGTCGATCATCGCCGAGCTGGACAAGAAACTCTCGGAGCAGGTCAATCAGATCATGCACCACGGCGACTTCCAGAAGCTGGAAGGCGCCTGGCGCGGCCTGCACTACCTGGTGAACAACACCGAAACCGACGAGATGCTCAAGATCCGCGTGATGAACATCTCCAAGGCGGATGTGGGCAAGACCCTCAAGCGCTACAAGGGCACGGCCTGGGATCAGAGCCCGCTCTTCAAGAAGGTGTACGAAGAGGAATACGGCCAGTTCGGCGGCGAGCCCTACGGCTGCCTGGTGGGCGACTACCACTTCGACCACAGCCCGCAGGACGTCGAGCTGCTGGCCGAAATGGCCAAGGTCTCGGCCGCGGCGCACACCCCCTTCATCGCTGGCGTCTCGCCGACCGTGATGCAGATGGAAACCTGGCAGGAACTCGCCAACCCGCGCGACCTGAGCAAGATCTTCACGACGCCGGAATACGCCGCCTGGCGCTCGTTGCGTGAATCCGACGACGCCCGCTACATCGGTCTGGCCATGCCGCGCTTCCTGGCGCGCATCCCGTATGGTGCGAAGACGAATCCCGTCGAGGAATTCGACTTCGAGGAAGACACCGCCGGCGCCGATCACAGCAAGTACACCTGGGCCAACTCGGCCTACGCGATGGCGGTGAACATCAACCGTTCCTTCAAGGAATACGGCTGGTGCTCGCGCATCCGCGGCATCGAGTCCGGTGGTGCGGTCGAAGGCCTGCCGGTGCACTCCTTCCCCACCGACGATGGTGGCGTGGACATGAAGTGCCCGACCGAAATCGCGATCAGCGATCGCCGCGAAGCGGAACTCGCGAAGAACGGTTTCATGCCGCTCATCCATCGCAAGAACTCCGACTTCGCCGCCTTCATCGGCGCCCAGTCCCTGCAGAAGCCGCAGGAATACGACGATCCGGACGCCACCGCCAACGCAAGCCTGGCCGCCCGCCTGCCCTACCTCTTCGCCACCTGCCGCTTCGCGCACTACCTGAAGTGCATCGTGCGCGACAAGGTGGGCTCGTTCAAGGAGCGTGCCGACGTCCAGCGCTGGCTGCAGGACTGGATCATGAATTACGTGGACGGAGATCCCGCCCACTCCTCCGAGGACACCAAGGCACGTCGCCCGCTCGCCGCCGCCGAAGTCGTCGTGGAAGAAGTGGAAGGCAACCCGGGCTACTACTCCTCGAAGTTCTTCCTGCGTCCGCACTACCAGCTGGAAGGCCTGACCGTGTCGCTGCGTCTGGTTTCGAAGCTGCCCTCGCAGAAGGCAGGCTGATCAGCCTTCCGGAACGGGGCGCCAGAAAGAAGCGCTCAAGTGGGGCCGTCCTCGGCCCCGCAATCAACAAGGCCGGCGTCGCGGTGAAGACCCCCACCCTGCGCACGTATCAGCCGGCACTCAAATTCTCGTGGGTTGCGAAACTGGAGGAAGACCATGGCAGTGGACATGTTCATCAAGATTGGTGACATCAAGGGCGAGTCGAAGGACGAGAAGCACGCCGATGAAATCGACGTGCTGGCCTGGAGCTGGGGCCTGAGCCAATCGGGCACGGCGCATTCGGGTACCGGCGCCGGCGCCGGCAAGGTGAATGTGCAGGACATCTCGCTCACCAAGTGGGTGGACGCGAGCTCGACCGCGCTGATCGTGGCGGCCTGCAAGGGCACACACATCAAGGAAGCCAAGCTCACCGTCCGCAAGGCCGGCGACAAGCCCCTCGAATACATCAAGATCACCCTGAACGACGTGCTGGTGTCGTCGGTGCAGACCGGCGGTTCGGGCGGCGAGGATCGCCTGACTGAAAACGTCGTGCTGAACTTCGCCAAGTTCAAGCTCGAGTACACCATCCAGAGCAAGGAAGGCGGCGCTGGCGCAACCTCCACGGCCGCTTGGGACATCCCCGCGAACAAGCCGCAAGGCTGATCTTCCGGTTGTTCCCGAAGGGACGGGTCCCGCCCGTCCCTTCCCTCTCCGTTCGACTGCCCCCGGCACAGCCACAACAGGTGATGCATGGCCCTGGATGACATGTTCCTCAAGATCGAAGGCGCCCGTCAGGGCCCGATCAATGGCGGTTCGGTCGACGTCAAGCACAAGGACGAAATCGACGTCCTCTCCTGGTCCTGGGGCATGCAGGGCAATGCCAACGCCTTCCAGACCGGTGCCGGTCGCACGACGCTGGACGAACTGATCATCAGCAAGAAGGTCGATAGCGCCTCGACCGGGCTGATGTCCGCGATCCGCAACAACGAATCGATCAAGAGCGCCACGCTGACGGTTCGCAAGGCAGGCGGCACCGAACCCATCGAATACCTGCGCATCACGCTGGACAAGGCGCGCATCACCTCGCTCAAGCTGCATAGCGGCAGCGCCGGTGAGGGCCCGGCCATCAGCGAGCTGGTAACCATCGGCTTCCAGAAGATCCGCGTCGAATACCAGCCCCAGGGTTCCGCAGGCGGCCCTCGCGGGGCATCCACCTTCGAAGCCGACGTCGGCTCCAACGTGTAGTGCAACAGAGATAACCATGACCACACCAGCAATCGCCGAACAGGCTTTGCGCGATGGCGATGTCGACGCCGCACTGAAGGCCCTGCAGGATCAGGTCCGCGCCAACCCCTCCAAGGCCGAACTCCGCGTTTTCCTCTTCCAGCTGCTCGCCGTGCTCGGGCAGTGGGACCGCGCCCTCAACCAGCTGAACGTCGCCTCGGAACTCGACGCGAGCACGCTGGCGATGGCCCAGATGTACCGCGAAGCCCTGCGCTGCGAACTCCTGCGTGCCGAGGTCTTCGCCGGCAAGCGCTCCCCGGTGATTTTCGGGCAGCCGGAAGACTGGCTCGCGCTGCTGATCGAGTCCCTGCTGATGCACGGCCGCGGCGAGGCTGCAGCTGCCGAGCGCCTGCGCGCCCAGGCCTTCGACCAGGCACCGACCAGTAGCGGCACGATCGACGGCCAACCCTTCGCCTGGATAGCCGATGCAGACATGCGACTCGGACCGGTCTGCGAAGCGGTCATCAACGGTCGTTACTACTGGGTGCCCTTCTCCCGGCTCCAGCGCCTGGACATCGAGGCGCCGACTGATCTGCGCGACATGGTCTGGGTGCCGGCACATTTCCAGTTCAAGAACGGCGGCGAGACCGTCGGCGTCATCCCGACGCGCTACCCGGGCTCCGAGGGCATCGCCGATCCGCTGATCCGTCTTGCCCGCAAGACCGAGTGGGCCGACCAGGGCGACGACGTCTTCCACGGCTTGGGCCAGCGCGTGCTGTCCTCGGACATCGGCGACCATCCGCTGCTCGAAATCCGGCAGATCCTGATCAACGGCGGCGACGAAACCAGCGACGCGCCCGAGTCCGCAGAGGGCTGACGTGGCTGAGCTCACGCCCCAGGAGCGGCTGCAGCCGGCCTTGCTCGATCGCCTGATCGACGAGGAGCCGGAGAAGTCGGTGGAGTCGCGCGAACAGCGCGTGCTGACCAAGACCCAGCTCCGGGCCGCGGTGCTGCGCGATCTGGCCTGGTTGCTCAACACCACGCGCCTCACCGAACGCAGCGGCTTGGCGGGCTATTCGGCGGCCGAGAACTCGGTCCTCAACTACGGCATGCCTTCGTTCTCGGGCGAGACGGCGGCGGCACTCGACATCACCGACCTTGAGCGTGCCATCCGCGAGGCGATCGTGCGCTTCGAACCGCGCATCCTGCCCGCCACGCTCCGCGTCGAGGCGCGAGCCGATGGCCGTGCGCTGGACTGGCACAACGTGGTCAACATCATCATCACCGGTCAGCTGTGGGCGCAACCTGTGCCGATCGAGCTGCTGCTGCGCACGGAAGTCGACCTCGAAACCGGCCAGGTCCAGCTCAACGAAATTCGTTCCGCCGCCTAGCGGCTCACCCCTGATTCAGGCATTACAACGGCGTCATGGATCCGCGTCTGCTCCGCTACTACAACCAGGAACTGCAGCACCTGCGCGAAATGGGCGCGGAGTTCGCCAAGCAGTTCCCCAAGATCGCGGGTCGCCTGGGCGTCGAAGGCATGGAGGTCACCGACCCCTATGTCGAACGCCTGATGGAAGGTGTGGGTTTCCTCGCCGCGCGCGTGCAGCTCAAGCTGGATGCGGAATTCCCGCGCTTCACCCAGCAGCTGCTGGAAATGCTGTACCCGCATTACCTCGCGCCCACGCCTTCGATGTTGATTGCGCAGTTCCAGCCGGTGCTGTCGGAAGGCGCACTGGCCGCGGGCGTGAAGATCGAGCGCGGCAGCGCGATCCACTCGCGCAGCCCCAAGCCCGATGCGACGACCTGCGAGTTCCGCACTGCGCATGAGCTCACGCTCTGGCCGATCGAACTCGTCGAAGCCCGCTTCTTCTCCTTCGCCGCCGATCTGCCGCTCGCCACGCTGCCTGTCGCCAACAAGATCCGCGGCGGCGTGCGCCTGAAGCTGCGCAGCACCGGCGGTGCCAAGTTCCGCGATATCCGCGCGGAGAGCCTGCGCTTCTTCCTCGGCGGCGCGGACGAAGTCGCGCACAAGCTGCAGGAACTCATCGGCGCGGCCTCGTTGGGCGCGCTGGTGAATCCCGGCACGCGTCCGATGCCCTGGTACGAGTACCTGCCGCCCGAAGCGATCACCAGTGTCGGCTTCGAGGACGAGCAGGCGCTGCTGCCCGAGAAGCATCGCAGCTTCAGCGGCTACCGCTTGCTGCAGGAGTACTTCTCCTTCCCGCAGCGCTTCATGTTCTTCGATCTCAATGGGCTTGCCCCGGCCTTCGCCCGCCAGGACGCCGCCGAAATCGAGATCGTGCTGCTCTTCGGCCGTGGCGACGCGGTGCTGGAGAACGTGGTCGATGCCGGCAACTTCATGCTCAACTGCACGCCGGCAATCAACCTGTTCCCCAAGCGGATCGACCGGATCAACGTCGCCGACAACGCAAACGAATTCCACGTCCTCGCCGACCGCACCCGGCCGCTCGACTTCGAGATCCACACGCTGACGGAAGTCTCGGGCTTTGGCGCAGGCGCGGACAGCGAACGCCGCTTCCTGCCCTTCTACGCGGACTTCCACTCCGCCGAAGCCAGCACGCAGGCCTACTACACCCTGCATCGCGAGCCTCGCCTGTACTCGGACACCCAGCGCCGCCACGGCGCGCGTTCGAGCTACATCGGTAGCGAAGTCTTCATCAAGCTGGTCGATCCGCGCGAAGCGCCCTTCTCCGAGAACCTGCGCCAGCTTTCGATGCGGGCGCTCTGCACCAATCGCGACCTGCCCTTGTTGATGCCGATCGGCATGGCACGCAGTGACTTCGATCTCGAACTCTCCGCGCCGGTCGAGGCCGTGCGTTGCGTGAAGGGACCGAGCAAGCCGTACTCGGCGCTCGCCGAAGGCGCGATCGCCTGGCGCTTCATCAGCCACCTGACGCTCAACTACCTGTCGCTCGCCGACAAGGATCCCCTGCAAGGCGCGAACGCGCTACGCGAGATGCTCGAGCTCTACGCCAGCACCGGCGACATCGGCATGAAGCGCCAGATCGACGGGCTCAAGTCGGTCGCGGTGCGCCAGGTGACGCGGCGGCTGCCGATGCCCGGACCGCTTTGTTTCGGCCGCGGCCAGGAAATCTCGCTGATGGTCGACGAGCTCGCCTTCGAAGGCGGCAGCGCCTATCTGCTCGGCAGCGTGCTCGAACACTTCCTCGCGCGCCACGCTTCGCTCAACAGTTTCACCGAGACGGTGCTGCATTCGCTGGGGCGCGGCGAAATCATGCGCTGGAGTCCGCGCTGCGGACAGCGGGCAATCCTGTGAGCGCGGAACGCTACTTCGGCGCGCTCGCCGAGGCGCCCTTCCGCTTCGACTTCCTGCAGACGCTGCGCAAGGTCGAATGCCTGTTCCCGGACAAACCCCGCTGGGGCACCGCGCTGCGCCCGGCCGACGAACCGCTGCGCCTCGGGCAGGAACCGTCGATGTCCTTCGCGCCGGCCAGCCTCTCCGGCTTCCATTGGGATGCGAGCGGCAACGCGCCACGGATCGAGGTGCGCTTCTTCGGCCTGCTCGGCCCCAACGGTCCGCTACCGCTGCATCTGACCGAGCATGCACGTAACCGCCTGCTGCATTCCGGCGACGCAAGCTTCGCCCGCTTCCTGGACGTGCTCCAGCACCGCTTCCTGGCCTTCTTCTACCGCGCCTGGGCGCAAGCCAACCCGGTGGTCAGCCTGGACCGGCCAGCCGAAGATCGCTACGGACTTCAACTCGGCGCCCTGATGGGCATGGGCATGCGCAGCCTGCGCGATCGCCAGCGCCTGCCCGATGCCGCTTTGCTACACCACGCCGGCCTTTTCGTTCGCCAGGTCCGCAACGCCGAGGGCCTGGGCAAACTCGTCTCGAGCTTCTTCAGTGTTCCCGCGCGGATCGAACAATTCGTCGGCCACTGGATGACCCTGGACGAACGCGATCGCACCCGGCTCGGGCGCGCCGGCAACCAGTTGGCGCGCACTGCGGTGAGCGGCCCGCGCATCTGGGATCGCCAGCACAAGTTCCGCATCGTGCTCGGTCCGCTGAGCCTGGCCGACTACGAGTCCTTCCTTCCCGGCGGATCTGCCCTGGGCGCGCTCGCCGATTGCGTGCACAGCTACGTCGGCCGCGAATTCGATTGGGACCTGCGACTGATACTCGCGCGCAATCAACGCAAGGCCGGACAGCTCGGCAGCGCGCAGCGCCTCGGCTGGACCAGCTGGAACGGCTGCGCGTCCGCCACGCGAGACGCCGACGAACTCATTCTCGATGCCGAACGCGCGCTGCGCATGAGCGCCCGCGTCCGGCCTCCCCACAACTGACAGGCATCGCCCCCAACGACCAGAACTGAGAGACAAACATGAGCGAAATCAGCCGCGTCGCCCTCTTCGGGAAACTCAACCCCGTCGCCTACAAGGCGATCGAGGGCGCCACCGTGTTCTGCAAGTTGCGGGGCAACCCCTACGTCGAACTGGTGCACTGGATCCAGCAGATCCTGCAGACCGAGAACACCGACCTACACCGCATCCTGCGCCACTTCGAGATCGACTCCTCCAAGCTCGCCGCCGACATCATGGCCGCGCTGGATCGCCTGCCGCGCGGTTCGACCTCGATCTCCGATCTGTCCGAACACGTGGAAAACGCGGTCGAACGTGGCTGGGTCTATGGCTCACTGATGTGCGGCGAGAACCAGGTCCGCACGGGCCACCTGATCCTCGGGATGGTCAAGACCAACAGCCTGCGCAACGCGCTGCTGAACATCTCCAAGCAGTTCGAGCGCATCCGCGGCGACAGCCTCGCGGAGGACTTCCGCAAGATCACTGCCGGTTCGAGCGAAGAACAACTCTCCTCCACCGATGGTTCGGCCGTCCCCGGCGAAGCCAGCGGCGCCATGGCCCCTGCGGCCATGGGCAAGCAGGAGGCCCTGAAGAAGTTCACCGTTGATCTGACCGAACAGGCACGCAGCGGCAAGATGGACCCGATCGTCGGCCGCGACGACGAGATCCGCCAGGTGGTGGACATCCTGATGCGCCGTCGCCAGAACAACCCCATCCTGGTCGGCGAAGCCGGCGTCGGCAAGACCGCGGTGGTCGAAGGCTTTGCCCAGCGCATCACGCGCGGTGACGTGCCACCCAGCCTCAAGGAAGTCGAACTGCGTTCGCTGGATGTGGGCCTGCTGCAGGCCGGCGCCAGCATGAAGGGCGAGTTCGAACAACGCCTGCGCTCGGTGATCGAGGAAGTCCAGGCCAGCCCCAAGCCGATCATCCTCTTCGTCGATGAGACGCACACCCTGGTGGGCGCAGGTGGCGCGGCCGGCACTGGCGACGCTGCCAACCTGCTCAAGCCTGCACTCGCCCGCGGCACCCTGCGCACCATCGGCGCCACCACCTTCGCCGAGTACAAGAAGCACATCGAGAAAGACCCTGCGCTGACTCGCCGCTTCCAGACCGTGCAGGTCGATGAGCCGGACGAACCCAAGGCTATCCTGATGATGCGCGGCGTCGCCTCCACGATGGAGCAGCACCACAAGGTCCAGATCCTCGACGAAGCGCTGGAAGCCGCGGTCAAGCTCTCGCACCGCTACATCCCGGCGCGTCAGCTTCCCGACAAATCCGTGAGCCTGCTCGACACGGCCTGTGCCCGCGTTGCCGTGAGCCTGCATGCCGTGCCGGCAGAAGTGGACGACAGCCGCAAACGCATCGAAGCGCTCGATACCGAACTGGCGATCATCGGCCGCGAGAAGGCCGTAGGCGTCGACGTCGGCAGCCGCGAAGTGGATGCAAATGCCCTGCTGGCCACAGAACGTGAACGCCTCGCCGCCCTGGAAACCCGTTGGAACAGCGAGCGGGAACTGGTCCATCGCCTGCTCGAACTGCGCGCCAAGCTGCGCAGCGGCGCCAAGCCGGTGGAAGGCACCGGCAGCAAGCTGGAGGCCGAGGCCGCCGCCGCGGGCGAGTCGGCCACCGAGCAAACCACGCAACAGACCACTGAAGCCGATCGCGCCGGCATGCTGGCAGAACTGCGTCGCATCCAGGACGAGCTCGCGACGCTGCAGGGCGAAAATCCGCTGATCCTGCCCACGGTCGACTACCAGGCCGTGGCCAGCGTGGTCGGCGACTGGACCGGCATCCCGGTCGGCCGCATGGCGCGCAACGAGGTCGAGACCATCCTCAATCTCGCCAAGAGCCTGGGCGAGCGCGTGATCGGCCAGGACCACGCGATGGAGATGATCGCCAAGCGCATCCAGACCTCGCGCGCGGGCCTCGACAACCCGAGCAAGCCGATCGGCGTCTTCATGCTCGCCGGCACCTCCGGCGTGGGCAAGACCGAGACCGCGCTCGCGCTGGCCGAAGCGCTCTATGGCGGTGAGCAGAACCTCATCACCATCAACATGAGCGAGTTCCAGGAAGCGCACACGGTATCGACCCTCAAGGGCGCGCCTCCCGGCTACGTGGGCTACGGCGAAGGCGGCGTGCTGACCGAGGCCGTGCGCCGTAAGCCCTACTCCGTGGTGCTGCTCGACGAAGTCGAGAAGGCGCACCCGGACGTGCACGAGATGTTCTTCCAGGTCTTCGACAAGGGCTTCATGGAAGACGGCGAAGGCCGCTTCATCGACTTCAAGAACACGCTGATCCTGCTGACCACCAACGCGGGCACCGATCTGATTGCAGGCCTCTGCAAGGACCCCGAGCTGCTGCCCGATCCGGACGGCCTCGCCAAGTCCCTGCGCGAGCCGCTGCTCAAGATCTTCCCGCCGGCCCTGCTCGGCCGCCTGGTGACGATTCCCTACTACCCGCTCTCCGACGAGATGCTGGGCCGGATCGTCAAGCTGCAGCTCAACCGCATCAAGAAGCGCGTCGAAGCACGCTACAAGATCCCCTTCGAATACGGCGAGGATGTGGTCAAGCTGGTCGTTTCGCGCTGTACCGAAAGCGAGTCCGGCGGTCGCATGATCGACGCGATCCTGACCAATACGATGCTGCCGGACCTGTCGCGTGAATTCCTGGAACGGATGATGGAAGGCGAAGCCGTGCCGCGCGTCGCCATCTCGGTCACGGACAACGCTTTCGCCTACAGCTTCGGCTGAGCCCCCAGAAAAGAGGAGACATCAATAATGCCCGCACACTTCGAAGGCTTCTCGCTGCCCGACCAGCAACTGATGATCGCGGCGTACATGCTGCTCAAACAGGCCTCCAAGAAGGCGCGCGCCGACCTACTCGGCGGCAACCTGACGGCCTATTCCAAGTGGTTCGAGGCCGGCAACACCAAGCACCTGATGAAGGTCGCCTCGGTCGTCAGCGAGATCGACGACGCGATCAACCAGCGCCAGATCACCTTCGTCAACGCGACCGGCAACAAGGTCCACCGCTCCCAGCAACACCTGTGCGGCTACGTGTTTCTCAACGTCACCGACATGGGCAAGAAAGGCATCGGCTACACGGTGCAGGACGGCAAGGCCACGCCGAGCCAGGGCTGGGACCTCACCAAGGCCCACACCGGCAGCGGGATGCGGGTCATGGTCGTGCCGCGCACCCACAACGGCGACGTTGGCAACCTCGCCGAAACGCTCTACCACGAGCTGTCGCACAAGGTCGGCGGTACCTGGGACGTGACCTACAACAGCACGACCTGCGCCAACAACGCGACGAACAACTCGGGGCAGGCCGTGAGCAACGCCGAAAACTACAACCTCTTCATCCGCGAATACCTCTGAGGCGTCCCCGGGTTCAACCGAGTCTGAACGATGTCTGAAGCCGCAACCTCCACCGAGATGACCATCGACGAGGCGCTCGCCTATGCGATCAGCCTCCATCAGGAACGCCACCTCGAAGGCGCCGAGACGCTGTATCGGCGCATCCTTGCCCTGGTGCCAGGGCAGGCGGATGCCCTGCATTTCCTCGGCGTGCTCTGCCACCAGACAGGGCGTCACGAAGAGGCTGTCGGCTTCGTCGAGTCGGCGATCGCGCAGAACCCGGATTTCGCCGGCTTCCACAACAACCTCGGCAACATCCACGTCGAGCGTGGCGACCTGGACGCGGCGACCCGCGCCTACGAACGCGCGGCGACGCTAGCACCGATGAGCGCCGACATCGCGAATAACCTGGGCGCGCTCTATCGCGCCCAGGATCGCGACGAGGAGGCCGAGGCTTCCTACCGTCGTGCGATCGAACTGGACGAACGCCACATCAACGCCCACAACAACCTGGGCCTGCTGTTCGCCAAGCGCGGCCGGATGAAGGAGGCTGTGCAGTACTACTGCCAGTCGATCGCCCTGATGCCGGAGAACCCTGACGGTCGCCGGCTGCTGGGCATGGCCTACTACTCGCTCGGCAAGATCGAAGAAGCCGCCGAGGTGTTCCGGCAGTGGCTGGAACAGGAGCCCGAGCAGCCGATGGCACGCCATATGTACGCGGCCTGTTCCGGGGTGGGCGTGCCGGAGCGCGCGGCCGATGACTATGTCGAGCAGATGTTCGACCGTTTCGCCTCCAGCTTCGAAGAGCAGCTGCAGGTCAAGCTCGGCTACAAGGCGCCGGAGCTCGTGTGCGAAGCGCTGAAGCGCCACCTGCCAGCGGCTGACCGCCAGCTCGACGTCCTCGACGCCGGCTGCGGCACCGGCCTTTGCGGCCCGCTGCTCGCCCCCTGGGCGCGCAGCATGGTCGGCGTCGATCTTTCTGCCGGCATGCTCGAACGCGCCCGCCCCAAGAACTGCTACTCCGCGCTGGAGAAAGCAGAGTTGGGCGCCTGGCTGGCCGAGCATCGCGACACCTACGACCTGATCGTCTCGGCCGACACGCTGGTCTATTTCGGCCCGCTCGAAGTCCTGATGCAGCGCACTGCGGACGCCCTGCGCGCCGGGGCCCTGCTTGGCTTCTCGGTCGAGCGTGCCGATCCCGCGCTGGCCCCCGAGGGCTACCGGATCAATCCGCACGGCCGGTACTCGCACACGAAGGCGTATCTGGAAAGCATGGCGGAGCGCGCCGGCTTGCGGGTACTCTCGCTGGAAGATGCGGTACTCCGTACCGAGGGCGGCGAGCCGGTGCATGGCTACGTCGTGCTGATGCGCAAGCCCTGAGGGCGCGGCCAAACCGACCTGACTCCCGCGACGCAGAACGGACAGACAAGAAGTGGCGACCCGACAATACGTCCTCAACAGCCCAGTGGGCGAAAAGCTCCTCTTCTACCGCATGCAGGCCGAGGAGACGCTTTCGCGGCTGGGCGAATTCCAGCTCGAATGCCTGAGCCTGGAAGGCGGGATCAAGCCCTCCGAACTCCTGGCTGAGTCCGTCACCGTCGACATCCTGCTCGACGACGACAAGCGCGAACTCTCGGGCTTTGTCACCCGCTTCGCCCAACTCGGCAAACGCGGCCGCTACCACCACTACGTCGCCACGATCCGCCCCTGGTTCTGGTTCCTGACGCGCACCTCCGATTGCCGCATCTTCCAGAACAAGAGCGTCCCGGACATCATCAAGGAAGTCTTCGCAGACCATTCCGTCGCGGACTTTCGCCTGGTGCTGCGCGCCAGCTACCAGCCGCGCGAATACTGCGTGCAGTACCGTGAATCCGATTTCGACTTCGTCAGCCGCTTGATGGAAGAAGAAGGCATCTACTACTTCTTCGAGCACAAGGATTCCAAGCACACGATGGTGCTGACGGATTCTTACAGCGCCCACGAGACCTTCCCCGGCTACGACAAGATCCCCTTCGTGCCGCCTGAGTTCACCGGTCGCGTCGAGAAGGACCATATCGAGAGCTGGCGGCTCGAACACTCGGTCAAGACCGGCAAGTACGCGCTGACCGACTACGACTTCAAGAAGCCCTCGCTCAACCTGCTCGCCAAGGTCAAGGGCAACCACGGCTACGCCGACTACGAGGTCTTCGACTACCCGGGCGAGTACCTCACCAAGGGCGATGGCGAGCATTACGCGCAGGTCCGTCTCGACGAATACCTGTCGGGTGCTGAACTGGCCGAGGCCACCGGCGACGCGCGCGGGATCGCGGTAGGTTTCCGCTTCAACCTGGAGGACCATCCCGAGACATCGCAGGATCGCGAATACCTGGTCCTGCACACCCGCACCACCATGGTCGCCGAAGGCTACGAAAGCGACGAAGCGGGTGGCGGCGTCTTCTCCTGCGCCTGCACGGTCATGGACTGCAAGTCGCAGGACTTCCGGCCGCGTCGCGTGACGCCGCGCCCTTTCGTCAAAGGCCCGCAGACCGCGGTGGTGGTCGGCCCTGGCGGCGACGAGATCCACACCGACGAACACGCCCGCGTGAAGGTCCAGTTCCACTGGGACCGCTATGGCGGCAAGAACGAGAACAGCTCCTGCTGGATCCGCGTGGCGACACCCTGGGCCGGCAAGGGCTGGGGCATGGTCTCGATTCCGCGCATCGGCCAGGAAGTGGTGGTCGAGTTCCTGGAGGGCGACCCGGACCGTCCGCTGATCACCGGCAGTGTCTACAACGCCGAGCAGGTACCGCCCTACGCCCTGCCCGCCAACAAGACTCAGTCCGGCATCAAGTCACGCTCCTCGACCGGCGGCGACACGAGCAACTTCAACGAGATCCGCTTCGAGGACAAGAAGGGCTCAGAGCTCGTCTACGTGCATGCCGAGAAGGACCGGCAGATCGTCGTGGAGAACGACGAGACGCACAGCGTCGGCCATGACCGCAGTAAGGTCGTCGACCACGACGAGACGGTGCTGGTGAAGCACGACCGCAACGAGCGGGTCGACAACAACGAGACGATCTCGATCGGCGTCGACCAGACCGAGAGCATCGGCAACAACCGCGTGGTCTCCGTTGGCGTGAATCACACGGAAACCATCGGCGCCGCGATGAGCGTCGTGGTCGGCTCCAACCTCACGGAGAGCGTCGGCAGCAACTACTCGGAAACCGTCGGCGCGGCGATGGAACTCACCGTCGGTGCGGCGCTGGCTATCACTGTCGGCGCCGTGATGGCGGAGACCGTGGGCGGCGCCAAGACCGAAGCCATCGGCGGCGCCAAGGCCGAGAGCATTGGCGGCACGCTCACGACCAATGTCGGCGGTGCGGTCACCGAGAGCTTCGGCGGCAATCATTCGCTGACCGTGTCCAAGGACCAGAGCGCGAAGGTCTCCGGCAAGCAGTCAGTCGAGGTCACCAAGGAAGCGACGCTGCAAGCCAAGAAGGTGCAGATCACTGCCGACGACGAGATCAGCTTCAAGACGGGCGACGCCGAAATCGTGATGAAGAAGAACGGCGACATCACGATCAAGGGCGGCAAGATCACGATCAAGGGCAGCGGAGACGTGGTGGTCAAGGGCAGTAAGATCGCCAACAACTAAGCCGCGCTCAGGAGCACAGCATGCAGGCACTCGATTTCAAGCAAGGCAGCGATCCCCGGTCAGAGGCTGCGACGATCCAGCCCCGCGCCGGCTGGATCGCGGAGGTCAGCGCCGAAGGCGAAGTCCGCGTCGACTATCCCGGCAATCGCCATGGCGTCCTGCCTGCACGCAGCATCGTGGATATCCCGGCGGCGTCGCTCGCCCCCGCCGGAGCACGCACCGAGGTGCTGTTATGCTTTGAGGCGGGCGACCCGCAGCGGCCGATCATCATGGGCGTACTGCGCGCGGCACGGCTGAGCGAATCTGCGAGCCCGGCCGGTTTCAGTGGCGATCAGCTCAGCTTCACCGCCGGCAAGGAGATGAGCCTGCGCTGCGGCGACAGCTCGATCACGCTCACCGCCGATGGCCGCATCGTCATCAAGGGCACGCGGCTCGTCAGCCGCGCGTCCGAGACCAACAAGATCCGCGGCGCTTCCGTCGCCATCAACTGACCCAGGCATGCCCGTCACCGTCGGCGTCAATTTCCTCTCGGTGGTCCACAAGGACAGCTCCGGTGTGACCATGGCCTTTCCGGACGTGTGCAAGACGCCCACGCCCGCGGGACCGGTGCCGATTCCATATCCAAACATCGCCAAGTCTTCCGACACCGCACAGGGAGCAAGCACGGTCACCTCGGACGGCAATCCGACCTGCGTGAAAGACTCCAATTTCATGCAGAGCAATGGCGACGAAGCGGGCAGTGCGCTGGGCGTGGCATCCAACAAGATCAAGGGCAAGGCTGAGTTCGTGAACTTCTCCTTCGACGTGAAGTTCGAGGGCAAGAACGTCGCCCGCGCCTTCGATCTCATGCTGCACAACGACAAGAACACGCCGCCGTTCCCCGTGATCCAGGGACCCGTCGTCGCGCTGGGTGACGACAAGGGCGTGTGCATGTATTGCGGCAAGCCCTTCTGAACACATGGATGTTCTGGCCTACGGAATGGTGACCGCCCTCGGCGGCGACGCGGCGACGAGTTGTGCCGGTGCGCGCGCCGGGCTGGTGCGCTCGCGCGTGTTGGATCACTTCCGCCTGCGTTCCGGCGTCACCGGCGAGGAAGAGCCCGTCATCGGCCATCCCGTCGTACTCCTCACGCAAGGCTTCGAAGGCGAAGCACGACTGCTGCGCCTGATTCACGGCGCAATGGCTGACATGGCGACCCAGGCCGGGAGCGCCGGACTCGACATCGCCAACGCGCCGATCTACCTGAGCCAGCCCTCCCCCGATCGCATCCACACCGCACAGGCCCTGATCGCCGATGAATCGGTCCGCGCGATACGCGCAGCGGGCCGAGACGCGCCGCAGGACCCGCGCCGCGCCTTTGCGCTGGCAACGCAGCTCGTCCGTCGCGCCGCGGCGCTTGCACGTTGGTCGCACGTTCCCGAACTCGCCCACCTGAGTCAATCGGGTAACGCCGGCGGCATCGAAGCCTTGCGCGCCGCAGCCATCGACCTCGCCAGCGGTCGCTGCCAACGCGCGATCGTGATCGGCGCCGATTCGTTGCTGGATGCCCCGACACTGAACTGGTTACAGGTCTGCGCGCGCCTCAAATGCGACGCCGTTCCCAGCGGCCTGCAGCCCGGAGAGGCAGCCTGCGCCCTGCTCCTCAGCCAGGCAGAACCCGCAGCTGCCCAGGGGCGAATCGCGAAGTCAGCCGTGAGCCAGGAAGAGGCCACGCTGGAATCTGGGCGCATGTCCCAGGGTATCGGCCTGTCGCGCGCGTTGGCCGAGGCCGACGCGGGCACACCCGATCAGGTTCCTTGGCTACTCAGCGACCACAGCGGAGAAACCTATCGCGCGTCAGAACTCGGGCATGCGGTCGTGCGTCTGCGCGCGCAGTCGTCGCGCTACGCGGCCCCGGTCATCGAGTACCCGGCCATCGCCTTTGGCGACACCGGCGCCGCGAGTGCTCTGGTGAGCGTGATCTGGGCGCTGCGTGCGTTCGCTCGCGGCTATGCGCCCGCTGCATCCGCGCTCGTCGCTGCCACTTCGGAAGGCGCGCTGCGCAGCGCGCTCACCGTGCAATCCGTCGCCCGCAAGGCGGGAGCCTGAACATGGGCGACGAACACAAACGCGGCGACAAGAAGGGTAAGTTCTGCGGCATCCCGGGCACGCCCTGCGAATGCGGCAACGACTACATCAAGGTGTGCGAACCGGGCTGGTCTCCGCAAGCAACTTTCAGGCGACTCGTCCGGGCCGAGTCCGGCACCTTCGGCTTCGAGAAGAAGTTCGAGGCTCATCATGTCGTATGCGTATCGCCGGTCTCTTCCGAGATAATCGCGAAGCCGAAGATAGACGGCGTGATACGGGGCACGACCTGGTGCATCAACAACAAGGAGAACATGCTCGCGATGCCGCTCTGGGGGCATTCGGTCATGTGGTACTGCAAGATCACCGCGGCCGGCGGCAAGCTCGACGCAAGCAGCGCGCCACCCTTTGCCGACATCCCGCAACATGACTGGGATCACAACTGTCGGGACGGCTACACCGATGAGGTGGTCGCGGCCTGCAAGGATCTCGCCGCCGAGATCGAGAGCGAAGGGCACAACGTCGAGCCAGACGACATCAAGGGCGCCCTCGACGACCTGTCCGCAGACTTCAAGAGCAAGCTCAAAGCCCGGGGTTCGCGCGAAGGCGGAACCCACAAGCAGTTCGTGGAGGGCGGCACTTCGGCACGTTGGGGGCACCCCTTCTCGATGGCGACGGACGCCAAGGTCACGAGCAAGGGCTACCCGGTCAAGGTCTTCGACGAACGCGTCGCGCGCTGGATCGAACGCATCAAGAACGCAATTCTAGGAAGCTGACATGGATTACCTGATCTGGAAATATCGCGACACCGACGGGGCTTGCTCGATCCTGGAGCCCACGGGTCTGGATTCGATCGTTCCGCTCAAGGAAGGCACGCCTTTGCAGGCGGAACTCAGCGGCAAGGCGCTCTCCACTGCGATGAACCCCGAGAGCCCCGACGACATCCTTTTGCTGGACAACGTCCACAACACCGACGGCATCCTGGTCGTCTCGGGACATCTGCGCGCCTTTCTCGAAGCGCGTTCGCTGCGTGATGTCGAGTATCTGCAGGTGTCCATCGTCGATCACAAGGGCCGTGTCGCAAGCGACGATTACTGGGTCGTCCATCCGCTCAGTCCCGTCGACGCGATCGACCTGGTGGCTTCGGATTGCAAGATGAGCCGGATCAAGAAGACGCGCATCCAGTCGATGACGCAGCTGGTACTCCGCCCTGAAGCCGTCCCTGCCGACCGCGAGCTCTTCCGGCTGCAAGGTTTGTGGGGCGTGACGCTTGTCAGTCGCACGCTCGCGGACGCCATCGCCGCGGCGGGATTCAGCGGCGTGGAATGGCAGGAAGTGTCCGCATATCCCGGCGCCTGATGTCAGCGCCGGCCGCCAGCGCCCAGCCCGCAAGCGTATGAGCAACCACCTGATAGGGAAGCACCCCGGCTACCCGGCAGCTTGCGCGCTGAAGAGCATCGCCGGTCTCGACCAGACCTGCCCGCTCAACAACGGAACGCCGCTGGCGGTGGGCTTTCCCCAGGGCGTGGCGATTCACTTGCATCCAGGCATCCGATCCACTGGACTTCCCACGCATCCCGCAACGTGATCCTCGCCGACTACCTCGAACCCCTGGCCTACGACATCGCGTTCTGGACGCTGGGTCTGGCTGCTCCCGATGCCGACGCACAGGGCCTGGGCGCCCTCAGCAAAGAACTGGGCAGCAAGCTCCGGACAGCCGCGATCATCGTGTTGCTGACCAAGGGTGACGTCGACGGCTATTGCCACAACCTGATCCGCGCGGCCCGTGCCCGCGAGATCTATCTGCAGCGGATGCATACGGCTGGGCACTTCGACGACCATGATTTCTGCGCGGGCCGACTGGAGGGGTTTATCTCCGCCTGCGCCGCCGAAGACTTCGCCAGCGCACGCAGCATTGCAGCGCTTTCGCCGGGCGCCTACCGCGTGGGGCATGAGTACGAGGACGATTTCTGCTACGCGCAGACACTCTTCAACCTCCTCGCCCCCCAACGCGACGATGTCGTGCTGGCCGCCCTCTGCAAGCGTTGGGAGGCCTGCCTCAAGGGTGCTCCGGGCGCTCGGCTGGAGGTCCTGCGCGCCATCATCGACCGCGACCCGCTGGCCTTCGAGACAGCCTTCGAGGCCCTGCTGGATGAACGCGAAAAGCAGATCGAGAAGGACATCGCGCGTGGCCAGCTGGAAGAGCCTCCCGTGATCGCCGAGCGGCAGGTGTTCGTCGAAGGGTGCGCGCTGCTACGGATCGCAGGGCGCTTCGGCTTTCCCCTGCAGTCTGAGTATCGCTACTGCCCCTCCCTCGCGCTGCAATCCATGCAGCGGCCTTTCCCGGGCGAGTGAGCGCGATGCCGCATCCTGCGATCGAGAACGCACTCGGCTTTCCCTGCGAACTCCTCTTCCTTGCGGACGAGGAGGCCCAGCCGGTCTGCACCGTATTGCTTCAGGCGAGCTACCGCATCGAGGCTGGTGGTGCCCTGCTGCGCAATGAGGAGCCCGTTCCGCTGGAGCTGGCTGGGACCCATCACGGGGACCCCGCGAAGAGCAGTCCGCGAATCGAAGCGCCGGTCGCCTTCTTCAAACCCAGCACGGATGTTGTCCTGCTCGGCCATGCGCATGCGCCTTCCGCCAACACCACCGAACTCCAAGTCGGTCTGCGCCTGGGTCCGGTGCAGAAGGTCGTGCGGGTCAGCGGCGATCGGGTGATGAGCAGGAGCTTGGGCCGCTACGCCGTCTCGCGTCCGCAGGCCTTCGAAAATATCCCGCTCATCTATGAGCGTGCGTTCGGCGGCACCGACATGCGCGGGGGCGGCGCGGAGGGAGTGCTGCCCTGTGAAAGGCGAAATCCGGTCGGACTCGGTTACCGCGACCCGCAGCAGGCCGAGGACGACGAAGTCCTCATGCCCAACATCGAGGACCCGGAGCAGCCCTTTACCGCCTACGGCCAGGCGCCGCCGCCGGCGGGTTTCGGTTTCATCGCCCCGCACTGGCAGCCACGCACGGCGCTGGCAGGCACGTTCGACGCTGCCTGGGATGCTGAACGCAAACCGTTGCTGCCGCGTGACTTCGATCGTCGCTTCTTCAATGCGGCTTCGGCCGGTCTGATTGCACCGAGCTACCTGCGCGGCGATGAGGCGGGCGTGATCCTCAATGCCAGCCCCGAAGGACGGCTGGACATCAAGCTACCCGACACCGCCACGCCGCATTGCCAGATCGAACTACGTGGACGGCGGCATCTGGAGCAGCCCTTGTTGCTGGATACGGTCATCATCGATCTCGACGCCCGTCAGCTGCTGCTCCAGCGCCGTACCTTCGTGCCACTGCAGCGCGGCCCCGAAGACATCGTCTCGGTGCGCGTGCTGCCGCGCCGCTCCAGCTGATTCGTCGCATGGCACTTACTTCCCGCACGTTCCGGATCGGCCTCTACCTTGAGCATCTCGAGGAGTCGTCTTTCCTCTACGACCAGTGTCGCGCCCTGCGCAAGCAACCGGACTTCACCTGGCGTTCCTTGCTCGACTTCGAGGATCGTCTCGAAGCACATATCGACGCGCTGATGATCGGCAACGCTCTGGCGCTGGAAGTCTGCAACAAGCGCATACCCGAAGCCGAGCCAGGCGAGCTTTTCGCAGCGATCACCGTCTTGTGTCGCGCCGGCCTCGCACAGGACTTTTCGCGCTCGATCGCGGGCCTCGAAGATGCCGACCCCGCCCGCCGCCAAGCCTTCGTCGATGCGCTGAGCCGCGAGTTGCCCACCGCATGGTCGGACCGGATTGGTGGTGCCTTGAACCAGGCAGAACCCGCGCTCGCGCAGATCCTCGCCCGCGTTGCCGGCAATCGCCGCCTGCCGCTCGCGCGGGAATTGCTCGCGGCCCGAACACAGGACGCCAAGGCTGCAATGGCAATTGCCCGCGCACTCGGACGCCTGGCCGACCCGGAGGCTCAATCGGCCCTGCGTTCGCTCGCGGAGCGTCCGGATCCGGAGCTACGGCGCGAGGCTGTCCAGGCTCTGCTCGCACTCGGCAACCCCGAGGCACTCGACGCCATCACAACGCTCGCACCGACAGAACCCTGGGCCAAGATCGGTCTGTCGATCTCCGCAAACGCGACATCCGGCGCAGCCCTTGCCGCAGGCATCGAGAACCCGGCCCTCACCCGCGCAGTCGCACTCTCGCTCGGGCTGTTTGGCGAACTGCGCGGCGTGCGCGTCCTCGTCCAGTTGCTTGAGGACAAAGCGAATGCGGCGTGGGCCGCCTGGGGCCTGTACCTGATCACCGGCGCCCCCATGTTCAGCCAGCAGTTCGTGACCGACCCGGTCAATGAGGACGAGTTGAGCGCGGACGAACTCCACGCCTGGCGTGATCACGGACAGGCGCCCACGCGCGGGGACGGCCGCCCTTTCGGCGGGGAGCGTCGATTGCTGAACACCGATGCCACGACCTGGAACGAGTGGCTCCGCGCCAACGCCTCAAGCTTCGAAGCGGGCAAGCGCTACCGCCTCGGAGAACTCGCCACGCCTGCCAGCACGCTGAAGACCTTGCTCGAACCGCAGATCCCGGACGAAATACGCCAGGCCGCCGCGGACGAAATCCGCATCCGCTACCAGTGCAACCTGCCCTTCGAATCCGACATGCCAGTGCGGCAGCAGCTGCGCGTGCTTCGCGGCCTGTCGCGCTGGACTGAACAACACAGCGCGGGCTTTGAAGCGGGACGCTGGTACTTCGCCGGACGGGTCGTCGGCTAGGTCAGGCGCGTGGCGACTTATCCTGCACATGCTTGCCTTGCCTGCAACAGCGCATCCGCGCAACATTCGAAACCCTGAGCCAGAGACAGAACCATGCGCATCAAGGTCATCAGCGTAAAAGGCGTGGCACCCAACCCGCCGATCAGCCATGAATTCGATCGTTCGGGCGGCACGATTGGCCGCGAACCTGGCAACCAGCTGATTCTTCCCGACACCGAGAAACACATCTCGCGCATGCAGGCGCAAGTCGTGGCCGAGGGCGGCGAATTCATGCTCATCGACCATGGCGGCAACCCCACCTCGGTCAATGGACGCCCGCTCGGCAAAGGCAATCGGGTCGTACTCCACGACGGTGACGAGCTTGAGATCGCCGGTTACGTGCTGCGTGCCGAGACGGTCGCCGCAGCGCCGTCCTTCGTGGCCGGTGCCAGCCCAGTCGCAGCTCCGGCAAGCGATCCGCTCGGACTCTTCGGCGGCAGTAGCCCTGCGGGCGACCCGTTCGCCGACCTCGGCGCGAGCCCCGCCCCGGCGCCAAGACCCGCCCCTGCGCCCGCCTCGCCCTTCGGCGCCAACTCGCCTTTCGCCGCAGCACCGATGCCGACGCCGGCGGCGAGCGCCGCCCCTGCCGCGCGGGATGACGATCCTTTCGCCGTTTTTGCTGCCCCCGCGCCCGCACCGACTCCAGCTGCAAGCCCCACCGCCGCACGGGCCGATTTCGATCCTTTTGCACCGCCGCCCGCACCGGCTGCGGCCCCCCGCAATACGCCCCTGGGCCTGGACCTGCCCGAAGTCGAACTCTCCGTCGACGCGCTCTTCGATCTCGGAGGCCCCGGACTCGCGCCCGATCCGCTGTCGGGCAAGCTCTTCGACGGCTCCACCAGTCAGCTCATGGGCCTGCGCAGCGTACCTATGGGGAGCGAAGATCCACTCGCGCTGCTCTCTGGCGCTTCCGGCAAGGTGCCTGCGCCGCAAGCGCCAATCCGCGACGACGCAGACCTGCTGAACGAAGCCTTCGCGCCGCCGCGCCCCCTCGCACCCGCACCGGAATCCGTGTCGGCCGCAACCACACCGGCGCAACCTGCCGAAGGCATTGTGTTCTCCTGGAACGATGCATCCGGCATTACCGCGAGCGAAGCCGCCCCGCGCAGCGTTTTCGACGCGCCCCCGGGTGAGCTGACCCAGGTCTTCGGCAAGCCTGCTGACGAGCGCGTCCTGAACCATGCCGAAGCGCAGCAGGAGTCACGCACCATCCTGCAGGCGCCCGCGGCCGCAGCCGGTCTTCCTCAGGAGCCCACTCCCGCTGCGGCCCCTGTAGTTGAATCGGCGATGTCGGCACCGATGCCCCAAGCCGTGGCGCCAGCCCCGGCCGCAGCCGCCGCGCCAGCCGGCCAGGCCACGTCAGGCGACGGCGCTGAACTTCTCGCCGGATTCCAGCGCGGTCTCGGTTTCGGCATTACGCCTCCGGGCGGTCTCACGCCGGCGTTCATGGAACAGATCGGCCGCGTGCTCAATGAAGCCACCGCCGGCACCATGGCCCTGCTCACGGCGCGCGCCCTCACCAAGCGCGAGGTTCAGGCCGAGGTGACGATGATCGTCTCCAAGGGCAACAACCCGCTCAAGTTCTCGCCCGACGTGCAGTTCGCGCTGATCCAGCTGCTCGCGCCGCAGGGCCGCGGCTTCATGCCGCCGGTGGCCGCCATGCGCGATGCCTACGACGATCTGCGTTCGCACCAGTTCGGTTTCATGGCCGGCATGCGTGCGGCGCTGACCGGCATCCTCGATCGCTTCAAGCCGGAGCAGCTCGAGACGCGACTCACCGATCGCGGCTTCCTCGACAGCGTCCTGCCCGGCGCACGCAAGGCCAAGCTCTGGGATCAGTACGAGAAGCTCTACGACGACATTTCGCGCGAGGCGGAGGACGACTTCCACAGCCTCTTCGGCCAGGCATTCCTCAAGGCCTACGAAGAGCAGGTCGAGCGCCTCAACGCCGAGCGCGACACCCCAAAATCCTGAGCCGCGAAAGCCCATACATGCTCGTCATGAAAACAGCCTATCTGTCCGAAAAGGGCGGACGGGTACGCAACGAGGACGCCTGTGGCTACTGGGTGGCCGGCTCCATCGGCTGCTGGGTGGTGTCGGACGGCGCCGGCGGCCACGGCAGCGGCGATGTCGCGTCGCGCATCGTAGTCAGCACGATCCTGCAGACCTTCTCGCAACGGGCCTTCGTGAGTCCGGATTACGCTGCGCAGTTGCTGCACACCGCGAACAACGCGGTGATCGACGCCAAGCGCAGCGGCGTAACACGCGACAACATGCACGCGACCGCCACCCTGCTGATGATCGACGCGGAGTCCTCGCGCGCGATCTGGTGTCATGCCGGCGACACGCGCATCTACCTGATCCGCGGCGGCCGCATCGTGCACCGTTCGCGCGACCACAGCCTGGTACAGAACCTGATCGACGCCGGCTATGGCGGCGAGGAGATCATCCGCGGCCATCCGCAGCGCAGCCTGCTCACATCTGCCGTCGGCTCTGACGATCCGATCGAACTTGCCGTCGGTGGCGAGAATCTCGGGCTGCAGGCCGGCGACGTATTCCTGATCTGCACGGACGGCTGGTGGGAGTATGTCGACGAACCCCACATGCTCGATCTGCTCGCACTCAGCGCTTCGCCCGAAGATTGGCTTGGCCGCATGTCCGCCGCGCTCAATGACACGGTCGATGGCGAGAATGACAATTACACTGCCATGTGCATCCACGTCGAAGCGGTCGAAGAACCCACGACCGTCATCCTGCCCGCGGAGAACGAAACCGCGGCCGGAGCGCCCTCACAAGGAGACCCAGCATGACCGCCCGTTTTCCCTCGGCCCGCCGTACCCTTGCCGCCGCGCTGCTTCCGCTGCTCGTACCGGCATTCACCGGGTGCGCCACGGTCGATGACAAGACCCAGAGCGCCGGTATCGGTGCGGCCCTGGGTTGCGCGGCCGGTGCCGTACTCGCGAAAGTTACCGACAACGACATGGCGACGGCCTGCGCCGCCGGTGCAGTCATCGGCGGCATCATCGGCTACCAGAAGGCACGCAACGCGGAGATCGAGCAGGCCAACCAGGCCGCGCAGGCGGTCACCGCAGTGCCGGGCGCAAAGCCGGCACCCGTTCAGACCGAGCAAGTCGCCGTGAAGGACAAGAGCACCGGCAAGACCGAGCAGGTATCGGCGTTCAAGTCGGTTTCGGTCGATATCCCCGCGAGCCAGGTCAATACGCCCGAAGGCAAGGAAGCGCTGCGCAAGCTCAACGACTACGCACGCAAAGTCGCCACGGAGCGTGGCGAAACGGTGGACGTCACCTACACCGCGAATTCGCCCGACAGCGTGAAGCAGAAAGTGGCGCTGGAAAAAACGCGTGAGCCTGCGGGCAAAGGCACCGTCGTGCGCAGCCTGAACTACGACACCCAGGTTCCCAAGAACATCTATCGCGTGAGCGTAGAAGTAAAGAACCCGACTCGCGTCGAAGTCTGATCGAAGCTCGTCGGATAAAAAAGGGGCGCATCGCCGATGCGCCCCTTTTTCATTGCGCTTGAGCGCTAGGGTTTCGCAGCGCCGTCGGCCTTCGCCATGCCCGACTTGTCGAGGCGAATCAGGGTCTCGATCAGGAGAACGTCGGAATCCCCGTCCTTGTGCGAGGGTGAAGGAGCCTTCGCGGCCTTGCGCGTCGTGCTACCCGAAGCGCTCGTCCGAGCAGGTTTTTTCGCGTCGGCAGTCGCGGCCCCCGACTTCGGCTGTGACTGGACGGGGTCCGCCTTCGCCAACATAGGTGGAGGCGTCTGCCCGTTCGATGCCAGGCCCGGATCCGGAATGCTGCCTGCGGCCCCGTTCGCGGACACCAAATCGGGCGATGTGCGCCGCCCCGCTTCCGCCAGTGCCGCGGCGGTGCCGGGCTTGGCGCCCTGCGCCGCTGGCTCCAGCAAGGCCTCCTCGCTGATCAAGGCCGCCGCAGGCGCCGGAGCAGAAGCTACTGTGGTCAGCGACTCCGGCGCTTGCGTGGTCGGCCCCTGTGACGACAGGGTCGCAGCCAGCTGCGTGGGTTTCTCGTCCAACGCCACCGGTCCCGGCGAAAAATCGAACGCCGCATATACACCTAGCGCCGCGGCCAGCAAACCGATTGCCGAACCCGTCCGCAGAAGCCTGCGACGCCTCGCCGGCCGCAGGTCTTGAGCGGACCCCAGCGCCGCAAGAACAGGCACGCCGTCAGCGGCCACATCCCCGCCCAGAAACAGACTGGGCATACGCGGCATATCGGGCGCCGCCCCCATTGATTCCTGCATTACGCGATTCCTTCATCGGTCGCCATGCGCGAAGTGCGCGCCTGGGCCTGACCTGGATTTCCACTGTGTTCGGCATGCAAAAAGTCGCAATCACTTTGCATATGCTTTCGGCAAACTCCGAACGAGCGGATATTCTATGCCCTTCGCATCGCCCATAACACCAACAAGTTCTCGCCACGCAGATGGCATGAACAAGTCAGAAGAACGATCGCCGTGCATGACACCCGCCTCACCATCCCGCGCACTGGCCACACGGTCCGCCTCGCGCCCGGCACGCGATGATCGAGAACATGAATACCGTAGCGCTCGCCCTGGCCGCACTGGGGTATCTCACCCTGATTTCCACCGCCTTGGCACTGTGTCTCTTCGGGAGCTTGCGGACGGCGGCACGCGCGCGGCTCTCCGCAACTTGGGGTGCCGTCCGTCGGCTTGCCTCGCAGACACGGGCTCGCGCGCAGTTCGGCGTCGGAATATCAGCCGGCGCCGTCCCCGACGGCCCTCCGCCGCAAAGGGCGCCACATCCTGCCTGGATTGCCCTTCTGCTACTAGCGGTGCCGATCGCAACGCTGCTGGCCGCACACAGATGGATGCGACTGGAGGGCTATGCGGACGCCGGACTCCCCGGCAGCCAGGTCGTCGCGGGCTTGCTCGCCGGCGAGCGGCTCAGCCCCCCGCTACCGCTGCCACCCGAGGTCTTCACGACGCGGGAAGTACTTGCCGAACGGCCTCTGATCGCAAGCGCGAGCCGCGACTGGAACCTGCTGGACGACGACTTCTCGCAGAAGCTCCTGCATCTCTTCCAGCAGCTGCACGAGGAGGGCTATGACATGGTTCTTCTCGAAGGCTATCGCAGCCCAGAACGCCAGCAGAAACTCGCTGACGAGGGCCCGCAGGTCACCCGTGCAGGGGCCTTCCAGAGCTATCACCAGTACGGCCTCGCGGCCGACTGCGCATTTCTGCGCGAGGGCAAGATCGTCATTTCCGAGCGCGATCCCTGGGCCATGCGCGGCTATCAACGGTATGGCGAACTGGCCGAAGCACTCGGCCTCACCTGGGGAGGACGCTGGAAGATGATGGACTTCGGCCATGTGGAGCTTCGCGGCACGCGCAAGCTCGACGCCTCGCGGGCGACGAACCGATGAGCCGCCCCCTGATCCTGGTCGGCGACAAGACCGACCACGGCGGCGTCGTGATCACGGGCACGCCATCCAGCGACGTCGGCGGCAAGAGCATTGCCCGCGTGGGCGACAAGGTCACCTGTCCGCAGCGCGGACACGGTCACACCACGACCATCGTCAGCGGCGACCCGAACTGCCTGATGGACGGCCAACCGGTGGCACGGCACGGCGACAAGACAGCCTGCGGCGCGGTACTGATCGCCTCGCAATCCGATACGACGGACATCTGAGCTCAGGATTCATAGGTGCTCGCGCTCATTCGCCCGCTCTTCGTTCCGCTCATACTGGTGCTTCTTTGCTGGTTCGCCGCTGCCCGCTGGCTGGGGCATGGCAGCAAGGGCATCGACGCGAACGACTTGCTGGTCTGGTTCGTCTTCATTCCCGCCCTGTTGCTGGGAATCTGGTTTGTTGCGCGTCGCGCACTGCGGCGAGAAGACGCTGCGGCGCCGACCGAAGCAGCCGCGAGCCAGGATGTCGCGCCCGCTCAGGTCGAGTCGCCCCCGGCCGTCCGCCCTGTCCCGCTTCTTGTGACTGCGGCCCGCCTTCAGTCGGCGGCTGGCGCAAGCACAAGTGATCTTCTGGGCGCCCTGGCCGCCGGAACCTCACTGGCTCAACCCGACGCAACGCTGATCGACAATCAGGGCCTGCCTATGCTCGCAGCCCCGGTCAGCCAACTCGACCTCGCGCACTACGAATCCTGGGTGAGCGGATGGGTCCAGGCGCATCCGGACGCGCAGGACCGGCATGAGCTTCTGGTGCGAAGCCTTGCGCTCGCGGCTGACCCCGCGCTGGGGTGCCTTGATTCGCTCTGCCAGGAGACGCTGGACGCCTCTGGCGAAGGCGCCACGAAGCCGCGCAAGGTCCAGCTCATGCTGCAGGCTCCCCGGCCTGTCGCCTTTGCCCTCGAAGACTATCTGCGCGAACAGCTGCTTGCGCACTGGGGCGCGGAATTGCCGCTCGATCTGATCGCAGGTCCCGTGCAGAGAACTTCCAGTGAAGACGTCCTGCGTATCGCGGGCGCTTTCGGGACCGAGCCGGCCTCCGAGCGCGCCGACGCCCTACTGATCGTCGCCTGCGACACGCTCTACAACGAAGACGCAGGCCTCTCGTTGGCCAGCCGCCAAGCCTCGCCGCATCTCGGCGAAGCCGCCGCAGCCATCGTATTGCAGACCACGGCGCCAGTCGGCGCAGAGGTCCTGGCCCGACTCGAGGCGCCCACCTACGGCCGTCGGCCGCAAGCGCCGGACCAGCGAGGCGCCGCGCCTGATTCGGCGAGCCGCCTGCTCACCGAATGTCTGGGCGAGCGCGTGGCACCCGACGCCGTTCACAGCGTCGTCAGTGATTGCGACCACCGTGCGGCCTGGTTCGTAGAGGCGGCACGCGCAATGACGGAACGTCTCCCCCAACTGGATCCCGTCAAGGATCACCTCGCCTTGGGGCGCGTGCTCGGCCACACCGGCATGGCGGCCTCCGCGCTTGCGCTGGCCGTCGCAGCCGCGCAAGTACAGGAGCAGCAAAGCCCGGTCGTCCATGCCGTACTCGGCCACGACTTCGAGCAGAGCTTCGCCCTGCTGACGCCCTACACGCCCGATACCGAATCATCGACCGTTCATACGGCAGACTCATGAACACACTGCTCAACTTCCTGTCCGACCGCCGTACGCTGGCCTGGATCGGGTTCTTCGCGATAGCGGCTTTACTGTTGCTTTCCGTACAGGCGCTGCGCGTCGGCTTTGCCTGGGCAATCGGCATCGCGCTCGTTGTCACGGTGATCGCACTCCTGATCTGGTTCTGGCGCAAGCGCCGCGCCCGTCGCGCGAGCGACGCGATCTCCGGCATGCTCGAAGAGGATGCGCAGCGTGCGGTGCAAAACGCCTCGCCCGCGAAACGGGCCGAGGTCGAGGCTCTGCGCAAGCGGATGCTGGAAGCGGTCCGCACGATCAAGACCTCGCGCCTTGGCGAGACGACCGGCCACGAGGCGCTGTATGAGCTGCCCTGGTACCTGGTGATCGGCAATCCGGCTGCAGGCAAGAGCTCGGCCATCGTCAACTCCGGACTCAAGTTCCCCTTCTCCGACGGCGCCGGCAGTGTCATCCACGGCATCGGCGGCACGCGCAGCTGCGACTGGTTCTTCACTTCGGAAGGCATTCTGCTGGACACGGCGGGACGCTATTCCGTTTATGAGGAAGACCGCAGCGAATGGCTGTCCTTCCTGCGCCTGCTCAAGCGTCATCGTCCCAAAGCGCCAGTCAATGGCATCGTCATCGCTGCGAGCGTCGCGGAGTTGACCCAGAACCGGCCCGAGTACGCGATCAACCTGGCCCGTCAGCTGCGCATGCGGATCCAGGAGCTGTCGTCCGAGCTGGGCGTTTTCGCGCCGGTGTACGTCGTCTTCACCAAGACCGATCTTGTCGCCGGTTTCGCGGAGTTCTTCGAGGACGCCGACGCGGCAGAGCGCGAACGCGTCTGGGGCGCATCGCTGCCCTATGACGGTGACAACCGGCATGACGCGGTCGAAGGCTTCGACCGTGAGTTCGATCTGCTGAGCGAGGGTCTGCGCGAGCTCTACACCAGCCGCCTGGCACTCGCCCGCAACGGCAGCCTGGGCGCCGGTGTGCTGACCTTCCCGCTGGAATTCGCCGCGATCCGCCAACCCCTGCGCACCTTCATCGCAACGCTCTTCGAAGAAAACCCCTTCCAGTTCAAGCCGATCTTCCGCGGCTTCTACTTCACCAGCGCCCTGCGCGAAGGCACACCGGTCTCGATCTCGGATCGCAAGCTCGCCTCGCAGTTCTCCCTGCGCATCAACGATCATCCGGCTGGCAGCACTGCCAACTTCCAGGGTGCGGGCTACTTCCTCGCGGACCTCTTCTCCAAGGTCATTTTCGCGGACCGCAACCTGGTGAAGCAATTCACCTCGCGCGCCCGTGTTCGCCTGCGCACCGGCGTCTTCGTCGGTGCAGTCAGCGTCATGTCGCTCGCGCTCGGACTCTGGGTCTGGGCTTTCGTGGCCAACCAGAAGCTGGTGAGCAATGTGCACGCCGATCTGGATCGGGTGGTCCAGATGCAGAAGCAGCGCCCCGATCTCGCCGCGCGCCTGGAAGCGCTGGAAATCCTGCAGGATCGCCTGCAACAACTGCAGGCATACGAGGCCAACAAGCCGCTCTCGCTCGGTTTCGGGCTTTACCAGGGCGACAAGCTCGAAGCACAACTGCGCGCCGAGTACTTCAAGGGCATGCGCACCCTGCTCCTCAAGCCGACCACCGACGCGATCGAGGCCTACCTGCTGGAGGTGAATGCCAACGGCAGCGCGCTCTCGCCGACAGCGCCCAACGCACAGGGCGCCGATGCCGCAGGCAAGGACGGCGCGCAACAGACCAGCTTCCTCTACTACAAGGATCTCTCGCCCACCAACGTCGAGGACGCGTACAACTCGCTCAAGACCTACCTGATGCTGGGCGACCGCAATCATCTCGAGTCCGCTCACCTCAACGACCAGCTCACCCGTTTCTGGCGCGTCTGGCTCGACAGCAACCGCGGCAACATGCCGCGTGAGGCAATGGTGCGCAGTGCCGAACACCTGCTCAACTTCTTCCTCACGCAGATCAATCAGCCCGACTTCCCGCTTATCGAAAACCGTCTCGCGCTAGTCGACCAGGTGCGCGAGCAGCTCGCCCGCGTCGTGCGCGGCATGCCAGCACGCGAGCGGGTCTACGCCGAGATCAAGGCACGCGCGGCGACCCGCTTCCCGCCGATCTCGGTTGCGAGCATCGTCGGCGAGGAAGACTCGAAACTGATTTCGGGTAGTACCGCCATCTCCGGTGCCTTCACCCGCGACGCCTGGGAGAAGTTCGTACAACCGGCGATCCGGGACGCGGCCAACAAGGACCTGCAGTCGACCGACTGGGTACTGAAAACCTCCACCCGCGAGGACCTCACCCTGCAAGGCAGTCCCGAGGAAATCGAAAAGGCCTTGGTCGCGATGTACAAGCGCGACTACACCGCCGAGTGGAAGAAGTTGGTTCAAGGCGTGGGCGTAGCGGGCTTCGCCGACTTCGACACTGCCGTGCGCGGCCTCAACCGCTTGGGCGATCCGAGCACCTCGCCGCTCAAGACGCTGCTCGGCGCGGTGTATCGCGAGACCTCCTGGGACGCGCCGTCTGCGATGAGCTCGGTGCTTGATCAGGCACAGAACGGATTCGTGAAGTGGTTCAAGGAGATGATCCTGCGCCAGTCACCGGCGCCGGTCGCGATTAACGTTCCCGCAGGTGGTGCGGCTTCCGCCGGCGTCGTGGGGCGCGAATTCTCGGCGATCAGCGCACTGATGATGCCGCGTGGCGACGACAAGAGCGTGCTGATGGACGGCTATCTGACGCGCCTGTCCGCGCTGCGCACCCGCTTCAACCAGATGAAGACGGCAGGCGACCCTGGTCCGTCCTCCCGGTTGCTGATGCAACAGACCTTCGACGGCAACGGCGAACTGGCCGAAGCGCTGCGCTATGTTGACGAGAGCATGTTGGTCGGCATCGACGACGCGCGTCGCGCCACCGTGCGCCCCCTGCTCGTGCGGCCGTTGATGGAGTCGTTCTCGGTCATCGTCAAGCCGGTGGAAAGCGAAGTAAACAAGGTCTGGCAGGCGCAGGTGCTCGATCCCTTTAACCAGGGCCTGGCTGCCAAATACCCCTTCCAGGCGGATTCCCGTGTCGAAGCCACGCCGGCCGAAATCGCCCAGTACTTCGGCCCGGACGGCCAGATCGGCAAGTTCGTCACCGGTACTCTGGGGAGCCTGGTCGTGCGCCGCGGCGAAACCTTCGCTCCGCGTACCTGGGCGGCGATGGGCGTGACGCTCAATCCGGAGTTTGCCAACGCCTTCCCGCGCTACGTCGCCGCCGCCGGCAATGGATCGGCCTCGGGCGCCGCGGCCGAAGAGCCGCAGACCGTGTTCCAGATCCTGCCAGCGCCGACGCCGGGCGTCAGCGAATACACCATCGACATCGATGGTCAGCAGCTGCGTTATCGCAACGCCATGGCCGAATGGAGCCGCTTCCGCTGGCCCGGCACCGGTACACCCGGAGCGCGTATCACCGCGATCACGAACGACGGCCGCAGCGTCGAGCTGGTCAATTTCCCCGGTCGTTTCGGCTTGGAAAAGCTGATCGGCTCCGCCTCCCGCCAACGCAAGGAGAACGGCGACTTCGACCTGTCCTGGAATGTTGGACAGACCAGCGTGAACGTCACCCTTCGCATCATCAGCAACCGCCAGGCGACGCCCGCCGCCCAGGCTTCGGACAACGCGGCACCGCAGGCCCTGCGCGGCCTCAAGCTGCCCAGCTACGTCCTCGGCCCGGCCGCCGTCACCGCGCAAGAAGGTCAAGGCAAATGAGCCTGCTCAACTCCCCCCACAACGGCGTCATGTACTTCGGCAAGCTGCCCCTGCGCGCCGACTTCGTCCGCAGCAGCACCGGCAGCGCGGTCACCCAGAACCTGGATCGCTGGATCAGCGCCGCCATGGAGCGCCTGAGCGCGCATCCCGACTGGAAGACCCATTTCGACTGCGCCGCGCCGATCGACTTTGCCTTCTGCAGCCCGCGCTCCGGCAACCTGTTGGTGGGCCACATGCTGAGCAGCCGCGACAGTTCCGGCAGGCGATACCCCTTCCTCCTCGCGAGCGCGCTCAAGACGGAGGAGCCCCAGGCCGCCATCGCGCACCTGCCGCTGATCGCAGCACCGGTCTGGAACCGTATGCAGGCCCTTGCGCGTGAGGTTGGAGAAGCCACCGACCTTCTGCCGGCGCTGGAGCGCCTGGAAGAAACACCGCTCGCCGATGAGGCACTCAGCCTCGCCCGCGCCCGGGCCGCTTTTTCGGATCTGCTGGCCAAGACCAATCTCGGCGAGCTGGAACGTGGCATGTCGCAGTCGGGCAACCGGCTCGCATTGCGCAGCACGGTGCTTGCCTCCGGCCTGTTGCTGATGCCCTTACTGAGCGCCACGCCCCCCAGCGGTGGCGCCAGCCAGGGTCTCGCCCTGCCTATCCCGGCAAATCCGCCAGCCTGCATCCATGCGGCGGCACTGTGGATGCAGCTCGTCGCGCCCTTCTTCGCGCGCAGCGACATCGAGCTGGGCATCTTCATTACTCGCCTCAACGACCGACCGCAACTCGTGCTCAGCCTGCAGGGCGCAAGCCCACGTCTGCTTGAGGCGATCTACAACCCGGCCGAGGCGTTCAACGCGAACATCGACATGTGCGAGGCGGATTGGGTGGAGGACCATGTGGACGGCGACTACGCGCTGCGCAAACTGTCGGACTACCTCGCGCATCCGAACCTGTCGCTCAAGCAGGCCTTCACGACCTACGCCGAAGTCTTCCTGGGAGCCTGAGCCATGATCCGCGCCAGCAGCCGACTCGCAGTTCTCGTCGCCGGCCTGTTCGTATCGCAGGCTTTCGCGACCACCGACGCCGCGCCCAGCGTCAGCCCTCTTCCCCCGCGCAAGCCCGTCGTCGTGAGCGGAACCGTTCCCGACGAGGCGACGCGGCAGGCAATCCTCAGCCGTGCCCGGGAACTCTATGGCGCCGACAACGTGGTCGACCAGCTCGGCGTCGGCGCGGTGAGCACGCCCGTCAATTGGTCCGCCTACGTCCAGAAGCTGCTCTCCGCCGACCTGAAGCAGATCAGCGCGGGGCAGTTCTCGGTGGATGGCAACAACGTCAGCCTGCGCGGCAACGTGAATAGCGAGGCGACGCGCCAGCAATTGGTCGGCGACATGGCCACACGGCTGAACCCCTCCTGGCAGGTAAAGAACGGTTTGCGCGTCGCGGCTGGCGACCAGCAGGTGCTCGACCAGGCGCTGGCCAACCGGATCATCGAGTTCGACACCGGCTCCACACGGATCGCGCCGGCCGGCACTGCCATTCTCGACGAGATGGCCGCGGCCCTGCTCAAGATGGGTGGCCGCAGCATCGACATCGTTGGCCATACCGACAATCAGGGCAGCGCCAACTCGAACCAGGCCCTGTCGGAGGGTCGCGCCGCGGCAGTACGCCAGTACCTGATACAGAAGGGCATCGAGCCAAACTCGATGCGCGTAATTGGCCTCGGCGCGCAGAGTCCGGTGGCGCTCAACACCACGCCCGAAGGCCGCGCCCGCAACCGGCGTATCGAGTTCCGCGCCCGATAGGAGCGGGCCCGCAAATGGGACTCGCAAATGACAAAGGCGGCCTTAAAGCCGCCTTTGTCATTTGAACCTGCCCTGCACGGAGCCCATATGCGGCCTCCGCGAATCGCCTGGTCCTTCAGTCCTCTGCCGCCAGACCTGCGTCGTCCTGGATTCCCAGCAGGTCTTCGAAGCGCGACATTGCATCGTTCTCCCGCAGCACGGCCTTGAGCCAGACATGCAGCGGCATCTCACCCCAACGCGCTGCCTTATCGGCGAGGTAGGCGACCGGGCTGTGCGGCTCGGTCTCGCGGAAGAAGCGCGCGACGGCGCGAAGCTGCTCGAGGGCCTGCGTGCGGGAACGGATCGGGCCTTCCGGCGCGGAGACCGACCCGACGGCCTCGCCACCCGAGCCTGCGCCCAGGACTTCCGTCGCGACCGGACGCCCTGCGCCGGCTTCCGCAGGTGCCGCCTGCTCCAGCTCGGCCAGGTATTCGTCGAACACTGCCCGCGTCGCCGAGAAGGATGGCCCTTCGAGGCCGAGACGGGCGTCGGTCGCTACCGTCAGGCGTTCGAACGCAGCGAAGGCCGTTCGCGCTTGCTGGCGCTGGCCCTCTAGGAAACTCTTGGCCGTGGCGCGCTGGGCGTCGCGGAATTGCTGGACGCTGACCCGCTCGGCACTGGCGCCGCCCTCCGAGGCCTGTTTCTGCCATTCGCGCGCCGCCTGCAATGTCGCCAAGCCGTGGCGCTGGCCTTTGTGGTCTGCGAGCGGGAATTCGATGAGCAGTTGGCGGGCGCGCGCCAGAAACCAGGCCAGGGCGCCCACGCGCTCCTCGACGTCAGAGCCTTCCGCTTGAGGATGTACATCACCCCAGAAGTCCTCGACCAAGGCGGCCAGCACCGTCAGCCCCTTCGCGAATCCGCCGACGCCCTCGGTCTTCGCCAGCCCCTCAGCCAGCCAGCCGGCCAGGCGCAAGTCCTTTGAACGCGTTGCCAGCAGCTGGCTGCTCAGGGCAACGACCTCATCCCATTGCGCCTCCTTGATCGCCGTCACCCATTCGCCCTGGTCGAGCGAAGGATCGTCCTCCCGGCGCGCCTCCCGGATCGTGTCGAACTCGACCGAGAAGGAAAGATCCTCTCCACTGGGCTGCGCCGCGCTGATCGGCTGCAAGAGCGTTTCTGCTTCCACCTGACAATCCTCACCGGGTTGCTTCAGAGCCGCCCCGCTGGCGGCTCGACATCAGCCGGCATTCTATTTGGCATATGCCGCCAGCACATTGATCCCGATAGCGGGTACGCCACACCGGTCACGACCGCGTCCATTCGGCGCGCGGCTGGCCCATGGCACCGCGCTTTGCGGCAAACTTCATGGGTATTTGCGCTATCCGACCGCGGCGCCCTCAAGCTTTTCCGCTGGCTGCCGTAGCCCCTTCGATCCCGCAGCAGTCCCCGTCACCTCGCATGAGTACAGCCGCGCAAAGCCCCTCCGAAATCGCCCGCGAAGTGCTTCGCCGCCTGGCGATGAACCGCGTACCGCCGACGCCGGAGAACTTCCGCAATCTCTACAACCAGATTGCCGGCACGACGCCCGAGGAGAGCTTCCCGGAGCGCGAACTGCGGGCTTTCGCCGCCGCACTGCCGCGCGAGACCCCGGAACAGCAGCGGATTGCGCGGCGCCTCGAAGGCGCGGTGGCCGAACGCAACTGGGAAGGTTTCTCCAGTCGCCTCAAGCAGATCTTCCAGGACGTCTCCGAGGCGCAACCGCCGTGGGCGGGCCTGATCCGCGAACTGCTTGTCCAGCTTGAACGGCGCCATGCGGCAGTCTCCCGCCCGCGCAAGCAGGAAGCGCTCGAGCATGTGCTGCAGAGCAGCCAGGCCGACCCGCTTCAGCTCTACCAGCGCCTCCAGGGCCTGGTGAAGGGCTGGAGCAACGAGGCGCTGTCCGAATCCGTGATCATGGTCGACGCGCCTTCGCTGGAACAGGCGCTGAGCGGCGATTTCGCCCCCACCTCGGCCGCCGCGGAACCTGTCGCACCGCAGGCCGGGCTGGGATTCGTGGATCAGGAGCTGCGCGAGCTGCTGGCTCAGATCCTCGAAGACGCCGTGGGCTCCTTGTTGTCCGAGTCCCCGGAATTGCGGGAATCCGCCCGCACGCTCGCCACCGAACTGCGGGCCCCGCGAGAGCGCTTCGAGGTCGCGGGCTTCGCCGAGCGTCTGCGCGGCTTCACGTACAAGATCGAATGGCTGCTGCAGGATCAGGCCGGCATCCGCCAGGCGCTGGTGCACCTACTGCAACTGGTGGTCGAGAACGTCAACGACCTGGTGGTCGACGACACTTGGCTGCAGGGCCAGATCGGCAGCGTGCTCGACCTCGCTGGCAAGCCGCTCAACCGCGACACCCTGGACGAGCTCAACCGCCGCCTGCGCGACGTCATCATCAAGCAGGGCGTGCTCAAGAAGAGCCTGGTGGACGCGCAAGACCGCCTCAAGACGATGCTCGCAGGCTTCGTGGACCACCTCACCGACATCTACGACACCACCGGCGAGTACCGCGACCGCATGGAGCGTTGCGGTGAGCAGGTCGTGCGCGCCGGTTCGCTCACCGATCTTTCCAGTGTGATCGAGGAGATCGTCCGCGAGACCCGCAACATGCAGGTCCGCGCCGCAAATTCGCGCGACGAGCTGCAGGGCTTGCGGAACAAGGTGGTGGAGGCGAACGCCGAAGTCGAACGCCTGCAGCACGAACTCGACGCCGCCAGCGACTTGGTCCGCCACGACCCGCTGACTGGCGCACTCAACCGCAAGGGCCTGGACGAAGCCCTGGAACGCGAGATCGGCCGCTCCCACCGCAACGACAGACCGTTGTGCCTCGCGTTGATCGACGTGGACAACTTCAAGCAGCTCAACGACAGGCTAGGCCACCGGGCCGGCGACGACGCCCTGGTGCACCTGGCCCATGTCATCGGCGACACCATCCGCCCGCAGGACTCCGTAGCCCGCTACGGTGGCGAGGAGTTCGTCGTCGTGTTGCCGGACACCGCCCGCGCCGACGGTGTCGGCGTGATCCAGCGCCTGCAGCGCGAACTCACCAAGCGCTTCTTCCTGCACGACCAACGCAAGCTGCTGATCACCTTCAGCGCCGGCGTCTCCCAGCTGGTTGCCGGCGAGCCCGTCCAGCGCGCGCTGGATCGCGCCGACGAAGCGATGTACCGCGCCAAGCGCGCCGGCAAGAACCGAGTCTTCGAAGGCTGAGTCTCACCACGGCAGCCGGAATCGCAGCTCCTGTCGTCCGCTGCCGGCGCCACCAGGCCGGCCCAGGAAAGGGATTTGCCGACGCGGCCGCCCGAATTGGCTGTGATTTGGGCGGCTTTTCCGCTGTCGTACTGCTTCCGCGGGCGCCTAGACTAGGGACGTCTCCCGAAATCCGTCCGCAGCGGCCCGCCGGCCGTTCACCCGAGAACGCACATGACCAGTCAGGGGCACAGCAAAACGAAGGCCCGTTTCGACGAAGCACTGGCGGCACACCAGGCGGGTGACCTCGCCGCCGCCCGCCGCGGCTACGAGGCACTCCTGCGAAGCGATCCCCGCCACTTCGGCGCTACGCATTTGCTCGGCGTGGTCAATGCCCAGGAAGAGCAGCTCGATGCCGCCCACGGCCTGCTCAAGCGCGCCGTCCAGCTCGACATGGGCTCGGCGGAAGCCCGCTACAACCTGGGCGTGGTCGTGGCGAAGCTTGGCGAAACGGCCGCAGCTCGCAACGCATACGAACGCGCCCTGAACATCGACAAGCGTCATCTCAAGGCGCGCTTCAACCTCGCGCGCCTCCTGATCGACGCGGGCGATTTCATGGCGGCCGAAACGCATCTGCGCACCCTGCTGGAACAGGATCCGCGCTATCCAGGCGCCAGCCGCAACCTGGGCGGCGCGCTCAAGGAGTTGCGCCGGTATCCGGAGGCGATCGCCAGCTATCGCAAGGCGCTGGAGCTGACGCCCGAAGACCCCAACCTGATGTCGGACATCAGTGCGGCGCTGAGCGGCTTGCGCTTGGCACCCGAAGCGGAGAAATGGGCCAAGGTTGCCTTGCGCCTGAAACCCGATCTTTCGAGCGCTCTGAACAACCTGGGCGTTGCGCGACGGCTGATGGACGACATCGACGGCGCGCTGGAGCAGTTCAAGCTTGCGGTCGAATCCGACCCACAGAACGTGGCGGCCGTCCTCAATCGCGCCTCCTTGCTGGTGCGCTTCGATCGCGACATCGAGATCGCCAGCGAACTGACCCGGCGCGCCCTCGAACTGGATCCGCACAGCCACATGGCGCATGTGCTGCAGGCGTCGCTGCTCGCCACCGACGGCGAGTTTCGGGAAGCGCTGGACACCTTCGAACGCAGCCTCCCCTTCCTCAATGCGCTGGACCGGGAGAGCTTCTTCCCGATGTACCTCTTTTTCCTCTCGCACAGCCCGGACAAGACGGCGGAAGAAGTGGCGGCCATCCACCGGACGCTGGGCGGAGCGCTCACGGCCGAAGTCGCGCCGGTTGCGCGCGAGGCCTCCAATTTTGCCAACGAGCGGGATCTCCTGCGCCCCCTGCGGGTAGGCTTCGTTTCCGGCGACCTGCGCAATCACGCGGTCCTGCACTTTGTGGAACCCACCCTGCAAGGGCTGGACCGCAGCCAGTTCATCCCGGTCGCCTACTCCACCCTCGCCAAGGAAGACAACGTCACCCCTTGGGCCAAGACCCTGTTCGCCGGTTGGCGCGACGTCGCAGCGTTCAACGAAGAGGAGTTGCGCGCACAGGTCGTCGCCGACGGCATCGACATCCTGATCGACCTTTCCGGCTATACGGCGCTCAACCGCCTGCGCGCCTTCGCCATGCGCAGCGCGCCGGTGCAGGCGAGCTGGATCGGGTATCCGAACACCACCGGTCTGGAGGCGATGGACTACTACTTCGGTGACGCCGCCTTCACACCGCCTAGCGTTGACGCGCTATTCACCGAGAAGCTTGTGCGCCTGCCGGTCGTAGCGGGTTTCGCGCCCTACCCCGATCTGCCGCCGCTGGTCGAACCGCCTTGCCTGCGCAGGGGGCACATGACCTTCGGCACGTTCAACCGTCGGCTCAAGCTCACCGGCGAGGTGCTCGACACCTGGGCGGCCATCCTGCGCGCCCTGCCGGATTCGCAGTTCATCTTTGCGGCCATCGACCGCAAGCGCGAGATCGAATCCCTCCAGGCTCAGCTCGAGGCGCGAGGTGTTTCGGCCGATCGCCTGAGCTTCCTGCGGCGCGCGCCCACCGCCGAGTACCTGCGCCGCCATGAGGACATGGACATGATCCTCGACGCCTTTCCCTATAGCGGCGGCACCACCACCCGGCACGCGCTCTGGATGGGCGTGCCGACACTGACCTGTACCGGACCCAGCGTCCCGCAGAACCAGGGCGCCAACTTCCTCATCGATGTCGGCCTGCCCCAGCTCGTGGTGGACTCGCCCGCAGCGATGATCGAACGCGCAATCGAACTCGCTGGCGATCCGCAGGGCCTGCGCGAAATGCGCCTGGGCATGCGCGATCGGTTGGATTCCAGCGGCCAGCGCGATATCGCCGGCCTGGGCGCCGCCTTCGGCAAGGCGCTTCGCCACATGTGGACCCAATGGTGCGCGGGTGTAGCACCCGCCGCTTTCGAGGTGAGCAATGACTGAGAAGAACGCGCCGCTCTATGTCACCCAGCCGATGCTGGCGCCGCTGGAGGAGTTCGTCCCTTACCTGGAAGAGATCTGGGAATCCAAGTGGCTCACCAACGGCGGCAAGTACCACACGGCGCTTGAAGCGGAACTCTGCCGCTTCCTCGGCGTGGAGCACCTGTCCCTGTTCTCCAACGGCACGCTGGCGCTGATCGTCGCGCTCCAGAATCTGCGGATCACCGGCGAGGTGATCACCACGCCCTACTCGTTCGTCGCCACCGCGCATTCCCTGCTCTGGAACGGCATCAAGCCGGTGTTCGTAGACATCGATCCGCACACCTTCACGCTCGACCCCAAGCTGATCGAAGCCGCGATCACGCCGCAGACCACTGCCATCCTGCCGGTGCACTGCTATGGCTACCCCTGCAACGTGGAGGCCATCCAGCGCATCGCCGACACCTACGGCCTGCGTGTGATCTATGACGCCGCCCACGCCTTCGCGCTGGAACAGAACGGCCGCTCGGTGCTCACGCACGGCGACGCCTCGATCCTGAGTTTCCACGCGACCAAGGTGTTCAACACCTTCGAGGGTGGCGCGATCATCTGTCCGGACGCGAAGCAGAAGAAGCGCATCGACTATCTGAAGAACTTCGGCTTCGCGGACGAGGTCACCGTCGTCGCGCCGGGCATCAACGGCAAGATGAACGAGGTGCAGGCCGCGTTCGGTCTGGTCCAGCTCAAGCATTTCGGAGCCGCCATCGACGCGCGCCAGAAGGTCGACGCGCATTACCGCGCAGCGCTCGCCGACATCCCCGGCATCACGGTGCCGGCGACGCCCGCCGTGAGCCGGCCCAACTACAGCTACTTCAGCATTCTGGTCGACGCGTCCTTCCCGATCACGCGCGATGCCCTGTTCCAGCGCTTCCGCGATCGCAACATCGTGGTGCGCCGCTACTTCTATCCGCTGATCACGGACTTCCCGATGTACCGCGGCCTGCCCAGCGCGGACCCAGCCCGCCTGCCGGTCGCCCGCCGTGTGGCCGACAGCGTGCTCTGCCTGCCGATCCATCCGCACATGGACGAGAACGACGCGGCCCGTGTGGTCGAGGTCATTCGTGAGGCCGCCCGCTCATGACGCGTCGCCTCGTCGTCGCCGGCGCGGGCGGGTTCGCGACCGAACTGGTCGAGTACCTGTTGCAGGACATCGCGGACGGCCATCTGAAGGACTGCGAAGTCGCCGGCGTACTCGACGACTTTCCGGATCGCTTCTATTCGCAGTCCGGACTCGAAGTCCCGCTGCTCGGCGGCATCCAGGATTACCGGTTCAAGGAGCAGGAGTTCGCGCTGGTTGCGCTCGGGACGCCTTCGGATCGCTGCAAGGTGGTTCAGCGCCTCACGGAGAACGGCGCGCGCTTCTTCACCTACGTGCATTCGAGTTGTTACCTCGCCCGCAATGCTCGCCTCGGCCAAGGCGTCATCGCCTGCCCCAACGCGATCATCAACGCCAACGCCGCGGTCGCCGACCATGTGGCGCTGAACGTTGCCAGCAGCGTCGGCCATGGTGCGGTCGTCGGCGCTTTCTCGGTGCTGTCGCCGTTCGCCGCGCTCAACGGCAATGCGCGCGTCGGCGAGCGCTGCTTCCTGAGCACACGTGCCACGGTGTTCCCGCGAGTGAGTCTGGGCAACGACTGCACGGTGGACGCCCACAGCTACGCGAAGGCCTCCACCGAAGACGGAATGATCATCACCCAGCGCGGCACCTATCAGGTGCTCAAGAACAGGATGCTATGAGCGCCCCGGTCACTCCCCTCCCCCTGCTGGAGGGCAAGGTCGCGCTGATCACCGGCGCCAACCGCGGTATCGGCGCCGCGACTGCCCGCCTCTACGCCCAGCATGGTGCCCAGGTGCTGTTGGGCGGTCGCCGACAGGATGCGCTCGATGCGGTCGCGCAACAGATTGTCGAGGACGGCGGCCAGGCGCCGGGCATCTTCGCTTTCGACGTCACGGATCCGAACGCGGTGCGCGACACCTTCCAGCGCGTGTTCAAGGAACATCGGCGTCTGGATGCGCTCGTGAACAACGCTGGTGTACTCGGCGACGCGCTGATCGGCATGGTGACCGAGGCGCAGATCCAGGACACCTTCGCGGTCAACGTCTTCGGCGTGCTGCACTGCGCCCAATATGCGGCGCGGCTCATGGCGCGCTCGGGTGGCGGCAGCATCGTGAACCTGAGTTCGATCATCGGCACCCACGGCAACCGCGGCCAGAGCGTTTACGGCGGCAGCAAGGCGGCCGTCATCGGCATCACGCAGTCGCTCGCCAAGGAACTCGCGCCGCAGAACATCCGCTGCAACGCAATCGCGCCGGGTTTCATCGACACCGACATGACCCGCACGCTGGCGCCGGAGATCCACGCCGAACGCATGCGTTCGATCGCGATGGGGCGCATCGGCACGCCGACCGACATCGCCAACACCGCACTCTTCCTGGCGTCCGACCTGTCCGCCTATGTGACCGGCCAGGTCATCGGCGTGGACGGCGGCATGCTGATCTGATCGATGGCTTTCTGGGATCTCGCCCACGCTGATGTAGCCCTGGTCGAAGACGGCGCAACCGGACGACGCGCGCTCTACTACGACGAACTGGCTGTCGCCGCCGACGCGATCGCGCGGGCACTGCCTGCGCCGGACGGCGGCAAGTCGCTCGGTTTCCTGCTCTTTCGCAGCACCCTGGATTGCGTTGCCACTTACTTGGCGGCGCTGCGTTCAGGGCACGCCCTCGCGCTGCTCACGCCGCATCAGGCGCCGGGCGCGCTCGAAGCGCTGGTCGCGCGCTACCAACCCGAGTGGATCGCAGGTGACGCGATCGGGCATCTCGGTGGCTATACCCGCCTGGACGCGGCTGCGGCACCCGAGCTCCGGGTGCGAGACGAGGCCACGCCGTCCGACTCGCCGCTCCATCCGGACACCGCGCTGCTTCTGAGCACCTCCGGCTCCACCGGCAGTCCGAAGATGGTCCGCCTCTCTTATCGCGCGCTGGATGCCAATGCCACGGCAATTGGCGAGTACCTCGGCCTCGATGCGCGGGAACGGGCGATCACCACGATGCCGCTCAGCTACTCCTACGGGCTCTCAGTCCTGAACAGCCACCTGCACGCTGGCGCGCGCACCCTGCTCACCGAGGTGCCGATCATCGGGCGTCCCTTCTGGGACTTCTTCGCCGCCGAAGAAGCCAGCTCGCTGGCTGGCGTACCTTACATCTACCAGATGCTCCAGCGCCTGCGGCCGGCACGCATGGCGCTGCCCAGCCTGCGGACCCTGACCCAGGCTGGCGGCCACCTTGCCGAGCCGATCAAGCGTGAGTTCGCGCAGCTGGCGGCCGAGCGCGGCTGGCGCTTCTTCGCGATGTACGGTCAGACCGAAGCTACCGCCCGCATAGCCTATGTACCCAGCGAACAGGCGCTGGCGAAACTCGGCGCCATCGGGATTGCGGTCCCGGGTGGCGCCCTCGGCATCGACCCGGAAAACGGCGAGCTCTGCTATCGCGGCGGCAACGTGATGATGGGCTACGCGGAATCCCGGGCGGATCTCGCCCAGGGCGATGTTCTGGGCGGCGTGCTGCGAACGGGCGATCTCGCCCGTCAGGACGAGGACGGCTATTTCTACGTCACGGGCCGGCTTAAGCGGATTGCCAAGGTCTTCGGCAATCGCGTCAGCCTCGACGAAGTGGAGCAGCTGCTGGAAGCCCGGCTCGGCCTGGACGCGGTAGCGCTCGATGCCGGCGACCGGCTCCTGATCGTGAGCGAGCGCGACGCGCGGGAGGACGTTGTCGCGCTGTTGCGCACGCAGCTCGACCTGCATCCCAGCGGATTCCAGACGCGTTGCGTTCCGTCTTTGCCGCGCCTTCCTTCCGGGAAGAAGGACTACGCTCGCCTGCAGGCGGATCTGAACCGGATGCTGGATACACAATGAGCGCCGCGCCCGAAGAACTGCTCCTCGATGGCCCCTTCGCGCTGGATCGCGTAGCGAAGTCGCAACGGCTCGTCCAGCGATTGCTGGAGCTCACGCGGCACCACCATGCCGCCTGCGAGCCCTACGGCCGCATCATCGACCGGCTCCACGCCGGCTGGCCAGAAACCGCGACACGGGAAGATCTGCCCTACCTGCCGGTGGGTGTCTTCAAGCATCTCCTGCTTGCCAGCGTTCCACCCGAAGAGATCGTGCGCGAGCTGCGCTCCTCGGGCACCTCGGGCACCGCCTCGCGCATCGTGCTGGACCGCATCACCGCGGGCTTGCAGACGCGGGCGCTGGCGAAAATCGTGGCCGACTTCATCGGCATCGAGCGCCGACCGATGCTGGTGGTGGACCAGTCGGACCTGCTGCGCGGCGCGGCCTCACTCAACGCGCGCGGCGCGGCGGTGCTGGGCTTCTCCAACTTCGGTCGGCAGCAAACCTACGCCCTCGCGCCGGACCTCTCCCTCGATATCGGGACCGTCCACCAGTTCGCTGAACGCTTCCGCGAAACACCGGTGTTGCTCTTCGGTTTCACCTTCATCGTCTGGCAGTACCTGGTCCTCGCCAGCCAACGCGAGGGGCGCAAGTTCGAGTTCGCCCCAGGCAGCGTGCTGATTCACGGCGGCGGCTGGAAACGCATGCTGGATATCCGGGTTGACAACACCGCGTTCAAGGCCGGCATCGCGGAGACATTGGGCATCCATCAGGTGCATAACTACTACGGCATGGCCGAGCAGGTCGGGACCATCTTCATGGAATGCGCGCACGGCCGGCTGCACACCACCGATTACTCGGATGTCGTCGTGCGCGATCCCCTGAGCCTGGCACCTCAGCCCGACGGCGCGGCCGGCTTGCTGCAGGTATTGAGCGAACTCCCGCACAGCTACCCGGGCCATAGCCTGCTGACCGAAGACGTCGGTGCGATCACCGGCGAGGACGACTGTCCCTGCGGCCGCAAAGGCCGCACGCTGCGCGTCGACGGCCGTTTGCCGCGAACCGAGCTGCGCGGCTGCAGCGATACTCGGGTGTTGTAAACATGGAGCTGCTGCTACCCGCCTCCGGCGACGCCTCGGCACAGATCGAACAGCTACGCACTGCGGCGCTGAAGCCTTTCGACGAAGCCATCCTCGCTTTCTTTGCGGACTTCTCGCGACGCGTGCTCGCCGACACCGGGCTGCGCCAGTACCCGGAGCTCGTCGCCCTGGGCTACTGGTTCAGGCCGGCCGCTGTCGCACGACTGCGCGAACGACATGCCCGTCTGGCCGATGGCGGTCTGCTCCGGCCACGTGGGGTGGTGCTGCACTACGCACCGTCCAATGTCGATTCGGTGTTCGTGTATTCCTGGTTCCTGTCGCTCGCCTGCGGCAACCGCAACATCATCCGGCTATCGGCGCGCTCAGCTGGCGCGCGACGGGCAGCCTTGTTCGAGGTGCTGGGCGCGCTTCTACAGGATCCGCGACATGCGCGCATCGCAGCGGCGACCGCCGTGGTGAGCTTTGCACATGACGATGCCCGGAACGCCGCACTCGCCGGCGAGTGCCATCTGCGCGTGACCTGGGGCGGCGACGCCGCGGTCAACGCCTTGCGTCGCATTCCATTGCCGCCCCTGGCAACCGAACTTGTCTTTCCCAACCGGGAATCCTGGGCACTGCTGGACGCTGCGACCGTGCTTGCTGCCGAGGACACGGCCTTGGAGGCGCAGATGCGCGCCTTCTATAACGATGCATTCTGGTTCGCCCAGCAGGCCTGCTCTTCGCCGCGTGCGGTGGTGTGGGTTGGCAACCCGGACGAAGTACAGCGAGCGCGGCAGCGGTTCTGGGGTGGACTCGTCGCCTACCTGCATCAGCGCGGCGAGTCCAGCGATGCGAGCGAACTCGCGAACCGGCTGGTCGCGACCCATGTCGCTGCAGCCTCGACGCCGGCCCAATCGCTAGAAGGCGGTCTGGCCGACTGGCCCTTGCGGATCTCCAGCGACGCGCTGGGCTCACTGCAGCGCAGCCAGCATTGCGGCTACGGACTTTTCTACGAGGTACAGCGCAGTTCGTTGGCCCAATGCGCAAGGCTCTTCGCGCCCCAGGACCAGACGCTCGCCTACTGGGGCTTCTCGCGCGAAGCGCTCATGGAATGGGCTCAGTCGCTCGGCGATCGCTGCGTCGATCGCATCGTGCCCTTGGGCAAGGCACTACAGTTCTCCGATCGCTGGGATGGACACGACCTGCTCCAGTCCTTCTCCCGGCTCGTGAGCATCGAATGAGCCGGCGCCGGTCCGGACGCTCGCGACTTCAGCTGACGTACTTCGCCAGGATCTCCTTGGCCTTGGCGAAGGAAGACATGTCGATCACGTCGTTGGTGTCGAGCATGATGTCGAAGCTGTTCTCGATCGCCGCCACCAGCGCCATGTGCGCCACCGAGTCCCACTCGGGGATGGTGTTGAAGCGCAGGCCGTCCTCGACCTTGGCGGCCGGGATCACCAGGGCTTCGGCGAATACTTGTTTCAATTTGTCTGCGTTGTTCACCGTCTGTCTCCCTCAATAGAGCCGTTTCAATAGGGATCTATCCCGTTCTGCGGCGGAAGCATACCGCCCAATCGCGCCCCGGCGCATCTCGCGCCTTCACCGCGCCCGCCTGCAAGCCATATCTGGTGCGGGTTTCCGCACAAACGGCGCCCTGAAGCTCCTGAGGCCCTCAAGTTGGGCGCCTCCGCGACGTAACTGCATTCACACGTCGGCACAACGCCTGCAAACCCAAGGCCAGCAAGGATCTACAAAGGCCTAAAGTCTTCGGGAACAGCGCCGATAAATGCACCAAGAGCAACAAATGCTCTAGACGGTTGGAATAACCAACCGACAGTACATAAACGGAAACGAAACGACTCGGAGGCCTTCATCATGGCTATGGTTATCAACAGCAACGTTCAGTCCCTGAATGCGCAGCGCAATCTTTCGACTTCGCAGAATTCGCTGAACACCTCCCTGCAGCGCCTGTCTTCTGGCCTGCGCATCAACAGCGCCAAGGACGACGCGGCCGGCCTCGCGATCTCGCAACGGATGACGTCGCAGATCAAAGGCCTTAACCAAGCCGTGCGTAACGCCAACGACGGCATCTCGCTGGCGCAAACCGGTGAAGGCGCCCTGTCTTCCGCCGGCGACATCCTGCAACGTGTTCGCGAACTGGCCGTCCAGTCCTCGAACGCCAGCAACTCCCCCAGCGACCGCGAAGCACTGCAGAACGAAGTTTCGCAGCTGACCCAGGAGCTGGATCGCATCTCGACCACCACCGAATTCAACGGCCGCAAGCTGTTCGATGGTTCCTTCGGCACCGCTCAGTTCCAAGTGGGCGCCAACGCTGGCCAGACCATTACCGCCAGCACGAGCAACCTGCGCACCACCACTTACGGTAACAACCAGCTCCAAGGCTCGGGCAGCGCCTCGAACATCGGCGCCAACACCGGCAGCACGAGCAAAGTTGCTGCGGGCACTGTAACGGTGAATGGCTACATTGGCTCCGCCGACGTCTCCGTCGCGGCCAACGACAGCGCCAAGGACATCGCCGCGGCCGTCAATGCACAAACGAACAAGACCGGCGTGACTGCCACCGCCCGCAACGACGTGAATCTGAGCTTCAGCGCCTCCGGCGCCTACGTGCTCAAGGTCACGGGCGAAAACAGCACCGCCGAGACCGTGTCCTTCACGCTTTCGACCAGCAACACCTCCGATGGCCTGTCCGCCGCGGTGACGGCATTCAACGACAAGTCCGCCAAGACCGGCATCACCGCGTCGCTGTCTTCGGACGGCACGAAGGTGGTGCTGACGAGCGCGACTGGCGAAGACATCTACCTGACGGATACGACCAGCGCGAACGCGGGTAACGTGACCGTGCAAGGCCAGAGCACGGACAACACGGGTACGGTTCAGAACTACGGCGCTGCCGCGACGCTGACCTCCGACTCGACCGCTGACAACGCCTACGTGACCGGCCAGGTGACCTTTGACTCGCAGAAGTCGTACTCGGTGACCGAGAGCGCTTCGAACGTGGTCAACGCCGACGCCAACGCCCACGCCTCGACCCTGAACAAGGTGTCGGATCTGGACGTCAGCACCTTCGAGGGCGCGCAACAAGCCCTGAAGACGGTGGATTCGGCTCTCGCCCTGATCAACGGCCAACGCGCTCAGTTCGGTGCTCTCCAGTCCCGCTTCGAAGCGACCGTGACGAACCTGCAGACCACGTCGGAAAACCTCTCCGCTTCGCGCAGCCGCATCCTAGATGCTGACTTCGCCTCGGAAACGGCCAACCTGACGAAGTCGCAGATCCTGCAGCAAGCTGGTACGGCAATGCTCGCGCAAGCCAACCAGATCCCGCAGAACGTCCTGAGCCTCCTGCGCTAAGAAGTCTGAAGTAACGAGCAAGTAGAGGCCGGGAGTTGAGGAATCAACTTCCGGCCTTGCTCCAAGGGGAGAAACGGTCATGAGCATCCCGGCCATAACAAACGGCCTCGCGCCGCCCACCAGCAGCAGTGGTAGCCGACCTGCTGCCGAGACCATTCCGAGCAGTAGCCCGCAAGCAACCGCTCCGCTGACCCCGCAGGCCGTCGAGGCCACTCAGGCCGCCGCTCAAAGCGGCTCTTCGCGCTTGCTCCCGGACCAGGTCAAACAAGCCGTGGATGCGCTGCAGGAAGCCTTCAAACCTGTGGCACAGGATTTGCAATTCTCAATCGATGAAGACACCGGCAAGACGGTGGTGAAGATCGTCGATGCCGTTACGAAGGATGTGATCCGCCAGATCCCTGGCGAGGAAGTCCTGGCCATCGCCAAAGCGCTAGGCAAGCTGGACAAGTTGCACGGCGTGCTGGTGAAGCAACAGGCCTAGAGCCCGCGGGGCTCGACGCCACGAGGATTCGAGCATGGGTATTACTTCTTCCGTCGGGCTCGCCACGGGCCTGAACGTCGACGACATCGTCAGCAAGCTCATGTCGGCAGAGCAACAGCCTGCCGTCCTGCTGCAGCAGAAGAGCACCAAGCTATCCACGCAGCTCTCGGCCTTTGGCCAGATCAAGAGCGTGGTGTCTTCGCTGGCGGATTCGGTTACTGCGTTGGGCTCGGCGGACAAATATGCCGCCATGTCGGCAAGAGTTTCCGACAGCACGGCACTTACTGCCACCTCGAGCACAAGCGCCCTTGCCGGCACTTACAACGTCAAGGTGCTCAATCTCGCCCAAGGGCAACGCGTTGCCACCAACTCCGGTGCCACCCCCACTGTCGGCAACGGCACGCTGACGATCCAGCTTGGCACCTACAAGACGGACGCCAGCAACGTCACCAGTTTCGAAGCCGCCTCCACGACCGCAGCGCCGATAGCGTTCACCGGGTCCACGTTGACCGAGCTGCGCGACAGCATCAACAAGTCCGGCGCCGGTGTCACCGCCAGCATCGTCAACGACGGAACCAGCGATCGTCTCGTGCTGGCCAGCAACAGCACCGGTGCTGCCACCGGTTTCAAGATCACCGGCACTGACGGACTTTCGGGCTTCTCCTACGACGCTTCGACCAACGCGACCGGCAACAGCTTCACCGGCCTGCAGAGCGCCCAGGACTCAAAGGTCGAGATCCAGGGGCTGACGATCACGCGCTCGTCCAACACGGTCGAAAACGCAATCCCGGGCGTCACGCTGAACCTCACCGCCCAGACGACAACCAATCCGGTGGTCGTTACCGTGGCCAAGGACAACTCCCAGGCCAGTACGGCGATTCAGAATCTGGTCAAAGCGTACAACGGCATGGTCAGCACGATGAGTGCGATGACCTCGTACGACGCGAAGAACGACAAAGCGTCCGTGCTTACCGGCGACGCCAGCGTGACCAGCATGCGCAACCTCGCACGCAACGCTCTGACCCAATCGATCAGGTTGAGTGACGGCAGCAGCATGCGCTTGTCCGACCTTGGCGTGACCCTTCAGAAGGACGGCACGCTGGCGGTCGACAACACGAAGCTCAACAAGGCGTTGACCGAGCAACCGGCGCGCGTCTCGGAGTTTCTTGCCGGCAACGACACAACCAAGGGTCTGAGCAAGCTGGTCTCAGGCACGCTCGATACGATCAACGGCACAGGCGGCTCCCTGGCAGGAAAAACCAAAGGGCTGCAAGCCTCGATCGACAGCATCGGTAAGCAATTGGACAGCTGGGACTCGCGCCTGACCTCAATTGAAGCGCGCTATCGCGCCCAGTTCACCGCGCTGGAAACCACGATTTCCAGCATGCAGTCGACCCAGTCGTTTCTGACACAACAGCTCGCCGCTCTTCCGGGCATGGGCTGAGCATTACCCAAGGATTAGACCCCCATGTTTGGACTCGCCCGCAACCCGAAACAAGCGTACGCGAGCGTCGGCATCGAGACCGACATCGCGACAGCCAACCCGGTCAAGCTCGTCATCATGCTGTACGACGGCGCGATCCTGGCCCTGGCCTCCGCGCGTGCGGCCATCGAGCAGGGGGACGTTCCGACGCGCGGACAGCGCATCTCCAAGGCGATCGAGATCATCTCCGACGGACTCAAGTCCAGCCTGGACCACCAGGCCGGCGGTGAGCTCGCAGACCGTCTGGCGGCGCTGTACGACTACATGTGCAGTCGCCTGATCTACGCCAACGCGAATGCCAACGTTCCCGCGATCGACGAAGTCGTCGCGCTGCTCACCGAACTCAAGAGTGCCTGGGAAGGCATCCACCAGCCGTAAGCACGAACGGCCACTGGCACAACCCGCGCAACTAAAAGAACACGTTCAACGGAATCGACATCATGAACAGCTCTCTGTCTCTCTTCGAAAAAATGAGTGAGATCTCCGGCCTGATGGCCGAAGCCGCCCAGGCGAACGATTGGGACAAGCTGAGCCAGCTTGAGTCGCAGGTCGCTGCGATGCGCAACGAACTCGCGGACCGCGACCGCCAGGCGCCGCGAGCCAACATGGCGCTTTCCGAAGGCGAGCGCCGTCGCAAGGCCGAACTGATCAAGCGCATCCTCGCCGACGACCGCGAAGTGCGTCGTCACACCGAACCGTGGATGGAAGACGTGCGCAAGCTGCTCGGCGGCAACAGCCGCGGTCGCGCGATGCGTGCGGCCTACGGAGCGATCGCCGACTGAGTCCTTCCCTCACACATCGCGAACAGGAAGACAGCACGGTCGGCGTGCCACTATCCTTGCAGGCGCTTCTCGTCGCCTGCCCGATGAACCCGGGAGACCTGCATGATTCCTGCCGACCTGGTTTCCCGGATGCGCTTGTTGCTGGCAAGCACACCCTTGCCGGTGACCGCGACCACCAGCACCCAGCAAGACGCTCCCGAACTCGCACCCGGCCAGCGCTTCACCGCGCAGGTGGTCGAATCGCAGGGTGACGGCACCTTCAAGGCACTTGTCGGCGGACGCACGCTGACGCTTGCCCTGCCCCAGTCCGTCAACCCGGGCGACATCCTCGAACTCGAAGTCAGCCGCAACACCCCTCAGACGATCTTTGCACGCCTGGCGGAGCCACCCTCTTCAGGCAGCGGCCAGACCCAGCTCTCCAGCACGGCGCAACTCATCAGCCAGTTCGCCGCCAATTCCGGCGAAAGCAATCGCTCAGCTACCGCACTCGCACGCGGCCAGCCATTGGTGCCGCAGGCGCCGAGCAGCGGCACCGAACTCGCGCCGCAACTCGCCAAGGCCGTAAGCGAAAGCGGAGTCTTCTACGAGGCGCACCAGGCGCGCTGGGTTGCAGGTGATCTGCCGCTGGACCGGCTTCTGCGGGAACCGCAGGCGCAGGGCCCCAATCCATCGGCCCAGCAAGCCAATCAGGCCCAGGCCGGCGACGACACCCAACGCTCGACACTGCTACCGCGGCATAACGACGCCACGGACCTTACCTCCCGCGCCGAACCCACCCGTGCCAATGCCGACGCCGCAGCGCGCGATGCCGCCAACGTCGCCGCGAGTCCGCGCGCCACGAGCGGGCTGACACACGCCGCCGAAACCATGCAGAGCGCTGCGGCCAACCCGGTCGTCCCGCGAGAGTTCGCCCCGCTGGTGCAGCAACAGCTCGACGCGCTCTTCACCCAGCAGCTTGTGTGGCACGGACAAGCTTGGCCCGGCCAGCAGATGGAATGGCAGATCGACCTGCCCGAACGTTCCGCGCCCAGCATGGAGGCGACCGAGGACTGGAACACCCGGCTACGTTTGACCCTGCCCCGACTGGGCGAAGTGGATGCGCGCCTGCACCTCACCTCGCTCGGTCTCGCGCTGCATATCGATGCGGCCGATCCGGAGGCTGCCGCAACCCTGCAGGAAGGCGTGGACGGGCTGGCCGATGCACTCGCCGCAGCGGGCGTTCCCCTCACCGGCCATGCCATCGTGACGCGTCGCGATGAGTGAGACGAGCACGCCTCGCCGCGATCGCGCCCATGCGATCGCGCTCGCCTACGAAACGGGCTCCGCGGCACCAAAGGTGGTCGCCAAGGGTCGCGGCGTCACCGCAGAGGAAATCATCCGGCGGGCCCGCGATGCCGGCGTGTACGTGCACGAATCGGCGGAACTCGTTTCGCTGTTGATGCAGGTCGATCTGGACAGCCAGATTCCGCCGAAACTCTATGTCGCGGTTGCCGAGCTCCTGGCGTGGATCTACCGCATGGAACGCGGAGAACATACACCGCCGCCTGAGCCGCCTCCGGCTTGAGCCTGCGGGCCGCGTGCTATAGTCGGGCGCAGCTTTTCGATCGCCGGAAGCGCCCACCCCAGAACGACTTTGTCTCCAACAATAACAGCGCGCATTTCGAGATGTCCGACGAAGATGATCTGGCCCGGTTTGTCGTCCGTGGCCCCAAAGAAATCCGCTTCCTGATGCGCCAGTTGTCCGAGCGCACCAGCCTCGTTTCGGCCTATCCGGCCGACGCGGGTCACTTTGCGCTGCTCTCTATCCTCGACGTTCCGGAGTCGCCCGAACAACTGGTGCTGGACGTGTCGCAGGACGAAGCGCAGAACGCCGCGCTGATCCGCTCCCAACGCATCATCTGCGTGTCGCAACTCGACCGCGTGCGCATCCAGTTCGAACTGCAGGGCGTGCAGGCCGGCCGCTACCTGGACAAACCGGCTTTCATCAGCGCGATGCCGACAGCCGTGCTGCGTCTGCAGCGTCGCGAGTACTACCGCCTGCAGACGCCGGTTACCGATCCGGTGCGCTGCGTGATTCCGCTCGGCGAGGACGGCAAGAGTCAGCCGCTCGACGCGCGCGTGCTCGACATTTCCGGCGGCGGGATCGCGGTGTGCGTTCCCGATGCAGGAATGGGTTTTCACATCGATCGCGAATTCACCAGCTGCCAGCTCTTCCTGCAGGACGCACAAGCCCTCCTCATCAAGCTGCGGGTGCGCAACCTCTTCAAGGTGACCCAGCCCAGCGGCAGCGAGATCCTGCGGGCGGGCTGCGAATTCGTCGGACTCACGCCGGCGCAGGAAAACCACATCCAGCGCTACATCCTGCGCATCGAACGGGACCGCGCGGCGCGGGGCACCGAGTAACCGTGGCCGCCAGCCGGCTGCGGGCCCATCACTACGCCTGGATCTCGATCGGCGCAGCACTGCTCACGATCACGCTCAAAGGCGCGGCCTGGTGGACCACGGGATCCGTCAGCCTCTTGTCGGACGCCCTGGAATCCCTGGTCAATCTCGTCGGCGCCGCTTTCGCGCTGATCATGCTGCTCGTCGCGGCCGAACCACCGGACGAAAACCATCCCTGGGGCCATAGCAAGGCCGAATACTTCTCCAGCGGGTTCGAAGGCACGCTGATCTTCGTCGCAGCCATCGCCATTATCGGCACGGCAGTGCCCCGATTCTGGGAGCTGCGACCGCTGCAGCAAGTGGATCTCGGCCTCGCATTGTCGGCGATCAGCACGGTCATCAACTTCCTTACCGCCCGCTTGCTCGCCCGCGGCGCGCGTGACCTCCATTCGGTCGCACTGGACGCCGATTCGCGCCATCTGATGACCGACGTATGGACCACCGTCGGCGTGGTGGCAGGCATCCTGCTGGTGGGCATTACCGGCTGGCTGTGGCTGGACCCCCTGCTCGCCTGCCTCGTGGCGCTACACATCCTGCGCGAAGGCTGGGGCCTGATGCGGCGGGCCGTGGGCGGCCTGATGGACGAGGCACTGGACGCGGAGGAGCAGGGTGTCGCAACCGACATCCTCGCTGGCTTCGCGCCCCGCGGCGTGGCCTGGAAGGATCTGCGCACCCGCCGCGCCGGCCAGCGTCGCTTCATCCACCTGGATCTGCTCGTACCCTCTGCCTGGAGCGTGCGGCAGGCCCACGACGTGGCCGACGAGGTCGAGGAGGCCATCGCCAAGGCAGTGTCCGGCGCCGTGGTCAGCACCCATATCGAACCCATCGACGCGCCCGCGGAAGGCTGAGCCGGCACGGTACAATCCGGCCCCATGTACGCCTTTGCCCGCCCCCTGCTGTTCCGCCTCGATCCTGAGAAGGCCCACGAATTCGCACTCTGGAGCCTGCATCATTTCGGCGGCTTCCTGCCCAACCATTGCGACCGCACGCCGGAAACGATCGAGGTCATGGGCCTGCGTTTTCCCAACCGCATCGGCCTTGCGGCGGGTCTGGACAAGAACGGCATCGCGATCGACGCTTTCTCCTCCTTCGGCTTCGGGCATATCGAAGTCGGCACGGTGACGCCACGCCCCCAGCCGGGCAATCCCAAGCCGCGCATGTTCCGGCTGCCCGAGGCGCAAGGGATCATCAACCGGATGGGCTTCAACAACGACGGCGTCGACAACCTGATCGCGAACGTCCGTGCCGCCAAGTACCGCGGCATCCTGGGCATCAACATCGGCAAGAACTTCGATACGCCGATCGAGCGCGCAGCGGACGACTATCTCAAGGGGCTCGAAGCGGTCTATCCGCACGCGAGCTACGTGACGGTGAATATCTCTTCGCCGAACACCAAGAACCTGCGCCAGCTGCAGGGCGCGTCCGAACTGGATGCCCTGCTCGGCGCACTCAAGCAGAAACAGCGCGCGCTCTCGGATCAGCACGGTCGCTATGTGCCCATCGCCCTGAAGATCGCACCGGACATCGACGCCGAACAGCTCACCGAGATCGCCGATGCGCTGCGCCGCCATCAGATCGACGCTGTGATCGCGACCAACACGACACTGGCACGCGATGCGGTCAAGGGCCTTGCCCATGCGGAGGAAACCGGCGGCCTGTCCGGCGGCCCGCTGACGCATCGCTCGACCCAGGTCGTACGCGATCTAGCCGGTGCGCTGGCGGGCGAAGTCCCGATCATTGCGGTCGGTGGCGTGCTCAGCGGCACCGATGCCAAGGCCAAGCTCGACGCGGGCGCCGCCCTGGTCCAGATCTACACCGGCTTCATCTACGCCGGACCGCCGCTGGTGCGCGAAGCGATCGAAGCGACCCGCGGATACGGCGCCTGAGATCGGCTTCGCAGCCGCCGATCCGGAAACAAGCCGAGGGCCCGCTTGCAAGCTTGCTCCATGGCCTTTTCACAGTTTCACCCCGGCTCAACTGCAACTTCGCTTTCCCCACCTGCCTGATGTCCGACGCCGCCCTCATCCTTCGCATCGACGCCTTGCTGCCGCAGACCCAGTGCGGCCAATGTGGCTATGCCGGCTGCAAGCCCTACGCGACGGCGATCGCCGACGGCGAGGCGGACATAAACCAGTGCCCACCCGGCGGCGAGCGCGGTATCCACAAGCTCGCCGACCTGCTCGGCCGCGCGCCCAAGCCGCTCAATCCGGCCAATGGTGTGGAGAAGCCCAAGGCGCTCGCCTTCATCGACGAGGAAACCTGCATCGGCTGCACCTTGTGCATCCAGGCCTGTCCGGTCGATGCGATCGTCGGCGCGGCCAAGCTGATGCACACGGTGATCGGCGAACGCTGCACGGGCTGCGAGCTGTGCATCGCGCCCTGCCCGGTGGACTGCATCGCCATGATCCCCCTGGCCGAGCCCGAGACACCCGAGGTCTGGCAGCGCAACGCCGACACGGCCCGTGAGCACTTCGAATTCCGCAATGCCAGGCTGGCGCGTGAAAAGGCCGAGAAGGCGGCACGCCTCGCGGCCAAGGTCGGCGCGACGGCTGAGCCTGCCCCCATGCCTGTTGGCGAGCAGTCTGCCGAGGACAAGAAGCGCGCGCTGATCGCCGCCGCGATGGCGCGTGCCAAAGCGCAGCGCGAAGCCTTGCAGCAACGTGAGGGGCAAGGCCCTGACAAGGCATGAGCCCGCAGAAGATCCGCGAGATGTTCCGGCGCTTCGAGGCCGCAAACCCGCATCCGACCACTGAACTCGAATACGGCAACGGCTTCCAGCTATTGGTGGCCGTCCTGCTGTCCGCCCAGGCGACGGACAAGGGCGTGAATCTCGCCACCCGCCGCCTCTTCCCGATCGCGCCAGACGCTTCGAGCATGGCCGGGCTCGGCGAAGCCGGCATCGCCGACTACATCAAGACGATTGGCCTGTATCGCAACAAGGCCAAGAACGTCGCCCATCTCTCGCACATCCTGCTCGAGAAGCATGGCGGCGAAGTCCCGCGCGACCGCGCCTCGCTCGAAGCCCTGCCCGGCGTCGGCCGCAAGACAGCCAACGTCGTGCTCAACACGCTTTTCGGGGAACCGACGATCGCGGTCGACACCCATATCTTCCGGGTCGCCAACCGCACCGGCCTCGCCCCCGGCAAGGATGTACTCGCGGTCGAGACGTTGCTGGAGAAGCGGGTGCCAAAAGACTTCCGTCTCAACGCACACCACTGGCTGATCCTGCACGGCCGGTACGTGTGCAAGGCACGCAAGCCCGATTGCGGCACCTGTCTCATCCGCGACCTGTGCACCTTCCGCGACAAGACCGATTAAGCAAGACCGAATAAGGAATCCGATGTTCAGCCCCAGCCGCGACCAGGCCCGACTTTTCTTCATCGAGGCCTGGGAAAAATACTGGAACAAAGCCGCACTCACGCCGCTGGAGAGCCTGGCAGTCGACCTCATCCTGCTGCATCCGGAGTATCACCAGCTCCTGGAAGACCGCGATTCGGCAGCCAAGGAATGGTCGCCCGAGGATGGCCAGGTCAACCCCTTCCTGCATCTATCCCTGCACCTGGCGATCGAGGAGCAGCTGTCGATCAACCAGCCGCCCGGGATCAAGCCCGGCTTCGACGCCCTGCTCCTGCACCACGACGGCAACCGCCACGACGCGCTGCACGATGTGCTCGAAGCACTGGGCGAGACGATCTGGCGCGCGCAGCGCGACGGCAGCCCGCTCGATGGCGCTGCCTATGTCCAGTCGGTACGCAAGAAAGCGGGCCTGGGCGACGAATAGGCAACCCGGCTCTCATGAGGCTGCGTTCGCAGATGCCAGCGCCGGAAAACAAAAAGGCCCGTCGATGATGGGCCTTCTTGTGTCGGTCGTAGCCAGGGCTCAGCGATGCACCGTGACCACACCCTTCTGGCTGGAGAAGTAGGCTGCGAGATCCTCGAAGTCTTCTTTTTCCAGCTTGGCGACGTTGGGCGACATGATCGGATCCTTGCGCTTACCCGTCTTGTACTCGGTCAGCGCGTGGACGATGTAGTCCTCGTGCTGGCCGGCGATACGCGGGAACATCGGGCTGGCGCTGTTGCCGTCGGCGCCGTGGCAGGCCGCGCAGGCGGCAGCCTTTTCCTTGCCGCGGGCGGCGTCGCCAGCGTAGGAAGCACAGGCCATCGTCGCAATGGCCACGGCGAACAGCGTCTTCGTCATGGTCAGATGGCTCATTTCAGGGCTCCAAAATAAGCGGCGATATCGGCCATGTCCTGGTCACTGAGGGGTTGGGCGACGCCGGTCATGGACGGATGCGTGCGCTCCCCTTTTTTGTAGGCCTGCAGCGCCTTCACGATGTACTCCGGATGCTGGCCGCCTAGCCGGGGCACGTGATACACGCTCGGATAGCTCGTCTTGTAATCCTCGATGCCGTGGCACCCCAGGCAAATCGCTACTTTTTTCTTGCCGGCCTTGGGATTGCCCTGGGCCGCGTAGCTTGCGGTGCTCATGAGCGCAGCCGCGAGCAGCAACAGCCCTGTGATTCTTATCCGCATGGTCCCCTCTGTTTGGATTTGATGTGCGAGGCCGCCCGATTCTAGCTTGCACCCCAAGTGCTTCAAAACCGCGGGGCGGACGCGAGGCCGGACTCTAATGAATGGCGCCACATTGTTGCACGCTGCGACGCAGCAAGTCAGCGCGCTTCCTGCGCCATCCGGGCCGATCCGCGCCGCTGTTGCACCGCGCACTACCGGCCCGGGGGCTCCGAAAGGTGATCTGCGTCAGGCGCATCTGATATGGCTTGCCAAACGACTTCGCCGCATGAGCGCCCGTCCGGCACGACAGCTAGAATCACGGCCCATGAAATCGATTTACATCGACCTGCTCGGCTACCTGGCCGCCACCCTGACGACCGTCGCGCTCGTTCCCCAGGCCATCCTGACCTGGAGGACACGCTCCGCGCACGGTATCTCGCTCGGCATGTACTGCATCTTTGTCAGCGGGGTCACCGGCTGGCTCTTTTACGGACTACTGATTTCAGCCTGGCCGGTCGTGGCGGCCAACGCGGTCACCCTGCTGCTCGCCGGGTTCATCCTCGGGATGAAGATCCGCTTCGGCTGAGCGCTTCAACGCGCGAACGCACGGCAAGGCCGTAAAGAAAAAGCCCCGCTTTCGCGGGGCTTTTCATTTCAGGCGACAGCCCGGGCGATCAGGCGGCAACCATCAGCTGGTTGATCCGCTTCACGAAAGCAGCCGGATCTTCGAGCGAACCGCCTTCGGCCAGCAGCGCCTGGTCCAGCAGCACGGCCGCCCAGTCGTCGAAATGCTCGCTGCCGTACTTCAGGCGCAACACCACCGGATGCTTGGGGTTGAGCTCCAGGATGGGCGCCGAGCTCGGCACGTCCTGCCCAGCGGCCTTGAGCAGGCGAGCGAGGTTGGTGCCCATCTCGTTGTCGTCGGCCACCACGCAGGCGGGGCTATCGGTCAGGCGATGCGTGATCCGAACTTCCTTGACCCGCTCGCCCAGCGAGGCTTTCACCTTCTCCAGCATTTCCTTGAACTCGCCGGCCTCGGCTTCAGCCGCTTTCTTCTCGGCCTCGTCTTCCAGCTTGCCCAGGTCGAGGTCGCCGCGCGCCACGGAAATCACCTGCTTGCCGTCGAACTCGTTCAGGTGACTCACCAGCCACTCGTCCACGCGCTCGGCCAGCAGCAGCACCTCGATGCCCTTCTTGCGGAAGATCTCCAGATGCGGGCTGTTCTTGGCGGCCGTGAAGGTGTCGGCGGTGACGTAGTAGATCTTGTCCTGGCCTTCCTTCATGCGCGCAACGTAGTCCGCCAGCGAAACGGTCTGCTCCGGTGTGTCGGCCTGGGTGGTCGCAAAGCGCAGCAGCTTGGCGATGCGCTCGCGGTTGGCGAAGTCTTCGCCCACGCCTTCCTTGAGCGCCTTGCCGAACTCGTTCCAGAAGGTGGTGTACTTGTCCTTCTCGTTCTCGGCGAGGTCTTCCAGCAGGCCCAGCACCTTCTTGGCGCAGCCGGCGCGGATGGTGTCGATGTCCTTGCCTTCCTGCAGGATCTCGCGCGAGACATTGAGCGGGAGGTCATTCGAGTCCACCACCCCGCGCACGAAGCGCAGGTAGTACGGTAGCAGCTTCTCGGCGTCGTCCATGATGAAGACACGACGCACGTAGAGCTTCAGGCCATGCTTGGCATTGCGGTCCCACAGGTCGAAGGGCGCATGCGACGGTACATAGAGCAGCTGGGTGTATTCGTGCCGGCCTTCGACCCGGGCGTGGCTCCAGGCCAGCGGATCTTCATGGTCGTGCGCGACGTGCTTGTAGAACTCCTTGTACTGCTCATCCGTGATGTCGGACTTGCTGCGCGCCCACAGCGCGGAAGCCTGATTGACCGTTTCTTCCTCGTCGCGCAGGACCTGCTCGTTCTTCTCCGAATCCCACTCCTCCTTCTGCATCCGGATCGGCTGGGCGATGTGGTCGGAGTACTTGCGGATGATGGAGCGCAGGCGCCAGCCGGACAGCAGATCGTCCTGGTCGTCGCGCAGGTGCAGGATGATCTCGGTACCGCGCAGGTCGCGCGCCACCGGCTCGACGGTGTACTCGCCGGCGGTTTCGCCGGTCATCGCGCATTCCCACTTCACGCCCTGGTCGGCGGCAAGGCCGGCACGGCGGGTCAGGACGGTGACCTTGTCGGCGACGATGAAGGCCGAGTAGAAGCCCACGCCGAACTGGCCGATGAGGTGCGCGTCGCGCTGCTGATCCCCCGTCAGGCGGGAGAAGAACTCCTTGGTGCCCGACTTGGCGATCGTGCCCAGGTGGGCCACCACTTCGTCGCGGCTCATGCCGATGCCGTTGTCGGCGATCGTGACGGTGCGGGCCGCCTTGTCAAAGCCGATCCGGATCGCGAGCTCGCCGCCACCGCCTTCCAGCAACGCGGGCTGGTCCAGCGATTCGAAGCGCAGCTTGTCGCAGGCGTCCGAGGCATTGGAAATCAGCTCGCGCAGGAAGATCTCGCGATTCGAGTAGAGCGAATGGATCATCAGGTGCAGCAGCTGCTTCACCTCGGCCTGGAAGCTCAAGGTTTCAGTGGCTGCGCGCTGGGCTTCGGTCATGGACAACTCCTTGTTCTCGATTAACATGCGCGATATGCGTCCGACCCCCCGCTTTTTCAAGCGCTGCCGCATTCAATGAGCGATCCGGCCCTCGTTTCCGTCCCTCACGACGCCGACGCCGACCTTCCCCAGCATTCCCGCCCGCTCGGTTTGAAGCGCTTCGGGCTGGCGATGCTGATCGCGTATATGGCCCTGGTCGGCGCCATCGCCATCGGCACCACGGCCCTCCTCGCCCGGGACCGCAAGCAGGAACTGGAGCGCAACAACGCCGAACTGCTGAGTCTGGTCCGCGCCCTGGACGAGCACGTCACCCGCAGCTTCGAGCAGGTCGATACCGTCCTGCAGTCCATGGCGTCCCAGCTCGCGGACGGCGACGACCCACGCCACGGCGGCAAACGCCCCGACGAACTGGCCTACGAATGGCTGCGCGGCACACCACCAGCGGCCCGCCTGCAGGTCTTCGGCGCGGACGGCTCCTTGCTCGCCAGCACCGACTCCTCGCGCATCGCCAGCAGCGACCGGATTCCCACGGCTAACGCCCTGGCCCGCACCCGCATGGGCGAGCTCCAGATCGGCCGGCCCGCCCGCGATCGCGCCGGCGCGCCCTGGCTGATCACGCTGCAACGCCCCTTCTACGCCGTCGACGGCAAGCAGGCGGGCCGGGTCGTCGGCGCAGTCACCGCGGACTACTTCCAGCGCTTCTACCGCGAAGTGCGGATCACGCCAGATGATGCGATCGCGATCCTCGGCCGCGACGGAACGCTGCTGGTAAGGCTGCCCAGCGTGGATGCCCAGATCGGCAACGATTTCTCGCGCAACCCGCTCTTCGCCGTTCCGGCACCGCATGCAACGGAAACCCGCACCGGCGTCAGCCCGCTCGATGGGCGCCAGCGCATCGTCGTCACGCGGGCGCTGCTCAACTATCCGCTCGTGGTGCAGGTAAGCCGACCTGAGAACACGGCGTTGCGGGGCTTTCACGCGAGTTCAGAACGCATCATCTGGGCGACCTGCGTGCTGGCGGCCCTGCTCGGCATCCTGGCCTGGCTGGCTTTCGAGGATGTGCGTCGGCGCGAACTCGCGCGCCGCACCTTGCATCGGCTCGCGCGCAGCCTGGAACTGCGGGTGCGCCAACGCACCGCCGAACTGGAGACCTCGAACCAGGAATTGATGGCCTTCAGCTATTCCGTGTCGCACGATCTGCGCGCGCCACTGCGCGCGATCAACGGTTTCTCCCACGCTTTGCGCGAGGACTATGCCGAGATACTGGACGACACCGGCCGCGACTATCTGGACCGCATCAGCCGCGCCAGCATCCGCATGGGCGTCCTGATCGACGAGTTGCTCAAGCTCGCCAGCGTGGCACGCCAGCCGCTGGACCTGAAGCAGATCGATCTCACCGCGATGGCCGAGGACATCACGCGTGACCTGCGCGGCGCGCAGTCCGAGCGCGAGGTGAGTCTGAGCATCCAGCCCGAGATGACGGCCGATGGCGACGAAACCCTGATCCGCGATGTGCTCGGCAACCTGCTCGATAACGCCTGGAAGTTCACCCGCGAGAAACCACAGGCACAAATCGAAGTGGGCATGCGCCCCAGCGGCGACTACCAGCTTTTCTGGGTGCGCGACAACGGCGTGGGTTTCGACATGAATTACGCGTCAAGGCTGTTTCAGCCTTTCCAGCAACTGCACGTGGGCCAAGGCTACACCGGTGCCGGCATCGGCCTCGCCTCGGCGCGCCGCATCGTCGAGCGGCATGGCGGCAAGATCTGGGCGGAATCGAAAGTGGGCAGGGGAACTACGGTGTTCTTCACGCTGCCGCCCGCTGCGGCGGTGATCCGCAAGCGGCGCGAATCAGGCGCGGAAGAAGTACAGGGCTGACAAGCGCGACTGCAAGGCCGACGCCGGATCGCTTCGTTCTCGGCCGCGCGAGGCCGCGACGATCAATCCTCGTAGTGGATTTCAAGGATCTCGACTTCGCGCCAGCCCGCAGGGCTCATGAAGCGCACGCTGTCACCCTCCTTCGCCTTGAGCAGGGCACGCGCGATCGGCGCGATCCAGGACACGCGACCGTCCGAGGCGTTCGCCTCGTCGACGCCGACGATCTGGAAGGACTGCTCTTCGCCCGTTTCTACATCGGCGATCAGCACCCTCGCGCCGAAAAAGACGCGATCGACCTGTTCCTGCTGACCCGGGTCGACCACCGTAGCGCTTTCAAGGCGCTTGATGAGGAAACGGATGCGCCGGTCGATCTCGCGCAGGCGCTTCTTGCCGTAGATGTAGTCACCGTTCTCGGAACGGTCGCCATTGGAAGCCGCCCAGGAGACGATCTGGACGACGCTGGGGCGCTCGGTGCGCACAAGCGCATCGAGTTCTTCGCGCAGGGCATTCGCCCCACGACGGGTCATGTAGTTCGGCGAGCCCGCGGGCAGCGCCGGCGCACCGCCGGCGGGTTCCTCGTCGTCTTCCTCTGATTCCTTGACGAAAGCCTTATTCATGCCGCACTCCTGAGGGAGGCGGATTGTAACAAGTGCCTGGATCGCTCAGTGATACACGGCCGGGTGCATCATCAGTGCATCGAAGTGCTCGATCATGTCGCCGAGCTCTTCCGTTTCATCGTCACCGCTGTCGATGACGTCCTGCAGTTCGCGGGTGAAACGCTCCGCGGTTTCGTCGCGCATGAACACGCCGCGTCCGCTGCGCTTGTCGATCACTTCGATACCAAGCGAGGGATACGAGACCACATACAACATGGGGTTGTTGAACATCACTTTCATGATCGCCTCCTGTCGGGTCTCTGATGCACAGCAGCATTACCTAGATGGAGCGAGCGAGCCGATATTCAAGCCCAGTCGGTTGTCAATGAAACTTACGCCGTCTAGCATGCTTGTAGGGACAACAACGGCACACTCGGGTTCTCACCGGAGGGTGCGAGAAGCGGCAAAACCCGTTATTTGACTGCATTTGACATTCGCGCGGCATGCGGATGGAAAATGTGTCCGCTGACCCGATCGCAAAGGATGCGCGCACATGAACGACACCTTTGAAAGCGTCACCAGCCTCCGGGCCCGGCTCGACCTCCTCGTGGCGGAACATCAGGACATCGATGACGCCATCTCCCGCCTCGATCACCTACCGACTGCCGACGAACTTCTTGTCCGTCGACTCAAGAAGCGCAAGCTCTTCGTAAAGGACCGCATTTCGCTCATCGAGCGGATGATGTCTCCGGACATGCTTGCCTGAGCTGTCAGGGCTCCGCCGGGGCGCTGCCGCCGCCTCACAGGTCCGCCCTCCCCCGGTTTGCCTCCAGCGCCCGCAAGGGCGCTTGTCTTTTGCGCGCGCGCAACGCGTAGCCAGTGCCCCCGCGATGGACGTATGCTCGCGTAGAGCCCATGACGGAGGCACCCCGTAAGCCCCGCCCGGCCGACACAAAAACGACGGGGGAGACATGTCAGAGCTCGACGAGAGACCCAGCAGCGAGATCCGCGTCGAAGAGACGCGCAACATCCTGCCGCAGATCAATCGCGTGCCGGCCCACAGCGCTATCGTGTGGCTGGCGCGTGGCACGCGCGACATGCGGGCGGCCCCGCTTGCCAGCCTGTTCTACGGGTTTTGCTTCGGCGCGATGGGCATCACCGTCAGCATGGTGTTCGAGCACGCCTATCAATACACCTCGGCGCTGACTTCAGGCTTCCTGCTGCTCGGCCCCTTCCTCGCGATGGGCCTCTACGAGCTGTCACGACAGCGGGAGCGCGGGGAGCCGGTGAGCTTCGGCAATTCCCTGATCGTATGGCGCCGCAATGCCGCCAACATCGGCATCTTCGCCCTCGTGCTCACCGTCGTGTTCCTTGTCTGGGCGCGCGCCTCGCTGATCATGTTCGCGCTCTTCTACACGAACGAGATGCCCAACCTCTCGGGCTTCCTGTCGCAAGTGCTAAGCCTGGACAATCTCGACTTCCTCGCCGCCTATTCGGCCGTCGGTGCCGTGTTCGCAGTCCTCGTCTTCGCAGTCAGCGTGGTGTCGATCCCGATGATGCTGGATCGCGGGCAGGACGCCATTACCGCAATGCTCACCAGCTTTGTTGCGCTCACCCGCAACGTGCTGCCGCTGATGGTCTGGGGCATCCTGATCGCCGCGCTCACCACGCTGGGTTTCATCACCTTCCATATCGGGCTGGTGTTCTTCATGCCGCTGATCGGGCATGGCACCTGGCACGCCTATCGGGCGATCGTGGGCCCCGCGGAAACCGCTGCGTGAGGCGTTCCGGGCGCACAGATGAGGCGCCAAAGCGCGCCGGGCAGGGGCTTCCGCCCGCCTCCCGCTCTGCCCGCCAGAGGCCCCAAAACACCAGGGGACTGGATCACGCTCGATACAATTTGCATAATCCGCACCTTGCCCTTCAGGCAGACAGCCGTTTCTGCCTTGAAGGGTGTCGCCTGTTCCAGTAGCTGAATCATCATGTCCACCATGACGCTTGGCCGATTGCTGCAACGTATACCCGCCCTTCCTTCGGTGCGCCGTGGTCGCCGACGCGAATTGGGCGGACCGGAGGCCGCAGCGCAGGTGGCTGCCTTTCTGGCGGAACTGGCCGCCGACCGCCCATTGAGCTGCTGCGAAATGCTGGCGGCCCGGCTACCGGCGCTGATGTCCCAGCTGCCCTCGGCCCACGCCCGCTTCGACGCGCTGGAGCAGATCTGCGAACAAGCGGCCGAAGCCCTGGCGCGCCTGGAAAACGTCCCGGAAGGCCGCGGCACGATGACGGGCGCCCAGCTCGAAGCTGTGGCGACCGCCGATCGCGCACTGGCCCGGCTGTTCTCCGCCTACGTTTCCGTGGTGGACGACGCGACGGCCGTGCGAGCCCGCCGACCGGTCGGTGTCTCCCGCCAGGCCAAGCTCGCGGCCCTGCGCGCGAGCCAGTTCGCCTACCGTCGCGCCCTGCTCGCGTGCCGCAGCTACACCGACTTCGGGCCCGAGCACTGGCGCCCGATGGTCGAGCTGTACCGGCTTGCGGAACGACGCGACTTTCACGACACCGCCCTCACCGCGGACAGCGGCGAGAGCATCTCTCGGCATCTCGGCCGCATCCTGTTGCTCGCGCTCGCCGACGCCCAGGGCATGACGCGCAAAGCTCTGGAAGCCACGCGCTTCTACGTGGAGCGCTACGGCCACCTCACCCGCATCTGTGATCCCAAGCAGTGGAAGGAATCGCGTGAGGGCTGGTTCGTCGCATGGCCGTCCAACGCCGGCGTGCGCCCTTTGCTCCACAAGGAAGATCTCAACCGCCTGCGTGAGCCGGACATGCTTCTCCTGGACGCGCATCCGCTGCTGCTGAAGCTCGATAGCCATCGCGACGGCCTGGCCGCTGGCACCTCGCCCACCCGCCTGGGCCTGCCGCTCAATGCGCGGGACCAGGACTATGTCGATCTGCTGGCGCGCCTGCGCACCCAGTGGAGCGTGCCGCAGCTTCGTCGCCAGGTACGGCGCCGGGCGCTGCCGCGCGTGGAGCTGGTGGCCGGTTTCGACCAGATCCGCCAGTTCATGAAGTACGTGGCCGTGCTGCGCAACCGACCCGACGCACAGGAGCTCTCGCCCTTCCCCTGCAGCGAATGGGAAGTGCTGGATCGCAGCGCCGAAGGTTTGGGCCTGCAGCACATCGCCGAGGAACCGATCGCGATCGAGGTTGGCGAAATCGTCGCCATCCAGCAGATCGAGATGGCCGAAGTCCAACTGGCGGTCGCCCGCCGCACGCGCTTTCGCAACAACCACGAGACCGACCTCGGGCTGGAGCTGTTGTGCGGCCCTGGCATCGCTGCCCGTTTCCGCCCGCCCAAGAAAGGCGGCGGCAAGAGCGACAGCGAGGCCGACGCGGTGCCTATCCTCTTCCTGCCTTCGGTGCCGCGCTTGAACGATTCGCCCGGCCTTCTGGCGCCACGCGGCATGGTCGAAGCCGGCACGCCGATCGCCCTGCCCCATCGCCGCGGCGTCACCCGCTTCACGGCCGTGGAATGCGTCGAACGCTTTGCCTCCTGCGAGCTCATCCGCCTGCAACAAGCCCAGGCGCCTGAACCCGAGGCGTTCTGAGCCGCGCGCGGTGGCTGTCTGCGGCGGCCGACCGGGGTAAGATCGAACCGAGCATCGACCGCAGACGAACATGCCCACGCACACGCATTCCGCCGGCCATGACCATGACCATGACCATGACCATGACCATGACCATCAGCATGATCACGGCCACGACGCCGTAGGCGCACACGGCCACGGACACGCTGCGCATCACGGCCACCACCACGGTCTGCATGTGCATGGGCACGGCTCCAGCACGCGCACCCTGCTGCTCGCGCTTTGCCTTACGCTGGGCTTTGCGGTCGTCGAAAGTCTGGGCGGCTGGCTGACAGGCTCTCTCTCGCTACTTGGCGACGCCGGGCACATGCTGTCCGACAGTCTGGCACTCGGCCTTGCGGCTGCAGCGGCACGCCTTGCTCAGCGCCCGCCATCGAGTCGCCACAGTTACGGCCTCGGCCGGGTGGAAACGTTGGCGGCCTTGGGCAATGCAGTCCTGATGCTCGTGATCGTGGTGTGGATCGGCTGGGAAGCAGCCCAGCGCCTGCGCAATCCGCTGCCGATCAAGGCAGACTCCGCCGCTGTGATCGCGCTCATCGGCCTCTTCGTGAATCTGGGCGCCGCCTGGCTGCTGTCGCGAGGCGAGAAGAGCCTGAACGTGCGCGCAGCCCTCCTGCATGTGATCGGCGACCTGCTCGGCTCGGTGGCGGCACTCGTGGCACTGCTGATCGTGCACTTCACTGGCTGGAACGCCGCCGACCCGCTGCTCTCGCTACTCATCGGCGGCATCATCCTTTCCTCGACGATCGGCCTGCTCAAGGAAAGCGTCCGGCAACTGCTCGATGCCGTGCCGGAGGGCCTGTCGCTCCCCGAAATCGGCCAGCGGATCGCTTCGCTGGAAGGCGTCGGCTCGGTGCATGACCTGCATGTATGGACCATCGCGCCCGGACGCGCGGCGCTCTCGGCGCATCTGGTGGTCACCGACGCGGCGCGCTGGCCCACGATTCTTGTCGCGGCGCGGCATCTGATCCAGACCGAATACGACATCCAGCACACCACGCTGCAGCCGGAACTGCCCGGCGAACAACGCGTGCCACTGGAACGCATCACCCATCGACATCTCGCACGGCCCATCCCTTGATTACGGAGATTCGCATGCATCTCGCCCAGGAACTCGTGGCGCACGTCGAGCGGCTGGCCACGCTGCCCGACGTGTATCTGAAGATCCGCGCCGCGCTGGACGATCCGGACGTTTCCATTCCCGAAGTCGCGGACGTGATCGCCGCCGACCCCTCGCTCACCGCCGCGCTGCTGCGCCTGGCGAACAGTGCGTTCTATGGCTATGCCCGCAAGATCGAGAGCATCACCCGCGCAGTGAGCCTGATCGGCCTGGAACAGGTACATGACCTGGTGCTGGCCACCTCCGTGACCTCACTTTTCGCCGGCATCCGCCCGCAGCGGATGGACATGGCCCGCTTCTGGCGCGATTCCGTGCGCCGCGGCCTGCTTGCGCGCGAAGTCGCCCGCAGCCAGCGCGGCCTCAATCCGGAGCGGATGTTCGTCTCCGGCCTGCTCGCCGATGCGGGGCACCTGGTGATGTACGTGGCGGTGCCCGACCTCATGTCCCAGATTCTCGACACACCGCTGGACGACTACGACAGCCTGCCCGAGCTCGAACGCCGGATCATCGGCTGCGACTTCGCCGAGGTCGGCGCGGCGCTCGCTTCGAGCTGGCATCTGCCGGTGAGTTTCGGCGTGCTGATTGGCTCCCAGCTCAAGCCGGAATGCGCGGGCGAATACGCATCAGCGGCGGCCCTGCTCAATATCGTCAGCACAGTGGCAGCCAAGGCAGGCGGCGCGAAGGAATCCGACTACGAACTGAGCCCCGAGGCGGAACACCTGGCCGGTATCGAAGTCAGTGCCGTGGAGGAGGCGCTCGCGGGCGTCGAGGCGCAGCTGGACATGATGCTGGCCATCTTCGGCGCCCAGGCCTGATTCTTTGCGGCCAGCGGGCACCTGCCCGCGCCGGAATTGATGTCGCTCAAGCCGCCCCGATTCGTCGGGGCGCTTTCATTGGCTGCCCACTAAGCTCGACCGCTTGGCCACGCAGGAGGATGGGATGGAAAACCAAGGCACCGCAATCGAGCTCGCCGAACTGGCAGCGCAGGAAATATCGGGCGAAGTGCTGCTCGAAAAATACGCCAAGGGCAACGAGCAGACCGTGCATGAAGTGCGTCGGCGCATCGCCCACGCGCTGGCTGCCGTCGAGCCCGAAGACAAGCGGTCCGCTTGGGAAGCCCGCTTCCTGGATGCCCTGGAGCGTGGCTTCGTGCCCGCCGGCCGAATCAACTCCGCGGCCGGCACCAAGCTTGCCGCCACGCTGATCAACTGCTTCGTGCAGCCGGTCGGCGATTCGATCACCGAAGTCGTCGACGGCCGCCCGGGCATCTACACCGCGCTGGCCGAAGCCGCCGAAACCATGCGACGTGGCGGCGGCGTGGGCTATGACTTCTCCTCGATCCGCCCTGTCGGGGCCTTGGTGCGCGGCACGCAGAGCCGCGCCAGCGGTCCAGTGTCCTACATGCGCGTGTTCGACCGCTCCTGCGAGACCGTCGAATCCGCCGGCGCGCGACGTGGCGCGCAGATGGGCGTGCTGCGCTGCGACCACCCGGATATCGAAGCCTTCATCCACGCCAAGGACCAGGGCGACCTCTCCAACTTCAACATCTCCGTCGGTGTCACCGATGTCTTCATGCAGGCGGTGGAGAGCGACGGCGAGGTGGAGCTCGCCCACAAGGCCGAGCCGGGCGCGGAAATCCGCGCTGGCGGAGGCTACCAGCGCGAGGATGGCAGCTGGGTCTATCGCAAGCTGCGCGCGCGTGAGCTGTGGGACCAGATCATGCGTTCCACCTACGACCATGCCGAGCCGGGCATTCTTTTCCTGGACCGTATCAACCGCGACAACAATCTCTATTACTGCGAGAGCATCGCCGCGACGAACCCCTGTGCGGAACAGCCACTGCCGCCCTACGGCTGCTGCTGCCTGGGCTCGATCAACCTTACGCCCTTCGTGCGCAAGCCCTTCGGCGACAAGGCGAGCTTCGATTTCGCAGCCTTCGGCGAGGTGATCGACGTCGCGATCCGCATGCTCGACAACGTCCTCGAGGCCACCCACTGGCCGCTGAAAAAACAGCAGGAAGAAGCCAGCAACAAGCGCCGCGTGGGCCTCGGTTTCACTGGCCTGGGCGACGCGCTGATCATGCTCGGCCTGCGCTACGACACCCCCGAAGCGCGCACCATGGCTTCGCGGATATCCGAAACCCTGCGCGATCGCTCCTACCTCGCCTCGGTGAATCTCGCCGTCGAGCGCGGCGCCTTCCCGCTCTTCAACGCAGACCTCTACCTCTCGGGCGGCAACTTTGCCTCGCGCCTGCCCGCCGAGATCAAGGACAAGATCCGTCGCCACGGCGTGCGCAACTCGCACCTGCTCTCGATCGCGCCCACCGGCACGATCTCGCTCGCTTTCGCCGACAACGCCTCAAACGGTATCGAACCCCCGTTCTCCTGGACCTACACCCGCAAGAAGCGCATGCCCGACGGCACCTTCAAGGAGTACCAGGTCGAGGACTACGCCTGGCGCGCCTATCGTCACCTGGGCGGAGACATCAATGCGCTGCCGCAGTCCTTCGTCACCGCGCTCGCGATCTCCGCACAGGCCCACAAGGACATGGTCGCCGCCGTCGCGCCCTACATCGACACCTCGATCTCAAAGACGGTGAACGTGCCGGCGGACTACCCGTACGCTGACTTCGAAGACCTCTATCTGGACGCCTGGAAGGCCGGCCTCAAGGGCCTCGCCACCTATCGCCCCAACAGCGTGCTCGGCTCGGTGCTCTCGGTCGAAACGCCCGCCGAGAAGAAGCTGCCGCAGGATGTGGATCTGATGGATCCCAACCGACGGCTGTCGATCAAGTCGCTACCCGCACCCGTGCTGGCCAGCCTGCGCTGGCCCGGCCGCCCCGAACTGCCGGACGGCAATGCCGCGTGGACCTACATGCTACCCACGCCGCAGGGCGAGTTCGCCATCTTCGTCGGCCACCTGGACAACCCGGACGGCGAACGTCGGGGTGCGTTTCCCTTCGAGGTCTGGGTCAATGGCGCCGACCAGCCGCGCGGCCTCGGCGCCGTCGCCAAGACGCTCTCGATGGACATGCGCGCCAATGACCGCGCCTGGCTCAAGCTCAAGCTGGACACGCTCGCCAAGGCAGTCGGCGAACGCGCCTTCGAACTCCCCACGCCACCCAACGGCGAGCGCAAGCTCGTGCCCGGGGTCGTCGCGGCCTTCGCACAGGTCGTGCGCTACCGTTGCGAGAAGCTCGGCGCCTTCGACATCGAGTTGCCGACCCCGGTGCTCGACGCCGTATTCAGCCTGCAGGAACCGCGCACCGGCACTGACGGCACGCTCTCCTGGACCGTCGATATCGGCAACCCGGCATCGGGTGAAGAATTCGTGCTGGGCCTCAAAGAGATCACCCTGCCGGACGGTGTCACGCGCCCCTACTCCATGTGGCTTTCGGGCAACTACCCGCGCGCACTGGACGGCCTCTCACAGATCCTCTCGCTCGACATGCGGGTCATGGACCCTGCGTGGATCGGCATGAAGCTGCGCAAACTGCTCAGCTATCCCGAACCGCTGGGCGACTTCATGGCCTTCGTGCCCGGCACCCGCCGCCAGCAGAACTGGCCCTCCACCGTCGCCTACCTGGCCCGCCTCATCATCCACCGCTACGCCATGCTCGGCGTGCTCGACGAGAACGGCTACCCCACCCGCGAGATGGGCATCCTGGAGGCCCCCCGCACGGAGCAGGAACCCGAACTCATGCAGGGCGGACTCTGCAACGAATGCGGAAACTACGCGGTGATCCGCAAGGACGGATGCGATTTCTGCACAGCGTGCGGAGCGGTCGGGACCTGCGGGTGATCGACCGCACGGCACCGACGCAGTTTGAGTATGTGTACGCCATTGACTGGAATTCGCCGCGGCAAGGCGGGTTTCACCCCAAGAGATGAGGATCCGCGATGTTGGCTTCCCTCCGAACAATGCTGACCGCATGACCCAAAAAAGCCCTCGATACTCCGAGGGCTTTTTTCTTGGTATCAGTCTGCAGTTCAGGCAGTCTTGGCGCAGGAGCACGCGACCGTCCGACGAACCATCGGGTCGCGGGGGCCCTCCAGCTGTATAGCGGCGACCTCAGGTCGAACACGAGACACCCTCGTGTTCGGCGCAGCCGTTCGGCCCGGGGCCGACGAACCCAACTTGTTCACATTTTCCCTACCCCGACACTTGTCCCCTCCGGCGCATCCGCTATGTTCGGAACATCTCCGCGACGCATGCATGTGAAAGGCCGCGGAATGACTAGTGAGGGCGGATATCGATGCTGGGAGACCTCTCAAAACTCGCAGACAAGGCCTTCATCATCGGCTTCTATCTGCCGGCGCTGTTGGCGACGCTCGCGCTGTCCTGGGTCCTCCGGGACGTAGCGCTCTTCCGTCTGATTCTGGATTCGGCGCTGCAGCCAGAAAAGCTCGAGAAACTCTTCATCGTGGTGCTGCTCGTGTGGTTCGCAGCCGTTGTTCTGTTGGTCTGCAACCGGTTCATGACTCGAACCCTTGAAGGCTATCACTGCCCTTCCTGGATCGCGTCGGCTCTGCGTGAGCGAGCACTCAAACGACGCGGTAGCGCGTTGAATCAGCTGAAGGAAGTACAGACAAATTTCGAAGACCTCGATCGGAGTGCGAACGAGCTTAAAGCCGCGGGCAACGCACCCGACAAGGCGGCGACGCTGCGCAAGCAATCCGAGGACGCAAGGAGGAGCTACTTCGAGCTGCTCCGCAAGTATCAGCTTCGCAATCCCCCGAACCGGTCGGACACGCTACCCACCCGATTCGGGAATATCTTCCGCTCCTTTGAGGCTTATCCAACCGAGGCCTACGGTGTCGAGAGCATCCACACCTGGCCACGCCTGATGCCCCTCATTTCCGCGGACCAGCGCACCGCGCTTGAGAACACGAAGTCCTTCGTGGACTTCTTCGTGTGCGGCACCTTCCTCACTATCGCCCTGGGCGTAATCGCCCTCGCCCAATGGGTGAGGTTCATCGTTCACGACGAGGCGTTGCCGCAGGAGACTTATTTGCTCTTCGTCGCAGCAGGCAGCTTTCTCTTGTCGATCTTTGCCTACAAGGGCGCGTTATCCGCCGCGCTTGAGTATGGAGAGGTGGTCAAAAGCACCTTCGATCTCTACCTGCCCGCTCTCGCGAAGCAGCTGGGATTTGACTGGAAAAACCCTGTGCAGGCACGTCCATTCTGGAACTACGTCGACCGCCAGATTCGGTTCCAGGAGGCAATACCCTCTGAGTTCTGGGAAGCAAAGAAACCACGCATCGCGTTCCCCCTCCCATCCCGAAAGGACGCCAAGCCATGAGTGAACGCGACATCGTCGTACCCGCCGTCGCGGTGGTTCTTGCTGAGCGGGCCATCCGCCGGGCTGAGCAGTACATTCCATCGGATAAGCCCTGTTTCCACTCATTGGGTTTCCATGTCTCGTTGGAGGTCCTTACGAACGAGGCCCTCTGGCTCTCCCGCGAGCGCGGCTTCAGCCAGCGGCTCGCACTCGAACTCGTCGAGCTGGAGACGCGCTTCGAAGCCGAGTATCGGCCCGAGGAGCGATGCAGCGTTCTCTTGCGGGCACTGGAGTCGATGTTCTCTGAGGCAGCCGTCGTGCGCGCCCTCATCTATCACGAGCAACGACTCGATCTTTCGGGGGGCGTCCAGATCCTGGACCTGAGCGAACAGGTGGCTGGCACAGTGGACCTGGAGCAGTTCTTCGATCTGGCAAGAGGCCGCGCGCCAGACTCCTTGTGGCTGGCCGGCGACCCCGTGCCACCGCCGGGCGGCCCGCTAATACCGCCAGCCCCGCACATAGACATAGAGAGAGTGGATGCATTCTCTCTGGACGGCGACCCGAGCCGTACTCCAGATGGACCGCTTCCTCGGCTCCCCAAGGACTGAGTAGACGCCCCCGACTTGAGGGCTCGATATATGCGTTGCAGCCCCATGACCCGAGCGGCACTCATGACCGCGACTCGGTGCGCGGTGGTCGCTTCGCGCATGCGTATCGGCCGTCCGCCGACAAGTTCGTGCCGCTTGATTTGGTAGGCGAGCCCGAAGCAAAACCCGCGAGCGCTCGTCGGCCAAAAACGCTTTGATTCCGTGCAGCTCGGCTTCTGGGCAAGCGTCCGGGTTGCGGCGCTCTCTCTGGCGCGCACATACGTGGACGGATGAACCTCTTTTCACCTGCCCTGGCATCGGCGTCACCACGATGACCGTTCGCCTTGCCGTCCGAACCATTCTGCGGTGTTGATCTTCGGGGGCCGTAAACAATGAGGCGCGGATTTCTGTAGCGGAGCCCGTAGCGGCGCGCCCCTGAAGTCGTACAGCAGCCGCGCCCGGAAAGAAGGTTTGTCAATTCTTAACGCCCTTACCCGGGTGCCCGGAATCGCCCAGACGTAGACTCGAAGTGCTCGCTGCCAGATCGCGCTGTGCAGGAGCCATTCGAGGAAAGTGCATGAACCTGGTAGGCCGATTCGCCAACGCTCTAGAGAGAAGCTTGCGCTATCTGAAAGCGCTCGGCCTCTCTCTTCTGGCTGACCGACTGCTCGTCCCGCCCTTGCCGCTTTTCTACGACACGGTAAGCGCCCACCCCGGCGGCCCGATGGCCTGCGACGAAGACCGCGAGTACTTCCTGGCAGAGGACCGATCCTTGATCCGGGATTTCTTCTGGCGCATCGCCTGCGTGGCGCGTTCACGGGCACACCAGGACCTCGTCCAGCAGTTCTATGACTACTGGCACGGCAACGGCGCCCGCCCGCAGCGGCCAAGCTGGTTCTGACTCCGGCCTCGGCTGAAACGCCCGCCGGGGGACGCGTTCCTTTCTAGATCGGACGGCAGCACGGGCCGACCCTCCCGTCACTGCCGGCAGGGCAAGCCGTCCCGCCGCCATTCGGAACGAGCGCGTTCTGTTGCCCTGAGTTCCGACACAAGCACGCTGCTGAAAACACGACGTTCGTAGGCTCGGTCCTGGCTCGCCCAGCAAACGCGCGAACGCCATGCTCGACTACCCGGGAACGTCGAGTCTCTCGCCTCTGGCAACGGATATCGCACCGTCAAGCGCCTCTGACGCGCGTTCCGCTCGACCGACGCATGACTCACCGTCGCGTCCTCGCTCGCTGCTGCGCGCGCCGCGCCCAGCATCATGCCGAAGTGCACGACGGCATCGATGGGTCCGGCCGGTTCGAACCCCGCGGCTGCGTCCAACGCCGTATCGAAATCTGCCGCTTCCTCGATCGATATCTCGCCGCGCTGGAGCAGGTCGAGCCCAAGCTGACCCAGTCCTCTGGGCGTGACATTGCGGAAGTCATGCAGGTCCCGCGACTCGCCAAGAGCTTCGACCGCAGCACACAGTGCGCTCGACTTCCCGCCATCCGCAGCCGCGGCTTGTGGGTGTCCGCCACGAACCCCTGCGCTCTACTCAGCGGCCGTCCGCAGAGGAACGGCCGCCTGCCAGGCAGCTGACCTTGAGCTGGTGCAGATGGTTCGTCGACGAGAACAACGAGACGCGAACGTCAGGCATAGAGACCTCCGAAGAGCGCGCGATTGCCTGCGTCGCAGGCATCCCGACCCGCTTGCTTGAACCGCTTCCACGCCCGCCTCGGTCGCCGAGCGCCAGCAGCATCTGACAACCCTGCCGACCCTTGACGCCGTGCTCACAAACCGTATAGTTATCCATATGGCTAACTTTTATCCGATGCTGGATTCGGCGTTTCAAGCCCTTGCGGACCCAACCCGCAGGGCTGTTATCCAGCGACTCGGGCTGGGGCCAGCCACCGTGAGTGAACTGGCAGAGCCGTTCGACATGGCTCTGCCGTCGTTCTTGAAGCACATCCGCGCGCTCGAAAGCGCCCGCCTGATCGCCTCGACCAAAGAAGGTCGGGTACGGACATGCACGCTCGAGCGCGAGAACCTACTGGCCATCGAACGATGGTTCGATGAACAGCGTGCGCTCTGGAAAAGTCGGTACAGCAATCTTGATCATCTACTTAAGAAAATAGGCGAAGAGAGAAATGGCGACTGATATGCGGTTCGAATTCCTTGCCAACAAGGAAACCCACACCCTGACCATCCACCGCGAATTCGATGCGGGCCGTCAGCTCGTCTGGGATTGCCATACCAAGCAGGAATTGCTGGACCAGTGGTTCGCGCCCAAGCCGTTGACCACGAAGACCAAGCACATGGACTTCCGCGCCGGCGGGTACTGGCACTACGCGATGGTGATGCCGGAAGGCGAAGCGTTCTGGAACCGCCTCGACTATCTCACCGTCACGCCTATCGACGGCTACACCGCCCTGGATGGCTTCTGCGACGAAACCGGCGTCGTGAATGGCGCCATGCCGCGCTCCAACTGGGCAGTGAGCTTCGCGGATGTGGCGGACCGGACTCTGGTGACGACGGTCGTCAAGTACGCCTCGGCTGCCGACCTTCAGAAGGTGATCGACATGGGCATGAAGGAAGGCATGGCATCCACCCTGGAACGCCTGGACGAACTGCTTCCGATCCTAAAAAACCGCGCCCGAGGGTAGCGCGTTCTGCCAGCAGACCCGCGCTGCACGCCTAGCGTCCATGCGGACCTCGCAGCACTTCGTCGCCTGAATGCGGGCCGACTCACCTCGGGCCGTCGCGCCCCTCATGCCACGCCATGGGGGGCATCGAATCGCGCCCCGGGCCGCGTCCGCAATGGTGGCGCCGGCGCCTAACGATCGCTCCCGCTATTTGAACGGAACGTACATCTGGTATCCGTTCTTGCTCGTGTGCTTGACTTCGTACATCGCGCTGTCTGCGTGCTCCAGCAACAGGGGCAAGGAGTTACCGTGGGTCGGATAGAGGCTGATTCCTATGCTCGCGCCAAGGATGTGCGAGTGGCCTGCCAACACGATAGGCGAGGTAACTTCGGCCAGCAGCTTTGCAGCGACGTCTTCAGCCTGGTCCGCTTGTTCGAGCTGGGTACATATCACGACGAATTCGTCTCCACCGACTCGGGCACAGATATCGGTGCTTCGGGTCACCGACTTCAGGCGGCTGGCCACCGTTTTGAGCACCTCGTCGCCGGCGGCATGACCCGCCTTGTCATTGATGGGTTTGAAGTTGTCCAGGTCGATGTAGAAGATGGCGACCAACTGATGCGGACGGGTCGCGAGAAGCAGGACTTTGTCGAACAAGGTAGTCATGTAGCGCTGATTGTTCAGACCGGTGAGCGGGTCCTGAAACGCCATGTCCAGCGCCTTGGATTCGGCCAGCTCGAGTCGTCGTTGAAAACTGAAGAGCACTGCGGCCAACAGGCAGAGGTACAGGATTGCCGTCAGAACGGTGCCGAGGAGGAATCCGTGGACGAACCAGCCCGGCAATCGATCGATGATGACGAAGGTCATCCAGTGCGCGACTAGCGCAACGCATGTAGCGGAAGCCACCAGCATGAGAACCGGCTGGAATTCAGCCCGCTTGCTGTAAGTCGCCCGGGCAGCGAAGGACAGGCATATCGCGTTGAAGAGCGCTACCCCCACGGCCCGGACCAGCGGCGATACGTCGGCGATGAAGCAGGCAAGGAGCCATCCCTCCACGGCCACGGTAAGCGTCACGAAGAAGGCCGGGCGGACGCTTAGCCTGAAAAAGCGGATGAGCCCGAGGACAAGGAAGAGCTTCTCCAGCACATTCAGCGCCAGATAGACCGTGACGGCGAGCGGGGTTTCTCCCCCGCCCAGGAAAACGAGGAAAGCCAGGCGTGCGCAAAACGCGCAGAGCATCGCCACCGCCCACATGCCTGCGCCAGGGTTGGTTCTCGGCACCCGACTCGCCCACAGGAACAGGACGAAGAGCAGAAAGTAGGTAGTCGAGCCGATTGTGTGGACGATCTCGTAAGGCATTGCGCGCCTCTTCTGACAAGCCCTTGCCGACAACGCTGCCGCAACTTCAAACCGCAGGGACGACAGCCGGCCGCGAGCGCCGCGACAAGACTGCGTCGTTGCACGCCTGGCGCGCCGCCGAGACAAGAAGCGGAACCGGCTGAACCTGTATCGGTTGTAGAGCGTGTTTCTGGAGACTCCACGCAGCGCCGGTCCGGCGCTCGATCACGCTGGCACCTCCGACTCGATCGGGCGGGTCGGAGAATCGCCCGGAACTCATGCGCCGCGATCGCAGGCATTCTTCACGGACGTGGCACCCGGGCTCGCTACCGCTCGCCCCTTCCAGCCCATGGGCCTTGGTCCGGCAAAAACCTGGCGATGAGGAATGCTCGATGGGTCGGCGCTACACGCCCAGGACAAGACTCCGTCAGCACACGCGCAGCGTGCCGCCCACGACGCGTCGATGACGGAGCGGTTCTCGACGAGAATCCACCCGGGACCATTTATGCGAGGAGCTACCCGATGCGGTATTCCTGGACCATGGGGAGTGCGCTTGAGTACGCAAGGGCGGGCCGGATCGAGAACTGGGTCCATGAATTCCTCCGACAGGACGGCAACAACAAGGCGCTGTCCGAAGGTTTGAAGCTCTGCCCCAGGCACTATCTCGGCCCGATCCAGTTCGACATCGGCAAGCTGTCGCGCTGCGCGGGTCCCGAGCCAGGCATGAAGTACCGCGGCAGCGTTTCGAGCTTCGAGTCACGGGTGAGGAACATTCAGGATGCGATCGCCGCCGGCTTCGATCTGCCCCCACTGATCGTCAATTACTCCGGCGGCAGACTGGAACTCAATGACGGCAACCACAGGCTGGAGGCGCTCAACCGAAGTGGCAGGCAGCATTTTGGCGTCATCTTCTGGACCACTGAACGCGCCGAAATGGCGGCTCTCAGCAAGCTGCTCGAAGGGCAGATATTCGACCGCGGGCAGCACCCGCCCGCCCGCGCGGCCGATCAGTCCTGAACCGAACCAGCCGACCCCAGCGGCCCAACTCACCCACCACGAACAGATATGCCCCCGATATTCACTGCCACTTTTACCTTCGCCGCTGGCACTTTCGACGACGAGTTTCGTGCGCTCGACGCACAGATCGCGGATGCCGCGAAGCGCATTCCCGGCTATCTGGGCGAAGAGGTCTGGGAGAACCCGACGAGCGGACTGATTTCGACTGTGTACTACTGGGAGAACATGCAAGCCCTCCAGGCGCTCATGAACCATCCGGCGCATCTGGCCGCGAAACGCGAGCAGGCACGCTGGCTCAATGGCTATCACGTTGTGATTGCGCAGGTCATCGGATCGTATGGAGACGGCGGAATCCCGCATCCCCTGAAGGAGCGCCCTGCGATCCGTCCCTAGCCCGGAGGCGTGCGGGCAATCGGCCGCGCATCGTCGGGAGGCCAAGCGCTGCGGCGCGCGTCGCCCAAGTCGAGCGAAGCCCCAGGAGCTGAATCACGCCTCCCCTCGTGCGCGCCACACCAGAACGTCGGATATCTCGGACGCTACGGGGCGCTCCGACTACTGACCGCCAGGCAGGTAATCGGCCCCCTGCGCGCTCGAAGCGCCGAAACCGCCAGCCTCCTTCGAGACGCTCCGCGGTTCCAGCGCCAGTTTCATGGAGCTCCTCGGCGCACCGGTCTTGAGCAGCTCGCCCCGGTAGCCGTTGCGTGCGAAGAAGTCGCTGGAAGCGCCCGGCTCCACCACGATTGCGCGCAGCCCCTTGTTCTCGGCGAGTGTCCGGAGTTCTGCCAGGAGGCGCGTGCCCAGGCCGGTTCGCTGACGTTCCGGAACGACCGTGAGCGGCTCGATTCGCAGGTGCTCTTCACTCGTGCTCCAGGCCGTCGAACCGGCGAACACCCCGTCCACCCGCACCACCACGAATCGATGAAGCAGCGGCAGCAAGCCCTTGGCGGGTAAGCCGTGGAACAACAAGACTTCGGCTATGGAAGGCCAGTCCTCGATGGAAGCCTTCGACACCGAAACCGCGGCATCGGCGGACACGGGCAAGCTGTGCCGGGGTCGCGGCGGGGGGGCACGGAAATCGTCTGAGGCCATGCTTATTGCCCTCCCGAAGACTTGTCCGACAAAACGAGCACTCCGCGGGATCCGTGCCAAGCAGAGGAATGTAGCCCCGCCGTTCTCGGTTGCGTTGCAAGTCGCGTTCCAGGGAGTCTGCGGGCGTCCTACGGAAGCGGGAAACGGGTCCGTCGCCCTTCGATCGAGAGGTCCGCCCCCTTCAGTCGAGCATTCTTCACGCGATCGAAGGCAGGCAGATGTCAGTCTTGGGAAGATGCGTAATTCGCTCCAGCGGGGTGCTGGGCGCTGGTCGGCGATCCGAAGGCGTCGCGAAGCAGGCCTCGCGCAACGCCTCAGCCTCGGCGACGGCCGAGAGGGCGCCGCGACCAGGCGCCCGGTTACATCGGCCAGCCGCGGGCGCTAGGCGGAAGCCGGGAGCGCAAACCCCTCGCGCAGGATCGAGTCCCACTGCTCCAGGTCGAGTTCGATGTCTCCGCCTTCGATCCCCACGCGCGCAGAGATGCCCGAGACCTGGACCGACCACAGCCCCTCGGGGATATTGACCGTCCGGCCGCCGGCGAGCTCGACGGAGAGTGCTGTCGGAAACCTGAACCAAACCATCGTGATGTCCTTTCGGTGGGCGCTGTGGAGAAGGCGCGGTTCGCTTCTACGACCCGATCCGGGGCAGCCGGTTCGCAAGCCGGCATGAGCGCAGTGTGTGTGCGAGCTGGAACAGCAGCGTGCCTGCAGAGCCACGACAGCGACCACAAACAGGCGAGCGCCCTTCCCTGCGTCCAATAGTGGCACCTCTTGGGCCGTGTCCGCATTGACGAAACGGGTAGCCAAGGCCTTTCGCACCCTCCCGCGGCAGGCAAGGCGGCGTGCTGATTCACGGCGACGCGGGCTTCGGGCACCGCCTCGTCGACCAGCCTCGCCGCTCCATACCCATACGCAAACTCGTGCAACGCGGTGCGCCCTGCCTCCCGCCGAGGGCTATATTGACCTCGGGCCATCTGCTTGGAACGTCGTCCATGACTGCTCGGCAGGCCGGAACACAAGCCGCACATGGTTTCTGGCGCGGCGGGCTGCGAGAGATCGCCTTTCGCAGGCCGCGCACGACCGCGACGGTCTGCTTCGCCATCTTCGCAATCGTCTTCGTGCTCCTGATTGCCCGCGAGGCCTACCAGCTCCACGACTTCGCACTCGACCGCCGGCAACGCGAGCTCGAATACCGCGCCCTCGTCATCCAGGACAACCTCACCGCAGGCCTGCAGGCGCTCTCGTTCATGCGTGCCACGGCCGAGCACTTTCTCGACAGGCGCCCCACCGAATCCGAGATCGCGGCGGAATCCGTCGTGCGCGAAGCGCGACGCGTACGCGATCAACGCGCCTGGTCCATTCCGGTAGGCGGCAACGGCCCGCCGATCCAGGGCGTGCGCGCGGAGGTCCTGGCCGGCCTGCCCGGCTTCAAGCGCAGGGAGGAGGAGCTGCCTGCCGATCTGCTGCTGGGGGCGCTCATGAGCCGCGCGCTGGGGCAGACGGTGCTGGAGCATCCGTTCACCGCCCGCATGGTCTTTGTCTCCAGCAACGGCTTCTTCGTCTCGTATCCGGAGACGGTCAACGACCGCACCGAGGATCTCCTCAAGATCGTCGCCTCCCGCCCCTACTTCCAGGGCGCCGCCGAGCCGGGTTCCGGGCGCTTTGTCTTCCCGAGCACGCCGATACGCGAGGAACAGGTCGGCCAGGAAGTACTGGCCTTCGCCGCACCGATCCGCGTGCACGGGAGCTTTCGCGGCGCCATGATCCTGCTCGCGCACAAGGCGCTCCTCGACGGCTTGCTGCAATCGGCCACCGTCTCCAGCCGCCACGCGGTCCTGATGGACCGGCGCGGCGAAGTCATCGCCGCGCGCGACCTCGATTCCACCGCTGCGCAGGACACGCTGCCGCTCCTCAAGTCGATCGCCGGGTCAGGCCCGCAGCCACAGTTCGGCTCGGTCCGCTGGCCCGGTCATGGGCAGTTGCTCTACCGCTGGGTGAATGACGACTGGCTCCTCTCTCAGCCGGTCTCGTACTGGGAGCTCTACGGCCCCACCTTGCTCAAGCTCACGCCATTGGCGATCGCGCTCCTGGCGCTGGGCTCGCTGCTTCTCGTCGCAACCTTCCGCATGGCCATGCTCCTGATCGCGCATCAGCTGGACGCGGAAGCAAACCTGCGCGAGCAAGCACTCAGGGATCCGCTCACCGGCCTCGCGAACCGCCGCTACCTGAGCGAGCGCTACGACGCGGTGGCGGCGGACTGCCAGCGCAACGGCAAGCCTCTGGGTTTCGTGATGTTCGACATCGATCACTTCAAGCGGATCAACGACCACTGGGGTCACGCGAGTGGAGACGCCGTTCTCAAGACCGTTGCCAATACGGCGCTGTCCATCGTGCGGACCTCGGACACCGTCGTGCGCCTGGGGGGCGAGGAATTCGGCCTCCTGCTGCCGGGCGCGACGCCGGAGGCCGTCCAGCGGACCGCGGAACGGCTTCGCTGCGCGCTGGCCGACGCACCCTGCGCGCCGGTGGGCAAGGATGGCGCGCGGCTACCGGAGGTCGATCCGATCCGCTTTACCGCCTCCTTCGGTACTGCCGAAGCACAAGACGACGGCAGCTTCGGCATCGATGCGCTGATGGCCATCGCCGACGCACGCCTCTACCAGGCGAAAGAGCGCGGGCGCAACCAGGTTGTCGGCAAGGCCGAGTCGGCCCGTTGCAGTCAGAGCGAGGCGCACTCCGCTGCAGCCTCGCCGCACACCGCGGACGACGCGGCGCCCTGGGCGCGCGGCGCCAGCGCGTAGCGGGTCGCAGGGCCGCCATGCAGGCGCCTGAGCGCCCCACTCTCCACCAATGAAGCCAGGTGGCGATTGACAGTGGGTCTCGGCACCCGCACGCCCGCGGTAATGGAATAGGGCGAGCACTCCTCGTAGCCCGCCGCTTGCCGACGGGCGAGGTACGCCAGGATCTCGGCGGAAACATCACGAGCAGCCATTCTCAGGACTCCCGGACACGGCGACCTTGCGATTTTTCTTCCGCGGAAAGCCGGCTTTCCAGTGAGGATTGCGCCGACATCGTGTGCGGTATTCACCCTCGCGACGTCCGATATCCCGCCGTTCCATCGCGCTCCGATCTGGACCGCGTGCCGCACGGACTCCGCTGCCCAATGCGCTCAGCGCCGGCTGCGGCTCCGAGCCCGGCGAACGCAAAGCCACATAATCCGGAATCCCCTCAGCGGCATTCGCGCCGGCCCGCCTCGGTCGTCCCGGGCCAGGCGTCAAGACAGGAAAGCACCATGGAGCAAGACGAACTCAAGGCCGTGTTCGATCAACAGGCTGCCGGCTACGACGCGCAGTGGGCCAAGACCGCACCGATCCGCGACGGCATGTATTTCCTGCTCGACTCCGTGTTTGCCGACCTGCCCGCCGATGCGCGCGTACTCTGCGTCGGCGCCGGTACGGGCACCGAGTTGCTGTACCTCGCCGCCCGGTTTCCGGGCTGGCGTCTTACGGCGGTAGAGCCTTCGGCGCCGATGCTCGATGTGTGCCGCCGCCGCGCCGCCGAAGCAGGCATTGCCGAACGCTGCAGCTTTCATGAGGGCTATGTCGACACACTGCCCGTCGCAGCGACGCACGACGCAGCAACCTGCTTCCTCGTGTCGCAATTCATCCTCGACAACCAGGCGCGCTCCGCCTTCTTCCGCGCAATCGCGGGCCGGCTGAAACCGGGCGCTGTGCTGGCCAGTTCGGATCTCGCCGCGGGTGCCGGCGCGCCTGACTACGAGCGGCTCCTGCCGCTGTGGCTGAAGGTCATGGCCTCGGCCGAGGTGTCGCCTGAAGGACTCGCGCGCATGAAGGCAGCCTATGCGAAAGATGTGGCGATCCTCCCGCCCTTGAACGTCGTCGCCATCATCGAGGCCGGTGGCTTCGAGGCGGCAGCGCAGTTCTATCAGTCCGGCCTGATCCACGCATGGTTCGCGCGCCGCGCCGCGAATGGCGCGCCCGGCACGGACTGATCTCAGACCTGACCTCAGGCCCCATCGTCGCCGATGCTCGGGGCGGTCGCACCTGGCTCACGGCGCAAAATCAGACGCCGCCTACATTCGACTGCCCGCGCTGCCCTTAATCTGCGCCCGGCTTACTGCTGTGAGCGCAGTACCTTCGCCCAGGGCGTGCGTTTGCTGGGAACGCTCATGCCGTTGGTATGCGGCATGTACCCTGGAACGAAGGTTTGGCAGCGCACCGAAGGGTGCGCTGTTTTCTTCCTGCCTCTGACTCATGGCAGTCCGGTACAGGCATGCGTCGCCTGTCCGGACACAATGCCGAACGCGATGATCGGGGCTTCGTCCCGAGGTGCTTGCCAGCGTGCGCGCATTCACTCGCGCGCCCTGCTCCGCACGCTTGCTGACCAGTGGGCTGAGCGACACGGAACCTGGGGGCCAGCACCTCAGTGGCGACACCACGGCTCAAGCCGTGGACACACTCCGCCTGCGCGCGCTCCGCTGTGTGGGCCACGAAAGCGACTCGCGCGTGGTGAGCTGCACTTCGAAGTCGCGCTTGACCGGCAGCGTCAGGTCGTAGCACCCATTGAGCAACCATTTCACCGCGCTGAGCGCCATATCCACGAAGGGGATGTGCACCGTCGTCAGCGGCGGTGCGCTGAAGGCGCCTGCCTTGATGTCGTCGTACGCCACGACGGAGACATCGTGCGGCACATTGAGCCCCAGCGTCTGGAAGCGCGACAGCGCCGCGACCGCCATTTCGTCGTTCGCCACGAAGAGCCCGGTGAAAGGCTTGCCGCGTTCGAGCAGGCGCCCGGCGGCCGTCCAGCCGCTTTCTGGCGAGAAGTCACCCTCGACGGTCGCGATCGCGCTCTTGGGGATGCCGGCGGCGCGCATGGTGGCGTAGAAGCCGCGCAGCCGCTCGTTGTTGTCGGCAGTTTTCTTGGGACCGGAGATGACTGCGAGCTCGCGATGCCCCTGCGACAGCAAGGCCTCCGCCGCAATCTGCCCGCCGCGGTAGTGGTTCGTCGCAAAACAGCCGTCGCCCAACGCCGGGACGATGCGATTGACCGTCGCGAGGTTCGGCAGCTTTTGCTTGAGCACGGCGAAGTCCTCGTCCGTCACCTCCTGGCTGATCAGGAGGAAGCCATCGCAGCCGCGCAGCAGGGCGAAATCGACCGCTGCGAGCACATGTTCGCGCGGCGTGATGGGCCCGCAGCCATTCACCACGATCATGTGCCGGTCGCAGGCACGCAGTTCGCGGTCGATGACGCGCAGCATCTCCGAGTAGTACGAACCGCCGATGTCGGGGACATACACCCCGATCGTGCCGTAGGTCTTCGCTGCCAGCGCCCGGGCTGGATGGGACGGCCGGAACCCCAGTGCATCGACAGCCGCCCGCACCTTCTCCGCCGTCGCCGGCGACACCGAACCCTTGCCCGAAATCACGCGCGACGCGGTGGCCACACCCACACCCGCCATGCGCGCTACGTCTCTGATTGTTGCCATGTCTTTCCGAACACCACGAAAACCAACCTGCCAGTCGCAGCCCGTCCCTGCCTGTCCAACGACGCGCCAGTCAGCGCTGCTTGAGCGCGCCGTCCTCACGCATCCTGCGCGCCACGCTTCACCCACCAGGAGCTTGGCAGCAGATGGAGCGTGCGCGCGCGATCAAACGCAAACAAGCCTTGTTCTTGCGTTATTTTTGACCGGAAGCCCCGATACCGTCCGCCTTTCCGGACGCGCATCTGGTTTTTCCGGAAGACCGACGCCCGCGGAGACTAGAAGGGATCGGGCGAGTCGCCCGCCAGCAGCAGCATCGGAATCTGGCTGAAGCGCCAGACGCCCTCTGCAGCACGGTCGCGCTCATGCTGGAAGAGCCACAGCATGTCGAAGCGATGGTCCGGCCATTCGGGAGGCGTTGCAAGCGCGCCCCCGACCAGGGCGCGCGCCAGATCGGGCAAAGCGTGATGCTCCCAGGCAATCAGGACGGGACCCGGGAGCTGGCTCGCCGCGGCAGCCAGCAAGGCCTCCTCGCCTTTGCGGAAGGCCGTCGAAGTCGGCAGCGAGAGGTAGCCGGCGAGCGGCGCCAGCGTGCTGCGGCCGCGCACGCTCTTGAGTTCGGGCGTCGTACCCGGCGCAAAGAGATAGTCCGGCCGCGGCATACGCGCGGGCGCAGATTCGGAGCCTGGCGCGAAGAACCGGACCAGTGCGCCCGCCCGCTGCCAGCCGCGCACGCTGAGCTCGTTCGCATCGTCGAAGCCGTTGACCGTGACGCCGCGGATCGCGCCGTCCTTGCTCGGCTTCTCGGCATGCCGGATCAGCATGATGGTGTGAGTGCCCATGAAACCTCCAGGCAGAGAATTCCATGGCAAGCCTGCGCGCCGCGCTGGCCACCGCGCTGTCGGCCTGCGCGAACAGCGCGCGTAGGGCTTCGATCACTCAGGCGCCGGGCCCTTTCCTTCGCACGGAGGTGGCTATCCGAACGACAGGCTCACGCGCCGCGCCCGACCATACCCGCATGATGGGCCTCGAAGCATGCCCGCCGCGGCTCCGGCCAGCCCAGGGCGCGCACAGCAGGAAGAAGACGCTCGTCCACAAAGCGGGAAAAGGCTTCCTCGGACTCCCATACGTCGATGATGCGCCAGCCCTGGGGCACGGCGCCGCAGGAGTGAAAGATGATCCCGGCCGGCGCGCCGGAAGGCGCCAGGGTGGCGCCGAGTTGCTCATACTGCTGCCGGGTGACGGACGAAAATTCAAGCGTGCTCACAATGGCCATCGCGGCGTATTCCGGGTTGCTGGGCCGGCCATCTTGCCCTGCGCGGCGAAATATCGGACGCTCCGCTTCGTTCGCCGCCGCGGCGTGGCCTTGAAGAGCCAAGGGGACGAGCCGTAGTACCCATCAACACTGCTTCATCTTTCGCAGCAGTACCCGCGCGACATTCCATCCGAACCACCGGCAGCACCATCGGGACTCAGACCATGTTCGAGCAGACAGGACACGGCGGCACCTCGTGGTACTTGAACATGGCATTCCTGCCGGCGGTGCTGGTGGTCCTGCCCGTTTTCCTGGTCGTAGCGGTCTGCCTCTCGCCTGTGATGAACGCGGGCCAGCTGCTGATCTGCTACCTGGCCTTGGGCATCTCGGTGCCCTTCATCGCCAAGAGCGCGGTCGACGAAGGCCAGGAATGGGAGCGGCGCTTCATCGCCACCCGTGGTGCGCAGCCCGGTGTGATCGTGCTGCGCTACCGCGACAAGGGGCTGGACGAATCCCTCAAGCGCAAGGTGCATCAGTTGCTGGCCGACACGCTCGGCACGCCGATGCCGGGCCGGGGTGACGAGGAGATCGCGCCCGGTCAGGCCGACGCCGCCTATCGCGCGGGCATTTCGCGGGTCGTCGAAGCTGCTTCGGGCAAGCGCTCCTTCGTGCTCACGCGCCGCGCGCTCGCGTACCGCCTCTGGCTCTCCGGTCATGTGCTGCGCAACGCCGGGCTCTTCACCACCTGCCTGGCCATGGCGGCCATCTGCATGAACGCCTACCTCGCGCCGGTCGACGTGCGGGTCTCGGTATACGCCAGCACCCTGCCCGGCTTCTTCGGCCAGGCGCTCATCCTCGGGATCTTCGCAACCGTATGGGCCTGCCTCTTCGTCGAACAGAACGTGAACCGCTCGGCCTTCGCGTTCGCCGCACAACTGGTGATGATGTGGCCGGAGCTCAAGCAGTCGCCCCAGGCCACGCGCGTGGAAGGCCCCGTTCTCAGACGCGACTGGCGTCGGCGCTACTGAGCGCGGGCTGACGGCGGTGACGGGCCGCCGACAGGGCTACTTCACTTCGTGGATGCCCTTGAGGAACTGCAGGCGTTCCTTCTGCAGAGCCACTTCGCACAGTTCCGCGGCAAGGGACATGTCGTCTTCGCTGCCACCGTGCTGGCCGCCGACCACTTCGCAGTGTTCTTCCTTGTATTGCAGCCACACGCGCTGGGATTTCTTGAGTTGCTCGCGGCCCTTGGGCGCCTCCGCGCCGCTGGTCTCCGGCAGCAGCGTGAGCGCGTGCTTGTAGGCCGCGTTGATGTCCTTGTCGAGTGCGTCGTACTCGGCCTTGGCGCAAGCCAGCGTCGGCGCCTGTTCGTCGCACTTGGCGCGGGCTTGGGCGGCCAGGCTCGCGAAGATGATGGCGACTGCGCCTCGGACAAGTACCCGGGTGGTGAGAGCGTTCTTCATCTGGGGATCCCTTTCTTGTTGCACGGGCTGCCGACGCAGGCTCACGCCTCGCGCGGCCAGGCTGCGCGAGGGAGCCTGCATCAGGCGCCCGCGAGCAGCAAGTAGGAACCCCCGCGCGTCCGCAGTTCCGCACTGACTCAGGCTGGGGCGAGGCCCTCGGCCTTGCCGTTGCCCGGCCGATTGATCTCGACCGAGACATGCACCAGCTCTTCGTGGATCGACAGCATCTTGCGCACGGTGTCGGCATCGACGTGCGCGTCGGTCACCAAGGACAGGATGCAGGCGTATTTGCCGGTGCCGACCCGCCAGACGTGCAGGTCGGCGATCTCGGCAGCAAAGGTCGCGCCATCGATGACCTCGCGGATCTCGGCCACGACTGGCGCATCCATCTCCGCGTCGAGCAGCACACGGCCCGAATCGCGCATCAGCCGATAGGCCCACACGCCGACGACGAGCGCACCGACGATGCCCATCACCGGGTCGAGCCAGTCCGCACCCCAAAGCATGCCGCCGGTCAGCGCGAGGATCGCAAGCACCGAGGTCGCCGCGTCCGCGATCACGTGGACATAGGCGGACTGCAAGTTCAGATCCTCATGGCCGTGATGGCCGTGGCCGTGCTGCCCATGCTCGTGATGATCGTGATCGTGGCCATGCCCGTGCCCGTGATGATGGCCGTGACCATGGTGTGCGTCCTTCAGCAACCAGGCGCAGGCGAGGTTCACCGCGAGGCCGATGGCAGCGACGAGGATGGCCTGCTCATAGCGGATCGGCGCTGGCGATGCGAGCCGCAGCGCCGATTCGTAGAGCATGAAAAGCGCAATCAGCGCCAGCAGCAAGGCGCTGGTGTAGCTGCCCAGGATTTCGATCTTCCAGGTGCCGAAGGCAAAGCGCCGATCGCTCGCGAGCTTGCGTGCGGACGAATAGGCGAACGCGGCAAGGCCCAGCGCCAGCACATGCGAGCTCATATGCCAGCCATCCGCAAGCAGCGCCATGGAATTGAAGACCCAGCCACCGAGGATCTCCGCAACCATCATGAACGCGGTGAGCGCGATGGCCAGCCGCGTGTTGCGCTCGGCAAGCGGATTGCCTTCGTCGAAGGTGTGGGAATGGCGCCAGCGCTCGGCACTCAGGGCATTCGAGGACATCGGAATCACTTCTCAAGGGAACATTCAATATACTATACCCCAGTATACATCCCAGACCCGAGACGATGCCCCATACCGTCAAGAACAAGAAAGCCCTGCTCACCCGCGTTCGCCGCATCAAGGGCCAGGCAGAAGCGCTTGAGACTGCGCTGAACGAAGAGCGCGACTGTTCGGCCGTGCTGCAGCAGATCGCTGCCATCCGCGGCGCCGTGTCCGGCCTGATGCTGGAAGTGCTGGAAGGGCATGTGCGCGAGCACCTGATGGACCCGGCGGCCAGCGCAGCCGAGCGCGCCGAGGACATGGACCAGTTGCTCTCTGTGCTGCGTTCGTACATGAAGTAAGCGCCGCGCGCCGGCAATCTGCGGCGCCCGCAATCCGCGTCAGCTTTCGCAGCGACGCGGCGGGCACAATGCAGGGCTTCTCTTCCGGACCTGCGCCATGAACATCCCTTACAGAGCTTTCGGCAACAGCGGCCTCAGCGTCTCCGCCATCGGTTTCGGCGCCGGCCAGATCGGCGACGAGAACCTGTCCGAAGACCATGTCGGCCACTTGCTCAACCGCGCAGTCGATCTCGGCATCAATCTCTTTGACACCGCGCGCGGCTACGGCCTTTCCGAGGCACGGATCGGTCGTCATCTCGCACACCGTCGCAACGAGATCGTGCTCTCCACCAAGGTGGGCTACGGCATCCCCGGTTTCGCGGACTGGACCTACGACTGCATCGTCGCCGGCATCGACGCCGCGCTCGGACTGATGCGCACTGACGTGCTGGACATCGTGCACCTGCACTCCTGCCCGCTGAATGTGCTGCAGCAAGGCGAAGTCATCGATGCGCTGGAGCGCGCGCGCGAGGCCGGCAAGTTCCGCATCGCAGCCTACTCCGGCGAAAACGCGGAACTCGAATGGGCGGTCGCGAGTGGCCGTTTCGGGAGCCTGCAATGCTCGGTGAACCTGTGTGAGCAACGCGCGCTGCAAGGTCCAGTCGCGCTCGCCGCGGCACGCGGCCAGGGCGTGATCGCGAAACGCGCCGTGGCCAACGCACCCTGGCGTTTCGCCGAGCGGCCGCACGGACACTACTGCGAGGAGTACTGGCATCGCTGGAAGACAATCGCCATCGATCCGCACGGTCTGGACTGGCAGGAGCTCGCGATCCGCTACACCTGCTTCGCGCCCGGCGTAAGCAGCGCGATCATCGGCACGACCTCGGCGGAGCACCTGGAGCGCAACATCGCCTACGTCTCACGTGGTCCGCTAGCCCCGGCGCTCATCGCGCAGATCGAGGACGCGTTCCGCCGCCACGACCAGAACTGGGTGGGACAGCTCTAGTCTTTGCTCTGGCCTGCGGCCCGGTTCAGGGCCGGGTTCAGGTCCGGGTTCAGCTCTGATCAAGGCCCCATTCCGCCCGGTCAGGACACCCGCCACATCGCGCTTCGCAGGCCGCCACCCATCGTGGCGTCGCCAGGCGGGCGACGACCGCCTTCGCCGAGCGCCCCAAGGTCGCCGCCCTACCGAATCGCGACATCGCGCACTTTGTCGCATCCCGCGCAAGGCAGCCCATGAGGACGCCTTGCCCGCACCCTATGCTCTGCCGCAACAAGGCTGACGCACAGCGCTGGTCGGCGGCTCAGGACGAAGGTCGAAATCGGTCGAGATGCGCTCGGTCGCACACCAGCAAGATTCACCGGCCGCAGTCCAGTAACGGGCTCCGCGCACCGAGCCAATGCCCGACAGCAAAGTCCAACACACAGCACAAACCGCAATCGGGCACACAGGCCCGTCGAAGACAGGGAGAGCGCGCATGGCATGGAAAGTGGAGAACCCGTCGGCAGGGATGGTCGAGATGGCGTACGCCCTGTTCAACACAACAAAGTCCTCCGATCTGCCCACGCCGATCGGCACCTGGGGCATCAATGATCCGGTCTGGAACGCGCTCATCGACCTCACCTACGCGAACTGCAAGGCTCTGGGGATTCCGACCACAAACGGCGGTCTCAAGGGCATGTGCATCTGGGCCTCGGTGGTCGCGGCGAAGTTCTATGTGCACAAGTACGCCTACATCGACTCCCGGGTCATCCGGGTCCAGGCCGGTGCGGACCACTACTTCGTATCTGTCCGCGGCAAGGGACAGTCCGGCATCTGCGACATCACCTGCAACCAGTTCGCCGGCCCGAAGTACATCGCGGGCGCTCTCTCCGACGTGAAGGGACCGGCAAAGAAGGTGCTCACGGGCGGGCAGAACCTGTACGACGCCTACGCGCTCGGCGCGGCCTCGGACGTTTTCGTGATCTGACCTCCGGCGCCCGTCGTCGCGGCGGCGGAGCGCGATAGAGCCAGGCACGGTCCCGCGCGGCATTCAGCGAACTCGCAGGCGCCGGGTAAGCCAATGAGGCGGACTCGGCGCCGCGGGTCTTCCTCGGGTCTTCCAGGGGTCTTCCGCAGCCCGACCGCCGGCAGACTGGTTGCCCCATCCTGGCGTCCTTGTCACCGGAGCGGCGTTCCGCGTCGTGCGGGGACTCGCCCACCGCATTGCCCCCTTTCGCGCCCCTGCGGCCGATCCCGGCCTCAATTTGAACCGTCGGCCATCGCATCGGCGCGCGAAATCGGGCGCCAGGCCCCCTCGGGTTCTTCCTGCCGATCTCGCTTCATCCGTTTCCTCACGGCCATCCAGCAAACAAAGCCATTCCACGGTCGGCTCACTTTGGCCGAAACTTGTTTGAAGTTCGACCTTGTCCAACCAAAGTTGGCACGCCTAGGATGATCGAAGAACCCGCCGCAAAGACGGTGGGCACTGGAGGAGACGAAACGGTGGTGCGCTGGGACGATCTGGCGCCGGCCGAGCTGACCGTGCTGGAGACCATCTTCTGGTCTGCGGGCGTGTCACGCGCGGAGCTGGCGCAACTGACCGATTTTTCGCGCAGCAAGGCCAATGCGGCCGTCGCTGCGCTGATCGAGCGCGGCATGCTCGACGAGACGGGCCCGCAAGCCTCCTCCGGAGGACGCCGGCCCGAGACCCTGCTGCTTTCGCGCAACCTGGGGGTGCTCGCCGCCATCGATCTGGGTGCCACGAGCCTGGACGTCGCCCTCATGACGCCGGACCTCACGGTGCTCGCCCATCACTCCGAGCCGGCCGATGTCGGCGCCGGGCCGGGCATCATCCTCTCGCGGGTCCGCGAGGTGCTGCGCGAGTTGCGCACCCGCTGCAACATCCGCCGCGAGCAGATCTTCGCGATCGGCATGGGCGCACCCGGCCCGGTGGAGTTTGGCAGCGGCCTCCTGGTCGCGCCGCCGATCATGCCCGGCTGGGAAGGCTTCTCGATCCGCGAATACCTGCGCGAGGAATACGCCGCGCCCGCCTACATCGACAACGATGTGAACGTAATGGCGATGGGGGAACTCTGGCGCACGCATCGCCGGGTGCCCAACTTCATCGTGGTGAAGATCGGCACCGGCATCGGCTGCGGCATCGTCTGCAACGGCATGATCTACCGCGGCGCCGACGGCTCGGCCGGCGACGTCGGCCATATTTGCGTGGACCCCAACGGCCAGCGCTGCCATTGCGGCAACCAGGGCTGCGTCGAGGTGATGGCCGCCGGCCCCGCCATCGCCCGCATGGGGACGGAAGCCGCGCAGGCCGGTCAGAGCCAGATGCTCGCCGATGTGCTGGCCGACAAGGGTGTGATCACTCCGGAAGAAGTCGGCCAGGCCAGCCGCTCGGGCGACAACGCCGCCAACGCGATCATCAAGCTCGCCGGCACGCTGATCGGCCAGATGCTCGCCTCGGCGGTGAACTTCTTCAACCCCTCGCAGGTGTTCATCTGCGGCGGCATCTCGCGGATCGGACCGCTCTTCCTCGCGGCAATCCGCCAGAGCGTCTACCACCGCTCGCTTGCGCTTTCCACGCGGCACCTCGACATCCAGTACGCCCCGCTCGGCGAGCGCGCCGGGATCATCGGCGCGGGCGCGCTGGCCCTGCATGAAACCCTGCGCAACCGCGGGAGGCTTCCATGAGTCTGGCCGTCGAATTCCGCGGCATCAGCAAGAACTTCGGCCCGGTGCGCGTACTGCACGAAGTGAGCTTCGAGCTGCATCCGGGCCGTGTCGTCGGCTTGCTCGGCGAGAACGGCGCGGGCAAGTCCACGCTGATGAAGATCCTCTCCGGCTACGAGCAACCCACCGAGGGCGGACTGGCGATCAACGGCAGCGCGCAGCAGTTCGGCAACTCGCGCGATGCCGAGCGTGAGGGCGTGGTCCTGATCCACCAGGAGTTCAACCTCGCCGAGGATCTGAGCATCGCGCAGAACATCTTCCTCGGTCACGAGCGCTCGCGCGGCCTGCTGCTGGACGACCGCGCGATGAACGCCGCCGCGCAGGATGTGCTGGAGAAGGTCGGCCTGCAGGTGCCCGCTACCACCAAGGTGCGCCAGCTCATCGTGGCCGAGAAGCAGCTGGTCGAGATCGCCAAGGCGCTCTCGCGCAAGGCGCGCCTGCTGGTGATGGACGAACCCACCGCTACGCTCACACCCGGCGAGACCGAACGGCTCTTCGCGCTCATCGCCCAGCTCAAGGCACAGGGCGTGACCGTGGTCTACATCTCGCACAAGCTCGACGAGGTGGAGCGCATCACCGACGAGGTGATCGTGATGCGCGACGGCCGCTTCATCACCCGCGCGCCGACCGAAACCCTAACCCGTCACCAGATGGCCAACCTGATGGTGGGGCGCGACATCTCCGATATGTTCCCCGACAAGGAGCCGCCTTCGGATGCCACGGCTCCGCTGCTGGAAGTGCGCCACGCGAGTGTTCCCGGCTGGGCGGAGGACGTGAGCTTTTCCGTACGCCCTGGCGAGATCCTTGGCTTCGCCGGACTGGTGGGCGCCGGCCGCACCGAGCTCTTCGAAGGTCTGCTCGGTCTGCGCCCACGCTCGGCGGGCGAGATCCTGCTCGAAGGCCGTCCCATCCAGATCCGCAAGCCGCGCCAAGCCGTGGAGCAAGGCATTGCCTACCTCTCCGAGGATCGCAAGGGCAAGGGCCTGCATACGCAGCTCGGCCTGCGCGAGAACCTCACCCTGGTCGCGCTGGAGCGCTACGCGCATCCGCTGCTCGACCCGCGCGCGGAGCGTGCTGCCTTGAAGGAGAAGGTCACCGAGTTCGGCATCCGCACCGGCAACCTCTCCAACCGCGCGGCCTCGCTCTCGGGGGGCAACCAGCAGAAGCTCGCGCTCGCCAAATTCCTGCATCCGGACCCCAAGGTCGTGGTGCTGGACGAGCCCACGCGCGGCGTGGATGTCGGCGCCAAGCGCGACATCTATTTCCTGATTCAGCGCCTCGCCCGCGAAGGGCACGGCGTGATCGTCATCTCCTCTGAACTGATCGAGCTGATCGGGCTTTGCCACCGCGTGGTGGTGATGCGTGCCGGCCGCATCCAGGGGACCTTGAACGCAGACCAATTGACTGAAGAGGAGCTGATCGCTCATGCAACCGGCACTCACTGAGGCGGGCAACACCGTCACCAAACAGGACAGCGCACGCGACTGGATGCGCCGTCTGCATGGCATCGGCCCCATCGCGGGCCTGGTGCTGCTCTGTATCGGCGGCACGTTGCTCAACAGCGACTTCGCCACCGTCGACAACATCCTCAACGTGCTCACCCGCACTGCGTTCATCGGGATCATCGCGGTGGGCATGAGCTTCGTGATCATCTCGGGCGGCATCGACCTCTCGGTCGGCTCGATGGCCGCGCTGATCGCCGGCGCGATGATCCTGATGATGAATGCGATCGCCGCCAGCGTGAGCTCGGCCATCCTGGTGGTGGTGCTCGGCATCGCCTTCGCACTCGTACTCGGCGCGCTCTTCGGGCTCGCCCACGGCCTCTTGATCACCAAGGGCCGGATCGAGCCCTTCATCGTCACCCTGGGTACGCTCGGCATCTTCCGCGCCTATCTCACCTACTTCGCCAACGGCGGCGCCATCACCCTCGACGGCACGCTGTCCGAGGTCTACAGCCCGGTGTATTACGCGAGCCTCCTCGGCGTGCCGATCCCGATCTGGGTCTTCCTGATTGTGGCGCTGCTCGGCGGGCTCATCCTCAACCGCACCCGCTACGGCCGCTATGTGCAGGCGATCGGCTCGAACGAGCAGGTGGCGCGCTACGCCGCGGTGGATGTGGACCGCATCAAGATCCTCACCTACATGCTGCTCGGCATCTGCGTGGGCATCGCCACCGTGCTCTACGTGCCGCGCCTGGGCTCCGCATCGCCCACCACGGGCCTGCTCTGGGAGCTGGAAGCGATCGCCGCGGTGATCGTGGGCGGCACCGCGCTCAAGGGCGGCGAAGGCCGCATCGCGGGCACGGTGATCGGCGCGATCCTGCTCTCGGCCATCGGCAACATCCTCAACCTCACCAGCATCATCAGCGTGTATCTGAACGCTGCCGTGCAGGGCATCGTCATCATCATCGTCGCCTTCCTCCAACGCAGCCGACGGTGAGTACGCACACGGCCGCGTAACACCTACGCACGGTGTTACGCGGCCATGGACCCGGCCATAGCAGGCCGACAGCTCGACAGAAGCAACCCACAACAGACAGCAGCAAGACAAAGGAGACACAGCTCATGAAGTCCGCTCTTCGTACCCTGGTCGCGTCCTGCGCGATCTTCGCGACGGCATCGACCTTCGCGGCAGACCCGGTGGTGATGGGTGTATCGATTCCCGCCGCGACCCACGGCTGGACCGGTGGCGTGGTGTATTGGGCCAACCGCACCAAGGGCGAGCTCGAGAAAAAGTACCCCGGCATGAAGGTGATCGTGAAGACCGCCGGCTCCGCTGCCGAGCAGGCCAACCAGGTGCAGGACCTGCAGACGGTCAACAAGATCAACACCCTGGTGATCCTGCCCTTCGAATCGGCACCGCTCACGCAACCCGTGGCCCAGGTGAAGAACAAGGGCGTGTTCGTCACCGTGGTGGACCGCGGCCTCACCGACACCAATGCGCAGAGCGCCTACGTCGCCGGTGACAACCCCGGCTTCGGCAAGGTGGCGGGCGAATACATGGTCAAGGCGCTGGGCGGCAAGGGTGACGTCGTGATCCTGCGCGGCATTCCGACCGTGATCGACAACCAGCGCGTCGACGGCTTCAACGAAGCGCTCAAGGGCAGCGAAGTCAAGGTGCTGGATGCCAAGCACGGCAACTGGAACCGCGACGACGCCTTCAAGGTGATGCAGGACTATCTGACGCGCTTCAAGCACATCGACGCCGTCTGGGCCTCGGACGACGACATGGCAGTGGGCGTGCAGAAGGCCATCGCCCAGGCCAAGCGCACGGACATCAAGCTCGTGCTCGGCGGCGCCGGTTCCAAGGACTACATCAAGAAGGTCATGGACGGCGACAAGATCGTCAGCGCCGACGTCACCTACTCGCCCAGCATGATCGCCGACGCGATGAACCTCACCGCCGAAGCACGCGCCGCGGGCAAGGACATGCCGGCCACCACCATCATTCCCTCGGTGCTGATCACCAAGGACAACGCCGCCAAGTACTACCACAAGGATTCGCCGTTCTGATCCTGCCGGCTTGAAGACTGGCCCCGGCCACTTGCGCCGGGGCCGTTTCCAGATCGCGCCCGCCGCGCCCACGGGGCCGGCGCGATCCGGCAACGGACACTCAGAACCCGACTGTTCGCAACGGACACGCACGCATCGAGGACACCATGGCTAGACCCGTAACGCTCTTCACGGCCCAGTGGGCCGACCTGCCGCTCGCCCAGATGGCGGAACTCGCCAAGGACATGGGCTACGACGGCCTCGAGCTCGCCTGCTGGGGCGACCACTTCAACGTGCAGGAAGCCCTCAAGTCCGAGAGCTACGTTCGCGACAAACGCGCGCTGCTCGAAAAGCATGGGCTCAAGTGCTTCGCCATCGGCAACCACCTGATCGGCCAGGCGGTATGCGACCTGATCGACGAGCGTCACAAGCCTGTGCTGCCGCCCCATGTGTGGGGCGATGGTGATCCGGAGGGCGTGCGCCAGCGTGCTGCGAAGGAGATGCAGGACACTGCACGCGCGGCGAAGAAGTTCGGCGTGAAGACGGTGACCGGCTTTACCGGCTCCTCGATCTGGCATGCGCAGTATGCGTTCCCGCCGACCTCGCAGGCGTACTGGGACAAGGGCTTTGCCGATTTCGGCACGCGCTGGAAGCCCATCCTCGACGTGTTCGAGAGCGAGGATGTGAACTTCGGCCTGGAAATCCATCCGACCGAGATCGCTTTCGACATCGCCTCGATGCAGCGCGCCCTGCAGGCCGTCGGCAACCACAAGCGCTTCGGCGTGAACTTCGACCCCAGCCACCTCGGCTACCAGGGCGTCGACTACGTGAAGCTCATCCGCACCTTCGCCGACCGCATCTACAACGTGCACATGAAGGACGTGTGGTGGGGCAAGGGCGACGGCTCGGTGGGCGTGTTCGGCGGCCACACCAGCTTCGGCGACGCGCGCCGCTACTGGGACTTCCGCAGCGTCGGCCGCGGCATGATCGACTTCGAGGCGATCATCGTCGCGCTCAACGACATCCGCTACGACGGCCCGCTCTCCGTGGAGTGGGAGGACAGCCGCATGGACCGCGTGCATGGCGCGACCGAGAGCGCGGCCTACTGCAAGCGGCTGGACTTCAAGCCCTCGGCACGCGCCTTCGACGCGTCCTTCGAGAAGAAGTAAGCGAGAAAGGAGCCCATCGTGCGAAGACTGCGATACGCCATGGTCGGCGGCGGCCGCGATGCCTTCATCGGCGCGGTGCACCGGCGCGCCATGGCCCTGGATGGCCAGATGGACTTCGTGGCGGGTGCGCTCTCCTCCGACCCGGAGAAAGCGCGCGCCTCCGGCCGCGACCTCGGCCTCGCCGACGCCCGCAACCACGGGCGCTGGCAAGACCTGCTCGACGATGAACTCAAGCGCTCCGCCGAGGACCGCATCGACTTCGTCAGCATCGTCACGCCCAACCATATGCACTACCCGGTGGCGCTTGCCTTCGCGCAGGCCGGCATCAACGTGGTGTGCGACAAGCCGCTGGTGCACACCAGCGCGCAGGCCGAAGACCTGGCCCAGGCGGTGAACAGGACCGGCTCGGTGTTCGCCGTCACCTACAACTACACCGGCTACCCGATGGTGCGGCAGGCGCGCCACATGGTGAGAAGCGGCCAGCTCGGCGAGATCCGCAAGGTCATCGTCGAATACAACCAGGGCTGGCTCGCCACCAAGCTGGAAGGCGGCGACAACAAGCAGGCCGACTGGCGCACCGACCCGACCCGCAGTGGCATCGCCGGCGCCATCGGGGACATCGGCTCCCATGCCGAGAACCTGGTCGCCACCATCACGGGCCTGGAGATCGAGGCGATCTGCGCGGACCTCACGACCTTCGTGCCCGGTCGCAAGCTCGATGACGACGGCAATCTGCTACTGCGCTACACCAACGGCGCCCGCGGCGTGCTGATCGCCAGCCAGATCGAGATCGGCGGCGAGAACGATCTGCGCATCCGCATCTTCGGCACGCAGGGTTCGCTCACCTGGCACCAGGAAGATCCGAATCGCCTGCTGCATGCCTCGCTCACTGACTCGCCGCGCATCCTGACGCGCGGTTCGGGCGGCCTGTGTCCTGCTGCGGTGAAGGCGACGCGACTCCCTGCGGGCCATCCGGAGGCTTTCCATGAAGCCTTCGCCAATGTCTATCTGGGTGCGGGTGAGGCCATGCGCGCTCGCAGCGAGGATCGCGCGCTCGGCGCCCATGAAGGCGACTACCCGAATCTGGCGGACGGTGCGCGCGGCGTGCGCTTCATCGAGTTGACGGTGGAGTCGGCACGTAGCGAAGCGAAGTGGACACCCTGGTCCTGAGCATTTCCTACCCTCACCAAGTTTGCTCGGTGGCCGGGTCCGCAAGGGCTCGGCCTTTTTTTCTCCTCCGCCAATGCGGGGGGCAGACAAGCCGGACGCGCGTTGCGTCGCGACGGTTTGCTCGCGAAGACTCATGCCGCGAATGAGCGTCACCGGAACATCCAGGAAGCCACCGTCGACCCTATGAGCTCGATCCGCGCTCACCCGTGGAAGGCGGGAAGACAAGCGGCACGCCGCTCAGCCATTCACCCTGCGGGAATACGCGAAATACACCTCGTCGCGCACCCAGCCCAGTGATTCGTACAAGGCCTGCGCTCGGGCGTTCGTCCGGGCGGTGGTGAGATCCATACGCGCCTTGCCGTGCAGGCGGGCAAGATCTTCGGCTGCGAGCAACAAGGCACGCCCGAGGCCCTTACGTCGCGCGGTCGGCAGCACGAAGAGATCCGAGAGGCTGTAGATCGGTCGGGCTTCGATCGAGCAGAACAGCGGATAGAGCTGGCAGAAACCCAGCAGCGTACTGCCCTCCTCCGCCACCAGGATCCGGGACTCCTCGTTGTCGAAGCGCTGGGTGATGAAGTGCTTTGAGGCGGCGGCGTCCGGTGCCTGCTCATAGAACTGCCGGTACAGGTCGAACAGCTCGGCCAGTGCGGGAATGTCGTCGCGGGTCGCGGTGCGGATCGTGCTCATGATGTCGGGCGAAAAAGCGCGCGATCTTCGCAGCCCTGGGACCTTGTGCGGAGGAAGGATTTCCGCATCGGGCGATCATTCCTGGCCGTAGGTCCGTGCATAAGCGCGTTCCAATTCGATATAGATGCGCGGCCAGGATTCGTTGAGACGTGCGATCTTGGCGTTGGCCGCGGGGATCGAATAGTCGACGCCCGAGGAAAGGAAGTAGCCGCACAGCTCCTCCATCGCGCCGCGCAGTTTTGCGATTTCCTCGGCAAGCGGCCGCGCACCCGAGAGAACCGCGAGCGAACGCGCTTCCCCCAGCTTGTTGAGCGCCTCCACCAGCTGGCGGGTGTTGGCGCTGCTGCCGTCCGGAACATGCGCGAGCCCGAAGGTCGCGAGGTTCGCGGCGCCGGTCGCCTGTTCCAGCAGGGCCGCCGCCGACCGGAGCAGCTCGCGCCGGTCCTGCCCGGCCAGCTTCGCGAGCTCATGCCGTCGGCTGCGTGCGGCCGCCCAGCCCGCCGCCAAGGCGGTAATGAGGGCCCCCAGGCCGATCTTGACGGCGGAGTCGAGCACCTCGAGTGACGTAGTCATGTACCACCTCGCAGTACGTCGGGTCCGACGTTCGCCGCCCGCGGCCCCTATGCATTTCCCCTCAGGGGCTGCCAGGCGAGGCCGCAGCTATCAGCCCGTCGGGCGGGCCGAAGGATTCTTGCCAGCCATGCCAAGCGACCGTGCAGCGGACTACAGTTGCCCCGTCTGGGCCTTGCGGATCGACTCAAAGACTCCACGGGCGTCAGCGATCGAATCGAAGCGTGGCCCCAGGTAGTGATCGGCGCCGGGCCAGCCCGCACCGATCATCGAGGCCCTCGGATGCTGAGGGCCGAAAGTAATCGTCCCACGCGCGCCTGCCCCTTCGGAGAGCGAGAGCTCGGTGAGGGTTTTGACGTCGATCGACTTCACATTCCGTCGGAACACGCCCGACACGATCAGGATTCGTTGCCGCGTCAGGGCGTAGAAAGTCGCACTGCGTTGCTTCGCGTCGGCAAAGAACCGTCCGAACACGATATAGACCGCGACAAGAACCAACGCGCCGCCGACCAGGAGAAACGGTGTCGGCGCGGCACGCTCGATCACAGCGTAGAACCAATAGCCGGCGATCAATGACCAGAGCAGGCTGAACGGAACCATGACAGCATCCGAGCCTCGCAGGAACAATCCCTGTCGCGGCTGCCCCGTCCAGATGACGTGTTCATCCTGTCCAAGCTCGGCACGAATCGGATCGGCTATGCGCATCGGGAGCAATTTCGGTTGCGGATTCGACATTGGACCAAGGCCCACGCGTGCCGACAAGTGTCCCGGCGCAAGCGCAGCGCGTGCCTCCTCAGGCCCGTACTCCGTAGTCACACCTCTGCACCAGCTTCCAAGGCGGTCCTGGTCGAACGCATCGCGCCTCTATTCGTGGAACGCTACCTCGGCCTCATCGCTTTGCGCGCTTGCGCGCGTACCTGTCAGGTCGCAGCCAACGCCCGCTCCGCGCGACGGCGAGTGAGGTAGTTCCAGATGTGCAGCCCCGGCGGTACGGCCCGATACGTCAGGGCGATCGCGCCGCGCAGGGTGAGCGCGCGTTTGCCGTCATCGCCGATTTCGGGCTCGACCAGACCGAGTCGCAACAGCGCCTCGGATTCATCGCGCATGCCCTGCTCCAGGAAACGCAGCCCTCTCCCGGGTTCGAACCTGACGGGCCGCGCATCCGGCTTGTGCTTGCGGCGCAGCCGCGTGTGCGCGTCGAGCAATTCCTCAGCCGCCAAAAGCCGAGGAAAGCGATAGGCGAGCCGGTGGCCGAGTACGGGATAGGCGCCCGGCCGCGTGGCGTTCGAGACGTCGAGTTCGCTGCCGTCCTCGTACTTCTGCGAGAACTCCAGGTAGCACAAGGTCTTCCGTGCCGTCTTCGCGATCACGACCATCGCCGCGAGCTCGATTTCCGCATTCCAGTAGAGGCGAAAGAACGAGGTGGCGTGCGTATTCAGCAAGGAGGACGAATCGAGCTTCACGAAACCGAGCGCCAGGAGCGCACGCTCGTACAGCACCGCCTCCGCACTCATGTTCTCCGCGAACGCCGCCTCACTGATCGATGGAAAGCGGACCAGCGTCGGAATTCGCTGCAAGCGCCAGATCAGAAAAGGCCCGACGAGGTTCTGGAACAGTGGCGCAGCGACCAACAACACGCAGATCAGGATGCTCAAGGTGAGCAGAACATGTTGCATCGTGCGCCCTTCGTGCTCTTTGGTTCGGCGGATGAAAAACCGGCTCAAGGCCGGTTTGAAGCGATTGGAACCGGGGTGCGGACAAGTCCGCAAATCGGCGTTGTCGGCAGCCTCAATGTTCGCTCTGCATGACCTCTGCGAGCGTCTCCGCTGAGAGCGTCATGGCCCGGCCGAAGCCCGCGACGAAGCGCGCGGTCTGCGGCGCGATGATGAACAGCGAGAAATCCGCGAAGCTGAACAGCTCCTCCGCGTCCGGGAGTTTGGCGAGGTAGGCCGCACGGGCGACCTCGTAATCTGGAGTATCCACTTCGCATCGGCGCGCCGTTCCCTGGATGCTGACGCGCGGGAGTGCGAGCGGCGACTCCACCGAGTCCACGGCAGCCGTCATCAGGAGCGCGACGGCCGCGTTACCCAGCATGTCGCGCGTGTGGGACGCGAGGCCGCTCACATGGATGGCGAAGCCCGTGCCATCGGGCAAGGCCGCGAACGGCACCATGGAGACGGCGGGCTCGCCCTCGTGGAGCGTTCCCAGTGCCGCAACGGGCTGACGCAGAAGGAGTGATCTCAGCAAGGCAGTCTCGTCGGCTTTCATGACCTCATCCTGTTCCGTACATCGGCCGATTGTCGGCGCTCCGGCCCTGCCAGGCGACGCGCCCAGGTCCGGGGCGGCGACGCCCGCGCTAGCGCGCATGGCGGCTCGCTTCCATCACCGTCGCAGCGTGGATGTCGACGATGTCATCGATCTCGTCCGCGTAGCCGCCGGCCATTGCGACGGCCACCGCGCAGCCATGGGTAGTGCAGCATTCCAGCACGGCGCGGTCCCGCAGGAGCAGCCCCTCCTTGCTCACAGCCAGGCGGCCGAGGCGGTCGCCGGCAAACGGGTCGGCACCAGCAAGGTAGATGACCAGCTCGGGCTTCACTCGTGAGAAGACCTCGTCCAGCCCGCGCGACAGGGCCGCGAGATAGGCAGCGTCACCAGTATCGTCCGCGAGTTCGATGTCGAGATCGCTCTGCTGCTTGTGGGCGGGGAAGTTCTTCGCGCCGTGGATGCTGAAGGTAAAGACGCTTGGGTCGTCCGCCAGGATGGCTGCAGTGCCATCACCCTGGTGCACATCGCAGTCGATGATCGCGACCTGGCCCACGCCCTCCTCCGCCTGCATGGCGCGCGCGGCGACCGCTGCGTCGTTGAACACACAGAAGCCGCTGCCGAAGTCGCGATGCGCGTGATGCGTGCCGCCCGCGAGGTTCGCGGCGCAAGCGGCACCGCGCAAGGCCGCGCGCGCGGCTTCTATCGTGGCGCCGGAGGAGCGACGCGAGCGCTCCACCATTTGCGGCGACCAGGGGAAGCCGATGCGACGGATCTCCGTGGCGCTAAGTTCGCCCCCGGCCACGCGGGCGATGTAGTCCGGGTCGTGCGCACGCGCAAGCTGGAGGTCCGTTGCCGCAGGCGGTTCGTGGAAGGACTCTGCCGGGAACTGCGCGCTTGCCACCAGGCGCTCTCGCAGGCGGCGGTACTTGTCCATCGGAAAGCGATGCCCCGGTGGCAGGGGAAGTACGAAATGGTCGGCGTAGAAAAGCTGCATCGCCGGATTGTGCGCGCATGCGCGCCGTAACAACGCGGGAAGTGGCCGCCCAGCGGCCACTTCCCCACGCCGGATGCGCGGCCTCCTCCGCGCATCCGCTGGCACTCAGGGCTGGAAGCGCTCCACCACTTCACGGGGTTGACTGCTGCTCGACCACTCCAGCCTCGCGCTGGCACCACCCCAGTTCTCGAAATACTCGACGCGGATGTCGTAGGCCTGGCCGGCCTGGAGCTGGATCGCGCCGTTGTATTCCACGCCCCAATCGTCGGTCCAGCGGTCGATCACGAGCTGGTTGTTGATCCAGAGCCGGCGTCCGTTATCGGTGTTCATGAAGAAGGTGTAGCGCTCGCTGTAGCGCGGCACGATCTTGCCGGTCCAGCGCACGGAGAAGCCATCCGCATTCACGCCAGCGAGCGGGCTGCCGTCGCCCCAGTTGAAGTTGATCGCGCGGTCGATACGCGTACCCACCAGCGTCTGGAAATCCATGCCGTTGTAGTACTGCGCGGTCAGGCCTGGGTAGGTGACGGTCTGCGCGGGCACGCCTTCGTTGGTGAGCTTCACCGGCTTGATGTAGCCGTTGGCGTCGAACTCCAGGCGCTCGATCGAGGTCTCGCGCGAATTGCCGTCGGTCTGGTCCAGCGGTCGGCGGTGATAGACGATGTACCACTTGTCCTCGCCCGGTAGCTGGATCACCGAATGGTGGCCAGCGCCGTTCGCGATGCTCGCGTCCTGCTGGAGGATCTTGCCGATGCGCGTGAAAGGCCCGATCGGCGAATCGGCCATCGCGTAGGAAACGCTGTAGTCCGGGCCGCCCCAGTAGCCTTCGGACCACATGAAGTAGTACTTGCCGTTGCGCCTGATCATGAAGGAGCCCTCGGTGTAGCCCGAGGGAGTGATCTCCTTGTAGAGCGTGCCGTCCGGGAAGGCGACGATGCCGGTGAAGCTGTCGTTGAGCTTCACCACGTTGCAGTGGCCCCAGCCGCCGTAATACATGTAGTACTGGCCGTCGGTGTCGCGATAGACCATCTGGTCGATCGGCTGCGCGCCGTTCTGGATCTTGTTGATCAGCGGGCGGCCGATCAGATCCTTGAATGGCCCTTCGGGCTTGTCAGCCACCGCAACGCCGATGCCGCCGGGCTGCGAGTCGTTCTGGATGTCGTTGGCACCGAAGAAGAGGTAGTACTTGCCGTTCTTTTCCACCACGGACGGCGCCCACATCGCGCGCGTTGCCCAGCTCACGTTCACCTTGTCGAGCACCTTGGCGTGCTTGGTCCAATGCACCAGGTCCGTCGAGGAGAACGCATCCAGGTAAGTCTGCTGGTCGTAGCCCACCGAGGTGGTGGGATAGACCCAGTACTCCTTGCCGAAGATGCGCGCTTCGGGGTCGGCGTACCAGCCGGGGAAGATCGGATTGTTGGACTGCGTTGCCGCGATCTTCTCGATCTTGAGAGAGGTCGCGATGTCGTTGAAGTTCTCATTCACCATGCAGGTATCGCGCTGCGTATAGGTCACGGCGCGGCCCTGGAAGCCGGTGTCCGCATACAAGGTGACCTTGTAGCCGTTGAACACCTGGATCGACGAGATGTCGTCATTGCGGATGCCGCGCGCCTGCAGCGCGGGTCCGTCGTAGCTCCCTTCCGGGAGCGAGACCGCGTAGCCGCCGAAATTGCAGTCCTGGAAGAAGGTAGCCGTGCTGTCGGCCGATTGCGCCAGCGCTGCCTGCAAGGGCAGCGCGAATATCGCAAGGCCGCAGAGGCCTCGCGCCATGGTGTGTGCCATCTTTGTCTCCTGTCGGTGGTGCAGCCTTCTTCGAGACCGCTTCCGATGACCTTAGCATCGGCCCCACACAGGCAGGCATGACAATAATCGAGCGCTCCACTCACGGATTGCTATAGCGATCTGGCACTGCTGCGGCGCATCCGGACCCGCACCGGCAACGCCAATGGCATACGTCTTCTGCCATCAATCCTCGCAGCGCGTTTCCTGCTCCGCGCACGAGCCCCTGGCATGACGCACACGTTGCGTTGCGTCATTGCGAACGCTTGCAGCGTGGTCAGGGAAGCGTTCGGCCCGCAGCGTGAAAACCGCGTCGACGACTGCGGATCAGTCGATGCTCAAGGCCGCAGCCAGCTCGGAAGGGCCTCCGAGCATGAGATCGGGCCGATGGGACGCAAGCCTGTCCTCGCGCGTGTAGCCCCAGGAGACTGCCGCGGACCGGGCGCCTACAGCCTTTGCGGCCTCGATGTCGCGCGGCTCGTCGCCGACCATCAGCACCTGCTCGGCGGGCAGGTCTCCGGCGGCGGCCATCAGTCGCCTGAGTCTGGTTTCCTTGCCGAAGAGCGAGGCGCCGCATTGCCAGTGATCGACACGCGCGCTCAGCGCCTCGCCGAGGACGGCCTCCACATTACCGCGGGAGTTGGAACTGAGCACGGCGATCGCGATGCCCGCCTGCGCCAGTCGATCGAACAGTTCGACGACGCCGCCAAAGAGCGGAACACGGGCGGTGTTGCGCGCCATCTCCGTGCGGAAATCGACGGCGACACGGGGGAGCTTCCAGAGCGGCAGTTCCAAGCGCCTGGCCATCTGGCGCAGGTCGAGCCCACGCAGCATCTCCAGCCGCTCACGTTCCAGCCGGCGGAAGCCATGACGATCCGCCAGCGTGTCGAAGATCTCGAGGAAGAAGGGGAAGGAGTCGGCGAGCGTCCCGTCGAAGTCGAAGACGACAAGCCGCACCTCGCGCAGATCCGCGCGTGTCACAGGTTCAGGCACAGGTACTTGAGCTCTGTGTATTCCTCGATGCCGTGACGCGAACCTTCACGTCCGAGGCCCGATTGCTTGATGCCACCGAAGGGTGCGACCTCGGTGGAGATCAGGCCGGTGTTGATGCCCACCATGCCGTACTCCAGGCCTTCAGCCACGCGCCAGATGCGAGACACGTCGCGCGCGTAGAAATAGGCGGCGAGGCCGAACTCGGTGTCGTTGGCCAAGCGGATTGCGTCCTCCTCCGTCTTGAAGGGGAAGATCGGCGCCACGGGGCCGAACACTTCCTCTCGCGCGACACGCATCGCGGACGTCGCACCGACGAGCACGGTGGGCTCGAAGAAGGTCCGTCCGAGCGCATGCGGTTTGCCGCCAACAAGCAGCTGCGCCCCCTTCTCCACCGCGTCCTGCAGCAGCGACTGCACTTTCCTGATGGCAGCATCGTCGATCAAGGGCCCCTGGGTCACGCCCTCTTTCAGGCCATTGCCGAGCTTGAGCTTGGCGACGGCAGCCAGCAACTTGCCGGTAAAAGCCTCAAGCACGCCCTCCTGCACCAGCACCCGGTTGGCGCACACGCAGGTCTGTCCGCTGTTGCGGTACTTGGAGACGATGGCGCCGGCGACCGCCGCATCGAGATCGGCATCGTCGAAGACGATGAAAGGCGCGTTGCCGCCGAGTTCCAACGAGAGCTTCTTGATCGAGGGTGCGCTCTGCGCCATGAGCTTGCGGCCGGTCTCCGTCGAGCCGGTGAAGGAGAGCTTGCGCACCGTCGTGTTCGCGGTGAACTCACCGCCGATGGCCGCCGAATCGCCTGTGATGACGTTGAGTACGCCGGCCGGCAGTCCGGCGCGTTGTGCGAGCTCCGCCATCGCCAAGGCCGACAGGGGCGTCTGCGATGCTGGCTTCACGACCATGGTGCAACCCGCGGCCAGCGCAGGTCCGACCTTGCGCGCGATCATCGCGTTGGGAAAGTTCCAGGGCGTGATCGCGACGCACACACCGATCGGTTCGCGCGTGACCAGAATGCGCTTGTCCGCGGCATGACCGGGCACCACTTCGCCGTAAAGCCGCTTGCCCTCCTCCGCAAACCACTCGATGAAAGAAGCGCCATAGGCGATTTCGCCGCGCGCCTCGGCCAGTGGCTTGCCCTGTTCCATCGTCAGCAAGTGCGCGAGGTCTTCCTGGTTCGCCATCATCAGTTCGAACCACTTGCGCAGGATGCGCGCGCGTTCGCCCGCTGTCTTCGCGCGCCAGGCGGGCCAAGCGGCAGCCGCCAGGTCGATCGCGCGGCGGGCCTCGCCGGCGCCCATGCGCGGCACGCTGGCAATACGCTCGCCGGTCGCCGGATTGCGCACCTCGATCGTCTCGCCGCTTTCCGCGGCAAGCCACTCGCCATTCACGAAGCAAGCCTCGCGAATGAGCTGCAGGTCATTCAATGCTGACATGGCGTGTCTCCTGGGCTTTCGCCTGTGGTTCAATCCAGCGCTTTCCCGCCTGCGACTCCGAAACGATGAGCACCGACATCCGCGACGTAACGCCCGTCGATCTTCCCGAACTCCTGCGCCTGGTGCGCGGTCTCGCGCAATACGAAAAGCTGGAGCATCTGCTGCAGGCGAGCGTGGAGGACTATCACGATGCGCTCTTCGGCGCGCGCCCCGTGGCCGAAGCGCTGATGGCATTCGTCGACGGGAGCGCCGTGGGATTCGCGCTGTTCTTCCAGAACTATTCGACCTTCCTGGGCAAACGCGGGCTCTATCTGGAAGACCTCTTCGTCGAGCCGGAGTTTCGCGGACGCGGAATCGGCCAGGCGCTGATCCGGCGTGTGGCGGGTCTGGCGGTCGCGCGCGGCTGCGGCCGTTTCGAATGGTCGGTGCTGGACTGGAACGCGCCCGCGATCGGCTTCTACGAGAAGCTGGGCGCTACCGTGCTGCCGGAGTGGCGCATCGTGCGTACTACCGGTGATGCGCTGGCTGCGTTGGCCGCGGGTTGATCCGACAGATCTGGCCCTGCGCATGAAGCCCGCGGGGCCTGGCGGCTTCAGCCCTGCAGAACCTTGCGGGCCCAGAAGATCGCGGAGATCGTCTTGCCATCGGTGATTTCGCCGGAAAGCACGGCCGCTTCCGCTTCGTCCAGGCTCATTTCGACCACCTCAAGGTACTCGCCAGCGTCCAGGTTCTGGCCGACGTATTCGAGCCCCTGGGCAAGGAAGAGATGGATGCCTTCGTCGGAATAGCCGACCGCAGGATGCACGGTTCCCAGGCGTCGCCATTCGCGCGCATTGAAGCCCGTTTCTTCCTGCAACTCGCGACGCGCACAGACTTCGGGATCCTCGCCCGGGTCGATCTTGCCGGCCGGCACTTCCAGCAGGATCAGGTCGAGCGGATAGCGGTACTGGCGCTCGAGGATGAGCTTCCCTGAATCGGTGATCGCGATCACCATGCACGCGCCCTGATGCCGCACGTATTCACGGGTGAACTGCTGACCCGGCGCGTCCTCGCGACTGACCTTGTCGCGCCAGACCTTCAGCAGCTTTCCATCGAAGACCAGCGCGCCATCAAGGCGCTTTTCAAGGTGACGATCGATGGAGTCGCTCATGGGATCAGCCCTGCCGGTGGCGCCAGAGGGTGTGCCAGACGAATCCTGGATAGGCGAATACCAGGAAGAGGCACGCGGTGATGGCGTAGAACTCCCAGCCCTGCGGAAAGACGGAACCGAAGCGCTGGGTTTCGATGAAGAGGGAGATGCCGCCGACGACGAAATAGGCGACAACGACTTCCAGCAGACGGAGCGCAAGGCCCTTTCTGCGCGGGAGACGCAGCAGGCCGAACAGCCGCTCCGAGAGGAAAGGCAGGTTGGCGAGCAACAGGGAGATCGCGAGCAGGACGAAGGTGCCCAGACCGGCATTCATCGCCCTGCCCTCATGATCAGTTCTGCAGCGCGAACCAGCACAGCTTCATCAGGCCGTCCGGGCGCAGACCGAAATAGGCAATTGCCAAGGCGTTGATGGTGAGCAGCGTGCGCATGCTGGTGGGCGCAACGATCGGCGAGGTGTCCACCGCGTCGTCGAAGTACATGACCTTCACTACGCGCAGGTAGTAGAAGGCGCCGATCAGCGACATCATCACTGCCAGCACGGCCAGCCAGTAGTAACCCGCCATCACGACAGCCTGGAGCACCGAGAACTTTGCGAAGAAGCCGACGAAGAACGGGATACCGGCCATCGAGAACATGACGATCAGCATCATGCCGGCGAACCACGGGCTGCGCTGGTTGAGGCCCTTGAAGTCGTCGATCGAGTCGGCTTCGAAGCCGCCACGCGAAAGCAGGATGACCATGCCGAAGGCAGCCAGGGTCATCATCACGTAGGCGACGGCATAGAACATCGACGAGCTGTAGGCGTTGAGCGCGTAGCCGGTGTTGCCACCCTTGGCCACGCCCGACAACAGGCCCAGCAGCAGGAAGCCCATGTGCGAGATACCCGAGTAGGCCAGCATGCGCTTGATGCTGGTCTGGGCGATCGCCGCGAGGTTGCCAAGGACGATCGAGCCGACCGCCATGAGCATCAGCATCATCTGCCATTGTTCGGCGAGCTCGAACAGGCCGTAGATCAGCACGCGGAAGGCCATCGCGAAGGCGGCGAGCTTCGGGGCGCTGGAAACGAGCAGCGTGATCGAGGTCGGCGAGCCTTGATAGACGTCGGGCACCCACATGTGGAAAGGCACCACGCCCAGCTTGAAGCCGATGCCGACCAGCATGAACACCAGACCGAACACGATCACGAGATCGTTCGCGTTGTGCTCGGACATGCGACGAGCCACTTCCAGGATCTGCAGGGTGCCGGTCGCGCCGTAGAGCATCGACATGCCGTAGAGAAGCAGACCGCTGGCGAGCGCGCCAAGCACGAAGTACTTCATGCCGGCTTCGGTCGAACGAGGATTGTCACGGTCGATCGCCACCAGGCCATACAGGGCTAGCGACATCAGTTCGAGACCGAGGTACAGGGTGACGAAGTGGCTCGCGGAGATCAGCACCATCATGCCCAGCGCAGCGCTGACGATGAGCATGATGTATTCGGGGCTGTCGATCTTGCGCAGTGCCGCGTAGGCACGGCCGTATTGCAGCGCAATCGCGACCGACAGGCACACCACCGCCTTCAGCAAGCCGCCCATCAGGTCGGACATATACATGCCGCTGAAGGTCAGCGCGCGCTGGAAGGACGAAGCGTAGAACGGCGGTGCCCACTGCAGGACGCTCATCAGGCCACGGCCGGAGACGGACAGGACGCGCGTCTCGCTGTTGGCCCAGGTGAGCGCCAGCACCGTCAATGCGGTCAGGGCGAGCGGCGCGAGCAGGGTGAACTGGGCCAGCCAGTAAGCGGTCGTGCGCGCGCGCTGCTGCTTCTGGAAGGTCGTCACCAAGAGGATGACCACCACCATGGCCGCAGTGAACAACTCTAGCGAGGCGGGCCGGAAATCCGGTGTCTGGAATTCCATCATCGGGTCCTGGATGCTTTCCTGAATTTTTTAGAGCTTGCCTGCGGCCACATGCTTCAGCAGTTCGGCCACAGAGGTGTGCATGACGTCGGTGACCAGCCGCGGGTACAGACCCAAGGCCAGCACGCTGAGCGCGAGCACGGCAAGGAAGAAGAACTCGCGACCGTTGATGTCGGTGAGCTCGCGGACGTGCTCGTTGGCGACTTCGCCGAAGATCACGCGCTTGTACATCCACAGGGTGTAAGCCGCGCCCACGATCAGCGTCGTCGCGGCAACGAAGGCCGTCCAGAAGTTGAACTGCACCGCACCCATCACGACCATGAATTCACCGACGAAACCGCTGGTCGCCGGCAGGCCCGCGTTGGCCATGGCAAACAGCAGGAAGAAGGCAGCGAACTTCGGCATGGTGTTCACCACGCCACCGTAGTCGGAGATTTCGCGGCTATGCATGCGGTCGTAGAGCACCCCGATGCAGAGGAACATCGCGCCCGACACGAAGCCGTGGGAAATCATCTGCACCAGCGCGCCTTCGACGCCCGCCGCATTGAACATGAAGAAACCCAGGGTCACGAAACCCATGTGGGAGATCGACGAATAGGCGACCAGCTTCTTCATGTCGCTCTGGACCAGGGCGACGAAACCGATGTAGACCACCGCGATCAGGGACAGCGTGATCATCAGCGGCGCGTAGTGCTGGGCAGCGTCCGGCACGATCGGCAGCGCGAACCGCAGGAAACCGTAGGCACCGAGCTTCAGCGCGATCGCCGCCAGCACCACGGAACCGCCTGTCGGCGCCTGCACGTGGGCATCCGGCAACCAGGTGTGCACCGGCCACATCGGAACCTTCACCGCGAAGGAGACGAGGAAGGCGAAGAACACGAAGCTCTGGGCCGTCATCCCGATCGGCATCTTGTGCCAGGCCAGGATGTCGAAACTACCGCCAGCCTGCAGGAAGAGCCACAGCAGCGCGATCAGCATCAGCAGCGAACCGGCCAGCGTGTAGAGGAAGAACTTCAGTGCCGCGTAGACACGGTTCGTGCCGCCCCAGATACCGATGATCAGGTACAGTGGGATCAGCGAAGCCTCGAAGAACACGTAGAACAGCACGCCGTCCAGGGAGGAGAAGATGCCGTTGAGCAGGCCCGACATGATCAGGAAGGCCGCGTTGTACTGCGCCACCTTCTTCTCGATGACCTGCCAGCCGGCGATTACCACGATCACGGTGATGAAGCTGTTCAGGATCACGAAGGGCATCGAGATGCCATCCACGCCCAGGTAATACTCGATCGAGAAACGCTCGATCCACGGGCTGCGCTCGACGAACTGCATCGTGGCAGTGCCGGCGTCGAAGCCGCAATACAGAGGGATGCTCACCGCCAAGCCAGCCAGGGCTGTGACGAGGGCAAGCAGCCGCGCGCTGGCGGCGTTCCGGTCCGAGCCGGTCGCGAGCGTCAGCAGGCCGCCGAGTATCGGCACCCAGATCGCGAGACTGAGGTAGGGCACTCCGGTCATCTCTTGTTTCCGCTTGTTCCTGTAGTGCGCCCCGCAGGGCGCCGTTCAATTCTTCAAACCGTGTCCGAGATCGGACCTCAGACGCGGTGGCCCCAGAACCAGAGCATCACGACCACGCCGATGATGATGGCGAAGGCGTACTGATAGATGTGCCCCGTCTGGAAGAGGCGGGACAGCCGTGCGATGCCGCCGACCAGACGTGCCGAGCCGTTGACCAGCACGCCGTCGATCACGGCTTGGTCGCCCGCCTTCCAGAGGCCGCGACCCAGCAGGCGCGCGCCGCCGGCAAACACGATCTCGTTGAAGCGGTCGAAGTAGTACTTGTTCTCGAGCACCGTGTTGATGAACGAGAAACGCTTCTGGATCCAGGTCGGGATCGCCGGATTTACCAGGTAGAAGTACCAGGCCACCACGACACCGGCCATTGCCAGGGCGAAGGGCAAGCTGGCGAAGCCATGGATCGCCATCGCGGCTGCGCCGTGGAACTCTTCTGCCAGTTCGCCGAGCACGTTGTTGGGCTCAGCGATGAACACCGCATTGCCGAACCATCCCTTGAACAGCATCGGGCCGATCGTCATGAAGCCGATGATCACGGACGGGATCGCCAGCAGTACCAGCGGCAGCCAGACCACCCACGGGGATTCGTGCGGCTCGTGGTGGCCGTGGTGGTCGTCGTGGCCTTCTGCATGTGTGTCATGCGCATGGTCGTCATGAGCGTGCGCGTTGTGGAAGCGCTCCTTGCCATGGAAGACCAGGAAGTACATCCGGAAGGAGTAGAAGGCGGTGACGAAGACGCCGACGATCACACAGAAGTAGGCGTAACCGGCACCCGGGGTGTGCGAGAGCTGCACTGCCTCGATGATCGCGTCCTTCGAGTAGAAGCCCGAGAGGAAGGGGAAGCCGATCAGCGCCAGCGAACCGAGCAGCGAGGTGATCCAGGTGATTGGCATGCGCTTCCACAGGCCGCCCATGTTGCGGATGTCCTGGTCGTGGTGCATGCCGATGATGACCGAGCCCGCAGCCAGGAAGAGCAGCGCCTTGAAGAAGGCGTGCGTCATCAGGTGGAACACGGCGGCGGAATACGCCGACACGCCGAGCGCAACCGTCATGTAGCCGAGCTGCGAGAGCGTGGAGTAAGCAACCACGCGCTTGATGTCGTTCTGGACGATGCCGAGGAAGCCCATGAACAGCGCCGTCGTCGCGCCGATCACCAGCACGAAGGAACGTGCGGCCTCGGAGACTTCGAACAGCGGCGACATGCGCGTCACCATGAAGATACCGGCCGTCACCATCGTTGCAGCGTGGATCAGCGCAGAGATCGGGGTCGGACCTTCCATCGAGTCGGGCAGCCAGACATGCAGCGGCACCTGGGCCGACTTGCCCATCGCGCCGATGAACAGGCAGATGCAGATCACCGTGACCAGCATCCAGCCGTGGTCGCCAACCAGATGGATGGTCTGGGCCGACAGCTGCGGCAGCTTGGCGAAGACTTCCGCGTAGTTGAGCGAGCCCGTGTAGGCCGCGATCAGGCCAATGCCCAGCAGGAAGCCGAAGTCACCGACACGGTTGACCAGGAAGGCCTTCAGGTTCGCGTAGATCGCCGTCGGGCGGGTGTACCAGAAGCCGATCAGCAGGTAGGACACCAGGCCCACCGCCTCCCAGCCGAAGAAGAGCTGGAGGAAGTTGTTGCTCATCACCAGCATCAGCATCGAGAAGGTGAAGAGCGAGATGTAGCTGAAGAAGCGCTGGTAGCCCGGGTCGTCATGCATGTAGCCAATGGTGTACAGGTGCACCATGAGCGACACGAAGGTCACGACCAGCATCATCATCACGGTGAGCTTGTCGATGAGGAAGCCGACTTCGAAGCGCAGCGTGCCTGCATCGCCCCAGTGGTACAGCGTACCTTCGAAGGTGTTGCCAGCCGACACGTCCTGCCAGATGTACAGCGATGCCAGGAAGGCGATTGCCACCCCGAGGATCGTCACGACGTGCGAGACCGTGCGGCCGATCACCTTGCCGAACAGCCCGGCAAGGATCGCGCCAGCGAGCGGCGCCATGGGCACGAGGAGATAGAGCTTCTGCATGTCCGTCATTCTTGTGTGCCTCAGCCCTTCAGTTGGTCGAGGTCATCGACATGGATCGAGCGCGTGTTGCGGAACAACGCGACCAGGATCGCCAGGCCGATTGCGGCTTCCGCCGCGGCAACGGTGAGGATGAAGAACACGAACAGCTGACCGTTGCGGTCGCCCAGGAAGTGGGAGAACGCGACGAAGTTCATGTTCACCGAGAGCAGCATCAGTTCGATCGCCATGAGCAGCACGATCAGGTTCTTCCGGTTCAGGAAGATGCCGATCACGCTGATCACGAACAGGATCGCGCTCAAGGTCAGTACGTGTGAAAGCGAGAGCAAGTGTGTCTCCCCAATTCCGATTCTTTGCGGTCGCGGACGATGCCGAGACGGTTATGCGTCGTTCTTTTCCGGCGACATCTTCACGATGCGCAGGCGATCCTGGGCCTTCACCGCCACCTGCTCGGCAGGATTGATGGCCTTGTTGCCCTTGCGCTCGCGCAGCGTCAGCGCCACGGCAGCGAGCATTGCCACGAGCAGGACGAAGGAAGCCACCTCGAACGGGAATGCGTAATCCGTGAACAGCAGCCAGGCCAGCGATTTCGTATGGCTGAAACCCGGACCCGGGTCAGCCGGCGTCGGCATCGCCGCCAGCGAGAAATGCTGGCCGCCCACGACCAGGGCCATTTCCACGACCAGCACGGCTGCCACCACCAGGCCCAGAGGCAGGTAGCTCCAGAAACCCTGGCGCAGGCGCTCGGCGTTCACGTCCAGCATCATCACCACGAACAGGAACAACACCATGACGGCGCCCACGTAGACCAGCACCAGCGCGATCGCGAGGAACTCGGCCTTGAGCAGCATCCAGATGCCCGCCGCGTTGAAGAAGGCGAGCACGAGGAACAGCGCCGCATGCACCGTGTTGCGCGCGGTGATCGTCAGCACTGCCGCGACGGTCATGACCGCCGCGAACATGAGGAAGAGAAGGAAGGTAATGTCCATTGCCTGTTTTCCGGTCTGCCTCAGCGGTACTGCGCGTCGTCGGCGCGGTCCTTGGCAATCTGCGCTTCGTAGCGGTCGCCAACGGCCAGCAGCATCTGCTTGGTGTAGTACAGATCCCCACGCTTCTCACCGTGGTAGTCAAGCGTACGGGTCTCGACGATCGCGTCTACCGGGCAAGCCTCTTCGCAGAAGCCGCAGAAGATGCACTTGGTCAGGTCGATGTCGTAGCGCGTCGTGCGACGGGTGTTGTCTTCCCGCTGTTCCGACTCGATCGTGATCGCCAGCGCCGGGCAGACGGCTTCGCACAGCTTGCAGGCGATGCAGCGCTCTTCACCGTTCGGGTAGCGACGCAGCGCGTGCAGGCCACGGAAGCGCGGGCTCTGCGGCGTGCGTTCCTCAGGGTATTGCACCGTGATCTTGCGCATGAAGAAGTGACGCCAGGTCACACCCAGGCCACGGCCCAGCTCGCGCAGGAAATACGTATTGAAAAGGTCGTTCATGGCGCCCATGGCGGCCTTACCTCCAGATCGACAGCGGCGACATCATCCAGATGCCGACGACCAGGACCCACACCAGGGTCACCGGGATGAACACTTTCCAGCCCAGACGCATGATCTGGTCGTAGCGGAAACGCGGGAAGGTGGCGCGGATCCACAGGAAGACGAAGAGCATCGCGGCGATCTTCAGGGCCAGCCAGAAGAAGCCGTTCGGCAGGAAGGACACGGGCGAGAGCCAGCCGCCGAGGAAGAAGATCGCGGTGAGCGCGGACACCAGGATCATGTTCGCGTACTCCGCCAGGAAGAACATCGCGAAGGCTGTGCCCGAGTACTCGACCATGTGACCGGCTACGATTTCCGATTCGCCTTCCACCACGTCGAAAGGCGCGCGGTTGGTTTCAGCGACGCCGGAGACGAAATAGACAACGAAGAGCGGCAGCAGCGGCAGCCAGTTCCAGGAAAGGAAGGTGGCGCCGTGGTTGGCAAACCAGCCTTGTCCTTGGCCCAGCACGATGTCGGAGAGGTTCAGCGAACCGCTCACCATCAGCACGCCGACGAGCGAGAAGCCCATCGCCAGTTCATACGACACCATCTGCGCGGTGGCACGCATGCCGCCGAGGAAGGCGTACTTCGAGTTCGAGGCCCAGCCCGCGATGATCACGCCGTATACGCCGACCGAGGTGATCGACATCAGGTAGAGCATGCCGGCGTCGACGTTCGCGAGGACCCAGTCCTTCGCAAACGGCACCACCGCCCACGCGGCCAGGGCCGGCGCCAGCACCATCATCGGGCCGATGATGAACAGCGCCTTGTTGGAGCCCGACGGGACGATGATCTCCTTGAAGATCAGCTTGAGCACGTCCGCAAAAGGCTGCAGCAGTCCCTTGGGACCGACGCGGTTCGGACCGATACGGACCTGCATGTAGCCGATCACCTTGCGCTCGAGGAGCGTCAGGTAGGCCACGCAGAGGATCAGCGGCACGAGGATGCCGACGATCTTCAGCAGGGTCCAGACCAGCGGCCAGAGCGGACCGAGGAGGTTCTGGAAGACATCCAGCAGGTTCGTCATCAGATGCGCTCCACGGCGATCTCGCCGAACATCGCACCGAGCGGCGCCGTCAAGGGATGCGCGCCGGCAATGCGGACGGTGCCACCAGCAAGGGTGTCATCCAGTTCGGCCACCAGCTCGACCGCCACGCCATTTGTACGGGCGCGCAGCTTGTCGCCGGCACCGACGCCGAGTCCGGCCAGCGTCGACGCTGCGGCACGCAGGCTGGGCACTCGCGCGTCAAGAGTACGCTGCAGCGAGGGCGCACGACGCACCAGCGGATCGGCCGCGTAAATCGGCACGTCGGCCACGCGCTCGACGCCATTCACTGCGCCCGTGTTTTGCAGCGCAACTGCGCCAATGCGGTTCGACAGGTTTTGCACGCCTTGCTCAAGCACCTCGTCGCGCGCAGCTTCGGAGGAGTTCTGTTCGAAGCCTTCCAGGCCCAGCAGGTTGCCGAGCACACGCAGCACCTTCCAGGCCGGACGGGTATCGCCCCAGGGCTTGGTCACCGCGTGGAAACTCTGCGCGCGGCCCTCGGCGTTGACGAAGGTGCCCGAGGTTTCGGTAAAGGGTGCGATCGGCAACATCACGTCGGCGACATCGGCTACGGCCGAGCCGAAGGCGGTCAGCGCGATCACGGTGTCGGCCTGCGCGAGCGCCTTGAGGGTGGCTGCGCCATCCGCGGTGTCGAGGGCCGGCTCCACGCCCAACAGCAGCATCGCCTTGCGCGGCGCGGCAATCATGCCGGCGACGTCGAGGCCCGCCTTCGGGTAGGCCTGCGCGACGTAACCGCCGACGCTGTTCGCGGCCTCGCCGATGAAGCCCAGCGTCGCGCCGGAGAGATCGGCGGCCGTCTGGGCCAGCGACCACAGCGTCGCAAATGCAGGGCTCTGGACAACGGCGTTACCCAGGAAGATCGCCTTCTGCGAACCGCCGGCGAGACTTTGCGCCACGGCTTGCGCGGCGGCGGCGTCGGCGCCATTCGCCAGACCGGCGATCACAGCGTCGACTTCCCTGCCCTGCAGCTTGCCCAGCGCCACCACCACAGCGGCCAGAGCCGCCACGAACTGCGAAGGCGCGACGGCGACGTTGTTCTTCACGGGCATCAGCAGGTCTTCGGCGGCGAAGCCGAGCAGGCTGACTTCAGTACCGCGCTTGGCGGCCTGACGCAGGCGCTGCGAGAACAGCGGATGGTCCTTGCGCAGAAAGCTGCCCAGCACCAGCACGCGGTCGAGCTCGCCGATCTTGGCGATCGGCATGCCCAGCCAGGGAGTGCCCTCACGTGCGGCATCCGCGCTGAAGTCGCGCTGGCGCAGACGGAAGTCGATGTTGTCGGAGCCGAGCGCACGGATCAGCTTCTGCGCGAGGTGGAGTTCCTCGAGCGTGGCATGCGGCGACAGCAGCGCACCGATCGCGTCGGCACCGTGGTCGGTAGCAACGCCCTGGAGACCTTCCACCACGTATTGCAGCGCGGTCTGCCAGTCAGTCGGAATCCACTTGCCATCCTGCTTGATCATCGGACGGGTCAGGCGATCCTCCGAGCGCAGGGCTTCGTAGGAGAAACGGTCCTTGTCCGAAATCCAGCACTCGTTGATATCTTCGTTTTCCAGCGGCAGCACGCGCTTCACTTCGTCGTGCTTGACCTGCACGATCAGGTTCGAGCCGAGCGAGTCGTGCGGGCTCACCGAGCGGCGACGCGACATCTCCCAGGTCCGGGCCGAGAAGCGGAAGGGCTTCGAAGTCAGCGCGCCGACGGGGCACAGGTCGATCATGTTGCCCGAGAGCTCGGAGTCCACCGTCTTGCCGACGAAGGCCATGATCTCGGAGTGCTCGCCACGGTTGCCCATACCGAGTTCCATGACACCGGCGATCTCCTGGCCGAAGCGCACACAGCGCGTGCAGTGGATGCAGCGCGTCATGTCGGTCGAAATCAGCGGACCGAGATTCTTGTTGAAGACGACGCGCTTTTCTTCCTGATAGCGCGAAGCCGAAGCGCCGTAGCCGACCGCCAGATCCTGCAGTTGGCACTCGCCGCCCTGGTCACAGATCGGACAGTCCAGCGGGTGGTTGATCAGCAGGAATTCCATCACCGACTTCTGCGCCTTGACGGCCTTGTCGGAGTGCGTCGTCACCTTCATGCCGTTGGTGACCGGCGTGGCGCATGCGGGCAGCGCCTTGGGCGCCTTCTCCACATCCACCAGACACATGCGGCAGTTGGCCGCGATGGAAAGCTTCTTGTGATAGCAGAAGTGAGGAATGTAGGTGCCCGTCTTGTGGGCAGCATCCATCACGGTGCTGCCATCGGGTACCTCGACCTTCTTGCCGTCGATTTCGATCTCAAGCATGTTCAGCCCACGTAGATCTTGCTGCCTTCACGTTGAACGTCGCGCGGCACGAGGCAGCTCTTATGATCAACGTGATACTGGAATTCGTCGCGGAAGTGCTTGACGAAGCTACGGACCGGCATTGCGGCGGCATCACCCAGCGCGCAGATAGTGCGGCCCATGATGTTCTCGGCCACGTTGTCCAACAGGTCCAGGTCGTCGGCGCGCCCCTGGCCGTGCTCGAGGCGATGCATCATGCGGTAGAGCCAGCCAGTGCCTTCGCGGCACGGCGTGCATTGGCCGCAGGATTCTTCGTGATAGAAGTACGAGAGACGCTCCAGCGCCTTGACCATGCAGGTCGACTCGTCCATCACGATCACAGCCCCTGAACCGAGCATCGAGCCCGCCTTCGAGATGCTGTCGTAGTCCATCGTGCAGTCCATCATGATGGACGCCGGCAGCACCGGTGCCGAAGAACCACCCGGGATCACCGCCTTGAGCTTGCGACCACCGCGCATGCCCCCGGCCAACTCAAGCAGTTCGGGGAAGGGCATGCCCAGCGGCACTTCATAGTTGCCAGGACGATTGACGTGGCCCGACACCGAGAACAGCTTGGTACCGCCGTTGTTCGGCTTGCCAAGGTTCAGGAAGTCCTCACCGCCATTCACGATGATGTAGGGCACCGAGGCGAAGGTCTCGGTGTTATTGATCGTGGTCGGCTTGCCGTAGAGGCCAAAGCTCGCCGGGAAAGGCGGCTTGAAGCGCGGCTGGCCCTTCTTGCCTTCCAACGATTCGAGCAGCGCGGTTTCTTCGCCACAGATATAGGCGCCATAACCGTGGTGCGCGAAGAGCTCGAAGGAGAACTCCGAACCCAGGATCTTCTGGCCGAGCAGGCCGGCCGCGCGGGCCTGCGCCAGGGCTTCTTCGAAGCGCTCGTATTCGGCGAAGATTTCACCGTGGATGTAGTTGTAGCCGCGTTCGCAACCCATCGCGTAGCCCGCGATGATCATGCCTTCGATGACCATGTGCGGGTTGTAGCGCAGCAGGTCACGATCCTTGAACGTGCCAGGCTCGCCTTCGTCGGAATTGCAGCAGACGTACTTCGCGCCCGGGAACTGACGCGGCATGAAGCTCCACTTCAGGCCGGTCGGGAAACCCGCACCGCCGCGGCCACGCAGCGCCGACTTCTTCAGCTCCGCAATGATCGCGTCCGGCGTGATGTTCTCGCGGATGATCTTCTTCAGCGCTTCGTAGCCGCCGCGCTGGACGTAGTGCTCCAGACCCCAGGTGCGGTCGCCGTCGAGGCCGGCAAGCAGGTATGCCTTGTCGCTCATTGGCCGAGCTCCGCAATCAGTTGGTCGATCTGGGCTTCGGTCATCTTGCAGCACATGCGGTGGTTGTTCACCAGCATGACTGGCGCGTCACCGCAGGCCCCCATGCACTCGCCTTCCTTGAGCGTGAACTTGCCGTCAGGCGTCGTCTCGTTGAAGCCGATACCAAGCTTCTGCTTCAGGTATTCGCCCGCATGCTCGCCACCCGAGAGGGCGCACGGCAGGTTGGTGCAGACCGTCAGCTTGTAGCGACCCGGCTGCTTGAGGTCGTACATGTTGTAGAAGCTCGCCACTTCATAAGCCGCGATGGGCGGCATGCCCAGATAGTTGGCGACGAATTCGATCGTCTCGTTAGCGAGCCAGCCCTTTTCGGTTTGCGCGATGCGCAGCGCTGACATGATCGCCGACTGCTTCTGATCGGCCGGATACTTGGCGACTTCCCGATCGATCTTCTGAAGCGATTCCGTGCTCAGCATGATGAATGAATTTCCTCGACGATCCGTTCAGCGGTCGATTTCGCCGAAAACAATGTCCATGGTGCCGATGATCGCGACCACGTCGGCAATCATGTGCCCGCGCGCGATCTCGTCCATGGCGGCAAGGTGCGCAAAACCCGGCGCGCGCAGCTTCAGGCGATACGGCTTGTTTGCGCCGTCGGAGATCGCGTAGACGCCGAACTCGCCCTTCGGGTGCTCGACGGCCGCGTAGGCCTCGCCCGGCGGAACGTGGATGCCTTCGGTGAAGAGCTTGAAGTGGTGAATCAGCTCTTCCATGTTTTCCTTCATCGCGGCGCGCGAAGGCGGTGCAACCTTGTGGTTGTCCGAAATCACCGGGCCCGGATTGGCCTTCAGCCACTCGATGCACTGACGCATGATCCGGTTGCTCTGGCGCATCTCTTCCATACGGACCAGATAGCGGTCGTAGCAGTCGCCATTCACGCCGACCGGTACGTCGAAGTCCATCTGGTCATAGACCTCGTAGGGCTGCTTCTTGCGCAGATCCCACTCGACGCCCGAGCCGCGCAGCATCGCGCCCGTGAAACCCAGTGCCAGCGCTTGCTCCGGCGAAACCACGCCGATGCCGACGGTACGCTGCTTCCAGATCCGGTTGTCGGTCAGAAGCGTGTGGTATTCGTCGATGTACTTGGGGAAGCGCTCGGTGAAGTCCCAGAGGAAGTCGAGCATCGAGCCTTCACGCGCAGCGTTGAGCTTCTTGAGCGTCGCAGCGTCGCGGTACTTGGAACTTTCGTACAGCGGCATCTTCGCCGGCAGGTCGCGATACACGCCACCCGGACGATAGTAGGCCGCATGCATGCGCGCACCCGACACCGCCTCATACACGTCCATGAGGTCTTCGCGCTCACGGAAGGTGTAGAGCACCAGCGTCATGCCGCCGATATCCAGCGCATGCGTGCCGATGTTCAGCAGGTGGTTCAGGACGCGCGTGATTTCATCGAAGAGCACGCGGATGTATTGCGCACGCTGCGGCACCTCGATGCCCAGGAGGCGCTCGATTGCCATGCAATACGCATGCTCGTTGGACATCATCGACACATAGTCGAGACGGTCCATGTAAGGCACGGACTGGATCCAGGTGCGGGTTTCGGCAAGCTTCTCGGTGCCGCGATGCAGCAAGCCAATGTGCGGGTCGGCGCGCTCGACGACTTCGCCGTCAAGCTCCAGCACCAGGCGAAGCACGCCGTGCGCGGCCGGGTGCTGCGGACCGAAGTTGATCGTGTAATTGCGGATTTCAGCCATTACTAAACCTGCCCGTAGTTGTCTTCGCGCACGATGCGCGGCGTGACTTCACGCGGCTCGATCGTGACCGGCTGATAGATCACACGCCCCTGCTCCGGGTCGTAGCGCATCTCAACAAAGCCGGAGATCGGGAAATCCTTGCGGAACGGATGGCCAACGAAACCGTAGTCGGTGAGGATCCGACGCAGGTCCGGGTGGCCTTCGAACATCAGGCCATACAGATCGAAGGCTTCGCGCTCGTACCAATTCGCGGCCGGCCACACGTCATTCACCGATGCCAGTACCGGGAATTCGTCGGAATCAGCAAAAGCGCGCAGGCGCAGACGCCAGTTGTGCGTAACCGACAGCAGGTGGCTCACCGCCGCGTAACGGGGCACGTCACCACCGCGCACTGCGTGGGTCGAATAATCGACGCCGGAGAGGTCGATCAGCTGTTCAAAACGCAGGGCGGGATCGTCGCGCAGCGCCTGCGCCACCGACGGATAGTCGGCAGCACGGACTTCCAGCGTGACTTCGTCGCGCTCACAAACCAGCGCGCCAATACGCTCGCCAAGCACCGAGCGAAGAGCCTCCTGGAGGCGTTCGAGCTTTGCAGTCATGGATTTCTCGCCAACTCAGCGCGCGATGGTATTGGTGCGCTTGATCTTGTTCTGCAGCTGGATGATCCCGTAGATCAACGCTTCTGCAGTCGGCGGACAGCCGGGCACATAGACATCGACCGGAACGATCCGGTCGCAGCCACGCACGACGGAATAGGAATAGTGATAGTAGCCACCGCCGTTCGCGCAAGACCCCATGGAAAGCACCCAGCGAGGCTCCGGCATCTGGTCGTACACTTTGCGCAGCGCAGGCGCCATCTTGTTGCAGAGAGTGCCTGCCACGATCATCAGGTCAGACTGGCGGGGACTGGGGCGGAAGATCACCCCGAAGCGGTCAAGGTCATAGCGCGAACAGCCCGCGTGGATCATTTCCACTGCGCAGCAGGCCAGACCAAAGGTCATCGGCCACAAGGAGCCGGTGCGGGTCCAGTTAATGACCGAGTCGAGGGACGTCGTAACGAAGCCCTCGCGGAATACGCCTTCAATACTCATACACCCCCCAACATCAGCTGGCTTCGTTGCCGGCCGAGCGGATTACTCCCAATCCAGGGCACCGCGCTTACGAACGTAGAGATAACCCACGATCAGCACGCCCAGGAAGACGAGCATTTCGAAGAAACCGAACAGGCGAATTGAATCATTGGCCGTGATTTCCCGCAGGATGGATGCCCAGGGAATCAGGAACGCGACTTCAATATCAAACAGGATGAACAGAATACAGATGAGGTAATAGCGGACGTCAAATTTGACGCGCGCATCTTCAAACGCCTCGAATCCGCATTCGTAAGGGGAATTCTTTTCGGGATCGGGCTTATTGCGACCGAGAAGTCGGCCCACAATTGCCATGATGACGGCGACGGCGATGCCTACAACGATGAAAACCAATACCGGGAAATAGTTTTCGAGCATGGAATCGCGGCCCGCGGTGAATTGCTACTGGGAAAACTTGCTGCTTGGGAAAACGCCCGCGAATGCGGGCGTTTCTTCGATTTCTGGTGCCGACGGTGAGACTCGAACTCACACGGCTTGCGCCACCACCCCCTCAAGATGGCGTGTCTACCAATTTCACCACGTCGGCACGAACAACAGAAAAAGATTATAGCGGTTTTTCGCGAATTGCGCAAAGCACCCGCACAAAACCAACACAATTACTTGGGAACGTCCTGACCCTTACCCGCATCGGTCGTAGCCGGGGCGGATTGTGCAGGCTGAATCGCCGCGGGCTTCGCTGCGCCATCCATCAGGCTGCCCGAAGTCACGGTGCGATGCCCTGCCAGATATGTCAGCGAGAGGCTGGTGATGAAGAAGACGGTCGCGAGGACGGCCGTCGTACGGGACATGAAATTTGCCGAGCCCGAGGCGCCGAAGAGGCTACCCGAGGCGCCGCCACCGAAGGAGGCACCCATGTCGGCGCCCTTGCCATGCTGAACCAGCACCAAGCCGATCACGCCCAGACCGACCAGCACATGCACCGTCAGCACGAGGCCGAAGAGAAATCCACTCACATGAAGCTCCGAGGAAACGGATTGCAAAACCCGCGATTGTACTCGTGGCGCAGACGCTGCATCAACTGAACAGCAGATTTTTGCGCCGGACGGGCTGAGCGGACACCCTCGCCCACTCGGCCCGCCGAAAAAACAGCGGCCCCGGAGCTCCCTGCGGAGCTGCGGGGCCGCGGCATTTGCGGCATCCGAAGTGTGGCGTTCAGCCGAAGCGACCGGTGATGTAGTCCTCGGTCTGCTTCTTCTGCGGGCTCAGGAAGATCTGGTCGGTCACGCCGAACTCGATCATCTCGCCCAGGTACATGTAGGCCGTGTAATCGGAGACCCGCGCGGCCTGTTGCATGTTGTGGGTAACGATCGCGATGGTGAAGTCGTGGCGCAGCTCGTGGATCAGCTCCTCGATGCGGGCGGTCGAGATCGGGTCCAGCGCCGAGGTCGGTTCGTCCAGCAGGAGCACTTCCGGCTTCACGGCGATGCCGCGCGCGATGCACAGGCGCTGCTGCTGACCACCAGAGAGGCCGAGGCCGCTCTGGTTGAGCTTGTCTTTGACTTCGTCCCACAGCGCGGCGCGGGTCAGCGCCCACTGCACGCGCTCGTCCATCTCGGCACGCGAAAGGCGCTCGTGCAGGCGGACGCCGAAGGCGATGTTCTCGTAGATGCTCATCGGGAACGGCGTCGGCTTCTGGAAGACCATGCCGACGCGGGCGCGCAGAAGGTTCAGGTCCGCCTCGCGGTCGAGGATGTTGCGGCCATCCAGCAGGATCTGGCCTTCAGCGCGCTGGTTCGGGTAGAGCTCGTACATGCGGTTGAGCGCACGCAGGAGCGTGGACTTGCCGCAACCCGACGGACCGATGAAGGCCGTCACGCGACGATCGAAGATGTCCAGATGGACGTTCTTGATCGCGTGGAACTTCCCGTAATAGAAGTTGAAGTTCTTGACCTGGATCTGGGCCTTGAGCTGCGTATCCTGGGGCGTAGTCATCAGGTGTCTCTACTTATCAGTGTTCGGGTTGTTTCGTCAGCAGCGTGCGGGCAACGATGTTGATCGCCAGGACGCTGAGCGTGATCAGGAAAACACCGGCCCATGCCAGGCGTTGCCAGTCCGGGAACGGGCTCATCGCGAACTTGAAGATGGTCACCGGGAGGTTGGCCATCGGCTTGTCCAGATCCAGGCTCCAGAACTGGTTCGAGAGCGCGGTGAAGAGCAAGGGAGCGGTTTCACCGGCAATCCGCGCCACGGCGAGCAGCACGCCGGTGATCACGCCGGCACGTGCCGAGCGCAGCGTCACCATCATGATCACCTTCCAGCGCGGCGCGCCCAGCGCGAACGCTGCCTCGCGCAAGGTGTTCGGCACCAGCGTGAGCATGTTCTCCGTCGTGCGGACCACCACTGGCACTACGATCAGCGCCAAGGCAATCACGCCAGCCCAACCGGAGAAAGAGCCCTGTTTGGCCACGTAGAGGCCATATACGAAGAGGCCAACAACGATGGACGGCGCCGAAAGCAGAAGGTCGTTGATGAAGCGGGTGGCTTCGGCCATCAGGCTGCGCGAACCGTACTCGGCCAGGAACACGCCGGTGAGCACGCCGACAGGGGTGCCGATCAAGGTCGCGAGCGTCACCATCATGGCGCTGCCGGCGATCGCGTTGGCGAGACCGCCCTGCCCGCCGGGCGGCGGCGTCATTTCGGTGAAGAGGCTAGCGGAGAGCGCCGACGCGCCGATACCAAGCACCGTGAAGAGGATCCAGATCAGCCACATCAGGCCGAAGGCCATGGCGGCCAGCGACAGGCTGATGGCCAGACCGTTGACGATCTTGCGTTGAGTAAGCAGTTGCATGCGAAGGATCCTTACTTGCCGCTCTGCTTCTGCATGCGCAGCAGGAGCAGCTTCGAGAAGATCAGCACGGCAAGCGTGATGGCGAAAAGCACGAGGCCCAGGTAGATCAGCGAGGCGCTGTGAAGGCCCTCCTCCGCCTCGGCAAATTCATTCGCCAGCGCAGAGGTGATGCTGTTGCCCGGCAGGAAGAGCGAGAGGCCTTCGAAGGAGTTGGCGTTGCCGATGACGAAGGTCACAGCCATCGTCTCGCCCAGCGCGCGACCGAGCCCGAGCATGATCCCGCCCATCACGCCGATGCGGGTGTAGGGCAGCACCACGTTCCACACCACTTCCCAGGTCGTGCAGCCCAGCCCGTACGCCGACTCCTTGATCATCGCGGGCGTCACTTCGAAGACGTCACGCATGACCGAGGTGATGAACGGGATGATCATGACCGCAAGGATGATGCCGGCGGTCAGCATGCCGATGCCGAGTTGCGGCCCCTGGAAGAGCGCACCGAGAACCGGGACATTGCCCAGCGTCGCCGCGATTGCAGGCTGCGCGTACTTCGCGAAAAGCGGCGCGAAGAACAGCAGGCCCCACATCCCGTAAACGATGCTGGGGATGCCTGCCAGGAGCTCGATCGCAATGCCGAGCGGGCGGCGCAGCCAGCGCGGCGACAGCTCGGTCAGGAAAACTGCGATACCGAAGCTCACGGGGACGGCGATGACCAGCGCGATCACCGAGCTCATCACCGTACCGTAGATCGGGATGAGCGCGCCGAAGCGCTGCATCGGCGGATTCCATTCGGTACTCGCGAGGAATCCCAGGCCGAAAGCCTTGATCGACGGCCAGGCGCCGACGATCAGCGACGCGATGATCCCCAGGAGGACGATCAACGCCAGCAGGGCGAACGTGCGCGTCAGATTGAAGAACAGCCAGTCGCCGACCTTGCCGGCCCCTCGCCTTGCCGCGGGCTCCTCGATCGGGAGGGCTTCGCTACTCAGAGCAGTCTGCACGCTTTGAATCTCCGCAAACAAGCGACGCGGCGAGAACCTCCGCCGCGTCGCCCTTATGCCTCAAGTGTGGGAAAGGAACGGAACGTTCAGCTTACTTAGCAGCGTAGACCGCCTTGCCGGACCCGTCCTTGATCGTGCCCCACGCACCGTAGATGTGACCCACGAGGTCTTGCGGCAGCGGCACGTAATCCAGCTCGGTCGCCATCGCGCCGCCGTTCTTGTACGCCCACTCGAAGAACTTCAGTACTTCAGCAGCCTGTTGCGGCTTCTCGGCAGCCACCGGCAGCACGATAAAGGTCGCACCGGTGATCGGCCAAGCATCCTTGCCGCTCTGGTTGGTGAGGATCTGGTAGAAGGCCGACTTGGTCCAGTCCGCAGTCGCTGCGGCAGCCTTGAAGTTCACATCGTCAGGCGAGACGAAGGTGCCGGCGGCGTTCTGCAGCTGAACGAAGGGCAGCTTGTTTTGCTTGGCGTAGGCGTACTCGACATAGCCGATCGCGCCCGGGAGCTGCTGCACGAAGGCGGAAACACCTTCGTTGCCCTTGCCGCCCATGCCGGTCGGCCATTGCACGGCGGTGCCTTCACCAACCTTTTGCTTCCACTCGGCGCTGACCTTGGACAGGTAGTTGGTGAAGATGAAGGTGGTACCGGAACCATCGGCGCGGCGAACCACGGCGACAGGCTGGTCAGGCAGCTGAACGCCCGGGTTCAGCGCGGTAATCGCCGGGTCGTTCCACTTCTTGATCTTGCCAAGGAAGATGTCGGCGAGGACTGCGCCGGTCAGCTTGACCTGGCCGGGCTTGATGCCGGTCACGTTCAGCACGGGCACGACGCCGCCGATGACGGTCGGGAATTGCATCAGGCCGTCTTTTTGCAGCTCTTCGGGCTTGAGCGGCATGTCGGAGGCGCCGAAATCGACCGTCTTGGCGCGGATCTGCTTGAGACCGCCGGACGAACCGATCGATTGGTAGTTCACCTTGTTACCGGTGGCCTTCTGGTAGGCGTCAGCCCACTTGGCGTAAACCGGGGCGGGGAAGGAAGCTCCCGCGCCAACCACTTCGGCAGCGGACACGGAGGCCGCGGCCATCAGGCCGAGGGCTGCGAAAGAAGCGGCAAGGGTGTTACGAATGCGCATGTTATTCCTCAGGTGTACTAGGCAACTCGGCGCACTGTAGAACGCCATTGTTACGCCTGGATGACATGTCGCAAATCCGTAAGACCGCCTCCTCCGCAGACCGCTTCCAGCCTGCCTGTGGCCGGTTTCTGGCCTTATTCCACCGCGGCTCGAACCGCGGCGGCGATGCCCTGCACATGAGTTTCCACCAGCGCGGCGTCGGCAGCCTCCACCATGACGCGCAGCACCGGTTCGGTGCCAGACGCGCGAAGCAAGACACGACCGCTGCTGCCAAGGCTGGCTTCGGCCTGCGCCACCGCGTCCCGGATGCCTTTGTCGGACTGCCAGTCGAAGCCTGGCGCAACGCGGACGTTCACCAGTTTCTGCGGATAGAACTGCAACGCCGCGCATGCGTCGGCCAGCGTTTCCTTGGCCTCACACAGCGCCGCGAGGACTTGCAGGGCCGAGACAATCGCGTCTCCGGTGGTGTGACGATCCAGGCAGATGATGTGGCCGGAGTTCTCCCCGCCCAGGCGCCAGCCGCGCTCGATCAGCATCTCCAGAACATAACGGTCGCCAACCTTGGCGCGCTCAAAGGGAGCATCAAGCGCCTCGACCGCGCGCTGGAAGCCGAGGTTGCTCATGAGCGTGCCTACGACACCGGACAGGCGCCCCTGTACTTTCTGGGCCCGGGCGATCACGTAGAGCAGCTTGTCTCCGTCGTACACCGCACCCTGGCGATCGACCATGATCAGACGGTCACCATCGCCGTCCAGGGCGATACCGATGTCCGCGCCCTGGGCGAGGGTGAAACGACGCAAGGTTTCAGGCGAAGTCGCTCCCACCTGGTCGTTGATGTTGAGGCCGTTTGGCTCCTTGCCGATGGTCACTACGTCCGCGCCCAGCTCATGGAACACCCGCGGGGCGATGTGATAGGCCGCGCCATGGGCGCAGTCGACCGCAATCTTCAGGCCGCGCAGGTCGAGCTCGTTCGGGAAGGTGCTCTTGCAGAACTCGATGTAGCGCCCTGCCGCATCATCGATCCGGCGGGCGCGGCCCAGGCGCGCCGACTCCGCGCAGCCCATCGGGCGCTCAAGCTGCGCCTCGATCGCCAGTTCTGCCTTGTCGGGCAACTTGCTGCCGCCTGCGGAGAAGAACTTGATGCCGTTGTCGTAGTAGGGGTTGTGGGACGCCGAGATTACGACACCCGCCTCCAGCCGTAGCGCGCGCGTCAGGTAGGCGACACCAGGCGTGGGTAGCGGGCCGCAAAGCAGGACGTCGACGCCAGCAGCGGAGAACCCAGCCTCCAGAGCAGCTTCAAGCATGTAGCCGGAAACCCGCGTGTCCTTGCCGATCAGCACCATCGGCCGCTCGTGCCCCGCCCCCACGCGGCTGTCCTCGCACAGCACGCGCCCCGCGGCGTAGCCCAAGCGCATCACGAAATCCGGCGTGATCGGAAGTTCGCCGACCTTGCCCCGCACTCCATCGGTTCCGAAATACTTGCGCGCCATTCGCGCCTCCCCTCGTTATTACTTGTCCGGTGCGGACAGTTGTTTCTTGGTATCGCCCAACGCCTGCCATATGCGCAGTGCGGAAACCGTCTCCGCGACGTCATGCACCCGCAGGATCGCAGCACCGCGTATGGCAGCGGCCAAAGCGGCAACCGCGCTCGGCGTCGTCCGCCGCGATACATCCAGGCCGGTCAGCGCACCGATCATGGACTTGCGCGACACGCCCACCAGCACCGGGGCCCGCTCGGCAAAACTGCCGATAGCGTCGAACAAGGCGACGTTGTGTTCGAGTGTCTTGCCGAATCCGAAACCCGGGTCGATACAGATGCGGGCATTTTCCACGCCTCGCGCGCGCAAGGCTGCGCAACGTTCATCGAGAAAGTGCAAAACCTCTCCGACCACGTCCTGATAAACGGGGGCCTGCTGCATGCTGCGCGGCTCGCCCCGCATGTGCATCAGGCATACACCGCAATTGCTGCTCGCAACCAGGGCCTCTGCACCCGGCGCACGCAGCGCGTTGATGTCGTTGATCAGGGACGCACCAGCGCGCAGCGCTTCGTGCATGACCGCTGTCTTGTTGGTGTCCACCGAGATCGGAACGCCAAGACCACTCAAGGCTTCGACAAGTGGCACGACACGGCGCAGCTCTTCCGCCTCGGGCACGCTGTCGGCGCCGGGCCGTGTGGATTCGCCGCCGATGTCGAGCATGTCAGCACCATCGGCGATCGCCTGGTGCGCGCGCTCGACGGCACGATCCAGTTGTCCGGAGGTACCGTCCCCGGAAAAAGAGTCTGGCGTCGTATTGATGATCGCCATCACGTAGGGGCGATCGAGCGGCAGGCGATAGCTGCCACACTGGAAGACTGAGCTCATGAAATGAAACGGGCCGGCAAAGCCGGCCCGAGGATTACCGGAACCAAGTTGATCAGGCAGGCGCCGCGGCGTTGGGAGCCGTGCCGCCGGACGGGCCGTCCTGCGAAGGACGCGTCGGGGAGTTGACCGACTTGGGCGGCCGCGGCGGGCGACCGGCCATGATGTCGTTGATCTGGTCCGCGTCGATGGTTTCCCATTCAAGCAGCGCAGCCGTCATGGCTTCGATCTTGTCGCTGTTTTCTTCGATCAGGCGACGCGCCAGCGCGTACTGACCGTCGATGATGCGGCGGATTTCGCCGTCCACTTCTTGCATCGTCGCTTCGGACACATTGCGGTGCTGGGTGATGGAGCGGCCGAGGAAAACCTCACCCTCTTCCTCGCCATACACCATCGGCCCGAGCGCATCCGACATACCCCATTGCGTGACCATGCGGCGCGCAAGGTCGGTCGCGCGCTGGAAGTCGTTCGAAGCACCCGTGGTCATCTGGTTCATGAAGATCTCTTCGGCAATACGGCCACCGAAAAGTACCGCGATCATCTGCAGCAGGCGCTCACGGTCCTGGCTGTAGCGGTCCTGCTCCGGAAGCTGCATCGTCACGCCCAGCGCGCGACCGCGCGGAATGATCGTGACCTTGTGGACCGGGTCCGTCTTGTCCAGCAGCTTGGCGACCACCGCATGGCCAGACTCGTGGTAAGCCGTGTTCTTGCGCTCTTCCTCAGGCATGACCACGGAACGGCGCTCGGCGCCCATCATGATCTTGTCCTTGGCGCGCTCGAAGTCGTCCATGTCGACCAGGCGCTTGTTGCCACGCGCGGCGAACAGCGCCGCCTCGTTCACCAGGTTGGCAAGGTCGGCCCCGGCGAAGCCCGGAGTGCCGCGTGCCAGCACGGTCGGATCGACATCGGGTGCCACCGGCACCTTGCGCATGTGCACGCGGATGATCTGCTCGCGACCACGGATGTCCGGCAGCGGAACGACAACCTGGCGGTCGAAGCGACCCGGGCGCAGCAGCGCAGGGTCGAGCACGTCCGGACGGTTGGTCGCGGCGATCACGATCACGCCAGACACGCCCTCAAAACCGTCCATCTCGACCAGCAGCTGGTTGAGGGTCTGCTCGCGTTCGTCGTTGCCGCCGCCAAGACCGGCGCCGCGCTGGCGACCTACCGCATCGATTTCGTCGATGAAGATGATGCAAGGGGCGTGCTTCTTGGCCTGCTCGAACATGTCGCGCACGCGGGCAGCGCCCACGCCGACGAACATTTCAACGAAATCCGAACCGGAAATCGAGAAGAACGGCACCTTGGCTTCGCCCGCGATGGCCTTGGCGAGTAGCGTCTTGCCGGTACCCGGCGAGCCGACCATCAGCACGCCCTTGGGAATGCGGCCGCCGAGCTTCTGGAACTTGGAGGGATCACGCAGGAAATCGACCAGTTCCCCGACCTCTTCCTTGGCTTCTTCACAGCCCGCCACGTCGGCAAAGGTCAGCGAGTTCGTGGACTCGTCGAGCATGCGGGCGCGGCTCTTGCCGAAGGAGAAAGCACCACCACGACCGCCGCCCTGCATCTGGCGCATGAAGAAGATCCAGACACCGACAATCAGCAGCACCGGCAGGAGCTGCAGGAACATCGCCGTCAGGAAGGACTGCTCTTCGTCGGGCTTGTTGGCCTTGATCTTGACGCCATAGCGCATCAAATCACTGACCATCCAGAGGTCTTGCGCACCCGGGGTATAGACGGTGACCGCCTTGCCTTCCTTGGTGGTCGCTCGCAGGGTACGGCCGTCAATCTCGACCTTGGCGATCCGGCCTTGCTTGGCCTCGTCCATGAACTGCGAGTATTCCATCGCCTCCGGCGCGGATTGGCGCGAATTGAACTGGTTGAAGACGGTCATCAGGACGATGCCGATCACCAACCAGATCGCGAGATTCTTGACGAGATTATTCAAGGCACTTCCTTTACGGCCCTAGCCGGACCCGCGGATAGACCAAAGCATTCTAAGATCGTTCAGGCCATTGTGCCATTGAGCGGACTCATAGCCCGCCTCAATCGGCCCGTCGATCCAGCCCAAGCAGGAAAACCTCCGTGCTGCGATCCCGGGAAGCAGCCGGTTTGCGTATGTGAACTACGCGAAACAGACCCTGCATATCCCGCTTGAACGCATCGAAGGCGTGGCCCTGGAAAACCTTGATGAGCATATTGCCGCCAGGCCGCAGATGCTCACGCGCGAATTCCAGTGCCAGGTCCCACAGTTGCGACGCGCGGCCCTGGTCACTGACCGCGACTCCGGAGATATTGGGGGCCATATCCGAAAGCACAAGATCTACTGGCGCGCCTTCCAGACGGCTCTCGAGGGCATGCAGGACATCTTCGCCGCTGAAGTCGCCCTGGAGGATATCCACTCCGGCAATCGGGTCCATCGGCAGGAGATCCAGTGCGAAGACCTTCCCCTGTGGCAGCACCTTGCGCGCTACCACCTGCGTCCAGCTACCGGGCGCCGCACCCAGCTCGACAACCGCCTGGCCTTTGGCCAGGAGTTTGTCCTTCTGGTCGATCTCGAGCAGCTTGAAGGCCGCGCGCGAACGATAGCCTTCGGCGACCGCCCTCTGTACCCAACGGTCGCTCACATGCTCCTGCATCCATTGCTTGCTGGTCTTGCTGCGCTTCATCGAACTAAAATGCGTGTTTATTCGCCGTGGCCGACATGAAAGAACTTACCCCCGCCCAGCGCCGCGACCTGCGCGCCCAGGCTCACCATCTCGATCCGGTCGTCAGTATCGCCGGCAACGGCCTGACGGCTGCCGTCCTCAAGGAAATCGACCGCTCCCTCAAGGCGCACGGTCTGATCAAGATCCGTGTCTATGGCGACGACCGCGAACTACGCGCGCAGTGGCTGGACACCATCTGCAAGGAGCTCGACGCCGCTGCCATCCAGTCTATCGGCAAGCTGCTGGTCGTTTTCCGCCCGAAACCCGAGCCCGAGCCCAAGGCTGCCGACAAGTCCGCGCCGCGCAAGCCAGCCGCTCGTCCGCGTGCGCTCAAGCCCGAATCCGGCCGCACCGCACGCACCACCACCGGCACCAGCGCTGCCCGTCGCCTTACTGGCGGGCTGAAGCTCACCGCACGCGCCAAGCGCCCGTCTTCGCGCTGAACCGCCCTCAGCCGAAACTCAACCGCTGAGACGCACAAGGGCGGCCTTCCGGCCGCCCTTTTTCATTCATCCGACGCCCTTCAGCGGCGCGCGGACTCCAGCACTACCAGGGCCCCGCCCAGCGCGCTCTGGATCACATACAGAATGCTCGCGATGCCGTGCCATGTGTCGAAGCGTTCTTTGGTCACGCTCTCCAGCAGCTCCCGCGATGCCTTGAGATGGGCAATGATCGGCTGCACGCCGAAGTGCCCCGCCAGCGTCAGCAGGAACATCAGCAACACGATCCAGAACACCGCGGTCCGGAAAACACCGGCACCCTTCTCCACGATCTGGAAGAGCATCAGGTAGATCGCGCAGCCGATCCCGACCCAGGCCACGGCCGTGAAGAGCCGACCGGCCACGGCGCCCGCGAGGCTCCGGTTGTCGATCATGGAAAACAGCGTGGGCGCCACGATCGCGCCCACCGCCCAGAGCGCGCCAACCCACAGGGTCAGCGCGATCGCGTACAAAGGTCGGCCGAACTGCTGCATCACTCGTAGCGGACGTCGAGCAACTCGAGTTCGCGACGGCCGCCGGGCGCCTGCACTTCGGCGACGTCGCCGGCGTGTTTGCCGATCAGGGCGCGCGCGATAGGCGAGGACACAGAGATCTTGCCCTGCTTGGAGTCGGCTTCATCCTCACCCACGATCTGGTAGGTGAAGGTATCACCGCTCTCCAAGTCCTCGAGCTCCACGGTGGCGCCGAACACGCAACGACCATCAGCATCCAGCGACTTCGGATCGATGATCTGTGCGTTGCCCAGCTTGCCTTCGACTTCCTTGATGCGGCCTTCGATGAAGCCCTGACGTTCCTTGGCGGATTCGTACTCGGCATTCTCGGACAGGTCGCCATGCGAACGTGCTTCGGCGATCGCTTCGATCACGGACGGGCGGTCCACGGTCTTCAGGCGTTGCAGTTCGGCGCGCAGTTGTTCGGCACCGGTCACTGTCAGCGGAATCTTGTTCATCTTCTGTTCTTTCCGGTTCAGGCCAGTTCGGCGTGCAGCGCTTGCAGCGCGTAGGGCGTCAGTTCGGCGAGATGGCGGATACCCAGGCAAGCTGCTCGCGCGCCTTCGATCGTCGTGAACACCGTCACCTTGGCCGCCAGGGCGCTGGTGCGGATGGAGCGCGAGTCGGTGATCGCCTGGCGCTTCTCTTCCACGGTATTGATGATCAGGCTGATCTCGTTGTTCTTGATCATGTCCACGATGTGCGGACGGCCCTCGGTCACCTTGTTGACGATCGTCACCGGAACACCGGCGGCCTCGATCGCGGCGCCCGTACCGCGGGTCGCGACGAGTTCGAAGCCGAGCTCCTGCAGTTCGCGCGACACCTCGATCGCCTTGTTGCGGTCGGCGTTCTTCACGCTGATGAAGGCCTTGCCGCCGGAAGGCAGCTTCACGCCGGCCGCAAGTTGAGCCTTCACGAAGGCTTCCGCAAAGCTACGACCCACGCCCATGACTTCGCCGGTGGACTTCATTTCCGGTCCGAGGATGGTATCCACGCCCGGGAACTTCACGAAGGGGAACACCGCTTCCTTCACCGAGAAGTACGGCGGTACTACCTCGCCCGTCACGCCCTGGTCGGCCAAGCTGCGGCCAGCCATGCAGCGCGCGGCGATCTTGGCGAGCGGCAGCGAACAGGCCTTGGAAACGAAGGGCACCGTGCGCGAAGCACGCGGGTTTACTTCGAGCACATAGACCACGGCGTTCGCGCCCTGCCCCTGAATCGCGAACTGCACGTTCATCAGGCCGACCACGTTGAGCGCACGCGCCATGAGTTCGGTCTGGCGACGCAGCTCGTCCTGCAGCGACTGAGTCAGCGTGTAGGGCGGCAGCGAACAGGCGGAGTCGCCCGAGTGCACGCCCGCCTGCTCGATGTGCTCCATAATGCCGCCGATGATGACTTGCTTGCCGTCGGACAGCGCATCCACGTCGACTTCGGTCGCATCGTTGAGGAAGCGGTCGAGCAGCACCGGCGAATCGTTCGAGACCTTGACCGCTTCGCGCATGTAGCGCTCCAGGTCCTTTTGCTCGTGCACGATTTCCATCGCGCGGCCGCCGAGCACATAGGAAGGACGCACCACCAGGGGATAGCCGATCTCGGCAGCGAGGCGCACCGCTTCTTCCGGCGCACGCGCGGTACGGTTGGGCGGCTGCTTGAGGCCCAGATCGGTCAGCAGTTTCTGGAAGCGCTCGCGGTCTTCCGCGGCGTCGATCATGTCCGGGCTGGTACCGATGATCGGCACGCCGTTGGCTTCGAGCTCACGCGCACGCTTGAGCGGGGTCTGGCCGCCGAACTGCACGATCACGCCGACCGGCTTTTCGATCGCCACGATTTCCAGCACGTCTTCCAGCGTCAGCGGCTCGAAGTACAGACGGTCGGACGTGTCGTAGTCGGTCGAGACGGTTTCCGGGTTGCAGTTGACCATGATGGTTTCGTAACCATCCTCGCGCAGCGCGAGCGCTGCGTGCACGCAGCAGTAGTCGAACTCGATGCCCTGGCCGATGCGGTTCGGACCACCGCCCAGCACCATGATCTTCTTGCGATTGGTGGGCTGCGACTCGCACTCGTCCTCGTAGGCCGAATACATGTACGCGGTGCCCGTAGCGAACTCGGCCGCGCAGGTGTCGACACGCTTGAACACAGGACGCACGCCAAGGGTGTGGCGTTGCAGGCGCACGCTGGTCTCGTCGGTCGCCAGCAGCTTGGCCAAGCGGCGATCGGAGAAGCCTTTGCGCTTGAGGTCGCGCAGCTCGCCGGCGCCCATCGCCTTGAGCGAACGGCCAGTGAGGCTCTTTTCGGAGAGGACGATGTCTTCGATCTGGGCGAGGAACCACGGGTCGATCTTGGTCAGCCCGAAGACCTGGTCGAGGCTCATGCCTTCGCGGAAAGCCTGGCCCACGTACCAGATGCGGTTCGCGCCCGGGTTGGCGAGTTCGCTTTCCAGCTCTTCACGGTCGCACTCGACTTCGTCCAGGCCGTAGGCGCCAGTTTCGAGGCCACGCAGCGCCTTCTGAAAGGATTCCTGGAAGGTGCGGCCCATCGCCATCACCTCGCCCACCGACTTCATCTGGGTGGTGAGGCGGTCGTTTGCGGCGGGGAACTTCTCGAAGGCAAAACGCGGAATCTTGGTAACGATGTAGTCGATCGAAGGCTCGAAGGACGCCGGGGTCGCGCCGCCGGTGATGTCGTTCTTGAGCTCGTCGAGCGTGAAGCCGACCGCGAGCTTCGCCGCGATCTTGGCGATCGGGAAACCGGTGGCCTTGGACGCCAGCGCAGACGAACGCGACACACGCGGATTCATCTCGATGACGATCATGCGGCCGTCCTTCGGGTTCACCGAGAACTGCACGTTGGAGCCGCCAGTATCCACGCCGATCTCGCGCAGCACCGCCACGGAGGCGTTGCGCATGATCTGGTATTCCTTGTCCGTCAGCGTCTGGGCCGGCGCGATGGTGATCGAGTCACCGGTGTGCACGCCCATTGGATCGAGGTTCTCGATCGAGCAGACGATGATGCAGTTGTCGTTCTTGTCGCGCACCACCTCCATCTCGAACTCTTTCCAGCCGAGCAGCGACTCTTCGATGAGCAGCTCACGCGTCGGGGAAAGGTCGAGGCCGCGCGAGCAGATCTCGACGAACTCTTCGATGTTGTAGGCGATACCGCCGCCTGTGCCACCCATGGTGAAGGACGGACGGATGATCGCCGGGAAGCCCACCGTCGCCTGCACGGCCAGGGCTTCTTCCATGGAGTGCGCGACGCCGGAGCGTGCAGAGGCGAGACCGATCTTGGTCATCGCGTTCTTGAACTTCTGGCGGTCTTCGGCCTTGTCGATCGCGTCCGGCTTGGCGCCGATCATCTCGACGTTGAACTTTTCCAGCACGCCGTTGCGCCACAGGTCGAGCGCGCAGTTCAGCGCGGTCTGGCCGCCCATCGTCGGCAGCACCGCATCCGGGCGCTCCTTCTCGATGATGCGTTCGAGCACCTGCCAGGTGATCGGCTCGATGTAGGTCACATCGGCCATCTCCGGGTCGGTCATGATCGTGGCGGGGTTGGAGTTCACCAGGATGACCCGGTATCCCTCGTCGCGCAGGGCCTTGCAGGCTTGCGCGCCGGAATAGTCGAACTCACAGGCCTGACCGATCACGATGGGACCGGCGCCGATGATCAGGATGCTCTGGATGTCTGTGCGCTTTGGCATGGTTCGCTACCTGGAAAGCGGCCCCGACGCGCGGGGCCGAATAGACACTTGTGGATTCCTTTTTCGCCTGTTTTCGCGTGTGTCCGCTGCGCGTGTTTCAGGCGAGTTCCCCCGCCACCAGGGCCGGGGATTCTTCATACAGTTCCAGCGGCAGACCGTTCGGGTCTGCAAAGAAAACAAAGCGTTGACCAGTCAGTGCGTCCGTACGGATCGCTTCGACAGCCACGCCGGCCTTCGCCAGGTGGGCCACCGCCTCATCCAGATCCCAGCAGCGCAGCGCGAGATGTCGCAGCCCCTGCGCTTCGGGATAGGACGGTCGTTGCGGCGCACCCGGAAAGGTGAAGAGCTCCAGCTGGGTGCCGTCCGGCAAAGCCAGATCCAGCTTCCAGGACTGGCGCTCCGCACGCCAGGTCTCACGCACCACCGGCAGGCCCAGCACTTCTACATAAAAGTGCTTGGACACTGCGTAGTCGTCGACGATCAAGGCGACGTGATGGATGCCCGAGAGCCCCGGCAAAGCCACGGTTCAGCGCCCCGCTTGTTCCATCAGGCCCACGAAACGGTCGAACAGGTAGGCCACGTCGCACGGGCCCGGGCTCGCTTCGGGGTGGCCCTGGAAGCAGAGCGCCGGACGATCGGTCCAGGCCATGCCCTGCAGGCTGTTGTCGAAGAGCGAAACGTGCGTGACCTTGACGTTCGCCGGCAGCGTCGCCGGATCCACCGCGAAGCCGTGGTTCTGGCTGGTGATCAGCACGCGGCCCGAATCGACGTCCTTCACTGGATGGTTCGCGCCGTGGTGGCCGAACTTCATCTTCAGGGTCTTACCGCCCGCGGCCAGACCCATGAGCTGGTGCCCCAGGCAGATACCGAAGGTGGGCAGGCGGCGATCCAGGAAAGTCTTGATTGCATCAATGGCGTAGTCGCAGGGCTCGGGATCGCCGGGGCCGTTGGACAGGAACACGCCATCGGGATTGAGCGCCAGCACTTCCGCAGCGGGCGTTTTGGCCGGCACCACGGTCAGCTTGCAGCCGCGCTCGGCCAGCATGTGCAGGATGTTGCGCTTGACGCCGAAGTCGTAGGCCACGACATGGAAGCGCGCGTCGCGCTGCTCTACGAAGCCTTCGCCCAGGCGCCATTCACCGGTGGTCCATTGATAGCGCTCGGGCGTGGTCACCACTTGCGCGAGGTCCATGCCCGCCAGGCCCGGGAAGCCGCGTGCCGCCGCGATTGCCGCCTCCACGTCGAGCTGCGCTGCGGTTTCGGCGGTCACCAGACAACCGGCCTGGGCGCCTTTCTCACGCAGGATGCGGGTGAGCTTGCGGGTATCGATGCCGGCGATCGCGACCGTGCCTGTGCGCTTCAGGTAAGCATCCAAGGGTTCGGAGGAACGGAAGTTCGAAACGCGCAGCGGCAGGTCGCGCACGATCAGACCGGCAGCGTAGGTCTTGGACGATTCCGCGTCTTCCGCGTTGGCGCCGACGTTGCCGATGTGCGGATGGGTCAGCGTGACGATCTGACGGGAATAGGACGGGTCGGTCAGGATTTCCTGGTAGCCAGTGATCGCCGTGTTGAAGACGACCTCGCCCACCGTACTTCCCACTGCACCGATGCCCTTGCCATGGAAGACGGTTCCATCGGCGAGAGCCAAGATTGCGGGCAGGGTTGCGGTCTGGGAACTGGACGCGGCGACTGTCACTACGGACTCCTGAAGCGAGCGGCTGCAACGGGCGAATTGCAACAGATATTCGGAGGCACCGGAACCGGCGCCGGACATGAAAAACGGGATTCGCCGCTGCCGGCGCATCCCGCTTCCAAAGTCTTGAGATTATAGCGATTTTTCCCCGCCGGACGCAAGCCGGGGGAGCAGGGTCTAGACGCCTGGCTGCTGTTCCCGGCGCAGCTGGGCCGCGAGGCGATCGAGCTGCGGGATCAGCTCGGAGAGCCGCGCCAGGATCTCCGGCTCACGGCCGGACCGGGCGATCGATTCGAGCTGCATTGCCGCGTCAGTGGCCTGCACCGCACCGAAGATGCCGGTCGATGATTTGAGCGAGTGTCCGAGGCGGAAGAGCGTCTCCCAGTCCTTGTGCTCAGCCGCGGCCAGCAGATCCGCGCGCATCTTCGCGTGGTCCTGCAGGAAGACGCTGATCAGGAGCTGTACCGCCACTTCATCGCCATCCAGCGTCTCGCGTGTCACGTTGAGGTCGGCAACGTCTTCGTTCGACATGAAGGACTGACCCTCGATCTCGGTGCGGGCGCCGTCGTAGAAATCCTGCTCCTCCGGCTCGGCCGGCACGACGCGGCGGATCGCGGCAAAGAGGTCCTTGGGCTTGATCGGCTTGACAACGTAGTCGTCCATGCCTGCCTCCAGGCAGCGGGCGCGATCGCCCGGCATGGCGTGGGCGGTCATGGCAATGATCGGGATGGACTGCAGCAGACCGGTCCCCGCCCAGCTGCGCCGTGCTTCGCGCGCGCGGATCTGGCGGGTCGCCTCGAGCCCGCCCATGACGGGCATCTGCACGTCCATGAGGATCAGGTCGAAGTTGTTGTCGTCGAAGAGCTCGATCGACTCGACGCCGTTATTGGCCAGCGTCACCGTGTGCCCCGCCCGCTCCAGCACCTTCTGGGCGAGCGCCTGGTTCACCGGATTGTCCTCGACCAGCAGGACATTGAGCGGCCGCTCTGCCTGATCGCCCGCAGCTTTGGCCGCGGCGAGGTCGAATTCCTGCAACGAGAAACCGCTGCCGCCCTCGAAACCGAGCGCCAGCAGGGCCGCATCCCAGAGTTCGCGGCGAAAGAAGGGCTTGACCAGTTGGGCGCGCATGCCCAGCTGGCGGCAGCGTGCGGCGTCCTCGCGTTGGGTATGGCTGGCGAGCAGCATGACCACTCGCTCGCAGGACGCGCCGAGATCGAAATAGTGCGAAGGCAGCGAGAAGCCGCCAGGTTCGGGCAGGCTCGCGTCAACCAGCATCAGGTCGAAGTAGCCGCCGGCATCGGCCGCCACTTTCAGCGCCTCTTGCGCGGCATCGACCGATTCGACGCCCTGCACCCTCAGGCCACCCTCCTCCAGCCAGCGCGTGAGACGCCCGCGCAGGCTGAGATTGCCCGCCACCAGCAGCGCCGAACGGCCGCCGAAAGCGATGGGTGGCCGTTCCGGTTTGCCGTCGCCGACGACGCCGGCGCCAATCGTGAAACGGAAGGTGCTGCCGACGCCATGCTCGCTCTCCAGCCAGATGCGCCCGTGCATCAGCTCGACCAGGCGGCGGCAGATCGCGAGCCCGAGGCCCGTGCCGCCATAACGGCGCGTGGTGGAGCTGTCGGCCTGGGAGAAGGCCTCGAAGACTTCCTCCTGCTTATCGGGCTCGATACCGATGCCGGTGTCGCGCACCGCAATCTCGATTCGCGCCTCGCCGCTTTCGCGGCCGATCAGGCGCGCGGTGAGCTCGATCTCGCCGCGCTCGGTGAACTTGATCGCGTTACCCAGCAGGTTGAGCAGGACCTGGCGGACCCGTCCGGGGTCGCCGCGCAGGCGCTGCGGCACATCGCCCGCAACGTCACAGATGAGCTCGATGTTCTTCTGATGCGCCCGCAGCGCGAGCGAACGGGCGCTCTCGGCGAACACGGAAGCGAGCGAGAACTCGATGTTCTCAAGTTCGAGCCGGCCAGCTTCGATCTTCGAGAAATCGAGGATGTCGTTGAGGATGGTGAGCAGCGCATCCGCGGAAGACTTCACCGTCTCCAGGTAGCCGCGCTGCTCGCCGTCGAGCTTGGTATCCAGCGCGAGCTCGGTCATCCCGATGATCCCGTTCATCGGGGTCCGGATTTCGTGGCTCATGTTGGCCAGGAAGTCACTCTTGGCGCGGCTAGCGGCCTCGGCCTCCTCCTTGGCGTGCAACAGCTCGAGCTCCCAGCGCTTGCGTTCAGTCACGTCGCGATGGGTGCCGACCATGCGCAGCGGCGTGCCGTCGGCGCCGCGGCGCACCACCTTGCCGCGCTCCAGCACCCAGCGCCATTCGCCGGAGCGCGCGCGCATGCGGAACTCCGCCTCGTAGTCAGGCGTGTGCCCGTCCAGATGCGCCTGCAGGCGCGTGCGGCTGGTCGCCTGGTCTTCAGGATGTTTGAGGGCCTGCCACTGTGCTGGGTCGGACGAGACCTCCGCGCCTTCGTAACCCAGCATCGCGGCCCAGCGCGCGCTGTAGTGCACCTGGCGGCGGGCGATGTCCCAGTCCCAGATGCCGTCTTCCGAGCCATCGAGCGCGAGTTGCAGGCGCTCTTCGCTCTCCGCCAGCATGGAAATCGCGCCGCGCCGCTCCTCGGCCAACACGGACAGCGCCCGCACCAGATCCTGCGGCTCCATGCTCTCTACCGCCGCTTCCGCGCGCGCATCCCCAAAGGCCCGCATCACGCCGCGCACGGCTTCGATCACGGCACGCTGGACCTCGACCTCGGAGCGCAGGCGCCCGAGCTCGCCCTCGGCGTTCGGCTGGGTATTGGATTGGGATTGCCCGACCTGCGCGCCCCGGCCCGCCTGCGAGAGGAGCGCACGCATGCCCTGCGCCATGCCCTCTGGCGAAAGATGCCCCGCAGCAATGTCTGCGAGAAGGAGTTCTGCGTTGTCGGTACCGAAGGCCACGCGCAAGCGGAGCGCGAGATCCGGCGCGAGGTTCAACGGCGCCTCGGCCGGAACGGGCAAATCTGTGAACGAAGCCTGCATGCGCTATCAGCCGTCGTCGAGCAAGGTTGCGAAAGGCGCCCGTGGCAGCACGCCCAAGCGCAGCATCATATGCAGCCAGCGGGCTTACGCAAACTGCCAAGCGGCGCAAAGCGCAAAAACGGCCGACATGCGGAGGCTACATAAGAAAAACGCGGCCTCATGGACCGCGTTTTTCAGGAACCGGAGCGCTGGCTGTCAACGCAAGCCCAGCACGTCCTGCATGTCGTACAAGCCGGGACCGCGCTCGCCCAGGAAGCGTGCGGCGCGCAGCGCGCCGGTCGCATAGGGCATGCGGCTGGAACCCTTGTGGGTAATCTCGATGCGCTCACCCAGGCCGGCAAACAGCACGGTATGGTCGCCCACGACGTCACCACCACGAATCGTGGCGAAGCCGATCTGGTTGGCCGGACGCTCGCCGGTCACGCCCTCGCGGCCATAGACCGCGCACTCTTCAAGGTCGCGGCCCAGGGCGCGGGCGACAACTTCACCCATGCGCAGCGCCGTGCCCGACGGAGCATCTACCTTATGACGATGGTGCGCTTCGATCACTTCGACGTCGTAACCGGAAGACAGGATGCCGGCGGCGATCTCCAACACCTTGAAGACCGCGTTCACGCCCACCGCCATGTTCGGCGCAAAGACCACCGGAATCTGCTTGGCAGCTTCGGCGATCTCGGCCTTGCCGGCTGCTTCGAAGCCGGTCGTACCGATCACCATGGCCTTGCCGGCCGCGCGCGCTGCAGCGAGGTGACGCAGCGTGCCCTCGGGGCGGGTGAAATCGATCAGGACGTCGGCCACGGCAAAGGCCGCGCCGATATCGCTACTGATGCGCACGCCGGTCTCACGACCGAGGAAATCCGCAGCGTCTTTGCCAAGGAAGGGGCTGCCCGGCAGATCCAGAGCGGCGGCGAGCTCGATCCCGCTGTCCGCAAGCGCGGCTTCGACGAGCATGCGACCCATGCGACCGGACGCGCCGGCGATGGCAACTTTGACTGTCATGTTCTTCGACCTCAGGGCTTCGGCGCGATGTCGATCACGCGATTGGTGGCCTGCTCGTCATGCACTTCGGGCTTCACGTCGCCCTCCCAGTGATCGAGCTTGTCGTCCTTGAAGTAGACGGAGAAGAATTTCCGTTCGACCTTGCTGGTCCGACCGCCGCGGAACTCGTTGGGATAATCCCAGCGTTCAGCGTGGAAAGGATCAATCAGAAGCGGCGATCCGAGGGCAAGTCGCACCTGCTCGCGGCTCATGCCGGGTTTCAGCTTCGCCACCATGTCGCCGGTAATGACCGTGCCCTGGCGGATGTCGACGTGATAGGGCCGCACCCACTCACAACCGGAGGCGAGCGTAGCCGCAAGGGCCAGCGCGATGACAGCGAAACGAGGCATTGGCTGGGGTGTGCGCCGCGGGCGCTCACGTTTGCAAACGAAGCTTCAAACTATATCATGTCCCCGCTTTTCCCCTCTGGCTGAACCGAGATGACGAACTCCCAAAACCTCAAGAGCATGGGTCTGAAAGCGACCTTGCCTCGCTTGAAGATTCTCGAGCTCTTCCAGCACAGCGACGTCCGCCACCTGACGGCCGAAGACGTCTATCGCATGCTCACCGCCGAGGGCATGGATATCGGCCTGGCAACGGTTTATCGCGTGCTGACGCAGTTCGAACAGGCTGGCCTGCTCGAACGCCACCACTTCGAATCCGCGAAAGCGGTCTTCGAGCTCAACGAGGGCCAGCACCACGACCACCTCGTCTGCCTGCAATGCGGCAAGGTGGAGGAGTTCGTGGACCCCGAGATCGAGCAGCGGCAGAACCAGATCGCGCAGGACCGCGGCTTCAAGGTTCGCGAACACGCGCTGCATCTGTATGTGGAATGCCTCAAGCAGGATTGCCCGAACCGTAAGCAGGTGCCGGGCGGACACAGCTGACACGCTCGCTCCGGCATCGAAAAGACAAACGGCCACCTTCGGGTGGCCGTTCGCTTTTCTGCGCTGCGAGGAGCGCGCCTACGCAGTCATCGTTACGACTCGCAAAGGCTCAGCAGAAGCCCAGCAGCTCTGCGGCGTGCGCGCGCGTGGTTTCGGTGATGTCGACACCGCCCAACATGCGGGCGATCTCCTCCACGCGCGCATCGCGATCGAGCGTCTTGACGGTCGATCGCACCCCTGCCTTCGATTCGCCCTTGCTCACCTGCCACTGCCAGTCCGCCTGGGCGGCCACTTGCGGCAGGTGTGTCACGACCAGGACTTGCCGCTCCGATCCGAGCGCCTTCAGGTGACGCCCGACGATCTCCGCCACGCGTCCGCCAATGCCGACATCCACTTCATCGAAGACCAGCGTCGGCGCCGAACCCGCGCGGCTCGCGATCACCTGGATCGCCAGGCCGATACGCGAGAGCTCGCCGCCCGAGGCAACCTTCGCCAACGCGCGCGCGGTCTGGTGCGCGTTGGCGGCAACGCGGAATTCGACGCTTTCCAATCCGTGCGCGGAAGGCTCCGCGGTTTCGAGGTGCACCTCGAATTTGCCACCCGCCATGGCAAGCGTCTGCATCGCCTCGGAGACATCCTTTGAGAGGCTCTTGGCCGCCTTGGTCCGTTGCCGCGACAACTCGGCAGCGCGTTCGTGGAAGCGGGCTTCGGCCGCGGACTCTTCCGCGCGCAGCGCATCGAGGTCGCCAGCGCGCTCCACTTCACCCAGGCGTGTTTCCCAACCCTGCTGAAGCGCCAGAATCTCTTCGGGCTGAACCCGGTATTTGCGGGCGAATTGCGTCACTGCACCGATCCGTCGCTCAGCCTCTGCGAGCGCCTGCGGATCCTGTTCGATGCGATCACAGTAACGCCGCAGGCCGCTCGCGGCCTCTTCGAGCTGGATGCCGGCGTTCACCAGCAGCTCGGAAAGCGGCGCCAACTGGACGTCGTAGCCGGCGAGTTCGGTCAAGCGCTGGCCGAGCCGTTCGACTTCAGCGGCCAGTGCCGGCTCGTCATCGAGCGCAGCCAGGCTCGCGCTCGCACCTTCGATCAGGCTGGCCATATGCGCCAGGCGCTGGTGGTCGGCATTGGTCTGCAGCCAGCCCTCGGCGTCGAAAGCCAAGGCCCGTGCCTCACTGAGCTGCCAGTCGAGCATCTCGCGTTCGCGCAACATGCCTTCGGATTGCTTCTCGGCGGCCTCGCGCTCTCGACCCAGCGTGGCCCAGCGCTTGTGCAAGTCGGAAACCTCGCGCGCCAGGGCGTGTGTCCCGGCCTGCGCGTCCAGCAGCTCGCGCTGCGCATCGGCGCGCAGCAGTGCGTGATGCGCGTGCTGGCCGTGGATGTCCGCAAGGTGCTCGCCAAGTTCCTTGAGCTGCACCGCTGTCACCGGCGTGCCATTCACGTAGGCGCGCGAACGCCCGCCCGCCTCCACCACCCTGCGCACGAGGAGTTCATCGTCCTCCGGCAGGTCGTTCGCGCGCAGCCACCCGGCCACGACGCCATCCTGCGGATAGGTAAAGCCGCCGCTCACCTCGGCGCGCTCACAGTCCTGGCGGACCAGGGCGCTGTCGGCGCGATTGCCCAGCAAGAGCGACAAGGCATCGAGGAGGATCGACTTGCCGGCGCCAGTTTCTCCGGTCAAGGCTCCAAAGCCTGAACCGAACTCCAGCTCCAGACGATCGACGAGCACGAAATCGCGAATGGCGAGACGCTTGAGCACTGCGACAACCTCAGGCGAGACGCGGAGTGGCGCTCCAGTGGAGCTTCTCGCGCAAGATGGAGAAATAGCTGTAGCCAGGCGGATGCAGGAGGCTCACGGTATGCACCGAGCGGCGGATCCGCAGCCGGTCACCGGCGTGCGCATCGAAACGCTCCTGCCCGTCGAAGTGGATTTGCGCATCGTGGCGCGGCGGGATCACCAATTCGATCTGGCATCGATCGCTTACCGTCACCGGGCGGTGAGTCAGCGCATGCGGGGCCAGCGGGACCAGGGCGATTCCGGTCACGCCCGGGTGCAGGATCGGGCCGTTGGCCGACATGGCATAAGCCGTCGAACCCGTCGGCGTCGAGACGATGATGCCGTCCGAGCGTTGCGAGTAAACGAACTCGCCGTCGATGTGCAGCTCGAACTCGATCATCCGCCCGCTCTCGCCTTTGCTCAGCACCACATCGTTGAGCGCCACGGACTGGAAAACGGAACTGCCGCCTCGCAGGACTTCGGCCTCCAGCAGCATGCGCTCCTCCCGTTGGGAGCGTCCGGCAAGGATTTCGCCGATCCGCTCGAACATCGCGTCACGCGGGATGTCCGTAAGGAAGCCCAGCCGCCCCTGGTTCACGCCGGCCAGAGGCACGCCCTGCGCCGCCAGCCGACGCGCAGCGGTGAGGAAGCTGCCGTCACCGCCCAGGACAATGGCCAAGTCTGCACAGGTCCCCATTTCGGCGAGATCGGCGAGGGGAAAGCTCGTGATTCCGGTCGCGGTCGCGGTTTCGCGCTCGATCAGGACATCGACGCCAGTGCCATTCAGATGCTGCGCGAGCCGACTCACCGCCTCCGCTACTTCGGGGCTCTGGTATTTGCCGATGAGGACAACGCGCTGGAAGCCTTTTTGCATGGGCGCGATTAAACCATAGTGAGCTTTGCGCCATGGCATTGCAGCGCGCCACAATTTCCCTAGAATCGCCAGATATGGAAGGACCGAAGGAACCACCCTCTCTCGACCAGCGTGCGCAGATCCTGCTCAAGACGCTGATCGAACGCTATATCCACGAAGGCCAGCCCGTGGGCTCGCGCGCGCTCTCGAAGGCGCCCGGCCTCGAGGTCTCGCCGGCCACGATCCGCAATGTGATGGCGGACCTGGAGGAAGCCGGCTTCGTCGCAAGCCCGCACACTTCCGCCGGGCGCATCCCCACGGCGCGCGGGTACCGCTTCTTCGTGGATAGCCTGCTCACGGTGCAGCCGCTGGAGCATGCGCAGGTCCGCGAGCTAGAAAGCCGATTCGTGCCGGATCAGCCGCAGCGGCTGATCAGCGCAGCCTCCAACCTGTTGTCGGGCCTCACACGCTTTGCGGGCGTGGTAGTCGCGCCCCGCAACGAAAAGTCCCGCATCCGCCAGATCGAATTCGTTGGCCTGTCCGAACGGCGAGTGCTGTTAATCATCGTCACGTCCAGTGGCGATGTGCAGAACCGGATCCTCTTCACCGACCGCGCTTACAGCGCTGCCGAACTGACCCGCGCCACGAACTTCCTCAACGAGAATTTCGCCGGCCAGGACTTCGACGAGATCCGCGCGCGCGTGGCCGACGAGATGACCCGTCTGCGTGCGGACATGTCGGATCTCATGGCGGCCGCGATCGACGCAGGCGAGGAGGCGATGGCCGAGAAGGAGTCGTCCGCCTACGTGATCAGCGGCGAGCGCAACCTGCTGGAAGTCGATGAGCTGTCCTCGAACATGGACCGTCTGCGCGAACTCTTCCGCCTGTTCGAAAACCGCACCGGCCTGCTGCAGTTGCTGGATCTGTCGCGCAGCGCTCAGGGCGTGCAGCTCTACATCGGCAACGAAACCGGGATCGCCTCGCTCGACGAATGCACCGTGATCACCGCCCCCTACAAGGTCAACGGCCAAGTGGTGGGTTCGGTAGGCGTGATTGGCCCGACCCGCATGGCTTACGAGCGCGTCATCCCGATCGTCGACATCACCGCGCGGCTCCTGTCCAGCGCCCTGACTGCGGCCGAGTAAGCTCGACCGCGCGAGCCCGTTTCTCCATGCCCCTACATCCGAAGCACGCCCGAATCGGGATCCTGCTGGTCAATCTCGGCACGCCCGATGCGCCCAATCGCACCGCGGTCCGGCGCTACCTGAAGCAGTTCCTCTCCGATCCGCGTGTGGTGGAAATCCCGCGCGCGATCTGGCTGCCGATCCTGCACGGGATCATCCTGAACCTGCGACCGGGCAAGTCGGCGGCCAAGTACGCCTCGATCTGGACCGAGGAAGGCTCTCCGCTCGCGCTGCACACCGAACGTCAGGCCAAGCTGCTGCGTGGCTACTTCGCGAAGGACGGCAACAACACTCTGGTGATCCGTCACGCGATGCGCTACGGCGAGCCTGCCATCGGCCGCGAACTGGAAGCGCTGCAGGCCGAAGGCTGCGGGCGCATCCTCGTGCTGCCGCTCTATCCGCAATACGCGGGCAGCACCACGGCGTCCGTGATGGACGCGATCTCAGCCTGGACCCCCGGCGTGCGTAACCTGCCAGAGCTGCGCACGCTGCGCAGCTACCCGACCGACACCGGCTATATCGGAGCCTTGGCGGCGACCATCCAGGAACACTGGCGCAAGCACGGCCGCGCGGAACGACTGTTGATGAGTTTCCATGGCGTACCCCGTTTCACCATCGAGCGCGGCGATCCGTACCAGGAGGAGTGTCTCGCGACCGCACAGGCACTGGCCACCGCGCTACGCCTCGACGCCAAGGACTACGTCGTCACCTTCCAGTCCCGCTTCGGACGCGCCGAGTGGCTCAAGCCCTATACGCAGCCGACGCTGGAAGAAATGGGGCGAAACGGCGTGCGCAGCGTCGACGTGATTTGCCCAGGCTTCGTGTCGGACTGCCTGGAGACGCTGGAAGAGATTGCGATGGAATGCAAGGAGGCCTACTTGGCCAACGGCGGAGAGGAGTTCCGCTACATTCCCTGCCTCAACGAAGACCACACATGGATCGCGGCCCTGCAGGAAATTGCCACCCGCAACATCGGTGACTGGCTGGCGGACTCCTTGACCAAGATGCCCGCCGAACCGGTTTCCTCGACCCGAATTCAAGGAGTTTCGCAAGGATGATTGCACGCATTCTGATCTGGGCCCTGAACACCGTCGCCGTCATGTTGGTACCCGAGGTCGTGACCAGCATCGAGGTGAAAAGCTGGGCCGCAGCACTGGTCTTCGCGCTGCTGCTTGGCTTCGTCAACGCCTTCATCAAGCCGGTGCTCCTGCTGGTTACCCTGCCCGCCACGGTCCTGACCCTGGGCCTCTTTGCCCTGGTGATCAACGCGTTGGCGTTCTGGGCGGTGTCCGGCCTGGTGGGCGGCATGGTCGTGCCGACCTTCTGGGCGGCCTTCTTCGGCGCCCTGCTCTACAGCATCCTGTCCACGCTCATCAATCTGGCCGTCGGGCGCGACCGAACCTGACGGCTTCCGCAGAATGAAAAAGGCCAGCCCGAGAAGGCTGGCCTTTTTTCATTGCGCGGCCCGGTATCAGGCGGAACGACGAGCGCCTTCGCTCACGGCACGGCGGCGAGCCGGCTTGCGTCGCACGGCCCCCGGATCGAACTGGCCGTCAAGCCGCTTGAGCGCATCCTTGCGCGCCTTGAGCGCTGCCTTGAAGGCGCCGTCCTCGCCGTACTTCTTGACCGAGAACTTCACCCGCTTGCGGCGGCCATCCGGCAGCGGCCAGGAGGCCACCCAGAACCAGCGCTGCTTCTCTTCGGGCATGTCCCGTGTTTCCGAGGCGCAGTAACGACACACGCCCACGACGCCGGAACGGTTGTTCTTCTTCACGATGCTGGAATACTCGCGCATCGAGAAAGGCGGATGTTTGGTGATGACTTCGTCGCGATATTCCTTGGCGGCATTGAAGGACTTCTGCTTTCCGCCATGGATACCGTCGCTGAAGTGCTTGCGGTAGATCACACCGCGACGCTGGACAGTCACCAGCCAGCCGTGGGTCCGACTGACTTCGTTGTCCACCCTGCTGATCCCATAGACGCTGCTTCGGGCCACGTCATCCTCCGTTGGAAATGCTTGGTTGGCGGCGGCGATACCCCGTTTTTCGGCGGCTTGACAGAAAACTTTAGCGCGTGGCTGACGGGCGGAATTGCTGCCAAGGCGGGCGTCGTCGCCCTATCCGGACTTCAAGTTGCGAGACACCTGGCCGTAGGAGGTCAGACAAGATCGCCCGACGATGGCGACCGCGGAAACGGACACGACCATGAAGATCGCAAGCTCGGAAATCGCACTCGATGCGAGGAGTGAACGCACCAGCAGCGAGGCGTCCAGCGTCAATCTGCGCGCCTGGCAGACGCGGGAAGACGGCTCGCAGCAGGAAATCCGGCTGTCGCTCACGGACACCCAGGCGTCCGCCCAGGTATCGATCTCGCAGGCGGCATTTCAGGCCCTGAGCGCCAACCCGGATACAAACGCTGGCACGCCAGCCGCCGCGCAAAGCGCGCCTTCGAGCAACGAGCGGAGCCAACTGAACGCTGACATCCCGACGCCGCTGCAACTCCTGCGCGGGCTGATCGAAGCACTGACCGGCCGACCGATGAGCATCTTCGACGGGAAGCTAGACGACACGCATTCATCGGAAGGCTCAACCGGGGCCAAACCGCAGGCGCAGGACGCACAGCCCGCCCAACAAGGCTGGGGCGTCCGCTTCGAGGCCCGGCATGTGACCGAACAGACCGAGAGCACTCAGTTCTCGGCCAAGGGCCGCGTCACCCTGGCCGACGGCCGCGAAATCCAGTTCGCACTTGATCTGAGCATGACCCGTACCGAGCGCGAGGAGAGCAACGTCGTCATGACGGCCGGCGACGCGGTGAAGCGGCAGGATCCGCTCATTCTCAATCTCACTGGCAGCGCGGCAAAGGTGGATGGCTCGCAGATCGCCTTCCGGCTGACCGGCCGCCAGCCCGGTGAAACGCTACCCATTCTCCAGGGCGCGGCCTATCTCGCGCTGGATCGCAATGGCAACGGCAAGATCGATGACGGCAGCGAGCTCTTCGGCCCGCAGACCAACGATGGCTTCGGCGAACTCTCAGCGCTGGACGAAGACGGCAGTGGCTGGATCGATGACAGCGATCCAGCGTTCTCGAAACTGCTGCTCTGGCAACCGGATGCGTCGGGTTCCAACAGCCTCACCCGACTCGCTGACGCCGGCGTTGGCGCCCTGTCATTGCAGAACACCGCGACGCCATTCAGCCTGCGCACCTCGAACAACCAGGAACTCGGGCAGATCCGGAACAGCGGCGTGTTCCTGCGGGAAGACGGCAGCGCGGGCGCTCTGCAGCAGATCGATGTAAACGCCTGATCGCGTCCGAGCGCCTGGGCGACGCTGGCGGCGCCTTCCTGTTATCGCTCGCGCTTGTCACTCAGTTGTCGAGCAGTTGCAACTCGAAACCGATCTGGGTCGCGTCCTGGGGCGTGGCCGAGATCTCGCCGCCGGTAGCCAGCGCACGTTGGGCCGCCGCGAGGCGTCGCACAGTGATTCCGGTGAGACGGGTGCGGAAGTGCTCCAGGCACTCCTCCGACGACAGCACCAGGGCCGCGGGGTTCACCTCCAGGTAACTCACCGGCGTGAGCGTGGAGACAGCAGCGATCTGGCGCTTCTCCTGTTCGTCCAGAAAGGCGCTCTCGCCGAAGACATCGCCCGGCCCCAGCTCGCCGACCCTGCGGCCGGCGACCGAGATCTCCACCCGGCCTTCGGTGAGGATGCCGAAGCGCGAATCCGAACTGCCTTCCTTGATCAGCGAGGTGTTGGCATCGACCTGGCGCCACTTCGAGATGCGCAGGGTCTCCCAGACCTCGACGTCGTCGAACTCTGTGAAGAACGGCAGGCGCCGCATCTGGCCCCAGTGGGAGTTGTCCTGTTCGATGTCGCGCTCGTCGACGATCTTGTAGCGGACGGCGGAAAGATCCTTGGCGAACTCAGCGCCGTTCTTGTAGCGCGAGTAGAGGTCCTTCTCGAGCGCCTTGCGGATGATCGGGTCCATCTGCTCCGGCACTTCGGGATTCAGGCTGCAGGCCGAAGGCGGGTCCGCATTGATGATCTTGTAGACCAACTGCGCCGGGTTGCGCGCCCGGAACGGCAGACGCCCAGTGAGCAGGTGGAAGAGCACCACACCCAGCGAGTACAGATCCGTCTTCTGGTTGAGCGGATAGGACTTGATCTGCTCCGGGCTCATGTAGGCCGGCGAGCCCACGCCCATGATGAAGGTGGAGTCGGCATCGCTCTGCTTCTTCACGTTCATCGCCAGACCGAAGTCGGTGATCTTCACGTTGTCCTGGTCGTCGACCAGGATGTTCGCCGGCTTGATGTCGCGATGGACGATGCCGTTCTTGAACGCATGGTCGAGCGCCATGCAGCACTTGAAGACGATGCTGACGACGCGATGCACCGGCATCAGCTTGTCGAAGGCGCAATAGCGCTCCAGCGACTCGCCGTCGAAATACTCCATCACCACGTAGGCCTGGTCGTCTTCGATGACCGTCTCGTGGATGCGGATGATGTTCGGGTGATTCAGGCGCTCAGCGACGGCCTGTTCTGCGCGCAGCAGCTTGAGCAGGCGGCGATTCCATTTCGCCTCGTCCTTCGCCTTGTCGCGAAACGAGATGTGCTTGAGGGCGATCGGTTCGGGATAGAACGGATTTTCAGCCAGATAGACGATTGCGGTGGCGCCCCGTCCGATCTCGCGAATGATCTTGTATTTCCCGATTCTCTCAGGCTGTGCAGCCATGCGCCCTCCGTTGGTCCAACAAGTGTATCGCCTGTCAGACGCGCAAAAAAGTGTGTGACTGCTCTTGAAATCGGCTTTTCCGCCCCAAAAAGCAGTGCTGGTCGCAATCAGGGAGTTCACACACCATGCAGGACCCGACTCAGGACAAGCCCCAGGAACCCGAGCTGGAGTTGGCGGCAAACGCCGACGCCGAGACGCCCTCGAGCGAGTCCGAAGCCTCGGCCAACGACGCGATCGACGTCATCCCGGGCCTCACCGAACAACTGCGTGTCCTCGAACAGAAGGCCGCCGAGCACCATGACGCCTGGCTGCGTGCCAAGGCCGAAACCGAGAACGTGCGCCGCCGCGCGGCCGAGGACGTGATCAAGGCCGGCAAGTTCGCGATCGAGAAGTTCGCCACCGAACTGCTGGTGGTCAAGGACAGCCTGGAGCAGTCGCTGGCGCTTGAAAGCCCCAGCCTCGAGAGCATCCGCGAAGGCGTCGAGCTCACGCTGCGCAACCTGGCGCGTGCCTTCGAAAAGGGCAACGTCCAGGAAATCGACCCGGCCGGACAGAAGTTCGATCCGCACCAGCATCAGGCCATGAGCATGGTGCCTTCGGAGCAACCGGCGAATACCGTGATCCAGGTTTTCCAGAAGGGTTACGCCCTCGAAGGACGCGTGATCCGCCCGGCGCTGGTGGCAGTCTCCAGCGGCCAAGGCTGACGGACTCTTGAAAGTCCGCGCGATCACCCCACTTCTAGTACAGGTTTTCAGCTTTCCACATTAAGGACACAAGAATCATGGCCAAGATCATCGGTATCGACCTCGGCACCACCAACAGCTGCGTCGCCATCATGGAAGGCGGCACGCCCAAGGTCATCGAGAACTCCGAAGGCGCGCGCACCACGCCTTCGATCGTTGCGTACATGGAAGACGGCGAAGTGCTGGTCGGCGCGCCCGCCAAGCGTCAGGCCGTGACCAATGCCAAGAACACCCTCTTCGCGGTCAAGCGCCTGATCGGCCGCCGCTTCGAGGAAAAGGAAGTGCAGAAGGACATCAGCCTGATGCCCTACGCGATCGTCAAGGCCGACAACGGCGACGCCTGGGTGAACGTGCGCGACAAGAAGATGGCGCCGCCCCAGATCTCCGCGGACGTGCTGCGCAAGATGAAGAAGACCGCCGAAGACTACCTGGGCGAGGAAGTCACCGAAGCCGTTATCACGGTGCCGGCCTACTTCAACGACAGCCAGCGTCAGGCCACCAAGGACGCCGGCAAGATCGCCGGCCTCGAAGTCAAGCGCATCATCAATGAACCGACGGCTGCAGCACTCGCCTTCGGCATGGACAAGGCTGCCAGCAAGGACTCCAAGATCGCGGTGTTCGACCTGGGCGGCGGCACTTTCGACATCTCCGTCATCGAAATCGCGGACGTCGACGGCGACAAGCAGTTCGAAGTGCTGGCCACCAACGGCGACACCTTCCTCGGCGGCGAAGACTTCGACCAGCGCATCATCGACTACATCGTCGAAGAGTTCCGCAAGCAGAACGGCATCGATCTCTCCAAGGACGCGATCGCGCTCCAGCGCATTAAGGCCGCGGCTGAACGCGCCAAGATCGAACTGTCCTCCAGCCAGCAGACCGAAATCAACGAGCCGTACATCACCATGGCCAACGGCGTCCCCGCCCACCTGACCATGAAGATCACCCGCGCCAAGCTCGAATCGCTGGTGGAAGAGCTGATCGAACGCACGATCGAGCCCTGCCGCATCGCGTTCAGGGACGCCGGCCTGAAGGTCAGCGACATCGACGACGTCATCCTGGTCGGCGGCATGACCCGCATGCCCAAGGTGCAGGAAAAGGTCCGCGAATTCTTCGGCAAGGAACCGCGCAAGGACGTGAACCCGGACGAAGCCGTGGCCGTCGGTGCGGCGATCCAGGGCGGCGTGCTCAAGGGCGACGTGAAGGACGTGCTGCTGCTCGACGTGAGCCCGCTCACGCTGGGTATCGAGACCCTGGGCGGCGTGATGACCCCGCTCATCAAGCGCAACACCACGATCCCGACCAAGGCACAGCAGGTCTTCTCGACCGCCGACGACAACCAGACCGCGGTGACCATCCATGTGTTGCAGGGCGAGCGTGAAATGGCCTCGGTGAACAAGAGCCTCGGCCAGTTCAACCTTTCCGATATCGCACCGGCGCCGCGCGGCATGCCGCAGATCGAAGTGACCTTCGACATCGACGCCAACGGCATCCTGCATGTGTCGGCCAAGGACAAGGCCACCAGCAAGGAAGCCAAGATCACGATCAAGGCGAACTCCGGCCTGTCCGACGCCGAGATCGACAAGATGGTGAAGGACGCCGAGGCGCATGCCGAAGACGACCGCAAGGCGCGTGAGCTGATCGACGCCCGCAACCAGTGCGACGCGCTGATCCACACCGCCAAGAAGGCGATCCAGGAACACGGCGACAAGGTCGCGGCCGAGGAAAAGGCCAAGATCGAAGCTGCGATCAAGGAAGCCGAGGAAGCGATCAAGGGCAGCGACAAGGCCGCTATCGAAGCCTCCGCGCAAGCCCTGGCGTTGGCCAGCCAGACCCTGGGCGAGAAGATGTATGCCCAGCAGCCGGAAGGCGGCGCCTCCGCCGGCGCCTCGCAATCCGCTCCGGCCGACGACAATGTGGTCGATGCGGAATTCACCGAGGTGAACGACAAGAAGTGATCGGCGCGCTCCGCACGCCGTAACCCGGCCGGGCAGGAGTGGCGCCGCCACCCTGCCCGGCCTTTTGCGCAAATTGGGCCGCGGTTGCCCAGGCCCATGACAGGCACAAGAGATGGCTAAGAAGGACTACTACGAGGTGCTCGGCGTCAATCGCGACGCCTCGGACGACGACATCAAGAAGAGCTATCGCAAGCTCGCCATGAAGTTCCATCCGGACCGCAATCCGGACGACAAGGCAGCCGAAGAGAAATTCAAGGAAGGCAAGGAAGCCTACGAAGTCCTGTCGGACGCGAACAAGCGCGCCGCCTACGACCGGTACGGCCATGCGGGCGTCGATCCCTCGGCCGCCGGGGGCCCTGGCGGCTTTGGCGGCGGCGCCGGTTTCGAGGGCTTCTCGGATGCCTTCGGCGGCATCTTCGACGAGATATTCGGCGGAGGCCGTGGCGGCCAGGGCGGCGGCCGTTCCAACGTCTATCGCGGCGCTGACCTGCGCTACAACCTCGAGATCACGCTTGAGGAAGCGGCACGCGGCGCGGAGAAGACCATCCGCATCCCGCTGCAGGAAGAATGCGAGACCTGCAAGGGCTCCGGCGCCAAGCCGGGCACCGAGCCGAAGACCTGCACCACATGCGGCGGGGCCGGTCAGGTGCGTATCCAGCAGGGCTTCTTCTCGATCCAGCAGACCTGCCCGAAGTGTCATGGCTCCGGTCGTATCATCCCGGACCCCTGCACCACCTGCCGCGGCTCAGGTCGCGTCAAGAAGCAGAAGACCCTGGAAGTGAAGATTCCCGCGGGCATCGACGACGGCATGCGCCTGCGCCATGCCGGCTACGGCGAACCCGGTGTGAATGGTGGCCCTCCGGGTGACCTCTACGTCGAGATTCATGTGCGCGAGCACAGCGTCTTCCAGCGCGAGAACGACGATCTGCACTGCGAAATGCCGATCGGCTTCGCGACGGCGGCTCTGGGTGGCGAGATCGAAATCCCCACGCTCGACGGCGCGGCCAAGCTCAAGATCCCGGGCGAAACCCAGAGCGGCAAGGTATTCCGCCTGCGTGGCAAAGGTATCCGCAATGTGCGTACCGGCCATCCGGGCGACCTGCTTTGCCATGTGGTGGTCGAGACGCCGGTCAATCTCAATGAACGCCAGCGCGAACTGCTGCGGGAGTTCGACGAGATTGCCAAGACGGAAGCGGCTCGCCAGACGCCGCGCGCCCAAGGTTGGCTGGACAAGGTGCGGGCTTTCTTCGCCGACTGACATCGCCAAATGGCGCGCCCAAAAAAGGCCTGAAGCGCATCACCGCACTTCAGGCCTTTTGTGCATTTGTCGGACTTAAATTCCGGCCGATTTGGCCGTTTTCTGTGTTGCTTTCGTTATTGTTGTTTTTCTTGGCAAGGGCGCCCGGATCGTTTAGCGTGCGCAGGCAAATAATAGAGGTAAACCCTCAGCAACAAATCGCTTAGGCAGCGTTTGCCCTACGCCTGCAGCAAAAAGACTGACCGGAGGAGAAGCTTTGACACTCAAGCAAACGGCCCGCGCATCGCGGGCTTCGTCACATGGGGCGAGCGCGCGAAGGCTGCGCGCAGGTCTCGCCCTGGCGGCCGCACTGGCCACGGCGGGGGCACATGCCGCCGATATCGAGGTTCTGCATTGGTGGACTTCGGGCGGTGAAGCCAAGGCGCTTGGCGAACTGATCAAGAAACTGGAGAGCGACGGCCACCGCTGGCGCGATTTCCCTGTATTGGGCGGCGGTGGCGACAACGCGGCCATCCTGCTCAAGACCCGTGTGGTCTCCGGTTACCCTCCGACCGCAGCCCAGATCAAGGGTCCGGAAATCCAGCAATGGGCCAAGGAAAACTACCTGGCCACCGTCACTGACGCCGCCAAGGCGCAGGACTGGGATTCCAGCCTGCCGCGCGTCGTGGCCGCGGCAATGAAATACCAGGGCCGCTACGTGGCCGCGCCGGTGAATGTGCACCGGGTCAACTGGATGTGGATCAATACCGCCGCGCTGAAGAAGGCCGGTGTTGAGCCCCCCACAACCTGGGACGAACTCTTCAAGGTTGCCGACGCCCTGCAGAAGGCCGGCATCATCCCGATCGCCCATGGCGGCCAGCCGTGGCAGGACTTCACCCTGTTCGAGTCGATCGTGCTCGGCCAGGGCGGCGCGGGTTTCTACAACAAGGTCTTTGTCGAGCTCGACGCAGCAAGCATCCAGAGCCCGACGATGGCCAAGTCGCTCGAGACCTTCCGCAAGGTGCGCCAGTACATGGACAAGGGCACTCCGAACCGCGAGTGGAACGCGGCGACTGCGATGGTCATCAAGGGCCAGGCCGCCATCCAGTTCATGGGTGACTGGGCCAAGGGCGAGTTCTCACGCGCCGGCAAGGTGCCCGGCCAGGACTACCTCTGCGTGCCGGCTCCCGGCACCGACAAGTCCTACTCGTACAACATCGACAGCTTCGCGTTCTTCCGCCAGCGCCAGGACGACGCCAAGAAGGCCCAGGCCGACCTGGCCGCCGCACTGATGAGCCCGGAGTTCCAGGAGACCTTCAACCTGGCCAAGGGCTCGATCCCGGTACGCACCAACGCCAACATGAGCAAGTTCGACGCCTGCGCGCAGCGTTCAGCCAAGGACTTCAAGGCGACGGCGGAAGCCGGCACCCTGGTGCCCTCGATCGCCCACCATATGGCCGCTCCGGAAGTCGTCTTCTCCGGCATGCAGAACGCGGTCTCGGCCTTCTTCAACGAAGGCGCGAGCATTTCCGAAACCCAGGCGCGCATGGTTGCCGCCGCCAAGGCCGCGGAGGTGCGCGAATGAACGCCCGGAAGCCTTTGATCGATCGCCTGTCTTCCCACGCACGTCGCCTGCTGGCGGTGGCCCCGGTCGCGCTCGCTTTCTGCAGCCTGCCCGCAGCCGCCGACATTACGGTACTGCAGGTCGCTCCGTTGTTCGGACCCTACGGTGGTACCGGCTGGCACATGCGTACCGGCGCCGAGATCTACTTTGCCGAAGTCAACGCCAAGGGCGGCGTGGCGGGGCAGAAGATCAAGCTGGTCACGGTGCCACAGGAAACCGGCGATGTCGCCGCGCAGCTGCGCACACTGAACAACCAGCGCCAACCGGTCGCGCTCTTCGGCATGGTCGGTGACGACACTGTCGGTGCGGTGGTCAAGAGCGGCGTGCTCGAGCAGACGGGCCTCTCGCTCGTGGGCGCACGGGTGAGTTCCAGCCAGGTGGGCGAAAGCGCACGCAACGTCTTTCTGACGCGCTCGGGCCTCAACTACGAAGTCGAGCGCCTGCTCAAGCACCTCTCCACCAGCGGCATCAAGACCGTAGGCCTGGTCTATGAGGACGACGCCTACGGCCGCGAGGCCCTGGCGATCGCACAACGCCTCGCACCGGGCTCCCAGGTCACCCTGACCTCCACCTCCTACCTCGCCGGCTCCGCGCTGGTCGATACGGCGGTGACCAAGATGCTGCAAGGTGCGCCGCAGGCCATCGTGCTGGCCTCGCAGACCGCAGGTGCCGCCGCCTTCGTGCAACGTTACCGCGCCCAGGGTGGCCTGGCGACGATCGCCGCCATGTCCTTCGTCGAAGGCAGCGCCTTGCCCAAGATCATCGGCAAGACTTCCTCGCACGGGGTTGCCGTGGTCGAGGTCGCACCGAACACGCTCAACGAGTCGGTGCCGCTGGTGCGCGATTTCCGTCAGGCCTACAAGAAGTACGGTCAGGCCGACATCGAACCCAGCCAGACGATGATGGAGGCCTATGTGGCCGCGCGTACCCTGGTCGAAGGCCTCAAGCGCGCAGGCGGCGCCAAGGCCAAGCTGGCCGGCGCGCTGAGCGGAATGGAGAAAGTGGACATCGGCGGCATCAACGTTGACTTCAGCGATGGACACAGCGTGGGCGTGCGCTTCGCCGAACTCGCCGTGATCGACCGCAACGGCCGCGTGATCCGCTGACCGAAAGCGCTTCATTCGTAGTGACGAAGGGCCCTCCCGATCGGAGGGCCCTTTGTTTTTAGGGCTCCGGGAACGACCTTCCCGCCACCTGACCATACGCCTCCGAATGTGCTAAGTTCCCCCACCCCTATGAAGGAGCCACGCTTCGTGCAGTCCGCCATTCTCCGCGCCAGCGGCCTCTACACGCCGCCGCACAGCATCAGCAACGAAGAGCTGGTTGCCTCCTTCAACGCCTGGGTTACTCGGGAAAATGCAGCCCGCGCCGACGTGATCGCGCGGGGAGACATCGTTGCGCTGCAGGAGTCCAGCGCCGAATTCATCGAGAAGGCCTCCGGCATCAAGAGCCGTTTTGTCATCGAGAAACAGGGGATTCTCGATCCACAGCGCATGACGCCACGCCTGGAATCCCGCCCCGACGACGCGCTTTCCATCGAAGCGGAGATCGGCGTGGCCGCTGCACGCCAGGCAATCGCCGCGGCCGGTCTGACGGGCGCCGATATCGACGGCGTGATCTGCGCGGCCTCCAACATGCAGCGCCCCTACCCCGCCATCGCGATCGAGATTCAGGCCGCGCTCGGCGCCAGCGGTTGGGCCTTCGACATGAACGTGGCCTGCTCGTCAGCCACCTTCGGCATCGAGATGGCCGCCAACGCAGTGCGCAGCGGCAGTGCCCGCCGGGTGCTGGTGGTGAATCCGGAAATCACTTCGGCACATCTCGAATGGCGCGACCGCGACTGCCACTTCATCTTCGGCGACGTGGCGACCGCAACCCTGATCGAAGCCGCAGATATGTCCGCCGGCGGTTGGGAGATCCTCGGCGGGCAGCTCGCGACTCAGTTTTCGAACAGCATCCGCAACAACTTCGGCTTCCTCAATCCGGCCGAAGACGCCGACATGGGCGCGCGCGACAAGCGCTTCCGTCAGGAAGGACGCAAGGTCTTCAAGGAGGTCTGCCCGATGGCCGCCGCGCACATAGAAAGCCATCTCGCCGCGCTCGGGCTTTCGCCTGCCGACGTGCGTCGTTACTGGCTGCACCAGGCGAATCTGTCGATGAACCAGCTCATCGGCCGCAAGCTGCTCGGACGCGAGGCGACGGCCGACGAAGCGCCGGTGATCCTGGACCGCTACGCCAATACCGCATCGGCGGGTTCGGTCATCGCCTTCCACCTGCACGAGAGCGATCTGGTACCTGGCAATATCGGCGTGCTCTGCTCTTTCGGCGCCGGCTATTCGATCGGCAGCCTGGTAATGAAGAAACGCTGAGCCTGGTTGGCGAATCGGCCTTGTACTCCAAAAGAAAACGGCGCCAATTGGCGCCGTTTTCTTTGCATCGGATGGCGAGAACACGTCATTCACGACGCCAGATCGTCCCGGTAGCGGAATCTTCGAGCACGACGCCCGCGTCCTTCAGCGCCTTGCGGATCTCGTCCGCACGAGCGAATTCGCGTGACTTCTTGGCCGCGGCCCGCTCGGCGATCAGGTTTTCGATCGCCGCCGCGTCCAAGCCTCCCTCGTCGGCACCGCCTTGCAGGAAGGCCGTCGGATCACGCTCCAGCAGACCCAGACCGCCCGCCAGGGCCTTGAGCAGCGCCGCGGCCTGCGGCGAACGGTCGCGATTCACTTCATTCGCGAGCTCGAAGAGCACCGCAATCGCCTCCGGCGTATTGAAATCGTCGTCCATCGCGGCCTTGAAGCGCGCGGCATGCGGATCCTGCCAGTCGAGCTGGAAGCCTGCAGCCGGCGGCACTTCGCGCAGCGCCGTGTAGAGCCGGGTGAGCGCGTGTTTGGCGTCGGCCAGGATGTCGTCGGTGAAATTGAGCTGGCTGCGGTAGTGCGCGCGAACGACGAAGAAGCGGATCACCTCGCCGTCGAAATGCTTGAGTGCATCGCGGATGGTGAAGAAGTTGCCCAAGGACTTGGACATCTTCTCGTCATTCACGTTGAGCGCGCCGGTATGCATCCAGACGTTGGCGAAGGTGCAATCGTGCGCGCCTTCGCTCTGGGCGATCTCGTTCTCGTGATGCGGGAAACGCAGATCGGGGCCGCCGCCGTGGATGTCCAGCGTCTTGCCGAGCAAGGCGCCGCTCATCGCCGAGCATTCGATATGCCAGCCCGGACGGCCGGCGCCCCAGCGCGAGTTCCAGCGGGTATCGGCCGGCTCCGTCGGCTTGGCCGCTTTCCACAGCACGAAGTCCAGCGGGTCGCGCTTGGCCTGGTCCACCGCCACGCGCTCGCCGGCGCGCAGCTCGTCGATCGATTTGCCGGAAAGCTTGCCGTAGCCGTTGAAACGGCGGACGGCGAAGTTCACGTCGCCCCCCTCCGCCGCCTGGTAGGCGAGCTCCTTCTTTTCCAGGGTCTCGATCATGTCGAGCATCTGGGGCACGAACTGGGTCGCGCGCGGCTCGGCGTCCGGCACTTGCGCACCCAGGGCGCCGAAATCCTCGTGCATCGCGGCAATCATCCGCTCGGTCAGCGCCGAAATGGTCTCGCCGTTTTCCTGTGCACGGCGGATGATCTTGTCGTCGATGTCGGTGATGTTGCGGACGAAATTGACCGCGTACCCCGACTGGCGCAGCCAGCGCTGCACCACATCGAAGCCCACCACCGTCCGCGCGTGGCCGAGGTGGCACAAGTCGTAGACCGTGATGCCGCAGACGTACATCCGGACCTTGCCGGGCTCGATAGGGGCAAAAGCCTGCTTCTGGCGGGTCAACGAGTTGTAGATGCTGAGCATGACGCGAGGATGTATTGGCTTGCGGCCGGAACAGGCCTGTGGCGCCACTCCGCCCGTCGCTCCCGTCTGACGCGCACGGGGCCTTGTTGGTAGAATGGCGGGCTTGAAACGGGCGATAGGCGCCCGTCTGCGCATGGTAGCACAATGACCCTAACGCCCTTTTTCAAGCCCCTGCGCACGCTGGCCACCCTGGGCAGCCTGCTTTTTGCGGGTCTTGCACACGGCCAAAGCACCCTGCCGGAAATCCAGGCCTATATGCGTCAGGGTCAGAACGCAATTGCGCTGGACAAGCTCAACGAGCTCCTGGCGAGCAAGCCCAAAGACGCGCAACTGCGCTTCACCAAGGGCGTGGTGCTCACGGAACTCAAGCGTACCAACGAAGCGATCGCGATCTACCAGGGGCTGATCAAGGATTACCCCGAGCTGCCCGAGCCGTATAACAACCTCGCGGTGATCTACGCCTCGCAAAAGGAATACGAGAAGGCGCGTGGCGCGCTGGAAATGGCGATTCGTACCCATCCGGCCTACGCCACGGCGCATGAGAATCTGGGCGACGTCTATTCCAAGCTCGCGAGCCAGGCTTACGACAAGGCCCTGCAACTCGATTCGTCCAATACCCAGGCTCAGACCAAGCTCGCCATGATCGGCGAGCTGATCAGCGTGAACAACCGCGGCGGCCTGCCCGCAGTCGCCGCAGCCAAGCCGGCGCCGACCGCGCCCGCCGCGCCGACAAAACCTGCTCCGGTGGTGGTCGCGAAAGTGGAGCCCAAGCCCGACAGCAAGCCGGCTGCAGAAACCAAACCCGTTGTTGCGCCGCCCAAGGTAGAGCCGAAGGTCGAAGTAAAGCCAGAGCCCAAACCAGAGCCGAAGGTAGCAGCCAAGCCGGAACCGAAGGTGGAAGCCAAGCCGGAACCGAAGGTGGAAGCCAAGCCAGAACCAAAGGCTGAACCCAAGCCGGAAGCCAAGGACAACGAGGACGCCGAGATCCGCAAGGTCGTGAACAACTGGGCCGCGGCCTGGTCGCGCAAGGACGTGAAGGGCTATCTCGCCGCCTACGCGTCCAATTTCGACACCCCGCGCGACATGTCGCGCAAAGCCTGGGAAGCCGAGCGCGAGTCGCGCATCGACAAGCCGGGCACGATCCGCGTGGAGATCGAAGATCTGAAGATCTCCCGCGATGGCAACAAGGCAGTCGCACGTTTCCGCCAGCGCTACGAATCCGCGTCGCTCAAGACGGGGACGCGCAAGACGCTGGTGCTTGAACGCGGCAACCGCGGCTGGCAGATCCAGCAAGAACGGGTCGGCGGCTGATGGCACGTGCGTTGCGACCGCTGATGTTGGCGGGCGCGCTCGTGGCAGTGCTGGCAAGCACGCCGCTCAGCGCGCAACGTATCAAGGGGCCGGTGTCCGACGGCGGACCGGAAGCCTCGCTGGCGAAGATCTTCGAGGCGATCGAGCAGCGCAAGCTGGACGAGGCGCTCGATCGCACCGATTCGCTGATCAAGATCTATCCGAACTTCCGCCTCGCCTACCTGATTCGCGGTGACCTGCTGCTGGCGCGCAGTCGCCCGCTGAATGATTTCGGCGCGGCGCCGGGCGCGCCGCGTGAGCGCGTGGCCGATCTGCAGGCGGAAGCGATCGCGCGCTTGCGCGCCTATCGCGACAGGCCGCAGGTCAACACCATGCCGCGCTATCTCCTGCAGATGCGCCCGGAACAGAAGCGTGCGATCGTGGTGGACACGCAGCGCGCGCGGCTCTACGTGTATGCCAATGACAACGGCACTCCACGCTTCCTCGCCGACTACTACATCTCCTACGGCAAGGAAGGCACGGACAAGTCGCGCGAAGGCGATCGCAAGACCCCCGTGGGCGTCTATCACGTGGTCTCCAGCCTGCCGCGCAAGAAACTGCCGGACTTCTACGGCAGCGGCGCCTTCCCGCTCAACTACCCCAACGAGTACGACAAGCTCCAGGGGCGCGAGGGGCATGGCATCTGGCTGCACGGCGTGCCCAGCGACACCCTCGCCCGCCCACCCAAGGCCTCTGACGGCTGCGTGGTGCTGGCCAACCAGGATCTCGATGCCGTCGCTTCACACCTGCAGGTCGGGCTGACGCCGGTGATCATCAGCGACAAGGTCGAATGGCTGTCGCTCGATGACTGGAACCAGCAGCGCACTTCGCTGCTCAAGGAAATCGACACCTGGCGCCAGGACTGGCAGAGCGGCGATACGGAACGCTATCTCAAGCACTACGCACGCGACTTCAAGAGCGACAACGCCACGCGCAAACAGTGGGCTGCCTACAAGCGCGCGGTCGCCACGGACAAGCAATGGGTCAAGGTCGAAATCTCCAAGCTCGGCATGTTCCGCAGCCCGGGCAAGCAGGACATGGTCGTCGTGACCTTCGAGCAGGATTACCGCAGCAATAACCACCAGGAAGTCGCGCAGAAGCGGCAGTACTGGATCAAGGAGGATGGTCGATGGAAGATCGCGTACGAGGGATTGGCATGATCCGCATGATCAAGTCGCTGATGGCAGTGCTCTGCCTGGGCCTGGCCTTCACCGCCGCCGCTGCGGGCACCACCAGCGCCAAGGGCGACGCAGGCGGTGCTGCGGACGCGAATCCCCGCGTGAAGTTCGAAACCAGCATGGGCAACATCGTGCTGGAGCTGTACCCGGAAAAGGCGCCCAAGACGGTCGCCAACTTCCTCGCGTACGTCGACGCCGGCTTCTATGACAACACCATATTCCACCGCATCATCAAGGGCTTCGTCGTCCAGGGCGGTGGCTACGACGCCGCCATGAAGGAAAAGGCCACCCGTCCGCCGATCGAGAACGAAGCCAAGAACGGCCTCAAGAATTCGGCGGGCACCATCTCGATGGCCCGCACCTCCGAACCGCATTCGGCAAGCTCGCAGTTCTTTCTCAACCTGCGGGACAACGCCTCGCTGGACTATCCTTCCTTTGACGGCTGGGGCTACGCCGTCTTCGGCAAGATCGTCGAAGGCAACGACGTACTCGCCAAGATGGGCGAGGTGTCGACGGGCGTGACCAAGGGCATGCAGGACGTGCCGCAGCAGCCCGTCATGATCAAGAAGGCACAACGCCTCGCCGCCAAGAAATAAGTTCCCGGGCAACCGCCCGGCCTCTCTCCAGGAAATGACATCATGATCAAGCTCACCACGAATTTCGGCGACATCACGCTGGAACTGAACGCCGAGAAGGCACCGCAGACCGTCGCGAACTTCACCCAGTACGTGAAGGACGGCCACTACGACGGCACGATCTTCCACCGTGTCATCGAGGGCTTCATGATCCAGGGCGGCGGCATGCTGCCCGACATGTCGCAGAAGGCAACGCGCGATCCGATCCAGAACGAAGCCGACAACGGCCTCAAGAATGATCGCGGCACCATCGCCATGGCCCGTACCCAGGCCCCGCATTCGGCCACCGCGCAGTTCTTCATCAACACGGTGGACAACGACTTCCTCAACTACCGCTCGCCCGATCTGAACGGCTGGGGTTACTGCGTCTTCGGCAAGGTGGTCGAAGGCCTGGATGTGGTCGACAAGATCCGCGCGGTCAAGACCGGCAAGAGCGGCTTCCACAGCGACGTGCCCAAGGAAGCCGTGATCATCGAACGCGCCGAAGTCATCGGCGAGTAATTGCGCGTCCGAGCCGAGTCGAACGTGAGTCAGCGCGCCGTCCATTTCATCTCCGACCTGCATCTGTCGCCGAAGCGGCCGTCCACTTCGGCGGCCTTCGCGCAGTACATCGCCGGCCCCGCTAAGGAAGCCGGCGCACTGTATGTGCTGGGCGATCTCTTCGACGCCTGGCCCGGCGACGATGCGCTCGTGGAACCTGCGGCGCGCGCCGTGGCCGGCCTGCTCGCCAGCCTCAAGGCCAACGGGACCGAGGTGTTCTTCATGGCCGGCAACCGCGATTTCCTCATCGACAAGGACTTCGCGCAGGCCGCGCAGCTCACGGTGCTCTCCGAGCCTCACGAGATCCAGCTGGGCGATACCCGGACGCTGCTTATGCATGGCGATTCGCTGTGCACCGACGACGTTGAATACCAGCGCTTCCGTACCATGGTGCGCAACCCGCAGTGGCGCGCCGCCGTCCTCGCCAAGCCGCTCGCCGAGCGCCTTGCGATGGCTGCCGAAGTGCGGATGCAGAGCGAGAGCGCCAAGCAGGAAAAGAGCGCGGAGATCATGGACGTCAATGCGGAGGCGGTTGCCCAGGCCCTGCGTGCTGCCCGCTATCCGCAGCTCATCCACGGTCACACGCATCGCCCGCAACGCCACGTCCATCAGGTCGATGGTCATGAGTGCTTGCGTTGGGTGCTGCACGACTGGCACGATCATGCGCAGTGGCTGGAATGGACACCGGCCGCCGGACTGCAATATCGACACCTGTGACGCGGCGGATACTGATTGTTGATGACAGCGAGCCGAACCGGCGCTTGCCCGCTCTGATCCTCAAGCAATTGGGATGGGATACGGTCGAGGCCGAGACGGGCGAGGCGGCACTGGCTGCCGCACGCGAACATGAGTTCGAGTGCGTGCTGCTCGATCTGCTTCTGCCCGATCTGCACGGCTTCCAGGTCTGCGAAGCCCTGCGGCGCCTGCCTCGAGGCGCGCAGCTGCGAATCATCGCCTACTCGGCCCTTGCCGATGGCGAGAGCATGCTCGACCTGACCGCGCTCGGTTTCGACGCGATTCTGGGCAAGCCCCTCAACCGCCAGGCTCTGACCAGGGTGCTGGAGCGCGCGGACGGCGCAGCCAACGACTAGGTTTGCAGCGCAAGACAAGCTTCCCAAAACAAGACGGGCCATGAAGGCCCGTCTTGTTTTGGGAAGGATCCACGCCTGATGCGCTTCCCCCGCTCCAGAGGAAGGAAGCGCCCCCAGGTCCTGAGGGCGCTATCCACTCAACGCTCGGCGCCTTGCGCAACGAGGTTCAGGTCGAGCTGGCCCTCGTCTTCATCGTCCTGGTCTTCTTCCTTGCCGTCCTTCTTGCCGGACTCGCTGCGCGTCCGCGAGTCCTCGATGCCTTCCAGGTAAGCGGCGGTAACGTCGCCTGTCACGTATTCGCCATCGAAACAAGAGGTCTCGAAACGCTCGATCGCGGGATTGAGCGCGCGAACGGCCTTCTTGAGGTCATCAAGGTTCTGGTAGATCAAGGCATCGGCGCCAATTTCGGCGGCGATCTCGGCTTCGGAACGGAAGGAAGCGATCAGCTCGGTACGCGACGGCATGTCGATGCCGTATACGTTCGCGTAACGCACTGGCGGCGCGGCCGAAGCCATGAATACCTGCGTCGCGCCGGCTTCGCGCGCCATCGTGATGATTTCGCGGCTGGTGGTGCCGCGGACGATGGAGTCATCGACCAGCAGCACGTTCTTGCCGGCGAACTCCTGGTGGATCGCGTTGAGCTTCTGGCGCACCGACTTACGGCGGATCGCCTGCCCCGGCATGATGAAGGTACGGCCGATGTAGCGGTTCTTCACGAAACCTTCGCGATACGGCACGCCGAGCCGGGTCGCGAGTTCCATGGCGGACGGACGGCTGGAATCCGGAATCGGGATCACCACGTCGATCTTGAGATGGGCGTACTCCTTGGCGATGCGATCGGCCAGGAATTCCCCCATCTTGACGCGGCTCTCATAGACCGAGATGCCATCGATCAGCGAGTCGGGACGAGCGAGGTAGACGAACTCGAACATACAGGGCGCGTGCGGCACGGCCGGCGCGCAGATGCGGCTCTTCAGGTTGCCCTGCACGTCGATCAGGACGGCCTCGCCCGGGGCGATGTCGCGCATCAGCTTGAAGCCGAGCACGTCGATCGCGACACTCTCCGACGCCACCAGGTACTCGGTTCCGCCGAGCGCATCATTGCTGCCGATCACCAGCGGGCGGATGCCGTGCGGATCGCGGAAGGCCAGCAGGCCATAGCCCGCAATCATGACCACCGCCGCATAGGCGCCCTTGACGCGACGTTGCACGCCAGAGACCGCCTTGAAGATCGCTTCCGCGTCGAGCTTCGGACCCTTGGCATGCTCCTCCAGCTCGTGGGCGAGCACATTCAGCAGCACTTCGGAGTCGGAGTTGGTGTTGATGTGGCGAAGGTCCGCTAGGTACATCTCGCGCTTGAGCTCTTCGGCGTTGGTCAGGTTGCCGTTATGGGCAAGCATCAGGCCGAAGGGCGAATTCACGTAGAAGGGCTGCGCCTCAGCCGGGTTGTAAGCCGAGCCCGCCGTCGGATAGCGGCAGTGACCGATGCCCCAGTTCCCTTGCAGGTTGCGCATGTTGCGAGTGCGGAACACATCGCGCACCAGGCCAGGTCCCTTGTGCATGTGGAAGCGGCCGGATTGCGCGGTGGCGATCCCTGCGGCGTCCTGCCCGCGGTGCTGGAGCACTTGCAGGCCATCGTAGAGGAGCTGGTTGACGGGGGTGGTCGCGACCACACCGAGAATCCCACACATCGCGTATCACCTATCGATAATGAAGCCGCTCGGAAACCGCTTTGGGCATCCAGGGGCTGGCGGCCAACACCGCAGTTTCCAAAGGGGGAGCCAGACGCGCGCCCCGCCACCAAGGTTCTCGCGGCAGATCCGTGAGGCCGCCGACAAGTACAAGCAGAAGGCAGATCAGCACCCCCCGCAGCAATCCGAATATGGCACCGAGCGTGCGATCTGCAAGCCCGAGTCCCACTGCATGCAATAGCTCGCGCAGCAACAACCTGAGCAAACCCAGCACGATCAAGGTCAGCACGAATACCAGCGCATAGGCCAGCACCAGGCGCAGCACCGGTTGGCTCACCATGCCCGCCAGCCACGGCACCAGCAAGGGGCCGAAATGCCGTGCAGCCAGAAAGGCCAGCGCCCAGGCCGCAAGAGCCAGGATTTCGCTCACCAGGCCGCGCCAGGCGCCCAGCAGCAGGGAGACCACCAGGATCCCCACTACCAGGTAGTCGAAAACCGTCATTGCCGCTACGTCGCCCCGCTCAGGAAACCGGTTGCACCACGGCCGACAGACCGGCCTTGCGCAGCTTGGCAATGGCCGCATCCGCGGCCTCCCGCGTCGGGAACGGCCCAGCGCGAACGCGCGTCAGCGTGCCAGTCGTCTCCACCCTGGCGCCAACGCCGACCGACTTGGCCTCATGCACGATCGATTGGGCGTTGGCAGCGTCCTTGAACACGCCGAGTTGGATGAGATAGCCCTTGGCTGCGGCAGTCTGTTCCTCGCCACCGAGCAAGGCTGCGGCACGGTGGCCGTCTTCGCCCCGGGCAACCGGCTTCTCGTCCTTGGGTTTCTCTGGCTTCGCCGCCGGCTTGGCTTCGGCTTCCGCCACATCGCGTGAGGGCTTGGTTTCAGGCTTCTCAGGCTTGCGGGCTTCGGAATCGGCCGGCGTCGACTGCACGGCAAGCGGCGCGGGCTGGGGCACCGCGGAAGGCGCGTCCGGCACGTCTTCTGGCGACGGCGAGGCCGGCTTGGCGGCCTCTTTCTGCTCTGCCGCAGGCGGGGTCTGGATCGTGCGCGCGGTGAAGTTCGCACCTTCCTGGCTGGGAATGCGGATCTGGATTTCCGGCCCGCTCTCGCGCGGCTCGTTGTCCATCACCATGGGCAGGACGATCGCAGCCAGCAGCGCCAGCGCGGCAGCGCCCACCAGACGACGGCGAGCACGTTTCTTGAGTTCCAGTTGGGGATCGATGTCGGCCATGGAAATGCGGCGGGCGGCAGCGTCAGCGGCGAGCACCTTCCATCACGCCCGAAACCGTGAGGAAGGAGCCGAAAACGACGATTCTATCATCGGGCGTGGCGCGGCCTTTGGCGATTTCCAGGCCGCTGAAAGGATCGGGTGCCGCCACTACATCGCCCGCGACTCCGAGACCGGCAAGACGTGAAGCCAGTGCCTCGCCTGCGAGGCCACGCGGCCCTGGCAGAGTCACAGCGATCCAGTGATCGATGCGTGAAGCGATCAGCCGTAGCGTGCCCTCGACGTCCTTGTCGGCGAGCATGCCTACGACGGCATAGGTCTCGGGCGCGTAGCCCGAGTTCGACAGGTTCTCGGACAGCACGCCGACCGACTGGGGGTTGTGGGCCACGTCCAGAATCACTGTCGGCTTGCCGGCTAGGACCTGGTAACGGCCTGGAAGCTCGACATGCATCAGGCCTTCGCGTACTGCCTGCATCGCGACCGGCAGCCGATCGCCTAGCGCTTCGAGCGCCGCAAGCACGCCGGAGGCGTTGAGCAACTGGTTGGCGCCGCGGAGGGCCGGATACGCCAGCGCGCTACGTCGCTGCGCCCTGCCCCACCACTGCCACTGCTGGCGGTCGCCCGAGAACCCGAAGTCGCGGCCGATGAGGCGCAGATCGGCGCCGATCGCCTCAGCGTGTGCCACCAGGCTTTGCGGCGGCTGAGGATCGGCACAGATGGCCGGCTTGCCGGCGCGATAGATGCCGGCCTTCTCGAAGCCGATCTTCTCGCGCGTATCACCGAGGAATTCCATGTGATCGAGCGCCACGCCGGTGACGATGGAGCAGTCCGGCTCGAAGACATTGACGGCGTCGAGCCGCCCCCCCATGCCCACTTCCAGGATCAGCACATCGAGCCCGGCCTGCGCGAAGAGCTGCCAGGCGGCCAATGTGCCGAACTCGAAATAGGTCAGGGTGGTGTCGCCACGTGCGGCCTCGACCTCGGCGAACGCGGCGGCCAGGGCCTCGTCGCTGGCTTCCTGCTGTGCAATGCGCACCCGCTCGTTGTAGCGGAGCAGATGCGGCGAGGTGTAGAGGCCGGTTCGATAGCCAGCACGGCTGAGGATGGACTCCAGCATGGCGCAGGTAGAACCCTTGCCATTGGTGCCCGCCACCAGGATGACCGGGCAGGTCGGCGCCGGTGCGAGCGCGTCGCGCACCTTGCGCACCCGCTCCAGACCAAGGTCGATAGGCCGACTGTGCTGATGCTCGACGTACTCGAGCCAGCCGGCAAGCGTCTGCGGCAAAGTCACTGCTTCAGGAAGTACCGATTCAGTTCAGTGCGGTCTGGCGGGTCAGCAGCGAGATCAGCTGCGCCAGGCGATCGCGAATCTCGCGACGATCCACGATCATGTCGATCGCGCCCTTCTCCAGCAGGAACTCGGAACGCTGGAAGCCTTCGGGCAGCTTCTCCCGCACCGTCTGCTCGATCACGCGCGGGCCGGCGAAGCCGATCAACGCGCCGGGTTCGCCGATCACCACGTCGCCCATGAAGGCAAAGCTCGCCGACACCCCACCCATGGTCGGGTCGGTCAGCACGGTAATGAACGGCAGCTGGCGCTCGGAAAGGCGGGTCAGTGCGGCCGTGGTCTTGGCCATCTGCATCAGGGAGAACAGGCCTTCCTGCATGCGCGCACCGCCGGAAGCGGTAAAGCAGACGAAGGGCAGGCCTTGCTCGACGGCAACCGTCACGCCGCGGACGAAACGCTCGCCCACCACGGAGCCCATGGAGCCGCCCATGAATTCGAACTCAAAGGCAGCAACGACGACCGGAACCGTCTTGATCGCACCCTGCATCACCACCAGCGCGTCGGCTTCGGCGGTGTCGTCCACGGCGGTCGCCAGACGATCGGGGTAGCGCTTGCTGTCGCGGAACTTCAGCGGGTCGACCGGCGCGACTTCGCTACCGATCTCGAAACGGCCGTCCGGATCCAGCAGCAGGTCGAGGCGCGCCCGCGCGCGCACGCGCTTGTGGTGGCCACACTTGGGGCAGACGTACTGGTTGCCCTCAAGATCGGAGCGATAGAGCACGGCCTCGCAGCTTTCGCACTTGCTCCACAGCCCTTCAGGGATCGATCGGCGCGTCGGCGCCTCACGCTTGATCTTGGGCGGGAGTAGTTTGTTGAGCCAGCTCATCGGGCAGCCTCCACAACGGTTTCATCAAGAGCCAGGCGGATGCCGGCCAGGAAGTCACGCACACGCGCCGGCGCTTGGCCCGCAGGTGCGTTCTCGATTTCTTCGATGATGCGGCTGCCGATCACCACGGCGTCGGCCACAGCGCCGATTGCACGCGCCGAGGCCGCATCACGTATACCGAAGCCAACGCCCACCGGCATGCCGAGGCGCTTCTGCAGATCGGGAATGCGGGCGACGACATCATCCACATTCAAATGACCAGCGCCAGTCACGCCCTTCAGCGATACGTAGTAGGCGTAACCACGGCCGATCTCGGCCACGCTGGCGATACGACTGTCGGTGGACGTCGGTGCCAGCAGGAAGATCGTATCGATACCCGCGGCGGCGGCCGTACGCGAAAACTCGGCGCCTTCCTCTGGCGGGTAGTCGACGACCAGCACGCCGTCCACGCCGGCCGCGCTCGCGTCGGCGATGAAGCGCTCGGCGCCCATCGCCTCTATCGGGTTGGCGTAGCCCATCAGCACGATCGGCGTCTCCGCGTCCTGCTTGCGGAACTCGGTGACCATGCCAATCACCTGGCGCAGCGAAACCCCGTGCTTGAGCGCACGCTCGGCGGCACGCTGGATCGTCGGGCCGTCGGCCATCGGATCGGAGAACGGCACGCCCAGCTCGATGACGTCGGCGCCGGCCTCAACCAGCGCATGCATCAGCGGCAAGGTGGTCGCAGGGTCCGGATCGCCAGCGGCGATGTAGGGAATCAGCGCGGTGCGCCCTTCCGATTTGAGTCGTTCGAAAACGGACTGGATTCTCGACATTCGTAATTCACCTGAAGGCCGGCCTGCGCCGACCGGTCTATCAGAATTTGATGCCGGATTTCTCGGCGACGGTATGCATGTCCTTGTCGCCGCGACCGGAGAGGTTCACCAGCAGCAGGGTCTCGGGCGACAGGCTCGGCGCGATGCGGATCGCGTGCGCCACCGCATGCGAGGACTCCAGCGCCGGGATGATGCCTTCGGTGCGGCACAGCGTGTGAAAAGCAGCCAGCGCTTCAGCGTCGGTCACGCCGACATACTCGGCGCGCTGCGCATCCTTGAGCCAGGCATGCTCGGGTCCGACGCCCGGGTAGTCGAGGCCGGCGGAGATCGAGTGGGTCTCGATGATCTGGCCGTTCTCGTCCTGCAAGAGATAGGTACGGTTGCCGTGCAGCACGCCCGGCTTGCCGGCCGTCAGCGACGCGGAATGGCGGCCGGTATCCAGGCCATCGCCCGCGGCTTCGACGCCGACCAGGCGCACGTTCTTGTGAGGAATGTACGGGTAGAAGATACCCATCGCATTGGAGCCGCCGCCCACGCAGGCGATCACCTGGTCAGGCTGACGGCCGTAGCCTTCCTGCATCTGCGCGATGGCTTCGGTGCCGATCACGGCCTGGAAGTCGCGCACGAGCATCGGGTAGGGATGCGGGCCGGCAACGGTGCCGATGATGTAGAAGGTATCGGCGACATTGGTGACCCAGTCGCGCATCGCTTCGTTGAGCGCGTCCTTGAGCGTCTTGGAGCCGGACTCAACGGGCACCACAGTCGCGCCGAGCAGCTTCATGCGATAGACGTTCGCGGCCTGGCGCTTCACGTCCTCGGAGCCCATGTAGACGATGCACTCCATGCCGTAGCGCGCTGCCACGGTCGCGGTCGCCACGCCGTGCTGGCCCGCACCGGTCTCGGCGATGATCCGGCGCTTGCCCATGCGGCGCGCCAACAGGGCTTGCCCGATGCAGTTGTTAACCTTGTGCGCGCCGGTGTGGTTCAGATCCTCGCGCTTGAGCAGGATCTGCGCGCCGCCGAGCTTTTGCGACAGGTGTTTGGCATGGTAGATCGGGCTCGGACGGCCCACGTAGTGCTTGAGTTCGTACTCGAATTCGGCGCGGAACTCGGGATCGGCCTTGGCGATCTCGTAAGCCGCGTTGAGCTCGGCGAGCGCCGGCATCAGGGTTTCCGAAACGAAGATCCCGCCGTAGGGGCCGAAATGGCCGCGTTCGTCGGGAAGCGTGTAAGGCATGTCAGCCATCTGCATTGCGCACTCCAGCCATGAAACCCGCGATCCGCTGCGCATCCTTGATGCCCTTGGCGGACTCGACACCACTGCTCACATCCACGGCCCAAGGCCGGATGCGCCGGATGGCGTCGGTGACGTTGTCAGCCGAAAGTCCGCCCGAAAGAATGAGCGGACAGGGAAGATCCTGCGGGATGAGACTCCAGTCGAAAGTCTGGCCCCCACCGCCATACCCCTCGACGAACGCATCCACGAGCAGGCCGCGGGCGTCTGAAAACGAAGCTGCGAAGTGTAGCAGATCGACTCCCGGCCGCATCCGCACGGCCTTGATGAAGGGAAGGCCGAAGCTGGCGCAGAAGGCCGGATCCTCGTCGCCGTGGAACTGGAGCAACTGCAGCGGCACTTCCGCCAATACGCGCCGCACCTCCTGCGGCTCCGGGTTCACGAAGAGCCCGACCGCCGTCACGAAGGGCGGCAAGGCACGCGCCAGTGGTGCGGCGACTTCGGTCGTCACATACCGAGGACTCGGTGGGTAAAACACGAAACCGACCGCATCCGCCCCCTCCTCCACGGCTACAGCCACGTCGCCCAGACGGGTAAGGCCGCAGATCTTCACGCGCGTTCGTTTCACAAGCTCATTCCCTGCAGCGGATCAGCCCGCAGCCTACCCCGATCGGGCAGCCCGAGGCCATCCGGATAGTCGATACCGGCCAGATACAGTCCGTCCGGCGCGAATGTAGGCGCAGCGCGGCGGCGGTCCCGCTCACGCAGGAGTTCGACGATCCAGTCCGGCTCCGCGGCGCCTTTGCCGATGTGCACGAGGGCGCCCACCATGTTGCGCACCATATGATGCAGAAAGGCGCTGGCCGCGAAGTCGAAGACCACAAGCTCCCCAGCGCGGCGCACGATCGCCTCGCGCATCTCCTTGATCGGAGACTTCGCCTGGCACTCGGCCGCCCGGAAACAGCTGAAATCGTGCGTGCCCAACAACTGGCGTGCCGCCGCATTCATCCTGTCGACATCCAGCGGCGCATGGTGCCAGCCGACCCGACCGGCCTGCAGCGCCGGTCGCACCGGACGATTGAGCAGCAGGTAGCGATAGCAGCGACCGAAGGCCGAGAAGCGCGCATGGAAGTCGCCCAGGGCCTCCACAGCCCAATGCACCGCCACGTTATCCGGCAGATGCGTATTGACGCCGCGCACCCAGGCGCTCAAGGGACGCTGGATCTCAGTGTCGAAATGCACGACCTGCATCGCCGCATGCACACCGGCGTCAGTGCGACCTGCGACATGGACGCGCGTCGCCTCGCCCGCGATCACGCCGATCGCGCGCTCCAGGGCGTCCTGAACCGTCAGGCGTCCGGTTTGCGACTGCCAGCCCGAGAAGGCACGACCGTCGTATTCCAGTCCCAGCGCGATTCTCATGCTTCGTGTCCCGCCGCGGCCTTGTTCGGGCGGACATCATCCAGCCGCGCCGCCAAAAAGAAAAAGGCCCATCCGATCAGGATGGGCCCCTGTTCGCGAACAGGTTGCCGCGTGGAGCGTCCGATCAAACCAGACGCGCCAGGATGGCTTCCGCTTCGCGCTTCTGACCGGCGGAGCCGTCAGTCAGCACTTCTTCCAGCAGCTCGCGAGCACCTTCGAAATCACGCATTTCCTCGTAGGCACGGGCCAGCTCAAGCTTGGTCGTGACCTCTTCGCTGACGTCCACTTCTTCGTCCAGCAGCTGCGGCTCGGGGTGGGTGTCCACCTCGGACTGCGCCGGCGAGCCGTGTTGCGGCAACTCCAGGTCGATACCGGACAGGTCGATCGCGCGATCTTCCGCCGGCTTGGTCGGAGCACGCTCTTCGTTGAAGTCGAAATCGAGCAGACTGCTTTCGAAGTTCGTCTTTTCCAGATCGACGAAAGACTCCGACTTCGTGCCCAGCGAAGAGCTGACACCCAGATCCTCATCATCCATTGCGAGCGGCGCGGGCGTCGGAGCAGGAGCAGGAGCAGGAGCCGGCACGGGCACCGGAGCCGGCGAACCCATGTCCAGGTCCATCGTCAGCGGCGCGTCGGTCGAGCCACCACCCAGATTGGTCGCGCTCAGCTTGGCGTCGTCGATCGTCAGATCGTGATCACCCAGTTCGAGCGGCGGCAGTTCGTCAAGATCCAGCTCAGCCGGCTTGGCTTGCGGCGTGATGATGCGGGTCGCCTCGGTATCGGCCGGCGCTGCGGCGGGCGTCACATCCAGATCGAGGTTGAAGTCCAGGCCGGAGTCATCCAGCTTGGCATCGTGCTCTTCGATCGCTTGTTCGATGTCCGCACGTGCGGCTTGGCCAATTTCGCCGGGCATCGTCCAGGTCGCCTGCATGGCAGTCGCCGGGTTGGCTCCGAACGCAGCGGGTTCAGGTGCGGGAGCAGGCTTGGCCGGGGCAACCGGCGGCTCGGGCTCGACCTGGAACTCCAGCGGCGAGCTGGCGGTAAAGGCCGGCGATTCTTCCACTTCCGGCTCGACAAAGGACAGTTCGTCGATCATCGCCGGCTCGGGCTGAGCCTGGATTTCGCGCGGCCCGTCGGTGCGATAGAGGGGGTTGTCCGGATCCAGCTTGGCACCGAGGTCGGCGGCCTTGAACCAGTCGTTGCCGCTGCCGCCGGTCTGGGTGTACAGATCGGTCGCAATGTTCTCGAACTGCTTCACGCTCTTGCGCTGCGAATATATCTCCAGCAGCTTGACGTGGATTGCAGTGCGGCTCGGATCGCTCTTCAGCGCATCCAGCAGGATTTCCTCAGCCTGGGCGTCACGGCCGTAAGCCATGTAGACGTCCGCCTCGGCGACCGGATCCACGCCCTCATCCGCATCAATGGAGGTCAGGCCGGACTGGCTGAAGTCGGTAGGCAGGACACTGCTACCGGTGTCGACCGTCTGGCCACCCGCCGGTCCGATGACCGATTCGCCACCGGTCTGCGTCGCCGACAACGCCGTCGTGTCGGGGCCCGGGCCCTTGCTCTGACGGCGACGGTAGGCGACGAGACCCAGCAGCAGGACGGCGATGCCCCCCAGTGCGGCGAGGACGGCGGAGTTACCCAGCAAACCACCGAGGAAGCTCTCCTCTTGCGGCGCGGGTTCCGGAGCCGGCGCGGGCTTGACGACCGGCTTGGACTGTTCGGCCGCCGCTACCGGCGCAGGCGCGGAAGCCTCCGCCGCGGGCTCGGTCACGGTTGCACCAGACTGCTCGGCCACAGGCGTGGCGACGGATGCGGATTGGGCGGCCGTCGGCGCAGACTGCTCGACCACTGCCGCAGGCGCGGGCTCAGGCGCCTTCTCAGCAGGTTTCTCGACCGGTTTGGCCACGGCCACGGGGCTTGCAGCGGCAGCGGGCGCTGCGGTCTTTTCGTTCTGCAGCTTGGCCAGATTCTGGTTCTTCAGCTCCAGCAGCTTCTGCAGATCCTTGACGTTCTTTTCCAGCTCGGCGACACGTGAGTTCGCTTCCTGCAGCGCCTTCTCGCGGGCAACCAGATCTTCTTCGAGCGCCTGCACACGACCCGACGAGGCTGCGCCGCTACCATCCTTGGCTACCTGCGTCTTGGATATCTTCAGTTGATCTTTGGTCTCGGCCTGCTTGGCGGGCTCTTCCGCTTTGGGCGTGACCTTGCCTGACGCGCGCTGCTGCGCAGCGCTGTCCTTGGCCGGCGACTGGGCGACGATCTCACCCGCCTTCTGGCGATAGGACTCGAAATTCTCTTTCAGCTCGGCCAGCGTGCGACGCGCTTCGGCCGGCGTGGTGTTCCGCGCGGTCATCGCGTCCGGAACCTTCAGCTCCTGGCCCACACGCAGACGATTGATGTTGCCGTTCGGGAAGGAGCCGCGATTGGCGTTGTAAAGCGCCGCCAGCATCTGCTCCATGCTCGCATCGGCAGGACGATTGGCGTTGGCGATGGAGGTCAGCGTGTCACCGCTCTTGACGGTGTAGGCGCTGCCTTCACCCGCCGGCGCAGGCTCGCTTGCCGCGGCTTCCTTGGCCGGCTTTTCGCTCGCCGCCGTAGCGGGTGCGGCGGCCTGGCCGCCGGCAGCGCGACCACGGCGGTTACGCGGCGTGGAAGGCTTGGCTTCCAGCGACTTCACGACCGGCTGGCCGGCTTCGGACGCCACCTTGGGCGCAGCAGCGTCGCCCGACGGATCCAGCAGGAAAGTGTATTCGCGGATCAGACGACCGCCCGCCCAATTGAGCTCAAGCAGGAAGTCCAGGAAGGGCTCGTTGATGGGCTTGTCGCTGGCGATCTTGACGACCGCGCCGGCTCCGCGCCGCTCAAGCGTCAGGCGCAGGCTGGAGAGATGCGGCGCATAGTCGATATTGGCGCGACGGAAGGCGTCGATGGATGCGATCTTCGCGTTGATCGAATCGAGCTCTTCCGAGGAGCCGGAAACCTCGACTTCCGCTCGGAGCGGTTGCCCCAATGCACTGAAAACATTGAGCTTTCCCAAGCCTGCGGCATCGGCGGCAAAAGGCAGGGCTGCGATCGCCGCTGCGATCAGGCTGGCGCGGAACGAAGTCTTCATTGAGCGGGCCCGTTCAGACGGGAATTATGCTGGTTTTATCAAAATAACATCATAGGTTTAGCCAAGCAAGCTAAACCTATTCCTCATGATTCGATGCCAAATGCAAGTGGCGCATCGATCATTCCTACTCGAAAAAATGGCGCGACTCTCGCCGCGCCATTTTTAAACTGGGTCGCCGTGAGCTTACTTGGCTAGCAGAATGCGCAGCATGCGGCGCAGCGGCTCGGCGGCGCCCCAAAGGAGCTGGTCGCCGATCACGAAGGCGGAAACGTACTCCGGCCCCATGTTGAGCTTGCGCACGCGTCCGACACCGATTTCCAGACCGCCGGTCACGGCAGCAGGCGTCAACTCGCGCGCGGAGATCTCGCGCTCGTTCGGCACCCACTTCACCCAGTCGTTGCCCGACTTGATGATGCTTTCAATTTCGGCAAGCGGAAGGTCTTTCTTGAGCTTCAGCGTCAAAGCAAGGCTATGGCAACGCATCGCGCCGATACGCACGCACAGACCATCCACGGGAATGGTTTTGTCAGTATCGAGGATCTTGTTGACTTCAGCCTGACCCTTCCACTCTTCCTTGGACTGGCCGTTCTCCAGCTGCTTGTCGATCCAGGGGATCAGGCCGCCCGCCAGCGGCGCGCCGAAGAACTCGCTCGGCACGTCTTCGCGGATCGCCTTGGCCACCTTGCGGTCGATGTCGAGGATCGCCGAGGACGGATTCGCGAGATCTTCTGCCACGGCGGCGTGGATTACGCCCATGCCCTTGAGCAGCTCGCGCATGTTGTTGGCGCCAGCACCGCTGGCCGCCTGGTAGGTCATGGACGAAACCCAGTCGACCAGGCCTTCGCGGAACAGAGCGCCCACGCCCATCAGGAGGATGGAGTTGGTGCAATTGCCGCCGATGAAGTTCTTGACGCCCTTGGCCAGCGCCGCGTCGATCACGCTGCGGTTAACCGGGTCGAGGATGATGACCGCGTCTTCCTGCATACGCATGGTCGAAGCTGCGTCGATCCAGTAGCCATTCCAGCCCGCGGCGCGCAGCTTGGGATAGACCTCGGTCGTGTAGTCGCCACCCTGGCAGGTGATGATCACATCCATGGCCTTGAGCTCGTCGATGGCGCTGGCGTCCTTCAGGGGCGGTACTTCACGACCGATGTCCGGGCCCTTGCCACCCACATTGGAGGTGGTGAAGAACACCGACTCGACGAGGTCGAAGTCCTTTTCTTCGCGCATGCGCTGCATGAGCACGGAGCCCACCATGCCGCGCCAACCGACAAAACCGACACGCATTTGAATTTCCTCTATCCCCCTGCCCTTTTTCCCTGCCGCCCGCCGTCGGCAGGGAGCTGGGACGGAAGGGGGCAATGGATCAGGCCGGAATAATGATCCCGGTGGTTTTCTCGATGATGATGAGGGCCGCGGGCACGCCTGCCGCTGCGGGCATCGTGGCGATCGGGGAGATCAGAAATTGCGACCGGCTCATCCTTCGTCTCTTTACAGTGCAGCCAGTACCGCGTCGCCCATTTCGCGGGTACCGACGCGCTTGCTGCCTTCTTCCCAGATGTCGCCCGTACGCAAACCCTGGGCGAGCACCTTCTTGACGGCCGATTCCACGCGCTGCGCGGCGGCCTCGTTGCCAAAACTGTAGCGCAGCATCATCGCGGCCGAAAGGATCGTCGCGAGCGGATTGGCCACGCCCTTGCCGGCAATGTCCGGCGCGGAACCGTGGCTGGGCTCGTACAGACCCTTGTTGTTGGCGTCGAGCGAGGCCGAGGGCAGCATGCCGATCGAGCCAGTGAGCATCGAAGCCTCGTCGGACAGGATGTCGCCGAACATATTGCCGGTGACCATCACGTCGAACTGCTTGGGCGCCTTCACCAACTGCATTGCGGCATTGTCGACGAGCATGTGCGACAGCTCGACGTCCGGGTAATCCTTGGACAGTTCAATCATCACGTCACGCCAGAGCTGGGTCGTCTCCAGCACGTTCATCTTGTCGACCGAACACACGCGGCGATTGCGCTTGCGGGCGGCTTCGAAGGCGACCTTGCCGATGCGACGGATTTCGCTCTCCGAGTAGATCATCGTGTTCCAGCCCACGCGCTGGCTACGGCCGTCGACTTCGCGGTTTTCCACGCCACGCGGCTCGCCGAAGTAGATGTCGCCGGTCAATTCGCGCACGATCAGGATGTCGAGGCCGGATACGACTTCCGGCTTGAGCGACGACGCGTTCGCGAGCTCGGGATAGAGGATCGCCGGGCGCAGGTTGGCGAAGAGGTTCAGGTCCTTGCGGATCGCGAGCAGGCCGCGCTCCGGGCGCAGCGGACGGGGATTGCTGTCCCACTGCGGGCCGCCCACGGCGCCGAGCAGGACGGCGTCGGCTTCGCGAGCGAGCTTCTGCGTCGCCTCGGGATACGGGCTGCCGGCAGCATCCACGGCACAGCCACCCAGCAAGGCGGGTTCGAGCTCGATCTTCAGGCCATCGGTACGCAGCGCTTCGAGCACGCGCACGGCTTCTGCAACGATTTCCGGGCCGATGCCGTCACCGGCCAGAACACAGACTTTCACGCAGTTTCCTCTCAGGAGAACAGCCAGGGTTGTTCCGCACGGCGGCGGGATTCGAATTCACGGATCAGGTCCGCATGACGCAGGGTCAGGCCGATGTCGTCCAGCCCGTTGAGCAGACAGTACTTGCGGAAGCTGTCGACATCGAAGCCGATGACCTTGCCGTCCGGGCGCGTCACCGTCTGCGCGTCCAGATCGACACGCAGGCGATAGCCCGGCGTCACTGCGACCTGGTCAAACAGGGCCGTCACTTCACTGGCAGGCAGCACGATCGGCAGCAGGCCATTCTTGAAGCAGTTGTTGAAGAAGATATCGGCGAAGCTCGGCGCGATCAGGGCGCGGAAGCCGTAGTCCTCAATCGCCCAGGGCGCATGTTCGCGCGAGGAGCCGCAGCCGAAGTTCTCACGCGCCAGCAGCACGCTCGCGCCCTTGAAGCGCTCCTGGTTGAGAACGAAGTTCGGGTTGAGCGGACGACCGGCGTTGTCCATGCCCGGTTCGCCGTGGTCCATGTAGCGCCATTCGTCAAACAGGTTCGGCCCGAAGCCCGAACGCTTGATCGACTTGAGGAATTGCTTGGGGATGATCGCGTCGGTATCGACGTTGGCGCGATCGAGCGGCGCCACCAAGCCGTCAAGTTGGGTGAACTTCTGCATTACTTCTTTCCCTGAATCTTGTCGCCGACCTTTTCAACGTCCTTACCGAAGCCATGCACCGTGTTGCAGGCCGTCAGCGACAGGGCTGCGAGGGCGACGAGAACAATGCGGACAATCTTCATCAAACGCTCCGGCTCCGGTCAGAAAATTTCGCGCACGTCGACAAAGCGACCTGCAATCGCCGCCGCGGCGGCCATGGCGGGGCTCACCAGGTGAGTGCGGCCGCCGGGGCCCTGACGGCCTTCGAAGTTGCGGTTGGAGGTGGAAGCGCAACGCTCGCCCGGCTCCAGGCGGTCGGCGTTCATCGCCAGACACATCGAGCAACCCGGTTCGCGCCATTCGAAGCCCGCCGCCTTGAAGATGCGGTCCAGGCCTTCTTCCTCAGCCTGGCGCTTGACCAGACCAGAACCCGGCACCACCAGCGCGAGCTTGACGTTGTCAGCAACGTGGCGGCCCTTGGCGATCGCGGCTGCGATGCGCAGATCCTCGATCCGAGAGTTGGTGCAGGAGCCGATGAAGACTTTGTCGATGCGGATGTCGGAAATCGGCGTGCGCGGCGTGAGGCCCATGTACTGGAGCGCACGGGCATAGCCCTCGCGGCGCACCGGATCGCTTTCCTTGTCCGGATCCGGCACGAAACCGTCGATCGTGGTGACCATTTCCGGCGAGGTGCCCCAGGTGACCTGCGGCTGAATCGACGCTGCGTCGATTTCGACCACGCGGTCGAATTGCGCGCCCGGGTCCGAGGCGAAGGTGCGCCAGTGCGCGACCGCGCGATCCCACAGATCGCCGCTCGGCACGAAAGGTCGGCCGCGCAGGTAGTCGATCGTCGTCTGGTCGACGCCCACCATGCCTGCGCGTGCGCCGCCTTCGATCGCCATGTTGCACAGGGTCATCCGGCCTTCCATGGAGAGGCCACGGATTGCCGAACCGCCGAACTCCATCGCGTAGCCGGTACCGCCCGCGGTACCGATCTTGCCGATGATCGCGAGCGCGATGTCCTTGGCCGAAACGCCTTTGCCCAGCCGGCCTTCGACGCGGACGAGCATGGTCTTGGATTTCTTCTGCAGCAGGCACTGCGTGGCCATCACGTGCTCGACTTCGGACGTGCCGATGCCGTGCGCGAGGCAACCGAAAGCGCCGTGCGTGGAGGTGTGCGAGTCGCCGCAGACCACGGTCATGCCCGGCAGCGTGGCGCCGTTCTCCGGTCCGATGACGTGCACGATGCCTTGGCGCAGGTCGCGGAACGGGAAGTAGGCCTTGGCACCCATCGCGCGGATATTGGCGTCCAGAGTCTCGACCTGCTGGCGCGAGATCGGATCCTTGATGCCCTCTTCCCAATGATCGGTCGGCGTGTTGTGGTCGGCCGTTGCGACGATGGAGTCCGCGCGCCAGGGCTTGCGGCCGGCCAGACGCAGGCCTTCAAAGGCCTGCGGGCTGGTCACTTCGTGGACCAGGTGGCGGTCGATGTAGAGCAGCGTCGTGCCGTCCTCTTCCTGGCGGACGACATGGCTGTTCCAGAGCTTTTCGTAGAGCGTTTGTACTGACATGCTCGAATCACGCAACTAAATCGCAATCGTCAATTATCCCACAGCCACGGACCGTGACGGTAGGCGCTGTCTATATGGGCAATAGCCTCATCGCGGGCGCGCCGCCTCATAGAGCGGCATGACCTTCTCTGCATAAACGCGCAAGTCCGCCTGGCGTTGCGCTTGGGAGGGGTGGGTGGACAGCCAGGCGGGCTGCGAAGAGCCGCCGGCGAGGCGCCCCATCTTGTCCCAGAGCGAGATCGCGGCACGTGGATCAAAGCCCGCGCGGGCCGAAAGCTCCACGCCGATACGGTCGGCCTCGGTTTCCTGCTCACGCGAGTTGGGCAGCGAAAACATGGCGTTGTAGGCCAGCCCCGCGACGTCCATCGCGCCGCCCCCCAGTCCGAAAGCCGCGCCCAGTACCGAAATCCCGATCTGAGCATTGGTGACCTCGGACGCGCGCTCCCACGCGTGCTCACGCAAGGCATGGGCAATTTCGTGGCCCATCACTGCGGCAAGCTCGTCGTCGGTGATCTTCAACTGCTGGATCAGGCCGGTATAGACGGCGATCTTGCCGCCCGGCATGCACCAGGCGTTGACCTCATTCGAGGTCAGTACATTGACCTCCCAGTTCCACTTCACCGCGTCAGGCCGGAAGGCCGCGACCGTAGGAATCAGCCTGTCGGCGATTCGCCGCACCCGCTCCGTCTGGACCTTGTCCACGTTGAGGGCCTGCTTCTTCTGGGCCGCGCCGAGCACTCCACGGTACTGCTGCAGCGCCTGATTGTTCAGCGCCTTCGGATCCACCAGGGGCGAGACGGTCTGCTTGCGGTCCACACCCACCACGCCCGGCTGGGTGGTCTGGACGGTGGTGCAGGCAACCACCGCGAATGCCGCCGCAAGGGCGGACCAACGCCATCCATTCATGCTTTTTCTCCAATCGGCGCGGCCCTGCGCGCCGAGACGATTGCTGCAGAAGAGACGGAGAGCGCGGCCGCGCCTGCCGCGAAGGCCGCACTGAAAGTAAAGGCCCACGCCGGCCCTGCGGCGTCCCAGATCAAACCACCGAGAATGCCGCCGAGCAGGCCGCCACCGCCAAAGCACACACTGCCGTAGATGCCTTGCGCGCGGGCCAGCTGCAGGGCCGAGAACCACTGGCTCAGGCGCGCCATGACCGCGGCGTGGAACGCCGCGAAGGTCAGCCCGTGCATCACCTGCGCGAGCACGATCACCGCCGGCCAGCGGGCCAGCCAGCCGATGGCAAGAAAGCGCAGCACAGCGGCGCTGGCCGCCAGGACCAGCACCCGATCGATCGAGACGCGATGCAGGAGCCGCGGCACGAATAGGAAAGCGAGGATTTCGGCAGTCACGCCCACGGTCCACAACCCGCCCACCCATTGCTTGGAGAAGCCCGCATCCACCAGCCTCAGCGAGTAGAAGGTGTTGAGCACCCCGTGGGCCACGAGTACGCACAGACAGGCTAGAAAGAAGCGCAGGATCTGCGGCTCACGCAGCGCGTCCGCGAAGGGGGCTCTCTGTTTCACATGCGGCGCTGCCGCCACCGGCGGCTCCACCAGCAGGCCGGCCGCGGCCAAGCCTGCGACCAGCGCCCCCCACGCCATCCAGGGCAGGTTCTCCGTGCCCAGGCGCTCCAGCAGATGGCCTCCGGCCAGCACCGTCAGAACGAAGCCGAGCGAACCCCACAGCCGAATGCGCCCGTAACTCGCCGAACGCGACCCGAGATGCAGCAGCGTGAGGGTCTCTACCAGCGGCAGGCCAGCCGTGTTGAACATACCGACCAGCGCCAGCGCCACGAAGGCGAGCCAGAAACCGCCATCGGGGAAAACGAGCGCAAAGGACAGGACGGCCCCGAGCGCCGTCAGCTGGACGACGCGGCTCGAATTACCCCAACGCTCGGCCAGCCAGGCCCAGAAATTCGGCGCCACGACGCGCATGCCCTGGGAGAGCGACATCAGCACGCCGATCTGCGCCGCCGAGTAGCCGCGCCGCGCGAGGTACAGGCCGAAATACGGGACGAACAGCCCGCCATAGATGAAGGAGACGAAGTACCAGACGGAAAGGCGCTTCAGTGCGGGCATGGTGAGCGGGCGCCGCGGCGCCCGGACGTGCGGTTGATCTCAGTCTTGCGGTCCGGGGACTGATTGGCTGCCATCGGGTGCAAGCGCCGCAATTTTGGGCGTGGCGCAGATGACATCCGCATTCTGCGCGCGGTGGCGCAGGGCGTGGTCCATCAGCACGAGCGCCAGCATCGCCTCGGCGACCGGCGTGGCACGGATGCCGACGCAGGGATCGTGACGGCCGGTGGTCGACATCTCGACCGGCTGACCTTCGAGATCGATCGAACGGCGCGGCTGCGGAATCGAGGAAGTAGGCTTGATCGCGATGCTCACACGGATGTCCTGCCCGGAGGACACACCACCCAGCGTGCCGCCGGCGTGGTTCGACAGGAAGCCCTCCGGCGTGAGTTCGTCGCCATGCACCGTACCGCGCTGCGCCACGACGCCGAAGCCGTCACCGATCTCCACGCCCTTGACCGCATTGATGCTCATCATCGCGTAAGCAATGTCGGCGTCCAGGCGGTCGAAGACCGGTTCGCCCCAGCCGACAGGGACGCCACTTGCGACGACGTCAATGCGCGCACCGATCGAATCGCGCTCGGCGCGGATCTCGTCCATGTAGGCCTCGAGGCGCGGAACGATCTCATCATTGGGCGCGAAGAACGCATTTTCCGAAACATGCGACCACGCCTTGAAGGGAATCGTCACTTCACCCAGCGCGCTCATGAAGCCGCGGATCACCACGCCATAACGCTCACGCAGCCACTTGCGCGCAATGGCGCCCGCCGCCACACGCACGGCGGTCTCGCGCGCGGAGGAGCGGCCGCCACCCCGGTAATCGCGGATGCCGTACTTCTGCCAGTAGGTGTAGTCGGCATGGCCCGGACGGAAGGTCGCGGCGATCTTGGAGTAGTCCTGGCTGCGCTGGTCCTGGTTACGGATCAGCAGCGCGATCGGGTGTCCGGTGGTCTTACCTTCGAACACGCCGGAGAGTATCTCGACCGTGTCTGGCTCCTTGCGCTGGGTCACGTGGCGCGAGGTGCCGGGCTTGCGCTTGTCCAGCTCGGCCTGGATGTCTGCTTCGCTCAACGCCAGCCCCGGAGGGCATCCGTCGACCACGCAGCCGATGGCCGGGCCGTGGGATTCGCCGAAGGAAGTGACAGTAAAAAGCGTGCCGAGACTGCTACCGGACATGATCGTGTGCGCAAGCGAGAGAGAAGCGGGAGTTTATCACCCGCCCCACCCCGCAAGCCCCGCCGCTCAATGGAAGAAGGCTTCCAGCCGCTCGAAGACGGTGTGATCGGCGCCGTGGCGCCGCACCGCGATCACGTCCTCCAGCTTTTCGGCCTGCTTCATCATCTGCGGCAGACGCGCGTCATCCAGCACCAACAGCCAGATCCGGCTTTCACTGCCATCGCCGATCGGCATGCAGAGGATGCCCTCCACGTTGAAGGCGCGGCGGGCAAACAGCCCGCAGACATGCATCATCACGCCCGCATGGTTGTGCACCGCCAGTTCGAGCACGGTGCGCTTGCCGGTGGTCGAAATGACCGAGTCGCTCACTTGTTCCATGGCTCAGCCTCCAATCATCTCGGTGTTGGCGGCACCCGGAGGCACCATCGGATAGACCTTCTGGTTCACATCGATCGAACAGTGGATCAGGCAGGGGCCCGGCGCGGCGATCGCTTCGGACAGCGCCGCACGCGGATGTGCGCTCTTGTCGAGGTCAACTGCATCCAGGCCGAAGCCTTCCGCCACCTTGCAGAAATCGACCGCACGGCGATAGTCGGAGGCGTAGTAGCGCTGCTTGTAGAAAAGGTCCTGCTGTTGATGCACGAGACCGAGCGACTGGTTGTTCATCAGGACGATCTTCATGTCGACGCCCTCTTCCGCAGCGGTCGCCATCTCCTGGATGTTCATCTTCAAGCTACCGTCGCCCGAGAAGCAGATGACCTTGCGATTCGGCTCGGCGAGCGCGGCGCCGATCGCGGCGGGCATGCCGAAACCCATTGCCCCCAGACCACCGGAAGTCAGCCACTGGCGCGGCCGGCGGAAGGGGTAGGACTGCGCCACCCACATCTGATGCTGGCCGACGTCCGTCGTGATGATCGCTTCGTCGTCCAGGCAGGCCGCAACCGCTGCGACCAGGCCGTAGTGACTGCGCGGATCGTCCAGGCCGGGCAACTGCATCGGCTGCGCGCGCTTGAGGTCTTCCACGCGGGTCAGCCATTTCTTGCGCAGCTGCACCTGCACCAGCGGCAGGAGCTGGGTCAGCACCTGCCCCACGTCACCCTGAATACCAACGTGAGCGCTCTTGATCTTGTCGATCTCGGAGGCGTCGATGTCGATATGCACGATGCGCGCGTTCGGGCAGAAGGCCTTCGCCTTGCCGATCGCACGGTCATCGAAGCGCGCGCCGACACACACGAGCACGTCGCATTCTTCGAGGATGTGGTTTGTGTAGCGTGCGCCGTGCATGCCCAGCATGCCGATGGAAAGCGGATGGTCCATCGGCATCGCCCCGAGCGCCATCAGCGTCATCGTAGTCGGCAGGCCCGCCTGCTCCGCGAGCGTCGTCGCGGCATGGCTGGCGCCCGAGGCCACGACGCCGCCACCGAGGTAGAGCACCGGCCGTTGCGCTTCGTTGATCAGCGTCGCCGCACGACGCACCGCATCCAGATCGATTTCCGGCATCGGATCGAGCGCGACCGGGCCGCGCAGACCGTCGCTAGTCACGCGCTGGACCTGCACGTCCTTCGGGATATCGATCCACACCGGGCCGGGACGGCCTGACTGCGCAATGCGGAAGGCCTCTCCAACGACGCGCGGCAGATCGGCCGCGTTGCGGACGAGGTAGTTGTGCTTGGTGATCGGAATCGACAAGCCGTAGGTGTCGACTTCCTGGAAAGCGTCGGTGCCGATCATCGGCAGCGGCACCTGGCCAGTGATGCAAACGAGCGGAATCGAGTCGAGCTTGGCGTCGGCGATGGCCGTCACCAGGTTGGTCGCCCCTGGTCCGCTGGAAGCCATGCAGACCGCAGCCTTGCCCGTTGCGCGCGCCATGCCTTGCGCAATGAAACCGGCGCCCTGCTCATGCCGGGCCAGCACATGGCGGATCTTGCCGGAGGTGGCAAGCGCGTCATACAGCGGCAGCGCCGCTCCGCCGGGGATGCCGGCAATGGTGTTGATGCCCTGGGATTCGAGCAATCGGACCAGCAGTTCTGCACCGGTCTGTTCCATGGGTCTGTCTCCTGAAAGATTGGACCCGGCGCGTGCTCGGTGGGGTTGCTACAAAGAAAAACCCCGCCGGCTTGCGCCGGCGGGGTTGAATTCCTGTTGACCTTCGAACCCGTGCTACGGCGCGACTGCACCTACGCCTACTACGCGTACTACTACCGCCGCAAAAGCGGAGATCGAAATCTCTTCGATGTAGTACGAGGCGTGCATGGGTTTTTCAAACCAACGGAAACGGAACGACGATTTCATTGCAGCACATCTGCCACCAAAGCTCAAGGCTTGAACGCTCAAAATCCTGTGTCCACGGGCTTTGTAAGACGGATTCCTACTGTCAGATGCGCGCAAAAAGCAGTTACGCGGCTTTTTTCACCGCCTCATCGCGCAGCGCCCGACGCAGGATCTTGCCCACGTTGGTCTTCGGGAGTTCGGTACGGAACTCCACGAGGCGCGGCACCTTGTAGCCGGTGAGATTCGAGCGGCAATGCGCGATCAGCGCTTCAGCGGTCAGAGATGGATCCTTGCGCACCACGAAGATCTTGACGGCCTCACCTGCGCGCTCGTCCGGCACGCCGATAGCGGCCACTTCGAGAACGCCCGGGTGGGTCATGACCGCGTCTTCGACTTCATTCGGATACACGTTGAAACCGGAGACCAGGATCATGTCCTTCTTGCGGTCGACGATGCGCACGAAGCCGTGCTCATCGACCACGGCGATATCACCGGTCTTCAGGTAACCGTCGTCGGTCATCACCTTGGCGGTTTCATCCGGACGGTTGTAGTAGCCCGCCATCACCTGCGGTCCCTTCACGCACAACTCGCCTGGTTTGCCTACACCTTGATCTACGCCTTCATCATCGCGGATCGCGATTTCGGTGGAAGGCACAGGTAGACCGATCGAACCGTTGAAGGCCGGCAGGTCCAGCGGGTTGATCGTAACGGCGGGTGAAGTTTCGGTAAGGCCATAGGCCTCCACCAGCGGCTTGCCTGTTACCTTGCGCCACTTCTCCGCGACAGCCTTCTGTACCGCCATGCCGCCGCCCAGGGTGCAACGCAGCTGCGAGAAATCCAGCTTGGCGAAATCGGGATGGTTGAGTAGCGCATTGAAGAGCGTGTTCACCCCGGTGATCGCGGTGAACTTGTTGCTTTGCAGCTCCTTCACGAAGCCCGGAATGTCGCGCGGATTCGTGATCAGGATGTTGGTCGCCCCCAGCTTGAAGAAGGTCAGGCAGTTCGCGGTCAGCGAAAAGATGTGGTACAGCGGCAGCGCCGTGACAATCGTTTCCTGACCCTCGTTCAGGAAAGGCTTCACCCAGGCGTGCGCCTGCTGCAGGTTGGCGATGATGCAGCGATGCAGCAGCACGGCGCCCTTGGCAACGCCAGTGGTCCCGCCGGTGTATTGCAGGAAGGCCGTGTCTTCATGGGTGACGGCAACAGGCGCCAGCTTGTGTTTCGCCCCCTGATCCAGGGCCTCGTTGAAACCCACATGGCCGGGAAGGTTCCAGGGCGGCACCATCTTCTTGACGTACTTCACCACCAGATCTACCAGCACGCCCTTGAGACCGAGCATGTCACCCAGTCGCGCGACCACGACCTTCTTCAGCGGGACATGGGCGATGACTTCCTGCAGGGTGGCGGCGAAGTTCTCAAGCACCACGATCACATCGGCGCCGGAATCCTTGAGCTGATGCTCCAGCTCGCGCGGCGTGTAGAGCGGATTGCAGTTCACCACGGTGTAACCAGCGCGCAGCGCGCCCCAGAGGCACACCGGATATTGCAGGACATTGGGCATCATCAGCGCGATGCGCGCGCCCTTGGGCAGCTTGAGCTCGCCCTGCAGGTACGCCGCAAAGCGCGTCGAGTACTCCTCAAGCTCCTTGTACGTGATCTGCCGACCCATGTTGACGTAGGCGACGCGGCTTCCGTACTTGCGCACCCCCTCGTCGAACAGCGCGCCGATCGAGCTGTACTCATGGATGTCGATCTCTGCCGGAACGCCTTTCGGATAGCTCGCCAGCCAGACTTTCTCCATGTTGTCTCCTTTGGTGTTTTTTCGCGGCCGGATCGAGCCAGTCGCGATCGATGATTCCTGCGCAGAACTGCGTCCGCCCGCGCGCGGCCGAGTTGGCTAGCTGTCTTCGCCTTCTTCGGCCGGCCAGTTGCGGATGTAGTTCTTGAGCATCCGGTTCTCGAAGCTCTGCTCTTCCAGCACCGCCTTGGCTACATCGTGGAAGGAGACGACACCCATCAAGGTGTCGCCATCCATCACCGGCAGATAGCGCTGGTGTCCGCTCATGATCGTGCGGCGCAGGTCATCCATCTGCATGTGGATGCTCGCGGTCTGGGGCTCCCTGACCATCGCACACTCGACCGGCTCGGTCGCCCAGGTGGCGCCGGCGGCATGGATCGCCTTGAGGACTTCACGAAAGGTCAGGATGCCGACCATCCGCCCATGATCGAAGACCACCAGGGAGCCCACATCCTGCTCGGTCATCACCGCGATGGCTTCCGCGAGCGTCTTCTTCGGGGCGATCGTGTAGAGCACCTTGCCCTTGATCGCCAGGATTTCGCTGACCAGCATGTCCCTCTCCCTTCAATGCGAAACGACATGAATCGTCCGCGGATGGTATTCGATTGCGAGACAGGACGAAAACCATACTGTAGCGTATGGTTACAACACAAGAAAGCCCGCAAAAGCGGGCTCTCCGGGAAGGCAGGTGTTCAGCGCTCGATGTCCTTGAGCTTGCCTTTGACCTTGGCCCACTCATCCGCGTCTGGCAAGGGATCCTTGCGCTCGACGATCGGCTTCCATTGTTTGGCCAGTTCGGCGTTCAGGGAAATGTAGCCCTGCTGGTCGGACGGAACATCGTCTTCGGCGTAGATGGCCTCTACCGGGCACTCGGCCACGCACAGCGTGCAGTCGATGCATTCATCGGGGTCGATCACGAGGAAGTTAGGCCCCTCGCGGAAGCAGTCAACCGGGCACACATCGACGCAGTCGGTGTACTTGCATTTCACGCAAGCATCGGTCACGACATAAGTCATTTTTTCGCTCTCCGTTACGGCGGCCGGGGGTTGCGGCCTGAGTCAGCCGCATATTCTAGCGCAGCGCTGCAGCCTCTCGCGACGCGCCTGCTTGCGCGCAGCGCTTTTTTGGTAGGATGCAGGCAAGCTCTTGCGGTTTGCGCAATGCATCCCAAGATTCACGCAACGAACCTTTCCTGCGTTTCGCGCCCTTTTCCGGATGTGCGAACAGTTCTCCCTGCAGCAGGAAAGCGCCTGAACATTCCCGGGGCTTTTGCCCATATAGCGAGGCATCATGAGCGAACACATCCTGCACGTTACCGATTCGTCCTTCGAGCAAGAAGTCATCCAGGCACAGACGCCCGTCCTGGTGGATTACTGGGCCGAATGGTGCGGCCCGTGCAAGAGCATCGCCCCCATCCTGGACGAGATCGCCAAGGAATACGCCGGCAAGCTGTCCGTCGCCAAGGTCAATATCGACGAGAACACCGAGACGCCCGCGCGCTACGGCATCCGCGGCATTCCGACGCTGATGCTGTTCAAGGACGGCGGCGTGGAAGCCACCAAGGTTGGCGCACTCTCGAAGTCGCAACTGACGGCATTCATTGACAGCCATCTCTGATTCGGGCAAGAATTTCCCGACCTGATCGCGGTGCGCCGCCCGGCGCGCCGCTTCTGATCTCCGCAAGTCACAACCTACCCTCTCCCGCTTCATCCACCGCTGCGTCGGCCCGTCACAGACGCGCACCTCTCCTACCTTCCAGGTAATTCCATGCATCTATCGGAGCTCAAGTCTCTCCACGTCAGTCAGCTGCTCGAAATGGCGCAGGCCTTCGAGATCGAGGGCGCGAACCGCCTTCGCAAGCAGGAACTGATCTTTGCCTTGCTGCGCAATCGCGCCAAGAAGGGAGAATCCATCTTCGGCGACGGCGTGCTGGAAGTCCTGCCCGATGGCTTCGGTTTCCTTCGCTCGCCCGATACGTCTTACCTGGCCGGTACCGACGACATCTACGTGTCGCCCTCGCAGATCCGTCGTTTCAATCTGCACACCGGCGACACGATCGAAGGCGAGATCCGGACCCCGAAGGACGGAGAGCGTTATTTCGCGCTGGTCAAAGTCGACAAGATCAACAACGAGCCGCCCGAGGCCTCGAAGAACAAGATCCTGTTCGAAAACCTGACCCCGCTGCACCCGACCAATCCGCTGCGCCTGGAGCGCGAGGTCCGCAGCGATGAGAACGTCACCAGCCGTGTGGTCGACATCATCGCTCCGATCGGCAAGGGCCAACGCGGTCTGCTCGTGGCCTCGCCGAAGTCCGGCAAGACCGTGATGCTGCAGCACATCGCGCATGCGATTACGACCAATCATCCCGACGTGATCGTGATCGTTCTGCTGATCGACGAGCGCCCGGAAGAAGTGACCGAAATGCAGCGCTCGGTGCGCGGCGAGGTCGTGGCCTCGACCTTCGACGAACCTGCCACACGTCACGTGCAGGTCGCTGAAATGGTGATCGAGAAAGCCAAGCGCCTGGTCGAACACAAGCGCGACGTGGTCATTCTGCTCGACTCGCTGACCCGCCTGGCGCGCGCCTACAACACCGTGGTGCCGGCCTCCGGCAAAGTGCTGACCGGTGGCGTCGACGCCAACGCCCTGCAGAAGCCCAAGCGCTTCTTCGGTGCTGCACGGAACATCGAGGAAGGCGGCTCCCTCACCATCATCGCCACCGCGCTGATCGATACCGGCAGCCGCATGGACGATGTGATCTACGAAGAATTCAAGGGCACGGGCAACATGGAGATCCACCTGGATCGCCGTATGGCTGAAAAGCGTGTCTATCCGGCGATCAACGTGAATCGCTCCGGCACGCGTCGCGAAGAACTGCTCATCAAGCCCGAGCTGCTGCAGAAGGTCTGGATCCTGCGCAAACTCCTGTACGGCATGGATGAAATCGAGGCGATGGAATTCCTGCTGGACAAGATCAAGGCAACCAAGACCAACAGCGATTTCTTCGATGCCATGCGCCGAGGCTGACGGACACTCGTTGCCCAAAAAGAAAGGCCACCCTCGGGTGGCCTTTCTTTTTTCCTGGCTCGGATTCGTCGCTCGACGGCTCTACACCCCGGCCCTCAACAAGCGTGGAGAACGCAGCAACTCGGCAGTCATCGATCACAGAACACGCGCGGCGCCCGCGATCGATGCTCCTTCGAGCACCCCATCCAGCTTATTCGCCCAGCGCCCGCAGTTGTGGCACCGCAGCCGTTCCCTGAACGGAGAACTGACGAACGATGCTCTCCACTGGCGTACGCACCTCATTGCGCAACATGCCGCCAAGCTGACCTTGCTCCGCCAGCGTGATGCGGCCCGATGCGGTCAGCGCACCGGATTCCAGCCGACGGATGTCCACACGCACCGGCCTGCCCGGCTCGCGCGCGATCCTGCCATCGAGCTTCGCGAATCGCGTAGTTCCGCCAGAGATCGGCGCACCGCCCGGACGACGCATGGCTTCCACCAGATCGATTTTTCGCAGAGAGCCATCTGCCACCACGAACTGGCCATCCACCTTCGCGCTCGATGCCCACTCGGCCACTTCCGCGGCCTTGGCCTCGAGACGGAAGTTGCCGGACAGGCGGCCGTCGATAGCGCCCGCCGCATCGCTCAACGCCGCCAGACTCGCGGCGGACACGCTATCGAGCTTGAAGTCGCCGGTGAGCGTGGCGCTCTGCGCGAAATCCACGGTGCCACTGCCCTTGAGCGAACCGGACAGCCAGTTGGCGCTGATCTGCACATTCGTGAGGCCGGTCAGGCCAAGGTCACCCTGCATGGACAAATTCTCCAGCTTGCTGGTACCGAAGTCTGTTTCCTGAGGGCTGTAAACCAGCACCTTCACGGTTCCAGCCTGAGGCGTGAGTTCATACACCAAGCCACCCTCGCGTCCGGTCAGGCGCGCTTCGGACCAGTGCCCCTCTTCGTTGAAGCCCAGCGTGCCGGTCAGCTCATGCAATTGCAGCGAACCCAAGCCAAGGCCCAGGTTGTCGACCGAGATTTTCTTCAGGCGCCAGCCGTTACCCTGCGTCGTCAGCGTCGCAACCCGCTGCAGCAGCATCGGGTTCGTCTTCACGCCATCCAGGGCGATCGACAGGCGCTGGCTCTGACCCATGGCCCAGTGCAGCCAGTCCGGATGGCCCCAGGCGCGCGAAACCTGCGTCGTTCCGCCCTCACCCACCTGGACGTCCGTCAGCGCGAATGCCGGCCAGGGATGGAAACCGATCCCGACGCTGCCCACCTTGACCGGTTCGCCCAGCCAGGCCGCGGCTTCGCGCTCCACCTTTTCGCGCAGGTTCGACACCTGGTAGCCCAGGCTCACGAACACTGCCGCAATCACCCCGATCACCAGCAGCACCGCGATGCCAGCCACTACGCGACGCACCTTGTGCGCTTTCTTGCCGCCGCCGGCCATCGCGCCGTGGCCGAAGTTGCCGAAGAAGGCGCGAATGCGATCCATGATCGTGGCGCGCGAACCGGAAGCAATCGTGCGGCGAAGGCGTTTTTCCTCGGCCTTGCTCAGGTTGCCCGAACCATCGGCAGACGCCGCGGGCAGTTGCGCAGAAGGTTCGACGCGACCGCCTCCGGCGTCGCCACGCAGCCAGCGCGACTCCTGCTCCGCGACGCGCGCCATCCGCGCATCCAGCGTTTCGACCAGGCCGTTGCGCTCCAGATCGCCCAGCGCCTGTTGCACGGCGCGATTGCGGCCGAGCCGCGTGCAGAGTTCGCCGACCGTTGAAAAACCGTCGACCGCCTCCAGAACGCTGCGCGCCATCTTGTCGGTCGCCGTTCTTGGGTCGTTGAGTTCGCGGTCGCCCGTTTCGGTGCGACAGAACACTGTGAAGCGGTCCACTCTTTATTCTCCCTGAGCTGCTCGGGCAGCTTGAACACAATGGAATATTACAGGAACACCTAAACTGATCGAGCCCACATTTTTGTTGACGGATTAGAAAACGCCGTCTATCATTGCGGTCTCTGTTCCTCGATAGCTCAGTCGGTAGAGCGCCGGACTGTTAATCCGTAGGTCCCTGGTTCGAGCCCAGGTCGAGGAGCCAGAATTCTAAAGGCCCGCAGCAATGCGGGCCTTTTCCGTTTACCCGTTCGTCGGGCCGGTTGTCAGGAGTTCCTCGCCGCCCCGGGAACGGGCGACGATGGCTTTCATTGCATTCGGATTGCGGGTGGGTGGTATTGCGCCGGGATCAGTGGCCTGCTTGCGCGCGATAGTTCGCCATCGCGGCTTCCTGCGACGGGAAGGCGTCATCCGAAATCGCCATCTGGCGAATCTCGCCCCCTACGCGCTCCACCCACTGCCAGCGCCAGCCAGGGCCGTCTTCGTCATAGAAGAGGCTGACGGTGTCCTTGAACGCTTCCTCGATCTCGCTATCGACGACGGGTTCGATATCCATATTTTCCTCCCTCCGCTGGTAACGGGAACGGTCGGCATCGCCGACCGTCGATGCGCGCAGCCGATGTGCTACGCCTCCATTCTTACTCCACCTTGCTCGCCAATGCACGCACGTGGCCGAGCACGGGCAACAGGATGTCGCGCCCGAGCCGCGCACTGCGCGCGCCGTTCCAGCCCGTGACAGGGTCCGGCGCATTGGCGTTGTCCTTGAAGGGCATCTCCAGCGTCATCGACACGCAGTTGAATCGATGGCCCACCCATTTGGAGGCGAGCGTCAGCAGCTCTTCGTCGAAGCGATCCTCCGCGTAGCCTTCCTTGCGCTGGAAATCCGGCGCGCACGCCGCGAAGGTGGAGAGGAACTGCTCCTGCAAGGCCTGATTGCGCTCGCCGTAACCAGGGACCATCTGCGAGCCGTCGACGAAGACATAGGGCAGCGTCTCGTCGCCATGGATGTCGAGGAAGAGATCGACTCCCCCAGCCTCCATCGCTTCGCGCACGCACAGCACTTCGGAGCTGCGCTGCAGCGTCGGGTTGAGCCATTCGCGATTCAGGTTGGCGCCTGCAGCGTTCGAGCGCAGGTTGCCGAGGAAAGCGCCGTCCGGATTGATGTTCGGCACGATCTGGAAGCAGGCCGAGGCACGCAGCGCGCGGCCGACGCCATCAGCCGGATCCAGCAGGCGATCGAGCAGGCCCTCAACGAACCACTCTGCCATCGTCTCGCCCGGGTGCTGCCGCGCGACGATCCAGACCTTGGGCTTGCCGGCCTCCGGCTCGCCGATCTGCAGGCAATCGATCTCCCTACCCTGCACGCTCTCGCCGAGCTTGCGCAGGACGACGCCGGGCTGCTGTGCGGCAAATGCGACGAGCGACTGATGCCGCTCATGCGAGTACGGTTCGAAGTAAGCCAGCCAGACCGCGTCCTGCTCCGGCGTGAAGGACAGATGCAGCACCTGGCCGTCGTAGTGCGTATCCGGCAGCCGGAACCAGTGTTCGCGGTCGTAGCTCGCGCAGACCTGGTAGCCATGCCATCCGTCGGCATAGCTGCACTGGCCCGCGTTTTCGAAGCGTAGATTCAGCGCCGTGCCCGCCGCACCCGAAATCCGGAAGTGGAACCACTGGCGGAAATCGCCCGCGTTGTCGTCGCGGATCGCCAGTCGGATATGGCCCGGATTGCTCGCGTCGATCACGCGGATCGCGCCGCTGTCGAACTGGCAGCCGATGGAAAGACTCATGCTGTCTCCTTGATCGGTGATCGGCCTTCAGGGCATCTCGCGCCTGAAGTACCAGGTGTCGTCATTGGATGCGGCCTCGTCGAAGGCATAGCCGTCGCGATCGAAGGCCTTGAGCGCATGCGGGTCGGCAATGTCACGCTCGGCGGCATAGCGGGTCATTGCGCCACGCGCACGCTTGGCGTTGAAGCTCACAACCTTGTATTCGCCGTTGCGCCGCTCCTGGAACAGCGGCGTGATCACGCGTGCCTTCAGCGCACCTCTATGCACCGCGCGGAAGTACTCCTGGGAGGCGAGATTCACCACCACACGCTCGGCGCTGCCTTCAAGCATGTCGAGCCGCGCGTTGATCGCGGTCGAAACGCGCTTGCCCCAATAGTCGTAGAGATCATCGCCGCGCCGGTTCGCGAGCCGGGTCCCCATCTCCAGACGATAGGGCCGGACGAGATCCAGCGGCCGCAGAAGCCCATAGAGGCCGGACAGGATGCCCAGACGACGCTGCAGGTAGCCCTCCAGCACCGCGGGCGGCAGGCTCGCGGCATCGAGTCCGTCATACACGTCACCCGCGAAGGCCAGCACGGCCTGCTTGGCCTCGGGCGCCAGATGCTCGGGACGCCACTCGGCGTAGCGTGCCACGTTGAGTGCGGCGAGTTTGTCCGAGAGCGACATCAGCGCCGCGATCTGCGCGGGGGTCTTGCGGGCCAGGATGCGGATCAGGGGCGTGGCCTGATCGATCAGCTCAGCCTGGGAGCACATGGGCGTGGTGCTCGGGGTGTCGAAATCGAGGGTCTTGGCGGGAGAGAGAAGAATCAGCATGCGGACTGCGGAACAGCGGAGGCGGAAGAGGACGACGGAATGAACGACTCGAAACTGAGCGCTCGAGCCGGCCAGCGAACGGGAACCCGGCTTTTCGGCCCCCGATCGGGTCGCCCGGAAAGCAAGGCAGAAAGCCGCGATAATACGCGTCCCCAACCGACCCGCCGTCCGCAGGCGCGCCGCATGCCCAACACCGATCTTCTCCAGCGTTCGCTCGCCAGCGTCTGGCATCCCTGCACGCAGATGAAGCACCACGAGCGTTTTCCGCTGGTGCCGATCGCACGTGGCGAAGGCCCGTGGCTGCATGGCGAAGACGGTCGCCGCTACTTCGATGCAGTGAGTTCCTGGTGGGTGAACCTGTTTGGCCACGCGCATCCGGCAATCAACGCCGCGATCCGTGATCAGCTGGAAACGCTGGAGCATGTGATGCTCGCCGGCTTCACCCACCGTCCCGCGGTCGAACTCGCCGAACGGCTGCGCGCGCTGACCGGCGATGCGCTGGGTCATGTCTTCTTTGCCTCCGACGGCGCCTCGGCCACCGAGATCGCGCTCAAGATGAGCGCCCACTACTGGCGCAACAAGGGCCGTCCCGCGAAGAACCGCTTCACTTGCCTGGCTGGCAGCTACCACGGCGAGACCGCGGGCGCGCTGGCCGTGACCGACATCGCCCTTTTCCGCGATGCCTACGCGCCGCTCGTGCGGGCGGCGGACATCGTCGCCAGTCCTGCCGGCACGGCGAGCGATCAGCCGCAGATCCAGCACGCGCTCACTGCCCTGGAGGCGCACCTGGCAACGCACGCCCACGAGACCGCCGCCCTCATCGTCGAGCCGCTGGTGCAATGCGCCAACGGCATGCGGATGTACGACGCGGCGTATCTGCGTGGCGCACGCGCGCTCTGCGACCGCTTTGAAGTACATCTGATCGCGGACGAGATCGCGGTGGGCTGCGGCCGCACCGGCAGCTTCTTCGCGCATGAGCAGGCGGGCATCCGGCCGGATCTGCTCCTGCTGTCCAAGGGCATCTCGGGTGGCTACCTGCCGCTTTCGCTGGTGCTCTCCACCGACGAGATCTTCTCCGCCTTCTACGACGAAGACAGCGCCCGCGGCTTTCTGCATTCGCACTCCTACACCGGCAATCCGCTCGCCTGCCGCGCCGCGCTCGCCACCCTCGATCTCTTCGAAAGCGAAGACGTGCTCGCGCGCAACCTGGAGCGGGCGGCAAACCTGCAGCGACTCGCGCAGCCTCTGGAGAACCATCCCGCCGTTCGGGACTTCCGACGCTGCGGCATGATCTGGGCCTTCGAGGTCGAAACCGAAGACCCGGCCTTCTCACGCCGGATGTTCGAAGCCGGCCTGCAGCACGAACTGCTGCTGCGCCCGATCGGCCGCACGGTGTACTGGATGCCGCCCTACGTCTTCGACGAATCCGACGCAGCCTTCCTCGTACAGCGCACCGGCGAGGCGCTCGAAGCGGTGCTGCAAGCATGAGCATCGTCGACACCCTGGATGCCGGATTCGCTGCGCTGGACGCGGCCGGCCTGCGTCGCCAGCGTCGTAGGGTCGACCGACGCAAGGGCGTGGAGATCCACGTCGACGGCCGCCCCGTCCTCAACTTCTGCAGCAATGACTATCTCGGCCTCGCGGACCATCCTGCGCTGGTCGAAGCCGCCATCGAAGGCGCGAAACGGTGGGGCGTGGGCTCGGGTGCGGCGCATCTGGTCAGCGGCCATTTCGCGCCGCATGAAGCCGCAGAGCAGGCGCTCGCGCGCTTCGTCGGCTGCGAGGCCGCACTGCTCTTCTCCACCGGCTACATGGTCAATGCCGGCGTGCTGTCGGCCCTCGTGGGCCGGGGCGACGCGATCTTCGCGGACAAGCTGAACCACGCCTCGCTGGTCGATGGCGCCCTGCTCACGCGCGCGGATCTCAGGCGCTATCCGCATTGCGATATGGCCGCGCTGGAGCGACTGCTCGAGCAGAGCACCGCCGCCCGCAAGCTCATCGTCACTGACAGCGTCTTCAGCATGGATGGCGACCTCGCGCCGCTCCGCGAACTCCTTGCGCTCGCGGAACGCTACGACACCTGGCTGATGATCGACGACGCGCATGGCTTCGGCGTGCTCGGTCCGCAGGGTCGCGGCGCACTCGCCTCACTGGGCATGGCCGCCGAACGCATCCTGCTCGTCGGCACCCTGGGCAAGGCCGCGGGCGTCGCGGGCGCTTTCGTCGCCGGCAGCGCCCGCGTAGTCGAATGGCTGATGCAGAAGACGCGCACCTACCTTTTCACTACCGGCGCACCGCCCTTGCTCGCGCACTGCCTGCTGATCGCACTGGAGCTGATCGCCGATGGCGATACTCGCCGCGAGCAATTGCGCGCCAACATCGCCCGCCTGCGCGCAGGCGTCGCAGGCCGTTTCCAGCTCGCCGCTTCGGCCACGGCCATCCAGCCACTGATCGTCGGCCGCAACGAGCTCGCCGTGACGCTTGCGAACAAACTCTTCGACCAAGGCATCTGGGTGCCGGCGATCCGTCCGCCCACGGTGCCCGAAGGCACGGCGCGCCTGCGCGTGTCGCTGTCTGCCGCACACGAGCCGGCGCAGGTAGACACCCTGGTCGCCGCGCTGCTCCAACACGCTCCATGAAACCATTGAATCTCTTCTGCCTGCCCGGCTGGGCCATGAGCGCGCGCGCCTTCGATCCGCTAAAGGCGCTGCTGCCCGACTGCACGATGCAGGACTTCGACGACAAGACCGACCCGCGATCGCTGCCCGAGGACGCCGTCCTGCTCGGCTGGTCCTTCGGTGCGCAACGCGCGCTCGCCCTCGCGGCTCGTCGTCCGCTGCGCGGCGTAATCCTGATCGGCGTCAGCCCACGCTTTGTCGCCTCTGCAGATTGGCAGGCGGCACTTTCGCAGGAGACCGTGGAGGGTTTTCGCGATGGCTTCGCCGCTGCGCCGGAAGCCACGCTGAAACGCTTCCTGGCGCTGCAGGCGGTCGGCGAGGCGCAGCGCGGCCCGGTCCTGCGCCAGCTCGGCGAGTGCATGCTCGACGCCGCGACGCCAGGCCTGAACGCATCGCTCGACGCGCTCTGTTCGATGGACCTGCGCGACGAGACACACCTGGTCGACTGCCCAGCGCTCCTGCTCCACGGTGAGAACGATGCCCTGATGCCGGCACAAGCCGCGCGCTGGCTGACCCTGGAACTGCCGCACGCGGACCTCTACGTCTTCGAACACTGCGGACACGCGCCGCACATCTCACGTGCGGCTGAGACGGCCGCCCTGATACGCGACTTCGCGGGGCGCCTGTGAGCGCACGGGAGCGCCGACGCATCGGCGAGGCCTTCGCTGCCGCCTCGGCCGACTACGACGCCCGTGCGGATGTGCAGGCGCGCATCGCCGAACGTCTCGCCGCCTTCCTGCCCGCCGCGCTGGAGGCCACAGGGCCCGTGCTCGACGCCGGCTGCGGCACCGGTCGCGGTTTCCCACATCTGCGCGATCGCTATCCTCTGGCGCCGCATCTCGGTCTCGACCTGGCACCGGCGATGGCACGGAAGGCGAGCACCCGCGGCCTGCCGACGGCAGCCGCGGACATCGAAGCACTTCCGCTCGCCGACGCCAGCATTGCGCTGTATTGGTCCAGCCTCGCCTGGCAGTGGTGCGATCCCGCGCTCGCCGCGCGTGAAGCCGCGCGGACGCTCGCGCCAGGCGGCGCGCTCTGTGTCGCCACGCTGGGGCCGGGCACCCTGGCCGAGCTGCGCGATGCCTTCGGCGTGCTGGTAGATGGCGCCAGTCATGTGCGCGCCTTTCACAGCGGCGAGGTGCTTCAGGCCGCGCTCGAGGACGCCGGCCTGCGCGATATACGGATCGAGCCCGAACTGCACTACGCCCATGCGCCGGACCTCGGTGCGCTGCTGCAGGGCATCCGCGGCATCGGTGCGCGCACGCTGGGCGAAGATCGCCGGCGGGGCCTGCTCGGCCGGCGGGGCTGGCAAGCCGTACAGGCGCGCTACGAAACGCATCGCGGCGAGCTTGGCCTGCCCGCCCGCTACGAAGTCTTCTTCGTCCGCGCATCGCGCTGACGCGACCTGGATCGGATCTCGCATGCAGCACTACTTCGTCACCGGCACCGACACAGAGATCGGCAAGACCTTCACCACCTGCGCCCTGCTCCATCACGCGCGCCGGAAGGGTCTCCGCGCAGTGGGCTACAAGCCCGTCGCGGCCGGCGCAGAGCCGCATGCCGGCGGCCTCGCCAACGAAGACGCGCTGGCCCTGCATGCGGCCGGCAGCCCCGATTTCACGCTGCAGGAGATCAATCCGGTCTGTCTCGCCAGTCCGATCGCACCACACATCGCGGCCGCCGAGGAAGGCGTCCAACTCGACATCGCGGACATGCAGCGTGGCTACCAGCAACTCGCCGCCCACGCTGACCTCGTGCTCGTCGAAGGCGTGGGCGGCTTCTGCGTGCCGCTCGACGACGCACACGACACTGCCGACCTGGCGCAAGCCCTGGCGCTGCCAATGCTGATGGTGGTGGGCATGCGCCTGGGCTGCATCAACCATGCGCTACTCACTGCGGAAGCCATTCGCGCCCGCGGACTGGTCCTCGCCGGCTGGTACGCCAACACCCCGCGCAGCGAGATGCCGCGGCTCGCCGAGAACCTGCAGGCGCTGCGCCAGCGCATTTCCGCGCCACTGCTGGGCGTGCTGCCGCATCTTCCGCAAGGCCCGGCGGCGGCCGCAACGCTGGTGCAATTACCCGGCGGGCTATAATCCGCGGCCTTATTCTCGTGCCCCGCGCGGGCCGCCCTCCGCCCATGAAACGCTCTCGCATCGGCCGCCGCAGCGGCCTCTCCCGTGACGCCGAACAACTCGTCTGGCTCGCGACCGGTCTCGCGGGCTCAGGCAGTCGCGCCGAAGACCGCTTCTGGGATTCGCGGCTCTCCGAACTGGTGGAGCGCCTGCTCGACGAGGGTGACGAGGACACGCTCAACAGCGCGCTGGATCATCTCTACGCCGCCAACGACCGCGCCTACGACGAACTGGCGGACCTGCTGGAAGCCCACGCCGAGAGCGGCCATGCGGCCGATGACGAGGAAGTGCTGCTGATCGCTGCGCCCGTGCTCGCCTGGTCGCGCTTCTCGATTCCCGCAGCCTCACTACCCGCCGCGCAGCTCGCCAACCTGCGGGTGCACCTGCAGGCCCATGTGCTGGCCGAGGGCGTGTCGCTCGCGCTGGCGGATTTCCTCTTCAGCCCCGACCAGTTGCCGCAGGGCTACTCCGAAACCCGTCGATTCGCGCAGACCATGGGCGAGGCCGCGCAGACCAGCGGTGAGCTTCACATCTCCACCGAAGGCATGCCCGACACCGCGCGTTTCCTCTCCGACGTGCGCTATTTGCTGGCCGCCGTCGTGGTCAAGCGCGGCACCCCGGTCTTCCGCTGGCAGGAACCGGACGGCGGGCGCGAACAGGCGCTGCAGCAGTGGCGTACCCAGGGCGGCGCGATCTTCTCGACCGCGATGCCTGGCTGCGCCTACGAAATCGTGCTGCCGGACGCCTACTTCGCCGCCTGCCGCGAAGCCGATCGCCTCTCACGCCCGTACTCGCTGCGCGCTTCGGTCGCCTTCCTCACCACCACGCTGGAAACGCCGCCGGCGCAACTGCGCGCGATCGTCGCGCCCTTCCACGACAAGCAACTGGAGGAATACCGCATCAGCTTCACCCGCAAGGGCGAGGATGCGGTGATCCACGGCGTGGTCTGGCCGCTGCTCGGCGCCGAGGACGAGACCAGCGACGTGCCGGCGCAGATCGAAGCGGCCCTGCGCGAATGCGGCCTCACCGAGATCGTGCATCTGGATATCCGCTTTCCGCTCGAGTACTGCGACGACTGCGGCGCCCCACTCTATCCCTCGCCCGACGGCGAGGCTGTGCATGCGGAACTGCCCGAAGAACAGGCCGAGTCGGTGCCGCGGCACCTGCACTGAGCCCGGGCTGAACGCCGGACCTCGCCAACGGTCTCACTCCTTGCAAGGAGGTTTCCATGAGTCGCAAGATCGAAAAGCCGGACGCCGAGTGGCGCGCACAGCTCACGCCCCAGCAGTATCACGTCACCCGGGAGAAAGGCACCGAACGGGCCTTTACCGGCGAATACTGGAACACTTGGGACAAGGGTGAATATCACTGCGTGGCCTGCGGCGCGCTGCTGTTCCAGTCAGAGGACAAGTTCGACGCGGGCTGCGGCTGGCCGAGCTTCGACAAGGCCGCGGTCAGCGAGAACGTCGAGGAGCATGAGGACTTCTCCCACGGGATGCATCGCACCGAGGTGGTCTGCCACCAGTGCGGCGCGCACCTTGGTCACGTCTTTCCCGACGGCCCGCCCAACACCACGGGCCTGCGCTATTGCATCAACTCCGCTTCCATCAAGCTGGAGCAGGAGAAGTAAGTAGGCCGCTTCGCGACGACCAAGAAAAAAAGGCGCTCCACGGTGAGCGCCTTTTTTCTTTCGCAGAGGGCTGTCGTGCGGCCTCAGGCGCGCTTGAGCAGGAAGTCCGATACCACCCCGATCTGCGGGGCATTCATCAGCATTGGCGCATGGCCGACGCCGGCGAACTCATGCAGGCGCGCGCGCGGGCCGCGTTCGCCCATGGCGGCGAAGGTCTCCGCCGTCAGCAGGTCGGATTCCGCACCACGCAGCGCCATAGTCGGGCAGCGGATGCCTTCGTAGATCGGCCAGAGGTCGATGTCGGTCATGATGGGCGCGAGCCGGAAGGCCTCGCCGATGGCCGGGTCGTAGATCATCTCCAGCCCGCCTTCGACAGTGCGCACCGAGGTCTCGGTGAGATGCCGCCATTGCGCATCGGTGAGCGGACCGAACGGCGCGCTCACCGCGCGGACGTAGGCCTCCGCCTCGGCCAGGTTGGCAAAGCGCGGCGCGCGCCCGACGTACTCGCCGATGCGACGCAGAGACGCAGCCGTCACCACCGGGCCCACGTCGTTGAGCACGAGTCGCGCGATCGGGCTGTCCTTCTGTGCGGCGATGATCATGCCGATGAGCCCGCCCATGGAGGTGCCGACCCAATCGACCTGCTCCGCTCGCGTGTAAGCAAGCAGCACCATCATGTCGCTCACGTACTGCGGCAGCTGGTAGAGCGCCGCATTGGGCAACCAGCCACTGCGTCCACGCCCCGCCACGTCGGGACAGACGACGCGGTAGGTGTCGCTCAACGCCCGGGCAAAATCGTCGAAGTCCCGTCCGTTGCGCGTCAGCCCGTGCGCGCAGATCAGCACCCTCGGATTGTCCGCATCGCCCCATTCGGTGAAGCTCACGCGATGCAGGCCTTGCGGATTGGCGCAGCGGACCCAGCCGGTGCGCATCGCGCGGATATCGCGCCTCTCAGTCTCCATGCGCGCCGCCGGCGCAGTGCCGAACAGCTTGCGAATGCTCTCGAACATCTCAGCGCTCCACGAGATCGGTCGCGTCCGAGTCTAGCACCGCATCCGGATCCTCCTCGTCGGCATGCTTTTGCCATGGCGCAGTCCAGTACCTCGCCGCCAATGGCCGCCAGCGCTGCGCGTGCATGCCTTCCGGTCCGACCGCGACACGGATCGCGCCATCCCGATCGCTGCGCAGCACAGCGGCGCCAATCGCCTGGTAGCGCGCCACGATCTCCGGATGCGGATGCCCGAAGCGACTGCGATAACCCGCCGCAAAAACGACCCGCCGCGGTTTCGTTGCCTGGATGAAGGCTTCGCTCGAAGACGTCCGCGATCCGTGATGAGGCGCCACGACGAGATCCTCCGCATGAAGGACGCCTGCAGCGATCAGCCTCGCTTCCGCGCCCTTGTCGATGTCCGCGGTAAGCAGGACGCCGCGCCCCGCGACAGAGACTCTCAGGACGCATGAGGTACCGTTGCCTTGTCGTCCGATGGCGGTGTCGGCGGGAGGATTCAGGACTTCGAAACGCACACCGTCCCAGTCCCAGTTGTCGCCCTGGACACAGGGCCTCAGTCTGGGGGCGACACCCCGCAGGGCGCTCTGCACCGGTACGGCGGCCATGACGTCGTCCACCCGCAGCGCGCCCAGCAAGGTGGCGGCTCCGCCCGAATGGTCGGCGTCCTCATGGCTCACGATCATCCGGTCCAGCCGCGAAATCCCTTCTCCCCGCAGGTACGGCAGTACTACCCGTTGCCCCGCATCGGAACTGCGGCCATAGCGCGGTCCGGTGTCGAACAGCAGCGTGTGCGTCGCGGTCTGGATGTGGACTGCCAGCCCCTGCCCCACGTCGAGCACACTCAGTTCAAAGCGGCCGGGTTGCGGGCGCGGCGGGACCCATAGGAGCAAGGGCGCGATCAACACCACGCCGGCTCCGCGCCATGGCGTTCCGCGCGGCATCAACAGGCATACCGCGCCCAGCATCGCCGAGGCGAGAGCGAGCCCAGGTGCTTCCGCCGGCCGCCACACCGCCCAGTCCGGCGTCGCCAGGATCGAGAGCAAAGCCATCATGCGGTCGAAGATCCAGCCCGCGAGCATGAGCAAGGGCGGCCAGGGCACCACGGTGAAGAGCAGCACCAGGGGCAGGACTGCAAAGCTCACAAGCGGGATTGCGACTGCATTCGCCAGCGGCGCCACCAGGGACATCTGCCCCGTGAGCGCGAGCAAGGGCACGGCCAGCCCCAGACCGATCGCCCACTGGGACCGCCACCATTCGGCGAGTCGGGAGCTCCGCCCCCTGAGCCCCGCGCCGACGAGCATCAACAGCGCCACCGCGAGAAAGGACAGCCAGAAACCCCGTCCGACCACCGCCCACGGGTCGAGGACCAGCACTGCGAACACCGCCAGCGCGAGGCTCGCCGTCGCACTGATCGCCCGTCCCGACAACAGGCCGATGCTCGCCACGCCCAGCATCAGCACCGTACGCTGCGCCGGCACGCCCCAACCCGCGAGTGCGCTGTAAGCCAGGGCCGCGAGCAGACCCACGACAGCCGCGAGGCGCTGCGCAGGCCACCGCGTGGCGGCGGCAGGCCAACGACGCCAGAGCCAACCCGCGAGTCCGCCCGCAAGCACGGCCCACATCAGGATGTGTAGTCCCGACACGGAAATGAGGTGCGTTACCCCCGTTCTGGCGTACAAGATCCAGTGTTCGGTCGGCACCTCCCGCTGCTCCCCGATCGCCAGAGCGATCAGGGTTGCGCGCCAGGGATGGCCTTCCAGCACCGCGTCCATGCGTGTCCGGATCGCACCGCGCAGGCGTTCGATCCTGTGACCCAGCCCACCCTCGAAATCACTCAGGCGCTGGGCGCCCAGTTTGTCCCGCACATAGCCGTTCGCGCCGATGCCCTGGGCGAACAGCTGGCCCGCGTAGTCGGGCACATGCGGATTGCTGTTGCCCCAGGGGCGTTTGAGGCGGACCACCATGGACCAGCGTTCGCCCGGCTGCAGGGCCGGCTGCGACGCACTTGGCCCGCGGGCGTACCAGGCAAGGCGCAAGGTCTGTGGCACGCCTGCTGGCGCGCGGGTAACCGCGAGATCGAAGCCGATACCTTGGTCAAGAGGTCTCGGCAGATTGTCGATGAGGCCCTCGACGCGGATATCCTGCCCTTCGAGCACCGGGTCCGGGCGATCCTGCAGGCGCAGGCCGGCACGCCAATCTGCCCATGCAATGCCCAGTACGAAGGCCAGGCAACAAAAGGCTGGCATTCGCCATTTACCGCGGGCGAGCAGGCACAGACAGATGCCGGCGCCCACGACAGCGGCCAGCGCCGCTACGGGAGGGAGGCCCTGCCGCGTCTGTAGCCAGAGGCAGCCGAGGCAGAACGCGACGGAGAGCGGTACGACGGGCTGCGACACCGGCGGAGTTTATGCGTATTGGATTGACCGCCATTGTCTGCGTACGCGGCGGAGGCCGCCCCGCTGCCAACCTGATTCGCGTGCGCTTCTTCCTCCCCGGGTAACGATTCCGGATCGGGATGGTCGAACGCACATCCCCGCCATAGAGCCCGCGCATGCGCCGCATCTTTCGACGCCTCAGCCCCGACATCGAAACCTTCCGCCACCAGCCCTGGTTCAAGTGGTTCGGTACGCATGTGCTGCATCCGCGCCTGTGGCAGCTCAATCGCCGCAGCGCAGCACGGGCGATGGCGATCGGCCTTTTTTGCGGTCTCATTCCCGGCCCGCTCCAGATGCTGAGTGCAGCCCTGGCCTCGGTGCTATGGCGCGGCTTTTTGCCCCTCTCGCTGGTGGTCACGCTCTACAGCAATCCGCTGACCATCGTGCCGCTCTATGCCCTGGCCTACGGCATCGGGGAATTGCTGGTGGGCCGCGGCCGCGGCTTCACCCTGCCGCCGCAACCCCATGACGGGCTGATGCCGTGGTTCGGCGCGCTGGCGCACTGGATACAGAGCCTGGGCGCGCCGCTATTGGTCGGCCTTGCGGTGCTGGCCTTCGCGCTCGCCATTGCCGGCTACTGGGTCGTGATCCTGGGCTGGCGCCTGCACACGACACGGGCGCTCGCAGCAAGAAGAAAGCGCCGGATCTGATAGCAGCCGCAGCAAAGAAAAAAGGCGCCCACGGCGCCCTTTTTTCTTGATTGATGTCCGGCGCCAAAGCCGGACCCGACGAGCCCTACTTCGCGGCCGCGTCGGCCACACACTTCTTGACGAAGCTGCTCTTGGCGGCGCCGGCCAGCTTCTTCTCAGCGGCCGCGGCATCGCATTGCGCGCTCGCGTCAGCCGTCTTGGTGTCGCCGGCGCACTTCTTCACGAAACTGGTGCGCGCCGCGCCAGCGAGTTTCTTCTCATCGGCCTTCGCCTCGCAAGCGGCATTGCCAGCTGCTGCGCCCGCGTCGGCCTCGCACTTCTTGAGGAAGCTGGTCTTGGCGGCGCCGGCGAGTTTCTTCTCGGTGGCCTTGGCTTCGCATTCGGGGCTGGCGTGGGCCGGCAGCGCCACGACAAGGGCTGCGAACAGGGACAGGGCGGGCAGGATGCGCATGACGTTCTCCGTGAAGGGATGGTTCATTCTAGGCGGCGCAGATGACCGCCGCGCGGCGCTCACGCCCGCGCGCTCAGCCTGCCGTCCGCCAGTTCGAATCGACGATCCGCCCGCGCAGCGAGCTGCGGATCGTGCGTGACGATCACCACTGCGGTGCCGAGGCGTTCGCGCAGGGAGAGCATCACGCCGAAAACCGTCTCCGCAGTGTGGCGGTCGAGGTTGCCAGTGGGTTCGTCGGCCAGCAGGCAGGCCGGGCCGGTCACCAGCGCTCGCGCGATCGCAGCGCGTTGGCGCTCGCCACCCGAGAGCTCGCCCGGCGCGTGTTCCAGGCGATGCGAGAGGCCGACCGCCTCCAGCATCCGTGCCGCCTCGGCTTCCGCCTGGGGGCGCGGCATGCGGCGGATCAGCAACGGCATCGCGACGTTCTCCAGCGCGGAGAACTCGGGCAGCAGATGGTGGAACTGGTACACGAAGCCGAGCGCCTGGTTGCGCATCTGGCCGCGCTCGGTCTCGGAAAGACTGGAGAAGTTGCGGCCCTGCAGGCTGACGCTGCCTGCGCTGGGGGCGTCGAGCCCGCCGAGCAGATGCAGCAACGTACTCTTGCCGGAACCGGAGGCGCCGATGATGGCTACGCTCTCGCCGCGTGCAACTTCCAGCTCGATGTCTTCGAGCACCTTGACCGCGGCTTCACCGCGGCCGTACTGGCGGGCGAGCCCGCTGCAGGCGAGGACCGGATCACTCATAGCGCAGCGCCTCCGCGGGATTGACACGGGCCGCGCGCCAGCTCGGATAGAGCGCGGCGACCAGCGTGATGACGAACGCGAAGACGACGATCGTGCCGACGTCGCTCCATAGCAGCTGCGAGGGCAGCTCGGAGATGAAATACACGTCCTTGGAGAGGAACTGGATGCCGAAGGTGCGCTCGATCGCCGGCACCACCACATCGATGTTCAGGGCCAGGGCCACGCCGCCGGCCACGCCGAGTCCGAGACCGGCAAGACCGAGCAAGGCACCCTGGACCACGAAGATCGCCATGATCGAGGGCGGGCTGGCACCCAGCGTGCGCAGGATCGCGATGTCCGCGCGCTTGTCCTGCACCGCCATCACCAGCGTCGAGACGATGTTGAAGGCCGCCACCGCCACGATCAGCGAGAGGATGATGAACATCACGTTCTTCTCGATCTGCACCGCGCGGAAGAAGTTGGCATGCGCGCGCGTCCAGTCGGTGACACCGATCGAGCTGTCGTACTCGCGGGAGAGTTCGCGCGCGATCCGCGGCGCAGTGAACATGTCGTCCAGCGCGATGCGCACGCCGGTCACGCCGTCGCCCATGCGGTAGAGCGTCTGCGCGTCCTTCATGTGGATCAGCGCGAGGCTCACGTCGTACTCGTACATCCCGATCTCGAAGATGCCGACGACGGTGAATTGCTTGAGCCGCGGCAGCAGCGCGGCGGGCGTCACCAGCCCGGTCGGTGCGATCACCGTGACTTTCTGGCCGGGCATCACGCCCAGCGAGCGCGCCAGCTCTGAACCCAGGATGATCCCGAATTCGCCCGGCTTCAGGTCTTCCAGATGGCCGGTCTTCATGTTCTTGGCGAAGTCGGCGACGCGGTCTTCGTCGGCGGGCAGCACGCCGCGCACGACGGCGCCGCGCACGCTCTCACCCAGCGCCAGCATGCCCTGCTGCTGCACGTAGGGCGCCACCGCCTTGACCCCTGGATGAGCGGCCGCGATCTTCGCCGCCGCGGGCCAGTCCTGCAGGTCGCCTTCGTAGGCTACGACCTGGGCATGCGCGGCCACGCCGAGAATGCGTGTGCGCAGTTCGCGCTGGAATCCGTTCATCACGGACAGCACGACGATCAAGGCCGCCACGCCGAGCGCGATGCCCAGCATGGAGACCATGGAAATGAAGGAAATGAAACGATTGCCGCCGGCGGCGCGGCGTCTTGCGCGCACGTAGCGCAAGCCCACCAGGAGTTCGAAGCGCATGTCGGCGCGGATGTTACACTCCGTCGCCCGCCACGCGGGAAGCCCTTGATTGGTTTGACGAATGTCCCTGCAACTGCTCGTCCCCGGCCTGCTCTGGCCCCATCGCGACGCGCCTCCCGGATTAGATCGCCTTCAGCTGCCGGCCCTGGTCTGGCTGCTCGGTCGCGCCGTCACGCAAGCCGTTCCGGCCAGCACGCCCGAACAGGCCTTCGCGGCTGCGCTCGGCCTTGGCGAAGTCGGCGCTGCCGTACTGCGCCGTGCGGGCGAAGCAGGTCTGGCAGCGGTTGTGCCAGGCGAGCGTTGGTTATGTGCCGACCCTGCGGGCCTGCGTTTCGCGCGCGACCAGCTGATGCTCTCGGACGCCTCGGGCCTGGATCTGGGCGAAGCCGAGCGGGCGGCGATGGAGGCTGCACTCAAGGAAACGCTGGCGGCCCATGGCGAGTTCTCGCTCCCGCATCCACAGCGTGGCTACCTGCGGCTTTGGGCGCCAAGCGATGCGATCTTCTCTGCACTCGACGACGTCGCAGGACGACCGGTCGCGCTCTTCCTGCCCGAAGGCGACAGGGGCATGCGCTGGGGTCGGGTGATCAACGAGGCGCAGATCGCCCTGCATGAGCTGCCCTTCAACCAGGCCCGCAAATCCGCCCACAAGGCGGAAGCGAACACTTTGTGGTTCTGGGGTGAAGGCGTAGCGCCTGCCGCCGTCCCGGGCGTCCTGCAATCCGCCTTCGCCGAGGGCCTGCTTGCAGAGGGCTGCGCCCGGCTGGGTGGACTGGCCGCCAGGCCCCTGGCGGAGTTCGCCAGCGAACTCGCCGACACGAACATCGTGCTCTGCGAACGCCTGGATCGCGCCGCGCTCTTCGGCGATGGCGAAGCCTGGATGAACGCGCTGCGCAACCTCGAGACCGAAGTCTTCGCGCCAGCGATGCGCGCCCTGCGCACGCGCCAGATCAGCGAACTGCAGATCGTCGCGCCGCAACGTCATCACGAAGGCCGTCGCTACCACGTCACTGCACGGCCTTTCGCCTTCTGGCTCAAGCCGGCCCCCCTTTCCACACTCATCGCGCACTCACCGACATAGCAGCACCATGAGCCGTATCAGCACCCGCGAAATTCCTGCCGCCGCCCTCACCCGCCTCACCGACGCGGGCCTGCCGCCCTTGCTTGCGCGCTTGTATGCCGCGCGCGGCGTTGCCCGCAAGGAGGAGCTGGACACCGCCCTTTCTGCGCTGCTGCCGCCCGCAGGCCTGCGCGGTGCGCAGGACGCCGCCGTGCTGCTCGCCGACGCGATCGAGGCCGAAGCACCGATGCTGATCGTGGCCGACTACGACTGCGACGGCGCCACGGCCTGCGCGGTGGGCATTCGTGCGCTGCGCGCCTTCGGCGGCACGGTCGACTACCTGGTGCCGGATCGCTTCCGCTACGGCTACGGCCTCACGCCCGCGATCGTCGAGCTCGCGGCGCAACGCGAACCCGAACTCCTGATCACGGTGGACAACGGCATCGCCAGCGTCGAAGGCGTCGCGCTCGCCCGCGCGCTCGGCATGACCGTGCTGGTCACCGATCACCACCTGCCGGGCGACGCGCTGCCCGATGCCGACGTGATCGTGAACCCCAACCACCCCGAGTGCAGCTTCGCCAGCAAGCACATCGCCGGCGTGGGCGTGATCTTCTACGTGATGCTGGCCCTGCGCGCCGAACTGCGCGAGCGCGGCTGGTTCGCCCAGCGGCCGGAGCCCAAGCTCGCCGACCTGCTCGACCTCGTGGCGCTAGGCACCGTCGCCGACGTCGTGCGGCTCGACCAGAACAACCGCATCCTGGTGCACCAAGGCCTGCTGCGCATGCGCGCGGGACAGATGCAGCCGGGCGTGCGGGCGCTCTTCGCCGCCGCCGGACGCGAGGCCGCGCGGGCGGTCACCTTCGACCTGGGCTTCGGACTCGGGCCGCGGCTCAACGCGGCAGGCCGGCTGACCGACATGTCGCTCGGCATCGAGTGCCTGATCTGCGAAGACCCGTTGCGTGCAGTCGAACTCGCGCGCGAGCTGGACCGCCTCAACCAGGAGCGCCGCGGCATCGAACAGGACATGCAGTTCTCCGCCGACCTGATGCTCGAGACACTCGCCAGCGCGGAAGCCAGCGGCATCGCGCTCTTCGATCCTGACTGGCACCAGGGCGTGGTCGGCATCGTCGCCGGTCGCGTCAAGGAACGCATGCATCGCCCGGTGATCGCCTTCGCGCGTTGCGGCGACGACCTGATCAAGGGCTCCGGCCGCTCGATTCCCGGCCTGCATCTGCGCGATGCGCTGGACCTCATCAGCAAGCGCGAACCCGAGCTGATCCGCACCTTTGGCGGCCACGCGATGGCTGCGGGCATCACGCTCGCCGAAGCGGATTTCCAGCGCTTCGCACTCGCCTTCGACCGCATCGTCGCCGAGCTCGCCGACAACGCCACGCTCAACCCGATGCGTGAGACCGACGGCACGCTCACCAGCGCGGAGATGAGCCTGGAAGCGGCCAAGCTCCTGGAACGCGAGATCTGGGGCCAAGGCTTTCCGGCGCCCGTCTTCGCCGACGATTTCGAGGTTGCCGAGCAGCGCCTGCTCAAGGACGCGCATGTGAAGCTCACGCTACGCCGGGGCAAAGAGAGCTTCGAGGCGATCCGCTTCCGCCACGCCGATCCGGCCCCGGAACGGCTGCGCGTCGCCTTCCGCCTCGCCACCAACGAATACAAGGGCAGCGAAAGCCTGCAACTGGTGATCGACGATTGGGAAGCGCTGCCCTGAAGGCATCAGGCTGGAGAAGAGCTGCAGCGTTCTCGTTCGGCGCGATGCATCCGCAGGCCCTGTCGTAGTACCAGAGTAGCGAGCCGGCAATCCGACTCGCGCATTCGCCTCGGGTGATGGCTGGGCAGGCGGTACAGCCGATCGCGCAGGAAAGGACGGGGAATCGACTCCAGGCGTCCACCTCTATCCTCCAGTCGTCCTCGCCCAGTCGAGGCTCCGAGGCAGAACCGGAATCCGCGACGCAAGGCACGCGCTGCGCCACGCGAATTCGCTACAGGCGTGCCTCGCAGGTATAATCGCGCCCTCGTTTGCCGGCATAGCTCAGTTGGTAGAGCAGCTGATTTGTAATCAGAAGGTCGTGAGTTCGATTCTTACTGTCGGCACCACCCCCACCCTAGCCGATTCGTGTCACTTTTCATCAAATTGCTCCAAACCCTGTGATTACAGGGGTTTGACGCAATCGGCGCATTGCCACTAAGCCCCACGAAACCCCATACTTTGCCAACTCGGTGGCACTACTTTGTCACCGGATTTGGCACTGAGGGGAAAACAAGGTGGCTTCATTTGCACAACGGCCCGGTGGCTGGCTCGCACGGGTCCGCCGCAATGGCGTCTCGGAATCGAAGGTCTTCGCGACGAAAGCACAGGCTCGCGCCTGGGCAACCGAGAAGGAGGCCGTCGCCCAAACCGCGCCGAGCACACTTCCGAGAAAGACGGTGGCCGAGGCCTTCGAGCGCTATGCCGAAGAGGTCTCATCCACGAAGCGCGGCGAGCGCTGGGAGCGCGTGCGCCTGGTGGCGATCCTTCGGGAGCTTGGCGGTCCTGATGGCAATCGCCTGCTGACCGAACTCACCACGCCCGTCCTAGCCGAGTGGCGCAGCAATCGCCTCGAGGAGGTTTCGCCCGGGTCGGTGCTGCGCGACATGAACCTGGTCAATTCCGTCCTCAACGTCGCGCGCAAGGAATGGAAGTGGCTAGACGCCAACCCGCTCAAGGACGTAACCCGTCCGAAGCAACCCGAACACCGCCGCCGGCGCGTCGCCGCTGACGAGCTCGAGCGCATCAGCGTCTGCCTCGGCTATGCCGAAGGTGAGCTCGCGGAATCGTACGGCGCCCAGGTGGCCGTCGCCTTCCACTTCGCCATTGAGACAGCTATGCGCCAGGGCGAGATCCTGTCCCTCACGAAGGACGCGGTCGACTTCGAGAAGCGCACGGCCTTCCTGCCGAAGACGAAAAACGGATCCGCGCGCACGGTGCCGCTGAGCTCGCGCGCGATCGCGCTCTTGCGCCAGCTGCCCGGTGAAGAGGACGGCCGCTTCTTTGGCGTGGTCTCGGCCTCGTGTGACGCACTCTTCCGCAAGGGCAGGACGCGGGCAATGATCGACGACCTCCACTTCCACGACTCCCGTCGCGAGGCGACCTCTCGCCTGTCCAAGAAGGTGGATGTCCTCACCCTCGCCCGGATCACTGGTCACAAGGACCTCAAGATGCTGATGATCTACTACGAAGAGGACATGGCCAGCGTGGCGCAACGCCTCGACTGACCCGGCACCCCTCGCCGGCGTAGCATGCCGGGCACCATGCCCGGCGATCCGTTCTACCAATCCCCTGCCTGGAAGGCCATGCGCGCCCGCGTCCTGCGGGAAGCCGGCTACCGATGCGAGCTCTGCGGTGCGGACATCCGCGGCTTCAAGGCCAACACGGTGGACCACAAGGTCCGCAGGCGTCTGCGTCCCGACCTCGCGCTCGAGCGCACCAACCTATGGGCGCTCTGCACTCACTGCCACAACGCGCACAAGCAGGCGGCCGAGGCCACGGGTAGGGACATGCTCCCGCCCTCAGGCCTGCCCGAGGGCTGGTAACCCCATGCCCTTACTGGCAGTGCTGCACGGCATCCTTCAACTCACCACCCCCAAGGATCGAGCCCCAGTAGAGATTGGTGGTCGAGCCCGTCTCGGCCTTGAGCACATCCACGACCGCGAGCGTGTTCGCGATACGCGCGAGCGTGAGCGTGTACCCGACTGAGGTCGGTCGAGTGTTCATCTCGGACGCATGCCCCTGCGCCTCCCACGCGTTGGCGATGCATTCGAAGACCTCGACCGCTGGCTTCGCGCTGGTCGAGGTGTAGGCCGGCGGACCGGTGCGCGCACTCTGCGGCGTGGCGCAACCCACGACCAGGGCGCAAGCGAGGATGGATGCAAGGAGCGTTCGTGTGAGCATGGGCTTCGTCGATGGGTGGTGGATGAGATGGGGCATGCCCTGCTCGTTATAGACGACGCGCGCCACCGCGAGGCCCGAGGGGTCACGGCGGGGGGGGAGGGGCAAGAATTTTCGCCCCTCCAGATCACCGGCCGCCCAAATCGTTTTCCCTCAAATTCCTTGAAAAACGCCCCCGGATGACCTAGGTAGGATCATGCCGAAGGTAAAGTCGTCGCTTAAGCTTGTCGCACCGCCTGCCGCGCTCGGTGGCGTCCCGGTACCGCCCTACGTGACGCTCACCAAAGCCGCGGCGAAGTACTGGCCGGTCTTCACCTGCGGCCGCCATGCGATGGATTGGCTCCCGGCCGAGCTCGTGACCGTCGCGAAGGTTTGCGAGCTCGAGGCCGATATCGCAGCGCACCGGCGCCGCATCGCGCGGGACGGCATCCTGCTGCGTGACGCCCGGGGCGTCGAGCGACAGCACCCCAGCATCTACACCCAGGCTCACCTCATTCGCCTACAACTCGCGCTCCTGCGACCGCTGGCAATGATGTTGGCGCCCCTGGACCGGGGCGACGGCCAGGCGGAGCGAAAACGCATGGCGCAGGCCGAGGCAGTGGGCGCGTCTGACGACGGCTTCTACCTGGACGTCGCCCCGCCCCATGACGAGTAACGCGCAGCGGCGTACGGCGCCACCGGTACCGGGTAGCCCGCGGCCCCTGCCTCCCGAGATCCGGACCGCGATCAAGTCCGGACACGTCCCGAAGCTACGCCACTGGCGAGGCCTGCCGCACGAGGAGCTCTCCCTGGGCGAGCGGGTGTGCTGGTGGATCGAGCGTTTCGTGGTGACGCCCGAAGGCGCGCGCGTCGGCGAGCCCATGCGGCTGGACCTCTTCGAGGAGGCCTTCGTGCTCTCGCTCTTCGATGGCAAGGTGCGCCCGCGACGCGCCATCCTTTCCATCGCGCGCAAGAACGGAAAGACAGGCCTCATCGCTGCGCTGCTGCTGGCGTTCCTCTTCATGCGCGGGCTGGTGGTGCGCAACGCAAAGCTCAACAGCGGCGCCCTCTCCCGCGATCAGGCAGCACTCGTCTTCGACTACATGGCCAAGGCGATCAACCTTTCGCCCGCGCTGCGCGCGGTGACGCGGATCCAGACATCGCAGAAGGTGATCAGCATCCCTGGCAATGGCTGCGAGTTCCGTCCGCTCGCGGCGGCCGCGACCACTGCGATGGGACTCTCACCACTCGTGCTCGTCGGTGACGAGTGGGGCCAGGTACGCGGGCCCGAGCATCCCTTCATCGACGCGCTGCTTTCGTCCCAGGGTGCGCACGCGGATCCGCTCGCGATCGTGATCTCGACGCAGGCGGCCACCGATGCCGACTGGCTGTCGATCCAGATCGACGACGCGATCCGCTCGCCCTCCGACCAGGTCGTGTGCCACCTCTATACCGCGCCGGCGAACTGCGACCTCCTGGACGAGAACGCCTGGGACGCTGCGAACCCGGCGAGCTTTCGCTCGAGGGCCGACCTGCGCGAGCAGGCCAAGCGCGCCTCACGCATGCCGACAGCCGAGAGCAGCTTCCGCAATCTGTGCCTCAACCAGCGGGTGTCACTGGTGGCCGCCTTCATGGCGCCGACCCCGTGGCGCGAGTGCAGCGGCAAGATCGACCTCGACGTCTTCCGGCGCTGCCCCGTCGCCCTAGGCCTCGACCTCTCCTCGCGCAATGACCTCACGGCCGCTGTCGCCGCCGCACGCGATGAGGAAGGCGTGGTGCACCTGCTGCCCTTTGTCTATTGCCCGACACTCGGCATCAAGGAACGCGCACTCCGCGATCGCGCACCCTATGACGTGTGGGTCAAGCAGGGCCTCATGGTCCCCCTGGGCGGTCGCGTCATGGACTACGAGCAGATCGCAGGGCACCTGCGCACCACGCTTGAGGGTTTGGGCATCGAGGTCGCCTGGCTCATCTATGACCGCTGGGGGATCTCGCACTTCCGCAAGGCCGCGGACTCGGAGCGCTTCGCGCAAAGCGCCGAATGGATCGAATGCGGCCAGGGGTGGCGCGACATGTCACCTCGCTGCAAGGGCTTCGAGGTCCTGGTCGAATCGGGCCGCCTGCGTCACGGTGGGCACCCCCTGCTCAACATGGCATTCGCTGCCGCGGTGGCCGCGCGCGATCCGGCGGACAACGTGAAGCTCGTGAAGAACAAGAGCACGCAGCGCATCGACCCCGCGGTCGCTGCCGTCATGGCGGCCTTCCAGGTCTCGGAAGGGGCGACGCCTTCCTTTGATGTCGCAGCTATGATCGGATGAGTCGTCAATAGCCCTTGACTATTGCAAATCCGCTGACCAGACTTCAGCCAGTTTCCAGCAGGCCCCCCGCCATGCCCCTCGTGTATCAGCGTCCCGGCAAAGACGAGCGCGAAGAGCAGCGCAAGGGCGGCCCGTCTCCATCCAATCCCGCGCGTAAAGCCGACCGCCGCCAGGCGGAAACCGGTGGCGCCCCGTCTGGGGGCCACCATGGATCACCGCCGCTGGGATAGTGTCACCATCGAGAAGGCGGACAGCGGGCGATTCGATGCCCGCTTCGTCATGTCCGCCGCATCTCCCGATCGCGTCCGCGACACGATCGACCCCGCGAGCTTCGACGCCATCGCCTCCAAGGGCGCCCCGCTGATCGCGCTGTTCAATCACGACACCAGCAAGATCATCGGCGCCTGGTCGGAGCTCACCCGTCGCACCGACAAGCTTGTGGGCGGCCTCACGCTCGCCGGCACGCAGCTTGGCCAAATGGTGCGCCAGCTCATCAGTGACGGCGTCCCGCTCGGGGCCTCGATCGGCTTTCGGGCCAAGGGGATCGAGAACCCGCAAGGCGGGATCCACTGGTCCGACCTCGATCTCATCGAGTGCAGCATCGTCGCCACGCCCGCGCACCCGCGCGCGGTGCAGATCGCCAAGTCCTACGGCATCACCCTCGAATGTCTCGCCACGTCCGGCGCCTCCGTGGCCGCGCGCAAGCGCGCAGCCCTTGCCATCGTCGCAGCCAAGAGGGCCGTGAAATGACACTCGCCGAACGTATTGCCGCGGCCAAAGCCGCACTCGCCGTCAAGAAGGATCAGCTCGTCCAGGCCACCAAGGATCTGGACGCGAACCCCGACGACGACGCCATCCTCGCCACCGTCGACGACCTTTCCGGACAGATCGAGAAGGATGTCGCCACGCTGGGTACGCTGGAGAAGGCCGAGCAAGCACTCGCCGATCGCGCACGCGCCCAGGGCCCGGTCATCGTCCACAACACCAAGGCCGACGCAGCGGACCTGTGGGCCAAGAAGGCCGTGTGTGCCTTCCTCGCGCACATCGGCAAGACGTCGCCGGAAGCCATCGCCGCCGAACGCTACAAGGGCAACGGCGCGCTCGATGCCGTGATCAAGTCCGCCGTGCCGATCGGCACCACCTTCACCGCCGGCTGGGCGATGGAACTAACGCGCTCGGACGTCCAGGGCTTCATCAACCTGCTCACGCCCCTGAGCGTGACCGCGGCGCTTTCCGGCCGCACGCTGAGCCTGAACTTCGATGGCTTCACGTCCGTTACCGTCCCGCGCCGTGGCCCCCGTGGCCCGCTCGGTTCGAACATGGCGGGTGCATTCGTCGGTGAAGGTGGCGCGATTCCCCTGGGCCAGATGTCCCTCGCGGGATCGACGATCGCCCGCTACAAGATGGGCGTCATCAGCACGTTCTCGAAGGAGCTCGCGCAACGCTCCACGCCGAGCATCGAGGCCGTGATCCGCCAGGCCATTCTGGACGACACGAGCGTCACCCTCGACAGCATCTTCCTGTCCAACGCCGCGGCCGTCGCGGGCGTGCAGCCGGCCGGGATCGCCAACGGAGTGACGCCGCTTACTGGTACGGCCGGTGGCGGAAGCGATGCAGTCGTCGCGGACATCAAGGCGGCGGTGGGCGCGTTGCTCACGGCCGGACGGGGGACGACTCCGGTGCTCCTGATCAACACCCAGGACGCGCTGTCGGTCGGGCTCATGCAGTCGCCGCTCGGGGAGTTCGTCTTCCGCGACGAAGTCGCCGCGGGCCGGCTGCTGGGTATCGCGATCATCGTGTCGCAGAACGTCCCGAAGGGAACGCTCTACACGGTCGACGCGGCCACGCTGGTCACCGCCTTCGACCCGCCGGAGTACGACGTGAGCGATGTGGCCACTGTCGTCGAGGCCAACTCGGACGGCACCGCGCCGACGCACGCCACCGGCCCGGCCGGCATCATCGGCACGGCTGGCCAGGTGCCGCGCGATGGCGGCATCCCGGTATCCGGTGGCGCAGGACCCGCCGCTGCCGGCGCGACCGCTCGCAGCCTGTGGCAGACCTGGTCCATCGGCGTGCGCAGCATCCTCCCCGCCTCGTGGGGTGCGGTCGCCCCTGGTGGCGTCGTGGTTACGACCGGCCTCTCCTGGTAAGCCAACCGGGGCGGGCAATCCCCACGATTCCCGCCCCACTTCGTCTGGGGTGCAACATGCCACGCTTGGTGATCCGGCCGGGACCCTCCGGCAAGAAGCTCACGCCCATCAACGCGGAGGAACTCGAGGAAGGCCTCGCCCAGGGCACGCTTCGCAAGGTCGGCCCCGACCTGTACCAAGAGGTCACCGCCGAAGTCGAGCCCGCCACGGGTTACCGGACTTCGGATCTGCAGCCCGCACCACGCAAGGCGGCGCGGCCGCGCAAGAGCAAGCAATGACGCTTGTGTCGCGCCTGAAGTCCTGGTGGAGCAGCGGCGCAGAAGCGCAGCCCCGCGGCCCCTTCATGGGCGTGGGCGAGCTCGGCAATGTGTTTTCCTTGGGACCGCTCGAGGACGGCTGGCAGCGCAACCTGCGGGCCGGTGTGAGAGATGCAGTCGCCGCCCGTTTCGCCGCGGTGAGCCTGATCGCGGACGCGGTCTCGCTCCTGCCGGGCGGCCACTTCAGGCGCTTGCCCAACGGTGCCAAGGAAGCCCGCACCGGCACGTCGCTGGCGAAATGGTTCGTGAATCCGAACAGCCTGCAGACGCGCTCGGAATTCTTCTCCGCCGGCGTGCGTCACCTCATGAACACGGGGAACGTGGTCGCCTTTGCCGTGCGTGACAAGAGCGGAGACGGCGACGTCCTCCAGACCTGGTGGGCGCAGGGCTACTCGGTCTATATCGACCCGGAGACCGGGGCCGTCTTCTACGCGGTCCAGACGACGAAGCCCGGCGCTCGCCTCGAGCCGGAGTTCCTGGTACCGGCGCGCGACGTCATGCATCTGCGTATCAATGCCGACGCACGCGATCCGCTCCAGGGGCAGAGCCCGCTGGTGCATTGCGCGCAAAGCCTCACCGTCAACGCCACGCTTTCGGCCTTTCTGGCGGCCTTCCTCAATAACCGGGGCTCGCCTTCCTACGTGCTCTCCTCGGACGAGAAGCTCAGCAAGGAGCAGATGCTCCAGCTGCGCGAAGCCTGGAAGGAGCAGAGCGTCCAGCTCGCCAGCGGCGGAACGCCGATCCTCGGCTGGGGCCTGAAGCCGCAAGCCATGGGCGTGCCGCCGGGCGACGATCTGCTGGTCGACACCTTCAACCTGACCGTCGAGGACATCGCGCGAGCGTTCCGGATCCCGAAGTCGCTCCTCGGTATCGACGAGACCGCAAGCAATGTCGAGCAGCTGGTGAACACCTGGCTCGCCACCGGTCTCGCTGCGCTCATCGACATGATCGAGCTCTCGATCGACCGCCTCTTCGGACTACCCGACAACGAGTTCTCCGAGCTCGACACGCGCGAGCTCTCGCGGATGGACTACGCGAGCCGCATGGAGTCCGCCTCCACCGGTGCCGTGTCGGGCGTGCTCGCACTGGACGAGGCGCGCGCCACCCTGGGCTATCCGCCGGTCCCCGGGGGCTATGGCCGGATGCCGACCCAACAGCAACAGCAGGTCCCGATCGATCTGTTGCACGACCTGCACCGCGCCGAGATCGCTCCTGCACCCGCGCCGAGCCCCGCCCCGTCCCCGACTCCCGAGCCGACGCCGGCCGCCGATGAGGCCAAGAGTATCGACGGCAGTCTCGCGCGAGCCTTGGTCGTGGCGATGATTGCCGACAAGAGGGCCGCAGCATGAGCACGATGGAGAAGGCACTCGCGCAAGCGCTCGAGCCGCTGGTCGATCGCATCCTCGCGCTCGAGAAGCAGCTCGAAGCGCTCGCCGCGCGAGCCGTGCCAGAGCCCGAGGCGATCGAGGTGAACATCGATGACGTGGTGACTGCGCTCAAGGCCGACACCGGATTCATGCAGGACGCTCGCGGAGACGCCGGTACCGCTGGTGCTGGCGGAATCGCGGGCGAACCCGGCGCCGCCGGCGAGGACGGCGCCGGCATCGATGCCCCGACTTGGTCGGAGACGAAGGTCTATCGGGAGGGCTCGGTCGTCACGCATCACTTCGGCCAGTACTACCGGGCACTCACCGACACCGCGGCGGAACCGGGCGAGAACGAGTCCGCGTGGGAGCGCGTCGGTACCGCGGGCTGGCGTTGGCGCGGGCTCAAGCCCGATGCCGCCACGCTCAAGGCGGGCGACTTCTACATCGATGGCGGGTCCCTCTTCCTTCAAGGCACCGCGGGCGAACCGCGGATGATCGTGCAGCGAGGCCAGCGCGGCGACCGTGGCGAAAAGGGGGACCGTGGCGAGAAGGGTGAGCGCGGTGAGCGCGGCATGGACGGCCGCAGCTTCGTTGGAGGCATGCTCTCGCCCGAGGGACTCACCCTGGTGGCCGAAGATGGCAGCACGGTCGAGGTGCAGGTCGCCGGCTTCGAGTGGGGTGGCCAATGACGCCGAGCCCGAATCCCGTCCCCCAACGCACGGTGCCGGCCATCGAGGACGTGATCGCCCCGCCCATGCCGCTCCTGCGTCAGCGCATCGGTCTGCTGCCCAATGACACGACTCGCGACCCAGACATCACCCAGGCCTGGCAGATCGCCTGCGCCTGGGCCGAGACCTACCTCAACCGCTTCCTGCGCGACGGCGCTTACGTCGAGATCTTCACGCATGCGTGGGGCGTGGCCTCGGTGAGCCTGTGTGCCTATCCGCCCACGATCATCGAAAGCATCACCGACGAGAACTCGGTCGCGGTCGGCGACTACCACGTCGATGCCGAGACCGGCCTCATCTACTTCGACGGCCGGCGCGGCTTCCACCAGCTGAGGGTGGGTTACACGGTCGAGGTGCCGGACGAGCCGGCGCTTACGCTGGCGCTCAGTGCGCTCTTCTCGGTGACCTGGTCGCAGACCTTCGATGTGGGGTCCACCGCCGCGGCGGGCCTGGTGAAGGCGACGAGCATCGACGGCATGCGCGTGGAGTACGACACCGGGAGCGCGCTCTCGATTGCGGCCAGCGCCGGCGGCATTCCCGCGCAGATCGCTTTCGCGCTCAACCCGTTCGCGAGACTCTGGGCATGACGCGCCGCGGGCTTCAGCTCCTCATCCAGGCGCTCGGGCAATCGGCTACGCACATCCAGGCCAAGGCCCCTAACGTCGAGACCGTCGTCCCGCGAATGCTGTCGCAATCCACGTCCAAGGCGACAGAGTCGATCGTGCAGGCCTATGGCGTGAACGGCCGCGAGTTCGTCCTCTTGGTGACCGCCCTGCCCCAGGCGCCGGAGCGCTTCGACGCGATCGTGACGGGCGATGAGCGTTACGCGCTCGACACCGTCATCCCGCTGCACGAAGAAGGCACCGGTGAGCTCATGGGCTGGCGCTGCTTCGCGAAGGGGAAATAGGCCATGTCCAGTGCCTACGTCCGCAACCTCGTCCGCAGCTGGATGCCGAGCCTGTCCACGCCCTTCGTCGAGACGATCAACGAGGAGCAGAACCCCGACGTCCCGCTCTGGGTCACGGTCCAGTTCGACCAGACCGGCCGGGAGCGGATCACCTTCTGCGAGCAGTACACCGAGACGGGGACCATCACTTTGTCGTGGCTGGGCCGTCCGGGCGTCGGTGACGCCGAAGTCATCGCCGCCGCCGAACAGGACGCCGCCACCTTCATGGGCATGACCGACCCGGCCGCCCGGCTTGTCGTCACCAACCGCAGCGCCCCGGATGACTTCGAGGGGCAGGGAGTCCCCGCCTTCCAGGTGGACATCACGTTCGACTATTCCTACCTGTCATAGGAGGCCTCACCATGTCCGGCATCATCAACACCAAAGGCACCAACGCCTACCTCACCATCGCGGACAACACGCCCATCGAGGTGGCGCCGACCGCCATCACCAAGGCCGACCCGCCTGTCGTCACGGTCGCGGACACCGCGGGCATCACCGCGGGCGACCTGGTCGAGTTCGGCGTGGTGGGTTTTCCCGAGCTCGACAACAAGCTGCTCGTCGTCGGGACCGTGACGGCCACGGACTTCACCGTCGTGGGCGCCGATACGACGACGAGCTCGGGCACGCTGAACGCGAGCCCCACCGCCGACATCTACGTCGCGGCCGACCAGGCGAAGCTCTGCCTCTCGCAGATGGAGTTCGGCGCGGACTCGGTGAACCAGATCGACGTGGGCACCTTCTGCGATCCGTCCGCCCAGATTCCGGGCAAGGCCACGCCGGGGACCGTCACGTTCTCAGGCTTCCTCGACACCGACGACGCGGGCCTCGAGGAGGTCCAGCGCGCATCCGACGACCAGCAGCCGCGCTACTTCGAGGTCGTGATCCCGGGAACGGGTAACGGCTACCTCGTCGGCAAGCTCTCGCTCGCTGGCTTCTCCATCACCGTGCCGCTCGAGGGTGCGTACGGCTGGACGGTTTCGGGCACCCAGACCAGCAAGATCCGCTGGGTGCATTCCTGATCAATGGGCGGGACGGCAATACCGCAAGGTCGCCGCGGTCCCCATCTCCGGCAGGTCCCGCCCACCCCATGCAAAGAGGGAAGTCATGAGCGATGTCACGCTTGAAGAGTACGAGATCCGCATGCCGACGCTCGAGGAGTTTCCGCGGTTCTTCGAATTGTCGGACGCTCCCAAGGCCTTGGTCGCCGAGCTCCTCAAGGTCTGCATCTACCGCGACGGCGTGGCCCAGGGAGCGAGGATTCCCCTGCAGCACGTGGTGCCGCTCATGACGCGGGTGAGTAACGAGCTCTTCCCAAAAAAGGAATGAGCCCAGCGCGCACGAGTGTGTTTGCGCTGGCCGAACACTTGCACATGACGGTGGGCGAACTGGAGCGGGCGATGACGGTGAGCGAGTACCTCGAGTGGGTTCGATACCTGAGCGCGAAGCCCAGGCCGGGCGAGCCGCCAGTGGTGAACCTCGCCGACGCCACGCCCGAGGACATGGCGAGGATGTTCCCCTCATGACCGCCTCCCTCCAGCTCAACGGCTGCAAGGAACTCCAGGCCCTGCTGGAGACCTACCCGCAGATCGTGATCGAAGCCGCGGCACGCACCGGCCTGCGTAAGGCGGGGCGCAAGCTGCGCGCCTCGATCCAGGTACCGCACCGGACCGGGCGCCTCGACAGCGCGGTCAAGGTCCGAGGCGGCAAGGTGCGCGGCACCTCGGCCCGACTTTTCGTCGGGCTCTCCAAGGCCCGCGGCGAGCGTGTGGTGCGCAGCTACTACAAGACGCTCGAGATGCCCTCGCGCCGCGGTGGTCCCCTGCGCCCCTTCCTCCTGCAGCCCTACCTCGCGCAGAAGGAAGCACTCGCGCAGCTCATCATCGATGAGACCCGCAACGCCGTGTATGCCCAGGCGCGCCGGATCCACCGCAAGACGCTCGCGAAGAACAAGGCGCGCTGACCATGGCCGATCTTGCCGCCCTCCAGGTCCAGCTCGAGCTGCAAAGCGCCCAGTTCACTCAGGGCATGCAGGACGTCAACTCTCAGCTCGACAAGCTCAACAAGTCGGTGGCGAGCTCAAGCGCGCTGATCACGAAGTTCGGCGTCGCGCTCGTGGCCGCAGTGGCGTCCTCTGCGGTGACGGGCGCCTTCCGCCAGGTCATCGATGGCATGGACGAGATGTCCAAGGCCGCGCAGAAGGTCGGCACCTCGGTCGAGTCGCTCTCTGCGCTGGCCTTCGCCGCGGACATGTCGGGCGTCAGCTTCGAGACGCTGCAGACGTCGCTGGGCAAGCTCTCGCAGAACCTGCAGGACGTCGAGAACCAGACCAGCAACGCCGGCAAGGCCCTCGCCGCCCTGGGCGTGAGTGGTGGCGATACGGCGGACCAGGCGCTGGCCAAGATCGCGGATGGCTTTGCGGCGGTACCGGACAGTGCCAAGAAGACCGCCCTCGCGCTCGAGCTCTTCGGCAAGGCTGGCAAGGAACTCATCCCGCTCCTCAACGAGGGCGCCTCCGGCATCGACGAGCTCAAGAACCGGGCCGCCGAGCTGGGCATCGTGCTCGATGGCGACACAACGAAGAAGGCCGAGGACTTCAACGACGCGCTCTCCGAGATCCAGGCCGCCGGCAAGGGCGTCCTCACGCAGATCACGATCGGCATGCTGCCGGCGCTGCAGGACCTCGCGCGCTCCTTCGCGAACATGCTCTCCACGAGCAACCAGTGGCAGGACTTCGGCCAAGTGATCGGTGGCGCCTTCAAGGGCATCGTCTCTGCCGGCATCGCCGTTATCGGCGTGTTCAAGGCGATCGGCACGTATCTCGGCATGGTGCTGGCGGTCAATCAGCAGGTGTTCTCCGGGGACTTCGCCGGGGCCTGGCAGACCTTCAAGGACGGCTGGTCGGACGTGGGCTCGGTGGCCAAGGACACCTCAAAAGCCATCACCGACATGTGGAAAGCCGTCACCCCGCCCGAGGAGGTGACGAAGGACCAGGAGCAGGTCACCAAGAACGCCAACGCGATGGCGAAGGCATTCGGCGTCCTCGGTGGCGAAGCGAAGAAGGTCAAGAAGGTCAAGGAGGAACTCGACCCGCTCACGAAGGCATTCAAGGAGCTCATCGACCTGAGCGAGAAACGCCAGGCCTCGGGCGCGATCCTCAGCGTCCTGGCCGACGAGAACACGATCACCTGGCTCATGTCCCTGGGCGTCTCGTTCGACGAGATCGCGGACAAGATGGAGCAATTGCGCGCAATCGCCGACCCAGCGGCCGAGGCGCAGCGCAAACTCAACGAGCAGCTCAAGGAGCAAGGCAAAGCACTGACGCTGCAGGTCGACCCGATGGCCGCTTACAACGAGCGGCTCAACGAGTTGGCCAAGCTGCTCGATGCCGGCGCGATCTCCTTCGAGGTCTACGACAAGGCCGCGGCGCAGGCGGCCGACACGATGAATTCAGCCTACGGGCCGGCCGTGGATGCCGCCGCGGAGAAGAGCACGGCGCTCGAAACCGCTATGGGCAACCTTGTCAGCAGCGGGATCGAGCAGCTCTCCGACGCGCTGCTCGGCAATGCCGACTCCTGGCAGGATTGGGCAGCGGGTCTCGCCAAATCGATCGCCAAGGCGCTCTTGAACATCGCCCTCCTCGAGCTCGCACTGCGCGCGCTGGAAGCCGTGTATCCCGGCTCGAGCAAGCTGCTCGGTCTCGCACCCCGGACTGCAAGCGTGCAAAGCCCGGCGCCCCCTGCCACCGGCCTGCAAGCGAGCACGGCGAGTGCCACCTCGAGCACAACCACCAGCTCGGCCGCAATCATCCCGTTCGCAAGCCTCTCACGGGGCAGCGCGGCCGCACCGGTCGCGGTCACAGTCAACAATTACGCCCCGTCCACCGACGTCGATGTCGCCGAGAACCAGAAGGCAGACGGCACGCGCGAGATCACACTCACCATTCGCCGCGAGATGCGCTCCGCGTTCGCGGACGGCAGCATGGACCAGTCGATGCGCGGCAACTTCGGGGTCAACCGAAAGGCGGTGGCCTGATGCCTTACGCCGGATTCGTCGCCACCCGGCCGGCCGAGATCCACGGCAGCCTGCAGACCTTCAACGAGACGACCGCCGACTCGCTGACGCTGCGCACCGCTATGGACGATGGACAGACCATCAAGGCACGGCGCCGCGCAACGCAACCGATCCGCCAGGGCCAGGCCTCGGTCACGGTCCTCGCGGCCGAGGTCCCTTTCTGGCGCGAGTGGTACACCGTGCGCTGCCAGGGCGGCACGCAGCCGACGCGCATCCGGGTACCGCCCGACTGCGCGGAGGAGATCTGGCGCTTCTCCACACCGCTCGCGTTCGCCTGGGTGAGCGCTGCAGCCTGCCGGATTTCCTTCAACCTGGAAAAGCTCCCGCAGTGGCAGGACTGAGCCGTGACCAGCGCCGCCGCCACCGCCCAGCTGCAGGCCACGTCCTCGGACATCGCCCTCCTCTGCCTGCTCACCTTCAGCCTCCCGGGACATGACGACCTGCGCCTGGTGAACAACACGGTCGACATCGTCTCGCGCGGCCAGACCTACACGGCCTACCCCTTCCGGATCTCATTGCCGAACGACGACTCCGAGCGCCTGCCCACGGTGACGCTGCAGATCGACAACGTGAGCGGCGAAATCATGGAGTACATCCGCAGCCTGCCCCAGGCGCCGACGATGCTCCTCGAGGTGGTCTCGACCCTGGACCTCGACACGGTGGAAAAGGCCGTGGGCTTTCTCAAGCTGCAGCAGGTGAGCTACGACGCGCTCACCGTGTCGGGCTCGCTCACCCTGGACAACTACCTCACGCGCCGCTTTCCAGGGGACGACTACGACCCGATCCAGTTCGCGGCGATCTTCTCGCTATGAGCCCCGCCTGGATCGGCATTCCCTACGAGGTCAACGGCACCCCGCCCCATGGGGCGGACTGCTACACGCTCGCGCTCGCGTATGCGCGGGAAGCGTTCGGCCAGATCTGGCCGCGCTACTTCTACGACGCGACCAACCTGCGCGGGGACTCGAGTCGCATCATGCTCCGCGAGATGGTGGCGCACGGCGACTGGCTCAGGGTGATCGAGCCCGAGCCAGGCGACCTCGTCGCGCTGCGGATCCAGGGGGTCGCGTGCCACTGCGGCGTCTATCTCGGCGGTGGTGATCTGCTCCACACGCTCAAGGGACGCGCGTCCTGCATCGAACGCCTCGATGTCTGGCAGCAAGCCGTCGCGGGCTTCTTCCGCTGGCAGGGGGCGAGATGTCCGACGCGCTGATTCCCGACGAGATCCTGCCGCCCGTCGTCCAGGACATCACGCCCGGGCGGCCGCTCGCTGACGTCCTCGACGAGTGCGTGCCGGCGCACCTTCGGCACCACCCTGGCCTGGTCGTGTATTCCCAAGGCACGGAGCTCGCCGACCCTGCGAGCTACACGATCCGCGAGGGTGACCACATCCTCGTGGGGCTGCGGCCGCTTGGCGGCGGCGACGGACACGGGAAATCGATCGGCCAGATCGTCGTGGGCATTGTGCTCATCGTGGTGGGCGCGCTCACCTCATGGGCGGGCGGCACGCTGCTCATTCAGGCGGGCATCGGCCTGGTTATTGGCGGCCTCGCCGGCCTGCTCATCAAGCCCCCGAGCCTGGGCAAGCAGAACTTCAACACCGACCGCGACTCGGCCTACTACGGCATCACCGGACAGAGCAACGCAGCGCGCCCCTATCAGTCGGTCCTGAAGCTCTACGGCCAGCACCGGATGTTTCCCGCGCTTGCTGCGAACCCGGTGATCTACAACAGCGGCACGGTCTCGACGATCTCAGCGATCTACGACTTCGGCATCGGGCACGTGAGCCTCTCGGAGCTCAAGATCGGCGACACGCCGGCGGACGTCTTCACGCCGGAGCTGCGCTATTACACGAACGCCCTGACGATCGAGCCGGAGCTCGCGACGCGACGTGTGTCCTACCAGTCCTTCGCCTACGTGCTGCAGCCTGGCGAGCCGCTTTCGCTCACGACCGCCCCCAATACCCAGTGGGCGATGCTCGACATCGCGTTCGCGCAAGGCCTCTTTGCCAGCACGGACACCGGTGACAACGTCAACACGGAGGTGGAGTTCGACGCCTGGTACTCGGACGGCGTCAACACCTGGCCGATCACCGCCGACATGGTGATCGCGTGGCCGGCAAATGCGGAGAACACTGTCGGGCTCTCGGCGCGCACGCGCCAGGTCCCGACCGGCACCTCGAGCTCGAAGAGCTGGATCGACGACGGATGGGTGCAGCTCGTGCGTACCCTGATCTACCAAGGCCAATACAAGAGCGAGGATTCGTTCATCTGGCGCGGGGTGGGCGTCGGGAGCGCCGCGGCGGGAAACCCGCTCGTCGTCTCGCGCTATGGCTACAACAACGCGGTGCTCCGTCGCGGCCCCGCGTCGGGCCCCGACACCTGGCGCCTGCAGGTCACGGCCACGACACCCGACTACGTCAACGCATCTGGCTTCATTGTCGGGAGCAGCATCCCGAAGCCGCAGATCGCGGCTCTGCAGATCCAGTTCCCGACCCCGGGTCAGTACACCATCACCCTCAATCGGATCACTCCGATCTCGACGGACTACCGCGTGCAGAACACCGCCACGGTGAGCCAGCTCAAGAGCTTCACCACCGGGGGCATGTTCGCCCTGCGCCACCCGCACACCATGGTGGAGATGCGCGTGCAGGGGAGCGAGAAGCTCTCAGGCGTGGTGCAGAACCTCTCCGCGCTCGCGATCAGCGTCCTGCCGACGTACGACGCGAGCGGCAACTACGTCGAGGACCAGGCCACGCGCAATCCGGCCTGGTGCGCGCTCGACGTCCTGATCGGTGAGGCGAACCCGCAGCCCATTCCGCACAGCATGATCGACTGGCCGTCCTGGTATGCCTTCGCGCAGTACTGCGCGGCACCCCGCACCTGGATCATCAATGGCCAGTCGATCACCTCGGCCGCGTACCTTTGCGACGTGGTCATCGACTACATGGCCACGGTCAAGGATGTCGTCGAGTCGATCCTCACGAGCGCGCGCGCGTCGCTTGTCGTCACGCAGTCGGGCAAGTACGGCGTGCTCATCGACCAGGTCAAGAGCACGCCGCGCCAGGTCATCACGCCGGCGAACTCCTTCTCCTTCGCCGCGGTGCGCAGTTTCCTGGAACCGCTCCATGCGTTCCGCGTGACCTTCAACGATGCGACCCGCAACTACCAGCCCCAGGAGATCTACGTCTACGCGGACGGCTACAGCCTCGCGAACGCCACGAAGATCGAAGCGCTCACCACGTTCGGCATGACCGACTATGCGCACGCCTGGGCTTGGGGCCGCTACATGCTCGCGCAACGCGAGCTGCGCGCCGAGTCCTTCACCGTGAAGATGGACGCCGAGCATCTCGCAGTGCAGCGCGGGGACCTGGTCTTCGTGGCCCACGACGTTCCGCAGATCGGCGGCCAGGCCTGCCGGGTCGTAAGCCGTGCAGGCAACACGATCACGGTCGACAATAACTTCGGCACCGCACCCACGAGCTACACCGTGCGTCTGCAGGACGGGAGCGTGCGCCAAGGGACGGTGGCTTCGGTCGTGGATGAGTCGACCTTCATCCTGGACAGCGCCGGTGATATCTACGCCGACGACCTCATCGTGCTGGGCATTGCGTCGCGGGTGACCCGCCCCTACCTCATCGACAGCATCGCGCCCGAGGCGGACATGGTGGCGACACTCTCACTCGCGGCCTACGACCCGGCGATCTATGAGGCCGACCAGGGCGCGCTGCCTCCCTACGACCCGGGCTTCGGCGACGACCTCATCAACGCGAGCAACCTCGCAGTCACGAGCGTCACGATCACCTCGGCGCTCTACTACGACGACCGCTTCCCCAATACCCGGGTGTACATCGCCTTCCAGGTCAATAGCCCCTTCTATGCCTACGCCGAGATCCTCCTGCGCCATCCGGACGGATCGCTCGAGCTCGTCGATACCGCGCGGGGCGTGCTCACCGGGGTGCATGAGTTCGCGATGGTGGGGAGCGAGGTCGCGAAGATCGATCCGCTCAACTACGTCGTGCAGCCCTACACCGCAGGCGGACTACCGGGGACGCCAGGAGTCGGCAGCATCGCGCAGCTCGCAATCCCGCTCCCTCCCCCGCCCGAGCGCTTCGACCTGGATCTCAAGCGCGACACCCTGGGCGCGAGCTGGGACCACCCGTCCGACTCCCAGGCGATCGTGGGCTACGAGATCCGCTACGACCCGGCCTTTCTCGGTTCGGACATCCGCAACGCGACGATCATCCTGCGTAACATCGCCTATCCGACTACATCGACCGAGTTGCCCACGCGCCTGGGGACCTACTACATCAAGTCGGTGGACGCCCTCGGGCGCCGCTCCTCGGGCTACGCCGTGAGCTTCACGCCAGGCGAGAACCTCTGGAACCTGAACGTCATCGCGAACTGGAACGACGCGCCCGGCTGGGGAGGCCAGCGCTACGGCTTCGACATCATCGAGGGCAGGCTTGCCTCGCAGCAGGTTTCGCCGGGCGTCTTCGTGCAGCGCGCGGAGTACTACTACGCGACGCAGTACGACGGTGGCGAGATCTACCAGACGCGGCTCACCTCGCAGATCAACGTCGCCGCGCTCTATGCGAACTCCTTCATGGCCGGCTGGGTGCCGCTGGCCGCGGTCGATCCGATCGCCGGTGCGCCGGCCGCCGGCGCTGGGTCGGGGCAGGTCGGCGAGTTCATCGACGTCTGGCACGAGGTGCGCTGGACCAGCACCTCGCAGACCATGGTCACTTGGGTCCCGCTGGCCTCCGCGAATCCGATCGGCCTGGGCCATGCGGACTTCGGCCCCTGGCGCCGCTTCTATGTCGGCGACTACACGGCGCGCTATTTCCAGTTCCGCCTGGTGGCCGAATACATCGGGCCTGCGCAATACCCCGACGTCGGCGCGGAGATCCGCAGCGCGCAAGTCGACATCGACATGCCCGACCGCACCGATGCGCACTACGACGTGGCCGCCGGCGCAGCCGGCCTCGACGTGCAATACGTCCCGGCCTTCAAGGCGCGGCCCGCGGTATCGATCGGCATCGACAACGGCGCGAGCGGCGACACCTACACCCTCACCAACCAAAGCCGCTTCGGTTTCTCGGTGCGCTTCTATAACGCCGGCGCGGCGGTCGCACGTCACTTCGACTGGATGGCCAAGGGCTACGGCGCCCAGTCGGATTCAATCCCGCAAGGGCGCCACGCGCGACAACTCTAAGAGAGGAGGACCCTCATGTCCCAGTATGACTTTGGCGTGATCGACGCCCAGACAAAGTCCGGCACGCAGCTGGCGGACGATCTGAACCAGTGGCGCGACGCCGTGCACTCCTCGCACGCCGGAACGGCGCGGCCTTCCTACGTGAAGGCGGGCATGGTCTGGATGGATACGACCGGTGGCGGGACGGTGCTCAAGCTCTTCAACGGCACCACGGACATCGTGCTGGCCGTGCTATCCGGGGGCAATGCCTTCTCGGGCAATCAGAGTATTGCGGGGAACCTGGATCTCAGCGGAGCGGCGCGGCGGATCACCGGGGACTTCAGTAACGCGACCTGGAACGCCAGGACCATGTTCCAGACGAACGTCGCGAACGGCAACACGAGCCTAGGCGTGATCCCCAACGGGACCGGGACGCGCTCCGCCTTCGCGCTCTGGAGCACGGCGGACACGACCAATTCTTCCTCCCTCGAAATCAGCAATGACGGCGGCACGTTGACATTCGCCTCCGGCAAGAACGGCACGGGCGCCGCACTGCCGATGCAGTTCTCGGTGCCTGGAATCAACGTTATGCGGCTAACGACAGCCGGCGGCGTGCTGATCGGGACGACTGCGCCGATTGTTGGAGATGCGGCGGGCCGTGTGCAGATTCAATCCTCGGTTTCTTCGCTGTTTCAGCGCCACGCGAGCGCCGCCGCAGGTAAGTACTGGAGCGCTGCGCCAGAACCGAGCAATGCCTACGTCATTGTCAATCAGAGCAATGTTGGCGTTCAGCTAGCTGACGGCGCAACGTCTTGGGCAGCCGTTTCCGACGAGCGCCTGAAGACCGACTTTGCACCCGTCGAGAATCCGTGCGAGAAGCTAAAAGGTGTGCGTGCAGGCACGTTTCGCTATGAGACCGACGAGCCCTCGGTGCGCCGCGCGGGCTTTGTCGCCCAAGACTGGCAAAACGCGCAGCCCGAGAGCGTCACGGAAGACGGCGACGGCTATCTCAGCCTCATGTACGACCAGACAAACGTGCTCACCACGGCTGCGGTGAAGGAACTCATCGCCCGTGTCGAAGCGCTCGAAGCCAAGGCGGGAGCCTGACGCCATGGACCTTACTGACCAAGAGCTCAATACCATCCTCACCCATGTATCGCTTGGACCCTGGGGTGAGGTGAACCCAGTCATGTGCAAGCTTATTGCCGAGGTGCAGCGGCGCAACGCGCCGCCCGCCCCACCCACCGAAGGAGGCTCCAACCATGAACCGTCTACTCGGGATCTTCTGCCTCCTGTCGGCGCTGGCGCTTGAGGCCTGCACCAGCTCGCCCACCCTCTGGCGCTCCGCGCTCGTCGAGGGGCTGCCGGCGTGCACCAGCTCGTGCTCCATCACCGTGACGATCGAGCAGAGCCAGGAGCGCAACGCTTCGGGCGCAGACGGTGCGGACACCTTCGCGGTGGGCGTGGGGGCTGGCTGGCGGTAATTCCGACCGTTTGTAGGACATTTCGCCCACTGTCTTATTGTGTCTATTCGCGTCCGCAGCAGTACTAACTAGGCACTGAGTTTGGCTAAAATTCGGTGATGACGTCATCAGGTGCGGAAAACCGGTCGTGAGCGAGAGGAAAAAAATCGCGGATTTTCTTCGCGAACAAGCGAGAGAACGCAGCGGCGACGACTATCGCGTCACCTGCGAACTGCTCTCCAAGCTCGACTCGCACCACGCGTTCGATGAGTTCCTCCGCACGATGCTCGACGCCTTCGCGCTGGCCCACGACAAGGACCCGCGGCGGGTCACCGGCCTCGATGAGGAAGGTGACGACCAGGTCCTCGGCCGGCCCGAGATCTGCAAGCTCCTGGGCATCTCGACGAAGACCTTCGACCGCGATCGCAAGCGGGGTCTCATCGGCGAGCCGGACCGCATCAGGCCCGTCTCCGGGTGGCGCCGCAGCGCCGTCCTCGCCTATGCGCACAAGCGCCAGCAGGGGCCGGACCTCCCTCCTGCGCCAGCGGTGCTCGCCCATCCATCGAAGTCTTCGACGTCTGCACGCTCCCGGACCACCACTGCTCCGGTGGCACGAAAGGGCGGCAAGTTAAGAAGGTCAAACGAGGCGACCGACTCTGGGATCCCGACCCCGAGGTCGCCCAAGCGGGCGGCCTAGCTTAGGAGCCCATGCTCGCTATCAGCGAGCCCATGGAAGCTTTGCGAGTGGCGGGGTCAATCCAGCAGATCCCGGTCGCCCCGCCGCTCTCTGCCCAACGGAACATGAACGCCAGGCATTCCTTGCGATCGGGCTGCTCCGAAACCGCGCCCTGGCGCAGTAGATCACTGCAATCGTCATCGATCGGACGAACACAGGACCAGGCCTCGCTGATGGCCAACGCAATGTCGACGTGTGCGTCCTGAAGCTCGGGCGGCCTGTCCGCCGAGGGGTTGACCAACAACCGCAGGTACATCTGACGCAAGCGCGCTGGACCCGAAAACAAGGAGGCGACGACTTCCTCCGGTACCAGCGAGGAGAACTCGATCTCGCCAGGGTTCGCGCCGAGCCGGATCCCGGAGATGAGCGGCGGAAACTGTCCGCAGGCGTTGAAGTCCGCCACCGCGATCGGCGCGAGCCTGCGCCAGATGGCCTCGATGTCCGTATCGGTTACTTGGCGTCGCATTTGGCGTTCTCCATCAAGGTGATGTCGAGGCGCAGGAGCGCATCGCGGTGGGTGCGATAAAGGGCGCGCAAGCGATCGCGGTGGGCACGGTCAATCCATGCGTCTGCCCAAGGCCATAGCAGGCCGGCGCTCGCGACGCACGCTGCTGACAGCAGGCCGACCAGGCCTTCGCCGCGCGATATGAAGCAGATCACTCCGCTCGATATGGCGAACAGCCGGAAGAGCAGGAAGTGCCTGGCCCAAGTGCGCCGACTCACGTTCATGTCTGCGCGCAAGGCGTCGCCGAGTTCCCCTGGCGCGAGACTCGCGCACAAGGAAAGCCGGACCTCGAGGTCGACGAATTCGCTGAGCACGGAACGCGGCCAGAGCCGCCTGGGCCAGCCGAGACGTACTGGTGACGGCTTCATGGCGCTACCGCGCTGCGCTGGTCCGGCGCATACGCCACCATCCAGCCCGGCGGCCGCGGAATCTCGGGCCCGATGGGCCGCCACAGGTGCAGGCAGTACGGATGACAGTTGACCCAGTCGGACTGTGGTGGATGCAGCTGCATGACGCAGTCCTCGGCATCCCAGAAGAGCAGCTTGATCCGGCACATCTGCTCCCAGCTCGGCGCCGCCGAAGGGAGCGACACGCTCACATGCTCCCAGCCTCCCGTGTCCGTGGCGATGCAGCGCAGCGGAGGCTTGCCCACCTGCCGCACGAAGAACAGCCCGTTGTTGCCATCGGCGTCGGTGGTTCCCATCGTTCCGCCGCGCACCCTGAAGTGATTCGGCACCTGGAAGGCCATCTCAGTGCGCCTCCGGGAAGTCTTCCGCCAATGACGCGCGGATCTCGCGCGCCATGAACTCCAGCATCTTGGGCAGTGCCCGGAGGAATGCCGGGTCGCGCGTCTGCACGGAGAAGCCGTCGCCCAGGCTGCCGCCCACGATGATGACCGCCGCCGCCTGGGCCGAGGCGCCCTCGCGGACAAACGTGCACAACACGTCGTACTTGCCTTGTCCGGCTGGCATCACGAGCCACCCTTCATGTCGCGTTCCATTTGCTCCGCCATGAGATGCAGCACGCGCGGGACGTCGCTCATGAAATCTGACTTTCCGTCGAGGGAACACACTGCCTGAAGAAGATGGACGTCATCAAACGGACGCGGCTCAGAAGGAATCGCGCAGATGATCACGGCCCCCGCGCCGATCAGATCCCGCAACGAATCCGCCGCCGCCGTCATGAGCATCTGCTGAGCGACGTCGACCCCGATAGCGTCGAGGACCTCTTTCGGATAGGGCTTGCCGTTCCAGTCAAACATGGTCTGAACTCCTCTCCGAAGGTGGGGCCGCGTAGAGCGGCTCAGACGCGAGGTCAGACGCACGCTGAAAACTGACGCTGCGCTCGCCAGTGAGCGCATTCCAGTTGATCCACGCCACCGGCTCGGCCGCCTGCGGTGCAGGGGTCGCGAGCAACGGGTCGTCATTGCGGGCGATGAACTCCTTCATGGCCTTGACCATGTCGCTGCGCTCCGCGTTGCTGATGTAGTTCATCCGTCCCTCCTTCCCGAACGGGAAGACGAGGAGCGCGAAGCCCCACCCGGGCAATGCCTCCTCCTCGAGCAAGAACGCTAGGGCATTCATGCGTTCAACCAGGTCAGCCTGGATCGGGTCATCCTTCATTTCGCCTCCTTCGTCTGCAGGCCTTGCGGCCAGAACTCGCGGATGTCGCCTAGAGCAAAGTTACGGCCGCTCTCAATGGCGATCTGGATGACCGCCGTGTGGAACATGTTCAAGTTGAGGTACGGGACCCCGACGCCGGCGTTCGCGGGAATGTGCCGGCAGGGATCCTCGGTCGGCGCGACGCTGTACTGGATCCGGCAGGCGAGCGGACGGTGGGCATAGATCGAGCACTCGCCACCGACGAGGAATCCACAAGGGTTGTGGTAGCCCCAGGAGATGTCCTTGAAGTCGAGGCGCCCAGGTACGTCCTGCGGCGCGACGCCGATCCGCTTTCCGATCGCCTCCGCCTCGAGCGTGATCACGCCCACGGCGATGTGGCAGCAGTGGGAGCACCCCCGATGGCAGGCGACGTCGTCTTGCGTGGCGGCCGTCAAGTCGTCAGCCAGCTGGATGAGCGTCCAGTACCTCGCCTCGAAGCCCGCGCCGACGCCATCGATGACCTGGCGCAGCCGCGCGTTGAAAAGCGGGAAGTGCGGCGCGTTGCGCGCGGAGATCCTGGCCGTGCGCTCCCTCGCGATCTCGTCCACCTGCGCAATGCGGATGGCCCTTCGGCTTGCCTGGCTCATGCGTGACGCCTCCTCTGCGATGCCGGCGGATGCTACGACAAGGGACACGACGGGACAACAAGGGACATTGATAGGCGTGCGAAAAGTCGCGGCCGGTGACGACATTCTTGCGCTCCCTTCACGCCGGGTCTATCACTCTCTGGTGGCGCCATGGTGCGCCATAAAGAGACGATAAAACAAAGGCTTGAAAGCGGATTTTGTTGTTTTGCCTCGCGTAGTCATGAGGCGTCACGCAACGTCACAAGGAGTCACCATGCGCCATCACGAACACCCGCAGGATGGGAAGGGCGAGCCCTCGTCGAAGGAGTGGGGCGAGCATCTGACGCTGGATGAGGTCGTCAGCTATCTCGGGATCCACAAGCGCACCTGGCATCGGCGCTACGCCAAGGCGCCCGAACTTGCACCGATTCGCACACCGAACGGTGAGCGGTACTGGAAGCGCTCCACGATCGACGAGTTCCTCGCCAGCCGTGGGCTGGTCCGCATCCCGACGCCTGCTGCGCACCGTGCCGGCGCGGACTGATGTCGGGGGACTGGGTCAAAATGCGCACGGATCTGTACCGGGATCCGAAGGTCAGCCTCATGGCCGATCTGCTGATGAGCGAGGACGGCGCGCTCGCCGCCTTCGTGGGTCAGATGACCCAGTGCGGCATGGCCGTCACGCGTAACGTTATGCGTAACACGGTGGTGGGCGCGCTCGTGTCGACTTGGGGTGTCATGCGACTGCGTGGCGTTCCGAATGGAATCGACCTCGAGTGCGCCGGCGCAACCGTTGAGGTCATAGACGACATCGCCGACCTTCCCGGTTTCGGGGTCGCGATGGCGAGCGTCGGGTGGGTGCTCGAAACGCCGGAGAGCCTCGTCTTTCCTCGCTTCTTCGAGAGCTACAACGTCGATCCGCAGAAGGAAAAGAACGCCGAGCGCCAGCGTCGTTTCCGGGAACGGCAGCGGCAGAATCGTCCAGACGCACCGAGCGTTACTAAAGCGTTACGCGTAACGCCTAGAGAAGAGAAGAGAAGAGATGTAAACCGTACACCCCCCTACCCCCTCGCCGGATCGAATCGCACGACGTCTCCGGCAACCCCTGCCGCCGGCAAGGCCGGCGGGGTGCGTGAAGGGGTAGAGGCAGGGTTCGATGCCTTCTGGGGTGCCTATCCCCGCAAGGATGCGAAGCAGGCCGCGCGTAAGGCGTGGCAGAAGCTCGCCCCCGACGCCGCGCTCACCGAGCGGATCTCAGCCGGGCTCAAGCGCGCGAAGGCGAGCGCGCAGTGGCAGGAGGAAGGCGGACGCTTCGTCCCCTATGCCTCGACCTGGTTGAACGGGTGCCGCTGGGACGACGAACCGGCGCCGGCGGCCGCGAGCGCGAGTCGTCCGTCGACCAAGGGCGACCGCGGATCCGAAGCCGAGCTCCGCGCCCAGGGCAAGGCCCTCGGCCTCGAGGCGCGTCCGGGTGAGGACTGGGCCGCCTACCGCGCCCGCATCGATGCCGCACGCGCCGCGAGGCAGCGGAGAGCGCCGTGAGCGACGAGACCCCGGATCCCTCGCAGCCCACCTGCCAGGCCTACGGCTGTCCGCTGCCTGGCGTCATGAAGGGCATCGGCGCACCGGGCCTGGGCTGGTGGTGCTTCGTGCATGCGCGCGCTGACTGCGACCTGCAGAGCACAACGACCAGGATCCGCGAGCGCATGCCGTTCTTCCGCGCACTGCAGCGCGCCGCCGGCATGCGCGACTGGAGCTGCTACCAGGCGATCGACACCTACCTCACGCGCAACGGGCGGCCCGAGCTCTCGCCGACCGAGGCCGAGCGCGCGTCGCATCCGACGCCCTATCGGTGGGTCGTGCGTATCCGCTGGATGCTCGCGAAGGAGTGCCAGGTGAAAGCGGATCCGAACACCCAGCCCGCGGAGCAACCGGACGGTACAGACGGATCACTCGCCCCACTCGCACGCAGGGCGCCGCGCTTCACACCCGTCGAGCGCGATGAACTGCATGTCGAAGAACCCGATGAGGTGCCGATGTGGTGACGACAGCCTATGCGCTCACGCTCCCCTGGCCCGTCTCGGCCAATCGCTACTGGCGAAGCTTCATCGTCGGCAAGGGGCCGCAGCGGCGCGTCGCGGTCTTCGTCTCGGACGAGGCCAAGGCGTACCGGCGCGAGGTGGCCTTGAGGCTCAAGCAGGCCGGCATCCGGATACCCATCACAGGTCGCATCTCGCTCGCGCTCACCCTGCACCCGCAGCGCCCGCTCGATGCCGATCGCCGCATGCGCAAGCTTGGCGACGCGTGGGATGACGACGTTCGCTCCATCGACCTGGACAACTCGATCAAGGTCCTGGTCGATGCCCTGAAGGGCCACGCGTTCGCCGATGACAAGTGGGTCTGGCGCATAGACGCAGCCCGAGGCGAGCCGCTCCCCGAGCCCTGCGTGAAGGTGACCATCGGCATCGTTCCCTACATCCAGCCGCAATCCGGGCTCTTCGAGGAGGCGACCCATGGACCTGCCTGATCCGCGGGACTACCCAGGCCCCGACGACCCGGCGCCGATCGCCACGCTCGAGGAGCGGATGGCGCGGATGTTCGATAGCGCCGGCCGCATCCACGACCTCATGGACGAGGCCGAGTACTGGCACCCCGACCAATACCGCGAGGCGCTCGTCCGCTTCATGCACGACGACCCCGCGAAGCTCATCGCCATCGTGCGCGACCGCGCCCAGTTCGAGGCGCAGCACGAGCTCGACATCGATATCGAACTCGCACGCACCGCTGGCGCGTACCGCGACCCTGAATCGTTCGACTGAGGAGGCACGCCATGCAGACCGTCGCACCCATCGACTACTCCACCCGCTCGCCGATGAGCTATCGGCCGGTTCTCCGTAGCTTGCCGCGCGCGCTGCGCCGGCAATGGCTCACTCGTCGCCTGGCGGTGAAATGCCCCCGCGTGGCTATCGGCCGCGCCTGGGTGCCCGCCACCGTGCAGCGCAACCTCGCGCGGGGGGGCGTGACGTGAGCGCCCCGCGTCCTGTCGGCACCCTCGATCGCACCACCTACCTCGGCGGCAGCGACGCCGCAGGCATCCTCGGCGTTTCCCCCTGGAACACGCCGCTCAAGGTCTATCTCGCGAAGACCGAAGGCGAAGGCGACCAGACCGCCGAGCGCGAGCGCTTCTTCCGCCGGCGCAAGCGCCAGGAGCCAGTCGTCGCCGAGGACCTGGCCAGGGAGTACGGCGTGAAGGTCACGCGGCTCTCCACGGACGAGCACCCGAACCGGTACCAGGATGCCGAGCATCCCTTCATCGCGGCCGAGGTCGACTTCGAATTCGAGATGAACGGCGCGGCGCGCGAGCACTGGCCCGCCCTCGCCCCGATCCCGGACGGCACGATCTGCAACGGTGAGATCAAAACCGTGCATCCCTTCAAGGCGTACGAGTGGGGTGAGGAAGGCAGCGAGGAGATCCCGATCTGGTACGCGGCCCAAGCGATGCACGGCCTCGGCGTGACCGGACGGCCTGCGTGCTTGGTGGCCGCAGCCTTCGGCATCGACGAGCTGCTCGGCTTCCCGATCCTGCGCGACGAGGAAACGATCGCCGGCATGCGCGCCCAAGAGATCGCCTTCTGGACCGAACACGTGCTCGCCCGCGTGCCGCCCGACCCCTCGAACATGGGCGACATCAAGCAGCTCTTCGCCCGCGCGATGGGCGTGCCGGTCGAGCTCACGCCCGAGATAGCGGACGAAGTCCGTCGCGTCCAGCGCATCCGCCAGACGATCCAGGCCTTCGAGGAAGAGAAGGAGGCGGCCGAGTTCCGCGTCGCCTCCTTCATCGCGAAGCGCTGGGGCCTCACCGATCCTCAGGCCGCCGAGGACGCCGCCGAGCTACGGCTCGATGGCGTGGCGTTGGCCACCTGGAAGCACCAATCGCGCACCACGCTCGACGAGAAGGCCCTTAGGGCCGCCCATCCCGAGATCGCGCGCACGTTCGCGCGGGAGTCTCACTTCCGCGTCCTGCGCATCAAGAAGTAGCCCCGCCACCCAAGGAGCCCAGATGTCCACGCAAGCACTCAAGGCTATTGCCACCGGCGCCACCGCCGATCCGTTCGCTCAGCTGCTCAACCGGCCTGTGCGCACGTTCGATGCGGACGCCTATCACGTCATGCAGGAGCGCGACGCGCAGCTCATCCGCGACAACCTGCTGCACGGCGCCGCGAACCGCGAATTCGTCTATCAGTTCTCGATCGGCGACACGAAGGTCGCCGGCATCTCCGTCATCGGCGCCCGCCAGCTCGCTTCCGAGTACAAGGGCATCAAGCAGCGCATCGTCGCCTCGACCGAGAAGCGGGGCTCGCTCTTCGTCTTCCGCACCTTCGAGCCGCTGGACATCAAGACCGTGGAGCTGCCCGCGCTCGCGGAAGACGTCGATTTCTACGAGGTGGTCATGGAGATCCAGGACGTGAAGACCGGCAACAGCGTCCAGGTCCGCAAGTCCGAGCCGCGCATGGAGCGAAAGAGAAACGGCGAACTCTACCTGCGGCCGCACTACGACGTGATCGCCGAATCAAAGGCGTTCCGCAACGGCGTGCTCTCAGTGCTGCCGCAGAGCGTCATCATCGAATTCGAGCAGCGCTGTCTCGCGACGGGCAAAGGCAGCGAAGAGCTCACGATGGACCAGCTGCGCGAGAGGATCGTCGCCTATTGCACGAAGAAGGCTGTCGTGCTCATCCGCGGGACCCTTGCCGAGCTCAACTACGGCGAGCTCACGGGACTGGCCACCGCGGCGCGCACGTCCCTCGAGACCTTCCGCGAAGCAGCCCAGGGGCTGGGCATCGTGCCGATTACCGACGCGCCGGCCGCCACGCCGCTGGAAGCGCCGCCGGCGGGCGCCCCGGTAGACCCCGACACGGGCGAGATTCTCGGCAAGCAGGACGACGAGCTGCGTGCGGTAGAGGCGAAGCCCGCGGCCCGGAGCCGCAAGGGGGCCAACACTGCGCCCGCCCCGACCCCGGCCCCGGCATCTGATCCCGCCGCGATCAGCGCCACGCAGCTCAAGGGCCTCCTCACCCAGGCGGGAGACCGCATCGAGCTCGACGAGGCCGCCGACTTCATCCGCACGCTGCCCGAGGCCGAGCAGGAAGAGGTCCGCGCGCTGTACCAGGCACGCGTCCAGGAGCTCGAGGGCCAGACGACATGATCGAGGAAGCCTTCGGCGAGTTCACCTTGCCCCTCAGGCATTGCCCCGACGCCCAGCTGCTCGACCTGCGGCGCCTGTGCTTCTTCGCGGGCGTGGCTTGGTGCCACGGCCAGATGGAGAACATCCACGAACGCGGCGAGCTCGCGCAGGAGGCCGCCATGGCCCAGCTGCAGCTCGACCTCGAGGCCTATATCCGCGAGCTCTTCCAGATCCAGGAGGCCCTACATGCTCAGGTTTGAAAATCACCCGGTGACCATCGCCCATATCAACGTGCGCCCCGAGTTCCACGGCGAGGATGAGGTCACAGTGCTCGACCTCAAGCTCACCACCGACCTGGCCAACACCGCCCTCGATCGCGCGAGCCATACGCTGCGCGAGGCGATCTTCGAGGCCGAGGAAGGTGGCGACCTCCTCGGCGCCGGCGAGCACCTGCCGCACGTGAAGAACCCCGAGCTAGGCACGCTGCACTGGAAGGGCGAGTACTCGGCGACGGTGCGCCTCATCACCGGACCCAAGGAGAAGGACGTGATCGAGATCGAGGGCGCGACACTCGACAAGATCGCGATCGAGCCCAAGGAGGGCGGCAGCTGTGCCTTCACCTTCCGCGTGCGCATCGAGCCCGATGAGAAGCTCGCCGCCTCCCTGATGATGCTGCTGCGTCATGAGGTGCGGGCGTCGATCTCGACCGAAGAGGACGAAACGGAATGAGCTTCGAGAAGGTACAGATCGGCTCCGCGACGCTGTACCTGGCCGACTGCCTGGCTGTGCTGCCGCTGCTGTCTGGGATTGATGCGGTCATCACCGACCCGCCCTACAGCAGCGGCGGCCAATTCAGAGGCGACCGCGCCCAGGACACCCGCGTGAAGTACGTCTGCACCGGGAGCGGTAACAACGCCCTGCCGGACTTCAGCGGCGACAGTCGCGATCAGCGGTCGTTTCACTTTTGGTCCGCCCTGTGGGCGGGCGCCGCGCTCGGGGCCTGCAACCCTGGGGCGGTCGCGTGCTTCTTCACCGACTGGCGCCACCAGGCAACGCTGGCCAGGCTCAACGAAGCGGAGACGAAGGCACGCCGAGCAGAGCGCCGGATCCACGCCGGCGTCTGTCCGCACTGCAACCGGACTTTCGTGCAGCTCGCCCGACACATGAAGACCAAGCACCAGGACGCCGCACCGTCCCCCGACCGTGGAGCGAAAGCAGCATGAGTGAACTCAACCAGAATCACCCCGTGACGCAGGCCATGCGAGACCAGTGGTTCAAGCTCGCCGCGATCATGGTCGCGAAGGCCGGCGGGCATGCCGTGATCACTGCCGAGGACATCGCAAGCTTTCCGCCCGGCGCCGCGATCACCATCCGGGAACTCGCCGACGGCATTCATCTTCGCGTAGTCGACGCTGACACCGCCGCCACCATGGCGCGATTCGAGGGAGGCCTGCCGATATGAGCGAGGCAATCGACGACTTCCGCGCGATCAAGGATCACAAGAAGCGACTGCGCGCTGCATATGGTGTGGAATGCCCTGAATGTCGGCGGCTTCGCCCGAAGGCATGCGCGACGATCCTGCTGCCCCAGCAACGCTGTCGTGTGGATGGCCATCGTGACCCTCGGCCCGAACTCACCGATGAGCAGTGGAGTGCGGTATGAGCGCCATCGCGATCGCCAGCCGTGCTGAAACGATGGACTCGCTCCTTGCCGAGGCGATGTCATTGGGTCGTGTGAAGCTGGAGCAAGACTGGAGCGGGAAAACGTTCGACGCAGAGATCGTCTTCACCCGCAAGAGTGGCACTCGCATCCACGCCAAGGCGTCGCATTCCAACCCGGCGTTTGCAATGGCCGATGCCATCAACGAAGCCCGCGAGATGGGCGCAGGAGCCAACGGATGAGCACGACGGAAGAACAGACCCTCGGCCGCGCCATCGAGCAGCTGGCCGATGCGATCAAGGCCGGCCAGGCCATACCCCAGGCGGAACGCCTCTGGTCCAAGGCGACAATCTGCGCGTACTTCGATGTTTCGGGGACAACGCTCGAGCGCGCGATCATCTGCAAGCCAGACTTCCCGCTCGCGATCCGGATCGCTCATGGCCCGCTGCGCTGGAAAGCCGCCGAGGTCATAGAATGGGCCGACAAACAGCGTCGCCGATAGCAGTGCCACCGGTTTGGCACTGGCACCAATTTGGCACCATCTCCCTGAGACCCCTTATTTTGCGCCATACACGTTTCCTACTGTCGGCACCAAGATTCCCAAGTCGTTTTGCCAAGTGTCGGGACATGAGTGCTCATGGATAAACGACCGCTGGCTGTCCTTCTGGTCGAAGACAACGAGGACGACGCCTTCCTGCTGATCGACCGCTTCCGCCGCGCCGGTTTCGACGTGTTTGCGGAACGCGTGCAGGAGGCCGAAGCGATGCGCTCCGCCCTCGCCCGTCGCGAGTGGGACGTGGTGCTTTCCGACTACCGCCTGCCCGGTTTCTCCGGCGACGCGGCGCTGCGCCTCTTTCGCGAAGAGGGCCGCGACGAACCCTTCTTCATCATCTCCGGGACCATCGACGACGCCACTGCATCGGCGGCGATGCGCGCTGGCGCGCAGGACTTCCTCAGCAAAGACCGGCTCGACCGCCTCGTACCCGCAGTGGAACGCGAGCTGCGTGAGGCGCGCGTTCGGCGTGAGCGCGCCGCGGCGATCGAAGCCGCGCACCGTCATGAGGGACGCCTCGCCGCGCTCGCAGCCAACATCCCCGGCATGGTGTTCCAGCTGGAACGCAGCCCCGAAGGCGCGATCCGCCTCGACTACGTGAGCGAGGGCGCGCAACTGCTCTTCAGCGTACCGCCCAGCGAGCTGCAGATAGATCCGGGCCGTCTGCTGAGCATGATCCTGACCGACGACCGCTCCGGCTTCCTCGAAGCGCTGACCGCCTGCTCGCAGGGTCTCGCCACGCTCAACTGGGAAGGCCGGATCCAGATTCCCAGCGGCGACATCAAGTGGATCAACGTGCGCGGCACACCCACCGTGACCGAGACCGGCGCCGTACGCTGGGAGGGGGTGATGTGGAACATCACTTACTCCAAGGAAACACAGCTGGAGCTTTCCGCTTCCCGCGCGCAGCTCGCCGAGCTGTCGAACCACTTGCAGCGGGTGAAGGAAGACGAGCGCGAACGTATCGCGCGCGATATCCACGACGTGCTCGGCGGCCTGCTCATCGCGATCAAGATCGAGGTCTCGCTACTCGCCGGCAAGCTCGGCACCGAGGCCGGCAGCCATGGAGAGCGGGCCCAGCGCATCGCAGCGATGGTCGATGATGCGATCGGCACGACCGGCCGCGTCGCACGCGAACTGCGCCCAGGCATCCTCAAGGAATTCGGTCTTGCGGCCGCGATCGAAGGTCATGCCGAGGACTTCACCCAGCGCACCGGCGTGAGTTGCGAAGTCCTGTGTGCCGATCACGACATCGAACCGCCGGAGGACACCGCGATCGCGATCTTCCGCGTCTTCCAGGAAGCACTGACCAACGTCTCCAAGCACGCCCAGGCGCAGCATGTGGAGGTGCGTCTGATGCAGGAGGACGACGAGATCGTGCTTCAGCTGCGCGACGACGGCATTGGCATCCGCAGCGGCGACTTCGCCAAGCCGCGCTCCTTTGGCCTGCGCGGCATGCGCGAACGCATCGCCAGTCTCGGCGGCTCTATCCAGATCCACACGCAGGAGCCCCGCGGCACCGAGCTGCTGTTGCGTGCGCCGATGCAACCGCCCGCAACGCAGTCACCTGAATTCGCCCACCCGGCCCGGCATACGGAGGCAAACTGATGAGCGATTCCTCCATCCGCGTCCTGATCGCGGACGATCACGCAATTGTGCGCCAGGGGCTGAAGGCGATCCTCGCCGACACCGAGGATCTGGTCGTCACCGGCGAGGCCGAAAACGGCGTGCGCGCATTGCAGCTCATCCGCGACGGTGACTATGACGTCGTGCTGATGGACGTCAACATGCCCGATCGCAACGGCATCGATACGCTCAAGCTGGTGAAGAAGGAATTCCCGAAGCTGCCGGTGTTGATGCTTTCAATGCATCCGGAGGAGCAGTACGCGATCCGCGCACTCAAGGCGGGCGCCGCCGGTTACCTCTCCAAGCAGAGTGCGCCGGACCTGCTGGTCACCGCAATCCGCCAGGTCGCCTCGGGCAAGAAGTACGTGAGTGCGACCTTGGCCGAACAACTGGCCGAGGCGATCACCGAAGACGATCGGCCGCCACACGAACGGCTCTCGGACCGCGAGTACCAGACGCTGTGCATGATCGCCTCAGGCAAGACGCTCACCCAGATCGGCGAGGAGTTGAACCTGTCGGTGAAGACGGTCAGCGTCTATCGCGCGCGCCTGCTTGAGAAGATGAAACTCAAGAACAATGCAGAACTCACGCACTACGGGCTGAAGCACGGATTGGTGGAGTAGCGCGGCGAACACCAGCCCGGAAGCAGAAAGAGAATCGCCGGCATCTGCCGGCGGTTTCATTTCAGGGAAGCGTGATCGTCAGGTTGGCGCTGCGTGGCGCAAGCTTGATCACGTCCTGGTACGGCGCCAGCTCGCGCTCGGAGGCGTGCGAAAGCCAGGTGCGGATGCCCACATAGGCAAGCGCTGCGGCCAGCCCGAGTACCGCGGCGAACACCCAGATCGGCAGTTCGCTGCGCAGCAGGTGGCGCACGCGATCAGGCAAGGCCGCATTCGGCGCAAAAGTCGCGCGGCGCCCCTTGTGATGCGCGACCTCGTCGCCAACTCGTGCCACCAGGTAGTTGAGCTTCTCCGGCCCTTCCAGCAGGTACTTGCCGCGGAAGCCGTGCAGCAGGCAGTGGTAGAAGACCTCCAGCGCCTGCACCCGCGCAGCACCCTGCGCACGCAGCTCTTCCAGGCGTTCGAAGAAGCGCTCTCCGGCAAGCTGCTCGCCGAACAGGCTGAGCTGCAGCGGCTCGCGTTCCCATTCGTCGCGCACCGTGAAGGCGCTGCTCAGGATCGCTTCATCAACCGCCGCGCAGAACGCGTACTTGGCCGCGAAGATGTCGTCGGCCGAAGCACTGTTGCGACGCGCGTTGCGCTCGAACTCATCGAGGAAGCGCTGGATGCTCTCGCGGAAGGACTTTGCGTCGATCGGCGCGCAGCGCTTGCGCAGCATGAAGAGCAGGTAGAAACCATCGTGCATCAGATCGCACAGGCTGCGCGCATGGCGCGGCGCATCCGCCTTGGGAGCGGCCGGCGCCTGGCCAAAGAGAGTGGGTGCGTTCAGGCTCATTCCATCACCGCCACGAGTTCAAGCTTGAGGTCTTTGAAACCGGCAGGCACATAGATCGACATGGTCTGCGCCTGCATCATCCGTTCGTAGATCGCGCCATGCGGCTCGATCGCAAAGTAGTAAGCACCCGGGCGCACCGGAATCGCGGCCGGCACCTGTGGCGCCGCACTGATACGGGCGCCGGGCATGGCGGACAACACCAGTTTCTCAACGTCGTCCGGCGCACCGACCTTCAGCCGCACCGGCACGCTCTCGACCAGTTCGGCTGGCGCCATGTCCGCCGACACCGCGATGAAGAAGGACGCGCCGCCCTGCAGCTTGTCCGACTCGATGCGGCCGACGTGGTGACCTGGCTTCTGCTCCTGCAGCGCGATCGCGACATAGCGCGCCGAAATCACGGTGTCGATCAGGTCGCGGATCATGCTGTCGAGCTTCAGAAAGCCGGGACCCGGCTCCTCATGCGCATAGACCGGAAGATCCGAGAGCGAGTACGCCTTCGAGAAGGTGAGGAGCTGGCCCGCCAGTCCGAGCAATTGCTGGAACAGGCGCTCAGGATGCAGGCGCGGATGGTGCAGCAGGTGCGATAGCTCGGCGAAAGCCGTGCTGGCCGTGTGAAGCAGCCAGAACGACGCGACGTCGCCGGAGCGGAATTCAATGATGTGCTTCGAGGGCTCGCGGTGATGACCGTAGAGCGCGTCGCATTTGGCCTGCAGCATGTCGAGCAGGCGCCGCAGCAGCATCGTCAATGCGGGAATCGCCGCGACGCTGGTCGCCGGCGGCATGAAGGACGGGTCGGTCTCATAGCCGCCAGTCGCTGTCTTGCGGATGCGCACTAGCGGAATCGACATGAAGGATTCGCGTGACTCATTCTCCGAGACCAGCCTCAGGTTCTTGCGCAACACCGCCAGCTCGCCTTCGACGGCGCGGGTATAGAGGTCGGATGCCGGCTCGCTGTGATGCACGTAGCGCGCACTGCGGCTGTCCGCATCCGGCGCGCAGTAGTTGCTGGCCCCGAGTCGCAGGACCGGCAGCGCGAGATAGAAACCCAGGCCTTCGGCCGGAACATCGATATCCGAGAGCCGTCGCCCTTCCGGCAGTGCGTCGGACTCCGGCGCGTTGATCCGCTCCCCGTCCGGGAGCAGCGCGCTGACTTCATGCAGGCGGAGCACGCCGCCTTCGAGCGCATCACGATCGAGCTTGAGCGCGCTCACGCCCCACAGATACGGATGCGCCTGACGCAAAGCCGCTGCCAGGCGCTGCTCGTGATAGAGGTCCTGATACTGGAAGTGCTGGGGCTTCAGGAAGAGCCCTTCGCCCCACAGGAGCTTCTGCACGGTTTTCACTTCGATTCTTCCTTCCTGCTACTTCAGCGAACGCAGTGCACCGCGTTCAGAGAACCCGGGTCCGTCACGGGCGCTTCGTAGAGCACGCCCTGCGAGACCGTCATCGCACACTCATGCAGTCCGACCAGGATGCCGTTCTTGACATTGGCATCCACCGGAAACGCGAAACGCCAACGCTCTGGTGACGGACTACGGAACTGCACCGCGATCCCCAGGTACTTCGCATCGGGCGGCATGGTTTCGTCCTGCCCGTACTGCTTCCCGGGCGCGAGCACCACATCCTTGACCTGAACCACGTTGCCAGACGCATCGCCCGCGTCGGCCAGCAGCTGTTCGTACGGCATTCGCACGAATGCTTGCGCATCGCGCAGCTTGTAGAGCTTCACCACGACACTGATGCCACGCCCCTTCGGGTCCGCGTTCACGCCCTGTCCGGCAACGATGCGGACAGGGAGGGTCTTGGGCAACTGGGGAAGCGGGACCTGGGCCGGATCCTTCTTGAGGCCCACGACTTCAAGTGCGCCGTCCGAGATTTTCTGCAGACCCGCTCCGGTATTGGCACAGCCGGCGATCGACGCGAATCCCGCGAGCAGGAAAAGCGGGCGGATCCAGGTGCGCATGGTCTGCGCGAGAGCGCTGCTTGTTTGTTGGTTTTCTGACTTCTGATCGCCCATCGGACACCACGACCTGCGTTGGTTTCTTTCGGGATCGAATCATGCCATCAGCAAGTCCGATTTAGCCCCGTCCGGCAAGCACTTTGTCATACCACGAGCATTTATTCACGCAGCAATCATCCAACCAGCATTTCACGTCGATTGCCTCGCTTATGATCCGCCGCCACAACGACAGTCGATGCAGATGTCCTAATCGACGCTCACCTTCATCAGATCCGTGGAGTTCGGCAACACATGAGCAGCAAGATCCAGGCACTCTCAGCCCCCGTTCCCTCCCGCGCCCGCAGCGCCATCAAGCAAGCGTTCCTCATCGCCGCCGCCCTTTCGCTCGGTGCCTGCGCGACCGGCAATCCCGACGGCAAGCTGACCGACCTTCCTCCGATGGACAAGCTGCTCGAAAGCGCCGACCAGACGCTCGCGAGCGGCGATCGCGATGCCGCAGTCAAGCAATACACGCAGGCCGCCGCCGCCAACCCGACGAGCGCCAAGCCCTGGGTCAAGATCGCCCAGACCGAATTCGAGGCCAACAACTATCCGGCCACGATCCAGGCGGCCGACGAAGCCATGAAGCGCGACACCACCAGCAAGGAAGCCAAGGCCCTTGCAGTGGTTGCCAGTCTGCGTGTCGCCGTCCAGGCGCTGGCCGACATGCGCAAGGACGTGCAACTGCGTGGCACGACCCGTTCCGAAGCAGAACAGCTCGCAAAGAGCCTGCGCGAGACGCTCGGCCAAGACGTCCTGGTTCCGACCGCCGCCGAGAAGCCCGCGACGCCGCCTGCCAAGCCGCGCAGCACCAAGCCTGCAACGCCGCGTCCCTCGGCCAAGCCGGCCGCTGACGCCGCGCCGGCTGCCCAGTCCGTCGCGCCGGCCGCCACGCCGGCAGCGACGACCAAGCCCGCCACCCCCGCACCCGCGAAGAACGCCAAGGCCGGCAACGACCCGTTCAGCGCCCTGCAATAAATCCGCACCACAGCTCGCACTGACGGGCGCAACACAAAGGAGTCCAGCAATGGCGAAATCCGAGAGCATCCAGAAAAAGCTGCAGCGCGTGCGTCCGCCGCGCGTACAGCTTTCGTATGACGTCGAGATCGGCGACGCGATCGAGCAGAAGGAACTGCCTTTCGTCGTCGGCGTGCTGGGCGATTTCTCCGGCAATCCGGAGCAGGCGCTGCCCAAGCTGCGCGAACGCAAGTTCGTGAGCATCGATGGCGACAACTTCGATGACGTCATGAAGGGCATGGCCCCGCGCGCCCAATACCGGGTGCGCAACCGCCTGAGCCAGGCGGGTGGCGAGTTCGCCGTCGAACTGCGCTTCAGCGAGATGGAAGACTTCCGTCCTGAAGCCGTAGTCCAGCAGGTCGAACCGCTGCGCAAGCTGCTCGAAGCGCGCAATCGCCTTGCCGACCTGCGCGGCAAGCTGGCCGGCAACGAGAAGCTCGATGACATCCTGCAACAGGTGCTCACCAGCAGCGAACAGCTGGCAGCACTGAGCCAGGAAACCCGCGGCGGCAAGGAGGACTGAACATGAGCACCTTCGAAGCCATCGCCCCCGCCCAGACCCAGGTCCGCGAAGAAGGTGGCCTGCTGGACCGCATCGTCGCCGAGAGCAAGGTCGCGAAGAGCACTGCCGAGCACGCCCGTGCCCGCGACATCATCGGCGAGCTGGTCGGCCAGGTCATGGAAGGCGCCGTCGTCGTCTCGGAGAATCTTTCCGCGACCCTGGACGCCCGCATCGCCGAACTGGACACGCTGATCTCGGACCAGTTGTCCGAAGTGATGCATGCGCCGGAGTTCCAGCGCCTTGAGTCCAGCTGGCGTGGTCTGGAATACCTGACCAAGCACAGCTCTACCGGCACGCAACTCAAGATCAAGGTCTTCAATACGGCCAAGCGCGACCTGGTCAAGGACTTCAAGTCGGCTATCGACTTTGACCAGAGCGTGCTCTTCAAGAAGATCTATGAAGAAGAATTCGGCACCTTCGGTGGCTCGCCCTTCGGTGCCCTGATCGGCGACTACGAAGTCGGCCGGCAGCCGGAAGACATGTACTTCATCGAGCAGATGTCGCATGTCGCCGCCGCTTCGCACGCGCCCTTCGTCACCAGTGCTTCGCCCGAGCTTCTGGGCCTGGAAAGCTTCACCGACCTGGGCAAGCCGCGCGACCTGGCCAAGGTCTTCGACACGGTCGAGTATGCAAAGTGGAAGTCCTTTCGCAGCGCAGAGGATTCGCGCTACGTGGGCCTGACCCTGCCGCGCTTCCTCGGCCGCCTGCCCTACCACCCCAAGGACGGCACGCCGGTCGAGGGATTCAACTACGCCGAGGAAGTCGACGGCACCGATCACTCGCGCTACCTGTGGGTAAACGCTGCGTACGCCTTTGCCGCACGCCTGACCGACGCCTTCGATCAGTTCGGCTGGTGCGCCGCGATCCGCGGTGTCGAGGGCGGTGGTCTGGTCGAAGACCTGCCCACCCACACCTTCAAGACCGACGACGGCGAAGTCGCGCTCAAGTGCCCGACGGAGATCGCGATCACCGACCGTCGCGAAAAGGAACTGTCGGATCTCGGTTTCATCCCGCTCGTGCATTGCAAGAACACCGACTACGCCGCCTTCTTCGGCGCGCAGTCGGCCCAGCGCGCCAAGAAGTACAACACCGACGCGGCCAACGCCAACGCGGTGCTCTCCTCCCAGTTGCAGTACATCTTCGCCGTCTCGCGGATCGCGCATTACCTCAAGGCAATGATGCGCGACAAGATCGGCAGCTTCGCCTCAGCCGGCAACGTCGAGACGTATCTGAACAACTGGATCGCACAGTACGTCCTCCTCGACGACGGCGCGTCGCAGGAAGCCAAAGCGCAGTACCCGCTGAGAGAAGCGTCGATCCAGGTTTCGGAAGTTCCCGGACGTCCGGGCGTCTATCGCGCGGTGTCGTTCCTGCGTCCGCACTTCCAGCTCGACGAACTCTCGGTATCCCTGCGCCTGGTTGCAGAACTCCCGCAATCAGCCAAAGGCGCATAAACCTTCGAGCCTCAATCGAAACAAGGAGTAACACGTGAAGGACATTTACGTTCAGTTCAAGGGCAAGTACGACATCAAGGGTGAGTCGCGCGACAACGAGCACAAGGAGTGGATCGAAGTCGACTCCTGGCGCCACGAGATCATCCAGCCCAAGTCGGCCACCGCCTCCACCGCCGGCGGCTTCACCGCCGAGCGTTGCGAACACGGAGAAATGCTGTTCGCCAAGGACCTGGACCTGACCTCCCCGCGCCTGTGGGAAGCCTGCTCCGCCGGTCACACCTTCGATGAAGTCACCATCGACTTCATGCGTGCCGACGGCGACAAGCGCGTCAAGTACCTGGAGCTCAAGCTCAAGCACGTGCTGATCTCGTCGGTGAACCCGTCGGTGCTGGACGAAGGCATCCCGACCGAACAGTTCGCCCTGAAGTACGCCGCTGTCCAGTGGACCTACACCGCCCAGGACATCAAGGGCGGCACCAAGGGCAACAAGATCGGCAAGTGGAGCCTGGCGAAGAACACGCCGACCTACGACGCCTGATCGTCGCCTGCTGCACGCATCACGGCATCCGCCAGGCCTTCGGGCCGGGATGCCGTTGCAGCCCCTCGCTTCAAGGCATTACCGCTTTACCCTGGATTTGCGCAGCATGGCCGGATTTGAACCCACGCTCTTCGAACGTCTCTTCGACGCCGCGCCGCATCGGCCCCACGAAGACACGCCGCTACGCCGGTGGAACGTCGAGCAACTGAAAGAATCGGTCGCGCGCGACCTCGAGTCCCTGCTCAACACCCGCGCCTTCGCCAACGCCGAAGCGCTCGCCCCCTTTCCCGAGTCCACGCGCTCCCTGGCGAGCTACGGCATGACCGACTTCGTCGGCATGAGCCTCGCCAACCCCGCTGACCGCGACAGGATCTGTCGCACGCTGGAACGCGCGATCGCACGCCATGAGCCGCGCCTGCGCCAAGTCGTCGTAATCCTGGAAACAGACCGCAACGCCATCGGCTGCCTGCAGTTCGGGATCCGTGCAGTACTGCAAGTCTCCAGTACCGCCGAACCCGTGAGCTTCGACGCACTGCTCCAACCCGACACCCTCCAATACGCCGTGAGCCGCAGCCGCCACGGCGGGCTTTCGAGGTCGGCATGAAAGCCCTGCTGCCCTACTACGAACGCGAGCTCTCCTTCCTCCGCCAACGTGCGCAAGAGTTCGGCGCGCGCTATCCCAAGATCGCGGCACGCCTGCTGATCTCAGGCGACAACTGCGAAGACCCGCATGTCGAGCGGATGATCGAATCCTTCGCGCTGCTGTCGGCCCGGGTGCACAAGAAGCTCGACGACGATTTCCCCGAGTTCACCGGCGCCTTCCTCGACGTTCTCTATCCGCACTACCTGCGGCCGCTGCCCTCCTGCTCGATCGCCCATTTCGATACCTCGGGCAAGGAAGCCCAGATGTCCGGGCCGACCCGCATCGAACGCGGCACGCTGGTGAGCACCCGACCGAGCAAGGGCGTCAGCTGCAAATTCCGCACGACCTTCGAAGTCGTCATCAGCCCGATCAAGGTCACCGGACTCGAATATCGCGAGAGTTTTGTTCCGCCGCGCGGCTATCTCGCTCCGGTCGGTGCGGCGAATCTGCTGACTGTCACCGTCGAGAGTCTCTCGGACCAGCTTGTTCTCGACGCGCCTCGCCTGGACACGCTGCGCCTGCATGTCGATGGCGAAAGCACCCTGGTTGCGCAACTGCGCGAGGCAATGCTCAGTCATGCATTGGGCATTGCGGTGGAAACCGACGGCGAGCCACGTTGGCGCGTACTTCCTTCGGACGTGCTGCGTCCTGCCGGTTTCGACCCGGAAGACGCCCTGCTCGACTACGACGGACGCTCGCATCTGGCCTACCGCCTGCTATCGGAGTTCTTCGCGTTCCCGGAGAAGTTCAACTTCATCGACCTGGACCTGCGTCGACTCTCGCGCGAACTGCCTGCAGGCACGCGCAGGCTTCGCCTGCACTTCGTGCTGGGCAACGCCCCCGGCGCGCGCGACCCCCGCCTGATGGAGCGCCTGGGCGCCAACAACCTGCGCACCCATTGCACGCCGGTGGTGAATCTCTTTACCCAGCGCGCCGACCCGATTCGCCTGACCCACACGCGTTCGAGCTATCCGGTGGTGCCGGACGCGCGGCGCCCGCAGGCTTTCGAGGTCTACAGCGTGGACCGGGTCAGCAAGGTGGAGCGCACGGCCGAGGGCGAATCGATCTGTGAATACCGCCCTCACTACGCCCTGCGCCACGGCGCGGCGCTTGAATCCGAGGGCCGCTTCTGGCACCTGCGCCGGGACGAGGAAGTTGCGGAGCTGAGCCCCGGTTTCGAGTACGAACTGAGCGTGGTCGATGTCGATTTCGCGCCGGAGCGCGGCCGCACTGAAACGCTGTCGGTGGAACTCACCTGCACCAACCGCGACCTGCCCTCGCAACTGCCATTCGGCCTCGCGACAGGCGATCTCTTCCTTGAAGGCGGCGGCATCGCGCATCGGATCAACCTCCTGCGCAAACCAACGCCGACGACGCGGATCAAAGCCAGTGCCTCCCAATGGCGCCTGATCTCTCACCTCTCGCTGAGCCAGCTGCCGCTGGGCGATGCGGGTCTGGAGACGCTCAAAGAGACACTCGCGCTCTACGACACCACGCGCTCGGCCACCACGCAGCGCCTGATCGACGGGCTCATGAGCATCAGCCATGAGGTCACGACGGCGCGGGTCTCCGCCAATCCGTTCCCCAGCTTCGCACGCGGGATCGAGATCAAGCTTGGCGTGGACGAGCAGGCTTTCGTCGGTATCGGTGTCGAGCAGTTCGCGCGGATGCTCGACCACTTCTTCGGACTTTTCGTCCATCTCAACAGCTTCTCCCGCCTCGTGCTGGTTTCCCACGAGAACGGACGCGAGATCCTGCGATGCCCAGCACGCAACGGCTGCCGGACACTTCTGTAGTCGCGCGCCTGCGGGAAGCGCCGCAGCGTTTCGAGTTCTTCCAGGCGGTGCGTGTATTGCGGCGTTACTTCCGCCGCGGCGCTGCAGCCGAACACGAACCGCTGGGCGACCAGATCCGTTTCGGCAATTCGCTGAATATGGGATTCGCGCCGAGCGAGATCGAGACCCTGCGCCTGGAGGCTCACGAACCTGAGCAGGAACTCGCCTGGCCGGAGCAGCCCGCGCCCGTCGCGCCGGATGCGCCCTTCGCGCGGGCTCACCTCACACCAAGCTTCATCGGCCTGACCGGCACCAGCGGCACGCTGCCCGCGACCTACACCGAGCAACTCATCGGTCGCGAGATCACGCACCGGGACCACGGCGCGCGCGCGTTCCTTGATCTCTTTACCAACCGCGCGGTCTCGCTCTTCTACCTCGCCTGGGAAAAGCACCGCCTGCATCTGCGCTACGAGCACGACCGGCAGGAGCGTTTCCTGCCGATGATGCTCTCGCTGCTGGGCCTGGGCACCGACGCGCAGATTGGCGAAGCCTGCGGCGCCGACCATCCGGTCTTCGCCGAGACCCTGGCCTACTACGGCGGCGCGCTGCGCCAGAACGCGCGCTCGGCGAACCTGATCGAGCGGGTACTCGGCGACTACTTCAAAGCGCCGGTGAAGGTGATCCAGTTCGCCGGCCGCTGGCATGCACTCGGTCCGGACGATTGCACGGCGCTCGGCAGCGCCCATGCGACGTTGGGCGAAGACGCCCTGTGCGGCGAACGCGTATGGCAGTGCGAAGACGGCATCGAACTGGAGATCGGCCCACTCCGGCGCGAACGCTTCCTCAGTTTCCTGCCCGGCGGCAACGCGGCCCGCGCGCTGCAAGCCCTGGTTCAGTCACTCGCAGGCCTGACCCTGCGCTGCACGGTCCGTCCGATCCTCGCGCGGGAGGACATCTCGGGCGCGTGCCTCGCGTCTGACGACGGTCCCCGCCTCGGCCACGACCTGTGGCTTCACGACTCTGCTCCCAGCGAAGACGGCCGCGACGCCGCCTTCGATCTCGATCTGCTTTCGCAGGCCCCTATCGCCTGCGCATCCGACCGCTCACCTGACTGCTCATTTGCCCGCTAAGGACGCGCCTCACCATGGCCGACAAGCTCAAACTCCTGATCACCAAACTCAATCCCGTCTGCCGTGCGGCGGCAGAACGAGCGGCCGCGCTGTGCATCTCGCTGGGCCACTACGAAGTCGACATCGAACACTTCCTGCTCGCACTCTGCGAAACGCCAGACAGCGACTTCGCCCTGCTCTGCAAGCGCTCCGAGATCGCGCTCTCCGCGATCGAACGCGACCTGCACTCGGCGCTGTCCGGCTTTCGTACCGGCAACGCGCGCACGCCGGTTTTCTCGCCCCATCTGCCGACGCTGCTGGAACACGCCTGGCTGATCGCCTCGCTCGAAAGCGCCACCGCCCGCATCCGCAGCGGTCACGTGCTGACCGCGCTCCTCGCTTCACCTGAACTCGCGCTCCTCGCGCAACGCGCCTCGCGCCTCTTCAGTCGCTTCCCGCTGGACAGCATCAAGCACAAGCTCGACGAACTGACGCGCGGTTCTTGCGAAACGGTCACGCAGGACGCCGCACCACCGGAAGCGGCTGCCGGCGGCGACCTCCTCGACCCGGCAGCAAGCCCCGGACGCACGCCCGCACTGGACCAGTACACCCAGGACCTGACCGCGCGCGCCCGGGAAGGACGGATCGACCCGGTGATCGGGCGCGAGACCGAAATCCGCCAGGTGATCGACATCCTGATGCGCCGCCGCCAGAACAATCCGATCCTCACCGGCGAGGCTGGCGTGGGCAAGACGGCAGTGGTCGAGGGCCTCGCCCTGCGCATCGCGGCTGAGGATGTTCCCCCGTCGCTGCGCAATGTCGCGGTGCGTGTGCTGGATATGGGCCTGCTGCAGGCCGGCGCGAGCGTGAAGGGTGAGTTCGAGAACCGGCTCAAGAAGGTGATCGAGGAAGTAACGCGCAGCGCCACGCCCATCATCCTCTTCATCGACGAGGCCCATTCCCTGATCGGCGCAGGCGGGCAGGCCGGGCAGAACGACGCGGCCAACCTGCTCAAGCCCGCGCTCGCCCGCGGCGAGCTGCGCACGATCGCAGCAACGACCTGGAGCGAGTACAAGAAGTACTTCGAAAAGGATGCGGCGCTCGCCCGCCGCTTCCAGGTGGTCAAAGTCGAGGAACCGAGCGAGGAGCTTGCCTGCGCCATGCTGCGCGGCATGGCGCCGCTGATGGAAAAACACTTCGGCGTGCGCGTCCTCGATACCGCGATCGCAGATGCTGTGCGCTACTCGGCCCGCTACATCAGCGGCCGCCAGCTGCCGGACAAGGCGATCAGCGTGCTCGACACCGCCTGCGCGCGCGTCGCGCTAGGACAGAACGCCACGCCGGCGCGCATCGAGGACGCCAGCAAGCGATTGGATCGCATTGGCTCCGAACTCGGCGCCCTGACCCGCGACCAGGCCATCGGTGCGGGCGACAAGGATCGCGTCAAGGCGCTGCAGGCGGAACGCGCCGAACTTCAGGCACAGCTTGAGGCAGACACCGCGCGCTGGCACAAGGAGTGCGCGCTGGTCGCACAGATCGGCGTACTGCGCGATGAACTCGAACGCGAGGCCGCAGAGCGCGCGCCCGAGAGTACCGGCAAGGCACGCCGCGGCGCCGCGGTCGATGAACGCTTCACCCAGCTCGAATCGCTGCAATCGGAATTGCGCACGCTGCAGGGCGAGCTGCCCCTGGTTGCGCCGCAGGTCGATGGCAACGTGGTCGCGCAGATCGTCTCCGCATGGACCGGCATCCCGCTCGGCAAGATGGTCAAGGACGAGATCCAGACCGTGCTGAAGCTGCGCGACTCATTGGCCGCACGCGTGATCGGGCAGCCGCATGCGATCGAAGCGGTCTGCCAGCGCGTGCGGACTGCGCGCGCCAATCTGCAGGATCCGAACAAGCCCAAGGGCGTGTTCCTGTTCGTCGGCCCCTCCGGCGTCGGCAAGACCGAGACGGCGCTCGCGCTCGCGGAAACCCTCTACGGCGGAGAACGCAATCTCATCACGATCAACATGAGCGAGTACCAGGAAGCCCATACGGTCTCCGGTCTCAAGGGCTCCCCGCCCGGCTATGTGGGCTACGGCGAAGGCGGCGTGCTCACGGAAGCGGTGCGGCGCAAACCCTACTCGGTGGTACTGCTCGACGAAGTCGAGAAGGCGCACCCTGACGTGCTCGAGCTCTTCTTCCAGGTCTTCGACAAGGGCGTGATGGACGACGCCGAGGGGCGCGAGATCGACTTCCGCAACACGCTCATCATCCTCACCAGCAACGTGGGATCGTCGAGCGTGATGCAGGCCTGTCTCAACAAGAACGAGGCGGAGATGCCCGCGCCGGCGGAACTCGATGTCCTGATCCGCGGCCAGCTGAACAAGGCCTTCAAGCCGGCCTTCCTGGGCCGCCTCGCGGTCGTTCCCTTCTACCCGCTGTGTGACGACGTGCTGGAAAGGATCATCCGTCTCAAGCTCGATCGGATCGCACGCCGCGTCACGGACAATCACGGCGCGCAGATGAGCTACACCGCGGAACTGGTCGAAGCAATTCTCGCGCGCTGCACCGAGGTGGACTCGGGCGCGCGCAATGTCGACAACATCGTCAACGGCAACCTGTTGCCCGAGATCGCCGAATCGGTGCTGGAGCGCATGGCCGAAGGCAAGCCGCTACGCAAGATCAAGCTCGGCGCGCATGCTGATGGCGCCTTCAAATACGGCGTGAGCTGACGCTCAGTAGCACGCTTCCGTCGACAGACAACGGGCGCCCCTGGGCGCCCGTTTCGCTTCTGGCCGTCGAACGCGACAACGCGCTCAGGGCTGGATCGTGATCGTGCGGTCCTTGAACTCCGTGTGGCCGCGCCCGGTGACCGTTACCTTGAACACAACCGCAGTGGTGGCCGTCACGGTCGGCGCGGTGAAGGTGATCGTGCTCGTGTCGGTACCGGCAAGATTGAGTACCGCCGGCCCTGACTGCTGCGCCCAGCTGTATGCGAGGTCGCTGTTGTTGATGTTGCCGGTGCGGATCACGACCGCGCGCTCGGATACCGAAGCACCGCTGCTGACCGTTTCAGGGCCGTCGAAACTCTGGATCGTGATCGTGTCCGGAATGATGTCGTCATCCGTGCCACCACCGCAGGCAGCCAGGAATACGCCGAAGATGGCGGCAAAGAGCCAGGAGAGGGGGTTGTGTTGCTTCAGGATTGCGGCGCTCATGTCTCTTTTCCTTTTGGACGAGGTTTTCGAGCGGCAAGGCCGTGAGCAGGACGCGGCGCGTCCCGTCCGAACAGCTCGCCGGTAGCACCACACGGTAGCTACAGCGCTCTTGAGATGTCTGGTGGCCCGAAGTTCGACGCGGCGCGCCACAACCAGCCAATGCCGACAGCATCAAGACAATCAGCAATTATTTGAAGAAAAAGGAAAAACCAAGCCCGCTTACAAGACATGTAAGCGGGCTCGGACAAGGCAAATGGTCAGGTTCCCACGCGGCCGCTGCGTGGGCGCCGTCCTGCGCGAGGACTACTTCAACAGCTGATCCAGATCCTTGTTGAGCTTCTTCATGTACTCGCGCTCAGCCTCGGTTCCGGCTTTCTCGCCGGCCTTGCTGTCCGGCTTGTCCACGCGTGGCGGCTTGGTCGTATCCGAACGTTCGCGCGCAGCGTTGGCAGGCGCCTCGACCTCGCTGACGGTAAGAGACACAACGCCGAACTTCGCCGAGCACTCCGTGCCGGTCTTGCACTGCGGCTCACCGGCGAGCTTCGCGGCGCCGAGCTTGCCGAGCGCGTCTTCCAGGGCGTTGACTGACGTGCTGGCAATCCCGTCCCTCACCTGCAGTCCTAGCGAAGCGAAATCGCGACGGCTTTCCGAGACCATCGCCATCAGCTCCCAGTCCCCGGCGGGTGCGTCCGCCTTGTAGGTCCATCCTGCACGGGGCAGCACCAGCGGCCGGTTCGGCTCGACCCCGTTGTTGCGGTCCAGCTCGTTGGGGAAGACCTGGGCGAAGCGGCCGGTCGCCTTGTCCCACAGCAGCAGGTAGGCATAGCCGGAGATGTCGGAGCGCAGTGTCAGGCTGAGCGGGTCTTTCCCGATGACCAGCCGCTCCTTGAGCTTCTCGACATGTACCGGTATGTCCGGCGACGCGTTCGCGAGCAATTCCTTGAAGGCGTCCTGCAAGGGAATCGGCCCCGGCATCACGGCTGGCTTCTCCGGCTCGGCGGGCTTGCTCTCGACGACCGGGGTTGCCGGGGAGGCAGCGGTAGTCGGGGCGGCTACGACGGGCGAGGCCTCAGCAAGTGGCGGCGTGACCACGGCCGATTGTTCTGCGCCAGGCACCGGTGCCGAGGCGGGCTTCATCATGAAATACGCGCCGCCCGCGATGGCCGCCACGGCCACGAGAGCACCAGCGGCGATGACAAGCCCTTTGCCACCGCCAGAGGCCGGCTGCGTTTCCTGCGGCTTCGCTTGCGTCTGCGGTGCGGTCTTCGGTGTCGGGGCTGGCGCCGCAGCACGTGTGGCGGCAGCGGCCGGCTGCGACGCGAGTCCCGCCTGGTCCCAGCCCAACGCCTGCCGCATCGCAGCCACTGCCTGCGGGCGATCTTCTGCGCGTACCGCCAGGCAGGCATCCATTCCCTGCAGGAAGGCAGGCGAATAGCGTCCCGCGGCGAGACGCGAAAGTGGTTCGAAACTGTCCTGCATCATCCGGCCGACGGAGGGCGGTGGCGTCTTGCCGGTGATCATGAAATACACGACCGCGGCGAGTGCGTAGATATCAGTCCAGGGCCCCTGCTTCATGCCGGGCATCTCGGCGTACTGCTCGATCGGGGCGTAGCCCGGCTTGAGGATGACCGTGAGCGCCTGCGTCATGTCACCGATGACCCGACGCGCTGCGCCGAAATCGAGCAATACCGGGCGCTCGTCGCGCAGCAACATGATGTTGTCGGGCGCGATGTCGCGGTGATAGCAGCTCTCGGCATGGATGATCTCGAGCGCATCCATGACCGGCGCGATGATCTTGCGGATCCAGGCCTCGTCGGGCGCGGCCCCACGCGAGAACAAGGTATCGCGCAGCGTGTGCCCCTCATAGAAGGGCATGACCATGTAGGCTGTGCCGTTCGCTTCCCAGAAACGATAGACCTTCACCAGCGCGGGATGGTCGAACTGCGCCAGCAGGCGCGCTTCGTTCACGAAGCTGCGGCGGCCAATCTCGAAGGTCTCGCGATGACGTTCGGAGCGCACCGCGACCGAGGTGTCGCCCTTGCGCGAGGCGAGCGAGGCAGGCATGTACTCCTTGAGCGCGACGCGCCGCTCCAGCGAATGGTCCTGCGCGAGATACACGATGCCGAAGCCGCCCTCGCCCACCAGTCCGACGATCTCGAACTCACCGAGTCGCGTCCCCATCGGCAACGCATTGTGGGAATCCGGCTCCGCTGTCGGCGTGGGGGCTGGCGCCGCGACTTCCGCATTGCCGCCCAGGACGACGGTCTTGTCATTATCGGAGGGGGATGCAGACACGGCGTTCTCTTTCGTCTGAAGCTGCGGCGTCAAGCGCCGGGGGAATATGACAACATGGTGGCGTAGAGGCGCGCCTCGGGCAACCCGATGTGAGCGAAGCCGCCGCTCAGACCGGTGTGGTCGCGGCACCACCAGAGCGAATGCCCGGCGAGCGCACGGCCAAGCAGGCCGGCTCCCAGCGCCTCCATCTGCGGCGCGACGCCCGCGGCCCCAAAGCTCAGCGAGACCACGGAGGAATTGGCCGCGAGCGCGGCCACCAGGTTGGGGTTGGCGCCCGCTTCCGCCAGCGCCGGCGCACCCAGCGCCGCGACAGATGCATCGAAGCCTTCCGGCTGGCTCTGCGGATCGAGACAGCCGCGCGCAGCCGTTTCCAGCATGTCGCACCAGTAATCGATGCGTTCGAAGCTCGTGCGGTCCATCTCCAGCACGCCGAAGGCGGCGCAGATCGTCAGCGGGAAATAGCGCCCGACGCGATCCACCGAAGACATCAGCACGCCGGCATGCGCAGCATTGCCAATCACGCCCGGCATCACCACGAACCGCCAGACGTGGGCGGTGAGGTAGCGCTCCAGCCAGTCGGAGGCCAGGCTCTGCTGGCTGGCAAGCATGGCGCGCTGCAGCCACTCGTCCCAAGGCGCGACGAAATCGTCAGCGAGACGGCGGCGTGCGAAATCACCCAGTGCGGGCAGCTTTCCGTACCAGCCGGGCGCCTCGCCGGACATGATCAAAGCCCTGAGGGGCAGCGGAACTCCGCCAGCTCGCGCAGGCGGAAGGGGTTCTGCACGCTGCTGGCCGTCACCTCGAAGCTGGTCTGGCGGCCTTCGCTATCGAAGGTGACACGGAATTTCTCCGGCACCCCCATCGCTTCCACCTTCGCCTTGTCGAGCAGGCGGAACAGCGCCCACGGGCCTTCCGTGGATTGTCCCGAGGTGCCTGCGGGGCCCGGCGGCGCGACCTGAAGGCGTGCGGTCAGCCCACCCTTGGCGCCCGGCCACTGGATCGTCTGCAGCACCTGCGGACCGTGCGCGTACTTCACCAACTGGCCGTCCACATCCAGGGTGAACTGGGTCAGCGCCGGGTCCATGTCCACCGGCTTGAAGTCCAGGCGGATACTGCCGCCATTGCGGAAGAATACGTCGCGGATCGCCGCTGCGCGCTGGAACTGGACCAGCGAACCGGCACCACCCAGGGACTGCTCCTGCACCTTCTTGAACGACCAGGGCTTGGTCGAGACGTCGACGTACTGCGCGAGGTTTTGCTGGAAGAAGGTGTCGAACAGGCCGCCCGGTGCGAAGAGCCGCGCGAAGTCCTCACGCGTCACGTCACGCGCGCTGCTGCGCACGAAGGGATAACGGCCGTCGATCGCCTGTTGGCAGAACTGGCCGATCTGCGCGCTCACGCCCGCCGCGAGGTTCTCGCGCGTTGCCGACAGCGCCTGGCTGGTACCTGCCGCGGAAAGCTCCTGCAGCATCGAGCGCAGGGGTTCCGGCATGCGCGCGCTCTCCGCCTTCACGCGGTTGGAGGTGTCGCCGGCAGGTGGCGCCACCTTGTCGCGGACGGCGGTCTCGGTCGCGGTCAGGAACACGTAAACATCGTTGAGCAATTGCACCACGGCATCGATCGGCGCCGCCTTTCCGTCACCGGTGACGAGTTGCCGCATGGCGGCGAAACGATCGTCGACGATGCTCTCCAGCCCCGGTGCCGTCGCCGCGGCCGGCGTGTTGTCATTGCTCACGCCGAGGATCTTGCCCAGCTCCTTGGTCGCGCCGCTGATCTTGTCGCTCGCCTTATCGACCACATCCTTGTCCTCGGCACGACGCGCAAGCGTGGTCTCGCGCGAAGCGGCTTTGAGGAACTTGGGCAGCGGTGAATCCGGTGCCGACAGGACGCGCGCAACCTGGATGCTCTGCGCGAGGTTGGCCGAGCGCACCAGGGTCACGTCTGCCAGGAACTGCTCCCAGGTCTTGGCGTAGTCATTGAGGTAGATGCGTCGGACTTCATTGCTGATCTGCGTGGTTTCGGCATCCGTGCGCTTGCCGCTCTGGGTGCCCAGCACCCACGACTCTTCGGATGCGAGCTGCGCGGAGACCTTGCCGACTTCCTTGTCGAAGCCCTTGTAGTAGCCGTCGTAGGTGAAGAGCCCCGGCACACCGCGGGTGAGCGGCGCGCCACTCTTGCGGGTGAAGACCAGCGCCGCGGACGGGCCGGCCGCTTTCTCCACGGTGAATTCCGGAATCCCCTCGCCGATACCCTGGCGCTTGAGGCGACTGTAGATGCGCGCGGGCAGCGACAAGGTCAGCAGTTGGTTGCGCACCGAGGCCAGCAACGCCGCATCGGCCGGCACCGGCGAAGCAACCGGCCCATCGCGGAACAAGGCATCCAGGTGCGCGGACAGCGCCTGGCGCTGATCCACCGTGGTCTGCTGCGGGAGATTGGTTTCCCAGTCGAAACCGATCCAGGCCTTCAACGCATCGCGATCGAAGTGACGCGTGTCGTGCAGCATGATGTAGGCCTTGAGCGCCTCGTAGGCGAACTCCTGGTTGTCGCCGGCCGCGGCCTTGCGCAACTGGTTCTCCACCCGGTTCGCGATGCGCGGCAGGAAGACGTCGCGCAGCAGGCTCTCGTAGGACTGTTCGGAAGCCGCGTCGAGCTTGTCGCCCTGCGACAGGCCAAAGCCCAGCGACATCGGCGTGCTGCCGTCCTGGCGCGTGCCGACATGCGAGACATGCTGCACCGCTGCGATCACCGGCAGGATGCCAACGACATCGTCGCGCGCCGAGTTGTTCGCCTGCGCCACCATCGGCTTGATCTCTTCGACGCGCTTGTCCACGTCGCCCACGTAGCGATCGTTGCCGAGGTAGCTCACGCCCCACGCCAGGCACAGACCGATCGTGACGAGGCCGATCGCGGCGAACGCGGCCAACCGCAGGAGGCTGCGGCTGCGTTCCCATTTGAGGTTGGTGCCGCCGATGCGCTGCTCGGTGAATACCACCTCGCGCAAGAGACGCGTCAGGAAGTAGCTTTTGCCGCTGCCCACCTGCGGCGGCAACACCTGGCGCTCCAGTCCGAAGGCACCGCCGAGACTCGCAAGCACGCGATCGATCGGATTGCCTTCCTGCGTGCCGCTGGTGAAGTAGACGCCCCGCACCATCAGCGCATGGTCATAGCCGGAGCCGGCGAAGACGCGCTCGAGGAACTGCGTCAGCAGGCGGCCGGACGCGGCCAGTTGCTGCGGGAAGGCGGCAATCAGCCCACGCCGGGTCAGGTCTCGCTCGTCCTGCAGGCGCCCCAGCACCAGGCCTTCGACACGGTCTTCCAGGGCGCCGAGGCGCTGGGTCAGCAGAGCCGTGTCCACATCCTTGGTATCGATCGCGAAGGTCGTGCCCCAGACCTGGTCGCGCGCCTCCTTGGAGAGGTCACCGAAGAACTCGGTGAAGCCCGCCACCAGGTCGGCCTTGGTCACCAGTACGTAGATCGGCAGGCGCACGCCGAGCTCGGTATAGAGCTCCTGCACGCGGGCCCGCAAGGCCGCCGCATGAGCCGCAGCCGCGGCCTCGTTCTGCGTCAGCAGGTCACCGACGCTCACCGTCAGCAGGACGCCATTGAGCGGTTGCCGCGGGCGGTGCTTCTTCAGAAGCTGGAGAAAGCCCTGCCAGGCCTGACGGTCCACCGACTGATCGGAGTCCTGCGTCGTGTAGCGGCCGGCGGTGTCGATCAGGACGGCCTCGTCGGTGAACCACCAGTCGCAATTGCGCGTACCACCCACGCCCTTGACCTGGTGCGCGCCCAGCTTGTCCGCCAGCGGGAAGCGCAGGCCCGAGTTGATCAGCGCGGTGGTCTTGCCCGAACCGGGCGCGCCGATGAAGACATACCAGGGCAGTTCGTAGAGGTAGCGCGCGGAGCCGACCGAGAGCACGCGCGACATGCCGCTCTGCTTGGCGGCGCCACCGAGCTGGCTCTTCTTGAGCACGCCGACGGCTTCGTCGAAGCGCTGGCGCAGCGTCTGCACCTCTGACGATTCCTGTCCGCCTGCGGGCGCCGCCGAACGGGACAGACCGTCGATGAGCTTGGCGTTTGCCGCCCGGGCGTGCCACCACTTCCAGAGCGCGCGCAGCACAACGATCGCAACGCCGATGCCGATCACTATCCAGCGCGCAAGCTCGGACTCCAGCGGCGCCTTTCCCGCGATCGAGATCAGCGGCCCCACGAACCACACCACCAGCGCGAAGGCCAGGAGGCCGATCAGCGTCAGCACCAGCGGATGCACGAATACCTTGAGTAGCTTTTTCATCTCGCGACCTGTGAGCGCGTGAACAGTGGCGACGGCCTATTGGCCGGCGTTCGCGGGAAACACGATGATCTCGACCCGGCGGTTCTGGGCGCGGCCTTCCGGCGTCTCGTTGGAAGCCACCGGCTCCGTCTCCGCGCGACCTTCGGTCTGGATTCGGGTGCCTTTGAGCCGCGTGGCTAGCGCAGCCGCGACTGCATCGGCGCGCGCCTTGGACAGGTGGAAGTTCGAGGGGAAGCGCGCTGAGCGGATCGGCCGGTTGTCCGTATGGCCGCGCACGACCACCGAACCGCCAACCTTGGCGACTGCATCGCCGACGCGTTCGAGCAGGCTCGCGAAACTGGGCGAGAGCGTGGCGCTGGCCGGTTCGAAAAGGCCATCGCCTTGTGCCACGACGAGGCTGCGATCGGCCAGGTCGCGCACCGCGACACGGCCGGCGCGGATGTCGTCTTCCAGGAAGCCTTGCAGGCGCTTGGGCGGTGGCGCATCGGCAGCCTTGGGTGCCACCGGCTGGGGCGGCGCCACCTTGAGTGCCAGGATGCTGGAGAAGGTCGGGTCGGAACGCCGGTTCAAGGCGAAGGACGCCAGCATGTAGACGCCGACCACGATCAGGGCCGCGACGGCCGCGATCGCCCACAGGGGAATCGTGTCGCGCAGGGGCTTGGCCAGCGTGGCCTGGGTCTGCCATTGCGGCGAGAGCTCGCGCACCGGCTCGCCCCGAGCCTTGGCCACCATTTGGTACAAGCGTTCGCGCACCTGGTCGAGCTGCGCCTTGCCGCCCTGGATCACGCGGTAGCGGCCCTCGAAGCCGAGCGCGAGAATCAGGTAGTAGAGTTCCAGCGCGTCGCGATGCTTGTCGATCTGTTCCGCCAGCTTGCCCAGCAGCTGGAAGAATTTCTCGCCGCCCCAGGCCTCGTTGTGGAACTGCACCAACAGGCTCTTCTGCGCCCAGATCTTCTCGCCCCAGGGCGTATTGGCCGCGGCTTCATCAAGAAAGGTGCACAAGGCATAGCGCCCGGCGACGACATGTTCGTTGGCAGCGCCGCGCTCGCGCGCTTTGGCTTCGAACTGCGTGATCGCGCGCACCAGGGTTTCGCGCAGGCCCATCGGGTCCGGGTGATGCGCCTGGCGCAGCTTGGGCACCAGGTTCAGCAGCGGCATGGCCGCGGCCACCAGCGGGTTGAGGCCGGTATCCCAGTCCAGGCTCGCGAGATCGATCGGCTCGAAGCGACCGCCGCCGCCCATGGGCATCTGGAACGGCTGTGCGGCAGGCCGCGCACGCGCCCCCGGCGACGGGATGATCAGGGTCTTGTCCGAGGGCGTCTGGCCGAAGGGATCTTCTTGCGCCATGAGCGTGCGTCCAATTCAGGTGAAAGCGCAGGGGTAGAAGCGATGCAGCAACGGATCAGGAGCGGATCGCCCACAGGGCGAGGTCCAGTCCGGGGAAATCACCCGAGACGTAGATGCCCAGGCCACCCGAGGTATCGAGCTGCTTCCAGAGATCACCGCTGTTGTCGAGCTCGAAGTAGGAGAAGCCCGCATGGAAGGGGATCTGGCGCGGCGCCACCGGAAGTGGTCGCAGCACGATGCCGGGCAGTTGCAGATTGACGAGTTCGCGGATGCGCTCGACCGGACCCAGCTTGGCCTGGGCCGGGAAGCGCGTGCGGATCGCTTCGCCCGGCACCTGCGCGTTGACCGCGAGCACGAAAGCCGCATGGCGCAACAGGCCCTTGTCCGCGACGACACCGACATAGCGTCCCTGCTTGTGGTCCTGCAGCTCGATCTGGATCGCGTTCTGTTCGAGAACGGTAGCCAACGCCTTGCGGATTTCCCGCATCAAGGGACCGAAGCAGGTTTCCAGCGCGTCGTGGGCGTAAGCCACCGCGGTCTCGGGGCGACGGTCGCTGCGGGCGAGCGTCGCAAGTTCGCCCGCGAGCTCCAGCAAAGCCGTATAGAGGCGCTCCGGATGCAGCAGGGTAAGCTGCGCCAAGTGCTCGAAGACCGGCTGCTGGCGGTTCATGATCAACAGGAACAGGAAGTCGGCGATCTCCGCTACGCCCCCTGCTCCGGGATGCGCCAGACGTCCGGCCAGCGCATCGCCACGTTGCTTCAGCAGGCCGACGACTTCGCGCACGAAGCCCGCCAGCACCATCGACGCATTCGCAGCGAGCACCGGCGGAATGTAGCCGCGGTCGACCAGCAGGCTGTTGTCGGCGCGCCGCTCGGACACGCGCAGCAATCCGACGCGCACATAAGCGTCAGAGAGGTTTTCTGCGATCGCGAGCTCCAGACGCGGACGCGCGAGCTGCACCGGACTGCTGCCGGCGTCCTCGGTATGTGCATCGAGAACGCCCTCCTCGATCAAGCCGTAGCGGGCGAGCCGACTCGCCGCATCGGGCGCGTCGGAGACTTCCACGCCTTGCGGGCGACGCAGAGGGAGCGCGAGATAGACGATCGCGTTCTTGGCGTCGGCCGGGAAATCGAAGGCCAGCGGCGCGGCATGCGCACCGGGAAACTCGAAGGGCGTGCCATCGGGCAGCACGCCCCTGGCCGCGACCACTGCCACCTTGCCGACGGCCAGAGCGGCCTCGTCGAGCTCCAGGTGAGTGAACCCCCAGAAATGCCCCGCCACGGCCCGGCTGCGGGATTCGATCCACCACTCGGTGTGGCGATCCTGCTGCTGGAAATGCTGTGGCAGTAGAAACTGGCCTTCCGACCAGACGACCTTGCTATACCAGGACATGCGCTCTCCCGCGCCAGTGGAGCGACAAGAAGGGGCCTTACTTGGCCTCGGAACCGATCGTCACCCGATCCTTCGTGACCGCCACGCTGAAGTTTGTAGTCTTGTTCTGAGGCACGGCAGCGCTGGCGCGCCACACGGATTTGTTCACATCGCGATAGGCGACGAACACGCCGATTGCCTTGGCTTCGGCCTGCGGCTTGAGTTCCGCGTCGATGGCCTGGCCGGGGCGCAGCGTGACTTCCTCGCGCGCCACGAGGGTCGCGCCAAGCGTCTTTTCATCCCCGTCGAAGAGCGAGAAGAAATCAGCCGACTCGAAGACACCGGGGTTCGACAGCAGGTAGTAGCGCACCACGACCGGCGTCGGGCGGCCCTTGGTATCAGGATTGACCTGGGCATCAGCCGCCAGATGCAGGCGGACCACCGTCGGCGAGGGCGGAATCAGGGGAACCTTGCCGCCGCAACCAGCCAGGATTGCGGGAACAACCAACGCGCATAGCCACTTTTGTACTGCGGACTTCATCTTTTGCGCTGCCTCCATGGGGCACTGCCCGAATAACGGGGGTCGATTATTCTCGACGCCCGCGGCATGCGCAATCTCGCGATCATGGCTGCGCGTGTCAGAAGCCGCGCCCGGCGACGGGCGCGGCTGACCGGCCGATCGCCGGGACTGTTTCCTCAGGCCCGACCGGTGCTGCCAAAGCCGCCAGCACCGCGCTCCGAGCTCTCGAACTCATCCACCACGTTGAAGCCGACTTGCAGGACCGGCACCACGACGAGTTGCGCGATGCGCTCCATCGGCTCGATCACGAAAGCGGTCTGACCGCGATTCCAGACCGATACGAAGATCTGCCCCTGGTAGTCCGAATCGATCAGGCCGACCAGGTTGCCGAGCACGATGCCGTGCTTGTGGCCGAGGCCCGAGCGCGGGAGGACGATGGCCGCGAGGCCGGGGTCGGCCAGGTGGATCGCCATGCCCGAGGGCACCAGATGCGTTTGCCCCGGCTCCAGCGTCACTGGCGCCTCCAGGCAGGCCCGCAGGTCAAGACCGGCGGAACCACCGGTGGCGTAGTGCGGCGGGTTTTCCTTGAGGCGGGAGTCGAGCAGTTTGACGTCGATACGATGCATGGCGAGAAGATCCAGAAACAATGAAGCCGACCAGTGCGGCCGGCGGTTATCGGAGAAAGCTCGGGGTGGAAGCGGGGTCTCAGTGCGGTGTCAGCATCCCGGCCAAGTGCGCAACGATCTTCTGCGCAAGCGCGGCCTTGCTGTCGGGCGGCAATTCGTGGCGCCCCGTGTCGTCATACAGGACGATGCGATTGTCGTCGCCGCCCATGCCGTCCTGCACGAGATTGCCCACGATCAGCGGCACGCGCTTCTTCGCGCGCTTGGCCTGGGCGTAGGTATCCAGGTCGCGGCTTTCGGCTGCGAAGCCGACGCAGAAAGGCGCGGCTGGCAGGCTGGCGACTTCCGCGAGGATGTCCGGGTTTTCAATCAGCTCCAGGCTCAGCCCAGCGCCGTCGCGCTTCTTGATCTTGTGCTCAGCCGCGTTCGCGGGCCGGTAATCGGCCACGGCGGCGACACCAATGAACACTTGCGCGCTGCCCACTTCGCGCATGACGGCTTCGCGCATGTCGAGCGCCGAGCGCACATCGACCCGGCGTACGCCGCGCGGTGTGGCCTCGGCCACCGGACCGCTCACCAGCACCACCTCGGCGCCAGCACGAGAACAGGCGCGCGCCAGCGCGTAACCCATCTTGCCGGAGCTGATGTTGGTGAGCCCGCGGACCGGATCGAGAGGCTCGAAGGTCGGCCCGGCCGTCAGCACCACACGACGGCCCGCCAACAGCTTGGGCGTGAGGAGGATTTCGACTTCCTCGAAAATCTCGGCAGGCTCGAGCATGCGCCCCAGCCCGACTTCACCGCAGGCCTGTTCGCCGGCCGCCGGACCGAGGATGGAGACGCCATCCGCGCGCAACTGCGTGGCGTTGCGCTGCGTCGCGGGATGCGCCCACATCTGGCGATTCATGGCCGGGCACGCCGCCATCGGGCAGTCGCGCGCCAGCGCGAGCGTGGTCAGGAGGTCATCGGCCAGGCCTTGGGCGAACTTCGCCATGATGTCCGCCGTGGCCGGCGCAACCAGCAAGAGATCGGCGCCACGGGTCAGGTCGATATGCGCCATGCTGTTGGCCATGCGGGAATCCCACAGGTCCGTCCACGCGGGACGACCGGTCAAAGCCTGGAAGGTCGCCGCCGTGACGAAACGGGAGGCGGCTTCGGTGAGCACGCAGTCGACCTGCGCGCCGGCCTTGACCAGCAAACGGGCCAGCTCGGCCGCCTTGTAGGCCGCCACCCCTCCCGTCACGCCGAGCACGATGCGCTTGCCCGTGAAAATGCTCATGTCCTAATCCGTCTCTTTGCGGCACGCTGCCGGATCTCGATTCTAACAAGGCCCAAAGGGCGAGCATCCGGCATGGCTATCACCGATTGGCCCGACGACGAACGACCGCGCGAACGGCTCCTGGCAAATGGCGCCGCAGCGTTGTCGGACGCCGAACTCCTGGCGATCTTCCTGCGGGTTGGCGTGCGCGGGATGAGTGCGGTCGACCTGGCGCGGGAGCTCCTCAAGCGCTTCGGCAGTCTTACGCGGCTCTTCGCGACCTCGCTGGAAGAGCTCGCAGCCGTGCCGGGCATGGGCAGCGCCAAGTACGCGCAACTCCAGGCGGTGATCGAAATGTCACGTCGCGCCCTGGGCGAAGAACTGGCAGAGCGCGACCTGCTCGGCTCGCCCGATACGGTACGCGACTGGCTGCGCCTGCGCCTGGCGGCCCTGCCCTACGAAGTCTTCATGGTCCTGCTGCTCGACGCCCAGAACCGCCTGATCCATGCGGAGGAACTGTTCCGCGGCACCCTGGACCAGACGAGCATTCCCTATCGACGGATTCGTCGACGATGTGTTTGCCGCTCAACACTCTTGACGCGGGCTTAGTGCGCGTCTCGCCACGTGACAGGTGTTTTCGCTGCAAAAGAATGCGCGCGCGAACCCGTCTCGAATTGAGCTAGACCCGGCTCCGGGCGACCGTGCCCATTTCCAGCGAGCAACGTTGCGTTATCCGGCGGCACCCAAAGCAATCAGCATGTCTGGCTCGCTTCGGCACCAAACGTTCGAACCTATGGCAAGCTCACTGAAGCGCTTGCGCAGGGCATCGGAGTTGCGGTCCTCAAATGCAGTGACAAACCGCAGGTGCTCAGCGTTGATGCCAGCAGACTCGGCCAGCTCTCGAAGAGCTTGAGCCCGCAGTTCGGTAATCGGGCCGTCGGAGTGAACCACCTCCACGAAGACCACAGGCATCGGGTCTCTGCTCACGTCGACGAAAACCACGTCGGGAAGCTCGAGGCTCGGATCAAACTCAAGGCCAACTGCGGAGGCTGCGCCAGCAAGCTCCGGGAAGGTCTTCTGGTCGCTGATTGACACGTGAATGACCACCGGCTCAGCGGCCATTGAGGGGGCAAGCACCTCGCAGACATCCTTCGTAATGATGGAAGCCTCCCCTGCCGTGAGCCGTAATGTCTTCCCGGTCGTCGGCAGCTGAACGGTGACATCCCCCTCCTTCGCCTTTACTCCCGAAGCCAACAAAGCCATGCGTTTCAAGGTGTGGGCGTTCAGGTTTCTCTGCCGCCAATCAGCAACCGCACCTTCCAGCGCATCGCCGACAAGATCAGGGTGAAACAGCGCGACGAACTGTGGCGAGATGGAATAGATGGGCGCAGGGTGGGTAGGAGCGTAGCCGGCAAGCTTGGACACAATGCCTAGCGGAATCAGCCTATTCCGGATTAGATCGTCTCGGACGGGCTCCCGACTGTTGTTGGCATACCAAATGTTGCCGATGGGCTTGAACCCCTGCTTGACTGCCCGGATGGCCCAGTCCGCGCGTTCGGCATCGGAGGTCATTGCCGCTTGTTCGTCACTGAAGTTGGTAATGGTGGATGGCCTGAAAAAGCGCTTCTCACCACTCACGAAGCCCCCGTAAATCGCTGCGAATACAACGCGCGCGCACATGATTCCAACCAAAATGCCTCGGTCTGGAAACTCGGGGGGGAAGACTAGCTCAAGGCGCGCCCGGACGTCGGGAAGCGGGAGCAAGGGAGGTAGGCTCAAGCTGCCCTCTCCTGCGCCGCCATCAATCCCAGTTCGTTAGCCACCGCACGGTCGCATGCTTCCAACGAGGGGCTTACGGACAGCCTTGCCCCGATTGCCTTGAGCACAGCCAAGGGCGGTAACGGGAGCCGTCGCAACTCCGTCGCGTTCACCTGGGTTGAGCCGGCCAAAGCTCTGAAATAGTCGTCTACAACCGTCGATGCTAAAAACGCTGACAGCCCGCGGGCCTCATCGACAGTCATCGAACCGCCCGGGCGGTAGACGAAGTTCAAGTGGTTCTCCAACCCGATAACTGCGCCCGGAAGTTGCCCCTCGTAAGCGGCGCATGTGACTCGGCGCTGGTCCTCTTTAGGGGAGAACCTCCGCATCACCACCATCGGCTCGTTTCGCACCAGCATCCAGGCGCTCTCGGCTGTTGCCACGATGTGTTCGCGCTTCTTCTGGACGGGCCAACGAACGGTCTGCTGACCCACGTGTTGCAGCCAGAGCAGCGGTACTGAGCCGTTGACCAGGTGCTCTCGAATGAATCGGGCGGCGCGGAAGGCAACCACGGGCCCTGTGCTGACCTCGAGACCGTAGGTTCGGAGAGTGCTGGTCCACCCTTCGAAGGGGTTCACGGTCCCCTTCGGCAACGAAAGCATCGCGTGCTCATCCGCGCCCACTACTCGGTCAACCGGAAGGTTTTGAACCTCTGCTTGGTCAAGATCGCCTGCACCTTGCGAGCGGGTCAGCAAGATGCTCGCATCATGAGCAGCCGTGGCTCGACCGCGAGCCCAAGCGATAACGGTCTCCTGCAGCACGGCGTCCTCTTCAAACCCTTCTCGACGCGACTCAAAGGCGTGCAGATGGTCCATCGTCAGACAGCGCAGCATCGTCTGTCTTGCCGCCCTGAAATACTGCCCCGCCATCCAACTGCGAGGGGTGATAAAGCACCAGCGCCCGTCGGGCGGCGTAAGCCGCGCGCAGGCGGCCATAAAGAGGCTGTAGATGTTCGGTTGCCCGTACACCGCGTAGGCGTGGGCTTTGGCGCGCTCGTCGAAGGCCTTGTTGAGCTTAAAGAATGGAGGATTGCTGATCGTGAGGAGCCCTGGGACCGGCTGCCCGCTAAGAGCAATCTCAGACAGCAAGAAGTCGGAATTGACCAACTCCCAGTCCAGCACCACGCCCTTGGCCCGGCAGGCCTCATCCATCTTCCCTGCAAGCACCTTCAACCCAGGAACGAGGCGTGCGTCGTACTCGAACATGAGCAACTCAATCCGCTCCGGAAGCGAAGGTTTGCTAAGCAGTTCGTCGATGACCGCCGCGGCAAGGATGCCAGCACCCGCCGCCGGCTCCAATACGCGAACCAACGGAAGCGTCACGTCCACAACCAAGCGGCGCGCCATAAACTGGGCGATTGCCGGCGGCGTCATGAATTGGCCGAGCTTCTTCTGCTCGACGCGGGAGAGCTGATTGGTAAACGCGCGGCCTTCTTCGTGCGCGAACGTAACGAGCATTTGTCCTCTTTCTGATGCGCCCAGCAACTCTGCGCTCTTAACCCTCAATGTTACCGGGCTGGGCACCATGATGCGAAGTTCGTCGCCTCCAAAGACAAGCCATATCGTCCGTCGCCCGCGACGGTCTGACCGCTCAAGGCAAGTCGGGGCGGCTGCTACCGCCTTCGTTTGGTCGGATTCTGCGCATTAGCTCCCCAAGTACGCGTTCAAGCTCCCCATCATCTTCCACGAACGGTGGTTCGAACCCCCTGATCGGTATCCACTGAGCATGCTGCTCAGGGTGCACGTACCGCTCGATGTCGTCGACCAAGAGCACGCGTCGCACTGCTGCGTTCCGAACGAAAGCGAGGTCCTTGGTCGGGCCACTCCACTTGACGCACTCAAGTTCCGAGAACCAAGAAGGGGCGGAACCCTCGTCGACAAGGAAGCGAGCAATCTCGCGAAATCGCTCCTCCTTCACGGTCGTAAACATGACGAGCCGCTCGAACAGGGGTTGGCAGAGGGTCAGAAACCTGAAGAGTCCCGGCCGCACAAAGACACTTACTGCACTCGAAATGAGCGTTCCCTCAAGGTCGAGCGCAAGCACGTCGGGCGGGCCGCTCTGACTTGCGTTCTCCTCGAAACTCCCTTCGTGCACAGTCACTTCCTCCATGAGCTACGAGTACACGCCGAGCGCCGACCGCATGATGATCACGGCAATCAAGTCACGCCCGACCGCGGTATCAAGCAGGTCGCTAGGACGAGCATTGCCGAGCGCCGGGAGCGGCTGAGCGAACCACGCGCCCAGCAGTCTCAGGCGGTCGGCATCCGTTCCCGCAGTGCTCGATGTAAGGCCGAGTACCTTTCCCATGATCGAACAAAGCGCGACAAGGCGCTCAGTCGCTTCAAGAGACAACTCCCGTCCGCGACGACTCTTCCCCGCAGGGTTGATCCATCCCCAAACATGTGTGATTTCCTGACCTAGGTCTCGAGCAACGGCCTCCACGCATGCTGATCCCAGGCGGCCCCGTATCAGCGCAATCCGCTCCATCGGTTCAAGCCTGTCGACAAGCCGGTAGTCAAGGGCAAACGGCGGATGACACGGGCTAGCGGGCATATAGAAGTGTGCGCAGGGGGCCAAGAGAGGGACTGCGAGCCTTAAGGTCGCATATGCACGGCTTCAAATCGCGCGCGCAAGGCAACAGCATCTCCAAGTGCATGATGCCTACCCACCCCCGCACGCCCCATCATCGAGAACCACGCCGCCTGGGCCGCCGCCGTCCCGTCTGGGTCCTCCAGCAGATACCCGACGTGAACGGCCTCCAGTCTGGCGTTCACCTTGACGCACGCCAGATTGAGCAAGTTCTCGAGAAGCGAGAAGTCTGCGCTGAAGTCATAGACAATCTCGAGCACATCATCGGCGCCCTGGTCATTGAGCCATCGTACGGCCCGATTGCTCATTTCGAGCTGCGATACCTGAGCCCCTGAGATCAGTCCGAACTGGCTGAGTACCTCGCCTTGCACGAAGTCGTTCTTTGCAAGGCCAGGAATGAGAAACAGGCCGGGGGCATCAAGCTCGGCGTAGAACTCACTCGTGGGTCCGACCATGCCGACGCTCAAGAGCCAGAGGCCTCTGGCGCTCTGGTGAAACTCCGTATCCAGGAAGACCATCACGCCTTATCCGATAAACGGGGCGAAAAAACTGGCCCCATGAAATCGTCAGCTTCGTCTGTCGGCAAGGGCATGTCGAAATCTGCTGGCACAACTATCCGCTCGGCGAGCAAGCCGAACGTTGCGCGCTTTCGCTGCGCCCCCCGCCCGGCGACCACGTCTGAGCCCCTGAGCAGGACAAAGCCGCCGTTCTCGGCCGCGACGAAGGTCACCGTATCGCCTGGTCGCAGGCCCATTGCGCTACGGATGGCAACTGGGATGGTTATACGGCCCCGCGCATCAGTAGTTGAAGTCGTCACTCCCTTTGCTCCTTCCGTCCGCACGCCAAGCCCTCCGACATCAAGCGCCCACGGTTCGGATCGCTGGTGGCGAAGAGAGCTCACGTCCCCCGCTCAACAAAATGGACGGTATCCAGACCATCCGTTGGCCGCAGCAACCGCTCCAATCGAGACACTTCTAGCCTGGCCGCCCTCAGCAACGCGAGATGCTTGAACCGCGAGTTGAGTGTCGCTGCAAGAAGTTCTGCCACGCGCTCTTGCCCTTCGTTGCCCGGACCAATGACCTCCTCAGGGGTGGCCATGTCAAGACGCCGATCCGGCAAGACGAGCCAGTTCGACACGAACATGCGAGCGCCAAAATCCGCCTCGAAGTGCTGCAAAGCCGTAGCACGGGCAAGCTCGATGAGCCGTTCTACGATTTGGTCGTAGTTCAAGCCTGTCCATGTCGGTGGGCTAATGTCCATTGCGCTGCCCCTCGTTCGAAAGCATTCGGGTCAGAATGCCGGCGACCACGCCTCGGCCTTCATGGGTGTGCATGAGCTCGTACGGTGCGAGTAGACCCAGCGCCGCGTTTGGTTGCGCCAACCATTCGGTGGTCCATGTTTGCGCGTCAACGCGATCCATATGAACGGAATTCGCGGCCCTGTCAGCAACGAACTGCACAAGATCGGCTACTGCTTCCTCATAGCTTCTGTCCACGATGTGACCCCTCCCGGACTCGCATCGTACGTTGAAGCCATAGCGCTTGCCTAATTGCGCGTTTCTTGTTATAGCAAAATCCAATCAAACGGAAGGGCTTTGCGAGCGCTTTTCGCCGATCCGGAACGCTATATGTGAACAGGCGCCAGTCAGCGCCACCGGAAGACCGCGACGTATCCCCAGTTGTGGCGAAGGTCAATTATCTGGACACGAGGAATATTGCCGGCCACCCCAGGGGGCGGAGTGCGCCATGCACACAACTGCCCAGGCGGCCGACCGCCTGTATTTCGCCAAGACGGCTCACATCATTGTTAACGCGCCTGGCCTCTTCCGCAGTCCCGAGAAGGGCGACAGGGACCGGTACATTCGCATTAAACACAACCTCGACAAGCTCGAGTTCGAGATCGCCGGTCCGGTGCTCAGCTCCGCAGAGCTCCGCGTCCTGCGCGCTGCCGCAGCACTGGCCGGCCCGGCTTTCTCGGGGCAGCCTGCTCCCGAAGGCCAGAGCAAGTTGGACAGGCTCGAGTCCCTTCTCACGCGGTCGTTGCCTCTTCGGACGTCCTACACCGAGCTGGCGCGCCTCGCTGGCTACTCGACGGGCTCCTCTGCGCGGGCGGCGGTCAGGAACGCTCTGAAGCGCCTCGCAGGCGTGACCATGTCAGTGACGGAGGGGGCGCGGGGCCTTGTCCTGGGGCATTTGATTAGTCTGGCATCCGGACGCGAGAACGACTGCCTGACCATCGGGCTCTGCCCTGCGGTGATGATGGCGGTACTGGGCGGACGCGGTGACTACGTGCGAGTGTCTCTGGATGAAGCGAACGCACTGAAGACAGACCCTGCTCGACTGCTGCACCATCGACTCCATTGGCTCCAGCCCGGCCTGCCGCATTCAGTGAACCTGGACACGATGCTGCCCTACGTGTACCCAGAATGTGCCGATAGCGCTTCTACGCTACGCACCCGGCGAGCAACGTTGCGGAGAGCGTTGAAAGAGTTGGGAGACGCCGGCATCGGTTGGACGGTAAGCCACGTCGGCGATAAATACACCATTGGCCGGCCTGCATCCAGGTCTGACCGAGGGCGTCCCCCCGGCCGGATCGCGGACGCCCTCCCGGCCGGATCACGGACGCCCCCCGGCCGGATCGCGGACGCTAACTCTTGCCGTTGAACGCAAGATGCCCTTGAAACAGAGGGCATTCTTGCAACCACAACCTCGATCGAGAAACCGTAATAAGAAGGAACACTACGAGCCTTTTTTTGGTACTAGGAGATTCTGCGCGGCGCGACATTGCGGCGGCCTTCGGCCTAATGGTGAGCTGCACAGCCTAGACGCATCCTTCTGGCCTAGCCCGGGCCAGTCGCGGCTAGGCCCCCTGCGCTGCGCGCAGGTAGTTGAGCTTCGAAGGTCTAGGCTGAGTCGTGGCGGGCGGCTCTCGCGGCCGCGGGCCGCACGGCCTACCAAGGCGCCACGGGGTGGCGCATGGCAACGCTTAGAGAGGCTCAGCTGGCCTTGCGCTGAGGGGGCGCTGCCCGTCTCTTAGTCCCCGAGGTCAGCGAGAACCTAGGCTCACGCCAAGTCGAGCCGCTCGCCGTGCCCCACTTTCTGGACGTAAAACAGCGTCGGCGACTCGCCAGGGTAGCCACGTTTGCGGGCGTCGTCAGCCAGTCGTTTCGACTGCTCGCGAACGCCATGGAAACCTGGCTGCCGTGCGATGCGCTGAAGCATCTCACTCACCGCCGACCATTGGCGCCTCTTCGAGAGCTGATCGAGCAGAGTGAAGTGCTCCCGCATCTCTGCCGCCGGTCGCCTCCAGGTCCATGCCACAGCGGCGCCAGATTTTTTCCCGCTGGCACGCCTGACGAGCTCATAGCCCAGCCAATGCGGCCGAGGCTTGGCAGCAACATCGCGCAGCTGAGGCTCCGGCGAGTCAAGTTCGCCCGGCGTGAACAGCATCATCCACTCCACGCGCTCCGCTCCCTCAGGCCAGTGGATCGAAAGCACGGCGTTTGCTTTGCCATGCGCTTTGCGAACAGCCCGGCGAGCAGGCGTCGCACCGATCTCATGCAGATGGTGCAACTTCCGAACCATGCGCTCGGCCTTGTCCGCAGTAACGCTTCCGCAGACATACCTGACATAGCCTTTGGCGATGCTGTCCGAGATTCGGGAGAGCGCTGCGGTCTTCGAGCGCGCGAGGGGGGTCGAGGCTGACATGAGGTACTCCTTCCTTTCTTCGTATAGCGGAAGGGGCACCGGAAAATGGGCGAGTGCGCGATGTGATGCTGCTGTGTGAGGTGAGACGTAATGATGTTCCTTGCGATGCGCTATACGTAGCAAGGACAGATGCGACGCGCGGCTGCAAAACGCCAGCGCGACTTGCATCAGGTGGGCTGCCCGGTGGGTCTCCAACGGGGCTCAGCGGGCAGCCCGCCAACTGCAAACACACACCGGGGGAGACCCCACGTTGACGCTCGCCAAGCGTCAACAAACCGCCTTAGCTGTATGCCGGGTAATGCTGGCTGGTACGGCTGAAACGGGCGCTGGAAGACGACAGTCTTCCTTCGACCCAATCCAGGCCTGTGCGAGGCCTTGAGGTTGGGCGACACGGACACGGGAGGCTCGGTAACGAGCATGAACCCTGTTCGACGTGAAGCGGTGCAAATCCGCGCTGGGGGGCGTTCGGAAATGAACGGCGCAACCCAGTCTTGCCAGGTGGGCTGATGAGGCCGCAGAAATGCGGCAGGGGCACGAGGGGAAACCTGGACTGCTCGGCACCGTGCGGAAATGCGCGGGTCTCTGGATAGCTTAAGCCTGTACTTGCCGGTGAGAGTCCGGCATGCGAGTAAAGACCCTTGGATATGCGCCCTTGAGGCGCGATGAGTCGGTGAAGGCTTCGGAACGGTAACCCGATGCTATGGAACATCGTAGGGCGAAAGCGGCGAGAGCCGTAAAGCGTATGCGACTTCCGAAGCCAGAGACTCCATATCTCAAATCGTGGGGCTGACGCGTTGAACTAACGTGGGAACCTCTGACGGCCAATCGACCAGGGTGGCACCTGGGACGGCACAAGAGGGGGAGCGGCGGATAGTAGAGGCTGACCGAACGGCGAGAACCAATCACTCGAGCCAGACGGAACGGTCGCAAGACCACTCGAAAACTGCCTGCGGTTGCAAGGTGTGTGTGAACTGCCCGATAACGGGCGAGCTTGCCAACTGGGGAAGCTCGGGGCTTGGCGGCCCCTTGTATGTCGATAGCTCAGGCGCTTGGCGGCGTTTATGAGCGAACACCTGAGTCCTGGCGGACTTGGAGTGCGAGTAGAGGGACCAACGCTCACGTCGGATTGCCGCAAAGGCAGCCCCCGGCGTGGTCACAGGTCCAATCTGAACTACTCGGCGCCCACCTACAGGGGTGGGCGCTTCTTCTGCCGCACCACTTCGTCGCTGCGGCACGTCAAATGGCACCGCAGCCTTTGCGCGGCCGCAGCGCCTGGCAGGACGGCTACGAAGCAAATGTATGTCGCGGCGGTCACTGTGCATTGTCGAGCGCAGGGACCTTCAATTCACCTGTTTGGCTGGCCCTCCACGCAGGTTTGTCGTCCCCAGCGCCCTTGGGGTCTAGGTTGACGATTATTGTCATGTACTTCTTCGAATCTTCAGCATCTCGAGCACGCTGCCTTGCGTTCTTGGGCTTCTTGGAGACCGGCGGAGTCCACTTCTGCTTAAACTCGACGATGGCAATGTCGTAGGCCCAGAGCCAGATGACTCTGACCGCCCGCCTCAACCTAGCATTGCAGTCCGCGCGCTTGAGCATCGCTGCGTTCGACACCTCGTACAGCACGTCAATGACCTCCTTGGCGTACTTGGTGTCGAACATGCTGCCCGGCTTCATCGCCAGCACTTCCCGGTTTTGAGCGATCAGCGCTTTCAAGCCCTCCCGCTCCTGTTTGAGCTTCAAAACGTTCGCCATGAATTCAGGCTCGTCGCCAAGCACTTCCGCTGCTTTCGCGGCCTTTTTGAACTTTGCGTCCACGTCCGTCAGCTTGGCCTCTGCGAGCAAAAGCTCGTCGTGCGCCTTCTTTGTCAACTCTGGAGTACCTAGAGCAGCCCCGGCGGTGGCGAAGATGTGATGGATAAGCGGGGAGTCGGTCTTAAGCGCGCTTGCTGTTTTGCAGTTGGTCACACCCGCCAGCTTCGCGGTGCAAACCAGCTGCGCTCGGCTCCAGCCGCGAGTCTCCACTTTGCGCTGTATCGGCGCTCCGCAGTGCCCACAGCGCAGCAGCCCGGCGAACACGTTGAAGTAGTTCGAGTCCCGCTTCGGTGGCACGGTCTTTCTGGACTCAATTGCACCTCGGGCGAGGTGCCACAGGTCGTCGGGGATGACGCGGGGGTAATAGTCGGGGATCGGAGGCCCGGCAGGCACAGGAACTTCGCTCCCCATCTCTTGCAGAGCATTCCTTCCCCTAATCACGTGCTGAGCCTCTCCGAGAACGGCTCGATTTTTGAGCAGGATTTGGGGCATCTTCGAGTGCCAGTGCGCAGGCCTCAGCTTGGTAACCCGTGTTGGCACGGGCCAGTTTTCAGCGTTCGCGAGTCGCGCTATCGAAGGGCCGCCCATGCCGGCCGCCGCTAGTTCAAACACCTTACGCACCACCTCAGCCAGTTCCGGTACCACCTCCCATTGGCCTTCCTTCCCCTCAGGTCCTCGTCGCAGCCAACCTGGAGCTGAGCCAAAAGGCTTCTTACCCTCTTCGCGCTTTCTGGCGAACGTGTCGGACACTCGTTCACCCTTCTTGAAGCTTTCGGTGTGCGACTGTCCGAACGCCAGGATCATCGAAATCAGTGCGCCGATGTTATTCAGGCTCTTCTTCGTGTAGACGTGTCCATCCAGAAGCGTGACGATGTTTACCCCCTTGCGCAGGATCGACTTAACCAGCACGTCTGCGTCGTCGATTTCCTCGCGCGTCAACCGGTCGAAGTGTTCGACCAGCAAATAGCTGCCAATCGGTACCTTCCCCGCATCCACCTCATCCAAGAACGCGGCCAGGTTTCCTTTCTTCCGGTGCTGCCCCGTGAAGGCGCTGACGCCGAGGTCCTGAATGTTCTCGTCGAGGCTGAGGTTGTTACGCTCGCACCATTCCCGCGCGGCATCGTTTTGCCGATCCTCCGACCTGCCCCTCGACTGACGCTGCGAGGAAAAGCGTATGTATGAGATGACCCTTGGCTTCATAGATGTGGCGAAAGACACTTTTCGAAGATACGGAATTCTAATGCAGACCAGCGTCTACCCGCGCGAGGTGGTCAAGCTTGCGCTGACCTACAATGCAGCTGCGACGATCTTCGCCCACAATCACCCTTCCGGCTGTAGCGAGCCCTCCCGGGCAGACGAACTGCTGACCCAGGCGCTCAAACAGGCCCTTTCTCTTGTAGATGTAAGGGTTCTGGACCATCTCGTAGTCGCCGGAAACGCCCGCCCCGTCTCGTTCGCCGAGCGTGGGCTGCTCTGATTTGGCGGAAATACTTGATACAAGCCCCGAAAACCCGTTAGAATCGCGGGTTTCGAGCAAACAGGTTTCTGGAGTATTTCATGTCCCGCGTTTGTCAAGTCACCGGTAAGGCCCCGATGGTGGGCAACAACGTCTCGCACGCCAATAACAAGACCAAGCGTCGCTTCCTGCCGAATCTGCAGTCGCGCCGCTTCTGGATCGAAGCCGAAAACCGCTTCATCCGCCTGCGCGTTTCGAACGCGGGTCTGCGTACGATCGACAAGAAGGGTATCGAAGTCGTTCTGGCCGAGCTCCGTGAGCGCGGCGAGAAGGTCTGAGACCGCTACTAACCTAAGCGTTCAAGGAGAACATCATGGCCAAAGGCGGTCGCGAAAAAATCAAGCTGGAGTCCACTGCGGGCACCGGCCATTTCTACACCACGAGCAAGAATAAGCGCACGACGCCCGGCAAGCTCGAGTTCGTCAAGTACGATCCGAAAGCTCGCAAGCACGTGCTCTACAAGGAAACCAAGCTCAAGTGATCTTGAGCTGACCTGTTTCGCTTGAAATGCTCAAAAGCAGAAAGGCCCGAAAGGGCCTTTCTGCTTTTTGTGCTTCCGGTTCGCAAGCCCTCTGCTGCTACCGTCCGTTCCAAACGTCCGGTTTGCGCTTTCCGCAGTCGCGTCCTTCTCCGCCCTTTCTCTTTGGCCGGCGCGCTCGTATCCTCCACGCCTTGAACCGACGGCGTCCGACCCCATCCGCGACCGCCATTCGCTTCATCACCGCGTAGGCCTTGAAGGACTACGCCCTCCTACCGCTTCACGTGGGCATGCCGATGCGCTCATCGCTCCGCAGACGTGATTCTCTTTCCTGCCGTTCTGGCACGGACCGCGCCAGGCCTGGCCCCACCGCATTCCGCCCGCCGCGATCCCATGTTTCCGGGAGGCGCGAGGCCGCCGCCTATGATGTATCTCAAGTACGGGTTTCTATAAGAGGATCAGGATAACTACGGGTTTACCCTAGTAAACTCCAAGACCCCGTTGTAAACGGCAACACGGCGAGGCTGCAGCCCACCACACCCGGCGCAGTCCTCTACCCAGTCCATAAAAAGGAGTCGTCATGGCCGTCCCCCTTGAACTGATCGCCCCGTTGTCGGGAGTCATGGTGCCGCTCAGCGCCGTGCCCGACCCGGTGTTCGCCGAAAAGATGGTCGGCGACGGCGTATCGATCGATCCCACCTCGTCCGAACTGCTCGCGCCCGCGGCCGGCCGCATCACCCAGCTCCACGCCGCGCATCACGCGCTGACCATCACCACCGCCGAGGGCATCGAGATCCTGCTGCACATCGGCCTCGATACCGTCATGCTCAAGGGCGAAGGCTTCGCGCCCCTGGTCAAGGAGGGCGACACCGTCACCGCCGGCCAGCCGCTGATCCGCTTCGATCTCGAAATCGTCGGCCGCAAGGCCCGCAGCCTGCTCACCCAGATGGTGATCGCCAACGGCGAGCGCGTGGCATCGATGACGGCCGCCAAGGGCATCGTCACCGCCGGTCGCGATACGGTGCTGACGATCAATCTCGCTGGCGCCGTGGCCAGCGCCGCGGAAAGCTCCGGTGAAACCAAGACCTCCGACGCGGTGAAGCTGCCCAACCCCGCCGGCCTGCACGCCCGCCCCGCTGCCGTGGTGGCCGCCGAGGCGAAGAAATACCGCTCCGACGTACGTCTGGTGCGCGGTAGCGATTCGGCCAACGCCAAATCCGTCGTCGCAATCATGGGCTTGGCGACGCGCTTCGGGGACGCAATCCAGGTTCGCGCCACCGGCCCGGACGCTGCACAGGCGGTGGCCGGCCTGGCCCGCCTGCTGACCGAAGGCAGCGGCGAGAAGCCGGGCGACGCGCCCGCCCCCGCGCTGGAGGTCACGCCCACCGCAGCATCCCTGGTCACCGCCCGGCCGGTGGCGAACAACGCCAATGAATACGTCGGGGTATCCGCCTCGCCAGGCCTCGCCGTCGGTCGTGTGCTCCAGTTCCGCCAGGAAGTGATTGCCGTCACCGAGAAGGGTGACGGCGCCCAGCGCGAACGCGCCCGCCTCGACGCCGCCCTGCATGAAGCCCGCCAGCAGATCGAAGCGCTCAAGACGCGCCTCTCCGATCCTTCGAAGGCGCAGATCCTTGATGCCCACCTTGAACTGCTCGCGGACCCGGATTTGAGTGATGCCACGCTACAAGGCATCGGCCAGGACCGCAGCGCGGCCTTCGCCTGGCAACAGGCCTTCAACGCGCAAGCCGCAACGCTGGAACGCCTCGACAACCCGCTGCTGCGGGAACGCGCCAACGACGTGCGCGACGTCGGCCGCCGCGTGCTCGGACTGATCGCCGGCGTGAAGCAGAGCCGTGTCGATATTCCCGCAAACACCATCCTGATCGCCGAAGAGCTGACGCCCTCCGATACCGCATCGCTGGACCGCGACAAGGTGCTCGGCTTCTGCACCACCACCGGCGGTGCCACCAGCCATGTGGCGATCCTCGCCCGCTCGCTCGGCATTCCCGCAATCTGCGGCATCGATGAATCGACGCTGGAAGTCGCCAACGGCACGCTGGTCGTGCTGGACGGCAACCGCGGCGTGCTGCGTCGTGACCCCGACGAAGCCAGCCTCAAGGAAGCCGAGGAACGCATCGCCCGCCAGCTCGCACGACGCGAACAGGAACGTGCCGCGGCCTCGCGCCCGGCGCAGACTTCGGATGGTCATCGCATCGAAGTCGTCGCCAACATCCGCAACGCCAAGGAAGCGGAAGAAGCCGTGGCGATCGGCGCGGAAGGCGTCGGCCTCCTGCGCTCGGAATTCCTCTTCGACGACCGCGACACCGCCCCCTCCGAGGAAGAACAGGCGCGCGAATACACTGCCGTCGCCCAGGCCCTCGGACCCGAGCGCACGCTGGTGATCCGCACCCTGGACGTCGGTGGCGACAAGCCGCTGACTTACCTGCCGCTGCCCAAGGAAGACAATCCCTTCCTCGGCTTGCGCGGGGTGCGCGTGAGTCTGGATCGACCGGACATGTTCCGGGTGCAACTGCGCGCGATCCTGCAGGCCGCACCGCTCGGGAAGCTGCACATCATGTTCCCGATGATCGCCTCGCTCGAAGAGCTGCGCGCCGCGAAGGCAATCCTTGCCGAAGAGGCGCGCGCCACCGGCCACGACGCCAAGGTCGGCGTGATGATCGAAGTGCCAGCGGCCGCGATGATCGCCGACAAGCTCGCAGAGGAAGCCGACTTCTTCTCCATCGGCACCAATGACCTGACGCAGTACACCCTGGCGATGGACCGCGGTCATCCCAAGCTCGCCAAGCACGCCGATGCGTTGCATCCGGCAGTACTCAAGCTCATCGGTCTTACGGTGGCAGGCGCGCACAAGCACGGCCGCTGGGTCGGCGTGTGCGGCGGCATCGCCTCCGACGCGATGGCGGTTGCCGCACTCGTCGGCCTGGGTGTCGATGAACTGTCGGTGAGCGTGCCCTCGGTGCCTTCGATCAAGGCGCAACTCGCGCGCCTGTCGCTTGCCGAGTGCAAGGCCGTTGCTGAAGAAGTCGTCCAGCTGGGCACGGCCGCCGAAGTGCGCGCCCGTCTCGCCCGCTACGTCGAATAAGAAAGGAACCCATCATGTTCAGTAATGCTTTTGGCTTCCTGCAGAAGATCGGCAAGTCGCTGATGCTGCCGGTCGCCGTGCTGCCGGTGGCAGGTCTGCTGCTCGGTATCGGCGCCGCCAACTTCGGCTGGATCCCGGCGGACGTCTCCCACATCATGAAGGCCGCGGGCGACGTGGTCTTCGGCAACCTGCCGCTGATCTTCGCGATCGGTGTGGCGCTCGGCTTCACCGAGAACGACGGCGTATCCGCGATCGCGGCGGCGATCGGCTACATGGTGATGCTCGCCACGCTCGGTGTGATGGCCGGTATCTGGGGCGTCGAACCCAAGGTCGTCATGGGCATCCCCGCGATGGAAACCGGCGTGTTCGGCGGCATCCTGGCCGGCGGTCTGGCCGCGGCGATGTTCAACCGCTTCTACAGGATCTCGCTGCCGCCCTACCTGGGTTTCTTCGCCGGCAAGCGCTTCGTGCCGATCATCACCGCGATTGCGGCGATCGTACTGGGCGCGGTGCTGTCCGTGGCCTGGCCGCCGGTCCAGAGCGGCATCAACGTCTTCTCTCACTGGGCAGCGCAGAGCGATCCGCGTCTGGCAGCGACCGTCTATGGCTTCATCGAACGTCTGCTGATCCCCTTCGGCCTCCATCACATCTGGAACGTGCCTTTCTTCTTCGAGATCGGGACCTTTACGGACGCCGCGGGCAAGGTGGTTCATGGCGACATCGCCCGCTTCTTCGCGGGTGACCCGACCGCCGGCATCCTGTCCGGCGCCTTCCTCTTCAAGATGTGGGGCCTGCCGGCTGCAGCGATCGCGATCTGGCATACCGCCAAGCCCGAGAACCGGGTGAAGGTGGGCGGCATCATGGTTTCGGCCGCGCTGACCTCTTTCCTGACGGGTATCACCGAGCCGATCGAGTTCGCCTTCCTCTTCGTCGCGCCACAGCTCTATGTGATCCACGCCTTCCTGGCAGCCACCTCGCAGTTCGTCATGAACACGCTGGGCGCACACATGGGCTTCACCTTCTCGCAGGGCGGCATCGACTTCGTGGTCTTCAACATGTTCGGCCCGTATGCGCAGAAATGGTGGCTGGTGCTGATCCTCGGCCCGATCTACGCACTGATCTACTACTCGGTCTTCCGCTTCATGATCGTGCGCTTCAACCTGAAGACGCCGGGTCGCGAAGACGAGACCGAGGACACCGTGGTGGGCGCATCCGCCAGCGCGGGCGGACGTTCGCTCGACCTGGTGCTGGCCTTCGGCGGGCGCGGGAACATCACCGCGCTGGACGCCTGCATCACGCGCCTGCGCATCTCGGTGAAGGATCCCGCGCGGGTCGACCAGGCCCGCCTCAAGGCCATGGGCGCCGCGGGCGTCGTGATGGTGGGTAACGGCGTGCAGGCGATCTTCGGACCCCTGTCGGAGAACATGAAGACCGACATGCAGGAATACCTGAAGCATGCCGGCCCCGAGGCTGACGGTCCGGTCGCAGGTGCGCCTGTCGCGGCCGCTGCCATCCAGACCGCTGCACCAAGTGGTCCAGATGCCGCGCAGCGTGCACGCGCCGAAAAGATCCAGCTCGCGCTGGGCGGCAAAGCCAATGTGAGCAGCCTCCAGGCCGTCGCGATTACCCGCCTGCGGGTGAAGCTCGCCGATCCGGCGAAGGTCGACGCCGCGGCGCTGCGCAATCTCGGCGTGCCAAGTAGCGTTGCCCTGGCCAGCGGCGCGACGGACTTCATCGTCGGACAGGACGCGGAACTGCTTGCAGCAGCCTTGGGCTGAGGCGAGCAGACTGCATCGAACAAAAGGGGCGCCTCGGCGCCCCTTTCCGTTTTGTCCGCATGAAGCCTTCGTCGGCCCTCCGTCGAACGAGTCTGTGAGACTGCGAGCCTTTGAGTCGGCGATCTAGCGACGCCAAGCGCCGGCGACCACGCTCCCGCGATCCCTTGATCCCTTCCCTCGATCCCTTGAGTCAAGCAGATCATCGCTCCTCGCCGATGAGGCGCGAGCGGCCTGCACATGGCCCGCATTTGGTACCTTCGCGACTCGTCTTTACCCGGACCTCGCCATGACCAGCCGACTTGAGCAGCAGCTCGCCTTCATCCTCGAAATCGACAAGCTCAAGGCCGTGCTGCGCCAGAGCCTGATCTCCGATGGCTCGCGGCGCGAGAACTCGGCCGAGCACAGCTGGCAGATCGCGCTGATGGCCCTGCTGCTCGCCGAGCATGCCGATGAGACCGTGGATGCGGCGCGCGCGGCGACCATGCTCCTGATCCACGACATCGTCGAGATCGACGCAGGCGACGCCTTTCTCTACGACGAGGCCGCGCAAGCTGCCAAGGCGACGCTCGAACAGGCGGCCGCAAAGCGCATCTTCGGCTTGCTGCCGGAAGAACAGGCGGCGCGCTTCACCAAATTGTGGGAGGAGTTCGAAACCGGCGACACGGCGGACGCGCGCTATGCCCGGGCGATGGATCGCCTGATGCCGATGATGCTGAACGTGGCAACCGATGGCCGCGCCTGGCGCGCCCATGGCGTGAGCGCCGACAAGGTACTCGCCCGCAACGCCGTGATCGCCGAAGGCTCGCAGGCCCTCTGGGACTATGCGCAGAACATGATCGAAGGCGCGGTGAGCCGCGGAGTCATTCCCGCCACGACCTCGCGCTCATGATCTGACGCCGCAGCGTTTTCCGCTGCGCAGGCACGAATGAAAACGGGCGCCGAAGCGCCCGTTTTCCTGTCCGCGGAGATCCGGCGAGCTGCGCCGGCCTCACTCAGGCTGCGTAGGTGCGCAGGCGCTGCGAGAACTCTTCCAGCTGACGGATGCCACTCGCTTCCGCGCGCGCACACCAGTCCTGCAGGCGGCTCACGAGTTGCTCGCGGGTGGCGTTCGAACGCGCCCACAGTTGCACCAGTTCGCGCTTCATCGCATCGATCTGTTGCAGACGCGGGCTGGTGCTCAGCGTCTTCTCGAACTGCTCGTGCTGTTGCGCGGGCACGCCGTCGGCGCGTTCCGCATGCAGCCAGCGACGGAAGGCACGCAGGTCCAGCTTGTGGCCGTCGGCCTGCAGCTTGCCCAGTTCTTCCTTGTAGATTTCCTTGAGGCTCAGCGCATAGCGACGCATCACGTCGTAGCGATGGGTGACGATGGCCTGCAGGGTCTCGAAATCGACAGCCGGCTTGGCTTCCGCGAAACGCGGCTGGGGAATTGTCTTCTTCACCTTGGCCAGGCCCAGCATCGACATGATGCGGATGTACATCCAGCCGATGTCGAACTCGTACCACTTGGCCGACAGCTTGGCCGAGGTGGCGAAGCTGTGGTGGTTGTTGTGCAGCTCTTCGCCGCCGATCAGGATGCCCCAGGGGAAGATGTTGGTCGCGGCGTCCGAGCAGTCGAAGTTGCGATAGCCCCAGAAGTGCGCCAGGCCGTTGATCACGCCTGCGGCCCAGAACGGGATCCAGATCATCTGCACCGCCCAGATCGTCAGGCCGATCGGGCCAAAGCAGATCAGGTTGATGATCATCATCAGCGAGATGCCGTACACCGAGTGCTTGTACACGTTGCGCTCGAGCCAGTCGTCCGGCGTGCCATGACCGTACTTGCTCATGGTCTCGTCGTTCTTGGCTTCAGCACGGTACAGCTCTGCGCCGCGCCACAGCACGGCGGAAAGGCCGAGGATCTGCGGGCTGTGCGGATCTTCTTCGGTCTCGCACTTGGCGTGGTGCTTGCGGTGGATCGCAGCCCACTCCTTGGTGACCATGCCGGTCGTCATCCACAGCCAGAAGCGGAAGAAATGGCTGGGGATCGGATGCAGATCCAGCGCACGGTGCGCCTGGTGGCGGTGCAGGAAGATCGTGACCGAAGCGATCGTGATATGGGTCAGTACCAGGGTGACGACGATGTAGCCCCACCAAGGCAGGTCGAACAGACCGGAAAACGACATCAGAGCAATACCTCTAGAAATGGCTGAGCGTTTCTGGCCAGCCTGGGCCTATCCCCTTAGGGAACAGGAACTTAACCGCGTAGTGTACGCGAACCCGCCGGTACTCGCACGAATCGCCGGTCGGCGCGGCCCACCGGTGATTTCGCTGCCATAACAAGCATTTAGCCGGCTTCGTTGGCCTGCAACCGGGGCTCAGCGTTCAGCAGCCTTATCTCGCGCTGCGGGAAGGGAATTTCAATCCCCTCCTCCTTGAAGCGGCGCCAGATCTCGCGGTTGATCAGGGAACGGATGCCCATCGAGCCCTGCAAGGGGTCGTAGATCCACAGGCCCAGCTCGAGGTCGATGCCGTTGTCGGCAAAGTTCACCAGATAGGCGGCCGGTTCCGGGTCGTGCAGCACCCGTTCGTGCACCTTGGCCGACTCGACCAGGATCTCCAGCGCGCGGTCGATATCGGTCGAATAGCCGACCTGGATCTTGACCGCGATCCGCACGTTCTTGTCCGCATAGGTCTCGTTCTGGACTACGTTCGAGATCAGCGCATCGTTCGGCACGATCACCGTGACCCCGGTCGCAGCCTGCAGCACCGTGTAGCGGGTCGTGATTTCCTTGACCTCGCCGCGCTCGTTGCCAACGCTGATGAGATTGCCGATGCGGATGGAACGGTCGAGCAGGATGATGAAGCCGGAGATGTAGTTGCTCGCGATCTTCTGCATGCCCAGACCGATGCCCACGCCCAGCGCGCCAGAGAACACCGAGAGCGTGGTGAGGTCGAGCCCCAGCAGCGACATCGCCACCAGCACGCCGACCAGGGTCAGCAACGCGCGCACCGCGCGCGCGATGACGGCCTGCACGCTGGTGTCCAGGCGTCTCGAGCGCATCACGCGCTCTTCCACCAGGCCACCCGCCCACATCGCAAGCATCATCGTGGAGACGATGGTGATCACGCCCTGGATCAGCAGCCAGACCGAGATCCGCTGTTTTCCGAGGTGGAACGCGAGGCTGTCGAACCATTCGATCACGTCGGGCAGCGCGCCGATCAGATCGAGCGCCACAACGGTCCACACGATGATCGCGAGATAACGCTCGACGCCGCGCAACCAGTCCGAGCGCGCGAAGACCTGGCGCAGCATCAGCTCTATCGCACGGATGATGATCAGGGCGAAGGCCAACCTGCCCGCGACGGTGAACACCGCATGTGCGTAGCCCAGATGCCGCATGACGAAGTTGCCGACGCCCACCAGTATCCAGGCGGCGATAGGGAAGCTCAGGTGCAGAGCCAGGCGGCCGACGCCTGTGCGGATATCGGCCCGCCGCCGCAGCACTCGCGCCATCGACCATGCGAGCAACACCAACCCCAGGCAGACCGCGATCTCGATCTGGACGATGGCCTCGGCCAGCAGGTTCTTCCAACCCAGCCAATCGGTCGGCATCAAGATCCGCGACCCGACCAGGCGATCATCCACGCTTGCGCTCCATCACGGCGGCAAAAAAGCCGTCGGTGCCATGGCGGGCGGGATCCAGGTGCAGGCGTTCGCCGCAATCGATCGCGATGCCCTGCCCCGCGAGCACTTCCTGCGCGGAGAGCGGCGTGAAGTCCGGATGCGCGGCAAGGAAGGCTTCGACGATCGCGTCGTTCTCTTCCGGCAGCACGCTGCAGGTCGCATAGACGAGCCGGCCGCCCGGTTTCAGCAGCCGCGCCGCGGCCGCCAGGATGGAGCCCTGCTTGGCCGTCATCTCCGCCACGGCCTTGGGCGTCTGGCGCCACTTCAGGTCCGGGTTGCGACGCAGGGTGCCAAGCCCGCTGCAAGGTGCATCCACCAGGACGCGGTCCAGCTTGCCGGCGAGGCGCTTGAGGCGGGCATCGTTCTCATGCGCGATGGCCGAGGTGTGCACGTTCGAGAGCCCCGAACGCGCCACCCGCGGCTTGAGGCGGGCGAGTCGCTTCTCAGCCGTGTCGAAGGCGTAGAGGCGGCCGGTGGAGCGCATCAGGCCGCCCAACAGCAGCGTCTTGCCGCCCGCGCCGGCGCAGAAGTCCGCGACCATCTCGCCGCGCTTGGGCGCCAGCAGATAGCCGAGTAGCTGGCTGCCCTCGTCCTGCACTTCGATCGCCCCTTCCAGGAACAACGGATGGCGCGACAGCGCCGGTTTCTCGGCCAGCCGGATCGCCAGCGGCGAATAGCGGCCGGCTTCGGCGGCGACGTTCTCTTCCTTGAGCTTGGCCAGCACGTCTTCGCGCTTGGCCTTGATCGGGTTGACCCGCAGGTCCAGCGGCGCGGAACGGTTGAGCGCCTGCGCCAAGGCGAGCATGCCGGCCTCGCCGTGCACCTCGGTCAGCCGCTCGGCCAGCCAATCAGGCAAGTCTGCCTGCTCGGCCGCCGTGAGTACGGGCGCTTCCGCCGCCTGACGCTCCTTGAGCCAGGCCAGCTCGCTTGCCGAAATAGCCTTCTCCAGCTGGCGTGAGGACAGGCCCTGGATGCGCACCAGGCCGGCCAGCAACAGCCGGCGCGCAGTGGCGCGATCACCGCACCAGCGCTGCAGGCGGCGCAGGTTGCGCACCACGGCATACACCGCCTCGGCGATGAATCCGCGATCGCGATGGCCAAGCGACTTGTCCTCGCGGAAGAAGCCGGAAAGCACCGCGTCGGCGGGATGGTCGAAGCGCAGCACCGAGGCCAGGGCTTCGGTTGCTGCGTCCAGATGTTCTCGCGTCAATTGCATGATCAACCCTTATAAAGCTCTTGCTCTTCCGGCGTGACCCGGAAGTGGTATTCCGTACCGTCCAGGATCATGTCGGTCGCGATCTCGTCGCCGACGTAGCCCTGCTTGCGGTCTTCCACTCTCACCCGTACCGGCGCGTTGCGATGCTCGCGCGACAGCCAGATGTCGATGATGTATTCGCCGTTGCGCGTCTCGCAGCGGAAATGCCGTGTCTCCACCGTCCCCCAGGGCACGCTCAGCCGCTCGTTGGCCACCTGGCTCAGGCTCGCGGCCTCGGCCCAGCGACCGCCCACCACGGTGAGGCTCAAGGCCTCCTGCGAGTCTGGCAGGAAGGCCAGTTGATGCGCCAGACTCAAGATGTCCTGCGCGCCAGGCAGCAGCGGCAGCGTCCGGGTCTGCCCTTCGCGGGTCAAGACCAGCGTGCGGGTCCCCCAGTAGAAGTTCGCGCCGCTGCGCTTGCCGTTCAGATCTTCCACATAGCTGCTCGGCGCCAGCCCTTCGCGACCAACCCAGCCTTCGCTTTCCTTCTTCCAGTCGAACTTGCGGAAGATCCGCGCCAGGCCGACCGAGCGCGTCGTCTCGCTCATCCTGTAGCGCTGCCCGTCATGCGACCAGCGATGCACCATCTCGCCCACTTGCAGCGCTTCGCCGTAGCGCACCTGGTAATGGATCTCGCCCTGGCGCGGCCAGGATTCGGTGGCCACAGGATCTTCCGTCACCGGCGGCCCCGCTTCCGGTTCCGACTTCGATTCCGGCCCCTGGGTCTGGCCCGTAGCGGCCTTGCCGCCCTCCCCGACCGTTTCGGTCGGCGGCGCGCTCGCAGGCCCGACGCTGCTCGCGACCGTCGCAGGCGCCTCGGCGGCAGTGCGACTGAGCACCTGGCGCGGCGTGCCGGCCTTGCGTTGCGAGGCATGTGCCGGCTTGGTAGCCGGCCTGGGCGTTGCGGGTTGGGGCGGTAGCTGCGTCGGTTCTGCCGGGGGCTCTACCGTGGTCCGCTTGGCAGGCAGCTCGCGCAAGCTCGCCTCGATGCGCACGGCAGGCTGCCGCAAAGGTACCTGCCAGGCGGGCGCAGTCAGGATCAGGCCATGCACCAGGACCGAAAGCCCGATGGCAATGGCGAAGAGCCGGTTTGCGCGCCGCGGTCGCGACATGCGCGGTTCAGGCGTCCAGCGGCGGCGAGATCAAAGAAGCCTGATCGCGCGCGCTGTCCTGCACGTGTACCCGTTGACCGTCGATCCGCGTGCGGCCTTCGACGATCCAGCGCACTGCCTGCGGATAGATGCGGTGCTCTTCGCGCAGCACGCGCGCGGCCAGCGCCGATTCGTCGTCATCCGGCAGGACAGGCACCGCGGCCTGGACCACCACCGGGCCGCTGTCCAGCTCCGCGGTGACGAAATGCACCGTGGCGCCGTGCACCGTCGCCCCCGATTCAATCGCGCGCCGATGCGTGTGCAGGCCCGGGAAGGCCGGCAGCAGGGACGGATGGATGTTGATCAGGCGACCCTCGTAGTGCCGCACGAAGTTCTCGGTCAGCACGCGCATGAAGCCGGCAAGCACCACCAGGTCGGGCGTGTAGCCGTCGATGCGCTCGCGCAAGGCTTCGTCGAAGGCGGCGCGATCGGCAAAGCCCTTGTGGTCCAGGCACACGGCTTCGATGCCGTGCTCACGCGCGAACACCAGGCCGCTCGCATCCGGCCGGTTGGCGATGACCGCGGCGATGCGCGCGCCGGGAACGGCGGCACGCACTATGGCTTCCATGTTGGAGCCGCGGCCCGAAATCAGGATAACGATGTTCTTCATTGGATGACCGCCCACCGCAATGCGGGCGCGAAACGAAAACCGGCCGGGAAATCCGGCCGGAGGCGAAGTGTAGCGCGGCAGCGAAACCTTGGCGTCAGGCGGCCGCGGAACGCGCGGCCAGCTTGGCCCGTATCCAGGCAATTGCCAGCGGCAGGAGCGAGATGCCGATGATGCCGAAGATCATCAGCGAGAGGTTCGCCTTGATCCAGGGGAGATTGCCGAACCAGTAGCCGGCAAAGGTCAGCGAGAAGATCCAGAGCGCACCGCCGGCAACGTCCAGCGGCAGGAAGCGCGAATACTGCATCTTGCCCACGCCTGCCACGAAGGGCGCAAAGGTCCGGGCAATCGGCATGAAGCGGGCAATGATGATGGTCTTGCCGCCGTGGTGCTCGAAGTAAGCGTGCGTCTTGTCGAAGGCCGCGCGGTTGAAGAGCCGCGAGTTCTCCCATTTGAAGACCCGCGGGCCAATCCAGCGGCCGATCCAGTAATTCAGGTTGTCTCCCAGCACTGCCGCCGCGAAAAGCGAGATCGCCAGCACCCAGATGTCCATGCCGCCGGTCGCGGCGAGCGCGCCCGCGACGAACAGCAATGAATCGCCCGGCAGGAAGGGCGTCACCACCAAACCGGTCTCGCAGAAGATCACCAGGAACAGGATCGCGTAGATCCAGGTGCCGTATTGCGCCAGCAGTTCGGCAAGGTGCCGGTCCAGGTGCAGGACGATGTCCAGGAAGAGGTGAAGGATCTCCATGCGTCAGCCTTGGCGGGAGTTGCGGGGGAATGAAGAGGCGCGCCGAGCGTAGCACAGTGCAGTGCAGCAATTCCGCATGGAGCGCCACACAAAGGGCTCCGGCGCCATACGCCTTCGCCGTCGCCAAGTGGCGACAGGGGCCATGGACGCGGTGGAAAGAGGCTTCCTACAATCCGTGTCGGATTTAACGCAAACAGTCTTGGGATGCGCTTCGCATCGTCCGCCCCGTCGCCGGAAAACTGCCCAGGAAAAGCCCATGCACAATCGAATCCAGTTTAGTGCACTGCAAGATGCCACAGGCCACAAGTACCTCGCCCCGAGCAGCGATGAACTATTGCGGATCAGTCATTGGCGTCCTTCCAGCGCGGTACTGGAATCTCGAAAACGGAACGAGGAAGAGATCGTCTTCGAGCTTGCGCGCACCAGCGAGCAACTCGCAATGGCCGATTCCCTGGTCGAGCGCCAGTACCGCTTCGCCGGCTTCCACGCCTCCCGCCAGCGCCCGGACGACGAACCGGAAAGCCCTGGCCTGACCCTGCTCGCGATGCACGGCACGTACGCCGCCGCGACCGTGACCATGCGGGTCGACACGCCGGCCGGCCTCCTCGCCGACATGCACTACGGCGACGAACTGGCTGCGCTGCGCGGTCGCGGCGCCCGTCTCTGCGAGTTCAACCGCTTCGCCGCCAGCACCGACGTCTCTGTGCTCGACCTGGTGGGTAAGCTGCTCAGCTTCGCCTGGCATCTGTGCCACGAGAAGCACGGCGTCACCGACGTGGTGGTCGAGTGCCATCCGCGCCATGCGGCCTTCTACCGCCGCACGCTGGGCTTCCAGCAGGCCGGCCCGCTCACGACCTGCTCGCGTGTCGGCGCCCCCGCCGTGCTCCTGCATCTGCCGCTCGCCCATATCGCGGTCGCGTCGCGACACGCCCCCCGCGTGGCCTCGGACCATCCGAGCATGCGCGCCGCGCGATCGGCCGAGCACCTCGCGTTCATCTAGAAGGCACCGCTTGCTACGTCTGCGTCTTCGCTATCCGGGATCCTTCCTTGGCCTGCTGGTATTGGGCTTCGCGCTCGCGCTCACCCCTATCCTGTTCGTACTGGGGGACACGCTCTTCGCCCTGCGTGCGCTGTCGATCCAGAGTCGTCACAGCGTCCTGTTCGGCGTCGGCCTGACACGCGAACTCCGCGGGCTCGGCGAGGATCTCACTTCGCTCGAACGCATCGCCCGCCAGCAACTCATCCTCGGCGATGCGGACGGGAATGCCTATCCGCGCCTGCGCGAACAGCTCTCCCGCGATCTGCAGCGCCTGGGCGCACGCAATCTCGGCGGCAGTTCCCAGGCGCTCCTGCAAAGAATCGGCCAGGGCGATTCGGCGATTGCCGAACTGCTGGCCAGCGGTCGCCCCGGTGACGAGATTTCCGGGTCGGTGCTGGCCCACTTCGAAGACATGAACACCGCACTGCAAATCCTCAGGGAAGACCTCGACCGTCGCATCGAATCCGAAATCGGCGCCCTCACCGCCGGCACCTCCGCCTTGCGTGACCGTGCCGTCGCCTGGCTCGGCATCCTGCTGCCGCTCGCCGTCGTGCTCGCCTGGATCGTCTTCTGGTTGGTGCGCCGCTCGATGCGCCAGCTCGAACGCGCGATCCGCCGGCTCGGCGACGGCCGGCTCGATACCGCCGTGCAGGTGCGCGGCCCCCGCGACCTCGAAGCGCTGGGTGAGCAGCTCGACTGGCTACGCATCCGCCTGTCCGAAGTCGACGCGCAGAAGACGCGTTTCCTCCACCACGTCTCGCATGAACTCAAGACGCCGCTCACCGCGGTCTATGAGGGCAGCCAGTTGCTCAGCGAAGGCGTGGCCGGCCGCCTCAACGCGCAGCAGCAGGAGATTGCCGGCATCCTGCGCGACAACGTGATCCGCCTGCGCCAGTTGATCGAGAACCTGCTCGACTACAGCAGCATCCGTTTCCAGCCGCTGCCGCTGGTGCGCGAATCGGTGGCCATCAGTGAAGTGTTCGAACGCGTGGAGCACGACCAGCGACTCGCGCTCGCCGCGCGCAAGCTCGCGCTCCACAAGCGCGACGAAGGCATCAAGCTGCTCGCCGATGCGGAGAAGCTGCGCGTGGTCCTGGACAACCTCGTCTCCAACGCCGTGAAGTACGCGCCGGAGAACAGCGCGATCGAACTCGTGGCTCGGCGCGACGAGGACTGGGCCGTGATCGAGGTCGCCGACTTCGGCCCGGGCATCCCTGAAGCCGCGCGGCTCGAAGTCTTCGAGCCGTTCGTGCAGGCCACGCCCCCCAAAGGCGCATCCATCAAGGGCACCGGCCTGGGCCTCTCCATCGTCAAGGAACTGGTGGTCGCACACGGTGGCGACGTCTCGCTGCACACCAACCATCCGGTCGGCACGCGTGTACGCATGCGGCTGCCGATCTTCGGAAAGGCGGCGGCCGCATGAAGCTGCGCCTCGTGTTTCCTCTCGGCCTGACGGCCGCGCTGGCGGCCTGCGAAACGCCGCGCACGGCGCAACCGCCGCATGCCACCGAAGTGCTTGTCGCGCGTCCGAGCACCGAGAACGACGTGCAGCTGCTCGACGTGGTCGCGAGCTATCGCAATCTCACCAATCTCGAACTCGCCCCGGAAGGCGAGAGGCTGCGCCGCGCGTATGCTCAGCAACGCAACGAAGACAGCCGGCTGCGCCTTGCAGCCTATTACGCCCTGGTGCCGCTACCGCATGGCGACCGCGCCAAGGCACTGGCCCTGTTCGATGTTGCGCCCAGTCCGACCAACGGACTGGGGCGCAACCATCCGCTGGCCCAGGTACTGATTCCGCTTCTGCAGGACGCGCGCCGCAACGAAGAAGCATTACTCGCCACGCAGCAGAAACTGCGCGACGAATTCAAGCGCAGCGACGCGCTCCAGCAGAGCAACGACATCCTCCAAAAGAAACTCGACGATATCCGCGCCCTCGAGCGAAAGATGCTCGACCGCGAAAAGACACGACGAAAACCATGATCCCGACAGCCCCCCACGTCCTTCTGGTCGACGACGATCCCGATCTCCTCCGCCTTCTTGCCATCCGCCTGCGCGCCAACGGCTTCGCCGTGACACCGGTCGAAGACGGCGACGGTGCACTCGCCACCGCCGCCGCCTCGCGTCCCGATGTCGTGGTGACCGACCTGCGCATGCCCGGTCTGGACGGCATGGCGCTCTTCGACAGCCTGCGTCGCACGCATCCCACCCTGCCGGTGATCGTGCTGACCGCGCACGGCAGCATCCCCGATGCGGTCGAAGCGATGCAGCGCGGCGTCTTCGGTTACCTCACAAAGCCCTACGATGCGGCCGAACTGGTTGCGCAGCTTCGCCGTGCGATCGAAATGGGCGGACGCAGCGACGATACGAGCGCGGCCAGCAACACCTGGCGTGCCGAGATCATCACCCGCAGCGCCGCGATGGAGGACTTCCTGCAACAGGCGCGCCTGGTCGCGGCGACCGAGGTCAGCGTCATGATTTCTGGCCCCAGCGGCGCCGGTAAGGAACTGCTCGCACGCGCGATCCACAAGGCGAGCCCGCGCGTGGCCGGCCCCTTCGTCGCAGTCAACTGCGGCGCGATCCCCGAGCCCCTGCTGGAGTCCGAGCTCTTCGGCCATGTGAAGGGCGCCTTCACCGGCGCCCACAAGGACCACGACGGCCTTTTCCAAGCGGCCCGCGGCGGCACGCTTTTCCTCGACGAGATCGGCGACATGCCGCTCCCGCTGCAGGTCAAGCTACTGCGCGTGCTCGAAGAGCGGGTCGTGCGCCCGGTGGGTTCCTCCCGCAGCGTGCCGATCGACGTGCGCATCGTTTCCGCCACGCACCGCGACCTCGACCTCGCGCGGCATGAGGCGCGTTTCCGCGACGATCTCTACTACCGGCTCAACGTGGTGTCACTCGCCCTGCCCCCGCTGGCGGATCGGCGCGAGGACATCCCGATGCTCGCCAACCATTTCCTGCAGCGGCTCGCCAAGCGCTATCGCCGCACGATCAACGCCTTCGCACCCGACGCGATGGAATTGCTGGTCGGCGCCCCCTGGCCGGGCAATGTGCGCCAGTTGCTCAACGTCGTGGAGCAGGCGGTCGCGCTATCGACTACGCCAATCGTGCCAGCGGCGCTGGTGCAGCGCGCGATCCAGAGCGACTTCCACGAGATCGAATCGCTGGAGGAAGCCCGTCGGCGCTTCGAACGGGACTATCTCGTACGTCTGCTGCGACTCACCGACGGCAACGTCAGCCACGCCGCGCGCCTGGCCAAGCGCAACCGCACCGAGTTCTATCGCCTGCTTTCGCGCCACAGGCTCGAACCGGGCAGCTTCAAGAGCGCGCCCGGAGACGCCGAGTAAGAGCGACCGTCATCGTCCCGCAACAGCGACAACGGCGGGACGGCGTGATTTCGTTGTCATGCCCATGGCATGCACCAGCATGAAGCGGGCGCTGTCGCCGAGCCACGACCGCGCCCGCCGTTTTGTCGCAAGCAAACCCCTTACGCATCAACGACTTGAAGACTGGCACATCTCCTGCAGAGGTGAGAGCGCCCGCTGGGCCACGACACCCTGAACCACAGGAGACAAACATGAGCCGTCGTCTGGAACTGACGCGCGCTGCGAGCCTGCGGCCGATCTTCGCGATCGCGCTTCTCGCGAGCGCCACCCTGGCCCTCTATGCAGGAAGGCTGTATGCAGCCGACGCCGCCGCGGCGAATCCGCAACCGCCGAGCTTTGCGCAGCTCGATACCAACAAGGACGGCTTTCTCGACGCTGCGGAGATCGCCGCCTTCCCGCCGCTGATCGAGATCGCCCCGAAGGCGGACGCTGACCAGGACGGTCGCCTTTCGCCTGCGGAGTTCGCCGCCGCACTCAAGGCGCTGAAGACGACGTGATTGCGAACAGGGCTTCAGCCTGAACGGGAAGCCGACGCGAGCGTTGGACCACGGCCCGAACTGTTGCCCGCGCCGTTGCCCGAACCATGGCCCCGAGTCACGCCAGCGAATCGCTCTGAATCACGTCGGAGCTCGCGCGGGCCGACCAGAACTGATCCGCGCGACCCGACTCGCCCTCCGTAACCGAACACGGATGCCCGCGACCGCAGTGGGCGTCCTCCCCAGCATTGCCGCCTTCCCAGGAAGGCGTCCTGCGCCAAGCCACACCAAAGCCGCGATCCAGGCGGGTCAGATCGTCACGATCCCGCCGGGTCGCGGTCGCTCGGCGCTCAAGCCATAGCGCTCCATGATCCGCGCCGCCAGCGCTTCGCGCGCGGCCTCTTCGCCATGCGTGAGCACTACCCGCAACGCCGGATTGGCCAGTGGTCCCAACCAGTCGAGCAAGCCATCCTGGTCCGCATGCGCCGAGAAACCCTCGACCCGGTGCACTTCTGCCCGCACCGCCACGGCTTCACCGAAGATCTCCACCTCGCGTGCACCGTCGGCCAGGCGACGCCCGAGCGTGCCCGGCGCCATGTAGCCAGGCAGCAGCACCATCACGTTCTCCCGCCACAGGTTGTGCCGCAGGTGGTGCACCACGCGTCCGCCCTCGCACATGCCGGAAGCGGCGACGATCATGCAGAACTCGTCGCTGGCGTTGAGCCGGCGCGACTCGCCCGCGGTCTCCACTACCCGCAGGCTGCGTGGCACCTGGCTCGCACGACCGATTCGGCGCGCCTCTTCGTCGAAGAGCTCCGCATGCCGCGCGTAGATCGCGCTGGCCCGTGCGGCGAGCGGACTGTCGAGATAGACATCGAACTCCGGCACCAGACCTTCACGGAAGGCGTGCGCGAGTTCGAAGAGCAGCGCCTGCGTGCGCCCCACCGCGAAGGCCGGAACGATGATCCGCTTCTGCTCCGCGACCGCGCGCCGCAGCAAGCGATAGAGCGTGGCCAAGGCATCCGCCCGCGGCAGTCGCTTGCGGTCACCGTAGGTGGATTCGAGGAAGACCATGTCGGCCCGCGGCGGGGTCTGCGAGTCTTCGAGGATGGGCTGGTCACGACCACCGAGGTCGCCGGAGAAGACCAGGGCCAGCGGTTCGGCCTCGGGCCGCTCGATCCGCAGCTCCGCGGACGAGGAGCCGAGGATGTGCCCCGCATCGAAGAGCCGTAGCATCACGCCCGGCGCAATCTCGCACCAGGCGCCGTATTCGAGTTCGCGCCCGCGATGCAGCACCAGGGCAACATCCTCCTGCGTGTAGAGCGGCGTGCGCTCGCGCCGACCGGCGCGCCGCAGCTTGCGGTTCGCGCGCGCGGTGTCCTCCTCGGCGATGCGGGCGGAATCCAGCATCATGGTCTCGGCCAGCTCCAGCGTGGCTGGTGTGGCGAAGACCGGCGCCCGGCAACCCTGCGCCATCAGCAGTGGCAGGCGCCCGCAATGGTCGACATGGGCGTGGGTGAGAACGATCGCATCGAGGGCGCGGGCATCCACCGGCGCGATGACCCGGTTGCGGCCCTCCGCGTCGGCGCCGCCCTGGAACAGCCCGAAATCGACCAGCACGCGCGCGCTGCCGGTCTCCACCAAATAACCCGAACCGGTGACCTCGCCCGCCGCGCCTGCGAACCGCACCGTGACCATGGACCCTCTCCCGTTCAGCCGTGCCCAGCCGGAACGCGCATATCGTGCCGCGTTTTTCGATGATTCCTTCGCGCCAGATTCACGCAGGTCTCCAACAGTGCCGCAATCGGCGGCGGCACGCTAGACGGTCCGCGTTCGGCGGCTGCGCGCGCGACCGCAAAGGCGAGATAAGGCTTGCTGCGACGCTGGATCGCCTTGGCGATCACCCGGGCTGCGGATACCGGCGCAGCTGCGGAGATGCCCGCGGCCTCGCGGAAGACCGCCTCGAAGCCGTGGCTCCAGAAGCTGTTCTCGATGTCGCGCTCCGCCAGGACCGTGAGGCGCTCGGAGGCGTCCTCGTCCTGCAGTTCGTGGCGCACCGTGCTCGCATAGGCCTGGCCGGCGTTGTCGCCATCGGCGAGCACATGCCATTCGATGCCCAGTTCGCGCGCCATCCGCACCAGCACCTGGACGCCGCACTGGGCAAACTCCACGCAGGCCACGCCCTCTTGCGCAAAGTCGAACCCGAGCAGGCGAGCGAGCTCGGACAAGGCCCAGAACTCTGTCTCGCCCTCCACCAGCAGCCAGCAGCGCGCGAACATCGCCACGCCGTTGCGGATGCGCAGGTGGTAGCTGAACTTGCGCAGGTCCTCCGCGCTGAAGCGCTGCTCGCGCACCTGCCAGGTGCTCACCACGCCTTCGTTCTGGGTCAGCCGGCATAGCGTGCCCAGGGGTGCCGCCGCCAGCAGGTGGCCGGACTGGCTGCTCACCAGCTTCTGCGCACGGATGCTCGCCAGCATGTCCCACAGGGCAGCCAGCGTCATCGGATGCAGATGCGCCTCCGGATCCTCCACGATCACCAGCGGCCGCGCGCCGGGCGTGAGGGCGCGGAATCCGTCCTCCACCAGTGCGGAGGCGAGCATCAGCAGCGCCATCTTGCGGGCGGCCGCGCCGGCCCGTACCGGCGGCTGCGGCGCGGGATCGTGCGGCAGCAGGCGTTGCTCCGGCTCGCCCGGACCAGCGATGCTCAGGGAAGGGAAACCCTCTGCCAGATAGCGCTGCGCCAGTTCGGCGCCCTCGCCCAGCGGCAGCGCCACCTCGCCCCGCTGCAAGGCCTGCCAGTAGGCCACGAGCATCCGGCCCGGCGCCGGCCGGTCCTCGGCTTCGAGCTGCGCCGGCGCGCCAAGCGCCAGGGTGCGGGTGCTGCGGATCTGTACCAGCGGCACCTGGCGTCGGAGGTTCTGCAACAAGGCTGCATGGGCGGGGCGGAACACGCCGCGGGCGCTCGCGACCGACCACTGCGCTTGCAAGGAGTCGGGTGCGGCTTGCATCCGCAGGCGCAGCGCGCGCAGGCCTTCGTGCAGCGGCAAGGCACATTCGCGCATCGGCTCGCAGGCGGCTCGGTTCCACTCGCCCGGCTCCTCTTCCACGCAGAGGATCTCGATCACGATCGGCTGCGGCTGCGCCGCTGCGCGCACGTCACTCGCCTGCAGCAGCGGCCGCCCTGCCGGCCACTCGGTCAGCATCAGGGCGAGCGCATCGAAGAGCGCGGTCTTGCCTACGTCGTTCTCGCCGAAGAGCAGGACCGTGCCATCGAAGGAGAGCCGCGCATGGGCGATGCCGCGGAAATGCCGGACTTCGAGTTCGGCGATCTTCATGCACCGCCTTCCACGGGCCGCACCAGCACCACGGCCCGGGTGCCGGGCGCCACGTCGGGATTGGGGAAGAGCACGCACTCGCCCTCCTCCGCGAACCAGCGCTGGGGCGAGTCCTCTGCCAGCAGCTGGCCAGCCTGGAGCGGCAGGAAGTTCGGCGCATCGGCCGCGACATGGAGCACGAAGGCGTTGCTGCGCTTCACGATCTCGCGCTGCACGCGATACACGCGCGGCAGGCCGGCACCGGCCGACGGGGTGGCCGCCTCGATCAAGCGCCAGAGTCCGTTGCGCAGGGCGTCCAGCTCTTCCGACGGCCCGGCGCCGAGCGGGCGCACCCGCCCCAGTTCGAAGGTGTAGGCCTCGAAGCCATGTTCGCGCGCGCCGAGCGCGCTGAAGGTCGGCGCCTCCGCCCCGGCTTCCACCAGCACCGGCACGCCGCAGGACGCGAGCAGGCCAGGCGTGCCTTCGGCGGTCGGCACCGGCGCGGGACGGATCGCAAAGCTCGGATGGCGCGAGGCGCGGATCGTACTGTGCAGGTCCAACAGCAGGCCCTTTCCGTGCCGCGCAAAGATCGCCAGCGCCTGGGCCAGCGCATGCGCCCGCGCCACCTCGATCTCGGCACCGCTCGCGTGCGGCGGCTGGCGGAAGCAGCGGTTGAGATCGCGCTCCAGGTAGCGTCGCGCCAGGCGCAGCGCCGCCAGGTTGCCGAAAGCAAAGAGCCAGGGCCGGCGCGGCATCAGTTCGCCTGCACAGGCGGCGTCGATCAGTTCCGCCAGCACCTCCACCGGGCCGGTTTCATCGCCGTGCACGCCAGCGCACAGCACGAGCGGCGAGCCCGTGCTGCGTTCGGGAAGGCACTCCCACACGCCGGGCGCAATGCGTCGGGTACGACACCCGGGAATGTCCCGCTCGAGTTCCGCATCGGAATCTGCGAGCAATGCCGACAGGATGTTCATGCGGCCCCCTGGAAGGCGTAGAGCGTGCCCAGACCTAGCAGGCGGCTCAGTGTGTCGAGTGCCCTGCGGGTCTCTTCGAGCAAGGCAGGGTCGGCGAGGTCGGCCTCGGCGAGGCGGTCGCGATAATGCGTGTTCACCCAGTCACAGAGCGCGTCGTACAGGCGATCGTCCAGCCACACGCCCGGCGCGACGGCCGCCCGCTCCGCCTCGTTCAACACCACGCGCAGCCGCAGGCAGGCGGGTCCGCCGCCATTGCGCATCGACTGGCGCAGATCGGCAAAGAGAAACTCCTCGATGTCCGCGGCACGCAGTTCGTCGAGATGCCGCATCACCTCTGCGTTCTCGCGGCAGTCTTCGGGCAGGAGCAGCAGCATGCCGCCATCGGGCCGGCTCAGCAGCTGGCTGTTGAAGAGGTAGCTCGACACCGCGGCGTTCAGGGTCACCGCAGTCGCCGGCACCTGGTGCGCGCGCAACGGCACCTCACCCAGCGCCCTGCGCAAAGCCGCCAGCACCTGCGCGGTGTCGGCGAAGGCCTGCTCATGGAAGAGCAGCAGGTTCTCGTTGGCGACGGCGATCACATCGTTGTGGAACACGCCAGCATCGATCGCAGCCGGGTGCTGCTGGGCGAACACGCAGCGCTCGGGCGCGAGCCCGTGCTGGCGCGCCACCGCTTCGCTCGCCTCGCGCGTCTGCCGCGCCGGATAGCGCGCCGGCAGTGCCGCACCCGCGTCCCGGCCGAAGACGAAGAAACCGACGCCGGGCGCGCCATGGCGCGCGCAGAGGCGGCTGTGATTCGCCGCGCCTTCATCCGCAAAGGCCGGGCATTCGGGCAGGACCGTGTGATGCACGAAGTGCGGCCCAGGGGGAAAGACCGCACGCAGGACGCGTGCCGTATCCGGATGCTCGATCGCGCGATGGAAGCTGGTATTGAGATTGGCCGGCGTGAGATGCAGCTTGCCGTCCACGGTATCGCTCGACGCGCTCACCGTGGCTGCGTTCGCCACCCACATGCTCGCCGCCGACGCGACGCGCGAGAGCAGGTGCGGCGCCTGTTGCGCCACCTGCGCCAGCATCTGCGCGTCGGTACCGCTGAAGCCAAGCCGGCGCAGGCTGCGCAGATCTGGCCGCTCCAGCGGCGGCAGCACCGCCTGCGCGAAGCCACGGTCCGCCAGCAGCTTCATCTTCGCCAGACCCTGCAGCGCGGCCGCACGCGGATTCGAAACCTGCCCCGCGTGCGCGGCCGAGGCGAGATTGCCGTAGGCGAGTCCGCCATAGTGGTGCGTCGGGCCGACCAGTCCGTCGAAGTTCGCCTCGATGGCGCGGCTCATGTCCGCGGCTCCTCGAGCGCGGCGAGGCCGGGAATCGCCGCGCTCGGCAGATGCTCGGATTCGAGGCTCGCGACCGGGTAGGCGCAGTAATCCGCCGCATACCAGGCGCTGGGCCGGTGATTGCCGCTCGCGCCCAGGCCGCCGAAGGGCAGCCCGCTGGAGGCACCGGTCAGCGGCCGGTTCCAGTTGAGCACGCCCACGCGCAGACGACGGCGGAACTGCTCGAAGCGCACCGGATCGCGCGAGAGCAGCCCCGCGGCGAGACCGAAGCGCGTGGCGCCGGCAAGTTGCAGCGCGTGTTCGAAATCCTGCGCCCGCTGCACTTGCAGCAGCGGTCCGAATACTTCTTCGTCGGGCAGTTCGATGTCGCTCGCATCGAGCACACCGGGGCTAAGCAGCCCTGTTCCTTCGCGCAAGAGGCGCATCGGTCGCAGCGCACGGCCGCCCTCGGCGATGCGCTGGGCCTGCACCGAGAGCAGTCCCTCCGCAACGGCAGGCGTGATCACGGACCCCATGAAGGGTGTGTGCTCCGCATCCCAGGCGTCCACACGGACCCGGTCGCAGAGCGCCAGCAAGGCGTCGAGCAGGTCGTCGCCCTCGCCGCCGCAGGGCAGGATCAGGCGGCGCGCGCAGGTGCAGCGTTGCCCCGCGGAAAGAAAGGCCGACTGCAGCACCACGGCCGCCGCGGCCTCCGCGTCCTCGGGCTCCCACACCACGAGCGCGTTGTTCCCGCCCATCTCCAGCGCGAGGATGCGTTGCGGCGTGAGCGCGAAGCGCTGGGCGAGCCGCGCGCCGGTACGCGCGCTACCGGTGAAGAGCAGGCCATCGATATCCGCCTCGGCCAATAGCGCGCCGGTCTCGGCGCCGCCTTGCAGCACATCGAGCACACCTGCCGGCAGGCCCGCACGACGCCAGATTTGCAGGCAGGCCTCGGCGGTCGCCGGCGCGAGTTCGGAAGGCTTGAAGAGCACAACGTTGCCGGCGAGCAGCGCCGGGACGATATGCCCGTTGGGCAGATGGCCGGGGAAGTTGAAGGGCCCGAACACCGCCAGCACGCCATGCGGTCGATGGCGCAGTACGCTGCGCGCGCCGGCAGCCTCGCCACTGCGTTCGCCTGCGCGTTCGGCCTGCGCGCGGATCGAGATCTCGACCTTGGCGATCATGCTCTGGACTTCGGTCGCTGCCTCCCAGCGCGGCTTGCCGGTTTCCAGGCCGATCAGGTCCGCCAGCGCCGCCGCTTCGGCAGAGAGCAGTTCGCCGAAGCGGCGCACGACGGCGATGCGGGTTTCGAGTGGCGCGTCGGCCCAGTCCGCGAAAGCCGAACGCGCGGCGGCGAGTGCGCGCGCCACATCGGCCGCGTCCGCCGCCTTGCCTTCCCACACCCGCTCGGCGCTTACCGGGTTGCGCCGCTCGAATCGCATCAGCTTCCCCTTCCCGCTCCTGTCGCCCGTACCGGATCGCCCGCTTTCACTTCCAGCCGCGCGAGATCTGCATCACCCAGCAAGAGATCGTCACCCGTTTCGACAGCACGGCAGCGCACGGCACGAAATCCCGCATGCCACCCGTTGCAAACAAGCCAGTCGCCCTGCGCTTCGGCTTCATCCGTTAGTCGTCCGGCGCGGAACGTCCTGCTGTCACGGACACTGCGGATCGCCGGCAGTTCGCACTCGACCGCAGGCCCCGCGTCGAAGATGTCGCAGTAGCCACGCCATGCGAAGCCCTCTGCCTCGAGCATTGCGCGCGCCGGGCGCGTGGCCTCATGCACTTCGCCGATCACCGCCTGAGCGGCCTCGGAGAGGAAAGCGGTGTAGACCGGATGCTGCGGCATCAACTCGGCAATGAAGCCCTTGTCGCCGATCCCGGAGAGCATGTCCGCGCGCGCGAACTCCATCTGGAAGAAATGCCGGCCCAGGCTCTCCCAGAAAGGCGAATGCCCCGCCGCATCCGAGACGCCGCGCAGCTCCGCGAAAACGCGCGCATCAAAGCGCTCCGGATGCGCGGCGAGGAAGAGCAGGCGCGAGCGCGAGAGCAGCCCGCCGTTGCCGCCGCGGCGGTATTCCGGATGCAGGAAGAGCGAGCAGAGTTCCGAACCGCCGGTGAGGTCATTGGTGAGGAAGAGCGTCTGCAGCTGGCGATAGACGCCGATGTCCGGAGAGTGATGCACGGCTACGCCGACGCGGTAGTTGTACCAGGGCTCATCGAGGCCCACCGCCACCGCGATGCCGCAGGTGCCGACGACGCGCGCCGCTTCGTCGTCCTCCAGCACGAAGAGGTAGTTGGCCTCTTCACGGCTCGCGCTGCCGGCAAAGCTCGCTTCGGAAGTCGCGATGCGTCGGGCGAGCCGGGCTTCGTCCGGTTGCAGCGTGGTCACGCCCACGCCGGTGGCGCGCGCGAGGTCCAGCAGTGGAGCAAGGTCGGCAGCGCGGATCGGGCGGATCAGCATGAACGCTAGGCCTCCACGAACACGACCATGTCGCCGGCCTGCGCCTGCAGCGCCGCGATATCGGACTCGGCCATCCACAGCTCGCCGCGCTCGGGGTCGCCCGCGCCCTCGGCGAGCACGGAGCGAAAACTCTCTGCCTGCATGGTGGCGACCAGGTAGCGCTGGCCTTCGACAGCCCCCGCATGCGGAACCAGGTTCGCGCGCCGATGCCGCGCGATGCTGCGGATCTCGCTCCAGGGCGCCTGCAGGGTCGGGCCGCCATCGAAGATGTCGACATAGCGCTCGAAGGCAAAACCCTCGGCGCCCAGGATCTCCGCCGGGCGGTGAGAGAACGGATGGACTGCGCCGATCGCGTCGCGCGCGGCGGCGGGCAGCAGCGGCACGTACACCGGGTGCTGCGGCAGGAGCTCGGCGATGAAGGCGCGGCCCTTCTCGCGCGAATAGCGCTCGGCCTCCTCGTAGGAGATGCCGAAGAAGTGCCGACCCACGGCATCCCAGAACGGCGCGTTGCCGGCCTCGTCGCAGGGGCCGAGCAGCTCCGCGGCAACCAGGTCGGCGAAACGGTCCGGATGCGCCGCCATGAAGAGCAGGCGGCCGCGCGAAAGCAGTTCGGCAGCCGGCGAATCGAGCAACGCGGGCGCGATCGCGAATCCGCCGAGCAGGCTCGCGCCGGACAGATCGTGGCAGAGCGAGAGCACCGCCACCTCGTTGTGCACGCCGAGCTCGCGGCTGGCGTGGATCAGGGTTTCCTGGCGGTAGCTGTAGACCGGCTCGATCGCGCCGGCGTAGGCCTCGATGTTGCTGGTACCGAGGATTTCCCCGGCGACTTCGAGCGCGAAGGGATAGGTCTGCGCAGCGGGCCGGCCGTCGGCCTGCAGGCGTGCCGCTGCGTCGAGACCGAACGCGGCGCAGGCGATGCGTTCGACCAGGGCATCGGCCTCGCGCGGCAGCGAGGTAACTCCGATCGGGCATTGCCCGGCGAGGCGGGCAAGCGCGGGTGCGTCGCCCGCCGTTGCGGGACGCAGGATCCAGGTCTCCTGCGGCCGCATGCGGGAGCGACCTCAGAACACCGATTTGACGGCGCGGGCGAGGCGGTCCAGGCCTTCGTTCATATCGGCCTCGGAGATCACCAGCGAGGGCGCCATCCGCACTACGTCGGGCCCGGCGAGCAGCACCATCACGCCCTCCTTCGCCGCTGCAGCCAGCACATCCTTGGCGCGGCCGGCATGTTCGGGCTTGAGCTGCCAGCCGAACCAGAGGCCGCGGTAACGCAGCTCCTGGAAGGCACCGCTTTCCTGGCCGATCGCGTTCAGGCGCGCAGCCATCGCGTCGGCACGCTGGGTGACGCCGGCCAGGACTTCGGGCGTATTGATGATCTCGATGACCTTGTCGGCCACCGCGCAGGCGAGCGGATTGCCGCCGTAGGTGGAGCCGTGCACGCCCACGGAGAAGTGCTTGGCGTAGTCGTCGGTCGTCAGCATCGCGCCGATCGGGAAGCCGCCGCCCAAGCCCTTGGCGCTGGTGAGGATGTCCGGGACCACGCCGTAGAGTTCGTAGCCGTAGAGCTTGCCGGTGCGGCCGACGCCCGACTGCACTTCGTCGAAGATCAGCGCCGCGTCGTTGGCGCGGGTGAGTTCGCGCAGGCCTTGCAGGAATTCCGGGCTAGCCGGAATCACGCCGCCTTCGCCGATCACCGGCTCGACGATCACCGCGCAGGTCTTCTTCGAGATCGCGGCGGCGACCGCATCCAGGTCGTTGTACTTCAGGTGACGGATGCCTTCCGGGCGCGGACCGAAGCCGGACGAGTACTTCGCCTGGCCGCCAACCGAGACGGTGAAGAAGGTGCGGCCGTGGAAGGAGCCGTCGAAGGCCAGGATCTCGTACTTGTCCTCGCCAAAGCGGTCGTAGGCGGCGCGGCGCGCCAGCTTGAGCGCGGCCTCGTTGGCCTCGGCGCCGGAGTTGGCGAAGAACACCTTGTCCGCGAAGGTGTGCTGCACCAGGCGTTCGGCCAGGCGCAGGGCCGGCTCGTTGGTGTAGACGTTGGACAGGTGCCAGAGCTTGCCGGCTTGCTCGGTGAGCGCAGCCACCAGGGCCGGATGCGCATGGCCCAGGCTGGTGACGGCGATGCCGCCGCCGAAGTCGATGAGATCGCGGCCGGACTGGTCCCAGACGCGTGCGCCTTCGCCGCGCACAGGGATGAAGTCCTGCGGGGCATAGTTGGGGACCATCACCCGGTCGAAATCCGGGCGCGACAGCGCTTCGCTCATCTTGCTTCCTTTCAGCATTGCAATTCGGTTCGAGTACCGACGTTCGCCGGTACGAAAGGCCGTAAGTTTAAGGTCGTTTGATGTCAGCCACGGTTCTGACCGCGGGCTTGCCTGCAAAGTGCCAGTCTGTTCACCGGGTTTACCGGCTTTTGACAGCTACCGATTGCTTTGTTAGAAGACTGAGGCCATGACCATCAAGCCCGACATGAAGATCCGCCTCGACGAAGTCGCCGCGGAAGCCGGCGTCTCGCCCAGCACCGTATCGCGCTTTCTCACCGGCAGCGCGCGGGTGAGCGAAGCCAAGCGCAAGGTGGTCGAAGCCGCGATCGAAAAGCTCAACTACCGCCCCAATACCGCGGCCCGCGCGCTGGCCAGCGGCCGGTCGATGACGATCGGCGTACTGACGCTGGACATCTCCAGCTCGTTCTACGGCGAGGCGCTCAAGGGTATCGAGCAATCGCTGATCGGCACCGACTTCGTGCCGATGATCGTCTCCGGCGAACTCAACACCAAGGACGAAGCCGCCTGCGTGGAAGTGCTGCTGGCGCGCCAGGTCGAAGGCCTGATCGTCTTCCCGCGCCAGCTCGGCACGCGCCAGCTGCAGCAGATCGCCAAGCGCGTCCCGTTGGTCTCGATCGGCGTCAAGGCCAGCGGCCCGCAGGCGTACTCCATGCAGATCGACAACGAGGCGGGCGGCTACATGGTCACCCGCCACCTCATCGATCTGGGTCACAGGCGGATCGCCTTCGTCGGCGGCACGCCCGGCCACCCGGAAGTGATCGCGCGTCGCGCCGGCTACAAGCAGGCCCTGCATGAGGCCGGCCTCAAGTACGACCCGTCGCTCGACATCCCCGGCAACTTCCATGAGAGCGGCGGCATCGAGGGCACCGAACGGCTGCTCGCCAAGGGCACGCCCTTCACCGCGGTCTTCGCCAGCAACGACCAGAGCGCCTTCGGCGCGCGCCTCGCGCTGCACCATGCCGGGCTGCGCGTACCGGAGGACATCTCGGTCGCGGGCTTCGACGACCTGCCCCACGCCTGCTTCGTCTCGCCGCCGCTCACCACGATCCGCCAGCCGATCCTGGAAATGGGCCGGCGCGCCGGCCGCGCGGTGGTCGCGATGCTGCGCGGCGAGCCGGTGAACCTGGAGATCCCGCCGCTGGAACTGATCGTGCGCGGGTCCACCGCCCAGCCCGCCGCCTTGCTCCGCCACTGGCGCTGAGCCGACCCGCCCGCTCACACCATCGGGTTGCCGTTGGCGCTCTGCGCAGGAACGGCTTCCTTCACGTCCCAATGCTCGACCAGGCGGCCGTCGAGCACCCGATACACATCGACCACCGCGGTGCCGGCGTCCCCGGCATGCGCGCGGAACAGGCAGTGCGCCATCACCAGGTCGCCATCTGCCATCAGCCGCGCGACGCTGAACTGCGCCTCTGGAAGCTGGGCAAAGAGCCCTTGCAGGAAGCGCTGCAACGGCGCCCGCCCATTGGGCACGGCCGGGTTGTGCTGGATGTAGTCCTCGGCGACGAAGTCCTGCAGGGCATCCGCGTTGCGGGCGTTCCAGACCCTGGCGTAGTAGTCGGCGACGAGGCGCTTGTTGGCGGCGGAATCGAGGTTCAGGGCGGCAGGCATGGAAGCGTTCATGGTGGTTCTCCTTGGGCTTGCGACAGTGGGAAGGACTTCGGAAAAGGGGTGTGTTTCAGACGCGCGACGCGGCGCGCTCTGAGCGCCATTGGGCGAACCCGGCGAGCAGGGCGATCGCGAAGGAAAGGAAGCAAAGGGATTCCGCGCCAAGCCCGGCGTAGCTGCGCGCACCGAGGAAGGCCCCCAGCGACATGCCGAGGTAAAGCGCGGAAGCGTTGAGCGCCAGCACCAGGCTGCGCAGTTCGGGCGCGAGGCTGATCAGGCGTTTCTGCTGCGGCGCCTGGAAGAACATCCCGAGCACTGCCCAGAGTGCGAGCAGGACGGACGCGCCAAGCGCCCCCAGCGGCAGCACCGCGAGCAGCAGGAAGACCAGCGCCAGCCCGCCGATCGCCAGACGCAGCAGCGCTTCCGGCGCAAAGCGGTCACCCAGGCGGGCGGCCAGGGTATTGCCGCCGATGCCCCCCACGCCGAAGACCAGCAAGGCGAAGGAGACGTAGGCGGCGGTAGCCCCGAAGCGCTCATGGAGCAGCGCCGCGATCAGGGCATAGCTGGCGAACTGCGCGGCCATCTGCAGCAGAGTCACGAGCACTGCCCAAGCGCTCGCCGGCGTGTTGAGGATCTGCAGGAAACTGCGGGCATCGACCGGGGCACGGAGCTCGCCCTCCTCCACCCACAGCGCCACGCCCGAGGCACAAAGTCCCGCCAGCGCGGCCAGCAGCACGAAGACCGAGCGCCAGTCGGCCAGATGCCCGACCCAGGCGGCCAGCGGCACGCCGAGCACAGTCGCCACGCTCATGCCGGCGAACACGGTCGCCAATGCGCGCCCTTGCGCGGCCGCGGGTACGAGACTCGCGCCGAGGGCAGACGCCGTGGGCCCGATGAGCGCGGCGCCCAAGGCCATCAGCAGGCGCGCTGCCAGGACCCAGGCAATGCTCGGCGCCCAGGCAGTACCCAGCGCGCCAGCCGCAAGTGCAGCAAGGCCCAGCAACAGCAGATGCCGCCTGGCGACCCGGCCAAGCACCATCTGCAGGAGCGGCGCCGCCACAGCGAAGGTCAGCGCGAACACGGTGACCAGTTGAGCCACGTCGGCACGTGCGACCCCGAAGCGCTGCGCCATCGGATCGAGCAGACCGATCACCGCGAGCGAACCGACGCCCAGGGTGAAGTAGGCAGCGGCGAGCGCCAGCAGCCCGAGTCGGGTGCGGGGCTGGAGGGCGGGATTGGCGGGAAGGCTTGAGGCGAGCATGGCGGTTCTCCTGGGTGCTTGGTGCTTTGCACTCTAGGGATCCGTCACGTATGTTTGAAACCGATTAATCCGATAGGACGTATCGACATGATCGATTTGCGCAACGTCGATCTGAATCTGCTCGTCTCGCTCGACGCCCTGCTCGACACCTGCAACGTCACCCGTGCGGCCGAGCGCCTGCATCTGAGCCAGTCTTCGGTCTCCGCCCAGCTCGCCCGCCTGCGTCAGGTCTTTGAGGATCCGCTCCTCATGCCCGCCGAAAGCGGCCGCGGCATGACGCCGACCGCCCGCGCACTGAGCCTCGCCGCCCCGCTGCGCGCCGCGCTCAAGGATCTCGAAGCCGTGGTGCGACGCAAGCCGGCCTTCGAACCGCACCAGGACGTCCGCCGCTTCCAGATCGCCGCCAGCGACAACGCGGTGGTGGTTCTGGGCCTCGCCCTGATGGAGCAACTCGGCTCGCTGGCCGGGCCCGGCATCCAGATCGGCTTTCGCAATGCCGACAGCGGCAAACTTGCCGAGCAGATGGAGCACGGCGAAATCGACCTGCTGATCGGCTCCGAACGCATGGTGCCGCCGAGCATGAAAGCGCGCCGGCTAATTGAGGAAGATTTCGTGATGGCGCAGCGCAAAGGCCATCCACGCGGCACCGCGGGCCTCGACCTGGAGACCTATTGCAGCCTCTCGCATGTGCTGGTATCCACCAGCGGCGGGAGCTTTCACGGCTTCATGGACGAACAACTGGAAGGCCTGCAACGCAGCCGCCGCGTCGCGCTCTCGGTCCAGCAATTCACCCTGGTGCCGGAAATCCTGCGCACCACCGATTACGTCAGCACCCTGCCCCGCCGCCTGGTCGCGCGATTCACGCATGTGCTGGATGCCTTCGAGCTGCCTTTCGCGGCGCGGGGTTTCAACCTGTTCGCGGCCTGGCACCCGCGCAATCACCAGGACCCGGCGAACGTCTGGCTGCGGGAGAGTTTGTTGCTGGCAGCAGACCAAGGGAATGTGGGCTAGGCGAGCCGACTGTCAAACGCCGCGATTTGCCTCCACCTTGCAATAGCAATATGTGCCGGAAAGGAGAAATCCTCGGCTTCAACTATTGCGCACGAATTGGTTCGGATGCACAGGGAATTCCCCTTCGCAGCCGCATCGAACACACGAATAAATAGGCAACCGGAGAGACAATTGCGCGAGCGAACGGAATTTCGTTCGAAGCGCTCTTCGTCAAACGGACGACGAAGACACAGAGGCACCGGCTTTTCGCTGCTCCCGATCAGGGTGCGCCCCGACGAGCCGTCGGGGCGCACCCTGCGAAGAGCCTTGGCCCGAGCGTCCGCCGCGCTCCGCCTTACTCGAAGGTGTGCGCGATGAAGGAGGCTTTGGTAACTATCAGCCAGCGTCCCTCCACCTTGTGCATGACGAAATGGTCATTGAAAAGCCTGTTGCCAATTCGAACCCTCACCGTCGCATTTGAGAGGATGTCCGAGATATTCACGATCGAGAGGATCGCTTCATCCCGGGACGCGCCCGTTGATCGGGGGCTTGGCCTCCCGTTGATGAGTGCCGCGTAGTCCGGCGAGGACATGGTGTTCAGCTTGCCGTCCTGAACCCACTGGACAAGACAACTCGGATGGAAGACTTTGGTGAAGTCACGGCTCTTTGGCTCATAAGCCAGATTGAAATAGTCTTCAATCAAGGCCATTACGGATTGGGTCTGATTCATTGCGGATTTCCGGAGTGGTCGAGGGACTTATATAGTTAAGGATCCCCTCGCCCTCGACTACGGCGACTCGGTCATCGCAGCCATTACAGGAACGCATAGATCATGAAAGACCTCGACGGAGGACTTGTGAGTGGCTTGCTTGCCCTCGCCGCCGTGGCCGAATCCAGGAGCTTTGGCCGCGCCGCATCTCGTCTGGGCAAGACCCAGCCTGCGGTCAGTCGCGCCATCCAGCGTCTGGAAGACCGCTTGGCCGCCAAGCTCGTGCAACGTACCAGCCGACATGTCGAAGTGACGGAGGCTGGGCACGCACTGCTTTCCAAAGTTCAGCCTTTGCTCGAAGGAATTGAAGAGGCTACGGCCGGGGCCTCAGACCACGCCTCGGCTGTTAGTGGATCGCTCCGGGTAGCGTGCGACGCGGTATTTGCCCGCCTAGTACTGGCGCCTGAATTGGCGCAATTCATGAAGACACACCCGGCGCTTCAATTGAAGCTGGAAACCCGGAACGCGCTCTCGGATCTGGTGAGCGATGGATTCGATCTGGCGATACGGTTCGGACCGCCATCCATTTCCAGTCTGGTCTGTCGCAGGCTGTACAGTCCGCGCGTTTTGACTGTGGCCTCCCCCTCGTACCTCGAGCAACGGGGCAGGCCGGAATCCCCGAACGATCTGGTCGATGATGGGCACGAGTGCATCCAGGCCGTTGATCCGGTCAGCGGCAGGCCCTTCGAATGGGAGTTCTGGCGCGGCGGGGAGAAGGTGAAGATCGCCGTTCGCGGAAACCTGACGGTGACGGATGCGGGGACCAAGATCGGCGCCTGCCTTGCAGGCTATGGGATCGCTCAGGTGATCGACCTCGGAATCGACGCGCACCTGCGAGCCGGCGCCTTGGTACCCGTTCTGACGGACTGGCCCGATGAGACCTACCCACTCTACGTCTATTACCCCAGTCGGCACCATGTTCCGGCCAAGGTCCGAGCATTCATCGATTTCGTCGTCGGCATGATGCCGGCGCAGAAACCGGAGGTCCGCCACGGTCTCGACCTGCCGCCAAGCGATCGGAAGTACGAGCGCGCGGTGTTGTAAGGCTTGCCGATGCCTGGGCCTGCCCCTGCGTCCCATCTGGCGCGGGCCATCTCCTGACCCGCGACACCGCCCTCACTCCGGACGCGACCAGGCGGTCGGCCCCAATTCCAGAAACTCAAAGCGGCAGCGAAACGCTTCGCCGATCGGGCTGCAGGCATAGGGCCCGACGAAGAGCGTGGGCGGGCAATCGTCCAGATGGCAGATGCGCAGTTGCTTCCACGGCTGGCCGTCGAAGGCGGCCTCGATGAGGAAATCCGCATCGCAGCGCGAGATGCGATAGCGCATGCACGTCAGGGCGGTTTCGACGTCCTGCGTGGCCCAGTCCGAGAATCCCCTGCGCGTGGCCACGGAACCGACGCGGCTCAGCGTCGGGCTTTCGTATTCCGCCGAGCACTTGATCCAGGCATGGGCGTCGGCGCGGACCATCAATCCGCACTGATCGTATTGCGCGCGCCCGGCGAATGCGACGCGGGTTTCGACGCGAAAGTCGCCTTCGATCTCGAGCCCGAAGACATGACCGTCGTCACGCCGGAAGCCGTAGTGCGTGCCCTGCCAGAAATCCGTGCGGGCGCCGGTGACGATCTCCAGCGCCTCACCTTCGGCATGCCAGGAAGGCGGCTCGTTGAGCCAGAGCATGCAAGGGTCCGAAAAGCCGAGCCGTTTCGTTTCGGTGATGCGCATTCCTGCCTCCAATGGCTGAGGACGCCAGTCTGGGTGGCGCGAATGCTCCGCGCCATGGCGGGGATTGCGTTCCGGCTAGGTCTCTTCGGCCTGGACCTGCAGCGGCAAATGGACCATGAAGCGGGCACCGCCTTCGGGTGGCGCTACGCACCAGATGCGGCCGCGTAGTTGCCCGGTCACGAGGTTGAAGACCATCGAGAGACCGAGCCCGGAGTATTGCCCCATGCGGCTGGTGAAGAAGGGGTCGAAGACCTTGCCGACGTCCTCCGCCGGCACGCCGCGCCCGTTGTCGAGCACGGTGATCAGTACTTCGCCGGCTTCGGCACGCACCGTCACGCGGACCCATCCGCTCCGTTCCGAGAGGCCGTGCAGCACGGCGTTCTCCACGAGCTCGCTCAGCACTTGCACCAGCCCGAGCGGAAAGCTGTCCATCTGCAGCTCGTCGTCGATCTGCAGCACGGCGGAGATGTCCTGGTCCGGATAGCGCTGGCGCATGACTTCCAGCACCTCACGCACCAACGGCGCCAGCGGGAAGCGGTTGCGCTGCCCACCGGACTCGTGGCTCACCAGTTTGCGGAAGTCGGCCAGGCGCGCGACCGCATGTTGGAGGTTGCGCTCGATGAGCTGGCCCGCCCCTTCGATGGTGACGAAGAGGTCTTCCAGCATCGAGCGCTTGAGCGAGCCCGTCTCCAGCGTCGGTCGCAAGGCGCGTGCACGTTCGGTGATGCTGGACACGGACATCACGCAGTTGCCCAGCGGGGTATTGATCTCATGGGCGACGCCGGCCACCAGGGTACCGAGCGCCGCCTGCTTCTCGGCGCGCACGAGCTCTTCCTGGGCGGCGCCAAGGGAATCGAGTGTCCGCGCCAGTTCCTGATTGACCCGGCGCAGCTCCTCCGTGCGCGCGGCGACCTCGCGCTCCAGGCCCTGGTGCAGGGTCATGCGTTCGATGCCGAAGGCGATGAGCTCGAGCTCGTGCGCCAGCAGCATCAGTTCGAAATCGTCGGCGACCGCGCTGGCCGGCACGCCGACCGCGATCGCGCTACGCCCGGTGCTGACGGCGTCGGAAGGCAGCACAACGGTGAGGTCGCCGGCTTTCTGCTCGTCGAAGCGCGAGCCCAGGCCCATCGGGAAGTGGCGCTCCGGGACCGCGGGCAGTCCGTCCGAGCTCGCCGGCATGGCGAAGCGCGTGCGCACATGCGGGGTCGGCTCCCGCAGCCAGTCCGCGACGATGGCGTAGCGCAGCCGCGAGGCCAGGCGCGCCAGCAAGGCGGGCACGTGCTGCTGGTCGGCGGCATGCATGAAACGGTTCATCTCGTCGCTGGCCGCGATGGAAGACAACGCGATGTCGCGCGCAATCGTCGTTTCCTCGGGCGGCGGCGCCGTCACGCCCACCGAGCTGCGGCCGATGAAAATCGGCGGCACCCTGACTTCGACCGGGTGCTGAACGGCTGCAGGGTCATCGAGTGCGCGCCAGATCGTATCGAGCGCGGCACTGGCCTGCGCATCGTAGTTCTGGTCCATCGAGGCGAGGCCGACACCCGGCGCGCGCGCCATCGGGGAATTGTCGTAGCCGATGACGACCACGTCCTCGGGGATGCGCAGCCCGGCTTCCCGCAGGCAGGCCTGGGCGCCCAGCGCGTTCTGGTCGTTGCCCGCCACCAGCGCGGTGAATTCGCGCCCGCCGGCGAGCAAGGCCTCCGCGGCGTTGTAGCCGCCAAGATAGCTGTAGTCACTGCAGGCGACGGTTCGCGCCTCTGCGCCCTGCCCCGCGTAACGGGTGATGAAATCGCTGAAGGCTGCTTCGCGCTCGACGATGTCGCTCTCGGGCGGATAGCCGATGAAGGCGAAGCGCCGGTGTCCCTCCTCCCAGAATCGCTGCATGAGGCCGGTGACGCCACCGTGATTGTCCGAGCGGACACTGGCGAAACCCGGGAGATGGAAGTTGTAGCCGATCGAGCAGGCCGGCTTGCCGGACGCGGAGATCCGGGCGGCGAGTTCGTGGCTGACGGAGTTGAGGACGATGATCCAGGCGTCCGCGCAATCCAGGCCGAGGTCCTGGTTGTAGTGGCCATGGACGTCGCCGGTGCGGATCGCGATCAGCCGCGCCCCGCGCGTGGCCACCTGCCGGTAGAGCGCGCTGACGACTTCGCCGAGGTAGACCCCGGTCACGAACTCGGCGATCACTCCAATCGTTCGGATCATTCGTCTCCGGCTCGGGGCTCTTTCGGCACCCTTTGCCTCTCTCCTGTCTGCAGTCTACGGCCGCGGCGCGGTTTTCCTGAAGGATGGCCGTAAAAACAAAAAGGCCCCGCTCTCGCGGGGCCTTTCTTGCTGACGATCAAACTGCCAGCCCGGTCATGGAACCTTTCAGAGCACACTCTGGACGGCTTCCGCAACCTTCTCGGCGGTGATGCCGAAGTACTTGTAGAGCTGGTCGGCCGGGGCGGACTCACCGAAGGTGTCGATGCCCACCACGGCGCCTTCCAGGCCCACGTACTTGCGCCAGTAGTCGGTCACACCGGCCTCGACGGCCACGCGCGGCAGGCCCTTGGGCAGCACGGCGGCGCGGTAGGCGGCGTCCTGCTTGTCGAAGAGGAAGCTCGACGGCATCGAGACCACGCGCACGGCGATGCCCTTCTCGGCCAGCGCAGCCTGGGCGGCGACAGCGAGTTGCACTTCCGAACCGGTGGCGATGATCACCGCCTTGGCCTCGCCCTTGGCTTCCGACAGCACGTAGCCACCGCGACGGATCGCTTCGATCTGGGCGGCGTCGCGCTGTTGGTGCGGCAGGTTCTGGCGCGAAAGGATCAGCGCGGTCGGGGAGGTGCGATGCTCCAGGGCGGTCTGCCAGGCGACGAAGGTTTCCACCGTGTCGCACGGACGCCAGACGTCCAGGTTCGGGGCCATGCGCAGCGTGGCGGTCTGTTCCACCGGCTGGTGGGTCGGGCCGTCTTCGCCAAGGCCGATCGAGTCGTGGGTGAACACGTAGATCGGGTTGATCTTCATGAGCGCGCCCATGCGGATCGCGTTGCGGGCGTATTCGCTGAACATCAGGAAGGTGCCGGCGAACGGGCGGAAACCGCCGTGCAGCACGAGGCCGTTCATGATCGCGGACATGCCGAACTCGCGCACGCCGTAGTTCAGGTAGTTGCCGCCCGCTTCGCGGACCGGCACGCAGCCCTTCCACATGGTCAGGTTCGACGGTGCCAGGTCAGCGGAGCCGCCGAGGAATTCCGGCGTGAAGGCCGCGAAGGCCTGGATCGCGTTCTGCGAAGCCTTGCGCGAGGCGATGGTCTCGCCCTTGGCGACGATCTCGGCCAGCGCGGCAGCCGCCTTGGCGGAGAAGTCGGCAACCAGCTCGCCCTTCATGCGGCGCGAGAACTCGGCGGCCAGTTCCGGGAAAGCAGCCTTGTAGGCGGCGAACTTGCCATCCCATTCGGCTTCGCGCTTGGCGCCGGCTTCGCGGGCGTTCCAGGCAGCGCGCACGTCGTCGGCCACTTCGAAGGGGCCGGCGGTGATGCCGAGCGCAGCGCGGGTGGCGGCGATTTCATCCTTGCCCAGCGGCGCGCCGTGCACGTCGTGCGTACCGGCCTTGTTGGGCGAGCCCTTGCCGATCACGGTGCGGGCGCAGATCAGGGTCGGCTTGTCGCTCTTCTTGGCCTGGGCGATGGCGGCGTCGACCGCGTCGACGTTGTGGCCGTCGACCGCGCGGATCACGTTCCAGCCGTAGGCCTCGAAACGCTTGGGCGTGTCGTCGGTGAACCAGGGCTCCACATGGCCGTCGATGGAGATGCCGTTGTCATCGTACAGCGCGATCAGCTTGTTCAGCTTCCAGGTGCCGGCCAGCGCACAGGCTTCGTGCGAGACACCTTCCATCATGCAGCCGTCGCCGAGGAACACGTAGGTGTGGTGGTCGACGATGGCGTGGCCGTCACGGTTGAACTCGGCAGCCAGCAGACGCTCGGCCATGGCGAAACCGACGGCGTTGGCGATGCCCTGGCCCAGCGGGCCGGTCGTGGTTTCCACGCCGGGAGCGTAGCCGTATTCGGGGTGGCCCGGGGTCTTGCTGTGCAGCTGACGGAAGTTCTTCAGCTCTTCCAGCGGCAGCTCGTAGCCGGTCAGGTGCAGCAGCGAATAGAGCAGCATCGAGCCGTGGCCGTTCGAGAGCACGAAACGGTCGCGGTTGGCCCACTTCGGGTCGGCCGGGTTGTGTTGGAGATGGCGGTTCCACACTGCGACCGCGATCTCGGCCATGCCCATGGGCATGCCGGGGTGGCCGGAATTCGCGGCTTGAACGCCGTCCATCGACAGGATGCGGATGGCATTTGCAAGATCGGCCTGGGTAGGCATCAGACAGACTCCCGATAAGTGAAGTGGTCAAAATCAGCGTGCATGCGCCGGCCGGTGAGGTCCTGGCAGGCGAGCCCGAGGTAGTTGCCGGTAAAACCGAAGCTGCGCGCATAGCCGCCTTCGAACACGGTGGCGTGTTCGTCGGAGAGCATGGACGCGGGCAGCGACGGCCCGACCGGCTGCCAGGGCGCATCGCCCTGGGCGTATTCGAAGTGGAAACGATCGAGCGCGAACACCGCCTTGAGGCGCACGGGGCCCGGCTTGAGCAGGACCGGTTCGCTCCATTCGCGGTAGCCGCCGTGGTCGTTGCCCACGAGCATCAGCACGCGCTCGCCCGCGTTGGGCGCGCCATGCGGCGCGACGGTAACGCAGAGGTAGGCGTGGTTCTGGGTGTTGTAGTACGCGAGCAGACCCGCCATCTGCTGGAAGGATTCCGGCGCGAAGTCCAGCTCGGTTTCGGCTTCGCAGTGGAAGTGCTGCTGGCGTCGCATGACCAGGCTCTGGTCATGGAAGGACATCAGCGATTCGCGGCCGGTAATGCGCAGCCAGCCGGGGCGCGCGGTGAGGCTGACCCAGCTCGGGTCGAAGGGCACGCGCAGGCTGTTGTAGTGGCCGGAGAGCGCGGCGGCGTCGAAGTCGTCGCGCTCGGGTTCCGCGGCAAAGGGTGCAGCGGCCAGGTTCGGCGCCGGCACGACACTGCGCGGTGCGTTATCGCCGTGGGCCAGACGCAGCCAGCCGTCGGCGGTCCATTCGACTTGTTGCAGGGCCGTCTCACGCCCTAGCGTGCAATGCACAGCGCGGTAGGTTTCGGGCGGCGACGCGTCGCCCGGCAACCTGGCCCATTCGATCGGGCGACCGCACAGGTGCGCGAGATACCACTCGCCCGCCGGCGTATCGACCAGGCAGCCGTGGCCAGTGCGTTGCAGCAGGCCGGCGCTCTTGCCATGCGCCGTCAGCAACGGATGCGGCACCGTGGTCGGCAGTTCGTAGGGACCGGTGATGGAGCGCGAACGCACCACGGTCACCGCGTGCTCGTAGCCGGTGCCACCCTCGGCGACCATCAGGTAGTAGTAACCGTCACGCTTGTAGAGGTGCGGGCCTTCAACGCGGTCGAGACTGGTGCCTTCGAAGATGCGATGGATCGGACCGACGAGCTTCTGCGTGTCGCGGTCAAATTCCTGCAGCAGGATGCCGGTGAAGGGCGTCTTGCCCTTGCGATGGCTCCATTCCATGTTCGCGACCCAGGTGCGGCCGTCGTCGTCATGGAACAGCGAGGGATCGAAACCCGAGCTGTTGAGATACACCGGTTCGGACCACGGCCCGTCGATGCTGGGCGCAGTCACGAAGTAGTTGTGCGTGTCCTTGTAGGCACCGGCAAGGGTGCGGACATTGGTGAAGATGAGCCAGAACTGGCCATGCGCGTGCGTGAGGCACGGCGCCCAGATCCCGCAGGAGTCCGGATTGCCCCGCATCGCGAGCTGGCTTTCGCGCGTCAGCACGTAGCTGTGATGCTGCCAATGCACCAAGTCGCGCGAATGATGGATTCGCACGCCGGGCCACCATTCGAAGGTGGAAGTCGCGATGTAGTAGTCCTCGCCGACCCTGAGGATCGACGGATCCGGATGGAAACCGGGCAGGACAGGGTTATGGATGTTTCTGCTCATCGGGGGATCTGCAGACGGCAACGCGCCCGCTCCGGGGAGCGGGCGCATCGCGAAACAGGCGGGCGCGACGTCCTTGCCGCGCCCGAAGACCGTTTACCTTAGCAGAAACGGTTGATCAGGTTTTCCACGTATTCCTGGCGACCCGATTGCGGCTTCACGTCGGTGTTGCGGTCCAGCACACGTTGCGCGACCTGGTCCAGCGACAGCTTGCCACCCAGGACTTGCTTGCCGAACTCGCCTTGCCAGCCGGCGTAGCGGTCAGCGACGACCTTGGCCAGGCGCCCATCCTTGATCATGGCTTCGGCGATCAGCAGCGCACGGGCGGAAACGTCCATGCCGCCGATGTGGCCGTGGAACAGATCGACCGGATCCAGCGACTGACGGCGCACCTTGGCGTCGAAGTTCACGCCACCGGTGGTGAAGCCGCCGCCTTGCAGGATGTAGTACATCGCCAGGGCGGTGTCGGGGATGTTGTTCGGGAACTGGTCGGTGTCCCAGCCGCACTGGTAGTCACCGCGGTTCATGTCGATCGAACCGAAGATGTCGAGCGCGAAGGCGGTCTCGATCTCGTGTTCGAAGGTGTGGCCCGACAGCGTGGCGTGGTTGGCTTCGATGTTGACCTTGACGTCCTTCTCCAGGCCGTACTTCTTCAGGAAGCCATACACGGTGGCGGTGTCGAAGTCGTACTGGTGCTTGGAGGGCTCGCGCGGCTTCGGCTCGATCAGGATCGGGCCCGACAGGCCGATCTTGTGCTTGTACTCGACAGCCATGGTCAGGAAGCGACCCATCTGCTCGAGCTCGGACTTCATGTTCGTGTTGATGAGGGTTTCGTAGCCTTCACGACCACCCCACATCACGTAGTTGGCGCCGCCCAGCTTCTTGGTGGCGTCCATGGCTTCCTTCACCTGGAGCGCGGCCATCGCGAAGATTTCCGGATCCGGGTTGGTGGAGGCGCCGGACATGAAGCGACGGTGGCTGAACATGTTGGCCGTGCCCCACAGCAGCTTGATGCCGGTTTCTTCTTGCTTCTTGGCCAGCACGTCGACCATGCGCTTGAAGTTCTCGACGCTTTCACGCGGGGTTGCGCCTTCCGGAGCGACGTCGCGATCGTGGAAGCAGTAGAACGGGGCGCCCAGCTTCGAGAAGAAGTCGAAGGCCACGTCGGCCTTGGCCATGGCAGCTTCCATCGGGTTGCTGATCTTGTGCCACGGACGCTCGAAGGTGCCGTCGTAGCCGAACGGGTCGAAACCGTTCCAGCAGAACGTGTGCCAGTAGCAGACCGCGAAGCGCAGATGCTCTTCCATGGTCTTGCCCAGCACGACACGGTTCTTGTCGTAGTAGCGGAAGGCCAGCGGGTTTTCCGACTGTTCGCCTTCAAACTTGATCTTGTCGATGCCTTCGAAATAGCTGCTCATCACTTGCTCCTTGGTGTGTGCGTCGTCGTTCCCGGATTAGCGCGCGAAAAGATCACGCACACGGGGATAGAGGGTCTTGAAACGTTCATAGCGCGGCAGCAGGCGCGCGCGCTGCGCTGCATCGGGCTTGAATAGGGTCTTGGTCGGCGGGGCGGTGCAAACGCGGGCTTCGTCCCCACCCGCGGCCAGCCAGGCCAGGCGTGCAGCACCCAGCGCGCCGCCGGCTTCCGAGCCTTCCACCGTCACCACTTCGGTATTGAGCATGGTGGCGTGGAGCTGGGCCCATTCCGGGCTGCGCGAACCGCCGCCCACCAGCGAGAGGCGACCGACTTCGGTGCCCGCCGCCTGCAGGGCCGCGAGGCCGTCGGTGATTGCGAAGGTCACGCCTTCGATCACGGAATAGGCCAGGCGCGCTGCGTCGGTGTCGTGGTTCAGGCCGAAGAACACGCCTTGCGCTTCCGCGTCGTTGTGCGGGGTGCGTTCGCCGGAGAGATAGGGCAGGAAGATCGGGGCCGAATCCAGGGCCGACTGCGGCAGCGCGCGCATCTGGTCGAGCAGCGCGCTCTCACTCACTGCGCCGACGAGACGGGTGACCCAGGAAAGGCAGCTCGCCGCCGAGAGGATCACGCTCATCTGGTGCCAGCGGCCGGGCACGGCATGGCAGAAGGCATGCGCGGCGGACTGCGGGTTCGGGCGGAAACGGTCGGTGACGACGAAGAGCACGCCGGAAGTGCCGAGCGAGATGAAGCCATCGCCCGGCGCCACCGCGCCGATGCCGACCGCGCTGGCGGCGTTGTCGCCACCACCACCGGCCACCACCACGTCGCCAGACAGGCCCCACTCCGCCGCGAGGGCGGGCAGCAGCTTGCCGGAGACTTCCGAACCTTCCACGAGGCGCGGCATATGCGAGCGGTTCAGGCCCGTCGCGGCCAGGAGTTCATCCGACCAGTCGCGCTTGGCGACGTCCAGCCATAGCGTGCCGGCGGCATCGGACATCTCGCTGACCTTGTCGCCGACGAGCTTCATGCGCAGGTAGTCCTTGGGCAGCAGCACCGAAGCGACCTTGGCGAAGATTTCCGGTTCGTTCTTGGCGACCCACACCAGCTTGGGCGCGGTGAAACCCGGGAAAGCCAGGTTGCCCGAGACGTCCGGCAGCTTGGGGAAGCGCGAGGTCAGCTCGACGCATTCGGCGGCCGAGCGGGTGTCGTTCCAGAGGATCGCCGGACGCAGCACCTTGTCTTGCGCATCCAGCAAGGTCGCGCCGTGCATCTGGCCAGAAAGGCCGATTGACTTGATCTGCGCATATTCCGCCGGGGCCTTGGCGCGCAGGGCGGCCATCGCCTTGCCGGTGGCGCTCCACCACTCGGCCGGATCCTGCTCGGACCAGTGCGGATGCGGACGCGAAACCGTGAGCTTTTCACCCACCGTGGCGACGATGCGGTGATCGTCGGCCAGCAACAGCAGCTTCACCTCGGACGTACCAAGGTCGATGCCAAGAAACATCCCAATCTCCTTTGGTCTTTCGGCGCGCGTTTCTCGCTGGAAGCCGCGCTGACATTCGCGCGGACTGCACCTGACGCGTTGGTCCGGATATTAGTTCGGTTTTCGATCCAATTCAACAGAGGGGCGAACTTTCTTTTGGCCTAGGACAAAGCCGCCCGAAAATCGCCCCGAATCACCAAAAACATCACAACTGTCACGAATCCATAAAACGCGTGCGCTAGCGTGCTTCTCCTGTCTTTCGGTACCTGTTGCCATGCCGTTCCGCGCGGACCTTGCACCCTCGATCGCCCACCAGGAGCTGGTGGAGATCATCGCCAGCGAACGCCTGAGCGCCCATTTCCAACCGATCGTCCAGCTCCGGGGCGGCGAGATCCTGGGCTACGAGGGCCTGATCCGCGGCCCTTCGGACTCCGCCCTGCACTCTCCGCTCGCCCTGTTTCAGGCCGCTGAACGCTGCGGGATGCTGGCCGCGGTCGAGCGCTGCGCGCTGCGCATCCTGATCCGTCGCTTCATCGAACTCGATCTGCCCGGCCTCCTGTTCCTCAATGCGAGCGCCGACTTCCTGCTCGACGACCTCGAAGGGCGTTGGCGGCCGAGCCTGCAGGCCTTGGCCGAAGCCGGCCTGCCACCCGAACGGATCGTCATCGAGCTGACCGAAACCCGGCCGGTCGCCGACTACCCTCGCCTCCGACGCCTCTTCACCCGCCTGCGTTCCGCGGGTTTTGCGCTGGCGATCGATGACCTCGGCGAAGGCTTCGCGAGTCTGCGCCGCTGGGTGGAATTGCGCCCCGGTTTCGTCAAGATCGACCGCTATTTCATTGAAGGCATTCACCGCGATCCACTCAAGCAGCAGTTCGTGCGGGCCATGGCGAGCATTGCGCAGGAAGCGCACGCCCGCGTGATCGCCGAGGGCGTGGAGTCACCCGACGAGCTGCACGTACTGCAGGACCTGGGCTTCGCGATCGGCCAGGGCTACCTGTTCGCGCGGCCGCATCCTGCGCCCGGCAAGGTGCTGGCGGGGGACCTGCGCGAGCGGCTCTTCACCCGTAGCGGCCAGAAGACCCGCGCCACGCCGCTTTCCCGCAGCGCCCGCACAGCCGGCGCGCTGGCGCGACCGACCGAGGTCGCGCGGGAACATGACACCTGCGCCGCGGTGCACGCACGCTTCATCTCGGCGCGCGAACTCACGCTGCTGCCGGTGCTCGACAACGTGGGCCGGCCGGTGGGCGTGCTGCGCCGGCTGGACGTGATGGAGCGCATGTCCAAGCCGTTCATGCGCGAGCTGTACGGCCATCGCCCCTGCCGTTCGCTGATGGCCGAGGCCTGCTTGATCTTCGACGCGGCCACGGCGCTGGAGACGGTCAGCGAGGCGGTAGTCGAGGTCGACACCCGCCACTATTCCGACGGCTTCATCGTCACCCGCCAGGGCGAATATGCCGGCATGGCGACCATCGGCGACCTGATGCGCGCGATCACCGAGATCCAGATCCACGCCGCGCGCTACGCCAATCCGCTCACGCTGCTGCCCGGCAACGTGCCGCTGGACGACCAGGTGGATCGCCTGATCGAAGAGGACACGCCTTGCGTGGTCGCCTACTTCGACATCGACAACTTCAAGCCCTACAACGACGTGTATGGCTACCGGCGCGGCGACGACCTGATCCAGTTCACCGCCGCCGTGCTCACCCGCGCCCGCGATCCGGAGCAGGACTTCCTGGGCCATGTGGGCGGTGACGACTTCGTGTTGATCTTTCGCTCTGAAGACTGGGAGATGCGGGTTCGCAGCGCCTTGCAGGCCTTCGACGCCGGGTCGCCGGACTTCTACGCACCCGAGCATCGGAGCGCCGGCGGCTTCAATTCGGTCGACCGCCAGGGGCGCGAGGTCTGGCATCCGCTGGTCACGCTTTCGGCGGGCGTGGTGCCGGTGAACTCGCGACGTCTGGACAACCATGTTGCCGTCGCAACGGCCGCCGCGGAAGTGAAGAGCCTCGCCAAGAGCGAGCCCGGTAGCACCTACTTCGTCGACCGGCGCGGCTGAGCCGGGCACAAGGTCGACCCACCCGGGGCAACCCACCTCCGTAGAAACCGGCCCCCTTCGAACACCCGGCGCGTTCGGCGCTGTTCCAGATCTTCGCAATCGCCGAGACCGCAGCATTCTGCTGCTCCGCAAGCAGATGCGGACCGGCTCGTCCGCAGCGCTCGCTCTCGGCGCATCACGCTGGAAGCACTCCTTCCAGGTGTGCTTGCCGCCTTGCCGGCGTCTCACTCTCCTGCTCCGTCGCCCGATCGGCTTCTCGCGTCCGCGCGGCAAGCTGCTGCTCCAGTTCCCTTAAGGGTTTCGCCCCCTGCCGAACATCTGCTGCCGGCAGATCACGACCGGGAACAGGCCAAGCCCGGCCGGGCTCGCTGCAAACCCGTGCGTCGCAGCGCCGTCGCAGGAGTGCTCTGCGGACCATCGTCACCATCCCGCAATGACAAGGCTTCATCCTCGCTTAATTAAGGGTTCCTTAATTAAGAACTCAACTGAGTCGCGCCAGCGCGACGCCCTGTTCGTACTCATCCGAGGATCTTCGATGAAGCTGACAACGACCTGCCTCGCGGTTGCTAGCGCGGTCTGCCTGCTTTCCGCATGCGGGAGCGACAACCACAACAACGCCCCCGAAACCCCGTCCACGCCGGTCACTCCTGCGGTACCCCAGAAGAACGTGATCTTCTTTCTCGGCGACGGCATGGGCATCACCACGATGACCGCCGCACGCATCTATGCGGTGGGCGAAGACGGCGAGCTGACCATGGACAAGCTGCCGGAGACGGCCTTCGTCCACACCTACTCCAACGACGGGCAGGTCACCGACAGCGCGCCGTCCATGGCTGCGTACATGACCGGCGTGAAGATGAACAACGAAGTCATCTCCATGACGCCGGAAACCAAGGCGACCGACGGCGCCGGCAAGCCGTACCACACGAGCTTCGACAGCACCTGCCCCGCCGGCAATGGCGCTGCGGTGGAAACCATCCTCGAACAGATGAAGGCGGCGGGCTACGGCACCGGCGTGGTGAGCACCGCACGCATCACGCACGCCACGCCGGCCACCACCTATTCGCACGTCTGCCACCGCGACGCCGAGAACACCATCGCCGCGGCGCTGGTGCCGGGTGGCGCGGGCTACAACGTCAAGCTGGGTGACGGCATCGACGTGATCCTGGGTGGCGGCAGCAGCTACTTCGTGCCCAAGGAAGACGGCGGCCTGCGCAACGACAAGCGCAACCTGATTACCGAACTCAAGACGGCGAAGTACGGCTACGCCTCCAACAAGACCGAGTTCAGCGCACTGCCGACCGATGGCAGCACCAAGATCGCCGGCCTGTTCACCAAGAGCCACATGGCCTACGAACTGGACCGCGACAACAGCAAGGAGCCGAGCCTGGCCGAGATGACCAGCAAGGCCATCGATGCCCTGGCCGCACGCAAGAAGGGTTTCTTCCTGATGGTGGAAGGCGGCCGTATTGACCACGCCCTGCATGCCACGAACGCACGCCGCGCGCTCCAGGACACGGTGGCCTTCGACGAGGCGATCAAGACCGCGCTGACCAAGATGGCCGCCATCGATCCGGACCTGAAGAACACCCTGATCGTGGTGACCGCGGACCATGACCACACCCTGCAGATGAACGGCTACGCGCAGCGCACGGGCAAGACCGAAGCGGGCAAGCCGGGCGTGCTCGGCCTGGTCAAGAACTACGTCAATGGCGTGGCCTCGACCGATGTGGACGGCAACCCCTACACCATCCTCGGCTTCGGCAACGGTCCTCGTCGCCTCGCCACGCGCGGCCCGATCACCGACGCCGAGCTGGAAAACGTCGAGTTCCTGCAAGAAGCAGTGGTGCCGGTTGCGAGCGAAACCCACGGTGGCGGCGACGTGTTCCTGGGCGCACAAGGACTGGGCGCGGAGAGCTTCAGTGGCGTCATGACCAACACCGACGTGTACGGCCTGATGAAGAAGGTCATCGGCCTGAACTGACCCGCCGCACGAACGCTAACGAACAGATAACAGGATGGCTCTCATGACGACCAACTATTGGCGTATCCCTTCGATCACTCTCGCCCTCGCCTGCACGCTGGGCGGCTGGGCCGGCGCCGCTCAGGCAGCCGGCGAAGCCAAGAACGTAATCTTCTTCCTCGGCGATGGCATGGGACCGGTGACGGTGACCGCCGCTCGCATCTACAAGGGCGAAAAGCAGCTGGCCGCGCAACCCGGCTCGCTGGTCAGCGCTGAACGCGCAACGCTCACGATGCAATCGCTGCGCTATGCAGCACGCGTCAAGACCTTCTCGAACGACGGCCAGACCACGGACAGCGCACCGTCCATGTCCGCCTACATGACCGGCGTGAAGGCAAACAACGAAGTCATCTCGATGTCGACCGACACCAAGGCCTACGCGGCGGATGGCTCCCAGTTCATCAGCGGCGAAGACACCACGTGCGCGGCCGGCAACGGCAAGGCCGCCGCGACGCTGCTCGAACTGTCCAAGGCGAAGGGGCGCGCAGTCGGTGCCGTGTCGACCACCCGCGTCGGCCACGCCACGCCGGCGGCGACGTACGCGCACATCTGCAACCGCAACGCCTACAACACCATCGCCGAGCAGTCCGTTCCGGGCCACGCCAACTACAACGCCGCGCTGGGTGACGGTATCGACGTCCTGATGGGCGGCGGCACCCGTAACTACCTGCCGAAGTCCTCCAGCGGCAGCAAGCGCAGCGACGAGGTCAATCTCGTCACCGCCATGCAGGCGAAGGGCTACAGCTATGTGTCGAGCGGCACGCAGCTGCGCGCACTGAACGCGGCCACGACGACCAAGCTCCTGGGTTTGTTCTCCCCCAGCGAAATGGCCTACGAGCTGGATCGCGTGAACCAGAACCTCGATCAGCCCAGCCTTTCCGAGATGACGGAAAAAGCCCTCGGCGTGCTCAGCCGCAACAGCACCGGCTTCTTCCTGATGGTCGAAGGCGGTCGCATCGACCACGCCCTGCACGGCAGCAATGCCAAGCGCGCGCTCGAAGACACCCTGGCGATGGACAAGGCGATCGACACCGCCCTGGCCTTCATGGAAAAGGTGGATCCGGGCCTGGCGAATACCCTGATCGTCGTCACCGCCGACCACGACCATGCCATCGCTTTCAACGGCTACGGCAAGATCGGCAGCCCCATCCTGGGCAAGGTCGTCGACTACCAGACCGGCGCGCTGGCCCTGGCTTCCGACGGCAAGCCCTACACCACCCTGGTGTTCGGCAACGGAGGGCGTCCCAACGCCTCTGCCGCCAGCAAGGTCAATGCGGAAGACGGCAACAAGCCCTGGGTCGCACCTGCCCGCAGCGCTGCACGGGACGACCTGACCTCGGTCGACACCACGCAGGACAACTTCCTGCAGGAAGTCGGCATCAACCTGGGCACGCCCGGTTCCGAAACGCACGGCGGCGGCGACGTGATGCTGTTTGCCGGCGGTGCGGGCGCCAAGATCTTCAAGGGCACCATGGACAACACGAAGGTGTTCTTCAAGGTCAAGGAAGCGGCAGGTCTGTGATGCATCGCGCCTTCAGCATGGTTCGTCAGGCAGGAGCACTGCTGGTGGCGCTGGCAACGACGGGGGCTGCGCATGCCGCAGCTCCTGTGGTGAGTGCCACCCCGCCGGACCTCAACCTGCGCGTGTCGTACACCAGCCGCGTCATCGGCCACGACGGCGTGCAGCGCGACAACGCCTACGCCGACCTCATGTACCGGCGCACCGGCCGTGTGTGGATCGAACGCGATCTGCCCCAAGCCCTGCGCGTGGCAGAAGCGCACGGACACCACGACGACGCGCCGGGGCCGCATGCCGGCCACGCGCACCAGGCCGCCCAAGGCGCGCCCCTGTATGTCCGGCGCGACGGCAGCGGCAAGGTCATGGTGCAGATCGCCCTGCGCGAGCAGAAACGCGTCATCGACGTCGACCTCGCCCACTACGGCAACGTCGGATATGGCGGGTCGTGGGAATCAGCCTACTGGTTGGTCGATCCGGCCGCGCTGTCGCGCATGGAAACCGTAGGTGCCCCACGCAACGGCGTGCAGCGCTACCGGCTCAAGCAAGGCGCCCGCACCACCTTGGTGGACTGGGACATCGCCGGGCAGTACGCGAAGCGCATCGAACAGTCGGACGATCACGGCCTCTCCCACCAGCTCATGACGGTCAGGACCCTGCCCGCCCCGCGGCAACTGCCGTGGACAGCGCTGGACAGCTACTCGACTGGGGATTACTCGGACCTGCTCGACTGAGCGGCACGCAGCAAAGAAAACGGCCCGGATGTTCCGGGCCGTTTCTGTATTCGGACGAACTACGGCAAGAAGCCTCGTCCGCCGGGGCGTGTAGTCCCACAAAAAGGTGGCTGGCAAGAAAAGCGAACGGTCCTCGCGCTAGCTCGCTGATAGTGACTCAATCAGGGCGGTGCAGGAGGTGGCTCGTGCCTCCCAAGCCATTCGGGGGCGAAAGCCCCCGAATTCCTGGGTCAGTTCAGACCTTCTTTCTGCCGCAGGACCACCTCGAGCTTGCTCAGGGCGTCTTCGCTTGCACGGCGTGCGGCGAGCGGGAAGTCGTGCTTGAACTCGTCGAACTCCGCCTTGCCATTGCCCGTGACCTTGTCCTCCCACACCGGCGCGCCGTTTGCGTCAAACGCCTTGACGTGAATGACGACGCTGAAGTCCGTCGGCGGCCAGGTAAAGGGGCTCGAAGACGACGAGGTCGTCTGGAGTTCCGGAGCAAAGACGATCGACGCGTTCTTGGCCGTGACGCTGGCGGCGTCGGTACCCGCCACAGTTTCGACACGCTTGTAGACGCGCCCCAGCGTGAAGAAGAGCGGCCCTTCCAGATCCTTGTACGGGTGGTAGCTCACCTGATCGCCGCCGCCGCCGGGGCTGGTGACTTCACGCGCACGGTTCCCCTCGGAGACATACAGACCTGCGACCTTGTCCGCCTTTTTCTGGACGTCGGCCTTGGTCTCCGCTTTGGGAGTGATCGAGATGTTGTGAGCGCAACCCGTCAGGACGGCGAGCGTAAGTCCGAGGACGGGGATACGGAGAGCATTGACGATGTTTTTCATGATGTATGGATTCACTTCAGAGCGCTGACAAAATCGGTGTCGGAATACAGCTTGCCCAGCATCTTTTCGACCAGTTCCGGATAGGCGTTAACCGCGTTCGGAATCGCAGTCGCACCCACGAAGGAAGAGGGCCAGCTGTTCTCTGCGGAGATGGTCTTGCTGAAAGAGTCCCCACCGTTACGTCGTAGCGTGAAATGCGCTGCGATCTTGCCGTTGCCGGTCTGGAAGCCGCTCGCATCCAGGTCATTCTCAAGCAGCGTAGCGACCAGTTCGTCCTGCGCCGACTCCGAGTACTTGTCAGCAACGGTCAGCTCACTGACCAGCGCGCCCCGAACGTAGTCGGCAAACGATCCGGTCGCCGGCTTGAGCGTGTTTCCTCTCAAGCTGATCTGATCGATGGCAGGCTTGTCAGCCTTGAACTGCCCGACCTTGACCGGATGCGGAAGCTCGCGCGCCTGCTGGACGTTCTGGAACGAGGTCGCATAAGGCGGCGGATTGAACGAACAGGCTGTCGTGGCCAAGACCAGCGACAGCATTCCTCCCCAAGCAAAAAGTCTCATGATTGTGTTTTTTGATTGAACAGCCAAATTTGGCAGACAAATTCTACGTTGGGTTTTGCCGAAGAGCTTGACGATTTTGGCTTTCCTGCCGGAACAGCGGATATGTCAAATGGGCGAGCCATCGTCTGCGCGTACGCGGAACCACGCGAAGCCCGCCGGTGAACTCATGGTGAGCCCGCCTCGACGGACTGACCGCCTCCGACGTCCTGCGTGAGCGCGGAAAAGCCTGAGAACCCGGAACCTCGGCCGCACCAGGCGTCTGACATGCGAGCACGCGCTTTCACCGCTTGATCTGCAAGTCGCCTTGGAAGCCCCGAAGGAGCGGATCGTCGGTCCGCGCCATTGGCAACGGGACGAGAGGAGCGCCCCAAAAGCAAACAGGCCCGCGATTGCGGGCCTGTCGGGGCAGTGCTGGGCGCGACGCGCCGGATCGGCTTTCAAACGGACATGTTCATCATGTCCTGGTAGGCAGTCACCAGACGGTTACGCACCTGCACCATCTGCTGGAAGGAGAGGCTGGCCTTTTCGAGATCCACCATCACGTCCTGCAGATTGACGTTCGAATCGCCCGCGGAGAATTTCTCCGCCATTTCCTTCGCCTGGGCCTGGGCCTGGCTTACGTCCTGCAGCGCGCCCTGGAGCACCTGCGCAAAATCGGGGCCGTCGGTCGGAGCGGTGGACGCGGGTTTGCTCGCCGCCGCATCTGCGGTGGCGCGCAACTGGCCGATCATCTGTTCGAGTCCGCGCGTGTCCATTGAATGTTCCCTTCCCTGCCGATCCCAGACTTAGCAACACACGTGCCATCTCGTGTGTGCCGCCCGGGAATCCTCAGACGTCGATGCCCTCGGAGCGGTATTGCTGCAGTTTGTAGCGCAGCGTGCGCTCGGAAATGCCGAGCTTTTCTACTGCCAGTTTGCGTGAGCCGCCCACGGACTTCAAGGTCTCGAGGATGTGCTGACGCTCCAGGTCCTTCATGTTGCTCGGCTTCGCACCCAGCTCTGGCGCGGGTTCCGAGGCAACCGCGACGAATTCCATCGGGCCTCCCGGCGCTTCGGCAACGGTCTCGACCGCTGCGGCGACGCTGTCGAGTTGCGGCAGGCAGAGGCGCATGTCGGCCGCTTCGACCATTTCGCCGCGCGCAAGAATCGCCGCGCGCTGGACCGTGTTTTCCAGCTCACGCACATTGCCGGGCCAGTGCCAGGCGGCAAGAATTGCCGCCGCACCCTCCGAAAGGCGGGAATGTTTGCCGAGTCGCTCGCCGTGGCGGGCGAGGAAATAACGCGCCAGCGGCACCACGTCGCCCGGCCGCTCGCGCAGGCTGGGAATCGGCAGCGGGAAGACGTTGAGCCGGTAGTAAAGGTCTTCGCGGAAGCGGCCGGCGCGCACTTCGGCCTGCATGTCGCGGTTGCTGGTCGCCAGCACCCGGATGTCCAGCGGGATCGGCTTCTTTCCGCCCACGCGTTCGACTTCGCGCTCCTGCAAGACCCGCAGGAGCTTGGCCTGCAGGCCCAGCGGCATCTCGGAGATTTCGTCGAGCAGCAACGTGCCGCCATCGGCCTGCTCGAACTTGCCGGCCTGCGCGGTCTGCGCACCGGTGAAGGAACCCTTCTCGAAGCCGAAGAGCGTGGCTTCCAGCAAGTTCTCCGGGATCGCGGCGCAGTTGATCGCCACGAAGGGGCCGTCGGCCCGCCGCGATTGGCGATGCAGGTAGCGCGCGAAAACTTCCTTGCCGGTGCCGGACTCGCCCGTCAACAGCACGGTGGCGTCGGTGCCGGCCACCCGGGCCGCCAGCGCCATCGCGTCGCGGGTGCGCGCATCCTCTGCCACCATTTCGGTGTCGTCGGGCTGGACCGCGGCGTAGCGGCGCACCTGTTCGAGCAGCACATGCGGCTCGAAAGGCTTGAGCAGGAAGTCGCAAGCGCCGGAGCGCATGGCCGACACTGCGGTGCCCACGTCGCCGTAGGCCGTCATCAGCATCACCGGCAGCTGGGAATGCTGGGCGCGGATTGCCTGCAGCAGGGTCAGGCCGTCCATCGGGTCCATGCGCAGATCGCTCAGGACCAGGTTGAAACGCTCCTGGCCGAGCCGGTCCAGGGCTGTCGGGCCGTCACCAACCGCGACCACTTCATGGCCGGCGGTCTCCAGCGTGAAACCGAGGGCGTCGCGGATGTCCGGGTCATCCTCGACCACGAGGATGCGCAGGTTCTTGATCATGTCGGCTCCTGCTCGCGCGGGAGAGGCAGTTCCAGCGTGAATTCGCTGCCCTCGCCCAACACGGATTTCAAAGTGATCTCGCCACCATGCGCGCGCGCCACGCCGCGCGCAATGGCCAGTCCAAGCCCCGTGCCGTCGGCGCGGGTGGTGAAAAAGGGGTCGAAGAGGCGTGCCTGGATGGTGGGGTCGATGCCGCGGCCTGTGTCCTTGACCAGGAAGCGCACGCGCTCGTCCTTCAGCTCGGCGCAAAAGCTCACCTTGCCGCCCTCGCTCGTGGCCTGCAGGGCGTTCTCCAGCAGATTGGTGAGCGCGCCCGCCAGTTCCTTGCGCTTGCCGGAGAAGGCCACGCCCGGGCAGGTGCAGCGGGAGTCGAAGCGCACCGCGCGACGCGCCGCAACAGGTTCGATCGTGTGTTCCAGCTCGCTCACCAGGTCGCAGATGTCGAAGGCTTCCTCGCCGGTGATCTCGCCGCGGGCGAAGGACAGCATGTCGCGGATCAGCCGCTCCAGATGGCGCAGGCGATCCAAGGTGCGGTCGGCGCAGCGGGCCCGATCGGCCGGCGCCAGCCCAGGGTCCGCCAAGTTGCCGGCGTAGAGCAGCGCCGCGGCGAGTGGCGTGCGCAGCTGGTGCGCCAGGCCGGCCACCATCTCGCCCATGGCGGCAAGCCGCTCGTTGCGCGAGGCCTGCACACGCATCCGGTGCGCCTCGGTCACGTCGTGCAGCAACACGATCCGCGCGCCGGCGGAGTCCTCGATGGTCTGTGAGAGTGAAAGCCGCATCGCGGCCTCGCCCTTGCTACCCGCCTCCCATTCGCCCGGCGATTCCGTAGGCCGCAGCCGCTGGGCCGACAACTTGCTCCATTCCTGGCCGTCCAGGCCTTCGCCGAGCATCCAGTGCGCCGCGGCATTGGCTTTTTCCACCCGGCCGGCGGCGTCGAGCAGGATCACCCCGGCCGGCAAGGCAGCCATCAGCACGGTCAGCCGTTCATTCAGGCGCTCGACCTGGCGCTCCACGCCAGCGTAGGCCTGCGTGAGCTGAGCGGAGGCCTCCGAGAACTGGCGGAAGGCTTCGGCAAGCTGGGCGGCGTCGAGCGGGACTTGCTGGGTCATACCGGCAGCTTAGCGGTCCGGCACCGGCACAAGCCAGAGAATAGGCGGCAAAAACTGCCGCTTTCCCGGGCATGGGGCTTGCGCGGCCGGCAGCAGAATCCGCCCCATCCGATAAAGGGCCCATCCGCCCCCCGAGGTCCACCATGGCCGATGCCGATCTGACCGCGCCACCGCCAGCAGCTTCACCGCTGGAAGTGATACGCGAGAACTTCAACCGCCTGACGTCGCGACAGAAGATCGCTGGCGGGGTGGCGATCGCGCTTTGCATCGGCGTCATGGTCGCAGTGTGGATGTGGAGCAAGCAGCCGAACTACACGGTCCTGTTTTCGGGTCTCTCTGAAAAGGATGGCGGTGCGATCGTCGCCGTGCTGCAAGCGCAGAACGTGCCCTACAAGGTGGCCGACAACGGCTCCATCCTCGTGCCGGGCGAACGCGTAGCCGAACTGCGCCTGTCCATGGCTACCCAGGGGCTGCCCAAGGGCGGCCATGTCGGTTTCGAACTCATGGAGAACGAGCGCCTGGGTCTTTCCCAGTTTGCCGAGCAGGTGAACTTCCAGCGCGCGCTGGAAGGCGAACTGGGCCGCAGCATCAGCTCGCTGGACCAGGTCAAGAACGCCCGGGTGCACCTGGCGATCCCCAAACAGACCTCTTTCCTGCGCGACGAGCAGAAGCCGACCGCGTCGGTCGTGCTGACCCTGCACCCCGGCCGCGTGCTGGACGGCGGCCAGATCGCCGGCATCGTGCACCTGGTGGCCTCCAGCGTGCCGCAGCTCGCGGCCGACGCAGTGAGCATCATTGACCAGAACGGCAAGCTGCTCACCGGCAGCCCCTCGCTGCTTTCTGCGGCCGGGCTCGATCCTTCCCAGCTCGAATACGCACACGAAGTCGAACGCCGCTATGTGGCGCGGATCGAGGCGATCCTCGAACCCATCGTCGGCCCCAACAACCTGCGTGCGCAGGTGAATGCGGATATCGACTTCGACCAGCAGGAACAGACCGCCGAGACCTATCGCCCCAATCCCAGCCCGGAACAGGCGATCCGCAGCCAACAGCTCTCCAGCGCCACCACCAACCAGCCCGCACCGGCGGGCGTGCCGGGCGCGCTGACCAACCAGCCGCCGGTGCCGGCCACTGCGCCGCTTACCACGCCGGCTGTGCCGGGCTCGGCGGCGAGCGCGCCGAGCGTGCCGATCTCGACCAGCAGCAATTCCACGACCAATTACGAGCTCGACAAGACGGTCCAGCACGTCAAGAAGTCGCTCGGGCAGGTCAAGCGCCTTGCCGTCGCGGTGGTGGTCAATCACAAGAGCGAGCGCGACAACCGCGGCAACATGAAGACCACCCCGCTCACCGAAGCGGAGATGAAGCAGATCAACGACCTCGTACGCGAGGCAGTGGGCTACGACCAGAAGCGCGGCGACACGATCAACGTAGCCAACAGCCCCTTCAACCTGCCTTCTGCCGCCGAGGAAACCGGCCCGTTCTGGAAGGACCCGGACATCCTGGCCCTGGCCAAGGACATCGGTCGCTGGCTGCTCTTTGCCGCCGTGGCTGCCTTCCTCTGGTTCTCCGTGCTGCGCCCGCTGGTGCGTACGGTTGCACCGCCGCCGGAACCCGAGCCCGAAGCCGCGGCCGAAGGAGAGGAGTTCGACGAGGAAGGCGTGCGTGTCAGCCTCAGCGAAACCGGCGAAATTCCGGACGACCAGCTCTTGCCGCCGGAAGTCCGCGAAGAGGAAATCGCCCGCATGAGCTTCGAACGCAAGCTCGCGAAGGCACGCGAGATCGCGATCCAGAATCCGAAGGTGATCGCGAGCCTGCTCAAGGAATGGATGGGGACGGCACAGAATGAGCGACGCTGACGACGGCCTCAACAAGGCAGCGCTGCTGCTGCTCTCGCTCGGCGCGGACGAGGCGGCGGAGGTGCTCAAGCACATGTCGCCACGCGAGGTGCAGAAGCTCGGCCTGGCGATGACCAAGCTGCAGCCGCAGCCGCGCGTGGTGATCGAGAACCTGATCAACGAAGTGGCTATCTACGCGGTGAAGAGTTCGCCGATCCAGGCGGACGACGAGAAGATCCGCATCATGTTGACCAAGGCGCTTGGCGACGAGCGCGCGGCCAACCTGCTCTCGCGCGTGCTGCAGGGCTCGGACACCGCCGGCATCGAATCGCTCAAGTGGATGGATGCGGCGACCGCGGCGGACCTGATCAAGAACGAGCACCCGCAGATCATCGCCACGATCCTGGTGCACCTGGAATTCGACCACGCCGGCGAAATCCTCAAGCACTTCACCGAGCGCCAGCGCAACGACGTGTTGCTGCGGATAGCGACCCTGGACGGCGTTCAGCCCGCCGCGCTCAAGGAGCTCAACGAAGCGCTCACCCGCGTGCTCTCGGGCTCCACGCAGCTCAAGAAGACATCCATCGGCGGCGTGCGCCACGCCGCGGAAATCCTCAACTTCGTGGGCAGCGCGGCAGAGACCGCGATCCTCGACAACGTGCGCGAATACGATCCGGACCTCGCACAGAAGATCCTCGACGAGATGTTCGTGTTCGAGAACCTGATGGGCATCGACGACCGCGGCATCCAGACCATCTTGCGCGAAGTGCAGTCCGACCAGCTCGTCATTGCGCTCAAGGGCGCCAACCCGGATCTGCGCGAGAAGATCTTCAAGAACATGTCTCAGCGCGCGGCCGAAATGCTGCGCGAAGACCTGGACTCCAAGGGTCCGGTGCGCCTGTCCGAAGTCGAGGCTTCGCAGAAGGAAATCCTCAAGGTGGCCCGCCGGCTGGCAGAGGAAGGCCAGATCGTCATCGGCGGCAAGGGCGGCGACGACTTCGTCTGATAAGGTCACGCGATGGCAAACGAAACCGTCATTCGTGCGCATCAGGCGGCCGGCGCCTACCGGCGCCTGCGCTTCGAAAACTTCGACTCACCCGGTGGGGCTGAGCAGGAGGCACCGCCCCCTGAGGCCGCACCAGCGGCACCGGTGAGGACCGAGGTCCCCGCCCCTGTCGCGCCCGAACCCGAAGCGCCCGCCGCCGATCCGCGCGAACTCGCCCCGGGCGTGCGCTTGCCCACCGCCGAAGAGATCGAGGCGATGCACGCGCAGGCCGCCAAGGATGGCTACGACGCGGGCTATGAAGATGGCAGCGCGCGTGGCCGCCGCGAGGCCTCCGAACTGCACCAGTTGCTCTCCGCCTTCGAGGAGTCGCTGTCGGCCATGGACCGCGCGATCGCCGATGAACTGCTCGCGGCCTCGCTGGAAATCGCCCGCCTCGTCGTGCGCGAAGAGATCAAGGCGCGCCCCGAGACCATTCTCCCGGTCGTGCGCGAAGCAATCGCCCAGATGCCGCAGCAACATGCACAGGTGCATGTGCATCCGGAAGACGCCCAGCTCGTGCGCCAATACCTGGGCGAACAAATCGCGCATGCCGGCCAGCGCATCGTCGAGGACGAGCACATCGAACGCGGTGGTTGCCGCATCGACTCCTCCGGCACGCAGGTCGACGCCACCGTCGCCACCCGCTGGCGCCGCGTAATCGAGAACCTGTCCCGCGAACACCGCTGGGACGACGAGGAAGCCTGAGCGGCTTCGCTCACGGATCGCCCGACATGGCTCATCTCGCGGAAAGCTGGCGCAACTATCTCTCCGACGTGCGCAAGATGGCGCAAGTCTCGAATCCCTATCAGGTCGCGGGTCGGCTCACGCGGATCAATGGTCTGGTGATGGAGGCGGCCGGCATCAAGCTGCCGCTGGGCTCGGGTTGCCGCATCCTGATTCCGGGTGGCAGTTCGGTGGAAGCCGAGGTTGTCGGCTTCACGGGCGACAAGCTCTTCATGATGCCGACCGACGACGTGTTCGGGCTCGCACCCGGTGCGATGGTCGTGCCGAACGAACCCGCCCAGCCCCGCCCTACCGCGGGCGAACGCGTGGAGCCGCGCCGCCGCGCTTCGGACCGCGCGAAGCACTTGCCGGTCGGCGACGAACTCCTCGGCCGCGTGGTCGACGGCGCCGGTCGGCCGCTGGATGGCCTCGGCCCGCTGGATGTGGTCCACACCCGCTCGCTGCAGAGCCGGCCCTTCAATCCTCTGGGTCGTGCGCCAATCGCCAGCAGCCTGGATGTCGGCGTGCGTGCGATCAACGCGCTCCTCACCGTCGGCCGCGGCCAGCGCCTGGGTCTCTTTGCCGGCTCGGGCGTGGGCAAGTCGGTGCTGATCGGCATGATGACCCGCTTCACCGAGGCCGAGGTGATCGTGGTCGGCCTGATCGGCGAACGGGGCCGCGAGGTGAAGGAGTTCATCGAGCAGAACCTCGGCGACGAAGGCCGCAAGCGCTCCGTCGTGGTGGCCTGCCCCGCCGACATGAGTCCGCTGATGCGCCTGCAAGGCGCGGCGTATGCCACCAGCATTGCCGAGCATTTCCGTGACCAGGGTCGGCAGGTACTGCTGATCATCGACTCGCTCACGCGTTACGCCATGGCGCAACGCGAGATCGCGCTCGCGATCGGCGAACCGCCGGTCACCCGCGGCTATCCACCATCGGTGTTCGCGCGCCTGCCCGCGCTGGTGGAACGCGCGGGCAACGGGCCGGAGGGCGGAGGCTCGATCACCGCCTTCTACACCGTGCTCGCCGAAGGCGACGACCAGCAGGATCCGATCGCCGATTCGGCACGCGCGATCCTGGACGGCCACTTCGTACTGTCGCGTTCGCTGGCCGACCAAGGCCACTACCCTGCGATCGACATCGAGCAGTCGATCTCGCGGGCGATGCACAACCTCATCAAGCCGACGCACTTCGAGCTGGTGCGCCGCTTCAAGCAACTCTTCTCGCGCTATCAGCGCTCGCGCGACCTGATCGCCGTGGGCGCCTACCAGGCGGGTTCCGACCCGCTTCTCGACGAGGCCGTGAGGGCTTACCCAGCGCTGGAGAAATTCCTCCAGCAAGGCATCAATGAACGCGCAGACTATGAAATGAGTCTACGTAGTCTCGGTGGCCTGTTCGGCGTCGAGGTCTAGGCGAAAAGCCCGGCCGGGAAGCCGGGCCCGAGTTGGCAGCAATGGTGGTCGTGGCAGGTCTTTACGTTTGCCACGGCAACGCGATGCTCTGCCTGGCGCGATAATGCAGCCGGGTCCCGATTAGATCAGCGCAATGACCAAGGCACTTCAGACCCTCATCGAACTCGCACAAGGCCGCATGGACGATGCGGCCAAACGGCTGGGCGGCCTTCTGGCCTCCGCCCGCGCGAGCGACGACAAGCTGCGGCTGCTCACCGAATACCGCGACGAATACCGCGCCCGCTTCAAGAACCTCGCGGCCAACGGTATCGGCCCCGAGGCCTGGCGCAACTACTCCACCTTCCTCGGCAAGCTGGAGGAAGCCATCGTCGAGCAGCAACACCTGTGCGACCGCGATCGCGCGCAAGTCGCCGTGGGCCAGCAGGCCTGGGTGGATGAGCGCAACCGCAAGATGGCCTTCGACACCCTCGTCGTCCGCCAACAAAAAGCGGAACTCCTGCGGCAGAACCGGTCGGAACAGAAGCTGACCGACGAGCACTCGGCCAAGCTCTACCGCCGCAAGGAAGAAGACCAGCCCAGTCCGCCCGCTGAGGACTGATCGGCCCTCCCTCCGGAGCGCCCGGCCCGGCAAGCCAGGAATCGCGCCCCCGCGGCCTAGTCATGCGGGGCTCCAGCGGTGGTGGCACACCCTTTGCTGACAGACCTGCATCTTTGCTCCACGGAGCCTGTCATGCCCACCGTAAATACCGCTCCCGTCCTGCCCGCCGCACCCCAGCCTGCGCCCAGCCCCGCTGTGCCCAGCGCCAATGGAGACGCGGGCAAGAGCTTTGCCAACACGCTCGACAAACAGGTCAAGCAAGGCGGCAAACAGGACAGTTCAACGCCCCAGACCACCGAGCAGGATGACCCGGCAACGGCAAGCCCTGCCGACGCAGCGGCAATTGCCGCCGCGCTGCTCGCCGGTCTTGCCGGCGCGCAACAACAAACGCCGACGCCTCCATCCACCGGCACGGCCATCGATCCGGCAGAAGCCGCTGCACCGCCGCTCGAAGCGGTCGACACCCAGGCCGCCGCCGCTGCGCCGGTGCTGCCGGTCGCGCCGCAGGCAGTCGCCGCGCCGCAGACTGGTCTGGACGACAAGCAGACCATGGATGCCGTGAATCCGGACGCCGCGAAGCGCGGCAAGGATGTCGCGCCACTGCCGACTGCCGCGGATGCCGCCAAGAGCGACAAGCCCGCGCTGCAAGCCGACGCGACCACCGCCGCCGACGCGGCCAAGGCCGCCAAGCCAGAAGTACAGGGTGAGAAGGCTGGCAGCCGCAGTTTCGAAAGCGTGCTGGAAAGCGCGCAGAACGCTGTGCCGACCCAGGCCGCCACCGGCAAGGCCGAGGCTGCGCAAGTGCGCACCGACGCCCCCCAATACGCTGTGCGCACCCCGGTCAGCGAGACCCGCTGGGCCAACGAAGTGGGCGACCGCATGGTGTGGATGGCCGGCAAGAAGCTGGACGAAGCCCAGTTGGTCCTGACCCCGCCACACCTCGGACGGGTCGAGATCAAGCTCTCCATCTCGGGCGATCAGGCAACGGCTGCGTTCACGGCCGCCACGCCGGCCGCGCGCGAAGCGATCGAACAATCCCTGCCGCGCCTGCGTGAAGTGATGTCGGCCGCCGGCCTGGATCTCGGCCAGGTCAACGTCAGCACCAACACCGCCGGCCAGGAAGGCCAGCAACGCTGGCAAGGCCTGCAGTCCAACTCGGGCAACCGTGCGGACAACAACGGCTTTGGCAGCGAGGGCGAGGCGATAGAAGTCGGTCGCAGCGTGCCGGTCCGGATTCAGTCCGGCCTCGGCATGGTGGACACCTTCGCCTGAGCGGTCGGCCCGGAAACCCACACCGAAACTGGAATTGGCAGAAAGGAGTCCCTCAGTTCGCGGCTTTACGCGCCGATAAAGCACAGATAATCCCTGCGTGGCGCTTCATGCCGTGCAGGCTGAAGACACCGCGAACGAGGAAACCCGATGGCCAACAAACCCGCCGCCCCTGCTGCTACTGCCGAAGCGCCGCCCAAGAAGGGCAAGAAGATGCTGTTCATCATCATCGGAGTCGTACTCCTGCTGGTGATCGGTGGCGGAGGTGCCTTCGTCATGATGAAGAAGAACCAGCATCAGGAGAGCGCGGACGATGCCGACGCGGAGTCCGTCGAGCACGAGGCCAAGCCCAAGAAGAAGGGCGGCAAGGACGAGAAGGGCGCGCCCCCCACCTTCGTGCCGATGGAGGCCTTCACGGTCAATCTCCAGCCGGGTGACGACGGCGCCGAACAATACCTGCAGGTAGTGATCAATTTCCGCGCCGAAGACGCGCATGTGGGGGAAGAGATCAAGGCCTACACCCCCGAGATCCGCCACCGCATCCTGATGCTGCTCTCGGGCAAGAAGGCTACCGAAGTCTCCAGTGTGGCGGGCCGCGAAGCGCTTGCCGCCGAGATCTGCGTCGAGTCGAACAACGCGTTGGGCTATGAACCGCCCAAGGCCAAGCGCGGCGCGAAAACCGAAGAGCACGCAGGTTGCGGGGACGGACCCGTGCAGGCCGTGCTCTTCACATCATTCATGATCCAGTAGGACCAGGACAGGACGCCGGAGCGCATATGGCTCAGGACTTTCTCTCGCAGGAAGAGGTCGACGCGCTACTGCGCGGCGTGACCGGCGACGTTGAGGAAACCGCGGCCAGCGAGGGCGAGGCTGGGGGCATACGCAACTACAACCTCGCCACGCAGGAACGGATCGTCCGTGGGCGCATGCCCACGATGGAGCTGATCAACGAGCGCTTCGCGCGCAATCTGCGGATCGGGCTCTTCAACTACATGCACCGCAACGCCGAAGTCTCGGTGGGGCCGATCAAGGTGCAGAAGTACAGCGAGTTCGTCCGCAACCTGGTGGTGCCGACGAACCTCAACCTGATCCTGGCCAAGCCGCTGCGCGGCACCGGCCTGGTGGTGTTCGACCCGAACCTCGTGTTCCTGGTGGTCGACAACATGTTCGGCGGCGACGGGCGCTTTCACACCCGCGTCGAAGGCCGCGACTTCACGGCCACCGAGCAACGCATCATCCAGGGCCTGCTCAAGGTGGTGTTCACCGAGATGGAGAAGGCCTGGGCGCCCGTGTTCAATCTCCAGTTCGAGTACGTCCGCTCGGAGATGAATCCGCAGTTCGCCAACGTGGCCACGCCGTCGGAAATCGTGATCGGCACTTCGTACCAGCTGGAGTTCGGTGGCGCATCGGCAGAGATGCACTTCTGCCTGCCCTACTCCACCGTCGAACCGATCCGCGACCTGCTCTACAGCAGCATGCAGTCCGACCACCTCACGCACGACAAGCGCTGGGTCGGCCTGCTCTCCAAGCAGATCCACTCGATCGACCTCCAGGTCGCGGTGGACCTGGGCAAGGCCACGCTCACGCTGCGTGACGTGGTGCAGTTCAAGCCGGGGGACGTGATTCCGATCGAGATCCCCGAATTCGTGACCGCCCATGTGGATGGCGTGCCGGCCTTCGAAGGCCATCACGGCGTCAGCGCCGGTCGCTACGCGGTCCGTGTGGAGCGGCTGATACCGCCCGAAGACCGCGAAATCAACCTTATCTCGATGAAGCTGGGAGGCCATGATGGCTGACACCACGGACACCGAAGAACAGATCAGCGAAGACGATTGGGCCGCCGCCATGCAGGAGCAGGCGGTCGCCGACGCCGAGCCCGCGCCCAAGGCTGCCTTCCAGGATTTCGGACAAGGTGGCGGCGAGAAGCCGACCTCGATGAACGACTACGACATGATCCTGGACATCCCGGTCCAGATCACCGTCGAACTCGGTCGCACGAAGCTGAGCATCCGACACCTGCTGCAACTCGCCCACGGCTCGGTGGTGGAACTCGATGCGCTGGCCGGCGAACCGATGGATGTGCTGGTCAACGGCACCCTGATCGCCCAGGGCGAAGTGGTGGTGGTGAACGACAAGTTCGGTATCCGGCTCACGGACATCATCACGCCTTCGGAACGCGTGCGTAAGGTGCGTGGCCTCTGAGGCTGACCGGGTTGCTACAAGCGTTTTTCTGAAGCGCCTTTGCCTCGGGCAGTCCGGGCAAAGGCGGCCGCTCCGGACCGCAGTCGATCACCCTCGATCGAGCATTGCTGAGCCGCCGCTAACCCTCTCGTCACCCCTTCCATGTGCCCGCATGGGACGCCTGGCAGACAGGCTCCACAGCCAGTCCTCCACGGCCGCGGCGGAATAGCGGCCGAATTCCCGCGCTTATCGGCGGGCGGCAGAATTTGCCGCTCGCCACAATGGCATCGTGTTCCCGAGGTAACGCGATGCAACTTCATCCGGCCCTTCCGGCCTCCCCGCTACTTCTTCTGCCCCTGCCCGCGCTGGCGGCCGCCGAGACGCCTGCAGGCAGCGTCGCGTCGATGCTGTTCGGGCTCATCGTCGTGCTCGCCGTCCTCTACGGCCTGATGCATCTGCTCAAGCGGGTGCAGAGCCATGGCGGTTCGCAGGCCGCCCTGCGCGTGATCGGCGGCACTTCGGTAGGCCCGCGCGAACGTGTGGTACTGGTGGAGGTGGCAGACAAGGTGCTGGTGCTGGGCGTCGCGCCGGGCAGCGTCACCGCGCTCGACCAGATGCCGGCCGAACTTTTCGCTCGCGCGCCGGTAAATGCATCGTCGCCCGCTGCCAACAAACTGCCGGCCGGCGATTTCGCGGCGCGTCTGGCCGCGATGCTCAGGAAGCAACGCAATGACTGAGCAGACCCGCTTCTTCCCGCACTGGCTACGTTCGACCCTGCGCACGACACTGCCGCTGCTGCTCGGTGTAGTCGCGCCCGCTGCCCTGGCGCAGACCCTGCCGGCGATCACCAGCACGCCAGGCCCCGGCGGCGCGCAGAACTACTCGATCACCGTACAGACGCTGGTGCTGATGACCTCGCTGGTCTTCATCCCGGCCATCGTGCTGATGATGACGAGCTTCACCCGCATCATCATCGTCTTCAGCCTGCTGCGGCATGCGCTCGGCACCCAGACCTCGCCGCCCAACCAGGTGATCGTCGGACTCTCACTCTTCCTGACCTTCTTCATCATGAGCCCGGTCGCAGACCAGGTTTACCGCGAGGCTTATCAGCCCCTGGCCGAAGGCCGCATCGAGTTCGACGTCGCGCTGGAGCGCGCGACCGTGCCGGTGAAGGGCTTCATGCTCAAGCAAGTGCGCGAGGCCGATCTCTCGCTCTTCTCACAGCTCGCCAAGACGCCCAAGGTCGCCAAGGCAGCGGACCTGCCGATGCGTGTCGTGATCCCGGCCTTCGTCACCAGCGAGCTGAAGACCGCCTTCCAGATCGGCTTCATCATCTTCCTGCCCTTCCTGATCATCGACATGGTGGTCGCATCGGTCCTGATGTCGATGGGCATGATGATGATGTCGCCGGTGATCGTGTCACTGCCTTTCAAACTCATGCTCTTCGTCCTGGTCGACGGCTGGAACCTGCTGGTCGGCACCCTGGTGCGAAGTTTCGGATAGCGCGGAGCCACCCATGACCCCGACAACTGTCGTCGCCCTGGGACGCGACGCCCTCGAGATCACCCTGATGGTCGCTGCCCCGCTCCTGATCGCGGCGCTTGCCACCGGTCTGCTGGTCAGCATCTTCCAGGCCGCCACGCAGATCAACGAAATGACGCTCACCTTCGTGCCGAAGCTGATCGTCATGTTCGTGACCATGATCGTCGCCGGCCCCTGGATGCTCACGGTGATGACCGACTACATCAAACGGCTCTTCAACGCGATTCCCAATCTGATCGGGTAGCGGCCTTGCTCAATATCAGCAGCACGCAATGGTCGCTCTGGCTTTCGCTCTACATGTACCCGGCGGCACGCGTGCTGGCGATGCTGGCCGCAGCACCGGTGTTCAACAACCAGGGTTTGCCGCGGCAGATCCGCCTGGTCATCGGGCTCGCGATCACCTTCGCGATCGCCTCCTCGTTGCCGCCCTCGCCCGAGGCGGCGATGCCGGGTTCCTACCTGGTCATCCCGGCGCTGATCCGCGAAATGATGATCGGCTACGCCATGGGCTTCACCGTCCGCCTCGTGTTCGCCGCGGTCGATCTTGCCGGTGACCTGATCGGCCTGCAGATGGGCCTGTCCTTCGCGCTCTTCTATGATCCGCAGGCAGCGGGGCAGACCACCGTGCTGGCGGAATTCCTCGGGCTCTTCACCACCCTGACCTTCCTCGCGCTCAACGGCCACCTGGTGTTGATCAATGCACTGGCGCAGAGCTTCCAGTGGCTGCCGCCCGGCGTGCCTTCGCTCTCGGGCGAGGGCTTCCATGCGATCGCGCAGAGCGCTGGCGTGATCTTCTCGATCGGCCTGTTGATCTCGCTGCCAGCGGTAGCGGCGCTCCTGATCACTAACATCGCACTGGGTGTGCTGACGCGCGCGGCACCTGCGCTCAACATCTTCTCGCTTGGTTTCCCGATCACGCTGGGCGTAGGCATCGCTGCCATCGAGTTCTCGCTCACGCTGTTCACCACCAGCTTCCAGGGCCTGTTCGACCGCGGCTTCGATGCGATGGGCCTGTTCCTCAGGCTCGCGGCAGGTCAGTAGCGGGCCGAGCGTCGCATCTTCGTAACCGCCCGCCCGTAGACTCCCGAAGCCCCGCCGCGCAAGACCAGCGTCAACGCTTGTGCAACGAAGCAAGGCGGGCCCGCGCGAAAGCCTTATGCTTCGCGTCCCACATTGAAAAGAGCGGCGCGCGTCTGAAAGCGCCCAAGGGAGATCGCTGTGCAGATTCTGGGTGTTGACGTCGGAGGTTCGGGCATCAAGGGCGCGCTGGTGGAAACCGAGACGGGCCAGCTACTGACCGAACGGGTGCGCCTGGAAACCCCGCAGCCCGCCACGCCCGACGCCATCGGCCAGACCATTGGCGAACTGGTGCGCATGCACGACTGGAAAGGCCCGGTCGGCATCGGCTTCCCCGCGGCGATCCAGCGTGGCGTCGCGCGGACTGCGGCCAACGTCGATCGCAGCTTCATCGGGCTCGATGTCGTCGAGTGCTTTTCGCGCCACACCGGCCTGGCCTGCTACGTGGCCAACGATGCCGACGTCGCCGGCCTGGCCGAGATCCGTTTCGGTGCCGGCAAGGATCAGGCGGGCGTGGTCATGATCATCACGATCGGCACCGGTCTTGGCACCGCGCTGTTCGCCGACGGCCGCTTGCTGCCGAACACCGAGCTCGGCCACATCTTCCTCGACAACGGCGAGGAAGCCGAAGCCTTCGCCTCTGGTGCAGTGCGCGATGCGCAAAGCCTCAAGTGGAATGCCTGGGGCAAGCGCTTCAACCGCTACCTGACGCAGATGGAGTTCCTTTTCTGGCCCGACCTGATCGTGCTGGGCGGTGGCGCGAGCGCGAAGCTGGAGAAGTTCGCGGACCAGCTGACGGTGGCCGCACCCGTGGTCGCAGCGAGCTTCCTCAACCAGGCAGGCATCGTGGGCGCGGCCTTGTACGCCGAGACCCAGCTCAAGGCGCGCCAAGGCTGAAAGACGCCTCGGACGGAGCGGAAAAAACTGCAGAGATTGCGAGCCGGCGTGAAGGCGCCGGCTCAGACGAGTCGAGCGCTCAGCGCTGCAGGATCACTTCGCCCTGCGCGCTGCGCTGGACCAGCCAGTTGGAATCGAGGCTCTCTTCGTAGCGCGCGATCACGTAGCGCGAATACCCGCCCGACTCCACCATGGCTTGCGCATGGCGGCGAAAGAGCAGGATCGCCTCGCCGTCGCCGCCGGTGTGCCAGCGCTTTTGCACCAGCGCGATCCGGTAGCGGTCTTCGGCAAGTCGCGTGTCGCTCACGCTCCAGTTCTGCGAAACGGGATTGAGTTCCCGCCCGAGCCCGGAGTAGTCGTCCTGAGGCTCGTTGGTGAGGCCCGCGCAGGCGGCCAGCACGCAAGGCAACAGCAGGAGCGCGAGCCGCTTCATCACGACAGATAGTTGAAGAGCGAGAGGCCGGTCGTCTTGACGAAGGCCTGCTGCGCAGCCTGCAGCGCGACGGTGCGTTGCGAGAGCGAAGACACCGCGTCCGCGTAGTCGAGATCACCCAGGCGCGAAAGCGTGGCGGCGTACTGCACGTTGGCCTGCGAGCCCACGTTCTCGATCGAGTCGATCTCGTTCATCCGCGAGCCTACCGAGGCGCGCACCTGCAGGACGTTGTCCAGCGTCTTGTCCATCCTGTCCAGGCCCTGCGCGATGAAGGTCGGAAGCTCCGAGCTCGACGCGATATCCAGTGCGTCGATCATCTTCTTCATGGAGGTGAAGGCGTCGGTGTAGCCGCCCGGCGTGACGTCGAACTCGTCACCCGTCGCCGGTGAGCCGGCGACCGTGACCTGGATGCCATCGAAAGCAATCGGCTGGCCGCTCGTATAGGTGCCGGTGCTGATGGCCGGACCCGGGTTGGTCGTGTCGTAGACCTCGTAGTCCGTCGCCGAGGTGAAGCGCAACGCGTAGCTATGGCCGGTGAAGGTACCGGTAACCGTGCCGTCGTCGATGATCGCGCGACCGGTATTGGTCGCGGCCACCGAGGTGTTGAACTTGCCGTTGGTGTTCGGGATCTTCATGAACACCTTGTCGCCCGGATCGGAGACCGGGATCACGCGCGACTCGGAGACCTGCAGCGAACGCGCGCCCTGGTCACCCACGTAGGTGACGCCACTGGTCGCATCGCCGACGAAGGGCTGGGTATCGCTCTGGAAGCCGGCAAACATGTAGCCGCCCGTGGCGTCGCGCGAATTGGCGAGACCTACCAGCGAATCGAAGTTGGCCTTCAGGTCAGTGCTGATCGCATCGATGTCGGCACGGGTGTATGAGCCGTTGCCGGCCTGGACCACGCGTTCCTTGACGTAGGTCACCAGGTCGCCGACGCCGCCGAGGACGTTGTCTTCCGCGGCAAGCGCGGTGGACGCGTTGCCGCGGTTCACGCCGTACTGGCTGTTGATCCCCTTGGCCTGGCTCACCAGCAGCGAGGTGGAAGACGCGATCGGATCGTCCGAAGGCGTGACGATGCGCTTGCCCGTAGACAACTGCTGCTGGATCTTGAGCAACTCCGAGGCACGGTTCTGGAACTGCTGCGTGCCGTTGGCGTAGATCATGTTGGTCGAGATGCGCATGTTCCGCTTCCTCAGTGCTTGAGCAACTTAGCCACGCGCCACCGCAAGCACTTCATCGAAGAGCTTGCTGGCGACGTCCATCACGCGCGCAGAGGCTTGGTAGGCCTGCTGGTAGCGGATCAGGTTAGAGGCTTCTTCATCCAGGTTCACGCCGGAATACGATTCCTTGGCGTCGGTCACCCGTTGCAGCACAACCTGCTGCGATTGCGAGGTGACCTGCAATTCGCGGGTACGGGAGCCGACTTCGCTCACCAGTTGCGCGTAGGCGCCTTCGTAGCTCGCGCCACCGCCGATCATGGTCTTGTTCGTCTGCATCGCGGCGAGAGCCACCGCGTTGCGGCTATCGGACACCGAACCGGCCGGGTTCGACACGATGCTGAACTGGTCGTTGTCGGCGGGCTGTCCCGAGATGGTGACGCTCACGCCGGCAAAGCCGAGGGTATCGCCGCTCTTGTAGGGGACCGTGCTGGCCGCTGCATAGTTCGTGGTGGTGCCGTCGGCATGCGTCACCGTGATCGGGAAGCTGGCGGGGAAGCCCGTCAGGTTGCCGCCCGAATACGTCAGCGTCACCGGCAGCGTCAGCGCGGCCGGCGGCGTGAGGCTGGTGATGTCATTGACCACGCCCTGGTTGATCGTGGCGTTGCCGGTGTTGGTGGCCGGCACTTGCGTGCGGATCGGCGTACCGGCTGCGATCAGGCGCGGATCGGTGATCGCCACGGCGATCTCGCTGGACGCGAGTCGCGTCGGCTGGATCAGGAAGCTGTCACCCACGCCCGGCGTACCGGTGAGGTTGAGCGAGAAGCCTTGATCCGGCACCGCCGCAATCAGGTTGGTCAGCGCATCGTTGGGGTCGGTGCCGGTCGCGGTCCAGACCTGTCCGTCACTCTGGCGGACGAGCTGGAAGGTGTTCGCCGCGGAATAGCTCAGGCGGTAGTCGCTGGTGGTCAGCGCACTGCTGTTGGTGATCGGCACGGTGAATTGCGCCGAGCCGGTGTTGGCCGGGCGGTTCGGGTAGATCACGTTGCCGTCCAGCGGCACGAAGAAGTCGGTGCCGAGGTTGCCGTTCAGATCCTGGCCGAGCTTGTGCTGGGCATTGAAGGTCTCGGTCATCGAGATCGCGATCCGGCCCAGCGCGTTCTGCACGTTGTCCAGGCTGTCGCGGCGGAAAGCAAGAAGACCGGTGAGCTTGCCCCCGGTAAAGGCGGCTTCGGGCAGCTCCAGCGCGCTACCGCCGGGCAGCTTGATGCCGATAGCGGTGCGCGAGAGGTCGTCGCCTGCCGGCATGGTCTGCAGCGTCGAATACTCGGTGCGCACCACCAGCGGCTGGCCGTTGCCGATGAAGACGTTGATCGAGCCGTCCGGGTTGTCGGCCGTGGTCACGCCCACCTGCTGATTGAGCTGGGAGAGCAACTGGTCGCGCTGGTCGAGGATGTCGTTGGGCGGCTGGCCCTGGCCGGTGAGCTCGATCACCCGCAGGTTGAGCTCGGAAATCTGCTTCGCGAGGCTGTTGATCTCGGTGACCGAGCCGCCGATCTCGTTGCCCACCTGGTCGCGCAGTTCGTTAACCCGCGCGGTCAGCGTCTGGAAGCGATTGATCAGCGAGCCTGCCTGCGACAGCATCGACTGGCGCGCCGGAATGCTGGTCGCGTCCGCAGAGACGCCCTGTACACCCGAGAAGAAGTCCTGAACGGCCGAAGAGAGGCCCGTGGTCGCATCGCCGAGCAGGTCGTCGATCTGCGAGGTCTGCTCGTAGTTGGTATTCAGTTCCTGGTAGCGCGAGTCAGCGGACAGCACCTGCTGGCTGAGGAAGTTGCTGTAGTTGCGCTTGATCGTCTCGACATTGGTCCCGTTGCCGAAGAAGCCGACGCCGGAGTACTGGGGCACGTTGGTGCCCTGGACGATTGCCTGACGGTTGTAACCAGTGACCGAGGCGTTGGCGATGTTATGGCTGGTCGTGGCAAGGCCGGCTTGCGCCGCCTGCAGACCCGTAATGCCAATACTCAACACACTGCTCGCCATGACCTCTTCCTTTCGAAGTATCTACGGCAGCAGTTAGCAATTCCTTTGCCTGAAATCAGAATCCCGCGCAGATCCTTGCTGGGTAAGGCTTTGCGGGCATCGGCACAGCTCCGAGGCGGTTTTGCGGCGGAATTTGCCGGCAAGGGAGCCGCCGGTTGCCGGGCTTGCCGCCGGGAAGCGGCAAGAATCCGCTGGCGAGCCAGCGTCCGATCAGCTGGCGAGCGCGGTGCGCAGGGTATTGCCGCCGATCACGCGGGCGAGCTTGCCGGCGTACATCGGATCGGTGGCGTAGCCGCCCTTGGTGAGCGCACGGGCAAAGCCGTCGGCGGTCTGCTGACCGCTGACGGTGGCGTAGCGCGGGCTGTTCTGCAGCAGCTTGGCGTAGTCGGCGAAGGCCTCGTCGTAGCTGGCGTAGGCCCGGAAGCGCTCCACCTTGCGGACGGCCGTGCCGTTCTCGTATTCGACGGTCGAGGCCTCGGCGACCGCCCCCTTCCAGTCGCCGCCCGCCTTGATGTTGAAGAGGTTGTAGGACGGGCTGCCATCCGCCTTGCGGATCTCGCCCTTGCCCCAGCCGGTTTCCAGCGCGGCATGGCCGACCAGGAAATGGGCCGGCACGTCGAGATCCTGCGCGGCGCGGGACGCGGCATCCCATATCTTGTCCACGAAACCGTTGGCCGACGCGGACGCCCCGCCTGCCGATGCCGCAGCATCGGTGGCCTGCGCAGGCGCCACGCCTTGCGCGCCGCGCGGCGGGTAAATGATCGGGTGCTTCACCGGATCGCCCGCCGTCGAACCGCCCTCCTCGCTCATATCCACACCCTGCGAGCGCGACAGTTGCCGCTCCAGCGCCTTGGCGAGACCGAAGCCGCCAGCCTTGGACATGTTGAGCGAAAGCTGCTGGTCGGCCAGGCCGCGGAAGAAGCCGGCCTGCTCACCGTCGAAGGCGGGCGCGCCGAAGGTGGTGCTCTCGCGCATCTGCTTCATCACCATCTGCACGAAGAGCGCTTCGAACTGCTGTGCGACCGCCTTGATGGCTTCCGGCGACTTCTGATCCTGCATCTGGCGCAGCTTGTTGAAGCTGCCCATGTCGAAGATCGAGTCCTGGCTGCCTATCTGCATGGCCGCGGCCTCAGATCACTTCCAGCTCGGCGCGCAGCGCGCCGGCGGCCTTCATGGCCTGCAGGATGGCGATCATGTCCATCGGGTTGGCGCCCACGGCATTGAGCGCGCGGACCACCTCGGCGAGGTTGGTGCCCGGCTTCACGCGGATGAGGTTGCTCTGGTCCTGCTTGATGTCGACCTGGGCGTTGTTCACCACCGCAGTCTGGCCACCAGCAAGCGCGTTCGGCTGGCTCACCGACTGGTCGTTGCTGACCGAGACCGACAGGTTGCCGTGCGCCACCGCGCATTCCTGCAACTTGACCGCGCGGTTCATCACCACGGAGCCCGTACGTGAATTCACGACGACCTTGGCAAGTCCCTGCTCCGGCGTCAGATCAAGGTTCTCTATCTTGCCGAGGAAGGCCACGCGTTGGTCCGGTTCGGCCGGCGCCATCACCTGGATGCTGCGGCCGTCGATCGCGCTGGCCACCGGGCCGAGGTTGCGGTTGATTGTGTCGGCGAGGCGCTGCGCCGTCGCGAAGTCCGCCTCACGCAGCTCGACGATCACCGAATCTGCGCGCCCCACGGCCATCGGCACCGCACGCTCCACGATCGCTCCGCCGGGAATGCGTCCCGCAGAGAGGTGGTTGATCTGCTTGCTGCTGCCGCCGCCCGAGGCACCTGCGCCGGAGATGGCGAGGTTGCCCTGCGCCAGCGCATAGACGTTGCCGTCGCCCCCTTTGAGCGGGGCCATCAGCAGCGTGCCGCCCTTGAGGCTCTTGGCGTTGCCGAGCGACGAGACCGTCACGTCCAGCTCCTGTCCCGGCCGCGCGAAAGGCGGCAAGGTCGCAGTCACCATCACCGCAGCCACATTCTTCAGCTGCAGGTTCACGCCCGGCGGCAGGGCGATGCCCATGTTCGAGAGCATGTTGACGATGGACTGCACGGTGAAGGGCGTCTGTGTCGTCTGGTCACCCGTTCCGTCCAGGCCGACCACCAGGCCGTAGCCCACCAGCGGGTTGCTGCGCACGCCTGCGATGGTGGCGAGGTCCTTGATGCGTTCGGCCTGTGCGGCGCCCGCCACGAGCATGAGCACGCAGGCGAGGCCATGAAGGATTCGGTTCATGACGCGCGTCCTCAGAAGGGGCTGATGACCTGGAAGAAGCGGCTCAGCCAACCCATGCGCTGCGCTTCGTCGATGTAGCCGCTGCCGCGGTACTCGATGCGCGCGTCGGCCACCTGGGTGGAGCTGACGGCATTGGCCGAGGTGACGTACATCGGGTTGATCACGCCGGAGAAGCGGATGAACTCATCGCCCTGGTTGATCGCGACCTGCTTCTCGCCCGAGACCAGCAGGTTGCCGTTCGGATACACGTCGATCACGGTCACGGTGATCGTGCCGGTGAAGTTGTTGTTGGCCGAGGACGCGCCCTTGCCGCTGAAGGTGTTGCCGGTGGAGGCCGACACGTCGATGCCTTGCAGTGCCTTGCCGAAAGGCACCTTGGTCAGCGTAGGCACGCTGGCGGTGATGTCGCTGGTGCGATCGGCGGAGCTGCTGGCGTTTTTCTGCGCCTGCGTCTTCTCGACCAGGTTGATCGTCAGCGTGTCGCCCACCAGGCGCGCGCGACGGTCCTCGAACATGCCGCGCTGCGCGATGTTGACGCTGTAGATCGAACCGTTCTGCGGCTCGGTGATCTCGCGCATCGGCGGCCGCATGCTGGTGGGCTGGTGCGTGGCGGTGGTCGGCGTGATGCCCGCGCAGGCGGCGAGGCCCAGCAGGGAAAACACGGCGGCGGACGAGGCAAGGAACTTCATGATGCTGGACCTTCAGAGCTGGCTCAGGCGACCCAGCATCTGATCCGCGGTCTGCACGACGCGGGAGTTGAACTCGTAGGCACGCTGGGTCTGGATCATGTCCACCAGCTCGTTGGCTACGTTGACGTTGGAAGCTTCCACGTAGAACTGATTGAGCACGCCTGAACCGTTGGTACCCGGCGTCGACGTGGTCGGCGTGCCGCTGGACGCGGTCTCCAGGAACAGGTTGTCGCCCATGGATTGCAGGCCCGCCGGGTTCACGAAGGTGGCCAGCTGGATCTGCCCGATCTGGGTCGGCGCATTGTTGTTGCCCGGCTGGGTCACGGTGACGGTGCCGTCGGCCCCGATGGTGATCGAGGTCGCGTCGGCAGGAATCGTGATCGCCGGGTCGAGCGGCATGCCGGAGTGGTTAACGATCTGACCCTGCGCGTCCTTTTCGAAAGAACCGTCGCGGGTATAGGCCGTCGTGCCATCCGGCAGCAGGATCTGGAAGAAGCCTTCGCCGTTGACCGCGAGGTCGAGCGGGCTGCTGGTGCTCTCCAGGTTGCCCTGGGTGTGCAGGCGCGCCGTGGCGACCGTGCGCACACCGGTACCGAGCTGCAGGCCGGTCGGCAGTTGCGTCTGTTGCGAGGACTGAGCGCCGGGCTGGCGAACCGTCTGGTAGAGCAGATCGGCGAACACCGCACGCGACTGCTTGAAGCCGTTCGTGCTGGTATTGGCCAGGTTGTTCGATATGACGTCGAGCTGTGTCTGCTGGGCGTCGAGGCCCGTGCGGGCAACCCAAAGTGCCGGAATCATCTTGGTTCTCCTCTACGCACCATGCCTTGATTCTGCGCGCCACCCGCAAGGGGGCTAATGCGGAACAAGGGCATGAATGCCCTCCAAATCTCAGCTCGTGCGCAGGATCTGGTCGGCACTCTGCGAGTTCTGCTCGGCAGTGCTGATCAGCTTGGTCTGGAATTCGAAATGCCGCGCCAACGAGATCATCTGCGTCATCTGTTCGACGACGTTCACGTTGCTGCCTTCGACAAAGCCACTGGCGACCTGCACGGTCGCGTCCGCCGCCGCCGGCTGGTTGTTGTTGGTACGGAAGAGTCCGTCGCCGCCACGCACCATGGTCGCCGGATCGGGATTGACCAGCTTGAGCTGGCCGACCACCTGTGCCGCGTTACGGTCGCCGGTACGCGGGATCGCGGTGATCGTGCCGTCGGCGCCGATCTCGTAGGTGTTGTCCGGCGGCACTGCCACAGGACCACCATCGCCGATCACCGGCAGGCCGCCTTCGGTTACGAGCTCTCCGTTGGGGCCGAGTTCGAAGCGCCCACCGCGGGTATAGGCCTCGTTGCCGTCAGGCGTCTGGATGGCGAACCAGCCCGCACCGTTGATCGCGGCATCCAGGCCGCGGCCGGTGTGCTGCAGCGGGCCGGACGTCATGTCGTTGGCGACGCTGGCGTCCACGACAAAGGCGCGCGAAGGCAGCGCCTGGCTGATGACGGGAACCGCGCGCAGGCGATGCAGCTCGGCGCGGAATCCATCGGTACTTGCATTGGCGAGGTTGTGACCGACCGAAGCCTGCTGCATCAGCGTGCTCTTGGCTCCAGTCATCGCGGTGTAGATCGCACGGTCCATATGTGTCGTCGTCCGTTCCCGTTAGCGGGTATTTGCTGGCGGCCCTACGGGTCACAACCTCGCCGTTGCCTGGTTAGCCCAGATTCACCAGTGTGTTCAGGATGGTGTCCTGGGTCTTGATCGATTGAGAGTTCGCCTGGTAGTTGCGCTGCTGGGTGATCAGGTTCACCAGCGAGGAAGTCAGGTCGGTATTCGACTCTTCCAGCGAACCGGCCTGGAGCAGGCCAAGGCTGCCCGTACCCGGGCTGCCGACCAGCGGCTGGCCCGATTCCGGCGCTTCCGCCCAGAGGTTCTGGCCCAGCGAGATCAGGCCGTTCGGGTTGGCGAAGTTGGCGAGCACGATCTGGCCCAGCACCTTCGATTGACCGTTGCTGTAGCGACCCTGCAGGGTGCCGTCGGCGCCGATGGTGATGCCCGAGAGGCGACCCGAAGCAAAACCGTCCTGAAGCTGCTTGTTCACCCCGAAGGCGCTGCCGTACTGGGTGGAGCCGGTGAAGTCGAGCTGGAAGCTGATCGGCGAGTTCGCGCCGAAGGACGTATTGATCGGCGCGCTCACGTTCAGCGGCATCGTCGTCGTCAGCGTGCCACCCGTGTCGAAGGTCAGGCCGGTCGGACCGGTGGTCTGGCCACCGTCCACCGAGGTGTGGACGTCCCAGGTGCCGCCGCCGGTCTTCACGAAGTACATCGTGTAGATGTGCGAGTTACCCAGCGAGTCGAAGATCGAGATCGAGGTCGAGGAGTTATAGGAAAGCGGATCCGGGATCGGCTGTGCAGCGGTGCTGGTGAAAGGCACGGTCGGCACGGTGGCGCGCGAATCCAGGTTGATACCCATGTCAGCCGAGGTGGTCTCCTTGGGCTGCAGGTCCGAGGTGTCGAGTTTGATGTCGGTCGGCGAGGCCGGCAGGATTTGCCCCAGCGAGTTTGCCGGGTAGCCGGTCAGGCGGTAGCCGGCGGAGTTCGTCAGGTAACCGCTCTTGTCGATCTCGTACTGGCCGTTGCGGGTATAGCCAACGGTGCCGTCGGACTTCACCACGCGGAAGAAACCGGAACCATTGATCGCGATATCCAGGGGATTGTCGGTCGGGGTGATGTTGCCCTGGTTGAAGCTCTGCGCCACAGCGCCCACCGAGGTGCCGATACCAACCTGGACGCCGGCCGATGCGCCATTGAGCGCAGCTGCGTAGATGTCGCCGAAGACCGTGTTCGCGCCCTTGAAGCCGATGGTGCTGGCGTTCGCGATGTTGTTGGAGATGACGTCGATCGCCTTGGAGGCGCCGTTGAGTCCGCTCAGTGCTTGCTGGAAAGCCATTTTCTTGCTCCTGCCGATCCGGCTCAGGAAAGGATTTGCTTGATGTCGTCCATGGTGTGGAGCCCGAGGTTGCCGACCTCGATCTTCACGCCACTTGCAGCACGAATCACGCCACTTACCGTACCCAGCTGCAGGGTCTTCACGTCAACTTTCGTGTCACCGCGCGTCGCGGTCACACTGATGGAATAGGCGCCGTCCGCGGCGGCCGCGCCTTCGTCGGTCTTGCCGTCCCAACCGAAGGCCTGCGAGCCCGCATCCATCGACCCGAGATCCAGGGTGCGGATGGCGTTGCCGTTGGAGTCCTTGATCACGACTTTCACAGCGTCTGCCGGCTCGGCCAGCTCCACGCCGCCCAATGCCGCGCCCTGCGACATCTGCAGCTTGCCGCCTTCGACCAGCACCGCACGGCCGACAAGATTTGCCGCCTGCATCGCCTCGGAGGACTGCGAAGCGGCAACCATCGACTCCATCGTGGTGTTCAGCTTGGTGATGCCGTCCACCGTGCTGATCTGCGCCAGTTGCGATGTCATCTGCGAGTTGTCCAGCGGATTCATCGGATCCTGGTTCTGCAACTGCGTGGTGAGCATCGTCAGGAAGCTGCTCTGCGAGACCGCGCTATCGTCCTTCTTGGTCGTCGTAGTGCTCTTCGTCCCGTTGAGCTGGTTGAGCAGATCGCTGCTGATCGTCCCGTTGTTGTTGACGGCTGCCATGTGTTTACTCCTCAACCCTGGCCGATCGCCAGGGTTCTTTGCATAAGGGTCTTGGCGGTGGCCATGACCTCAGTGTTGCTTTGATAGGAACGCGATGCGGAGATCATGTTCACCATCTCTTCGACCACGTCGACGTTCGGCATCTGCACGTAACCGTCAGCGTTGGCCGCGGGATTCTTCGGGTCGTACATCATCTTGAGCGGCGCGGCCGACTCGACCATCTGGCGCACCCGCACGCCCTGTGCACCCGACACGTCGCCCATCGGCGTGGCCTCGAAGACCACCTGCTTGGCGCGATAGGGCTGACCGTCCGAACTCACCACGCTTTCGGCGTTGGCGAGGTTGCTGGCCACCGCGTTCAGGCGCACCGACTGGGCGGTGAGCGCGGAACCGGCAACCTTGAATACGTTCATCATGCTCATGGCAGCTCCTCAACCGATCACTGGCCGGACACCGCGGTCTTCATCGAAGACAGCAGGCGGTTGATGAAAGTGAGGCTGGCCTCATACTGGATCGCGTTCTCGGCGAAGGAAGCGCGCTCGACGTCCATGTCGACCGTGTTGCCGTCGACCGCCGATTGCGTCTCGGTCCGGTATTTGAGCGAGGGGTCCGCACCCGCGTTCGCAGTGCCTTCGATATGTCGGGCGGAGGTCGTGCTCAGTGCCAGCGGTTGCATCCTGCCTTCGAGCGCGCCCATGAGCTTTTCCTTGAAATCGAAGTCCCGAGCCTTGTAGTTCGGGGTATCTGCGTTCGCGATGTTCGACGCGATGATTTCCTGGCGCTTTGCCCGCAGGTTCAGTGCGGTCTGCTGAAATCCAAGGTGTCGATCGAGTGCGGTCATGTTCATCGCGGTTCTCCTGGGTGGGCTACGCTGCCGGAGCTGCCTCGCTTCACCCGATGGGCCATTCGCAGCTTCCGTGCCAGGATTCTCGAACGCGCGCCAGAGCGGCATTCCGCCGAATAGACGGTGTTTGGGGCGGCAATTCCCTGCCGGCCGAACGGCAATCGGCGCGCATGGCCGGCAAGCCTTGCCGTGCCGTTAAGCCGGGCTCGCTTCGTGGGAAAATCGGCCCCATGAACCGCACGCCCCTTGCCTCGCTTTGCCTCGCTGGCGTCGCGTTTGTCGCCGCTGCCCCCAGCCTCGCCCAGATTCCGGCCACCGACGCCCGGGCCTTGGCGCTGGAATTCCTCAGAAAGGAAGCCGCCGCAGACGGCCGCACGGTCACGGTGGAGATCCCGGAGCGCGCCAAGCCGGCTGCCCGCAACTGCATCGCGCCCGAAGCCTTCCTGCCGCCCGGCCGTCGCGCCTGGGGCAAGACCACGGTGGGCGTGCGCTGCCACGAACCGCGCTGGACGGTTTTCATGCCAGCCCAGGTGAAGGTCCAGGGCCAGTACCTGGTAGCGGCTCATCCGCTGGCCGCAGGCCAGACCCTTTCGTCCGGCGACTGGCAAGTCGCGCAAGGCGATATCGCTGCCCTGCCCGCCGGGATTCTCGAATCACCGGCCCAGGCGGACGGCCGGACCCTGCGCCGGGCCGTAGCGGGCGCCAGCCCCCTGCTCGCCGATCAACTTCTGGCCACGCGCGCCGTTGATAGGGGTCAGAAAGTGCGGGTCATCTCGCGTGGCGCCGGTTTTGAGGTCACCAACGAGGGCGAAGCCCTTGCGCCGGCCGCCGATGGCCAGACGGTCACGGTGCGGCTGGAGGGCGGCCGCGTCGTCCAGGGCGTCGCCCGACCAGGCGGAATCGTGGAGATCCGGCCCTGAGCCCCCGGAGCGCTTACAAAGCCGCAAAGCCATTGATAATTCGGGTTAAAGTTCCGGCAGGCGACGCCGATAAGACTGACAACAACCAGAAATGCACGGAGCGACACCATGAAAATCGAAGGTTACAAGTCAGTAGGCGCGGGCGGCGACGTCAAGACGCGCGCTACGCGCGATGGCGGCGCGAAGACGGAGGCGACCGGCAGCTCCGGTTCCAACGTCGCGCTCAACAACCTGCAGCAGCTCGAAGGCACCCTGGCGGGCGTTTCTGAAGTGGATTCGGCCAAGGTCGGCGAGATCAAGCAGGCGATCAGCGAAGGACGCTTCCGGGTCGATCCGGAAAAAGTGGCCGACGGCCTGATCCAGAGCGTGCGCGACATGCTCCAGACGCAGGTGCGCAGCGCCTGAACGTCGCCGGCCAGCCCCGATGAGACTGCGCACGCCGCTCGCGTGCGCAGCGTCGGACGGGTACAGTAGGTCGCGTTCGATCCCGAATCCGACTCATTGCTGTTGACTCATGGCTGCTCATGGCTGATATCCCCGACGAGGCGATCAATTCCTTCCGTGCCTTGCTGGCCGACACCATCGGCCAGCTGGAAGAGTTCGTCCGCCTGCTCGACAAAGAACACAAGCTGCTCGAAGCCTCCGACGCCGAGGCACTCCTGAGCCTGGCCACCGACAAGAGCGCCGCGATCCAGCGGCTGCAGCGTTCTGAGAACGCCCGCGCGCTGACGCTGGCGCGCCACGGCGTCGAAAACACCCGGCTTGCCCTGGACGCCTTCATCGCGGGCCCGGGCAAGATGTCCGCCCAAGCCTGGCAGCACTATCTCAAGCTGGTTGAGCGGGTGCGCGACATGAATCGCGACAACGGAATCCTGGTGCGCGAGCAGATGCACTTCAACCAGAAGGCCTTGGGCGCCCTGCTTTCGGCCAGCGAAACCGGTCTCTACGATGCCGGCGGGCTTGCCGTCGGGCGACCCGGCGGTCGCCACCTGGGCAGCGTCTAGATCCAGGCTCGCAAGGGCGGCAGCGCTTGCCGCCTTGTGCCGCCATCGCGGCAAGCTCGCGCGGCCCAGACACTCACACTCGACAAGCATGCGGCTTGATGCCGCAGGGCCCGACTTGCCCTCTTTTCTCGCCTTTACGGCGGTAGAGGTGCTCCTAGCACGGCCCCCTCGGCCGGCGCGCTGGCTGCAGCCGCACCTGCGGCATCACCGGCTTCCGGCGGCAGCATGGACTCAATCAGGATCGCGACGCGGCGATTGCGCGCCCTGCCCTCCGGCGTGCTGTTGTCCGCTACTGGCCGCTGGTCCGCATAGCCCGCCGCGGTCAGCCGGCGCGGATCGACGCGAGAATCGATGAAGGTCCGGACCACGGTCGCCGCCCGCACCGCGGAAAGCTCCCAGTTGGAGGCAAACAGCTGATTCGCGATCGGCGTGGTGTCGGTATGACCTTCCACCTTGATCGGGAAATCACCCTGGGAAAGCACCTCGCCGATGGCGTGCATCGCCCGCGATGCTTCGCCGCCCAGCACCGCCTCGCCGGGGTTGAAGAGCACGCTGGCGTTGATCTCGATGCTGATGCCATAGGGCCCGTCATTCACCGTCACCTTGCCCTCGCGCACCAGCGGCGCCAGCACGCGGCGCACTTGCTCGGCCATGTCCTGCATCTGGCGGCGCAGACGCGTGCGGGCCTCTTCGCGTGGATCGGCTTGGGCTTTGTTGGGCTTGACCGCCGGCACGGCGGCCGCGACGGTCGTGCGCGGCACGATCTGCATGCCATCGGCGTTGGTGCTGACGCTGCGGAAAGCGCTGACGAGCGAGTTCGAGAGCACGCGGTACTTGCCCTCATTGATGGAGCTGATCGCGTACATCACCACGAAGAACGCAAACAGCAGGGTGATGAAGTCCGCGTACGAGACGAGCCAGCGCTCGTGGTTCTCGTGCTCTTCCTCGTGTTTGCGGCGGCGTCCGGCCATGCTTGCAGGTGTCTCGTCTCGGGTATGCCTGTCTGAACGGCAGCGCGTCGCCAGACTTGAATCCGGCGATCCACACCAGCTAGACGACGTAGCCCTGTAGGCGGCTTTCGATGATGCGCGGGTTGTCGCCGTGGGCGATGCCCACCAGGCCGTCGACAATCATTTCCCGCATCGCGACCATCCGGGCGATATGCGCCTGCAGCTTCTTGGCCACGGGCAGGAAGATCAGGTTGGCCGAGCCGACGCCGTAGATGGTCGCGACGAAGGCGACTGCAATACCGGCGCCGAGCTTGGACGGGTCGGAAAGGTTTTCCATCACATGGATCAGGCCCATTACCGCGCCCAGGATGCCGACGGTTGGCGCGTAGCCGCCCGCCGATTCCCAGATCTTGGCGCCGGTCTTGAGCTGATGCTCCCAGGCGCCGATCTCGACCTCCAGGACTTCGCGCAGGCGGTCGGGCTCCACGCCATCCACCAGCAGTTGCAGGCCCTTGGCCGCAAACGGGTCGCGCAGCGCATTGGCCGGGCCTTCCAGGGCCAGCAGGCCTTCCTTGCGGGCGATGTTGCTCCAGGAAACGATCTGGTCGATCAGCTGGCGGAATGGCGGCACCGGCGGCCGGAAGACCCAGCCGAACATCGACAGGCCGAGCCGGAACACCGGAAAAGGGCTTTGCAGCATCACCGCGCCCAGGGTGCCGCCGATCACGATCAGGAAAGCCGTCGGCTGCACCAGCGAGTTGATGTGGCCGCCTTCAAGCAATTGGCCGGCAACGATCGCGGTAAGCCCGAGGATCAGCCCCGCAATACTGATTTTGTCCATGCGGGAGGCCGCTTAGGTTTGAGCGCGTCGGCCGCGGGCGCTGGCCCCCTTGGCAGCCGCGCCCATGATGCGTGAGCGCAGGCGTGCAATCGCCTGGCTGTGGAGCTGGCAGACGCGGGATTCGGACACGCCAAGCACCTCGCCGATTTCACGCAGGTTCAGGTCTTCTTCGTAGTAGAGGCCCATGACCATCTTTTCACGTTCCGGAAGGTCGTCGATCGCCTGGACCAAGCTCTCGCGCATGCTTTTGTCTTCCAGCAGCGAGAGCGGGTCACCGTCCGTACCGACGATATGGCGCTCGAGGAAACTCTCTTCGTCCTCGTCGCCGAAATCTTCGAAGTACACGAGCTGGTAGCCGCGTGCCTCCTGCAGCATCTTTTGATAGTCCTGCAGGCTCATGCCCAGAGAATCGGCCAGCTCCTTCTCAGTCGGCTGGCGTCCAAAACGTTGTTCCAGTTGATGGATCGCGGTTTCGATCCGGCGCATTTCGCGCCGAAGGCTGCGGGGCAGCCAGTCGTTTTCACGCAGGCCGTCGAGCATCGCGCCGCGGATGCGCTGGACGGCGTAAGTCTCGAACTGCGCACCAAGGCCTTCTTCGTAACGGCCGATGGCGTCGAGCAGGCCGAGCATGCCGTTCTGGATGATGTCTTCGACCTGCACGCTCGCAGGCAGCTTGGCCATCAGGTGATAGGCGATCCGCTTCACAAGCGGAACGTACTGCGTGACAAGCTGATTCTTGTCCAGTGTTCCCGACGCGGTGTACATGGTGTGTGACTCGCTCTCAGAGGTTGGACACCTCTTTACCTGCTCCGGCAGTATCGGCCCCCACAAAGGGAGTCGTCCCCGCATCATTCCACACTAACGGCCGCCCAGAAGGAAAATTGAGCCCTGCCCCGTCCTTTCGGCCCTTGCGGGCCGTCTCATAAGTCTTCGTCCGCGCAAAAGCGCGTCGGTTCAGGTGCCCAGCGCCAAAGGCGCACGCGTAGCGCGCTGCGCCAGCCCCAGCACCCGGTCCAGGAAGCGCTCCCCGCCTCCGGCGCTCACCGCCGCAGCCGCCGCGCTCGCCTCGAGCCCGTAGATCCGACGCAAGGCCAGCACGGTCTGCCGCTGCGCGACCTGCATCAGATTGTCCAGTAGCGCCTCACCCTCGTTTGGCCGACGACAGCCGCCCAAGGCCAGGTCCAGTTGCGCCCACGGACCGCCCTCCAGCCGCTTGATCAACGCGTAGGCCTCGGTCACCGAGCGCGGGGAGCCGTCGACCGCCACCACCAGGCGTTGAGCTGCCAGCGCAAAGGGCGACAGGCTCATGGACTCATCCGGGCGGGCATGGATCACCCACAGGTCGCTGCCGTTTTGCAGACGCCGGCAGGTTTCGCGAAAACGTGCGGCATAGATCCGGTCCGCGCCGGCGAGACGACGCGCCAGCCGCGCCGCCGAATGCAGGGTGCAGCCTGGAGCCGCCTGCACCTGCGCCTGCTCCAGCGGCACCTCACCCTCGACCACCTGGCCAAGATCGAAGCGCGGGCTCACGCCCATCACGTCGCCCAGGTTGCCGCAGGCCTCGGCTTCGTCGAAGAGCAGCACCTGGCGCCCGGCCTGAGCGCGGGTCATCACCTGCCCCGCCGTCCAGCGCAGCGCGCCGGTGCCACAGGCGAGCACTGCCACCACTTGGGGTGGCGCCTTGGAAAGCAGCCGCCGCAGACCGGCGGCCTGGTCTTCGAATCCGCCTCTCACTGAAGGCCTCCGCGTTGTGCTGCCTGGTTGCCGGGTCGACTCGCGGCCAGCAGGCCGGCGTCCTCGGCGGAAATACGGAAGGGCGATTCGGGCGAGAGTTCGCGCAGGGCGCGGTGCACCAGCCACGCACGGTTAGGCAGGTGCAGGTCTTCCGGCACGCGCTGGCCATTGGCCACGTAGAAGGCGCGCAGCTCGTGGCGAATCAGCACGTCGAGCACCGGTCCGAGCGAGGCGGCTTCGTCGGTCTTGCTCAGGATGCAGCCCGCAAGATCGGGACCTTCGTATGCGTGCAGCACGTCTTCCAGCGTGTCGCCGCGCGCGGTCGCGTTGAGCAGCAGCAGGCGACGGACACAGCCGGCACCGGCGAGCATCGCCGCCTGGTCGGCGACCATCTTGTCGCGCTGGCTCATGCCGATCGTGTCGATCAGGACCATGTGCTTGCCGGACAGGTCCTGCAGCGTACGGCGCAGGTCGGACGCATCGCGCACCGCATGCACCTGCACGCCGAGGATGCGACCGTAGATGCGCAGTTGTTCGTGGGCGCCGATCCGGTAGCCGTCGGTGGTGATGAGCGCGAGCTTGTCGGCACCGTGGCGCACCACGCAGCGCGCGGCGAGCTTGGCAGTGGTGGTGGTCTTGCCGACACCGGTCGGACCGACCAGTGCATAGACGCCGCCGCGCTCGATCAGGTCGGCTTCGGACTCCAGGGTCAGCAGGCGGCGGTTGATCTGCGCCCGCAGGACGTTGCGTGCTTCATCGCCCTGCGCTTCGGCCGGGACGGCCTCGACCAGTTCGCGGGCCAGTTGTGCGGAGAAACCGGCTTCGAGCAGATCGCTCATCGCCTGCGCGCGGATCGGTGCACCGCGGGTGAGTTCGCCCCAGGCGAAGCCTGCGAGCTGACGTTCGATCATCCCGCGGATCGCGCCGAGTTCGCCCATCAGCTGGGCGTTGGCGGCTTCCAGCGCGCGGACCTTCTCGTCGTCGGCTGCGCGCGGCGCAGCGGGCGGCACCTGGCGCGCACGTTCGCGCTGGCGTTCATTCAGACGTTCGTCGTCGCGAGCCGCCTCGGCACGGCGCGGTCCGGGCTCACGTCGCATTTCCTGCGGCAGCTCGCGCGGGATGTCGCGCGGGATTTCCTTGCCAAACTGGCGGTCCTTGCCGAATTCGCGGTCCATGCCGAGTTCGCGGCTGAACTCGCGACGCGGTTCTACCTCGGCGGCATCGTCGTAGGCCGCACGGATCGCGCGATAACCGTCGTCCAGCGGGCGGGCGCGCTCGGCTTCGAGTTCGCGACGCGCCGCGAACAGCGGTTCAGGTTGCACCGGCGGGCGGGTCACCGAGGGCACCGGATTGCCCCAGTTGTCGACGCGCGGCGGGTTGAAAGGGCGGACCTGGGCGCGCTGGTCGCTCACCATGTGCGGAACGCCGGGCGGCAGACCGGGCCCGGCACTCGCCTCCATCGGCGCGCGCGCCACGCGGGTCGAGAGGCTGACATGGAAGTCGTCGGCGTCGGCCTCTTCCTCAACCGTCGGCTGCATGGCGACGACAGGCGCGGCGGCAGCATTCACGCGGCGCACCGCGTTCTGCACGGCGCCGACTTCATCCGCCGGCAGCGCGAGGATCTCCACGCCATCGTCGACCGCGCGATTGGAGAGCACCACGGCGTCGGGGCCGAGCTCCTCCTTGACCATGCGCAGTGCCTCGCGAGCAGTGCGGCCGTAATAGCGCTTGACGTTGACCATGGCATACCTCCGGTGCGGCGTGTTCTGTGCCGTCGCTCGGGCTTTCGTTGGCGTCCGTTCAGCAAGACGCGTTCCCGGCAATTCGGCTTCCTGGCAGGCATTATTTGCCGCTCACCACGGCTGCAAGCGCGGAAACAACGCGGGAAAAACCGCCCTATTCGAGACGGGGCCGACAGCTTTTGCCGCAGGCGGCAAAGCGTGCCGCGAGGGAGGAGAAAACGGAGCGGGCTGTCACCGCGACGCGGAAGCGCGCGGCGATCAGCCTGTCAGCTGCCGCCGATGATGGCGGTGACGCGGATGTTGCGGTTCTCCGGCACTTCCGCATTGGCGAGCACGCGCAGGTTCGGCACGGCGCGACGCAGGAAGCGCGAGAGCAGCCAGCGCAGCTGGTTGGGCACCAGCAGCACTGCGGGCAGGCCGAGGTCTTCCTGGCGCTGCGCCGCGTTGGCGGTTTCGCGCAACAGGTTGTCGGCGAGGCTGGGCTCGAGCACGCCCTCTCCGCCGCCGCTCTGCACCGCCTGCATGAGAAGGCGCTCCAGGCTCGGGTCCAGCGCCAGCACTTGCAGCTCGACACTGCCCGGGAAGAGTTGCTGCACGATCGCGCGACCGAGGGCGGTACGCACTCGCGCGGCGAGCTCCAGCGGATCCTGGGTACGGGCGGCGTGTTCGGACAGCGTCTCGATGATGGTCCGCATGTCGCGGATGTTGACGCCTTCTTCGAGCAGGTACTGCAGCACGCGCTGGATGACATGCAGTGGCAGCAGCTTGGGCACCAGGTCCTCGACCAGCTTCGGCGCTTCCTTGGCGATATGGTCGAGCAGCGCCTGGGTTTCCTGGCGACCGAGCAGGTCGGAGGAATGACTCAGGATGATGTGATTCAGGTGCGTGGCGACCACCGTGCTCGCATCGACCACGGTGTAGCCCATGCCATGCGCTTGTTCACGCAGGCTTGCATCGATCCAGGTCGCTGGCAGGCCGAAGGCCGGATCGCGGGTCGTGGCACCCGGAAGCTGGCCGGTGACACGGCCCGGGTTGATCGCCAGGAACATGCCCGGGTAAGCCTCGCCGGTGCCCACCTCCACGCCCTTGAGCGAAAGCCGGTAGGCGTTGGGGCGTAGCTCCAGGTTGTCGCGGATGTGCACCGGCGCCGAGAGGAAACCGACCTCCTGCGCAAACTTCTTGCGCAAGCCGCGGATGCGTCGCAGCAGCTCGCCATCCTGGCCCTTGTCGACCATGGGGATCAGGCGATAGCCCACTTCCAGGCCGAGCACGTCCACCGGGGCGACATCCGACCAGCTCGCGTCTGCGCTCTCAGGCGTGGGCAGCGGCGCGGCCGGCGCAGCTTCTTCGGTTGCGGCGGCCTCCTCGCCACGCTTCTTCGCGAGGAACCAGGCGCCCGCCCCAAAGGCAGAAGCCAACAGCAGGAACACGAGGTTCGGCATGCCGGGGATCAGGCCCATGATGCCGAGAATGGCGGCCGTCAGCAGCAGCACCGTCGGGTTGGTGAAGAGCTGGCTGACGAACTGCGCGCCGACGTCCTGGTCGTCACCGACGCGTGACACAACCATACCGGCGGCCACCGAGATCACCAGCGCCGGCAACTGCGCGACCAGGCCGTCACCGATCGTCAGCAGCGTGTAGTTCTCGGCCGCCTGCCCCGGGGCCATGTTGTGCTGGACGATACCGACGATCAGCCCGCCGACGATGTTGATCACCAGGATCAGGATGCCCGCCACCGCGTCACCGCGGACGAACTTGGAGGCACCGTCCATCGCGCCGTAGAAGTCGGCTTCCTGGGCCACCTCGGCACGGCGGCGCTTGGCTTCCTTGTCATCGATCAGGCCGGCGTTCAGGTCGGCGTCGATCGCCATCTGCTTGCCGGGCATCGCGTCCAGGGTGAAGCGCGCGCCCACTTCGGCGATCCGGCCAGCGCCCTTCGTGATGACCACGAAGTTGATGACCGTGAGGATCACGAACACCACGATACCGACCGCGGTATTGCCACCCACAAGGAAGTGACCGAAAGCCTCGATAACCTTGCCCGCGGCGTCGGGTCCGGTATGGCCCTCGAGCAGCACCTTCCGGGTCGACGCCACGTTGAGTGAGAGGCGCAGCAGCGTGGTCGTCAGCAGCACCGTGGGGAAGGCGGAAAAGTCCAGCGGCTTGCGGGTGTACATCGCCACCAGCAACACCATGATCGCCATCGCCAGGTTGAACGTGAAGAACACGTCCAGCAGGAAGGACGGCAGCGGCAACACCATCATCGCCAGAACGATGACGATCAGCAGCGGCGCGGCAAGCTGGCGGATGTTGCGCGGCGAGAAGATCTGGCGCAGTTCGAGCGCGGCAGAAGGTTCGGCCATGGGGCTTCCTCGTTACCTCAGACGGCGGGCCCCGGGTCCAGGCCCGGCGGCACCATGACATGTTCGGGTTCGCGGGGCGGTACTACGCCCTGTGCATGCGCCTGGCGCAGCGAGAACACCCAGGCGAGCACTTCGGCCACCGCGGTATAGAGCGCGGCCGGCACTTCCTGGTCGATATCGGTATGGCGCCAGAGCGCACGCGCAAGCGGCGGCGCTTCCAGCAGCGGAATACCGTTGGCACGGGCGATGTCGCGGATCTGCCCGGCGACGAGGTCCGTGCCCTTGGCGATCACGCGCGGCGCGCGCATGACCGAGTCGTCGTACTTGAGCGCCACGGCGTAGTGGGTCGGGTTGGTCACCACCACGTCCGCCTTGGGCACTTCCTGCATCATCCGGCGCCGCGCCATCTCGCGCTGCTTCTGGCGGATGCGGCCCTTGATCTGCGGATCGCCTTCCTGCTCCTTGTTTTCCTGGCGGACCTCTTCCTTGGTCATGCGCAGGCGGGAGTAGTACTGCCAGAGCTGGAAGGGCACATCGATCAGGGCGATGAAGGCGAGCCCGGACACCATCACGATCGTCGCCCACAGCACCAGGTGGACGAAGCCCGCGAGGCCGGACTCGATGCTCATGCCGCCCAGGGATATCGCCTCGTCCGCGCGCGACCAGATCACCCAGGCGCCCACGCCGCCAATCAGCAAGGATTTGAGGACGGCCTTGACCAGTTCTGCGAGCCCGCTCCAGGACACGATGCGGGTGAGCCCCGCCAGCGGATTGAGGCGCGAGGCCTTGAAGCCGAGCGCCTTGGCGGAAAAGTTGAAGCCTCCGAGTGCCATCGGCCCGGCCAGTGCGGCCAGCACCTGGGCCACGCAGAGCGGCAAGAGGGCCGTCAGGCCCAGGGTGAAGAGGCTGCCCAGGGAATCGAGCATGGCCTGCGGATCCAGCGCCTGCGCGCGATCCAGCGACAGGCCGGATTCGGCTAGATGCCGCATGCGCTCCGAAATCCAGCCCCCCATCCCCCACAGGGTGCTGACACCCGTGATCAGGACGAGAAAACTCCCCAGCTCGCGCGAACTGGGGACGTTGCCCTCTTCGCGCGCCTGCTGCAGTCGTCGTTCTGACGCTGGTTCGGTTTTCTCGAGATCGCTTTCCTCGGCCATGACACTCCCTCTTGCTGCCGATTATCGACAGCCGGGCGCAAGCCAAGGGCGGGAACAGGCCGAAAAAAACCCCGCAATTCGCGGGGTTGAGGATGGAACAGGAGGAGACAGCTGCAACAGGAAGCTGTGAGTGTCTGAGTGTGAATACGGCCCGCAGTTCCGGTACTTTAGGACTAATGAATATATGGACGGAATAGCCATACCGCCCGCCGGCCCGCGTGCCCGTTGCATTTGGCTGCTTTCGCCGGGATATGGCGGAACTCTGACGCCGATAGGCGGTAGTTCTTTCGTGACGGCCGTCACGTTAGGGGCTGACAAATACGGCCTGCCAAAGAAAAAACCGCCCGGTGGGCGGCTTTTTTGTACATCCGGATGGCGTGCTCAGACGGCGTTGCGGATGCCGGTCTCGATTTCCACGCGGGCGTCTTCGGTCGTGCCCCAGCCCAGAACCTTGACCCACTTGCCGGGCTCCAGGTCCTTGTAGTGCTCGAAGAAGTGGACGATCTGCTTGCGCAGCAGCTCGGGCAGGTCTTCGATCGTCTTCACGTTCGTGTACAGCGGGGTCAGCTTGGTCACCGGCACGGCGATCAGCTTGGCGTCTTCGCCGCCTTCGTCCTGCATCTTGAGCATGCCGACGGGACGAGCGCGCACCACGGCACCGGGAATCAGCGGGAAGGGCGTCACCACCAGCACGTCCACCGGGTCGCCGTCACCGGCCACGGTGCAGGGGATGTAGCCGTAGTTGCACGGGTAGTGCATGGCCGTGCCCATGAAACGGTCAACGAAAAGCGCGCCCGTTTCCTTGTCGACCTCGTACTTGATCGGATCGGCATGGGCCGGGATTTCAATGACCACGTTGAATTCGTCCGGGGCTTTGTTGCCCGGCGTGACGTTGTGAAGACTCATGTTGTCCGTCTCTGAAGGGTTATTTACAGCCAGAGCGGATTTTACCACCGCGGGCCTTGCCATTGCTGCGCCGCAACCAAGTCGGCCGCCCTTGCGCTGGATCAGGAGAGCGCTTTTCGGCGCATTGCGCCCGGCGACGACTTGCCCTTAGGATGCCCTGCGCCCTCAACGGACGCCAATGTAAGTCGCTGCAGGTAGTTCCACCCTTATTACAAGAGGAGACTTCCCCATGACGACGACCATGGCGCTGTATTTCGCCTTGGCCTGTGGCCTCGCCGCCGTAATCTACGGCTTTGTATCGCGCAGCTGGATTCTTGCGCAGGACCCGGGCAACGCCCGGATGCAGGAAATCTCCGCCGCCATCCAGCAAGGGGCCGCCGCCTATCTTGCGCGTCAATACCGCACCATCGCCATCGTCGGGGTCATCCTCGCGATCCTCATCGGCCTCTTCATCAATCTGACCACCGCGATCGCCTTCGTGATCGGCGCCGTTCTCTCCGGCGCTTGCGGCTTCATCGGCATGAACATCTCGGTGCGCGCCAACGTGCGTACCGCCCAGGCCGCCACGCGCGGCATCAACGACGCGCTTGCGGTCGCCTTCCGCGGCGGCGCCATCACCGGGATGCTGGTGGTGGGGTTGGGTCTGCTGGGCGTGGGGCTGGTGTATTTCTATCTCGCCGGCCATAGCGCCGGGCAGGACCTCCACCACAGCCTCGCGCCGCTGATGGGCCTGGCCTTCGGGTCTTCCCTGATCTCGATCTTCGCGCGGCTGGGCGGCGGCATCTTCACCAAGGGTGCGGATGTCGGCGCGGATCTGGTCGGCAAGGTCGAAGCGGGCATTCCGGAAGACGACCCGCGCAACCCCGCGGTAATCGCCGACAACGTGGGCGACAACGTGGGTGACTGCGCCGGCATGGCCGCGGACCTGTTCGAGACCTACGCGGTGACGCTGATCGCGACCATGGTGCTGGGCGTGTTGATGCTCAAGGGCGCAGCTGAACATGCAGCGGTCTATCCGCTCGCGCTCGGCGGCTTCTCCATCATCGCCTCGATCATCGGTTGCTTCTTCGTCAAGGCGAGCCCCGGCATGAAGAACGTGATGCCGGCGCTCTACCGTGGACTCGCGATCGCCGGGGTGATCTCGCTCGTGGGCTTCTACTTCATCACCACGTCCATCATGCCGGACGATGTGCTGGGTGCCCCCGGCAGCCAGATGAAGCTCTTCGGCTCGGCGGTCGTCGGCCTCGTACTGACCGCCCTGCTCGTCTGGATCACCGAGTACTACACCGGCACGCAGTACAAGCCAGTGCAGCATGTGGCGCAGGCCTCCACCACCGGCCACGCGACCAACATCATCGCGGGCATCGGCGTGAGCATGAAGTCGACCGCCTGGCCGGTGATCTTCGTCTGCCTCGCGATCCTGTCGGCCTTCTGGCTCGGCGGCATCTACGGGATAGCGGTGGCCGCGACGTCCATGCTCTCGATGGCAGGCATCGTGGTCGCGCTGGACGCCTACGGCCCGATCACCGACAACGCCGGCGGCATCGCCGAGATGGCGGAACTGCCCGATTCGGTGCGCGACATCACCGACCCGCTGGATGCCGTGGGCAACACCACCAAGGCGGTGACCAAGGGCTACGCGATCGGCTCCGCCGGCCTCGCGGCACTCGTGCTGTTCGCCGACTACACGCATGCGCTGGAAGCCGCCGGCAAGACGCTCTCCTTCGATCTCTCCAACCACATGGTGATCGTCGGCCTCTTCATCGGCGGCCTGATCCCCTACCTCTTCGGCGCCATGGCGATGGAGGCCGTCGGCCGCGCCGCGGGCTCGGTGGTGGAAGAAGTGCGCCGCCAGTTCCGCGAGATCCCCGGGATCATGGAAGGCACTGCCAAGCCCGAATACGGCCGCGCGGTAGACATGCTCACCGGTGCCGCGATCAAGGAGATGATCCTGCCCTCGCTGCTGCCCGTGGCCGTGCCGATCATCGTCGGCCTGCTGCTCGGTCCGGTCGCGCTCGGCGGCCTGCTGATGGGCACGATCGTGACCGGCCTCTTCGTGGCGATCTCGATGTGCACCGGCGGCGGCGCCTGGGACAACGCCAAGAAGTACATCGAAGACGGCCACCACGGCGGCAAGGGTTCGGACGCGCACAAGGCGGCCGTGACCGGCGATACCGTCGGCGACCCTTACAAAGATACGGCCGGCCCCGCGGTGAACCCACTCATCAAGATCATCAACATCGTGGCCCTGCTGATCGTGCCGCTACTCCCGGGGGTGATGTAAGGGTTCGAGGCTGGTATCACGGTCTGGACAATGCCCGGGCAAGCCGGGCGTGCGGATCGTGATGGCGGCCGTGCGCAGACGAAGCGGGCCGGCATGCCACGACTCGCAGGTCGCCGCGTAGCAAGCCAAAACAAAGGGCGCCCGAGGGCGCCCTTTGTCATTGCTGCGGCCCGCGGGCCACGCCTTTTCACTCAGCGCGTGTCGAAACCTGCGGCCTCGATTGCCAAGCGCAGCGCGTTCGTATTCAGTTGCGCCGGATCGAAGGCGACCTTCGCCTCGCGCTTGTCCAGCGACACCTCGACCCTGGCAACACCCGGCAGGCGCGACAACGCACCCTGCACGGCATTCACACATCCTTGGCAACTCATGCCATCGACCCCGATTGCGGTCTCTTCCATCGCTCTATCTTCCTTTCACCGCCCACTACACATGGCAGATCACACCCTGCCACAGCTTGCCGCCCAGAGTACCCGCATTCGCCAATCCAACGCTGCCAAACGCGATCACGACCAAGCCCGCGCCCAGCCGGAAGGCCGGCTTCTGGACCCACACACGCAGGCGCGCGGCGAAGACGCCAGCAAGGAGCAGGTTGGGTAGCGTGCCCAAGCCGAAGGCCAGCATCAGCGCCCCGCCCCGCCCCGCCGAGCCCGACACCAGGGCAGTCGCGAGGACGCTATAGACCATCCCGCAAGGCACGAACCCCCACACCAGCCCGAGCGGAAAAGCCTGCAGCGGCGAACGCGCCGGCATGAATCGCGAGGCGGCGGGACGGATCCGTGCCCACAGCCGGGTACCACCGCGCTCCAGCGGCGCGAGCGCGGCCGTGAAGCCGGCAAGGTAGAGGCCGAGCAGGATCAGCATCAGATTGGCGGCGACGTAGAACCCCATCTGCACCGGGAGCATCCGGTTGAGCAGAAAACCCGCCGAGCCCAGCGCCCCGAGCAGCACACCGAACAACGTGTAGCTCGTGATGCGCCCCAGGTTGTAGGCGAGATGGATCGGCCAGGTCCGGACGCCCTTGCCGGGCAGATTCACCGTAAGCGCGGCGACCAGGCCGCCGCACATGCCCACGCAATGCACGCCGCCGAGCAGCCCGATCAGGGCCGCTGCGAAGTAACCCGCTTCCGGCATCGCCGCTCAGATCACCTTGGAGTACTTAGCCCCGGTCCGGTGCTCGTGCAGGTGACGGTCGAAGACCATCGCGATCACTCGCACCAGCAGGCGGCCGCGCTCGGTCACGCGGATCTCGTCGGGCGTGATCTCGCACAGGCCGGCGGCCGCCATCGCGCGCAGTTCGTCCAGCTCACGGGCGAAATACGCGTCGAAGCGCAGGCCCCACCGCTGCTCGATCTCACGCAGCGAGAGCGCGAAATCGCACATCAGCGACTGGATCACCGCGTAACGGACACCGTCGTCCTGATCCATCCTGTAGCCGCGCGCCACGGGCAGCTCGCCCTTGTCGAGCGCCTCGTAGTAGGCATCCAGCGTCTTCACGTTCTGCGTATAGAGGCCCTCGGTCATGCCGATCGCGGAAATGCCGAAGGACAGCAGGTCGCAGCCCGCATGCGTGGAGTAGCCCTGGAAGTTCCGGTGCAGGCGGCCTTCGCGCTGGGCGATCGCCATCTCGTCGTCGGGTCGCGCGAAGTGGTCCATGCCGATGTAGACATAGCCGGCCTGTTCCAGCTTGTCGATCGCCATGCCCAGGATGCGCAGCTTCTCGTCCGCGCTGGGCAACTCCTCTTCCTTGATCCGGCGCTGCGGCATGAAGCGGGTCGGCAGGTGCGCGTAGTTGTAGAGCGCGATGCGGTCGGGCGCGATACCGAGCACCGCGTCGAGCGTGGCCGACACGCTGTCCAGGGTCTGCAAGGGCAAGCCGTAGATCAGGTCCATGCTCACCGAGCGGAAACCGCTCTCGCGTGCGGCGTCGATGACGTTGTTGGTCTCCTCGACCGACTGGATGCGGTTGACCGCCTTCTGCACGCGCGGATCGAAGTCCTGCACGCCGACGCTCATGCGGTTCAGGCCCAGCTCTGCCAGCAAGCCGATCGTCTCCCGCGAAACGCGCCGCGGGTCGAGCTCGACCGAATACTCGCCATCGTCTGTCAGCGTGAAGTGCTCGTTGATCTGCGCGAAGAGACGACGCATCTGCGCATCGGTAAGGAAAGTCGGCGTGCCCCCGCCCAGATGCAATTGCGCGACAGAGCGCGAACCGGAAAGTTCTTTCGCAATGAGTTCCATCTCGCGGGACAGATAGTCGAGGTATCTGTCCGCGCGACCACGGTCTTTCGTTATCACCTTGTTGCAGGCGCAGTAGTAGCAAACCGTGTCGCAGAAAGGGATGTGGAAGTACAATGAAATCGGCCGTTCATTGCCCTTTCGCTCACGCAGCGTACGTACCAGCCCAGCCGGCTCGAAAGCCTCGTGAAACCGGTCTGCTGTTGGATAAGACGTGTAACGCGGACCGGAAACGTCGAAGCGTTTGATGAGTTCAGGATCGAAAATCCTGCTTTGAAAATCGTTCATGGCGAGCCTAGCGAAGCGGGCAATCACATGTTTTCACACGCATGTGACGCACGACGTTTGATATAGGTCAATTGTTGTCTTTTGGAGCAAGCCTTGGAAAACCCCGCGACAGTCATCCCCCTTACTGCGGCGAACCTGGCGGCCGCCTGCGCGCAGTGCAATCTCAAGGAGTTGTGTCTGCCGGTCGGCCTCGATGTCGACGAACTCGAGCGGATGGACGGACTCATCACCGCCCGCAAGAAGATCAAACGCTCCCAGCACCTGTATCGGGCCGGCGAACCTTTCGATGCGATCTACGCGATCCGGATCGGTTTCTTCAAGACGGACATCCTGACCGAAGACGGTCGCGACCAGGTGACCGGTTTCCAGATGGCAGGTGAAATCATCGGCCTCGATGGTATCTCCACCGATCGCCACGTCTGCAACGCCGTGGCGCTGGAAGACAGCGAAGTCTGCATGATCCCCTTCGACCGCCTCGAAGAGCTTTCGCGCAAGGTCGAACCGCTGCAGCGCCAGTTCCACAAGTTCATGAGCCGCGAAATCGTGCGCGAGCAAGGCATCATGATGCTGCTGGGCTCGATGCGCGCCGAAGAGCGCCTCGCGGCCTTCCTGCTCAACCTCTCGCAGCGGATGCGCGCACGCGGCTACTCGGCTTCCGAGTTCAACCTGCGCATGACGCGTGAAGAGATCGGTTCCTACCTCGGCCTCAAGCTCGAAACGGTGAGTCGCGCCTTCTCGCGCTTTCAGGACGAAGGTTTCATCCTCGTGCATCAGAAACACATCCGCATTATCGACGCCGACGGTCTGCGTCGCCTCATCGGCCGCGCGCCGATCTGATCTGCATCACGCAAGTGCCCGCAAAGGGCACCTTGCGGCCTCCGCGCGGTCCCACTCATGGGACCCGCGAAACCGGCCGACGGATTGAGCGCCGTCAAAGGCCGCGGGCGCGGTCCTCCTAGACTCAGAATCAAGACAAGACAGGAGGCAGCACCATGTTCAAGCACCTGCTCGTTCCCACCGACGGCTCCGATCTTTCGCGCCAGACCGTCACCCGCGCGGTGACCTTCGCAGCCGAAGCCGGCGCCCGCATCACCTTCTTCTTCGCTCAGCAGGACTATCCGATGCCGCTCTACGGCGAAGGCGCCCTGCTCGTGCCCGTCGCGCCAGAACAGTTCGCCAATGCCACCCAGGCCGAAGCGGCCCGCATCCTCAGCGAGGCAAGCAAGGAAGCCGAAGCCGCCGGCGTCCCCTCGGGCACCGACACTGCGGTGAACGACCTGCCCTACGAGGCGATCATCGACGCCGCCAAACGCCATCAGTGCGACCTCATTTTCATGGCTTCGCACGGACGCAAGGGTGTGGTCGGATTCCTGCTCGGCAGCGAGACCCAGAAGGTACTGACGCACAGCGATATCCCGGTTCTGGTGTATCGCTAGCCGCCGCGACTGCGCAGTCGCGCGCTCAGACCTCGCGTGGGAGGTGGTTGATCTCACGCGATGTGCGTTGGTAGAAGAGCGTAGCGAGGCTGGACGTCGCGCATATCGCCCAGAAAGCGATGAAGCCGATCGAATACGTGGCGGTGGGCGAGAAATGCACCGTCTCGCCGAAGAAGAACAGCTCACGCGGATCGATGACCGCGAAGAATGCGGCCTCTGCCACGGCGGCCACCCAGAACGAAGGCCACAACACCAGGATCAGTTTGTGCACGATTCACTCCTCCTCGGCTAGAGGGTGCAACGATCGCAGCCACCCGGCAAGTCCGCTGCTCCAAGCAGGTCCGCAGTGTCGTGGCGCTCAGGCGTCCGGCGCAGCTTCCGCTGCGAGCCTCACCCCGCCGGCGGCCGGCATGGCCGCCTCGGTATCCAGCCGCCATTGGTGCGCATCGTCCTCGACATGGAAGCGCCAGCGCCCCGCCTGCAAGGGATGCAGCACGCCGACGTAGGCATCGCCGGATCGTGTCAGCGTCACGTCCTGATCGGAGCCGGCCCGGGTCGGATGCGTCACCTTCAGCACCAGGCGCTCCGGCAACGCGGCGCCTTTGGCGCTGACCAGCGCGATCCGCACCATGCCCTGGTCGACGAAGAGCTGGCCCGAAAGGCCGCGAGCCGCAGCGGCCTCGGCACGGGCAAGCTGCTTGTTGATGCCGAGCCCCTCGCGGTAGTAGTCCTCGTCGACCACGCCATCGTCTGAGTACACCGCGATCAGCAACGTACTCACCGCCGCCACCACGACGATCCCCGGCAGGCCGAACAGGATCCACGGCCAGGGCTCGCGATACCAAGGATTTCCGGTCTTCCGGGACAAAGCCATGTTCATGCTCATTGCATTATAAAAGTGGACTTCTCGCGCAGGGCCATCTCGCCATCTGCACTCTTGAGCTCGAAGAAGATCTTGTGCGAACCGCGCGCCAGATTGTCACCCGGGACCCGCACCTGCACCGGCACGGAACGTGTCACCGCGGGCGCCAAGTCGATCACCTGGTCGCGTGCGAGGCGGATGCCGTCGAGCCCGCTCACCGACAGGCGCACATGCTGCGTCTCTTCGGAAACATTCATCAGCTGCAGTACGTAGGCGTTCTCGATCAGGCCGTCCTCGACTTCGCGGGCGAGCGTCGCACGATCGCGCATCACGTCCATGCGCACCGGCTCACGCGCCACGATGCCCCAGACGAAACCGATGATGATCGCCGCCAGCACGCCGCTATAGATCAGGGTCCGCGGACGCAGCACATGGGCCAGGATTTCCTTGCGGCCCCAGTGCTTCCTGACCGCGTTCTCGGTCGAGTAGCGAATGAGGCCGCGCGGGTAATTCATCTTGTCCATCACCTGGTCGCAGGCGTCGATGCATGCGGCGCAGCCGATGCACTCGTACTGCAGGCCGTCACGGATGTCGATGCCGGTCGGACACACCTGCACGCAGATGCCGCAGTCCACGCAGTCGCCCAGGCCCTGGGCCTTGTAGTCGATGCCCTTGCGGCGAGAGCCGCGCGGGTCGCCGCGCTCCTGGTCATAGGTGATGACCAGGGTATCCGCATCGAACATCACCGACTGGAAGCGCGCGTAGGGGCACATGTACTTGCACACCTGCTCGCGCATCACGCCGGCCATGAGGTAGGTGAAGCCACCGTAGAAAAGGATCCAGAAGATCTCCCAGCCACCGGCGCTCCAATGCACGAGATCGGCCACGAGCTCGCGGATCGGCGTGAAGTAGCCGACAAAGGTGATACCGGTCCACAGCGAGAGCAGCGCCCACGCGAGGTACTTGGAGCCTTTGATCACCGCCTTGCGCGGCGAAGCCGGCGCAGCATCGAGTTTCATCCGCTTGCTGCGGTCGCCTTCGATCTTCTCCTCGATCCACAGGAACATCTGCGTGTAGACCGTCTGCGGACAGGTGTAGCCACACCACAGACGCCCCGCCACCGCGGTGAAGAGGAACAGCGCCAGCGCAGAAATGATCAGCAGCACCGCGAGGTAGAGCACGTCCTGGGGCGAGAACACCAGACCGAGGACGAAGAACTTGCGATGCGCGAGATCGAAGAGCACTGCCTGCCGCCCGTTCCAGGGCAACCAGCAGAAGCCATAGAACAGGATCTGCGTGAGCCACACCATGGCCCAACGCCAGTTGGCAAAGACGCCGCTGACGGCGCGTGGATAGACCTTGCGACGGATCTCGTAGAGATCGTCGCTTTCTGCAGCGAGGGATGCGACAGGAATAACCTTGCGCGGCCGGACTTTCGGCTTCGCGGTGGCTTGTGCGCTTTCCTTGGCTGGCGAGGGCTGATCACTCATGGCTGGGGAACCGGAAAGGGGAAAAGCCGGGCACTGCTCCGGCCGACGCGGGCGCGCCGGCCGGATCGATTCAATTACTGCGCGGCAGGCGCGGCTTCGGGGGCGTTGCCCAGGCCGAAGACGTAGGACGCGAGCAGCTTGATCTTCTTTTCGCCCAGCAGCGGACCGAAGGTCGGCATGTGACCGCTACGGCCCTTGGAGATGGTCTCGACCAGGGTGGCCTCCGAGGAACCGTACAACCACACCTTGTCGGTGAGGTTGGGGGCGCCCAGCGCCGGATTGCCCTTGCCTTCGGCGCCGTGGCAAGCCACACAGTTCGTCGCGAATACGTCGCGACCGCGCTGCGCACGCAGCGAGTCGTGGCCGAGGCCGGAGAGCGAACGCACGTAGTTGGCCACATCCTTGACGTTGTCCGCGCCCAGTTGCGCCCACGGCGGCATGCCACCGGTGCGGCCCTGGGTGATGGTCTCGACGATGCGCGCCGGCTCGCCGCCCCACAGCCAGTCGTGGTCGGTCAGGTTGGGAAAGCCCTTGGCACCGCGGGCGTCCGAACCATGGCACTGCGCGCAGTAGGTGAGGAAGAGGCGCTGCCCCATCTCGCGACCTTCACGGTCCGCGGAAATCGCCTGCACATCCATGCCGGCGAAGCGTTCGAAGCGTGCATCGAAGGCCTTGTCGGCCTTGGCGCGCTCGGTGGTGTATTCACCGACCTGCGTCCAGCCGAGCTTGCCGCCGAAAACACCGAAGCCCGGGTAGAGCAGCAGATAGCCCACAGCGAAGATGATGGTCAGCCAGAACAGGTACATCCACCAGCGCGGCAGCGGGTTGTTCCACTCCTGCAGGTTGTCGTCCCATACATGGCCGTGCAGCTCGACCTTCTCGGACGGCTTGCGGGTCATGTTGCCGGCCAGCATCCAGGCGAGGAACAGCAGGCTGCCCACCACCAGCACGGCCACGTAATAGCCCCAGAAAGGGGTCACGAAATCGCTCATCGCGTCATCCTTGTTTTTCGTCGGACGAGGCAGCCTTGCGCGGCTCGTCGTCTTCGTCGAAGGGGATGCGAGCCGCTTCGTCGAACTTCTTCTTCGCGCCCCGGCTGTAGGCGTGGAAGCAGATCGCCACGAAGCAGATCAGCCCCAGCACGGTGGATGCGATGTGTACGAAGGTGAAATCCATGCGGCCCGTCACTCCGTCCTTACTTCACGCTCTTGAGTGCCGTACCCAGACCCTGCAGGTAGGCAATCAGGGCATCCATCTCGGTCTTGCCTTCCAGCGCCTTGGGCGCGGCGGCAATCTCGGCGTCGGTGTAGGGCACGCCCACGGTACGCAGCGCCTTCATCTTGGCCTGGATGTCATCGGAACGAACCGGACGCTCCAGCCAGGTGAAGGCCGGCATGTTCGACTCGGGCACGACGTCGCGCGGGTTGTGCAGGTGCACGCGGTGCCACTCGTCCGAGTAGCGGCCACCCACGCGGGCCAGGTCCGGACCGGTGCGCTTGGAGCCCCACTGGAACGGATGGTCATAGACGAATTCGCCCGCCACCGAGTAGTGGCCGTAGCGTTCGGTTTCGGCACGGAAGGGACGGATCATCTGCGAGTGGCAGTTGTAGCAGCCCTCACGCAGGTAGATGTCGCGGCCCACCAGGCGCACCGGGTCGTAGGGCTTCACGCCTTCGACCGGTTGCGTGGTGGATTTCTGGAAGAACAGCGGCACGATTTCCACTAGGCCGCCGATGCTCACGGTGAGGATGGTCAGCACGATGAGCCAGCTGACGTGCTTCTCGACCAGTTCGTTGTTCATTGCCATGTTTATCGGTCTCCGTCGCTCAGTGGGCGGCAGCCGGCAGGATCACCGGTGCGTTGTAGGCCTTGCCCGCAGCGATGGTGCGCACCATGTTGTAGAACATCAGGAACATCCCACCCAGGAAGAGCAGGCCGCCGAGCAGACGGATCTGCCAGAACGGGTAGCTCGCCTTCACGCTCTCCGCGAAGGCATAGGTCAGGGTGCCGTCAGGGTTCGTGGCGCGCCACATCAGGCCCTGCATCACGCCGGCAATCCACATCGAGGCGATGTAGAGCACGACACCGATGGTGGCGATCCAGAAGTGCGTGGTGATCAGCTTGACCGAGTACATCTCCTCGCGGCCCCAGAGGCGCGGGATGAGGTAGTAGATCGAGCCGATGGAGATCATCGCGACCCAGCCCAGCGCACCCGAATGCACATGGCCGATGGTCCAGTCCGTGTAGTGGGAGAGCGCATTGACCGTCTTGATCGACATCATCGGGCCTTCGAAGGTCGACATGCCGTAGAAGGACAGCGAGGTGATCAGGAACTTCAGGATCGGGTCGTCACGCAGTTTGTGCCAGGCACCCGAGAGGGTCATGATCCCGTTGATCATCCCGCCCCAGGAGGGCGCCAGCAGGATCAGCGAAAACACCATGCCGAGCGACTGGGTCCAGTCCGGCAGCGCGGTGTAGTGCAGATGGTGCGGGCCCGCCCACATGTAGGTGAAGATCAGCGCCCAGAAGTGCACCACCGAGAGCCGGTAGGAGTACACCGGGCGGCCGGCCTGCTTGGGGACGAAGTAATACATCATCCCGAGGAAGCCCGCGGTGAGGAAGAAGCCCACCGCATTGTGGCCATACCACCACTGGACCATCGCATCCTGGACGCCCGCGTAGGCCGAATAGGATTTCCAGAAAGTGACGGGGATTTCCGCGCTATTGACGATGTGCAGCAGCGCCACCGTCAGGATGAAGCCGCCGTAGAACCAGTTGGCCACGTAGATGTGCGAGGTCTTGCGCTTGGCCATGGTCCCGAAGAAGACCACTGCATAGCTCACCCACACCACGGCGATCAGGATGTCGATCGGCCATTCGAGTTCGGCGTATTCCTTGCCCGAGGTGTAGCCCAGCGGCAGCGTGATCGCCGCCAGCACGATGACCGCCTGCCAGCCCCAGAAAGTGAAGCTCGCCAGCCAGGGTGCGAAGAGCCGGGTGTGACAGGTTCGCTGCACCACGTAGTACGAGGTGGCGAACAGCGCGCAACCGCCGAAGGCAAAGATCACTGCATTCGTGTGCAGCGGACGCAGTCGGCCGAAGTGGAACCACTCCGCGAAGTTCAGTTCCGGCCATACCAGTTGAGCAGCCACGATGACGCCCACCAGCATGCCCACGATGCCCCACACCACGGTCATGACGGCAAATTGCCGTACGACGCCGTAGTCGTAAGTCGGTTGCGATTGCATGTCGGATTTTTCCTTGAAGCAGCGGAACGGTTTTGACGTGCAGCGCTTCCCCCACTGATGGCTCAGTAACGCGGCACGTACTGGATGATAGGAGGAGTTCCCGCAGCACTCTTGATCAATATCAAGAGCGCCGCCCATGCGGCAGCTGCAGCGTAGCAACGCCGCAACAGAAAGTGGACTAGTGGTCGACAAAAAAAGGGTGCGTAATGACACGCACCCCCAACCCCAACAGAGAGACGAAACCAAGCGCTAGCCGCTTGCACGGAGGAGACCGCTTGTGCGATCAGACCCGCTCGGTTGAAGCTCAGTATCCGCTTGCAAGGCGCATCCCGCCTTGATTCACGTCAATTACGGCTGGTGTCGCTGCCGGGGCTGTCACCAGTCTGTTTTTCGGGGGTTTCCGGGCGTGGCTCCGGGTGCGGCCTGTCGTCGTCCATGAGTACGCGATAGGCCGGACCTTCGAGGTCGTCGAATTGGCCGCTGCGCACAAACCACCACAGCGCGACGCCGATGAGGAATACCAAAACCACTGAAAGCGGAATCAGCAGATAGAGGATTTCCATTCAGCGCGAGCCTCCCGATTGCATCGACGCGGCGGTGGAGGACTCCGTCCGCAATAAACGCAGGGCATTGAGTACCACCAGCAGCGAACTCGCCGACATGCCGATGCCCGCCATCCAGGGCGTGACCCACCCCGCCATCGCGAGCGGGATGGCGAGGACGTTGTAGCCAAAGGACCAGGCGAGGTTCTGTCGGACCACGCGCATGGTCCGTCGCGCCAAGCGTCGCCCCGCGGGCAAGGGCGCCAGGCCCTGCCCCAGCAGGACGACATCCGCGCTCGTGCGCGCGAGCTCGGTACCGCTACCGATCGCAATCGAAACCTGCGCCTGGGCCAGCACCGGCGCGTCGTTGACCCCGTCGCCCAGCATCGCGACCGTACGCCCGCGCGCCTGCCATTCATGCACCGCGGCGTGCTTGTCCTGCGGCAGCATGCCGCCGTGCGCATCCTCGATGCCCAGGCGCACAGCGACATCGCCCACCACCTCAGGCGCGTCGCCGGAGAGCATCGCGACCTGGACGCCCTCGGCGGAAAGCCGATGAACCGTCTCGACCGCATCCACGCGCAAGCTGTCTTCGAAGAACAGGACGCCCAGGCCACGGCCCTCGCACGCCAGCCAGACCCGACTGCGTACTCCGAGATCCTCCGAGGCCAAGGGCGCGATCTCCGCCACGAACCCCATGTTGCCGATCCGCACCCGGCCTAGCGCGTCGCGCGCTTCCACGCCGCGACCGGTCACCGCGACGCGCGCCTGCACCGCCGGCAACACGAGGTTCCGGGCAGCGGCCGCGTCGACGATCGCGCGTCCGACCGCATGCTCTGCGCCCAGCTCCAGGGCCGCAGCGAGGGCCAGTACCTCGTCCGGCGACGTATCGCCAATGGCCTGGATATCCGCCAGCCGCAGGCGGCCTTCCGTCAGCGTCCCGGTCTTGTCAAAAGCGAACAGGTCGGCCCGTGCGAGCGCCTCGATCGCATGTCCACGGGTAACGAGCAGGCCCAGCCGGCCCATGCGCTCGGTGGCGACGGTCAGTGCCACGGGCGTTGCCAGCGACAACGCGCAGGGGCAGCTCACCACCAGCACGGAAGCGAAGATCCACACCGCGCGCGCAGGATCATGAAAGCCCCAATAGATCGCGCTGAGGATCGCGAGCAGGAGCAGCACTGCCACAAAGCGTGACGCCACCTTGTCCGCCTGCTCGACGATGCGTGGCCGCTCGGCCTGCGCGCGCTCGACGAGCTGGCGCACCGAAGCGATGCGTGTGCCCTCGCCCACCGCCCAGGCGCGGATCACCAAGGGGCTGCTGCCGTTGATGCTGCCGGCCGCCACGCTGTCGCCGGCGCCGCGCGCCTGCGGCCGGCTCTCACCGGTCAGCCAGGATTCGTCGAGTTCGCTGCGGCCATCGAGGATCTCGCCGTCTGCAGACACGGCCTCGCCGGGCCGGACGCGGAGGACGTCGCCCGCTTGCAGCAGGCTCACCGGCACACGCTCGCCCGTCTCGTCGGGCCACTGTGGCAGACGCTCCGCGAACGCGGGCACGATCTTCCCGAGTTCCTCGGAACCACGCACCGCGCGTTGACGCGCCAGCATCTCCAGGTAGCGGCCGCACAGAAGCAGGAAGACGAACATCGTCACCGAGTCGTAGTAGACCTCCGGACCGCCGGTGAGCGTGGCCCACAGGCTCGCGAGGAAGGCCGCGCCGACGCCGATGGCCACTGGCACGTCCATGCCCAGCCTGCGCATGCGCAGGTCTCGCCAGGCGCGGCGGAAGAAAGGCGCTGCCGAGTAAAGGATCACCGGCAGCGTGAGCGCGAGGCTGGCCCAGCGCATCAGGTATTCGACATCGGCCGTCATCTCGCCAGCCTTGGCGATGTATACCGGGTAGGCGTACATCATCACCTGCATCATCCCGAAGCCCGCGACCAGCAGCCGCCACAAGGCCGAGCGGCGCTCACGCTGGGCCACCAGTTCGGTCTTGTGCGGATCGAAGGGGTGGGCGCGATAGCCGATCGCGGCAACCGCACCGAGGATCTTCGAAAGCGCGATCTCCGCTTCGCGCCAGCGCACCCGAGCGCGGCGGGTGGCGTAGTTCACCTGCACCGCGCTCACGCCGGGCAAGCTCGCGAGATGCTGCTCGTTGAGCCAGACGCAGGCCGCGCAGGTGATGCCTTCGAGAATCAGGTCGGCTTCGCGCTCGCCCTCGCCTGCGGGACGCACGAAGCTCTTCTGGAATTCCGGGTGGTCGAAGAGGCCCAGCTCTTCAAGGTCGGGCGGCATCGCCTCGCGGCGCGAATCGGGCAGCGCATCGCGGTGGCGGTAGTAGTCGTCCAGCCCCGCATCGGCGATCGCCTGCGCCACGGCCTCGCAACCCGCACAGCACATCGCCCTCGGTACGCCGCCGAGCGTGACCATGCGAGGCATGCCGGCGCCGATCGGCAAGCCGCAGTGGTAGCAGGCCTGCGCGGCACCGGAGGGGGAATCGAGGACTTCGGACACGGCTACTCCAGGGCGACGCGCGAGACGTTCGGCGCGATTCGCGAAGCTCGCAAGCCTAGCAGAGGTCGCCAGGCAGGCCCTTGCGCCGCGACGGGCGCGGCGCCCATTCAGCGTGGCGGCATGCGCAGTCCGCCGTCGAGACGGATCACCTCGCCGTTGAGGTAGGGGTTTTCGATCGCGTGCTGCACCAGCCGCGCGAACTCCTCGCCCGCACCCAGCCGCGCAGGATGCGGCACATTGGCCGCGAGGCTGTCGCGCAGGGTCTGCGGCATGCTGGCCATGATCGGCGTGTCCATGATGCCGGGCGCGATGCCGAGCACGCGGATCGCGTGACGGGCGAGCTCGCGCGCCGCCGGCAGGACCATGCCCGCGACCCCGGCCTTGGCGGCCGCGTAGGCCGCCTGCCCCACCTGCCCTTCGTAGGCGGCGATGGAAGAAGTCAGCACCACGACACCACGTTCTTCGCCAACGAGCGGAGAGTCGGCCATCAGCGCCGTCGCGAGCCGCAGGACGTTGAAGCTGCCGACGAGGTTCACCTCGACCACGCGGCGGAAGTCCTCCAGCGCGGCCGGGCCCTCGCGGCCGAGGATCTTCGCCGAGGCGACGATGCCGGCGCAGTGGATCACCGCGCGCAGCGGTCCGAGTTCGCAGGCCCCGTGCAGAGCCGCTTGCAGGCCCGTTTCGTCGCAGACGTCCGCACTCGCGCCTGGCGCGCTGGTAGTGTCTGACGCACGGTCGATGCCGAACACCGTCGCGCCCTGTCCCGCGAGCCAGGTCCGGGTCGCTGCCCCGAGCCCCGACGCCGCGCCGGTCACCACGATTACGCCCTGATCCAGATCCATCCGCCTCCCCTTTCGCGAACCCCAAAAACAGAACGGGCCCCTCGCGGAGCCCGTTCCATCGACTGCAGCGACTCGCGCAGATTACATCTGCGAGATCATCGCGTCGCCGAAGGCGGAGCAGGAGACTTCGGTCGCGCCATCCATCAGGCGGGCGAAGTCATAGGTCACCGTCTTGGCGTTGATCGCGCCTTCCATGCCCTTGATCACGAGATCGGCGGCCTCGGTCCAGCCCATGTGACGCAGCATCATTTCGGCCGACAGGATCAGCGAACCGGGGTTCACCTTGTCCTTGCCGGCGTACTTCGGCGCGGTACCGTGGGTGGCTTCGAAGCAGGCGTACTGGTCGGAGATGTTGGCACCCGGGGCGATACCGATACCACCGACCTGGGCGGCCAGCGCGTCGGAGATGTAGTCGCCGTTCAGGTTCAGGGTAGCGATCACGTCGTACTCGGCCGGACGCAGCAGGATTTGCTGCAGGAAGGCGTCAGCGATCGCGTCCTTGACGATGATTTCACGACCCGTCTTGGGGTTCGTGAACTTGCACCACGGGCCGCCGTCGATCTCCACCGCGCCGAATTCGTTCTTGGCGAGCGCGTAGCCGAAGTCGCGGAAGGCGCCTTCGGTGAACTTCATGATGTTGCCCTTGTGCACCAGGGTCACGCTCTTGCGGTCGTTTTCGATCGCGTACTTGATCGCGGCGCGCACCAGGCGCTCGGTACCCTGCTTGGAGACCGGCTTGATGCCGATGCCGGAGGTTTCCGGGAAGCGGATCTTCTTGACGCCCATTTCGTTCTGCAGGAAGGCGATGACCTTCTTGGCCTGCTCGGACTCGGACTGCCATTCGATACCGGCGTAGATGTCCTCGGTGTTCTCACGGAAGATGACCATGTTGGTCAGTTCCGGTTGCTTCAGCGGCGAAGGCACGCCCTTGAAGTACTGCACCGGACGCACGCACTGGTAGAGGTCCAGCTCCTGGCGCAGGGCCACGTTCAGCGAACGGATGCCGCCGCCGACCGGCGTGGTCATCGGGCCCTTGATCGAGACCGAGTATTCCTTCAGCGCGGCGAAGGTTTCGGCGGGCAGCCACTGGTCCGGACCGTAGAGCTTGGTCGACTTCTCACCGGCGTAAACCTCCATCCAGTGGATCTTCTTCTTGCCGCCGTAGGCCTTGTTCACCGCGGCATCGATCACCTTGATCATGACCGGGGTGATGTCCACGCCGATACCGTCGCCTTCGATGAACGGGATGATCGGATTGTCGGGAGTGGCTTGGCCGGGAACGATCTTCTGGCCGCCTGCGGGAACCTTGATCAGGGACTGGGCGCTCATGAGTTGCTTCCTCAGGAATGGGGTTTGACTGGAGTAATAGCTGCGGCGGCTGGCAGACGTGGCGGCGCCCCGATACGACCGGGACGACTGGCTGAGGTCCTGCATCCGCACGAGCCTGGAACTTGGGCCGGCACGGACACTGCGCCGAGGCATCGGCAACGGTGCCGAAACCCACAGCCGCGGATTATCGCCGATTTGCCCTCCCGGCTCCAAACCCGGCCGCGCGCGGCCGGCCGGCGCGACCTCCGTACGCATGCGTATGCAAACAGGCCCTTTGCAAACAAGCGTTGCAGCCTATCAAGCCCCTGCCCGACCGCCCGTATTAGCGATTGCAGGTGCCGGATGGAAAAACAAACAAGGAGACAGGCATGCAATCGACGCGGAGCATTCGATGGATAGTGGCGGGCCTGATGCTGATCAGCGTTGTGGCGCTCGCATGGCAGCAACTGGGGATGAACGTCGGCGTGCGCATCGACGCAGCAACGCACTGGAGCCTCACGGCCAGTGACGACAAACCCTCTGGCGGTGCGAGCGAAGCCACGCTCTCGCGCGAAGGACAGACGCTCGTCCTGCACTGCAAACTCGCGGCCGGCGCGCCGACCGCTTACTGCGGCCTGGACGCCGAGATCGGCAAGGCCAACCGCGGCTCGGATCTTTCGCGCTTCGACCGGATCGCGGCGCACTTCTCCGCGCAGGGCGCAAGCACGCCGCAGGTCACCCTGCGGATCAGCAGCCAGCGTCGCGACGAGGGCGCAGGCCTGCGTCCGAACGAACTGCCGCTGGGCGCTGGCGGCGCGATCGAGGCGCCGCTCGCCGCGCTGCAAGTGCCGCAAGCCTGGCTCGACGCCCAGAAGCTTGATGCCACCCGCCGCGCCGCTGATGTCTCCAGCGCCTCGCAAGTGCAGCTGCTGCTCAGCGGCACGCCGGGCGACTACACGCTCACGCTCGACTACCTTGAGCTGCGCGGCAAGGCCTTCAGCCTCGGCGAAGTCGCGTTCGCCGTGGTCGGCCTCTGGATGCTCGCCGGCCTCGCCTATCTTGTGTTCGACCTGCGCGTGCTGCGCCGTCAACTGGTTGCCGTGCAGGAACGCGACGCCCGCCTGAAAGAGCTCAACACCGCGCTGCAGATCGAGACCAGCAGCAACGACAAGGCCCCGCGCCGCGACCCGCTCACCGGCGTGCGCAACCGCGTCGGCATGCGCGACGACCTCTTGCGCGAGTTCGAACGCGCGCGCAGCGAGAAGACGCCGCTGTCGGTGGTGTGCTGCGACATCGACCATCTGTCGACGATCAATGAGGCGCACGGCCAGCCGCTTGGCGATGAAGTGCTGGTCGCCTTCGCCCAATCGATCGCACGTCGTGTCCGCTCCACAGACCTGGTGGTGCGCTGGGCCGACGACGAGTTCTTCCTCTTCTGCCCCGACACCTCTTACGAGTCCGGCCTCGCGCTGGCCGAGAAGCTGCGCTCGATCGTGATGAGCCACGACTGGCCCAAGCACCTGGGCGTCACCGCCAGCTTCGGCGTCGCGACGCTCACCGACGAGCCGATCGCCGACTGCCTCGCGCGCGCCGACGCCGCACTCTTCAACGCCAAGCAGAACGGCCGCAACCGGGTGGAAGGCCTGGTGCGCAACCGCTGATCGCCCACTCGTGGACGGCCGGCACAAAGCCAACCCAGACTCGGGTTGGCTTTGTGCTTCCTGATGCAGCCACACAAGAACAACGCCGGTCGGCATCGACCGGAAAAGACCGACCCCGACTCAGTACGCCCATGAATCGACGCCTTGTTTCCGCCTCGCGGCGCGCCAGCCCGCTTCTCGCACTCCTCTTCACCGCTGCCGTGCAAGCCGCGCCGCCCGCCTGGTTCTCTGATCCCACCACGCAGTGCCGCGTCTGGAACCCTTCCCCCGCGGTCGGAGAAAGCGTGAGCTGGAATGGCGCCTGCGTGGAAGGCAAGGCGCAGGGCGATGGCACGCTGACCTACAGCACCGCCACCAGCCGCAGCGAGTACCGCATGTTCATGCTGGACGGCCACATGGCCGGCCGCTTCGAGCTTCGCGAATTCGACGCAGCGGGCAAGCTCACTTCCCAGAAGAGCGGGTTCGAACCCGGCGAGGCGGCGCTCGAAGAGATCTACGTCAAAAAGCTGAGCCTCGACGGCAAAGGCTTCAGCGTCGACTACCGCATCAACCGCAAGCTCCAGGGCACCTATCGCGAGAATCTCAGCGACAACCGCGAACGCGCGGTGTATCTGACGCCCAGTGGCAGTGACGACGCGGACAAGCGCAGCAAAGCTGTCTTTCTTGCGCGATACAACCCGGCGACGAAGAACTGGTCCTCCTGGCCGAACCAGGCTCAACGCGACAAGGACAGCCTCACCGACTACGTGGTCGTGACAGGCTCGCCCGGCGCCTGGATCACCATCCCTTGCGATGGCAACAGCTACGAAGCCTGCGTCCGGGTGTTCGAAGCACAGCTCGCGGCCAATGGCTACGCAGACTGGCCCGCGGCCCGGATGCAACGCATCGACGCCACCTGGCTGCAAGTCGAGGTTCAGGCACGCGAGCAGGAGAAGCGGCGGCAGGAGCTCGCCCGCGAAGAAGAAAGGCGCAAGCGCGAGCACCAGGCCAACCTGGAAAAGCTGAGCGCGGAAAAGCTCTTCACCTACGCGAGCAAGCTCGAACAGAACCAGGACTACGCCGGTGCCCTGGACGCGCAGCGCGCGATCATCGAGCGCTTCCCCAACCACAAGTTCGCAAGCCTTGCGATCGCACGCCTGCCGGTCCTGCAGGACAAGCTGGACCGCCGCAACGCGGAACTGGCGGCCGACCGCGCGAACGCCGAGCGCGAGACCCGCGCCGCGGCCGACAAGGTCCAGCGCGAAGAACAGCGCCAGGCCCAGGCGAAGGCCGAGCAGGATCGTCAACAGGCCGCCCAGGCCCAGATGCGCGCGCAGATGCAGGCCGCCTACGAGCAGTGCCGATCCCAGGCCGACGAGTGCAACAAGAGTTGCGCGCTGGATGGCGGCGCCGCGTTGGTCGCCGGCATCGCAGGGCTCGCCAGCCCCAAGTCCGTAAACATGGACGGCCTGAACCAGCTCAACGCACGCGCGCAAAACTCCTGCTCGCGTTGCGAAGCGATGGCCCGCACCTGCGAGGCCAGCAAGCCCTGATCCGCACACCCAGGCGCCGGGGACCACGGGACTCCCCGGCGCTTGTGCCTGACCTCAAGGAATGAAGATGTCCTCGATCTTCACGCCCAGGAAACGCGCGATCCGAAAAGCCAGCGGCAGGCTGGGATCGTAGCGCCCGTTCTCGATCGAGATCACGGTCTGCCGGCTGACCTCCAGCGCATCGGCCAGTTGCTGCTGAGTGAGCCCGTGCTCCTGGCGCAGTGTCTTCAGATGGTTTTCCATCGCTTCCGCTCGCAGTCGAGCCGCGCTCAAGCCGTGATCAGGCCGTCGGCGACGACCTGGCGGATGTGGTCGTCGAACGTGCTGGCCGCATCCCGGTAGGCCATGCCCAGCTCCTGCGTCAGACGCTTGCCGTCGAAGTACAGCGGATAGCCGACATTTCGCAGCACGAAGCGTCGACGCAGACCCACCAGCGGCGCAACCAGCCAGATAAGCAGTTTCGGCGCTTCGCCGCGCGGCAGCTTGTCGGGCAGCCCGAACTTGCCGACGCGAAGCAGCCGTGCGATTTCTATCAGGCGCAGGCTGGAGGCCACGGCGAGGTAACGTCCGTGCGCCCGTGGATCGGTCGCTGCAACCACATGCGCGCGGGCCGCGTCGCGCACGTCCACTACGCCCAGCCAGAGCGCCGGCACGCCGGACCGGAAAGTGCCCTTGAGGAAGCCGAGCAGCATCGCGACGCTGGTGGGATCGGAACGCCGCGAGAGCGAGGGACCGAAGATCGCGCCCGGATGAATCGTGAGCAGGGACCAACGCGCCTGCGCCTTCTCCATCTCCCAGGCGAGACGTTCGGCCGCCGTCTTGGAGTACGCATAAGGGTTGTCGCACGGATCGCGCTGCGGATTGACGTCCGATTCGCGCACCGTATGGCCGCGTTCGACGCCCACCGAGCGGGCGTCGTCATAGAGCGCAACGATGCTGCTGGTCAGCACCACCCGCTGCACGCTCGCCGTCCGATTCACCGCATCGAGCACCGCGCGCGTCCCCTCCACCGCCGGCCGCACCAAGGCCGCGTCGATATCCTCGGGCATGTCGAGGAAGTACGGCGAAGCAGTGTGGACGACAATACCGCAACCCTGCATCGCGGCGTCGAAGCTGCCCGGCTGCCCGAGGTCGGCTGCGAAGAGACGCAAGGCATCGGGATGCTTGGTCTGGAGTTCATGCAGGTGGGCGCACTTGGCTGCGTCGCCGACATCGCGCACGGTGCCATGCACCCGATGCCCCGACTCCAGCAGCTGCGCGACGATCCAGGAAGCGAGGTAGCCGGAGGCGCCAGTGACCAGGATGGGCAACTCGGCACTCGGGGCTTGTACGTTCATTCGGGCGTTCATCTCGGTAGTCATGGTGGAAGTCTCAGCGGAAAGGCCGATCGGCCAACATGAGGAACGCTGCCCACGTGGCCAGCGCCGCCACGGCCCACCAGATCTGGTTGAAGACCGGCAGATAGCCGTGCGCCTGCAAGAGACCGACGACCAGACCCGCCACTACGAGCAGCGGCAAGGCGGCCGCGCAGGCCTGGCGATGCATGAGTTGCCGCAGCTCGTCCGCCCTGCGTACGGAACGCCAGGCCCAGGGCGCGAGCATCGCGATGACGAGTAGCAGGCCGACGAGCAGGCCAACGCGCATGCCTGCGCCCAGCGGCGCCGCCTCCAGCACAAGACCGCCCGTGACCAGGCCGCACACAGCCCCCAGACCGAGGAGCAACTTCGATACATACACTGCGGATTCAGCAAAACCGGACTGCGGCATGTCTCTCTCCAATGACGTAAAGCGTGCTTTACATCGTGCCGTATCCCCGAAGTCGCGTCAAGTACGCTTTACATCCAAAGCCATGCTGCCGAGAACGCTTTCGCCCATGCGCACTCCGATGTCACGTGCGTCTGCGGGGTCTTTCTTAAGCCAGGATGAAGAGTTTCGACGCACGCCGCCCATTGGTGCCTGTAAGCAACTGTTTCAGGCGTAATGACCTGTAAAGTCTCTGGCTTGAGCCTTGGCGGACTCGCACACTCCGCCATGCCCCCGGCTATCGTCGTGCCGTTCTGATTCCGTTCCAGAGTCCTTTGGTCCCACCCACAAAATGAAGAAACGCACCCTGCTGATCCTGGTTGCGGTGCTTGGCGCGGTTGGCGCCGGCATCGCGTATTCGAACGCCAAGAAGAAAGACGCCGAATCCGCCAAGCGCGGCTTCCAGCAAAACTTCGCCGTAGTCACCGCGCCGGTGACGCAGCGAGACGTTCCGCAGGTGCTGCGCTATAGCGGCTTCGTGACCCCGGTCTCCAGTGTCGAGATCCGGGCACAGACGACGAGCACCGTGCGCGAATTGCGGGTGCGTGAGGGCCAGACGGTCGGCAAGGGCGAAGTGCTCTTCGTGCTCGACAGCCGCGCGGATGCGGCGAACACCGACAAGCTGGTGGCCCAGCTCGCCAAGGACCGCGCCCTGCTCGCCGACGCGCGCCGGACCCTGCAGCGGAACGAGGAGCTGTTGGCGCGCAACTTCGTATCAGCCACCGTCGTCGACACGTCGCGCAGCAACGTCGATGCACTGGAAGCAACCGTCAAGGCGGACCAGGCGGCGATCGACGAGTCCAAGGTCACCGAAGGCTATTCGCGCATCGTTGCGCCGCAGGCCGGCCGCGTCGGCTCGATCAACGTGCGTGTAGGCAGCCTGGTGCAACCTGGCAGCGCGCAGCCGCTGACCATCCTGACCCAGCTCGATCCGGTCGACGTGGCTTTCGCTGTGCCTGAAAGCGAACTCGGTCCGCTGCTCACCGCCCAGCATGCGGGCGACGTGAGCGTCGGTGCGACGCTCGACCAGACGCATGTCACCGGCAAGCTCTCCTTCATCGACAGCACCGTCGACTCCACTATCGGCAGCCTGCGTGCCAAGGCCCGTTTCGACAATCCGAAGCTCTCGCTCTGGCCGGGCGCGCTGGTCCAGGTGGAGCTGACCCTCAACACGCTCAAGCAAGCCTCCACCGTGCCGCTGGCCGCAGTGCAGGTCGGCGCGGACCGCCAGTTCGTCTATCGCGTGGGTGCGGAATCCAAGGTGGAAGCCGTGCCGGTGAAGATCCTCTACCAGACCAGCGAGCTGGCCGTGGTGGACGGCGTCGCACCGGGCGGCCGCGTAGTGGTCGAAGGCGGCCAGAACCTGCGGCCGGGAGCTTCCGTGCATGAAGCCGGCAAGGCGAGCGGCGGCTGGGGCGGCAAGAAGGGCGGCGCGGACAAGCAAGGCGGCTGGAACGGGCAGAAGGCTGGCGGCGAAGGTGGCGGCTGGAACGGCCAGAAATCCGGCGGAGGCTCCGGCAACTGGCCGAAGAAGGACGCGCAAGCGGCTGGGGGCAGCGCGCAATGAGTCTTTCGGAACTGTGCATCCGTCGTCCTGTGATGACGGTGCTGCTGTCCATCTCGCTCGTGGTGGCCGGCTGCCTGGGTTACATGTACCTGCCGATCGCGGCGCTGCCGAGCTACGACACGCCGACGATCAATGTGAGCGCCAACCTGCCGGGCGCCAGCCCGGACACGATGGCGTCCTCGGTCGCGATCCCGCTGGAAAAGCAGTTCGCGACGATTGCGGGCGTCGTATCGATCAGTTCGAGCAACACCCTGGGCAGCACCTCGGTCACGATCGAATTCGAATCAGGTCGCGACATCGATGCCGCCGCGGTGGACGTGCAGGCCGCGCTGCTGCGCGCACAGCGCCAGTTGCCCGAGGAGATGACGAGCCTGCCTTCGTATCGCAAGGTGAACCCGGCGGATGCGCCGATCATGTTCCTTGCGATCAGCTCGCCCTCGATCAAGCTCTCAGACCTGGACGACTACGCCGAGAACCTGCTCTCGCCCGCGCTCTCCACGCTGGAAGGCGTAGCGCAGGTGAACATCAACGGGCAGAAGAAATTCGCGGTGCGGGTCGAAGCCGACCCCGACAAGCTCGCTGCGCGCGGACTCACGCTGGATGACGTCTCCAACGCCTTGCGCGCCGCCAACGCCAACTCGCCGCTGGGCGTGCTGCGCGGTCCGCGCCAGACGCTGACGCTGGAGTCCAATCGTCAGCTGCGGCACGCGGCGGAGTTCGCGCCGCTGATCATCGCGACGCGTGACGGGCAGCCAGTGCGCGTCTCGGACGTCGCCACCGTCACGGACAGCACCGAATCGCTGAACACGGCGAACTGGGCCAACGGCGAACGCACGATCGGCCTCTCGATCCAGAAGCAGCCCAATGCCAACACCGTCGCCACGGTGGACCGTATTCGCGCCCTGCTGCCGAAACTGCAGCAGCAGATGCCGGCCTCGGTGAAGGTGCAGCTGCTCAACGACCGCTCGGCCTCGATCCGCGAGGCAATCCATGATGTGCAGCTGACCCTGCTCTTCACCGCCGCCCTGGTGATCCTGGTCATCTTCCTGTTCCTGCGCCACCTGACCGCCACGCTGATTCCCGCGGTGACGCTGCCGATCTCGCTGATCGGCGCGCTGGGGCTTCTCTACGTGCTGGGCTACAGCCTCGACAACATCTCGCTGCTCGGACTCACGCTCGCCGTGGGTCTCGTGGTCGACGATGCGATCGTGGTGCTGGAGAACATCGTCCGCCATGTCGAAGATGGCATGAAGCCGATGCAGGCCGCGATCCAGGGCGCACGCGAGGTGAGCTTCACCATCATCTCAATCTCGCTGTCGCTGGTCGCAGTGTTCATCCCGATCTTCTTCATGCCCGGCGTGATCGGCCTGCTCTTCCACGAGTTCGCGGTCACGGTGTCGCTCGCGATCGTGGTGTCGGCGATCATCTCGCTGACGCTGATCCCGCTGATGGGCAGTCGCCTGCTCAAGTCGGCTCACGAGGAGAAGGAAACCCGCATCACCCAGGTTTTCGAAGCCGGCTTCCAGAAAGTGCTGCACTTCTACGAGCGCAGCCTGGATCTCGCTTTGCGTCACAAGCCGGTGCTCGCAATCGTCGCGGTCGCCACGCTCGTGGGCAGCGCCTGGCTCTTCCAGAGCAGCCCCAAGGGCTTCTTCCCGCAGGAGGACATCGGCCAGATCTCGATCACCGCGGAAGGCGCGAACGACGCTTCCTTCCAGTCGCTCTCCACGCAGACCGAAACCTTGATGGCGATCGTGAACAAGGATCCTGCGGTCGACAGCGTCACCGGTTTTGCCAGCGAAACGCAGGTCCGGCTCTTCGTCTCGCTCAAGCCGCGTAACCAGCGGGACAACATGCAGGCGGTCGTCGAACGCCTGCGCAAGAGTGCCCGCGCCCTGCCCAGTCTCAACGTGTTCATGACGCCGATCCAGAACCTGCGCCTGGGCGGCCGCGTCAGCAAGAGCCAGTTCCAGTACGTGATGCAAAGCGTGCAGGGCGAAGAGCTCAACAGCTGGGCGGAGAAACTGCGGATCGCCGTTTCGCAGGACCCTGCATTCCGCGATGTGACGACCGACTCCCAGCTCAAGGGCCTCAACGCGCGGGTCGAGATCGACCGCGATCGCGCCAACCTCTACGGCGTCGGGCTCTCCGATGTGCGTAGCGCGCTGTATGCCGCCTTCGGCGATCTGCAGGTGTCGTCGATCTACACGGCGAGCGGCGACTACCAGGTGATCCTCTCGCTGGCCGAGCCTTTCCGGCGCGACGAGACCTCACTCGGCCGGATCCAGGTGCGCAACAAGAGCGGTCAACTGGTGCCCATCTCCAACGTCGCGAAAATCAGTCGCGTCGCGGGTCCGACCTCGGTCAATCACCAAGGCCAGCTGCAGGCGGTGACACTCGCCTTCAACCTGGCTCCCGGGATTCCGCTGGGCGAAGCGACTACGCGCCTGCAGGCCGTGCAGCGGCAAATCGGCATGCCGGATTCGATCCTCACCAACTTCGCGGGCGACGCGGCGGCCTTCCAGCAGTCTCAGGGCGCGCAGGTGGTGCTGATCCTGGGGGCGCTCGCGGTCATCTACGTGCTGCTCGGCGTGCTCTACGAGAGCTACATCCACCCGCTCACCATCCTGGCCGGCCTGCCCTCCGCGGCGATCGGCGCGCTGGTCACGCTGCGGCTCTTCGACATGGAGCTCACGATCATCGCCAGCATCGGCGTGCTGATGCTGATAGGTATCGTGAAGAAGAACGCGATCATGATGATCGACTTCGCAATCGAAGCACAGCGCGCCGGCAAGACGCCGCCGGAAGCGATCCGCGAGGCCTGCATCCTGCGCTTCCGCCCGATCACGATGACCACGCTGTGCGCTTTGATGGGTGCGCTGCCGCTGGCCCTGGGTATCGGAGCCGGCGCCGAATTGCGCGCACCGCTGGGTGTGGCAGTGGTCGGCGGCCTGGTCTTCTCGCAGCTGATCACGCTGTACATCACCCCGGTGATCTACCTCTATTTCGAAGGCCTGCGGCGTCATCGCCCGCAGCCGGACGAGGAGATCGCCCCGGCCTGAGGCGACTGGGCACCCGCAGCAAAAAGGGCGCCACGATGTGGCGCCCTTTTTTCGTTTCCTTGTCTTGCCGCTGATCTATTTCTTGCGGCTGAACAGCGCAAGCACGGGCTGCACGAGTTTCACCAGCAGGAGCACTACCGCACCGGCGATCACACCCGCCACGATGTTGAAGAGCGGTGACGTCAGGGCAGCCAGCACGGCGCCGATGCCAGGCACGGCATGGGTGAATTCGGCGAGGTGTTCCTGCAGGTGGTGGGCGAAGGGCAGGCCATGGACCAGGATGCCGCCGCCGACCATGAACATTGCGATGGTCCCCACAACGGCCAGGGTTTTCATGAGCCTCGGCGCGAACGCCAACAGACCCCGACCGAGGCCACGCTTGAAGCCGGCCCAGGCGCCTTCGGCCTTGTCGCGGATCAGATAGAAGCCGGCGTCGTCCATCTTCACGATGCCGCCTACAAGGGCGTAGACACCCACCGTCATGATCGCGGCGACGCCGGCCAGCACGGCGACCTGCGTCATGAACGCGGCCTCCTGTACGGTGCCCAGCGCGATCACGATGATCTCGGCGGACAGCACGAAGTCCGTCCGCACCGCGCCCTTGATCTTCTCGCGCTCGAAACTCACCAGATCCAGCTCGGGCGAAGCCACCGCCTGCGCGTGCGCCTGGTGCTCCGCGACCTCTTCCTCATGATGAAGGAACTTGTGCGCGAGCTTCTCGAAGCCCTCGAAGCAGAGATAGGCGCCGCCCAGCATCAGCAGCGGCGTGACCAGCCATGGCGCGACGGCGCTGATCAACAGGGCCGCCGGCACCAGGATCAGCTTGTTGCGCGCCGAGCCTTTCGCTACCGCCCACACCACCGGCAGTTCGCGCTCGGCGCGCACGCCGGACACCTGCTCCGCATTGAGCGCGAGGTCGTCACCGAGCACACCGGCCGTCTTCTTGGCCGCCACCTTGGTCATCAGGGACACGTCATCGAGCACCGATGCGATGTCATCGAGCAGGGTCAGAAGGCTGGCACCGGCCATGCGAACACACTCCGAAAGGAAGAAAGACGGATCGGAATCAGACCAGAAAGCCGGCCGATCCGCACCCGGATTCTGCGGCGGCTTCCAGACGGTTCCGCATGGCGCACTGCGACAGATGCGCTCTACACTGAGGCTCGGACCTCATCCGGGGTCTTTCGTCCTCGCCTTGCATGACATGAGCCACCTGTCCGGAATTCCGCTCGCCCAGGCTATTGCCCAGGCCATGATCGACGGCTTCAACCGCCACTACCGGATCTTCCGCGAGAACACCGCCGGCGCACGCACGCGCTTCGAGCTTGCGGACTGGCAGGGCGAGTTGCGGGCCGTGCGCGAACGGGTGCGCTTCTACGACGAGCGCGTGAACGAAACGGTGACTCGCCTGCGCGAGGAATTCAGCGCGGCCACCCTCGACGATCGCAGCTGGCAACAGGTGAAGCTGCAGTTCATCGGGCTGCTGCTCAACCACAAGCAGCCTGAATTGGCGGAGACCTTCTTCAATTCGGTCTGCTGCAAGATCCTGCACCGGACCTACTTCCACAACGACTACATCTTCGCCCGGCCGGCGATCTCGACCGAGTTCATCCAGTCCTACCCGCCCACGTATTCGAGCTACTACCCGCACGAAGGCGGCATGCCGCGCACCGTGCGACGGATCATCGAGGACTTCGGCTGGAGCGTGCCTTTCGAGGACCTGGAACGCGACGTTCTGCGCATCCTCGACGCCGCCCGCAAGCATGTCGGCACCTGGCCGGCCCGGGATGTGAATAGTCAGATCCAGGTGCTCTACTCGCCCTTCTACCGGAACAAGGCGGCCTACATCATCGGCAAGGCGATCAACGGCTACGCCGAATACCCCTTCGCGGTGGTCGTGCGCCACAACGCGCACGGGCAGCTCTATGTGGACGCCCTCCTGCTGGAACCCTGGCGGATCTCCTTGCTGTTCTCGCTGTCGCGCGCCTACTTCATGGTCGACATGGAAGTGCCTTCCGCTTACGTGCAGTTCCTGCGCTCCATCATGCCCGCCAAGCCGCGCTCGGAGCTCTACACGATGCTGGGCCTGGGCAAGCAGGGCAAGACCATGTTCTACCGCGACCTCATCACCCACCTGATGCATTCGAACGACTTCTTCATCGTCGCGCCAGGTATCCGCGGGATGGTGATGGCGGTCTTCACCCTGCCCTCCTTCCCCTACGTGTTCAAGCTGATCAAGGATCAACAGGCGATCCAGAAGGAGATGGACCGCGAGACGGTCAAGCGCAAGTACCAAATGGTGAAGCAGGTGGACCGCGTCGGACGCATGGCCGACACGCTGGAGTTCTCGATGGTAGCCCTGCCACGCAACCGCTTCGATCCGGCCTTGGTCGAGGAGCTGAAGCGTGTGTGCGGCTCAAGCGTGGAGGAAGACGGCGAGTCGATCGTGATCAGCCATCTCTACATCGAACGCCGGCTGATGCCACTGAATCTCTTCCTCGAACAGGCCGACGAGTCCCAGACGGAGCATGCGGTGCAGGAGTACGGCAACGCGATCCGGGAAATGGCCCAGGCCAACATCTTCCCGGGCGACATGCTGTGGAAGAACTTTGGCGTCACCCGCTACGGCCGCGTGGTCTTCTACGACTACGACGAGATCGAGTACATGACCGACTGCCACTTCCGCCGCATCCCGCCCGCACCGAACGAGGAAGTCGAGATGAGCGGCGAAGTCTGGTACCCGGTGGCCCGCAACGACATCTTCCCCGAGGAGTTCGGCACCTTCCTGCTCGGCCTGCCCAAGGTCCGCCGCGCCTTCCTCAAGTACCACCCGGACCTGCTCGACGCCGCCTTCTGGCAGACCGCCCAGGCGCGCACCCTGCAAGGTCATGTTGAGGATTTCTTCCCCTACCCGCAGCGACTGAGGCTGGGCAAGGCTGAGGACGGCGCCCGCGACACCGAATGGCGAGCGGAGGCTGAGGACTGAGTGGGGCTGAGGACTGAAAACAAAACGGCCGCTCACGCGGCCGTTTTGCTTGGTGCCAGGAAGCGGTGACTCAGGCCTTGGCCTTGCGGCGACGGTTCGCAGCCAGACCGGCCAAGCCGATCCCCACCAGCGCCAGCGCAGCAGGCTCGGGCACAGAGGGGTTCGGTTCTTCGTCGATCGGCGTGTCGTCCACCTGGCTGATACGGAAGGTCGTAGTCATCCCAAGGAAGAACACGTTGTCGTCGAAGGACGGATTGTTGGTCAGCAGTTCCAGGTAGGTATCGCCCGCAGTCAGGAAGGGCGACGCATCCGCGCTGTTGCCGGTGCCCAGGTTGTAAAGCTCGTCGTCACCTGCGCCGCCCGCGCAGTTCGGATCAGGGTTGGCCGGGTTGTCGCCCGTGCCACCCACGGTGATCAGGGCGCCGTTCTCGGCCACGAAACCGCCATCGTCGTTCCCGCCAGCGCAACTGGTGAGGCGGCGGCTGGTCGTATGCGTGCTGGTGCGCACATCCACCACCGTCACTTGTCCGGTGGCGTCGACCGTGGAATTCCCGTTGTAGCTGTAGCTCGAAGCAAGCGAAGCAATGACGTTGCCGCCGGTATAGGCCGAAGCGAAGTCCAGATGCGTGGTGTCACCGCCCGAACTGAGTTCGCCGTCCATGATGATGGCAGTACCGCCGGCCGTCGAAGCGTTCTTATAGACGACCACAAGTACTTCGCCATCCAGGAAGGCACCTTCGGACAAGCCGAAGCTATAGAGACCTCCCGAACCGCCGTCGATGACGGGCTTGACGATGCTCGTTACGTCCCAGACCACGGTGGTGGCGGGGTTGGCGTTAGGCGCAAGGATGCTGCCGCCGGCCGGCGTGAAGGACGTGCCACCGAAGGTCACGTTCCCGACGCCCCCGTCCCAGACGCTGCTGGAATAGAGGAAAGCCTTCTGGACCACCGATCCGGAGGCTACGTTCACATCGAGCGAACCGCTGGCGGAACTGCCGCCCCAGCCGTCGATCGCCAGCGCCGCGTCCTGATAGGCAGAGCGCAAAAGCAAAGTGGCGTTTGCGGACGGTGCGGCCATCGCACCTACCGCACAGGCGGTCGCAACCGCCAGGTACTTCAGTCTCGACTTCATGGTCCCACTCCCCTGCTGCAATTGGTTGAAGCGAATCGTCAACGCGATAAGCAGGCGCCATAAAGCGAGAAGTGTTCCCTGTCTGGACAAGCGAAAAATCACCCTAATTTTCAGTGACTTATTCACGTTACTTTTAGCAAGGCAGCCGCGAGGCAACAGGACTGTAAAAAGCCTTGACGCATTCCGGAATTTGTGAAAACCCGAACTAACTCAATTCCGGCCGACGGCGAGCAGTCGCAGGAGCTTTTCGCGCTCCTCCTCGATGCCATCCGAGATACGCGCCGCCGCGATCGGCAGGATCCACGGACGGATTGCCGCCCTGGCGTCGAAGCCCCTGAGTTCCCCGTAACGCTTCAGGTAGGCACCGATCAAGAGGCGGCGCAGGAAGGCCACGAGCACGCGGATCGCCAGGCCGGCACCCGGCGGTTCGCCAATCCGCAGCATCAGCCAGGTCCGGGTGACGTCGGCCAGGGGATGGCCGCGCCCCGCGGTTGCCCAGTCGATCACCCGCTGTCCCCGCGGCGTCTCGATGACCTGATCAGGATGGAAATCCATGTGACACAGCGCCAGGCCGTCACCGCAGGCTTCCAGTTCAACAAGGGCGCGATCCCGCACCGCGGCCTCGAGACCTGCGCGCCGGATCGCATCGGCGAGCGCTTCGCGCACCGAGGGCAGTCCCTCGCCCGGGCAGGCGTGAATCTCCGCATGCAGGCTCGCGAGTTCACGGCCTACGCGCCGGCCTTGCCAGGGCTTGCGCAGCAGTCTCGCGAGCAGCGTTGCCCCATCGAGCCGCGGCAGCACGATTCCCAGCCGCCCTTCGGCCTCATGGAGACGTTCCGGCACAGGTGCCAGTGCGCAGACTGCGCTCGCTAGCCGGGTCCGTTCGTATTCGATCCGCGCCCATTCCTGCGGCAGATCCGGATAAAAGCGCTTGAGGACGCGCTGGTCGCCCAGGTCGACGATTTCGCCACAGCGGCCGCGGGCTATCACCGGGCCATTCACGATAGGTGCTTCGGCAGGTTTGTTCATCCCGCGATGATGGCACGCGGGCGCGTGGCCGCAGCAGGCCTCGGTGCGATGGTAGAATCGCGCCCTTCCTCGCCCCCCGGCGTCGCCTAAATGCCCCCAGAGCATCCCTCCTCCGCACTCGCTCCACGGGCCGCTTCCCTGCGCGCCGAACTGATCCTGCGCTGGCTGCCTCCCCTGCTGCTCGTCACGCTGGCGCTGTGGATGGCGCAAGCGGGACACAACCAACCCGTTTTCCTCGGCATGAATGCGGCGGCGCAGAGCGTGCCGGAAGCGGTGTGGTCGGCTGTGACCATCCTTGGCACAGGCGCCTGCGCCTACGCGCTGCTGGCGCCGACCCTCGTGCGCATGCCGCGGCTGATGGCCGCAGCGCTCTTCACCGGGCTCTTCGCCGGCATCTTCACCCATGCGATCAAGCCGATCCTGAAGATGCCGCGCCCCGCCGGCGTCCTGGCTCCGGACCAGATCCATGTGATCGGCGAAGTGCTGCGCAGCAACTCCTTCCCTTCGGGCCATTCCGTCACCGCGTTCGCCTTCGCGGCGATGCTGATCTTCTTCGCGCGGCGCCCCTTGCTCGTCGCCGCGATCGTGCTGCCGCTCGCGTCTCTGGTGGCTTTCTCGCGCATCGCCGTGGGCGCGCACTGGCCGCTGGACACCCTCGCGGGTGCCGCCGGCGGTTGGCTGTCCGGCATGGCGGGCGAATGGTGTTCCCGCCGCTGGAGCGTGTGGGATCGCAAACCCTGGCGCATCTTCTTCGCGGTGGCCATGATCGGACTCGGTATCGGCCTGGTCGGCAATGACCTGGGTTACCCGCAGGCGGTGTGGCTGCAATACCTGCTGGCGGCGCTCGCCGTCGTCGGCGGCCTCTACGCGCTCGTCCAGACCCTGCGCATGCGGGGGGCGCCATGATCAAGCGCGTAATCGCCCTGCTGATCTCAGTACTGCTGCTCGCCTGGCTTGCCCACAGCGGCGACTGGCGCGGCGTCGGCAGCCGCTTGATGACGCTCTCGCCCGGCACGGTCGCGCTGGCGATCGGTGGCTTCTTCGTGAGCTACCTGCTTCGCGCGGCCCGGATGCACGATGAATTCCGTGCCCGCGCCAGTGGCCATTTCTGGGCGATGGCGCGGGTGACGATGGCCCACAACGCGGCGATCAATGTCCTCCCCTTCCGCAGCGGTGAAGCGGCCCTGCCGCTCTTGCTCCAGCGCGAATTCGGCGTACCGATGGCGCGGGCCGTGGTATCCCTGCTGTGGCTGCGGATCCAGGACGCACTCGTGGTCATGCTGATCGCCGCCTGGTTGTGGCCGAACCTGCCGGTGTGGCTGTCGCTCCTCTGGAGCGCGGGCGTGCTCTTCGCCGCCTGGGCGATCCCCGCCTGGGCGCGCAGCCACCCGGTCGACGCGCAGTCGCTCACTGGCTGGCGTGCCAAGCTCGGCAAGGTCCGTAGCGCGCTCGCGCACTCCACCCGCGGCGCCTGGCGTAGCTGGGGCTGGACGCTGGCCAATTGGGGCGTCAAGCTCAGCGCCCAGACGCTGCTCCTCGCCGCCTTGCTCGGCACGCCGATGCTCTTTGCCGGCGCGGGCGTACTCGGCGGCGAGCTGGCCGCGATCCTGCCGGTCCAGGGCGTAGCGGGTTTCGGCACCTACGAGGCCGGTGTGGCCGCAGCGCTCACGCCTCACGACATTCCGCTGGCGACCGGCCTCCAGGCCGCGCTGGCCTTGCATCTGATCATCATTGCGGCGGCGGTGCTCGCTGGCGCAATCGGCTTCGTGGCGCTGCCTGGCGGCCCGGCCGACTCTCCTGCAGACGGGAAAACCACATGAACGACAGCATCGTTTCCACCTCGCACGACAGCGTCCCCGAATCGGCCTTCACGCCGATCGCGCCTCCGCATCGCCTGTCGGTAGTGGTGCCCATGTACAACGAAGCGGAGAACGTGGAACCCCTGTGCAAGCGGGTGCACGAAGCGCTCAGCGACTACCCGCATCCCTGGGAGCTGGTGCTGGTCGACGACGGCAGTTCGGACGGCACGCCGGCCGAACTCGATCGCGCCTCGCGCCACTACGGTCCACACGTCCGCGTGGTGTCCCTGATGCGCAACTTCAAGCAGACGGCCGCGATGCAGGCCGGCGTGGACGCGGCGCGCGGCGACGTCATCGTGACCATGGACGGCGACCTGCAGAACGACCCTATCGACATCCCGCGCCTGGTCGCGCGCCTGCTCAACGAGAACCTCGATCTCGTGGCCGGCTGGCGCAAGAACCGCAAGGACGCGATGGTCATGCGCAAGATCCCCTCGCGCATCGCCAACCGCCTGATCGCCCGCATCACCGGCGTCAAGCTCAACGACTACGGTTGCAGCCTCAAGGCCTTCCGCGCCAGCGTGATCAAGAACGTGCGCCTCTACGGCGAGATGCATCGTTTCATCCCGGCCTGGCTCGCCATGGTCACCACGCCGCGGCGCATCGCCGAGGAAGTGGTCACCCACCACGCACGCCAGTTCGGCCAGAGCAAGTACGGCATCTCGCGCACCTTCCGCGTGATCATCGACCTGATCTCGGTGTTCTTCTTCATGCGCTACCGCGCGCGCCCTGGTCACTTCTTCGGCGGCATCGGCCTGGGGCTGGGCTTGCTGGGCGGGTTGATCCTCGCCTGGCTGGCGGCGATCAAGATCTTCGCCGGCGCCTCGATCGGCGGCCGTCCGCTACTGCTGCTCGGTTTCTTCCTGGTGATCGCCGCGGTGCAGTTCCTCTCCACCGGCGTGCTGGCCGAAACCCTGGCGCGGATCTACTTCGAATCCGGCGCTGCGGCCCAGTACCGCGTACGCAATCCGGACGAGCCGGACGACTCCGACGCCTGGCACCAGCCAGGTCAGCAGCAAGCAGCCTGACACAGCCATCGCATGCACGCACCGCAACGCTCCGCGCCGCCCACGCCGCGCGAATGGTTGTTTCTGCTGGCGATCCCGGCGGTCCTGCTGCTCCTGAACCTCGGTGGCGCGCCGCTCTTCGATGTCGATGAAGGCGCGTTTTCGGAAGCCACCCGCGAGATGTTCGAGCGGCATGACTTCCTTTCGACCTGGCTCAATGGCGTCCCGCGCTTCGACAAGCCGATCCTGATCTACTGGCTGCAGGCGATCCCGGTCGGCCTCTTCGGCGTGAGCGAGTGGAGTTTCCGCCTGCCCTCGGCGCTGGCCGCCGTCGTCTGGTCGGTGGCGCTCGGGCGCTTCGCCTGGACGCGCTTCGGCCGCGAGACCGGACAGTTCGCCGCGATCGTGGCCGCCACCAGCCTCGGCGTGTTCGTCATCGGTCGTGCCGCGACCGCCGATGCGCTGCTCAACATGTTGCTGGTGCTGACGATGACCGACGCCTGGCGGCATCTGGAGGGCGGTGGCAAGGCGCCACTGCGGCGCATGTGGTTGTGGATGGCGCTCGGCGTGCTGACCAAGGGGCCGATCGCGATCGCGATTCCCGCCGCGGTGAGCTTCCTCTATTGCCTCAGCCGGCGCGAGCTCGGACGCTGGCTGCGTTCGGCGCTGGACCCGGTCGGCCTGCTGATCTTCTTCGTGGTCGCCGCACCTTGGTACGTCGCGGCCCTGATGATCCACGGGCAAGCCTTCATCGACGGCTTCATCCTCAAGCACAACGTCGGCCGCTTCACCGGGCCGATGGAAGGCCACGGCGGCTCGCTGCTCTACTACGTGTGGATCGTGCCGGTACTGCTCATGCCCTGGCTCGCGCCGCTGCTCGTAAGTGTGACCCGTGTCGGCAAGGACCTTGGCGATCCGCTGCGCCGCTTCCTGTGGATCTGGTTCGGTTTCGTGCTGGTGTTCTTCTCGCTTTCCGGCACCAAGCTGCCGCACTACGCGCTGTACGGCTGCTCGCCGCTCTTCCTGCTGGTAGCGGTGCATCGTGGTGCGCTCAAGCGACGCTGGCTCGGCCTGCTTCCGGCCGTGGTGCTGCTGGCGGCCGTGCTCGCGCTCCCCTGGATCCTGGATGCGACGCTGGCGAGCGGCCAGATAAAGGATCCCTACTACGCTGCCCAGTTCGCGCGCGCGCAGCAGGCGGCGGGCCTGGCTTATCTGCTGCCCTGCGCCGTGGCGCTGCTGATCTGCCTTGGTCTTTTCGTCTGGAAACGCCTGCAGGCCGCGCAAGCGGTGACGCTCGCGGCCTGCCTGCTGATGCTGGTGCTTACGACGACCGCCGGCCCTTATGTCGGTGATCTGCTCCAAGGGCCGGTCAAGCGCGCAGCGCTGGTCGCCAAGCAGCGGCCGGAAGCCGGCGTTCAGTGGAATTTCTTCCAGCCGAGTTTCGCGGTGTATCGCCAACAGCAGGCGCCCGCCCGTCCGCCCCAGCCTGGCGAGATCGCGGTGACCCGCTTCGATCGCATCCCGGCCGACGCTCGCGTCGAAACCCTTTACGCCGAAGGCGGCGTGCGCCTGGTGAAGGCCCTGCCATGAACACGAGCTCCGTCGCAGATGCCGAACTCGTCCGGGCGCGCCTGACGCTGTTCGGCGCAATCGCCCTGCTCACGCTCTGGCGGATCTGGGTGATCACCCATTCCGGCATCACGCTTTATGTCGACGAGGCTTACTACTGGGGCTGGTCGCGGGAGCTCGCCTGGGGCTATTTCTCCAAGCCGCCGATGATCGCCGGGCTGATCGCGCTCACCACGGCGTTCCTCGGCGACGGCCTGCTCGGCGTGAAGGCCGCGAGCCTGATCCTCTATCCCGCCACGGCACTGCTGCTCTTCGGACTGGGCCGCCGCCTCTACGACGTGCGCACCGCGCTGTATGGCGCGCTGGCCTTCCTGATCCTGCCGATGACCTCCGCGCTGGGGCTCTTCGCCTCCACGGACGCGCCGTTGCTCTTCTGCTGGACCGCGGCGCTATGGGCGCTGCATGCCGCACTCAAGGAAGCACGCCTGCGGGACTGGCTGCTTCTGGGCCTGATCTGCGGGCTCGGCCTGATGTCGAAATACACGATGGCTGCCTTCCTGCTCAGCGCCCTCGTGCTGCTGCTGGGCACGCCCGAAGGCCGCGCGGCGCTCCGGACGCCCGGCCCCTGGCTGACCGCGGTGGTCGCGCTGGCGATCCTCGCGCCCAACCTGTGGTGGAACTGGCAGAACGACTTTCCGACCTTCCGCCACACGGCCGAAATCACGCACCACGAGGCCGCTGGCTCCAAGGGCAACACGTTGGAATTCATCGGCGCCCAGTTCGGCTCCATCGGACCGCTGCTGGCGCTCGGTCTCGTCGGGGCGCTGTTCGGCTTGCGACGCGCCTGGCAGCATGAAGGCGATCGTCTGCTGGTGGCGGGCACGCTGCCCCTGCTGCTGCTCGTGATCGCGCAGTCCTTCACCAGTGAGGCCAACGCCAACTGGGCGGGGCCGGTTTACGCCAGCGGCAGTCTGCTGGCGGTCGCCTGGTTGGGTCGGAGTGCGGCAAGGCGCCGCCTCCTGGTCGCCGCGCTGGCCCTGAACCTGGCGATCACCGTCATCCTCTACCACTCGCATGGCTTCCTGAACCTGGTCGCGCGGCCGATCGCCTCGCTGGCTGAATCGATCAGCGGCAAGCACTGGCCGGCGCTGGATCTCGCCGCAAGCGGCGTGCAATCGGCCAAGCTCGACCCGCTCAAGCGGATGAAGGGCTGGGATCGCCTGGCCCAGGGCCTCGGGCCAATCGTCCTGAGCTATCCGGACGCCTACGTCGTGGCGGACGAGCGCACCCTCCTCGCCCATGTGGCCTACAGCCTGCGCAGCATGCAGCCACGCATCGCGAGCTGGAATCCGGAACACGCTCACCACGACCAGTACCAGATCACCCATTCGCTGCCCGACGCGCCAGGCCAGGACATCCTCTATCTCGCCCAGCGTCCTCCCGCCGAAGTCGCCGCGCGCTTCGCGCAGAGCGAAGAGCTCGCGCGCCTGCGCGTGACCACCCATCCCGACTTCGCGCTGGAAACCAGCGTGTGGTTGATGCGCGGCTTCAAGGGCTACTGATGCCGGATCGCCACGAGGCCATTCTGCTCGGCGTCCTCTTCGTCCTGGGCGTGGCGCTGTTTTCGCTCTGGCCGGGCGTGGACATCGCGATCACCCAGCTCTTTTACGTGGCAGGTGAAGGCTTTCCCTGGGGCGAGACGCCAGTGGCCAAGGGCATCTACTGGCTGATCTGGGGCCTCTCGCGACTCACGGTGATCGTGGCCCTGCTGCTGTGGCTCGCGAGCCTCGCGGCGCGCCGGGGGTGGCTCGCAGAACGCCGGCGCTGGCTGGGCTTCGTCGCGCTCGCCCTGGCACTGGGTCCGGGCCTGATCTCGGACCAGGCGCTCAAGAACCACTGGGGCCGCGCACGTCCGCACCAGACCACACTCTTCGGCGGCACCCAGCAATTCACGCCGGCGCTGCGACCGGCGGACCAATGCGAGCGCAACTGTTCCTTCGTCAGCGGCCACGCAACAGCGGGTTTCGCGCTGATGACTTTCGGCTGGCTCGCCGCGCCGCGTCGCCGGGCCCGCTGGATGCTGGCGGCAATCGCCGTTGGCGGCGGCGTCGGCCTTGTGCGGGTGATCCAGGGCGGACACTTCACCAGCGACGTGTTCTTCGCCTTCTACGCCGTGTGGCTGGGCAACCTGCTCGCCTGGCTGATCTTGCGCGCCTTCCGGCGCCTGCCCGGCGTCAACGGTATTCCGAGCGCGCTGGTCTAGCCGCAGCCTGGCCTAGTCGCACAGGCGGGTCTTGATCTGCGCTTCCAGTTCCGCCAGGCGCTCGAAGCAGTCCGCGAGATTCACCCATTCCTTGCGCACCGCCGCGCAGTGCGCCAAGCCGAAGGCATCGGCCTGCTCGCGCTTGAGTCCGGCCAGCTCGGTATCGAAATCCGCGAAGAAGCTCGCGTAATCCAAAGCGCGCCGGGCACCGAGGCGCAGTGAGAAGTGCACCAGGATCCCGTGCAGGGACGGCGGCACGTCGCCGCCCCGGATGCGTTCGCCACAGGCGCGGATCGCGGCTCCCCCCCACAACACACCCTGGTCGTTCACGCGCGCGCCGAGGCCGCTGCAGCGATCACGAAAATAGTCGCGTGCGCGTTGATGAACGTCCGCCGCGGAGGGCTCCCGCACGCGCCGCGGCGCGTGCCAGGCCTGGAAGGCACCGCTGCGGAACATCACCTTCTCCGCCCGCCAGGCCTCCGCCAGTTCCGAGCGCGGCAGCAGGGCGCAGGGCACCCCATCGGGATCGTGGAGCCGCGCCCTTTCGCCATCCAGCGCCGTCACCAGCACATAGTGGTCCGAACCGCCGACCCATTCCCAGTGCGGGTGGTAGCGCAGCAGCCCCATGTCCAGCGGCCCGATCATCACGGGGCCGTCATGTAGCGCAGCCTCCAGCGCGTCCAGCGGCGCCTCCGCACCCTCGTTGAACCGAGGCCAGTCGCCACAGGCGAAGCCGAGGATCTCCAGCGCCTTGCTGATACCGGCATCCGGCAGGCCATTGGGATCGCTGAAGAAGATCTCGACCGGGTCTCGACGGTAGATCGCGCCGAGCCCGACGCCCGAGAGCACCTCCAGCAATCCAGGGCTGACCTGGTAGCCGTGGCTCGCGAGCAGCATCGAAGCGGAATTGGCGTAGCAGTAGGCACCGTTGCCGATGTAGGGCGTCATCGCATAGCTCCTTGTGCATTCGGATTCGCTGCGAGTTTCCTCGCACTGTCCGCCCGGGCTCTGATCGGGCTTGCTCAGATCAGCGGCGGGGCAAGGGCCGCAGGGGGAAATGCAGGATGCAACGGAAGGTCTCGTCGTCCGCAGAGCCCGCGAAGGGATAGCTTTCGAAGGCTGGGCGATCGTCCGCCGTGTAGCCGCTGCTCGGTAGCCAGTCGCGATAGAAGCTGCGCCAGGCACGCAGGATGTCGTCCGGATTGCCCTCGAAGCGGACGCGTGCGCAGAGCCCGCCCTCCAGCCAGCGCAAGCCGACCTGGCGATCGACCTGGAAGGTCTCTCCCACCTCCACGGCAGCGTCGTAGCGGCACTGCTTTGCGGGCGTGACGCCTTCGTCGTCGAGTCCCACGCCGATGCGCAGTGCATCCGGCGCATGCTCGGCAATCCAGCGTTCGAAGCGCGCCCAGAAGCGATTCACGGGCCGGCCGTAGCTGCCGATATGTCGCATGTAGGCGATGCGTCGGGACGGCTCCAGGCAGAGGCTGATGTCTCCGAGAGCGAAGGCCTCGGGTTCGGGCGCGTGCGTTGCGCGCCAGTCGCGATGCCCACCACCCCGCCAGGTGCTGGGCGTCATGCCGAAGTGCCGCTTGAAGGCTCGCGCAAAAGCCTCGCCGGACGAGAAGCCATTCGCGACGGCCATCTCGAGCATCGACCCCGTCTCCGGTTCGAGCAAGGCACGGGCGGCGCGCTCCAGGCGCAGGCGCCGCACGCACTCCTGCACCGTCTCGCCGGTGTGGGCCACGAACATGCGGTGGAAGTGGAAAGGCGAGAAATGCGCGATCTCCGCCAGCTCCTGCAGCGCCAAGGGCGCATCCAGGTTGGCCGCGATGTGGTCGAGCACCCGATCCACGCGGGCGCTATGCGAAGCCGGAAGTCGCTTATCCATGGGCATGGGGAATTCTAGGTGGCCTGGCGCGCTAAACTGGAAGCAATTCAACTTGGCTGTAAAGGCATTGTCCGGTCGCAGCCTGACGCCTTTGCATTTTCGCGCGATGACGGCCCGCCGCATTCCCATTCAGCTCGTCCCGGCCTCTTTGCCGCAAACAGCGCTGCCAGAAGACGACCTTGCACAGCAAGTGCTCGATCGGCTTGGCCGGTCGATGCATGACCTGCGCATCTCGGTGACGGATCGCTGCAACTTCCGTTGCACCTACTGCATGCCGAAGGACAAGTTCGGGCGTGATCACGCGTTTCTCGAACGCGGTGACCTGCTGAGCTTCGAGGAGATCACGCGGGTCGCACGCGTGTTCGTCGCGGAAGGCGTGCGAAAGATCCGCATCACCGGGGGCGAACCCCTGCTACGGCGCCAGCTGGAGCGCTTGATCGAATCGCTCGCGCGGCTGGACGTGGAGACCACGCTCACCACGAACGGCGCATTGCTCGCGCAGAAGGCGCGCAGCTTGGCCGATGCCGGCCTGAACCGCGTGACCGTCAGCATGGATGCCCTCGACGACGAGGTCTTCGGCCGCATGAATGATGTCGGCTTCCCGGTGGCGCGGGTGCTCGAAGGCATCAACGCCGCATCGGCAGCAGGCCTGGGGCCGGTCAAGGTGAACTGCGTGGTCAAGCGCGGCGTCAATGACAACCAGATCCTGCCGCTGGCCGAGCATTTCCGCGGAAGTCCGCACATCCCGCGCTTCATCGAATACATGGATGTCGGCAACAGCAACGGCTGGCAGATGGATGCCGTCCTGCCTTCGCGCGAAGTACTCGCCCGCATCGAAGCCGTACACCCCTTGCAGGCTGTCGCGCCCGGTTATCGCGGCGAGGTCGCCGAGCGCTGGCGCTATCGCGACGGCATGGGCGAGATCGGCGTGATCTCCTCGGTCACGCATGCCTTCTGCGGCGACTGCACGCGGATGCGGCTGTCCCCCGAAGGACGTCTCTACACCTGCCTCTTCGCCCATCAGGGCCACGATCTACGCGCACCCTTGCGCGGCACCGAGGACGACGAAGCGCTGCGCCGGCGCATCCGGGCCATCTGGCGCGGCCGCGACGACCGTTATTCGGAGCTGCGCGGCGAGGCCACGCGCCCGGACAAGATCGAGATGTCCTACATCGGAGGCTGATCGATGCCTGCGTCAGCCCCACAGCTGGAGTCTCGTCACGCACGTTGCGAGGGGTTGGTCCTCGCTGGCGGCGAAGGGCGACGCGTCGGCGGGCAGGACAAGGGCTGGCTGCAATGGCGGGGTCAGGCGCTGATCATCCATGCTCTCGAACGACTGCGGCCGCAAGTGGATGTCGTATCGATCAGCGCCAATCGCAATCTCTCGCGCTACGCGGTGCTCGGGCATCCAGTGCTGGGGGATCTTCGCAGTGGCTATTGCGGCCCGCTGGCGGGCATAGAAGCCGCGCTGTTCGCAACGCGCGCGGATCTCCTGCTCTGCGTGCCTTGCGACGCCCCCGAACTGCCAATGGATCTTAGGCAGCGGCTGGAATCGGCATTGGAACCGGACAACGACGCCGCCGTTGTCTCGCTGCACGGACGGCTGCAGCCTGTGTTCGTCCTGCTGCGAACACGCACGCTGACTTCACTCAGCGTTTATCTCGACGGCGGCGGGCGCAAAGTGGGGGAATGGCTGGGCACGCTTTCCCTGCGAAACGTGGATTTCAGCGGTGCCGCCGAAGCCTTCCAGAACCTTAACCACCCGGAAAATCTGGATGCGGCATCCTCCTGATACCGCCGGCAGCATTTCAAACGGTTCGGCCACCAAGGTCATTCCGATATAATCCGCGGTCTTCCCAAACGGAGAGCTGATATGGGTTTTCTCGCCGGCAAACGCATTCTCATCTGCGGCCTGCTGAGCAACCGTTCGATCGCCTACGGCGTGGCCAAGTCCATGCGCGAACAAGGCGCCGAACTCGCGTTCACCTACCAGAACGATCGCTTCCAGGAGCGGATCACCAAGTTTGCCGCCGAGTTCGGCAGCGACCTCGTTTTCCCCTGCGACGTCGCAGACGATGCACAGATCACCGCCCTCTTCGAAGCACTCGGCAAGCGCTGGGACGGCCTTGATGGCCTAGTGCATTCGATTGCCTTCGCACCGGGCGAATCGCTGGACGGCGACTTCCTTGAGGGTTTCTCCCGCGACGCCTTCCGCATCGCGCACGAAGTCAGCGCCTACAGCTTCCCGGCCCTGGCCAAGGCAGCGCGTCCGCTGATGAAGGGCCGCAACGGCGCCCTGCTGACCCTCTCATACCTCGGCGCAGTCCGCACCCTGCCCAACTACAACATGATGGGTCTGGCCAAGGCGAGCCTGGAAGCGTCTGTTCGCTACCTGGCCACCTGCCTCGGCCCGGAAGGCACGCGTGTCAACGCCGTGTCCGCCGGCCCGATCAAGACGCTGGCCGCCTCGGGCATCGCCAGCTTCAGCAAGCTGCTGGCCTTCAACGAAAAGCACGCCCCGCTCCGCCGCAACGTCACGATCGAAGAAGTCGGCAATGTCGCTGCCTTCCTCTGCTCGGACCTCGCGTCGGGCATGACGGGCGAAGTGACCTACGTGGATGCCGGCTTCAACACGACAGCACTTGCAGTGGCGGACTAAGTTGCAGACCTAGTCCCGGCGGGCATTTCATGCACGCGCGAAACGGCCGACACCTCACGGAGTCGGCCGTTTTGTTTTGGTGCGCAGAGACGCGGCCAATACATTCGCGCCACGAGCACCCGCCCAGATCTCACGCCACGATCGACTCTCAGCGCTGACTGCGAGCAGGGACTCCTGGGCGGTCAGCGTTGAGCATGACGCCGGACTGTGCTCCGACTGACATCGCCCGCCCGTCCATTCCCAGCAGGAGCGTCATCGACCACCGGGATTTACCCGCCGATCGCACGCGTCGCAACCGTTCCCTGTGATGGAAACACAGCCATGTCAGCGCCCGAGGCCCCAAAAAGAAAAGGGCCCCAGAAGGCCCTTTTCTTGTGACAGTGGCGCTGACTACTTCGCCATCACCGCGGTTTCGTTCACCTTCACCGGATAGCGATCGCGCAGCGCCTTCACATAGGCACGCAAGTCCTCGTCGCCCAGCACACGCGCATATTGCTGCGCCAGTGCCGCACGACGCGGATCTTCCTTCGCCAGGGTCGGCTTCTGCACGGCCGAGATCTTCAGCAGCGCATAGCCCGCACCGGGAACCGCCGCACCAGCATAGGCCGGAAGCTTGTCGCCCGATGCGCGGAACACCGCCTTGGTCAGATCGGGCGGCAGGCCACCGCGGCCGCGGGACACCTTCAGCGGCTCGCTCCAGGTCGCACCAGCGATGCTCTCGCCCTTGTTCAGCGCGGCAAGCTGACGCTCGCCTTCGGCCGTCGCCAGCTTCAACGCTTCGGCTGCAGTGAGCTCCTTCTCGATCTGCGCACGAACCTCGGCGAACGGACGGACGGCCACCGGCTTGTGTTCCGTCACACGGACTGAGACCAGGGTGCCGTTACCGATGTCGATCGCTTCACTGTTGCTCTTCTTGTTGATCGCGTCAGAGCTGAAGATCAGCTGCGCCAGCTTCTGGTTGTCGAAGGGCGCAGGCAGGACTTGTCCCTTGCCCAGCCAGTTGCTCTGCTGCACCGTCAGCCCCAGCTTCTCGGCGGCCGGCTTGAAGGTGTCGGACTGCTCATAGACGAGGTTCGAGAAGGTGTCGGCCTGCTCTGCGAACTTCTTGCTCGCCTCGGCGAGCTTCAGCTCTTGGACGATCTGGGGCTTCACTTCTTCGAAAGGCTTCGTGCCACCACCCTTGACCGCAACCAGCTGGATGATGTGATAACCGAACTCCGTCTCGACGATGTCGGAGATCTCGTTCGGCTTCAGTTTGAACGCCGCGTCTTCGAAAGGCTTGACCATCGCGCCACGGCCAAAGAAGCCAAGGTCGCCACCGCTAGGTGCGGAACCGCTGTCCTGCGAATTGGCCTTGGCAACTTCCGCAAAGCGTTCAGGCTTGGCACGCACTTCCTTCAGCAGGGCTTCGGCGCGGTCCTTCGCGGCTTTGCGCTTGTCCGCGGAAACGTCCTTGGCCGCATTGATCAGGATGTGACGCGCCTGACGCTCTTCCGGAGCGCCATAGCGTTCCTTGTGATCCTCGTACTGCTTGCGGGCGGCTTCGTCGGAGATCTGTACCTTGTCGGCGAGCGCCTGCTGGCTCAGCACCAGATATTCGACGCGAACCTGCTCGGGAGCTTCCCAGCGCTTCTTGTCAGCGTCATACGCCTTCTGGGCGGCGCCGTCGGCAAGCTTGACCTGTGCGGTAAAGCGGTCGATCGGCAGTTGCCACACTGACACGTCGCGTACTTCGTCCTGCAGCGTCAGCCAGCGGTCGACTGCGGCATCCGGCACCAACACGCTCCGAGCCACACCGACGACGAGCTGCTGCTGGGCGAGGTCGCTCAGCAGACGGGATTCGAACATCGCGGGCGACATGCCACGTGCGGCAACGAGCTGCTCGTAGCGCGTCATCGAGAACTTGCCGTTCTCCTGGAACGCAGCAATCCCGGCAATCGTCTCGCGCACGGCGTCCTGCGGCACACGCAGACGGTCCTTCGCGACCTGGAGCTGAATCAAGCGCTGATTCACCAGACCGTCGGCAACGGAATCCCTGTACTCGGCGCGCTGCAGCATCTCCGGATCGAAGGCCGCGCCCATCTGCTGGCGCAGACGGTCCTGCTCATCGCGCAGAGCCTGCTGGAACTCCTGCAGACCGATTTCGCTCGAGCCAACCTTGGCAACATAGTTCTGGCGACTCGCGTTCTGGATATAGGACTCGACGCCCCAGAGCGCGAAGGGAATGGTGATCAGCGCTAGAAAAATCTGAACGATGCGCTTGTTATTGCGTACTGCGTCGAACATGGCGACCAGGAAAGTGCGGGCGTTAGGAACTGCGGATACGAAAAAGGCGAACTTTCGTTCGCCTCGCGTTCTTGGCGGAGTGGACGGGACTCGAACCCGCGACCCCCGGCGTGACAGGCCGGTATTCTAACCGACTGAACTACCACTCCCCCGGAGTCCAATCTGGAGGCTTGCGCTTAACGCAAGCCTCAGACTGGTGGGTGCTGACGGGCTCGAACCGCCGACATTCGCCTTGTAAGGGCGACGCTCTACCAACTGAGCTAAGCACCCGCTGGTCCGGACGCCTGTCCCAATTCAAGGACTGGCGAGGCCGGACAAGCGAATTAGTTTACAGCATCCTTGAGGGCTTTGCCAGGACGGAACTTCGGCACCTTGGCGGCCTTGATCTTGATGGTGGCGCCGGTGCGGGGGTTGCGGCCGCTACGGGCAGCGCGCTTGCCGACAGTGAACGTACCGAAACCCACGAGGGTGACGTCGTTGCCCTTCTTCAGGGACGTCTTGACGGCAGCGATGATGGAGTCCAGCGCGCGGCCTGCAGCTGCCTTGGAAATGTCGGATTGCTTAGCGATGTGATCGATCAGCTCGGATTTGTTCACAAAAGCCCCCTCTAGTTATATCGGTGATGAGAAATCGGGATCCTTGCAAGCCAATACTGACGCGGGTTTGCGAGGATCGCCGCGCCGACAAGCCTGTGCTGGCTTTATAACGAGCGCATTGACGGGTGTCAAGCAAAGCCCGGCGCCTTTTGGCGCCCCGCTGAAAGGCCCAAAAACAAAGGGCGCCGAGGCCCTTGAAGGCCATCGGCGCCCCACGTTCCGAATGAACGGAATCAGTGTTTCACAACACCGGCCGGCTCATCACCACCCGTCGCTGGCGGGGCATCGCCCGCAGGCGCTTCACCGGCCGCTTCAGGCAGCGGTTCAGGCTGGCGTTCGAGCGCAAGCTCGAGCACCTTGTCGATCCACTTCACCGGCACGATCTCGATACGCTCCTTGATATCCGGCGGGAGATCCTGAAGATCCTTGAGGTTCTCTTCCGGGATCAGGGCCGTGCGGATACCGCCGCGCACTGCCGCGAGGAGCTTCTCCTTGAGACCGCCAATTGCCAGCACTTCGCCGCGCAAGGTGATCTCACCCGTCATGGCCACATCGGCCCGCACCGGGATGCCCGTCAGCACCGACACCAGAGCGGTCGCGATACCGATACCCGCGGACGGACCGTCCTTGGGCGTCGCGCCTTCCGGCAGGTGGATATGGATGTCGCTCTTCTGGTAGAAATCCTCGGAGATACCCAGCTGGCGCGCGCGGCGGCGAACCACCGAAAGTGCAGCCTGGATGGACTCCTGCATGACTTCGCCCAGCTTGCCGGTCGTGAGCACCTTGCCCTTGCCCGGCAGCGCCACGGATTCGATGGTCAGCAGTTCACCGCCGACTTCCGTCCATGCCAGACCGGTGACCTGACCCACTTGGTTCTCTGCCTCGGCCATACCGAAGGTAAAGCGGCGGACGCCCAGATACTTGTCGAGGTTCTTGGCGTTCACAACCACCTTGCTCGAACGTTTACGCAGCACCAGCGCCTTGACGACCTTTCGGCAGACCTTGGAAACCTCGCGCTCCAGACTCCGCACACCTGCCTCGCGGGTGTAGAAGCGGATCATGTCGCGCAGGGCGTCCTCAGTCACCGACAGCTCATTGACCTTCAGCCCGTTATTCTTCATCTGCTTCGGCAGCAAGTAACGCTGGGCAATGCTGACCTTCTCGTCTTCCGTGTAACCGGACAGGCGGATGATCTCCATCCGGTCCAACAACGGTGCGGGAATGTTCAGGCTGTTGGCCGTTGCCACGAACATCACATCCGACAGGTCGTACTCGACCTCGATGTAGTGATCGACGAAGGTGCTGTTCTGTTCCGGGTCGAGCACTTCCAGCAGGGCCGAGCTCGGATCGCCGCGGAAATCCATGCCCATCTTGTCGACTTCGTCGAGCAGGAAGAGCGGATTGCGCACGCCGACCTTGGTCATGTTCTGCAGGATCTTGCCCGGCATGGAACCGATATAGGTCCTGCGGTGGCCGCGGATCTCGGCCTCGTCGCGCACGCCGCCAAGGCTCATGCGCACGAACTTGCGGTTGGTCGACTTGGCGATCGACTGGCCGAGCGAGGTCTTGCCCACACCAGGGGGGCCAACCAGGCAGAGGATCGGCGCCTTCAGCTTGTCGACGCGCTGCTGGACCGCGAGGTATTCAAGGATGCGTTCCTTAACCTTCTCCAGACCGTAATGGTCCTTATCCAGCACCTTCTGAGCTTCAGAGAGATCCTTGGAGATCCGGGACTTCTTCTTCCACGGAAGACCGGTCAGCGTCTCGATGAAGTTACGCACGACCGTCGCTTCGGCGGACATCGGCGACATCAGTTTGAGCTTCTTGAGCTCCGCCTGCGCCTTGGCCGTGGCTTCCTTGCTCATGCCGGCCGCGGCGATCTTTTTCTCCAGCTCTTCGAGATCCGCGCCGTCTTCACCCTCGCCGAGTTCCTTCTGGATCGCCTTGACCTGCTCGTTCAGGTAGTACTCGCGCTGGCTCTTCTCCATCTGCCGCTTCACGCGGCCACGGATGCGCTTTTCAACCTGGAGGATGTCGAGTTCGGTTTCGAGCTGCGCAAGCAAACGCTCCAGGCGCTGGATCACGCCAGGCAGCTCGAGAATGCTCTGCTTCTGCTCAAGCTTGAGCGGCAGGTGGGCGGCAATAGTGTCAGCCAGACGGCCCGGCTCGTCGATACCGGCGAGCGAGGTCAGGATCTCGGGCGGGATCTTCTTGTTCAGCTTCACGTACTGATCGAACTGCGCCAGGATCGCCCGGCGCATGGCTTCGATCTCGTGATTCTGGACTTCATCGCCGACCACAGGCGCAACCTGGGCCACGAAGACCGAGCGCTGGTCTTCGACGGAAAGAAGTTCGGCGCGCTGCGTGCCTTCGACCAGAACCTTCACGGTTCCGTCGGGCAGCTTGAGCATCTGCAGGATGTTGGCGATACAACCGATCCGGTAGAGATCCTCAACCGTCGGCTCATCCTTCGCCGCGGACTTCTGCGCGACGAGCAGGATGCTCTTGCCGGCTTCCATCGCGATCTCGAGCGCCTTTATCGACTTGGGACGGCCGACGAAGAGCGGGATCACCATGTGAGGGAACACCACCACGTCGCGCAGCGGCAGCAGGGGTAGTTCCTGGGTGTCGTTCAGAGCAGGCAAGCTTGCCATGTCGTTTTTCCTTTTATCCGGAATAACGGGGATATGGGCCTCCCCGACCAGAATTCAAGCAGCCTGAGCCAACAGTGCCCTACAGCACTCCGACAGATCAGTTCGAACCCGAGACCTTGGGCTGATCCGCGTAGATGAGCAGGGGCTTGCCGGCACCTTCAATGGTGCTTTCGTCCACTACCACCTTCGACACGTTCTCCATTCCGGGCAATTCGTACATCACGTCCAGCAGCGTGCCTTCCAAGATGGAACGCAGGCCGCGGGCCCCCGTCTTGCGCTTGAGCGCCTTACGGGCGATCGCCTGCAGCGCGCCGGGGCGCACTTCAAGCTCGACCCCTTCCATCGAGAAGAGCTTCTGATACTGCTTGATCAGCGCGTTCTTCGGCTCCACCAGAATCTGGATCAGCGCAGCTTCGGTGAGTTCCGTCAGCGTCGCGACCACTGGCAGACGGCCGATGAATTCCGGGATCAGGCCGTACTTGATCAGATCTTCCGGTTCCACATCGCGCAGGGCTTCGGAGACATTGCGGCCATCGCGGCTCTTCACCGAAGCGCCGAACCCCATGGAAACCTGCTGCGAACGCTCGCGGATCACCTTATCCAAGCCATCGAAGGCGCCACCGCAGATGAACAGGATGTTCATGGTGTCGACCTGGACGAAATCTTGGTTCGGGTGCTTGCGACCACCCTGCGGCGGCACGGAGGCCACCGTGCCTTCGATCAGCTTGAGCAGCGCCTGCTGCACGCCTTCGCCCGAGACGTCACGCGTGATCGACGGGTTGTCGGATTTGCGCGAGATCTTGTCGATCTCATCGATGTAGACGATGCCCTGCTGCGCCTTTTCAACGTCGTAGTCGCACTTCTGCAGCAGCTTCTGAATGATGTTCTCGACGTCCTCACCGACGTAGCCTGCTTCGGTCAGCGTCGTGGCATCGGCCATCACGAAGGGCACATTCAGCAGACGCGCCAGCGTCTGGGCGAGCAGCGTCTTGCCTGAACCGGTAGGCCCGATCAGCAGGATGTTGCTCTTGGCGAGTTCGACCTCGTCCGTGCGCGAATGGTGGCGCAGGCGCTTGTAGTGGTTGTACACCGCCACCGCGAGAATGCGCTTTGCCTGTTCCTGACCAATCACATACTGGTCAAGAATGGAGCCGATTTCCTTGGGCGTCGGCAGATCGCTGCGCTCGGTGCGCACGCTTTCATCACCGCCGACTTCGTCCCGGATGATGTCGTTGCACAGCTCGATACATTCGTCGCAAATGAACACCGACGGACCGGCGATCAGTTTGCGGACCTCATGCTGGCTCTTGCCGCAGAAGGAACAGTAAAGCAGCTTTTCGCCGCTACCTTTCTTCTCGCCCATGCTCTGGCGTCCTCTCTGCCGTATTGCGTAAGTCGATCAAGCGCCCGTCTGCTCGCGGGCGCTCAGAACCTTGTCGACCAGACCATACGTCACGGCTTCATCAGCAGACATGAAATTGTCACGGTCAGTGTCACGTTCGATCTTCTCGATGCTCTGACCGGTGTTGCGCGCCAGGATTTCGTTCAGCTTGGCACGCAGGGACAGGATCTCGCGAGCGTGAATCTCGATATCCGTGGCCTGACCCTGGAAGCCCCCTAGGGGCTGGTGAATCATGATCCGCGAGTTGGGCAGCGCGATCCGCTTACCCTTGGCACCGGCTGACAGCAGGAAGGCACCCATGCTGGCCGCTTGTCCGATGCACAGCGTGCTGACGTCGGGCTTGATGAACTGCATGGTGTCGTAGATCGCCATGCCCGCCGTAACCGAACCACCCGGGGAATTGATGTAGAAGAAGATGTCCTTGTCCGGATTGTCCGCTTCGAGGAACAGCAACTGAGCGACCACCAGGTTGGCGGTCGCGTCATTCACCGGCCCGACGAGGAACACGATGCGCTCACGCAATAGGCGCGAGTAAATATCGTAGGCACGCTCGCCACGACCGCTCTGCTCCACCACCATGGGGACGAGCCCCAACCCGACCGGGTTCCAGTCGGAATGCATCGACGTACCAGTGTTGTTGCCGTTCATCTGCATCTGTCCAGTCAGCGGTTGGTATGCCCCATGAACTCGTCGAAGGCCACAGCCTTGTCGGTCACGGTTGCGCTACGCAAGACCCATTCCACCACATTGTCTTCGATCACGATCGCTTCGGCCTGAGCCAAGCGTTGCGGTTGCGAGTAATACCACTTCACCACTTCCGTCGGCTCTTCGAAACTCTGCGCATAGTCGTCGACCAGCGCGCGGATCTGTTCCGGCTTGGCTTGCAGTTCATTCTGCTTCACTACTTCGGCAAGAACGAGGCCCAGCTTGACCCGACGCACAGCCTGATCTTCGAACCACTTGGGCTCGAAGGGCATCTTGCTGGCGTCCATGCCGCGCTGCGTCATTTCCTGGCGGGCGTTCTCGGCAAGTTGCGCGCTTTCGGCTTCGACCAGCGCCTTCGGCACTTCGATCGGGTTGGCTTCCAGCAGCAGGTTCATCGCCTGCTCCTTCACGGCAGCCTTCACGCGGCGCGTCACTTCACGCTTCAGGTTGGCCGCGACTTCTTCGCGCATCTTGGCGACGTCGCCGTCGGCTACGCCCAAGGAACGGGCGAATTCGGCGTCGACTTCCGGCAGGCGAGGCGCCTCGACCTGCTTCACAGTCACGGCAAACTGCACCGTCTTGCCGGCCATGTCCTTGGCTTGGTAGTCCTCGGGGAAGGTCAGGTCGAAAGTCTTGCTTTCGCCAACCTTCAGGCCGGTGACATTGGATTCGAACTCCGGCAGCAGGGCGCCAGCGCCGAGCACGACCGGGAAGTCGGTAGCGTTGCCGCCGGCGAACGGCTGGCCGTCCTGGGTGCCATCGAAGTCGATCGTGACCTTGTCGCCGGTCTCGGCGGCGCGATCGGCAGCTTCGAACACGGTGCGCTGCTTGCGCAGGATGTCGACCGTGCGGTCGATTTCCGCCTCATTCACTTCCAGCGCCGGGCGCTCGAGCGCCTTGCCGCTCAGGTCGGCAGGGGTGATTTCCGGGTAGATCTCGAACACGGCGGAGAAGGCCAGGTTGCCTTCGGCAGCGCCTTCCTTCGGCTCAATGCGCGGGTAACCGGCCACGCGCAGGTTCTGCGAACGCACCTGTTCGCCGAAGGCACGCTCGACCGCGGCGCCCAGCGCTTCGTTGCGGGCTTGCGCGCCGTAGGTCTGCTCGACCATCTTCATCGGCACTTTGCCCGGACGGAAGCCCGGCATCTTGACGGTACGCGCCATTTTCTTGAGACGGCTGTCGACTTCGCGCTCGACGTCTGCCAGCGCCACCGACATATCGATACGGCGCTCCAGCGCGCCCAGGGTCACTTCGTTGGTCATTCGATTATTCCTTGGATTGCGACGGGAGTGCGCGCCGCAGAATGCTGATCGCGCAAATGTCCGGCGGAACCGCCCGCCGTCTGAAGTTTGTGGCTCCCTAACGTGCTGATCTTACCATAGCGCATCGCACCGCCCTCACGTAGGCCCGACGCGGCTTTGCGGGTCGCCAACGACCGCACAAAACAATCGGAACCTCGCCTTACATGGGGACTCTCACGCTCAGGTCAATGGGCACAGGACTTGCTGCGCTCAACCCCGGCAGCACATCGACCGTTAAAGGAATCATCCACCTCGGTCAGTTGCCGATAACACCGTCAGGAGAGGAGGTTGGAGCATGAGCATCTTCACTGCCTATCAGGCCCGCTTCGATGCCACGAAGGAGGAGGAGCTCTCGATCCAGGAGTATCTGGATCTGTGCAAGTCCGATCGGGGCGCTTACGCGACCGCGGCTGAAAGAATGCTGATGGCGATCGGGGAGCCGGAGATGGAGGACACCCGGCTCGATCCACGTATGTCGCGCATCTTCTCCAACAAGGTCCTCAAGGTTTATCCGGCCTTCCGCGAGTTCTACGGGATGGAAGAGGTCATCGAGAACATCGTGGCCTATTTCAGGCACGCGGCGCAGGGCCTGGAGGAAAAGAAGCAGATCCTCTACCTGCTCGGCCCGGTCGGCGGCGGCAAGTCCTCGCTGGCCGAGAAGCTCAAGAGCCTGATCGAACACATGCCCTTCTATGCGATCAAGGGCTCGCCGGTCCATGAGTCACCGCTCGGCCTCTTCGATCCTCAGGAAGACGGCAAGCTGCTGGAAGACGACTACGGAATCTCGCAGCGCTACCTCAACACCATCATGTCTCCGTGGGCGGTCAAGCGCCTGCATGAGTACAACGGCGACATCACGCGCTTCCGCGTGGTGAAGCTACGGCCTTCGACGCTCAAGCAGATCGCCGTCGCCAAGACCGAACCGGGCGATGAGAACAACCAGGACATCTCCTCGCTGGTCGGCAAGGTCGACATCCGGATGCTCGACCGCTACTCCCAAAGCGATCCGGACGCCTACTCCTACTCCGGTGGCCTCTGCCTCGCAAACCGCGGACTGCTGGAGTTCGTGGAAATGTTCAAGGCGCCGATCAAGGTGCTGCACCCCCTGCTCACCGCCACGCAGGAAGGCAACTACAAGGGTACGGAAGGCTTCGGCGCGATTCCGTTCGACGGCATTGTGCTCGCCCACTCCAATGAATCGGAGTGGATGCAGTTCAAGAACAACCGCAACAACGAGGCTTTCCTCGACCGGATCTATACGGTCAAGGTGCCCTATTGCCTGCGCGTTTCCGAAGAAATCCGTATCTACGAGAAGCTGCTCAAGAACAGCTCGCTCGCCGACGCCTTCTGCGCGCCGGACACGCTGCGGATGCTGGCCCAGTTCATCTCCCTCTCGCGCATGAAGGAACCCGAGAACTCCAGCATCTACAGCAAGATGCGGATCTACGACGGCGAAAACCTCAAGGACACGGACCCGAAAGCGAAGAGCTATCAGGAATACCGCGACTACGCCGGCGTCGACGAAGGCATGACCGGGCTTTCCACCCGTTTTGCGTTCAAGGTGCTGTCCCGCGTCTTCAACTTCGACCACCGCGAAGTCGCCGCCAACCCGGTTCATCTGATGTACGTTCTCGAACAGCAGATCGAGCAGGAGCAATTCCCGGCCGAGATCGAACAGCGCTACAACGCTTTCATCAAGGAGTTCCTGGCGCCCCGCTACGCCGAGTTCATCGGCAAGGAAATCCAGACGGCCTACCTCGAGTCGTACTCGGAGTACGGGCAGAACATCTTCGACCGCTACGTCACCTACGCCGACTTCTGGATCCAGGACCAGGAATACCGCGACCCGAACACCGGCGAAATCTTCGATCGCTCGGCGCTCAACGACGAGCTGGAAAAGATCGAGAAGCCCGCGGGCATCAGCAATCCGAAGGACTTCCGCAACGAGGTGGTGAACTTCGTGCTGCGGGCTCGCGCCAAGAATGCCGGCAAGAACCCGAGCTGGACTTCCTACGAGAAGCTGCGGGCGGTGATCGAGAAGAAGATGTTCTCCAACACCGAGGACCTGCTTCCGGTCATCTCCTTCACGCCCAAAGCCAGTGCGGACGAGCAGAAGAAGCACCAGGATTTCGTGAATCGCATGATCGCCAAGGGCTACACGGAGAATCAGGTACGTCTCCTGTGCGATTGGTATCTGCGCGTGCGCAAGTCCTCGTAAGGCGCCCCAAGACAGAGCCCATGTGCGCCGGTGGTGCCGGCGCACCCTAGAGGAAGTCCAAGATGGTGCGCATCGTCGACCGTCGGTTTGACAGCAAGAACAAGAGTGCGGTCAACCGGCAGCGGTTTTTCAGGCGTTTCAAGCAGCAGATCCGCCGCGCGGTCGCGGACGCGATCGACGGCCGGTCGATCCGCGACGTGGATAACGGCGAAAGCGTTTCGATTCCCGCCAAGGATCTGGGCGAGCCGCAATTCGGGCTCGGCCGAGGTGGCGAATGGGAAACGGTGTTCGCCGGCAACGACCAGTTCAGCGCGGGCGACCAGGTGGACCGCCCGATGGGCGGCGGGGCCGGCTCGGGTAAGGGCAAGGCGAGCAACGAGGGCGAGAGCGAGGACGACTTCGTTTTCCAACTCTCGCGCGAAGAGTTTCTCGACGTTTTCTTCGATGACCTCGCGCTGCCCAACCTGGTGAAGACACAGCTCGCGGCGATTCCGGAATATCGCTCGCATCGGGCGGGGTTCTCTTCCGACGGTACGCCCGCAAACATCAATATCGTGCGCTCACTGCGCGGTGCGCTCGGGCGGAGACTTGCGATCGGCTCACCCTACTCCGCGCGTCTGCGCGAAGCACAGGACGAACTGGATGCGCTGCTCCTGCGCAAGAGCGAAGACGCGCCGGAGGTCCTGGCCCTGCGAGAGGAGATCGCCCGCCTGCGCGCGAAGATCGAAGGCATTCCCTTCATCGACAAGGTGGACCTGCGCTACAACAACCGGGTGCGGGTACCAAAACCCTCTACGGCAGCAGTGATGTTCTGCATCATGGACGTGTCCGGCTCGATGGATGAGGAGAAGAAGGCGACAGCCAAGCGCTTCTTCATGCTGCTCTACCTCTTCCTGACTCGGAACTACGAGAAGATCGAGGTGGTGTTCATCCGCCACCACACGGTCGCAAAGGAAGTCGACGAGGACGACTTCTTCCACTCGCGCGAGTCCGGCGGCACCGTTGTCTCCAGTGCGCTCGAACTGACGCGGGAGATCATCCAGCAGCGCTTCGCAGGCGGTCAGTGGAACATCTACTGCGCGCAGGCCTCCGACGGGGACAACTGGGAGAACGACTCGCCCCGCTGCCGGGAGTTGCTCGCGGAGAGCGTGCTGCCCTTCGTCCAGCACTTCGCCTATATCGAGATCACGCCCGGCGAACCGCAGAACCTCTGGCGGGAGTACGAAAAGCTGCAAGGCAGCTTCAGCAACTTTGCGATGCAGCGCATCGAAGGGCTGGGCGACATCTATCCCGTGTTCCGCGAACTGTTCAAAAAGACCAGCCTATGAAGAAGCGCCGCAGGCAGTTGCCGGCTCCGGCCGAATGGACCTTTGAACTGATTGACGAATACCACCAGGAGATCGCGCGGGTTGCCGACCACTACCAGCTCGACACCTACCCGAACCAGATCGAGGTGATTACCTCGGAGCAGATGATGGACGCCTATGCGTCCGTTGGCATGCCAGTGAACTACCACCACTGGAGCTTCGGCAAGCACTTCCTCTCCACCGAGAAAGGCTATCGGCGCGGCCAGATGGGGCTGGCTTACGAGATCGTCATCAACTCCAACCCTTGCATCGCGTATCTCATGGAAGAGAACACCATGACGATGCAGGCGCTGGTGATTGCGCACGCTGCCTACGGCCACAACTCCTTCTTCAAGGGCAACTACCTCTTCCGCACCTGGACCAACGCCGATGCGATCGTCGATTACCTGATCTTTGCGCGAAATTACATCGCACAGTGCGAGGAGCGCTACGGCGAGGAGGAGGTCGAATTGCTGCTCGACTCCTGCCACGCGCTGATGAATGTCGGCGTGGACCGCTACAAGCGCCCGCCCAAGCTCTCGCTCGAAAAGGAGCAGCTGCGCCAGCGCGAGCGCGAGGAGTACCTGCAGTCCCAGGTCAATGAGCTGTGGCGCACGTTGCCGCAGCACGAGGTGCAGGCTGCCGAGGTCGCAGAAACGCGCTTTCCGCCCGAGCCTGAGGAGAACATTCTCTACTTCTTCGAGAAACACGCGCCGCTTCTGGAGCCCTGGCAGCGGGAGGTCGTGCGCATCGTACGCAAGGTTGCACAGTACTTTTTCCCGCAGCGGCAGACCCAGGTCATGAACGAGGGCTGGGCGACCTACTGGCACTACACCCTGCTGAACACGCTCTACGACGAAGGCGTGCTCAGCGACAGCTTCATGATGGAGTTCCTGCACTCGCATACCAGCGTCGTGATGCAGCCTCAGTACAACCAGCCCTGGTATCGAGGCATCAACGTCTACGCGCTGGGTTTTGCGATGTGGCGCGACATCCGGCGGATCTGCGAGTCGCCCACCGAGGAAGACAAGCGCTGGTTCCCGGACATTGCGGGCAGCAACTGGCGCGAGACCTTCGACTTCGCGATGCGCAACTTCAAGGACGAGAGCTTCATCGCGCAGTTCCTCTCGCCGCAGCTCATGCGCGACTTCAAGTTCTTCGCCGTGCTGGACGACGATCGCAATCCGAAGCTGCACATCCCCGCGATCCACGACGAAGCCGGCTATCGCCGCATCCGTGAGGTGCTTTCGGATCAGTACAACATCGGATCGCGCGAGCCGAGCATCCAGGTGTGGAACGTCGACCTGCGTGGCGATCGCTCGCTCACCCTGCGGCACCAAGCCTACCTGCGCCGACCGCTCGGAGACACGACAGACGAGATCATGAAACACATCGCTCGACTCTGGGGCTTCACCGTCCGGCTCGAAACGCAGCATGAGGACGGCCGTGTGGAGACAATCCGCGAACTACGGCTGGAGAAGCGTCGGCACGGACCGCTGGCAGGCCGCGCGTAGCACACTGAGCCCCACGGGGCGAAGGCGCACCGAACGTGCCCCCTCCCTTGGACGCGCGGTTCCGCGCCCCGGACACCTGAAAAGCAAAAGCCCCGCAATCGCGGGGCTTTTTGTTCAGTTGGCGGAGAAGGAGGGATTCGAACCCTCGATAGAGCTTTTGACCCTATGCTCCCTTAGCAGGGGAGTGCCTTCGACCACTCGGCCACCTCTCCGTCAAGAGAGCGGATTCTAGCGGCCGCCCTCTCTTACGTCAAACCTGATCAAGCCTGATCGAGCTCGAAGGCCTTGTGCAGAACGCGCACGGCCAGCTCGAGATACTTCTCTTCGATCACGACAGAAATCTTGATCTCGGAAGTCGAGATCATCTGGATGTTGATGCCCTCTTCCGCCAACGTGCGGAACATGCGGCTGGCCACACCGGGATGCGAACGCATGCCGACGCCGACAGCGGACACCTTGCAGATGCCACGGTCGCCAACGACTTCGCGTGCGCCAACATGCGCCTTGACCTGTTCAAGCACCGCCTTTGCCTTCTCCAGTTCGCCGCGATTCACGGTGAAGGAGAAGTCGGTCAAGCCGTCGTGGCCGACGTTCTGGATGATCATGTCGACGTCGATGTTGGCTTCAGCGATCGGGCCGAGGATCTGGTAGGCAATACCGGGCTTGTCCGGCACACCCAGAACGGTGAGCTTCGCTTCGTCGCGATTGAACGCGATACCGGAAATGATCGGTTGTTCCATGCTGCTGTCTTCCTCAACAGTAATGAGCGTGCCCTCACCTTCTTCCTGGAAGGAAGACAGCACCCGCAACTTGACTTTGTACTTGCCGGCAAACTCAACCGAACGGATCTGCAGGATCTTCGAGCCCAGGCTCGCCATTTCCAGCATTTCTTCGAAGGTGATGCGCTCCAGCTTGCGCGCTTCCGGCACGATGCGCGGATCGGTCGTATAAACGCCGTCCACATCGGTATAGATCTGGCATTCGTCGGCACGCAGCGCGGCCGCCAGCGCGACACCCGTGGTGTCCGAACCGCCACGGCCTAGCGTCGTGATGTTGCCGACTTCGTCGACGCCCTGGAAACCCGCCACGACCACCACGCGACCTGCTTCGAGGTCCGCGCGAATCGCGTCTTCGTCGATCTTCAGGATGCGCGCCTTGGTGAAGGAGCTGTCCGTCAGGATGCGAACTTGCGGGCCGGTGTAGCTGCGTGCATCAACGCCCGCTTCCTTCAGCGCCATCGACAACAGGCCGATCGTGACCTGTTCGCCGGTCGACACCACAACGTCGAGTTCGCGCGGATCCGGCGTCGCCTGGATCTCTTTCGCGAGGCCGATCAGGCGGTTGGTCTCGCCCGTCATCGCGGACACCACCACCACGACTTGGTGACCTTGCTGCTGGAAGCGCGCGATCTTGCGCGCGACATTCTTGATGCGGTCGGTGCTGCCGACCGAGGTGCCGCCGTACTTCTGGACTATCAGAGCCATCTCATTCGCCATGCCGGAACGAAGCCCGCCATTGTACATCAAATGTCAAGCACGACCAGGCGAAAAGCCGCGTCGATGGCAACAGTCTTTAACAGTTAAAAGTCATATGCGCCAAGGATTTAGCGGTATGGCAAAGTGATATTGTTCTATACTTCACCCAGCGTACTTTTGTGCAACGCGATTGGACTGAACCGCCCACGGGAACGCTCCAATCTGAAAGACGAGGCTCGAGATGAAAAGCAATGACAAGGTTGATGTTCGCGAAATCCGTCGCAAGCTGGGCCTGAACCAGTCCCAGTTCTGGTCCAAGATCGGCGTGACGCAAAGCGGTGGTTCGCGCTATGAAAGCGGCCGCAGCATTCCGCGCCCGGTCCAAGCGCTTCTCAAGCTGGTGCACGTCGAACAGATCGACATCAGCAAGATCCGTAAAGACGACTTCGAAGTTCTTGAGTACCTGCGCTCCACGCAGCCCGACGTGCTCAAGACCCTGAAGAAGGAAGCCAAGGCCAACCGCAAGAAGGGCTAACCCCCTCCCGGTCAGGCCGCGGACAGCCGCAAACGCGGCGAGTCTGGCAAGATTGCAGCGCGACGTCCGCAGGGGCGCCGCGCTGTTTGTTTTTCGCAGGCGCAAAGTCGCCGCAGGTTCAGGTCCAACATGAAGATCACCCGCCGCCTGGAGTTCGACGCAGGCCACCGCATCCCGCACCACGGAAGCCAATGTCGCAACCTGCACGGGCACCGCTACGTCCTCGAAGTCACACTTTCGGGCGAACCGGTGACGACACACGGCGCCTCTGACGAAGGCATGCTGCTCGACTTCTCGGACGTGAAGGCGATTGCCAAGAGGGAGATCGTGGACCGCTGGGATCATGCGTTCCTGGTGCATAGCGAAGACACGCTTGTGCGTCGTATGCTCGACGAGATCCCGGATCACAAGACCGTAGTGCTCGATCTGATTCCGACCGCGGAGAATCTCGCCCGCGTCGCGTTCGACACGCTGCGCCCGCACTTTGAGAGTGCGTTCGGCAAGCACCTGAAACTGGAGCGCGTCCGCCTGTATGAGACGCCCAATTGCTGGGCCGATGCGGAAGCCTGAGATACGCTGGCGGATAGGGTGAGATTCGAACTCACGAGCCCCGCGAAGGGCCGCCGGTTTTCAAGACCGGTGCATTCAACCGCTCTGCCACCTATCCGCGCGGGCCGCGATCTTAACATGCCGACACATGCTCGCCCGGCCGACGGCCACCGCGCTTGCAACTTCCAGGATCGCAGGTAGTCTTACAAAGACTCTCAACCGGAGGTTTTGCCATGCAACTTGAAACCCTGAATCAGGGTTCATCTTCCCTCGCGGCGTCGCGCAACAAAGTTCTGCGCAACACCTACGCGCTGCTGGGCCTGTCGATGATCCCGACCGTGCTCGGTGCGCTCATCGGCGTAAAAATGGGCTTTGCGGCGCTCTTCGCCGGCAGCCCGATGTTGAGCATCCTGCTGTTCTTCGGCGTCGCGTTCGGTTTCATCTTCGCGATCGAGCGCTTCAAGAACAGCTCAGTCGGTGTGCCGCTGCTCCTCGGCTTCACGTTCTTCATGGGCCTGATGCTCTCGCGCATCCTGACCTGGACGCTGGGCTTCTCCAACGGCGGCAGCTTGATTGCCCTCGCCTGCGCAGGCACCGGCGCCATCTTCCTGTGCATGGCAGGCGTGGCAACCGTCACCAAGCGCGACCTGTCGGGCATGGGCAAGTTCCTGTTCGTCGGCGTGATCATCGCCGTCGTGGCCAGCCTCGCCAACGTGTTCCTGCAGCTGCCTGCACTGACGATCGTCCTGTCGATCGTGTGCCTGGGCATCTTCTCCGCGTACATCATGTACGACGTGAACCGGGTCGTGACCGGTGGCGAGACGAACTACATCTCGGCGACGCTGGCGATCTACCTGGACGTGTACAACGTTTTCGTGAGCCTGCTCCAGATCCTCGGGATCTTCGGCGGCAACCGCGACTGAAGTCCGGTCGTATCTTCACAAAACAAAACGGGCGCCTTGGGCGCCCGTTTTGTTTCGACCCTCTTTGGGTCATCACGCCCGTTCGAAGAGCGCGATCGACTCCACATGCGAGGTGTGCGGGAACATATTGGCCACACCCGCGCCGCGCAACCGGTAGCCCTTCTCGCCCACAAGTACCTGTGCGTCACGCGCCAGTGTCGAGGGATTGCAGGAGACATAGACGATGCGTGAGGGCGCATCGCCTCCCAGCGCCTTGACGACCGCGATCGCGCCTTCACGCGGCGGATCAATCAGCCACTTGTCCAGGCGGCCGAGCTTCGCAAGGCTCTCCGGCGTTGCTTCGAAGAGGTTCGAGACCTGGAAACTGCTGCGTGCGGACAGGCCATTGGCCGCCGCATTTTCAGCCGCCCGCGCGACCAGGGCGGCGCTGCCTTCCACTCCGACGACCTCCGCGCCGCGCTGTGCGATCGGCAGACTGAAGTTGCCAAGCCCGCAGAAGAGATCGGCTATGCGCTCGCCCGGCTGCGGATCCAACAGCTGCATCGAACGACGCATGAGCAGTCGGTTGATCTGTACATTCACCTGAGTGAAGTCGGTGGGCCGGAAAGCGAGCTTCAGCCCAAATTCCGGCAGGCTGTAGTGCAGTTCCCGGGGTTCGCTCGCGCGAAGCGGGAGCGCCGTGTCCGGCCCGCCTGGCTGGATCCACATCGAGAAGCCTTCCGCATCGCCAAATGCGAGCAGGCGCGCGACGTCGCTTTCCGTAAAGGGCAAAAGATTGCGCAGCACCAAAACGATGTTGTCGTCGCCCGCGGCCACTTCGATCTGGGGAATCCGGTCCGGGATCGAAAGACTGGCGATCAGCCCGCGTAGCTTCAGCAGATTCTTACCCACCGCTGGAGGCAGGATTTCGCAGGAGCCCATATCTGCGATGTAGCTGCTCTTACGCTCGTGGAATCCAACCAGGACTCCGCCCTTCCTGGGCACGACGCGCACACCGATTCGGGCACGGTAGCGATAACCCCAGGTCGGCCCCTGGATCGCCGGATAGATCAGCTCGGGGCGCACGCGAGCGATATGCCAAAGCGCGTCTTCCATCACCCGCTGCTTCGCCGCAACCTGCGCCGAAGCCTCCAGGTGCTGCATCGAACAACCGCCGCAGACGCCAAAGAACTCGCACTTGGGCGTCGCGCGTTGCGGACTGGCCTTCAACACATGGCTCAGCGTGGCATTTTCGAAGTTCGGCTTCTTGCGGTAGCTGGAGTATTCGACCCGCTCACCAGGGAGGGCACCTTCGATGAAGATCGCCTTGCCCTCATGCCGGGCAACACCACGACCTTCGTGATCCAGAGATTCGATGGTGACGACCGCCATGTCCAGAACGCCTGCGAAAAACCCGACATTCTATCAGGGCAGAAACCGGTCCCGAGCCGCGCCTATAATCCGCCCCCATGATCGAAACCTTGCTTGGCGGGCTCTCGGCCCGCGAATTCCTTGACGAGTACTGGCAGAAGAAGCCCCTGCTCGTCCGCGGGGCTGTTCCCGATTTTCAAGGTCTGTTCGCCAAGGCGGAATTGCTCGACCTGGCCTGCGACGAAGAGATCGAATCGCGGATGGTGTGGCAGCAGGACGACCAATGGCAGCTCGCCCGCGGCCCGTTCCGCGCAGCTGACTTCAAGCGTCGTCGCGGCCCTTGGAGCGTGCTGGTTTCCGGCACAAACCTCGTCTCAGAGGTCGCCGACGCACTGCTGCGACAATTCTCCTTCGTTCCGCAGGCGCGACTGGATGACCTCATGGTCAGCTACGCAACGCCTGAAGGCGGCGTGGGCCCGCACTTCGACTCTTACGACGTCTTCCTGCTCCAAGGAGCGGGCATCCGCCGCTGGCAGATCGGCAAGCAGCGCGATTTAAGCGTTATCGACGGGGCGCCTCTACGCATCCTCCTGGACTTCCGGCCGACCCAGGAGTGGGATCTGCAGCCAGGCGACATGCTGTACCTGCCGCCCCGTTACGCCCACAACGGCATCGCGCTGACCGAATGCACGACCTATTCGATCGGTTTTCGCGCACCGACAACGCAGGAGCTCGCGGAAGGATTCCTTTCCTTCCTGCAGGAAGAGCTCGACCTCGCCGGCCGCTATGCGGACCCGGACCTCAAACTTACCAAGCATCCGGCAGCCCTGCCGGAGGAAATGATCGATCAGGTCGCAGGGATGCTCGACAGGATCCGCTGGAGTCGCTCGGACGTCGCGCGCTTCCTCGGCCGCTACCTGAGCGAACCGAAGACCCATGTGTTCTTCGATCCACCTGAGAGCCCGATGAGCGAAAAGAGCTTCGCCACCGCCTGCGCGCGCAAGGGCTTCGCGCTGGATCTCAAAACGCAGCTACTTTTCCGTGGAAAACAGCTTTATCTCAATGGAGAAGTGGAGCAACCGCCTGCGTCGCTGCTCAAGCGCCTCCAGAAGCTGGGTGATCGGAGACACCTGGAAGGGTCCGACCTGGACTCTGAAATCTGCGGTTACCTTTTTGAGTGGTACAACGCCGGTTTTGGCACGCCCGGCAAGGGCGGAACGCGTTCCTGACAGGTAAGTTTCCGGGAACTTATGCTAATATCCCGTGATCGATTTGGTGCAGCATCGAATCGAGTTCCAAGAATTTAGCGTTTGTCTTTATCGATAAGGGAAACCCACAAATGAACAAGTCTCTCCTCCTCGCCGCTCTCATGGCTCTGGCTGTGACCGCCTGCGGCAAGAAAGAAGAAGCTCCCGCTACCGAAGCCCCGGCTGCCGAGGCTTCCGCTCCTGCCGCTGAAGCTCCGGCTGCTCCGGCTGCTGACGCTTCCGCTCCGGCTGCTGAAGCTCCCGCTGCTGACGCTTCGGCTCCGGCTGCTGACGCTTCCGCGGCTCAGTAATCGACTGCTCCCGCAGTCGGTCACTGACCGAAGCGAAAAGGCCGACCCTCGGGTCGGCCTTTTTGTTTTTGTGGCGCCCTCGTCGCTGCATCGACGCGCCGGCGCCAAGCGAGGCTCTCCCAGCATCCGAAGGCAAGCCCCTGCGCTACAAAGACAAAGAGCCGCAAATCGCGGCTCTTTGTCTTTGTACTGCCGAATGATCTGAGCTGATTACTTTAGCTGGTCGAACAGGAGCTTGAGGATCTTGTTCGCCTCTTCGCTCTTGTCGATATTGCCCTGAGCATCGAGCACACGAACGGTCGAGCGTTTGTCGTCGCCCTTCACGAACACGCGATAGGAAGCACCCTTGCTGAGCACCACCTGAGCAGGCGCGTCCGGCTCGCTCGAATCGCCCCAGAACTTGAGCTTCGACCAGAAGCTCTTCGACTTCTGCTCACCGGCCGCGGTCTGTTCGAGCTTCGTGCCGCTGACGTCATAGAGACCCAGCGTGCGGTCGCGGTCCTCGACCAGGAAGCCGGTCCGATCCAGCGCCTGGCCGATCTGGCGCCAGGCCTGATCGAAGTTGGCCGCGAAGATCAGCGCCGCACCACCGTCCGCAGCCCGCTCGAAGCGCGCGCGCTCGGTCGGTTCGACGTTGGCGAGCAGATCGTTGGCGCGGTCTTCCGAAACGCCCAGCGAGAGCATCATCCGACGCAGCATTTCGGATTCGAGACCCGGATCGGTCGGACGCCAGGTCCAGGTTGACGAGTCCTTTTGCGAGCCCGTCAGCACTTCTTCCAAACCCCGGTGTGCCACGTAGATTTCCACCGTGCCCGGCTTGGCGCCCGGCTCGATACGCGTGCGGAAGCGATCCTTCTCGGGCGAGGTATAGAGCCCGTCCCAAACCTTGCCAATCGCGTTACGGATGAAGTCCTGGGATATCTTGCCGCGGTTCTCCACCCAGTCGGTCTCCATCACGCCGACGTCCGGGCGTTCGACCACGATCGGATAGCCGTTGTCCTGCCAGAACTGGCGAATTTTCGGCCAGATCTGCTCAGGCGTCGCGGGCACGACCAGCCAGCGCTCGTTGCCGGCGCGGCCAATCGTCATGTCGTTCACTTGCGGCAGCACCGCGTTGTTGTCGCGGGTGCTCTTGGTGCGGCCGGCCTGGTAGTCGGACAGGTTCGCCGCCGAGGTCTCGCCGTCGAAGCTATAGCGCTCGTCGCGCCCAGGTCGGGTCAGGTCTGGTGGAACGTCCAGAGGTTGGGCGCGCTGCTTGGAGGCCGACTTGTAGTCGACCTTGCCCATGTCGTTGAGGCTGTCCGTGGAGCAGGCGCTGGCGGCCAGCAACAGGCAAAGCGATGCCGCGGTTCGCATAGTACGCATTGTTCTTGTCTCGCTCAGGCCTGGATACCGGCCTGACGCAAAGCGTCGCGCAGCTTGTCGTAGCTGCCTTCCGACAGAGGGGTGAGGGGAAGACGGATGCCGTCCGGGATGTAACCCATGCGGGCGAGCGCCCACTTGGTAGGAATCGGGTTGGGTTCGCAGAACAGATGACGATGCAGGCCGGCGAGGCGTGCGTTGATCGCGCGCGATTCGGCCAGATCACCCCGCGCGGCGGCAACGCACATGTCGTGCATGGCCTTTGGCGCAACGTTGGCAGTCACGGAGATCACACCGTGTCCGCCCAACAGCAGGAAAGCGAGCGAGGTCAGGTCGTCTCCGCTGTAGAGCGCGAATTCCTTGGGCGCGGCGAGAATCAGTTCGAGGCCGCGATCGATCGCGCCCGTCGCGTCTTTGATACCGACGATGTTCGGCACCTGCGCGAGGCGCAGCGCTGTCTCATTCGACATGTCCGCGCCGGTACGGCCGGGCACGTTGTACAGGATCACCGGCAGATCGACCGCTTCGGCCACCGCGCGGAAGTGGCGATACATGCCTTCCTGGGTCGGCTTGTTGTAGTAAGGCACGACCGACAATGCGGCCTGCGCGCCCGCCTGCTTGGCGAACTGCGTGAGTTCGATCGCTTCGGACGTCGAGTTGGCGCCCGTGCCGGCGATCACCGGAACGCGGCCCTTGGCGTAAGCGACCGCAGCACGGATCAGTTCGCAGTGCTCATCGACATCGACGGTCGGCGATTCGCCGGTCGTGCCGACCACCACGATACCGTCGGTTCCCTGTCCGACATGCCAGTCGACCAAACGCTGCAAGCCCGGAAGGTCGAGGCTGCCGTCGTCGTTCATCGGCGTGACGATGGCGACAATCGAACCCGTAATCATGCGTCTGCTGCCCGAAGGATAAAACGAGCATTCTAACGCAAGGAACCGGACAGTTCAGACCTCTGCCAGCACCCGAACATGTGCCAAAACGCTTCGGGCCAGCGCCGACAGCGCGTAGCCGCCCTCAAGCATGGAGACAATGCGGCCCTGGCAATGCGCCTGTGCAAATTCGTGCAACGCGCGGGTGACGAAGGCGTAGTCGGCTTCGACCAGGCCGCAGGACGCCATGTCGTCCTCGTAGTGGGCGTCGAAACCCGCGGAAACGAACAGAGCCTCGGGCGCGAAGTCGCGTAGCGCGGGCATCCAGATTTCGGTGACGATCTCGCGGAAGCTGTCACCGCGCGTGCCGGCCGGGATCGGCACGTTGAGCATGTTCTCGGCGGCGCCGTTGGCCCCGGAGTACGGATAGAAGGGATGCTGGAATATCCCGACCATCTTCACCCGCGGGTCGCCCGCAAAGATCTGCTCCGTGCCGTTGCCGTGATGGACGTCAAAATCGATGATCGCCACGCGCGAGAGGCCGTGCTCCTCCAGCGCATGCGCCGCCGCGACCGCGATGTTGTTGAAGAAGCAGAAGCCCATCGCCCGCGCGCGCTCGGCGTGGTGTCCCGGAGGCCTGACGGCGCAGAAAGCGTTCTCCACCTCGCCGCGCATCACCAGATCGGTGGCAAGGATGCCGGCGCCTGCTGCGCGCAGGGCGGCGCGCAGGGTATGCGGACACATCGCGGTGTCCGGGTCGAGATGCCGGATGCCTTTGTCCGGCACCGCCGCATGAAGGTCCGCCACGTACTGGGCGGTGTGCACCCGCTCGAGTTGCGCGAGGCTTGCGGCCGGCGCGTCATGCATCGAGAGGAACGAATCCAGCCCCGAGCCGATCAACTGATCCTGAATGGCCGAGAGTCGATCGGGGCATTCCGGGTGCATGGCGCCCATGCTGTGCATCCAGCAATCCGGATGGGTGATGAACGCTGTGGCCATGGCGATTCCTCGTCGCGATCCTCGATCTTTGCCTGCCCGCGCGCGCACTGCGTCGCGCATCTGGCTTGGATTATCCTGCACGCCATGAGCCTACACGACCCGCTGAGCCTGAACGAGACGCGCCAACACGCCAATCGCATCATCGACGCCGTCGGACGCGTGGTGCTCGGCAAGACGCCACAGATCCGCCTCGCAGTCGCATGCATGCTGGCGCGTGGACACCTGCTGATCGAGGACGTCCCCGGTGTCGGCAAGACCACGCTCGCGCATGCGCTGGCCGATGCCTGCGGGCTCGCCTGGCGACGCGTGCAATTCACCAGCGATCTGCTGCCTGCGGACCTGCTCGGCGTGTCGATCTGGGACAGTGCTTCGGCTACCTTCAGCTTCCGGCCCGGACCGGTGTTCGCGGAAGTCCTGCTTGCGGACGAAATCAACCGTGCCACGCCCAAGACGCAGAGCGCGTTGCTGGAGGCGATGGAGGAACGACGCGTCTCGGTCGAAGGCGAAACGCGCACCCTGCCCGACCCTTTCTTCGTCATCGCTACGCAGAACCCGGTCCATCACGCCGGCACCTTCGATCTGCCGGAATCTCAGCTGGACCGATTCCTGATGCGCCTGTCGCTCGGCTATCCCTCGCTCGATGCGGAGATCGCCCTGCTCAGCAGCGGCGGGCGCAGTGGGCGCGCCCATGTCGCCGAACCGCAGGCCACCCGCACGCAACTGCTGGCGATGCAGGCAGCGTGCGCGCAGGTGCATGTCTCGGAAGCCTTGGCACGCTATGTGCGCCGACTGCTCGATGCCACGCGCGCGCATGCGCAGATCGCGCTCGGCCTCAGCCCGCGCGCGGGGCTCTCCCTGCTGGCTGCGGCGCGTGCCTTCGCGGTGCTGGAGGGACGCGACTTTGTCGCACCGGAGGACGTCCAGACCGTGTGGGAACCGGTCGTGGCGCATCGGCTTGCAACGCATGATCTGCGTCCCGCTGGCGCAGCCCTGCTCGCCCCCATCCTCAAGGACACGCCGATCACGTGAACCGCTCCGTGATCGCCTCGTGGCGCGAGCGGCTGCAACGCTGGATGCTGCGCAACCGCGCGCCCGAGCCACTCCCCATCGTCCTGCGGCAGCGGCGCGTCTATGTGCTGCCCACCGGTACCGGGCTCTCCTTCGGCGCGATGTTGCTCGCGATGCTCGTCGCCAGTCTCAACTACAACCTCGCGCTGGGATTCGCGCTGACCTTCTTCCTCGCGGGTGTCGGGCATCTCGCGCTGCTGCGCGCGCATCGCAACTTGCTCGGCCTGAGCCTGCAGGCGGGTCGCGCAGAGCCGGGCTTCGCCGGAAGCCCCCTGCAACTCGAACTCGTCTTCAGCGAAGAAAGCAGCCGGGCGCGCGGCCCCTTGCGCGTCGGCACGCCGGACGACCCTTCGGCAGTCTTCGAAGTCGCCGCCCGCAGCCCGACCCGCGTCGCCTGCCTGCTGCCCGCGCGACGGCGCGGCAAGCACCGGATCGGGCGCCTGCGCGTCGAAACGCGCTTCCCTCTCGGTCTGGTGGTGGCATGGGCCTATCTCGAGCCCGATGTCGACGCCTGGGTCTACCCCGCGCCGGAAGCGCATCCGCCCTCGGCACCCCAGGGCGGCGTCGGGCATCGCAGCGCACGTCGCGGACAGGTCGCCGGCGATAGCGAGCTGGAATCGCTGCGCCCTTATCGGCCCGGCGATTCTCCCCGCCGAATCGTCTGGCGGCGCCTGAGTCGCGGCGGTCCGCTCGTCACCAAGACCTTCTCAGATCCTGCGGGCAGCGACCTCGCGCTCGACTGGCAGGCCTGTGCGTCGTTAGCGGATACCGAGGCGCGCCTCTCGCGCCTGTGCGCCTGGGTGCTGGAGGCGGAATCGCGCGGCCTGCGCTGGTCGCTCACCCTGCCGGGTGTCGTGCTGGAGAGCGGTTCGGGCGCCGAGCATGCGCGGCGCGGACTGGAAGCGCTGGCCAAGTTCGGAGCGGCATCATGAGCCTGGTCGAAGACCGGGCCGCGACGGTCTGGATCACTGCGGCGGTCGCGATCACGGTGCTGCCGCTACTTCCGTCACTGACGGTGCCGATCGCAGCGTTGGCGATCGTGCCACTGGTCTGGCAGGCGTGGCGCCTGTGGCGCCGGCCGGCCACGCCGCCACCTCGGCCGGTCCTGCTGGCGTTCGCGCTGGGTGCCCTGGCCGCCACGGCATTGCAGTACGGCAGCATATTCGGTCGCATGCCCGGCTTGGCGGTGCTCGCCGCCCTCGTCGGACTGAAGCTCCTCGAATCACGCACCCGACGCGACGCGCATGTGGCCGTCCAGCTTTGCTTCTTCCTGCAGCTGGGTTACTTCCTGGTCGAGCAGAGCGCGCTGACAGCCCTGCTCGCGGCTTGCAGCTGCCTGCTCTGTATCGCCGCGCTTCTGCGCGTCGAGCAGCACGGCCTGAGCCTGCGCCGTGCGCTGTTCGGCAGCGGTCGCCTCCTGCTCTGGGCCGCGCCACTTGCTGGCGCCCTGTTCCTGTTGTTCCCGCGTCTGGATACGCCGCTGTGGGGCCTTCCGGCCGATGCCCTCTCAGCCACTTCCGGCCTATCGGATTCAATGAGCCCGGGCTCGATCGCAGAACTCAGCCTGTCGGGCGAGATCGCCTTCCGCGTGGAGTTCGGCGATCACATGCCCCCGCCCGCCGCGCGCTACTTCCGCGGGCCGGTTCTCACCGCCTTCGACGGGCGAACCTGGAAGCAGAGCGGCCCATCGGGCGCGCGCGTCAGTTCAGGCGCACCCACCGTGCGCTACGTCGTGACGCTGGAACCCAACCAGCAGCGCTGGCTGCTCGGCCTGGAGCAGCCCGTGCCTCAGGCCAACCAGATCCTCACCGGCGAGGGCGTCCTGATGGCGCGTGAGCCGATCCGCAACCGCGTGCGGCTGCAAATGCAATCGCATCCGGGAGACGTGCTCGCCACCGCGGAGACCGACACCCATCTGAACGCCGCACGCGCACTGCCCAAGGGCTTCAACCCGCGCGCACTCGCCTTGGGTCAGGACATCGCCGCGCGCAACCCCGGCGCCCAGGCACGACTGGATGCGATCAAGGACTTCCTGAGACGCGGCGACTTCGCCTACACCCTGAGTCCGCCGCTGCTGGGCCGCGATACCGCGGACGACTTCCTCTTCAAGACGCGCCAGGGCTTCTGCGAGCACTTCGCCTCGGCATTCGTGGTAGTCGCGCGGGCGGCTGGCCTACCTGCGCGCGTCGTCGCGGGTTACCAAGGCGGCGAGGTCAATCCTGTGGACCGCACGCTGGTAGTCCGTCAATCCGACGCCCACGCCTGGGCCGAGGTATGGCTCGGGGATGGCTGGTTGCGTGTCGACCCCACGGCGATCGCGGCACCGCGACGCATCGACGGCGGCGTGCTTGACGCCCTGCCCGATACCGATGCCCTGCCCTACCTCGTGCGCACCGATTCGCCATGGATGCGTGCCTTGCGCGATCGCGCGGAAGCCGTTGCGCACGCCTGGAACACCTGGGTGCTCGGTTACGACGCGCAACGCCAACGCAACTTCCTGCAGCAATTAGGACTCTCCGGCGACGACTGGCAGACGCTGATCTATCTACTGGGCGGAACCGCCATGCTCTGGCAGGGCCTTATCCTGGGAACGCATTTCATCCGCCTGCGGCGGCGGCCGCGCGTCGAGCGCGCCTGGTTGCGCGTGCAGAAAAGGCTATCGCGCCATGGTATCGAGCAAGGTCCCGGTGAGGGTGCGATAAGCTTTGCGGCTCGCGTGAGCGCACTCGACCACACACTTGGCGCTGGGCTCGACCCGCTCGCCGCCGCCTACACGCGACTCTGCTTCGGCCCCTCGCCCGACGAGGCCGCCCTCAGATCCTTCGAGAGACAGATTTCCACATGGCTTTCCGCACCCTCCTCTGCGCCCTGAGCGCAGCTGCCCTCAGCAACGCAGCTTTTGCCGCCCCCGCCGCGCCAAGCGAACCGTCCTACCTCACGCGCGAGGATGTGCAGGCGTTCGCCCACGAGCTGGCTGACCGTGAGGGGCTGGATGTCGACGAAGTCCTGCGTGGTCTGGGCAAGGCGCGCGCGATTCCTTCGGTGATCAAGGCCATCCTGCCGCCCGCGACGCCCGCCGCACGCTCCTGGTATCGCTACCGCGCGCGCTACCTGGACCGCATGCGCATTGATAACGGCGTGGCATTCTGGAACACGCACGCCGCGACGCTTTCCCGGGCCGAGGAAGAGTTTGGCGTCCCGGCGGCCATCGTCGTGGGGATCATCGGTGTCGAGACGATCTACGGCCGAATGAAGGGCAACTACGAGGCGCTTTCCGCCCTCAGCACGCTCGCCTTCGACTACCCGCCGCGCGCGGAGCTCTTCAAGCGCGAACTGGGGCAGCTCTTTGTCCTCGCGCACGAAAGCCAGCGCCCGGTCGAGAGCTTCCACGGTTCCTACGCGGGCGCGATCGGCTGGCCGCAGTTCCTGCCGAGCAGCATCCGTCGCTATGCGGTGGACTACGACGGCGACGGCCGGGTCGACCTCGAGAACAGCCCGGTCGACGCCATCGGCAGCGTCGCCAGCTTCCTCCGTCAGCATGGTTGGCAAGCCGGCCAGCCCGTGGCAGTGCCAGCCAAGATCGGCGATCTGCAGAAGGCGAATGCAGCGATCGAAACGGGTATCGAGCCGCGCTACCGTCCGAACGAGCTGGCGCAGCTCAGTGTCCAGGCAGACGTACCACAGGGCGCCGATCTGCCCGCAGCGCTGATCCGCCTGGAGTCGCAGGAAGTGCCGGATGAGTTCTGGCTGGGCTACGCGAACTTCTACGCCATCACCCGCTACAACCGGTCGAGTTTCTATGCGATGTCGGTTTACCAGCTCGCCGAAGCGGTGACGCAGGCGCGCAAGGCGCGCGCGAAATAAGGGCGCCGTACAGGACGAGGCAGAACGCAAACGGCGCGCCTTGGAGCGCGCCGTTTAAGGCATTGCAGGGCGAACGACCCGCTTAGAAGAGGACGTCGCGCGAGACCCCGCGGCGCTTGAGAATGCGCCGCAATTGCGCCAGGGCTTCGAGCTGGATCTGGCGCACCCGCTCGCGGGTCAGGCCCAGTTGCAGGGCCAGTTCTTCCAGCGTCTGCACGTCACACTCGTCAAGGCCGTAGCGACGCTGGATCACCATGCGCTGCTTGTCGGTAAGCTGGTCGATCCAGTGGCGGATCAGTGCCTCTATTTCCGCGTTCTGGATCGATTCTTCCGGACCATCCGAAAGCTCGTCGGCCAGGGATTCGCCGATGGAGAGGTTCGGGTCGATATCGAGCGGCGCATCGAGCGAGGCGGTGTGCTCGTTCAGCGAGAGGATCTGGCGCACTTCCTCCACAGGGCGCTGCAGGCGCGCCGCGATGTCGTCGATCGAAGCACCGCCGGCGGAGGATTCCAGGGAGCGCTGCGCGCGCAGCACCTGGTTGAGTTCCTTCACCACGTGTACCGGAAGCCGGATCGTGCGCGACTGGTTCATGATCGCGCGTTCGATGTTCTGCCGGATCCACCAGGTCGCATACGTGGAAAAGCGGAAGCCGCGCTCGGGGTCGAACTTCTCGAGCGCATGGATCAGGCCGAGATTGCCCTCTTCCACCAGGTCGAGCAGCGGGATGCCGCGATTGAGGTAGTGCTTGGCGATATTGACGACCAGGCGCAGGTTGCGCTCGATCATCTTCTGGCGCGCGAGGAAGTCGCCCTGCCGCACCCGACGGGCCAGCGTGACTTCCTCCTCGGCGGTCAGGAGGGGATTGACGCCGATCTCGTTGAGATAGATCTGGGTAACGTCGTTGAGGAACTCATTGTCCGGCGCGACCGGCGCGGGCTCAGCCTCGAAGGCCTCGATCTCAGGCGGTAGATCCGGCTCTTTTTCGTCGTCTTCATCGTCGAAACGCACCGGATCGTACATACGCAACCCCTCAACGCTTGGGTAGGTACTTCACAGGATCGACGGGCCTGCCTTGACGGCGGATCTCGAAATGCAGTTTCGGCCTGTCGGCGTCGCTTTCGCCCAGCTGCGCAATCTGCTGACCCTTACGCACCGACTGCCCTTCTTTGACCAGAATCTTCTGGTTGTGGGCGTAGGCGCTCAGATAGGTCGCGTCGTGTTTGATGATGACGAGATTTCCATAGCCACGCAAGCCGGCGCCTGCATACACCACCTTGCCATCGCCCGCGGCCACCACCGGATCACCCAACTGGCCCGCGATGTCGACGCCCTTGCTGCTGGCTTCGCTGAAGGTGCCAACAAGCTTGCCAGCAGCGGGCCACATCCAGTCGCCCTCAGGGGCTTCGCCCGATGCAGCGGCAGACGCCGATGCCGCAGGGGCCGAGGCTTCGGCCTTGGGCGAGGTCTCCACGGGTTTGGACGCCGCAGCACCAACAGCGGCACCGACCGCAGCACCTTCCGCGCGCGGGACTTCTTCACCCTTGATCGCGGCAGCGAGCGCCTGATCGGAATAAGCCACCTTGCCACCATGCGGCTCACGACGCAGCGAGGTGTCGGCCGGCGCATTCGCGATTGCCGGTGCAGAAGCCGCAGCGCCCGGAGCGGACACGGGAGGAAGGCTGCGCGACTCCAACGGTTTCGACTCCAAGGAGGGCGAGGTCGCTGCGGCCGTGGCGCTGGCGGCGGCCGCCGTCGTCGCCTCGACCGGTTTGACGCGCAACTCCTGGCCGATGCGAATCAGGTTGGGATTGTCGAGCCCGTTCCAGCTGGCGATATCGCGCCAATCCTGACCGTTCTCTAGCGCCAGCGAGAAGAGTGTGTCGCCCTTCTTCACGATGTAGTAGCCAGGCCTGGCCACCGCGGGCGCCGCCGGCGTTTCGGCGACCGGGCGCTTGGCAACGGGCGTCCGGTCCTCGACCGGCGCACGCGTCGAGGACGCGCAACCCGCCAGCACGAGCGCAGCAATCAGGGCACCGATACGCGGTGCGAAGAAAAACGATCCCTTCATTCGATTCCTGTCAGCAGCGGTACAAAGCGAACCGCATCGTAGCGTGTTTCTTTCAGGGCCCCCGACGCCTGCCGTTCGATCAACAACAGGGTCTGGACCGCGTTGCCGCCGAGCGGCATGGCCAAGCGCCCGCCAATCGCGAGCTGCTCGGTCCATGCGCGCGGCACGGTCGCGCTGGCAGCAGCGACGATGATCGAATCGAAAGGCGCCGCTTCCGGCAGGCCAACACTGCCGTCGGCATATTTCATCCGGACGTTGGGCAAGCGTAGCGGGCGAAGGTTTGCTTTGGCCGTGTCGAGCAAGGAGCGTATCCGCTCGACGGTGTAGACCTCCTTCGCCACCAGCGAGAGCACAGCAGCCTGGTAGCCGCAGCCGGTGCCGATTTCGAGCGTCTTGCCCATTTCGCGACCGGCGCCCAGCAGTTCGGCCATGCGCGCAACCACGAAAGGCTGCGAGATCGTCTGCTGGCATCCGAGCGGCAATGCGGTGTCTTCGTAGGCGCGGCTGGCGAGCGCTTCCTGCACGAACTGATGGCGCGGGATCTGCCCCATCGCCGTGAGCACGCGTTCGTCGCGAATGCCTTGCTCGCGCAGGCGCTCCACCATGCGCGCTCGTGCGCGCGCAGCGGTCAGTCCGTTGGCGGCGTTGCGTGCGGTCATGCGATGCCTTTCAGCGAAAGGCTCTCGGCCCAGCGGTCGAGCAAGGCAAAGTGCGTGAGGTCCACCTGCAGGGGCGTCACCGAAACGGCGCCCTGCCCGATCGCGTAGAAATCCGTGCCTTCGCCGGCGTCTTGCGCGCCACCCACACCGCCCACCCAGTACACGGTTTCGCCGCGTGGGTTGCTCGCACGGATCACCGGCTCGGCCTTGTGGCGCTTCCCGAGTCGCGTGATGCGGCCGGGTTGCAGTTGCTCGAAGGGTTTGTCGGGCACGTTGACGTTGAGCAGATAGGGCTGCGACTCGGCGTTCGCGGCACAACGCTCCACCAGCTCGCGGACCACCCGTGCTGCCGCCGCGAAGTGCATCGCCTCCTTGCCCACCAGCGACACAGCGATCGCGGGCACGCCCAGCAGGAAACCCTCCATCGCCGCAGCTACCGTACCGGAATAGATCGTGTCATCGCCCATGTTGGCACCGTGATTGATGCCCGAGACGACGAAGTCCGGCTTATCTACGACGCCGCCCGTGATCGCAAGGTGTACGCAGTCCGTGGGCGTGCCATTGACGAAGAGGAAGCCGTTCGGCGCTTTGCGCAGGCTCAGGGGACGATCGAGAGTGAGCGAATGCGATGCACCGCTGCGATCACGCTCGGGCGCAACCACGGTGATCGAAGCAATGCGGGAGAGTTCCTGCGCGAGTGCTTCGAGGCCTGGAGCGAAGTACCCGTCGTCGTTGGAGAGCAGGATTCGCATCGAAGAAAAGCTCGTGCGTTTTGGAACCGGCAAGACAGATCCGAGAGCTCGGATCTAGAGGAAATTGGTCGGGGCGGCGGGATTCGAACTCGCGACCCCTTGCACCCCATGCAAGTGCGCTACCAGGCTGCGCTACGCCCCGACACAGAAAGAGAATTGTAGCAGACGATTCGCGAAATGCGAAGAAAGCGACGAAGAAAATGCGTTCTCTTGCGTCACTCAGGCGCGCAGCAATGCGAGCGCGTCTTCCAGCTCGGCGCGAACGGCATCAAGCACCGTGCGCGCCTGCGCGCTGCGTTCCGCCTCTTCACGTTCATGCGAATTGGATTCGTCGAGACGGTGGCGTGCGCCGCTGATGGTGAAGCCATCCGAATAGAGCAGCTCGCGAATACGACGCACCAGCAGCACTTCGTGATGCTGGTAGTAGCGACGGTTTCCACGCCGCTTTACCGGCTTGAGCTGGGTGAACTCCTGTTCCCAGTAGCGCAGCACATGGGGTTTGACGCCGCACAGTTCGCTGACCTCACCGATGGTGAAGTAGCGCTTCGCGGGAATCGGCGGCAGTTCAAGCGACTCAGGCTGCGCGTTGTGTAGCGGCATTGGATTGCGTGCTCAGGCGTTCGACGGCGTTTTTGAGTTTCTGGCTGGCATGAAACGTCACGACACGGCGGGCAGTAATAGGGATTTCCTCGCCTGTCTTGGGGTTGCGCCCTGGCCGTTGGGGCTTGTCGCGCAACTGGAAGTTCCCGAAGCCGGAAAGCTTGACGGAATCGCCGCGCTCGAGCGCGTTGCGGATCTCGTCAAAGAACCCGTCCACCATGTCCTTGGCTTCACGCTTGTTCAGGCCGACCTTCTCGAACAAGAGGTCGGCCAGCTCAGCCTTGGTCAACGTCATCGCCACGTCATCAACTCCTGAGTTGGGCACCCAGCTTCTCGCTGGCCCGGCCCACCAACGCGTTGATCGCAGCTTCGACTTCAGCGTCTTCTAGGGTCCGGTCAGTATCTTGGAAGCGAATCCGGAAGGCAACACTGCGCGCCGTCGGATCGATTCCCCTGCCCTGATAAACATCAAATATATCAATGGCCTGCACGATCGCGCCAGCGGCCTCGCGCAAGACCGTGAGGATTTCCGCGGCGGCGATTTTGGCGTCGACGATGAGCGCGAGATCGCGCGTCACCGGCGGGAATTTCGAAGGCGCGGCAAAGCGCGGCAGCTCACGCGCCAGCACCGCGTCAAGCGACAGCTCGAAGGCGATCGGCGCGCTGCCGAGTTCGTACTTTTGCACCCAGCTCGGATGCAATTCGCCGATCCAGCCGATTTCCTGACCATCTACCGACACGCTCGCGGCGCGCCCCGGATGGAGTGCCGGATGTTCGATGCGCGCGAAACTCAGCGCGCGGCCCTCGAACAGCGCCTCCAGATCCGCCTTGAGGTCGTAGAAGTCTTCACGACGCGTCGCCACACCCCACTGCTCCGACTGAGCTCCGCCCCAGGCCAGCGCCGCGACGCGCTGCGGCTGATCGTAGCCGTCCACCGGCGCTCCGGCGGCATCTCGGCGGAAACAACGGCCAATCTCGAAGATGCGGACGCGGTTCGCGCGACGGCGTTGGTTGGCGGCCAGCGTGCCGATGAGTCCGCCGAGCAGGCTCGAACGCATCACTGACAGGTGACTGGCAATCGGATTGGCCAGCCGGATCGCGGCCTGGTTGCCGCAGAAATCCTGCTCCCAGCGCTCTTCCACGAAGGCGTAGTTGATCACTTCCTGGAAATCCCGGGCAGCGAGCTGGCGACGCAGGCTCGCTGCGGAGCGGCGCGTCTCGGGTTGCGCGGCCATCGCCAGCCCTCCCATCGGCGTCGCCTCGGGAATGTTCTCGTAACCCGAAACGCGGGCGACTTCCTCGATCAGATCTTCCTCGATCTGGATGTCGAAACGATATGCCGGTGGCGCAACCAGAACGCGAGCGCCTTCGACATCCACCTGCATGCCAAGACGCGTGAAGACCGAGGCGATCTCGGTCACGTCGAACGGAATGCCGATGATCTGGGCCGCGCGCGCAGCGCGCACAGCCACCGGCGCACGCTTGGGCAGATGCGCTTCAGACAGCGATTCGCGCGCGGGGCCTGCAGCGCCGCCGCAGACTTCGAGGATCAGCTGTGTCGCGCGCTCGATCGCCCGCGGCGCCAGCGTGTAATCCACGCCGCGCTCGAAGCGATGGGACGCGTCCGATGAGAATCCATAGGCGCGCGCACGACCGACGATCGCGTCAGGCGCGAAGAATGCGCTTTCCAGGAAGACATCGCGCGTCGCATCGGTGACGCCGCTGGTTTCTCCGCCCATGACCCCAGCAAGCGCCAAGGGCGCCGCTTCGTCCGCAATCAGGAGCGTGTCGCGCGAGGGCTTGATCTCCTGCCCGTTCAGTAACGTCAGCGTGTCGCCTTCGCGCGCCCAGCGCACATGGATCGCGCCATTCAGACGGGCTTCGTCGAAGGCGTGCAGCGGCTGGCCGAGTTCGAGCATCACGTAGTTGGTGATATCGACGATCGCGGAGATAGAGCGCACGCTACAGCGCTCCAGGCGCTGCTTCATCCAGTCGGGAGTCGCACGAGCGGCATCCACGCCGCGGATCACGCGGCCGACGTAGCGCGGGCAGGCTTCCGGCGCATCGAGGACGACCTCACGGGTCACGTCGATAGCAGCGGGCACGGCATCAATCGCCGGCAACCTCAGCGGCGAAGATGTCAGGGCGCTGACTTCACGCGCCACCCCGAGCAGCGACAAACAGTCGGCGCGGTTGGGCGTGAGCTTGATCGTGTAGCAGGTGTCGTCCAGTGCTAGCGCAGCACGGATGTCTGTCCCGATCACGAAGTCCTCGGGCAGGATCATCAGTCCTTCGTTCGCTTCGGAGATGCCGAGCTCGCGGGCCGAGCACAGCATGCCGAAGGACTCGACGCCACGCAGCTTGGCGGCCTTGATCTCGAAGTCGCCCGGCAGCTTCGCACCTACCAGTGCGCAGGGGATCTTGATGCCCGCCGCCGCGTTGGGCGCACCGCAGACAATCTGCAACGGCTCGGCAAGTCCGGCATCCACCTTGCAGACGCGCAGGCGGTCCGCGTCCGGGTGCTGAACGGCTTCAAGGATCTGCGCGACCACGACGCCGGAGAATGGCGGCGCGACCGGATCGGCATCCTCGACTTCGAGGCCCGCCATGGTGAGCAGATGGCTCAGCGCGGCGGAATCCAGCGCCGGGTTTGCGAACGAGCGCAACCAGAGTTCGGAGAACTGCATGGCTTACCTGAATTGAGAGAGGAAACGCAGATCGTTTTCGAAGAACAGGCGCAGATCGTCCACGCCATAGCGCAGCATCGTGAGGCGATCGAGGCCCATGCCGAAGGCGAAGCCGGTATAGCGCTCGGGGTCGATACCGCCGTGGCGCAAGACCTTGGGATGCACCACGCCGCAGCCGGCAATCTCCAGCCACTTGCCCTTGTTCGGCCCGCTCATGAAGGCGAAGTCGATCTCCGCCGAGGGCTCGGTGAAAGGGAAGAAGGACGGACGGAAGCGCACCTGCAGTGCATCGGTTTCGAAGAAGCGACGCAGGAAGTCAGCGATCACGCCCTTCAGGTCGGCGAAGCTCACGCGCTCACCCACCCACAGGCCTTCGATCTGGTGAAACATCGGCGAGTGCGTCGCGTCGTAGTCAACGCGGTACACGCGACCAGGCGCGATGATGCGGATGTCCGGCATCGTCGCGGAATCCTTGTAGCGCTCGACGTGCTGATGCATGTAGCGCACCTGGACCGGGCTCGTGTGCGTGCGCAGTAGCACGCCGGGCGCGTCTTCCAGGTAGAAGGTGTCGTGCATCGAACGCGCGGGATGGTTTTCCGGCGTGTTCAGCGCAGTAAAGTTGTACCAGTCGGACTCGATCTCCGGACCGTCTGCCACGGAGAAGCCGATGCCGGCGAAGAGCGTCTCGATCCGCTCCAGCACACGAGTGACCGGATGCAGGCCACCATTGCCGTTGCCACGTCCGGGCAGCGTTACATCCAGCGCTTCAGCCGCGAGCTGCTCGGCAAGTTGGCCTTGGCGCAGCGCCTCGCGTCGGGCTTCGAGCGCCTGCTCGACGGTAGTCTTGGCACGGTTGATCGCGGCGCCAGCTTCCTTGCGCGCCTCAGGCTCCATCTTGCCGAGCCCCTTGAGCAGTTCGGTCAGCGACCCGCTCTTGCCGAGGTAACGCGCCTTGGCCTGCTCCAGGCTATTGGCATCCGAGACCGCTTCGAAGTCCGCAACTGCTTGCGAGACAAGCTGTTCCAGTTGATCCACGACAGCGACTTCCGAAATGAGGGAAGGAAAAAACTCCGAAAAAAAAGGGAGGCCAGGCCTCCCTTTCTTCGGCCACCTGAAGATCAGGCAGCGAGTTTGGCTCTGGCTTGGTCGGCAATCGCCGCAAAAGCGGGCTTGTCGAACACGGCCAGATCGGCCAGGACCTTGCGATCGATGTCGATCGAGGCCTTCTTCAGACCGTTCATGAACTTGCTGTAGGTCAGGCCGACTTCACGTGCGGCAGCGTTGATACGCGCAATCCACAGGGCGCGGAATTGGCGCTTGCGCTGACGGCGGTCACGGTAGGCGTACTGACCAGCCTTCATCACCGCCTGCTTGGCGATGCGATAGACGTTCTTGCGGCGGCCGCGGTAACCCTTGGCCTGATCCAGGACTTTTTTGTGACGGGCGCGAGCCGTTACACCACGTTTGACGCGAGGCATGTTCGTTCCTCCTTAAGCGTAAGGCAGCATCGCACGGACTTGTGCGACGTCGGACGCGTTGACGGTTTCCATACCGCGCAGTTGGCGCTTGGTCTTGGTCGTCTTCTTGGTCAGGATGTGGCGCTTGAACGCCTGGGAACGCTTGATGCTCCCGCTCGAGCGGACCTTGAAGCGCTTCTTGGCGCCGCTCTTGGTTTTCATCTTGGGCATGAAACACACTCCAGATACTGTTAGTCGATGACGGGAGGAGGCCTCTCGCAAGGCGCTTGGGAACCCCCAGCCACTTGTTTTTCGGCTCCTCGCGGAACCGCATCCGGGCGGGGCGAACCCCACCGAATTCCTTACTGCCGGGCGCTCAGTGCTTCTTCTTGGGCGCCACGACCATGATCATCTGCCGGCCTTCGAGCTTCGGAAACTGCTCGACCACCGCCAGCTCACCCAGATCCGTCTTGATCCGCTCCAGCAGGCGCACGCCAAATTCCTGGTGGGCCATTTCGCGGCCACGGAAGCGCAAGGTCACCTTCACCTTGTCGCCGTCCTCCAGGAAGCGAACCATGTTGCGGAACTTGATCTGATAGTCGTTCTCGTCCGTACCCGGACGGAACTTCAGTTCCTTGACCTGGATTTGCTTCTGCTTGAGCTTGGCCTCATGCGCCTTCTTGGCCTCCTGGTACTTGTACTTGCCGTAGTCCATCAGGCGGCAGACAGGAGGCTTGGCCTGCGGGGCGATCTCCACGAGATCGACACCAGCTTCTTCGGCCATTTGCAGCGCTTGACGGACGGGAACGATACCGAGCTGTTCCCCATCCACACCGGTCAATCGCACCTCGGGAATGGTGATTTCCTCGTTGAGGCGCAGCGACTCTTTCTGAGCGATGGTTGAGTTCTCCGAACTATTAAAAAATCAAGCCGTGGCCCCGTGGGTCTCGACCTCTTTGCGCCAGAGCCCGATAAGTGTTTCGAGCGAAATCTGACCAAGGTCCTGACCACCCCGGGCGCGCACGGCCACTAGGCCAGCCGCCTTTTCCTTCTCGCCGACGACCAGCTGATAGGGGAGCTTTTGCAAGCTATGTTCGCGGATTTTATAGCTAATTTTCTCCGGACGCAAATCCGCCTCGACCCGGAAACCCGCGCCGCGTAGCGCTTTCGTTACGTCCCGGGCATAGTCGGCTTGGTGTTCCGAGATGCTCATCACGACCCCCTGCACCGGCGCCAACCACATTGGGAAGTTGCCCGCGTGGTTCTCGATGAGGATGCCGATGAAACGCTCCAGCGAGCCCAGGATCGCGCGGTGCAGCATGATCGGCGTATGCCTCGCGTTATCCTCACCGACGTACTCGGCTTCGAGGCGCGCCGGCATCGATGGATCGACCTGTACCGTGCCGCACTGCCAGGAACGGCCGATCGCGTCGCGGATGTGGAATTCGATTTTGGGGCCATAGAAGGCGCCCTCCCCCGGCAGCTCCTCCCAGGCAAGGCCGCTGGCACGCAGCGCCGAACGCAATGCGTCTTCGGCCTTGTCCCACGCCTCGTCGGTGCCGACGCGGCTTTCCGGGCGCAGGGCGAGCTTGACCGTGACGTCGTTGAAGCCGAAGTCCGTATAGACCTTGCGCACCAGCGCATTGAAGGCCGTGACTTCAGACTCGATCTGGTCTTCCGTACAGAAGATGTGGCCGTCGTCTTGCGTAAAGCCACGCACGCGCATCACGCCATGCAGCGCGCCCGAAGGCTCGTTGCGGTGACAGGAACCGAACTCGCCGTAGCGGAGCGGCAGTTCGCGGTAGGAGCGCAGGCCTTCGTTGAAGATCTGAATGTGGCCCGGGCAGTTCATCGGCTTGACCGCATATTCGCGACTCTCGGACTCGGTCGTAAACATGTTGGCCTTGTAGTGATCCCAGTGGCCCGACTTGCGCCACAACGTGCTGTCCAGAATCTGCGGGCAACGCACCTCCTGATAGCCGTTGTCACGGTAGACCGCGCGCATGTACTGCTCGATCTGCTGCCAGAGCGTCCAGCCCTTGGGGTGCCAGAACACCAGCCCCGGCGCTTCGTCCTGCAGATGGAACAGGTCGAGGACCTTGCCCAGCCGACGGTGATCCCGTTTTTCGGCCTCTTCCAGCATGTGCAGGTAGCCGTCGAGCTCTTCCTTCTTCGCCCAGGCGGTGCCGTAGATGCGCTGCAGCTGCTCATTCTTGGAGTCGCCGCGCCAGTAGGCTCCGGCAACCTTCATCAGCTTGAAGTGCTTGAGCTTGCCAGTGGACGGCACGTGCGGCCCGCGACAGAGATCGATGAAATCGCCCTCGCGATAGAGCGAGATCTGCTCACCGGACGGAATCGCGCCGATGATCTCGGCCTTGTAGACCTCACCGATCGACTTGAAGAATTCGACGGCCTGATCGCGATCCCAGACCTCCCGGGTGACCGGCAGATCCTTCTTCGACAGCTCGGCCATCCGCACTTCGATCTGCGCGAGATCTTCCGGCGTGAAGGGGCGGGCGAAGGAGAAGTCGTAGTAGAAGCCGTTCTCGATGACCGGGCCGATCGTCACCTGTGCTTCGGGGAAAAGCTCCTTCACCGCGTAGGCCAGCAGGTGAGCGGTCGAATGACGGATCACATCCAGACCGTCAGCATCCTTCTCCGTGACGATCGCGAGATCGACGTCGCGGTCGATGCGGTAGGACGTATCGACGAGTTCGCCGTCAACCTTGCCGGCCAGCGCGGCGCGCGCGAGACCGGTGCCGATGCTCGCGGCCACTTCCGCGACCGTCACGGGTGCGTCGTAGGAGCGGATCGAACCGTCAGGCAATCTCACGCTGGGCATTTCGTAGTCTCCGGCAAGCCACGCTGTGGCAGAGGTGTGGCGATGAAAGGTACAGACGAAAAAAAAGTGCGGCTCGTGAGCCGCACTTTTCTTTGAACAGAGCAAAAAAGTCGAACTCGACGACCGTCAGTGACTTTCGGTAGTGGTAGTTCGAAGGACTTGCATCTTACTTTGCCCCGGAATCGTGGTAGGCGCGATTGGACTCGAACCAACGACCCCCACCATGTCAAGGTGGTGCTCTAACCAGCTGAGCTACGCGCCTAAAGAGTCTGCGATTATAGCGAGGGTTTCAGGATTGTCAAAGCAAATCGCACAAAGGCGCGATTTCAGGCCGACCAGGCCGCCAAGAACTGTTCCCAGTGCGGAGCCCCGATACGCGCCAATTGCTCGCGCACGAAGGCTTCTTCCGCCTTCCGCTGCTCGAGATCCATGACGCCGCGCATCTGCTGGAAGCGCAGATAAACGAGATAGGTGTTCACCACGTCGGTCTCGCAGTAGTCGCGAATCTCGGCGATGCGGCCCTGGTTCCACGCGCCCCACACTGCGCTGCCGTCCATGCCGAGCTTGCCGGGATAACCCATCAGCTTCGCCAAGTCGTCCAGCGGCGCGTTGGCACGCGGCTGGTACATCGCCAGCAGATCCATGAGGTCCAGGTGCCTCATGTGATAGCGGCTGATGTAGTTGTTCCACTTGAAGTCGCGGCTGTCGCCGTAGTCGCCATCGCCCATGTCCCAATAGCGCGCGGCATTCACGCCATGGAGCATGCCGCGATAGTGCAGCACGGGCAGATCGAAACCCCCGCCGTTCCAGGACACGATCTGAGGCGTGAAGCGCTCCACCCCGTCGAAGAAGCGCTGGATGATCGCGCCCTCGTCGGCATCCGGTTCGGAGATCGAGAAGACGCGGAACTGCTGCGGGTCGCGCAGCACGCAGGAGATCGTGACGATGCGCTGCAGGTAGTGCGGCAGGAAATCCGTGCCGTTCTGTGCGCGCCGGCGCTGGAAGGCGTACTCCGCGACGTCCGCGTCGGACAGCGCGGGATCCAGGTCGTGCAGGCGACGGAGGCCTGCAACGTCCGGAATCGTCTCGATATCGAAGACCAGCGTTGCAGCCATGGACCTCAGGCCGGAAACACGCCAGTGGAAAGGTAACGATCGCCGCGATCGCAGACGATCGACACGATCACCGCGTTCTCGACTTCATTCGCAATGCGTTGCGCGGCGACCATCGCGCCGCCCGAAGAGATGCCCGCGAAGAGCCCTTCTTCGCGCGCCAGGCGACGGGTCATTTCTTCCGCCTCTGCCTGTCCGATGGACTCCACGCGGTCCACGCGGCTGCGATCAAAGATCTTCGGCAAGTACTCTTCCGGCCACTTGCGGATTCCGGGAATCTGCGCGCCGTCTTCCGGCTGGCAACCAACGATCTGGATGTCCGCGTTCTTTTCCTTCAGGAAGCGCGAGACGCCCATGATCGTGCCGGTCGTGCCCATGCTGCTGATGAAGTGCGTCACCGCACCACCGGTCTGCTCCCAGATCTCCGGTCCTGTGCCCTCGTAGTGAGCGACCGGATTATCGGGATTGGCGAACTGATCGAGGATTACGCCACGACCTTCGTTGCGCAGGCGTTCAGCTACGTCGCGCGCCATTTCCATCCCACCTTCACGCGGCGTCAGGATCAGCTCGGCGCCGAAGGCGCGCATCGTCTGGCGCCGCTCGACGCTCTGGTTCTCCGGCATCACCAGCACCATGCGGTAGCCGCGCATCGCAGCCGCCATCGCGAGCGCGATGCCCGTATTGCCGCTGGTGGCTTCGACGAGGGTGTCGCCGGGCTTGATGGCACCGCGCTGTTCTGCACGCAGGATCATGGAAAGCGCCGGGCGATCCTTGACCGAACCCGCCGGGTTGTTGCCTTCGAGCTTGGCCAGGATCACGTTGTTGTGGCCCGCGCCGATGCGCTTGAGACGCACCAGCGGCGTCTGGCCAACGTAGTCTTCGAGTGTCTTGAAGTTCATCAGGTCCGGCCTCAGGCTTGTGCGAGCAGCGTTTTCACATAGCTCGACACGCCCTCCTCCACGCTCTTCATCGGCGCCGTGTATCCCGCTTCACGCAGGCGCGAGATGTCGGCCTGCGTGAAGCTCTGGTACTTGCCCTTGAGGATGTCGGGGAAGCTCACGTACTCGATCACACCTTGGGCATTCAACTGTTCGGCCGTCAGGGCACCCTCACCCTTCGCGGCGCGGCAAGTGTTGATCGTCGCCACTGCAACGTCGTTGAAGCTCTGCGCCTTACCGGTGCCGAGATTGAAGATGCCCGAGCGCTCGGGATGCTCGAGGAAGTCCAGATTCACCGCGACCACATCCTCGACCGACACGAAGTCGCGCAGCTGTCCGCCGTCCGGATAGCCGTCGCAACCTTCGAAGAGCTTCACCTTGCCGGTGTCGCGATACTGGTGGAAGCAGTTGAAGGCCACGGAGGAGCCACGACCCACCTTGTGTTGCTCGCGCGGACCATAGACGTTGAAGTAACGGAAGCCGGCGATCTGCGAGTTCGCGTCCGGCATCGTGCGCCGGACGACCTGGTCGAAAAGGTACTTCGAATAAGCGTAGACGTTGAGCGGACGCTCGTACTGGCGCTCCTCCTTGAAGACCGGCCCCGGACCGTACACGGAGGCCGAAGAGGCGTAGAGGAACTGCGCTTCCTGATCGAGGCAGAACTGCAGCATCGCCAGCGAATAGCGATAGTTGTTCTCCATCATGTAGTGGCCGTCCTTCTCCATGGTGTTGGAGCAGGCACCTTCATGAAGGATGGCTTCGATCGAACCGTCGAACTCGCCGGCCTCGATCATCTCGAGAAACTGCTGCTTGTCGAGGTAATCGACGATGTCGCTGCCGACCAGATTGCGGAACTTGTCGCCGTCGCTCTTCAGATTGTCGACCGCGATGATCTGATCGATGCCACGGGCATTGAGACCCGCAACAAGATTGGAGCCGATGAAACCGGCAGCACCGGTCACGACGTAGTAGCGCGCCATGATTACTCCTGTGGTTGCGTGAGTTCGTCGAGGGTGACAGTAGCGGTACCCAGCTTGCCCACGACGATGCCTGCAGCGTGGTTGGCCCAACGCATGGCATCAGCCAGCGGCGCACCCGCCCCCAGCATTACCGCCAGCGTCGCGATGACGGTATCGCCCGCGCCGGAGACGTCGAACACTTCGCGCGCGCGGGTGGCTTCGTGCAGCGCGCCTGTCTCGGTGAAGAGCGTCATGCCCTCTTCCGAGCGCGTGACCAGCAGCGCTTCGAGGTCGAGCTCGCCTCGCAGCGCTTCTGCGCGGCGGCGCAGATCGGCTTCGTCAGACCAACGCCCGGCGACCGCACGGAATTCGGACCGGTTAGGCGTCAGCAGGGTCGCGCCGCGATACTTGGTGAAGTCCTCGCCTTTCGGGTCGACCAGCACCGGCTTGCCCGCAGCCCGCGCCAGACGAATCATGTCCGACACATGCGTAAGACCGCCTTTGCCATAGTCGGACAGGATCACGACGTCGCAGTTCGGCAGGCGGGCTTCGAAATCCGCGAGCTTCGCGCGCAGGGACTCGTTGGTCGGCCAGTTCTCAAAGTCAATGCGCAGGAGCTGCTGCTGGCGGCCGATGACCCGCAGCTTGATCGTCGTCGAGACGGCTTCATCCGGTGTCAGCGAGGCATCAACCTTGCAGTCTGCGAGCAGTCGCGCCAGCGCCTGCGCCGGTTCGTCCTTGCCCACGACGGACAGCAAAGCCGCGCCTGCGCCGAGACTCGCCGCGTTGCGCGCCACGTTCGCAGCACCGCCAGGACGCTCTTCCGAGCGCTCGATCTTCACAACCGGCACCGGCGCCTCGGGCGAAATGCGGCTGACGTCGCCGAACCAATAGCGGTCCAGCATCACGTCGCCAACCACGAGGACTCGCGCCTTGCGGGTATCCGGCAATGCGGGCAGTTTCGCCATCAGGCCCTCCCGATCGGCATGTATTCCAGGCCGAAGCTGCGCGGCAGTTTCGGGTCGTAAAGATTGCGACCGTCGAACACGACCGGACTGTTGAGCACGGCCTTGATGCGCTCGAAATCGGGGCTGCGGAATTCCTTCCACTCGGTGACGATCACCAGAGCCTCGGCGCCTTCGAGCGCCTGCATCGGAGTGCGAGCGTAGCCCATGCGCGCGTCGTCGCCGAAGATGCGACGCGCCTCGCCCATCGCCACAGGGTCGTACGCGGTCACGGTCGCACCACGCTTGAACAACTCGTCGATTACCACGCGGCTGGTCGCTTCGCGCATGTCATCCGTGTTCGGCTTGAAAGCCAGGCCCCAGACCGCGAAGCGCTTGCCGGAGAGATCGGCGCCGAAGCGCGCGACGATCTTGTCGACCAGCACGGTCTTCTGGCGATCGTTCGCATCCTCGACCGCGGTGAGCACCTTGAGATCATGGCCGGCATCCGCGCCAGTCTTGATCAGCGCCTTCACGTCCTTGGGGAAGCAGGAGCCGCCGTAACCACAGCCCGCGTAGAGGAAGTGATAGCCGATGCGCGGGTCGGAACCGATACCCTGGCGCACAAGTTCGATATCCGCGCCGAGGCGTTCGGCCAGCAACGCGAGTTCGTTCATGAAGGAGATGCGCGTCGCCAGCATCGCGTTGGCAGCGTACTTGGTCAGTTCCGCCGAGCGCACGTCCATGATGATGAGCTTGTCATGGTTGCGCTGGAACGGCGCGTAGAGCGCCTGCATCAGGTAGATCGCACGTTCGTCGTCGGCGCCGACGACGATGCGGTCGGGCTTCATGAAGTCCTCGACCGCGGCGCCTTCCTTGAGGAACTCCGGGTTCGAGACGACGGCGAAGTCCATCTCGACGCCGCGCTTGGCGAGCTCGTCCGCGATCGCTCCGCGCACCTTGTCCGCAGTGCCTACCGGCACAGTGCTCTTGTCCACGACGACCTTGTAGTCAGTCATCAGGCGGCCGATATTGCGAGCGGCGGCGAGCACGTACTTCAGGTCGGCAGAGCCGTCCTCATCCGGCGGCGTGCCGACGGCGATGAACTGGATGGTGCCAAAGCGCACAGCCTCTTCCACGTCCGTGGTGAAGTGCAGACGGCCTGCGGCCACGTTGCGCTCCACGACCTTGTCGAGGCCTGGCTCATGGATCGGAATGCCGCCTTCCTTGAGGATGCGGATCTTCTCCGGATCCACGTCCAGGCACAGCACGTCATTGCCCATTTCCGCCAGACAGGCGCCCGACACGAGCCCCACATAGCCCGTTCCGACAACAGTGATTTTCATCGCGAAAGACTCCTGGTGTGCCGACGTCCCGATCAGGGCGTCAGATCGAATTCTTCAGTGCGGCGCGGCGGGTAGGTTTCCCAACCGCCGCAAGCCGGACAACGCCAATAGAACTGGCGAGCCTTGAAACCACAATCCTCGCAGCGATAGCGCGCGACCTTGCGCGTATGGCCGTGGATGAGGCCTTTGACCATCTCGATGTCCTGGCGTTGCTCGGCGCTCGCCGTGATCAGCGCAGCTTCGAGAAGCTTGTCCAGGCCGAGCACGGTAGGGTTGCGACGCAGCTCCTCGCGCACCAGCGTGTATGCGGCCTGCGGACCATCGCGCTCCAGCTCCCATTGGAATACCGCATCCAGCAGGTCCAGCGAGGGATAGCGTTCGAGATAGGAATGCAGCAGCTGCAGGCCTTGATCCTGGCGCTCCAGCCGGGTGTAGCCGTCCATCAGGCGCTCCGCCACCAGGGCGAGATAGATCGGGTTCTGGTTCTCGATCTTCTGCCAGGTGAGCAGTGCCGATTCGACATCGCCGCGGGCGAGCTGCACATCGCCAAGCAGGATATTCGCACGCACGCATTGGCGGTTGATCTCCAGCGCACGTGCCGTCTCGGTGACGGCTTCGTCCAGCTCGCCACGTGCAACCGCGCTCGCCGCCAGTTCGCAATGAAAGTTGGCGATCTCGCGCAGCATCAGCGCGGAGTCCGCATTGGGCAGCGCGTAGGCCACTTCGATGGCCTTCTTCCAGTCCTTTTCCTGCTGGTAGATCTCCAGCAGTTGCTTGAGCGCGAACTGGGAGAGCGGCGTATTGCGCAGCTTCACGAACATCGCCTCGGCGCGGTCCAGCAGGCCGGCCTTGAGGAAGTCCTGTCCCAGTTCGGACAGGGCCTGGGCCCGCTGTTCGGTGGGCAGGTCATCGCGGTCCACCAGGTTCTGGTGCATGCGGATCGCGCGATCCAGTTCGCCGCGACGCCGGAACAGACTGCCCAGCGCGAAGTGAAGTTCGACCGCCTGCGGATCGATCTTCACCGCCTCAATGAACGAATCGATCGCCCGGTCGGGCTGCTCGCTCACCAGGAAGTTGAGGCCGGCGAGATAGGAGCGCGGCAGGGCGCGCGACTCGCGCACCAGATGGCGGATGTCGACCCGGGCGGCGAGCCAGCCCAAACCGAAGGCGATCGGCAAGGCCAACAGCCAGACCGGAGAGAAATCAAATTCCATGGGGGTGTGGGTTCAGGTGGAACGGGGATAGTCGACCGGGCTCAGGCCTTCGCGCAGGGTCGGGTCACGCGAGGTTTCGCGCAGGCGACGGATCTCGCGACGCTGGTTGAGCAGGGTCAGCACGGCAGCGGTCACGCCCAGGATGAGCCCAAGCGCGAAGGCCGCGAGGATGACGGCAATCAGCGGCAGGCGCCACTCGGTCTCGAAGAAGAAGCGCAAGGTGACGAGCGCATCGTTCTTGAGAGCGAAGCCGAGCAAGAGGAAAAAGGCGAGTCCGCGCAGGATCCAGATGAAAGCACGCATCGCGGGATTATCCCGCACGCACCGCCCAAAAAAAAGAAGGCGGCCAAAGCCGCCTTCCACACGCATCACATTACGACGCGTTTGCCACGCATTCCGCGCGCTTTATGCGACCTCGGGGGCCACATCCACGCGTTCGCGCAATTCCTTGCCGGCCTTGAAGTGCGGCACCCATTTTTCGGGCACCAGCACCTTGTCGCCGGACTTGGGATTGCGCCCGGTCCGCGGCGGTCGATAGTTCAGAGCAAAACTGCCGAAACCCCGGATCTCGATGCGATCGCCCCGCGAGAGCGAGGCGGTCATCGCATCGAGGATCATCTTCACGGCGTAGTCGGCATCCTTAGCGCCGAGCTGCGGAAAGCGCACGGCCAAAAGCTCGATAAGCTCCGACTTCGTCATGACGATGAGGCTTAGGACGGGTTGTTGAGCTTCGCCTTGAGCAGCGCACCGAGGTTGGTGGTGCCGCTGGCAGCGTTTTCCGAAGAGAGCTTCTGCATCGCTTCGTTTTGCTCAGCCTGGTCCTTGGCCTTGATCGACAGGTTGATCGAACGGGTCTTGCGATCCACGTTGACGATCATGGTTTCCAGCGAGTCGCCGACCTTCAGCACGGTCGACAGGTCTTCCACGCGGTCGCGGGAGAACTCGGAGACGCGCAGGTAGCCTTCGACGTCCTCGTTCAGGGCGATCACCGCACCGCGGGCATCCACGGACTTGACCGAGCCCGTCACCAGGCTGTTCTTGTCGTGGGTGGCGATGAAGTTGGTGAACGGATCCCCATCCATCTGCTTGATGCCCAGGGAGATGCGCTCCTTCTCGACATCGATGGACAGCACAACGGCTTCCACTTCGTCGCCCTTCTTGAAGTTGCGGATCGCTTCTTCGCCGGACTGCGACCAGGACAGGTCGGACAGGTGCACCAGGCCGTCGATGCCACCAGCCAGGCCGATGAACACGCCGAAGTCGGTGATCGACTTGATGGCGCCACGGACGCGATCGCCCTTCTTGAAGTTCTGGCTGAACTCGTCCCACGGGTTCGGCATGCACTGCTTCATGCCCAGGGAGATACGACGACGGTCTTCGTCGATTTCCAGGATCATCACTTCGACTTCGTCGCCCAGCTGGACAACCTTGGTCGGGTGGATGTTCTTGTTGGTCCAGTCCATTTCGGACACGTGCACCAGGCCTTCGATGCCCTGCTCGACTTCAACGAACGCGCCGTAGTCGGTGATGTTCGTGACCTTGCCGAACAGGCGGGTGCCCGACGGGTAACGGCGGGAGATGCCCACCCACGGATCTTCGCCCAGCTGCTTCAGGCCCAGGGAGACGCGGTTCTTCTCGGCGTCGAACTTGAGCACCTTGGCGGTGACTTCGTCGCCGACTTGCACGACTTCGGTCGGGTGACGCACGCGGCGCCAGGCCAGGTCGGTGATGTGCAGCAGGCCGTCGATGCCGCCGAGGTCCACGAACGCACCGTAGTCGGTGATGTTCTTGACCACGCCCTTGACGACGGTGCCTTCCTGCAGGGAGGACAGGAGCTTCTCGCGCTCTTCACCCATGGAGGCCTCGAGCACGGCGCGGCGCGACACAACGACGTTGTTGCGCTTGCGGTCGAGCTTGATGACCTTGAATTCGAATTCCTTGCCTTCGAACGGCGTGGTGTCCTTGACCGGACGCATGTCGACCAGCGAACCCGGCAGGAACGCGCGGATGCCGTTGGTCATGACGGTCAGACCACCCTTGACCTTGCCCGTGACCACACCCTTGACCAGGGCGCCATCGTTGAGCGCGGTTTCGAGGAAGTTCCAGGCGGCAATGCGCTTGGCCTTGTCGCGGGACAGGCGGGTTTCGCCGAAGCCGTCTTCGAGGGCTTCGATCGCGACCTGGACGTAGTCGCCCGGTTGTACTTCAACGTCGCCACGATCGTTGCGGAATTCGTCGATGGAGACGTAGGACTCGGACTTGAGGCCGGCGTTGACCACGACGAAGTTCTGATCGATGCGCACGACTTCGGCGGTGATGACTTCGCCGACGCGCATTTCCTGGCGGCCGAGACTCTCTTCGAAGAGCGCGGCAAAGCTTTCCTGGGCGGGAATGGAAGTAGACATGTGAGAAGGACCTGTTGCCATGAACCCCATGGCGGGAAGAAGAAAAAAACTACCCGGTCCGCCTCGCTTGCGCGAGGTCGGCCGGAGCCGAACCATCCGGCTCAGGGTGCAGCGATCAGTGTGAGGAGCTGAGCTGGCGCGTCTGGGCTTCCTGGAGCACAAAGGCCACGGCCTCGTCGATCGAGAGCGTGGTCGTATCCAGGAGGATGGAGTCTTCGCAAGGCTTGAGCGGCGCCACCGCGCGGTTGGTGTCGCGCGCGTCGCGCTCGCGCAAGTCGTGCAGAAGACTGTCTAGGTTAGCAGGCAAACCCTTTTCAATCAACTGCTTATGGCGCCTCTCGGCCCGCGACTCGACGCTCGCGGTGAGGAAGATCTTGAGCGGCGCGTCAGGGAAAACCACGGAGCCCATGTCACGGCCATCGGCCACCAGGCCGGGGGCGAGCCGGAAGGCGCGCTGGCGCTCCATCAGCGCCTGGCGGACCCCTGGGAGGACGGCCAGCCGGGAGGCGGCATTGCCGATCGCTTCCAGGCGCAGGTCCAGTGTCACGTTGCGGCCGGCGAGATAAGCCCCCTCCTCTTCGAAGCGCACGTTGAGGTCACCGGCGAGCGCCATCAGCCCCGTTTCGTCCTCCAGCGGCACATGGCATTCCAGCGCCGCCAGCGCGAGCAGGCGGTAGATCGAGCCGGAGTCCAGCAGATGCCAGCCCAGCTTGCCGGCAACCAGCGCGGCCACGGTGCCCTTGCCCGAGGCGGTCGGTCCATCGATCGCGATCACGGGAATCGGCTTGCTCATGTTCGGTCCTTCCAGTTCCACCACTTCAGGAGATCGGGTTCAGGCTTGTCGGTGCTGGCGAAATAGACCGCACAGCGAAAGGTGTAGAGCACGCAGGGGTCCTGGCGCACGCCGCTGATCGCGCCAAGGCGTTCGTAGAGCACCTGCGGATTGGCCTTGGCCAGGTCCGCCACCCGCCGCACGCCCAGCGCATAGAGGTCCGCGACCATCGCCGCTCCGACGCCGGGGATGCGGCGAAGTTCGCGCGAAACGTCGGCCGGGATGGCAGCCGCGCGGTAGGCGGGCGGTTTCATGCCTTCGCCGCCCCCTTGCACCTGCCGCCAGATCTCATCACATCGCGTCCAGCACCTGGATGCCCAGCAGACCCAGGCCGGTGCGCAGGGTGTCAGCGGTCAGGCGGCAGAGCTGCAGTCGGCTCGCTCGGGTTTCGCCTTCGCTCTTGAGCACCGGGCAGGCTTCGTAGAAACGCATGAACTGGGTCGCCAGGCCGTACAGGTAGGCACAAAGCCAATGCGGCGCCGCCTCGCGACTCACACTGGCGAGCGCGTCGGCAAACTGGGCGAGCACCAAGGCCAGGGCCTTCTCGGCCGGCTCGGTGAGCACGATGGGCGCGTTGACATCCCAGGCATCGACCTTGCGGAACACACCAGCGATGCGGGTGTAGGCGTACTGCAGGTATGGCGCGGTGTTGCCTTCGAAGGCCAGCATCGTGTCCCAGGAGAAGGCGTAGTCGCTGTTGCGGTTCTTCGAGAGGTCGGCGTACTTCACCGCACCGATGCCTACGGCGTGCGCGATCTCGCGGCGCTGCGCCTCGGGCAGGTCCGGGTTCTTCTCGGAGACCAGCGCAAAGGCGCGCTCTCTTGCCTCTTCCAACAACTCGGCGAGCTTCACCGTGTCGCCGCTGCGCGTCTTGAAGGGCTTGCCGTCCTCGCCCAGCATCACGCCAAAACCCACATGCTCCAGCGACACCTTGTCGCTGGCATAGCCGGCCTTGCGGCTCAGGGTGAAGAGTTGCTGGAAGTGCAGGCCCTGGCGCGCGTCGACCACGTAAAGCGAGCGATCGGCCTTGAGATCGTCTGCGCGGTAACGCACCGCCGCAAGATCGGTCGTAGCGTAAAGATAGCCGCCATCCTGCTTCTGCACGATGTAGGCCTGCGGCTCGCCGTCCTTGTTCTTGAACTCTTCGAGGAAGACCACTTGCGCGCCCTCGCTCTCGACCGCCAGACCCTTGGCCTGCAGGTCGGCCACGATGCCGGGCAGCGCGTCGTTGTAGGCGCTCTCGCCGCGCACGTCGGCGCGGGTGAGGCCGACGCCCAGCGTTGCGTACACCGCCTCGCAGTGCTGCATCGAGATATCGAGGAAGCGGTGCCACAGCGCGTTGATCGCCGGGTCGCCGCCCTGCAGCTTGACCACGTACTGGCGCGCGGTGTCCGCGAAGGCCGGGTCTTCGTCCATGCGCGCCTTGGCGCGGCGGTAGAAGGTCTCAAGGTCGTTGAGCGCCATGTCGCCGAAGGCATCGCCCTCCACTTCGACCAGGAAGGCGGTCAGCATACCGAACTGGGTGCCCCAGTCGCCGATGTGGTTCTGCGCGATGACCGTGTGACCGAGGTAACGCAGCACTCGCGCCAACGCGTCGCCGATGATGGTCGAGCGCAGGTGGCCGACGTGCATCTCCTTGGCGAGATTGGGCGAGGAATAGTCGATCACCACCCGCTGCGCCGGCGGATGCGGCACGGCCAGGTCTTCGCGGCCGACGGCGGCCTGCAGGCGCGCGGCCAGGAAAGCGGGATCGAGCGTGATGTTGATGAAGCCCGGGCCGGCGATCTCCAGCTTGCTCGCGATGCCGGCGAGGTCGAGCTTGTCGACGACCTGCTGCGCGAGTTCGCGCGGGTTCATCTTGCGCGCCTTGGCCGCGGCCATCACGCCGTTGGCCTGGTAGTCGCCGAACTCGGGGCGCGCAGCCGGCACCACGATCGCGGGCGCATCGGCAGCGCCGACGGCAGCCAGCGCGTCGCGCACGCGGGAGTCGAGCAGTTGCAGCAGGGTCAGATCAGAGGACATGGTCAATCCTGAAAAAGCAATCGCCGCGACCCGCACGACCGTTCCGGCATGGAGCCGGCGTCGCACGAACCGCGGCGGAAGGTATCAGCGTCGGCAGACCGAAGCGAAGGCGTCGAAATAGGTCGGGAAAGTCTTGGCGGTGCACTTCGGATCGTTGATCCGCACCGGCACGCCACCCAGCGCCACCAGCGAGAAGCACATGGCCATGCGGTGATCGTCGTAGGTGTCGATCGCGGCGTTCGGCGTGAGTGTGGACGGTGCGCTCACGCGCAGCCAGTCCGGCCCCTCTTCCACGATCGCGCCGACCTTGCGCAGTTCGTTCGCCATCGCCGCGATGCGGTCAGTTTCCTTCACGCGCCAGCTCGCGACGTTGCGCAGCGTGCAGGGGCCGTCGGCGAAGAGCGCAGCCACGGCCAACGTCATCGCCGCGTCGGGGATGTGGTTGAAGTCGCGATCGAAGGCACGCAGCTTGCCGCTCGCGGGCGCGCTCGCCTCGATCCAGTTCTCGCCCATCGTGATGCGTGCGCCCATCTGCGCCAGCGCTTCGGCGAAACGCACGTCGCCTTGGATGCTGGCCTCGCCCACGCCTTCGACGCGCACCGGCCCGCCACCGATCGCACCGGCCGCGAGGAAGTAGGACGCTGAAGAAGCGTCGCCCTCGACGAAGAGCGTGCCCGGGCTCTTGTACTGCTGGCCCGGCACATGGAAGCGGGACCAGCCCTCGCGCTCCACCTGCACGCCGAAGCGCGCCATCAGGTTGAGCGTGATCTCGATGTAGGGCTTGGAGATCAGCTCGCCGATCACCTCGATCGTGGTCGACACACCGGCGGTAGGCAGCGCCATCAGGAGCGCAGTGAGGAACTGGCTCGACACATCGCCCCGCACGCGCACCACGCCGCCCGGTTTGAGCGAGGCCGGCTTGAGTTCGAGCGGCGGGAAGCCCTCGTTGCCGAGGTAGGTGATGTCCGCGCCGAGCTGGCGCAGCGCATCGACCAGGTCGCCAATCGGGCGCTCGTGCATGCGCGGTACGCCGGACAGCCTGTAGTGTCCGCCGGCCAACGCCAGAGCGGCCGTCAGCGGACGGAAGGCAGTGCCTGCGTTGCCGAGGAATAGATCCGCTTCGCGCACCGGGAAGTTGCCGCCCGCGCCGGTCACGCGCCAGGCGTCCCGGCCCAGCGATTCCGGCGGCAGGCCGAGCGTACGCAGCGCGTCGAGCATGCGCTCGGTGTCGTCCGAGGCCAGCAGGTCGCGGATCTCGGTCGTGCCCTGCGCCAGCGCGGCGAGCAGCAGCGTGCGGTTGGAAATGCTCTTGGAGCCCGGAAGACGGACGGCGCCCTGCGCGCCCTTGGCCGGTTCCAGATCGATGTATTCCATGTCAGCCACCTTGAAGCCGTTCAGGCTTCGGAATTGAACCGGCCGGCGAGCCAGGCATCGCGGGCATCGCGGGCGTCGGTGAAGAGTTTTTCGAGCGAGTCGCCATCGGCCTTGGACAACAAGGCGCGTATCCAGGCGAGTTCGGTCAGGTAGGTATCGAGCTCCGCCAGGAGCGCATGCCGGTTGGCGATACAGATATCGCGCCACATTTCCGGGTGGCTGCTGGCGATCCGCGTGAAGTCGCGGAAGCCGCCCGCGGCGAAGTTGAAGAGCTGGTCGGCGTTGGCGCGCTCGGCGATCTCATGCACCAGACCGAAGGCCAACAGATGCGGCAGATGGCTCACCGCCGCGAACACGCGGTCGTGCTCCTGCGGCGACATCTCGGCGAGCTCGCCACCACACGCGGCCCAGGCCTCGCGCACCCGCGCGACGGCGTCCGGTTTGTTCTCCGCCAGTGGCGTGAGCACGATCTTGCGGTCGCGATAGAGATCCGCACGCGCGGCTTCCGCCCCGCTCTTTTCCGCGCCGGCAATCGGATGCGCGGGCACGGTGTATTCGAGATGTTCCTTGAGGCGCTGGTAGAACACCTCCACCACATCGCGCTTGGTGCTGCCCGCATCGGTCACCAGGATGCCGGGTTTCAGATGCGGCGCCATCGCGCTCATCACGGCGTCCATCTGGCCCACCGGCATGGCGAGCAGGACCAGCTCGGCGCCAGCGAGCGCTTCCGCCCAGTCGGTCGCAATCACATCGATGACGCCCAGGGCGTGCGCGCGTTCGAGCGCGGCGCGCGTGCGACCGATGCCGACCACCTCGCGCACCATGCCGGCCGCTTTGAGGCCGAGCGCGAAGGAGCCGCCGATCAGTCCGACGCCGCAGACGACGACGCGCCCGAAAGCCTGGGTCATGCGAGCGCCTTGGCCAAGGCCGCGAGGAAGCGTTCGTTCTCTTCCGGCAAGCCGATGGTGACGCGCAGCCAGGTCGGCATCTTGTAGCTCGCGAGCGGACGCACGATCACGCCCTGCTTGAGCAGCGCCAGGTTCGTCGTGGCGCCGTCCGCCACTTGGAAGGCGATGAAGTTACCTTCCGAAGGAATGAAGCGCAGGCCGAGCGCCTTGAGGCCGTCCTCGATCTGGCGCATGCCGGCGCGGTTCACCGCGTAGCTCTTCGCCACGAACTCGTCGTCGCCCAACGCCGCCGTGGCGGCAGCCAGTGCGATGTGATTGACGTTGAAAGGCTCGCGCACGCGGTTGAGCACGTCGGCGAGCTCCGGGGCCGCGAGTGCGTAACCGACACGCAGGCCGCCCAAGCCATAGATCTTGGAGAAGGTGCGGCTGATGACAAGGTTCGGATACTGCTTGAGCCAGGCGACGCTGTCATAGCGCTGCGAAGGCTCCATGTATTCGTTGTAGGCCTCATCGAGGACCACCACCACGTCGCGCGGCACGCGTTGCAGCAGGCGCTCGACTTCCGCACCGGAGAGGAAGTTGCCGGTCGGGTTGTTGGGGTTGGCGACGAAGAGCAGCCGTGTGTCTTCGACTACCGCGGCGGCCATGGCCTCGAGATCATGGCCGAAGTCCTTGGCCGGCACCTCGATGCCGCGCGCGCCGGCGGTCTGCACCGCCAGCGGGTACACCGCGAAGGCGTACTGCGAATACACCGCCGAGGCCGAATGATTGAGGAAGGCGCGCGCGCAGAGATCCAGCACGTCGTTCGAGCCGTTGCCCGGCACCACCTGATCGATGTCGACACCGAACTTCCCGGCAATGGCGCTCTTGAGCGCGAAGGCGTTGCCATCCGGATAGCGATGGATGTCCGCGAGCGCGGCCTGCGCGGCCGCCATGGCCTTGGGGCTGGCGCCGAGCGGGTTCTCGTTGGAGGCGAGCTTGATGATGTCGGATTCGACCAGGCCCATCTCGCGGGCGAGTTCGCTGATCGGCTTGCCCGGCACATAGGGCGAGATCGCGCGGATGTAGTCGGGTGCGCGCTGAACGATGCTCATGAGGAACTCCGGCGGGTCAGAGAGCGGCTTGCGGGTAGGAACCGAGGATCTTGAGGAAACTGGCGCGGGCCTCGAGTTCTTCGAGCGCCTGGGCCACGCCCTTGTCCGCGCGATGTCCCTCGATGTCGATGTAGAAGACGTACTCCCAGAGCCCGGTGCGCGAGGGGCGCGACTCCAGCTTGGTCATCGAGACGTTGTGGCTCGCGAAGGCTTCAAGCAGGTGGAACACCGCGCCTGGCTTGTTGGGCGTAGAGCAGGCCAGCGAGGTCTTGTCACGGCCTGACTGGCCCGAATCGTGGCTGCCGATCACCAGGAAGCGCGTCGTGTTGTTGGGGTCGTCCTCGATATCGGCGGCCAGAGTGTTCAGGGCATAGCGCTGTGCGGCGGCCTCGCCAGCGATAGCCGCGACACCGTCCTCCACCGACGCCAGTCGCGCGGCCTCGGCATTGCTCGCCACCGGGATGCGCGGCACGCCGGGCAGATGGTGGGAGAGCCAGCCCTGGCACTGCGCCAGCGACTGCGAATGCGAATAGACGCGCTGGATCTCGCTCGTCGCGCCCAGGCGTGTCAGCAGGTTCTGCCGCACGCGCAGCTTCACCTCGCCACAGATGCGCGCGGAACTCGCCAGCAGCAGGTCCAGCGTGCGGCTCACCGCGCCCTCGGTGGAGTTTTCCACCGGCACGATGCCGTAGGCAGCGGCGCCGGATTCAACGGCGTGGAACACCTCGTCGATCGTGGCCTGCGGCTGCAGCTCCGGAGCGCCGCCGAAATGCTTGCGCGCGGCGCTCTCGGAGAAGGTGCCTTCCGGACCGAGGAAGGCCACCCTGAGCGGCTGCTCCAGCGCCAGGCACCAGGACATGATCTCGCGGAACACGCGCTGCACGGCCTCACCCGAAAGCGGGCCCGGATTGAGTTCGGCGATCTTGCGCAGCACCTGCGCTTCGCGCTCGGGGCGGTATAGCGGCCCCTTCTTCACTTCACCGATGCGCTGCGCGCACTGGGCGCGCTGCGACAGCCGCTCGAGGATTTCGCGATCGAGCCGGTCGATATCGGTACGCAGGCGTGAAAGTTCGTCGTCGCTCAAGGCGATCCCTCAACCGTGTTGCTTTTCGAATTCGCGCAGGTAATCCACCAGCGCATGGATGCCTTCGATCGGCATCGCGTTGTAGATGGAGGCGCGCATGCCGCCGACCGATTTGTGGCCTTTGAGCTGCAGCAGGCCGCGTTCTTTGGCGCCGCCGAGGAAGCTGTCGTTGAGCGATTCGTCGGCGAGGAAGAAAGGCACGTTCATGCGCGAGCGGCAGGCGCGTTCGACATGGGTGCGGTAGAAATCGGTCGCGTCCAGCGCCTCGTACAGCAGGTGCGACTTGGCGATGTTGCGATGCTCCATCGCGGCGAGACCACCTTGGGTCTTGAGCCACTTGAACACGAGGCCCGCGATGTAGATCGCGTAAGTCGGCGGCGTGTTGAACATGGAACCGTTTTCGGCCACGGTGCTGTAGCGGAAGGCCGAAGGACAGGCGCTCTGCGCCTGGTCCAGCAGGTCGTCGCGCACGATCACCAACGTGAGGCCCGCGGGACCGATGTTTTTCTGCGCGCCGCCGTAGATCAGGCCGAAGCGCGAGATGTCCATCGGGCGCGACAGGATGTGCGAGGACACATCGTTCACCAGCGGCACGTTGCCGACGCCCAGCGCATCCATATCCGGCCAAGCGAAATACTCGACACCGTCGATGGTCTCGTTGCCGCACAGATGCAGGTAAGCCGCGTCCGGGCGCACACGCCATTCCGACACCGAAGGAATGTAGGTGTACTTGCCCTGCTTGGCGTCGGCGACGAGGCTGGTCGCCGCAACGTTCACATCCGCATAGCGGCGCGCCTCGGCGATCGACTTGGTGGACCAGGAACCGGTCTCCACGTAGTCGACCTTGTTACTCTTGCCGGCAAGGTTCAGCGGCACGATCGCGTTCTCGGCAATCGCCCCGCCCTGCATGAAGAGGATCTTGTAGTTCGCGGGGACGGCGAGCAGCTCGCGCAGGTCGGACTCGGCCTGGTCCAGGATGGACATGAACTCCTTGCCGCGGTGGCTCATCTCCATCACCGACATGCCTGAACCATTCCAGTCAAGCATCTCGGCCGCGGCCTGCATCAGCACTTCGGCCGGCAGTACAGCCGGACCAGCCGCGAAGTTCCACGGACGCGTCATTCGCTCGCTCCTTCGGCGTCGCCTTCACCTTCCGCTTCGGCGTCGACCGCTTCGTCGCTCTCGATGATCTTCTCGATGCTGGCAAGCTTGGCACCATCGTCCAGGCTCATCAGGGTGACGCCCTGGGCCGAGCGCGAGGTTTCGCGGATGGTGTCGACATGGGTGCGGATCAGCACGCCGTTGTCGGCGATCAGCATGACCTGGTCGGAGATGTCGACCAGCACCGCGCCCACCAGCTTGCCGTTACGCTCGGAGCCCTGGATCGCGATCATGCCCTTGGTGCCACGGCCATGCAGGGTGTAATCGCCCACCGGCGTGCGCTTGCCGTAGCCGTTTTCGGTCGCGGTCAGCACGAATTGCGTCTCGCCCTTGGCGACCAGCATACAGATCACGCTCTGGCCGTCTTCCAGCATCATGCCGCGCACGCCGCGGGCGGTTCGGCCCATCGGACGCACATCGGTCTCGTCGAAGCGCACGGCCTTGCCGGCGTCGGAGAAGAGCATCACCTGTGACTCGCCGTCGGTGATCGCGACGCCGATCAGGTAGTCGCCCTCGTCCAGGCCCACGGCGATGATGCCGGCCTTGCGCGGGTTGGAGAAATCGGTGAGCGGCGTCTTCTTGACCGTGCCCTGCGAGGTCGCCATGAAGACGAAGTGGCCCTCGTCGAATTCCTTGACCGGCAGCACGGCGGTGATCTTCTCGCCTTCGACGAGCGGGAAGAGGTTCACGATCGGCTTGCCGCGCGAGTTGCGGTTGCCTTCCGGCACCTCATAGACCTTGAGCCAGTAGAGGCGACCGCGGTTCGAGAAGCACAGGATGTGGTCGTGCGTGTTGGCGACGAAGAGCTGGTCGACGAAGTCGTCATCCTTCACCGCCGCGGCCTGCTTGCCACGGCCGCCGCGTTTCTGCGAGCGGTAGTCGGCGAGCGGCTGGCGCTTGAAGTAGCCGGTGTGCGAAAGCGTGACCACCATGTCCTGCGGGGCGATCAGGTCTTCGATGTTGATGTCCGCCGCGTGCAGCACGATTTCGGAGCGGCGCGGGTCGGAGAACTGCGTCTTGATGGCGGTGAGTTCGTCCGCAATGATCTGCGTCACCCGCGCCGGCTTGGCCAGGATGTCGAGCAGGTCGGCGATGACATCCATCACTTCCTTGTACTCGCTGACGATCTTGTCCTGCTCCAGGCCGGTGAGGCGCTGCAGGCGCATTTCCAGGATCGCCTGGGACTGCGCGTCGGAGAGGCGATAGCCCTGGCTGGAAAGACCGAACTCGGGCAGCAGGCCTTCGGGGCGCGAGGCGTCGGCGGCCGAGCGCGTGAGCATCTCTTCCACCACCGGCGAGCGCCAGACGCGTGCCATCAGCTCGGTCTTGGCGACCGGCGGCGTCGGGGCCGCCTTGATCAGCGCGATGATCTCGTCGACGTTCGACAGCGCAACGGCCAGGCCTTCCAGGATGTGGCCGCGCTCGCGCGCCTTGCGCAGTTCGAAGATCGTGCGGCGGGTGACTACTTCGCGACGGTGCGCGAGGAAGCACTCGATCATCTGCTGCAGGTTCAAGAGACGCGGGCGGCCGTCGACCAGCGCCACCATGTTCATGCCGAAGCTGTCCTGCAGCTGCGTCTGCTTGAACAGATTGTTCAGCACGACTTCCGGCATCTCGTTGCGCTTGAGCTCGATGACGATCCGCATGCCGTCCTTGTCGGACTCGTCGCGGATGTCGGAGATGCCTTCGATCTTCTTTTCGTTCACGAGCTCGGCGATCTTCTGGATCAGCGAGCTCTTGTTAACCTGGTAAGGGATCTCGTCGACGATGATCGCCTGACGATTGCCCTTTTCCAGGTCTTCGAAGTGGGTGCGCGCGCGCATCACGCAACGACCGCGGCCGGTGCGGTAGCCCTCGTGGACACCATGCAGGCCGTAGATCAGGCCAGCGGTCGGGAAGTCCGGCGCCGGCACGATCGCGATGAGATCCTCGATGCCGACCTGCGGATCGGCCAGCATCGCCAGGCAAGCATCCACCACCTCGCCGAGGTTGTGCGGCGGGATGTTGGTCGCCATACCCACCGCGATACCCGCGCTGCCGTTGATCAGCAGGTTCGGGATCTTGGCCGGCAGGATCAGCGGTTCTTTTTCGCTGTTGTCGTAGTTCGGGCCGAAATCGATCGTTTCCTTGTCGATGTCGGCCAGCAGTTCATGCGCGATCCGCGACAGGCGCACTTCGGTGTAACGCATCGCCGCCGCGCCGTCGCCGTCGATCGAGCCGAAGTTACCCTGGCCGTCCGCGAGCATGTAGCGCAGCGAGAAGTCCTGCGCCATGCGGACGATGGTGTCGTACACCGACTGGTCACCATGCGGGTGGTACTTACCGATCACGTCGCCGACGATACGCGCCGATTTCTTATAGGCCTTATTCCAGTCGTTGCCGAGCTCGTGCATCGCGAACAACACACGGCGGTGCACCGGCTTGAGGCCGTCCCGCACATCCGGCAGGGCCCGGCCGACGATCACGCTCATTGCGTAATCGAGGTAGGAGTGCCGCATCTCGTCTTCGAGGCTGATCGGGAGCGTTTCTTTGGCGAAAGATTCCATGGGGTCGCGCGAAGGCCGTTCAGGCGGGTTGCAAAACGCAGAAGTTTAACATGCGGCACCTAGGCTCCCTAAGCCTTGCGGGAAGGGCTCCGCAGGCGGACCGAACGGCTCGCTGCTAAGATCGGCGCGACTTCCCGAGGAGCTTCATATGCAGAGCCCTGAATCCATTGACCTCCTGGTTTGTCCCCGCTGGCTGATTCCGGTCGAACCGGCTGGCGTGACGCTGCATGACCATGCAATCGCGGTCCGCGATGGGCGCATCGTCGCGATCTGCCCCGCCGCCGAAGCCGATGCCCGTTTTGCGCCGGCAGAACGCGTCGATCTGCCTGATCACGTTTTGATCCCGGGGCTGGTGAACCTGCACACGCACGCAGCCATGGTGCTGATGCGCGGCATCGCCGACGACCTGCCGCTGATGCGCTGGCTCAAGGAAGCCATCTGGCCGACCGAGCAGCGTTTCGTCACCCCGGACTTCGTACGCGATGGCACCTATATCGCCGCCTGCGAAATGCTCCGCGGCGGCGTGACCTGCGCCAGCGAGATGTACTTTTTCCCGGATGCGACGGCCGAAGCCTTCGAGCAGGCCGGCATGCGTGCCGTCGTGGGCCTGACGGTGATCGACTTTCCGACTGCCTATGCTGCGGACGCAGACGATTACATCCAGAAGGGCCTGGCCGCGCACGACCAGTGGCGCGGCCACGAGACGATCAGTTTCTCGTTCGCGCCGCATGCGCCCTACACCGTCTCGGACAAGAGCTTCGAGCGGTTGATTGCGCTCGCCCACGAGCTCGACCTGCCGGTGAGCATGCACCTGCACGAAACCCAGGACGAGATCCGGGAAAGCCTCGCCCAGTACGGCGAACGGCCGCTCGCCCGCGTCGCCCGCCTCGGCCTTCTGGATACCGACCTCGTCGCAGTGCACGCCGTGCATCTGCAGAACGACGAGATCGACCTGCTCGCCGCCCACAACGCGAGCGTTGCCCACTGCCCGACTTCCAACATGAAGCTCGCGAGCGGCATCGCGCCAGTCTCGCAGATGCTCGCGCGCGGCCTGCGGGTCGGACTCGGCACCGACGGCGCCGCCAGCAACAACCGCCTCGACATGCTGCAGGAGATGCGCCACGCCGGCCTGCTCGCCAAGGTGGCAAGCGGCGATGCCTCGGCCTTCGACGCTCACGCCCTGCTCCGCGCGGCCACCCTGGACGGCGCCGCGGCACTGCGCATGGACGAGACGATCGGCTCGCTCGTGCCCGGCAAGGCGGCCGACATGGTGGCAGTGGCCTTCAATGCACCGGAGACCAGTCCCGTTTTCGATCCGGCCGGGCATATTCCCTATGCCGCGGATCGTTGTCACATTTCTGATGTATGGATCGCCGGAAAGCCCCGTGTACGCGGGCATTCGCTGTTGCGGGAAGGCAACAACGAATTGTTACGCCGGATTCGCGTATGGCAGAATCGTTTGAGAACATCGGCCAACGGCCTATAAGCAAATCGCGTATCAATCCTGCAATCTGGAACCGATACGCTCACACGGGAACCTCGGGCCATCTCGGTTCGCAACATTTGCCTAGCATCGAGGAAATAATGAAACAAGGACTCAAACTTCTGGCGATCGTTGCTGCATTCGGGTTCGCCCCGCTCGCTTCCGCGCAGCAGCAGCAAGAAATCAAGATCAACCCGAACACGAAGATCATCCCGTACGCCGTGGACTCCCGTTTCGTGGTGACCCGCAACGCGACCGGCCTGTGCTGGCGCACCGCGTACTGGACCAAGGAACTGGCCGCCTCCACCCCGGTGGAAGGCAGCGACCTGCCGGCCGGCTGCTTCTGCGACAAGGACCTCCTGCCGAAGGAAGTGTGCGAGCCGCCGAAGGTCGAGGCTCCGAAGGCTGAAGAACCTGCCGCCGTCGTTCCGCCGCCCGCCGCCAAGCCGGCCGCCGAGAAGGTGACCCTGGCCGCTGATGCGCTGTTCGACTTCGACAAGGCCACCCTGCGCGACGAAGGCAAGAGCAAGCTGACCGAGTTTGCCGCCAGCGCCAAGGCTCTCGCGATCGAAGTGATCATCGCCGTCGGCCACACCGACCGCATCGGTTCCGACAAGTACAACCAGGCCCTGTCCGAGCGCCGCGCTGCCGCGGTCAAGGACTTCCTGGTGTCGCAAGGCATCGATCCGAACCGTGTCTACACCGAAGGCAAGGGCGAAGCCCAACCGGTGACCGGCGATCAGTGCAAGAACCTCGGCAAGGACAACGGCCGCAACAAGAAGCTGGTCGAATGCCTGCAACCGGATCGTCGCGTCGAAATCGAAGTGATCGGCACCAAGCAACAGTAATCGCCGAGCGCTCGAAAGAAAGCCCTGCTCCCCGGAGCAGGGCTTTTTCTTTTGGGCCATGCCAAGAGTCGGAATTTCAAACTCGTTTAAGCTTGCATCCATGGATACGACGACGCTCAATGCCGACCCGGCAGAACTGCAGAAATTCGGCGATCTCGCGCACCGCTGGTGGGATCCGCAATCCGAGTTCAAGCCCCTGCACGACATCAACCCGCTGCGGCTGGACTGGATCGACGCAGCCGTCGGCCTCGACGGCAAACGGGTGATCGACATCGGTTGCGGCGGCGGCATCCTGTCGGAGGGCATGGCCTCGCGCGGCGCCACGGTCACCGGCATCGATCTGTCCGAAAAGCCCCTGGGGGTAGCGAAGCTGCATCTCTTCGAGAGTGGCCTCAAGGTCGACTACCGCAAGATCTCCGCCGAGGACATGGCGGCTGCGGAGCCGGAGAGCTTCGACGCGGTCACCTGCATGGAGATGCTCGAACACGTGCCGGATCCGGCCAGCGTGGTGCGCGCCTGTGCTCGGCTCGTCAAGCCCGGCGGCCAGGTGTTCTTCTCAACGCTCAACCGTAATCTCAAGTCCTATCTCTTCGCGGTCGTGGGCGCGGAATACGTACTCAAGCTGCTGCCGCGCGGCACCCATGAATACGCGCGCTTCATCAAGCCCTCGGAACTCGCCCGCTTCGCCCGCGAGGCCGGCCTGGAGACCGAGGCGCTGATCGGCATGAGCTACAACCCGCTCACCCAGCGCTACTGGCTCGGCAAGGACACGGATGTGAATTACCTCGTCCGCTGCAGGAAGCCCGCCTGATGCTGGGCTGCGTCCTGTTCGACCTCGACGGCACGCTCGCGGATACCGCGCCCGACCTGGGCGGCGCCCTGAACCGGGTGCGAGTGGAAGAAGGCCTGGCGCCACTGCCGCTGGCGGCCACTCGGCCCGTCACCTCGCAAGGCGTGCGCGGCCTGCTACGTGTCGGCTTCGATATCACGCCGGAAGATGGCCGCTACCCAGGCCTTTCCGAACGCGTGCTCGCCCACTACGCCGCCCACATCTGCGAAGAAACGCGGATATTCGACGGCTTGGAGCAGGTCCTGCACGAACTCGAATCGCGCGGAATCCGCTGGGGCATCGTCACCAACAAACACTCGCGCTTCACCGTTCCGCTGGTACGAGCGCTGGGGTACGAGACGCGCGCCGCATGCGTCGTGAGCGGCGATTCCGCCGCACGCCCGAAACCGCATCCGGACACGCTGCTGCATGCCTGCGGCCTCGTCTCGCTCGCACCGACCGACTGCGTCTATGTCGGCGACGACGAACGCGACGTGCAGGCTGGCCGTGCCGCGGGTATGCCGACAATCGTCGCAGCTTGGGGTTATCTCGGACAGGGAACGCCGCCGGAAGCCTGGGGCGCGGACAGTATCGTCAGCACGCCGGACTCCTTGTTGGACGCACTGGCAGCCCTGCCGGTACAATCCTGAGACGCGCTAGAACAACGAGCGACCCGTTTTGGGGCCGCCCTTGAATAAATACAGCGCGACCCAATTTACCGATCATTGGGGGCGACCTGGCTTCGACGTGGGTTGCAAAGCAGCTTGGTGCATACCGAGGTCCAGTCACCTCGTAAATCCGCTGGAAAACTACACTCGCCAACGACGAGTCTTTCGCTCTGGCCGCTTAAGGCCTAGGCCGCTGCACTGATCTGTCACTGGGTCAGGCCGGGTAAAACCGGTAGCAGCGTCATTTTCAGTGAATCGCGCTGCGCAGGGTTACTTTGCGTAGTGCTAAATCCAAGGTGACTCGCTGTCGGTCGGCCTGCCTATCGGCTAAACCGGCGGTTAAATCCAAATAGATGGGCTAAGTATGTAGATCCGGTTGTAGAGGACTTACGGACGCGGGTTCGATTCCCGCCGCCTCCACCACACACTCCAAACCCGCCTCGTGCGGGTTTTTCTTTTTCACGTTCCGGACGACGACTTCCGGCACGCTCCCTGAAGCTCGCGGGCGGCACCAGTCCGCCGGCTAGAATGCAGTGGCGCTACGCCCTTCTGAACACGACGATGCAGCCTGCCCAACCCCTGCGTGTCCTGTCGCTCATCCCGCCGATGACGCAGCTCAACACGCCCTACCCTTCGACCGCCTATCTCACCGGCTTCCTGCGCTCGCGCGGAGAAACGGCGATGCAGGAAGATCTGGCGCTTGCGCTGGTGTTGCGGCTGTTCTCGAAGCAGGGTCTGGCCGAAGTGCGCGACGAGATCGCGGCGCAGCCCGATGAGGAACGCACGCCGCTGACGCGCGCCTTCCTGGAGCATTTCGACAGCTACGAGGCGAGCATCGGACCGGTGATCGCCTTCCTGCAGGGGCAGGACTCGACGCTCGCCTATCGCATCTGTGGTCGCCAGTTCCTACCGGAGGGGCCGCGATTCGCGTCGCTGGATGTCTATGTCGATCCGGATGATCCGGAAGGCGGCGATCCGCTGGCCTGGGCCTTCGGTTCGCTCGGCCTGCAGGATCGGGCGCGCCATCTTGCGACGCTCTACCTGAACGATCTGGCGGACGTGCTGCGCGAGGCGATCGACGAGCGCTTCGAATTCGTGCGCTACGCCGAATCGCTGGCGCAGAGCCAGCCGAGCTTCGGGCCCCTGGCGCACGCCCTCGCTGCCGAACCGAACCTTGTCGATCGCGTGCTTCACGTCCTCACGCGAGCCGCGATCGAACGGCATGATCCGCAGGTCGTGCTGCTGTCCGTGCCCTTCCCTGGCGCGGTGTATGCCGCCTTCCGGATTGCGCAGAGCATCAAGGCGATCGCCCCGAACATCGTGACTGTGCTCGGCGGCGGCTTCGTGAATACCGAGCTGCGCGAACTCGCCGAACCGCGCGTGTTCGACTTCTTCGATTTCGTCACGCTGGATGCGGGCGAGCGGCCCTTGCTCGCGCTGCTGGAACACCTGCGTGGCAAACGCGGCCAGACGCGACTGGTACGGACTTTCGTCCGCGAAGAGACCGGCGCGGTGCGCTACATCAACATGATGGAGCCCGACGTGGCCTTCGAGGATGTCGGCACGCCGACCTGGGACGGCCTGCCGCTGCACAGCTATCTGTCGCTGCTCGACATGCTCAATCCGATGCACCGCCTGTGGTCGGACGGGCGCTGGAACAAGCTCACGGTGGCGCACGGCTGTTACTGGAAGAAGTGCAGCTTCTGCGACGTGAGCCTGGACTACATCTCGCGCTACGACGCGGCCTCGGCCAGCACGCTGGTCGACCGCATCGAGGCCATCGTCGCGGAGACGGGGCAGACCGGCTTCCACCTGGTCGACGAGGCGGCGCCGCCCAAGGTGCTGAAGGCGCTCGCACAGGAGCTCCTGCGTCGCAAGGTCGCGATCTCCTGGTGGGGCAACATCCGCTTCGAGAAGTCCTTCTCGCCCGAGCTGTGCGAGTTGCTCGCGGAGAGTGGTTGCATCGCGGTCTCGGGCGGACTGGAAGTGGCCTCCGATCGCCTGCTCACGCTGATGAAAAAAGGCGTGTCCGTCGAACAGGTGGCGCGGGTAACCAAGGCCTTCGGGGACGCGGGCATCCTGGTGCACGCCTACCTGATGTATGGCTTCCCCACGCAGACGGTGCACGACACGGTGGACGCGCTGGAGTACGTCCGCCAGCTCTTCGAGGCGGGCTGTATCCAGTCCGGCTACTTCCACCGCTTTGCCTGCACGGTGCATTCGCCCGTGGGCATGAATCCGGCCGAATACGGCATCGCGTTGCTGCCCCTGCCGCAGGGCAACTTCGCGAAGAACGACGTCGGCTTCATCGATCCGACGCCGGCGGATCACGATGCGCTGGGAAGGGCGCTGAACAAGGCGCTCTACAACTTCATGCACGGCATCGGCATCGAGCAGGACGTGCGCAGTTGGTTCGCAGACCGCGTACCGCGTCCGCGCGTGCCCAAGCACTTCATCGCCCGCGCGCTCGATCAGGCCGAGCGTGCTGCTTAGTTGCGGCCTGAACGCAGCATGCTCGAAGACCTCAAGTCCGAAACCCTGGAGCTTCTCGTCACCCGCGAGATGCCCTTCGGTAAATACCAGGGACGGGTGCTCGCGGACCTTCCTGGCAACTACCTCAACTGGTTCGCACGCAAAGGCTTCCCGCCTGGCGAACTTGGTCGCCTGCTCGCACTGATGCATGAGATTGACCACAACGGGCTCAAGGGCTTGTTGCGCCCTTTGCGTCGCTGAAGCGCCGCAAGAAACCGGCTCACCTCTGCTGCATCGCAAACCGTGCTGTATGGCACTGCGGCACAAAGGAATCGAAAAATAGCAAGGCCAGGGTTGCGCAATGCAACATCTTCATTGGCATAATTCGGGCTCTCCCCCAAGCACCGATGAGCCCCCGACATGCACACGACTTCCAGTTCGCTGCTCGATTTCGCCGAGCGCGCCTACACTGCCCACAGAATGGCGGTGGATGCGCTCGAAGCCGGCATGGATAACGCCGGCAAGCGCGCCCTTCTGCGCAACCTTCAGGCACTCGAAGAGGACTGCCGGCGAATTGCCGCCTCCGGCATGCTCGACACCCCGGAACACGACCTCAGCGCAGTGCGACCGTCCTACCTGAAGAGCGTCGCCTGACGATCCGCGGGCCTTGCGCCCGCTTGGCAACAACAAGAAGAACAAACCCGCCACCGACCGCGCGCCCGCGCCGTCGGTGGCTTCGTTTTGCGCCTACAGGAAACGGTCGAGCAGGCGGCGGCTGTGGCGATCCATCGCCAGCAGATCGCGGATCAGGTACTGCACGCCGTGGTTGTCGGCGATCAGCAGGCCGTTGCCAGCCAGGCGACGGATGTCTTCCTCGCCCTTGAGGATGAAGCGGGTCTCGCCACGGTCCGTTTCCACGCTCCAGGTGCTCGGAGTCGCGAAGGTCGACACCGCGATGAGTCGCAGGATCTGCGGCATGAATTCCCGGCTCGCCAGTTCCTCGGTGATCAGGCGCCCGGCTTCAGCCGGCAGGTCAGCGATGCGATCGATCCAGGCGACCTCGTGCCCGTCCGGCGCCACCAGGGCGATGCCCTCTTCCGGCGCTGCGATCGGGAAGGCACGTACCGGCACCACGCCTTCGACCACTGCCCCGTCCGCCGTCGTCAGGGCCAATCGTCCGGAAGCCTTGCGGCTCAGTTGAATCGGCGCGCTCATGCTGCGGCTCCTTCGAGTTCGTCCTGGGCCGCTGCATCTTCCGCCTCGGTATCCACGTTGCGGGCCTGCGCCTGGTAGAGGCGGTAGTAATAGCCTTCGCGCGCCATCAGGTCTTCGTGGTTGCCGACTTCGACGATCTGGCCGCGATCCATCACCACCAGCCTGTCCGCCTTGCGCAGCGTGGACAGTCGGTGCGCAATCGCGATCGTGGTCCGCCCCTTCACCAGGTTGTCGAGCGCCTTCTGGATTTCCTTCTCGGTCTCGGTATCCACCGAGGAGGTGGCCTCGTCGAGAATCAGGATCTTCGGGTCGATGAGCAGTGCGCGGGCGATCGAAATGCGCTGGCGCTCCCCACCGGAGAGCCCCTGCCCGCGCTCGCCCACAAGTGAGTCGTAGCCCTGCGGCAGACGCAGGATGAATTCGTGCGCATGGGCCGCACGCGCGGCTGCGATGATCTCTTCGCGGGTCGCATCGGGTCGGCCGTAGGCAATGTTCTCGGCGATGGAGCCAAAGAACAGGAAGGGCTCCTGCAGAACCAGGCCGATGTTGCGGCGGTAGTCCGCCACACCCAGCGAACGGATGTCGCGCCCGTCGAGCAGGATGCCGCCTTCGGACACATCGTAGAAGCGGCAGATCAGGTTCACCAGCGTGCTCTTGCCCGAGCCGCTGTGGCCGACCAGGCCGATCATCTCGCCGGGCTGGATGTCGAGTGACAGGCCGCGGATCACCGAGCGATTGCCGTAACGGAAACCCACGTCGCGGATCCCGATCTCGCCGCGCACCTCGCCGATCGCCACCGGCTTGACCGGCTCGGGCACGCTGGAAACGTGATCGAGGATGTCGAAGATGCGCTTGGCACCCGCCGCCGCTTTCTGCGTCACCGAGACGATGCGGCTCATCGAGTCCAGCCGGGTGTAGAAGCGACCGATGTAGGCCAGGAAGGCAGTGAGCACACCGACCGTGATGTCACCGCGCGAGACCTGCCAGATGCCGAAGGCCCACACTACCAGCAGGCCGAGCTCGGTGAGCAACGACACCGTGGGCGAGAACAGCGACCAGGTCTTGTTGAGGCGGTCGTTCACCAGCAGATTGTGCCGGTTGGCTTCGCGGAAGCGTTGCGCCTCGCGCTTCTCCTGCGCGAAGGCCTTGACCACGCGGATGCCGGGGATGGTGTCGGCCAACACGTTGGTCACCTCGGACCACACCCGGTCGATCTTCTCGAAGCCGGTGCGCAGGCGGTCGCGCACCACATGGATCATCCAGGCGATGAAGGGCAAGGGCAGCAGTGTCACCAGCGCGAGCCACGGGTTGATGGAAGCAAGGATGATCGAAGTCATCACGATCATCAGCACATCGGTGGCGAAGTCCAGCAGGTGCAGCGACAGGAACACGCATATGCGGTCGGTTTCGCTGCCGATCCGCGCCATCAGGTCACCGGTGCGCTTGCCGCCGAAATACTCCAGCGAGAGCTGCAGCAGGTGCTCGTAGGTGCTCGTGCGCAGGTCGGCGCCGATGCGTTCGGACACCAGCGCGAGGATGTAGGTGCGGGCCCAGCCCAGGCCCCAGGCGGCCAGCGCCGCCGCCAGCAGCCCTGCCAGATATCCGCCCACCTTGGTCACGTCGATGCTGGCGCCGTTCTGGTACGGAATCAGCACCTCGTCCATCAAGGGCATGGTGAGGTAAGGCGGCACCAGGGTCGCGCCGGTAGAGGCCAGCGTGAGCAGGAAGCCCGCCAGCAAGGGCCGCTTGTAGGGCTTGGCGAAGCGCCACAGGCGCAGCAGAGTCCAGGTCGAGGGCGGCTCCTGCAGCTCGCGTGCGCAGACGGGGCATTCCTCGTCATCCGGCGCCAGCGGCGCCTTGCAGCGCGGGCACAGGCTTTCTTCTTCCTTGCCAGCTTGCGCTGCGCCCGCCAGCACCTCTAGCTGGCGTTCGAAGCGGCCGATCAGCCGCAGGGCGTCCAGGTTCTGGCCGAGCGTGTAGCGCCAGGCTGCGAGGCGGTCGTCGCCTGCCAGCAGCTCCAGGGTGCCGACGCCGGCATGGTCGAAGTGGTGCAACTGCTGCCCGGATGCGAGTGCCCAGCTGCGGGCGCCGGCGGAATCGAGCGAGATCAGGCGCGATTCGGTGAGGACCAGCAGGGTCGAGACGAAGCGAAGATTCGCGTCGAGGTCAACTTCCAGCCATGCCAACACGTTCTCGCCTTCGGCGAGGCTTTTTTCTAGCGCCACACGCCAAGGCTCGGGCACCGCGAAGTGTGCTCTTCCATCCAGGGAACGATTGTTTGTCATCAGTGCGATTGCGTTGCGGCCGGTACGGCCTGTGTTGGCGGCCCGCCTTGCGCCCCGTCGGCCAGCCCCTGGAGCTGGCTGATTCCGATGGCCAAGGCAGCACCCGAATCCGGGCGTTGCGGGAGACTGCGGGAAAACGGTGCAGGCAGGAAGGCCGGAACCTGCATCAACGCGAACCCGGGCCGTCCGGTTTACACGGAGCGGACACCTTGCGTTCGCGCAGGCCGTTTCCGGGCGCGTCGTGCATTATAGACGGCGCCCGGTCCATGCCCCGCCGGCCCAGGCCCCCGGCACACGCGGCTTCGCCGCGATTTCCGGGCGCAAGGGCGCTCACGGCTTCAATCGTCTCTCACGTTTGCTAATCTCCAGAGATTCCCCCGCGCTGTCGCTCGACGGCGCGACTTCACTCCGATCCGGAACATGGCTCAAAAAGACATCAAGTTTCTGCGCGTGAACTACCTGCGAGGTCCCAACCTGTGGACCTACCGGCCCGTCATCGAGGCCTGGGTGGATATCGGCGAACTGGAAGACTTCCCGTCCAACAAGATTCCCGGCTTCTACGAGCGCCTGGTCGAATGGCTGCCGAGCCTGGTGGAACACCGTTGTGGCGTTGGCGAGCGCGGCGGCTTCCTGCAGCGTCTGCGCGAGGGCACCTGGCCCGCCCACATCATGGAACATGTGGCGATCGAGCTGCAGAACCTGGCGGGTATCCAGGCCGGTTTCGGCAAGGCGCGCGAAACCTCGCAGCGAGGCGTCTACAAAGTCGCCGTGCGCGCCCGTAATGAACAGATCGGCCGTGCCGCGATCCAGGCCGCACGCGACCTGGTGATGGGCGCGATCGAGAACACCGGTTTCGACGTTGCCGCCAAGGTCGCCGAACTGCGCGACATGGTCGACGCCCATCACCTCGGCCCCTCTACCGGCTGCATCGTGGATGCGGCGGCCGAGCGCGGCATCCCAGCCATTCGCCTGACCGATGGCAACCTCGTCCAGCTCGGCTACGGCGCGCGCCAGCGCCGCATCTGGACGGCGGAAACGGACCGCACCAGCGCAATCGCCGAAGGCATTTCCACCGACAAGGACCTGACCAAGACGCTGCTTGCAAGCTGCGGCGTACCGGTGCCCGAGGGCCAGGTCGCCGCAAGTCCGGAAGAAGCCTGGGAGGCCGCACAGGACATCGGCCTGCCGGTCGCAGTGAAGCCGACCGACGCGAACCACGGCCGCGGCGTGTCCCTCGACCTTTCCACCGAAGCCGAAGTCGCTGCCGCCTGGACTCTGGCCGACAAGGAAGGTAGCGAGGTTATCGTCGAGCGCTTCGTGCGCGGCAACGAACACCGCCTGCTGGTGGTCGGCACGCAAGTCGTCGCTGCCGCCCGCGGCGAAACCGTCTGGATCGAAGGGGACGGCGTGCAGAGGGTCGAGTCCCTGATCGAAACGCAGATCAACACCGATCCGCGCCGCGGCGAAACCGAGGACTGCCCGCTCAATCGCCTGATCCTCGACGAAGATCCCGCGCTGGTGCTGGAACTCACCCGCCAGGGCGTGACGCGCACGACCGTGCTGGACGAGGGCGCACGCGTCCTCATCCAGCGCAACGGCAATGTCGCCATCGACTGTACCGACGAACTCCATCCGGAAGTCGCGGCCCAGGTGAGCCTGGCCGCCCGCATCGTCGGCCTCGACATCGCCGGCGTGGATCTGGTGACCGAAGACATCTCGCGACCGCTGGAGGAAACCGGCGGGGCGATCGTCGAGGTCAATGCCGGCCCTGGCCTGCTGATGCACCTGAAGCCCGCGGGAGGCGAACCCCGCCCGGTCGGCAAGGCCATCGCCGCGCACCTCTTCCCGGACGGTGAAAGCGGCCGGATTCCCATCGTCGGCATCACCGGTTCGCGCGATACCACCCTGCTCTCGCGCCTGGTCACCTGGCTGATCCATCTCGGCGGCAAGCCCGTCGGCCTCGCCTGTTCCGATGGCCTGTTCCTGGATCGTCGCCAGGTCGAGCGCGGTGATCGCGCCCACTGGCAGGCGGGCCAGCAACTGCTCATGAACCGCCGCATCGAAGCAGCCGTGTTCGAGAACAGCGCGAAGATGATGCTCGAAGAAGGCCTTGCCTACGACCGCTGCGCGGTCGGCATCGTCACCGACGTGCACCTGGGCGAAGCGCTTGCCGCGCATGACATCCGTGACCTGGACCAGTCCTTCCGCCTGATGCGGACCCAGATCGACGTGGTGCTGGATGACGGCTGGGCGGTGCTCAACGCCAATGATCCGCAGGTCGTCGAGATGGCGCCGCTGTGCGATGGGCAGGTGCTCTTCTATGCCGAATCGGCAAGCACGCCGGCCCTGCAGGCGCACCGCGAAGGCGGTGGTCGCGTCGCCTTCATCGAGGACGGCCGCGTGGTGCTTGCGCAGGGTGCGCAGGAACATCGTCTGACGGAACTCGCGCCGCTGCCGCTACTGCGTGGCAACATCGCCCCGGAACGCCGCGAGGCCCTGCTCGCCGCCGCTGCGACCGCCTGGGTGCTGGGGCTGGAGACCGAACTCATCGCTGCCGGCATCGAGACCTTCGACGCCGTACGTCTGACGCGCCAAGCTGCCTGACCCGTGGGCAACCGAGAACTCGAAAGAACATAACCGTCCATGCAAGTCTCACGAATTCGCGCCCTTCGCGGCCCCAACCTTTGGAGCCGCCATACCGCCATCGAGGTCATCGTCGCCTGTAGCGACGAGGAACGAAGCATCGACGCGCTCTCCGGTTTCGAGGCACGCTTGCGCGCGCGCTTCCCCGAGATCGGCGTACTCGCACCGACGCGCCATGCCGAGTCGGTGTCGATGGCGCACGCGCTGGAATACGCCATGCTCTGCCTGCAGGAAGAAGCCGGCTGTCCGGTGACTTTCAGCCGCACCACCGAAACGGTGGAAAAGGGCACCTACCAGGTGGTGGTCGAATACAGCGAAGAAGCCGTCGGCCGCCTTGCGGTGGAATTCGCGCAGGAACTCTGCGCCGCGGCCCTGGAAGACCGTCCTTTCGACCTGCCCGGCGCGCTGCATCGCCTGCGCGAACTGGACGAGGACGAGCGCCTCGGGCCCTCCACCGGCTCCATCGTGCAGGCTGCCGTCGCACGGGGCATCCCTTTCCGTCGTCTGACCACGGGCAGCCTGGTGCAGCTCGGCTGGGGCAGCAAGCAACGCCGCATCCAGGCCGCCGAGGTCGATGGCACCAGCGCGATCTCGGAATCCATCGCGCAGGACAAGGAACTCACCAAGCGCCTGCTCGCCGCAGCGGGCGTGCCGGTACCGCGCGGTCGCCCGGCCAAGAACATCGAAGACGCCTGGGCCGCGGCCGAGGAGATCGGACTGCCGGTGGTGGTGAAGCCGCAGGACGGTAACCAGGGCAAGGGCGTCACGGTGAACATCGAGACGCGCGAGCATCTGGAGGTCGCCTACAAGGCGGCCTTCGAGATCAGCAACGAAGTGCTGGTCGAAAGCTACCTGCCCGGGAGCGACTACCGCCTGCTGGTGGTCGGCGACAAGCTGATCGCCGCTGCGCGCCGCGAACCGCCGCATGTGCTGGGCGACGGCAAGCACACGGTGCGCGAACTGGTCGAGATCGTGAACAAGGATCCGCGTCGCGGCGAAGGCCATGCGACCTCGCTCACCAAGATCCGCTTCGACGACATCGCGCTTGCCCGCCTCGCGGTCCAGGGCATGACGGCCGACACGGTGCCGCCGCGTGGCCAACGGGTGATCCTGCGCAACAACGCGAACCTGTCCACTGGTGGCACCGCCACCGACGTGACCGACGACGTACATCCGGAAGTCGCGGCCCGCGCGATCGAGGCCGCCAAGATGATCGGCCTCGACGTGTGCGGCGTGGACGTGGTCTGCGACAGCATGCTCGAACCCCTGGAGGACCAGGGCGGCGGCGTGGTCGAAGTGAACGCTGCGCCGGGGCTGCGCATGCACCTCTCCCCGTCTTACGGCAAGGGCCGCAAGGTAGGCGAGGCCATTGTCGAGCAAGTGTTCGCACCCGGCGACGAGGGCCGCATTCCCGTGGTCGCGGTCACCGGCACCAATGGCAAGACCACCACGGTGCGCCTGATCGCGCACCTCTTCGCCTCCAGTGGCCTGCGCGTGGGCATGACTAACACCGACGGCGTGTACGTCAACGGACGCCAGACCGACAGCGGCGACTGCTCCGGCCCACGTAGCGCGCGCAATGTGCTGCTGCATCCGGATGTCGACGCGGCGGTGTTCGAGACCGCGCGCGGTGGTGTGCTGCGCGAAGGCCTGGCCTTCGATCGCTGCAAAGTGGCCGTGGTCACCAACATCGGCATGGGCGATCACCTGGGCCTGAACTACATCACCACGGTTGAAGACCTCGCGGTGCTCAAGCGCGTGATCGTGCAGAACGTATCCAGCGACGGCTACGCGGTGCTCAACGCCGCGGACCCGATCGTCGCGGGCATGGCCGAAAACTGCCCCGGCAAAATCATCTACTTTGCGGTCGACCGCTTCCATCCGGTGATGGCGACCCAACGCGCCCACGGCCGTCGCGCGGTGTACGTGCAGGACGGCATGATCGTCGCCGCCGAGGGCGCGATGCGCGAGTGCTTCCCGCTCGACGAGATCCCGATCACCCGCGGGGGCACGATCAGCTTTCAGGTGGAGAACGCGATGGCCTCGATCGCCGCCGGCTGGGGCGCGGGCCTGGACTGGGCCAGCATCCGCAAGGGTCTGGCGAGCTTCCGCAACGACGCCGACAACGCGCCAGGCCGTTTCAACGTCTTCGACTACCGCGGCGCGACCGTGATCGCCGACTACGGCCACAACCCCGACGCGATGATCGCCCTGGTGCGCGCGGTGGAAGCCATGCCCGCCAAGCGTCGCTTCGTGGTGATCAGCGGCGCCGGCGATCGCCGCGACGAGGACATCCGCCAGCAGACGGAAATCCTCGGCAACGCCTTCGACAACGTGATCCTCTATGAAGACGCCTGCCAGCGCGGCCGTGCCGACGGCGAAGTGATCGCACTGCTGCGTGAAGGCCTCAAGGGCACGGTGCGCACCACGAACGTCGAAGAGATCCGCGGCGAATTCATCGCGATCGATCGCGCGCTGGAGGGCCTCTCGCAGGGCGACCTGTGCCTGATCCTGGTGGACCAGGTCGAGGAAGCGCTGGCGCATATCGCCGGACGAGTAGGCGCAGCGCACTGACGCACCGACCTCGCCTGCGGCACCGGAAAAGCACAAAGGCCCTCACGGGCCTTTGTGCTTTCTGGCGCGAGACGGCCGTTCACCGAACGACCGCCGTGCAGGGCGACATCTTGGATCAGAACTGACCGACGCCCGCCAGAGCAAGGATGCCGAGCACCGCGAAGACGGCCGCCGCGATTGCGTGCACCACACGGATCGACACCATGCGGGTCACGCGCTCACCGAGCAGGACGGCCGGCACGTTGGCGATCATCATGCCCAGGGTCGTACCGGCGACCACGCTGGCGATGTCGGAGTACTTGGCCGCCAGCGCAACGGTCGCGAATTGCGTCTTGTCGCCCATCTCGGCGAGGAAGAAAGCGACGATCGTGCTGCCGAAGACGCCCCAGTGCCCGGTGGCGCTCTCCTCGTCATCCAGCTTGTCCGGGATCAGCGACCAGGCCGCCATGCCGAGGAAGGAGATGCCCAGTATCCAGCGCATCAGGTTCGGGCCGAGCAAATGCGTGATCCATGCCCCCAGCGCACCCGCACAGGCGTGATTCACCAGGGTGGCAACCAGGATGCCGAGGATGATGGGGACGGGCTTGCGGAAACGCGCGGCAAGCACGAGGGCGAGGAGTTGGGTCTTGTCGCCGATTTCGGCGAGGGCAACGATGCCCGTGGAGATCAGGAAGGCTTCCATTTTTGTGATTCGCGGCCGGATGCATGAACCAATGACTGCGCAGTCCCTCCGGCCTTCGGAGACGACGCAGTCAAAGGTCTCGCCAAATCCGTGAATCACCTGCGCCATGTCCGTGCGGACAAGTCTGTTGACGCAGGTCCCTCTCGCGATGGAGGGCGGCTACTCCCCAATGACAGCGCGGGATTATACCTGCAGAAGCAGCGCCCCCCGCCTCACGCGAAGATCAGTTCGCAATTTCTTGCAATAGCCGCTGGCGCAGAGCTTTGATCCGCTGAGCCAGGTCGCCGCCCTGCGGCGCAGCGATACCGAAGTGATCATCCAGCACATCCAGCAGCAGGGATTGCTCGTTCGCCAGCGTGGGCGAAGAGGCAACCGGCGCCGCCGCAAAGCGTATCGGATCCTTCACCGCATCGCGCAGCAGCGGACAGGATTCGCCGCCGCGCGGTGCGTCGAGCCAGACCGGCAGGTCGCCAAAATGGCGGCCGCCCCGCACCCGCTCGCCAAGCAGGCTGCGGTCGAGTTCGAACAGATCGCAGACGAAGGCCAGCAGGCTGGTGTGGTCAAACGCAAGGCCCGGTGACTTGGGCAGCACACCCGGCTTGATCCAGGGCGAGACCAGCACTGTCGGCACGCGCGCGCCGAGCCGGTCGAAGCGATAGGTCGGATCTGCGTCGCAGGCACAGTCGTCCGGCGCCACGCCGAGCGGTGGCACGACGTGGTCGTAGAAGCCGCCGTGCTCGTCGTAGGTGACGATGAAGAGCGTCTTGCGCCATAGCGCTTCGTTGGAACGCAGCGCGTTGTAGACCTGCGCGATCAGCGCGTCGCCGTAGCGCGGGTCTTCCGGCGGATGCTGCGAATTGTCATGCGCGCCACCTCCGCCATAGTTGGGTTCGATCCAGGCGAAGCTGGGGAAGCTCGCCGCGTCCTTCACATCCGAGAGAAAGCTCCTGATCGGCAGCGGCGGATTGGCCTCGCGCACGAAGGTGCTGATCGGCACCAGGAAATCGCTGTAGATCTGGTGCGTGCGCCCCTTGCGATTGAGCGCGGTGAAGAGGCTCTTGCGCGTGACCTGGCGCAGGATGCCTGGCACCGCCTTCTTGCCAGTCGCATAGTCTTGCGCAGTGATCACCCCACCGAAGCAGCTGCCGGTCAGCGCGAACAGCCGGTTCGGCCAGGTTGGCCCCGGCAGCGCCGAGAACCAGCGGTCGCAAAGGCCGTAGTGCCGCGCAAGGCCTTGCAGGGCCGGCAAGGGGTCCGAGGCCTCGCTCGCACCCGCGGGGTAGAAGTTCATGACCTCCTGCGTCGCGGCAAGCCGTGATTGCGTATCGAGTTTCGCGAACGCGTCGTAGGCGGTCTGGGCAAAGCCCGACATATCCGGCGCCTTCAGGCCACCGAGCTGCCGGGTCACGCTCGCGAAGTCATGCGGCGGATCGGCCCGGCCGGTCATCGCCGCGCTCAGCTTGATCGGCATCTGGCGCAGGGTGCGACCGTCCGCCAGGGTATTGGCATGCTGGTGCGCGCCATCGACGCCATCGCAATCGGGCCACACGCTCATCATGTTGCCCAGCATCTGGTCGAAGGAACGGTTCTCCAGCATCAGCACGACGACGTGCTCGATGCGGCCCTGCAGGCGCTTGTCCATGTTCGGATTCTGGGGTCGGGAAAGGAAGGCGCCAGCTTAGCGGGCGCCTCGCACAACGGAAGGCCCTGCGTCACGCGTCCGCATGCGGCGGCCGTGAAAACACTCAGGGCGCGCAACGTCCTTCGGAGGGTGGCGAGGTGCGCAGGTAGCTAGTCTGTGAGCCGTTCTGTTCGTCGAGCAGGAACAACTGGCCGGTCGCAGGATGAATCCGGTTCACATCGGGCGGCCACACATGCCCCTCATCGTAGAGCCAGACCATCTCCCCATCGACCACGCCCCAGGCGCCTACGATGGGCACACCATCGCTGCGATCGTCCACCAGGGCACGCGCCTCGAAGCGACCGTCGTCGCTCAGGACAACGCGATAGACGCTGTCCGTCCTGGCCGCACGCCAGGTGCCGACATATTCGCAGGGTGCCGAGGGCAGTGCCTCCAGCAGCAAGCGGGTCTTCTTGAAAAGAAGGGTCGCGGGAAAGATCGAGCGCTTGTCGATGCAGGCCGCCATGCGCTGCGCACGGACGATGGTCGGGTTCTCCGCATCGGCCGGCGCCTCCATCTGGCCGAGACAGGCCTCGGCGCTTCGCCCCAGCTGGTTGCGCGCCATGGCCAAGGACAAGGCCGCCATCAGGGCGATCCCGACGCCCCAGCCGATAAGCCTGGCCACCCAGGAATAAGAGGACGGAACGCGGTCACCGAGTCGCATGCCCGCCCCACCCTGACTGACCCCGGTCGAGCACGGGGAATGCAGCTGCGGTTCGCGCGAAGGCTGTGCCCGGCTTCGGTGAGCGTTCGTCTCCGGAACTGCAGTACGGCATGGTGACGTCCCCTGCGTCCTGGATGGCCACCCCTGAGCCAACATGGCTTGTCGATCCATAAGCCTTCGCCACCACCCCCTTTCGGGGTTGCCCTGCCCGCGCTGCTGCCATGCCTGCCGCTCCGTGTCCTCGAGGAGCCCAGAGCTTAGCGGCGCGGCCTCGGTATGACGAGCCGTCGGGAGTGCTTGCGCCGGATACTGTATATCCTTACACTACCATCATTCGCTCGCAGGAGACCTCCGATGAAACGCCTCGTCCAACTGCTTTCTTCCGCCCAGGGCAACACCGCCAACAAGGTTGCCGCACGTCGCAACATGCTCGATGTGATGCGCCACCGCGGTCGCGGCTGGGGCTTGCTGGCCCAGTACGAGGAAGCGCGCCTCACCTCCGCACGCTGATCAGCGCGTCCTGGTCTTGATTCGACGGCAGTTCGCCCCAAACTGCGAAGCTGATTCCTTCGATCGACCAGGAGCCGCCATGGCAAAGAGCGCTTTCGTCTATGACCTTACGCTGCAGGACTTCGAAACCCGCGTCATCGACGCCTCACACGAAGTCCCGGTGCTGGTCGACTTCTGGGCGCCCTGGTGTGGCCCTTGCCGGACACTGACCCCGACGCTGGAAAAGCTGGCCGAGGAATACGGAGGCCGTTTCCTGCTCGCGAAGGTGAATGCCGATGAGGAGCAGGCGCTCGCGGCCCAGTTCCGGGTGCGCGGCATTCCGAACGTGAAAGCGGTCATCAACGGGCAGATCGTCGATGAGTTCACCGGCGCCCAGCCCGAGGCTGCAGTGCGCGCTTTCATCGATCGGCTGCTGCCAGCGCCGGGAGAAGACCTGCGGGCGCAAGCACAGGAAGCACGCGAACGCGGCGAACTGGAAATGGCTGCCGCCCTGCTTGCCCAGGCCCTCGGCCAGGATCCGGAAAACGAGGCTTTGCGCCTGGATCTGGTGGAAGTCCTGCTTGATCAGGATGCACTGGAAGACGCGGAGGCCCTGCTCGGCGGCTTGTCGTCACCCGCCCAGGATGAGCCGCGTGTTGCGCAACTGCAGCAACGCCTGGCCCTGCTCTCGCAAACACCGCAGGACGCCGGAGAGGTCGCGACCCTGGCCGCAAGCGTTGCAGCAGATCCTGCAAACCTGTCGGCCCGCATGGCCTATGCGCAGGCCCTGGTCGGCAACCGCCAGTTCGAACAGGCCTTCGCACAGCTGCTGGAAGTTGTCAGACGCGATCGCAATTTCGAGGACGAAGCCGGCCGCAAGGCCATGGTCCAGCTCTTCGGTACCGTGGGTGACGACACCCTGGTCCGCCGTTATCGCTCCGAGCTCGCAGCGACGCTCAACGGTATTTAACATCCTCCGCCTGAGCTCCAGGCGCTCGACCGGTACGGATCTCCTTGATCCGTACCGGTTTTTTCTTTTGGCGACCCTAAAACACGCATCTATCCGATATCGGTCAAGACTCCGAACCTGAGGCCGTTAAAAAATCCATAGCCGACACAGATCGGTGCATGTCCCGGATCGCACACTACGGAGTCCCCAATGAGAGCTCTCTCGGTGAAGGCCAAGCTCGGCCTTCTCATCGTTTTCGCCATCGTGATCCTGTTTGCGGTAGGAGCTGGCGGCTGGCTGGGGATCAGCCGGATGCGCGCCGCGCTGACCGAGATCGGCGACAGTCAGTTGCCCACCGTCTCCGCGCTGGGTGAAGTGCGGGCCCAGCAGTTCGCGCTCTATGCCTACACCCTTGAGGCCGGTATCTGGGAGAAGGAGCAATACGCTCAGTCCCAGTTCAAGATGATCCTCGAGAAGAAGGAAAAGACGCTGACAAAGCTGCAGGCCGCGATGAAGGCCTATTCGCAGCGCCCGCTTTCGCCGGATGCCGCCAAGACCTGGAAGATCCTCGAACCCGCACTCAAGAACTGGCTCGACGCTGACGGGCAGTTGAACCAGGTGATCATCGAACTGGGCAACAACGACGACTTCGCGAAGCAGCCGGAGATCTTCCAGAAGTATCACGGGCTGATCACCGACTGGAAGGACGCGCAGTACGCGGTCGAACGCAACCTCGCCAAGCTCTCCGACATCTCGCTCAAGGAGGGTGACAGCGCCCGCGCCGTGGGCGCGCAGGCGGGACAACGCGCCGTGAGCGCGATCGTCATCGCGATCAGCTTTGCCGTACTCGCCATGCTGGCCCTCGGCTTCCTGATCGCACGCAGCATCGTGCGTCCCCTGGGTGCGATGCGCACCGCGATCACCTCCATCGCCGAATCCAACGACTTCACCGTGCGTGTTCCGGTCACCACCCAGGATGAGGCCGGTCAGACCGCCGAGGCCTTCAACCGCCTGACCGAGAAGATGCAGGTCTCGCTGCGCGAGGTGCTCGACAACGCCCGCATGATCTCCGACGCAGCGCACCAGGCCTCGCTGGCGGCGGGTCAGGTGTCTGATGCCTCGGCTAACCAGAGCGAGGCGGCCTCTGCGATGGCAGCGGCGATCGAGGAGATGACGGTCTCGATCAACCACATCAGTGATGCCACCCGCGACGCGCTGGGGCGTGCGCGTGATGCCGGCACGGCGGCCAACGCCGGTGCCCACATCATCAACCAGACCAATGACGAGATGGACGGCATCGCCCGCACGGTGCGCGATGCCGGCACCACCATCGACCAGGTGGGCGAACACTCCGAGCGCATCTCCGGGATCATGCAGGTGATTCGCGATGTGGCGGACCAGACCAACCTGCTCGCCCTCAACGCGGCAATCGAAGCCGCACGCGCGGGTGAACAGGGTCGCGGTTTCGCGGTGGTGGCTGACGAAGTGCGCAAGCTCGCGGAGCGCACCTCCAAGTCCACCGAGGAGATCGGCCAACGCGTGCAGGCGATGCAGGCGTCCACACATGAGGCCGTTACCGGCATGGAATCCGTCGTGCGCCAGGTCGACCAGGGCAAGAGTCTCTCGGGCCAGGCCTCCGGGCGCATCGAGGAGATCCAGGGCTCGGCCGGCCAGGTCAGCAACGCGATCAACGAGATCTCGGCCGCGCTCGACGAGCAGAGTGCCGTGGCACAGGACATCGCCCGCCAGGTGGAAACCGTGGCGCGCATGTCGGAAGACAACAGCAATGCCGCGGGCGAGACCGCGCGGGTGGCGACCGAGCTGGATCGCTACGCAACGGCGCTGCGCGAAACCGCCAACCGCTTCAAGGTCTGAAAAGACGACGCCGACCTCGGGGTCGGCGTCAGCAGCATGATGCGAGGATGCTAGGCCCTGGCTTGGGTCAGGGCCGCATCCGCATCAATTCGGACACGTCCCGCCCATCCACCTTGACGACGGCGCGCATGGCGCCGCTGTCGTCATTGCCGATAGGCTCCATGGTCACGGTGCCCGAGTCCAGGATCTGCTGGAGCTTGTGGGCTTCACGTTCGTTGGAAAGCCCAGCCTGATCGTCCATTCCCTCGATGCGGAACTTACGACCGTTCTGGTAGAAGGTCAGGCCATCCACCGCGTAGGCGCGGATCGGCGCGCTGCGCGCCTTGACGGGTGAGTTCGGCAGCGGTTCGCCGGACTGCTGCAGCGCCTTCTCGTTGATCGGGCTCTGGCTCAGCACCGGCTCGGGCGCGGGCCCACACGGCACTTTCACGCGCTGCTTGCGTCCCTTGCTCACCGTCGTCTTGTAGCAAGCCTTCGCGCCACCGGCGCTCTTCGCGGTCGTCTTGTCGCCCGGGGCTTTCTTGGTGCTCGCCGGGCTCTTCTTGGTCGAAGCGGACTTGCTGCTCTTGGACTTTTCGGACGCAGCGGTGGTGTGCGTCGCTGTCTTCTTGGCCTGGGCTGCCGCGACGGTTGGCGCGCTCACACACATCAGCGCGCCCAGGATGCCGAACGCGAGATGACGCCAACGAACGATGCGGGAAGGCTTCATGCGGAATTCTCAAGCGCCGCCGGTGACGCCGAGGACGGAAAGGACAAGCCGGCGATTCTACCGCAGTCCCGCGGCGTCACTTTTCCGGCCTCCCGTCGCTTGCCCCGGACTGCAGCTTCCCGCATAGTTTCGCGCCTTTCGCAGCACGCTTCCCGCCGTCCCCATGCTTCCTGCCATCGAACACCGCATCGCCACCGAAATCTCCGTCCAGCCCCGCCAGGTCATGGCCGCCGTCCAGTTGCTCGACGAAGGCGCCACCGTCCCCTTCATCGCGCGTTACCGCAAGGAAGTCACCGGCGGCCTGGACGACACCCAACTGCGCACGCTCGAAGAACGACTGGGTTATCTGCGCGAACTCGAAACGCGCCGGGCCGCGGTGATCGCCAGCATCGAGGAACAGGGCAAGCTCACCCCGGCGCTCGCCGATGAGATCGCCCACGCCGATACCAAGCAGCGCCTCGAAGACCTTTACCTCCCCTACAAGCAGAAGCGCCGCACCAAGGCCCAGATCGCGCGTGAAGCTGGCCTCGAGCCGCTCGCCGACGCGCTGCTGGCCGACCCGACGCTCACACCCGAGACTGCGGCTACCGACTACTTCAACGTCGAAGCCGGTTTCGCCGACACCAAGGCAGTGCTCGACGGCGCGCGCCAGATCCTGATGGAACGCTTCGCGGAAAATGCGCAGCTCGTCGGCGTGCTGCGCGAATACGTGGAAGAGCACGGCGTCGTCGCTGCCGTCGTGGCCGACGGCAAGGAGAACGATCCGGAAGCCGCCAAATTCCGCGACTACTTCGCCTACCGCGAGAAGCTTTCGGACATTCCCTCGCACCGCGCGCTTGCCCTCTTCCGCGGGCGCAACGAGGACGCGCTGCGACTCAAGCTCGCGCTCGACAGTGATCCGGAAGACGGCTCGCGCAGCCCCGATCCGAACCCCTGCGAGCGTCGTGTGATGACGCATGCCGGCATCAAGGACGAAGGTCGCGCCGCCGACCGTTGGCTGCTCGAAACCGCACGTTGGACCTGGAGCGTGAAGCTCTCGCTGCACCTGGAGCTCGACCTCATGGGCAAGCTGCGGGAGAAGGCCGAGGAAGAGGCGATCCGCGTGTTCGCGCAGAACCTCAAGGATCTGCTGCTTGCCGCGCCGGCCGGCCCGCGCGCCACCATGGGCCTGGACCCCGGCCTGCGCACCGGCGTGAAGGTCGCGGTGGTCGACTCCACCGGCAAGCTGCTCGACACCGCCACCATCTACCCGCACGAACCGCGGCGCGATTGGGACGGTGCGCTCGCTACGCTCGGCGCGCTCGCCAAGCGGCACCAGGTGCAACTCGTCGCGATCGGCAATGGCACTGCGAGCCGCGAGACCGACAAGCTCGCCGCCGAGTTACTCAAGCTCCTGCCCGATCTGCATATGAGCAAGATCGTGGTGTCCGAGGCCGGTGCGTCCGTGTATTCGGCCTCCGAGCTGGCGGCCAAGGAATTTCCGAACCTCGACGTGAGCCTGCGCGGCGCTGTGTCGATCGCCCGCCGACTCCAGGATCCGCTGGCCGAACTGGTGAAGATCGATCCGAAGTCGATTGGCGTTGGCCAGTACCAGCACGACGTGAACCAGAGCCGCCTTGCACGTGCGCTCGACGCCGTGGTGGAGGATTGCGTGAACGCGGTGGGTGTCGATGTGAATACCGCGTCCGCTGCCCTGCTCGCTCGCATCTCGGGCCTGAACGGAACGCTCGCCCAGAACATCGTGGCGCATCGCGACGCGCACGGCGCCTTCTCCAATCGCCAGGCCCTGCGTGCCGTGCCACGCCTCGGCGACAAGACCTTCGAGCAGAGTGCGGGCTTCCTGCGCGTGATGAGCGGCGACAACCCGCTCGATGCTTCCGCGGTGCACCCGGAGGCCTATCCGGTGGTCGAACGCATCCTCGCGGACGTGAAGAAGAACGTGCGCGAGATCATGGGAGATTCCGCTGCGCTCAAGCGTCTGCAAGCCGAGCGCTATATCGACGAACGCTTCGGCCTGCCGACGGTGCAGGACATCCTGCGCGAGCTCGACAAACCCGGCCGCGATCCGCGCCCGGAGTTCAAGACCGCGACCTTCCGCGAAGGCGTGGAGCAGCTCAAGGACCTCTCGCCCGGCATGCAGCTCGAAGGCGTGGTCACCAACGTCACGAATTTCGGCGCCTTCGTGGACATCGGGGTGCATCAAGATGGCCTGGTGCACATCTCCGCGCTCTCGAACCGCTTCGTGAAGGATCCGCGCGAGGTCGTGAAGGCCGGCGACGTGGTGAAGGTCAAGGTGCTGGAGGTGGACGTCGCGCGTCGACGCATCGCGCTGACCATGCGGCTCAGCGACGAGGTGAGCGCGCCCCGCACTTCCGACATGCGCCAAGGCGGGCGCGGCGATTCACGTGGTGACTCACGCAGCAACGGTGCGAACCGTGGCGCCCCGCGCCGTGACAACGCGCCTGCGCCAGCCAACGCACTGGCACAGGCTTTCGCGCGCGCCAAACGCTAGATGGACCGAGGGCGGCGCTGCGCATCCGGAGCCTGTCTCCGGAGCACAAAGGCGCCGCCCTAAAAGCAGACAGCCCGGCAAGCCGGGCTGTCTGGCGAACCGACCCCGAGGGGTCAGATCCGAAGCGTCTTATTCAGACGGGCGGATGTTCGCGGCTTGCTTGCCCTTCGGGCCTTCGACGACGTCGAAGGTCACGCGCTGGTTTTCAGCCAGGGAGCGGAAGCCCTTGGACTGGATCGCGGAGAAGTGAGCGAACAGATCATCGCCGCCACCATCCGGAGTAATGAAGCCGAAACCCTTCGCGTCGTTGAACCACTTGACGATACCGGTTGCCATTGATTGCATTCCTAAGAACAGTTGGATCGAGTTTGGGCAAGAGCCCTTTGCAGGTGTTTCAAGTTCAGAAACTTGAACTTGGCAACCGGCCCCTACGGGCCAGCCGGGTAACGCTCAGCACGACGCTTGAAATCCTTGCGAACGGCATTATGCGTATGGGTGGCACGCCGCACAAGCGGGCGACGCTGCCTCCTAAGGGATAATGCCGTGTATTCCGCCACAGTCTTACAACCTCATATGAGCAAGCCCCTGACCGTTTTCGGTATCAAAAACTGCAGCACTATGAAAAAGGCCTTCGACTGGCTGGATTCGGCAGCAGTTACCTACGATTTCCACGATTACAAGAAGCTCGGCGTGCCGCCCAGCGCACTGCGTGATTGGGCGGAAAAAGTTGGCTGGCGCAGCTTGCTCAATACGCAGGGAACAACCTGGCGCAAGCTGTCAGACGCGCAGCGCGCGGATGTGGATGAAACCAAGGCCTTGGCATTGATGGAAGAATTCCCCAGCCTGATCAAGCGACCGGTCATCGCCCATGGTGACGAGGTCCTGCTTGGCTTCGACGCGGAACGCTATGCAAATGCACTGAAACAGGGCAGCAAAGGGTAATTAGTATGGACGCCGTACAAAGCTTCCTCTTTGAGGATCTCGATATCCGCGGGGCCATCGTGCGCCTGGACTCGACCTGGACAAAAATACAGCACAAGCGCGATTACCCAGTCCCGGTGCGGGCCATGCTGGGGCAGATGAGCGCAGTTACCGCAATCATCGCCGCCAACCTGAAGACGCCCGGTCGCATCACCTTCCAGCTTTCGGGGCATGGTGCAGTGCGTCTGATGGTGATCGACTGTTCCGAATCGCTGAACCTGCGCGGCTACGCGAAAAGCGAAGGGCCGATTCACGCAGGCAGCGTCGCGGAGTTGATGGGCGACGGCCGGCTGCTTCTGACCCTGGACACCGAACAGGCGGCCCAGCCCTATCAGAGCTATGTGCCACTGGAAGGCGAAACGATCGGCGAAGTCTTCGAGCACTACCTGCGTCAATCCGAGCAGACGCCCGCCAAGCTGGTGCTCGCCGCCAACGGCGACACCGCCGCGGCGCTCTTCCTGCAGAAGCTGCCCGGCGCAGACCTCAAGGACATGGACGGATGGGATCGCGTCACGCACCTCGCATCCACCGTGAAGGATGAAGAGCTCCTGGGTCTGCCCGTCGAGAACCTGCTGACGCGCCTCTTCCACGAAGAGTCCGTGCGGCTCTTCAGCCCGCGCGCAGTGACCCATGACTTCCCGCCGGACTGGGACAAGGTGCGCGCAACCCTGCGCGCGCTCGGCCGTGAAGAGCTGGAGTCCATCCTCGCCGAGCACGGCGAGATCCTGGTGCACGACGACCTCTCGAACCACGAGTACCACTTCGACGCAGCCGCTGTCGAAGCGCTGCTCGACGAGCCGCCGCACAAGATGCATTGAGGGTCGAAAGCAGGGAGTCGCGCCCTGCTTCGCTCTTTCGTCGCGCCTTGGCGCTTCACACGAGCGCCTTGTCCGTTCCGAAGCCTTGTCCGTTCCGAAGCCTTGTCCGCTCCGAAGCCTTGTCCGCTCCGAAGCTTTGCCTGCTCCGGAGCTTTGCCCGCTCTGAAGCTTTGCCGGCTCAGGCGCCCGGCAACGCCTCGATGCTCGCGGTCCAGCCGACGATGCCGCCCTGCGCACGCACCATGGCGAGCGTTGCCTGCTTGAACTCCGGGAAGTAACTCGCCGTCGCCTCCTCGATCAGCAGGCAGCGATAGCCGCGATCGTTGGCTTCGCGCATCGAGGTCTGCACACACACCTCGGTCGTCACCCCGGCAAAGATCAGCGTGTCGATGCGTCGCCGCGCGAGCCAGTCGCCCAGATCGGTCGCGTAGAAAGCGCCCTTGCCAGGCTTGCGGAGCACGCGCTCGCCGGTTTCCGGTGCACATTCGGGGATGAAGTCGCTGCCGACTTCACCATCGATCAGGATGCGCCCCATCGGACCGGGATCGCCGATGCGCAAGCTAGGCACACCGCGCTCGCGCTTGGCCGGCGGGCAGTCCGACAGATCCGGTGCATGCGCCTCCTTGGTATGCACGATCGCGATGCGCAGGCGCCGCGCCCAGTCGAGCAGGCGCCGCGCCGGCGCGATCGCGGAAGTCAGTTGCGACACGTCGTTGCCCAACGCGGCACCGAAGCCGCCCGGCAGCAGGAAGTCGCGCTGCATGTCGATCATCACCAAGGCGGTGCGACCGGTATCGAAATCGAAACGGCCCGGCAGGGCCTCCACGATCAGCTCCATTGCGCCTCCTGCGCCACTTCCGGCTGGCCGCGCCGACGAATCGCCGCCCGAGCCCTGCCCCGTCACGCCGGATTCAAGCAAGACACGCGCCGCCGGATCAGGCCGCATGCGCCTCGCCCGCCATGTAGTGGCCGAGCGTCGCGACATCCGCCGCCCCGCGTGGGCACTCGTAGACCAGGCGGCCGGCGTGCATCACCACGATCCGGTCCGAGAGCTCCAGCAACTCGTCCAGGTCTTCGCTCACCAGCAGTACCGCACACCCGGCGTCGCGCGCCGCCGAGATACGTGCATGGATCGCCGCCACCGCGCGGAAGTCCAGCCCGAAGACCGGGTTGGCGACGATCAGGAGCTTGACCGCGCCTTCGCCCGCCGACAGCTCCCGCGCGAGTACCGCGCGCTGCACATTGCCGCCGGAAAGCGCGGCGATCGGCGCGTCGGGGCTGGGTGTGCGCACATTGAAAGCCGAGATCATCTCAGCCGCCTGGCGCGCCAACTCGCCCGACCGCAACCAGGGACCGCGCGCCAGCGGCGGGCGGTCGAAGCTGCGCAAGGCCATGTTCTCGGCCACGCTCATTTCCGCCACGCAGGCATTGCGCAGCGGTTCTTCGGGCAGGCTACGCACCCCCAGGGCGCGGATCTCGCCACGCCGATGATGGAAGTCGCGACCGCCGATACGGATACGCCCTTGCACGACCCGCCGCTGACCGAGCAGGGCTTCGACCAGCTCGCGCTGACCATTGCCGGACACTCCCGCCACGCCGACGATCTCGCCGGCGCGCACGCGGAGCCCGACGTCCTGCACGGCAGGCAGACCCTGATCGCCGATCACGCTCAGCGCGTCGAGCACCAGAACCTCTTCGCCGGCTGCAGCGTCGTTCGTCACCGCATTTGCCGCAGGCGCCTCGACGGATTCGTCCGCACCCATCATCCATACGGAGAGCTGATGCGGGTCGGTATCGGCAACCTTGGTGCCGCCGACGCGACGGCCTCGCCGCAGCACCGTCACGTCGTCCGCGAAGGCCATCACCTCGCGGAACTTGTGGGTAATCATCAGCACCGAGAGCTTGCCCGCCTGCGTGCGCTGCTTGAGGAAGCCGAGCAGCTCGTCGGCCTCGCCCGGCGTGAGCACCGAGGTCGGCTCATCGAGGATGATGAAGCGACGCCGCAGGTAGAGCTGTTTGAGGATTTCGACCTTCTGCTTTTCACCCGCCGCCAGCTCGCCCGCGAGAACGCCCAGCGGCACCTTGAACGGCATGTCGGCGAGCATGGATTCGAGCGCCGCGCGTTCGCGCTTCCAGTCCAGCACAGCGGGCAGGCGCGGCTGGGCGAGCAGCAGGTTCTCCGCCACCGTGAGATTGGGCGCCAGCGTGAAATGCTGGAACACCATGCCAATACCTAGATCAGCGGCTTCGCGCGGACTGGCGATCTTCTGCTCGCGGCCATCCACCATCAGCGAGCCACTATCCGCCGGCTGGTAGCCGATCAGGCATTTGACGAGCGTGCTCTTGCCCGCGCCGTTCTCGCCGAGCAGCGCATGAAAGCTGCCCGGCGCCACCGAGAGCGAGACACCGTCGAGCGCAGTGAAAGCGCCGAAACGCTTGGTCACCTGCAGCATGTCGATGCCGGCCGCTTCGCCCACCGGCGGCGCGATGCCCGGCACATGAACGACCGACCCGAAGAGTCCCATGGCGCGCTCAGACCGCCGGCCAGGCCGCAATCGCCGCCAGCACGGCCGCCGACGAGCCGACAGCGCCGAAGACGCCGCCCTGCTTCTGCACCATGCTGATCGCCGCGAGATGGTTGTTGTAGTCGGTTGCGCCGCAGCCGTCGGTCACCAACAGACACTCGAAGCCGCGGTCGTTGGCCTCGCGCATCGTGGTGTGCACACAGACATCGGTGGTGATGCCGGTCAGCACGATGTTGCGGATGCCGCGAGTGTGCAGTACCAGCTCCAGGTCGGTGGCGCAGAAGGAGCCCTTGCCCGGCTTGTCGATGATGACCTCGCCTTCGGCCGGGGCCAGCTCGGGGATGATGTCCCAGCCCGGTTCGCCGCGGACCAGGATGCGCCCGCACGGGCCGGCATCGCCAATACCCGCGCCGATGCGCTGCGAGCGCCAGCGCTTGTTGGCCGGCAGGTCGGCGAGATCCGGCCGATGACCTTCACGGGTGTGGATCACATGCGCGCCGGCGCCGCGGAAGGCGGCGAGCAGTTTCTTGATCGGCTCGATGGGCGCACGCGTGAGCGAGAGGTCGTAACCCATCTGGTCGACATAGCCGCCCGGCCCGCAGAAGTCCGTCTGCATGTCGATGATGATCAGCGCCGTGTTGGCAGGCGTCAGCGCGCCGTCGAAAGGCCAGGGATAAGGTTGCGAGTCGAGGAACAGGCTCATTGGGGGCCTCGTCAGCGGTTGAGGGAGAGTTCGCCCGGCGCGCCCTTGAGGCTGGTGTCGCGCGAGCAGGTGAGCACCATCAGGATCAAGGTCAGCGCGTAGGGCGCCGCGTTGAAGAGGTAGTAACCCTGTGAGATGCCGACAGACTGCAAGGCAGGCCCGATCGCACCGGCCGCGCCGAACAGCAGGGCGGCGATCACGCAGCGCAGCGGCTTCCAGCGCGCGAAGATCACCAGTGCCACGGCCATGATCCCCTGCCCGTTCGAGAGGCCTTCGTTCCAGCTGCCGGGGTAGTAGAGCGAAAGGAAAGCGCCGCCGATGCCGGCCAGCGCGCCGCCGAGCACGGTGGCGAGAATGCGCACCGGCACCACGCGGGCGCCCGCCGCCCGGGCGGCGGCTTCGCTATCGCCGACCAGGCGCAACGTGAGCCCGGCACGAGTGTTCGCCAAGGCCCAGTGCAGACCGAAGGCGAGCAGGATGCCGGCGATGAAGAGCGGATTGATGTCCAGCGCCGCACGCAGGGCCGGCGAATCACTCCAGCCGCCGAAATGGATGGCTGAGAGCGTAGGGGCTTGCGGCTGGATGTAGGGCTTGCCCCAGAAGAACGCGAGCCCGGTGCCGAGCAGCATCAGTGCAATGCCGAGCGCGATGTCATTGACGCGCTTGAGACTGGCGAGCAAGCCATGCAGGCAACCGAACAGCGCGCCCGCGCAGGCCGCCGCAAGCACGCCCAGCCAGGGCATGCCGGTCGCCAGCGAAGCGGCGTAGGCGCTCATCGCGCCCAGCACCAAGGTCCCTTCCAGGCCGAGATTGATCCGCCCGCCCTTCTCCGTGATCGTCTCGCCCAGGCTCACGAACAGGAAGGGTGTGGAGACGCGGATCGCGCCGCCGAGCATGGCGAGCAGGACGGAGAGGATGGCGTCGCCGCTCATGCTGCACGCGCCGTCTTGAAGGTGACGACGAGTTCAGCGGCAGCACCGGCGTACTTGCGTGTCGGTGCCGCGAAACCGCAGGGTGTGCCGTCGGTCACCACGACTTCGGCCTCCCAGGGCAGGTGGTATTCCCCGGCCACCATGTCCCGCATGAAGGTATAGGGGCAGTCCATCGCGCCGCCTGCCACCGCCACGTAGCCGCGATGACCGAACTGGTAGATGTTGTTCTCCACGCCCCAATGGATGCGTGCATCGCGCACCAGGTCGGGCCGGATCTCGCAAGCGATGATCTCGTCGACGCGGCCGCCGCCCTGCTGGATCACGGCGCCGTCGAAGCTGCAGAACATCGCCTCGCCCATCGAGTCGAAGCTGCCATCCGAACCGCACAGGCACACGCTCGCGGTGTACATCAGGTTCTGGAAGGCGTTGGCCTGGTTGGTGATCTGCCAGGCGTGGCGGATCGGCGCGGTGTAGCCCGCCGTGCGGATCATCAGCTCCGCGCCCTTGTAGGCGCACTCGCGCGCCATCTCGGGGAACATGCCGTCGTGGCAGATGATGAGCGCGAGCTTCACGCCGCGCGGCCCTTCGATCACCGGGATGCCGAGATTGCCCGGCTCCCAGGGCTCGACCGGCACCCACGGGTGCAGCTTGCGGTAGTAGAGGACGATCTCACCGGCGTCATCGATGATGATGCCGCTGTTGTAGGGGCTGCCCTGCGGGTTGTGCTCCATGAGCGAGAAGCAGCCCCAGATCTTGTGCTGCACGCAGGCCGCCTTGAAGGCCGCGACCTCCGGGCCGTCGAGGCTGCACATCAGCTCCGCCGCAGTGCTCATCGAGAGCCCGTGCAGCGAGTATTCGGGGAAGACGACCAGATCCATCGCGGCATAGCCGCGTCGCGCCTTGCCGACCATTTCGACGATGCGTTCGGTCTGTGCGGCAAGCTGCGCGGGCGTCTCGACCACTGGCAGCTGTAGTTGCACGAGGCCGACGACCAGCCCCGCCGGCGATTTGTTGAGTCCGCCCAGACCGCTCATGAAGTCTCCTTGGCCAAACCGGGAACAGGCTTGCGCAGACCCGGCAGAGACCAGACGCGGCCGCGCAGCGTCTCCATGCCGATCAGCACGACGAACAGGATCCCCTGCAGCACCAGCACGGTCGCGTCGGGCATGTCGAGCCGCCGTTGCAGCAGGCTGCCGGCCGCGCCGATACCGCCGATCAGCACCGCGGCCGGAATCACGCCGAGCGGGTTCTGCCGCGCGATGAAGGCGATCAGGATGCCGGCGTGGCCGTAGCCCACCAGCACCGAGGCGTTGGCTGAGCCGTGCACCGCGGCGACCTCGATCATCCCGGCCAGGCCAGCCATCGCACCGCCTGCGGCGCACAGGCCGACCACCCAAGGCGTCACCGCCAGACCCGCCATGGCGGCCGCACGCGGATTGCCACCCACGACGCGCACCGCGAAGCCCCAGATCGTGAAACGCAGGAACACCCACGCGAGCACCGCGCAGACCACGCCGACGGCGAGGCCCACATGCACATCCATACCGGGCAGGTTGCCGAGCATGGCTTCGGGCGCCAGCGGCAAGGTGGAAGGTTTGTTGAGGCTGGCCGGGTCGCGCAGCGGGCCTTCCACGCAGTGATTCATGACCGCCACGGCGATGTAGGAAAGCAGGAGGCTGGAGATCGTCTCGTTCACTCCGCGCCATTGGCGCAGGACGCCGCACAGGGCGATCAGCGCGCCGCCTGCGAGCATCCCGCCCAGCGCCATCGCAATCCACAGCAGCGGGTTAGGCGCGCCTGCGAGCGGGATCGAAACAGCCGCTGCGCCCAGCGCGCCGAAGGCCAGCGCGCCCTCGCCACCGATGATCACCAGCCCTGCCCGCGCGGGCAAGGCGACCGCCAAGCCGGTGAGGACCAGCGGTGCCGCGCGCAGCAAGGTGTTCTGCCAACCAAAGGCATCACCGAAAGCGCCGAGGAAGATCGTCTCCAGCACCGCCAGGGGATCGAAACCCTGCACGGCATTGAAGAGCGCAAACAACATCAGCGCGATCGCGATGGCCACGAAGGGCAGCAAGGCGTCGGTGAGCGAGGCAGGCAGGGTGCGCGCTTGCATGGGCGGGAGCCGCTCAGATCTTGCCGACGACGCCTTCGACCAGGTAATTCATCGACTCCAGCTCGATCGCGGTCTGCTTGTGGGCGACGCCCGCGGCGACGACTTCCTTGCCGGTGTTGTCCTTCAGCGGCCCCTTGAAGATGGAGAAGTCGCCCTTGAGCATCTGCGCCTTCACATCGTCGGCAGCCTTGCGTGCCTTCTCCGAAACCGGCGCGCCGTAGGCCGACATCTTCACGAAGCCTTCCTTGAGGCCACCGCGCACGAAGTTCGGCCAGGGCTTGCCTTCCTGCACCGCCTTTATGAACTCGGTGTTGGGCGTAACCCAGTCCCACTCCGCGCCAGTAAGGTAGCCCTTGGGCGCGAGCTTGGCCTGGCTGGCGTGATAGCCGCAGCTCATGGCATTGCGGCGTTCGGCGGTTTCCACGATGACCTTGGGGCCGTCGACATGGCAGGTAAAGACGTCGCAGCCCTGGTCCAGCAGTGAGTTGGTGGCTTCGGCCTCCTTGACCGGCATCGACCAGTCTCCCGTGAAGATCACACGGGTGGTGATCGCCGGATTGACCGAGCGCGCACCCAAGGTAAAAGCGTTGATGTTGCGCAGCACCTGCGGGATCGGCTTGGCAGCGATGAAGCCTAGCTTGCCGGTCTTGGACATCAGGCCCGCGACCACGCCGTTGAGGTACTGGCATTCGTCGATGTAGCCGAAGTAGCTCGCCGCGTTCTTCGGATGCTTGCCCTCGGTCCAGAGGCCGCCGCAGTGGGCGAAGTGCACGTTCGGATATTTCTGCGCGACCTTGATGACATGTGGGTCGAAGTAACCGAAGGAGGTGGGGAAGATCACCGAAGCCTTGTCCTGCATGATCATCGCTTCCATGCTCTTCTGGACCGCGACGGTCTCGGGCACCTTCTCCTCTTCCACCACCTTCACGCCGGGCAACTTCTTCAATGCTGCCGCCGCCTGCGCATGCGCCTGGTTGTAGCCGAAGTCATCGCGCGCACCGACGTAGATGAAGCCCACGGTGATCGGCGTACCTGCGGCGAGCGCGGACTGGATCGCGCCCGGCAGCAGGCTCAGCGCCGAACCGGCGGCCGTGGTCTTGATGAACTGGCGACGCGAGATGCGGGACAACTCCGACATTTTCCTTCTCCCCGAATGGCCGATGGGCCTTGTTGGACGACGGTTTCCAGGATCGCGCCCGACCGTGCGAGGACGGATCAGGCAACTGGCGTACCTGCTACGGGAAAAAGGTGCTCGGCCCCTTCGCGCGTCTTGTACGCCATCTTGTATGCAAGATACGCAAGGCCTGTGCCACGCGGTCGCGCGGGAGGAGAAGGACGCTGAAGCGGGCTGTTCGGCGGATCGACGGCGGGGAGACGTCGCCTTATTGCGCAGCGCAGCGGCACCACGCGGGTGCTTGCCCCCCGCGTCCAGGCACCGACTTGCAGCGCTCAGTCGTGCGCCTGGCGGCGCGCTTCGAAGAGCTTGTGAAGGGTGATCTTGCGCACTTCAGCGCGGCTCTCGGCGATATGCGCAGCGAGCAGACTGGTAGCACGTTCGGAGCGGCGGCGACGAATCGCCTTGAGGATCTCCGCATGCTCGCGGTAGGTCGCCTCAACCCGCTCGGGCTGCGTGAAATCGAGCCGCCGGACGATTCGGATGCGCTCGGTCACGTCCGCGTGGACCCGCGCCATTTCCGGATTTCCCGCGGCCGCTACCAGGGCGGTATGGAAGCGTTCGTCCTGCCGCGCGACCGAATGCGGATCGGCGTCGCGCGTCTCCGCCGGAGCAAGCCAGTAGGTTTCGAGCTCGACGAGTCCATCAAGCGACTCGCTGCGCTCGCAGAGCCGCCGCACGGCTTCCAGTTCGAGCACCTGGCGCAGGTCATAAAGGTTCTCGAAGCGTTCGAAATCGTAGGGATTCACGCTCCAGCCGTTGCGGAACTGGACAGAGAGAAAGCCCTCTCGCTGCAGCTGGTAGAGCGCCTCGCGCACCGGCGTGCGGGAGACGCCCAGGCGTTGCGCAAGCTCGGTTTCGGTGAAGCGGTCGCCGGGCAGGAGGCGGAACTCGGCGATGTCCTCCTTGAGGCTCGCGTAGACCGCCTCCGCCCGCGTGACGGGCGGCTCCGCAGCGGGGCGGACAGCAGGGCGCGCGGCACGACGGGTCATGCGGCGGAGTCCTCGCGCTCCGGACCAAAGAGGCTCACATGGGCGGCGACGATGCGCCAGCCGCCGAACTCCGTCTCGCCGGTGCGCACCCAGGTCTGGCTCTGGCGGCCGCCGCCGGCCTGCGCGGTGTAGCGGAACTCTATGTTCACCGTGCCAAGATCATCGCCGTAAGTCGCAATCGCCTCTCGCACGATGCGCCGCGGCGGGCTCTGCAGCGGCAGGCGGGCGCGGAAGGCCGACACCGCCTCGTAGCCGTACTCCTCGTCGGCGAGGCCATAGCGGAGGGTTTGCGGCGCGCGATGGAACATGCGGTCCAGGGTCGCGGGGTCGTTGCCGACCAAGGCCGCTTCGTACAGATCGGACACGGCCTTGAGCTCGTCGCGGACGTGGGGCAGGTCGATCTGGGCGATACCGATGGGCATGGGAGGCGTCTCCTTGTTCCGCGCAAGCCTGTCGGTCCGGAAGCCTCCGGAGAAAGCGGTCCGGCTTGCGTGCATGGTTGTATACAAGCACTTCCGGCATGCAAGAAGCGAACCCATGCAGCTACGCATCCGGAATAGCTCGGTCGAGCGCGCTGTCGGTTCCGGCGCGAACCGGGCAGTCCAGAGCCGCCGCGCCCTCGCCGCAGCAGGCCCGCAAGCTTGTCCGCCCCCCCCTCCCACCTGTAGACTCAGGGAATTTGACCGATTCAAGACAAGGCATGCAGGCATCCCGCGGCAACAAGGCAATCGAATTCAAGGGCGGCACGCTCGCCGCGACCACGGCCTATGTTCGCGACACCAACGCGATGAAGCTCGCCGATGCCATGCACACACTGCTCGGCGGCATGCCTGACTTCTTCGCCGGCGAGCCGACGATCCTGGACTTCAGCCAGCTTGGTGAAACGCCGGCCCGCATCGACTGGGGCGGCCTCACAAGCCTGATGCGTCGCTATCGCCTGCAACCGGTCGCGGTCCGCAACTTGCCCGAACAGTTCGCCGACGGTGCCCGCAAGATCGGGCTCGCCGTGCTCGAAGGCGAAGCCGGCCTCAAGGCTGGCCCGCTGCCCGTCGAACCAGCACCGGCGCCGGCCCCGCGCGCTGCGGAAACGCCTGCACCGGCGCCTGCACCTGCCGTCGCTCCCGAGCCGCAATCGACCGCGGCGCCGCTCGCAGTCGGCACCATGGTGGTCGACAAACCGCTGCGCTCCGGCCAACAGGTCTACGCGCGCGGCGGGGATCTTGTGCTGCTTGGTGGCGTAAGCAACGGCGCGGAAGTCATCGCCGATGGCAACATCCACTGCTACGGTCCGCTGCGCGGCCGCGCCATCGCCGGCGCACAGGGCAACACCCAGGCGCGCATCTTCACCACATCGCTCGGCGCGGAACTCGTCTCGATCGCAGGCGTCTTCCGGACCTTCGAGCGCGGCTTGCCCGAAGACGTGGGCGGCCGGCCGGCAGTCGTTCGACTGACCGGCGAAGGCGACAAGGCACAACTCAAGGTCGAGCCCCTGACGCTCGGCTGATTCAACGAATACGCGGACCCCGCAATAGAAATCGAAGGGACGAAAGTGAAAATTGTCGTTGTGACTTCCGGCAAGGGCGGGGTGGGCAAGACCACCTCCTCGGCATCGGTGTCCTCGGGCCTCGCGCTGCGCGGCTTCAAGACCGCCGTGATCGACTTCGACGTCGGCCTGCGCAACCTGGACCTGATCATGGGTTGCGAACGCCGCGTGGTGTACGACCTGATCAACGTGGTCAATGGCGAAGCCAACCTGCACCAGGCGCTCATCAAGGACAAGAACTGCGAGAACCTCTTCATCCTCCCGGCTTCGCAGACGCGCGACAAGGACGCGCTCACCGAGGAAGGCGTCGAGAAGGTGCTCAAGGACCTCGAACACATGGGCTTCGAGTACGCGGTCTGCGATTCGCCCGCCGGCATCGAGCGCGGCGCTGTGATGGCGCTGACCTTCGCCGACGAGGCGATCGTCGTGACGAACCCGGAAGTCTCCTCGATCCGTGACTCGGACCGCATCCTCGGCATCCTGCAAAGCAAGAGCCGCCGGGCGAAGGAAGGCAAGGAGCCGGTCAAGGAGCACCTGCTGGTCACGCGTTACTCGCCCAAGCGGGTCGAGGAAGGCGAAATGCTCTCGTACAAGGATGTGCAGGAGCTGCTGCGTATTCCGCTGATCGGTGTGATTCCGGAATCGGAAGTCGTGCTGCAGGCCTCCAACCAGGGCATGCCGGCGATCCACATCAAGAACTCCGATGTCGCAGACGCCTACCAGGACGTCGTGGCCCGCTTCCTTGGCGAAGAGCGCGAGCTGCGCTTCGTGAACTACGAGAAGCCCGGCCTGCTCAAGAGACTGTTCGGAGGTGCCTGAGATGAGCTGGCTCTCTGAACTCTTCGGCGGCAAGAAGCCCAAGTCGGCCGACCTGGCGCGCGAGCGCCTCACGGTCGTGATCGCGCGTCAGCGCTCGGACGACAGCAAACCTTCGCCGGACTTCCTGCCCGCGCTGCAGAAGGAGCTAATCGACGTCATCTCCAAGTACGTGCGCGTAAATCCGGAAGACATCTCGGTCCAGCTCGAAAAGCAGGACAACTACGAGGCACTGAAGGTCAATATCGTCCTGCCCGAACAGGCGCGCTGACTTCGCGTCCATCGTGCAGACAACATGAAAAACGCCGTCCCGGGGACGGCGTTTTTTCTTTGGCGTTCCGCGCGGCAATCGCCGCAGGTGCCCACGCCGTTACTGCACGCGCTCCAGCACTCCGTCGCGCAGCACGACGCGATCGCCCTTCTTAAAGTTCTGCCCTTCCGGCAGATCGACCGTGCCCATGGTGTTATCCGGCCAGCGGACGACCACCTGATGCTTGGTCACCTTGGTATCGCGCGCGTCTTTGCGCTGTTGCTTGGCGCCCTTGCCGGCAACCGTCACCGGCTGCAACTGCGGCTCGCCCTGCACCGTCTCGACCGGCGGGTTGGTCAGCGCGGGCTGCGCGCCCTTACGGGTCTCCGACTCACTGATGATCCGCACCACTGTGCCGACGCGCGCATCGCCGTGATCTGTCGAGTCCTTGAGCAGCTCCTTATATTGATCGGAAGACTGCGGAAGCTTGAGCCCTTGCTCAGCTGCGGCAAATGCTGGAGCCAGGGCACAGATCACAAGCGCAATCAGTCTGCGAGTTTCCATGACCCGTCCTTGATCTGACATGCCACGAAGGTATTCGTCGCCTTCTGGCTGATATGCCAGGTGCGAACTTCGATCTCGCGACAACGCAAGTCTTTCCGGGACTCGGCATCGCGCACCGAGGCCTCGCCACCGACACGCTGATCATCGGAGGCCCAGCTCTTCTGCTCGCCGTTCTTTCCGCTATTGAGCAGGTCGAGCAGCATCGCGCGATGCTGCTTCTTCTGATCCGCCGAGAAGCGCGCGGCCGGCATGTCGGCCAAAAAGCGCGCGTTGCCCGCAGCGGCATAGCTCGCGGGCACGCAACCCAGCCCGAGCGCCAGAGCGGCAAGCGTCGTCAGCGCAAGCGTCCGGGACCGGCCTCGCCAGCTTTCATGGAGCGCGCCAAGGCGCGATTTCGGATTCATGCGAATACCTCTCTACGCCATTGCTCCGGCACGCTTTGATTCTAGCCAAGCCAGCTCTTGCTCATGTCGTAGAATCGAACGATTGCCTCACATGCAACACCGGACGCACGACCGTGATCATTCTCGACCTGCGCTGCGCGCAGGACCATCGCTTCGAAGCCTGGTTCGCCAGCACGGAATCCTACGAATCGCAACGCGCACGACAGCTCGTCAGCTGCCCGATCTGTGCGGACGCCAACTTGACGCGGCTACCGAGCGCGCCCGCGGTGCATGTGGGAGAAGCGAACACGCCAAAGCCCGCCGCGCGGACGGAGCCGGCCGCGCCGAGCGCCAATGATCCGGGCGCGCGCGCTCTACTGCAGAAACTGCGCGACATCGCAGCGCAGGCCGAGGATGTCGGCGAGCGCTTCGCCGATGAAGCGCGCAGCATGCATCGCGGTGATATCGAAGAACGCCGTATCCGCGGCAAGGCCAAGCCGGATGAATTGCGCGAACTACTCGAAGAAGGCGTCGGCGTGCTACCCGTGCCGCCGGACCCCGAAAAGCTCAACTGAGCAGATCTGAGAGGGACGCCCAGAGCTGAAACCGGGCGGTACGGCCAGGCGGCTTTGACCAGAACGGCCAGCCGTAAACGAAAAAAACGGGAAGGCTTTCGCCTTCCCGTTTTTTCTACCTGGAGCGGGAGAAGAGTCTCGAACTCTCGACCTCAACCTTGGCAAGGTTGCGCTCTACCAACTGAGCTACTCCCGCAAAACCTTTGGAGGCGCGAGCCGGAGTCGAACCGACCTACACGGATTTGCAATCCGGTGCATAACCGCTTTGCTATCGCGCCATCACTACGCGCCGCGAGCACTACGGCGACGCGCTTCCAACTAAAAGGGGAAAGCTTTGGGCTTTCCCCAGAATTCGTTTGGAGCGGGAGAAGAGTCTCGAACTCTCGACCTCAACCTTGGCAAGGTTGCGCTCTACCAACTGAGCTACTCCCGCGTCGCAGAGAAAGCCATTATAGAGCAACTTTTGCGTTTGTCAAACCTGCCCGGCATCTTTGAGCGCTTGTTGCGCACGACGCAGGTAGTAGCCCATCGACCACAGGGTCAGGACGGCGGCCACCCAGATCAGCGCGGTGCCGATCGGCCGGACGAGCACGCCGAACAGCGTGTCGTGATACAGCAGCACAGGAATCGCAATCATCTGCGCGGTGGTCTTTAGCTTGCCGATGTAAGACACCGCCACGCTGCGCGAAGCGCCGACCAGCGCCATCCATTCACGCAGCGCTGAAATCGTGATCTCGCGTCCAATGATGATGAAGGCAATCAGGGCGTTCACCCGGTCCAGCTCCACCAGCATCACCAGCGCCGCACCGACCATCAGCTTGTCTGCCACCGGATCGAGGAAGGCGCCGAAAGACGAGGTCTGGCCCAGCTTGCGCGCCAGGTAGCCGTCGAACCAGTCCGTCACCGCCGCGATCACGAAGATCACGCAGGAAATCAGGTTCTTGTCGAAGATCGGGAGCGTGGAGTCGGGAAGGTAGAAGACCCCGACGAACAAGGGGATCAGGAGAATCCGCGCCCAGGTCAGGGCATTGGGAATATTGAACTTCATCGATCGACCAGGCCCGCAAACGGTTTGACCACCGCAGCAAAGTTGAATGCACGCCGCATGGCGCTACGGCGCTCGCGCGCCCAAGAACGCGCTTCAGCCGTGGATTCTAACCGTCTTTGAGCAGGACGCCGTTTGGCGCCCCAACCGCCTGGACTCAGCGCTCGTCCAGCCCTGCCGGCGGCGTCGGTGCGAGTCCGCGCAAGGCTGCGTGAATCTCCTCGGCCAGCTTGCGATTGATGCCCGCGACGCGGCACAGGTCCTCCACCGTGGCAGCACGCACGCCGGCGAGTCCGCCGAAGGTCTCGATGAGCTTGCGCCGCCGCGTCGGACCGATCCCTGCGATGTCCTCCAGGCGCGAGGTCAGCCGCGCCTTGGCGCGACGCCCACGCATGCCGGTGATGGCGAAACGGTGGGCCTCATCGCGCACGGTCTGCACCAGGTGCAGGCCCGCATGCGTGCCGCCCAGCACTAGTGGCGCACGTGCATCCGGGTAGACCAGCTGTTCGAGCCCCGCCTTGCGCTCTTCGCCCTTGGCGACGCCGACCATCGGGATCGATTCGAGCCCGAGTTCGGTGAGCACCTCGAAAGCCACGCCCACCTGCCCCTTGCCGCCGTCGATCAGGATCAGGTCGGGCCGCACGCCCTCGCCCGCCGCGACCTTCTCATAGCGTCGCGACAAGGCCTGGCGCATCGCCGCGTAGTCATCGCCCGGTTCGATGCCGCTGATGTTGAAGCGCCGGTACTCCGATTTCTTCATGCCGCCGCCCTCCCATACCACGCAGGATGCGACAGTCGCCTCACCCATGGTGTGGCTGATGTCGAAGCATTCGATGCGGCGCGGCGGCTCGGCCAGGGACAAGGCGGTCGCGAGCGCATCGAGTTGATCCGCGACACGGCCGGATTCGCGCAACCGGTTCTCGATCGCGAGCTGGGCGTTCTGCTCCGCCATCTCGATCCATGCCTTCTCCGCCGCGAAACGCGCGTTGACCACGGCGGGCGGCGCATCGAGCGACTCTTCGAGCGCGAGTTTCACATCATCGAGCGGCCCACCGCTGATCACCACGCGCGTCGGTGCAGGATGCTCCAGGTAGTGCTGCTCGATGAACGCGATCAGCACATCCGCCGCGCCGGCGCCCACGACGGTCTGCGGGAACTGCGGCCGGTCGCCCAGATGGCGCCCGCCGCGCACCATCGCGAGGTTCACGCAGACTGCACCGCCCTGCTCCAGCGCCACGATGACGTCGACGTCCTCTTCACGTGCAGAGTCCACGTACTGCTTGTGCAGCACCTTCTGCAGGGCACGGATCTGGTCGCGGAAGAGCACGGCCTCCTCGAAGGCCAGGCGATCCGAGGCCTCTTGCATGCGGGTCGACAACTGCTCGATCACTTCGCTGTGGCGACCATCGAGGAAGAGGCGCGCCATGCGTACGTCATTGCCGTACTGCTCATTGTCGATCAGCCCCACGCAGGGCGCTGTACATCGTTTGATCTGGTGCAGCAGACAGGGACGCGAACGGTTCGCGAAGACCGAGTTCTCGCAGGTGCGCAGCCGGAACATCCGCTGCAGCAGCGTCACGCTCTCGCGGGCGGCCCAGGCGCTGGGGTAAGGCCCGTAGTAGCGCGCACCCTTCTCGAACACGCCACGGTGATAGCCGATGCGTGCGAACGCATCGCCGCTGATCTCGATGTAGGGGTAGGACTTGTCGTCGCGGAAGAGGATGTTGTAGCGCGGCTTGAGGCTCTTGATGAGGTTGTTCTCGAGCAGCAGCGACTCCGCTTCGGAACGCACGACCGTGGTATCGACCCGCTGGACCTGGCTCACCATGATGGCGATGCGCGGGCTACTCAAGGTCTTCTGGAAGTACGAAGAAACGCGGCGCTTGAGGTTCTTCGCCTTGCCGACGTAGAGCACCTCCTCTTCCGCGCCGATCATTCGATACACGCCCGGCAGTTCGGGCAGGGTACGCAGAAATGCGCGGGCGTCGAAACTCACGGCTCAGGCGATAAAGGCGACGAAGCCCCGCACGGCGGCACGAGCCTCGTCCAGTTGCCCGGCGGCGAGCGCTTGCCCAGGGCGCAGCGCGGCGATGCGGGCGCTGCTCTCTTCAGATACCAACGGCTGCCAACGGCATAGCAAGTCATCTGCCAGGTCGGGACGATTACAGACCAGGACCATGTCGCAGCCTGCAGCGAAAGCCGCCTCGGCGCGCGCGACGATGTCGCCCACAACGGTCGCGCCTTCCATCGTCAGGTCGTCGCTGAAGATCACGCCTTCAAAGTCCAGGCGTTGCCGCAGCACGTCCTGCAACCAAAACCGCGAAAAGCCCGCCGGATTCGGATCGATGTTCTCGTAGATCACATGCGCCGGCATGACACCCGCGAGAGCCCGACCGACTTCCGCACGATACGGCGCGATGTCCTCGGCCCACACGGCTTCGAAACCGCGCTCGTCGCGCGGGATCGCGACATGCGAATCGGCCTCGGCCCAACCGTGTCCGGGGAAGTGCTTGCCGACCGCGCCCATCCCTGCGTCCGCCAGCCCCTCGCACAGCGCGGCCGCGAGCGGAGCAACCGTCGCGGCATCAATGCCGAACGCGCGCTCACCGATCACAGCGCTGCGCCCGTAGTCGAGGTCGAGCACCGGCGTAAAAGAGAGGTCGACGCCTCGCTCGCGCAACTCGCCCGCCAGCGTGCGGCCTATGTTGCGCGCCATGGCGAGAGCCTCTTGCGGGCTCTTCGCATGGAGTTCGCCCAAGGTGCGCATCGCGGGCAATCGGGTGAAGCCCTCGCGGAAACGCTGAACGCGGCCGCCCTCGTGATCGACCGCGATCACGAGTTCAGGCGATCGCAGGGCATGGATCTCAGCGCAGAGCGCGGCCAGTTGTTCGGGGTTGGCGTAGTTGCGCGTAAAGAGGATTACGCCACCGACCAGCGGATGACTCAGGCGTGCGCGTTCCTCCTCCGTCAGGGCTTGGCCCGCGACATCGCACATGACGGGCCCGAGGGGCAGATGAACGACAGCCATGTTCAGACTCCGGAGGCCGCTCTCGCAGCCTCGATCACAGCAAATGCGACGACGTTTTCCTTCTCGTCGCTGATGGATAGGTGGGCTTGCCAACCGCGCTCGCGCATCGCTGCGGCCAGGGTGTCGTCGAACACGAACAGCGGCTTGCCCAAGGCATCGTGGCCCACTGCGATCGCATGCAGGGTCGCAGGCGCGCGCAAGCCGGTACCGAAAGCCTTGGCGAAAGCCTCCTTCGCGGCAAAGCGCTTGGCCACCAGGCGCGCCTTGTCGTGGACAGCCGCGTAGTCGACCAGCTCCGAGGGCGCGAGGATGCGCTCCGCGAACGCATCGCCGTGTCGTTCGAGCGAAGCGCGAACGCGCGCGATGCCCACGAGGTCGGTACCGATGCCGACGATCACGGCTGGATCCTGTCGCTCAGCGCGCGAACAGATGCGGATCCGAGGCGGACTCGCGAATCAGTCGCTTCATCTCGCGCACGGCTTCCCGCATGCCGATGAAGACCGCGCGGCTGATGATCGCGTGGCCGATATGCAATTCGCGTATCTCGGGCAGCGCCGCTATCGGTTGCACGTTGAAGTAGTTCAGAGCGTGGCCCGCATTGAAGCGCATGCCAAGGTCGACGATGGCATGGCCGGCCTGGCGGATCTTCTCGAGCTCCGCCAGCACCGCGGGACTGCGCGCGTCGCGGCCCTTGTGATGAAAGGCCTCGGCGTAAGGGCCGGTGTGGATCTCGCATACCCGCGCGCCGACACGCGCTGCGGCCTTCACCTGCGGCAGTTCTGCATCGATGAACACACTGCTCTGGATGCCCGCTGCCGCGAGCTTTGCGATCGCGGCGTGGATACGCACCTCGTTGGCGACGATGTCCAAGCCGCCCTCGGTCGTGACTTCCTGACGGCCCTCCGGGACCAGCATCGCCATCTCAGGCTTGAGCCGACAGGCGATGTCGACCATCTCGTCAGTGGCGGCCATCTCCAGGTTGAGCTTGATATGCGTGAGCTCGCGCAGGCGGCGCACGTCCTCGTCCTGGATATGGCGACGGTCTTCGCGCAGATGCACGGTGATGCCATCAGCGCCGCCGAGATGGGCTTCGACTGCCGCCCACACCGGATCGGGTTCATAGGTGCGGCGCGCCTGGCGCACGGTGGCGATATGGTCGATGTTGACGCCAAGTTCGATCACAGTTCTTGCAACTCCATGAAGATGCGCCGCGACTCGAGTGCGTGGGCGCCGATCAGGTGCTGGATGAGCCGGCGCATCAATCCCTTGGCCTGGGCGAGCGTATCGGCAGCTTCCAGTCGTTCGTGGGCGAGATCGAGCAGCGCCTGGCCGCCGATACGCGGCAGATCGCCGGCATCGGGCCTTGCTCGCGCGGGCCCCTGTTCAATTATAAAGACGTAGTCGGATTGGGCATCGACCGGCTCGCCGTCGATATCGTGGTCAAGGGTCGGCGCATAGCCAAGTTCGCGCAGCAAGGCGAGCTCGAACCTGCGCAGGAGGATATCTTGCGGCGCGTTCTGGCTCAGGCCCTTGAGCAAATCGCAGTAACGGTCGAAAAGCGCAGGATGCGGGTCTTCGCGAGGCAGCAGACGGGTGAGCAACTCATTGACGTAGTAGCCGCACATGAGCGCCGCGCCAGCGAGCAGAGGCTGGCCGCCAGTCCATTCGGCCGAAGTCAGCGTCTTGACCTCGCCCCGCCCGCTCCAGCTGACGAGCAGCGGCTGGAAGGCCATCAGAACGCCGCGCAGTTGCGACTGCGGACGGCGGGCGCCCTTGGCGACCATGGAAAGCCGGCCCGCTTCGCGCGAGAAGACGTCGACGACCAGACTGGTCTCGCGCCAGGGATGCGCCTGCAGGAGAAAGGCCGACTGATGTTCGACCTTCGTGCCACTCATCGGCGAGAGGTCCGGTCTCGCCCTATTCGAAACCCAGGCTCTTCAGCGCGCGCTCGTCGTCGGCCCAGCCGCTCTTCACCTTGACCCAGAGCTCCAGGTAGACCGGGCCGCCAAAGAGGGTTTCGAGCTCCTTGCGGGCATCCGTGCCGATGCGCTTGAGCTTCTCGCCGCCACGACCGATCACCATCGCCTTGTGGCTGTCGCGATCGACCACGATCGCGGCGAAGATGCGGCGCAACGCGCCCTCGACCTCGAACTTCTCGACCTCGACGGCGAGCCCGTAGGGCAGCTCGTCGCCAAGCAGGCGGAAGAGTTTTTCGCGGATGAACTCCGCGGCGAGGAAGCGCTCGCTGCGATCGGTGACGTCGTCTTCGTCGAAGATCGGGTCTTGCTCGGGCAGGAGCGGGCCACAGGCCTTGAGCAATTCATCGGCGTTGGCCCCGGTCTCGGCGGACAGCGGCACCACGGCCGTGAAGTCGCGCTCAGCGGCCAGCTGCGTGATGAAGGGCAGCAGCTTGGACTTGTCCGCGAGCCGATCGACCTTGTTGATCACCAAGATGGCAGGCACGCTCTCAGGCAGCAGCCGCAGCACTTCGCGATCGGCGTCGGTGAACTTGCCGGCCTCGATCACGAACAGGACGACGTCCACATCGACCAAGGCCTGGGTAACACTCCGGTTCATCGCGCGATTCATCGCGTTGGAGTGCTTCTTCTGGAAGCCCGGTGTGTCGACGAACACGAACTGATGGGCATCTTCGGTCAGCACGCCGGTCACGCGATGTCGCGTGGTCTGCGCCTTGCGCGACACGATCGAGAGCTTCTGGCCGATCAGGCGGTTGAGCAGAGTGGACTTGCCTACGTTCGGACGACCGACGATGGCAAGGAAGCCGGTGCGAAAGCCCGGCCGAGCGGAACTGGATTCGGTCATGGTCAAACCTGCGCGATGGTGTCGAGCGCCGCCCGGGCGGCCTGCTGCTCGGCCGCACGACGGCTGGCGCCGTGGCCGACGGTCTCGATAGACAGCGTTGCGAGAAGGCAACGCACCTCGAAGACCTGAGCATGCGCTTCGCCGCTGACGCTGGCGAGCTCGTATTTCGGAAGCGGATGGCGGCGCGCTTGCAGCCATTCCTGTAGTTCAGTCTTGGGATCCTTACCCGCCCGCTTCGGATCGATCGCCGCAATCAGCGGCGCATAGAGGCGCTCCACGGTCGCCGCGGCGGCGTCGAAACCCGAATCGGTGAAGATCGCGCCGAACAAGGCTTCCAGCGCGTCCGCGAGGATCGAAGGGCGTTGGGCACCGCCGGAGCGGAGCTCGCCATCGCCCAGCCGCAGCAAACCACCCAGACTCAAGCCCTGTGCGAGCTTGTGCAAGGCATCCTGCTTGACCAGGCCGGCCCGCAACCGCGAGAGCGAACCCTCATCGAGCTCAGGGAACTGGCGGAACAGCGCACGCGCAACGACACAGTTGAGGACACTGTCTCCAACGAACTCCAGACGCTCGTTGTGGGGCGTTCCGAAGCTGCGATGCGTCAGGGCCTGGGTCAGCAGGCCGTTGTTGGTGAATGCATGACCCAGCGCGGCCTGCAGGCTACGCTCGGTCATCGTAGCCACTTAACTATCGCCACCGCCGCCAGCGCTCGTAGTCTGGAAGGTGAAAACCAGACTGACATTGGCCACGAGATCAATCCGGCGCTCCCACTGAGCCTCGATTACGTAGCGACCATTGTCCTTGGCAATCGTAAGGTCCTCTCCTTTGACGGTAGAAATATCTTCCACCATCGCCTTCCGATTGAAAGCGCTGCGAATGGCCTCGGGGCTTTGCGAATCGCTACTCGAAGCGATGGCGCCGAGAGCCCGCTTGACCGCAAAGTACTCGTTATAAACCGGCACCATGCGCATCGCCATGATGATGGCGCCGATGATGAGAATGGCGATGATCAGGGTCCCGATGAGGGAAAGGCCGCGCTGGCGGTGGAGCATTCTGCGTCTCCGACTTAGTGGAAGCGGCCGATGCGCTTCAGATCGCTGAAATTGAACCAGATGAAGAAGGCTCGACCGCGCAGGTTTTCGTCAGGCACGAAACCCCAGAAACGGGAATCGGCACTCTGGTCGCGGTTGTCACCCATCATGAAGTAGTGGCCCGGCGGCACGGTGCAGCGGACGCCCTGGCTAGTATAGACACAGTTTTCCTGCCCCTGGAACGGCTGCCGTTGCTGCGGTGGCACGTAGTCCGGCGCGTCGGCGTCGTTCAGGATCGAATGCTCGACGCCAGACAGAGTTTCGCTGAAACGCTTCGAATACTGCAGGCGATCCGTGTGCAGATAGTCAGGCTGGGCGACGAGCGGCATTTCCTCGCCGTTCACTGTCAGCTTCTTGCCGAAGTACTCCACCGTATCGCCCGGCAGACCCACAACCCGCTTGATGTAATCCTGCGACGGGTTCAACGGATAGCGGAAGACGACCACATCGCCGCGCTTGGGCGAATCGATATCGATGACCTTCTTGTCGAGCACCGGCAGGCGAATGCCATAGGCATACTTGTTCACCAGGATGAAGTCGCCGACGAGCAGCGTCGGGATCATCGAACCCGACGGAATCCTGAAGGGTTCAACCACGAACGAGCGCAGCATGAAGATCGCCAGCAGGATCGGGAAGAACCCCGCGCCCCACTCCACCCAGACAGGCTCGCTCGCATCGGCCGCCCGACGCTTGCGCATGACGAAGCGGTCGAGCGCCCAGAGGACGCCGGTCACGACCGACAGGATGAACAGAATCAGAGCGAAATCCACAGGGTCTCCTCGTTGGACGACTTACTTGTCGTCGGTGCGCAGCACGGCCAGGAAGGCATCTTGTGGAATCTCCACGTTGCCCACTTGCTTCATGCGGCGCTTGCCTTCCTTCTGCTTCTCCAGCAGTTTTTTCTTCCGCGTGATGTCGCCGCCGTAGCATTTGGCCAGCACGTTCTTGCGCAGCGCCTTGATGGTCTCGCGCGCGATGATGTGCGAGCCGATCGCCGCCTGCACCGCCACGTCAAACATCTGCCGCGGGATCAATTCACGCAGCTTCGCGGCGAGTTCGCGACCGCGATACTGGGAATTCGCGCGGTGCACGATCACCGACAGCGCGTCGACCTTCTCGCCGGCCACCAGCACGTCGAGTTTCACGACGTCCGCCGTGCGGTATTCCTTGAACTCGTAGTCAAGCGAGGCATAGCCGCGTGACACCGACTTCAGCTTGTCGAAGAAGTCCATGACCACTTCGGCCATCGGCATGTCATAGACCAGCTTCACCTGGCGGCCGTGGTAGTGCATGTCCACCTGGTTGCCACGCTTGGCGTTGCACAGGGTCATCACCGGGCCCAGGTAATCCTGCGGCACGAAGATCGTGGTCGAGATGATCGGCTCGCGGATCTCGGCCATCTTCGATACTTCCGGCAGCTTGGCGGGGTTCTCCACCTTGACCACTTCGCCGCTGTTCAGCACCACCTCATAAACCACCGTCGGCGCAGTAGTGATGAGGTCCATGTCGAACTCGCGCTCCAGGCGCTCCTGCACGATCTCCATGTGCAGGAGGCCGAGGAAGCCGCAGCGGAAGCCGAAGCCGAGTGCCTGCGACACCTCAGGCTCGAATTGCAGCGAAGCGTCGTTGAGACGCAGCTTTTCCAGCGATTCGCGCAACTGGTCGTACTCGCTCGCCTCGACCGGATAAAGGCCGGCGAAAACCTGCGGCTTGATTTCCTTGAAGCCCTCGAGCGGCTCGACCGCCGGCGTTCCCGCGAGCGTGATCGTGTCGCCGACGCGCGCACTCGTGAGCTCCTTGATGCCGGCGATGACAAAGCCGACCTCGCCCGCATTGAGCGCCTCGCGCGCCAGGGACTTGGGAGTGAACACCCCGACCTGTTCGCACAAGTGCTGCGCACCGGTGCTCATGAACAGGATCTTGTCCTTGGGACGCAACACGCCGTCGACCACGCGCACCAACATCACCACGCCGACATAGTTATCGAACCAGGAATCGATGATCAACGCCTTGAGCGGACCCTCTGCTTTCCCTTGCGGCGCCGGTACCCGGGCGATGATCGCCTCCAGGATGTCGTCGATGCCCATGCCGGTCTTGGCGCTGCACGGAATCGCGTCGGTCGCGTCGATACCGATCACGTCCTCGACTTCCTGGCGAGCGGTATCCGGGTCGGCTTGCGGCAGGTCCATCTTGTTGAGCACGGGCACCACTTCCACACCCTGCTCCAGTGCGGTGTAGCAGTTGGCTACCGTCTGCGCCTCGACACCCTGCGAGGCATCGACCACAAGCAGAGCGCCTTCGCAGGCTGCCAGCGAGCGGCTCACTTCATAGGAGAAGTCGACATGCCCCGGGGTGTCGATGAGGTTCAGGTTGTAGCGCTGACCGTCCTTCGCCATGTAGCTCAAGGCTGCGGTTTGCGCCTTGATGGTGATACCGCGCTCGCGCTCGATATCCATGGAGTCGAGCACCTGCGCCTCCATCTCACGGTCGGAGAGGCCGCCGCAGCGCTGGATCAGTCGATCGGCCAACGTGCTTTTGCCGTGGTCGATGTGGGCGATGATGGAGAAGTTGCGTATGTGCTGCATGCCATGAAAAAGGGTGCGTGATCGCACCCTTCATGAATCCGTCGGTGGGGAACCGAACGATTATATCGGAAGCGGCTATTTCAGCGGCGCCCTGAGGCTCACGAAAGACTGGGCTTCGCCTCGGCGCACCAGCAGGGACACGCTTTCGCCCGGCGCGACCGCGGCCGCGAAGCGGTTGAACTGCTCGGCGGAAGCCAGTTCGATGGGCGCCCCCGCCTTGACGGCTGCCAGCACATAGTCGCCCGTGCGCAATTGCGCGCGCGCCGCCACACCGCGCGCCTCCTTCACCACCAAGGCAGCAGCTCCCTTGAGACGGCGCTTCTGTTCCGGCGTCGGCGCAACCACGGAAAGCCCAAGGCGATTCGCCCCCTTGCCCGTTTCCGGCTTGCGCGTAGCAGGTGTTTCGGCGTCAGCCTCTTCGTCAGGCAGCTGCGCGACGACCACCGTCAATTCACGCCCAGCCCCCTGGCGCCAGATCTGCATCACCGCCTTCGCGCCCGGCCGGCTGGCACCGACCACGCGTGGCAGATCGACCGAATCCTCGACCGGTTTACCGTCGAAACGCAGGATCACGTCGCCCACCAGCACGCCGGCTTTGTCGGCGGGCCCGTCTTTTTCGACCGAACTGACGAGCGCACCTACCGCGTTCTTGAGTCCAAAACTGTCGGCGACGTCGCGCGTCACTTCCTGGATCACCACGCCGACACGCCCCCGCGTCACCTTGCCGGCGCTGCGTAGCTGGTTGTGCACATCGATCGCGACGTCGATCGGAATCGCGAAGGACAGCCCCATGAAGCCGCCGGTCTCACTGTATATCTGCGAATTGACGCCAATTACCTCGCCCTTCATGTTGAAGAGCGGACCGCCGGAGTTGCCCGGGTTGATGGCGACATCTGTCTGGATGAAGGGCACCAGCGTCTCGTCCGGCAGCGAGCGCCCCTTCGCACTGACGATACCGGCCGTCACCGAATGCTCGAAACCGAAGGGCGACCCGATCGCGAGCACCCAGTCGCCGACTCGCATTGCTTTCGGATCGCCCAGATTGACTCGCGGCAGGTTGTTCGCGTCGATCTTGATCACTGCGACATCGGTGCGCTTGTCGGCGCCGATCAGCCGCGCGCGGAACTCGCGCTTGTCCACCAGGCGCACCATGATCTCGTCCGCGGACTCGATGACGTGGGCGTTGGTCAGGATGTAGCCGTCGGCGGAGATGATGAAGCCGGAGCCTAGCGACTCGCTTTCTTCGTCACGCGGGATAGGCGGGTGACGCGGCCCGAAGCGGCGCAGGAAATCCTGCATCTCTTCGTCTTCCTTGCGGCTGCGATGCCTGCTCACGGTACTGACGTTCACCACCGCAGGACCGAATTTATCCACCAGGCCGGCGAGGTCCGGCAAGTCGCGCGCGAGCGCCGCCGGGGCCGCGAGCAGGAGCAGGCAGACAAACCACGCCTGCCGGGCCCATCCGGCACGAATCATTGGGGACGAGCCTCGACGCCTTCCGCCACACGGCGTACGGTCTGAGGCGGCACCTCACCGAGCGCGGTCACCAGAACGAAGTCGCCGAGCTTGCGCTTGTAGATCTGGGTCGGGCCTGCATGGCTCTCCCCCAGGGTCGGCGCGGGGCGATTCGCGTCGAGCGGCTCCACGAACACCGAAACGGTCGCGAGGCCATCGGAGAAGATCGCGTGCACAGCCTCCACACCGCCCTGCTTGAGCACGCGGCGCACGATGCTGACCTGCTTGAATCCGGGCGGCGCCGACTTGAACAGCCAATCCGTATCTTCCGTGCGCAGCGGCTCGCCGCGCGCATTGACCTCGCGCCAGCCGCCGGCTTCAGACGCAAAACGCGAGCGCAGCCGCTCCTGATCAATGTTCGGTGACAGGCTGACTTCGGAGAAGGCAAACTGCTCGACCACATCGCCCTGCGCGTCGACCAGCTGCGACTTCAGGAGCAGGCCGCTTTCGGGCTCCACCCAGAACTCATGGCCATAGCGCAGATCGTCGCGCGGCTTGAGCACAAGCTGGCGGGCGGTCAGTCCGGCGACACGATCCTCACCACCCAAGGTGATGAGGTAATGATCGGCCAGCACGGTGGGAGAAAAGATGTTGAGCGCAGGGAAACGCGGACGCGTCACGCGGTCGGCGACCACCATGCGCTCGCGCGGGAAGTAGACCTTCACGTCCTGATTGGAGCGCACGATCTCGCGCGGCGCGCCGTCGAGCGATTCCAGACGTTCAAACTCGCCGGTCTTGTCGCTGCGATGGGCGATGCGCGAAGTCTCGATCCGCTTACCCGCCTGGTAGACGAAGGTTCCGGTGTAGCAAAGGCGTTGGGAAGACGAAGCCATGCGCGACAGCCAACGGTAGGCGTCTGGCTGCGTCTCCGCCATGACCTGACCCGCCCACAGCGCGAGGGCGGCACAGAACATGCGTGAAACCATCATTGGGAAGTGTCGCTGGTCTGGATACTGGCAGTGCGCACGTAACTCGCCACGCCGGGCGAAGCGGCTCCGCCGGCATACGCTTGGTGGGCGAGCAGATATGCACGGGTTGCATCACTGTCGTTAGCGCTGGCCACACGCGCGACGGCAGGCGCCGTGTTGGCCTTGGCGAAAGCGCCGACAGGCGTCGCGGGCTCCTGGAAGCGCGATGCCGACCAAGCCACCACGGCGACGCCGAGGACGGCGGCAGCAATGGACATCGCCTTGCGCCAGGAATTGTCGTTTGCGGGCGCACGCACGAGACCCGTGTCGCGTTCGGCGACGGGCGCCAGGACGGTAGGTTCACGTTCGAGCCGCGCCATTACGGCATCGACCATATCGGGCGCGCCTACGCGGCCCTCACGCAGTGCGTCGCCGACCAAACAAGCCATCTGCCATTGCCGGCGGGCTTCGGGCTCACTTCGAAGCACATCCAGGGCAGCTGCCGTTCCGGCCTCATCCAGTTCGCCGTCCAGCAGCGCAGAAATCCGATCATCCATTTGTTCTTACCACCTCTTATCCGGGCTTGTCTCCAACAGCGGCCGCAAACGCTCAGCGATCGCCTCGCGCGCACGAAAGATGCGCGAGCGGACAGTCCCGATTGGACAATCCATCGCCGCAGCGATTTCTTCGTAACTCAAACCCTCGATTTCCCTCAACACGATAGCGGTGCGGAGTTCTTCCGGCAGGCCGTCCATCGCAACGTTTACCGTCTCGCCGATCTGCTTCGTGAGCAGCAGGCGTTCAGGCGTATCGATATCACGCAGCAACTCGGCATCGCTGTAGCCCTCGGCATCCTCCGACATGATCTCCGTGGTGGTCGGCACGCGACGCCCGTTGGAAACCAGCCAGTTCTTTGCCGTGTTGATGCCGATCCGGTACAGCCAGGTGTAGAAGGCACTCTCGCCGCGGAAGGCCGGCAAGGCACGATAGGCCTTGATGAAAGCTTCCTGGGCGACATCCTCTACTTCCGCCGGATCCCGAATCATGCGTGACAGCAGCCGGACAAGCTTGCGCTGATACTTGGCCACCAGCAGACCGAATGCCTGCTTATCGCCGCGCTGCGCGCGCTCGACCAGTTGTTGATCAACCTGACGATCACTCATTGGGTAGGGAAAGATTTGGCTTCTTCTTGATCGCGCTCTGGCTGGCGCAATCGGAGATTATAGCCCAGGCCATCCGCCACTCCGACCGATCGTGCCCGAATTGACTGGCTGCCAAGCGAATAGTTCAGCAGCGAGCGGGGTTATTACACGCCCGGCGACGAGCGGTGACGAACGGCGCCCATGCTATATTCGGCGCTCCTCTGCAGCTCCCCACACCGTGCTCCAATTCGACGTTCTGATCATCGGTAGCGGTCTTGCGGGGCAGTCCCTCGCACTGCGGCTCGCCGAGTCGTGTTCTGTTGCGCTGATTACCAAGCGCCATCTCGAAGACGGGGCCAGTGCCTGGGCCCAAGGCGGCATCGCCGCTGTCGTCGACCCCATGGACTCCATTGACGCCCACATGCGCGACACGCATGTGGCGGGGGCAGGCTTGTGCGACGACAACGCGACGCGCTTCGTCGTCGAACATGGACGGGAAGCCGTGCAGTGGCTCGCCGACCAGGGCGTCCCTTTCACGCCGGCCGAAGAAGGGCCGCTGCACATGCACCTGACGCGCGAAGGTGGCCACAGCCATCGACGCATCGTGCACGTGGCCGACGCGACAGGCGCGGCCGTGCAGCGAACGCTGACCGAAAAAGTGCGCAGCCATCCCCGCATCCAGGTGTTCGAACACCACGTGGCGGTCGATCTCATCACTGGCCACAAGATGGGCCAGCCGGCGCGCGGCTGCCTCGGCGCCTACATCCTGGACACCGAGACATCGCGGGTGGAGACCTTTGCGGCCCGAACCACGGTGCTTGCCACCGGCGGCGCGGGCAAGGTCTATCTCTGCACCACCAATCCGGACACGGCGACGGGCGACGGCATCGCAATGGCCTGGCGAGCGGGTTGCCGCGTGGCGAACATGGAGTTCATCCAGTTCCACCCGACCTGCCTCTATCACCCGCAAGCAAAGTCCTTCCTGATTTCCGAAGCCGTTCGCGGCGAAGGTGGCATCCTGCGGCTGCCGGACGGCACCCGCTTCATGCCTGAGCACGATCCGCGCGCCGAACTGGCGCCACGCGACATCGTCGCTCGCGCGATCGACTACGAGATGAAAAAACACGGCCTGGACTGCGTGTATCTCGACATCACGCACCGCAGCCCCGAGTTCATCCACGAGCACTTCCCCAACATCCAGGCAACCTGCCTGGAGCTGGGCATCGACATCACGCGCGAGCCGATCCCGGTGATGCCTGCCGCGCACTTCACCTGCGGCGGAGTTCTGACCGACCTGCGTGCCCGCACCGACCTCCCGGGTCTGCATGCGATCGGTGAGACGGCCTGCACCGGTCTGCACGGCGCCAATCGCCTGGCGAGCAATTCCTTGCTCGAATGCGTGGTGTTCGGCGAGGCGGCTGCCCGCGATATCGAGGCTGATCCGCGCCCGATGCCTGAAGCCCTGCCCGACTGGGATGAAAGCCAGGTCACGAATGCTGACGAGCAGGTAGTGATCGCCCACAACTGGGACGAGTTGCGTCGCTTCATGTGGGACTACGTCGGCATCGTTCGCACCAACAAGCGGCTGCAGCGTGCGGAGCACCGGATCGCCCTGCTTGAGCGCGAGATCGACGAGTTCTACGCCAACTTCCGAGTGAGCAACGACCTGATCGAGCTGCGCAACCTGGTCGTGAGCGCGGATCTGATCGTGCAAAGCGCCCTGCTTCGACACGAGAGCCGCGGGCTGCACTACTCGCTGGACTACCCCGCCACCCTGCCGGAGGGGCGCCCTACGATTCTTGAGAATGCGCGCTGGCCGGCCGGGCTCCGTCGCTGGAGCGAGTCGGGCTGAGGCACCCCCAGCGCAGGGCGATGCGCAGCCTGCGCCAATCGTCCTCGGAGCACGCATCCCTGAGGATCGCGGCGCGTGCCTTTCGGCCGCTCGCGAGTTCACGCCAGACCAGCGTGACCATCCAGCTCGAGTCGCGACATTCGCCCAAGGTCGCGATCATCTGCCACTCGCCGTCCGCTCCCCGAACCTCTGGCACGCCCTCCCCGGGAAGGCGGAGCGAGAGTAGCGCGGCTTCTCGCAGGTTGCGCCAGGCGTAGCCGAAAACCAACGCATTGATAAGCGTGAGCACGCCAATCTGAATCCGAGGCAAGCCCATCGCAATCGGCACGAGCAGCGCCACAAAATGAAAGGCCGCCAGAATGGCGGCCCCGAGGCGCGAGAAGCGGATCCTGATCTCGCAGTCCGACGCCTGAACAGTTGGCATACGGACCGCAGACCGGAAAATCAGAGCGCGCGGAACACCAGCGTGCTGTTGGTGCCGCCGAAACCGAAGGAGTTCGACAGCGCGGCGCGGATGCGCATCTGGCGCGCCGTCTTCGGCACGTAATCCAGATCACAACCCTCACCGGGGCTTTCAAGGTTGATCGTCGGCGGAGCGATTTGCTTGTGGATTGCCAGCGTCGTGAAGACGGATTCAATGCCGCCCGCAGCGCCCAATAGGTGACCGGTCATGGACTTGGTGGAGCTCACCGCAAGCTTGCCCACATGGTCGCCGAAGCAGCGCTTCACTGCCTTGGTCTCGGCCAGGTCGCCCAGTTCGGTCGAGGTGCCATGCGCATTCACATAGTCGATCTCGTCGAGGTTGGTGCGACCGTTGCGCAGCGCGTTGACCATGCTGCGGGAAGCCCCCTCGCCATCTTCGCAGGGCGCGGTGATGTGGTTTGCATCAGCGCTCATGCCATAGCCGGCCAGCTCGGCGTAGATACGGGCGCCCCGCGCCTTGGCATGTTCGTATTCTTCCAGCACCAGCACGCCGGCACCCTCGCCCAGCACGAATCCGTCGCGATCCTTGTCCCAAGGACGGCTCGCAGCGGTCGGATCATCGTTGCGCGAAGAGAGGGCGCGCGCGGCGCAGAAACCGCCCATGCCCAGCAGCGAAACCGTGGCTTCCGCACCGCCAGCCACCATGATGTCGGCGTCGCCGTACTCGATCAGGCGCTGAGCCTCGCCGATTGCGTGATTGCCCGTTGCGCAGGCGCTCACTGTCGCGAAGTTCGGGCCTTTGAGGCCGTACATGATCGAGAAAAGACCGGAGATATCGTTGATGATCGAGCCCGGCACGAAGAAGGGCGAGATCTTGCGCGGGCCGCCTTCGAGCATCGCATTGTGCGTGTCCTCGATCATCGGCAGACCGCCGATACCCGAGCCAATGCACACGCCGATGCGCTCCGCGTTATCCGGCTTGGCTCCGATCCCGGCATCCTTGACGGCGTCGATCGCGGCGGCCAGGCCGTAGTGAATGAAAGTGTCATAACGACGCGCTTCCTTGGGCGACAAATAGGACGCGACGTCGAAGTCCTTCACCTCCCCAGCGATCTGGACGGGCAGGACCGACGCGTCGAACCGCGTGACACGACCGATGCCCGAGCGCCCGTTGACGATGTTGTCCCACGCTTGCGCGACGGAATTTCCAACCGGGCTGATGATGCCCAGACCGGTGACAACGACACGGCGACGACTCAAGATGCGCTCCAGGGGGATATGAAGGGGGGGATGTTTCGGATCAGGCGAGTGCCTGATGGGCGCTTGGCGCGCTCCCGCGGATCGCAGGAACGCGCGCAACAGCGATGGAGAAAGGCTGATTACTTCTTGTTGGCAGAGACGTAGTCGATCGCCTGCTGCACGGTGGTGATCTTCTCGGCCTCCTCGTCGGGGATCTCGCACTCGAATTCTTCTTCCAGTGCCATCACCAGCTCGACGGTATCCAGCGAGTCTGCACCGAGATCGTCAACGAAAGAGGACTCGTTCTTGATGTCCGCTTCGTTCACGCCGAGTTGTTCGGCGACGATCTTCTTGACGCGCTGTTCGATGTTCTCCATTTATTGCTCCTTCCCTAAATAAGGGGCGTGAAATAAACGCCCTATTCTATCAAATTCGGAATTGCCAGAAGCTGCCTCGACAGGAGACAGATCAGGCCATGTACATGCCGCCGTTGGCGTGCAAGGTGATACCGCTGATGTAACCCGCCGCCGGGGAGGCCAGGAAAGCCACCGCCGCAGCGATTTCCTCAGGACGACCAAAGCGTCCCAGGGCGATTTGTCCGAGCAGCGCATCGCGCTGAGTGTCGTTCAGCGCGCGCGTCATGTCGGTGTCGATGAAACCCGGTGCCACGCAATTAACCGTGATGTTGCGGCTACCCAGCTCACGCGCCAGCGCACGGGCCATGCCCGCAACACCTGCCTTGGCCGCAGCATAGTTTGCCTGGCCCGCGTTACCCGAGGAACCCACCACGGAGGTGATGTTCACGATACGGCCGGCACGCGCCTTCATCATGCCGCGCATCACCAGCTTGCTCATGCGGAAGACAGCCTTGAGATTGGTGTCGAGCACCGCATCCCACTCATCGTCCTTCATCCGCATCGCGATGTTGTCGCGGGTGATCCCGGCATTGTTTACCAGGATACCGACCGTGCCGAATTCCTTTTCGATTTCGGCCAGTGCGGCCTCGCATGCAGCAGCGTCGGTCACGTCGAGCTTCAAGCCACGACCGGCGACGCCGGCTTCAGCCAGCGCCGCGCCGATATCGGCGGCTCCGTTGTCGGAAGTCGCGGTGCCAATCACCGTGGCACCCTGACGACCCAGCTCAAGCGCCGTCGCGCGGCCGATGCCGCGGCTGGCGCCCGTAACCAGCGCAATCTGTCCTGCCAGTGCAGTCATGCACTTACCCTTTCGTGGCTTCAAGAACCTGTTGCAGCGACGCCGCGTCAGCGATCGCCAGCGCTTCGGGACCTGCGTCGCAACGCTTCACCAATCCGGCCAGCACCTTGCCCGGACCACACTCGGCAATCCTGGTGACACCGCGCGCGGCGATCGCCTGGACAAGCTCGATCCAGCGCACCGGCATGTAGGCCTGGCGCACCAGCGCGTCCTTGATGCGAGTCGGGTCGCTTTCCACCGCGACGTCTACATTGTTGATCACCGGGATGACAGGCGCACGTACTTCGACATCCGCCAGCGCCACCCGCAGGCGTTCGGCCGCCGGCTTCATCAGGGCGCAATGGAAGGGTGCGCTGACCGGCAGCACCAGGGCGCGCTTGGCACCCAGTGCCTTCGCGGCCTCGCAGGCACGCGCTACGGCTTGAGCATGCCCGGCGATGACGATTTGCTTGGGGTCGTTGAGGTTCGCAGCCGATACGACCTGGCCCTGGGCGGCTTGCTCGCAGGCCGCGGCAACCTGCTGCGGATCCAGCCCCAGGATCGCGGCCATGCCCCCCGTGCCAGCCGGCACGGCTTCCTGCATGGCCTGCGCACGCAGACGCACGAGGCGTACGGCATCTGCAAAGCTCAGGGCACCCGCGGCCACTAACGCCGAGTACTCACCAAGACTGTGCCCCGCCACCACGGAAGGCTGCGCGCCGCCCGCCGCCAGCCATGCGCGCCAGACAGCGACACCAGCCGTGAGCATCAAGGGCTGGGTATTGACCGTGAGCGCGAGACGTTCGGCCGGGCCGTCCGCCACCATCGCCCACAAGTCTTCGCCCAAGGCATCCGAGGCTTCGGCGAAAGCGGCGCTGATCGGCTCCGACTCGCCGTAGGCGGCCATCATGTTGACCGACTGCGAACCCTGACCGGGGAAGACGAAAGCAAAACTCATCGGGAACCTCGAAATCAGAAACGGACGAGCACCGCGCCCCAGGTAAAGCCGCCGCCAACGCCTTCGAGCATCACGTTCTGGCCCGGCTTGATGCGGCCATCGCGCAGGGCAACGTCCAGAGCGAGCGGCACCGACGCCGCGGAAGTATTGCCGTGGCGATCGACGGTTACCACCACTTTTTCAGCCGGCAGGCCCAAGCGCTTGGCGGTTGCTTGCAGGATGCGGATGTTCGCTTGGTGCGGGATCAGCCAGTCCAGCGATTCCGGCGTCAGGCCAGCCTGCCCGAGGGTCTCAAGCGCCACCTCGCCCAGCACGCGCACGGCAAGTTTGAAGACCGCCTGACCGTCCATATGCACGAAGGCCGCGCCTTCGATCGCGCCGTTGCGGACATTGCCCGGCACTTCGAGGATGTGCGCATGCGAACCGTCGGCGTGCAGCGCGCTGGCCAAAATGCCCGGCTGGTCGGAAGCCTCCAGCACCACGGCGCCGGCGCCATCGCCAAAAAGCACGCAAGTGCGTCGATCATTCCAGTCCAGCAGGCGGGAGAACACTTCGGCACCGATCACCAGCGCCCGCTTGTGCGAACCCGAGCGGATGAACTTGTCGGCCACGGTCAGCGCGTAGACGAAACCGGAGCACACGGCCTGGACGTCGAAGGCCATCGCCGAGGTCGGCACGCCCAGAGCCGCCTGCACCAGGCAGGCCGTGCTCGGGAAAACCTTATCTGGCGTCGAGGTGGCGACGATGACCAGATCGATATCGCTCGCCTGCAGACCCGCTGCCTCGAGTGCCTTGCGCGCCGCTGCAGCGCCCAGGCTCGCCGTGCCATCTTCCGGCCCGGCAAGGTGCCGGCTACGGATGCCGGTACGTTCGGCGATCCACTCGTCCGAGGTCTCGATCCCGCGAGCGACCAGGTCGTCATTGGTGACGGGAGCGCCCGGCAGGACGCCACCGGTGCCGGTAATCCTCGAATGGATCTGCGTCACTGTGCAGGTTCCTCAGCAGCAAGGTGGTCGCCGATGCGCCCACCGATACGTTCGACGAGATTGTTGCGCGCGGCTTCGGCCGCGCGCCGAAGCGCCTGCTCGAAGGCAAACGCGTCCGCGGAGCCGTGGCTCTTGAGCACGACACCCTTCAGACCCAGCAATGCGGCGCCATTGTAGCGGCGGTGGTCGATGCGATTCTTGAAGTGGCTCAAGGCGCGCAGCGCGAAGAGCGCGACAAGCTTGGTGTACCAGTTGCGGGTCAGCTCTTCCTTCAGCAGGTTGCCGAGCATCTGAGCGAGACCCTCAGAAGCCTTGAGGACGACATTGCCGACGAAACCGTCACAGACGACCACGTCCGTGGTGCCTTTATAGATGTCGTTACCCTCAACATTTCCGAAGAAATTGAGATCCGAATCGCGCAGCAGCTCTGCAGCCTGCTTCACGACTTCGTTGCCCTTGATCTCTTCCTCGCCGATGTTCAGCAAGCCCACGCTCGGACGCTCAACATGCTCGAGCACTTCGACGAGCATCGCGCCCATGACACCGAACTGGAACAGATGCTCCGGCGAACAATCGACGTTCGCGCCCAGGTCGAGCACATAGGTTCGACCACGCGGATTCTGGGAAGGGAGGATGGTGGCAATCGCCGGCCGGTCGATGCCCGGTAGCGTCTTGAGCACGAACCGGGAGATGGCCATCAGCGCGCCGGTGTTGCCGGCCGACACTGCGGCCTGAGCCTCGCCCGCCTTGACGCGGTCGATGGCCACCCGCATCGACGAATCCTTCTTGTTGCGCATCGCGATCGCGGGCGAGTCATGCATCTCGACCACTTCGCTGGCTGCGACGAACCCGGCCCGCCCCGGAAACTCGGAGGCGAGCTTGGCCGCGTCGGCTTCAACCCGTTCAGGGAGGCCAACCAACAGTACGCTTGCGTATGGATCGTCGCGCAGGAATTGCCTTGCTGCTGGCAGGGTGACCGATGGTCCATGGTCACCGCCCATGCAGTCGATCGCTAGGGTCACCTGCATCGGGGGATATGCGCGAAGAGAAATTGGACGAACAAAGGCGGCGCCGGGAACCCGGACGCCGCCTTGTCGAATGAGCGGATTACTCGCCCTTGGCCTTCATGACCTTGCGGCCACGGTACACGCCGGACGGCGAGACGTGGTGACGCAGGTGGACTTCACCGGTGGTCGGCTCAACGGCCAGCGGGGGGTTGGTCAGGAAGTCGTGCGAGCGGTGCATACCGCGCTTCGACGGGGACTTTTTGTTCTGTTGAACGGCCATTTCAAACTCCTTCGCGTGATTCGTGGATCCCGCAGGATCACTGATTACTTGTTGCCCGCCCCGCGCAGCTTCGCCAGCGCCGCGAAGGGCGACGCGCTGTCGTCCTCCACGCGGGGATGCGGGGTATCACAGTTCTCATGTCGCGGCGCCAGCGGCAGGGCGAGCAGCAGCTCATCCTCCACCAGGGCCAACACGTTCAGGTCGGGCTCCGCGGCGATCGGGTCGAAGTCATCTTCTTCCAGATCTTCGTCGGGCATTTCCCGCCCCGGCGGCACCAGCAGCAAACGCGAAGCGATGTCGAGCGGCAGGGAAAGCCCGCTCAGGCAGCGCTGGCAGCGCAGCGTCGGTTCGGCATGGATATCGAGCACGAGAAAAGCCTGCCCGCCATTGCCCAACACGTTCTCCACCCACTCTCCGCGCACTTCGAAGCGCACCGGAACCTGCTCGGCGCCCACCAGTTCCGCAGCGTAGCGCGGCAACATGGAAACGGGCACTTCGCGCTCCAGCCGCTGCTCCCGACGCGCGAACTCAAGCGGGTCGGAAATGTGAAGCTCGGAATGGGCGGACTGCTGTTGCGACATAAACGCGCAATGATATTATCCGGAGCCCTTCCTGTCAAAGCCCGTACGGCGCCCATCGCCGCCTTTTCGCGGGCCAACACCCCGCCCCATGCGAACGCTGGTCCTTGCTTCGACGTCGCGCTATCGCCGCGAACTTCTGCAGCGCCTCGAACTGCCCTTCACCACCGACAGCCCGGACATCGACGAGACGCCGCTTGTCGGCGAAGCTCCGGATGCCACGGCTTTGCGCTTGGCAGAAGCGAAAGCCCGCGCCGTCGCTGAACGCCATCCCGACGCACTGATCATCGGCTCCGATCAGGTCGCAAGCGTAGGCGAAGAACGCTTCGGAAAACCGGGCACGGTCGAGCGCGCCATCGCGCAGCTCCAGCGCATGCGCGGCCGCAGCATCGTCTTCCACACTGCGCTCGCGCTGTTCGACGCGCGCGACGGCGGCGTCCAGCTTCGCAACGTCCGGACCGAAGTCGCGATCCGCTCGCTCAGCGACGAGGAGATCGTGCGCTACGTCGAGCGCGAAAACCCGCTGGACTGCGCGGGCAGCGCGAAATGCGAAGGTTTGGGCATTTCGCTGATGGAACACATGCGGGGCGACGACCCCAACGCCCTGATCGGCCTACCGCTGATCGCGCTCTGCGCGATGCTGCGCCAAGCCGGAATCGCCGTTCCCTAAACCGCTTCGCCCTGGCGGGCCGGAACGGATCCGCGCCCGCCATAGCTCATTCCATCAGCGGTACTGGCTTTCGAACAGGCCGCCGAGGAAGGACGAAGCCGCTGCGCCGCCAAAACGGCGTGCCACGCGCTCGAACACCGGCTCGCGCTCCGTGTAGTCGCGCAGGGTTTCGGCCTTGATCACGTCGCGCGCCACCGAACGCACGCTGCCTGTGCCATCAGCCAATCCCAGTTCGATGCTCTTGGCACCGGTCCACACCAGGCCACTGAACATGTCGGGCGTCTCATGCAGGCGCTTGCCGCGCCCCTTGCGGACCGCATCGATGAACTGGGCGTGGATCTCCGAGATCATTTCCTTGGCGTGCTCGACCTGGCTGGGCACCTGCGGCTGGAAGGGATCAAGGAAAGCCTTGTTCTCGCCCGAAGTCAGCGCGCGGCGCTCCACACCGAGCTTCTCCATGGTCCCAGTGAAGCCGAAGCCGTTCATGATCACGCCAATCGAACCGATCAGACTCGCTTTGTCGACATAGATCTTGTCCGCACCCGCCGCCACGTAGTAGCCACCGGAGGCGCAGAGCTCCTCCACCACCGCGTAGACCGGCAGATCAGGACGCGTCGCCTTGAGCCGCTTGATCTCGTCATAGATCTGTCCAGCCTGGACGGGGCTACCCCCTGGGCTATTGATCTTCAGGACAATGCCCTTGGCGGCCTCGTTCTTGAAGGCATCGCGCAACGAGGCGTTTACGTTGGCCGCGCTGGCCTCACCGTCAGGCGCGATAACGCCCTTGATCTCGATGACTGCCGTGTGGGCATTGCCGTCCGCCGCGCCTTCGGCACTGCGGCCCTGCCACACCATCCAAAGGAAGAAGCCGACGTAGCCCACGACGATCAGCTTGAAGAAGATTCCCCAGCGCCGACGGCGGCGCTGCTCCTTCAAAGACTCGGTCGCGAGATTCTCCAGTACCTTGCGTTCCCAACCCGCTTGTTCGCTCATCCGTCACCTTCGATCAAGAAAACCTGTCCATCGCGCTCCAAGGCCTTGAGCGGCGGCAGGCGTCCGCCGCGACAAGGTCCGGCGAGGCAGTAGCCGGTCGCCGGTTCATAGAGCGCGCCATGGGTCGCGCAAATCAGATAGTGGCCCGAATCGTCGAAGAATTTGCCCGGCTGCCAATCCAGCTCCACCGGCACATGCGCGCAACGATTGATGAAGGCCCGCACCACTCCGCCGTGGCGCACAACGAAACCCGTTTCCTCACCCCAGTGGGTGGTAATGGGAAACCGCACGCCGTCTCCACCCTCCTCCAGTGCAGCGCTGTCGCAGATCAGCCGTTCGACTGCAGCCACGCATGCACCTCCGGGACCGAATGCAGGACTGCCCGCGGCGACAGCGCCTCCAGCGCCGGCACTTCATGCGCGCCGAAGGACACACCCAGCGAGGCAACGCCCGCGTTGATCGCCAGTTGCAGGTCGTGCGTGGTGTCGCCGACCATGAGCGTGCGCTCCGGAGACACCATCAGGACATCCATCAGTTGCAGCAGCATTTCCGGATGCGGTTTGGAGAAGGTTTCGTCAGCCGTACGTGTGGCATCGAAGAAACTGTGCAGTTCCGCGACCGCCAGGGCGCGATCAAGCCCCTTGCGACTTTTGCCCGTGGCGACGGCCAGCTGATGACCGTTCGCGCGCAGCCCATCCAGCATGTCCAGCACGCCCTCGAAGAGCACCGCCTCATGGTCGCGCGCCAGGTAGTGATGGCGATAGCGCTCCACCATCTGCGGATATTGCTCGGACTTGAGCTCTGGTACGGCGTACTGCAAGGCCTCCACCAGCCCCAGCCCGATCACATGCCTCGCCCGCTCCAGGGACGGCACGGGCAGGCCGAGGTCGGCGCTGGCGGCGCGGATCGAATGCGTGATCATCGCCGTCGAATCCATCAGGGTGCCGTCCCAGTCGAAGACGATCAGGTCGAAGTTACGCGCCATAGTCGGCTTTCTCCGTGGCATCGAGATGCGCGACGAACTCGGCCAGCTCGCGCGGCAAAGGTGCTTCCAGCGCCAGCGGTTCGCCGCTGACCGGGTGCGCGAGCTTCAAACTTGCCGCATGCAGGAACATACGTTTGAGCCCGACCTTCTGCAGCGCCTTGTTCAGCGCGAAGTCGCCGTACTTGTCGTCGCCCGCGAGCGGGAAACCCAAGTGCGTCAGGTGCACCCGGATCTGGTGGGTGCGCCCGGTCTTGATCTGCACCTCGACCAGGCTGAATTTCTCCCAGCGCCGAACCAGACGGACGATCGAGTGCGAGGCCTTGCCGCCTTCCTCATCCACCGCCACGCGACGCTCGCCCTCTTCAGTCAGGTAGCGGGTCAGCGCGAGGCGGATGTGCTGTACCGGGTTCGGCCAGCGGCCCGACACCAGCGCCAGATAACGTTTGTCCAACGCACTTTCACGCAGCAGGTCGTGCAGGCGCTTGAGCGCGGAGCGCTTCTTGCCGATCAGCAGGATGCCGGAGGTCTCGCGGTCGAGCCGGTGCGCCAGCTCCAGGAAGCGCGCATCGGGTCGGCTCTGGCGCAACTGCTCGATCACGCCGAAAGAGACCCCGCTGCCCCCATGCACCGCCACGCCGGCGGGCTTGTCGATCGCCAGCACCGCCTCGTCCTCGAAGACGACCGGGAATTCACGCCCAGGCACATGTGAGGTATCAGCCTTTTCGGCCAGACGCAGGGGTGGAATCCGTATCTCGTCGCCCTCCACCAGGCGATAAGTCTGGTCGATACGGCCGCGATTGACCCGCACCTCCCCGCTGCGCAGGATCCGGTAGATCAGGCTTTTGGGGGCGCCCTTGCAGATGCGCATCAGGAAATTGTCGATGCGCTGGCCGGCGTCCTGCTCATCCACGCGAACGTGTTGGACGGCCGGTGCCGACGCGTTTTTGCCTTGCAACACCATGTTGAATATACTGCTCGGGTTTTCCCGGTCTGATCCGTCGGGGTGCGCAAAGCCCAGAGGCGTGCGCAAGCCGGCGGCGAAGAGCAAGGCTCCCGGAGAAAACACGTGAGGGCCTGCCGTTGCTGGAGCACAAAAGCTCGCGATGGTACCCAAAATACTGATAGACCACCTAGTTGGCGCGCACTACGCAGATCACGAAGCTCTGGACCGGACGGCTGTTTCGTCGTGTTGCCAGGGCCTCCAAAACGAAATCCCGCGACTCTTTTTGATTGATCCGAAACCACGCATGACCGCGTTCCCGACAATCTGAGATTCACCCGTCCCACACCGACGGTGAGCGGTTTCGTTCTGCCCGTATGCGCGCGGGGGAACAACACAACATGAAGCGCATGCTCTTTAACGCGACGCAGGCCGAAGAACTTCGCGTCGCGATCGTGGACGGTCAGAAACTGATCGACCTCGATATCGAATCGGCCGCCAAAGAACAACGCAAAAGCAACATCTACAAGGGCGTCATCACCCGCATCGAGCCCAGTCTCGAAGCAGCCTTTGTCGATTACGGTGCCGAGCGTCACGGCTTCCTGCCGTTCAAGGAAATCTCCCGTGCTTACTTCAAGGAAGGCGTGGACGCGTCTCGCGCCACCATCCGCGAAGCCCTGCGCGAAGGCCAGGAACTGATCGTCCAGGTCGAGAAGGATGAGCGTGGCAACAAGGGCGCAGCCCTGACCACCTTCATCTCTCTGGCTGGCCGCTACCTCGTCCTGATGCCCAACAACCCGCGCGGCGGCGGCGTTTCGCGCCGCGTAGAAGGCGATGAACGCGCCGAACTGCGCGACGCGCTCGACCAGGTGGAAGTGCCCTCGGGCATGAGCCTGATCGCCCGCACCGCCGCGATCGGCCGCACCGCCGAAGAGCTGCAGTGGGACCTGAACTACCTCGCCCAGCTGTGGAAGGCGATCGAATCCGCCGCCAAGGCCGAAAAGGGCGCCTGCCTGATCTACCAGGAAGGCAGCCTCGTGATCCGCGCGATCCGCGACTACTTCTCGTCCGACATCGGCGAACTGCTGATCGACACCGACGAGGTGTATGAGCAGGCGAAGCAGTTCATGGCCCATGTGATGCCGACCAACGTGCATCGCGTGAAGCGCTACCGCGACGACGTGCCGCTGTTCTCGCGCTTCCAGATCGAACACCAGATCGAATCGGCCTACTCGCGCCAGGTGAACCTGCCCGCGGGCGGCGCCGTGGTGATCGACCACACCGAAGCGCTGGTGGCGGTCGACGTGAACTCCGGTCGCGCCACCAAGGGCAGCGACATCGAGGAAACCGCGCTCAGGACCAACCTCGAAGCCGCCGACGAAATCGCCCGTCAGCTGCGCCTGCGCGACCTGGGCGGCCTGATCGTCATCGACTTCATCGACATGGAAAACCCGAAGAGCCAGCGCGAGGTGGAAAACCGCCTGCGCGATGCCCTTCGCCATGACCGCGCCCGCGTGCAGATGGGCAAGATCAGCCGCTTCGGCCTGCTCGAACTCTCGCGCCAGCGCCTGCGCCCTGCCCTGGCGGAAACCAGCTACATCACCTGCCCGCGCTGTACCGGCACCGGCCACATCCGCTCGACCGAATCCGCCGCGCTGCACATCCTGCGCATCCTGGAAGAGGAAGCGATGAAGGAAAACACCGGCGCGGTGCACGTGCAGGTGCCGGTCGATGTCGCGACCTTCCTGCTCAACGAGAAGCGGGTGGACATCGCCAAGATCGAGCTGCGCCACAAGATCAACCTGCTGCTGATCCCGAACCGTCACCTGGAAACGCCGGCGCACGAAATCATCCGCCTGCGTCACGACCAGTTGAACCAGGAAGAAGCCATCCTCCCCAGCTACCGCATGGCGGTTATGCCGGAAGACAGCAACTACGCGCCGCCCTCGGCCAATACCGACGGCAAGCCGGCACGTCAGGAAGCAGCTATCCGCAACTTCACGCCGGACACCCCTGCGCCGATCGTCGAACCCAAGCCTGCCGCTCCGGTGGCCGCACCGGCTGCAGCGAGCGTCGCTCCGGCGCCCGGCCTGTTCCAGCGTGTGCTGGCGTGGCTTCGTGGTGACAGCGCCGAACCGGCTGCCGCTCCGGCTGCCCCGGCAGCGGCGCCCGCCAAGCGCGAAGGCCGCCAGGACCGCAACCGCGGCGAACGTGGTCGCGGTGGTCGTGACGGCCAGCGCCGCAATAGCGAGGAACGTGGCGAGCGCGGCGAACGCGGTGGCCGCAACGAAGAGAAGCGCGAGCGCGGCGAAGGCCGCAACCGCGGCGAGAAGGCCGACCGCACCGAGCGCGCGGATCGTCAGCGCGAGCAACGCGCCGACCAGCCGGAAACCGCGAAGGAAGCCAAGCCCGAGGGTCGCAATCGTCGCGAACGCGGCGAGGACAAGCGCGAACGTGGCGAGCGCCAGGACAAGCGCGAGACCGCCGTAGCCGAAACCAACGCCAATGCCGCGGCGCCCGCCGAGGAAACGGCCAGCGCCCAGCAACCGCGCCGCGAACGTCAGCCGCGCGCTCCCCGCGAGCCGCGCGAACCGCGTAACGCAGTGGCTACGGAACAGGAAGTCGTCGCCCAGCCCGCAGCGGAATCGGCCGAAGGTGCCACACCGGCAGCCGAGGGCGAAGCCGGCACCAGCCGCCGCCGCAATCGTCGCGGCCGTCGTGGTGGCGAGCGTCGTGGCGAGGCCCTGCAAGGCGGTCCGGTGGAATACCTGATCACGCCGGACGGCAAGGTCGAGAAGCTGGAAACCGCGGCCCCCGAAGTGAGCAGTGAAGGCCCGGCTACTGAACTGGCGCAGGAAGTCGTCGCGGAAGCGAAGGCCGAGTTCGCACCGGCCGTCGAAGCGAGCGCGCCCGTTGCAGCCGTTGAAGCAGCGCCTGCACCGGTGGCCGTGGAGGCCGCCGCCGAAGGCACGCCGGCCCTGGTTCAAGCCGCGGCAAGCGAGACCGCGATCGTTGCGGAGCCGCAAGCCAGCGTCGAAGCGCCGGCCGCCGAAGCCACCCCTGAGCCCGTTGCCGCGCCGGTCGTTGAAGCTGCGCCGGTCGTGCCGGAGCCCGTCGCTGAAGCAACTGCTCCTGTGGCCAAGGTCGCCGAAGAACCGGTCGCTCCGGCCACGAAGCCGCAAGCTGCGCATGCGCCGATCGATCTGTCCGCGTACATCAAGCCGGGCGATCTGGAAATGGTCGAGACCCGCGCCAGCGCGGCGCCTGTGCAAGCCACGGTCGCGGAAGAAGCGCCCGCCCCCGCCCGTCGTCGTCGTGAGCGCGCGGCACGTGCGCCGGCGGAAGACATGCTGGAGCAGGTCGAAACCCGCAAGTAAGGCATGCGCCAAGTGCCGACCTTCAAGGTCGGCACCGGAATGCCCCAAGGCCATTGCGAGCAATCGCAATGGCCTTTTTCATTCGGGGCCTACGTTTCAGATTTTTGTAAAACGCGCTAAACACTTGCAAGCCAAACTGCGGAATTCTCGTTTTCAAACGGATTCTGCGCTTTATGAACCGGCGTCGTTTTCTATTGGGCAGTACCGCGAGCGCGGCGCTGCTTCTCACCAGCCCCCTTGCATCGGCCCAAAGCCCGCGTCCCTGGATCATCGGCCAGTCGGTCGATCTGTCCGGGCTCACGCAGAACCTCGGCCGCGACTACTTCACCGGTGCAAAGCTGTGCTTCGATCAACTCAATCGGGCCGGCGGCGTCCAGGGCCGAGCTCTGCGCCTGATCCAGCGCGACGACGGCGGCACGCCGCAGCGCAGCCTGGATAACCTCGCCACCCTGCTGGGCGACGACGGTGCCGACGTGCTTTTCGGATTCACTGGCGACGCCTGCGTAACAGCGGTCACACAGAGCGCCCTCTTCAGGCAGAGCGAGCGCGTCCTGTTCGCGCCCATGAGCGGCGCGGGCGACGCCGCTACGCAAACACGCGTGCGCTATCTGCGTGCAACCTACGGCGAAGAGATCGCAGCAATCCTCGCGACCTTCCGCGGTGCGGGCCTCAAGTCCTTCGCGATCGCGCACGCCAACACGGAGACCGGACGCAACGCCCGCGATGCCGCGCTAACCCTCGCGAAGACCCGCGGCATCACCGCCACGCCAGTTCCGCTGAGCGGCGACGCCGCCAAGCTGGACCGGGAGGCGGAAGCCGTCCTGCGGCTGCAGCCCCAGGCGGTGGTGATTCTTGCCGACACCATTCCCACCGCCCTGCTCGCCCGTTCGCTGCGCGCCCGCGACGCCGGCCTCTTCGTCTGTGCGACCTCCTGCGTCGATCAGAACAGCCTGCGCGAAGTCATGGGGCCGAACGTGGCGGCCGGCATCGTGCTCTCACGCGTGGTTCCCGATCCGGTGCGCAGCACGGCTCCGACAGTGCGCGAGTTCGTACGCGCCTTCGCGACCAACTACGACGAAACGCCGACGCCCGCCAATCTCGAAGGCTATCTGGCCGCGCGGGTCCTCGTCGAAGGGCTGCGGCGCGCGGGTCCGAACGCGGGCAGCGGCAAGCTCGCTGGCGCCCTGCAGGAGGTGAGCGCCAACCCGCTCGCAGAAGGCGTCTCGACGACGAATTCGGCGGGCAAGCGCTATGTGGATACGAGCGTGATCACGCGCAGCGGCACGATCACCAGCTAAGCGTTTGTCGCCACCAGCAGGAGCGACCTGATCGAGCGGTCAGGCCGTTTTGCGCAGCGCAGTCAGCAGGCTGCGCGCACCGTCCTCGCACAGATCGAGCACGTGCTCGAAACCGGCGTCGCCGCCGTAGTAAGGATCGGGCACTTCGGCGCTCGGCGCGCTGTCGAGAAAGAGGCGGATCTTGTGCCGATGGGCGGCCGGACATTGCGCGCGCATCAGGTCCAGATGGCCCTCGTCCATCGCCAGCAAAAGGTCGAATCGGGCGAAGTCCGCCGGAACAAGCTTGCGTGCGCGCAGGCGCGAGAGATCGTAGCCGCGCCGCACCGCCGCGCGCTGGGCGCGCGGATCGGGCGCCTCGCCCACGTGGTAACCCTGGGTACCGGCCGAATCCAGCTCGGCAGCGAAGCCTTCCCGCGCGAACAACGTTCGGACCACGCCTTCAGCCGTGGGCGAACGGCAGATGTTTCCGGTGCAGACGAAGAGGATGCGAGGCGGCGTGGCGGTACTCACTGCGGGCAGGTCCAGAAGGATGCGGGAAGCGGCATTCTAGAGCAGCCGACCGCCGCATCCTGCGACGCTTTGCTCACCTGGCAGGTTCGGCAGCGGCGCGGCGGCCGCCGTGCTCAGCGGTCCGGCCGCGTCGCCGAAAAAGCAAGCGCTAGGGCGCGTCGTGCTGGTCCGCACCGAAAGCGCGTTGGCGCAGGCGGAAGAGTTCGTCGCGGGCCGCTGCCGCTTTCTCGAAGTCGAGATTTCGCGCGTGCTCGTTCATCTCCTTCTCCAGCGCCTTGATCGCCTTGGCCAGCGCCTTCTCGTCCATCACCGCGTAGTCGGCACGCGCCGACTCGACGCGTTGGGCCTCGGCTGCCGCACCCGCGTCGTAGACGCCATCGATGATGTCCTTGATCCTCTTTTTCACCGAGCGCGGCACGATGCCGTTCGCCTCGTTGTGGGCCACCTGCTTGGCGCGACGCCGTTCGGTCTCCTCGATCGCAAGCTTCATCGAATCGGTGATGCGGTCCGCGTAGAGGATGGCCGTGCCATTGAGGTTGCGCGCCGCACGGCCGATCGTCTGGATCAGGCTGCGCGCGGAACGCAGGAAGCCTTCCTTGTCGGCATCGAGAATCGTCACCAGCGACACTTCCGGGATGTCCAGCCCCTCGCGCAGCAGGTTGATGCCGATGAGCACGTCGAACTGGCCCAGGCGCAGGTCGCGGATGATCTCCACCCGCTCCACCGTGTCGATGTCCGAGTGCAGGTAACGCACCTTGATGCCGTTCTCGGCGAGGTAATTGGTCAGCTCCTCGGCCAGGCGCTTGGTCAGCACCGTGACCAGCACGCGCTCCTCGGCCGCCACGCGCTCCCGGATCTCCATGAGCAGGTCGTCGACCTGGGTCATGGCGGGTCGCACGATCACCACCGGATCCACCAGACCCGTCGGCCGCACCACCTGCTCCACCACCTGACCTTGATGTTGCGCCTCGTAGTCCGCCGGCGTCGCCGAGACGAAGATCGACTGCGGCATCAGCCGCTCGAACTCCTCGAACTTGAGCGGTCGGTTGTCCACCGCGGAAGGCAGGCGGAAGCCGAAGCCCACGAGGTTTTCCTTGCGCGCGCGGTCGCCTTTGAACATGCCGCCCACCTGCGGAATCGCGACGTGCGATTCGTCGATGAACATCAGTGCGTCGCGCGGCAGGTAGTCGATGAGGGTCGGAGGCGGCTCGCCCGGCGCGCGGCCGGACAGGTGTCGGGAGTAGTTCTCGATGCCCTTGCAGAAACCCATCTCGGTGAGCATCTCGAGGTCGAAACGGGTGCGCTGTTCGATGCGCTGCGCCTCCACGAGCATGTTCTCGCGGATGTAGAACTCCTTGCGGTCGCGCAGCTCCTCCTTGATCGCCTCGATCGCGCGCATCACCGTCGCACGGGGCGTCACGTAATGGCTGGAGGGGAACACGGTGAAGCGCGCGAGGCGCTGCTTCAGGTGGCCGGTAAGCGGATCGAAGACGGTGAGATGCTCGATCTCGTCGTCGAACATCTCGATGCGCACCGCGTGCTCGGCGTTCTCCGCGGGAAACACGTCGATCACATCACCGCGCACGCGGAAAGTACCGCGTTTGAAGTCGAGATCGGCGCGGGTGTACTGCATGCCCACCAACCGCTGCACCACCTCGCGGTGCGTGAGCTTCTCACCCTCGCGCAGGTGCAGGATCATGCTGTGGTAATCGACCGGGTCGCCGATACCGTAGATGCAGGACACAGTGGCGACGATCACCACGTCGCGCCGTTCGAGCAGGCTCTTGGTCGCCGAGAGCCGCATCTGCTCGATGTGCTCGTTGATCGACGAATCCTTCTCGATGAAGAGGTCGCGCGAAGGCACGTAGGCCTCGGGCTGGTAGTAGTCGTAGTACGAGACGAAGTACTCGACCGCGTTCTCCGGGAAGAACTCCTTGAACTCGGAATACAGCTGCGCCGCGAGCGTCTTGTTCGGCGCCAGCACCAGGGCCGGCTTGCCAGTGCGGGCAATCACGTTGGCCATGGTGTAGGTCTTGCCCGAGCCGGTCACCCCGAGCAGGGTCTGGTACATCAGGCCGTCCTCGACCCCTTCGACCAATGCGTCGATCGCCGCGGGCTGGTCGCCGGCGGGCGGGAAAGGCTGATGCAGACGAAAAGGACTGTTCGGGTACTCGACGATCACGGATTCTGCTCCTGGTAGCGTCCCCTATCTGGGGATCCTATGGGCTCATGCAAGCCACCCACCGACGCCCATTGTCGGTGATACCCCTGCCAGTTTCTGTCAGGAGAAGGCTTCCTGGATGAGCTTGAGTCCAGACAACCCCAGCGCCGCCGTGGCGAACACGTAGAAGGGCCGTTCCGGCAGGCGTGTCAGCAGCCGCATGCCCAGCCACACGCCCAGCGGCACCAGGGGCGCGAAACACAGCGAGATCAGCAGCGACTCACGGGTAAAGAGCCCGAGACCCACGTAGAACGGCACCTTCGCCGCGTTGATCACCGCAAAGTAGAAGACCGTGGTCGCAACAAAGGTTTCCCGGGGCAGGCCTCGTCCCAGCAGGTAAACGAGTAGCGGTGGCCCGCCCGCATGCGCCAGCGTGCTGGTCACGCCCGAAACGCCGCCCCATAGCCAGGCCCGGCCAAGGCCCGGCTCCGCAGCGGGCTTTGCACCGCGACGCATCACCCGATCGATCGCAAACCACACCGCGATCGCGCCGATCACCGCCTTGACGCCCCGATCCGGCACCAGCCCGAAAGTCAGCGTCCCCAGCGCGATCCCGACGAGAGCGGCCGGGATCAGCGTCTTGAGCTCGGGCATCGAAGCCTTGCCCCAGAAAGCGCGGATCCCGACGAGGTCCATCAGCACCAGGATCGGCAGCATCACCGCCGCCGCCTCGCGCGCGGGCAACCACATCGCCATGAAAGGCACCGCCAGCCCGCCGAGCGCGCCGCCCAATGCCGATTTGGAAATCCCCGTCATCAGGACCGCGAGTCCCGCCACGATCCATCCAGCGGTATCGAAGCCGCTGCCCACCGTCGCCAGCAAACCGGCGCCCTCCGTTACTGCCTGCATTCAGCCGTACATCCTTTGCGTGTCTCGCGCGTTAGTCGATTGCCGCGCCAGCGATCCTCGGAAGAGGTCATGCGCGCGTGCTAAACTCAAATGCTTGATTTTCATGGCGACTTTGTCTGCGGACAAGCGCCGCGACCGCATGGTCGTCTTCACTGTTCCCTTCTTGCACGACACCGGAGTTCTGATGCCTGCCTCGATCTTCGCCGCGGTGGAAATGGCCCCCCGCGATCCGATTCTCGGCCTCAACGAAGCCTTCAACGCTGACACCCGCACGACCAAAGTGAATCTTGGCGTTGGCGTTTACTACGACGACAACGGCAAGATTCCGCTGCTCGCCGCCGTGAAGGCCGCCGAGAAGGCTCGCCTCGAGGCCGCTCCGGCGCGTGGCTACCAGCCGATCGAAGGGCTGGGCGCCTACAACACCGGCGTGCAAAACCTGCTCTTCGGCAAGGATTCCGCGCTGATCGCCAACGGTCAGGTCATCACGGCCGAAGCCCTGGGCGGCACCGGCGCCCTGAAGATCGGCGCCGACTACCTCAAGCGCCTGTCGCCCAACGCCAAGGTCTATATCTCGGACCCGAGCTGGGAAAACCACCGCGCGCTGTTCGAGTCCGCCGGCTTCGTGGTCGAAAACTATCCGTACTACGACGCTGCCACCGGCGGCGTGAACTTCGCCGCGATGAAGGCCTGCCTGCTGTCGCTGCCGGCTGGCTCGATCATCGTGCTGCACGCCTGCTGCCACAACCCGACCGGCGCCGACCTGTCCGACGCACAATGGGCGGAAGTCGTGGAAGCCTGCCGCGAAAAGGGCCTCGTGCCCTTCCTCGACATGGCCTACCAGGGCTTTGCCGACGGCATCGCCGAAGACGCAGTGGCGGTGAATCTGTTCGCCGCTTCGGGCCTGCAGTTCTTCGTTTCCAGCTCTTTCTCCAAGAGCTTCTCGCTTTACGGCGAACGCGTCGGCGCACTGTCCATCGTGACCGCGAGCAAGGAAGAAAGCGGTCGCGTGCTTTCGCAACTCAAGCGCGTCATCCGCACCAACTACTCCAACCCGCCGACGCACGGCGGCGCGGTGGTGGCCGCGGTGCTCAACAGCGCCGAGCTGCGCCAGCAATGGGAAGACGAACTCGCCGGCATGCGCGTACGCATCCGCCAGATGCGTAGCGGTCTGGCCGAAGGCCTCAAGGCACGCGGCGTCACCCGCGACCTGTCCTTCGTGACGAGCCAGCGCGGCATGTTCTCCTATACCGGCCTCTCCGCTGCGCAGGTTGAAACGCTGCGCGCCGAGTCCGGCATCTACGCCGTCTCGACCGGCCGCATCTGCGTCGCCGCGCTGAATAGCAAGAACCTGGATTACGTGGCCGACGCACTGGCCAAGGTGATGAAGGGCTGAGTCCGCAGAACCAGTCCGGCCGGAGCGCCGGACCTCCGCGGAAAGCAAAAGAGCCGGCCATGCCGGCTCTTTTGCTTTCAGGCTGCCGGCAGCGCGGCCCGCAGGTTGTGGACCTGCCACTCCCGCCGTTCCGGCGTCGCGTTCGCGTAGGCAACGCTTTCGGTCAAGGTCTGGGCCGCGAAGGTTTCGACCAGGCGCTTGAGCAGGCCATGCTCAGGCAGCATCGGGCCAAGGAAAAGCACCGACTCACCGCGCTGGATGAGGATGGACGGGAAATTCTCGACGTCGATGTCGCCAGCGAGATCCGCATGATCTTCCACATCTACCCAGATGAAACCCATCCCGGGAAAGCCCGCCGCCAGGTCCAGGAAACCCTGACGATATTCCCGACAGCTGCCGCACCATTCCGCACAGAGGCAGGCGACGAGGAATTCGGTACCGGGATCGATGGGAACGGGCTGCATCCGGCCATTATGCCAGCCTTGACGTTTGCAGCCGTGACGTGAAACAATCGCAGATTCACCTAAGCCGGTCACACCCGCCGGCGTCATGAAAGGAAAGACCATGAAAGCCGAAGGCCATCCGAACTACAAGGAAGTGCAAGTGAGCTGCTCCTGCGGCAGCACTTTCACCACCAAGTCCACGCTGGGCAAGCCGAACCTGCACATCGAAGTGTGCGCAGAGTGCCACCCGTTCTGGACCGGCAAGCAAAAGATCGTCGACACCGCAGGTCGCGTCGAACGCTTCCGCCAGAAGTACGGTCGCACCGGCGCCTGATCCCAGGACGCACGGACAAAAAAGGGCAGCGCAAGCTGCCCTTTTTGTTTGCGGCTCCCGCCGGCGGCCCGGTCTCAGAGGCAGTTTCATCCGCTGCCAGAACTCCGGCGGAACCACCGCGGGCCACCCCGACACCGGGGCTCCACATCTTTTGTTGCACACCCGCCGCCCCGGCACGCCCACAAAGCGGCTGCCAGACAGCCCTTCCGGCGTCCGCTCCGCTAGAATCGGGCGCCCCGCCTTCACGCGAGCCCCCTGACGCATGGCGTACGCCGAATCCGCACATCCTCCGAAATTCCCGCTCTGGGCGATCTGGATACTGTTCCTGCTCTATGCCCTCCCGGGCCTGATCGATCACGATCCCTGGCGCGGTGACGACATCGAACATTTCGGCGTGGTATTCGAGATGTACTCCGGTGGCGACTGGCTAGTTCCGAGCATTGCCGGCATTCCCCATCCGGAATATCCGCCCTTCTACTACTGGATCGCGACGCTGCTCGCCAAACTGCTGCACTGGGCGATGCCGGTTCATAACGCAGCGCGGCTCGCTTCCGGCATCTTCGCCGGGGTCGCGTTCGCGGCGCTGGCCCGCACCGCACAACAGCTCTACCGCGATCGTGCCGACCGTGGCGCCGCCCTGCTCTGCCTGGGTACGCTGGGGCTGCTCCTGCATGCCCATGAGTTCCAACCGCAGCTGGCCCTGCTCGCCGGCTCGGCGCTAACCTTCTGGGGCTTCGCCGAATTCCTCGCCCGACCGCGGCGGGGCGCCATCATCGCCGGCCTCGCGATGGGCATGGCCTTTCTCTCCAACGGCTTCAGCGCCTTCCTGCTGCTCTTGCCGCTGTGGGTACTCCTGCCCTTGTTCAGCCGGGAATGTCGCGACCGTCGTCATTACCCGACCTTGGCCCTGGGCGCGGGCATTGCGATCGGCATGGCCGCAGCCTGGTGTGCGCTGCTGCACACGCTGCGCCCGGAAGGCTTCGCGCTCTGGTGGGCGAACGAGATGGCGGATATCACGCCGCATCTGTACCACTTCGTGCGACTCAAGGACCTGCTGCAACTGCTTGGCTGGTTCATGTGGCCACTGTGGCCGCTGGCGATCTGGGCACTGTGGCGCCATCGCCGTACCTTGAACGAAGCCCGCTTCACGCTGCCGCTGGCGGCCTTCATCCTGGCGGCCCTGCTCGTAGCCTTTACCGGTCCGATGCGGCCGGCGCATGCCCTGCCGTTGCTGCCGCCACTGGTGCTGCTCGCCTCGGCTGGCGTCCAGACCCTGCGTCGTGGTGCTGCCAGCGCGCTCGACTGGTTCGGCCGCATGTGCTTCGCGGGCTTCGGCGTGTTCATGTGGGTGGCGTGGTACGCGCTGCACTTCGGCCATCCGGTGCCGCTTGCGCGCAACATCGGGCGCCTCTTGCCCGGCTTCTCGCCCAGCCTGTCGATCACCGCCACGGTACTGGCGGTGCTGCTTTCGCTCTGCTGGATCGTGATGCTGGTGCGGCCGCCGCGCTCGCCAATCCGCGGTTCGCTGTCCTGGGGCGCGGGCGTGACCTTCCTCTGGTGCCTGACCGTCACGCTCTTCCTGCCGGCGGTGAACTACGACAAGAGCTACCGCGAGGTCGCGGCCAGCGTAGCGCGCCAGGTCCAGGGCTACCGGCCGGGCTGCATCATCGGCACCGGTCTTGGGCCCAGCCAGCTCGCAGCGATGGACTACTTCGCCGCGCTGCGCTTCGCGCCTTCGGGGACACCGGACTGCCAGTACATGCTGAGTTACCGCAGTAGCCGCGATCCGGCTTTCGCCGGCCAGCCCGGCTGGGAAAAGGTCTGGGAGATCGAGCGCGGCCGCAAACGCACGGCGGAGTCCTTCGCGCTCTACAAGCGCGCCGATTTCGGTGGCGCCGCGCTCGCCGAGGGAGACCTGCTCGGCGGCACGGCCAGCTCGTCCTACTCGCTGCCCGCCGCAGCCATCGCGGGCGACGCAGCGGGCACGGACGCCTCGAATTAAGGCAGGCGCAGGAAGTTGTCGCGGTAGAAGCGCAGCTCTTCGATCGACTCGCGGATATCGGCCAGCGCAGTGTGCGCGCCGGCCTTCTTGAGCCCGGCGGCCATCGTCGGATGCCAGCGACGAGCCAGCTCCTTGAGTGTGCTGACGTCAAGGTTCCGGTAGTGGAACCAGGCCTCGAGCTCAGGCATCCAGCGTGCCATGAAGCGACGGTCCTGGCAGATCGAATTGCCGCACATCGGGCTGGTGCGCTTGGGCACCAGCGGATCGAGGAAGGCCAAGAGCGTGCGGGCGGCTTCCGCCTCGTCGATCGTCGACGCACGCACCCGGTCGATCAGCCCGCTACGGCCGTGGGTGTTCTTGTTCCACTCGTCCATCGCGTCGAGCACGCTGTCGGGCTGGTGTACGGCGATCACCGGGCCCTCGGCCACCACTTCGAGCTTGGCGTTGGTCACCACCACCGCGATCTCAATCACGTGATCGCGGTCCGGTTCAAGCCCGGTCATCTCCATGTCCACCCAGACGAGGTGGTTCTGGTCCTGTGCCATAATCGATTTCTCCTGCCAAAAGGCGATTCTCGCACAGCGCGGAACGGCGCCCCGCAAGGCCATGGCGGTCTTCTGCCACGCTGGCGCCCGGCGGTAAGCCGCCCCTTCTGCTTCGCCTGTTCGCTCGCATGATCCCGATGAGTGCATCCGCCTTCACCAATCTCTTCCTCTGCTTCGTTTTCCTCACGCTCGGCCTGCGTCTGTGGCTGGCATGGCGCCATGGTCGTCATGTCCTGGCACACCGCGCGGCAGTGCCTGCAGCGTTTGCCGACAAGATCCCGCTCGACGCGCATCAGAAAGCCGCTGACTACACCCTGGCGCGGCTCAAGGTCGGCGGGCTGGAGTTGATCGTCGAAACCGGCCTGCTGCTTGCGCTCACACTGGGCGGCGGGCTGCAGGCGATCCACGATCTCTTCGCCCAATGGCTCGCAGCCAGCGGCATCTGGCACGGCATCGCCTTCCTCGGCGGCCTGTCGATCGTCTCCTTCGCAGTCGGCCTGCCGTTCTCGCTGTGGCGCACCTTCGTCACCGAGGCGCGCTTCGGCTTCAACACGACGACGCTGGGCGTCTTCATTGGCGATCTGCTCAAGGGTGCGCTGGTCGCGGTCGTGATCGGCGTGCCGGTGATCGCGCTGGTGCTCTGGATGATGCAGGCGACCGGACCGAACTGGTGGATCTGGGTCTGGGCCTTCTGGCTCGGATTCAACCTGCTGGTGATGGTGCTCTACCCCATCGTCATCGCGCCGCTCTTCAACAAGTTCACGCCCCTGGAAGACGGCGCCCTCAAGGCGCGGATCGAAGCCCTTCTCGCCCGCTGCGGCTTCCGCAGTTCCGGCCTCTTCGTGATGGATGGCTCGCGTCGATCAGCCCATGGCAACGCTTATTTCACCGGCCTGGGCGCTGCGAAGCGCATCGTCTTCTTCGACACCCTGATCACCAAGCTCGAGCCGAACGAAGTCGAAGCTGTCCTTGCGCACGAGCTCGGTCACTTCAAGCGACGCCACCTGGTGCAGCGGATCGCCTTCATGGCGGCCGCGAGCTTTGTCCTGCTTGCACTGCTGGGCTGGCTGGTCGGGCAGAATTTCTTCTACGAAGGTCTCGGCATGCAGGCGCGCGACGCAGCGGTCGCACTCGCACTCTTCCTCTACGTGCTGCCGATTTTCACTTTCCCGCTCACGCCGCTGGGCAGCCTGTGGTCGCGCAAGCACGAGTTCGAGGCCGACGCCTATGCGGCGAGCCATGCGCAGGCGGGCGATCTTGTTTCGGCGCTGGTCAAGCTGTACCGCGACAACGCGGGCACGCTCACGCCCGATCCGCTCTATTCCGCCTTCTATGATTCGCATCCGCCCGCGCCGGTGCGGATCGCGCGGCTGCAAACCGCATGAAAGGCACGCTTCGCGGCACGGTGGTCGCGGCCTTCGGCCGCCAGTACGAAGTGGAGTCTGACGACGGCACGCGTCGGCTCTGTTTTACGCGCGCCAAGAAGAGCCTCGTCGCCTGCGGCGATGAAGTCGAAATCACCGAGACGGGCAAGGACCAGGGCGTCATCGAGCGCCTCTGCGATCGCCGCTCGCTGCTCTATCGCGAGGACGCCTTCAAGCAAAAGCTGATCGCGGCGAACGTGACGCAGGTGATCGTGGTCGTCGCCACGGAGCCGAGTTTCAATCCGGACCTCATCACCCGCTGCCTCTGCGCGGCCGAGGACCAGGAGCTCGAGCCCCTGATCGTGCTGAACAAGGCCGATCTCTCTGCCCGGCTGGAAGAAGCCCGTACGCTGCTGGCGCCGTTTGCTGAGCTTGGCTACCCGGTGCTCGAACTCACCGCGCGGCAGGACGTGGGCAGCCTGCGTGACCGCCTTGCAGGACATGTGAGCCTGCTGGTCGGGCAGTCCGGCATGGGCAAGTCCACCCTCACCAACGCACTCGTCCCCGATGCGCAGGCGCAGACGCGCGAGATCTCGGCCGCATTGGACTCAGGCAAGCACACCACGACGTTTTCGCGACTCTATCGGCTCCCCGATGGCGGCGCGCTGATCGACAGCCCGGGCCTGCAGATGTTCGGCCTGGCGCAACTGTCACGCGGCGCACTCGAACACGCCTTCCGGGAGTTCCGCCCTTTCCTAGGCCAATGCCGCTTCCGCGATTGTCGCCATGAAGCCGAGCCCGGCTGTGCGATCCGCGGCGCTCTCGACGCCGGCACGATCAGCCCGCAGCGCTTCGGCCAGTTCCGCGCGCTGCGCGACGAACTCGCTCACGCAGAAGCCGCACGCATCGGCCGCTGAGTTTGCCCCTTGATCGGGTCGCGGGCCGCGATCGCCGATCCATCGCCGAGAGAAGCTCACGATGTTTTCCACAAAATCTGTGGATGACTTCGTGGACAGCGCGGGGAGATGCGACGCAAACCCTTGATCGAAAAGGGCTGGGACTTGTCTGCCACGTAAAGAAGCGCGGCAGCGCAGAAGAGGAAATGTCCTCAGCCCGCCAGCCAATCAGGATCGGGCATGTCCTCGAAGGCCTTGCGCAAGGCCTCGCCCCAGCGCGTCCTCACCATGCTGAAGTAAGGGTCGCTTGCATCGATTGAGCGGTGCGAGTCGAGCCTCAAGGCATCCGTCTTCACGATCGCAAGGTCCAATGGCAGGCCAACCGAGAGGTTGGAACGAATCGTGGAGTCCATCGAGATCAGCGCGCACTTGGCCGCCTCGTCGAGTGAGGTATTGCGACGCAGGACGCGATCGACAATCGGCTTGCCGTACTTGGATTCGCCGATCTGGAAGTAAGGCGTCTCCGGCGTGGCCTCGATGAAGTTACCCGCCGCATAGATGTTGAAGAGGCGCGGCGCCTCGCCACGAATCTGCCCGGCCAGGATAAGGCTCGCGCTGAAGTCGATGCCAAAGGCTTGCAGCGCTTCAGCATCCCGTCTGTGCACTTCACGCAGCGTCTCGCCCACATGCCGCGCGGCCTCGAACAGATTGGGCACGCTCCAGAGACTGGTGCGCGTGTCCGTGGCGGCCATCTGCTCTTGCAGCATCGATACCAGCGACTGGGTGATCGCGAGATTGCCCGCGGTCATCAGGATGAGGATGCGATCGCCCGCACGCTCGAAGATGTTGAGCTTGCGGAAGGAGTTGATGTGGTCGACGCCGGCATTGGTGCGGGAATCCGAAAGGCACACCAGGCCCGCGTCGAGGAGCATGCCGACGCAATAGGTCATGAGGGATCACCAGGGAAGGCAGGAAGGCCACATTCTGAGCGCGATTGCGTGCACGCATGTGACACGCAATCGCGCGCGCTCCGAGACTGCAACCCGTGGTCGCAGCCGGTGCCGTGGCGCGACGCTACTGCGCCACCGGCACCAGGAAGTCCTCGGAAATGCGGCTACCCAGGTCGAGGATCGTGTCGAGGGTCGTGTTCAGGTAGTCGTGCAGACCGACCTTGAACACGTCCTCGATACGCCCGAAACGCAGGGAGGCTTCGAACTCGCCTGCCCGGCGTTCGGTTTCCGCCGAGCGCTCGTTCGCCACCGCACGCAGCAGGCCATAGACCTCCCGCATGCAATAGGACAGCGAACGCGGCATGTCCGCCCGCAGCAGGAGCAGTTCCGCCACACGCGAGGGCGTGATCATGTCGCGATACACGCGGCGGTAGATCTCGAAGGCCGACACCGAATGCAGCAGCGTGCTCCACTGGTAGTAGTCAGCCGCGCTGTCTGGCGCCGCGCCCGCTTCCACCAGCAGGTGGTACTTCACGTCGAGAATCCGCGCGGTGTTGTCCGCACGCTCGATAAAGGTGCCCAGACGCGTGAAGTGGAAGGACTCGTCGCGCAGCATGGTGCCGACCGTGACGCCGCGCGACAGATGCGAGCGGTACTTCACCCATTCGAAAAACTCGCTCGCGCCCGTCTCGTCGAGCTTGCCCGGATCGAAGGCGCGCGCCTTGATCCAGGTCGCGTTGATCGCCTCCCACAGCTCCGAGGTGAGCGTGCCGCGCACCGCATGGGCATTCTCGCGCGCCGCGCGCAGGCAGGACACGATGGACGAGAGATTGCGCCGCTCGAACATCATGAAGTGCATGACCTTGTCGGGCTCGATCGCGTCATGCGTGTCGCGATAGCTCTCCAGCATGCCCATCAGGTTGAGCGTCGCCGCCCACTGGCGCTCGACCTCGGCATCGCTCTGCGGCAGGAGCGACATGCGGTGGTGCACATCGAGAATCCGCGCCAGATTTTCCGCGCGCTCCATGTAGCGCGACATCCAGTACAGGTGATCCGCGGTGCGGCTCAGCATGATCCGTTCTCCAGAACCCAGGTGTCCTTGGTACCGCCGCCTTGCGAAGAATTAACGACCAACGAGCCCGCCTTGAGCGCGACGCGCGTCAGGCCGCCGGGCACGAAGCGCACCTCCTGGCCAGAGAGCACGAATGGCCGCAGATCGATGTGACGCGGCGCGATGCCCGAGTCGACGAAGGTCGGGCAGGTCGACAGCGCCAGCGTGGGCTGCGCGATGTAGCGCTCGGGCGAAGCGAGGATGCGAGCGCGGAAGGCCTCGATCTCATCCTTGCTCGCGGCGGGGCCGACGAGCATGCCGTAGCCACCCGCGCCGTGGACCTCCTTCACGACCAGCTCGGGCAGATGCGCCAGCGTGAATTCCAGGTCCTCCTTGCGGCGGAGCATGTAGGTCGGCACGTTGTTGAGCAGCGGCTTCTCGCCCAAGTAGAAGCGCACCATCTCCGGTACATAGGGATAGATGGATTTGTCGTCAGCCACACCGGTACCGATCGCGTTCGCAAGCGTGACCCGACCCGCGCAGTAGGCCTTGAGCAGGCCCGGCACGCCCAGCATCGAGTCGGGACGGAAGGCGGTCGGGTCGAGGAAGTCGTCATCCACCCGTCGATAGATCACGTCAACGCGGCGTGGGCCGCGCGTCGTACTCATGAAGACGGTGTCATCCTTGACGAAGAGATCCTTGCCCTCGACGAGCTCGATGCCCATCTGTTGGGCGAGGAAGGCATGCTCGAAATAGGCGCTGTTGTAGGCCCCCGGCGTGAGCACTACGGCCACGGGGTCCGTCACCCCTTGCGGCGCCACCGAACGCAACGTGTCGAGCAGCAGGTCGGGATAGTGTTCGACCGGCGCCACTTTGTGGCGGGCAAAAAGATCAGGGAAGAGCCGCATCATCATGCGGCGGTTTTCGATCATGTACGAGACGCCAGAGGGCACGCGCAGGTTGTCTTCCAGCACGTAGAACTCGCCTTGGCCTGCACGCACGATGTCGACGCCCGCGATGTGCGCGTAGATATTGCCTGGCACCACCACGCCCTTCATCTCCGGCCGGAACTGTGCATTGTTGAGCACCTGTTCGGACGGAATCACACCAGCCTTGAGGATCTCCTGGCCGTGGTAGATGTCGTGGAGGAAGGCGTTGAGCGCCTTGATGCGCTGTCGCAACCCGTCTGCCAGCGCATGCCATTCGGTGGCCGGGATGATGCGCGGGATCTGGTCGAAGGGAATCAGCCGCTCGGTGCCGGCTTCCTCGCCATACACGGCAAAGGTGATCCCGGCCCGGCGGAACAGGGCGTCAGCCTGGGCGCGCTTGCGCTCGATGCGCTCGGGCGCGGTACCCGCGAGCCAGCGGGCGAATCCGGCGTAGTGGGGCCGGACGTCCGTCTCACCCACGTTCATTTCGTCGAAGTAGACCTTGCCGGTCATGATCGCGCTCCTCCTCGCGTGGTGACGTCGATGCGCCATGGCCAATGGCAGTGCGAAAAACGTGCCAGCGTACAGAGGCCGTGTTTCCGGACGCTTTCAGCGCTTCTGCACCAAAGGCGGGCAAAACGGCGGGCGTTTGCACGTCTTGGCGGCAGGCCAGAAAGGCGGTGTTTGATCCGCCCCAAAATGGACGGCAAATTCACAGGAGCTAACTGAAACCAAAGGCTTCGACGGCCGGGCCCGCTGCTAGAATCCCTCACGCTTCAAGGGAATCGCCATGCCGTTCGGACTTCACTCGCTCATCCTCACTCAAGCCGACATGGCGGGCTCCCTGCTCCCGGCCGAGTTCTCGCTCTACGCCCCCTCCGCAAAGGAAGTCTTCCTCTTCGGCGACATGACGCACTGGCAGGAAGGCAAGCTGCCGATGACGCGCGGAGCAGACGGCGTGTGGCATCTGCGCCTGCAGTTGCGCCGCGGCCAGTGGCACTACAAGTTCGAAGTCGACACCCGCCGCATCCCCGATCCGCTCAATCCCATGCTCGCGGAAGACGGCATGGGCATGGGCGAATGCCATTCCTTCCTCTTCCTGGGCGAAGGCGACTGGGATGACAAGCCGGATGTGCCGCGAGGCCGCATCGTCGACGTGCAGATCCCCTGCGCCCGCCTTTCGGGGGCCCTGCCCGGCCAGCTCTACCTGCCGCCGGGCGCGGACACCGGCGAGCGCCTGCCCCTGCTCACCCTGCTGCATGGCCACCAGATGCGGGCCAACCAGTGGGCGGCCAACGGGCGCATCCGCCAGTTCATGGACAACCTGCTGGCTCAGGGCCAGCTCCAGCCGTTCGCGGTATTCCTGCCCTGGGGCCACGCAGGCCACGACATGCAGCGCTACGGCGACGCAATCGCGCAGACGGCGCTGCCCTGGCTCTCGCGCCAGTTTCCGGTCAGCAACGAAGCCTCGCAGCGCGCGATCGGCGGTATGTCGATCAGCGAGTACGGCCCGCTGGCCGTAGCGCTCGCGCATCCGCGCACCTTCAGCTTGGTGGTGCCGATGAACGAGACCTTCCGCGAATCGGTCATCGCAACTCAACTCGACGCGCTGCCCTTCCGGCTGCATTTGTTCTGCACCACGGAAGGCTGCGCCCCGCCGCAGTATCGTCAGCTGATGGAGCGCTCGCGCGCACTGGGTCTGTCGCTGCCTTTCATGCGCCTCGACGGCGTGCCGACCTGGCGCAACTGGAACGAGATGACGCCGGAATTGCTCACCACCGTGTCGGACCATTTCCGTCCCGCCGCGCGCCGCGACGCGCCGGCTGCCGTCCGCCAGGCCGCACCGGCCGCTTGACTCACAGGCACCACAAAAACAAAAGGGCCACGCAATCGCGTGGCCCTTTTGTTTGCAGGGAACCGCCGGAGCGGCTCCCGCAACTTCAGATCAGTTCACCACATACACCACGGTGCTGCGCGGCGGGATCGTGAAGGTCCCGTCTGCAGGGTTGTAGTTCGCATCGTTGGCAGGGCGGCGATCCGTGCCCGACACCTGAACCGGGTGCAGCACATAGGCCTTGCCCAGTTCGTCGGCGATGGTCAGGGAGTGAGCCTGCTTGTCGACGTTGATGAAGTACATGACTTCCTTGAAGTTGGCGCCCGTATAGCCGACGCCATTAAGGTGACCGACGAGGACCGTCGGCTCCTGGCTCGCGCCGGTGTTGTAGAACTTCAGGCGTTGCTCGACTTCGGCCGAGGTGCGCATGCGGAACAGCTGGCTGCTCTTACGGATGGCGAGCAGGTCGCGGAACATATCGCGTGCGGTTTCGATCTGGGTCTTGCTCGGCGTATAGGACGCAGCCACGTTGGCGGCCAGGAACTCGCCCGCCAGGGTCTGATCACCGCTCACCGGCAGGCCGACACCGAAGTTGTTGCTGGTGTAGGTCCAGTCGAGGCGGTTGAACCAGTCGCCCGAGTTGTAGCTGTTGTTGTCCATCGACTTCGAGCGCAGCACGTCCGAACCTGCGTGGAAGTACGCGACGCCCTGGCTGAAGCTGTTGATGGCCGCTGCCAGCGACTGCACGCGAACGCGGTCGTCGAGGCTCGTGCTCTTGGGCAGCTTCGCAGTGATCGCATCCCAGAAGGTGCGGTTGTCGTGGTTCTCGTAGTAGTTCACCACTTCCTGCGGATCGGTCACATAGCCGGCAGGATCGCTGCCGTAGCTCAGGTCCTCACCCTTCTTGACCGAGCCGTCGCGGGTCTCGAACTGGTAGTTGCGCAGCGAACCCGACAGGCCCACGCGGATGATGTCCGCATAGTCCATCAGTTGGCTGGCGCTCTGACCGCTCGCCGTTTCGTTCGGATCGTAGAAGAGGCCAGTGACGTAGCCCTGGGCACGGAAGCTGGCGCCGTCATCGCAACAGCCGCCACCGCGGATGCGGTCACGTGCGCGGTCGCTGAAGGTACCGATGCCGCTACCGTTGAGCGAGAGCTGCGAGGCCTGCACGAAGCGGGCACCGTTGGCGACTTCGCCGTAGTTCCAGCCTTCGCCGATCAGGAACACATCGCGACCGGCGGCGACCTTCACCTCGGTCTTGAGTTGTTCCATCACCGCGCGCGGCTGGTGGCCCATCAGGTCGAAGCGGAAGGAGTCGATCTTGTACTGGGTGGCCCAGGTCTTGACCGAATCGATCATCAGCTTGCCCATCATCGCGTTCTCGGTGGCCGTGTTGTCACAGCAGGTCGAGTTCGCCACGACGCCAGCGTCGTCCAGGCGGTAGTAGTAGCCGGGGACGATGCGGTCGAGGATGGACTTGAGCTTCTGGCCGGAGGCGAAGGTGTGGTTGTAGACCACGTCCATGCCCACACGCAGGCCTGCCTTGTGCAGCGCCATGACCATCTGGCGGAACTCGCGGATACGCGCGGCACCGTCGTTCGGATTGGTCGAGTAGCTGCCTTCCGGCGAGGTGTAGTGGACCGGGTCGTAGCCCCAGTTGAAGCAGTCCTCGTCCTTGATGGCGTTGATCGCTTCACGGGCGGCCGTCGAATCGCTCGCGCCAGCGGCGATTTCCGGATTCTTGCAGCCGACTTCCGGCACGCTGCCGAAGTCATACACCGGCAGCAGATGGACGTCGGTCAGACCGGCAGTCGCCAGGCCCTTCAGGTGCTTCATGCCATTGGCGTTCTCGTCGGTGAAGGCCAGGTACTTGCCGCGGTGATCGGCCGGCACGCTGGAATCGTTGATCGAGAAGTCGCGCACATGCAGCTCGTAGATCGACATGTCTTCCTGCGCGGCGAGCGTGGGCGCCACTGCGGCGTCCCAGCCATCCGGCTTGAGCGAGGCAGCAGTCAGGTCGGCCACGTAGCTGCGCGCCGAATCCGCGGAAAGGCTCTGCGAATACGGATCGCTGACACGGTTGCGCACCACGCCCACCCCGCGGACGAAGACGTCCACCAGGTAGGTGAAGTACTTGCCGGAGAGGTCGCTGCCCTTGGAGACAGACCACACGCCCGTTGCGGCATCGCGCTGCATGGCTTCGACGCTGCTCGCCTTGCCGGTCGCGGAGTCATACACGCAGGCCTGGACCTTCTGCGCGGTCGGCGCCCACAGCTTGAAGCTCGTGCTGCCGCCGGCAACCACTGCGCCCAGCTTGGCCTCGGACTGCGCACCGCCGAACTGATCGTCAAGCGCGCCGGCGATTTGTGCCGTGGTGGCGTTCTGCACCTTGCCATCGCTGTTTTCCTGCACCAGGACCAGCTGGTTCGTATGCAGATCGGCAAGCGTGGCGAGATCCGCGTCTTTCACCGACAGCACCACACCACTCGCGACGTACTTGAAGCGCTGCACAACGTCCGCCGGCACGGTTGCACCGGTAGTCAGCGTCAGCGAACCATCGGCGCCAGTAACCGCTGCATCCTTGGCTGCAACGATCTGGCCCTTGGCGGAGTAGTACAGCTTGTAGGTGCCGGTCGCAGCCAGCTTCGGCCACTGGAGCAGTTGCTTCGTGAGCCAGTACGCGCGCGCGTCGGTCGTGGAGACCACGCGGGTATCCGGTTCCTTCGCGTAGACCGTGGCGTCGCCTTCAAGCAGCCAGACATCGGCAACCTGGTTGGCAACGCTCAATGCGCTGTACTTCACTTCGATGTTGGAAGTACGGCCATCCTTGTTGTCCGGCCCCGGGTTACCGGCACCCGGCATGCCGTGGAGGATGAACTCGAGTTTCTCGCGGGCGGAGTCATCCTTGGGGTTGAGGACCGGCAGATTGAACACCACTTCCGTCGCGCTGACCGAGTAACCGTTCAGAGCAGAGAAGGCGACCGGATTGTTCCAGTCGTTGATGGTCACGCCACCAGGCAAGGCAGCGGTGTCTAGACCGCCACCGTTCCAAAGATGCAGGCCCCACTGGTTGTAGAGACCGTCACTACGCTTGTAGTGCACGCGGACAGTCGTCAGATCCTTCGGCGCATTGGCGAGCGGATTGCTCGTGTAGTTGGTAGCGTCCCCGGAGAGCTTCCAGATTTCGGCGCCATCGGCCATCGCCCAGAATTGCTGCCGATCCGCCGTGGCTTGAGCCCAGTTCGAGGGCTCGCGGTTGGTATCGCCGTTATGGATGATGAAGTTCAGCGAGGCCGCGGTGACCGGGATGTCCCAGTAGGCACCGAAAGAATCGCTGCCGGTCTGCGCCTTGCCCGGCCAGGCGCCGAGCGCTTCGCCAGGGGCGTTGTACACGTAGGTCTGCCAGCCCGTATAGGTGGCGTCGGTACGGTTGTAGTGGATGCGCAGGGAACCTGCTGGCGGTGTGCTGGTGCCGCCTCCGGCAACCGGAACGGCACTGAGCACAGACTGGAAATCGGTCGAATCGCAGTACGCGATGTCGCTCGCGGTCGGCGGCGTTGTTCCGCCCCCGCTGTTGCTATTGCTACTACTACCTCCACCGCCACAGGCGGCAAGGAACGCAAAACCGGACAGGGCGAAAAAGCTGCGTGTGATCGCCCCAGCGCTTTGCATCTTCATGAGTGTCTCCTCCGAAGCAAAGAGTGGTGGTCGATCGCCCAAAATTGTAGTTTTGGTACTTTTTTATTTACACGCAGCCTGGCGATCGGCGCGCAGATTGTCTGTCAAGCTCGGGCTTGTCAACGAAAACTGCGAAACACGCAGAAGTAGTTTTACTACCGGCGAAATGTAGTAATCCTTAAAACCAGCAGTGGCGGACAAATGCGGAAGGGAGGGCCTGCGCTAGAGTGCTGAACATGAATCGTCTGCCAGCCAGTATCGAGCGCATCCAGGCCACCATCGATTACATCGATGAGCATCTGGACGATGCGCTGGACATCCAGCAGCTCGCCGTGCGTACGGAAATGTCCTTCTGGCATTTCCTGCGTGTCTTCCGCGCGACCGTGGGCGAGACCGTCAAGGATTACATCCGCCGTCGTCGTCTGACGCGCGCAGCCTTCGAGCTGCTTGAGACCCAGCAGAACATCATCGACGTAGCGCTGGGCGCCGGCTTCGAGACGCATGAGGCCTTCACCCGGGCGTTCCGATCGCAATTCGGGACAAGTCCACGCGAGTTCCGCGCGGCCGGTCGCCCCCCAAAGTTGCCCCGCGGCATTCCCCACATCACCACCGAGTACCTCGCACACTTGCATTCGGGCCTCAGCACGGAGCCGGAAATCGTTGATAGCCCGGCGCGGCGGCTGGTCGGGATCAAGTCCGAGTTCTCGGTGGCGCCGGAAGACTTCGACCTGATCGCCCTGGGCCAAGCTGCATGGCAGCAATTCGAACCCGAAATCGCCCGCATCCCGGTACGTGGCAACCGCTTCGCCGGCCTGTGCAGCGACATCGTCGGAGCCAGCGAAACCGCCATTCAGGGTTACGTGATGAGCTGTGTTGAAGTAACCGATTTCTCGGGCATCCCGGACGGACTGGTTTCGCTGGTACGTCCGGCGGTGAAAGAAGCGCGCTTCCGCCACCGTGGCGCGGGTCAGACCTGGGAATACACGCTTCAGTACATCTTTGGCGCCTGGCTTCCGGACAGCCATTTCACCGTCGTCGACCAGCCCGCGTTTTTCAGCTTTTCGCCAGACTCTTCGCCCTTCTCTGAAGGACCCGAAGTCGACTATTGGCTGGCGCTCCGCTAGCCCTCCAAACGCGCTTGCGCAGCGCACAAAAACGCGATCATCGCGACTTTCGGAAATGATTCGGGGCGTAGCAATCGCGATCAAGACCGCCCCTCCATAAGCGACGAGTATGCGTCTCACGCAGACGGGTCGCCGCTTTCATCCCAGGCGACGATCCGGAGGCTAGTTTCATTACGCGCAGCCGTTAGACCGGACGCTCCCCACGGAGTCGTCCGGTTTTTTTCGTCCTCAGCTTCCGGCGTTCGCTTTCTCGTCCGTTTTCCCGCCCGTCTCGCGGCCACGATTTCCTTAAGGGCAAGCCTCGTGACACCAAGCGAGTTCACTCGTCATGGCAGCTCGCGTAACATGGTTCGTCTAGTCTCCGGTAGAGAGAAGAGGTTCCACGAAAGTGCCCGTTCCCACCAAGCGCCGATTGATGGCGCTCACGCCCACGCTCGGCACGGGCATTGTCTGGCTTGTTGCGATTGCGCTGACCGCCTGGATTGCGGCGGGATGGTATTGGCGCATCAAATCGCCCAGCGCTCCCAGTCTGCCCGCGGCCATCTCGACCGACCCGACCGGTGTCGCGCGAGGCCTATCCGCTCGTCATTTCTTCGGTGAAGTAGTCCAGGCGGCCGCTCCCGTTATCACCTCGCGCTACACGCTGGTCGGTGTCTCCGCGAATCTCTCGGACGGCGGCGGGTTCGCGATCGTCAAGATCGACGACCAGGCGGCAATGCCTTTTGTGGTCGGCGAAGAGATCCAGCCCGGCGTCGTCTTTGCCCGCGCCCTGCCCGACGCAATCGAACTCAAGCGCAACGGCAACGTCGAGCGAGTGCAACTGACCGAGAGCAACGCCGCCTCCGGCGCCCCAGCGCCGGTCAGCAGCATGATGCCTGGACAGACTTTCCAGCCCGCGCCTGGCATAAACTCGCCGCCGCAGCCGGTGCAACCGCAGGTCCAGGCCGCCCCGCCGCAAGCCAGCATGAAGCCGCCCCAGCAGGGACAAGCGCCGCCCGGCTATACGCCGCGTGGTTACTCGATGGGGAACAACGCTCCCATGCGGCAGATGCAATCGCCGGGCGCAGGCGTGCAGACGTACCCGGGTGGCAACACCAACGTCAGCGCGCCGGGTAGCCAGCCGCCACCGCCAGAGGCGATGCAATCGTCGCCGACAAACTAATACATAGAGACAAAGCTTTCCGAGATGAGCCGTACAACACGATTGCAGCGCCGTTGCGCATCACTGGTCACCGCCTTGTTCCTGTGCCTCGGCACGCCGATGGTGGTCGCCCAGACGACGGTCGAAAACGGGGACAAAGTTGCGCTGAACTTCGTGAATGCGGACATCGAAGCCGTCATCCGCGCGATCGGCAAGATCTCGGGGAAGAACTTCCTGATCGACCCGCGAGTGAAGGGCACGCTGAACATCACCACCCAGCAGCCGGTGCCACGTGCGGACACCTACGCGATCCTGTTGTCGGCGCTGCGTCTGCAGGGGTATACGGCCGTCGAGGGCAAAGGCGTGGTGAAGATCCTTCCGGAAGTCGACGCCAAGGTGCATGGCGTGCCGGTCGGTCGCAAGAACACGGTGAACGACGATCGCATCGTCACCCAGGTCTTCCAGATCAAGCATGAATCCGCAGTCCAGCTGATGGCAGTCGTGCGGCCTCTGGTGACGCCGAACAACACCGTGACCGCTTACGCCGGCAACAACACCCTGGTGGTCACCGATTACGCCGAGAATCTCCAGCGCATCGGCCAGGTGATTGCCTCGATCGACGTGCCGCAAGGCGACGTGCGCATCATCCCGGTCGAGAACGCATCCGCGGTTGACCTCGCCAACACCATCAACCGGCTCCTCGCCGATTCGCCCGGCGGCGCGCAGGACGCGAGCCAGCGCCTGCAACTGATGGCTGATTCGCGCACCAACAGCCTGCTGGTGCGGTCGGAAAACCCATCCAAGCTCGCCACCGTGCGTCAGCTCGTCGCCACACTCGACAAGCCAGGCTCTGCCGGCAACGTGCGCGTCGTGTATCTGAAGAACGCCGAAGCAACGAAGATGGCGCAGACGCTTCATGCCGTCATGTCGGGCGAGAACTACACAGGCGGCAACAACAACTCCAGCGGCTTCTCGATGGCCGGCTCCAGCACCACGGGCGCGAACAACACCAACAACGCCAGCAACCAGAACGCGCAGCAGAACAACAACAGCAACTTCTCGAACAACAACAGCAACGGCAACTCGGGTGGCGCAGGTGGCGTTTCTGCCAACGGCGTCGCCATCCAGGCGGAGCCCGCGAGCAACGCGCTGATCATCACGGCGCCTGAGCCCATCTACAACAACCTGCGCAAGGTCATCGACCAGCTCGATCGCCGGCGCGCACAGGTGTACGTCGAAGCCCTGATCGCCGAAATCACTGCGGACAACGCCGCTGAATTCGGTGTGCAATGGACCGCTGGTGAGAAGCCGGGCAACGGCTCCTTCGTCGGCGGCGGCACATCCTTCGGTGACAAGACGGCGGGCACCAATATCTGGGGTGTCGCGGCCAATCCCTCGACGATCGCCAACGGCCTCAACGTGCTCGTCGGCAAGGGCACGATCAACATCCCCGGCGTCGGCGACATCCTGAACCTGCAGGTGCTCGCCCGTGTACTGGAAACCCGTGGCAAGACGAACATCCTCTCTTCGCCCACACTGCTGATGCTCGACAACGAAGAGGCGAAGATCGTCGTCGGCCGCAACCTGCCCTTCATCACCGGCTCCTACGCGAACACCGGTGGCGGCACGACGCCGAGCAACCCCTTCACCACTGTCGAACGCCAGGACGTCGGCCTGACCCTGCGAGTCAAGCCGCAGATCACCGAGGGCGGCGTGGTGAAGATGCTGATCAGCCAGGAAAACTCCTCGATCGCCTCGCTCTCGGACCCCAACGGCCCGATCACCAACAAGCGTTCGATCGACTCCACCGTGCTGATCGACGACGGCGCGATCGTGGCGCTCGGCGGCCTGATCGAGGACTCGCAGGAAGACGGTACGGAGAAAGTGCCCTACCTGGGCGACGTGCCGGTGCTGGGCAGCCTCTTCCGCTATGACCAGAAGAAGCGCACGAAGACGAACCTCGTCGTGTTCCTGCGTCCGAAGATCATCCGCGACGGCCAGACCGCCGCCGCCATCTCGAACGAACGCTACGACCAGGTACTGGGCCTGCAACGCGCGACGGACCCGTCGCCCAACCTGCTGATGCCGAACATCGACGCAAACGCCGCGGTGCTTCCGAACCGCTTGCCGCCGCCCGCGCCCACCGGCACGCCGGCGCCGATCCAGCCCGCGCCGCAGCCCTGACATGCAGAACCTGCGACTCCCTTTCGCCTTCGCCCGCACACACGGCGTGCTGCTCGGCGAGGTGACCGAGGAACATGCCCAGGTACTGGCGCGTGAGGACGCAAGTCCGGCAGCCTTTGCCGAGCTGCGTCGACTCGCTGCGCGTCCGCTGAAAATCCAGACCTTGGGCAAGGGCGCCTTCGAAGCGCGTCTGTCGGAGAACTATAGCCAGGGCGAAAGCAGCGCGGCCGAAGTGGCCGCCGACGTGGGCCAGGACATCGACGTTTCCCAGCTGATGCAGGAAATGCCCGTCGTGGGCGACCTGCTGGAAGCCGAGGACGACGCGCCGATCATCCGCATGATCAACGCGCTGCTCACCCAGGCTGTGCGCGAGCGCGCGTCCGACATCCATATCGAGCCCTACGAGAACTACTCGGTGGTGCGCCTGCGTCGCGACGGCGTGCTCGTGGAAGTCGCGCGGCCGCATCGCGCGCTTCATGCGGCGATGTCCTCGCGCATCAAGATCATGGCGAGCCTGGACATCGCCGAGAAGCGCCTGCCGCAGGACGGCCGCATCAGCGTCCGGCTCGCCGGCCGAGCGATCGACGTCCGCGTCTCCACGCTGCCCACCAGCCATGGCGAGCGCATCGTGCTGCGTCTGCTGGACAAGGACGCGACCCAGTTCGGCCTGGACCATCTAGGCATGGCAACCGATACGCGCGTGCGCTTCGACGCCCTGCTCTCCCAGCCGCACGGCATCCTGCTTGTCACCGGCCCCACGGGCTCGGGCAAGACCACCACGCTGTATGCCGCGCTGCGCACGCTGGACGGCCACACCCGCAACATCGTCACCGTCGAGGACCCCGTCGAATACGACCTGCCAGGCGTCGGACAGATCCAGGTGAATGCGCGGATCGAGCTGACCTTCGCGCGCGCGCTGCGCTCGATCCTGCGTCAGGACCCCGACGTCATCATGATCGGTGAAATCCGCGACCTCGAAACCGCGCAGATCGCGGTGCAGGCTTCGCTCACCGGCCACATGGTGCTGGCCACGCTGCACACCAACGATGCGCCATCCGCGGTGACGCGCCTGATCGACATGGGCGTCGAACCCTTCCTGCTCGCCTCCACGCTGCGCGGCGCCCTGGCGCAGCGCTTGGTGCGTCGCCTGTGTCCGCAATGTCGCGAGGCCTACGCGCCTTCGGCCAGCGATCGCGAGGAGCTGGGCGACGCCTGCCCGCCCATGCTGTGGAAGCCAGTGGGCTGCAAGGCCTGCGGCCACACTGGTTACAGCGGCCGTACAGGCGTCTATGAGCTCCTGACGGTCGACGACGCCGTGCAACGGCTGATCCACGATCAGGCAGCGGAGTCCGACCTGCGCCGCTCAGGCCATGCGAACGGCATGCGCGCGCTACGCGAGGACGGCATGCGGCTGCTTGCGGAAGGCGGCACGTCGGTCGAAGAGCTGCTGCGCGTCACGCGCGACTGAGGCGCGGATGGCGAGCTTTCAGTACCGCGCCATCGACGGCGATGGCAAGAGCCTGACAGGGCTGGTCGAGGCGGACAGCGCGCGCGCCGCGCGATCGCAGCTGCGCGAACGCGGCCTCTTCCCACTGGAAATAGCCGCCTCTGGCAGTCGCCAGAGTGGACTCGGTTCGGCCAAGAAGTTGCGGGAGTCGGAACTGGTGCTGCTGACCCGCCAATGGTCAGCACTACTCAGCTCCGGGCTGACCGTCGAGCAGGCCCTCTCGGCCTTGGGCGATCAGGCGGAACGCGAGGCCGTGCGCCAGGTGCTCGCAGGCGTGCGCAGCGAGATCCTCGCGGGCTACACGCTCCGCTCCGCGCTCGACCGCCATGCGACTTCATTCCCCACCATCTATCGCGCCTCGGTGGCCGCCGGCGAAAAATCCGGCGAACTCGCGACCGTGATGATCGAACTCGCCGACTACCTGGAGCGGCGTGACGACCTGCGTCGCAAGACGCTCCAAGCCTTGATCTATCCGGCCATCGTCGCCGTCGTCGCCATGGGTGTGGTGATCGGTCTGCTCACCTATGTGGTCCCGCAGGTCGTATCGGTGTTCCAGAGCAGCAAGCAGGCCCTGCCCTTCATCACCCGGGCGCTGATCGGCTGTTCGAACTTCCTGCGCAGCTGGGGCTGGTTGCTTGGCCTCATGATCGCCGCAGCCATCGGTGGCTGGCGGTATTCGCTGCGCGACGAAACCATCCGGCGCAAGTGGGATGCCTGGCTCCTGCGTCTTCCGCTGCTCGGCCGGCATCTGCGAGCGCTGGATTCGACGCGCTTCGCCAGCACGCTGGCGATCCTGGTGGGCAGCGGTGTGCCGCTGCTCTCCGCGCTGGACGCTGGGCGCCAGGTGGTCGTGCGGCTGCCGCTGCGCGACGCGATCGCGCAGGCTGCGGACCGCGTCCGCGAAGGCACGGGGCTCGCGCGCGCGCTTGGCTCGACGCGGCGTTTTCCGCCCCTGCTGGTCCATATGATTTCCAGCGGCGAGGCTACTGGCCAGCTCGACGCCATGCTCGAGCGCGCAGCACGACTGCAGCAGGGCGAGCTGGAAACCCGCACCGCGGTGCTCACCAGTCTGCTGGAACCGGTGCTGCTGCTCGCCATGGGCGGCATGGTGCTCTTGATCGTCCTGGGCGTGATGCAGCCCATCATCGAGATCAACACCCTGCTCAAATGAACACGCTTGCCGCCATCGCCCGTTCGGCGGCAACGAGGATAGATACGGAACGTCGGCAGTCAGAGTCGGCACAACATACTGGAGACAGTGCATGAACGTCAGACAGCGCGGGACGGCCCAGCGTGGCTTCACCCTGATCGAAGTGATGGTGGTGATCGTGATCCTGGGCGTGCTCGCCGCCCTGATCGTGCCCAAGGTGATGGGCCGACCGGACGAAGCCCGGATCGTGGCCGCCAAGCAGGATCTCGCCGCACTCTCGCAAGCGCTCAAGCTCTACAAGCTCGACAACCGCCACTACCCCTCGACCGACCAGGGGCTCCAAGCACTGGTGCAGAAGCCGAGTTCCGGCCCCAGCGCCGACAACTGGAAGACGGGCGGCTACCTCGAACGCCTGCCCAAGGATCCCTGGGGCAACAACTACCAATACCTCTCGCCCGGCGTAAATGGCGAGTTCGACGTGTTCAGCTACGGCGCCGATGGCCAATCCGGCGGTGAAGGTTCCGACGCCGACATCGGCAACTGGATGCTCTGATCCCTACCATGCGGCAGCGCGGGTTCACCCTGATCGAAGTGATGGTAGTGCTGGTCATCCTCGGCATCTCCGTCACGGCGGTCACGTTCAGCATCGAAGGCCTGCAGGCGCGCGAAACCGAACGCGAGCTGCAGCGTCTGCGCCTGGTGCTGGAACGCGCGGGGGAACGCGCTGCTGTGCGCGGCACGCCAATCGCGGTCGAATTCCTGCCTGGCCGCTATCGCTTCAGCCAGCTCGATGCGGATGGCCACTGGCGCCCCTTCAACGAAGGCGAATCGCTCTCGGAGCGCGAGTTGCCCGAAGGCGTGCGCTGGGCCGATCTCACCGTCGAAGGCCGCAGGCCGGAGCCCAACAGCCCCCTGGTTTTCGGATCCGAAATGCCACAGTTCGACCTGCGGCTCTCGGCGCCGGGCAATCTGCGCCGCTACATCTCCCATCCTGACGGCTCGGTCACGATGGAAACGATCCCCGTGCAAGGCGCAAGCTCGTGAAGCGCCTTGCCGGCTTCACGCTGCTCGAGGTGCTGGTCGCGCTCACCATCCTCGCCGTCGCGTTGTCGGCAGGTTTCCGCGCGGTCAGCCTTGCGACCAGCGGCGCCTCCGACCTTCGCGATCGCATGCTCGGCGAATGGGTCGCCCAGAACCGCCTTGCAGAACATCGCGCCCTGGGTGAATTCCTCAACCCGGGCCGCTATGAAGGGAATGTCCAACAGGGCGGACGCACCTTCCGCTGGACCGAAGAGGTCAAGCCCACGCCCAACGCGCTCTTCCGACGCATTGATGTCCGCGTCTTCGCCGAGGGCGACGACAACCACTCGCTGGCGACGATGACCGGCTTCCTGGTGGCGCCGTTGCGATGAATCTCCGACGCACCCGCGGGCTGACCCTGATCGAAGTGATGGTCGCGATCGCGATCTTCGCGGTGCTCGGCATCCTGTCCTGGCGCGCGGTCTCTTCGATGAGCGATACCCGCGAACGCATGGACGCCGCCTTCTCGCGCTGGCAATCGCTCGCACGCGTGATGCAGCTGCTGGAGAATGATCTGCTCCAGGTCGCGCCGCGCACCGGCCCGAACGCCGCGGCCGCTCTGCCGGCGCTGATCCTGATGCGCGGCAGCGCACGCGATGAGTTGCGCATCACTCGCCATGACGGCACCAATGGTGGCCTGCAACGACGCGCCTACTGGCTGGAGAACGATCAGTTCGTCCTCGCCCGCTATCCCGGCCTCAACGACGGCGCGCAGCCCTCGCAAGACGTGTTGCTCACAGGCGTGAAAGCCGTGCGCTGGCGCTTCATCTCCGCCAGTGCCGGTGAGCAGGACAACTGGCCGATCGGCCTGCAACCTGGTGTGGCGATCCCCGACGGGGTTCGTATTGAAATGGATCTGGCCGATGTCGGCACCGTCACGCGGACCTTCGCCCTACGCTGAGCGGGGCGTGGCCGTGATCATGGCCATGCTCACCGTCGCCCTCGTCGCCGCACTGGCCGCCAGCGTGGTGGCTGCCTATGGCTTCGCGGTCGAGAACGTCTCGGGTCGGCATGATCTCGCCGAGGCGCGCTGGCTCGCGCGCGGCGCAGTCGACTGGGCGCGCAACGTGCTTGCCGATGACAAGCGACGCACCCGCCAGGACCACTTCGGCGAACCCTGGGCGATCAAGATCCCCCCGACCCCGGTCGATGAAGGCGAAGTGGGTGGCGAAATCGAAGAGCTTTCCGGCCGCTTCAATATCAACGACCTCGCGCCCAACGGAACGGCCGATCCGCAGGCGCAGCAGGCCTTCGAACGGCTGCTGACCCTCACTGATGTGCCGCAGCAAAAGGCCAAGGAGCTCGCGCTCGTTGCTACGGCCTGGGTGGACTTCGACCAGGAAACGCCCAAGGGCCTGAACAGCGATCTCAGCAAGGCGCCCAATGCGCCTTTGGTTACCATCGATGAACTGCTCGACGCCCCCGGCTTCGACGCCTCACTGATCGAGCGCCTGCGCCCCCTCGTCACGGCCGTCTCCGCCGGCAGCAAGCTCAACCTGAACACGGTGAGCGCGGAAGTGATGTGCGCCTGGTTCCCCACCCTGTCGCTGGACGGCGCGCGCGCCATCATCGCCGCACGCGGCACCGCGTACTACCTCGACGTCACCGGCTTCAACACCGTGACCGGCCTGCAAGCGCCGGCGAACCGCTTCGACGTCCAGAGCCGATTTTTCCTCGTCGTGGGGCGCGCCCGTTTCGGCAGCGCCACGACCCGCATGCAAGTCCTGCTCGACCGCAACAGCAACTGGCCGGACATCGTCTGGCAGCGAATCCTATGAGCATCCTGCGTCTATACATCACTGAACACTGGCCGCTAGAGCCTGAATGCGACTGGGCGCTGCTGGGCGCCGACGGGCAAGCCACCGAACAGGGTCGCTCCGACCCGCGTCACTGGCCCAAGGCCGACGCCTGCGAAGTGCTGCTTGCAGGAGCCCAGGTGGTCTGGCTGAGCGTGCGGCTACCGCGCGCGCCCAAACGCGAACAGGAGCGGCTGGTCCGCTTCGCACTGGAAGACCAGCTGATCCAGGAGCCCGACAGCCAGCACTTCGTCATCTCCGACCGGCAGGACGAACAGGCCCGGGTCATCGTCGTGGCACGCGAGCGCATGCGCAATCTCGCCGCGCAGCTCGAAGCCCTGCATCGCGTGCCGCACTTCCTCGGCTCCGAACTCGAATACGCGCCGCAGCGCGAGGACGGTTGGACGCTCACGCTCACCAGCACGCATGCGCTGCTGGCTGGCCCCGGCCCCTGCCCAATCCCGCTCGATATCGAGACGCCCGACCAGCCACCGTCGCTACTCGTCGCCCTGCTCGAACAAGCGCGCGAATCGAACCGGCTGCCCGCCCGCGTCGTGCTCTGCCGCGCCGAAGACGTCGCCGCGGTCGACCTCGATGCCTGGACCCAGGCGCTCGGCCTGCCCGTCGAGGACGAGTCGCCCTACGCCTGGTACAGCTTCTCAGCCGCCACCAACCTGTTGCAGGGCGAATTCCTCCCCAACCAGCGGCGCGGCGCGGCGATGCGACGCCTGCGTCCGGCCCTGATGCTGGCCGGCGGCGTGCTCGCGCTCGAGCTCGTCATCTCCCTGGGCCAGGTCATGTGGCAACGCCAACAGGTCTCCGACGCGCAGGCCAAAATGCGCTCGGTCTTCACCAGCACCTTGCCCAATCAGCCGATGGTCAATCCTGCCGCGCAACTGCGCCGCCAGGTCAACGAACAGCGTCGCCAGCACGGCCAGCTGCCGGATGACGATGTCCTGTCCCTGCTCACCGAGTACGGCGAGGCCGCCGGCGGTGATGCGCGTGAATCCCTCCAGGAAATCCGCTACGAGGAGGGCCGCGTGGATCTCACGCCTGCGCCTTCCATGCAACCTCGCATGCAAGCCCTGGTTGAACGGCTGCGCCAGCGCGGCATGACCGTCAGCGCTTCGCCTGACGGCAAACTTGCCCTGCGCCGGGAGGCCCTGCAATGAACGCCGTCGCCCGTTTTTCGAACTGGTGGAATTCCCGTGCGCCGCGCGAGCGCCAGATGCTCGGCGCAATGGCGCTGGTCGTTGGCGGCTTCATCCTGTGGTCGCTCTGGTCCTGGAGCGCCGCGGAGCGCACTCGTCTCGCCCGCAGCCTGCCCGTCGCCAAGGCGCGACTCGCTGCCATGCGTGACGACGCTGCCGAGCTCCAACGGCTCAAGCATCTGCCGGCTAAGCCTGTGGTAACGCCCACCGCGCTAGCCGAAGCGCTGGGCGCCAGCGCCACGGCGCACCAGCTCTCGCTCAACTTCAAGGCCGACGATGCCAGCGTGCACGTCACCGGCACCGCAGCCCTCGACGAAATCCTGAACTGGCTGGGCGAGGCGCTGCGCGACCACGGCGTCTCGGCGACCCGCTTGGTGCTGTCCCGCGAAGGCAATTCCGCCCGGATCGAAGCCGACCTGACGCCCTCGGTCCAAGCCGGACGCTAGAGCCTTGCTGCGCAAGACTGCCCTATTCCTCGGCCTGCTGGCGCTCGCGCTGCTCGCGCGCGCCCCCGCCTGGCTCGCCGACTCCGCGTTGAATGCGGCCACCGGCGGCGCTGTCCGGCTGCTCAACTGCACCGGCTCGCTCTGGTACGGCGGCGGCAACCTGACGGTGATCGACCCGATCCACCAGCAAAGCCTGCCCTGGGTAAGCCTGGACTGGCGCTGGCGCCCGAGTGCCCTCTTCCGTGCCGAGGCGGCGTGGAGCCTGATCACCGATGGACGCCCGGCGGGCGAACTGGGTGTGAGCCCGCGCGGCTACCGCGCCGAAGGCCTGTCGCTCTCCGCCCCGGCTCGCTTCGCGCTGGAACGCATCCCGCACGCCTTCGGCCGGCTCGGCTGGCGCGGTGACATGCAGCTCGATACCACCCTGTGGCGTTGCGACTGGCGCATGCACTGCGACGGCCGCGTCGACCTGCGCTGGTCCGGGGCCTCGGTGGATGTCCTGCGCGGACGCCTGCTCGGCGACTACCTGTTCGGTGTCCGCGGCGACGGCCAGCAACTGAACTTCAGCTGGAATACCACCGGCGGGGAAACGCGCGTCGAAGCCAACGGGGCCTGGCAGCCTGGCGGCGCCTGGAACTTCGCCGGCACCGTCCGCGGCGATCCAGTCTTCCTGCAGCGGCTGCCCGCCGTCGCGGGCCGCTGGGTCACGCCAACCGGCACGCCCGGCGAATTCAGCTTCTCGCTCACCGGCGGGCCCGCGGGCGCGGCAAAATAGCGGGCGACGAGGCGGGAAACCGCGTACGCTTGCGGGTTCCGATCCAGCGCGGCCAAAGCAGGCCCGCCGCAGGAGAATCACCGCCCATTTGCGTGATTTCTCCATCCTCTTGTAGCCAAAGCGGGCTACAATCATTAGTTCATTTTCGCAACAAATACAGCCTCCTCCAGCAACAAAGGGTATTTCCATGAGCATTCTTCGCGACATCCGCGCAGTCGGCCAACAGATCTGGCTGGACAACCTCTCCCGCGCGCTCATCAACGACGGCGAACTGGCCGCCCTCATCGGCAAAGGCCTCTGCGGCGTGACGACGAACCCGGCGATCTTCCAGAAAGCCATCTCCGGCGGTCTGTACTACGGCGACGACCTCGCCGCGCTGAAGAAGCAGGACCTGTCCGCTGAACGTCGCTACGAACTGCTCGTGATCCCCGACGTGCAACGCGCCTGCGACCTGATGCGTCCGGTGTTCGACGAATCCAAGGGCGATGCCGGCTACGTCTCGCTGGAAGTCTCCCCCACGCTGGCGCATGACGAAGAAGGCACCGTGGCGGCGGCCCGCCGCCTGCACGCCGAAGTCGCGCGCGACAACGTGCTGATCAAGATTCCCGCCACCCAGGCCGGCCTCAAGGCCATCAGCCGCGCGATCGGCGAAGGCATCTCGATCAACGTGACCCTGATGTTCTCCCTGTCCGATGTGGATGGCGTGGCCGAGGCGTACATCAGCGGCCTGGAAGCCTTCGCTGCCAAGGGCGGCGACATCTCGAAGGTGAAGTCGGTCGCCAGCCTGTTCCTGTCGCGTTCCGACACCGCCATCGACGCCAAGCTCGAAGCCCTGGGTGGCGACGCCCTGGCGCTGCGTGGCAAGTCGGCCGTGGCTCTGGCCAAGCTCGCCTACGCCCGTTGGCAAGAAATCTTCGGCTCGCCGCGCTTTGCCGCACTGAAGGCCAAGGGCGCGCGCGTCCAGCCGATGCTGTGGGCCTCGACCGGCACCAAGAACCCGGCTTTCCCTGACCTGCTCTACGTCGAGCCACTGGTTGGCCCGGACACGGTCAACACCCTGCCGGACGGCACCCTGGCCGCTCTGCTGGATCACGGCACGACCAACGGCAACACGCTGGCCACCGGCGTGGCCGATGCCCGCGGGCAGTTCGAAGCGCTCAAGGGCCTGGGCATCGACGTCAAGGAAGTCGGCGCCAACCTGCAAAAGGATGGCCTGACCCAGTTCGACCAGGCTTTCGCCAAGCTGCTCGAAGTCACGGCCTGATGCCGAAGCGTCTCTAGCGGGACGCGCGCGGACCAGAAAAAAGGGCGCTCCAATTAGAGCGCCCTTTTTTCTTCTGCCCGTCCGGTCTGCCTGGCGCTTGCCTCGCGACAACCGCTTAGCGTGCGCGACTGGCCGCGTCCTTCACGCCGGATATCTGGGCGCCAGCGGCAAGCTTGCGCTGCTTGAACCAGCCGTCGTTCATTTCCAGCGCGTAGCGCGCCTCACCCGCCGCGCAGTGGCTGTCCTCCGTGCGGGGCCGCATGTCCTCGACGTTCAGGATGCGGCCACTCTCGTCGAGAAAGGCCACGGACAAGGGCAGCGGCGTGTTCTTCATCCACATGCAGTGGTGCCCCGCCTCGTCGAAGACGAAAAGCATGCCCCGGTTGGCGGGCAGGTTTTCGCGGAACATCAGCCCGCGCTCCCGCTCGGGGGACGTCGCGGCAATCTCGGCATCGATGCGGAAAAGCCCGGCGGAAAGATCCGCGCGACGGAACTCCTGCGCATGCGCGACACCGCAACAGGCGGCCAGGATCAAGGCGGCTTTGGCCCAGGACTTCATGCTCGACTGCGCTCCGATCTACAAAAGGAGCTCGCATCGTACAAAAAAGCGCCCGCCCCCGGGCCGATGATGGATTTCTTAAGTCGGGCCTAAGCCTTGGCGCGAGCAGCAGCGAGATCGATGATGCGCCATTCGCCGGGCGCCAATCCGTCCAAGCGCCAGTCCCCGATCGCAGTGCGCAGTAGGCGCAACGTGGGAAACCCCACCTTGGCGGTCATCCGCCGCACCTGACGGTTCTTGCCTTCGGTGAGGCGAATCTGGATCCACGCGGTCGGGACACTCTTGCGAAAGCGCACCGGCGGATCGCGTGGCCATAACCAGTCCGGTTCAGCGATCCGGCCCACCTTGCACGGCCGGGTCACGAAGTCGCCCAGGTCCAGAGGCGCGGCTAAGGCTGCCAAGGCGGCGTCATCCGGCTCACGTTCGACTTGCACCAGGTAGGTCTTCTCGGCCTTGTGGCGGGGATGCGCGAGCCGGTGCTGCAGGACGCCGTCGTCCGTCAGCAGCAGCAGGCCTTCACTATCGGCATCGAGGCGCCCCGCCGCATACACACCGGCGGGCAAACCGAAACCCGCCAGGGTGCGTTGGCCTGCCTCGCCCGTGAACTGGCTCAGGACGCCGAAGGGTTTGTTGAAGAGGATGAGCTGCGACATGAAAAGAAAAAAGCCCGCCGGGTCGCGGGCTTTGACTGGCCTTCGGGGCTGTGCGCCCCGGTCGGTCAGGAGGCTCGCTGGATGTTGGACGCCTGCTTGCCCTTCGGGCCTTGCAGCACTTCGAACGAGACTTTTTCGCCCTCTTTGAGGCTCTTGAAGCCGTTCATGTTGATTGCGGAGAAGTGCGCGAAGAGATCTTCACTGCCGTCGTCCGGCGTGATGAAACCAAAACCCTTGGCGTCGTTGAACCACTTGACGGTACCAGTTGCCATATCGCTTCCCTATTTCCTTCAGTGTGTAGTACTTCCCGGGCCCGGCCGGGAAAAACGCTCATGCACGCTAAATCCACAAGGGCTGACAGCACCCTTTCACACCGGACGCCACGGCAAGCCGGGCGGGCGGCGGATCTCCTCCAAGACGCGCACTGAGCGGGCTTTTACGCCATGCCTCAAGGTGCCGTCAATGCCGCGGCAAAGATCACTGGCATGGTGCAACCCTGCAGCAAGACCCGCTCCCAGCTTGGATCCGCGGCGTCTTTTCCTGAATTTACAATTGCTTACGCGGCGTGCTGCGTCGCACCATTCCGAGGCAAAGATGGACAGCCCGAGTGCATCGCAGTGCGACTTTTTCCACGCCTTGCCGATTCGTTTGGAGGGTTTAGAATGGTCCGCATGGCGACCAAGAAACAGTCTGAATCCATTCTTGAAGCGGAGCGCAGCAAGACCCAGCCACCCCGCTTGTTCAAAGTCGTCTTGTTAAATGACGACTTCACCCCCATGGATTTTGTGGTCACCGTTTTGCAGCGGTTCTTCAGCATGGACCGCGAACGGGCGACCGTAGTCATGCTCCAAGTTCACCGGGAGGGCAGTGGCGTCTGCGGAGTGTTTCCCAAAGACATCGCGGCTACCAAAGTGGAGCAGGTAAGCGCTTTTGCTCGCCAGAACCAGCATCCGCTGGCGTGTGTCATGGAGGAAAACTGAGATGATCGCCCAAGAACTCGAAGTCAGCCTGCACATGGCTTTCGTCGAAGCACGCCAGAAGCGGCATGAATTCATTACGGTCGAGCACCTCATGCTGGCGCTTCTGGACAACCCGTCCGCCGCCGAGGTTCTCCGCGCCTGCGCCGCCAACGTGGAAGAGTTGCGACGTGAGCTGACGCAGTTCATCAACGAGCACACGCCGACCGTAGGCGGGACCGAGGAAATCGATACCCAGCCGACGCTCGGCTTCCAGCGCGTGATCCAGCGCGCGATCCTGCATGTGCAGTCCTCCGGCAAGAAGGAAGTGACCGGCGCGAACGTTCTTGTCGCGATCTTCGGCGAAAAAGAATCGCACGCGGTCTATTTCCTCAACCGCCAAGGGATCGCTCGTCTGGACGTGGTCAATTACATCTCGCACGGAATCACCAAGACCCCGCAACAGAGCGGCAAGTCGGGCAGTGAGAAGGCCGAGGGCGAACAAGCCGAGCAGGAACAGGAAGCTGCCACTGCTGGCGGCGCGCTCGAGAACTTCACCCAGAACCTGAATCAGGCGGCACTGGTCGGCAAGATCGACCCCCTGATCGGTCGCGACAAGGAAGTCGAGCGTGTCATCCAGACGCTCTGCCGTCGCCGCAAGAACAACCCGCTGCTGGTTGGCGAAGCCGGCGTCGGCAAAACGGCCATCGCCGAGGGTCTCGCGCGCCGGATCGTGGAAGGCCGCGTGCCGGAGATCCTGGCGGACGCGCAGGTCTACGCGCTCGACATGGGCGCCCTGCTCGCCGGCACCAAATACCGCGGCGACTTCGAGCAACGCCTCAAGGCCGTGCTCAAGCAGCTGGTCGAAGCCGACAACGCGATCCTTTTCATCGACGAGATCCACACGCTGATCGGCGCGGGTGCCGCTTCGGGCGGAACCCTGGACGCGTCCAACCTGCTTAAGCCGGCGCTTTCCTCCGGCCAGCTCAAGTGCATCGGCGCGACCACCTTCACCGAGTTCCGCCAGATCTTCGAGAAGGATCACGCGCTGTCCCGTCGCTTCCAGAAGATTGACGTGGTTGAGCCTTCGGTGCCCGAGACCATCGAGATCCTCAAGGGTCTCAAGTCGCGCTTTGAGCAGCACCACGGCGTGAAGTACTCGTCGGCGGCGCTGACCAGCGCGGCTGAGCTGTCCGCGCGCTATATCAATGACCGCCACCTTCCGGACAAGGCGATCGATGTGATCGACGAAGCCGGTGCGGCCCAGCGCATCCTGCCCAAGTCGCGCCAGAAAAAGCTGATCGGCAAGGGCGAGATCGAAGAGATCGTTGCCAAGATCGCCCGCATCCCGCCGCGCAGCGTCTCGTCCGACGACAAGAACGCACTGCGCAATCTCGACCGCGACCTGAAAAACGTGGTTTTCGGTCAGAGCGCTGCGATCGACGCTTTGGCCAAGGCGATCAAGATGTCGCGTTCCGGCCTGGGCAATCCCCAGAAGCCGATTGGCGCTTTCCTCTTCAGCGGCCCCACCGGCGTCGGCAAGACCGAGGTCGCCCGCCAGCTCGCCTACACCATGGGCATCGAGCTCGTGCGCTTCGACATGTCCGAGTACATGGAGCGGCACGCGGTGAGCCGCCTCATCGGCGCCCCGCCGGGCTACGTCGGCTTCGATCAGGGCGGCCTGCTGACCGAGGCGATCACCAAGAAGCCGCACTGCGTGCTGCTCCTGGACGAGATCGAAAAGGCGCATCCGGACATCTACAACATCCTGCTGCAGGTGATGGACCATGGCACGCTGACGGACAACAATGGCCGCCAGGCTGACTTCCGCAACACCATCATCATCATGACCACCAACGTCGGCCAGGAAGCGATCCAGAAGCCGACCATGGGCTTCGCCGGTGTGCGTGAGGTGGGTGATGAAATGGTCGAGTTGAAGCGGCACTTCACGCCGGAATTCCGCAACCGGCTCGACGCAGTGATCTCCTTCAAGCCGCTGGACCGCGACATCATCCTTCAGGTGGTGGACAAGTTCCTGATGCAGCTCGAGGCGCAGCTGGCCGAGAAGAAGGTCGAAGCGAGCTTCACCGAGGGCTTGCGCACCTGGCTCGCGGGCAAGGGCTTCGACCCGCTCATGGGCGCGCGACCGATGGCACGCCTGATCCAGGACACGATCCGCTCCGCGCTGGCAGACGAACTCCTGTTCGGTCGCCTGACCGATGGCGGACGCGTGACGATCGACGTGGATACGGAAGGCAAGGTGAAGCTGAGCTTCGACGAGGAACCTGCGGAAGCAGCTGTCGTGTAACGCGAACCCCGAACTGTCGCAAACCGGAAAGGCCCGTTTCGACGGGCCTTTTTCTTTGTTTACCTCCTCCGCTCGACACCACCCGTACAACTGCCGCAGCAGTTATTTTCATCAGTCGAACGGCGATTCCGTATTGCGCAATGAAATCGCCAGCCGTTTGATTTAATTAGCTTATTTTCACGCCATGTCTTATATAAGACATATTGCATCTATCACCGCACATCATCAGAATGCACTTCAACGCGGGGGCCACTAAGCCCCTACAACGAAGGAGACGGGGATATGAAACGCGCGGCACAGATCGAGCAACTGAAGCAGGAATGGTCGGAGAATCCGCGCTGGAAAGGCGTGCGTCGCACCTACGACGCCGCTGACGTGGTCGCCCTGCGAGGCTCGGTCACGGTGGAGCACACACTGGCGAAACGCGGGGCCGAGCGCCTGTGGCACTTGATCCATGAACAAGATTTCGTGAACGCACTCGGCGCCCTGACTGGCAACCAGGCGATGCAGCAGGTGAAGGCCGGCCTCAAGGCCATCTATCTGTCGGGCTGGCAGGTCGCTGGCGACGCAAACACTGGCGGCGAGATGTACCCGGACCAGTCGCTCTATCCGGTCAATTCCGTGCCGAGCGTGGTCAAGCGGATCAACAACACCTTCACCCGCGCCGACCAGATCCAGTGGGCCGAGGGCAAGGGCCCGGGCGATGCCGGCTACGTCGATTACTTCGCGCCGATCGTGGCGGACGCCGAGGCGGGCTTCGGCGGCGTGCTCAACGCCTTCGAGCTGATGAAGGCCATGATCGAAGCGGGTGCAGCCGGCGTGCATTTCGAAGACCAGCTCGCCTCGGCCAAGAAGTGCGGCCACATGGGCGGCAAGGTGCTCGTGCCGACCCGCGAAGCCGTTGCCAAGCTTGTCGCCGCCCGCCTCGCCGCGGATGTGATGGGCACGCCTACCCTCCTGGTGGCGCGCACTGACGCGGAGGCCGCCGACCTGCTGACCTCGGATATCGACGCCAACGATCATCCCCTCTGCACCGGCGAACGCACGGTCGAAGGCTTCTATCGCACCCGCCCGGGGCTGGAACAAGCGATTTCGCGCGGCCTCGCCTACGCGCCCTACGCCGACCTGATCTGGTGCGAGACCGGCAAACCGGACCTCGCCTACGCGAAGGCCTTTGCCGAGGCGATCCATCGCGAACATCCCGGCAAGCTGCTCGCCTACAACTGTTCGCCCTCGTTCAACTGGAAGAAGAATCTCGACGACGCGAGCATCGCCCGCTTCCAGCGCGAGCTCGGCGCCATGGGCTACAAGTTCCAGTTCATCACACTGGCAGGCTTCCACAGCCTTAACTATTCGATGTTCAAGCTGGCGCACGGCTACGCGCGCGAGCAGATGAAAGCCTTCGTCGAGTTGCAGGAGGCGGAATTCGCCGCCGCCGATCTCGGCTTCACGGCGGTCAAGCACCAGCGTGAGGTGGGCACCGGCTACTTCGATGCCGTGACGATGGCGATCGAGAAGCAGGCTTCGACCACCGCCCTCAGGGGCTCCACCGAGGACGAACAGTTCTTCGAAGCTGCCCACTGATCCATTCAGAACCGAGCGCGGGATGTGGCCTGCATCCCGCTAACCGACGCCTGGCGTCGGACATGAGCCTCTCCGGTCACGCCGGAGGCGAGCGCCGCAGTAGCGTGGGGGGACGCAGCGGCGCTTTTTTTTGCCCGGTGTTTTCGTGCCCGGGGTCTGGCTGCCGAACGCTCGAGAAAAAAAAGCCCTCCGTGAGGAGGGCTTTTTCTTTTCACTGGACCGCGTCGTCCGCGGCGCAGGGATGTCCGTGCGTCAGACCGAGAAGGACGAACCGCAGCCGCAGGTGCTGGTCGCGTTCGGATTCTTGATGACGAACTGCGCGCCTTCCAGGCCTTCCGAATAGTCGATTTCTGCGCCCAGCAGGTACTGGTAGCTCATCGGGTCGATCAGGAGCGTCACGCCGTCCTTATTGACGATGGTGTCGTCCTCGTTCGTCACTTCGTCGAAAGTGAAGCCGTACTGGAAGCCGGAACAGCCGCCGCCACTGACGAAAACACGCAGCTTCAGATCGGGATTGCCTTCTTCGGCGATGAGGTCACGAACCTTGTTCGCGGCGCTGTCGGTGAAGACCAGCGGATCGGGCATATCGGTAACGGCGTTCATGGCAAGCTCCTGATTCTCAAGGCGTAATTATGCGGCGCCTCGGCAATAGGGGTCAATTGAGGGTCGACCTCCGGAATTGCAAGCCGTTCCCCCCGGAATATTTAAGGCAGCACAGGGACGTGCGTCAGGCCCAGCTTTTCGTCGAAGCCGCACATGAGGTTCATGTTCTGCACGGCCTGGCCGGCGGCGCCCTTCACGAGGTTGTCGATCACCGACAGTACGACCACCGTGTCGCCGCCTTGCGGGCGATGCACCGCAATACGGCAGGTGTTCGCCGCGCGCACGGAACGCGTCTCCGGCATGCTACCCGCCGGCATCACATCCACGAAGGGTTCGCCCGCGAACCGCTTCTCGAAGAGCGCCTGCACGTCGACATCCTTGTTGGTAAGGCGCGCATACAGCGTCGCGTGGATGCCGCGAATCGCCGGCGTCAGGTGCGGCACGAAGGTGAGGCCGACTTCGCGGCCCGCGGCTGCCGCCAGACCCGCCTTGATCTCCGGCAGATGGCGATGGCCCGGTACGCCGTAGGCCTTGAAGTTGTCGCTGGCTTCGGAGAACAGCGTGCCCACTTCGGCCTTGCGGCCTGCGCCGGATACGCCTGACGCCGCGTCGGCAATCAGGTGATCCAGGTCGACCACGCCCGCCTCGACCAATGGCAGAAAGCCCAGCTGGACGGCCGTCGCATAGCAACCGGGGTTACCCACCACGCGGGCGCGCTTGATCTCTTCGCGCCGCATTTCGGGGAGGCCGTAGACCGCTTCGCGCAGCAGATCCTGCGCGGTGTGGGGGATCTTGTACCACTTGTCGAACTGGGCCAGATCCTGCAGACGGAAGTCCGCAGCGAGGTCGATAACCTTCACGCCGGCAGCCAGCAGGCCAGGCGACTGCGCCATCGCAACGCCGTGCGGCGTGGCGAAAAAGACCACATCGCATTGGGTCAAATCGGCCTGGCTGGGCTCGACGAATTTCAGCGAGACATGACCGCGGAGGCTGGGGAACATCTCGGCGACCGCCATTCCGGCTTCGGATCGAGAGGTGATCGCCGTAAGCGTCACTTCCGGATGCTGGGACAGCAGGCGCAACAACTCGACGCCCGTATAGCCTGTTCCACCGACGATTCCAACCTTGATCATGCCTGGACTCCTGAGTGTGATTCCGCGTCTTGCACGCGAGTCTAGAACCGCGCCATTACCAATCGACTGCAAGGGCTGGCTTCAGTTCGGTACTACAAACGAAAACGCCCCGCGCACGGCGGGGCGTTTTGCTTCGAGCACCTTGCGATCGGTGCTGACCCTGCCGATTACTCTGCAGATTCGGTACGGAAGGAGAGCTTCTCCTTGATACGCGCCGACTTGCCCGAGCGGTTGCGCAGGTAGTACAGCTTGGCGCGACGGACGTCACCGCGGCGCTTCACTTCGATAGCGGCCAGCAGCGGGGAGTAGGTCTGGAACGTACGCTCGACGCCTTCGCCGGAGGAGATCTTGCGAACGATGAAGGAAGAGTTCAGGCCGCGGTTACGCTTGGCGATCACGACGCCTTCGTAAGCCTGCAGACGCTCACGGTTGCCTTCCTTGACCTTCACTTGCACGACGACGGTGTCGCCGGGCGCGAATTCGGGGATGGTCTTGCCAAGACGAGCGATTTCTTCTTGCTCGAGTTGCTGGATCAGGTTCATTGCGTAACTCCAGTAAAAAAGTTCTGGCCAGTGGCCTTCCACGCAGAGCAGGTCGCCACCTGATGCATGCATTTATTGTGCGGTCCGACTGCACCGCGATAGTTCAGGTGGCGGCCTTGCCGTCACCTTCCCGCCGGATTTCCTCCAGCAGGCGAATCTCGTCTTTGCTCAGCGCCCGACCTTCCAACAACTCGGGCCGACGCTGCTGGGTTGCCTTGAGCGACTGCTTCAGACGCCAACGCCGGATTTTCGCATGATCGCCCGACAGCAACACGTCCGGAACTCGTACCCCGTCGTATTCCTCCGGCCGCGTGTAATGCGGGCAGTCCAGCAATCCATCGACAAAGGAGTCCTCCTCTGCCGATCCTGCGTCATTCAACGCGCCGGGCATCTGCCGCACCAACGCGTCGATCATCAGCATCGCAGGCAACTCGCCGCCCGACACCACGAAGTCGCCAACCGAAACTTCCAGGTCGACGCAACGATCGATCAGACGTTGATCCACGCCTTCGTAGCGACCACACAGAAAGGTCAACGAAGGCGCCTGCAACAAATCCATCACCATCGGGTGGTTCAGCTTTCGCCCCTGGGGCGAGAGGTAGACCACCTGGCCAACGGTACCGTCTTTTGCCTGCTCCGCCTTGGCCGCGGCAATCGCCGCTTCCAGCGGCGCAGCCAGCATGACCATGCCGGGTCCGCCTCCGTACGGTCTGTCATCGACCGTGCGGTAACGATCCTGCGCGAAATCCCTCGGGTTCCACGTCTGCAGCCGCCACAGCTCGCGTTCGACCGCGCGCCGCGTAATGCCACTTTCGGTGATCGCCGCAAACATCTCGGGGAACAGCGTGACGACGTCGTAACGTCGCCGCATCCATTCGCTCACCAGTCCGCTTCCCACTCGACGGTCATGCGACCGGCTGCGAGATCGACTTCGCCGATGTAGGCCCCCACGAAGGGAATCAGCCTTTCGGCCTCTCCATCGCGCACCTTCAGCACGTCATGCGCGCCCGTGCTGATGAGGCTATCCACCACACCCAGGCGCAAGCCCGCAGCGTTGATAACCTCCAGTCCCACCAGGTCGCCCCAGTAGAACTCGTCAGCCGCAGGCTTCGGCAAGGCCTCACGCGGCACCGCGATGAACCATCCGCCCATCGTTTCCGCCGCCGTGCGGTCCGGCACTTCCTGGAAAGACGCCACCAGCGACTTTCCATGTACCTTGCAGTTGCTCAGGGAAAACGGCTTCCAGTCCTGCGACGCAACTTCGTCGCTCGGCGCAAGCCACCAGGTGGGCATCTTGCGCCAGGAGTCGGGGTCGTCCCCAAAGGGATGGATCTTGACCCACCCCTGCACGCCATAGGGAGCGACAATGCGCCCGAGAACGATCATCGGGCCCACAGCGGCCTCCGCTTCAGGCGCGATCAGGCAGCAGCCTTGGCGCCTTGCTTGACCAGACGCAGAACGGTCGGCGACAGCTGCGCGCCATTCTGTTGCCAGTAAGCCAGGCGTTCGCTGTTGATCACGAGGCCCTTCTCAGCGCCCGAAGCAACCGGGTTGTAGAAGCCAACGCGTTCGATGAAGCGACCATCGCGGCGATTGCGCGAGTCGGTGGCAACGATGTTGTAGAAGGGGCGCTTCTTGGCGCCGCCACGAGCGAGACGAATCACGACCATGTCGAAAATCCTGTACGGGGTATTCCGGAAAAGCCGAGCAAAATAACAGAATGCGCAGCCGTGCGCAAGATCGGGCCCTTCGTCTCGCCTGCTGTGGAAGGTGTGCTCAGCTAGCCAGACCCGCGCCCATCGACGCCGCCGAGGATTTCCATACAATAGCGGGATATTGGAGAACCCGGGCCCCATGACGACCGCCGCTGCCGAATCCGGTACCACCGCTGCCATTCTTGACTGGCTCGCCACGCAGCCGTCAGGCAGCACGACGGAGGAAATCGCCCAGCTCGCGCACCAGCTTGCACAGCTGGCGGACCCGACGGTCGGCCCGGCACAGCACCATCGCTGCATCGAGCTCTTCTATGGTCGCAGCCTGCGCATCGCCTCGGATTTCAAGCCTCGCCTGATCGAAGCCGGGCTGCCGCTCGATCGCACCGCCTATGACTCGGCCAAGCGCCTCTGCGAATCGCTGAATACGATCGCCAAGGGCTTTCTGCGCGTGACCCAGGATGCCCGGGAGGGTGCGATCCGCCCGCAGCGACGCCAGGTGGAAACCCTCGCGGCACGCGGCCTGCGCATGCTGAGCGAGGCGCTGGAAATCGCGGCGCTTTCCGGCAGCTTCGATACGTCCGGACTCTGGCCCAATGCCATGGCACTGTTCGAGGCTTCGGGCCAGGAATCTGCCCCGAGCGACGCGGAAGCTGGTGAAAGTGCCCAGTTCGCGTTCAAGCGTCTGGCCACCTTCGGCTGCCTGCAACTCGAGCGCCTTTCACAGAACGAGATCGCTTGGGTCGGTGACTACCTCAACCGGATCGCCTCCTTGCTGCAAGTCGGGACGCAGGCGCCGTCCTCGGCCGACTCGCCCTGCTACTGGCTCACCGCCAACACCGATGCGCCGCCGCAGTCGCTGATGCGTGCCCAGCCGGCGCCGGGCGCTCCGGCGACATACCTCTCCACTGCGGCGCTGGCCAAGCGCGTGGGCGAACACCTCGGTCGGCTTGAAGCGGGGCAACAACCTTTCGAGCTCAACCTGCCCAAGGTGGCTATCGGCGTACAGCCCATGGCCTTGCTGCAACGCCTTCGTTTCGAGTGGGCGATCCCGGCCAAGCGCGAGCAACCGCGTCGCAAGGCACGCTACCCGGTGCAGGCCTGCACCGGCATTCCGGCGATCTGGAAGGTTCTGCGGGGCGACGCGGACATCCAGGCGCAGGAATGGGAGGTCGTGAACGAGAGCCCGGGCGGCTTCTCGATCCTTCACGTTGCCGGCATTGCCGACAACCTTTCGGCGGGCATGGCGGTTGCGCTGCGCACCCAGGAAGACGTGGCCTGGACAATCTGCGTGGTGCGCTGGATTCGCAGCGAGATTCCGTCGCAAGTCGAGCTCGGCCTGCAAGTCGTCTCGACCGGCGCGACCCCCGTGATGGTCGGTTTCCGCGGCTCACGCGAACGGCCGAACAAGATGGTGCCGGCACTGGTCCTGCCCGCGCTGCCAGCGCTGCGCCACCACCCCGCGGTGCTGGCGCCGACCGGCACCTACACCTCGCGGCGCTTTGCGCTGGTGTCCGACCTCGATCGCGTCTACGTCGCGCAGGGACGGCTGCTGAGCCTGGACATGCAGACCGCGAACGTAGAACTGTTCCAGTTCGAGATCGACCCCTATCCGATCTAGGCGCCTGCCGGCCGCCCCCGGCCTGAGCATCGCTCCAGACAACGCTCGACACCTGCGGCTGTTTGGTCCGAAGCCTGCGCCCGGACCGCAGACTCAGCCCGGGGCAGCCCCCGGTGACTGACCCTTCGCGAGTGCGGCATCCACCTTCAGCCAGACCTCGCGCATTTCCGCCTGCTCCTCAGGTGGAGAACCCGCGGACAGACGCTCCAGATCCTGGAGCGGCAGGACGAAACGGCGGAAGAGCTTCGCCGCATCCAGTTCGGCACCCTCGCCTACCAGCAGCCAGTCACCCTCGTCCGTCTCGGCGACCCAACCGCACTCGCGCATCGCATTGAGCATCGCCTCGGTTTCCTCGATGCGCTGTCGGCTGACGTCCGCCAGATGCTCCAGCGTTTCCACCCGGCCATTGATCTGGGCTTGGCGCAGAGCGGTCGCCAGGCGGGAAGCCGCATAGAAGCGCCCCGCCACCGTCGGCGGCAGCAGGCGTCGCTGCGCCAGGAAGTCGGGGATCACGGCCGCGATCAGCGCACCGATCAGTACCACCAGCCAGCTCGCGTACAGCCACACGAGGAAGATGGGTACGGCGGAAAAGGTGCCGTAGATCAGGGTGTAGGAGGTGAACCGGCCGACGTAGTAACCAAGCAGGCGTTGCAGCAACACCAGCCCGAAGCCCGTGATGAATCCGCCGATGGCGGCATGCCAGGGCACGATCCGCCGATTCGGCACCGCGAAGTACATGAAGCCGAAGAAGGCCGAGAACAGCAGCCCTGAGAGGACGCGCTGCACTGTCTGGTCGAAGCCGCCCGAGGGCGACACCACATCCAGCGAGTAGCGCGCGAACTCGACCGTGAGGCTCACGCTCAGGGCAATCATCACCGGCCCCAGCGTCACGCCCAGCCAGTAGAGCGCCAGACGTGTCCACAACGGACGCGGGCGCCGCACCTCCCAGATCGCGTTGAAGGTGCGATCGATCGTGAGCAGCATCAGCACCGCGGTCACGATCAGCACCATGCTGCCCACCAGGGTCAGGCTCTCCGCCTTCTGCGAGAACTGCAGCGCATAGGTCGTCACCACCTTGCCGGCCTTGTCGGGCAGGAAGTTCTGCAGCAGGAAGCCGCGAAAGGTCCGCCCCAGCGACTGGAACACCGGCAGTTGCCCCATCACAGTCAGCGCGACGGCGATCATCGGCACAAGCGAGAGCATCGTCGTGAAGGCCAGGCTGCCCGCGATCAGCGGCGCCCGGACCGAGACGAAGCGGTCGATCAGCAGGCGAAAGAAACGGTGGACTTCCTTCATGCGTGTCCTGGGAGTTCCCAATGTAGGGGTGCGATAATCGCGCCCCATTCTATCGGCCTCGTCGCGATGCCAGAAATCCTCGTCCTGTACTACAGCCATCGCGGCTCGGTGCGCGCCCTGGCCGAGCAGATCGTGCTCGGCATCGAGTCCGTTGGCGGCGTGAGCGCGCGCCTGCGGACCGTGCCCAGACTTGCCACCGTCATCGACACGCCCGAACCCGCGATTCCATCAGAGGGGCCGCCATATGTCGAGGCAAGCGATCTCGAAGAATGCGCGGGCCTCGCCTTGGGCAGCCCGACCCGCTTCGGCAACATGGCAGCACCGCTCAAGTACTTCCTCGACGGCACTTCGCCGCAGTGGCTGTCGGGCGCGTTGTCAGGCAAACCCGCCTGCGTCTTCACCTCGACCGCGACGCAGCACGGCGGGCAGGAAAGCACCCTGCTGTCGATGATGCTGCCGCTCTTCCACCACGGCATGCTGGTGATGGGCCTGCCCTTCACGCTCCTCGAACTCAATGCGACGCGCGAAGGTGGTACCCCTTATGGCGTGAGCCACGTTGCCGGCCCACAGGCGGATGCCCGCCTCAGCGAGCACGAGCGCAAGCTCGCGTTCGCACAAGGCCGACGCCTTGCCGAGACCGCCTTGAAACTTGAAGCCCCCCGCACATGAACGAACAGAAACTCCATGGACTGAGCGTCCTGTTGCTTTTCATCCTGATCGCGCTCGGCATGGCCTGGGAGCTCTGGATCGCACCGCTGCGGCCGGGCGGCTCCTGGCTGGTACTCAAGGTGATTCCGCTGCTCTTCGCCGTGCGTGGCATGCGACGCGGCGATCGCTACACCTTTCAATGGATGTCACTGCTGGTGTGGCTCTACTTCACCGAGGGCGTCGTGCGTGGCGCCTCGGACAGTGGCGCCAGCGCGATCCTGGGATGGATCGAGGCCCTGCTTTCGGTAGCGCTCTTCGCCAGCGTGGCCGCGTATTCGCGGATGACTGCGCCTTCGCGCCGCGCGCCGCCCCAGGCGGAAGAGTGAATCACCCCCAGCGCGAATAAAAAAGGGCTGCCCGAAGCAGCCCTTTTTCATTACATCTCGTGAATCCTTGAAGCGTCCTCAGAGCGTTTCGATCTGCGGGTTGAGCTTGGCCACACCGTGCAGCTTGTTGAGCGCGTTGATGTAAGCCTTGGCGGAGGCGACGATGATGTCTGTGTCCGCGCCCTGCCCGTTCACCACGCGCCCGGCGCGCGACAGGCGCACGGTCACTTCGCCCTGCGCATCGGTACCGGTCGTGATCGCGTTCACCGAGTACAGCAGCAGCTCGGAACCGCTCTTTGCAACGCTTTCGATCGCGCGGAAAGCCGCATCGACCGGGCCGCTGCCGGAAGCCTCGGTCTTGATCTCTTCGCCGCCGATGGTCAGCGTGAGCGTCGCGTTGGGCGTCTCGCCCGTCTCGGAATGGAAGCGCGAGGACACAAGCTTGTAGTGCTCCACCTCGGGCGTCACCGCCTCGTCGGACATCAGCGCCTGCAGGTCCTCGTCGAAGATCTCGCTCTTCTTGTCGGCGAGCTCCTTGAAGCGTGCGAAGGCGTGGTTGAGCTGCTCTTCCGACTCGATCACGATACCCAGCTCACCCAGGCGTGCGCGGAAAGCGTTGCGGCCGGAAAGTTTGCCGAGCGTCAGCCGGTTGGTCGTCCAGCCCACGTCTTCCGGACGCATGATCTCGTAGGTCTCGCGGTGCTTGAGCACGCCGTCCTGGTGGATGCCGGATTCGTGCGCGAAGGCGTTGGCACCGACGATCGCCTTGTTGGGCTGCACCGGGTAGCCGGTGATCGTGGAGACGAGCTTGGATGCCGCGACGATCTGGGTCGTGTCGATACCGGTCTCGACGCCGAAGATGTCGGGCCGCGTGCGCACCGCCATCACGACCTCTTCCAGCGAGGCATTGCCCGCGCGCTCGCCGAGGCCGTTGATCGTGCATTCGACCTGGCGCGCGCCGGCCGCCACGGCAGCCAGGGAATTCGCAACTGCCATCCCGAGATCGTTGTGGCAGTGGGTAGACCAGACCACCTGGTCGGCACCCGGCACGCGCGCGAGCAGCGTGCGGAAACGCTCGCCCCAGAGTTCGGGAATGCTGTAGCCGACGGTGTCGGGCACATTGATCGTCTTCGCTCCGGCCTTGATCACCGCGTCGAAGATGCGCACGAGGAAATCCATGTCCGAACGGACGGCGTCCTCGGCGGAGAACTCGACGTCATCGGTGAATTGACGCGCGAGCTTCACCGCCGCCACGGCGGCCTCCACCACCTGATCGGGCTGCATCCGCAGCTTCTTCTCCATGTGGATAGGGCTGGTGGCGATGAAGGTATGGATGCGACCGCGTGCGGCCGGACGGATTGCCTCGCCGGCGGCACGTACATCGCGCTCGTTGGCGCGCGCGAGCGAACAGACGGTGGATTCCTTGATCGTCTCGGCGATCGTGCGGATGGCTTCCGCATCGCCCGGGCTCGCGGCGGCGAAGCCGGCCTCGATCACGTCCACACGCATGCGCTCGAGCTGACGCGCGATGCGCAGCTTCTCGTCCTTCGTCATCGCCGCGCCGGGGCTCTGTTCGCCGTCGCGCAGCGTGGTGTCGAAAATGACCAAACGTTCCTTCATGATTCCGAACTCCTGGAAACTGCATGGCGATGCGGGCGGACCCGACGCCAGATCCATGTCACATAGCCCGAGAGGCCGTAGGCGACGAACAGCAGGAACAACACGCCTTCCGGGTAACTCGAGATCGCGACCAGCGCGCCGACCATGGCGAGCACCACGGCAAAGGGCACGCTGCGCCGCAGGTTGATGTCCTTGCCACTCCAGAACGGCACGTTGCTGACCATGGAGAGGCCGGCGAATATCGTGACGCCGAAGGCCAGCCAACGGATATCCACGCCCGCCACCTGGTTGTCGATCATCACCCAGACCAGGCCCGCGACCAGGGAGGCGGCAGCCGGTGACGGCAGGCCCTGGAAGAAGCGCTTGTCCACCACTTCGATATTGGTATTGAAGCGCGCAAGCCGCAATGCCGCGCCCGCGCAATAGATGAAAGCGGCGATCCAGCCCAGCTTGCCCATGCCCTTCATCGCCCACTCATAGACTACGAGGGCCGGCGCCACGCCAAAGGACACCATGTCGGAGAGCGAGTCGTATTCGGCGCCGAATTCGCTTTGCGTGTGCGTGAGGCGAGCCACGCGGCCGTCCATGCCGTCGAGCACCATCGCGACGAAGATCGCGACGGCCGAATGCACGAAGCGGCCGTTCATGGCTTGCACGATCGCGTAGAAGCCACCGAAGAGCGCAGCGGTGGTGAAGAGGTTCGGCAGGATGTAGATGCCGCGGCGACGAATCGAGTCGCGGCGGCGAGACTTGGTCAACGGCAGGTCAGCCATGGGCGGGCTCCAACAACTTCTGCGGGTGCATGCGCGGGCTCTTCATGCACGGTGAGCTGCGAGCAGTTAAGGCCGGAACGGCGCGTGGCGCCAGCGAGCAGCGCACACGAAACAGCTCGCGATTTTAGCAGAGGGGTCGTTTTCGCTGCCCACAAAGAAAAACGGCCGCCCGAAGGCAGCCGTTTTCTTGGCACCGAAGGCGCGACGATCAGTTCTTGGACTGGTCGACCAGCTTATTCGCCTTGATCCACGGCATCATGTCGCGCAGCTGGGCGCCGACCGTTTCGATCGGGTGCGCAGCGGTCAGGCGACGACGCGCGGTCATCGACGGGTAGTTGGTGCGGCCTTCCAGGATGAACTGCTTGGCGTATTCGCCAGTCTGGATGCGCTTGAGGGCGTTGCGCATGGCAGCGCGCGAGCTCTCGTTGATGACTTCCTGGCCGGTCACGTACTCGCCGTACTCAGCGTTGTTCGAGATCGAGTAGTTCATGTTGGCGATGCCGCCTTCGTACATGAGGTCCACGATCAGCTTCAGTTCGTGCAGGCACTCGAAGTAGGCCATTTCCGGCGCGTAGCCGGCTTCGGTCAGGGTTTCGAAGCCCATCTTCACCAACTCCACGGCGCCGCCGCACAGCACGGCCTGCTCGCCGAAGAGGTCGGTCTCGGTCTCTTCGCGGAAGTTGGTTTCGATCACGCCGCCCTTGGTGCCGCCATTGGCTGCGGCGTACGACAGGGCGATGTCACGGGCCTTGCCGGACTTGTCCTGATGCACGGCGATCAGCGAGGGCACGCCGCCACCACGCTTGTACTCGGAACGCACGGTGTGGCCGGGGCCCTTCGGGGCGACCATGATCACGTCCAGGTCGGCGCGCGGGATGACCTGGTTGTAATGCACGTTGAAGCCGTGGGCGAAGGCCAGCGCGGCGCCTTGCTTGATGTTCGGCTCGACGTCTTCCTTGTAGACCTGCGGGATGTTCTCGTCGGGCAGGAGGATCATCACGACGTCAGCGTTCTTCACGGCATCGGCGATCTCGACGACCTTCAGGCCAGCGCCTTCGGCCTTGGCCCAGGAAGCACCGCCCTTGCGCAGACCGACGGTCACATTCACGCCGGAATCACGCAGGTTCTGCGCGTGGGCATGACCTTGCGAACCGTAACCAACGATGGTGACCTGCTTGCCCTTGATGAGGGAGAGGTCGGCGTCCTTGTCGTAATAAACCTTCATGGGAAATCCCTTTCGCTAAACATGGATAGGCAGAGGCCCGGCGCTCCGCGGTCGAAGCGCTGCGGGGCACACGCCATTCAAACCTTCAGGATGCGGTCGCCGCGGCCAATGCCGCAGACACCGGTTCGCACGGTTTCGAGGATGAGGCTCGCGTCGATTGCCTTGAGGAAGGAATCGAGCTTGTCCTGGGTGCCAGTGAGTTCGATCACGTAGCTCGAATCGGTCACATCCACGATGCGGCCGCGGAAGATGTCCGCGGTGCGCTTCATCTCTTCGCGGTCCTTGCCGATGGCGCGGACCTTGACCAGCATGAGTTCGCGCTCGATATGCGCGGCCTCGGAAATATCGACCACCTTGACCACGTCCACGAGCTTGTTGAGCTGCTTGGTGATCTGCTCGATGATGTCCTCCGAGCCTGAGGTGACGATGGTCATGCGCGAGAGCGTGGCGTCCTCGGTGGCAGCCACGGTGAGCGACTCGATGTTGTAGCCGCGCGCGGAGAAGAGGCCCGAAACGCGCGACAGCGCGCCGGATTCGTTCTCCAGAAGCAGTGAAATGACGTGTCGCATGTTGCCTAGTCAGACGGTGAGCATTGCGTCTGCAGCCCGGTAGCCCACGGGTGGCCGCCGTTGCCCAGGCGGACCGGTGAGTCCGCCGGACAGGCGCCGCCCACGGTTAGGCGGCGTCCTGCAGAAAACGAAACGCGTGGGTTAGAGGTCCTCGGCCAGGATCATTTCGGTAAGACCCTTGCCGCCCTGGACCATGGGGAACACATTCGCCCGCGGATCGACCTGGAAGTCCATGAAGACCATGTCGTTCTTGCGTGCGAAAGCTTCGCGGATTGCGTCCTCCACGTCGCCGGGTTTGTCCACGCGAATGCCGACGTGACCGTAGGCTTCCGCCAGCTTGGCGAAGTCGGGAAGCGAATCCATGTACGACTCGGAATAGCGATCGCCGTGGAAGAACTGCTGCCACTGACGGACCATGCCGAGATAACCGTTGTTCAGGCTCAGAACCTTGATCGGCAGGCGGTACTGCTTGCAGGTCGAGAGTTCCTGGATACACATCTGGATCGAGCCTTCGCCCGAGATCACCGCCACCGGCGAACCGGGGTGGGCGAGCTGCACGCCCATCGCGGCGGGCAGGCCAAAGCCCATGGTGCCCAGCCCACCGGAGTTGATCCAGCGACGCGGCTTGTCGAACTTGTAGTACTGCGCGGCCCACATCTGGTGCTGGCCCACGTCCGAAGTGACGAAAGCGTCGCCCTTGGTCACGCGCCAGAGCGCTTCGACCACGGCCTGGGGCTTGATGATGCCGTCTTCGAGGTTGTACTTGAGGCAGTCGCGACGACGCCATTCCTCGATCTGCTTCCACCAGCCCTCGATGTTCGCGGGATTGAGGCGTTCGCTGCCGGACTCGAGCGCCTTGATCATGTCGTCGAGCACGTCGGCGACGTCACCCACGATCGGCACATCGACCTTCACGCGCTTGGAGATCGACGAGGGATCGATGTCCACATGGATGATCTTGCGCGGCTCGGACGCGAAGTGCGCCGGGTTGCCGATCACGCGGTCATCGAAGCGCGCTCCCACGGCGAGCAGCACGTCGCAGTAGTGCATGGCCATGTTGGCTTCGATGGTGCCGTGCATGCCAAGCATGCCCAGGTTCTGGCGGTCGGTCGCCGGATGGCCGCCCAGGCCCATCAGCGTATTGGTGACCGGGAAATCCAGCATCTTGGCCAGGCGGGTCAGCTTTTCGGCCGCGCCAGAGAGGATCACGCCACCGCCGATGTAGATCATCGGACGACGCGCTTCGGCCAGCAGGCCCAGCGCCTTGCGGATCTGCCCCTGATGCCCCTTGCTCACCGGGCTGTACGAACGGATCGAAACCGACTCCGGATAGACATACTCGGCAGTCTGCGCGGTCACGTCCTTGGGGATGTCGACCAGCACCGGACCCGGACGACCGCTCTTCGCCAGGAAGAAGGCCTTCTTGATCGTGGCGGCGATGTCCTTCGGGTCCTTGACCAGGAAGTTGTGCTTCACGCAAGGACGCGTGATGCCCACCGTATCAACCTCCTGGAAGGCGTCCAGGCCGATCGCGGCCGTCGGCACCTGGCCGCTGATGATCACCATCGGGATCGAATCGGCGTAGGCCGTGGCGATACCGGTGACCGCATTGGTCACGCCCGGGCCTGAAGTGACCAGCGCCACACCCACCTTGTCGGTTGAACGCGCGTAGCCGTCGGCCGCATGGATCGCAGCCTGCTCGTGGCGTACCAGGATATGGCGTACGGAATCCTGCTTGGACAGCTCGTCATAGATGAACAGGACGGCACCGCCCGGATAGCCGAAAAGGTGCTCGACCTTTTCCTCCTGCAGGCACCTGATTACAATCTCCGCACCAGTCAAAACCATTGCAGCACCCAAAATGAACATAGGCCCCTGATCGCTCAGGGGAAACGCGTATTGTCAACGGTGCGCGATGGATTGGTCAAGGCGCCGCCTTCGACCAACAGGGTGCGACGCAGACCCTCAAGAGGTTTTCCCTGGCTTCCCGGATAGAGCTTTCCGACTTTCTCGCGAGTGCCGAGCGGCGTGCGTTTAAGCACGCGATGTTCGCGCTGCGTGACGAGGACAATGCCCTCGACGTCGTCCAGGAGGCGATGCTCAAATTGGCCGAACGCTATGGCGATCGGCCTGTGGAGGAGCTGCCGGCGCTCTTTCAGCGCATCCTGCAGAACGCGATTCACGACCACTTCCGCCGCAGCAAGGTGCGCGGGATGTGGACAACCCTGCTCTCCTTCTTTGCCAAGGAAGACAGCGAGGATGCCGGCGACCCGCTGGACATCCTGGGTGCCGAATCGGACCTGCAGGAGTTCCGGCCGCCCCCGGATCAGCTGTCACGGCAGCAAACTCTGCAGGCGCTGGACGAGGAAATTGCGAAGCTCCCCCCGCGTCAACGCGAAGCCTTCCTCCTGCGTTATTGGGAAGGACTCGACATTGCCGAAACCGCGGTAGCGATGGGTTGCTCGGAGGGCAGCGTGAAGACACACTGCTCGCGAGCAACGCATACGCTGGCCGCGGCCTTGCGTGCAAAAGGCATCACACCATGAATGAAGAAAAATTCGCCCGCCAGATGCTGGCGGTGCTTGACCGCGGCAACGCGGACTTGCCAGCCCCCGTCGCCGAGCGCCTGCATGCAGCGCGCCGGCAAGCCCTGGAACATCAGCGCCAGGAAGTGCGCCTGCTGAGTGTCGCCGGCGTCGGTCGCGGCCTGACCGACTTTGTCCTGACACATCGCGGCCCGGTCGCCACCGCGTTCCTGCTGCTTGCCCTGATCCTCGGCTCCGAACTCTGGCAGGACGGCGGGCGCGCCCAGGAGCTGGAAGAAACCGATTCGGCACTGTTGTCGGACGACCTTCCGATCGATGCCTACTTGGATGGCGACTTCGCCCGATGGCTCAAGCACGACCCCGCGGACGACAGCTCGCGCTGATCCTCCTCCTCGGGCTGTTCAGCCTGTGCGCACACGCCTCCCCCTCCAATCCGGGGTGGCGTGAGCTCACGCCTGAGCAGCAGCGCGTGCTCAACCCGATAAAGGGCGAGTGGCGCGATATGGGCCCCCAGCGCAAGAAGAAGTGGCTGGGCATCGCCGCCCGCTATTACGAAATGAGTCCGGATGAGCAACAGCGGCTCACGCGCCGCATGCAGGCCTGGTCCGAACTCACGCCCGAACAGCGCAAGCAGGCGCGCGCGCAATATAAGCGCCTGCGCCAGCTGCCCCCCGACGAACTGCCCGCGCTCGGGCAGAAGTGGGACCAGTACAAGAATCTTTCCCCGGACATGAAGAGCAAGGCCGTCAACACCGGCCCTGCGGCACCGGTCGGCCGACGCGCGGACGAGTATCATGCGATCCCCGCCGAATGGCTGCTTCCGCCCTATCTGCGCCCACAGCGCCTGATCGGGACGGAGCAGACGGCACGCGCCGCCACTGCCAAGACTCCATGAGCTCCGCCACCGCAACGCAGAACTCCGCAGCACCGTCCCGCCCCATCGCAGAACTCGCCGGCATCCGCCGCCGGCTTGCCAGCTTGCTCTACGAGAGCCTGCTGCTCCTCGGCGTCCTCGCCCTCGGCTTCATCGTCCCGCTGATCGTCATCGGAATGGCCTTCCATGTGGCACCGCCGGGCTGGGCCGAATGGCTGCACATTGCGGCGGTACTAGGGATCTATTTCATCGTACTGTGGCGTCGCAACGGCCAGACCCTCGCGATGCAGACCTGGCGCATCCAGATCGTCGACTCGGTGAGCGGCCGCATTCCCTCACTGCGCCAGTGTCTGCTGCGCTACCTGCTCGCATGGCCCTCCCTGTGCTTCTTTGGCGCGGGACTCTTCTGGGCGCTCTTCGACCGTGATCGCCAGTTCCTGCACGATCGCTTTGCCGGGACTTGCGTGGTTTTCCTCAGGAGCGGCCCCGCGACGAGCGAGGCCGGTGCCATCAAAGACTGACTTGCAGCGCGGGAGTCAGCGCCGGTCCACCCACCAGAGCATTACGCCGGTCAGCATCAGGAAGAGCAGGCTGGGCGCGAGTGCGCTCAGCGGCGCAGGCCAGTCGTTGATGATGCCCAGGTTGGTGAACAAGCCTGAGAGCAGATGGAAGGTCATCCCGATCACCACGCCGAGCAGCACCTTTGCACCCACGCCGCCGCTGCGGTGATGGATGAAGGCAAAGGGCAACGCAAGACACATCATCACGATCGACGCGAAGGGGAAGACCAGCTTCTTCCATAGCGCGACCTCGTGGCGGCCAGTTTTCTGCTGGTTCTCCTTCAGGTGCTGGATGTAGCCCCAAAGCGCACGCAGCGACATGCGTTCGGGCACCAGCATCACCACACTCAACATCTCGGGCGTCAGCTCGGATTTCCACTGGTAGCTCGGCAGCGTCCGCACTTCGGTGCGATCGCTCAGGAAGCGCGTCTGCACGACATCTGCCAGCTTCCAACCCTGTTCCGGCGTGTAGTCGCCGCGGGCGGCGTCGGTCAGCGTCACCAGGCGCTTTTCCGCGTCGAACTCGTACACCCGCACGCCTTCGAGCCCGCGGTCCGGCTGCACCCGCTGCGCATTCACGAAGAGTCGCCCGTCACGCACCCAGTAACCGGACCGCAGCTCCTGCGGCATGCTGCTGGTGCTACCGCGCAGCCGCCATTTCTGGGCTGCGCGATCCAGCGGGGGCGCGACGTATTCGCCGAGTACGAAACTGAAGGCGGAGAACAGCAGGCCGACCTGCACCAGGAGGACCAGCGCGCGCCGGGTCGACAGGCCGGCCGTGCGCATCACGGTGATTTCGGAGTTGCGGGCGAACTGCGTCAGCGCGAAGAGCGTGCCGATCAGCGCCGCGATCGGGAAGACCTCGTAGGCGCGACTGGGCAGCGACAGGACCACGTAGATCAGTGCGTGCTTGAGGCGATACCCGGCACGACCGACTTCGTCGAGTTCGGCGAGCAGGTCGAAGAAGGCGAACAGCGCCAGGAAGGCCACCAGCGCCAGGGACGTCGCGGCCACGATCTCGCGGCCCATGTAGCGTCTGAGCGTTTTCATCGGCGGAACAGGCGCACGAACCAGGCGCCGCGGTAAGCGAAGAGTCCGATCAGCAGCACCAGCATCACGATGTGGATGCCGAGCGCGCCGACCCAGAAATGTGCCTTGCTCTGGGCGATCCAGGACTGCGAGATCCCCAGCGCATTGAAGTACAGCGCGAACAGGAAGACCGCAAAGATCATGTTCGAGGCGCTGCCCGCACGCGGATTGACGAAGGCCAGCGGAATCGCGGTGAGCGACAGGAGCAAGGCTGCGATCGGCAGGCCGATGCGCCAGGAGAGCTCGCCCAGATTGGGCGGAATCGGCAGCGCCAGCAGCGCGGCGGTCGGCGTGATCTTGGGCGTCAGCTCCAGCATCCCCACTTCGCGCGCCTCGATACGGATCGCGTAACGCTCGAACTGGGTTACGCGGAAATCAGCAGAACCGGGCTTGCCGTCGTACTGGCGGCCGTTGAGCAGCACGGCGAAACGATCGCCATTGGGTTGCCGCTCGACGAAACCCTTGGTCGCCACGATCACGCTCATGCGGCCTTCGTTGCGCGACGCGATGAACACGTTCTTCACCTCGACCGAGTTATCGGCCACTGATTCGACGAAGAAGGTGCGGTTGCCGCTGGAGGCTTCGCGGAACATCCCCGGCGCGACCCGCGAGACATCGTCGCGCGCTTCCAGTTCGTGCCGGAAGGTCTGCGCGCGGCTCTGCGCCCAGGGCGAAAGATAGGTCGACAGCACCGCGATCGCCGCCACCATGGGCACGGCGAAGCGCAGCACCGGCCAGATCCAGGCGCGCAGCGGCAGGCCGCTGGCGAACCACACGACCATTTCGGAGTCACGGTACATGCGCCCCATGCTGATCAGCACGGACATGAAGAGCGTGAGCGCCAGCAACGTGGAGGTGTGATTAAGGACCGTGAAACCGATCAGCATCAGCACGGCATCTCCGGGCAGACGCCCGCCCGCGGCCTGCGACAGCAGGCGGATCAGCACCACGGTGACGAGGATGAAGAACAGCGCGATGAAGATCGCTGCCGCGTTCGCGGCAAACTCCCGCATCGCTGCGCGCTGGAAGACCATCGAGTGGATTGGAAGGCCGGAAAGATTCGGTTGGAGGTCGCGCACCGCCTGCGCGGGACGCCACGGCTTCCGGTCCGGGCGTCGTGCCGCGGGGCTTCACGTCACGGGGGCGACACGGGATAATCGATCGCTCATCCCCGCGAACCGCCGCAGAACCGCACAGGCTCTTGCCGCTCAACCAGGAAGAAAACTTGATGGAAGTTAGCACGAAAGCTCTGGTCCCGGAAAAGCAGAAAACCGCGTGTCTCGTCGTTGGCGTGTTCGCCGACAAGGATCCCGGCCCGCAGGCCAATCGCCTCAATGACGCCAGTGACGGCCAGCTCGCACGCATCCTCGCGCGAGGCGACCTCGAAGCGCGCGCAGGCGCAACCCTGCTGCTGAGCGGACTGACCGGCGTCGTCGCCGAACGCGTGCTGCTGGTGAGCCTGGGCAAGGCGGAAGAACTCAACGACAAGGCCTATCGCAACGCGGCGGCTGCCGCCGGCCGCTTCCTCGCGGCACTGAAGGCCGACGAAGCGGTGGTCGCACTGGCCGACATCGCCGTACCGAACCGCGATCTTGCCTGGCATGCGCGCACCGCGGCCCAGCTGCTCGCAGACGCCGCCTACAAATACGACGTCCCGCGCGCCAAGAAGGAAGAAGAAACCCGCGGCGCCTCGCGCATCGTGCTCGGCTACGCCGCCAAGCCGACGGCCGACGCCACCCGCGGCGCAGCCCAAGGCCTCGCCCTCGCGCGCGGCATGTCGTCCACCCGTACGCTGGGCAACCTGCCCGCCAACGTCTGCACGCCCACCTACCTGGGCGAAGCCGCCAAGAAGCTCGGCAAGACGCACAAGAGCCTGAAGGTCGAAGTCTTCGACAAGGCCGGCATCGAGAAGATCGGCATGGGCTCCTTCCTCTCCGTGGCCCAGGGCTCGGTCCAGCCGCCCCGCTTCATCGTGCTCAAGTACAACGGCGGCAAGGCGAAGGCCAAGCCCGTGGTGCTGGTCGGCAAGGGCGTGACCTTCGACACCGGCGGCATCTCGCTCAAGCCGGGCGAAGGCATGGACGAGATGAAGTACGACATGTGCGGCGCGGCCTCCGTGCTCGGCACCTTCCAGGCGGTGGCCGAACTCGGCCTTCCGATCAACCTGGTCGGCCTCATCCCCGCCACCGAGAATATGCCCAGCGGCATCGCGACCAAGCCCGGCGACGTGGTGACCTCGCTTTCCGGCCAGACCATCGAGATCCTCAACACCGACGCCGAAGGCCGCCTGATCCTCTGCGACGCGCTCACCTACGCCGAGCGCTTCGATCCGGAATGCGTGGTCGACATCGCGACGCTGACCGGCGCCTGCATCATTGCGCTCGGTCATCACACCTCGGGCCTGCTCGCCAACGACGACGCGCTCGCCCGCGAACTGCAGGACGTCGGTGTCGCGGCCGGCGACCGCGCCTGGCAACTGCCGCTGTTCGAGGAATACCAGGAACAGCTCAAGAGCAACTTCGCGGACATGGCCAATATCGGCGGCCGCCCCGCCGGCACCATCACCGCCGCCTGCTTCCTCGCGCGCTACACGAAGAAGTACAAGTGGGCGCACCTCGATGTCGCCGGCACCGCATGGAAGTCCGGCGCGGAAAAGGGCGCCACTGGCCGCCCCGTGCCCTTGCTCTTCAACTTCATCCTGCAGCGCGCCGGACTCTGAGGCACCTGCATCCGTGAGCGAGATCCGCTTCTTCCACAATGCGCCGGACAAGCTCGCCGCCGCCTGTCGCATCACCGCGATGGCGTGGCGGCGTGGCCGCAAGGTCACGGTGTTTGCGCCTGAACCGGGCGTGGCCCAACGCTTCGACAGCATGCTGTGGACCTTCCAGCCGCTGGCCTTCGTGCCGCATGTGGCCGCGGACTCGCCGCTCGCCGCCGAAACGCCCGTGCTGGTCGCACGCCGCCTCGACGCACCGATGCAGGACGACGTGCTGGTCAACCTCTCCCACGATGTGCCGGCCGGCTTCGAGCACTTTGCGCAAGTGATCGAGATCGTCACCCAGGACGCCGATGACCGTGTCGCGGCGCGCGGCCGCTGGGGCGCCTACAAACAGGCCGGGCATCCGATCGAGACCAACGATCTCTCCCGGCGCGAAACCGCATGAGCAACGAACTCGACCCCGCCGACCGCCTGCTCTTCAAGGCCGACGCCCTCATCCATCGCCATCGCAGCGCGCAGGTCAGCGGCGACGACGACCTGCCGATGCTCGACGACATGGTCGGCGACGACCTGCCGGTGCTGGAAGACATCGCCGAACTGGCTCCGGCTCCGGTCGCCGCACCGGCGCCGGCACCGGTGATGGATCCGCACACGCTGGAGATGCTCGAAGAGTTCGAGCGCGAGTACGAGGCAAAACTCACCGAGCTGCAGGCGCGACTCGAGGCCGCCGAGACCGAGGCCCGCGAGGCGCGCGCCCAGCCGCAGCAAGACCCGGCGCTGCAAGCCCGCCTGGAAACCGCCGAATCCGCCCTGCGCGACACCCAGGCCAAGCTCGACGAAACCCTGGCTGAACTGGGTGACGAACAGGCCGCTCACGCGCTCACCCGCGAAGAATCCGCCCGCCATGCGGCCAGCCTGCAGGATCAGTCCGGCGCGGGTCAGATGATCGCGGAGCGTCTCATCGACCTCGACGCCTTCATCGCGCAGTCGCTCGAAACCTGGATCTCCAAGGAGCTGCCGCAGATCGTCGCGGGCGAGCTCGACAACATGGTCGAGCGCCTGCGGGTGAAGACCCTGGCCCACATGCGCGCCACCCTGGTGCCGGAGCTTTCGGACAAGCTCTCCGAAACCCTCGACGCGGTCACCCGCTAAGCAGCGCCCGAACGCCTGAAGGCCGAGGCCGCCCCGTATAATGGCCGGTTTCCGTTTTCAGACGATTCGGCATGGAACTCGCCAAGAGCTTCGAACCCGCGGAGATTGAACGCCGCTGGTATGCAACCTGGGAAGACGCCGGCTACTTCAAGGCCGGCCTGGACAAGTCCAAGCCCAAGGAAGACGCCTTCTGCATCCTGCTGCCGCCGCCCAACGTAACGGGCACGCTGCACATGGGCCACGGCTTCAACCAAACCGTGATGGATGCGCTCACCCGCTACCACCGCATGCGCGGCTTCAACACGCTGTGGCAGCCAGGCACCGACCATGCGGGCATCGCCACGCAGATCGTGGTCGAGCGCCAGCTCGAAGCGCAGAAGGTGTCGCGCCATGACCTCGGCCGCGAGAAATTCCTCGAGAAGGTGTGGGAGTGGAAGGAATACTCCGGCAACACCATCACGCAGCAGATGCGCCGCCTGGGCACCTCGCCCGACTGGAGCCGCGAACGCTTCACGATGGACGCCGGGCTTTCGAAGATCGTCACCGAGACCTTCGTCCGCCTCTACAACGAGGGCCTGATCTACCGCGGCAAGCGCCTGGTGAACTGGGACCCGAAGCTGCACACCGCGGTCTCGGACCTGGAGGTCATCTCGGAAGAGGAGGACGGCTTCCTCTGGCACCTGAACTACCCGCTCACCGACGGTAGCGGGCATCTCACCGTCGCCACCACGCGTCCGGAAACCATGCTCGGCGACACCGCCGTGATGGTTCATCCGGAAGACGAGCGCTACGCGCACCTCATCGGCAAGACGGTTACGCTGCCGCTGGTCAATCGCGAAGTGCCCATCATTGCGGACGACTACGTCGATCGCGAGTTCGGCACCGGCGTCGTCAAGGTCACCCCGGCCCACGACCAGAACGACTACCAGGTCGGTCTGCGTCATGGCCTGCCGATGATCATCGTGCTGACCCTGGAAGGCGCGATTCCCGCCGAAGGCTCGGTGGTCACCGGTGGCCAGATCACCGGCGCTACGCCGCTGCCGGCGGACCTGGTCGGCCTCGACCGTTTCGATGCCCGCAAGGCCGTCGTCGCCGGCTTCGAGGCACTGGGTCTGCTCGGCGAAGTGAAGCCGCACAAGCTCATGGTGCCGCGCGGCGACCGCACCGGCGTCGTCATCGAACCCATGCTCACCGACCAGTGGTTCGTGGCGATGAGCAAACCCGGCCCGGATGGCAAGAGCATCGCCGGCAAGGCGCTCGAATGCGTGGCCTCGGGCGAGATCAAGTTCGCGCCCGAGAACTGGGTCAACACCTACAACCAGTGGCTCAACAACATCCAGGACTGGTGCATCTCGCGCCAGCTGTGGTGGGGCCACCAGATCCCGGCCTGGTACTCGGAAGACGGCCAGGTCTTCGTCGCCCACGACGAAGCCGAAGCGAAGCGCCTCGCCGTCGCGGCTGGCTGCACCGGCGCGCTCACGCGCGACGAAGACGTGCTCGACACCTGGTACTCCTCTGCCCTGTGGCCTTTCAGCACCCTGGACTGGACGCCGGAGTGGCCGGCCAAGTCCAATGACGCGCTGGACCTCTACCTGCCCTCCTCGGTGCTGGTCACGGGCTTTGACATCATCTTCTTCTGGGTGGCGCGCATGGTCATGATGACCAAGCACATCACCGGCAAGATCCCGTTCAAGACCGTGTACGTCCACGGCCTGGTGCGCGACGCCGAAGGCCAGAAGATGTCCAAGTCCAAGGGCAACGTGCTCGACCCGATCGATCTCATCGACGGCATCGCGCTCGATGACCTGGTGGCCAAGCGCACTTCCGGGCTGATGAACCCCAAGCAGGCCGCGAGCATCGAGAAGAAGACGCGCAAGGAATACCCGGACGGCATCCCCGCCTTCGGTACCGACGCGCTGCGCTTCACCTTCGCCAGCCTCGCCTCGCTCGGTCGCGACATCAAGTTCGACATGAACCGTTGCGAGGGCTACCGCAACTTCTGCAACAAGCTGTGGAACGCCACCCGCTTCGTCCTCATGAACACCGAGGGCAAGGACTGCGGCCTCAAGGACCACGGCCCTGCGGACTGCGCCGGCGGCTACCTGGACTTCTCCTTCGCGGACCGCTGGATCGTCTCGCGCCTGCAGCGCGCCGAAGCCGCGGTCGCCGAACGCTTCGCCGACTACCGCCTGGACCTGCTCTCCAGCGAGATCTACACCCTGGTGTGGGACGAGTACTGCGACTGGTACCTCGAACTCGCCAAGGTGCAGATCAACACCGGCAACGAAGCCCAGCAGCGCGCCACGCGTCGCACGCTGCTGCGCGTGCTGGAGACCATCCTGCGTCTCGCGCACCCGGTGATTCCCTTCATCACCGAAGAGCTGTGGCAGACGGTCGCCCCGCTCGCCGCGCGCAAGGACGCGGAGAGCCTGTGCCTCGCCCGCTACCCGGAGAGCAACGCGAGCCGCATCGACGAGGTCGCCGAAGCGCGCGTCGATCAGCTCAAGGCCTTGGTCAGCGCTGTGCGCAGCCTGCGCGGTGAAATGGGCCTGTCGCCCGCGCAGAAGGTGCCGCTGATCGTCGCGGGCCCGGTGGCCGACGTCGAACAGTTCGGGCCGTATCTGGCCGCGCTCGCCAAGCTGGAGAGCGTCACCGCCGCCGGTGACGCGCTGCCGCCCTCGCCTGCGCCGGTGCAGATCGTCGGCGACTTCCGCCTGATGCTGAAGATCGAGATCGATGTCGCCGCCGAGCGCGAGCGCATCACCAAGGAAATCGCGCGCATCGAAGGCGAAGTCACCAAGGCCAACGCCAAGCTCGCCAACGAGAGCTTCGTCGCCCGCGCCCCCGCTGCCGTAGTCGAGCAGGAGAAGAAGCGCCTCGCCGACTTCGGCGCGACGCTGGAAAAAATGCGCGAACAGCTCGGTCGCCTCGGCTGATCGTTCGCAGGCGTTGAAAAGACGAAGGGCGCATCCAGTGGATGCGCCCTTCGTCTTTGGTGCCGTTCAGAAATCCGGCTTGGCGACCATCAGGTAGAGAATGGCGAAGGCGCCGGCAAAGCTTGGATAGCTCAGCCAGGCCCACAGGCGCGCCCACCGTGAATGCGCAGGCGGCAGCCGCGCCCCGGCGTGTGTCGCGGCATGCGCGAGCTTGTACATGCGGATCTGCATCAGGAATTTCGGCGTCCAGAAAACGCCTACGAGCAGGTAGAGCAACAAGGCTCCTCGCAGCCAGCCGGCCTGCATGCCCCAGCCGGCGGTTTTCGCGAGCCACGCCCCCGTCACTGGCTGCAGCACGATCGCCGGCACCGTGAAGACGAGGTCGGCCACGATCACCAGCCGGGTTACGAAGGCGCGCGTTGCGACGTCGCCCCAACGATTGGCGCAGGCCACGTAGAAGGTGCTGCCGATCGCCGTGCCGAGAAGCAGGATGGCCGACAGCACGTGCAGGTATTTCACCAGCAGGTAGGCGCTCATGCGCGCTCCCGGGAACGCGCGAGCTTCGGCGCCAACAGCTTCACTTCGCGGCCGACTTGCGCAGCAGCTTCTGCACGCCGGCGCCCGTCTTGAGGATCTTCGCCAGGGTGTCGGGCGGCAGGCGCAACATCTCGTCGCTCCAGGCGGTGAGCACTTCAAGGAAATCCAGCGTGCCTGCCACCCGTTTGCGGAATTCGGGCGACTCCTTGGCGAAGCCCGGTGCATCGCAGAGCTCGCGCAACACCGCGACCGTTGGGTCGATCTCGCGTTGCTTGCGTCCGCGCACGATGGTGCGGAAGAGCTCCCACACGTCACCCGAGGTTTCGTAGTGGTCCCGCCGATCGCCCATCACATGCGAGAGACGGATCAGGTTCCAGCCCTGCAACTCCTTGAGGCTGTTGCTCACATTGGAGCGCGCGACCTCCAGGGTTTCGGCGATCACCTCCGCCGGCAAGGGTCGGGCGACGATGAACAGCAAGGCATGGATCTGCGCGACGGTGCGATTGACGCCCCAACGGCCGCCCATCTCGCCCCAGTGCAGGACGAAGCGACGTTCGTGTTCAGTGAGTTCCATGGCGGCGAGAATGGTCCCGCCATAAATTTCCGTCAATACAGAAATTTGTGGCGGGCGTTGCAGTCCAATTCGGCTTCGGTCGGGCTTCCGTTAGCCTTGACTGCGCACAACCGCGGTCCGGTCGACACTGGCTCCGGTTGATCCTGGCCCTGGACTGGTCCTGGCGCTGGTTGGCCCGAATCGATCTGGTCCAGCTCGCCGCATCGGGTCCAGATCGCGCCTGGCCCGGTCGCGCGATCAGTCCTAGTTCGCGATCGGACCGAGCGAAGCCAGCGCCTGGCAGTCCGCCACCCGCCCCGGCTCCGCGCAGGCGTTGCGGATGCGTTCGAGCTCTTCACGCAGGGCCTGCAGTTCGGCGATGCGCTCGCTCACCTGCGCGAGATGGCTGTCCAGCAGGTTGTTCACCTGCTCACAACCGCAGGAAGGTTCGTCCTGCAGGGCGATCAGACCGCGGATGTCGGCCTGCGAAAGGTCCAGCGAGCGGCAGCGCTGGATGAAGGCCAGGCGCGCGGCGTGGCGCTCGCTGTACTCGCGGTAGTTGTTGGCCGCGCGGGCCGCAGACTGCAACAGTCCCTGGGCCTCGTAGTAACGGATGGTCTCCACCTGCACGCCGCTGCGGGTCGCGAGTTCACCGATCTTCATGTGCTGCTCCGGACGCCTTGACTCTGTAGCAACTATAGGGTCTTCAATGGCTTCATGTCACAGCCCCCCGCAAAGCCCCGTCGCGCCATCCCGATCGCCGTGAAGGTGGTACCGGCCGCGGCGTCCGTGCCCAAGCCGGCCGCTCCGGCGGCGCCTGTCGCCGCGGCCTCCGATGCGTGCTGCACCGATCCGCACTGCGGTGAAGACGCGGGCGCTTCCGCGGCCGGCGGAGCCGGCGCGCCTCTACCGTCTGCGTCGCACACGCAGCTCAGCGTGCCCGCGATGTGCTGCCCCACCGAGTTCGGCATGGTCGAGCGCGCCCTGCAGAAGCTGCCTGGCGTCCTCACGATCACGCCCGACCTGATGCGCCGGCAGGTGCGTGTCGAACACGCAGGCCTGGACATCACCCTGCTGCTCGACGTCGCGCGCCAATCCGGGCTGGGCGTGGAGCCCGTCCCAGCCGAGGCCGGCGCGCGCACGAGCTTGCACATCGCCAACCTCTGCTGCGCGACCGAGGAGGCGCTGATCCGCAAACGGCTGGCGAACGAGCCGGCGGTACAGGACCTGCAATTCCGCCTCCTGCAACGCGAACTGCTGGTCGTGCACGCGCCCAATACCCTGCCCAGGGTGCTCGCCGCGCTGGACGAGATCGGTATGCACGCGGTGCCGAAAGGCACGGACGCGTCGCCAGCGAAAACCGCCGCGGCGCCTGCACGCTCGCACGGCTATGGCCGGCTGGTTGCGGCGGCGCTCATCACGGTCGCGGCCGAGGGCATCGCGCTCACGCGCGGCGAGAACTCGCCGATCACCATCGCGCTCGCACTGGCCGCGATCGCACTCACCGGACTCGGCACCTTCCGCAAGGGCTGGTACGCGCTGCGCCAGGGCAACCTCAACATCAACGCGCTGATGTCCGCCGCGGTAATCGGCGCCGGCGTGCTGGGCCAATGGCCGGAAGCGGCGATGGTGATGGCGCTGTTTGCGCTCGCCGAGGCGATCGAGGCCCGTTCGCTGGATCGCGCCCGCAACGCGGTCGAATCACTGATGGCGATGACGCCGGAGACCGCGACGATCCAGACACCAAGCGGCTGGCAGTCACTGCCGGCGCGCGAGGTAACCGTCGACAGCCTGGCGCGCGTGCGCCCCGGGGAGCGCATCGCGCTCGACGGACGTGTCGTCGCGGGACAGTCCGCGGTCGACCAGTCGCCGATCACCGGCGAGAGCGTGCCGGTCGACAAGGCTGCAGGCGACGAACTCTTTGCAGGCAGCATCAACACCGAAGGCGAGCTGCAATACCACGTCACCGCCGCGGCGGACGACTCCACGCTCGCGCGCATCATCCGCACCGTGCAGGAAGCACAGGCCAGCCGCGCACCGACGCAACGTCAGATCGACGTCTTCGCCCGGTACTACACGCCCGCGGTCTTCGTCTTCGCCGTCCTGATTGCGCTGGTGGCGCCGCTCGCCTTCGGCGGCGAATGGCAGGCCTGGTTCTATCGCGCCCTGGTGATGCTGGTGGTCGCCTGCCCTTGCGCGCTGGTGATCTCTACGCCGGTGAGCATCGTTTCCGGCCTCACCGCCGCGGCGCGGCGCGGCATCCTCGTCAAGGGCGGCCTGCACCTTGAGGTAGGCGCGCGGCTCGAAGTGCTCGCCCTGGACAAGACCGGCACCCTCACCCGCGGCCATCCGGAACTGGTCGAGGTGAAGGCGCTGGAGGGCACGCGGGACGAAGTATTGCGTACCGCCGCTGCGCTCGCCGCGCGCAGCGATCATCCGGTCTCGCGCGCCATCGCCGCCGCAGTCACGCAAACACTGCCCGATGTCGCGGACTTCAAGGCACTCCCCGGCCGCGGCGTTGAGGCTTCATTCGCCGGTAAGCGCTACCGCCTCGGCAACCAGCGTCTGCTGCGCGAGTCCGGCGCCAGCAGCGATTCGCTGGAAGCCGAACTCGCGACGCTGGAAGCTGGCGGCAAGACCGTCGTTGCGCTGATCCGGGATGCCCAGGCACTGGCGCTCTTCGCGCTCGCCGACACGCTGCGGCCGCAGACGCCGGAAGCCATCGCGCAACTCAAGGCGCTGGGCATTCGGACCGTCATGCTCACCGGCGACAACCGCCATACCGCCGAAGCGATCGCGCACGAAGCCGGCATCGCGGACCTCCGCGCGGAGCTGCTGCCCGAAGACAAGCTCGCCGCCGTCGCCACGCTGGCGGAACAAGGCAGGGTCGTCGGCATGGCGGGCGACGGCATCAACGACGCGCCCGCGCTCGCCCGCGCCCACGTCGGCTTTGCCATGGGCGCCGCGGGCACCGATACGGCCATCGAGACCGCCGACGTCGCCTTGATGGACGACGACCCGCGCAAGCTCGCCGAATTCATCCGTCTCGCGCGCCGCACGAAGCGCGTGCTGTGGCAGAACATCGCGCTCGCGATCGGCATCAAGGCCGTGTTCCTCGCGCTCGCCGTGTCCGGTCAGGCAACGCTGTGGATGGCAGTGTTCGCGGACATGGGGTCGAGTCTGCTGGTGGTAGGCAACGGCCTGCGGCTCCTGCGTCCGGCCCTGGCCGCAACGCGCGCCGCCGACTGAAGTCAGTCAGGCCACCGAGACCTGCGCGCGCCGCCAGGCCGCCGGCGGCAGGCCGGTGGCGCGCTTGAAGGCGCGCGCGAAGGCGGCTTCGGAGTCGTAGCCGACCTCCTGCGCGATCACCGCCACCGTGGCCCGGCCCTCGCGCAGGAGTTGCGCCCCGCGCTGCATGCGCCATTGCGTCAGGTACTGCATCGGCGGGAGACCCACCAAGGCAGCGAAGCGCTCATGCAAGGCCGAACGCGACAGCCCCACATGGCGGCCAAGCTCGTCCAGCGTCCAGTCCTCGGACAGGCGTTCGTGCAACAGGCCGATGGCGCGGCCAATATGGCGATCGCGCAGGGCAGCGAGCCAGCCGCTGGCGCTCTCGGGCATCGCGTCCAGGTAGCGGCGCGCAGCGTCCACGAACACCATCTCGCTCAGGCGCTCCAGCGCAGCGGTACTGCCGGCCTGGCGCAACAGGGACTCACGCGCCGCCTGGTGGAGCACCGGTGCAACCCATTCGCCCAACGCCTGCGCGGGGATGTGCAGCAGCGCGGGCATGGCCTCGATCAGCGGATTGAAGGGTCGCAGGTCGCAGCCGATGAATCCGCAGATGACGATCGCGCCGGCCTCCTGCTCTGGCAGCTCGATCCCCGGTTCCGTGATGCCGCCGCGGTAGGTCACCGGCACCGGCTTGGGCACATCGCGGATCGTCGCCACCCAGGATCCATCGTTGGCTTGCCCGCGCACGCCCGGCGCGCTGGACATGACGTGGGCGTGCCCACGGGGAAACATCGCGATATCGCCGCGGGCCAGGCGCACCGCAGGCCCGCCTTCCACCTGCGCCCAGGCCTCGCCCTTGACCACCAGGTGATAGGCGATCAGATGGTCCGCGCCGGGCATCACCTCGCTCATGACGCGATCCGCCGTGGGAGCTTCCGCGGCCCACGGTGCCTGGCAGCTCACATAGAAGAACACCGCGCCGCGCAGCCGCACGCTGCGCAGCACGTCGGAAAGCGGATCGTGGGTCATGGGGTCATGTGATGCGCGTCACGGGCCTGGCGTGTTCGCCGGGAGCCGCCGGACGACAGAGCAAACTTGGACGACGCCGGGTCAAGCGTCAAGGAAGGCCGACATCAAGAATGCGATCGCTTTCTACCCCACCCAACAGGAGCGATCCATGAACCAGACCCTCGACCTCGTCGCCGCATCCGTTTCCACGCGCGACATCACTTCCTCCCCGGCGGCACCCGACCTTGCGGCCATCAAGCAGCGTCAGAAAGCCACCTGGGCCAGCGGTGACTTCGCCATCGTCGGCGTCACCTTGCAGATCGTCGGCGAATCCCTGGCCGAAGCCGCCGACATCAACGCCGACGAGCGCGTGCTCGATGTGGCCGCGGGCAACGGCAACGCCACCCTGGCCGCGGCGCGCCGTTTCGCCCGCGTCACCTCCACCGACTACGTGCCTGCCCTGCTCGAAAAAGGCAGCCGACGCGCACAGGCGGAAGGGCTGGAAGTCAGCTTCGAAGTCGCTGATGCCGAGGCCCTGCCCTACGCCGACGCAAGCTTCGACGCGGCGCTCTCCACCTTCGGCGTGATGTTCGCGCCGGACCACGGCCGCACCGCACGCGAACTCATCCGGGTGACCCGTCCGGGCGGTCGCATCGGCCTGGCCAGTTGGACGCCGGAGGGTTTCATCGGCCGTCTCTTCAAGGTGATCGGCGCTCACGTGCCACCGCCGGTTGGACTGCGTTCGCCGGCGCTGTGGGGCACTGGAGCGCATATGGAAGCGCTCTTCGGCGACGCCGCGTCCGATATCCGCTGCGTGAAGCGGCTCTTCAATTTCCGCTATCGCTCGCCGGCGCACTGGCTGCAGGTGTTCCGCGATTTCTATGGCCCGACGCACAAGGCCTTCGCCGCACTCGATGCCACAGGACAAGTCGCATTGGAGCGCGACATCCTGGCGCTGCTGGAGGAGATGAACGTCGCAGGTCCACACGCGCTCGTGGTGCCGGGCGAGTATCTCGAGGTCGTCATCACCCGCCGCTGATCCCTCGCCGCCAGTCGCGACGCAGGCGCCCCGCACCGGGGCGCGGGTTCAGCCCTTGGCGAGCGCGATCAGCACGATCGCGAGGACCGCGCCGAGGATCGCGATCCGGTTGATCCGGCTCAGCCGTTCGCCAAAGGCGAAGACCCCCACCAGCGTGCCCAGCACCACCACGCCGATGTTCATACTTGCGAACACCACGGCCGGTTGGCCCGGCAGCGCGCGGTGCGCCTGTACGTAGAAAAGGATGTTGCAGAAGTTGATCGCACCGAGCAGCAACCCGGCCGCCGCGTTCCGCGCGGTGAGCCGGCCTTGCCCCTGCCTCTGCCCCTGTGCCGCACGGATCAGGAGCCAGATCGCCATGCCGACGAAGGCGAGCGTGAAGCTCACCTGCAAGGACGCCGCGAAGGGCGTGCCCGCCGCGGAGATGTGCTTGAGCATCACATCCACCAACGCGAACCCGGCCCACACTGTGAGCAGCGACGGCCACGCGCGCGCGCCATCGAAGCTCTCCGCCCCTTGAGGCCGCCACAGGATGCCCAGCACCGCCAGGAGCCCCAGCGCGAGCCCCGCCAGCTTGAGCGCACTCGCCGACTCGCCGAAGAAGACAAAGGCCGCGAGCAAGGACAACAAGAGCGACAAGCGTTGCGCGATGTCCGTCAGCACGATCCCCGCCCGCCGCACGCTCGCCGCCAGCACGAGGAAAAGGCTGGGCAGCACCACCGCCAGACCAAGCAGTGAGGGCCACGGCGTTCCGGCCTGTGACAGGCTAGCCAGCGGCGGATCAAGCAGGAAGAAACACAGCGTCGCCGCCGCAAGGTAATTCCACCCGATCGCCTGCGCCACATCGATGTCGTTGCGACGCGCGAGTTTGAGGAGGACGGATACCAGGACGCTGCAACTGGCAGCCAGCAGGACGTAGATCATTGGAAAAGCAGACGGCGGACGAAGGGGACTATTGTGCCCTTTGGCGCGCTGTCGGAATGGCTCAGCCGTTGAGTAGCGCCCTCACCGCGTCCGCCTCATCGGCGACGAAGTCGAAGAAGGCGGCCACGGGCGGCGTCTTGCGCAGGGTCTGTGTGGTCAGGATGCGCCAGATACGTGTGAGTGCCGGCACCGGACCGAACAGGCGCACGAGCTCCGGTTCGGCATCTGCGATCGCGGTGGGCAGTGCGGCAACGCCGAGGCCTGCGCGGGCGGCATGCAACACGCCGAGCACGCTGTTGTTGCGCGCGACGATGCGGGCGCCAGGCGCGACCTCGCGCAGCCATTGCGCCGCGCGATGCTGATCCATGCTGTCGTCGAAGCCGATGAGTTCGTGCTCTGCCAGCGCCTCGGAGTTCTTGACGCCGCCGCAGCGCTCCACGTAGGCGCGGCTCGCGTAAACAGCCCAGAACGAATCCGCGATCTTGCGGCCGATCAGCGCCTCGTCATCCGTGTCGCCGGAGCGGAAGGCCACGTCGGCATCGCCGCGGGCGAGGTCGAGATACTTGTCGCTCATCACGAATTCGACCCTCAGCGCGGGATAGCGCGCCTGGAAGCGTTCGAGCAGGCCAGACGCGCGCAGGCGTGCCGCCAGCGGCTCCGGACAGGTGAGCCGCAAGACGCCGCCCACCGTCCGCCGCGCGGCCTCGAACTGGTGCTCCAAATCGGCCACCGCGGCCGCCACGCGTTGCGCATGCGGCAACATCGCTTCGCCGAAAGGCGTGAGCACATAACCGCTCGCCTGCCGCTCCATCATCGCTTGCCCGGCCCGCACCTCCAGCGAGGCCAGTCGCCGCTGCACGGTGGATTGATTCACGCCCAGCACACGGGCGGCCGCCAGGGTGCTGCCCTGCTCGGCCACAGCCACGAAGAACTTGAGATCGTCCCAATCCAGCATCGCGTGCCTCCGCAGAAACGCGGCCCCTGATTGCAGATTTGCGGCTCCCGCCGAGCGGGCGCGCCGCCTAGGCTGCAGGCATGACCAACCCGAACCGAGGTGTCGCCATGCTCCGCAAACTCATTCTCCTCGCCCTGTTGCTTGCAAGTCATGCGTACGCGGCCGACGCCGTGCAGACCGATGGCGACAAGTACAAGGTGCTGCTCGAAAACGATCGCGTCCGCGTCCTGGAATACCGCGACCTGCCGGGCCAGAAGACGCATGAACACCAGCATCCTGCGTTCGTGGTCGTCGCGCTCGAGCCCTTCAGGCGCGCCCTGCATCTGGCCGACGGTCGCACCCTGACACGCGAATTCAAGGCCGGCGACGTGCTGTATTCAAACGGCGAGACGCATACCGGCGAGAACGTCGGCCCGCTGCCGACGCATGTGATCCTGGTGGAGTTGAAGGGCGGCAACTGAGGGCATGGGCTTCGTGGGTAGTCGCCCCCGTGCCAGTGCTCGTCCGCTTTTTTTATCCGCCCTGAGATCGCCCGCCAGCAATCGCCGCGAGCCGGGACCTCGCGAGGTCCCGGCTCTCACTCGAACCAGTAGTCGAGCGTCGCGTCCGAGCCTTTGCCAAAGTCGCCTTCGAAACCGCCCTCGCCACGCAGCCCGGCCAGCTCGCCCGTTCCTGAGCCCGGCACAACGAACCAGGTTGCGCGGATTCTGCCGTCCTCGATGACCTCGGACCCTTGCAGCACGAAGCTGCCCTGCCGGCCGCCGAGCGTTCCATCGAAGCGCTGCATGCTGACCATCGTGGCGGAGCCGTCGTCGCGGCGGGTCTGCAGGGCGCGGACCTGCGACTGGCCTTCGATATCGCCGGTGAAGGTCTCCTGCAAGGAGATCTCGACCAGAGTGGGGCTACAACGGCTGTCGTAGGGTTTGGCCTGGGAGTCCTGGACGGCGACCTTTGCCGAGGCGCGTTGGGATGGTGGATGGTTCATTGCAGCGCTCCTTCCGCAGATACCCGCGCGCCTTCGGCAGAGCGACCCGCCGCGACGGAGCGCGTTGGTCACGCAAGGCGTGCAGATGCTGACTTCCTGCCGCTCCGTAGCGATGACATCGCTCTAGATGGCGCGCTGGCAGTGGCGTGGCTCGTGGCGCGGTCGCACCACGACACCCGGTTTCGTCGCCCTTCAATCCCCTGCCGACGCGGTCGGATCCCCGAGTTCCCGGTTCAGGGCTGCTGCCTCGCGCACCAGCGCGAGCACGACCTCGCGATCCAGCGGCGTGTCCTCCCTGAGTTCAAGCGTCGCCATCTCATACTTCCCGCCCGGCTTGAGACGCGGCTCCATCTGGCGGAGCAACTTGCCGTGCCAGAAGGCAAAGAGCACGCGCTCGGGTTCGGAGCGGACCAGGAGCACCGGGCCGTCGGAGAAATAGACCGCGTGCCCCCATTTGAGATCTTCCCGCAGGGTCGGCGCGGCTTCCTTGACGGCGGCCCGCAAGGCACTGGCGTAGCGCCCCTGCCAGCCGTCGAGGTATTCGAAGTACTCATCCGCCGTCCTCGCCGGCGTCAGGATCATCGACATCGGTTCTTTTCCTTGCAATCCGGTTACGACGCCCCAGGGGCTTACGCCCTCAAGGGCAACAAGACGCCGAGGCCGACGAACACTGCGCCGCAGGCCCGGTTGAACGAACGCCCTACCCGCGCCAGCCATCGCGCGATCTGCTGGGCGAGCGAGGCAAGCACGTACTCCGTCATGAACTCGATGATCACGAAGGTCGCCGAGATGACGAGGAACTGGGTCGCCACGCTGCGCTGCGGATCAATGAACTGGGGCAGGAACGCGGCAAAGAACAGAATGCCCTTGGGGTTCGTGGCGGCGGCCAGGAAGCCCTGGCGGAACAGCGAAAAGCCGCGGACATCCGCGCTGCCAAGCGCGGCCGTGACCTGGATCGGCGGCGAACGCCAGACCTGGATGCCCAACCACACGAGATACGCCCCACCGACCCATTTGAGCGCGGTCAGCCACGCCAGCGAGGCTTTGAGCAAGGCGCCGATGCCGAACATCGACAGCGCAATGATCAAGAGGAAGCCGAGCGAGCCACCGCTCAAGGTATAGAGCGCCTTCCTGCGGCCATGCAAGGCACCATGGGTCAGCGCGAGCAAGCTGTTCGGGCCCGGCGAGAGCGACAGCCCGAGCGCGGCAAGCGTGTAGATGATCCAGACATGCGGCGCCATCATTGGCCCTTCGCCAAGAAGATTGGAAGCCGCCGAGGAAAAGGCGACCAAGCGATTCCGTGTTGCGCCGTCGAGAACAATGGCCCGGTTCCCGTTACTCAGCGCGCAGTGTGCGCGCAGTTTCAGCCCGCGGGGCAGGCATCTTCGCTTTCCACTCGCGCCTGGGGTGCCATGCCCGGCGGCGGAAAGGCGACGCGGAAGGTGAATGCCAAGGGCGTAGGCCCCAATTCCCTCAGCATCGCCAGCCGCTCAGCGGCCTCGACCACCGTCGGCAGATGTCCGGCCGGCACCCACCACAGCACGGCCGACGCCTCGGCCATGTTCTCGAACCACTCCCTGCGGCGCCGCATGATCTCCACATGGTCGGAACGGAAGGCATAGTCGCTGAGCGCGCCTGCGTCCCTCCACACCGACATATTCACCAGGATCTGCTCACCAAAGGGCCGGATCGCCGTGGCATCGCCGTCCTCGTCCCGGAGCCTCCACAGGAATCCGGGCGACGCCTCCGCCAGTGCATTGATCCGGTCGAGGTTCGCCACGAAATCCGCCATCGACGGGGATTCGAGCGGCGCCTTCATCGTCGCGATATTGAGCTGCGCGAGCTGGAAGTCGGACACAGGTTTTCCTTTGACGATTCCCGGAGGGAGGAATGCAACGGCAGCGCCGCGAGATCAGTCCGCCGACTGCAGGCCGGCGGTGTTGACTGCCAACTGGGCGGCGAAGGCCCGCTGGTAGGCCGGACGCGCTTCGCCACGCGCCACGTAGGCAGCCAGGTTCTTGTATTCGTTCAGCATCCCGGAGGGCTTCAGGCGCAGCAGCACCGACACCATCATCAGGTCACCCGCGCTGAAAGCAGCATCCAGCCAGTCGGCGTCGCCCAGGCGGTTGGTGAGCTGGCTCAGCCGCGTGCGAACCCGCTCCTGGACCAAGGGCAGGCGTTCCCGTGCCCACGGCTTGTCACCTTCCAGGAGCCGGGCATTCGCGAGTTCGAGGATAGGCGGCTCCACGCTGCTGAGCGAAGCGAACATCCAGCTGATCGCCCGTGCCCGTGCGTCGGCATCCACCGGGAGCAGGCCGGCGTGGCGCTCGGCGATATGGAGCACGATCGCCCCGCTTTCGAAGAGGACCAGATCGCCTTCCTCGTAAGTCGGGATCTGCCCGAAGGGATGGCAGGCCAGATGCGCCGGCTCCTTCATCGCCTTGAACGAAAGGAGACGCACCTCGTAGGCCTGTCCCACTTCCTCAAGCGCCCAGCGGACGCGTGTGTCCCGCGCCAGACCTTTGCCGCCGTCCGGCGAGCGTTCAAAAGCGGTGATGGTGATGCTCATCGAGGCGTCTCCTGGCGAGAACCAGCGGCTTGGGGGCATGGGGCATCAACGCAGCGGGAATACGGCAATGGCAACTATCCCGCGTTCCGTCTGCTTGCGGCAGTCTGCCATGGATGCTGCGTATGACTGGCGGTTGTACTTCCTGGAACGCCTCATGCCAAGGGGGTCGCGCGGGCGGAAACGATCCGGCAACCAAGCAGCAACGAAGCGGCCTTCAGGGCTGGTCCGGAATAGCCGTCCAGGACGCAGGAGCGCTCGCAGAACCGAGCGCTTCTACGCTCAGGGCGCGAAGAACTTCCAGCGCCCCTCGGAGACGACTTCCGCGTCGCCGTCGACGACCTTGATGGCAGTCTGATCGTCGATCGCATAGGCCGGACCGCCGATCCCGGCCGCCCACTTTTCCGCGCAAGCCATCGCGTTCTCAGGCATGTCCGGATGATCGAGGTGGGGGAAGATCGAAAAGTCGACCACGCCCAGCGTCCGGTCGTCCCCTGTGATGGAAGGCTTCGCTTCGACGAAGTCCTCGCCCACCCGGGGGCTCATCACCATGCTCCCCGCGCTCAGGCCGACCCAGACGATCTGCTCCAGCGAGGGCAGTAGTTCGGCGAGGCCGGATTGCCGCATCCAGTAGCCGAGATACACGGCATCGCCGCCATTCACGAGCAGCGCATCCGTCTCCTGCACCCAGCGGGTCCAGCGCGCCTTGGCGATGCTGGGCAGCGCGGTGAGCTCCAGCACGCCGAGCGATTTCCACCCCAGCTCGCACATCGGTGTCAGGGCCTTGCCCGCAATGAAGCGCCACGCGCCGCCAGGGCTGCCCATCGGGTGTCCATAGCCCGCAGTGGGAATGCACAAGGCGTTGGACTCGGCGATGGGTTTCCCAAGGAGCCCGACGAGCGCGCTCTCGATACTCGCGTTCTTGATGCCCGCGGAAGTGAGTAGAAGCTTCATCGCACTCTCCTGGTCGCCGACAGGCTTTGGGGTCGTTTTCAGCCCGATGTCGACCGCCTCCGTGCTGGCGGGTTCCTGGCCCGACAGCGCGCGCAGACCCTCGCGGCAGAGGACCTACGGCGGCGAAAGACCACTGCGAAAAACCGGGGCATCAAGCACGGCGGACTTGTCGGGGCCTGCTCGTGCACGCGCTCGAACGAAGGAGGCGGCCTCGCCGCGAGCCGCCCGGGGGAATGGCCCTGCCAACACGCCAGGCGTGTGCGCCTCGGACCCTCCACGCGAACGAAGGCACCAGCAAACGGAGGTCGGGTAGCAGAGGTGCGAATGCGGTTCGCAGCTAGCCCGCGCCAGCGGGCCGGCTGCTGGCGCGGGCTCAGAACAGCTCTGCCTTGTCGAGACCGTACATCTTGTCGGCCGAACCGGGCGTGGTGCGGAAGGCCACGTTGGCGCGGTTCCATGCGTTGATGCCCATCACGCGGAAGACCAGCGTGGAGAGCTCTTTCTCGCTGAATTGCTCGCGCACTTCGGCGTAGAGCTCATCCGAGAGGCCCGTCGGTGCGATCTGCGTCAGCGCCTCGGTCAGCGCCAGCGCGGCGCGCTCCCTCGCATTGAAGAGCGGCGACTCGCGCCAGATCGCCACGTGGTAGAGCCGCAGCTCGCGCTCGCCATGCAGCTTGGCTTCCTTCACATGCATGTCGAGGCAGAACGCGCAGCCATTCATCTGCGAGGCGCGGATATCCACCAGATGCGAGATCAGCGGGTCGATGTCGCCGCTCCGGGTGATGGCCAGGCTGAACTCGACGAGTTTCTTGACCAGCTCGGGCGACTGCGCCTGGAAGTTCAAACGGGCTTGGGTGTTGGCGTCGGCGTGACTCATGGTCGTTTTTCCTTTGGAGATGAGGGTGAGTGCGTTGTTTGTGATCACACCCTCAAGACGACATGGCTTCGCGCACTGTGACATTGCGACCGCAAGAGTCCGTCGCGCCGGCCCGCCCGCTCAGCCCGCAGCGTGACGGGCCAGGGCTTCCAGCACGCCTTGCAGCTTGTCCGGATTGCGCTGGATGTAGAGCGCGCCGATACGCCCCGGCTCGGTGGCCGACGGCGCCAGCGCGATGGTCTGCAGCAGTTGTCCGGTCGCGCCGTCGAAGATCAGGAAGCCTGGCAGGCCGTTGATGCGCGTTCCCTCCCAGCGCCAGTCGCGGCTGGTCGGCAACTTCGCGAAACCCACCATCGTCTTCGCGATCGCCGCGCCACCGCGCAGCGGCTGCGAGATCGCGCTAACCTTGCCGCCACCGTCGGCGAGCATCTGCGCATCCTCGGCGAGCACCTTGGCCAGCGCCTCCACGTCGAAGCTGCGCACCGCCTCGCTGAACGCCGCAAACAGGCGCTCGCGCTCTTCCTCCTCCACCTCGCGACGCGCGTAGTCGGCCTTCACATGGTTGCGCGCCCGACTCGCCAATTGGCGGCAGGCGGCCGGCTCGCGCGACAGGCGCAAACCGATCTCGTCGAAGTCCAGGTCGAACACGTCGTGCAGCAGGAAAGCCGCGCGCTCCAGCGGCGACAGACGCTCCAGCGCCAGCATGAAGGCGATGGACACATCCTCCGCAAACTCAGCCTGTACCTCCGGCCCCGGCGCCCAGCCGGCATCCTCGTCCAGCAGCGGTTCGGGCAACCACACGCCCACATACTGCTCGCGCCGCGCCGCCGCCGACCCCAGCCTGTCGAGGCATAGATTGGTCACCAGGCGCGACAGAAAGGCGCCCGCGTGCTGCACCGTGCTCTCATCCACCGGCGCCCAGCGCAGCCACGCCTCCTGCACGATGTCCTCCGCCTCCGCGCGCGAGCCCAGCATGCGATAGGCCAGTGCGCGCAGATTGCGGGCATGTTCTCGGTCGTAGCGCAGCGCGCGTTCGGCAGGAGTTGTCATGGTTCGGGGTCAGCTCAAAGGGCAGAAGGACGGACACGTCAGATGTAGACGAAACAGCCTGCCCTGATGTGACACGCGAGCGCCGGGATGCGTCCGCCCAGTGATACGCGCGTCGCCTTCAGCGCTTGCCCGGCCGCTCAATCGCCAGCGCCAGTGAGGAACGCGCGATGAGCTCGCGAATCGATCGGCATCCTCCACACGCAAGCCCCTGCCGTTCGCGGCTAGGAGCAGCCGTGCGGGTTCGATTTCATCGGAAAGGATCGGACGGCTCTGCGCCAATGGTTCAACGCTCCTAGCCCGCGAAAGCTTCCCCCGCAATTGCGTGGGACGCCGACACATCGTGGTTACAGAGCCTCGCTCTCAGTGCTCTCCGGACAGTACATAGAACAGATGCCACAACGGACTCGTCCTCGTTTCCGTACTGTGCAGACAGTTGTGCCGTCTTGCTGCCTGCATCGGATCGTCGATCTTGAATTCCGAGCACATGCCAACAATGCTGGCGTAGTGGAAATTCTCCAGGCGGACCACAACGGCCGCGAGCCACACGACGACCGCTGTGAGAACGGCGATAGCAATGTTCTTCCCCATATCCGTCTCCTCCACGGCACGCGCTCGGACACCGGTGGCTTCAGATCCGGTTGCAGACTGATCAATGACCAGCAGCGACCTGATCCAGTGCTGCCAGCAGCCGGCTCGAAAGGTCGATGTAGCTCATCGCCGCCTCTGGAGTCGGGCTAAATTGACTGGCATGGGCGGCCTGATTGCGCAAAGCGCGCAGCTCATGGAAGAGAGAGAACTCCTCCGCGCCCAGCAATCCCCGGCTGGACAAGGTTCGGGCGACGGTAATAGGCGAGCCGCCCTGAGCAGCAGACAGGCTCAATGACAGTTTCAATGGGATTCGCAGCGTCGCAGCTTCGATCTGCTGCCACGCCTCCAGGATGGCAGAGCGAGGACTGAGCTGAGCCAACTTGAGGAGCAGATCCGTTTCAGACTGCGCTTCCGGACTTGCAGTGGTTTGAGGCAGCGGAACCTCGACTTCCGACCGAAGTTGTTTCAACTCCCTTTCGAACTCTGCCTCGACCGGGCCGGCCCTCAGACGCTTGATGAATGGAACGAGTCCACGAATCTCTGAGCGCAGCAATGCGACCAAGAGGATCGAGGCGCTTGGCCACGCTAGCGCTTCAACGAGTTTAGAAACGAAAGTCAGTGCATCCATTGTCTTCGTGCTCGCTGCGTTGAAACTAGCCAGACCGCTCCGGCTCATCGTGTAATCGGCGCGCAAAGTCGCAAACACCAGAGACGTAGCATTCCTGGGCCATCGGAGCCCCAGAGCCATGCCGGCCAAGCCGACGCGCAGATGATCAGGCGCAGCCTTCCACGAGCTGGATGCTCTCATCGCCGGCGTAGATCGCCGTTACGTGGTCTCCGCCGATCTCGAACTTCACGCCGTAGCGCTTTCCCTCTTCCCAGACGTAGTAGTAGAAGCCGTCATCGTCATATTTGTGCTGGGCTATCTCGAGTCGGGCGCCGAACATCTGCTTGAGTCGGCGGGTCGAGTCTCCGACCTTGATGCCTGAGAGTGTCTGGACACTTGGGTTGGAAGTCACGATGCGCGTGATCCTGCCGTTCTGAACCATGAGACTCATGTCCTCGAAACCCTTCTCCGGATACAGATGGTCGCAAGACGGTTCGAGCGGGCCATCCTCATAGGTCTTCAGGCGCGTACCCATCAAACGGGCCGCTTCGGATGGCGTCATGCCGGCCCGAACGGGGCCATACCCGCGCGTCGTGATCCGCCAGGCGTCGTCCGCGGAACCGGTCTGCGGGAGGAGGCACAAGACGGCAAGTGCTGCGAACACAGGTTTCATCGGGCTCGATGTTCTTTCGGTGGAGGGGTCAGACGTCCGGTCCAGCATTCAGGCCCTCATGCCAACAGAGCCAAGCGCCGAAACTCACGAGGCTACGAAACGCTTGCGGGGATAGCCATGGACTGCTTCGCGCCACGTGTTCGAACAACTCGGCTTCGAACCGGGTGCTCCACCTGACGCCCTCGGCTTGCGCATAGAGATAGCGTTCCGTGCTTTGCAAGGCGATCTGGAGCGTGGCCTCGATTTGCGCTCGCTCCTCAAGCTTCCCACGCTGCTCCAGATGCGCCGCCAGCCGCTCTTGCTGCGGAAAGGTGTGCACATAGGCGACCAAGGCCGCGTTCAGCGCATCGGCGTCGGTCGTGGAGGACGCGCTGCCTGAGTCGGGTTTGCGCAGCAAGCGGTCGAAGATCGACATGCCCTTTGAGACGTCCAGCTCGTCATATGCGTCGGGGCCTGCACGATAGCGCCACCGCTGGCGGATATTCAAGGACGTCTCAGAGGCTGCAGCAACACCTGTAGCAACAGGTCTCTACCCACTCACCGCGTCGCCATGCGGGCAAGAACATCCAATCAAGGCGAGGGTGCGCGCCCTGCTAAGGAGGCGCTGCGCCCGGCCTTCTGCGCCATCCGCGCCAAGCAGATCGAAGACCTCGGTCAGCCCGGCATCCGCTCGAACTTCTTCAGTGTCGGATCAACGTGATCCCACGAATGCGCGCGGAAGTTGTAGGTCACCGCCTGCGGTTTGAATCGCTCCGGGTCGTCGAGGCTTGCCGCGTGAATGGTGAGGATGTCCGGCATGGCCGCATAGGTCATGTACACCGGTGAGCCGCAGGTCGGGCAGAAGGCGCGGGTCTTCACATTGCCGCTGTCCGCAATCATGTCCCAGTGCGCAGCCCTGCCCTGCAGCGTGACGCCATCGCGCGGGAAGGTGAGGTAGGAACCATGGCCGGTGCCGCTTTTGTGTTGGCAATCCAGGCAATGGCAGTGGTTCTGGAAGACGGGTTCGCCGGAAATCTCGTAGCGGATTTCGCCGCAGGCGCAGCCGCCGGTATATGCGTCGCTCATTTCGCTCTCCTCGGGAAAAGGTGAGTGCGAGGCTAACGCCGGGGCGCCGATCGGAGAGAGCAACAAATCTGTCGCGAATCAGGCCTGGGCGGAGGTCCGACCAAATGGCCGCGACGAGGGCAGCGCGCGCGATCTATCAGCGGCCCACGGGCATTTCGCCGCGGTCGCGAAACCGGGCCTCAGTCCTTCTACGTGCGGGCTGGATCGATTTCCTTGATCAGGGTCCGGGCGGCCTTGCAGGCCCGTTCGGAGTACATGAACTCCGTCCTCAAGGTATCCAGATCGAGGAAGCCGGGCTCGACTTCCACGGCGGCGCGGTACGCGTCGAGCGCCTCGGCGTGGTTGCCGAGCGCTTCCAGGGCAAGCGCCCTGCCGGCCAGGACGTCGGGGTCCGCGGGCGCAATCTGCACGGCCTGGTCCCAGTGCTCCAGAGCCTCGTCGACGCGGTCGAGGTCGAAGAGCACGTAGGCGGCATTGTCGAAGGCGGCGTGGCTGCTCGCATCGAGCCTGATGGCCTCCCGGTATGCGGTGAGCGCGTCCTCGCTTTCCCCCGCCATTTGCCACGCCAGGCCGATTTCCTGCCATGTTTCCGCGGACGCCGGGTGTGCGCCGGGCATTCTCTGCAGGGTCTCGCGTGCGTCAGCCGGTCGCTTGTTCCGTGCCTGCGCTTTGAACAGCGCAAGGAGGTAGTCCTGATCCTCCGGATCGAGCCGGACCGCCTCGCGAAAGTGCTTTTCGCCGTTCACGGAGTCGCCCCCCTGGACGTACAGCATGCCGACAAGGTAGTGCGTGCTGGCCTTCGGGTCGCCCAGGCGGATTGATTCCAGGAGGTGCTTTCGCGCTTCCAGCATGGTTGCGCCATATGCCTCGCTGTCGGCCTCCATCGCGGCCAGGTGATGCGCGGCGACCAGGCCCTTCACCCGGCGAATCTTGGCATTGCCGGGATCGAGCACCATCGCGCGATCGATGCAGCGGGAAGCGCCCTCCAGGCGGTCCACCCGCAAAAGCATCTCGGCCAGGTGCGCGAGATGGTCGGCATCGTGGCTGCTCGCCGGATCGCCGACCGCCTTCTCCATCTCTGCGATCACGGTCGCGTCGTCCTGCCCCTCGGGAAATTCCAGGCAGCTCTTGACCCGCCAGTAGGTGAGCATGCCCTGCTCATCCGGCGACGCCAGCGCCGCGGCGCGCTCGAAGGCGCTCTTGAAATTCCCGACGTCACGCTTCAGCGACCATGCGAATCCCTGGAGCATATGAACCACTGCCTTGTCCGGATCGATCTGGATCGCGTTTTCGGTATGCGTGATCAGCTCATCGGCACGATTCGGAATCACCCGCGAATCGGCCATCCCGTTGCAGAGCGCGATCGCGAGGTTCAGCCGGAACCTGTTCTCGTCGGCCTTTTCCTTCTCGAGGGCGAGCTTGAAGCTGTCGATGGCTTTGACGTGGCGCTGATCGTTCAAATAGCAGGCACCGCGAATCGTGGCAGGCAGTGCGGGGTCGTCGGGGTAATCGCCAATGCTCTCGGCTATCGCGGCAGCCTGCGCCCCCTTCCCGCTCCACAAGGCCAGATACGCCTGCATCACGAGGATCTCCGGATCATTGGCGTTGAGACCGCGGGCGAGTTGCAGGGCCTGATAGGCGCGCGTCGCGTCTCCACCCTCGGTGATGAAGTAGAACGCCGTCGTCTTATAGACCTGTGCGAGCTCCGGGTTGGGCAGGGAGCTGAGGAGCTGTCCAATGTCGACGATCTCCCGGAACAGGGCGCCGGCACGCGGGTCCTTGTCGAAATGCAGGAGCGACGCCAGTGCGTAGCGCACCATCAGGCGCGCGATGGTGACCTTCTTCTCCCCCGCCACTTCCACCGCGAGCGACGTCCCCAGGGAGTAGCCCGAGAAAAGAAACTGGTTCCGCAGGAATCGCTTGGCACCGATGGGGTCCACCGGCGCATCCTCAGCCTCTGCCAGCGCAATATCGAGCGGCTTCCCGATACCTTCCATCACGCTTGCGACACGGGCCTGGTTGAGGACCATATCCACCCGCAACACCGTCCCCGCGCCCTCGGACATCCCGTGCAGGACAAAGCCGTCCCGCTCGATCGGCTGGTAGTTCGCCAGCATGCGTTCGGGCAAGACCAGCACGTGATAAGGCGACTCAGACAGCAGCTCCGCCAACTCTCGCGCGATCGTCGTTGTCCGCTTTTCCTCTCCCGCCTGGTATTGGATCTTCTGCCAGGCGACCGCATCCGAAACGAGCACCCGCCCTCCTCCCCGGCGCCGATCGGCGTACTGGGAGAAGCGCATGCGATCAGCCCAGGCGTAGTAGCAGAGCAGCCCGCCCGAAACGAGGATCGCCAGGCACGCGAACCCAATGAAGACCGGGTCGCGACAGGTCTGGGCAAAGTTCTTTCCGGTGAACTGCCGCACCAGCTCGAAGGCGGGCGGAATCGTCACCAGGATCAGCAGAGGCCAGCGCTGGGATCGGCGCGCCCACTCGACGAGTAGATCCACCAGCTTTGTCATGGATGCCCCTCTGATGAACGCTCCGGCCGCCCATCGATGGCGTGTTTTCCGCGCGCCGATCCCGAAGTGATAGCTCCCGGAATCGGGCGGGCCAAGCAGATCTTTGCGCGGCGGGGTGCACGCGAACACGGTCTGGCCACAATGCTCACCCCTCCAAGCGTATGGGCCCATGCACCAGCACGTTGCCTACGGCTCCGCCCGCGGGCTGGCGAGGTTGCGGTCTGGTGCATGCCGCCACGGACGCAAAAGCACGAATCGCCCGCTGGCGCGGTTTCACGGCCGTGGCACGTTTCTGGCTAAACGCTCCCCATAAATCCTGACCAATCAGTCAGGTTTGGTGCCGGGGAGTGTGGAGATGGCTGCTCATATCGTTCTGAGTTCGCATCCGCAGGGCGGGCGCGAGTCGCAGGTTCCGTCGGTTCATTGGGGCGCGGCGACCGCGCGGGAACGCGGGCCGCTGGTGGCCTCGCTCTCGAACCCGGCCAAGCGCAACGTGATCGGCGCGCACTCCGGGGCGTATTCCGTGTATCGGGCACTCGCCGTGGCGGCGGGCAAGCTGCAGCGCGATCACAAGCCGGACCTCACGAATACCGCGCCGGCCGTGGACGTGTTGCCGAACCCGCGCTGGAGCACGCCCGGCGACATCGTTTCGCTGGACCCCTGGGGCCATCGCGTGGCGCAGGAATTCGCCGAGGAGTTGGCAGCAGGGCTGGACGTACGGCCGACGATCGCGATCACCAAGGCCCACATCAACATGCCGGAATTGCAGGCGGCGATTGCCTGCGGCCGGCTCAAGCCAGACGGCGACCTGCTCACCGCCAATGGCGATGTGAAGGTGACCAAGGCGGCGATCGATCCGGTGTGGTTCCTGCCGGGCATCGCGGAGCGCTTCGGGGTGAAGGAGAGCGCGCTGCGCCGCTGCCTCTTCGAGCAGACGGGCGGGATGTTCCCCGAGCTGGTGACGCGGCCGGATCTCAAGGTCTTCCTCCCGCCCATCGGCGGTTCGACGCTCTACTTCTTCGGTGACATTACCCAGCTTGGCAGGCCCGAGACACGCATCGCCTGCCGCCTGCACGACGAGTGCAACGGCTCGGATGTATTCGGTTCCGACATCTGCACCTGCCGTCCCTACCTCGCGCACGGCATCGAGGTCTGCGTGGAAATGGCGCAACAAGGCGGCGTGGGTGTAGTCATCTACAACCGCAAGGAAGGCCGCGCGCTCGGCGAGGTCACCAAGTTCCTGGTCTACAACGCGCGCAAACGCCAGGTGGGCGGCGACCGCGCGGAGACCTACTTCGAGCGTACCGAGTGCGTGGCCGGCGTGCAGGACATGCGCTTCCAGGAACTGATGCCGGACATCTTCCACTGGCTGGGCATCTCGCGGATCGACCGCTGGGCCTCGATGAGCAACATGAAGCACGGCGCGCTCACTGCAGCGGGCATCGAGGTGGTCGAACGGGTGAGCATTCCCGACGCGCTGATCCCGGCGGACGCGCGCGTGGAGATGGATGCCAAGGTGGCGGCCGGCTACTTCTCGCCTGTGGAAGCGCCGCGGGCCGATGAGCTGGCGCTGGCCAAGGGCCGCGGGCTGAACGAGTGAGGCCGCCCATGAACGCGCCCCTACCCCACGCTTCTGCCCACTCGCCAACGAGCCTCGGTTGGCACACGCCCGTACCCGATGGACACCCTGCCCACGCCTTGCTCAACACGCAGGCCGTGCGCAGCCGTTGCAGGGCGGTGCTCGCCCATGTGCAGGCGGGCGACTCCCCCTTCTTCCGCTGGAATGTCGCCGCACTGGAATCGACGGCGCGCTACGTCGCCGACACGGTGCGCGCGCGCTACCCGACGCTGGAGGTCGGCTACCACAGCCGCTGGCGCCACTTCGAAGCCGGCGGCGTGGATCGCTGGGCGGCGCTGTGCCGCAAGCACGGCCTCGAAGGTGCGGAAGCCGTACGCACCGCCATCGACCTGGTGATCCCCAGCGTGCTGCTAGACGCCGGCGCGGGCGCTGCCTGGCGCTTCGAGGATCTGGGCCACCGCATGAACCTCGTGCGCTCGGAAGGCCTGGGCGTCGCAAGCCTCGCGCTCTTCACGCAGGGCGCTCTCTCCGACGACGAGTCCCGTCCGCTGCGCGCCGACGCCACCGCGCTCGCGCGCATCACGCCGGCACGCATCGCCACGGCCTTCCAGGTCGCGGCCCACAACCCGCTGGTGGGTCTGGAGGGGCGCGCGACGCTGCTGCAACGCCTGGGCGAAGTGGCGGCGGCCACGCCCGCGGTGTTCGGTGCGCCGGCGCGCCTCGGTCATCTCTACGACTACCTGCTCGCACACGCCGAGGACGGGCGCATCAGCGCGGCCTTCGTGCTCGAAACCCTGCTCGTCGCGCTGGGGCCGGTATGGCCCGGCCGCATCGCGGTCGAGGACGTCTCGCTCGGCGACACCTGGCATCACCCGGCGAGCCCCGATGGCCTGGTGCCCTTCCACAAGCTCACCCAGTGGCTGACCTATTCGCTGCTGGAACCGCTGGAAGCCGGCGGCCTTGTCGTGACCGGGCTCGATGCGCTCACTGGCCTGCCGGAGTACCGCAACGGCGGCCTGCTGATCGACAGCGGCCTCATCGAACTGCGCGACCCCGCGCTCGCCACCACGCCGCTCACGGTGGAGCGCACCGAGGTCGTGGAATGGCGCGCGCTCACCGTCGCGGCGCTGGATCGCATCGCGGACGCCGTGCGTGCCGAACTGCATATGGACGCCGCGCGCTTTCCGCTCGCCCGCGTGCTCGAAGGCGGCACCTGGGCAGCCGGTCGCCGCATTGCAGCCGAACGTCGCCCGGGCGGGACGCCGCCGCTCATCATCGATTCCGATGGAACCGTGTTCTGACCAAGGAGGACGCCATGAAAGCCGAGGTCCAGGAAATCCGCCATCCGCTGGTGCAGCACAAGCTCACGCATGCACGCAGCGCCGACACCACCACCGACAACTTCCGCCGCCTGGTGCGCGAGCTCGCAGCAATGCTCGCCTACGAGGCCACGCGCGACCTGCCCACCGAGCTCTCGCGCATCCGCACGCCGGTCGCCGAATGCGACGCGCCCATCCTCGCCGGCAAGAAGCTCTGCATCGTCTCCATCCTGCGCGCGGGCAACGGCATCCTCGACGGCATGATCGACCTGCTGCCCGGCGCGCGCATCGGCCATATCGGGCTGTATCGCGACCCGGAAACGCTGGAGCCGGTGGAGTACTACTTCAAGGTGCCGGACGACGTGGCCGAGCGCCTGGTGATCGTGGTGGACCCGATGCTCGCCACCGGCAACTCTGCGGTGGCGGCGATCAGCCGGCTCAAGGAATGCGGCGTGAGCAGCCTGAAGTTCGTCTCCATCCTCGCCGCCCCGGAGGGCATCGCCACCCTGGCCGAGTTCCATCCGGACGTGCCGATCTTCACCGCCGCGATCGACGAGAAGCTCAACGAGCACGGCTACATCGTGCCGGGCCTGGGCGACGCGGGCGACCGCATCTTCGGCACGCAGTAAGCCGAAGGCCGATCGCGTGAGTACCGCCGTCACCGACGGCGCGCGCCCGCAACGCGCGCCAGCCTCGACCTCACTTGTCTCGACTTCGGCTGCCTCAGTTGGGTCGACCTCGACGGGGTCGACCTCAACCGCCGCGCCTAAAGGCCGCATCCGCCAGGCCAACGAGGCCGACATCCTTGCCGCCGCGGAGAAGGTCTTCGCGCGTGCCGGCTACGCCGGCGCCACGATGGCGGAGATCGCCGCGCAGGCGGGCGTGCCCAAGTCCAACCTGCACTACTACTTCCGCACCAAGCAGACGATCTACCACGCGGTGCTCACCAACATCCTCGACCTCTGGCTCACGCAGACCGACTGCATCGAGCCCGAGGCCGATCCGCGCGAGGCGTTGACGCACTACATCCGCGCCAAGATGCGGCTCTCGGCCGAACGCCCGGACGCCTCGCGGGTGTTCGCCAACGAACTGATCCATGGCGCGCGCGAAATCCACGGCTATCTTTCCCAAGAGCTGCGCCTGCTCGTGGACCAGAAGGCTGAGGTGATCGCGCAATGGATCGCCGCGGGAAAGATGGCGCCGGTCGATCCGCGCCATCTGTTCTTCACCCTGTGGGCCGCCACACAGACCTACGCCGACTTCGACATCCAGGTGTGCGCCGTGCTGGGCGCGGAGGCGCTCACCGAGGCCCACATGGAGAACGCCACGCAACACCTGCTTAGCCTGGTGCTGCGCGGTTGTGGCTTGCAGGAATGAGCCACAGGCCCTGCCCAGATCGCCTCGCACCCGACACCCTCACACAAGGAAAACGCACCATGTCGTCCCGCACGCCATCCCGTTCGCAGTCCGGTTCGCAGTCCGGTTCGCCCCGCTGTTCGCAGCCCTCTTCGTCTTCGCGCTCGCGGCGGAGCTTCCTCGGCTTCGTTTCCGCCCTGCTCGCCTCAGTCTCGCTATTCATTGCAGCGCCGGTGGGAGCACAGACGAAGCTCAAGGTCGCTGCCATCTACACCGTGCCGGTGGAACAGCAATGGGTCTCGCGCATCCACAAGGCGCTGGAAGCCGCGAAGTCGCGCGGCGAGATCGAGTACGTGTTCTCCGAGAACACCGCCAACGCGGACTACGAGCGCGTGATGCGCCAGTACGCCGAGCAGGGCAACGGTCTGATCGTGGGTGAATCTTTCGCGGTGGAAGCCGCGGCACGCAAGGTCGCCAAGGACTATCCGAAGGTGGCCTTCCTCATGGGCTCCTCGGGCAAGCCGCAGGCCCCCAACTTTTCGGTCTTCGACAACTACATCCAGGAACCGGCCTACCTCACTGGCATGATCGCGGCGGGCGTGAGCAAGAGCGGCCAGATCGGCATGGTGGGTGGCTATCCGATTCCCGAGGTCAATCGCCTGATGCACGCCTTCATGGCCGGAGCGCAGGAGATCAACCCGAAGGTGAAGTTCACCGTGAGCTTCATCGGCTCCTGGTTCGATCCGCCCAAGGCCAAGGAGGCCGCCTTCGCGATGATCGACAAGGGCGCGGACGTGCTCTACGCGGAACGCTTCGGTGTCTCGGACGCGGCCAAGGAACGCGGCAAGCTCGCCATCGGCAACGTGATCAACACGCAAGACAAGTACCCAGACACGGTGGTGGCCTCCGCGCTGTGGAACATGGAGCCGACCATAGACGCCGCGCTCGCGAAGGTGAAGGCCGGCAAGTTCGCGGCGGAAGACTACGGCCAGTATTCGCTGATGAAGGCCAAGGGTTCGGAGCTCGCACCGCTGGGCAGCTTCGAGAAGAAGGTGCCGGCCGAAATCGTCGCCAAGGTCAAGGCGAAGGAAAAGGCGATCCTCGACGGCAGCTTCAAGGTCAAGGTGGTGGAGAGCGAGCCGAAGTCCAACTGAGCGTCGTCAGGGATCGCGCCGGGTCCCGAGCGAGGCTTTGCTGGATCCGATCGGATCCAGCAAAGAGCAGCTAGAGTCCCGCACATACCCAGCGACCATCCGACGCAGATTTGCTTCGCGCCCATGCCGGCGCCCCGCGCCGGCATGGTTTCCTTCGGGCAGCCGAAAGACACCATGCCATCCGAGTCTGAGCTGAACACGCCTTCTACCGGCGCCGCACCGGCGCTGGCCCTGCGCCACATCACCAAGCGCTTTGGCGCGCTCACCGCCAACGACGACATCTCGCTCAGCCTCGCGCCGGGCGAGGTGCTCGCGCTGCTGGGCGAGAACGGCGCGGGCAAGAGCACGCTGGTGAGCATCCTCTTCGGCCACTACGTCACGGATGCCGGCGAGATCGAGGTCTTCGGCCAGCCCCTGCCGCCCGGCAAGCCCGCCGCGGCACTGGCTGCGGGCGTGGGCATGGTGCATCAGCACTTCGCGCTGGCCGACAATCTTTCCGTGCTCGACAACGTGCTGCTCGGCACCGAGCCGCTGTGGCAGCCCTTCTCGCGTCGCCGCGCGGCGCGCGGGAAGCTGGTCGACACCGCGCGGCGTTTCGGGCTCGCTGTGGATCCGGACGCGCGCGTCGGCACGCTCTCGGTCGGCGAGCGTCAGCGCGTGGAAATCCTCAAGGCGCTCTACCGCGGCGCCCGCATCCTGATCCTCGACGAGCCCACCGCCGTGCTCACGCCGCAGGAGAGCGAGGCGCTCTTCGCCACGCTCTCGCAGATGGTGGCGCAGGGGCTCTCGCTCATCTTCATCAGTCACAAGCTCGACGAGGTCTTGCGCGTCGCGCACCGCGTGGCGGTCTTGCGCGCCGGAAAGCTCGTCGCCACCCGTGTGGCAGGAGAAACGGATCGCGCCGAACTCGCGGCCCTGATGGTGGGCAGCAGCGTGCCGCTGGTGCAACGTACCGCCCGCAAGCAGGGCGCGGCGGTGCTGGGTTTCGACGCCGTGAGCATCCGCTCGCGCGGCCGCCATGAACTCGACGCCGTGAGCTTCACCGTGCACGCGGGCGAGATCCTGACGATCGCCGGGGTCGCCGGCAACGGCCAGCAGGCCTTGGCGGACATCGCCTGCGGCACCCGCCCGGCCGACACGGGTGTCGTCACGCTCTCCGGCAAGCCGATGCGTGCCCGCGCGCAGGACTGGATCGCGGCCGGCGTGGCGCGCATTCCCGAAGACCGCCATGCCGAAGGCGTGGTGGGCGAACTCGCGGTGTGGGAGAACGCAGTGAGCGAACGCCTGCGCACGCCCGCCTTCTCACGCCTGGGTTTCGTGCGCCGCGGCGCCGCGCGCGCCTTCGCGGCAGAACTGGTCCGCCGCTTCGACGTGCGCCTACCCGGCCTCGGCGCCCGCACGCAGGTGCTCTCGGGCGGCAATATCCAGAAGCTGATCCTCGGCCGCGCGCTGGCCGTCTCCGGGCCCGAGCGCGCACCGATCCTGGTGGTGGCCAACCAGCCGACCTGGGGCCTGGACGTCGGCGCCGTGGCGGGTATCCACCGCTGCCTGCTCGACGCAGCCGCGCACGGTGCGGCCGTCCTGCTGATCTCGGAAGACCTGGACGAGATCTTCACGCTGGCCGACCGCATCGGCGTGATGTTCAAGCAGCGGCTCATCGAGCTGCGTCCGCGCGAGGACTGGAGCGTGGAAGAGATCGGGCTCGCGATGGCCGGCACCCGGCGGGAGCATGCGCATGCGGCTTGAACTGCGCACCGCGCCCTCGCCGCTCGCCAACGTCCTCGCGCCGCTGGCGGCCGTCGCCTTCACCCTGCTCGCCTGCGCGCTGCTGGTCGCCTGGGCCGGCGCGCCGGTGGGCCGCACCTATGCGCTGATCGCCGAGGGCGCCTTCGGCTCGCGTTTCGCGCTCTCCGAAACCCTCACCCGCGCCACGCCGCTGATCCTCACCGGACTCGCCTGCGCGGTGGCCTTTCGCGCGCGGCTCTACAACATCGGCGCGGAGGGTCAGCTCTACCTCGGCGCGCTCGCCGCGGTGGCGGTGGGCGGTCTGCACGAGGGCACGGGCTTCGACCTGCCGGTGGCGCTGCACCTGCCGCTGATGGTTCTCGCGGGTGCGCTCGCAGGGGCCGCGCTGCTGCTGGGCTCGGCCTGGCTCAAGCTGAAGATGGGCGTGGATGAAGTCGTGACCACGCTGCTGATGAACTTCATCGTGCTGCTCTTCGTCTCGATGATGCTCGATGGCCCGATGAAGGACGCGATGGCCTTGGGCTGGCCGCAGTCGGTGGCGATCAAGCCCGAGCTGGAATTCCCCAGGCTGCTCGAACGCTCGCGGGTGCATGCGGGGCTGCTGCTCGCGCTGGCACTCGCCCTCGGCCTCTGGGTGATGGAACGCTTCGGCACCTTCGGCTTCGCCCTGCGCGCGGTCGGCGCCAACGCGCGTGCGGCGCGCTTCGCGGGGCTGCCGGTAACACGGGTGACACTGGGCTGCGCGGCGATTTCGGGCGCGCTCGCCGGACTCGCGGGCGTGGGCGAGGTCGCGGGCCGCGCGGGTTACCTGACGCTCGATATGTCGCCCGGCTACGGCTACGCCGGCATCGTGATCGCCATGCTGGCGGGGCTCAACCCGCTGGGCGTGGTGGCCTCCGCGCTCTTCGTCGCGGCGATCCTCGTCGGCGCGGACAGCATGAGCCGCGCGGTAGGCGTACCCAACTACCTCGCCGACGTGATCGTCGCGGTGGCGCTGCTCGCGATGCTGGTGGCCGGACTCTTCACCCGCTACCGCCTGCGCCGGGAGGCGGCGTGATGGACTGGTTGCCGGAGCTCCTGACGCAGATCGGCGGCGTACTCGCCTCCGCGAGCTTCTGGGTCGCGGTGCTGCGCATCGCCACGCCGCTCATCCTCGGCACGCTGGGCGTGCTGGTCTGCGAGCGCGCGGGCGTGCTCAACCTGGGCATCGAAGGGATCATGGTCGCCTCGGCGCTAACCGGCTGGCTCGCGGTGTTCCAGGGCGCGGACCTCTGGATCGGTGTGGCGGTGGCCGCACTCACCGGCATGGCGCTGGGCCTGCTGCATGCGGCGCTCACCGTGTGGCTGGGGCTCTCGCAGCATGTGTCCGGCCTGGGCGTGACCATGCTCGCGACCAGCCTCGCCTATTTCGGCTACCGGGTGAGCTTCCCCAAGGTGACGACGCCGCCGACGATCGCGCCTTTTCCGCCACTGCAGGCGCTGGAGGGCATCCCGGTGATCGGGCCCGTAATCGGCGCGCAGACCGCACTGACCCTGCTCGCGTTGTTGGTGGTGCCGCTCCTTGCCTGGTTTCTCTACCGCACGCCGGCCGGGCTTGCCCTGCGCATGGTGGGCGAGAACCCCGCGGCGGCCGAAGCCCAGGGCGTGCGCGTGCTGGTGGTGCGCACCGTAGCGGTGGTGGGCGGCTCCGCGCTGATGGGCGTGGCGGGCAGTTTCCTCACGCTCTCGGCGTTCAATGCCTTCTTCTTCAACATGGTCAATGGCCGCGGCTGGATCTGCGTGGCGCTGGTGGTGTTCGCCTCCTGGCGGCCGGGCAAGGCCTTGCTCGGGGCGCTCCTCTTCGCCGCCTTCGACGCCCTGCAATTGCGCCTGCAACAGGGCGGCGGCCTCCTGCCCTACCAGCTCTATCTGATGCTGCCCTATGCGCTCTCGTTGCTCGCGCTGGTGCTGATGTCGCGCCGTGCGGCCTATCCGCAAGCGCTGATGAAGCCCTGGCGCAAGGGCGAACGCTGAGAGACCGCGCATGCCTCCGTCTCCCGTGACAACCTCGCCCCGCGCTGCCCGCCGTATGCTCCAGCGTGCGCAGCCACCCGCCGTATCTCGACCTGCTCGCGCCGACTCACCCACCTCCTCCAGCCGATACCGGAGTTCCGTATGTTCGATCTGATCGTTCGCCACGCCACCCTGCCGGACGGCCGCACTGGCCAGGACATCGCGGTTGCCGATGGCCGCATCGCCGAAGTCGGGCCGGCGCTGGCCGCCGACTCGATCCAGGAGATCGATGCACATGGCCAGCTCGTCTCGCCGCCCTTCGTGGACGCCCATTTCCACATGGATTCCACGCTTTCCTACGGGCTGCCGCGGGTGAACCAGTCCGGCACCCTGCTCGAAGGCATCGCGCTGTGGGGTGAGCTCAAGCCGCAGCTCACCCAGGAGGCGCTGGTCACGCGAGCCCTCGCCTACTGCGACTGGGCAGTGGCGAAGGGCTTGCTGGCGATCCGCTCGCATGTGGATGTGTGCGACCCGCGCCTGCTCGCGGTCGAGGCGCTGCTGCATGTGAAGGAGAAGGTGAAGCCCTATCTCGACCTGCAACTCGTCGCCTTCCCGCAAGACGGCGTGCTGCGCAGCCCTGGCGCGATGGACAACCTCAAGCGCGCGCTGGCGATGGGCGTGGACGTGGTCGGCGGCATTCCGCATTTCGAGCGCACCATGGCCGACGGCGCGGAATCCGTGCGCCTGCTCTGCGAGCTCGCCGCCGAACGCGGCCTGCGGGTGGACATGCACTGCGACGAAACCGACGACCCGCTCTCGCGCCATATCGAGACGCTGGCATACCACGCGCAACGGCTCGGCCTGCAGGGCCGCGTCACCGGATCGCATCTCACCTCCATGCACTCCATGGACAACTACTACGTGTCCAAGCTGATCCCGCTGATGCGTGAGGCGGGCGTGGCGGCGATCGCCAATCCGCTGATCAACATCACCCTGCAGGGCCGGCATGACACATACCCCAAGCGGCGCGGCATGACACGCGTGCCGGAACTGATGGCCGCCGGCATCGAAGTCGCCTTCGGCCACGACTGCGTGATGGACCCTTGGTACGGCCTGGGTTCGGGCGACATGCTGGAGGTCGCGCACATGGGCCTGCATGTCGGCCAGATGACCTCGCAGGACGCGATGCGTCGCTGCTTCGCGGCGGTGACCGAGAACCCGGCACGCATCCTCGGCCTGGAGGGCTATGGGCTCGCTCCCGGATGCCGCGCGGACTTCGTGCTGCTGCAGGCGCGCGACCCGGCCGGAGCGATCCGCCTGCGTGCCACGCGCCTGGCCGTGGTCCGTGCAGGTCGGGTGATCGCCCGCAGCCCGGCCAGCACCGCCGCGCTGGCCCTGCCCGGACGGCCTGGGCAGGTGGACTTCATGATTCACGCATAGCGCGATCCTTCCGGGCCCGCGTCGCAGATGCCGACCCGCGACGCGCAAGGGTCCTCCGTGATGCCGACGACATCTGCCCAGCCAGCGAAAGCGTCGGGCTACGGCTACAGATCGCAAACGTCGCGCGGCCGACATTGCGCATAACGGGAAGACAGCTTGCCGGCTTCACGACAGGCGACTAAAAGGAGGCCTCACTCAACCTGAGGAACAGAAGCACAGCCCTGCGGCGGTGCAGCATCCAACCGCTTGCGGTGAGTGCTCGGAGGAGTCGCGTCATGGCACGTCCGCCCAACCCAGTAGAGCTGAGCCTGCGCAGAATCAACCGTGTCGTGGACATGGTGGAAGCGAACCTGTCCGAGAACCTGGTCCTCGATGACCTGGCTCGCGCAGCAGCCTTCTCACGCTTCCATTTCCATCGGGTGTTCCATGAACACTACGGCGAAACCCCGAAGGAATACGTCCAGCGCCGCCGCCTGGAACTCGGCGCCTGGCTGCTTCACTACTCCACCGGCAGCATCGCACGCGTCGCCCAGCGCTGTGGCTTCGCCACGGCCGACGGTTTCGCCCGCGCCTTCCGCCGACGCTTCGGCATGTCGCCGCTGGACTGGCGCACCGATGGTTTCGGCCAGCGCCTGCTGCGCCATCTGCCACCGGAAAGCATGGAGGACCCGGACGCCTGGCAGGTCCGGATCGAAAGGCTGACCGAACGGCGCGTCGCATATCACCGCCAGATGGGCCCCTACGGTCTGAACACCGGCCGCCAGTGGGAGAACGTCACCACCTGGATGGGTACCTGGCAACTGCATGGCGCCACCCGCTACGGCATGGGTCTGGACGACCCGGTCATCACGCCGCCGGAACAGTGCCGCTACGACATCTGCGTCGAACTGCCAGCGGATTTCGCGGTGAATCCGCGCACGCCGGTGAAGGTGATTCCCGCCGGCCTCTACGCCGTGCTGCGCTACGAAGGCCCGCCCACCGGCAGCAGCCAGGCCTGGCTCTGGCTCATGGAGAAATGGCTGCCCGCCAGCGGCTACCAGATGGAGAAGATGTTCCACTTCGAGCGCTACACCGCCGGCACGCCCAACCCGGACGTCGACCGGCAGAACTGCGATCTGTGCGTGGCCCTGGCGATCGAGCCCTCGCTGATCGCACCGCAGTTCAACTGCCAGCCGCGCTGAGGTTTCTGCCGAAGCGCAGAGCAAAGTCGCGACCGAAGTCACGACCAAAGAAGTTCCGACCGAAGTCCGGTCATCTCCCGCGGCGGGTCGCGTGACCGCAAGCTTGCAGCCGGCCCTCCTTCACTCCGGGGTCGGCTTTTTTCTGGCCGAAGCCGGCACCGTCTCCACCGGCAGCAAGCCCTGTTCGCTCGCGTAACGGGTGAGCCCGGCGATGTCTCGCACGCCCAGGCGTTCAGCGAGTTGGGCACGATGGAATTCGACCGTCTTGTGGCTGATGCCCAGCGCGCGGCCGATCTCCTTGGCCGTGTGGCCTTCGGCCACCAGCCTCAGGATCTGCATCTGGCGCGGAGTGATCTCGCCAGCGCGAGCGGAACCGCGTAGCAACGGCGCCGCAGGCGGCAAGCCCGCGGCCAGGCGCGGGCTGATGAAGCGGGACCCAGCAGCTACTGCACTCAGGGCCGCTTCGATTTCCTCCAGCACACAGTCCTTGTGCACATAGCTCGCGCCGCCCGCGCCAATGGCGAGCCGCACGATGTCCGGTCCCTCCAGGGCGGAGAGGAAGATCACCGGCATGGTGGCGCCATCGCGGCGCGCCTGCAGGACCGATTCGATCCCGGAGAGCCCCGGCATCGCGATGTCCACTATGGCAAGATCGGGCGTGAGGCCCATCAGCATTCGGTGCAGGGCGTTGCCGTCTTCCGCCTCGCCCACGATCTCGTACTCGCCGAGTCGTTCGAGCACGGTACGGATGCCGAGCCGGATCAGGAGGTGGTCATCCGCAAGCAGGATTCGGATACTCATTATCGGGAATTCGCCGTACCGGAAGCCGCCGCTGGGGCCAGAAAATCGATGGAAAGAAGCATAGAGCGCTGGGAGCCGGAAACGTTGCGCGCCCGGCTGCATGGAGATGACGCGGCCCTGCGTGTCCTGGCCGCGTCCTGCGTGGCCCAGCATACCGAAACCCTGGCCGAACTGAATGCCGCCGGCCACGGATTCGACTGGCGTGCCGAAACCCATCGGCTGCGTTCCGTGTTCGCCCTGTTCGGCTGCGAAGCGGCACGCGCCCACGCCCAGTCGATGGAAGCGCGCGAGGACCTGGGCGGCGACGCCGCGCGGCAGGCGCTGGTCGAGCATCTCGCCAGCCTGCTCGACGACTTGCGGCACTTTCTGGCCGAAGCATGACGCCCCTCACCGGCCTGCGCGTCCTGGTGGTGGACGACGACGATACGAACCGCCTCGTGGCGCGCCTCTTCCTCGAACGCGCGGGCTGCTTCGTAGCCGAGGCGCGCAACGCGCTGGCAGCGCTGGAGCAGCTTGCCGAAGCGCCGGTCGACTGCCTGCTGCTCGACATCGGCATGCCCTTCATGGACGGCAAGACGCTCTGTGCGCGCCTGCGCGCAGACCCGGCCTGGCAGCCCCTGCGCATCGTCGCCTACACCGCGGCGGTGGTGGACGAGCAACTGCCCGAACTCGGCCCGGGCGGTTTCGACGCCATCGTGACCAAGCCGGTCGAGCGTGAAGCATTGTTACGAGCCGTCGCGACTCCACGCTACCGCGCCACAAGCGCAAGAGATGACGGCTAAACCCTAGGAATCACCCTAGGTTCCGGCAGGCAGGCAAGTGCATAGCCTGAGGGCATAACAGCGGAAGTCCGCATCACGGCGTCCGCACCTCCCCCTTCAGGACCCATCATGCGCAAGAACCTTCCCGTTACAGACGCCGAGACTCTCGTCCCCGAGGGAGTCTTCATCTATTCCCGCACCGACACGCGCGGCGTGATCGTCGAGGCCAACGAAGCCTTCGCCCGCATCAGCGGCTTCACCCCGCAAGAGATGCTCGGCCAGCCGCATAACCTGGTACGCCATCCGGACATGCCGCCGGTGGTGTTCGAAGACATGTGGCAGACCCTCAAGTCCGGCCGCCCCTGGCGCGGCGTGGTCAAGAACCGCCGCAGCGATGGTGGCTTCTACTGGGTGATCGCCAACGCCTCGCCGGTGCGCGAAAACGGCGTAGTGACCGGCTACCAGTCGATCCGCTCCCGCCCCAGTCGCGAGGACATCAGCCAGGCCGAAGCGCTCTACGGGAGCCTCAATTCAGGCGACAAGTCCGTCGCCGTGCGCAATGGCCGCGTGATGCGCAAGGCCTCCGTGCTTGCCCGCCTCACCGACTTCCGCATGGTGCTGCCGCTGGCTGCGGGGCTGGCGCTGCTGACTTCGCTGCTGGCGGTCTCGCAGATCTTCTGCAATGCCCAGATCCTGGGCGAGATACTCGAAGGCTTCGGCATCACCTCCGCACTCGCCAGCCTCTACCTGCTCGTCTTCACCCTGCCTCGCCTGCAGCGCGAACTCGGTGGCATCACCACGCGCCTGGACGCCGTGCTACGCACCGGTGACCTGAGCGCGACCTCGACGGTGGAAGGTGCTGGCATCGTCCGTGCGCTCGGGCAGGAGATCGACTCGCTGCTGAACTGGATGCGCGCCACCTTGCAGGTGGTCGGCGATGCGAGCGCGCAGGTCAAGCACGCCGCCGACTCGGTGCACGCGGGCGTGGGTTCGGTGATCGAGTCCTCCGCCGAACAGAACGACATGACGGCCAACGCCGCCGCGGTGGTCGAGGAAGTCTCGGTGTCCATCGGCGAAGTGGCCCAGCACGCGGTCGAGACGCGCGAGGTGGCACATGAGGCGGAAGGCCTGGCGCGTGCCGGCAACGACGTGGCGAGCCGCGCCCGCGAGACCATCGACACGCTCTCGGAGAGCATGAGCCGCTCCGCCGAATCGGTGGCGAGCCTGGGTGCGATGAGTGCCCGCGTCGGCCGTATCGCCGGCGAGATCAAGGAGATCGCGGACCAGACCAACCTGCTCGCGCTCAACGCGGCGATCGAAGCCGCACGCGCCGGCGAGCACGGTCGCGGCTTCGCCGTGGTGGCCGACGAGGTGCGCAAGCTGGCCGAGCGCACGACCAACGCGACCCAGCAGATCACCGAGGTCGTAGGTCATGTCGAGGAAGGCACGGCGGACGCCGCGCACCGCATGCGCGAGAGTGGCGCCCAGATGACGCAGAGCGTGCAGCTGGTGCAGGACGCCCAGCATTCGCTGGAAGGCATCAACGCGAAGATGGGCCAGACCCTGCAGCGCGTCGGCGAGATTTCGCACTCGGCGGCCGAGCAGAACACCGCGATGATCCAGATGGCGGGCAGCGTCGAACGCGTGGCCGCCCTCACCGAAGGCAACCTGGACGTGGCGCGGCGCACCGGCCAGTCGGTCGAAGAACTGGAGAACGAGATCGGCCGCCTGGGTCGGGCGGCCGGTCAGTTCAGGCTCTGATCGGGAACGTCGGTCGGCGCATCAAGCGCCGGCCGGCACCGACCGGAAGGCCGCGGAGAGGCGGTTCCAGGCATTGATGGTGGTGATCGCCAGCGAGAGGTCGACCAGTTCGGCCTCGCCGAAATGCGCGCGGACTTCCTCGAAGACGGCATCGGGCACATGGCCGTCATGCAGGCTGGTCAGGGCTTCGGTCCAGGCCAGCGCGGCGCGTTCGCGATCGGAGTAGACCGGCGCTTCGCGCCAGGCGTCCAGCAGGATGATGCGCAGTGCGGGTTCACCCTGGTTCATCGCCTCGCGGCCGTTCATGTCGAGGCAGAAGGCGCAGCCGTTGATCTGCGAGGCGCGCATCTTCACGAGCTTGAGCAGCGAAGGCTCGATGCCGCTGGCATTGACGTACTCTTGCAGCGCGAGCTGTGCACGGAAGGCTGCGGGTTGGGCCTTGATGTAGTCGAGACGGGCTTTCATCGTGTGAGTCCTTTCGGTTGAGGGGGAATACACGATGAAGACGTGCCGACCTTCCGCCTTGTGACAGCTCGGCCGCTCTTTTCTCGCGGCTACCGCAGGGGACGCGGGCCTGGCGCGGAAAACGCAGCGTCGAAAACGCCAGCGTCGCAGCGGCCGCGACACCGCCCACCGCTTAGCCCGCGCTTGCGCCGACGTCTCAGTCCAGTCTCACATGCGTGAGCTTGTGCGGATTGAGCACCGAGTAGATGCCGAAGATCTCTTCGCCGTCGGTGTCGATCGAGACGATGCCGGAGAGCTCGCCCGCCATGGTGTAGGCCAGACCAAGCTCGCCATTCACCCGCACCATGCGGATCTCCAGGCCGCGTTCGCGCCAGTTGTCGAGCACGCCGATCACGAAGCGCGACACCTTCGATGCGCCCTGCACCACCTTCAGCGCAGCCTTGGTCACGCCGCCGCCGTCCGAGGCGAGCGTGACCTCCTCATGCAGCATGGTCGCCACCGCCGCGGCGTCGCGCGTCATCAGCGCGGTCACATAGCGCTCGATCAGCGCACGTCGTTTGGCTTCGCTCACCATCACCCGCGGCCGTTCCTCACGCACGCGGCGACGCGCCCGGCTGACGATCTGGCGGCAGGCAGCTTCCGTCTTGCCGAGGATGCGGGCGAGCTCGGCGTAATCGCTGTCGAAGGCTTCCATCAGCAGGAAGGCCGCGCGCTCCTCCGGCGCCAGTCGTTCGAGCAAGGTCAGCAATGCGACCGACAGCTCGGAAGCCATCTCCGATAGATGGTCCGCGGGCGGTGCCAGCGATTCGACGATCGGTTCCGGCAGCCAGGGGCCGATGTAGTGCTCGCGCTCGGTCTGCAGTGCGCGCAACCGGTCGATCGCGAGCCGCGTCACGCAGGTGACCAGCCAGGCCTCGGGCGAGCGGATCTCGTCCATGGCCGTGCGGTCCCAGCGTATCCAGGCCTCCTGCACGATGTCCTCGGCCTCGCTGCGCACGCCCAGCATGCGATAACCGATGCCGGTGAGGCGGCGGCGCTGGGCCTGGAAGAAGGCGGTCTTGTCGAAGGTTTCCATGTCGCGATCCGGTGCGGTTCGAGGGCCTGCTCTCACTCACACCATCGGAGCGCATTGCGGCGTGAGTGAGGACAAGCCCCGGGGTCAGATGGACAAGACGTGTGCGCGATCGAAGTTGTGACAGCCAACGCGCATCGCGTTGCGCAATTCATCGCGCACCGCGTCATTCAAGCCCGCGCCGCGTTCGCGGCACGGCACCGACCCGAGGCAATCCGACGTGTGGCTCAGGGCCCGGTGATCCGCCTCGCCACACGAAACGCGAGCGCCCTCGCCGACGCTGCTCACAGCGCGCGAATCGCCGTCGCGAAGCGTTCCAGGCAGCTGCGCAGGGTCTCGCGATGCGCGGCTTCGGCGAGGATGCGTTCGGACTCCTCCGGTCGTTTTCCCATCAGGGGCACTGCCGCGCAGCAGTCCAGGATCAGGCGTGCGGACATCGCACCCAGCACTTCGACCAGGGCCTCGCGCACCAGCACGCCGCGCGGTGGCAGCGAGGCCGCGAGCAGGGTCACCGGCTTGTCGGTCATCTCGTTGCTGCCGACGATCCAGTCGAGCGCATTCTTGAAGGCGCCAGGAATGCCGTGCGCATACTCCGGGCAGGCCACCACGATGCCGTCGGCCTCGGCCACTGCGCGACGCAACGCCTGCACCGATTCCGGCGCGGGCACGACTTCGTTGGCATCGGGGCTGAAGAGCGGCACTGCGCCCAGCCCCTCGAACACGGTGAAGCTCAAACCGGCAGGCACCTCGCGCGCAGCGGCCTGCAGCAATGCATGGTTGGTCGATGCGGCGCGCAGGCTGCCGCAGAGTCCCAGCAATTTCATGCTCGTTCCCGAAAGGAAGACAGCTCGCGAGGCGCAGGGGCGCGCCCCATGAAAAACGCCGCCGTCCCTTGCGGGCGCGGCGGCGTTGCGACTCAGCGTGCGCGGATCAGAACCACTCGGCGTGGAAGATGCCGGGCTTGTCGGTGCGCTGGAAGGTGTGCGCGCCGAAGTAGTCGCGCTGGGCCTGGATCAGGTTGGCCGGCAGTACCGCGGAACGGTAGCTGTCGTAGTAGGCCACGGCGGACGCGAAGGTGGGCACCGGGATACCGCGGGTCACGGCGGTGGCCACGACTTCGCGCAGTGCGGCCTGGAACTCGTCAGCCACACCCTTGAAGTACGGATCCAGCAGCAGGTTCGGCAGGCCGGCGTTGCCCGCGTAAGCCTCGGTGATCTTCTGCAGGAAGCGGGCGCGGATGATGCAGCCAGCACGGAAGATCTTGGCGATCTCGCCGTACTGCAGGTCCCACTTCATTTCCTCGGACATCGAGCGCATCTGCGCGAAGCCCTGGGCATAGGACACGATCTTGGACAGGTACAGCGCACGGCGCACGGCTTCGATGAAGGCCTTGCGGTCGCCATCGAAGGGCTTGATCGCGGGGCCGGAGAGCACCTTGCTGGCGATCACGCGTTCGTCCTTGAGCGCGGACAGGAAGCGCGCGAACACGGACTCGGTGATCAGCGGCAGCGGCACGCCCAGGTCCAGCGCGGACTGCGAGGTCCACTTGCCGGTGCCCTTCTGGCCGGCCTTGTCGAGGATCACGTCGACCAGCTCGCCGCCAGTGTCGGCATCTTTCTTCTTGAAGATGTTGGCGGTGATCTCGATCAGGAAGCTGTCCAGGTCGCCCTTGTTCCAGTCGGCGAACACGTCGGCCAGTTCGGCGTTCGACAGGTTCAGGGTGTTCTTGAGGATGGCGTAGGCCTCGGCGATCAGCTGCATGTCGCCGTACTCGATGCCGTTGTGGACCATCTTCACGTAGTGGCCGGCGCCGTCCGGACCGATGTAGGTCACGCAGGGCTCGCCCTCGGCCTTGGCGGCGATCTCCTTGAGGATCGGGGCCACCAGGTCATAGGCTTCCTTCTGGCCGCCAGGCATGATCGACGGGCCCTTGAGCGCGCCTTCTTCGCCACCGGACACGCCGCTGCCGATGAAGTTGAAGCCCAGTTCGGAGAGCTCCTTGTTGCGGCGGATGGTGTCGGTGTAGAGGGCGTTGCCGCCGTCGATGATGATGTCGCCCTTGTCCAGCAGCGGCTTGAGCGCGTCGATCGAGGCGTCGGTGCCGGCTCCGGCCTGGACCATCAGCAGGATGCGGCGCGGCGTTTCGAGCGAGGCGACGAACTCTTCCAGCGTGTAGGTCGGCACCAGCTTCTTGCCGGGGTTCTCGGCCATGACCTCGTCGGTCTTCTCACGCGAGCGGTTGAAGATCGACACGGCGTGGCCGCGGCTCTCGATGTTCAGTGCCAGGTTGCGGCCCATCACGGCCATGCCGATCACGCCGATATGCTGCTTGGACATTGGGGTACTCCTTGGGGGTAATTGCGGCACCCTTCGCATGCCGCATGGGATTCATCGTTGGTCGTCGCACCGCACGTGAAGGGCTAGTGCGCGACCTCCTCTTTCGTCTTGTCCGCATCCGCCGTGGGCGTTGCGGGCGCATTCTTGGCCGCCTTGGCGAAGTCGCCGGCATAGACCTCGACCAGGCGTTCCGGCTGCAGGTAACGGCGCAGCGCGGCATTGACTTCTTCGACCGTCACCGCGGCCAGGCGTTTTTCACGTCCGGCCTCCCAGCTCATGTCGCGCCCCAACTGCAGGTGGCTCGTGAGCAGGCCTGCGAGGACGCCGTCGCGCGTACGCGCCACGGTGATCTCCTGCAGCAGGCCGGATTTCGCCTCGGCGAGTTCCGTCTCGCTGACACCGTCCTTGAGCAGGCGGGCGATCTCTTCCTTGAGACCGGTCTTGAGGCGCTGCAGGTTCTGCGGCGCGTAGATCGCGTAGAAGCTCCAGCTCGCGTTGGCTTCCAGCGCATTGCCCGGCAGCGAGCTGCCCGAACTGTAGCTGATGCCGTCCTTCTGCCTCAGGCGGTCGGCGATGCGGCTCTTGAGCCCGCCACCGCCGAGGATCCGGTTGCCCAGCACCAGCGGCAGCCATTCGGGCGCATCGTCGCGCACCGGGATCGCCATCCCGCCCAGGTAGACCGCATTGGCCTTGTCCGGGGTTTCGAGGCTGATCTGTGCCGGAGAGTCCGCATGATACGGGCTTGTGACGCGCTTGTAAGGCGCCCGGCTCTTCCAGTCGCCGAAGGCGCGCTCCAGCTGGGCCTGCACGGCGGCAGCATCGAAATCGCCGACGATCGCCATCTCGGCATGGTCGGCCCCGTAGAAGCCCTGCTGGAAAGCCACGAGATCGGCGCGCTTGAGCGACTTCATCTCCGCCAGTTCCTCGTCGAGCGTCGCGACATAGCGCAAGTCGCCCTTGGGATAGGGATTGTCGTGGCGACCTAAGGCACGCGCCGCCATCGAGGTCGGCTCGCGACGCCCTGCTTCGATCGCGGCCAGGGCCTGGCCGCGTGCCTGCTCCAGCTCGGCGGCCGGGAAGTCGGGCTTGCGCAGCAGGTCGCGGATCAGGTCCAGGGTGGCGGCCAGATTCTCGCGGCGGGTCTCGAAGCGGACGGTGAGATCGTCGCCATCACCGCCGATCGAGACCTGGGCCTTGGCGGCATCCAGCGCATCGGCGATCTGCTGGCGGCTGCGGCCGGCGGCGCCGCGGTTGAGCATGGCGGCGGTGGACTGCGCAATCGTGCCCTTGCCGAAAAGGCTCTTCTCGTCGCCCATGTGCAGCACGAACTGGCCGTTGACCGTGGCGCCACGCGTCTTCTTGGGCAGCAACGCGAGCTTGGCGCCATTGCGCAGGGTGGCGAACCGGGTGCGGCCGCCGATGTTCTCGGGGGACGGCTCGAAGTCCTCGCCCGCGGCCATCGCCTTGCCGCCGGTGTAGCCCGCGAGCGCCTCGGCCAGCGGCTTGCCCGCGGGCGGCTCGACGCGGTCGGGCTTGTCGGTGGGGATGAAGACGCCGAGCGTACGGTTGCTCGGCTTGAAATAGGTCTCGGCCACGCGCTGCACGTCCGCCAGGGTGGCTGCCTGGATGCGGTCGCGATGCAGGAAGAACAGGCGCCAGTCGCCCAGCGCGATGTAGTTGGAGAGGCTCACGCCGAAGTGCGCAGGATCGCCCAGCGCGTCCTCGAAGGCGTTGGCGTAGGCGGTCTTGGCGCGCGCCAGCTCGGCCGCGGTGACCGGATGTCGGGCGAGGTTCTCGACCGTGTCGATCAGGATCTTCTGGGCTTCCTCACGCGATTGCTGACGGGTGAGCTGGACGTCGTTGCCCATGTAGCCGGGCTCTGCGAGACCCGAAAACGAACTGCCCACGCCCACGGCCTTCTTGCTGGTCACCAGGGCGCGATACAGCCGGCCGCTGGGCGCATCGCCGAGCACGAAGGCCAGCAGCTCGAGCGGCGCGGCATCCGGATGGCTGCCCGAAACCGCGTGATAGAGCGTCCCGACCAGTTGCACATCGCCGACGCGCTGGAGGATTACCCGGCGCTCGCCATCCTGTACCGGTTCGACGGTGTAGGTGGGCGCGAGCTTGCGTTCCGGCCGCGCAATACCGCCAAAGCTGGCCTGGACACGCGCCAGCACACGCGAGGGATCGAACTTGCCGGCCACGGTGAGGACTGCGTTATCCGGCTGGTAGTACTTCCGGTAGAAGGCCTGCAGGTTCGCGATGTCCACGTTCTCCACATCGCTGCGCGCGCCGATCGTCGCCTTGCCGTAGGCGTGCCACTGGTAGGCGGCGGCCGCCATCTTCTGCCACAGGACGCGGCCGGGCTCGTTCTCGCCGGACTCCATCTCGTTGCGCACCACAGTCATCTCGGAGTCGAGGTCGGAGCGGGCGATGAAGGAATTGACCATGCGGTCCGCCTCCATGCCCAACGCCCAGTCCATGTTGTCGTCCGAGGCCGAGAAGATCTCGTAGTAGTTGGTGCGGTCGTAGGACGTGGTGCCGTTGAAGCGCATGCCGCGGCGCTTGAGTTCCGCCACCAGGGCGCCCTTGGCCAACGTCGGCGTCCCCTTGAACAGCAGGTGTTCGAGCAGGTGGGCCATGCCGGTTTCGCCGTAGCCCTCGAAGCGGGAGCCGACCAGGTAGGTGACATTCACCGCCGCGGTGGGCTTGCTCTCGTCAGGCGCCAGCAGCACCCGCAGGCCATTGGCCAGGCGGTATTCGGTCACGCCCTCCACCGAACTCACCTGGGTCACGCCGGCCGGCAGGGTCGGTTCGGCGGCCTGCAGGGGCAGGCTCAGCAGTGCCAGCCAGCAGAGAAAAAGGGTCGAAACGAGGCGAAGCCTGGACATCGGCGCTCCGGGAGGAAGGACGCGAAGTGGGCGCTAGGCGCATGTGGGGGAAAACAACGAGGCCGCCCGTGGCGGCCCCGGATGCAGCCCCTCATCGGATCGACGAGGGGCCACGGGACTACTTGCGGCGGATGACGAACTCGAATTCCGGGCCGTCGTTCTCGGCCTGCGAAACCAGCTCATGTCCGGTCTGGCGGCAGAAAGCCTGGAAGTCCTTCACCGAGCCGGGATCGGTCGCGACCACCTTGAGCAGCGCGCCGGTGTCGACTTCCGCCAGCGCCTTCTTGGCGCGGAGAATCGGCAAAGGGCACTTGAGCCCGCGTACATCCAGTTCCTTGGCTTCGCTCATCGAGGCCCCACGGCGGTTTCACCCGCAAAGTTCGGCAAGGGCGTGATTTTACGCCAGCTTGGCCCAAGCCGCCTTTCAGCGGTTGCGCGCCTTCTGCAGCTCGGTGCGCTGCTGGCGCAGGTCGGCCAGGCGGGCCTCCGCCGCGGACTTGTCGTAGAAGTCGCCGTCACCGGCCCGCAGGCCCAGCTGGAGCTGCTCCACCGCCGCGCCCAGGGCACCGCGCAGGTAATAGACCTCGGCCTGGGCGCGATGCTGCATCAGTTGTTCGCCCCGGCGCGACGCGGCTTGGGCGAGATAGCCCCAGGCCTTGTCGTCGAGCGGATCGACCCGGGTCGACTGGCTCGCGATCTGCTCCAGGACCTGGTACTGGCCGGCCGCCGCGCGGGCATCCATTTCGGCGTAGCGCAGCGCGCGGCTTTGCGGGTAGCGGCCACGCGCATCGCGCAGCTGCTCGGCCGCACCACGCGCATCACCGCCCGCGCGGCGCACTTCGGCCGCGAGCAGGTCGATCATCGGGCTGGAGATCGGCAACTTGAGCAGGGCATTGAGATCCTTCTCGGCGCCAGCCTGATTGCGCAGACGCAGATGTGCGCGGGTCCGTGCGTACCAATGCACCGCCGCGGCCAGCGGACGTTGCGGCGGCTCGCCGGTGAAGCGGGTGAGGATCTCGTTCGGATCGCGGTCGATGGTGTCGATCTTGGCCTTGATCAGCACGAAGTCGATCGAGTCGACCACCTGGCGCACCGGCATCTGTTGCACCCGGTTCTCCATGTCGGAGATCCGCTCGGTGGTCAGCGGGTGGGTGCGCAGGTAGGCGAAGGCATTGTTGTCGACCAGGCGGGTGGCGCGCTCCAGGCGCTCGAAGAAGCTCACCATGCCGCGGTTGTCGAAGCCGGCGTTGTTGAGCATCTGCACGCCCATCCGGTCGGCCTCGCGTTCGAAATCGCGTGAGTAGGAAAGGCCCAGCGCGGTCGCTGCGGCCTGTCCGCCGACCGCCGCCGCCATCGCGGCATTGCTGCTGCCACCCGCGCTCGCGGCGACCAGGGCCAAGAGCATCGAGGCGATCGTCGCGTAACCGAGTTGGCGTTGCTGCGCCATCATCCGCGCCTGGTGGCGCTGCTGCGTGTGGGAGATTTCGTGCGCCATCACCGAGGCCAGCTCGGACTCGGAGTCGGCGGCCATGAAGAGGCCGGTGTTGAAGACCAGCACGCCGCCCAGCATCGAGGCCGCGTTGATCGTGGCGTCCTTGAGCACGAAGAAGCGGAAGCTCTGGCTGGGGTTCTGGCTGGTGGAGACAAGCCGCGCGCCCAAGCGGTCGAGGTAGTCCTCGATCTCGGGATCGTCGAGGTAGGTCGGTTCTTCGAAGCGGATGCTGCGCACGATCGCCTGGGCGATGTTGCGTTCCATCTGCGGCGAAATGTCCGCCTGGGCGGAGTCGCCCAGTTCGGGCAGGCCGTCCGCAAAAGCCTGGAATGCGATGCACAGGGCCAGCAGGCCGGCGAGCAGTCTTTTCATGCGCGCTATCATAGCCGCCCATGCCATGCGCCTTTGCAGCCTATTTGCAAGCGCCGGTAACACCCGGGCCGCCGGGGCAGAGAGCTTCGCGGCCTGCGTTCCGAGACTCCGCCATGTCCTCCGCAGAAGATTCTTCGCCGCCCGCCTCGTCGCCAGACAGTCCTTCTCCGCTGACGCACTTCAACGCCCGGGGCGAGGCCCATATGGTCGACGTAGGCGCCAAGGACGAGACCCGCCGCGTTGCGCGCTGCCGGGGTCGCATCCGGATGCTGCCCGCCACTCTGGCGCTGATCCGCGACGGCGGCGCCAAGAAGGGTGACGTACTCGGCGTGGCGCGCATCGCCGCGATCCAGGCCTCCAAACGCACCTCCGAACTGATCCCCCTCTGCCATCCGATCCCGCTGACCAAGGTAAGCGTGGATTTCTCGCTCGACGACGCCGCCAGCACCGTGGAGATCGAGGTCCGGGCCGAAACCGTAGGCCGTACCGGCGTCGAAATGGAAGCCCTGACCGCCGCGAGCGTCGGGCTGCTCACCATCTACGACATGTGCAAGGCGGCCGACCGCGGCATGCAGATCTCCGACCTGCGCCTGATCGAGAAGGAAGGCGGCAAGTCCGGCCACTGGACGGCCGACTGAACCGCCTGCCGCGAACGCACGTAACACAGGCCTGCTGCGATGCGCCGGCCCTGCCCCGAGGAACCATGAGCAAGGAAATCGAACTCAAGCTGGCCCTGCCGCCTTCCTATGTGACGGCGCTGCGCGCGCACCCGCTGCTCGCTGGCGCGGAGTCCTTCGGTCCGCCACAGCAGCTCGAGAACACCTACTTCGACAACGCCGCGCTCGACTTGCGCCGCGAACGCATCGCGCTGCGGCTGCGCAAGGCGGGTGATGTGTGGCTGCAGACGATCAAGTGCGCCGCCAGTTCCATGGGCGGCCTCTCCAGCCGACCCGAGTGGGAACATCCCTGGAACGGCGAGTCCTTCGACTTCTCCGTGGTCGACGCCGAAGCGGTGCGCGCACGGCTTGAAACGATGCGTGCCGAGCTGCAGCCGACTTTCACCACCGACTTCGCCCGCGAGACCTGGCGCCTGCGCCCGCGCGAAGGCGCCACGGTGCTGGCCATGCTCGACCAGGGCGAAGTCCGTGCGGGCGGCCGCACTGCACCGATCAGCGAGCTTGAGCTGGAACTGGAATCCGGCGATCCCGCCGACCTGCTCGCACTGGCGCGCGCGCTGGCCGCGGACCTGCCCCTGCTGCCGGAAGACACCAGCAAGGCCCAGCGCGGCTACGCCCTCTTTCACGACGCCAAGCCTGGCGCGCGCCGGGCCGGCGACTCCCGGATCAGGCCAGCGCAGGACGCGCTCGGCGCCTTTCGCACCATCGCCTTCGACGGACTCGCCCACTGGCAGGCCAACGCCCAGGGCACGCTGCAGGGCGACCCGGAAAGCGTGCACCAGGCGCGCGTGGCGCTGCGCCGCCTGCGCACCGCGATCGGCCTGTTCGCGCCGGCCCTGCCGGAGCCCTGGACCCGCGACTGGCGCGAACACCTCGGCCAGCTCGCCGGCGAGCTCGGCGCCAGCCGTGACGCGGACGTGGTACTCGAAACGCTGGTCGAACCGGTGCTCGCCGACACCTCGGGCGCGGAAGATATCGAACGCCTCGCCAAACTGTTGCGCCAGCATCGTGGTGACCAACGCGACAGCAATCCGCATCCTGGCGCAGCCCTGCTCGCCTTCTCCGAAGCCCTGCATGGCCTCGCCGAGTCCGGCGGCGGGGCGATCGAAACGCTGGCGCAGGAAGCCATGCGCAAGATCCGCCGCAAGGCGCGCAAATGCGTGCGCGAGATCGAGCAGGGCGACATGATGCAGCTGCATCAACTGCGCATCCGGCTCAAACGCCTGCGCTACGGACTCGACTTCTTTTCGCCGCTCTGGCCCGGCAAGCCGCTTGCCGACTTCCAGAAGAAGCTCGCCGCGCTGCAGGACGACCTGGGCCAGGTGAACGATGCGGCCACCGGCAACCGCTTGCTCGCCGAACTCGCCGGGGACGACCCCGGTCTCGTCGCGGCGCGGGCCTTCGTTGCGGGCTGGCATGCGCCGCGGATCGAAAAACTGCGGCGGCGCGCGATGCGCCGTGCGCGCACCCTGCTCTGGGACACCCCACCCTGGAAACTCACGGACAAGGACGACTGACATGGAGGAAGCGAACGGGATGGACCTGCTCTTGTGGCGCCACGCCGAAGCCGAGGACGGCTTCCCCGACGCCGGCCGCCCCTTGACGGCACGCGGCATCAAGCAGGCGACCAAGATGGCGCAATGGCTGCGCGAGTTCGCGCCCAAGGACCTGCGCATCCTGGTGAGCCCGGCCCGCCGCACGGTACAGACCGCCAATGCCTTTAGCGAGCACTACGAGCTCACGGAAGAGATCGGCACCGGCAGCGACCCGCAACGCGTGATCGCCGCCACCGGCTGGCCCAACGCGGGCCGCGCCGTGCTGGTGGTGGGCCACCAGCCCACCATCGGCAGCGTCGCGTCCTTGCTGATGACTGGCGTTGATGACGGCCTCTCCTTCAAGAAAGGCGCGCTCTGGTGGTTTGTCCTGCGCGAGCGTGAGGGCGAGTTCGATACGGTGCTCAAGGCGGTGGTGCAGCCGTCGCTGTTGCCCTGATCCCGCTCCGGCGCCCGCATTGTGTCGGTTCTGAACCTGCCTTGGCTCCGATCTGAACCGGCGCCGGACCTGGAGCAGCGGACGCCGAGTTTGCTCTGAGCGGCAACCAGCTCGCTGTCCGGGTGTAACGCCTGTAACGCGGACAGGCTTCCCGCGGAGGCGGCGAGGCGCGAAGATCGCGGTCTGTCTTCACGCGCCTCGCGCCGCCGCCTTCATGCCATCGTCCGCACCGCTGGAACTCGATCTGCGTCGCGACGGCCTGCGCTGTGGTGACCAACGCATCGGCAACCGCCTGCTGCCGCGCCTCTTCGCGCGTCTGCTGCTCGATCCCCAGGCGCGCCTGAGTGCGCTACCCGAACTGCATCGCACCCAGCTCTGGCGCGCGCTGCGCAGTCTCAAGGACACGCCGCTCGAAGGCGCCTTGCAGGCTGAAGGCGCAAGTACCGGCCCGCTGTGGCTCGTACCCGCGTTCCAACGCCGCCTGCATGTCACCGTCGAAGGTGTTGCCGCCTCCCCCGCCCGACTGCGCCGCCTGTTGGAAGAACCCGGGCCGCATACGCCCCGTACGGGCTCCGGCCTGCCCTCGCCCACCAGCCTTGCAGCCCTGGACGAGGCCGACCGTCTCTTCGACCGCGGTGCCTACCTGCCCGCCAGAGCGCGCATCGAGACGGCCACAGCCATGGGTTCGCAGCACGACCCGGCAACCGCCGCCGCGCTCGCCTTGCGGCAGGCCCGGATCGCCCGCCGTCTGCGCGACTGGCAGGCGCTGCAGGCCCAGCTCCACGCCCTGCGCCGACTGCTGCGCAGTCCGCAACTCGGCGATGCGCAACGCCGCCAGCTCGGCGCCCGCACCCAGGTGCTGGCTGCATGGCATCGCTACGGCAGCCTCGGCCAACCCGCCTCAGCGGCGCGCCTGCTCGCGCAGGTCGACGCCACGGTGCTGGACTACGACCCGGTCTTGCGCTGCGACTACTTCAACCTGCGCGGCATGATTTTGCGCAGCCAGCTGCTGGCCGGCGCTGCGGGCTCACGCGACGTGACGGCGGTGCTCAACTGCTTTGGCGAGGCCTTGCGTGCCGCCACGCTCACCGCAATGCCCGACGCGTTGCAGGTGAGCGCGGCGAATCTCGCCAACACACTGACCCAGTTGCTGGATGCCGGCTGCCTCGCCGATCCGGCGCAGAACGCCAACCTTGCCCTGCAATGGCTGCTGCTCTCCGAGGCGGTGTGCACGCGCTGGGAGCTCGCCGCCAGTTCGCTGCTCAACGCGGTCTTCCTGCTGCGGCTCGCGCTGGAGAACACACTGTCGCTCAAGCAGGTGCAACAGCAGGCGCAATCGCTCGGACTCACCCTGCCCGGCCGCAGCTTCTGTGAGTTTGCACGCGAGACCTGGGCGCAGCGCCATGCGGTGCATTCGCAGATTCCAGCGGAACAGCGCTGCGCCTTCTTCCTCGTCTGGGCCGAACAGGCACTGCGCGAACGGCAGCTCGACGAATGCCTGGCACAGTGCCGGCGTGTCGCCCATGAGCTGCGCAAGCTACTGAATGCCGCGTTGCGCACCCGCTACCGCGAAGAGCTCTCGCGCATCCAGGCCGCGGCACGGGGCGAGACGAGGTAGCCCCTCAGGTAAAGCCGGAAAAGAAAAAGGCCGCGGAACCCGCGGCCTTTTTCTTCCAAGCAGTCCTGCGATCAGAGCGCTGCGCGTGCGACGCGACGTGCGCGGACCGACTCGGCCAGGGTATCCAGCACATGCAGGGTGTCCTTCCAGTCGATGCATGCGTCGGTGATGCTCTTCGCGTACTCGAGCTCCTTGCCCGGCACCAGGTCCTGACGACCGCCGTTGATGTGCGACTCGCACATGATGCCGACGATGCGGTCGTCGCCCTTGGCCATCTGGCCGCCGACGTCTTCCGCCACTTCCACCTGCAGCTGGTACTGCTTGCGGCTGTTGGCATGCGAGAAGTCAATCATCACCTTGGCAGCGACGCCAGCAGCGGCGAGGTCCTTGCAGGCCGCGTCGACGCTTTCCGCGTCGTAGTTCGGCGCCTTGCCGCCGCGCAGGATCACGTGGCAGTCCTCGTTGCCCGCGGTGGAGACGATGGCCGAATGGCCCGCCTTGGTCACCGACAGGAAATGGTGCGGGCTGGCCGCAGCCTTGATCGCGTCGACGGCGATGCGCACGTTGCCGTCGGTACCGTTCTTGAAGCCCACCGGGCAGGAGAGGCCCGAGGCGAGTTCGCGGTGCACCTGGCTTTCGGTCGTACGCGCGCCGATCGCGCCCCAGGAGATGAGGTCCGCGATGTACTGCGGCGTGATCATGTCGAGGAACTCGGTCGCGCAGGGCAGACCCATCTCGTTGATCTCCCACAGCAGCTCGCGCGCGATGCGCAGGCCTTCGTTGATGCGGAAGCTGCCGTCGAGCTGCGGATCATTGATCAGGCCCTTCCAGCCCACCGTGGTGCGCGGCTTCTCGAAATACACGCGCATCACCACCAGCAGGTCCTGATTCAGGCGGTCGGCCTCGGCCTTGAGGCGACGGGCGTAGTCCTTGGCGGCGGCGGTGTCGTGGATCGAGCACGGTCCGATGATCACCAGCAGGCGATCGTCCTGGCCGTGGAGGATGCGGTGGATGCCGGCGCGGGCGTCATACGCCGTCTGCGCAGCCTGGGGCGTGGCCGGAAACTCGCGCAACACATGGGCAGGCGGCACCAGCTCCTTGATCTCACGGATGCGGACGTCGTCGATGTGCAGCTTGATGGAGGCGTTCATGATGCGCGATTCCTGGCTATATATACAGTATGCTCCGGCGTACCGGAAACCACTGATTGTAGCCGAATCAACGCTTTAGCTGTCGCAACACACCATGCCGCCCACTGTCACCAAAGCCCGCCCGATAGCGGGTCCCGCCACTCCGCGCGACGCCTTCCATGGGCGTGGCGCGGCCATCCGCCCGGACGGTCGCTTCGACCGCTGGCAGCGCGAGGATTTCGACGACGGCTGGGAAACCGATCCCGAGACCGAAACCCCGCCTCCGCCCACGGAGCTGATCGTGGACACGGTGAAATCCGTGATCACCTTCAACAAGTCGCCGGACATCTCCTTCGACCGCTCGATCAACCCCTACAAGGGTTGCGAGCACGGCTGTTCCTACTGCTTCGCGCGGCCCACCCACAGCTATCTCGGCCTCTCGCCCGGCATCGATTTCGAAACCAAGATCGCCTACAAACCCGACGCCCCCGAGCGCCTGCGCGAAGAACTCGCCAAGCCCGGCTACCGGCCCGCGCCGCTTGCGCTCGGCATCAACACCGACGGCTGGCAGCCAATCGAACGCAAGCTCGGCCTCACCCGCCGCCTGCTCGAAGTGCTGGCCGAAGCCCGCCACCCGATCTCCATCGTCACCAAGTCCGCGCTGATCGAGCGCGACCTCGATCTCCTCGCCGACATGGCGAGGGACAACCTGGTGCAGGTCTTCTTCTCGATCACGACCCTGGACAAGGCACTTGCCCGCGCGATGGAGCCGCGCGCCGCAACCCCGGAGCGGCGCCTCGAAGCGCTCTCGCGCACCGCCGAAGCGGGCATTCCCGTCGGCGTGCTCTTCGCCCCGCTGATCCCTGCGCTCAACGACCAGGAGTTGGAATCCGTCGTGGAAGCCGCCGCCGCCCGTGGCGCCAGCTACGCCGGCTCGGTCATCCTGCGCCTGCCCTTTGAACTCGCCGAACTCTTCCCCGCCTGGCTTGAACGCCACTACCCCGGCCGCGCTGGCCACGTGATGAGCGTGCTGCGCCAGATGCGCGGCGGCAAGGACTACCAGAGCGAATTCGGCAAGCGCATGCGCGGCGAAGGCGTCTTCGCCGACCTCTACGCGCGACGCATGAAGGCCCTGATCGAACGGCTGGGGCTGAACAAGGACAGACGCGCGCTCAATTGCGCGGCGTTCAGGCCGCCCTCACGGAATCCGGCACAGGGAGAGTTGTTCTAGCGAGCGCTCACCACAGCAGCTTTATGGCTGCTGCGATAGCGAGAAAGCACAGAACCCACAGGACGACCTGACCCGAGGTCCCTTCAAATCGGAATCCAAGCCCTTCGAACTTCACAGGGCCCGATGTCTGTTGGAGCACGACGACCAGGAATGCAGAAAACATCGCGGCCGTTGGCAGACCGACGATGGCGGCAAAGTGCGCGCGGACCACTTCGATCTGGACTTCGATCGGCACGAAGCTCATCAATCCGGCCAGGATGACCACGGTCGCCACGGGCACCGCCAGGGCGAGTAGCCACGTGACCACGATCCTTGGGTCAGGGACCGAATGCCCGCGATGGACAGCTCGAACTGTGTCGCGCGTCAGATCAGAGCGGACGCCACGCCTGGCGCGGTCGACCGCAGCCCTCTCGAAAAGCCTGCTCCAGGCACCTCGCACAAGCTCTCTCATGTACGCCTCACTGAGCCACGGTCAGGCGGACAAGATACCGATCTGCCCTGCGGGGTAACAACCCCCCGCGTATTGCGGCGAACTCAGTGACTGATCATCCACGGCCGCTTCGTCGGAAACGCCTTGGCCCCATCGGGCGCTTTCACTGTCGCAGTCTTCTTGCCACTGCCACACCCGCAACCCGGGCCATGCACATGGCCGGCGGAGGACTTGGGTTCGTGGCGGGCGCGTTCGTTGGTGGCGTGGGCGCTGCGGGTGGTGGCGGACAGGGTGGCGAGTGCGGGCATGCTCATCATGCGGGTGGCGTCGGCACCGCATCCGGGGCAGGCACAGGGCGTGTTGCGGTCGGCGATGCTGCGCAGGGCGACGAAGTCCCCGCAGGTGTCGCAGCGGTATTCGTAGGCGGGCATTCGGGTCTCCTTGGTGAGCCTTTATCAGGCAGGTGAACCGCATGGCGGGCACGTCGCCGTGCCATGCGGTATCCCGGGTGCGCGCTCAGTGCTTGTCGGGCGAGATCGGCATGTCGATCGCGCCGTCGAGTTGCTTGATCGGGCCGGCGGCGGTCGGATTGATGTCGAACTCGAAGATCTCGGTCGGCAGCCACAGCGTGGCGCAGGCGTTGGGGATGTCGACCACGCCGCTGATGTGGCCCTGCACCGGCGCTGTGCCGAGGATCGAGTAGGCCTGGGCGCGCGAGTAGCCGAACTTGGTGAGGTACTCGATCGCGTTGAGGCAGGCCTGTCGGTAGGCGATGTGCACATCGAGGTAGTGCTGCTTGCCGCCCTCGTCCACCGAGATGCCTTCGAAGATCAGGTAGTCCTTGTAGTTGGGCGTGATCGGGCTGGGCTTGAAGATGGGGTTCTTGATGCCGTACTTGGCCATGCCGCCCTTGATCAGGCTCACCCGCATGTGCACCCAGCCTGCCATCTCGATCGCGCCGCAGAAGGTGATCTCGCCGTCGCCCTGCGAGAAGTGCAGGTCGCCCACGGAGAGGCCTGCGCCTTTCACGTAGACCGGGAAGAACACGCGCGACCCACGCGACAGATCCTTGATGTCGCAGTTGCCGCCGTGTTCGCGCGGCGGCACGGTGCGCGCGCCTTCCGCCGCGGCCTTGTCGCGGGCGTCGCCGCTCATCTTGCCCATGTGCGCGGTCTTCGGCGCCGGCGGATTGGCGAGCGGCGGCACGCGATCCGGTTCGGTGGCGATGAAATCGACCTCGCGCTTGTTCCAGGTCTCCAGCAGCGAAGCATCCGGCAGGCAGCCGATCAGGCCGGGGTGGATCAGACCGGCGAACTCGACCCCCGGGATGTGACGGCTCTTGGTGAACATGCCGTTGAAGTCCCAGATCGACTTCTGCGCGAGCGGGAAGTGGTCGGTCAGGAAACCGCCGCCGTTCTGCTTCGAGAAGAAGCCGTTGAAGCCCCAGAGGCTGTCGGGCTTGGCGCCGATGTCCAGCAGATCCACCACCAGCAAGTCGCCCGGCTCGGCGCCTTCCACGCCCACCGGGCCGGAGAGGAAGTGCACGATCGACAGGTCGATGTCGCGCACGTCATCGGCGGAGTCGTTGTTCTGGATGAAGCCGCCCGTCCAGTCGTAGGTCTCGAGCACGAAGTCGTCGCCCGGTTTGACCCAGCATGCCATCGGTATGTCGGGATGCCAGCGGTTGTGCACCTGGGCGTTTTCGTACGGGGACTGTTTCAGGTCGACCTTGATCAGCGTTTCGGGCATGGCGTGCCTCCTGTTTTGAGAAGTGGAGCCGGACTGCGGGAGCGCGTCCGCTAGACGGAGAGGAACTGCTTGATCTTCGTGACGTCGGTGGTCGCGCGCGGGCTTTCGTGCACCAGACGTCCGCCCTCGATCACGAAGAGCCGGTCGGCCACATCCATCGCGAAGCTCAGCACCTGCTCGGAGACGACGATGGTGATTTCGCGCAGCTTGCGGATCTCGTTGAGCGCGCGCGCGATGTCCTTGATGATCGACGGCTGGATACCCTCGGTGGGCTCGTCGAGCAGCAGCACCTTGGGATTGGTGACCAGCGCGCGGGCGATCGCGAGCTGTTGCTGCTGGCCGCCGGAGAGGTTGCCGCCACGGCGCCGGCGCATGTCGAAGAGCACCGGGAAGAGCGCATAGATTTCTTCCGGAATGCGCTTGTGCTTCGCGTTCTCCAGGCCGGTCTGGATGTTCTCTTCCACGGTGAGCGTGGGGAAGATCATCCGGCCTTGCGGCACATAGGCGATGCCCTTGGCGACGCGGCGGAAACTCTCGTCCCGCGATACATCCTGGCCCGCCACTTCCACCTGCCCGGACTTGAGCGGCAACACGCCCATCAGCGACTTGAACAGCGTGGTCTTGCCCATGCCGTTGCGCCCCATGATCGCGACGGTCTCGTTCCTGTTCGCCTCGAACGAGATGCCGTGCAGCGCCTGGCTCTGGCCGTAGCTCACGAACACGTCATTGACCTTCAGCATGATTGCGTTCTCCCTGGATGCCTTGTCGATTCGATACGGGATTCGGTGGCCCGGATGCAGTGGCGCACTGAGTGATCCACCTAGTAGCCCACTCAGTGGCCCAGATACACATCGATGACCTGCGGATCGGCCTGCACCTTCTCCATCGATCCCTCGGCGAGGATCTTTCCCTGGTGCATGACGGTGACCTTGTGGGCGATCTGCTTGACGAAATCCATGTCGTGTTCGATCACGATCATCGAGCGGTTCTGGCAGATGCGCTGGAGCAGCGCGGCGGTGAGTTCGCGCTCGCGCACGCTCATGCCGGCGATCGGTTCGTCGAGCATCAGGAGCTCGGGCTCCTGCATCAGCAACATGCCGATCTCCAGCCACTGCTTCTGTCCGTGCGAGAGCAGCCCGGCCTCGGTTTCGAGCTGCTCGGCAAGGCCGATCTCCTCGGCCACGGCAAGCACCCGCTCGCGCACTTCGGCGGTGCACTTGAAGCGCAGCGCACCGAACACGCCGCGGCCGCGCGGGAAGGAGACCTCCAGGTTCTGGAAGACCGAGAGGTTTTCGTAGATGGAAGGCGTCTGGAATTTGCGACCGATGCCGGCGCGCACGATCTTGTGCTCGGGCAGGCGCGTCATGTCCTGGTTCTTGAACTTGATCTGCCCCTTGCTCGCGCGCGTCTTGCCGCAGATGAGATCGAGCAGCGTGGTCTTGCCGGCGCCATTGGGGCCGATGATCACGCGCAGCTCGCCCTTGTCGACATAGAGGTTGAGCGTGTCGATGGCCTTGAAGCCGTCGAAGGACACGGTGAGGTCTTCCACCGCCAGCACGAAGTCGGTATTGCTCATGGGAATTCGTCTCCTTGTCCGCGGATCAGGCCTGCTGGCCCTGGGCGCCTTCGGGCAGCACACCCTTGGGCAGGGCCTCGTCGCGGCGCTCGCCAGCCGGCGGCAGGTTGGGCCGGCCAAAGGCGCTGACTGCGCTGCCGCCGTTGGGCGTGCCGGCTGCAGGCATCGCTTTGCGCGCCTCGCGACGCCTGGCGAGCCAGGGCTTGAAGTGGCTGTCGTAGAGACCGGCCAGGCCGTTGGGGAAGGCCATCACCACGCCGATGAAGAGCGCGGCCATCAGGAAGAGCCAGAGGTCCGGCGCGCTTTCGGAGAAGTAGGTCTTGCCGAAGTTCACCAGCAGCGTTCCGTACACCGCGCCCACCAGCGACATGCGCCCGCCCACCGCGGCGAAGATCACCATCTCGATCGAGGGCACGATCCCGACGAAGGACGGCGACATGAAGCCGACCTGCAGGGTGAACATCGCGCCGCCGATTCCCGAAAGCGCAGCGGCAAGACAGAAGGCGAAGACCTTGAAGTTGGCGACGTCGTAGCCGGAGAAGCGCACCCGGTCTTCCTTGTCGCGCATCGCCAAGAGCAGCGTACCGAGCTTGCTCCGCTGCACCCAGCGGCAGGCGAGGATGGCGCCGAGCAGGAGCAGCGCGTTGGCGAAGTAGAGGATGTACTTCGCGCTGTCGGTGCGGATGTCCCAGCCCAGCATGGTCTTGAGGTCGGTGATGCCGTTGACCCCGCCGGTGTAGCCCTGCTGGCCGATGATCAGAACCGAGAGCACCAGCGCCACCGCCTGCGTGATGATCGCGAAATACACGCCGCCGACGCGCCGCTTGAACATCGCGAAGCTCACGATCAGCGCCAGCAGCGTGGGCACGGCGACTACCGCGATCAGCGCGAGGGGCAGGTGTTCGAAAGGCTTCCACCAGATCGGCAGCGCGGTGAGCTGGTTCCAGTCCATGAAGTCGGGAATGCCGGGCGTGGACTGGATCTTGGTGCTCACCGGATCCGAGGCTTCGAGCTTGAGGAACATCGCCATGCAGTAGCCGCCGAGTCCGAAGAACACGCCCTGCCCCAGGCTGAGCACGCCGCCGAAGCCCCACAGCATCACCAGGCCGATCGCGACGAAGCCGTAGGTGAGGTACTTGCCGACCAGGTTGAGCCGGAAGATGTCCAGGCCCAGCGGCAGCACCACCAGGATCACCAGGGCCAGCAGGAGCAGGCTTGCGAGCCCGCTCTTCTCCAGCCAGGTCTTGAATGTGTTCATGGCACTTCTCCGGTTGCGAGGCAGATTCTTGGGCGGGCGCTCAGCGGCGCACCTTGAGGGCGAAGAGCCCCTGCGGACGGAGCATCAGGATCCCGATCACCACCAGCAGGGTGAGCACCTTGGCCATGGAGCCGGTCATGAAAAATTCGGAGATCGATTGCGTCTGGGCGATGCCGAAGGCCGAGGCCACGGTGCCGAGCAGGCTGGCCGCGCCGCCGAAGGTCACCACCAGGAAGGAATCGACGATGTAGAGCGAGCCGCTGGTGGGCCCGGTGGAGCCGATGGTGGTGAAGGCCGCGCCCGCCACGCCGGCGATGCCGCAACCGATCGCGAAAGTGAGCCGGTCGGTCTTCTTGGTGTTGATACCCGACGCGTTGGCCATCACCCGGTTCGAGACCGTGGCGCGTACCCGCAGGCCCCAGCGGGAACGATGCAGAGCAAGCAAGACGCCGCCCGTGACGATGGCGGTGAGTGCCATGACGAAGAGCCCGTTGATCGGGATGTCCAGCCCCTGAGCGGGCGACCAGGAGCCCATCAGCCACTCGGGCAGCGTGGGACTCACCTCCTTCGGGCCGAAGGTGGAGCGGAAGACCTGCTGCATGCCCAGCGAGAGGCCCCAGGTGGCCAGCAGCGTGTCCAGCGGTCGCTTGTAGAGATGCCGGATCAACGCCCATTCGGCGAACCAGCCGACCGCGAAGGCGAAACAGAAGGCGAAGAGGATCGCGACCGGGAAGTACCAGGACGCCGCGCTCGGCAGGTAGTTCTGGGTCAGCGTGGAGAACAGGAAGATCGTGTAGGCGCCGATGGTCATGAACTCGCCATGCGCCATGTTGATCACGCCCATCTGGCCGAAGATGATCGCCAGCCCCAGGCCCATGAGCAGCAGCACCGAGAACAGCGAGAGCCCGGCGAAGCCCTGCATCAGGGCGATGTTGTAGAGGTCGGATGCAGACATGAAGGCACCTCGCGCCAGTGGGACGGTAGAAGGGAACGGAGCCTTTGGTGGCACCGGGGGAGAAACCGCAGCCCCTGCCCTGCGGGCAAACGTCACCCGCAGGGTACGGACCACCCACGCGCTTACTGGTAGCCCTTGGGGAAGGGGTTCGGCTCGATCAGCTCGGGCGACTCGGCCACCACCTTGAACTGGCCATCGGGCGTCATCTGGCCGATGCGCGCCTTGCTCCAGAGGTGATGGTTCGGGTGGATCTTCACGTAGCCCTCGGGCGCTTCCTTGAACTCGATGCCGGCGGAAGCCGCGGCGATCTTGTCGATGTCGAAGCTGCCCGCCTTCTCGACGGTCGCCTTCCACAGCCAGGGCCCGAGGTAGGCCGCCTGCGTCACATCGCCGATCACCGCCTTGGCGCCGTACTTGGCCTTGAAGGCCTCGACGAACTTCTTGTTGTTCGGGTTATCGAGCGACTGGAAGTACTTCATGCAGGCATAGAAGCCGGCGGTGTTCTCGCCGCCGATACCGAGCAGCTCGTCCTCGGTGACCGAGATGGTGAGCAGGAACTGCTTGTCCGCCGTGATGCCCGCAGCCTTGAGCTGCTTGTAGAAGGCGACGTTGGAACCGCCCACCACGATCGCGTAGATGCAGTCCGGCTTGGCGAGCTTGATCTTGTTGATCAGCGAGTTGAAGTTGGTGTGGCCGAGCGGGTAGTACTCCTCGCCCACCACCTTGCCCTTGAGCACGTTCTCGATGTGCTTGCGCGCGATCTTGTTCGAGGTGCGCGGCCAGATGTAGTCCGAACCGATGAGGAAGAAGCTCTTCGCCTTCTTCTCCTTGTTCGCCCAGTCCAGGCCCCAGAGGATCTGCTGGGTCGCTTCCTGGCCGGTGTAGATCACGTTCTTCGACTGCTCCAGGCCTTCGTAGAAGGTCGGGTAGTAGAGCATCCCGTTCTCCTTCTCGAAGATCGGCAGCACTGCCTTGCGCGAAGCCGAGGTCCAGCAGCCGAACACCGCCGCCACCTTGTCGTTGACCAGGAGCTTCTTCGACTTTTCGGCGAAGGTCGGCCAGTCCGAAGCGCCGTCTTCCTTGATCACCTTGATCTTGCGTCCGAGCACACCGCCCATCGCGTTGATCTGGTCGATGGCGAGCTGCTCCGCCTGGATCGAGCCCGTCTCCGAGATCGCCATCGTGCCGGTCGCCGAGTGCAACTGGCCCACCGTCACCTCGGTATCGGTGACGGCGAGCTTCGTGGTGTTCACCTTCGCCGTCGGAAACTGTTGCGCCAGGGCCATGCCCGACGCGCCCACCAACGGCAGCGCGCCCAGGCCCTGCACCAAGCGGCGGCGGATCATCGACTCGATTTCTTTGTTGCGGTCCTCGGACATGGATGCTCTCCCATTGAATGTCACATCGTCTGAAGCGTGCCGCGCGGCCTGTCGTCGCCCGGCTGCCTGCTTTCGTCGGTGCCAAAGGTAGGGAGGGATGCGTAGGCGGCCCATACGTCATTTGACTGATCAGGCGCGCCGATCGGGTTGCATGGGGATTGCAGGCACTTGGGTAGTGCGGGGGGCACGGAATTGAGGCGACGGGGGCGGCATCGCGGGCCGCCTAGGCGGGTGGGGCTCTCGACCCTTGGCGCGCGACGGCGTGGCGCTCTGGTGGTGCTTCGGCGTGCCGTTGCGCTCTGTCTGTGCGGCGCGTAGTTGCCACGCCTGCCGGTGTCAATGAGCGTGCATTGGCCGGGTCCCGCCCCGGCAGGCGGGTTACTTTCTTTGCTCGCGCGAAAGAAAGTAACCAAAGAAAGCGCGCCCCGCTGTGCCGCCGCGCGTACGCGCGGTCCCCTGCGCTACTCGGTCTGCCAGGATGGCTGCGCAACTCGCCCTTTTTGTTTGCGGTGAAACTGCAAACAAACGGAGCTCGGTCAGTGCTCGCCAGCGCGCTTCGCGCGCAACCTGGCAGCCCTGCGTTGCTCGGCGACACAGAGGGGATTGAAGGTCAAAAGCGTCTCCGCTCGGCCGCTCAGCGGGTCGTAGGGCATGGGCGCAGCGCATCGCGCCGGCCCGACGACTCAGGCTAACGATGTGTCGCCACGCCCTCGGCGCCATGCGCTTGGCTTGCTGCAAGCCACAGCCACCGTTCCAGTCTTTGTGCATCCGCTCGCTCGTCGTTCCCGCGCAGGCGGGAACCCAGCGTCTTTCGTGGCCCTTGCGCCGCCGCTGGATCCCCGCCTTCGCGGGGATGACGGGTTACACGGAGGCGGCGCAGCCAGGTGCGGGGCGCCTTGAGCGGTCCCGCGTTGACGCCTTGGCCTTTGACCTACCCTCCCCTCTGAGCGCGCCGAGCAGCACAGGAAGTCAGGGGTACCGGCGAAGCCGGCGCGAGCACTGTTCGAGCTCCGTTGGCGCGTAGCGCCAAAAGGGCGAGTTGCGCAGCGCTCTGGCTTCCGCGCAGCGCAGGGCACCACGCGCAGCGGGGCGCGGGCAGCGGGGCGCGCTTTCTTTGGTTACTTTCTTTCGCGCGAGCAAAGAAAGTAACCCGCCCGCCGGGGCGGAACCCGGCCAATGCACGCCTATTCAACGCGCCACATCAATTGCTTCGAGCAGCGACAGCAGCCGCACCAGGGCCAAAACCAAGGCCACTGCCGCTGCCGCTGTCACAGTCGCCTCGCCCTCCCCGTGAGGACCACTTCTTGCATACAACCCCCGCCGTACCCCAGAAAGAAAACCAGTCCGCCCCCGTGTCCACCGCCCCCGCCACCCAGAAAATCTTCCGCATCCGCCGCGACTACAACACCTGGGTCGCGAACGAGACGCTGGAGGACTACGCCCTGCGCTACACGCCGCGGGCGTTCCGGCGCTGGTCGGAGTTCCGGGTCGCGAATACGGCCTTCGGGGCGGTGTCCTTTCTGGCGCTGGAGGCGATCGGCGGGACCATCGCGCTGGCCTACGGCTTCGAGAACGCGCTGTGGGCCATCGTGGTGGTGGGGCTCATCACCTTCCTCACCGGGCTGCCGATCAGCTACTACGCGGCGAAGTACGGCGTGGACATGGACCTGCTCACCCGCGGCGCGGGCTTCGGGTACCTGGGTTCGACGATCACCTCGCTGATCTACGCGAGCTTCACCTTCATCTTCTTCGCGCTGGAGGCGGCGATCATGGCGCTGGCGCTCGAGTTGTACCTCGGGCTGCCGATGGTGCTGTGCTACCTGATCTCCACGCTGGCGATCATTCCGCTGGTGACGCACGGGATCACGCTGATCTCGCGCCTGCAGTTGTGGACCCAGCCGCTGTGGCTGGCATTGCTGCTCTGCCCTTTCGTGGCGGTGTGGTTCAAGGATCCGCAGGCGTATTCGAACTTCGTCGGGCTGGTGGGACGCAGCTCGGGCGACAGCAGCTTCAGCTGGACGATGTTCGGCGCGGCGGCGACGGTGGCGTTCTCGCTGGTGGTGCAGATCGGCGAGCAGGTGGACTTCCTGCGCTTCCTGCCGGAGAAGACGCGCGAGAACCGCGTGCGCTGGTGGGGTGCGGTGCTGGTGGCAGGGCCGGGCTGGATCCTGCCCGGCATGCTCAAGATGCTGGGCGGCGCCTTCCTCGCCTTCCTGGCGCTGCAGCAGCAGGTGCCAGCGGACAAGGCGGTGGAGCCCACGCAGATGTACCTCGCCGGCTACGCCTACGTCTTCACGCATCCGGCTTTCGCGGTGCTGGCGACGACCTTCTTCGTGATCGTGTCGCAGGTGAAGATCAACGTCACCAACGCGTACGCAGGCTCGCTCGCCTGGTCCAACTTCTTCGCGCGGCTGACCCATAGCCATCCGGGGCGGGTGGTGTGGCTGGTCTTCAATGTGCTGATCGCGATCCTGCTGATGATGCTCGGCGTCTTCCATGCGCTGGAGCAGGTGCTCGGGCTCTACGGCAACGTGGCGATTGCCTGGGTCGGCGCGCTGGTGGCGGATCTGGTGATCAACAAGCCGCTCGGCCTCTCGCCGCAAGGCATCGAGTTCAAGCGCGCGCATCTCTACGATGTGAACCCGGTGGGCCTGGGCGCGACCCTGCTCGCCGCGACGCTGGCGGTCGTCGCCTACGTCGGCGTGCTCGGCCCCACCCTGCAGGCCTTCGCCCCCTTCATCGCGCTGCTCGCCGCGCTGGTGACATCGCCCTTGCTGGCGTGGGTGACGCGTGGGCGTTTCTATCTCGCGCGCCCCAACCGCGGCCCGTGGCGGCCGGGCGAACTCGTCACCTGCTCGGTGTGCGAGAATCGCTTCGAGTCAGAGGACATGGCGACCTGCCCCGCCTACTCAGCGCCGATCTGCTCACTTTGCTGCACCCTGGAATCGCGCTGCCACGACCGCTGCAAGAACCAGTCGCGCGCCGCCGAGCAGATGCTCGCCGCCCTGACCAACGTGTTGCCCAAGCGCCTCTCGCAGCGGGTGAACTTTCGCGTCGGGCATTACTTCGTGGTGCTCGTCTCGCTGGGGCTGCTGCTCGCCACGATCCTGGGCGTCGTGTACTTCCAGGAAAGCCTCTCGCCCGACATGGAGCCGATGGCGCGCGAGCAACTGCGCCTGGGCTTCGAGAAGGTCTATGCGCTGATGATGATCGTGGTGGCGGTCTGCGCCTGGTGGGTGGTGCTGGCCTCCGAGAGCCGCCGCGTGGCGCAGGAGGAGTCGAGCCGCCAGAACCTGCTGCTCAGCCGCGAAATCGACGCGCACCGCCGCACCGACGCAGCCCTGGAGCGCGCCAAGGAAGTCGCCGAGGCCGCCAACCAGGCCAAGACGCGCTACGTGACCGGCATGACGCATGAGCTGCGCACGCCGCTCAACAGCATCCTCGGCTATGCGCAGATCCTGCTCAAGGACGAAGGCGTGCGTGGCGCGCGGCGCGAGTCCGTGTCCACCATCCATCGCAGCGGCGAACACCTGGTCGGCCTGATCGACGGGCTGCTCGACCTCGCCCGCATCGAGGCCGGCCGCCTGCGTCTCGATCCCGCACCGCTCGCGATGCCGGCCTTCCTCGACGACCTGGTGCGCATGGTGCAGCCGCAGGCCGAGGGCAAGGGTCTGTCCTTCCGCTTCGAGACGGTCGGCCGGGTACCGGCCTGGGTGCACGCGGACGCCAAGCGCCTAAGACAGATCCTGATCAACCTGCTCGCCAACGCGGTGAAGTTCACCGAGCGCGGCAGCGTGGTGCTGCGGCTGGACTACCGCCGCGAGGTGGCGCGCTTCGAGGTGATCGATACCGGCATCGGCATCCCGAGCGAGGAACATGCGCGCATCTTCCTGCCCTTCGAGCGCAGCGGCGCAGGACGACGCAGCGGCGCCCCCGGCACCGGCCTCGGCCTCACGATCACGCAGCTGCTCACCGAACTCATGGGCGGCGAACTGACCCTGGACAGCACGCCCGGCGAAGGCAGCCGCTTCACCGTGCGGCTTTACCTGCGCGAACTCGCGGCACCGGAAACACCCGCGGTCTCGCACCGGCCGATCACCGGCTACCTCGGCCGCCGCCGTCACATCCTGGTGGTGGATGACCATCCGACGCAGCGCCAGATGCTCGCCGGCATGCTGATGCCGCTGGGCTTCGAGGTCAGCGAGGCAGCCAGTGGCCGCGAGTGCATCGAGCAGGTGGGCCTGCGCTGCCCCGATGCCGTGCTGCTCGACGTGAGCATGGACGACATGGACGGCTGGGAGACCGCGCGCCGTCTACGCGAACAGGGCTTGCGCGACATGCCGGTGATCATGGTCTCGGCCAATGTGTTCGAGAACCGGCCGGAACTGCTGCGCGCCTCGCAGTGCCAGGCCTTCGTCGGCAAGCCGGTGATGGAGTCCGAACTGCTCGACAAGCTGCATCTCTTCCTCGACCTGGAGTGGAGTACCGAGAGCGCCCTGGCGCCGATGCCGCACCAGGCGTCCCAGGGCGAGATCGGCCATCTGCCGCCAGAACTCGCGAGCGAGCTGATCCGCCTCGCCCGCATGGGCCACGCCAAGGAGCTGCGGCGCCAGCTCGACCAGATCGTCGATCAGGACCTGCGGCTGCGGCGCGCCTGCGCGCCGCTCAAGACCCATCTCGACTGCTTCGAGTTCGAAGCCTTCATCCAGCTTCTCACGGAGCGTCACCTTGTCCACGAACTTTGAGTCCGCCCATCCCGTCGTGCTGGTGGTGGACGACGCCCCCGGCACACTCGCTTTCCTCTGCGACGCGCTCGACGATGCCGGCTACACCGTGCTGGTCTCGCGCAGCGGCGACGAGGCGCTCGAACGCCTGAAGCTGGTCGTGCCCGACGCGATCCTGCTCGACGCCGTGATGCCCGGCCTCTCGGGCTTCGAGACCTGCCGGCGGATCAAGGCCGAACCCGCGCTCTCGCATGTGCCGGTGGTCTTCATGACCGGTCTGTCCGAGACCTCGCATGTGGTCGAAGGCTTCGCTTCGGGCGGCGTGGACTACGTGGTCAAGCCGGTGCGCGAGGAGGAGGTATTGGCGCGGCTTGGCACCCATGTGCGCAACGCCCGTGTGGTGCGGCTTGCACGCGAAGCCGTGGACGTGGGCGGCCACGGTGTGCTGATGATCGACGCGCAAGGGCGCGTGGCCTGGCGCTCACCGCAGGCGGAGGCCTGGTTGCGCCAGTTCTTCCCGGAACGCGGCGGCACCCTGCCGGAAAGCTGGATCACCCGCGCCACGCATGCACCCGATGCGCGCGAGTCGCTGGTCGAGCGCGACGGCCGCGCCCTGCTCGCCCGCAATCTCGGCCCTGTCGGCCTGGGCGAATACATGGTCCTGCTGGAGACACACACCCACACGGCGCTCCAGGCACGCACCTCGAAGACGCCGCTGACTCCGCGCGAGACGGAGGTGCTCTCCTGGCTCGCCAAGGGCAAGACCAATCGCGACATCGGCGACATCCTTGGCATGAGCCCGCGCACGGTCAACAAACACCTGGAGCACATCTTCGAGAAACTCGGTGTGGAGACGCGCTCGGCCGCTGCGGCTCTGGCGAGCCAGCTCGACCGCGTGACCGAAAGCTAGCCCGCGCCGTCCTGCGCACAACTCTCCGTTTCGCCTACAGAGACCGGCGGCGCGCCCGCCTAAGCTGGAATTGCGGCGGGTACCTGCTTCTGTGTGCGGACTTTCGAAGTCCTGCCGAGGGGTAGTCACCCGTCGCTGCCTCGCATCGATATGAAGCGAAGGAGCCCAAATATGGCTTACGAACACATGGAAGACGATCCCAAGCCCGGTGACGACAGCGCGCGCTACGAGCGGGGCATCACACCCTCGCGCGCCGCATCGGCTGCCGCAGCGGCCCTGGGCTCTGCAGCAGGCCCGGGCAGCGTGATGGGCGGCGCGATAGTCGGCGCGATGGCGGGCACGCTTGCCCGGCAATCCATCCGTGAAGCCAACCCAGAGGCCGAAGAGGCCGCACTCATGGCCGAAGAAGAGGCTTACTGGCGCGGCCATTACGCCGACGAGCCCTACGTGCGGCCAGACATGAGCTTCGACTATTACGCTGGCGCATACCGGACCGGGATGGCAGCGCGCATGCACTACCCGGACAGGGAATTCGAGGATCTCGACGACACCCTTTCGCGCGAGTACGCCATGCAGAAGCACGACTCAACCCTGGCATGGGAATCCGAGGGACGCGCAGCCGCCCGGGCAGCCTGGGATCACATGACCCACCACTGAGCGCTCGCGGTCGCGGCGCCGAGCAGGTCGGAGTGCATCACCCCAAGTGAGGAAGGCAACACCAACAGCATCCGCAACTGCCCAGTCCTCACTGTGAACAGTTGCCGAACGAAATGTATGAGCTGAAACGCTTAGGCTGAACCGCGGCCGGATTACAGCCGAAGCGCGGCCGGATTGCTCCATACGACCGCGACCCCCTCCCCGAGGGAATTGCTCCATCTTTGCCTCGTGACCCTCGAGTCACGAGCCGCTTTCAAGGGGGCAGGACGGCGCCGTGCGGCGCCGTCCCCGCGGATCGGGCGGACGGGCCCTCGAACCCGCCCGCCCGGTCTGCACCAAGCCGTGCATGGCCACACGCAAAGCCGCGCCCCGCTTCGTTGTAGGACTGTGTGGTGCATGCGACACCCACCGCTTTACTTTGCATTTCCGACATACGCCATCGGCACAAAAAAGAGACAATTGCGGCTTCGGAAACGGAGCTGCTTCGTCGCATCATCCGCCCTGTTTCCGAGCGTTGTGCGTACCTCGTCTGAAGTCATTCCAAACCCGTTCTTCTGCGGTTCGCGGGGCTTGTCAGTCGCCCTCGCTGTGTGAAGTTTTGTGTAGCTACGGGATTCCCTTGACTTTTGAGGCGCGCTGCTCCAGTAATGAAATCTGCGGTTTCGCAGATTCACCGCCCCTTTCCGAGGCGGTTATTTTTTGATCGCGGCAGGATTGATGCAGCAGGCTGTTCACCTCATCGAGAAGTCGGCGATTGGTCCCGGAATTTCAGCGGAGATACGAAGCTGAAATCCTGGCAGACCGACTTTCTTGACGCGCTTCTGAGCCCCGGCGACGCCGCGGGCACGTTTGCGCGCATCGGCCGCGAAGCCTCCCTGCTCGGCTTCGAGTTCTGCGTGCACGGCATGCGTCTGCCCGTACCCGTTACGCGTCCGCGCACTTCACTGTTCACCAACTACCCTGCCGAGTGGGAACAGCTCTACCTGGAGCGCGGCTACATCGACGTGGACCCCACTGTGCTCCACGGCATGCGCTCCTCGAAGCCCCTCATCTGGAACGACGAGCTGTTCCACAACACGCGCGAGTTGTGGGAAGAAGCGCAGTCCTTCGGCGTGCGTTACGGCTGGGCGCAATCGCAGCGCGACCCTGAAGGCAACTACAGCCTGCTGGTGCTGGCGCGCTCTGAAGACGATCTGGAAGAAGCGGAGCTACAGCACATGGCGCCGCGCATGCAGTGGCTGGCGCATACCAGCCACCTGGCGATGAAGAGCTGCAACGACGACGCGGCGGAAGTCGTGCGCGAAAGCATCGAGCTCTCGGAGCGGGAAATCAACGTGCTGCGCTGGACGGCCGAAGGCAAGACCTCGTCCGAGATCGCCGACATCCTCAAGATCTCGGAGCGCACGGTGAACTTCCATGTGAACAACGCCGTGACCAAGCTCGGCGCCTGCAACAAGACCAGCGCCGCGGTGCGCGCGGCGATCCTCGGTCTGATCTGGTAAGTCCGCAGCTTGCCCGGGGCGACCGTCACGGTCGTCGCGTGTGCGTCAAGCCGCCCCGCGGGTTGTCCTTGCTCAAGCTCAGTGGCGCAGGCCGCGCAGCCCCAGGGTGTGGGCCACGATCGCGCCCCAATGCGCCTTGCCCATCACGCTCGCCACGCACAGCCAGGTCAGGCGGTCGCAGACGGCATTACCGTCCTCGTCGGTGATACGCGTGTTCGTCCGCAAGCTCTTCCAGCGGCCGATCATCAAGCCGCGCTGCGCCTCGTAGCGCCAGTCCCAGCCGAAGGAAATCCGGCGTGCCTGATCGTCGGGATCCGCGGTCCATTCGGTGAAGCCGATGACCACGCCGTCGTCACCGCGGCGACTGATGGGGGTATCGACTTCGGAGAACAGGTGCTCGGGGGCGAGCTCGTAGAGTTCCTTCATCGTGAGGCTGATGGTGCTGTCGAACAGGGAGGGTCCCTCCTCGGCGCGGATTTCCGAAAACAGTTCCATGGTGGTCTTCCTTTGCTGGAGGCGAAGCTCGCTCGGTCCGGCAAGCCCGCTTGCGCGAGCCCGCCGTAACCGCGGCTATTTACGCCAGGCGTCTTCGCGCCTAGCGGCCCCGCGCCAGCGCCGTCATCGCGGCGTAACCCTGGCTGACGGGCACGGGTTGAACGAATTCCGGCCGCGGGGAGGCCGAAGGATTCAGGTGCACGACGCGATCGGCATGGGCCGCGACCGCTTCGCTGCGGGTGACCAGCACGATGGTGAATTGCTCATCCATGTGCAGGGTCTGCAGCAGCGCCAGGATGCGCTGCGCGTCTTCTTCGTCCAGATGGCCGGTCGGCTCGTCGCACAGCAGCACGCGCGGATTCATCACGATCGCGCGCGCGATGGCAACGCGCTGTTGGTCGACCGCGGCCAGTTCCGGCGGACGTTGCAGTTCGCGACCGCCCAGGCCGACGAGTTCGAGCGCCCAACGCGCACGGCGCTCGCGGTCCGCGACACCGAGTTCGGACACGGCCAGCGGCAGCATCACGTTCTGCAACAGGGTCAGCGCGGGGATCAGGTTGAAGAACTCGAACACGTAGCCGACGTTGCGCATGCGCCACTCGGCGCGCTCCATCTCGTCCATCCCGTCCAGGGCCTGTCCGAGCACCATCACGCTGCCGGCGTCCGCCATCTCGAGGCCACCGATCAGGTTGAGCAGCAGGCTGTTGCTGCTGCGACCCGAGCCGGCCAGCGCCACGAATTCGCCGTGCTCCACGCTGAAATCAGCATTGTTGAGCACCCGGATCGGCCGCAGGGGACCGATGAGCGACTTGCTGACGGCGCGCAGAACGATGGCTTGGCTACGTTCGGACATTGCGATCTCCTTTTATCCCTTGATTTCACGTTGGCTGGCGAGCGCGAGCCAGGCTTCGAGGCCGCCGCGCAGACTCACCGCCGCAGAGAAGCCATGACTCATGAGCAGCCGCACGGCATGCTCGGAACACATTCCGGAATGGCAATAGCAAACGATCTCCGCATGCGGATCCAGCTCACCGATGCGGGATTCGAGTTCGTAGAGCGGGATCTGCCGCGAATACGGGATCGTGGCGATGCGGGCCTCTTCCCGCGTGCGCACGTCCAGCACCGCCGGCGGACACGACGAGATCAGGCGGGCGCGCAGGAACCCGGCGCTGACACTGGGCACCTGGCTGCGATGCGGCTCTTCGGGAGCCGGCTCGGCCGGCGCTTCACCGCCCAGCGCACCGCAAACCGGGCAGGCCGCGGTGCGATGGCCGGCGACTTCCTCGAAGCACATGCCAGTGATATCGAAGCGCAGGGCCTTGCCGACCAGGCCAGGCGCCGAGCCGCTGATCAATTTCACCACCTCCGCGGCCTGCAGCACGCCCACCGCCGCCGGCAGGCGACCAAATGCGCCGTGCCAGGCGCGCTCGGCAGGCGGATGCGGGCAGAGGCAACGGCTGCACACGCTGCCCGCGCCACTGAAGACCGAGAGCAGGCCTTCGGAGCGGAACAGGGTCACATGGACGTTGGGCAGCTCCATGCGCGCGCATAGCTCCTCGATTTGCAGGCGGACGCTGAAGCTGTCGCTCGCGTCGGCCACCACGTGGTAGCCGGAGAAGATCGCCTGCGCATCGCGCGGGGCGCGCACGCGGTGATGCTGGATGCGGATATGCGGGTTCAGTTCGGCGAGCCGCAGGGCAGCAGCCTGTGCGCTGCTCGTCGGCACCGGCATGCGGACCACGCTCTTCATCTCTGGCGAATCGTTCGCCGCGAGATCGATGAAGCCCAGGGTGCCCACGCCGGCGGCGGCCAGATGCATGGCCAGGGCCGAGGTCAGGCCGTCCACACCGACGATCAACACGCAGGCCGCCTGCAGGCGCTGTTTGCGACGGGCCTCGACGACCGGCGGCGGCGCAGCCTCCGGGCGGATGAAACCGGAAAGCGGGATCGGCGCATTCATGAGCGGCAGTCCCGGGAAGCGGCGCGCGGCGCGCACGTGTGGGCGGCGATCGCAACGGCGACGGCAGCGGAGAACGGGTCGAGCGGCTCGTTCATCGCGTGCACGGCGCCACGTACCCCGTTCGGATCGAATCCGGGGCGAAGGCAGCCAGAGTTCAGTAGATGAACAGCCATGATCGTGTTTCTGCGTCTCTGTTTTTCGGGGGTCGGGGATGCGGACAAAGTCTTGTTTTGACTACACGGTGTTGCGAGGCGGGCCACCACAAGGGAGGGGAGTCTTTGCGATGGCCCTGCACGCTGGCGACTGCAACTTCTGCTCCGAGCAGCGGAAGGCACAGACCGGCGCGTGCTCAGTTGAGGGGAGGCCCGCGACCGGACCCGGCCGAATTGCATCGCTGCATGTCCATCTCCTCTGTTCAAGGACGGGCCGGCTCGAAGGGCGCCGACCCGGTTGCCCATGTGGGCCGCCCGGCTTGCCTGTCAGTGCAGGCTCGGACGGCTGACATTCGTGTTGCTGGTCTCGCTTTCCACTTCCGGCTCGGCCTGCACGGCACCGGCGAGGTAGCCGGGCAAGTGGGCCGGGTCGAAGCGCGGGACCTGGTGGCTGTTGTGCCGCGGTGCGCGAGCATTGCCGCGGAGAGCAGCGGCCTCGAATTCAGCCAGTGCGTTGATCGAGGTTTCGCTCACGCTGATGACGAAGGCCAGGATCATCTGGCCGTCGTGGCGGATCGGCGGACCGATACGACGCGCATCGACGCCGGCGCGCAGGATCAGGCGCTCGACCGGCAGCGTGGAAACCGCCAGCAGATGCGTCACGCCACGCGCGGCACAGAAACGCAGGGATTCGAGCAGGACACGCTCGGCCACATACTGGAACTCGCGCCCCGGACGGGCTGCGTCGTTCACGTCCATCGCGGCGAAGCGGGAGAGTTCCCAGATCTTCGGGCTGCGCGGCGTCGGCAGGCCGTTGAGGAGTTCGGGAAAGACGCTTTCGAGCAGGTAGGGCCCGGTCGTCGGCAGGAGTCGGCCGCAACCGACGATGTCGCCTTCGCGGCTACGCGCCACCACATGCACGGTGTCCGGCAGGTCGAACTGGTCCTGCTCGAAGCCCGGTTCGCTTTGCAGCGCCCAGCGCAGGCGTTCGACGAACACCTGATAGCGGTAGCCCGCCAACGAGCGATACAGGTCGGGGGGCAACTCGCGGGCGTGCGCGCTAACGAACTTCATTTCAAACACTCCTTCTCGGCCGGTAACCGTATGGCCGAGATCTTCGGTGTCGCGCCCTCCTCCCTCAACTGTCAAAGTCTGCAGCCTTGCGGAAAACCAATACCGGCGCGGATTTCCGAATCCCGGCCTGCGCATTTGATGCACCCGTCATATCCGTAAGACAACATGTCGCGCTCATGGCGGCTCAGACAGCCACGTGCTGCGAAAACAGGGACTGGAAACCGCTTGCACGCACCAGCAAGGATCGCAATGCCCTTCGCCGGTGCGTCCGGCGCATGCGCGATCGCGGGGTCGCATGGATGCACCATCACGCGGCAACGATGTTTCATAAGGGTGCGCGGCTCGCGCGAGCCGCGCTGGGATTGGCACACCGCTTGCTGATGAAGGGGCCAGGAGAGGGGTTTTATGCCAGAGACACGTTCAACCTGTTGCTACTGCGGCGTCGGCTGCGGCGTCGTGATCGAACACGAGGCCGGGCAGATTACCGGCGTGCGCGGCGACACCGAGCACCCGGCCAATTTCGGCCGACTGTGTACCAAGGGCTCGACCTTGCACCTGACCGCGAGCCCGATGAGCCTCTCGACGCGAGCCCTCTTTCCCCAGATGAGGAATGCGCGCGAACAGGTACGCATGCGCGTCGACTGGGACACGGCGATGGATGCCGCCGCCGAGCGCTTTGCCGCCGTCATTCGCGAACACGGACCCGACTCCGTCGCCTTCTACATCTCCGGCCAATTGCTGACCGAGGACTACTACCTCTTCAACAAGCTGGCGAAGGGGCTGGTCGGCACCAACAACGTCGACACCAATTCGCGCCTGTGCATGTCCAGCGCAGTCGCCGGCTACAAGCAGACCCTGGGTGCCGACGCGCCGCCCACCAGCTACGAGGACATCGCACAGACCGACTGCCTCTTCATCAGCGGCAGCAACACCGCCTTCGCGCATCCGATCGTGTTCCGCCGCATCGAGGACGCACGCGCCGCCAATCCGGCAATGAAGCTGGTCGTGATCGACCCGCGCCGCACCGATACGGCCGAAGCCGCGGACCTGCACCTCGCCCTGCTGCCCGGCACCGACATCGCGCTCTACAACGCGATGCTGCACATCATGCTGTGGGAAGGCTGGGTCAATGAGGACTACGTCGCAGCCCACACCGAGGGCTTCGATGCGCTCAAGAAGATCGTCCGTACCTACACGCCGCAGGCCGCAGCGGAGATCTGCGGCCTCAAGGTCGCCGACATCGAGAAAGCGGCGGAATGGTTCGCCACCTCCAAGGCCACGCTCTCGATGTACTGCCAGGGGCTCAACCAGTCCAGCCACGGCACCCACAACAACGCAGCTTTGATCAACCTGCACCTGGCCACGGCGCAGATCGGCCGCCCCGGCGCGGGCCCGTTCTCGCTCACCGGCCAGCCCAATGCCATGGGCGGCCGCGAAGTCGGCGGGCTGGCCAACCTGCTCTCCGCCCACCGCGACCTCGCCGATCCGCAGCACCGCGCCGAAGTCGCCGCGCTCTGGGGCATCCCCTCGGTACCGGAAACACCCGGCAAGAGCGCTGTCGAACTCTTCCGCGCCCTGGAGAGCGGCGAGATCAAGGCGGTGTGGATCGCCTGCACCAACCCTGTCCAGTCCATGCCGGACGCCCAGCAGACGATCCGCGCGCTGCAGGCCGCCGAGTTCGTCGTGCTGCAGGAGGCCTATTCGAATACCGAGACCGCGCCCTATGCGGACCTGCTCCTGCCCGCCACCACCTGGGGCGAGAAGACCGGCACGGTCACCAATTCCGAACGCCGCATCTCGCGCGTCCGCCCTGCGGTACCCGCGCCCGGCGAGACCCGCCACGACTGGGCCATCGCGCTCGACTTCGCGCGGCGACTCGGCCATAAGCTCGGCAACCCGCATACCGACACGCTCTTCCCCTATGCGGACGAAGAGGCGATCTGGTGCGAACACCGCGAGAGCACCCGCGGCCGCGACCTCGACATCACTGGCCTTTCCTACGCGATCCTGGAGTCCCGCGGCCCTCAGCAGTGGCCCTTCCCGGAGGGCGCGCAGGAAGGCCAGACGCGCCTGTACGCCGACGGCATTTTCCCGACGGCCAGTGGCCGCGCGAAGTTCGTCGCGGCCGAACACAAGGCGGTGGCCGAGCCGGTGAACCCGCGCTTCCCGATCGCATTGACCACCGGCCGCCTGCGCGACCAGTGGCACGGCATGAGCCGCACCGGCACACTGGCCCGCCTCTTCTCGCACGAGGCCGAGCCGATGATCCACCTGTCGCGCAACGACATGGATCGCCGCGGACTCGCGGACGGCGATCTGGTGCGGGTCAAGAGCCGCCGCGGCAGCATCGTGCTCAAGGCGCTCGCCAGCGATTCGGTGCGGCCGGGCCAGGCATTCCTGCCGATGCACTGGGGCGGCAACAGCATGCAGGGTGCGGGCGTCAACACGCTGACCTTGCCCGAGTTCGACCCCTACTCCAAGCAGCCGGAGCTCAAGCACGCCGCGGTGCAGGTCGAGCGCTATGCCGAGGGCCACGAGATCGTTGCCCTGCGACGCGTCGAGGCCGGCAGCGAGGAGAATGCGCTGGCCATCCGCGAGCAGCTGCGCGAAACGCTGCGCACCCACCTGCCGGACGCGGAATACGCCAGCCTCACCCTGGCAGGCCGCGACAATCCCGTGGTAGTGCTCAAGCTCAGGGCAAAGGAAGTCACCGACTCCGCGCTCGCCGCCATCGACGCCGCACTGGCGGTGGATGACGAAACGCGCGCATTGAGCTACCGCGACGCACGTCGCGACATCGCCAAACGCGCCCGCATGGAAGGCGATCACCTGGGTGCCGTCCGCCTTGCCGGCGAGGCCAAGGCTGCCGCCTGGCTGCAGGACATGATGGTCCGTGGAGCCCCCGCAGGCGAGGCGCGCCGCTGGCTGCTCGCGCCGCTGACGCAGCCACCTGCCGGTGCGAGCACGCGCGGCAAGGTGGTGTGCAACTGCTTCGACGTGGCCGAGCGCGACATCGTCGCGGCCTTCAAGTCGGGCGAGAGCCTCGACGCCCTCCAGGCGCGCACCCGCTGCGGCACCAACTGTGGCTCCTGCCTGCCCGAGCTCAAGCGGCTCGCGGCGACCGTGCCGGCGTAATGCATATGGCGAACTGACATGGCGCACATTCGTCCGCAGCGCGGTCGGATGTGCGTCCGGTGGTACGGGAATTGCACTTGGCGTAATGAGGCGGCATGCGGTCGCCTCCCACCCCGGTTCCGGCCGCGGTGCCCCAAACCGGAACTCAGCCAGGAGATCCTCAGTGATGACTGTCACCACCGCGCTAGCCAAGATCGGGCGCGGGCCCGCCGCGTGTGAGGACCTCACCCGCGACGAAGCGGAGGAGCTCTTCAACGCGCTGCTCAGGCGCGAAGTCTCGCCGGTGCAGCTTGGCGCATTGCTCATGGCACTGCGCTGGAAGGGCGAGACGCCCGACGAACTGAGCGGCTTCGCCGCAGCGCTTTCCGCACGCACGCAACGCATGACCGCACCATCTCGGGCCGCGCGCGTTGCCGTCATTCCCAGCTACTCGCCCCACAACTACCAGCCCAACCTGATTCCTGCGCTTGCCATCCGCCTCGCCCGCGCCGGCGTGCCGGTGCTGGTGCATGGGGGCTTGGGTGGCGGCCCACAGGGCGGCGAGCGACCGCCCTCCTTCAAGGTCTTCGAAGAACTCGGACATCCCGCGGTCACGAGCCTCGCGCAGGCTGCGGAACTGCTGGCACTGAAGAATCTCGCGGTCGTGCCGGTCGAACTGCTCAACCCCGAACTTGGCAGCCTGCTCGAACTGCGCGGCGAATTCGGTGCGCGCCATGTCGGCCATCTGCTCGCGCGCCTGCTTGACCCCTTCCCCGGCCAGAGCGTGCGCCTGGTCTGCTCCAGCGACGCCGGCATGCTCGACCGGCTATCCGACCTCGTTGCGGAAAGTGCGGGCGATGCCCTGCTGATGCGTGCCACCGACGGCGAGACCTACGCCAATCCCGAGCGGCGCCCGCGCATCACCTGGTTCCGGCGTGGCGAAGCCGAGGTGCTCTACGACGAAGACCCTTACCCCGGCCACGGCACGCCGCTACGCGAGGACCCGGCCGACATCGAGGCGGTCGCCGCCCTGATCAAGGACATGCTGGACGGCCGTCGTCCCACGCCCTTGCCGCTGGCCAGCCAGCTCGCTGCCTGCTTCGTCGCCACCGGGCACGCGCAGACGCTCACCCACGCCCGGGCCATGGTGGCGGTGGGCGTCGGCGTGCGCTGACGCACGTCGGGCCGCGATTCCCCGCGCGGCGCGCAGGCGCATTTGCACGGCCGGGCGCAGAATCGCCCGGCCCGCACAGTGCGGAGGGAGAGCGCGATGATCTTCGAGCAGGTCGCCACCGGTGGCTGCCAGTCCTACCTGGTCGGCTGTGAGGAAACCAGTTCCGCCGTCCTGATCGATCCGGAGATCCGGCAGATTGATCACTACCTCGCACTGGCCGCCCGCGATGGCCTGCGCATCCGCTACCTGATCGACACCCACACCCACGCCGACCACTTCTCTGGCAACCGCGAACTCGCGCAGCGACTCGACGTGCCGGTAGTCATGCATCGCAGCAGCCGGGCGCCCTTCGTCGACCTCCACCTGGGCGATGGCGAGATGCTGATGGTCGGCCGCATGCGCATCGCCGCCCTGCACACGCCGGGCCATACGCGCGACTCCATGTGCCTGCGGGTGGAAGACCGCATCTTCACCGGCGACACCCTGCTGATCGGTGGCACCGGTCGCACCGACCTGCCTACTGGCGACCCCGCCGCGCTCCACGACAGCCTCTTCGGTCGTCTGCTCCAGCTCGACCCCGCGCTGCGCGTGTTCCCCGCCCACGACTACAAGGGTCGCGGCAGCACCACGCTGGGCGAGGAACTCGCCAGCAATCCTCGCCTGCAGGTGCGCGACCCTGCGGCCTTCGTCGAAATGATGAACAGCCTCAACCTGTCGATGCCCACCCATATCACCGAGGCGCTGCGGGTGAACATGAGCGGCGGCAAGTCGGTTGCGCAACTGCTTGCGGAAGCTGGCGCCAAGGTGCCGTTCATGTCGCTGGACGAGCTGCGGGCGCAAGTCGAGCAAGGCTCCGACCTCATCGTGCTCGACGTGCGCGAACGCGACGCCTACGAAGCCGGCCATGTGCACGGCGCAATGCACATCCCGCGCGGCCAGATCGAACTGCGGATCAACCAGGCCCTGCCCGATCCCACGCGCCGCATCCTGCTCTGCTGCGAGCTGGGCCAGATCTCCACGCTCGCCGCTGCCACGCTGCGCGAGATGGGCTTCGGCAGCGCGCTCGCGCTCGACGGTGGCATGAAGGCCTGGCGCGAAGCCGCCTACCCGCTCGTCCCCGGCCCCACGCCTGCGGGCTGACCCAACACGAACGCAGCCCATGGCGCGGCTGCGTCCACTTCACTCCACGAGGGCGACGATGCTTCTCACGGCAGCACGGACGCTTCAGGCGTCGTCATGGACCCGCAGCCTCGCCCTGGCTCTCCTGATGTCGCCGGCATTCGTCGATCATGCACGGGCTGCGGAGGCAGAGTTGCGCAACAGCCTCGACATGCGCTTCGTTCGCGTCCCCGCAGGTGAATTCCTGATGGGCAGCGACGAAACGCCCGAGGCACTCGGCAGCGCGTACCCCGCCTATTCCCGCGAGCGCTTCGAGAAACTGGACGACGAGGCGCCGGTGCACCGGGTGCGGATCACGCGCGACTTCTATCTCGGCGCCACCGAGGTGACCGTGGGCCAGTTCCGGCGCTTCGTCGAAGCCTCCGGCCATGTGCCCGAATCGATCGCCGACGGCACCGGCGGCTATGGCTACAACCGCGACTACGACCCCGCCACGACCGTGCGCGGCGACGCCTTCGAGGGTCGCGATCCGCGCTACAGCTGGGAGAACCCAGGCTTCCCGCAGGGCGAGGATCACCCGGTGGTGAACGTCACCTGGAATGACGCCCAGGCGATGGCGCGCTGGCTCTCGGAGAAGGAAGGCCGGCGCTACCGCCTGCCGCGCGAGGCGGAATGGGAATACGCCTGCCGCGCCGGCACCCGCGGCCGCTACTACAACGGCGACGACCCTGAGCGCCTGGTCGAGATCGCCAACACCTTCGACGCCGACACCGGGGCGAACTGGCCGCGCTGGGAAAGCTACGCGCTGGCCGGTCACGACGGCTATGCCTTCACCGCACCGGTCGGCCGCTTCGCACCCAATGCCTTCGGTCTCTACGACATGCTCGGCAACGCCTGGGAATGGACCGCCGACTGGCACGACGATCACTACTACGCGCAATCGCCGCTCGATGACCCGACCGGCCCGGCGCGCGGCGAAGTACGTGTGCGCCGCGGCGGCTCCTGGCATACCTGGGCGCTCTACGCGCGCTGCAGCTTCCGCAACTGGAACACGCCACAGACCCGCTACACCCTGGTCGGCTTCCGCTTGCTGCTCGAAGCGCCAGACGCCCAAACGCCCTGAACGGCAGTCGCCATCCAGGACGTCCGAACCGGCGCGCGCAATCAGGCCTCGGCGTGCATCCGGCGCAGCCCGATGAACTGCGCCACCGCGCAAGCCGACACGCTCAGCACATGCACGAGCAGATAGGCCTCGCCCAGGAGATTGGGCGCGACCCAGTCGCCAACCATCAGCAAGGCGCACTCCAGCGCCCAGATCAGGTTGAGCGCGATCACCGCCCATACCGCGAGCGGGTTCGGCAGCGGCCGGCGCAAAACCCACACCAGCGCGACAGTCCAGGCGATCAGGAACTGCCCCGCATGCAGGAGCAGCGGCTGCGGCAGGAGGGTCAGCCGCGCCAGCAGGCCGGCCAGCGCGACAAGCATCAGTGCGGATGCGCCGCTGAGCGCAACATCCACCCACAGCGCCTGGCGCAGCAGGCGGGACGAAGCGGGCGCGGTGAGAGCGGAAGCAGCGCGTGCGGCAGCAACGCGTTCTGAAGCAGCAAGTGCGGCGGAACGGGACATGGCAGGACTCCTTGCGGGACGTTGATCGGTGAGTCCAGATTGGCCGGCGACGGGAAGCGGGTCGATTACCTGGCGGGTAATCGGGTCCGCACCGGAAGCGGACCTATCATGTGCTCACGCCGCCTCTCGACCGATATCGCCATCACGATTTCTGTCGCCAATCCCCCAGCGCAGGATCTCGCCGTCATGAGCACGCATCCCCAGCCGAACGCGACACGCGCCATGCATCCACCGACCTCCTCGGCCGACCGTCGCCCCGTGGGGGAACTCCTGCGCGAATGGCGCGAGCGTCGGCGCCTGTCCCAGCTCGCACTCGCGCTGGAGGCCGGCGTCTCGGCGCGCCATCTCTCCTTTGTCGAAACGGGTCGCGCACAACCCAGCCGGGAGATGCTGCTGCGCCTCGCCAACAAGCTCGATGTACCCCTGCGCGAGCGCAATCGCCTGCTCGTCGCCGGCGGCTTCGCACCGATGTACGCCGAACGCGGGCTCGACGATCCGCGCCTGGAAGCGGTGCGCGGGGCGCTGCAGGCGGTGCTCTCCGGCTACGAGCCCTATCCCGCCCTGGCGGTGGATCGCCACTGGAACATCATCGCGACCAACCGCCCGGTGCAGATGATCCTCGGTGGCGTGTCGCCCGAGCTCCTGCAGCCGCCGGTGAATGCCCTGCGGCTCTCGCTTCATCCACAGGGCCTCGCGCCGCGCACGCGCAATCTCGCCGAGTGGCGCAGCCATATGCTGATGCGTGTCGCGCGCCAGCTCGAACTCGCGCCGGATCCGGCCTTGCAGGCGCTGTTCGAGGAGCTGTGCAGCTATCCCGCGCCCTCGCTGCCCGGCCCGCATGAGCACAGCCACATGGACGTGTTCGTGCCGATGCGCATCGACACCGAGGCGGGCGAGGTCAGCCTGCTGTCGACCACCACGGTCTTCGGCACCGCGCTGGAGATCACGCTCTCCGAACTCGTGATCGAAGCCTTCCTGCCCGCGGACGCGGTCAGCGGCGAACGCCTGCGTGCGCTCGCCGCCATGGCGCCGCAGGAGGCCTAGGCGCTCGCGGGTGGCAGGTGACGCGGCACCACGAGGATCTTGCCCTCGCGCTCGCCGCTCGCCGCCAGCGCCACCGCGTCGTGGATCAGGCTCACATCGAAGGTCGCCTGGATGCGCGCGCGCAGCTTGCCGCTCGCCACCAGTTGCGCCACTTCGTTGAGCACTGCGACCTGGCGGTCGCGCTCTACCTTCTGGAACCAGCGCGCAAGCCAGAAGCCGCGGAAGCGGATGTCGCGAAAGATGAAGCTGCGCGGCGGCAGGTGGCAGTCCTCGCCGCTCATTGCGCCGTAGCTCACCTGGGTCGCGCCTTCGGCCAGGCAAGCCGACAGTCGGGCGCTCGCGGCGCCGCCCACCGCGTCGATGCCCAGGCGGATCGGCGCGCCGCCGGTGGCCGCCGTCACCCGTTCCGCGAGGTCGTCTCCGTCGACCACCACGATGTCGCCACCCAGGGCCTTCACACCCTCCACGGCAGAGGCGCGACGTACCACGTTCACCGTGCGGTAGCCGCGCAGCGCCGCGATCTGCACCAGGTAACCGCCGACCCCGGAGTTGGCCGCGTTCTGGATCACCCAGTCGCCGGGCGAAAGACTCGCGAAATCGCTCAGCAGCAGCATCGCCGTCGGTGGATTCACCGTCATCATCGACAGCTGGTGCGGGTCCGCATCATTGGGCAAGGGCACGAGGCGCGCCGCATCGGTGACCAGGTGCGTGGTCCAGGTGCCGGAGCCAGCCGGCAGCAGCACCGTCTGGCCCGGCGCCGGGCCGCCCTCGCCCGCCACTTCGACCACACGGCCCACGCCTTCGCTGCCGCCCACCGCGGGCAGCGGCGGCAGGATGCCGTATTCGCCGGTGAGCGTGAGCACGTCAGACGGGTTGATCGGCGCGGCCAGTACTTCCACCAGCGCCTGTCCGGGTTCAAGCCTGGGCTTGTCGAAGGTGATCGGCCGGATCACGTCCTGGGGCGGCGTGCCTCGCCGATCGTACTGCGCGCGGATCATGCTCATGCTGTGTCTCCTCGTGCTCGCGCCGTTCATGCGCCGCGATCGACCGGACATCTGCCCGGCGCGCCCCGCGGGAAACCACGTGCAAGCGACCTTGTCTTCAGACAAACTCTGCGCCGGCGTCCCCGTCATGCTGCTGGCGCGGACTCTTTCAATCCCTCCACAGACCTTCCCATGCTCGCAAAGTTTTCTCCTCGCCAACGCCTGGGCGCCGTCGCCCTGATCTGCATCGGCCTGCTCGGCTTCGGCGTAATCCTTCAGCAGTGGAAGCACATCGAGCCCTGCCCCATGTGCATCATGCAGCGCTATGCCTTCGTGGCGGTCGCGCTGTTCGCGTTGATCGGCGCGGTGATGCGCCTGCCCCTGGTCGGCTACAAGGCGCTCGCGGCGCTCTCCACCGTGGCCGCACTGGTCGGTCTGGGCATCGGTGCGCGCCAGAGCTGGCTGCAGTGGTTTCCGCCCAAGTTCCTCGAATGCGGGCCGGACCTGGAATACCTGATCAACTCCTTCCCGCTCGGCCAGGCCCTGCCGAAGATCTTCGCCGGCTCGGGCGACTGCTCGCAGGTGGACTGGACGATGTTCGGACTCTCGATCGCCAACTGGGCAGTCATCTGGTTCGCGATCTGCGCGGTGATCACCCTCTCGGTGGTCTTCGCCCGCAATCCCCGCCGCTGAACCGCTGCAATGCAAAACGCGGCGGCGCCACAGCCTCCGCGTTCTCGATACACCCGCATCCGGAAAGTGCCGGTCGCAGCGCATTCGCAGCGTCGGCGCGCACCGCCGATAGCGGACGCCCCCTCGCTCTTCGGGCCGCCGCCCACATCCTCAAAGCCCTTCCCCTGACGCCTTTCAGGCCAGGGCTTCCGACAGGTAGAGCGCGAGCATCGTGCGCAGCTGGGCGAGCGTCGCGTTGCGCTTGCGCGCCTGCGGCTCGGCGTTGAGCACGGTCGCCGACTTCATCACCTGCTGCGTCACCGCCGCCACCGCGTCCAGTTCGGCACGGCTGCGCTGCGGCGCCTTGTGCCGCAGGATATCCGTCAGGCGCTCGCGCATGCGGATGCGCACCGCGGACGTCGTCTCCGGCGGCGCGCCCGGTGTCTCGATCAACAGCGCGAAGGAAGGGTGGGCCGCGCGGAACGCGACCAAGGTGCCGCAGAGCGTATGGGCCAGGGTTTCGACCTCAGTCTCCGGCGCGCTGGCTTCGATCTCGTCCAGCCGCGCGAAGAGCGCCTCCGCCTGCCGCGCCACCAGGGCCACCGCGACCTGCTCCTTGGTCGGGAAGAACTGGTAGAGCGAGCCGATAGAGGACTGCGCGCGCGCTGCGATTTCCGTCATCGTGGTCGCGGCGTAGCCTTTCTCCGCGAAGGCCTCGGCTGCCGCGTCGAGCAGCACAGCCACCCGTTGATGGCCGCGCGAGCGCGTCGGCGCCTTCGCCACAGCCTCCGCCGGCGCTGCGGTCTCGCTGACCGCCCCGCGGCGTTTTGCCTGGGCGGAGCCTTGTTTTTCCTGCGCCTTGCCGGAGTCTTTCTGTCTGGTCATATTTTGTGAGGATTTCCTCATATAATTGCACGCCCACGTTTTGTGAGGACATCCTCACAAACACCCCTACCCCGGAGGCCATGCCGTGCTTGAACTCGATCCCCACTCCACCGCGCTCGTGCTCATCGACCTGCAACAAGGCATCGTGCCGCTCGCCCAGGCGCCCAACGACGGCGCCACGGTGCTGCGCAATGCCGCCGCCCTGGCCGATCGTTTCCACGCCCTGTCCGCGCCGGTCGTACGCGTGCGCGTCGGTTGGTCGGCGGATCGCGGTGACTTCCTGCAGCAACCGGTCGACCAGGCCCCGCCGGTCTCGACCCTGCCGGCCAACTGGCTGGAATACCCGGAGGAACTGCCCGCCGCGCCGCAGGATATCGCCATCGTGAAGCGCCAGTGGAATGCCTTCCACGGCACGGAGCTGGACCTGCAGCTGCGTCGCCGCGGCATCCGCACCCTGGTGCTTGGCGGCATCGCCACCAACATCGGCGTGGAAGGCACGGCGCGCGCCGCCTGGGAACTCGGCTATTCGCTGCTCCTGGCCGAGGATGCGACCGGCTCGCCCAGCGCCGAGATGCACGGCTTCTCGATCCGCTACATCATGCCGCGCCTTGCGCGTGTGCGCAGCACGGCCGAAGTGCTGGCGGCGCTGCCGACCGCCTGACTCCGACCGCCGCTCGGAGTCGCTTCCGGCCCTGCTTCAGGCCTGCGCTAGATCGCGACCTGGCTCCCCATCTCCACCACGCGGTTGGGCGGCAGCTTGAAGAAGCTCGCCGCGCTGGTGGCATTGCGGAACATGATTTCGAACAGCCGTTCGCGCCACACCGGCATGCCTTCGCCGGGCGTAGGCAGCAGGGTCTCGCGCGAGAGGAAGAAGGACACCTCGTCGGCGTTGAGCACCAGCTCCTGCTCGCAGCACCACTCCATTGCGCTCGGCAGGTCGGGGTCCTCCATGAAACCGAAGTAGAGGCGCACACGGAAGAAGCCCGGCGCCATGCGTTCGACCAGCACGCGCTGGCTGTTCTCCACCCGCGGCACCGGCCGGAAAATCACGCTCATGAAGACCGTGGTCTCGTGCAGCACCATGTTGTGCTTGAGGTTGTGCAGGAAGGCGCGCGGCACCACGCCTGCGCTGCCGGTAAGGAAGACGGCGGTGATCGGCGCGCGCGGGAAGGGCTCGCGCGTCAGCGCCTGCACGAAGGGCTCGAGCTCGATGGCCTCGGCGGCGAGGCGTTCGCCCAGTTGCTCGCGGCCGCGACGCCAGGTCGAGAGCAGCAGGAAGACGAAGGCGCCGAAGACCAGCGGCACCCAGCCGCCGTCATGGATCTTGAGCGCGTTGGCCGAGACGAAGGCGACGTCCAGCAGCAGCAGCGGCAGGAACACGGCGATCGCGATCGGCGTGGGCCAGTTGAAGTCGCGCCGCACGACAGAGAAGGCGAGCATGGTGGTGATCACCATGGTCAGCGAGACCGCGATGCCGTAGGCCGCCGCAAGGTTGGAGGAACTGCGGAAGCCGAGCACCGCCAGGATCACCAGCACCATCAGCGTCCGGTTCACGAAGGGCACGTAGATCTGCCCCATGTGCGAGCCCGAGGTGTGCTGCACATGCACCCGCGGCGAGTAGCCCAGCTGCACGAGTTCGCGGGTCAGCGAGAAGGCGCCGGTAATCAGCGCCTGCGAGGCGATCACGGTGGCGAGCGTGGCGAGCCCCACCATCGGCAGCAGCAGGAAGTCCGGCACCGAGAGGAAGAAGGGATTGCTCGCCGCGGCGGGATCGCCGATCAGCACCGCGCCCTGGCCCAGGTAGTTGAGCAGCAAGGCCGGCAGCACCACCAGCGCCCAGGCGCGGCGGATCGGCGCTTTGCCGAAGTGGCCCATGTCCGCATAGAGCGCCTCCGCCCCGGTCACGGTCAGGAAGACCGCGCCCAGCGCGAGGAAAGCGACGTGCTGATGCTCCAGCGCGAAGCGCACCGCATGGTGCGGCGACAAGGCCCACAGCACTTCCGGATGCGAGATCACGTTGAAGATGCCGAGCCCGCCCAGGGCGGTAAACCACAGCAGCACCACCGGACCGAAGAAACGGCCGACGCGCGAGGTGCCGTGATGCTGGATCAGGAAGAGCGCGACCAGGATCGCCAGCGCGATTGGCAGCACGAAGGGTTTGGCCGCCGGCGTGGCGATCTCCAGGCCCTCCACCGCCGAGAGCACCGAGATTGCGGGCGTGATCACGCCGTCACCATAGAAGAGCGCGGCGCCTGCAAGGCCTGCGAGCATCGCCAGCGCGCGCTTGCGCGGCCGGTCCGCGGCGCGGTCGAGCACGCGCGCCATCAGCGCGACGATGCCGCCTTCGCCGTGGTTGTCCGCCCGCATCACCAGCACCACGTATTTGACCGTGACGACCAGGATCAGCGTCCACACGATCAAGGACAGGATGCCGTAGACGTTGCTGGCCGTGACGTCGAGCGGGAAGTGCTCCTGCGAGAAGGTCTCCTTCATCGCGTAGAGCGGGCTGGTGCCGATGTCGCCGAAAACGACGCCGAGCGCGGCAAGGGTTAGGGCGGATTGACTGGCACGAGGTGCGCTCATCGGGGCTCCTGCTGGGGGGCGCAACCGCGCCTGACGAACGAAGGCCGCGAGATTAGCGCGAATCCTTGTGGCGCCGAAGGACTACAAGGCCTTTGCGGCTGCGCTGCGTTGCGGCAACGCCGACGACACTTGCCTGCATGCTGACCTAGGGATAGAGCCCGCGTTCCTCGCGCGCCGAGAGGATGCGCGTGCAGGCCACCACGAAGGCCGCCGTGCGCAAGGGAATGCCATGCTCCTGCGAGGTCTCCCAGATGCGCCGGAAGGCGTCGGCCAGGATCCGCTCCAGGCGCACGTTGATCTCGTCCTCGCTCCAGAAAAAGCTCTGCAGATCCTGCACCCATTCGAAGTAGGAAACCGTGACGCCGCCCGCGTTGCAGATCACATCCGGCACCACGATGATCCCGCGTTCGGCGAGCACGTCGTCGGCGTCCGGCGGCGTGGGGCCGTTGGCGCCTTCGAGCACCACGCGCGTCTGCACCCGGCGCGCGCGCTCGGCGGTGAGCTGGCCCTCGAGCGCTGCGGGCACCAGGAATTCGCAGGGCGTGGCCCAGAAGTCCTCGTCGTCGATCCGCTCCGCGCCGGGACAGGCCGCGACGCCACCATCGCGCTGCGCGGTCGCCACCAGGGTGGCGATGTCGATACCGGTCGGGTTGGCGATGCTGCCGGTGTGGTCCTGCACCGCGACGATCTTCGCGCCGTTGCCGGCGAAGAGTTCGGCCGCCGCACTACCCACGTTGCCGAAGCCCTGGATCGCCACCCGCGCACCGGCGATCTGCATCTGCTGGCGCCGCGCGATCTCGCGGCCGATCACGAAGACGCCACGGCCGGTGGACTTGATCCGCCCGAGCGAGCCACCCAGGGAAATCGGCTTGCCGGTGACGACACCTGTCGACGCAGCGCCGACGTTCATCGAGTAGGTGTCCATCATCCAGGCCATGATCTGGCCGTTGGTATTCACATCGGGCGCGGGGATGTCCTTGTCCGGCCCGATGATCAGCCCGATCTCGCTGGTGTAGCGACGGGTGATCTTCTCCAGCTCGCGCCGCGAGAGCGTGCGCGGGTCAACCCGCACGCCGCCCTTGGCGCCGCCGTAGGGCAGGTTCACCGCGGCATTCTTGACCGTCATCCAGGCCGAGAGCGCCATCACCTCTTCCAGCGTCACGTCCGGATGGAAGCGCACGCCGCCCTTGCCGGGCCCGCGCGAGAGGTTGTGCTGGACGCGATAGCCCTCGAAATGGCGGATGCTGCCGTCGTCCATTTCGATCGGCACATCCACGATCAGGGCGCGCTTGGGGCGTCGCAGGGTCTCGGCCCAGCGCGAGAGCGGCCCGAGATAGGGCAGCACGCGCTCGACCTGGGCGAGGTAGGTATTCCAGGGACCTCCCGACGAACCGGAGACAAAGGAAAGTGAGGACAGTGCACTCATGCGTCCCTCCTGCGTGGCCCCCGCTGCCCGCTCGGGCGGCACATCGACCGCCCGTCGCGCCAATGAGGCTGATCGGCGGAGATTATCCGCCGCCCGTAGCCCGTCCAACGCGCGCGGAGTAGGCTCAAGCCACCCTGCAGGCAATGCGGACTACGTTAAGCCCTGTTACGTTAAGCCCTGTAATTGAACTTCGGCCTCCTGCGTAAAATCTTTATACAGGTGCCGCTCAAGCGTTTACCTCTTGAGCTGGCGCGCGTTCACGCCGACATCCCTCGGCTATAGTCGCCAGACCCCCATCCCTGCCGCGGCAATGACTCAGACGCCAGACACCAGCATCAAGACGCAAATGATCCAGCAAGGACGCGAGTCCCTGCTCGACACCCTGACCGAGTATTTCCGCGAGCAGGGCTTCATCCACCAGGAAACCCTGGACGCCCTGCGCCGCGGCGCCGCCGACAGCCACGACGAGCTGCTCGGCATCAAGGACCGCCGCGGCTTCGAAGCCGCACGCGGCCTCACTGCCTCGCGCATCAGCCTGGTCCGCGAGGAAGACCTCGAATTCACCATCCGCCTCACCGACCTCGCGCGGCGCCTGCGCGAGCGCTGCGAAGGCGTGCTGGGCAAGCTGCACCTGCGCTACATGAGCCTGCTCGACCAGAGCGACGCCTCGCAGGAGCAATTGCCGATCGGCGTGGAAACCGTGTGCTGCGGCGTGCGCGCCCTCTCGGACGAGGCCGGCCTTTCCTCCGAGGAGCGGCTCTCCCTGGTCGAGCGCATCGAGCCGACGCTGGGGCATCGCCTGCAGATGCTCTACAACAAGCTCAACCAGGTGATGGAGAGCGCCGGCGTCGAGACCAAGAGTCTGGTGCGTCCCGAGACGCCCGCCTCGCGCGGCGTCGCCAGCGAAACCGGCGGGCTCGACCAGGTCGCGCCGCAACGCCAGAGCGCAGGCCCGGTGGCGGAACTGCAGCGCGCGCTCATGTCGCGCCAGGCGGTGCCCTCGCCCAACGCCGTGTCGCTCGATCCTTCGCTGGTCGCCGCCGTGCGCGACCGCGTGCTGGGCTGGCTTTCGGAGCAACAGCAAAGCGCCGGCGACATCAGCCAGCGCCTGGGCTCCACCGAACTCGGCCCGCTGCTCGCACCGGCCTCCAAGGCGGCGCTGGACACGATCGAGCGCGTCTTCGAAAACCTGCTCGCGCATCCGCGCCTGCCGACCTCGGGCAAGGGCGCAATCGCCCGCCTGCGCGTGCCGCTGCTCAAGCTTGCGATCACCGATCCGGGTCTGATCTCCGATCCCGCGCATCCGGCGCGCCGCCTGCTCGACGTGATGTGCGCGCTGTGCGTAGGCCTGGGCCCGGACACGCCGCCGGACCACCCGATCACCCGCGCGCTCAACGAAACCGCCGGCAACATCCAGCGCAACTTCGACCGCGACGTCAGCCTCTTCGCCGCCGAGGTGCCGCGCATCGAGGCGATCGCTTCGGTGCGTCTGGCCGGGGTGCGCGATCGCGCACAGCAATACATCGAAGCCGCCAATCGCGTCGAACGCGAAGAGACCGCCGCGCGCCTCGCCTCCAAGGCGATCCGCGCGATGGAAAGCGGCGAGCTTCCGCTGCCGGTGCGCTCTTTCCTCGAGAACCACTGGCAGGCCGCGCTGCAGGAGATCCTGCTCAGCCACGGCGACAAGGGCAGCGAATGGCGCAACGGCCTGATGGTCGCCGACCGCCTGATCTGGAGCGTGCAACCCAAGCAGACGCCAGAAGAGCGCAGCCAGTTGCTCAAGCTCCTGCCCGAACTCCTGCGCCGCATGCAACGCGGCCTGGAGCGCAGCGGCCTCGATGGCGACGCCCAGCAGGCTGCGCTCGCGCCCTGCATGGCGCTGCACACCGCCGCGATGCAGGGTCGCCCGCTGCCGCCCGCGAACCTGCCCTACCCCGGCCCCACCACCGAGCTGCGGCTCGATGGCCTGGGCGATGTCTCCGGCCTGCGCGTGATGCGCATACAGGGCTTCCTCTCGCGCGACGTGGAAGTACCCGAGCAGGTGAACAAGATCGCCGAAGGCCAGTGGCTGGAAATCGAGTTGCCGGACGGCCGCCGCGTGCGCGGTTGCGTGGGCTGGATCTCGCCCTCGAAGCAGGTGACCCTGCTGATCGACCCGGATCGCCAGGGCGTGCTCGCCATCACGCTGCGTGCCCTCGCGCAACAGGCGCAGGCCGGCCATGTGCGCCAGCTCGCCGAATCCTCGCTCTTCGACCAGGCCGCACAGGCCGCATTGCGCACCCTGCGCGGCGGTTGAGCGCCATCCAGTTCCGCAAGGCAAGGGCCCGCACCACCGCGGGCCGCACGCCGCCCCGGCCGCAATCGGCTAGCCTTGGATGAGGCGGTCCGGCACATCGCACAGCGGTGATCGAATGCTGCCCTGCAGCGCGCATTGCCGACCGTCGGCACGCCCGTCGCCAATCCGGCCACACCCGCAATTCAGGCCAAGTCGGCTTCAGATCGGCTCACTAGACTGCGGCCACCCTTGTCACTGGAGTACCCGATGTTTCTCGCCCATCCGCAAATCGAGCCTTGGCTGACCCGCGGGGCGCTGGGTTGCAGAGTTGTCCTGCTCGTCGACCGCGCCACCGACATCAAGGTGCAGCTGCGCTGCGAGCCCGACAACGAGGCCAAGTTGATCGACATGCAGCCCGCCGGCATGGACGGTGCGCTGCATCGCTTCGAATGCGAATTCCCCTGGGACCACGGCAACAGCCCTACGGTCTACTGCTTCAAGGTCATCGCCGAACAGCGCCAGCACTGGCTGGCCGCGGATGGCCGCCACCCGCGCCTGCCACATCGCGATGCGATGTTCCGGGTCAATCGCGCCGACCAGCCGCCCACCTGGGTCCGCGACCAGATCTTCTACCAGATCTTCCCCGACCGCTTCTGCCAGGGCGATGCCTCGCTCGCAGTGAAGGACAACGAATACGTCTATCGCAGCGGCAACTGGCCGGTGGTCGCCAAGAAGTGGGGAGAACTCCCCAACGCCACCTACCCCGCCACCGAGTTCTACGGCGGCGACCTCATCGGCGTGCGCAAGCAGCTCGACTACCTGCAGCGCGAACTGGGCGTCACCGCGCTCTACCTCAACCCGATCTTCACCTCGGGCAGCAACCACCGCTACGACACCGAGGACTACTACAGCGTGGACCCGCACCTGGGCGGCAACGATGCCCTGGTCGCGCTTTCCGATGACCTGCACGATCGCGGCATGCGCCTGGTGCTCGACGCCGTGGTGAATCACACGGCCACCAACCACCCCTGGTTCAACCTGCATGGCCGCCATATTGCGCTGGGCGCGGGCCAGTCGCCCGACTCGCCCTGGCGCACCTGGTACGCCCGCGACGAGCACGACGAATACGTCGGCTGGAACGGCCACAAGTCGCTGCCGGTACTCGACTTCCGTTCGGACGAAGTCCGCGAAATCGTCTATCGCGGCGACAAGGCGATCCTGCGCCACTGGATGCGCGCGCCCTACAACATCGACGGCTGGCGCTTCGACGTGATCCACATGCTGGGCGAAGGCGGCGGCTCGACCAACAACGCGCATTACGTGCGCGCCTTCCGCCAGACCCTGCGCGAGGAGAACGCCGAGGCCTACATGATGGGCGAGCACTTCGGTGAAGCCACCCGCTGGCTGCAGGGCGACCAGGAAGACGGCGCCATGAACTACTACGGCTTCGCCAGCCCCCTGCGCGAATGGCTCGCGCACCGGGACGGCGCCTACCAGCCGGCACGCCTGGACACCGCCGACTTCGCGGATTGGCTGCACAGCGCCCGCGGCCGTATCCCCTACGAGAACCAGCTCGCGCAGCTCAACCTGCTCGACAGCCACGACACCGCGCGATTCTTCGGCCTCCTCGACGAAAACGTGAGCGCCATGAAGCTCGCCGTCACCCTGCAGTTTGCTTACGCCGGCGTACCCTGCATCTACTACGGCAACGAGATCGGCATCACCGGCGGCAACGACCCGGACTGCCGCCGCTGCTTCGACTGGGATCGCGGCAACTGGAACACCGAGCTCTACGAGCACTTCCGCTCCCTCATCGCGCTGCGCAAGTCGCGCGATGAATGGCGGCACGGCGCGATCCAGCATTTGCACGCGGAAGGCGATGTGTTCGCCTTCGCGCGCTATGGCGAGGGCAAGGCCAGCATCGTGGTGCAGAACCGCGGCCACGCCAGCCAGACGCTGCGTCTTCCGGTGTGGCAACTGCCCCTGCGCAGCCGTGCCTGGCTCACGCTTTCCGGCCATGCGCTGCTGCCGCAGGAAGGGCAACTCGAGATCGTCGTGCCGGCGCACGAGAGCATGATCTTTCTTGCGGATCTCGGACACTGATCCAGCCGTCGGGGTCTGCAGCGCAAGACCGGTATGCATCGAACCGGATCGCGTGCGTAACATCAAAGCGGTGATCTCTCGGGATCACCGTTTTTCTTTTCCGACGCTCTGCGCGGGCACTCGCGCCGATTGTCTCCATGGTTGTTTCCATACAAGAAACCAGAACGTCCATGACCACCCTCACCAGCACCGCTCGCCCCCGCGCCGCACGCCTCGCCGTGCAGGCGCAGTTCTTCATCTGCGGCCTCCTGTTCGCGACCTGGGGCGTGCATGTGCCCACGGTGCGCGCGCAGTACGGGCTCACCGATGCCCAGCTCTCCTACCTGATGCTGGCGGCGGCGGTCGGCGCGATCATTTCGCTGTTGCTCGTCGGCGGCTGGATCGCGCGCTTCGGTGCGCGCCGCGTGGTGCTCGTCGCGGGCGTGGCCCTGTGCGGAACCATCGCCTCGCTCTTCGCGATGCCAAGCTATCCGGCGCTGCTCGGCCTGCTGCTCGTCTTCGGCCTGGGCAACAGCGCCTTCGACGTGGCGATGAACACCGAGGCGGTGGAAGTCGAGCGCGCCTACGGCACGCCGATCATGTCGTCCTTCCACGGCTTCTTCAGCCTTGGCGGCCTCGCCGGCGCCGGCGTCGGCAGCCTGATCGCCGCGGCCAACGTGGCCCCGGTGCTGCATGTGGTGACCACCTCCGTGCTCGCCTACGTGCTGATCGGCTACGCCTCGATGCACATGCTGCCCGACTCGCACACGCAGACCGATGACGAAAGCGCCCACGGCTTCTCGCTGCCGCCGCGCGCAGTGGTGCTGCTCGGCATCCTGTGCGCCCTGGGCTTCGTCGGCGAAGGCGCGATGTACGACTGGAGCACGCTCTACATGGCCAAGGACCTCGGCACGCAGCAGACCGTCGCGGCCTGGGGCTACGGTGCCTTCTCGGCCTTCATGGCGGCCGGCCGTTTCGGTGGCGACTTCATCCGTGCCCGCCTCGGCGGTGAGCGCACGCTGCGCCTGTCGGCCTGGCTCGCGGCGATCTCCATGCTGGTGGCGCTTTCCCTGCACCATCCGGTGGCCGCGTTGATCGGCTTCTCGCTCGCTGGCCTGGGCTTCGCCAACATGGTGCCGGTGCTCTTCTCCGCCGCCGCCAACGTGCCCGGCATCAGCGCCGGCCGCGGCATCGCCGGCGTGGCCTCCTGCGGTTACTTCGGCTTCCTCGCCGGCCCGCCGCTGATCGGCGGCATCGCCGAAGTTGCCGGCCTGCCCTATGCACTGGTGGTGGTCGGCGCGGTCTGCATCCTGATCGCCCTGCTGTGCAAGCGCGCGATGCACTCGCACGCCTGACCTGCCGCTGGACCCGGACGCCCGTGCAAGGCGGGCGTCCGTTGAACGGGCCCGTTCGTCGATGGCCCCGCTCGTCGACGGCCCATTCATCGCGCTGCCGCGCGGCGTGGCCACGACTCCCGCCAAACACCGTTCCCGCATCGACCGATCGAACGGTGCCGCAAAGCAACGCCCCCAAGAGCTCTCAAGCCCGCCAGGCGCTCGGCCCCGGGGCGCGCTCCACTTGCCGCGCGCAAACGCGCAAGACGCGCATGGCCGATCGCCCTCACGCCCTGCTGCGGCCTCAAGTAAAACGGATTACTCTGTCACCCGGGAGCGCAGCCCATCGGCCGCCCGGGCGCCCGCTTCCGTCCAACCCACACCGACGGATTGCACATGACAAGAAAACTCCGCCTCGCGCGCCTCCTGCGCCGCGTCGCCCAGGCCTGCGTACTCGTACTTCCGCTCGGAATTCCGGTCGCGGGACATGCAGCGCCGGTCAGCCTGCAGCTCAATCCTGGCAACGTATTGGCCCCCGTGAATCCGCAGGTGCTCAACGGCTACAACTTCGGCAACTGGATGCCGGTGGCCGAATACCTGGAGCAGGTGCGCGAGATCCCGATCAATACCCTGCGCTTTCCCGGTGGCAACGTCGGCGACGAATACGACATGAAGCCCGAGGCGCTGGACGTGTTCAAACAGAACCTCCAGCTCATGGGCGATCCCCAGGTGCTGATGCATACCCGCGTGTTCCAGGCCAAGTCGAACGAGGCGCCCGCCAAGAACGGCCCGCAGGATGCCGCCGACTTCGTGCGCTGGGCGCGCGAGCGCGGCATCAAGGCGCCCTTCTGGGAGATCGGCAACGAGCCTGACCTCTTCGCCGTCACCCGCGGCGACCCGAGCTGGACGCCCGAACGCTACTGCGAAGTCTTCCGCGCCCAGGCCGCCGCCATCCGCGCCGAAGACCCCAAAGCCCTGATCGCCGGCCCCGCCGTCTCCGGTGCCGTGCCGGCGCGCGACCGCTTCCTCGAAGGTTTCGTGCACGCCTGCGGCGACGTGGTGGATGTCGTCACCTATCACATCTACCCCACCGACGGTCGCCAGGACGACACCTCCGCACTCGCCACCGCCTCGGACGCCGACGAGATCATCCAGCGCTATCGCAAGCTGTGGGCCGACCCCGAGAAGAACCCCAAGGGCTACCAGCGCGCCGTCAAATGGGGGGTCACCGAATACAGCCTCTCCTGGCGCAGCGACGATCCGCATCACCTCGACGACATGGCAGGCGCCATGTGGGCCATGGAAGTCGCGCTACGCCTGAACAAGAACCGGCTGGACACGGTGCAGTACTTCGCCCTGCTGGGCACGGGCGGCCACGGCCTGCTCGACGGCGGCGGCATCCAGCGCCCCACCTACTACGCCTTCAGCATGCTCGGCCAGCTCAAGGGCAACTTCGTCGGCATCCGCGCCGAAGACCCGGACATCTGGACCCATGCCGCCCTCGACGGCAAGGCGCTCGACGTGATCGTCATCAACAAGGGCAAGACCGCAAAGGACATCGCCACCACCCTGCCCGGCTACCAGTTGCAGGAGGGCGAGTACTTCGACGAGAGGATCACTTACGACCAGAAGGAAAACGCCAAGCTGAAAGCCGGCAAGACGGTGAAGCTGGGCGGCCACACCGTGGCGCGGTTGAGGTACGTCGCGAAGCAGGAATAGCGTTGCCCGTCGGGTCGGTGCGTGAGGACCAGGCCGACCCTGTGCAGGCTCGCGGATGCGGTCCACCCCGTTCGCGAGACTGGACTCGCGAACCCAGCGACCGCGGGAAACGGCTGGCAAGGATAGTCGCGCCTCCGACTCCGGCGGCGCGCCCGAATCGACCTAGGGCTGCGCGCCCACCGTGCGCTCCACATGCTTCAGGCTGAGTCGATCCACATCCTCGATCGACATGACTGGCGCATACATCAGGTCGGTCGGATCCTGGCTGCGTTTCCAGCCCAGGCGCATTTCCCCGACGATGCGCAGAAGCATCTTCTGCACGCGCGAGTCGATGAGTTCCGGCGACGCCGGCGTGCCGTCCGCCATGTGCAGCAGCCGCGCTACCGAGAGCACGGAGACGCGTGCCATCGGCGCATGCATCGAGAACTGGAACCGGAAGTTCTGCGTGCGCGAGTTGATATCACGCTCGGTGAGCACGACGAAATACGTCCGCGTCGAAGCGTCGGGTAGCAGCTTGGCCAGTGGTGCGGCCAGGGCCAGATAGTCCTCGCCCGCGTACTGGTTGGTTCCCGGCAGCGGCTCCAGTGCACCCGACGGCACCCATGCAGAGGATTTCACCCACAAGCCCGTTTCCATTGTCGTCGCACGCGCGATCCGTGCGGAGGCCTCCTCCGGGAAGCGGTCGGTCGGAAGAAGGTTGAGCACCACCCTGTCGACCGGGCTGGCCTGCGGCCAATCCTGAGCACACGCGGCAAACCACGGGAGCAGGAGGAACACTGCAAGGGCCAGGGAACGCCGCATCGGAGAAGCCTCGTCAATGGGGGACCCGAATCATGCAGGTCGCGAAGGCGCGCAGCATCCCGTCGCGAATCCGGGGCGCGGGTGTATTCCACGCTTGCACGTGCGGCGCCCGGAGGACGGCGCCGGCTGCCCGAGCATGCGGGTTGGTGCCCCAAGGCACGCATCAACGATGAGACCGTAGCGCCCGGCCCCGCCAGGCGTCTGCCGCCGCCCTCAGCCCAAACGCACCCAGTCGACAGCTTCGAGCACATAGGGCGCGAACAGGAAATCGCGGATTCCGCCAATCCTGTCTTCTGCCCAATCGACCAGCACGAAGTGCGAGGGCTTCTCCATCGGGCCGGTGCTGTCGAAGACCAGCATGGCCGCGCGCCCTTCGATCGCCCCGAGGGCAAAGCTCCACTTCGGCTCTGCCGCGTAGCGGGTGAAGTAAGGGGTGATCTTCTCGCGCCCTTCCCAGTGCAGCCGGTTCACCAGTTCGAGCTGCACGTCCTCCGCGAGCATGGCGCGGAGCGTGTCGAAATCGCCGCTGCGAAACAGCGCGACAAAGGTGGTGATCTTGTGCCGCTCCGCGTCGGACAGCAGCGGCAGCCGCGCATCCTGCGGCGCCTGCGTCAGCTGCCGCAAAGCCGCGCGACCGCGCTGGAGCGCCGACTTGGCGGCCGCCGCGGTGCAGCCCGCCACATCGGCGATCTCCTCGACCGAATGCCCCAGCACGTCCTTGAGGATCACCGCGCAGCGCGGGAGCTCGGGCAGCTGCAGGAAGGTCTGGAAGCTGATCGCGACCACGTATGCCTCGGGCATAGGCTGCGCTTCGAGCTCGTCGGTGATTGGCACCACCTTGCTGTGCTTGCGCTCGCGCAGGAAGTCCAGACTGGTGTTGTGCGCGATCCGGTAGAGCCAGCCCTCCAGGTTCTCCACCTCGGCGCCACCTTCGGCACGCGCGCGCAGCGCCTTGACCAGGGTGTCCTGCAGCACGTCCTCGCCGTGGACCGCGGAGCCTGTCATCCGCGCGCAGTAGCGATGCAGGCGCGGCCGCATGGCGATGAGTCGCGCTTCGAAGTCATCGGCGAACTCATCCTTGCTCGTGGGTCTCGTACTCATGGATCGTGGCCTATAGCGCTTCCGCGGCGCGTGCCGCCAGGGAACGCCGGGCGATGCCGACTAGGATCTCCGACAGCGCGCCCGGTTGCGAATAGAACGGAGAGTGGCTGCTTTCCAACGTGTGCGTTTCGGTCCTGCTGCCGAGCGCGTCGTCCATCACCGCGATCATGTGGTCCTGGCCGGCCAGCGGAACGGCGCAGTCCTGCGTGGTGCGGATGTAGTGACGCGCCACGCTGCCGTATCGCCCCGGTGTGATGTCCGACGGCGTCAACGCGCCGCCATTGGGTTCGTCGCAATGCAGCCGGCTGGCCGCACGCGCGAAAACCGCATCGGGCACGTCTGCGTAGAAGGATGCCTTGAGCCGTGCGCGATAAGTGGGATCGACCGACCTGGCATTGATCCGCGTGGCACCGATGGCCATCGGGTCGCCCACGAACAGCCCGGGTGCGAGCGCCGAAGACATGGACTCATGCAGCAGCATCTGCAGCAGGGACATGCCGTTCGCCACCATGAACCCGGCGAGATACACGACCGCGTGCAACAGCTCCGGCACCTTTTCCGCGACCGCGGAAACCGTCATCCCGCCGGCCGAATGCCCGACCAGCACGACCTTGCCTTTGCCCGCGCCCTTGTCCGCACCCTTGCCCGCGCCCTCGCCCGATACCGCGGCCCTTCTCACCAGCGCCACCACGGCCTGGGTCCGCTCCGCCTGCGTCACCTGCGCCATGGGCGAAGGCTCGGCGGCGAAGGCCGCGGGGTCGAACGGACGACGGCCCGCCGCCGCGGGCGCAATCGCGTTGGCGCCTGCGCCGGGCAGGTCCAGCGTCAGGCAGGCAAAGCCATTGGCTTCCAGCATCGGCGTCACCTCATCCCACACCGAATGGTCGTGCCAACCACCATGAACCAGAACAAACACTGCCCCGGGTACTGACTTCGGTGCTGACTTCGGTAATGCCGTCGGTGCTGACATCGCGGAACCCCTTTGACTGTGATCGATTGGAATCAGCGGCTGCAGTGGCAGCCCGCCGGCCGGCGGTCGCCGCCCATGTGCATGTCGAACGAGGTGAGCGCTTTCAGACATCCCGGTCGTCGAACAGGAATATCTGGACGCCCGTCTCATCCGGCGCATAGCTCCGGCGGTCCGCCGCCGTGGCGCGTCCCTCCGGGCTGGCGAAGGCCAGCTTCATCGCCTCCATATCGTCGAAATGCAGCGTCCCGATTAGATACACACCCGAAGGGCCCGCCACAGTCGTGACCGGACCACGGCTGACCTCGTATCGCCTCAGCCCCGGCAGCCTCTTCGCCAGCGGCACGTGCACCTCGAAATAGTGCCTGTCGAACGCCGCCACATCCTCGGGCGTCTTGTAGATGATCACCATGCGGGCCATTGCTGCTCTCCTTCTGTGTCGAATACACCCAAGACGAAGCAGGACACCGGAACGGATCGCGACGCCGGACTTTTTTGAAGGACCGCGGCTGCCCGCCCGCCAAGTCCGGCTTCGTCGCGGGCGGAACGAGACAGGATCAAGAGTTCCGAGCCGCACGAGCTCACGGCTCGCAGCCCAGTCCGGAGACCAGGCCCCGGACTGCGCCGAACGCGGCGCTGTGTCTACGAGGATCGACCCGGACCGCCCCGCTCACGCCCGCGTGACATGGACCACCTCGCACTCCATGGATTCCGACTTCGCGAACGCGCTGAGCCGGCGCACATAGGGCGCAAAACGCTCGTCCTTGCGAAAGCCCGCGATGTCCTCGGCGGACTTCCACTGCGAGTAATTGATCGCCTTCGCGCCGTCGCGTGTCGTCAGCACGCTCGACGAGACGAAGCCCGGCATCTTGCTGAAGAAGGTCTCAGTGCCCTCCTCCAGCACCTGCACGAGATCCTTGAGGCGGCCCGGCTCCACGGTGAAGACATTCACCAGCGTCACGATGTTCTCGCCGCTACGAATGGTCGCTTCGGAGGACGTTTGTCCGCTTTCGCCGCGGGCAAGCGGCGGCCAGAGCAAACCGGTGCTCGCGCCTGCGGCCATAAGGACGAAGCAGCGGCGAGAGGGAGAGACGGCGGTAGAGGTAGAGAGAGTCAACACGATGAAGCCTCCTTTTCGGCGGAGCCGCGAGCGCACGTCAGCCGACGCGCGGGGCTCCTGGTTTCGGTGTTGACTAGACGAATGACGCCGGCCGTTCGGATCGGCGCGCAGAGAACTTTCTCGTCCGCGGCAATCCGGACCCGGCTTCGGAGAGGAGTGCGTCCTTGCGTGTGCGCAGCACGACACCAGCGCCTGTCGTGCAGAATAAGTCGCAGCATCACCTCGCCGGCCAAGGGGGTGAAGCCGCAGGTGCGTTCTCAGGAACCCTTGACCGCGCGCAAGCCGCGACAGCGCCGCCCCATGAAGCCTTGCGGCAGGCGGAAATGCCCCGACCATGAATCCAGATATTTGCCCACGAGAGACACCACGATGGCAGGAGATACCACCACGGCCGAAGCACTCGCGCTGCGCGAGCGTCCGCAGTCCCTCGGAGAAGAGATCGCGAACAGCGTGAGCCACGGACTCGGTCTATTGCTCGCGCTGACGGCCTTCCCGGTACTCGTCACGGCCGCGGTCAGGCGGGCAGACGTGGCAGGCATCGTCGCCGCCAGCGTGTTCGCGACCACCATGGTGCTGCTCTACCTCGCCTCCACGCTCTTCCACGCATTTCCGGAGAGCCGCACCAAGCGCGTATTCCAGATCCTCGACCACTCGGCCATCTACCTGCTGATCGCCGGCACCTACACGCCCTTCACCCTCGGTGTGCTCCGCGGCGCCTGGGGTTGGACGCTGTTCGGAGTCGTGTGGGGCCTGGCCGCCCTCGGCACGGTGCTCAAAGCCTTCGGCGGCGTCCGCTACACCACGATCTCGACGTGGACCTACCTCGCGATGGGCTGGCTCATCGTCATCGCGGCGCCGACCGCATGGACCCTCATCCCCAAGTGGGGACTGTTCTGGCTCCTGGCAGGCGGCATCGCCTACACCGCCGGTGCAGTGTTCTTCATGCTGGAGCGACTGAAGTACTTCCACTTTATCTGGCACCTGTTCGTCGTGGCGGGCACGGCGTGCCATTTCGTGGCGGTGTTGGGGTACTCGGCCTGAGCGCGCCGCGCGTGACCGCAGGAGGGGACGCGGAGCCCGAAAGCACAGGTTGAATCACGCGGCGTCAGCTGTGGGGGCCGGGCGGCAGGTACGGATTGACGGCACCACGGACGTCACTACCGGCCGGGCGCCTTGGCGAGTATCTCGATGGCGCGCAGTTCGTTGATCCACGTGGGGCTCCGATTGATCCCGAGAGGATTCCTATTGGTAGAGATTACCTTCCGTGTTTAGCCAACTTGGCTAGCAGATAGCTGGCGACCGTGCCAACAGACTCAATCGCGGCCTTGGCCTCTGCATCGGTTAGCGTCGGCAACCACGGCCGTCCGTGTCCGGAGCCCTGCTTGTTGCGGACGCGGTTTACACCAAGCGCGGTAGCGAACAGGCCTCGCTCCATCGCGCGAATGGGCGACTCGCCCTGAACTTCAGGCATCTCTGGCACTGCAAGGTCCAGCGCAATGAAGGCCATACCCAGTAGGCCTTGGAAGTTGGCACCAGCGGGATAGCTGCCCCGTACGGTCGTAAGCACATGGGCAGCAGTCGCCTCAAGTAGGTCCTTCCCGGTCCCAGCTACAAGGGCCGCATCCTCGGCGCCTCGCTGTGCGCGCCGCGCATAGCCCAACAGCGCGTCGGTCAACTCAGGGCCACGAAGAGCTGTCAGCACTTTCGGGGAGAGCGTTCCGTCGTCTGCGAGGACAAAGCCAACGCCGTCGCAGGCCGACTTGGCGTTCGCAATCGCGTCGGAGCCGACGAAGTTTGGCGCACCAACACGGAAGCCGCCACACGCACGAATCTTCCCCAGGAGTCCCATGACGAATCTCGAGCCGCCAAGGGGATTGGCAGTCATCGCTTCGTACAGCACCGCCCTGACTCGCTTGGCCTTGCCGATCTGTTGCCCCTGCTGCTTCGGATCGAACGCGGCAAGCCCCGCGGCATTTACCTGGAACTCGATGTCGGAATGGGAGGGCTCGCGATAGCTGCCATTGTTGCCAGAGTCGTCAACCAACTGGGCAAAGGCATGTACAACGGTATCAGTGATGGGGAGACTCGACATAGTTAGCGATAGTGTTCGCCGGCCAGCGCGACAGGCCGCTGCATCGTTTGTGGCCGAGCGATATTCACAGGATTTTCCTGATCGTCTTGGTTGGTGGCCGTACCGCACGCCCGGCCTCTGAATGCATGCCGCCGAGCCCCTCTTCCTGCACCATTACCCGGGAGCACGGCGAGCACAGAGAGTACACGGAGTACATGAGGACAGTGAGCACCGCCGGTTCGAGGCCAGCCCGCATGAAAAGGGGGCCGCTCCTCAAGAACCGTGCGTATCCGCACACGCCACCTTCTTGTATGGCGCGAACTTACAACCATTCCGCTTAACCCAATGTTGCTTCTGGGTGGATTGAATCTCCCTCGTTGCGCGCCTCGAATGCTTGCTGGAGTGGTCGCGGCCCTCGATACTCTCCGGCAACGCAAGAACTTCCGGGGAGCGACGATGGCAACAGGAAAGCAGGCGAGGGCAAAGCGGCTCAGCATGTCGGAGCGGGCGGAGCAGCAACTGGAGTTGCACTTCCCGAACTACGAGAAGCAGTGGCTGTGGAAGCGCAAGGTGAACGATGGCTACACCACTGTGCCGCGCACGCTGCCGCTCGTGATGCAGGCTATTGATGCAGCGTCCAAGGGCCACCCCGCGGGCCACACGCTGTTCTGCCTCTGGGCCAGGTCGCCCGATCATCCACTGCTGGTCATAGAGAACCCCACCACATTTGCCGCTGAAGCCGGCTTTAGCGGAGAGCGCATCGTGGACACTTGGCGCCGTCGCATGAAGCGCCTCCAGGAACTGCACTTCATCGACGTCAAGAAGGGTGATGCCGGAGACTTCAACTACGTGCTGCTGCTTAACCCAAATGTCGCTATGGAGCATATGCATCAGCAAGGCCTCGTCCAGACGAATCTTTACAGCCGGTTCCTGATCCGATCCGCCGACGTGGGCGCCTATAGCGAGATTGACGACATCCGAGCGCACTGGGACCTGCTTCGCGAAGAAGCCGAGGACACCAACAAGGAAGCCGCGAAGAAGAAGCCGGCTAAGCAGATGACGCCCCGGGGCAAGGCGGCCATCAAGCCGGCCCAGCCGCCGATTCCAGTCCGGCCCGCCATCCAGGAGGTCCCATGAGCACGCCCCGTTCCAGCGTAGGCGGCGACAGCCCCTACGTCGCGTTCAGGGATGACCGAGAGCGGAAGTGGGCGCTAGTGTCCCGTGATGTCCGGCTCGTGCTAGTCGCCCTCATCCTCACCGCCGGTGGGGGGGCCGCGCTGAAGTGGCCAGCCGTGTGGCATTTCTTCACCGCGGGATGACAGGCAGTCAATCAGCGTGTGGAGAGGGCGTTCGAAGATTGCAGCGCGGAGGAGTTCGAATGATCGCTGCTGGCCGTCGTGGCCATATTCGAGCCTGCTGGCAGAGCTGACTACGCGCTACAACCTCGAAACCGGCCCAACGGCCTTGGCCACTCTGGCGAACCCACCCCTCGACCACCGGCTATCTGGCGTAGACTTCCGCCTTCGCAGTTCTCAATAGTCGCAGCCCGCAGCCCACCCCCCGCATGAAACCCCAACCCACCCCCAAAACCCACGACATCCGCCCCGGTCAGTCCGTCGAGCTGCTCAAGGAACTGCACATCCTGACGCGCGACGGGAAGATGAATCAGGACAGCCGGCGCAAGCTGAAGCAGGTGTATCACCTGTTCCAGTTCATCGAGCCCTTGCTCAAAGAGGTGCTGGGCGAGCATGCGGAGGTGAGCCTGGTCGACCACGGGGCGGGCAAGTCGTATCTCGGTTTCATCCTCTACGACCTGTTCTTCAAGGAGCAGGCGCGGCAGGGGCATATCTGGGGCATCGAGACGCGCGACGAGCTGGTGACGCATTCGCGCGAGCTGGCGCAGCGGCTGGGGTTCCCGGGGATGAGTTTTCTGAATCTTTCCGTGGCGGACTCGATCACGTCCGACGCGCTGCCGGCCAAGGTGGATGTCGTCACCGCGCTGCATGCCTGCAATACGGCCACCGATGATGCGATCCGCTTTGCGCTGGCGAAGCAGGCGCGCTTCATCGTGCTGGTGCCCTGCTGCCAGGCGGAGGTGGCCACGGTGCTGCGCAAGAACAAGGGGCAGGCGCTGGGCAAGTCGGCGCTGACGGAGCTGTGGCGCCATCCGCTGCATACGCGCGAATTCGGCAGCCAGCTCACCAACGTGTTGCGTTGCCTGCAACTGGAGGCGCACGGCTACCAGGTGAACGTGACCGAGCTGGTGGGCTGGGAACACTCGATGAAGAACGAACTCATCATCGCGAGCTACAAGAACCTGCCGCGCCGCAAGCCGGCCGAACGCCTGCATGAGGTGCTGGCGACCACCGGGCTGGAAGAGTTGTCCGAACGTTTCTTCACCACGGAAGTGGCACAAGCATGAGCGGCCCGCATATCCACTGGACCAACGAAGCCGGCCAGGCGCAATCCGTGCCCTGGCGTTCCGAGAGCGCGGCGCCGCCGCCCAAGCGGGTGTTCCTGGCGGACGACCGCATGTCCGCGGACCAGGCTTTCCGTCTGGTGAGCGAGGGCTCGGCGATCCTCTGGCAGGGTGACTTCCAGAACGCGCGGCAGATGCTGCTGGCGCTCACCCGCCGCGTGTCGCGCAAGCCGAAGAAGCCCGGCGCCACGCTCACCGAGAGCTTCAACCTGCACCGCATGGCGCAGGCGCAACGCGCGCGCAGCCTGGGGCTGCTGCTGATTCCCTTCGACGCGGACTACCGCATTCCGCTGCGCCGCGCCCCGGATGTGCACGCCGCCTGCGAGGAAGCCCACGGCCCCGCGGAGGGGCCTTTCGTGATGTCGCTGCGCGAGCTGCTGGGCCTCATCGGCGCGCATGAGTGGCGCAAGAAAGGCGTGGAGATCCAGGCGCTGGGCGCACGCATCCATCCGCACTACGGCGTGTTCTCGCCGGTGCGCGGCGAGTATGTGGACCTGGTGCAGCGCGCACCGCTGCCCAAGGCGCTGGCGCAGCAGGGCATCGCGATAGACGTGGGCACCGGCACCGGCATCCTAGCGGCGCTCCTCGCCCGCCGCGGCGTGCAGCGGGTGATTGCCACCGACCAGGACGAACGCGCGCTCGCCTGCGCGGCGGAAAACCTGGAGCGCCTGGGCTTCGCCTCCCGCGTGGAGTTGCGCAAGGCAGACCTCTTCCCGGCCGAGCGGGCGGCGCTGGTCGTCTGCAACCCGCCCTGGCTGCCGGCCAAGCCGAGTTCGCCGCTGGAATACGCGGTCTATGACCCGGAGAGCCGCATGCTGCGCGGCTTCCTGCAGGGGCTGGTGGCGCATCTCGCGCCCGGTGGCGAGGGCTGGCTGATCCTCTCCGACTTCGCGGAGCATCTGGGCCTGCGCAGCCGTGAGCAGCTCGAAGGCTGGTTCGCTGAGGCTGGCCTCAAGGTGCTGGACCGCTTGGACATCCGCCCGCGCCACGGCAAAACGATGGACCCGGACGATCCGCTCCACGCTGCCCGCAAGGCGGAAGTCACCTCGCTCTGGCGCCTGGGCGCGGCCTGATCGGCGACCGCGTGGCGGGTGGCCGTTTCTTGCGTCGCCCGTTTTTTATCGCATCACGATCCAAGGGCTGAACCGGCGCGGCTACGCGCCGCGACTTTTTTGCGACGCCGTGCCTGCGGTCCGGTTGGGCAGCCCTCGGCGCCTTCGTCTCTCTCCTTCATGCGCATCATCAGGCAGGCGTTGCAGCGCGTTCGCGCGCGTGACGCCGCGCACCAACCCGCACGCCACGCACCAAAGCCGGTCACGGAGCATTTTCCGGCACCAGGCTTGGGCGCGTGATGCGGGTTGCACCCGCGTCAGTTACCTGAGTCCTGCCCCGCCATCACAGGCGTTGCGCGTGACCGCAGCGCAGCATCGGCGCGTGGCACGCTTGCTGCTCAAGGCCAGCGCCGGTCGTGCCAAGGAGGGCGCGGCTGGCGTTTGGTGGCGGTGACTCGCCACGCCCTTTCGTTAGGACGACGACGTCCATTCCCGGCCTCGCTGATTCGGCGCCCGGGAGTGGGCGTTTTTTTTTGCTTGTCTGCTTGAGCCTTCAGAGGAAACGCAATGGCCTATCTCGCGCCTTCAGAGTTCGTCACCAAGATGATCGACGCCGGTGAATCAAAGATCTTCATGTCCGCGCGCGACACGGTGATCCGCGCCTACATGGCCGGCGCGATCCTCGCGCTGGCCGCGTGGTTCGCCGTCACCATCAACGTGCAGACCGGCCAGCCGCTGCTGGGCGCGGTGCTGTTCCCGGTGGGCTTCTGCATGCTGTACCTGTTCGGCTTCGATCTCTTGACGGGCGTGTTCGTGCTCTCCCCGCTCGCGCTGATCGACAAGCGCCCCGGCGTCACGCTCGGTGGCGTGCTGCGTAACTGGGGCCTGGTCTTCGTCGGCAACTTCCTCGGTGCCTTCACGGTGGCGGTGATGATGGCGATCTACGTGACCTACGGCTTCTCGGTGGAGCCCAGCCCGGTGGGCCACGCGATCGGCGTGATCGGCGAGAACCGCACCCTGGGCTACCAGTCGCACGGCGCGGCCGGCATGCTCACGCTCTTCGTGCGCGGCATGCTGTGCAACTGGATGGTGTCGGCCGGCGTGGTCGGGGCGATGATCTCCACCCACGTGAGCGGCAAGGTGATCGCGATGTGGATGCCGATCATGCTGTTCTTCTACATGGTGTTCGAACACTCCATCGTGAACATGTTTCTGTTCCCCTCGGGCCTGATGCTGGGCGCGAAGTTCACGATCCTGGACTACCTGATCTGGAACGAAATCCCCACCGTACTGGGTAACCTGGTGGGCGGTCTGGCCTTCACCGGCCTCACGCTCTACGCCACGCATGTGAAGACGCTGCCCAAGCGCGAAGTCGCCACCCTGCCCAAGCGCAACGCCGCCTGATCCCCCGCGTCGGGAGGCGCCACACCCACTCCCCCGATATCGGGGCGCCTCCCGGAGGCTCATGAACCGCATGCTCAAGGTTTCGGTCGGCCAGTATTCCGACAAGGGCCGCAAGGAGATCAACCAGGATTTCCACGGCGCCTGCCTGCCGCGCGAACCGCTGCTCGGCAGCAAGGGCGTGGCCGTGGCGCTGGCCGACGGCATCAGCACCAGCACGGTGAGCCGCGAGGCGGCCGAGCTGGCGGTGCGCAGCTTCCTCGACGACTACTACTGCACCTCGGATGCCTGGAGCGTGAAGCGTTCCGGCCAGCGCGTGCTGGAAGTCGCCAACTCCTGGCTGCATGCGCAGACGCGCCGCAGCCAGTACCGCTACGACCGCGACCGCGGCTACGTGTGCACCCTCTCCGCGATGGTAATCAAGGGCACCGTCGCGCATCTTTTCCATGTGGGCGATTCGCGCATCTACCGGGTGCACCCGCATGCGCTGGAACAGCTCACCGAGGACCACCGGGTGTGGGCGTCGAGCGAGCAGAGCTATCTCGCGCGCGCCATGGGCGCGGGCCCGCAGCTGGAGATCGACTACCAGTCGCAGCCGCTGGAAGTAGGCGACCGCTTCCTGCTCGCCACCGACGGCGTCTATGAGTACGTGGGCCACCAGGACGTGGTCGAGGCGCTCACCGCCCATGCCGATGACCTGGACGCCGCAGCACGCGCGATCGTCGAGGCGGCCCATCGCTACGGCAGCCCCGACAATCTGAGCGCGCTGCTGGTGCGCGTCGACGCACTGCCCGCGGCCGAAGCCGAGGCGATTCCCGAGCGCCGCGCCGCGCTCGCCTTGCCACCGCCGCTGCAGGCGCGGATGAGCTTCGAGGGCTACACGATCGTGCGCGAGCTGCATGCGAGCCATCGCAGCCACATCCATCTCGCCGTCGATGACGCAAGCGGCCAGCGCGTGGTGATCAAGACGCCTTCGGTGGACCAGCAGGACGACCCGGCCTACCTCGATCGCTTCCTGCTCGAAGAGTGGATCGCGCGGCGCCTGAACAGCGCGTATGTGGCCAAGCCCTTCGTGCCGGCGCGGCATCGCGCGCATCTGCATGTGGCGATGGAGTACATCGAAGGCCGCACGCTGGCGCAGTGGATGGTGGATCATCCTGCGCCCGATCTGGACACGGTACGCGGCCTGATCGAACAGATCGCGCGCGGCCTGCAGGCCTTCCACCGGATGGAGATGCTGCACCAGGACCTGCGGCCCGCGAACCTGATGATCGACGCCACCGGCACGGTGAAGATCATCGACTTCGGCGCCGCGCATGTCGCCGGCCTGGCCGAAGTCGACCCCGGAGGCGGGCTGAATTCGGACCCACGCGAGATCCTCGGCACCGAGCAGTACACCGCACCCGAATACTTCGTCGGCGAAGGCGGCTCGCCCGCCTCCGATCTCTACTCGCTCGGCGTGATCGCCTACCAGTTATTCACCGGCCGCCTGCCCTACGGCGCGCAGGTCGCGCGCATCCGCACCAAGGCCGACCAGATGCGCCTGCGCTACGCCAGCGCCCTGGACGAGCGCCGCGCCATCCCCGCATGGATCGACGAAGTCCTGCGCAAGGCCGTGCACCCCGACCCACTCAAGCGCTACGACACCCTCTCCGAATTCGTTCAGGACCTGCGCCACCCCAACCGCGCCTTCCTCAACCGCACCCGCCCTTCGCTGCTGGAGAAGAACCCGCTGCGCTTCTGGCAGGGCGTGTCCTTTACGTTGGGCTTGTTGGTGGTGGTTTTGCTGGTGCTGCTGCACGCGCCACGCTGAACGCAGCGTTGCTGATGGCGTATTCGGGCAAGAGACTGGCGTGTCCCGAACGGTGCCGTCCCGGCACCGCGGGCAACATCATGAGATCACTTCACCATGAGGCGCGAAGAGCCATGACGTTGTCCAGAGTTGCAATGCTTATAGCAGCGACAAGCCTGCTAGCCGTCTCGGTCCAGTCGCACGCAGCCAATTGGGTGAGCATCGGCGGAAACGGCACAACTGAGGCGTTCATAGATAAGCAATCGCTGCGGAGAACCGGGCAGAAGGTCAAAGTCTGGTCGAAGTGGGAGTACTCAGAACCCATGGAGGTCAGAGCGTCCTACTCCAAGAAGACGTATCTGGCGTCAAAGGAGCTGGACATCTACGACTGCTCCGAGAGAACTTCACTCACTACCCAGCAGACGCTGTACGGAACACCCGACATGGACTCCGTCGTCGGAAGTTTCTCGTCCCCAGACTTCCCGCACCTGTATTCCGAAGTAGTACCGGACTCCATTGGCGAAGCCATCCTTGAGTTCGCGTGCAAAGAAACAGCACACACCAAGCGCAGCTGACCGCTCTAGTCCGGACTTGCCCGTACGAGTTTCCGCCGCTGGCTCTGTGAGTGTGGCACTCGGTGACAAGCCCGGATCAATAGCCCGCGGCTTCCCCATCGCGCCGCGGATCCGCCGCGCCCCACCAACCGCCATCCGGATCGCGCAGCACGAGGTGCAGGCCGCTCGGATCGTCGCGCAGGCGGATCTCGTGGCCGAGCAGGCGCAGTGCGTCAGCCTGGCGGACGACGGCGGTGTCGCTTTCCAGTTCGGTCGGGCCGTTGCGGCTGCCGTAGAGGCCGAGCGCGAGCGCAGCATCGGGGGGCATCTTCCAGTCGATGAGCGCGACCAGCGTGCGCGCGACATGGTTGATGATCGCGCTGCCGCCCGCGGACCCCAGCACCGCGACGAGGCCGCCTTCGGGATCGAAGACGAAGGTGGGCGACATCGAGCTGAGCGGGCGTTTGCCGCCTTCCACCCGGTTGGCGACGGGCAAGCCGTTGCGCTCGGGCATAAAGGAGAAATCGGTGAGCTGGTTGTTGAGGAAGAAACCCTCGACCCAGATGCGGCTGCCGAAGGCCGATTCGATCGACGCCGTGAGCGCGACCGCATTGCCCTGTGCGTCGACCACCGAGAGGTGCGTGGTGCCCGCCTCTTCCGGGCCCTGCGGCGCGGCGAGCGCCGCCACTCCCTGAGGCTGGCCTGGCGACGCCCAGCGCAGGCTTTGCTCGGGACGGATCAGCTGCGCGCGCGCCGCAAGGTAGTCGGGCGCGAGCAGCCCGGCGAGCGGCACGGGAACGAAGTCGCTGTCGGCGAGGTAACGCTCGCGATCGGCATAGGCGAGCCGCCCCGCTTCGCTGAAGGCGTGGATCGCCGCGACCGAATCCGGCCGCATGGCGGCGAGCTCGCCGTGCGAGAGGATGCCGAGCATCGCGAGCGTGGTGCTCGCGCCGGAGGATGGCGGCGACATGCCGCAGATGCGATAGCCGCGGTAGTCGCCACATAGCGGCGTGCGCGGCTTCGCCGCATAGCGCGCGAGATCGGATTCGCTCAGCAGTTCAGAGCCCGCAGCAGCCCGCACACGGGCAACGATCGCCTTGGCGCGCGCACCGCCATGAAGGACATCAGCCCCTTCACGCGCGAGTGCGCGCAGCGTGCTCGCATAGGCCGGGTTTCGCAGGCGATGGCCCACCGGCCAGGGCTTGCCCTCGGCGTCGAGATAGAGGGAGCGCGCGGCCGCGTCCGCGAGGCGCGGGCCCTCTGCGGCAAGCAGGCGGTTGAGGCGCGGCGAGACCGGGAAGCCGTTCTCAGCCAGCGCGATGGCGGGCTGCATGAGGCGCGCCCAAGGCAGCCGCCCCTGCGCACGATGTACGGCTTCCAGCATGCGCGCGAGTCCCGGCACGCCCACGGCGCGGCCGGAGGCAAGCGCGTTCCAGAAACCCATGGGTTCGCCATCTTCGGCGAGGAACCAGTCGGGGCCGGCGATCTGCGGCGCGGTCTCGCGGCCATCCCAGGCGCTCACTTCCTTGCCGGCAGCCTGGTACTGCAGCAGGAAGCCACCACCACCCAGGCCCGAGGACTGCGGTTCGACCAGCCCAAGCACCAGGGCCGCGGCGACCGCAGCATCGGTGGCGTTGCCACCTTCGCGCAGGATGCGCAGCGCCGCTTCGGTCGCGAGCGGATGTGCCGTCGCGACCATGGCGTGTTCGGCGTGCACCGCGGCGCGCGGGCGGAAGCCGGTGGCGGCCTCGGGCGCGAGCGGCGAATCCGCATGCGCCGCCGCGTTTATGAAGCACGTGGATACGAAGCACGCGACGTCCAGAAGACAACGCGTCGTCGGGCGGACCGTACGATCAGGTTGCGCGCGCGCGGTCAGGCGTGCCGCCACAGCCGGGATGCGGCCGTGCATCCCCCGGCGCACGGCGATCCACGCCGCGATGCACATCGAAAGGCGTGCCTCGATGCGCATCGCGCTTGCGAGACTCAGTAGGAAGCGATCTGGTACGCCGCAGGCGGGCAGCGTTTGGCGACGGTGTAGCAGCGCAACTTGGCGTATACCGGCAGGCCTTTGTGGAAGCGCGGCGGGTCTTCGCCTTCGATCAGCGGCTGGGCATAGCGGCGGAAAGCCTCGGTGACGCCCATGCCGTCGGCGCTGATGTATTCGCGCGGCACCGAGCGTTCGGCATGCCCGACCTCCTCCAGCGGCACCGGCTTCATGAACCAGCGATACGGCGTGTCCGACACGCGTTCGACCGCGGGCATGACACCGGAAAGGCCCTGCATCGCGTACTCCACCGCCGCCGCGCCGGCGGCGTAGGCCTGCTCGACGTCGATGCGCGCGGCGATGTGGCGGCCTGCACGTTGCAGGTAGTCAATGATCGCAAGGTGGTAGCCAAAGCCCAGGCGTTCGCGGATGAGATCGGCCACCGCGAGGCCGGCACCGCCGAGCTGCACATAGCCGCCGCCCTTGCCGCGTTCGGCGAGGTAGCGGCCTTCCTTGTCGCGCACGCCCTCGGACACCACGATCGCGCAGTAGCCGATGCGTTGCGCGACGTGCTGCACCTTGGCGATGAAGAGTTCGGGATCGAAAGGCACCTCGGGCAGCAGCACGACATGCGGGACATCGTCCATGTGCTCGCAGGCAAGCGCGGCCGCCGCGGCAATCCAGCCGGCGTTGCGGCCCATCACTTCCATGAGGAAGATCTTGGGCTTGCCCTGTGCCATCGCTTCGAGATCGAGGCCGACTTCGCGGATCGCGGTGGCGACGTACTTGGCGGTGGAGCCGTAACCGGGGCAGCAGTCGGTCAGGACCAGGTCGTTGTCGATGGTCTTGGGCACACCGATGGAGACCAGCGGATAGCCCAGCGCCTGCGCGGCGAGGTGCATCTTCCAGGCGGTATCCATGGAGCCGTTGCCACCGTTGTAGAAGAAGTAGCCGATGTCGTGCGCGGCGAAGACTTCGAAGATGCGCTTGTAGAGGCCCGGGTCGTCCTCATGCGACTTGACGTCGTAGCGGCAGGAGCCGAAGGCGCCGCCCGGCGTGTGGCGCAGGAGCGCGATTTCCTCGGGCGATTCGACATTGGTGTCGATCAGCTCTTCGTTCCAGATGCCGAAGATGCCGTGGCGCGCGGCGAACACCGTGCCGATGCGATCGGCATGGCGGCGTGCGGTTTCGATGACGCCAGCGGCGCTGGCGTTGATGACGGCGGTGACACCGCCGGCCTGGGCATAGAGTGCGTTCTTCATGTGTGGAACGCCCTCGCCGAGGCCGGCGTCAGGCGCCTTTTACTTGAGTGCGTCGAACACCCGCGCGGTGATCGCGTCGACCTCGCCGAGACCCGAGATGCTGCGGTACTCCGGCGCGGCGGCGTCGCCGGTCGCGGCCCAGTCCCGATAGTACTGCACCAGCGGCGCGGTCTGGGCGTGATAGACGTCCAGACGCTTCTTGACCGTCTCTTCGCGGTCGTCGTCCCGCTGCACCAGGTCTTCGCCCGTGACGTCGTCCTTGCCCTCGACCTTGGGCGGGTTGAAGACGACGTGGTAGGTGCGACCCGAAGGCAGGTGCGCGCGGCGGCCGCTCATGCGGGTGACGATCTCGCCATCCGGCACTTCGATCTGCAGCACGAAGTCGAGCGCGACGCCAGAGTCCTTGAGCGCATCGGCCTGCGGAATGGTGCGCGGGAAGCCGTCGAAGAGGTAGCCCTTGGCGCAGTCCGGTTGCGCGAGGCGCTCCTTCACGATGCCGATGATGATGTCATCGGACACCAGCTGGCCGGCGTCCATCACCTGTTTGGCGGCGACGCCCAGGGGCGTGCCTTCGCGGATCGCGGCGCGCAGCATGTCGCCGGTGGAGATCTGCGGGATGCCGAACTTCTCGCAGATGAACTTGGCTTGCGTGCCCTTGCCGGCACCGGGCGGACCCAACAGGATGAGACGCATCTCCCTACTCCTTCTAGCTCTTGTGTTTGGTGGCACGCCGGTCATTCGCCGGCATGTTTGACCGCGGTTGGCCGCGGCACGGGGTTGATCGATCAGCGCGCGGTCGGCCGCACTCAGGCGGCGAACGCCGCGCGCACGCGCTCCAGGTCTTCAGGCGTATCCACGCCGGCGGGCGGTGCCGCGTCCAGCGTGATCACGCGAATCTTGTAACCATGCCAGAGCGCGCGCAGTTGTTCGAGCATTTCGATGCCTTCCAGCGGCGAAGGCGCCAGCGCCGCATAGCGGCGCAGGAAGGACACGCGATAGGCATAGAGACCGATATGCCGCAGGGCGCCCAGGTTCGCGGGCAGACTGGCGGGCAAATTCCCGCGGTCCGCCGCAAAGGCGTCGCGGGCCCAGGGAATCGGGGCGCGCGAGAAAGTCATCGCGTCACCCTGCGCATCGCAGACCACCTTGACCACGGCCGGGTTGAAGAACTCCTCGGCGCTGTGGATCGGGTGGGCGGCGGTGGCGATCGCCGCATCGGGCGCGTCGGCCAGGGCCTGCGCGACTTGCGCGACGAGTTCGGGCGGAATCAGCGGTTCGTCGCCCTGGACGTTGACCACGATGTCTTCGTCGGCCCAGCCCAGGCGCTCCACCACTTCTGCAAGGCGATCCGTGCCGCTGGGATGATCGGCGCGGGTCAGGATGGCCTGGCCGCCGGCGGCGCGCACGGCGTCCTCGACCGGGGCGTGGTCGGTGGCGACCCAGACTTCGCTGGCACCGGAAGCCTGCGCCCGCTGCATCACCCGCACCACCATCGGCGCGCCGGCGATGTCGGCCAGCGGCTTGCCGGGCAAGCGGGTGGAGGCGAAACGGGCGGGGACGACCGCGCGGAAACCTGCGCTCACGCCTCGCCCTCGTCGTCTTCGGCCAGGGCGCGGGCTTCCGCTTCCAGCATCACCGGGATGCCGTCGCGGATCGGGTAGGCCAGGCGGCAGGGCTTGCACACGAGTTCGCCCGCGGCCTTGCGGTGGTTGAGCGGGCCTTTGCACACGGGGCAGACCAGGATATCGAGCAGCTTGGGGTCCATCAGAGGCGCTCCATGACGCGTTCGAATGCGCCCTCGCGGATATCCGCTTCCACCGGGAGAACCCAGGTGTCCGCGGGCGCAAAAGCGCGCAATTTTACTGCATCCTTTTCCGTGACAAGCAGGGTCGAGCCTTTGGCAAAGGCCAGGTCTGCCCGCCGGAAGGCGTGGTGGTCGGGAAAGGCGCGGCGCTCGGCGAGTTGCAGGCCCAGGCCTTCCAGCGTGTCGAAGAAGCGCTGAGGCCTGCCGATGCCGGCGAGCGCCACCAGCCGCTTGTCCGCGAATTCCGCCGGAGCGCGACGCCGGCGCGGATCGGCCAGGTCGTAGAAGGCGGTCGGCATCAGGCGCATCTTGAAGACTGGCGCCGGAGGACAGGCTGCATGCACATGCGGCGTCAGCTCTCCATGCGCCAGCACCAGTTGGCATTCCGCCAGGCGATGCAGGGGTTCGCGCATTGGGCCGGACGGCAGGGGCAGGCGATTGGCGAGCTGCGCCTCGTCGACCACGGCGATCTCGCAATCGCGGCCGAGACGGTAGTGCTGCATGCCATCGTCCGAGACGATCACGTCGACTTCCGGATGCGCCTTGCGCAGCGCGCGTGCAACCGCCACGCGGTCGGGGCCGACCCACACCGGCACGCCGGTGCGCGCGGCGATCAGAACCGGCTCGTCGCCCACCTTGGCGGGCTTGCTCTGGCGCGTGACACCGGTCGGGCGGCGCACGCGGCCGCCGTAACCACGACTCACGACACCGGGATTGCGCCCGGCCTGCTTCAGGTGTTCGACCAGCCAGAGCACGACGGGTGTCTTGCCGCTGCCACCGACCGCGATGTTGCCCACCACCACGACTGGCACGTCGATACGCTCGACCTTGAACCAGCCACGCTCGTAGGCGAGGCGGCGCAACCAGGTGATGCGGCGGTACAGACGGGCCAGCGGAAACAAGAACGCCGCGGCAGGACCGCGGCGTTGCCAGAATTCAGGCGCTGCCGGCACTTCAGTCCTTGTTGCCGCCGGACTGCGTCGCGAAGGTGATCTGCGGCATGTCGGCCTGTTGCGCAGCCTGCATCACGTCGATAGTGGCCTGCATCGGCGTCTTGGCGTCGGCGTTGATGATCACCACCGGATCCTTGTCCGCCTGCGGGCGGGCACGCTTGAGCGCATCCGCGATGGCGGGGATGCCGGCCGCAACCGGGCTGCGGTTGATCAGCACCTCGCCGCTGGCGGTGATCACGACGTCGATCTCGTTGGGCGTGGTCTGCGCCGGTGCGGCGTCCGAAGACGGCAGGTTGATCTCGAGGCCGGAGAACTTGGAGTAGGTGGTGGTCAGCATCAGGAAGATGATGATCACCAGCAGCACGTCGATGAGCGGGATCAGGTTGACCTCGACATCCTCGGCTTTCTGACCGCGGCGGAAATTCATGATCTGCGTTCCCGGCTCAGCGGCGGTCGCCGTGCACCACTTCCACCAGCTTGACCGCCTGCTGCTCCATGTCGACCACGAAGCTGTCGACCAGGGCGCGGAAGTGCCGGTAGGCCACCAGCGAGGGCATCGCGATCAAGAGACCGAAACCGGTGTTGTAGAGCGCCACCGAGATACCGTGGGCGAGCTGTTGCGGGTTGGTGCCCGAAGGCGACTGGGCGCCGAAGATCTCGATCATGCCGACCACGGTGCCGAAGAGGCCCATCAGCGGCGCCAGCGTGGAGATGGTGCCCAGCGTGGTGAGGAAGCGGCCCAGCTCATGCGCCACGGCGCTGCCGGCCTCTTCGATGGATTCCTTCATCACTTCGCGGCTGGCGCGCACGTTCTTGAGACCGGCGGCGAGCACGCGGCCCAGCGGAGAGTGGTTGGCGGTGCGGACGATGATCTCGTCGGTCACGCCGCCCTGGCGGAGCTCGCCGATCAGCTTGTCGAGCAGGCCTTTGGGCACGATGCGGCTGCGTCGCAGGGCGACGCTTCGTTCGATGATCAGAGCCAGGGCGATAACGGACGCCGCGAGCAGGAAATAGATCGGCCAACCGGCCGCCTGAATGATCTCGAACACGTAGCTAACTCCTCAGCCGCAAAGCTCCGGACTCTATCTCGGCAGCATGTCCCGGGCAAGCCGAGGGCTGTCGCGCACAATCCACAGAATCTGTGGATAAGTCTGTGAACAGTGCCTGCCGGGAACCGCTAAGTCCTGTCCCCACAAGGGTTTTCCTTTCTCCGACCAAAAATGCAGCGTACGGACAAAGTGCTTATTTTTCAACAGCTTGGAAAAGAAGCCCGATTTCATGCGGCCTGCAAGCCCGATGTCACGCGGCGGACGGCCTGCCGTGTGGATTCCGCTAGAATCGCGCCCATGTTTTCAAGCCCGCCAGACGCAAATCCCAGTGCGAATGACGCCGTACCGGTGTCGGAACTGATCCGACGCGCACGTCAGACGCTGGAGCGCGGGTTTCCCCTGCAGTGGATCGTCGGCGAGGTTTCCAGCCTTACTCGTGCCGCCTCCGGCCATCTCTACTTCACCCTGCGCGATGAAAGCGCCCAGGTGCGCTGCGTGATGTACCGGTCGCGAGCGCAACTGGTCCCCTTCCGGCTGGCGGAAGGCCAACGCGTGGAGGTACGTGCGCTGGTCACGCTCTACGAGGCGCGCGGGGAATTCCAGCTGCAGGTCGAGCAGATCCGCCAGGCCGGCCGCGGCAACCTGTTCGAGGCGTTCCTGCGGCTCAAGGACAAGCTCACCGCCGAAGGCCTCTTCGCGCCTGAGCGCAAGCGCGCCCTGCCCGAACTGCCGCGCGGCATCGGCATCGTGACCTCGCTCCAGGCCGCTGCTCTGCACGACGTATTGGTCGCGCTGCGACGCCGGGCGCCGCAACTGCCGCTCGTGATCTACCCCAGTCCGGTCCAGGGCGATGCGGCGGGCGCCCAGCTCCGCGCGGCGGTCCTGCAGGCGGGACGACGCGCAGAACAAGACGGCATCGACGTGCTGATCGTCTGCCGCGGCGGCGGCAGTCTGGAAGACCTGTGGGCTTTCAACGACGAAGGACTGGCGCGCGCGATCGCGGCCTCCCCGGTCCCGGTGGTGAGCGGCGTCGGCCACGAGACCGACTTCACCCTCGCGGATTTCGCTGCCGACCTGCGCGCAGCCACGCCCACCGCAGCGGCCGAGATCCTGAGCACCGGCCATCTCGCCGCACGCACCCGCCTCGCCCAGCTTCGCCCGGGCCTCGCCCGCGCGCTGACGCGACGTCTGGAAACCGCCTGGGAACGCAGCGACCGGCTACGCGCTCGTCTTACGCATCCGCGCGAACGCCTGGCCCGCCAGCGCGAACGGCTGGAGACCGTGCGCCATCGCCTGCAACGGGCCCAGATCGCCCGCCAGGAGCGCCTGCGTGCCCGCGCCACGCTTGCCGCACGCAGCCTGCAGGCGCATCGTCCGCGGCCCGAACTCGCACGCGATGCGCTGCGCGGGCTCTCGCTGGAACTGGGCAAGGCCATGGCGCGCGCGCTGCAGCGACGGCGGGAACATGTCGCCGCCCAGGCCGTCCACCTTCAGCATCTGAACCCGCAAGCGGTGCTTGCCCGCGGCTTTGCCATCGTCCGCGACGAGCAGGGCCGCATCGTCCGCAACGCTGCGCAAATCGCACCGGGCACCCTGCTCGATATCCGCCCCGCGCAAGGCCGACTCGCGGCCCGTGTGGAAACCCCGCCACAAGAAGGGTCGAACCCCGCAGGCCCTCGCGACTAAAATCCCTGAACCAACCCACAGGAGCTCACGACAAATGGAACACACCCTGCCTCCCCTGCCCTACGCCAAGGATGCACTCGCGCCCCACATCTCGGCCGAGACCTTCGACTATCACTACGGCAAGCATCACCAGGCCTACGTGACCAACCTGAACAACCTGATCAAGGGCTCGGAATACGAGAACCTGGATCTGGAAGCGATCGTCAAGAAGGCCCCGGCCGGTGGCGTGTTCAACAACGCCGCGCAGGTCTGGAACCACACCTTCTTCTGGAATTCGATGAAGCCGGCCGGCGGTGGCCAGCCCTCCGGCGCCCTGCTCGCCGCGATCAACGCCAAGTTCGGCAGCTTTGACGCCTTCAAGGAAGCCTTCACCAAGAGCGCGGTCGGCAACTTCGGTTCCGGCTGGACCTGGCTGGTGAAGAAGGCCGACGGCTCGGTGGACATCGTCAACACCACCGCGGCCGGCACTCCGCTGACCACCGGTGACACCGCGCTGATCACCATCGACGTGTGGGAACACGCCTACTACATCGATTACCGCAATGCCCGTCCCAAGTTCGTCGAGACTTTCCTCAACAGCCTGGTGAACTGGGACTTCGCGGCCAAGAACTTCGGCTAAGCACTGCAAGCCGCGCCGGCTGGTCCCGGCGCCGGCAGCAGGCCACGGCAGCGCACCCTCGGGTGCCACCGATTTCACGGCCACCCGGCACTAGGAAGAAGGCCCGGATCACCCGGGCCTTTTTCTTTCTGCGCCAGCGAGGCATGCTGCGCGCTACGTCGGCCGCACCCGACGACCGGTTTCAAGTCGGCAGCCGCGCTGCCGATGTCCACGCAAAGCCGCCGCAGAAGAGCGAAAGGACAAGCAGGTGACGGATTCGGACGCGCACAAGGACGACGAGCTCGTCTTCCTGGACGAGCATGAAGCGGGTCCGGTGCTTGAAGCACCCCGCAAGAGCTGGCGCATCCTGATCGTTGACGACGACCCCGATGTGCACAGCACGACCGAGCTCGCGCTGCGCAACACGCTGATCCTCAATCGCCCGCTCTCCTTCCTGCACGCCTATTCGGCCAGCCAGACGCGCGAGCTGCTCGCGAGCGAAACCGACATTGCGGTGATCCTGCTCGACGTCGTCATGGAGAACGAGGACGCGGGCCTGCGTCTGGTCAAGAACATCCGCGAAGACTTCGGCATGAGCGAGACCCGCATCATCCTGCGCACCGGCCAGCCCGGCTATGCGCCGGAGATCGATGCGATCCGCGACTACGACATCAACGACTACAAGACCAAGTCCGAGCTCACCCGCAACAAGCTCTACACCACGCTGACCGCAGCGATCCGCTCCTTCGACCAGATCCGCGCGATCAATACCAGCCGCCGCGGCCTGGACATGATCGTGCACGCCAGCGCGGAGCTGATGGCGCTGCACGGGATGCGCAACTTCGCTGCCGGCGTCATCACCCAGATCGCCGGCCTGCTCGGCCTGCGGCCCGAGGGCCTGGTCTGCGCCCAGGATGCGGTGGACGACGAGCCGCACGAAAAGAACGGCCCGACCATCATCGCCGCGGCCGGCCGTCATACCGACCTGATCAACCGCCCGCTCTCGGCGATCGGCAACGTCGCGCTGCGTGAAGCCTTGCTGCGCTGCATGCGGGAGCGCCAGAACATCTACGACGAGAACGGCACCCTGCTCTTCTTTCCCAGCCAGGCCAGCGCGCGTGGCGACGTGGCGGCTTTCGTGGAAACGCACGAGCGCCTGGACGAGATCGACCGCCGCCTGCTCGAAGTCTTCTGCGCAAACGTGGCGGTCGGTTTCGACAACGCCTCGCTGTTCTCGCGCCTGCACGCCTTCGCGTACTACGACCAGCTCTCGCGGCTGCCCAACCGCACCCACTTCATCAACCAGATCGACCGCCGCCTGGCCAATCCGGACCACGCGAGCTTCGTGCTCGGCCTGGTGGACATCGACCATTTCGCCGAGACCAATGACGCGCTCGGCCACCTCTTCGGCGACCGCTTGCTGCAGGAAGTAGCGTCGCGGCTCAAGCAGTCGCTCGGCGAACAGGTCACCGTGGCACGGGTCGCGGGCGACACCTTCGGCCTGCTCGGACCGGCCGACTGCATCTCGCCCTCGGGCGTGATCACGCTCTTCCAGGAACCTTTCCGGGTCGACGGACAGGACCTCATGGTCTCGGCCACCTGCGGCCTGCTCAATCTCGCCGATTCGAACACCAGTGGCGCCGAAGCGCTCAAGGACACCAACATCGCGCTCAAGCGCGCCAAGCAGCGCAGCCGCGGCGAGGTGAATTTCTTCACCCGCGAGATGGGCGTCGAGATCCAGGAACGCGTGATGCTGCTGCATGCACTGCGCCAGGCCTTCGACAACGAACGGCTCTTCCTGGTCTATCAACCGCAGATCGATCTCGCCACCAATCGCGTGGTCGGTCTGGAAGCGCTGATCCGCTGGCGGGCCGACAACGGCTCCTTCATCGCGCCGGACCGCTTCATCCCGCTCGCCGAGCATTCCGGCCTGATCGTGAACATTGGCGAATGGGTGCTGCGCGTGGCCTGCCACCAGCAGGCGCGGCTCGCACGCATGGGCTACGGCCATGTGCGCATGGCGATCAACGTCTCGGTCAGCCAGTTCCGCCATCCGAAGTTCCCCTTCGTGCTGCGCCGCGCGATCCAGGACAGCGGCGCCGATCCGGGCTGCATCGAACTCGAGATCACCGAGTCGATGGCGATGGAGGAAGCGGACTTCCTCCTGCTGACGCTCAACAAGATCAAGGAGAACGGGATCACCGTCGCGGTCGACGACTTCGGCACCGGCTTCTCTTCGCTTTCCTATCTGCAACGCCTGGCCGTGGATCGGCTGAAGATCGATCGCGCCTTCGTCAACGAGATCACCGATTCGCAGCGCGGCAGCCAGATCCCGGAAATGGTGATCCAGCTCGGCCGCCGCCTCGGCCTGTCGATCATCGCGGAAGGCGTGGAAGACCTCGCCCAAGCGCAGCGCCTGCTCGAGCTCGGCTGCCACGAAGCGCAGGGCTACTACTTCGCCCGTCCGATGGAAGTCGGCCCGCTGATCGAATGGCTGCAGACACACTGAAGTCGCCCACGGAACAGATCCCCCCGCATTGACCCGCCGCGCGGGCGTCGCCGCGCACCGCAACGCGACCCTGCCATCGAGCCGCCCGCGCCGCCGTATCGAGAGGGCCTTGCATGAAAGTCAGACAATCCGTTCGCCGTGCCATCCTGGCCGCGCTGATGCTCGGATTGCTGGTTCCCGCCCTGATCGTCGGCGCCTTCGGTGCGCATTCGCTCTACACCGATGCAGTCAATCGCACGGTGAAGGAAAGCCTCGGCAACTACGGCGACACGCTGGCGCTAGGGCTGGCCGAACCGCTCTGGGCACTCGACCAGGAAGCGGCGAGCGGGCTTGCAGAGGCGATCACGCAGGCCCGCGAAGTCAGCCGCATCGAGGTCCGCGACCAGCACTTCGGGCGCTTCATCTTCATCGACAAGCCCATGCGGCGCACCGGCCGGAGCTTCACGACCGAACGCCCGATCCTGCACATGGGCGTGCGCATCGGCACCGTGCAGGTGGAGGTCTCGGACGTTCGCGCCGTCGAGGCGGTCAACCGCCGCCTGCGCGTGCTGGGCTTCACCCTGCTCGCGCAGACCGTGGTCGCAGGGCTGCTGATCGGCTGGGTACTCAACCGCCGGCTGGTGCGTCCGTTGCGCCGGCTCGGCGTGCATGCCGAGGCCATCGCCCGCGGCGAACTCGACACGCCGATCGCCGCCTCCTATCCCGATGAGATCGGTGAGCTCGGCGATCGGCTCGATATCACCCGACGCTCGCTGCAGGCCGCACTCGAACGTCAGGCAGCTCAACAACAGCAACTTGAAGAAGACCTGAAGCAGCGCGTCCGCGCCGAACTCGCCGCCAGCCAGAGCGAGCAACAACTGCGCGCGATCGTGGAACAGAGCCCGATCGCGATCATGGAAATCAGCCTCGAAGGCCGGGTCCAGAGCTGGAACGGTGCCGCCGAACGGATCTTCGGCTGGTGGCGTGAGGCCGCCCACGGCAAGCATGTGCGCGAACTGATGGTGGAGGACGAACCACAGGCACTCGCGGACATCTTCCGCGTGGTGACGCGCGAAGCCGGCGGCTGGCGTCATGTGGCCGAGAGCCGCACCCGTGCGGGCCGCCTGGTCACCTGCCAATGGCATATGAACCTGCTGCGCGACCAGCGCGGCGTGCCCGACCGGATCCTCGCGATGGTGGAGGACGTGAGCCAGCGGCGGCAGGCCGAAGAGGCGCAACAGCAGATGGTGGAAGCCCTGCGCGCGAGCGAAGCGCGGTTCTCGCTCGCTTTCCGCGAGGCGCCGGTGGCGATGAGCCTCGTCAGCGCCGAGACCTTCATCGTCCAGGACGTAAATCGCGCGATGGTGAGCTTGCTGGGTTATGCGAGGGAGGAAATTGTCGACCACGATCCCGGCAAACTTGGCCTGGGCGTCGATCCGGAGCGCAACAAGGAACTGCGCGACCTGCTGGTCGGGCTGGAAGATGTATCGGACTACGACTATGTCCTCAGAGCCAAGCAGGGACACCTTGTGCACGTGCGCTTCTGGGCGCGCGTGATCCCGCACAACGACCCGCCGCTGCAGCTGCACATCATGGTCGACGTGACCGAGCGCGTGCGGGTGCAGGAGGAACTCGCCAAGCTCAATCGCACCCTTGAATCCCGGGTCACCGAGCGCACACGCGAGCTCAAGGACATGCTCGCGCAGCTGCGCCATACGCAGGACGAGCTGATCCAGTCCGAGAAGCTCGCCGCCCTGGGCAGCCTGGTCGCCGGCGTGGCGCATGAGATGAACACACCGATCGGCAACGCGATGCTGGTGGCCTCGACCCTGCGCGACGCCTCGCGGGAGCTCTCCCGCCGCGCCAGCGAGGGCCTCAAGCGCTCGACGCTGGACGAGTTCGTACGCGAGACGGATACCGCCACCGACATCCTGCTGCGCAACCTCGACCGCGCCGGCGAACTCATCAGCAGCTTCAAGCAGATCGCAGTCGACCAGACGAGTTCGCAACGCCGCAGCTTCCTGCTCGACGAACTCGCCAACGAGATCATCGTCACCCTGCAGCCCAGCTTCCGCAAGACGCCCTACACGGTCACCAGCCGCGTGCCCGAGGGACTGGGCTTCGACAGTTACCCCGGCCCGCTCGGTCAGGTGCTCACCAACCTGGTGAACAACGCGATCCTGCACGGCTTCGAGAATCGCGAACACGGCGGCGTGGAGATCCGCGCGCGCAGCCTCGACGTGGAACTGATCGAGATCGAAGTCGCCGACGACGGGCACGGCATCCCCGCCGAACACCTGCGCAAGATCTTCGACCCCTTCTTCACCACCAAGCGTGGCAAGCAAGGCAGCGGCCTGGGCCTGCACATCGTGCACAACATCGTCACCGGTCTGCTCGGCGGCCAGGTCAGCGTGGAGAGCGGCGAAAAAGGCACCACGATGCGCATCGTGCTGCCGCGTCGTGCTCCCCAGACATCGGAGGGCGACGCGACACGGGAAGCGCTCGGGTAGAATCGCGCGCTTCCAGCCCGGATGATGAAACTGGTAGACATACCGGACTTAAAATCCGGAGCCGAATGGCGTGCGGGTTCGATCCCCGCTCCGGGCACTCCCCAAAAGAGCCGCGCACAGTCTGCGCCGCAGCACTCCTGGCACACACCTGTCTCGCGGCGCGGCTAGCGCAGCTTGAGAAAGTGGATGCCATCCACTTGGGCACCCTGGCGTCGGTCGCGATGCACCTCGCGGATCAGGATGACGCCCTGCCGCTGCATCTCGTTGGCGAAATCCATCACCACCTGGAAGGACTGCAGCGGGCCGTCCAGCCAGGGATCGTGGCGCACCCATTGCTGCTCCCCGACGCGGCACAGCGCGTAGGCGTTCTTCAGGATCTGTCTCATCTGCGGCCTTTCCGGCAAAGGCTGCCCCGCCTTGCCCTGGCAGAGATTCTTGGCCGCAGCCCGCGGCCGGACCATCAGAACAATCTCATTTCGCGCACCGGGATCAGCGCCTGAGCCACCACCGCGGACACACTGCGGCAGTCGTCGCCGACCCGCTTGCGGGTAGACTGCGCACGCTCCTCCCCGCCCAAAGTCCAGGCCGTTTTTTTCGATCCATGCCCCGCACCACCGGCTTCGTCGTCCTTCACGGCAATCGTCTCGAATTCCTCGCCGAGCTCGTCACCGAGTGGCTGGCGCGGGATCCGCTCGCGCCGCTGGAGGAGGAGGTCTTCCTGGTGCAGAGCAACGGCATCGCGCAGTGGCTGAAGATGCGGCTTGCCGATCCGGCGCGGGGCGGCATCTTCTCCGGTGCGCGCATCGAGCTGCCGGCCGCCTTTGCGTGGCGGGCCTACCGCACGGTCCTGGGCGAAGGCCTGCCGGCGCAGTCGCCCTACGACAAGGTGAACCTCGTCTGGCGGCTGATGGCGCAGTTGCCTGAGCTCGGCACCGAAGCGGACTTCGCGCCGCTCGCGCACTACCTCGCGGCGGGCGAAGGCAAAGGCGGTGACGAGCTGCGACGCTTCCAGCTCGCGCAGGTGCTTGCGGACCTCTTCGAGGCCTACCAGATCCACCGCGCCGACTGGCTGGCGGACTGGAGCCAGAACCGCCCCTGGCTGCGTCATCCGCATGCGGCGCCGACACCGCTGGAGCCGGATGAACGCTGGCAGGCACGCCTGTGGCAATCGCTGCGTGCGGCGCTTCCACCCGCTCTGCGCGAGAGCAGCCGGGCGGACGTGCACCGGCGCTTCCTCGCGGCCACAGAGGATGAAGGCCCGTGGCGCGATCGCCTGCCGCCGCGCATCGTGCTCTTCGGGCTGTCCACCCTGCCCGGCCAGGTGCTGGAGGTACTGGCCGCGCTGGCGCCGTATTGCCGCGTGCTGGTGGCCCTGCTCAACCCCTGCCGCCACTACTGGGCCGACATCCTGCCTGGCGCCGAAGCCTTCGCCGCGCAGAGCCGGCTCACGCCCAAACCGGGCCTGCCCATGACCGCGGATCCGGCCGACCTGCATGCCCAGGTCAATCCGCTGCTCGCCGCCTGGGGACGCCAGGCGCGCGACTTCCAGCGCCTGCTCGACGCGCATGACCAGAGTGCGGGGCTCGCCGCTGCGGCCGCGGCCCGGATCGATTTCTTCCAGAGTCCCGGCGAAGCCAATCTGCTCACTCAGTTGCAGCACGGCATCCTCGAACTCGAAGCGCCGGCCGCACGTCCGCGTCGCCGCAAGGCCGAAGACGACTCCCTGCTCTTCCATGTCGCGCATTCGCCGATGCGTGAGGTCGAGGTGTTGCACGACCGCCTGCTCGCCCTCTTCGATCCGCTGCGGCGTCCGCGCTGGGCGCAGGACCTGGACCCGCGCGAAGTAGTGGTCATGGTCCCCGACATCCAGCGCTACGCGCCCCTCGTACAGGCAGTGTTCGGCCAGCGCAGCGGCCTGGATGGCAAGGAGGCCGCTGGCCTGCCTTACTCGATCGCCGACCGCGGCCTGCGTGGCTTCGACCCACTGCCGGTCGCGCTCGAAGCGCTGCTCCACCTGGATGCGAGCCGCCTGCCGCTGTCCGAGATCCGCAGCCTGCTCAACGTGCCGGCCCTGCGCGCGCGCTTCGGCCTCGCCGAGGACGACCTGCCCGGCCTGCTCGGCTGGATTTCGCAGGCCAATGTCCATTGGGGCCTGGACGCCGCGCAGCGCGAGCGCCTCGGTTTCGCCGCGGGCGATGCGCGCTACACCTGGCGCTTCGGCCTGCGACGGATGCTGCTCGGCTACGCCACCGGCGGCGATGCTGTGTGGGATGACGTCGCCCCGTTGGCCAACGTATCGGGCCTTGCCGCAAACGCCGTGGGGCCGCTGTGCGAACTGATCGACGCGCTCGCCGACACCGCCGAGACCCTGCGCGAGACGCAATCGCCCGCGCGCTGGAGCGCGCTGTTCGGCACCCTGCTGCGCCGCTTCTTCCTCGCACGCGAAGCGCACGACCAGCGCACCCTGGACGCCATGCAACGCGCGGCGGAGGACTGGGCCGTGCGTTGCGCCGAGGCACGCTTCGACGCCGCGATCGGCATCGCGGTCGCACGCGAGGCCTGGCTGCAAGGGCTGGACGGCGGCGGGCTCGCGCAGCGCTTCTTCGGCAGCGGCATCACCTTCTGCACGCTGATGCCGATGCGCGCGATTCCCTTCCGCGTCGTCTGCCTGCTTGGCATGAACGACGGCGACTTCCCGCGCAGCGAGCGCCCGGCCGACTTCGACCTGATGGCGCGTCCCGGCGCCGCGCGACCCGGTGATCGCGCACGGCGCGACGACGACCGCAGCATGATGCTCGAAGCCCTGCTCTCGGCACGTTCGCACCTGCATGTGAGCTGGGTCGGACGCAGCGTGCACGACGACAGCGAGCTGCCGCCCTCGGTGCTGGTGGCGCAACTGCGCGACACGCTGGCCGCCGGCTGGCGCGCCGCGCAAGAGGGCGCGGCCGTGCTAGACGAGATCACCCTCACGCATCCGCTGCAGCCCTTCTCGCCGCGCAGCTTCACTGCGGACGCGCGCCATTTCAGCTACGCCGCCCACTGGCTACCTGCGCTTGAAAGTGCCGCCACTGCGCCACGGGCGCCGCTACCCGATGCGTCGGACGACGGCACTAGCCAGCGCATCGCCATGCGCGAACTCGAACGCTTCCTGCGCTGCCCGGCCGAGAGCTTTCTCGAACGCCGCCTTGGGGTGCGACTCGGCACCGCGATCGATATCGACGAGGACGCCGAACCCTTTGCGCTCGACGGACTCACCGACTGGCAGCTCAACGAACGCCTGATGCACGCGCGCGTCCACGGCGAAGACGGCAGCCGCGAAGCCAATGCCCTGCTCGCCCATCTGCGTCAAAGCGGAGACCTGCCACCCGGCCGTATCGGCGAGGCCGCACTCGCCGGGATCGACGAGCAGGCCGACACCCTGGCCCAATCCTGGCGCCACCACGCGGCCCGCTCGACGCCGCTGGAGCAAACCCTGGCGACCCGCGCGACGCTCGGCCCGCAGGTGCTGGAGCATCTGCACGAAGGCCTGCGTGTCGATGACGAAGGGCTGTTGAGTCTGGCGTGGTCCGCCTCGTCGCTGCTGGAGAAGAAGCAGGTCCGCGCCGAACGCCTGCTCGGCGCCTGGATCGCGCAGCTCCTGCTCGCCCAGGAGGGCCAGTCGGTGCGCAGCATCGTGATCGGCCGGGACGCCAGTGTGATGCTGCCGGCAATCGACCCCGGCGACGCGGCCGCCCAGATCCAGCTCCTGCTGGAAGCCTGGCAGGCGGGCCATCGAGAGCCCCTGCCCACCGCGCTACGCACAGGGCTCGCCCGGTGCCGCGAGGAAGACGCACAAGCCAGCTACGAGGGCAGCCACCTGCGCACCGGCGAAGTCGCGCAGCGTCCGGCCCTGGCGCGGTGCTTTCCCGATTTCGCTACGCTTAGCATGTACGAGGCTGCCGGAAAGGATTTCGTCACCTGGAGCGAGACGCTCTACGCCGGCCTCGCCGAATGGGCCGCGAGCGCGACGCTCCTGCCCGATCCGCAGGAGGCCGCGGCATGAGCGTCCAGCCCCTCGACGCCCTGCGTCTGCCGCTGCATGGCTCGCGCCTGATCGAGGCCAGTGCTGGCACCGGCAAGACCTGGACCATCGCCTCGCTTTACCTGCGCCTGGTCCTCGGCCATGGCGGGGAGGACACGCGTTTCGCCCGCCCGCTGCTGCCGCGCGACATCCTGGTGATGACCTTTACCCGCGCCGCCACCAAGGAGCTGGTCGACCGCATCCGCAACCGGCTGAGCGCAGCGGCCCGCGCCTTCCGCGGTGACGAAGCACCGGCAGACCCGGTGCTCGCGGGGCTCATAGCCGACTATCCGCCGGAGGCCCATGCACGCCAGGCCTGGCAATTGGAGCAGGCCGCCGCCGCGATGGACGAGGCGGCCGTCTCCACCATCGATGCCTGGTGCCAGCGCATGCTGCGCGAACACGCCTTCGACAGCGGTAGCCTCTTCGACCTCACGCTCACCACCGACGAAGCCGAGCTCGCCGAAGAAGCGCTCGCCGATCTGCTGCGGCATCTGGCGCAATTCCCCGCGGCCGACTTCGCTGCGTTCTGCGGCCTCTTCGGTTCACCGGCCCGCCTCGAACGCGAGCTGCACCAGCTCCTGCGCCAGGGGCTCGCACCCGAGAATGCACAGCCTATCGACGCGGAGCCGCTCGCGATCTTCGGGCAGTTGCTCGCCCTGCGCCGCGCCTCGCGTGGCGAGACGCCGGACACGGTGCGCAGCGCCGTCACCGTGATCACTGGGCTGATGGAGAAAGGTGCGCTGCGCGACCAGCACATGCGCGGCCGGCTCGACAAGTTGCTGAGCTGGGCCACGAATGCCGATGCCGACGCACCCGATCTCTCCGAGACCGGCTGGGCGAGCCTCGAAGTCGCCGCGGTGGAAAAGAAGATCAAGGCCGCGCTTGCGCCCGATGCGGCAGCAGCGCTGAACGCACTGGCCGACGCGCGTCCGCGCATCGCCGAGCCCTCGCCTGTGCAGGCGGACTTCCTCGCCTGGTGCCTCGCCTGGCTGCGTGGGCGCATCGCCGTCGCCAAGGCGGAACGCGGGCTGGCCGGCTTCCAGGACATGCAGCAGCAACTCGCCGATGCGCTCGCCGACCCGGAGCGCGGACCACGCCTCGCCGCAGCGATCCGGCGCCAGTTCCCGGTCGCATTGATCGACGAATTCCAGGACACCTCGGCGCTGCAGTACGCGCTCTTCGATCGCGTCTATCACATCGGCAACGAGGCCCCTGAGCAAGCACTGCTGCTGATCGGTGACCCCAAGCAGGCGATCTACGGCTTCCGCGGCGCAGACGTCTTCACCTATCTCAAGGCGGCGGCCGCTTGCGGGCCGGCGCGCACCTACACGCTGCAGACCAACTGGCGCTCGACCCAGGCCATGGTCGCCGCGATCAACCAGCTCTTCGAACGCGCGGAACACAGGCTTGCCGATGGCGCCTTCGCGCTGTCAGCCCCCTTCCATCTGCCCTTCCACCCGGTGGCGGCGCAGGGACGCGCGGAAGTCTTCGAAGAGGACGGCGCATCGCAGCCCGCACTCGATCTCTGCCTGCTGCCTGCAGAAGGTGCTGGCCTGTCGCGGGACACCTTGCTCGGCCAGCTCGCGCCGCTCGCGGCGCAACGCATGGCCCACCTGATCGCAGCCGGTGCGGCGGGTCGCGCCGGTTTCCGCTCGCCCGCAGGCTTCACGCCGCTGCGCCCGGCAGACATCGCGGTACTGGTGCCGGGGGTGAAAGAGGCGCGCGCGATCCGCGAAGCACTGGCGGCGGAAGGCGTACGCAGCGTGTACCTCTCCGACCGCGAATCCGTCTTCGCCAGCCAGGAAGCGCTTGACCTGCTCTGCTGGCTGGAAGCCGCAGCCGAGCCGCGCAACGCGCAGCGCCTGCGCACGGCGCTCGCCACGCCCACGCTGGACTGGAGCTGGTCCGAGCTCGCCGCGCTGGGCGATGCCGACGGCGCCGCCTGGGAGCGCGAGGCCGAGGCCTTCGCCCGCGCCAACGCCTTGTGGCTACGCCGCGGCGTACTGGCGATGCTGACAGCCTTCATGGCGCACCAGCGTCTGCCGCAGCGCCTGCTCGCGCGCGAGGAAGGCGCCCGCACGCTCACCAACCTGCGGCATCTGGGCGAGCTCCTGCAACAGGCGGCACAGCAGCACGACGGCCCGGTGGCGCTGATTCACTGGCTGCGCGAACAGATCCGCGACGCAGGCGCCGGCGCACCGGCCGATGAGGCCAAGATCCGGCTGGAGAGCGACGACGGCCTGGTGCGCGTGGTGACCCTGCACAGCTCCAAGGGCCTGGAATACCCGCTGGTCTTCCTGCCCTTCGCCACCAGCCATGGCAGCGCGAAGGACAAGGCGCGTTTCAGCCTCTATCACGACGCCGAAGGCAATCCGCACTGCGGTCGAGATGACTTCGCGCATGCGGCCGCCGCCCGCGAGCACCTGCAGGAACGCCTGCGACTCACCTACGTCGGCCTGACCCGCGCCCGCCACATGCTCTGGCTCGGGCTCGCCGCGGCCACCAGCGCGAACAAGCCAATCACCCACCAGACCGGCATCGGCCATCTGCTGGGCAATGGCGATGCGATGGACGCTGCCGCCTTCGCGCAGGCCGTGCGCGAATTCGCCGATGCAAGCGGGGCGCGACTCGTTGACCTCACGAGCGCCGCGCCGACGCCAGCGAGCCTGCAGCAGCAAGACACCGCGGGTGGGGCTTCGCTTGCCGCGCGCCCGCTGCCACCGCTGCGCTTCCCGGCCTGGCGCTGGACCAGCTTCAGCGGGCTCGCCAGCGGCCTGGAGAAGAGCAGCCCGGACAGGACGACGAATGCCGCAGACGTCGTCATCGCACCGCCCGCCGAACCTGCCCTGCAGGAAATCAGCCCCCGCAGCGAGACCGCGGCCGAGCCGCGCGACGAGGCCGCGGTGCCGGATGCGCTGGACATCCACGGCTTTCCGCGCGGCGCCGAGGCCGGTACCCAATTGCACGACCTGCTCGAATGGAGCGCGCAAGAAGGCTTCGCGGAGATCGCCGCGGCGCCCGAACGCGCGCAGGAACGCGTTGCCCAGCAGTTGCAGAGCCTCGCCTGGGCGCGCTGGCGCGACACCGCGCAGCACTGGCTGCTGCGCACCCTGGACGCGCCGCTCGCCCTGCCCGGCGAAACCGCTTCGGTGCGGCTACGCGAACTCGCGCGCTACCAGGCCGAAATGGAGTTCGTCTTCGGCCTGCACGACACCGACTTCGCCGCGGTCGACCGCCTCCTCTGCCAGCAGACCCTGGGTGGACTCCGTGGCCCCAGCCGGCCCGAGCTGCAGCCCGCCCGGCACGGCGGCATGCTCAACGGCTTCATGGACCTGGTGTTCGAACACGAGGGCCGCTACTACGTGCTCGACTACAAGTCGAACCGTCTCGGGGCGGATGACGCCGCTTATGGCGAAGCCGCATTGAATGAAGCGATGGCAGCGCATCGCTACGACCTGCAGTACATGCTCTATATCGTCGCCCTGCATCGCCATCTCAAAGCCCGCCTCGGCGCGCGCTACGACTATGCACGGCACATGGGCGGCGCGGTGTACCTGTTCCTGCGCGGCATGGACGGTCCGGCGCGCGGCTGCTTCCTGGACCGGCCGGCACAATCGCTGGTCGAGGCGCTGGACGCGCTTTTCCGCGGCCGGCCCGCGGTGCCCGAGCAACTGGAGATGTGGCAATGAGCGCCTCGCTCGCTCCGGGCGCACTCTTCGATTTCACCGAGCACGGCCTGCTGCGCGCGCTCGACGCGGCGCTGGCCGAGCATCTCGCAGGCATGGCGAGCGCCGCACAGCGACTCGCAATCGCGCTCACGAGCTGGCAGGCGGGACGCGGCCACACCTGCATGAACCTGGCCGCGCTCTCGCACGATCCGGTGCAGTTGTTGGGCTGGCATGAGACGGAGACGCGCCCCGCACGCAGCGAAGCGATTGCGCGGCTCGTCGCGTTGATACGCGAGTTCGAACTGGACGCGCTGGAGGCCGACGGCCACTACATCGGCCACGGCGCCGGGAACTCGCCCCTGGTGCTGGAACGCGGCCGCCTCTACCTGCGCCGCGCCTGGCAGGACGAATGCGATATCGCGACGGCGTTGCGCACCCGCATGGCGGCGAGCCCGCTGATCGCGCCCGAGAAGGTGCGTGCGGCGCTGGAGCAAGTCTTCCCCGCCGCGGCATCCAACGGCTCAACCGACTGGCAGCGCATCGCCTGTGCGCTGGCTGCGCGCGGCCGGCTGGCGGTGATCACCGGCGGGCCGGGCACCGGCAAGACGACCACGGTCGCGCGCCTGCTGCGTCTCTTGCAGATGCTGGAGGGCGACGCGCTGTCGATTGCGCTGGCGGCCCCCACGGGCAAGGCCGCCAACCGCCTCGGAGAGTCGCTGAATGCGTCGCTGGATGCGTCGCAGGCCCAGACGCTCACCGGTCTCCCGGATTTCGATCACGCTGCGCTACCGCGCGCGCAGACCCTGCACAGCCTGCTCGGCGTGCGCCCCGATGCGAGCGGCGGCATGCGCCGCATCGAGCCCTTGCCGCATTCCCTGGTGGTAGTCGACGAGGCCTCGATGGTCGACCAGGCGATGATGGCGCGCCTGTGTCGCGCGCTGCGTCCGGATGCACGGCTGGTGCTGCTGGGCGACAAGGACCAACTCGCTTCGGTGGAAGCCGGCGCCGTGCTCGGCGAACTCTGCGCCCACGCAGACGCGGGCGCTTATGGCGAGGTATGCCGCGACTGGCTCGCTCGGGCCACGGACGAGACGTTGGCCGCGCCGACACAGGATGCGCAATCGCTGGACGAGCATGTGGCAATGCTGCGCACCAGCCACCGCTTCGACGCCGGTCGCGGTATCGGCCGCCTCGCCAGTGCGATCCGCCTGGGCGACGACGCGGCGATCGAAGCAAGCTTCACTGAAGACGCCGAAGCGCAGCTCACGCGTGCGCGCATCGCGGCCACCGACTTTCACGCCCTGGAAGCACTGATTCCGCTCGTGGCGACGCCCGGCGCGCGCACGGGCTATGGCAGCTACCTGCGGCTGGTCGCACAGGGTCCCGGGGCAGACTTCGCGGTCTGGGCGACACAGATCCTCGCCGCCTTTGGCCGCTTCCGCCTGTTCGCCGCGCTGCGCGAAGGCGAGTTCGGCGTGAGCGGACTCAACGCGCGTGCGGAAGCCGTACTCGCCCGCACCGGCCTGCTCGCACCCGAGGGGCTCTGGTATCCAGGACGCCCGGTCATGGTCACGCGCAATGATCCGGGGCTGGGTCTGCACAACGGCGACATCGGCATCGTGCTGCCGGACGCGCAGGGTCGCCGCCGGGTCTGCTTCGCCACCGGCGAAGGCGTGCGCAGTGTGAGCCCTGCCTTGCTGGGCGAGGTCGAGACAGCTTTCGCGCTGACGGTGCACAAGTCGCAGGGCTCGGAATTCGAACATACCGCGCTGGTCCTGCCCGAGGCCGAGGCCGTGCCGCTGGCGCGCGAACTCGCCTACACCGCGGTCACGCGTTCGCGCGCCTGGTTCAGCCTCTTTGCGGCGGAACCCGCGACCGCCTTGAGTGGCCTGCGCGTCACCGAACGCGACGGCCTGCTCGGCCCGCGGCTGCGCGGCAACTGATCGCGACCACGCATTCCGCCGAAGGCGCGGCAGCCAATCGTATGCTGCTGCGCAGCGCATCGAACACGATCGCGCGGACCGGCCCGCTATCGCGCCTTGCCCGATGCGGACGAGCAAGATCGCCCGGACTTGCGCGGCGCAACAGCGGCATGCGGCGCGCTGGACACTTCGCGTGCGGCGGAAACCTTCCGTCGGGAAGCGCCTCCAACACGGTGTGCGCTGCAATCAGCGCAAGATTCCTCCTTCCGCGGCGGCGCGCGTGCGACTATGCTCCTGACATGAAGCCCTGCTTGCGACCGAGTCGGTCGACGCAGACCTCCTGCCCGCGAAGGCGGGTTTAGCGGTCAATGCCGCAGACGGGCCGTCCTGATCGGACGGCCTTTTTCTTTTGCATATCCGGGCGATCGCGCGCTGCGTGCTAAGGTCCGGACCGGCGCCGCGCACGGACGACCGTGCGGCACGGCAAGTTGACGGGGACGTCCCCAGCAGCAAGGAGACCCGCCGTGGCGTGGACATTGCTCGTGATCGCAGGACTGCTTGAAGTGGTCTGGGCGATCGGACTCAAATACACCGCAGGCTTCACCCGCCTCTGGCCCTCGGTGACCACCGTGCTGGCGATGATCGCGAGCGTCGGCCTGCTCGGGCTCGCGATGCGCAGCCTGCCAATCGGCACCGCTTACGCGGTATGGACCGGCATCGGTGCGGTCGGCACCGTGATCCTGGGCATCGTGCTTTTCCATGAGCCCGCCACGCTCGCGCGCATCGGCTGTGCGGGGCTGATCATCGCAGGCATCGTAGGGCTCAAGCTCGCACATTGACTGCGTCGATGCGCGGCGGCCGCAACGATGCGCCGGCCTCGGTCCAAGCCCAAGAAAGAAAAAGCCCGGCAATGCCGGGCTTTTTCTTCGTGCCACATGAATCCACGCGGCGCGCTGCAGCCTCACTGAAGCAGCGAGTCGAGCAGGCTCTGGCGGAAGCTCAGCGTCGTGGGATCGTAGACGCCAAAACCGGACGCAAACTCCCAGTACGACCATGTCATGCCGCGATTTTCCATCTCGTCGCGCATCGTGCGGTTGAAGTTCACCCGCGAGGCCATGTCCGCCTTGCTGTAGGCGCCGAACTCGCCGACGAAGATCGGGTAGCGCTTGTTGTCGGCCCAGGACTTGGCGATATTCAGCGGCGCCACCATCTGGTTGAACTGCGTGTTGCTGCAGCAGGTCACGCCAGTCGGCTGGATCGGGACCGACCATTCGGCGCCCTGGTGCGTGAAGCTGAAGGGTTCGTAGTTGTGCACCGTCGCGATCAGGTTGGCATCGTTGGGCATCTTCAAGGCCGCGAGCGAACTGGCGCTGTTCCACTGCGTCGGGCCGATCACCACCACGCGGTCCGGGTTGCTCTTGCGCACCACGCCGAGCGCGCGCGCGGCCAGCGTGTTCCAGGTGCTGGCGTCGAGATTGCCGTGCGGTTCGTTGTAGAGCTCCAGGATCAGCTTGTCGCCGCGGTTGGCGAAGCGCTGGGCGATCTGCTCCCAGAGCATCACGAAGCGCACCTGCACGCCGCGCGAATCGACGCTGGCCTCGCCCGCGTCCAGCGTGTCGCCATCGAGCTGGCGGTAGTGGTGCATGTTGAGCATGACCACGAAACCTTCAGCGAGCAGCTTGTCGACGACCGTCTCGACGCGGGCCATGAAGGTCGGGTCGATCGTGTAGGGCGCATCACCCAGCGCATGGTTGCTCCAGCGCACCGGCAGGCGCACGGACTGGAAGCCGGCGGCCTTGGCCTTGGTGATGAAGTCGTCGGTGACGGTAACGCCCCAGGCACCTTCGGTGGGCGCTTCGAGCATGTTGCCGAAGTTCACCCCGCGGCCCAGCGAGGCGTGCGCCGCGATCGCCTTGGCCGAGGCACCCGGTGCGTTGTCGTTGGCGACCGGCGGATAGTTGCTGATGTCCGGCACTTCCGGCGCGCCCGGCGCCGGACCGCTCACGGCTCCGCCGCCTCCGCCGCAGGCCGCCAGGATTCCCGCTGCGCCCAGGCAGGCTGCGCCACGCAGCGCCTTGTGGATCCATGCTTTCATGTCTCACTCCTCTGGTTTTCTTTTTCATGGATGCATCGGGGATGCATCGGCCGGAGGATTCTAGGTGCGGGCCGTGAGCAAGCGCGCAGACGCGCCCAAAGATCGCAAGCGTGGACCGATTTGGAGGAAGCGGAGCGCGACAGCCGCTCAGGCGTAGTCGCGGGCGTGCTGCTGCAGCACTTCGAGGAAGTCGGTGCCGTAGAGTTCGAGCTTGCGGTCGCCCACGCCGGGGAGTTCGTACATCGCTTCCAGCGACATCGGCCGCTTCTCCAGCATCTGTTTGAGGGTGGCGTCACCGAAGACAATGTAGGCCGGCACGTTGTTCTCTTCGGCAAGCTTGCGACGGCATTGGCGTAGCGCAGCCCAGAGGGCGCGTGCCTCGTCGCTCTCGAACTCGATCTCGCGACGGAGCGTGGGTGCCGCGGCCTGCGTCTCGCGCACACGGCGCAGCTGCAGGCCCTGTTCTCCGCGCAACACCGGACGACAGGCTTCGTTGAGGGTGAGCCCGCCGTACTCGTTCACACCGATCAGGCCCATGGCCACGCACTGGCGCAGGAGCGAGCTCCACTGCGCCTCGGACACATCCTTGCCGAGCCCGAAGGTGGAGAGATGCTGGTGGCCGCGCTCGACCAGCTTGGCGGTCTCATTGCCGCACAGGATGTCGATGATGTGCGCCGCGCCGTAGCGCTGGCCGCTGCGGTAGATCGCGGAGAGCGCCTTCTGCACAGCTTCGCCGGCTTCCCAGGTCTGCGGCGGATTGAGGCACATGTCGCAATTGCCGCAGCCCTCCGAGTCTTCGCCGAAGTAGCGCAGCAACACCTGGCGGCGACAGCTCGGCGCCTCACAGTAGCCCAGCAGCGCCTCGAGCTTGCGCCGCTCCACGCGCTTGACCTCGTCGGGCGCCTGCGACTGCTCGATCATCTCCCGCTGCAGCACCATATCCTGCAGGCCGTAGGCCATCCAGGCATTGCTCGCGAGACCGTCACGACCGGCACGGCCGGTCTCCTGGTAGTAGGCCTCCAGCGACTTGGGCAGGTCCAGGTGCGCGACGAAGCGCACGTCCGGCTTGTCGATGCCCATGCCGAAGGCCACGGTGGCGACCATGACGATGCCATCGCCGCGGATGAACTTGTTCTGGTGCGTCTCGCGGGTCGAGGCTTCGAGCCCCGCGTGGTACGGCAGCGCGTTGATGCCTTGCTCGCGCAACCACTTCGCCGTTTCCTCGACCTTCTTCCGTGAGAGGCAATAGACGATGCCCGCCTCGCCATCGTGCGAGCCGCGGATAAAGCGCAGCAGCTGCTTCCTCGGGTTGTCCTTCTCGGTGACCGTGTAGCGGATGTTGGGCCGGTCGAAGCTGGAGAGGAAAACATCGGCCTCGTGCAGCGAGAGGCGCTCGATGATCTCGTTGCGCGTGGCCTGGTCCGCGGTTGCCGTGAGCGCGATCCGCGGGATGTCCGGAAAGCGCTCGTGCAGCACCGAGAGCTGGATGTATTCCGGCCGGAAGTCGTGGCCCCACTGCGAGACGCAGTGCGCCTCGTCGATCGCGAAGAGCGCGATGCGCGACTGCGAGAGCAGTTGCTGGAAGCGCGGCGTCATCAGGCGCTCGGGCGCCACGTAGAGCAGATCGAGCTCGCCTTCGAGCAGCTCGCGTTCGATCACCGCCGCGTGCTGCAACTCCAGCGTCGAGTTCAGGTAGGCCGCGCGCACGCCCAGGAGCTTGAGCGCGCTCACTTGGTCCTGCATCAGCGCGATCAGCGGCGAGACCACGATGCCGCAGCCCTCGCGCAGCAGCGAGGGCACCTGATAGCAGAGCGACTTGCCGCCGCCCGTAGGCATCAGCACCAGCGCGTCGCGACCTCCGGCCACCGTCTCCACGATCGCCTGCTGCGGCCCACGGAAGGCGGAATAGCCGAACACATGACGCAGCGTATGCAGCGCGTCGGCACTGGCGGGAGAGACAGGAGGAACGGCGGTGGACATGGGGGCGGATTATACCGGCCGCCCCCTGCCCTTCCGCCCGCCCCGACGCCGGCTTCAGCGTCGGATTTCAGCGAGTGCCGAGCCTTGCCGCCACTAGGATCGCAGCGAGGCAACAGAACGCGCCGCAAAGGAAGACCGCGGGATAACCGAAGCCGGCCGCCACCAGGCCTGCGATCGGCGCCACCACGCCCAGCGCGAGATCGAAGAAGGCGACATAGCCGCCCAGCGCGGAACCGCGACGTTCGGCCGGCACCGCGCGCACGGCCTCCACGCCGAAGGACGGGAAGACCAGCGAGAAACCCAGCCCGGTCAGGGCCGCACCGGCAAACGCCTGCCAGGGAGCATCGGCACGCCAGAGCAGCAATTGGCCGAGCAGCTCGACCAGCAGCGAATAGCGGGCGATGCGCGCGCCGCCGTAGCGGTCAGGCCAGTGCGCCACGAAGAGCCGCGCGCCGATGTAGCTCGCGCCGAAGAGCGTCACGCAGGCCGGCGCATTGGCCCAGCCGCGTTCGGCGAAGAGCAGGGCAACGAAGCTCGCGATCACCGAGAAGCCGACCGCGCCCAGCGCCAGTCCCGCACCCGGCAGCCATACCAGGCCCAGCACCCGGTAGAAGGCCATGCATGCCACACCGGAGGGCGTGGGACCTTTGCGCCAGAACGCGAAAGGCAAGGCGAGCAAAGGCAGGATCACCACCGCCCAGGCCACCACGGCGAGACCGCCCTGCCCCGCGAGCCATGCGCCGGCCGGCGCCCCCAGCGCCAGACCGCCGTACATCGCGATGCCGTTCCAGGCCATGACCTTGCCGGAATGCTGGACGCCCACCGCCTGGATCGCCCAGGTCAGCACGCCGGTGATCACCAGGCTTTCAGCAAAGCCCAGCAGGACCCGCCCCGCCAGCAGCAGGCCAAAGGCTGCGACCGGCGGAAAGAAAGTGAAGCTGGACGTCCACAGCACCAAGCCGGATGCGCTGCCGATCAACAGCCCTTGCAGCAGCGAGCGCCGCGGTCCGCGGGTGTCGGTGAGCGCACCGCCGTAAGCGCGCGTCGCCAGCGCGGCGAAAGACTGCAGGCCGATCGCCAGGCCGACCCAGAAAGCCCCGAAACCCAATGCGCCATGTACATGCGCCGGCAAGACACCGAGCAACATGCCGATGCAGAGGAAGACGGCGAACACCATCCACACGAAGGGCAACAGAGGCCGCAGGACGGCAGAGAAGGAAGCGGAAGCTGGCGGCGGCGAAGACGCGACCGCGGTGTCGGGGGAAGTCATGGATTCTCCTTGTCGGGATTGCGAGGGCCGCGGCAATCTGTCCGCGGGCCTTGGACGCCTGTAACGGCAGTGCGAGGCGGCGCGTTCCGGCACGCCGCCAAGAAGAACGCCCCCGCCGCTGGTCTGCACGACCATCCCGCGCTCATGGTCCTGTACCAGCGATTCCAGGCGGCCCTTCCATTTGCGAGCAATTGCACGCATTTGTAGTTTATGAGCAAATACTCGCATTCCCTACTCGCATCCCGAGCACGCCATGCCTACCGACACCCGGGCCCGCAAGAAGCCGCGCCAGGCGCGATCGCAGATCATGGTCGAGAGCATTCTCGAGTCCGCGGCTCGCGTTCTGGCCGAGCACGGCTACGCGGGCGCGAACACGAACCGGATCGCCGAGGTTGCAGGGGTGAGCGTGGGTTCCCTCTACCAGTACTTCCCCAACAAGGACGCGTTGATCACCGCGCTGCACGCGCGCCATTCGCGCCAGATGCTGGATGTCATGAACACAACGCTCGCGCGCACTACCGGCGCGAGCCTGCGCGAGCAGATCGCGGCGCTGGTGCATGCCAACCTCAGCGCACACCTGCTGGAGCCCGAGCTGCACCAGGTTCTGGAGGGGCAGTTCCCCTTCTACGATCTGCCAGATCCTTCGGACGACGACATGGTCCAGCGCGTGCGTGCGCTGCTGGAAACCCATCGCCCCAGCATCACGCCGCGCGACCTGAACCTGGCCACCTGGATGGTGATGAACATGATGCAGGCGCTGGTGCACGCCTGTGTGATGGAGCCCCCGCGCAACACCTCGCGCAAGCGCCTGGAGGCCGCGCTGACCGACGCGATCCATGGCTACCTGAGCTACGCCGACACCGCTCCGGCCGCGTAGGTCCGCACGCTGGCGGCGCCACGCCGGGTTCTGGCGGCGCGGCGGGCATGCTATGGTGCGGCTCCTGTGCCACCCACGGCTGCTGCCGCGATAGGCCGCGCAGCCCCTGCAATGGACTTATTGCTCCTTCTCTTCCTGATCTTCTTCAACGGCATCTTCGCGATGTCTGAAATCGCGGTCGTGTCCTCACGTGCCGCCCGCCTCCAGCGCCTCGCCGACGAAGGCAACCATGGCGCACGCACCGCGCTGGAGCTGCACTCCCACCCCGCCAGCTTCCTCTCCGCGATCCAGGTGGGCATCACCTCGGTCGGCGTGCTCTCGGGCGCGATCGGCGAAAGCGCGATCGCCGATCCACTCGGCCGCTGGCTAGTCACGGTCCCACTGCTCGCGGACCATGCGCGCCCGATCGCGCTGACGGTCACCGTCGTCCTGATCACCTACTTCTCCGTGGTGCTGGGCGAGCTCGTGCCCAAGCGCCTGGGCCTGCTATCGCCGGAGTACATCGCCGGCATCGTCGCGCGCCCGATGGCCGCGATCGCCCGCAGTGCGCGCCCGCTGGTGTGGCTGCTGTCGAGCTCCAGCGATGTGGTGCTGCGCCTGCTGCGCGCACGCCGCAGCGAAGAGCCACCGGTCACCGACGCGGAGATCGAAGCCCTGATGGAGCAAGGCGCCGAGGCCGGCGTCTTCCACGAGAGCGAGCAGGAGATCGTCGCCAACGTGCTGCGCCTGGACGAGCAGACGATCTCCTCGATCATGACGCCGCGGGTCGACCTCTATGCGCTCGACCTCGAAGACGAGCGCGCGGAGCAGGTCCAGCGCATCGTCGAAAGCCCCTACCACCGCATCGTGGTCTGCCGCGGCGGCCTGGTGGACGTGGTCGGCGTGCTGCACACCCACGACCTGCTCAAGCGTCTGCTCGCCGGCGAACAGCCGGATATCGAAGCAAGCCTGCAGCCCGCGCATTACGTGCCCGAATCGCGCACCACCACCGAGCTCCTGCAGTTCTTCCGCGAGAGTCGCGCGCATTGCGCGCTGGTGGTGAATGAATGGGGCCAGGTCGAAGGCCTGGTCACGCCGACCGACGTGCTCGGTGCGATCGTGGGCGACTTTCCCGACAGCGAATCCGAGGAAGACCCCGACATCGTGCAGCGTGAGGACGGCTCATGGCTGGTCGACGGCGCGACCGCGATCGAGCGCTTCAAGGATGAGCTGGAGATTGCGGAGGAACTGCCGGGCGAAGCGGAGGAGAGCTTCCACAGCGTCGGCGGTTTCGTCATGCACCAGCTCGGCCGCGTGCCGCGCACCGCGGATCATTTCGAATCCATGCACCTGCGTGTCGAAGTGGTGGACATGGACAAGCACCGGGTCGACAAGGTCCTGGTGACGCGCCTGCATCGGCCGGACGACGAAGAAGAGACCGGCTGAAGCGGCGATCCGGCTTGAGGAAACCCTGCAAGGCACGCAGATTCTTTCGCGTCCTGCCAGCCCTCGACGGAACCGTCGAGCACAAAAAAAGGCGATGCCAGGGCATCGCCTTTTTTTGCTGGGCAACGAGACTCCTTGCGGGCCGCTCAGGCCTGCGTGGTGGTGATCCGCGCGAACTTGCGCTTGCCCACCTGCAGCACCACGGACACGCCCGGCGCGAAGACGAGCGCCTTGTCGCTCACCTTTTCGCCGTCGGCCTTCACGCCGCCCTGGTCGATCATCCGCATCGCCTCGGACGTGCTGCCGGTCAGCCCGGCCTGCTTGAGGAGCAGCGCGACGGGCAGGCCTTCGGTCGGCACGGCGACACTGACTTCGGGCAGATCGTCCGGGATTTCCTTCTTCTGGAAGCGCGCCTGGAAGTCCGCCAGCGCGTCCTCGGCCGCGGCGCGGTCGTGGAAGCGGGTGATGATTTCCTGGGCGAGTTCGATCTTCACGTCGCGCGGATTGCGGCCCGCCTCGACCTCGGCCTTGAGCTTCGCGATATCGCTTGCCGGACGGAAGGACAGCAGCTCGTAGTAGCGCCACATCAGCGTGTCGGAGATCGACATCAGCTTGCCGAACTGCTCGCGACCCGATTCGGCGATGCCGATGTAGTTGCCGAGCGACTTGGACATCTTGTTAACGCCGTCCAGGCCTTCCAGCAGCGGCATCATCAGCACTGTCTGCGGCGTCTGGCCGTAGTGCTTCTGCAGCTCACGGCCCATCAGCAGGTTGAACTTCTGGTCGGTGCCGCCGAGCTCCACGTCCGCCTTCATCGCCACCGAGTCGTAACCCTGGCAAAGCGGGTAGAGGAATTCATGGATCGCGATCGGCTGGTTGTTGGAGAAACGCTTGGAGAAATCGTCACGCTCCAGCATCCGCGCCACCGTGTGCTGGGCGGCGAGCTTGAGCATGCCGGCGGCACCCAGGGCGTTTATCCAGGTGGAGTTGAAGCAGATCTCGGTCTTTTCCGGATCAAGGATCTTGAACACCTGCTCGCGATAGGTCTGGGCATTGGCCTGGACCTGCTCGGGCGAAAGCGGAGGCCGGGTCGCGTTCTTGCCGGTCGGGTCACCGATGAGGCCGGTGAAGTCCCCGATCAGGAACATGACGTGATGCCCCACCTCCTGGAAGTGCCGCATCTTGTTGATGAGCACGGTGTGTCCCAGGTGCAGGTCGGGGGCCGTCGGATCGAAACCGGCCTTGATCCGTAAAGGTATGTTTTTCTTGAGTTTGTCGGACAATTCCGACAGCAGAAGGATCTCGTCTGCACCGCGCCCGATGAGCGCTAGTTGTTCTTCGATGGACGGCATAGGGCTGTTCAGGGCGGAAACGTGAAATTTGCTACCATCTGTCGGATTTTGTTGTAGGAAAAGAAGCGGTTCCGACAGATGGAAAAGACCACGATTCTAGCGCGCCTGAGCCAGCTCCGAGCGCATGCCCCCGGGCTCTTCTGGGGCGGCATTGCGACCGCTGGCCTGTCGCTCTTCGGCATGGTGGCGGCTGTCGCGACCATTCCCGGCCCGGATGCCACCACGCTCAACCAGCGCGTGGTGATCGACAACCTCGTACTCACGCCCAGCACCGAAGTGCTGGAAGCCGATGCGGCCTTCTTCCGTGAGGACCAGATCCGTCGCGACGACACGCTGTCTTCGCTGCTGGAACGCATGGGCCTGACGGACGACGAGGCGATCGGCTACCTGCGCAACGCGCCGGAAGCACGCGAAGTGATGCGCCGCCTGATTCCGGGCAAGACGGTGTACCTCTCGACCACGGCTTTCGGCCAGTTGCTGAGCCTGGAGCTGCCCGGCAGCAACGGCGACCATGTGCTGCGCCTGGAGCGCCGCAGCGGCAAGCTCGAACTCCATGACGAAGCCCTGGCCTACGAAGTGCGCCAGCAGGCCAAGGCCGCGACGATCCGCAGCTCGCTCTTCGGTGCCACCGACGAAGCCGGCCTGCCGGACTCCGTCGCAGTCTCGCTCGCCGAGATCTTCAGCCACCAGATCGACTTCCACCGCGACCTGCGCCGCGGCGACCATTTCCGCGTCGTCTATGAAGTGATGCAGCATCGCGGCATGCCGGTGCGCGCCGGCCGCGTGCTCGCCGCCGAATTCGTGAACGACGGCCAGCGCTATACCGCCGTCTGGAACGCCAGCCCCGATGGCCGCGGCGACTACTACACCGCCGATGGCAAGCCGCTCAAGCGCGGCTTCCTGCGCTCGCCGCTGGAATTCTCCCGCGTCACCTCCGGCATGGGTATGCGTTTCCACCCGATCCTCAAGACCTGGCGCCAGCACAAGGGTGTGGACTACGGCGCGCCGATCGGCACCCGCGTCCGCGCAGTGGCCGATGGCGTCGTGGCGTTCGCCGGCGTTCAGAACGGCTACGGCAACATCGTCGTGCTGCGCCATGCGGGCGGCGTGGACACGGCCTATGCCCACCTCTCGCGCATCGGTGTGCGGGTCGGCCAGCATGTGCAGCAGAGCGATACGGTCGGCGCAGTCGGCATGACCGGCGCGGCCACCGGCCCGCATCTGCATTACGAATACCGCGTCGGCGGCGAAGTGCGTGATCCGCTAAAGGTGATCCTGCCGGAAGCCCCGCCCCTGGCCGGCGCCGCACTAGGCAACTTCCTCGCCCGCACCCAGCCGCTGATGCAGCGCCTGCGCGAAGCCGAGGCGCCGCAACTGGCCCAGAACTGAGGCGGAACGCCCCGATGAGTGCGCCCATGCCTGCGAGCGAGCTGTACGTCGGGCTGATGTCCGGCACCAGCCTCGACGGCGTGGATGCACTGGTGGCGGACTTCTCGACGGCGCAGCCGCGCAGCATCGCGAGCGCCTACCTGCCCTATCCGGCCGAGCTGCGCGACGCCCTGCTCGCGCTCAACGACGCCGGGCATGACGAACTCCGGCGCGCGTCCGAGCTCTCGGTCCGCCTGGCCCGGCTCTACGCTGAAGCCACGCAGATGGCGCTCACCCGCGCCGATCTGCCGCGCGAGCGTATCCGTGCCATCGGTTGCCACGGACAGACCGTGCGACACCGTCCGCAGGACGGCTACAGCCTCCAGCTCAATCAGCCTGCCTTGCTCGCGGAGCTCAGCGGCATCACGGTCGTCGCCGACTTCCGCAGCCGCGACATCGCCGCTGGCGGCCAGGGCGCACCGCTGGTACCGGCCTTCCACGACCGCGCCCTGCGTCACGAGACTCGCCACCGCGTCATCGCCAATATCGGCGGCATCGCCAACCTGACCGATCTCGCACCCGGTAAGCCCGCGCGCGGCTTCGATACGGGTCCTGGCAACATGCTGCTCGACGCCTGGGCGACCCGCCAGCTCGGTACCCGCTACGACGCAGGCGGCGGCTTCGCCGCCCAGGGCCAAGTGCTGCCGACTTTGCTCGACGCCCTGCGCCGCCATCCCTATTTCGCGCTGCCCGCTCCCAAGAGCTGCGGGCGCGAGGAGTTCCATCTCGGCTGGCTGCTGCCGTATCTCGCCGGCAACGAGAGTGCCGCAGACGTGCAGGCCACGCTCCTCGAACTCACGGCCCGCTCCTTGGTCGATGCGCTCGCCAAGGAGTGCGGTGGCGCGGACGAACTGCTGGTCTGCGGTGGGGGCGTGCATAACGACGTGTTGATGCAACGCCTGCAGACGCTGTTGCCGGGCTCGCATGTAACGACGACCGACGCATTCGGCGTGTCCGCCGACTTCCTGGAAGCGCTCGCCTTCGCCTGGCTTGCCCGCCAGTGCATGCATAACGAGACGGGCAACCTGCCCGAAGCCACCGGCGCACGCGGACCGCGCGTCCTCGGCGCGATCTATCCCAACTCAGGCCACAACTGAGCAATCCTGTTGGGCGTCCTTGCCGCAGCCGCATCGCGCACTGCGGCTTTCGCGGTGATAATGGCCGTTCCCAGAGGAGGAACGCCGCATGATTACCGTGGAATTGCGGGACAGTTGCGTTGAAGCCGCCGTCTTTGGCGAACTCACCATCGCCGATTTCCGCCAACTCGAACAACAGATCGAAAGCCTGATCGCCAGCGGTCGCCCGCTGCGCGCCTTTCTCGACCTGCGCGCCATGGAGGGCCTGACCCTGGACGTGGCGATCGAGGACTACCGCTTCGCTCGCAAGCACGCCGACGTCGAAGGGCGCATCGCCGTACTCACCGAAAACGATCTGGACAGCATTCCTGCCTGGCTGGAGCAGATTCTGATCGCGGCCGACCTGCGACTCTTCGACGACGAGTTTTCGGCGCGTGCGTGGCTGATCGGGCAGGCCGACATCCCCACCGAAATGCCGCTGTAAAAGCGCTGCCGTGAACTGGACGACGCTGGTTTCGCCCGAAAGCCTGCTGCCGGCCCTGGACACGCCCGGGCTGCGCGTCTTCGATTGCCGCCACGACCTCGCCCGGCCGGATGTTGCCGGGCCGGAAGCCTATGCAGCCGGCCATCTGCCGGGCGCGTATTTCCTCCATCTCGATCGCGACCTGTCCGGCGCCAAGACGGGTAGCAACGGCCGCCACCCCCTGCCCGACCCGGAGGCTTTCGCGCAAACGATGCGCACCTTCGGCGTGAGCGAGGACACCCAGGTGGTGGCCTACGACGAAGGCTCGGGCATGTTCGCGGCGCGCCTGTGGTGGCTGCTGCGGTGGATCGGACATTCGCGCGTCGCGGTGCTCGACGGCGGTGTCGCAGCTTGGCAGAAAGCCGGAGGTTCGCTGGACATGCGGGTGCCCGCATCGCCCTCGGCAGGCCGTCAGGGTGTGCGGCAGCAAGACATCACGATCGATGCGTCCGCCTTGCTCGCTGCCCTCGGTACGCCGAGCCCGGTGGTCGTCGACGCCCGCGCGCCGGATCGCTTCCGTGGCGAGAACGAAACGCTGGACCCGGTCGGCGGCCACATTCCCGGCGCGCGCAACCGCTTCTTCCGCGACAACCTGGGCCCGGATGGCCGCTTCAAGCCGGCCGAGGCGCTGCGCGGGGAATGGCTGAGCGTGCTGGCGGGTGCGTCGCCAGACGCAGTCGTGAACCAGTGCGGCTCCGGCGTCACCGCCTGCCACAACCTGCTCGCAATGGAGCTCGCCGGACTGCGCGGCGCCCGCCTCTACCCCGGCTCCTGGAGCGAGTGGTGTGCGGATCCGGAACGGCCGGTCGCCCGCGGCGCCTGAGCTAGCAACATGCAGCGACTGCCGCCGCTCGCCAGCCTGGAGGCTTTCGATGCCGCGGCGCGCCTCGCCAGCTTCCAGGCCGCGGCTGAAACACTGAACATCAGCGCTTCGGCCGTGAGTCACCGGATCCGGACACTGGAAACCTTGCTCGGAGAGCGCCTGTTCGAGCGCCACCACCGCAGCATCTCCCTGACGGCACGCGGCGCGGCTTATCACGTAGAAGTGGCGCGTGCACTCGACGCGCTGGCCGCCGCCACGGCGGACTTCACCCAGGGCGGCCGGCGCGGACTCCGACTCTCCGTGGCACCTGCCTTCGGCCGCGCCTGGCTACTGAGCCGGCTAGCTGACTACGCGCAGCAGGAACCGCTGCTGGACGTTGCACTTTCTGCCTCTACCCAGATGGCGCCGATCAGCGCCGGCGAGGTGGACCTGGGCATCCGTTTTCTCGCCGAGGCGCCATCAGGCCTTGCAGCCTGGTCGCTCTCCGACGAGCGACTCTTTCCGGTGTGCAGCCCGCGCTACGCAAGCCTGGCGACGCTCGTCACGCCGGCGGACCTCGCCCATGCGCGCCTGTTGCGGCATCCCCTGTTGAGCTGGAGCGACTGGTTCCGGGCCGCGGGGTTGGACCTCGGTGCGCCGTCGGACGGCCCGCTGTTCGAAGATGGCGCCCTGATGCTGGACGCCTGCGCCGCGGGCCACGGCGTCGCGCTCGCGACCAGTTCGCTGGCCGCCGCCTGGCTGGCGGACGGCCGCTTGATGCAGCCCTTTGCCGCGAGCGTCGCCGCCGGGCACTTCTTCCTGATCGCCGCACCGCATGCGCGCGAAAAACCCTGGGTCGAGCGTTTCGCGCGCTGGCTCGCCGCCGAGGCACGGCAAGGCGCCGCCCTGAAGACGGACGCCTGAAGCCGCCGCGCGCGGCCCGATCCGGCGGCGCGCGGGACGGCTTACTTCACTTCGATTTCGAAACGCCGTACCCAGGTCGTGCCAGTGCCGCCCATCATCTCGTTGCCGAACTCGATGCTGGCGACATACTCCTGCGGCGACACCAGATTCTTGCTGAGCATGTAGGCCAGCAGGGCGTGGATCTTGATCTCGCCCTTGTGTTGCGGCGTCGGGCTCTTGAAGGAATACAAGGTCCAGCCCTTGCCATCGCCCCGGTTGCCGATGTTGCTGGCGCGCCAGAGTTCGTACTTCACACCCTCGATCTCCGGCGTATCGACCACCGAACCGGCCGGCCGCGCGCCGTTCTTGTAGTCCATCCAGAACATGATCTCGGTAGTCAGCGCGGTGGGCCGCGGCGCCTCGCTCACCTCGCCGCTGTCAGTGAGCCAGATTTCGGGCGCAAGGTTGTAGGCGCCTGTCGCGCGGGTCTCCACCTCATAGCGCATGGTCATTTCCTTGACCGCCGTGACCTTGATCGGCAGGCGCGGATGCGTGCTCGCGCCGCCCGACCAGGGCTTCCAGCCGAAGATGATTTCCGGATAGCCATAGACCGAAGGATCGAAGCCCGGCCAGTTCCAGGTCCAGCCGATCTCCTTGCGACCATCCCGCTCGCGCTCGACCAGGCACTGCTCGAAAGCGCCGCGCGCCTTGTCCGAGCCCCAGGTGTTGTTCTCGTAGATGTAAGGGCCGACGGTGGTGCGGGCGTTCGGTGTGCAGTTCGCGATGACGCCCGCTTCGGCACGACCGGGAGCGGCGACCGGTGCGGGCGGCGTAGAGGCACAGGCGGCGAGCAGCAGAACGCAAGCTGCCGGAGCGGTTCGGTGAAGCCAGGACATCGATGTCTCCAGTGTTTTTTCTGGGTTTACCGGGTCTCGCCCGGAGTGCCCGGAGTATGAACGCAAGCGCTTTATCAAAACTGATCCGGTTTGCTGACATGAGCTTTCTGCATCCGAAGCGCATCCGCTTTCGTTTGAGCCGGTCCGCGCTGCCCGCCACGCTGTATGGCCACACCACAGAGGCTGACGGAGGAAGACATGGCGGCAACGAAAGAAGGCTGGATCTGGATGGACGGCACATTCCGTCCGGCGCAAGACGCAACGGTGCATCTGGGCACCCACACCCTGCACTACGGGCTCGGCTGCTTCGAGGGCATCCGCAGCTATGGCGGCCCGAACGGCGTGCATGTCTTCCAGCTCGAGGCGCACCTTGAGCGTCTGGCCGACTCGGCCAAGCTGCTGGGTCTTGAGCTTCCCTTCTCGCAGGAAATACTGGCCGAGGCCTGCGTCGAGACCATCCGCCGGAACGGGCTCACCGACGCCTACCTGCGCCCGCTGGTCTATCTCGGCGACGAACGCCTGGGCATCGACCCGAGCGGGCTCTCGGTGCATGTGGCGATCATGGCCTGGTCCTGGGGTCGCTATCTGGGGCCGGAGGCGCTGGACAAAGGCGTGCGCACCCGCATCTCGTCCTGGCAGCGCCATCACCCCAACGTGATGCCCACCCGCGCCAAGTCGATCGCTTCCTATACGAACTCCATCCTCGCGACCCGCGAAGCCCGTGCCGAGGGCTACGACGAGGCGATCCTGCTCGACACCGAGGGCTTCGTGGCGGAAGGCCCCGGCGAGAACATCTTCGTGGTGCGCCAGGGACGGCTCTTCGAACCCGACTTGGTGGTGGCGCTCGACGGTATCACCCGCCGTACCGTGCGCACCCTCGCCGCCTCGCGGGGCCTGAAGCTCGAAAGCGCAAGGCTTACCCGGGACGCGCTGTACCTGGCGGATGAAGTCTTCTTCAGCGGAACCGCGGCGGAGATCACGCCGGTGGTGGAAGTCGATCGCAAGCGAATCGGAGATGGCCGGCCAGGCCCGGTGACGCGCGCCCTGCAGGAGGCGTTCTTTGCCGCGGTGCGCGGCGAATCGCCAGCACGCGGTGAATGGCTGACCGCAGTCTGCTGACTGCCGGGGAAAGCAGGCGCGGCCGCCCGGAAGCCGCCGCCCGGAAGCCGCCGCCCGGAAGTCGCCGCCTGGAACCCGCCGCCCGGAAGCCGCTGCCCGGCGGCGGCGGCCCGGGCGCAGTGGCTCAGCGCAGGCGCGTCGTGGTTTCGCGGATGACCAGTTCGAGCTGGGGCAACTGCAGCGAACCGGGTCGGCCCGCGATCAGGTCAAGCAGCACGCGGGCTGCCATCCGACCAATCTCGTACACCGGCTGGCGTACGGTGGTGAGCGGGGGCGTCGTATAGACCGAGGCCGGGAGGTCGTCGAAGCCAATGAGCGAAACGTCCTCCGGCACCCGGATGCCCTTGCGGTAGAGCGCGAGGCGCGCACCGTAAGCGGTCTGGTCGTTGGCCGCGAAAATCGCTGTGAAGAGGCGACTGCGTTCGAGCAGCTGGGCGATGCCCACCACGCCGCCGGATTCGCGGAAGTCGCCCTGGACGACGAGGTCCGGGTCGAAGGGAATCCCCGCCTCTTCCAGCGCGCGGCGATAGCCCGCGAGACGCTCAATCGCGTCCGGATGGTCGGCGATGCCGGCGATGTGCGCGATGGTCCGATGCCCGAGTTCGAGCAGATGATGGGTCGCCATGTAGCCGCCCATCTCGTTGTTCAGGCGGATGGCGCTCGCGCGCTCGGCGGCCTCGAAGACGTGGCCGGTCGCGACGATCGGCACATGGTGCGAGAACAGGATGATGTCTTCGTCGGTCATGTGGCCGGTCAGGATGATGATCCCGTCCACCCGGCGCGCCATCAGCAGACCGACGCGCTCGGCCTCCTCCTTGGCGTTCCAGTGGCCGCTGACGATCAAGGGTGCGTAGCCGGTTCCGGCCAGGCCGTCCTCGATGCCCTTGAGCGATTCGTTGAAGAAGGGGCTGTCCACCGCCTGCGTCAGCACGCCCACGGTCATCGAATGGCCGCGTTTGAGGCTCTGCGCGAGCAGGTTCGGCTTGAAATTGAGCTGTTCGATCGCCTTTTCGACGGCTTCGCGCTTCTCCTCCGAGACGCGCGCCGTGCCGTTGAGGATGCGCGAGACGGTACTCGGCGACACGCCTGCAGCGGCAGCCACCTCGAGCACCGTCGCGCCCGACGGGATCGGCTCTCCCCGGCTGGTCTCAGACCTTGTGCGTGTTTTCATTCTTCTGGACCTTCGAACATGTCTCCGTGACGCGTTCCCTGGCGCGGCTCACAGGCCGGCGGCCATTCGCACGTCATCTCCTCCTACCCCGTCTTGCTAAGGCTACACGGATGCACGTCCGCTTCATTGACAGTGCTTCCACCGGGGCTTTCAAATGTTCCCACAATTTGAAAACGTTTTCACGCAAATCCTGCAAAGGCTTGCGTGGCAAGGCGTCAAACCCGACCGAGGAACCAAGAGGAGATCTGACTTGAAAACGCTTTTCCCCCTGAAGGCGGCCGCGCTGGCCTCCCTTTTCTGCTGCGCGACGGCCCAGGCGAACACAACGCTGGTCGTAACTTCGTTCCCCAGCCTGGACGACGGCATCAAGGCCGCCATCCCTCTATATAAGAAGGTGCGCCCGGACATCGACATCAAGCTGGTGAGCCTCGCCTTCGCGGACCACCATGCTGCCATGTCCACTGCCTTGGCATCTGGTTCGAATTTGCCGGACGTGATGGCGGTGGAAGTCGGCTTCATCGGCAAGTTCGCCGAATCCGGTGGCCTGGAGGACCTCGCCAAGCCTCCCTACAGCGCGCTGCAATACCGCTCCCGGCTCGCAAAGTACACCGTGCCGCTGGCCCAGGGCCAGAGCGGCAACCTGTCGGCCATGCCGATGGACGTGGGCGCCGGTGCGCTGTTCTACCGCAAGGACCTGCTGGACAAGGCCGGCATCAGCGAAGCTGATCTGACCAAGTCCTGGGATTCCTATATCGACGCCGGCAAGAAGCTCAAGGCCTCGACCGGTGCCTACCTGATCGCCAGCGCGGGTGAGATCAAGGACATCCTGATCCGCTCCGGCCTCAAGGACGGCGACGGCATCTACTTCAACAAGAAGGGCGAAGTACTGGTGACCTCGCCCCGCTTCGTCAAGGCCTTCGAACTCGCCAAGGCGGCGCGCACCGCCGGCATCGACGGCAAGATCAACCCCTGGTCCAACGAATGGGCGGAAGGCTTCCGCCGCGGCCAGATCGCCACCGAGATGATGGGCTCGTGGCTGGCCGGTCACCTCGCCACTTGGCTGGCGCCGGACACCAAGGGCCTGTGGCGCTCCGCCCAGTTGCCCGGCGGCACCTTCGGCTCCTACGGCGGCTCGTACTACGCCATTCCGACCGCCGCCAAGGAGAAGAAGGAAGCCTGGGAATTCATCAAATTCCTGGCGCTGGACCGCGACATGCAGATCGAGATGTTCCGCAAGCTCGACACCTTCCCGGTGCTGATCGAAGCGCAGAACGATCCCTTCCTCGATCAGCCCATCGACTTCCTCGGCGGCCAGAAGGCACGGCAACTCTGGAAGGTCGCTGCGGCCAAGATCCCGGCGATCGCCGTGCATCGTGCCGACCCGGTTGCGCAGGAGATCGTGAACGCCGAACTGGAGAAAGTCCTGGAGCAGGACAAGGACATCAAGCTCGCGCTGGCTGACGCCAAGACCCAGATCGAACGCCGCGTGCGCCGCAAGTAAACCCCTTTGCGGGGCGACCTCTGAGGGAGATCAAACGGTGCGGGCGAATATTTCAAGCGCACCGTTGACAGTCAGAATCGTCCTGCGCTCTAATCCTCGCCACTGATTGAAAACGTTTTCACGCAATTCCCGTCAAGGATTGCATGAAGCTGTTGCAGTGCCAAACCAAACACAAGAGGAGACCAGCATGAATGCACCGTTCCGTGTGGGCGCTATCGCTCTCGCCCTGGCCATTAGCGCATCCGCGCACGGCGCCACGACCCTGACCGTCGCTTCCTTCCCCAGCCTGGACGAAGGTATCAAGGCGGCGATCCCGCTGTATAAGAAGGTCAAGCCTGACGTTGAAATCAAGCTGGTCAGCCTGGCTTTCGGCGACCACCACAACGCCATGACCACCGCACTCGCCACCGGCTCCAACCTGCCGGACGTGATGGCGGTCGAAGTCGGCTTCATCGGCAAATTTGCTGAATCGGGCGGCCTGGAAGATCTGAACCAAGCTCCGTACAACGCCAAGCAATACACCAACAAGTTCTCGAAGTTCACCATCCCCCAAGCCACCGGTGGCTCGGGCAAGCTGGCTGCGTTGCCGGTCGACATCGGCCCGGGCGCCCTCTTCTACCGCAAGGACATCCTGGACAAGGCCGGCGTCAGCGAAGCTGAACTGACCAAGTCCTGGGACGGCTTCGTCGAAGCCGGCAAGAAGGTCAAGGCCGCTACCGGCGCTTACCTGCTGGCCAACGCTGGCGCCATCAAGGACATCTACATCCGCTCTGGCCTGAAGGACGGCGAAGGCATCTACTTCAACAGCAAGGGCGAGATCGAAGTGACCTCCCCGCGCTTCGTGAAGGCTTTCGAACTGGCTAAGGCTGCCCGCACCGCTGGCATCGACGGCAAGATCGGCGCCTGGTCGAACGAGTGGTCGGAAGGCTTCAAGCGCGGCCAGATCGCTTCGGAAATGATGGGTGCCTGGCTGGCTGGCCACCTGGCTTCCTGGATTGCCCCGAACACCAAGGGTCTGTGGCGCTCGGCTCAACTGCCCGGCGGCAGCTTCGGCTCCTACGGTGGTTCGTACTACGCCATCCCGACCAAGGCCGCCAACAAGGCTGAAGCTTGGGAATTCATCAAGTTCCTGTCGCTGAACAAGGAAATGCAGATCGAAGCTTTCCGCAAGCTCGACGCATTCCCGGCCCTGATCGAAGCCCAGAACGACCAGTTCCTGGATCAACCGATCGAGTTCCTGGGTGGCCAGAAGGCTCGCCAGCTGTGGAAGGTTGCTGCTGACAAGATCCCGGCCGTCGATGTCGACAAGTTCGACCCGATCGCCGCTGAAATCGTCAATGCTGAGCTGGAAAAGGTCCTTGAGCAAAACAAGGACATCAAGCAAGCCCTGGCCGACGCCAAGACCCAGATCGAGCGTCGCGTTCGCCGCAAGTAATCTGCGGTCTGCTGTTTCGATAGTCCTGTAGTACCGCCGGGGCAGTAGGGGAGGTCTCCTCCCTACTGCCCCGGTCCTCTCCAGATTCCCCCCGAGGCTTCACATCGCTGGAGACCGGGCTTCGGTGGCTCGCGGCCGCCGACCGGAACACAAGTGATGGAGTGAGAAGATGTCCACATCCCTGCCTGACAATCCCGCCACCGCCTCCACCGCACGACCGGCCAAGCGCAAGCTCCAGCCGTGGCAGTGGGTGCCGTATGTTTTCATCAGCCCGTTCTTCATCATCTTCGCCGTCTTCGGCGTGTTCCCGCTGCTCTTCTCGGTCTTCCTGGCCTTCCACACCTGGGATCCCTCCCAGGGCATGGGCGCGATGCAGTTC